>BNJS01002270.1_pt1:60000-2257374 | contig 2257374 bp, 3444 predicted proteins | sample 8540461 | NCBI WGS metagenome assembly BNJS01 (sample SAMD00202454, study PRJDB9452) | human saliva metagenome | isolation source: human saliva | place: Japan
AAAAGGCATTTCGGGGAGAACCAGCTATTTCCAGGTTTGTTTAGCCTTTCACTCCTAGTCACAAGTCATCCAAACCTTTTTAACAGATTGTAGTTCGGTCCTCCACAGCGTTTTACCGCTGCTTCAACCTGCTCATGACTAGATCACTCTGGCTTCGGGTCTACGACATGCAACTTTACTTCGCCCTCTTCAGACTCGGTTTCCCTCCGGCTCCGGAACTTCTATTCCTTAACCTCGCTGCATACCGTAACTCGCAGGCTCATTCTACAAAAGGCACGCTACCACCCATATAGGGCTGTAACATCTTGTTGGTTTATGGTTTCAGGTTCTATTTCACTCCCCTCACAGGGGTTCTTTTCATCTTTTCCCTCACGGTACTTGTCCGCTATCGGTAGCCAACTCGTATTTAGCCTTGGATCGTGGTCGACCCAGATTCCAACAGGATTTCTCGTGTCCCGCCGTACTCAGGTACTGCACCGGCAAGATGACTGTATTTCGTATACGGGGATTTCACCCTCTCTGTCAGGCTTTCCCAAAACCTTTCTACTATACATTCATTTTATCACTTGCTGTACGTAAGCCCGTGCAGCCCTACAACCCCGTTTAACGGGTTTGGGCTCTTCAATTTCGCTCGCCACTACTTTCGGAATCTCTTTTGATGTCTTTTTCCTTGAGTTACTTAGATGGTTCAGTTCACTCAGTATTGCTTTACCTCTCTATTTTATTCAAGAGCGTAATGATAGAATCACTCCTATCGGGTTACCCCATTCGGCTATCTCCGGATCACAGGATATGTGCTCCTCCCCGAAGCTTTTTCGCAGCTTATCACTAGCTTCTTCGCCGGTTGGCTCCAAGACATCCACCATAAAACCTATTCTTCGCTTGACCATATTATGTTCTCTTCTTAAAACAATCGTCTATTCGACAACCGTCAAGAACTTTTTCTCTTCACCTTATTTTCTACTCTCCAGCTCATCCCTTCTTGCAAAGAAACTCACCTTCAAGCACTCTTTCTTTCCCTTCCCTATCTTTTTCAAAGATCTATTCGTAATGCTTTTTAATAGCATCATCACTCAGCTATTTACTCAGCTGTAAAAATGGGTACTGATTAGAGTTGAACTAATGACCCCTTCCCTTATCAGAGAAGTGCTCTAACCAACTGAGCTACAAGTACGTATAAAAAGAGGAAAAGAAGAGGAAAAGCGTTCGCTTTGTGTACAACTTACAAAGCATTTAGTATAAACCTTTCTCTAAGAAAGGAGGTGATCCAGCCGCACCTTCCGGTACGGCTACCTTGTTACGACTTCACCCTCCTTACCAAGCGTACCTTCGGCACCGTCCTCCCTTGCGGGTTAGACAAGCGACTTCGGGTACCCCCAACTCGGATGGTGTGACGGGCGGTGTGTACAAAGTCCGGGAACGTATTCACCGCGCCGTGCTGATGCGCGATTACTAGCGATTCCAACTTCATGAAGTCGAGTTTCAGACTTCAATCCGAACTACGATTGCTTTTTTGCGGTTTGCTCCACCTTACGGTCTCGCTTCGCTTTGTAGCAACCATTGTAGCACGTGTGCAGCCCTGGACATAAAGTATGATGACTTGACGTCATCCCCACGCTTCCTCCGATTTGTCATCGGCGGTTCCGCCAGAGTCCTCAAGCTTTACCTGTTAGTAACTGGCAGTAGGGGTTGCGCTCGTTGCGGGACTTAACCCAACACCTCACGGCACGAGCTGACGACAGCCATGCAGCACCTGTCTAGCAGGGTATTGCTACCCGACCTTATCTCTAAAGTCTTCTACTAGATGTCAAACCCAGGTAAGGTTCCTCGCGTACCATCGAATTAAACCACATGCTCCACCGCTTGTGCGTGTACCCGTCAATTCCTTTGAGTTTCACCCTTGCGGGCATACTCCCCAGGCGGTACACTTATCGCGTTTGCTTTGGCACTGAAGCTCTTGCCCCAACACCTAGTGTACATCGTTTACAGTGTGGACTACCAGGGTATCTAATCCTGTTCGCTCCCCACACTTTCGCATCTCAGCGTCAATTATCAGTAGAAACCCGCCTTGCCACCGGTGTTCTTCCAAATATCTACAGATTCCACCCCTACACTTGGAATTCCAGTTTCCCTTCCGTAATTCAAGTCGTGCAGTACCCAATGCTATTCTAGGGTTAAGCCCCAGGATTTCACACCAGGCTTACACAACCGCCTACATGCCCTTTACGCCCAATAATTCCGAACAACGCTCGCCCCTTACGTGTTACCGCGGCTGCTGGCACGTAATTAGCCGGGGCTTATTCGTCGATTACCGTCATCAGATGAGCATTCCCTCTCACCCTTATTCTTCATCAACAAAAAGGATTTTACAACTTTTCAGCGCTTCTTCATCCACGCGGCGTCGCTCCGTCAGACTTCCGTCCATTGCGGAATATTCTTAGCTGCTGCCTCCCGTAGGAGTTTTGGGTACGTATCTCAGTCCCAATGTGTCCGATCACCCTCTCAGGTACGGATACCCATCGTCGCCTTGGTGGTACTTTACCTCACCAACTAGCTAATGGGACGCAAGCTCATCCTCAAGCGAAGCCATAGCTTCCTTTCCTCAACACCTCTTATGAAGTGCCGAGTGTATTCGGTATTACCTGCTATTTCTAGCAGCTATCCCCATCTTAAGGGCAGATTACCCACGTGTTCCTCACCAGTCCGCCACTCTAGGGAGAAGCAAGCTTCTCTCTTGCCGTTCGACTTGCATGCTTAAGACGCGCCGCCAGCGTTCGTTCTGAGCCAGGATCAAACTCTCCATTATTTTTATTTCAAACACCCCAAAGGGCGTCTGATTTCAATAATTTTTAAGCAAGTCCCGTTTCTTATTTTTAGGAACGTTGACTTTGATAGAGAAAAATCTGTATAAAGCAATTATACATCACTTCACACACTTCTTCTCTCATTCTTTTGTTCTACGCTTATTTTCCTTACCAAAGATTTTTACTCTTTGGCTTTTTCTTCTTTCCCTTCCCTTTAATTTCAAAGACCAGTTTGCTTGTGCCACCCTGCTTTAGAGCGCCGCAAGCGAAAAAGAATGTATCACAAAACCATTTATTTTGTCAAGCATCTTTTTCTTTTTATTTATTTTTCAGTTTTTGCTCAACCCAACAAGCAATACCAACTAAAAAAACATCACCTTAATCTTCAGCGCCCTGAAAACCATCGGATCAAAAACAAGCGCTTAATAAAGAAGCAGCCTGCACGGTTTTTAGCAGTTCGATATTCTAATGTTCTTCTATAGAAGAAACCGATAAAACTGAAATGCTTTTTATGTTTATCGCTCACTGTTATCATATAACAGACAATAAATGCAACGGAAAGTAAAAATAGCACAAATTCTCCATTTCTGTCAATACCCTTTATGTTTTTATTTAATATCGTCGCTTTCAAAGCGATCAAAAAGAAACTATCCCTCTATTCACATCATCATATTTCAGTATATTGTTTACAAAACCTCTAAAAATCGATTTTCTAGCCCGAAAACGGACACGTAATGTATTATTTTCTTACAACACAAATCGCTCGTACACAGTTTTTAGAGATACTCAAGGAGTCTTGTATGATTAAAAGCATTAATTTTTGGACTACGGTAATGTAATTTCTTTAACCGACATAAAAAGCTATCGATGCTCAACTAGCTGAGGCAACCGGTATTCCGGTAGAAGCATTTGGAAATCTTTACAGCACGCACCGCAGCGATTTTGATCGAGGGGCTTATCAGCGGTGAAGAAATGTACAGACGCTTGCTGCACAATAACGGCTATGAAAAAGCCGCTCAAGACAACGGATTATTAAAAAAGATGGTAGATATCGATTTAGCTGCGTGGCGGACTGTAAATGATGAGGTTTGCAATGGGCTTTAGATGTTCAAAGGCAAGGCTTCAAGCTGGGGATTCTTTCCAATATGCCGTATCAATTTTTAGATCGATATGAAAAAGAAATTCCGCCCTTTGTCGCTGCCGATTATGCATGCTTTTTCATGCCGGTTGCATCTGATAAAACCCGAGCCCGAAATTTATCGTAACTGTCTTGCAGGTTTAGGGCATCTGTGCCGATGAAGCTGTTTTTTTCGATGACCTTGAACGGAATATCGCGGCGGCACAAAAACTGAGATTTCACGCCTTTATATGGAAAGAACTGAAGCAAGCGCAAAAAGATTGGCTTTCTTGCCTGTAAACGATGGAATGCGCAAGGGTGAATGTTAAGAAGCGAAAAACCATGCAGCCTATATCAAGAAGACACACTAACACGGTAGGGCATCTTCTAAAAACGTAAAGTTTTTTAGAGGTTCTCTATATATAATGCAAACCTGCTGTAAGGAGCACTGTTATATGAATCGTCATTATATTTTTTTCTATCATTTTTTTATTATTTTTATTATGCTTGCAGGAACTGTTGCTTTTCGGTTCATGCGCTAAAAGCGCTTCGGTTTCAAATAAACAAGCTTATGCTGAGAGTACACCGCGGGCAGGGATCGCTAAAAAGTGCAGCATCGACAGAAGATGCAAACACCGCTGTTACAGATACCGCCGATATACAGCGTCCTTTAGACAGCACAGAAGCTGCAAGCGCCGCTGCAATGCTCGAACGGCAGCTTATAAAAAGAAGCGCACGCTTAATTTTTGAAACACATGATATAACGGAAACCCGTCGGCATATTGAATCACTCGTTCAAAAATACGGCGCATATATCAGTCAAGAAGATGAGCGCGCAACCTCTTTTTCGGATATATCAGAATATGAGCGTTAGAATACCGAAAGCTCATTTTGATGTATTTGTAATGGAGCTTTCCAGCGGCGTTAAAAATTGATGAAAAAAATCCATTACCGTACAGGATGTAACGGAAGAATTTATCGATAGTACTGCACGTCTTGCCGTCAAAAAAAGAAACGGAACAAAGGGTACCTGCGGCTACTCAATCAAGCAAAAAAACAATCAAAGATATCCTCGATATTCAAAATGAACTGCAGGATGTACGGGCGGATATAGAATCGATAGAAGGCAGGCTGCGGTACCTCAAAAAAATTCCGTCCATTTCAGTACGCTGCATATCAGTATGTATCAAGAGGTAGAAGCCGCACCGGAAACGGTTCACTTTTTATGCCGGTATGGGAGGCAATAAAAGGCGGAGTACAGGTACTTTGCCGCAGTCTGTATCGCACTGCTGTATGGCTGGGTATTTATCGCCTTGGGAATAGCCGCAATTATCATCATACTGCGTCTGAGGAAACGGCGGCGGGAGAGGCAGGGTAAACGCATCAGGTCGTCTTTTTTTAACAACCCCGCGGAAAAAAATTGAGACTATTCGACCAGAACTGCCAAGGATGGCAGTAGTTCCATACAGCAGCGATGTTTTGTGTAGGCACAAAACTCGCCTTCAACTGTTGTACACGGATGTACAACAGTTGAAGATAGTTCAAATGGTCTCACAGTCTCAATTTTTTTCCGCGATTTTTATCTACTTTACCTGATACGTTTACCCATTTACTGGGAAAATGTGCGAAATTTTATTTCCTTAAAATGCAACAGTTGAACAAAAATATGAATTTTGAAACTGTTGCATTCGTACGCTAAAAGCGCACACCTCAATACGCAAGTTTTCGAAAGAAAACTTGACGGTTAAGGTGAGCGGCGTCATTGTAGACGCTCACCTTATACCTATGAAATTTCGCACTAGAAGAGGCAACCGCTAAAAATATTTTTTTAATGCGGTTGCCCTGCATCAGGAAAGGATAAGGCTGAGAAAGTACAACAGAAAATTTTATGTGAATAGGTATAATGAAAGAATGAATGGAGGTCTACTATGCCAAATCTTCAAGTACGGGATATAGATGCACAATTATATAACTGGCTTTGTGCGAATGCTAAATTAGCAAATCATTCGATAAGTCAGCGTGTTATAACGATTTTTGCAGGAAAAAAGCAGCGGCTCCACAGGAAACTCCGGCGAACGCAGTGGATGCATTTCTCCATTAAATGATTCTTGGGGGATGCTCGGAGCGCAGAAGAAATCGTATCCGAAATAAGAAATTCAAAGATAGAAAACTTATCACTGGAAAAACTGGGCACAAAAAAATAAATAGGGAAAAAGCATTGGAGGAGATTAAATATGCCACAGATGAGTAAAGGCGGAAAATATATTTTTCGGCTGGTCTGAGATACGGGAAGATGGAGCACTCATTTTTCCGCTACCGGCAGTGGAAGAATATAAATTACACCAAGAGCAATATATTTACATCGTTTCCGGCAGTAAGCAGACGGGCGGATTTTTGTGTGATGAGCGAACCCCTGCTTTCCTATCAAAAACTCAATCACATCCTAAAAGAAAACCCTCGTTTGGCGGATAGGACACTCAAAGAGGGTGAGTTGATTTCATATAAGGGAAGAAAATACGGCTGGCTTACCTTGAAAGATAACGGAGTTCGCCTTTCAGAATCTTTTAATGCAGATGTTGGATATAAAGACGGGAGATAAACTATTGGCAATTCGAAGCAGTGATATTGCTTTTTTACTATGGGTGCAAAAGGTTCCTTGATACAAAAAGCAAATGAATATACTGGAGAAATAGAAGTCTTCTGAAAAATATGGTAAGAAGCTACTGAGGAGTAAAAACTATGACGGTAAAAAGATAGCGATTATCAGTCTTTCGCGGGGCTTACTCGGCGAGCCGTTTATTAAGCACGAGGAAGAACTGGGCTTTAAGCGTTTACGCTCATACGGGATAGAAGTCGTTACCACTGCGAATGCCTGTAAAGGAATTGATTTTTCTTCAAAGTCATCCCGAAGCCCGTGCGCAGGATTTATTGGATGCTTTCTCCGATCCGTCTATTGATATGATTCTGTGCGCAATCGGCGGAGAGGACACATCTAAGCTGCTGCCGTATTTATTTGAGCATGATGAATTACGCAGAGCGGTACAGCATAGCAAAAAGATTTTTCTCGGATTCTCCGATACAACAATGAATCATTTTATGCTGCATAACGTAGGCGTGAATACTTTTTTACGGTCAATCGTTTGTGGCGGATATCTGCGAACTTGAAGATGAAATGCTGCCGTATTCAAAAAAAGTACTTTGAAGAATTGCTTACAACCGGCACAATAAAAGAAATCCGCCCGAGCGATATGTGGTATGGCGAGCGCACGGAATTTGATGAATCACAAATCGGTGTAAAAAGAGTGCAGCACCAGAACAATGGATTTGAATTATTACAAGGAAAGTCCGTATTCTCCGGTAAAATACTCGGAGGCTGCATTGAAACAATGTATGATATGTTTGACAACACCCGCCATAATGACAGCCCTGCTTTTATGCCGCCGGTATCATCTTTTTCCCGAGCATTGACGATTGGCATGGTAAAATACTGCTTTTTGGAATCGAGCGAAGAACGTACAAAACCTGAGCTCTATCAAAAGATGCTGCAAGCCTTAAACACTACCGGCATTTTTGAAGTTATAAACGGTATTCTTGTCGGCAAGCCTATCGACGAAGTATATTATGAAGACTACAAGCGTCTTTTTAATCAGCGAAATCAACAAACCAAATTTACCGATTGTGTACAACCTCAATATCGGACACGCAACACCGCGGTGTATTATTCCCCTCGGCGTTGAGGCGACAGTTGATGCGGATGAACAGGTTATACGGTTTTGCGTAAAAGTCCTAAGATAAACGTTTTTACAAAAAGGCAATGCTTCAAATGTGTGATTTTTCCAGCATACTGATTAAACGGCAAGCCGTACCGGTTGGATGATTTGTTCCTTTTTCCCATGCTTCTACCGTCTTAAGTGAAACACCCATGTAATTTGCAAACAAAACCTGTGTCATCCCAACGGAATTTCTTATGTGTTTTATTTCAATATTATTATATTTTTATAGGTTGAATTTCATACACGGTTTTAGTACCTTTTTAACTCACCTCGTTCAATAGCAACCGCTTCATTTAAAGCCGGTCATGAGACTATCAAAAATCACTCATGCTCTTTCCTCCAGTTCCTTGCAGTTCCAATCATCACATCGCCTGCCTCCGGATTTTTGATAAGGAATTGTTGCAATTCAGCCAAATCATCATCATTAAATCCAAGTGCAAACCACCTTTTTGTGAACGATGGCGTTTCTATAAATTCTCTTCTCATCTTACACTTTACAAAATACCCTATAAAATAGGGGCTTGTCAACGGTATTCCCTGAATACTTCCCAATCCGGCTATCGATATGATATTATTCCGCTCGGTGTTGAGGCAACGGTTGATGCGGATGGGCAGGTTATACGGTTTGCGTAATTCGCATCATCTATCTTAAAAGCATGATGATATGGATTATAAAAATATAATATATGAGAGGTCGATTATGAAAATACGAATTGCGATTGTTCTATTCCTCTACTGTGCTACGACAAGTATTGTATATGCACACGGTAAGGCTGATGTAGATACTGCACACAATAATAATTATACCGGTACGATATATTTATACGGTGAACAGCACGGCGTTAAAAATAACGGATAAAGAACTGGCACTATGGCGTGCATATTATAATACCAAAGGTTTGAGGCATTTATTTCTTGAGCTACCCTTTTTATACGGCGGAATATCTTAATATGTGGTTAAGAGAAAAAGATAATACCATCTTAGAAGAAGTATTCAATGATTGGAAAGGAACAGCTTTTTCATAATCAACATACATATCATTTTTATGCAGATAAAAGAGCTGTGTCCGCAAACTGTTTTCCACGGTACCGATGTAGGGGCATCAATACGGCACAACAGGAGAACGTTTCCTGCGCTACCTCGAAAGCAAACAGCAGCAGAACATCCCCGCATATCTGCGGGCGCAAGAGATCATACAACAAGGTATTGCCTATTATAGCGGCGGCAATGCAAAGGCTATGGCATACCGTGAAAATATGATGGTTCAGAATTTTATCTATGAACTTAAACAAATTCAAAATGCCGATATCATGGGAATATACGGTTCTGCGCATACGGATACAGCTGCGCTTGATTCTACCGGAGCTGTTCCTGTATGGCGAATCAATTAAAATCAATCTACGGAAGTAATCTCAACACAGAGGATTTAAGTCCGCTCGCTAAAGATATAGCACCTCTCCGCATAGATACCATAACGGCAGCACATACCGACTATCGGGCATATTATTACGGCAAACAAGATTTGACCGGATTTAAAGACTTTGCATACCGCGAATTTTGGCAACTTGACGGCGCATATCAGGCGCTCAAAAATTCCCGGCAAAACCGGCGATTGGCTCCCGGAATCAAATTATCCCATGAAGATTGAAGCCAATCAAGTTTATGTGATTGATTATACAAAAAAACCGATAATTCAAAAATGAGACTGTATTATATTTCCGAGGGAAAAATGCAGAACGGACAACTTATAACCGAAAAACATTGCGACGGAGTAAAACGAGTCTCGATACGTTACCCTGAGAATGTTGACTAGCTTGAGCAATAACGCGATGTGAAATGCACCGCTACAGAGCATCCGTTGCAGTATAAAAATGCCCCTGTTACTGATCATGGCAACAGGGACCATTAGTTTATAACTTTTTAATTTTTAGAAGTCGATTTCTTTACCGTAATACGCTGCAAGATAAATCTTTTAATATCAGCGGCAGAGGTTTTTGCGCGGATTGGTCAACGTACAAGCATCGTTAAAGGCTCTTTCGCTCATCAAATCCAATACCTTGAGGAATTTATCTTCTGCAATAACGGTGTTCTTCCCTTCCTGAATAGTGCGGGTAATGCCGACTTTCCGGTTCAAAGCAGAGACAGCCTTTGCAATATCGTCGATACCCAAAGCGCGCTTCCAGCTTGCTGTACCGGTCGGTTTCTTTTCTATTATAGTTGATAATATACGGAAGCATAATTGCGTTCGCTTCACCGTGCGTCAGATGGAATTCACCGCCGATCTTATGCGCCATCGAGTGTACGATACCGAGCGAGCAGTTACTGAATGCAATACCGGCAACGGTAGATGCCGTGTGCATTTTTTTCCGCGTGCTTCCATATCGTTTCCATTTGAAACAGCCCGTTCCAGATAATCGAATACTAGCCGGATTGCTTCAAGTGCATAGGGATCGGTGTAATCGTCATGAGCGGTAGACACGTAAGCTTCGATCGCATGGGTCATAACATCCATACCGGTTTGAGCTGTTACCAGCGGCGGCATCTTTGCAGGAATTCTATCATCAACAATCGCAATGTCGGGGGATAATATCTGGGCTTACGAGCGGATATTTGATATTCTTCTCCGTGTCGGTAATAACGGAGAACGCGGTAATTTCGGAAGCCGTTCCCGAAGTGGAAGGAACACCAACCAATTTTTGCTTTTGTCCGCAGCTTGGGGAATTTGAAAGCGGCTAAATCATCAAAGTTATAACCGGGATATTCGTAGTATACCCACATGACTTTTGCAGCATCCATGGCAGAACCACCACCCAATGCAATAATCCAGTCAGGATTAAAGGCTGCCATCTTTGCGCCGCCTTCTTTACAGGTTTTAACAAGAAGGGTCGGGTTCTACGCCGTCAATAACCAGCACTTCCATGCCAGCTTTTTCCAGATAGCTCTTCGCTTCATCGACAAAGCCGAATTTTTCATCGAGCTTCCGCCGGTAACAATAGCGGCTTTTTGCGCTTCCAGCGTAGAAAGGAATTCCAAGGCTCCCACACCGTGCACAATTTTCGGGGGAATACTAAATGTTGCATACTTCATAATCGATACTCCTTCATAATACAAGAACTGTTCAACTCACCGGTAGTACAGCTATATAGCTAACAGGGTGTTTAATCGTCCTTTTTCTTATTGGTACAAATATAACGATATTTTATTATTTAGTAAAGAGGGAGAATGACAAAAAGAACACCGATCGGTCCAAAATCACCGACTCACCGGTGTTCTTACTCGAACTGTTCGATAAGTTCGTGTCGAACAGGTTTACTATTTACAGTTCGATAGAATTACAGTTCTATCAGAAGGATTCGCTTTGCGTCAAAATTTCGGTTGTAACCGAAGCTCCAAAAGGTACTTTTGAGCATATTCGCCGATAAGCGCCAATGCAGCTTTTAAGTCTTCCAAGCGAGGTCGGATCAAGATTTTTCCATGATGATAAACGCATTTTTTTGTATTTTCCGTAATCATCGTGCGCTGTCCATCGCGCCAATTAAAACAACGGCAGATGGCGCCTTTATTATCGCGGTAGCACAACTCCCCTTCCAGTGTTTGGCTGTGTTCCTCATCGCCGAGCGCAAAAATCGTCGCCGCCCTTTGTAACACCGAGGATTAAATCGCCGTCAAAGGCATCGCTGTCTTCCGCACCGCACGGTAAGCCAAATTGCAATGATGCGGCATTGTAAATATCTACCAACGGATTGATGTACGAAACGGGATTCTGTTTTTCCACTCGTTTCAGCAACGCTTCAATACTGCATCGAACACCTTTCTTTGTTTTTGAAACTTTACGATAGGCATCCCGCCAGATAGCGATAACGGGGTTTTCACTGAACACATTTTTTTACCAAAAATTTTTTCCGCATCGGCATTACTTCGCGAAAGTAATACCTTTATATCGCGGACACTTTCGCCGCTATTATCAATTCCCTTTAACAACACCACGCCGAGCTGAGCTTGAGGAAAAAGTTCCCAAAAAGAAGCATCCGCCAAAAATTTACTCATAATATCTTCGTATCTCCTTCATTCTCAATGATGACAATGTAAAATAGTATAGCTACTATAAAAGTATACTATTCTTTTGTAAAGAGGTCGAAAATGTAGTTATGGAAACAATTATATTAGGACTTGGCTCCAATCGCGGAGATTCAAAAAAACAATTCTCTCAGAAGCAATTAAACGGCTCGCATCATTCTTGAGCGAAATCCGTATCTCATCTATCTATATCACAAAAGCCGCAGGATTATTTCGATCAGGATGATTTTTACAACATGGTTGTATCGGAAACTATGCAGGAAGCCCCGCATCACTGCTTAAAGCACTCCAGCACATTGAAGCGGATTATGGCAGAAACCAGTGAAGCCGAAATTCTCAAAGGTCCCCGCACTCTCGACATCGATATCCTCTTTTTTCGGAAGTCAAATTATTACGCTCGATAATCCGCCGCTTATCATCCCGCATCCAGCGATATACCGGCGAGCCTTTGCACTCATTCCCTTGTTGGAACTGTATCCTGACTATCGTGATCCCGTTACGCAACAACCGCTCGCCGCCGCACTCGCTGCCCTACCCGATCAAGGCGTGCGAAAAAGTCTCTGAGTAGTAGTTGTCGCCCTATCTTTTCAAAAGGGCTTTTAAAAAAGCCCGTTCTTCGCTATACTACTGCCGATATATATAACTGCACGGTGTGCAAGCAATGAGCGCCTCTGGTGCAGTGTAAAGGAATAATCATGACCGGCGAGATGAAAAGCACGAAGAACAGAATGACGAGGCGCTGAGGGGCGTTTCGAAGTCAACGATTTTTGAAGGACCGCTCGACGCTTCTGCTCTTTTTAATTAAGAAAAAAATGAGATCAATATCTACGATATTCCCATCAGTGATATAACTGAACAGTACCTTGAATATCTCGATTATGCGGTAAGCCTCAATCTGGACAGCTTAACCGAGGTTTTTACGAACTGGCAGCGCATCTTATCTACATCAAAAAGCAAGATGCTCCTTCCCCGTCGAAGTTGATCTGGATGATGAAGATGTCGAAGACCCGCGTACGGAATTGGTGAACAAGCTGATTGAGTATCAAAAAATTCAAAAAGCTTTCGACTTTAATGGAAGAAAAAAGCGAGAGTAGAATGGTTTTTTGAGCGCAAGAAGATACAACACGCGCTTCCCTTTTACCGAAGAGAACCTGTGGGAGCGGGTTGATACGTGGGAACTTTTACGGACGTTCTCTAAACTGATGTCCAATTATAACTCGGAACAAATTCTTGACCTGTACGAAGAGGTGTCCGTCAACGAAAAGCTGACGCTGATGAACGAATTTTTTTAGAAGAAAAGGGCGAGTGCCTCTTTACCGATTTGATTGTACGGAAAGGGAATTTGCTGGATGTTATTTGCGCTTTTATGGCGCTGCTTGAGGCAGTTAAATTTAGGGATGGCAAGTATCTGGCAAAATAGAATGTTCGGCGACATAAAAATACGCCCGTGGGAAGCTGCCCGCAATGATGATGGAGTATAAAATGGAAAAAGAAACAGCCCTCGTAGAGCAATCCTCTATTTGGAGGAGAGCCGCTTGACGACGCTGCAATCAGTAAAATTGCCGGCTTATCAGTTGATGTGGTAAAGGAATGCATCAAGAATCTGAAAAGAGTCATATTCAGGAGAGTTCAAGCGGTATCGAAATTACACAGATGATGGGTGGTTGGATTATCACGCCCAAAAAGAATTTTTGGGATGCGCTCAAGAACGATACGGTAAAAAGAACGAGGAACCGGCTTTCGCGCGCCGCAATGGAAACACTGTCGATTATCGCCTATTCTCAGCCGATCACCCGTGCCGAAATCGAGGGCAATCCGCGGGGTTTCCGCCGACACGATGATTGAGACTTCTGGTGAAAAAGAACTCATCAAGGAAGTGGGGAAAAAAAGACATCCCCGGAAAGCCGGTGCAATTCAGCACGACCAAGGAGTTTCTAAAAGTATTCGGTCTTAACAGCATCGCGGACTTACCCAAGATGGATGAAACGGAACAGGAGCGGTTCCGAACTTGCGCGGTAACAATCATTTTTTCTCACAGTGCTCGACCTTTCGATAACGGCGATCGTAACAAGGATACCGAAACCAACGGCAAGCGTACAAAAAGATTTCAGCCATGGGAACACTCCTAAAGATAACGGAGTAACAATAAGCAGGAGGTGCGGCTGCAAGTGTACCTTGCCCATGCAGGGGATTGCGTCGCGGCGTGCCTGCGAAAAGATTATCGCGGGAAGGGCGCGTTTCCGTAAACGGAACGCTTGTTACCGATATGGGCAGCAAGGTACGCGCCGGGGATACGGTACTCCTTGACGGAAAGCCGGTACAACCGGAAGCGCGCAAGTGCTACCGTACTTTTTGAACAAGCCGGCGGGCTTCGTCTGCACGCTCTCCGACGAGAAAGGGCGCCCCACTGCTGCGGATCTTTTAAAAGAAGCCTACAGCGAGCGACTCTACAACATCGGCAGGCTCGATATGTTTTTCGAGCGGGGCAATCCTCTTTACCAATGACGAGGGATTTTGCCGCAAAAATAGAACACCCGTCGGCGCAAATCGAAAAGGAATACGTCATCGAAACTACGCAGGACTTCCCGCCGGAGCTGCTCACCCGCTTTTGAACGCGGCATCCGCGTTGACGGCATTTTTACAAATGCCGTTCAGCCGCTGCCATTAACCGCCGTAAGCTGCGGATTGTACTGGTCGAAGGAAAGAATAGAGAAATCCGCCGTGTGTTAGATTCCTTTAACTGCACGATAAAGCGGCTGGTGCGGGTTCGCATCGAAACCTCGAGCTTGGAACCCTGAAAGCCGGAGAGTTCCGCGACCTTACCGCACTAGGAGCGGCAAGCGCTGCTTGTAGCGCTAACCCTCCGCACGAATAAAACTTTATAGTGCATAGCGCTAGAACCATACCCCTGCGGTTATACGCCTGTCAAGAAAAACTGCATATAGTTTCCGGTATCAGCATATCAATCGCTGCCTGTATATGTTCGGGAATGGGTATAGTAAAAAGATGTGGCGTGCCGTCGATGGGAAAGCGCAGGGCGGTATGCGCAGAGCTGGAGCTTTTTAATGCGGGCAGTTTTCCAAAAGTTTTTTATTTAATGCAAAGTTTCCGTGCTTGTCGTCGCCGATAATCGGGCAGCCGATACCTGCAAAGGTGAATACGGATTTGGTGCATTCTACCGGTATGCAAACCGAACGGAAAACAGACTGTACGCGTCCGTACCTGCAAGCAATTTGTATGCGCTGGAGGCAGGGTTTGAGCGTACCGTTTTTCCATAATCGGCATATCGATAATACCCTCTTTCGGACTGGATTTTAGTGTTTTTATTTACAGAATGTTCAAAATTGCCGAAACATAATGCAAGATATTCCTTTTCGACTGCCTGCGACTCAAACAAGGCACGGCATGAACGGGCAGCAGCAGCGCTTTTGCCGTTACCAATAGACCTGAAGTCTCTTTATCCAGCCGGTGTACCGGAAATATTTCTGTCCTAAGCTGCTTGCTTAAAATCTCGGTAAGGCATATGGCAATATGCGAGCCGCCCTGCACCGGAATACCGAAGGCTTATTCACGATACAAATTGCCTCGTCCTCGTATACAATCGGAATGGATTTCTTTACAATATTTTGTTGATCATTATTATGTTGACTATTACTCATAGTAGGAGTATATGATGAATTGGAAAAATTCAGCACTTGTTATGTCTCATTCTTTTATCGTTTTGTATCGGTCATCCGCTTCGGGCGGAGCTCGTTAACAATCCTTCGTTAGGCTATACATTGGATTTACCGGAGGGATTCAGACAGGTGAATTCTCGGGATAATTCGCGCTATCTGTATCAAAATACGATTATCCCTGTCGGGTTGCAAATTGCGCTCTATCCGTATCAACAATTTAGTACAGTAGCGGCTGCGGCAGACCACATTTTTTCTCAATTAAAAGCACAAAAAGGGCGATCAATTTTTGCTGCAGGGCAATCCTGCGCTCGTTGCCAACCTTCAATTTACACAGCAAAATCAAAAAAACAGGCGGGATGGCTTTTGGTGCAGCCGCTCGCTGCGCAAAAGGGATGGCTGGTGGTTCTAACAACAACACAGGCGGAAAAAGCGCGAGGAATATGAGCCTATGATGATTTCTTGCTTAGATGCCGTGTTCACCAGCCGTCAGTCTTTTTGAACCGGTCCGATGATTCAGGCGGTATATCCCAAAGAAGGGGCGGTAAAAAGGAAAATACTCTTTAAAGGAAAAACTTTCCGTGTATTTTGACCGTTCCGATTCCGAAGCGAACCAAGCGGTGATAGACCGTGAGTTTGCCCTGCTGACCCGCTACCTCAATTCTCCTCTCCAACAAAAAGCATGGCAACGCTACTACCGGATGATTTACCGCGACAGCCTAGCCCGCTGCCGCCACCTTTCGCTGATGTTGGAAAAAGAATTGATAGAAGTAGACAAGGGAGGAAAATTGCCCTCCGCGGAAACGGTCGCCGCAGCTCTGCTTGAGTGGATGCAAGATTTTACCTATACAAGGGATGAAAACGGGGCAGATTTTCTTATATTCCGGCAGTATGCACAGGCAGGAGCGGCGATTGCGACAGCCGCGCACTGCTAATGTCCGTAATATTGCAGCATTTTAATATCGACTCCATCTTGATGATTGCCCCGGAACAAAAGCACGCGGTTGCCGCTGTAGACTGCACCGGAGACGGCGCCCGTTTTACCCATAATGGCAAGCGCTATCTGATTGCAGAAACAACGGCAAAAGTTGCACTCGGTCAAAGTGCGCAAGACCTGCCGATCCCCGCCTTTGGTTCTGCCGTCGATTGGTACGTTCCGCCGGAACGGGACGAGTACGTCTTCGGCAAGAGTGAATAACTCTCCGTGCGGCAAACTCGCAGCGGTTTACTTCAGCATATTCTTTTGCCGCATAATCTCAAAAACGCTCGACTTTCCTAAAAAGTGTGCAGTGCCGGCAAAGACAAATGTAGTGCCGCGCTTCGCGCAGGTATTCATCGAATTTCTGCGCCCACACGCGAGTTTCGATCTGTCAGCATCGCATCGATATAGGCTTGCGCTTTTTTTTCCGAAAAAGAAGCCGGCACCTCCATCAGTAATTCAACGAGCAACGAAGAAAGTTTTTTTCGATTATTACTGAGATAGAGTTCCCCGAGTGTGTGTGCACATCTTCTATACTTTTATCGATATCCCGCAGCGATTGTATAGAATCCTTCAATAGTGCAAGCTGATCTTCAAAAGAGCCATACGATAAGGCGCCAATTTGCTGGGCTGCCGTATCAAGCGCCTCAATTTTTATTCTTTGCTCGCTGCATCAAAATACATATCGATACCGTCGTCAGCATACAGTCCCGCTTTGGTCATTAAAAGCTGCGCCAATACCGTGTTCAAAACCCACGGATTAAAGACAGCAAGCTGATGCACCGTATCATCGCCGATTGTTTCATATAGAAAAGCAAGCTCATCCTTCGATAAAAACCGTGAGTAAACTCTTTTTCGGATCGGCATTCATATTGTTTATGATAGCGGTTTGCAACTCCGCAGTCAGCGCCTCCATTTCGGCTTTGCCGCCAAGCTCGCTTACCAAACGGTCTGCGGAGTCAAATGCCCTCAGCACATTTTTCAAGCGGATAAAAACTTTTATCGGCAACATGAATAGTTCCCAGCACATAGACTGAACCCTTATTCCCCCGTATCTCCCAAAAACCGTTCAGGGGTGCTCTATCAACACCGGTTTTGACAATTTCGAATGACGCTGCGGGCTGTTCCGTCGTCGTACAGGCAGTAAGCGCAAGCGCCAACAGCAAGAGCAGCGTTATTTTTCAAATATTTATGAACCATTATAAAGTCCTCCTATCGATAAAAATAGCTCATTTTCTACTAGAGGACTTATATTGGGGAAAAAAGACATCAGGAAGAGTAGACATAAATCGCAGAATTATCGATTGGGCGACCATTTGAGCCATCTTCAACTGTTGTACATCCCGAGTACATCGGTTGAGGACTGACCTATCCACGCCCATCCTTGGGCGCATTGAGAGCAGTTTCGTGCGCACAGCCTCTTTTTCCGCGGGGAATAAAGAAAAAGTATATGATATGTTCACCCTGATTGCATGGTGGAGTTTTTTTCCTTTTTATGATAGACTGCAAGCTGTATGAATTATTACGCGGTGCAGGCAAAAACAGGCAAGGAGCCGGAATTGTTAAAGACCATACGGCACTTAAATGAAGAAACCCATAAAATAGAAGTCTATTTTCCTCGTCGCGTACTGTATATTACAGAGGCATACGGCACAAAGTTGATGCACCAGTATTTCCAGCTATATTTTTATGGAAATCGATGACTTATCGCTTCCGCTTTGCTGGCAGCTTCAGTAAAATGCCGCATTTTTATCGGTTTTTGCCGAATAATCAAAATCCGCTGCCGCTTGCCGATAATGACCTCTCGCTTTTGCGTCATTTTCTTTCTTTCGGAGGGTTACCGCTCCATCTAAAGTATACTTTAACACACATGCACGGATATGCGTTATTGGAAGGAGCGCTTAAAGGACTTGAAGGAAAAATCATCAAAGTTGATGAAGAAAACAGCGAGCTAAGGTATTGCTCGATATGTACACCGACAGTTTTCCCATCGATTTGGCTTTTGATGTGATAGAGCCGACAGCTGTCGGTGCATTTTGATTGGAGGAGATGATGGTTCCAAATAATAAAGTACAACCGACCGTGTATATTATCGGGGCGGGAGTTGGCAGACACCATGATTGCCCACGAAATAAAACGGAAGGGCGTGTTCGGTGCGTTGCGGCATTCCTCGACGACGATCCGCAGAAAATCGGCGGTAAGATTGAAAGGGATACCGGTGCTTTAGGCTGATTCAGACGTTGCGCGCCTTATCAGAGTGGAAGCGCGAGATGAGCTGTTGATTGCTATCCCCAGTATCAAGGCGGAGCGCCTGCGCGAAATATATGCGATTGTAAAAGAGGCGGGCTTTACTACCATTAAGTTGCTGCCCGGTATTTCGCAGATTGTAGACGGCACTGCACACCTCGTACAAGCACGGGAGATAAACCCGCAAGACCTGCTCGTGCCCTCCGATAAAAATCAGCCTCAAGAATAGCCTCGCCTACCTACGCGGAAAGCGGGTACTGATTACCGGCGCAGGCGGTTCCATCGGCAGTGAACTGGCGCGGCAGCTCCCTTTCAGGCGCGCCGAGCGGCTCTACCTCTTTTCGGACACGGCGAAAACTCAATCTACCAGATTGATAAAGAGCTGCGCCTCTTACAGGAAGAAGGGGTCCGGCGATAAGGCGACGATCGTGCCGATTGTGGGTGAGGCTAAAAAGATCGCGATTATATGCAGTATATTATCGGGAAGCTCCGCTGCGATGCGGTCTTTCATGACGGCTTAAGCTGCACGTACCGCTGATGGAAGCAAACCCCGTCGCCGTCATCGAGAAATAACGTATTTGGCACCGAGAATCTGCTCGACGCCTGTATCGAAAATAGCGTTAAACGCTGTGTGCTTATCTCGACGGATAAGGGCAGTTAATCCCGTATCGATTTGCAGGGTATCGAAGATGCTCAACGAAAAGATGGTGCTTGAAGCCGCCGCGCTGTCAAAAGAAAAATATAGAGGTCCCGACTATGCCTATATGTTTGTCCGGTTTGGGAATGTACTCGGTTCGCGCGGCTCGATTTTTCCGCTCTTTGTCGAACAAGTAAAAAAAGGCGGCCCCGTAACCGTAACATCCCCCGATATGATGCGCTTTTTTATGACCATACCGGAAGCCTGTTCGCTGGTACTGCAAACAGGTGGAGTTGGCATCAATGGGCAGTCATACCTGCTCGATATGGGCGAACCGGTGAATATTCTGGAAACTGCCCGCCAGCTGATACGGTATACTGGGCTATGAACCGGGAAAGGATCCACCGATAGACATTATCGGGGTACGCCCGAGGAGACGGTTGGAAGAGCCGCTCACTTCCGAAACAGAATATACCGAGCCAGAACTGACTATCCGAAAATTCTCCGTTTGCAGACCGTGAAAGAATACGACAGCGACGCACTCAGCACATTGCTTACCGCACTCCAGCCGGTATGCTGCCCTTCGGGGGATGTTGAGCGCTATCGGAATAAAGAGTTCCTAACCCATATACTCTGCGACGCGTGCCCATCGTTGAAAGAGGCGCGATAAAAGCATTTCTGTGAAAAATACGAAAGGTTTTATAGGAGGTTAGATTTATGAACAACACCCATCATCAAGCGTGTACCACCGTGCTGGTCGGTAAAGGCTTCTGTTGACGGTTCGGTGATGATTGCCCGAAATGAGGACTTTCCACGAAGCCATTTTCGGTTAAACTTTTACTGTGATGCCCTCGAGTAAGGTACAAAATCAGTACCTATGCGTCGAAGAACACCGGCGTTACCGTTTCGCTGCCGTGAGCAGGCGCTGCGATGTACCTCACGCCTCAGGCGTTTCCAGCTGTTAAAAGGCGAGAGAGAATACGGCGAAGCGGGTATTAACGAAAAGAATATTGCGGTGAGCTCAACCGAGCGTCTACGGCAACCCGCGCGTGCTTGCTTTTGACCCGCTCGTACCGGACGGTATCGGAGAAGACGCTATCCACAGCATCGTAGCGCCGTTTATCAATTCCGCACGGGGAAGGGTTGCCTTTTGGGCAAGCTCATCGCGCAGTACGGTTCGGCGGAGAGCAACGGTATCCTTTTGCAGATGCCGGACGAGGCGTGGTACATGCGAAATCCCGTGCGGGCATTACTGGGTAGCGCAGCGCATCCCCGACGATTGCTGTGCGGTCGCACCCAATCCAGGTGAGCATCGAAACCATCGATTTTTCAAATGAGCATGATTTTATGTGGGCGAGACGGCATTCAGGCATTCGTGGATACGCATACACTCAATCCCGATCGCGAAAGGGTTTTAATTTCCGGCATATTTTTGGCACTTCAACCGAAAAGACCGCGTATATAACACACCGCGCGCATGGTTTGCGCAAAAATACCTGAACCCCGAAATAGAGCAGAGTCCCGTATCCAACGATATTCCGTTTATCAGAAGGCAAGTCGGCTGATTTCGGTAGCAGATGTGCAGTATATCCTGAGTTCGCATTACAATGAGACCATCTACGATCCGCTTGGTAAGGAGGGAACTGACTACGAAAAACACGGTTTAGAGGATCTCTCTTTCGCGTACGGCGGAATCACATATTCTCCAGCTGCGCCCCGGTGTACCGGAGGGCATCGCTGCCGTGCAGTAGCTTGCGTTCAGCACCACGGCGTTTACCCCTTATGTGCCGTTTTTACCAACATCAACGACACGCCAAAAATCTACAAAAATTGACGGCATGATCTCGCTCGAAAACGCTTATTGGCTGTCGATCCTCGGGTTTTTGACCGAAAACCGGTATCCGGCGTTTCGCGACGCAAATACAACTATTTGCATGAGATGCAAACCTACGGATTCAAACGTGTCCACGAAGTTACCAAGGGCGGGAAAAAGCGCTCTGGCACACAGCTGACCGAATTTCTCACCGCAGAAAACGAAAAAGACCGCCGCCTACGTCATCAAAAGACCAAAGATATGATCCGCCCAGCTGATGCTCGAGATCGTTTAACTACTCAAAGCTCAGCTTTTAAAAATGGATAAGAACCTGAAGGTGACTTTCTAAAAACTCAAGGTTTTTAAGGGTTCCCTGTTATCGAATAGGTCGATTTACTCGTCTAAAGCCTTTTGCCCGTTCCTAAAAAGATTGTGCAAAAATTTTGCCTAAAAATTTTTGCACAATATGAGAAAGGAGAAAATATGCTTACAGTACAGAATGTTTCAAAAACATACGGACGCTCGGCAGTCAAGGCGGTTGATAACTCTCGTTTGAGGCAAAAAGCGGAGAGTTTTTCGGATTTTTGGGACCGAATGGAGCCGGAAAAACGACAACCATCAAAATGATCACCGGTGTCATTGCTCCCCGATGCGGGGAACTATGCATCGGCGGTACCGATATACGAAAATATCCGCTGGAAGCAAAGCAGAAAATCGGGTATGTAACAGACAATCCCGAAGTGTTTGTGCAGTTTAAAGGCGATGGAATACCTCAACTTTGTGGCAGATGTGTACGGTGTTTCCCACCGAAGAGCGGCAAAAAGAATTACGGAATATACTGCGCTTTTTGAAATCGATACGGCGCTGAACACGCGCATCGGGAGTTTTTCGCATGGGATGAAGCAAAAACTCCTCATCGTAGCAAGTCTTATCCATCAGCCGGAGCTGTGGATTTTGGATGAACCTACCGTGGGGCTCGACCCACAATCCGCATTTCGTCTGAAAACCCTGATGCGGAGCTACGCTGATTCTGGAAAGACGGTGTTTTTCCACGCATATTATGCAAATTGCAGAAAAAGTATGCGACAAACTCGCAATTATCAACAAAGGGAAAATGCTGTTTTGCGGCTCGCTGCCTGAACTGCAAGCACAGCGCGGAACAAACGATTCGCTTGAACACCTGTTCCTTATGATGACGGAACAAGGCGGCTCAACAGATACGCCTTCGTAAAACGGAGGGCTGCTAAAAATCCGTGCCGTGTTTTTTCAGATGAGCTTACTGGTTTCATTTAACAGTGTCAATAATGCCGCCGCCGAGTACCCTACTCCCACAGTAAAACACGGCGGCTTGCCCGCGCGCAACCGCCCGTTCCGGTTCGGTAAAGACGATGCGGACGTTGGAAGCGCCGACGGGTTCAATGAGGGCTTTTTTCAGCTGCTGCCGGTATCGGGTCTTAACCTCCGCGTAAAAAGGCTCCGGCGGCATTTCGGCAATCAGTTCACCTCCCGCACTGAACAGGCGGCGGCAAGGCGCCTACCCGAACCGATGGTAACCGTATTATGCGCCGCAGATTTTTCAACGACATAGATAGGATAGCCGAACGGCAGCGCAAGCCCTCGCCGCTGCCCGATGGTATAGCGGTGCAAGCCGCGGTGCGTACCGACCGTGGCGCCGTTCAAGTCGATAAAAGCGCCTTCGGGAAAAGCATCGGGGGCTACTGCTTCGATTACCGCTGTGTAGTCGCCGTCCGGTACAAAACAAATATCTTGGCTATCGCTCTTATGCGCATTGAGTATGCCCGTTTTTCCGCAATGCGGCGGACTTCCGGCAGTGAGCGCTGCGAGCGGAAAAACGATTTTTGCTCAGCTGCGCTTGGTTCAATAATGCTAAAAAGTAACTTTGATCTTTTTGCGCATCGGCGCCCGCTCCAGCGCATACGCTTCCGGACGGCTCCTGAACCACCTTGGCATAATGACCGGTTGCAACGGCATCGCAGCCTTCCTGTAATGCACGCTCCAATAGTAACCCAGATTTAATCCGCTTGTTGCAAATGTAACACGGGTTCGGCGTTTCGCCATTGCGGTAGCTTTGTATAAAATACCCGATAACTTCTTGTTGAAATGCGGTACGAAAGTCATACACGGTGTGGAATACCGAGTACCCGCGCCGCCTGCGCCGCTTCGTCAATAATCGCTTTCAGACTGCGCCTTTGCAGCCGCATCTTTTTCATTCAATAAACGAAGCGTAATACCGCGCACCTCATGCCCCTGTTCCATCAGGAGCTTTTGCCGCAACGGTAGAATCAACTCCTCCGCTTTAAACCTACTGCAATCTTCATGCTCACGCTCTTTAATCCTTCATACGTTTTTACTGCGGTAACTTTTACGGCGATTACCTTTTGAGCGCGGTTACTTTTTACCGCGCTCCGCAAAAGATAGCGCTTTACCACCCGCCAGCGCAACCGCTTCCGATTGCGTATAGGTATGAGCGGGGAATTGCGCCGGTACGCTTAACGCGCTGCCGATATAAATGGCTTCGACCGTTTTGGTTTCTTTCTGTTCTGTATCGCGATTTGCTGCGGTAATGCGGACCGTAAGCGGCAGGGGCATAGTCCGCGCGCTGCTCCGTTGCTCGAACGAAATATTGACATAGAGGTAGTCCTGTTGAGTCAAATATTCCAGTTTTGTCGGAATCCCTAGAATTTTTCCGGATTGCCGATCGGTTTTTAAAAGAAACGATGCAAAAGTAAGCGCAAAGACGGCAACAATCGCAAACAGCATAGAGCGGGATGAACGTGTTGCCGTCAGACTTTTGATCAAACTCATTTTTTTTATGTAATCGGGTTCGCATCTGCTGCACCGCCTCCGGCGCTCGCTTCAAACGCTCACTCCGATCATAGCGGCAATATGAACTCCCCTCGCTCCACGAATCCGGTTGATTATTCATTTTTCGATACTCCGGTAATTGCGTTTGTCTTCCACCAGACAATGCTCGCCTGTTTGTCTCCGCAAGAAGCGCCGACAAGATGCCGTCGGAAGAAAGGTGAAAACGCGTTATAGACCAGTTCATCCGCAGAAACAGCCAATGTCCGCGTGTATATTTTATTTGAATGTAAGTCGATAAGTTCGAGGATATATCCATCGGAGCGCGGCGTTGTCAACAAGCACCAATTATTTGCCGTTATACCAAGTAATCCGTAAATTTTTTAACAGGACGGCTGTCGGCATTTGTATCTTCCGTGTCTTCACAGGGAGCAATATCAATAGCCCGTTCATACTGCCGCGTTTCAATATTGAATATATAGAGGCAGCTTTTATCATAACTGATTCCGGCGCTCACATTGATATCCGCATCGATGTCTTCACGGTAATAATCAACTTTAATATACAGCTTTTTTTGAGGTAAAATCGGGCACAGCCTTATCAAGGCTGGAAAACAGCTTGACTTCGTTGGTATAGGGGCGACGGCAAGCCGTTAAACGCAATGGGAATTTTTATACAGCAAACTGCCCGTATTATCATACCAGTAGACCCGCATACCGATTTCCGTCCGGCACACTACAATAATTCCGTTCTGTGCATCACGCATACAGCCGCTCGATGGGCGGAAAGGGTGTACCGCCGACGCCTTCTTGCCCGACAGTATCCACAAAATCCCCCCGCCTCATTAAAATGAACAACCGTATCACGGAGTACAAGGTTTGCCGTTTGGTCATACTCGATGCGTTCTTCGTTGACTGTATCGACGGCAAATAGATGCTTGTTCGGCGTTACGGCAAGATAGGTGGGATGATTCAGCGGATACGGCACGGCGAGCGAGTCATAATTTTATCAGCTTGATCGGCATCGATAAAATGTGGGGCGCGGATTCTTTTCAGGATTATAGTACAGCGCAAAGCAAAGTCGCCAAATGACGTTAATTTTTAAAATTTTTTCCGCGCCCGAATTACTGAGATAGAAAATACCGTCATCCATAAAAAAAGCTGACTGTCAGGGGCGGACGTGACGGACTTGCCAGCTGAAATAAATCGAGCTGATCTTCAAAATTTCCGTATTTAATTGAAAAAGCGGTATGCGTTCCAAGTTTCCCGTTTTTTTCTTTTGCGCAAGACACTGTAAAAAGAAAAAAAGCAAGAACCAAGAACATACAAAGTCCGTAAAAAGACGACTGTAGCGATACATGATCAAATCCGTTCCTCAGGGCATCCATAACGCGCTTTATTTGAGCACTTCGGCAATACCCGACACTCAGCCCTGCCATATTCTGAATATCTGCGGGGATAATAATTTTTGTCGATTTTCCGTCGGCTACTTTTTCAAAGGCTTCAAGGCTGCGTAGTTTAATCAGCGCAGGGTCAGCGCCGACATTCTTAATCAAATTCAAAGCGCTTCGGCAGTTGCTTTTCTGGATCGCTAAAATCGCTTCAGCCTCTCCCTGCGCCCTGCATATCGCGGATTCCTTTTCCGCTTCCGCCTGCAAAATCATCGACGCCTTTTTTTCCTTTCACGCCACCAGAATCGATGACTGCTTTTTGTCCCTCGGCGATGAGAATAGCCTCGCGTCGCTCGCGCTCCGCACGCATCTGCTTTTCCATCGCTTCCTGAATGGATTCAGGCGGAATAATGTTCTTTACTTCTACGCGGTTTACCTTGATGCCCCACGGATCAGTCGCCTCATCCAGAATGCTCCGCATACGGGTATTGATAACATCGCGGCTCGTCAGCGTACCGTCAAGCTCCAATTCACCGATGATATTCCGCAGCGTAGTCGCCGATAAATTTTCAATCGCATTCATCGGGTTTTCAACACCGTAGGTATAAAGCTTCGGATCAGTAATCTGAAAATAAATCACCGTATCGATCATCATGGTAACGTTATCTTTCGTAATAACCGGCTGCGGTTGAAAGTCGAGTACCCGTTCCTTGAGCGACACCTTATTGACAATTCTATCCACAAACGGCATCTTAACGTGCAGCCCCACCTCCCATGACTGAAAATAGCCGCCGAGCCGCTCGATAATAAACGACTGAGACTGCGGCACAATTCTGATATTCAAAATTAGCAGAATAAGTACAAATACCATTAACGCAAAAATAATCCACATACGACACCTCACAATTGGACATTCTTAACATTGAGCAGGGCAGCTCTATTCCGAAAGATGCAAAGCGAAATCGCCCCCTCTCGTTTTCAAAAAGCGCCCGGTCAAATCCTTAGGGACTGCCGCTTCTATCTTTTTACGATGAGGGTAAACCCCTCTATCTTTTCGATAATACATTCATCTCCGGCGGGTATCTCTGCGTTTGCCGATTGAAGCGGCAGTCCATACGATACCGTTAATTTTAACCTGCCCCCTTTTTCAAACTCGGTAATGGTTTGCAGTACCAGCGCTTTTTTTCCCGATAAGGCTGTCCGCATTGGTCTTTTCCCGTTTGGTATGCAGCAATTTCAATGCAAGCGGACGGGTAAAAAGAGCAACAACAGCGCAATAAGCGCAAATAATGACACTGGAGATAAAACGGCGGATGAAACATCGAAACAAAAATCATCAGTACGGCGCTGAGCGCGAACCATATCGTCGTTAAGCCGAGCGTCATCCGCTTCGATAACCGCACAGAGCACTGCAATACCGAGCCAAAACCACGGCGTATAGAGCGCTACGAGCATTGATAGTTGAAAAAGCATACCGTCGCCTCGTTATACCCGCGCCAGCGCCGCGCCGATAAAGTCGCGGAACAGCGGATGCGGCTTATTCGGTAGGGAGGCAAATTCTGGATGAAACTGTACTGCAAAACCACGGATGATTTTTTAGCTCGACGATTTCGACCAAATTACGCTCGGGATTGATTCCCGAAAGCAGCATATCGAGTTTTTCAAACTGGCTGCGGTACAAATTATTAAACTCATGGCGGTGCCGGTGGCGCTCACGGATTTCGTGCATTTTATACGCCAGCTCCGCCTTGCTGTTTTCCGCAACCATACAGCGGAATGAGCCAAGTCTGAGCGTACCGCCGAGCTGCACATCTTTTTGATCCGGCATCAAGTCGATAACGGGTTCACAATTTTTAATAAACTCCGAGGAATGCGCGCGCTCCAGACCGAGGACATGGCGAGCAAATTCGATAACGGCAATCTGCATTCCAAGACAAATACCAAAGTAGGGAATACTGTTGGTGCGCGCATATTCCGCAGCAAGTATCATTCCTTCAATACCGCGCTCACCGAAGCCGCCGGGCACGATAATGGCATGCGCATCTTTTAATAGCTCCGCAGCCTTTGCCGCATCCGTAATCTTTGCTGCATCAATCCATACTTGTTTTTACCTTCGCATGATGGTACACACCGGCGGCAGTCAGCGCTTCGCTCACGCTTAAATACGCATCGGGCAGCTCGGTATATTTACCAACAAGAGCAACCGTTACCTCTTTTTCTGGATGATAATAGGATTCAACCATCGCTTTCCACGACTGTAAATCGGGTTCGGCATTGGGGATATTGAATAGCTCACAGATTTTTTTCCCGAGGTTCCCTTCTTCCAACATCAGCGGAACTTCGTAGATGGACTTTGCGGTAAGGTTTTCGATAATAGCGTCTTGGCTGACATTGCAAAACAGGCTGAGCTTTTCGCGAATGGATTTACTGAGCCGCTTTTTCGCTGCGACACATGATAATATCAGGCTGAATGCCGAAGCCGAGTAGCTCTTTACACTGTGCTGCATGGGCTTTGGTTTTAAGCTCACCGCATTCTTTTAAGTACGGTAAAAGCCCAAGGTGAATAAAAAGACAGTGTTCCCGTCCAACCGTGTTGCGGATTTGCCGAATCGCTTCTATAAAAGGGAGCGATTCAATGTCGCCGACCGTGCCGCCTATTTCCGTAATGACGATCTCGCTACCGGTTTGCTCCGCCGTCTGCATCAATGCGGTGTTTGATTTCGTCGGTAACATGGGGAATAACCTGCACGGTCGCTCCGTGATAGTCGCCAGCCCGTTCATGATCCAAAATGGAAAGATACACTTTTCCAGCCGTATGGCTGTTGAATTTATGCAACGCAACATCGGTGAACCGCTCATAATGACCGAGATCGAGGTCAGTTTCGGCGCCGTCCTCTGTTACAAACACTTCTCCATGCTGATACGGATTCATCGTTCCCCGGATCGATATTGAGATAGGGATCAAACTTTTTGATTGATAACCGAAAAACCTCTGCTTTTCAGCAAAAGTCCGATAGACGCAGCGGTAATGCTTTTCCCAAGGGAAGAAACAACCCCGCCGGTAATAAAAATAAAACGAGCTTTCATCATGTACGTTACTATAGCATATTATGAGGGCTTCCGCAATCAATACACCGCTGCCGAACAACATCGTGAGAACAAAACCATCGGCACAAATCAACACTAACAAATATATGGGGCGCGAATTTATCATGTTTAATAACTTTTATCTCTCTTCCTTGAACATTTCATCTTTCTCCTCCGCGCTATGACTGCGGGGCATTTTATGATACACTCATTGCCATGACACAGCACACACAAGACACGCTCTACCTGCTTGATTCCTACGGCTTAATTTACCGCTCTTACTTTTGCGTTTGTCAGCCATCCGCTAACCAATAAGGCGGGCGAAAAACGTTTCCGCGCTTTACGGCTTTTTAGAAGCCTTGCAATGATGTTGAAGACATACCGACCACGAGTATTTTTCTTGCCGCCTTTGATTCCCGCACGCCGACCTTTCGGCACGAATGGTACCCGGAATATAAAGCAACCCGCGACAAGACGCCGGAAGATTTGCACGCGCAGATTCCGCACATCGAAAAAAATACTGACAACGCTCGGTATCGCCTGTCTCCGCAAAAGATGGATTTGAAGCTGATGATATTATCGCAACGCTTGCCCGCCGTGCCGAAAAGAAGGACGCCGCTGTGTCATCATCTCCGGAGATAAAGACTTGGCGCAGCTGGTCGGAGATTTCGTTTCGGTGCTTAAAACCCGATAAAAGTGAAGCCTTGGCGCACTGCGGTATCGAAGAGGTTAAGGAACATTGGGGAGTTGCGCCTGTGCAGATGCTCGACTATCTTTCGCTCATTGGAGATTCTGCGGATAATATCCCCGGCGTCAAGGGCATCGGACCAAAAACGGCTGTAAAACTGTTGCAGGATTACGGTACGCCTCGATTCTGTATATGAACATATCGATGCCATTACCGGAGCCACGCAAAAGAAATTGGCTGCCGGCAAGGACAGCGCGTATTTTTCAAAAACTGATAACGCTTGCCGCAGATGTCCCCATCGAGGGTACGCTCGAAGATTACCGCTGTGATGCGCTGCACTATGCGGAGGCGGCTACGCTGCTGAAAGAATACGAGCTGCCGCGCCTCGGCGAGCTGTATGCAAAGGCAGCCGAAGAAGCCGGTACTGCCAGCGCTTCCCGTGCCGCTTTCGTGCCGGAAGCTGGAATCGGCACGAAAGCGGCGGCGAGCGTTGCGGGTGTAACCCATACGGCAGGGGCGGGAATAGAACAGGCGGCAGGCGACAAACCGAGAGAGGCGCTGACAGCATACCGGAAAGCCGATACCGATATACCATCGGAAGCCGGAAGCAATAGACCGCCGGCGGAACTCCGTAAAACACTGGCGAGTATCGCACCGTAACGGATGCGAGAGAACTTGAAGCCGTCATCGCAGCGGCGGAAGCTCAAGGTTTCGCTGCCTTTTGATGGAAACCACCGGTACTTTAACCCGCTGTATGATTCACTCGTTGGGTTTTCGCTCAGTCTGGTAAGCCGGTACCGGCATCTACGTGCCGCTCAAAGCGCCGGCGCCGGAACTGGGTGAACAGCCGTTCCCCGTGATGCCCTACCCCGCCGCGAAAAAGGAACTGCTCGTGCGGCTTTGGAGCAACAAAGCGCTCACCCTTGTGTTGCACAACGGTAAATTCGACTATCAGGTGCTGCGGACGGCAAAAGATTTTTACCAGCGCCGGCTGCCGCCTCTTCGACACGATGATCGCGGCATGGCTACTTGAACCGGACAACCTCAACTTCGGACTAGAAAACCTTTGCCGAAACACAGCTCGGCTTACAGGGCATTAACTACAAAGACGTCGTCCCCAAGGGGTGTACCTTTGCAGCGGTACCCCTTCCGCAAACAACCGAATATGCAGCGGAGGATGCCGACCTTACGTTGCAATTATATCACCGATACAAGCCCGCCTTGGAACAGGCGCACTTAACCGCGCTTTTTGAAACGCTCGAAATGCCGCTGATGCCGCTCCTTGCGGATATGGAAGCGCAGGGAATCTTTCTTAAAAAGAAGAACTTGCTGCGTTTTCGGAGGAATTGGCGGAGACGCTTGCGCGGGACAAGCGGAAATATACAAGCTGGTCGGTCATCCCCTTTAACATCGCCTCCCTAAGCAGCTGCAGGAAGTGCTGTTCACCGAGCGGAAAACTGCCGACCGGTAAAAACAAAAACCGGCTACTCTACGGATATTTCCGTGCTTGAAGAACTCGCTGCCATCGATGAGCTTCCTGCAAAAATTCTCGATTATCGCGCCTCCGCAAAACTAAAAATCAGGCTATGCCGATGCGCTGCCCCTGCTTGCCGATACGCACGGACGGATACACACCAGTTTTTATTCAGACAGGAACTGCGACGGGGAGGCTTTCGAGCCGCGATCCTAATTTGCAGAATATCCCAATCAGAGGAGAAGAAGGGCGCAAAATCCGCAAGGCATTCTATGCAGCAGACGGCTGTAAACTGATTTCCGCCGACTATGCGCAGATCGAGCTGGTTATCCTTGCTCATTTTTTCTCAGGATGAAAATTTAGTCAAGGCATTTCGGCATGGAACCGATGTCCACGCAGCGACGGCAGCGCTCATCTTTAACGTGCCGGTTGAAAACGTTGTCCCCGATATGCGCCGCATTGCAAAGGTAATTAACTTTGGGGTGATGTACGGTATGAGTGCATTCAGGCTTGCCAACCAACTGCGCATCTCCGCACCGAGGCGGCGGAGTTTATTACCCGCTATTTTTACCACCTATGCAGGGGTGTCCGCCTTTATGGAAACACTCAAGGAATCGGCAGCGGAAAAAGGTTTTGTGGAAACACTGATGGGTGAAGACGGTATATCCGCGCCATCAACAGCAAAAATCAAACGCAGCGCGCCGCAGCGGAACGGATTGCCATTAACACGCCCATTCAAGGCTCCGCCGCCGATATTGTCAAAACGGCAATGCTGCGTGTAGACCGCGCATTAAAACAGCAGCAGCTAAAGGCGCGCCTCCTGTTACAGGTCCACGATGAGCTAATCCTCGAAGCGCCCGATGCGGAGGTCGTTGCGGTCAAAGCACTGTTAAAACAAGAGATGGAACACGTGGGTTGAACTCGCCGTTCCGCTCCGTGTCAGCATTGAAGCAGGCAGCTGTTGGGGAGACTTCCACTAATCAGTTAGGGGCACTAAGAATCCGCCTTGGTTCCAAAGCATAGTTCTGAAAATAAAAAGCTAAACAGTGGTAACTTTCACACTAACTCGTTCCAACTGCCGCCCTGTTCATATTTTGACCTCCTTGTCAAAATATGAACGCGAGTTTTCTAGCTTGAGCAAAAAAACATCGCTCCTGCATAGGACAATCGCCATCCTTGGCAATACTGATGTGGTTATTACCGGAGCGCCTCTGTTAAGTCCCTACTGATTAATTCATTTTTAAATGTACGCTCATTCATCCAATAATTCTTGTATGCGTGATTTTTCAATAACATACTTTGCAAGATTTATGCCTTTACTTATTTCAGTCCCATACGATGAGGAAAGTTTCGTATTTTGAATTATGTCTGTTACGCTATGACGCTTCCTGTTGAATGATTTTGCATATTTTTATTCCGAATAAATGGATATTCGTTACCTTTTCTCCATCAGCAGCATTATTATACATAGTATTCAATTTCGTTGATAACTCTTGTACAGTCATATTCGTTGATCTCCTTACAAAAATTTTCGAGCCGCATCGTTCAACAATGTACGTCCTTGTACATTGTTGAACTGCGAGATTGCTAATCGCAAATCTCGATTCTGTTTAATACCCCGCCCCTGCTTGGCGGATATGCACACTATACAGCAAAACACGTGTACCTCACGACACATTTTGCCGGTTCGGTTTTCACCGCATACCGCCACGGAGGGCGGTGGTTCCAAACAGCAGTAAGTTTTTCGATAGAAAAACTTGTCATCAGAACGCCCAAGGATGGGCGGGGATGTTAAACAGTAGCAAGTTTTTCGCTAGAAAAACTTGTCGTTAAGCAGTTGTACACGGATGTACAACTGCTTAACAGGCTGCTCAACCTCACAGGCAAAGCGGCATGGATGCCATCGTTCAAGAATGTGCGTCCTTGCACATTCTTGAACTACGAGTTTTTCTACCGAAAAACTCGTTTCTGCTTGGAAACACTGACATCCTGTCAACAACAGCGACGTTTGAGGCTTCGCCTCAAACTCGTCGATGAAAAATGTACACGGATGTACATTTTTCATCAGGGGCGCAAGACCAGCCGCAAGCCAAGATTGTTGTAGCGGATGTCGGGATCGCACTTTGACCCGACACGCACGAGCGGCGTAGTCTGCATTGTTGCTCCAGCTGCCGCCGCGTTTGACGCGGTCAGCACCGGAAGCAGCACCAGTCGGATCCTGCCCGCCTGTAGGGCGTACTACTGCTATACCAGTCCCAGCACCATTCCCACATTCCCGCTCATGTCGTATAACCCGTACCCGTTCGGCTGCTTCTTCTTTACTTCATGCGTTTGATTATTACTATTATCTCTGTACCACGCATAGTTTACTAGTTCGCTTTTCGACATTTGTTCCCGACCATTTTATACTCTGTCCCCCGCTCGCTGCCCACTCCCATTCAGCCTCTGTCGGTAACCGAAACCCTTTCTTGCTCATATCCATCTCAGGTACTTTTCGCCACTGCATCGGTAGTAGCCGTAGATATGCCCTTCAACGCTATATACGCACTGGCTTTCTCCTAACTCCGCTACCTTCTTGGTAAGCTCATTGCAGAACGCTATATACTCATACCAGTTCACGCTCTCTACCGGTCGTTTTTCCTGCACTTCACCACTTGCAGGGAGTTTCCCAGTTCCTTGAAAGTAACTCGGATTATTGCTCATCACCGCCTGCCTAACTCCTGCGTTACTTCACTCTCCTATCCGGTAGGCAGTAAGGCTTACCGTGTGTACAGCGTTATGACTCTCATCGCTGTGCCCAAGGTTTCCGTTCGTTACCGCAGCAATCCCTTTCATCGTAAACCTGATGCCCCCTACCGTGTAAGTTTTGTCGGCAGGTGCAGACGGTGTGATACCGCCTCCGCTGTTACCACCCGCTGCATTGGGACAGCCGGTAAAAAGTACCATCGTAGCTAGCATCAATACTGCTGTCCATTTAAAGACTTTTGTCTTTTTGTTCTTTCTTTCCATAAAATTTCTCCTCTATCAGGGGAGGAACGGCACTTTTTCGGATAAAAGTTCCTTTCCTCCCCTACAACCTCCTTTCTTCAAAAATATCCGCTTAGGGTTTTTACCCCTAAGAACCCCACCTAAAAAGCCGTATATCCTTATCCACGCCTAAGAACCCACATTCTTACAGCTATTCTTCGACGGTAAGTTTATACGATATATTTCCTCTCTATTTATTTTTCCCTACTCTTGCAATAAAACCGTAGAGCATACTGTTTTTACAAGCTACCCGCTATCAAACCATACTGCAGGACGGCTTCGACGATAAAAAGCTGTGTTGATGATATGTTTACAAAAGCGGCTTCTTTGCATACCTAACGCACAAAAATACGCCGAAAACAGCAAAAGTAACGTCTGTGTGTAAAAAGTAAAAACACTAACACCGCTTTTTGCCGTCTGCAAAAATTGATGAGAAAAATAATGATGGTGTTGTCTGAATGAAAAAGGCTGCCCGTTTATCAGGGCATGAACAATTCTTACGCCTTGAGTTGCTAAAGTTGCTAAAGTTGCTAAAGTTGCTAAAGTTGCTGAGTTGCTGAGTTGCTGAGTTGCTGAGGGATTATGCCGACGAAGCTATGTGTGTCAACTACCTTTTGAAAATATGCGGGTATCTGCGTTGTCGCATCGTCAAAACTATACATCCGTGTATAGTTTTTGACTGTGAGTTTCGGATACTGCCGAAACATCACTTCTGATGTAACCAGCGGCATCCATGCCGCGACTGAAAATGCTCAACGTATACCCGATACGTCTCCGCTTTATTTCGACTAGGCTCCTAGCATCTACTCCGCCTATTTTCAAAAAGGCTATTTTTCAAAAAGCTGTGGTTTGCGCTTTGGAGAGAGTTTTTATACTGCGGTAATAGTATACATCGGCTCAGCATAACCATAAGTATAGGGGTAAATATCGAAAAAGTGCAAGGTCTTTTTGAAAATATGCAAACCGTCTACGGCGTTGCTTAGTAAAAAACAATCCTCAACGTGCAAAAAGCACGTCTCCGGTTGTTTTTTACACGCGCCTTGTATCCGGTATCACTATTTTCAAAAGTGCTGGAATTACGGGGTACATACGGCATTACTGCAAACAAATTAATTGGTAATGGGCATCGATAATAAGCGTTAGGGATTGGAGGGCAGCGCAGCTGTTCCGAAAAGGAATGGAGCCCAGCGGAACCCAGCAAAAGCCCGACGGTCGGTCAAACATTGACTCCTGTGTCGATGTTTGACCGACCGAGACGCCCAAAATATAATTACTAGTATACGTTACAAATTGCTCATTAGCTCAGCGCTTCGCCGCGAGATTCTTCAAGCTGTTTAAGCACTGCCGGATCAAGTTTAATGGAAAGATTTTTTTCGTTTGAGGGGAGCACGGTTCCTTTCGGTGCGTTTTTGGCTCGCCGCAAATCCTTGACTGCGGTGTAGTACAGGTCAGCTTGTCCGTTCCGACGCGCCTTTGAATAAAACACGGCGAGGTTCCCCCAGCAATGAGCACCGGAAGCGGAACGGTTTTTTTCCGTTTTTATTTTTGATAAAGACGTAGCCGCCGGAATAGTCCCGCACATGGAGCCATACGTCCCTGCCCCGCACGTGATGGCGCAGCAGTTCATCGTTTTCGGCGGCTGTCCTGCCGACATACAAAATCCAGCCGTCATGGTAAAACGTCAACCCCGGTCGCTCTTTTTCTTGAGCCGCCTGTTTCCGCTGCACGGGTATCTTCCGCTTGTGCAAAACCTTTTCGATAAGGTAAGGATTTTCTTCAACCCGCAGTTTTGCAAGCTCCTCGTTAAGCGAGGCAAGCACCCGTTTGGAGGCGTCGATATCATCGGTGAGCGCCTCAAGCCCAGAAACCGCTTTTTATATCGCTCATAATAGCCGGCGGCATTTTCCTGCGCGGTTTTTTTCTCGGATCGAGCGCAATGCGGATAATCCGGTTCTCCGCATCGTAATCTTCCAATTCTACAGAAGAGGCGCCCGGCGAAATCCGGTAGAGATTTGCCAAGAGTAAATCGCCTTGATGTTTCAGCGTATCTGCCTGCAAGAATGAATGCTTTTTGCTTCGAGTTTTTCAAGCGCGCGGGAAATCTTTTCTATTTTAAGACCGTAAAAACGCTCCGCCTCCGCACGTAAGGCTTCAAGCGAAAGCACAGGTGCCTGCCGCGCGTACCATTCGTCAATCGCTTCGTTAAAGGTCTTGGATGTATCATAGCTGCGGACGATGTAGGTTTTTATCGGTTTGTCAGGGGCTTCGGTTTCCACCGTACCGGCAGTGTGATGTTCCTGCGGCAGCGGCTGCCACGGCTCTCCGCTCACTTCATGGCGTGAAGGGCGGCGGTAAAAGGCATCGACGATAATGCCGTTATCAACAAGCAGCATATTCGCAGCCCCGCTCCATAGCCGGATATAGAGGGTAGAGCATCCCTGAAGCAGTCTCCAACGAAAGCCTGACAATCCGGTCATTGTTAAGCTGAACGGTATCGGTAATCTTGGCGCCGCGGAGACGGGAACGGAGCAACTCCATAAAACGGAGCGGCTTATCGAACTTAGGAATCTTCCGCGAGGTTTCATGCAAGCGGCACGCACCCGGTTCAAGACAGATGATAAGGCTCATCGGGCGGGTTTTTATAGAGGTGCAACGCCATCACGGAATAGGATGACTGCACTACCTTTTGTATGTATGAGCGCTTCCAAATCGAGCTCTTCCAGAATCTTATCAATTTCAGCGCAATTGAGCGACATCTACACCTCCAGTCACAGGGCAAACGCATCAGACGTTTTTGAAAATATACGGCGCATCTACTGCGTCGCATCGTCAAAACTATACATCCTTGTATAGTTTTTGACTGCGAGATTTCGGCAGCAGCTGAAACATCGCTTCTCTGACAGGATGTCAGTGGTTCCAAACAGTAACGAACTTTTTCATTTATGAAAAATTCGAAGTTCAGAAATGTCCACGGACGGACATTTCTGAACGATGGCATCCGTGCCGCTGCTCAACGTATCATTTCCGCCATGGACGGCGGTGCTTTGATATGCAGCATCGAGTTTGTTATAACAAACTCGATGTTCAAAAATATACACGGACGTATATTTTTTTGAACGCGCCTGCGCTTTATTTTTCAGCTAACTCCTTGTAGCTACACCATCTATTTTTCAAAAGCACTGGTTCTAGGCAGTACTATCCGTTATCTTGCGAAATGACATCTATCGATCTGATGCGTTTGCCCTTATCTCAAAAATAATCTGATAGAACTGATACCTAAAAATTTCTATCAGAAGAAAGGCATTTCGATAATGGTATCGGCGAGGTACGCTGCTTCGCCGCGGTCGTGGGTAACGTAGATTGCCGTATACCGCATTTCGGCTTGGCGCTTTTTCAGTTCAGCACGGAGCTTGAGCCGCAGCGGAGCGTCGAGGGCGGAAAGCGGCTCGTCAAACAAAACTACAAGCGGATGTACTGCAAGCGTCCGCGCCAGAGCAACCCGCTGCCGCTCCCCGCCGGAAAGTCCTTCAATCTGCCTTTTTCCATACCGATTAAACCGAAACGTTCAAGCCATTCCGCAGCCGCCCGCCTGCTTTCCTTTTTAGATACCCCATGCGACACAAGACCGTATCCGATATTGTCTTCAACGCTTAAATGAGGAAACAGCGCATAGTCTTGAAAGACCATCCCGATACTGCGGTTTTTAACGGGAGCATCGGTAATATCACGCCCGTCCAAAAAGATGTTCCCCGAATCGACAGGGCACTAAACCTGCAATCATTTTAAGGACGGTTGACTTCACCACAGCCCGACGCACCGAGCAATGCAAGCGTTCCCGCCTTTTTCCACCGAACAGGAAAGGCTGATAGTCTTTGCCGGCAACCGTTTTGTCAAAATGAACAAGCCGGAGAAACGCATCCCTTTCACCATTATCTTTATTTATCGGAGAAACCATCGAATTACCTTTTCATATACGATCCCTACTATATGCACTTTTTGATACACAGGGCAACCGCACTTTAATCTTTCCAAGCGATTGCGTTTCCCTACGTACAAAAATTTTTATTTAAAATTTTGCACGCTTTTTCCACAGAAAGACAAACGCATCAGACAGATTGATATGAAGCGCAAAATAAAGAGGTAGTGAGACCATTTTGAACCGCGAAGAGGTTCAACTCTGGTTGAACGGCTTCTTTTTTGCGGGACAATATCGAACACTGTACTTCCTTGTACAGTGTTCATAACAAGATTTTTCTAACGAAAAACTTGCTGCTGATTAGTGTCACCGCCATCCGTGGCGGATATGACAAAACGTCTAATGCGTTTGTCCGCGCTCCCTCACACTGTCTTGGATAAAAAGTAAGCCCGTCAGTAAGGCGAGAATCACCGCGATACCGGCGCTTTCGGTGAAGCGGTACGAACCGGCAAAGCGAAACAGCATCAGCGCGAGGTTTTTCAAAATTTGGAATGTGCAAGAGGAGCGGCAGCGATGCATCTCCGGCGCTGATTGCAAACACACAGCACAGCGCAGACACAATACCGGTTTTGCACGGTGGCAAAAACACCCGAAAAAAGCATCCGCGCGGGAGGCAGACAAAAAGGCGGGCAGCGTCGATCACCGAACGGGGAATTTTTGCCAAGACCGGTCTCTATCTGTATCCACGCAAACAGCACGCCAGCGAGCTTTGCACGATAACCAGCAACAGCATCGACGGCGCCGCATCGAGTTTGAGCCACCCTACCCCCAATACAACCGAAGAAACCGCAAAGGGAAACAGCGGCACGCTCTGGCGCCACGTTCTATTCGATTGAAACGCGATGTATGCAAAAAGTGCAGAGGTCACGGAAAAACTGCCGTGCCGATTCCTGTTTGCACGGTATTCCACACTGCCAGCCAAAAAGTGAGACCGCTGCAAAAGCTGCCGCCACGCCTCGACGGTTATCGTAAGCGGCGCCTTAGGACTTGAAAGGGAATACCACACTAGAGAACCAAGCGGCAGCAGCAAACAAAAACAGATAATACAGATAAGCACGGCAAAAAGACCAATTCCGCGGCGCCGCCGATGTTCCAGTCGAGTGCGGGCATACTGTGTGCGCTCAATGTGATCGGGCGTTCTACTCCGTAAATAGGGCGTAGAGCCCTACCGCAGCCGTAGCGATACCTGTTTCCAGCAGGGCAATCCGCGCGGCGGTACCTGCGTGTATATCTCTGCGGATGGTTTGGTACAACTCAACCTCCAGCGTTGTAACGCCGAGTCCGCCCAACAACAGAATAATTACAAAGCTGAAAAACAGTATAAAAATAATGACGAACGAAGCGCACAGCGGCGCCTTTAATGCCGGAAAGATCACCGTTCTAAAAATGCGCAGCGGCGAGGGCTCCGAGCAAAAAGCGCAGTATGTTCGGTTTCCTCAGGAGTTGCTCCCACGCGGCGGATACGGTACGCATCGTAATGGGGAAATTATAAAAGGTGTGTACAAGCACAATGCCACCCGTCGAATAGAGGAAGGTACCGAGTGAAAGCTGCCCTGCCGAAACCGCCGCAAAGCAATTTGTTCACGAAGCCGTTTTTCCGAAGAACAGGATAAATGCAAGCGCGATAACCACTGGAGGCACGCTCAAGGGTATCGCCGAAAGAAGAGCAACAGCTTTCGTCCGAAGAATTTCCGGCGGGCGCAAAAAAACGCCGCACAGAGACCGATACCGCTTGCCCCTGTCGCGAGAGAAATGCCTGCATCACGGTAAAGCGGGCAGCTCCCCTAAAGACCGAAAGGTACGCTGCAGAAGCGTCGCTGGCAAAGGACGGCGCAATGGTAGCTCCGAGCGGTACGAAAAACGCAATCAACACCGCACAGAACAACATCCCGCCGCCGCGGACCAAAGTGTTTTGCAGGAGTGTCCGCTTTATCACATTTTGTTTTACCGCATTCCGCTTCGCTGAATCCATACAATACTGCACGACAACAGTTATTTTTCTAAAACTGAAATAATAGCATCTACTATTGTTTTCCGCCTCGGTACCGGAAAGCGTCAACGATTTTTCGGCATCGGAACGGTCTTAAATGATTCCGGAAGTTGCACCGCGGTATTTGCCGGATACATCCACTGTGTTTCGGGCAACACCTCCTGCGCTTTTTCGGTCAGCATAAAATCGATAAAAGCATGAGCTGCTGCTCGATGCGGCGCATTTTTAACAACGCCCATTCGCTTCAAGCGCAATCATATTCCCCTCAGCAAACACCAATGCCTGATACCGATCGGTTTTATCATACCGGATGTGATACGCCATACTGGTGGTATAGCTGACGGCAAGCGGTATCCCCGCCGTAAACAACCCGTATCCGGCGCTCCACGAATGGCTCATCGTCAGGATGGAAGGCATCAGTCTTTTTCCAGTACGAAAGATAATCGTTCCCGTAAACAGCCTTTGTCCATGCGGCAAAAACCTAAGCCGGGAGCGCTCGTGCGGGGATCCATGATAACCAAGGACTTTGCATATTCTGGTTTTGTTAAATCTTCCAGTGACTGAGGAGCAGGCACCTTTGACTGAGTGTCATACATAACCGCAAAATAGCCCCCAATCATACGGGGTGAGTATATGATCATCAGTCATCATAATTTGTGTCGGAATAACCTTATTCACATTCGAGAAGTATAGGGCTCCAGCACCCCTGCGTTGCGCGTCTTCTCGACAAGAAACGCATTAATCCCGAGCAGTACATCAGCACGCGGATTCTTTTTCCGCCATCGCTTTCGATAGCACAGAAGCGGAATCCTCGCAGATCACATAGTTGACCGTGTAACCCGTTTGCTCTTTGAAGCGTTTTTGCAATTTCGGCGCCCCAGTACCCCATTCAGAAGCAAAGGAGTCGTATGTATAGACAACAACGATTTTTCTGCAGTATCTTGTTTTCCGCCTGCAAAAAGCGGTTGGAAGCAGTATGATTGCACATACGATAAACAAAAAGAAATAAAGATGAAACTTCATTATTCCCTCCGCCGGCATTATCCGGATCGGGTATAAGGTCTCCATACGGATGCCTTTTTGGGTATGCTCTCAGCACGGAATGAATAACGGGACAACTCTCAAAAAGCCGATGAGGCTATAAGAGGGTTCTGGTTATCGTTCCGGCACCCCACATCTGGCTATCGTAGTGTATTCGTAAAAACGCAAGCGATTTATCAGCTTTTAAAAACATAGAATCGCATAACTGTTACTCATGTATATTACATCTAAAGTAATGATCTTCAATCTTTATCACATCGACAATTCTTTCATATCTGAATGCTTTTTGAAATTCACTGTACATCTCTTTATCCATATATGTATCTGCAGATGAATGATACAACATATCTAAATTATTATGTTTATCATAAATGATAACGCTGTATGTATCTAAAAATCCCGGATCCCATATAATTCCGACATAATTATTAAATACCCGGATATTTTTATTTTCTACATTGTTTGTGATATAACTATCAAGTTCATTTTTATATCTTTGGAATTCTATTTTTTAAAGGCAATTTTTTCAGATAGCTGGTTTTTCTCAATCAAAAACTGAATAAAAAGAGAACACATAATCGGTATTAAAAACTAATTGTTTTATTGCTTTTTGTTTTTATCGTTTTTGTGATCACAAATAAAATATTTAAAATGATACTTAATATACATAGACCGAAAAAATATAAGAACACCGAGAAAACTAAAACGCCTCACGAAATAAAAAGAGGATAATGATAAAAAGATTAAGCTTATATTTGATACGATCACAATTATTCTAAAAATATAATGTACTCTTTTCATTTTTCAAAAATAAAAACGGAATATAAATGAGCAACATAGCATAACCCACTAGGTATCTCCTATCATTATGCGCTATTGCGCACGAGTTGAACACCCTCCAAAGTTGATTCAGCAATCTGTTTGAACAGATATGATAAATGGGATATGAAGAGATATGATAAACCACTTGCTTACAGAATAGCGTCTGAGGCGCTGATACTTTGTTCAGGTGTTCAATGAAAAGAAATATTGCATTAAAACGGCGGTTTCCTAAAAATGAACTGTCCCCTCCCTTTTCACCTAAAAATTCATTATGCTTTACAATGAGTTCTCCGCGGCTCAATACGGAATCGATGGCGCACTGTACTTTCATTCACTTCATAGGTGCAGTAATCGCAGGCGCTTTTTCAGGTTTTTCTTAGTAAGCACTTCTTCGGCATTGGGGTTGATAACCGTGATGTCAGCATCCGCTCCGGGCAAGAGGCATCCTTTTTGCGGATACATACCGAAGATGCGGGCAGGATTTGCCGCCATCACCTGTACGAAGCGCTCTAACGAAATGCGCTTTTTCTGTACACCCTCGGAAAAAGATAACCCACCCGCTCTTCGATACCCGGAGCGCCGCCCGGTCCCTGGTAAAAATCGCCCTTGGTGTCCATCTTTTTCTTTTTAACAGGAAGGGACAGTGGTCGGTTGCAACGACTTGGATATCGCCGTTTGCAAGCCCAATCCAGAGCGCCTCGCTATCTTGCTTTCTGCGCAAGGGCGGCGCCATAATATATTTTAACCGCTTCGATATTTTTCAGGGTCATCGGGGCTACCATTATCATTCCCGTATTTTTCTTCCGAAAGTGTTAGATACTGCGTGCAGGGTTTCTACAAACAGCCGATTAACGTGCTGCCGCCCTCTACCACGCTGATAAGCGCCTCACCCGTAGAAAGATGCACAATGTACAACGGCGCGTCTTCCACCATTTCCGAAAAATGAATCAGGCGGAAACCGCTTCGGCTTCCGTTTCGTTAGGGCGGCTGCGCGCATGGTAGATGAGCAGCATTTTTCTTTTCTTTTTACAAATTTCGAGCGGAGATAATTGATAAGGGAATCATTTTTCCGAGTGCACGGTCAAAATCCCGCCTGCTTCTTTCACGGTTTTGCAGCAAGCGGTAAAAGCCCGTATCGTCAATTTTTAAAAATCCGTAAGTCGTATGGTAGCCCTAAAGCTCGTAATACGCTTCATTTTTATGATGCCGGATAATTCCTGCAAAATTGCGTCATCGACGTGCTGAATAACACCATAAAGCTGTAGTCGATAACCGCCTTTTGCAAGCTCATGGTATCGGTCAATGGAATAATGCAGGTTACATCCGGCGAGTAAAACGCAATATGATCGATAATAGAGGTCGTACCGCCGCAGGCTGCTGCAACAGTACCGGTATAAAAGTCATCGACGGCGCGGTACTGCGGGGACTGCTGTAACTCAAGATGCGTATGCGCGTCAATCAAGCCCGGCATGACATAACAGCCGGGGACTTCATACACGGTGTCAAAAATCAACCGGATTAAAATGCCCAATTCCAGTTATCTTGCTGCCGGTTATCGCAATGTCCGCCTTAAATGTATCGTTTTTCGGTTACGAGTATACCGCCCGTTATCAATGTCTTTTTCATACATCAAATCTCCCTTATCTATCGGGTAGCTTTCTAAAAACTCAGGTATAGATTTTTAGAGTTACCTCTATACAACTTTTTTATATACAAAAATGCCGATCAGACGTATGATAACCCAATCAGCATTTTTGTATTTAATAGACCTATTCGATAACTTTCGTTTTTCGAATAGGTTTAATGGTTAATCGTCTTCTACCATGATGCGCAAAATGACCTTATCGGTTTCGCGCATACCGTCGGCAGCAACGGAGCCAACACCGGCGATGGTCTTTTTCTATGTCGCCTTTTACGATACGCTTCACCCGCTTGGAACACCCTAGTTTTGCATTGCAAGATAGTGGGCATTCAGCGCTGCATCAACCGATGAGGCAATCTTGGAAGCGCACGAGGGCTTGGCGCCGTCGCAGACAATTCCTGACACAACCGCAAGGGTGTTAGTAATCGTCTCGCATACCTGCTCATAGCTGCCGCCTGAAAGATATGTTACGGCTGCCCCGCTTCCGCACGCAGCGCTCACTGCCCCGCAATAGGCGGAAAGCCGACCGATGCGCGTCTTTTGATGAATCGCAATCAAGTTACTGACCAATAATCCGCGCAACAACCGGTCGTGCGGGAGCTTTTTTCTTCCGCAAACACGATAACCGGTAACGAAGCCGTCAAGCCCTGATTACCGCTGCCTGAATTGGTAACAACCGGCAAGGTACAGCCGCTCATACGAGCATCGGAACCCGCGGCGGCAGCAGCCTGCGCACGAATTTTTTACGGTAACGGTACTGCTCCGCTTCGGCAGCTTTTTAAGAGATTCGCGCCCGCGTTAATGCCGTAGCGGTGTTCCAATCCCTCCTGCGCGATACGGGTATTATACTCAATCTGCCGCTCCAATATCGGGCGGACGCGGTTAAGGTCTATCGTATCGGCAAACGCAAGGATCTTTTTACCGACAATCCTGACCGATCAGTCAGCGCGGCATTTGCACTAGCGGGATCAAACGGAACGGACATCACTTCTTTTTCCGTTTTTGGTTGTACGCACGATATTTGTATGCTGATGAATAATTTCAACTGACGCACTGTCGGCGCCTGCAAAAACTTCTACAATAAAGTGCAACGAAGCGACTGTATCCAACAGGAAACCTTACAGGGAACTTGTTCCAAAAATTCGCTTTGTACGGGTAATATCCGCTTCAGTTATGTCGGCAAGAACCTCAAGCCCCTTATCGGGATTGCCGCCGATAATGCCGATTGCCGCCGCCGCCGGAATTCCTTCCATATTTCCCGAATTGGGAACGGTAACGCTCTTTACGTTCTTAATAATGTTACCGCTGCTTTTTGATGCACACACGGTCGGGAATTTTACCAAGCAATGCGCGGGCATGAGCGCCCGCATACGCTATAGCAATCGGTTCGGTACAGCCGAGCGCAGGGACGAGTTCTTCTTGAAGGATTGCAATAAACTGACCACAGTCAAAGTCCGTGAGTTCCATACCCTACGCCTGTTTTACCGTTCCGTCCGGCTTATAAAAAAATACCGCGCAGAATAAGTGCAAGCGCTCCGTCTCCAGTTACATTACACGCCGTACCGAAGCTGTCCTGCAAGGCGAAGATAGCGATCAATAAGCCCGTGCCGATTTCGTTAAATCCGAGTACGCTGATAACAATACCGAGTGAAGCCATAACCGTTCCCCCGGTACGCCGGGCGCTCCGACCGCGAATACGCCGAACAGGAAGGAGAACAAAACCATTGTTCCGATTGAAGGAACCGAGCCGTACAGCATCTGGGATATGGTCATTGCAAAGAAGTTTCGGTAAGAACGGAACCGCACAAATGGGTTGTCGCTCCCAGCGGAATAGCAAAGTCAACGATATCGGCAGGCAGAACACTGGACTTATGAGCACAGCGCAAGGCAACCGGCAAGGTTGCAGCGCTCGACATCGTACCGACGGCGGTGGCATACGCAGGACCGTAATGCTTTTACCACTTCCAGCGGATTCTGCTTTGAAACCGCGCCGCCGATGAGGTACAGCAGCGTCATCAGATAAAATGACCGATCAGTACGATAATAATAACCTTTAAGAATACGGGAAGCTGGCGGGTTAAGCTGCCGCTGTATGCAAGTTCGGCAAAGGTTGTCGCAATAAAGAACGGCAGTATCGGTACGATAACGCGGTTGACGATTTCGAGTACCATTGCCTGAATCTCTTTTAAAAGTTTTTCAACCGTAGCAGCCTTTGTCCAGATAACCGAAATACCGACCAAGATCGCCAATACCAGTGCAGTCATAACCGGCATAATTGGCTGAATATTCAGCGAGAAAGCTGTCGTCGGTACTGCCACCAATTCTGCAGCCTGTGATGGAATATGCAGAAACGGAATGAGGATATATCCGGCTACAGTCGAAAACAGCGAGGCGCCAACCGCAGACAGATATGACATCAGCAAAAACGCGCCGAGCATTTTTCCCGCATTTGCTTTTAAGTCGCAAATTGCCGGAGCAATAAAACCGAAGATAACAAGCGGCACGGCAAAAAGATCAGCGAACCGAGTAACTTTTTAATTGTCGCAATAATCCCCATCACCGGCGCGGTACAAACAACCCGAGCAGCACACCGGCAAGAATCCCCAAAGCAAGCTGCGGTAACAGTCCCAATTTTTCTACCGCTTTGTTTTTTTCCATGATAGTAGACCTCCTTTCTACAATTACAACAGTGATTGCCCGTCAAGTAACATGAAACAGGTCAATTCACAACAGAAGATATTATATACCCACTGTTTTTCACTTGTCAAATTATAAAATTTTTCCTTAAAAAATTTTAAGACCTCTATCATCGTCTGATAGACTAACTATGTTATTAGTTAATTTGGACAATCACTGAAAATCTAGTGTGTATGTTCGATTTTAATTTTTAAGGAGAAACACCGATGGAACCAGTCATTTGGTACGGTAAACAGTGGCTTAATAATTGCGGGCATTATTATACAGAACCTGTTTTTGGGGTCAAACGGTTTTGAAAGAGCGAAAAAGAATACAAATTGGTTTCAAAAACAACATGATAAAAAAACATTCAGAGACTTCTTAAAAGAAGCTATCGATAATTTGGAACAGAGAATCAGCGGGCAACTAAGATGCCCTGCTATTGGTATTAAGTATGGTTGGTATATTTTTGGCTTCTTCCCGATTTATCTGATTTATTTTATGTCGATAAAACAGACATTGCATTTGCACAAAAATATGGTGATTGGCTCCTATCTCAAGAAGACCATAGTAATGTATGGGAGAAATTAAAAACAAAATGGTTATTTGCACTATTTACCGAAAAGGTACAGAGATGAGTATTGGAAATTACCAAGAGGAAGGGTCTCATATAATATAGTACTTGGTAAATATTATGTATATCATGGCGATTGGTTTTTAATAAAACATGCAAAAATTATAGAGAAAAAAATTTGAGCTTCCCGCCAATCATATCGTTTATGAAGAAGACGAACACTATTCAAATACTATCAGTTGTTAAAAAGATTTTTTTACCTCTATCATCGCCTGATAGACTAACTATGCTATTAGTATAGTCGTTGGGACAATCATTGGAAGGGAAAGCGCAGATTGAGAGCAATAGATACTATTTCAGTACCTATGAATAAAGCTCAAGAAAAAAATATTTTTTATGCTTGACTTTTTAAGGGGGTATTATGGAAGAGATTTCATTGAATTGGAGCGATGTTAACAAAATGACGGCTCATGTAAATTCAGCACATGCTGTTTGTACAGGAACAACAAATAGGTTACACGTATTCAATTCGAAAAATAAATGCCAAAAGGAGATTATTATGGCGCAGAAATTTTATTGTAAATGGTGTGGTACAAACTATTCAAGCGTTTCAAGTTTAACTTCCGGTCATTGTTCTCGTAATCCGGAAGGAAAATACCACGAGTTGTATGGAAGGAGCTGAGAAAAGTCAGTATACCTGTAAGTTTTTGTGGAACGAAATATTCTTCATTATCCAGTTTGACAAGCGGCAGCTGTAGCAAGAGCCCGTATAAGAAACACCATCCCGCGTTATAAAGGGAAAAACACGAGTGTTTTAAGATAAGTCATCTAAAAATAGTGTGATGCTGCGCTTCCACTATTTGAGTGAATTGAAGCTCTATGATTGACGTGCGGTCAGCCTGTTTTCGACGACATCAAAACAGGCTGACCGCATGCTATGTATAAAAGGAGTTTTATTATGAAACGCAGATATATTTTACTTCTTAGTGCGCTTGTATTATTTACCGGCGCCGTAATAATGACCGGCTGCCCGAGCAAACGTGAAACCGCAAACCCCAAAAATACAAGGTAACGCTCAACTCCGGCAAGCACGGTACGGTAACGGTGAAAGCGCTTCGCTCCCTGCGGACGGCATGGTTGAAGCGCATACGCGGCTTTCTTTTACCGCGCAACCTGACGAGGGGTATGAAGTTGATACATGGATACTGGTACCGCTCCCAGGAGCGCTGATAAAAAGAGGCGGCACTGACTGTAGCCGAAAAACAACGGTTACCGTTACTTTTAAACCGAAGATAAAAAAAGTATAAAATAATGCTCAATAAAAATGAGTACGGTACGGTAACGGTAAGTCCTGCGCTTCCCGCAGACGGTATGGTTGAACAATACAAAACGCTAACCTTTACCGCACAACCTGACGAGGGGTATGAAGTTGAATGGACTGGGGCTGCACCTGATAACGCCGACAAAAATAAGGCAACGCTCACCGTAACGGCAAATGCAGTTGTAACCGCTACGTTTAAAAAGCCCGGCAATAGTTCGGAAGTTCAAAACTACCATGTGGCGCTCAGCAGCGGCAGTAATGGTACACTAATCGCGGATACGCCCCTTCCCGCAGACGGTATGGTTGCAGCAGGTTCAATACTGACTTTTACCGCAACACCAGACTCTGCTTACGAAGTGGAAGCGTGGACAGGAGCGGTGGCGAATCCTTCTGATAGCACCAAAGCAACGTTTACCGTAACGGCGCATACAACCGTAAGCGTTACATTTAAAGAAAAACAAGCCAATATCGCACTTTTGAATATTGACGCGGGTGGATATTTAAAGGGGTAATTGATAAAGATGCTCTTGTAGGCGATCTCATCATTCCAGACACTGTTACTAGCATCTCAGACTATGCTTTTGCAGACTGTCAGGATTAACGAGTGTTACTATACCAAACGGTGTTACAAGCATTGGTCGATGTACTTTTTACGATTGTTTGAATCTCACTCATATTACCATACCGGATTCAGTTACAGAAATCGAACAATTGGCTTTTATCGGCTGTTCCGGACTTATCAGTATTACTATACCGAACGGGGTTACTTCCATTGGCGATAGAGCCTTTGAAGGTTGCAGAAAACTTACGAATATTATTCTACCAAATAGTTTGACCTCTATCGGATCATGTATTTTTAAAGACTGCAAAAGTTTAACGAATATTACCATTCCAAATAAGGTTACCATTATCAGTAGCGCTGCTTTTGAGAACTGTGTAGGGCTAACACAAATTTCTATTCCTAGCAGTGTTACCAAAATTGATACCGTGGCTTTTAAGAGTTGTTCGAAGTTAAAGCAAATTTCTATTCCTAATAGCGTTACTATCATCGGAAACGCGGCTTTTTATCGTTGTACCGGATTAACAAATATTACCCTTGGTACAGGTGTTACTACTATTAACAATAACGCTTTTATGAACTGTAAAAATTTAACAAGCATTATCATACCGAATAGTGTTAGCAAAATTAAAAGCGAGGCTTTTACATACTGTGATAAGCTAACAAGTGTGACATTCGAGAATACGGCAGGGTGGAAAGTATTTGAGTCACAAGCAATAGCGCCGGAGGATTTAGCGGACGCGTCAAAAGCTGCAGAGTATTTACGCAATACATATTCCGGCGCAAACTGGACTAGAAACTAAAACACCTGCCGCTTCCTTTTACGGGGATGCCGTATTGGAAGCGGCAGCAAGGTGGTTAAAAGCGCTTCCATTATTTATTACATATCAAATCCGCAGAGGCGGAAGGAGGAGAAAAATGAACAAAAAGATTGATGAACAGCTTTTACGGATTAACAATCTTCGCTGGCTGCCGTGGATAGGAAAGAACTATTCCGCAAGTCAGACAAAGCTGATGGTGTTGGGAGAAAGCCATTATCTTTGCGCAGGCGACAGCCCTGATGAGTACGGCATCGATTTTTACCCGCAGCTTTATCGGTATGCATCAAAAACGGCGAGGAAGGAACAAACGTTATCCGCAATTTTGAAAAAAACGCTGTTGAATAGAGATTATGATGAAGAGCTGAGCAAAAAAGAGATGACGGCAATTTCAGACAGTTTTGTCTACCAAGTCATTATTCAGCGGCTTCTTAACGCAAGCGAAGAACGCCCCGACGATTCCGATTTTTCAAGCCGGCTGGCATATCATTTTAGAAACGATGAAAATACTCAAACCGAATACGGTTGTTTCATTGGGCGTAAAAGCCTTCTGATGTATTAACCAATTTGGAATACGAGGGGCTTACTATTAAAAAAAGAAAAAAATGGGGAGATGATAAAATCAACAATGCCTATCCTCGCTATTGCCGTATAGAGCTTGGCGGGCATCCTATCGACATCATTTTTTTCTCCGTCATACCAGCGGCACAAGGAGCGGGTATTATCCTCTCGAATGGCATAAATTCTTAAAAATATTTTGATGTCTCCCGATATTTGAGTGAATTGAAGTTATAGAAATACATACCCCGTATAAAGGAAACTCTGGAGCAGTAATTCTGACAGAAGCAACTGTTTTTAGAGTTTCCTTTAAGTTTATTTTTTTCGTAAGGTTAAATTGGGGTTAGTGTGATAAGTCAGTGATTATTTTTCTCTACTATTTTGTGAACATCTTTTTTTCCTGCAAGTCGGATAGCCAGTAACGTCTTTTTTTAAAATCATCCATATGCAACTGTTTTGCAAGCTCTCCAAATCCAAATTTCGTTTTATTTTGGCTATTTTTCATTACGAAGATTAATCGTATATACATCTATTCCATTGTTTTGTTTCTTTTTGCCATGCGCAATCAATAATACAAGAATTATCTTCCTTTGAAAAACGCAACAATTTCCATCATTATATTCTGCATAAAACCATATTTTTCCAATTAACAGTATTGATCTTGAATTGATAATATGTTTTTACCCTGATCATTAACTTTGGCTAAATTGTGATTTAAAACGTCGATTGCTTAACAATTTCTAAATAAAAAAAGTATACGTTTCCAAATCAATAAAGGTGGTAGCTCTTACTCCCGGAACTAATATCCAGTTATCACCATTCCATTGTATGTTCTTTTTGCTCACAATAGGCTAACATTTCAGGATATATCAAAAATTTATCCAAATCATAATCTAATTTGCGCTTTCCTGTTTTAATGTCGTTAATACAACTGTTAATCAGATCATTTTCTATAGCTTGTATATCCACTTTATTTCTTAGCATATCAAGAAAAAGATTTAAACTCTTTTATCATTTTCATAGATAAGCGTTTTCCAATCTTCATATTCCCAGCAAAAAGAATAATTGGTATATCCTCTGAACATTTTAGGATAATTATCCGATGGCAAAATAGTTAGCAATGCTCTTCTTGTAATATCAAGCTCTACATAGTTACACTCATCGTGAAATAGGTGTAAAAATGTTTTTATAATATTCATCGAAAAGATTTTACATCGAATTTATCTATATTTAATAGACCACCTGTACAGCTCCATTGCAATAGCGGCTTTATTTCACCTTTCCATATAGAATGATCTTCAGCCTCCCAAAATCGCTTTTTCATAGTTTTGTCTTTCTTTTTCTTCTAGTTTTATACAAGGTTAATTTAAATTCTTCTTCATCCGTTAATAATGTTTTTGAAATTTCATCTTTAAATTCCAATAAAGATATTATATCATCATTCGGCAATTTCTTTATAATTCTAAGCGCTTCTGGCAGTTGTTCGGAAATAGCCTTTCTTACATTATCTATCCGTGAAAGATTAAAGAAGAAGCGTATTACTCGTTTAATATTTTTAATTTCTTCTTTTCCAAATCGAGCTATATATTCTATAACTGGTAAAAATTTTAAATAATATAATTTGTTCATTTTGTTCTTCCGGCGCTATATATGACTTAAATTCATCGATGAGATTTTTGATTGAGGATAAAAAGTGATAATAGAAAAATACTTTTTCACCGTTTCAAGATCAAGCTTTCTCAGGTCGGTACTCGGCATAGATTCGACGATATTTTTGAAAAGCTGCTTTATTATCGTTTATTATATCAAATTGCAATAATACAACCCATCTAAAAATTCCTTTAACCCGATATCGGCAGTATCATTTTTTACCCCGATTTTGCCATCTTCCCATTTTTCCCAGCTTTTGCTAGCCGATTCTCGGTTTTCCTCATCTGTAATCTTTGATAAGATCAGAGGTTTTTAGATTTTTCAGTTGCAGTCAGCGGTTCGCCAGTCGTATTAATAATTACAAAAGTTTCTTCTCCGTTTCTACGATTTTTCCATATCATAATACAGAAAAACACTTTATCTATTAAAAACTCACCGAAGACCTTATATTTATCTTTTTATATCTTTGTTCTCTAGTTGCTCATCTATCGTAGTCAACGCTTTCAGTATACTTTGTATACTAGGGTCTATATCATAGTCTTTAAAATACCACGACTGATTTTTGTATGTCATTAATAGGTTGAGAGAGATTATCGTCTATAAAAATTATTGACAAGATCAAATAAAAAGAACAGCGTGTTTTTCCCGTATCGCATAATGCAGCCGAGGTTCTTTACGCATTTTATCAGTAATAATATACTGTTCAAAAGAATTGCCCGTTCGCTTATTGAGCAGCCCGAGTAATAAAAAAAGCGTTGTAAGCCGCTGTTGTCCGTCACATAATTGAAGATACTGCGACGGTTCTTCATATCCGTATATAAGCCCCATAGTAATATGGAGATCATCTTTATTAAAAGAGGTCAATCAGATTAGTCACAAAGGTTTCTACAAGTGCAGTCTTGTCTCCCCAACAATAATCCCGCTGTAAATCGGGAATAATTATCTTATTATCACCATTGAATATATCCCCTAAGCAATATTCCATTCCTGTCTGAAAAGTTTTATTAATCATAATACGCTGTTATCTCCTGTATTATTTTTTTCTTTGTTCTTTTTTTATTGTATCACTATCCCAATGACTTTCTGCAAAAACAGACATAGTATGCAGCAGATGGCGGCTTTTAAAATTTTCAGTAAAATTAAAAATACATTCGTTTTTTATCTTCAAAATTTTTTTATTGCCGAACGCAGAGTTTTCATTTTTATAGAGAAGAAACAAGATTGCCGATGCAATGTTCGGTTTCTCCTGAAGCTTTTGATTGAGGGTAAAATATGCTCTAATGATTTTTTTACCGCTATCCCAACAAGAAAAATCAAAAAGCCCTTCCAAGTTTCGTATCTTCTTCAATATTTAATCTAAAAAGCTGTAGATATGCATATTGTTTATGATCACCATTATTATACAGCTCATCATCAGAAACGGCATTGATTAAATCTGCTACAGCATTCTTAATGATTGATTCAGAATCTTCATCTTTTTAGATTCTTTTCATCAGCCAATGCTTTTTGATCTTTTTCATAAGTAAGATTTAAAAATACATATTTATACCATTTTTCTAATTCATTCTGTGTAATAGTACCGGAAAAAAATAGTCAACCAGAAATTTTTCTCGATCACTCTTCTTAAATATTTTTATTATTGCACCGATTTTTATTATGCAACTTTTTTTCATCGCTACTGCTGTTATACACATCTTCGAATTTCTTTTTGTAAACGGCGTAAATCATAAAACAGCCTATGGACTTTATCAGTTGAATCTCCCTTCAAGATAGTTACGCTTAAATTCTGCAAAAGAATACTGTGTGTTTTTCTTATTGTGGATTTTCATAGTATGTTGTCAATAAAAGCCCAAGCATATTTTCAGACTGATCTTCTATGCAATAAAATTTTTACGCTATTCCTGTTCCACCAATAGAGCCATCTATCCCACTCCCGTGCATATTTCCCGCGCAATAAAATTTGTTCCCATCGTTTACTTTGTTCTTCATCAGTATCTAAGGACACAAGGCGCAATAATTCCGCTTTTTATTAGTTCAGGGGATGTCATTTTGGGCTTTAGTACCGTTCATCATAGAAAAAAACAGTTGCTGCTTTGTCTTCCGGTATTTCTATATACAAAAATTTTATTTTTCGCCCAAAAAAATACTGTTAAACTATTTAACTCATCAGAATCTTTATCTTTCAAGACATTATGTAGTATTTGTATTGTTTTCTTAAAATAATATATATCTTGATGCTGTTCAGTTTGATCTTTTTTTCGCCAGTTTCACTAATTCATCACGTGACTTCTGAGAAGCTGCTGCAATATTTTTGGAGAAACATATCGGATTCTTTACGGATTTCATATCTTATTTTAAACTTATGTTTTTAAAACCAAGATAATGCAATAACAGATAAAAAGGTTGTACGTTGTTGCCCATCGATTAATATCAATTCACTATTTTTTTACGTGCCGCAGTAATACCTTGCAAAAATAGTTCTTGTTTTTTGAAAGGCTGCCATTATACTGTCAATCATGAATACCGCCGAATCTTTATCAGAATCGCGCTTTTTTCCCCATATATATCCGCGTTGATAATAAGGAATAATGAAAGTAGAAGTTAAAGTTAAATATTCATTTAATGACTTTGTTGAATTTATCATATCCACACCTTTAGCCATCCTACCACACTGCTGCACCGCTTTCAACACTACCAAAATCTCCCATTTCCTACTATAATAGCGCTATGAAAAAGAACCCAAAACCGTGCAATCACTCATCAAATGTTAGAACGTCTCACGTATATTCATCATCGGATAAAAGCAGAATGCTTCCCTAAGACATCCGAACTTGCAGCAGAACTGGAGTGCAGTGTTCCGACAATAAGCCGCGATATAACGTTTTTGCGGGATCGGTTTAATGCACCCATTGAATATAATGCGCAAAAGAAAGGATTTTTATTACAGCGAAAAAAATATGAAATGCCGATCCAAAAATATTTCGCAAAAAGATGTAACAGCGCTTGTTGCTGCAAAAACGCTGCTGCAGCAATATCAAGGAACGCCGATCTACAAAGAGCTCGTTGACGCCATTGATGTTATTACGTTTCCGCAAAGGCAAGGGGCGGGAGCGTTTATTGACCGTATCGCCGTTCCGCCGATGCCTTATGCCATTATCGATGAAGCGGTATTTACTGCACTCTACCAAGCGATGATTCAAAAACCGCACGATCGAATTTCGATTACTGCGGCGTGTTGGATAGCGGGGAAGGTACATCGGCGTGTCCGTCCGTATCAGCTCCTTTTTGATGACGGGCGATATTTTTCTATTTGGCTATGCAGAGGAACGCCAAGCGGAACGGCTTTTTATATTCCGCGTATTGAAAACCTTTGCATTACCGATGAGCTTTTTACACTGCCCGAAAATTACGACTTTATCTCCCGCTGCGGCGGCGGAAGATTCGGCTCATTTATGGAACCGGAAACCGTTACCTACCGCATTGCATTCTACGGCGAATCTCGTCTCGCAATAAAAAGATTCCGTATGGGCGGACGATCAAAAAAATTACCGAATATGATGAAGAAGGGAAAAACTGAAATAGTCTTTTCCGCAGCGCAAGGGTACCGGATATTGAAATGGGTATTGTCGCACGGCTCAAACGCACAACCGCTTGAACCGGAAGATTTTTGTACAAGACTGGCAAACAGAAATACAGGCTATGCTGAGGCGGATGCAATGAACGTGCGGGAATACAAAAAAATTTCGAGCCGTATAGTTGTCAGCTTCTTTTTCCAATTTTCTAATTTCAGTCATGGAATATTCTCAAAGTGTTTCGTATTATTTGTTACTAAAGTTAAATCATTGTACATTGCTGTCGCTGCAATAAATAAATCCATATCTTCTATTCTTATTGCCTTTGCATACATTTTTGCTTTTATATCAGCGAATACTTCCATAACACCAACATTTAATTCTTCGATAGGATAAATTTCTCGAATATGATTTACTTTTATCATATTCGTCTGTTCATTCTGAGATCGTTTTGCACCAAAAAAACGAGTTCTGCATAAGTAACCATTGAAATAGAAATAGGAATTGTCTTGTTTTTCTTCAAATTTTGCTAATACTGTTTTTGTCGCCGCGAAGTGCAAATATTATAATGTCAGTATCAATCAAATATGCCATCTAAAAACCTCAAATCTTGTTGAATTGACACGGGCTGCCCTCATATCATCAATAATTTCTTCTGTATTTCTGGCATCTTCCCATGAATCAGCAAGCTTCAAAAATTCTTCTGTGGCATTTTTTTGTTTTTATAGGAATAGAAGTAAAAATAATCTTGCAAAATAGAAATCACTTGTTGACTAATCGAGCGGTTATCGCATTTTTGCGGCAAATTTTTAATCTGTCGTATAAGCGGTCATCTATATCACGGACTTGTAACATAGCCATAACATACCTCCACATACACCCATACTATACGATATACTGCATGAATAATCAATCAACAACCCCGACGCAAGCGTCGGGGCACAGTGCTCAACGTTTCGCACTGTGTGTTCGATCCGGCTCAGGATGCCGGTGGTTCCAAACAGAAACGAGTTTTTTGCTTTGTAAAAACTCGCAGTCAAAAATGTACAAGGACGTATATTTTTTTGACGAGGTGGTTGCAGTCGGCTTTAATCCCCTTTGTTACGACGCAGAGCGTTGCCGAGGACGGAGGGTATTAAACCGCACGAATCAAAATTCATTACTTATTATATTTTCCGGCGTTTAAATCCTTCGACGCGCGCGCTTGCAGGACAATCAAGGGGGCTTCTATCCCCGCGCTTTAGATAGCGGTACCCTACTCCGGCAATCATGGCGGCGTTATCCGTACAGAGCTTGAGCGGCGGGAAGATACACGTCAGACCTTTTTTTGCTCAGCGAGTTTTTGGCGGAGCAGGGAATTTGCCGCGACCCCGCCGCCTGCAACAATCGTGTGCAGCCCCGTATCTTCCACCGCCCGCAGCAGGGAGCGCAGCAATATTTTTAACAGCGCGGGATTGAAACGCCGCTGCGATATTTTCGGGCGTTTTTCATATCCGAGATTCCAGAATTGATCGATTTGATTGATAACCGCAGTTTTTTAAGCCAGAGTAGGACACGTCATACCGGCGACCGGATTCGTGCAGTACTGGCATCGGGAAGTTTGCAGCCTTGGGATCGCCGTTTTTTTGCCAGCCGATCGATGATTACGCCGCCCGGATAACCGAAATCGTAGAACTTTTGCAACCTTATCGAATGCTTCGCCCGGCGCATCGTCAATGGTACTGCCAAGCACTTCGATTGAATCAAAATCGTATACTTTACAGATAAGCGAATGTCCACCCGATACTAAAAAGGTACGAGATAGGGATAGGGAATGTCCTGTTCAAGATGCGCCGCGTATAGGTGCCCCAGCGTGTGGTTTACGGCAATAAAAGGTTTATTACATGCCCATGCGAGGGTTTTCGCAAAAGGTAAGTCCCACCAAGAGCGAACCCATAAGACCCGGTCGGTTGGTTACAGCAATACCGTCTATCGATTGCAAGGCTTCACCCGCTTCCTGCAAAGCGGTTTTTACAACCGGCAATATCCATTCGGTGTGCTTTCTACTCGCAATCTCCGGTACCACACCCTTATATGCTTCGTGGAAAGGTATCTGCGTTGCCACTACCGAGCTGATGATTGTATGTCCGTCCTCCACGACGGCTGCAGCCGTTTCATCGCAGGAGCTTTCAATTCCCAGTATTTTCATACTATTATTCCTCTATTCCTACTGTTATATTTCTACTGTCCGGTTTGTGCGGTTTGAGCAATCGCCGAAAGCGAAAAACGCTTCTTCAATAAGCGCCGGATACATTTCCGTTAAAAAGCTGTGCAAGTTCTACCGTAAAAGACGTACGCCCAATCATTATGGCGGATCCTTTCTTTCGTGCAATGCTCAAGCCTTTTTAATTTGCGTTTCCATCGCGGCGCGACTTTCTATCATTATCAATAAAAATCGCCCGTTCCCAGACCGTCATGTTTTTTTCTCCCGTGCAACTTTCGCAACGACTGACTGCGCGGTTGTCCGCGAATCCAAAAAGAATATATGTTTTTCCGCTACGACATCCAAAACAGCGCTCATAGCTGCCTCATCCGCCGTCATCAGTGAGCGCTTCGTGATTATTCATACCGGCAGCCGGTACAAATTTCTTCGAGATTTTTTTCTGACGATGTTTTTGATTTGCTCCGCAGAAAAAGTCCCGGCGTAACGGCGCCCGGACCCGGATTAATATGCAGATCGACCGATTGCATTGGCTGATGCAAAATAACCTGTTTCCCAGCCTTGCGTATCCGCCGCGCAGCCTCGCTAGAGTACCGCAATCCGGGTAAAACTGCAATAGTACAGGGAAATGGGAGCCGCAAAAAGTATTCAAGCTGATCGAGGTTATGCCCCGCGTCGTCAAACACAAAAGTGAGATTTCCCGCATAAGAGCCGGTATCCGCGGCTTTTCTGGTTTTTGCAGCGGGTTGCGCCGGCAGCGCAGGTTGCACGGCTGTTTCCTTTTCAGGTACGGCGGGCTTCGCCGGTACGGTATCTTTTCGGGATAGGTAGATGGACGAAGCGCCGGATGTTCTTTCTTTGCGGTATCCTTTTTGCGGATCCGGATGGATTACCAGTTTTTCTTTCTTCGCAGTCTCTTTTTGTGCAGTAGCAATGGTGCGGGACGTAGCAGCGGCAGACGAATGCGGCGCCGGTTGTGTAGCAGGCGTTGTTTTTGTTGTTAGCCGGCGCTTTCTCCTGTGATGACGCCGTTTTTTTGCTGTGCCGCTGGTGTGTTTTGCCGCTTCTGTTGCGCCGCGGAATCGGTATGCGACTGTGTTTGCGCGGCAATGTGCGGCATGGTAACCGACGATGAAAGTTCTTGCGCTACCGAAAGCGGCTCATCTCCTTTTTGTTCAGCCGCCGGTATTTCTTGCTTTATTTGAGTTTGCGCGGCGCCGGTATCCTGTTTTAATGAATTTTTCAGATGAGGCACTAATTCCAATACTAACACGAGGTTGAAACTCAAAAAGCAGAACGCACAATATCGCCAATGCAGCAATAATACTCCCTCTCGAACGCTTTTTCGGGCAGTGGAGCTGCGTGGTTTTTCTTTGCTGCCGTACCGCTGCGCCCCTTCGTTTTTGACTGAGTTTTTGCCGCTGTTTTTTTCGGCGTTGCTTTTTTTACTTGATGTTACTTTATTTTCTTTTTCGGACATAGGCGAAAAGCATAAAAACAGCGCGACTAAATGTCAAGCGGTGCGGATACGAGACAAACCCTATCAAGACAGCTCTTAAACTTGCGAGCCTATCAGCCGGTTCTATAGGGCATCTTCTAAAGACCTTGAGTTTTTTTCAGTGTTCACCAATAGTTATTCCATAAAATCGTATAAATTTTTTTAAAAATGCCGATGATGATGACATGGAATCTACTAAAAATTTTTCTGAAGAGTTAGAACACCGCATAGCTATACAACGGGAAGAGTTTAACAAGCATTTACTCCCGCAGTTGCAGCAAAATTATGCAGCGCTCGGAAGCGTAGTAAAAATCCTCCGCAGCAATTTGCTAAAAAGGCTTGGTTTATGACGATCCGTATAAATACGATAGCCGCATGACCGAAATAAAAAGTTCCCAGCAATGAAGCTTTTTTTCAGACGGTGAACGCGCTGCCGTCGTCGGTTCCAGATTGGCACAGTATCAAACAATGCTTGATTTTTAACTAACTCCTATCAATTTAACTGTTCATTCCTGACACCGCAGCGCATTGCATCCATGCTCGCATTGAATAAAACGTTCCAATGGTCAGCCTTTAATGAAAATTCGACGCTTGCAAACACCCGCGCATTAGCCGAGATTTGTAAATCGCTTCACTCCGTCTCCGATACGTTGACCGGCGGACTCTTGAGAGATTCGCTCGGACATCTTTCAAAGCTCGACGCGGATATCAATAAAACACTCCGACAGCTTGCACGTTTACATCGTGAAGAATATAAACTAGCAATCAGAAAAAAATTTACCGCCCGATTTAACGATTACACAAACGGATATTGCAAGCCCGATTAAATTATTAAAAACGATAAAAAGCCCTTGCAGCAAATGACGAAAAAAACTCCCTTTCTATCAAGACCTCGTCATGGAAGTTATTAAAGAAGATTACGGTCCCGATTCGGCACATCTGCAACGGGAGATATTGCGCCATTTAAATATAACGCAAAAAGAAGATATAAAAATCAATAAACAAGAAAATATGCGACCGGTACTGATAACGGGACTCCGCATTCTCGGTACAACCGGTAATCATTTTTGATACGTGCCTCACTAAACTTATGGCTAATCAAGAAGTAATATATAAATCGCGTATGACGATTTTTACCAAGTTTTTAGAAGCCTTGAGACGAGGCGTTCAATATGGAAGAAAAGAAACATGAAGTTACCATATTGATTAAAGATCCCTATCAGCAATTTGCAAAAGAAATCATCGTAATCGAAGATTTTTACGGATAATTTAGCAAAAAAACAATTCGTATTTTTAGGGTACTTTCGTCAGGAGCCTCAGACCTGCAGCAACGTTTAACGGGTATGAGCAATGAGCAATTACTTGAACTTTTAAACAAATACATCGTTATATGTAACGGATATTTAAAACGCTCAGCGGATTGGATGATTATTATAAAATCCGGTGATGTTATATTGCGCGCAAAAATGAAGGAATAAAAATAGAATTGACAACAATCCGAAATGCGGTTATAAAAGCAAATCAATGCAGAGCAGAATATAATGCGAGCGTTGAAGAATATTCAAATATGAAAGAACTTGGATTGATTCATGAATAAAAACATATTGCTGTTTCTTCTTTTATGCATATTGCCTTTTTGCAGCGTGTGCGGAAAATGATCCCTATCCTCAAAACGAATTTATCATTTCCGTTACCACCGGTATTCCAAACTTACATCCTCATGCTGCGTATAATGCGAACGAAGCGCAAATTCTAACCGGCTTATATGAAGGGCTGTGCACTTACGATCCTTATACATTACAGCCCGTTGCTGGACTGGCAAAAAGCTGGAAGATCAGCGCGGACGGTTTAACATGGACGTTTACACTGCGCGAAAAAGCTCACGTTTGAAAACGGCGATCCCATTACCGCGCAAGTATTCTGCGATTCATTTATCAATTTGTTAAATCCTCAACTTGACTTACCGTATGCCTCGCTATTAGATTGCGTTAAAGGCGTAAAAGAATACCGTACCGGAAAAATTCTGATATATCGGCTATCGGTTTTCTATGCGGAATCGGATACTTCATTAAAAATTTCGCTTGTATATCCGGCAGAACAGTTAGTCAATATACTGTGTCATCATGCATTTTCGGCGGTACATCCTTCACAGCTCAAAGAGGTAACCCGGTATGCGGGTAAGAGTTCATTTGCGAAAGCGCTTCTGAAGCTTTGCAAACCGATTGCGAGCGGTCCTTTCAAAATAGAAAGTTTTGCCGCCGAAAATATCCGCCTCGTAAAAATTCCGCTTATTGGGATGCCGAATCGGTGCAGCTCCCTGCAATCAGCATATTATTAGATGAAGATGCCGATAAAATGACTGAAGCATTTAATCAGGGAGCTATTCACTGGCTTTGTGGCTCCGTCAATTTAAATAAAGTAGCGGCGGCATATACAATTCACATTACACCGATGTTTGCAACCGAATTTTTATTTTCAAAACAAACGCAACGCCATGCAATGATCAAACACTCAGGGAAGCGCTGCTCGCCGCACTCCCCTATACCGAATTACGCAAAAGATTATTTAATTCCTGCTAAGACGTTAGTATTCCTCTCACGGGATACCCGACAGTACCCGGTATTGATAAGCAAGATACAGCAAAGGCGGAAAAAGCTTTTAAAAAGATACCGCAATCTGCATTATCGCAGCCGATAAAAACTACTCTTACCACAAACGGCATTCTATACCGAACAAGCGGCATTGTTGAAAAGTACGTGGGAAAAAAATAGGAATCACAACAGAAATTACAACCGTTCCTTTTTGAAGAATACTATGACCGACTAAAAACGGAAGACTATCATTTTAGCGGTTATTTTCGTGGATTAGCGATTTTGCAGATCCGCTTGCTTTTTAGAGTTGTTCAGATCAGATTCGACTTTAAACAATTCAGGCTGGCATAATGCCGACTACGAAAACTTTATCAAAAAGCATCGGCGGAGCAAAACCGTAAAATAAGATTCGACTATTTGGCAAAAAGCCGAACAGCTGCTGTTGGATTCATCGGTTCTTATTCCGCTTTCTCACGTTCCTGCAATCAACGTTATTGATTTAAGCGATATAAAAAGGCTGGTATGTAAACGCAGTTAATATTCATCCGTTTAAGTATATCCGCTTTGCACAGCCGGATCCCTACCCGGGGTTGCATTACATTCCAAAGAGAACCGCTGAACGGAAATGTGCAGCAGTTCACATCAGTAACGAGCCTGCAAAACAAATTGCTCCGGCAAGCAAGGCATACACAACAAAAGTATTTAAAACTACTGCCGCAAGAATTTTACTGTCGGAACCGGTAATACCGATAGCGCCTGCACCGATTGCAATATTCTGCGGGCATACCATTTTACCGATACCGGCGCCCATCACATTTGCTGCAGTAATCCAATAGAGATTTAAATCAGAGTGAAAAGAGCGGTTTCCAGTTGTAAATTTCCAAAAAGGACATTGGTAGAAAGTACCCGAGCCTGTTATAAATGCGCCCAATACCCCCGATAAGCGGAGCAACAAAAAGGATACACAGGACCGGTTGCAACAACAGCCGAACGGGCAATATCGGAAATCATCCCGCTGTATATCATCACTTTGGCAGTTGCCAAAACACTGCAAATCGTTACGAAAGTTCTCCAATATTTTTTAAGGTAAAGCCCAATACACCGACCATTTCAACCCATGAAGCATTTTTGAATAAGACCTCCACAGATAGCCGCTATAAATATCACCACCCCCGGAGTATTTATCCAGCTGAATGTGAGCGGCTTGCCCTCCTTCTCCCATATAAATCATAAACGAATGTTTGAAATCCTTGATGGCGTTATACACCGGAGGACAGAGCTTTGAGGTAAAATTAACAATACAAAGATAAGCATAAACGGCGCCCACGCTCTAAGACGCTTCGGCAAAACCGATATGCGTTGCCGGTACTGTTATTTCTGCCGCAGCAGTTTTTACGGAATACTCCGATTCGATTTTTGCGGTACCGTGAGCCTCATTTCGTTTTTCTTTTGCCGAATTTTTGCCACAAGGATTACGCAGAGCATCGAACAGATTGAACCGATAATAGTCGGAAGTTCTGGACCAAGCAAGTACGCAAAAAGAAGATGGGAACAAGAAACGACAGCGACGCAACCAACGTAATATGCCATACGTCTTTTAATGCCTTTACTCCTCCACCGCAGATAACCACCGCAAGGAATGGTGAAAGAAACGTATGAACAACCTGTATGAGCGCAGCATTTGCAGCAAGCTGTTGCAAGTCCAATCCCGTAATGGAAGCGAGCGTCGCTGTCGGCACTCCTGCCGAGCCGAACGCAGTCGGCGTCGTATTCACTAACAAGACAAGCTGTTACCGCATTGATGGGATTAAGACCTATTCCGGCAAGAATCGATGCGGGAATAGCAACCGCAGTACCGAACCCAGCCATACGCTTCCCATAAAATTACCGAACTCACAGCCTATAATCAGCATCAGTATTCTTTTATCATCGGAAATACCGATCAACATTCCTTTGATCTTTTCCATAGCGCCGGTTTTTATCGTTAAATTGTATGTAAAAAGAGCGGCGACAATAATCAAACAGATAGACCAAAAGCGCATACGCAGCTCCTTCCAAATATAGCGGACGAAATATGTAGCGGAGGTAATTTCCAATACAGCGCCGCTAATATTACCGTTATCAGCAAGGCAATACCGCAGGCTTTACAACTATTCATCTTGAGCTTACTTTAAAGAAATGATGAGCAGAAAATCAGCAGCATTGCAAGAATAAAATCAATCAGTATCATACACATTCCATCCTTCAGAAGCAAACGCATCATCGATTGAGTAAATCTTGATGTCGGATGATATTCATAACTTCTCATTATTGTCAGGGTATACAGTGTAACATTTTTATCAACAGTGTAAAGACTTTTTCAATCAAAAATACAATGTTTTATAATAGCGGGCATACGGAATTGTTTCTGCCGTTCTACAATTATAAGATTACAATCAGCAATTTCTACCGTCGGAAGCGCAAAAACGGATTGGACGCAAGCGGATGGTGTGCATCCATAGATTACAGTCCGAGTTTATCGGCGATACCGCACATCGCTGCAAGGGCTAATTCAGCAAAATTCTGGAAAAAGGGAGACCGATATTTTCTATCGACATCATTGCGCCCCTATCAGCGCCGGCAGCAAATCCGGTTGCTTTCATCTTTTTGACGATGGATTTCACCTTAACGCTTGTAATTTTTTTATCGGGATAAACAAGTGCAACGGCAGTAATAAATCCGGTAATTGGGTCGGCTGCAAAAAGCGCTTTTTCAAAAAGCGTTTGCGGTACTGCACCCGTATCAGGATTGTGAGCGATAATAGCGTTGTACATTTCGTCGCAGCCGAAATTATGTTTCTTTAAAAAGTTCAACCGTTACGGGACCGTGCCGCTCGGGATGCTCCTGCCAATTGGACACGTCTATATCCAAGTCATGGAGCAGTCCGGTAATTCCCCACAGTTCTTCATCCTCAGCCGAAAACCGTTTTTGCAAGAGCACGCATAACCGCTTCTACTGCGAACGAATGCGCTATAATATGCTCAGTTGTAACATATTGATTGAGTAATGCCACTGCCGTATCTCTATCAATGTTCATAGATGCCTCCTATGCCAGCTCCAGCAAAAATGAATCAACAACCCCGACACCGAGCGTTGCCGAGGACGGTACCGGTATTAAACCATCCGCACGAATAAAAACGGGGCTGTCCGAAAACTTCAGTTTTTGGACAGCTTCCTGAGATCTAATGCGATGTTAAAAAAATTAAGTCATTGATGTATAAAGACTTCACTTTTAACTCGCGAGGATGTTTCAAAAGTAACCAACTTTTGAGACAGCCTCGCGCTACCTACATTGTTAGAGGCGCCCGGACCGAGCGGCAAGCCGGTTACATACCAAAAATAATCATCAAGCCGAGCCAAGAAAGCAGGAACGCGATTGAATACGGCAACATCATCGAAATCAATGTTCCCCAGACCGGAATCTTCATCATACTTTTTTTCATAAAGACGACGATCATCGCAAAATAGCTCATCAGCGGGTGATGATATTGGTACTGGAATCTCCGATACGGTATGCAACCTGTGTTAAAGCCGGTGAAAGACCGAGGGTTTACCATCATTGGTACGAAGATCGGCGCCATAATTGCCCATTTTGCAGAAGCGGAACCGATAAAGAGGTTTAAAAAAAGCAGAAATAATAACGAATGCGATGATGAGCGGTAGACCGGTAAATCCGATGCTCTTTAAAAGTTGGCACCGTTGACGGAAATGATGGTTCCGAGGTTTGTCTTACCAAAGTAGCTGACAAACTGCGCTGCAAAAATGCCAGTACGAGGTAGCCGTACCATTGAACTCATCCCGTGCGTCATTCGCTGACGAGGTCTCCGGAGTTCTTAATTTTTCCCAATTTTTGCCGTATACTAAACCGGGTACCAAAAAGGAGTAAAATAGCAGGGAGCAAACCGCCATGCATAAAATTGCTGAGAGAACTGACGCCTGTTTTTGGGATTCACTTCGCTCAAGATAGCGAGCGAGGGCATACCGGGTAAGCCGAACATCCCGATAATAAGCAAAAGTACCAGAATCAAAATAGAAATACCAGCATGTTTTGAGACCTTTGGTTTCTTCTGCGGAAACAGGCATATTGTCCGGTTGATACGTCCCGTGGTATTCGCCTAAGTTTTTCTACGATTTTTCGGTTACCAAGGTTCCAACGATTGTCAGCAAGACTGTTGAAGCCATCATAAAGTACCAGTTACAGGTTGGATCAAGCGGAATATCCATACCGGCATTGTGCAGCGCTTCAATAGTAATACCGGTCAACAGCGGGTCGGTGGTCCCCAGCACGAGGTTTGCCGAGAAGCCGCCGGAAACACCGGCAAAAGCGGCGGCAAGACCCGCCAGCGGATGCCGTCCTGCATTTGCAAACACGATAGCGCCGAGCGGGATAACGACAACATACCCTGCATCGGAAGCAATATTACTCATAACACCGGCAAAAACGACAACGGCGGTCATCAACCGGGGGTTGATATTAGTCAGGAGCTTTTTAATGAGGTATTGATAAGCCCTGTCCACTCGGCAACGCCGATACCGAGCATTGCAACCAATACCGTACCGAGCGGCGCAAAACCAGTAAAGTTTTTTGTTGCGCTGTTCAAAATATAGCGAAATCCGTCGGCATTCAAAAGTGAAACAGCTTTTATGGTTACTTCCTGCCCTTTTTTCGCATCAAAGTAGGTAACCGGCGCACCGACAGCCGCTACAATAGCGGAAATAAACACAACGATAATGCTGAGGATAAAGAAAAGCATCGCCGGATGAGGCAGCTTATTTCCGATCCTTTCAACACCTTTTGAGAAAGCCTGAAACTTCCTTGTTCTTTTTTGTACTCATAAGAACTCCTAGAAAATGGTTTTCGCACATTATAATGCGATAATAGCTTCAATTATATACGATGATTTCCATATTGGCAAATAGAAATTTTAGAGATTTGTGGACAGAGAAGAGAGATGGTATCCCCCTTTCCTAAACGAACCCAGCCCACTATAAGCATGGGGAATATCTGAATTTATCCAAGCGAAGATCGTGAGAAGATAGACATAAATCAGACGGTTGATAGTCAAATGAAGACAGCTAAAAAAATCGAAAAGCGATGCTGCAAAAAACTGAGAGAAAGTAAAGTCGAAGCTATAAAACGCATAGAGCAGACAGGCAAAGATGCGCTTAAAAGATGCGGCAGGCAACACGCTAAAAAGCTTGTTCGATTGGTAAAATAATGAAAGGAGACCTCTAAAAGCTGAAAAACAAGCAGAGAGGCTGTTAAAAGCCTCGTTTTTTTAATAGACTCCTCTCATATATTCGATACGTCCACCCTGAGTTTAAGGCGAAAAGTACTTGACAAAAAAATAAATTAAAGACCATTTTTAGGTACGCTAAATCTATTTTTAACGATATCGATATACAGCTGCCGGAACAAATACATAAGTACCGCCGTTGAATATCTTCCAGCATTTCTCTCCGCAGAGGATACCGAAGTCCTTGCTGTGCAAGCTCTGCTTATTGCTAGGGCTTTTTCACGGAGAGGGGAACATTTGAGCAGGTATTTACCGGCGCCGAACCTATTACGCAGCACTATCAAATCAACCTTATCCGCAGTTTTGAAAAACGTACGGCTTCTTGTTGATAAGATGTGGGTTGAAAAAGCAGACGAAGACGTAAAAGAGGATATTCTCTACCGGCTGCACTGTTTTTGTGAATCCATGCAGCAGGCGAAAAATCCGGTGAATTATGCGAATGTGCTGCCTGAATGTCTCGGCGTTTTGCATGATGTGGTGTTATTGCTTTTTCGGTCAGCAAATCGACAGCGAAGGCTTTTTAGAGTACGCCATTCGTATTGATCCCGATTTCGGACTTTTTGGTATTACCTTGAATGCCTTACAGCACAGCCTAAACTTTCGACCGAGAAAGCCCGTCTGGCGATCTTTCTCGGTATTTATTTTCTTGCTAATTTTTAAATTGTATTCCGTTCTTATTATTTTTACTGTTTTAAATTATTTTTACCGAATGTGTGTGCATGGTGCATATTTTTGCATCGCTATAATAGACCTATTCGATAACTTCGTTGTTGGACAGGGCGCCTGAGTTCACGCATCGCATTTCAAGGTAACCTGTTCAGAAAGGTCAGTTTCCGAATGGGTTTAATATGTTAATTCTATTTGTTGTAATTGAGGAGGGGAAATTATGCGGAAAAGAGTAGCTGCAAATATAATGATTCTTTTGATGATAGTAAGTGTCGGTTTGGTCTTTATTGGGTGTACGGAAGACACGACTACGCACACGAAAAAGGACAGCGCCGAAAAGGTTGTTTTAACGCTGGGGTCATGGCGCGCAGATGATTTGGAAGAGTGGACACAGCTCCTTGCCGAATATGAACAATTAAGCGGCGTACACATTGAATTTAAACCTATCAATCCACCTGATTATAATGCTGAGCTGCGCGCACAGCTTGATACCGGCTCCGGACCGGATGTAATGTTTGCCCGTTCTTATGCAACGGGTAGAGAGCTATATGAAAAAGGTTTTTTTGCGGATATAAGTGATCTGCCTCATTTGCAGGAATCTTTTTCCGAAAGCAGTAAAGATGCGTGGCGCGGGGCAGACGGAAAATCCTTTGCGGTTCCCGTTGCCGCTGTCGTGCAGAGTATTTACTATAATAAGGATATTTTTGAACGGGAAAAAAGTTAGCGTCCCCTATACATGGGAAGAGCTTCTTATTGCGTGTAAAGAATTAAAAGCAGCAGGATACATTCCCTTTGCGAATGGGCTCGCCGACGCATGGGATATCAATGAGTGTTTTATGATGGGCTTATTACCGAATTTTATCGGCGGTGAAAAAGGTCGGCATGAATATGAAAAAAAGGGCTTCGTCCTTTTAACGACAGCGATATGGTTGCTGCGTTTACTGCAATAAAAGACATTGCCCCCTATTGCCCTGAAAATTTTGAATCGTTAACATACAACGGAGCGAATATGCTTTTTGCAACCGGCAAGGCTGCTATGTATGCAGACGGATCGTGGACAATCGACAGCTTTTAACGATTTACCGCTTCTGCTTGGGGAAATTTTTGCATTCCCTCCTCTTGCCGGAAAAGAGCCTGAAATTTGCTTTTCATGTTGATGTAGGTATAGCAATGAATGCGAACGGAACTCATCAAAAAGAAGCGCGAGATTTTTCTAGCATGGCTTTGCACACCCCAAGGGGTTGCCGTTGTTGCAAAATATCTGCCGAACGGTTTTTATCCTATGTTTAACGGTCGTATTCCTATCGAAAATTCTCAAAGTGCAGAACTTTACGCGCTTCTTACAGGACGGGGACAGGATGTCCGTTTTGTGTACCCAAACTTATGAACGGAACACGCTCCCGGCTACACTTTTGATGAATGACGGCGTAATTGCCGTGATGAAAGGAGAAAAACTCCTCAGCAAGCAGCTGACGGTTTTGCGGAAGGGCTTGCACAATGGTATAAGCTTTGATCTTTTTCAGTTCCGTCAATGTCTACAAATGAGCGCTTCCCGTAAATTTGATGCCGATGCCGATTATTGTTGTTACAGCTGCGGGTCGGTCGGCTCACTTTCCATAGCAAGTACGCCAAAATGCGCTTTCGTGAATACGTCGGAGCGGTTCTTTTCCGCACAAAGCGTTCAAGTGCTTCAAGACCGAGGGCAAATTCTTGGAGGGCAAGACTCCGCTTTTTTGCTAATCCCCGTTTTTTTAAGCCGCGTAAGATTTTTCCGGCTTGCAATATTCCGTACCCCGTAGATAATCCTAAGATATTCTTTTTCCCGCGGCATTTTTACGGCAGGCTGCAAAAAGCGTACCGTCCGTACCGTAAGCGGTAAAGTGATACGGTTTTACCACCATTCCTTCACCGCCTCTACCTGTAAGCGCAAGCCACCACGTTACTGCATCGTCAATTTCCGCTTCATTGTCCAAATGCACTATTTTTATACGGCGTTAGTTTAAAAGCGTGGAATCCGCATGGCATAACTCCGCGATCTGTTCCATGTGCCATTGGTGGGTTTTATCGGCATGAACGGCGCCCTCCGTTGCTAAAATATGGAACGGCGCAAGTTTGTAATCATCGATGCCGGAAACCTCCCAGCAGTAGGCGCGGTATGCGGAAACAAATTTTTCCGCTGCCTGCTTTTTCTCTGCAAACCTATGCAGCATATCCTGAGCGCTGCTATACCGCGCTGTGCCGTTACACGCAGCGCAGCTTCCGCTTCTGAAAGGGCATTGAGCGCTGCTGAACCCGTTGCTGCATATTGCGCCTGAATAAGACTTTGCGCCTTGAGCGACCACGGCATCAGTTCTGCATCCAGACACACCCACTCGGTTTGATGTTTTTTTCCCAAAAAGCCTGAGCGTAAGCCCATCCCGCACCTTTTGATTAAAAACGCTTGTTCGGTTTCCGGTTCGTTAAAGAAGTTCCGCCCCGTGCGAGTATAACAGATACCGAAACCTTCTCGGTAATGCCGAAGCGCCGCGCTGCGGTCTGTTCATCCTTGCAGACAACGAGTACCGCACGGGAACCCATGTGCTTTTTCTTCGCAAACTACCGCTTGAAGTCCGCGGTTTTTATAATAGCCGATTGCTTCCGTCGGATATTCCAAAAAGCCGTCGAGTGCGCTTGTTTCGCAGGGGAGACATGGTAGGCGGCAGGTAGATAAGCCACTGAGGGTTGACTGCAAACCGGCTCATCGCTTCGAGGGCAGCGATAGAGTTTTCTTGCCGAATTAAGATATTGTGTTTCAGCCGTGTCTGCACAATCCGCCGTCCCGTTACGTCTTCTATATCGAGTACAGCATCATCTTGATGCTGCAGCGATATGCCAGACGTGTTGCGGTCATCCACTTGTAGGTTTATCAGCGCGTTTGATGCATCGTGCACTGCCCCTTGGTTCACAGCCGCTGTATCGACCGGCGGCGGTACAGCTTCGCTGCCAGCGGTGCGTGCAGCCGCTTTGTCTCCCGACGGCTGTATCGTTCCGCTGCCAACTGGAGGTACTGCAGCCTCGTTCATTGGCAGCATCACTGCTTGGACTTCCGCGCTGCTGAGTTCTGCTACCTCAAGCGGCTTCACCGGTTTGCAATACATTGTGTGCGCCGGTACCGAAACGAGTTCCTCTTCGGGATAACGCAGCGCGGCGAGGGAGCCGCCGAAGACACAGCCTGTGTCAATATCGATGGTGTTGTTGAGCCATTGTGCGGATGGCACAGGGGTGTGTCCGTACACAACCTTTGCCCGTCCGCGATATTCCGCTGCCCAGTTGTACCGCACCGGTAAGCCGAAGTCATCCGTTTCTCCGGTGGTTTCTCCATACAAACAGAACGAACGTACCGCTCCCGAACCGCGTCCCTGCATCTCCTCTTTGAGTCCCGCATGGGCAACCACGAGCTTTCCTGAATCCAACACATAGTGGCTGACAAGCCCGTACAGAAATTCTTTTTTACATCGTTCTTGAATGCATCGGTTTCACTTCCAGCTGCCGGAGCGTTTCAGCTAAGCCGTGTTTTTTTCCTGCACTGCCTTTCCGGTGAGTTTTTTGTGGAGCTTCATATCATGGTTGCCCGGAACACAGAGCGCCGTACCGCTTCTGACCATGCTCATAACCAATTTGAGTACGGCGGGCGATGCGGGACCTCGGTCAATCAAATCACCTAAAAATGACCGTGCGGTTTTCAGGATGACTGACTTTTTAACCCGTAGTTTGTTCCGTCATCTGCTGTTTCTACTATTATATATCGGAGTTTTTGCAGCAGCTCAATCAACTCTTCGTAACAGCCGTGTACATCCCCGATAATATCGAAAGTACCATGCAGCTCAGCCTTATCGTTATAGAGCTTCTCCCTCACAATCGGAGGCACGTTATTGACCTCTTCTTCCGAGCGGAATGTGTAGAGTTTTACAAAAGCCTCTTTTTTATGCTCCGGAGAGAACGCTTTAAGTCCCTGCAGCTGCCGCCGGATAACATGGGGCGGAACGTTCCGGTCTGTACGCTCCTTATTCCTGTTTTTCGCATAGCTCCTGCGACATATCAAAGACAATGGCAACAGGCAGTACGTGAAAAGAACGGGCAATGCTGATGAGTTTTTTCCGTGCATCAGGCTGAATATTTGTCGCATCTGCAACCGTGAGTAAGCCTTTTTTCAACCGCATTGAAATAATATAGTAGAATAGTTCAAAGGCATCGTTTGAGGCTGCCTGATTATTTTCATCATTGGAAACAATACCGCGGCACGCATCCGACGAAACGGTTTCATACTGGGCGAAATGTTTTTTAGCAAAGCTGCTCTTTCCTGAGCCGGAAGCGCCCACGAGCAGCACTAAGGCTGTTTTTGGTATACTAATTTCCATACGTAAATACCGCCATTTGAGACGGCGCTCCTATGTTTTCTTCTTCTTCACCAACTGGGAAAAATGCAACCGTATAATTGTTTTCACGCGCAACCCGTTCCGCCCATGCTGCAAATTCCGAGCGTGTCCATTCAAACCGGTGATCGCTGTGCCGCACTTTTCCTGCTGAAAGATTTTCGTACCGTACATTATATTCCCGGTTCGGCGTGGTCAGCACAATGGTCTGAGGCTTTGCGTAGATAAACAGTGATTTTTTTCCAAAGCTGGCAAGCGGTTGAGATCGAGGTGTTCTATTACCTCAACAACGGCTGCGGCATCGAACCCGCTGAACCGTTTATCCCGATAGGTTAATGAACTTTGAAAGAGCGAAAGCCGCTCGCGTTGTTTGGCAGGGCATTTCGTTCCAGTGGAGTTTGTCTTGGCTTTTTTTCTAATTCCGAATACGAAACATCAGTGCCGGCAATCCGGGTAAACTGCTTTTTCTTTTTAAAAGCAGTCTGAGCAGCTTGCCGTCGCCGCAGCCTAAATCAATAACGCTTGCAGCCCCGCTCTGCTTCAGTTTTTTTCTACGACAAGTTTGAGCCGTATGTCATGGAGCCGCTCCTTTTTGCTTTTTGCAGCTGAGTGTGAGCGGCATCAGTATCGTCCATTTTTGTAAGTTCATCTTGCGCAGTTTCATCATCAGCATCAGCCTCATTATCAGTACTGGGTATGATGCCGTCTTCCGCTGCCTGCAGTACTTCAAAGGCGGAACGCACCAGCGATTTTAGGTTGATTAAATACCGCGAAACAATGATTTCCCGTTCAGGGTGCTGCTCAAAGCCAGCCCTTGCCCTTTTGCAGTAATTTTTCAACCTCATTCTGTGTGATAAAAATAGTGCTTTTCGTTATCCAAAACAGGAATGAGCACATAAAGGTGCGACAGCAATTCTTTTCAGCGGTAGCGTATTTTTTTAAGTGTCAGGGTAAAATACTTTCCGTAGCCCCCATTCGGAAAATTGTGTGTCGAGCAGGTGCCGTTCCGCCTCAACTGTGTACCCTGAGCGGTTCAAAAAGCCGTTTAATCAACAGCTCACCGCCCCGCGGCGCCGGCAGCACCGAGATTTTTGCGGTTAAGGTAAGCGGCAGCTCAATATATTCGGGATGCTCTTTACAGCTACCGTTCATCGCACTCGAAAACGCCTTTGAAATTGCGCTGCTCATAAAAGAAGAGGCAACATACGGGCGGTCGTTGACATACTGTCCCAGTAAAAATCTTTCCCGGCAAAATTCTTTGCGTTGCGTACCATCCCAATGGGATCAATATCCAAAAGGAGCGCCGCAGTTACTTTTTCGTTTCCGTACTCCGGATAAAAATATATGCAGTTCCGACTGACAGCTCAGCCTGCTGTAATGTATCGGGATGCTTGTGCAGCAAAAAGCTTAAAGCGTGAGCGTACGCTCACCTGCTGCCGTTATAGTCAATAACATAGATACTCCGTTTTCAGTCTCTTATTGTGCGTGCTTCTTCATCAAATCCTGTTAACCAGTATACATCCCTGTACACTCTTTGTACAAGGATGCGCAACTCTTGACGTTCTGGCGCGGGCTGCTGAGGAAATATACTCGACCACTGGTTACTAATTGTGCAAGATATGCTGTTTTTATCGACGTAGAGATAGCGGTCTTCTCGTAATACTTTAAAAGCTCTGTACCTATCGGCAGTTTCCGTGGAATGTTCATGCTGTTATTATAGCATCTCTATATTATTCCCGCAATTTACTGGCTTTCATAAATTCTTGATTTTCCGATCCGAACCGCCGTTTACAATTACCTCAAAAGTATCTCTCGCGACCATTTGATTGAAGACTGCTCTTTGATTGAAGATCTACTCATTGATAGAAGCTGCGATTTCGCCATCAGCGAGCCTAATGCGCAGTTCATGGGCAACGGTCGCATCCTGCGCCTTTCGGAGAACAATGCCTGTCTGCCGATTGTAGACGATAGAATACCCTCTGTTGAGAATTTCCTGCGGATTTGCTCCTTCCAATGGTACGGGTCAGCAAGGCGAGCCGATGCTTCGTATTGGTCAGTCGTGCCCGCATGGTGTACAGCAGATTTTTCTTTCGCATCGTCAAGGCGCATCAAAAAGCGGCTGCTCGATACGGCGGAATTTCATCTCGAGGGACTCTGGCGTAAACCCTTTAATCGTAAGCCGAATTCTTTCCAGAACACTGCTGATACTGCGCCGTATATCGGATTGTATTTGAGTAATGGTATCGGTGATTTCGTCTAAGACCGGCACGGCAAGCTCGGCGGCGGCAGACGGCGTCGGTGCGCGTACATCCGCTGCAAAAGTCGGTAAGAGCCCAGTCAATTTCGTGTCCAACTGCGCTGATAACCGGAATTTCAGAAGCGGCAACGGCGCGAACAACTGCCCTCATCGGAAAAAAAGGCAACAGGTCTTCCAAAGAGCCGCCGCCTCTTCCGATAATGATAAGCTCCCCGAGCTTATACCGATTGGCGGTTTCCAGCTGCCGTGCCAACACGGCGCCGCCTCCGCTCCCTGTACGGGAGCGGGAAGCACGGTAACACTTACCGTGCGGTTCCTGCGCGAAAGCACAGTGAGAATATCGCGCAGGGGCGGCGCCCGTGGGGCTGGTAATCACGGCAATACGCAGCGGGAAGAACGGCAGCGGGCGCTTCCTTGCTCGGTCAAAGAGACCTTCGCGCGCGAGCTTCTGCTTCCGCTCTTCCAGCATTTTCAGAATAGCGCCCTCGCCGGCAAGCTCCATCGTTTCGACGATGATCTGGTACGAACCCCGCTGCTCATATACCGACAGAGAACCGGATACAATAACCTTGAGTCCGTCTTTCGGCTCAAAGCCGAGCGTCCATGATCGACCTTTAAACATAACCGCTTGCAGTGCGGCTTTTTCATCTTTTAGGGTAAAATAGAGGTGTCCAGTACTTGAAGAGCGGCAGTTAGAAATCTCCCCGCAATGCGGAGGGAGGTAAAATTCTGCTCAAAAAGCGACTTGATAATGCCGGTAATCTCTTGTATCGAATATACGTGATCCATACCGGCATCATATCATAATATTGTAAAAAAATCTACGCTATAAAAATCTACTTAAATAACGAGCGGGGCACAACGATTTCCGGCATACCGGAGGAATACGGTCCAACTTGATACTGACTGAAGATAATGCGGACGGAATTTTTTTCAAGCTTAAAGACTTCAAAATTTTCTTGTGTAGGTTCCGTGCCTCTGTTAATCCAATCCTCGTCAGAGGTGAAAGTCTTCTTTTGAACTTGATCCTTCAGCTGTTTACGCGCCTCAGTTGAAAGAGCTGCGAGCCAGTCTTTTTTTGTCGGTTGCAGAGCTTCTTCCAAAGAAAGCAATTTCTTTGTTTGCTTGCTGTAAGTTATCGGAATAAGGGTGGTAGTACCATCGTGCTCCCGCCGGTATATTGATAGACAGTCAATAAGAAACTGATATGAGTCGCATCCTCGTATACCGAGCCGCTGTCGATGTCAAATGCAACGCTTTGCGAATAAGCGGACGCTTCCGCAGAAAAAGAATTCGCTGTTAAAGGCTTCAAGCGCCTTTTCGTACAACATCGGAAACTTGTGTATTCAAAAATAGTTTCTTTTTCAAAAAAACGGGATAGTTAATATGAGCCTCATAGCCGATTCCCATGATTTCTGTCTTTATCTTTACCATCATCTTTCGCATAGACGGTACACGCCAGACAACACAGCGCCAAAATAAAACCGACTGTTGCACTTATACGTAAAGTGCGGTGAAAATTCTTCATTTTCTTCTCCTGTAAAAATTGTTAATCGAGTGTACCTTATTATGAAAAAAATTATGATAAAAAAACCGGATTCATTGGGCATCCCTACGGTCTTCTCCTCTTTTCATGCATATTGTACACATGATAATTAAAAACATCCGTAAGATATAAAAGGTTACCACAGATATATCGTATATTTTTAAAAAGATAGTATATTTTCTCGCAGTTCTTTCTATGATATCAATGTTTATAAATCAATGTTTATAACAATGTTTTCTGCCTCGTAGACAATAAGATTACTAGCCCTATTCGATAACTTCTGTTGCCGAACAGGGCGCCTGAGTTCACGCATCGCATTTCAAGAGAACCTGTTCAGAAAGGTCAGTTTCCGAATGGTTTTACTGGTCAACAACAAGTTTTTTCTGACAAAAACTGGCTCCTGTCCGGAACCGTCGCCGTCCGTGGCGGTAAAGAACCGGCGGGTAGTACCCCTCCTCACGAGTAAAAAAATATAGCATCGTAAAAGCTCATGGCAATCTTCCCAAAATCATCAAAGACAGATATACTTAAGGAAGATAATTAGGATAACCGCACTAAAAATGTTTCAAGCGGTTTGCTTTTCCATTTATGTAAAAATTTTTGCCTCTTAAGGAGTATAGATATGGCGATGCAAAAAAACAGTATGCCCGTGAACTGATGCGGTTTATCGATCAAAGCCCGTCGGTGTATCATGTGATTGAAAAATGCCGGTAAAAGCTCGAAGCCGCCGGTTTTACCCGCCTTAATCTTTCGGATGCCTTTCAGTTAAAACCGGCAGGAAAGTATTTTTGTAACCGCAAATGGCAGCGCTCTTATTGCATGGCAGATGAGCCGCGAGCGCGCGGATTTAAGCTTATCGGCAGTCATAGCGACTCCCCTGCTTGCGGATAAAGCCGCGCCCCGAAGTAACGGTACAGGATCACTACCTCAAGCTCAATACCGAAGTATATGGGGGTACCGATTCTTTCCACATGGTTTGACCGACCGCTTTCCGCAGCGGGGCGCGTGATTGTGCGGACCGATAATCCGCTGGCTCCTCAAGAAATGCTTGTTGCGCTTAAAGGCTCCCCGCTTATCATACCGAACCTCGCTATCCACATGAACCGCGAAGTAAATGACGGGTATAAAATTGAACGTCAGAAGGATGTACTGCCCTGCTCGGCATCATCAATAAAAAAATTTGAAAAAGATGGGTATCTTGTTTCGCTGTTGTCAAAGCAGCTCGTACGCACCGGTAAGCGAAATGCTCGACTTTGACCTGTATTTGTACGATACGCAGCAGGGGAGTTTCTGCGGACTTTCCGATGAATTTTTTTCGACGGGTAAAATCGACAACCTCGGTATGGCGTATGCCTCGCTCGATGCGCTGATTACGCAAGATACGCCGTTAGACCATATTAAAGCCGCCTGTATTTTTGATAACGAGGAAGTCGGCTCGGGAACTATGCAGGGCGCCGGAAGTCCGTTCTTTGCGGATACGCTCAAGCGGATTACGATTGCCCAGTGCGAAGCCAGCGAGCAATGGTTTGAGCTATTTCAGCAGCAGTTGAGCCGTTCTTTTCCTTATCTCGTACCGATCAGGCGCACGCTTTCCATCCCAATTATCCCGAAAAACGATATTACCAACTTCCCTCTCGTAAACGGCGTACTGGTGGTAAAACTTGCTGCGTCGATGAGCTATGCGAGCGATGGCGTTTCGGCGGGGATATGTAAAGACCTTTGTGCAAGAGCCGGCGTTCCGTGTCAGAATTTTTGTCAACCGATCCGATATAAAAAGGCGGTTCGACGATCGACCTGATTACCGCGAAAAAAATTTACGGATTAAGACAGTCGATATCGGAAATCCCATTTTGTCGATGCATTCCATTCGCGAGCTGGGCGGCGTTGCGGATCAAGCGTATATCACGCAGGTGTTTAATCAATATTACAAAGAGTAATGGGCATCTCTAAAGACATAGTTAGCTTTTAGAGGGTCCCTAATCAGACTCCTCGTATCCGGCGGAAAACTGCTGAGAGGATGCAAAAACGACGGTTTTTGAGGCATTCCCTCTACGGCACTTCCTTAAGATATATGCTAAAAATGCCGAAATTACAAGAGAAAGGGGCTTTTGTGCGCGTTTATGCCGAATTTAAAATGAAATTACGAAATTTAGAGAGATCTGAAAAAAATATTGCTCACGAAGATGAAATCACCACTCGGTGGGGCGAACGAGTCTATGATGAACTCCCTTTGCCAAATCCGAGAGGTGCCTGATATTGATCTTGATTCCTTGCTACCCGCAACGGAGCCGGATCAGCCGGCTGCCCTCAGCTGATGCCGTTGACACATCTTCCGAGACACTGTCATCAGCGCAGCAAGCGACTCAATCTGCGTCAGGGTATGTTTGGCACCGTGCCGGTTACGGATGCTCCCAACATATCGATGGATACCCCTTTTCCCCTCGATTTCGGTGCTATCGGTACCGGCGGCGCTTCCGCTCAAAGCAATAGCGCCTCTTCCGACGATGCTGCAGCGTCGCAAAAATCCGGCGCCGCGGCTGCCAAGTCCGACAAACCCGAAGTAGTAACCGGAGACGCGTATCCCGTTGATGAAGAAGCGTATGCCGGATACCCTCAGACATGGATGCTTTCCTTTCATCCTTTAATTTTTGATAATCTTTCCGGAGATGACTCAAGCGCCTCCGATACCGCGAAATCGGAAACGGCGGATAAACCAGCAGATGGACTTGACAATGCTGCCGGCTTTTGGTACCGCTTTAACAGGCGCTGACAATGCTGATACGGCTTCAACAGGCGCTGACGATCCGTTTAATTTTGACGATATACTTTCTTCTTTCGACTTTGCTCCCGAACCGATAAAGGCAGGCGAATCTCCATCGACTGATGATGCAGCAGTTCCGGAAGATGCGGAAGCGTTGGATGAACACGATGAAGTTCCGGCGAATGATACTGGGTTCCAAGAAGAGCGTACCATCCCCGATATTACTATTCCCGATATCGATTTTACCTGCTTTTCGATTCTCTTTCTGATGATACTTCGAACAATTTTGATGTTCCCGCCAATTCAGATGAAAGCGGCTTTTAATGAAAATGGAAGACATCTCTCATTTCGATGCCCCTGATTTAGATGATGATGACGATGAAACCGCTCAATTTCCGGTTTCTGATAAAACAGCTCTATCAAATACCTCAGCTGATTTCAATACCAATATGACGGAAAGCGACGACGATACGGAAACATCCGATAGTTTGAGCAATCTGGATGAACTCTCGCTCTTCTCAGAGAACAGAGATGAACCCTCCTCAAACGACAGTGAACCATCGGACTCTCATTCATCTGAGCTTAGTATGGATACTCCCTGATTCCGCCCCCATCGATATTCCGACTATTTCCCAGACCGACATAGGATTTGACGGTATCAGTATGCCGGATCATATAACCAACACCCTTTTTACTCAGCCGGTAGGCGATAGCGAAGATCAGAGTGGATTTTTCTTTGGAAGAAAAATCCGCTTGATAGCAATATAACCGAAGTGAGCTGACGATCAATTCAACTCTTCCTGATAACTTTAAAGATTTTTTTCGGCTGATGCTCACTCGCAGATGTTCGATTCCGTTATCGCCAAGAGTACCGGTTCTTCAGATGGCAACGAATCCTTAACGATATCGGATGATGATTATTTCAACTTTTTAAACAAGCTTGAAACTTTCCCGTTTAATGTACAGCTTGCTATTCAGGACTATATCGCAAACGGCGACGATCGCCCCTGAAAATAAGATGAACTTTATCCGCTTTGTATTGGAAAAAGATTCTCTTAAAAAGGTGGTCAATAAACTCGAAAAGATAATCGACAAACCGATTCCTATTCCGCGCGGATTCCAGCGCCAGAGCGTTGAGGACTACGAAAAAGAAAAACAAACCTTTAAATATTGGTTCAGATATCGGTTCTTACCTGTGGCGGTTATGTCTGCTATCGCGCTTATTCTGGTGGGCTGTATTTCGATCTTATCATGGCAGTTTATCTATAAACCGGTAAAATCCGAATCGCTCTATAAGACCGGTTATGCCTATCTAGAAAATGGGCGCTATGAAACAGCCCTAGAAAAATTCAATCGAGCAGGAGACTATAAACGAAAAAGAAAATGGTATTTTTTTCGTATGCTCGTGCCTTTAGAGCAAAAAAACAATTTACCGCTGCAGAAAAAAATGTACCTCCGCCTGATTTACGACTTTGACAACGATAAGCAGGGCGGCTTGGAATACGCGGATATGTTGAGTACCGATCTCCGCAATTACGAAAAAGCCGAAGAGGTTTTGCGCCGGCGTGTTCTTGATCAGCAGTGCCAACGATAAGGATGGAATGCTCGCCCTCGGTGATGTGTTTATGAATTGGGCTGATGAAGACCCTGAAAAATATGCCGAAGCGGTAAAAAGTGTACAGTAGATTGATTGAACTCTACGGCGAAAAACGATACTTTCCTCGTGCGAATGATGCGCTATTTTTATCCGCACGGATAATCTGGCGGAAGTGCTAAACCTCAAAGATCATTTTTTTCTTCCCGCATAACGAAAATCGGTGCGGCAAATCTGACGGAATTGAGCGGCTATTTACTGGAAAAACGGTATAATCCCAAACCGCTCGATTCGGAAAAAAACTCCGCTCAAAAAAATCGATGATGTCCGTATGCTGTTGGAAAAGTAGCCGTGCAGACGGATAAAACGATGCCGGAAGCGTATTACAATTTAGGTCGTTTCTTTATCTACAATAATAAGCAGGACGGCGCAATAGAAAATTTGACCGAGGCTATTTAGCTGTTCAAAACCGCCGCCCCGATGACTGCACGGCGTACCGGTAATTATGTTGATGCAATGCGCCTTTTGGGAGAGCAACTGGTCGATCAAAAAAATTCCTTGAAGCTCAAACCCTTTATGCAGATGCGCTCAATATATACCGTGAATATACTGCCTTTTAAAACCGCTGCCGCCGAACAAAACTATCGGGAAACTCTATGCGGATTACGGAGACATCGACTATTTTTATTTCGTATAATTTTTGATTCGGCGCTTGACAGTTATCAAAATGCGGTAAAGGAACTGTATAACACGCCATCGGTGAACTACCGCATCGGCTATATACACTATCAGCAGGAAAATTACCAGCAAGCAATAGAAGCGATGAACCGTGCATATTCTGAAAAAGCACATGATAAAAAAATTTGCTGTACGGATTCGGCAATGCATTCTTTAAGCGAGGAGATTATTTTGCCGCTTTGGCTGCGTATGAGGAGCTTTTTATCGTTGCTGAATGCACAGCGTGCGCGGAAAGAGCAGGCGTTGCTGAATACTCGTCCCGATGATGCTGCGTTTATGGAAAGTTATATGCATACGACTAATAACTTGGGTGCAACGTTGAGCAGATTGTCCGAACGAATCGGCGACTCTCAGAGAAACGGGCGCGCGCTTGCGCTGTATGCGGAGGCAACCCTGCATGGGATGCATTGACCAGAAATCCGCAGACGATGATCCGCGCAAAGTCGGTCGGCTTGGCGTACTTGAACACCAAAAAAATATGCTGAGCTCAAACAGTCCATATCAAGCTGAAATTTACACCGATATTCCGATGATTCTTGAGGACGAAAGACCGCTTGAGCAAAAAGAGGATAAATAGTTCATGGATACCGATCTTTTACACTATGTTACAGCCGATACGGCAGATGGTATTACAGGTGTGTTGTGCACGATTATCGAAGCGCATGGGTCTTCTCCACGCGAAGCGGGAACATCGATGTGGGTAACCACAGAGGCGGTTCGAGGTACGGTGGGCGGCGGCATTTCCGAACATGAAGTTATCAAAAAGGCACGCGAAATGCTGAAAACAGGCGATGCTACCTGCATTATAAAGAAAAATCTTACTGCAGAAGAAGCGTCTTGCCTGCGGAGGTTCTATCCAAGTGTATCTTGAAAAGATAGGAAACGATCCTGAACTGTTTATTTTCGGCGGCGGACACGTCGGTCGTGCACTTGCAAAGATTGCCTCCTTTATCGGTTTCCGCGTTACCGTTTGGGATGACCGTGCCGATTGCATCACGGAAGAGCTTATTCCCGACAGCGCGGCGACTTTGTTGTCCACTGGAGCAGCTCTTTCTTAAAGAAAAGGCTGAATCTGTTCAAAAATAATAAGACAGCGCACGATAATTCGCCGTCTTGCGGCATCGCTGCGTCGCAAGAAGCCGTACCGGCATCTCATACCGTCCTACAGTTCCACGAGAATGTGTACTGCGTTGCGGTAACCCGAGGGCATCGTTGCGATGCGGATGTATTGCGGTATCTGTACGGTAAAAACTTGCCTATATCGGTATGATCGGCTCATTTGAAAAATGCTGCGGTTGTCAAGTTACTTGCCGATGAAGGAATCGGCAAAGAATATCTCGATTCCATCTATAAACCGATTGATTGCCCATCAAAGCGGAAACACCGGAAGAAATTGCAGTGTCTATCGCTGCCGAACTTATCGCCGTTAGACGCCGTGGAATCCCACATTGCTCCGCAGCGGCTACGCCGATTCCCGCCACGGATAGGTTTTTTTAAGAGGGTAATGCCTCACGCGCTTAGTCTACCTGCTGCCCCCGCAGGCATTGCTGCGATTCATAATTTCAATTAATTAGCACACTTCCTTTCACCAACCCTTGAACGATACCTAAAAAATAACTAGAATATTTACCTATTATAGAAACCGCAGCAGGAGATTGGTGTCATGGAAGACAGATTGCACACGATTGAATTAGAAAAAGCATATAATCCTAAGGATTTTTGAGGATAGAATCTATGCGGATTGGGAGAAGCATGGCTGTTTTTAAGCCGGTTAAAAAGGCAGACAGTACTGCGCGCTATGTTGTCGCCATTCCTCCGCCCAATGTAACCGGCGTTCTCCACATGGGACACGGTTTAAAACAACGTGCTGCAGGATGTCGTTGTCCGCTACCACCGTATGAAGCGGCGATGAAACGCTCTGGATACCCGGTACCGACCATGCCGGTATCGCAACGCAAAATGTGGTTGAACGCCAGCTGAAAGCGGAAGCGTAAAACACGGCACGACCTCGGACGGGAAGCCTTTCTCAAGCGCACATGGGAGGTCAAAGAAAAGCACCACTCGATTATCACCAATCAGCTGCGTAAAATCGGCGCTTCCGTCGATTGGTCTCGGGAGCGGTTTACGATGGACGAGCGGCTTTTCCCATGCCGTGCGTACCGTATTCGTTACCCTCTATGAACGCGGGCTTATCTACCGCGGCAACTATTTGGTTAACTGGTGCCCCTTCCTGCGGTACTGCGCTTGCCGATGATGAAGTTGAACATGAGGAAACCAAAGGGGGAATGTACCATATCCGGTACCCCTTGTGGATGGAAACGGCGCCGCCTCCGCGTCGGAATATATCGAAATAGCGACGACCCGTCCCGAAACGCTTTTTGGGCGATACTGCCGTTGCCGTACACCCTGACGATCCCCGCTATACTCATTTAATAGGAAAAACTCGTGCTGCCGTTGACCGGTCGCTGTATTCCGATTATTGCAGACAGCTATGTCGATAAGGAATTCGGGACGGGCGCGGTAAAAATAACCCCTGCCCACGACCCCAACGACTGGGAAGTCGGCAAGCGGCATAATCTCGACGTTATCAATATATTGAACCCCGACGGTACGCTCACTGCGTCCGTACCCGAAAATACCGTGGTATGACGGTGAAAGCCGCCCGGGAAGCAGTTATCGCTGATTTAGAGGCAATGGGTTTATTCAAAGCGAAAGAAAATATCAAGCACGCTGTCGGGCATTGCTACCGCTGCCACAGCGTTGTGGAGCCGTACCTTTCTGAGCAATGGTTTGTCAAAAATGAAGCCGCTTGCAGACAAGGCGCTTGGCGCGTGGAAAAAGGCGAACTCGTGTTCTATCCGCAAAAATGGGAGAATACCTACAGTCATTGGATGGAAAACATCCGCGATTGGTGCATTTCGCGGCAACTGTGGTGGGGGCACCGGATTCCGGTGTGGTATTGCCAAGACTGCGGTCAGATGATCGTTTCGGTAGAAGATGTAACCCAATGCCCCCACTGTAAGAGCGCCGCCCTCAAGCAGGATAGCGATGTGCTCGACACGTGGTTTTTCAAGCTGGCTGTGCATTGTTCTCGACGCTCGGCTGTACTTAAAAACACCGAGGATTTACAGCGCTATTACCCGACCTCTGCCGTCATCACCGGTCACGATATTATCTTTTTCTGGGTCGCCCGTATGATTATGGCGGCGCTTGAGTTTACCGGCGCTGTTCCTTTCCGCGATATTTACCTGCATGGTCTCGTACGCGATAAGCAGGGACGCAAAAATGTCAAAATCGCTTGGCAATGGTATCGATCCGCTGAATGTTATCGACGAGTACGGCGCCGACGCCCTAAATTTACGCTCACCTTTATGTGTACGCAGGGCAAGATATCCTTATCGACAACGAATCCTTTTAAACTCGGCTCCCGCTTTGCCAATAAAATCTGGAATGCCCTCACGCTATATCTTAGGGAACCTCAGAAGGCGGCGCATTGTTCCTATTTCCGCAGCGGAATTAACCGAAGCTTGATCGGTGGATTTACCACACCCCTCAACGAAACGGTTAAAAACGTGCGGGCAGCCTTTGAAGAATACCGCTATAACGAGATAGGGCAAAACGTGTATGAATTCTTCTGGAATAACTTTTGCGACTGGTATGTCAGAAGGGACAAAACTTTCCTATAAGAGCGGCGATGATGCGGAAAAAGACCGGATAACCTCGGTGCTACTCGCTGTTTTTGGAAGAATCGCTCCGGCTGTTACACCCCGTGCTGCCCTTTGTTACCGAAGAAATCTACCGCAAACTCCCCGAACACTGCGCCGCCGGAGCTTCACGCCGTGCAGAGGCGCTGATAACCGCCGATTATCCCGTCTATTGTGAAGAACGCATCGATACGGCAGCCGCCGCGCGCTTTACCGCACTGCAGAATATTGTGCGGCTCATCCGCGCGCTCAGAGCGGAATGCGGTATCGACCCTCAGCTCAAGCTACATATCGCGCTCTATATCGAAGCAGGCTCTCCCGCAGCGGCTGCCTTTGAAAATATCGATTTAATAAAGCTCTTGGCAGGACTTGCGGATATTGCCTTTATCGAAACGCCAGCCGACAAGCCTGCAAATTCCATCGGAACGGTAGGCGCCGGTTTTGAAGCCTTTATCATTACCGGAGCGGAGGTAGACCGCAGTCAATTAGCTGCGCGTTTTACGAAAGAACTCGAAAAAGAACAACAAGCGGTTTCCCGTTTAACGGCAAAGCTCTCGAATGCGAATTTTACGGATCATGCTCCGGCGGATGTTGTCAGAAGGGGAAAAAGAAAAAGCTGCATGAGGCAGAACGGCGGATTGAAAAATTTACGCTCTATTTGCGTGATCTCGTGTAGGCGCTGGGGAAGGGGGAAAAAGATGGAACAACATGAAGTAGCGCTTTTAAAGGGAATGTATCTTGCTCCGTATATTCATTTGGCGACCAGCTTACGTGGAAAAGCCCGTCATGCAGGCGGCAATATGTTCCGTCATCAGCTTGATACGATGGCAACGCTGATCGACTACGGCTATATCGACAGTATTTTGTTAAAAGCCTCGATTGTCCACGATGTATTGGAAGATGTACCGGATTTTAACGTGAATGAGCTTTTGTCTATTGATTCTGAATCTCCTGCCGTCTATGAATTGGTGATGGAAGTGACCCGTCGTCAGGGGCAGTCAAAGCCTGAATATTTGCAGCATATTATTAGGCATGGTTCACAGCGGGCAAAGGTACTTTTAAATGTGCTGATCGAATCAGCAATATGATCAGTTTAGGGTTTGTCAATGATCCGGAGTTTGTCGAGCGGTATTGCAATGAAACGGAACTCTATGTATTCCCGATTGCATTGGAAGTAAACTTTGATATGTATACTGAACTGCTGTATCTAGTACAGTCCCGTTTGCAATATCTTGCTGATTTTGAATTTCTGCATCAACACCGCAAGGATACCGCTTCTGTTTAATAGATAGGCGCTGCCCAAAAACTTCAGTTTTTTGACAGCACCTATGTTATTCATGGCTTACTCGTCGAAGTCATCCTCAAAACCGTCATCATCGTCATAGACATCATCAAAATCGTCGTCGTCAAAATCATCATCGAAGTCGTCGTCAAAATCGTCGTCGAAATCATCATCAAAGTCGTCATCGTTAAAGTCATCGTCAAAATCATCATTGCCGAAGTCATCATCAAAATCGTCATCAAAATCATCGTCGTCATCGAAAGGAGCAGCCGATAAGAAACGATTTCCGAAAAAGAAAGAAACTTTGTTACTCATAGTGAACCATCCATTGTTTTTTTGGAATATCTTATAAAAATCGTCTTAGAGGAAAAGACGTTGCCGTTTGGTGAGACGGCAAATGCATCATAATAAGAGCATACTACTCTGTCAACCGGTTAAAATTATTATTATATCAATTAGTACGTTATCTTTTATCAATCAACACCCTCGACGCGGTATGTGAGCAGCGCTCAACGTTTTGCACTGTGTGTGCGATCCTGCTCAAGATTCCGGTAAAAGAAGCGATGGGCATTAAACCCTCCGCACGAATAAAATAATATCTTCACGGATGCACTTATTTTTAGAGTTCGGCAAGTGGAATATGGTATACGCTGGAGCAATTTTGGCAGACAATCTCAAGCGGATCATCCGCCGTTTCTTGCAAGTTTTTCAGCTCGGATTGCGGAAGCTTCTGTAATGCTTCCCGGTAATACTCTTTTGAGCACGGGCAATCAAAGGTGATGTTTCGTGCCGCAACCGCTGTGGATTAAACTCGCGGAGTAAGCCGAAAATAATGTCTTCGCAATTGCCGCCTTCTGCAAACCAATCGCCGAGCGGCGGGCAGGCGGTAAATGCCCGCTCCATACGGGTAACGGTATCTTCAATTTCTTCTTCTGTCCTTGGTTGCCCGCCTCGGCGTGTTCCGCCCGCTGTTGGCATCCGCTGGATAAAAAGCCGCCTGCGCCGACTACCCCTGCCGATGCTATCAAAACGGATACTCGTATTAAAAGGCGGTAGCAAGCTGTTCCGATTGCTGAAAAATACCACGCGAGGTCTTTTGCAATATTCCGGTATTTAATTTCGACAATACCGCGGTGCGGCTCCCGCCCCGCCGCTTGATATGATTCAGGGAACCGTGTAACGCTGATAGTTCCGTTTCCGAAGAATGGCGCAAGATCCCAACTTTCAAGCGGCGCATCGATCGGGATGGAGTTTTTGCAAAAGGTACCCGCGTACAAAAGCCCCGCGAATCAGCTTCTACGGAAAAACCCGTTGCGGGACCGTCCGTTTCGTAGCGCAGCTGGAGTGTTTCGCGCCCTTTCATCGTCTGAATCATCAGCGCAGCGCACAGTCCCGCCTGTCCGAGAACAAGGGTTTCCAGAATTCCCAATCCATGCTGGGCGCGTATTCTGTTTACAAACCGCGAACCATGGAAAAGTCCGCCGCGAAATAGTCCGTCGGCAGCAGTAAAAATATGGAGTTCATCCTTTTCAAGTTTATCGAGGTGCTGTTGCAGCGCCGTATCGTCAATGGGTGCGTATATCATACCTATATGGTAATAAAATGAACCGCTAAAAACAAGGGGTTTGCATTGCCGCACGTTACATCTCACCGAAAAACAGAGCATCTTCTATTCTGAAAGATGCAAAAGGTATCTGTAAAAGTCGGTTAGATTTTTAGAGATACCCGATAGGAAAAGAGCGTTGATTTAGGCAGGCGTTTTTCTCCTTATTGCGCATACGATCAGGATGTTCACCGCACGGCGCGTTTGCCAAAAGAAGCTTGAGGCGGTTAAGCTGGTTGACCTCGCTTGCCCCCGGATCAAAGTCGATGGCAGATATCTGCGCATCGGGATAGCGCCGGCGTAATTCTTTAATCATCCCCTTGCCGGTAACGTGATTGGGGAGGCACGCAAACGGCTGCAAACAGGCAATGCTGACAACGCCCGCCTTGATAAGTTCCACCATTTCGGCGGTAAGGAACCAGCCTTCGCCGGCGGCGTTCCCCTAAATCAAGCACACCGTGAACCCCTTTTGCCAAGTTGTAGATCGATTCCGGCGCGGTAAAACGGCGGCTTTTGTTCAGCTCTTTTTTCATTCCATTGCGATACCGCTCGACGTACCAGATTGCGGCGTGATATTTGAACCGGTTAAATGCGCTCGATTCCAGCGATGTTTCGTAGTAAAATTCCATCGAATAATGAATAAAAGAAGAAGTCCATCAAGTCGGGCATGACGCATTCAGCGCCCTCCCGCTCAATAGTACCGACAATATCGTTGTTGGCTGTCGGATGAAATTTTACCAAAATTTCTCCGACAACGCCGATACTGGGGTTTTTTTCCACTTGGATAAGCGGCAGCGTATCAAAATCATGTACAATATCGCGTACAACTCGGCGGTAATCCCGCCCCGTCACGTGTTGTAATTCAGTCTTGATCCCTGTCGGCATAGCGCCGGTAGAGCGCATTCGCAGCTCCTTTTTCCTGCTCGTAGGGTCGAATACGGTAGAGAACGCGCATCAGTAAATCACCGAGGCACAGCGCTTTTAACGCGCGATCGGCTAACGCCAATGTCGGCTTAAAACCGGAATTTTTCAATCTGCTGCGCGCTCAATCCAATGACAGGAATGTAGCCCAAGCCTGCATCTTCCAACGCCCTCCGGATAAATCCGATGTAGTTGGTCGCGCGGCACCCGCCTCCCGTTTGCGTAATGATGAGCGCCGTCGCATTGAGGTCGTATTTCCCCGACTGCAGCGCCGCGATCATCTGCCCCGCAACGATAATGGCAGGATAACAGGCATCGTTGTTTACATAGCGCAATCCGCAGTCGATTGCCTGAGGATCGGTATCCGGCAATATGGCAAGGTTAAAGCCTGAATGCCCTAAAGGCTGCTTCCCAACAAGTCAAAGTGAATGGGAGCCATCTGCGGCGCGAGGACGGTATACCGTTTACGCATCTCTTTGGTAAATTCAATGCGCTTAAAGCCGCGATAGCCCGGCGCTTTGACAGGCGCTCCTTTGCTGCGTTCACGGATTGCCGCGAGAAGACTGCGGATACGGATACGCACTGCACCAAGGTTGGAACCTTCGTCAATTTTAAGAAGCGTGTACATTTTTCCATGCGCTTCGGTAATTTCCTGCACTTGGTCGGCGGTAACCGCATCCAAACCGCAGCCGAAGCTGGTCAGCTGAATAAACGCGAGGTTATCCTGCCGTGCGGTAAAACTCGGCAGCGCGGTATAGCCGGTTGTGATATACCCACTGGTCTACCACCCGCAGCGGGCGGGGGAGTTTACCTAAATGCGCTACAGAATCTTCCGTCAATACCGCAATGCCCAATCCCGTTATCAGTTCCGGAATTCCATGGTTGATTTCAGGGTCAAGATGATACGTACCGCCCTGCAAGCACCACACCGATAAGCCCGCGTTCTTCTATTGTGCGGAGCGCTGCCTCCCCTTTGAACTGGGTCTCTTTTTACCGCTTCCGCTTCTTCTTTTGCTTTCCGGACGGCAGCGCGGATTTCGGCAAGCGGAATATTCCAGTATTTATTGAGCTCTTCGTGAAGGCGTTCGCCGAGCCGCTTTTCATTATAGAGCGGCAAAAACGGATTCAGAAAGCGGATATGCTCATCCAACCTCAGCGCATCGATATTATTTTTGAGGACTTCGGGATAGCTCGTTACCACGGGGCAGTTAAAATGATTGTTTGACTTGGGGTCTTCTTTTGTTTCATACGGAATGCAGGGATAGAAGATTGTCGTAACACCCGCTTTTAACAGCGCTTCGATGTGTCCGTGGGAAATTTTTGCCGGGATAACAGACGGATTCCGACGGGATGGATTCCAATCCCTGTTCATAGAGTTTACGAGAGGAACGAGGAGACAGTCTCACCGAAAATTTCAGTTCAGTAAAAAGCGTGAACCAAAACGGATAATTTTCGTAGAGGTTGAGCACGCGCGGCATACCGATAACGCCTCTACAGCTTCGGCTTCCGGCAGCGGCGTATACGAAAAATACACGCTTGTATTTCCACTCAAAGAGATTGGGTACATCGCTTTCCTGTTTTGCGCTGCCGGTCTTTGCAAGCGTTTCTTTGCGCGGTGTATTTTCTGTTTCCGCTATCTCGGCGCCCCTGCTCGCAGCGGTTCCCCGTAATAAAAAAATACGGGTACCTGCTGCGGGAGTATTAAACCGATTAACGGTTAAAAGGCAGTTGTTGGCGCATTTGCCGCAGCGGGAAAGTTCCAGCTTAACAGTTAACGCATTAAGCCGCTTCTGGTCGATAAGATATGCGATCGAGCCGCTGCGTCTGATCCTGTTCCTGCCATTGGTCGCGGGCGAGGAGCGCGGCGCCGAAAGCTCCCATCAAAGCCGCTGATATTGGGACGCACCGCTTCCCTGCCGGTAATAAGCTCGAAGGCGCGGAGTACCGCATCGTTGTGAAAGGTGCCGCCCTGCACAATAATTTTTCCCCAATAGCAGCGGTATTCCGCAGCTTGATTACCTTAAAGAGCGCGTTTTTGATAACCGAATACGAAAGCCCTGCGGAAATATCTCCGACGGATGCGCGCTTCCTTTTTGCGCCTGTTTTTACGCGGCTGTTCATGAAAAGACCGTACAGCGGCTTCCGAGGTCGATGGGCTTCGGCGCAAGGAGCGCCTGTGCGGAAAAGTCGGTAACCGACATACCGAGCGAACGGGCAAAATTGTCCAAAAAGCTGCCGCAGCCTGAAGAACAAGCCTCATTTAATTGAATGGAACTGATGCAGCGGTTTTTCATACGGATACACTTCATATCTTGCCCACCGATGTCGAGCAAAAATTCAACGCCGGGGAGAAAGAAATCTGCGGCGCGATGGTGCGCAATGGTTTCCACTTCCCCCGCATCGACCCCGAAAGCAGCTTGGAAAAGCCCTTCACCGTAGCCGGTAGATAATGAGCGAGCAATATGCGCTCCGCTCGGAATGTGTTCATAGAGGGATTGCAGCATCGTTACCGCAAGACTGACCGGATTGCCTGCATTCGATTCATAAAATTGCCAAAGGATTCTGCCCGCTGTATCGATCAGCACGGACTTTGTCGTGGTCGAACCTGCATCCATGCCGAGGAAGACGGGACCGGACGCCGTTTCGAGCGGAGCGGTTTCCGCTCGTTCCCGTCCGTGCCGCTCACGAAATTCCGTAAGCGCCGCGTCGTTTTCAAAAAGGGCGGAAGCCGCTGAACTTCCTGCATTTCCGCATCGGCGAGGGAGTCGAGCTTGTTCCGCAGTAGTTCTATAGTCAACGCGGCGGGGTTGGTAAATACCGTTGTACGTGTGATGTCCGGCACGGCTTCGGGATGGGTGCGGAACCCGTGCGCAATAGCTGTGTCTGCGTCGGCGCCGTACAGGAAATCTCCGCCGATGCAGCGCCGTTATCAACCGCCCGATGCGGTGAAGCGTCTGAGCGATTGATGAGAACCCGCGCCGATCGCTGCACCAAGCGCCGCGCCAAGCGCCGCACCGAGTGCTACAAAAAGCTCGGAGTTTTTCCGGCACGATAATTTTCGTCATCCGCAAGGTGCAGCGTTTCGATAAACCGCTGCCGTAATTGGTCAAGAAAGTGTAAGGGACCGCCTAAAAGGCGCAGCGCCCGCGGATGGGCTTTCGCGTACGAAGCCCGGAAATCGTTTGACTAACGACCGCCTGAAAGATACTTGCGGCAATATCTTCCCGCCGCGCACCCTCTCGTTGATGAGCGGCTGTACGTCAGTCTTTGCAAAAGACACCGCAACGGGCGGCGATGGGATATATTGTCGTTGCATTTTTGGCAAGCTCATTGAGCCCCGTTGCATCGGTTTCGAGGAGCGCCGCCATTTGATCGATAAAGGCGCCCGTACCTCCTGCGCAGGTACCGTTCATACGCTGTTCAACAGAATGACCAAAGTAGGTGATCTTGGCATCTTCACCGCCCAGTTCAATAGCAACATCCGTTTGCGGTATCTTTGACTGCACGGCAACTGCCGCGGCAACAACCTCCTGCACAAACGGTACGGAAAGCCACTTTGAAACAGCTAAGCCGCCTGAACCGGTAACCCGCACCTGTAACTGAGCGCTGTTGCCGTATCTTTTTGCAACCGTGTCCAAGGCGTCTGTTACTACCACAATAATTGTTTTACGAATATCTGCGCGATGCCGCTCATAGCGGCTATATATAATGGAATTGTCAGCGGACAAAATCACCGTTTTTACTGTTGTCGAGCCGACATCGATCCCCATTCTGAGTGTATCATTAAAAATCATAGCTGCTATACTGCCACAATGAATAAAAAAATTACAAGATAAATACGGGATGGGCGCATAAGGGAAAATAGACTGGAGCGTTTGGCGAGTACCATCCTTGGCAACTCTGGTCGGATAGTCTCAATTTTTCCGCGGGGGAGCTAAAAAAACGACTTGATGCGTTTACCCTACCCTGCTTGAGTTGAGGCTTATATTTGTTAAAAATGCCGATACTCAAAAACGTAGAAAAGGGAGGAGTTCTATGCTTAAAAAAATACCGCATTTCATGATAATCTATATCAGATCGCAAAATCATCAGTATTACCACCAGAAAGGACTTTCGCTTGAACTGTCGGAAAATATGTTTTAAACAAAAACTGTATCCGATATCTCTTTCATATCGGATACGCTGCAGTCGTTGTTTGTCGAAGTGCAGAATCTTTCCCATTTGCCCGAATATCTTCCAATTATGCAGAGTCTTTATTCGTGCGAAACGGATTACTGATTGCTCCTAAAAGCATTTGCCGCTAAGACAATCAAAAAAACAGATTGCTTTACCCGTTGCGGGTTCCGATCTGAACACTTACTATAAGCTACATAATGATACGAAAGATCGAATAGAAACACGGATTAAAGAAAGCGATAAGAATCTTGATGCGTATCAGATTGTTTCTCAAAAATGAATTAAGTCAGCTCCTTTGTATTTAAGCAAATTGATATGCGCATAACAGGTGGAACACTAAAAACCGGCAAGTTCAATGCCCTAAAGGAATTATCAGACCGGCTATGGATAGAATGAGGGAATCTCTTTTTGCGATTTTAGGAGATTTAGGCGGCAAGTCTTTTTTTGGACTTATTTACCGGATCGGGTATGTGCGGACTTGAAGCCTATTCACGGGAGTACTTATCCGGTCGTATTAGTGGAAAAGGATAAAGATAAGTTCCCCATTTTGTTAAAAATGCTGCGCTTGCGGATAAAAAAACTTGACTGTAAATGTATGCCGGTGGAGCTTTATCTTCAGCGTTCTAAAAATACTTTTGATATTATCTACCTTGATCCTCCTTTCCCATATCAATTCCATTATGAGCTGATTGCATACGATCGCCGAAAAACCGATTCTGGTTGTTGGAGGGCTTGCGCTGATTCATCGACCTAAAGAAAAAGATCTGCCCGATCAAATTCTATCATTAACTCGCGTCGATCAGCGTGCTTACGGTCGTTCGATAGTGGATTTTTACCGAAAAACAAACTGACCAAACCGCTTTTACGCAATTACGAATAGAATAATGAACCATTGCATCTACTTTCGATATGAGATGCAATGGATGTTCGTATATTTTTCGAGAGGAAAGACGAACAGTTGTATTTTCTGCAGGGCTGTGAAAAAGAACCCTGCGTGTTTGCTTTCAGTAATGTAGATCAGCCTAACCGAGTAAGGCATCGTCGGTACTTATCGGGATTAACCCTAAAAGCGACAATAGGATCGCCGCCTTCTTGGGTCTGCCACTGGTGCAGCCATAGCTTCTTCAATCATTCGGGGAGCAGGTATAAGCCGCCCCTGCCCGTGTCGTAAGTCCGATACCGAGCGATTTTTTTAACGGGAAGGATCCAGAAGCTCATTAATTTTCGTCATAAAGATTGCTTGCAATCTGCATTGCCTGATCAAACGATGCATAAAAAGACAATGACTCCAAGAATATCTTTTGTTAAAGGCAAATACTTTATGGATGCGGTCAAGTGTTGAACGCAATAGGTGAATAATGTGCTGATTATGAGGTATGTCGTCCGCGTGAATGAGCAACAGGGTTAAGTCCTCTTCGGCGGCGGCTGTTTCGGTAATTGCATTTTGTCAATTCTTCAATGAGCATAGCCTGTTCAAGTGAACGGTTGTCCCTCCGTGCTGCATTTGAAAGCGGGTGTTTTCGAAAGATGTAGTGGATTGATGTTGTGTAGTTTCCTGTGCTTGAGACGAAGCTTTCAATGGTTGCGTGTGATTTTCAAAGAATCCGTAATTTCCCTGCATCAAAGCTCTGTTTACTAGCCGCTTGCGGAGCGGTCGCCATTGGTGAAACATCCGCTTGAACTTTATTTGAAGATGCAGTTTTTTCCGTAGACTCATTCTTGTTGTTTTGCCGATCCGCGCTGCTATTTTCAGGCTGTGCATTGTATGAGTTTTCCTGATATTCCGGTGCGTTTTTGGATTGTTCATCATTATCATCATAGATATGGAGACGATTGAGCGATTCAAGCTGTACGTTTAGCGGTACAGATGATGCCGTTGTAGATGGTTGCGGCTTATTTTTCCCGGTGCGGGCTGTTCATGGAGATTCGACACCCTTGCGCGGATACTTAAACCTTCCTGTTTGCAAAGGCGCTGAAGAATCCTCTTCGATAGGGGCGGCGTTTCGGTATAAGTTTCCGTGTGAGGCATGGCGACTACTTCATTATTCGCTGCAGGAGAGAAATACTCGCTTTGTTGGGCGGTGTTTGCATTGATGCTATCCGTTTCGGAACTACGCAGCGCAGCTTTGAACTCGGTTTCTTTTCAGCGATGGATTTCATATCATATATGAAAAACTAACACCAAGACGGTCATCAGCACAATTAGCAGTAATAAAACGAACACTATTTGACCGCGGTTGAAGACCGTTTCAAGCGGAAGCATTTGGAGCGCCGCATGGACGGTAACGGTATTACCCGTTTCTTTAACCGGGATATGTGTTTGAGCGGCAGTAAAAAAGCGGCAGGTTTTTACTTCGACTGTGTATTGTTCATTATATGAAAAATATCGGTGTTCTTCGTACCAGATAAACACGATACCGGCGCTATCTTTGATTAAAAACCGCTTGAACATATTTGCTATAGTTACGGCACAGCTGTTCAAGCTTGTACTTGCAACCGGGCAGGATTACCCGCTTGGGCGGATTCCGACAATATCTCCCCAGTATGCTGAGCAAATATCTTAAAGTTCTTCAAGGATTCCGCCTTTCCCGCAGTAGAATCACTCTGAAGGGTGAAAAACGAACCATAGTAAACTTCCAATAATAACAAGCAATGCGCATACGGTATAGACCGTCACCAATATTTTCATCATAAATCAGTATACTCCGAAATGAATTCCGATACAAGTTCCATATCGGTCAAATTTCCTTTTCTATGAGCTTTGCACCATGCAAGTGCGGGAAGAAGAGGCATAACGGCGCTCCGGTTATTTTGTTTTAGGCTTTCGGTAAAGGATGTAAAGAATGCCGCATACGGGAATTGCCGAAAGTCGGTGCGCTGCCAGCGGATTGCGGTATGTTTTTCCGCTTCAAAAAGCCGTGCGGTAAGAATCTAAAAGCGCCGTTCGATAGGTGATGCCCCTGTACCGTCCGCTCGCTGTAGGTTTCGGTGCGGAACATAAGGCGAACGAACGAGTGTTCTTGGGGACAGATGCGCGCCGCGCTGCCAGCATATTGCGCTGAAAGATAGGTGCCCCGTGCGTACGCCTTCCCGCCGGTATAGGCAAAATCCGTTCCGCTGCATTCGATATGCCGGTAACCGAGCGCTTGCGCCGCATGGTAGGCTGCGACGGCAACGGTTCCGGAGCCCGTAGCAAGCGGCGGAAAAGGGGAAAAAGCGCGGCTGCTTGGACGAGCGGATGTCCGCCTGCCGTAAAAAGAAAGCGTTGCCGTTTTCATAAAAAGCGACAGACCCCTGCGGTTTGCGCTGAAAGGTCGAAAATACCGGTCGTTTTTTTGGGGATGAAGCCGATAGTGTGTTGATACGAAATATGCTGCGGGTCAATCGAGATAAAGAATTCCGGCGTAAGACCGCTTGCGCATACAACAGGGAAAGCCGTATCGGTACAAAAATACCGTGTACTGTTGCCGCTTTTTTCAGTGATGATAAGCCCGCTCCAAACTTGGTCCTGCCCCCCAATATCAGCGCCGTCCGGGCGGTATCCGTAGAAGGATATTCCGGTTTGGCGGAACCTGCGAGGCGTAAATTCAAAAAGATATTACGCAACCAGATTTTTCCAAAATGAACTTGAACCGAAAAATCCGCTTTTATTTTTCGAGTGCGTGTTCAATTTTTCCGGCAAATCTTTTACGTGAACCTTATAGTATTCTTTCCATGTCCGTAAAATATGATATCCGAATGTGCCGTGCAGAGCCGGTAAATAGGCTGCTGTGAATGCAGTTTCAAAAGCGGCGCTTGTGCAGGGCGGCAAGAGAAAGACCCTGTTATCGGTTAATAGCTCCGTATAATCGATAAGGGAAAGCAACTGTTTGAAGGATTCGTAATCGGATTCCGTAATAGCGCAAACCGATTGAGGATATGTATCTAAAAATTTGATGTGGAGACCGTTCCCCAGTCCACAAAAAAGCATAAAACCGGTTGCTGCGGTAACGGTGCGTTCTGCCTCCCGTACAGGGTTATAGAGGGATTGCAGCGCCTGTCCCGATGCAAAGAGCGGCACCGGTTCTCCTGTCTTTGCCGGCACAATGCCTTTATAGGCAGCGCCAATTTGAGATCGTTGAAGATTTTCTGCAAGTTCCGGCTGTTTAAGACGTATTGCAGCAAGGTTCTTCTCTAAAACCGTCATGCTTCTATCCTTTTTAATAAGCGCGCCGAGTATGCGGCGTACCTGTTCCGCCAAGGTCGTTTGCGCTTTTTATCCGCAGGATTTTTATCACATTGCAGTAAGCGGTATAACTGCATAAGGCACATATTTGTTTTTCAAGAGATGCCGTATCTTCCGTAAGCCGCGTGGGTTCCGTTGCTATGAGCGCAGGAATTTCGGTGTGCAGCGCCTTTAATAGAGAAAGCGCTATCTGTGTGCGTTCCTTACAGGATGGCGCGGAGCAGGAGGTTGCCGAAAGCCGCATCTTGTTCCGTGTACCGTTTTGCTGTCCGGTAAGGATGTTCCTGTGGTGTGTATTGCGCACATAGTCGGCAGTATTTGCCGGTAAGTCAGCGGGTTGGGCGCTTTCGGTAATGTCGGCGGTCAGGTCGATGGTACGGATATTCGAAAGCGGCGCTCCTCCGGAACCGGCGCGGGCAAGTCTCCGTGCGAATTCAGGGCGGCAGCTGCAAAAACCATTGCCGGTAGGTTTCAAGCGATTGAGCTGCAAAGTTTTTGGACGGCGAGCGCGTCGGCAAGCGGATGTACTCTGCTCATTGAAGCAAACAATCGTGCGATACTTGCATGAGGCTGTGCGTGGCTAAAAACCTTTTGCAGCTGCCAAATCGACGCCGGCAAGTATAATGTTCCGAGCGGTATGCTGTAACAGCAGTTCGCAGGCTGTTCCCGTTACCGTGCCGTTTTCTCGAGCGGCAAGCGGCCGCATATTTGTTGTCGTAAAAGAGCGCGGCTTCTAGCGGAGAATTGTAGGAAAGCGGAAACATAGGGGTGCGTTTTAAGTATCGATGTGGGAATTGCCGCTTCGAGTGGAAAGGCTATGGGTACATTTACAGGCAGGCGGTCGAAATGAGGTAATGCCCAATAGCCGGCGTCGGTACCGATGCACAAGTCTATCGGAATATGCCGTGCAGTCAGCGCTGCGCGTACGCCGAGGATACGGCAAGGAGAATAGGGGCCGCCTGCGCTACGGAAAGTTGTTCTAAGCTCACCTGCTCCGGCTAGGATAAAATCCTGCGTGCCGAATTGCAGCGCTGCAGGATGCTCAAACCCGATAAAGTTATTGATCGTGTTTTTTAGCCACTTATTTCCAAAGAAAGAGCGCATGCATAATGCTTTGTCAGTATGTCGATTGTATTCCGGATATTTTTCCAGATTGTATCCGCCGCATCGGGAAAGGCTTTATCGGCAGGCTTCCAGCTTATAAAACGGGTTACCGCCAGTTTCTTTCATCGGGTATATGTGATAGTAAGAAGAAAGATAAGCTGCTGTTTCCGGGCGCCAGACGGCATCCCAGAGACTATCGGATTCGGCAAAAGCCGTTTCGCTATATCGCACTGCAATACATTTTTGTAGAAGGAAATTGTGCTTTCAGTACCGATGCAAGGTAGGATTCTCCCGGTTCGGTTATAACAATAATGGACGGAGCGCTTCTAATGGCGGAAGCAAACTGCTCGGCTTCTTTGTGAGGATTGTATTTTGAATGGAGACGGAAAAAAGACATGAGGGGGTCAGCCACTATGCAAGCGGTGCATAGCGGCACAGAAACTGCTGTTATCAGGAAATGCCTAATTCTTCAAAAAGATGTTTATAAGTTTCAAAATATTCAGACTTAGCAAACTCTTCAATCTTCTTTTCGGGCAAGGCTTCCAACAGCTGATCCATATAAGAAAGAACCGATTTTAATCTCGTTTTTCAGCTCCAACGGAATGGAGATGGTTTCTCGTTTTCTGCTCGCAGCTTGCAGCAACGTTTCCTGTTTTGGTTCTTCGAAACGCTTTTCGGTGTCCGGTTCCAATTCAGGGATTGTCTCATCGAGAGGACATCCAATTCTTCCATTGGTTCTTCAGAGGCTTTGGGTTCTTCAACTCCGGCTCAATGGGAAGCGCACTTCGGCAATAAACGGTTCTTCGATAATTTCCTCTTTTATTTCCGCTTCGGCAGCTGTTGCATCGTCGGCAAACGGATTCGGGAAATCGTTGTCGCTTTGAAGTTCGTGAATGGTACGCTCCCCGTCTTTTCTTCGGCAGGCTGTAATTCATCGCCAACCGGTTCCATGTCTTGCACAGGAACTTCAATCTCTTGTTCTGAGGGAACATCGAAAGATCTCGATGTTTATATCTTCAAAATCGGTCTCGTCATCCACAGACTCGGCTTCTTCTAATATCTTCCTGTTCGGCTGCTTCTTGAGCATCTTCCATATCCCCGTCAATAAGCCCGATATCTTCATCCGTAACTTCCGATTGATCGTCAAGGTAACTGAGATCTTCGGGCAGCGACGTAATAGGGTTGGGTCTACATTAAAGACTGGATCGGAAGCAAGGAGTTTTTCTCCTTCTACTTCAGGTTGATAGTCGGTATTTTCTTCTTTCGAAGAAAGTTCCGCTATACTTTCCTCAAAAGACTGATCGACAGAAGGTATTTCTTGCATCTCCGGATCAATATCTTTTGTAAGTACAGGCGGTACTTCATAGGTTTCGGTTGTTCCTGCGGAAAGTTCCTCAACGGCAGATACCTGTTCTCCATCCCCGATATTTCGCTCTTCAGTGAAATCCGCAGTAATAAGGATATTATTTAACTCATCGCCGGTTAGCGCAATTGTCTCGTCTGTGTCATCATCGCTGAAAAAGCCCGAGCATTCCGTATCGGAAGCCTTGTTTTCCGTATGCGCGGCAGCGTCTTTTACCGAAGCTTCGGAAATTACTTTTGCTTGAGCCGTCATACCGGCTTTTAAGCTGTTCAGCTCCGCTTTCAGGTCGCTGATTTCGTGAGCAATTTGCATCAGCAATTCAGTCGCTTTATCTTGTTCTGCAGCGGCGGGCTGGGCGGTTACGGCTGGCGTGTCCATAGTTTCTATTGCGTCCTTTTCCGGACAGGTTCTGCCGGTTTTTCTTCATGTTCGGCATCTTGTTGTGTTGAAAGCAAATCTTCCGTAACAGCTTCAATATCGTCAAAGAAAGCCGGCTCTTCCGCATCGGGAGAGGCATCGTCCGTCTCAGCGCCGAAAATCGAAATATCGGCATTATCTTCTACAATCTGCGCAGACAATGACGAAATCGGCTGCTCTTTTGAGTGATTCATCATCGGCAGCAACGTCAATGTCAAGGACGGCTTCTTCTTTGCTCGCCGTGTCCGGCGCCTTTACCTTGGGGAGCATCATCTTTGAGAATATCGTTAAAATCATCGACTGTCTCAAACCCGTCGTCCGATACGGAGTTTTCAACCGGAACTGCGTCCTCAAAATCTTCAAGAGAAATTTCGCTGAAACTTTCGACTTCTGCCGGAAGTTGAGCGTCGGTGGAATGTTTTTCCGTATCGTCCGTAATTTCGGTAAAATCAAGGTCTATCGGTTCTTCTTCAACAAATGTTTCGGAGGTTTGTTTTGGATTCCGTTTCTGTCGAGAAGTCGTCCGACAAAAATCATCCAAATCCAACGACTCAAAACTGCTTTTCGTCAAGCGCAACATTGGAAGTATTGCTGTCGGTATCTGAAAGAGCGGGTGTTTCCAGCGCTATTTCGGTAGGAGTATCCGTATCGCCCAGCTCGTCAAGCTCGGCTATGTCAGTATCGGCATCCATATCCGAAAAAGAGAAATCATCATCAAAATTCATGCTGTCTTGAACTGTATCTATACCGGAATCGCTTATAAATTGAGAATCGTCTGACTCGATCGGTTCATTACTATGTTTCTTTTTCTTAAGCCTACACGCCATACATATCCAATTTTTTTCCATGTTTTTACTGTCTATAGAAAAATTAGGATCATATAAATCATCGTTTTTTGTTAAAATTATCCATAAAAATTTCTCCACAAAGGGCTACATCATTATATCATGTATCGGCATACCCTGTATATAACATAAGCGGAAGTCTTGCCGAGAGTTTCTGAAAAAGTCGGTATTCATACTAAGTCTGTCCGATAACGTTGTTGTCGAACAGGGCGCCCTGAGTTCACGCATCGCATTTCAAGGCAACCCTGTCCAAAAAAACGGAAGTTTCCGAACAGGCGTACCGTCTTCATAGCGATTGGCAAGTATCTTCAGACTTCTATTGTACCTCATTTCAAATAAAAATTCAAGAAAAATATTTATTTTTGCCGTTATTAGAATCGAGTATGAAATTTTATTTGAAAAATTATTACGCTGATCTTCGTATTTGCGTTTACTTATAGTTTTTGAGTATGTGCTTTGGACCGCGCGGTTTTTGCACGTCAACAGTTAAGGCGGCAGTATACAGCGCTTGTACAGCAGTGTGCAGCTTCTATCTGATATTGGGGAAGACCTAAATATCCGTATTGCGAATTTATCATCCGACCCCCAGACCATTGCTGTATATGCCCATGAGTTAGGATATGTTCAAAAATGAACGGCTTATCAAATTGATGAATTTTTTCCGGGACGGCGGAGCGTACCGAAGATGCCGGTGTTGCTTATTTGATAGAGGCGCCCCGCTACCTGCCGGATGCCGTATGCAAAACGATTGCCGCTTCTATGAGCATTATCATGATTATGTGCGAGATGATTGTGAGTAAAAATGCGTATTCAAAAAAAGCCCCTAATTCTGCCGCTGCCGCTGCTGCGGAACTCAAACGAGAACAGATTGTTATTATCCCCACGGATACGATTTACGGATTTTCCGGTTTGATTGGCAAAACTGCCGAGGCAATTGCCCATATCAAAGGCAGGGAAGAAAATAAGCCGTTTATCGCCCTCATCGCCGAACCAGCGGATATTTATCGTTATACTGATATCGTTATTCCCGAACGGCTTTTAGCGCTGTGTACTGCGCCGCTTACGCTGATCGTGCCATTAAAAGGAACAGAGCAAGGGACGCAGGCATTTCGCTGTCCCGCGGATGAGTGGCTACGCTGTGTTGTGAGCGCGGCGGGGGATGCGGTATATTCAACCAGCGTCAACCGTTCGGGAACGCCGCCCCTTACCGATATAGAAGCGGTTTTGCCGCGAGTTTGAAGATTCCGTTTCGTTGGTGGTTGACGGCGGCAATCTGGAGGGGCTTCCTTCTACGCTTGTGGATTTGACTTCCGGCGCTCCCCGCGTACTCCGCCAAGGTTCTGTTGTTATCAAAATGAATAAATTCTCAATAACTTTTTAGTATTATGATTGAACGAGTTTTTTTCAAAAACCAGTATATAGCGAACAGGTATAAACATCCCTGCATTATTATATGGTTCTACTATACATTGAACAAAACGCCACCCTTTGCAAGACTGTTCAGCAATAACGGCTTCACACTCATCCCATAAAGTACGGTTTTCTTTTTTAAAGCCCCATTTTTTTCGCAATGGCAATTTAATATATTCATATTCGTACATCTTACTATCCCTCTCTGGTAAAAGGTTCTATGCTATAGTTCCTATAAATTCGACAACCGCAGACTTTATCAAAAAGTCGAGGATTGGCGAACTGCCGCACTTTTGCAACGTCAGTGAAAAAGTGCAATCAATAGGCGATGTTTGCGATAAGCAAACTCGCAGCGTTTTTAGACAATGCCAACTGCATTGTCTAAAATAAGCCTTCCTATAATATATCAACTATCCTTTAGAACAGCCGGTACCGCATACCGATCCTACACCATGTCCACATCCAGCGCCACACACCATACCGTTGGTACAAGAGAATTGTCCGAAGAGGTATTCATTCAGTCAAACTGGAAGTTTTACTCGTAGCGATATACTATAATTTATATAAATATCAGAAAAAAAGATGAGAAACAGAGCTGCCGCATAGATTCAAAAAGAATTTCTATGGGGGTAGGGGAACTGCGCTTTTTGCGTATGATTTCAGCCATTTATACAAAATAGAAAGGCAAAAAGGAAGATGCGAAAAAACTCAATCGAGTTTTTTCACATCTCCCTCTTGTATTCATTGCATGGAGTTACAAAGCAGTAAGAAAGGTTAAGCCCCCTAAAATCACTCCTGCTGAATTAGGAATAATGAGAATCCAGTCCTTTTTCGGTTCTTTAGTCCACCCATAAATAACCCAAATCAGGCAAGAAATTGCAGCAAATAACGGTTGAAACGGTTGCGCTTTGCTCCCTTGTAAATTAGCGTAAATTTGAGGGATATAGGCAACAAAGACAAAAATTCCAAGAAATGCTCCAATAGACCCTACCAAAAGATTAAGTTTTTGTTTGGTCATCTGTTTCTCCTTTCTCTTGATACGATTTCTATAAATCATTAAATAATATCGTAAAATATCTATTTTTTAATAAATCCATGGCGATAAATTATAATATTTTTATTTTTGTCAAATCCCCATAGCTTCATTGGCATAATCCAAGTCAATCGTACAAAAGATTTAAACCGAACCACACAAAATAATGATTGTAAATCAGTCCTGCCCCGCTTTGGCAGGGCAGCTCCTCATCAATAGCGTGGTCAAATTCCGCAATATAAAAACAAAAAAACAATGCCACCACCTGAAATAGAATGAAAACAGAATAAATTAAGAATTTCTCTATTTCGAAGAAATCTGCTGCATTTACAAATAAATATCCAGCTATAGCATAGAAGTATTTATAGTATAACATAGATTATTTTTATTGCAATAAAAAAATATCAAATTGTACAAAAAAATAAAATTTGCTTATTTGTTAGACCTGTTTGGAAACCCAGTGTTGCAAGTTATAAAAGACTACAAATAAACGTAACCCACAGAGCGATTTTTTTCTTCTTTTATTCGTGCGAGGGGGGATACCCACCATTTTTCTACTGCCACGGATGAGCATCGCAAACCAAATGTACATCCTGAGTACATTTGGTTGCTTCGAGTTTTGTTCAGTACCGCCATGGATGGCGGGCGTATTAGGCAGAAACGATGTTTTGCTTTTGCAAAACTCGCAAAGTCAATTTACAACATGGATGTTGTAAATTGACGTAACTCGATACTGCATGGAACCACTGACCTCCTGTCAGAGCAGTGAGTTTGCGGCACGCAAACTCACGTCCAAGCATTGACAAGGATGGCAATGCTTGGACATAGCGGAAGGGCAGAGGCGGATATCCTTTTTCCGTTTGTTTTTCCGGTATGCGGCGGTTTTGGAGCAGGAGCGGAAAAACCTGCCTCCGATGATGCAGGAACGGGAAAAAGATTGGAGCCGGAGACCGGTTTTTGCACTGTTTTAACTTCTGCGGCTACAATGGTTAAAACAGTGCAAAAAGCCGCCCAAATATTGACATAACAGTGTAAAAATTGAAACTACACAGATACGATAAATTTGGGCATCTTCTAAACGTTCAGATACGTTTGAGTGAAAGAGGGCATTTCTAAAGATTGAGTTTTTAGAGATTCCGGATAACGCCTTTTATAGACAAGGAGTATGAAGTATGTATACACCGGTTGATCCTAAGGTGGATTTCCCAAAGCAGGAAGAAGCAGTTTTGCGCTTTTGGGAAGAGCACGATGTTTTTAAGAAGTCTGTTGCGCAGCGTGAGGGGGCTGATGAGTATGTGTTTTTGACGGTACCCGCCCTTTGCAACAGGGGTTGCCGCATTTTGGACATTTTGTGCCGAGTACGATTAAGGATATTATTCCGCGCTACCAGACGATGAAGGGGAAGAAAGTTGAGCGGCGGTTTGGATGGGACTGCCATGGCTTGCCGGTAGAAAACTTGATCGAAAAAGAGCTGGGGCTGAACTCGAAGACTGATATTGAAAAGTACGGTATTGCCAAGTTTAATGAGGAGTGTCGGGCGAGTGTGCTGCGCTATGTACAGGAATGGCGGCATACGATTAATCGGCTGGGACGCTGGGTTGACTTTGATAACGACTATAAGACGATGGAACCGGCGTATATGGAGTCGATTTGGTGGGTGATGAAGCAGCTGTGGGATAAGGATCTTTTGTATGAGGGGCATTATATTTTGCCGTATTGCCCACGCTGTTCCACGGTACTTTCCAATCATGAGCTGAATCTCGGCGGCTATAAGGATGTGCACGACCCTGCGATTACGATTCGCTTTTAAGGTGCGGTACACGGTTGCAGGGACTCCTGCGGCGAAAACCTTTGCTGCCGGAGCGTTCCCGCCTAATACCTATCTTTTGGCGTGGACGACGACTCCATGGACACTGCCGAGTAACCTTGGTCTTGCGCTCGGCGCAGATATCGACTATGTGCTGGTTGCCGATGAGGGCGAACATTATATTCTGGCGGAATCTCGGCTTGGGGCGTACTACCGTGAACCGGAAAAAGTGCACCATTGTATGGAAGAAAAAGGCGCACAGCTGCAAGGTATCTGCTATGAGCCGCTGTTCCCGTATTTTTGCGCATTTGACGGTAAAAGAGGACGGCAGCTCCGATGATGCCGGACGCGGCGCTTTCCAAACCTTAATCGGGGACTTTGTTTCTACGGAAGATGGTACGGGTATTGTTCATACGGCGCCGGGCTTTGGTGAAGAAGATAGCGAGCTGTTTAAGGGCAGCGGTGTGCCGATGATCTGCCCGGTTGACGCTGAATGTAAATTTACGGCGGAGGTGCCGGACTATCAGGGGCGTTTTGTAAAAGATACTGATAAGGATATTATGGAGCGGCTGAAGGCTGAACGGAAGCTGGTAAAGCGGGATCAAATTCTGCACGCCTATCCGCACTGCTGGCGCTGTTCGAGTCCGCTGATTTATCGGGCAGTTGGAAGCTGGTTTGTTAAGGTAGAAAAAAATAAAGGATGCACTGCTACGGGCGAACAGCAAGATAAACTGGCAGCCGGCGCATATCAAAGAGGGACGCTTTGGAAAGTGGCTTGAAGGCGCCCGCGACTGGGCAATTAGCCGCAACCGGTACTGGGGAAACCCGCTGCCGATTTGGAAGTGTTCAAACCCGGACTGCGGGCATACCATCTGCGTGGAAAGCCGCGATGAGTTGAAGAAATTGAGCGGTGTGTATCCTGAAGACTTGCATAAGCACTTTGTTGACAAGATTACTATCCCGTGTAAGCAGTGCGGGGCAACGATGTACCGTGTTCCGGAAGTGCTGGACTGCTGGTTTGAGTCCGGCGCAATGCCGTATGCGCAGGTGCATTATCCTTTTGAGAATAAAAAAATACTTTGAAGAGCACTTCCCTGCGCATTTTATTTCCGAAGGGCTGGATCAAACCCGCGGTTGGTTCTATACGCTGACTGTTTTGGCGGCGGCGTTGTTTGACCGCCCTGCGTTTGAAAACTGTATTGTCAACGGGCTGGTGCTGGCAAGCGACGGAAAAAAGATGTCCAAGTCGCTCAGGAACTATACTGATCCTAATGAGGTTGTCGAGCAGTTCGGGGCGGACGCGCTGCGCTTGTTCCTGATGCACTCAAACGTGGTTAAGGCGGAGGATTTGAAATACTCCGATGAGGGGGTGCGCGATATTCTGAAAGGTATTTTTAATTCCGCTGTGGAATAGCTACAGCTTTTACGTTACCTATGCGAATATCGATGGGGTTACGCCGCCTACCCATGCGAAACTTGACGGCACGGATGCCCACATCGCCGCCTTTGTGAAAGAGCTGAATAATCCGCTTGACCGTTGGATTCTTTCGCTTACTGAAAAATTGGTGCGCGATGTAACGGCGGCGATGGACGATTACGATCTTTCTACTGCGATTGATCCGATTGTTACCTATATTGATCAGCTGAATAACTGGTATATCCGCCGCTCCCGCCGCCGCTTCTGGAAGAGCGAAAACGACGGTGATAAGGCGCAGTACTACGAGACGCTGTACCGCGCGCTGAAAAAAATTTGCACTGGTCGCGGCTCCGGTGGTACCGTTTATCACCGAATCGATTTGGCAAAACCTGAGAACAGCCGATGATCCCTTTCCGTACACTTGGCGGATTATCCCGTTTATGCGGAAGCGGCGCGGGATACCGAGCTTGAGTTTAAGATGGAGACGGTTCAAAAGGCGGTGTCGATGGGACGGGCGCTCCGGTATCAGTTCAATTTGAAAATCCGCCAGCCGCTGAAAGCGGTGGAAATTGTTACGAAGAACCAGCAGGAGAAGTCGGTCTTACGTGAAATGGAAAGCAGCATTATGGAAGAGCTGAATGTGAAAGAGGTGATTTTCCACGACAAAGAGGATGAGCTGGTTGAGTATTCCGCAAAGGCGAATTTTAAGGTGCTGGGAAAAGAGCTCGGCGCAAAGATGAAAACCGCAGCGGCTCAGATTGAAAAAAACTTTCTTCCGCAGAGATCGAAAAGCCTCTTTGACGGCGCAACCTTGAGCATTGATGTTGAAGCGGCAAGCCGTTGAGCTGACTTCCGACAAAGTGATTTTTGAACCGCATTGAAAAAGGCGAACCTTAAGGTGCTGAACGAAGGGACGCTGACGGTTGCGCTTAACACGCAGGTAACCGAGGAGCTGCTGCTGGAAGGCTATATCCGCGACCTTGTCCGCGCGGTGCAGAACTTGCGGAAGGAGTCCGGGCTTGAAGTAACCGACCGGATTACGCTTTCGTTTCCGGCACTGATACGGACGGGAAGCACCTCTTGCAAAAAGCGTTCGAGGCAAACAAGGACTACCTGATGAATGAGACCTTGGCTGTCGAGGCGGTCTTTGAAAAGTAAGCTGCCTGCAGGAAAGCCTGCCACCGAGCTTGACATGGGCGACGGGCTTTTGCTGGCACATCGCGCTGGAGAAGGCGGAGGTGTAGGGGCTGGTAGAGCTTCTAAGATTGCAGAGTATGAAAAGAAGTGGTACAGAAAACGCTATTGATAATAGCGCTGATATTAAACATAGGTCTCATTCCGCTGCAAGCGCAAGCGACGACGATCTTTACCTCATTTTTATAGAGCGTGTGCAATTACAATAATAGGCGGTGCTGACGGACCGACTTCTATTTATATTGGGCAAGGCGAGCTTCTATCGCTTATTTTTCGAGCAATCATGGTGTGTATACACATTTATACGGTCGGTATACTCATCATGGCGCTTAAAGAATGAACATCACATGGCACGGGAAAGGGCTTGTCCTTTTCCCGTGCCTGAGTAGGACGAAGAAAAGAGACTGTGAGACTATTTGAACCATCTTCATCTGTTGTACATTCTGAGTGCTCTCTACCGATGTACATCCTGAGTACATCGGTAGAGGGCAAGTTTTGTTCCAAAACTTGTTGCTGAGTCATCCGCCGCCCATCCTTGGGCACATTGAAAGCGCGTCTTGCGCGCACGAAACTCGATAAAAAAACAGGCAAGTCATTATTAAAACAGTATTTATCGCAATCACGAAAAAGAGCATACCTTCAGCATACCTTCATTGTAGCAAAAATTGACAAAGCTCGAAACGACAAAGAATCTCCTACATTTTGGATTATCGCGGGAAAACATCCCACAGGCAACAGGATTGTCCACGCCGAAGTCGAAGCGTTGTAATCGAGCTTTTGCACCTTTGGGCAGATGCTGCCACATGAGCCGGTTGTTTGAGTAATGGGGACAATCACTATTTAATCGATTGTGGCATATTCCGCTTCCGCTTTTTCCGCAATGCGCGGCGCTTGTTTAAGCATATCCTGCGAAACGGCGGTATAGTTGCGGATAAGATCAGTGGGGGTACTCGCAAAGCGTTGCCGTTCCAGCATCGTGTAAAAAAATACAAAATAGATCGGCGATGTTCCGTTTCGGAGCAAAAGAGTTCCGTAAGTGTTTCCGTCAATTCTGTATAGGTTGCACTGAAAAAAATACGCTTCATCCTTTGCAAGCGCAGTATGGCTATTGTCTATGTACAAAGCTCGGATATATTCGCGAAAGCAGCGGTCAATACCCTGCATACCAGCTCTCGATCGCTTTTTTTCGTGGTTTGTGGAATTTCGCCGACTATTGAGTCCGTATCGGCAGAAATCGGATTTGTACAGGAGGCTGTAGCGGAGGGTGGAATGTGTTTTTGAATTTTTCCGTGCCGCTTTATAGAGCCGTTTAAGCTTTTTTTCCGGAGCGCCGCAAGCCGCTGTTTTGCGGTTCCAACTAGTTTTTTCCGCAGATTCCTCATCGAAAAGCCACGCACTCGCACCAAACGCCGCAAGCAATCCGATACTTACAATCGCTGCGCCATACAATAGAAAAATCGGTTCCCGGCGGCAACAGCGGCGGCTTCGGCGGTTGAAGCGTTACCCGTTCGCCGGTTCCTAAAAAGGGAAGAAACGGAGATTGCCGGAAGTTTATTATGTAATGGTAGAAAAGTCAGCGCGGGGAACTCAATTTCGCCGGTTTCCCATGGGATGAAAGTGATAGCGAGGTAATACTGAGTTTCCTGTTTCACAACCTTGAGTTCACTGATGGTCATCACATCATTTTTGTGTATTAGTTTTGAGGGAAATAGGAGAGTCAACAGTAATGCCGCTGCCGATGAACGATTCGTATTCTTTTTCAGACAGCGGAAAAAGGAACTGGGCTGTATCGCCGACAAAGACACGATGGGGGATGAGTACACCGTTCATAATGCCGTGTCCGTCTGAGTTCGATATCGGCTAAAGGGCTGAGCGCCATATTTGCCGGTCAAAAAGAATTGGTTCAAAAAGCTTTACCGTATTGCCGTCGTGAGGCAGCACGAGCGGATATGCCCCGCAGCGTATACAGGCGTTTTCCCAACGTTGGGTATCTTCGGCAACACGGCGGATACGATCTTGCCGGAACTGATGCGAATTAGTCGGTAAGAGCCGCTCAAGCCCCCGTTTCGGGGTCGGTAAAGCGCAATATCCCTGCGGAAGGGAGCGCTTCATCATAGGGAGCCGTTATACGGATGGCGGCAACGTCATGGCGACGCGCCAGAACCCCCAATTCTTTTTCAAAAATTTTCTACTTTTAAAAATCGGAAAGAATAATGACGAGCGCCCGTTGCCGCAACAGTTTCCCCGCCGCTTCAAGCGCAGAACTCAATGCTGTCCTTTGCTTTTTACTGCCCGAAACGGTAATCCGTTCCAGCGCACTCAGTATGTGTAAACTCGGTTCTCTGCCGCGCCGCAGCTGGAACACCCTCCACCTTTCCGTCAAAAAGCGAGGAGACCCGCATAACTGTGCAAGTGCTCCGCTGCAAAGGTAATCAGTGCTGCCGCCTCAAGAGCTTTTTCTTGCGGCGATTGGGTGGTACAGTTTGCTTCCATCGAAGCAGAAACATCGACAATAAGAAAAGCCGCAAATCCCGCTCTTCACGATACAGCTTTACAAAAGGTTTTGCTGCTCCGTGCCATCAAGTTCCAATCAATACTGCGGATATCATCCCCGCTTCATATTCCCGCAGGGCATCAAACTCAATGCCTCTCCCGCGAAAATGACTGCGAAAGCTCCCTGCCCTGCATTCCCCTGCGCGATGGAGAGCGCCGCGAGCTGTAACTGTTTTTGAGCGTTCTGCCAACAACCGGTTTTCATCTACCTCGCCTCTGACATCCGCTTTTTACGCCTTTGCAGGCGATTTTCGCACATAAAGGTTTCTGCGCATCAATCTGAAAGAAATCCCGCAAACCTGAAAGGTTGAAACGTTCCTCATATACAGAAAAACCTCTAAAAACGTGCGGTTTTTAGAGGTTTCTGACAGTTGTAACAAGGTGCGCTCTTACATGACCTCAAGGAAAGGAACGATCAGCAAGTCCCTGTTGCGTTTTTCAGTACGATGTATACCGCTTTTGCAAGCGCAAGCCGTGTCGCAGCAACATCAGCGTTTTTCCGCACCGAGGATGGGGGCAGTCATGGTAGAAGCGGCTAAACAGCTTGCAGAGGTCATAAAGATAGCTGGTTATCAGCATCGGCGCGTATTGAGCGGCGGCTTTGTCCACTTGGGCAGGGAATTCTTCCAGTTTTTGAGTAATTCCCATTCTATATCGGAGCTAAGGAGTTCCGGCTTGCAAACGCCGGTCTTTGCTTTTTTGCCTTCTTCCGTATCAGCCTTGCGCAAAATGGAAGAAATACGCGCGCCCATATATTGGATATAGGGACCAGTATTCCCGTTGAACGAAAGAGATTCGGAAGCATTGAACAACATATCTTTTTATCGTGTCTACTTGGAGCAGGAAGTAGTGCAAATGCACCGAGCGCAACCTTTTCGGCGACTTCTTCGGGGTTTCCCACTGCATCCCTCACGTCCCTTTGATGCAATCTCTTTCAATGCACTATTCTTAAGCTCGGTAATCAGATCGTCGGCATCAACAACTGTGCCTTCGCGGCTCTTCATCTTACCTTCCGGCAAATTTACCATACCATAGGCAAGGTGATACAAACCAGTGTACCAGTCATAGCCTAGCAGCTTCATAATATAGAAGAGTACTTTAAAATGGTAAATTTGTTCGTTACCGACAACATAGATGAGCTTGTCAAACGACCACTCGCCATGGCGAGTTATCGCAAGTCCGATATCCTGCGTGATGTACACCGACGTTCCGTCTCCGCGTAACAGCAATTTCTTTTTCAAATCCAATTGATTTAAGGTCAACCCAAATGGAACCGTCCTCATCTTTTATAGAAAATACCTTTTTCCAAGCTTCTCCCATAATTTCAGCGCGTCCCTTTGCGAAATACATCGCTTTCAAAGAAAAGCTTATCGAACGAAACCCCCGTGCGGCTATATGTTTGCTGAATACCCTGCAACGCCCAGCCATTCATCTTCTTCCATAGCTGCATCGTTTCAGGGTCGCCTGCTTCCCATTTTCGCAACATTTCCTGCGCTTGCTCTTCGGCTTCGGGATGGTCTTTGCTGTATTTATGGAACTGGACGTACATATCGCCGACGAACTTATCGGGTTTTTATACCTTCTTTTACCGGATCGATACCGTTCCCGAAAAGCTGATACGCGAGCATCGATTTACAGATGTGTACGCCGCGGTCGTTGATGATGTTGGTTTTGTAGACATCGGCTCCGCTAAAACTGGAGAATACGGGATAGGCTTTCGCCGATGGCGTCATTGCGCAAATGTCCGAGGTGCAGCGGTTTATTGGTATTGGGGCTGGAAAAACTCAACCATAATTTTTCTTACCGGCAAGGCTTGTCGTTTTTCCGTAGTTCTCATTCCCGCTATTAATTGCATTGAGGATTTGAGCGGCTGTTTCTGCCCTTTGGGTAAAAAGACATTGATATACGGTCCCTACCGCTTTCACCCTCACCCTTTTCCTTTAAGGGCAGGGTCTGCTTGTAGCTTGGGTAACAGTTCCGCCGCGATTTTTAGCAGGGGCGGAGCGCAGCGTCTTTGCAAAACTGAAAAGCGGAAAGCCTAAATCACCCAGATTCGGATCAGGCGGTGTTTCCATTGCAATCCGTTCTGCAGTAACTGCCTCGGCTCCTTTAGGTTGCATCGATGTAAGTGCGCGTGCAATACTTTCTTTCCATAATAACCGTATATCGTTCATAACTACCTCACTTATAGGAACCGCTAAAACGTTCGTTTTTTAGAGATGCCTTTGTGTTTTTGATTTAGGAAGAACCTCCGGAACTATCGATCTTTAAGAGGCTCTCGTTAGTATAGAAAAATTCCACGGCTTAGTGCAAGAGAGTATTGATAATTATGAATTCTCCCCATTTTCCTTGAACATTTTTATTTGTAAATTTTTCCTTGCATTACTGTGTTATAATTATTTCTATCTTTTGCAGGGAGACACGGCTGATAGTGTTTTTTTACGCAAAGCAGCCTTTTTAGCGGCATGGCGCCGCATCCCTGCACTATAAGTTATAGGAGGCTTATATGTCCGTATTAAGTGTTACCAGTGAAATTAAAACACTGCGTAAAGTATTGCTCCATATACCTGGTGCCGAACTACTTCATTTAACTCCCTGACACCTTAGACGAACTGCTGTTTGACGACATTCCGTTCCTTAAAGTCGCTCAGGCAGAACACGACGCCTTTGCCAAGATTTTAAGAGATAACGGAGCCGAAGTTCTGTACCTCGAAGACCTTGCTGCAGAAGCAATTAAAAAACCGGAAATTAGAACAAAGTTTATTGAACAGTTTATTAACGAAAGCGATGTTTATTCCGAAAACACAAGGAAAGCATCCGCGAGCTGCTGAACAACATCAAAGATAATAAACAACTGATTTTAAAAACGATGGAAGCGTATTGATATTAAAGAACTTAATATCAAAGGTACTGCCTCATTGGTAGACTTCGTTGCCGATTCCGATTCGTCAATGGTTGTCAATCCCATGCCTAACCTGTATTTTTACCCGCGATCCTTTTGCGACAATCGGAAACGGTGTAAGCTTAAATAGAATGTTCTCCGTCACCCGTAACCGCGAAACAATCTATGCTGAATATATTTTTTAATCATCATCCCTGATTATGCCGGTAAAGTACCCAAGTTTTATGATCGCTATGATCCGCCCCACATTGAGCGTGGCGATATCCTCAATATAAACGAAAAAGTTTTGGCTATTGGTATTTTCAGCGCACTAGCGCAAACGCTATCGATGTTATTGCAAAGAAAATTTTCTTTTAACAGCGATTCAAAGATTGAAACAATCCTCGCATTTGATATTCCGGTAAGCCGCGCATTCATGCACTTGGATACGGTATTTACCCAGATCGATCACGACAAGTTCACAATCCATCCCGGTATTCTCGGTCTGCTCCGCGTATTCACCATCACCAAAGGCGCTACAAAAGGCGAGCTGAAGATTGTAGAAAATGATACGACGCTCGAAAAAAACACTTGCTCAGTACACTGGTACCGGTCACGCAGAGCTTATTCAGTGCGCCGGCGGCGACAAGATTGCGGCAGCGCGCGAGCAGTGGAACGACGGTTCGAATACGCTGTGTATTAGCCCCGGAACAATCGTGGTATACGAAAGAAACGATGTTACCAACGAGCTCCTTACAAAGCACGGTCTAAAAGTGCTGACCATGCCGAGCGCAGAGCTTTTCACGCGGCCGCGGCGGTCCCCGTTGTATGAGTATGCCGCTTGTACGCGATAACTAAATCGTACACCGCAATAGAGTACCGATACGTCCTTTTCGGCTAAACCGGAACAACATATCTGTATCGGTCTCTTCTATTTTGTACTACAGTACTTTTAGATTACAGACTGTCGCGAACACGGTACAAAGATATACGGTCGTGTTGCTTGTCAAATTGAAAAGGCTGTGGTACAATTTTTGCATGGGAAGCGTCTGCTACGCAGATAAGTATTGAAGACGTTTCCCATATTATTTCATTACTGGAACTGTCAAAAACTGAAGTTTTTGAACGGTTTCCTTTAATTTTTAATCGCTATTTAATATAGCAAGGAGTTTTTATGGGTGTGAATCTTTTTAGGACGCAGCTTCTTAAAATTATTGGATTTCAGCTCAGCAGAAATCAGGTATTTGTTGGATCTTTTCAAAAGAATTAAAAAAAGTTGAAGATGACACATACCCCGCATGACCACTTAAAAGGAAAAAAACATCGTATTACTGTTTGAAAAAAACCTCAACACGCACACGCTGTTCTTTTGAAGTTGCCGCTATGGACTTAGGTATGGGTTCAACTTTCCTTGATCCGGCAAGCTCCCAGATGGGACATAAAGAAAGCATTGAAGATACTGCACGGGTTTTAGGACGTATGTACGACGGTATCGAGTACCGCGGATTTAGCCAAGAAATCGTAGAAAAATTGGCAAAATATGCTGGCGTACCGGTTTGGAACGGCTTAACCAACGAATTCCATCCCTACACAGATGCTTGCAGACGTACTCACTATTGAAGAGCACTTCGGTCATTTGAAAGGTATCAAACTGACGTTTGTCGGCGATGCACGCAACAACGTTGCTAATTCACTGATGGTTGTATGCGCAAAGATGGGTATGCACTTTACCGCTACGCGGTCCCAAGGAGCTGTTCCCCGCAGCCGACCTTGTAAAGACTGCTGAAGCGATTGCAAAGGAAACCGGAGCGACCATTACACTTACCGATGATGTAGAAAAAGGCTGTAAAAACGCAGACGTATTGTACACCGATATTTGGGTATCGATGGGTGAACCCGACAGCGTATGGGAATCCCGCATTAAGCTGTTGAGCAAGTATCAGGTGAACAAGAAGATGATGGCGCTTGCCAACCACAATGCTATCTTCCTGCACTGCTTACCCTCGTTCCACGACTTGAATACGAAAGTTGGACGCGAAGTGAACGAGAAATTCGGTATTCCTGAAATGGAAGTAAGTAACGAAGTCTTTGAATCGGTACAGTCAAAAGTGTTCGATCAGGCTGAAAACCGTATGCATACTATTAAAGCGGTTATGTATGCAACCTTAAAATAAAAGCGAGCGGCAACACGAATATGAAAAAGAAAGAATTGTTGTAGCGCTTGGCGGAAATGCACTTGGGAATAATCCTCAGGAGCAGCTTGCGTTAGTAAAAGAAACGGCAAAATCGATTGTCGCATTGGCAGAAAACGGCTATGAGATCGTTATCGGACACGGTAACGGACCGCAAGTCGGGATGATTAATTTGGCAATGGACTATGCTGCGAACGGAAGTGCGGGAACTCCTGCCATGCCGTTTGCTGAATGCGGCGCTATGAGCCAAGGCTATATCGGCTATCATCTGCAGCAGGCAATCGGTGACGAACTGAAACGCCGCAATGTTAAGCGCGAAGTCGTCTGCCTTATCACACAGGTTTTTGGTATCGGAAAACGATCCCGCGTTCACAAATCCCAGTAAGCCTATCGGTATGTTCTATACAAAAGAACAGGCTGATAAAAATTAAGGCTGAAAAACCGGATCAGACATTCGTTGAGGATGCAGGCAGAGGCTACCGCCGCGTCGTTCCCTCACCGCAGCCAGTCGCGATTATCGAACGCCCCATTATCGAAGAGTTAGTTGCTAAAGGACACATCGTTATTACTGTCGGAGGCGGCGGTATTCCGGTTCTGCAAAAGGCAGACGGCTTACACGGCGTTGATGCAGTTATCGATAAAGATAAATCTTGTGCGAAACTCGCTGCGGATGTTAAAGCCGACAAGCTGGTTATCTTAACAGCAGTTGATCAGGGTTTGTATCAACTTCAACAAACCCAATCAGCAGGCGTTAAGCAAACTGAACATTGCCGAGGCGGAAAAAAATACATTGCCGAAGGGCATTTTGCAAAGGGTAGTACGCCTCCCCAAGGTGGAAGCGTCGTTTACAGTTTGTCCGCAATCATAAAGAAGGGCAAGCAGTTATTACCTCGTTGGCGAATGCAGGCAATGCGCTGAAAGGCGGTAACAGTACGGTTATCACCGCCAACTAATCTACGGCGCTGCGGATAAAAAAATATAGCTTACCGCAGCGCTTTCGGTTGTTTCCGGTATTCCGGTTAGTACGACGTTGTCTTCTAACCCGGAGCTTGCATCCTAATCGTATGCAGAACGTATGAGCATATTATGGGATGCAAACCGGTTTCTAAATAAAATTGGAGGAAAAAAATGGGAAAAGATAAAAGAGGTCATCGCTCTCCGCATTCTCAATTTTTGTACATCATTTTGTTTGTATTGGCAGCAATCACATGGATTATTCCTGATGTAAAAAGTGCAACACTTGGAACAATTGTTATGGCGTCCTACAATGGATTTTCTAATGCGCTTGACGTTTGTTTCTTCGTATTGGTACTCGGCGGTTTCTTGGGTATTGTAACAAAAACCGGCGCTCTCAATGCAGGTATTGCTCACCCTCGTAAAAATTAAAGGGTAATGAGCTCATTCTTATTCCGATTCTGATGACCCTGTTCTCAATCGGCGGTACAACCCTATGGTATGGCTGAAGAAACAGTTGCTTTCTATGGACTGCTTGCCGCAACGATGGTTGCTGCTGGTTTTGACTCTGTTGTCGGCGCCGCTACGGTATTGCTTGGTGCGGGTGTCGGCGTTCTCGGTTCAACGGTAAAACCCCTTTTGCAACCGGTATCGCTATTGACAGTATCAACAAGAGCTTTGAAGAACTTGGCATCCAGAGCAGTGTAAATAACGGTGTTGTTATTGCATTGGGTATTGTTCTCTGGCTTTCATCTCTCGTCATTGCGTGTGCATTTGTAATGTCTTATGCAAAGAAAGTAAAAAGAAAGATAAAGGTTCTACCATACTTTCCTTTGCAGGAACAAGAGATCATGAATGCGGAATTCTCAAAGAAAGATACGGATGTTGAAGTTGCATATACCGGAAAAATGAAGCTTTCGATGGCTATCTTTGCTTTCGGCTTCTTTGTAATGGTTATTTCCGTCATTCCATGGGATAAGTTCAATGTAACAATTTTTCGAAGCGCTGGTCGTCATTCTTAACCGGCGCTGCAATCGGTGAATGGTGGTTCGGTGAACTTGGTATGTGGTTCTTCATTATCGGTTTGATCATTGCGTTTATCAATAGATTTACCGAAAAACGAAATCGTTTCCGCATTTATGGAAGCGTGCAAAGGATATTATGAGCGTTGTTCTCGTTATCGCTGTTGCACGTGGCGCTTCCGTATTAATGGGCGAAACCGGTTTGGATAAGTACGTTCTTGAACATGCTTCAAAAGCATTGGGAGGCTTGCCGGCATTTGCCTTTGCACCGCTCTCATATATTCTGTATGCGCTGCTGTCATTTGTTATTCCGTCAACCTCCGGTCTTGCAACCGTATCGATGCCGATCATGGGACCGCTTGCGCAGAACTTAGGCTACAACCCCGCTGTTATGGTTATGATTTTTCTCTGCAGCATCCGGTATCCTGAACCTCTTTACTCCCACAAGCGGTGTTGTTATGGGTGGTCTTGCAAGTGCACATATCGAATACAGCACGTGGCTCAAGTTTTGTAGGTAAAGTGCTCGCCGTACTGTTTATCGTCAACCTCATCATTCTGACTGTAGGCATGATGGTTCTTTAAAAATAAGCTTTGGGCATCAAAGCCTGATTAGTGTAGGCGCCTAAAAATTTCGGTTTTTCCGTGCCTATCATATTTAATAACAAAAACAGCCTATTAACCCGTTTGGATTAATAGGCTGTTTTTTTCTGTATACTAGTCGTTTCTGTACATTAGTCGTTATTGATAAATCTCGATGGTAGTTTTATCCGTCAAAAGAAGCATAATCGGTATATCGATCAGATATTCATCGTATAAATCTATATAACTTACTTCAGTTGATTTTTTGCCTTTTTAAAAGAATTTTACTAATGGATGGCATACATGACTTACTTATCAACAATCGATATTTGCTACTTGCTAAAAATAATTGCAGCATTTCGTTATCAGTTTGTAAAGAGTCATCGTCTTTCAGTGAACCGGCATAAATCATCATTTTATTTTTGCATATTTCGGTATAAAGTCAATATCTTCTGCATTGATCGCTTTGAGTACGTTTTTTATCTTTGTAGTCGATGTTCATATCGATAAAGGTATCCGGCATTGACCCTGATCGTTTATTTTTGTCATTTTTGCACCGAATTGCTCATATTCTTTCATATCTGATGTGTTAAATTCGGCAAAAAGTTCATCGTAATTGAGAGATGTATTACCCTGCATCGATGCAAACAGCTCAAGAACCGCCTTTGTGACAGTGATGCTGATGGTGTTCTGCTCCGTCCCGTCGCTTTTACGGGTAATATGCTGCACGATATCGATACAGCCCGTCAAACTGAGGCAACATAACCCGATGCACAGTAATAGTGATATTTTTTCATAGGGTACTCCTTTCCTTAATTCTATGAGCAGCTGAATGATATGTCAACCAAGACTTTCAGTGTAGAGACTGTCAGACACCAAGATTTTTCAGACGCACACCGTGGGGGTAAAACCTCCGCGCGGAATAAGAAATGCGATCTTCGGCAATCGTATCAAACCTTGCGCCAGTATTTTTGCACTGCTTCTTTAAAGCGGAGACCGCGATCAAACCTCATTTTTAAACATTCCGAAGCTGGTAGCGCCGGGAGAAAAACACAACGATGTTTTGCTCTGCAGCATGGTTGCTTTGAGGTGCGTGTTCACATTCGCTGCGGACGGCTTCCAGCAGGGTAGAAAGGTCTTGAAAGGGACCGAAGTACGGAGTGTGCTGAGCTTTAAGCAGCGGTGTTAATTTATCGGTGCCGGTACCGGCAAGTAAGAACAATGCTTTTGCCTTTTTAAGTTCCGGCGCAAGCGAGGTAAAGTCGAGTTTTTTTGTCGGTACCTCCGGTGATGAGGATAACCGGCTTTTCAAAGGCGCTTACGGCTGCGGCTGCAGCTTCGGGAATCGTCGCTGCGGAATCATTATAGAAATTTAAATTGTTCGGTTTCGTAAAAACTCAGCCGGTGGGGAATACCGCCGTAGTTTTTTTCATTGCAGCGGAAATTTGGTGTAAATCGGCGCCATATAATGCAAGGGCAAGCGAAGCCGCCATAACGTTTTGCTTGAGCGCCGCGCCGGGAACTGCAAGTTGGGGAGGCAGCAGCAGCCGGTCATCACCCTGCTTTTAACCGTATGCGTGCGGAACCGTCGGGAGCTATCCATGCGCCGGCGAGGTGCGGCGGCAGCGGGTGCGCACTGTACCAAAAGCACCTGCCCTGCCGTCTCTTGCGCAAAGACCTTTCCCCAACCATCGTCGTAATTACATACGGTGTAATCGGTCGCATCCTGATTGCGATAGATAATTTTTGTCCGCGACATAGCGCTCCATCGAACCGTACCAGTTTTGATGATCGGGCATAATATGGGTAAGGAGCGCGATTTTTCGGCTTTTAACTGAGGGCAGTGCGCAAGGTCGCCGAGCTGCCAGCTGGAAAGCTCAAGCACCACCGGTGTATTCGCGCGTGTTTCGCTTTAAAAAGGTGAGCGGACTCACCGTGATATTACCGCCGAGAATGCCCGTATGCCGCATTGCTGCAGTCCGTAATGCAATGCGCTGACAGTTGAGGATTTACCTTTACTGCCGGTTACGGCAAGCACCGGCGCAGAACTGAGCTGTAAAAAAATTGAGATATCGGTTTCGATGCAACGCGCAACGGCAAGATAGGGATTCCCCTCCAATTTTACACCGGGGTTTTTAATCACCATATCGGCAGTACGGAAATCTTCAATATTGTGACCGCCGAGGGCAAAGCGTACATTAGGATACTGCCGCAATTCCGCAACGGAGGGTTCAAGCTCAGCTTCGGTTTTCATATCGGTTACGACAACCTCTTTTGCACCGTGTTCCGCAAAAAAACGCGCGGAAGCAAGTCCTCCGCTGTTTAAACCGAGTCCCATAATCGTTACCGAAAGACCTGCAATATCGTTCAAATTCCGTATCATCATTCGGTGATGGTATCAAAAAGCGTTTAGAAAAGAATCATCTGAGCAAATGTTGTTATGAAGTGCTAACCTCTAAGCAACTTGGGAAGCCTGAACAAGAAGCGCCTCGATCTCATTCTTCGGCTCTCAAAAACCGCAAGTCTATCGGCTTGTTCTGTAAGGAAGTAATTGTCATATTCACTCACGCAGATTGCAAATCAGTTTTGGGAAGATGCCTCGGAACCCTTTAATCTTCCCAATACAATTTCCCGTGCCGCTATCCGATTTGGCGATACTTTCCATCGGCAGCTGTAATTCCCTACTGAGGATTTCCAAAACGCGCGGTGTGCAAAAAGCCTCCTTGACACCGTCCGGTTCCGGGACGTACCCGACGTTTAACACCGTCAACGGTACGCGCTCCGGCAGGACGACGGATTGCTTCGATGATTTCCGCTTCCGTTACCGTTTTCGCAGCGGCAGATAATCCGTCCGTAGAGCGGATTTTTCCGCAATCAGCGCTGCTCGCTTTTCATTAGAAAGAGCTGAAAATTGACTAATTCCCTTTGCGAGTGGTAACAACCTGCGGCTTTTTTTATCAGCTCCGCTCCTGCATACTGCAAAAGCTCCGCGACGTATTCGGCGATTGCCGGCGCCGAGCTCAATCCGGGAGATTCGATACCTCCGGCGTGGATAAATCCCTTTGTATGCTTTGAAGCGTAGATCATAAAGTCGCCGGTACTCGGACGGGCGCGCACGCCGGTAAAGGTGCGAATAGTCTTTCGGAAGTCAAGCGCCGGTACCGATTTTTGCGGAACTGTCTCATCTTGTCCAGTCCGGTACGCGTTGTTGAAGTATCCTCTCGGTCGTCAACATCCTGCGCCGTCGGTCCTGCCAAAAGATTGTTATCGTATGTGGGTGTTACCAGAACTCCCTTGCCCATTTTGGTCGGCGCTTGAAAGATAACGTGATGCACCAGATCGCCGCATACCTTATCCAAGACACGGTACTCACCTTTGCGAGGATTGATAGCGTAATCGCAATCGCCTATCATCGCGGCAATCTTATCCGCGTACAGTCCTGCGGCGTTGATAACATATCGCGCTGTAAAAACGCCCTGCGATGTCGTTACGGAAAACGCATATTCTTGAGCCGACGTTTGTGCAGTTACAGTTTGAACGGCGGTATCCTGTGTTTGAGCGTTCTGCATATCTTCAGTGATTTTTTGTATGCCGATTACTTCGGTATCGCATATCAACTCAACGCCATTTTTCAACTGCATTTTTCGATAAAGGCATACGTCATCCCAAAGGGACACACGATACCGGCAGTCCCGCAAAACAGCGCCCCCTTCTGTTTCGGATGAAAGATTCGGTTCTTCAGCTAAAGCCTTTTCCCGATTCCAAATCTCAAGCTCCGGCACGCCGTTTGCAATGCCCCGCTCATAGAGCATTTTGATTGCTTCCATATCCTCATCGGAAAAGGCGACAAACCAAAGAACCTATCTGCTTTAAAATGAAACTGAAGCTGCGGCACAAGGCGGCGGATCAATTCGTTTCCGCGCACATTGAGGCGGGCTTTTAATGTGCCCGGTTTTGCGTCAAACCCACCGTGCACAATCGCGCTGTTCGCTTTGGAGGAACCTTCGCAAACTTCCGAATGTTTTTCGAGCAGAGCAATGCTCAGCCGGTACTGCGAAAGTTCCCGCGCAATAGCGCAGCCGACAACCCCGCCGCCGATTATAATCACATCATACATATTCTTCTTTATTTTCCTTAGCGATGTGAGATTTTAGATAAAATTTCACATCGCTCTTTCACCAAAAAGTCAAACGCATCAGATAGATAATGAAAATGCTGCAAAAGCATCCTTGAAATGATTTTTGAAAAATAGATGACGTAGATACAAGGAGCTAGCTGAAAATAAAGCGGAGGCGTATCTATGATACGTTGAGCATTTATTTTTCAGCGTACGACGCAGTAGATGCGCCGTATATTTTCAAAAATCTGATGCGTTCGCCCCCTATTACCTCTTTCCCAGTTCATGGCGCGTGTTATCGCCTTTTGCCACTCCTGCATAGCGCTGCGCCCGCGCCGCTCCGTCCATCTGAACAATAAATGCGCGGTCTACAGCCCAGTTGCGTTTAATTTCTTCCATATCTTTCCAGAAGCCGACCGCCAGTCCCGCTCAAGTACGCGGCGCCAAGCGCGGTTGTTTCCAGCACCTGCGGACGATGTACCGGTACATCTCAAAATATCGGCTTGGAACTGCATCAAAAATTATTGACCGCCGCGCCCCCATCTACTTTTTAACGCCTTGAGCGTAATGCCGGAATCTTTTTCCATTGCGGAAAGAACATCCCGTGTCCCGTAGGCAATCGACTCAAGGGTGGCGCGGACAATGTGTTCGCGCTTGGCGCCGCGGCTTAAACCCACAATCGCCCCCCGCGCATACATATCCCAATACGGAGCGCCGAGACCGGTAAAGGCAGGCACAACGTATACGCCGTTGGTATCTTCTACCCGCTCTGCATAATACTCCGTTTCGGCGGCATCGTACACCAGCCGGAGCTGATCGCGCAGCCATTGTACGGCGGCTCCCGCTACGAAGATACTCCCTTCAAGCGCGTAGGTTACCGTATCGCCAATACCCCATGCAATGGTTGTTAAAAGTCCATTTTTGCGAGATAATCGGCGCAGCGCCGGTATTCATCAGCATAAAGCAGCCGGTGCCGTAAGTGTTTTTTGCCATACCCGCCTCGAAGCACGCCTGCCCGAACAACGCCGCCTGCTGGTCTCCCGCGGCTCCTGCAATGGGGATGTCCGCGCCACCGAAAGTGCGTTCATCGGTTTTGCCGTACACGCAACTTGACGGTTTTACCTCCGGCAGCATAGAACGCGGGATATTCAGCTCCGTCAAAATTTCATCATCCCATTGCAGGGTGTTAATGTTGAACAGCATGGTACGGGATGCGTTGCTGTAGTCGGTAACGTGCACCTTGCCACGGGTTAAATTCCAGATAAGCCACGTGTCGATATTCCCGAACAGCAGTTCTCCCCGCTCCGCCCGCTCGCGTGCTCCCTGCGACATTATCGAGTATCCATTTTATTTTTGTGCCGGAAAAAAATAAGCATCCACGATCAACCCTGTCTTTTTTTCCGGATAATATCAGTCCATCCCTTTGCTTTCAACTCATCGCAGATTGAAGCGGTACGGCGGCATTGCCACACAATCGCATTGTACACGGGCTTTCCGGTATTTTTATCCCACACAACGGTAGTTTCCGCTGGTTGGTAATTCCGATTGCAGCGACCTCATCGGGGGCGCGTTCCGGTTTCTTCCAATACTTGTCGGGCTACACCGCTTTGCGTACCCCAAATTTCCATAGCATCATGCTCTACCCATCCCGATTTGGGAAAAATCTGAGTGAATTTCTGCTGTGCCGTCGCGATAATCGTGCCTACTTTATCGAATAAAAATGGCGCGAGAACTGGTTGTACCTTGATCGAATGATAAAACATATTTTTTTCATATCAGTCCTTTATACGGAAAAAGGATTCCGCTGTCTGCGCTTCCGCCGATACTTGTTCGTATGAATGTCGAATGAGCTTTAATTATACACTAGAATTTCAAATAATGCACGAAATATTCACCGGGCATACATAAAAAGCTTATCATAATCTCAAATTACAAAACAAGACCTGCGGAACGGAGGTACAGAATAGACGCATCAAAACAGTTTGCAACTTACCCATTTTCTCCTGCAACTTCATCGATACTATGTCTTGTAACCCATTTTTGCAACTTGTTATAATACGACACTAACAAATTTCACACTCAGGAGTTGCGTATGGAACCACTTTTACATATAGAAAATTTACATTTATCGGTGAACGAAAAAGCCGATTTTTGCATCATGTAAATTTAACCATCAACGCAGGCGAGGTACACGTGGTTATAGGGTACAAACGGCGCAGGAAAATCCACGCTTGCCGCAGCGATTGTCGGTAATCCGTCTTTCAGCATGAGATCAAGGTTCAATTTTTTTTAATGGAACATTGCTCAATGATTTGCCTGTTTTTGAACGCGCACGCAAGGGTATCTTCCTTTCGTTCCAAAATCCTGAAGAAGTTCCCGGTCTAAAAGTAGAGGAATTTCTGCGGGCGGCAAAGGAAGCTGTTACAGGGTAAGAAGATACCTGCGCTCACCTTCCACAAGGAGCTGCTCCGCTTGATGGAAACGCTCAGTATCAATCCAGAATATGCAGACCTGCAGTTTGAATGTCGGCTTCTCCGGCGGGGAAAAAGAAAAAGAACGAAATATTGCAGCTCGCCGTGCTTCAACCAAAGCTCGCCATTTTAGACGAAACAGATTCCGGCTTAGACATCGATGCAACGAGGATTGTATTTGAAGGCGTTGCAAAACTGAAAACGCCGGATATGGGAATTTTAATCATCACTCACCATAGCAAGGTACTCGACTACCTCAAGCCTGATTATGTCCACGTGTTGATTAACGGCTCACTGGTCAAAAGCGGCGGTATTGAGCTGGTAGAACATATTCAAAAAGCACGGATATGCAGGAATGGAGGAGCGCCGATGAGCAATGACTTTTAGAGATTCCCGCTCACCCTTGTTCCAAACCAGAAAACGTACCTTTGTTTCCGACATTGAGCGGGGCGTGTACGACATAAAAGATACAATCGATTATCAGTATTCCACCGGAATGGGGCTGAACGAAGAGGTTGTTCGGAAAAATTTCCGCCCGCAAGCTGGAACCAAAGTGGATGCTCGACCTCAGGTTGCAATCTTTGCAGTATTTTTGAACGCCCGATGCCGGACTGGGGCGCCGACATTTCAGACCTCAATATTCAAGAGATTATCCATTATATTGTTTCGGATGAAAAGCCAATGGCGACTGACTGGGATCAGGTACCGGAGGAGATTAAACAAACCTTTGACCGGCTCGGTATTCCAAAGGCGGAGCAAACCTCGCTGGCAGGTGTCGGCGCACAGTACGATTCCGAAGTTGTGTACCATAGCTTGCAAAAACCTTGCCGACCAAGGGGTTGTGTACCTCGATATGGAATCCGCGGTACTGCGCTATGGCGATCTTGTCCGCGAACATTTCGTGAAGCTCATAACCCCGAATGATCATAAGTTTGCCGCGCTGCACGGTGCAGTATGGTCGGGCGGTTCGTTTGTGATGTACCCAAAAGGGCGTAAAGGTAGAGCTGCCGCTGCAATCCTACTTTTAGATTGAATGCGAACCAGTCCGGTCAGTTTGAACACACGCTGATTATTGTAGATGAAGGGGCGTATCTCCATTTTATTAGAGGATGCAGCGCACCGAAGTATTACAAAAATGCGCTCCACGCAGGCGCTGTTGAGCTATATGTCGGAAAAAGGCAACGCTGCGCTATTCCACCATCGAAAACTGGTCGCGCAATCTCTACAACTTGAACACCAAGCGGGCAGTCGTGGAAGAAGACGGCGCTATCGAATGGGTGTCCGGCTCTTTCGGCTCGCGCGTTACCATGCTCTATCCCCATGAGCATTTTGAAAGGGAGACCGCTCGCGCTCCGAGTTTACCGGCGTTACCTTTGCTTCCGCCGGACAGTGCCTCGACACCGGCACAAAAACCGTTCATCTTGGCAAAAACACCGTGTCCGAAATGCACTCGCGCTCTATCGCAAAAAACGGCGGAGAGTCCAACTACCGCGGTCTCCTCGTGATCGGTAGGGATGCAACCGGCGCTAAGGCGCTCGCCGAATGCGAATCCCTGATGCTCGATAACGAGTCCCGTACTGACACCATCCCGATTATCGAAAGCCATACTGACGACGCCGACATCGGACACGAAGCAAAAAATCGGACGCATCAGCGATTCGATGATTCTATACTTAATGCAGCGCGGTCTTGACGAAGCGACGGCAAAATCTTTAATTATCAAAGGCTTTGTTGAACCGATTTCCAAAGAACTTCCGCTCGAATATGCCGTCGAGCTGAATAACCTCATTTCTATTGAGCTGGAGGGGACGATAGGGCTGATGAGAAACGAAAACTATTTTAAACGGCTCGATTATCATATACAGGATGTACCGGCAGCTCCCTTTTCCGGCATTTTTTTTCATACGGAAGCGCAGACCGCGCAGTATCTGCCGATTGACCGCTTTATCGAAGCAACGCCGCCGGAAGTCTATAGCGCACTATTCAATACCGAAAAGTCCCCGCGCGAAAAACTGCGGACTAGGAAAGCGGTTTACCGATGAGGTGCAGGCAAAGCGGAACAGCGGTTTTTATCTTAAAATTGAGGCTGACACAGACACGGCGAATTGCAGCAATCCTGCTGATACCTGCTCCAGCGCCGCGCATCATACACACAAAACGCTTGATGCCGGCATCACTTCCGGCAGTACCGATGCAGCGGTCGCAATGCAGAATTTTTTTGTGCGCTTTTCGGTAGATGCAGCGCACCCGGTTCTTTTTGATCAGAGCTTTATCGATATAGCGGATAATGCTTCGGCGCGGCTTATCCTGTACTTTGACACCGACGAAAAGGATCCTGCGCTGCAATCATACCGGAATGGGCTCATCAGTATCCGGGTCGGAAAAAAATGCGCGCGCCGAGATTATCAAAATCCAAAAACTTTGCAGATTCCGCACTCAACTTTGAAACAGTACGGATGGATGTCGGCGAAAAAGCACGGGTAACCGTTTATGATATACAGCTTGGCTCAGCAAAAGCGGCGCTTCCATTCTTCCTATATGCAGGAAGATTGGGCGGAAGTTGCCATATTTCCGCTGTACTTTTGTCGATAAGGCGCGCGGATGGATATTGAGCATAATTTGATTATCAACGGAAAAAGTACGCTGTCGGAAATAAAAGCTCGCGGCGCACTCAAAAATGAAGCCCGTAAAATGTTCAGAGGGAATATCTTTTTGAATAAGGGCTGCTCCGCTTCCATCGCCCGTTTTTCGGATAACAGCATCATGCTTGACAAACATGCGGTTGGCGCGAGTATCCCGACCATCTTCTGCGATGAGGATGATGTGATTGGGGAACACGCGGCGAGCTTTTCGCGGCTATCGATAAAAGAAAAAAACTCTACTATTTAATGAGCCGCGGCTTCGATGAGCTGAGCGCCAAAAACTGATTATCGATGCTGCATTCCGCCCCGTCTTTAACGCCATCCCCGATGAGGGCATACGGGAATCGGCTCAACGCGGAATTTGATGAGCGTTTATCCGCGCAGGAAGCCGCTTCACACCGGTAAATCCGCGGCAGCCTCCGCCTCCGTTTCAGAAAAGATGGGGGCAGCGGATAGAGAGCAACCGCATCGGGAATAGGTAAAACGGTTGTCTTTCTGTTGCGCAACATTTTATAAACATAAAATGTTGCGCCTTATTTTTAGAAAAAAAGCTAAACGTATCAGATGAATAGGTAAAAGTCGCAGAATAAGTGAGATTGGGCGGTCATTTGAGCCGCAACGCGGCGAAATTCTCGTTGAATAAGTGCACCCTATGCTGCGGGGAATACAACAAAATATCTGATGCGTTTACCTTGGAGAGAAATGATGTATAAGCAGTATTTTCCACTCTTACAAAATCGGGCTATTCACTATTTGGATGCCGCTGCCACTGCGCAACGCCCGCAGGCAGTGCTGGACGGGGTACAGGCGTACTACACCCGCAGTAACGGGAACGCAGGGAGGGGTTCACATACCCCTTGCGATGGAGTCTTCCGCATTGATTGAAGCTGCCCGCACTGCGGTGAGCGCCTTTATCGGCGCGGACGATTCCGGCGAGGTTATTTTTACTAAGAATGCTACCGAATCGCTCAATATTATTGCCTATTGCTACGGATTAGAACAGCTCCATGCCGGTGATGAAATAATCATTTCGATTGCCAACCACCACGCAAACCTTATTCCGTGGCAGTTTGTTGCCCGGAAAACCGGCGCGGCGCTGCGGTATGTCTACCTTGACGAACACGGAAACTTTGATAGGGAGGGTTTTGAAGCCCTGCTCGGCAGTCGTACCAAGATTGTCGCGGTAACTGCCGCCGTGAATACCACCGGTGTTGTATTCCCCGTACAGGAGATCATCACGGAGGCTCATAAACACGGCGCCGTCGCTGTTATCGATGCGGCGCAGTCTATCGCGCACTTTCCGCATGATGTTGCGGCGTGGGATTGCGACTTTCTCGCCTTTTCCGGACACAAGCTCTATGCGGAGTTCGGCGCCGGGGTGCTGTATGCAAAACGTGCGCTTATCGAAAAAATGCCGCCCTTCCTCTACGGCGGCAGCATGATTGAGTATGTCGGTGAGCAAACCAGCGAGTTTAAAGCGGGCGGCGCAAAGTATGAAGGCGGTACGCTGGACACCGCTGCGATTCATTCCCTTACAGTTGAGTATCAGCTTTTGAAAAAGCTCGGACTTGAGGAAGCGCACCGCTATGTGGAAGGATTGCACCGCTCGCTGGTAACCACCCTAAAAAGCCTTGACTTCGTAGAGGCATACCATACGGACGCGCAGCAGCGGGTACCAACGGTCGCCTTTTAATGTTAAAGCTGTGCATTCGCATGATACGGCGTATATTCTGGACGAGCAAGGCGTTATGGTAAGAAGCGGACACCACTGCACGCAGCCACTGATGGACTACATGGGGATCAACTCCTGCTGCCGCGCAAGTCTCGGCATCTACAATACACAGGAAGACATCGATGCCCTCGCCGCCGCCCTCAAAAAAAGTGTACGATGTGTTTAAGCAGTAGCTGTGAATATGAGCGCGGTAGACGGGGCAATGGCTGAACTCAGTCTTTTTCGGCGGCGATATTTGCGGGGCGCTCGGCGTTGAGATTGCCGTGCGGGTGATACCGGAGCTGATTCAAAAAGAGCAGCTCGATTTTGTCATCGTAAACGGCGAAAATGCGGCAAATGGTTGCGGCATAGAGCCGGAACAGGCTCAACGTTTATTCGCAGCCGGAGTTGATGTTATTACTGGCGGCAATCACAGTATGGAGCGGTTTGACTTTGCGAGCCAGCTTCGGACAGGAACCGCGGATACTGCGCCCCGCAAACTATCCGTTCGTACCGGGCAGCGGTATCATCACGGTGTGTAAAACCTCAAGGGACATTGACGGTACTCAATATACAAGGAAGCGAAAATATGCGCCCGATCGATTGCCCGTTCCAAACGGCTGACCGTTTATTGGCGGAACAGCCTGATGGAATCGTCATGGTTGATTTTCATGCGGAATCGGTACCGGAAAAAGAAGCCGTCGCGTATTATCTTGACGGGCGCGTCTCCTGCGTGTTTGGCTCTCATACCCATACGCAAACCGCCGATGAGCGTATCCTCGCGGGCGGCACCGGCTACATTACCGACGCAGGGATGATCGGGGCGCTCCATTCAATCATCGGCAGCTCTATCGAGTACCGCTTTAGCCCGTAGCCTCATTCTTACGCCGCAAACATTCAGCATACCGGAAGCAGGACAGGCGCTCTTTTGCGGCATTATCGCACGGGTATCAGCGGAAACAAAAACGCTTTCGTTAAAACGGGTATATAAGACGGGTATCTAAATGAGGCGGCTCTGCCGGCAAAAAAACTGCTCGACCGATCTGTACTTTTCTAACGTAGCTTTTTACTTGATGTAGTGGAGAAATACCCCGACCCGGATCGGGGTATTGTAATTGTCCGCTGGGTTAGAGACATTGCAAGTATCTTCGCTTTATCAATAAATCCGAGTGAGCGTTTTTACTTCTTTGCCCTTTTTGAAAAGAATGAGCGTCGGAATACTGGTAACGCTGAATCGCACCGCAAAGGTCTTGTTGTTCGTCTACATTGACCTTTGCAAGAACAGCTTTGCCGTTGACATCTTTTTTCCGCTTCTTCAAAAACGGGTCCCAGCATTTTTACAAGGTCCGCACCACGGCGCCCAAAAATCTACCAATGCTGTTTCAGCGCTGTTGATTGTGCTATCAAAATTTCCCTGATTTAAGTGTAATACAGCCATAATAATTTCCTCCATAAATACATTATTTACCGTCATGCGGCACGTATTTCTACAAGATTAAACAGCGCCCATAATCTATTGAGCATCTTTAAAAACGGAAGTTGTTAGAGGCGCCCTATTGAGTTTAAGCGGTGTCCATAGTATCAAGATGCAAATAAGATACAAAGAAAAGACGCAATCGGATAGAGCCTCCACTGATTTTTTTCTTGTTTATAGAGTGTTTTATCTTCGGCACATTCGGAACTACACTGAGTGCAGTACAAGCTCATAATATATAGTATTCCGTATACAGACTTACGTCCTTTATTTTTTTACTTTTTGCCAAACTGGGCGTACTGACAATAGCATTAGCCAAATTGCGAATACGATCGGATGTCAGTTTGGAAAAAGATTGCGTCCTGTGCGCCATCTTTACCTGATCTCTGATAAAGGAGTTTACATCCTCGGTATTTTGCTTTCTAACAACCGGATCGATAATCGTATTCCACAGATCAAGCTGCTCAATAATGCAGTCCTGTAGAGTTTTATTTGCAGGGAACAAACTCAGCCTGCAACTCGCTCGCAATTTCCCGCGGTGAAACTTTTTTATTGATAGCTCCTTCCGCCTGCGGAAAAGCTCCTGCCTTGGAATTCCCCGACTGAGCGGAATTGGACGCCTTTTTCGGACGCATAAAGAAAGCAATGATAGAAGATATGACAGGAATCGTATACCAAAACGGCAATAAAATTTTTGCATCCGTTAAAAGTTCTTGCCTGTTCAACATAAATAAATCGGTGTAGGACAATAGCCGATCGCGGGAAAATATTCTCCGAATCTCCGCGGCTTGGTGTTCCGTAATACGTTTATCAGCTGCGAGCATCGAAATAAACGGGGCGCTTAGTAAGGCATACAACATCGGTACATATTCCGCACATAGCGCCTTTTAACAACTGGTTAAATGCCGAATCGGTATGCATCGCTTCACTTTGTTCAAACCGTATCAGCTGTTGATACCATTTCTTTTAAGCACACATCCCTCAATTTTCGATTATCATTTACCAAAGAGATAATCAACGGTACCGTTTTTATCCAACATGATGTAGTATCGTTCCCCATCGGGAGTTTTGAAACTGAGCAGATCAGGCAAATTAGAATCACCGTCCGAACCGGTTTTCTCTGTATATATTCTTCAAGATCCCCTTGACTATATTGTCCGAGTAACGGCACTCCGCGGGAATCCTTAAAATTAACGATTGCCGCCTTATTAAAATAATATGGAGGCTTTTGCAAAGCCAAATCAAGATTCTTCAGTGCAGTTTCTCGTTGGAGCGCCTGCTGTGTCTTATTCCGGTAATAGTTATTCAGGTATTCGATAATAAAGATAGCCTGCAAAATGGTGATTTCATCGCTCATTTTTTTCGGTTTTCTTCGAAAATTCCTGTTTTATAGCCGAGCAAAGATAACTCCAATACAAATAGACATCGCCTGATTTTTTCAGCGTATACATAGCTTCGGAAGAATGAGCTTGGAGCGTAATAATAAATTTTCTAATTGAATACTCTTTTCCGGGGTTAGCTGTTATCAACTTCTTTTGGATAAAATCCCGCAATTCATCTTTCTGAAAGAAAAACCGCAATTTTGCGATTGCAAAATCGAGCATCTGATCGGTAGAAAAATTTCCCGGAAAGATAAGCGGAGGCGTGTCGTCCGGGAACATAAGTTGATACAAGAAAGTATTGTTCGCCACTTCCGGCTGCAACTCGGTAAAATCGGTATTGATTCTGATATAACGGAGAAATCGCTTAGAAAAAAATTCTGAGGTATTGAGCTAGCGAGAGGAAAGGGCAACTCCGGCTTTTTCACGAATTGCTTCGTATTGTCGGGTTACTTTATCAAGAAAATAAGAAGGAACAAAGACGATTTTTCCTCTTCGCTTATCGTCAAGAAGCTCTACTTTTCCTTCCGATTCAAGGGTTTCCAGCTCCGTTACCAACCTGCTTTCCGATATATCGATAAAAAGAAGCGCAATCGGGTTTTTCCGCTATATTTTTGAGCATACTTTCGTAAATAATCGGTTAATTCACTAATTCCAACAAACGGACTATTAAAACGCAACGCATACGTGCGTAAAATATCCGGTAACTTTTACACTAATAGCCATTTGTCCTTATTATTGCACACTTTTTCCAATTGAACAAGGGGATTTATCAGGGATTCCGCATTATAACGACTGCAATACTCTATTGAGGCAATCTTCTCGTTTGTTGCACAGGTGTTGCTTATGGAGAAGCGGCATTTTTCTTTGCTTTTACGATATCCGAAAAAGTCAACCTGTTTGAGAATATTCAAGACAATTTTTGCGTAAAAACGCTTAAGTTTGCTGCCGCATTGTCTTTCCGCACAAGACAATAATCCTCATCGAGAATTGCATCGAGAACCCAGTGCAGGTTATTTTTTATCCCCCAATGAGCCCCTCATCGCAAATGCTGCCTTGTGCACATCTGTCAGTGAGGTCAAAAATATCTTTGTTCAATAGATTTCTTCCCAGTTTTCTTTACCGTTCTTTCACACACGAGCATTCCAACGCCATTGAGATTCTTCCATGCATCTTTTGGCGAAAGCCAATTAATATTCCCGCAAAGATAACAGGTGCGTTTTTTTCAATTCGCCCGTGTCCAATTTCAATGGTATATTCTCCTCGCTGAATATGGTAACACTGACAATAAGCGTCATCACAAGGGTGCTCAAAAAAACTCTTTTACATCCCGGTGTATCGATCGCTGATTTCCTTTCAGAGAAATGACATACTCCGCTTTCTTTTCTGCTATTTTCTCCACGATTTTTTTCTGACACCCCATCGCGTCTATAGTAATAATCATCCCTTTTTAAGTCTAACAGATCCAGAAGTTCAGGAATGGCGGTAATTTCATTTGATTTTTCTTCTGTTTTCACCTGCCCGAAGCACACACCCAGAGAGTGCGACCTGAGCTGAAACGACATGAGCGGCTTTATGAGCTTTTTTATCTTCGCCTGTCGGTGCATATTCAGAGCGCAGGATGGTTTTTCCGTCAATCGCCAATACTTCATCTTCTGCAATATGCTTGCCGAATGTCTCCGTGCATATTCTATGAATACTTTTTCAAGTTGCTTTTGCATCAATCCTTGCAAGTACGCGCAGAATCGTATCACTGCTGGGTATGCCATTTTCCAGTTTCAGATATTTTTGAGGGTTTGTTCGCTTAATGTTGCATAAAATTGTATTTGTTCTATGCTTTTATAGCCGCACAATACTCCCATAAACACAAGCATCAGTATATCAACAAGATTATGTTTCTTGCATCTGTCAATTCTTTCGTCTTTAATGTTCGCAAAATGATTCTTGTAATGTCATTGTTCCACCCCAAGAACATTTTACCACCATTTATACCGTGTGGGCTACTGTTTTTGACACTATTTATAATGCGGAATCCCTGTGAAAATATACTTCGTCAAAACTATACATCCGTGTATAGTTTTGACTGCAATGGTAGTGGCTCTGTCACACTATTGCTACTGCGTGGAACAACCGCCATCCGTGGCGGTAGAACAGCGGCAGGTATTGAACCCTTGGTCTTTTACAATCCCAGTTCACTCAATGCAGCGGTAAAAAATCCCTGCGCTACCAACTTCGTAAAAGGCTGATTCTTCCCAAGCAGCGGTAATCGCCGTATCCGAAATAGAAAAACGCAGTATAGCTGAAATTTTTCCGGTAAAGACGGTAACTGCGCACTTCGGCGCTCATTTCCCTCGGCATTGAGAAGCAACGTCCCGTCAGGTAACAGGATCGCCGCCTTTTGCTTACCACCGTTTTGACGGTATTGCACTGCATACCCATTTATCGGAACGGTCTCTTCAGTGCTACTCGACCGTTTCCGCGCCGGTTTTAAGAAAACCGTACCGTGCGCCGAATCTTCAGCAAACACTTTCAGGTACAAATCCCTATTGTTTTCGATTGTATCCGCCAATTCTTTGATCAGATCCGGCATCCGGTTATAGAGCGGCGGCTCGCAGGCAGCCCGCAATGCCTCTGCAGAAAGTTGTTCGATATGTTTGTACGCATCATCCTGCATCAAGGCGGCAAAAATCAGCGCATCGTACATAGAAGAAAGAAATATCTGCGCCGTTATCAGCCTTAAAACTTGCATACCATTGCCCGCCTGCCTGTTCAAGCGATTTACACTGCGCTGTCTTTAGGGTAGATGCAGGCGCATTACATCGGCGGCGGTTGCGTAATTTTTACGCTTCGGAGTCGGTGCGCAATAAGAAGTACGTATTTTCGGTACCGTGCGATAAAAAGATCGAATTTTGATAGATACGGATAAAATACTCTCCGTTTACCGTATATAGATCTCCTGCGGTAACGTGAGAAAGAAGCTCGTGCCCCACAGGGAGCTGCGCGGTTGACTGTAAAGCGCTGATCGGATACAGCCCGCACTTATTGATTAAAAAGGCGGCGTTTTTCATGATGTAAGCCGAAATCAGCAACTCGAACTGCCTCTGTCCATGGTTTTAAACTACCGCGACCGGTATGTCGGACACCGCATCGACGTTTTTAATTCTACGGAACCGCCCTCGCCGGCGGAAAAAAATATTTCAATGATGCGTAGACGACAGTTCAGCTGACACTGCCGATGCGCTGCGTTGCGGCTGCGGCGCCTCGGATTCCGTTGTTTTTTTGTACAAGCGGAAAATAAACAAGCGCTGCCGCAAGCGGCAGCGCGAACATCGACTTACGCAAGAGCAATTGCCTCAATTTCGACTAATCCGTCTTTTCGGTAGACGGGCAACCTCTACCGCGGAGCGCCCGGATAATTTCCGGTACCAAACACCTCGCTGTACACTTTGTTCATTTCTGCAAAGTTATTCATATCGCTTAAAAATACGGTTGTTTTAAGAACCTTGTCCATACTGCTGCCACCGGCTTCGAGTACCGCTTTCAGGTTCATCAGCGACTGGCGTGTTTGCTCGGCAATACCGCCCGGAACAAAAAGCGCCCGTAGCGGGATCGATCGGAAGCTGACCCGACGTAAAAATAAAACCGTTTGCGGCGGTTCCCTGCGAGTACTGGTCCGATTGCGGCAGGAGCCTTGTCTGTTGCAATAATTTTTCATTACAAAAATCCTCCATAATATAGTGGTATCAATAGAATAGAAATATCAAGAGTGGCATCGCTACCAGAGGGAACCGCTAAAAACGGTGAACGTTGCGCGAATTCCCTCGTATTCATCTCAAGGTTAGCTCCATCATGCTGAATGATGCCTACATAATCCGCAAATGATGGAGCTTCTGCTTAGAATCCGTACCGTGCGAAAGTCGCGGCGCTCTGCATAGCGGGCTTGACAGCCGAGTTCTTCTTCAATGCGGATCAGTTGATTGTACTTTTGCAATACGATCGCTGCGGCTCATCGAACCGGTTTTGATCTGTCCTGCTTCCACTGCGACGGCGAGATCGGCGATAAACGCATCCTCGGTTTCGCCCGAACGGTGAGAAATAACCGCGGTATAGCCTGCGTTCTGCGCCATGCGTACCGCATCGATAGTTTCGGTAACCGTGCCGATCTGATTGAGCTTAATCAGAATTGAGTTACAGTGCCTTTTCTTTAATGCCACGCTTGAGCCGTTCGGTGTTGGTAACAAAGAAGTCATCGCCGACAATCTGAATTTTGCTGCCGAGCTCTTTTGGTTAGGCGGGCATAGCCTTCCCAATCATTTTTGATCGAGCGGGTCTTCGATAGAAACAATCGGATAGGTGTTAATCCATTTTTGTAGATTTCGATCATCTCATCCGCGGTAAACAGTTTATCGGGATTGGACTTCCAGAATTTATAGCCCCTTGCGCCCGCCTCTGTCGAACAATTCGGAAGAGGCGCAGTCAAGCGCAATAGCAATATCAGTGCGCGGCTTATAGCCTGCCTTATCAATTGCCTTCATAATATAGTCCAACGCCGCTTCGTTATCGATATCCGGAGCAAAACCGCCTTCATCGCCGACGGAGGTTGCCTTACCGTCCGCTTTCAAAAGGCTACTTTAACGCATGGAACACTTCCGCCGTCATACGCACCGCTTCGTGAATAGACTCGGCGCCCACCGGCATCACCATGTATTCCTGAAAGTCGATTTTGTTGTCGGAATGCTTTGCCGCCGTTGATAATGTTTGCCATCGGCACCGGCATCTGCAATGTATGGGCGCCGCCCAAGTAGCGGTACAGCGGTAAACCGACATAGTCGGCGGCAGCGCGAGCAACTGCCATCGAAACGCCGAGCATTGCATTGGCGCCGAGCTTTGACTTATTCGGCGTTCCGTCCAGATTGAGCATGGTCTGGTCAATTTCTGCCTGTTCCAAGGCATCCATCCTTCAAGCTCTTCTGCAATAATGGTGTTCACATTATCGACAGCCTTTAGCACACCCTTTCCGCCGTAGCGTTTTGCATCACCATCGCGCATTTCCAACGCTTCAAATTCACCGGTTGACGCTCCCGACGGAACGCACGCGCGACCGAAGCTGCCATCGCTCAATGCAACATCAACTTCCACTGTAGGATTTCCGCGAGAATCGAGAATCTCACGTCCTTCAATATACACAATATCGCTCATATACGACCTCCCTATTGTTCTAGAGATAATTCATTACATATTACACTTATTTTTGTGATATAATCAAATGGTATGACATTTATTTTATCATCGGAAATGATCAATGACATTCTTTTCGCGATGGAAAAATCAGAGTGAAATGCTTTTCGTTCGATGCGCTTGAAGCGTATCTGTGTTGATATGGATGAGATTGATGATGAGTATGAAACGGTTATCGACGATCAACGTTATTATGATATTCCTGAATGGACTTCCGCGCATGGGTTTCATATTATGGAACAGTTTACGGCGCGGGTACACAATCCTCTGCTGCGGGAGGCCTTGCTGGCTGCGCTCGGACAGCGGGAAGGGAGTGTTCCGTCGGTATAAGGAAACGCTGAAAACCGCTCCTGCCGTTGAGCGTGAATGGTACCATTTTTAAGGGAGCAGCATATGAGGCTGCCGTGTATGAATGGTATAATGATCTGCGAAAACTCTGGGGGCTGGAAAAATCAGCTTTGAAGAAGAAACGGATGCCCAGCTTTTGCTGGAAGATTTTACGTTTCGGATTGAGCAATGCGATACATTGAAGCGCGAAAGTGTACGGAATTTTATTCATATAACGGAGACGCCTGTTGATGACGGCAGCCCCTGCGGCAATATCCCTGATGGCGGCAAGAACTCCGGTGGCGAACCGCTCAATAACGATACGGTGCACTCTTTTTACCCAAAAGGCAGCGTATGCAGCGGGGCGGCTATTCGGGCACACATTGTTTTTTTGATGCGGATATGTACGGTGCAGTCCAACAAGCGCACGGTACCGCTCACGATCATGCTGCGTATATCGCCGCATATAACGGAAACGAGTTATGCGGGCTTTGTTCCGTCGCTGCTTTCCCATTTACTGAATGTTTATGCATTCCGTTCTTGCGAGTAGCGCCGGAATACCGCGGGCTTGGACTTGGTAAGGCATTATTACAACGAGCCTGCGCCTATGCGAAGCCTTTAGCTGATGTACTGCTCTTTGCCGACTTTTTGCGCGCCGCCTCACTTGATTGCGCTGCTCGAGCGGGAAGCGCTTTTGCGCGGAGCGGATTGCTGTATGTAAAAAGCTTTTATCTGAAAGTGATGCTGAATAACAGACGAAGCGTGCATTGCGAGATAAGAAGAGCAATAGAGATGGTATAAAAATACACATAGGGGTAAAAAGTGCGCCCGACACGGCTCGAACGTGCGACCTACGGATTCGAAGTCCGTTGCTCTATCCAACTGAGCTACAGGCGCATTTTTCCGTTTATGCCCAAAATAGACCGATTCACAGGCATCTTAAAAACTCAGTGAGCTTTTTAAGATGCCAAACAAGCATAAACGTAAAAAGGGTGGGTGATGGGGTTCGAACCCACGACAACCAGATCCACAATCTGGCGCTCTACCACTGAACTACACCCACCGTGAATACAAGCGATAATGCCAAATAAGACCAAAAAGTCAAGTAGCCGATCGCGCGCTGCAGAACATGATAAATTGCAAGAGGTATTGCCCAACAAGCGCTGCAGAACATACGCATTGACCGCAGGGCATAAATTTTGTACTATGATGCATAATGAAGCGTACTGTATTTAGGTGATGAAACACTCCGGCAGCCGTCAAAGCCGGTGGAACATATTGATGATGCGCTCCATGAGCTGATACGGGAAATGTTTATAACGATGGATGCGGATAAGGGAATCGGCTTAGCGGCGCCTCAGATAGGAAAAAAACATAAGACTTTTTTGTCGTAAAAAAATCGATGACGGCGTAGAGCGGGTGTTTATCAACCCGGTCATTGTTGGCACTTCGGAAAAGCAATGCAGCTACGAAGAAGGCTGTTTAAGCATTCCTAAAATGTATGCGGATGTTGTCCGCCCCGAAGCCGTTACTGTGCAATATCAGGATGGTAACGGGCGGCGCAAGACGATGGAAGCAACGGGTTTACTCGCGCGGGTTATTCAGCATGAGTATGACCATCTTGAGCGGGTTCTTTTTATCGACCGGCTGTCCGAAACGGAACGGGATGCACTTGTAGCCAAGTTCACTCAACAGCAAGAGCGCAAAAACAGCGCGAAGAAAAAAAGCGGATGCGTGCATAATGAATGTTTTTTGCCGGAACCCCTGAGTGCGCCATTCCCGCCTTTGCGCGCAATCGCAAAAAGCATATCCGCTTGCCGGTGTGCTGACCGCGCCGCCCGCCCGTGTCGGACGCGGTAAACAATATGCGGAATCTGCTATAGCGCAGGCGGTTGCCGACCTCAAAGAATGCGGCGTTATTGCTCAAGCGGTACCGGTCTTAACGCCGGAGAAATTAAACGCAGATTTTCCGCGAAGCGATGGCGGCGCTCAACCCCGATATACTGGTTTGTTTTGCGTACGGCAAGATTTTTTTACCCAAAAACGCTGGCGATCTTTCCGCAGGGGCGCTCAATATTCATCCGTCCCTGCTCCCCGCTGGAGGGGACCAAGTCCGGTGCCGGCAGCAATTTTTGCGGGCGACAGCATAACGGGCGTAACCGTGCAATATATGGCGCAAGAAATGGATGCGGGCGATATCGTTCTTCAAAAAGAACTGCCGATTGAACCGACCGACACCACAGAAACGTCTTAACCCGCTGCGCAGAACTCGGCGCTTCGCTCATTGTGCAAGCGCTTGCAATGGTAGAAACCGGTTCGGTTGTTACAATGCCGCAAAATCATGCGGCGGCAACCTATTGTACGCTGCTGCAAAAGACAGCGGATTACTTTGCTGGCACGACGATGCTGCCGCACTCAACCGGAAAAATCCGCGCCTATACCGCGTAGTAGGGCGCCTTTACCTATTGGATGGGTTCAAAACTTTCTATCTTACAGGCGCATCCGTATGCGGGGAATACAGCAACTGAAACTTCCGAAGCGCCAGAAACGCCGGGGCTGGTACTCGGTATTGATAAACGGGAAGGCATATTGGTGCAAACGGGAAAGGGTATTTTTAGCGGTTCAAATGCTCCAAAAAGGAAAACAAAAAAAGCAATGCAATGGAAGGATTTTTTTAAACGGGCTGCCGGTTTTATCGGCACAACGCTTCGGTCTCTTCCGGAAACATACATCTAAGGATTAACTATGGGTATAGGTGATATTGCTGATGATATCAGCGGAAACGGAAAAACAATTGTTATTACATCGTTGGTGATGCTGATTATTTTTATTGCAGTTGCGACACTGACTTTTTTTATTTCGCTAAAAAGCGCCGAGCAAGTGATGGTGCCAAATGTCGTCGGAAAAGATTTACCGGAAGCGTTGCTCGACCTGCAAGCACGGGAGCTCTATCCGCGCATTCAGCTCCGTTATTCTCAAAAAGCGGATGAAAAAGGACTGATTCTTGAGCAGACTCCCAACCCCGGCGCCATTGTTAAAGGCGGCAAGCGGGTTGAGCTAGTGGTAAGCCAAGGAACCGTCATCGATACGGTGCAGAACTATATCGGGGAGAACATCAACGAGGTACAGACTATGATACGGGAGCTCTTTACTTCCGGCAGCCGTCAATATCTCCAGATTAAACAACCGTATTTGACACAATACAGCGCCGAACCGGCAGGAACCATCCTTGAACAAGAGCCTGCCGCTGGAACGCCGATTTCCAGCAATATGGAACTGACCTTTGTAGTGAGCAGGGCGCGCAATCGGAAACAACCCAAGTTCCCGATATGACCGGCGCCGATCTTAAAAATATATCAGGTAATGCAGCGCGCTGCGGTAACCTTTTTCTTTTACAGCGAATAGCACCCCAGACGCGGCAGGTATTACCGTGCAGCAACAGAGCGTCGCAGCCCAAAGCGAAGTTCCGGTATTTTTCTTCGGTAGCGCTGACCGTTTCCCCTGCCAAAACCGAAAGACGGCATGGTGTCAGACATCCTTACTACAACGCTTGCAGAGTTCCCCCTACCCCTTTACCGTTTCGCTGTATGCGGCGTATCCCAACGGCGATAAAGATATGCTTACCTCGTTCCGGCATCCCGGCGGCGTACGTTCCGTGCCGTACACCGTGCCAGAAGGAACAAAGCTTTCGCTGGAGGTGCTGAACAAAGAGGTGTATACCGAAACGGTCAGCGCACCTACAGCGGAATGAGCGGAAGCGAGTCAGAACGTCGGAGTATTAAACAGAAGTGCGAGCATATCAAATATGAGTATTTTTAAACATGAACTTCCTATTTTGGAATTCGATACTGATACGACCGCTGTTATTGCTCCAACCCACGAAGCGTCTCAATCTGAAACTTCCGCAAAAAGCAGTTTTCGCTTTTCTCGGTGATTATATAGAAAAGTATGCAAAAAGCACAGCTGTACACAGGCAGGACTATTCGTTTCATCTACAAAATCATATCCTATTTATATTACACAATACAAAGGTTCCGATATTTGTTTCTGCCAAGCGCCTGAGGGTGCAGCTGCTGCCGTTCAGATTTTTAGATTGGCTTATCGGATACGGAGTAACAGGAATCATTTCAACAGGATCATGTGGTGTATTACAAGATTTACCGGAAAAATACCTTTCTAGTTCCCATAAAAGCATTACGAGATGAGGGAACATCCTATCATTACATGAAGCCTTCGCGGTTTATGAGACATAAACACAACTGCATTAAGCACCATTGAAGCCGCACTCGAAGAACACGGCTTAGCGTATACCGAAGTTACAACATGGTCTACTGACGGATTTTACCGGGAAACAAAAGCAAAGGTTGCCTACCGAAAAGCCGAAAGATGTTCCGTTGTAGAAATGGAATGCGCCGCATTAGCTGCGTGTGCACAGCTCCGCGGCGCTGTTTGGGGAGAAATTCTCTTTACCGCTGACACATTAGCCGATAGTGAAACCTATAACGAAAGAGATTGGGGAATTGCTTCTTATGAGCGCGCACTACAGTTGTGTTTTGATGCGGCGGTGCGGCTGTAGCGCGATAGATGAACACCTCTAAAAAGCTAGAGCTTTTAGAAAATCGATCTCACGCCTTTTTACGCCCGCGTTGCAGATATAGCCCAGTTCGTACTTGTGTCCGCTGAAGTAACGGTACATCTTGGAGAACATTGCCCTGTTCTCTTTCTTGAGTGCGCACCGGATAATATGCAGCGTATTCCGCAAGCTCTTCATCTCGGAGCAAACCGCGGGGACTGAGCAGGGTCATCATTCCACGTTTCTGCGTTACGGTAAATCCGTTCCGGAAAAAAAGGCTCTTCCACCCCTCGGCATCGAGTGGCTCGACATTTACGTTAATAGTCTTGCTTAGCCCCATTCTGAGTTCTTTTTGCAGTGCCGCGTCTTTAACGGTAAAAAGACATCCTGCGTTACTACTCTACCGCCCGGTTTAAGCACACGAAAATACTCTTTGAGAGCTTTGTCTTTGCGGTCGCCCACCAGCATGGTCAGCATTGCTTCATTGATAATAACATCAAAACTATTATCTTCAAATGGTAATGCCGTTGCATCTCCGTGTATCAGCGTAAGTTTATCTTGTAGATTATTTTTTTCGATATTGGCTTTCGCATTTTGTAAGGCATTTTCATCAAGATCGACACCTGTAACGGCGCAACCGAATCTCTGTGCCAACTGAATCATGGTGCGCCCTCTATTGCACGCAACCTCAAGAACCTTTGTCTCCTGTGTTATTGCAGCCCTGATCAATCAGCCATTCGGTAGCTTCAATACCGCCCGGACGGAGCGTCGTTTTACCGATTCTTGCTAAAAACACGTCCCTGCTTCGTACATCGTAATCTCCTACAGAAAGTTTTTATAGAGAGGACACCTCTACACCTCGATTGTTAATTGAGAGAAGCCCTTTTCCTTTTGTACGATCTTACTATTCGCGAATCAGCAGCAATGCCATTTTAAATTTACCCACTGCTTTTACATAGTGTCTGCCGTCTTTATCGAACTTGAAGTTTTTCACCTTCATGTATGCGGTATTCCTTGCCTTCATAACCGATGATAGCTTCACCGTCAAGCCCGAATACAATAGCTTCCCGGGAGCTGCATGGGGCTGCAGCTCCGTACCCGCATCAAACGACATCAACACAAATTTTGTTTTTGTCATCAACAAGATCCATGCTGACGATATTTGCTTCCTTGTATGGAAGCAATTCTTTTAAGACAAAAAGCTCTCCGCCTTTCAAAAATTTTGTTCATAGAACACTCCTTATTGAATATGATTTCCGAATATATACATCCGCCGCTGCTTTGTAGTGCCGACCGGAATATTTTTCCGGCACCACAAACAGCTCGCCGTACTGCAGCGGCTGAGTATGCTCACTAAGATAGATAACATCTGCACTCCCCTGCTCTATCTTCCAAAGTTTAGGATAGTTATAAGTTTCGGGGCTGATATTAGTCTCCGCTGCAATAGAAAAATACCGACATACTGCACATACTGCCTTGCAATAATGCCTCTGACGTTGTACACCCCACTATCGGTTTATGCTCTTCTGCAATGGAAAATATTCGTTTTTTCTTTCATCTTATCTCCGTTCAAGTTCATAAATATCCATATAGTCAAATTCACGGTATGTCTAGCTCTGCGCCGAGGGCAGTCTTCAAATACGTTTCCTTGTCCCTAACCGAGGTACTAAACATATAGTTATACCCTTGCTCAAAAGTAGTCGGGACAGAGCTCACAGCTCGGTCCGTACAAACCTACAACTTCTGCATTGGATCCCGCTTGCCGCAATGCCGTATATGAATTATTCACGATGGTGCTGCCTGACATAATGATAATATCAAGCGTACTGAGTATATCGCAAAAATCAGCAGCATTGTGTCCAAGATGCCACTGTATGCGCTCTGGAAACCGCTGCAGCCCGTTTTTATAGCGATAACTTAGAATTGCTTCCGGTTTCCGTAAATCGAAGACATGAAATTCTTTACAGCGGTTCAAAAACCGGTTGATATAAACACCGAACCCGATAAGCCCGATCTTTTTCCTTCCTGTTTGATACCGGAATTGCAGACCTTCCGTCCTCACAATGCTGCGCTTCGCCAAAAGTTCCGCCGTATTGAGCGGCTTACTCATCAAACTGCTTAAGCTTACGATGAGATTCCGTAAATGAGGATCATGCTGTTTAAGCAGCAGTTCGATACATACGTCTACCGGCTTACCGTAAAGCTCCGCTGCAATTTTCGCATATTGTTCAGGGCTTATATTTTCTTCAACACGCAGCGCAAGGCTTATATGTGAGTTGGTATCAGCTGTCATAATCCAGCGGAAGCCTGTAATAAGCTCATCAAAAATCGGCAGCGGTAAGCCGAATCTTTTATACAACGCACGGTTTATATCCAAAATAGCCTTCAAATCTTCCATACATTACTTATACCGGATTTATCCGTTTACCGTCTGTTGCCGGTGCAAACACAAACTTGATCTGTTTCCCTCAGTGATGATAATACGCTTCGCGCTGCATACGGCTCAACTCCCGCGATACCGCACTTCTATCAGCGCAAATAAACTGCGCCAGTTTTTCCCGCGTAAAAGGATCGTAAAAGCATGAGAGTGCTGCGAGTCATGCATTACATTCAGGTAAAAACAGCAGTTTATCACGGAGTGTCGGCTGTGAAAGAAGCTGGATTTTCAGATTCAGATATACTGCATCACGTGCAACTTCCTGAGGATATTCTCTAAAACAGTCATCTTATACGGACAGGTTCGGCACGTCTTATTTTTGTGCAGACGGCACTTTGATAAACAGCACCTTTGATTTTTTTGAGCACTTACTATACGTAAAAACGGATTTGTCAGCTCTAGACAACTGAGTTCTGCGCTGAACAGGTCTCCCTTTGCACTTGCTTAAGCAGTATGATCTTCCCATCGATACCAATTTGTTCAACATGAATGCAGCCGGTAATCACTAATGCCTGCGTAAGGGATAGTATCAGCTATAGGATGTACTTCCTGTCCGCTTTCAAGCAACCGGTAAAATCCGTGAAGGCAGGAAACAGCTTTATCAATTTCTTGAGCGGGGATACCTTGGATACCGCAGAATGCGCTAAAAAGCTGTACAAAAATTAAGCATTTTTTTCCTTCTTTTGTTGCAACGGCAACAGCATATACAGTCAGTTTATGCTAACTTTTTCAATGTCAACAACGGGTAGCAGGGTAACCGCATTATAAAAATATTTTTTAGCGGTTGCTTTTTAACTAGTGCGAAATTTTGCTTAAAAATTTCGCACAGTTTTTCTAAACAAATGGGTAAACGCATCAGGGAGGGTAGATAAAAATTGCGGAAAAATTGAGACTGTGAGACCATTTGAACCATCTTCAACTGTTGTACATCCGTGTACATCAGTTGAAGGCGAGAGTTTTGTGCGTACACAAAACATCGCTGCTATATTGAACCACTGCCCTCCTTGGCAGTTCTGGTCGAATAGTTTCAATTTTTCCGTGGTGGTGTTAAAAACAGCCTGATGCGTTTACCCCTGGCAGGGTAACAACAATGATAGGAAATAAACAGCGGACATATTCTATTTTATTTGGCTGTGCCTTATTTTTAGCACCGCTTATTGCAATGATGATCAGCCTCTCTATCGGACGGTATTCGGTGCCGGCAAGCAGTACTATTCGCGCAATTATACAGTTCATTACACAATAATATCGCATTGGCAAAAGATAATGTTGAAGCTCACATTATTATCGGCATCAGACTGCCCCGCATCCTATTAGGGCTGCTCTGCGGCTGTGCATTGGCAAGCGCCGGAGCAGGGTTACAAGCGCTGCTTTCCAATCCGCTTGTGTCCCCCGATACGCTGGGAGTTGCCCTCAGGCGCAAGTTTCGGTGCCGCACTGGCACTGCTGGCAGATCAACGCCTGCTGATTGTACAGCTCAGTGCCCTTGTTTTCGGTATCCTGCCCTATACCTCACCTACCACGCAGGAAAAATAAAGCAGCAGAACTCCATTGTTATGCTGGTGTTAGCAGACGTTGTGGTATCTGCGCTATTCCAGGCAATGGTATCGCTCATTAAATACACGGCAGATTCTGAAGAAAAACTCCCGACAATTACCTATTGGCTGCTTGGAAGTCTGAATAATGCCACATGGAAAGGTTTAGCCGTAGGAGCGCCGATTATTGTAACAGGAACGGTAATCTTAATCCTTGCACGGTGGAAATGCAATATCCTTACCTTATCTGATGATGAAGCAAAGTCTATGGGGATCGATCTCCGGAAAATACGCTTACTGATCATTATCGCATCGGCGGCGGTTATTGCTTCCAGTGTTTCTATGTGCGGACAAATCGGCTGGGTAGGACTCGTGGTACCCGCTGTGTGCAGGATGCTCTTCGGAAGTGATAACCGGCGGGTTATTCCTGCAAGCGCCAGCATCGGTGCTGTGTTCATGCTGCTGTTAGATACAGTCGCCCGCAGTGCAACGCAGTCGGAAATTCCCCTTTCCATTCTGACAGCCCTTGTAGGAGCTCCTTTCTTTATCATACTGCTAAAACGGACGGGAGGCGGCTGGAAGTGATATTCGCGGTTCACAATGGGACATTTGCATTTAAAGGCGGCGCACCGGTTTTACGGGATGTTTCTTTTTCGATAGAGAGTGGGCAGATATTATCCATTCTTACCCTCCCAACGGTGTCGGGAAAACAACGTTGCTCCGCTGCATGATGGGAATGCTGCAATGGAATTCCGGCACCACTACGGTTGACTGGACAAAATATTATAGAAATTCCTACACAACAGCTATGGAGGCGTATTGCCTATGTTCCGCAGGCAAAATATCTCCCCTTTGCTTTTACCGTAGAGGAGATGATTCTATTGGGACGCAGTGTACACATCGGATTGTTCGGCGTGCCGGGCGAAAAGGATGAGACAATACTGTGAAGAAGCGATGGAAGCAGTAGGTATTTCCCATTTACGCGGCAAGTATTGCAACCGTTTAAGCGGCGGGGAGCTGCAAATGGTGCTGATCGCCCGGGCGCTATGCAGCAAGCCGGAGATGCTGGTGCTGGATGAGCCTGAATCAAACTTGGATTTCCGCAACCAGCTTATCATTTTGGAAACGGTTCACCGGCTTGCAAAAAGTTGACGGCTTATGCTGTGTGTTCAATACGCATTACCCCGCCCATGCCCTACGTATTTCCGACAAGTCGCTCATTCTCTCCCGCAACGGAGAAAGTATATTCGGGCAATCGGAGGCGGTTATTAACGCGAGATAATGGAAGATGTTTTTCAGGTGCACGTTGATATTCTTCAGGCTTCGCATAAAGGGATACCGTACAGCGCTGTAACGGCGGTATCTTTTAGCGAAATAAAAACAATTACTTACCAGAAGGTGTAAGGTATGAAAAAACTACTAATAACGGTATTGTTTTTTTCTATTGTGTTGGGCGGCGTCTACGGCGCCGGCAAAAAAGATGAACCGGCAAAGACAGCCGGAGCTGCAGCAATGAGCACAGCAGCAGGAACTCACACGGTTGTAGACTTTAGGGAAATTCGGTAGAGGTTCCCAATAAGATCGAACGAATCGTGGTATTAGGTCCGCTGCCTGCGCCGACGGTTCTAACCGTGTTTCAACAGGGTAAGACCGACAATATTGTCGGGGTCTCTCCCGATTCCGTCAACGGAGCTAAGTACAGCATATTTTCAAAATATGCCCCTGGACTTCCAAAATATTTCCTCTGCGTTTTATACCGGCGGAAAGCTCAACTTGGAAGAATTGATAAAGCTCAAGCCGGATGTTGTCTTTTATATGGATGCATCGGTTGCCGCACCGCTCCAGCAAGCCGGGATTGCTGCTGTAGCCTTAGCACATCCGAGTACCGGATGGGATGCAAGCCCGCTTGTAACCCTCAAGTCGTGGATGGATACGATGGCTCAAACGCTGCAAATGGAAAGCCCTGCTCAACAGGATTATTGCCTACGGCGAACAAGTTGAAAAGGAAATTAAAGCTCGAATTGAAAAGCATCACTCCCTCTCGAATAAGATTCTGTTTATCAGTAAGTATTCGGACACAACTATCGCCTCTGCCGGAAAAAATCATTCGGGCAATACTGGGCGAACTTGCTGGGCGGAATAAACCTTGGAGGGAAGGCAACTCAGGGAGCCATCAATATGGAACAAATATATGAATGGCAGCCTGATCAGGTCTTTATCTTAACATTTTCCGATAAGACACCGGATAATTTATACAACAACACTGCAGCTCCCGGACATGATTGGAGCGGTATAAATGCCGTTAAAAACCGGCAAGTCTTTAAGTTTCCGTTTGAATGCACCGCTGGTACTGCCCACAACCGATACTCCGCTTGCTAGTGTGGTGGTTTGCAAAAACAGCCCGACCCGACCTTTTTCGGCGATATCGATATGAATCAGAAAATAAAAAGAATATTATAAACAATTCTATAATATGACGCTTACCGATGCTGATGTAGAATGGATTTTTGCATCCCCGTGCAGAGGCAAAACGGCAGTATTTTTAATTCAGTAGTACGGATCGTTTAATCCCCTGCATTCCGTGTCGGGGATATTGAAGTCTATACCGAAACGGTGGGGGTAGGAGAGTAAGCTTTCACTCTAAATACCGCAAGCCTATTATTTAGCCGCTTGAACTTAGGCAGATTACCGAATAGCCAGCCGCGGAATGTGTATTTGCTCATTTCCAGATTAAAGCTTTCTCTTTAAGCAGCTTCAGCTTTGGGCACAGCTCTTCAAGCTCAGTACCGTTATCGATTCCCCATCGGAATACCGCACCGGTATGTTTAACGGTATCGTGGTGCTTCGAGAATCCTGCTGTGGCTCTACACATCAGCTCAGTGATAATCTGTGCTTCTGGAAAAAGTCTGCAATAATGTCAAAGGTCTCTTTAACCTCGGTTTCCGTCAGATACATGAGAAGCCCTTCTATTATGATCAATACATAAGAGGGTTCCTTGTAGTTACGGAACTCTTTACCGCGGTAACCCATGCGAGTATCAAGTACGGATCCGGTGAGCATCTTTCTCCGATCGGTATCGGAGAAGAACTGCCGCCGTACCGCCATGCTATCGGCAAGGTCAAGATCGAACCAGCGGATAGTTCCGTTATCGACACGGGAGAATCGGTCATCAAGTCCGCACGCAAGATTAAGCATAGTACAATCAGGATGCGCTGCAATAAAAGAGGCAGCTTCGGTCAAACATAATCGTGCGTGCAATAACTCCCTCATGGCTCATAAATTTATCGTATTTTGAAGTATCGCACTGCAAGGTCTCAAGAATTTTTACAGCGGTATAATCTTTAATCCTCGCATTTTTCCGCTGAGTCTCAGTTGCTTTTATCGTAACCGGTATCAGCATCGTCTCTTGTATAGCACCTAATTGCAGAGGCGGAGTATGCTTTTGTTCATTCATCATCATATCCTTTTTATAGTTTTTGAGAGATGTCCTATAGATAGGCATTCGTGTATCTAAAAATATCAGTTATCCTACGCTAACTTTTTATCAATGTCAAGAATAAAAATGCCGATTAATCGTTTCTGAATTAACCGGCGTTTCAAGGCTTTAACAAGAATTGCTGGGACAGAGATTTCCTTACGCTTGCCCGTTCAGCTGTAAGTATATTTGATCAGCAAGACCGAGCCCTGCGTTTTTTGGTCATTGTGCGGGAAAGCTCTTCGTATTTTGCTTTGTCATCCTGAAAAAGATCTCTGGACACCGAATGGATAAGCCGCCTCTTTTTGATCGCATACGGAGTCAAAAACAACTATGCACGCTTAAAAAAACGCGGGGCATTTTCCGATTGAACAGCCGGGTATTACACAGCTTGAAGAAGCAATTATTTTTCTTTATAAACAAAAACACTACAGGAAAGGTAAAAATTATGAACATACAAGGTTTTTGAACGCAGTATTAAAACAGGATGCCGAATGTTTATTTTCAGCCGCTAAGATATCGCAGCTGAAAAACACTGCCGAGTTTGCCTACCGGCAAACATCGCTTATTGACGTGTGCGATTTTTCGGCACCAATGCAACAGTCTTCGAGAATTGACATTCTCTCAACTGTTGCATTTTAAGGAACAATTACGCACTTACTTTTTCCGATTCGGCATATATCAACTGGCATTGTACTAATGAGCATTTCACGGTTGAAGAATACATACAAGCAAATTGCGAGTATCCGGGTACATGGGACGGAACAATCGAAAGAATAGAACAAATTGATGATGTAATTATCACCGCTGTCAATGTATACAGTTTTGACAGACCAAATTCTTTTCACGTGGTATCATTTATAAAAGTAAAAAGATGATAAAATCATTGCGATGGATGAGTATTGGAAATGACGGTTTCCCCACCGCGGTGGAGATTAGAGAAAAACTTGGAACAAAAATTATGCATAATGGGTAATGGGAGAATACAATTTAATGCAATGTATGATGAAGTATGCCGGCATGAGGAACCAAATATTAGCACTACTTGACAGGTTTTTATTTTCCTTATATTGTTGGTCAATACTTACAATATCATGCACTCATCAGTATGCATCTTATTTCTGCCTGTTGAATAAAAGAGTGTAAAATACACTCCATACAAATAACAGGGGCGGCAACATTGCAGGACGTACACGAAAAGAAATTGAAACAGAAACCGGTAAGCCGCTCATCAGCCCGAAAAACGCAATTGATTTTTCAAAACTGATGGACGATGTGGCAAAAGCTACACTGGAGAGTGAGGATGATTAATTTGTCATTGATAATTGAAGAGGATGGCGCACGGCATACGAGCATTACGCACTACAAATTGACATAGTAGAGAATTTACCTATGAATATTTTTGGAAATAACGCAGACATTGACACTTGACGATAAGGGTTGAACAATCTCTCATTATAAGTGCACGGACAGGGGAATTAAAACGTCATGCAAAAACGGTTAGTAATAACGGAAATAAGCGGCACCGGTATAACGATTGGCGTGATTTTTTTATACTGTACTTTTGTAATATCAGTGAGATATTTTCTCTCTGCATTTTGTCGTTTCCGCATCTGCAATATTTTGTATATTATTGCTTTTCAATATCATATGTATCAAGAAACGTACCGTAAAAGAAAAAAGCTCTTACAAAAATATTATAAAGACAATCTTGCACAGCATCAGCTTAGTACCTACACCGATAAAATGATTATTGGCGAGGATTATCTTGAATGCAGCGCATTGGGCATGACAAACCCTGATTAGAGCATAAAAGATTTTATCGGTATTTTTGAAACAGATATTTTTTTATGTATTTGAATATGCTCATTTTAACTATGCATTTATTAAAAAGATGCCATACAAAAACGATGAATATCAGCGAGTTGTGCAGTTCATACAAGATCGAAAAAGTATATTTGCAAAAGATAAGGAGGTTGTCTGATATGGACACATACAAAAGATTGTTAAAATATACGCCGGAGAAAATACACTGTGCATATTTTCGGTGGTATGCGCTACGCTGGGAGTTGCTTCTCAGATGGGTGCATTTTGGTTTTTATGGAAGTTTTGTACGCGCTTTTTGGTTACCAAAAATGTTACGGACGGATCGATGTATGCAACGGTGATTGTTGCGCTGTCGGCAGCTGTATTTGCTTGTATACTTTGCTGCAGTATGGGCATCTCACGTGCTGGGATTCCGGCTTGAATCGAATTTGCGCAAAACGGCAATCAACCATTTGATGAATGCATCGTTTGCTTTTTGATATGAACCCGTCAGGAAAAATCCGGAAGCTGATTGACGACAATGCACAAAGAGACGCACGTGCTGATTGCGCATTTAATTCCCGATAATATTTCTGCATTGTTTACGCCGATTTTTATGTTTATCATCGTATTTGCAGTTGATGTAAAACTCGGGTCTGTTGCTGCTTGCCGTTGCTCTTATCGGCGGTGCGCAGATGATGCTGATGATGGGCAATAGAAAGATGTTATGCGGAAGTATCAAGCGGCGTTGGAGCGGATGAATGCCGAAGCAGTTGAATATGTCCGCGGTATGCAGATTGTAAAAATCTTTAGAAGCACGGTTGAATCTTTCCGAAGCGTTTTTACGAAGCAATTACCGGCTATTCCGATTTAGCATATAAGTACACACTCAGCTGCCGTACGCCGTATGTGATGTTTCAAAGTGCTGTTTAACCTGTTTGCGGTATTTCACTATCCCCGCTGCCATTTTATTTTATGAACAAGGGCGCGGACGCTAACCTCATCATTACAAAGCTTGTCTTTTATCTGTATCGCCGGTGCTTTTTCGGCATTTATGCGCGTGATGTATGTCGGTATGTATAACTTTTCAGGCAAAAAGCGTTGTCGATAAACTCGAAAAATCTTTTTGCAGACATGGAAAAAGATAACCTTGAACACGGTACGGAAGAAACATTTGATAACTTCGGTATCGAATTTGAAAACGTATCGTTCGGATATACGGAAGAAAAGATTTTGCATGATGTCGGTTTTTACCTTTGGAACCGAATAAAACTTATGCACTGGTCGGCTCATCAGGGCGGAGGAAAAAGTACAATAGCAAAAATTGATTTCTGGGTTTTTATAAAATAAATGCAGGTGAAATTTTAATCGGCGGAAAAAAATATTTCGTCATATTCAAACGGAATGCGCTGATGCACAGTATTGCCTTTGTGTTTCCCAAACCTCGAAAGCTCTTTTAAAGACAAGCATTTTTTGAAAATGTCAAAAATGGGTAATAAACATGCAAGCGATGAAGAAGTGATGAATGCGCTCGGCTTGCCCGCTGCGAAGATATTTTAGCAAAATTCCCCGAACGTGAAAAACGGTTATCGGTTCAAAGGGGTACACTTATCCGGCGGAGAAATACAGCGCGTTGCGATTGCCCGCGCGATTTTTGAAAAATGCGGATATTATCATTTTTGGACGAAGCCTCCGCCGCTGCCGATCCGGAAAACGAATATGAAATTCAGCAAGCCTTTTTCCAATTTGATGAAAAACAAAACAGTGATTGATGATTGCGCACCGGTTAAGCTCGATTAAGAACGTCGATGAAATTTTTGGTTGTCGAAGACGGAAATATCATCGAGCGCGGCAGCGACGCGGAGCTGATGCAAAGGGCGGAAAATACAGCCATCTACAACGACTGTATTCTAAAGCGAATGACTGGAGGGTCTAGACTTTTTGCAAATATGCGGGCATCTGCCGAAACATACTGAAAGTCATCGACGTTTCAGAACCGCCACGGATGACGGTGATACAAAGCAGAAGCACGCTTTTTGTGAGAAAAACGTATCGTTGAACAATGTACATGGACGTACATTGTTCAACAGCCTATCTGAAAAAGCGTTGGAAAGAAAAAATTTCTTTAATTACGGGAGTTTTATGACTAAATTACAAAAATGGTTCGGGGTAAACCAGATCGGGGCAAAAAGGAATTGTTACGGCGTCGGTGTGGTCGATATTTGCGGACGTCGCATTTATGCTCCCGATGTTTTTGATGATGTTTTTGCAAAAGCTATTTTGACGGAACGTTGCAGTCGGTAGGATTTTATATCGGTATTATTGCCGTACTGCGGTTGTTATGTATGTGCTTCTGCACATCAATTATAATACACTCTACACCGCGACATACAGGAATGTAAAGAACTGCGTGTGAATATTGCCGATCGGCTCAAGGCGCTGCCGCTTGCATATTTTTCAAGCACGATGTTTCCGACTTATCGCAAACGGTGATGACCGATGTTGCTACAATCGAGCACGCGCTCAGCCACGCAATTCCCGGAAATAATCGGTCTTGTATTCTATTTAATTATTATCGGTGCAATGATGATTGCTGTGCATCCAGGATTAGGCTTATGCGTATTTGTTCCGATTATTATCAGCTTTATTCTATTGATCCTGTCATTCAAATACGGGAGACAACGCGGGACTTTTCATAAACAACGTGAGCGCACAGAATTTTTCAAGAAACGATAGAACTGCAACAAGAAATTAAAAGCTATGGGCTTACGGAAGACACAGCGATTGAACTGCAATGTCGATGAAGCGGAAAAACTGCACTGAGTTACGGGAGCGCATCAAGCGATTCCCTCAACATCGCACTGCTGTTTTTAAAGTTTTTCCATCGGCGCTACCGTATTTTTCGGACTAAAAATGTATCTGGCAGGCGCAGCCCCGCTGTTGTATCTTATCGGATATATTATTGCCGCTGCCCGTATTATAGATGCCGTTGCGGGTGTGAAATGAATCTTGCGGAGCTGATGTATATCGATGCACGGGTCAAGCGCATCAATGAGCTGCGCGAAACAAAAACGCAAGAGGAGAACCTGCTTCTTTGCAACATTACGATATTCAATTTAAAAGATGTGGAGTTTTCGTATAACGGCGAACAAAAGATTATCGACGGTATTTCGTTTATGGCGGAACAAAATAAGGTTACCGCGCTTGTCGGTCCTTCCGGCTGCGGAAAGACAACTGTACTTCGGCTTGCATCCCGCCTCTATGATTATGATAAGGGGCAAATTCTCATCGACGGCAAAGACATTGCACAGATTGACACCGACAGCCTCTTCGATAAAAATTTCGATTGTCTTTCAGGATGTTGGGCTTTTTAATACCTCAATTATGGAAAATATCCGGGTCGGAAATAAAAAACGCAAGTGATAGCGCAGTGAAAGAAGCGGCTCGTCTTGCCAACTGCGCGGACTTTATCGAAGCGCTGCCAGACGGCTACAATACGGTTATCGGCGAAAACGGCAGCAGACTTTCCGGCGGAGAGCGCCAGCGCCTTTCCATTGCGCGCGCCCTTTTGAAAAACGCGCCGATTATCATCGCCCTGACGAAATCAGCGCTTCGCTCGATGTAGAAAACGAAATGAAAATACAGGAGAGCCTTAACACGCTCATAAAAGGTAAAACCGTAATTATCATTTCGCACCGCTTAAAGTCAATCGAGAACGTGGATAAAATTATCGTGATGAATCAGGGTAAAAGTTGACGCAGAAGGCACGCACGCAGAACTGTTGCAAAAATCGGCGCTGTATAAGAGTATGATTGAAAAATCGGGATTGACGGAGCGCTATACCTATTAAAAAGCGCGGGTAAAAGATGCGGAGAACATAGGGGCATCTTTTAAAACTCGAGTTAGATTTTAGAAGATGCCTTACCAGCAAAGCTAATAACGGGTTTCAGTTTTTAGTCTTTATATTACAATGACTTAAACTGAAACATCACAAAAAGGAATCTAATGTGAACCTCTAAAAATGATTCGCAATCCGCTTGAGCGGATATAATAAACCATTTCCTTACAGAACAAGCCGATAGGCTTGATTCGCAATCCGCTTGAGCGGATATAATAAACCGTTTCCTTACAGAACAAGCCGATAGGCTTGATTCGCAATCCGCTTGAGCGTATCACGCTTGGCTGCCACTTGTGAGTTTTGAGCCGTCTGACCGCTCATTGCAAAACCGTTCAGGATCGTTGCCCGCAGGCATTTCGAAGCAATCGCTTTTACGGTATTTGAAAGCCTGCTCCCGGCAAGGGTACAAAACGGAATAATTGTTTTACCTGAAAAGTCATTACTTTCCAAAAACGTATATACAGCCATCGGTAAGTCACCCAACCAGTTCGGGTAACCTAAAAAGATAATATCATAGTCTTTTAAATTACCGATTTGTTCCGCAAGCGCGCGGGGCGAGCTTTTCTTCTTTGTTCTTCTAAGGCGACATTGGTCATTCCCGGTAATTTTTAGGATAGGGGTAACAGTTCTGATATGAAAACTATCTGCCTTCAAATAATCTGCAATACATTCGGCGATAATCTGCGTATTGCCTTTTTCGACTAAATCCGACGCCGTAGTTTTTCATCTGCAAGAGAAAAATACGCAACTAAAAATCTTTGCATCCTTTTTGCGCCGGAGAGAGCCGCTTGTGCAAAATGCCGCCGCTGACGTGCTGTTCTGTCCGGCAAAGGACACCATGGTCAACAGACCGAAGAAAAAAATAAAACACTTCTTTCCATCGCTTGCCTCCTTAGTATGTTTTGGTGTTTTAAAAATATACCAAACAGATCAAACTATGTACAATAAAAAGTTTTGCAAGGCACTATATCGAAAGTGCATCGCGGATTTTACAGCTCCACAACGATTTTCCCGTTTACCTTACCGCCGTCGCATGCTGCGCAGGCTTGGGCAATATCGCGGAACGCAAAGTGCGCACCGATAAGCGGCTGTAAGTTATGCTCGGCTAAAAAGCTGAAAAATTGAATCGATGTCTGCTTGGGTAGGAAAAATTGCTGTGAAAGCCGGTCAGATATACACCGCTCGGAATTTCTTGGATGGGGGCGAAATGCTCAAGTGCGAACACACCGCCGAGTACGCCTGTATTGCACACAATGCCGCCCGCCGCCATGCACCACAGCGTATCGCGTAAGGTTTTGCAGCCAACCAGTTCCAGCGCTTTGGTAAAGCTGCCATTATATGTTTCAGATAAATTGCCGGTATCTAAGACGCATTCATCAGCGCCACCCTCTTTCAGTAGGTTCAATTTGCTTTCACGATGTGTTGTGGCAGCAATGCGGCAGCCGATCTCTTGCAATCTGCATAGCAGCGTAACCGAGAGCGCAGGTGCCGCCCCGGACTAGCAGGGTGTCGTCTTTTGTAAACGCAGGCATTGGAACAGAGAACCCCATGCAGTAAAATAGGTTTTCGGGAACGGCGCAATGTCAGCCCATGTCATATCGGACTGTATTGCAAAAACGTGATGAGTAGAAGCAGGGCGTATTCGGCATAGCTGCCGTTGAAGCTGCGTCCCATATCTCAACGCCAAAAATGTACATCCTTGTATATTTTTGGCTGCGAGTTTTGCCTTATGTCAAAAACGTCGCTTCTGATTAGAACCAGCGCATCCATGCCGCTTCTGAAACTGTACGTACTTATACACGGAAGCATCGGCAATTTCTCCCACGCATTCGATTCCGGGAATAATCGGTTTTTGTATGTAATCATGTTCGATTTCAAACCGCCGCAAAATTTGTTCGGAGTGGTTGAGTCCGAATGCATGGATTTTTACCAGCGCCCATCCGCTCTTTTACGGCAGGGAACAGGAACATCGGTTAGCACAATCTCGTCTGCAGCGGTCGGTTTGGTCAGTACGACGGCTTTCATCGTGTTGGGTATGGTATGCATACAGTCTCCTCTTTTTAACATTTTTTTCCAGCATTGCGGATCGGCAGCATAAAAATCACCGCCGCAGCTTCCGCTTGCAACGGCAGGGCATCCGCGGCAATACGGAAGCAGTTCGCATTTTGAGCACTTGCTGAATTTTTTCCGTAGTCGCGATAAGATTCCATCCGCGATCCTATCCATCACATCGCTCAGTCGCTCGGTATAGGCGTTTCCGACGCGGCTGTTTGCAACGCGGCGGCAGGCGTAAATATCGCCGGTCGGTAAAATGGTGATATGGCAGTTTCCGCAGTTGCAGCCGCCGTAGATAATCAATTCATCTTGAGCGAAAGAAGTACCGGTATCGGTTCCGGCGGCAGCTCGACGGCAGTATATCCGACTGCATCATGTGCGGCAGCCGCATCAAGAGGCGCTGAACGTTTAGGAGGTAATTCAAACCGCCCGTGTTCATAGTCAAAAAGCGTCCAGAGATGATCTTTTCTATTAAAGTACGTTTTACAATTTTGATTTTCATACGATTTGTAGATGGCATCAATCTGTTCAAGAAAGTCCCGGTACCGTTCGGGTGCAATATACCAATCGCTTTCTTCATTCCCCTTACCGTCACTTGTGGGGACATAACGGGCAAACGCATACACCTGCGCTTCGGCAGCGACAACTGCATCAATGACCGCCGGAATTTCATCGATGTTCGTACCGCTGACCGTTGTCATAATCACGCTTGTTATGCCGGCACCATTGATAACTTTGATTTTCCAACGTTGTCTTAAAACTACCCGGCTTTCTGAACCAATCATGCGTGTGTTCCATACCGTCGATACTCATCTGATATTTATCGCAGCCGTAATCGCGCATTTTCCGGCATACTTCATCTGTCAAATGGAATGGATTTCCCATCAGCGTGAAAGGGATATCATGCTGATGCATTAGCGAAAGCAAATACCAAAAGTGCGGATGCAAAATCGGATCACCGCCGGTGATATAAAAAATAGGGGAGACGATTAAATGTTTGACAGAATTCCAACGCATTATAAAAACACCTGTTCCATCCGCCCGCAGTTCATCGTTACTAAAGCGGGATGCCGCTTTCGCAAAGATGTAACAGTGTTTACACCGTTGGTCGCATTCGTCGGTGATATGCCATTGAAAGGCGAAATATTGTTGTGCCATAGGAGTAAAAACAGACGGCAGCGAAAAATCTACCGTCCGCGCTTATTCGTGCGGAGGGTTTAATACCGACGCTTGCGTCGTAATAAAAGGGTATTAAAGCCGACTGCAACCACCTTATAGAACACACGGTGCGAAACGTTGAGCACTGTGCCCCGACGCTTGCATCGGGGTATGTTGATTTTAGAAATAGATTACTTTCCGCCTGCTCCGCAAGCAGAACCGCACGCGGCAGGTTTCTTTTTCAGGTGTCTTCTCCGGTTTACCGGCACCACAAGCAGAACCGCGTACGCAGCGGGTTTCTTTTCAGGTTTTTCAGCTCCCGCAAGCAGAACCGCACGCTGCCGGTTTTTCTCCGGTTTTTCCTGATCCGCATGCCGTACCGCAAGCAGCGCCCTTTTCAGGGCTTGCTTTTGTTTGGTTCCAATCAGCCCAAGTTTGAAAGCGCCATACTATCCTCCATCAAAAGGTATATGTGCATCCGTAAAAAAACTCAAGTGAGATTTTTGTACAGATGCCTTGGTATTACTATAAAGTAATCTTAGACCTAAAAACAAGTACGCACTTTTTTTGTAACCTGCTATCTGCCCTTTGTAATAATGAAATCTGTTCGGAAACTTCCATTTTGGAGTGTGTCGGAGAATCGTTCAAGGATGGGTTAAAGATCTAATATGTTCAATCTACTACCCAATCTTCAATTTTCAAACCGGTTACTCTTGAAAATTCATTCGCATTATCATTAAAAAGCCACTCGCGTTTCAAGTTTCGGCTGATCTGGTCTCGTAAATGACGAGTCAGCAACAGAGCCAAATAGATCGACCCAGCCCTCCGGATAATGAGGCTCTATTCTTTCCATGATTTTGCTTACGACCCACTTTGAAAGCGACATATTTTCCGCATGAGCTTCGTTTTCAATTTTGAGAAGCTGATCTTGCGTAACGTACAATGATAACTGCGGCATATTCGTACCTCTTTTTCCAAGTGTAAAACAGTTTATTCGTGCGGAGGGTTTAATACCCCGACGCTCTGTGTCGTAACAAAAGGGTATTAAAGCCGACTGCAACCACCTTATAGAACACACAGTGCGAAACGTTGAGCACTGTGCCCCGACTGCTTGCGTCGGGGTATGTTGATTATAAAAATCAAGTATATTTGCATCGTATATTATAAAACAGCAGGCTTGCCCCGCGCCGATTTTTTTGATTTGCTCATGATAGAAAAATTAATAACAACAGGCGGTGCCTCAAAGGGACGGTTCATACTGTCATCGTTCGTTACATAGTCAAGTCCGATGTCCGCCGTAAAGGCTTGCAGTTTTGCATCAAGCTGTTTCCAATAACTGCGGTCTCCGTCAACGTATATGTTTTGATAGAGCGGCAGCAAATCAGTATAGTTCGTTCTTATGTAGTCCATGATCAGCGGTTTATAGCTGCCGCGTAAATTGAGATTTTCAAGCCAGATTAATGACACTGATTTTGTACCCGTTTGATAATCGCTTCAACATCGGTAATACCGGGGAATATCGAGAGATAAAACAGGTAGTACGTACTCCTGCGCGGTAAAAGTTTCCCTAAAATTGAACAACTGAACAAAGTGTCAACTTTGGGGAGGTAGTTCAATTCGTGCGCAGAACGCGCACATACAATCAGCGAGTTTGCTTTTTGAAAACTCGCAGTGTTTTTAAGCGGTGCCATTTGAACCGCTTAAAATAAACCTTCCATTGCGGTAAGGCGCCGCTCAATTGAAACGGCTTTATCCATATCTTGTTGAAAGCGGTTATCGAGTGTGTTAATTGACCATGAAACGCGGGCATTGGGGAAGCTCCGAATGATATCCAGATCGCGCAGCACTAAATCGCTTTTTGTTGCAATACTGATTTTTGCCGCGCATCCGCTTTCCAACTGTAAAAAGCAAAGAGCGGGTGCGCTCATAGGCTGCCTCTTCCGGATTATACGGATCGGTAACGGAACCGAAGAATAATTCTTTCCCTGCATATTTTTCAGGATGCTTTATTTCCGGCCAATCTTTAATATCCAAGAACGTTCCCCACGGTTCGGTATGTCCGGTAAAACGCTTCATAAAAGATGCATAACAATATTTGCACGCATGGGTACATCCCGTGTATGGATTAACGGAATAATCCGCTACGGGTAAATTCGATTTTGTGAGAATAGATTTTACGTTTACCGTTCTGAGAATAATATCACTCATCTCAAGGGAACTCCTCTATCACCATGATAAGCAATCGATAGCATTGCATCCAGTAAATGGCTGGCAGCAATACAACGTGCATCTTGCGGTACAGATTAAAATTGTTAAGACTTGTAGCAGGAAAAAGTCAAAAAGCGCCCGCACTGATCATTTGTCAGTACGACCACCCTATAGTATAATATGTCACCATACATTGAGCGAGTTTGCATTTTGCAAACTCGCAGTGTTTTTAGACAATGCCAACTGCATTGTCTAAAATAAGCTTTCCCATAAAATGCAACAACTGAACAATGTGTCAACTTTGAACTGTTGCATTAGTGCGCGAAAAGCGCACGCGTTAATACGCGATGTTTGCGCTAAGCAAACTCGCAGCGTTCTTAGACAATGCCAACTGCATTGTCTAAAAATAAGCTTTCTTTTATGCATTACAGTTATCACCTGACAATACTTTAGCGTTAAAAAGCTGGGACACCCAAAAGAGTGTCCCAGTCATATCATACAGGTTTGGTGCGAAGTTGTGTTACCTGCCACAGCAGTGCTTGTATTTTTTTGCCGGAGCCGCAGGGGCAGGGATCATTTCTGCCGACTTTGGGCGCGGTACGCACAACTGGACGTTTTCCGGCTTGCTGCTTGCCCCATCGGAGAGCTGCTCTGATGGAAAGATGCCATTGAGCTGTGATGTGCGGAGCCCTGCGGGATACGGCGATTAGGGCTGCGCGAGGAGGGTTCGTCGGTACTGATCCGTACTAATACCAGTAAGGAGGCAATGGAGAAGCGAATTTCGTCGAGCATCGCGTAGAATATGTCGAACCACTTCTGAGCTTGTATTCCGTGAGCGGGTTTTTTTGCCCGTAGGAGCGGAGGTAGACGGCTTCGCGTAAGGCTTCCAGATTTTCTAAGTGATCGAGCCACTTGCGGTCTATTGCCTGTAAATACTGATACCGAATGAACATATTGAGGGTTTTCATTACCAGCAAGTGCGAGCTTTTTCTTCGAGATTTGCTTTAAGCGCAGCGAAAATTTTCTGCTGCAATGCGCTGGTGTCGGCAGCTTGCGCCATCTTTTGTGTCTTCATCGCTAAAAATATAGCCGAACTTTGTTTTTGAGCTTTGCCTGCAACTCCTTGAGCTCTTCCGGTTTTTCCTTGCGGAACCGTGCTTAAACTCTTCGAATGCATCATCGAGGTATTCTTCTATTGTGGTATAAATGCGTTCGACAAGGTGTTCATCTTGCAAAATCTTATCACGCTGCTCATAGATAAAAGCCACGCTGCTCGTTCAGCACGTCGTCATATTCAAGAAGGTGCTTACGGATATCGAAGTTGCGCTCTTCAACCTTGGTTTGCGCCTTTTTCGATACTCTTGTTGAGCCACGGGTGTTCAATCGGCTCGCCGGGTTCCATACCGACCTTTGTCATCACCCGTTTAAGGCTTTCGCCACCGAAGAGACGCATCAAATCATCATCGAGGGAGAGGAAAAATTTTGAACGCCCGGATCGCCCTGGCGCCCCGAACGTCCGCGCAGCTGATTGTCGATACGGCGGCTTTTCGTGCCGTTCGGTACCGATAACGTACAAAACCGCCGAGCGATTTAACTTCCTTATAGTCTTCCTGCCACTTTTTATATTCTTCGTCGTATATTTTTTGATACACTTCCGGCTCGGCTTCGGTTCCTGCCCGCTTACGCGCCCTAAATTCGGGGCTACCGCCGAGCTTAATGTCGGTACCGCGTCCTGCCATGTTGGTAGCGATGGTAACCGAGCCTTTTGCGCCCGCTTCCGCGATAATGAGCGCTTCCCGTGCGTGGTTCTTGGCGTTCAATACCTCGTGCCGAACGCCTTTCCGAGTCAGCAAGGATGAAAGCTTTTCTGATTTTTCGATGGACACCGTACCAACCAGCACCGGCTGTCCGCGTTTATGCGCTTCGGCAATCTCGCTGCAGAGCGCTTCCCATTTTTCCGCTTCGTTCAGGTAGACCACATCGTGTTCGTCTTTGCGGATAACCGGTAAGTTGGTCGGGATAACCACAACATCAAGCGAATAAATCTTGTTGAACTCAACCGCTTCGGTGTCCGCCGTACCGGTCATACCGGACAGCTTGTCACACATACGGAAGAAGTTTTGAAAGGTGATGGTTGCCATCGTGCGGTTGCGCTGGGCAATGCGGATATGCTCCTTCGCTTCGATAGCCTGATGCAAGCCGTCCGAATAGCGGCGTCCTTCAAGAATACGTCCCGTGAACTCATCGACAATCTGCACCTGCCGCTTCTTTTTACAACATAATCAACATCAATGTGATAGAGGATATGGGCGCGCACCGCCTGCGTAAAGTAGTGGATATATTCAAAGTTTTCTTCTTCAAAAAGGCTGCCGTTGATTAAGCCCTGTTTTTTTGTAAAATATCCTGAATGTGCAGCATACCGGAGTCGGTAAAAGACACACGGCGGCTCTTTTCATCGAGCGTATAGTCGCCGATAATCTCTTCTCCTCCAGCTCATTGGGATATTCACCGGTTTCAGGATTCTTTTTAACTTCTTCAAGCTGATCGACGAGCTTTATCGACATCGAAATAGCGCTTGGTGTCGTCCTCAGCGGAACCGGAGATGATGAGCGGGGTGCGAGCCTCGTCGATGAGGATAGAGTCAATTTCGTCCACAACTGCGAATGAAAAGCCGCGCTGCACTTTTTTTCTTCTATTGTAAGCCGCATATTGTCGCGCAGATAGTCAAAGCCGAACTCGTTATTGGTGCCGTAGGTAATATCCGCATTGTAGGCAGCTTTCCGTGCGGCGTTATCCATGTTGGAAAGGATTGCACCGACACTGACCCCCAAGGTATGCGTAGACGGTACGCATCCAATCGGCATCTCGTTCTGCAAGGTAGTCGTTGACGGTTACGATATGTACGCTCTCCCGGAAAGGCTATTGAGGTATGACGCGGCGATGCTCATCAAGGGTTTTACCTTCACCGGTCTTCATTTCGACGATGCGTCCTGGAATGGAGAACCAGCGAGCCTAAAAAGCTGCACGTCGTACATCCGTTCGTGCAAAATGCGCCGCGCTGCTCTCCGCGCTAAGGCAAAGGCTTCGGGAATAAAGGCATCGAGGATTCACCCTTTGCAAACCGCTCCTTAAACTCGGCGGTCTTTTGCTTAAAAATCTTCCGGAGCAAGCGTAAGCGCCCATGCTTCTTTTTCATTTATCTGATGAAGAACGGGTAGTAATGCTTTAATATCCCGTTCGTGCTAGTGAACCGAAAACGGCTTTTAATTATTTTATCTGCAATCATTATATCAATGTACAGCGATTTGAACTAAATGTCAATTTTTCAGAGAAAAAGACTGATCAGTATCTCTAAAAATCGCTTAGATTTTGAAGATCCTATAAATTCGACAACCGCAGACTTTATCAAAAGTCGAGATTGGCGAATGCCGCACTTTGCAACGTCAGTGAAAAAGTGCAATCAATAAACGATGTTTGCGATACGCAAACTCGCCGTGTTTCTAAGCAGCACCATTTGTGCTGCTTAAAATAAACCTTTCCTATAAATTCGGCAACCGCAGACTTTATCAAAAAGTCGAGGATTAGCTGATGCCGCACTTTTGCAACGTCAGTGAAAAAGTGCAATCAATAGACGATGTTTGCTTTTGCAAACTCGCAGCGTTTTCTCAGCGGTGCCATTTTGTACCGCTTAAAAATAAACGTTTCTTTTTATAACTTTTTTAAATCCACCCGCTGGGTACACACAATAGAGGCGGCTCAACCGCAGACAGCCGTAAAAACAGCACGCATACGGTTAAGCCGCCTCTCATGATAGTGCGCAGTGAGGACGCACTGCCCGCGCTCTTAGCAAAGGTACGAGAAGCGGCGCAGCGGTGCGCCGCTTCTCGTACACTGGGATACGTGATGAGTTACCTCAATCAGCCTCCCCTACTTCTTCTGAGCAGTTTCGAAAGCGCCATCTTCCCGCACGGCATATCCCACGAGCGGGTTTGTAGTACCGTTGCCGCCGGTAACCCATCCTGCAGCGTCAGAGCCTGAATCTGCTTTCTGTGGAATAGCCTGCATCACCCCAGTGGTTTTGATCTTTGTACACCCCGACATTAATACGGTATTCCCGTATACTATGCTCCGTCGGAACAATCGATACTTCCCACGAACCGGTAAATTTTTTTCATTGGGAAGTGCGCCAGCACTTTATGCTTTCCGTCTCCCTTTTTCCCGCTTGCTTTTCCTCTTCATTTGGATCAGCCTCATCAACTAGGTAAGCCAGCTTTTGCGCTCGCCCCGCCCTGCATATAGTAGCTAATGTATGGTATCCATTTTCCATTAGCCTTAGCGCGAGGCTAGGTCAGATTGATACGTGCGTACCGGTAAGCGAAAGGAGTCTACAATGACAACCGACCAGTCAAATCTGTGGACCCATCTTTAAGTTTGTTATACCCGGATAAATCAGCGTATTTTAAGTTACCACTGTCGTAGAAAGCAACATGTATACCTCCTGAAGGGTCTGCAACACTGCGTACATATTCGCCGCCCGCACTTATTTTGACAGGGGTTGACCATGTAACATCATCGGTGCGCGGAGTTTCCGGTAGTATAGGGCATACATTAAAGAACGCTCTTTGAAGTTATACCATACAGCCGTAACCACATCGTATGTTGTACCGGCTTTAGCAGCTGGAACCGCCGCAAGCGACACATATTGACCGGAGTTATTAACAGCTCCTGTTTGAGTAGAACCGCCCTTATCACTGGGATATGCTTTTGCAGGAGGTCCCGCCAATATACTGAATAATGTTGCAGGCGGTTCCTGCATTTTACCGTAGCCAGTAAGGTCTATTAGCTGCCCATCGTACTTATGGAAAGGTGAACTATTCTCTTTACTGACCGAACCCCATCGGTAGCGGATATGCTGGTTGATAGCATCGTAATACGCCAGATAGATAAAGGTTTCTTCGTTAGCAGCGTTGCCTGCAACCGTTGTGATCGAAGGAGACTGTATCCGATCGGGGTCTGCAGTATAGGGGGTATTGGTAGTACCAATATTTTCAAGGCGAAGACCGATACCGTTCTGAGTACCGTCATTATTTCCATAATTGTTGCGAACATTCATTGTTCCAGGTCTTCGGGAAACAAATTTTGAATACGAGGCAGCCCCGCCGCTTTGCCCAGAGTTCATATCAACACCAGTAGCCATACCGTATGTATAACCCATTTCGTCAAAGGCAAAATCCGTGTGTACATACTGTGCCCAGTTGCGATCAAATTGCCGCGCCCCCTTGTAATCTGTTTGCCCAGCCGCATTGCCAAAACCCGCCATATTAAAGTATTCAACACCATTTGCATACGCAAGCCCAACACTGCCGTCTTTCGGTGAAATCTTTAACACCGGATAGCTAATAAAGCCGTTTGCAGGTGTTGCTACCTTTTTAAACTGCCATACGTCAATAAAGCGATCATCATTTTAATTCGTCATTATTAACATTATTCGGCTCCTTATTATACGGCTTTGCATTAGCATTTTTATTATTGATTGACGCAACACTGTTGACCGTTGCAACCAACTCACCGGACGTTGCGGAACCTATTTTATACTTTTGTATCAGAGGCGGTAAGGCTGGTTTCTTTAAGCGTATATGCTGCACCTGTTCAAATTAAACCTTCTACGGTTATTTCTTCCGTATCAGCTACAGGGGTATTTTTTCCCAAAGCCGTTCTGTTATAGACAGAAGCGTTGCTGCCGAGGCTCTGAAAGCGTAGTCGTTATCCCCGTGATATACGGCACGATATCGACTTTGCGGCTCGCCGAAGCTTCGTGAGCTTGATCCGTATCTTTTACCTTTATTGCAATGTTTTTATCAGTTCCCACTACGCCCGTTATCTTTTCGGTGTTCCAATCGAGCTGCCATTTAACAGTATGACCTGTTTCAACGCTGAACTCAGAATTGACTATCGTCAAGAGCCAACCTTTTTCTGTTAAAAACTTGTCTCTCGCCTTAATATAGTTCTCATACTTAGTCTTCTCAGCGCTCGCAGCAGTATTCTCCGGCTTCGCCATATAATTGGGATTATAAACATAGGTTCCTGTTCCCACGTTCTTAAATTTCCCTGTATATACAGTTCCGCCAGCGTTTTTCATATTCGACAAGTTTCTTCTCAGCTCCCTACCGTAGCTGCTCCATCTATTCCGTCAAACTTAAAGCCGTCAATCTTCGCCCAAATTTCCGTGATAACCTGATCGTCATGAGCAGTACCAGTAATGCTTATCTTGCCGGAAACTTTATCATCTCTGTCCATAAGCCCCGTTCCACCGGTAGTAAACGTGACCGGCAAATCGAGTTCCTATTTCGATGTGTCCATTCTTGCGGCTGTTACCGTACAGGCTGTTTTCGGTTTCGGAAACCCACTTAAACGGGTCTATCACATTTGTAGGAACAATTCGATCTTTCGTATCGACAATAACGTCAAGTTCTAGCTCAGCGCTTCCCATGTGTCGGTACCAACAGTTAAGTCTGACACGGAATTCCATACGGTAAGCACCAAAGTGCGCTTTGTAGGATTAGAACTTCCAAGATTATCACTTTGTTTTATCTTGTCAAAATCAGTTTGCGTCAGTTCAATGATACCGCTTGAAGGTAGGGGCGCAAATTATGCACTTCCACTTCAGGTAATGAATCGCTTATTTTTCGTTTAGTGTGTATTTTTAGCCGTAGCCCCCTATATCTTCCGCAGTAATTTTAATCTGCGACTTATTGTTTTTGAACCGGAAAGTACCGCCGTCAGCTTTACCATGCCAATCGTGATCTTTTGCTGTCGATACCATCGGGTTCATAAGCGGCGTCATATTTCAGCGTCAATTTCTTGGTTTCAACCGTAGAATCAGCATTTGCGATAGTGCCGTTTCTATTAATATCCGTTCCTAGCGACACCTCGGTGATTTTTAACAGATTTTTCTTCAGCTTTACCGCTCTTTCAATGGCTGTAGGTGTATTATGTGCACGATCAATCAGGGGTAATGACGATTTTTCCCTCACCGTCAACAATAGTTGAGGCGCTTACATCAATTACGCCTTTCCATGTTACAAAGTTGACATCGCCGTTGCCGACATCCGTCAATACACCGCTCGGAGACTCAATTCAATTTCAGTTGAAGTAATTTCATTATAGTTTACCTTAATCTTTTTCAACACCGGAGCCTACATCATAAGCCGCTCCAACTACGCTAACCTTACCGTTTCCGTCTGGCAACAAATATTCAATGGGACTGTAGATAAGATACCCCATCGTCGGATTTGTCGGAGCAGAGTCAAGCGTAACCGTACCGGTAGTCTTATCAAACGCGGTAATTTCAATATCCTGCCCCGAAGCAAAAACTTTCATTGTCTTGTCAATATTTGTTTTTCCTACCAATGCAGAGTCGCTAAACGAAGTTTCGCTCACCGTTACGGTACCCGATGAAGCTATTTTCGTACCGAATACAGCTGTAGGAGCAGTATTATCGTACTTAAAGGAGAATATTGTCGAAAGCCGTTAAACGCTTCTATATTGCCCTGCTTTTTTAGCCTTTATTTTTATAGTGATATTAAATCCATTATCACTTCCGGGATTTGCCGTCGTTTTAACGGAATTTGCATTTTATAGTTGCTACCGTTTTGTACAAAGCATGGCACGCCATGTAGCTGATAGTTGGTAATTTCGGTGTTTCCTGCTAAAGTAGTACCCGTAGAGCCTGTTACATGAGTTGCCGCCTATCTCGATTTGTTCTATACCGGCATTATGCGCCAAATCCGCACACAGATACAGATTATCTCCCTTTATCCACATATTCGAAACATAGGTTTTGGTTTTCAGGTACCAACCGAAGAAGGAATAGCCGTGCCAATTTTAGCTTGGGTTTGCGACTTTCATATCGGTAATAGTCAGGGCGGCTTTATCAACAGTGATTTTAACCGGCTTTGTCCATTGACCTGCAACACCCTTAGCGTTTTTGCCGCGCAGTCTAAACCAAATATCTCGTTGCGTACCGCTCGAAGGTTCAAATTTTTTATCGCCGTTTATTTCTAAAGACCAATATGAGCCGCCACTCTTATATTCCGGATTAGTTCCTGTGCTGGATAACTGTTTTTCCGTCAGGATTGGGGCACCAGTTGACTGTGCCGAACATAGCGTTCTGTGTAAAATTAGGGTTGCCGGAACCGTCTTTTTGTCGGTAATCTGAATCCATACGGATGCCACTCGTCCCGCAGAAGGATCCGGTACACTGACTAATCCAGAAATACGGATCGTACCGCCTAACACTTGATTAGCGTCAGGCGTTGATACGGTTACTATCGGAATATCACCATTCGGGTCTATTCTGAGTACTTTGGTGATAATCGCGGTATTACCTTTTTGAGCTGCTCCTCCCTGCGTATCTTTCTCGGCTGCTTTATCTTCTACTAAAAAGAAGACCGGAATATCCTTACAGTTCGTCCGAGCCAACCTTTTTTTACCGAGCGTTGGGGCTTTTGTTTTATCGGTAATATTATTGCTACCGGTAAAGTCGATACTCCAGTTGTCTCCAGATAATGCAATATTTTTCCATCCGGTAGCGCTTTCGGCTGGTTGTACATTGATGTTATTATTGTCTTGTTTACCGACGATATATTTTATGCTTTTTACGCCGCTCAGGGTTATCTACAACCGATCACGCATGAGTAAAAATCACCGCTCTGATTTTTTAGATAAATCGGGGCTAAATATTTCTTTTTATTTCGGGCGCTTTTTGTATCAAAAATAAAGTCTATTTCATCGGTATCAGTTAAACCGGGACCCTGCCTTGGATAAGAACTTAATAGTGTGAGGTCCATCGAGAAGCTGGTGGGAAGATTTTTTTGCTTGGATGTTCCGGCGGGGTCCTTCCACTTACAACATACCCCCTGTGGCTATTTTTTGTTATTTCAACTTCTACTTCGTACCGAGGATCATTCGCTGCTGTGGTAGCTTTTTCAGTTCTATATCGCTATCGCTAACTGTCGTGCCAATATTGCAATAGACATGACCGTTTGTTGTATCGATTCCAGTAACATCAGCTGCAATAATGAATTTTTGCATCTGCTTTTTTTATAACCGTCCAGACGAATCGGTCGTGTACGCGGACCGCTTCCAGCGGAATAAAAACTTTATAGCATACATACCGCTTGCAGTATCAGAATTATCATACGCTTTCGAAAGTCGTTTGATTCTTCATTGCTGGTATCGCGACCTTGTACATCTACGGCATATATCCCCTCACCTTGGTAGAAGGGAATGTACATTGTATTCGTAACTTATCGCGCTTCCGTTTTAATCAGATCAGGGTGGCTGCTTAAATAAGCATCAGTAAAAAGTGTCAAAATCAACCAGCGTTATCGGATGATCTGTATCAAAAAGCATTGTTGGTCGGCTCCCACTTATATAGCACAATTTTTTTATTTTTACTCGCCTTATATGCAGCAGCATTGGAACCGCCTACCAGTGGAATGGTATCTTTGTTCGGGATAAGCTCTACTACAAACGATGCATCGCCTCCGGCTTTTAAAACATAATGGCAGATGCCTGACCGAGAATAGTTGATGCCTCAGCGGATGTTTTTCCCTTTTATTTCATCCGTGGTCGTGAGGCAAATGTTTTTGAACCAATAACCTTAAAACCCAGGAGATTTACTCGGATCGGTTTAAAACTACTGCGCATATCGCTCATTTTTTTATCATAGCAGACTTTAGCTTAGTCAAAGCCACCGTATCGTTGCGCAATGCTTTTATTTTTATCGTGCTCATTGGTATCGGAACCTTTTTACCCGCAAAATAATCGCTGATAACCTCAGGCGTATAGCCTTTCGCTATTACATCCATATATATCTCATTCCGCATATAATACCAGTCGGCTTTATTGCGCTTCGCCGGAGACGCCAGTGCCTTTACATTCACGGGCATTATCAGTACAAATATAGCTGACCTCTGAGCGGCTTTGATGGAGCTTGAGCTTGTAAATCATATAAAAGGGTTGGTAGGAGCTGTGCTGTACACGGCAACCCGTGCATCGACATTATTACCAACATACATGGATTCAATCGGATTGACAGTCGTACCGGGAACAGTTACCTCTAGCATTTCGACCGCATTTTTTTCGCCAGCCTGTCCGACAACAGAGAATACGGCGCCATAACCATCGGCTGGATCCGATGAAGAAGAGTCGTATTTTCCTCTATATACCTAGATGGTCGCGACACAATGAACACCGGCGGCGTGTTGTCTATTTTATAGTTCTTTGTAAAGGTTGTCTTATTGTTAGCAACGTCGGTAACGGTAACAATCGCCGTGTATTCACCGTCGGGAATGGGATATACTTTTACCAGCTCATGACCTGGTTCGTTTCCTTTCGATTCGTTATCTACCTCTACTTTCCACGAAGCAGAAACATCTCGTTCAGAAAATCCTGTAGCGATATACTCTTTGCTTTCTTCTCTCGTGTCGATATTTTTAAAAACAACTGTAATCGATTTAATACCGTCATCATCGTTCGCTGTTCCTTTAAGACAAACGAACTTCGTATCGGTGTCTCACCCACATCGGGGTAGATAATTTCGCCAACCGGCGGAAGAATACCAATCTGACCGCCTAACCCTACGGTACAGGTAAAACCTGCAATGGCAGCAAGCACAATCAGTACAAAGGATACTGCGCGATTCATCTTTTTCATAAGCTTTTCTCCGCTTTTAGTATGCATCCTCATCGCCTTTATCTTAGGGCGATACCAATGCTTTTCTCATGTTTTCTGCTTCGCTCATCAGCGACAGACTTACCGTTTTACGCTCCTACCAAGGCAGAAGCCGCTCAATCGGCATAACTTTCTACCATTCCGACTCCTTTATCGGCAGGAATACCTAAAAACATTAATGTTGCCATTAAAGTTACTTATATGATACTTTTTCGAAAACTTACTTTTACAGATGACTTTTTAGAAGATGACAGATTACCGCATATATTACTAAATGTTGTTCGTTGTATACCGATAATTCAATCTTTTGTCAAGATGCTGATTGCCGTGGGTTTGGAGAAGAGATGGTATCCCCCTTGCAATTTATAGGTTAGATTTTTACCTGATGCACTGCTTTTTCAGTTAGATTTAACGTGATGCAATGCGGAACCTTGTACTCTGCTGATATTTAGAATAAACTACCGCCATGGCAGGAAATACATTCGGAACGATTTTTACAGTTACCACATTCGGCGAAAGCCACGGAGCCGCAATCGGCGTTGTCGTTGACGGCTGTCCCGCCGGCATTCCGCTGGAGCTTGAAGATTTTACCGCTGCGTTTAATACGGCACGGCGGCTGGGTGCACTTTTGAAACCGTGCGGCGGGAACCGAATGCACCGAAATCCTTTTCCGGCGTATTTGAAGGCAAAACCCTCGGAACGCCGATTGCGGTGCTTCTGCGCAATACCGATGCGCGCCCGCATGACTACGAAGCGCTAAAAGACATATACCGTCCCGGTCATGCGGATTTTGCCTACGAGGCAAAATACCGCCGCCGCGACTGGCGCGGCGGCGGACGCGCATCAGGGCGCGAAGCCGCGGCGCGGATTGCCGCAGGTGTTATCGCAAAAAAAGCGCTAGCGCACTATCCGATACCGCATCCCGCACAGTATACGGTATGCAGGGCTGACGGTAAACTGCTGGACGGCACATCCGCTACCGGAGCAAACCGCCCGCGACCTCGCGCCGGTCTCCCGATCACCATAGAAACCTCAGCGATAGAAATTGCAGGTATCCCCTGTAACCCAATCTCTGCAACGGATGAACTCCCGCCGGAAATAAGCCGCAAACTTACTGCGATTAAACAGGCAGGCGATTCCGCCGGCGCTCTTGTACAATGTACGGTGCGAGAATGTTCCCGCTGGTATCGGCGAGTCGATCTTTGATAAGCTCGAAGCGGAACTCGCAAAGGCGGTACTTTCCATCGGCAGCGTTAAGGGCATTGCATTCGGTGCAGGTTTTCAGCTGGCGCGTATGTCTGGTTCGGAAAGCAAATGCGCTCGATAAAAACCATCACGGGGGAATTGCCGGCGGCATCTCCGACGGAAAAAGACATTGTATTTCAGGCAGTCATAAAACCAGTGCGCTCAATCGCTCAAGAACAGATAATGGAAACCACAAACGGGGAACGAATAAGCCATGCTATTACGGGGCGACTATGATGTCTGCCTCTACCGGCGGGTTATGCCCGTTATCGAAGCAATGGTTGCCATTGTGCTTGCGGATATGCTGCTTCGGCAAGGGGCTGCCACAATCTTAAAAAGATTGATTTGTGCGGATCGTTTCATACCCGCCGCTCCTCGGAAGAGCCCTGCATAGGGATGCTGATTCAATCAGCATCGGATTGTAGTAATATTGAATTATGGTATCGTAGTACATAATACGAAAGATAAAAATGGACGATACTGGGTTTGAACCAGTGACTTCTACCGTGTGAAGGTAGCACTCTACCACTGAGTTAATCGTCCTTTATAAATAACGGAGCAGATGTTACGCATATTCGCGGGATTTAGACAAGCGGGCATTTATCATTTTTCTCCTGCGTTGTTCTGAAAAATATATCCTCTACGATTGAAATCACTGTATATCTATGCTATAAAAGAAATATGCAACCGTCTATATCTTTTTTATAATGTGAAAAGAGTCGCCCGTGTGTGTTCCTTTAGAGACGCTGTTAAAAATAAACGATGAAGAAGAGGGAAATTATATCCCTCGGCAGATACCGATTTTACCCGATTCTCTGATATACAAAAATCCACCGCCATCCTTTTCGCGATGTTGCATTTGAAGTGTTCCGATCCTTTTTTTCGGGATGTTATTCCCGAATCCGATTCTCTACACCCTTATTGCGCGCGCATTTTCTTTCAGGGTTCCGGTATTCCCGATTGATCCCCGTACTTATATCATTGAACTTACTCATGGAGACGGCGGGTCGTATGCCGATTTCGGCGCGCGGTTTACTGCACAGCTGGTCAATTATTTCTATCAGCGCAGCGGGAAGCCAGCGCATATTCTTTTTGCAGGGACGGAGTGCGAAACGCTTTCGCTTGCAAAAGCATTTTCCGAGTTTGAAGATATTCATGCAACTTTTTTATATCCTAAAGATCCGAAAGATGCTTTTTCAACCCATGATAAAACAGCAATTTCTTTTGCTGCCCGAACACATACATATCTTTGGTGTCAACAGCTCTCTGACTGACTGTCAAGCTATGGTTCAAGAAACGACCAGAGATACTGATATTATCGGCTCGATGGAGCTTTTTTATTCCTCAGGCAGCGCATATCGGCTATCTGTTATCGCAGGTGTGTTGCTGTCTGTATGCTGCATTAGCGGTACTTTCACGAGCTGGTTATGATAACAGTATTGAACAGCCTCGATTGATTATCGGAACTCCATTAAAACAGCCGAATGCCCTCACTGCGGCGGTACTTGCAAAAGAGATGGGGGCGCCTATAAACGGTTTTATTACGACGGTTAATGATGCCTGCCCTGCACCAGAAAAAGATTATGAAAGAGAATGCAGGCGTTTTAAGAGGCTGTATGCACACGAAGATTCTGAAAGATGTGAGTCGGAGGCTGCCTTATTTCGGTTTAATCAAGATTCCGTGTTAGATGCAATGCGAGACTGTAAGGATCGGACTGGGTATATTATCAGCTCCGATATTGCAGAAGTGTGGCAGGCATGGAACGCGGTAAAAAAACGGTTTGGCAATAGCGGATGTACATAATCCAATCGAAAGTTTTTTGCACGAATACCGGTTCATTACCCCGCTGGATATCCGATGAGCACAGCGCCCATTCCTGCATCACGATTATCCCGGAAATAACGCACCCCGCGTTCCATTCCGAAGCAGTGAGAACAGCCACGGGAATATATCCGTCGGTACCCGCTCGTTTTGAATATAACCCGCAAATAACCGACGATCCCGTACTCGAATGTGCATCTGCAAAAGAGTTAAAAGATTGGCTCTTATCTCTCGCCTAAGAGCCTTTTCGTAAGTCCGTTACCCTATCACGTTTTTTTGATAAACGGCAATACTGCTTGCCTGTTGTTGTCGGCTACGAACCTTTGTTATGTGTTGTCTCTTAACAAAAATCGATAAATTCTTTTTGCCCTTTCTTTATCAATTACATTACTAAAAGATTTGTCTTTTAACATTTTTATCCAAAGCTTCGCTTTCAACCTGAGTTACTCCTCTTGAATTTCTTCCAGCCCAATGAAATTGTTTTACTGTTTTTCAATTAATTCTTTATGATAGACAGAACATAGAATTGTATTCATTATTCTATTTTTCATCAATTCCAATAAAAGTAAAAAAACAAAAATACAGTATTATCTTTTGACATTACTTCCAAAAATTTATCGATATTGTATGCTTTTGGATTTGAATTTCAAAAGATACAACTTTTGTTTTTATATCTGCATATGTTTCTGTATTTGAAGATGTAAATCTATAATCTCCTAATTCATTTTTTTGATATCATAGACCGGCAGATTGTTTTCCTCTTTAGCTAAAGCTTGCATCAATTGATTTCTTTCTTTATCGTCTGAAGTTACTAATGCTTCTATTAATCGTCCACGAATATTTACATTTTCTATTCTAGATGCAACTATTATTGCGCCAGAACATTTTCTTTTACTCGCTCATTCAAATCTTTATTTAGAGCTAAGAATTCAGAGGAATTTAACAAATTTTTCCGCTCTATCGATTGATTTATAAATTGCATTTTTTTGATATTAGGCGTTACTTCAAATTTTTCCTGTCGGAACTATTTCAGATGTAGTTTCAACTAATCGTTGCAAGTTTTCTTCCCAAGAAGAATCTTGGTGATAAGCAAATAATTTTTCAAAGTTGTTTGCATTATTTTCTAGCCCTTGATAATAACGAATTATATCACTGCCGTTAAAAACTTCCTTTTAATATTATGCATCGATAGTTGCTGTGAACTATGACTTATTTTTATGTAGGAAAAGTCGTGTTTGCAAGCAATACTTTATTGTTTTTCGATACCTGAAACTAAAATTACAAAAAAAGGGATTTTTATCATATTTCTGTAATGCAGAGAGAAAGCACTGTATTACTAAAAGATTTTTGTTTTTGTGAAACTAACTCTACTGCAAAATAATTACAATAAAAAAACGCTACGATCTCTTATCAGACCAAACTTTGTTTGAATAGCTTTTTTTACTTTTTCTCTTTATCATTTTGCGGACAATCTGAAGAAACAACAAAATTAACAAAATCTTTTTACAATAGAATTCATAACACTTCTTTTATGCAAATAATGATAGCTCTTCCGAGTCTAAATTTTTAGACGATTCAGATTTTTCAGAAGACGTTCTTGTATCTGCTTTCTTTGAAAGTTTTTTTGTTGTAAAGGCAAAGTGTGTTTCGTTCCCAGAAAAACACCGTCTGAGTAACCCTGGATTGTTTTATCTGTGTCTGCCATTTTTAAACGTTTTTTCTGTCCATATGCAATATTCTTCATTTAATTCAATACCGCAGTATTTTCCGATTTAATTTTTGCAACGACACTTGCAGTTCCACTTCCTAAAAATGGATCAAAAACTACATTTCCTTCTTTTTGATGATGCTAAAGACCAGTTTTTGCATATAATTTTTTCACTTTTTTTGAGTTGGATGGTCTGTATTTTTCAGGCATTGACCAAAAATGGAATGGAAATGTCATCCCAAAAGTTTGATGGATATGTTAATCTGAAATTTCCATCTTCACTCTCATCCCAATCTTTTTGGTTTTCCATTTACTTTATATGTGGCAATTACTTTTTCGTTTTTATCATTACTGATTTAACATCAAAAATAATAGTCATTTTGATTTTTTTACTGCAAACCAAATATCTTCCATTCCATTTTTCCAATTTGATTTTTGCTCGCGACCCTTTCTCTCTTTGCCAAGTAATGCGATTTAAAATTGTCAATTCTTTTTCTATTGCGCGCTGCAATGATGAAGTACATCTCCAATCTCCGCACATATATAAAGAACCATTTCAGTTTTAGTTTTTTTACAAACTTCCGGAAACCAAGTTGCTAGATACTCATCATAACTATCATCTGAACGAGAATTAAATTTCATTCCATTAAAGTTTTTAGATAAATTATATGGCGGGTCAATAATAATTAAATCAGCAAACTCATTAGGAACATATTTTTAGCATATTTATGACATCACCATTTAAGGTTTTTATTTATAATATCGGTGTTTTTAGAAATATTCTTTTCTGTAAGTAGCTTACTTTTTAAAGACAGCTCTTTCTTCATTAGATAAGGTTAAAGGTACGATTGTTTCTTGCTCTTTCTTTTTCCATAAAACATACATCCGAATACAAATACTATTAGCAATGTATCATAATTGGTATTTTTAGACTATTACTTTAAAATGAAATGACCCTAGTACGGTCATCCACATATCACGCTTTTGATAAACGGCAATACCGCAGTAAGCGAAAAATAAAGATTGCGCTATAGGGCTGCCAGCGAGAGCACTAATGCGGCAGTTTCGGCGTAGCGCTGCGTTTTACCGATCCGTTTTAAACAATCGTTGCCGCCCCTGCCCATGCAAGGTATGCCGCAACCGTGATGGGAACCGCCATCCCCTGCCGATATACCGATAATCGCAATGATGCCGATACCCGCCGCATCCAGCGTAGAAACAAGCACCAGCACCAATAAAGCCGCGGGGCATGGATACATACCGCTGAGCAAAAACGCCCCCACTGCATATTTCCAACCGTGCGGCGCTGCGGGCGGTAGTTTTTATACCGAGCGGTGCCGTAGTTTGCGGAACCGTAACTCGCGAACTCGCAGAACCGTAGCCTGTGGAACTGTCGCTGACAGAACCGGAGCTAGCAGAACTCAAGCTACTAGAACCCGATCCGGTAGAGACACCACTGCCGAAACCGTGCCTGCCGGTATTGAATGCCGCTTTACCGTTTTTGAGCGGGGGCAACCGAGCGGCGGCTCAAGCGGAAATGAGGAAAACGGTTGGGAAATATACCAGCCAATAGATGGAGGATCGAAGCGCCGGAAAGCAACAGCAGCAGGATCAAAGACAACCGCTTCGAGATAAATTGCTGCGGAGTCGGTATGCGCGGAGATTGCGCCGCTCACATTGCGAAAAAAATCAACAGCACAAGGAGGCTGGTTACGCCGTGCAACCCCGCTAAGGTGAGGCTGGTTACGGCGGGTTCCCATGCGGGAGCATTCCGCGTAAGATAAAATGAGAACACCAGCGCTTTTCGGTGTCCCGTACCAATGCGTGTATTATTCCATAAAAGAACGCGAGCGCGATAATTGCCCAAAAGCTACTGCGCCGAATGGGTCTGCGTCCATTCATAGATTGCATCGCCGAGCTTGGTATGGAGCTGCGCTTGCCGATTCACCATAAAATCAGCCGGCTTTTTCCGTGCGGATGGGCGCAGGCGTATCTTTTTCCCGGTAAAGGGGTTTGCCCAAAAGAGCGCCGATCATAGTACAGAATACACATAAGATAACTCCATATCGCATTGTGTCGCATCCTTAGTAGGTAATATGAATTTCTTTTGGATAGTACGTTTGTAAGCCCGGCTTCCATACCGTATACGCCGTAGTCATATCAGCGGTATCAAAAGGGTCAGTAGTACACAGGGTATGTTTTATTTTCGGCAATAGTATAGGTTGGAGCGGCTTTTACTGGAAAGTCCGGTAAAGATAACCGGCGTCTTTTTCATCATACCGAAAATCACAAAAAACTATAATCGTATACCGCAAAATAAAAAAATCGCCGCTGTACTTCGACAAGTCAATATAAAAACGATACGAAACAATACCGTCTTTTGGCGCACCGAAAAAAATTGCTTACTTGCGAGGGACTTGCCGCTTATTCCCCTGCCGGATAAAGGTAAAAATACGAGTAGTTTTTCGTGTTGATAAAGGCATTGTCATAGACGCTTTGTGTTTCGGTCTTATCAAAAGTCCGTCTCGGTTCAGATCATACCCTTGGATAATATCAGCGCTAAAAACGGTCAAATGCCCATGTTTCATAGGCACCTTTGAATTTTCCCATTATTCAATACAAACTCAGTTTGAGCCGAAATGAAAAGATGCGGGTGAGCTGTCAGTTGAACCGGTGTGGGCAACAGCAAGGTACTCAGCAAAATCGAAATGCATACTATTTTTTTATGTGTATACCGTATCATCCTTTATACCTCAAGTAGTTTTTCATTTGAACAGAGAGCGGATATAAAAAGAGTCCTTAGTGAGGACTCTTTTTGCAAGAATAAAAACGGATGCTTAAACTTTCTTAACAACATAGTTGCTCTTTAAGCAGCGGAACAGAGTTTCAGGGTTACATGTTCTTCCGTCAATTTCCGTTTTTTACGTCGATAAGGTTTGGGCGCCATACGCGGCGTTGGTGATTCATCGATTTACTAACCGTATTACCGCTCATCTGCTACTTTTCCACAAATATCGCATCTGCGTGCCATAGTTCACCTTCCTTAGCTTTGTCTATTATCAGCATTTACAATAAAACGCTATATAGTATACTGTAAAGCAAGTCTTATGTAAAGAGGTCGTTTGCAAAATTGCACGGAACTGAGTGATACAATAAAAGTGCAGTGCTAAAATCGCCGAAAAAGAGAGGTGGAAAGGCAGTGAAAAGGTACGATGAGAGCTTTCAAACCGAGGCATTGAAGCTGTCAGATGACATCGGAGTCAAGAAAGCGTGTGAGCAGCTTAATGTGAACCACGAAAGATTTATCACCTTGATACGACAAAACTCACTGTGGAGGAAGTCAAGACCATCGTCCGAGACACACGTTTGCTTACTGCTTAAATACATTTGGGATGTTTAGGTACTGCACTACCTATTGACTATTCCAATTATTATTTTTTTATATTGATTCTAGACCTTAACCACATGGAGGAATTGTATGAAAAGACTTTATGAAATTTGGAGTTATTTTAATAGCGTTGGCTGTTGCGCTTGCGGGTTGCCGCACTGCTACCGGCAGTTCGGAAGTCAAGGAAATGACCGTTAATGTCGGCATCACTGACGGAACGAATGCGGTGAAAGCTCCTGTTGCGATTAAAGGCGCTGATTTTTAACGCTATCAAGGCTAGCTTGTTGCAGAGCTCGGACTTAATGCGCCACATAATTCATTCTGAGCAAAACAATGCAACATATATCGTAGCTATCGATAAGTTCTATTCTGAAGCGGCTGCAACTGCAGACAAAGAAGTTCAGGCTGAAGCTATCAAAGATAATGACACAATCTACGTGAAAGCTGAAGCACTAGTGCAGCTATAACGTTTGCCATCACAGACGGAACGCTCAGGTTGAAAGAAACAACTGTTGGCTATACAAGTGTTGATGTTACTGCTGTCGCAAGTGGTGCAACAATTTACCTGAAAGCTAGGAAGAATAGTTAGTTCTTTTCCAGAAAACGTAGTCTATGACACAAAAAAATCCCGCCATTTGGCGGGATTTTTATGCAAACTCTTACCAAAAAGTTTTTGGCAGAGGGCTTGATAAATTATTATTTCTTCGTTATAACCATTCTAGACCTTAACCACATGGAGGAATTGTATGAAAAGACTTATGAAATTTGGAGTTATTTTTAATGGCGTTGGCTGTTGCGCTTGCAGGGTTGCCGCACTGCTACCGGCAGTTCGGAAGTCAAGGAAATGACCGTTAATGTCGGCATCACTAACGGAACAACTGAGTTGAAAGCTCCTGTTGCAATTAAAGGCGCTGATTTTAACGCTATCAAGGCTAAGCTTGTTGCAGAGCTCGGACTTAGAGCAGATAAAAAGATTCGAGAAAGACGGTTGCAACATATGCCGTAGCTATCGATAAGTTCTATTCTGGAAGCGGCTGTAGCTGCAGACAAAGAAGTTCAGGCTAAAGATATCAAAAGTAATAACACAATCTACGTGATAGCTACTATTATACCAATGGATCACTTATAACGTTTGCCATCACAGACGGAACGCTCAAGTTGAAAGAAACAACTGTTGGCTATACAAGTGTTGATGTTACTGCTGTCGCAAGTGGTGCAACAATTTACCTGAAAGCTAGGAAGAATAGTTAGTTCTTTTCAGAAAACGTAGTCTATGACACAAAAATCCCGTCATTTGGCGGGATTTTTATGCAAACTCTTACCCAAAAAGTTTTTGGTAGAGGGCTTGATAAATTATTATTTTTATAATCATTCTAACTTTTTACCTACATGGAGGAATTGTATGAAAAAGACTTATGAAATTTGGAGTTATTTTTAATGGCGTTGGCTGTTGCGCTTGCGGGTTGCCGCACTGCTACCGGCAGTTCGGAAGTCAAGGAAATTACCGTTAATGTCGGTATCACTGACGGAACAACTGAGTTGGAAGCTCCTGTCGCGATTAAAGGCGCTGATTTTGCCGCTATCAAGGGAAAGCTTGTAGCAAAACTTGACCTTACTGCGGCTGGTACAGAGCACTGGTTCATCAAAAATCCGATAAGAACATATACACAGTAGATTTGGGTGCTTTCTTTTCTGATGTTGCCACAGCTGATGCAGTTCAGGGAAGCGGATGTCAAAGCTGGTAACACAATCTACCTGAAAGCTACAGCAAAAAACAGTGAATGTAACGTTTGCCATCACAGACGGAACAACCAAGCGGAAAGAAACAAGTGTTAATATAACAAGTCTTGATTTTTGATACTGTTGCAGTGACCGTTGGAAGTCAGCTCGGAATTAGTCTTAGTTTGGGTAGTGGTGGTGGTACGACAGTTATAATAGATGGTGATACATACACCGTAGATATGACTAAACTCTACTCTGACGTCAACGCAACACAAGAGGTTTCCATTAATAATCCTATTGAAGCTATCAAAAGTGGTGCAACAATTTACATGAAGCGCTACGAAGAATAATTAGTTTTTTCACAAAACGTAGTTCATAACACAAAAATCCCGCCAAATGGCGGGATTTTTCGTGTGTTAAGCGTTTTATCCGCAAAACAAGCTCAAATCTTGAAAAACATGAGCTTTGCGTAAAGTCGGTTCGTAATAAGGACTTCGTTGCGCAAAGGCTTTTAGTTTTGGCTGGAGCTTTATATAAATTAGGGTTGAGTACTTACTTACTAGAAATTAACAAAAACTCTTGACAGAGGGTATCAATATCAATTTTGGAACTGCGGGGCAAATGCTGCAACGAACTTCGGTATCAGCTGTTCAGCAATGCCTTCTATGTAAAGTCCTGCAGCCTGCTTATGCCCGCCGCCGCCGAAAGAGGAGGCAATACTACTGACATCAACAGTATCGAGGAACGAAAAGCCTACGCTGCAATGCGTTTCGGTATCTTGCCGCACAATGCAAATCGCTTTTACCCCTGCGATGCTCTGAATCAGCTGATATGCCATATCGGAATCTCTATTTTCGATGCCGATTTCTTGTTTATCTTGGTATGTTTCATACGAAACGATGAGCCTTCCGCCATAATACGGCTTCATACGGGCTAATACGCGCGAGATAAGCGTCCGGGATCCGAATGATTTACCGCCATTAATCGCTGCAAATGTGTATTTTCGGGTTTGCGCCAGCCTGTACCAGCCGCGCGGTATGCGCAAAAACCTCGCCGCTCCGCTCATCCAAATGGCGAAAAAGCCGGTGTCGGTGCAAAAGCCCGAAAAAGAGCATCTCCGCTTCTTCTCGCGTTACAGAACCGACCATCTTTTCGATGATCGTTTGAATAATAAAAAGTTGTTGACGGCGCTTCCGCATACACCAACGAACCTGCTTCATTTGTCGTATTGGTTGCATGATGATCAATACAGATTGAAGGAAAAATTTTTAATTGGTCGGCAATGTCACCTGTCCGTTCTATCCCCTGAACAGTCAACAATGATAACGCCTGTATTTTCAGGGTGTTCGATGAGCGTCTCCGGCACCTGTGCAGAAAAAGCTGTTCATACATCCGTATTTCTGGTCGTTGGAATGGACCGGCGGAAAGCAGCTGCGTTTTTCCCAAGGCGTTGTAAGAAAAGAGACATCGCAATACTGCTCCCGATACAATCGCCGTCGGGTTCTTTATGACCGGCTATGAGGAACATCGGATACGAATGGAGGAAATCAATCAATCCCTGCGGAACAGCAGGTGTTATAATAGCAGCCATGAATCACCTAGTCTAAATGAAAAAAGGCACAGACTTTTCAGCGAACGGGGTACCTAAAAATCAATCGATTTTTAGCCCCCTATGCCTATTTCCGATACGGATTAGAACTCAAGCGCGAGCGACTCTACTCCGTCAAATTTTTTCATTGTATTGCTGCGGATATGGCAATATACCCCATACTTGAGACCCTTATCTCTCGGTGCGGAAATTTTTAACGTATTCACATTTTCCGTCACGGATAAAGAAAGTTAAATACGGGTTAACACGGGTGTTGATCAACGAAATATCCGCCTTATTCTCTTGCGGGCTGAACCACTCTAACGGGATGAATGCTTCTCCTGTTTGTAAGCCCTGCCCGACGGTAGATAACATAGTAACCTTTTGAGTGCGGAAATATCTTTAAAAGCTGAGTATTTACGTAATATATATCAGCCTCTTTCTGCTCAGCGGCGAGCGGGAATACACTACTGCTCCAAACAGTAAAACACAGAGAATAAAATAACGGCATATCTTTTTCATAAGATTCCTCCAGAATATGGTATAGAAATTATAACAATGGATATAAAAAAATTGCAAGCGTACCGGTTATAATTGCAGCGCTCTTCCGGCGTATAAATCGGATATTGAGAAATGACAAAAACCGCTCACAGAATTGCGGCTCGGCTGGAAGCGGCTGGTACCGTACAGCCGGTAAACTTGTCCCAGAAAGATGGATAACAAGCAGAAAGCCGTCGGCTAAGACTGAACAGCGTGCAACAACTACGGCAAGAAAAAAACCGTATACGGCGGACGGGTACGAGCGATAGAAACCGGAGATATTCGATATCGGTTGCCTTTTATCGGCGCGCCCAGCTCTGACTGCATGGGAAACGCGCGCGGCAAAAGGCGGAAAATCAAACTGCGGTGTGCTTTTCGTATGCAATGATCGACGCACAGTATGCCGATAGGGTGGTTGTTGTTACCGACAACATTGGTAGATTTCCCCAACTTTCCGCCCGCTATCCAATCGATTGCTGTTGATGCGGTTGCAGTCGTAGAGGAAATAGGGAATCCGGAAAAAAATTGCCAGTAAAGAGGTCCACTATACTGAGAATCCTAAAGAACTGATGATGGCAGACTATGCCGCACGATTTATTGCATACTGCCCAAACTTCAAAGACGGTTTTTCGTTCCAAGCAGGCGCGGGAGGGGCAGCCCTCGCGGCTATTCGCTGTCTCAAGCAGTATCAGACAAGCAAAACCGTTTTGAATTTGGCAAGTAAGGGTAACCCTGCTTACAATTAAAATGAAGCTTATCTGGAAAACGTAAGGTATAGTTTTGGCGTAGATCACTCCTGTCAGCAAATGTACATCCGTGTACATTTGCTGACGGCGAGTTTTTGCTCACGCAAAAACATCGCCTCGTTTTAGTACCACGGACATCCCTGTCCGTTCTGAATACCATTTACCGTTAGCCTTTTGAAATAGACGGTGTAGATGCTAGAGCCCAGCCGAAATAAAAGCGGAGGGCACGCCCAAAAACGGACATCCGTGTCCATTTTTGAGCTGCCAGTTTGCAAGCAAACTGGTTACTGTTTGGAACCACCGCCATCCTTGGCGGTTCTTATACGTCGAGCATTTATTGCAGTAGCGGCACAGGATGCCATCGTTCAGAAATGTCCGTCCGTGGACATTTTGAACTTCGAATTTTTCTATAAATGAAAAATTCGTTACTGTTTGGAACCACTGACATCCTGTCAGAGAAGCGATGTTTCAGCTGCTGCCGAATCTCGTAGCCAAAACTATACACGGATGTATAGTTTTGGCGCAGATGCACCGTATATTTCAAAAGGACTAGGCGTGCCACTCCATATCCTTATCCATCGGATACATCGGGCTCGGCAAATATTTGTAGTGGAGCCGCGAGAACACTTCGTTGGTACTGCCGTCAGTGAGTACCAGCATCGAGCGTTTTGCGATGGCGCGAATTTCCGGTTCAAGGTACCCAAGTTTAACAACGATAACCTTTCGCTCCGTAGGTTCAACACCGAGCGCCCGCATCATTTCGGGGTCGTAGCAGCCGACATGCTTTTGACGTTACGACAACATCGACGCCGCCGACATCCAAGAGCGCCATATCGCTGTTCTGTGCCTCAGCCCATGCTTTGCAGAGCTTTTTTTGACCGTCGCTTTTTACCTGAATGGGTGAACTCTTTTCTTTATCGAAAGCGGCGCCGAGCGTCCCCTCGACAACATTTCCCTCTCCGGCTTTCAAGGCGGCTGCAACCAAAGCGGGGTCGTAAAACGCCTGATAGCATAGCGGCGGATTTAGCGAGGTTAAGAAAAGGATCGGCAAGGATTGCCTTTTAAGAAGTTGGTTACATCCCTGCGAAGAACCGGCGGTAGGATTATCTCCTGAGTCAGAAAGCACCACCGGATACACACCTGCTTCAACACTGGAACGTGCATGGATAAGGGCGTCGGCAGGTTCACGAGTTTCGTTATAAAAGCCGAATTCTTTTCGGGTATCCCAGAACAACTGCGCAAGTTCCCGTGCCTTTTTCCGTTGCGAGCTGCTTTATCGCCGTCGGTTACCACCATCGCCGTAACGCCGTTGTCGGCAGTATCAGCCCACGGAAAGCCGAGCAGGTACGAAGCAGCCATAATGTGCGGCTGCTTTTTCGTATTCGCGTAACGTTGCCGTCAATTTTTTCATTGGTTCAACACTGGTTTCCGACTGTTCACCCGCGATAAGGAACGGAATCTTAACTGCCGACATAACCGGTCTGATGCCTTTTTCCAAAGTTTCGATGGTCATCCGTGCTGCATGAATGCCGATTTCATACGTGTCCGTATGCGGGGCGCACTTGTACCCTACATAGCCGTCTACATAGTCAAGCATCCGCTGCGAAATTGTGGCATGCATATCGAGTGATGACAAAATAGGAATGTCAGGGCAGATTTTACGGATATCTTCTAGTAAATCGCCTTCCGCCTCGCCGATTTCGCGCACCCGCATTGAACCATGCAGGGAAAGACACAGGGCATCCAGAGGAAGCGCATCTTTAATCACCTGTAAGAATTCCTTCTTTAATGAAAGATAATAGTTTTTATCCCATTCTCCATTTGGAACCGCCCGTGCAATAAGCGCCGGAATCACCTCGTATCCCGCTTCTTTCAATGTTGCAATCGCCCCCAAAAACGGAACTTTGTCCTTTCTCCCTCTAAAAGCTCTTTTTCCTCGTAATACCCAAATATCGTCGAGCTCCCGTGGTAATTGGATTAAAGGTATCGGATTCATGGTGCATACCGCCCACGAGTACCCGCTTTTTCTATTCATCTAAAAACTCCTTCAATATGAACAAACACAGCACAAAACACAGCTATTCCAGAAAAGCCCCTATTCCTTCAACGCTCCTTCTCCAAAGCCCTTAATCAGCTGTGCGTGGAAGATAACATAGAAGACAATCATCGGAAGTACGCCGATAACAAGAGAGGCATACTGTAAACCGTAGTCAATATTCAACCGTCCTGCAAAATTGAGTAATCGCAACCGGTAAACTCTTCAATGTTGCCTTTGTGGTAAAGACGAATACGAATAAAAAAATTCATTCCAATGCTGTAAAAGGATAGAATAATCATCGTCGCGATGACGGGAACGGAAAGCGGCATTATCATCATCCAGAATATGTAGCGATATTTCGCACCGTCTATCTCCGCCGATTCAATGAGCGCATTGGGAATCCCCTTAACATACGAGACTGCAATCATAATGGAAATCGGCAAGTTGAAAGCAACATACGGAATGATGACACCTAAACGCGTATTGATCATGCCGAGTTTTGCTTCTAATTGGAACAGCGGGATGATAACCGCATGAACACTGATCATGAGACCAAAGGCAAAAACCGAAGTAAAAACTTTTTGATGATTTAAAAAGGAAATTTCGTTAATCCGAATGCTGCCGCCATTGCAAGCAACATGGTAGAAACGGTTGCCGTAATGGTATAGATAAAACTGTTTACCAATGCAATACCTAAACCGCCTCTCGCCCACGATTCGGTATAGTTAAAAATGGTTGGAGCTTCCGGCAGCGCCAACGGGTGGATCATAATTTCCGCATTTAACTTTAAAAGATGAATAAAAAGCCAAATAAGCGGAAACAACGTGAGCACCGCAAAGGTTAGCATTAAAACGTAAGCGCTTGTTTGCCAACCCTGAGAGGCTTCCTGCAGCATATTTCGTTTTCATAGTAATCTCAGTCTCCTAATAATCAAAGCGTTTTTGTTACGGCGCGGCTTATCATCAAAGCTATAACGGTAAAGATGATAATAATAACGGCCAACGCACTGCCGTATCCATAATTTTGGAATACAAAGGTCGTATTATACATATAAACGGCGATAACTTCCGTAAAGTGCGCGGGACCTCCGCCGGTCATCGAATAGATAAGGTCAAAACTCTTAAAGCTGCCGGAAACCGCCAAAATAGTATTGATAAAGATAACGTTTGCAAGCATCGGTGCAATAAGGCGAATAAAAATCGTTCCCTCCCGCGCACCTTCCAGCTGCCCTGCCTCTATAACGCTGTATGGTATCCGCTGCAGGTTAGCTAAAAAGATAACCATATAAAGACTGGTATGCTGCCACAACAGTACAAAGAGGATCGGAACAATCGCAAGGTATTTATCCTCGAATATCGTCATAATGTAGTCAGGATTGCCAGTTAAGTCGCGTATAATCGCAGGAACAACGCCTACGGGAGAAAATATCCGGTTCCATAGTTGCGCAACGATAACGGACGAAATGGTTATCGGTAGGAAAATCAGCACTTCAAAAAAGTTCGCATGTTTTACCATTTTTCGGTACAGCATATACGCAAGTAAAAGACCGAGCGGAATCTGTCCCAATACCGAAATCAATACGATGAGGATATTATTCCTCAGACCGATGTAGAAAACGGGATCGGTAAACATTCTGATATAGTTACCAAGCCCGATAAATTCCATTTTACCATACCCTTTCCACTTTGTCAGACTTAAATAAAAAACTGAACAGCACGGGAAAGATAATAATGCCGATGTAGATAATAAAAGCAGGCAAGATAAAAGAAATATAGCTCATCCGCTTTTGCCGTAAGTAAGTCATATACCGTAAAACCGCCTTAGTGTTTAATTATGCATTACCAAACAGATACAGCCATTACGGCAAAGTGTTTTTAAACTTTTCTGTATGCCGACCAGCAGTTCTCGTGTAAAGTTCATGTCTGTATATTCGTATTCCCAAGATTTATTGTAGTATAGAAACCTCTAAAAAGTGATTCGCAATCCGCTTTAGCGGATACGATAAACCATTTCCTTACAGAACAAGCCGCTGAAGCTTGATTCGCAATCCGCTTTTAGCGGATACGATAAACCATTTCCTTACAGAACAAGCCGGCAGAGCTTTGATTCGCAATCCGCTTGAGCGGATACGATAAACCATTTCCTTACAGAACAAGCCGGCAGGCTTGATTCGCAATCCGCTTGAGCGGATACGATAAACCATTTCCTTACAGAACAAGCCGGCGGGCTTGATTCGCAATCCGCTTGAGCGGATACGATAAACCATTTCCTTACAGAACAAGCCGGCGAGGCTTTGATTCGCAATCCGCTTGAGCGGATATGATAAACCATTTCCTTGCAGAACAAGCCGGCGGGCTTGATTCGCAATCCGCTTTGAGCGGATATGATAAACCATTTCCTTGCAGAACAAGCCGGCAGGCTTGATTCGCAATCCGCTTGAGCGGATATGATAAACCATTTCCTTGCAGAACAAGCCGATAGGCTTGTTGTTTTTAGAGGTTCCCTATCCCTATAGATTTTTTTAGCATGGGAAATGTACTTATCTCCAGAGTCATCCATGGAGATAAGCATTCCCTTACGTTTATATTTTTGTTTTACTTCTTCCGATGTGAATCGTTAGCTGCAACCCAAGCTTCGTACTCGTTTGCAAGCTCGGCGGGAGTTTTCTGCCCAATCATAACTGCCTGAATACCGGGGTTAAGCAAGCTGTTTACCGCTTCTGCTGTCCATCTTCGCATCGATAACATAGCCCATACTCTGATTATTAATCAGGTTAATGTATTGCTTTGTAAGCTGATCGATATCGAATTTTTGAAAGGTCGAGCTTATAGGTTGTAGTAGTACCGTACTTTGTCAAAATTTCGCACGCTTCTTTACCGGACATAAAGGAGATAAACTTTCCAAGCAGCATCGGCTTTTGCGCCGGTTAATTTTGCATTCATACCGAAAGATTCACCGGTTGTTGCAGCGCTGGAACCGTGTGTTACCTCTCCTGTAACAGCAGGGAAAAGCCATCAACTGATACTGTGCATAGTCTTCCGGTTTTGCAGCCTTTTTCAATGCGGAAATACGCCAACCTGCATCCAAAAGATACACGGCTTTGTCGGCAATAAATTCACCCCAAGAAGCGGTACGCTTCCATCTGGTTTACTCCGGGCGGGAAGAGTTTTGAATCAGTCATCTTTTAATTACATTGATTGCATCGACGAATTGCTTGTCGGAGAACTTCGCCTTTTCCGACCATCGCTTTATCAAACCATGCGGTTCCTGCCATACGGTCAGTTAGCATAGATAATAAGAGCGACTGAGCCTGCCACTGTCCTTTATTAGCAAAAGCAAGCGGCGTTAAACCGGCAGCTCTAATAGTAGAAACTTGAGCAATCATTTCGTCAAAGGGTCTTCGGGGTAGTTAACCCAAGCTTTTTCTGAAGCTTCGGATTGACATACACAACCGTACATACCGCAAGGTTCGGTGAGATAATGTAGATTTCACCATTCGGTCCCTGGGGTGACCAAATAGCAGGATTATACTTGCTTTTTCAGATCATCCGTCAGATAGGGGCGGAGTCTTTACCATACCGCGGTCAAGCACGTAGCCTGAACGGGCTCCGGCATAGGTGGTGAATACATCAGGGAATATCTCCTGAAGCAGCCATAATTTGGAACTTATCATGGAATGCTTCGCCGTTTACGTACTCGAATTCAAGTTTGATGTTCGGATACTTTTTCAAATGCTGCAACGGTCTCGGTACCAGTACGCCGACTGCGGATTGCTAAATCCATCTGCATATACACCGAAAGCGTTACCGGTGCATTCGGATCAGTCTTTGCATTGTCCCCTTGTCCCATTGCAAAAACAAATGCAACAGAACACAAACACACAAACAATAGCGCAATGCTTTTTTCATTGCATCCTCCTCTAGGTAGACAACTGTAAATTCGGATATGAATTTCCAATTGTCAACTTCTGAAATATAATAGATGGTAACTAGTATATCATTGATTCACGCTTTTTACCAGCAAAAATTTTTCAAAAATGTTGAATAAAATTTTGTTCAACATTGCTTGAAATCCGCTCAATGTTCACCGCATTTTTAGAGAATGCTTACTCAAATCAGGCGCTCAGCGGCGGTATATTTGGGCTATCCCAGAAGCGCCCGTTCCAAATATTCAAAACATTCCTGTAAGTCAGTGCAGCGAAGAACCGCGTAATCGTCAAAAATATGTCGGCTGTTCGTTCACAATGGTAACCGCGCCACCTGTTTGCAGCGTCAGCTGAGGCAGCGCCGCTGCGGGGTAAACGGTAAGGCTACTGCCCAATACCATGAGTAAATCCGCTCTGCTGCACTCCTTTTTGAGCCTCCGTTATCGCTGCAACGGGGAGCGCTTCACCAAAAACGTAATATCCGGCTTTAATGCATGATGACACTTGGGGCAGAGCGGTACCTCGCCTTTGCTGGCAGTCTCGACGACATCCTCAAAGGTTGTACTATAGGAACAATGCGTACAGCTATGCTTGGCAGGTGAGCCGTGTACCTCAATAACGTGTGCGCTGCCAGCCTTTTGATGCAATAAATCGATATTCTGGGTAATGAGCGCCTTGAGTATTCCACGAGCTTCCAGCCCTGCAAGCACCTGATGCACAATTGACGGCTTTTCTGATAATCCGTAGATAAATTCTTTCGCAAGCCGGTAATACACAGAAGGAGTTTCTCTAAATACTTCGATATCGAACATTTTTATCGGTTTCTGGCAACGTATAAAGCCCGTTTTTACCTCTAAAATCCCGAATACCCGACAAGGTACTTACCCCAGCGCCGGTAAAGGCAACGCAGTGCTGAGCCGCTGCTATACGATCCGCCAATTCCTGATATACTGCTTCGTGTTGCATACGAACTTCCTTTAGCTTCACTTCGCCTGTTTTGACGCTTCTACGGCAAGGGTGTCGCAGAGTTCGTTGTACTGGTTGCCAGCGTGTCCCTTTACCCACATCCATTCAAGGCTCACTTGCGATGCAAGCGCGTCAAGCTGCTGCCAAAGATCTTGATTTTTACCGGTTCTCTGGCGGCTGTCCGCCAACCGTTCAGCTTCCACTTTTTTTATCCACGAAGAAATCCCCTGCTGCACATACTGAGAGTCCGTGTGCAGGGGTTGCGGACAATCGGCATAGCTCGGTAATATTTTTTCTTGATACGCAGTCAGCGCTTGAATCACTGCAAGTAACTCCATTCTATTATTAGTTGTCAGTTTTTTCTCACCGGAACCCCGCAGCAATTCCTGCTCCGACTGATCGCCTTGCACATCTTTGAGGATCATCACAAATGCCCAGCCGCTCCGTACCTGGATTTTTGAGAACAGGCGCCATCAGTATACAATTTAATTTTTCATAATACTATCTCCCGTTGCAGGACAAGCGCATCAACCTTTTGAAAATATACGGTACATCTACTGCGTCACACGGCAAAAAGTGTCCTCACCGTATCAGAACCGCCACGGATGGCGGTGGCTCTAAACAACACGCGTTTGCAGGGCAAACACGTAGGTACAAAATGTACAGAGGATGTACATTTTGTACCGTGCCTGCGGTACTTTTGCCTAACCCCTTGTATCTGCACCATCTATTTTCAAAAAAACAGGCGCTACAGAACGGACACGGATGTCCGTGTTTCCAAACAGAAGCGATGTTTTTGCGTGAGCAAAAACTCGCGCTCAAAGTAGTACACGGATGTACACTTCTGGACAATCCCATTATTCTGTGATTTTTGTTTATCTATCTGATGCGCTTGACCTTCCTTAAAATAAACTGTACAAAATTTTAACAAAAATTTTTGCACAAAAGGAAAGCGCCCGCTTGAAATATTTTTCAGTGCGGTTTGCCCTTTCATCCATATATCTGCGACTTCGGCAAGAAGCGAGTCGGTCATTTCCCAGCTCATACAAGGGTCGGTAATCGATTTGCCGTATTCGCTCTTTTTTTGAGCAACGCTCCAACGGGACAGAACCCGCCTGAATAAAGCTTTCGAGCATACAGCCGCGGATTGCTTCAAGCGGTGGCGCTTCCAACCTCAGGCGCAAACTTTCGAGGAGAATGTCCCGTTGCTTTTTCCGGCTGCCGCTGGGAATTGCCGTGCGAACAGTCAATCAATACCGCCGGATGGATTCCCTGCGCCGCCAAAAGACGGCAGCTTTCTTCTATTGAACTCCTGTCGTAGTTTGTCCCGTGAATGCTGCCCCGCAATACAAGGTGCGCGTATTCGTTACCGCTCGTGTGCATCACGGCGGGGCTGCCGTTCTCCATAATTCCAAGAAAGGCGTGCGGCTCCCGTGCGGAAACAATCGCGTTTACCGCCGTGCCAATATCGCCGTCGGTGGGGTTCTTAAAGCCGACCGACATCGACAGCCCCGAAGCAAGTTCCCGATGTATCTGACTTTCGGCAGAGCGCGCACCGATAGATGCCCAGCTGATAAAATCCGCCGTATATTGCGGCACAATAGGGTCAAGCAGTTCCGAAGCGGTCGGCAGTCCCAGTTCGGTAATCGCGCTCAGTGTCTTACGCGCGGTCTCTAACCCGCCGGTAATATTGATAACCCCATCAAGAGCCGGCTCTACGATTAAACCGCGCCAGCCTGAGACCAGTACGCGGTTTTTCAAAAATACACCCGCATGATGATACAAAAAGCAGTCGCGATATTTTTGCACGCAGACGCACCAGCCGATTCGCATAATCCAGCGCAGAGACTGGGTCGTGGATAGAACACGGACCGACAATCAATAAAAACCGGTCGTCCGCGCCGGAAAGTATCGCTTCCACCTCTTTCCTACCGGTGAGTACCGTCTGAGACGCTTTTTTCGATACAGGAATTTTTTCACGCATAAGCTGCGGCGACATGAGCGGATGAACGCGCTCAATACGCCGATAGTATAATAGCGGGCGGCTAGCCGATGGTCAAGGCGACTCTTCAACATCAGTACTGTCGGCAGTTCGAGCAATATCGATAAGTGTGAACAGGAGGATAACAAACAGGGGCCCGAGCACAATACCATTCAACTTAAAAAACTGGATACCGCCAAGTATCGAAAAGAAGATGAGCAGTGGGTGTATCTGCACGCGGTTTTTGCAAAAACATCGGCCGTAAAAAAAGTTATCCACAGAACTGATAAAAAATGCCTGCAACGCAGAGAAAGAGGATACCTTCTAAATACGCTCGCTGTTAACAGCATTTCGATTCCAATCGGCGCCCAAACCAACGCGCAACCGAAGAAAGGCAAAAACGAACTAAAAAAAAGTTAAAAACGATAACAGCGCGCGCTTCCACCTGAAAAAGCGTGTACACGATAAACGCCGCTACAAACTGGCATATTGATACCAGAAAGTACCCCATAAATAGATTACTGATAGTGTCCTTTATTTTTCGCCGCAAGTTTTTGCCCTTCCGACACCTGAATCGGGACAGTCGTTACCAGCACTGAACCGAGGTATTGCCCATCGATAAAAATAGAGAAAAACACATGAATAGCAGCGAAATCACAAAATTCCCGATGTTTTTTGCAATACTCGTTGCATCAGCGGACAATGGTATTTGTATATTGCAGAAAGAAATTCATCACTTCTTTTTGACATCGAATACCGAAAAGATCGATTGTTCCCATCGAAATCTGCATAACCAATTCATTCAGCGGCGCGTCTTTGTCCATCCTCAATACCTGCGGATGCGTAACGAAAAAGTTCATTATTTTCTTTACGAACATCTGCCCCTGTCCAACCAGTTTAATAGCATAAAATTCCAGCAACCAGTACGATAATGCCAACCGAAAATGAAGCGGCGATAATCCGTTGCTGCATTTTTGAAACTCATCGAGACTCAGGATTCAGCTTTTTAAGCAGTGCATGATAGAGCAGCTCAAACATGATGTAGAGGATTGCCGACCATAACAGCACGCTTGCGTAAGGCAAAAATACCCGCGCGACCAGCACAACGGTAATTGCCAGTATGATAAAAACGAAACAGTTTGAAACTTCAATGATTTTTGCATTCTTACTTTGTTCCGCCTGCTGAAGTTGCAGCTTCGATGTCCTTAAAATACCGAACAGTTCCGACCCGAAGCTCATCAGTAGCCGGTTCGTCGCACACGATAATTGCATGAGCGTGCAGCTGTAGCGCGGAAATCGTCCAGATATGATTAACGCTGCCTTCTACCGCATGCCGGACAGCCCGCGCTTTGTTATAACCGGTTGCGAGGATCATCACCTCTTCCGCATCGGTAATCGTGCCAATGCCAACGGTCAACGCGGTCTTAGGCACCGCTGTCGTATCACCATCGAAAAAGCGGGCATTCATTGCGATCGTATCTTGCGTCAGTGTTTTTTGGCGGGTGCGGGATGAAAGGGAAGAGCCGGGTTCATTGAAAGCGATATGTCCGTCCGCTCCGACCCCACCCATAAAGAGATGAATTTTTCCATAGCGCGCGATCGCCGCTTCATAGCGTTCACATTCCGCTTGCGGATCTTTTCGCCATTCCGTCTAAAAATGTGAATGTTTGCCGGCTCGATGTCGATGTGCTTAAAGAAGTTTTCATGCATAAAGTAGTGATAGCTTTGCGGATGATCGGGGCTTAAACCGACATATTCATCCATATTAAAAGTAACCACGTGCTTGAATGAAATCTTCCCTTCCCTGATACCGTTTAATCAATTCATGGTACACACCGAGCGGCGTGGAACCGGTCGGCAAACCGAGTACAAACGGTTTTGAGGCTGTCGGAGCAAAGTCCGCAATTTTTGCAGATATAGTCTGCCGCCCATAGAGAACAGGCTTCATAATCAGGTTTTTATTATTAAACGCATAGTATCTCCTATACATTGTGCAGAATATGCGGGTAGCTGCGACAACCGAAGTCGTGGGCGCTACTGCTTTATAATCGGGAACTACTAAAACAGAAATTTTTAGAAGCTGCCCTTAAAAAGAATTTTTCTTTAAAGAGCCTTTAATAACCGTCGCGAGGACATTGAACTGCTTATCAAATACGATAAGGTCGCCTTCGTATCCCGGCATAATGGAACCCCGCTTGAATACCGCATAATCTCAGCCGGATTTGCAGAGCCAAAGCGGACGGCTGTTTCTACCGGAAACCCGAAAGACACAAGATTCTTAACGCCGCGGATCATCGATGAGGCTTGAACCGGCAATAACGCCGTCAGTCTTACGGTGGAAACATCCGCCTTGGAGCGCCACTTCCTCTCCGTTCGCAATCAGCGTACCTCCTGCTGTTCAGTCGGTTTAAGGCTATCGGTTATTAAAACAATCTTATCGATGGGCTTATCCCGTGCTAAAAGCCGGATAAGATCAGGGTGAACATGGATACCGTCTGCAATAATTTCGCAGGACATTTCCGGATGAATCAAAAATAGCGCCAACTGCGCCCGGATTGCGGTGATGCATCTGGCTCATCGCGTTAAACAGGTGCGTTGAATGTAAAATCCCTGCCTGTATTCCTTCAAGCATATTTTCGTAGAGCGCATTGGTATGCCCCGCTTGCAGCACAATATTTTTGATGCAGTAGAGCGCCAGCTCGCGCATATTTTTTTCAGCTCCGGAGCCACCGTCATATTGACGATATTGCCGTTTGAGGCAGCCCACAGTTTATCCATTAAATCCAAATTGACGGGGCTGATTGCAGAAGGACTCAACGCTCCGGGTTTTTCCGGCGAAATAAAGGGGACCTTCAAGGTGCAGCCCCATAATGGTTGCTCCCTCTTCATGACCCATTGCATCGACAATCGCGCGGATGCATTTCGTCATATTCTCCGGTTCAGTCGGATAGAGCGTAGGATTAAAGGCTAGTTACGCCGTATTCCGCCAATGCTTTCGACATACCAAGTATGGAATCGGGGAGTTATCTTCCGTGCCAAACCCTGCAAAGCCGTGAATATGGGTATCGATGAGCCCCGGGCGAGATAAGCCTTTATCGACATCGATGATACGCACGTCCGGAGAAAAACGCTTATTTAAAAAGCGGCGTTCGCTAAAGACATCTTCAATCTTCCCGTCCTTAACATAGACACAGCCGTTTTCCATCAATGAGTAACCGGTTACTACCGTCGCATTATGAAAAACAAATCGCATTTTCCATAATTTTTCTCCAAATCTGCGGAATTTTTAGCAAAACGGTAAAAAGCCCTAGAGGTCGCAAAAGAATGTGCGGGTATTAAACCATCTGTACGAATAATGGCATCAGATATTAGACCTGTTCCGAAACTTCCATTTTCGAATAGGTAGACGAGTTCTCGCATCGCACAAATAACACCCTAAAATGTAACAGTTGAACAAAGTGTGCACTTTGGAAACTGCTGCATTGATGTGCGGAACGCGCATACGTTAATACGCGATGTTTGCGAAGCAACTCGACGTGTTTTTCAGCCGCGCTATTTCAGCGGCTGAAAATAAACATACGATTTAAAACATCGCATTTCAAGGTAACCTGCTCAGAAAGGTCAGTTTCCGAACAAGTTTATTGCTTGAAAAATGCATTTTTAGATAACATTTTATTGTAAAGTATGCTATAATATTTTTATATGGATTTTACAGGGGAAAAGCTCCGAACTCGGTTTGCGGTGTAAACAACAGAACATGACTATCGGAGCACGAAATCGCGTTATACGTAATATCTATCATCTTAGTAGCGACACGTCGATCGTTCTTAATTCTGGGACATAAAAAGCCCTGATGAAGATTGCTATGCCCTCGACGGTTGCCAGCGCTCTGTTATTACGGAAGTTTAACAAACACGTTAGTGTTTTTTTAGAATCCCCACCACCTGAAAAACCTTACATTTCTCAACTCCATCTGCAAATATAACAAGATCAATGTGTATTATGGGACAATGCCGACAATCCGTTCCGTCGAAGTCTTGTGTACCTTGGACACACTGAAAACCCAGTATGCTAGCAACAGCCGGTTGTATCGATCATTTTCTTAAAAATCCCTTTAATCCCTAAAAATTGAAATCGATCATCACTTTGGCTCCGATGCCGGATATATCGGGGATGCTGACTATTCATTAGTTCTCCATGCATCAAGCACCTGCGAAATCTTGTGCCGGCTCTGTTATCAGCTGGCAAACCATCCCCGAAATACGGCGTCGTTACAGCATCGAAGAACTGTATTCAAGAAATCTGGTGCTTACGCTGTTAACCGGTATGCTTGGGGACGCCAAAATGGGGAACTATATCTCTAATCCGCATGATAAAGAAGTGTTTGAATACTTTTTCCAAGCATTTGAATTTGATGCTGCGAATAAGCACCAACTCGTCGGGAACTACGAAAAAATTGAATCGATGGAACGGCTTCTCAATGTAATGGAAACAACCAATGCCGAAACAGAAAAAGTCTACAATACTATTATCAGCCGCGCTGTGTATACCGATCAAGTCGGAGCAGTCATCCTATCGGCAGCTGAATCCGATACGTTTTTGAAAAAGTATCGAATACACACAATTTATCGGTATGATTAAAGTTGCAACAAACACCATTGCAGAAAGGGCTGGGAGGCGTTGGCATTTCCGTGTATTATGATGCTCCCCGATAAGTCAAATAAAATACAGTGCCGTATCCGCGCAAGCGAGGCAGTACGCGGTATCGATTTACGCCCGATTCTTGCCCGTTTTAAGATTATGGACGGAGGAGGTCATCCCGGTGCGATTGCGTTTCGGCTGCCTCGAGAATCCGGACATTTGCTTCACTCATTGTCTGCAGATATAGAAGCCTTTATTAAACAACACATATTGATATGAAGCAAAACTTTCAACTCCTCATGGAACAAACAATCGCGGAACTCGACCATGCTTTTTACTGCCGAAGCTCCGCCGCGGCTTATGCTGCACTCGTGCTGCGCGCCGTGTAGTTCTTCGGTCATAAAACGGCTGGCAGGGTATTTTAAGCTCACTGTCTTCTATTATAATCCTAATATTGATACTCAGCTTGAATACCATACCCGGGCGGATGAACAAATCCGTTTAATTGAACAGTATAATGGGTCAATGGCATTTCCGTATCAGATTGACTATGTGATACGAGACTATAACCACGAAGCATTTCTTGAAATAGCGAAAGGCTACACGGATGTGCGGAAGGCGGAGCGCGGTGCTTCCGATGCTACCAGTTACGGCTTGCGGTAACAGCGCGCGAGGCAGCCGCTCAAGGCTTTGATTTTTGTAGCACGCTTTCGCTCAGTCCGCTTAAAAGCGCGGCAAAAATCAACGAAATTGGGATGGCGCTTGCCACAGACAAATGCCGCTGGCTACCGAGCGACTTTAAGAAAAAAGACGGATACCTTGAATCGATTAAGCTGAGCAAGGAATTGGGGCTGTATCGACAGGATTATTGCGGATGCGAATTTTCAAAAAACACCTGATGCAATAGGCTAGCCCCCTTATCATGTCTCTTTCGAGGAAAGTTTTTGTTATAAGCCTTTTATCTTCCACCCGTATAGCGGGTGGAAGATAGTGAAAATATTTTGCGCTGCTCCATATTTTTCACCGGCTTACGAATCGGTAATCAACACCCCAACGCAGATTTCTACCGAAAAACGGCGGGTATCCTCCCCTCCGCACGGATAAAAACCGGAGCTGATAACCTGTTTTCCTATATCCGTGCCAGCGCACCCATCGGATCCCACGGCTCAAGCTGTACAAGCGGCTGTTTTGTAAGCGTCGAGCCATTTTTGTTCAACAAAGGTCTTTTCTACCATAATTTGATAGGTATATTCATCGAACCACGCATCGGACATCGAGAACATTCCCTTTCTTGCCGGATTCATCACCCCACGAATTTTCTACCCTGCCATTTTAATCGGCTTTTACCTGATTTTATCCAGATCGACACCGGTCAGCACCATCGCGTGGGTAAGGAGGCTATCGCCGTAATCGAGCCGTTCCGCTTTGGTAAACTCAGGCAGTTCGCCGAGCGTTTTATCGTAGCGATAGACTTCCGTGTCCATAATCCTTCTGGGACGGCAGATATACGGTCCCATATCGCAGCCGAACCAGACGGGTTTACCAGCTTTAATCGAGTTAATAGCCGCCGTTTTGAGTACCTCAATCGGTACATTGATGTAGTGAATGGGTTCTGCCTCTTTCACGGAACCAAGGAATTTTACCGTGTAGGCTCTGCCGTAAGGCTTATCCGCCGTCGGCGCATTGATTAAGCTGATTTTATCATCCAGATTCCAACCCACGTACTCCTTAAAGAACTGCTGCGGCGTAATCTGCTCTGCCTTGTGAAATTTTTTATCCTTATCGCGACATTCAAAGTCGAATACGCGGGGAGGCTCGCCGAGTGCCTTAACCAAAAACTGTAGACATGGGAAAGATATGCTTCCTTGTCTGTGCGGAGCTCTGTGATAGGGCTTTCCAGCCTTGTGTCCTGCCCGGAGAAGCTGTGCGTACTTGCGGAGGCGATGGGTTAATTCGGCAACAAAGAAGCGTGTATCAGAGGAATGAAAGGTTTCGGGCATCACATCCTTAGGCATGCAGCGCCGTATTTTTTCAAAAATACCCGCGAACATATCCCACTGTCCGCCGTCTTGAATAGGATTAGCCAGCAAATGCGCCAACAGCCGCCCTTCAAGCGGTTCGTCAAGAGTTTCCAAAATACTTTCGAAAAAGTAATTGGACTTTTCAAGTTTATCCCAAAAAAGCGTATAGTTCTGGGAAAGCTCAAATGTTTCCAGATTGAGTTTTTCCATTATTTCTACACGGGCGGCATTTAGCGAAAGCAAACATCCAACAGCGACCGCTCTTTTTGATTGGTAATTTCTCCGCGTTTTGTCTCGTGAGAAAAATAAAAAGTTATGTCGGCGCCGTACATCATAGTTAAACGATGCGTCTTCAATGCCGCTCTTCGCAACAGCCCCTGCAATCAGTGCATTGGCGGGCTCTGCGCGGTAATCGCTTGCAAACTTTTTTAAAAGTTCGGGTGAAATATTCATATATAACTCCTTTATAACACATCTCGGTTTGGCGTATCGTATGTAAAACTAACGGTAATCATAATACATCGCATAGGTCATAAAATCATAGTATAACTTCGGCTGCTAACATTGCGCAGCCTCGTTAACCGATGAGTTTGCCTACAGGCAAACATCACTCATTATATGTGCGCTTTTCGCGCACGATTGAACAACTTCCAAAGTTCACACTTTGTTCAGTTGTTCAATTTTATAGGAAGGTTTATTTTAAGCGGTACAAATGGTACCGCTTAAAACACGTCGGGGCTGCATTTTGCAAACTCGCTCATTGTATGCCGCTTTCTCAGCTTCGCTTACGAAACGAGCACGAATGCTAACAGTTTCCAAAAATTCATATTTTGTTCAACTGTTGCATTTTATAGGAACGGGAAAGATGGTGCAAAAAACAATAGGTCTACTGTTTATACGGCTTTGTGTTTTTTTCAAAAATATTTTTGACGAGGTTTTTGTGATAAGCGCTCCGCCTATCCCGCCGGCAAGGGCGCAGCATACCATAACATACCATATCTTTCCATTGAATGCTAATTTTGCGAGCGAGTGCGCATAAGCAAATCCGCGGCGTTTTTCCAAAAGGTTCATAAACCGCTCGTAATGAACGAGCAGCAGTATGTCCGGCGCAGCCATATTCAGATTGAAAAAGACAAAGGATAGCCGATACAGCTTCTGCGATTGGTATTTGCCCAAAAACAGCATCAACTCTGCCGTAAGCGCCGCCGCTAATGAAAAAGAGCATCGCATATAAACTATGATAGCATGTAACTGCCGTAACAAGTCCCCCAAACAGCAAAGCCGCACCGAATTTCTGAACCTTTAGCATACCGTACATACACTGCGCTGCCGAGCAACCCAACCGTCAGCGGCGCAAGAAAATACAGAAGAGGCGAAAAGAGCGGCAGACCCTATCTGAATGATGAGCGTCAGCACGATGTACACCGCGCCGAACACACCGGTAGCGATAAAATCTTTAACGCTCATTTTTTATCTGATGATGACGTTGTACTCATCGTTTCGTAACTCCTCATCAATGACAGCGTATAAAAAGCAAGCAACTGTTTGAAAGACTCGTACAAGCTGCCTACAGTTCTTTCTATCGAGACTCTACATCCGTTGCTTTACCATTGCGCTCGGCAAAGTTCTCTCCGTTCGCGTTTGGCTCCCTTAAAGACCTTAAAAGCGCACCGATGTGCCTTTCCGCAATCTTCTTACGGCGCGATGATTTGGTAAGGTTGGTAAGACCAAAGTAGAAATCGCCGTGATCGACAGTTTCGATAATTCCCCAGTTTCCCTTAAAGCGCTTAATAGTGCCTGTCAGTATATCAGTATTTTTGTCGCTCTTTCGCTTTAATCCAATGGTTGGGTGGAACGAGCTTATCAGTTGTCATCTCATATTGTTCAGGGAAAGCTTCAAGAATTTCACGGAGCGTATTGTGATTATATGATCGGGGGTCAAACTCCGGCATACTCCGCCTGATGGATTTTTCCCAAATCAGAAAGGCTCACCCATCCGTCTTCCGTCATCCGTGAGTTTTTATAGGCATGGTTGAGTAACTTTTCGAGAGAATCGAAAGGAGAATCTTGGCTTTCTTCTTCCGGAGTGGTGGTGCTATCAAGGTTTTTCCAAGTATTTCGAAATTCATTGCAAGCATTGACCCAAAGCGCTTTGGCATTTTGTTTTCCAATACCAAGTACGTACAGCCCGTATTCCCGCAATTTCAGCGCGAGACTATAGTAGTCGGAATCAGTCGAAACAATGCAAAACTGCGTTAATGCTTTTATTGGTATTAGCTAACTCGATAGCATCCATAATAATGGTATTATCGGTAGCGTTCGGACCGTTACGGAATTGCTGTACCCGTACGGATGGGAATTTTTTCAAGCCAACTTTTCCATCCATTCATATTCGGCGTTGTCCAGTCGCCATATAAGCGTTTTATCAGTAATTCACCTTCTTTAGAAACTTCGGTAATGATAGCTTCCAAAAAAACTCGGCGGGATGTTATCTCCGTCAATCAACAAGACATATTTTCTATCCATACTGACTATTGTATCCTTATTTTTCATATTTTTGCAAGTAAAAAGATATTAGGATAAACGCATCAGACTCAAATGACCTCACAGCTCCAATTATTTTTAGGTTTTTGCTCTACTCAGCCTCATACGTTTCCCCTCTGCTGGACAAAATGTGCGAAATTTTTATTTTTTTAAAAATACAACAGTTGAACAAAAATATGAATTTTGGAAACTGTTGCATTCGTGCGCGAAAAGCGCGCACATCAATACGCAAGTTTTCGAAAGAAAACTTGACGGTTAAGGTGAGCGGCGTCATTGCAGACGCTCACCTTATACCCTATGAAATTTCGCACAAAAAGATGTCGCATTAAATGTAAAACAGTTTAATGGAGGATAATTCTTAAAATGAAGATAATGAATAATACCCATGTAACAATCGGAATTTGCTTGAACTTACCGGTTACCGTCTTCAAAAATAACGTAGGAGAGGATACCGTAAACGATACCTTCTGGCGATACTGTAGGCAAAACGGCATCATAACGATTGTTAAGAATGCGGGATACGCTCCGTCGGATCGGCGAAAATCGATTTCGGCTGCTGCGCTCAACATCAAAAATCCGACGATAATCAGAGCCGGAGCTGTTGCCGCAGATGGAATCAACAGGAACAGCGGTGAGAAAATCAACGCGATTAAAAAAAGAAGATACCGGTTGTAAGCGCGGTTAAACCGGTTCTTCCGCCGGCTGCAACACCGGAGGTACTTTCAACAAAGCTGGTAACTGTGGAAGTTCCCACCATAGCGCCGAAGACGGTTCCGATAGCATCGGAGAGCAATGCTTGCTTTACGCGCGGAATATTCCCATTTTTGTCGGTAAGACCTGCACGGTTGCTGACGCCAACTAAGGTGCCGACCGTATCAAAAATATCAACAAACAAGAATGAGAAGAATACTGTAAAGAACTGAAGCTGAAAATATTGCTAAAATCAAAATTCCAGAAAGTCGGCGCTGCCGGCATACTCATAACTGACCAATTTTTCCCAACCCGCCGAACGGTACGGTAACGCCCATTGGAATACCGATAACCGTGGTAATCAAAATGCCAAGAAGAATTGACCCCCGGGATATGCAGTACATACAATACTGGCGGTGATAACCAAGCCAATAATTCCCAAGAGCGCAGGACCTGCGGTAACATTGCCAAGACCGACTAAGGTTGCGGGGTTATCAACGATAATTTCCGCATTTTTCATACCGATAAGGGTGATGAAAAGACCGATACCCAGCTGCAACCGCTTTTTTAGATTGATGGGGAATTGATTCAACAATTGCTTCCCGCACATTGAAGAAAGAAAGCAGAATAAACAGCAAACCTTCGAGGAATACTGCGGTCAATGCCATTGCAGGGGAATACTTCATTCCGATAACAACGGTATACGTAAAGAACGCATTTAACCCCATACCGGGCGCGAGCGCAACAGGCAGATTGGCAAGTACCGCCATTATCAAGGTTGCAACTGCCGCAGATAACGCGGTAGCAGTAAACACACTGCCGGGGTTTAAGCCAGCATCACTTAAAATGAGCGGGTTAACGGCAAGAATATACGCCATTGCAAGGAACGTGGTCAATCCTGCAATGATTTCGGTACGCACATTTGTTTTGTGCGCTTGAAGCTGAAAGAGTTTTTCCATAAAGTAGCCTCCTTTTAGAATAAATAAGTACCAATCAGCATTATGAGCAGTGTAGCATAAAATAGGTGTTTCCGCAATAAAAATTTTTGCTTATCATTTTACTATTTTAACTTATCATTTTTACTATTTTTAACTTATCATTTTACTATTTTTAAATTGAATATTTTTAATTGAAGATTTGAAAACCTATCATTTTTTTGAAGATAAGCCAATTTAACCATTCCTATCGAAGCGAAAACATTCTACACTCCCTGAGGGGTACGCATCTTCTAAAAATACTGTTGAATTGACCAAGGGGGCTTTTTTCGTACATTATCATAATGAATACAAATTATGACATTATTATTATCGGCGCCGGCGCGGCGGGTATGGCTGCGGCGCAATATGCGTGCCGTTCAAACTTAAAGGTGCTGGTACTGGAAGAAAAAAAGCACCGGGCGGACAGGCGATTTTAATCGATTCACTTGAAAATTATCCCGGATATGCCGAACCGATTAACGGTTTTTGACTTTGCAGAAAATATGCGCAAACAGGCTGCCGGATTTGGCGCAGAATTCTCTTTCGATAAGGTAGAATCGGTAACAAAGAACAGTGATAAAACCTTTTACTGTACAAACGACTGGCGCAACCCTACACGGCGATTGCCGTTATCCTTGCAACGGGAGCGGAAACACCGCAGCCTTGGGGTAAAGGGCGAAAAAAAGAGCTACAGGGCAAAGGCGTTTCGTACTGCGCTACCTGCGACGGTACCTTTCTTTCGGAACAAGCATATCGTTGTCGTCGGCGGCGGTGATGCTGCGTGCGATGAAGCGCTCTTTCTTGCCAATCTGACGGATACCGTTACGATGGTACACCGCCGCGACACATTCCGTGCGCAAAAAGGCGCTCGTTACCAGAACATTGAACAATCCCCACATAACGGCGATATTCGATACGACCGTTACGGAAATTAAAGGAACTGATAAAGTAACGGCAGTAGCGCTGCGGAATGTAAAAACGCAGGAGGAGCGGGAACTTGCCTGCGATGCGGTTTTCTTTTTTGTTGGTATGAATCCTAAAAACGGAATTATTCCCCGACGCTACGAAAGATGCGACGGGATATATCGTTACCGATGAGGATATGCGAACCTCTATCGAGGGACTTTACGCAGCGGGCGATGTCGCGCTAAGTCTTTCCGGCAGGTGGTTACCGCCGTTGCTGACGGCGCTATTGCCGCCCATACGGCCGCAGCCTACATCGATAATCTGCGCAGTTAATCGCCTTGCATCGTAAACATCTTTTTGCCGCCGTCTTATTCGGCGCCGCGCTGTTGGTTTTACCGCAGCTCAGCATTCAACTGAATGCTCAGACTCAAACCGCCGGTCTTAAAACCCTGCCCGACTTTTACGACCCCGTACCCGCCGCGGAACTTGCAACCCGGATTACGGAGGCAATGACCGACGAAGAGTTGCTATCCCAAACGTTCATGTTTGGATGGGCGGGTCAGGCGCCGACCGACCTTTTTAATGAGCTGGATTACGGAACGGAGCCTTGGCAGTATTAAAATATTCGGCTGGAATACTGAGGATAGCGTTGAGCTAGCAAAGGCGGTGAGCCTTTTTACAAAAAGCTAACAGTACTCGTTTCCGTATTCCGCTCTTTTGTTGCAACCGATCAGGAAGCGCGGCTGGATACGCCACGTTAAAGGTCGCACGTCGGAGACGCCCGGGAACCTCGCCATCGGCGCCTCCGGTTATCCGATCGATGCCTACTACGAAGCGTTTTTATATTGCCCGCGAACTTTCGGCGCTGGGCATCAACCTCAATTTTGCGCCGACGGTAGACCTCTATACCAACCATGAATCTTCCATTATTGGACCGCGCTCTTTCGGGCAATCGCCGGAGGCGCGGGAATCTTAGCCCGCGCTTTTATGCAGGGGAGTAAAAAGGCAGGCGTACTGACAACCGCCAAGCATTTTTCCCGGACACGGAGACACCGCGTTGGACAGCCACGGAAAGTTGCCGAGCATTGCCATCTCCAAAGAAACTTTCTATAACCGTGAACTAGTGCCGTTCCAATACCTCATCGAAGCGGATGTACCGGCAATTATGACGGGACACTTACACTTCCCCGCCGTATCCGAGCATGGGAGCCTGCATCGTTCTCTCAGTATTTACTGCAAACCGTACTGCGCGGGCAGCTCGGGTTTACGGGTTTTAGTCATCACCGACGATATGATGATGCATGGGGCGATCCGCTATGCCGGCACGATTGCTAAAAGCAGTACAGCTTGCACTGGAGGCAGGCAACGATATTATCGAATCTTCTACTACGCCGCGCCTCTATGATGCATTTTTGGACGGAAAAATTTGCAGCGGATGCAAACGAACGAAGCTTATTCAGGCTGCGGGTTAAGGACGCGGCGCGCAGAATTATCGAAGCAAAACTCCGATATTTCAAAAAGCGGTAATGCGGTACCGCTGTACCCTGATGTATATACTATTCCCGAAAAGCTGCCGGACGCCGAAGGGACGAGGCATTCTTTCTTTCTCTTGCGGCGCGGGCAATTACCGTTGTCCGGGGCAAATACATCCCGTATACTCCCAAAAACCGGAGAAAAGATACTACTTGCCGGCTCATATTCCGCTTTTTTTGCAGGCAGGCTTAAAACGCTTTCCCACTGCGCAAACCAGCAATCTGTCAGATGGTATTTTTACAGAAGGCTGCTGCGAGCAATACCGTTATCTTTTTGTCTTTTCGAACGATACATCGCTTCAAATACTGCAGCAACTCTATAAAGCCTATCCAAATAAACGATATATCATTTTTCTCCTGTCTTTCTCCGGTTTTTTTCTGTCGGGTATTCCGGAAATTCCCCACAGCTATTGCGCTTTACAGTTATGCACCGGTTTCGTTTTACCGCAGGCTTCGGAGCATTGCTCAGCGATTTTTGAAAACCGCAGGGACATCTCCCGCTTGACGGTATCAATTAATTATAGAATGGAAAAAAATACCGATACAGAGAATATGGCTCATTGTATTGTTCCCACGGCGGAAGAAATTCTTGATAAAGAATATAAAGTACTGGACAAAGGGCTTTGTCCGGCTGGTTGATTATCTTGGCGGAGATGCGCGTATTGTACAAGCGGCACTGGGTGTCCTATGGAGACGGCACGAAAAGCGTTCGCGAAGATGCAGGGCTGATCGATTACCTGTTACGGCATCAGCATACCTCTCCGTTTGAGCAGGTTGTCTTGACTTTCCATATCAAAAATGCCGATTTTTTGTTGCGCGGCAATGGGTGCGGCACCGGACTGCGCGGCTTAACGAAATTTCGGGACGGTATTCCATTATGCGGGATGAATGTTATCTGCCTGCGTCTGAGGATATTGCATTCCAAAGTACAGATAACCGGCAGGGACGTATGAGCGAACCGGCGCCGCTTGAGGTGCGGACGCAGATACAGGGATACCCTGCACGCACAGCAAGAAACTGCCTACCGTGAATACAGTGCGCTTATCGATACAAAAATTAGCGCGGGAACTTGCCCGTATCAATTTACCGCTTTCAGCTTATACAGAAATGTATTGGCAAATCGATTTACACAATCTCTTTCACTTCTTAAAACTCCGTTGCGATAGCCATGCTCAAAAGGAAATCCGCGACTATGCCTTTGTGCTGCTGGAAATATGCCGGAATGTTGCGCCGTTGGCGGTAAAATCGTTCGAAAAACATATCTTAACCGGTGTGCATCTTTCCGGCGCCGAATTGAAGCTGTGCGCAATTTACTGCAAGGCAAAGAAAGCGGGCTTTCAGGAAAAGAACTTGAGCGTTTTTGAAGCAAAAATCCGTTCTGGCGAGCAGCTGTAAGAGAAAACAGCGGAAACTTAGTAGGCTCTTTTTCTGAATTCTTCGAAGAAATAGAAGAATAATGGAGACGAGGCGTTTTTGAATACAATCAACATAGTCGATTCTATACAGTAACGAGTTGCGGCAATTTACAACATCCATGCTGTAAATTGCCTTGCATATTTCTCCCTGCCAGCAAAACATCGTTTCTCTGACAGGATGCCATCGTTCTACCGATGTGCGTAGATATAATTCGGCAGTAACTTTACGGATTAAAGAGACGCTTCCTCCGGAGCGCGTACCCGTATCATCGCCGTATACGAATCTTTGTTTTTCGATAAACTCATCAACCGGTATCGGATTACCGTTTTCATATATATCAAGGTGAAACTCTCCCAACTCGTCAAAATACGGAAAGAATACCGCTATCCGGTCATACATTCTCAGTTCTTCAGCGGAAGATGCCGTACTGATGTACGCAAGATAAAAATGATCTGGCTGGACGAGGGTAAAATAATATAAAAAGCGGTAGAAGATACGAAGTTTGATACCCCTGCATACCGTTGATACCCCCAAAAAGCAGGCTGCTGTACCGATTTGCTTTTTATGCTCGTACCGACCGGAATTGCCGCATCGGTCAGCGCAAAAAGGACAGCTATTTACATCCAAACCGGAAGAGTCGGGATAAACAGTACGCTTCAAATTCAAGCTTAAAGCGGCTGCCCCAAGATTGCGTATCCAATCCAATCCAAAAAAGATATTTTCGGTGTTCAAATACGGTCTTGTAAAATGAGTTTTAGGTACATCGGTCTCTCGTTTTAACGCTTCAACAAGCGTTCCCTGCCCTGCTACCGGACGGATAATCCCGTCGATAATCCACTTTGCAAAGCCCGCTGAATCGACACCGCCGATTACTTCAGAACGAAGCTGATCGATATTTAGCGCAGCCGTTATTTCCAATTCTGTTTGCGGCTCCGAGTTACTGATATGCACAGGTTTCCCGTTATGGTCAAAACAAGCGTCTTTCAGCCATACCAACCGGTACCGAAGATTTTCGACTATGCGAGACATTCTTCTAACGGCGCTGTTATCACGCGGCGGATTAAATAAATCCCACGGGATAATTGACTGACTCAATATTTTCAACCGTAAAAGCGAAAGATGATAGAGTGTTTCAAAAGGAACACCCTATGGCGATATCCTTCCGCACATACGCATTAAAGAGACATATATCGATAAACGACTTGCCGCTGTACGCTTTTTTGACTTGCCGGTCGGAGCACCACTGAAAGAGCGGGATTTTCACGCGGATATATTTTGATCAGCAAAGGAGCGCCAGTATCAACCTTTCGATACAGCATCCATAGTACCTTGCGCTACCAGATTGTGATCCGGCAGACTGTAATCGGTAAGATTTGGAACAATAGAAATAATGTAAACGTCCTTGCTGTTTTCCGCATACGCTCCCGATACCGTAAACGTATTTTCCTTTTGAATCCGTATGCAATTCGGGCGCCTTTTTGATGACTTTTGCAATCGGAGCGGAAAGCCATGAGGAGATAATCGCTTCGCGAATTTCAGCAGAATCCGGGATTTGATCAAAGCGAATACAGCCGCACCGTTTTCGGAATTTCACCGGCTACCGTTTCCACCCTAACAGAGGATCCTTGACCTGCGGCATCGTTTTTACCGGCGCTGCATTCGATACAGACGCATCGGCTCCAAAAGCCGCCGCTACAGTTATACATACGAGAATACTTCCTATCAGACAGGAGGATATCCTAAAATAAGCGCTTTTTCATACTTTTATGGTATCGGCATTTTCTTCATCATATCTTAAAAACAGTATCAACGCTCCCTAAAACCGACTGAATGCTAAGAAACATCCATCAGTCTTCCAATTCAGGGATACGGTCTTTCAGCTCACGCAAAAATTGCTCGCCGCTTACTCCCTCCCTCAAACAAATAAACACACAATTATCTCGACCCGCAATAATACCGAGAACGGACTCAAGCCCCATATTTTCGAGACTCATCGAAATGAGTTCGGTATGCCCCGAATATGTTTTGATAACCGCCATATTTCCCGAATAATCTATAGAAATATATCCGCGCAAAAATCTTGAACTCCCGCTTGCTCCGTTTCATGAGGATGATCTTCGCTCGGCACCGTATAGACATAATCACCCTTGCCGTTGGAGACCTTACTCACCTTGAGCATCTTCAAATCACGCGACAAGGTTGCTTGAGTAACGGAAAAAGCCCTCACGATCCAAATAACCGAGCAGCATTTCTTGAGATTCAATCGGATATGATTTTATCAGTTTTCTGATTGTTTTTTTAATCTTGTCAGCCGCTGTTTCACTTATGCCACCCTAATGAGTAATAGTGCATAAATATTCAAAAAAAGTCAATAAAAAAATAAAGAATATTCAAAAATATGCATGATTTTGCATAAATCAAGAATGAGCAAAATAACAAACGCATCAAGCTCTTTTGGGGATATACCCGCAGTGTAAGCGAGGCGGTAATTTTTATCTACTCTGCCTTATGCAACTAATCGAGTTGGTTGCCATTTGTCTTAAAGAATGAGCATGGCATCGCCATAAGAGAAAAAAATCGATATTTTTCTATTGCATGGCGGTAGGCGGCAAAGATAGCGTCGCGTCCGGCAAAAGCGGATACCAGCATGACGAGGCTCGACTGAGGAGTATGGAAATTGGTGAGAAGCGCTCCGGTAAGCCCAAACTGAAAGCCGGGATAAATGAAAAATATTGGTCGCCTGCGTTCCGCGGCTCAGCTGCTGCGTATCGGCTTTCCATGCGGATTCGAGTGTCCGCACCGAAGTGGTGCCGACCGCAAGGATGGTTTTTTTCCGCTACGGTGAGCCGCTTCCACTGCATCCGCCGTTTCGTCAGAAATACAGAACTTTTCGGAGTGCATCGCGTGTTCTTCGACCACTTCGGTTCGCACCGGTAAAAATGTACCAAGCCCAACGTGCAAGGTTACGGCAGTTCGTGCGATATGCCGCTTATCCAATTCCTGCAAAAATCGGCTCCGTAAAATGTAACCCTGCGGTGGGCGCCGCAACCGAGCCGGTATTCTTTGCATACACGGTCTGGTACCGCGCGGCATCTTCATCTGTGTCGCCGCGCTTGATGTACGGCGGCAGCGGGATATGACCGTGGGCTTCCAGCCAACGGTCATCAATGCAGCGGTTAAAACGTACATATTTACAGTCAGGTTCCGCTGCATTGGGGAAGCGGGTGGGATCAGCACGGCACGGGTGCCGTCGTCAAAGATGTACTCTTCCCCTCCCGCTGCCGCTTGGCACGCTTTATGATAGTTTTTTCCACACAAAGCGCTTCATCAATCGGCTCAATCAGCAAAAACTCAGCCTCGCCGCTAGCGGTATGGGCAAACAAGCGGGCATGGCGCACCTTTGTGTTATTAAAAACCATTAAACAATCAGGCGGCAAAAAAATCGGGTAAGTCGAAAAACATTGCATCGGTCAATGCCCCTGTCCGTCTATGTAATACTAGCAACCGGTCATTTCCGCGTTCGACCGCAGGATATTGCGCAATCAACTCTTTAGGAAGGTCAAAAATCAAAAATCTTTTTGTAAACATAAAGCCTCAAAAAAACGAAAAAGCACTATACCCGAAAACCGTTCAGGGAGGCAATATGCTGAAAAACGCACAGAACTCTTTTTGAGCGTACGCTTTTTCTATAAAGATACCGTTCTTTCAATAATTGATGCTCAACGCTAAGCCAAGTGCGTTAGGAGCGATAATCGGTAAAAGCGCGAACAGATACCGCCGGTCTTGCCGGAGTCAGCGCCTCTTTCAGCGTCTTATTGTATTTTTGCCGTATGCACACTACACTGATAATTGAAGCGAGTTTGTTTACCAAAAACACTCCCAAACCTACTTGAACGATTATTTCGCTGATTTTCATTGTTTGCTCAATTGATGAGAATAGAGCTTCTGTTTCTTTTTCCACCTTGCCCTGCTGCTACAAAAATCTGTAGGAGCAAAAATTTCCGTCAGCACTCCGCCCATATAAACAGAACCGGCAATAACAATAGTGCCAACTGCAAGGCTGTCTATTACCGCATGGGTTATCCCGCCAACTCTATCCTTGTTGATAAAGTTCCCAATACCGAATCCGAGTAAAGAGTTAAACAGAATCGGTTTTACATAGCCAAGGCTATAGCGCTCTTGCAGCATAAGCCGCTGCGCTTCGGGTAGCAGCGCTGCCTGTTGACTGATGAGCATTTTATTTTTAAAAAGCCCACCCTTAATCAATTCTTCAATTGAGTGTTTCATCCGAGACCCTCTGCACTCCGTCTGTGTCCGCAGATGGAATTTCCGGCAAGGCTTCCTGCATAACCGGCTCCGACGTTGCCTCTTGTGAAAGGCTTTCCGATGTTGTTTCGTGTAACAGCATCCGACGCTGTTTGTTGGTTCACAGTCTCCAGCGTGGTTTTCTCCATAACAGTCTCATTGACGGTCTCATTTTTGAACCGCTTCATTTTTCCCTACCCGCGGCAGCTCTTGCGGATAGGCGGCAACCGCTAGGCAAAATAGTATGCAGAAATAGAAGTGTTTTTCATCGTTTATTCTCCCTGTATATCGAAATGTGCCCGCTTTTGCCACAGCATCGCGATCCTGCATCATCGTCTACTATCAGCATTTCCGTTACGTGACGCCTCGAGCATAAAGAAGCTTTTTTTCTGTCGTCAAGCCGAAATTCTACAAAGAACCACAGTTCTTAAAAAAAGAACTGTGGTTCTTTGTATGATTCTGGTGGATGGGGCACGATCCATAGCGTCTTTGATGTATTTGTTTTTGAATCACTTCTTAGCTTAATTCATACTGTTGTATGAAAATGCGAAAGATATGATCATTCGGGCTATGCAGCGTCTTGTACATTTCGATCGATGAGAGCTCCGATATAGATAACCCTGCCGTATCTCTCCCATATAAACGGAATCGACAACGATTATAGTAGTAACGGCAACGCTGTCGATTACCGCATGGGTTATCCCGCCGGCTCTATCCTTGTTGAATCGCCAACAACAGCGGCAGTTGCATAAAGCGTTCAATTATAGTAGACTTGCGCGCGTATTTACATCAAAAGAAGCGTTAGAAGAGCTTTTAACGCTCTTTCAAAATTTGGAGAACGTAATGAACTTATCCTTAATCGGTGATAGAGCCACGCAAGCAAAAGGAAAGCTGTTGCGGTATGTAACGCCGCTTCTCTTTGCAATGAGCCTTTCAACCGTACTTATTTGTTCATGTAGCAAAAGCGGAACAAAAACCGCTTAAAAATGGTCTTTTACCCAAATGAATCAAGCGAATCGATGAAAGATGCCCGTGCGGCATTTCAAGCAATTTTAACAGAAGCAGTTGGACGCGATGTTGAAATTCTGACAACCACCGATTATAACATTGCGTTAGAAGCGCTCGTCTCCGGTAAGGCTGATATGGTACTTATGTCGGCGCGGGAAGGCTACCTGACTGCGCACAAGCGGAACAATGCCGTTATCCCCATTGCAACAAACTCCGGTCCCAGCGGAACACTTGATGATGCAAAGTATTACAGCTTCATCGGGGTGCGGCGCGAGGACGCCGATAGCTATAGAACAGCCGACGGAAGTTTTGATTTAAGCCGCTTACGTGGTAAGAAGATGTCGTTTGTTGCAGCAAGTTCTACCTCTGGCTTTGTGATTCCCGCACGTGTTCTCGCATCCGTTTTTTCCCTTGATAATACCGACGAGCTGATATTGGACGACAAAGTATTTTCCAAGGTTTTATTTGCAGGGTTCTCACCAAGGCTCGCAGGTAAATCTTTTCCGCGGAGATGCGGATGCGGCGGCTTTTGCCATCCCGCAGACTATCGGCGTCTATGAATTGCTCGAAGGGGAAGACTACAAAACGGGCGCAGTCTATCGCGTAACCGTCGGAGCTGACGAGCCCTTTACGCCCTTTGCCGGAAGCGAAATGACGGTCATTCGATCAATCCCCGTCTTAAATGCGCCGATTACCGTTAATACGGATACGGTGTCCGCCGCGGATATACAGAAGATACGGGATGCATTGACCTCGGATAAGACCGCGAATAACCCCGGCATTTTTAATGTGAAGGGCTCCGGTAAAAAGGTATATATCCCAAAGTATTCCGAAAAAGACACGGTTGGTTGCCGCTGATGACGCATGGTATGATGAGCTTAGAACTGCTGCTCAGTAATGCGACAAACTCTGGCTTTTCCAGCTCAGGATACCGCCGGCATCCATCCGCACGAATAAGGTTTACATTGTTGATTACCTTTAAGAATGTTTCAAAACAATATGCAGGCGGCAGGCTTGCCCTCAATGCAGTCGATCTCACGATTGAACAGGGAACGATTGTTTCCGTTATCGGTTCTTCGGGAGCTGGGAAAACAACCTTTATCCGCTGCATCAATCGGCTCATCGACTGCACGAGCGGTACGGTTGAAATCGACGGTGAAGCGCTACAGCGTATGAACAGCCGCCGCTTAAAACAGCTCCGCAGAAAAATCGGCATGATTTTTCAAAATTATAATCTGGTGGAACGGCTCACCGTTCTTGAAAACACACTTCACGGCTGCCTCGGCGCTTTGCCGCTGTACCGCAGCCTCTTCGGGCTATATCCGCAGGAGGAACGAGCGCGAGCGCTTACCATACTCGAAGACCTCGGACTTTCTGATTACCTCTATCAGCAGTGTGCTGATTTAAGCGGCGGACAAAAACAGCGCACCGGTATTGCGCGGGCATTGATGCAAAACCCTGAAATACTGTTATGCGATGAGCCAGTTTCTTCGCTTGATCCGCAAAGCGCCCAAGATATCCTTGATTATATCGAAAAAAAAGTCAGAACACAGAACCTTACCTGTATCATGAATCTACACCATGTTGATTATGCAAAACGATATTCTGACAGAATTATCGGTTTACGCAACGGGCACGTCGTTTTTGACGGGAAACCGGCGGAGCTGGAAGAAGCGCTACACAGTATTTTTGCTTCAAACTCCCATACCGAAAAGAAAGAGCGTCGATGAAGTTTGATATTCCAAGCGGTCGGCATTTTTCCGCCTTTTGAATCACAACGATACCGGCAATTCTCCTCTTCGGAAGTCTTCTTTAAGAAGAAACACATACGGACATTAGCGCTTTTTGTTTACCGCCGCCGCGCTCTATATCGCCTCGGCAATGATGAGCGGGTTTACCGCATGGAACGCGCCAACCGGTATTCCGCGCGGACTGTATTGGCTGATACGGAATTTTTTCCCCATCCGCGCAATCGTTTTTCTGTCCTGCCGCTCGTGCTAAAGACCTCGCTGCATACTGCCGTTATCGCCGTAACAGCTTCGACCGCCGCTTTTTGTGTTGCCTGTATAACGGCAGTTGCAGGAGCTCAAACGACGGGGCGCTTTCGTGTCCCTGCGTATCATCTGTTCCGCTGCAGCATCTTTCTTTAGAAACATCCCGCTCCCCGCATGGTCTATTCTCTTATTGCTATCATTTAAGCAAAACGCCATCACCGGTTTTTTAGCGCTTTTTTTTATCACCGCAGGGCATTTAACCCGCGCGTTTACCGAAATTATCGACTCTCATGCGGAAGAGTCCTACACAGCGTTGGAAGCCGCCGGCGTCCCGTATATCCCGATTATCATTCACGGCGTATTGCCCAATGTCCTCCCGCTCTTTATTTCGTGGCTGCTTTTACGCCATAGAAACCAATGTCAGAGATTCGGCGCTCATCGGGATTTTAACCGGTACAGGAATCGGCTTTCTCTTCAATCTCTATTTTAAGAGCTTCCGCTATCCGGAGGCAGGACTGATCATTTGTATATTGATGATACTCGTACTTTGCCTCGACAGTGTTTCCACCACAATACGGAGGATATTACTGTGAACAAACATTCCAACATGGACTGCTACCAATCGCCGAGAAAAAAGCAATACACACTCGCACTCCTCTTCGCTGTCCTGTTCGGCATCAGTATCTGGGGATGCGTTTTGCTTGCGGCCGAAACCATTGATTGGAAAGGTTCATGGAATAACCTGCTTCACTACGGACGCATCCTTTTTTTGCAGCCCAAGCGCTCGGATCATTTGCCGCTCGGTGAACTCGTGTACTCGCTTGGCATCAGTTTTTGCACTGGCAATTTTAACAACGATTGGAGGGGCAACTGCCGCATTTTTCTTGGCGCTTGGCGCAGCCCGAAATATCGCCCCGCCCACTGTCGCAAAAATCATCCGCACTATTACCGCACTGATCCGTGCAATTCCTACCATCATTTGGGTACTGGTGTTCTCGGTTACAGTCAATATCGGTACCGATGCCGCCGTTATCGGTACGTGTTTTTCACAGCATTGCCTATCTGGTAAAAGTGTTTTTCCGAAAGCTTTTGAACAAATTAACCGTGACACTATCGATGCGTTACGAGCGTGCGGGGCAGGGATTCTCCGGCATCATCACGCAGGCGGTAATTCCGGTCGCTGCCACGTCCATTATTTCATGGACATTCTTCCGCTTCGAAATCAATTTTTGTCAATGCGGTTGTCACTCGGCGCCGCTGCCGGATCAGGCGGTATCGGGTATTATTTATTTATGGCAGGAAATCTGTATTATGATATACGGGAAGTTGGCGCTCTCACCTACGTTATCTTCGGTACTGTCATTGTACTCGAAATGCTTTCATTGCGCCTCAGAAAAGGAATCAAGCAGCGCTGAAAAATACCGACACTGTAAAGGGAGTTTTAGATGAAAAATTATCGCGCGTATTGCTCTTTTGTTTTTTTCGATGATATATACCGTTGCCGCCTTAGAGGTTATCGTCCCTGCATTTAACTTTGGGATATTAGCAGGCAAACCGGATAGTTCGACAGAATTCACGGTAGTCCAAGAATCATCCATCAATTTCCGTTTACTGCACGGAGAACGGTTTTACAGTGACTTAAACCTTGCACTGTACATTCCCGATATTCTCCATTTTTGATCCGGATCAGCTGGCGCGGATACCGGGAGAATTCACGCTCATTGACTTTTTCTCTCAATTTTTCCGAACTTCGTCGGCAGACCGATGATTTTATCGATTTTTTTACCGGACAGCACCAAAGTCTTACGGGTACACATTACAGCTTTTGATTTTTCTAAAACATGGGATACGACCGACAAGAATGTATGAACATGATGTCGCAGCGCTTTTTACCCCGCCTCACCCGCGCGAAGGCTTAGGAGTCAGCTTTTGCAGGACCTCATTTTTAAACGTCGGCTACGCGGGCGGTTCTTTTCAGTTGGAACGGCGGGCTCAAAGATAAGCAGGAATACAGCATATACGCGCAAGGGGGAATTTTTTCACCTATTGCCATTACCAATGCAAATTTCTCTTTCCATATTACAGATAAAGCGACCAAAGTGTCGTTCGCAACAGCTGCGTCAGTGCTTTTTACCATTAACGATACGGTCAACATTTTTACCCAGCTTTGGGTTGCATAAAACGGATTTTAGAAGCGCAACACTTAAGCAAGATATTATTGGCAATATCTTTTGCGTTCTTTTGAACCGCGTATCGCTCTTGACTATGCGGACTTCGATTTTTACATTTTTGTTTCTAAAGTCCGCGACACTCACTCCGGCAGCATTTTTCCCCACAGCGCCGCTGGTAAAGCAGTCTTTCACGAGCGCTCAGAATGAGCTCTACGGCGGGTTAAATATGTTCTTCGGCTTTGGAAATATGGATTTCGATAAAATGCAGGAGGATTCCATGCTATGTTTGCGCTGCCGATAACGCGCCCGACGACTATATCGGTAGCGGCGCTCGCTTTTACCCCTTTACACACTGAGGATTGGACCTTGCGATCTCGATTTCCGTTTTTCGTGTTATCCGCTCCTCTACGCGACCCCTGCATCGATGTTTGGAAGGAAAAATAGCGCTCAAACGTAGTTTATAAATGAGTATCGTTTAAAACCGGCAGCTTCTAACATTTCTCATTGGTCAATAATTGAGTTTTGTGAGCGATTCCCCAAAGTATCAATCGAAGCTCCTTGGTGCAAATTTTATTATTTTATATGGTAGAAAATCATGAGCGAATATAAATGTCATTTTTGCGCTAAGTGCGATGGGAACGGCTGCCTTGGCGAATTGCCCGGAATGGGCGGCGTATTTCGGAGCGCCAATTTTATCAGCAACTGTGCCGCTTGGAAGAACTATTACACCGATCTGCCGCACGATGATGAGCTGCCGCCTATCAGATTAGCGCCCATTACCGGCGGGGTCGAAAATGTCGGTTACGAAGACGAGACCGCCTTTTATTTTGATTTGATTGAAGCCTGCGCTCACGCAGGGTTCTTGCTCAGTATTGGCGACGGATACCCCGATGCCAAGATACAGGGAGGTCTTGCTGCCTTACAGCGATATGGAAAAACCGGTGCAGTGTTCATTAAACCCTATCCTAATTCCCGTATCTTTTGAGCGGATAGATTGGGTACGCGATTCCGCTGATCTGATAGGGGTAGACATCGATTCTTATAATATCGTAACAATGCGCAACCTTGTTCAGCTTGAACAAAAAGATGCGCCGCGCCTAAAAAGAGATACAGCGGTATGCGCAAAAGCCTTTTGCAATTAAAGGTATCTTTTTACCTGAAAATGTGGAACTCGTAAAAGGAACTGCGACCCGACATCGCTGTTATTTCCAATCATGGGGAAGAATAGAAACGAGGCGCGGCAGTACGGCAGATTTTTAGCTGAGTACGGCGCGACGCTCCGTAAGTTTGCCGGTGAAGTATGGGTAGACGGGGGCTTGCGGAGCCGTGCGGATATAATCGCTGCAAAACGGCTCGGTGCGGCGCAGGTAATGATTGACGACCCTGCATTACCGCCCTGCTCAAAAACAAGGCTCACGGCGTACGGGAACTGTACCGCCGCCTGACGATAGGGCTAACCCCTGTTTGCAGAAAAAAATATTTGCAGAAAATGCTTGTCAGAATAGATAAAATACTCGCTGCAAACGGCTTAGGCTCACGAAAGGAGATACGGCGGCTATTACGCAAAGATGACATCCGGCTCAACGGTACCCGTGTAACCGATGCAGGGACGCTCCTAAACCCCGAAAGTGATGTGCTCGTCCGCAATGGAGAAACACTGCACCTCCGCACCTGCTGTTACCTGATGCTCAATAAAACCGGCGGGAGTCGTTACCTCTACTGCCGACCCCATGCACCGCACCGTTATGGAACTGCTGCCGCCGCCTTTTTCCGAAATGATGCTTTTTCCCATCGGGCGGCTCGACTTGGACACGGAGGGGCTGCTCATCATCACCGATGACGGTGCGCTGACCCACCGCCTTACCGCCCCAAAAATCCGGATGCATAAAATCCTACTATCTTGAAACAGTAGCCCCTTTCAGCGATGCCGATTTTAACGCCGCCCAAACTACTTGCGCCCAAGGATTGCAGTTAGGAAAAACCTTTCATACGCCTCCTGCAACCTTTTGAGCGCACGAAAGCGAAGAACATAAAAACGGAATGGGCTTTTTAATGCATATTTGCGGAGGAAAATATCATCAAGTAAAAATGATCCAAGCGCTGGGAAACGAGGTAGTGTATCTCCAACGAATTGCTATGGGCGGCGTTACGCTCGATCGACAGTTGCCCGCAGGCGCTTGCGAGAGCTTACCCCCGACGAAGTTACCGTGCTTAAAAAGCTATAGGTTCCCCTTACATTTTTGGATATTTCAAGTTAAGCTATTACAATATAAAGACGTAAATTGAGGTTGGTTATCAGCTTTTCTGATAAGGTCTCTCTATCTGGAGGGATGCGGAACACGCCCATACCTCAGTTTTTCAGATGCCTGCAATATCCGTTTCACCTTTTGTCTTGCCCCAAAGCAAAAACCGGTATCATAGTCAGCATGAAAATTACAGACGATTGTTTGGTTACCCTTGAGTATACCTTAAAAGATGATAACCAAGAGATTTTTGGATTCATCGGAACAGATGGGACCGCTGGACTATGTCCACGGTTATCGACAACTTATTCCCGGCTTGGAAAAAGCGCTTCAGGACGGGAAGCAGGTGAAAGTTTTTCGCTTACGGTAACGCCGCAGCAGGGCTTATGGCGAAATTGATCCGCGTGCAGTCTTTTGAGGTAAGCCGCGCTCAGTTTCCGCCCGATACGCAGCTGGAAGTCGGCATGGAGTTTGAAACAAGCGGTCATCATGTAGTCATAACCGGTATTGACGGCGATATTATCACGCTGGATGCAAACCATCCGCTTGCCGGAAAGACATTGCACTTCGACATAAAAGATTACCGGTGTGCGCGATGCAACTCCCGAAGAGCTTGAGGAGGTGCAGCAGTCATTCTCAGGTGGATGCGGAAGTAGCTGCGGTACGGGCGAAGCGCGGCTGCGGCGGATGCTCAGGCTGTCATTAAGCCGATTACGCTATGAGCAAAAACAGGACGCACTGGTGCCGGTGTTCGGCGCCCTGTGCTTTTTCCTTTCGGCGATTGAATTTGTTATTCCGAAGCCGCTGCCGTTTTTACGGATCGGGCTTGCAGAATGTTCCGTTGATGCTTGCGCTTGATGTGTTATCGTTCCCTGCGTTTTTATTGCTGACGGTGATAAAAATTCTCGGGCAGAGCGTTTATCAGCGGAACACTCTTCTCTTATCTCATACTGTTTTTCGGCAGCAGGCACCATCGGCGCGGCGCTTACGATGTATACTTTACATAAGATTCCCCGTACGGTGTTATCTCTTGTCGGCATCAGTATTGTGGGCGCTTTCGTATCGAACTGCATACAGCTTTTTATCGGACGCTTTTTTATCTTCGGAGAAGAATACGCTACATAGCGCCGCCTTTTTCTCGTAATAGGAACAACTAACCTCCCTGCTGCTCGGTATTTTTGTGAAAGTTTTTGAAGCGGAATCCGAATGGTATGCTCATATACGGGATACCGATTCTCCGTTGTACGTTCAGTTACCGGACAATACGACCCCCGTCGCTCATCCCTATCTTCGATTGATCACGGGTTTTTGCCTTGCTCGCAGCGCTTCTTTTTTATCGGGTTTACCGGCAAAAGCGGTTATCTTTTGCGCCGGTTTGACACTTTGTCTCGCAGAAAAAGCAAAAATACATTGGGTTCCTCTTTGTATTTCAACGGTAGGAATAGTAGCGTGTCATATCTTTATTCCAGTAGGAAGAGCTTTTCTCAATCGGAAGTTTCCCGCTCATGAAGCGGGGCGCTACTCAACGGTTTGGAAAAAGCCGTTGTTCTGCAAGCGATGATCTTTATTTCTCGATGGACGCTGCAAGTGCGTATCAAAATTCCGGGCTTAATGGGTATAGCGCTTGATGAATCCCTCTACATATTTAAACAGCTGCTTGAGTTTAAAGACAAAATACGTCCCCGGCACCTTATCACGAAAAGCATCGATGAACTCCTGCTCGGTCTTCCTTTCATAATCAACAATTCCGACGCAGAGCGTTCTCCAAAATTCAGCAGCCGAATAAAATATCAATTTTAGAGGATGCTGAATTAGTGCGCGAAAAGCGCACACGTTAATACGCGATGTTTGCGATACGCAAACTCGCAGCTTATTTTAGTACAGTGCATGAATGATAATTTCTTTATACATTGTAATCGCAAAAACTATCATTATAAGATGACCAATAACTGCAATAATAACATTAATGATTTTTGTAGTGTAAACTCGAATAGTCATTTTTCTTACCGATTCTAATTACAAAAATCTCAGTGAGCATTTCTAATGTCTGATAATATCTTGTACAGATTAATACTAACTGACTATTGTTATACAAAATAGCATCATTGAAATCGGTAAATATTCAAGTTGGATATTTTTCCTGTCGTTATTATGCCGCTCCTTAAAAAGATGATGGCAGTGGCACGTATCGCTAAAGAATACACGACAGAAAATATACATAGATGTATATATTTTTAATTGGAAGTATTTTTCTACGAAATATACAAAAGAACCTTTTTATAGTTATTTTTGCTTATACTGTTATTTTTTTATCTAAAAACAATAGTACCTGATAATTTCTTGTTCATTTGCTGTATTTCAACAAGGACATCATCGTAGATATTTTTCATGTACAAATAATTCATACTTTTACTGAAGTGTTTTTAATTTCACTTTCATAGTATTGATCATTCAAATAATTTTTTTAATGAGTTGATTTCATGCTTATCATTTGTTTCAAATATTTTTTTCATATACGTTTCCACTATTTAAAAGATAAAGCCGCTTGCCTTTCATTATGTATTTCAATTTCGGTCATTCAAGAGTATCAAACTGATTAGAACTAAGATCAGCAACTCCGGCGCAGAGCGTTCGTCAAAACGATAGATACGGGAACCGTTTTAAAACCTTGCGTTTTTAAAAGATGCCAAAGTGATAATTAAGAAATTCCCCACCATTCATCGAGCATCGCTTGCGCTTGTGCCTGTAACGAAGGAACTACGCAAACTTCCAGCTGCTTGAGGCTATCGATACGGTATGAACGACCGAGAGCTTTGACCGCTTTCGCATATATCGCTACCGATAACGGGGTGTTCATCCAAATAAGAAAGAATGACGGTAAATACCGAGGCGGCAGAGCAGACTTTTTGCCACTCGGCAAGCTCGGTTATTTGACGGCGGGAAGTAACGCCGGTGTTAATGCGATAGGTGTACACGGTATCGGGTATGCCCACGTATGTATATGTTTTTTTGATATGCTCGTCCTCAGGCGCACCGGCAGATTTTGATGCAGTTAAGGCGATAAAAATAGAGGAGCATATCTTCCGCCATTGTACAATAGGTAAACGGAATTTCGCCGTATGCTTTTTGAACAAGATCGGTTTTAAAAAGTTTACCCCACACTAAAGCTGTTATATGCGTTTTTCGGCGATACATTTACGGAGGATTTCGCCGTCGGTTAAAACACCCTCGTATACGCTTTTTGCCTTTTTGGGCAAAGGCAGCCAGCACGCGCTTCCGGTTCGTCTTCCATGCCGCATACCGAAGCCTTGCCGTGTACAATATCAGCACCCGATGCGCAGGCGGCATCGTACAAGATACGGAGGCTGCGTCCGGAAGTTCGTCATCCGGGTCGGCAAAGGCAAGGTATTCACCCGATGCCGCATTTGCTGCCGTTCGGCGAGCCTCTAGTGTGCCGAGGTTTTTACTGTGTTCCAAGAATACGAACGGCAGCCCTTTTTCCCTTAAAGCGTTTTGCGTAGTTTTTATAATACGCTGAAGCTCTTTTGTATCGGGGCTGCCGTCGTTTACGATAATCGTTTCAAAAGGCGGAGCTGCCGCCTGTTGCGAACACTTTCAAAAACCGCCCGATAAACCCCTCCGTCCCGTACACGAGAACGCAAAGGCTTACGAGCGGTTTTTGCCGCGCGGCACGACCAAAGTGTATCGCACAGCGTTCTTTAAAACTCATCCGGCGCTTTAATCCCAGTCAAAGCCGCTGCCGACCGTTAAGGTTTTAGAAGCTGCCGCCCGCCTCTCTTTCGGCTTGCAGGCTTCCCGCCAAATCATATTCCAAAACTTTGTCATAATTGTGTGCAGGCGGCTTTAGGAATCTGCTGACCGGCAGTAATTCCGTTTTCGTCCCATGCGCCGTCCGAAGCGATGATAAACTTAATCCGTTCGGCTTCGTCGTATTTTTACGGCGATAAAACGATAAAAACCGTAGCCGATTTTATTTTGCATCGTTCCAATCTTTTTGCTAATACAACAGCATTTCCGGACAAAGTACCGTTAGTTCTGCCGATTTTATACAGCTTGCCGCTGCTTTAAAAACATCCGTGTAATAAGGTCCCGCGTTATTATTCTGTGTTTTGCGCGACTTCGACGAAAGAGCGTACAGGATACCGTCAAAAAACCTGCAAGGCGTTAATTGATTCTCCGTATTGGATACGGATATTGCCCGGTAAATGCGCTGTTAATCGGGTTTCCTGAAAGGTCTGTGTCCACTGGAGCCTGATTGACAAGAACAAGCTCGCTGTCCAGAGACCCGTCGGTTTTTGTACTTTTTAATCTTCAGCCGGTATTGCCAAACAGTACTGACGTTTTGATAAGTTTTCCTTTACACCGGCGAACAGTCCGTCCCTATTTGCGGCAAGTGCGGTAACGGGTGCATTATCTGCATTAAACGTTACATCATACGAGCTGTCCACTAATCCGGTACTAAACGCAGCGCCTAAAAACCCAGTTATATTTTTATATGTCCATTGCTACCGCTGGCACTAGAACTCGTATCTTTATATACATAATAGAGAATGTTCTGCCCATCGGAAATATCGACAGCAATCGCAGAAATATCAAAGAATGTCGAGAAACTCGTATGCGTATCCGTTCCTGCGTATCATACGAGCCGTCTTCTTTCAGCGCAAAGCGTCTGACTCTATAGCGAGACGAACCGTCTTTCCACAATATATACAGGTTGCCGTCCTGGTCATAGCAGAATACATCGGTAGGCTTTTTCAGCTAAGCCCGGGCTGACGCTAGATGCAAAAAGCTATTCCTTCTGAAAATACTTCCGTTCCGTCCTCACCTATCCAATAGCGGAACTCCTGATTTCCATCTTTACCCCACAACAGCGTCTTTGTACCGGACGGATACTTCGGTTTTTCATCATACCACGTAGCGCCCGTGTCGCTGAATGTCAGCGTCTTTGTTTTCGCGGTTGAATGCGGCGATGCGGTTTTTTTATTGCCCTTGATGCGCCAGTTTTCGTTTATATAACCGATATTTACGCCGTCGTCCGCAATGTAGATATTTTTCTTCGTCATAGCCGATAAAGCCGATGGGATTGGAAAAAGCTCCGGCTTCAAAAGCAAGAGAGCTATCCGAACCGGCGGCTTCGGAATGAAGTCCTATCATACCTTTCCCGGTAAGCGCATAGCCGGAGCCGGAACCGGAATATTCATAGCGGACAAGCTGCCCAAGAGCGTACTTTCTTCCTGCTTCATATTTCTGTTGGGTAAGCAGACAGTACACTTCGTCATCGTCGACAAAAGACCGGTGCACTCGGGGAGATCATTCCCGAAGAGGGGCGCATTTGAGCGAAGTTTATCCAAGTTCGCACTCGCCGATGTAGTCGTGTTAAACTTTTAAAGTTTTATTGCCCTGTGTGGGAAGAGGTTGAAATTTAAACTACAGGCATACAAAGTTTGACCATACACGGCAAACAGTACCTTATCACCTACCGCAACGGCACTAGCCTTTGTGGATGCCAACACAGTTGGGAATCCATCGCTGCTAAAAGATTCAAACGAATGATCATCTTCCTTGAAGCAATAGACGGTATTATCCTTAAACAAAAAGATATAGCCCTCATCTCTGTCAATCGCGATATTATCAATAGCGCTGATATTGATAGAGGCATCTGTCAGCGCATTTGTAAAATTTGCGCTAAATGCCGTATCTTCAATACGTTTCTACATTAAAAGCGTTTTAAGAAAAGCACCCGAATTACCGTCTTTATACAGCACATATACTCTGCCGATTTTATCCCGTGCAGTAACCGGTTTCGGATTGTCGGAAATTCCGTTGAGCAGAGGCGTACCATTTGCCGTGTTTAAGGATAAGAGAGTGCTTCCCGAAGGATTTTTTTTCATAGAGAACAACAGATTGGCGGCAACTTTCGGGGTTTTAGACAGTTTCAAATCGATATTGTTTACGCCCGGTTTTACCGTGTGCGTCTGGGAATCGCGCCATTTGCCTGTCGCTGTTGTAACAACTGCTTTTACGGTAATTTTTGTACCGATGGCAACATTAAGCACAACCGATGTTGCTCCTTGTGCCAGTAGCTCACCATCCTCATCGGTAACGGTAATTGTCGTATTCGTTCCATCAAACATCGGCAGTCCGTTTCCACCAACTGCACGAGCAGCTCCACCCCGATAAAAACCTGCACCGTACCGGTTTCTCCACTGTTAGTCATACCATTACATGCAGTAAACGCAAGGCACAGCGCGGCAACAAGAATGCTTGCAAAGTTCACATACGTCTTTTTCATCTCCTACCTCCTCATATATGGGCGGGCATTTCTAAAACCTGAAGTTTTTAGCGGTTCCCCTATAGAATGAAATATCCCTATCTATTTAGATAATCACACTTTATCATTTTTTTCTTGAATTTATCATATACCGGTTTGCAGAAAAATATAGACCTGATAAAATTACTTTGATATCGTTAAAAATGGAAACAGAAGAAGCGATTAATCAATCAATAATGCTAAACCAATGTTGCATTGGGAAGCCGATACTACCAAAAGCGCCGTAACAATCGCCAAAAACAACGACCGCAAGGCGCTTTTATGGTTATCGCTCGTATTATTATTTTCGTATTATTATTTATAGAACAAATATAAAACAAACGTTATCGTTATTCTTCAGGTTCAAAATCGTCAGGAATATCGAGGTTCGTGTATACGTTCTGAACATCGTCGTCTTCTTCAAGGCGTTCGACCATTTTTAACACTTTACGGATTGTCTCCGCTTCCAAATTCATATATGTTGCCGGCACCATAGAAACTTCTGCGGAAACGGATTCAAAGCCTTTTTTCCTGCAAGGCTTCAAGCACGGAGGCAAAGTCGTTAGGGATCGGTTGTTACGGTGATAATACCGCGCTTCGGTCTGAATATCTTCCGCACCGGATTCCAATGCCGCTTCCATAAGTTTTTTCTTCGCTGACGACTTCGGCATCATATTCTATAACGCCTTTGCGGTTAAACATATAGGCTACCGAACCAGTCGCGCCGAGGTTGCCGCCGTTTTTTTAGAAAAGAGGTTGCGCACATTGGCTGCAGCTCGATTCTTATTGTCGGTCAACACTTCCTCAATACTGCAACGCCGCCCGGCGCATAACCCTTCGTACAACAACTCTTCGTAGCTTGCGCCGCCCAATTCGCCGGTACCTTTCTTAATAGCTCGTTCGATATTGTCTTTCGGCATATTGTACCGCGCGTGCTTTTAATATTGCAGTTCTTAAACGGGGGTTACCATTCGGATCGCCGCCGCCCATACGTGCAGCTATAGAAATTTCTTTAATAAACTTTTGTAAACATCTGACCGCGTTTTGCGTCAGCTGCCCCTTTTTGCGTGTTTAATCGTCGCCCATTTACTATGTCCAGACATTATATACTCTTCCGCCTTAAAAGGTAAAAACAAAAATATGCGCGTCATTTATATCATATAAACACAGCTCTGTCAATTATGCGTATTTTTTTGCTCACGGAACTCAGTTTTTAAAAATGATAGTGCAAACATCGCGTGATTGACGTGTGCGCGTGTCGCGCACGAATGCAACAGTTTCAAAGTTCATACTTTGTTCAACTGTTGCATTTTTGAGGAAAAGCGTTATTTTAGACAATGCAGTTGGCATTGTCTATAACGCTGCGAGTTTGCAAAAGCAAACATCGCCTATTGATTGCACTTTTTCACTGACGTTGCAAAGTGCGGCAATTCGCCAATCCTCGACTTTTGATAAAGTCTGCGGTTGTCGAATTTATAGGAAAAGCTTATTTTAGACAATGCAGTTGGCATTGTCTCAGAACACTGCGAGTTTGCAAAAGCAAACATCGCGTATTGACGTGTGCGCGTGTCGCGCACAGAATGCAACAGTTTCCAAAGTTCATGCTTTTGTTCAACTGTTGCATTTTTGAGAAAGCTTATTTTTAGACAATGCAGTTGGCATTGTCTCAAAAACGCTGCGAGTTTGCAAAAGCAAACATCGCCTATTGATTACGCACTTTTTCACTGACGTTGCAAAAGTGCGGCAATTCGCCAATCCTCGACTTTTGATAAAGTCTGCGGTTGTCGAATTTATAGGAAAAGCTTATTTTTAGACAATGCAGTTGGCATTGTCTAAAAACGCTGCGAGTTTGCAAAAGCAAACATCGCGTGATTGACGTGTGCGCGTAGTCGCGCACGAGATGCAACAGTTTCCAAAGTTCATACTTTGTTCAACTGTTGCATTTTTGAGGAAAAGCTTATTTTAGACAATGCAGTTGGCATTGTCTCAAAAACGCTGCGAGTTTGCAAAAGCAAACATCGCCTATTGATTGCACTTTTTCACTGACGTTGCAAAGTGCGGCAATTCGCCAATCCTCGACTTTTGATAAAGTCTGCGGTTGTCGAATTTATAGGAACGTTTATTTTAAGCGGTGCAAATGGCACTGCTTAAAAACACTGCGAGTTTGCTTAACGCAAACATCGCGTATTGACGTATGCGCGTGTCGCGCACGAATGCAACAGTTTCCAAAGTTCATACTTTGTTCAACTGTTGCATTTTAAGGAACCATTTCTACGATATTTTTAGAAATAATGATGTACTTTTTAGTATTTTTCGGTAATTTTGACCTCAAAACCCATGAAAATGGCAAAAATTGATTTCCGTGGTAGGGGCGTAGATGCGCCGTATTCAAAAAGGAATCGCTTTGTGCTATACTGGCGACATGGTACTCAAAATATGTCTCGTATTGACGGAAAATACTATCGACAAAAACATTCAGCTGATTGAACGGTACCGTTCATGGATCGACATCGTTGAGCTGCGGGCAGACTTTCTTGACCCGCAGGAGTTGCTATATATCCGCAGATTTCCGAAGCTTGCCCATATACCGGCTATTTTAACCATACGCAGATTTTTAGACGGAGGAGCTTTCAAAAGGTGGAGAAGGTTCGCGTATCACACTGTTTGCCCGCGGTCTTGCTTTTGCGGATACCGAACCGCTTAATAACTTTGCATATCTCGACCTCGAATCCGATGTACAAGCGCCGAGTTTGGAAGAGGCGGCTCAAGCCTTTAATATCGGCATCATCCGCAGTGTCCACAGTATCAAAGCGCCGATCAAAAGATGTCGCCACTAAACTACAGGAGATACGGCGAACGGATGAAGAAATCGTCAAAATCGCATACAGAGCAAATAACCTTGCAGAGGCAACGGAGGTGTTTAGGGATACTGCGAAGCTAAACGGGAATCATATTTTAATTGCAATGAGTAAATATGGTATTCCATCCCGTATTTTTAGCGGCGAAGTTGCATTCTTCAATTGTATATACCATGCCGCGGGAATATATTGCGAAATATCATTTAGAACAGGAATTTGTTGATCCCATTACGCTCAACACGCTGTATCACTTTCGCACAATAAACGATGAAACAAGCATATACGGGGTGGTCGGATCGGATACAACAAAAAGTCTGAGCCCTGCCATTCACAACAAAGGTTTTGAGCAGAAAAAAATTAACGCCGTATATATTCCTATATCCGGAACAAATATTAAAGAAGTCGTTGACTTCGCCACGTGTACCGGCATCTCCGGTCTCTCAGTTACTCATCCTTTTTAAATTCGATATCATTCCGTTTTTAGATTCGATCGGTCCCATATCTACAGCCTGCGGCGCAGTGAATACGGTTCTCTTTAACGGCGGTAAACGGCAAGGCTTCAATACCGATATCGACGGTTTCTCGCGGGCTTTGCAAGAGTTTTTACACGTTCGCAGCCTAAGGTTTAAACATATCGCAATTATCGGTACCGGCGGAGCGGCTCATGCCTGATGCCAATGCCGTACATCTGCTGCATGGGAAAGTCTGCATCTTCGGTCGTTCCGCAGAAAAGGCAAAACAACTGGCGAGGCGGTATAACTTCCAATGGGCAGTATCGGACTTGGCATCCGTCCGTATGCTTAAAAATATTCCGACGTCATCATACAGGCAACTTCCGTCGGTATGCACGAAAATGAAGACCCGCTCGAATTTTACAGTTTTTCAGGCTCAGAAAAAGGTATTTGATGTTATCTACGCTCCCGAAAAAAACAGCGCTCTTAAAGCGTGCCGAGCTGCCGGCTGCGATATTTGCAACGGATATGATATGCTTCGGTATCAAGCATATAAACAATTTGAACTATTTACAGGAGGTTCCTATGAGTAGTACGATAAGTGTTGAAGATCAGAAGATATTAGTAGCCCACACCGTTATCGATAAACTGGTGTCTGAGGGCTCATCCATTCCGGTATGAAGATCACTTTGGAACCGGCTCTACCGCGATGCCCGCTGTAAAACGCTTGGCTGAGTATATTGCAAAGGAAATTGAAAAACATCGCTGCCGTGCCGACGGGTTTTCAGACATCGATAGCGTGCGAAGAATTTAACATCCCGATTTTTCGCTCAGTTCGGGGAGAATTAACGGATCACTAAACCTCACCATCGATGGGGCAGACGAGATAGACCATATCTGATTAAAGGAGGCGGAGCGGCGTTGTTGCGCGAAAAATTATTGCGTATAACAGCGAACTTTTTCGTGGTTATCGGCGATGAAACAAAGAGTGTCAAAACATTGGGCGCCAATTTTCCGCTCCCCATTGAAATTGTACCGGAAGCTACGGCTCAGTATTATGAAAAACTTGAAAGTTACGGCGTTTCGATAATTCTTCGCGACGGAATCCGAAAAAGGACCGGTTATTACCGACAACGGAAACTTCATCATGGATATCAAATACTGCCAAATGCGAAAAATCAATCCTGCAAAATTAGAAAGTGAATTGAACGCTATCCCGGGCATTATCGAAAACGGATTTTTACTCAGAAACCTCCGCGTGTCTTTTTAAGCCGCTCAAACGGAACTGTCGAAGAATTCTAACAACAGGGGATAGAGAGTACAGGGCAACCGTACCCTGAAATTTTTCAAGCGGTTGCTTTCCTTTTTGTGCGAAGTTTTAAATAAATTTTTGCACAGTTTATTTACTGAAGATAGGGCAATCGTATCAGACACATAGATAAAAAAATTGTAGAATAAGTGAGGCAGGGCGACCATTTGAGTCGCAAAGTAGCGAAATTCTGATTGAATAGCCTCACCCTATTCTGCGGGGTAGTAAAAATAGTCTGATGCGATGCCCTGATATGAGGGTAGAAATGCGAATTGGTATATTTGCGGCAGAACAACAAGAGATAGAAAACATTCAGCAAAGTTTGCAAGGTCAGAAAATTGAAAAAAAGCTGGACTTACGTTTTATGAAGCGGTGCAGGGTGCGCACACGATTGTCAGCGTATGCGGCGGCATCGGTAAAGTGAATGCGGCAATTTGTACGCAGCTGTTGATTTCGGAATTTCATGCGGAAATCATTATCAACACCGGTACTGCCGGAGGGTTAAACGATTCGCTGCACGTGTTCGATTTGGTGGTATCGATCGATGCGGTACAGCATGATGTGGATGTGTCGGTATTTGGCTATGCAAAGGACAGATCGCCGGTACTCCGTCTCCGTTTTGGAAGCGCAGACGATGGTACTACGCGCCGCTTTCATGAAAACCTTTACTCAACTGAAAAAAACGACCATGCGGAAGATTTTTGCGCATACCGACAGCATGATTGCCGGTCGAATCGCTTCGGGCGACCGATTTATTTTTAGACCCCTAAGGTAAAGCAAGAAATTATCTCAACTTTCCATGCCGACTGCGTTGAAATGGAAGGAGCTGCCGTCGCTCAAACCCTGTGTAATGAATGCCGTACCCTTTTGTGATATTGCGCTGCATTTCCGACAATGCAGGAGAGCCTGCGGCAATCTCATATCAGCAGTTTTCAAAAGAAGCATCCCGTATTTCCGCGATGCTGGTGCTGCTACGCGATTGCCCTACTATAACTTTTTGAAAATATGCATACCGTCTACGGCGTTGCTAGCACAAAAATAAATGCTCGACGTACAGGAAGTACGCCTCCGCTTTATTTTTTTGTTCGCGCCTTGTATCCGGTACCACTATTTTCAAAAAGTACCGGTTCTAAAATATGCGACGCATCTGCGGCGTCAGCACTGTCAAAAGCGTACTTCCGTGTACGCTTTTGACGACGAGTTTCGGCTGCTGCCGAAACATCACTTCTCTGACAGGGATGTCCGTGAAATTGAGCAGCAGCGAGTTTGCCCCGCAAACTCGACGTTGAACAGTGTACACGGAAGTACACCGTTCAGCAGGCTATTTTTCAAAAGGCTTACGGAAAGTATATTTTTAACAACCTCCTGATTTTGCGATCTATATTTACTCGTTTGATGCGTTTGCCTTCCCTTTGTGCAAAATTTTATCTAAAATTTTGCACAAATTTTTTCCGGAAAAGGACAAACACATCAGACAGATAAATCAAAAGCCCAGTCTATTATTCTGCGGGGCAATCAGCAAAACGTCTGATATGTTTGCCCTAGGGGTTAGTCGGTAACAGAATGGAGCCATTTGCCTGATTTAATCCGCCACAGACCCTAGCAGCAGTTTAAGCGGCTCTTCGCTAAAGAGGCACATATAGACAACCCACGGCGGAAGCGCGGTATACCGCGATACTGAATATGCGAGCGGAATTGCAATGAGCCACATAATAAAGGTATCGCAAACCATGCCGAAGCGGGTATCGCCGCCAGCACGCACAAGTCCTATCAATATGCACATATTGCTCGCTTTGAGTGGATAACAACACGCCAACACGATAAACAGTTTTTGACGGTTGAAAGCACAATCGGCTCTACATTAAAAATAAACGGAACAAGATACGAAATGGGAATCAACGCGGCGCCGATAAATAGCGCAATAACCGGAATAAAAAGCAGAACTTTAGCAGCGTATTGCCGCGCTTCGCTGTCATGCTTTTCGCCTATTTTCTTTCCGATTAAAACGCTGACGCCGTTACCGAAGCCGATAAAGATAACCCATGTCAACTGCGAAATGGTATTGGTAATATTAAAGGCTGCATACGAAAAAGGTGTTAATGCTTGCAAAAATTTTTATGATGGAATGTGATGCCGAAAGACCACAGCGTTTCGTTTAACAGTACCGGCAGTACGATTAAGAGGTACACTTTTAAGAATTGAGCGTCAAAGGTAAAGTGGCTTTTGAATGTTCCTAAAACAGGATATTTCCGATGCTTTGTTACGGCAAATGTAATAAAGAGTTCGACAAAGCGGGCAATAACGGTTTGCGATAGCCGCCCCGCGAACGCCCTAATGCAGGAGCGCCCAATAATCCGAAAATTAAAATAGCATTGAGCGTTGTATTGACGACCAAAGACACGAGCGTCGCCCCGACTGCAACTTTTACCTTTTCGATGGAACGCAGGGTAATCATCAGCATAAAATTTATCGCAAACGGAATAAAGCACAGCGCCGACAGCCTGAGTGTATTGCACACCGACTTCGATGACGGCAGTATCTTTTTGTATACAGCGACAGTATCTCTTTTCGGCATACTTACACAGCAAAGCGTAAAACAAAATAGCAAAGAATACGGACACCAGCATAGAAATGCCGAGCGTTTTATGTAACCCCTTAAAATCTTTTTGCCCCAGAATTGCGCCGTAAACACCATGCTGCCGGAACCGATACCGTATAGAATCAAGTTAAGCAAGAAAAAGAGCTGATTCCCCAAACCGACAGCCGCAAGTTCTATGGTGCCGAGTTTGCCTATCATCACCGTATCGAGAATGTTGACAAAGGCGCTTAAGAAATTCTGTAGCATAATCGGGAGAGCGATTGTGAATAAGGTTCTTAAAAATTTTTATCAAAAAAATACCGCTCTAAACCGCGCCGTCATCGTCATAGAGGTAGCATTACTCCGTTTCCCAGCTGCGTCCGAATAATTTTTACGAAGCGCGCAAAACCGCCGGTTTCGGGAATTTCGTTTTTTTCCATACGGGCTACAATGTGTTTTTAGACAGCTTGATGCTTTACCGTTCGGGTCTGCAATAATAAAAAGGCTTTTGTTTGATAACGGCTTTTTGTTACCAACGGATCATTATAGATAAAAACCGAGATATTCAATTTTTAAGGTTGAGAAACTGAGCGGCAATGTTTATCATACGATCTGCAATCCGTTTTCCTTCCGCTGCGGAATCAACTCTGTTGATAATCATTTTTAAGGTTAAGGTTCATGTTATCGACTTCCGTAGCGATCACCTTGATAATACCATAGGCATCGGTAATCGCAGTCGGCTCGGAGGTCGTTATAATAACTACTTCATCGGCGGCAGCAACAAAACTCAGTACATTCTTGGACACACCAGCGCTTGTATCGATGATAATGATATCGACATTGGAAAGCGTATACATTTTCGTTAATAAATTCATTGCGTTCCGCTTCAGTATATTCGCAATTTTTGCAAAGCCGGAAGCTCCGACAATCAGTTTAATACCGTATTCGGTGTCGATAATAATTTCCGACAGTTTTTGCTTTTAATAACATGATATAAATTATACTGAGGAATGACGTTTAGAATAACGTTAACATTGGCTAGTCCGAGGTCGGCATCCAGAACGATAACTTTCTTCCCCATCTGAGCATACGCAATTCCCATATTGGTAGCGACATTGGTTTTGCCTACCCCGCCCTTGCCACTGGTAACGGCAATAATTCGAGTCTTTTGCGCCGTATCCTGACCACCCTCAGCATTGTCGGTATTTTTATTTATTTCTTTCATTAAAAAGACGTAATCCGTCAACTCGATCGCCCATTATTTTCTCCACACTTTGAACTTTTTATCAAATCGATTGCATGTTACACTTTTTATAGCGCAGCAACTTTAAGAAGTGAATCTCTCTCTTTAGAACAGAGTTGAGTGATATACTCTTCATCAACCGAAAAACCTTTTCAGCTTTTTAAAAAGTTTCTACATCGGCGAGCATAAAATCCTGTGGAACTTCTTGCCCCCGCGGTTATATAGGTTATCGGTATATTCGTTTCCAAAAATGATACTGAATAAATTCCCGATATACGACGTTTCATCAAACTTGGTAATGATGAGCGACTTGTATTTAAAAGACCGCGTACTCTTTTCATAATTTCCCGAATATCGCTTATCCGTGTTCCGGCGCATACTGTTAAGTACACTTCGGCATCATCGCCCAATTCAGTAAAATAATGCTGCATCGTGGAAATTTTTTCGCGGTCTTTTCGGACTTCTGCCGATCGTATCAATACAAATAACATCAGCTTCTTCCCTGTACAATGCCATATATTTGCGTACTTCGGTCGGGCTTGACGCTACCATCAGCGGAATCCCCATCAATTCACAGTAGCGCTTCATCTGATACGCCGCACCGATACGCCAGTTATCAGATGTGATAACTCGAACCCGCAGCGGATGTTCGGCATTTTTACGGATATACTGTACAGCTATCTTTGCGAGCGTCGTTGTCTTTCCAACTCCTGTAGGACCGACCAATAACACAACACGGGTTTTAGGTTGACTGTCGGCAGGTTTAATTTTGATCGATTCAGCAAGCAGTTCAAAGAGTTTTTTTCTGTACCGTCAAAAAATTTTTCCAGTTCGGTATAGCTCAGTTCGCTTTTTAAGTCGATCCGATAGTTTCCTGATGCATGAGGGAGAAAAATCATTTTTCTTCGAGTATTTTTCTGCACTTTGACGATATGCGTATGCTCGGTATCAGTATGCGACGCATTCTGCTTTTTCATTTCCGCAACAAGGCGTTCAACCGTTTTCGGCGAGCTTTTTCTACCGACTTCTCCTGTTCCGGCGCCGAAACAGACGCAGACCGCTTCTCGGAATTTTTTTTTGCCGTTATATCAACATATTGACGCAACTCATCAGCTGCAGCCGGATTTTTGGTTGCATACCGCGTTACAATTTTACGCCGCTCTTCTTCATCGTTCAGATGATTTAAAGGAGCGACCCTTGTTACCGGTCTCGCTACCGGCTGCTGTTCAGAAAGCAAGGACGGACGTTGCGGTATTGTGTCGTTTATTGTAAAGGTTACCTCTACCACATCTTTTTCCAAAAAGTCCGAAAAAGCCGGCTGATTTTTGCATCTTTTTCTTCTCCAGATGGTAACGGCGTCGCCATGCTTTTTTGTAATTTTTCAGACATTTGTCATACGTCGAATCTTGCTCAACAAAAAGTTCCATTAGTTTTTATCCTGCTCTAATTTAATCTCACCGATCACTTCAACCTGTATGTCCTTCGCAATTTCGGGGATGGAAAGCACGACAAGATCGGGAATTTCCCGATCGGTTGAATTTTTAATCAAAATACGGGCGGAAGCTTCAGGCGCAAGTACAACAGGGAGGAAGCCATTTTTTTGCACCGTTGTAACCGCTTGAATAAGCGAGCGTATCCACATCCGTTGCTCGGACGGCTCAAGCGCTGCCACCGGTCCATTTACCGTATCTATTCTACTATCGATAATTTTTTTGAGCAAGCGCGGGGTCAACGGTCAGTACGTGGAGTACTTTATTTTCATCGGCATACTGTAAGCATATTTTGCCGTCCAAGCGCCTGACGAACCCTTTCAACAAGACGCGCAATTTCGGGTGTAATCGGGCGGTAATCTGCAAGCGTTTCCAAAATAACGATGGTGTTGCGGATGGACACCTGCTCCCGTAACAAACCTTGCAGCACTTTTTGTACCTCGCCAAGGCTGCACACTTTTTGCCACCTCGTCGATAACCGCCGGATAGTCTTTCCGCAACGCATCCATAATTCCCTGCACTTCCTGTCTTCCGAGAATTTCGTACCGCGTGTTTTTTTAATTACCTCGGTAAGATGCGTTGCGATAATAGCCGGTGGGTCTACCACCGTGTAACCGGCTCGCTCGGCTCGGTCACGGTTTTCTTCGGATATCCACACAGCCGGTAAACCAAAGGTAGGATCGACGGTACGCTCGCCGGAAATTTCTTCGGAAACGCCGCCGGGGTTTTATACCGAGGTACCAACCCATGCGAATCTTACCCCGCGCAACTTCTACGCCCCTAATCTTAAAACAATATTCACTCGGTTCAAGCCGCATATTATCGATAATTCTGATGCGCGGGGCAACCAAACCAAGGTCAAGCGCGGCTTCCCGCCGAATGCGCGTAATACGCTCGAGCAGCTCAGCGCCCTTGTCCTTATCAACAAGCGGAATCAGCGCATAGCCAAGTTCCAGCGATAAAGGATCGAGCGGTACGATGGGGCAATTTCCCCAGCCGCAGGCTCTCCCCGCCTCCGCTCCGCTGTTGTCCCCTGCTGTTTTTTGAGCCGCCTGTTTGTCTTTCACTGCCTTAAACGCCTGCTCTTCCTTGATAATTTTCCAACCAACAAAAGCCAACACGAATGCAATAATAAATAATACAATATGAGGGAAAACCGGGCAGCACGCCCATAACGGCAAGCGTACCGGCAGCGACAAAATAAATCCAGCCGATTTGAGAAAATTGCTTTTTTTATATCCCTGCCCGAATGAACCCTCGTCGATCATGCGGGTAACAAAGCAAGCCGGTTGCCACCGACAAAAAAAGCGACGGCAGTTGGGCAAGTAATCCGTCTCCTATCGTCAGTGTAGTATAGGTACGAAGCGCATTAGAAAAACGGCTCCCTTCGGAACACCATCCCGATAATCAAACCGGCAATCACGTTAATAACCGTAATAAAAATACCAACTTTTACGTTACCGGAAACAAATTGGTTTTGCACCATCCATTGCACCATAAAAAGTCGTCTTCCCGCTGCAGCTGCGCCTTTTTTTGTCGGGCTTCTTCGTCGGTAATAATGCCCGCGTTGTATTCCGCATCAATCGACATACTCTTTGTCGGATGAGAGTCGAGCTTAAAGCGGGCTGAAACCTCAGCAACCCGTTTGGCGCCTTTCGTAATAACAAAGCTACTGCACCGCAATAAGGATGATAAAGATAACAAACCCGATAACGAGTCCTTGACTACCGGTCGAACCGATAACAAAGGAGCTGAATGCCCGTATCATCGCTCCGTCAAATGCTTCTCCTTTGGAAAGGATAAGACGGGTTGAAGATACGTTCAGAACCAGTCCGAAAATGGTACTCAGCAAGAGCAATGAGGGAAAAACCGAGAAGTCGGTCGCACGCGCGGTAAACAATACAATCAGCAATACGACAAGGCTAAACGTAAGGTTTAACGCCATAAAAATCAAGCAGCACGGTGGGGGAGCGGGATAATAAACATCAGCACCATGAGAATGACGGTAAATGCAACTGCGATATCAATATTATACTTTTTTTGCTGCCATAATTATCTTCTATAAAAGTCCTGTTTTTTTGTTGTTGAGGGTATATACTTCTGCAAACACCAATGAAAAGAGCCCGATAATATTCCTCGGGGATTATATCACCGATTTGAACTTTAGCATAGAGCGCACGGGCAAGCGGCTTGTTTTTCTATTAATGGAATATTATGCTCCCGGGCGATTGCTTTTTATCCGCTGCGCCATCGCATCAGCGCCCTTTGCCAGTACCATCGGTACGCCATCGTTTTTGAATCCCACTGCATTGCAATGGCAAAGTGAGTCGGGTTTGTAATAACCACATCAGCTTTCGGTACATTGCGGATTGCATTTTTGAGAAAAGGATTGCCTGCATTTGCTGCCTAATGCGCCCTTTAACCTGCGGGTCTCCTTCCAATTCTTTGTATTCGTCCTTTATTTCCTGCTTGGTCATCTTAAGCGAATCGATAAATTGCTTCCGTTGAAAAATAGTCAGGAATTGCCAAAATGAGCAGTAACAAAGCAGCGGTCGCGAGTAATTTTGCGGCAAGTCCTGCGATAAAAACCGATTGCGGAAAGCTCACCGACAGCAATGCGATAAAATGAGGCAGATTTGCCCGTATCATCAGAAAAAGCGACAAACACCAACACAGCGACCTTTGTCAGTGATTTAGCAAAATTGAATAACCCTTCAGCGGAAAAAGCGCTCGTTTAAAAAAACGAATAAAAATTGGGAACAATCTTATTAAACTGCGGTTGAATAGGTTTGGTAGAAAAATAAAAACCGTTATTTTTGGATGACATTGGCAATAATACCGGCAAGCATTGCAATAAGCGCAAGCGGAAGCGCGAGTTTTAAAAATATTGCACAAAGATGCCGAACCACATACCGCTTCGGATATCCGCCTGCGTACTCCGCACAAAAAGAAGCGCAAGATTTCCTACATTCTTCCAAAAAGGATGAAAGAAAGATAAGCGCACTGGCGAGGGAACAACAGCACCAGCGCCGCGTTAATATCCTGACTTTTTTTGCAACGCGACGCTTCTTCCCGCGCTTTGCGTATTTTTATAGTCGGTTGGGTCTTCGGTACGACGCTTCATCCTCTGCGGCAAACCACTGCAGGTCGATAAAAAGTTCCGTTCAGTATACTTGCTTGCAGTATATCTGCGTACGACATATCTGGTTGCAACATATCTGGTTATGGCATAGCTGCCTGCGGTATATCCGCTTGAGGGTTCTATCACGACTTTCCGCATACTAGATACCTCCGCCAGCGCGGATGAGGAGCGACTCAAATACCGCGAATCCGTTTTCCATAATCCGCACAAATAAATTTGCCATAAACGGCAGCGACACGGTTAAAAGGAAGAAGGTCAACAAAATAGTTATCGGAAAGCCTTCTGATAAAAGGTTCATCTGCGGCGCAGCCTTTGATAGCAACCCCATCGACACGTGTACTAAAAAAAGCGTTCCCATCACCGGCATCGCAATCATCATCGCATTTAAAAAGCGTACTCAGGTTCGTTATCAAAAATGAGGTGAGCAATTCCTGTTTTTCCAGAAACATAAAACAGTTGATAGACTGAAAGCTGCGGAGTACGCCGCCTAAAAACAGCGTCTGGAATCCTTTAATCTGCAAAAAGAGCAACACGGCAATAAAATTTAAGAATTGCCCCATCAGCGGGTTTTCAATTTGAGCAAGCGCATCATACACTTCCGATACGCCGAACCCCATCTGATATGAAAAATTGACCTGCCGTACTGAACGAGGCAAAGATAATGCTGATAAAAACCCGTCAGTACGCCCAGCAGCGCTTCTCCGACAACCAGCAAGACATAGTCAAGATTAAAGCCCCTGCACATCCAACGCAGAACCGTACGCGACCGGCATCACCAAAAAAAGCCGATTAACCCCGCCAGCGAAATTTTTCGCAATGCGCGGTACCGCCCGCGTCGAAAGAAGCGGCGTCGTGGAAATCATGGCGAATATCCGCACGCATACCAAAAAGAGCGGAGCTTTAACAAGTAAAAAAAGAAAAAGGGTTAGGGATCCATTATTCACGCCGCCTACGGTGATCTACCCTTGCACCAGCTGAGGAATAATGTCGAAAAAGGCGAACGGTATACTCTCGCAATACGCTGAACATCCAGCCGCCCAGCAGCGCAAGCATACCCTAGAATGGTCAAAATTTTTCGGCACAAAGGTAAGCGTCTGTTCCTGAATGGAGGTGGTCGCCTGAAAAATCGCCACGATTAAACCGACAACTAATGCAGCCAGCAGGGATGGGGGCAGCTAATATAAATACCTGAAAAACACCCTCACGCAAAAAGACTGACAATCATTCCGATACTCATCGCTTTTCCTCCTTACGTTTTATAATCAAAGAGCCTCTCTTGTTCGCTTTTTTTAGAGGTACCGCATAATTTTAATTCTACAAGAACGACTGAAAGAGTTGACCGACCAGTAAATTCCAACCGTCAACCAGCACAAATAAGATGAGCTTAAACGGCATCGAAATTTGTACCGGCGGCAGCATAATCATACCCATCGACATAAGGATGCTCGCGACAACCATATCGATGATGATAAACGGCAAATACAGGAATATGCCGATTTGAAAGGCGATGGTCAACTCGTGCAGGATAAATGCAGGGAATGAGTACATACGTGGGAACGTCGGCGAGCGTATTTGGCTTATCCATACGGGCAAGCGACATACAGAGCCTAATATGAGACGGATCATGCGCCATCTGCTTATACATAAAAAAAGGCGCAACGGTTTTTTTCTGCCTCAGTATAGGCTGTTTCGATATTGATTTGCCCGTCCGCCATGATACTAAACGATTTATTGTATATTTCCGTAAAGGTCAGTACGCATGATAAAAAAATTGTTAAGAACAGCGCAATACCGTTGAGTACCTGCGTCGGGGGCACCTGCTGCAACGACAGCGCGCGCTTAATAAAGTCAAGCGCAATACTGAGCCGCAAAAACGAGGGTCATCAACAGGAGAATACTCGGCGCAAGGGTAATCAGCGTTACTAACAGGAGTAGCTGAATAGAAAAACGCTACTTCCTGATTACTCTGAGCCTCGCGGATATTGAGGTTGATAAAAGGCATACGCCCTGCTTGGCGGGTGGCGTCTATTTCGGTACGTCCGGTCTGCGATGTACCGGTGTTTTTGCGCGGACAGCGTTATCGGAACACAAAACAGGCAGATGCACGCAATACACAGTGCAAGTTTTTTTCATCGCTCATCCCTCCCTGCGCTGCCGGTTTCCGCCTCTTGCGGAGCGTTCTTTTCTTGCGGATTTTTCGCTTTTCTGCGCCGCGCCTGAGTTTTGCAGACGTCCCCGCTGCTTGGCTAAAAATGAGTCAAAAGGGATTCGCATCAGTTTCTTTTTGGCTTTGCCGCCGGGAAAAATGTCTGGAGTAATGAGCTAAAAACTCTGCTTTAGGGTAAGCCGTTTGCGCCGCGTGCAAGTTCATCGCATCGATGAGTTCTTTATCGGTGATTTCCGCAACCAGCGACGGTGAAGCATCAGACGCGCCGATTAAGTATGCTTTGTCGATAAGCGTTACAATGTAGAGGGTTTTTATTGGGTGTAAGCGGTAAACTTGCAACATTTTTTTAAGAAAGGATCGTCCACGGCGGTAAATTGCTTTTGAACGTCGGATAAAATACAGCACTCCGTAAATGAGCGCGCACACAGCCGCCAATGATATGATCAGCTGCAACAGCATCAAAAAGGTTGAACTTCCTGCAGCGCGCGGCGGAGAAACATCTTGTACCGGCAATGCCGATTCATCCGCTTGTAAAACGATACCTGTTTCTGCAGGCGCTACCTGAGATACTGCGGCATTGCCTGTCTCTACTGTCGTTCCGTTATCGGCAAATGCACATAGCACACCGCACATCAAAAAGAGAATACTATACTTTTTATAAAAGCTACTATACATTTCCCACCCCATGCGCGCTACGGCTGCAATATGCAGACCCGTACTCACATTCCGCTATGTATTATCGCTAATACGTTCAGCCGGCGATAAAATTTCGGTAACGCGAACACCGAAGTTTTCATCGATAACGACGACTTCCCCTTTTGCAATCGGCTTATGATTAACCAATATGTCCACCGGTTCGCCGGCAAGTTTATCAATTCGATAATATGCCGCTTCGCCCATGCTTAAAATTTCTTTAATCATCTTGCGGGTTCGTCCGAGTTCGACGGTCATCTCCATGAACACGTCCATAATCAACCCGATATTCCCCTGTTCGGCTTCAGTTACTCCATTCAGAAGGGGAGGGAACTGTACGGACTGCACATTCAGATTCATACCGGGCATCGCCATGCCACCTTGAACCGGCGAGCCTCCCTGCATTCCCATACCCATCGATTGCTGACCCATCTGCGGCATCCCCATCCCATTCATTCCGTTCATTGGCATAGTCATTGCCCCCATTGCGCCTCCCTGATTAGGAGCAGGCTGTGCGGGAATCGGTTGCACAGGCGTTACCGGCGAAGCGCTTTCCGTATTACTTAATTTATCGGCAATTTGTTCCGCTGTTTTTTTAGCGATAATCTCCCATAAATTAAAAGCTGTATTATCGATTGTAACCGAATATGTTAAAAGTGCAAAGTCCTGTGAAAGCCGCACCATTGCCTTAGGGTACGTGATGCGCCTCGGCAGGGCATATTGGTAACGCCTTTAATATTGCGACTGTCAAATGCGCTGATTTCTTTTTCCGACATACTGCGCAATGGTTTCGCTGATAACGGAGAGCGCCATGTCATCAATGGTAACGCTATCTTCGTTATTTACAAGCCCTACCAGCTTTTCAGCAAATTCGGGAGTCAATACAAACAGGGTGATCGCCCGTTAAAGCGCCGTCAAAATCAATCGTAACGGCAACCGCCATATCCGGCACTTTCTGCAAAAGAGTTTCGCGGCTGCTCAGCTCGATAACAGGATTGGAAACGGAAACGGTTTTTACCCGTCATCGAATCCAAATTTGCGGAGAGTGCGGGAACATTCCCGTCAAAAAAACTTCTGTAATGCTTCTTGACGTGCCGGTGTAAACGCTCCGCCCGCCGACGCGCTGCCGGAACCGCCCATACCCGACAACAATGCATCTATTTCGTTCTGAGAAATGGATCCATCACTCATATAATTCCTCCTGATCAGCACTTAGCTCTTCAAATTCATCCCTGATTGATATCTTCAATCTTTTCCAATATCTGCACGGCTACCTTATTTCCCACAACGCCGGGCTGGCACCAAAATTTCTTTCTACTGCCGACACTTAAGGTAAAGGGACTGCCTACTCTCGTGTCGGTAAGACGTACCACATCGCCCGCACGAAGGTTCAGCACATCCCGTACCGGCAGCTTTAACGAACCTACTTCGGCGACGACATCCATATCCACCGTAGAAAGTTTCTCTTTCAACACGCCCATGTACTGGGTTGTCGAGCTTCTGCGCACGGACGAAAACCAGAACTGACTGGACAGTTTTGAAATAATCGGCTCTATGGTGATGTAGGGAATACAGAAGTTCATCATTCGCTTCTTCTTCACCGACCTTTGTTTCAAGCGTAACCAAAACAACCATTTCTGAAGGCGGTACGATCTGCGCGAACTGCGGATTAGTTTCAATCTGACCTAAGCGGGGACGTAAGTCGATAACCTGTGTCCACGCCTCGCGCATATTTGCTAAGATACGCACGATAACCCGCTTCCATAACGGAGGCTTCGATGTCGGTTAATTCCCGCTGTACCATCGTTCCTTGTCCCGTACCGCCGAAGAGCCGGTCTATTATGAAAGTAACGGAAGGGTCTATTTCCAAAACGGCATTGCCCTTGAGCGGATCCATGTTGATTACTGCCAGCGTAGTCGGCGTAGGGATTGAACGGATAAACTCTTCGTAAGTCAGCTGATCGACAGAGGCAACGTGTACGTGTGCCATACTTCGCAGCTGAGCCGAAAGAGCGGTCGTCGTCAAACGTGCAAAGGTTTCGTGCATAATCGAAACGGTACGCATCTGCTCCTTAGAGAATTTATCCGGTACGCTTAAAATCGTAAATCTTGATTTTCCGCGTATCATTAACCGGTCTAAACTCTTCCGCTTCGGTATCCCCTGAGCTGATTGCGGTGAGAAGCTGGTCTATTTCGTCCTGCGATAATACTTCAGTCATACAATCCCTATTGTTCTATAATATCATATTGGGTAAAAGCAACCGCTTTTATCTTCGACTTTGATAGTATATTGTCATTGATTTGATTACGGATTTCGATTTTAATCTTCTCTTCCTGCTTCAGTTCCGCAATCGTTTTACTTTGGAAATAACCGCGGAGAAAGTCTTTCAACTCAACCAACCGCGCTGTCAGTTCCTGCGAAGTGGTCTTATCGTTTTGGGGATATCCCAATTCAACGTTCACGATAATGGTACCCGGCACGACATCTTTTGGTAAATGTCTTTACGGCTCCGATTGCCGAATAATATTGAAGCATCTCGCGGGAATCGCGGTATTCTTCTGCAATGGGAGTATTCGGACTGTGATTGTCCCCGCTTCGACATTAGATTAACCGTAATAACGACAACTGTTACAATAAAAATCAACGCAGCTACTGCGATGGCGATGTACTTCAGAAGCGTCGGAATAAGCCCCGCTTTTTTAGCCTTTACCGGATTATCGACACCGATGTTATCATCCACTCCGTGTTCATCAGTCAAATTTGCATGCTCGTCAGCCATTGTGGTTACTCCTTTCTCTTCAAGTAAATCTTTAGGGAAGCACTAAAAATGTGCATCATCCAAAATGATAATATCAACCCGTCTATTATTGGCGCGTCCTTCTGCAGTCTCATTGGAATAGACAGGACGAGTATCTGCATAGCCGGCAATGGAAAACTTATCTTCCTGCGCGCCAAAGTCCGTTAGCGTATGCAATACGTTGATTGCACGGGCAGCCGACAGTTCCCAGTTGCTTGTCCATTTCCCCGCAAGCGCATCGCCTGAATCGGTGTGATCCTTCGATACGGAAACGGCGCCCTGCTAACTCTTTATCGGATAAAAACTGCGCAATTTTCAATAATGTTTCGCGGCTTTCTTCGATATTTAGATCGGCGCTGTTGCGTGCAAAAAAAGCATTCGCTGCAAGAGAAATCACGATGCCTCGTTCATCGCTGGTAACGGCGATTTTCGTGGTCTTGATTTCGGGTGTAAAAATCGACACAGCCTTTTTTAAGGCGGTCCCGAGCGCCTTGCCTTTTTCCATAGACGGCATGGAACTGATGGTATTACCGAGGTCGGCAAGCTTTTCCCGCCGATAGCGAGATGGAGCCTCCGGTAGGATCGCCGCTGATAGATGCCGATAACGCCTGTAAGCGGGTTATGTCTACTTCGCTCGGCTCATACAGCATAACAAAGAAACAAAGCATCAGCGTAACCATATCACCATACGTTGTAAGCCATCCGCTGCCGGGCGCGCTTGCGCCTTTCTTTTTCCGTGCCATGGACTAATCCTTTATCAGCTCGGATTCCAGAACCTTTCGGTCTTTAGGGTCAAGATACGTTAGCAAGCGCTGCGCAAGGATACGCGGGTGATCGCCCGATTGAATACCGAGGATGCCCTCGATAATCATTTCTTTTGACCGTACCTCCAAGTTACTCTGGTATGCCAGTTTTGACGCTATCGGGATGAGCAGCCAGTTTGCCATCATAGAACCGTAGAACGTCGTAACCAATGCAACTGCCATGTTCGGACCTAACGAACTTTTTATCTTCGATATTCAGCAACATACCGATAAGACCGATAACCGTTCCCCAACATTCCGAAGCCGGGCGCCAGTGTTGCCCATGCGTTTACCAATGAAATCCATTTGTTATGCCGCTCTTCCATCTGAGTCAATTCATTTTCCATCGATACACGGATGGCGGCTCCGTCGATACCGTCGATAACATTGCGCAATCCGGTGCGGAGAAAATCATCTTCAAAATCTTGAATTTCTTCTTCCAGAGCCAAAAGACCGGTACGGCGGCTTTTTCGGACAAGGCGACAAGTTTTTGCACCATTTCTTTTTCTTTATAGTCGGCAACTTTGAATACCCCTGCCCATCACCTTGAAAATACCAATCGTATAAGAAAGCGGATACGTTAAGAACAAACACATATACGAACCGCCGATCGTAATGAACATCGAAGGAACGTCGATAAGTCCGCCGAGCGAGCTGCTCATGAAAGCTCCGAACAGAACGATAGTAATACCGCCGAATATACCTATAAATGATGCTATATCCATAACTTAAGACAGCTCCCTTACATTTCGTTTTAAAGATACCGATACATCTGCGGTACGCGACAATAGCGTCGAGCAACGCTTCGAGGCGTTTCTTTTTATTACAAAGCTCTTACCCGACAGCATATGCAGCGTTACATCAGGGATTGCAGTCAATGGTTTCAATCTGATGGGGATTTATCCAATACTGTGTGCCGTTAAGCCGCGTAACCTTTACCATGATATATCCTTTATATTACCTTATTACCGCTTCAAATTCAATACGGTTTCAAGCATTGTATCGGATGTTTGAATAGTTTTTGCCCCTGCTTGGAACCCGCGCTGCGTAATAATCATGTCAGTAAATTGATCGGTTAAATCGACATTACTCATTTCGAGGGTACCGGCAATCAGTTTACCCTTTCCCATAACGCCGGATGTGGTGATATTTGCAATACCGGGTTATTCGACTGAATATAGGTATTCTCCCCAGCTTTTTCCAAGCCGCCCTGATTGGCAAAACCTGCCATTGCAAGCTGCCCAATTTCGTGGCTCACGCCGTTGGAGTATACGCCTGTGATAACACCGCTTTGGTCAATCTTAAAAGTTTTCAAGATAGCCCATTGCGTATCCGTCCTGTTCATACGCGCTTCGTAGTGCTGCGTTCCGCAAACTGTGTAATCGTATTGCGGGAAGTACCAATCTCTCTAAGTTAATATCAAAGGTATGGCGGACGGGAGCTCCGTCTTCTCCGGCAGTTGCACCGGGAACGTTATAGGAAACCTGCACCAGTACTTGTCCGGCTTCTGCGGAGGTATTGCCCGCCGTGTCGGTAACTGAGGCGAGGTGTCCGTAGTTGTCAAAGGTAACGGTGAATGTATTGCCGGTGCGCTTCGGTGGTGCCGACGCCCGTGCGAGTTTCCGTTGCTTCCGCATTTTCGGGATCAACATTAACCGTTGCAAGCCACTGATTCTGAGTACCCGGGACGCGCGAAAAGCTTAAATTAAGTTCATGGGTTTCACCGAAAGTGTCATACACTTTCAAAACTCGGTTGTCCATGTCGATTCCAAGATTTGAGCGCGGTTTGCATTTTCAGGTAATTCAGGGAGCCGTTTGTCGAGGTTACAGGCATAGTTCACCGAGGTAGTCGCACGGGCGTCGATCTTCTGCCCAGTGGGATAGTAAGGTCTTCTGTCTGCGCGGAGGTGTTGATCAGCCGTGTGCCGTCTACTTCCTGCGCCATCCAGCCCTGCACGCGCATACCGTTTGCAGGGTTTACCATCGTGCCGTCTTTATCGACACCGAAAGCACCAGCGCGGGTATAGAAGCTCTTTTCGCCCGACTTGAGTACGAAGAACCCGTTCCCCTGTACTGCAATATCGGTATTGATACCGGTTGACTGCAATGCCCCCTGTGTGTGTACTGTGTCGATACTGGCAACCATAACGCCGAGTCCGACTTCTTTCGGGTTCACGCCGCCGACTTCTTCATTCGGACGGGATGCGCCGCTGAGCTGCTGAGAGATCAAATCTTGAAAATTGACCCGCCCGCGCTTAAAGCCTGTCGTGTTTACGTTTGCAATATTGTTACCGATAACATCCATTCTTGTCTGGTGATTCTGCATTCCGGAAACACCGGAAAATAATGACCGCATCATATCTCTAATCTCCTCTCTAATCCGTATATAATGGTAGTGATAGTTCCTTAGTTATTTGCATAGACGGTTTGTACATCCGACCATGCATACCATCTGCCGTTGACCTGTACCTGCGGATTTTTCGCCACGGGTTGCAGCCGTAATTGTTCCCGAAACGGTACCGCTGCTCTGTTCGATATCAACTTGCTTGCCGACCACATTGACTGCCGAAGAATCTCCGATCAGCCGATTCAAGGTTCCGAAGCTCTGGTTCATATTTGTCAACTGCTCAAGCGACGTGAACTGCGCCATCTGAGCGACAAACTGAGTGTCTTCCAGCGGGCTCGTCGGATCTTGATGGGTCAGCTGCGCAACAAGCAACTGTAAAAATCGTCCTTACCCAGTTCCTGCTTTGGCTTTCTCCCTTCCGGAAAATTCTGCTTATTGATTGTGTCCACTTCCATGTTGAGCCGAGCTTTTTGTTCTGGGCTCATTTCAAAAAGAGCATCGGAATTCCGTTTCCTTGCGCTACTGTACTGATGTTCATATCTCTGTGTCTCCCCATTTTTACGCAAATACATTCACTGCTTGATCTTGTCCGAATGCGTAGACAGTTTCAGTATCGGCATAACGATTACCGTGCATTACCTCAAGCTGGTCATTTTGTGCAAATAATTCATTAAATTGCCCATTTTTCGCCATCAAATTGACCGCCACGCTTCGCCCGACCAGCTGACATCGAACTGCGCACTCGCGAATCCGCCCTCTTCAAAAGGCTTTTTGCAAGCTGTTCGATGCTTTCTTTCACGCTTCGTATGCCTCTTTTGATCCGGCGATAATCTTTCCAACAATTTTTACCGCCCTGCCAATTCCAAATTGATTCTCACGTTACCGAGATGCGCTGGCTGCATCTGTGAGGCGAATGACGCCGGCGTTGTTATCCTGCAGCACAATCCGTCCTGCCTGCACAAAGTCGGGCGCCATATCTTGTACCTGCTGCGCTACCAGCGAGGCAAAACTCGGCGCGCTGCTCTCCGAAGACGCCTGCGTACCGCTCGCAGCTGAACCGAACCCAGCCGTCATACTGCGAAAGTCTGCCGCCATATCTACCGACGGGGTATTGGTAACCCGCACAGCGGCGCCCGCTTCGTGTACGGAACCGTCCGCCGTAACCGGAGCGGCATTCACCGTTCGTTCATCAATAATCGTAAATATCGGCTTGTGCTGCTTGAGCTGCTGCGGCTGGCGCTTTTTCGAATGCGCTTTCCACCGCGGACTCATCGGCATTTTTCTTTTGCTTTCCGGACAACTCTGCCATACCGAAAGCCGAAGCCCCTACCGCTACGCCGGATTCCGCTTTGCCGTTTTTCTGCTTTTTTTAACTGCGGCGCTTCTTCGGCGGACAGTAACGCTGCTCCCTCCGGTACGGCATCCGTCTCCACTTGAGCAAGCCTTGAAGTTTTTGAGCTGCGTGTCCGCGCTCTTTTTCAAGCGCATTTTTTTACATCAATCCCATCTTCTAAAAGCACGCAACACGTCCGCGTCTGCAAGCGCCCCGGCGGCTTCCCCTGTCTGGGCATCCGCTTCGGCACGGTGTTGAGCGTTCGGATCACTGAATTTTTCCCGCTTTGCTCTTTAATCAGGATAATTCGGTTTTGCGCTACAGCATTTTTTACGTGCGGTCTGCTCCGCCGCTCTTGCGCCTCCACCGCACTGCCGGATATTGTTTCTTCTCCGGCAAGGCGGTAGTCAGATTCCTCTGCCATCAGCTTTTTTTATTATGTCGATAAAGGATGCCCCCTTTACCTCAGGTTCTTTTGCGTTCTTTTTATCCTGATTACTTGACTGTACCGCATCCGCGTAATTGACCGGCTGCATATCATTTTTGAACATCAAGTGTTTGCATCTATTGAACCTCCCATTTAGTCTCAGTATCATTCGTCTTTATGATTTTTCGGCTTTTTTTCACCTTATTGAGAAAGAAAAAGAGACAAAAAGAGAAAGATTTTATAGAATACATCGCTACATGCTGCTAAAAAGACCGAAGCGTAGAGTATTGAAAAAGGAGTAGCGATGATAACCGTTTTTTGAACAGGAACTTGAGAAAGGTACCGGCGTACCGTATCTTTTTGCTGAAAAAGGGCTGTATTCAACGCTTCGGCGCAAATTGAAGAAATCTTATACGCTAACATTATAGAAAACAAAGCCTACGATCCGCAATGTGAAGAGGAGCCGCACCGAATATTTATATGCTCTCTTGGAATTATATCCGCACAGAGAAAAGATCGACGAACGCGTTATCGCCTATTTTAACACAATGGACGATAGAGATTGGGGCGACTTGCAGGTATTCGGATTTGTACGGAAGCTCGCCGAGTCAAAGCGGTTTGATAAGACCGAACTGTACAAAAAATTCGAACAGTATGCTGAAGAAGATATGTATCGTGGCATGATCGGCTTGCACGATTTACTCCTGCTCGATAACTATGAGGCGGTTGTATACCTCGCTCGTTATTTCGGTACCCATATTACAGAAGATAATAAAGAAGAGTTTATCGACTCTCCTTTTTACGATATATATGCGGAAGATATCGGATACACTGAAGAGGAGCTGACAGAAAAGCTCCGCAACGAACATGATGCGGCAATCGACCGCTATATCGCAATCACGCAGACAAAGCGGAAAAAACACGCTAGAAAGCGAAAAGAGTATACAGCTGATGGGGTTATTACACTATTGAAAAAGCAAAATCCTCCTACGCGTATGGAAAAAGATATGGCTTCGCGTCTGGGTACGAAAACATGCAAGCGAAGCCGATATCCAAAAACTTTCGAATGTATTTCTTGAAGCTGAACTGCCGTTGAAAAAGACTTATCCGATTATTCGACGAACGGCAAATCAAAACTCCTGCACAAGTACTCTTCGATTCTTTTTGAAGCAAGTGAAAAATAAGTCGTTTCGGCACGATATTATCCAAGCGCTTGTTCCGCTTCAATGATCCTGCCGTCTATGAGTTTTTTAAAAGACCGATATGACGATAATACCAGAAATGCCTTTATAAAAGTTTGCTTGAAATATTACTCTGAAAACAAAAAAAGACTGAGCTTTTTAACTTGCTTGAGCTGTGCACTATCTTCGATATACATGAGATAAAAACATACGGCTCTAGAGTCAAAGGCGTTAGCCAAATATCCCGTGTTTAACGATATTCTCCGGATACTGTATCGTAACATGAAATGCTCCCTCTGCCGCAACAGAATCGTTGAAAAAGATGATTGAACGCCATTGCATTGACGATAATCTCTATGAAGAAATACAATATGATGTCGATCCTGATACACGGGCATTGGCGGATAAACGGCGCTAAAAAAACCGCTGCGCTTATCGGTGATTGACATTTCACCGTTAAGCTGGTACAGCTATCAATCGGCTCTCTTAAAAGTAAGAAAGTTACAATTGGGCATCTTTTAAAAACTCAAGGTTAGATTTTTAGAAGATGCGTTATAGAATTGGCATTACCCGATACAGCGCGGAGACGTGAAATGTCGGGTATTAGAGGTTTTCTTATTTTACAAAGGCTTAGGGAAGAGCTTTTTTTCTATGGTATTTGATTGATTTATCTGATGCGTTTGTCTTTTTACGAAAGCAAAGGGCAGAAAGTTTTCTGAACACTTTCCGCCCCAAGAACGGCAACCGTCTTGGCTAGCGCCGGTGCAGCTGCCATCTTTTGCAAAACATAGTGTAAAGCACAGTGCGGAATTTTTGGATACAATTCCGCACTAAAAACTATGTAGCCCTACTATACGGCTTACCGGCGCTCGCGTGCAAAATGGATACCGGAAACATCCAGCTGCGGAACACGCTTCCGGCAACGAAATATCCGTCGCATTCATAGAATCAACGACCGCTTGAGCCATAGCATCAAGTTCATAGTCTTTATCGGGGCTCATTGTTGAAGCAATAGTGATACGTTCGTTGATAATTTCCATATCATCCATGTTCTTTTCGATAAATTCCTGAATAAGATCGCCCGACCGTACAGCCCATGAACCGTTTTCTACAATAGCAATCTTTCTATTCTGTAAGTTCAAAAGCCGCATGTGATCCAAGAACTCATGAATCGGCGGGAAAATATTCAGATTGTACGTCGGAGAGCATAGCACAATATGGCTGAACTTAAATGCTTCAGAAATAAGATATGACACGTGGGTGCTCGATGCATCGTACACCGACACATTGGTGATACCTTTTTCGACGAGCTTTGCAGCAAGTGCAAATGCAGCCGATTCCGTATTGCCATAAATAGAACCATACACCAGTAAAACGCCTTTTTCTTCCGGCGTATACGTTGCCCAGTGCAGGTATTTATCGAGGATGTAGGGGAAGTTGTCTGCCTCCCATACCAAACCGTGCAAGGCGCAGATGTATTTGATTTTCGGAAGGAGATCGAGCTTTAACACCTTTCCGACAAGATACATAACTTCAGGACCGTACTTACCGACAATATTCGTCAAATAGCGCCTCGCTTCATCAATCCAATCGCGCGGATAGTTGACTTCTTTTGCAAACAGCTTTCCGTCAAGCGCGATAAAGGAGCCGAATGCATCCGCAGAAGAACAGCACTCCATTGGTTACATCAAGGGTGATCATAACCTCCGGTACAGTGTACCATCGGAGCTTCCACAAATGCGATTGTGTGATCTTCAGAGGTGCGGGTATCCCCTTCCTTAACGGTCTCCGTTTTATAGTCATCAGGGGTTATGGGCAAACTGCCGCATCAGCATAAAAGCCTTTTTCTGTCGAGATAATCGTCGGCGCCCATTTTTCCAACACGGCGGTAACGGATGCAGAGTGATCGCATTCCATGTGGTTTTACAACAAGGTAATCAACCTTATCGCGGTAGTATTTTTCCAGCAGATGGGTGATGTTTTCCATCAGCTGCGGGCAGGATGTCCATTCCGCCGTATCAAAAGAATGGTACTCTTCTTATCAAAGAAGATACGCGTTGTAGCTAACTCCGAGGGGTATCGGATGCATATTTTTCAAACAATGTTAAGCGGTGATCGTGTCCGCCGACCCACCACACATCTTTTTGTAATTTCTCGTACACTGTACATAATAAACTCCTTTTTAGTTATTGCGGAATGTCAGCTTGATAAAGCGATCTTTTTGCCTCACCGCAGTCGGGGCAGGGTGAATTCGGCATCAAGATGCTCGAACAAGGTTTCCGGCGGAATGTCCGCATCCTTATTCCGCTTCTTCCGGTACATACTGATAGCCGCAGCCCAAACAGACATACTGCGGGTACAATCCGTGAAGGACGCGGCACAGGGAGCTTTCTTGATTTTCGGATAAAGGGAAAGTCAGCTCTTCTTTTGAAAGTGCGTTTAATTCTTCAATTAACAGCGGGACAACTTCTTCCAAATCGCCGACAATACCGTAGTCGCAATGAGAAAAATTGGAGCCTTTTTGCTTTTTGTTGATAGCAATAATGCGGGAAGCATCTTTGATCCCTTTTAAGTGCTGAATAGCTCCGGAAATACCGATTGCAAAGTAGAGATTTTCCCTTAAACTTTTGACCGGACATACCGACATAACGCTGTACCGGAACGTACTTCAAGGTCTCCGCTGCAGGGGCGCGATGAACCGATTGCGGCGCCGGCTGCTTTCGCTAAATCCTCAATCAGTGCCATGTTTCTTTGTCTTTTACACCGCGACCGCCTGAAACCCCGATGAGTGCCATTGCCATCAACGAATTGATGTCTACATTTTTGTAGAACTTGAAGCGTTCAACTTCAACCAACTGCTGAACCAGTTTATGCACCTTTTCCTTCATCGTATCGCCGTCAGGGAAGATACGTTTGCGCATTCCGGTAATACCGATTTTTCGGATCACCTTTTAATCGAGCTACTGCCATGTCATACTCCTCTTATTTCTCAAATGTAGCTTACTGAAGTATCTACCGGATATCCGGCAGTACTTACCACAACAAGCGGAAACGATGTAAACAAGTTGCAAAAGCTTCCGCTCTAAAGCGCTTCCCTGCACAAATGCGAAAGAAGCGCCGTTCATGCAACACAGTGTTGACACGGCGCTGCACGATACGCTGATTCATGGAAATCTCTAAAAATGCCCGCACTTAAAGATTTTTTTACTCGTCTCTAAAAACGTTCGCGCTTAAAGATTTTCTGAGAACCGCTTAAAATGACGGTTTTAAGCGGTTCCTCTGTAATTAACGGTTTGCCTTTCCCAGTTTACCCAGTATTTTGGATGCAATAACGAGACGTTGAATTTCGTTGGTGCCTTCGTAGATCGTAGTGATCTTTGCATCGCGGTACATTTTTTCAACCGGAATACCCTTGATATAGCCTGAACCGCCATGGATCTGCAGCGCATCATTCACCACTTCAAGCGCGATATCCGATGCATACATCTTTGCCATTGCGGAATCGAGACCGTAGTCTTCGTGGTGTTCTTTCTTTTCCGCTGCCTTGTAGATGAGCAACCGCGCTGCTTCGATTTTAGTCAGCATATCGGCGAAGTTTAAATGCTCAAGTTCTGCTGTGCACCGATCGGTTTACCAAACTGTTCGCGGGTGCGCGCATACTTTTACTGCTTCTTCGTACGCGCCCTGAGCAATACCGAGCGCCTGACTTGCAATACCGATACGTCCGCCGTCCAGGGTTTTCATCGCAATTTTGAAGCCTTCACGCTTCCCTTGCCGAGCAAGCGGTCATGCGGCAGCGTTACTTCGTTAAAAAAATAAGTTCAGATGTTGCGGAGGTGCGGATACCGAGCTTTATCGTAGTGTTCACCGAACTCAAAGCCGGCATCACCTTTTTCGACGATAAAGCGCTGATGCCCTTTGTTCCCGGGAACGTCGGGGTTTGCGGCAAAAATAACATAGGTGTCGGTACCCTAGGCGCATTGGTGATAAAAAAATCTTTGAACCATTCAAAATATAATTGGTGCCGTCATCGATATATTCTGTTTCCGGTACCGCCGGCATCGCTTCCTGCATTTGGCTCGGTTAAACCAAAGGCGCCGATTTTTCTCACCCTTTGCAAGGGGAATCAAATATTTCTTCTTTTGTTCTTCCGTACCGAACTCTGCAATCGGATATGCGCCTAACGATGTATGCGCGGAACAGATAACGCCGATACCGCCGTCAACGCGGGAAAGCTCTTCAACAACGATTGCATAGCTGATAATATCAAGTCCTGCGCCGCCGTATTCTTTTGCGTAAGGAATACCCATCCAACCGTGAGCCCCCCATCTGCTTTACCTGTTCTTCCATCCAAGCATCTTCAACCGGACCGCGGTCTTTTTCGAGCACAATCGGTTTAACTTCTTTTTCTGCCCATTCACGAACCTGCTTCCGCAAGGCTTCGTGTGCTTCAGTTGTCTTGAATAACATTATCTACCCCTCTGTCAAAATAGATTGTGTGAAATTTTCCAACATTCCACACGATCTATTGTAAAAGCAGGTAGAGAAGATTTGTCAATCGTAAAAGTAATAATTATTCTTATTTTTGAAGAAAGTGGGATACTATCGTAAAAATACGGGATATGTCATTTTGTGATGCATATTGATACAGCCTCAGCGCGTAGGAGCGTTATAGTAGATTCTGACTTTTTGTATTCGCGGGCGTTGACGATGTCGTCAGGGATCGCATCTTGTTGCTTGAGCCCTCGGCTTTCCATTCAACTTCTTTCCGTTCCCGCAGCTTTGACACGATGAGCCGCTCCTGATGCGCTTTGATATAGAGTTTTTCGCATTTTTTTCGACAATAAATTCCGCTTCTAGCAATGCCTTTTCTTGTTTTTTTCACGCTCAATACGAAGCCGCTCTAAGTAGTTTTCGTGTAGGTTCAGTTCAGCGGCGGTTGTAAAGGCGCCCCACAGCGAGCGGAGTGTTTTTTTGCTTCTTCCTGTGCAATTTCGGTAAGGCGCAGAATAATCGCCTCTCGTGCGGCTACTGCACGGTAGAGGTTTGTTTCCGCTTCTTTTTTTCGCGAAAAGTGCGGATATCCAAGATTTTTGCAGGGTGAATTGAAACTTTTTCATACGGAATTATCCTTCCGTATGCTCCGCAACCGGCTTTTTCAATTTCAGCTTTGTATAAATCGGCAGCTTCCGACGGCATCAGGTATTTTTTTGCAGCTCCTGCTCCCGCTTGGAAGCTTTCTTCAGTCGGTATATCGATGTGGGTAATAGCGCTGAGCTGCTCCAGTGTTTTTTTCGATAGGGAGCTGGATCGTTGACCTCTTGCTGCAAAAAGGTTTCGATTTTATCATGGTGTTCAATCGCTTCGTCGATGGCGGGATTACTGCCTTTTTGATAGGCGCCGACTTGAATCATATCTTCGGCTTCGGCATAGACTGCCATCAATTTGCGCATACTGCGCTGCTTTTTGCTGCATTCTCCTGCGACGCGGTTTGCCAAACGAGAAATACTGCCGAGTACGTCGATGGCAGGGTAGTGTCCGCGCTGGGCAAGTTTCCGATTGAGTACGATGTGTCCGTCCAAGATACCGCGTACCGCATCGGAGATAGGCTCATCCATATCGTCGCCATCGACGAGTACGGTGTAAAATCCGGTACTGAACCTTTTGCGGACGTACCGCTCCCGTTCAAGCAATTTAGGTAGCACCTCAAAAACGCTCGGTGTGTAGCCGCGGGTTGCGGGTGGCTCGCCAATGGCAAAGGCTGATTTCACGCTGCGCTTTGGCAAAACGGGTAACCGAATCAAAAAGGAGCATGACATCTTTCCCTTGGTCGCGGAAATACTCGGCGATTGCTGTTGCGGTATAGGCGCCACGAATACGGGCAAGCGGGCTGGTATCCGATGTCGCGGTTACCACCACCGAATGTTTTTAAGCCATCCGGTGAGGTCGTGTTCTAAGAAGTCGTTCACCTCGCGACCACGCTCACCGATGAGCGCGATCACGTTGACGTCTGCGCTCGTGTTCCGCGCAATCATTCCCATCAAAGTCGATTTACCAATACCGGAACCGGCAAAAGATACCGATACGCTGTCCTCGACCGACCGCAAGGAGCGCGTCGATGGCGCGGATACCGGTTACGATGCGTTCTTTAATGGGGCGCCGCTCCAGCGGATCAGGCGGCTGCGCAAGGATAGGGTAATGGAGGGAGCGTAGGGTTCCTGTTTGCCATCGACTGCCTTTCCGAGTGAATCGACGACGCGCCCGAGCAGCACCGAACCGACGGGGATGGAAAGCATTGTACCGCTTGCGATTACCTCGCAGCCGATTTCTACGCCTTGTATATCTCCGTAGGTCATCAGCTGTACAGTTGAGCCATTTAAGCCGATAACCTCAGCGATGATACTTTCTGTGTTATCTTTGAGATTGATTCTGCATAATTCCCCGACAGAGGCTTGCGGACCGTGGCTTTCGATAAGAAGCCCCTGTACGCGGCTAATAACACCGGTACGTTTGATGGGCTCCGTTTCTGAAACCGCGTCCATGTATTTATCAAAAATCGACGTCATAGGCTACTTTCGATTTACAGATCCGTCGGAGGAAGCCGCTCGCGTCCGTATCGGAGATATTTCGAGAATGCGTTGCTCCAGTTCATGCAGCTGAGGAGGCAATACGCGCATCGACGGAGCCGAAGTCGGTTTCGATAATACAGCCGCCGGCATCGACCGATAAATCCTCTACGACGGTGATGTTTTTGATATTTTCTGCTGCTGCCAAGAAGTCCTTGGTATGCTCGCTCGTTAAACCAACATCGGCAAGGTTGACCCGTATGATAACATCGGCGCGTCCCTTTACCTTACGCAGCGCATGGATAATATTCGACGTTACAACGTTCCGCTGATTTTCTGAAATTACTTTTACAACCTTTCGGGTCATCAGCAGTACGAGATCGACGATTTGCTGTTCTGTTTCCGCTAAAATCTCTTCACGTTTATCCATCGTTCGTTCGATCATCGTATGCAGCCGCTCTATCAACCGCGTTACTTCGACTTTCCGCTCTTTGAATCCTTCTTCACGTCCTGCATCAAAGCCTTCGGTAAAAGCTTTCTTTTGCGTAGCTGCTTCGGTTTGCTCCGCCTTATCGACAATATCGGCGGCTTTTTCTCCGCTTCGCTGACGATTGCTTGGGCTTGCTCGCGGGCTTTTTGCGCATCAATCTGAGACACATCCATTTGTCGCTTCGCTTCTTCAAACGCAGTCTTTTTTGCATTTTCGATAATTTCGTCAGCTTCGCGGTGCGCATCGGCAATGAGCTGTTCTTTTTCAATTTCCCACTGCCGCTTAAATTCTTCCGCTTCGTTTTTTGAGATCCTCAGCGTCGGTCCTTCGGGGAACCGGAACTGCTTCTATCACCTCGGTAGTAGCTTTCGGTTCAAAGGTTCTCTCTAAAGCGAGTACCATATCGCCGCTGAGTTTTTAACTTCAAAAATCACGAAAAATATTTTTAGCCACTTTCAGAATCTCCTTTTACGCGGATTGCATTCATTCCGATTACACGCCGAGCGCGACAGAATATTTTTGCTACGCTGCTTCGGTTAAACAATCATCTCGTCTTCGTCGGAACGAGCGATGACAATATCGCCGTTGTCTTCCAAGTGCCGGATAATCGAAACAATCTTCTGCTGCGCTTCTTCGACATCCTTCAAACGGGTCACTCCCATGTATTCCATCTCTTCTTTCAACATACTTGCCGCACGTTTGGACATATTTCTGAATATCTTGTCCTGTACTTCCGTATCGACAATCTTGAGCGCTTTTGCAAGTTCTTCACTATTAACTTCACGCAGCACCTTCTGAATGGAACGGTCGTCGAGCATAACGATATCTTCGAATACGAACATCCGCTTCTTGATCTCTTCCGCAAGGTCGGGGTCTTGGTCTTCGAGCGATTCGATAATCGACTTTTCGGAAGAACGGTCTACAAGGTTGAGAATTTCAACGATGCTTTTCGACACCGCCCGCCGCCGTATAATCTTCGCTGGAGAGGGTAGAGCTTCTTTTCAAGAACTCGCTCAACTTCGCGCAAAACATCAGGTGAAGTTCTATCCATCGTTGCAATACGGCGGGCTACATCGCTCTGAATTTCATCAGGCGGGTTCTGCAAAAATAACCGACGCTTTTTGCGGTTCCAGATACGCAAGAATGAGCGCAATGGTTTGCGGATGTTCCTGCTGAATAAAAGTTTAAAAAGGTGCGCTGGATCGGTACGCCGGATAAAGTCGAAAGGACGTACCTGCAACGAGCTGGTAAGCCGGTTAATAACCTCAATCGCCTTTTGGCTGCCTAAAGACTTCTCCAATAAGCCGCGCGCATAATCGATACCGCCGGTTGTAATAAAGTTTTGAGCTGCCATCAGCTCTTTGGAACTCTTGTAATACCGCCTCTTTTCAGCTCAGATTCAACGGTTTCGGTACGGGCGATTTCGAAGACGAGTTTTTCAATCTCGTCTTCGCGCATCTGCTCCATGATTTTGGCGGAGATTTCTTCTCCTACCGCAACCAAGAAAATGGCTGCTTTTTGCCGTCCGTTCAGCGATTTTTATATCTTTTTGCTTTTTATTGTTTGCAGCATTGGCTTTTTCTTTTTGCGGGTGATACTGCCATATTATTCCTCCATCAACCATGCACGCAGCAGTATGCAACATCTTCAGGATGTTCACGCGCATTGTTTTATCACATTTTTCCAACAGTTCGCGCCGTTTCATCTCTTCTACGGACATTGAAACTTCCATACCCGTACTGTTCCGCTTCCCCACAGCGCTTTTTCGCGCTCAAGCTGATGCTGACGCAAAAGCTCTTCTTCGCGGAGCCGCTTTCTACGCTCAATCTCGCGAGTAACAATACGGTAGATGACAAAAATGAGTAAGAGAAGCGCTAAGCCTGCTAAACTGAACAGTAATATCAATCGCCGCTGAACTCCTCTAAAAATAGGCGTCGTCTTCTTTTTCAAATTCAGCCATGCGGTCGAATTGAATATTGAGCACACTCACCGAGTCTTTTCTCAGCGCGTTGTATCCGATTGCGTCTTGAACAGCCTGTGTCGCTTTCTGCAAGTCTTCATCGGAAATCGGAATATACTCACGCTCAATTTGCCCATCTTTAATGATGAGATTGCCCTTTGCATCTTTCTTTTTGCGCCACTGTCCATCGATGTTGACCGACACGGTACGCCGTCCCATTTCGGGGCTGACAATTTCGGAGGTTCTTCTGCTGCCGATTTCTTCATTTGTTCTAACAATCTGACTGCGTAGACAAGCCGGTTAAATTGCTGGTGTCCCTATACAGAGCGCGCTGTTTGTCCTTCCCACGCCGCCGTACGCTCTGGGATTAAAAGCCTGTTCCCTGATAGGTTGTTGTGGCGGTTTCTGACGAGCGGGTAACCGATGCGCGTATCTCGGATTCATCATACGGAGTTTCGGGATTATCCGGCCTCAGCTGGAAGGGCAGGTATTCTACCGTTTCGGCGGTCTTTTCCGACATATCCATATCGATCTTTAATACTCGGATCCCGAACACGATCGGTGCCGTACGTCTTTTGCAGAATATTGAGGATTTTTATTTCATATTGCGCTTCCAATTTTGCAATAATCTTCTGCTGCTTTTCGATAATTGATAAGCGGTCAAAGTCTTTCATCCCTGCAAAATCATTGAGAATAGTGCCGCTGTTATCGGCAATGGTAATATTGTCGTCGGTTAAACCTTCTACGGCGTATTTTAATATCTTTTGAATGCCCTCAATCTTTTTACGGTTCGTGCTGATGTCGCTGCCCGGTTTTGGATAGAGGATAACGCTCGCCGTTACGGGATTCTGATCTGCTTTGAACAGTTTATCTTCCGGCATATTGACCACAACGCTTGCGTCATCTACTTCGTCCAATGCTTTAATGTGCTTGCGGACTTCTTCGATAATAGCTCGCCGTTTATCGATATTCAGCTGAAAGTCTGTCTGCGTCCAGCGCTCTACATCGAACAGCGCCCACGGGTCAGTGTTCTGCGGAATCAGGTCTTCGCGTAAGAGAATTGCGCGCATCCGGCGGGCAGTTTGCTCGTCATTCACCGAAATAACCCCCGATTGCGAAACGGTTGCCTTCACGTTCTCTTCGTTGAGCCGTACGATGATACGATCCTGACGGTGGCATCCGTTATCGGCGTATCGATAAGCGGTACCAGCGAGGGTTTTGCCGACCATGAAGCAAGTAAAACGATAATGACAACCGCCGCAACAATGACGGCTGCCAATATGCCTTTTTGAAGAGGCGTCCACTTACCCCACAGTGTTTTGATTTGCGTTCCTGTTTTTTAAAACCATTCGTTCATGTGTCCTCCCCTTACTGAACGAACCTGCTACAATAATTATAACAGCTCCATTATCTGGTTATGGTAATATCATTCCAACTTTTTACGACGCGGTCTATCAGCGTCTGTGCAATTTTCAGCGACATACCGGCTTCCGCCATCGCGATAGTTATATCGTGTACATCAACGGATTCCGGATCGACAATCATCCGTTGTCCAAGTTCCTCAGTCCGCTGCTGTTTTTGCATTTACTTCGTCAAAGGCTTTGAGCAAGGTTTGCTCAAAACTCATTGCTTTTTATTTACTGCCGTATCAACTAAATCCGTATCCGAAACCATGCGGCTGCGGAAGTTATCGACGGCGATCGGCGCGATTGCCGGATTTTTCATAATAGCCGGAACCTTATACAAGGCTGCCGTATTGGTAATAGTCATAAGCGCTCCCTTATCCTCTTCGCTTAGCGTCCGATTTCGAGCGCACGCTGAAACATTTCTTTTGAACCCTGAACAACTGCCGCATTTGCTTCGTAAGAGCGGGACGCAGAGATAAGGTCAACCATTTCCGTTACGATATTCACATTTGGATATTCGACATATCCCGCTTTCACCCGACAGAATTGCATGGGGATGGTCGGGCTCATACGACAGCCGCGGTTCGGGTTATCTTTTTCGATACCGGTTACGCGGACACCTGTACCGACGCCTCTGTCCATATCGGAAGAAACAAAAAGGAAGCCGCCAATCGATGCCGTCGCTTTTTGCGCAAGAACGACGCGGCTGCGGCGGAAATAGCCTCCTTCCTGTGAACTGGTAGTGGACGCATTGGCGATGTTATCGGAAATAACATCAGTCCGTAATCGTTCGGCGCTCGTGCCGGTTGCTGCTATGTTGATACTACTGAAGATACCCATTTACTGCCCCTTATTTTAACACCGATTGTACTTGGCTGTACTGAAAACCGGTCATCTGACTTAACAACTGGTACTGCATCTGAATCTTGAGGATGATCATCGCTTCTTCTTCCGCATCTACGTTGTTGCCGTTTGCTTTTGCCGTTGTGGTATAGTCCAACACACGCCGCGGAGAAACCGAGCGATAATCGATAACCCCTGTCCGACTTAATATGACTGGGATTGGTTACCGTTAACTGAAACTGACCTGCAGCCCGTTTTTCGGAATCGAGCGCGTGCTTTTAATTCCGTTTCAAAAATTGACCGATGTCCGTTTGAAATCCGGTATCTCCGAGTTTGCAAGATTATTTGCCGATACGGTATAGCGAAGGGCGTTTACATCAAGCGCACGGTGTAAAGATCCACTGTCTTTTGAAAACTATTTATATGCATCTCAACTCCTTTCTTTCTATTAAACTATTCGTATACTCATATATCGGCATTATAAAAATTCCCTTGAGGAACGTTACAGAATATAACGGATAAATCTTGATCCTGTACAATGTCTTTGAGCCGTTCATCAACATACGTGCGGTCTATTTCGACGGTTTTTCCGCCATATCGCTTGCGTTAAACGAAATATCTTCCAACAGCATTTCCATAATCGTGTGGAGACGGCGGGCGCCAATATTTTCCATCGTCGAGTTAACCTCCGCTGCGAGGTTACTCATACGCTCGATTGCTTCATCCTCAAAGATGACCGTTAGACCTTCGGTTTCCAGTAGTGCTTTGTACTGTTTGGTCAATGCGTTTTTCGGCTCAAGTAGAATCCGTTTAAAGTCTTCTGCGTGGAGCGATTCAAGTTCTACCCGCAGCGGAAAGCGTCCTTGAAATTCGGGGATGAGGTCGCTCGGTTTTGAAATGCTGAAAGCGCCCGCCGCGATGAACAGGATGTGGCGGGTATCGACGACGCCGAACTTTGTGTTTACTTTGGAGCCTTCTACAATGGGAAGAATATCGCGCTGCACTCCCTCGCGGGACACGTCGATACCGCTGCTCCGCTCGCTTTTGGACGCAACTTTATCGATTTCGTCGATGAAAATGATGCCCATCTGTTCAACCCGCTCCTTTGCTTCTTCCACAATCTTATCGTGATCGACGAGCTTATCAAGCTGATCATCCATAATAATGGTGCGGGCTTCTTTTTACGCTCGTCGTTTTTACGCTTATTTTTACCGGCGCCCATCAGCATACTACTGATATTCGACATCGCGCTTTCGAGGTCTTCCATGCTGGAACCGCCGGCAAAAATTTCAAAGCTCGGCATACCGGACTGCTGCACGGAAACTTCGACCATTTTGTTCAAACTTGCCGTTCCGCAGCATCTTGCGGAACTTTTCCCGTGTTTCGCTCATATCGTCTTCGGCTTGCACTGTTTCTTCATTCATTGACTTCCACTCGGATTTCTTTTGCTATTTTCAGCATCGGCATCTTGTTCCGATCCGGCGATTAAAAGCGGCTGAGTGCCCTCTTTCCGGCTTCGCTTCTTTTTGTTGGACCCCCGGCAGCAAAAGGTCAAGGAGGATTTCCTCCGTGTCCCGCCTGCGCTTTTAAGGTCTCCTGCATCTCGCTTTTACCATAGAATAGCCGACAGCCATGAGATCGCGGATCATCGATTCGACATCGCAGTACGTAGCCGACCTCTGTGTACTTTGTCGCCTCTACCTTGAGGAACGGCGCCCCTGAAAGTTTTTGCAAGGCGGCGGGCAATTTCGGTTTTGCCCACGCCGGTTGGGCCCTGATCATCAGGATATTTTTCGGCGCTATTTCTTCGCGGATTTCTTCGCTCAATTTGAGCCGGCGTGTTCTGTTCCGCAGGGCGACGGCAACGGCTTTTTCGCCTTTGTCTGCCCGATAATATATTTTGTCAAGCTCCGCGACAATGTGCGGAGGGGTAAGTTCATCAAAATTGATTGTCATTAGTAGTCTCCTATAAAACTTTTGCAGGATGTTGCAACATCCGAAAAGTTTTTAGCCGTGCGCGTTTTACGCGCACGTGTGAATAATCAAGTTTGCTAACGCAAACTTGACCGCCACTGAAGGCGGTTGTTATCGCAGAAGCGATATTTTGGCTTTTACCAATTCGCCATCACCTGATGAACAAGGATGTTCATTAGGTGATGAGGGACGATATTTCAGACGATGCTTTTTATTGTATCTTCTCTATATTTCCTCTATATGTATGTTTTCGTTGGTGTATACGCAAATTTGTCCCTGCGATGTTTAAGCTCTTTTCAGCAATGTCGCGGGCGGATAAATCCGTGTTACGGAGTAGGGCAAGCGCTGCGGCGTAGGCATAATTCCCGCCCGATCCGATAGCGAGGACTTCTTCCTGCGGTTCAATAACATCTCCGTTTCCGGAAATGAGCAAAATGGTTTTTGCATCCGCAACAAGCAACAACGCTTCCAGATTTTTAACATCTTGTCGGTGCGCCATTCTTTTTGCGAGTTCTACCGCAGCGCGGGTAATATCGCCGCTGTATTCCTTAAGCCGTCCCTCAAATTTTTTCGAGCAGTGTAAAGGCATCAGCTGTAGCTCCAGCAAAGCCGGTCATCACCTTGCCATCGTAAATCTTGCGGACTTTGCGGGCATTGCCTTTCATCACTGTTTGACCCATTGTAACTTGCCCGTCGCCTGCCATCGCAACTTTTACCGTTCCGTTTTACGGCAATAACGGTTGTACTCCGCACCTTTGTTTTTCCCATGTATAACCTCATTCGCAGTATTAAGGGGCATCTTCTAAAAATCTATACCGAAGTTTTTAGGGATGCGCTAAGATAGAATCGATACTATCTTTCAGTATATCACAATATATCTTTTGAAAATATACGGTGTTAGCTGCATCTATTTTTATAAAGCGCTGGGTTTGATACGGCGCAGACAGATGTGTTGCATTGCTAAAGGTTCTTATAAAAATCATCAACCGCAGACTTTATCAAAGAGTCGAGATTGATGATTTTGACTGCAACGTCGGTGAAAAAGTGCAATCAATACGCGATGTTTGCTTTTGCAAACTCAGCGGCGTTTACGACAATGCCAACTGCATTGTCTAAAATAAGCTTCTCTAAAATGCAACAGTTGAACAAAGTATGAACTTTGGAAACTGTTAGCATTCGATGCCGTTCGTAAGCGAAGCTGAGAAACGGCATACACTGAGCGAGTTTGCAAAAATGCAAACTCGACGTGTTTTTAAGCGGTACCATTTGTACCGCTTAAAAATAAACGTTCGTATAATATCACTCATCTCAAGGGAACTCCCTCTATCACCATGATAAGCAATCGATAGCATTGCATCCAGTAAATGGCTGGCAGCAATGCAACTTACATCTTGCGGTGCAGATTAAAATCGTTAAGGCTTGTAGCAGGGAAAAGTCAAAGAGCGCCCGCACAAGCATTTTGTCAGTACGACCACCCTATAGTATAACATGTTACCATACATTGAGCGATACACACAAACCGTATAACACGGCATACATGGAGTTGGTATTATCGGCTGGGTCTCCCTGTGGGAACCGGCACGCTACCTCATATACGGTCGGCGGCACGACCAACATACGTTATGGAACTATATGCGGTTGCGGTGGGCAAACATACTTATCATAAGCGATTGCCAAGAAAGAAATATCTAAAAACTGATAGCGTAAGAAAGATTCCGGCTGCTCTACAAACAGTATCAAAGGTTTTCCTTTGCCCAAAGGCGGATAATCGGTTCAAGGCTGTCGATGCGGAAACCTTGTGCGAGCACATCGCCTTGGTCTTTACTGCCCTGCCATTGTTGATAGGGATTGTCATAATTGGTTTCTAAAAAAATCGGTAGATGATATTTTCGGCGTTGTTTTGTTCGCTGCCAAAAAACGATAATTTTTGTATTGCCGACTGTTGAAGAATAGTACGGATTGCTGAACGGACTTCTTGAAAGAAGAGATCGCGATAAATGCCGTAATTTTTACCCGTTACCTTTTTACCGTTTCGGCGATGGATGCCGGTAAAGTTTTCAGTTCATTGATAGGATATATTTGAACGGCAGGCGATGCTTTTTTTACTGTTTGCTTGTCCTGCAGCAGGCTTACGGAATTCCTGTATTAAAGCGTTTGCAGCCGGTTTCATATTCTTTTTGATTCGGATGCAACTTCTGTGTTTTCAATAGTTTTTGCGGACGGTGTTGCAGAGCTGAACACGGAAACAGTGTTGACTACACCATTCTGTTCCAACTTTTTGCTTACGTTCGTCAACAGATATCTTATTCGTTTTGCTGACTTTTTGCCGCTGCTTTTTAATCAGTTTTGTTTGTTGTGTCTTTTTTCGTATTTGGTGCAGGCAACTCTTTTGTCGGAGATACCGACGGCGCCATATTGAGCTTCAACTGTTTCCATGCACGCTGTAGTATAGATCGCCTGAGATGCTGTAATAATACCCTTGAGCGACATTCGAGAGTACTGCATGAAGCAATTCTTCATCTTTCCAATTACGCACCCTGCCTACTTTTTACCGCATGGAAAATCGCGTAATGATTGGTCACCATCTTCCTGCTGTGCAAAAGTAGAATATTTTTCAAAACGCGCCGTCGGCATAGCGGTTCCAATATTTCATAGTATAAGCAAGTACTTTATCTTCAATACGAATAATGGATGACGGAATAGTAATTGCGGCGACCTGTTCTTTTGTAAAAACAATTTTTGAAAAATCAACAACGGAAGCCTTTTCCTGTATAAAGCGCTCTCCGTTTTTCCTGAGCATTTTTCCGATCTTGTTCTTCACGATATTCCCCTGCACGGAAGAAATCGTATCGGTAATATACATGCGGATAATATCGGCAGCTTGCCCTCATATCGGCAGCATGGTATTTAAGCTTTTCGGCATACCGCGTATATTTTTCGGTAAAGCTGATTTGCAGCAAATCGATTCGGAGAAATAGCATTGATAACTTTTTCACATGCTTTAATAATCGTATAGACCTCAGCACGTTTTAACGGAGCAATAGTATCTGCAAAAATGATCACTCTTTTTACTTGAGCAGGTGTTCTGTCAGCAAGCTGCACAAGCGAATCAGTCAGCAAAATATGAAATCGATAATCGTGCTTTCGGTAATAGGGTCATCAACTGTACCCGCATCTTATTATCAGGATATCGGCGTACAAGTTTTTAGTATTATAAAGATGCAGCGCCTCCGCTTGCCTGTTTAAAGAACGGAATTCAAAATAGCGTTCAATATCAGGATCTTCGGTAAGACTAAGCCTGGGAAATTCTTGCTTTCAAAATGTAAATATTAAGTTCGGTAAGCTGGCGCATAGCGGTAACGGAACCATTATAAGAAAAAAAGGTTGCTTCCTGGTAGGAGGCAACCTTTTCCGTCACTCTCTAATGCTTAGCGCAACAGAGACATTACGCTTTGTGTCTGCTGGTTTGCTTGCGCAAGCATTGCCGTACCGGACTGCGTCAGGGATCTGGTTTCTGGTGAATTCTACCATCTCCTCAGCCATATCGACATCACGTATGCGTGATTCCGAGGCTTGGAGGTTTTTCCGCTGCAATGTTGATACCGACAACACTCATTTCAAGTCTGTTCTGGTATGCACCGAGATCAGCCCGCTGCTTGTTGATCTTCTTGATGGCTTCATCAATGGTACCGATTGCACGGTTTGCTGTTTCAGGCGTATCGATAGTAAGAATCGATTCGTCACCAACATCGCGAACACCGAGCGCTTTAGCGGTCATAGTACCGACATAGGCACGTACGCGCTGATCCATGTTTGCTCCGATATGGAACCACATGGAAGCGGTAACAGTGTTCTCTCCTGTTTCACGAGCGAAACGACCGGTAAGCATATTCATACCGTTGAACTGTGCGTGACTTGCGATCCGGTCAGCTTCAGCAACAAGCTGAGATACTTCAACCTGGATGTACAAGCGGTCTTCGGCACTGTAAATACCGTTTGAAGACTGAACGCTTAATTCACGGATGCGCTGCATAACATCAGTTGTCTCCTGCAGATAGGCTTCTGCAACTTGAATAAAGGAAATGCCGTCTTGAGCGTTGGCACTTGCTCTGTTTAAGCCGCGGATTTGGCTGCGCATTTTTTCGAAACTGCTAAGCCGGAAGCGTCATCCCCTGCACGATTGATGCGTAAACCGGATGAAAGTTTTTCTATGTTTTTCTGAGTAGAAACATTGGTTTGTCCAAGTGTTCTCTGTGCAAACATAGCGCTCATGTTGTGATTAATGATCATATTGCTACTCCTTCGGCGATTTTTGACGAGTTATTACCTTGCGGTGTCCGTCACGGCATCCCCTGCCGATATGTCAATAATTATTTTCCAGATCCTCTGCTATCCGACACAGAAGAACGTAACACAATGTCAGGCGCACAACCTTTTCACTGTAGCTTATTCACATATCGGGTTATTGCAAAACGCTTAAGAAGAAAAATAAAAATGAAAGGTTTTACGGAATTGCCCTGCAACTTAAACTTATCTAAAACCACTATCGGTAAACGGCAAAAACTGATAGACTGCGTACTGTCTATCACTGTAGAGTAAGAAACGTAATGACACCGCATACCTTAGAAGTTTTAGAATTTTTCCGCATCGCGGAGCTTATCGCAGGCTATTGCAAATCGCAGGGAAGCGCGGGAACGCTGTCTGCAAAAACGACCGTTGCACGATGCGGCGGCTATTGCCGTAGCAAAGGAACTTGGACGAGATATTCTTTCCTTTTTGCAAGTTGATGAGCCGCTTCCGATTAAAAACTCTCCCGCCGCTCGAGGGTGTGTTAAAAACAGCTGTATACCGCCGGCGTCTGCCTTACCATAGAAGAACTGTATGCGGCGGGGCTTTTTGGCGTTACAGGTTGATGAACTCAAGGCGTGGAGCGTAAAAGCAAAAACGAGCGGAAAGCGCCGCGTGTGTCCTCATCGAATCGATGCCGCCACTCCTGCAAACTGCGCAGGCGGTGTTTTCGTTTATCGATAAAAAAACGGTGCGCTGCGGGACATCCGCTCGCTGACGGCGATTCAAAAAGATGCAGCGTATCGAAGCCGATATAGAAAAACAATGCGGAGCTACTGCACCGATGAGTCCACCAAGGGAATGCTGCAAACGCCTGCGCCCGTACTACGCAACGGTAGACAGGTGATTGCCGTGCGTTCCAACTTTAAGGGGCGGATTAAGGGCATCATCCACGAATACTCCCAGTCGGGGCAAAGTTTTTACCTTGAACCTGAAGGTATTGTGCTACGCAATAACGAACTCATGCGGGCGCAGGCGGGTATGAGCAGGAGCTGCATCGCCTCCTCGTGAGCATCAGCGCAAAGCTCGCAGAAGAAGCCCATGCGCTTGAGCAGGCATACGCGCTTGTGTTGGAGCTCGACTGCGCCGCCGCCGCTGCCCGCTGGGCATATACAGAAAACGGTGTATTTGTACCCGATACGGGGAACGCCCAATACTTTTTATTTACAGGCGGCACGGCATCCCTCCTCGGTGCGGCGGCGGTTCCCATCGACCTTACACTGACGAGTAGATGAGCGGATGCTGATTATCACCGGACCCAAACACCGGCGGCAAAACGGTCAGCTTAAAAACTGCCGCCCTCTTTGTTCTATTAAACCAAACCGGCTGGTAGGGTACTCGCAGGGAGGAAACGCGGCTGCCGGTGTTCCGCTATGTGGGCTGCGCAATCGGAGATGAGCAATCGCTCGACCGCTCGCTTTCTACTTTTTCCGCCTATATGCGCACCGTCAGGGGAACTCTTGGAAGCGGCGGACGAGAAGCTCATCCTCCTCGATGAACTCGCAGCGGCACCGACCCTCAAGAGGGCGGCGCGCTTGCCATAGCGATTTTTAGATGAGCTTGTTGCCCGCCGTTCGCGCGTTTTTGGTAACGAGCCATCACGGTGTGCTGAAAAACTATGCGTACCGGAAAAGCGGCTGCGTGAATGCCTCCGTATCGCTTCGACGAAGCAACGCTACGCCGCTTCCTACCGGATACTGATGGGTATACCGGGAGAAAGCCGCGCGGTCGATATTGCGGAAAAAACGGATTAAGCCCGGCAGTTATCCGCGCCGCCCGCGCCTACATGGCGGACAGTTCCGCTGATGCCGCCGCCCCTATCAAAGGGTTGATGGAAAAACACACGCAGCTTGCGGTTTTGAGCGGGAAAAGGAAAAAGCGGAAAAAGCATTGAAGGAAAAACAGCGGCGCTGCGACTTAAATGCCCTCAAGCTCCGCCAAAGGAACTATTGCTCCGCTCGCAGGGGCTATAAACGTTTGAACGATTTATTCGAGAAAAAAAGCGCAACGAGATAGAAAACCTCGTGCGAGAAATTCAAGAGGAGAGCTGACGCACGAAAAACGAGTAAGCTCAAAACAGTTTTTGCGGATTTTGGGAAAATGCTCGCGGAGGAGCAAACGGATATCCGTAATGAACAGGATGAACTTTTCTGCCGCGCAACAGGGCGATCCGAAATCAGGAACAGGAGCAGGGAAAATCGTCAAATGGTATGTCTGCAAACGGTGTTCCTGCAGCCGGCGCTCAATAAACGAAACGCTTGCAGAAAGTATGAGGTGTTTATCCCGCACCTGCATCGGCGCGGCGTCATTATCGAAAAGAAAAAAAGAACTGGCTGGTGGCGGTCGATACCGTTAAGATGACGCTTCCCCGCCGATAAACTTGAACCGCTCACTCCATCCGCCGCGCCGTTGCAGTGCGCCGCAGGTTGTGGTAGAAGCGGAGCTGCATCAAGAAAGTCGCCCAGAGTTTGAACTGCGCCTTTTTGGGAATGCGGCTTGACGAAGCCGAGCATCTGCAAAAATCAGCTCGATCTTGCCGTGATGCATAATATGCAGGAATTTTCTATTGTACACGGAAAAGGAAACGGAGTGCTGCAAACCATGGTACACGAAAAACTAGCCGCTGCCCCTATATTGCGGAGTTTTTCTTTGCCCGCCCCGAACATGGCGGTACCGGCAAGACTATTGTGCGCCTACGGTAGTGTGCAGCGCATCTGTGGCGTTTTGTTAATTTACAATACGGATGATGTATAGCCCCTGATAGCTGCGGAAACTACGCGCTTCTTTTTCCTTTGCTGAGGGCGGCAACCCATTCCTCTTTACGTGCCGGACGCATGATGCGGATGCCGTCCATTGCAGTACGGATAGCTCCCGAAAAAGTTGTTTTTGCAGACCTGTCAATAACACGTACAACCGGAAACCGAGGATCCTCCGAATTGTTGTCGATTACTTGCCCAATAGCGCTATTTGAAAGATACACAAAACTGCCAATAGGGAAAAACGACAGCGCATTCAAAAGAGCTTTCAGCACCTCTTCATCATATTGCAGAAGGCTCTTGCCTCAAGATATTCAATAATCCTGTCGAAGGATCTTCAGCTTTTCTTATATTTACGTTCGCCGATTATCAATTCATAAGAACAGACTACTGCAAGTATCTTTCCATAAAGCGAAATTTTTCACCGGTAAGTTTTTGAGGATATCCCGTACCGTTTTCCCGCTCGTGATGATCCAGTGTACCGAGACAAACCGGCAGCGGAAATTTTGATTTCTTCAATATTTTACAGGAGAGTACCGGATGTACATGGGAGGTACTTTTTCCTCATCCGACAACTCCCCGCTCTAGCGTAAATATCCTCTTTAATATGAATAAGCCCTATTTCATGCATTAAGGCGGCGGTCGCCAATTCAACCAGCTGATGTTCCTGCATTTTGAGTTCCATACCGACTACAATAGCAAAAATGACGGAACGGAGCGAATGGGTAACAAGAAAATTATCTACGTTATACGGCACAATCGATTGCAAAATCAGTATTGCCTGCCGATTCTCTTGCACAAAAAGTACACAATGCGCTTCATATTGGCAATTATTTTTCGGTGCTAAGAGACTGACTGTCGCGATAGGTCTTATACACTTCGTCGGTAAAAAGTATAGAACTTTTGATAGGGTCTTTTCTACTAATTCACCAGAAAGTTTTTTTGTGCGGTGGGAACTTGAGCCTTATCGGCTGTGTCGTTTTTTTCAGCGTTTTTTTATTTTCTTTTTCTTGAGGATTTTCTTCGGTAACGGTTCCTTTTGTATAAAGAAGCGTAAATTGCCAGTCGGAAAGGAGTCTTTTTACATCATCCGAAAAACAACTTGCCTGCGTAAACAATAAAAACTTTTTATCAATGTACACATCTTCCGTAAAAATATACGGGTGTTTTCAACTCTAAAAGTTTCAATGTATTCACTTAAATACGCTCCTGTAGTACACTGAACGTGTGATCGAACAATTCGCACTCTATTCAAATTATAGGAGATTTTGAATGAAATTAAAAGTGCTTATTATTATCTTTAATGCTCTTCTGTTCACAATCTTCTTTTATAGCGCTTTTCTTTTTCATTCTTTACTGCTGATATTGAATTTATCGGCAATTTTTCAAAAAAACTATTGGGTATTCGTCCTATGATTCTCTTGTTAGGAACGAATCTTTTTATACGCAACTGGAAACTCATAGCAGTAGTGAAGCTGCAGATTGTAGGCGCTTTCTCTATTTGGAGACGGAAATTTTTTTGAAAAAGCATCTTACCGCTAAAAACATACGGTTACTGTGTGAAATCAGTATTTTATTGGGCGATTTTTGAGATATTAAAGCGCCTTGAGCAGCTGCTCGAAAAGGCTAAACCTGAATATATCAAAACCTTTGCCGCCCGTTTTGCGGCTGCCAAACTGCTTGCAAACGATTATCAAGGACTCGCCGACTTTATGGCTCATATTTACGAACACCCACACGAATCTTCTCCATGGATATCGTTTTATGATGCATTTTTCGGCACAAATGCTAAAAGCAAAAGCCCAAGGCTATGGAAAAATTTTTCGCATATACTGGAAACTGAACCAGAACCGATTGTCCGGTTACTCAGCGTCTATTTTATAGCCTGCGGATTATATGATTATAGTGATGAGCAAAAAGATGAGGATCGAGAGACGAGTCAAAGCGGAAAAAAACGGAAATTAAGCAAACATTCATTGCAGCGCTGGAAAAATATGCCCTAAAAGAAAAGCAAAAGATTCACGTGCTTATCCTGACAAAAGCTATCGATGATGCATTGATATGGCTTTTCAGGAAGACGAACTATCGGAGCAAACACATCAGACGGTTTTCTTAACCGCCTGATACATTTGCCCATCCCTGTATAACTGCTCAACCGCGCAGCATTTTTTTGATAGAGCCGAAAACGCCGCGGGTAATTTCCCGTCCAACTGAGCGGGTCATACTGTCAACCAGTATCCTGCCCAATCGGTCTGTAGTGCTTTGATTTTTTCCGTTTTCGCAGCTTCTTCCAACCTTAATTTTGCCGCTTCCGCTCTCGCTTTTGGCGTTTTCGGCTCGTATCAGAGCCGCTTCCTCTTTGCCTTTGCCGCATTTTCTTTTGCAAGCTGTTTTTCCTCGGCTTGGCGCGTTGCGGCTTCAGCCTGTTCGGTAAACTGTTTGGTAAGAATCTCGTAGGCGGATTCCCTATCGATTGGATCCTTGTATTTGTATAACAGGGGAGACTCTTCGACCAGCGCTGTGATTTTAGCGCTGTCGATAACGCCTATTTTACTGTGAGGAGGCGCAATAAGAGTCCGCTGCGTTACGGAAGGGCTGCCGTCCTGCTGCAAAACGGAAACGAGGGCTTCGCCGGTTTTTAAGCTGGGTAATAGTTTCGGCAGTGTCGAACGCAGGATTGACGCGGAAAGTCTCGGCGGCAAGGCGTATGGCTTTTGCGTCCTTAGGGGTAAACGCTCGCAATGCGTGCTGAATCTTATTCCCCAACTGACCGAGGATGTCTTCGGGAATATCGGCAGGATTTTGAGTAATGAAAAAGACCGCAACGCCCTTCTGAGCGGATTAAACGCATCATTTGTTCAATCTTTTTGAAGTAAAATCTTTGAACCGTTATCAAACAACAAGTGAGCTTCATCAAAGAAAAAAACAATTTTCGGTTTTTCAGCATCACCAATTTCAGGAAGATGTTCGTAAAGTTCGGATAAGAACCACAGCAAAAAGGTTGAATACAGCATGGGCTTTTGGTACAGTTTGACGGCATTTAATATATTGATATAGCCCCGCCCATCCGATGTTTGCTTAAAAAAATCATTGATATCTAACGCCGGTTCGCCGAAAAAATTATCGGCTCCTTCATTTTCGAGCGTTAAAAGATTCCGCTGAATTGCCCCTATCGAGGTATCGGAAATATTACCGTATTGTAATTTTAATTCCTGCTTATGTTCACTGAGATAATGGAGCATCGCTTTAAGATCCTTTAAATCCAAAAGCAAAAGACCGCTCTCATCCGCGACACGGAATGCGATATTCAATACGCCGGTTTGCACTTCGTTAAGGTCTAAAAGGCGAGAAAGCAACAGCAGTACATTTCGGAAATCGTAGTGCGTATGGGGTGTCCCGTTTCTTGTAAGATACTCCACATCCGCACGGGATACCTTTTAAATTCAAAGTTTGAAATATGTAAGAGACTGAGCCGCTCTTGCAGTTTAACGCTCGATTCGCCTTTTTCGGCAAAACCGCACAGGTCGCCTTTCACATCCGGTAAAAACACCGGCACGCCTAAATCGCTGAATGCTTCTGCAATTACTTTTGAGCGTAACGGTTTTTCCGGTACCGGTAGCCCCCGTAATAAGCCCGTGTCTATTTGCCCTCATCGGTAAAAGTTCAACCGCAGTTTCGCCGCGACTATAAAAATTGCTTCGCTCATAATGCATCCTTATAATGGTAATATAGAAAAGAATCAGGGGCTTCTTTACAACCTTAGTTTTTAGAGATTTCCCTGAAATTTAATCAGCCTGTAAAAATTTTTAGCGAAAAAAACACAAGAAAGGTCAATGCCGGCGAGGATTTCTACTCTATGTCCGCTTAACTCGTTTGAAAGAGTTCCTCACGGGTTAGCACAATCCAGATTGGGCGTACCGTGCGGACAGATGGGTTCAGGAAGTTCAAAGGCTTGCGCCGCAATGCGCTGCTGGGTTACAGGGGTCGAGGATGGCATGATCCTTACAGGCAGCGCGGCAGGCAGCCGAGGCTAAAATCTGATAGAGGATATCTCCGGCATTTTTGCGGACTCCGGTGATGTCGCGGATAAGATCACGTTCCGTGCCTGTCCACCGTGCCGGTACGGCGGTTACCTGCCATACGCCTGCCCGCTTCATCGGAGAGGGCAAAGCCTGCCTGACACAACAGCTCCTGATGTTTTTTTGATAAACGCATCATCTTCCTCCGACGAGGTGATAATGCGATAGGGGATTAACAGCTCCTGCGCGCCGCCGGTATTGTGCCGTAGCTGCTCAAAGATAATCCGCTCGTGGGCGGCATGCTGGTCAATTAAGTACAGCGCATCGTTTTTTTCTACGGCGATAAAGGTACCGGCAACCCTGCCCGAGCAGCTTAAAATCCGCAGGGGAATATCCGGCGGCGACTGTAGATACGCTGCCGTACCCGTAGCCGCAGGCGATGGAATAAGACGCTCCCCTGCCGAATGGTTAACCGCCGCGGCTGCCGCTGTTTGACGGAATGCGCTGCCGTATCCGTCCGGTGCCTTATCGTGTTCCGCTTGAGGTGCCGCTGAACCGTTGCCGTATCCATACTCAGCAAGCAATGGGCTGGCTTCGGTTTTATGTGCGCTTCCCGTATCGGGCAGTAGTATCGGCTGCCGCATCAGCATTGGTTTGTTCGCCAGCGCCGGTATGTACCGCACCGGAACGAGCGCCGCTCCCACTATATCCATCGGCGCCGGCTTTTAGAGCTTGCAACAGTACCGGCGCTTTTGCCATATCCATATTCGGCAGCCAGTGTGCCGGCGTACGGCGGAGGATATGAGCCTTTTGGCGCTGAGTGCTTTTGCGCAAGAGCTTCGGCATCAGTCTATTCTGCTCGCTCCATGCGGAATACGGTGCGCTATCCGATTGCACACTCCCCACCCATCTCCGGCGCTGTCCCGCCATGCTTGAAATCAAGGGGCGGGTAAGACTGGGGTCGTACTTCTCTTTTTAAGAGGCTTGCAACGGTATGCTGCCGGTAGAAAGAGCCGACAGCGCTGCTGACGGCGTGGTGGAGCGCGCTATAATCTTGAAAGCGCGCTTCTTTTGCAGGGTGAATGTTAAAATCTACGCGGGAAGGCGCTACCGTTAAGAATAAAAACGCAACGGGATGTCCGCCGTTGGGGAAATACCCTTCGCTGCCGTACTCGATTGCCTGTGTAAGCCCGAACTCGGTAATTCTTCTGCCGTTGACAAATACCATGATGGCGCGTTTGTCGCTGCGGACAACATCAGGGCTACCGAGTACGATGCGGAACGAAAAATACTCGCCGCTTCCTTTCCAAGTTCAAAAAAAGAGCGCTTCGGGTTCTTTAAACGAAAAAGCTGCAAGACAGCGTTCCCTCAGCGACTGTGCCGGCGGGAGTAGAAAGCGGAGCGTACCGTCCGCGATAAAGCGCATCTCGGTGCGGTAATGCGGCAGAGCCTTATCCAGAAAGATTGTCCGGCACAGCGCAGTCTCGGCAGCCGCCCGCTTTTAAAAAACTGCTTGCGGGCAGGAAAATTTTTCAAAGAGATTTTCTACCTGCACCACCGTACCGGCGTGTAAAACGCGCCGGAAGAATCTTTCCGAGCTGCAATTTCCATGCGGCGGGACCGCTCCGCGTCGAGATAATTTCAGATCGCTCACCGCTTTAATAGAAGAAAGCGCTTCACCGCGAAAACCGAGGCTGTGCAGAGAGGCAAATCTTCCGCGGTGGAAATTTTTTGCTCGTTGTATGGGTATCGGTGCAAATAGCAAGGTCTTCGCGGCTCATCCCGCAGCCGTTATCCGTAACGCGAATGCGGTCGATACCGCCACCAGAGATTTCTACCTGCACCTTTGAAGCGCCCGCGTCGATTGCATTGTCTAAAAGCTCGCGGATAACGGCGGCAGGGGCGGTCTATCACCTCCCCGCTGCAATCTTCCGCGCTGTTTCAGGGTCAAGCGCTTTTTACCGGCTTGTACACCGCGGAAGCGTTATCAAGAAAGCTCGCAGTCTGCGGTGGATGGTATGGCGGAGCGGCTGCATCAGAATCGAGTGTGAAGCGCAGTTTGCGATGTATGGTATGGCGGAGCTATTTCAGAGGAATCTGTTTGAACCGCCGACTGATTCGGTATATTACCCTGCAGAGGAGTTAGCGGAATCGGAAACTGCATCCGTATCATTATAGCGAACACTGTCAGATAGTTTAGATGGTTGAGGCGCGGTATCCATAAGCGTTATATATCATCAGTCGAAAAGAGTTCAAGCTCAGGCTTATCTTGCGGCTGCACCGGCTGATTCATCAATATCTGCACTTTACTTTCTATTTTATCAATATCTTTTTCCAGCGTTTTAGCAAGTTTTATCCCCTCTTCAAAAGCCGCAAGAGCCTCTTCCAACGGGAGATCGGCGCTTTTAATCTTTTCACTAATTTCTTCAAGACGGGCTAACCGTTCTTCAAATTTTTTCAATATCCGCTCCTTCGATAATCACAACAATCGCATCGGACTGTTTTTAGCACCCGCACGAATAAACCACGGTGATGATTATAAAATTATTTTTATGACTTTATAATCATTTATATGAAATGTAAAGACTCTCATTTTTTTCCATTCATTATTTCTACTTCAAACGTATGTGTTTCTGACGAAATGATATTCACCATTCTTGAATATTTTCCAATTAGAACTTTTCTTATAATCTTTTTATATTGATTATATTCTTCATTTGAAATTTTTATTGTATATGGGAACCTCTAAAAATCATCAAGCCTATCGGCTTGTTCTGCAAGGAAATGGTTTATCATATCCGCTCAAGCGGATAGCGAATCAAGCCCTATCGGCTTGTTCTGTAAGGAAATGGTTTATCATATCCGCTAGGCGGATTGCGAATCAAGCCTCATCGGCTTGTTCTGTAAGGAAATGGCTTATCATATCCGCTAGGCGGATTGCGAATCAAGCCTATCGGCTTGTTCTGTAGGAAATGGTTTATCATATCCGCTCAAGCGGATTGCGAATCAAGCCTATCGGCTTGTTCTGCAAGAAATGGTTTATCATATCCGCTCAAGCGGATTGCGAATCATTTTTTTAGAGGTTCACAGTAGATTCTTTTTGCGATGTTTCAGTTTTAAGTCATTACAATATAAAGACTTAAACTGAAACCCGTTATTAACTTTGCTGGTAAGGCATCTTCTAAAAATCTAACCTCAAGTTTTTTTGAAAGATGCGCCACTATGCTAACTATCCGCTAATTAACTTTGAACTTAGAAATCTCTCCCACTACAGTTTCGATTGTCCGCTTTGTTTTGCTGCGTAAGCTCGTTCACTTCCTGCACTGCGTTATTGATTTGTGTGGTACCCGCCGCCATTTCGTTCATACAATCGGTGATAATGCGGGTTAGGGCATCGAGCTTCCGCATTTCTTCGGCAACGCCCTCCCCGCCTTTGAGCATTTCAGTGGAACCGGCTTGTACTTCCTGCGTCACCATATTGATATTTTTTTGATAGAAGTAAGCACTTCCTGGTTTGCCTGTTCCTGCTCCTTTCTTGACTCGGTAAGAGAACTACTCATCTCTCTGGCTTGTTCTGCAAGCGTGAAGATGATATTAAATTTTTCTTCCACAATCTTAGAAGAATCCGAAAGCGCTTTAATTTCGCCGGATAAGCTTTTGAGGGTTGCGGTAATCGTTTTCCCCTGCGTTGCTGAATCCTCAGCAAGTTTGCGAATTTCATCTGCAACGACAGCAAAGCCTTTTCCTGCCTCTCCTGCATGGGCGGCTTCTATTGCCGCGTTCATCGCTAACAAGTTTGTTTGGCTTGCAATATGCTGAATGATACTTGCCGCTTCCATCAACGGTTCAGATTCTTCGGCAATCTTTTTGGTAACTGCGTTGGATGCAACCAATGTGCTTCGCCCATCGCCGGTTGCGCCGGTCAGGGTTTTGATAACTTCGTCGGTTTTTTCCCAGCGTCTTACTAACAGCGGCAAGATTTTGCAAACCATCTGTTCGATTGATGAAGAAGATTGCGCAACGCTTGACGCTTGTATATCGATGCTGTTGTTAAGCTGCTTAATAGTGCGAACAATTTCTTCGATAGTTGAGGCTGTTTCCGTAACGCTTGCAGCCTGCGTAAGCGTTTGCTGTTTAACGCCTTCGATATTTGCATTGATTTGATGTATCGCGCTTGCTGTTTCAATCATATTGCTCGCAAGTTCGTCACCGACGCGCTGCATCGCGGTTGAGCTTTCCCCGACAGATTTGATCGATGTACCGATTTTTGCTATTGTCTGATTAAAGTAATCTGAAAGCTCCGCTATTTCGTCATGTCCGATAACCGGCAAACGTACCGTTAAATCGCCATTTTCCTTCTGCAATATTCTTAAGGGCTAAAGTTGTATTTTTTTAATTGGCTTGAGAATGGTCTTCATTAAAACGACCGTCAGCGCCGTGATACAGAATATGCCAAGTAATGTTATTGCAAACAATGTCATTGTCATCTTCCATAATTTGTTAAATACTTCAGCAACAGGAACAATGAGGACAAGCGTCCAGTCTGCAAGCGGTAACGTTACGAAAAACATAGTGGTATTTTCAACGGGAAATTCAAAAAACTGATATTCAGTTGAACCGAGCGCTGTCTGCAACGGGGAAAAGATTTGAGACTCTCCTTTAAAAATAGTGTCCTCAAGTGAATATTTTTTCGTGAACAATAAAATGCCCGTCTTTTTGTTAATAAAAAAAGCTTTCCCGGTTTTAAAAAATTGTATTGACTTAATGGTCTCTTCCATGCCATCAAGCGGTAAATCGAGTCCAACCACTCCACGAAGCATCTCATTTTCATAGACAGGATAGCTCAAGCTTATGACGGGCACATTATCAATAGAACGTAAGTAAATTTCTGAAATTCCCAGTCCCTTATTTTTTTACTGCCGATGTATACCAGTCTCGTGCCGTCGGATCATACGAATCATCTGCAACCCACTTGGCTCCATCTATAAATTTTTTTATTTTCAAATCCGAAAAAAACATCATCGAGCATAGCATCACTATCGGTCAGCGCAATAAGCGTACCAGTCATCTCCGCGTCAGGAAGGGAATTTTGAGTACCAGATAATTGCCAGATTTGTTAAGATATCAGCTTTTTGTCTGGATAAAACTTGAAACATTAGCAGAATACTGCAAGCCTATTTCTACCACCTGCGTTTTTAAAAAGATTCGTTTAAAATTTTTTTCGTACATTAAAAAAGAAATGGTTTGAATGAGCGCAATGATGATTAAAACAGGCGCTAATACGTAAAATAATACTTTGACAAAAAAATAGAGCTTTTGCGATGATATGCGGGGGTATTATACTATTTTTTTGTCATTTTTGTCAAGTCTCCTTCTTTGAGACTTTAAAATTAAAAAGTGATTGGTATATCGAATATCGCAATGCAATCAATACATAACAGGGCTTGATTATACTCTAAAAATATTTTATTGCAAGTACCGCGTTTTATATACCATTAGGCGCCTCTAAAAGCTATTTTTGCAATCCACGTTAGCGGATATGATACATCATTTCCTTGTTCAGGAATGAACACGGACGTTCATTCCTCGACGAATCCTTCCCAGTACGCCGACCATAATCCGGTAAAGCTGCGTGTTATGCTCAAACCGTAAAAGATGAATATACCCATTGGCAGATAGGGAAGCGGAAGCAAACTGAGAAATACTCTCAATGTACATAAACCAGTGCATCAACCCATTTTGGAGATATTCCCTTTTGCAAAAATTGTCTGTTGAGCCAAAATAAACGGATAGGAGGAGGTCAGTATTTCATACTCAAAACCTCCACAATAGTCAAACCTTTCTCGATAGAGCGCTGAGGAGCGCATCTTCTCAAAAATGCAGGGTATCATTTTGAAAGATGCGCCACTATGCTAACTATCCGCTAATTAACTTTGAAACTTAGAAATCTCTCCCACTACAGTTTCGATTGTCCGCTTATTTTTGCTGCGTAAGCTCGTTCACTTCCTGCACTGCGTTATTGATTTGCGTGGTACCCGCCGCCATTTCGTTCATACAATCGGTGATAATGCGGGTTAGGGCATCGATCTTCCGCATTTCTTCGGCAACGCCCTCCCCGCCTTTGAGCATTTCAGTGGAGCCAGCTTGTACTTCCTGCGTTACCATATTGATATTTTTTTGATAGAAGTAAGCACTTCCTGGTTTGCCTGTTCCTGCTCCTTTCTTGACTCGGTAAGAGAACTACTCAGCTCTCTGGCTTGTTCTGCAAGCGTGAAGATGATATTAAATTTTTCTTCCACAATCTTAGAAGAATCCGAAAGCGCTTTAATTTCTCCGGATAAGCTTTTTCAGGGTTGCGGTAATCGTTTTTCCCCTGAGTTGCTGAATCTTCGGCAAGTTTTGCGAATTTCATCTGCAACGACAGCAAAGCCTTTTCCTGCCTCTCCTGCATGGGCGGCTTCTATTGCAGCGTTCATCGCCAACAAGTTTGTTTGGCTTGCAATATGCTGAATGATACTTGCCGCTTCCATCAGCAGTACCGCCTCTTCGGCAATCTTTTTGGTAACTGCGTTGGATGCAACCAATGTGCTTCGCCCATCGCCGGTTGCGCCGGTAAGGGTCTTTGATAACTTCGTCGGTTTTTTTCCCAGCGTCTTACTAACAGCGGCAAGATTTTGCAACCATTTGTTCGATTGATGAAGAAGATTGCGCAACGCTTGACGCTTGTGAGATCGATGCTGTTGTTAAGCTGCTTAATAGTGCGAACGATTTCTTCGATAGTTGAGGCTGTTTCTGTAACGCTTGCCGCCTGCGTCAGCGTTTGTTGTTTAACACGCTTCGATATTTGCATTGATTTGATGTATCGCACTTGCTGTTTCAACCATATTGCTCGCAAGTTCGTCGCCGACGCGCTGCATCGCAGTTGAGCTTTTCCCCGACAGATTTGATCGATGTACCGATTTTTTTGCTATTGTCTGATTAAAGTAATCTGAAAGCTCCGCTATTTCGTCATGTCCGATAACCGGCAAACGTACCGTTAAATCGCCATCTCCTTCTGCAATATTCTTTAAGGCTTTAACCGCCGTTTGTATCGGTTTTTACTATCGTACGGGCAGTAATATTTACAACAATGATCGCAAGCGCTAGAGTAACAACCGTAAGCGCGTATAGTATTTTTGCATGGCTGTCATGCTGCCTAAAAATTCATCGATAGGAGCAAACAGAATAACCCGCCAACCAGTAGATGCGATTATGCCAAAAAGAAGCTATCTGTTTTTTTCACCATCCCACTGAAAGTATCCGATATCCGGCGTTGAAGATTGCAGCGCGTGTTTTTCAAAAAGCCGCTATTTCAACAAAAAGAAGGGTCTGTTTTTTGCTTTTTTTCGCCGCTATTTTTCCTGCGACATCACCGCCTCAATATCGGTATCTCCTATCGTGTTTCCAGAAAGTCCGATAACATAGCAGCTCCCTGTTTTTTTCCAATCACAATATCCGATATCATGTGAGAAAGACCGGCAGCATCAACACGTGCACATAACACACCGATAATATTTTTTTCTGGTTATCATAAATCGGCACAGAAAAAGGAAAAAGCTGATTATCGACGCGGGAAACAGCCGGTTCGGTAACATAGGGCTTCCCGTTAAGCGCAGATTGAAAGTATGGTTGATCAGCAACATTTAATCGATTGCCGTCGGTGCTCCATACATTTTCCCTCTCGATCGCAAATACCAAATGCATTTATTTCTGAATTACTGAAAGAAAGTTCCTCAACAAGAACGGCAATTTTTTGCTTCATAAGAAATATCCGACCGTAACGCCTGTTGCCGCGCAATCGCTGAAAGGGAGACAAAAAAAAGTGTCAATGCGCTCATTTATCAGCGCCGCAACATCTTTCGCCTGTTGGGTAAGCTGAAGATCAACTTTTTCCATCAGCGCATTTTTTTAGAAATGATTGTACCCGGAAATGCCCAAAATGGAAATAGCAAACAATATCAAAAGTACCGAATGTGAAAATCAGCTTACGGCGAATTGAACTTTTTAAAATAGCGTGTGCGGGGGGTAGCATACTACTTGTTTCTTTCATATTTGTCAAGTCTCCTCTAATAGACTGAAATTAAAAAGCTATCGGTACGGAAAAATATCTTCGGCGCACCGATACACAACCGAGCCTGATTATACTCTAAAAATGGTTTTATTGCAAGAGCCCGCATTTGATATACACGGAAATCAGTTTTTGCCATTTTCATAGGTTTTCAGACCAAAATCACCGGGAAACTACTAAAAAGCGCCTCATTTTTTTCTAAAAATGTCATAGAAATGCTTAAATCGCAATATCATTTTTCAAAAACTGAGTTCCGTGGCTTATCTAAAAAAGATGTCGAAAACCACGTTTTTTTGTGTATACTATTTTGATATTCTACCATAATATAAGAGCTATAAAGAGGTTTTTATGCACATCATATCCGGCTGTTCAACAATAGAAGACTGTATCCGGCGCTTCGGTACGGATGCCCGCACCTGTTTTGTGTTTCCATCGCGAATTGCAGCTCGGCTCTGGATGCGCCGCGCGCTTGCGTTAACTCGGTCTTGCAGCGATACCAGCCGAACTGTTTATCGCATGGGACACCTTTAAGGCAGAGTGCTGCATCGCTCAGGCGGAAAATAAAACTCCTGCGTCCCAACTTATCCGTTTGCTTTTTGCGCATCACATCGCAGCCAGTAATGCTGCTGCGGCACAGCCTTTTCTCCAGAACATCATCCCTGCGGACTACGCTACAGACGGCGCCATATTTGCCCAATGGATTGCCGGTATTTTTGCCCCAGCTGGATCACTGGGAAAAACGCACGGCGCAGCATAAAGCCGGTAAAGATGCCGAGTCGTCTGACTTGCAGATATTAAAAAAACGTATACGGAGTTTTTAGCTGCGCACCGGCTCTTTGAACCGTCGTGGGCAGGGGGCGGAATTTATCCCGCATCAACAACAATACATTTTACTATATCCAGAGCTAATGGAAGATTTTTGACGAGTACCGCGGTTTATTGGCGAATCGCTCTGAAATAGCGGTACTCCCCGCCCCCTGCCTTTATGGCGGAAACAACGCCGCTTATCCCATTCGCCACCATGCGGGAAGAAATTCGCACTACCGCGCTCGCGGTTGAGCAGCTCTTGGCGAGCGGTGTTCCCAGCGACGAGATTGCGCTCAGTGTTGCCGGCATAGAAGATACCGTACCATACCTTAAGCGGGAGTTCGCAGTACGGAATATCCCTGCGGAATTTAGGCTGGCTTTAAGCTCGGCGAACAGCAGGCAGGGCAGCTTTTTCCGCTGCTTGAACAGTGCGTACAGGAGCACTACTCGTTTGAAAGCCTTAAACCGCTGCTGCTCAACCCGCATATTCCCGTGGAAGCATCCCACATCGATACAAGCGCTCATCAATTTCGGTATAAAGAACAACTGTCTCGTTTCGTGGAAAGACGGGCGGCTCCTATAAAAATGTCTGGAAGGAAGCTTTTAAACTGCCGCTTGCGTATCACTCCCATAGCACGATTGAGGAAGATCGAGCGGAAAAAAAGAGTTGGCACAGGGTGGCTCCTCCCCTTTATGAAAGCTGCGGAGCGGTTGGTGCAAGCGCAAACTTTTTCCGAAATGCAGCGGCAATACATCCTCTTTAGAGCGCAGTACCTGAATCCCGACGGCTTTTTCTGCCGAAGATAATGCCGTCATCGGTACTGCTGCATCACGCTTCTGCAGGAGTTGGTACAACTTGAACAGGATTTTTGCCGACTGCCCTGCCTGCACAGCCCTATCGCTTTTTTTACCGCACAGCTTTCCCGCGAAATCTATGTACCGCAAAATACAGGAAGAGCAGTCAGTATTTTTCCGTTTAGAGTTGCAGCCGCCACGCCCTTTGCGCATCACTTTGTACTCAACTGTAGCCAAAAAGGCAAGCAGAGTCATCTATCAAAAACTGCCTTTCTTACGGAAAGACAAACGGGAAGCGCTCGGGGTTATCGAAAAAAAGACGCAACGCAGGCGTTTTTTTGCGGTGTATGCTCAGTACGGCGCCGCACGCTTTTCCGTTTCGGAGCAAACCTTTTCGGGCTTTACTGTCAGTAACGGTATTTTTACCGCGGTTGCCCCCCGCCCCGACCGTAACTGGCGCGATGCGCTGTTGCAGGAATACCGCTTCTTTCAACGGGAAGAACCTGCGCCAGAAGCGCTCTATGCCGTACAAAAAGCGGGGGTTTGAACAATTTGCCAGCGCCAAACAACAGCGAGGCTTCTCTTTTTAACCGAACCTTTTAACGGTAGCCTACCGACGCTTTCGGAAAAAGCTCAAAGAAGCGCACTATACGGACGGGGCATTCCGCATCAGTCAAAAGCGGCTTAGCGCTTTTTTTCCCACTGCCCAGCCCAATGGTTTTTATCCTCCGCGCTTTCCATCGACGAAGCGGACACTGATGCGGAACTGTTTAATCCGCGCCATATCGGCATCATTTGTCATCGCATCTTGGAGCGGCTCTATCAGCGCATACGGGAAACCGATAGGGTGTTTACCTCCGCGCATCTTGACGACTATAGGGGCGTGGGCTGAATCGATATTCACTGAGACCGTCCATAGCCAAACCGATTTTTCGCGGACCGCTCGCCGCACCTTTTATCGAATCGATCAAAAAAACGCTGTTTTAAAAAGCGTTGACTTTGTGCTTACGTTCGATGCAGAAAAACTGGACGGCTATGCGCCGTATTTAATGGAAGGCGAGCTGCAGCATCGAAGCGGAGACATCCTCTATCACGGAGTTATAGATCGCATCGCCTATCAGGAAGCGGAAGGTCGCGCCGTCATCCTTGATTACAAAAGCGGCGCCATTCCGGCAGCAACGGATTACAGCCGGATACCATGCGCGACTTTCAAATGCCGATGTACATCTTCCTTGCAGAAAATAGACTGAAACAGGAAGTACTCCATGCTTTTTTCCTCGGTATTACCAAGGAAGATAAAAAATACATCGTCAACGATAAAGAGGTGATACCTCAGGAAAAATTCCGTTCTTCTAAAACGAGGGAAGCATTTGAGCCGTCTATCCAAGCGTTTTTACAAAGCCGCTCAAGAATATGCGCAACAGGCAGGCGCGGAAGACTTTAGAAAACCGGCAGTCGTACAATGGCAAGATTGTATGGCGTGTCCCTTTCACACAATTTGCAGGACAACCTTTACTGTTGAAGGATGAATGAATAATAGAATAGATTAGATTATCGACAGTATTTTTATATGAGAAATACTCGACCTATCCGAAACTTCCGTTTTCGGATAGGTCTAATATTTTCAGCGGTTGCCATGGAACTTTTATCAGCAGGAATAGCAGCAGCAATCGTAAAAAGGTCTTGCACATCTGAAAAAGAAACCAGACGCAACGCTTTTACCCAAAAAGATTATAAAAAGAGGCTTGACAAAAATAATGAGGATGATAGTATGCTAGCATCGAGTGTAGGGATACCGATCAATATAGGGCTTAGTAGCGGTGGGAATGAGAACTTCGCTATAGCAACATATCTCTTGGCAAGAGTATCGATCGATATTCTGTGAATCTCAATAAAAAAACGTTAATTTAAAAAGAGAAGCAGCGTTAATATATTTAAGAAGAACCTATAAAAACTATAGGAGGCTCTCAGAACCGCAAGTCCATCGGCTTGTTCTGTAAAGAAATAGCAATGTATCCGTTTACGCGGATTGCGAATCGGTTTTTAAGAGATGCTCTTGATACAAGAATTTTGAGGAGGTCAAAATTTGAGCAAGCTAAAGGTATTCTTCTGTTGCTGATCGCGGCAATTAGGATGGGATGCTCCTCACAGCCCTAAAGCAACCAGAAGGAAGAACCTGTTGCAGAAAAACAACAGGCTGAAACCGCTCCTGCGGAAGAAAAACTGCAAAACCGCAGCAAGACGAGAAAAAAATAGTACCGGTGATGAAACAACGGTTTTATTTTGCTCCGAAAAGCGTATAAAAATTGATACGTTCACTGCCCAGAAGTTGGACAGTATTGCCGAGCTGTTGAAAGCGAAGAATGTAACACAGATAAAAATTGTCGGACATAGTGCAAAAATGGATAGCACAAAAAGACGAAGAAAAACTGTCGTTACAACGCGCGCTTGCCGTCGCACGGTATTTTTGAATCGACCGGCGCATTTACAGCAAGTAATATGACCATATCTGCAGCAGGGGCTGAGCAACCCACAGGATCTCATACGGACATTTCCGAACGAAAACACAACCGTAGAGTCGAAATTTATTATTAATTAAAAAGATGCGGAGTCATCTTTTATAGTATTTGAGGTAGGATTTATGAAGAAATCACTCTTTGCCGCTGCTTTTTGCGGCTCTTTGCGTCTCTGTTTGGGCACAAGTGCCTGAAACAATTACCCTGATTATCAACGAGCGGCAATGCAATACCGCAACGGTGATAAACATTTTGTCAACAGCGATGTATTCTTTAAACTCAATTCGACAGATAAAGAAACGGGGCTCGATTTTGTTGAATTCTCACTGGACGGTTCAAACTTTATGATTTACCGCAACCCTTTTCCAGATCTTGGAAGAAGGTAAACACGATATCTCATATCGCGCTTTCGATAACAGCAAAAACCTCGAAGTTGCAAAAACCCTCTCGGTAATTGTCGACAATACAGCGCCCAAAACAACACTGAATACAACCGAACCGTTATTCTACAAAGGTTTAGCGGCTTACTGTTCTGCAAACACCAAATGGTATATTTCGGCAAGCGATGATTTAACCGGTTCCGGAACCGCTGGAGCTTATATCGGCACGGATTTTAAACAGCTTTAACACTGCGTGGTAACGGAAAAGAAGCTGAAGATGCTTATTATTCCGTAAACGAAGAAAGCGTCCCGCAAAGATCTATTACACAGCTGTTGATAATGTCGGTAACTTGGCACCCGTCGCGGTAGTTTCCGTTGTTGTTGATACGACGGTACCCCACCGTTTTCATTGAAAAACAGCGATCGCCTTATCAATAAAGATGATGCATACATGATCTTCCCGAGTTCCGAAGTTGTTGACGAAGACGGACGCATTGTTGTTTCTACAAAAGAATCCGTTGCTTTTCGGTGCAACCGATGAACTTTCTGGCGTTGATGCGTTGTATGTTAAAATCAACGATGCTGATTACGTCAAATACGTTGAACCGATTCAGTTCTCGTCCGACACTGTTTTACAACATCGATGTAAAGGCTATCGATAACGTAGGTAACATATCTGAACCCATCTCTTACAAATTCTATGTGGATAAGGTTACCCCTGTATCCGAGATTGAGATTATCGATGAGAGGGAAACGCACCTACGACCTGGAGCGATTCCGCCGATGGTCAATAAATCGAGGTATACTAAAAATTTAATGGAGTAACGATATTTTACCGTTACCGTTAAAGGCGATTAGAAAGCGCCGGCTAATCACCACAGATTAACCGGCGCTATGTAACGCTCTTTGCGAAATACACATTGCGAAAATGAGATTGGCTGTGCCTTGAAGATGAGATATTCCTATTGGGTGTTGCCCTTTTTCCTAATTGACCGCAAAGCGCCGCCGATTGTTCTACCGCGCTTTTGCCGAATCGTTACATTTAAGTTTTCTGCCGCTAAATAATTGTAAAACGAGCGTATTTCGGCATCCGACGGGGTGCTGTATGGTAATTGCTGCACGGGATTCCACGGGATAAGATTGATATGCACGTTTAGATTTTTGGGCAAAAGCGCTCACCTGCTTCGCCGCCTTATAAGACGATGTTCACATTTTTGAGTAGCGCAAGCTCCAGCGTTACCCGCTTATCAGTTTTATCGTTAAAAGTAGCGGATTGCTTTTTAATTCGCTGAGCGGGTTAGTCTTGGTAACAGGCATTAAGGATGTCCGTAAAGCCTCATCCGCAGTAGTCAGGGGAAACGGCAAGGCGGATATCAAGCTGTCTATCTGCAAGTTCATATATCCCTTTGCAAATACCGGATGTGAAAGCGTTATCCGCCGGTGCGAAAGATTTCTACCTTTTAGGATGGGTTAGAACAGCAATAGTCTTTGCGATACTGTCAAGATTGAGCAGCGGCTCACCCATACCCATAAACACGATATTGTCCAGCTTACCGCAGATTTGTTCCAGATGCAAAAATTGTTCCACAATTTCATACGGCGCAAGATTCCGCAAACAGCCGAGCTGCCCCGTTTGACAAAAAGGTGCAGCCCATCGGACAGCCAACTTGACAGGAAACGCAAGCCGTTCTGCGCGCTGCTTTGTCAAACAACAGTACCGTTTCGATACTGCTGCCATCATGCAAGCCTATCCCAAGCTTTACCGTACCGTCGGGGTCTTTTAGAATGGTTTTCGCGAACAGTCGTACGCGGTGTGTAGGCGCCAGCAAACCGCTCCGCTCTTTACGCGGAGGTTTGTCATTTCTTCAAAAGAAGAACACCCGCGCGCAATCCATTGAAAAATCTGGAGAGACTGAAACCGTTGCGGTAAGGCGCATACCGCACTGATTTCTTCCGGCAGCATTCCTGAAAGCGCTGTTTTTTCCACAGCGCTGCTATCGCGATACCCCAATCACTATGCCTTAATTTTGTAATGAGGAAAGGGTGTCGCTTACCGCTTGGTTTTTAATGCCGTACTGTTGAAAACGCTTGCAGCACTTCAATGGCTTTTGCTTTTTCGTTTGTATGGATATAGCAATCCGCAAGCTCAAGATAAATACGATAGTTTTTTCGGTCTGCCTGCAACAAATGCGTTAAGCTGGTGATCGCCTCGTCGTATTTACCCTGTATCTTGCACAAAAATCGCAAGACCAAGTATCGCATAGGAATCGTAATCGATATCAAGCGCGCGCTGATAAATCCGCTCGGCTTTTTCATAATCACCGATATGCCGGTATGCCATCGCCCATACAGGTAAGGATAACCTTATTGTTCGGATCTTTATTCAGAATAGCTTCCCAATATTTTATTGAATGTTGCTGCTGCTTCATACCGCGATAACAATCTGCAAGACCGAATAAACCGTAAAAATTATCGGGATCTTTTTCAAGCGCTTTTTCAAAATAATAGACACCATGGTCAAAGTGCTTCATCTTTCGATAACAATTTCCAATCGATGTTAAGATACGGATATCGACATTTTCTGGATTTTGATCAAAAATCTTTTGCCAATACACAAGCGCTTCGCGGTATTTTTTAAAATCATAATGAAGATGCCCCAAGCCGATAAGTGCATAAGGATTATTCTCTTCAATTTCGAGTACTTTTTAAATAGAGCTTCTTTGAATTTTTGAAAATCATGTATCTTTCGATATGCGTCGGCAACGCAGGTAAAAACGGTGATATTGGCATTATCATGTTCAAGATATTGCTCCCAAATTTCTATTGCCTTTGCATACAAATTCATGTTCTTATAGCAATCCGCTAACCCGAACAGCGCGTAATTATTACCGGGATGATGACGCAAGCATTCGCTATAGTATTCTGCCGCCTCTTTTGCATTTATTCCGTTTTTCGAGCGGCATCCCCCAGTCCGACGAGGGCATAGTTATTATTCTCATCAAGCTCCAACATTTTTAAATTCAGCTTCTGCCCGATCAATTTCATTTGCTTTCAGAAAGATATCCCTCGCGTGAAAGCTTTGTCAGTTCATCGGTTCCTTCCTGTATGAGGCAGTTCTTGAGTGGGATCTAATGAAAACGGAAAATACCGAGTCGGCTGGCTCGGTATAACCATTTTCAATACTTTCAAACATTTTCTACTCCTTTTGGTTCAGTATCTGTAACACCTTTAATAAGCCGAACAAGCGAATCAATGATCGGTTCCGATTTGCGTTTGTTTTTGCAAGACAATACATCCGAAGCGCTTCCAACGTATTATTTTTGCAGCATAATAATCGCCGACTCTTGTAAGACCATCTGAATAGCCGGTAGTAATAAAAATACGTTGAGCTTCGTTTATAAAAGCCCTTCGTTAAAGAGCTGGTTTCCGCGCCGATTTAATACTACCTTTTGTTCAGAACTGAGAGGAGTGAGTGCGTTTTCAGTTACTTTAATAAAAATGCTTATTATCCGATCCCATTTTGCTTCGTCTTTAATAAATATATGGGCGTTTCTAAAGACTCGGTGAGTTTTTAGCTGTCCCCACAATAAACTTTCTGACAAACAGAACGATTTATTTTTGGTATTGATGTTCTTATATTATAGGGATAGCCGCATTTATTGCAAGTACCCGAATCCGTATGCACGCGCACCTGAGACGGTCTGTCTACACCAGAGTAACCACATTATAAAAAATATTTTTAGCGGTTGTCCTTCTGTGCGAAATTTCATGAGGTATAAGGTGAGCGTCTACAATGACGCCGCTCACCTTAGCCGTCAAGTTTTCTTTCCAAAACTTGCGTACTGACGTGTGCGCTTTTCGCGCACGAATGCAACAGTTTCAAAATGCATATTTTGTTCAACTGTTGCATTTTTAAGAAATAAAATTTCGCACTATATTTAGAAAAGAGGGGAATCTTCCCCTTGTATTTTTCCCACCTTAGCCCCTATAATAGACCTTATGCTGGATCGATTTACCGCATATTCGCAGTACCAACCGCCTCCCGTAAGCCTTTTGCAAATAGGTGGCATAATTCTCACAGCTCACAGCGTAGCAGTGCCATAATCTATTCATTTATTTTATTTCAGCATAAAACAGTTTGCTCCCACCATGCTATAATAATAGCAAGACGACAGGAGCAAATACATTATGGAAAAGAATTTGACGAGTTGACTATTGCTGATGATTATATGTTCTACCGTGTAATGGAAGACCCTGAAATATGCAAAACACTTCTAAATCGAGTTTTGCAGGGAAAAGTAGAGACTATAACCGAAATAGAATTGCAAAAGACGATTGGCGATGCAGGGGCGGGCGAAAGGCGTGCGCTTTGACGTATGGGCAAAAGACTGTAACGGACGTATTTACGACATAGAAATGTCATTTTCCGATAGACATCCGTGTCTATCGGAAAACACGAGTTTTGCCGTTCGGCAAAAACGTCGCTACTAGCATGGAACCACCGCCATCCCTGGCGGTACTGTGATACATTTTCAGTAGCGGCACGGATGCCGCGCGTATTAAGCAAAGCGATGGGGATGTCTCAAAAAGTTGGTTACTTTTTCGACATCCCCGCGAGTTTAAAATTAAGTCTTTATACGGTAATGACTTACTGTAAACATCGCATCTAAATCTAGGAAACTGTCCAAAAACTGAAGTTTTTGGACAGCCCCTCGTCGTCAAAAAGTGTACAAGGATGTACACTTTTGACGAAAAGCAGCCATAGATGTTAGTATATTAGGGAAGAGTAAACCGTATGAAAGCCTACCCGATACGTTTTATACTCTTTTTGTACGTTTGACTATCTTGAGAAAAAACACTACCTGTTTATACGTTTAAGACGATGTAGTGAGGATAGTCGGATAGAACTGTGCGATGGGATAACAAAGATCATTATCAACAGTAAAGCGGCAGAACACGAGAAGAATGAAAAGCTGAAAGTATTTTTAGAGTACATGAATGGGAAAGTCAGCGATGACGAATTTATCCAACGTCTGGAGCAGCGGATAAAAAGAAGTAAAAGCAAATGAAGAGTTGAGGAGGGAGTATATGTTAGTAAACACGATTGAGCGCGATGCACGGAATGACGGATGGAAAGCAGGTCTTGCGCAAGGTCTTGCGCAGGGCAAATCACTCGGTCTTGCGCAGGGCAAATCACTTGGCTTTGCGAAGGCGAAGCACGTGGTTCCCGCCAAGCAAAGCTCGAAACAGCGCAGTTGATGCTGCAACGGAATTACTCGACAGCAGAAATTTGTCTGATGACAGGACTTTCCCCAGCGGAAGTAGAAACATTATAAGCGCCAAGGCGGGTTCTTAGGGTGGATTACTGCAGCAATCCACAATTATCAACGGAACCATAACGCATTTTTCTGGAGCGGGGAAACCGGTCTACTTTTTACGGAATCCCATCCCTTTTTAATCGGCAAGAAGAGTATCGTATTCTGCCAAGGATGGCAGATATGAATATACGATATATTTTTATTCAAAAGGAGGAATGAGCATGAAAAGAACTCATTCATGGAACAAGGGCGTACAGCTCTTGAGTTGGTTCGTAGGTGCGCTGCTGCTTGCTACGTTTGTGGTAAGCTGTAACTCAGCTGTACCCGGTCAGGGAAAGGTGATGCCGAACTTCACCTCGTTTACGATTCCCAATGCGTATATTTCTAGAGCAGGTTCCACTGTAACCGCAATCGTGAAAGGAGCAAACTTCAAAGCGCCGGGAATTACTGAACCAGATTTTTGGTAAGCTGCGCAGAAGAATCTCAAATTACCAATAACTTGACGGTTACGGTTATCGATGATGCTACACTGAACGTAACTCTTACCATACCGGGAACAGCGAACGACTACACGATTACGGTAACGTATGGCGCAGCAAGCAAAGCAGGAACCTTTTCTGTTACCGACGACACCGCCTACACTGTTGGTAAAATCGTACTTGCGGATAAAACAGTCGTTGATAAAAATGACTATTCTGCAATGAGACTCAAAACAATCCGCCGGTTGGAATCATTTGCGGTTTTAATAGCTATAAAGCGCCGCTTATGATTGCGCTGCATACAAGCGGTAGCGGTCTTAGGGTGGGCAAAGGATGGCAGCGCCGGCTACACGACGAAGTTTGAAGGCATTATCTGCAAAACCGAGTACAACCGGCAGCGGAGCAGCCCAAACGGCAACCTTTACCGGCGACACAGACGGAAGCGATAACTGGGGAGTATATCAAGTCGATAGACTCAGCAGGAGCTGCGGATGCAGCAACGAATTATCCAGCGTTCCACTGGGTGAATCAGTATAACACGCAGTATGCTGCACAGCTGGGCGGTATAAACTTTGCATGGTATATGCCGAGCCTTGCAGAGCTGTGCGAGGTGTACAAGAACAGAACGGCTATTAATGCAAGTCTTACAACGATACGCGGTCTGGATAGCAAATTACGCAGATGAAAAGCCCTCGGTACTTCATGGTATTGGTCGTCGTCGCAGGATTCCTACTACTATGATGATGCGTGGGACGTCCTTTTCGGGGACGGCAGCGTGGACTCCAGTGGCAAGCGCAGCGTTTATCGGGTTTGTTGTCTCTCAGGGCTTTTAACCGCAGCTGTCGTGAGGACACCTACATCAGCGTATTGCTAGCCCCGCAGAATTATGGGGCTGTTCAACCAGAATTGAACCACTTCGCGGTTCAAAATGGTCTCACAGTCCCACAATTCTGCGGCATTTGGTTATGCTAGCTGATGCAGGTGTCCTCCTTATTTAGAAATATTTTTAATCTCGTGCTGAGGGGAGTTCAGGGAGGTACTCCCTCAGCGGGCGACTTAGAGAGATTGCGAACCGGTGCAGCAATCTCACCCTAAGAATCTGTCTTGGTGCTCAAGCGGGTTCTGAATGAAAAGCTGAGTAGCTATGCTTTTTACGCTCAGTATTTTTCAGTATGATACCGACATCGATACCGGAGCCGACAAAAATTGACATTCCAAATAATAACCGCTACAATAAGCCGCTTACAGCAATTTAAGGAAAAACCGGTGAGCAAGGCTCATTTCTTAAAAACTGATTCGCAATCCGCTTGAGCGGAGATGATAAATCATTTCTTTTATAGAACAAGCCGATAGGCTTGATGTTTCTAGAGGTTCCCTGAAGTATCTTGTTGGTAAAATTGTTTAGGGGGTTATTCATGGCGCTACCTTTCCACGTTTGTACGGGACTATCTTTTTATTTTTTTCTTTGCTATTAGTTGTCGAGAATATGCATGGCTTCGCCTTTGCGGGGAGTATTGCCGGCATCATTTTTTTCTTCCGCGCTTGTGTATTCGCAATTAAGGCTAACCCGAAAGAGAACCTATATCTCGCTCATTTTTACGAGAAAACTCTTCGATTATTGGTAGTTTGTTATGATTGCCTGCTTTATCTGTTCCCGTGCACTTGTAGAACATTCTCCCTATACATTGGATGCCATACTCGCACTGTTGTGGTTTGGTATTGTTATCTTAAAAAGCGATAACCGTTCATTATCTCAAAAATAAGAACTTTGCAAAAAAATATTTTTCCGGATATCAAACCTATTCAAAAAGAAAAATCTTCGAGCAAGGGAACATCAATTGGAGAAATAATAAAAATCATTTTAACTGAAAGGCGCTGCGAAAAACCTGCGCGAGAAATAATAAAACGAGTTTTAATTGAACTGCTGGAATGGGTCGATGCAGCTTTTTACGCAATCTTTTTGTGCTATTAATCAATATCTTTATCTTTCAAGTATACCGCATTCCGTCGGAATCTATGGTACCCGAATTTATGATTGGCGATACGGTCATCGGCTTTCCGAAAACCCCTTCGGGACCCGCTTTCCCGCTTTCTTCTTTCAGACTTCCTCAATGGAAAGCGTATAAACGCGGCGATATTGTTATCCCTCACTAATCCGAATTATCCCGATACACCTAAGGAACGGCTTAAAACCTTTATGTCGCAACTGGTGTATATGCTCACCCTTGCGCAGGTGAATATTAACACTGACGCCTATGGAAAACCGAAAGCCGATCCGCTGGTAAAGCGGGTTACCGGACTTCCGGCGAGAAACTGATGCTGGTTGACGGAGTGTTGTATGCGAAGCGTCGCGGCGATACGGAATTTTTGCCGGTGGAAGAAGACCGGCTCTATGCCAACTGGGATTTTAACAACTCTTCCCATATCGGAACGCCGGTTAGTCAAAGATATATTCATCGGTGCGGAAGAACTGCGTGCACTAGAAGCGGTTGAATCGCAGCGGAAAGAGCTCCATTTAAGCGATGCAGTACAGCAAACAGAATCGCTTATCAACCGGCTTTCTCTGCTAAAGGGGCATAAGGACACAGCGGTGGCGGCATCTTTTTCTGGAAAGGACTCGGAATATGAGGTAACCACTATCTTCCGCGCCAACGACACGATAAGCCGCGAAATTTTAACGACCAACGGCGGGCTTGCATGGTTCCGCGCCTTTATGACGGGTGGATTCCCTACTGGCAAAGCGGCGAGGCGCAGCACGCTTCATTATATGAAAAGCGGTTTGCGCAGCTAAATGCACTTATCAAACTCTGTTTCGGTAAAATCGTTATCCGCAATATTGAACTGTTCCGCGCAAACGCTACGGCAGAACAATTCATCAACGACGAAGTACGGAACCGACTTTTTGGAAGAAGCAGAAAATTACATCTTTTATCTTAAATGGACTAATCAGCGCAATATGAATGTCTTCCCTGCCGGATCGGATGAGTATATTCCGGAAAATGCATATTTTATGATGGGAGATAACCGGTTTAATTCAACCGATATGCGGCATACCACTGTTTTCAAACTGGCTTCTGTTGATACGAACGATGCGCAATCCATCCGATTTTACAGCAATATCAAACCGAAATATGTTCCCGCAGAAAAAATACTCGGCACGACGATACTGCGCATCTTTCCTTTCTCACGCTTTGGAGCGTTATAATAATGAAACTGGAATCGGTTCAAGAGCAAATTAACGCATGGTTTAAAAACCTTGGTTTCCCATCTTTATTGATGCATGAGCCGAAAGCTCATTTTGACTTTACCACTGCATCTCGCCGTATTCTGGTCGTTGGACCGATGGGGTCGGGAAAAACTGAATATGCAGGGCACGTCTGGCGGGATGCGCAAGTGGCTCGTACCAAAAGCGGCGCCGTCCAAAAGCTGACCAGCGGAGCAAATTCGCAAAAAGAACTGTTTGACCCTGCAAGCGGTATTGGTTCGGCGGATAGACGGTACACATTTTTTGCACGGTATAATCTTGATAAAGAGCGCTTCCCTGACTATCCCGATGACGCCCTCGCCTATCGCGGCGGCTATCAGCGGTGTGGAGCATATTGCGACGGTCGGCAATTCGTTTGCACTTGAAAAAGCTGTTACAGGAAAAATCCGCATATCGGCACGTGGATTATCGATGAGGCGGCATTTTACGACGAACGGCTCGCGTATGTCATTAAAAAGAAAGCGACCGGCGCGGGCTGGTGTTTGTCATGCCGACCTTGCTGTTAAACTTCCGCGGAGAAATTTTTAATGCCACGGCGCGGCTGCTGGTAGAAACGGCGACGGAAATATATCCGTTCTCCGCCTATTGCGAGCACCCGGACTGTCTGCAAAATGGCTAGCAATACGTATCGGTACTATAGCGTCAACGGCGTAGAGTGCCCCGCGCTCTATTTTGATCCGCTGATTATCATCGGAGGATCGCAAAAAGAAGACCCTTTCGAGCCGAATTACTGTACCCGCTGCGACCAGCATCATTTTTACCCGGCAAGCAGTACACATTCTTTACGTTAAAGCCGCTGGGGATAGAGGCAAGCAGGGGCGCTATGCAGCCACTAATGAATGAGCTTGCCGCAATGCAAGATGATATAGAGCGCTCGGAATTGTTCAATACCTTTAAGGCAGAATACCTCGATTGCGCCAATCCATCGCCGGAACGGATGAATGCACTCCGTGTTCCCTGTATTGCAGAGCGGGCGCTTATTTTCCTATTTGCCGAGCAGAATCTACTCTCAGCCGATCAAATGCGGATAGTGGTTAAAGAGCTGCACTTAAATAAGGACTATCTTGATAAGCGGCTGTCCGATAATAAGCGTCCGCTTATATGGAACTAAACAGCGCCCGCAAAAACAAGTGCAGCGCACAGTAAAAAAGCTCCATAAAAAAATAGGCGTTTTGTCATTTTGTTCATAGTCTTCGCCTATAGCATATTGTATCGATATAGTATACCATAATTACAGCGGTGAGTGAATCTATGAACGTATACGATTTAATTGCAGAACATTACAGCGAACTTTTCCCGCTTGAATCGGAAAAACTGGATTTTATCCAACAGATTTGTCCCTTGCCAGGTCGATTGTGCGATGCAGGCTGCGCAACCGGCGATCTTGCAGTGGGTTTGCAGCGGCGCGGATACACGGTGTACGGGCTTGACTTAAATGCAAAGATGATTGGCATTGCAGAACGCAAGGCTGCGGAACTTCGCACATCCGACAAACTTACGTTTTATCACGCGGATATCGCTGATATTTTTGCAATTCGGTAGCTGTAATGGAGTGCTGTGCTTCGGTAACACACTCCCGCATTTACCCTGACGAAGCGGCGCTCCGCCGTTTTTTAGCGCCGTTTATCAATCGGTACAGGCTCACGGTATTGTTATTGTCGAAGTCCTCAATTACGACCGCATTCTTGCCGAGAAAAATGGATTTTGAAGATAAAGAAACGGACGCCTTTATTTTTTTACGCGGCGCTATGATTTTTACCGGATGGAAATATCAGGTTCACCATCACCTTTACCGACAAGCGGCGCAATACCGTTACTTCAGACTTTACGGTATTACATCCGTTACGGCGACAAATGCTGTTAGCATTATTTGAACAGGCGGGTTTCCAATCCGTTGCAACCTATTCGGATTATAACTTTACGCCAAGCCGCCCTGACGATTACGCCGTAGTATATACGGCAAAGAGGTAATGTATGCGAAACATAAAAATAGTTGCACGGTGCTCTTCTTTTTGCATTTATCGTAACAAACGGCATATCCGCCGAAAGTCAAAAACTACAAAGTGCTAATCGGTATGGAGCCGGAGCAGGCAATGAATTTGAAAGGGATTACAACACTGGTCATTGATGCGGAATTTTTCTCAAGAAGATATAGCGCAGCTTCACAAAAACAGGGAATATCAACATCTTTTCTTATTTGAACATCGGCGCTATCGAAACATTCCGCGAAGACTACGCCGCCTTTGCCGACATTGCATTAGGACAGTATGAAAACTGGGATGAAGAAAAATGGATAAATGTTGCGGATAAAAGATGGCAAAAAGAATAAAAAGCAAAAGCGAAGCTTTTTATCGCAAAAAGGTATCGACGGATTTTTTCTTGATAACGCCGACGTGTATTATCAGTATCAAACGCCCGAAATCTATCAGGGGCTTATGACGATTTTACGCGACATCCACACAGAGCATAAACCCATCGTAATAAACGGCGGAGATACGTTTATCACTGAAGCGATACAGCGCAATTCCATCAAAGGGATTGTAAACGGAGTCAACCAAGAGAGCGTATTTACCGAAATACATTTTAAGACTCAAACATTTGGCGCAAAACCTGCAGAAGAAAGAGCCTATTTTTATGGAATATCTGGAACAATGTAAAATGTACGGCTTAACCGTTTATCTACTCGAATACGGCGCGACGAAGAAATTGACAAAAAGACATAAAAAGCATATTGCGAGCGCAACGGATTTATCTACGACATATCTTCTTCACTACAGCTCGATAAGCCGTTTTTAAGTGCAGGGGACGGGACACATCCCCATTCAGCGCGGTGGCTTTTTCCCTTCCTCTACAACCCCTATCCTTTTTCGCGCACTGCCAAAGGGTATTCCTTTGGAAACTAACAAAATCAACATCTTTCGGCGCGTAGCATCAGAATTGTTACTGGTTTTTTTATCTTGTCTCCAATAATTCCCTGTAGAGCCTTTTTGCGCTTCTTCGTACTCATTATATGGTACAGCGCCATTTTTCCAATGATGGAATTTTCGTGTCCTTTCCCAAGCAACAATACCGCATCATTCGGCTGAGCCAGAGAAAATGCTTTACGAACAGCAGCGGGTCGATCAGGAATAATCAACAGTTCTTCGCCGCGCCTCTTGTCAGGACAGCCTGCTGCTATCATTTCTAAAAGCTCGACAGGGTCTTCGCCGCGAGGGTCTTCATCGGTGAGGATGATAGTATCGCAGTATGCTCCGGCGATTCTTCCCTGCTCCGGTCGCTTAACGATGTCGCGCTCTCCGCCAGAACCGAATACAGCAATCACACGACCGCCTTTCGCTTTCACACGGTCGCGAACAGACGGCATAATCACTTGGAATGATGAAGCGCGTATGGGCGTAGTCGATAAGTACCTCGAAATCTTGCCCCGCTTCAACGCGGCACATTCTACCTCTTACCGGCACGAGCCGATGCAGCAATGGTACCAGCGTATCAAACGGCACGCCTGTTAAGTTATGAACAACAATGAGCGCGGCAAGAATATTGTACACATTAAAAAAGCCAGTTACCGGCGCGACTGCGTTGTACGCTTGCTGCACATCGTTACACGCCTCATAAATGGTAAAGGTTAAACCGCGCTCCCCTTCCTGCACGTTGTCGGCATATAAACCTCCTGCAAAGTTTAAGAACGGGGCAGATACAGCAGCGCCGGTATACTTCTGCAAGGAGAATCCAAATACGGGCTGTTTTGTTGCCTGCGCGAAATAGGCGGCAGATGGGTCTTCAAGGTTGACGATACCGAACGGCGCAACCGTCCCATTTTTTTTCTGATGAGCATGAGTATCCAAAGCTCGGAATAAATTCGCTTTTATCGTAGCGGTATTGTTCAAAGGTACCGTGGAATTCCAAATGTTCCTGCGTAACATTCATAAATACGCCCGCATCGAAATACACATGCAATAACCGCGCCGTTCGGGGAGAAAGCCCGTGGGAAGAGGCTTCCACCACTGCATATTCACAGCCGTTATCCCGCATACGGGCAAGCCGCTCCTGCACGGTAACCGATTCAGGTGTAGTTTGATGTGCCGGATTAGCGATAGGAGCATCCCCAAACGAAAACGATACAGTCGAAGAAAACCCTGCTTTCCGGCAAGCCGCAGCAGCTGCCAGATAAAATCGACAGTGCTGGTTTTTGCGCTTCCCGTACCGGTTACCCCGATTGTTACCAACTCTTTGGAGGGTTCGTCAAAAAAACGGCTGCAGCGGCGGTAATTGCGGTGCGTACATCCGGCACTTGCACTAGCAAATAGCGCTTGATATACTGGAAGCGCTTTTTCGTGGATAACAGCGACTGCTCCTTTCTGCAACAGCCGCATCGATAAACTTTGAACCATCAGTATGTACGCCGGGCAAGGCAAAAAACGCGGCGCCCGCCCGTACCTCACGTGAATCATACGAAAGGGAATCCACTGTAACATCATTCCCATGAACTGCTATCGGCTCTATAGAAAAAGACATTGAAAGATTAACTTTGCATAGTGGTTATTGCACATATCGGCAAGTATAAACGCCACGGCGTATTCCGGCAAGAGGATACCTCATGCATCAACACACCGCAACTACAAGGCGTCAAGGCAGCGTGAGCACTGCTTCGCACCGAATGGAATCAACAATTTTCACACTTTTAATGAGCAATACCGTAAAAGTCTCACGCTATCCGCCGATATTATACAAGACATCTTTAGAAAATTGAAGTTTTAGGATGTCTCTTTCAGAAGATACTTGGAGGTTGTTATGAGACGAAGTATGGGCATCACCATATTACAAATTGCACTTGCTTTTTCTTAGTAGTCAGCGGGGTAACGGGGCTGATGCAATCCAGCGCAGGTAATTTAAATCCGGTAGTTACTTTTTCTTACACAGCTAGTAAAAAGTTCAACGATCAGCACCGTGATCATTATTGCGATTGCCGTATGCGAGCTTATCGCCGGTTTTTTTCTTGTTGATGGGATTATTTCATTCTCCCCGCAGATTCTTAACGTGATTCTGATTATTTTTATCGTATTATGGATTATTAATATTGTCTTGGTTGATTTTATCGGAACCTTTAACAGCGGCATACACGGCGTACAGGGGCTATTAACCTATCTACAGCAGCTTTCCGCTCACCTCATGGTACTGGGCGCCCTCATCTGCGTACAATATCGCAACTAATTTTTAAACTCAAAACAGCACGAATACGAAAAAGCCGACGCCAACGGTTTGAAGTTTAATCTCCCGCCCGTTGAATGCGCCGGCTCTTTTTTATAGGAGCCCGCTTAACACTGAACGTCTTTAACAGGGTACCCGATTGTATGTTTATAGTATTGAAAGCATCAATCAATCAAAGTAGACGTTCGGCAGCGCTACGCCGTCTTTTCCGAAATCAACTTTAACGCAGGCTTTTCCGTTTCTTCAATAACTTTTTTTCGTAATATGGAGCTCTTTTTGACCTTTCATCGACGGAGCTTCGAACATCGCATCGAGCAGCAGCTTTTCTACGATAGAACCTAGACCCCGTGCGCCGGTATTTTGATCCAACGCCTGTTGAGAACAGCGTCAAGGGCGGCATCATCAAACGTCAGCTTAACATTATCAAGCTTGAACGATTCTTGGAATTGCTTGATAATGGCGTTTTTAGGCTCAACAAGAATGCGGCGTAAATCTGCAGAAGTTTCTAAATCATTGAGCGAAACACTGATAGGAAGCCGTCCAATCAATTCGGGGATAATACCGAACTTTACCAAATCGTCGGGGATAAGCTTGTCGTACAACTCTTGCAAATCTTTTTTCTTTTGCAGACCATACATCTGCCCCAAAAACCCATCGGATTTTCCGCAACCCGTGTTTGAATAATCGTATCAAGCCCGACAAAAGCGCCGCCGCAGATAAACAGAATATTGGACGTATCGATTTTCAACATATCCTGATTAGGATGCTTGCGTCCACCCTGCGGAGGCACCGAAGCAACCGTTCCCTCCACAATTTTTAACAGCGCTTGTTGAACACCTTCACCCGAAACATCCCGGGTAATCGACACGTTTTTCGCTTTTTCGCGCAATCTTATCGATTTCATCGATAAAAATGATACCGCGTTCCGCACGGGCAATATCGCCGTCGGCATTCTGGATCAGTTTTAATAGAATATTTTTCAACGTCTTCACCGACATACCCTGCCTCGGTCAACGTGGTTGCATCCGCAATAGCGAACGGAACGCTTCATTTTTTGCGCAAGCGTCCGCGCCAGCAACGTCTTTCCGGAACCGGTCGGCCCTATCAGTAGAACATTGGATTTTTCAATAACAACGGAGTTTCGATCAACCGGCGGATGCATAATTCGCTTATAGTGATTATAGACAGCAACCGATAAAACCCGTTTAGCTTTCTCTTGCCCGATAACATATTCGTCAAGGTATGCCTTTAATTCCAACGGCGTCGGAATATCCCCTGAAAGCTGTAAAGGCATCGCCATTTTTATAAGCGCTCAAGTATTCCTTACAAAGCTGGATACAATGATCGCAGATGCGTACCCCAGTACGGGAACTACTTTTTACGACCTGCATCTTCACGCTTACCGCAGAAGGAACAGGTTAAAGAAGGATCGCTTCTTAATTTAGGCATTTTTTTCTCCTATCCATGACCATATCGACAATGCCATACTCGCAGGTACTCCTGCGCAGACATAAAGAAATCGCTCCATGTCTTCGGCAACCGTCGCTTCCGTTTTTCCGGTGTGATAGGGCACAGTACTGGATAATCAGTTTTTAATCGGAGTATCTCCCGTGCCTGTATGGTAATATCGCTCGCTTGCCCTGAGCTCCACCCCACGGCTGATGGATCATCACGCGAGAAGAAGCGCAGCGCAAAGCGTTTTCCTTTACTCCCCCTGCCAACAGCACCGCAGCCATGCTGTACTGCCCCAGACAGATGGTCTGCACATGGGGGATGAATATGCTGCATTGTATCGTAAACGGCAAGTCCAGCCGTTACCGAACCGCCGGGGCTATTGATGTAGAGACTGATATCTTTATCGGGGTTCTGTGATTCCAGAAAGAGTAACTGTGCAACAACCAAATCGGCGGTTGCATCGGTTATTTCACCGTCAACAAAAGATAATACGGTCTTTTTAAAAGGCGCGAAAAATATCGTAGCTGCGTTCCCCGTTTCCCGTCTGCTCAATAACGCAGGGAACAAGACTATGCATCTGTTCCGACATCAGAAGCTCCCTCTCCAAGTAATTGTTCTACGGTCAGTTTCTCGCCCTGTGTTACCGTCGATTTTTCAAAAAAAGCTGAGCATAGAGTTTCTTTTTCTTTAACATCGTCGATTACATACTCTTTTTCGCGAGGACTTCCCGTCATAATGCTTTTTAACATCTTCCACAGATGCTCCCGTTCGCTCAGCTATTGCGGCATATTCAGCTTCAACATCTTCCGGAGAAGCGGTAATTCCCCGATCTTCTATCAGTTTTTCAACGATGATACGCGTTTTTAAGTCGAAGCTCAGCCTCTGCCCGCCAGTTAGTCATCGCGGATGCTTTTGATAATGTACCGTTTATATCGCTTGTCAGTTTTTTCCAAGTTTTTCAGGCAGCGTACCCCAGCGCTGCGCCAACATAGCCCAGCGACGCTAAGTTCCGCATTAACCATAGACTCAGGCAGCTCAATAGGATTGGCTTCCGCCATCTGCTTCAACAGGTTGTCGGTCTTTTTCCGCTCCAGAACATCTTCTACCTGTCGTGTCAGATTTTTTGAGATGTCGGCTTTTAAGTCAGCCAGCGTCTTGTATTTTTCGCTGACGTCCTGCGCAAGATCATCATCGATAGCGGGCAAGTCTTTGCGCTTTAATGCCGTTACGCTCACCTTTAACTTGATTGTCTTACCCGCAAGCGCTTTGTCGATATGGTCGGCGGGGTATGTTTTGACGATAACTTTTTCTTCGCCTTTCTTCATACCAACAAGCTCATCATCGACGCCATAATGGAACTGCCCCTTACCGACGGTAAAGACAAAATCATTCCGTTTTGAACTTTCGATTTCCGCATTGGTATCATCAAGCTGTATATAGTTAATGGTTACGATATTACCATTTTGCACAGTGTCACCCTCGCCGCAATCGATTACAAGCGCATTGCGTTCCTGTATCAGCGCCAATTCTTTTTCGATATCGGCATCGGTAACGGACACTTCGGGTACGGGTACCGTAAACCGCTTCCCACTTTGGACACTTCTACCTTGGGCAGCACATCATAGAGAAGCGGCAAACGTCATATCAGAGTCGAGCTTAAAATCGGGCGTACCGTCAAGCTCCGGCTGTGAATACGGCAACTGTAGTGAATATTTATCGGCAGATGCAAAGACTTCTTCCAATACATTCTGAATTACTTCGTCGTAGGTTTCGGCACGCAGGGTATCGCCGAATTTCTGTTCAAGGATTTTTATCGGTACTTTGCCTTTACGAAAGCCCGGCAGTTGGAGCTGTTTCGCATATTTTTGTTAAAAGCGCATATCGGTTTTGCACTTCATCTTGTTTAACGGTAATCGAAAGCTTCATTCGAGACTTTTCGATGGGGGTAAATTCTTTCGTAAAATTCATTGGCATATCCTTATGGTACAAAAGGGTTTCTCGCAAAGAGAACTTTATTCTTCACCGAAGCCTCCGGCTAAAAAGCGATTCGGGTGTACCGAATCGCTTCTGTAAGACGGGAAACGGGGATTGAACCCGCGACATCCACCTTGGCAAGGTGGCGCTCTACCACTGAGCTATTCCCGCAAAATCTATCGCTCGGTATGTACTGTTGTGGAATCCTGCGAGAGGAGGGACTTGAACCCTCATGCCGAGGCGCAGATCCTGAAGTCTGGCGTGTCTGCCAATTCCACCACTCTCGCTCACAAAGTGAGTCGAAAACAATATACCGATGATTCTTAGGAATGTCAGAGTCCTAGCCTTTAGGCTACTTAACCTCCTATTCATCTGAGCCATGCAGGCTTCGGAACCTGCGACCCACAGATTAAGAGTCTGTTGCTCTACCAGCTGAGCTACATGGTCGTTACATAACCGTCTTAGCAAGACTGAACGAGTATTCCATATTTTAGAAAGAAAGTCAGGAGTTAGGGGGAAGACTTTTCTTTCGATAAAAAGGCATCTGCAAAAAGCTCGCTCAATTTTTAGAGGGCACCTAAAAGGTCTTTCCCCTGATATGTTGTGCCTTTTGAAAATATGCAACGCGGTAGACGGCATTATTACGCACAAATTACTTGGTAATGGGCATCGATAATAAGCGTTAGGGATTGGAGGGCAGCGCAGCTGTTCCGAAAGGAATGGAGCGCCAGCGGAACCCCGCAAAGCCCGACGGTCGGTCAAACATTGACACCTCTGTCGATGTTTGACCGACCGAACGCCCAAAATATAATTACTCCAGTACACGTATACAGTTCTTTTTCTTCGCGCTCCATGCACTAACAATAATCATCGCGGACTTTTTGAAAGTCTGTTTAAAATTCAGCGGTGTCTGCAAGTATCTTTGACGGCGTATTATATTTTTATGAAAAGCGAGATATGCGTCCGCTATCTTGGTCATTTCATCCATATACCTTTGCGTAATTGATCTGACCCGCGTATCACTGCTTTCCAATAATTTCGGATAAACAAAACTGTCTTCCGAAGCAAGGTGCATATTTAATACGCCAGTCGTTTTATTGATAAGCTCTGCAATTAATGTAGCATTTGTTCTGTCTAGAGTACCGTTTATCAGAGTAGTAAGCTGATGAAGATAATCCTGTATGATCCGATGTTTTTGTTATGTATAAGTCCATGTTCATGGTATACCTCCAGCTATTTATAAAATAACTATTTATTAAAAAGGAAAGCAACGCTTAAAAGATTTCTGAGCCGGATGCATTGAAGCTAACATGCTATTATAACGTTTTAAGGTAGCGCAATACTTTTTGCGGATTTGCCTGTACGCGCGTTTGCAGCCGCTCAAACGTCTCCGGCGATTCGGTTGCAGAGCCGCTTAACAGTAAGGCATTTCGCTCCCACAGAAACCAAAAGATAATGCATTTCAGGATGAATATACAACCGCTTCCGCTCAAGCTCGGACTGTAGAGCGCTGCCAAGTTCAAGATGATTAGCTTCTCCCGATAGCCAGTACACCCCGTGTCGCAAAAGCAGATGACAACCCGCCGGAAACCGCGCGCTGCTGCATCATCATTAACAAAGTCTTTTACGATCAGCCGAATTGCCCCGAGCGACAAATCATACCCTTCCATGCGGAGCGCCTTTCTCAATGCAACCAGTTCTTCCCGTACCGAGGCGCGTACTGCATCATTCTTTTCCGTTTGCAGCCGTTTTCTCCATACGGTAAATTGCTGCTCATAGCTGCGCTGTAAGGGGTGGACGCAGAAAATGCTCGGTGTCGGAAAGCAATTTCCAATCGGACTGAAAACTATCCCGAAGGTTATTGAAAAGTCTTGTTGTAAGTTTTTCGGGCATACGGTATGATACATTCCTCTCAGTATGAAAATAGTGGTAACGGCAGATATCCATGCAAACATCGAAGCGCTCAACGCTGTACTGGATTCCGTCAACGGGCACTACGATGGTTTTATCTCGCTCGGCGATATGGTCGGCTACGGTCCAGATCCGGAAACCTGCATTCAGCAAGTAAAAAGGATTAAAAAGCACGCACGCCCGTGCATTCTTCTGGCAGGGAATCACGAAGAAAGCTTTACTGAAAAGGCTTCCGTCCGACTGGTTCGGCGAAAACGCCCGCCGCTCGCTCAAAAAGACCGCACAGCTCATTTCATGGAAAAGCCGATTCTTCTTAGCGGGGTTGCGTCCGCTCTTCTTTTTATCCGAAAAAGACCCTGCTAGTACACGGCTCTCCGTTGGAACCCGTTACCGAATATCTGCACGGCGGGGAAGAAACAGCCATATCGCTCCCAGTACCTGTGTGCGGGAAGGTTTTTAAGCTCTGCTTTTTGCGGACACACGCACCAAGCTGCCGTTTATTCCGCTGATCGGGGAAATCTACGAGGCATTATATCCCGAACTGGAGCAAACGGTATCGCTCGATAGGGATTGCTGCATTGTCAATCCGGGCAGCGTGGGGTTTCCGCGCGTATTAGGCGCAGCTGCGGGCGGAGCGGCAGCGCTTGCCGATAAAGCGCATTTTCCTGCATATTTTGCACTGTGGGATACAACAGCCCGCACGGTTACCTTTAAGGCAGCCTATTACGATGCCCGCATCACCAATGAAAAATACGCCAACGGCTGGGAACAGCTTTTGTTGTAGCAAGCTCCTCAAGCGCTGCATCACGCACGTACACGAGATAAGCCCCGCTGATTTCGCCGCAAAGCTGTCTGTCCCCAGCATAAGAATGACGCTTCGCCCCCCTCAGCTCAGCACGCGCGACGCCCCCACCCCGTTTTTTAAGCATATATCGCTGAGCTTACAGCCTGCACAATCAGGATTGCGGGCTTTGCACACATACCTCCCGTGCAATAAGAGCCAATGGTGAGCATCCAGCAAAAATACTTGAGGTGTTACGCGCAACAAATCCTGCTCCACTTCAAAGCGGCGTTGTGCCATTTGAAAGCCCAATACGAGGAGCGGTGCGCAGAATATGCGTATCAACTGCTATTGCCGGCTCGCCGAATCCTACGTTCAGCACAACATTTGCTGTTTTTCGCCCGACCCCGGAGAGCTTTCCAATGCGGTACGGTCGTGCGGCACCTGCGAATGGTAGCGCTCTACCAGAATCTTACTGAGCGCGATAATCCGCTTTGCCTTTGTCGGGTATAAATTGATGGAATTGATATAGCTTTTCAGTCCCTCTTCGCCAAGTTCAAGCATTTGCTCCGGCGTATCAACCTTTTCAAAAAGAGATGCGGTTGCTTTATTTACTCAACATCGGTTGCCTGCGCGGAAAGCACCACAGCAACCAGCAGTGTATAGATATTTTTCCAATGCAGCTCGCTCCGCGGATTGGGATTTTCTTGCCTGAGCCGCTCATACACCGTGTACACTGCATCGGCGGGAAGCAATCGTATTGTAGGATCCATAATCTCATTCAGCCTTTTTAAGTAAGCTACGAGTATTTATGCAGCCTGTCAACCCTTCATACCGGCGTGATTAGACAAGCCTACTAAACAACTCAACTTCGGCAGGCTTCATCGATGATTGTGGTCGGCAGCAGGAGGAATAATCGCTGCACAGCGGAGCACATAGTCTGCATCTTTCACACCGGCAAGACAGTCTTCGTAGTTTTGTATATCGCCCGAACAACACTTCAATGTTTTCGTTTTTCTGAAGCTTTTTGCCAGCTTTATATTCGTCTTTTTAGACCGTAATAGAACACGGCGCCGGAATACCCCCGTCTGAGCAATCTGCTTTAATGCTGCGGATCCCCATCGTTCCGGGCACACCGGAAATAAAAACAATTTTCATATATTTCTCTGCAATCGCAGATATGCAACAATAAATGCGACGGTGGTTAAACTCCAAGATACAGGAAACGCCCACACAATTACTTCAACCAGAAGGATACAGCGGTACGACACACCATATCCACAGTATTCGAAAAACACAGATTCCAAGTAGCGTAATAATCATCGGCTTCAACGTTTCACCGATTCCGTACATTGCTGCAGACAAAAATCTCCGAAAAATACGAATACCGTATAAAAAGGGAGCCATCAGATGCATTAACCGTTCAGCGGTGGTAAGAATACCATAATCTTCGGCGCTGATAAAGACGCTTCTCAATGGCACACACCATAAATACAAGATCGCACTCAATATTCCGATAATAGCGGTACTCATCAATAAAACCGGTACGAACCCCCGCACTCACCCTGTCATATTTTTGCTCCATAGTTTTGTGCAACAAACGTAGAAACAGAGGTTACCATTGCTTCAAGTGAAATCCAAATCAGAAAATCCAATTTACCGCATAACGCCCATGCCGCAATGTTTTCCGTACCGGTAGCATTTACCCGCGCCTGAATAATCATATTTGCAGCTGGGAAAAGTATTGACTGCAACCCTATCGGAATACCCAGTTTTGTGATAGCTGCAACTACAGTACCGTATACTTTAAAACTTTGAAACATACAACGGACACAAGCTGCTTTTTGAAAGTGTAACAAAAAGAATTGATGCACTGCATAATTGCGCAAGCACGGTTGCGAAAGCTGCCCCGCCGATCCCCACTTGAACACGCCGATAAATACAATGTCGAGTATAACATTTATTCCGCTTGAAATCACCAATGCATAAAACGGCGTTTGCGCATTTCCCATTGCCCGTAAAATTCCTGCAGCAATATTATAAAAGAGCGAGATTAACATCCCGCCGAAGTATATCCTGGCATAGATGAGTGTTGCATTAAAAAAATATCGGGAAGGAACGCCCATCATTACCAATAATGCAGGAGCCAATAAAACACCGATAGTAGATAAAACCGTTCCGACAATAAACGTGAGTACTAATGCCGTATGCATTGTCTTTGACAGATCATGGTACTTTTTTGCTCCATAGAGCTGTGAAATTAAAATTGAAGAACCGGCTGATAGTCCGCTGAACAAATTAACGGGTAATCTTAATAGGCTAAAAATAGAATCGATTGCGGCAAGACGCTTCTTTTGCCGGTAAAACGCCCGACAATCACCGCATCAGCTGTCGTATATAAATGCTGAAAAATTCCCCACCAAAATCGGTACGGTAAATATAATCAGCGTTTTCCAGATAATTCCTTCCGTCAGATCACTATTTCTTTGTTCGACTATCATTTTTATTTCCTTAAAAATATAATGGTCAACAGACCGGTTAAAATAGACCTAACGAGGCTGGCATGAAATACGGGAAACAACAAGAAGTTTAATATTATTAAAAGAATGAGACTAGGCGGATTCGAACCGCCGGCTGTCAGATCCGGAATCTGACGCTCTATCCAGCTGAGCTATAGTCCCAAAGGCTGTTCTATAGTACACAAGACGGTTGGCGGTGTCAACCCCTTGTTCCATGGCAACCGCATTATGGCAACCGCATTATAAAATATTTTTTGGCGGTTGCCTCTGCTGGGGCAGTCTCAAAAGTTTTTTGTTTAAAATTCGGCACATTTTTTTCTCGCAAGAGGGAAAAACACATCAGGTAGAATAGATAAAAATCGCAGAAAAATTGAGACTGCCAGACCATTTAAAACATCTTCCACTGCTGTACATTCTGAGTACCTCTCAAACCGATGTACGTCCTGAGTACATCGGTTGAGGATAATCGGGGATGTCTCAAAAGTTGGTTACTTTTTCGACATCCCCGCGAGTCTAAAATTAAGTCTTTATACAGTAATGACTTAATTTTCGAACATCGCATCTAAATCTAGGAAACTGTCCAAAAACTGAAGTTTTTGGACAGTCCCTTGTTTCTGACCTATCCCACGCCCATCCTTGGGCGCATTGAAAAGCGATGTTTCGGTCAGAGTGAAAACTCGGTGTTTAGCTACGACTGCGCTATTTCAGCAGCCGTAGTTAAACATAAGATTTTTACGTGATGTACCGCTTTTTCGGTTAGATTTTTCGTGATGCAATGCGGGTAATTGCGTAAAAGAGAAAATTACGATATTATTTAAAAGTATAATTATTAGTCTGCCGATATTGTATGTACACGGGGGAGTTATTTATGGTTTTAACTGATAACAAGATACTAGAACTAAGTAAAGCAAATATTATTACGCCATTCGACGAAAGGTATTTACAAAGTGAATCCTATGATTTGCATATCGGTGATAAAGTTTATTGTCTTGACAGCTCGAAAAACATATATTGATTTACAGGATGATAATAATTTAACAGGAATGTATGTTGAATATCCTTTAAAATCTACAGGGATGATAAGCTTTCTCCCAAGCAGTTTGTGTTGGTATCGTTAAAAGAAACGATTTTATTACCCGATACTATTACAGCGCATATCCGACCACGTACACGCTTTACAAGAGCTGGACTTTATGTTAGCAGCCAACACTGTAATTCTTCTTATAACGGACAATTACGTATTGGGCTTTATAATTTCCAAGATCGTCCTATTAAAATTTATCCTCATATTGGTATTTGTCAAATTGTTTTTTTGAGGAGTTAGACGGTACACCTTCTGAGGCAAGACTGTATAAAAAAATAAAAACAGCTCAATATCAAAAATGAGCAAGATTTTAGAGGACCCGCTGCAGATCCTGTAGTAAACGAATTATTAGAATCATATCTAAAAAGTATTTAAATTAAGATGGGAAAACACTTAGACAAAGTTATAGAATTAGAATATACGCAGTTTATAATTGCCCATACAGAAAAACTTGATTCTGATCAAGCAGTCTCTTTTAAACAAGGTTTGCGGGAGAATTTAAAGAGAGAGATAAAAGAAGAAATACTTCCTGATGTTACTAAAGCTGTGGAAAAAGATTTTTGAGATAAAGTACCAAAAAGAAAAAGTAGGAAATATCAAAACTTTAACGATTGTCGGAATTCTACCTCATTTCTTGTAGGACTAGCGGTAAATCAATGCACAGAATGTTTAACATTATTTAAGCATCTCTTTCCTGAATATGAACTTGTACTGACTTGTATTTTTTTGCTCACTTGTATTTGCTTTATACTAGTGATTTTACTTTGTTTCATACTGAACACTATTAGCAATACATTCGGTACAAAGTGATGTATTTGGCGATACGAAATACAAGTAAACGCTGGACAATGCCGATCAGAAATTGGGCTTTAGCGGTAAATCAATTGATAAATTGCAAGAGGTATTGCCCCAAAAGGGATATTTATGATATCTTCAGATACTGTTGATTGGCAGTTTCATAGTTAAATAGTTTTCTAGGATAGTTACTGATCCACAGCTCAATCTCCGCGATTTGTTGGTCAGCCGGTGAAAGTCCTCTCTGTCTATCATGTTGTAGAGCATTTTTGTGCAAAAAGCATTACTGAAAAACCAAACATGGAGCTTTTTATTTCTCCTATTTTTGTGCTACTATCAACGCGGTTCATCTGTCACTCCCTATTATCTTACTTTGCACAGGTTCAGTATAATGGTCTTTCGGTTCAGGTGAACCGCTTTTTCTCTTTTGTGGGTATTATATTTTACAACTTACCCTACCTATACATAAGAGATGACACGATTTGACTAAATACGAAGGATAGCGTAGAATTATCCGTTATGTCTGCTTCGTTAAAACCGCTTATCATTCAAGGCGATCGCTCCATATTACTCGATGTCCACGCGCCGGAAGCAACGGATGCGCGCTTTGCGCTTATTCCCTTTGCTGAACTTGAAAAATCTCCCGAACACTTGCATACCTACCGCTTGACGGGCTTGTCGCTCTGGAATGCAGCGAGCGCAGGCTTTACTGCCGAAAAAAATTACGGATACGCTCAAGCGGTTTTCCCGTTTTGATATTCCGCCTGCGGTACTCGGTTGGGTGGAAGAAACGTTCAGCCGATATGGTAAGATTAAACTGACCGAGTGTGAAGATGACTCGTTCTTGTATCTAACGGCGGAAAGCGATCGAATATATCAAGAATTAAAAGCGTCGCCGAAACTTGCAAAAATATTTAGTTGCTGCGAAGAAACCGCGTTCATTTTTAATTGCGCTTTTGAATCGTGGTACGGTAAAACAAGCATTGCTTAAAATGGGCTGGCCAGTGCGCGATGAGGTACCGCTCAAGGATGGTGCGCCGCTTGCGGTTGATTTACGGCGTCAGACAAAAAAAGAACAGGATTTTATCATCCGCGACTATCAGCGAGAAGCGGCGGAAGCATTTACCGGTGATAAGGGACCGGGAACGGGCTTCGGTACGATTGTGCTGCTCTGCGGCGCCGGTAAAACGATTGTCGGTATGCTGGTGATGTCGATGCTGAACACCGACACCTTGATTTTGACCACCAACACTGCTGCCGTGTATCAATGGAAGCGTGAGCTAATCGATAAGACGAAACTTGAACCCGACAGCATCGGGATTTATTCTAGCGACACGAAAGAGATTAAGCCCGTTACCGTGGCAACCTATCAAATTTTGACATGGCTAGGATACCGAATCGGCGTTTCCTCATTTTAAACTGTTCCGCGAGCGGAATTGGGGGCTGATTATCTATGACGAAGTGCATCTGCTTCCCGCGCCGGTGTTCCGTATTACCGCAGAGCTGCAAGTGATTAGACGGCTCGGTTTAACGGCAACGCTCATCAGAGAGGACGGCTGCGAAGCGTGATGTATTCAGTCTCGTTGGACCCTAAGCGCTATGATGTGCCGTGGGAAGAACTGGAAGAAAAAGGCTGGATTGCTCACGCTTATTGTACGGAAATCCGCATACCGCTGCCGGTCTCTAAAGAGATTGAGTATGCCGCCGCACCCTTGCGCGAAAAAGCATCGGATTGCGAGCGAAAACGAAGCAAAAAAACGAGATTGTCCGACAGCTGCTTACACGGCATCCCGACGACCAGATTTTTGATTATCGGGCAAATACATTACGCAGCTAAAAAATAGCCGAAGCGGGATCACGCGCCGCTCATCACCGGAAAAACGCCGAATGCCGAGCGGGAAGTGTTGTACGATTCATTTTAGAGCGGGTGATATTTCTGTACTGGTCGTTTCTAAAGTAGCGAATTTCGCAATCGACTTACCGGATGCTTCGGTGGCAATCCAAATTTCTGGAACCTCTGGTAGCCGGCAGGAGGAGGCGCAGCGGCTCGGGCGCATCCTTTCGCCCAAAAGAGCGGGATTCATTTTTTTACACGCTGGTAACCCGTCATTCAGTTGAAGAAGAATGCGCCGACCACCGCCAAAAATTCCTTGCGGAACAGGGCTATGCCTACTCGCTCATCACCGACGCGGATTTCGCTGCCGATAAGTAAATGCGGCAAAAATGAAGCGCCCAAACACCGATCGTCGAGGTTGTTAATTTCGGAACTTAAAGTATGTTTGTCTGAAAAATGACGTATTCTGATGGTTTGCAGGTCTTCTTTCTTTAATAAATAAACTGCCACTTTCTTGCGCTTCCCAACAGGAATTCGCCTTATAAATGTATCTTGGACAGATGTGATGCTGGACATCATTTTTATGGTGAGGCGGGATGTAATTTCATTTTTCTCTATCAAACATGGTAACAAGATTATCAATTTGAATAGATTGATTGAAATAGTTACTATCAAACCCTTGTATCTCTATTGCACCAATATAAGTTTCAACATCATATTCACCGATTATCTGATCGAGAAATAGATATGCAATTTGATGATACATGCTGCTTTCGAATTCATTATATCCATTCAAGAAAAGTAATATTCCAATTTTTATCTTTTTCATCATCATTAAATAAAAAGGAATCTGATTTCTTTTCGGCTCAATCTTCTTTTCATGGAATTGAACTGTATGTATTGTATCACGTCGGGGTCGGAATTTAATAAACTCCCATTCCAGCGATCCTCAGGTTTTTGCTGAGTATAGTTTTTCAACCGCCGGAAATGAGGCTTTTATTCCGCCGGCACTTATTATAAATTCTCTTTTACCGTTTTGTATAGGACCAAATTCAAAAGTTAAGTCTTGATTTATTTTTTTCCAAGCTGAAAAAGCAAGCTCATTAAATATTTCTTCTTGTTCATTTTTCAAAATGAAACAACCGCGATGAATTTTTTTCTTAAACCAGGTCCAAAATACTTCTTCTTTATTTCTACTGTTAAAGCAAGAAAATAAACTCATGATCGATACCCCTATTATGCATATTCGTAAAATCTTTTTTTCATTTTTTTGCCAAGATTTTCTGTTAATCATAAATGAACTCGGTATTTTTAATTATTTAAAATAAATCCATCTAAAGAACAAAAATCAGGAATAATCTTAATGTAATTGAGACAAGTATCTTCCCATTTGTTCCCTTTATAAACTTCTTTAATTACCAGTTTTATAGACTGACATTTTTCTGCAATTTTAAAAAAATCTGAGGATTCGGCGTATCTTTAAGTTCAATTTCTTGAATTTTTGCCATCCTGATTATAGACATCAAAAAGTTTAACACGATTATTATTTTCATAAAGATCTGGTTTATTAAAATGTACATATCCATTTGAAATAATAAGCGCCTGAATCTGATCGTACTGTATATGTATATACTCACCAATTCCTGTCTCCCTTTACAGCTTCAACCCAAGGCGCATTGCCATCTTGATTATCAAGATTTTTTTGCAGAATATAAAGTGTTCTTTTTCTTTTTAACTCACTGGAGGCGGAAAAAAATATGTGGCATAGAAAATCCAAATAATTCCTTTCTTAGTACACTGATTCCATCAACACCATAGTAAATTTCTTTTATTATAATCATTTATTAATGATATAAGATTGTCATTTGCAAGCATTAGATATTTTTTTATTATCAAAGTTGATATAATCTAATTGATATTCTACATCTTTCTTTTAAAGGAAAAAAATTTTCGCTTATGTTATTATTTAATACATCCGTATCAAAAATCATCTGTACATATATGAATAGCATTTTCATAAAAATACGATACTCGTAAATTCATCGCTATAAGATTTTTGAAATTTCAACTCAGGCAATTCTTTTTAGTGAACCCTGTGATAAACTGTATGTTATTTACGGAAATCCACCGCCAGTCTCCTTCTAAAAGTTTTATATAGACCCATTGACCATCAACTTTTTCCGCTTGCAAGAAATTCGCAATTAGGATGTATAAGGTATTGTGTATAATCATCTTTCTGAGTGTTTTTTAAAATCGGTATATACTTTCGTTTTTTTCGGTACATTTAATAATGGTTGTTTGATTTTTACATTTTACGGAATTTGATTTTATTTCCCAAATATTATGATATTGTTTATTTCCCTGAGTTATTTTTTTACCCGCCCGGTATACTGGGTATTATTATTTATAGGCTTATTTATATATTCTTTTTCATAAGATTCGGAAGAATATGCAAATGAAAAGAAACAAAGATATATAATAGAAATAATAATATTTTTTTCTCATTATTTTATCCCCTTAATTCATTGATATAACTGTTATTTCGGTTTTGAATTACATTGTTATTTTTTTCAGATAGACATATATTAATTGCAGATTTGTTTTTTATATCTTCAAGCATTGCCTTTTGCTTTTTTTCAAATCGATAGTTTCTGCGTATAAATTTTTTCCAAATAGAAAATAACCTTTTTATAGTAGCTTTTTCCTACCCAATTTAATTTTATAAATAATTTTTGGTAGTTGTATATCAAGATTCACAGGAATATCTGAAAAAGCTCAATTGATTTTAATGCCTTGCAATATTCTATATACGTTCTATGAATTTCAGATATTTGAAAAATAATCATAATATTCTTCATCAATAATTTTATGTATTGAATTGGATAATCTATTCAGAGAAGCGATAAAATCGTTTCTTAAACTTTCTGTTACCTCTATTATCAGTTACTGCCCTGTTTATATTATATGTATCGAAATCTTTTTTTCAATAATCCTCTGAAATCAAATTGGACAGAGAAGAGAGATGGTATCCCCCTTGCCTAAGCGGAACCGGTTAGGCAAAATAGATTAAGCAAAAAAATACTACTAAGGAGATACCATCGCAATGGATTATTACGCATCTTACAAAAAAACAGTAAAGCCCCTTCGTTGTTGAGAAAAGAGTTGGTCAGCTACGCGCAGCGTATGGCGTTATCTTGTTTTGCAGCAACAGTCCTTTTTCTCGATATGGAAAACGGTTATGTTATATTCTTTTACCGATTACAGTGCAATTATCGTCCTGTTTGCAGCTTGTGCACATTACGGAGCAAAATTAATGGGGGAGAAAAATGAATAGCCGTGATGTACAGTATCGGTGATGTATGGTCAACAGTTACCTGTAGTTTTTTTGTGACAAAGCAAAAAGGGCAGGCTTTTCGGAGATAGGCGTTCTTTTTCTTAATCAGATAATATCTTTACTTCTTCTCCAACATGATATTTAATTAATCCATTTTCTAGTACCGGATCATATTTATTTCCAATATTAGTTTCAATAATTGATATCTTTTTGTTCAACATTGTATTTTTTAAAATAATTTGCGAGCTCAATATTTCCTTTTTATCTTCCGGAGATTGAGGATTAAACCAATTCGAATAAATTAAAAATAGCTTTATTCGTGTCAAAACAATATTCATTGTAACCACAAATATCATCGGGAGCATCAAAATAGCACAGCTCGTTTTTATCGACATTATATTTTGCGATATATGAAATATGAGTAGGGGTTATAGACCAAAACCAATAATTTTTATTGCTATCATCCCATCCGAGATCATAAATTGTATCTGCATTCGGGTATCGGGATTGTGCTTCATCCCAAGAATATCTTAATACCAAATGTCCATTCTTATCTTTTTATTTCTAAGATACTGGAACCTATTATAACTGCTGATAATGTAGCAGCATACCTATTTTTCCTGTATTATATTTGTATCGTTGTGAGCTATTGTTTTGATTTATTACAAGAATTTAATAAGAACCAACAAGTCATTAATACGAAAATAAGTGTTTTGCATTTTTACCATGCTTCTACCTCACTCATCTTATTTTTCCCCACTGTCCCTCTTCGTCCTGCTGTATTGCTGCCTGCCGCGAAACATACTGTACAACATGAGTTTGCACAATGTCTATGATTGGGGCAGTGTAAAAGCTATCGTTATTACAATCGGCAGTAAGGATTCTTTCTGCGGCGGGCGATCGGCATTGTGTGCAATACAGGCATACTCGGCGGTGTGTTCGCACCTGAGCATTTCACCCCCATCCAAGAAATTCCGAGCGGTGTATATCTCACCAGCTTTCACAGTAATTTTCCTACCCAAGCAGACATCGATTCAATTTTCAGCTTTTTTTAACCGAGCATAACTTACAGCCGCTTATCGGTGCGCACTTTTTCGTTCCGCGATATTGCCCAAACCTGCGCAGTATGCGACGGCGGTAAGGTAAACGGGAACATCATCGTGGAGCTGTAAAATCCGCGATGCATGAAAAAGTTCGCTGATAGTTATCTTGTTGATTCAGAGACTTTATGGTATCCTATTGTAGTTGTTTTATTCTTTTTATTAACTTCTCTTTGCCGCTGAGAGATTTACAATGTTGAGCTATGCGGCAATTATCATGCTTATACTCGGCATGGGCTGTTGGTATTTAATAGAAAAAAATATCCGCAAAGTGCGAGGAAAATATATTGCGAATAATAGATAAAAACAAAGATTATTATGATTATTTGGCTTATCAGGCTGATAGTGACGATGGCGTAACATTTGATAGGCGTGGTTCTATTCCGTTACGGAGTGCAGATTTTTTACTATGCTAAGCGACATACGTCAAAAAAATCATAGATATTACTATCGACGGTGGTTTTGGAAAGAAGAACCGGCGGAATACAATAAATTTTTTTGCAATTCGTGCAGGAGTTAAGTTCTTCTTGATTGGTCTTAAATTGGAAGTTGATGAAACTGATTTTTCGGAATTGTATTTTTAAAAATCTTATAAAATGAACCTTATAAAAATTTTTTTGAAGATTTTTGATTATAGGGGAAAACTTTTTGGATATGGTTTCTATTTATGATTCGGACATTCTTCTTAATTCGATAAATAAAAAGAAGATTGAAAAATATAAAGCTTTCAGAACTAATCATTGGAAATCTGGGTTTGCCGGATGGGTTTTATATTTTTAAAGAATATCGGTATCCCTTCTATTATTTCTCCTGAAGAAATTTACTATGGTATAGAAACTTATTTATTTTCACTTAAAAATGATCAAAATTGCGAATCCAAGAATTTAACGGATTCTGAAAAGATTGTTAATCATGGCTTTGATAAAAACATCTTTTTAGAAATATGTAATGGATGCATTATAGGGTATTTCTATACAGTTTTTGCATATTACAGTGCAAAGGTGATTGTGAAAAATGAAAAGAAATTGCGTTGTATAAATAATAGAAGGGTAGGCAAAATATGGATACGATTTTTTTCAACAGGATTTAACAAAAGAAGAAAAAGTCGGTGGTATTTTTATTGTAAAGCTCTTGTTTAAAGCGCCGGTAACAATGCCGGCTCGAGAGCAAATGGAAGCCGTGATGCAAAAACGCTTGGGAGATGCTGAATGTTTTTCGTACGATTCAGATACTGCCGTAGCGCAGTTTGCCGCCACACGATATCGGGCTGAATTTAAGGATGGGGCGTATCCGCCCATGCTGATGATTGCTCCCGCCGCCTTTGACGGAAACACCATTGACGATTTTACCAAAAAGCCAGATGTGGAACTGCGGAGAAGATAAAAGATGCTATTTTGTCCGAATGCCGATATGCACTTATCGGTACTGATATGCTGGCGGCGGCGCTTCCCGCATTGGAGCGTGCAGAACTCGATATGGATTTTACAGAGGCGCTGGTTGAGCTTTTCCCTGACTGTACTGCCGTTTATTTTTGAAAAATTCGGGGAAACTTTTTACCGCAGAAACTATCCGCAACCATACGCTTCCCCGTGAAAACCGTTTTTATTCAATTTGCCGTGAACGTCCGCTTTTTTTACTATTCAAGGCGGTGAAGATATGCTTGTCGATACGCTCGGCATGAGCTTGTTGTTCTTGCCCGATTTACAATATCATTTTCACGGACTTGATCCGAACCTGATGGTAAATCATGCATACAACACCGCGTTGTATCTTTTAATAAATGATAACCCCATAGAAAGCGGCGACACCATCGACGGCATACCGGACGGTTCAGCGCAGCCTGAGCGATGGATATGCCGCTACGAAGAATCGCTTATCCAGCCTGTGCGCGAAGTTCTCGATATAGATACCGGCGCCTATGCTGCGGGTAACAGACATTATGAATAAAGAAGTCGAATATGAATGAAAAAGAAATAATTACATTTTTAAAGATGAATATCGAACCGATAGTGGATGATATATATGGATATATATATCGAGCGTCTGTAGTTTTTAAGAGACAATGTGACTATTCCATGCGTAAAATTTTCATGTGCGGATACATATATAGATTTAGCGATAAGAAGATTCGAAGAAGAAAAAGAAAATAAAATTTTTCTCAATAATGAGGAGAATCCTTACAGGCAAATCGTAAGTAATTTTTGTATAGAACATAATATCATAGACTCTAAAAAAATAGTAAGAATAGAAAGAAGCCGGTATGCTTTTTCCGATAGAAATATTAAAAGCAAATACAAGGCGAAACGTTAATGAGCTGGACGGGATTTGTTGTGAAAAATGCGTGACGGGAATTATTTTTAATTTCGGCACAGCCTTCTCATTCTCCTTTTTGATCTTCCTGAAAATTATAATTTTTTCAGATATTGTCGAAGTGATAAATCACAGCTACATAGATAGTAGCGGCAAAATACAAAATTACCGAAAGACCGGATTAAAAATCTTTCGGGTGCAAAAAAATCTATAGAGAAAAAGATTATTTCAGTTGTTACTTAAAGGGACTTTTAAATACGAAACAATAAGTATTTTTTGCAGTGTTTTAAAGAAGCATTCCAATCAGTTATTAAATGGTGATGAATAACAATGTTCAATAACAAAAAGAAAAACTATACAGAAAGGTCAATACAAAAACATACGGCGTATGGCACAGATATGGCATTGATTACCGCTTTGAAAGAGCAAAATTAAAAAAATACGGATATTACTCGAAAATCAATGCACAGCAAAAACAGAGAGGATTGGATTACACACCGCTGTTTAAGTTCTTGCTTTCGAAAGTAGGTTCAAATTGGAGCGAGGTTTACAGCGAAGCAAAAGCCCGATTGGATAAAGATGACCCTATATTTTTGGATGGTAGCATTACATGAGGAAGACAAGAGAGATTACATCAGGATGGGGGAAGAACTCCCTATTACAGCGGCTTATATGTCGATCAAGACGGAATATTGCAGGTAGTGAATCCTCATATACGTTGAAAATTTTGAAAAAGGTTGTCATGATACCATCGCGTTTAATGGCAAATTGATGAACAGAGTGACCAATAGAAATATATGGGATTCAGAGGTAGATTTTTATAAACCGCCAAAAGATACTATGCATGAGGGAGAATATATGAAAAAGAAATGGCTATTGCTGATACTTAGTTGTGCCGTGTTCTGCGAACTTAACGCCGAACGAGCATTCCGCAGGGAAAGCATCATCTTCTTACAGCCTAATTCGGTATTGGAAGAGCGGTGTCCATCGGTACAAGACCTTGTCGCTTATATCAAGACTATAGAAAGTATGGCTGAATCCGTTTTGGTTCAAGAAAAAGCATATCCGTCAAGCGGCTTCTTGGTAATTGCCGTCCGACCGGAAAAAAGATCGAATATATGGCTGGATTTTTTTCTCCTGAATTACCGAAGGATATGGGGCAGAAACTAAGAAAAGCAATCCTTGCGCTTTCTCCGTGTCCGATAAAAAAAGCGGTATTGTAGTTTTTGCTTTTAAAAATCTTCTTTATGGGAAGCGCCGATAACAAAAGAAAATTTTTCCGCAACCAGCAGAATGGCTCTCTATCGTAGAAAGCAAACAGGATCCGGTTGATATCGATACCTTGCTTGATGAACTATGGACTGCGCAGTAATATCGGCTTACAGCACAAAAGTCGTGCAATGCAGACAACACTCTGATATAAAGGTAATAAAAAAAGAATTGCATTTTTAATATTCTTTTAAAATACAATAAAAATTATATGGTATGATAGACTGTAAACGCAGTAAAAAAATATTTTCTACAAACAAACGCGCTTTATGCCGCGGCAAACTATAGAGAGAACCACTAAACGTATGTATGCAATAGAAAATATAAACAAGGCATTATGAGTGATTGGCGATAGTTTTTCAAAAATAAAAGAGATGCCGGATTCTTCGATCGACCTTATTCTCAGTGATCCGCCGTATAATCTACCAGAATACTCGACGGGCAATATGCAATTCGATTGTCGAGGATGTACAAGTATACATTAAAGAACATCTGGAATTTGAGAGAAAAATAAAGATGTATATATTTTTAGCGTGAAAAGTTCGGCGATTAAAATGGATGAAGCATACGGTACGGAAAAATCAAAGTGGTCGGAGAATGGATTTTCGAATGTGTTGGAAAGATGTTTTGATGGAGATGGTATCACAAACTTTATTTTTGTGAAAAATAACGGGTAGGAAGAATACAAGTTGTTTCCGGCAAATATTTTTTTATCTATAAATATTGCTTATTTCTCGGCGGCGAAGAAATTTTTATTCATGCGGAGGGTTAAGGCTCGCATACCGCGTCATAATAAAGGAGATATTAAAGCCGACTGCAACCACCACGTCAAAAATATCCAACAGCAAAAAGGCTATCGCTGCAATCCCTAACGCGGGTCAGCCGTCACCGTTAATCGCGGCTCCGTATTTCCCGTATTCCATACGCCGGATACCGCAAGACACACTGCAATGGCAGACGTAACGGCGGTTTCCGTACGCAAAATTCTTTGCCCCATAGTATAAGCCGCAAATTGTTTTTGCAAATAGCAATCGCTCGTTCAAACTCCAGCCCCGCTCATTCCCTACGGCAAGCCACAGCGTTTGCCGCCCATCCCACGGTAATTGAGGCAGCGGATACATCACAGGCAAGCGCAGCGTACCGGCTCTTTCAATGTCATTGCACTCGTTGCAGGTATTGCTCGCATTGCGCTCAATGCCCACCTCAATGCGTGTATCATTCCTTTGATTATGGCTGTTGCTGTTGTGTTCTTGCTCAAGTTGAAATGGAACATCGAGCGCCGCCCGCAGATGCTCCGGACGGATAGTATCCCCATACCGCTCAAAAATGCCGGACACCGTACGCGCGATACACTTTCGGAATACGCGTATCCCCCTGCCTGACTGCATCCGTCAATGAGCAGCCGCTCTATCTCCGTTTCCGCAGCAATATCCGCCTGCAAGTAGGGACTTTTCCCCCAGCTCGGTGCCGGTCAAATACAGCGCTTCAATACCGAGCCCCGCGGCATCGCGCAGGATACGGCGCAGCTGAATAGGACGCGGAAAACCGAGTATCAGTCTAATGGGTGGTAAACCGGAGCCACCGTCTTTACGGTCCGTATTCTCCGCTGCGGTAAAACCGTGCAGTCAACAGCGCATCAGAAAAGGAGATGATCTCCGCCATTCCTTTTTTTCTCCATCAATGATACCCGCCTTGAATGCCGCCCCCACACCGAGCTTCAACACTTTTTTTGATATGCAAAAACCGTTCATCAGTTTTGATAAAAGAAAAATTCCCGGCAGAAAGTTCTTCTTTCCGTAATAGAATAATATTCATGGCAGTCTATCTGTTCAATTCATTGTGCAGCTTCTCAACACGCCGCTCGTGTGTGAGCGGCATCGTCTTTTTACCCCGTAATATGTCGTAATGTAAAGTTAAGAATAACATAGATGACATAAAAGACAAAAAGGAATGCGCCTTGGAGTCGGGTTATGACGCTGCGCTGGCGTGTTGAACAAAAGCGGAAAATGCCGAGTACCAACAGCATGGTCGGAAATTGCAGATAGTAAAAATCTACCGGTACACGGATACCGGCGGGGGTTACCGCAGCCGCTACGCCCAATACAAAAAGCACATTCAAAATGTCCGCCCCGATGATGTTGCCCGCGGCAAGTTCACCATGTCCTTTCCGAACAGCGGTAATCGCAGTTACCAATTCGGGTACGCTCGTGCCGAACGCAACGAGTGTCGCCGCGATAATACTCTGCGGGATGCCGATTTTTTTGTCGCAAAACACTTCTACCGCCGGAATCAGCGCTTTAGACGACGCCACAACCACCGCAATGCCGACAACCAACCACACAAGCAGCAACCACAGCGGTTTTTTTGATTTTCGTCGGCGCCATTCTGTTCGCTGTCTTGAATCGATTCTTTTGCCCAGCGGAACGATAGGTACATATAACACGCAAGCAGCACGACAAAAATCCACCCCATCCACTGATAGATTTTTTTCCTTCCCTACCCGGGGAAAAGAACGGGAGCGAAACAAGCGTCAGCAGCAGCGCCGCCGAAAAACTGAACAGTGCCTTGCCGATGGATAAGCCGTTTATCAACCGGCACCGTACCAAGCATAGCGGCAAGTCCAATAATAAGCGCAGTGTCCGCAATAATCGAACCGATTGCATTCCCCAGCGCAAGTTCCGCATTGCCTTTAATTGCCGCCAAGGTAGAAACCGATGCTTCAGGCAATGTCGTACCGAGGCTGACAATCGTCGCGCCGATCACCATTTTGGGCATCCCCCATTTCAGCGAAAGAGCAACCGCACTGTCTACCAGCCAATCAGCTCCCTTACTCAGCGTAAACAAACTTGCCACAAGTACAATCAACGATAGTATAACCGATGAGTTCATTAAAAAAATCATGTAAGAATGCATCCATACAAACCTCAATCCGCCTCGTAAAATAAGCAACAGCTCAAAATCACACGGGGCGTCCCTCAAAAGCGGCGTACCATCGGATAGCCGTATTGTCACAGAACCGTGAGCGGCTTCCCCTCGCCGGAATATTGAGAAATATACCGGTTTACGCAGAATCACGCAAGACGATACTGCGTCTGATATCAACACTACAGGGAAAAGAACGATACTGCGCCCGCACGTGTATTTATTTGGGATATGAAGAGAGTGGCATTCCCCTTGCCTAAGCGAAACTGGTTAGGCAAGGGGATTAGCAAAAAAATACTACAAAGGAGATACCATCGCAATGGATTATTACGCATCTTATAAAAACAGTAAAAGTAAAAACAGTAAAGCCCCTCGTTGTTGAGAAAAGAATTGGTCAACTACGCGCTAACGTATCGAGCAACAAAAAGCTGCGCGGCACTTTTCAAACAACCATAAAAACAGTCAGAAAATGGAGAAAGCGCTGGCAAGAACAGAAAGGAATGGGACTCAAAGACCGGTCTAAAAAAACCTGAAAAAGTCCTCGCATGATGAAGATGTATTGGCAATTCAAAAATAAAAAGCTATAGCTGAAAAGGCAACTGCAGATAATAAGCGCATTAACGGGGCTGTTGAATTAAACGCGAGTATGGCATCCTTTACTCCCTCAAGACGGTTTGTCAAATATTTTCAAAAACAATACTATAAACTGCCGAGCAAAAACACACACCGAGATCAGAACAGCCGCAGATGGAATAGTCTCAAAAACACTCTTTACTAAAAATTATTGAATATTCCTTTACTCATAAAACTATTCCCGTCGGGGCTAAGACCTATCAAAGCGATGTGGAAATTTCTCACCGTCTTATCGAAGATGAATTTTTACGCCTGCCGGTATTTTTTTCCAGCGCTCAAGACTTTTTGAAACAAGCGCATCAGTACCAAAACCACTTTAACTTTACTCGGTTTAATACCTATAAAAACGGTTCGCCCGTGCAGCTTTTACAACAGGCTGCCCCTCTCATTAACCGCGATGTTTTGAATTTTAAACCGGTTCTGGTTGACAAATTCTTTCATTTGTATAAAAATGAATTTAGATTGCTTGCCCCTTAGTACAGGGATACCATCTCTTCATATCCTAGGAAGTTGTTCAATTCGTGCGCAAAAAGCGCACACGTCAATCAACGATGTTTGCGATACGCAAACTCGCAGCGTTTTCTAAGCGGTGCTATTTGTACCGCTTAAAATAAACCTTCCGTTTGTGCATACTCCGCGGTTTACGCATAAGAATTGCCCCCTAAAGATGATGATACCCTCCCAGTTACCACCATCGGCGCCACGTGCGTTATTCTTTACCCCTATAGTCAGACTGGAGGCAAGATAACCGGCACTATGAGCGCAAAATAAGCCCTTGCGCTCCCGCCTTTCTCGGGCTATACTATCAAATGAGGTGCGTTGTATGAAAAAGATTGCTGTTTTATTGCTGCTGGTGGTAGCGCTGGCGGGGTGTGGGAAAAGAGAGCGGTGTATTCACCGTTCAAAATGATTCGAGTCATACAGTAACATTCGGAATCGGACAAGATCACAAAGTCGAAAAATATTCCGTGGAGAGCGGGAGGTCTAAAGATATTCCGTGGAAACAGTATATCTTGTTTTATCCAATTAGCCCTACAAATATCATTAGTCATACACAGACTAATAATAAAGCTGTTATAAAAGATAAAGCCCCCATTTATGATTATATTATTAAAAACGATGTATGTAATAATTTAAACATACTTGATGGGATATACAAAAATGGTAATATTAGCGAAGATGATCGTAAATTTTTTTATTGTCAGAGAATGGCTCCACGGTTGATAAAATTGAGATGCAAATAGGTGAAACGGTTTATAAAATGTTTTAATGAACTTAATACCAAGGATATTATTTTATTAGGGAAAGAGCTTACTATATCATCAGCGGAATCTGCATCGGGAAAAAGAAGAAAAAGTGTAGAGAATGTAATACAGAGGAAGGGCGCTCTTTTCTTTTTATAAAATAGGAACAAATTCCGACGGCAAGAAAGAATTTATCAAAGAAGAGATATTGATTGAAATTAAAAGTACTTCAACAAATAGGTATGTGTATCTATCCCTATACTAAAGGAAGAATTAACTCATGAAAAACTATTTTTATATTTTTGCTCTATTTTTCTTTTTGCTAATCTGTACGGCTTGCCCTCCGCCGACCTTTTTGATTGTGTCATTGAAAATAAAAAGCGATTATCCGGCAGAACTTTTTTTACTTTTATCATAAAAAGCAACAAACACCAACAATAATACTATTGTATTAAAAGCAAATGAAAAAACAACTGTCGCTTTTTACTATGAAAGTGATAATGTACGGCTGACAAGCAAAAAAATTACAATGTGCTTAAAAACTATCTGCAAGAGAATACGTTATAGAAAATTTAGAGCCGACAAAATATAATATACATAATTTCCTACCTATAAGTATCACGTTGCTTGATAACGGAATGAATATACTCGCAGATAGCACCACAAAAAGAATAACTGATAAAATTTCTGCTCCCACTGGAAATTCTGAATGTTACTTTTTCAAAGGCATTAAATCTGATGATGTCGTTTTACAACCTATTGGAGAAACACTCATAGGGACTTTTAAATATTCTATCGAGAAGATTGCTAATTATTACTTTTTGCAGATCGAGAAAAATTCACAATCTGTCGAAAAAGCATAAAAATAGATATTGATGTATCTTCTAATGATATAGTCATTTCTTATTAGTGTAGACTCAACAACCTAGCTAATGCAAAGATATGTTATTCCTTCCTAAAATGCAACAGTTGAACAAAGTGTCAACTTTGGAAACTGTGCATTGTGCCGTTTCGTAAGCAAAGCTGAGAAACAGCACAATGAGCGAGTTTGCATTTTGCAAACTCGACGTGTTTTTCAGCCGCGCTATTTCAGCGGCTGAAAATAAACCTTCCTATAAATTCGACAACCGCAGACTTTATCAAAAGTCGAGGATTGGCGAATTGCCGCACTTTGCAACGTCAGTGAAAAAGTGCAATCAATAGGCGATGTTTGCGCTAAGCAAACTCGCAGCGTTTTTGAGACAATGCCAACTGCATTGTCTAAAAATAAAGCTTTCTTTTTTCCATAATATAAACAATTTCAAAATTAGATGGTTTATTTTTAGGTAAATTTTTTTAGTTTCATTGTTTTTTTGTATCAGAATTTACATTAAATAGGATGGTAACAGAAGATTTGTGAAAAAGAAAAATATTATTATTTATATTTATTATTATAATTATATCTTGTCACAGTCCATTTTTTTATTTCAACTGAAATTGGTTCTAAAAGTTGTTGTGTATGCTTATCAATATGCAAATGCAAATACTAAATATGTATGGGGAAAGAGAGCCTTTTGCACACAGGGATGATAAGCATTGATTGTTCTGGATTTGTTGTGCAGTGTTACCGATACGCCGTTGCAGATAGTGGAAAGTATGATTTGTTATTTTTGTGATGCAAATGTTCGAGAGCTGTTTAGGTATTATTCGGTATTCACTGACACGCTTTCAGAAGCGTGATATAATTTTTATGGGCGAAGAAGATAATAATGATATGCCTACTCACATAGGCATTTATATTAAGACCATCGACAATAATATTTATTTTATTGATGCTACACAAAAAGATGAACATGGTAATATTATAATAGATGGTGTCTCTGAAAGGTTTTATAGTAAATATGATAAACGATTTTAAAACGTTTTGCAAAAATGAAATTAAAAAAAGAAATAACCCAGAGCAAACAAAAAAACTACTGGTTATGTAATTAGAAATAATTATATCATCAGCTGATATGTTAATACGTATTCCATGTGTTGTTGTAGGTTTTTGATGATTCTGTACTTTTTCAAAAATACAAACCTGCAATTCCTTATAACTTCTATTATGAAATTTGAAAACATACTGAAAAACAAAAACCATCTGCACCAAATGTTATATGGAAAGATGGTGAGTTTTTAAAAATTAGTTAGTTAAGAAAAGGTATAACTTATCACCTGTTTTTCCCAATGGGTGTTCAACGGTTTCCAATTATCAGTTATTTTTAATAGTTTCTGCAGCAAGATGATTCATAGCTTAGTATAAAGATAGTCAGAGACACAATTATTTTTGTAAGACAAAGTGTAAGGTAACGAGTTAAAAATGTACTGGAAACACCAAAAAAATGAGCGTTTTACCTATCTTTAGCATTTTTTCATTGGTGAACAATCTCAGAAACGGCAGTTTCCGAACAGGGTTATTGTAGGAACGGAGATGCCTCAAAAGTTGAGCGCTTTTTGGACAGCCCCTGTTCTCAGGCAACATTTATTTTGCAAATATCGGCTGAACGACTTTTACCCATTCGTCGATTTTTTCATTCACTTTAGCATCGCCCTTGTCCAAAGCTACAGACCAAGCATTCTTCCGCCTCTTTCCATGCGGGAGAACGTGAATTCATATCCGCAGGGGCATACATCGCCGACAAAGCGGGCGCCGCTAAAAGCGGAGTTTATCATAGAAGTCCGCAGCGCCGGAACAGAAGCTATCGGGATGCCGTTCTTGACTTCCCACACCGACGATCGCGACGTTTTTACCGGTAAAATCAACGGTGTGCAACAGTTTCACGTTTTTTCCCCAGTCTTCCATTAAAGATCCGAAGAAATAGTTGGACGACATCAGTACCACATTCTGATAACCCGCTATCGCATCCACTTTCGTGTCTTTCATATTGTACACATCGGCGCCCAATTTTTCAGCAATCTGCTTTTGCAAAAGCCTCGGTTACACCGCCTTTACTGGCATAAAAATTCCTGTTTTACTCATAATACTGCTCCTATTGATGATAGATTTATCATTGCTGACACATCAACAGCTTTTAGTATAATAATTCCTGAAAGAAAAATCAAGAATAACTCTTACTTTTTATCAAGGTAAACGTGTCAGACCATTTTTAGCGATGCCATCCTTGGCAGTTCTGGTCGAATACTATCAATTGTTCCGCAGGACTATTAAAAACGATCTGATGCGTTTACCCTGCCCTCGTTCATTTTCTTCTTGTTCAAAACAGGTTTTTCCATTATTATAGGGCTATCTATGATTGTAACACGTTTACCAGAAAACCTCTCCGGTTATCATATACACATGATTGGTATAAAGGGAACCGGCATGGCAGCCTTTAGCGGAGCTCCTCGTTTCCAGAGGCGCACAGCTGACCGGCAGCGATGTCAGCGATGAATTTTATACCGATGCCCCTTTTGCGTAAGCTCAATATACCGGTTTGCAGCCCTTTTTGCCCCTTCTAATATTCCCGCTACGACGAACCTTGTGATATATTCAACGGCTTACACGCCCGATAAAAATCCGGAGTTGCACGCCGCCGCGGAGCACAATCTCCCGCGTATGAGCTATCCTGAAGCGCTTGGCGCTTTTTCCGAGCACAGTTATTCGGCTGGTATTGCGGGAGTACACGGCAAAACCACAACCACCGGTATCGTAGGCACGCTTTTGAAAAGGGCTAAACTTAGATGCCTCCGTATTGGCGGGCAGCGCCGTGTCAAACTTCGGCGGCGGATGTACGGTTATCAACGGCTCAAAATATTTTGTGGCAGAAACGTGCGAATATAAACGCAACTTTTTGTTTTTCATCCTCAAAAAATTGTCCTTACCAGCATTGAAAGCGATCATCAGGGATTATTATCCTCAATACGAAGACATATTGACCGCCTTTTTACAATACATCGACCGCCTGCCCCAGTTCACCGAATTGATTTATTGCGCAGACGATACGGGCGCGCGGGAGGCAGCAAAGCTCACCTTTTTCTTCCCGCCCCGACCTTGTATTAACGCCTTATGGGAAAAACGGCATACGGCGATTACGGCATAACTCCGCTCGGCATCCAAAACGGGCAGTCCGTTTTTCCCTGCGCGGTTTTGACGGGGATTTCCGCATCGGTATTCCGGGAGAACACAGCGTCCTTAATGCCACAGCCGCAATTGCGCTGGTAATCGGGCTTATCAGACAGGGAACGGAAAGAAGTTACCGCCGACGATCTCAGCGTAATCAAGAACAGTCTTGCTTCGTTTAAGGGTGCAAAGCGGCGTAGCGAAATTTTGGGCGAAGTAAACGGTATCCTCTTTATGGACGATTACGGACATCATCCCACTGCAATTCATAAAACGCTCAAGGGCATACACGAGTTTTTATCCCAGCCGGCGTATCATTGCGGATTTTATGTCGCATACCCTATACGCGCACTGCAGCGTTGCTCCCCCGAATTTGCCGCCGCTTTTTCTTATGCCGATACGGTTATTCTGCATAAGATATACGCTTCCCGCACGGGAAAAAAATACGGCGGTTCGACAAACGGCAAGACGCTGTATGAACAAATGAAAAAAAGCGGCACAAACGGGTTCATTATTTTGAAGAGATTATGGACGCAAAAGACTTTTGTAGAACGCGAACTGCGCCCAAACGATTTATTCATTACTGTCGGGGCGGGCGACAGTGGAAACTCGGCAGAGCTGTCTATAACGACTTACTCGCAAGGGCGCACGTATGAAAAGCATGACAAGTTACGCCTATCTTGACGGCATCGTGAACGGTACCGATATTTCCTGCGAGCTTAAAAGCTATAACTCCCGATTTTTAGATCTCAATATCAACATTCCTCTGCGATGACGCAACTTGAACCGTTTTTACGCAAGTATTTTTTTCCAAACGTATCATACGGGGCAAGGTCGATTTTTTATCTGCGTTTAAAGAAAGTCCACAACGATCAGCCCATCCTGCCCAATATTCCCCTCGCCCCGAGCCTACTATACCTCGATTGCCGATATTGCCCGTGCGCTTGGCATGGAAAATCAAATTACACTCGACCTTATTTTACGGCAAGAGGGAGTGTTACAAATCGATAAAGACTTTTGATGAGGAACTGTGGCAAAACGCCCCTGGTACGCTCTCGACGAATTGTTCAAAAATTCAATATGTGTCGGATTGAAGAAGGCAAGGCGCTCTTTGCAGATATGCAGAAAATGCTCACGGTTCTTTTCCAACTCGATTGCAGAAATTGAGCGGCACGCTGCAAGAATGGAAGAACTTTTTCTGCAATGCTAAAAAAAGAAATTTTGTGACCTGATGGAGCATGAACCAGACACTCAACGTGTTATGCAAGAGACTGCAGTATTGCTCGTAAAGTATACAATAAATGAAGAAATTATCAGAGCAAAAGCGCATATCGCAGCCCTCGAAAAAGAAATTGCCGAAAATGAAGCGCCCTGGTCGGAGAATTGATTTCTTATGCCAAGAAATCAATCGGGAAATCAATACCATTGGTTCTAAAAATCAGCTGACGGAAATCGGGCGAGGCAGTAATCTCCGCTAAGGATGCGTTGGAGAACATCCGCGAGCAGGCGCACAATATTGAATAAAGGATACACCGATGAATAACGACTACGCCATTCCTGCAAAAAAAGAGCTGCGCATTGCAATCTCCGGCGCTTCCGGCTGCGGTAACACGACGGTCTCTACCCTACTCGCCGACACATTGGGTATTCCGTGCATCAATTATACCTTTAGGAGCCTTGCAAAAGAACTGGATATGCCATTAAAAACAGTTATTGAACAGGCCAAAACCGATTTCAGTTTTGACCGGATTATCGATAGCCGCCAAGTTGAGCAAGCGTTGAAGTCTTCTTGCGTACTGGGTTCCCGCCTTGCCATTTGGATGCTGAAAGAGGCGGATTTAAAAGTGTATCTTTATGCCTCCGCAGCAGTGCGAGCAGCGCGTATCTTTCAGCGGGAGGGCGGAAACCTTGAACAAATCAAGACGTTTACGGCAATGCGGGACAGCGACGACACCCGCCGGTATAAAGAGCTGTACAATATCGATAATACCGATTATGCCTTTGCCGATATGCAAATTGATACGGAACGTTACACCCCCAGAGTTAATTGTAGGGCTTATCATCGATGAGCTTTTTACGGCGGTCACTCATTGAAAACCGCTCAAAATGATGCTTCAGTTTTGAAAAGATTTCCTATTGTTCCGAAAGAAGATCGATACGAGAGGTATAAAACAACAAGCCCGAACGAGCGGGTAGTTATAGCATAAACAGATGATGAACTTTTCAGCCGCGCCTACTATTACTTACGAGGATTTTTCAAAAAGCGATGTTAGCGTATTATGCTGCACACGGGCGGTCTTTTCCGTGGCGCACAACAAACGATCCGTACGCTATCCTTGTGTCCGAATTTATGCTGCAACAAACGCAGACCGAGCGGGTCGTTGAAAAATACAACCGCTGGCTGGAAGTGTTCCCTACCATACACGATCTTGCGGCAGCTTCCCTCGTGCAGGTGCTTGAGCAATGGGTTGGTCTTGGGTATAACCGCCGCGCGCTTTTTTACACCAGTGCGCCCAAACTATCGTGAACCGCTACGGCGGGGTTGTGCCCGACACTCCTGAAACGCTTGCAACGCTTTCGGGGATCGGTCCCTACACGGCTGCGGCAATTTCGACGTTTGCCTACAATAAACCCAACGCATTTATCGAAACAAATATCCGCGCGGTATTTATCTTTTTCTTTTTTAAAGACAGAGTCGATATTCGCGATAAAGAAATATTCCCGCATATCGAAGCCTCGCTCTATACGGAAAATCCCCGGCTTTTGGTACTACGCGCTGATGGATTACGGCGCGGAATTAAAAAGAAAACCGTCAATCCGAATAGGAAAAAGCAGGGCACTATACCAAACAGTCCAAGTTTGAGGTTCGGTACGGCAGGCGCGCGGCGCGGTAATTAGAACTCTGACGGAGCGCAAGACCCAAGAATACAAAAGCGTTATACGCGAATACGCAGATGGAAAAACTCCTCTTCGATAAAGCGCTTGGAAGGACTCATCCGCGAGGTTTTTGTTGCAGAAGAAGACGGCTGCTATTCTATTAAGCAGTGATAGAATTGAGAAATAATTTATACCACATAATTCTTTTCCATATTGATCAGGAATCTTATATGCAAGCGAATTTGTTACTCCGAAAAATTTTTGTTTAATCTCATTCATTATTTTTCTGTGCGGATTCTATTGTAAGAAGAATTGAATCATATGCTCTCTGATAGTTGTCCCAAAGTTCTTTTTCCTGCTAATTCCTCCAGGTTTATTACCTGTTTTTGGAAAGAATTATCATAATTCTCAATTCTTCTAATTCTTTTATCTAAATCGGGAATACCTCTTCGTTTTTGGAGATTTCTCACCATCACTTTGCATTCACTCTTTCCAATCGCGCGCTCCTTTCGATTGGTTACATTTACCGCGAGCCGGAACCAGATTCGCAATTTCCGTTATATAACCTGTATGCTTTTTGATTTTTTGATTAACGGATAAAGATGCTCCCATTCGGTTTTTCTGTCGGTATTAATCAACAGCCCCGACGCCCTGCGCCGTAACAAAGGGTATTAAAACCGACTGCAATCACCTCGTCAAAAACATACATCCTTGTACATTTTTGACTGCGAGTTTTTACAAAGCAAAAAAACTTGTTTCTGTTTTGGAACCGCTGGCATCCTGAGCCGAATAACCCTAAGAACCGCTGCCCCATCCTTGCTTGTTGCCTCATTTTGTGCGGCGGCTCTATTGATCTGTGCTAAAACCGCTTCGCCGCGTACCAATGCCACAATGCATAAAAACAGTGCAAAGATGTGTATACGTATTTGCCGAGGTAGTACCAACCGTTACCGTAGCGTTTCTTTGCTCCGATGTTGATTTCGTCCAATAGCTCATCTTTTTCATTACCCAGAACCACGAAACCGCGCCGAGCACTGCCCCTATTGGGATAATATACGTGAAACCAAATCCATCCATGCGCCCCAACCGCCAAGAATTGCGCCTCTTGTGTCCGCGATGGGTTCCATAAATACACCAATCCCGAAAGTGATAATGCCAAGTACGGTAATTACCACGGTTCGTTTTAAGCCCTAAAAGTATGCATCAGCGATTCGGCGACAACTTCAAGCATATTTTTGCAAGGAGGAAATGCCTCCGAAGACAACGACAAGGTACAATACGATGCCGAATATTCTGCCGCCAGGGCATCTTTTGCAGAATGGGAAGGAGAACAACAAACAGCAAACCGGGACCGCCGGCGGGATTCATCTGATAGGCAAAGCACGCGGGGATCATCACAAGGGCGGCAACAATCGCCGCGATGGTGTCGAATAACGCGGTGTTTTTTGCTCCTGCAACGCAGTCATGGTCTTTGCTCAGATAAGCGCCGTAAACAATCATCCCCGATCCGGTAATGGAGAGCGATGCCTGCCCCATCGCGGTTATCCACACCGACGGATTTTTAGATGGCTCCAATCGGGGGTAAATAAGAACTTATATCCTTCAAAGGCGCCGGGCAGCCATACGAACTGCTAAGGCGGCAAACAATATAAAAAAAAGCGGCATCATTATTTTATTTGTTTTTTCTATTGTATGGGCACCGAGCACAATGGTCAGCAGCGTTACAATAATAATAACCGCATGATAAGGAACAACACTGAATTGTGTAAATGCAAAGGATTCAAACCACTGTTCGGGCTCTACCGTCATAATACTGCCCAGCAAGGACTGCGTAAACGCTTTGAGTACATACGCGATGATAACGGCATATCCGATAGCGATTGTAATTGAACCTGCGAGGGGCAGCCATCCGATTATCGTGCCGATGCCCTCAAGGTCTTTACGCCCGTGTTTCCACGCATAAGCATAAGAGCCGAGTGTCCCCGTACCGCTGCGGCAGTGGGTTGCGTATTCCGCAGAAAGTCCGACATACCCGAATAGAATGACAAAGAAGATATAGATGAGCAAAAAGCTCCGCCGCCGTTACTGCCGAGCTTGTAGGAAACCCCCACATTCGCCATACCGACAGCCGAACCGACGCACGCGAGAATAAAACCTATATTGCTGACAAAACCGATTATGTTTGTTTTCCATCTTTTATCTTTACCTCCATAATTTCGGCTCTGCAACCTCTTTTTGTCACGTCCTATGTTGTTTTTAGCATTATTGGACGCCGTTTTTCCCGTTTTTGGTTTCGGCATTCTCTGTCATCTCATTCTGATTTTGCGGGGCAGTATCTTGAGTCTGTGCTTCTTTTTCCTGATTTGAAGATTCTTCCTGCGCTTTCTTTATTTTTTCTTCCAGCGCCGCTAGAGCCTTGGTATCGGCGCTTTCGGTAAATTGGGTTTTCAGCTCTTCGATAAAAGAAAGCGCTTGGTCATACCGTTTAGAAAGAATCAATATTCGGGCGTAATTGAGTGCGGCTTCGGGATTTTTCCGCATCAGTATCACTACAACTTTTTATACATTTCACAGGCGCGCGCGCCGTCGCCGGTTGCCGCAAGACTGTAGGCGTATGCTTTTAAGATCACGATATTGCCGGGCGCTTCTGTATATTGCTGCGCAAGAATGCTCTTTGCCTTTCCCCATTCGCCCTGCAGTCCGTAGACTCGCGCCAAATTATACTCCGCTGCATTTTTATGCGCGGGATCCTTTGCCGCCTTTTGGTAAAACTCCACGGCTTTTGTCGTATTTGGACACATCGGCGTATGCTTGGGCAATTTCAAAAATAGAGCTTTTGCTGTTTCTGAATCGACGCTTCCTTTTGCAAACAAACCGGCAGCCGTGATAATACAGAGCGCGAAAACCGTAATATGCTTTTTGAGAGCCGTACAACGGACGTGCGGTAGTCCTCAATGGTTCTGGCAGCTTCCGCCTGTTGAGCTACCGTATGATGAACTGCTCCTGCCGGTTGCGCAGCCGCCTGCTGAATGATTACCACTTGTTGAACTGCCGGCTGAGTCGCCCCTGTCGGTTGAGCCGCGTCCGTCGGCTGAATCACCATTGCTCTGCGGATGGCATCAGCGCTCTCACGCTTATTTATTTTGGAGTACCACATTCTCAATCGCTCTCAATTGATGACGGTAGAGTCCTGCGATGGTCGCTCCGTAATCTGCAATAAGCTGAATCATATTCCGTGGATGATCGGACTCATCGCTCCCATTGATTCTATCGCCCGCGTCTCCCAGCCCGGGAAGAATATAGGCGGCAGAGTTCAAAGCGGGATCCATCCAGAGCGTATAGACTGTACAGTTCTTTAAGGCGCGAGCTGCACAGAGCGCTCCCTTTAGCGACGAAATAACGTGGAAACAGCTGATCGATTTCGGTTTTACCCCCTGCCGCTCAAGGTACTTGACAACGGTAATCAAACTGCCGCCGGTTGCATTCATCGGATCGGCAAAGATAAGGTCTTTTTCCGTTTAAGTCTTCCAGATTGAAATACGACATATCTAAATTGAGAACATACTGCATATCATCGACTTTTTTTGTATCATCCCGCTTAATTTTAAAGAGCGCAAACGGGGTTACATAGCCGTGCGAGGAGTATTCCTCAATCTCTTTGGACATAATCATCGACGGGAGCAATGCGCCGCGCAGCATAACGCACATCACGGTGTTTTTCTATTTTATGATCAATGTCGCTGATTTTATGCACGGCGTAGTTCTGCACGGGAACGGTAACCGGCGTTTTGGAAATAAGGTAGTTCTTGCTGTCTTCGTGGCTGCCGCTATAGGCAAGCTTGAACAGCATTTCAAAAAGCGCGCTGAGTATAATAGATGAATTCGTTATGCCCGGTTTCGCTGCTGCGCAGTTTTTGCCATAACACGAGAGGCTTCCGCATGGCTTGCAAAATCGGTGATGAATGAATAGACCTTGAGCTGCGGTACTTCCTTGCAAATTTCTTGCAAAATTTTTCCCATTTTATCGTATAGCGCGATAATCTCCGCCTCGGCTGCTTCTTTTTTCTTGCTATCGGAGGCAGCATCAAGCAGCGTAAATTGCTGCATAGTCTGATCATACAGTTCATTCAATTTTTTTGAGGTATGCATTATCCTTCTGATGTTAAATACCCTTGAAGTGATTCCGCTTCCATAATAACTTGTTTCATATCAAACTCCTCTATTTTTTTCCAGACGGCTCTCGGGCATAGTGGTAATACACACAATCAGCCGTTTAAGACATCCATGTTCACACGCCCTTAAAAAAAGAGCGTTTAAAATGCAATATCACAACAATCGGTTGCAAGGGAAAGAAAATGACAGGGAGAAACAGTTTCCATTTTTAAGCACAGACTTTATATGCACGACCGCATTGCAACCATATTTTACCATTGCTCAATATTTTAATAAAATGAGAACAATTAGTGCAAGCCGTTCCTTTCCGATTATCTTCACTAAAACCGGCAAGGCGCGGTACGCCGGTCTTTTCCGATCAGCGCTTGATAAACGGCTGTGAACAACACTTTGGGTTCAAGCTCACACGCATGAGCTACATCATAGAGCGCGGTGGAAAAAGCTTTTTCATCAAGCGCATCCATCTGCGGCAACAGCTCGTCGCGGATTTTTGCGGAGCGCCGCGGTTTCTGCAGCGGAAAGTTCAGCCTTGCCGCCGTCGGTACGCAGCGCAAACCGGAAATCTTCCGGCGCGCATTCGGTAATCCAGTACCATGCGCATTTGGCTCGCGCTTCAAAACGCTCCCGCTGCGCTTCTTTCATATCCGGTAAGAGCTTCATCACCGCGGCAATATCCCCTGCGTTGATTTGTAAAAGATTGCAGAGGTGTCTAAACGGAATTTGATACGATATGCAAGACGGCATCCTTCCAACCTGTGAAAGTTCATAGATGCGGCGCTCCTTTGCATACACTTCATCGTTTTTAGCCTTATCGACACCCCATGCGATGCGCTCGGTTTTATCGTAGTCCTCATAAGTTTTGATAACATCCAAGTCGAAGCTGATAGAAAACTCCGTGTTCGGTCGCGTTCCGGCAAACAGGTACCGCGCAATTTCAGGGCTGATACACGTTCAAGACATCAGATGAGACTGATGACGCTTCCCTTTGATGAGGACATTTTGCCCGGCAAGCCTTTAATGCCGATAAAATCGTAGCGGAAGCTGACGGGTGCAAGTAAGTTATAAATTTCGTCCGCGACAAGCCGCGCGGTGTCAAAAAGAACCGCCTGGCTGTGATGGTCTTTTTCCGGCAGGGCTCAAAACCGTTTTTCAAACTGCCAGCGCATAGGTAAGTCAACTCTCCAGCCGAGCTTTAATTCCTTTGAGGTGCGTAAATCCGCTTTTTCCTGATGACCGCAGCTGGTGCAGCGGTATTCAATCCATATTCGCCGTCGTAAGAAATAATTTCCGTAGTGTCTTTATTACAGTTGCAGCAAAATGCCGCGACCGGTACAATATTCTTCCGTTGCAGAAATTTTATGCTCATCATCGCGGTAGCGGTTTAAGCAATCCTTTATTTTATCGCGGTTTTGCAGCGCTTTTTCATGCGCTTCGGTATACATACCGCTGCGGTACCGCTCCGCCTGATATAAAAATTCAGGATGAATACCGACTTTTTGGCAGTACCTGCTCTACATCCACTTCGTGATGACGCGCGTAAGAGCTGTCGCGACCGGTTGTGTCGGGAACCATCGTGATGGGGTACCGCAGATAGTTTTGCAGCGTTTCTTTTTCCGGGCATATTTTCAGGCACTTTGCGGAATACATCGTAATCATCCATGAATAAATAAAACGCACCTTTTTGCCACGGTCGCGCAGCTCCGTACGACTAAATCAACGGAGATAATTTCGCGGAAGTTCCCGATGTGGACGGTTCCCGACGGCGTAATCCCCGACGCGCGAGGTATACGATTCCAAATCACCGCGCTCGCGTATAATCTTCTCTGCGGTTTGATCCGCCCAATGTACCAATTTCTGATTGTTTTGTTCTTTGCTCATATCATCCTTGTATTGAACTCAAACAGCCCTGCTGATGAGGCTGAAAAAAAGTTCTATTGTAATGACTATCCGAAAAATATTGTGGAATTGTATACTGCACTGCCGATTGTGTCAATTCAAAAACAGTACCGTCAAATAGTTAGCGCAACTGTGTAATGCTGCTGTATGCTGCCGGTTCTTGCCCTTGATTATGAATAATGCTGTAAAGGCAGGTGTCAAGCAATACTCCCGAGAGTTCTTGCCCCATCGCGCGGATTTGCATATCGGTTTTTATTTAAGAGGGATATAATGCGGTACACAGTCTGCTCATTCCACTGTCTGCTTGCCCGGCGGTACTGGTCGACTGCTTTCTTCGAGGTAAAGCCCGCTTTTTAAGCTGAAATCGTCGAGACTACCCGTTTGCGCAAGATTGTGCCAGTCGCGTAACCGCCGAAAGCAATAGGCAAGCCCGCAATCAGCTGTACCGGTGAAGATTCTTTAGAAAGAGTCAGCTTTTGGCGGATATTCAACGCATATTCAGATTGGCATTAGTCAGCGCATCAAAAAGCGTAAACGGTGTTTCTTCTTTGTTATGGGCAAGCAGGCGTTCAATAGTCTCCGCCGTCAGCGTTGAACCCGGTTCAAAAAGAGGCTAATATGCGCACAAGCAGTTTTTAACGCTTCGGTATTATTTTCCACCAGTTCCAACAACACATCAATAGCATCCTGCTCAACACCGATCTTCGACTGCGCAAAAACGGCGGATCACTCCTGTTTTTATTTTCAAACAGTTCCCAGAATATTTTTATGATCTTTGGGGACAAGCGCTTCAATCTTTTTATCGATACCGATTTCATGGAAATCAGCACCAAAAAGCTCCATCTTCAAGAAGAGTCTGCTCGACCCACTCTGCAAGCGCCTGTATATCTTCCTTTTTCTTGATTGCTTCCGCATTTCTGACAACGGCAAACCGCGCCTCCGCAAACAGGGAGCCGTTCTGAACGGCATCCAAAATAACTGCTATTGAAGTATCCGCTGCATAAAAGAGATGATTATCCAGCGGTCCGTATTTTCCGCATTTTTCCGCAACGCTTCAGCGCATCGTTCCGTTCCCCAATTCGGGACCGGTAAAAAGCCATAAAAGGGGCACTCATCTTTTTGCGCTATTCCTCTTCAAATTTTGCGGCAAAAAGCTGTTCAAGCGCGGCAACCGCTTCGGCTTCATCGGCGCCGTCGGCAGAAACGGTCAGTTCAGTTTTTATACCCCGCTGCCATTGTCATTACACCCATAATGGATTTTGCATTGACAGTAACATTTTTCTTTTTCAAACATAATATTCGACTGGAACTTATTTGCTGTTTGTACAATTAACGACGAGGGACGCGCATGGATGCCTGCGCGATTTTTGCACAATAATCTTTTTTTGTTACCATAAATATTTTTCCTTAATAGGTATCATCCGCCGAATAATACGGTACCCGGCTTGTATCGCTTTCCATCCAGCGCAGAATATTTTTGGTTAAATTCTTTCGCCAGAATAAACGCCCATACTTTTAAGCCGCTCGTTCATTGCAGCTGTTTCTAAAATAATCGGAATATTTCGTCCTGATTTTACCGGTATTTCCAAGAGGGCAACTTTACATCCAATATCTCGGTAGTAAGTTCCTCAGTACCGATACGATCATATACTTTTATGAGAATCCCATTCTTCCAACTTAGCCACCAGCTGTATTTTGCTTTTGCTCTCGAACCGACCGAACTCCGTAAAGCTGCATTATATTGATAATTCCAAGCCCGCGTATTTCCATGTGATGCCAGTGTCTTATTGGCTCCCCGTCCGATCAAGCTGTTCCCATTGATACAGGTGATTTCGACAACATCGTCAACCACCAACCGGTGTCCCCGCTCTACAAGCTCCAGCGCCGTTTCGCTCTTCCCTACTCCCGAATCACCTAAAATAAGGATACCGAGACCATACACTTCTACCAGAACGCCATGTATTGCCACTGTCGGAGCAAACACATTTGAGAGAACACGCATCAGCCGCACGGAAAGCGCACTGGATGAAAGTTCCGTTTGCAGCACGGGGCATTCAGTTTCCTGCGCCAGCTCTAAGAACACGGGAGGAGGGGGAATATTATGAGAAAAGATACAGCAGGGAATATCATAGGTCATCATTTTTATATTTTCGATGGTATTACTTTTCAATAAGTGTCTGTAAATAGGCGCACTCCCCTGCCGAACAACTGAACACGCTGGAATGCAAAAAGAATCAAAAACCTGAAAGCGCAAGACCGGGACGGTTTAAATCCGCAATGGTAATGCTACGCGTCAAGCCGCTCTGCCCGCACACGCAATGTAAATGAAGCGCATCGTGTTCCGTTAAGTCAAGATCCAGTAATTCAAGTATCGTTAAACTCTTAGAAAGCATTCATCAACCTTTGTAAATGAGCAATTACCCTAGGTTCAACCTTTTGGGGCTTTGAGTTCCGCTTTGAGCGAGGCGCTTTCACGTGATTGACGTGCAAGACGGTCGGCAAGAAGACGAGACAAAAAGATACCGTAATGCGGGTAAGATTCTATCAGCTTCATAAATTTCATCTTAGGCACTTTTAACCAATGTCCCCTTTCCGATTGCGACAATCGTTGCCGACCGTCTATCATTTGTCAGGAATGCCATCTCTCCAATAAAGATATCCGCCGGCGTCAGCACCGTTAACAGCGTATTGTTCACATACACGGCATAGCGACCGGAGCGGATATAAAAAGATTGTTCGATTCATCGTTTTTGGCGGCATACCACCTGTAAATGAGTAAAATGGAATATCTCTTGATCCCGTAAAATTGCCGGTGTGAGGTTAGCGCTGTTTTTTTGGTTCTGGACTTCAAATGAAACTTCGTTCCCTGTATCATTATACCACAGCCGCTTTACAAAGGTCTGGCTCATCTTAATACCCATCCCATGCAGACCAGCCTCAAGCGGCGCGTCGAGGCAGCACGCCAATCAAATCCGGGACCATCATCTTTAATGGTAATTTGCGTACGCTCAGGAGAAATATCATACGTTATAAGCACTTTTTCGTTCCGACAAGAGGATCCATCCGCTTTATCTTAATCAGATCAAGGATATCCTTTCCTGTTTGGGCCATTCGGTTTTTCATCATAACTGATATTTGCAATTACCGTGTTCTACAGCGTTCAGCAGTAGCTCCATCATCGCACCCTGAAACGCGCTCCGTTCCGCTTCGTTGACGCGATCGGTATTATAAAGATAGGTGAGATAAGATTTCCATAGAACATAACTTCAAACGGGTCGGTCTCGCTGGTAAAACTGCCGTGCTCACGGTCGTTTGCAGGATGGCTCATACCGCGGTTGACTAAAAATGTTCATGAGAATTTAAGATTTTTAATAATCTGCGCAATGAACTGTTCAAACTCCTCGCGTTAAAACGAACAAAAATTCGGCTCTTTCCGCTGCATCAGCGCCGTTTTGCCCTGTGAATTGGTAATTGCGATAACGCCTCCGAATAGTAGCCACGGATCATCCTTTACCACTTTCAGACATTTTTCTGCATTAATTACAGGGTCGCCGAAATCGATAATCTTGATCCTCCGGCATCTCGTATCGGAACGCGGACAGCGCTTCGGTGCTAGCTATGTAAGTGTTGCGAAATAATACTGAAATTAGACTGCTTACATGCGCCTGCTGCATCGCGTCTACGGTACTTACAACGGTACTAACAATCGGAATTTTTCTTCATAGCTTTTTACCTTTAATTTTAGAAAAGCGGGAAAGCGCACCATAAATATTTTAGGAGGCTACGCTTCCGTGCAAAAATTTTGCTAAAAATTTTTGCACATTTTATTGATAAGCGGAGCAAACACATCAGACAAATAAATATGAATCGCAAAATCAGGAGATTGGGCAAGCATTTGAATCGCGAAGAGATTCAACTCTGCTGAACAGTCTCCCTGATTTTCTGAGAGAGCTCAAAAGGAGTCTGATGTGTTTGTCCCAGCTGGAGAGAGTATAGCATATTTTTTATTTTCGTGCTACATTTCGTTTCGTTCATGGAAAACCTATCATTTTTGCCGGGTAGTCCGCTCCCTGCAGGCGCGCAGCCGTCTATAGTAACGGTGTGAATTTTAGTCTTTTTCCCGCCACGCTTTTCGGTAACGCTGAATATTTTTGAAAAAGTACGAAGATGGTACCCGTGCTATTCATATACTTTTTTGACCCGTATACAAATAAAACAGGGGATATTTGGTATGTCTTTGTAAAAGGGCTGCGAAAAACGCTTTGTATCTTTACCGCGTCGATGGTACCTTTGCTCCCGTACGAAGGGATGCGGTTTAATGCCGGCAATTACCTGCTCGACCCATACGCACGGGGTCTTGCCAACACGAATCCTTTAACAGGAATTTTTCCACACAAACACCGCCCCCTATATAGACGGAGACTTGGCGTTCTTAACAGGGCAGTCTCCCGCCCAGTTTTCCAAAGTGTATTGCGGTGGCGCACGATGATTTTTGATTGGCAAGGCGATCATCCGCTCAATTATCCATTAAAGGACTGCATCATCTATGAAGCGCATGTAAAAGGGCTTTCGTGCCATCCCAATGCGCCGCAGCAGCATAAGGGTACGTATCAAGGAATTATCGATACCATTCCCTATTTAAAAGAGCTGGGCATCACGAGCCTCGAACTGCTGCCCTATTCAAGAATTTAACGAGCATGAACTCAGCAGAATCAACCCGCGGACAGGCACGGTATTAAAAAATTACTGGGGATACAGCACCATCGCCTTTTTTGCGCCTAAATCATCGTATGCCTCAGGTCGTGAAGGAGTTAATGCCGTACTCGAGTTCAAGCGGATGGTGCGCGAGCTGCATAAAAACGGCATCGAAGTAATCCTCGACATCGTATTTCAATCATACAGCAGAGGGGAGTGAATTCGGACCGACCCTTTCGTTCCGCGGCTTGGATAATACCATCTATTATATATTGGAAGATAATGCCCGCTATTATCGCAACTACTCCGGCTGCGGCAACACCGTGAACTGTAATCACCCGATTATGCAAACCTTCATCTTGGACTGTTTACGGTACTGGGTTATCGAAATGCATATCGATGGCTTCCGCTTCGACCTCAGCTCCATCTTGGGCAGAGATCGAAAAGGAAACTTATGGATAACCCGCCGACCGTCGAGCATATCGCAGAAGACCCTATCCTCAGAAACACAGAGATTATTGCAGAGGCGTGGGATGCTGGCGGCGCCTATCAAGTAGGAACGTTTTTCCGGCGGCAGATGGGCTGAATGGAATGACCGCTTCCGCGATGACGTGCGGTTTCTTTTTGGCGCGGCGATATACCCTATGCAAAAGGAACTTGCAACGCGGGTAACCGGTTCCGCTGACTTGTATCTCCGCAACGGACGCAAGCCCTTCCCATTCCATTAATTTTGTTACCAGCCATGACGGGTTTTACCCTTTATGATTTATTGAGCTATGATAAAAAGCATAACGAAGAAAACGGAGAAAACAACAGGGACGGCAGCGATTCAAATTGCAGCTATAACAACGGCTTTGAAGGAAAAACCGAAAACAGCCGCATCGAGGCCGATGCGGAAGCAAAAGGCAAAGAACATCCTGCTCACACTCATGTTATCGCTGGGAACTCCAATGTTAACCGCTGGAGATGAGGTATTGCGGACACAGCGCGGAAACAACAATCCCTACTGCCAAGACAACGAGATAAGCTGGTTTCGACTGGTCGCTGACAAAAAGCAATGCGGATATATTAGCCTTTGTAAAAAGTTGATCCGGCTGCGCAAACAGCATCCGGTTTTTTGCGCTCGGAGTTTTTAACGGGGACACAATCGGGCGATCGGCGTAAACCGGATATTAGCTGGCACAACGCGCAGGGCGACACCCCGATTGGAACCAACCTCGTCGTTTTTAGCGTATTTTTCTTGACGGTTCCACCGCAGAAACGAGAGCCGAGCGCGATGACAACAGTTTTTATATTCTATTGAACGGCGGCGCATTGGATGTAACTGCAACACTCTCCCCGCCCCGCCGGAAAGCAGTGGTGCCGGCTCATCGATACGTCCTATCCTGCAGGGGAAGATTTTTCTTGATCCCGAACAGGCGCCGCTTTTTAGAAAAATCAGCAAAAAATATGTCGCCTTGGCGTCAACCGCCATCGTGTTAATTCTGAAATAAGAGGTAGATTATGGCTCAATTAAAAGAAACTTTACGGGCAAGCATTTTAGGCAAGCTGAAGCGGAACTTCAGCAAGGATATATCCCAAGTTACCAAACGGGAACTCTACGATGCCGCAGCAAGCAGTATCATGGACAGTATTCAGCCGAACCTATTTGCAACGCGGGATGCGCAGGAGCAGCCCAATGTGCGGCAGATGTACTATTTTTCCGCCGAATTTCTGATGGGACGGGCGCTTTCAAATAATCTGAATAACACCGGTATGCGGGCGGTACTGGAGGAGCTGTTGACAGAATTTGACTCCTCGTATCATGATATTGAAGATGAAGAGCCTGATGCAGGACTTGGAAACGGCGGTCTCGGTCGCCTTGCCGCCTGTTTTTGGACTCGCTGGCAACGCTCGACTATCCCGGACACGGCTACGGAATCCGCTATCAGTACGGTATGTTTGAGCAGCGGATTGAAAAACGGGTATCAAGTGGAATACCCCGATAACTGGCGGCGCTTTCGCGACCCGTGGGAAATACGCCGCGACGATTTAGCCGTAACGGTGCGCTTCGGCGGCACTCCGATCTGTACCCAGCAAGCAGACGGCTCCCTCTTGTACCGGCTGGAAAATGCCGAGGAAGTTATCGCCACTCCTACGATATACTGCATCATTGGATACGGCACCAAAACCGTCAACCGGCTGCGCCTCTGGGAAGCGTCCTCTCCCAACGGCTTTGACCTCCAGCTCTTTAACAATATGGAATACACCGCTGCGGTTGCAAAACAAAACTCCGCAGAAAACATTTCGCGGGTGCTCTACCCAAACGACACTGTACCGTCAGGAAAGACCTTGCGCTTAAAGCAGCAGTATACTTCTGCCAGCTTACAGGATGTGCTGCGATTATTTATCCATAAACACGGAACGAACTTTGCGGAGTTCCCGCGCTATAACGTCATTCAGCTGAACGACACGCATCCCGTCGGCAATCCCCGAACTGATGCGCCTTTTAATGGATGAACACCACCTTGGCTGGGATGCAGCGTGGGCGATTGTTACGCAAACCTTTGCATACACGAACCACACTGATTTTAGCGGAAGCGTTAGAAAAATACTGATTGAGATATTCCAGTACTTCTTGCCGCGTGTATATCAGATTGTAGAAGAGATAAACCGCCGCTTTTTGCTGGAGCTGCGCGAAAAATTCGAACGACTGGAAAAACACAACAAGATGTCCATTATCGGAGAGGGAAAATCCGCATGGCATGGCTCGCTATTGCCGGTTCATTTTCTGTAAACGGCGTCGCGGCGCTGCATACCGAAATTCTTAAAACAAAGGAGCTTGCCGATTGGTATAATCTGTATCCGCAGAAGTTTAACAACAAGACAAACGGCGTTACGCAGCGCCGCTGGCTTTTAACCGCAAACCCCGCGCTTTCTGCCTTTACGAAGCATATCGGCGACGGATGGATTAAAGACCTGACTCAACTGCGGCAGCTCGAAAAAAGCGGCGGATAATCAAGACGCGCTACGGGAACTCATCGCGATAAAAATACAACAAAGAACGGCTGACCGCATTCCTCAAGCAGACACAGGGCATTGTTATCGATCCCAACTCAATCTTTGATGTGCAGATAAAGCGGCTCCACGAATATAAGCGCCAACTCTTAAACATCTTGCACGTGATGACGCTCTATAACAAAATTATCGAAGATCCGACGTATGACCCTATTCCGCATACCTTTATCTTCGGTGCAAAAAGCAGCCTCGGGCTATCGGCGCGCAAAGCTCATCATCGTTGATCAATCACCGTTGCCGACCGCATCAACAACGATCATCGGGTAAGAGGAAAAATTAAAGGTGGTGTTTGTGGCAAACTATTGCGTTTCGACCGCCGAAAAGATTTTCTCCCGCTTCGGATATTTCCGAGCAGATTTCTACCGCGGGGAAGCGAAGCGTCGGGGAACCGGCAATATGAAGTTTATGCTGAATGGCGCAATCACGCTTGGAACACTGGACGGCGCTAATATCGAAATTGTGGAAGAAGTAGGCGCGGAAAACGCCGTTATTTTCGGCATCACCGCCGATGAGATTCAAAAGATCGAGCATGAGCACAGCTATAATCCGCAAGAATACCTTAACCGCAATCCCTGCATTGGCGCGGGCATTAACCCAGCTTATCGACGGCACCTATACGCCGCCCTTTGACAACAGCTTTAGAGAATTATATGATTCGCTGGTGTATGGCGTGGAAGGGCAGCGGCCGGACGTCTACTATGTACTGGCGGACTTCGATGCTTATGCGGCGGCGCAGGAGCGGATTGTTGCATATCACCGCGACCCGATGAAATGGGCACAAATGTGCCTACTGAACATCGCCCGATCGGGTAAGTTCAGTTCAGACCGTACCATCGAAGACTATGTACGGGATATCTGGAAGCTGGAAAAAGTGAGTGTCAATTCATCATTATGAATTCTTAATTATTTTATATCTGGGAGAAGTAAATGATGGAAAGAACATTTGTAATGATGAAGCCGGGTGCAGTGCAGCGGCGGATCGTAGGAGAAGTGCTGAGCCGCTTTGAAGGGACTTAAACTGATTGCCTTTAAAAGCTGATGCATATCTGCCCTCGATCTTGCGAAAAACATTATGCGGAACACGCCGATAAACCGTTTTGGCGAATTGGTGCAATATATCACCTCCGGTCCAGTAGTTGCAATGGCTTTTGAAGGTGATGAGGCCGTTGCCCTTGTGCGGAAACTCTGTGGAGCAACAAAGGTTTTGAATGCGGAGCCGGGAACTATCCGCGGAGATTATGCCTTGCATACCAATATCAATGTTGTCCATTCGTCGGATTCAGCCGAAAGCGCCGCGCGGGAACTGGGGCTGTTTTTCAGCCGGAAGAATTTTTCAGCTGGGAAGACGGTAATAAAGATTGGTTTTAACAAGAATCGGCGGTCGACTTTAATACCCCTTTGTTACGGCTCAAGGATCGCCGTGGGTAACGCTCCGCATGAATCAACGCCCCCGCATGAATAAGGATGAAAAAAAATGCTTGAAAAAATTACCAATACGTTTAGCGGCATTGTCCGCAAGATAAGCGGCAAGGCAACCATTACCGATATTGAAGAAGCGGTAGAGGAAATAAAAATGTGCGTTGCTTGAAGCGGATGTGAACCTCCGCGTGGTGCCGCTTTATCAATGCAACAATCGAAGAAGCAAAGGGAGAAACTGTTTTAAAATCGGTTAATCCCGGTCAGCAATTTATCAAGATTGTTCACGATAAAAATCCCTTTTCGTTTTGTAGGCGACGAGAAGAAAAAGCCTCCAGCTGAAAGGTCCCGACACCCAGTCGGTTATCCTCTTCCTCGGTTTGCAGGGTTCCGGTAAAACGACATCCGCTGCAAAAACTGGCTGCTCGCTTAAAGAAAGAAGGTCGTAAGCCGCTGCTCGTTGCCTGCGACCTCGTCCGTCCCGCAGCTGTGGAACAGCTCTCCTCTTTAGGGGAGCGTATCGACGTACCGGTATATAAAGATGATACCAAGGATGCGGTACAGGTTGCGCAAAAATGCAGTTATCTATGCACGGAAAAATGGGTTTGATACCGTTATCGTCGATACGGCGGGACGGCTGCAAATCGACGAAGCGATGATGCAGGAAATTGCCGCGGTAAAAAGGCGGTTAATCCGGTGGAAACGCTCCTTGTCGCCGATTCGATGACAGGACAAAATGCCGCCGAGGTCGCAAAAAGCCTTTGACGAACAGGCGGGATTGACCGGCGTCATTCTCACCAAATTCGACTCCGATGCCGCGGCGGGCGGCGCTGTCGCTTAAAACCGTAACCGGCAAGCCCATCCTGCTGACGTCGGTGTGGGTGAAAAAATCGAAGACTTTGAACCGTTCTACCCTGACCGTATTGCCGGAAGAATTCTCGGTATGGGTGATATTGTTTCGCTCGTCGAAAAAGCGCAGAAACCATCGATGCGGAAGAAGCCGCTCGCTTGCAGAAAAAGATGGCGACGGAAACTTTCACCCTGTCCGATATGCTCGACCAGCTTGAAAATGTCGAAAAAGATGGGCTCGATTGAATCCATGCTTGAAATGATGCCCGGTTTGGCAGGTCAAATTTCTGCCGAGGATATCGACAAAGCTGGTCTTAAACGGCAAAAAGGCGATTATTCAATCGATGACAATCAAGGAGCAGGAAAATCACCATATCATTGGACCGCCCGCCGCAAGCGCATTGCAAAAGGTTCGGGTACATCCGTTGCCGAAGTGAACAAACTCTTAAAGCAGTTTGAAAACCCGTCAAACGATGCGGAAGCGTCGCAAAAAGCAAGGGGCTCCAAGCGCGGCTTATGGGACTGATGGGATAGTAATCCGCTTTTACACCATGTATTTAAAAAGGAGAATATGATGAATAGCTTTTAAAAGCCGCTTTGTTTCCGGCTGTTATCTGTGTATTCTGTCTTACAGGCTGCGCAACGCTACCGTCTAAAGCATTATATACGGAATCGACTGTTACAGGTGTTACGGTTAATACGACAAATAGTCAATTCGATGTTGTATACCACTGACTGTTGCATAATGCCTAAAGCAAAAGATGATTTTATAAGTTTCAAAGTTGATACCATGCTGTATACCCTATCGGTTTGATTTTTCCGTAAGCAATGGAATGAAAAGCTATACTCGACCTCTTTTTCACCATAAAGCAATATAGCAGATTCCCAGCACAGAAAAAACGGTCAGCGTTACCTCGGTGAAACGACCCTCTATGCTTATGCATCATCGAAAGAGACAATAAGCAGGCTTGTTGCCAAAGGGAAAATTGCAAACCATGTACGGTTTAGCTACTGAAAGACGGAAAAATATCTCGATGCTCGAAGCGTTTTCAGGTAGAAACGCTCGACGGAAAATTAGTAATCGACGACTATATCGATAGCATCCCGTTCCATTACGATGATATAAAAAGGCATATAACTTTTTAACGATACGGACAAGCTCGAAGAGAACCGGCAAAAAGCAGCTGCACATTGCCCTTTGACAGCAAAAACAAGCTGAAAAAGACCGGCAAGCAACAAGCTCAACAACAGAAAGCACGGATACTGTAGAAAATTCTGAAAAATCTTCTCCAAAAGGTCAATAAAACAAGCCATTTTCTTCCGCGTGCTATATAACCTCTTTAGCAGGGATCAGGGGAAACGCATCAGACTGTTTTGCGCGCCCCCGCAGACTAATGAAAGGGGCTCAACCAGAACGACCCAATTATTCTGCGCTTTTTCTTTGCTTTGCCAGATGCGTTTACCCGTAGTAGGGGGTGGAGAAGCATCATCCTTGCATAGGGAGGTTATATGCAGCGTATACGATTTTTACATCACGTAAAAAATATAGCACGTACATTTTACAGTAGGCTTTTGTTTCCTCAAACGTGTCTGCTGTGCGGGAACATCAGTGAAGCGGGGTTGCCGCTCTGTAATCGATGCATTCAAACAGAGTTCATACCGTATATCGCTGCGCCCGATTCGAGTACTCACAACAAATCGAATTCCGCTGCCGCTGCAGGGCGGTGCGGAAAGATCCTTATTTCAGAACATGAGTATTGTACTCACTGCAGGAAGTCCGGCGATGGAACGGCAGAAAAAGCAGAACCTGCTTGCAATCGTATTTTTACACTTTTCCCCTACATCGGGCTTGGGCAAAAAGTGCTGCCTGTTTGGAAGAATAACGCTATCCGCACCCTTTTCCACCGTGTTCGCACCGCTTATCCACAGGTTTCTCACACAACATCCGGAACTTATGCACATTCCGCTCGTACCGATACCGCCTCGCCCCAAAAATGAGAGAGAAAAGGCACGGGATCAGGTGAAGACGTGGCAAAAGCGTTATCGATTTATCCGGAACTGACAATATATCGATGTCTAGGGCGACAAGACGGTATTCCACAAAAAGCTGTCAAAGACAGCCCGTGCAGTGAATTTGCGGGAAAAATTGAACTTTCGGTAAAGACCGTCCCCGATAAACTGATCCTGCTCGATGATGTGATGACAACCGGCGCAACGCTCGAAGCTTGTGCCCGTGCATTAAAGACTGCAGGCTGCAAAAAAGTCTACGTTAGCTGCTTATTTTTCGACTAAAAAGGAAAAAGAAAAACACACCAAATCCAAAGCTTACTTATGGCGGTACCGTGGTCTAAATAGCTACGGTTGAATTTTTATGTGAGTAAATACGTCCTTGATTAACAGATTTCAATTTTATGCTTTGGTCAAATCTACCCAATCGGACAAACATTGCAAAAGATTTTCGACGTGGCAACAGTTGGTTGCGATGTGTTACGCCCAAATCGCAAACCATAACGACCTTGAGACGTCTCATCGATTCCCTTAGCGCAAGCGATTCGTGCAGGGTATCATCTGGGTATTCATAAGGAATGTGCGCGTTCTACGTTCTTATCTGCAAACAATCACCGTTCACCTGAAGTATTTGAAAAGGTTCCATAAAATTGAACAACTGAACAAAGTGTCAACTTTGGAAGTTGTTCAGTGAGTGCGCGAAAAAGCGCACATATAATGGGTGATGTTTGCCGAATGGCAAACTCGCAGTGTTTTTCAGCCGCGCTATTTTTAGCGGCTGAAAATAAATGTTCTTTATTCATCACGAGAGAACCTTGATAGAAATGGTTTGCAGGTCTTCCTCCGATAATTCATAAGCCGCCGCTTCCCTGCTCTTTCCAACAGGAGTTCGCCTATAAATTTATCTTGGATAGATGTGTACTAAAACATAACTTTGCTGAAAAGAACCTAGGCTATTAATTTTGGGGGACGCTTTAATTTCCCAAAATGCCCCCAATTTTTCAAAGTTGCAGTAAATCGTTTCGTAAGGCATCTGTCTAACGGGCGTTGTACACCGTAAAAACATTTTTGCATAACGCGAAAAATTGGTGCAACCGATTGCAGCGGCGCAAAGATGTGGAAAGCAACTTTTGTGACAAAGTTTTTATCGGCTTTGAAAAAGCGTGTTATGCTTTTTATTTTTACCTTGCCAGTTGAGTTTAATAACTGAATCATATTTATCAAAATACAAATACCACACAAAAACAACGATAAATATATATTCTGTAAGTAATTCTCTTTTGACTTCAGGTTCTTTTTACTAATTCAAAAGAAAGCTTTACAATTTCAAATAGTGGATAACCTTTCATTTCGGATGCTTCAAAGAGTTCTTTTTACGATAACAGCAATATAACTTAAATATACTCCGACAACTGTGTATACCAAACTTATTAAAGAAATTATAAGTACCCCTATCTTGTTCATTTTACCTTTTTGCCCAACCATAGCCTTTTTGTGCAAAGATAAAAATATATTAAACCTGACGCACCTGCGATTCTACCTAACAAAAATAAAAATGAATGTTACTAATATTCCAGGAAGAGAAAAACTATTGCTGCTATTGAACCTTGAAGATAATTATTTGGTTTGGAGCCTAAAATCTTCATACGCATTGTTTCAATTTTAGTTTCTAATCTTTTTGCACAAAGAAGAACACATTGGAACGGAATACCATCAACATCAAATATATTAAGTCCATCTGTTGCTGTACAGTTATCTCCACAGCATTTTTAATTTTTCTTGTGGATATTTTTGTGTAATATAACCCGTTATGTCATCAATTACTTCTTTTATTTTTGAAATTTTTGAAAGGTAAAAATATTCTGCAAATATAATACAAACATCAAAAGACTGATCGTCAAAAAAATCTATAGTTTTTGCATATCCTTTCCTTTTCAAGATAAAATTTTCTTTTTATCATCTTCATTTTAATTCAATTGGAAATCTGAAACTCACATTTTTCTGATTCGCTCCATCTGCAAACATAACATATGTATTATTGATAAATCCATAAAAATATGTTCCGTTATTTTTGAACCCAAATTCTTTTGCCCAATTTTTAAACCTGGAAAAACCATTCTATTCCCCCTTTTCTAAAAACCACACAAGACCGTGTGATCATAACATGACTCTAAATCGCAAAACCGCAGGTTTTGTCCGCTTTGAAAAAGCGTGTCATACGTTCCTAAAGAATAATAATCCCAAAGATATACTTCTAACCAAGCATTTGAAGAGATTCTGTTTCCGATTTTTAGTCATGCGACTAAAGTTATAAAAATATAAATATGAAATAATCAATATTAGCGCAGTGCCTAAATTGGACAGAGAGAGAGATGGTATCCCCTTGCCCTAAGCGGAACCGGTTCGGCAACACGGAAATCAGTTTTTGCCATTTTCATAGGTTTTCAGACCAAAATCATCGGGAAACTACTAAAAAGCGCCTCATTTTTCTAAAAACGTCATAGAAATGGTTCAATCGCAATATCATTTTTCAAAAAAACTGAGTTTCCCGTGGGTTCGGCAAAGGCTTGTCTTGACAGTTATTCAAATAGATAAGATAATATAAGCAGTATGTCTATTGCAATTATCTCTATTTTCATCATTACTGTAGTTGTTGCAGTTGTAACGGTTGTCATGACGGGGCTTAAAGGCCGTGGAATGTTATCAGTTGGTAAAAAAAATAAGGCTGCCGTGATACGCGAAGCAACAAAACGGCTTGCACAAAATCCAAATGACAGCGCCGCTCTTTTTAATGGTCGGAGATATATATTTTCAGGATCAAGACTGGGAAAAAGGCTATGCTTCTATGCGCCGCTTTTGGATCAGATGAGCGGGCGTATCCCATCGGAGCAATTTGAAATTAGCTCACGGTACGGCATCAGCGCACTGAAAACAGATCGGTTTGTAGAAGCGAAGAAAGGACTGTTGCTGGCAAAGAATATCAATCCTAATCATTTTGAGATAAACTATAACCTCGGATATATTTATTATATCCAAAAAGAATACGAAAAAGCGGTTCCATTTTTGCGAAAAGCGCTGCTCATCCAGCCCGATAATGTGATGGCGTTAAAATATCTCGGCTATACGCTCCAAAGTTTACGGAAATATCAAGAGGCGCTTCCATGCTTGAAAAAAAGTATTGGATGTGCAGCCGGATAATAAGGAAGCGCTCTTTGCAATGGGCGAGTGTTTTTATGAAGTCGGCTCAAACGATCAGGCATTAAAAATATTCACTCATTTGCGGGTTTCTCCAGAAGTGGGTCCCCGTGCAGCGCTCTATGCCGGGTTGATACGGATGCGGGCAAATCAATTGGATAAAGGCAATCGAAGATTTTGAAATCGGTCTAAAACATGACGGCATCCCGATGGATATTATGAATGAGCTGCGCTATAATTTAGCGGCTGCCCGGATTAAAACGCAGGATTTGCAAAAAGCGCTGATTCAATTAAAAAGGAAATTCAGACCGTCAGTCCCGGGCTATAAAGATGTCGCTTCCCTTATCATGCGCTATCAAGAATTAAATCAAAAATAAAAATTTGCATATTTATTTAATGGCAGAGGGCAAAAGCGAATTTGTCGGATTGTGTCGCAAAAATCGTTTCGGCGTTTCTTTCCTAACGCTAAGGTGAAGATACTTGATATCAGTGTCCTTGCAACCCTATACCGATATCGTTGCCGAAATTGATACGCCTAAAATGGGCTGATCTCGTGATATTCCGCTTCTTCCGTTCTCAAGGTTCAGTCGGTGAGTTGGTGCTGCGCGACTTTCACGGCAGAATTAAGGAAATGAAAGCAGGCAAGAGATTTGTATGACAGCCGGTACCTTTACAGAAGAAGCGCGCCGCTTTACGGAAGGGTCGTCCATTGGATCTCTTTGATAAAAACCGCTTGAACAAAGTATTAAACGCAATCGGGTAGTTTTTCGAGACAAAAAACTGCCGCGACCACGGTAAGACGCATCAGACAGTGTAGAAAAATCGCAGGAAAATCGAGGTTGTTCCACGCTGCTGAACAGCCTCGATGCAAAACTCATTAAAAGCGTTTACCGCCGCCGTATTTTTGTGCAACACTTTTTAGTAAGGAATCTCCCGTTATTAAAAGCAGCGTCAAAATAATCAGTGAAAAAAAGTGCGGCGCTGATAAAAAGCGGAAGTCCTTGCGCGATAATGCGGGGGTATGCCGCAAGCGGATCGTACAGCCGTGCGCCGAAAAATACAGCGGGGCGGCGGCGACCAGCGAAAAAAAGCGCTATCTTAACGGTAAAGCCCGCGGCAGATGTCAGCAATGCCCGCACATCGATTAAATCGCTTTTAGTAAGAAAAATACAGCAAAAGACCGGTATTCACCGCACTTGCGAGGGTCAGCGCTAACGCAATGCCGCCGCCTTGCATAAAAAGTCCCGCCAGAGCCGCCGCAAGCACAATATTGATTCCAAAACACGCAATACCTGCAATCGTGGGGCGTTTAGTATCGCTTTGCGCATAAAAAAAGCCGACGTTAAAATCCTGTTTAATGCGATAAAGAATAGCCCTGCAATATGCCACTGAAAGGCTTGCAAGGTGAGTCGAACGGACTCATCGGTGAAGCGGCGGCTCTTATACACCAAAATGATAATATGCTCACCCGAACAGGTAAAAAGACTGTTGCAGGGACGGTTACAAGTGCGATAATCTTTGCGGCATTCAATAGCAGTTTTTGAAATACTTCCCATTGCTTATTAACCGCATGGGCGGAAAGGTCGAGGCAGGATAACCGTTCCGATGGAAACGGCGAAAATACCGAGAATCAGCTCTTGTAAACGGATTGAATACTGTAAACTTGCCGCAACCCCAACTCCGAGTATGTTGCGAGCGCTGTAGAAACAAGGTCATTGATTTGGTACACCGCCGTTCCGATCAGCGTCGGCACAATCAGCCGCAGTATTTTTTCGCGCTCCGGCATTCTGTACGCAACGCCGGAACGGTATCAGCTTTAAACGAAAAGCCTGCGCGCAGTACAAAGGGGAGTTGAAACAGCATTTGGGAAGGAGCCGCCGATGACCACGCCAATCGCCATTGCAAGCGCTGGATTGCCGCAAAGGTTTTGCAAGCGCAACGGTACAGCCGATAACGGACACGTTAAACAAAATCGGCGTAATCCCGGTCGGTAAAAAGCTGCGGACGCCGTTCAATATCCCTTGAAAGAATGCTGCCACCGAGATGAGCAGCAGATATGGAAACATAATGCGCGTTAGAAGTACCGTCGCAGGAAAATCGCCGATTTTTGGAAAGAACACCGCAATAATTAGTCCGCTGCATACAATCCCGATGATGACAGTGCCGGTTACAGCAAAAGACAGCATGGTGAACGTTGCGGAGAAACTCTTTCATCGCAACCTTGGCGTCGGGAGCATTGCGCTTCTCTTCCTCCAAATACGTTTGGAAAGTAGGGATAAACGCAACGGTCATACTGTTTTTCTGCAAAGATGCGTCTCAGCAAATTGGGAATCATAAACGCAACGGTAAAGGCGTCCGCAAGGGGACCGGTACCGAGGAATGCTGATTTTGTCATTTCTCGTATCAGCCCCAAAACTCGCGAGATGAGGGTTAGTACGGACAGGCTAATACCGCTTTTGAGTAAAGAAGATTTTCGGTTCATAGATTATCGTTTTTGAGTTATCTGCGCTTTTGTTTACCTATCGCATTGCTTCATACCGCTACCGCTGTAGGAAGCTCCAAAAACACGGAGCTTTTTGGCGCAGAGCGATTGCTGCAATTTTCGGTAGTAGCCGGCACTATCTGCGAAGCCGGACGCGCTTCGATGTCAGTACTGAACAACTCACGCAAATCGTTGAGTCCCAATGCCATCAGCGCCATACGGTCAATGCCGATGCCCCATGCCAGCACCGGCACATCGATGCCCATTGCCTTGGTAACTTCGGGGCGGAAAATGCCGGAGCCGCCCAGCTCGAACCAACCGAGTACCGGATGCTTGATATGCACTTCTATAGAAGGTTCCGTGAACGGGAAGTAGCCGCCGACATCACTTTTACTTCGGTGGCGCCGGCGATTTCGACGGCAAACATTTTTGAGGATGCCGAGCAGCGTCCGTAAGTTAACCTGTTCGCCGAGGACGATCCGCTTCCGTCTGGTAAAAGTCGGAAAGATGGGTTGCGTCTACCTTATCATAGCGGAAGCAGCGTGCGATACCGAAGTATTTGCCCGGGATTTTTTTGCCTTTTGCCAGCTGATGCGCGGACAGTACCGTACCTTGGCTGCGGAGCAGAGCTGACAGGTAAAAATCGCGGTCAAAGTGATAGTTCCAGCCGCGGCTCCCGCTATCGCCGCCCGTTTCGTGGATTTCTGCAACACGAGAAAGGAAAGGTTCCTCGATGGCTTTGGCGTGTGTGGGATGTTTTAGGTAGTAAACGTCGTGAATGTCGCGGGCGGCGTGGAACTGCGGCATAAAAAGCGCATCGGGTTCCAGAAATCCGTTTCGACCAACGGTCCATCAAATTCTTCAAAGCCGAGCGAGGTAAGCTTATCTTTGACGCTTTCAAAAATCAACGTAGGGGTTTGTCCTGCCAGGGGATAACGCGGGCAGGCGGCAGCTGGATATTGTAGCTGCGAAAGGTCTGAGTTTTTCCATGCGCCTGTTTTTAGGGCTTTTCGGATGTCAGCTGTCCCGTTTCATCGCCGGTAATACCCGCCGCACTCAATGCGCTTCTGCACTGCGGCAGCTATGTCCGTAAAGGCGTACACAATCTCGTCCCGCTCGATAACCTTGAGATGCGGCATCCGCTGCGCCGCGCTTTTTGCAATATCGGCAATACAGGTCTTTTTCTTCATCCGTTAAAGAGCCCTCAGACAGACGGCATTCGGCAGCCTCTGCGGCGCGTTTTAGCAGCGCTTTTTTTGAGCAAAAAGTTTTTATCATCAATATCTTTTACATAAACCGCCTTTTTTCATCATTCATCGCGGCGCAGCTTCAATCTTTGAAAGCTCCCCGAAGGAAGAGCCGACATCCTTATTCTGCAAACCGAGCTTCTGCGCAATTTCTGGCAGTTTGAGCGCTCCCGCTTCTTTCAACAACAGGATAATTCGCTCGGCAGGGAATCCGTTTTTTGCATAGTTCTTGCCAAGCTCCGTTAATTCATAGGAAAACAGTTGTCGTTCTCGTTTTTCTTTTTACCAATTCTTTGAGCTTGAGCCACGAAAAGGCTTGATTCGCGTGCCCTTCTTTATACTGCAAAAACCTCTTGCAGCTTTTTTTCGCATATAATCCTTCTGCCTATCTTAAAAGTTCTTTAATACCTTGATTTCCAACGGGTGCAGATTTTTAATACCGATTGAATATCCATAGCGGTGTCCCCTTTTTCATAAAACGGCTGAAATGATACCTCATTTTAACGATTTTTAGTGAATAGGACAAAAAGATTACCATAACAAGAGCACATCAATCTTGCAGAAAAAGACGGTAAAATAGTACACTCGTGCCTACATTATCATGGGTATATCTACACTCCCTCGTAGTTGGAGAAGACCCTAAGAGCCTCTCACGGTATGATTACGAGAGGACGCTATTTTTATATAATCCGGAGGTGTTATTATGCGGTTTGTTCAAATAATGAAAGACAAAGCAAAAGAGTATCATAATCGTTTGGTTTTTGCCTGAAGCAACGGAAGCTCGTACCTTACGTGCAGCCCGTACGCTTGTTGATCTACAAATTCCCCGCGGAATTGTTTTTAGTTGAAAGAAAGCCGAAGTTGAGGAAGCCTGCAAACAAGTAGGGTGTCTACCGATGGTTTTACGATTGTTGACCCTGAACATTCCGAATGGACGGGAAAGGTTTTGCGGCGGCTTTGTACGAAAAGCGAAAGGCAAGGGGATGACGCCTGAAGAGGCAAAAAGAGATGCACGATCCTCTGCGATTCGGAGCAATGATGCTGGCGCAGGACAAAGCCGATGCAATGGTCGCCGGCGCGGAAAACACAACGGCAAACGTACTGCGTGCAGGACTTACTATTGTCGGTGTAAAGAAAGGCGTTAAGACCGCTTCTTCTTGCTTTATCGTAGATACCAAGAGTACCGAATGGGGAACGAACGGCGTCTTGATTTTCTCTGATTCCGCGGTTATTCCCCACCCGACAGCCGAACAATTGGCGGATATCGCAACCGCAGCAGCGGAAAGCTACCGTTCATTTGTGAGTATGAGCCCGTCGTTGCGCTCCTTTCGTATTCGACAAAAAGGTTCGGGCGGTGATAAAGATGAAAGCATCATCAAAAGTCCGTGAAGCGGTTAAGCTGCTGGATGAACGGAAAGTCAATTTCTGCTATGACGGTGAACTGCAGCTCGATGCTGCGCTTATACCGGAGGTAACCGATAGAAAAGCGCCCGGCAGCCCTATCCGTGACAAAGTCAACACATTGATATTTCCCGATCTTAATGCCGGAAATATCGGGTATAAATTAGTACAGCGCTTTGCAAAAGCTGATGCTTACGGACCTTTATGCGAGGATTGCGAGACCCTTTATCGGACTTGTCCCGTGGCTGTTCAGCGGAAGATATCGTCGTAACGGCAGTTGTAACACTCGTACAAGCCGGTAAAAATAAACCTAAGCGGTTTTATTCGTGCGGAGGGTTTAATACCCGCCGTCCTCGGCAACGCTTGCGTCAGACTTGTTGATTCATTGCTGAGAACTCACTCCCCGACACGCTGGATCGGGGGAGTTTTTGTAGAAGCAGATATTCCTGCATCAGACGGCTGCATCACTTTGCAGACCGGTCTTTCATACGCTGACGCTGTTGTACGGATTAAAATTCGTTATCAAAACATTGGTGATTCAAATAAACGCTCGAGCTCTCGTTCGGAATATCGCTTGGAATTCAAGAAATTTTTCTTTTACCAACTCACGCGTCTCTTTGTCCAAAACAAGTCTTTTTCGTCCCGTAAATAAACAACTAGGTCTTCAAACACCGAAAGCGGAAGCCATGGAAACGCAATATCAAAAATATTATACCATGCATAGTCTTGCTTCGTGCTCTCATCGGTTAAGGACACCCCTGATCTTTTAACCGATCGCGGGTTACAGGGTGAATAGTGAATACCTTTTCATTTAATAGATTGCAGTAATCCTCAGCGGAAAAGAGGGCGCCGGTTTTTCTAATCAATTCGGTTTTTCAACAGATGGAACATCAGCTAATATAGAAGCTGTTACAAAGTTAAGCCCTTCATGGCTTACCTTATTGAGTTCGAGTCCTTCACTTTCTGCTAATGCAAGACTTTCTTTTCAGCAATCCCTTTTTCCAAAAGCGGCTTTTAAAATATCGATGACTTCCATATCATAGAGTATAAACGAAATAGCAATAAAAAAACCAGTCTCTCTGCTCGTTCGTTTTGTTCAAGGAAGAGATGATACTTTGCAGTTATTACCCTAATGTTTACCTGAGGGCATCCGCTTTTAGAAGCCAGCGATAGAATTCCATGCCGCTGACCGGTTTGTCGGGCTCAAAGTTTTACCGTCCGTAAGCGGCACAACATCTTCTTCCACTGTACCGATAATAGCGTCAGTAGACGGTATCCATCACAACATCGGGGATAGGCACTCGCCGTTTATTGGTATAATAGCGTGTATATTTCTTTAAGCGTGCTTCATCATTGCCAACAATCAGTGCCACAAAAACAGCGCCGCATCTTTTTGATGTAGGGTCTTTAAGGACATCCCGTTCAGAATGGTACCACCCGTTTTTGCAAATAGTCGGCAAGCATCGGCGGTTTCCACTCTGCAGTACCGGTTATAAAATCCAGCGCGCTCGTAGAATCTGCGTTAGCACCGCCATCTCTACCAATGAGAGCGGGGATGATTGTAATATTTTTTTCGGAAGATTTTCGGATGGAAGCGTCGTCGAGTGTGTAAAGTTGCAGACTCTGCTCTCGCTGTTCGCCATAGAGTTGTTGATATTCCTCAGGTAGAAATGAAAGTGAAGCATCAAAAGAGGCAAGTGCATTCCGATAATCTTTTGCAGCAAAATACAGCCCTCCGAGTTCCGCTTTTAGCCGGTAATAGGTCGGATTTTGTACGAGCCGCGCTTCCAAAATAAGCTCTCCGCTTTTTTTCTGATCGGAAATGAGCCGCGCGGAAACCAGCTGCACATACTCATCATACTCATTTTTGCTGCTTTGCCGCAGCCAATCGCTTCCGAGCATCATTCAGTTGTTGCTGCAACAGGGTATACATCTGCAGAAAGCGCATACAGTCGCGCCAAATATGAAGAATCGGTAGACGGTTCTCGTAAAAAAGCATCAATATCAGTCTGTATTCGCTTGAGTTGTTCAGCGTTGTACCGTATCCGCTGTGAAACAATAGCGGATTCAAGCGTTGCAAGTAGTTTTTCCACGAGCGGCTCCCCGCGCCGCCTGAATAGCGGATATCCGTTTGCATGGAAGCACAAGAGATTCCGCACAAAGTACAGAACAGGATTAGCGCTGCCATAATCGGTGATACAATCGGCGCGAACCATATCCGAGACTTTGTTATAGTAGGATGTTTGGCAAACATGTACCGAGAAAGTTGAGCGTTATCGTTAATCATAGCTCGACTCCTTTTCATATACTTGCGGACTTTGCCGCAATTTTCATTGATTTCTATCTTATAGAGGAAAGCAAAAATTTTCAATGACGGAGTTCTGCTAGACAATACTACAAACCATACCATACGTTTTATATTGCAAACGCGGTATGTGCAGCAAGAAAAACTCGGGAACGTATCTCGGGCATCCCTAAAAACTTCAGTAATTAGAGACACCCAAGTCTTTGTATAAACCGTTTAGGATAGGTACGGCGGGGCTTCTCCTGCGCGACATTAACGCGGAGGCGGCGTCCCTCGAATTCCTTCTCATTTAATTCTGCAATAGCATTTTTGTGCAGCGCTTTCATCAGCCATTTTCAACAAATCCGAAACCCTTTGAACGATTGGTGAACTTGTCTTTCTAATTACAGCTGTCGAAACCACTTTCGCCGTAAGCGCCAAACAAGTTTGCCAAACCCTCTTCCGTGGTTGCGTGGTTTAAATTCCCTACATAGATTTTTCTGAGCCATACTCAAATCCTTTTTACCTTTTGCGGTACTAACAATGAATCCATACGGAAACAATTTCTATGAGACCTTTATTTGATTATGTAAGCTGAACTTTCGGCTCTATCATTAATGGAAACAACGATCACGTAGACACCCTACTGTAGCATAGTTTTTCATAAGCGGTCAACCGACCCACCCGATGTCGCACGACTAATCGCACGCATAAAAAGGCTTACGCACTTTTTGTGTAAGCTCTTTTAAAATGAATCGCTGAACAAAAACATGCGCTTAAAGGATTTGTATCATTGCCAGCCCATCAATATTATGCAAAAAGCGCTTTACGTCTTCATCCACAGAGGTAATCCCCGCAAGTCCGAATTTGCTCACTAAAACGTCCGTTACATTTTTGATAGGAAGCCCGGGAGAGTCTGACCCGATATGGATATTCTTTACCCCTAGCGATAAAAAGCGCCAAAAGAACAATAATGGCACTTTTTGTTCATACCCATGCAATATTGAAGATAATCGGTAAATCATTGATGTCGCTCAATCCTAAGATTTCTTTAAGCTTTTAAGGCAATCAGCGCAAGCGAATAACTATCGTTACACTGCCCTGCATCCAAGACGCGCGGAATACCGTTTATGTCGCCAAGATTCAGCTTGTTATAGCGGTACTTTAGCGCAGCCTGCCGTTAAAATAACCGTATCTTTCGGAGGGCTTGTGCAAAGTCGGTATAGTATGATCGCGTACTTTGCCGCCCATCACAGCCGCCCATAACGACAAACTTTTTAATAGCGCCGCTTTTTACCGCTTCGACAACTTTATCAGCAAGAGCAAACACTTGTGCATGCGCAAAACCGCCGATGATTTTACCGGTCTCGATTTCTTGGGGCGGCGGGCAGGTTTTTGCCTGCGCAATAATGGCGGAAAAGTCCTTGTGCCCGTCTTTATCAGCTTCAATATGCACACAGCCGGGGTGCCCCGCCGCATTTGTCGTATACATCCGTGCCGCATACGGGGCTTTTGTTGGAATAATGCAGTTGGTTGTCATAAGGATGGGGCCGTTGAAATTCGCAAAGTCGGAGGTTTGGCGCCCCATGAACCACCGTAGTTGCCTCGCCAAATGCTTATACTTTTTTTGAGCTTGGGATAATAATGCGCTGGAAGCATCTCAGAATGAGTATAGACATCAACCCCCTGCCCTTCAGTTTGTTCCAAAAGCATTTCAATATCGCGTAGATCATGACCGGAAACCAATATGCCGGGATTTTTCCTTACGCCGATAGAAACTTCCGTCATTTCAGGATCACCGTAGGTTCCACTATTGGCGCCGTCAAGTAACGCCATGCCCTTTACGCCTGCCTCTCCTGTTTTAAGCGTGAGCGCTACTAATTCATCAATAGAAAGCGTCTCATCAAGTAATACGGAAAGGGTCTTTTGAATAAACGCATCAATTTCTTCATCCTCATGCTTTAGAATATTAGCATGCTTCATGATATGCGCAGAGGCACTTTTTAGCCCGTAGATAATCAGCTCTTTAAGCGCCCGCTTATCTTCATCCTTAGTTTGTAAAATACCGATAGCCAGCGCCTTTGCAAGCCGTGCGGAGGTATCGGCGCCGATAAGCACATCAATTTCGGCGTCAGCTTCAAGGTTTGCCTCTTTCCGCAATGCAACGATTGCTTTAAGGGTCAGCGTATTGGTGCGTTCAATCGCGTCGGGATCAAAGTTAGCATTGGTAATAGTAACAAAAAGATTGGTGCTTACCAGATGATTTATTTCTTGTGTTACCGGCAGACCGCGCTCGCGCATAGCGGTGGTAACCACAGAAAGTTTCTTTGTTGCCCAAATAAGGAAATCCCCGAGAGACCAGCGACAACAGGATTTTTTTCCGCAAACGCCGACTTTTTATGCAGCCGGTATTCTTAAATGTCTCCTGACATTGAAAACAAAACATCGAATCCATACATCACTCCTTATGTGAAAGGTAGAACGATACAGACTAAAGACGCACTCCGGCAATTTTAGTTTCGTGCAAATTGCCCATAGAACATTCATCCTTAGCCCCTATACTCTAGCGCTATTGTATCGTAAAGTGGATAGACAGGTCGGTAACATGGGTTACGGTATGGTCGATATTTTGGTTTATTAGCATAAAAAGGCTTACGCACTTTTGTGTGTAAAGCCTTTTGTGGTAGGCACAAGCTCGCCGCAGGAATGATTGGTGCGGGGCTTGTTATGCTGCTCTCGCACCGTTTATCTGCACGCTGCCTGTGGACTCGTGATTAATACATGCCGCCCATACCGCCCATGTCGGGAGCGGGAGCTGCCGGCGCGTGCTTTTCAGGGAGATTGGTGATAGCGCACTCGGTGGTCAGCAAGAGGCTTGCAATGGAGGCTGCGTTCTGCAATGCCGAGCGGGTAACCTTTGCAGGGTCGATAATTCCGACGCTTCATCATATCTACCCATTCCATTTTTGCAGCATCAAAGCCGATACCGCGCTTCTCTTTTGCTTTTTCCGCAACAACTGCGCCGTCAATACCGGCATTTTTCCGCAATCTGGCGGATCGGTTCTTCGAGCGCACGCTTTTACAATTTTTCGAAAAGCCGATCTTTTTCATCTTCGGTTAACTTGGAAACGTCAGCCTTTGTTGAGCGCTTCCGCAGCTTGAATGAGCGCAAGACCGCCGCCCGGTACAATCCCTTCTTCAATAGCGGCGCGGGTTGCATTCAAGGCATCTTCCACGCGGTGCTTCTTTTCGCTTCATCTCAACTTCGGTAACGGCGCCGATCTTAATAACCGCAACGCCGCCTGCGAGTTTTGCGAGGCGTTCCTTGAGTTTTTTTCGGTATCGTATTCGGAAGAAGAATTTTCGATTTGCTTCTTAATCTGGGCAACGCGATCGCTGATGTGCTTTTTTCTCACCGGCGCCGTCGATAATCGTTGTATTCTCTTTATCAATTTTGACGCTCTTTGCCTGACCGAGCTGGCTCAAATCAGCTGTTTCCAGCTTTAAGCCCAACTCTTCGGAGATAACCTGTCCGCCGGTTAAAATAGCGATGTCTTCGAGCATTTCCTTGCGGCGATCGCCGAAACCGGGGAGCTTTTACCGCGCAGGTCTTTAACGCGCCGCGGAGGCTGTTTACGACTAAGGTTGCCAATGCTTCGCGCTCAACATCTTCTGCGATAATTAAAAGCGGGCGACCGGACTGTGCGACTTTTTCCAACAAGGGCAGCATATCCTTCCATTGTAGAAATGGTCTTGTCGTGAATCAATATGTAGGGATTGTCGTATACCGTTTCCATGCGATCGCGGTCGGTTACAAAGTAGGAAGAAATATAGCCGCGGTCAAACTGCATACCTTCAACATATTCGGTAACGGTTTCCATCGTTTGCGCTTCGCCGACATCGATAACGCCGTCTTTACCAACACGTGCGATTGCATCGGCAAGGATTTTACCGATTTCTGATCGTTATTTGCAGAAACGGAGGCGACTACGCAACCTCTTCCGATCCCTTAATTTCTTTTTGCGTTTTTTCTGAATATCGTCTACGGCAATCGCAACAGCCTTATCCATACCGCGTTTTAACTCAAGCGGCGTCATACCAGCGGCAACAGCTTTTTAAAGCGCTTCGCGCACCATTGAATATGCCAAAACAGTAGCGGTCGTTGTTCCGTCACCGGCAACATCGTTGGTCTTTGTCGCAACTTCTTTTAAAAGCTGCGCGCCCATATTTTCAAACGGATCTTCCAATTCAACTTCACGGGCAACCGATACGCCGTCCTTAGTAACGGTCGGTGCGCCGAAGCTCTTATCGAGCAAGACATTACGACCTTTTGAGGTCCCTAAGGTAACTTTTACCGCACTTGAAATTTGTTCAACACCGGAAAGTAATTTTTCCGTGCTTCTTCATTAAACAGCAGTTGTTTTGCCATCTTATGAACTCCTTCATCATTATAACTGAAATTATGCTACGTACTGTAGTTTCTTACGATTCAACGTTTACAGGGGTCAAAAATCTCGTAAACGTTTAAAAAGCTCTATAGTAACATACAAAAAAGGTAAACCGGCAAGTGATTCAAGAAATCAGTTATAAAATCGATCGGTGTTCCTAAAAATCTCACTCGCCCTAAGCGCTAAAAACTGTTCATCGTTAGCTGCCCGCTGCATTGTAAGAACACCGTGTAAGACGCAAGACCGGTTCTCCTCTCATGCCGATACACTGTTTACGGTACAAGAGATTAAGGATTCCCCACTCCTTTATACGCATGCACTTTTGAATCGATACCGTGCGTAATCAGTTCGGGGATTGAGTCTCCGTCGATATCGAGTAAGCACGGCGTTCCCTGTACCGGCAAGCGGAAAGCCGTCAAGCGGCGCAAAACCGGCGGTGTAACCATACAGGGCATTTCCTCCTCCCGAAATAAAAAGCTCATCTTTTCCGTCGCCGGTTACATCGAGCAAAAGTAATACGGTAGTCATCCGCAGCGCCGGTCTTTAACGGCAGTGAGTCCGTTATCGCTCCTGCCGTATTGAATTTAAACAAATGTCCGTCCTGCGAAACAACAAAGAATGCCCGCAAAGAGGCGGAATACGCTATATCAGCCTTGCATACGGTGTTAAGATCGCAGGAGGCAGTCTCTGCATAATCCTGTGATAAGCTGCGGATAGAAAACCTGCCGGCTTCGCTAACAAAAACGCGGCGGCGTACTGTCCTTTTGTTTCTTCAAAGAATACCGGCGCTGCGGCAAATATCCCGTCAAGTTCGATAGGATACCCTTCCACGATTTTTTTCCTTCTTTATTAAACAGGAACAAACCGCTTTCAAATGAACGCGGGAGCGCCGCAACAGCGTCCTTAAAGATAACGGGAGCCGCTCGCAGTTTTGCGTTCATCGGTTCAGAGGTAAACCAATCATCCGTTGTGCCGGCAAAGAGCAGCGCCGAGTCCGACGCGAGCGGAACCGCTATGCCACCGTTAAAAACAACCGGCTTGGGCAGGAGCTTTTCTGCCGTAAGTACGGGATAGCCTGCAAAGGGTTCCAAGTTTTTCATTTACCCTGATAGAGCGAACCGCGCGCCGAAACCGCCCACAGCGCTTGCAACTTTTGAATGCTTTTATTTCGGCGGCAATCCCAGCCTTTCCGTCAAGCGGAAGTGTCGATTCGGTTCCGGTCAAAAGATTCATACTCTTTACATTTGAACCGTTCGTCCAAAAGATATAGGGAACATTATCAGCAGTCTTTGCACAGATAATATCGGTTTCGGGTCGTTGGGAAAGAGAGCGCGGAAAGGCGGGAATTTCTTCCACCTTACGGGCATCGGTTTTTTGCGTATAAAAATCTAAATATACTTTGCGATCTGCGGCAAAACGAAGCGACAGGACGCCTTTGCCGTAATTCTTAAAGGCGGTTTTCAACAGCGTATTTTTGCTCCAAGAAAAACGGAATACTCCTGTCCAGCGAATAGTACACCAAGAATGAAGTTTCCGAGGAAACGGTCTTTGCAATCTTCTTCCATTCATCGGTTTTTACCAAAAAGTTTACCCGTATCGGTCTCTTTTTTTGCACATACCGAGCACTTCAGCGCTATTGGAAAGATACAAATATCCGTCTTGTATCATATAAAAAGGTTCCGGCAAGTTGATCTTAAACGCGCGTAAAAGTCCTAGCAACCATGAGGGAAATACAATACGCGGAATGCGGTTGTCATCAACTACTGCTGAGGTACTGCGATTGATGAATATCGTATCGAACAAATCTTCAAGCAGATAGCGGCACTTCGCTTCGTCTTTTAACGAAATAAAGAAAACGGGAGTTTGAGAATCACGATGAGCAAAGACACCGATTTCGCTTCCCATCCATTCAAAAACAAGCTGATTCAAATCTTTGTTAAAAAAAGAATTTGCTTTTTTTATTCGTTGAATTGAACGTCTTCGTCAGTTCCGGAGGGAAAAAGGTTTTGGTATTTTCGTACAGGAATTGAGGATCACCAAGATTGAGCAATGTCAAATAGGCGGTTCCTTCCCGGCAGACGGGATAAAATAGCCGGCAGTGTAGAGCGCCGCTGAAGGATGGTATTCACTTCAGCTCGTTCCGAAAATCCAATCAATAATACTATGGAAAGAAACCGTTTTTTCATCAAAATTGACACTCAGTTCCGCCGGATTGGGGAATGCGAGTTCGCGCACCATATTTCCAACGATATCCTGTTTTGCGGCAATACCCGAAAAGAAAATATGACGGCTCCGCATATATGCTCACCGCTCCCTCGGTTTGAAGCGCGCAATAGTGCGGTGAGCCGTTTACCGCTCGCTTCGGAATTTTCAGCTAAACAGGAGTACAGCAAATCTTGCGATGTCGCTGCAATCATAAGATTTTTATAAAAACAGATGTAAAGCCGCTGATCTTTGGTCAACTCAAAAAGAAAACCTTTTTTTACAGTGCCGCTTATATTAAACTCAGTTTGCGAAAAGATTCGGTACCGAATCCAATAATTCCGGCTTAACGGCGGTAATAAGAGGAAGCAGCGTGACGGCAGCGGAACGGATACCAATATCCGCAACAAGCGCTGCGTTGTTATCCTCATAAATGGCGATATTAATAGGAACGTTCAGCAGCCGTTTAAACCAGTCCGACTGGAGTGTCGTGTTTGAACGCCATGCGCGGAGATTACCTTGCAACGCTGCCGTTTCAGGCGAAGACAGAATCGAATCGACAGCGCTGAGATATAACCCCTTTTGCAGCGTATCGCTCGCAGACCGTATGGTAACCGCAGCATAGTATCCGTCCGCGATATGCCGCGCAGGATTTGTCCGGTTTATCAATGCATATCCGATCAGCCCTGCAAGAGGAATCAGGATAATCAGTATAATGATAAGAAGAAAGATACCAGCTTTTTTTGAAAAATCCGCGCTTTTTTCCGTTTTTCCCGCTGCGAGGGAGGAAGCAGTTCTTGCCCCGCATCCACGTTCAAAGCCCCCCACCTGCGGGGTTTCCCATTCAGCGTTTTTCCCGCGAGAGGTGCATCGGAAGATGATGTGCTGGGCATTGTTTCGGCAGTCTCACTTGCGAGGTTGCCCGTGAGTATTCCCCGTAGCGCCATCAGAAATTATCCCCCGTATCGCTATTTGGAGCGGGTGGCATATTCTGCCCTTCTGTTGAGTGAGTTTGTCTTTGTTGGTTAAAATCGTCGGTAACCATAGATATTCCTTATTCTTTAATTCATTATTGAAAGTTGATGCAAAACGGACAGAGCAGTGGTGTTTTCCTAACTCTTAGTATATTGCTAAGCAGATGCTAAACAAAACTATTGAAAATAGACGGTGTAGATACAAGGAGACCGCTGAAAATAAAGCGAAAGCGTATCTATGATACGTTGAGCATTTATTTTTCAGCGGGCGACGACAAGATGCGCCGTATATTTTCGATGGTTATTGTAGTTTTTGTTTGAGCGTGTTTAGTTGAGATGTGGTAAGACCAACGGTCTTGGTCAGATAGTTTTCCGCAACAGCTTTTAAGTTGGCATTGGTAACAGCCTTGCCGCCATTCATCTGTACAAACATATCGGTGATAATCTTTGCAATAACCGGATACCGCGCATCGGTTTTCTTAACGTTAAAGTAATTCACGTATGACAGCATATAGTCGTCGGCAACTTGCGTTACTGTAGCTCCCATCAAGGCTTCCAGTACGGCGGCAACCATACCGGCGCGATCTTTTCCTTCATTACAATGAACATAGAACGGTACTTCATGCTGCCCCATAAAGATGAGTCCATCCTTCGGTTTTGCAATAAATGCGGGGTCGTTAAAGTCGATGCCCATATTGAGGGTGATAACCTGTCCGTTTTTTTACCAATCGCTCATAGTAGGGCGCGGTAGCAAGATACGGAGCCATGCTTTTCGGCGCTATCTGCCAGATTGATAACAGTCGCGATTTTAGCTTCTTCGACGAGCTTTTGCCGCATACGGGGCGCGGGCATCGCCAAGTACCGGATTGCACCCTCTGTATAGCCGATTGGCAGCGATGGCGCCTGCTTGAACAACGCGGAAGTTGGCAAACACCGCATCGGAAGCATAATCTTCACGTTTTTCGGATTTAACCAAATGGCGCATTTCATATTCCTGTAAATAGGCGCCCTTTTTAGAAAGTGATAGCGTGATCGGTGTTCCCTCGACTGCGCCGGTTTTACCGCTACAGTTATCGTAGCTCATGGCGATAGCAGTAAACCCGTGCGAAATTCTAATCAGATAATCTCCTCTATTAACATCGCTGTAGGTTGCAACAAAAGGCGCCGTTATAATTTTATCGCCAAGTTGTGCAAGCAGCACATCGCCAAGCTCATATCCCTTTTCTTGTAAGGCTGTTTCGGTGATGTCCGTTGTAAGGTTACCATACTTATCAACCGACGAAACGGTTCCATGTAGCGGCTCATACACCGGCTCTTTAGAACGGTTTCCACCCGTACTGCGCATGACATCAGCAAAAGAAATACTGAACAATACGGCAATCGATAGACGTATCAAACGTTTGTGAATCATAAAACCTCCAAAATTGAAGCCTCACGCAGAAAAAGTGCAAACTTCTTTTCTTAAGGTCGCCTCTAAAAACGCAAGTTTTTAGGGGTTCTCCTTAGTAATTTAACATAAGTATATATGCTAATAAGGGAGAAACAAGCCTTTTTGAAAAGAGGCATGGTTTCTGCACTGTCAAAAAGCTGGCTTTACTGTTCCACACAATACAGTTCTCTATCCGAACCTACTGCTCTTTTTACCGAAAAAAATCACGAAATATAAATGTGCATAAAAGCTAAAGTTTTTAGCTTTACACCACCGATAAAAGATATGGAGATATTCTACGTTGAACCTCTAAAAATCCCTATCAGACATTTAGAGGTTCGCTATTTTCCCTGAAAAGCACGGATGCTTTTCAGTACCACATTTCATGGAGGAAATGCTATGGTTATCAACCACAACATGAGTGCAATGTTTGCACAGCGTACATTGGGCGTTACCGATGTACGTATCGGTAAGGACATCGAAAAGCTGTCTAGCGGTATGCGTATCAATCGCGCAGGCGATGATGCTTCAGGGCTCGCCGTTTCCGAAAAAAATGCGCGCCCAAATCCGCGGCTTAAATCAGGCTTCGGCAAACGCATCGAACGGAATCAGCTTTATCCAAGTTGCCGAAGCGTATCTGCAAGAAACCACTGACATTATGCAGCGTATCCGCGAGCTGGCGGTGCAAGCGTCCAACGGTATTTTACAGTGCGGAAGACCGGATGCAAATTCAGGTCGAAGTTTCCCAGCTTGTTGCCGAAGTCGACCGCATTGCAAGTTCCGCTCAGTTCAACGGTATGAATATGTTAACCGGACGCTTTGCACGTGAAGCGCGGAGAAAACGCCGTAACAGGCTCAATGTGGTTCCACATCGGCGCCAACATGGATCAGCGTATCCGCGTATACATCGGCACCATGACTGCTCATGCGCTCGGTGTTCGCGATCTCAGCGACAACAAAACAATGACCATCGAAACTGCGGACGATGCAAACCACAGCATCGGTACAATCGATGAAGCCTTAAAAGAAAATCAACAAGCAGCGGGCAGACCTCGGCGGATACCAGAATAGACTGGAAATGGCGGTTGTCGGAATCGACATCGCTGCAGAAAAATATGTAAGCGTCCGAATCACGCATCCGCGATGCCAATATGGCAAAAGCAGATGGTCGAGTACACGAGAAATCAAATACTCAATCAGTCCGGCACGGCAATGTTGGCACAGGCAAACTCAAATACTCAACTTGTGCTCTCATTATTGCTGGTAATTTTAAGCGTAACTCTCTTGTCTTTTTGGCAAGAGAGTATACTAGCTATTGTAATAACGGAAACCGGAGGAATGCTTCCGGTATCTCGTTACCATGATCTTTGAAAAATACCCTTTAAGAAGTCCTGCTATAGCAGTATTATTGGTTTTCGGTTATTACATCGGAAGCCAATAATACTGTGTAAAAGCAGAGGGAAAAGGCGCAACCAATTTCCATAACGTTTTTATACAGCGATAATTTCCGGCATGGATGCCGGAAGCGAACTTCAAGGAGGGTTATATGATTATTAACCACAACATGAGGCGCTATGTACGCACAGCGCAACACAGGCATTGTCGAAACGAACATTGTCAAAGACATCGAAAAAGCTTTCCAGCGGTATGCGTATCAACCGCGCAGGCGACGATGCTTCCGGACTTGCAGTATCCGGAAAAATGAGAAGCCAGATCCGCGGTTTGAATCAGGCAGGTCAGAACATACAGAACGGTGTTTCCTTTTATCCAAGCAACAGAGGGATATTTGGCTGAAACAACCGATATTGTGCCAGCGCATCCGTGAATTGGCAGTTCAGGCTGCTAACGGTATCTATTCTGCAGAAGACCGTATGCAAATTCAGGTTGAAGTTTCTCAGCTCGTGGACGAAGTTGACCGCATTGCAAGCCATGCTCAATTCAATGGTATGAACTTGCTCACCGGACGCTTCGCAAAAGATTCTGCGGACACCCCTGATGCAGTTGCGTGTCGGCGCCAATATGGATCAGTCCGAAAAGCTCTTTATCGGTACAATGACTGCTGCAGCTCTCGGTCTTACCGGCGGTGAACAAGGCGGTGAAGGCGATATGATCACCATCTCTTCTGTGGAAGGTGCTAATATGGCAATCGGTACTCTCGACAATGCATTAAAAGCAGATCAACAAGCAGAGAGCAGACCTCGGTGCATACCAGAACCGTTTTGAACTTGCATACAATGGTGTTGCGATTGCTGCTGAAAACCTGCAGGCTGCTGAATCACGTATCCGCGATGCAGATATGGCAAAGCAGATTGTTGAATACACCAAGAATCAGATATTGATGCAGTCCGGAACCGCAATGCTCGCACAGGCGAACACACAACCCCAGTCGGTTATCCGCCTCCTTCCAATAGTGCTCATGAGACTCGGGAAAAATACGCAAACCTCAATCAACAGTGAGGATTTGAGCAAAAGAGATTTCTGGATGTTATCTCTTTTTCCCGCGACTTAAAAGGAAGAAGAAGCCGCGCCCTTCTTCTTCCTTTTTATCTAAAAATTGTCATAAACAATGCAGTGTATGCAGTTACTTTACAAATCATGTAACTAATATGGTTTTGTAAAGATTATTCATAGTACAGCCGACAATATTAGCAGAGAAGGTTTATCCGGATTGACGGTAAAGGGGTTAAAGTATTGATACGAATATTCCCGGCATAGGAGCCGGTAAATATGATAATCTTATTGAAACGCTGATGAAAAAGAGCGTGCCCCGCGCGATTCAGCCGCTCAAGATTTAAAAATACGAACAGCAAAATGCTATTTGGCGAAAGATAAACCAGTTTTCTACCGAAATTCGCGAAAAACACGGGATCTCTACTCTTTTAATAATCCCTTTGTAGAAAAACCGTTACTTCTTCCAATGAACGCGCGATAACGGCAACCGCTGCACGTGATGCGCGCGAACAGACTGTTCAAAATTTCCATAAATCAAATTGCACAAGCGGATTCTTTTTATCAAACGAGATAGCCAAAGATTTTCAAGTTCCGAAAGGTCTTTATTCTTTCACCGTCGGAGAGAAAAATTTTCGGTGAATTGGCAAGGCGGAAAAATACCGGAACTTTATCGATGCCGTCAATAAAAAGGAAAAAGATATTATTAGGATTTCGGAAGTAAAAACTTCGCCCGATGCAGTATCACTCCCTTTTTGAATCGCAGATAACGGAGAGGCAAATAAACTTGAATTCTCCGATGATGCGCTATCCTTTGCGCTCGAAAACTACCTGATAAAAAGAACGATAGCCCTGCCGTTGATGCCGAAAAACTGAAGCGTCAGTCCCCGCGCAGACAACGGAGCGCATTTTATTTTCAAAACCAGTACGCGGCTCGCAACAGTATGTATTGGAATATACCGTATCCTTACAAAAACAATGCCGATATCGCCGGGACAGCTTCTTCTCAAGGAGAAACAAGTCCCTCCGCCGGAGATCGATTCATGAGCAAGTCGGTTCCGCATCGTATAAGGGCATAACCATTACCAATGCACCGAGCGATTCAAGCATCGTGCCGGAGTCCCTCGGATTAAATCAACAAGCCTCTGCCCCTGTGGAAGATTATCATGTACTTTCGTTGGTTTTCCCGCGGGGAACGCTGATTCCGTTACCGCCGCTTGCCGATACTGCAGAAGTTCAAACGTTTAGCATTCCGCTCAGCGAATACGGTGATATTACCGGACTGACCGTACACAATAACAACACTGATAAGACCGTATCGATTGCACAAATCAAAGTATATGACCCGAAAGCAATGGGCGAATATATCCCGGTTAATCCCTGTCTCGCAGGCGCAGGAGGCGGTTCTTACGTTTGAGGGAATTCCTGTAAAGCGGAGCGCCAACAAGATTGACGATCTTATTCCGGGCGTAACATTACAGCTTGAAGATAAAACCGACAAACAAGAAAGCATCAGCATAAAAACCTGACCCGCAACCGGCAAAGGATGCGATTATCGAATTTGTTGCAAAAATACAATCGGCTGTTGGCAGAAATCAATATTGTAACAAGCAATCAGCAAACGGTTATCGATGAAATTGAATATTTTACCGATGATGAACGTAAAACAGCGGAAGAAAACCTTGGGGCGCTTTTCGGAGATACGACACTATCTTCCTTAAAGAATAATCTGCGCCAAATCGTTGCAAATGTTTACCGCAAAAAATACCGATACACCGATAAGGACGTTATCACAAATCGGTATCTCGACAAAGTCGGACACAAGTTCGGGGCTTAACGAAGCGCGGCTGCGCGGCTATTTGGAAATTGATGAAAAACTCGATGAGGGCTTTTAAAAAAATTCCATTGAAGATGTCCGCTACCTATTCGGATATGATAGCGATAACGATGTGTTAGTCGATGACGGCGTTGCGTTTCAGGTATTTAAGCAGATAGACCCGTATGTGCAGCGGGGCGGTATTTTTTCGACCCGGACAAACGGTTTGGCTGCTAAAATTAAAACGAGTAAGGATAGAATTGCGCGGTACGATAAGGCTCTTGAGAAAAAGAACTGGAGCTGCGGCAAAAATACGGGAACATGGACGGAGCGCTGCGGAATTTGCAAAAAGCAGTCGGATATGATCAATAATTTTAGCCGGCAAAATAAAGGCAGTTCCGACAACTAGGCACAGGCAATTATCCGCATAACTGCCGGAAAATGATAACTGAGGAGTATGACTATAAATGGTAATAAAAATTAACGGCGAAGAACTTTCGTACACACTGGAAAATGAAAAGACCCTTGGCGAAGTATTAGGCAGTATTGAAGAAGTACGCTGCCGCGAACATGAAAACAATCGTACAAGTTGCGGTTGACGGTAAAGAACTTACCTCCCATGAACTCGACCTATTATTTAAACAGCCTGTTGATATCGATATTACCGTTGAACTTTCAACATTCTCTGGGAGCGAAAATCCGCAATTACATGAAAAGTTTGACACTAAGAGCTGTCCGATTATGCAAAAAGACTTTGAGCAGATTCCGGTATATATGCAAAACCGGAAAAAGATGTGCAGGCGCTCAAATTGCTTGGAGTTTTTCGGAAAAACTGAATGAACTGTATCGAGCATTACTTTTTATCCGATGTAACGGAACTCCCCATCGATATCCAAATTGAAGGAAAATCGGTTCATGAGTATCAGAAAGAAATAACAGCGCTATTGCGCGATATTGTATCGAGTATCGAAGAAAAAGATATTATTCAAGTCGGTGATTTAGCCGAATATGAATTAGCTCCCTTGTCAAAACTTTGATAAATGGGGTATCATCTCTTTTAGACTAGACGGAGACGGAAGCAGTGCTTGTAGAGGATATTATCGATATTGAAAAAAAGAATTCTCTCATCTATTATCGGGAAGAATTTGAGGCTACCGCCGTTTACAATATTCTGGAAAGAGAACAAAAGGGAAAAATAGACTTTTTAATTGAAGTCAATCCTATCGGTCAAAAAGCAACTCTTCGTGCAACTTATCGATAAACCGGACTACCCTGTATTACCCATTCGTCTTGCATTAAAAAGAAAAAAATACAGCATTTAATTGACTCTGCTGCTCTGCCGCTTTAGGAAAGAAACGCCCGATAAGGGTAATTCCAAGGCAAAGCTGCCGTTTTTAAGCGGCTGTGCCGTTAGGTGATGAGTGTGCAGAAATGTTAGGACTACTCAAAGGCTTATGCTCCTTTTCTGCGGTGTGTCCTAGTATATTTGGAGCAGCTCATGGATGAATATCATATTGAAGGCGGATTTCCCGGTAAAAGGGTACCGTTAAAGGCAAGTGGAAATAAAAAAACGCTGCATTGCCCTGCATCGCCGTCGCTGTCCCTTACCGACCAGCCTGTTACCTTAAAGAACCTTCCGAAATCGAAGATGTGTTCGTAATGTTTCGAAAATCTTTGAATCTTTCGGCGGAACAATTGTTAAAACTGCACAAAATGAATATACACTGCAATTAAAAACCGTAACCGGTTATGAAGTCCCCGCGCCGCTCGCTCAAAAATACGGGCGTCTATTTTGTTTGCAGGGTACCGCTGCTTTGCACGGCACGGAAAAGTTATGATGACGCCACCCGGCGGCGATGTGATCGGACGGCGGCGACTGGATACGCACTTTTGGCGCTGACGGAACTCGGCGCGCAGGTAAAAATAAACGGTCATTTTTATTTACGGCAAATAAGCTCATCGGGCAAGATATTTTTGGATGAAGCGTCTGTAACCGCTACCGAAAAATGCCGTGATGGCTGCGGTAACCGCCGAGGGAGAAACCATTATCACCAATGCGGCAAGCGAACCGCACATTCAAGACCTCTGCAAGCTGTTAAATGCAATGGGGGCAAAGATAAGCGGTATCGGCTCTAATATTTTTGACCATTCAAGGAGTGCCGCAGCTGCACGGCGCTGAGTACCGCATCGGGGCGGATTACATGGAAGTCGGCTCGTTTATCGGGCTTGCCGCAGTAACCCACGGTTCGCTTACCATTACCGACATTAACCCGTCCGATATGCGACCAATAAAACTTGCGTTTAACAAGCTTTGGTATCCGGTGGGAAATCGACGGGACAAATCTAACCGTTCCTGCACAGCAAAAGTTTTAAAGGTAAACTGCGACCTCGGCGGTATGATTCCTAAAATTGATGACGCGCCGTACTGGGCTTCCCTGCCGACCTTACCAGCATTATGGCGGTTATCGCCACGCAGGTGGAAGCGCACGGTGCTTATCCACGAAAAATGTTTGAATCCCGTATGTTCTTTGTCGATAAACTTATCGGTATGGGGGCGCGTATTACGCTGTGCGACCCGCACCGTGCCGTCGTTACCGGTCCCAGTACCCTACATGGTTCCGAGCTTGTTTCTCCCGATGTACGCGCAGGAATGGCGCTCGTAATAGCTGCCTGTTGCGCCCGCGGTGAAAAGCCTTATCGGAACGTGTACCAAATCGAGCGCGGCTACGAGCGCCTCGCCGACCGATTTAAAGCGCTCGGTGTACAGATTGAACGCAAGCTCTATCTGCGTATAACATTGCATACAAAATGATTCCTGCGCTATACTTTTTATTATGAAGTATACACAGTTGCCTGTTTATGAGCAAAAGGCGCGGATTTTAGAAGGTTTAGAGCGGCATCAGGTTATTGTCGTTGAAAGCCCTACCGGATCGGGTAAGACTACCCAGCTGCCCGTCATTTTACACGAAGCGGGATATACGCAGACCGGTACTGATCGGCGTTACCCAGCCGCGGCGTATTGCCGCTCTTTCCGTCAGCGAATTTATCGCAAACCAGCTGAAAGTGCCGCTCGGCGATGCGGTCGGCTATAAGATGCGCTTTGAAGATCATACCTCTCCAGAAACCAAGATAAAGATTATGACCGACGGAATCCTTTTGCAGGAGCTCAAACTTGACCCGTGGCTCAGCAAGTATTCCGTTATTATGGTAGATGAGGGCGCATGAGCGCAGTTTGAATATCGATTTTATCCTTGGACTGCTCAAGCGGATTTTGCAGGAGCGGCAGGATTTTAAGGTGATTGTTTTCGTCGGCGACCATCAACACCGATATGTTTTTCGATGTATTTTAACGAGTGTCCGGTTATCAAAATTGATGCCATGACCCTATCCAGTTACGCTCATTTTTTTGATCCGCCTGCGCTTACCGCTTCTACGGAAACGCTTGCCGCCGAAACCGCGCTGCTCGATAAAATTGCGATGATTGTCGGGCGAATTTTTAAGCGAGGGTCGCCCCGGCGCAATCCTCGTGTTCTTGCCCGGCGAGCGGGCGATTAAAGACTGCATTGAACGGCTTTCCCATGAGCCGTGGTTCCGCAAGCTCTATCCGCTGCCGCTGTGCGGGCGCTTGAGTAAGGAAGAGCAGGAGCGGGTATTCAAGTCCCCGCCGTTTGGAAAAAGAAGATTGTTATTGCAACAAATATTGCCGAAACCTCAATCACCATCAACGATATTGCCGCTGTCATCGACTCCGGCTTGTCAAAGCTGAATTTCTATAATCCCTTTACCTACACCTCGAGCTTGGACGAAGCGCCGGTGTCAAAGGCGTCGTGTAACCAGCGGCGGGGGCGCGCAGGACGGACACAGGAGGGGGTGTGCTACCGCCTCTACACCCGCAAGGATTTTGAAACCCGCGTTATGTACACCACGGAGGAAATCTACCGTACCGATCTTTCGGAGGTGGTGATGCGGATGGCTGAGCTGGGAATCTACGACTTTGCGAACTTCGATTTTATTTCTCCGCCCGGTAAAAAGGGGATTATCGGCGCGGTGGATACGCTCAATATGCTGGGAGCCTTGGAGCCTGATAATAGCCTGAGTAAGATCGGGCAGATGATGTGCCTCTTCCCGCTCAGCCCGCGCCAATCCCGTATGATTGTGGAGGCGGTACTTTATTACCCCGAATCGATTGAGGATGTATTGATTGCCGCGGGCTTTTTATCGGCACGCAGCCCTTTCCTCTTTCCTGATGGGCATGAGCTTGAAGCGAGAAAAAGCTCACGCAGCATTCCGCGATCCGCTCGGCGACTTTGTGTCTTTCCTTAAAAGTGTACCGGCAGTATATGCAAGCGGAAAACCAAAAGCGCTTTTGCGAACGCTTTTATCTCGACGAGCGGATTATGGCAGAAATTGCCAATATCAAAGAGCAGCTAGAGCTGATTGTCTCCGATATGGGCGTGCCGATTCTCTCCGGCGGAAAACCAGCGGATTATTTGACAGCGGTTGCCCGCGGTATGATCCAAATTGTGTGCGCTGCGCAGGGGCGGGATGTGTACCGCAGTCTTACCACCGAAAAATTTCCATCCATCCGGGTTCCTGTATGTATAAGGAACACCAAGCCTTTATCGTTGCTGGGAGATTGTGCATACATCGCGGATGTATGCCATGTCGGTGTCTCCCTTTCCAAAGACATTGTAGCCCTTTGTTGCCCCTGCGCTCCTCGATAAAAAAACGCTGCGCAGAAAATCCGTAGAAACGGTATGGGGAAGGCGCGGGTGCAAACGGCGGCAGAGGCGGGAGTGAAAGACGCGCAAGAGGAAGGCGTATTTGGGAAAGGTTCCGGAAGCGCGGGACGGGTAGCAGTCTACAGTTCGAGCCCTTCACCGAAAGCCACAGGAGGGAAAGGCTCTGGCAGTGCAGGCGCCGCCGGTAATGCAGCAGAAAAACAAGCGCAGACAGTATCCATCTGCGGCACACCGTATATTATACAAAAATGAAAGGGAAAAAGCAGCTCTTACTGCCGTGGGAACAGTTTAGCCGCACAGTGGAGCAGCTGCGGGCAGAGCGGCAGCTGGGAGCAGCCCAGCGGAATGCCGAGCAGAATCAAAGCAGGGCAGTAAGCGAAAAACACCGGCAGTACTCAGGGAGTTCCATACTTGAACAGAACGCTATCGTCTACGACGGGCGGCTTTGAGCAGCTGAAAAACCTACGGGCAAAAATCACCTTTGGAAGCTATGAGCTTCTTGCCGGAGAAAAACTCGGCTTGGTGCTAAGCATCGCAGAAGCCTTTCCCTTGCAGCTCTTGATGCGGAAACTCCGTTCCCGCGTACCAAAAATTTTACGCTGCCCGATGATACAGCAGCCTTACTGGATCAGCTACCACTCATCTTCCGCACCGTAGCGGCAAAGCAAAAAGAGTAAGCAGCTCGGCTTTATCACCCTGTTCAACGACGGAAACGGCACATTCTGGCTAAAAAACCTCGCGCGGCTTTTCACACGGCGCTACACGAAAAACCTCGCTTCCCTGCAGCAGCTTATCGACAGTGCAGGCGCAGGATTGATGAAGCGCAAACCGCGGCGGTCAACAGCCTCTACAGTAAGATCGCAAAGCTGATTTAATCATGCTGATAGCGACGGGCGGCAACCGCATCGGGTTCCCTATTAAACAGATCAAAAATGTGTAATAGTTGCTAATTCAAAAAGTTATATTAGAGGAGTTTGATACTGGAAGATTTTTGTTTCGTGGGATACGAGCTATGATGTCGGCGTTGCAGCGTCGATCAACAGCATCGCCATTTAGTAGATTTAATCAACAGCTTATACAATGCTTGTCTTGGAGAAAGAGCAGAACTGGAAGAGACGTTTAGAGATGTGATGAAAGAGTTGGTTGATTATGTAATGTTCCACTTTAAAAGATGAAGAAGCGATAATGGAACAGATCAATTATCCGGCATTAAAAAGCGCATAAGCAAAAACATGAGCTGTTTGTCAAAGAAATGAAAATCCGCGAATGCCTATACACACGGTAGGCAATTCATGCCCAACTCATTTGCCCGCTTTTTGCGCGACTGGCTTTTTAATCACATCTTAATCGATGATAAGGCATGGGCGCGCCATTACTTTGCAGTTAAAAATAACGCAAAATCAGCCGAAGAATCAAAAAGGGCAGACTTACAATATGCAAATTTGTAAGACTGCCCTTTATGATATGAGAATAGCGAAATACTATCCTTTCACCTCGATCACTATTGAAATACCTGAAGAGTGAAGTGTGAGCTATTGTGCGCTATTTCGAGCCGGTAACGACACGGCTGAACCGTTTTTACCCGCACGGAGGATAAGTTCTCCAGCCTCGTCCAAGGCGGCGGCGGTAATGACGGCTTTAACGTCGGTAACTGATTCCCCTGCGACGAGGGCTCCGCCCTGTTCTATTAAGCGGCGCGCGTCGCTTTTGGTGGCGCATAAACCGCTTTTGCACAAATAAATCGACAATCGAAATACCCTGCTCAAATATGCTGCAGTTTATTTCGACGGTTGGCATTGCGCTTTTGTCGCCGCCGCTGCCGAATGCAGCTTTAGCGCCGGCAAGCGCCGTGTCAGCTTCATCCTTACCGTGTATCTCTTTGGTAACTTCCCATGCAAGCCGCTCTTTTGCCCTCGTTGATGTTACCGGCGCAAATGCGGTCAATCTCTTCAGTGCAAAAGGTGAACAGCAGCATAAAGCGGCGCACATCGGCGTCGTCAACATTCCGCCAATACTGGAAAAAGTCGAATACGGGGGTCATCTCTTTGTTTAAGAAGAGTGCGCCTTTTTCGCTCTTTCCCATTTTTTTCCCGTCGCTGCGGGTAATGAGCGGAAAGGTTAGCCCGAACACCTCATTGCCGGTCTTGCGCCGAACTAAATCGACCCCTGCGACAATATTGCCCCACTGATCATCGCCGCCTATTTGCAGACAGCGGTGATGTTTCTGATGGAGCATTAAAAGTCATAACTTTGCAGCAGCTGATAGTTAAATTCAAGGAAAGATAGACCTGTTTCCATCCGTATCTTATATGCCTCAAACGAAAGCATCTTGTTAACCGAAAAACAGGAGCCGATGTCCCGCAGAAAATCGATATAGTTTAAATCAGCCAGCCAATTTTTTTGTTGTTTTTCGGGAAAGGCGGTCTTTCCATCAAAAACCGATAAAGCGGTCGAGCTGCGCTTTTTATCTTTTCAACATTTTCATCAAGCTGTTGATAATCCAGCATTTTGCGCATCTCTGTTTTTCCCTGAAGCGGTCTCCGATGCGTCCTGTTCCGCCGCCGAGTAGCGCGATACCGATATGCCCCGCATCACGTAAATGCCGAAGCGCAAATTGCGGCACCAGATGCCCAATGTGTAAACTGCCGCCGGTAGGGTCGGTACCGATATAAAACGTAACCGGTCCTTTATCCATTAACGCGGACAACGCTTCCACATTTGTGCATTGCTGAAAAAAATCCGCGGTCTATTAACGTTTGTAAAGCTTTTATTCATAACCGGATAATACCCTTTTTTATAAATAAATGCAACTTTTGGTCAGCGGACAAACGCATCAAACATTTTTTTGATAGGTTGGCATGATAGGAGAGGCTGCGGATAATCTTATAATTGAATACCTTTTATAATTGTGGAAAGGATGAGTCCCGGATTTGTTTTACCTCAGCGCAGAATATATCTACTTACACGGATTACAAATCAGTTTTTAGAGGCGCCCAAATCAAACTCAAGCAACTGACAATTCTTAATTTCCAGCCGCAGCAGGTCTTCCGTCGAGAAAGACTTAAAGTAAGTATAAATAGCCGCTGTCAGCACACCGTGGCAAACAAAAAGGATATTGCCGCCTCCCGTATGTCTATGCGTTACGTCTTCTATAATACTGTATGCACGATGTACTGTCTGCGCAAAGGATTCGCCTGACGGAAATGCTAAAAAGGATTTTTATGAATATATAAAAACTCGGGATTATTCCACGGTTTTTCCTTCAAAATCACCGAAATCTATCTCGTGAAGCCGAGCATCAGGAATAGCCGTAAGCTGTAATGCCTGTTCAATATATGCAGCCGTAGCCCTCGCTCTTTTGAGCGGAGATACGTAAATCGCTGTAATATTATTTTTCTTTATCTTCTTTTTAACCGGCTTGCTAAACTCCTGTGCTTGCATCCGCCCCTTTTCCGTCAGCGTAGATTCCGACACACCGCAAGCCAGTTCTTTTTACATTTCCAGTCTGTTTCACCGTGGCGTACAACAAAAAAAGCTTCATGGCAAAAAGTATACGCAAATACAGTTTGAACTGCAAGAGGCAGCGCTACTGCTTACAAACTATAATTGAACGTTTCTGCGATTACCGTTTCACCCAATTCGGTACGGGCGAGCAAAATTGCTTGAGCCTTAGTTTTAGCTTTTACAGTATGGGTAAAAAGTAAATCGGTTGATCTTTCGAGCCTGTTTAAAATCCCAAATCGATATGTCGGCACGTATGGTACAGGTAAACGTGATATTATCCTCCGTTTTTACGGTAATATAGGTCTTTCCGAAAATGAACCGGTCAACAGCTGCACCGATTTTTCGCTTGTGCAGCACGGATAACAGAAGCCTCATCCGTATTGGCAAGTTCGCGATATTCATCAAGCCCCATTCTGGTAAAAACCGCGTTTCATAAGCCCCATAAGAAGCCGTGTGGAGGTAATATTACTGGAAAAAAATAGGGTATTATTTTCATCATTATCAAGAATAGCAATAATAGATGATATGCGTTTTTCCGTTGTTGCAACTTTATAAGGAAAAAGAAACGGAGAGATTGTCGGTCGTATCATCAGTTAAAGCGGTATCTTTTTTTATCGGATAAAGACAAAAGAAAAGTTTCCCGTCGCAGGATCGATTGGAGGTTGGAGGCGTAAAGTATAAAAAACCATCGGAATCCGTCCGTACGAGTTCTCTTTTTTAAACTGCTGCCCGTACCGGCGGATGGGTAAAGGACGGTAATAGGATAATTATCGAGCGGAAACTGTCTCTCGGGCGCAGTAATGACCACACGTGCCGAAAACGGCTGTGTAAATGGAGAACCAGCATTCACAGGTGCAGGAGTATTGACCGCCTCCATAGAAATAGCCTCCAATAGCGGCTCTATACGATTGCGAGCATCAATGAGAATAGCATTATCTTCCTGCCCGTTGCACGCTTCATAAATAGTGTTGAATAATGCAAAGTACCTTATGTATATCGTAGTTTTTCAACAGCCCGTGTGAGTTCGGGCAGGAGCCGTGCAGCTGTTTGCTTCTCCGATGTTGTTTCGAGAATCGTGTTATTTGATTCCTCTGCCTGAGGGGCTGGTTCCGAATATTCTTGCTCAGAAACACCGCTTGGTTTCGTTACCGGTGTTGCGGTAATCCCTTGTGCTGCACTGGACGCACAAGAAACGGATAACCATAAAAAGCAACAGCCAAATACAGCTCCTATACGATACATACGCAAATGCCTCAACTTTGTAGAAAAAATCAACTCTTATATCGGAACACTTTATGAAATACTTTAGGAATAAAGCTCGTAACCGATACTCACAATAACATACAATAACGTAATAGGAAACAATTGAAAGCCCAAAAAGAAACTTTTAGGGAGATATATTATGCCGGATTCTATAGAGCTAAAATCCTTGCTGCTTCTTTTAGCGATTGCAGAGATTGTATTGATTATTATTGCTTTCTTTCTTGGCGTGAAGATCGGTAAGCTCATTGTAAGCAAACACCTCACTACAGAAATTAAACGAGCACGAGAAGATGCCGTTAAACGGTCACGGGCAGTATTGAACGGACAACTTTCCGAACAATTTGCAGCGTTCTTCCCTGGTTTTCCTGCCGATCCGACGGAAATTCGGTTTTGTTGGGAAACCGGTAGATTTTGTCGCTTTTCCGGGACTTTCTACAGGAACGGTTAAAGAAGTACTGTTCATCGAAGTAAAAACTGGAAATGCCACCCTATCAAAAAGCCGAACGTTCGCTGTGGGATGCCGTCGAAAAGAAGAACGTCCGCTACATCGAGTACCGAATACCGACACATCCGTTATAACCGACAATTTTTACTTTAAGTCTTTATATATTATATAATAGTAGGGAACCTCTGAAAACCATCAAGCCTATCGGCTTGTTCTGCAAGGAAATGGCAACCCATAAGATTTTTAGACAGGGGCATTCTTTGTTTGTGCAGAAATTTTTTTCAAAAATTTCGCACATTTTTCTAGCAGACGGCAAACACACCATGCAGATTAGATGAAAAGCGCAGAATCAAGAGGTTATGAGACCATTTGAACCGCGCAGAGGTTCAACTCTGGTCGAATAACCTCTTGATTCTGCGGGGTATTCAAAGAGGTGCCTGATGCGTTTGCTCTGTTTGTGTCGTTTAAACATAGCTCGCTGCGCTTAAAAATCTTGCGGGCTTTTTCGGCGTCTTCACCGGCGAGCAAGATAACGGGACCGGTACAGCCCATACCCGCTTCCGCATAGATGTTCTCTTTCCAGAGCGCCTTGCAGGCATTTTTCTATGTCGATAACATCGATACCGTGGATTTCTTCCGTAACAACGCTTCTTGGACGGCACCGCTACTGTCTCGGCGCTTGCTTCTTTTGCGGCGCCGAACGAGTCGAGTATGGCTTGTAGCCCCGCTTTTTCGGCAGCCTGTACCTCGGCGCGGCATAGCGCCTGTAAGTTTGCCCGAGCGCTGCGCGCAGAATACGCCAAAGCTGCGGCGATAACCGGAGCGCCCGAGGCACGGGAAACAATCGCTACAACATCGCTCATATTTTTTTACCGGCACAGGGACCGTACCCTGAACCAAGGGCTTCGTAGCTGCCGCCCGTTAAGAAAGAGCTGAAAAAGCTTCATCAGCACATTGCCGGTTAAGGTATCGCAGACCATCACATCAGGAGTGCCTTGCAGCAAATCGTTTCCGCGCATCCGTACCCCGCCATCGGCGCGGTGCGACTCAGTAAAGCGGATTGATAGCCCGCTTTTTGCAGCTTTAACAGCGCTTTTTTTCAATCGTTGCAACGCCGTCGATGTTTTGAAAAGCCCGACCGTCGGGTTTTTAACGCCATTTGCTTTCGCAACGGCAATACCGGCAAAGGTGTTTAACAGCATTGCCTTGTACCGGTCGGCATCGGAAGCGCCGGTAGTGGACGCAATAAACATCTCCTTGCCAAAGCCGGGCGTTACTACTTTCCCAATCGTGGTAACGCCGAGCTGAAAAGTGTAGTGCATCGTTACCGCGGCTTTTTATTTCGCCTGTCTTAAACAATTCTTCCATTTTATGATGCGCATCTTCGAGCGTCGGCGCTTCATACCAGCGGAAGCCCCTCGGTTTTCGGACCGCCGATGAGCACAATATCCAAACCCGGGTTTGCATGGGCTGCCAGCTTTGCCGCACGGATAAGCTCCGCTTCTCCGTGCTCGCTGCCCGACGGTTAAAGCCGACTGGAAAGGCTTCCGCAAAGGCGCCGGTTTCCAGCCCTTTCGCCATCAGGCTAAAGGCATCGGCTATCTGTTGTTTTGTACTGCTCATTTTGCTCCGCCCTCCGCTAAGATACGGGCTGCAACATCACGCATCGCATCGGCGACAATCTTCTTAATCTCCGCTTCGCCAGCGCCGCCCGCAGCGCCGGAACTTCCCTGCCGGTATTCGCTTCGATTAAAAAGCTTTAAACCGTCAAAGAGGTTGGTCAACCACTGAGGAACAAACTCCCCTTTCCAATAATCATTGCGCGGTGCAAACTACCAGCGAGCATATCCCGCCGTGCATGGTAGATAAAGGGAACGCCGGAGGAATGTGTCCCTCGCGTCGGCGCAAAGCTTCAACCCCGTACTGCTTTTACAAATTCTGCGATTTTTCGCGCGGTCAAGCTGACCTTTCATAACCGCCAGCGCCGCAATCATCTTTTGTGTTTGCTTCCGGTACATTACCGGCGCCCGCAGGAGCGGTAATTTCGTGGTTCTGCAATTCCCGCAGCAAACTTTTTCGACATCGGTAATCTTCATCCCTGCGGCATTGAGCGGATCGTAGATGAGCGCTGTCATAACCGCCCTGCGGAGAAGAACCGGAAGAAATTGTATGTTTACCGATTACGTCGGTATTGATAATGGGGTTTACTCCATCGTCTTCCGTAACTAAAACAGCGAAACCGCCCACCATATCCCTCAAGGAGCGGCATTTCTTTTTAACATGATCTTTACCATTCATACCGAGCTTGGGTACCGAACCGCCGGCAACGACCATAACGGTTTTAAAGATACCCGACCGTACGAGCGCGGCAGCATTCGCCAATGCGTGTACCGGCGCTGCGCAGAAACCGCGGATATCGCAGCCAGTCGCATGAACGCAGCCTGCTTTTTCGCCGACAGCCTTTGCAATATTTCCACCTCCGCGCTGGTTCACATCGCCTTGCCGCTTCCTCAGAACATCTCGATAATATACTCGATATCCGCTGCATGACGCTTTCCCCAGCTCCGCAAGATGCCACGCTGTTAAAATACCGCTTCCCTTGGTAACAAGGTTTTTCGAGCATTGTATGGGAGCTCAAGTTCGGATCGGTGTCATGCGCTTGCTTAACGCAACCGACCAGCACGTCATTGTCGTATAAACCTTCCGCTGTATGTGACTGCACCAATTTCTCAATTTCGGCTTTTGGATGACCTTTACCCAACGTAATTGCCTTGCCTTTCATCAACGGGTGATTTTGAATAATCGTTGCCGCTTCCGCAGTAAATTCTTCGGTTAAGTATACCAGTTCAAAGACATCGGCATACTTCATCAAAATATAGAGCTCTTTTTTGCGTTGCGATTTCTCCAAACGGTCCAAAACGATCACTTTTCGGTACACTTAAACCACGGTTCAGGGATGCAAGGCAAATCTTCCGGCTTTTTGTTTCCGATATACACCTGATTGGGCGGATACTGAACAGCTTGTTCAAAGGTTCTTAAATGAGACGGGATGGCAGCAATATAGGATCGGCAGGATCTTTCGCAATTGCTGCGGTCTGGGTTGAACCGTTCCGTTTTAACAGATCGGGGCTGTATGCTAACGTATAGCTTGCCCCTTTAATCACTGCATTTTTCATAATACATCCTTATTGATAAGATATTGAAGCACCTCAAAAATTTTTAATTTTTAGAAGGTGCTCAGTTAGAAAAAAATACCGTCTCATATCGATACACGGTTTTTTCTATAATATGGTAGCATTAACTTTAATTTCATAGCCTACACTTTGAGAAATGCTCTTGTCAAGCATTCATTTTTTTATAGAAGACAGTGTTCGGTTTCTTATTGATCATACGCCTCGTCCGTATTTGAAATAAATGATATAAAGTTATATATGGAGAGATACATCCAGTTGTTCCATCAATAAATTTGAGATAGACGGAGGATTTTTCTATGAATGATGTGTTGGCTGTTATCGATATGCAAAATGATTTTGTCAGCGGGAGTTTGGGTACAAAGGAAGCGCAAGCGATTGTTCAAAATGTCGTAAAAAAGATTGAGACCTTTAGTGGTAATATTGTATTTACGCAAGATACGCACCAAAGTTCATATCTGCAATCTCAAGAAGGAATGTTTTTACCTGTTCAGCATTGCATAAAAATACGGAGGGATGGGAACTTGTTGCTCTGATTAAAAAGCTCATAACCGATCAAGTCTATGAAAAGCCTACGCTTCGGTCTCGCTTTTTGCTGGCGGAATCTTTCAAAAAGTTTGTATGAAAGAACCCCAATCCATTCTATTACACTGATAGGATTGTGCACGGACATTTGCGTTGTATCGAATGCGCTGTTGTTAAAAGCCTTTTTTCCCGAAATCCCCATTCATGTCGATGCCGCTTGTTGTGCGGGAACAACGCCCGAAAATCACAAGGCGGCGCTGCAGGTTATGAAGATGTGCCAAATTATTATCGAAAATGAGTAAGCATCATTTTTTATGAATTGGGATATGTTGGGATATGTCGATTTGACTTAAAACCGATAAAAAGGATATACTGAATACATGGCGCTGATAGATTGTCCCGATGGGGCTGATTTTTGAATTTGGTATTTTTGATACAAAAGAAAAAAATATTTTTTTATTTTTAGAAAACGGTCGGTTGCCGAACGGTAGCGAAGTATCTAAAGTCCTTAAAAAAATATAATGATAGTGATATTCTCGGTTCTTACGGAGAACAGGCATACCGTACGTTTGCGGCAGCCTTATCGTCTGATGCGGCGGAACCTGGAGGGCTTAAACGGATACCGTACCGAAATGTATTTATAACCGAACCTGCCGAATATGGCGCGATTGTTGCCCGCGCAGCGCTATTGCTCGATTGGCTGCATCATACAAAGTATTGCCCTTCGTGCGGCAGCCGGCTGCATTTAAGCACAACTGAAACAGCGCTGGAATGTCCGCACTGCGGTAGAATATTGTATCCCGTAATTGCGCCGTGCATTATTGTGCTTATTAGCAAAGGTGAGCAAATCCTGTTGGCACGGACGTATACAACATATCTCCGACATTTATACCTGCATTGCGGGCTTTATCGAAGCGGGCGAATCCGTAGAAGAAGCCGTTGCTCGCGAAATACGCGAAGAAGTGGGCTTAACCGTCAAAGATATCCGGTACCGCGGAAGCTAAGGCTGGTACCGTATCCCAACCAGCTGATGCTTGCGCTTCCGTGCCGAATACGTTTCGGGCGATATTACCGTACAAAAAGAAGAAGAGCTATCGGATACCGCATGGTTTACACGCGATGCATTACCGCCGATACCGCTCCCCGGTTCCGCCGCGCATCGGCTTATCTGCGGCGACTGGTTTTAAGGTTGTTCACAAGGGTAACGGCAGTATAGAAACAGCGGCGCTCTGTAATGCGGCTCAAAACCTGTGCAAAAATTTTAGATAAAACTTTGCACAGGTTGTTTTAAAATCAGTCCATCGCCCTTTTTCTTGTTAACTCTTTTTCAACTTTAAACCAGACATCGAATACCAGCTTTTCAGCCGGATTCCCTTTTCGATAAAGCGTAAACTGTTGTAAGGAACTTTTCGAGAGCGGGGGTGCATTGTTCGCAGGTGTGAGCAGCTTGGGATTGTCTCCCTTGTATATTGCTTACAAAAACGTGTTCTTCACCATTTATAGTTCCTTTTATCTTGAAAGAAAGCTGAACGGCAGAAGACTCATTCGGCACAATAATACTGTTCGGCTGCGGTTGAGGTTTCGCATTATCATTGCGCTTAACTGTTAATTTTGGCAGTGGTTTTGTATTACTGTAGTTAAAGATTGGCTTCTGAAGCTTATCTTTATCACGCGGCTGCATATCAATAGTACCCGTAATATCCGCGGAGCCAGAATCCGACGCCTTTGATATTTTGTACCGTTGCAGTTACCTTTGTACCCTTTTGTAGGTATCTCTATACGTTCTACCGTCTTGTATTTTTCGGCGTATTTGATATATGCAGTCGCATTATCATCCAAAAATCGTAATTGATACTTGATAATCTGCCCCGGGTTCTTTGCAGAAAATCCTTCTTTTACAATATACTTTTTGGAACTGCTTAAGATCGGTAACCGCCTCGCTGCCCCCTCCGATAATATGAATATTAATCGTTGTTCCCTTTTCCAGTTTTTTTGATTGCCAGATCAATGTCTGCTTCGGCATGGTTTGCTGTCGTAACTTTCAAAATACCGTGTCGAGATTGGCTTTAAGCTCGGACTTTTCCTGCTCTGATTCAATGGTAAGGTAGGCAATGCGTCCGTAAGAAACTGATGATACATACACCGGCATTGTATCTCCCACGCTCTCGCGCGGTATATTGATCATAAGCGGAGCCGCTTCTTGATTCACATCCACGGTGTAAAACGTTTCGACAAATTTGATAAGCCGCCGTTCCTTCTGTTTTCCATCTTTACATTTGAAGCCCGCGGCGATTTTTGCTTTTTAATCCCAGCTGCGCCGAAACCCACTCCTATTTTTAAGCTGAGCTTCAGGCTTTTTCGTTCGTAATTTCCATATCCTCATAGCTTAAATTGCTAGAGGCATGGTAGGTAATACTTTGACTGAGTATCTTATTACGCAGCTCTCTATATGAAGCTAAATTCGGGATAATTTCGCCGGAGGTAATACCTGCTTTTTCCGTCTTTACCCTCCTTATCTTTTACTCCCTGTAAATCAAAAGAGATGACCGCTTTTCGTTTATTACCATCAATGATTTCCTGATAGCTGTCTTTATCAAGACTATCGCCGTGCAGAACGGAGCCGGGATAAATTGAGTTTTGGGGAAGGATCGAGTAGAAGCATATCGTCAAAAGCAGCCGAAACATCATACTCAACCTCTTTTTCGATGTACTTTTACGACCATCCCTTGCGCATTGAGTTGTGGCTCTGTTTCGCTCAGCTGTTGTCCTGGAAAATCAGCTCACGTAATCGCTGCGGAGACCGCGCAAGAGTTGCAGGAATTTTTAAACCCTTTATAGTCGATTTCCTCTTGCTCGTTGTTTTGTCCCTTACCGGAATTACCGCCATTTTGCGAACCGTTAGCATTTTCGCCGTTACCGTTGCCCGTTTTATCGGGTTTAGCGGGGTTTGGAGAAGTATTAGGCTTTTTCCGTTTTTATCTCTTTTAATAACGGTTTTGTTGGCTGCTGGCATCCCATCATACCGAACATTACAAGACAGAGCAGAAGCGCTCCCCATTTCATACGTGTTGCAGGCTTTGCCCTTTTTGTTGTTGCATCAAAAACCTCCTTGCGGTTGATGCTGTCTGTCTTATAGAGCACGCGTTGCAAAAATGGCTCGAAATTCGGAGGAAAAAAATGCGAAATTTGATAAAAAGATGATATTAAAGAGAATGTGCCAAAATTATGAATTTTTGGTGTGGATTATAGTGATTTTTCAAAGCATTTTTCGCTTCTTTTGTGCGCGCATATACTCAAAAAGCCCTCAGGTATTACGCATCGTCTATAATGATACTTTTTTTGCCTGCGCCCGCGTAAGCATCGTTTGAATGTCTTGATAGTTATCCGTTTTAGAAACTGATAACGTATTGCGGAAAGGAAGCGGCTTTTTTTCGATACATTGATTACCGACGTTTTTCCCCTTGCTTGAAATTGCGTAAACTGGTTGGCTTACCGTTCCGCTCTCTCATTACTGCTACAATGACCGCCATAAAGTCCTCCTTATCTTTTACAGCCAGCTTTTTAGCTATAGGGCATCTCTAAAAACTCGGTTAGATTTTTAGAGATGCCCGACGAGTCTAATTTAAGTCTTTATAAGACAACGACTTAAATTAAAACATCGCAATTAAATCTAGGAAAACCTCTAAAAACTTCAGTTTTTAGAGGTTCCCCATAGATAAATTCTACAAAATTGTTGATTTTTATTAAATTTGTTGACTTTATTTTATGATTTATGTATTACAGAATATAAGAGGTTATGCAGATGACGACCGTAACATTGTATGGTAAGGCTTTGCGAAAGCTTCGTGTAGACCATGAGCTTACGCTTAAAGCATTGTCAGAAAAGTTGGACGAGGAATTATCGCCGGCATACTTATCTGCAATAGAGATAGGTAAGAGGGCAATCCCTCGCAACCTTTCCGACAAAGTGAAGAAAAAAACTGGGGTTAAGTGATGCGGAGTATAAAGACTTAAAAAGAAGCCGAATATAAATCCGTAAACGAGGTAAAACTCAATTTTAGCGAAATGAAAAACATCAGGCGGAAACAGCACGCGTTTTTGCACGATTAGTAAAAAAATTTTAACACCGAAAAGTGTAAGAAGTTGCAAAGTATGATGCAGAAGCCCTAAATTGACGGCATGAGGAGAAAAATGTTTTTATTAAAATTTATGGAAAGCGACAGGGAACATCTTATCGGAGCCTTTGATTCCGAAGCAAACATAAAAGCTTTTTGAAAAATTCCGGGTTTTGAAGTGTATTCCGGCGATGAGTATGGCGTTTTAGGCAAATTGCATATTTCAGCCTTAGGCGACTTTGTTGAAATAACTTACGGAAAGAAAAAATTCCCACTATCGAAGTTTTCGTTTGTAGATGACGAAGCCGAGGCGATTGCCGTCGAGGTTGAAGCCTTTTGATGATGGAAAAAGCAAACACTGTTGAAGGATGCACATTTGTCGATGCATACGTAATCGGAAACAACGAACTTAAAAACGTATATCGAAAAGCGCGAGAAGAACTTTTACGTGTAAAAGCCATTTTAGAAAAAAACAAGGCTTTTTCCGTCTTTCGCGAATATCACGGATCCGAAGACGGCGAAGCGGTTACGTATCGGGATGCAAACGGTCAGTACCGATTTTTAATGCACATGGATCCGGGCTTTGTTGACGACCTCCCCGAAGACGATGCCGAATTGGAAACCCTACATCCGTGAAAACGAGTAATACTTTACTCTCGAGAAAAAGTCGCCGTTCCTTTGCCTGCAAAATCACCGGAACATCATGATAGCCGACAGAAAAAAACAATGGCGTAATTTTTCTCTTCCATACATCCGTACACTGCGGCATAAGACACACGCCGCCAACATATTCATCGGAATTTGTGCTATATTTTGTTACAGCTTGAAGCTCCGCAGTCTACGGAACAACCGGCATCTAGTTATTGCAGCCGGGTCAATATTTTTATCCTTGTTCGTCGTTGCAGTCGCGTATCGGTGGTATAAGAGAAATTCAATATAAAAATTTTGAAAAAAACTTGACAACTGGGTAAAAATGGCTCACACTGGAACTACATCTTTTAGGAGGTTTATTTTGAATAAATCATTATTACAAAAAGCGGCAATTATATTGTTCAGTGTATGTATCGCATCGACAGTTTTTGCCGGCGGTTCTTCAGAAACGGCAAAGGCGGAAACTGAACTCAATGTGTATTCCATTATGCCGGAAAAGTATGCAACGCAGATTTTCGCGGAATTTACAAAGGATACTGGCATCAAAGTTAATTTTGTTCGACTCTCTTCTGGTGAAGCTCTGTCGCGTATCATCGCAGAAAAAAAGGAAAATCCGCAAGTAGACTGTTTATGGGGCGGTCCTTCGGATACGTATGATGCAGGTGTCGGAGAAAATGTTTTCGAACAGTACAAACCTGCGGAAGCTGATAAAATTCCTGCAAACTATCGTTCTCCGGACAACTATTGGACGGGTATCGGATTATTCCGCTGTGCTTTCTTACCAATACGAATTTCCTCAAAAATAATCTTGCGGAACCGACCAGCTGGTACGATTTATTAAATCCCGCATATAAAAACGGATTACAAATGGCGGACGCCCGCACATCGGGAACCGCAACGGAGCGTATTTATTCGCTCGTAAAAGCTATTGGAGAAAAAGAAGCATTCGACTATCAGAAGAAGCTTAATGCAAACGTACAACTGTATACAAAAAGCGGTGCAGGCGGCGCTCTGCCGATTGCAAACGGACAGGCGGCAAGCGGCGTATTCTATCTTGTCGATGCGCTCGATATTACCCATCAAGGCTACCCGCTCGTCATCTCCTTTCCGAAAGAAGGTGTTACCTACGGAGTCGAAGGTTCGGGAATTCTCAAAGGATGCAAACATCCGATTGCTGCGCGCAAATTGATGGACTGGGCATCGACAAAAACTCGGCGATTTTATGATGGCTCATAAAATCTGCTATATTCCGACACGCCCCCTGATATAAAAAGTGGATGATCCTGCTCTTGATATGTCAAAAATGAATTTAATAGACGCACCATCCGTATGGAAAGGCGAAAAAGGAAAGCGTATGTCGAAAAATGGATTCAAGAAGTTATCCAACAGTAGAATAAAAATTACACCAGCTTAAATGCAGATTTTTGAACTTTACATTCCGTTGATACACGAGAACTTCAGTAAACGGTGAATTGTGCAAAATGTACTTATGCATAATTCACCGTTGCTGAGTTGAGGATTAGTCATGCATCATAATAACAAGTTTCCGCAAAGCAAATGCCGCAAACTTTTAATAAAAAAAGATCCCGCTCTTTTTGTACGCTCGCAATCATTTGGATTTGTTTTGCGATATTTATTTTTTATCCCATCATCACACTTTTTGTATACGGCTTTTTCACATGGGCATATTTCATCTGAACTGCTCAAAAATTTTTCTTAATGCATATACACTGAAAGCATTGTGGAACAGCCTCAGACCTCGCAGCTGCTGTCAGTATCTGCGGTACATTCTTAGGATACGTTTTTTGCTCTTGTCGTAAATAGGACAAACCTTCTCAAAAATTTCTTAAAATAGCTATCAGTGCAATAACGATTCTGCCCCTTATTTCGCCGCCGTTTACAAGCAGCATTTCGTTGACGCTTGCACTTGGTCCGAACGGGACACTATTAAAAATTACTCGGTATTCCTGATGCAAATATTTACGGATTTACAGGTACGTGGATTTCGAAACACTTACCTATTTCCCCGTAGCGTATATGGTCATATCTGCAATCTAAACACAATGAGTTCAAATCTTGATGACGCAGCATCGTTTAGGTGCAAAAAGCGGACTGATATTTAGAACGATTACAGCGCCTCTTTCGGTTCCTGCTGTTGCAAACTCCGTTCTTTTTGCTCTTCGGTTCAAGCCTTGCGGATTTTTGCAACGCCGCTCATTTTTAGGCGGGCATAAATTTCCTATTTTGCCGACGCAAGCATATTTGCAGATTACCGGTATGTTTGATTTGAACGGTGGATCTTCTCTTTCGTTTTTATTAATAATCCCTGCGCTGTTCGTATTCTTTTTCAACAGCTGCTCGTGGGGCGAAAAAGTTATGTAACCGTTTCGGGTAAGAGCGCTGGTCAATCGGAATTCGTACCATTGCCGAAATGGATGAAAACACTTTGCTATTGCATCGCCTTTATTGTCATTGTTTTTGTCCTCTATTTGTATTTTATCATTCTTGCAGGCTCGTTTGTCAAAGTGTGGGGGAATCGACAATACATTGACACTGCTAAAAATTACCGATACGTTTTTGCAAACGGGAAAAAGGCTCTTTCAGACACGCTGACACTGGTCAAATTATTTCGACGCTGCTCGGCGCTCTGCTGTCCGTTGTCATCGGTTACATCATTCAGCGGAAAGATTTTTCCGGCAAAACGCTTACTCGATTTTTTTCTTCGCTACTCAACTATGCATTGCCCGGCACCGTTGTCGGTATTGCGTATATTGCGGCATTCAACAAACGTCCGATTTTATTAACCGGTACAATGACAATCCTCGTCGCTGCATATATTTTCCGTTACTATGCAACAGGAATCCGATCCGTCATCGCATCGCTACAACAGATTGATCCCTGTCTCGAAGAAGCATCCGCAAGTCTCGGTGCGGGATATGTGCGTACATTTACACGTAACAATTCCACTCATCATACCGGCAATTCTTACAGGTATGCGCTATCTCTTTATCCATTGTATGACGGCAATCAGTGCAACGATATTCCTCGTTTCGGCACGGTGGACACTTTTGACGACACGCATTCTCGAAAGCATGACGGAACTACAATTTCCGCAAGCGTCCGCATTTTTCAATCGTGCTCATTATTATCGTCTTTGCTGCCGATGCACTTATCGCACTGTGCATGAAATTATACTCGATGCAGTTTACAAAAGAAGCAAAACAAAAATTATAAACGGAATTACACGGAGAACACTATGGCAGATATATCACTTGTTTCTAAAAAAATATTACAAAAATATTTCCCGAACGGAACGGCGGTGTTTTTTTAATGCAGTTGATAAAGTCAATCTTGAAGTGGCGAAAGGAGAGATGGTTACATTTTTAGGACCGTCGGGCTGCGGTAAAACGACAACATTACGCATGATAGCGGGGTTCGTAAATCCGACAAGCGGAAGTATCACTATTGCAGGAAAAGATATGACAAATGTGCCGGTAAACGAACGATCAATCGATTTGTATTTCAAAACTATGCACTTTTTCCGCACATGACGATTTACAAAACGTTGGATACGGGTTGAAAGCGCGCGGCGAAAAAGACACGGACATCCATGATAAGATCATCAATGCGTTGAAACTTGTCGGGTTAAACGGAGACGAAAACCGTTACCCCAATCAACTGTCGGGCGGTGAGCAACAGCGCGTTGCCCCTTGCTCGAGTCATCGTTATGGAACCGTCACTCCTGTTGATGGACGAACCGCTTTCGAACCTCGACGCAAAGTTGAGAATTTATATGCGCACAGAAATTCGCAGAATTCAAAGGTCGCTCGGAACAACACGCTTATACGTCACACTGACCAATCGGAAGCGCTCACCGTTTCCGACAGAATCGTTGTCATGAGCCGCGGTAAAGTCGAACAGATCGGAACGCCGCTTGAAATATACGGCAGCCCCTGCCTCTACGTTCGTCGCCGATTTTTATCGGACAGGCAAATATTATTCCAGCAAAAGTGCAAAAATTAGAGGCGATATGATTACTGCATCGATTTCTTCAGTTAATGAAATAACTGCGCGACGAGGATGTGCAATCTCTCCGGCGGTGAATGCAGACGTGTTTTTTGTCGTCCGTCCCGAAAACATTTCTGTACAGGATGAAGATGCCGGTTCCGTAAAAGCCGTCGTGCAAACTTCCGTTTTTGTCGGCAGCCATGTTGAATACGATTTGTTGTTCAATGAAAAACAGCTATTAAAGCAAGTGTCGATTTTTAAGCCGGATATGAAACTTTACAAAAGCGGCGACATCGTATCTCTCGACTTCGACAAAAAAACAACGCTGTTTTTAAATAAGTAAAAGAGAACTATTAAAACTCATTTTGTCAGTCGTAAAATACCCACAGCGCCTCCGCTTAACCGCGCCGTACACGGTCAAACCAAGTTTCGGGTTCCTTGTTCCATTCAAGCGCAATAGCAGCTTCTTCGGGGCTTAAATAGTTTTCTTTTTGCAAGAGCTCGATTAAAACCGAAAAAACAAGAGAGCGATTCAAAGGGGCAGTTTTTCGTTTTTGAAAGTTGGTATCAGCTTGTGCAAATTGATAAGAAAAATCGCTTTTAAACTCACCTCGGCGGCTCCGGCTGCACGTAAGGGACTTCACCGCGCCGATGCTGCTCTTTCCCGTCGAGATTAAATCTTCGATAAGCGCTATCTTCTTACCCGCAACAGCTGCCCCTTCTATTGTGCTGCCCGTTCCGTGATCTTTCGGCGCGGAACGCACGTAAGCAAGAGGTTTATTTAAGTCCTTTGCAATGAAAGCTGCCCACGGAACTCCCGCCGTAGCAACACCCGCAATCACATCGGTATCAGCAGGAATTGATTGTATAAAAGCATTTTGTAATGAGGGTGCGCTGCTGAGGTAAGCCTAATAGAGAGCGGTTATCGCAATAGATAGGGCTGCGTATTCCCGAAGCAAAGGTGAAAGGTTCCGCAACATTAATCTTGACGACTTTGACCTCAAAGAGCGTGCGGGCAACCGCAATTTCTATTTCGTTTTTATCACAATGAACAGCATTCATAATTATACTCCCTAATTTCCTATGCCTGAAATACGAAACGTCCGGCGGGACGGTCCAGTAAGTCGGCGGTGAAACGACCGTCGCGGTAGACTATGCTGCCGTTTACAATAGTCATATAATTTTTACCGATAAAGTTCCAGCCCTCAAAAGGAGACCATCCGCACTTCGATGCTATGTCCTTGCGGTTGAGCTGCCAGTGTACCGCGGTGTCGACAACGGTAATATCGGCATCGGCGCCTTTCGCAAGTACACCCTTGCGCGTTAACCCGAGGATTGCAGCAGGGTTTTCACTCATCAGCTTTTGAAGCTGCGGTAGCGTGATATTTCCTTCCCGCCGCCGCAGTGAGCATCAACGCCAGCGAGGTTTCGGCGCCGGGGATGCCGAACGTCAGGTGCGCCAGTTTCTCATCTAGTGTATGGGGCGCGTGATCGGTGCCGATGGTATCGACGTAGCCGTCCCGGACTACTGCATTAAAAATGCTGTATCGGATTGCGCTTTCAGTTCGGGCTTCATCCGCAACAGCATATTGGCTTCGGCGCTCGCTTCCCGCATACCGGTATGTAAAAAGGTGGTGAGGCGTTACTTCCGCATAGATGGGATGCTGCCGGTTATGTAATTTAGGATTTTGTTTCGCCTTGATAACCGTCCGCATCTCTTCTTCGGAAGAAATATGGCAAATATATAAACCGTTCCCATAGCGAGCATTCAGCTCAATCGCCTTGCCGATCATCTCCGCTTCGGCATGCACAAAGACCAAGCCGCCGCTCTTAAAAAAATTTCAGCCAGCAGAGCGGTGTCTTCAATCAGCATAAGACCGGTACTCACATTCATAAACACCTTGGTGCTGCGCGCCTGCCCACTGTCGATGACGCGTTGAATTTCATCAATATTATTGTTTTTTTGAAGCGCCGAAGTGAAAGCCGAAATTAACAGCTGAAACCCGCGTCGCCTGTGCAATTTTTTTCAGTAAGTGCCTGAGCCGTTACCGTCGGTGGTTGCGTATTCGGCATATCAAAAAGGTCGTTATGCCGCCTTTTGCACAGGCACGCGAGCCGGTATAAAAAAATCTTCTTTATAGGTAAGTCCCGGATCTCTCGTGCAGGTGTGCAGGTCGATAATGCCCGGCATAACGAGGCGACTCTTCAAGTCAACAACCTCGACGCGAGCGTCGGGGTATGTTGTTCTCATAATGTGGTTGCAGTCGGCTTTAATACCCTTTGTTACGACGCAGAACGCCGGTGGATTAAACCCTCCGCACGAATCAATCTCTTGTAAATCCTGTACGGCATCCACCTCTTTTTGAGCAACGCTGAGCGGACATACCCCTGTTTGATGATGATATCTTCTATTATACCGCCGTTGATTACAAGGTCGATAATTTCGTTGCGGACGGTTTTCCCGTTTTTAAGTATGAGCACCGCCTAGCCCTCCGTTGCCTTCCTAATTTCCTCCAAAACCGCGTGCACCGCCTGAACGGGATCGGAATGTTGGGTAATCGGTCGACCGACCACCAAATAATCGGCACCGTTTTTTTACCGCTTCGTAGGCAGTCATCACCCGCGCCTGATCTTCTTTGCGGTTTTGAGCATACGAGCCGCTTTGGGTAAAGGCAGGGCGGACTCCCGGACATACGGTAATGAAACTCTTCCCGAAACGCTGCTTAATAGCGGCAGCTTCTTGAGCGGAACAGACAATCCCCTGTAAACCGGCATTGCTGACAGCGACCGCCATCGCTTCAACGGTTGTTTCAACATCGACGGCAGCTCCGTAGAATTGCTGCAAATCGTGTGCGTTTAAATTGGTTAAGACCGTTACGCCGATGCAAATACTCCGAGAGTTTTTCTTTAAGCATCTCGGCGACTGCCCGCATGGTTTTTCGCTGTTGGAGCAATGCACATTGAACATGAACACATTTTGCTCCGCCGCAAAGAGGCAGTACCTGTACAACGGTGTTGGTAATATCGTGGAACTTTAAATCCAAAAAAATACTTTTTTTGTTTTTCCGTGCAAGTAATCGACAATGGCTCCTTTCGTCCGTAAGAAAATTTCGAGCCCCTGCCTTATACACTGTAACACTATCGCCGAGCTGCTCCACGAGGGCAGCTGCTTGGTCGAGCGTGTCATAGTCCAACGCAACAATCAATTTTTCGCGGACAGCGCTGCTGATGGTTCCGCATTGTGTTTTTCCATATTGTAAAACTCCTCCGGAATGGGAGTCTCAAAAAGTCGGTTGCTTTCGAGACAGCCCGTTTTCTTCTTATTAAACGGTATTGCGAACGGCGCCGCAGCGTTTGAGTTTACAGCGATATGCAGCTCCTCCATCGGGATGGCTGAGACCAACCAAATCCGTAACGGCAGTTTGATGCTTTTTCACAGTACCGTTCAAGACCGTCAAGTATTTCTACCGCAGCGCAAGGATTGTTAAAAAGACCGCAGCCGACCGCAACTGCCGAAGCGCCTGCAAGTATAAATTCGATTGCGTCCTCCGCAGTCCGTATACCGCCCATCCCGACGATCGGCAGCGACGTAACCTGCGACACCTGATAGACCATCCTGACTGCAATAGGTTTTACCGCCGGTCGGACAGTCCGCCGAAAATATTGCCAAGCAGAGGCTTTTGCGTATTGATGTCAGATGCCATACCGGAAACCGTGTTAATCAGCGACAAGGCATCCGCGCCTTTGAGCCTCCGCGATGCGGGCAAAAACCGTAATGTCGGTAACGTTCGGCGACAGCTTCACGATGAGCGGTTTCCGGCTTGCCGACCGTACCAGCGAGACCACCCGCTCCGTTTGCGCCGAATCGGTACCGAAAGCCATCCCCCGTGCTTTACATTCGGACAGGAAATATTGAGCTCTATACTGCAACTTCCGCAATGCCGTCGAGCCGAGCAGCAAGTTCCGCATATTCTTCTACGGTTTTACCGTTAATATTCATAATCAGCGGAATGTGCAGCTGCGGAATAATTTCCGGCAATACCCGCCGCACAAACTCATCATAGCCGACATTTTCTAAGCCGACACAGTTGAGCATACCGGACGGCGTTTCTGCAATCCGCACTCCTGCATTACCATCTCGCGGCTCAAGCGTTACCCCTTTCAGTACCGCAGCGCCGAGTATATTGGGATCAAAAGAAATCCGCATAATCGGTACCGTAACCGAAGCAGCCGCTCGCCGTCATCAACGGGTTCGCTAAATGTAAACCTAAAAAAATCTAATGTCAGTTTGCTCATATCATTCTCTCATTTTTTTACGGCAATTCGTGCGGGAATAAAAAGCGAATCAAAAAAACAGGTACGTCGGCGCATACTTTTTTAACCCCCGCAGCCGTTTGAATGGAACATCCCATACAGGCGCGCACCCGCACGCCATCCGGCGTTCAAGGGAAAGCTGACAGGGTAACTGCGCCGACTGCGAAAAACGCACGTATTTTTATTCAGCATCGCAGTAGGGACCGCAGGCATAGAGCATCGCAATGTCCGCAGAAGCAGCCCCCGCTACTGCGGTGTTTTTTTCAATATACGCTGAAAGCACGTCCGGCACAAACCCGTGAATACCGAGGCTGCCGTCATCGGTACAAAGGATGAGTTCAATATCCGCAGGCAAAGTAAAAAATCGATAAGTTCTTGAATATGCCGGTCGCGTCCTCCCTGCAAAATAATGCGCGCTTCCGGCTGCCTGCTGCGAATTGCCCGTATCAGTTGAGGCAGCGGTGCAAGTCCCGATACCACCTCCCGCGATAATATGACGAGGAGCTGGCGGAAGGAATCATAAAGCCGTTCCCCAAGGGACCTTGAATAGCAAGGCTTTTCACCGACGCGGTACTGCGTTAGTTCTTGTGTGCCGGCGCCTATGGGACGATACACAAAACTCAAGGTTCCCTGTTTCTCATCAAATGCATACAGACTGATGGGGCGAGGTAAAATGTGGGATTTATCGTGCAAACAGATCATGTAAAAACTGTCCCGCACGGGGAAGCGCGGCGCCTTCCAGCCTCCGCGTCAATCGGACAGTGAGACAGTAACAATCGGCTCCCGCATATTCATGGGAAAACAATTTCGGTTTTTCAAAATGCTTTTTCCACACCGATGTTCCATATCGCTTCTCCGCTAATTCAAATTCAACTTAATGTCAGCAATCGGAATAACTCGTTCACAGTAAAAAAACACTTGTAGCAATCTTGCCCATGCGAATGTACTTTTATAAACCGAGACGGAACTGCTTCATTATTTGAAATACATTTAAAATTTTCGCAATGCATAAACGCTTCAATTTCATCAGGTAATTCAAGCGGTATTTTTTGTACAACCTTACTGTCTTTAATGATGTTGACCGTCGCATGGGGCGCCAACAACGAAATTTTTTCAAGCTCCGATTTCGTCAATATTTTATCAGCAATCTTAATGAGCCCCTTTTTTTCTTGTGCGCCTTGCTATGCAAATTAAAACCGACGGTTACCATATCGGTATACTCTTTTTAATTTCAACATTTTTGACGATCGCAAAGGTGCGCTCCGGCGGTATATGGTCAATTACTACTCCGTTTTTCCAATGCAGTTATCTGTAATTCCATCATTCAACTCCTTCTGACTTTAATACACTTCATTCCCTACTACCGTTCTAGGGAGAGCATCATCATTGCTTGTCTAATCGGGATGCCGTTCCGAGCTTGCTCAAAATAACGCGCATATTTTGTAGTGTCCAAATCTACATCGATTTCATTCACACGCGGCAGCGGATGCATGATAATCATATCATCTTTGCACTTACGCTTCTATGTTGCCTCTATTGATGATATAAACGCCTTTCACCTTTTCGTATTCTTCCGGATCGGGGAAGCGTTCGCGCTGAATGCGGGTCATATAAAATACATCGAGTTTATCCAAACAGCCGGTAAAGTTTTCTTCATATAGTAAATAACTCCTGCATCATCCAAATCGTCAAGCAGATATTGCGGCATAGAAAGCATTGACGGAGAAACAAAGTAGATAATCGGATGAAAATGCTTGAGCGCCTTAACCAACGAATGGACGGTACGACCGTATTTTTAAGTCGCCGGTAAAAAGCAATGTGCAGATTTTTCCAAAGTGCCTTTTTTTCTTTTCATAATGGTATACAAATCGAGGAGCGTTTGACTTGGGTGCTGGTTTGAACCGTCGCCGCCGTTTAACACCGGCTTATGAGAAACGGAAGTTGCAAGGCGCGCCGCTCCGTCCAGCGGATGGCGAATAACAATGATGTCCGAATAAGATTCCACCATGCGTATGGTGTCCGAAAAGGATTCTCCTTTTTTTAACCGATGAATGTTCCGTATCGAAATAGAGAATATTTGCGCCGAGCCGCATTGCAGCCGACTCAAATGACAGTTTTGTTCGCGTGCTCGGTTCATAAAAACATGGTTGCAACAATCTTGCCGTGCATCAGCGAAAGTTTTTTCCTCATCGGACATTTTTCTATTGCTTCCGCCTTTTTTTCAAAATGAGCAGAATTTCTTCTGCGGTAAAATCATTCATTGAAATGATATCCTTCTTCCCGTTTATCATAGAACCTCCCATAAAAAGTCAAGAAGAAAGTATCAACTTTCGATTGACTTTTTACGCGCGTTCGCAACGAAGTGAGAACGTGCATAAGATATACAAGTTTGCGCTTGAGCAAACTTGAGTAAATAAAAGCCTGAGCTATTTGTACGGCTTTTTATTTTTACACTCCTCAAGCAAAAAGGATACTGTCTTCATTTAGAAAACAGTATCCTTATCGGTTACGGTAATAATGCTTACCGGCAGTTGAAAGGGTAAACGCCTGCGAATTATACCCCCGCGTTTTTGTACAAAGATTGTATCGATGTTGCCGTAAGCGCTTTGCCATTATTGCCTCTTTTTAATTTAAATCTCGAACTTGTAACATAAAAAAAGACGGATATGTCAAGTATTGAGTTGATCTGTGGTGGGATTGGGTAAGTTGTAAAGAAAGTGCTCCTGCCTTGTTCAAGCAGAAAAAAATATGTTAGACTGGGCTATAACATCATAATCAAAGTTTTAGGGAGCGTACAAATTTCAAAGTAGGTTATAAAAGAGGGAATTTCTACAAGCGGCAGGCTTATCGGTTCGTTTTATGGCAATCCATAACCTATCCGCTCAAGCACATTACAAATTGTTTTTTTGAAATCTCCTGTATTTTAGTTGTGATGCTTTAATGAGCGATCGATGTATAAAACTTCATTGAAAGCCCATCGAGGATAATGAAAAAGTACGCTGCTTTTTGTCATTTCTAGCGCATCTTCTAAGAGGCTTATCTGAATTTTTCAGATACTCACGTAACCGGTAACATACAGAAACCAATACGCCCCTGATGAGAAGGAAGTTAGGAATGTCTCATACATCAATATCTTCAACGCAAAAAAATTATTTACTAAGTATGGTTCTATTTTTGATGATAACTGCATTTGCCGTTATCCCCGTCCTTGTGGTTGGAATGATCAATTATTTTACCGGCTTACATAAAAATTACGAATCATATAACCGGCAGATCAATTTTCGCTGCGAATAGTGTCGATAAGGAAGTTTCCAATTTTATTGCCGACTTACAGCAACTGAACGATGCTTTGGCACAACTCACCCTCGTGCAAGATGCGGTCGATCACCTTACTTCGTACATTCGTTCTACTGTAGACGATTCAGCGATTCCGATGGATCCTGCGCTTTTTGGGGCGGAAGAAAAGAGCGTTCGATATGATGAAGTCGTTTGTCGATCGATTTCCTGACGTTATCTATATGACCATTGCCTCAGAGCGTAACGGCGGTATCGTGATGTATCCGCCGAAAGAACGTACGGCAGAATATGATGCGCGAACGCGTTCTTGGTACACAGAATGTAAGGACAGCCCATCCGATCAGGTCTTATCCGATTTGTATATCTCATCCACGAACGAGTTGTCGATAGAAATTACAAATAAGATAAAAAGATGGAAATCAGTTCAAAGGGGCATTTTCTACATCGGTGAATCTTTCCTATCTGCAAGCGCTGGTTAAAAGCTCGTAAAATCGGTATTGACGGCTATATGTTTATTGCCGATAAAACTGGTATCGTTATTGCGCACCCGCAAAATCAACAAATAATCGGACAGTCGTTTGAAACGTTAAGTCCGCGTTTAAGTGAATTGTTAACGACAACGGATACTCCACTAGAACAAAGAATTGATGGCGTATCGTATATTTTTTTCAATCACATCGTTCTGCAAACTCAAAAATATCGATTGGCTCTATATCACTGTGATTGAAAAAGCAGGAATATGAATTGATTGCGCGGGCGATGGCATGGAATTTATTGCTCACGATTGCCGGTATTCTCTTATTTGCCCTTGGTGTAGGTTACTTAGTCTCAACCTATTTCTTGAATCCGTTAAAGAGAATTATTGGTGTATTATACGATATTGCGCGAGGCGAGGGAGATTTAACGGTTCGATTACCTATCGCGGGAACGGCGGAAATTGCAAAAGATTGGGGACTATTTTAACCAAACGATTGCAAAAATCGGCAAGTCTATCCGGCACGTCGGCGAAAAATACCAATATAATGGAAGAAATCGGCAATGAGCTTGCTGCCAACATGACCGAAACAGCTGGCGCTGTCAATGAAATCAGCACAAACATCGATTTAATAAAGCGGCAGGGCTTTGATGCAAGCGGCAAGTGTAACAGAGATGGCGGCGACCATCGAAGAAATTGTCCGCACGATTAAGCAGTTAAATGGCAGCATTGAAATCCAAGCTGCAAGTGTTTCGCGATCTTCGTCTTCCGTAGAGGAAATGGTTGCAAAATATCGCTTCCATCGGACACACGCTTGAAAAATGACGATGTTATTAAAACGCTTACTGCCGCGACCGGTGAAGGGTAAAGCCGCGCTCGCAACCGCGAACACTGTAACGCAAAAAGATCGCCGAAGACTCTGGGTCGTTGATGGAAGCGAGCAACGTTATTCAACATATTGCATCGAAAACAAAACCTGCTTGCAATGAATGCAGCTATCGAAGCCTCTCATGCCGGGAGACGGGTAAAGGGTTTGCGGTTGTTGCGGGCGAAATCCGTAAACTTGCAGAAAATTCTGCAATGCAGGCGAAGACAATTACCACAACGTTGCAAGCTTTATCCGGCGAAATTGACACGCTCTCTTCTTCGTCACAAATGGTAGACGAAAAATTTAATATAATATTTACCCTTACTCAGCAGGTAAAAGAGATGAGCGCTCATCTGACGGAATCAACGCGAGAACAGGAGCACGGAAGCAAAGAAGTGTTGGCAGCTATTAAGACTATCAACATGGTTACAACGGAAGTTCGAGCGGGTTCTGATGAAATGTTAAAAGGCGGACAGGGTATGTCCATGGAAATGCAAAAATTGGACGATCTTACCCACGTTATCACAATGAGTATGAACGAAATGGCAGCCGGTGTTATACAGATTAACAATGCCGTGCAGGAAGTGAATGAGCTAACCCAAAAAGAATAAGCGAAGTATTGCAAGCCCTTGCAGACGAAGTAGGCAAATTTAAAATATAGCTCTGACGCGCCGGCTACGCAATACAAACTAAGAATTTTATAAATTATAAATTTATTTTAGGGAAAGGTGGAGTTTTTTTGTATAGATGATAAAGTTTATCTTTATTGTAAAATAAGTAATGCTAAATATGGATATTCAGAATATGTTGAATGTATAATGAAAAATAATACTTTCAAATTTTTCACAATTCCTCTGAAATAAAAGAAAAGTAATCTAATAATTAATGATAAAGAATATAAAAGTTGATTTGGATGGTAATTTTTGATACATCTAATGCTGCAATATGGTTATTCAGCGATAGATATTATGTATTAGAAAAGAATGGCATTGATGGTGAATTATACACAAGTAAAGGAATATGAACATACATTTGGAAACACAAAAAGATGAACTAATAAAACGATTTCTCGGTCTATTAAAAATACCCCCGAATGACATACCGGATTATTCAAAAGTTCAAAAAAATCAATTACGTCTTTTTGGAAATTTAATATATGCCCCAAACGGGTATATTTTTTAAGAGTACAGATTTATGAAAGTTTTTTTAATTCTTGTTCCTGTTATAAAACAGAATCCGGATTTTTAAGGAATCAGATATGCGTAAGGATAAAAAGATTTTTATTGTATTAATGCAAAAATATGAAGTAAAATCAACAACCTCGACGCAAGCGTCGGGATATTGAACCCTCCGCACGAAGAACCATTCAAAGCCTCACTTTATTTTTGAACACAGCTGGTAAAAATCAGGCTTGAAAAAAACATATTTCATGTATTAAAAATACAAAAAAATCGTTCCAACAAAAAAATACTTGGGACATACCATTGAAGAAGTGGTTATAAATTGCAAAAATCTTCTATAAAAAAACTTTATAAAAAGAGGAAAAAGTATTGAAAAGGAGTAATAGTATGATGACGAATCTTGTGTATTCCGTATTGGCGCTTGTCCTTGCAGGGGAGTATTGCAGCGCTGTTGTATGCCTTTGTAAAAACGCGCTGGATTAACCGGCAGCCAGTAGAGAACGATGACTTACGGCGCATCAGCGGTTATATTTCGGAAGGCGCAATGGCTTTTTGAACCGTGAATACAAGGCGTTGGTGCCTTTTATTGCAGCGGTTGCTTTGTTTTTGGCTGCCGGAAATAAAGGCGAGCTCAAAATGGAAGCGCTTACCTTTGTATTAGGCGCAGCGGTATCCCTGTTGGCAGGATTTATCGGCATGAAAGTTGCAACCGCGGCAAATGCACGCACCGCGCAGGCGGCAAAAACGGCGAGGCTTACCTCGGCGTTAAAGGTTGCATTCTCCGGTGGTAGCGTTATGGGTATGAGCGTTGTCGGTCTTGCATTATTCGGCTTTTTATTGTAATGCTTATAGGAACTCTGACGTATGGAACGTCAATCGAGGACCTTTTATAATATCACCCTGCCGCTCGGAACCGCCTTTTTCGCTTGGCGCTTCCTCAGTCGCGCTTTTTCCCGTGTCGGTGGAGGCATCTTTACCAAAGCGGCAGACGTCGGTGCAGACTTGGTCGGTAAAGTAGAAAAAAATATCCCCGAAGACGACCCGCGCAACCCCGCCACCATCGCGGACAACGTCGGTGATAACGTTGGCGACGTCGCAGGTATGGGCGCCGACCTCTTTGAATCCTTTGTCGGCTCGTTAATCGGAGCAATGATTCTCGGTTTAACTGTCGCCGCTTCCGATTCCCTTAAATTAAAGCTGATGGTATTGCCGCTGTTGATTGCCGTTTTGGGTATTGTTGCCTCCTTAGTCGGAACGATATTTGTGCGGGCAAAACCGGGAAGCGACCCTCAAAAAGCATTAAACGCCGGTACTTTCGGTGCGGCAATCCTCGCGACCATCTTCTTATTTGTCGTATTAAAGTTCTTTATCGGCGAGGAAACCTTTAACGGAAATGCCGGTATGTACCATATTTTCGGTGCGACAATCACCGGTCTTGCTTCCGGCGTACTTATCGGGCTTTTAACCGAATACTATACCGGTACGGGTAAAAACCAGTTGTTTTCAATTATGAATTCATGCGAAACAGGAGCTGCAACGACGATTATCACTGGTCTCGGCGTCGGTATGCGTAGTGCATTCCCGACCATCGTATTGATCGGAGCGGCAATCTGGGGCAGCTTTAGCTTGTCAGGTCTCTACGGTGTCGGTATTGCGGCAGTCGGTATGCTGGTTACGCTCGGTATTCAACTTGCCGTCGATGCTTACGGTCCCATCGCGGATAACGCAGGCGGTCTTGCTCAAATGGCGGAATTCCCGGGCGAAGTACGCGAGTACCGACAGCCTCGACGCCGTCGGAAACACTACCGCTGCAATCGGAAAGGGGTTTGCTATCGGTTCCGCAGCATTGACCGCCATCATCCTTTTCACCTCATTTAAAGAACATACCGGCGTCGATATTGTCGATATTACGAATATTCCCGTTCTGACCGGTATCCTGCTGGGCGTTGCGGTTCCTTTCCTCTTCTCCGCTATGGCAATGTCCGCAGTCGGTAAAGCCGCGTACAAGATGATAGAAGAAGTACGCAGTCAGTTTAAAACAAACCCGGTATTTTGAACAACACCGAAAAGCCGGACTATAAGCGCTGCGTAGACACGTTAGTACGCAGACTGCCATCCGCGAAATGGTTGTTCCCGGTCTTGTTGCCATTATCACCCCGATTTTTAGTCGGCTTTATCGGCGGTCCGGCGATGCTTATCGGTTTGTTGACGGGCGTTACCGGCTCCGGCGTTGTGCTCGCCATCTTTATGGCAAATTCCGGCGGCGCATGGGACAACGCAAAGAAGATGATTGAATCGGGCAGCGGCGCAGGCAAAGGCTCCGAATCACACAAAGTAGCCGTTGTCGGTGATACGGTCGGTGATCGCTTTCAAAGATACCGCCGGTCCTTCAATCAACATTTTGATAAAGCTGATGTCGATGGTTTCATTGGTTATTGCACTCGATGCTGAAAACATTCTGGGGCTTATAATCTGTTGGCGGATAACATAAGCATTCTGTGTAGAACTTGCCGTAATACGCCTCGATGGGTGTAAGCCGCAATGCAAAAGCCGGTTTATGGTTATCCATAGATCGGCTTTTTTATATGGAGGCGTTTACCTCCGTTCGGCGTCCATGGCGATAAAGGAACAGCGGGTATTAAACCTGCACAAATAAACTGCGGAAAAATTTTGAAGAAATTTCACGCAAAAGGAAGAAAAATGGAAGAATGTATTCGGCATTATATTCTACTCCCCAATTCGGCGGCGGCAATGCAGTTGTATGCCCTAATGAATGAGCACGGGTTTGCCTGTACACCAGCACCGACCCCGCGCACTGCGGATCACTGCTGTGGCATCTCTATTTTATATGAAGATAGTACATTACAGCCTGCCATTAAATTGCTTGCAGAGAAAGCAGGCGTTCCAATCGATACGTTTTATGAATCAGTCAATACCGATAATCCCGATCGGATGAAGTTTTTGTTAATTGCGCTTAGCTGGTGGAGAGGCGCTATTGTTTTATGAAGACACTAAGGAATATTATTTTTAAAAGATACACACCCATTTAATTGTATAAGGGAATATATAAAAATAATACATAATTTACCCGCCGACCACGTGACGCACTTGCCGCAAAACAATCTTGATCCTAAAAACGTATCCGTTTTGGCAGGCGAGGTATGAATACCAAATCTAAAAACAATTCCTTAAAAACATTTTGACAGATGGAATTTTTGGAGGTGTATCCTGTATGTAAAAGCTATGAAAATGTTTTTCTAAAAATGTTTTTCATAAAAATTAGATTCGATGCGAGGATAATATGAAAGCGTGGGAATATATTTATGATTTAACAAAAAAATGCCGTTCCGGTGGTGTTATCGGAAGACGAGCAAACATGGGAGGCGTCGAATGCCGCTGAAAAGCAGGTGGACAATATGCTCCGCGTGTACTGGGCAAGTCATGTGCCCGGCTCTCATGCTCCTGAAAGTGTGGTGATTGCCGCGGTTCAGTCCATAGAAGCGCTGGGGTGCGATGTAAGCGCCGCAGAGGAGTTGATTCCTGGAAAGGCTTGATGCGCTAAAACGGAATGATATGGAAGGCGCTGCAAAGGATCACTGCCCGCATATTTAATATCCTTTTTATGTGCCCGAGCGATACCTCAAGTGACTATTGGAAAAGTAAGCTGTATCAAAGCTTCAATGAATATGAAAAAGCAATCGAGTTTCCCGAATCAACCGTGGAAACACTGCCGAATGCCGTGTTGTACGATAAAACAAAAGTAGCGTGGCTTGGTAGTTTTATGCGGCGGAGGCTTGGGAACAGCGCTTGAAGGGTATACAACGGCACAACTGAAGAAAAAAATTCGGCGAAATCCGCACTTATGTGCGTAACCCGAATACTTACAACGATGATATAACATACGAAATTGCATTTCTGGAGGCGTGCTGCAAAAGCACAGGGGATGCCGACAAGCGCCGATATTGCCGACCAATGGCTGGAGTTAATACCCTGCGGTTGGTCTGCCGAACAGGTTGCATTGGATAATTTACGCAGAGGGATGTATCCTCCGGAAAGCGGTTTGTTTAGGAACCCCTACCGTGAATGGATCGGTGCACAAATGCGGGGCGCCGTGTGCGGTCAGGTAGCTCCGTTAAATCCGCGAAAGGCTGCACTGCTTGCATGGCGCGATGCGGAAATTTCGCACCACAGGGAATGGAATTCTCGGAGAAGTGTTTAACGCCGTTTTGGTCAGCCTTGCATACAGGGGGAAGATCCTATGCGGAGATGTTTGGAAAAAAAGCCGTTTCCTATATTCCTAAAGGATTCTGAATATGCCTCCGTGCTTCACTTTGCATTAGCGCAGTGTATGAAGAAGCAGGATTTTTTTATGAGGCATGGGCGGCATGCGAAGAAAAATACAAGCGGTATAACTGGATCCATGCGTATCCGAATGCAGCGGCAGAAGTAGTTGCGTTGTATTTCGGCAAAGATAATTTTAACGATGTCATGCACTATATCGCGATGTGCGGTCAAGATGTCGATTGTAATGCTGCACAGCTGGGCGCTGCGCTTGGTGCAAAGTTAGGTACAAAGGGAATCGAAGATCACTGGACGGATCCTTTTGGTGATGAAATTATAACCTATTTACGGGGAAATAAAACGGTAAGTTTGCAAGAACTTATTAACAAGACCGTATCGGTCGTAAAACAATGGAGGATGTATGAAAAAGATTCTTTCTGTCGGTCTGTTTGTACTGTTAGGCGTGTCTATGTTTTGCTTTCGGTGCAAAAAGAGAACAGCAGTTCAAAGGAACCGAGTGTCGCGCTGATCATCAATGGAAACCTTGGAGATAAGTCTTTCCATGATTCCGCAAACAACGGTATGAAGATGATCGCAAATGAACTGCATTGCAAAACCAAGGTAGTTGAAGTCGGGTATGATGACTCAAAATGGGAACCTGCATTGCGTGATCTTTGTGATGAAAAGCACGATATTATTTTTTTGCGGAACGTGGCAAATGCAGGCGCTTGTATCAAAGATAACAAAAGATTATCCGAATCAAAAAAATCATCGTCTACGATACGACAATGGATTATGCTTCCGATTCTGCGGGGCTGTTTAAAAATACCTATTCGATAGAATACAAGCAGAATGAGGGTTCCTTTCCTTGCGGGCGTACTTGCCGCGGAAATGACAAAGGGAAGAAAAATCAGGGTTTTATCGGCGGTATGGATAATACCGTTATCCTCGATTTCTAGTCGGTTTTATACAAAGGTGCAAAAACCGTTTCTCCCGATATTAAAATCATTTCTTCTTTTGTCGGAAATTTCAGCGATTCTGCAAAAGCAAAAAGAACTTGCGTTGACACAGTATCAGATGGGTGCCGACATTATCTTTGTTTGCGCATCGAATGCCGGAGAAGGTGCGCTGCAGGCTGCAAAGGAAAAAGAATAAATTCATTATCGGTGTGGATAGTGATCAGGCTATGCTGTATAAGCAGACCGATCCTGTTTTATCAAACCTCATTATCTCTTCCATGCTGAAACGCGTTGATAAGTCTATGTATCTTGCAATGAAAGAAATACAAAGCAATACACTGGTATGGGGAAAACGTGTAGCATTGGGAATAAATGAAGGCTGCGTCGGTCTTGCAGATAATGAAGTGTATCAGGCGAAAGTTCCTGCCGAAGTTCGCAAGCATATTTCCGAGTATGAAACCCAAATCAGAAATGGAAAAAAATTGCGGTTAAGACAGCGTTCGGTATGAAGCAAGCCGATATAACAGCATATATCGATTCCGCTCGCCCATAATTAAAAAGCATTGCACGGAAGTTGGGGATGTCCCGAACATAACTAGCTTTTTGGGAATCCCCTGCCTCACTTTTCGTGCTTATGCGGAGACTATCCGAATGAATGTTGAAAGTACGGCAGATGATATTTTTAGTAATGAAGGATATTTCAAAAATATATCCTAACGGTGTTATGGCTAATAGGTACGTCAATTTTTTCGGTTCGCGCCGGAGAAATTCATGCGCTTGTCGGTGAGAACGGCGCCGGTAAAAAGTACCTTGATGAAAATATTATTCGGTATCGAGCAACCGACTGAAGAGTACGATTTTTATATAATGGAAACGAATTGCATATCAAATCCCCGCTTGACGCTATTCGTCACGGATTCGGTATGGTACATCAGCACTTTATGCTTGTCGAATCGATGAGTGTTGCAGAAAATATCTGCCTGGAATGGAACCCGGAAAAAGGTCCGTTGCTTCGTGAAAAACTCATGAACGAACAGGCTCAAAAATTATCAATCAATATCATTTTTGTTATTAACCCGAAAAGAAAAGATTAAAAAAAATTTGCCCATAGGGACGCGCCAGAAAGTAGAAATTCTGAAAGCGTTATATAAAAGGTGCGCGCATTTTAATTTTTGGATGAACCGACCGCTGTATTAACTCCGCAAGAAACGGAAGAATTATTTGTTGAATTAAAAGAGCTGCGGAATTCGGGATGTACGATTATATTTATCAGTCATAAATTAAATGAAGTTAAAGAAATATGCGAAAAGGATAACCGTATTGCGTAACGGTACTTCCGTCGGCGTGTATTCCGCCGGAGAAATTTCTGAAAAAGAAATATCGAACCTTATGGTCGGTAAAAATATACATTGGGAAATAGAAAAACAACCAAGCGTTCCCGGAGAGACCGTCTTAAAATTGCGGGATGTATGTATGCACGATGATGCCGGACGTCCCATACTCAAGCGTGTGAGTTTTTGATTTACCTGCGGGGAAAAATTCTCGGTATTGTCGGTGTTGGAAGGAAACGGGCAAAAAGAGTTGATCGATACCATAACCGGATTGCAGCGCTGTACTGGAAAGGAAGCGTAATGTTAAACGGTAAAGATATAACATCGCGCAGTATTGCTGCAATCAGAAAAGAAGGTATCTCCTATATACCGCAGGATAGAATAAAAAAGTAGGAACGGCGGTAACTGCTTCCATTCAAGAAAATTTATTTGCCGTCTTTACGGAAGATGAGCGCTTTGTACATAAGGGCATTCTAAAAGAAGAATGAAATAAGACAATGGGCTGATACGCTTATCAACCAATTTATGATTAAAAACAAAAAGTGCCGATGTGCCGGTAAAAATGCTGAGCGGCGGAAATATGCAAAAGGTTATTATTGCACGCGAATTTTTCAACCTCGGCAGGGATGCATTATCGCAGATCAACCGACAAGAGGTGTTGATATCGGCGCTGCAAAGTTTATTCATCAAAAAGATTATTGAAATGCGCGATAACGGTGCTGCTATTTTTGGTGAATTCGGCAGATTTGGCGGAGATTCTGGAAATAAGCGACAGTTTGGTTGTAATGTACGGCGGTGAAATTACAGCATATTTTTCCGGATGCCGGTATGGTTAGCGAAACTGAGTTGGGAGAGTATATGCTCGGCTTAAAAAGCAAAGGTACACATGAACTTGCAGGATGTTTACGATGAAATTAATAGGACGCCTTTCATTTTGAAAAAGATTTGAATTGATACGGTTTTGCTGCAGCGATCGGTATTGCGGTGCTCTTATCGTTTCTTATTATTTTATTTGTCAGTAAAGAACCGCTGCTCGCTTTTTCAAAGCTCTTTTTAGGTAGCTTGAATCGGCACGCCGTTTCGGTAACGTACTTGAGTTATGTATTCCGCTCAGTTTTACCGGTCTTGCAGTTGCCGTTATGTTCAGCGCAGATATGTTTAATATGGGTGCGGGAAGGGGCGTTTTATGTGAGTGGCGCCGTTGCAGTATTTACCGCATTGCTTATACCGCTGCCACCTGTTATTGCACCGCTTGTATCGATTATTATCGGCGGGTTATGCGGCGCTGTTGTTTGCTGGGTTCCGGCTTTTTTTAAAAGCAGCGATGGAATGCAAATGAGTTGGTTTCGTCTTTAATGTTGAATTATGTATTCTTTTACATAACCAAATATTTTTGCAAATACGACCTTTAAAAGATCCGTCGGCAGGATTTATGGCGACGTACCTGATTCCCTGCCAATGCAAAATTGGCGCGTCTTATTCCGGAATGCGATTACACTTTGGGCTATTGATATTGTGCGCCGTAGTAGTGCTGACCGTATTGTTTATCCGCCGTACGACATGGGGATATCGTCTGATGCAAACCGGAAGGAATATCCGCTTTGCCCGTTATACCGGCTTAAACACGACGGCAATTATCGCATACTCACAGCTTATCGGCGGTTTTTATTGCGGGCGTCGGCGGTTCGGTTGAGGTGTTGGGAATGTGTGACCGGTTCCAATGGCAAAGCTTGCCCGGGTACGGGTTTGACGGTATCGTTGTCGCTATTCTTGCAAAAATAAACCGCACTATATTCCGATTGCTGCTTTCTTTTTGGCGTATTTAAAAATCGGTGCCGATAAGATGGCGACATCTACGGACGTTACTGCAGAAATGGTTTTAATCATTCAAGGTGTTATTATAATGCTTGCCGCAGCTCAGGTACTTTTTTAAGTAAATGGCGGCAAAAAGCACTCATTAAAAATGCAACAGGAGAGCGGCTTAGATGGATAACTTTTTGAGTTATATTTTAACTGCGGAGTTTGCTTATTCCGTTTTGCGTGTTACGACTCCGCTATTGTTTGCCGCACAAGCTTCGGTTGTTGCGGAAAATTCAGGTGCATCAAATATAGCATTGGAAGGCATTATGCTTTTTGCCGCGGCATTCGGAGCGCTGGGGACCAGCTTAACCGGCAGTTTGTTTATAGGCTTTTTAATTGCGTTAGGCGGCGGTTTATTAATTGCTGTGTTACTGGCTTACTTTTGCGCTGTATCTAAAAACAGACATCATTTTATCCGGTATTGCGTTAAAACACATTGGTACTGCAGGCGGAACGGTATTTATTATGTATGTACTGATTCACGATAAAGGCAGTACATCCTCCTTAGTTTCGCTGGTGTTCCCCAAAGTGGTTATACCGGGTATCGCCGCTATTCCCGTGTTAGGCAGCATTCTGTCGGGGCAAAACGTGTTGACATACATTGCGTTCTTTATGGTATTTGCCGTCTGGTTTTTGCTGTATAAAACAAAGCTTGGTATGCACTATTCGCTGCGTAGGCGAAAATCCCGATGCAGCGGAATCCGTCGGGATACCCATTCGTAAGACCAGAGTTATCGCATTGCTTATCAGCGGATTGTTGGCATCGTTAGGCGGTGTATTCCTTTCGATGGCATACGCAGAGTACCTTTACAAAAGGCATGGTAGCGGGGCGCGGTTTTTATCGCGTTGGCTGCTGCGGCAATGGGACGGTTGGCTCCGGTGCCGACGATGTTTGCAGCCTTGTTTTTCGGCTTTTGCCGATGCCTTGTCGAATGTATTAGCGGCGATGAGCATCCCAGATGAATTCATAAAAACCGTTCCTTATATTTCAACCGTTATCGGACTGATTGTATTTTTCAGCATGGCGGAAAGCGCGGTAGGAAAGCGCAAATTGCTTGAAAGGAGAAAACTATGGACAATAAAATACCGATTATAATTGACTGCGATCCGGGCATGATGATGCAATAGCATTGATCATGGCGTTTGCATCCGAAAAGCTTAAAAGTGTTGGGTGTCAGTGTCAGCGCCGGTAATCAAACCATTGAAAAAAACATATACTAATGCACGCAAGATTATTTCGTTTTTAGGAAAAGCTCCGCCGCTTGCAAAAGGGGCATCGTATCCGCTCGTCAGAAGATTGGAAGTTGCACCGAGTGTGCACGGTGAATCAGGGTTGGATGGTACGGTTCTGCCGGAGACGGATTATACCGGTGTGCCTGAATCCGCATGGGAACTGCACCGCCGGCTTATCTCTGAAAGCCCCGAACCGGTAACGTTTGTCGTAACAGAGTCGTTGACGAATCTTGCAATTTTGCTGTTAGCATATCCCGATGTGAAAAATCTCAAGCAGATATGTTTAATGGGCGGCGGTATCGATCACGGTAATTGGTCATCTGCAGCGGAATTTAATATCCTTGTCGATCCCGAAGCGGCACACATTGTATTTTTCGTGCGGTATTCCCATTGTGATGTGCGGACTTGATGTAACCGAAAAAAAGCAATGATCTTTTTCGGAAGAAATAGAAAGACTGCGTAAATCCGAAAAACGGGTTGCCGTACTGGTTGCAGAGTTGCTCGATTTCTTCGGTACTTTCACTCTGATTTGGGATTCCAAGGCGCACCCTATCCACGATGCGTGTACTATTGCGTATTTGATCAAACCTGAGTTGTTTTAAAGTATGCGATTACCATGTTGTTATCGAAACGCAAGGACAGTATACCGCCGGTATGACGCTTGCAGATAAGCGGGTAAATAATAACAGACCGAAACCGAATGTTACAGCTTGTATGGATATCGATCGAGAAGGCTTTGTCCGGCTGCTTGAGCAATGCTGTATGGCGTATACATAAAATAACAAGAAGCATGAAGATGAAAAAGATATTGGTTATCGGCAGTTTAAATGCCGATATAGTAGTTCGTGTTCCGCATATACCCGTAGCAGGCGAAACGATTTTAGCGGAAACTGCCGATATGATACCGGGTGGGAAAGGAGCGAACCAAGCATACGCAGCCGGTAAGCTGGGCGCGCCAACGGTTATGTTCGGCGCGGTCGGTGCAGACCGCTATGCTGAAATCGAAAGGAAAAGCTTACAGTCTGCGGGCGTTGATATTTCCCATCTGTTAGTACGCACCGATTGCGCAACAGGACTCGCGTGGATAACGGTAAATGATGCGGGCGATAACAGTATTGTTGTTGTTCCCGGTGCTAATAAAACACTGTCCGAAAAAGATATCGCCGATAACGACGATTTGCTGCACAACTGTGATATCATATTGTGTCAGCTGGAAATACCGATACAAACGGTACTGTACGCCGCCCGCAGGGCAAAAGAATTAGGCAAGACATTTATTCTTGATCCCGCTCCTGCACCGAAAGTATTTCCCTCCGAACTCTGTGCATGCATTGATATTATCAAACCGAACGAGACGGAACTCTCATTACTGACGGGCAAAGATGTTTTTGGACTATGAAAACGCTTCCGATATGCTGCGTACAAAAGGTGTAAAGAATGTTATTGTTACACTCGGCGAAAAAGGGCGCTTTTGTAAATTCCGAATCGGAGGGGAAGTATCTTGTACCTGCCCGTTCCGTTCCCGTTGTCGATACGACAGCCGCCGGTGATTCTTTTACGGCTGCGCTTGCGGTTCGGCTTGCGTCCGGTTCTTCGTTACTGCAGGCTGTCCGCTATGCAAATGAGGTCGCAGCAATTGTTGTTACCCGTAAGGGAGCGCAAACCTCAATCCCCTCGGCGGCAGAGGTACCCTTTGACGATAAATGATATAGCCGAGCTTGCCGGTGTTTCAGTTTCGACGGTTTCAAAAATTATCAACGGAAAGGATAAGGGGATAAAGCTTGAAACACGCGAACGAGTGCTTAAAATCGTTAAGGAATACCGGTACACTCCCTATGATTTTTATTAAAAAAATAATACGAATTCAAAAAGCTTTTTATTGGGGCTTGTACTGTCGGGTATAAAAACGGCAATCGATCTTAAACGGTTTTTTTGCATGAAGCTGAACGGCAAGGATACCAAGTACAGGTGTGCCTTTCTCCTTCAGCAGAAAGCGAAGCAAAACATATCGCTGCCTTTTATGTAAGAATAGGGTTGAAGCGGTTTTGTGGGAACCCGTCGGAGTTGCTGCAGAAAATGATACTGCCGGTATTGTTGCAGAATGCGATAGTTCCGGAACGGCAACGGTGCTGCATAAAAAGCGGTATTCCGTTTGCAGCGCTGAATACCGATGCCGTCGGTTTCAACAGTATGCTCTATGACTATCCAAAAGCGGGATATACTGCAGCAGATATATTGCTACGGTTGGGACATACGAAAATACGCTGTGTGTATGACGGAACCGATATGCAAGAATATGCAATACGGCAAGGCGTTGAACGGTGTCTATTCGATCACCATTGTTTATATGTTGAATGTAAAAATGTTCAGGAAGCGCTTTCGGTACATAATTGTTCTGCGCTTATTTGCTGTGATTGGGATACGGCGGTAACGGCGTATGAGTATGCAACGGTACATAAATTCCGGATACCGCAGGATCTGTCGGTTATCTGTATCGACGATGCGGAGTATATCAAACCCTTTCCGCCCATATCGGCGATTCCGCTTTCCTTATTTCATTTCGGAGTCTTTGTATGCCGGTATTTAATAGATAAAATCGAAAAAAAGCAACGGATATACCGGCATATACCGAAGCATTTACTTGTAATCATTACAAAAGCATTGATCTGCCTGCACCCTTGCGTAAAAAACGAATCATTGTTGTAGGCAGTATCAATATGGATATCTTGCTTACCGTAAACAATTATCCTCAGACCGGAGAAAGTATTTCTGCTGAAAGTGTTTTCGATAATACCGGGCGGCAAGGGGATAAATCAAGCGGTCGGTGCGGCGAAGCTCGGCGCCAAGGTGTCGCTGGTCGGCAATGTTGGAAAGGGACTTTGATGGTGATATAATTTTGAACCTCTTACATGATAACGGCGTTGATGCAACGGCTGTGCATGTGGACGAAGAACATTCTACCGGTAAAGCCTATATTCATATCCAAGGTGATGGAGAAAGCGGTATTGTGTTATACGGCGGTGCTAATGAAAACGATTTCTGCAGATTCAATATACCGCAGTGAACAGCTCTTTACCGATGCAGTCTTTTTGTTTGTTGCAAACCAGAAATACCGATGGAAGCAGTTAAAAGACGATTGAAACCGCACGAAAATATAACGTTGCAATTATGCTGAAACGCTTCCGCTGTAAAAGAAATAGCGGAAGACCTTTTACCGGAACTAGATTATTTTATTCCAAATCGTAAAGAATTATACAGACTGTGTCCCATTGCCGGAACATTGGAAGAAAAAAAGCCGCATGGTTTTTGGAAAAAGGCGTGAGGACGGTTATCGTAACGCTTGATAGCGATGGCTGTTATGTACGAACTTCCGAATATGAGCGGTATTTTCCGGCTGTCGATATATTCAAACCCATCGATACAACCGGAGCTGCCGATGCCTTTATTGCGGCACTGGTAGTCTTTTTATCCGAACAAAAAGCTTGTCTGACGCATTGCCGTATGCGCTTTATGCCGCCGGATTTTTCGACAACGCGAGTAGAGGGTTGTTCCTTCTTTAATCGACAGAGCGACACTGGATCAATGCTGCATATAGGTAGGCGGATTATGGTGGGAGTTGTAGAAAAATACCGGCAAGCGTAAAAACTCATCTTCGATAAGCGTTGATCGATCTTAGCACCGGCGAGAATGGTTTTATGTGTAGAAGTAATGGAATATTCAATAATTTTTAATAAAGAGCGTTTTTTTAAGGCTGCTCCATGGAGCGGTAAACTCAGCGCCATTGTCAGTTTTGATCGTTATTTCAGCAAAGCTTTAATACCATAGCGCTTTTCTTATGGTTGTTTGAAAGTGCCAGTGCAGCTTTTTTGTTGCCGTACTTTAGCGCGTAGCTGACAAATTCTTTTCTCAACAACGAAAAGGGCTTTACTGTTTTTATAAGATGCGTAATAATCCATTTCGATGGTATCTCCTTAGTAGTATTTTTTTGCTTAATCTATTTTTGCCTAACCGGTTCCGCTTAGGCAAGGGGGATCCATCTCTTCTCTGTCCAAAAAGAACTTCATTTTTATTTACAAGCAAAAACGGAGTTATACTTGATATGTAATGACTCGATAGTAATGCAAGCAAAAGAGTCATTTATAAATCCAATTCACAGGGGGTACTCTTTATGGTAACGTTTTTGCTGTGCGTTGCAGCGCTCATTATCGGTTACTTGGTGTACGGAACGTTTTGTAGAAAAAGTGTTTAGTCCAGAATGCAGCAAATCGGACGCCGGCTATGGCTAATCCTGACGGGATAGACTATGTGCCGATTTCAAAACCAAAAGGCTTTTTAATCCAGCTTTTGAATATTGCGGGCTTAGGGACCGATCTTCGGTGCAATTTCCGGCGCTTTATGGGGACCGAGCGTCTACCTTTGGATTGTCGGCGGTACGCTGCTTGCTGGCGGTGTACACGATTATCTTTCCGGTATGCTTTCGGTGCGAAATGATGGCGCCAGTATTACCGAAATCACCCGGTAAATACTTAGGACACACCATGCAGAATATCATGCGCGTATTCGGCTTGGTGCTGCTCATTATGGTCGGCGTTGTATTTATGGTAGGTACCTGCGGTGCTGCAGCGTTGCTGACTCCCGAATGGCTCAATGTTAAAAGTATGGACAATTATCATTCTTATATACTATTTCCTTGCGACGCTTCTTCCTATTGATAAGATTATCGCACGGTTTTATCCGATTTTCGGTATTTTTCCTTATTTTAATGGCTGTTGGCGTTTCGGTTTGCCACGATATTACACAACGGCGCCCGCCCCATGATGGAACTGACACTCGAAAACTTGTATCAAGCGCAAATCAACGCCCAATTTGGTAGTGATGTTCATTACAGTGGCGTGCGGCGCTATTTCCGGTTTCCACGCAACGCAGTCTCCGATTGTTTCTCGTACATTAAAAATGAAAAAGAAGGGCGTTGGGTTTTCTACGGCGCAATGGTCGCTGGAAGGAATTATCGCAATGGTGTGGGCATCTGCGGCAATCGCTTTCTTTTGGAACAAAGACGGCTCCGGCACTGGGCTTAAAAGCGCTCCTCGAGATCGGCGGCGGCAATTCAAAGTCGGTATACGCAATCTGTACCGGTCTTCTTGGAACAGTCGGCGGCGCTATCGCAATGGTCGGCGTTATCGCCTGTCCCATCACCTCCGGAGATACCGCATTCCGCAGCGCGCGTATGATCGTTTTTGACTGGTTTTAAACTTGACGAAAAGAACTTAAAAACACGGCTTTCGATTGCAGTTCCGCTGCTGCTGATTGGATACTGTATTTCGCTCATCAACTACAATGTTGTGTGGCGCTATTTTTCGTGGTCAAACCAAACGCTTGCGATGATTGTCTTATGGACAGGCGGTGCGTATCTTGCAACAAACTATCCTAACCGGAACCGCTGCTGGATCGCGGTTATTCCTGCAACCTTTATGTCAGCTGTTTCCGTTACCTATCTAATGTATGCGCCGGAATGCTTTTAATCTAGTTCGGCTCGGCGCGCAAGGAATTACGATTTCGTATGCGGTCGGTATTGTTGCTGCAGCGGTGTTCTTTATCATCTTTATGACAAGAATTTACTTGCGACCTCAACAGAGCCTCGAAAATCAAAAGAATATCATTATCGGGCGTGCACATAGTAAATAAACAATTTTACTAGGAGAAGCCGCTAATGTTTTCGTGCGGCTTCTCTACACGGCAGTAATTCTTTGCACGCTTTTTTCCGGCGAGTACACGTCCGCTTTTACTTCCAATCTGTTCTAATTTGCCGCGAAGAATTAAACCGCTCTATCGCAAGATCGAACAAATGCATGATAAGTTCCCGGTATGGCATCCCCGACGCTTCGCACATCTTGGGAAACATCGAAATAGCGGTAAAGCCCGGAATAGTATTTACTTCGTTCAAATAGATTTTTCTTTGTTTTTTTATCTATAAAGAAGTCAACCCGTGATAAGCCGCTTAAATCAAGCGCTCGGTATGCCTTACCTGCAATACTGCGAATTTCGCGACGCTGTTCGTCGTCGATATCGGCAGGAATTTTTAGCTGAGCGCCGTCAGGATCAATATATTTTGCATCATAATCGTAAAAATTCATGCGAGGGATAATTTCTCCCGGAGTATAGACGACACATTCATCGTTACCGGTTACGGAGCATTCGATTTCGCGCGCGGTAATACACGCTTCAATCGGTACTTTGCTGTCCCATAGAAGGCTTCCTGCATCTTTTGCAGCAGCTCGGTACGGTCAGCTGCTTTACCGGCGCCTACGGAACTGCCCATCTACACGGTTTGACGAACAGCGGATATTCCAATTCCTTTTTCCGCCTGAGCGATAAAACGTTCGCGTTCTTTTGAGGTTATCCCATTGAAATTTTCTTACACAAATAAACGGCACAATCGGTAACTGCTCATGCTGCCAGATTATCTTTGTTTTTTTCTTTATCCATCGCTGCGCTACTTGCAAGTACGCCGCCACCGACATACGGGAGGTCTGCCATTTCAAATAAACCTTGGATAGTACCATCCTCTCCAAAGCTGCCGTGCAGCACCGGAAAAACGACATCCGCTGTAATCGGTTTTGCCGTCTACGGATAGACCGGAGGCAACGCCCCGCCCGGAATAACAGCAACCCGGGCGGTTTTATTGCGTTCTATTGTTAGTACCGCGTCCGTATCCTTGCGGATATGTTCCAAAAGGGACTCCGGCTGCAAATACCACTCGCCGTTTTTTTGGTAATGCCGATTAAATGTACGGTATGTTCAGTGCCGATAGCACGGACAACAAAAGAAGCGGAGACCAGAGAAACCTCATGCTCCCCTGATCTTCCGCCATAGATAATAGCTATATTCATAGTATACCCCGCATTGTATCTTTTATGTATTTTTCCAATCTTTGAAAATTTCAACGGCGAGTGTGTCTTCGGGATAAATATCGAGAACCGTTCTAAAAAGCTTTCGCTTCTTCCGTCTTTCCTTCCTTTAATGAAATAGTTCCCTAAATTTGAAATAATCTTGATATTCTCCGGCTCCCTGCTCAGTGCGCTCATCAGCCAGCGGCGGCTTGCATCAAATCTGCAAGCTCCATTAAACAGATAGCCAGTTCGTTGCAAATATCGCAATAGGCAATAGCCAGTTCTTTGGGTGTCTTTTTCCAAGCTCTAGAGAATGAAGGAATGCCTCCGAAGCATCCTCCCATCGTTCTTGCCGCCGCAGCGCCCAGCCAGTAAAAAAACCATGCGTTCCATACCTTAGGATGATGCTCTAAAAATTCCCGTATTTTTTTCAAGCGCCTTTTCTTCTTCTCCCATCTGGATAAAATCAAAAGCGCCTTTGAAAAGCTCATCGTCAAGCGCCTGTGTTTCTATCCATGCAATGAGTTCAGAAGCCTTTTTGCTTACGGTGCGCCGTTAGTTCATCCTGAGCCGTTTCAATATGCAAATATGTTTCAAAGACACTTTTTGCTTTGGGAAAATTCTTTTGACGGATAAAGAAAAAAACCTGCATTAAAAAGGCGTCAGGTAACGGCGGTTCTGCAGCAAGCACCTCTTTATACGACTGAAAGGCTTTTGTCGGTATAGTATTCGGCATAATCTTCCGCACCGGCTTGTTCATAGAAGCGGGAGCGTTCATCCATCAGTAACGCAACGTTCAATTTTGTTTGGATATGTTCGGGGAATAGACGCTTCCAGTGCAAACAACAGCTGTTCGGCTAAGTCAAAATCGGCGTTTTTTTATTTTTAAAATTGCAGCATTGGTCATTTCTTCGAGAATATTCGGGCGTAATTCCTAAAAAAATATCCCGATAGTATGCAATGTGCTGATTATCTCTTTCGTAGGCGAATACATTCAGCATACCGGCTAAAATCATCTCTTCGGAAATACTTTCTGCAGTAAAATTTTTTCCTTCCATCAGTAAGAAGAAGCGGAAGAGGTATTGATGGATCAAACCCGGGAATTTTTTTGCCGCTAAAAGCATATTCATCAGGTACTTTTGATATAAATAAGCTGCTTATCGGAGTTTTCCATTTTATGTCCTATTGCGTTACGAAAGTATGCGCGTGTTGATAAACCTTACTAGAGGTAGGTCTTACGTTGCTGGTTAAAGTATTGGGTTAATCGTATTTTATAAGCAAGCGGCACAGATGAGGGGTATACGCCATCGCAACTGCAATCAGGTCTTTTTCGTGTTTCTACCAACTCTGCTCTGACAATTTTACCGCGCAAGCCAACAACGACAGTTGGATCGTCAAAGTCAAACTTCAATACGCAATCTTTGTTGAGGAGAAATGGAGCAATGCCTGCCATAATAAACTTTGCACCGAAAACGAAATATCCCGCACGATACAACGGCGGGGAATATTTTTCGATGTAAACACTGTTTCTTTTTAGTTAGTGAGAGTTTGCGCATTGCCTCTGCGTTTAATTCAATTCGTTCGTCACCGCGCTTGGTGGCGTTCGCTTTTGCATCGACAAGAAGCCCTAGCTTTTCAATTAAATCGTCCGGAGCGCGCTGTGTGTATTCAATATTAAGCAAGAGTAAATCGGGCGTTACCGTGTATGGTGTGCAACTTACCACTTTCCCGGAGACGAAGAAAGAGAGGTCGCTCTTTTCCATTCATTTGAGAAAAAGGAAAAACCACAGAGAAATTGCTGTAGATCCTGCACATATTTTTTTCGTATATTCCACAATGCTGCGGTACGATGACCTTTGCCCCTATCATCGAAGAAGAGTTGATGACGCATGACCACGGTCCACCTTCAGCGCCAACACAGCGTATCGACGACTGTTGTGCATTAAGATTCATCGCTTGAATAACTTCTTTTTGTAAAAGTTATTTCCGCTTTTTGGAAAAAAATCATAATACCTATTGAGCTGTTGACTTGTCAGGAACCCCATACAAATAATAATAAATTTATTTTATTAAAAAGGTCAAGCGAGCTTCAACAGGGCAAACACATTAGCCTTTATTCTACCCCCAGCTCCCCTACTCCTGCAAGACGGATTGCAGGACACGGTCTTTTGGCGCCAGTTTTTATCAACGCGCACCTGTAAATCAGCTGTACCCGATACGGAAAAAAATCTTACGCAGCTCTTTTTGGGCTTCTATCCTGATTGCTTTTAATCATTGTCGCGCCTTTACCGATAACCATCGCCTTTTGACTTTCCCTGCTCTACACAGAGAAAGGCGCGGACAAACAGCTCCTTGCCGTTCTTCTTCATCTCCATATCCTGAATGTCAACATAGAGCGCATGGGGAATTTCTTCGTAGAGGCGGCTGATTGCTTGCCCGCGGATAATTTCGGCAATGCGGAAATCCACCGGCTGGTCGGTATAAAAGTCTTCGGGATACAAAAGTTCGCCTTCGGGCAGGGAGGGAAAACAGCGCGGCAAGCGCAGGGTTAAGTCCCTGTTTTTTTCCTGCGCGGACAGCTCGAAAATCCGCTCCTGCGGTACATCGGGCAGCGCTGCATCAGACTGATGCGGGTTTGCCCCGGACGCGCAGCGGGCTGTCAGTTTTATTGATGCCGGCAATTAAGCGCTCTTGTTTATCGTTGAGCAATGCGCAGATAGCCAGTTCCTCTTCGCCGAACGGACGCGCCGCATCGATAAGGCACAAGACAGCCTCCGCCTCTTGCAGACGGTTTTCCGCAATGAGCTGCATACGACGGTTTATTCACTGATATGGTAACCGGGCGTATCGATAAAGATAATCTGCCCCTGCTCCGCCGTAAGAATACCGCGGACGGAGCTGCGCGTGGTTTGCGGCAGCGCGGAAACAATCGAGACTGTTCCGCCGCAAACACTGTTGAGAAATGTTGACTTTCCGGCGGAGGGGCGTCCGATAATACAGACAACGCCGCTCCGCATTGTTTTATCCCGCATGGTTACTCATCCTGCTCGGTATTATCACCTTACCGAAATGATTGACGTGCCGAACATTCGATAAATGTTCGGCGCGTTGCAGCCCAACACGTTGCATCCCAGTACGTCGTAAATCGGTAAGCCGCAATGCACTATACTCCGCACATTAACACGCTTCGCACGAACTGCATGGCGATTGCACGGCAATCTTATCTTCAACCAAAGCAAGTACCTTTGTCGGACATCCCTTAATGCAGATACCGCAGGAATCGCACAGATCATAATTAACTTCGGGAATTCCGTTGATAACTTTTATCGCGCCGGTCGGACAATTCTTTTTCGCACTTCATACACTTGATGCAACCGCGCTTACAGTTTTTCATAATAACGGCTTTTTCTCGGATTGCGGCATGAACACAGCGCAATGGAACCTTTCCGCGTGGTGGATACGGTCGTCAGTATGTGCTGCGGGCAGGCAGCAACACAGACTGCGCAGCCGGTGCATTTTTTCATAATCCACGTGCGGGATCCCGTCCGCTTCAACATGGATAGCATCAAAGGGACAGAGCCATTTCACAGTCGCCCAGACCGATACAGCCCCAATCGCATTCCCGCAATCCGTTTACGGAAATCTTTGCGGCGCGGCAGGTTTTAACTCCCGACGTAATCCGCCTTTTTCGCCTGAGACATCATGCGAACCTTGACACAGTAGAACCGCTACTTTTGCATCGGCATCTGCGGAGACACCCATAATAGCGCCGACTTTTTACCGCAACGGGACCGGCTCCAACTGTACAACCGTTTACCGGCGCATTACCGCTTGCAACCGCAGCCGCAAAACCATCGCAGCCCGAAACCGCACGCGCCGCAGTTGGCGCCCGGCAGCACTTCACGGATTTTTCGCGACCGTTTCATCAGGCGCTACGTAAAACAGCTTTTTGAAAAAGCCTAACAAAAAGCCTATCGCCACCGACAAAATCAGCGAAACGACAAGCGTTAAAATGATTATTTGCATACTCTTTTCTGCCTTTAAATCATGCCTGCAAAAACCGCCGAATGCCAACGACAACAGCGCAGCAGCGATAAACAGAATGGGAGTACCCTTGAGGTACTTAGGGTATCGGGGCAATATCGATACGTTCGCGTAAACCGGCAAATAACACCATCGCAAGCATATAGCTCAGCGCAACACCGATCGAATACACCATCGACTCGATAAAGGTATAGTCGGCGGCAATAACGTCCAGCGTAACCGCCAAAATAGCGCAGTTTGTCGTGATAAGCGGCAGATACACACCCATTGCCGAATACAAGGCAGGCGCCGACTCTTTAAGTAGAATTCTACTAATTGAACCAAGCTCGCAATCACCAAAGATAAAGAGCAATGTCTGCAAGAAGTCGAGATTGTATGGCGCAAGCACCAATTTATAGAGCGGATAGGTTGCCGCTGTTGCGATAACCGTAACAAAGAGTACCGCCCAGCCCATGCCGGTGGATTTTTTTCACATCGGAGGTCATACCGATAAACGAACACAACGCAAGGAAGCGGATAAAACGATATTCTTAACGAATACCGCAGCAAGAAAAAAATCTTAAACAGTTCCATTCTCAGTTCCCTCCTTTGCAGATTCAGCCGCAGCGCCGGTAGTGGGTGCGGCAGCTTGTTTCTCCGCTTCGCTGCGCCGGCTTTCTTTTGGGGCAGTCTCTGCTTTAAGCGCCGCTTCTTTCTTTAGCTCAGCTTCCCGTAATGCAGCAGCCTCTTTCAGCGCGGCTTCTTTTATCGCAGCCGCCTTCCGTATTTTCCGTTGTTTCCGCTGATCTTGTACCAAATACGTTAAAGCGATCAACAAACCGAATACAAAGAATCCTCCGGGAGAGTTTGCAAAGAACTTAATAAGATAATCTTCATTGATACTGGGTACACCGAATACGGCGCCGTTTCCCAGCAACTCACGGATGGCAGACATAACCACCAGTACCCATGTAAAGCCCAAGCCCATACCTAAGGCATCAGCCATCGCTTTTATCGGAGACTCTTTAGAGGCAAAGGATTCAACACGCCCCATGATGATACAGTTTACAACGATGAGTTTGATAAAAAAATACCCATCGATTCGGACAGCTCCGGCAAAAATGCCTGCATCAAAAGGTCTACAATAGTAGTAAAATGATGCGATAACAATGATAAAAAAATCGGAATACGGATATCGTTCGGAATAAACTTTCGGAACATACTGATAATCATTTCGCTCAACACAATAACGAAGCGTCATTGCAAGCCCCATTCCGATGCCGTTCGCAACCGAGGTTGTAATAGCAAGCGCGGAACAAAAGCCCGATCATCAGCATAATAAGTGGATTTTTCTTTTACCAACCCGTTCGTAAAAATGCGTACATACTCTTTCATAACCGTTCTCCTTAGTTTCCGCTGCCGGAGCTGCCGAGACCATGGCTGCTCATGCGTGAAGAAGCGGCATCAACGGCAATTTTCACCATGCGGGTAACAGCCGTAGAGGTAATCGTGGCGCCGGCAATCAGCTTGAACATCGCTGCCAAGAACAAAGCCGTCGGCGATAGGCTTGTTACGGAACTGCCCGATGAACGGTTCATCCTTCGCCTTTGTTCCGATACCGGGTGAATCGGTTAATGTCAAAAACTGAATCATCCCTCAGTTTTTCCTCCCATATCAATACCGGTAAGAATAGTCGCCTGATCATAGGTATGTCCGCTGACCGTTATAATAATACCCACCGTTTTCTCGCCGCTCAGCGCAAGAAAAGCATCGCCGAATGCGACCTTATTAACCGACTTCGGTATTCCATCGGTGATAGGGGTGAACGAGTCGGCATCGGGGAAAATCGCTTGAAGCGCCTGTTTTGTGTTTTTGCCTCTTTTGCCGCGAGGATGCGGGGCGCAGTCAGCATATTGACCGCCGCAAGCGCAAGACAGGCGATAACGGTATAGAGCGCCAACGTAACGGATAATTTTTATCATCTGTTTCATTTTTGTGCCATCCTTTCGCTGCCTTAACGGGCTTCACATATCCGTATTTTTTTCTGAATCAGTTTATTTAAGAAAGTTACAACAGAATTCATAATCAAAATACTGTACATAACGCCTTCCCGGCATTCCGGCAAAGAGCCGCATCAAAGCGGTGAGTAAGCCGCAGCCCGCACCGAAGATAAGCTGACCCTTAAAGGTTACGGGAGAAGTTGCATGGTCGGTAGCCATAAAGACGGCGCCGAACAGCAAGCCTCCGCTCAACAACGTAAGCAGCGGATCGATACCGGCAATCGAGGTTACCGCGACAGCCGTTACTACCATAGTAACGGGAATTTGCCATTCAATAACGCGGGTAATCATCAGGTAAACAAAACCGATGAGGATGAGCGCCGCGCTCGATTCACCGATACAGCCGCCGTGATCCCCTAAAAAGGAGTTTCAGGTATACATCGCTCGAAGAGGACAACCCCATCTTCGCTGCGATTGCCGCTGCGGTGGAAACGCCTCCTTCCGACATTTTGAGGTACGAAAGCGGAGTTGCCGTACTTACGGCGTCAAATCCCTGATGAGGAACAACCCACGAAGTCATCAAGCGTGAAAAACTGACAAAGGCAAACGCGCGACCCAACCAACGCAGGGTTAAACGGGTTTGCGCCGAGTCCGCCGAAGAACTCTTTTGCGACGACAATAGCAAAAATTGCGGAAACAACCACAATCCAAATAGGAATAAGCGGCGGTAAAACAAGCGCCAACAGTAAACCGGTTACCGCAGCGGAACAATCCTTTACGCGGATATCCTTGCCCATAATTTTTCCGGAACGCCGCTTCGGAACCGACTGCGACACCTACGGAAACAATAATGCGGATGAGCGCCGGCGCTCCATACAGATAAATACCGTACAGCGCAAGCGGAGCAAGCGCAATCAGTACGTGCATCATCAGTTTTTGGGTAGTAACGGGGCTCGCGATATGAGGCGCGGGGGAAAGATAAATTTCGTTCTTATCTGATTCTGGCATAATCTATTTTCCTCCTTGCGCAGCGGCTGCTTTTTGCCGCTTCTTTCTGCTTTTGCTTCACGCAACAGCTGCTTTTCCTACCTTGAACCGTTGGACGAGCTTTATACGTGCCGGACACACATAAGAACAAATGCCGCATTCAACGCAGTCCATAAGACCGCAACGGACTGCTTCGTCGAGCTTATTCGCTTTTAACGCACGGATCATAAGAACGGGAGACAGTTGGCAACTACAATGAGTGACACATTTTTCCGCATCCGATACAGGGGCTTTCTCATCAAGATTGACTTCTTCGCGCGTTAAGAAAAGAACACCCGACGTATTCTTTTTGCACGGGAAATCCGCGCTCTTCATCGCGAAGCCCATCATCGGACCGCCGGAAATAATCTTGGTAACGCCCGGTTTTAAGCGGACAACTTCGGGAATAAGGTCGCCGATACAGGTACCGATAGGAGCTATCGCGTTAATCGGATTTTCGCAGGCTCCCTCCGCCGATCGTAAGCGGGCGGTCGATTAACGGCATTCCCTTACGGAACGCATCGGAAATAGCCTTCATTGTTCCAACATTCTGAACGATACAGCCAACCTGAAACGGAAGCCCGCCGGAAGGGATTTCTCTGTCGACGACAGCGGAAATCAGATTTTTTTCACCGCCCTGCGGATATTTCGTTTTGCAAAGCTCAACAGAAATGTCATAGGCGCCCTACCAACAGGATTTTTGTTTTATCTTCGCGATGGCTTTTTTTCAAACACGGGAACCAACTGCGTTTTGTTATCTTCAAGCGCAATAATCCCTTGCTGGCGCCGGTGATGTGCATAATAATCGCCATCCCATCTACAATTGTTTCGGCGGAATGATACATCGAAGCGGCATCGGTACACAGATACGGCTCGCATTCTGCAGCATTGCCCAAAATGTAGTCGATCTTTGCATCTTTAGGGGGCTCAATTTGACGTGCACAGGGAAAGAAGCGCCACCCATACCGGTAATGCCCGTACTCGCGGATACGCTTCAGCGCGTCCTCTTTTGTGCAGGTGAAAGGATCAAGCGGCTCCATAAAAGACTCGGAAGTGTCCTCGCCCGCTTGAATTGCAATACAAAGTGCGTCCGTGTTACCGGTAACGAGATGGGGTTCTATTTTTCTTTACGGTACCGGAGATCGAAGCATGGACAGGAGCAGACATAAACTTGTCCGTTTCCGCTATTTTTGACCTCGTACCACCGTATCTCCAACTTTTTACTAACGGAGTATTCGGAGCGCCGCCTTGGGTAACCGGAATCCACACCATCTTTGTCGATGGCATAACCGCCAAGACTTTCAGCTTCAGCGGAAATCGCTTTTCCGCTCGGGAGGATGACATCCTCCCTTAAATGATTTAGTACTCATTCTGTTATTATATAAAACATCATATATTCAGTCAAGAAAAACCCACGATTGAATGGATTGAACCTCTTCGCAGTTCAAACTGCTCGCCTAGCCCCCTGATTTTTGCGATTTATATTTACCCGTCTGATGCGTTTCCTCCTTTGCTGGAAAAATGGGAAGGTACTATCGGCAAACGGTAAAAACTGATAAACTACGTAAACGATATCTCTAAAAAGCCCGGTTAGATTTTTAGAGATGCCCAGCCAGCATAATTTGTATACTGTGCATTGCCAATATGGCGTAATTATGCATTATAAACGATTGATTTTTAGTAAGGAGTAGAAAGCATGAGCATAAAACCGATGCTAAGGAGCAATATCTGTTTGAATGCGCATCCTCAAGGATGTAAAAAGCGGTTGAAGATCAAATCGCATATACAAAAACGAGCTGCTTCCCATCCGGCGGGAACGGTAACGCCGAAAAACGTGTTAGTAGTCGGCTGTTCCGGCGGGTATGGACTGGCAAGCCGCATTACGGCAGCTTTCGGTTACGGAGCTGCAACCATCGGCGTTTCGTATGAAAAAGCCGGTACCGAAAAATGGGGAACCCCCGGCTGGTATAACAACTTGGCGGTTGACGCCGCGGCAAAAAGGCGGGGCTTATATCCGTTACCATCGACGGTGATGCATTTGCCGATACCATCAAAGAACAGGGTTATCGAAGAAGCAAAAAAAGCACGGTATGACGTTTGATTTAATTGTCTACAGCGTGGCAAGCTCCGTGCGTACCGACCCCGACACCGGCGTTACCTACCGCTCGGCGCTCAAACCCTTTGGAAAAACCCTTTACCGGCAAAACCCTCGACCCGTTTACCGGTGCGTTGACAGAAATCACTGCGGATCCTGCGAGCGAGGAAGAAGCTGCCGCTACCGTAAAGGTGATGGGCGGTGAGGATTGGCAGCGCTGGATAGAAAAACTCAACAACGCAGGGCTGCTTGCGCAGGATGTATCACGGTTGCGTATTCGTACATCGACCAGAAGCGACGCAGGCATTGTACCGCAAGGGCACCATCGGCAAGGCGAAGGAGCATTTGGAAGCGACCGCCCATGCACTGAACACCAAACTTGCAGCCATAAAGGGGCAGGCATTTGTGTCGGTCAACAAGGGGCTGGTAACCCGTGCAAGCGCCGTTATTCCCGTTATTCCGCTCTATTTGGCAAGCCTTTTCAAGGTGATGAAAGAAAAGGGAACGCATGAGAGTTGCATCGAGCAGATAAACCGCCTCTTTGACAGCCGCCTGTACACGGCGGACGGGGTTATCCCGACGGACAGTGAACACCGTATCCGCATTGACGACTGGGAGTTGGACGAATCGGTGCAGTCCGCCGTTGCCGCGATTATGGCAACCGTTACAGACGAAAACCAGCCGCGAGCGTACCGATGTCGATGAATATCGGCACGACTTTTTGGCGATTAACGGATTTTGATATTGCCGGTATCGACTATGATGCCGAGATTGAACGGTTCGACCGGATATAAGATTGAACCATCTGTAAGGGCTGACTCCATCTACCAAGTACCGCGGAAGAGCAATTTCCGGTACACGGCGGCAGGGAGGTCAGGATATTTTAAGCCGATACTGCTCTCGTCGTTGAAAGCGATCGGCGTAAACACTGAGTAAGAATATGAACGAAAAAAATTTATTTTGAATGTCTTTGACAAATTTGAAAACAGTTCCGCAGTGCTGCTCCACATAAAGGAAGGAGAAGCGGAACTTACCCTCAAGAAAGAAGCTGCGTATCAGAATGCGCAAGTTACCGTGCCGTTTGCATTGCACAATGCGCCGATGCAGCCGATTGCCGGATCGGATGGAAGTGGATATACGGCGTGTACCGGATCACAGGGGTATCCTGCAAACGGTAGCATAGCTTCCGGCGCAAGCGGCATCGCAGCTGAAGCGTATTCGGCGGGCGCTCAGTCCGCAGGTACAGCCCCCCTCGGCGCAGGAGCCAATTCAGCAGGCGCACCAGTCATCAGCGCAGGCGCAGCGCCCAATATGGCTGCGGTTACCTCCAGCGCTGCGGCAAACCTTGTAACGGTCAAAAGTCCCATCGTCGGTTCATTTTTACCGCTCCCCTTCCCCCGATGCGCCTGCGTATGTCGATAAGGGTTCCAAAGGTTTCTAAGGGACAGCCGCTGTGTATCCTCGAAGCAATGAAGATGATGAACACCCTTGAGTGTGAATACGATGGAATAATCGAAGAAATTCTTGCGGCAAACGGCGATTTGGTTGAGTTTGATCAGCCGCTCTTTACCATCAGGATTTAACTATGATACGGAAAATGCTGATTGCAAACCGCGGTGAAAATTGCTGTCCGCGTTATCCGCGCGTGCCGAGAGATGGGCATTGAAACAGTCGCCGTGTATTCAACCGCTGACAAAGAATGCCTGCACGTACAGTTAGCGGATCATGCCGTGTGCATTTGTACCGCCGCCTCCTCAAAAAGTTATTTGAACAAAGATGCGCTCATTACCGCCGCGCTCTGCACCGGCTGTGATGCAGTACACCCCGGAGTCGGTTTCCTGTCGGAAAAACGCTGATTTTGCACGCGAGGTAGAAAAATCGGGGATGTTCTGGATCGGTCCAAAACCGGATACGATCGAAAATGCTCGGCGACAAGGTACGGGCACGGGAGACGGCGCAAAAAGCGGCTTACCGATTACACCCGGATCAGCGGTGCAATTACCACCAAAGAGCAGGCGGTAGAAACGGCGAACAAAATGCGGGTATCCGATTATTATAAAGCAGCCTCTGGCGGCGGCGGAAAGGGAATGCGTATTGTCTGGAAAGAAGCTGATTTAGCCGAGAACCTCGCCATCGCATCGTCTGAGGCGGAAGCGAATTTTGCCGACGGCACCGTGTATATCGAAAAATATTTAAGCGACCCGCGCCATGTTGAACTACAGGTGATTGGAGACGGCGCCGGCGGAGTGGCAATCTTGGGCGAACGGGACTGCTCCGTGCAACGGAATCATCAAAAATTGATAGAAGAAAGTCCCTCTCAGGCAGTCAGCGAGGCAATGTACAATGCAATGTGCTCAGGCGCCAAAAACTGTTTTGCTACGCTCAACTATTGCGGGGCAGGCACCATCGAATTTCTCGTTTCCGGCGATCAATTTTTATTTTATGGAAGTAAATGCGCGCGTGCAGGTCGAACATCCCGTTTCAGAGCTCGTAACCGGCGCCGACATCATCCGTGAACAAATTACCGTCTGTACAGGCGGCAAGATGACGCTTCCGACGGTGTGCTGCCGGTAAAGGGTTGGGCAATCGAAGCGCGTATCAATGCGCGTACACCGGGCTTAGTACAAACTTGCGGGTACCCGGTGGAAACGGCGTCCGGTTTGACGGATTCCTCTATCAGGGCTACAAGGTAGTGCCTTTCTACGATTCAATGACCGCAAAGCTGATTGTACACGGAGCAGATCGCGCTCAGGCTATTAAAAACTACTCTGCGCACTGGATGAGCTGCATATCGACGGTATTCAGACAAACATCGAAGAGCAAAAGAAAATCTTACGCTCTGCGCAGTTCCAATCAGGGAACTTTCGGTACCAGCCTCTACGCACAATTATTTGAGGGAGAAAAAAATAAGAAACATGATAGAATGTCCTCATTGTAAAACAGAATATGAGCAGGGCAGCGCTTTTAAAGCACTTAATGGTATGCCCCCATTGCGGCTATCATCTGCGGATAGATGTATCCGACCGGATTGCCTATCTTGCCGATGAAGGCTCATTTGAAGAGCTTGATCCCACCTTGCGGACAATGAATCCCATTCAAATGGCGGGCTATGAAGAAAAATTTCCGCCGCAGAAGCAAAAACTTCGATGAATGAGGCAGTCGTTACCGGCAAATGCACGATTGAAGCGCAGGGATGCGCTGTTGGGCGTTATGTCATTCGACTTCCTCGGCGGCTCGATGGGATCGGTTGTCGGAGAAAAAGATCACGCGGCTTATGCTAAAAGGCGCGGCGGAGCGGATTCCGGTGATTATCTACGCGACATCGGGCGGCGCGCGTATGCAGGAAGGGCTTTTTCTCGTTGATGCAGATGGCAAAAACCTCCAGCGCGGCTGCGGAGCTTGACGATAAAGGGGGTTCCCCTCTTTTGATGCTCTGCGATCCTACAACTGGCGGCGTAACAGCAAGTTTTTGCGATGCTCGGTGATATTATCGCGGCGGAGCCGAATGCGCTGATCGGCTTTGCAGGTACGCGCGTTATTGAAGCGCACGATTCATCAACAACTGCCGGAGGCTTTCAGCGCGCCGAGTTCCAGCTTAAAAAGGCTTTGTAGACTGTATTGTGCCGCGCATCGAGCAAAAACACTTTTTGCCATTATGATTGACGCGCACATGAATCCGCCCTTCGGCAAGGAAAGGAAATAATATGAGTAGAGAAAACGAAACGCAGAGCGATCAGAGCGAACTGTTAACCGGACTGCGCGATATTGCAAATAAATACGGACTTGACATTACTACTGAGCTCAAAGCAATAACCGAAAAGCTGCAAGCGAGTTCTGCCATTGCGCAAGTATGGCGGAAAATCGAACTCGCGCGGCACAATGACCGCCCGCGCGCCCTCGATTATATCGATATGATCTTTGACTACTTTATCGAGCTGCACGGCGACCGCTGTTTCGGTGATGACCCCTGCCCCTCATAGGTGGCATTGCTTTTATCAAGGGCATACCGGTAACCGTTATCGGCAACCAAAAGGGCGGAACCTGCGGGAAACGATTGACCGAAACGGCGGCATGGCAAACCCCAGAAGGCTACCGTAAAGCGCTCAGGCTCATTAAACAGGCGGAAAAATTTCACCGCCCCATCATCACCTTTGTTGACACACAGGGCGCCTATCGGGACTTGGCTCTGAAGAGCGCGGCATTGCCGAAGCTATTGCGGTTAACTTACGCGAACTCAGCCGTGTTAAAAACACCCGTTATCTGCTTTTGTGATTGGGGAAGGCGGCTCAGGCGGCGCGCTTGGCATCGGCGTCGGCGATAAGGTGTATATGCTAGAAAATGCGATTTTCTCGGTTATCTCGCCGGGAAGGCTGCGCCTCTATCCTGTTGCGCGATTCAAGCCGCGCAAAGGATGCCGCTGCAATGCTGAAAATTACGAGCCGCGAGGTACTCAGTCTTAAACTCATCAACGGGGTTATCGAAGAGCCACTAGACGGCGCCCATACCGACCCGCAAAAAGCGGCGGATAAAATACGTGCGCAAATCCTGCACGACTTAGCCGATCTCTGTAAGCGCGATCCCAAAGTCTTGGTACGGTACCGCCGCAAAAAGATACACGCTATCGGTCTTTATTCGGAGTAAATCGGAGTAAAACAAGAGAACTCTCTATAAACCAACCGAGTTTTTAGAAATGACCAAAAAGCCTCTCAAGCGATTGCTTGAAGAGGCTTTTTGTTTGATTTTGTTCGATTATTTAGGCATCCATCACTTATTTACGGTTTAATGTGCCGTTAACTGTTAACACGCTATCCTTTAACGCAAATTTCAATGTTCCTTCATAATGATAGTACGCATCAGGGGGCAAAGGTGTCGGCTTTCAACGGCACTTTATCCCAATCCAAATCGGACATTTTTGCCGGTTCCCGCCGGCTTTGAGGTATTCAGACTTGATGACATAACCGGTATCGGTCTTTTCCGTAATATCTTTTTGCAATTTTTTGCACCGGTCAGGATGTTAAAAATTTCCTTTGTTATCGGTCTTCAATTCATAGGCGGTTGTTTTTCCGTGCAAAACGTATCGTAAGCGCACCGTCGGTGTTTGTTACTTGGAGCCCGTATTCTTCGACGAATTTCCAATCAGAAAGCGGGAGCAAAAACAAACTGCGCAACGCTGCCGGAATCGCAGCTTTCTTATCTGCGGCATTGCCTGCATAGCGGACAACATTAAATTCTTTTTGTAGAGCCCCTTTCAAACTGGCTCCTGAAACAGCATCGAATTTATCTTGCACCGTCTCTTGCTTTCCCAACGTCCAATTAAAATAATTTGCCTCATAATCCTGCTTGGCAATGTTCATTCTAAAGTCAATTTTTGACATCAGTTGCAGCGCTGACAGCCGTCGTCTCGGCAGCGCCGGATGCAAACGAAAGAACACTTGTCAAAAAAAGAAGCGATAATACGAAAACGGATTTTTCATAATCCCATCCTCCTAAAAATAAAAGAAAATTTCGGATATTCAAGCCGTACACAAATGTTTGCTTTGTACAACTTTAGAATACCGAAGCACAGCATAATGAATTTTTCTTTTTAAAAGTAAAGCGCATGATAAGCTATCACCTTGAAAAACACTTTTTACTTCAGACATACGTTCATCGTTAACGGCATCATTATTACTTGCTTATTATATCCCAATAGTTTCTATAAATATTCGCGTTTATTTTTACATATTTTACCTTAAAACTTATGCATCGATATTACCGGTTGCCATTACCGGTTACCCCTCCGGATATAATTACACTCAGGCTCTCTATAATTTGTTTTTTTCTAAAAGTGTATAATAGTTGACGAATGGAAACGCTTATACCCTTCTGGGGCGCAAGCAGTATCTTAATTATTTTATAGGGAGTAACTCTATGGATCAAAAAGAAACGAAAAAGTAACAATCGTCGGCGCGGGCTCTGTCGGAGCTACCTTTTGCGTATGCGTTGGCTCAAAGCGGTTTTTGCCGATGAGATTGCAATCACCGATATGAACAAAAACTTTGCGGGAAGCGGCAGGCGATGGATCTTGTACACGGTTTTGCCGTTTTTTTGCCGCAAGTCGATATTCACACCGGCAGCCAAATCGATTATGCGGATAGCGATATTATCGTAATAACCGCCGGCGCCAAACAGCAGCCGGGAGAAACAAGAATAGATCTCCTTAAACGCAATGCCGCCATCATTAAAAACCATCGCCAAAGAAATTGCAGCAAGCGGCTGCAAAGGCGTTATGCTGCTCGTCAGTAATCCAGTGGATATTCTTACAAAAGTGGCGCTCGAAGCAAGCGGATGGGAACGCGGAAGAGTTATCGGCTCTGGTACCGTCTTGGATACCGCCCGCTTCCGCTACGTGCTCAGCAAAGAATGCGGCGTCGATGCCCGTAATATACACGGCTACATCCTCGGCGAGCACGGCGACAGCGAATTTGCCGCATGGTCGATGACCACCATAGCAGGGCGGCGTATCGACGAATACTGCGGTAATGGAACGTGCAGCTCGGGTATTCACTTTGATAAAGAAAAAAATCTTGGACGAAGTACGCCACTCCGCCTATCATATCATCGACTACAAAGGCTCAACCCTATTTCGCCGTCGGCTTAGCGCTTACCAGAATAGCCGGCGCAATCTTGCGAAACGAACGCAGCATCCTTTCCGTGTCGATGGATCTCAACGGTGAGTTCGGCTTGCGCGACGCCTGCTTAAGCGTTCCCTGCATTGTCGGCAGAAACGGTGTCGAAAAATCATCGAAGGCGAACTGCCCAAAGACGAACAGTCAGCGCTTGAGTCCAGTGCGCAACGCCTCCACGACGCATATTTGTCTATTTGCTAAAAGTATATTTTTTATCTAGAATTTTAGGGCGGCTTTTTGTATTGTAGGCTTCTTGCACACAATACAAAAACGGTCTACGGCTCCAATCTTCTCCCCTCTGCTGTTCATTTTAGAGAGGCTTTTTCCGTTACCTTTTCAAAGCCTCTCTAGTGTTGAATTTAATCGGGGAGAAGGATATCCGCCTCCGCTCTGCCGCTGTTCAAGAATTGACATCCTTGTCAATTCTTGAACGCGAGTTTTTGCACAGCAAAAACATCGCTGCTGTGTGGAACCACGAACATTGCCTCCCACGAACGGACATCCCTGTCCGTTCTGAAATTACAAGGCGCGAACAAAAAAATAAAGCGGAGGCGCGCCCAAAAATGAACATCCGTGTTCATTTTTGGGCTACAAGTTTGCAGGAGCAAACTTGCTTCTGCTTGGAACCACGGACATCCCCTGTCCGTTCTGATACGTTGAGGATTAATTTATGTGCAGCACGAAGTAGCTGCACCCTTTCCGTTAGCCTTTTTGAAATAGACGGCGTAGATGCTGGGAGCTTAGCCGAAATAAAAGCGGAGGCGTACTTTTTGTACGTCGAGCATTTATTTCGGCGTAGCGACAACGCAGATGCGTCGTATATTTCAAAAAGGATAGCCCTTTGCAGGGCGCGGGTAACCATGCTACACTTACCCTATGAAAACTATCAATAAAGATTTTACAGTCTATTACGGAACACTTCCCTTCCTGACTTTACGGAAAATGAAAAAGCAGCGGCAAAAAAACGCTTTTTAAAAAGCTTTTCGCTTTTAACGCACGAATTTTTACGGCGGAAAGCTGCAAACCGTTCCGAAATGCGGAATTTATGGATTTAACTGGTTCAATGTCTGGTATACACCCGGTGTTTCCGCCGTTTCTACCGGCATCCGCGACAATCACGACAGCTCTTTTATGCTTTCAAACCGTGGAAACCTTGTAGCGGTTGTCAGTGATTCTACCCGCGTATTGGGCGACGGAGATTGCTCACGCTTCCGGCGGGCTTGGCGTTATGGAAGCGTAAATGTATGCTGATGAAGTATTTAGGTGGTGTAGACGCTTATCCTATCTGCATCGATTCCTACGTCAAACCGAATGAGGAAAAAAAATACAACTTCCCCGCCGGTAAGCATTGCCCCGATAAAATTATCGACTTTGTGAAGATGCTGGAGCCGAGCGTCGGCGCAGTCAATCTGGAAGATATTCAACAGCCGGACTGCTTTTAAGGGTTTTGGATACGCTGCGGGAAGAATGCGATATTCCCGTTTGGCACGATGATGCCCAAGGTACAGCCTGCATTACGCTTGCCGGTTTACTCAATGCGCTGAAACTTGCTGGTAAAAAAATCGGTGACTGCCGCATTGTATTGCTTGGTGCAGGCGCTTCCAACACTACCATTGCACGCCTTATCCTGCAGGGACGGCGGCGATCCTGCAAAGATGATTATCTGCGACTCGCAAGGTGCGCTCCATGCAGTACCGCGAGGACATCAAAGGCAGATACTCGCTACTACCGCAAATGGGAGCTGTGCCAAACGACAAACCCCAAGCGGATAAACGACTTTTTCCGAAGCGCTGAAAGGCGCCGATGTGCTCATCGCCTTATCAAAGCCCGGTCCCAACACGGTAACCAAAGAGCAAATTGCTTCTATGGGTGATAAACCGATCGTGTTTACCTGTGCAAATCCCTGTCCCCGAGATTTGCCGCACGATGCAAAAGCTGCCGGCGCTTTTATCGTCGGTACCGGTACGCGGCGACTTCCCGAACGAGATCAATAACTCCGTCTGTTTCCCCGGCATTTTGAAAGGAGCGCTACTTGTCCGCGCACGGAAAATTTCCGACGGTATGGCAATCCGCTGCGCTCATTCTATTGCCGACTATTCGGAGAAAAAGGAATCGATCCCGAAAACATTGTCGTAAAGATGAATGATGATGATGTCTTTGCTGTAGAAGCGGCAGATGTCGCAATGCAAGCGATAAAGGGAGGTCTTGCTCGTATTACCATTACATGGGATGAAGCTTTTAAGCGGGCAAAGGGTGAAATTGCCGAAAGCAGGGCGCTGACGCAGAAACTAATGGATAGCGGGTTTATTAAAGAGCCGCCACAAGAGTTTTTAATCAGGCGATGGATTACGCAATCGAGCAAATCAAAAAAATCAGCGTAGCAAATAAAAATAAGGCGTTTGTCTTATACTTTGCCCTGAATAGGAGAGAGAATACCCTAAATGGTTACTCGTTATGAGGCATTTGGGCATCCCCAGTACTGTTTACCGGTGTTTCCATCTTGGAACCACCGGTATTTTTTTCTTAAAAAGCAGGTACAGCCTCTTTTTCAGGGATGGTTTTTCTCACGCATATCATCTAACGCATCGGCAGGCTGTTTCCCGTTTTTGAACAAGGGCTTAAACTCGATGTGTTCGGCTACCACTTTAATCTTGCTGTAGTGTTTACCATCGGTGCCTACCCAGCGGTCTTGCTTTTAAAACGTCCGACAACCCGCACACCGCGACCTTTTGTGCAATTCTCTCCGCAAAGTTCCGCCAAGCGCGCCCATGTTTCAACATCAAAAACGAAGTTTCCTGCGTTGTTTGATCTTCTTGCTTAAAAAAGCGGTTCGATGCAATGGAAAACATACACAGCGGCGTCCCTCTAGGCGTTGCCTTTACCACGGGATCGCGAACCACATTTCCCTCAATAATCAACGAATTCAAATTGTGCATAATAGCCTCCTAAAATACGAGTACCCGAATTGCCGCTCGCCGCGGTGTCGGTCCCTTTGAGTGTTGTACTTACTATATAGAGCATTCATTCAAAAATGGCTTGAAATTTCCGCGGTTTTTGCAAAAATAAAAAAATTTTGTAAGTTTTACGTGCGAGCGTAAGAGAAAAATTGAAGCTATTGCGTTGTAGTCTTGACATTCGCCGTTATTCTAGGCTAATATACAGAACACTTATGGAGCGGTGGCCGAGTGGTTTAAGGCGGCGGTCTTGAAAACCGTTGTGCTGCGAGGTACCGGGGGTTCGAATCCCCCCTGCTCCGTAAAATAGGCGGTACGTTCCTTTATACGTGCATATATAAAAACCGATAACTTAGACAGGAAATAACTTTGGAGCGGTGCGAGAGTGGCCGAATCGGGCTCCCTGCTAAGGAGTTGTACCCATCCGGGTACCGGGGGTTCGAATCCCCCCTGCTCCGTAAGATAAAACCGGATATTGTTGCACATTAAATGGCAGAAATGCGGTAATGAGCAAAGTGTATCGGGAATATTTGAGATTATAGCTCAGTTGGATCAGAGCGTCAGATTGCGGATCTGAAGGTCGGCGGTTCGAGCCCGCCTAGTCTCATCAGTTATTTTTGTTTTTGAGATTATAGCTCAGTTGGATCAGAGCGTCAGATTGCGGATCTGAAGGTCGGCGGTTCGAGCCCGCCCTAGTCTCATCGGTTATTTTTTTGTTTTTGAGATTATAGCTCAGTTGGATCAGAGCGTCAGATTGCGGATCTGGAGAGGTCGGCGGTTCGAGCCCGCCTAGTCTCATGCTACTGGAGAGATGCGAGAGCGGTCGAATCGGGCGGTCTCGAAAAACCGTTGTACCGCAAGGTACCGGGGTTCGAATCCCCCTCTCCGTTTTTTAACGGAGCTGCGCGTTCAAGCATTTTCTTTCTTTATGCACTTTACGAAACACCTTGAAAAATGTTGATACTTTTAGGTGCTTTCAACGCTTTGGAGAGATGTCCGAGTGGTCAGAAGTGCACGATTGGAAGTCGTGTGTGCCCAGGAAGGGTACCGAGGGTTCGAATCCTCTCTCTCCGTACCGGGACCTATGCAAAGAAAGTTTTTCAAACCCCGTCGGATCCGGGAAGGAAGCAGCGGTAGATTAATTCTTCTTGTGCCGTAGTGTTCCCGGTTTTTCTTCCTCTTTCATTCCATTTGCTCAATGAACCGTATTCCCATAGTTTTTCTTTATCATTCTATCACAATCATCCTATCAATAGGGAGCTTGTACATTGCAGCTGATAACGGTATGATAGCCGTTGCTTTCTATCGCTTTTATTATAGGAGTAATGATGAACGAACATAAATTGTTTACCTCGGAATCGGTCGGAGAGGGGCATCCTGATAAGCTATGCGATCAAATTTCGGATGCAGTATTGGATGCAGTGCTTGCGTGATGACCCTAAAAGTCATGTTGCGTGCGAAACCTTTGCCTCAACGGCTCTCATTCTAATCGGCGGTGAGATTACCACCAATACTTTTGTTGATATACAGCAGACAGCCCCGCACGATTGCACGGGAAATCGGCTATACCGATTCCGCATTCGGGCTTGACTGTAATTCCATGGCTGTTTTAAGTATGATTCATGCTCAATCCCCCGATATTGCACAGGGGGTAAATGGCAGAAAGGATTAAGCGAGTATCACAACCAAATGGGCGCAGGAGATCAGGGAATGATGTTCGGCTATGCGTGTCGGGAAACGCCAGAATTGATGCCTGCTCCCATCATGTATGCACATAAGCTTTTGCGGAAGGCTTCGCAGTTGCGTAAGTCAAAAGAAATCGATTAGCTGCGCCCCCGATGCAAAGAGCCAAGTAACGGTAGAATATGAAGGGGATAAGCCCGTGCATATCGATACGGTGGTTATTTCGCATCAGCATAGCCCCGAAATTTCCTATAATACGTTAAAAGAAGCAATTATCGAAAAGATCATTAAACCTGTTCTGGAACCGACCGGTTTACTGGATGCAAAAACGAAATTTTCTATTAACCCCACTGGACGCTTTGTTATCGGCGGGTACTTCGGCGACACCGCGGTTTAACCAGTACCGGAAGATTATCGTGGATACCTATGGCGGCATGGGGCGGCACGGCGGCGGCGCCTTTTTCCGGTAAAGACCCAACCAAGGTAGACCGTTCTGCAGCATATATGGCGCGCTATGTAGCAAAGAATATCGTTGCGGCAGGGCTCGCCGAACGGTGTGGAATTGCAGCTTGCCTACGCTATCGGAGTACCGCTTTCCGGTATCTATTCGGGTAGATTCCTTCTGGTACTGCAAAGGTTTCAGGAGAGGGCAATCGAAAAAAGCCGTTCAGCAGGTCTTTGACCTCAGCCCCTGCCGGCATTATCAAAACCTTGGATTTATGCAAGCCCATCTATCAAGCGACCGCCGCGTACGGTCACTTCGGACGCCCTGAATTCAGCTGGGAAAACACTGATAAAGTTGACGCTTTAAAAGCAGCCATAAAAATAATAAACGTATGCATAGCAGTGCTGCAGGGGCGTCCTTGTTTTGGTGTTCGCCTCTTTGCTGAGTACCTCATGCAGCGATATTGTATCGTCGGTATCGCTTGCACTGCCAACTGATACGGAAGAGATGGCGGTGTATCTATTGCCCTGCCCATCTGTCCGATATGCAGAGTAGGTCTGCGCCGCTCAAGGCTTTAAATAAAAACGCTCAGAAAGGTTCCATACGCAATCCTAAGGAATCCGACGCCATGTGCTTCGCGTTTGAAAAAGCCCCTGCGATACGCGGCTTAACTGATTCAGGATTATATGCGCTTGAGCTGGAATTTGAACCGTTAGAGCTTACCGGCAAATCGAGCGGTGCAGAATCTATAAACACAGACGCTATTCAAACTGATGCTGCCGAATTGACCGTGGGGTTGCTCTACGCAAACGATTTTTCCGTTTCCGGTACGTTGAAACACATCACCCATCCGCAGCGCTCCCATTACAGCGCAGACACTGCCCCGCCGCGCTTTTTACCGTCAGCATCGGCTTTTGCAGGCGCAACGGTACAGGCGGAGCATATCCGCGGCTTTATGGTTTCGGCTCGTACTGCGCTGAAACTAAAGCGGTACGCTATTGTTCCCGTTCGGTATGGCTGGCTCAAAGACGGAGCGGCGCTATGGTACGGCACAACCGCCGACGGGGATGTTATCCCGTCAGAATTATGGGCGAAATCAACGTACTTTTTGCATAAAAGAATTCCCGAAGCCGTCGGCGGTTATACAAAAGTATACCGGAAAGGGCGGCAGAGACACGATCGTTATTCATTTTGACAAAACTTTGCCGGTTAATTTGACGGAAGAACAAACACAGCCGCAGTTTTTCGTTTCAATGCGGCACCAAACGAATATCTGTATACCGTGCGCCAGAACTGTACCGGCTTACACTTGACGGCTGCCTCTTTCCCGACGTATTTTTCTATTAAACAGACTCATGCAGGGGCGCTAACCGATGCAGGCGGACAATCCACTCCGTCGCAGCAAGCTGATGCCAATGGGCAATCCACTCTGGAACTGAGAGCCGACACAGACGGGGAAAAGCGATTCGGAGCTTTTTAAGTGATGAGGATGGTGATCCGGAGCTGCTCACCGGTGCAGGGTGGACAAGCCAATGTGGATCGTCTAACCGATACGGATACGCCTTTTGGGTACCAGTGAGCCGATAAATACAGCAACGATGGTTTGCGGCGTTACGATAGAATATGCTACCCGCTTCCTGATGAACCCGATTACTGCCGATCCGGGGGTCATTCTGGATTAGCTGCAAACACAATGGCGACAACCGTCCTACGAGCTTTTTGCATGGGAGCAGTTCCCTTCTGTATTGATTTTTGATTTTTGCAGACTATTCCGTACAGGATGCCTATTTTAAACGGCTATCTTTTTTGCAGAGAAAAAGGCTTTGCTGGAAAATTACTCCCCTGATAATATGCTCACGTCTCTTCACGGGTTTAATGCGCACGATTATCGGTAGAAACGCTTGCGGCGTTCTTCCAAAAGTAGAAGCCGAACATTTTTCGCTGAGCAAAGCGGAACTCCATTTACGAAAAAAATACTATTCCATCACGGTCTTATTGTCCGTACAGAAACCGGCATTGAGGGCAGGAACTGGCGCAATCGTATCAATAAGCCGTCAAGCGTCGCCCGAACTCCGCTATCGCTTTATGACCCACGAATGCCTGCACGGTATTTATTTTTATGGAAGAAAGATTCCGTAATACGGTTACAGAAACATTTCGGCAGACCGATCCGCGCGCCGTGCTCTTTTTGCGCCGCTATTTTTGAAGTGGATCAATCGCTCCAATATAACACTGATGATGAGTATTTAATGCAAAACGAATTTATAGTATACATCCTCCAGCAAGATAGCGGGTTCATTCAAGAATACTACAATCGGATTGCATGGTTTAGAACGATGATTGTGGCGGAACCGGCGTTGTGCAGATACATCCGAAAGACCAAGTCAAAAGCCTTTATACGGGCAGCGGCTCAGATGAACGCTTTTTTTGCATACAACATTCGGTCTAAAAGGCGGGAGAATCTATCTTGCGAGAATGAGAAACCGCTAACAGCAATATTAAATTCATAAAAACAATGAAACATTTTTCTGTATTGTTTTGTTTTAGCAGTTCAATTATATTTACTCCTGTGGGGAAATGATGACTTTTGAAGAAATCTTAAATCAATGGGAAGCAAGAATACAGCGTCCGTACGGAAGAAAAAGGATGCGCAAAGATGCAAAAATCCTACGGCAGCCGCATATAACGCTGAAAAATAATCAAAAGATAAATCCGATGGATTATTGGGTGCGCCGCTATGGCGTCTACGATAAAGATGCTCAAGATAGTCAAGACCCTGCACCGCTTGATAATCAGGCTGAAAAAAACGGCGCTTACGGGCAATGCGTCCGCAGGCTGAAATTGATCTGCATGGTATGACGCTGGAAGAAGCCTACGGTGCGCTCGTTACTTTTTTTGATGACGCCGTTCGGAGGGAATATCAAAAAGTACTCATCATCCACGGAAAGGGAATCATTCCCAAAATGGTCCGGTATTGGCGCGATTTGTCCAAAAATTTTTTGGAAACACATACCCATGCCGGCGAAACAGGACATCCCAAAGGTCATGATGGAGGGACAGGTTCAACATGGGTTATATTGAAATAAATACTTTTTGCGTAAAATTTTGCCCAAAAATTTTTACGCAGTTTATTCGTGCGGAGAGTAAACGCATCAGGTAGAGTAGATTAAAATCGCAGAATATTTGAGATTGGGCAAGCATTTGAGACGCAGCGCGGCGAGAAACTCTGCTTGACCAGTTGCAAATATTCTGCGGGAATATCAAAAATACCTGATGCGTTTACCATGACTAAACTTATTGCCATAATAGCTAAAAAGAATTACAATCAACAGTTATTATGGATACCCAGTCGGATATTGTAGGTAGGAAAAGGACAATACTATTGCTCGTCATGCTTTAGTAATGCAAATAGCACTCTGCCGGAGAACTGCTCATACGAAACAGGGGCGGAAATGTACCGAGCCGAAGAAACTATTATGCGGATATGCGAAGCGGGAGGGGTATGCGACGTTACTCCCTTTGTTACGCCAACCATTCTCTTTATCGCAAAAAGGCGAGGGAGAAAATGTGCTTTATACAAAAATATCAAAAACGCAGTAATAATATTGCCAAAATTACATTGGTCAATGACTTTTCTCGAAAGTTCATGTAGAGGCAGATTGATATCTCCGAAGCATTGGATTGTCTGCATAAGATAGATGAATACAAAAGAATATCCGTATCGATTCCTATTATTTGCAACCGGTATCGGATGCAGCATTTTTGCTGAGTCTTAGTAGGCGGAAAGTTCGGAGATTTTGTCGCGGCGTTTTTGCTTCGTATATTGCCGTTTTTATCAGTGATAAGATTATGGCGCGTTCCCGTACTGTTTTTACCGGTAATTTTTGTTGCAAGTATGTTTGTGCGGGAATTATTTCCATCATTTCCTTTGAAATTAAATTGGTTGACAATCTTGATAATATCATCGTAGGTGCGGCGCTCGCCCTTGTCCCCAGGGTTGCATTTACTGCAGGAATTAGAGATTTTATTTCCGGCGATTTGCTCTCCGGGATTGCACGTATCGGAGAGGCGATCCTTGTCGCTATTGCTATTGCGTTTGGCGCCGGTAGTATTTTTAATGCTCTACTCAATTTTAGGAGGGCTTTGATGCCGCTTTATGTCCATGCTGTTCTTGCCTTTATCAGCTGTCTCGGTTTTTGGCGTTCTTTTAACGTTCAGAAGCGGACATTATTGCTCGCTGCAGTTAACGGCGCAATCGGCTGGGTAATCTTATTGAGCCTTGATATTCCGCAAGTCAGCTATATTTTTGCAAATTTACTGTCCGTCTCGTGGTGGGTCTCCTCGCAGAACTTTTTGCCGTCATTCAAAAAAACTCCTGCAACCTCTTTTATTGTTATCGGTATTATCCCTTTAGTACCCGGCTTCCGAGTTTACCGGTCGATGCTCTTCTTTGTGCGGGGTAATCTGGATAAAAGAGTATTTCCGAAGGGGTACATTCGTGTTTTATGGCAGTTGCTATCGCAGTTGGTATTATCCTTTCCACCTCTATTGTCCGTATGATTCGTCCGCCCATCAGCGACTATAAAAGAAAAAGTACGGAACTGGAAAAATTTCTAAAAACTGAGCCAGACGGACTAAATTGACAGCTTAGATTAATTAGAATAAAATATTACTGTATACTTAGGGGATAGTCTGCCCTTTCAAAAAGTATAGGAGGTCGATATGAAGCTTGAACTGGGAATTATTCCCATTCATGAGATGCAGTTTGCTGATAAAACTGCTATCAAAGGAACTTGTCTTGAAATCAATAAAGATGAGCTTATCTCTCTCATTAAAGAAGATCCGCTTATCACCGATGTTTCATTGACAATCACCAAACCGGGCGATAAAACCCGTATTATTTCCGTTAAAGATGTCATTGAGCCGCGTTAGCAAGATCAGAAGGCAGCGGGGTATGCTTTCAGGGCTTCTTTACTGGTGAGGAAGACACTGTTGGTTCCGGTAAAACTGCCGTGCTTCGCGGTGCCGCGGTTGTAACAACTGGTACCGTTGTCGGATTCCAAGAAGGAATTATCGATATGAGCGGCTCCGGCGCCGAATATACGCCGTTTTTCCCGCACGGTTAACCTTGTTGTAAAAGGGTACCGTAAAAGATGATACAACCCGTGCAGTAAAGAAAAATCGCTCCGCTTGATGGGGCTTAAAACTGCCCGCTATTTAGGCGCTGCGGCAAAGTCCGTTGCTCCGGCAGAAACAGAAGTCTACGAGACCTTGAACCCGATTGAACAGGCAAAGCAGTATCCCAACTTACCGAAAGTTGGCATGTGTATGCGCTTCAAAGTCAGGGGCTGCTGCACGACACCTATTACTACGGTGTTGATGTTAAACAGATTGTTCCGACGATTATGTATCCCACAGAAGCAATGGACGGCGCGGTGGTGAGCGGTAACTGTGTTTCTGCCTGCGACAAAAACCCAACGTATGTGCACCAGAACAGCCCCGTTATCCACGAACTGTATAAGCGGCACGGAAAGGACTATAACTTTATCGGCGTTATCATTACTAACGAAAAACGTAACGCTTGCCGATAAAGAGCGCTCTATCTTCTCTGACTGCACGGCTTGCGGAACAGCTTGGACTCGATGCGGTGATTATCTCTGAGGAAAAGCTTCGGTAACCCCGACGCCGACTTGATGATGAACTGCCGCAAGATTGCTGCAAAGGGTATTAAAACCGTATTGCTAACCGACGAATATGCAGGACAGGACGGCGCGAGCCAGTCGCTTGCGGATGCTCATCCTTCTGCAGATGCAGTAGTTTCAAATGGAAACGCCAATCAGGTTATCAAACTGCCTAAGATGGACTTAGTGATTGGAGATCCCCAGCAGTAGATGTTGTGCGGGCGCATGGGATGGTAGCTTACACGAAGACGGAAGTATCGAAGCGGAATTACAGGTCATTACCGGCGCAACCAATGAGCTGGGCTTCTGGAATTTATCGCTACGGATTATAAGAGGTAAACAATGAAAAAGATTGTACATTATATCAACCAATTCTTTGCCGGAAAAGGCGGAGAAGATGTTGCCGATTACAAAATTGAAGTGATCGATGGAAATGCCGGTCCCGGGATGGGGATTCAGGCAGCGCTCGGCGACGGTGGTAAAATCGTTAAGACGATTGTCTGCGGTGATAACTATTTTTAACGATCACACCGACGAGTGTATGGCATTTTATTCAAGATGTTTCAAAGAAAAACGAAGCTGACTTGCTGATTGCCGGTCCCGGTTTTAACGCAGGGCGTTACGGTATGGCGTGCGGCGGCGCTGCAAAAAGCGGCAGCTGCGCCTGGTATCCCTACTGTCTCGGTTTGTACGAAGAAACCCCGGCTACGATGTGTTTCGAAAGCCTTTATACACCGTTAAAACGAAAAACTCTGCTGCCGATATGCGAAAAGCGGTGCCGGCGATTGCAGCAGTTGCAAAGAAAATATTAAATGGCGGTTACAGTTGACCTCGCAGCCGATGGCTTACTGCCGCGCGGTATTCGCCAGAATTACTTCGCAAAAGAGCGCGGTGCCAAACGCGCCGTCGATATGCTTGTGCAGAAGCTGAAAGGCGAAGCGTTCGTTTACCGAGTATCCGATGCCGGTATTTGACCGTGTACCGCCACGTACGCCTATTACCGATATTTCTAAGGCGGTTATCGCATTGAGTTACTTCAGGCGGTGTTGTTCCAGAAGGGAACCCCGATCATATTGAAAGCATCTTCTGCTTCTCACTATGGCGAATATTCTATTGCAGGTCTTGCAGAGCTGACATCCGAAAACAGCGAAACGGCGCACGGCGGCTACGATCCTACTTATTGTAACGCTAATCCGAACCGTGTATTGCCGGTCGATGTGCTGCGCGACATGGAACGCGAGCATAAAATCGGAAAACTGTACGACTTCTACTACACGACGGTCGGTAACGGCACCAGCGTTGCAAAATGCAAAAGCGTTTTGCTCGAAATTGCCGGAAAGCTTGTCAACGCCGGAGTGCAGGCGGTCATTCTTACCTCTACGTGAGGGCACCTGTACTCGTTGCGGTGCAACGATGGTCAAAAAGAAATTGAAAAAAAGTTTTACCGGTTGTGCATATTGCGACCGTAGTCCCGATTTCAAAAACAGTAGGAGCAAATAGAATTGTACCAGCGGTAGCAATTCCTCACCCACTCAGAAACCCACGATGAACGCAAAGGACGAAAAAGAATTACGCCGTACGCTTGTCGAAAAAGCCTTTAAAGCCTTTACAAACGCCCATCACGGAGCAAACTGTTTTCTAAAAGATTGCTGAACAGTTTCGGCTGTTAGCTGATGTTGAAAAGCAAGAAGTTCTTGCGTGAACGCCCTCTAAAACGCATCATCTTAGAGGGCGTTTTTATAACGGATGCTGTTACCGATAATCGGCATTTTACCGCCGCGAGCGCGGGGAGCAGGTTATCGGTAAAAACAGATCTTCAATCGGGAGATTGGCGGCGGTTCTGCCTAAATACACATCTTTACGGTTCTTACCGTGGAAGTCGCTCCTGCGGTAACAATCAATCCGAGTTCTTTCGCCAATGCTTGCAGCCGTACACATTCCCCATAACGTGCTCCCGAATGCCCATGCTTCAAAGGTACTACTAAGCCTTGCTCTTTGAATTGAGCAATCGTTTCGGGTAGTTTTTCCCCACGAAAGATAGAGCGACATCGGGTGCGCCAAAAGCGGGAACTCCACGAGCGGCTTTAATAGCTTTTATCGCTTCCGCAAGCGGTAAACATTCCTTTTCAATATAAAAACGAGTCGTCCTTTCGCTAGGTATTTAAGGAAAGCATCTTGAATGGATTTTTGCTTTTTTCCTGTACAAGATACTTTGCAAAATGAGGTCGTCCGATTACCGCCCCTCCGGCAAGTTGGGCGAGCTTTTTCTTCATCGATTACAATCCCCGCCTCAGAGAACTTGTGGATGATTTTTGTGGTTCCGTTCCAGCCGTTTTTCCTGCGCATACTGCATAAGAGCGCACAGGGGTTTTATTTTTGATATCGATTCCAAGCCCCGAGTAGATGCAGTTCCCCGGTTGCCATTCAACGCTGATTTCTATTCCCGGTAAAACACGGATGTCAAGCGCCCTCCCCGCTGTTCAGCTTCCTCAACTCCTGCTACGAGTGTCGTGGTCGGTAAGGGCAAACAGCGAAAGACCTGCTTTATGGGCTTCCGCTGCCAATTCCGCTGGTGAAAAAGTTCCATCGGATGCGGTGGAATGAGTATGCAAAATCTACCATAGCAATCATTATAGCAAAAAGATGCATAATGCACTAGGTTTTTCCGCAAGGTATGATATAATAGTTGTAGATAGTTCTTACCGTTAATTGTTTGAATAAATATATATGATACCCTTTGAAAACTGGGTTTTTAGAGATTCCCATATATGATTACAGTTGAGAACTGCGTGTGGTACGGAGGACAAAATGCCAAAGGCTGTTCAATACAGCGCAAATTCAGTAATTTATTTTTTTCAGGCGATTTTTGATGCTCGAGTATTTTTTTGCTGCATAGCGGACATATTGCATAATTCACTCGATATTGAAACCGGCGCGCAGGTAACGGAATATATTAAAACCGGTGAGTTTTTGGGGTGAAGTCCGCACTTGGCAATTATCAAGGGAAGAGAGCGCTATGGTGTTAACCGATTCACTCGTGTACACATTTTCGATTACCGAATTCGAAAAGTTTTGCTCAAACCAATACGCGTATCATCCTTCAAATGTTGAAAGTTTTTCCAGACAACTGAGAAGTATCCATCAGCAAGTTGAAGCGTTGATGGATAGCAAACAGCAGACAAATAATGAAGACGGTCTATTTACGGTTGCAACGGCGTTTTTATAAGTCGCAGCATTATCAGGCGGCTGCTCAAGTAGCAGCACGCTATCGGGCGCTCTATCCGGCGGGTAAGCATTTGTCGGCAATCAGACCGGTTATTGCAAACTCAACACAGATGGCAGGGGCTGGTTTTGGTGAAGCGCGGCAAAGCCGGTACTGGCAATACCGCACCCAGTGGCGGAGTTGTTCAACCTGAACAGACCAATGATGCCTCCATAGAGTTAACTTTTCAGCTTGCGGAAGATTTGGCAAAAACAAGGAAAAATGGGCGGATGCCTATAAGCAGTATCACACGATTATCGAGTTAAAACAAAGGTCCAAATATCGAAGCGTCATATTTTAGGGCGCTGTCCGTTGCTTGTATAAACAGGCAGAATATGTACGGTGTATCCAGCTCGGTACGGGCTTTATTACGCAATTCCCTAAATCTTTAGAACTTGCAGAAATTCTGATGTTCCTCGGTCTGCTGCTATCAAGGCATGGATCGTCCTGATAAAGGCATTGCCATTCTATGATAAAAGCTTTAACGATGGCAGGACCGCTATTGGTGCCCAAAGATTAAAGAATTGTACAGACTGCGTGCGAAGGAGCTATCCATGCCTGATTTTATTTGCCTCGTTTGCTCGTTTTGCAAAAATTCCCCAAAGGTTCGGTTATTTTTCCGAATTTGAACCCGGGGCATCTTTTTATTTAATCAATCCGGACGTGTTCAGCTGATTAAGATTATCAACGGAGCAGATCTCGATATTTTACAACAGGGGAGATCTTCGGTGAGATGGCGGTTTTGGATAATTCCCCTCGTTCCGCTTCGGCAATCGCGTATGACGATGTTGTTGCGCTTGAGTTTAACGAAAAACTTTTGAAATTCTATTGACCGAAATCCAGCCATCGCAATGCGCTATTGAAGACCTTTGTCAAGCGTATTTATGCCCCAAAAGCGGCGGTTCATGCTTTTGACGATACAGGGACTCAATCGCTCGCGTCGGGGATGTCTTCTTAATGCTGGATGAAACCCAGTCTGATCTTGACCGTTCTACCCAAATGCGTACCTTTATCATACACCTGAAGAAGTCGCTCGTTGGGCAGGGTCTTTCGGCAGAGGCAACCGGCGATGCGTTGCGAAAATTTGCCGATCAAGGGCGATTAGAAGTATACAGCGACCGTATTATCGTAAAAACATCGTTGATCTTGCCCGCTTTGTAGCAACACGGCGTACAAAAGACAATGTCTTCGGCTAATCAACAACCTCGGCGCGGTTTGTGTGTATTACTCGATATTTTTGCACTGTATATTCTTAAGGTGGTCGCACTCGTTTTTCTATCCCCTTTATTCGTGTAGAGGGTTAATACCCCGACGATTGCGTCAGGGGTGTTGATTACAGCTTAAAAGTGCCGAGGTATAAGCCCTCTATATGAATCATTAGTGATGAAAGAACGAACATTACAAGACAGTATCCGGTCATGGAAGACCATGCAAGACGCTTTTTCCTCTTTGAGGAAGGGCGTTTTTCCGTATCATATACACGGACTTTCAGGCGGCGTATTTGCTTTTTCTTGCCGAATATGTCCGACATTTTTAACACTCATCTCTGTATCGTTGTTCCTACCGAAAAAGAAATAGAAAGAGCTCCGTGCAGACCTCGATATTGCAGGTTTGCAAGCTCAAGTTTTGCCGTGGTGAGGGTAATATGGCATACCGTCCGGTACAAAACTCCGCGCCGGTGTTCGCGGAACGCGCTCAAATATTAGCGGAACTCTGTGCCGGTTCGTCGGTATTCAACGCGGTGGCATCCAGCGCATCAGGAAGCACGGTAACGGTGATGACCCAGCGGGCATTTCAACGCCGGTTCCACCGCCCGACTACCTTAAAAACACTCACCTGTACGCTCTATAAAAGGCAAAGGAAATCGATACGGAAAAAAATAGCGTCGCTACTGGTGCAATGGGGCTATACGCGAGTTCCGCGGGTAAGTGTCCGTGGCGAGTTCGCCTTGCGCGGCGAGGTTCTCGATGTCTGCGCTGCCGCCAACAAGGGGCTCGCAGCATACCGCCTATCGTATCCAATTCGACTTTACTACAATAGAAAAGATAAAAATCTTTCGATATGCACACGCAGGCTTCGGTTGAAGAATTTGACAGCCTTACGCTCTATCCGATGAAAAGAAGTTATCTGGGATGATGAGCGGATCGCCGCGCTCGAACGGAATGTGCAGAATATGCCCGGAATTTACCGCCAGAGGTACGGAAAAGCTGATTGCGCACTTAAAAAGAACACCGTGCTTTCGATGGAGAAGAGCTGTTTTATCCGCTTTGCTTTGAAAAAAATCGGCGAGCATTCTTGATTATTTCACTTACTTGCACGGTAGCGCGATGCCGCTACAATCGGCGGAAATGTCGGATAGCCGGGGAACAAGCGGCGCGGCGTCACAGAAAAGGCGGAAACGGAACGGCGCCATCGGTGCAACTGATCTACATGGATTACGACCGGCAGCGCAACGCGATGGAGCGCTGGAGCAGGAGTATCACGGCTTATATAATAAAATTACCCGCGCCATTGACGACGACATCAAGCACAATCTCTTAATTACCGAATATCCTATGCCACAGCGCCTTTTGCTGCCCTTTACGGAACTGACCGAAAGCTATCCGCAGAGTCTTTTTCCTCCGGACGCTTAAAAGAAACGGACGAAAGCGGAGCGTCGATTGTGTTTAACTGCGACCCGCCGCGCAGCTTTTTCGGCAATATCGTGTATCTAAAAGAAGAATTAATGCATTTACAGCAGGAAGGCTGGCGTATTTTTTTGTGTTTGCGGAAAGCGATGCGCAGGCGCTCCGTATCGATGGATGCTCAAGGATATTAAAAGCCACTGTGCTGCCGCTTACGCTTTCTTCCGGCTTCGGTATCCCGGAACTCAAGATACTCGTTATCCAAGAAAACGAAATTTTCGGCAGGCGGCGGCGTGATCCCGAAATCGGTTAAGCAAGTTAAAAGCTCGGTTATCGATACCTTTGTGGAACTTAATCCCGGCGACTATGTTGTTCACGTCAATTACGGTATCGGACAGTTTAAAGGGGATTGAGCGAGTTAAAACGCTGGGGCATGAGCGCGATTATATCAATCTTTTGTACGCACAGGACGAAACGGTGTTTATCCCGATTGAGCAGGCGAACCTCGTGCAGCGGTATATCGGCAATGAAGGCGAAGCGCCGCGGCTGGATATCATCGGGTCTAAGGCGTGGGAAAACCGGAAAAACAAAGGTTAAAAAGTCGGTTGAAGATATCGCCGATAAGCTCATCGACCTGTATTCCCGCCGCAAAGCCGCCGCCGGTTTTTGCCTTTGCGAAAAAGACAATGAATGGCAAACTGCTTTTTGAAGCCGCCTTTCCGTATGAAGAAACGGAAGATCAGCTGACTTGTATTGCCGATGTAAAAGTGAGTATGGAAAAACCGATACCGATGGATCGGCTCATCTGCGGCGACGTCGGCTACGGTAGACGGAAGTGCGATGCGGGCGGCATTTAAAGGCAGTAATGAGCGGAAAAGCAGGCTGCCTTTTTAGCGCCGACCACCATCCTTGCGGAACAGCACTTTGATACCTTTCAAGAACGCTTTAAAAATTTCCGGTAAAAACTCGCTCGGCTGTCCCGCTTTGTTTCCAAGGCTGAACAGAAAAAAAGTTTTAACCCAACTGAAAAACGGTGAGCTTGATATCGTTATCGGAACACATCGCGTTATCCAAAAAGATGTGCAGTTTAAAAGATTTAGGTCTGATGATTATTGATGAAGAACAGCGGTTCGGGGTTAAAGACAAAGGAGCGGCTCAAGCAGATGAAGACGAATATCGACTGCCTTTCCTTGAGCGCCACGCCTATCCCGCGCACCCTGCATATCAGTCTTTTAAAATCCGCGACATGAGCCTTTTAACCACGCCGCCGCAAAAGCCGCCGTCCGGTAGAAACCGTTATTTCTCCGTTTGACCCCGAAAAAATTGCGCAGGCAATCCGTTTTGAAGTTGACCGCGGCGGACAGGTATTCTATCTGCATAACCGCGTAGAAAGCCTCGAAGAAACACGGTATAAAATTCAGCAACTTATCCCTGAAGTTCTTATCGATGTGCGCATGGGCAGATGAGCGCAACCGAGCTTGAAGATATTTTCCGCCGCTTCAACATGGGCGGTTTTCACGTGCTGATTGCTACTACGATTATCGAAAACGGTATCGATATCCCCGATGCTAACACCATCATCATCGACCGTGCGGATATGTACGGCGTTTCGCAGCTGTACCAGATGCGCGGTAGCGTCGGACGTTCCGACAGAAAGGCGTATGCGTACCTCCTCTATCCCGAAAACAAAGCCTTATCCGAGGTCGCGATGAAGCGGCTGCAGGTTATCTCCGATTTTACGGAACTCGGTTCCGGCTTTCGAAAATGCAATGAAGGATATGGAAATCCGCGGCGCAGGGAATCTGTTGGGAAAAGAACAGTCAGGCGATATTTATTCCGTCGGCTTTGACCTCTACTTCGTCTACTTGAAGAGGCGGTGGAACGGCTACAAAACGCCGGTTATGAGCCTGAAACGGAACCGATTATGAGAGCTTGAGTACACAGGCTTTATCCCCGATAGCTATATCCGCGTGCCGGAAACAAAAGATGGAAATATACAAAAATCGCCGCCGTCCGCACTGCGGAGGAGCTCGACAGAGCTCTATGCGGAACTGTCCGACCGGTTCGGTCCCGTTCAGAAGAAGCTGAAAAGCCTACTTGCTCTTGCCGAAATTAAAATTATCTGTGCAAAAACTCGCAATCGCTTCACTCAAGGAGCGGAACGGAACCGTGCGCATCACCTTTGCGAAAGTCTCAAAGATTTCTATCGATAAATTGCTCCGCATGATAAAAGAGTCGGCAGGGGCGGGTTAAACTCGATGCCAAGCAGCCGAACGTCATCATGCTCGAAACCGGCTCTATTGGCTTAAAAGAAAAGAGCGAATTTATCAGCGAAAAACTCAATCAGCTAAGCTGAGATGTGAATAAACTAAAAAAAGAAATAGCCGTATAAAAATAATACTTACTTAGGAAAAAGGAAAACGTCCCAAAAAGGAGAAAGCGGTAATTACGTTTTTGGAACATTGCATCTGATATGGCATATACATTGAAAGAACCGTTTATAGGTGATGATAATGGTGTGGATTGTATAATCTTAGACGTATATAATAAACTGTTTTACGGAACGAATTCTCCTGCTTTGAAAAAAACTCTCCTGAGGTATATAGTCCTGTATGGGGAGAAAGCAGAAATAAATATTATACGGAATATTATGAACGATTGTATTAGAATATTTCGTAAGTGTCTAAAATGATTATATCATTATTAGGATAATAATCAGGATACAACAAAAATGAGAAAAAGAAAGCAAAAGATAAAAGTATAAATACCCTCAGATAAGGAAAATAATACAAGTTGCTGACATGAATAAAGATGTTTGGAAATAAAGCAGGTGAAAGAAGAAAATGGTTTATGAAAATAATATCATAGATACATATACAAAAATTAAAAAAATGGAGCTAATCATTATGTGTCTATTCCAGAATTTTTTTATATTTAATGAGTAAATTAAAGTCTAATGGTTCGATACAAAAAAAGTATTTCATTTAATCCATTTTATGAACATAAAAGATTTTTCTGTTGGAAATAGATGAAAGGATACTTTATATGAAAGCCGAGATAGTCTGAATGAAATTGATACAAAAGAAATTTTATGAGAGTCAAAAGTGTGAAGAAGATTTTTATAATGTTGATATTAAAAAAAGATATTTCCTAATACAAAGAGATGATGTGACGGAATATAAAAACTCTTGATAGGATAATTTCATATCTTTATGAGTTAATTCCTTATATATTGCAACGTTTAAAATCTGAGTATAATATCAAAGAAGCTGACTTATTGTTTGGGAATGTATGTTTTTGAGATTTATTATGAATAGGGCATCTCTAAAAAAACTCAGTTGGGATTTTTTAGAGATGCCCGACAGTTACAATTTAAGTCATTATGGGATAATGACTTAAAATTAAAAACATCATAAATAAATCTAAGGAAAACCTCTCAAAACTGAAGTTTTTAGAGGTTCCCAATAGGAAATAGTCTTCTGGGGATAGAGATATGTGGATTTTTGATGATTATAAAAGCTACAATCCGTATTTAATATCCTGATAAAATTTCACTCTCTTTCGCACAGAACGAGTTACGGTAGTATGTGAGGAACAAACAAAAACTAGGAAGGTAGTATCCCGAACAGCGATTGAAGCAAAAATCCTCTATCAAGCGTTGTACGTCCTGGGTACAACAGCTTGAACACAAGATTTGACGAAAATGTCAAACCTGTGTACTGACAGGATGTCAGGGGGTGTTGAGCAAAGGCGAGTTTTTCCACTGAAAAACTCGTAATTCAAAATAGTACACGGAGTACATTTTTGAATATTTCCATCCGTGGACGATTATAAAAGTTGTGCGGTTTTTGGGAGCGGTTTATCAAACCTGTACATCCTTGTACAGGTTTGATAACACGTTTTTGCTGAGCAAAAACGCGTCTGCTAGAACCACCGACATCCGTGTCGGTACTGAGGAAAAATATTTTTTTAAGGTGAAAATAAAAATTTTGCTTTTATTTCCCGCTCAATCCCCCTCCCCCAGACGACGATTGGAAGTACACTTTTGACAGTGCGACGCCGTAGATGCCCGCATATTTTTCAAAAGGGGACGGGAACATGACACGTAAGACCAGCACCACGAACCTTTCCGGCGCTCGCGGCAACGCCTACCCGAAAGCCGACCTTGACTACGACCTCACCTACGAGTACGACCCGGTATATGCCCACCGTTTAATCCGTGCGAGGGAACCGCTACTACCGCTATGATGCAAACGGCAACATAACGGCAGAAGAAGACGGTACGCTTTACCGAAGACGATGAGGTTTGTCTTTACCTACAGCTACGACCCCGACACCGACGTCTACGGCACTGACTACGGCTTCGGTATTGATGCGCCAGAAGGAGACGGAAGAGTCATCCGGAGAACCTATTCGCGTACCGCCGTAACTACACATGGAACGAGAAGAATCTCCTCACCAAATCGAGCGACCGCAGCTACACGGTACACTATCGCTACGGTGAGGACGGACAGCGCGCGCTCAAGTATACGGAAGAAGGACGAAGCGAAACCTTATGCTTCAATAACTTCTACACAATACACATCCCCGTGCAGGACAAAAACAACCCGCAAGGCTTGCGAGTGCATAAGCACATCTTTGTGGGTAACAGCCGTCTTGTTACGGCAATGACCCATACCGATAACAACGGAGACAATGCAGAACAACGCGAGAAGCGCTACTACTACCACTCAGACCACTTAGGCAGCGCGCAATTCGTAACCGACTGGAGAGGGAAGCAGTATGAGCATATCGAGTACACGCCATACGGAGAACTGTGGATAGAGGAAGTAGCCGCAGGCTTAGACAAACTGCCGTTTAGGTTCACAGGAAAGGAGATGGACGAAGAGACGGGCATGTACTACTACGGTGCGCGCTACCTTGACCCGAAGTATTCGAGGTGGTTGAGTGGAGATCCGGCGTTAAGCGATTACATACCCCAAAGCCTCGATAGACGACGAGGCAAAGAAACATAACGAGAAACTGCCCGGCATGGGTGGGGTATACAACACAGTCAATCTGCACTTGTACCACTACGCGGGGAATAATCCGGTGAAATATACGGATCCTGATGGGAAATTCTCACAAAAGCAAAAAAGTAAACAGAATAGAAAGAAATTTATCTTGGAATGATTTTTTCAACTATTAGGGATGGGCAGAAAGCAAAAAGCAAGACAGGCGAGATACGGTTCATAGTTTTTTTGGGTTTTGCTGCAACTGCTATATCAACATTCTTTAGTGGTGTTATTGGAAATATTGCTAACGCTGCTTCTACAGCAGATGGTTTTATTGAGCGTAAAACCGGATAATTTAAATCAGTTAAATAATGCTTTGCAAAAACATTAGTAATAAAAGCAGCTGATATATCGCAGACAACAGGAGAAGTTCCAAACATTGAAATTGTAGAAATAACAACAAAAACGGCAAAAACGAAGATGTCAGATCTATTAATGGGGCTGCTTTTGGTTTATGCGCTAATGGAACTATAGTATAACTGAGAAACCACATTAGAGATTACAATCAATGGTGAGAAACAAAAACCTATAGAAGTTTCTAAAAAGCAAACTCATATCACTTATGAAAGGACTCTAAATTATGAAGATTTCAGCTGGGTGCAGTAAGATTCCTCAAAAATAAAATATATAATCCTTATAATTCTGACAAGTCTGGCTACATTGTTTTTGTGAAAGGGTTATTGAATTTATACGAACATTTAATCCGTATTATGATACGGAAAAGGTTATCGAGAATGCGATAGATTTTTATTGTAAATGGTAAATTTCGAAATTCTTCTGATGATATATTTTTTACAACAAAAGTTAATGGAAATGTTTCGTTACTGGAAAAATATGTATTATGTTGAAAAAGAGTGGAATATGAGCAATTTGCTCAAATAAATTATATTTTATCATATTCTATTGATGACGAATCATTGCATAATGCATTCTTAGATTTGCAAAATAGATTGAAATGGAATATATGGAATGAACAAGAGTCTTTTTATAAGCGCATTCGTGAAGCTTTCCAAGGATTTGAGAAACTATAAAGAAAGGTAGTTCAAAGTATTTTTATTGAGGAATTATCTGAGGATAAATCTTTCTATGTAATTTGTAATAATTTTTATAAAAAGAAAATCCGAATAGAAATTATTATATGCTTCAGATATATATGCAGAACAGAGATGATTTCGTATATATGAGTCATTTTGATTGGGGAATATTAGTTGGAAGATATGACAAGCAGGGATTTAACAAATAAATTCAAAGATAAAGTTTGATAACTATTTTTGCAAATAGTAAATAATTGATTATTTTTGTAGTATTTTTTGCAAATGTATTTATAGAAACACTGCTATGAATCGCATATTATAAAAATATGGTAGGCAAAAAACTACCGCAAGCGTGGTAAAAAAATGTACCTCTTTTTCAATTATTTTGAGGTAATTAATTTGAAGAAAGAAATTGAAATCGATAAAAATTCTTGAAAAGAGGTGAATTTGGAAATTCTAGTTATATAGTTATAAGGGGAAAAAAACTGAAGAAGAAAAATGAGAACTAGTTGTTGTAGTGTACAGTTTAACCGGTCTATCAGGTATCAAATGATAGCCTATGAGATTATAAAGAGCTCGTTATAAAACTTTACCCTCACTTCCCACATAACGAGTTACGGTAGTATGTGGAAGCAAACAGAAATAGGGACAGTAGTGTTTCGGACAGCGATTGAAGCGGAAATCCTTTTTGCCGCACGTGTAATGCAAAGTGCGGTTTTTGGAGCTGGTGAGCGGAAAAACACCGCTTAAAAGAAAGCAGCAGCGGTAAAAAGATTGAAGCGGAAAGCGCGATGCCGATACTTGTAGTACCTTTTGCATTGTATTGATAGTACACAAGTATCAGCAGTCCGCCAAAGAAAGATTTTTATTAAAAAGAAACACTGTGCCGGAGGGTTTTTCCGCTTACGGCGGGGATTGCCGGAAGCGGAAAAAAACAGTGCTGAAAAGAGGCAGTAGCCGGATGCGAGGGCGATTAACCGCAGGCGTATCTATGATACGTTGAGGATTAATTTTCTGAAACGACGAAAACAGGGCAGCGTGTATCTTCAAAAGGGAATGGGGACAGCTCACTTGATTACCAACAGGCAGGCGTGGCGAAGCTGAATATCGGAGATAAGTTTACATCGGCAGGAGCGTGGCTGGCAGAAAGCATATCGAAAGGAAGCGTCAATAGCGGAGGCGGGAACTTCGGCTTAGGGTTGAATATCGGCGCCTCGCTTACTTACGGGGAGGAAACATCGGCGTTAACGTGAACATCAGTCAAACAGCCACCGATACCCCATATCGCCGACATCAACGGAGACGGGCTTCCCGACCTATTAACGGTAAAGGGTGGTAACTATGCCGTCAAAGTGAACCGCGGATCAGGCTTCGACGGGGAAGAAAAGACCATTGCGATACGCACCCTCAGAGGGGAGTATGAAGATTATTATAGCAAGTCGCTAGGTCGACTGGTTGGGACATCGGAGCGTATCCAAGTACCCTACCGACCGGGCAGTATGAATAAAGGGCTCGATATGGAAAAAATAAACGAGCTATTACAGCCGCCTGACGCACTGGAGTTTAACACGAGCCGGAGCGTGGGAGTGTCCGGAAGTCTTTCAGGACAAGTAGGCTTTTTCGTGTGGACGGGCATTGCCCTTATTTTTTAACTTTTCAGGGTGGAGCGAGCGGAACCTATAGCGAAAGTGAGGTGAGCTTACGCCTCTTTGACGTAGACGGAGACGGTACTCGCCGACCGAGTGTTCAACATCGGAGGGGCGAATAAGCTGTACGTACAGCGGAACAAGTTAGGGAAAGTAGGACTATTAAAAACGATAAAGCTACCGACCGGCAGCAGCTATGAGATAGAGTACCAAAGAGTCGGGAACACACGGGAGCTGCCGCAGAGTAAGTATGTATTAAGCGGCGTAACAATGAATTCCGGGCTGCAGAGTAAGGTGGAAACATACAAAGCTATAAAACGCAATACACGTACAAAGACGAGCTACTATGACCGCATAAAGCAAAAAGAGTTCTATGGGTTTAAGACGGTAAAAAGCGGTAACGGGAACAGGGAAAGACGACCGAGACAGGTATTACATTGATGCCTATTACCGCAAAGGGATGGTAAAAAAAGAGACGGTAAGCGCTCAAGGAACCGTTTATTCGATAAAAGAGTACGAAACGGATGAAGTCCCTCATGCGCGGGTAAAGCGAGAGTGGAACACCATGCGAGAAGGATACCGCGAAATACGGACAGAAAGCGAGTATAGCTATGACCGGTACGGCAATGTTACGACCTTAGAAGATAAGGGAGACGTTACCAATCCCAACGACGATATTGTGCCCGCATACGGTATTGGCAGCCGAATGATGAAACGCGCTACTGAAAGCGCACCCCGAGCGCATCGAAGTGTTGGACGGTAGAGCGAGAGGCTATTGCGGAAACGAAAGGACGCTATGATAGCCAAACGGGCGCGATAACGGAAGTAAAAGCAGTACACCTCAAGCGGCACAAACTTAACCTACACGATAGACTGGGATGAAAGCAGGGAATATCAAAACGCTCACGAGCCCCACCGGAAAGAAAGTGAGCTACCGCTACCAAGACGGGATATATGTCACCAAAATAACGGAAGGAAGGAAGTACAGGTGGCTCTCCGTACGAAAGCACACTCCTGTGGGACAGCGCCTTAGGGGTAAAACTGGAAGAGACCGATAGCGCGGGCAACACCATGAAAGTACCGCTACGACGGATTCGGTAGCATAACGGAAGTGAAAAGCCCTTACGATACCGGAAACGTACCCTATGCAAAGTACGAGTACCATACCCTACCCTCTTCTTTCTGGTACACGGTAACGGCAAATAAGCTTACCACCGAAGCAACGGACGAAGCCGTGATGAAAACGATAGTCATGCACGACGGCTAGTACGCGCCCTCTACACCGCGAAAAGAGGAAGTGTACCGAAGGAACCGCCGGAGAAACAAATGTCGGCTGGAATATTTCGGGGGCAACACACTACGATGAAGCGGGAAGAAAGATAAAAAAAGGAATGCCGCTTCTTTTACGCAGGGCGATTTACCGGCTGAGCTTGCAAGCAAAAGCTTCTTACGCAAGCGTCGAGCAGTTCTATGAAACAAACGACTTTACAGCGCTGCGCAATGAGACCGCCTACACCTACGACGGCATCGACCGAGTAATCAACACATTGTTACCGGACGGAAGCGAGCAGAAAAAAATGAGTACGCGATAGAAGATAATCTACAGATAACAATCGCAACCGACCCATTAGAGAATAAGAGTGTTACAAAAAGAAAGACGCGCGGAAACATCCGGGAAGTAGAACGCCTCGATAAAAACGGCACACGCTTAACCAAAAGTAGATATGAATACTCGGCATTGGGAGAGATGCTTCGCGCGTATGACGCCAATGGAAACATTGTCTCGGTAACATACGACCTACTCGGTAGAAAGGTAGCCTTAGAAAGTAAAGACACCGGGAAAGGAAAGAATGGCGCTATGATAGTAAAAGGTATCGCCTGAAGCGGAAACGGATTCACTGCTGCGCAGTAAACTCAGTGAGATACAGTACGTCTATGACGGCTTTGACCGGCTTATTAAAATAGACTACCCGTTTAGTACCGATGTTGAATACACCTACGGCGAAGCAGAGGCGAAGCGGGGAGCAGGCGAGATAGTCCATAAGAAGGATGAATCAGGCGAAATAAGCTACAAGTACGGGAAGTTAAGCGAAGTCGTAGAAGAGACACGGACGATTAAGCGCTATGAGGGTACTCAGTAAAGCCGGAAACGGCGACGCTTCACCTATTGCTCGGACTACTTAGGTAGTATGCAGACCATGCGCTACCCTGACGGGGAGACCATTACCTACACCTACGACAAAGGCGGACAGCTCAAAGGGGTGAGCGGCGTAAAGAACACGGTAAAAGGAACGGAAAACTATTCCTATATCGACACGATTGTCTATGATGAGCACGGACAACGCGTCTACATCAAGTACGGCAATGGAGTTGAAACCCGCTACCGCTACGACGATAAACGGCGGTGGCTGAAAGACATCGAGACCAAAAAAATAGACAGACCGACGAAATCTTCCAGAAGATAAGCTACCGCTTCGGCAAAGTCGGTAATGTCCTCGGTTACAGCAATGACGCAAGTGTCTACGAGACGAGCCAAAACTATACCTACGACAGCCTCTACCAGCTTATCGGAGTGGAGGGAACCAGCAACCAATACAAAGGCAAGAAAGAGCTTTGGAAGTACGCCGATACGTATTGCAAAGTACAAACAAGACTTTGCCTTTGACGGCATCGGGAACATGACAAAGAAGATGAGCACCATCAAACCTCCCCGGCGCCCGCGGTAACGCCTACCCGAACGCCGAGCTGAGACTACAGCCTTGATTACGAATACGACCCTCTTATGCACACCGGCGTGCGTGCGAAACCGCTACTACCGCTATGATGCGAACGGCAACATAACGGCAGAAAAGACAGTCCGTTTACCGAGGGACGATGAGTTTATCTTTACCTACAACTACGACCCGGACACCGACGTCTACAGCACCGACTACGGCTTCGGTAGCCCTGACGCGCCAGAAGGAGACGGAAGAGAGTCATCCGGAGAATCTATTCGCGTACCGCCGTAACTACACGTGGAATGAGAAGAACTTACTCACCAAATCGAGCGACCGCAGCTACCACCGTACACTACCGCTACGGTGAGGACGGACAGCGGGCGCTCAAGTACCTGGAGGAAGGACGAAGCGAAACCTTATGCTTCAATAACTTCTACACGGTACATATCCCCGTGCAGGACAAAAACAACCCCGCAAGGTTTGCGAGGTCCACAAGCACATCTTTGTAGGTAACTCACGCCTTGTTACCGCGATGACGCACACCGATAACAACAGCGATAACGCAGAACAGCGAGAGAAGCGCTACTACTACCACTCAGACCACTTAGGAAGTGCGCAATTCGTAACCGACTGGAGAGGCAGACAATACGAGCACATCGAATACACGCCCTACGGAGAACTGTGGATTGAAGAGGTAGCGGCCGGTTTAGACAAGCTGCCGTTCAGGTTTACGGGTAAGAAATGGACGAGGAAACGGGACTTTACTATTACAGGGGCGCGGTACTTAGACCCGAAGTATAGTAGATGGTTGAGTGGAGATCCTGCATTAAGTGACTACATACCGAAAGCACCGGTGGACGACAAAGCGAAGAAACATAACGAGAACCTGCCCGGCATGGGCGGGGTGTTTAATGTCGTGAATCTACACCTGTACCACTATGCGGGGAATAATCCGGTGAAGTATACGGATCCTGATGGGAAGATCGTTATTGCGCCTGCTGTTGTATGGGGAATCAATGCTATATTACTAATGATTGGCGCACATCATGTTGCGAGTTCAAATAAAGGTGACAAATTATATCAGCAAATAGCCAATGGTAATACCAAAAGAATTCTCATCAACAGACTTATATCATTTATATAAATCGGGAAAAAGGTAAAAATGTCACGTTATCTCAAGTTGGATTATCAAGTAAGATTCAAAAAGCCGTTGCATCGAGATCCAGCACTTACAAAAAAATAAGGGTAGTGTTCAATCACGATTTATTAATCAGTTAAAGGCTGGGGAGCCAGTGAAAAATTTGAAAGAACTTATGATTTTGAGTCAGTCGTATTTGCTATAGGAGGAGCAACAGTTAGCGGTCAATTCGATGGTACTGTTACAAAAATGAGAATGGAACAACGCATATTGGAAGGAACGATCACTTATTCATTTTCATGATACATTTACTGATCCATACGATACATTTAATGTTACAGCAGGAGAATTTAATCCTGATGGGAAATCTTATGAAAATAACTGAAACGTGGACTGTTAAAATTATTGGAGATTACTAGGATGACAAAAACAGATTGTGCTTTGTCTCTAGTGATTACTTTACTATAACGGCAGTTTATTTGAGTGAAGTATTTTTAACAGCTAAAAATTGCTCCTGGATATGCGGTACATCAGAATCTTTTGTTAAGTGAATTTGCGATTTGTATGAACAATGTAGGGGGATTGTAAAGGGAATTGTAGACTGGGTAGTAAAAGGGGATACATATATGGCTTTTGTGATGAGAAAGCAGCAAGGTGGTTTATATATAATACAAAAAAACAAAAAGTTATGGTTGTTTAATGTTGAAGTCGATTTCAATAATAAACTTAAGGAATTGCATTTATCTTTTTACAATGAGTGATACAAGGTGGATATATGATTATTCGAATGGCATATATCGGCATTTACATCTTGATGAACAAGAAGCTTTTCGTAAATTATCTGCTCACCAAGATTCAAAAATATTAGAAGAATATAGATATGACAATGGTGATTTTCCGCGAGTTTGTTTTTTGTATGATTATGCAAAATATTCTTACAGAAGATTTAGAAGATAATATACCAATACTATTTATATATCTTAATCAATTTGATATGTGCCCTGTGACAGAAACAGATCAAAAGTTATAATATAATTGAATGGATATTATTTGATTATTTTTATATGAACGATGATTTGTTGAGATCAAGATGATTTTAAATACATTTTGCACAATCACACAGCAAAAATAGATGCATATTTAAAAATATAAAACGATTGATGAACGGATTATTTTGGCGAGAGAAACATATCAATAGTGTAAAAAGGTAGATTTAATACTTTACCAAGCACACCGCAGATGCTATATGAAAAATATATAGCATTAGGGTATACTAATTTAATTATCGAAAAAGATTCGATTAAATATTATGACCGTTATAGAAGAAAAAGGTGTTTTTAGGTGAGAATAAGAAATAATTGTCAGTATTTAAATAATCCTCTCCCCCGGACGGCGATTGAAGCGGAAGCGCGGTGCCGATACTTGTGTACCTTTATATTGTAATAATGGTACACAAGTATCGGCAGTCCACTAAAAGAATAAACAACAAAAACATCTTATTCGAGGTTTTTCCGCTTACGATAGGAAGCGGAAAAACGAGTGCCTGAAAAAGAGGCGTGTCGGATGCGAGGGCGAGAAAAATTAACCGCAGGCGTATCTGTGATACGTTGAGGATTAATTTTTGAAGCGACGAAAGCTAGACAGACGTGTATATTTTTCAAAAGGGAATGGGGAACTATGACAAAGAAGATGAGCACCACAAATCTCCCCGGCGCTCGTGGTAACGCCTGCCCGAAAGCAGAGCTTGACTACAGCCTCGATTACGAATACGCCCCCTCTTATGCACACAGGCTCCTTACACGCAGGGAACCGCTACTACCGCTATGACGCAAACGGCAACATAACGGCAGAAAAAGACGGGCCGTTTACGGATGATGAAGAGTTTATCTTTACATACAGCTACGACCCCGACACCGACGTCTACGGCACCGACTACGGCTTCAGCGTGATGCGCCAGAAGAGACGGAAGAGACGCATCCTGAGAACCTATTCGCGTACCGCCGTAACTACACATGGAACGAGAAGAATCAGTTAACTAAATCGAGCGACCGCAGCTACACCGTACACTACCGCTACGGTGTAGACGGACAAAAACACTCAAGTATACGGAAGAGGGACGAAGTGAAAACGCTCTACTTCAATAACTTCTACGATACACATTCCCGTGCAGGATAAGAATAATCCGCAAAGGCTTACGCGTACATAAGCACATCTTTGTGAGGGAACAGCCGTTTAGTTACCGCGATGACGCATACCGACAACAACGGAGACAATGCCGAACAACGCGAGAAGCGGTACTACTACCACTCAGACCACTTAGGAAGCGCACAGTTCGTAACCGACTGGCGAGGGCAGACAGTACGAGCACATCGAGTACACACCATACGGGGAGCTGTGGATAGAGGAAGTAGCCGCTGGGTTAGACAAGTTACCGTTCAGGTTTACCGGTAAGGGAGATGGATGAAGAAACCGGCTTGTACTATTACGGCGCGCGCTACCTTGACCCGAAGTATTCGAGGTGGCTGAGCGGGGATCCGGCGCTGGAAGAGTATATGTCTGGTTCTTCCGTAGGAGAAGGCGGAATATACAATACAGTCAACTTTTAGCGTATATCACTATGGCAGTAACAATCCGATTAAATATATTGACCCAACAGGGCGTGATGATCTGTATTATGATGCAAATGGACAATATTTGAATACTGTTGCAAGTGAAACCACCAATATCTATATGACTAACAACAAAACCCATACATTGGTGGGAACACAGTCAGACTTTGAAAAAATGACAGCAGCACTTTATGGCGAAGCAATAAACAATTTAGATGAAATGCAAGCTATTGGGGATGTTATAATGAATCGAGCTGAATATGCAGGCACATCTGCAAATGCTGAAATTGACAAGCCAAAACAAGTCAACGGTTATAAAAACATCATCACAAAAAAAGTAACTAGTGATGGTAGTACTTCAAATAGTAACTCAAAATTAAATAATTCACGAAATGCAACGATAAGTACAATGTTGGGAACCAGTAGAGGAAAGTCAAACGGCGCCTATTATTGGGATGGTGACGATATACAAACGAATGAACATAAAACAGACTGAAATTCATTATACAAATCCTGCTCATGATATTTATGGAACAGGAGATTCTAAAAGTGGGTCCATTTCAAGCATATTGGAAACGCTTCCGGAGCAAAACGTGGAGCACCGTGGGATCATAAACTGGATTCAACTGCGGCATATGGAGGAACAATTTTTGGAAATTGAATCCACATTATCAAAATGTGACTGGCTCAAAAGGCATACGAATGATAAAAAACTTTTTGTTTTCATGTTATTCTATCCGATTTTTTTGTATATGGTCAGAATTATATGAAATTTTTATGATTTAAAAAGAATGTCCTTATACACCGGTAAAAATTAAAAAGTAGCGGATGAGCTTGAACATAGTTACTTGAAAAAAAGAAGACTTTACGGAATGTTATATTTCCGAATTTGAAAATTTAAAGGGTATAGAAAGTATAAGGTACTATCCTCGTCAGAATTTTTATTGGCGCTAAAGAAAAAGAGCATGGAAAAAAATTGAGCTTTGTAATCAGGAGTTTTATTTTTAATGGATGGGATATTTTTCTTAGAAAGTCAAATTTTTATTTGATACAGTACAATGAAAAATATTTGGTACTTGTTGGCGATGTGGCAGCATATAATGCATATAAATATTTTTATTTTTTGACATAACAGATTTAACGAGAATACAGTTTTATGAGTTGGAAAACGTCTTTTATAATGAAAAAAATTGATTCTACAATATTTGGTATATTTAGAAGTCAATTATGTTTTTTGCAGCAAAGCGTGTTTACCAATGGAATGGAGATTATTTTTTTATGTCCTTATATCATTAAAGACGGTGAATTGAGAGAGTTTGTTGATGAGTGATGGAACAGAATTTCAGTATACATCTCATATATTACAAAACCTGATTTTTGAATTTAAAATAATAAGGTGTACTTTTTAATTTTTATGAAAAATTTAATAGGGAGTATGATGAGGATGTATAAGTACTACTAAAAAGGTTATTCTGGTTTACATAAAATCTCACTCAGTCTTCCCATAGAACGAGTTACGAGTAGTCTGTGGAAAACGAAACCTTTTGAAAAGAGCGTGTCGGATGCGAGGAGCGAGAAAAAAATTAACCGCAGGCGTATCTATGATACGTTGAGGATTAATTTTTACTGAGCGACGAAAGCTAGACGGCGATGATATATTTTCAAAAGGTGGAGATGGATGAGGAAACCGGGCTTGTACTACTACGGCGCGCTACCTTGACCCGAAGTATTCGAGGGTGGCTGAGCGGGGATCCGGCGCTGGGTGAGTATGTCCCAGCTGCAGGAGCGAGATACGTCAAAGCTTGCAGGAATGGGTGGCGTATATAATACTGTCAATTTACATCTTTATCATTATTCTGGAAATAATCCGATTAAGTATACTGACCCGGATGGGAAGAGTTCAGACTTAACAATTATTTTTATTCCCAAACAACGAAAATGATTACAGGATTAAAAACGATGCAGAATCGGGTTCTAAATGATCCGAGAATTAAAACAAGGTGCTGGAGGACCATATGATAGAACTGATTCTGGCGTTAAACTCAACAACAACATGGTGTAATCAAGCAACATATCAAACGACTCGTGTGACAGATTCTACTCTGGCAAAAGCAATGTACAACAAGGGCGACCCTAATGGAGATAATACAAATGCTAAAAGCATTTACCAAAAATCTAAAAAGTAGCGGTACAAGATGCAAATTCTCCAATTATGGAGTGCCTCCAAAAACCGCATAGATGCTTGCAAATGTAGGAATTAGTGTTGTGAGGGTCAAGGATACAAATGGAATAGAGACGTGTTGCTACTGTAGCACCTGGTTATAAGTTTGATAAAAACCAATGGTCCTATGATGGCAAATGTTGGTGGTAGTGATAAACAAGGTTATACACGAGCAAAAAGTGCATTTAGACAAACTTATTATGCAGATGGTAAAGTGCATTTTTATATAAACAAAGAATCACTTTCAAATCTAAAGAGATAGTTGTTATAAAGGAGTAATAAAATGAAAAAGATAAGAATACTTTATGTTGTATATGTTTTTCTATGTTTTCAATGTACGCACAGAATAAAGATATCGATTTGTTAAAAGATATTTCCAATTCTGTTCCTAAAAATCTATATGTAATAGATTATGCTATTGGAAATTTTATTTCTGAAAAAGATGTATCTGTTATTGTTTTTTTGTGATGATGTGAAGAATAAAAATATATCAAAAAAACTGTGCAGAAAATATTTTTATACGAAATAAATAAAAACAGACTGAACTTATGGGGCGAATTAAAAATAGACTGCTGTTATTATAACTATGAAGAAGATATAAATTCTTTCTATAAATCTTTGAGAATGGAACAGGATCTATCAATACTGGGAAACCTTATCGATTTGGTTGGATAGGAGACTTCAATGATAATGGAATTACAGAACTTATGCTCGCTCAATCGGCATATTCAGAGGAAGGGGCAACTTTGGAATTTTAGGAATTCCATAATGGAAAAGTTTAACGTAACTTTACCAGCACAAGATGATATTTGTTTTATTCTAAGTGCGGATAAAAACACATTCGATGAAGTTAGAACACGCAAATATTCTGCTGCCATTGATGATTATGAGGTAACTGTTTCAGAAATTCTATGGGATCATTTAAGTATTTGGTGCAAAAATAATTATTAAATAAAGTAAGAAGAATGCAGAGTATACGGTAAAAATATTATGGAGGTTATTATCATTTTCAGATATTTAGATACATTCTTCCCCGGACAGCGATTGAAGCGGAAATCCTTTTTGCCGCGCGTCGTAATGCAAGTGCAGTTTTTGGAGCAGTTATCAAACCTGTGCATCCTTGTACGGGTTTGATAACGCTAACTCAACAAAACGCGCTTCTGTCAGAACCACCGACATCCGTGTCGGTACTGAGGAAAAACACCGCGGGAACAAAACAATAGCAGCAAAGAGTTGAAGCGTAAAAGCGCGATGCTGCATTGTTTGTTTTTCTTTGTTGTAATAGTAAACAAAATGCAGCAGTCACTAAAGCAGGAAGAAGCAGAAGCAACAAAAATATCTTATTCGAGTTTTTCCGCTTACGGCAATCGCGCGGAAGTGGAAAAACAATGCTGCTGAAAGAGGCGGAGCAGATACAAGGAGATAGCCGAAAATAAAGCGGGGCGTATCGGGTATACGTCGAGCATTTATTTTCGGCGTGCGACGCCGTAGAATGCTCACATATTTTTCAAAAGGGGACGAGGAGACCATAATTTACACCGACAGACGGACAGCTACAGGGGGTGAGCGGCGTAAAGAACACGGTAAAGGGAAGTGAACGCTACTCGTATATCGACACGATTGTCTATGATGAACACGGACAGAGAGTCTACATCAAGTACGGCAACGGCGCATGAAACCCGCTACCGCTACGACGATAAACGGCGGTGGCTGAAAGACGATGAAACAAAGAATAAACAGACCGATGAGAACTTTCCAGAAGATAAGCTACCGCTTTGATAAAGTCAGGAACGTCTTGGGTTACAGTAACGACGCGAGTGTCTACGAGACGAGCCAGAGCTACACCTACGACAACCTCTATCAGCTTATCGGCGTGGGGAACCAGCAACCAATACAAAAAGCGATAAAGAGCTTTGGAAGCACGCCGAGTCAATATTGCAAAAATATAAGCAAGACTTCGCCACTGACGGCATTGGGAATATGACACGTAAAGTAGCACCACGAACATCTCCGGCGCCCGCGGTAACGCCTGACCGAACGCAGAGCTTGACTACGACCTCACCTACGAATACGACCCCGGTCTACGCACACAGGCTCGTACACGCCGGAAACCGCTACTACCGCTATGATGCAAGGCAGCAGCATCACGGCAGAAAAAGACGGTACACTACCGAGGGATGATGGGTTCATCTTTACCTACAACTACGACCCCGACACCGACGTCTACAGCGCCGACTACGGCTTCGGCATGACGCCCCGAACGAGACGGAGAGGTCATCCGGAGAACCTATTCGCGTACCGCAGAAACTACACGTGGAATGAAAAGAACCTCCTCACCAAAGTCGAGGCGACCGCAGCTCACCGTACCTACCGCTACGGTGAGGATGGACAACGCGCGCTCAAGATATACGGAAGAAGGACGCTCTGAGACGCTCTGCTTCAACAACTTCTACACAATACGATCCCCGTGCGGGATAAAAATAACCCGCAAGGCTTACGCGTACATAAGCACATCTTTGTCGGTAACTCACGGCTTGTTACGGCGATGACCCATACGGACAACAACGGAGACAATGCCGAGCAACGCGAAGCGGTAGTATTACCACGAGTGACCACTGAGGCAGCGCGCGGTTCGTAACCGACTGGCGCGGCAGACATACCGAGCACAGTGAGTACACGCCATACGGGGAGCTGTGGATGAGAATCGCAGCAGGCTTAGACAAGCTGCCGTTTAGATTACCGGTAAGGAGATGGATGAAGAGACGGGCTTACTACTATTACGGAGCGCGGTACCTTGACCCGAAAGTATGAGTCGATGGCTGGGTGGAGACCCGGCGCTGGGGAGACTACATACCCAAAGCCCCGATAGATGACGAGGCGAAGAAGCATAATGAGAACTTACCCGGCATGGGCGGGGTGTTTAATGTGGTGAATTTGCACCTGTACCACTACGCGAGGAATAATCCGGTGAGTATACTGGCCCGGATGGGAGGGAACAAAATTTACCTCAAAGAATCTTTACAAAAGTGTTATCATTGTGCCGCTAATAATGAAGAGGCAAGAGCTTCTATTAAAGCTAATACGCAAATAACAATTCAAAAGGTTCGTTAGATGATAAGCAAAATGGTCAGTATTTTTACATCTTCTGAGAAAGTGCTAACTTTTATGGGAATAAAATTAAATTCTATTGCTGTTCAATCAACCGCTGATTATCAAACTGAAGTTGATGCTGGTAGAGGTCAAACAATCTCATCGAGGGGAGTATACAGGTGCTTTTATTAAATAAATCTGGAAGTTATAATAATGCTATAAAGTATTACTGGTAACAATGTACTACAATCTGATGCAGTTTTATGTCATCCGAACATAAAAGACAGCAAAGGGCAGCAACAGAATATGCAAATAGGGACAAGACCCTATAGTGCCGGCTGTCAAATTTCTCATCTAGCTGAGTTTCAATGAGAGTTACCAGTATATTAAAAAGATATTGGTTTTTAAGTATGGAAGAAAGGTAAAGACAGCTTGGGTGAAAGGAGACAATATTAAAAATAGTAATTAGGCTCCACCAATAGTTGAAAATTAATCAACACCCCGACACAGAGCGTCGGGGTATTACCCTCCATACAAATAAAAAGGAGACTATATGGAAAAACAATTCTCAAGATAATGTTATGTATATGTTTTAGGACTTATACATTACCAATGAGATGGGGTGAAAATAAGCTGAACCGACTTACTATAAGGATATGAATAGTTTTAAAATGATAAAGCTTTTACGAAAATAATAAAAATTAGATTTTCTGATGATGAAAACAACATTCAGATGATTTTTTTATGGAATCATGTATTTAGTATTCAATCAATACTGATGGTAAATTTTATCAGCTTAAGATAAAAAAATGAAAAATTATTCAAAATTATTATTGATGTTATTATCTGAAAGTTTCTTAGTTTTTGTATGGAGAATCTAATGAACCTCTCTTTTTGGTGCTTCAAAAGATTAATACAGAACTCTTATATTTCCCATCTTATTTTTGAAGCTTCTTCGGAACTACATGAAAAAGATATTATATACTCTGGATCAAATCTGAAAACTCTTGATTTAAATAAACCATGGGTTGAGAGGTGCGAAAAGGATACGGAGAGGGTGAGTCTGTTCGATTTAGCCTCTAAATGCTGAGGAATTAATTATTTTTAATGGATTTGTATCAAAAATAGATCCTATCTATTTTCTCAGAATAGCAGGCTGAAAACAATAGACTTATATTTTTACTTCTTCAGATTTGCATAAACGATATGAATTAAAAGACACACGAATCCTCAGTCAATAATTTTTGATCTTTAATGAAAGATATTATATTAACAATTATTGATGTGTATAAAGGTGAAAAATATACCGATACGTGTTTAAATGCAATTATACTAAAATATTAATGTATACAGTTATACTAAGTAAATTTTTTTAAAAGAAATGTATCACCACTTTTTGAATGGGGACTTTGACAGTTAACGCCAATAGTGCAACTCAAAGAATTTTGGAATTAGCAATGCCATCAGGAGCTACACCGGAACAGATGCAAGCGATGCAATGAGCTTCCAGAATATGCTGCACAAAACGGTGTAGAATTAATCGTACGTGTTATTGAATAGGAGTTTTTATGGAATATCAATATAATCAAATAAGTTGTTTTTATTCGAAAGGAGAAAGAATATTATTAATTCCAAAAAGGAGAATTATTGCCTTTTGGCGGTGGTATGAACATTGACCCTGTATTTGAAGTCAAAAGCACCTTTTGATAAACAAGAGTTGGAACAGAAAGTGAATGAATGTTTTTCATTATGCTGGAGTAAAATAGTAAACGGCATTCCAGAAGGACCATCTAGTATTGAAAAAAATATTTAAATATAAAAGGATTTAAGAAAATTGTGCAGCAATTTGAATATTTTGACCTAACATATAATAAAAGTTGAGAAAAATATAATTTGATGAAATATTTTGAAAAGCTGACCAATTACAAGAGTTATTCAGGGATGGAAATAATAGAATTAGGAAGTGAAATTAATTTTGATGTCATATTAAATTTGATTTCGGATTAAAAGCACTGATAAATTGAAAAAGAAAAGCGAATAAAAAGGCTTCATCTTCTCTTTCCACAGAACGAGGTTACGTCCGTATGTGGGAAGCCGTATCAAATCTGTACGCCCTTGTACAGATTTGAGATTATATTTTGCTGACAGCAAAAATATGATATTATTTAGAACCACCGCCATCCGTGGCGGTAGTGAAAGGAAAATACTTTTTAAAGTGAAAACAAAATTTTGCTTTTTATTTGCAGCCTAACTATCCTCACCCACGGACAGCGATTGAAGCAGAAATCCTTTTGCCGCGCATATAATGCATCTGAGGGTTTTTGAAGCGACCGAGCGGAAAAACACGCGAGAACAAAACAACGGCAGCAAAAGATTGGAGCGAAAAGCGCGGTGCTGCATTTTGTTTTTCTTTGAAGTTATGGTAAACAAAATGCAGCAGTCCTCAAAAAGCAGAAACAAAAACAACAAAAAGCTCTTTACCGGAGGTTTTTCCGCTTACGGCAATCCTTGCCGGAAGCGGAAAAACAGTGCCTGCTGAAAAGAGACTGTTAACCGGTGCACATCCTTGTACCGATTAACGACGGATTGTGGCATCCACAAATCTCGCTTTTGTTCAGTTCCACGGACATCCGTGTCCGTTTTGAAACTACTAAAGGAGACAGGAAAAATTAACCGCAGGCACGGTAAAAAAATGTACCTCCTTGTACATTTTTACCTACGTGTTTTAGCAGAGCAAACACGCTACTGACGTGAACCACCGCCGTCCGTGACGGTTCTGATACGGTGAGGATTTTCGAAGCGGCTCAGGATGCCGCTGGTTTAAAACTCGAAGCGATGTTTCGGCTCCGACCGAAACTCGCCGTCAAAAAGCGTACACGGAAGTACGCTTTTGACAGTGCGACGCCATAGATGCCCGCATATCTTTTCAAAAGGGGACGGAAACATGACAAAAGGAAGATGAGCACCACGAACCTCCCCGGCGCTCGCGGTAACGCTGCCTGAAAGCCGAGCTGAGACTACAGTCTTGATTACGAATACGACCCAGCCTACGCCCACCGGCTTGTAGCACGCAGGAATCGCTACTACCGCTATGATGCGAACGGCAACATAACGGCAGAAAAAAAGACAGTATGTACCGAAGACGATGAGTTCATCTTTACCTACAGCTACGACCCGGACACCGACGTCTACGGCGCCGACTACGGCTTCGCCCTGACGCCCAGAGGAGACGGAAGGAGTCATCCGGAGAATCTATTCGCGTACCGGCGTAACTACACGTGGAACGAGAAGAACTTACTCACCAAATCGAGCGACCGCAGCTACACCGTACACTACCGCTACGGTGAGGACGGGCAAAGAGCGCTCAAGTACACGGAAGAGGGAAGAAGCGAAACCTTATAGCTTCAATAACTTCTATACGATACACATCCCCGTGCAGGGATAAAAATAACCCGCAAAGGCTTACGCGTACATAGCACATCTTTGTCGGTAACTCACGGCTTGTTACGGCGATGACCCATACGGACAACAACGGAGACAATGCCGAGCAACGCGAGAGCGGTATTATTACCACAGTGACCACTTAGGCAGCGCCCATTCGTAACCGACTGAGAGGAAAGCAATACGAACACAGAGTACACACCCTACGGAGAGTTATGGATTGAAGAGGTAGCGGTCGGTTTAGACAAGTTACCGTTTAGGTTTACCGGTAAGGAGATGGATGAAGAGACTGGGCTGTACTATTATGGAGCGCTACTTAGACCCGAAGTATAGTAGATGGTTGAGTGGAGACCCGGCGCTGGGAGAGTATATACCATCTGCAGGAGCAGATTCATCAAAGCTTGCAGGAATGGGCGGGGTATATAATACGGTCAATTTACATCTCTATCATTATGCTGGGAACAATCCGGTGAAGTATACGGATCCCACAGGAATGTGGCTAGATAACGGAGATGGAACATACTGCAGAAAAAGGTGATACTCTGTGGGATTTGTACGGAAATGATTGGAAAGAGAAGTCAGGATTTGACAAAGATCCAAGAACACTTCAAAGTGGAGAAACTGTAGGAGCAACCTAATAGTCAAATAGTGAACGATTCTCAATCTCCATCAATAAATGAGAATAATTTAAATCAGCAATCATTGCCATCAATGTATGAGGACAATCAAAGTGTTTCAGATGTGAAAAACTACAAACTTGGAGTTTCTTTGAAAGGTGCATTAGTTATAGAGTTTGGGATTGAAGTTGGTGTTATTGTTGATAGTACTGGCAGCTTTGGTTTTGTATGGTACTGGGTGCTGGGGAACCGGCGTTCAAATAGGGGTTGAAATTCTGATGCTAAAGGCATCAAAGGACTTTGATTTATTATTTGGAGGTGGTATTGGAGCTGCTCCCGGAGATATTGCATCACACAGGACTGGGGCATTCAGCTGATAGTGGAGCCTTGGTTTTTAGGAACTTGGGATTTGAATGCTCCAAATAAATCAGGTGCCCCAAAATGGTTTGAGTGCTATTGGTGTTGGTGGTGGTGTATGGTGGTCTGCAACAGGGGTATGGAAAAATTTATAAGGGAAAAATAAAATATGTATTTAGAGTGGATGAAAAACATTTATTAATAATAACAATATTACAGTTTAGTTTAGTGATATTCGTGTTAGTTTTTAAGCAAAGAGTTTCACTATGGAATATATTTAACTTCATTTTTAGGAGGTTTATTTTGGGGCGCATTACAATATATTATTTGCAAGTTAGTTTATAGAAATTCAAAAAGTTTGAAAGATAAATTTGATGCTTGTTATGTGGGATATATTTTTCTATTTTTCTGTTGTATTATCCTTCGAAATTCAAATGCGATAATTCAGATTATGGTTATTTTTGTTCTTAGTTAGAACAGAATTAACAATCTTTTCTAGAAAGTTTAATATAAAAGAGGAAATAGGTAGAGGGTAAGGCAAAATAAAAATAACTAAGATTGGGAATTGAGCAATACAAATACGAACTGTGAAATAGAAAGAAATAATTATATGGATATAAAAGATTACTTTTATCAGTTTAACTATATCCCCATCCCACGGACAGCGATTGAAGCGGAAATCCTTTTTGCTGCTCGTGTAATGCAGGTGCGGTTTTTGGAGCTGGTAAGCAGAAAAACACCGCCTGAACAAAACAACAGCGGCAAAAAGATTGAAGCGGTATGAATGCAGCGGAGCCGACAGGCGTAGCTTCGAAGCAAAGCGCGGTGCCGATACTTGTGTACCTTTGCATTGTAATAATGGTGCACAAGTATCGGCAATCCATCAAAAAGAATAGTAACAAAAACATCTTATTCGAGGTTTTTCCGCTTACGGCAATCCTTGCCGAAAGCGGAAAAACGGTGCCTTTTGAAAAGAGGCGGAGCAGATACAAAGGGAGACAGGGGAAAAAGTACCGCAGGCGTATCGGGTATACGTCGAGGACGCTTTTTCCGTGCGACGCCGTAGATGCCCGCATATTTTTCAAAGGGGACGAATATGACACGTAAGATGAGCACCACGAACCTCCCCGGCGCCGCGGTAACGCCTACCCGAACGCAGGAGTTGGACTACAGTCTTGCTTACGAGTACGACCGTATACGCACACCGTTTAATCCACGTCGAAACCGCTACTACCGCTATGATGCAAACGGCAACATTACGGCAGAAAAAGACGGACCCTTTACCGAAGACGAAGAGTTTATCTTTACCTACAACTACGACCCCGACACGGACGTCTACGGCGCCGACTACGGCTTCGGTACCGACGCCCCAGAAGAGACGGAAGAGTCATCCGGAGAATCTATTCGCATACCGGCGTAACTACACGTGGAACGAGAAGAACTTGTTAAGCAAATCGAGCGACCGAACCTACCGTACATTACACGGTGAGGACGGGCAGCGCGCTAAAAAGTACACCGAAGAGGACGAAGCGAAACCTTATAGCTTCAACAACTTCTACACGATACACATCCCCGTGCAGGATAAGAATAACCCGCAAGGCTTACGAGTCCATAAGCACATCTTTGTAGGGAACAGCCGCCTTGTTACCGCAATGACCCACACCGATAACAACGGAGATAACGCAGAACAACGGGAGAAGCGGTACTACTACCACAGTGACCACCTCGGCAGCGCGCGAGTTTGTAACCGACTGGCGAGGGCAGACAGTACTGAGCACATCGAGTACACGCCATACGGGGAACTCTGGATTGAAGAAGTCGCTGCAGGACTGGACAAGCTGCCATTCAGGTTTACCGGTAAGGAGATGGACGAAGAGACGGGACTGTACTACTACGGCGCAAGGTATTTAGACCGAAGTATAGTAGATGGTTGAGTGGAGACCCGGCATTAAGCGACTACATACCGAAAAGCCCCGATAGATGACGAGTAGAAGCACAACGAGAACTTACCGAGGCATGGGTGGGGTGTTTAATGTCGTGAACTTGCACTTGTACCACTACGCGAGAATAATCCCATTAAATACGAAGATCCTGATGGGAGGGCACCGGTGAAGCCAAATGCTCAAATCGGTCAGCAAGCTCATGCGCTTTTTGAAGATTATCTTACTATTGTATTGAGTTGGTGAACAATTTGCAAAAGTTAGATTACGCTTCTTGTGATCGGTAGTATGCACCGTATCATAAATCTTATTTTTCAGCGTTTGGAGGAGATAATCGCAATCAGCAGATATTACACGAACAAGATCCTGCGGTAGATGAACTTTTCAAATCCTTTAAAAAGACCTGATTTAGCTATCTCTGATAATACTACAAAAAAACGATCAGTGTTTATGAATTGAAACCAGATTCGTGTAAAAAGCGGATATAAGAATACGAAAGCTAATCAGCAGATTTCACTGTATATTGCTGAATTATCGAAAAACTCATCGGGGTTTATAGTCAAAGGAGGATCTGCTATGCCAAAAGAATTTACATTGCCATATCCTGCAGCAGGACTTAGAGGAACTATTACATTTACAGCCGATCCAGTTACTGCTGGATTATACTATTACACTAATTGATGACGGACTATAGTGGAGGTATAACATGAATAATACAACAAATTTTTGCGCTAAATATAAACCTTTTTCTCAAAAGAATTATTTAATTTGAAAGAAGTAAAAGGTAAAAGATTGCTAGTAATGAAATAGGTATTTTTGTTTTTTTAACGAGGTAGAATGTATAATTTTTCAAAACTCAAAATCTGATAATGCTATAAAAATATTTCTAGATAAATTTAGAAACGGTAGTTTAATGCTACGGGATTTTATGATAGTTTATGGCAATGAACTTGAAAAGAAATGCTTCAGAAGGAGGAATTAATAAACTTTATTTTTGACACAGAAGAGGAATTACAAAGGGATTTTTACTTTCGTGAGAAAAAGTATGATTTATTAATTAAAGATTTTTGAAAGAGATACAAAGATTCGCGTTATAGATAACTATTTTTGAAAAAACGCAGGGAGGAATCAAAAATATTCCTTCTCCATCTGTTGAAGAGATGCAAAAAATTTGTTAAGATAATGGAATTTTTCACGGAAAGTAAAATTTACATCAGATGGGGAAATATATTTAAAAAGAATAAATAACAAAAACTTATCTACTTTTCTCACAGAACGAGTTACGGTAGTCTGTGGAAACAAAACAGAACTAGGGACAGTAAGGGGCATCGGTAATTCCCCGGACAGCGATTGAAGCAGAAATCCTTTTTGCCGCACGTGTAATGCATTTGCGGTTTTTTGAGCGAGTTATCAAACCTGTACAAGGATGTACAGGTTTGATAGCACGTTTTGCTCAGCAAAACGCGCTTCTGTTAGAACCACCGACATCCGTGTCGGTACTGAGGAAAAACACCGCGGGAACAAAAACAATAGCAGCAAAAAGATTGAAGCGGAAAGCGCGGTGCCGATACTCTGTGTACTTTTACATAATCATAATAGTACACAAGTATCGGCAGATCCGTCAAAGAAAGATGCTTATTAAAAAGAAACATCAGTGTCGGAGGTTTTTCCGCTTACGATAGGAAGCGGAAAAACGATGCCTTTTGAAAAGAGGCGGAGCAGATACAAGGAGACAGCCGAAAATAAAGCGGAGGCGTATCGGGTATACGTCGAGCATTTATTTTTCGGCGTGCGACGCCGTAGATGCCCGCATATTTTCAAAAGGGGAGATGGATGAAGAGACGGGGCTGTACTATTATGGGGCGCGGTATTTAGACCCGAAGTATAGCCGGTGGCTGAGTAGAGATCCGGCGTTGGGAAACTACATACCGAAAGCGCCGATAGACGATGAGGCGAAGAAGCATAACGAGAACTTACCTGGCATGGGCGGGGTATACAACATAGTCAATATGCACTTGTACCACTATGCGGGGAATAATCCGGTGAAGTATACTGACCCTGATGGGAGAGATATAGATGCTGCAAGTATTCAGTATAGTTCTGAAAAATATTACAAGGACTGTCTGCAGTATTTACTACAGATTTAGGGTGTCCCTGAAGCAAGTGATTTTATTCCACAAAAATGGATTGGTTATATAGCTAGTTTTGCTGCTATAGGTTCAATATATTTGATCAGCACTTCAATAACCGACTCTCGTGTAAAAGATGATGCTACTACGTTAACAGAGAATGGATCGAAAAATTTAACACCTATTTACCGCTTGGGGTCCGGGAACGGTACAAATTTAACGCCAAGGACACCTCAGGACATCACAGGGTTGTCTTATACTACTATGAAACCTACGACAGGACCGTATACTGCAACAACAATGGAAGCTGTAAATTCTTCTGGTTTATTAGTAGCTGTCCGTGATAGAGGATATCATGTATCTGTTTTTCCCTGTTGATATGTCTACTATGCCAAGTTGGCAAGCTTCAAGAGGCGTACGCCAATGAGTATCCACATCCATATACATTATATTTGCAGAGTATTTCAGTAAAAGTTAGAGGAAAAGATTGATAATGAATAATTTTAATAACTTGAGTTGGAATAAATCAAAGAGCTGAACAAGAAAAAAACTATGGAGTTTTTAATAGCTAATGATAATTGGGATATTCAACATTGTATTCAAAATGCATCGAAAGATATTTGGGAGAATTTAGTGTATGTATTATCTAAGAAAAAGAATATGATTAAAGAACAGGCATTGCAGGGATTGTTGTTTTTATTTAAAGATTTATCATGTACTGGAGCTAGTATGGCTTTTGATATTATTAAGCAGATACCAAAAGATAAGGTGTTAATAGATTTAGAAATAGCATTATCCGATGCATTTGAAGAAAACGACGGAATATGGGTTGCTAATTTAAAAGCAAGTTATTTCATATTTTAGATTCACAAAAAGACTTTAAAAATTAATTTATCGAAAGTTTTACAAATATCCGAGTGGTAATATTGTTTTGCTGACAGCAAAACATGATACTATTTAGAACTACCGCTATCCATGGCGGTAGTGAAGAGGAAAAAGATTTTTAAGGTGAAAACAAAATTTTGTTTTTATTCACAGCGTAATTATCCTCACCCCCGGACAGCGATTGAAGCAGAAATCCTTTTTGCCGCGCGTATAATGCAAGTGCGGTTTTTGAAGCGATTAAGCGGAAAAACACCGCGGGAACAAAAACAGCAGCGGCAAAAAGATTGGAGCGAAAGCGCGGATGCTGATTTGTTTTCTTTATGGTAATAGTAAACAAAATGCAGCAGTCCCCAAAAAGCAAAACACAAAACAACAAAAGCTCTTTACCGGAGGTTTTTCCGCTTACGACAGGAAGCGGAAAAAAACAACTTCTGAAAAGAGGCGGAGCAGATACAAGAGACAGCCGAAAATAAAGCGGAGGCGTATCGGGTATACGTCGAGCATTTATTTTGCGGCGATGCAGTAGATGCCCGCATATTTTCAAAAAGGTGGAGATGGATGAGGAAACCGGCTTATACTATTACGGCGCGCGGTACCTTGACCCGAAAGTACAGTCGGTGGCTGAGTGGCGATCCTGCACTGAACGACTACATACCCAAAGCCCCGATGAGATGACGAAGCTAAGAAGTATAATGAGAACTTACCCGGTATGGGTGGGGTGTTTAATGTCGTGAACTTGCACCTGTACCACTACGCGGGCAATAATCCGGTGAAGTATACTGACCCGGATGGGAAAGAGTGAAAGAGCTCGGTAGCGGCGCAAGTGATCATTTCTTGGTGAGGAGAACTGATGATGGCAAGTATAGTATTGTAGATGGGGAAATCACTATAATTATATGGACGAAAAACAAGATTGTAAAAGGCGGAACTTTAACTGTAAAGGAAATTGCAGCCATTGTATTTAATGAAACTCGTTCTCTTAGTGGTGAAAAAGTCGGTCAGGCAAGAAAAAGAAGTTGCCCATGCGATAATTAATGCTGATAAAGTGGGGAGAAAGAGAGATAGGCTGGTAGGTACAGCACCTAAAAACCGCAAATCCACCAGAAGCTGAAAAACTACATATGATGCTTGTATGCAAATTGTAAAAAGGCTCTGTAAAAAGAAGACGAAGATGGAATAGATCCAACAAATGGCGCTTTCTTCTTTAATTTTAGAAAAACAGATTCCCACAAGTGATTTTTCAAGGGAAAAAAAGAACCATACATCTACAGGTCCTTTGAATAATTCGTATAGCGATTATAAGTATGCTAATACTTATGGAGATTAACTATGTCAAGAAAAACTGAATATTTTTATACTTTTTTTGATAACACAGTGTGTGTATATTCCCTGAAAAATATAAAAATAATCCAACACTTGTTATAAAAACGTGAAGAATGCAATGGTATGATGAATTCTCTTGATTGTGATGTTTTTGATAGAAAAGAAGAGGAGACGAGTATATTCTTTATAAAGAATATACGATTTCTAAGTTTGAGATATTAGGAGACAGTTTTAATTACACAAGAAAAGACCTATCTCTTGCGGGTGGGGAAAAGAATTGTTTTGTCAATGCAACCAATGAAATATCGCATAAAGTGCGTAACTCCATTTGATAAACAAAATGGATATTTGAATAAAAAAACATGATTGGTTTCTGATTATGTATATGTGGATTTTTACGCATGATTCTATCAGTAACAATAGTTATAAATCCAAAAATTGATGAATTTGGTTATTCTGGGGGCTGGGAATTAAGCAGAAGAAGTTTTTAAATAAGCATTGAAGAATAGAGAACCCATCTATTATGCCTAAAATTTTTACATATTATAATAGTCAAGGAGTTTGGCAGACATATGATTCTAGCCAGCTGATAAAAAGCTTTCATTTTGCAAATGGTGAAATAAAAATCTATTGTCGTATATGTTTCTAGTTTTATAGGGATGGGGGAGGAATATGAGTTACAATAAAACTGCATGATGTTATGTAGTATGTTATTTTTATATTATCTTGTGTACATAAAAAAGATATGATTGCAAGTCGTCCAGAAAAACACTTGATTCGGCAATAAAAACTATTATAGAAATGGAGTTCAAAGGACTTGAAGTAAAATAGAGCTGATAAAGTATTTGAAAAATACAAAAAGAGTTAAAATTGAAAATTATGAGAAAGCTTTTAATAGTACAATCTTTTTCAAGCTTGATTCCAGAAATAAATCAAATCACCAGAGAATTAAATAAGTTCACTGTACAGGAAGATTTACTAAAAAAATTATGGAAGAAGATGGTATTCAAAAATTACTATATCAGAGAATTTAATAATCGATTTATGGAGGCTTTTAGTCGAGTTTTCAGAGGTTGGAGATTATATTGATATTTCATTATTAAAAAATATTTATGCATATTGGTTTAAAAATAGACTACTATTGAAGCGATACAATTTGTTGAGATAATGAGATTTTTACGGAAAAATAAAAGTTTACATTAGGCGGAATAAATAACAAGAGCTTATCCTCTCTTCCCACAGAACGAGTTACGGTAGTATGTGGGAAGCTATATCAAACCTGTACATCCTTGTACAGGTTTGATATCATGTTTGCTGATAGCGAAACATGATACTGGTTGAACCCCCGCCATCCATGGCGGTAGTGAAAGAGGAAAATATTTTTTAAGGTGAAAACAAAATTTTGTTTTTATTCACAGCGTAACTATCCTCTCCCCCGGACAGCGATTGAAGCAGAAATCCTTTTTGCCGCACGTGTAATGCAGGTGCGGTTTTTGAGAAAAGCGATTAAGCGGAAAAACACCGCTTAAAGAAAACAGCAGCGGCAAAAAGATTGAAGCGGAAAGCGCGGTGCCGATACTTGTGCACCTTTTATATTGTAATAATGGTACACAAGTATCGGCAGTCCGCTCAAAAAGAAAGGTATTATAAAAAGAAACACTTTACCGGAGGTTTTTCCGCTTACGATAGGAAGCGGAAAAACGAAGCCTTTTGAAAAGAGGCGGAGCAGATACAAGGAGACAGGGAAAAAAGTACCGCAGGCGTATCGGGTATACGTCGAGGACACTTTTTCCCGGTGCGACTGCAGTAGATGCCCGCATATTTTCAAAAGGTGGAACAAGCGGGGTATATAGCGAAAGTGAGGTGAGCTTACGCCTCTTTGACGTAGACGGAGACGGTATCGCCGACCGAGTGTTCAACATCGGAGGGGCGAATAAGCTGTACGTACAGCGGAACAAGTTAGGGAAAGTAGGACTATTAAAAACGATAAAGCTACCGACCGGCAGCAGCTATGAGATAGAGTACCAAAGAGTCGGGAACACACGGGAGCTGCCGCAGAGTAAGTATGTATTAAGCGGCGTAACAATGAATTCCGGGCTGCAGAGTAAGAGTGGAAACATACAAAGCTATAAAACGCAATACACGTACAAAGACGGCTACTATGACCGCAAAGCAAAAGAGTTCTATGGGTTTAAGACGGTAAAAGCGGTAACGGGAACGGGAAAGACGACCGAGACGGAGTATTACATTGATGCCTATTACCGCAAAGGGATGGTAAAAAGAGACGGTAAGCGCTCAAGGAACCGTTTATTCGATAAAAGAGTACGAAACGGATGAAGTCCCTCATGCGCGGGTAAAGCGAGTGGAACACCATGCAGGGAAGGATACCGCGAAATACGGACAGAAAGCGAGTATAGCTATGACCGGTACGGCAATGTTACGACCTTAGAAGATAAGGAGACGTTACCAATCCCAACGACGATATTATTGCCCGCATACGGTATTGGCAGCCGAATGATGAAACGCGCTACTTTAAAGCGCACCCCGAGCGCATCGAAGTGTTGGACGGTAAGAGCGAGAGGCTATTGCGGAAACGAGAAGGACGCTATGATAGCCAAACGGGCGCGATAACGGAAGTAAAGCAGTACACCTCAAGCGGCACAAACTTAACCTACACGATAGACTGGGATGAAAGCGGGAATATCAAAACGCTCACGAGCCCCACCGGAAAGAAAGTGAGCTACCGCTACCAAGACGGGATATATGTCACCAAAATAACGGAAGAAGAAGTACAGGTGGCTCTCCGTACGAAAGCACACTCCTGTGGGACAGCGCCTTAGGGGTAAAACTGGAAGAGACCGATAGCGCGGGCAACACCATGAAGTACCGCTACGACGGATTCGGCCGCATAACGGAAGTGAAAAGCCCTTACGATACCGGAAACGTACCCTATGCAAAGTACGAGTACCATACCCTACCCTCTTCTTTCTGGTACACGGTAACGGCAAATAAAGCTTACCACCGAAGCAACGGACGAAGCCGTGATGAAAAACGATAGTCATGCACGACGGCTTGGTACCGCGCCCTACACCGCGAAAGAAGGGAAGTGTACCGAGAAGGAACCGCCGGAGAAACAAAATGTCGGCTGGAATATTTCGGGGGCAACACACTACGATGAAGCGGGAAGAAAGATAAAAGCAGGAATGCCCTTCTTTTTACGCAGGCGATTTACCGGCTGAGCTTGCAAGCAAAGCTTCTTACGCAAGCGTCGAGCAGTTCTATGAAACAAACGACTTTACAGCGCTGCGCAATGAGACCGCCTACACCTACGACGGCATCGACCGAGTAATCAACACATTGTTACCGGACGGAAGCGAGCAGAAAAATGAGTACGCGATGAAGATAATCTACAGATAACAATCGCAACCGACCCATTAGAGAATAAGAGTGTTACAAAGAAAGACGCGCGGAAACATCCGGGAAGTAGAACGCCTCGATAAAAACGGCACACGCTTAACCAAAAGTGATATGAATACTCGGCATTGGGAGAGATGCTTTGCGCGTATGACGCCAATGGAAACATTGTCTCGGTAACATACGACCTACTCTACCGAAAGGTAGCCTTAGAAAGTAAAGACACCGGAAGGAAAGAATGGCGCTATGATAGTAAAGGTATCCCTGAAGCGGAAACGGATTCACTGCTGCGCAGTAAACTCAGTGAGATACAGTACGTCTATGACGGCTTTGACCGGCTTATTAAAAATAGACTACCCGTTTAGTACCGATGTTGAATACACCTACGGCGAAGCAGGGCAAGCGGGGAGCAGGCGAGATAGTCCATAAGAAGGATGAATCAGGCGAAATAAGCTACAAGTACGGGAAGTTAAGCGAAGTCGTAGAAGAGACACGGACGATTAAGCGCTATGAGGGTACTCAGTAAGCCGGAAACGGCGACCTTCACCTATTGCTCGGACTACTTTGAGGTACGTATGCAGACCATGCGCTACCCTGACGGGGAGACCATTACCCTACACCTACGACAAAAGGCGGACAGCTCAAAGGGGTGAGCGGCGTAAAGAACACGGTAAAAGGAACGGAAAACTATTCCTATATCGACACGATTGTCTATGATGAGCACGGACAACGCGTCTACATCAAGTACGGCAATGGAGTTGAAACCCGCTACCGCTACGACGATAAACGGCGGTGGCTGAAAGACATCGAGACCAAAAATAGACAGACCGACGAAATCTTCCAGAAGATAAGCTACCGCTTCGGCAAAGTCGGTAATGTCCTCGGTTACAGCAATGACGCAAGTGTCTACGAGACGAGCCAAAACTATACCTACGACAGCCTCTACCAGCTTATCGGAGTGGAGGGAACCAGCAACCAATACAAGGCAAGAAAGAGCTTTTGGAAGTACGCCGGATACGTATTGCAAAAGTACAAACAAGACTTTGCCTTTGACGGCATCAGGGAACATGACAAAGAAGATGAGCACCACTAAACCTCCCCGGCGCCCGCGGTAACGCCTACCCGAACGCCGAGCTAGACTACAGCCTTGATTACGAATACGACCCCTCTTATGCACACCGGCTTGTGCATGCAGGAAACCGCTACTACCGCTATGATGCGAACGGCAACATAACGGCAGAAAAAGACGGCCCGTTTACCGAGGACGATGAGTTTATCTTTACCTACAACTACGACCCGGACACCGACGTCTACAGCACCGACTACGGCTTCGGTTGACGCGCCAGAGGAGACGGAAGAGAGTCATCCGGAGAATCTATTCGCGTACCGCCGTAACTACACGTGGAATGAGAAGAACTTACTCACCAAATCGAGCGACCGCAGCTACACCGTACACTACCGCTACGGTGAGGACGGACAGCGGGCGCTCAAGTACACGGAGGAAGGACGAAGCGAAACCTTATACTTCAATAACTTCTACACGGTACATATCCCCGTGCAGGACAAAAACAACCCGCAAGGTTTGCGAGTCCACAAGCACATCTTTGTAGGTAACTCACGCCTTGTTACCGCGATGACGCACACCGATAACAACGGCGATAACGCAGAACAGCGAGAGAAGCGCTACTACTACCACTCAGACCACTTAGGAAGTGCGCAATTCGTAACCGACTGGAGAGGCAGACAATACGAGCACATCGAATACACGCCCCTACGGAGAACTGTGGATTGAAGAGGTAGCGGTACGGTTTAGACAAGCTGCCGTTCAGGTTTACGGGTAAGGAAATGGACGAGGAAACGGGACTTTACTATTACGGGGCGCGGTACTTAGACCCGAAGTATAGTAGATGGTTGAGTGGAGATCCCTGCATTAGTGACTACATACCGAAAGCACCGGTGGACGACAAAGCGAAGAAACATAACGAGAACCCTGCCCGGCATGGGCGGGGTGTTTAATGTCGTGAATCTACACCTGTACCACTATGCGGGGAATAATCCGGTGAAGTATACGGATCCTGATGGGAAGATCGTTATTGCGCCTGCTGTTGTATGGGGAATCAATGCTATATTACTAATGATTGGCGCACATCATGTTGCGAGTTCAAATAAAGGTGACAAATTATATCAGCAAATAGCCAATGGTAATACCAAAGAATTCTCATCAACAGACTTATATCATTTATATAAATCGGGAAAAGGTAAAAATGTCACGTTATCTCAAGTTGGATTATCAAGTAAGATTCAAAAAGCCGTTGCATCGAATCCAGCACTTACAAAAAAATAAGGGTAGTGTTCAATCACGATTTATTAATCAGTTAAAGGCTGGGGGAGCCAGTGAAAAATTTGAAAGAACTTATGATTTTGAGTCAGTCGTATTTGCTATAGGAGGAGCAACAGTTAGCGGTCAATTCGATGGTACTGTTACAAAAAAATGAGAATGGAACAACGCATATTGGAAGGAACGATCACTTATTCATTTCATGATACATTTACTGATCCATACGATACATTTAATGTTACAGCAGGAGAATTTAATCCTGATGGGAAATCTTATGAAATAACTGAAACGTGGACTGTTAAAAATTATTGGAGATTACTAGGATGACAAAAAAACAGATTGTGCTTTGTCTCCTAGTGATTACTTTTACTATAACGGCAGTTTATTTGAGTGAAGTATTTTTAACAGCTAAAATTGCTCCTGGATATGCGGTACATCAGAATCTTTTTGTTAAGTAGTTGCGATTTGTATGAACAATGTGGGGGGATTGTAAAGGGAATTGTAGACTGGGTAGTAAAAAGGGGATACATATATGGCTTTTTGTGATGAGAAAGCAGCAAAGGTGGTTTATATATAATACAAAAACAAAAAGTTATGGTTGTTTAATGTTGAAGTCGATTTCAATAATAAACTTAAGGAATTGCATTTATCTTTTTACAATGAGTGATACAAGGTGGATATATGATTATTCGAATGGCATATATCGGCATTTACATCTTGATGAACAAGAAGCTTTTTCGTAAATTATCTGCTCACACCAAGATTCAAAAATATTAGAAGAATATAGATATGACAATGGTGATTTTCCGCGGTTGTTTTTGTATGATTATGCAAATATTCTTACAGAAGATTTAGAAGATAATATACCAATACTATTTATATATCTTAATCAATTTGATATGTGCCCTGTGACAGAAACAGATCAAAGTTATAATATAATTGAATGGATATTATTTGATTATTTTTATATGAACGATGATTTGTTAGATCAAGATGATTTTAAATACATTTTTGCACAATCACACAGCAAAAAATAGATGCATATTTTAAAAATATAAAACGATTGATGAACGGATTATTTTGGCAGAGAAACATATCAATAGTGTAAAAAGGTAGATTTAATACTTTTACCAGCACACCGCAGATGCTATATGAAAAATATATAGCATTAGGGTATACTAATTTAATTATCGAAAAAGATTCGATTAAATATTATGACCGTTATAGAAGAAAAAGGTGTTTTTAGGTGAGAATAAGAAATAATTGTCAGTATGAAAATAATCCTCTCCCCGGACAGCGATTGAAGCGGGAAGCGCGGTGCCGATACTATGTACCTTTATATTGTAATAATGGTACGACAAGTATCGGCAGTCCGCATAAAGAATAAGAAGCAACAAAAACATCTTATTCGAGGGTTTTTCCGCTTACGATAGGAAGCGGAAAAACGGTGCCTCTGAAAAGAGACATGTCGGATGCGAGGAGCGAGAAAAATTAACCGCAGGCGTATCTATGATACGTTGAGGATTAATTTTTTTGAAGCGACAAGCTGACGGCGTGTATATTTTCAAAAGGGAATGGGGAACATGACAAAGAAGATGAGCACCACAAATCTCCCCGGCGCTCGTGGTAACGCCTGCGAAAGCAGAGCTTGACTACAGCCTCGATTACGAATACGCCCCTCTTATGCACACAGGCTCATGCACGCAGGGGAACCGCTACTACCGCTATGACGCAAACGGCAACATAACGGCAGAAAAAGACTAGCCCGTTTACGGATGATGAAGAGTTTATCTTTACATACAACTACGACCCCGACACCGACGTCTACGGCACCGACTACGGCTTCGGTGACCCTGATGCGCCAGAAGGAGACGGAAGAGACGCATCCTGAGAACCTATTCGCGTACCGCCGTAACTACACATGGAACGAGAAGAATCAGTTAACTAAATCGAGCGACCGCAGCTACACCGTACACTACCGCTACGGTGTAGACGGACAAAGAGCACTCAAGTATACGGAAGAGGGACGAAGTGAAACGCTCTACTTCAATAACTTCTACACGATACACATTCCCGTGCAGGATAAGAATAATCCGCAAGGCTTACGCGTACATAAGCACATCTTTGTGGGGAACAGCCGTTTAGTTACCGCGATGACGCATACCGACAACAACGGAGACAATGCCGAACAACGCGAGAAGCGGTACTACTACCACTCAGACCACTTAGGAAGCGCACAGTTCGTAACCGACTGGCGAGGCAGACAGTACGAGCACATCGAGTACACACCATACGGGGAGCTGTGGATAGAGGAAGTAGCCGCTGGGTTAGACAAGTTACCGTTCAGGTTTACCGGTAAGGGAGATGGATGAAGAAACCGGCTTTGTACTATTACGGCGCGCGCTACCTTGACCCGAAGTATTCGAGGTGGCTGAGCGGGGATCCGGCGCTGGAAGAGTATATGTCTGGTTCTTCCGTAGGAGAAGGCGGAATATACAATACAGTCAACTTTAACGTATATCACTATGGCAGTAACAATCCGATTAAATATATTGACCCAACAGGGCGTGATGATCTGTATTATGATGCAAATGGACAATATTTGAATACTGTTGCAAGTGAAACCACCAATATCTATATGACTAACAACAAAACCCATACATTAGTGGGAACACAGTCAGACTTTGAGAAAAATGACAGCAGCACTTTATGGCGAAGCAATAAACAATTTAGATGAAATGCAAGCTATTGGGGATGTTATAATGAATCGAGCTGAATATGCAGGCACATCTGCAAATGCTGAAATTGACAAGCCAAAACAAGTCAACGGTTATAAAAACATCATCACAAAAAGTAACTAGTGATAGTAGTACTTCAAATAGTAACTCAAAAATTAAATAATTCACGAAATGCAACGATAAGTACAATGTTGGGAACCAGTAGAGGAAAGTCAAACAGCGCCTATTATTGGGATGGTGACGATATACAAACGAATGAACATAAAACAGACTGGGGAAATTCATTATACAAATCCTGCTCATGATATTTATGGAACAGGAGATTCTAAAGTGGGTCCATTTCAAGCATATTGGAAACCCTTCCCGGAGCAAAACGTGGAGCACCGTGGGATCATAAACTGGATTCAACTGCGGCATATGGAGGAACAATTTTTGGAAATTGAATCCACATTATCAAAAATGTGACTGGCTCAAAAGGCATACGAATGATAAAAACTTTTTGTTTTCATGTTATTCTATCCGATTTTTGTATATGGTCAGAATTATATGAAATTTTATGATTTAAAAGAATGTCCTTATACACCGGTAAAAATTAAAAAGTAGCGGATGGCTTGAACATAGTTACTTGAAAAAGAAGACTTTTACGGAATGTTATATTTCGAATTTGAAAATTTAAAGGGTATAGAAAGTATAAGGTACTATCCTCGTCAGAATTTTTATTGGCGCTAAAGAAAAAGAGCATGGAAAAATTGAGCTTTGTAATCAGGAGTTTTATTTTTAATGGATGGGATATTTTCTTAGAAAGTCAAATTTTTTTATTTGATACAGTACAATGATATTTGGTACTTGTTGGCGATGTGGCAGCATATAATGCATATAAATATTTTATTTTTGACATAACAGATTTAACGAGAATACAGTTTTTATGAGTTGGAAAACGTCTTTTTATAATGAAAAATTGATTCTACAATATTTGGTATATTTAGAAGTCAATTATGTTTTTGCAGCAAAGCGTGTTTACCAATGGAATGGAGATTATTTTTATGTCCTTATATCATTAAAGACGGTGAATTGAGGAGAGTTTGTTGATAGTGATGGAACAGAATTTCGAGTATACATCTCATATATTACAAAAACCTGATTTTTGAATTTAAAAATAATAAGGTGTACCTTTTTAATTTTATGAAAAATTTAATAGGGAGTATGATGAGGATGTATAAGTACTACTAAAAAGGTTATTCTGGTTTACATAAAATCTCACTCAGTCTTCCCATAGAACGAGTTACGAGTAGTCTGTGGGAAAAGCGAAGCCTTTTGAAAAGAGGCATGTCGGATGCGAGGAGCGAGAAAAATTAACCGCAGGCGTATCTATGATACGTTGAGGATTAATTTTTGAAGCGACAGCAGCAGACAACGTGTATATTTTCAAAAGGTGGAGATGGATGAGGAAACCGGGCTTGTACTACTACGGCGCGCGCTACCTTGACCCGAAGTATTCGAGGTGGCTGAGCGGGGATCCCGGCGCTGGGTGAGTATGTCCCAGCTGCAGGAGCAGATACGTCAAAAGCTTGCAGGAATGGGTGGCGTATATAATACTGTCAATTTACATCTTTATCATTATTCTGGAAATAATCCGATTAAGTATACTGACCCGGATGGGAAGAGTTCAGACTTAACAATTATTTTATTCCCAAACAACGAAAATGATTACAGGATTAAAAACGATGCAGAATCAGGTTCTAAATGATCCGAAATTAAAACAAGGTGCTGGAGGACCATATGATAGAACTGATTCTGGCATTAAACTCAACAACAACATGGTGTAATCAAGCAACATATCAAACGACTCGTGTGACAGATTCTACTCTGGCAAAAAGCAATGTACAACAAGGGCGACCTAATGGAGATAATACAAAATGCTAAAAGCATTTGCAAAATCTAAAAAGTAGCGGTACAAGATGCAAATTCTCCAATTATGGAAGTGCCTCCAAAAACCGCATAGATGCTTGCAAATGTAGGAATTAGTGTTGTGGGAGTCAAGGATACAAATGGAATAGGGACGTGTTGCTACTGTAGCACCTGGTTATAAGTTTGATAAAACCAATGGTCCTATGATGGCAAATGTTGGTGGTAGTGATAAAACAAGGTTATACACGAGCAAAAAGTGCATTTAGACAAACTTATTATGCAGATGGTAAAGTGCATTTTTATATAAACAAAGAATCACTTTCAAATCTAAAGATAGTTGTTATAAAGGAGTAATAAAATGAAAAAGATAAGAATACTTTTATGTTGTATATGTTTTTTTCTATGTTTTCAATGTACGCACAGAATAAAGATATCGATTTGTTAAAAAGATATTTCCAATTCTGTTCCTAAAAATCTATATGTAATAGATTATGCTATTGGAAATTTTATTTCTGAAAAAGATGTATCTGTTATTGTTTTTGTGATGATGTGAAGAATAAAAAAATATATCAAAAACTGTGCAGAAAAAATATTTTTTATACGAAATAAATAAAAACAGACTGAACTTATGGGGCGAATTAAAAATAGACTGCTGTTATTATAACTATGAAGAAGATATAAAATTCTTTCTATAAATCTTTGAGAATGGAACAGGATCTATCAATACTGGGGAAACCTTATCGATTTGGTTGGATAGGAGACTTCAATGATAATGGAATTACAGAACTTATGCTCGCTCAATCGGCATATTCAGAGGAAGGGCAACTTTGGAATTTTGGGAATTCCATAATGGAAAAATTTAACGTAACTTTACCAGCACAAGATGATATTTGTTTTATTCTAAGTGCGGATAAAAACACATTCGATGAAGTTAGAACGCAGCAAATATTCTGCTGCCATTGATGATTATGAGGGTAACTGTTTCAGAAATTCTATGGGATCAAAAAATTTAAGTATTTGGTGCAAAAATAATTATTAAATAAAGTAAGAAGAATGCAGAGTATACGGTAAAAAAATATTATGGAGGGTTATTATCATTTTCAGATATTTAATACATTCTTCCCCCGGACAGCGATTGAAGCGGAAATCCTTTTTGCCGCGCGTGTAATGCAAGTGCGGTTTTTTGGAGCGGTTATCAAACCTGTACATCCTTGTACAGGTTTGATAGCACGTTTTGCTCAGCAAAAACGCGCTTCGTTAGAACCACCGACATCCGTGTCGGTACTGAGGAAAAACACCGCGGAACAAAACAATAGCAGCAAAAGGATTGAAGCGTAAAGCGCGGTGCTGCATTTTGTTTTCTTTATTGTAATAGTAAACAAAATGCAGCAGTCCGCCAAAGCAGGAAGAAGCAGAAGCAACAAAAATATCTTATTCGAGTTTTTCCGCTTACGGCAATCCTTGCCGGAAGTGGAAAAACAGTGCCTTTTGAAAAGAGGCGGAGCAGATACAAGGAGATAGCCGAAAATAAAGCGGAGGCGTATCGGGTATACGTCGAGCATTTATTTTTCGGCGTGCGACGCCGTAGATGCCCGCATATTTTCAAAAGGGGACGGGGAGACCATAATTTACACCTACGACAAGGGCGGACAGCTACAGGGGTGAGCGGCGTAAAGAACACGGTAAAGGGAAGTGAACGCTACTCGTATATCGACACGATTGTCTATGATGAACACGGACAGAGAGTCTACATCAAGTACGGCAACGGCATAGAAACCCGCTACCGCTACGACGATAAACGGCGGTGGCTGAAAGACATTGAAACAAAGAATAAAACAGACCGATGAAACTTTCCAGAAGATAAGCTACCGCTTTGATAAAGTCGGGAACGTCTTAGGTTACAGTAACGACGCGAGTGTCTACGAGACGAGCCAGAGCTACACCTACGACAACCTCTATCAGCTTATCGGCGTAGAGGAACCAGCAACCAATACAAAGCGATAAAGAGCTTTGGAAGCACGCCGGTCAATATTGCAAAATATAAGCAAGACTTCGCCTTTGACGGCATTGGGAATATGACACGTAAGTACAGCACCACGAACATCTCCGGCGCCCGCGGTAACGCCTACCCGAACGCAGAGCTTGACTACGACCTCACCTACGAATACGACCCGGTCTACGCACACAGGCTCGTACACGCCGGAAACCGCTACTACCGCTATGATGCAAACGGCAACATCACGGCAGAAAAAGACGGCACCTTTACCGAGGATGATGAGTTCATCTTTACCACAACTACGACCCCGACACCGACGTCTACAGCGCCGACTACGGCTTCTGCCTTGACGCCCCGAACGAGACGGAAGAGAGTCATCCGGAGAACCTATTCGCGTACCGCAGAAACTACACGTGGAATGAAAAGAACCTCCTCACCAAATCGAGCGACCGCAGCTACACCGTACACTACCGCTACGGTGAGGATGGACAGCGCGCGCTCAAGTATACGGAAGAAGGACGCTCTGAAACGCTCTACTTCAACAACTTCTACACAACACATCCCCGTGCAGGATAAAAATAACCCGCAAGGCTTACGCGTACATAAGCACATCTTTGTCGGTAACTCACGGCTTGTTACGGCGATGACCCATACGGACAACAACGGAGACAATGCCGAGCAACGCGAGAAGCGGTATTATTACCACAGTGACCACTTAGGCAGCGCGCAGTTCGTAACCGACTGGCGCGGCAGACAGTACGAGCACATTGAGTACACGCCATACGGGGAGCTGTGGATAGAGGGAAGTCGCAGCAGGCTTAGACAAGCTGCCGTTTAGATTTACCGGTAAGGAGATGGATGAAGAGACGGGCTTATACTATTGCGGAGCGCGGTACCTTGACCCGAAGTATAGTCGATGGCTGAGTGGAGACCCGGCGCTGGGAGACTACATACCCAAAGCCCCGATAGATGACGAGGCGAAGAAGCATAATGAGAACTTACCCGGCATGGGCGGGGTGTTTAAGTGGTGAATTTGCACCTGTACCACTACGCGGGAATAATCCGGTGAAGTATACTGACCCGGATGGGAGGGAACAAAATTTACCTCAAAGAATCTTTACAAAAGTGTTATCATTTATTGCCGCTAATAATGAAGAGGCAAGAGCTTCTATTAAAGCTAATACGCAAATAACAATTCAAAGGAGTTCGTTAGATGATAAGCAAAATGGTCAGTATTTTACATCTTCTGAAAGTGTAACTTTTATGGGAATAAAATTAAATTCTATTGCTGTTCAATCAACCGCTGATTATCAAACTGAAGTTGATGCTGGTAGAGGTCAAACAATCTCATCGGGGAGTATACAGGTGCTTTATTAAATAAATCTGGAAGTTATAATAATGCTATAAGTATTACTGGTAACAATGTACTACAATCTGATACAGTTTTATGTCATCCGAACGCAAAAACAGCAAAAGGGGCAACAACAGAATATGCAAATGGGACAAGACCCTATAGTGCCGGCTGTCAAATTTCTCATCTAGCTGATTTCAATGAGGTTACCAGTATATTAAAAAGATATTGGTTTTAAGTATGGAGAAGCGTAAAGACGCTTGGGTGAAAGGAGACAATATTAAAAATAGTAATTAAGGCTCCACCAATAGTTGAAAATTAATCAACACCCGACACAGAGCGTCGGGGTATTACCCTCCATACAAATAAAAAAGGAGACTATATGGAAAAACAATTCTCAAGATAATTTTTGTTATGTATATGTTTTAGGACTTATACATTACCAATGAATGGGGTGAAAAATAGCTGAACCGACTTACTATAAGGATATGAATAGTTTTAAAATGATAACTTTTTACGAAAAATAATAAAATTAGATTTTCTGATGATGAAAACAACAATTCAGATGATTTTTTTATGGAATCATGTATTTGAGTATTCAATCAATACTGATGGTAAATTTTATCAGCTTAAGATAAAAATGAAAATTATTCAAAATTATTATTGATGTTATTATCTGAAAGTTTCTTAGTTTTGTATGGAGAATCTAATGAACCTCTCTTTTTGGTGCTTCAAAAATTAATACAGAACTCTTATATTTCCCATCTTATTTTGAAGCTTCTTCGGAACTACATGAAAAAGATATTATATACTCTGGATCAAATCTGAAAACTCTTGATTTAAATAAACCATGGGTTGAAGCGTGCGAAAAGGATACGGAGAGGGTGAGTCTGTTCGATTTAGCTATAAATGCTGAGGAATTAATTATTTTTAATGGATTTGTATCAAAAATAGATCCTATCTATTTTTCTCAGAATAGCAGGCTGAAAAACAATAGACTTATATTTTTACTTCTTCAGATTTGCATAAACGATATGAATTAAAAGACACACCGAATCCTCAGTCAATAATTTTTGAAAAATCTTTAATGAAGATATTATATTAACAATTATTGATGTGTATAAAAGGGTGAAAAAAATATACCGATACGTGTTTAAATCGCAATTATACTAAAATATTAATGTATACAGTTATGCTAAGTAAATTTTTAAAAGAAATGTATCACCACTTTTTGAATGGGGACTTTGACAGTTAACGCCAATAGTGCAACTCAAAGAATTTTGGAATTAGCAATACCATCAGGAGCTACACCGGAACAGATGCAAGCGATGCAATGAGCTTCAGAATATGCTGCACAAAACGGTGTAGAATTAATCGTACGTGTTATTGAATAGGAGTTTTTATGGAATATCAATATAATCAAATAAGTTGTTTTTATTCGAAAGGAGAAAGAATATTATTAATTCCAAAAGGAGAATTACTGCCTTTTTGGCGGTGGTATAGACATTGACCCTGTATTTGAAGTCAAAGCACCTTTTGATAAACAAGAGTTGGAACAGAAAAGTGAATGAATGTTTTTCATTATGCTGGAGTAAAAATAGTAAACGGCATTCCGAGAGGGACCATCTATTATTGAAAAAAATATTTAAATATAAAAGGATTTAAGAAAATTGTGCAGCAATTTGAATATTTTGACCTAACATATAATAAAGTTGAGAAAAAAATATAATTTGATGAAATATTTTAAAAGCTGCCAATTACAAGAGTTATTCAGGGATGGAAATAATAGAATTAGGAAGTGAAATTAATTTTTGATGTCATATTAAATTTGATTTCGGATTAAAAGCACTGATAAATTGAAAAAGAAAGCGAATAAAAAGGCTTCATCTTCTCTTTCCACAGAACGAGTTACGTCCGTATGTGGAAGCCGTATCAAATCTGTACGCCCTTGTACAGATTTGAGATTATATTTTGCTGACAGCAAAATATGATATTATTTAGAACCACCGCCATCCGTGGCGGTAGTGAAGGGGAAAAATACTTTTTAAAGTGAAAACAAAATTTTGTTTTTTATTTACAGCCCTAACTATCCTCACCCACGGACAGCGATTGAAGCAGAAATCCTTTTTGCCGCGCATATAATGCATCTGAGGTTTTTGGGAGTGGTTATCAAACCTGTACATCCTTGTACTAGGGTTTGATAGCACGTTTTGCTCAGCAAAAACGCGCTTCTGTAGAACCACCGACATCCGTGTCGGTACTGAGAAAAACACCGCGGAACAAAAACAGCAGCGGCAAAAAGATTGAGCGGAAAGCGCGGTGCTGCATTTTGTTTTCTTTGAAGTTATGGTAAACAAAAATGCAGCAGTCCGCCAAAAAAAGCAAGAAACAAAAACAACAAAAGCTCTTTACCGGAGGGTTTTTCCGCTTACGGCAATCCTGCCGGAAGCGGAAAAACGGTGCTTTTGAAAAGAGACTGTTAACCGGTGCACATCCTTGTACACCGATTAACGACGAGATTTGTGGCATCCACAAATCTCGCTTGTTCAGTTTCACGGACATCCGTGTCCGTTTTGAAACCACAAAGGAGACAGGAAAAAAATTAACCGCAGGCACGGTAAAAAAATGTACCTCCTTGTACATTTTACCTACGTGTTTGCAGAGCAAACACGCTACTGACGTGAACCACCGCCGTCCGTGACGGTTCTGATACGGTGAGGATTTTTCAGAAGCGGCTCAGGATGCCGCTGGTTTAAAACAGAAGCGATAGTTTCGGCTCCGACCGAAACTCGCCGTCAAAAAGCGTACACGGAAGTACGCTTTTGACAGTGCGACGCCGTAGATGCCCGCATATTTTTCAAAAGGGGACGGAAACATGACAAGGAAGATGAGCACCACGAACCTCCCCGGCGCTCGCGGTAACGCCTACCCGAAAGCCGAGCTAGACTACAGTCTTGATTACGAATACGACCCAGCCTACGCCCACCGGCTTGTACACGCAGGGAATCGCTACTACCGCTATGATGCGAACGGCAACATAACGGCAGAAAAAGACGGGCCATTTACCGAAGACGATGAGTTCATCTTTACCTACAGCTACGACCCGGACACCGACGTCTACGGCGCCGACTACGGCTTCGGCTTGACGCCCCGGAAGGAGACGGAAGAGAGTCATCCGGAGAATCTATTCGCGTACCGGCGTAACTACACGTGGAACGAGAAGAACTTACTCACCAAATCGAGCGACCGCAGCTACACCGTACACTACCGCTACGGTGAGGACGGGCAAAGAGCGCTCAAGTACACGGAAGAGGGAAGAAGCGAAACCTTATACTTCAATAACTTCATACGATACACATCCCCGTGCAGGATAAAAATAACCCGCAAGGCTTACGCGTACATAAGCACATCTTTGTCGGTAACTCACGGCTTGTTACGGCGATGACCCATACGGACAACAACGGAGACAATGCCGAGCAACGCAGAAGCGGTATTATTACCACAGTGACCACTTAGGCAGCGCCCAATTCGTAACCGACTGGAGAGGAAAGCAATACGAACACATAGAGTACACACCCTACGGAGAGTTATGGATTGAAGAGGTAGCGGTCGGTTTAGACAAGTTACCGTTTAGGTTTACCGGTAAGGAGATGGATGAAGAGACTGGGCTGTACTATTATGGAGCGCGCTACTTAGACCCGAAGTATAGTAGATGGTTGAGTGGAGACCCGGCGCTGGGAGAGTATATACCATCTGCAGGAGCAGATTCATCAAAGCTTGCAGGAATGGGCGGGGTATATAATACGGTCAATTTACATCTCTATCATTATGCTGGGAACAATCCGGTGAAGTATACGGATCCTACAGGAATGTGGCTAGATAACGGAGATGGAACATACACTGCAGAAAAAAGGTGATACTCTGTGGGATTTGTACGGAAATGATTGGAAAGAGAAGTCAGGATTTGACAAAGATCCAAGAACACTTCAAAGTGGAGAAACTGTAGGGCAACCTAATAGTCAAATAGTGAACGATTCTCAATCTCCATCAATAAATGAGAATAATTTAAATCAGCAATCATTGCCATCAATGTATGAGGACAATCAAAGTGTTTTCAGATGTGAAAACTACAAACTTGGAGTTTCTTTGAAAGGTGCATTAGTTATAGTACTTGGGATTGAAGTTGGTGTTATTGTTGATAGTACTGGCAGCTTTGGTTTGTATGGTACTGGGTACTGGGGAACCGGCGTTCAAATAGGGTTGGAAATTCTGATGCTAAAAGGCATCAAAGGACTTTTGATTTATTATTTGGAGGTGGTATTGGAGCTGCTCCCGGAGATATTGCATCAGCACTAAGGACTGGGGCATTCAGCTGATAGTGGAGCCTTGGTTTTTAGGAACTTGGGATTTGAATGCTCCAAATAAATCAGGGTGCCCCAAATGGTTTGAGTGCTATTGGTGTTGGTGGTGGTGTATGGTGGTCTGCAACAGGGGTATGGAAAATTTATAAGGGGAAAAATAAAAATATGTATTTAGAGTGGATGAAAAAAACATTTATTAATAATAACAATATTACAGTTTAGTTTAGTGATATTCGTGTTGGTTTTTAAGCAAGAGTTTCACTATGGAATATATTTAACTTCATTTTTTAGGAGGTTTATTTTGGGGCGCATTACAATATATTATTTGCAAGTTAGTTTATAGAAATTCAAAAGTTTGAAGATAAATTTGATGCTTGTTATGTGGGATATTTTTTTCTATTTTTCTGTTGTATTATCACTTCGAAATTCAAATGCGATAATTCAGATTATGGTTATTTTTGTTCTTAGTTAGAACAGAATTAACAATCTTTTTCTAGAAAGTTTAATATAAAAGGGAAATAGGTAGAGGGTAAGGCAAAATAAAAATAACTAAGATTGGGAATTGAGCAATACAAATACGAACTGTGAAATAGAAAGAAATAATTATATGGATATAAAAGATTACTTTTATCAGTTTAACTATATCCCCATCCCACGGACAGCGATTGAAGCGGAAATCCTTTTTGCTGCTCGTGTAATGCAGGTGCGGTTTTTGGAGCTGGTAAGCAGAAAAACACCGCCTGAACAAAAACAGCAGCGGCAAAAAGATTGAAGCGGTATGGTGCAACGGAGCCGACAGGCGTAGCTTCGAAGCTAGCGCGGTGCCGATACTTGTGTGCCTTTGCATTGTAATAATGGTACACAAGTATCGGCAGTCCATCAAAAGAATAGAAGTAACAAAAACATCTTATTCGAGGGTTTTTCCGCTTACGGCAATCCTTGCCGAAAGCGGAAAAAAACGGTGCCTTTTGAAAAGAGACGGAGCAGATACAAGGGAGACAGCCGAAAAATAAAGCGGAGGCGTATCGGGTATACGTCGAGCATTTATTTTTCGGCGTACGACGCCGTAGATGCCCGCATATTTTCAAAAGGGGACGGGGACTATGACAAGGAAGATGAGTACCACAAACATCTCCGGATCCCGCGGCAACGCTTACCCCAAGGCAGAGCTTGACTATGAGCTTACCTACGAGTACGACCCCTGCCTATGCACACCGCTTAATCCATGCAGGAAACCGCTACTACCGCTATGACGCAAACGGCAACATTACGGCAGAAAAAGACGGGCCATTTACCGAGGATGATGAGTTCATCTTTACATACAACTACGACCCCGACACCGACGTCTACGGCACCGACTACGGCTTCGGGCTTGACGCCCCGAAAGAGACGGAAGAGACGCATCCGGAGAACCTATTTGCGTACCGCAGGAACTACACGTGGAACGAGAAGAATCAGTTAACCAAATCGAGCGATCGCAGCTACACCGTGCACTACCGCTACGGTGAGGACGAGTAGCGTGCCTTAAAGTACACCGAAGAAGGGAGAAGCGAAACCTTATACTTCAATAACTACACGATACACATCCCCGTGCAGGGATAAGAACAACCCGCAAGGCTTACGCGTACATAAGCACATCTTTGTGAGGAACAGCCGTCTTGTTACCGCGATGACCCACACCGACAACAACGGAGACAATGCCGAGCAGCGGGAGAAGCGGTACTACTACCACTCCAGCCACTTAGGCAGCGCGCAGTTTGTAACCGACTGGCGAGGCAGACAGTACGAGCACATCGAGTACACGCCATACGGGGAACTCTGGATTGAAGAGGTTGCCGCAGGGTTAGATAAGCTGCCGTTCCGGTTTTACGGGTAAGGAGATGGATGAAGAGACGGGGCTGTACTATTACGGCGCGCGTTACCTTGACCCGAAGTATAGCCGGTGGATTAGTACAGATCCTGCTCTTTCAGAATATATGGCAGGTTCCTCCGTAGGCGCAGGGGGAATATATAATACGGTCAACTTTAATGTATATCACTATGGTAATAATAATCCGATCAAGTATACGGATCCTACAGGAATGTGGATAGATAATGGAGATGGAACATATACTGCAGAAAAGGGTGATACCCTTTGGGATAAATACGGAGCTGATTGGGAAAGGAGAAGTCAGGATTTACAAGAGATCCACGGACTTTACAAGTCGGTGAAACTGTAGGAGAGAAAAATATTCCTACATATAGCGATGCATCAGCAGAAATGAAACAACAAATTCCACAGGGTAATACTCAATATTCAAATGAGCAAGATACGCCATCGCCCCTAGTAAATTCAAATCCTGATAGTAAAGGTTATTCACGAGGTGCTAATATTGCTATTGGATTAGGTGAAATTTTATTGGGGATTGGTTTTATGTTGGTTCGACTATAACGGCAGTAGGTATTGACGTTGCTACAGAAGGAACTGGTAGTTATTATGCAGGAATGGCTATTCTAGAAGGATATGCAACAGGCTCTTTGTTATTTGCATATGGAATAACTCGTTTGGCAGGAAGTAATAATCAAAAATTTAAGGATGATATAGTTGGTACCTTTGTGCCTCCTGAGTTGATGTTGCCAATAGTATGAATGATTATTCAAAAGGAGGAATAAATAATATGCATGATGGAGGAGTTATAATATTAATTATAGTTGGATTAATTACATCTTTACAGTTTGTTGTACGTTTTATAATTGACCCATTCGTAAAAATAAAAACGGAGAAAAATAAATATAGTAAAAATAAAAATTTTATTAAGCGCTTTTTATTGTATATTTTTCTTTGTTTTTATTATTTTTAGATTTACAAGGCTTCTTTGAATATAAATAGTGGAATAGTCAATATTGGTGCAGTGCCCTAAATACCCCAAATGTATTAAGCGACCCTGTAAAAAGAATTGTGAAAATGGCTGAAAAAGAATATACTCTATGAGGAGGAGTAAAGATGACAGCCAAGAGACAAAAAGAAAAAGACGTAATCGACTTAATGCTCGATCAACTGGATTTTCAGTGGAATGACGAAAGATGAACTGACCGGCAAAGACGGACTTTTGCGGCAGCTGACAAGCCGGTTCTATGAGCGTATTTTTGAATGCGGAAATGGATGAACATCTCGGCTACAAGAAGCACGACAATGCTAGGGATCATTGCGGCAACAGCCGCAACGGTGGAGATGATACAATAAAGTGTCAGTGCCAAAATTGCCGAAAAAGAGAGGAGGAAAGGCAATGAAAAGGTACGATCAAAAATTTCAAAGTAGAGGCGTTGAAAGCTATCGGACGACATCGGAATAGAAAACGTGAGACAGCTTAACGTGAACTACGGAACATTGGCAGGCTGGAGAAAGCAGCGGGTAAAGAAAAACAAAGAGAGAAAAAGTACAGATGCTGACATTCACAAAGAGAACAGCAGGCTCAAAAAAGAAATAGCCGAGCTTAAAAATGCGAATGAGATACTCAAGGATGCACTCACTTTTTCGTTCAAGACCGGAAGAAATAGAAAAGCGGAGATATGTTCGTTTACATCCACTGCCGTGCCGATGAAAAGAAATTTTCAGCACGGATGCTGTGCGCTGTTCTTCCGGTCAGTGAAAGCGGTTTTTATAAATGGAAGCGAAATAGGAAAAAGGTGAAAGCATGGCAGAAACTGCTTGCTCAAATGCATCAGATTCTTGAAGAGGATGAAGAAAACAAGAACTATGGGGTCAGGCGTATGCAGATAGCACTTGAACAACAGGGGCATTAAGCGTTCATTGTCAACGGTAAGACGCGCGATGGCACGAGGAAATCTGCTGCATGAAGACAGAAGAAGCCCTGACGGTCTTACAAAAGCCGACAAAAAGGCGATGAGTACCGCAGAATATCATCAAACAAGACTTTAGTGCACAAGCGCCTTTGAGAAAAACTGCTAACGGATATCACGCAGATACTGTGCAAGGACGGAAAACTGTATGTGTCGTCGCTTTTGGACTGTTATAATGGAGAGATCATTTCTCTTGCAATGGATACGAATATGAAAAAGGAACTGTGTATAAAAACGATAACGGAGGCATACAAAAATTTTGATATACAAAAGTGGAGCGATAATTCATAGTGACTGTGGAAGCCAGTATACAAGCGGTGAGTACAAAAAGACGCTTGGGCAGCTTCATGCGGTGCAGAGTATGAGCGGAATTGGGAAGTGCTGGGATAATGCACGAGATGGAAAGCTGGTTTGCGACGCTAAAAAGGAAAAGCTCTATCAGCTTGATACGACAAAACTCACTGTTGAGGAAGTCAAGACGATCGTCTGGAGATACACGTTTGCTTATTACAACACGAAACGTATCACGACAGTAAATCCGGACGGTTTGCCGCCAGTCGCATACAGGGAAAAAGACTGCATCTAAAAAAGATGCTGCTTAAATACATTTGGGATGTTTAGGTACTGTACTACTATTGACTATTCCAGATTTGCAAATAGCACTTTATGAGGGAAACATAATTTTTACCGAACCAGTCAGCTTTTAAAAGCTGAAAAATCCTTTCACTAAAAATCTTTGTCAACAAAATAAAAATTTTCATTATCTTCTTCAATTTTTAGATTGCTGATATTTTTGTAGCGAAACTGTGTTTATATTCTTAGTAATTTCTGAATATTTACCGCTTTGAGGAGTTTTTGAAATAATTTCTATGCGATAATTGTTATCGTTGTAACGTCCGATTTTCATCGAAGATGATTGCTCTGCAAATGATCTGATATTTACCCTAAAATTTTTCCTGCATTTGACCTCTTGTTCCTCTTGCTTATTTTTCTTTTGATTTGGATTTAATTGTTTACCCCTGATTCTCTTGCTTTTTATCGTGAGTAATATTTGTGCCGTTTGTTCCTTTGTTTGCATTCTTTATATCTGCAGAGTGAAAAATTTTGTTTAGTCATAATATCTCTTTCTTTTTCTTGACAACAAGCACGCCAATGGCGTGTCTGTTCTAACTATGTAGTTAAAACCGCAAACGGGCTTGTCCCGTTTGTCGGCTTTCAGAGCTACTTGTTATGTGATTTTTACTCATTTGCAACCAATTTTACCACAGCTTCCACAAGCTTCTGATAATTTTCTTCGGAAAGTCTTGACACCTTCTTTTTCAAGGCAAAATTTATTTACCACACCAATAAGATGAATTACTGCGACCGAATCTTTCGGAAGCCCTGTTTCTTCTTTTTCAATAAGAATATTAGGCTCAAAATCTGCTCGGTCTAGATTCGAAGTAAAAGGAATTACCACATCTGTATTCAGATCTTTTTATTCCAAGCAAATCATTTTGCATTACGACGGCAGGACGTATTTTTGACGGCAAGCTGCCTACCGGTTGCCCAAAATCAATTTGTCCATATCTCACCATGTGTCATTTTTAATTCCTCCCACATAGTGTTCATTGAACTTCGGGCAATATCATTTTCCATTTCGGTATAATTTTCTTCATTCCGTTTTGTTTTCAAAGACTCGAGCATTTTCCCCATTAAAATAATTGTCTGTTCATAGGAAAGAGAAAGCACTTGTTCCGTAAAATCTACGTAAGCGGTATCTGACATATCGCACCTCCAACTTTCATTATACCATATTTCAAACAATTTTTTTCACAAAATTATGCTTTTTTATCGGATGCCTGATGACTGTTTTCCATTTTTCAGGAGAACTTTTTCTGGGGTCTGAAAGATAAATTTCATGATGCAACCGTTTTTCCGTCATATCGTTTTCATATCCATTTGATCGAATGAAATCATCCATAATTTTTTTACGCTTGTCGGTTCATCGTCATAAGAACCGTTATGCATTATCTGAACACACAGCTCTTCTTCAATCGATAGAAATTCCGCAGAGGAGCAATCGATCTTTTCAGCAGCAGTCTTTACAGCCCAATCAAAAATCTTTTTGTAACAAAATCTGGAATACGAATTACCGAAACCAATTGAAGCTTGATTTGTCTGAATAGTCTACGCCATCAATCCCGGTCTGCCACCAAAAACCTTCCAACGGAGGAACAACATATTCAAAAAATGCGTTAATTTTATAATCAGTCTTGTAACTCATTTTTAGAGTATACGCTACCGCATATAATACTCCAACTGCCCGCTGATAAGCTGCCGCTTTCTTCATTTGGATTTCCTTTTTCCCCTAACTGCAATATAATTCATTTTTGGAACTGTTACAATTTCTGGTTTATTTTTGGGAAGATAAAATTCCCGGTATTCTTTCTTGAAATCAAATGCCATTCTTTTTCTCCATAATAGCTGCCCACTGGGCAGTCCACATAACAGGGCGGCGGATAAGCTGCAAGGAGCGAGAAAGCCGTTAGGCTTTTGAGCTTCGCCGTCAGCTTAATTCGCGGTTGGACTGGCGCTGTGCGCCGGACAACAGGCGGAGGTTCCGCCGCCCCGTTGAACGGACGCAGCGTCCGTTCAACATTAGTTTTAAACTCGCAACGCAGCTTGCCTGCGTTGTCGGCTTGAAAAACGGTGTTAGGTAATATCTTCTGAGCTTTCAATAATATCCAACATCTGACGCGGTGTTACAACAAAAGATTTTTCAGGAAAGTGCCTAATATTCCCTGTTACAAGATATGTATCTTTTTCATTTTGTCATTCATTGTTACCGCATAAAAACAACATCTTTTTGGGTCCGGCAATGTTTCTTCAATTTCTGTTGCACAAAAATTTTAGACCGATTTCTTTTATCTTATTTACAATTAAAGCTACTGATTCTTTTCGGAAAATGAAATTTCAGGGCGGTTCAAAACCTCAATATACTCAGCAAGAATCTCCCTCATTATAAAGTAGAACAACGTTACCTGCAAAAACATATTCCATTACAGAACGAGGAACTGAAGTCTCTTTTTAGAAAAAGCTGACACGAGAACATTTGTATCGATTACAGCATATATCGACATCCTATATCCCTCGTGCAGCAGAAATTTCAGCATTAATCTCTTCAAGATTCAAATTTGCAACTCCATTCTCTTCTGCATTTTTCAGCCATTGTATTCATTGCATTGATAATGTCTAAAAAGGAATCCTTTTTCGAATAATATCTTTTTAGTGTTATAATCAATTTTCATTGCAAAAGGAATACCTTGTTCCTGCAACACTTCGTTTGATTCTCACTGCTGTCGATAAATCCAATCCAAGTTGGTCATAGATGGCAGTAACCTCATCCTTTAATTTGTTATCAACCCTTATCTGAACCAAAGAATTCGCCATACAAAGCCTCCTTTCTGAAGTTCAATGTAATGACATTATAATACAAATAAGCGTTTTTAAGCAAGCATACTTATTTAATCCACCTATATTTATTTGTCGTCTCACTTTCTCTTAGTTCAAATTTCCGCTTGTCATTAAGGATTACTTTTTTAAAATCCAACCTGCATCAATTCCAGCTGATTTTTACCGGATTGTCAGCCCCTAATTTCTTATGCTTTTTCCCACAAAGTATACAACGGAGTATTGGTCCATGCAAAAATTTCTCCTCCCATTAAATCTCTTAATGCAAATCTTTATCATTAAGATTTTCTTTGCACCAACAATATACAGCGCCCTGAAGAAAGCTATAAATTTTTGTTTTGTGTTTCTGAAATTCCAGAAACACTTCTACTATGTTATTACCTTTTATCAGCATTATAATCTTAATCTGTTTGTGTACCTATGTATAAACCATAGAGTACAAAAATAATACATAAATTTAGTTACTAAAAGACCCTGAATATCCAAGTTTTCTTTTAACCGAACTTGTAATTTCAGTGGAATAGAAGTACCGTCAAACTGTTGACTACTATGTCCGAAGTCTCATTCGTTCCAAAACTTTCTGGAATTACTACTTTGAAAGTTGTTTGTAAAACAGAATCCATCACCTGCTAATTTTTCTTGCAGATGTTGGTAGTATTACTTTTTGAGATCTGGACACCACCCGAAACCTCCAATTATTTCACAACCTTCTTCAAAAATAGCCTCTTGTATTGTTGAGTTTTTGAAAACTGTAGTTTTCTGGTGCTCCTAAATAACTTTCATTCTTAGCCCAATTTGAGCGAATGATAATGCTCTTTTCTTCAAAAATTAACATATTCTTGTTCTAATTTCTGTCAAATTCTTTAATTCTTTCAAAGAGCCTTTTAATGTAATATAAAGATTTGCAGGAACCTTTTCGATTTTTCTGGGCAAGTATTTTACATTTCTCAATAGTAGATGGAAGTTTGTTTATAGTAATATGACTTGAGGGAGTTCCTCTTGAATAGATTTGAGTTAAAGAAAAATTCCTTTACTCCTTTCCAGGTATTTTTTATCAAAATTTCGCTAATACCTTGAAAAACCTAAAAATTCAGATTTGACTGCAATGACAGGTATATCCTCTATTGTTGGAGGAATGTCATATACTTTTTGATTATTTTCTAAACCCAGTGGAATAGTCATAGTAGTGCAGTGCCCTAAATACCCCAAATGTATTTTAAGCAGCATCTGTTTTAGATGCAGTCTTTTTCCCTGTATGCAACTGGCAGCAAACCGTCGGGATTTACAGTCGTCACACGCTTCGTATTGTAATAAGCGAACGTGTACCGCCAAACGCTTGTCTTGACTTCCTCAACAGTCAGTTTTGTTGTATCGTTGATACAGCTTTTTTCTTTTTTTCAGCGTCGCAAAACCAACTTTCCATTCGCGCATTATCCCAGCATTTCAACTCCGCTTCATACTCTGGACAGCGTGCAGCTGTCCGAGCGTCTTTTGTATTCGCTACTGTATATTGGCTTTCCACAGTCGCTATGGAATTATCGCCCGCTTTTTATGTCAAAGTTTTTGTACGCCTCCGTTATCGTTTTTATGCACAGTTCTTTTTTCATGTTCGTATCCATCGCAAGAGAAATGATTTCTCCATTGTAGCAGTCTAAAAGTGGCGAGACATAAAGCTTTCCGTCCTTACACGGTATCTGTGTTTATCTGTCAGCAGTTTTCTCAACGGCGCTTGTGCACTAAAGTCTTGCTTGATGATGTTCTGCGGTCTCATCGCCTTTTTGTCCGCTTTTGTAAGACCGTCAGGACTTCTTCTGTCTTCATGCAGCAGATTTCCGTGCCATTGCACGCCTTATCGCCGATAATGAACGCTTGATCCCGCGCTGCTCAAGCGCTATCTGCATACGCATGGCACCGTAGTTTTTGTTTTCCTCATCCTCATCAAGAATTTTATGCATTTGAGCGAGCAACTTCGCCATGCTTTCAGCTTTCCTCTGTTCCGCTTCCATTTATAAAAACCGCTTTCACTGACCGAAAGAACAGCGCACATCATCCGTGCTGAAAATTTCTTTTCATCGGCACGGCAGTGGATGTAAACGAACATATCTCCGTTTTCTATTTCTTCCGGTCTTGAACGAAAAACCGAGTGCATCCTTGAGAACTTATCTCGCATTTTTTTAAGCTCGGCTATTTCTTTTTGAGCCTGCTGTTCTCTTTGTGAATGTCAGCATCTGTACTTTTTCTCTTTGTTTTTTCTTTACCCGCTGCTTTCTCCAGCCTGCCAATGTTCCGTAGTTCACGTTAGCTGTTCACACGCTTAACTCCAATGTCGTCCGATAGCTTCAACGCCTCACTTTTGAAATTTTTGATCGCACCCTTTTCATTGCCTTCCTCCCTTTTTCGGCACTTTTGGCACTGCACTTTATTATATCACTCCACGATTATTTTTACAGGATATTCCTATTCAAAACATATTTTATACAATCATCAATTACGAAAAACTTTATATATAGATCGGGTCACTACTTTAGGATGACCATAAAAATATGTCTAGCCTCTTTGATTGTTTCAGCAATTTATATGCTTCCCATCCAATCACACCAATTTTATAAGCACCCTCAATTAACTGATCATTTACATACTTTAAAAATCATCATATGTTTTTATTTCATGTCCTATCTTAATTTCTTTTTATTGAATAAATTCAAACCCTAAAAATTATCTTATTTCTTAAATCATCAACAACTGCATCCCAAAAAGAACCCACTGTACTTCTATAGCCTCCAGCGGGTAAGACTCTAAAGCCTCTTGAATATAAGGATTATCTTGCATATCTGATCGAACTTGTAACACTGCTCTTTTGAATTAACGGTGAATATCATTATTTGAAATTGTTGGTAATTCTTCTGACATGTCTCTCTCATAGTTTTCCACTGCTGCGTAGTGTGCATCTCAACATTAGCTTTAAACGGCGCAAGGCTTTAATCTTTGCGTCCGCTTTTGAAAAACTATGTTACACGAAAATATTTCTACTAAATTATAAACCTTATTTCCTACTTAAAGAATTTATTTTTCTTAGGAAAAACACTGTCATTTTCCGATTTTTAGCGACGAATATCGCGTCCTACTGCTACATTGCTTTCGCCCTAGTAAATAAATAATAGAAAGCAGTCGACTTACTTCTCATTATTTCCCAATTTATTCAACAACTTCTTCGCCCAAACCCTAAAAACTCAATTCTCATTTTTAATCGAGCTTGACTTGATTAAAAATATTCTTTGATATTTAAAATATCAGGTAATGTAAAGCATTGTAAAATTAAAATTACAACGAAACATTTTTATAGGATTTAAGATACATAAATAATTTCTTATGAATCGTTTCTGAACTCTGATTCGCTAAAATCATTTTTGCCATTTTACTTGACCCAGAATAGATAAAAGAATACTATGAAATCAAGAAGCACAAAATAAATACACTGTAATTCTTCCTCGGATAAAAATGAAATGTTTGGCAAATGGAGTACAAAAGAATACTGATAAAACATTTACAATATATATTGGTAAAACCAATTATTTGAAATTTGTAAATCGAAATTTTCTTTAGTTCTTTTTGACCATATAATTGCAATTATTGAATTTATTGAAATATACAATCCTAGTGAAATAAAAAGTAAAGCAAAATCAAATGCAATATCAAAGGATAAGTGATTTGTAAAGAAAAATGAATGGACAACAATAGCTGAGAGAAAAATGATAAAATCAGAAATTATATAGATTCTAAATAATATATTTTTCAATCTCCAGCACCCCAGTGGGTGTCCAGAATCGTTGCTTAACCTGCATTTGCGGCTCGTCCGCAATGTCAGGTTGAAGTGTGTGTTAGGCAGCTTTTATATAAAAATTGTTTATATTTATTGCAATAAGTTTTTAATATCTTTAGAAAATGCTTCAGTCTCTTCTTCATATTCTTTTGCGGTTGACAAAGCATCGGGAGAAAAACTCTGCTCAATATTATCTTTTTATTTACAGCAATTATTTTATTGTGTGCCCTTCCACATACAGTATATTCCGTACAGTTGATTCCTCTATCTATCTTCATTTTTACAACATCACCTTTTAAATAATTGCAATCTCGGATTATCTGGTTCAGTAGTCAATTCTTTTATTTCACTTTCTAGACTACTTAATTTAGTATTTAATTCGGTAATCTTTTTGTTCTCAATATCCCAATATTAGATTTATTTTTCTATTATAATATGTAATTATTATCAAGGAAACTAATACAACAATAACTGCAACAATTAAAGGAATTTTCTTTATTAATAACAAATCTCTCGTTTTTAATAAAGAAAGATATCATAACAATACAAGTCGGAAAAACCACAGAGTATTAGCAATAAGTGTACTCATAACTGGATCTTTCCAAATACTAACAAGTATTTTCTTTAACTTTCATATAGCCCCCAATATGCATAAAACCAATTACATAATATATATTCTATTTAGACCTCGATTAAAAAGTCCACCCTAATCGGGCGGCGGATAAGCTGCAAGAAGCGAGAAAGCCGTAAGGCTTTTGAGCCGCCGTCAGCTTAATTCAGTACGTTGACGGCGCTGTGCGCGGACGACAGGCGGAGGTTCTGCTGCCCGTTGAACGGATGCGCAGCGTCCGTTCAACTAACGCTTAACCCTGCACTTTGCGGCTCGTCCGCACGTCAGGTTGAAGCAGGTGTTAGACGTCAATGGTGTGATTTATATTTGTTCTAATAAATTCTCTCATAAATTTATTGAATCTTGAAGTTCACTATGTTCATATCTAGGATTTTCAGTATTTTCAGGATGATGAATTTGATGTCTTATATATTCACTTAATACAATTTTAGAAGATATTCTTGAGCCATCCTTATGCATTTTTATATAGTCTCTTGTTGGCTTTCCAGCCTTATATTCAGATAATTTATTTCTCACTCTCAATAAATCCATACACTCATTATGATACCTCGTCATTTGATTCGTTAAAAAGCTAAATAATTCACCCTCATTTAATGATGGATATGGAAGCTCATTCTGATTGATATTTTCATAATAATAGAATTTTCTTCTTCTAATAATCTAAGATGTTCAAATTTCAACATTTTTACAATACTAGGACTATGCGTGTGTAATAATAATTTGAGTATTATTAATACCCTGCCAATGAAACAAAAGCTTCAACTCAGTTTTCTTTTGGTGACTAGGATGTTGAGACGTTTCGGCCTCTTCAATAGCATAAATAATATTAGGTACTTTTTCTTTCGAGTTTTCTTTTCTGCCTCTGCTCGAAAAATTTAACAAAACAGTCGTTTTTATACCGCTTCCTCTTTTATTAATTGGTATATCATTATCACCCGTTATTGAAACATTTTAAAAACATCTATCCATTTCAAGCTTTCAGTTGATGGAATGATAGGATTTAAACTGTTTTGGTACTTCAGGATTCATCTCTCGTAGCTTTTTCAAGAGTTCGTGCAGATACCCTCTGTTAATCTTTTGCTTCTACTCACTAGCTATTTCATTTAGTTTTATAAGCACTGCTCATCATGCAAAATTTGCCTTACAGCTTTCTTTCAGCGGATCTTGTATTTCACTATCATTATCACTATTTTTCTATCGGATTGAAACAAAGCATATATCGGCATATAATTTTTAAGCTGATCCCAAATACTCTTTGGCATCTTCTTTCGAAACATCAATTTCTATATCATTCAGTTGCAAATCATTAGAATAGTTAGCCCATATTGCTTTTCTAATCACAGAACTTTTTGTTTTATCCTCGCAAGGTATATCACCCAAACTTTTTAACTCTGATAGTTTTTGAAAGAAGATCGCTAAATGTGGATTTGTTGGATGCATTGCTTTTTATAAATACCTTTTCTTTCCCAGCATTCGATATTTTTTATTATCTCAAGATAGCCATCACTATTTAATAAATACTCATCTTTTTAATGTTGTAGAATTTGTTGAATCAATAATTATTTCGTTTGAATTTGATCAAAAATCATAGAAATAATTATTGTATCATCTCCATTATCCTTATTAGTTTTTATTGATATCATTTGAATCTATCTTTACTATGCCGTTTCCAGAATTAAAAAGTAATCCATAGCTTCAAGAATAGTTGATTTACCAATATCATTCTTTCCAACAAATGCAACTAAATTATCAAACTCAATAGTTGTAGCTTCTTGATAACCTCTAAAAAGTTTTTATAGTAACTTTCTTTAACTCGCATACTAATCTCCTTTTAATTGGTAATATTGTCCGTCTAACACTCGCTTAACCTGCATTTGTGCCTTTGCCGACGCGTGTAGCGAGGCAGTTGGCGCGAAAGTTGCATAAAAAGGGAGCCGCAGGCGACCGTCTCTAGCAAACTTTCGTGACAAAACAAATGTCAGGGTTGAAGCCGTGTTAGACACGCTTTTTATTTATATCTCTTACTTGACACTTATACCCATACACTATTTTTGCTTCTTATTACTATCTATTCATACATGAAAAATTTCAGTTTGCGTATTACAAGATTAAAAACACCAAAAACACAACTTTTATTTTTCCTTAGCAAATAATTATTATATTACCACGACCGTCCGGAGGACTTTGATTTCATCAATTTCCTTAGTAGGTTCTATAATACTTAGATAAAACTTTTTATTTTCCTTAACAAGTAGGTATTATAATACTACGCACGTCAAAAGGACTTTTTGCTCATTGACTTCCTTAGTAAGTTTCTGAAAATCAACGGATAAAAGTTTAATTTTCCTTAACAAATGATTATTATAATTACCCGACCGTCCGAAAGGACTTTTAACTCGTTGACTTCTTAACAAGTCTTAAAATCCACAGATAAAACTTTTTATTTTCCTTAATAAGTAGTATTATAATAAAAACAGAGCTTTCATCAAAGAATCGAAGCTATTAACTGGTGTTTTCACGCTTTACCTTACAAAACCCCCTATTTTTCAAAGTTGCAGTTTATCGTGCCGTAAGGCATCGGTCTAACTTCCGCTTAACCTGCATTTAGGCTTTTGCCGCCGCGTATAGCGGCGGCAAAGTTGACGCGAAAGTTGCATAAAAAAGGGAGCCGCAGGCGATCGTCCAAGCAACTTTCGTGACAAAACAAATGTCAGGTTGAAGCCGTAAGTTAGACACGCTTTTTATTTATATCTCTTACTGACACTTATACCTTACACTATTTTTGCTTCTTATTACTATCCATTCATAAATGAAAAACTGATAGTTTGAGTATTACAAGATTAAAAACACCAAAAACACAACTTTTACTTTTCCTTAACAAATAATTATTATAATTACCACGACCGTCCAGCGGACTTATATTTCGTCGATTCCCTTAGCGGTTCTATAATACTTAGATAAAACTTTTATTTTCCTTAACACGTAATTACCATAATTACCACGACCGTCCGAAAGGACTTTTTACTCATTGACTTCTTAATAAGTTTTAAAAATCCACGGATAAAAGTTTATTTTTTTCCTTAACAAATGATTATTATAATTACCCTGACCGTCCGAAAGGACTTTTTAACTCGTTGACTTCCTTAACAAGTCTTAAAAATCCACAGATAAAACTTTTATTTTCCTTAATAAGTAGTATTATAATAAAACAGAGCTTTCATCAAAAGAATCGATGCTATTAATTGGCGTTTTTACGCTTTACCTTACAAAAACACCCTATTTTTCAAAGTTGCAGTTTATCGTGCCGCAAGGCATCTGTCTCAATATTCGCTTAACCTGCATTTGTGCTTTGCTGTCGCGCATAGCGGCGGCAGTTGGCGCGAAAGTTGCATCAAAGGGGAGCTGCGCGAGCAGCGACCGCTCAAGCAACTTTCGTGACAAAACAAATGTCAGGTTGAAGCCGTGTAGACACGCTTTTTATTTATATCTCTTACTTGACACTTATACCTTACACTATTTTTGCTTCTTATTTCTATCCATTCATAAATGAAAAACTGACAGTTTGAGTATTACAAGATTAAAAACACCAAAAACACAACTTTTTACTTTCCTTAACAAATAATTATTATAATCACCACGACCGTCCAGAGGACTTATATTTCGTCGATTCCCTTTAGCGGTTCTATAATACTTAGATAAAACTTTAATTTTCCTTAACACGTAATTACTATATTACTACGACCGTCCGAAGGACTTTTTATTTCATTGACTTCATAATAAGTTCTAAAAGCCAAAAGATAAAACTTTTTATTTTTCCTTAACACGTAATTACTATAATCACCGCGACCGTCCCAAGGACTTTTATTTCATTGACTTCATAATAAGTTTTCGAAAAGCCACAGATAAAAGTTTGATTTTTCCTTAACAAGTAATGATTATAATTTCCACGACCGTCCGAAGGACTGTTAACTCGTTGGCTTCCTAATAAGTCTTAAAATCCACAGATAAAACTTTTTATTTTCCTTAATAAGTAGTATTATAATAAAACAGAGCTTTTCATCAAAAATCGAAGCTATTAATTGGCGCTTTCACGCTTTTACCCTTACAAAAACACCCTATTTTTCAAAGTTGCAGTTTATCGTGCCGCAAGGTGTCCATCTAATCTTCCGCTTAACCTGCATTTAGTGCTTTGCCGCCGCGTATAGCGGCGGCAGTTGCGCGAAAGTTGCATAAAAAGGGAGCCGCAGGCGACCGTCCAAGCAACTTTCGTGACAAAACAAATGTCAGGGTTGAAGCGGGTGTTATGTGATATTCATTTTATGGATGAATGATATCCAGATTTCCAAATCCAAAAATTAGTTCATTTTTCTTTTTATAACACAACATAACTCAAACTTTGTTATAAGACGAAATGATATTTCACCATTATTGAATATTTTCCAATTAGAACTTTTCTTATAATCTTTTTATATTGATTATATTCTTCATTTGAAATTTTTATTGTATAGTAATAAGGTAATTGTTCAATCTTAATTGAATTCCCTTTTGGATATTGTTTTTTCAATAATCTCAATAGATTTATCTTTAATTTGAATATCCGTTTCATGAGTAAAAAGCCATTTTATAAAAATTTATATTTTTACAATCAGCACTATTCAATGTGTCCTGTGAATAATATTTACTATAAAAAAATTTGAATAATTATAACAATCATATATAATTCGCAACTATTTTAAAAACATCACATCTATAGAATTTTTCCAGACTTAGATTCATACATCCAATAGTTATTTTGAATTTCATATTTTTTTCCCTGTCAGTAAATACTCAACTTTATATTCACCATCTATAACACAAGCTTTTTTTCAACATTATTTATAAAAATATATCTCGCCTTTTTAATTTTTCTATCCATCGATATTAAAGCATTATACAGGTCTTTATTTTAAAAATTGCTGAATCATCATGCGATTTCGGAATCAATCCTTTATACAGTTGTAGAGTGCTATTAGAATTATTTTTCCAGCAAAAATTAAAATCTCCATCTCTTGTTTATCATGAGCAAAGATATTTTTGCAATAAAAAGTAGTAATATACATAAAACACATATTCTTTTGTTTATCATGTCCCTTTTCCGAATTGTTGCCCAAAGGGCAGTCCACTATAACACCTTTTTCGACCTTTCTTCATGATATCATACAAACTACTAACATGCAACCTAAACTGCTACACTATTAGAAATTACATCTTTCTACCATAACATCCAGCGGCATGAATGCACAATCGGCAGTGTTTGACTGCTACACATTCTGCCACTCATTTGCAACACATCTATTGGAATCCGGCTACGATATCCGCACTATCCAAGAACTCCTTGGTCATAGCGATGTTAAAAACCACGATGGTTTATACCCATGTTCTTAATCGCGGCGGTCTCGGTGTGCAAAGTCCTATAGACCGAATGTGATTCGTGCGTTATTCCATTTAGTGATGATAGGTCTAATCTGCGACTTCACATCATTTTGTTAATCAAGCAGGAGATTGCTCAGCAACCCACTATATAAAAACGGTTCAAGGGTTGTTTTGCCGCCGAGGAGCATAATTAAGCGGTCAAAGCTCATCGCGACACCCGAACAGGGTGGCATGCGGGCGCAGATCCCGCCGAAGTTCTCCGGTACGGGATGCGGAACTCGCGCCGTTGCGTTTTTAACCGCTGTTTCATCCGCAAAAGAGCGGTTAATTTCTTCTGCATTCCGCGCTTCGGTATAGCAATTCGCCAGCTCCACCCCGCGCACTATACACCTCCCACCGCTCTTTTGTCTTCCATATAATTCGACGCCCGTCAGCGGCGGTACGCTGTTCCGCCCGTTCCCTGCGCAAGGCAGGGTACCCGTGCAGGATAGTCCAGCAGCGCAATCGGCACATCGGGCGGAAGCTGCGGCTCGATGCAGTGTACCAAGAGCAGTTCGTATAAATCATCCCACGCCCAGCTTTCGTACTGCGCCCTGTCGCCCAGCCCCAGCCGTTCCGCATGGAAAGCTAAGTCCGGCGCTTCCGCTTCGGCGAGGGAAAAGCCGACAAAAACGCTGAAAGGCTTCATCCATAGTCAGCGGTAAAAATGGTTTGGAAAGTATCGCACCCAACTCAGGGTCGGCAAGTGGCAGTCCCGCAACTGCCTGCGCCATAGTCTGCAAAAAAGATTCGGTAATCTTGATGGAATCACGGTAATCCGCCTGCATGGTATAGTATTCCAGCATGGTAAATTCGGGACTATGAATATGTCCAATGGATTCGCAGTTGCGGTAACATTTTGAAAGCTGAAATACCGAGCGGCCGTGCGCGGCGATAATCGGCTTGATAAATACTTCGGGGGAAGGGACAAGAAAGAGCGGGACTGCCGCCTCCTCGCCGGTTTTGAATGGTTTGAGGTATTCCGTGCGGAACACTTCGAGGCAGCTTTTCGGGGATAAGCGCCGGTGAAAGCGCCGGAGTGTCCAGCTCTAAATACCCATCTGTAATAAAAAAATTCCGCGCCGCCTGCAAACAAGCCGCACGGAATTCAAGCGCTTCTCTGTCCATAATCTTTTCAAGGCAGCAACATCGCCTTGCAGAAATTTCCGCACGAATAATTGCTGCCGGCTTCAATGCTTATTCCCGAATGCTCAGGCGCAGTTCGGCAAGCTGCTTTTCGTCAACCTCGCTCGGGCTTTCGTCCATGGGGCTGACGGCAAAGGTGTTTTTGGGGAAAGCAATTACTTCCTTAATCGAGGTCTCGCCTGCCATCAGCATTACGATACGGTCAAGCCCGGGAGCAATGCCTCCGTGGGGCGGCGCGCCGTATTTCATGCTTCCGTTAAAAAGCCGAACTTCTTTTCCGCATCGGCGGGGTTAAAAGCCGACAATGTTGAATATCCGCTTTTGCAGCCCGGATTATGAATTCTGATTGAACCGGAAGCAACTTCGTATCCGTTGAGTACGAGGTCATACAGGTCTCCCTTTACCTCGCCGGGGTTTTTGCTCCAGCGTGTCAAGGTAGCGTTCCTGCGGCGCGGAGAACACGTGGTGCGCCGGATCCCATTTTTGCTCATCTTCGTTCCATTCAAAGAGCGGAAAGTCTACAACCCATAAAAAGGCGAATACTTTTTGGATCAAGCAGATTCAAATCCTTGCCGAGCTTGCTTCTGACAGCGCCGAGCGCAGTACAGGCGGTTTTATATTTTTGCATCGGCAACAAAGAGGAGCAGGTCTCCGTCTTGGGCGTTAAAGCTTTTTGCAGATTTCAGCTTCCGCGCCGGCGCAGTATTTGGCAATGCCGCCTCAAACGCGCCGCCTGAAACTTTTGTCCACGCAAGCCCCTTTGCCTTGTAAATTTTTGCCGCAGCTTCCAGCTCTTCAATCTTTTTGCGGCTATAATTTGCTGCCCTGTCCTTTCACGGGAAGCGCCTTGATAGCTCCGCCGGCGGCGATGGCATCTTTGAATACGGCAAACTCGGTGCATTCAGCCATCCATGCAGCATTTTGCAATTTCATCTCGAACCGAATATCGGGCTTGTCCGTGCCGTAGAGGTCAATAGCATCATCATAGCTGATACGCGGGAACGCTTGCACTAAATCTGCGCCAATGGTCTTTTTGAACACCGTGCGGAACATATTTTCGGTAACGTCGAGTACGTCATCGCGGGAGACAAAGCTCATTTCAATATCAATCTGCGTAAACTCAGGCTGGCGGTCGCCGCGCGCATCTTCATCACGGTAACAGCGGGCAATCTGAAAATAGCGGTCAAAACCGGAGACCATCAATATCTGCTTGTACAGCTGCGGGGACTGCGGCAGCGCATAAAATTTGCCCGGATAGAGACGGGACGGTACCAGATAGTCGCGCGCCCCTCCGGCGTCGATTTAATAAAGGTCGGCGTTTCAATTTCCAAGAAGTTCCTTGCCGTCAGGTACTCCCGCACTGCGAACGTAACCTTTGAACGCAGTATCAGATGCTCCCTGCATCGTCTGGGAGCGCAGGTCGAGATAGCGGTACTTAAGCCGGAGGTCTTCGTTTGCGTTGGTTTTTTTCGTCAATCTGGAAAAGGCAGCACGGCGCTCTTCGACAGCACGACAATGCGCTGCGCCTTTTACTCGATATGACCGGTCGGCATTTCCGCATTGACCATAGAATCGGGGCGAAGCCGCACGGTGCCTGCAACGGCAATACAATACTCCATCTTCAAACCGGCTGCGGTTTCTTTCAGCTCTGGCGTTGCATCGTCATCGACAACCACCTGTGTGAGCCCGTAACGGTCTCGTAAGTTTATAAAAGAGATACCGCCGTGGTCGCGCTTGCGGTGCACCCATCCGTTTAATACTACTGTTGTACCGGCGTCGCTTTTTTGCAGCTGACCGCAGGTAACTGTCCGTTTCATTTCTATCATAATAAGATAAGTATAGTTGAAACGGAGCGTTTATGCAATTATTGAAATGCTCCGCAGCACTCGGACAATCGAATGGCATCGGTATGCAAAGATTAAAAACGCTATATACTGCTTATACGTCGAAAAAGTATTGATCCGGAAGAGTATGGTATTCTGCTCTTTAATCGATATTTTTGAAGGAATGATTATGCAGAGCGAAAAATTACAAAGCGGGTTTCCCTCAAAACAAAAGCTTTATAGTAATCTTCGGGCTTTTTAGTCGCGGTTGCTTGCACTGTTGAGGGTGTTTTAGCTATCTATATCTCCCGCAAAGCGGTGTCGGAAAAGGTAGAAACTCATTTAAAAGATAAGGCGGCTGATGTCGCGGAGATTATCGACGGACGCATAAATTCTATCTTTCAATTCCTTGAAGGCATTGCCCGTATGCCCATTCTTGCGGATGAGTCGATTCCTTATACAGAAAAAGAAGCGCGGCTTCAAAAAGAAGTGCAGTTTAATAAACGATTGGTGCAGCTCAATCTATATAATCTTTCAGGCGTACGATATACCTCTGATGGACAAAAAGTATCGGTAGCAGATCGCGAATGGTTCAAAACAGCGGTAAGCGGTAAAAATGCGATTGCCGAGCCTTTAGTTTCTCGTTCATTGAATACATTTGTGCTTATCTTTGCGATACCGCTCTATGATGATGCTCATAAGATTGTAGGCGTTTTAAATGCAGTTACACTCGCAACACGCCTTGCAGAAGATATAGCGGATATCGTTGTGGGCAAAACCGGTCAATGCTATATCATCGGATTAACCGGCAATGTCATTGCGCATGAAAATACAACGCTTGTGGAAAATATGTATAATCCGATTGAAGATGCAAAAACAAATCCGCAGCAGGCGTCATTGGCTGCATTTGTTCAGCAAGCGCTCAATGCAACGGGCAGTAATATTGGCTACTACGAGTTTGAGGAAAGTCGTATATTGCCGCTAATGCAATAATCAAGAACACCGGCTGGGCGGTGATTATCAGAGCGCCTGTAAACGAATTTATGGAGGCGCTTGCGTTCCTTGTCCGTTCTATCGGTCTTGCCGGAGGGATCATTCTGATTATCGCGCTTATCATCGTGTATTTCGTTGCACGAGGGATGATATCCCCCGTTCAGGTTGCAGTACGTGCCTTACAAAATATTGCGCAGGGTGAAGGCGATTTAACGGTTCGCCTACCGATTACCGGAAATGACGAGATTACAGATTTATCGTATTACTTTAACGAAACGATTGCTAAAATTCGTGCATCCGTTAAATCGGTTGGCGACAACAGCAACAGTATGGAAGAGATTGGAGCAGAGCTAGCTTCTAATATGACGGAAACTGCAAGCGCAGTGCATCAAATTAGTACAAATATCGATTCCGTCAAAACAACAGGTAATGACGCAGGCAGAAAGTGTTGCCGAAACTGACGCTACCGTCGAAGCGATTATCAAAACCATTAGAAAGTTAAATGCTAGCATTGAAACGCAGGTTGGAAGCGTTGCCCAATCGTCCGCTTCGATAGAGGAGATGGTTGCAAATATTGCTTCCATTACACAAACCTTGGAAAAACCGATGCGATTATTAAAAAAACTTGCAGCAGCAACGGAGGACGGCAAAAGAAACACTGCTAACCTCAAACTCCGTAACACAAAAAAATTTCGGAAGAATCTGGTTCGTTAATGGAAGCGTCAAGTGTTATTCAACATATTGCATCGCAAACCAATCTACTTGCCATGAACGCTGCTATCGAAGCGGCTCACGCTGGTGAAGCAGGTAAAGGGTTTGCCGTTGTAGCGGATGAAATTAGAAAGCTCGCCGAAGATTCCGCTGCTCAGGGAAAAGCGATAACGACAACGCTGAAGACATTAAGCGGAGAAATTGAAATGCTCTCGAATTCTTCTAAGACGGTAGAAGAAAAGTTTACGATGATTTTCAATTTATCTGGTCAGGTAAAGTTGATGAGCGATACCCTTACCGAAGCGATGAAAGAACAGGAGAACGGCAGTAAAGAGGTTCTTGTTGCCATTAAAGATATCAACACGGTAACAACCGAAGTGCAATCCGGCTCGGAAGAAATGCTGAAAGGCGGTGAGGGTGTTCTTGCAGAAATGCATAATTTGAGCCGCCTGACCCGCATCATTACCGATAGTATGAATGAAATGGCTTCCGGCGCTCTACAAATCAATCTATCCGTACAGGAAGTACACGCGATAGTACAAAAGAACAAACAGAGCATTGATGCGTTGGCGCTGGAAGTCTCGAAAATTTAAAAGTTTAATCTTTGCCCATCCATGAATGACAACAGCGCGTTTCGGACAAAGCTGAAAAATAGGTCTTTTGAGATAACTGACCGTGATATTAGGCGAAAAAAATTCCGAAACAGCTGCTCGTGTGTAGTTGTGTTCCAGCATGGTTTTATGCGACAGGAACAACGGGTCGTCAAAGAATTTTTGCTTTTGTGTGGCACTTCACAATACAAGCCTGACACTTTATGCAGATGCCGGGGACTAACGAGACATCGTTTTTATCGATAGAACCCATTGGGCACACGGCAGCGCAAACTCCGCAGTTATCGCATTTCGCCTTATCGGTAACCGGCTTTTGCTTTCAAAAATTAACTGGCTTTCCATCGGTTCCAAGCGGCACATAGTACGCGGTGAGCGCTTCGTTTCTTTTTATTGAGGCATTGGGAAGCGGCTTTTTCTGATTTTTGTAGTTTTCTCAAAAGCTGTATTGGCAAAGGCTGCTATGCGTTCCTGATCGGTAGTATCCGGTCGCCCAATGCCAATTTCGGCAAAGGCAGTGTTTACACACAACCGCGCCGGCGCCGATTACCGAAAAATTATTCTTTTTCCAATTCAGAGGCAAGCTCGCTTAAAGAATTATCAAAACTGCGGTTTCAAAGGTAACTACCGCTATTGCGCGCGTTTGATTTCCCTTAAACAGGGTTTGCACAAAGGGCAATACCTTATTCGGCGTACGCCCCGCATACGTCGGTACGCCGAAAAATAACCAAATCCTCAGGCGAATATGTTCTGATGTCGATATGGGCAGCCGGCAGCGTAAAATCATCCACCTCGACCGGTACTGAAAACTTTTGTGCCAAGCGGTCGGCAATCAATTCAACGACCTGTTGAGTATTGCCGGTTGGACTAAAAAACTGCTTTTTATTTTTTAATTGATTGCATACTCTGTTCCCTTTTTAAAAGCTACGCGAAGTTTTTTTATCAAATACTTCGCGTAGCGCATTAGATAGGGCATCTCTATTCCAAATTCCGAAAGATGCGACGCAAATCTAACCTTGAGTTTTTGCAGATGTCCTACCGTTTATTGGAGCGCTTCCATATATGGAGCTTTTTCCGCTTCGGCAATGAGTGAATCTCTAAAATCGGGGTGCGCGACCGAAATTAAGGCTTCTGCCCGCTGCCATGTCGATAAGCCCTTTTAGTTGACCTTTCCGTATTCGGTAACGAACCAATGGACATTGGTTCTTGTGTCCGTAACAACGGAACCATGCGCAAGCGTGGGGCGGATACGGGAAGACAATTCGCCGTTTTTTTATCCTTAAAAGTTGAAGAACAGCAGATAAAAGCTTTTTTTCCACCCTTTGGAAAGATACGCGCCCAACACAAAAATCGAGCTGTCCGCCCGCGCCCGAAATATGCTTGGTTCCCGATGTTTCGGCATTTACCTGACCGAACAAGTCAATATCCACTGCATTGTTGATGGACATAAAGTTATCGATTTGTGCGATAACCCGTGCATCATTCGTATAGGATACAGGCGCTGCCATACATGCCGGATTGTTATGAACATAATCGTAAAGCTTTTTTGTCCCTGCGGCAAAGGCAAAGACCTGTCTTCCTTGGTCGATTGCTTTTTGCACCGGTAATTTTTCCAGCTATAGCAATATCGACAAAGGCATCCACATACATTTCCGTATGTACGCCGAGATCTTTTTAGGTCAGACTTTGCAATCATCGCACCGAGCGTATTAGGGCATACCGCCGATGCCGAGCTGCAAACACGCTCCATTTGGAATTTCTTCGATAATGAGCTGTGCAACCGCCTTATCAACTTCAGTCGGTTCGCCCTTATCAACCAGTTCCGCTATTGGTTGATTATCACCTTCAATAATCATATCGACATCAGAAATGTGAATCTTATCATCCACACCGTTTACACAATACGGCATATTGGTATTGACTTCACAATGACGATATCCGCACAATCGGTAACCGCTTTAAGGTGAGAGGCATTCAACCCAAAATTGAAAAAAAGCCATCCTTATCCATCGGCGCCGTTTGAAAAACCGATACGTTTAGGCGCTTAATATTTTCGTAATACCAGCGTGGCAATTCAGAATAGCGGAGCGGCGCATAATAGCCGAACCCGGCAGCAATGGTTTTTCCGCTCATAGCCTGACATGTGCCAAGAGTTCCATGTAAAATGAGCTGCAGGATCTTTTTATTTTGAAAATTTCCGGCTCCCGCAATACAACACCGCCCCTAATATTGACGTTCTCAAGTTCATGCATTCGCGCAGCTAAGGCTTTATCGAATGCGACCGTGGTATTATTGCCCCCACCCGTAATCGAGCCAATCATACGACTTAACGACCTGCGCGGTACTTTTCCGCTGTGGTCAGTTTTTTGTTTGTAGAGCGAGCTATAATCCATATTTTCTCCTCATTACTCCTAACGGTTGTTGAATTTTTCAATTTTTTTCTTTTTTTGACAAAAAGCATTCATCGCCATCTTTTGGTCTTCTGTTGCAAAAGCATTGCACAAATTCTTCCGTTTCAATGGCAAGCGCTTTGTCGATACTACCTGCAATCCTCTATTGATAGCTTCTTTTGCCTTTTTAATAGCGAAAAGGTGTCTTTGGCAAATGGTTTGCGCCATTTCAAGCGTTTCCTGCATTAACGCTTCCGGTTTTGTTACTTTATTGACAAGTCCGATTGCGAGCGCTTCATCCGCTTTTACCGTGCGGCAGGTATAGATCAGCTCTTTTGCGCGCCCTGCACCGACAAGCCGCGCAAGTCTTTGCGTACCGCCAAAGCCCGGCGTAATCCCCAAGCCTGTTTCCGGTTGGGCAAAACAGGCAGTCTCCGAAGCGATACGGATATCGCACGCCATCGCAAGCTCGCAGCCGCCGCCTAAGGCGAAAGCCGTTCACCAGCAGCGATAACGGGACAATGGAAATTTTTCTATGCGGAAAAAAATACTCCGTCGGCAAACTGGGCGTATTGGGTCGCTTGTTGCGGGTCTTTATCCTTCATCTCTGCAAATGTCGGCGCCTGCTACAAAGCTCTTTTCACCGGCGCCAGTAAGAATTACTGCATAAATATTTTTCTACTTTTTTCAACTTCATCCAATACTTGATTCAAGTCGGTCAACACTTCGGTGCTGAGCGCATTTAACACCTGCGGTTTTGTTAATCGTAATCGTCGCAATATGTTCATCGATATGAAACAGAACGGTATTCATCGAATTCCCTCCCGCTATTTTTGAATAGTCGTAAAAACCTTTTTCCACTTTTGCGCCCAAGTAATCCGCCGCGCACCATCTTACGGATAAGCGTACAGCAGCGGTATTTGCTATCTCCCGTTTCATGATACAATACATCCATAATAGCCAATACGACATCAAGACCGACTAAATCGCCGAGGGCAAGCGTACCCCATCGGATGATTCGCGCCGAGCTGCATCGCCGTATCGATATGGTCGGCAGTCGCATGCGCTTCTTGCAAAATAAACGCCGCTTCGTTAATCATAGGGATCAGAATTCTGTTTACAACAAAACCGGGTCCTTCGTGTACTTCAACGGGTGTTTTTTCCTAAACTCTTCGCGATTTCTATAATCGTATTTTTTTACTTCAACCGGCGTATTGATTCCTGAAATAACTTCTATCAACTTCATTCTGTCGGCAGGGTTAAAGAAGTGCATTCCGATAACATGATGCTTAATGCCTTTTGCAATCTCGGTAACGGACAAAAGAAGATGTATTAGTTGCAAAAATTGCGGATTCTTTTGCAGATACCGTCCAGTTCGGTAAACAGCGTTTTTTTCGCTTCGCTGGTTTTCCAATATGGCTTCGATAATTAAATCGCTGTCTGCCAGATCTTTGTACACGCCGGTTTTTAAGTTTCCCTTTATGGCAGCAACCGCTTCCGCCGCTATTTTACCGCTTCGCAGCCAATTTATCATAATTTGCTGCGATCTTATCTATGCCCGATTGTGCCCATTCAATCTTTATGTCGCACACCGTAACCTGATACCCGTTTGAAGCGAATGATGCGGCAATCCCTCGCCCCATCGTGCCTGCACCTACAACACCGATTCTTTTCATACGATAACTCCTCTCTAGACCATTTTATAAGATTTACTATCCGAAAAAGATATTTCGGACAGCACCCGCCGGCAACGCCGGTGAACAACAGCTAAAAAGAACTTCTAAGAATCTCGGTTTTTAGGGTTCTCCCATAAATTTATTTGCGACATTTCAACCCTAAGTCATTACACAATAAAGACTTAAATTAAAACTTGTTATCAACTATGCTGATAAGGCATCTTCTGTTCCGAAAGATGCGAAGCAAATCTAACCGAGCTTTTTAGAAGATGCACACAGTATATCACAAAAAACCTGAAAATAAAGCCCTGTGTTGATATGAGTATTTGCTGCATTGCCGCTCTTACAGCCTTGGCGCCGATAGCTTTGACATTTGTCAGGGAATCTCTAAAAACCGAGCGCCGCCGCATACCGCATGAAAAACACCGCTCGGAAACGCAACTCCGAGCGGTAATGCAGCAGAAAAAGCCAAACAGCTTTTTCAGCAAAAATCGTTTTACATACAACAAGGCGTTCCCTGATGCTCCATCGGGCGCCGCCCTGCGATTAGCTAATACGGTGCGGTTGTAACCTTAAGCTCTCCGCCTGAACCTTGAGCTGTACGTAAACGGTCATTGATTTTGAGCCGGATTCTTTTTCAATTCGGACACTTTTGATCAAAAATATTTTTTTCCTTGAATAGTTTTTGAAATCCCTGAATGATTATAACCCAAATAAGACCTGAAATCGACATCTGAGCCGTTTACACTCAAAAGAAAAAAAGGCATCTTTGTTGCAACTGTTTCAAAAGGGTTAGAGCCCCTGGCATGCTCCATCATCATCCACAGCAAATAAAAGTGTATTATTAAACGCACTATTAAAACCTTTTTCTCCCATTTCGCTTTGAGAGCATCAGTCAAAGAACCAGCTTCCATCTTCTTTATAAGATTAAATGAAAGATGCGCCTGCGTCGCAAGAGCCGCATCATCCGGGATTTTTGCAAAACCCGATTTTTGTTACGGTTTTTAAATGCTGTAATGCCGCTTTGGTTTGCAAGCTGTTCGTGTGTTGCAATACAAATATCAGCCGTAACCATACCAGTGTAATCATCCGCTTCAACGCCTCCGTTTGCAGGATTATACACACTATAAGTAATATCAAGTGCACGATATTCATCCGCATCTTTCACATGATAAAGGTCTGTGTATTTTTGAACCTTTGTTTTCAAAGCTGTCAGAAAAAGCTCTGATGGAGTCGACTCTAAGAATTTCGCACCAGCATAAAGAGCAGAAGCAAACTCGTTTGCGACAACTTTTATGGCATCCTCATCGACTGTTTTTATCCAAAACATACTTAAACACATCTTCTTCGGTAAAAATAGTTTTTTATTCAAATATGACGCTAAACGAGAAAAAAACTAGAATATTCTTTCTGTATTATCGTATCCGATCCGCCGGCAGCCTTTTTTGTGATTTTTAACCGTATACACAGATACGATTTTAACTTTATCGGTTCCTTCTTTGGCAAGGGTAGCGGTCAGCGTATATTGCGAAAAATCGCCGAGCGTAACGGAAATTCCGTTATTTTTTCTCAAAAAGAAAAAGTCAGCGGCTCCTTTAAAAAGTCTGCAATATTTTGCATTCGCTTTTTTTCAACATATTTTTTTCGATTGAAAGATTATGCTCAATGCCTTCATCGAGTTTCAGCTCTCCCCTACCATCGGCGACAACGATAATCCACGGTTGAGCATTATACGGATTGGCAAACCCGCTTACAGTCAGCTCTTTTTCAAATTCTTTTCCGTTTTTTGTTCCTTTCACTTTTACGGTAAACGTTCCCGCCTCATCGTCGTAGGCAGTTACTTCCTTTTCCGTAAACGTAATTGCAGGATTGCTCGAAGCCTCCGAACCGATTTTCTCGGCAGCTTCAAACGGCGACTGCCGCCCGCTTCTGTCAAGCCGAACGCCGAAAGCACATCAGCTTCGGTTAGTTCATGCGGATTTTCAGTATTGGAAAGTGAATGAGGTCCCGAGCAACTGATTAGCAGCAGTGCAGAAAATATCAGCGCTACCGGCAATGCTAATTTTGTTATAGTTTTCATTTTAGATTATTCTCCATAATGATAAGGCTAACTCATATAGATAAGTTGCGGCGAATATAATGTATTTTTGGAATGTCCAGCACAATGGTCACGCATCTTGTAAAACGATAATGCTCCTCTCCCAAAAATCTAAAAACATGATGTGTTTACACTTGCCGAGACATTCATTATTCGGCTAAGCAAATACTTTTCTACTAATTTCAGTTCACCATTCCATCATCATACTTTCCCTCCGCACTATATCTATGAATAACCATTAAAATATTCATTGACAAACAAACGTTAGTCTGGTATCGTAGCAATGAATAATAACTAAAATATTCACACATGTTAAAAAGGGAGCAGTATGCCGAAAGCCTTTACCGAAGAAGAAAAAACCACTATAAAAAGAAAAACTTATGGAAACAGCGCTCGATGTATTTCACGAGAAAGGAAGCAAGGCGCTGAATATCGCAGAATTGACAAAACGGGTCGGTATTGCTCAGGGAAGTTTTTATAACTTTTGGGAAGATAAAGAAGCTTTGGTTATTGAACTATTTTCATACAGGGCAAATCAAAAGCTGCGAAATATCGAAAAGAAGTTTAAATCTTCACTGGCAAACCCTGCGGAATTTCTCACGGAAATTATATATCAATCGACAATTGATTTTATGATTAAAGTTCAAAAACCAGCCTATGTATACGGATGCGTTTAAAATATTTGAAACAAAGGGGCAACATGAAGCGCGTAAAATTGAAATACTCTACCAAGATTTTTTAGCAAAACTGATCGGCTACTGGGAACAGCATGGCGCTGTAAAGCGGGTAGATCGGCAAGGCTTTAATGAGTGCGTTTATTGGAAGTTCGGTACTATGTTCTCAATACTATCAATTTGATACAGCGTATTTTTAAAGAAATACTGCGGATATGTATATCCGGAATTGTGAATACATATATCGAAGTGTAATGTTAAAAAATGGTAATGAGGGAGGAATAAAAATGATTGTTGATTTTTACACAAATACATAAAGGAGATGTATTAGTTGCAGGCGGCAAGGGAGCTAACCTCGGCGAGCTGACCGCTGCAGGAATCAATGTCCCGAAAGGATTTGTGATTACTGCAGATGCGTATCGGGAATTTCTAAAAACAAATACCATTGACGAAATAATGTTGCGCACCATTCAAGACGCACACAATGATGCACGAGCATTAATATCTGCCGCAAAAGAATTTCGAGAACGTATTATTGCAGGGCATTTTCCTCCTCAATTGGAAAACGATATACGAAAAAAATATGCTGAACTCGGAGAAGATGCGCGCGTTGCAGTACGCTCTTCTGCAACAGCGGAAGATTTACCCGATGCAAGTTTTGCCGGTCAGCAGGAAACGTATTTGAATGTGCAGGGCATAGATAACGTGCTGCACTACATACGTCAGTGCTATGCCTCACTGTGGGGCGACAGAGCGGTAAGCTATCGCTGTAACCAAGGCTATAATCAAAGCGCTGTTGCGATTGCCGTTGTTATTCAAGTAATGGTAGCAAGTGAAAAGGCAGGAGTCCTTTTTACGCTTAACCCTGTAACGCAAAACAAAGATGAAATACAAATCAATGCAAGTTACGGTTTGGGAGAAAGCGTTGTTTCAGGTCGCGTAACGGCAGACAATTATATTGTAAGTAAATCAGGAAACGTAATTGACATAACGATTGGGACTAAAGAAACGCAAATTGTGTATGCGGATAAAAATACAAAAGAAGAACCAGTCAGCAGCGAAAAAAGAGCGATGCGGGCATTAAACGATACGGAGATTGCAGGTCTTGTGCATGCCGCATTAAAAATAGAAAAGCATTACGGTATACCGATGGATATTGAATGGGCAATACACAATAATGAAATATATATTTTGCAAGCGCGTGCAATAACAACCGTCAAAAATAATAGCGATGAAGCGCTTATCAAAAAATATCTTCAAAAAATATCGCTCACAAAAAAGACAAAAGCATTGATGGCATTCCAACTCGAAAAAAATGCCATTTGCATATCGAGCGCTCGACTATGATTATATGATGGCAATTAACGAGCAAAAGGCAAGGATATTTGCAGAAGGCGGAATTGCTTTTAATTCAAATCCACTCATCGATGATGACGGCATTCAAACAATTTGCAATGATAAAAAAAGATTAACGCGGAATATCGTGCATCTATTTAAAAATACTGCGAATGCTGAGTAATTTTGACTATTGCGCGGAAGTATGTAAAAACGTTTATGGCTCAATATGAACAAGAGATAGCGCATATTAAAACCTTAGATTTCGAGAATATGACGTTAGCCGACTGCACCAAGTTTATGGAACACAGTTATGAACTTACAACAGAGCTTGCATACAACCGCTTTAAATATGCGCTCTTTCCGTCTTTTCTTATGATTAAAAAAATTCACCAAAATAATTAAACGTGTAGATACGCGCTACTCCGCATTTGATTTTTTATGCAGGACTCAACAATAAAACAGCTGTTGTTACAAAACGATATTTTCGCACATCGCGGATACTATACGGCAAAAATGCAGCGCTAACGGAAGCGATATGGTCCGGCAGCACATATAAGACGCTGTGCGCCGAGTTCCCCTGCATTCAAACAGCTTACAGATAAATTTATAACACGTAACGGTTTTTAAGTCGGACTACAACTGTTATTGCATCGAAGCAAAAACCTTTATCGAAGAACCAGAGCGACTGATCAATATCATCCGTCCGCTATTAAATACCAATGAACACAATTTATATAATGAAAAGGTTCATACATACGAAAGTGTAATGCAGCAATTAAAGCAGATATACGGCAAACACTATCCGCATATAGAAAAAGATATAAGGAACTTTCGATACTTTCATGTTGTCCGCGAAGAATCACAGTATCTGTGGGAAACGCTTTTTATTATGTGAGACAGTGCGTAAGGCGAATAAATATTTTTGCTATTTGACAGCGAAGATTATAAGCACGGCATCGCAAATCTTTTTCATCGTGAATTAATGGAAGTATTGAACGCAAGATCTATTGATAATGTTTATAAAGAAAAAATTGCAAGGCGGAATGAAAAATTTCCGCTTGCAAAAAAGTGTGGGAAGCGTCGAAATTATTGGTGTTCGATTCAAAAGGAGATGTACTGAAAGGGGTAAGCGGCAGTCAGGGGAGCGCCGTCGGAAAGGTGTGCATTATCCTCAGCCCTGCAGAATTTTACAAAATGCAAAAAGGCGATGTGCTGGTGTGTCATCTCACCGATCCTGAATGGACACCGCTTTTCAAACTTGCAAGCGCTGTTGTCGCGGATACCGGTTCCGCATTAAGTCATGCAGCAATTGTTGCACGAGAATTTAATATACCGGCAGTTTTGGGTGTCGGTTTTGCAACTACAAAAATTTACAGACGGCGAGCTCATCACCGTTGACGGTAACAAGGGCGAAGTGCGGAGCTGTTGATATGGATACAAAAGAGCAAAGACGATTGAACATTTTAACAAAAACCCATTTTACCGCTGCTCGTTAAAAACTGCAATTCCAACAATAATTGGAATGCTTATCAGCGTTATATATAATTTAACTGATACCTTTTTGTTGGACGTTTGCATAATAGCGCAATGATTGCCGCAATTGGTGTGGTATTCAGTTTTACCGGCATTATGCAAGCGCTCGGATTTTGGTTCGGTTACGGCAGCGGTAATGCAATGGCAAAAGAACATCGGAGCGCAAGACTATGCGGAAGCGGAAACCATTTCTTCGATAGGAATTGTTCTCGCCATCGCAACCGGTGTAGCGCTCGCAATCGCAGCAAGCATTTTTTGTTGTACCGCTGGCAAAGCGCATCGGCGGCAATGCCTCGCACGATGTACTCATCTTCACCGTGCAGTATTTACGAATTATCATCATCAGCGTTCCGTTCAGTCTATATGCAGTAACCCTGTATAATCAGCTGCGCTTGTGCGGCAATGTACGCGACGGAATGATAGGGCTATTGTCCGGAATGCTCAGCAATATGGCGCTTGATCCTCTGTTGATGTTTCCGCTCAATATGGGTTTTATCGGCGCAGGATATGCAACGCTCATTGGGCAGATTATCGGATGTATTGTTCTAACTGCACTGGCGAAACGGCATGGAAACATTCCTGTCAATATAAAAAAAGCCCGATATAGCAAGGCACGTATCTACCACATCCTTGCAGGCGGTCTTCCAAATTTTTCGCGACAGGCAATTACCTCCGTCGCATTGGTACTGCTCAATGTTACGGCGGCGCACTACGGCGAAAAGTATGATAGCCGCTTTGACAATCAGTTCAAAAATTGTTGCTGTGGCTTATATGATTATGATTGGTTGGGGACAGGGCTTCCAGCCGATTTGTGCAATGAATTACGGTGCAAAAAAATACTCCAGAGTGAAAAAGCGTTTATCACTACAGTGTCAGCCGGAACAATTTTTAATAATCGCCGCAATAATCCTATTCATCCTCGCCGAACAATGTATTCATCTTATGTCAAACGATCATGACGTGATATCTACCGGAGTTACGATACTGAAAATGCAATGCTTTTCGATGCCGCTCTTAGGCGTTTTTCGCCGTCAACAGTATGTTCATGCAAAAACATCGGCAATTATGGCGCAGCGCTTCTCATATCGATTTCACGGCAGGGACTGTTTTTATGTACCGCTCGTGTATCTTCTGCCTGCCATATACGGAAAAACCGGCATTTATCTGGTGCAGCCGCTTTCCGATGTTTTATCGTTCGTGTTAGCCGTTGCGGTGATGTATAGGTGGTATAAGAAACGAGATTTCAAAAGACTGTGTGAATAACTTCTGTCGCAGAGTTTTGAAAAACCAATGTTCAAATTGCGGATGAATCACAAGTTTGCTAATCGTTTATTCGTGAGGAGAGTTTAATACCCGCCGTCCTTTACCACCACGGACGGCGAGCGTAGTAAGCGGAAAACGATGTCTTACAAAAATTATACTTTTTGAAAAACTCGCAAAAGCAATTACAACATGGATGCTGTAAATTGCCGCAACTCGGTACTACGAGAACCACTGACATCCTGTCAGAGTGGTAATGGTAGTATCAGCGCCACAACTTGCTGCCAAAACTACACACGGATGTATAGTTTTGACAAACGCTCTGCGCCGAGGTTGTCGATTATAATAAGTTTTCTTCCCATTCTTTCTCTTTAAAACCGATAAGAATTTTATTTTTGCATAATAATGAGCGGTCTTTTTCATCAAAGCATACCGTCCGATGATAAGATACTATATATTTCATCATCGGTCATGTAAGAAGTTTATCTTTAAGCTGTAAACTTTTATACAGCAATCCGCTGGTGTTAAAAAAATTTTTAAGCAGGAGTGCGCTTTGTTGATGCCAAGTTTGTAATTCAGCTACAGAGGGATTTTTCTTCTTTGATGTGTCGCTCGGTATAATCAATGTGATGATCATCAGCTTCATTTTTGCTTTCATACATGTTGTACATTTAGGATAATAGATAAAGAGCATAGATATTCTCGCTAATGTAAGAAGTAGTTGTAACGTATCATATATTTTTACTTTCACAAGAGAATGATACGAAAAAACTGAGATATGAAAAGGGATGATATTCACTTTGTCTCAACCGGTTTTGTTTAGGCAAGGGGGATACCATCTCTTCTCTGTCCAGCAATCACTTTTTACCTTGTACATTTGCAAAAAGCATTGTACAATAATAGTAGCATTTGTTTTTTGCAAGTATGCGGGTAGGTAGTATGGAAGTAACGAAAAGAGCGGTTTTGGAATGCTGTCGTCGGGAGCGGCGGTATCGATTTTTACAGTTTCTAATGGAACCATGTCGTTTTCGGCAATCGATTACGGCTGCTGTATCACCGCAATTTTACTACCTGCAGCCAAAGGCGGCTTTGATGACGTTGTACTCGGGTATTCAACCCTTGAAGCGTTACGTCCGCAATACGCCGCATTTTTGGTTCTATTATCGGACGATATGCAGGGAGAATTTCAAATGCTCGTTTTTCTCTAGAAGAAAAATGCTATGAACTCACCAGAAATAACGGCGGCACGCATTGTCTCCATAGCGGATATCCCCCGTATGATAAGCAGCTGTGGCAGGCGGAGCTCTATCTCCGGCAGCGATGAGGCGGGGTGCGCTTTTTCCAGAATAAGCCCTGATGGAGAGCAAGGCTTTCCCGGCGAAGTCCGGTTGACCGTTTCATACGTGCTCAATAAAAATAATACGATAACCCTGCGCTACGAAGCTCATACCACCAAGACAACTCCAATCAATCTAACAAATCATACCTATTTTAATCTCAACCCTGCGGGGGTGGAAGCTGACGGCAGCTATCCTTCGGCGCTGAATCATCAGGTACAGCTTTTTCGCACACCGCTATGTAGAAACTGATGCGTCGCTCATACCGAGCGGTACGCTCCTCCCCGTCGCAGGAACGCCATTCGATTTTTGTACACCAAAAGCATTGTTGCAGGATTTTGATAAACTGAAAAGCGGCTATGACGACACGTGGCTGCTCGATGCTGACGGTACTGACGATACAGAGAGCATTCCGCTTGCTGCGGTCGTCGCGGAGCCGGTAACAGGCAGAACGCTGCATATTTATTCAACACAGCCGGCAATGACGATGTATACTGCAAATGCTTTACACGGCGAGCAAGGTAAAAAACGGCGCTGTAGTACAACAATCATTCTACCGTATGCTTTGAAACCCAGCACGTACCGGACTCTCCCAACCGTCCTGAGTTCCCTGCCACGTGGGTGCGCCCCTGGCGAAGTATACCGGCACGAAAACGCAGTGGCGCTTTACGCTTGGTAACGCTGAGCGGGTAGCGTATCATACGCGATAAATAGTGCAGGGTATATTCAGCGAGATAAACGGTAACGTAAATTCAAAGATGAGCAGCGCTATATTCATTACAGGGAGAGTTGTAGTATACTAGTTGCATTATAATGGAAGAAATTGATAGAATAGAAACCGATAAGAACAATCATACCATTGATATATAATATACTATAGAAGAGAGGTGAGTTGATTATGGAAGTTCAGTTACAGGATCTTGTTGAAAAATCAAGCAGGACGGTATTGCTTCTGCTGAACAGCAAGCTGCGGGTATCATTGCCGAAGCGGAGAAAAAGGCAAAGACCATTGTTGCAGATGCGGAAAAAGAGGCTGAAGTCGTGCTCAAGAAGGCGGACGCCGAATCTCAACGGTTTACAAACGCTTCGGAGGCTGCCGTTAAACAGGCTTTGCCGCAATGCGCTCATCGCCTTTAGAGAAGCGAGTTACCGCCTCTCTGATGCTCCCTCATCAAAGCGGAAACCGCAGCGGCATATAACAGCGATGTCCTTAAAGCATTGATCCCCGAAGTGGTAAAGGGCTGGATTAAAACGAACGAAGCCGATGTTTCCGTTATCCTTTCTCCCGAAGATGCGCAAAAGCTGGAAAGTTCATTGCTTGCTGCGTTTAAGAAAGAGGTTGAAAAAGGCATCGAGGTTAAATCCGATGCGCAGCTTGCAGGCGGCTTTAGAATTGGGGGTTAAGGACGGTGCGGCATACTATGATTTTTTCCGCGGAATCGGTCGCCGATTTGTTTTCCGCCCTACATCAGCTCACGCGCTGCGCGCTTGTTGAAGGATGCGGTAAAGGAGTTATAAGGGAGTGGCTTCATACTATTATTTGATGGCGCAGCTGCCGTCAATTATGCCGCACGCCGACCCGCCGCTTTCTTACGCGCAGTTTGAAAGAGCTTGCCCTGCGGTTTTTAACTGAAAAAGATGCCGCAGTGCTCGAATCGCTCACGCTGGTTCCTCCCCGCGAGGCTGTCCATACGGCTTCTGCGGTGGTAAACGAATGGTACTCGTTTGAACAGGAATTGCGATTTGCGCTTGAACAAATGCGCGCCGCAAAGCTGAAACGGATGAGCGCCTTGCTCCTGCAGAAAACCCCTGCATCCGCCTTTTGATGTCGGCGCTATTGTGCGCGGGGTTTTCAATATCGATGACCCTCTTGCGGCGGAACGATATTTGCTGAATGCGCGGCTTACAGCGGCAGATCAGCTGCGAAAACTGCATTTTTTTGACAGCGAAGCGGTTTTTCGGCTATGGAATTGTATTACTGTTGAGCGAACGGGCTTCAAAAATTTAAGATGGAAACCTACGCACAGAATATCACTCAATTTACACACAAATTCTCGGAGAAAAAGATATGAGAGGAACGAAAGGAAAGGTAGTCGGTATTAACGGGAATATGGTCAGCGTTGAGTTTGACGGTCTGGTTACGTTAAACGAAGTTGGCTACGTCCATATCGGCGACACCAAATTGAAGAGCGAGATCATCCGTATACGCGGCTCCGTTGCTCAGATGCAGGTATTCGAAATTACCAGGGTATCCGCGTTGGCGATGAGGTTGAGTTTACCGGCGATCTCTTGTCGGTTGAACTCGGGCCGGGACTGCTTTGGCAGAGTGTATGACGGTTTGCAGAACCCGCTCCCCCGATCTTGCAGAAAAAGGCGGGCTACTTTTTGGAGCGCGGTATCTATTTGAATGCGCTCTCAACTGAAGCAAAGTGGGATTTTACGCCGGTTGCCAGGTAGGGATACGCTCGTGCGCGGCGATGTGCTGGGAACGGTGCCGGAGGGAACTTTACCCACCGGATTATGCTTCCCTTTGGTATGTACGGTACATACACGCTTTCTTCCATTAAACCGGCGGGACAGTACACCGTACACGAAACCATTGCGGAAGTAACCGATGAGCGTGGCAAAAATATCCGCTCACCATGAGCTTCCGCTGACCGGTAAAGCGTGCAATCGACTGTTATGCTGAACGGCTCAAGCCCTCCGAAACGCTTGTTACCAAAATCCGCACCGTAGATACTTTCTTCCCGGTCGCAAAAGGGCGGAACCCTACTGTATTCCGTACCCGTTCGGCGCTGGTAAAACTGTTTTTGCAGCACGCAACCAGCCGTAACGCAGAGGTTGATATTGTTATCATCGCCGCCTGCGGTGAGCGCGCCGGTGAAGTTGTAGAAACCTTTAAAAAGAATTTCCTGAATTGATTGACCCTCCCGCACAGGACGCACCCTGATGGAGAGGACGGTTATCATCTGTAATACATCATCGATGCCGGTTGCGGCGCGCGAGGCTTCGGTCTATACCGGCGTAACCCTTGCCGAATACTACCGCCAGATGGGGCTTGACGTTCTGCTCCCTGCAGACTCCACCAGCCGCTGGGCGCAGGCTTTTGCGCGAAATGTCCGGACGCTTGAGGAAATCCCGGTGAGGAAGCTTTCCCCGCCTACTTGGAATCCCTACATTGCAGCGTTCTATGAGCGCGCCGGTATTGTCCGCTTAAAGGACGGCAGCAAAGGCTCCGTAACGATCGGCGGTACGGTTTCCCCGCAGGCGGTAACTTTGAAGAGCCGGTTACGCAGGCAACGCTCAAAGTTGTCGGCGCTTTCCACGGACTTTCCCGCGAACGCTCCGATGCCCGTAAATATCCCGCCATCCATCCACTCGATTCATGGTCAGCACCCAAGTGTACTCGGAACGGCGCAGGTGGAATACGGTAGAGGAATGCTCCGTCGCGGTACCGAGGTCGAACAGATGATGAGCGTTATCGGCGAAGAAGCGTACTAGTATGGAAGACTTTATCGTCTACTTGAAGCGGAGACTTCCTCGATGCGGTTTATTTACAGCAAAACTCTTTTCGATAAGGTTGACGATGCCGTTTCTGTAGAGCGCCAGCGCTATATTTACAAACTGATTCTGCGCATATTAGGGCTCGCAGTTCTCCTTTAACACCAAGGATGAAGCCCTGCGCATACTTTAACAAACTGCGCCAGTCCTTTATCGACTATAACTATTCGCCGTGGGAATCGCCGGAATTTAAGAAGCACGAAGCGGCAATTACCGGAGCGCTTACCGATAAGGCAACAGGGCTTGATGAAAAGCGGCAAAACTCATAAAAAGAAGCGGAGGCACATCATGAAGAAAGTGTACAGTAAGATTGAATCCATTAACGGTTCCGTTATAACCGTCAAGGCTGAAGATGTGTCCTACGGTGAGCTTGCGCAGGTACAGACCAGTTTCGGAAACCTCGCTTGCGCAGGTCAATAAACTGGATAGAGGGCTTGTTTCGCTACAGGTATTCTGCAGGCGGGCGCGGCGTTTCTACCGGTGATGAAGTACGCCCTCGGTCGGGAAATGCAGGTAAGCTTTTCCGATGACTTACTCGGACGCATCTTTTAACGGTTCAGGCGAACCGCGCGATCAGGGACCAATGCTCAAAGATAATATGGTAGAAATCGGCGGTCCGTCCGTAAACCCGTCCAAGCGTATTATGGCACGCCGCATGATTAGAACCGGTATTCCGATGATCGACGTATTCAACACCCTCGTGGTTTCTCAGAAGCTGCCGATTTTCTCAAGCTCCGGTGAACCGTACAACGAGCTGCTCGCCCGTATCGCAATGCAGGCTGAGGTTGATGTAATCGTACTCGGCGGCATGGGGCTTAAATACGACGACTACCTCTATTTTAAGGACACGTTGGAAGAAGCAGGCGCGCTGAGCCGCACGGTGATGTTCGTACACACCGCCGCCGATCCGACGGTAGAATGCTTGATGATTCCCTCGATATGTGTCTTGCAGTTGGTGAACAGTTTGCACTCAAAGGCAAGGGATGTCCTCGTCCTTTTTAACCGATATGACCAACTTCGCTGATGCGATGAAAGAAATTGCCATTATACAGGAACAGGTTCCGTCAAACCGCGGTTATCCCGGTGACCTTTACAGCCAGCTTGCCGCCCGCTACGAAAAGGCGGTTGACTTTGACGATGCCGGTTCGGTTACTGTTCTTGCTGTTACAACCATGCCAGGCGACGACGTAACGCACCCCGTTCCCGATAACACCGGATATATCACCGAAGCGGCAGTTCTATCTGAAACACGGACGCATCGAACCGTTCGGAAGTCTTTCTCGTCTCAAGCAGAACGTCAACGGAAAGACCCGCGAAGATCACCGCGCCCTCATGGACAATATGATCAAGCTCTATGCTTCCTACAAGGACACGCTTGAGAAAAAGTCGATGGGCTTTATGATGAGCGAATGGGACGGCAAGCTGCTCAAATACGGTGAGCTTTTTGAATCCCGCATGATGGACTTGTCGGTGAACATTCCGCTTGAGGAAGCGCTCGATAACGGATGGAAGATTCTTTCATCTTGCTTTACTCCCGAGGAAACCGGTATTAAGTCCGATTTGATCAAAACCTTCTACCATGATGCGCAGCATAATCCCGCTGAGGGTTAATGCGTTTTCTGTAATGGAGAACCCCTAAAAAAACGTTTGTTTTTAGAGATTTTTCTTCTATAATAATAAGGAATAGCGATGGCTATTAAACTGACGAAAAACGAGCTGAAAAAAATCCAAAAAGAATCGCTTAAGATGTTCCAGCGGTACTTGCCGACGCTTCAGCTTAAAAACAGCAGCTGCAAACCGAAATCCGCACGATTGAGATGCGCGCAAAAGAGGTTCGGCTGAACCGAGATGCGCTGCACAAAGAGTTTGAGCAGTGGATTGCCGTCTTCGGTGAAGCAGGAGTCTTTACGCCTGAAATTCTCAAGGTGAAAAGAAGTGCGCACTTCGACGGGAAATATTGCCGGTGTTTCGATACCGGTGTTTTCCGGGGCAGATTTTGAACGCAGCCGCTATGATCTTTTTACAACGCCGCTGTGGCTCGACATTGCCTGCGATCGGATGGAGCGGGTGTTATCGCTCGATCTTGAAGCTCAAATCCTTGATGAACAGGTGGCACGGCTCAACAATGAACTGCGTACCACAACACAGCGGGTCAATCTGTTTGAAAAGGTAAAGATACCGGAAACCAAGCGGAACATCAAAAAAATTTCCGTGTATCTGGGCGACCAACAGGTAGCGGCGGTTGTGCGCGGAAAAATTTCCAAAAAGAACTTGGAAAAGAGCGCTCCGGATGAGGAGGAAACAGCATGATTTTACCGATGAAAAAAAACTGACGCTCCTTGTGCTGGATTCTCAGAAAAAGGCGGCGTTAAAAACGCTGCGGAACTTCGGTGCAGTGCATATCGAAAAAGGAAGCTGCTTCAAGCGATACCTTGACTGAACTGCAGAACACATACGCGAGAGTGCAGCAAGCGGAGTCCTTGATTACCGAAGCGCAGCTGAAAAAGCTGAAAAAGCAAAGCCTGAAACGCTCGCGTTGACCCGGAATGCCTTATTGCAGGGCAGTTGATGAGATTCTTGACCTTAAAGACCAAGAATCAAATACCCGGGCTGCTATCAATAAGCTGACCGGCGAGATCGAAGCCTACGGTTCTTGGGGAGACTTTGATCCTGAAGATATACGCAGCTTTGAAGAAAATAGCATCTATTTGACAATCGGTGAGCTTCCGGAAAAGTCATATACAGCGCTGCCTGACACCATTACAACGGTACGGCTTGCGGGCGGCAAAAACAGTCCGCTTTGCGATAGTTTCCGAAACTCTTGATGTGCCGATTGATCTGCCGCCCGATTTTAATCCGCTTATTTTACCGGATATGCGGCTTTCGGCGATGCATACCGAAAGAGAGCGCTTGCAAAAACAGCTTCCCTTGTTCAAAGCAAAGATTGGGGCGCGGACTGAACTGCTTGCGCCGCTCAAGGCAGAGGCAAAAAAACTTGCAAAAAGAGATTGAGTTTGAAACCGTCCATGCCGGTATGCAGGTCATTCCGCTTGAAGAAGATGGGGCGGCGGCTTCCGGCGCTGCCGAGCGTTCGATAACGTTTGCGGCATCCGACAGTGCAGCTGCTCCGGCGGTAAGTTCCGGCAATGCTGCAAACAGGGCAGCATGTCATGCCGAAAAAGAGCCGATCCGGCTTGCGCGACTTTCCGGTTATATTCTCGCGGAAAAAAACAAGCTGATTTTGCAGGTCTTGCAAAGGCAAACGGCTGGGCATTTATTGCAGATGACCCCGCAGAAGAAGATGCCGTTCCGACTGCAATGCGGCATAACCGCTTTGTGCAGCTGCTGACCCCGCTGACGGACTTTCTCGGTACCGTGCCGGGCTACCGCGAACCTGATATTTCGCTGTGGTTCCCTGCTCTTTTTCGGTATCTTCTTTGCGATGATTTTCGGAGACGCAGGCTACGGCGGCATCCTCGTGATTTTATCCCTTATCGGAATCGGCAAAGCAAAGGCAAAAGAACAGCCTGCTCCGCTCGCCATGCAGATGTTCCTCTACCTCGGTGTCCTCACCGTTATTTGGGGAACGGTAACCTGCAACTGGTTCGGCATTTCGGTGGACTATATCCCCGCATGGCTGAAAAACCTTTCCATACCGGCTATCTCAAACGCGACCGAGGAGAGTATCAGAAATGCCAACTTGATGCAGTTCTGCTTTACGCTCGGACTTATTCAGTTAACAATCGGGCATATCATCTCGATTGTGCGAAATATCCGTTCTCCGCAGATACTGGGACATATTGGCTCCATTGCGATGCTGTACGGTATGTATGTTGTGGTACTCAGCCTAGTCGTCAACGCCGAGCGGTATCAAATAAACCAACCGGTACTGATTGCGATCGGCGGCGGCTTTGCGCTCAACTTTATTTTTTCAAATTACCAAACCGGTATCGGGCAGAGTATTGTCGATAGCCTTAAAAAAATATCATCACGATGTTCTTAGGGGTGGTAAACGTCTTTGCCGATATTATGAGCTATATCCGTCTTTGGGCAGTCGGGCTTGCAGGTTCTGCAATCAGTGCGACAGTCAACCAAATGGCGGGACCGGCGCTCGGCAGCTTCCTTATCTTTTTAGGTGTGCTGCTCTTATTCTTCGGACACGGTTTGAACTATATTATGAACGTGCTTTCGGTCATCGTACACGAGTGCGGCTTAATACATTAGAGTTTTCAAACCATGTTAGGGCTAACGTGGGCAGGGTTCAAATATGAACCTTTTGCAGAATAACTTCCCTCAAGCCAGCGCTTTTAAAAAGTGAGCGCTTGAGGAAGGATGATAAAACGCTGATACTTTCGGCGGATAGAAAGCGGTAACGCTCATCATTTTTATTTCATACGCGGGAGCGGTGAAATAGATCGTGTAAATTAAGCCTGTTCGGAAACTTCCGTTTCAGAACAGGTTACCTTGAAATGCGATGTTCAAAATCGTGCTATCTGTGCGATTTTTGAACTCGTCGACCAGTTCGACAACGAAGTTATCGAACTGGTCTAGTATCAACTGGAGGATTTCAATGAGTTTTTGGTATGTTTGGTGCAGCAGCTGCACTCGGTATTTCGGCATTCGGATCGGCATTAGGGCTTGCTATTGCAGGACAGGGTACAATCGGAGCATGGAAGCGGTGTTATTTGAATAATAAACCGGCTCCCTCTCATCCTCCTCGCATTTGCAGGCGCCCCGCTCACGCAGACCATTTACGGCTTCTTGCTGATGAATAAAATGCTTACTTCACAAGCGGATCCGTGGTTCCTGTTGGGTGTCGGCGTTGCGTGCGGTCTCGGTATTGCAGCTTCCGCTATTGCACAGGGCAAGGCTTCCGCAGCAGGTTCCTGACGCACTGGCAGAAACCGGTAAGGGCTTTGGTCAGTACATTACCGTGGTTGGTCTTTGCGAAACCGTCGCGCTGTTCGTTATGGTTTTCGGACTGATTAACTGCTAATTAACTGCTTCTAGTGGCGCTTAAGCGGATTTCGGCTTCTGCCGGAATCCGTTTTTGTTCTAAAACATACGGTCTTTCGGAACGCTCATTCGTGCGGTAGGGTGAATACTCATAATCCGCGTCGGGGTGGTGATTCGTACCGAACAGCTATTCATACACCGACGAACGGCGTCCGATCTCAAGAACGGTAATAATCATCTCCGTATCCTTGATGCAGCATAAGATTCAGTAGTCGCCGACACGGTAGAACACTCTGCGTCTATTTCAACAAGTTGAATAGAGTATGGAGCAAGATTGAGTTTGCACAAAAGGAAGCAAAAAAAGATAGCCCTCTTTTCCCGTATTTTTTTCTTTTTCTAAAACCATCAAAAATTATGAGCCAAAACCTCCGCGTGGCGCATAAAGGGTGTATGAATGTTACAAGATTTTATTACGGCATCAAGCGTATGCCACCCCTATTGTGTTTGTTTGTTACCCTCTTTGATGTCTTTCTACGCAAGGCTACGGGCAACAATCGCTTTTTGACCGCTTGACCGATGAGCGTTTTTTATACTCGACCGACAGCATGAGGACGAGTACGACGCTGATGAGGAGCTAGGGGCAGAGGATGAATACGATTCTGATAAAAATGCGCACATCGAAACGGAGAAAAATGCGCAAGTCGCAACAGGAGCGGAAAGAGACGGACATCAAACGGAAGAATCTTTTGCCGCAACAACCTGATAAAGCGCCTCCTTTACAGGTAGATGAGACTGTCAACCAACAGACAGACGAGTTTGCCAAACAGCAAACCGACGAAGCAGGTAACCAACAGAAAGCCGAAGTGGCAGCCGCATCGGATCGGGCGTACAACAGAATGATACGGCTAAGGTAAAACAGACAGATTCGAACGCGACTATTTTCTCCGCTATGTGCATAGCGTCCGCAAAGGGGCGCGAATTTCCGCAGGAATAAGCGGACGTGGCTACATTGGCTATTTGCAGCTTGAATCACCAATGCCCGTCCCTTACTTTTGAGCTTTCGGTGAGGAACTTCGGCGTCGGGCTGTATCCGCTTGCCGCGTTACAATCTTCTTTCCCTGAAAAGCCCATTCCAACGCTTTTTCTCGGCGCAGGAAGCCTGACCTTTGATAGTTTCTTAAAAACAGCGCAGTTTTCCGGCTTTTTCAAAAACAAAAGCAAGCTACGGTGGGCTCACATTCCCCAAAAGAACAGTTCATCGGTATTGAATTGCACAAAAAGCGATTCAATATGGGGTCGAACTATATGGCGAAGGATGGAATGGCGCTTTTTGCAAGCCCCGAACCACAGAAGCAACGAATGCGCTACGGGGTTATGGCTGGCTGGCGTATGTCCCCAAAAAGCGGATATCAATACAGCGATTCAATGCCCTAACCGCTTTTTGTGCCGGAGTTGGTTCGAGAGGTCAAACCATCGTCCGTACCGCCCACAGGAGGGGGCGCTTCTGCAGGGCAAACCTACCGGTAGTTCAACTCCATCGTTAGCGCTCCATGCTGAATATGCACGGCAGCGTTACCATACCCTTTTCGGCTTACACGCCGTTTTTACCCATCCGATTGTCTCGTTTGCAACAACCGGCTTTTTGCAGTTATGCAGCGGATAAAACCGTTTCCGGCGCGGTACAAGCCGAAATCGATACTTGGTATCGCTATGCGGGCATACGAACCGGCGGCAGCTATACCGGCGCCCGTGCTATAAACTGGGATGGGAAACAGCAAACAGAACAGGTTACCGCTTTTATCCAGCCGTATTGTAAGATTGGTATTTTTTCTTTATCGACACTCTATGCATTTAGTATGGAAGAAAGAAAAATCCTGCACACCGGAGGGGCTACTGCGCACGTAAAAGCATAGTATTGTTCGGTGGAAGCGCAAGCTGGGATTACCGCAATGAACCGCATACCATTAAATCGGAACTCGCCCTGTGCCAGTAAGCCGGCATGGTTTAGCGGGGTTCGATGGTTCAAAAAGCCGCCGTCGGCTCTTCTGGTCGAATTGCAGAATAGAGCAACCAATCCGTTTATCATAAAAAAATATACCGTGTATGCAAATAGTAGCTTTTGCATTACCGACGGTGTATTTTTGCGCCATCAACGGTTCATTTTCCCCAAGCAATCCAGAAAGAAGAAAACAAATATGAACGCCTTATCTACCTGCAAAGTCCGGAATATGGCGGCGGCGTTTCTGTCAGTTTTTAAGCGCAACGGTATCGGCAAGGTACACTCCGGCACGCTGGAAGTGTCGGCTAAAAACAAAAAACCGTATTTCGATATCAAACTCGGATATCAGATTCGCGGAAAGTGAAAAGCCTTTGATACACGTATTACTGAACTTTGCTGTGTACATCTAAAAAAAGAATAAGATATAATAACGCCATTTATGAAGAAAGAGTACTATACAATTTGTCTAAATAGAGGAGTGCAGTGATGGGGCTATTTTTACTAGTAACGATAAAGCTGCTCATCGGCTTCTTTGCAATGGTAATAATAATAAATATATCAGGGAAAGGAAATTTAGCGCCATCGTCAGCTAGTGACCAAATTATCAATTATGTGTTCGGTGGAGTTATGAGGCGCTATTTACAACAGTAGTGTTCGAATACCTGATTTTTATTGTTGTTTTCGTGCATTTGGTGCGTCTTTGTTCTATGGATGAAATGGGTAAAAAGGCGCGCAATGTAAGGGGCTAAAGCAGCTTATAGACGGCAAGGCGTTAATTATAATCGATGACGGCAAAATAGATATCACAAATTGCAAGAAAGCTCGGCTTTCAGCTCACGATGTAGCTTTTTTAAAACTTCGTACCAATGGTATTTACTCATCAAAGGCGGTAAAGAGAGCTTTTAGTCGAACAAAATGGGCAGTTTATTATCATACAAGCTGGTGAAGAAAATCCTAAGTTTCCAATTATTACGGATGGTCAAGTACAGACTGATATTCTTAAAGTAATCGGAAAAAGATGAAGAATGGCTTTTGATGAACTAAAAAGCAAAGGCATCTATGCATATAGCGACGTATTTTTGGGTGAGTACGTGGACAAAACGGTGATAATAACTCCGTATGAATAACGACAAGCTATGCTCTTAAAGAAATAAGAAATTTTACCATTTATCACACAAAAAGATATATCAATTTACGATGATTAGCAGATCGCTGCAATCTCTTCCGCGACAGCGGCGCAGGTCAAGCCGGTTGTGTCAATGATGATATTGCAGCTTCTGCGGTACCGTTCGGTGCGACGCACATATAATCTACTAAAAAGTCGCTCAGCTTCCATTTTTTTGAGCGACAGGGAGAAAGTGCAAAAAGCCGGATAGTATCCGGTTTGAGCCGCATCACTCGTCAAGCGTTCAAACAGCGCCGCTTCCGGTGCATAGAGGAAAATCCGATGCGGTATTGCTGCAACCAGCGCGAATGCGTCGGCGTTATCGCAGATACCGCCGCCTGCGGCAATGACACTGTAGTTGTCGGCGAGAGCCCCCCGACAGGTTTACAGCGGAGTTGTCAGTTCGTAGCGGAAGCTCTGTCATTGATAACTGTGAGAGTTCAGCTGCGGGGACAGCGCCGCAGGGCGCATACAATGCGCAGCATTCGCGCAGGGCGACGTGCTTCCGCCGTATGCAGCGCAGATACGCCTGCTTGACGGCAAAGCTCCCGCGGCGTTAAAACCGGTGCGGATACGGATAAGCCTCATCGGTGTCGTAAAAAGGGAAGCCTGAGCTGTTCGGCAAGGAGCCGCCCCACGGAGGTCTTTCCCGCCCGGCTCAGTCCTAATAGAATCATCGAAAGGAAAATTGCGATACCGCTAGGCGCTTAACGGATGCGGCGACGGGCAATCGGGTTCGGGCGGCGTGATAAACCGCAAGAGCATTTTTCAACTTTTTAATCGCTGCCGGGAAGCGCTATCCGTAGCGGGCGAGGATGCGTATCATCGGGATTCAACGCCAAAGGCTCTGATGAAGCGGCGCCCATATACGGCGGACTGCGCCAAATAAGCGCATCATCTCCTCTTGCCCGTATTGCCGTGTTTGAATATTGCACTCTGTACATACTCCCGCCAGCAGCGGCTGACGATAGCATCAATGGCGCAACGCCGGAAATGTCGCCCGATCCGTTACCGGCGACTTTGGACGGCGTTTTTTTCAGGAATGCCGGACAATGTCTGAGTGGAAGGCTGCATATATCGGCACGGCTTCCAGCGGATTGCGCTCGTCTTTCCCGTGATCGCCTGAAAACCCGAATAGCCGGCATATCAGGCACCTGCCTCCGTACACCGTACAGTGATAGGCATTATCAGGGTCAAAGAGAATGCAGCCGTCTCTATCCGTAAAAAGCATCATTGCCAGCCTCGACAATACGTTCTGCCCGCTCACGCTGATTTTTCCAACATCCATGCTGTAAGATACAGCGCTTCCGCCTCGTATACTTCAGGTTCAAAATGAACGCAACAGCTACCGCAGCCGTCAGGACACTGCATAGGGCTTTTTGCTTTCCATAATTTCTGCCCAGCGTCTATATCATTATACAGCGAATCGACCGCCGTCAAAACATCATAGATAACCGTACCTTCCAAAATTTTTTTCGCTTCTTGTATCATATCGTAAATTCTTTTTACCTTTTATTTGCTAATATTTCGATACTCGCTTTGTTTTTGCACCAGATTATTTACTTCCCACAACGGCATTATTTATTTGAATAGCGCCGGCAGACATTTCGTCCATACTATTGGTAATAACTCTGGTTAATCCGTCCAGTTTATTCATCTCATTTTGCAACTTGACTGCCGCCCAAAAGCATCGCTGAAGAACCCCGCTTGTACTGTATTGGTAGTCGTGTTGATATCTTTAATCGCCATCAAAATTTCTTTTATTTGCGCTCATCTGTTCCTGCATCGAGCTCATAATAAAAATCTTCTTGTTCCGAAACTCTGGTGGCAAGTTCATATACTTTATCAAAAGCTTTCTCCATACCGTCTCCTGCATCTATCAAGGTATGAATGATCTCGATTGATTCCTTTAACACGCCACTGATTTGCTTCCCTTGTTCATTTGACTCTTCTGCAAGCTTTTCGAATTTCATCAGCAACAACGGCAAACCCTTTGCCAGACTCTCCGGCGATGCGCAGCTCTATGGCGGCGTTCATTGCAAGTAAGTTTGTCTGGCTTGCGATATTTTTGGATAATAACACTTGCTCCAAAAGCGCATCTGAACGTTCTGCTATTTGCTTTACTACCGAGTTTGCTGTGCCTGCGCCGTTTTTACCGTCAAGACTCTTTGAATACATCTCTTTTATTAAATTATTGTTCTTTTCCAAGGTTTGTGTAATAGTAGTGATATTTGTAGCCATTTGTTCTACGGCAGAAGAAGAATGAGCAACAGCCCCCTGCCTGCACCGCTATTTCGTTATCAAGTTGCTGAATTTGTTCGATGATAGTTTCGACGACCTCGCCGGTTTTTTCTGAACGCTTGCAGCCTGCGTTGTTGCTTGCCGTTTAACGCTTTCTACGTTTGCACTGATTTCGTTTTATTGCACTTGCCGTTTCAGCCATGTTATTGTAGAGGTTCTCTCCCACACTGCATTGTATTCGATTCATGAATCAGCGAATTCACTATACTGGCAACTTTATCCATCGTCGTATTAAAATCGATCATCAAATTACCGATCTCATCATTTTTTTCTTAATATAAAACCGCCCTGTCAAATCGCCAGATGCCATTTTTGTGAAGATAAGTTGCAATTTCCTTAAATATCCTTTTAAGCGTTTAGAGAGCCAGAAAATAAGCCAGAAAAAAATATAATCAACATCCCCGTTCCGACTGCAATCATACTAATAACAATCCGATAAAAACTTTCCAATATCTCACGGTCTTGCATCAATATCGCTATTTTTCCATCCCAATTCATCGATAGCAAAAAAACTCGTACCCGCCACTGAACATTATCGATTGTTACAACTTCCACCCCGTCGCCGGCATTCCGAAAATTTTTTTCAAATAGGCATTACCTGCATTATTGAGTGTTGTGAACACTCAAGTCGGGGTGCACGGGGTCAGCCAAAATAGCGCCGTCGTTTTGAAATAACATAACATAACCCTGTTTTACCGACTTTTTATCGAATCGATAAATGCAGTAAGCTGTTCCAATTTTACCTCAGCGCTTACACATCCGATAAAACTCTCCTGCCGGTGATAATACTTGTTGCGAAAAACAGATGCCGGGAGTCCCTATCGTAGACATATAGGCAGGGGTTACGATTGTGGCGCCGCCTGCTGCCTCCGCTAGTTGATACCATACACGCTTACGCGGATCGAACCCTGCACTTAAGGCATCATCCCACGAACTGACAAAACCGCCCCATTTTGATCCGAAAAACCTCCGCGGTATCGGAATATCCGTTATGAATTCGTTTTAAAAAGAGCGACCATCTCTTGTTCGGTTTTGCCCCTTAGGTACATTTTTTAGAAGAACATCCTGTTTTTATCGCCGTATAATTATTCAGACTTGCATCGGCAACCTGTACCGTAGGATGTTCGGCAAGTGTTTTTACCATGTTCTTATTATTTTGCATAAACAGCATAATCGTTTGCTCTATAAGCGAAAACTGCTGGGATGAAGTTTTGCTCATACTGGCGTATGCTAACTTGATATACTTGGAAGCCGACAATAGTACAGGCACATATTATTAAAATACACAGTGTAACAACACCGGCAATCAAAATCTTAGTACGCAGAGACATATTCTTTTTTTCCAGTATTCATTATATCTCTCCTCATATACATAATGCTTAAATCAACACTTCCGACGCAGCGCGTTGCCGACAAACGGCGGGTATTAAAATCTCCGCACGAATAAAGGAGCCTATTTTTCCAAAATAATCCGCGCTGCCCCGCTTTAATCCATTTGCCGGGCATACGCGATAACGCAGGTTGGTTTATTTCGTGCAGCCAACCACTCGGTATACAGGGCATTGTCTTCGCCTTTCAAGACGAACCAGCATCGTTTGCAAAAAGCATTTTCTTCCTGTGCAAGTGTTGCCACACTTGCCTCCGCCATCCTCACAAATGCCCCGGACGCAGCAGCAACCGGCATATTCCCGCATGAAAGGGGAAACATCTCGATGAACAAATATTAATTTCCCCGATTTTTTTATGAATAAAATACCGCATAAACGTATATACTAACTGCATATTTGCAGTAACCAATTCGGTAACAATTTTGTCGGCATACAATACACCAGTATTGGAATATAATTCGGTATATGCCGGTGCATCAAAAATCAGCAACGCAGTTTCAATGTTCAACTGGAGCGTTTTCAAAATTGAAGCGGTAAAGATTGAAGAGAAAAATACGGATTGGCGGTTCCATAATAGTACAGGACCTATCGTATTCTCCGTCTTTTGCACGTTCGGCGTCGGAGATAACGATTACACGCTGCCCCTGCACCCGCAAAAATCGGCTAAACTTAACGAAAAGTATTTAAAACGATCGTCTGTTATCAGTATATCAGTACTTATGCTATCAGTATATACCGAATAAATAAAAATTAAATAGCAAAAACCGCCTTTTGCCCGCACACCTTATTCGATTAATGCTGTCTCCACCATATAGCGGAAAGAATCGCCCGCAGCGGAATATTCTTTTTTCAATGATAAAAAAACAATAGCACGGGAAGTATCATCCATCAATATCTTCTTAACGGCATAATTTTTTTACCCCGCTTCTGACATAATCGGGACGACCAATCTCTTTTTTTATCTTGGTGCCGTTCGGTTTTGTTTTTCTACCGTTAAATAAAATGAGCTTTCGATTTTTGATTTTTTTGTGTTATATTCAGCACAACCGTGTACTCGTCACTTGTTTGGAAGTCACGGAAGAACAACGTTTGGGCGCGCTTCTGTTGATTCTGTCTGCGCATAAAAGAACCCGTCCCTGCCGTGTTTCGGAAATACCCCATTTGCTCAGCGAAAGTTGAGCTCTATTCTGCAGCGCAAGAAAAGTCGCTTTGCTTCTTTGCTTTCCGTTTGCTTTGAGGGAGATGTCCTGAAAATACCGTTAGGAAGAAAAGTATTGGCGCCTACATCGACGGCATAAATTTCAGCATACGCACGGTAGGTCTTATCCTGTAAACTGTGCTGACCGAATGCAAACTTTGTTCCATCAGCTGAAAAACCCAAATTAACAAAGTTTGCAATATCTCCTGCATAAACAGCAGCAGAAAAAGACTGCCATGATAATTATCATATAAAGTTTCCGCATAACAACTCCTGCGCATGAAGAATCCGTGAATTACGTTTGGGAATCTCTAAAAGCTTGATTGATTTTTCGAGACTCTCTACTATACCTTTATCGGAATGTAAAATGCAAACTTTAAACAGGAAAATCACCACTCCCGATTGCTTCGCACGAATGAATCTCCCTCGACGCAAGCGTCGGGGCATTAAAACCTCCGCACGAATAAAAATAACTGCTATGTTAGGATTTGGCAAGGTTTTTGCTTCATTGCTTTTTCGACTGCGCGGAGGATGTTTTCGTAGCCGGTGCAGCGGCACAAGTGTCCGGAGATAAGCTTACGCAGCTCTTCCCGTGTATACTGCTTTCCGCTGCCGACAATTTCTACCGCTGTCATAATAAGCCCGGGAGTACAAAAGCCGCATTGAACCGCCGCTTCATCGATAAAGTCACTGCTGCACCGGATTGAGTTCTCCATTTTCGCCCCTGCAAGCCTTCTGACCGTCAAAATAGTCTTGCCATCCGCCCAGACTGCAAGGTAAATGCAGCTATCGACGGATATGCTGTCCACCAGCACGGTGCACGCCCCGCACTCCCCTACTTCGCAGCCTTTTTTAACGCTGGTCAACGCAAGTCTATTTCGCAGCGCGTCGGCAAGCGATTCCCGAACATCCACAGCAAGCTCACGCTGCTTTCCATTCACCTTCATAGTAATAATTTTTAACACGCTGACACCTCCTGCCGCTCGATAGCTTTCCGCAACGATCGCACCGCTATTTGCTTGGCGGTATTCACTCTGAACGCTTTTGACGCGCGCCACGAGTCACGGGGATTGATATCCGTAAGAAGCACTTCCTGCAAGCCTTCGTACAACGCATCGTTGATTTCCTTACCGGTCAAAAAAGCTTCGGTATTTTTTACAGCGGAGCGGCACCGGAGCGGCAACGCCGAAACACATACGTACCTCATCGATTTTTAAGGCGCCATTTTCCCGTTTGGTTTTTACGAGCGAGGCGCAGCTTAAATTTGCAATATCCATCGCATTACGCATCGCGTACTTGATGTAATCGCCGGTAAAACCTTCGTAGTCCTTTCTTTTTTTAATGAAGAATGAGGTTACGATCTCTCCTTTTTGCAGTACCACCTTGCCGGCGGACACATAAAACTCCTGCACGGGAACCATCCTCACTCCGTCAGGGTACCGGTAATTTCGACAACCGAGTTATAGCACTGCTGGCTCGGTGCGGTATCGGCGCTGGTCACACCGTTTGCGATGTTACCGCCTGCGGTTCCCATATTCCGTATCTGAGTGCCCGCCAACCTGATTTCACCGCATAGCCGAGCATCGGTAGGTGTTTTTTTGTACAATGGGACTTTCGGTCAATTCGCTAAAAACCGTCAGCGGACGGATGCGAATAGTGCCTGCCTCGTCTATGCTCACGCCGCGCAATTCGGGGATGCCGAAAATAGATACAACATTCCGTCCGGCAAGTTTACCTTCCCGCATTTGAATCAGCACGTCGGTGCCGCCGGCAAGGATAACCGGATTTTCGGTACGGACTAAGGCGCTTACGGCATCGGCAATTGATGTCGCTTGATAAAAACTTTCCATATCGTACATTAGATTACCTCCTCCAGCAGCCCGCTTTCGGTAAAGGCTTCAAAAAGCCGCTGAGGATTGAGCGGCAGCTTGTTAATGGCAACGCCGGTGGCATGGAGCAGCGCATTGCGGATTGCCGGCGGCTGCGAAATAATCGGCGGCTCTCCCAAAGATTTATTCCCAAAGGGACCGGTGGGATCGGCATTTTCGATAAACAGCTCGTGTAAGTCAGGCAAATCCATTGCCGTTGGCATCTTATAGTCCAAAAGATTCCCGTTCAGTAGCTTGCCTTTTTTTATCGTAGAGCATCTGTTCGGCAGTTGCAGCGCCGATTCCCATTCCCATACCGCCGTGTACCTGAGCCGCCGCCAACTGCGGATTGATGAGCGTACCGCTGTCGTGCAGGTTTAAAATATTCAGTATCGTGATTTTGCCAACCGGTATATCAACCTCGATTTCGACAAAGGTTGCGCCGAACGAGAAACAGTTATCAGTACAATGCGCGGTCTCCTCCGCGGTGAGATGATTGGATTCTTTCATACTATAGCAGCTTTCCATCGCCACCTCTTCCAAGGTGAGCCGCGCTTCGCCAGTGCTGCGGACGATAATTTTTTTCATGCTGCAGATCAAGTTCATCAGCCTTCATACCGAGCATTCCCTGCTGCATAGTCCAATATCTTTCGTTTAAGCTGATTCGGCGGTCTTTTTAATCGCCTTACCGCTCACGTATGTTTGCCGCGATGCATAAGCCGCGCTGTCGTACGGGCTGACATCAGTATCCTGTTCGGAAAAAATATAGACCTTGTCCATCGGCAGCGAAAGCACTTCGGCAGCCATCTGACAGAACACCGTATCTGCCCCCTGCCCTATTTCCGTCGCACCCATCTGAATTTGAATACTACCGTCCTGATTCAGCATGATACGAGCTGAGGCAGTTTCGAGCGAGATGGGGTAAACGCCGGTTTTTGTAGTTAAAGCAGGCAACCCCAACACCACGGCGTACAGGTCCCGTTTGATTTGCATATTTTTTCCGCAGCTCATCCCAGTGGAATACCTCGCGACCTTTCTGCAAACATTGATAGAGCCCATCTGAGTTCGCCCGAATCTTTTGTAACGGGGTCTTCGTATCCTTCCCGCATACAGTTCTTGAGCCGCAAATCGATAGGATCCATATTCAGTTTGAGCGCCATATCATCGGTAAAAGATTCAGGGCAAAAATCCGCTTGCGGAATCCCATACGCGCGCATCGCTCCGGCGGTAATATGATTGGTAAACACAGAATACGCTTCGGAAATGATGCCCTTTTCCGCGGAATAGAGCTGTTTAAACTCATTTGAAGCATTCGCAGTAATGGCGTGTCCGTGCGAAGCGTATCCACCCTTGGTAGAATAACAGAGCATTTTGCGCGAAATGAATCTGCCGTCGGACTTCCGCACTGTTGTCTTCATGTGGAATTCCATCGCATGGCGCGTGCGGGTACACATAAAGGTCTCTTCCCGCGAAACAGACAGCTGTACACAGCGTCCACCGACCAGCGTACAAAGATAGGCATTCAGCGGCTCATACAGGATGTCCTGCTTGTTGCCGAAACCGCCGCCGATGTACGGCTTAATAACCCGTATTTTTCCCCAGTCGATCCCGAGCGCCTGTCCGCACACGCGGCGGCAAATATGAGGCAGCTGCGTGGAAGACACCACGATAATCTTTCCGCCGCTTCATATAGGCATACGAGCCGGGATTTTTCGATATGACAGTGAGAAATCGGAGAAACCGCATAATCGCGCTTCAAACATGACCGTATCGGGATCATCCGGCGTTTCTACATACTCTCAACGCTAAAGACCGTATGCTTGAGCACATTGCCCGGGAACGCTTCGTGTAATACAGTTGCTTCGGGGACATCGCTTGATGCACATCCAGAATAGGCGGATATTCTTCATATTCAACGGTGATTGCTTTTAAGGCACGCTCTGCAGCGACATTGTCTTCTGCAATGACTGCCGCAATATCATCCCCGTAGAAGCGTACTCTCGTGTTCAGCAGTCTCCGGTCAGAAATATCCTGATGCGCCACCTCGGTAGACCACGGATGCCCCGCAGTCGGGAAACAAATATCCGGCACATCAAAACAGGTAACAATCTTAACCACGCCGGGAATTTTCTCCGCAGCGCTTGTGTCAACCTTGGTTACTAGTCCGTTCGCGATGGTACTGTGCAAGACCTTTGCGACTAAAAAATCACCGTGAAAATAATCGTCAACGTACTTTTGCCCCTGCCGGTTACTTTATCGTACGCATCGACACGGGGTATCGCTTTTCCAACTATCATTTTTACCTCCCTATATAAACTGAAATGTTACTACATCGAACAAGCCGGAATCCGTCAATTTTAATTCGGGTATAACTGGCAGCGCAAGAAACGACAACCCAATCAGCGGTTCTACTTCAGGATATACGCCGATAGTATGCGCTTTCTCGGCGGCGTCGTGAATGCAACCGGCGAGCTGCACCGGTTCCATCGCGCTCATCAAACCGGCAATCGGCAGCGCAAACGTACTGAGCGGCGCGCCATCTTGTACCACAGCCACACCGCCTTTCATATCGATTACTTCTTCAACGGCACGGTGCATATCGGCTGCATTGGAACCCGCTACGATGATATTGTGCGAGTCATGCCCGATACTCGACGCGATGGCTCCGTTCGACAGTCCGTAACCGTACAACAACGCGCGACCGATATTGCCGGTGTTCTTGTGCCGCTCCAGCACTGCCAAATAGCAGAGCTTCCTCTTTGAGCATCGCCGCGCATTCCTGCCGCGGAAACACCAGATGCTTCGTAAAAAGCGTTCCCTGCTGCATTCCAATCACATGAAAATTATCGGAGCCTGACGGCATAAAATGATCGGCGCTAAAGGCGCTCCGAGATACCGGCACGGTATGCACACTGTCGGTAATCCGTTGAATGGAGAATGAAGACGGCTCCTCGGCTTCCTCCGATTCCGTTTCTTGCGCCATCGGAATGGAAGAGACCTCGATACCAGCCTTATACACCGAATTGATTACAAAGTCTGTTATGGTATCAAATACGACAATATCCGCATAGTAGCGCGGTGCAATCGCGCCCATACCAGTAAGACCGTAACACTGCGCCGCATGGAAGCTCGCCATACACAGCGCCTCTTCCGGCGATAGCCCGAGCGATACCGCTTTGCGCACATTATTATTGATGTGTCCGTTTGCTAAAAATATCGCTCATTTTTTTATCGTCGGTACAGAACGCAAAGCGGCTCGTATCGGTTTTTATGCTCCAATATTCCGCGTACGATGGGTTCCAAATCCTGCGCGGAAGAGCCTTCGCGTATCAGGATGTACATCCCCTGCTGCAATTTTTTTCAAATGCTTCTTCGTAGGAAGCGCATTCGTGGTCAGTACGGATACCGGCGGCGCAGTAGGCCTGTAAATCGCGGCCGCGCACGCACGGCGCATGACCGTCGCATATCTTTTTGCTTTTTCCCGAGCCGCGGTTATTTTTTCAATACGGCTTCGTCCCCGCGGATAACTGCCGGATAGTTCATCATTTCGCCGAGACCGAGTACATTCGGTTCATCCAGCAGTTTTTTTCTATATCATAGACGGTAATCGCGCCGCCGGTGTGTTCAAAATCGGTCGCGGGTACGCAAGACGGTATCATAAAATAGATGGAAACAAGCGGTTGGTTCGTACCGGCGAACACCGCCTTCCGCGCATCTTCCAGCATATAGAGAATACCGTCAACCCCTGCGACATTGGCAATTTCGTGCGGGTCGGCAATAACGGCGGTAGTACCACAGCGGAGCGCTTGGCGGGCAAAAATTTCGCGGAGACGCCATTGTGGACTCAATGTGCAGATGCGCATCGATAAGCCCCGGACAGACAAACTTACCGGTTAAGTCTTTTTCTACAATACCGTCATACTGTCCTACGCCGGCAATAGAGCCGTCCGCTATCGCAACATCCTGTTTAATAAATTCTTTGGTAAAGACATTCAGCACAAAGGCGTTCTTTAACACCAGATCGGCTTTTACCCGCCCTGCCGCAATATCGATAAACCTTTTTTCATCCATCACACAGCCCCACAACTATCGCTTGTTATTATCTCTACCTTTTCCCGCTTATTCCAGACACAGCGACCTTGCACGAACTTTTGCAACCATATTGTGCCGTTCCGTCAAATAGAGCGCCCGTTCCAGCCGCTGTGCAACGGAAAAATCGGTACGCGCGCTAAAATGTGCATCATCGATAACCACGGCATCAAACCAGAAGTTTTTTTCAAAGCTGCCGGTATCGCCGAAGAAGGAACCTCCGCCTTTGGTTCCAAGGTATAAACCTCCGATACGGAAAGCGCACGCTCTCCTTCATAAAAAAATACCGCCGCATTTTTTTGAAACTTGTAGCGCCGCCATCATCGCTTTTAAAAAGAGAGTTGAGAACCGGCAGCCACATCTGAGCCGAGCCCGATATGAACGCCTGCATCCAAAAGCCGCGCAATCGGAGCAATACCGCTCGTTAAATTGATATTCGATTCGGGACAATGCGCAATGTACGTGCCGCGCCGAATCAGTAATGCTATTTCTTCGTCGGTAGGGTGCACACAATGAGCGAGGATGGTTTTTATCGGTTAAAAGACCAAAGCGGTCATACACTTCGGCATAGGTTTTGCATTCAGGATGCAGTTCCTTTTACCCATGCGATTTCTTTTTTTATTTTTCTGAAAGATGGCTCTGTATGGGCAACTGCCGGTCTGCTGCCAGCTTGGCGAGATTCTCCATTAAAGCGGGCGTACACGAAGCGTACAAAGCGGGGGGTTATAATAGGAGCAACGGTATCATCATTTTTAAATGTGTCAACAAAGGCTTGGGTCGCGGCAAAAGAAGATTCCGCCGTTTCGCATAAGTAGTCGGGCGCATTCCGATCCATATTCACCTTGCCGACGAGGCACGGCATCTTTTTCGCTTTTTAGTAAATCTGCCAACACAAGATTACCGGCGTTATGAATGGTGCCAAAGATTACCGCGCGGCAGGATGGGCTCGCTTCAAGGTCATCAGTAAAGAGGCGATAGCTCCGCAAAGCATAATCAGCATCAGCATATTTCGCTTCTTCGGGAAAGGTATAGGTATTCAGCCAATCGATAAGCTCAAGTTCCATCCCCATTCCGCGGAATGCATATTGCGGCGCATGAACGTGGAGGTCAACACAGGCGGGTATAATCAACATACCGGAAAAAAATCAAAATAGGGAACACGCCCCCACTGTCCTTCCCGGCAATGTATCGACAAAATCACGTATCCGTCCGTTTTTCGCACAGCGCATACGCATTCGGATGCGCTACAAGACGAGTTCTTTGTTACGGCTGATATAAAATCACCCTTAACGACAAACTGTGTTTGACTCATACTGCAATACCCTTTATACCAGTATAGCACGGTTCACCGCAAAAACAAGCAAAAATGCCAAAAACTAATTTTTTTAGGAAGTCTAACAATATATGAGAATTATAGGAAGTCTAACAATATATGAGAATTAGCGGAAAAATTGAGAGGGAAAAGATAAAAAGCCAACTCTCGGACTTGAACCGAGTACCCTGCACGTTACGGCTCGGTTATTTTTTTGCGTTTAACAAAGTCGATTAAATTTGTCCGTTGTTGACGGCATCCATTAAGAAATCATTTACCTTTTGTTTGCCAACCTTTTCCCATTGCTCTAAAGTGGTCAATAAGATATTTGCTCAATCTGATTGATACTTGCTCTCTTTTGGCTTGAAGTATTCAGGGTATCGAGGCTTAAAACCGGAAAAAGTCCGTAATTTCAGGAATATCCGATAAATCAATGTTCTTACGGAGTTCCGCCACTCTTTCAGCAGTTAAAGTTTTTTTCTTTGCTCATAATAAAAAGCCTCCTCCTTTTTTTGTTGCCAGACGTGAAGAAATAAGCCTTGTTCTATCACGTTCCGTATACACAATCGTGATTATTACAAAAACCGTTCAAACTCCCAATCCCTATTAGTCTTTCTTCCTCAAGTGTTGAATGTTCAATATCAATCTTTTTCGATAAAGTATGGATCATTAAACACTTCAAGAATTGCATCAAATGAAAGACCGTGTTTTTTTGATGTTTATCTCATTCTTGTTACTGTCCCATTCAAATTTTTCCGTGAACAACCATCATAAAAACACCTCTTTTGATATGTCTATATTGTATTTCTTTTATGTATTTCTATCAAGGTATGCATAGTAACAAAAAGCAGTATACTAATCTACTACGGTACAGTCACTTGTCTGGTTATTTTAAAATCTAAATCAACACCCCCGATGCAGAGCATTGCCGAGGAACGGCGGATATTAAACCTTCCGCACGAATAAAAGTCTTTTTTTCTTTGTTTGGGATTGAAAAAGGATATGAGACAGCTATAGTAAAGACTTTTATCGCAGATACTGAAAGCGAAATACGTATTGGTTTTATGTACCGGGGCATAGCATAATCTTTAATATTGTCGTCCCAATTGTTCGAATAACGTATTTTTGTAAATAATGATAACACAATCACTTACTAAAAAAAGCCAACTCTCGGACTTGAACCGAGTACCTGCACGTTACGAGGGTGCTGCTCTGCCAGGTGAGCTAAGTTGGCAAATAAAACAACCTAAGTCGAGTTGACCGAAAAAGGCTTCCTCAGACAAAGTTTGAATAGTATACGGAAAAAGCACCGTTACGTCAAGGAAAAAAACTTGACAAACTTATTCAGATGTTTTTAGCTCTTATAGAGATAATGCCCCTATCGCAGCCCTTCCTGCAACTCCGCTAACAGCGCATCACTTTTTATAAATGACTGGTGCAGCAGCTCCAGCAATTCCGCCGCGGTGTGCGTCATTTCTTCTTCCTTTATATACGGATATATACGGATTTTTTTATATCCAGGTTATAGCTGTTGTTTTTAAGGTTTCAATACTGACCTTCCCAGACGTGTTCATTTTCGACACGGCTATTCCACCATGCTTTCAGCCGCTCAAACTCACTCTTCTGAATAGGCTTTTGTTTTTGGAGTAGGATTTCTGACCCTCCGGCAGTTTATGCTCCTAGTACCAGATTTCCCGTGTCAGCTCACCTTTCGTAAAGAACAGTAAATTCGTGGCAACACTTGCATAGGGCTGAAACACGGAGTTAGGCAAACGCACAATCGTGTGCACATTACACTGCTCCAAAAACTCCTGCCAGATTCTCTGCTTTACACCATCCCCAGTCAGCGACCCATCCGGCAGCACATTGCGGCGCGTCCGCCTTTTTTTAAGCAAGCGGATCATCAACAGCAAAAACAAATCTGTGCTTTCTGTGGTGCGGGACTATGCAGGATAATTGGTTTCAACCCCAGCGCTGACACTTGCACCAAACGGCGGATTCGCAAGAATCACATCAACACGGTCTCGCTCCGTAATGCTCGTGTATTCGCGGTTCAAGCTGTCACCGTTCATCACATTCGGCACTTCAATACCATGCAAAATCAGATTCGTAACACAGAGCATAAACGGCAGCGGCTTCAGCTCATGACCGCGTATCGTTTCTTCCAGCACCTTCAAATCCTCAACGGAATGAACATCCTGCGCACGGATATTTTCGATTGCGCTTGTTAAAAAAACCGCCGGTACCGCATACGAGGATCCAAAAACCTTTTTCTCCAAGCCGCGGATTTATCAGCTCCGTCATTATTTCCGTTACAGCACGCGGAGTGTAAAACTCTCCATAGTTCCCCGCACTCTGTAAATCGCGCAACAAACTTTCGTAAATATCTCCAAACAAATGCCGGTCTTCGCTCGCGTTAAAATTAATCTCATTCAGCTTATTCACAACCTGCCGGATACTCGTGCCGTTTTTCATATAGTTGTTGGCCCCCTCAAAAATATCACGGATCAACACCGCGCGCTTATCCCCCGTCGAAACGTCAAGATTCTGCAGACCTGGGAACAATACCGTATCGACAAAATCTTTCATCTCATCGCCGGTAATCCCTTCCCCGTCAGCCGCCCAGCTCCGCCATTTCAATGCTTCCGGAATCACCGAAACATACTCATCATGCAAAAGTTCAAGCTCCGCTTCTTTGTCATCAAGAATTTTGAGCGTAACCATCCACCCCAGCTGTTCAATGCGCTGCGCATCCCCCGAAACTCCCGTGTCTTTCCGCATAATGTTTTGCAATGATTTTATAATTCCACCAATATTCGGCATATATACTCCTGTTACTTTTTTCATTTAGGCGTTCCCGCCGCAAGCGGGCGGTCGGGCTTTCCGGGGTTATCATTCCTCCGCTGCGCTCCGGAACACCCCTGCGGTGTGCCCCTCCAATCCCTAACGCTGTTGAGCAATGTACATCCTTGTACATTGCTAACGACAAGTTTTTCTAACGAAAAACTTGCTACTGAGGGAACCACCGCCATCCATGGCGGTTCTGAACTTGCCATCCATGGCACCCTGCTGGACGCGAGTTTTTTTGCAAAAGCAAAAACGTCGCTACTGCTTGGAACCAGAGGCATCCATGCCGCTACTGAGTGTGCATCCTTGTTCTGACTGAGAAAGCTGCATATTAAAAAGATATTTTTTTGTTTTTCATAGATATTTTTGTTCATACACATCAAAAAGAATTAAAGATTTTTAAATCTATTTTTTCTTCTGTTTCTTCATAATACGAGTACTTTCATGGGGACTCCATAATCACTAATTTTTTTCTACCGATATCAGTAAGCGCATTATATTCAAAAATATCGTAGTAAACGATCTCATTCCATGCACATTATCAAAATCAGTTTCTTGTTCTATCGACTTTAAATATTTATACATCAAATTAAATGCCCCTAAATATTTGACTACTTGATATTTCAATGTATTAAAAACAAATTTTGTCGCAATAGCCATTGCCTTATCATATGTATGATGGGCTTGACATTGGTACCGTATCAAACCCTGTAAACCATCTTTTAGATAGGTGTCGATATAATAACAAATTATAGAATATTCATTATTCTTATCTTTTCTTCTCTATCATTCCTAATAAATTTTTATTTGCAATAATTGGTTGAATAATATCAAGAATAATTTGAAACCCTAAGTGTTCGATATGCTTATAATTTCTATGATTTTTTTATCAATAAAAAAACTTCTAGATGCTTCTTTTTCACTAGGGACTTAATTTATTTATAGCATCAAATAAAACAATTTTTATTATTCCAACTAATCATTTTAAATCTTGATATAATATCAATGGGTATTTTTTTCTTTCTTCTCTCTTTGTTGATAGCATTTAACTTAGTTTTTATCACAATCAGATAAATAAGTATTTTTCTGTATAAGTTATATCAATATCGTCTTTATCTACATTTTTTCGAAATTTTTTTATGCCTTAGCGGTTTATCATCTTCTTTGAGTATCTTTGAAAAAAATTTGCAGTTAAATCAAATACATTACCACTATAATGAAATCCTAGTCGTCCAGATCTTTCCAGCGATATTTTTAGCATCAAATGATAGAAGAGGTTTATTGCCTTTTTTTATCTTGTAATACTATTAAGTTTTTTTGCAGTAGTATTTACTCCTTCAGTTATTGTTGTGGTAGATATTAATATCGGTATTGTTCCGTTATTAAAAAGATTTATTATTTCCTTTTTGTATATACTTTGGAACTAATCCATGATGAATACCTATACCTTTTTTTAAGAGCTTTATAAACTATCCAATTATTAGAAAATATATGTTCCAAGTGAAGTAGAAAAACTATTTAAATCTTCTTTTTAGCTATATATTCTATCTTGTCAGAAATCAGATCTGCATAATATTCTGTCCCATAATTCTTACCACGATGTGCAGAATAAACTATCATATTTTCATTTTTCTAACAATATTTTTTTATAATTTTTTTATCAAAGTTTCTTTTTTTATTGATGTCTTCATCTAATTCTATATAATATGTAGAATTAGATGAAATATATTTATTTTTTTCTTTAGTGAATAAGTTTTTATTTATGATTTCATATTTATTGTAATCTAAGTATTTAATTTTTCTTCTCTTTCAAGAATGTATCAAAAGAGTTGTTTTGAATATTTAAATATGGACCTGCAAATAATAAATCACAATTAATATTTGTAGCAAATAGCGATGCTAATCTATATGCAACATCGCGTTCATTTTCTTTAATCTCATCATCTAATTCAAATTCATTATCTATTTTATATATTTCATCAATAAAAATAAAATCGAATTTTTATATTATTTTTTTATCTAAAAAGATAGATATCTTTCTGGTGTATAGATAAAAAGATTATTGTCAGCAAGGTCATCAATTTCACTTAATGTAAAAAAATTTTTATATTTCTGTTTTATAGATATATACCTTTTTATCAGTCATTATTTTTCTCGATATTTTTCAGACAGTAATGCATTGAGGAAATATAAGCATAATATTTTTATATTTCATTTTTTTCTAATGATTTCATATACTAAAAAAATGTTTTTACCAAATGAAGTGCTTGCGGTTAATAAATATCTATTTTCCTTATTTTTAAATAAATCTAATACTTGTTTCTGATATTTATGAATTGATATATTATCGCTCGTGTATAATGTTGATTCGTAAATAAATGAAGATAATGTTTGCAAAATCAATATTTCTAAAAACGGATCATTTGAAAAAAATACCTTAGCATATCAAAATACATAGGTATCCCTGATTTATCGGAAATATATTTTAAGAATTTGAAATCAAATTCGTTTAATTTTAAATCTTTTTATTTCATCAAAATATAGACAAATGGATTTTTATAAACTCATAATCGGTTATTTCTTGATTTGAATATCTATTTAGTTGCGTTATGATAAAAGGCACTTTCTTTGATTCTATCCATTGGATAACTCTCCTTTTTATATCGAAACTATTAGATACGGGTAAAAATATAAAGAAAAATCGTACATGGAATAGTCAGATCTGTATTAATAGTTTTTAGTATTAACCTTTTTATTATATGTTTAATGGTCTTCTCATATGTTGATAGTTGTGTTGAGGTTAGAAAGATTGGGTACACAAGTTCTAAAATTATATTTTTACGATTTCAGCTCTTAATGTCTTTATTTCTGGATTTTTTTCCCAATTAGAGATGATTCGTTCAATCTTTGAGCCTTTAAGTGCAATTCGATCTTTTTGACCTATTATTGCTAATAAATTTCTTTCGCAAAAGATAATCTGTTGATAAAGCTTTATTAATATTTTTTTGAAAAACGCTCGAAATACATGCAGAAAAATGAGTTCATAAATTTTTGTTTCACCAAACCATAATTCTGTTTTATTATCATGTTCAACCAGATGATAACAATCATAACCTGCTGTTTCGGCTGCTCCAGAAACACTGTAAAAATATCCTCTAGAAATTAATGGTTTTGAGTTATACTTAGCATATAACATCCCATATAAAAAGCACTTCTCCATAAAATCCAAATTTTTATTTTTTTGTGTCTCTGAATAATCTTGATTATATTTCAATTTTTGTTTGCAAAGCAATTTGCAATAAATTAGCATAAGAATTTTCGATTTAATTCATATTCATTAAATGAGTATTCTATTAATAAATTATAAATAATTTCAGAAAGTTTTTTTCATCATCTATTGATTCATAACAATCATCATTTCTTGTTGAATGAATGCTTTTTTTCAAGTTTTAGTGATATATTAGGTAAAGAATATTTTTAAAGTAATTATATTGTTTATTAGATTAAGTAAATCATTTCGCATATTTCCCTCCAGATTCTCCTTTATTATACCAAAACTAAGTTTTTTTCGGATAGTATCTTGCTTTCTTGTATCTGTCGCTCAATATCTGACGTTTTATTAAACATAGCAGATACGAAAGTAATAATTTGCTGTTGCTCAACAAGAGGAGGAAGTGGAATCCATGTATTAGAAACACACTCTTGATTTATTTTTCGGCATTGTTTTTTTGAGAACCCTTTGCATTTGACATAAAGTAACGCCGATTAAAAAGGGGACATCAAAAACGATATGAATATAAACATACGAAATAGGTTCGATTGGGCAAACCTTCATTAATAAATCTGGATATATGAACTCATAATCTTTTTCCCGTATAAACAGCACAAATACCAACATATTCCAATGAATTACTACGCTCAATTAAAAATATCACCATTTTTAACCAACAATATGATTCCTTTGGAATTTTTCTCATCTATATACTTGTATTGAGAAGAATCAAATACGCCGGATGTTACTGCGCCGAGTTTTTAGCGTTTTTTTGTATTTGTTTCAAAAATCGACCGCTTTTTGGAGAATAGCCATTTCTGGGAGCTTCTTTGATTATCTCCCCAATCTCACCCACTTCCACCCGGTAGGAAGTTCAAAAGGCTTTTTCCGCATCAAGAATCGGCGGTAACGCTTTCCGTTTTTTTATCAACTTGCCTTTTCCTTCTGAATCAACTCAAACAAAGCCTCTGCATCGTAGTCGGGATTGCCTTTTCTGCACCGGATGTTCTTTGCGCCGATCAGCGGTAAGTTTGCCTTCTATAGCATCCTGTAAAATATTCCGGCGAAGCTGTTTTTACATATAGTTTTTTTGGGCTTCTATTTCTTTTGCCAGTTCATTTACTCGTTTTAGATTTACAGAAATTCTTTTTACAATTTGCTTTTTGTGTTGGTAAATCTGGGAGTGATATTTCTAACGGTAAAAATACTTTCGGTTTTATTTCAGTCTTTATTCCGCCTTTTTGCTTGCTTTTTTTCAGTGTTTCAATAAAAGTGGGACTTTTTGACAAAGTATTTAAAATACTCTAAATCAACAACTGAATCATCGAATATATATGAAGAATAATGGATTGTTGCTGTAACGGGTTCTGTTCTCTGATATACTGCAATAGCCCCTTTTGCCACGTTAATTCCGGAAATAACCAAATCACCCGGCTGAACAACAATCATATCGGTTTTTGAAGCGTTTTTTTCGGAAATATGAGCTGTTCCGGAAAAAAATCTATTTTTATCGAGACGTTTATATGTTGCGATAGCGTTATCATTGGGTTTGTATCGACCTTGCCGTTCTGTCAGGAACTCCCCAATCCTAACTTTTCTTCCATTCTCCCATCTTTTTATTCCTTCCAGTAAATCCATCATGTCCCAAGTATACCCCTTTTTTTGGGATATATAGCAAAAGATATGTACCAAACATTGAAAAAAATGGTGCATATTACTCCGCTTCTTCGTAATAATAGGAATAATCAATCCCTTTCATAAACATTTCACGGTCATTGATTTTTGTCAGTCAGAACATTTTTGCAGCAAAACCTTTATTCTACCTGAGTCGTAGACGCTTTCAGCCATAGCTTCCAGATATTCTCTTTTATTGATTTTTGCTCCAATCGATGCACTTTTTTTAATGTACGCTTGAGAATTAAATCCAGCCACATCCTTGTTGTTCTCCCGTTACCTCTATGGAAAGGATGGGCGATATTCATCTCGACATATTTTTTTCTGCAATCTGTTCAAATGTTGTATCAGGCATTTTTCTCTATTCCGGCAAGATTTTTGTTCAAGGAACTCTGCCGCTGCAAACTGAAAACCGCCTTTTGAAATATTTACGGTTCTGATTTTTACCGGCAAAAATCATAGAGCCCTCCAAAAAGATAGGCATGAATCTGCTGTAATCCCTGTATCGTGCCAACTTCAATACTGTCCAGCAAAGAACTTTCAAAGAGTGCGTATGCTTTTGTTTTTACTCTTTGCGTCTACTGTTTCTTCAGAATAGGTAAACCACTGGATAAACGGCACGGATTTATTGTTCGGAAAATTTTTTGCAAGCTCTATTACTTGATTGTAATCCATTACATCCGATTTATATTTTTTCCCATCGGCAGCAGTTAATTTCAGTTGGGTAGCAGCACTAACCAACTGAGGATTTTCTTTTTTTCAGTTTTGCTTTTTAAATATTTCCAGTAGTTACGGTTCTTTTTCGTATTCGTGTTGTTCATTTAAGACCCCGATAATATCAAGCACACTAAACCACCATTTGGAGTGTTCTTCATCCCAAACGGCGCGAACTTCCGTATCATTAAAAAAATCTAATCGATATTTTATCCATCTTGTTCCTTATATCTTATTCGTGCAGTATCTTACGCCGCGTATATTTCATTCTCAAGTTCCTTGAGCGCAGCCAGATACTTCTCTTTTCCGCCGAATATTTTTTTACAATTTCCGCAGGTGTTCCCAGATTCTTCAAAGGCTCTATCGTAAGCACCTGCATTTCTTCAATATTCTCTATACCTGTTTCAGCATATTTATCAAGCAAGGCATTTAATACACGCCGTGCATTTTTCACCGTACTTTGCCCAATAATTTCTTTTTACGGACATTTTTCAACCCGTTCCTTACGGGTAAGAGCCGGTGCGTCCCACGCAATATGGCAAATCAGATCAAAAAAACATCTAAGTCCGATTTTATTTCTTCTTTCAGTTCTTCAAGGATAATCCCTTGGGCTTCAAGCTCTTCTATTATTACTTTCTTTTTATCAGCATTATTCCATGTCTGCAAGAAATGATCCAAAGAACGGTAAGATTGCACGATACCGGTTTTTACAATATTCTTTAACACTTGTAGTAATGAGCTGCCCGTTTGCATCAAGATATTGTTTGCACACCTTAAAAATACAACAGTTGAACAAAAATAGGAATTTTGGAAACTGTTGTATTGATGCGCGAAACGCGCATACGTCAATAAGCGATGTTTGAGCTTGCTCAAACTCGCAGTGTTTTTCAGCTGCGCTATTTGAGCAGCTGAAAATAAACGTTTGCTTAATATGCTGACATCTACACCGTTTATATAGACGCTTCGGTTTTTGGTCCATACGGCGGTTCCGGCTCGGCAACTGTTTCTTCCGTATCATCCCTTTCATAATCTTCGTCAAAAAAACGATATGCTCACCGGTGTCAGGATTGATCTGTTCATCGCCGGAACCTTCATCAATACAAGTTTCGGAAAGCGTATCATCCTGTTGTGTCTCTTTTTATTTTTACCGGAGCGCCGTCAAAAATCTTTGTCCGCAAATTTGTCGGTAACATTTCTGAAATCTATGATGGTAAAATATAGCTTTCCATAGTCTTCATTGATTCGGGTACCGCGCCCAATTATCTGCTTGAACTCTGTCATACTACCGATATTTGCATCGAGGCAGATCAGTTTACGTGTCTGAGTATCGGTACCGGTACTCATCAGTTTTTGAAGTGGTCGCAATCACTGGGAACGGCGCTTCCGGGTTTATAAAAATCTTCAAGATACCCTTTTTGCAACAGGATCATCACCGGTAATACGGACAATATAGGTATCAGATTTTCCGGTAATTTCCGGAGCGGCGTATCGTAACAGCGCCTGACGCATTCGCTCCTAGGTGTTCTATATCGACACAAAAAAACAATGGTCTTTGCCATCGGGTCTGAATTATTCAGATATTCCATAATCTTTTTAGCAACTACATCAGTCCGCTCATCGATAACAATGCTTCGCTCAAAGTCTTTTTCTATTGTAGAGGCGGTCTTCTATTATTTCGCCATTTACATCTGTCTTTCCGTATTCAGGGCGGTAGCTTTCAAATCAACACCCCTGACGCAGAGCATCGGGGGTGTTGTTCTTATAAGGTGGTTGCAGTCGGCTTTCATCCCCTCTATTACGGCGCAGAACACAGGGGGATGAAACCCTCCGCACGAATCAACATTCATTCCAACGCGAAGTACTTTTGTATGGAGCCAAAAAGCCGTCATCAATTCCTTGTTTTAACGAATAGGTATAAATCGGCTCTCCAAAATATTCTATATTCGACAGATCCTTTGTCTCTTTCGGCGTAGCGGTCATACCAATCTGTGTCGCTGAACTGAAATACTGTAAGATTTTATGCCATGCTTTATCAGCATCAACTGAACCGCGATGACACTCATCTACAATGATAAGGTCAAAGAAGTTTGGACTGAAATTTTTGTAAGCATCCGCCTCGTCATCATAATTGGTCAGTCCCTGATACAAGGCAAGATAGATTTTCACACGATGTATCGATTTTCTTCTGTTTGATAATATGGCATTTATCCTTGAAATGCTTAAAGTCACCTTTTTAGTTTGCGTTATAAGGTTGTTTCTGTCAGCTAAATACAGAATTCTCTTTTTATTTTTTTGATTTCCAAAGGCGATAAATAATCTGAAATGCCGTATACGTTTTACCGGTTCCCGTTGCCATAACAAGCAGGAGACGGTTTTTCCGCGGGCAATCGCCTCTACTGTTCTATTGATGGCAATTCTCTGGTAATAGCGAGGAGTACGGTAGCAGCGTCAAAGAAATATGGACAAAGAGAGGTTTCGGCTGCCTTTTTCCGTTTCGAGCTTATTGTATTTCTTATAATTGTTCCAAAGTTCATCCGGTGTCGGAAAGTGATCTAAATCCGCATTCTCAGTTACAATCGGTTTCCCGTTGTTGCCAATTTGTCCGCAATTATTCCGATATTGAATAACGAATCCATCACCGTTACTTGCAACCGCAACAGGAATATCAAGCATTTCTGCATATTCCAGCGCTTGTTGCATTCCGGCTCCAGCTGTATGGTTATTGTCTTTTGCCTCTATGACGGCAACAGGGATATTCGCCTTGTAATAGAGAATAATATCTGCGCGTTTTTCTTATCCCTCGCTTTGTTTTTTTCTCCCTTTTACAAAAAAATACGCCCGCCTGTAAAAGAAACTTCTTCTTTCATTTGAGTCTGCATATTCCAGCCGGATTGTTCGATGGCAGGGGAGTATATATTTAGAAATAATATCCCGTTTCGATAACGCTTTTCTTAGAAACCATAATTGATTATACCACGGAGTTTCTCATTTTATATAGTAAAGAAAGTGTGATATAATTGATAAGTACATTAGGCAATTCTGCAAAAATCAATGTTTTTTTGAAAAATTGCCTTTCTGTCAGCCTTTTGAAAATAGCCTGTTGACCAGCGTGCCTCATTGTACACTGGTCAACGATAAGTTTTTCTAACAAAAAAACTTACTGCTGCATGAAACCACTGTCATCCGTGACTGTTTTGATATTACAAGGCGCAAATAAAAAAATTAACCACAGGCGTATCGTTGGTACGTTGAGGATTAATTTTTATGAAGTGGCAAAAGCAATTACCCACATATTTTCAAAAAGAACACATTAGGAGGTTCTATGAACAAACACATCTTTTCCATTACCATTATACTTTTCCTGATTACCATTTGCACTGTACTGCTGAGTACGGCTTGCACTGAAAAAAACACTGTGCCAGAACATTGCATCAGCGTCGTTGGCAAAGCAACCGTGTACGTTTCACCCGATCAAGCAATGATCTCTTTTTTTCGGTTGTTTCGCAGGCAAAAGACCTTACCACAGCAAAACAGCGCCACGATACGGTGATGCAAAAAAACGAATACGCTTTTTCAATCAATACGGCATCGAACAAAAAAAGACGTTACAGCGGAAAAACCTTACCATTCATCCTCGATACTCTTACAATTCCGATACGCCAAAAATTCCTCTATTATGAAATCACCCAAAAATATTTCAGCAGTGATTACAAACTTGGATAATTATGAACCGTTCTTAACGGATTTAGTGAACACCGGTATCGATCGGATTAACGATGTCCAGTTCTCGGCAAAAGACGTTAAAAAATACAAGAATGAAGCGCGGCTCAATGCTGTAAAAGCTGCGGAAGAAAAAGCGCAGCTCTTATGCGAAGCGGCATCAAGCGGTAATCATAAACCTCTCACTCGGTAAAATTATTCGTATGTCGGAAGTTGCTTCTTATTCTGATTGGAACGGAAACGGTTACACTGCAATGACGCAAAATCGAGTTGCGTACGCGCAGACAGCTGCAGGTGCTTCGGATGTAAGCAGCGCCCCAATCGGAAAGATTCTCTTTGACGCGCAAATAGAGATGGTATTTGAGCTGAAGTAAGCAATGCCGCCGGTGCAGAGCGCTGGGGATTCAGCCCTCTGCACGAATAAACGGTATTGTGAGGAATCTGCAAAGTGATTTTTAAATTTGAGGTGATTGCTTCCACATATCAAGCGTAAGGCAGAAAAGTTTATCGTACCGGCATAAACGAACATCATTGGTAAAAAAATGCATCACAGCCGGAAATTAAAGCAGATGCAAGCTGGAGTGCGTCCATCCCTTTAAGCGAATGCAATTCTGCACGGATTTCAGCTGCTTTTTTTCAGCAATTGACCGGGTAATATCGATAACATGGATTCCACATGCAGTTAGAAATCTATTAAAATTTTCAATAAGCGCTTGATCGCTTTTGCATATACGGATAAACCAAATATTCCTGTACTGTTACTACAGAAGTCAGTACCGTTTTGCCGCTTTTTATACAGCTCTCAAAAAAATGCTTTTTGCAGCATCAAAAATAAAGCGGATGTTTTTTTCCAAATAATAGATAAAAATTGCGGTGTCAACAAAGATTTTTGTTATACCCGATCGCCATTCCTCAGTTCCTTTAGATAAATATCCGCATTTTTTCCTCTTTTCGGTCGGTTTAACAAACATCGTCAAGGTTTACGCCAATAGTTTTTTTCAGATATAGCAACATCGTCAATAATGGTTACCAGAGCTGTTTTTACCTTGATATTCTCGAACAGCCGCTGCATCCAAAAACGACCGTATTGCCACGAATAATTCCTTTTATTGCAAGCATAAATAGCTCCTTGGGCATTTCTAATCAACACGGTTATAGCAAATTTAAGCATAAGTTGCTTAACCGCCGCCAGGGTGAACGCATCACGCAGTCTTACCATATTCTCCACGAATGGCAGTGATTCCACACAGTCACAGCAGAACACAAGAGGCCTTTTACTTCCCCGTGCCGAACGCTCGTTTGATTGTTTCAGCGAGGTTTTTCTACGCGGGTAATGCCTTGCATTGCAGGGTCAGGGGTCATCGCCGTCGCCGGCAGCAGTAGGGACATAGAGTTGGGTAAAAGCCGAGGCTCTGCGCGGTTTTAATCAGCGGCTTTAAGCGGCGCACAGGGTCTCGATCTCACCGGCGAGACTAAGCTCTCCGATAAATGCTTCGTTTTTTTATGTGCGGGAATATCCGTCCGCGCAGAGTAGAGCGCAAGCGCCAAAGCCAAATCGATTGCCGGTTCCCGTAGCCGGATACCGCCGGCGACATTGATATAGATATCTTGATCGGAGAACCGCAAGCCTATCCGTTTTTTTCCAGTACGGCGGCAACGCGGCTGACCCGTGCGGAATCGATCTTATCGGAGAATACGCGCGTCATCGTGCCCTTGGCGGGTACCGTAAGCGCCTGAATTTCTACCATAAATACGCGGCTGCGCTCAAACACCGGCACGGTCGCAGACCCGGCAGGAAGCTCACCTTGCCGCTGAATAATAAACAGCGCGGAGGGATCCTGTACGGCAGCCAAACCTTTTTTTCATCCATCCTAAAAATCCCTAGCTCGTCCACCGAACCGAAGCGATTTTTAAGGGCGCGAAGAAACCGCACATCATCTTCGTTCCGCTCGAAAGAGATAACAGTATCAACCATGTGTTCCAGAACTTTCGGTCCTGCGATGACGCCTTCCTTTGTTACATGAGCGGTAAGAAAGAGCACTGCGTCCCGCTCTTTTACCCACTGCACCAATTCGTTAGCGCAGTATTTGAGCTGATTGATCGTGCCCGGGATAGTTCCCGCCTGCGGAGAAAAAAAGCGTTTGTACCGAATCGATAATGACGATAAAGGGAGTTGAGATTATTTAATACTTTTTCGATATTTTCAACCGAATTGGTGCAAAAGCAGTTCGATATTTTTTGAGCGGAACACCAAGCCGATCAGCCCTGCCGCGTATCTGCCCTGCGGACTCTTCCCCGGACACATAGAGCGTCCGCTGCCCTACCGATCCAGCTGCTGCGGCAGCTGCCGCTTGCAAGAGTAATGTTGACTTTCCGATACCGGGCTCGCCGCCGATCAATACCGCCGAACGCTTTACCGCACCGCCGCCAAGCACTCTGTCAAATTCAGAAATGCTGGTTGTAATGCGGACGGTATCGTGCACCTCCACTTGTTCAAGCGGGATTGGATGCGCTTCGTCCGTTTGCCGCACGGCAGCGGCGCTTGAAGCAAAGCCGGGGGTAAAGTCCGCTTCTTGGAACTGCTCCTCGAAAGTATTCCATTCGCCGCAGCTTGGGCAACGTCCGAGCCATTTCGGCTGACTGTACCCGCAGGAGCTGCACCGGAATATCCGTCCACCGGCTTTCTTTTTTTGCCATTTTCTTCGTTACCTATTCATCGTTCCGCTCTGAAAGGGTAAGCGTCAGTTTCACGGTCTTATTTCCGCGGAGTACCGTTACGGCGATACTTTCGTTCGGTTTTTTTATCTTCCAAAACAGCGTAGTATTCACTGAGGTTGCTGACAGCTTGTCCGGCAATTTCGGTGATGATGTCGCCGCCGAGGTAGATAACCGCAGCGCGCTTTCCGATACCGTAACGGACGGCATTCGCTCCACCGCGAAGTCCCTGCCTTTTCGGCATTGCTGTCTTTTTAACACGGGAAACCAATAACCCGCGCTGTACCGACAACCCCTGCATAGTTTGCAATCGAAGCGTTCAGCTGTACCAGCTCCGCATCGATGGACGCGCGACGAACCTTTCCGTACTTGATAATTTCGGATACAACCCGCTTTGCCGTGTTGATGGGCACCGCAAAAGCCGACCCCTGCGGAACTGCCCGACGTAGAATAGAATCATTGTATTGATACCAATCATCTTGCCGTCCGAATCGAGGAGCGGTCCGCCCGAATTACCGGGATTGATTGCCGTGTCGGTTTGAATCATATTTTTGATGATGACGTTTTTATCGGTTTGAATCGGACGACCGAGGGCGGACACAATACCGACGGTCAGTGTCCGTGTTAAGCCAAAGGGATTCCCGATTGCGAGTACCCGCTGCCCTACCTTGAGCCCGTCCGAATCGCCGAATTTTATCGTTGTAAGCTGCGTGTTTGCAGGCGGGTCGAATTTAAGCACGGCGAGATCATTTTCACGGTCTACCCCTGATTACCTTTGCATTGTACTGGCTACCGTCCGAAAGGGATACAAATATCTTTGTCGCATCTTCAATAACGTGCGTGTTAGTAAGGATGTAGCCGCGGCTGTCGATAATCGACCCTGAACCGGAACCGCCTTCCTGCGGAATTGGTTCAAGAAACCAGTTTACGCCGACCGTTTCTGTGGTGATATTGACGACCGCATCGTTGGTATTTTCGTACACCGAAATATTTTTGCTTTTTCTTCTGCGGTGTAACGGCTCGCCGATTCCGCAGCAGTTGTAAGATACGGGCTTGCCTGTTCCGCCGATTCTAAGACAGACACGCTCCCGCTACGGGTATGTTCTGCGCCGGCAATTTGCACATCGCTCTGTTGAGCGAGCACAGTATTATTTTTCCGCCAAGGCTTCGGCTGAAGCTACGCTAGCCCCCTGCGGCGTTTCCGTTCCGTGCCCTAAATAAAAGCCCGCCCCATAAGCGGCTAATGCAATAAAACAGCCGACAACGGCTGCGGAAAAAATAAGTCGTCTTCTACTATAAAGTTTCATACACGCTCCCCTTAATTCATGATAAATATACAAAAAAAAGGCATATCCGCCAATAGATAGGAATCAGGACAAACTCATCAGATTATTTGTCAAACCTCTTTATGATAAGATATTTTATCTATCCTCCTTATGTGGCTGCTCTAAAACGATGAGTTTTTGCCCTTTCAAAAACATTCTCCTATATAATTTATAATTGACCTATTGAATAGATAGTGCGTAGGATACAAAACGTATGAACAATTCGCTTGTTACAAAAAAAGTTGCGCAAAACAAAAAGCACGGAACGTTATCATCAGTATTTTTATCTCGCGATAAGGATAAGGCTTTTCTCCGTCGAAGAACTGCATCAAGTCTAGTATGACGTATTTGCAAATCGACTTATCAACGGTGTATCGAACAATGCATACGCTCGCCGAATCCGGTTTTTGTAACCAAAAGTATGCATCCCGACGGAAAAGCCTATTTTCAACTTGCCTCTCAACAGGGAACAGAACATCACCACAGAATTGTGTGCAGTAAGTGCAAGGCTTCTGCCGATATTGCCGTCTGTCCGCTTCACCATTTGGAAGAACAGATATTATCCGAAACGGGTTTTACGATGACATCACACAGTATAGAACTTACCGGTCTTTGCCCCGCCTGCAAAGCCGAAGCGGAAGCTACATACTCCGCAGACGGACACTCCGTAACCTATTTCAATTTGCAAGAGCGGCAACTTTAAACCAATTTGTTCTTTTGCGCCGCAGCATAGAGTTTTGCGTTCCACACATTACGGAAAATAAACTTATCACGCACCGTATTCTCCGTCATCATATCCATACAGTTTTGCAGCGCTTTAAAACGAACGGCTTAAATATCCGTTTGCGGTATCGGATGTAGTTCCTTCTTTACGGAGAATTGCATCGTAGCAAAGGTATGAATATATCGAAGCATACATATCATGATTTTTAAGCGCATCCCGTGCAGTAGCTTCGAGTTGCTGCAGATATGTCGGAGCGGATTCTTCTAATAAATCGGCAGCAAGCCTAAAGCGGTAATAGCTGTTCAGAGCGGTATAGCATATCTGCATTGCCGGTTTACCGTATAAATGCCCCCACACCAACTCTTCTGCAAGTACGAAACCGCTTTTGGTATGGCTCAAACGACGCGGTAAATGTTTTCGGGAGTAGCCTCTACCTGCGCACGTTCATCGCGAAGCATAGGAGCCAACAAAAATGATTCAATCAAAAACAAACGGGCATCGGGGGACTTATCGAGATTTGCAATGAGTATCGGTTGAGCCTTGCTTGTTTGTCCCTTCTGGGATAATGTCCGTGCGTACCAAATTCTACAAAGAGGTTCCCATTCTTGAAAGTGCTTCGAAGCCGCTTTTTTTCCGCTTCTTGAAATAACATCTCCGCTCTACCGTAATCACCTAACTGCAACGCTACTCTCCCCTGCATAAACAAGCAGGGAATTTTTTTGAGGCTGTTCAAAATAATTCTCTGTACCTTGTAAAAAGACGGTCGAGAAAGGTTTCGGCGCTATGTAAATTATTCTGTAAAAAAACAACTGATGCTGAGGTTAAACAACGCTTCGCATATAAAAACCACTGTCGTTCAGCGCTTCGGCAATATCCAGCGCATATTGAAAATATGTTACAGCATCTTCTATTTTATTTTTGAGACAAATGCAGAAACGCAACACAGGAAAGAGCGCGGTATTCTCCTGCGGGGAATGTATGCGCTTGAACGGAGCTAAGGGCTTTTTACCGCATACACCGCATCGTTACTATTTTTGTTTATTGATTTTTTTAATGCTTTTTGATAGCTTTCAAGCGTGGAGAAAAATCGTAGACTTAAAAGGGGTAATATCAATCTGAGCAATTTCCTTATCCGAATATTTATGGAAGAAATGATGGAGTATAAATTGCTCTTCCGGAACAAATTGAAGCGTATCGAAAAATATCTTTCAAGTTTTTCATCGGGACATAACATCCCCTTTTTATATTTATCCCATAGAAAAATCGGCTATATACTGCTTCACCTTATTTTTTTCCGTTCCGATCCGCTGCTCCAACCGCTCGACGGCATATCTACTTGCCGAATACATATCGTTTTTTTAACTTCGGTAATACCGACCGCATACATCCATTCATACAAACTCGTAATAAACGAGATGCTTTTATGCAGTGAAAGAAAAAAACTCCTGCATTTCATCCTCAAAGATAAATAACGGTGCATATACCGTAAGATAGGCAAGTTGCAAAAATCAGCTGATAAGCCATCAAACGAGAGCGGCTTTTTCCGGCATCAGTTCAGTATGAGCAGTAATAGGAAGCGTACTGATCAGTCGCTCTGCATCCTCCGTTTTTTCTTCGGTATGCATAATCGTTAATTCATGAATATGATAACCGGTTTCAAATACGCGAAAATAAAGTTTTGTATATAACAAAAAAGCGTCAATAAAATAATCAGGATAATCTGAACAAAAACCGATTCCGACGAAAATAATACTGCACGTAGTTTCGCTTTTTTCATATTGAGCCTGTTCGTCTTTCGAAAGCGCTGCCGCTATCGTATGTTCGGTAAGAGGATGTACAAGCATAAAATGATACAGCGCATGTATCCATGTACCAGTATTCAATAGGTAGATATTGCATTGAGATCCCGCCGTTTCGGTATCAGCTGTTTTCGGTACGATAAAATCGGCGCTGTAGTAGAGTTTTACTTTAGGCACGTATTCAAACCGGATATAGGATTTCAAAAGTTGTTCCGCTTGTACAGAGGCAAAAAAACTGCGGCTCGGAATAAGGGTTCCACGATAAGCGGCAAAATGATCTGCAATAGTATCCTCAGAATCCGTTTCTTCACAATAATCGATAATAATCCGGTAATCTACAACTCGCCTTTTTATAGACACGCAGTAAATCGGCTAAATTTTGTAAAAATAAATTAGCGGAAAACGCCGGAGCAACTTCGCGGCTGCTGAAGCAATAAATTGAAGCGCATGAAACTTTGAATGAAGAGGCTCCGTTTGCTTCGCCGATTCCGCAACGGTATTCAATAATTTTTGTATTTCAAACGGAGCAATTCTCAACAGCTGCCGTTCATAGGGAATTTCAAAATAGATACAAATCATAACAACCTTCCTTATTATGTATCGGCTTTTTTTCTCTATTCCGATAAAGTTTGTAGACCTTTCGGAAAAAAATTCTACTATACTGTGCTGATGAATAACAAAAACAAACAAGACTGCTTTTTTTACCGCTTATACTAACCTTTTGCGGTTATTACACTTGATCAACTAAGCAAATGGTTAATTATTCAATCGATTGAGCCGTGGTCTGTGGGAGCTTCTTTTTTTGGAGACCTCATACGGATTGTCTGTGTTTACAACACCGGAGCTGCGTTCAGTCTGGGAAGCGGACTTTCCTCCGTTATGCGTTTTTATCGTAATGGTCTGCATACCTGCCTGCTTTATCGGCGGTGCCTGCGTGCTCTATTTTAAATCGGAGTTTCCACGGTTACAGCGCTGGTTTTTAAGCGGCATTATCGGCGGCGGAATAAGCAATTTGCTCGATCGTTTTTTTAGAGCTGAGGCGTTGTGGACTTTATCGACGTTAAATTTTTTTCGGTCTTTTCGGTTTTGGAACGCTGGTAGACATTCAATATTGCAGACTCAGCCATTGTGGTATGCGGGGTCGGCTTATTTGTTGCTTTTTATACAGGAATGGAAAGGCAAGAAAAAGGCTCCGGAAACGCCGAAAGACGGAAAATAAATGCGAAATATTATTCTTTTTAATTATCGGAACATTGGTAACGCTCGTACTTATCGCCGGATGCAGCGCGGTATGTGCTGCAATCATTATTTTGCTGGCAAAAATTCGTGAATGAACATATTTTTAGCAGCGTTGCCTTTTTTTCGGTTATTGCCGGCATTATACTGTCGTTTTTTTCTTTTACGGTAAGATTATGAAGAAACTAATGAATAAGTACGGATTAAATAACAAAAAAATAAACAGCTAAACCAAGGATTAATAACCGTCGGACATCTGGCGGTTTTAAATCTTTTTGGCACAGCTCTTGATAAATAGGCGCACGGGTCTTCAACTCTTCCTTAACAGCCTTACTGAACGGCATATACCGCCAGAATACGTTGCGCACCTCTTTATCGAGTTTCTGAATTCCTTCGCTTTCTTTAGACATCCAGATGAGATAATCTTCAATAAAGTATTCTTTTTACGTCGCCTTTCAATTTTTGAGCTTGGAACCATTGATAGTAATTACCGGTTAAACCTTCTTCCATCCAATAGTATGAAGCCTTTTTCCTTTGCTACCTGCCATCGAAGATCGGCGGTGGCTGTTAAAAGCGCATTTTTTTCAAATTTTTTTGTATACATCGGAATCACAATGCGCCCGCGGCTCGTTTACGCGGTTGTACCTATCAAAGGGTTCCCAGCAAAAACCAATATCACCGTACGAGGGAATAAGCACAACAAACGGCGGGATTCTATTCAGCTGAGAGCGGTACTGTCGGCAATATGCTTCGCAGTCAATGCTTTCAATCCAGCGCATAATCTCCAATACGTTTTCTCTAATACCGATTTCGTTCGGTGTACATCGGAAAAAAATTCGCGCGATAAAAATAGGAAAGTGATTTCCTTGCCGTCCGCAGGTCATCTTAACCATTTGCCGAACGGTTTCCAATTCCGTATTCACATCGGAGACATTCAACTCACCGTCGCCGCTCGCGTCGATTTTTTTCTTTTTAACAAGCGGACATCTTCATCTACACGGTGATACTCATTCAAAAAGTTGGTCAGTTCTTTGTCCAGCGCAAGAATCCGCCGAATGCTATCGCTCAGATCGCTCACATTGCGCTTCTGTATTTCGGTAAAGGCGCTTTTATGCCTGCAAAACCGGCAAGGCTGTCATGGACAAACAACTCATGGATTTGATTTTTGAGCAATTCTTCCGCATTGGAGCGTTCATCCGACTTTGCACGAAGTAAATTTTTCCGCACTTTGCAATTTACCCTGCGCCTTATTAAGCAGCTGCTGGAAATGAGTTGAAATATTCTTTTGTTTTTGTCCGCACCTCATCGGTGGAAGAAGGATTAATCAATCCGACGGCAATATCATGGAACCATTCATCAAGATAATAAACAGGTTCATTGTAGGAATTTTTCATCGATGATCTTTGCAAACGTATCTTTTTGTTCAGCAGTTAAAAGCGTCGGCAAAAATAAGCCCATACCGTAACGCATATTTTTTTCGATTGCAGATTCATCTGTCGGCAATTTTAATACAAGTACGGCAATAAACTGCCAATAGTTCGTAACAAGCTGCTGCCGGTATACGGTACGGTCTTTTTGATCACGAGTAGTAAGATATTTTTGTAAGCGTATTATGCAAGCGCTGAGAAGCTTCACCGCAATTTTTTTAGCACTTTTTTTATAAAAAAATCCGCTGAATCGAAATAGGTATGCGGTGTTTTATTATAAAATTGCTCGATTTTCGGAAAAAGCTTTAACGGTAAGATCAACACGGGCAGGACTCGGTTCCAAACTGCCGGATGCTTCCGGAGAAGCGGATAGAAGAGTATCGTTGCCGATATCATCAAAAAGATCAAGCGATGGAGCGGAAGGCGCTACAGGAATATCTTCCAATAAGGCTGCAAGATCAGGATCAAGATTTGATATATCCATACGCGGCTCTCTGCCTACGCTTCTTTTTTTATTCGTGCGGAGGTTTTAACATCCGTCGTCCTCAGCAACACTCTGCATCGGGGTTGTTGATTTTATCTGGAGGTGAGGGAATTGAACCCCTGACCTCTTGCATGCCATGCAAGCGCTCTAGCCAACTGAGCTACACCCCCAAAAGGCAACGAAACGATTATGGAGAAATTCCATTTTAGGTCAAGCCCTATTCAATTTATAGCGGACATTACTCAAAATTAATATATATGGAGGAACCTGTAAAAACCTTGCGTTTTTAAAACTCCTCACATTTTTTTCTAACAGGCGGGTAAACGCATCACAGGCGGCGTAAATCAGATTTCGCATAATAATTGAAGTTGTAAGACCATTGGAGCCGTGCAGAGATTCAACTCTGGTCGAATAACATCTGGGCATCTTTTAAAAACTCACGGTTAGATTTTTAGAAGATGCTCACCAAACAGAACAAGCCGACAGACTTGCTGTTTTTAGAGGTTCCCCGATAATATTTTTCCCTTACAGCGGGAAGCGCTTCATTGTTTCGCGGCGGATTTCTTCAGCGGTATCCAGCCGACTAACAGCTTCGTAAAGGACCTCTGCATCGGAAACCCTGATAGATTTGATGCGCTGCGCAATCTCCGGTATTTTCTGAGCTGTCATGCTGAATCGCCGTAATCCCATCCCAAGCAAGAGCGGAACAGCCTCCGCATCGGAAGCCATCTCTCCGCACATAGACACAAATCCGCCGCGCGAATCCCCGGTACGATGCAGAAGCGGTTCTGCTGTAATAACGTGCCGAATAAGCCTCAGCACCGCGGGCTGAAAAACAATCGGCTAAATGCGCAATGATTTGGTTTTTCCCGATCCGCCGCCATCGTGTATTGAATAAGATCATTGGTACCAATAGAAAAAAAGTCTACCGCCGGTGCATATAAGTCGGCAACGATTGCGGCGGACGGCACTTCAATCATAATCCCCAGCGGAATATCTTTCTTATATGGTATCCGATTCAACTCGCACTCATGCTCAAGCTCTTTGATTAAATTCCGCACAGCGATGATTTCTTTTTACAGGAAATCATCGGGAAGGAGTATATGCAGATTGCCGGTACAGCTTGCCCTCAATAGCGCCCGCAACTGAGTCTTAAAAAAACTTCGGGACGATCCAAGCAGTAGCGGATTCCCCTCCAGCCGAGAAGCGCATTCCGTTCCAAAAGATTTTCCTGCTCTTTTAGCATTTTATCGGCACCGGCATCAAAAGTGCGGATCACCACCGGTTTTGCGCCCATCTGCTCCAAAAACAGTACGGTATGCCGTGTACTGATGTTCTTCATCGGGGATATCAGTGTTTCCTAAAAACAAAAAAATTCAGACCGGAAGAGACCGATGCCGGCAGTGTTCTGTACAACTGGCAGCGCCGATTCTTCCGTAAGCACAATGTTTGCGTTCAAATGAACGGGGGTACCGTCTTGTGTATACACCAGCGTATAATCCCGCGCTTCTTCGGGCGCCTCAATCTGTTCACTGCCTGTAGATTTTTATTCGAGCGATCGTTTCGGCATCGGGTTCCAAAAATCAATATTCCATTTGTAGCATCCAGAACCGCATCCATTCCGCTTTTTGCCGAATCCATAAGTCCTTGAACGGCTATCAATGTTGGAATATTCCACGCTCGTGCCATAATCGCGATATGACTGGTCGCCCCCCTTCTTCCATAATAATCCCGGATGGCGCAAGTTTTTATTTCGAACGCTTCGGACGGTTTAAAACACTCGTGCCGCAAGCAGAGAACCGGGCTGTACGCCGGCAAACCGAGAGGAGATTTGTTGTGCGTCGGATTTAAATAACAAAAAAACCGGTTCGTAAGCATCCTGAATGTCAACAGCCCGCTCACAAAGATAGCTGTCGCCCGAAGCGGTTAGCATAGACGTAACTGTATCCAACTTCCGTTTGAGTACCGCTTCGACATTCGTCAGCGAAGTTTCAATTTCCGTATAAATGCTGCTCATAAATTCTTCATCGGCGAGCATTGTTTGATGGGTTTCAAAATAGCTTGTTCAGGGTTTTTTTGTCTGAATATCTACCGTCTGGTATTCGGCAAGCATCTTCCGTGAGATCATCTTGAGCAGCTTGTACCGCGACTCGCAGTCGTTCCTGTTCTTGTTGAATATTTTGCGCAGTAATTGCGTAAGCCGGCGCCGTCCGGACAACATTTTTCGAGGGATACACACAAGTCGGCATACAACGAGACCATCGCAGACAGATAACCCGGTAAACTTCTTCATAAACGCATTATAGAAAAATGATGAGTTTTGCATATATAACGGATAACGGAACAGTAAAGATAAAATAAGAACCGGTCCCTACGGGAATCGAACCCGTCTTTTTAAGATTGAGAATCTCATGTCCTAACCGATAGACAGAAGGGACCAAAACAGAGCATCAGTTACTCTACTAAGCGAAAAACCTCTAAAAATAATCATTTTTAGAGGTTTTTCGGAGTATTCAGGGAGGATTCGAACCCCCACAAGCAGAACCAGAATCTGCGGTGCTACCATTACACAACCGGGGAAAGCTGACGAATCAAATACTATCATATATCGCTATTCCGTGTCAACCTTGCGCATTACATCACGTTAAATCTAACCGAAAAAGAATAAGTAACTACAGGGGAACCTCTAAAAACCTCAGTCCTTTAGAGATGCCCTACAATCATTTCGCTTAGATTTTTTTATGTAAGTAAAATCGAAATAGAAAAACAGCAAATCATGACTTTATACAATACAACCGGTATTTCCGAAAAAAACGGTTTTCAGAGGCGGAATGTCTCGGTGATAGGGTTGGAGGATTTATAAAAAATCATCGCCGAACGCTGTGCCTCCCTATCCAAGGAAGTACAGCGCGTGGCGATGAATCAAGGTTAGTTTAATAAATGGCGGCGGTTCCTTTTATCACTACGCCGGTTTTTCCGTTTAGCGTGATAATATCGCCTGTTTTTAATACGGTTGTTGCCTCGCCGGCGCCGACGATTGTCGGCTTCGAGAGTTCATTCCCATCAAGGCGGCGTGACTGCTTAAATTCCCGTTTTTCGGTAATAACGGCACCTGCCCGCTCGATAAAGGAATTCATTAAATCGTTGGTGGTTTGAGCTACGATAATATCTCCGTCCGCAAAATCGGTCAGCAGGTCTTGCTCGGTATGGATAATCTTTACTCGTCCGGTTACCACTGATTCAACGCCGGTGCCCTTGCCGCTTCAGCAATATCTTTCCGACGGTTTCAACGCTTCAAAGAGGTTTGTTGAGCCGACAAGCCCAATCGGAACGCCGGCGGTAAGCACTGCAAGCTCTCCCTCGTGTACAAAGCCCTGCTCTTTCGCAACGTTGATGCACTGTTCAAACATTTCGTCGGTCGATTTAAAATAGGACGTTACAATCGGGTATACGCCCCAGTTCAGCGACAACCGCCGTGCGGTTACTTCATAGGGGGTTACTGCAACAATCGGTGCCTTGGGTTTATACTTTGAAAGCGCCCGCGGTGTTTCGCCCGAAGACGTTGCGGTAACGATAACCTGCGCATTCATTTCAAGCGCCATAGAACAGGTCGCGTGCGCGATGGCATTTGTGATGGTCAAAGAATGTTCCCGTGCAACCGCGCCCATAATCTTGTCGTAGTTTAACGAATTTTCGGTTGTAACAGCGATGCGGTTCATCATCTTGACAGTCTCTACCGGATACTTTCCTGCCGCCGTTTCGCCTGACAGCATAATGGCGCTTGTCCCGTCAAAGATGGCGTTTGCAACATCGGTAACCTCTGCGCGGGTCGGGCGTGGGTTGTGCGTCATCGATTCAAGCATCTGGGTTGCCGTGATTGCCGGCTTACTTGCCCGCAGGGTTTTACGGATAATCATCTTTTTGCACGAGCGGAATTTCTTCCGGCGGAATCTCAATACCTAAATCGCCGCGGGCAACCATAATGCCGTCGGCAACCTCAATGATTTTTATCGATAGCATCAACGCCTTCTTGGTTTTCAATTTTCGCGATGATATGGATGTCGCTCCCGTTTTTCTTCCTCCAAGACTTTACGGATACTTAAAAATATCTGCAGAGTGCACGGGTAAACGAGTACGCGACAAAATCAACTTCGTTTTGGGCTCCAAATTTTTAAGTCGGAAATATCCTGCTCACTTAAGAAAGGAAGATTGATTTTTACTCCGGGAATGTTGATGCCCTTATGATTCGATACGGGACCGTCGCTCTGGACGGTACAGATAATATCAGTGCCGTTATCAATCCGATCCACCTTGAGTTCGATTAAACCGTCATCGATAAGGATGCGGTTCGTCGGTTGAACTTCCTGCGCAAGGTTCTGATAGGTTACGCTGCATATTGTTTCGTCGCCGACAACATCGCGCGTGGTAGCGTAAACTGTTGCCCCTTACAAAGCTGTACTGCATTGCTACCAAAGTTTTTTTAAGCCGTATTTCCGGTACTTTCGTGTCCAGCATAATCGCAATTGGCGGGTTGAGTTCCTGTCTAATCTTTTTTTAATACGGTCGATACGGATCTGGTGCTCTTCATGCGTACCGTGCGAAAAATTAAGGCGGCACACATTGAGACCTGCCTTAAATAATTCGCGCAGTATTTCTTCCGAGTCGGAGGCGGGACCAATAGTGCAGACAATTTTTGTCTTTTTCATATTTTCTCCTATCGAGATGAAAGTGTATTGGGAAACCGCTAAAAATGCAAGGTTTTTAGCGGTTTCCTATCGTTATTCCCTTTTTCTTATCCTTTGAAATGGCATCGACGAGAATGGCAATCGCGCCGTCTCCGGTTACGTTCGTACGAGTTCCGAAGCTGTCTTGCGCGATATAGAGCGCGATAATCAATGAACTCATCGTGTCGTTAAAGCCAAGAATGGACTGCACAAAACCGAGCGCTGCCATAACTGCGCCGCCGGGGATGCCGGGGGCTGCAACCATTGCGACACCCAAGATGGCGATAAACGGAAGCATAACGCTAGCGCTTGCGGACTGTCCGTGCAGGATGAGGATAGCCATCGAGCAACTGGTTAGTGTGATGGTACTTCCAGCAAGGTGGATGGTCGCGCAGAGCGGAATAACAAAGTCTGCGATTTTTTTCTTGAATACCGATTTTCTTTGCAGAGGCAAGGGTTACCGGTATGGTGGCAGCTGATGACTGAGTGCCCAATGCGGTAACATACGCCGGTAGCATTGTTTTAATCGATGTAAAGGGATTCCGCTTTGCAATCATACAGGCGATGGTGTACTGGATAAGGATGATGATGATGTGCAGCGCAATAACGATCGCGAATACTTTGACGAATATTCTGAGGATCAATCCAACCTGTCCTGCATGGGTCATATTGGTAAATACACCCAAAATATGGAACGGCAACAGAGGAATAATGATAACTTCGATCACTTTTGTAACGATATTCTGAAATTCACGAGCTGCATTTTTTTAGCGTTTCTGAACGGGTTACTGCGATACCAATACCAAGTACAAAGCTCAAAATTAACGCAGTCATAACGCCCATCAGCGGCGGCATATCGATGCCGAATAAACCGGGCAGCAGCGCATCTTCGGGGGTTCGCATGGGAGAAAATATCCGCATGAGAGGTTAAAAAGAGCGGAAAGAAGATGGAATCAGTTGCAAATGCTAATGTACCGGCAAGCAGCGTTGAACCGTATGCGATACCGGCGGTGATGGCAAGCAGTTTTTCCTGCATCAGATCCCAGATCTGCAATACCCGGAATAACAAATCCGAGAATAATCAGCGGGATGATAAAGCTGAGGAAGTTGCCGAATACTCCGTTAAAGGTTGCTAAAATTTGAACAGGCAACGGCAAATGGATGGAGCGCGTCAAGGTACCGAGTAAAATACCGGCAACGATTGCAAGGATGAGACGCGGCAATAGACCTAATTTTTTTGTGCTCACAATGAACTCCTTTTTAAAAACGAGCTGGACACCTCTAAAGCTGACTGATTTTTTAAAAGATGTTCAGCTATTTTTCTTACAGTGTATCTGACTTTTTCGGCGATTGTCCAGTTTTTTGATTTATATCTGTTCATGCAAACTTATGGGCCTCTTTTTATAATCTTCTTCAATAGTATATACTTCATACCTTGATGAACGTTTATCCAAAATAGCGATAGCTTACAGCTTTGAAACTTTTTAATAATCTGATACATAATATACTGATAAAGAATGTATATAGAACATAATAGGAAGGTGTACTATGGAACTAACATATAAGGCAAAATCAGCGTGGGAAAAAGCTCACCGACAGCGAACTTGCCGAAATGCAAAAGGCTTTCTCAATCTTACATCGATTTTTCTCAACAATGGAAAGACCGAGCGCGAATGCACTGCGCAAATTATACGGCGAGGCAAAGGCGGCGGGGTTTAAAGCCGCTTGAAGACGTGATAAAAAGCGGAGCGGCGCCGGCGGGCACAAAGGTCTATCTTAACAATGAGGATAAATCCGTAGTGATGATGGTACTCGGCGAGGATATCACGCAGGGGATGCATATTGTGGGCGCCCATATCGACAGTCCGCGGCTCGATGTTAAACAGATGCCGCTCTATGAAGATTCCAACCTCGTGTTTTTAAAGACGCATTATTACGGCGGCGTCAAAAAGTATCAATGGACAACCATCCCGCTCGCCATCCACGGGGTTATTTTTACCAAAGGAAGGCAAAAAGTTGAAATATGCATCGGTGAAGATGAAAACGATCCGGTGCTCTTTATCAATGACCTGCTTATCCATCTTTCAAAAAAAGCAGCTGCAGGAAACCCTTGCGGAAAGGCATTACCGCCGAACAGCTTAACGTACTGGTTGGAAATATGAAACCTGCAACGCCGGAAAAAAATCGGATGATCAGAAAAAAAGATGAAGGCAAAGAGGATAAAAATGATGCGTCCGCTCCGGTTAAAGAAAATATCTTAAAAAAATTTTTGAACCAGAAATATGGTATTACCGAAGAAGATTTCCGCGTTGCGGAGCTCGAAATTGTTCCGGCGGGAAAGGCGCGCCATGTTGGGCTTGACAACTCGATGGTTGCAGGGGCACGGGCATGACGACCGCGTATGCGCCTATACCACATTGAAAGCGATACTCGAAGTTTCGAGCGCGCCTGCAAAGACTGCGGTCGCCCTCTTTGCCGATAAAGAGGAGATTGGTTCAGTCGGCAATACCGGTATGACAGCGCTCTATTTTGAAAACATGGTTGCGGAAATTGCCGCCCTGCAAAAGGCTCCCTGCGATTTAGGGGTACGCCGCGCATTTGCCAACTCATGTATGCTGTCTGCCGATGTATCCGCCGGTTATGACCCCGCGTTTACCTCCGTATTTGAAAAACTCAACTCGGCGTTTATCGGTAACGGTATCTGCATCAACAAATACACCGGTTCCGGCGGTAAGGGCGGCTCAAATGATGCAAACGCCGAGTATCTCCAGAAAATCAGGCACTTGTTCGACGCCAATAATGTTGTCTGGCAGACAGCGGAACTCAGTATGACCGACGCCGGCGGGGGCGGTACGATAGCCTATATCCTCGCAAAGTACGGAACGGAAGTCGTAGACTGCGGCGTGCCAGTTTTGTCGATCGTGCTCCTATTGAATTGATCAGTAAGGTTGACCTTTTTATGGCATACCGCGCTTATGCAGCATTCTTAAAGGACTGAGCCTTGCACAAAAATTTGGTTAGATTTCGAGCGGTTCCTGATACTCTGGTTTCCGATACTCTATTAAAACGGAAGATACTATGAATACGAGTATATCCTGCATTACAGCAATCTTTTGCAAAGATGATCCTCTCGGCGTCGGGCTGGCGCAAGGTGTTTGCTCAATCCGGAAGCGAAACTGACGGATCGCCGGAACTTTCCGCCGCCGATTGCGATAGTGCGTTCTTTGCCGCTCAATCTTTTTGCGGAATTTTTTTGCAAACGGGTTTCCGGCAATCCGGACGGTGGTCATCGCGCGCGACAGCCGCCCCACCGGATCCGCGCTGTTACGCGAAGCGGTAACGGCGTTTGCAGCCCTCCGCCGCCGCAACAAGTTCGGATGCGTCCGCGACAGCGGATACTTCTGTGGCAGCACGGGCGGCGGTTTTTAGCGGTGCAATCGATTGGAATAGCCGCCGCGCCGGAGATTATGGCATACGCACGTTCTGTAGGGGCGGCTTTCATGTATATTTCCGCAAGCCATAACCCTATCGGGCATAACGGCTTTAAGTTCGGGTTGGATATTGGCGGCGTACTGGACGGCGCCCAATCCGCGCGGTTGATAGCCCTATTCACAAAAAAATGCGCTGCGGCACACCAAGATACGGCAGCTGTCCCTACGTACACAGGTCGATCCGGCGCAGGTGCAAGCAGTGTTTGAGGCAGAGGCGGCGTACAAAGCAAACGGCGCTTACCGCCTATCAACGCTTTTTACAAGAAGTGATTGCCGATTCAAAGGACGCGGCGGAACAAGCACGGTTCTTTGACGGCATTCGAGCTCAATGCGCCGCGCTTGCAGCAGCCGGTAAGCCGTTTACGCTGGTTGCAGACTTTAACGGCAGCGCCCGCGCCGCTTCGGTTGACCGAGCGTTTTTTTGAAAAGCTCGGTATGCAGCTCGTCGGTATTGCGGAAAAACGCAGGAAACATCGTCCACGGTATTATTCCCAGAAGCGGCAACCTTGCAACCTGCGCCGCCAAGATTGAAGCGCTGCATCGGAGCAATCCCGCACAGGCGGAGAACACCTTGTTCGGCTATATGCCCGACTGCGACGGAGACCGCGGCAATATCATTTACTGGGATGAAGCGCAGCGAAAGCGTTGATCCTCGAAGCGCAGGAGGTCTTTGCCCTCTCCGTCATTGCGGAGCTGAGCTATCTGCACTACCGCGGGAACACCGGCGCGCCCTTGCGGTTACCGTCAACGGTGAGCCTCGCTCCGCATTAACGAAATTGCAAAAAGCCTTGGATGCGGAAGTTTTTTATGCGGAGGTCGGCGAGGCTAATGTCGTCAATCGGGCGGAAGATGCGCGCCGGTACGGGTACACAGTGCGGATCCTCGGCAGAAGGTTCCAACGGGGGAATATCACGTACCCCGCCGCTGTGCGAGATCCGCTGAATACGCTCTTTGCAATCAGCAAGCTCCTGCTCATCAAAGATACGCCTGATCGCTCCTGCCCATTCCGTATTTGGTGCGAGCGGTCGGGGCAAGCGGCAAAAATATCAGAAGGACTTTACCTTTGCGGATATTATCGCAACGCTCCCTCACTATTGGACGACGCCGACGCAGGAAGCGCGTGCGCTGATGCATATTCACACAACCGATCATACTGCGCCAGTCGGCATATCAAAAGATTTTTTTATGCAGGAATGGGCGAATAAAAAAACAGCTCCTGCAAGACCGGTTCGGTATAGCATCCTGTAAAGTATTTGCGTATAATGGAACGGTCTGCTCAGAAAAATCTCAGGGATTTTTGGGGTTTCTGCAAAAGGCGGTCTTAAAGTGCAGTTCTATAATGCTCGCCAGACCCCGGTTGCGTTTATCTGGATGCGCGGTTCCGGCACCGAACCGGTATTCCGCATTATGGCGGACATCAAAGGATACGATCAAGCTGCGGAAGAATATCTTGTGCAGTGGCAGGAGAGATGGTACGCAAAGCCGATGCAGCGGTATCGTCAAAAAAATTAAGGGAGGTATAACTTCGGCTGCTTTCAAGGGAAGGATAAAAAGAATGGGAATTCGCGGAGAATTATTTACCACTCAAATTCCGGTAGAAAACCGGACATATTTTTTTAATGTAAAAGAGAATCGGTTGGGTGATGTTTTTTTGCAGATTGTCGAAAGTAAAAAAACACCGACGGCGCCGGTTTTGACCGCCATGCAATCGTTGTATTCCAAGATGAAATGCAAACGTTTTTGCAGGGACTCAACGAAAGTCTTGAATTTATCGAAAAACGAAAAGAGCAGCTCAAGGAAAAAGCGAGAAAAAAACAGCGCACTAAGTTCTGCGGAGGCTGCCGGCGGAGAAAAAAAGAAAAATCATCAATAAACGCAGCGCAAACGTAAAACCGAAATCGGAGCGAAAAGTACGTATCATCAAAAAAAGACAGTGTGGAATAGAATTTTTAACAGCTTTAGTTTTTAGAGTCCTTTTTCCTCAATATATTTCCTCCTCTCACAAACTGTAGGGAGCCTCTAAAATATAAACTAAAAGCTGCGCTCTATATAACATTGCAAAAATATTGCTAAAAATACAATCGGATGATGACGAAAAAGGAGAGGGTTGTATGATTTATGCTGCAAAAGAATATTCTCTAAAAATAACCGCGTATGTACGCTGCGGAGTGCGGTAGTATCGGACGCAGCTGCAATGGTTGAATTTTTGAAGATAAGCAATGAAGAAACGTATTTTATGATGCGGTATCCGGAAGAAATTACGTTGACCGAGGATGAAGAAAAAAACAATCTTAAAAAAACTGGGAAGAGAAGCCGAATAAATTGCTGCTGCTCGCTTTGATAGACGGTGAGATTGCCGGTAACTGCGGCACTAGCTCCTGTTGCCGAACATCTTAAAACAAAGCATCGCGGGAGCGTGGGTATTTCCGTAAAAACAAAAAGTACTGGGGATTCGGCATTGGCAGCCTCCTCTTACGGGAAATTCTATTCTTTGCAAAAAGAATGGGATTGAGCAAGTTGAACTGGGCGTTTATTCCGATAATTTGCGTGCGCAAAAAGCTTTATGAGCGCTTCGGCTTTACCGAATGGGGTCGGTTGCCCAATGCGTACAAGTTAAAGACGGCAGCTATCGGGATGAAATCAATATGATGCTGCCACTTTAAAAGAATAGTCAGCTTCTGTATTTCTGTGAATAGAATTTATGTCCGTACATTAACCGCCCTCAGGGCAACCGCATTATAAAAATATTTTTCAGAGGTTGCTTTCTGTGCGAAATTTTACTTAAAATTTCGCACATTTTTCCAACAGACGGGTAAACGCATTAGGGTGAGTAGGTAAAACCGTAGAAAAATTGAGACTGTGAGACCATTTGAACCGCAGACAGAACTGCCACGGATGGCAGGGGGTGATAAACAGAAACCAGTTTTTGAAAAACTGGCAGTCAAGGAATTGACAGGGATGGCAATTCCCTGGCGTTGCTCCCGCTCGAATAGTCTCAATTTTTTCCGTGGGGGTGTTAAAAAAACGACCTGATGCGTTTACCCTGTAACCACCTGCATCATTCTTGCCAAACAGGGACATATTGCATATACTCTTTCAATATTATTATATGTGAATTGTCTAAGAGGTATTTTTGAAACATATGTTTTAACCTTTGCCTCAGCTCAGTCATATTAAAAAGGATAGACTATGCCCAAAGATCGATGTAAATGAACAGCTTTTTTTCAATTTACTAGGAAGAAAATACGACTATTCCTCCGAATTTGAACATTTATTGAGTTCCGCAAAGGCGGAGCTGGACGAAGCTACCGTCCGCAGCGGTGCCTCAAGATGAACGCATTATAAAAATTGAATTAAACGATACCAACCGCCCCTGACCTGTGGTCAACAGCGGGACTTGCTCGCCTTTTTGCGTATGCACGCCGGCGGCGCTTCAAACAAAGCTCGGTATCAAAGCCTTTTTATCAACAGTGGGGAGCGGAAAAATTCCGGCAACCGGACGATAACCGTAGCCCCTGCATTACAGCATATCCGTCCCTTTATGACGGCGTTTGTCATTTCGGGCAAGCCCATCGACGATGCTATGCTAAAAGATATTATCCAAACACAGGAAAAAAACTGTGCTGGAACTTCGGTCGGAAGCGCCGTTCTGTGTCGATGGGGGTGTACCGCAGCGAACTGATCAGTGGCTAGGGTACAGTACCGCGCCGTTGACCCGCACACCACCTCGTTTACGCCGCTCGGCTTCGACACCGAAATGACGTGTGAGCAAATCATCACCGAGCATCCGAAAAGGGAAAGAATACGGCTGGATACTCAAAGGGATGAAGAAAGGTGCCGCTCTTATCGGATGCAAAGGGCGGCGTGCTTTCAATGGCGCCGATTATCAATAGCGCGCAGATCGGTGCGGTACAACCGGGGATGCCGACCTGCTGGTGGAGCTGACCGGTACCGATATGCGCTTCCCTTTACTTGCAACCAACATCGTCGCCTGCGATTTTTTCCGATGCGGGATACACGATTTTACCGGTCAGCGTAGAATATCCGTATGACACGGGCTTCGGTAAGACGATTACTACGCCGCTTTACTTCCAAGAGCCGACAAAGACAACGGTTCATGCCGTTAATAAACTCCTCGGAACGAAACTTTCGGCGCAGGACATTGTGGAAGCGTTGGAGCGTATGGACAATACCGTTACTGTTGAAGGGATTGCCTGACGTTGACACCGCCAGCATACCGAAAACGACTTTTTACATGAAGTTGATATTATCGAAGATGTAATGATGGGTAAAACGGTTGAGTTCTTTGAGCCGGAAACGCCGCGAGAATTTACCATCGGGCGGCTCTCTCCGGTTACCCTACTCAGCAGAAAGATTAAAAAGTTTGATGGTTGGCTTTGGCTATCAAGAGATGATTTTTAACTATCTCGGTTCAAAAAGGACTACATCGATCGAATGAACATAGACGGAGCAGCGGTAATTGAAATTGCAAAACCCCATGTCGGAAAACTATCAGTTTGTCCGCCCGTCTATTATTCCGTCGCTTTTATCTGCAGAAACAGTGTCGGGCAATGCAGTGTATCCGCACCGTATCTTTGAAACGGGAAAAATAGCCTATCTTGCGCCTGAAGAAAAATACCGGTACGCGCACCCGACAAAGCCTCGGCTTTCTTACCGTCAATCAAGACGCCAACTTTAACGAAGCCGCAAGCCTCGTCGCCGGTTTATTGTACTATCTGCAAATGGACTACACCGTCTGCGAAACGCATGACCCTCGCTTTATCAGAAGGTCGGCAGGCTGGCGTTCTTGCCAATGGAAAAACAAATCGGTATTTTTGGCGAACTGCACCCGCAAGTGCTAGAAAACTGGTCTGTTACGGTGCCGGCATTTTGCGGGTGAACTTGATATAGAAAGCATCCTTACGCTTCAGAACGCTGACCGATAAAGAGGATGCATATTCCGATAAAAACAAAGTGTGTATGCAAATAGTAACAGCAGCGGCGACAAGCTATAGGATATGTCGGTAAGCAGGGCAATCACGAGACGGGCGCAGTAGCGTCCGGTCTCTACCAGTCCTGTTACTAGTACAAAAAGAGCGGAAACGCCAGCGTCCACGTATGCCTAAATTGCCGGTGCGGAGGGAACTCTGAAACGCCATGCCAGTACGAGCATATAAATCGAAATAATCAGGATAAAGGAACACATCGCTCATTCTTGCCAATAGTTCCCGCTGATATATTTGTGCCCGGAAAGCCGTATTGTGCACCTCGCTGCCGAAAGGCATACAGCTGAGGGAATTGTCATGGATTTTTTTCACCTTCGTTAGCTGCGATAATCAGCTCAAAATCACTATAAGAAAATGGCAATACCCTAGAAGCCTGCTGATCAAGCGGTATCGTTCCTTCCAGCACAACAGGTTTTAACACTATTTTATTACGCTGCTTATCTACAGCGCGGAACAGCATACGGAGCATAGGGAATACCGTCATGGCTTACAATCGGAATCAATTTAATGAAAGGAATTCGCAACCGATAAAGTATCTTCCCGTCGGCGGTGTATTGTGTAAGTTCACAATTCCTACCATATATCTCTTTGATGTTGTTATTAGTAATATATGAAAGGCTTTCTATAGTTATCTGTTCTGCTGCCCTTGTACCCAGCGGGGAGGCAGGGAACAGTAAAATGAATATTCCGTACTGTTTCAAAAAGCGGTAGCGCGGCTGTTTCATCAATAAAGAAAACTTCTTCCAATAGTTTTTGCCGAGTGATCTCTATAAAACGTTCTATATCGGGGTCTCGTTTAAGCGGATCATTCTGTTCAAGCATTCGTTCTGCATTTAAAAACTGATAGTATGCTTTGACGTAGTCCCCCTGCTGGATCATCTCGTAGCCAGCTTTCTTGGCTTGGTATAAGCGGATGTCAAATTCTGCGGTTAAATCGGCAATTCCTTTTTTTCAATTTGATTCCACGCCTGTGCTGCCAGCCGTAAAGGCTTCTTCACGATAAGGGGGCATTTTCGGTACTAAGTTGATATGCTTGCATCGCGTAATAGTGTGCGGTATAAAAATCATATTTGTTCATAAACCGCTTACTGATGAACAGCGCCCTTTCCGCTGTCAAGTTTTTCTGGCTCAGCAGTTTCGGAAGCGGGTTCGCTGTTGTTTTGCTTGCGGTCGGCACTGTATGATTCATGCAATATTTTAGCCTTATCAAGAAACTGCAATGCATCCGGATTGTTTTTCCAAATTCCTAGCGCTACCGTCGCCTTATCATACGCTTTTTCGGCATCGCCATCGCGCAACGCATTATCAGCCTCTTTTATCAAATCATAATAATCATGTGTTTTAAGTTCACTATAGTACCGGTAGTCCGCTAGCGACGGCATTACTATTTCTATCAATATGATATAAATGGTAATGCACGGAAGAAGCATAATAAATGCTTCTTTTAAGTAATGAAGCAATATGTTGGAAAACCTCGGTACGGTATTTTGACCGCAAGTACCAAAAATAACGGCATATCCTATCAATATGGCGGAGACCAGTAAGCTCGGCATAATCCGTATAAACAAGATACCCGTTTCCGCTAATTTTCGGCTTAGCAAAAATTGCGGCAATACATCGATTTTTTGAAACAAAAATACATAGATGAGACAGCATCCGAGTCCGATTGCAAAGTGAATAAGAATGGACAGCCAGCCCTTTTAGCATTTCAGGCATTTTTATGCGGCGCTCCTTTTTTTAGTCTTTGAATATATCAGCAGCATTTTTAAACCGCCTATAGAATGAAACACTACGGCAACAACACACAAGACGATTGGAATTCCGTATATTCCGTTCTCCGCATTTGTTATATGAAGATTAATGAGTACTGCCCGGAAACCTTCCGACTGCATATATGGATATATGAGCAACAAGGCGCCGGATAGAAGAAGTAAGAAAAAGAAGATTGAATAGATTCCATCGCGTGATATCGTACAAACCAAAAATGAGCTGATGCAGAAAAAGCGCACCTGCGAACAAAAAGATATGGTGTAAAATTTTGCGTATAAGTATAGGCAGCATATACATCGAAAAAGAGACTGTGGGAACCCTGTTGTAATAAAGCCAGCAAGAACGGTTTGTTGATAAAAGCAGTTAACGCTTTGTCGATGGTCGCTGTTGTCTTGTAGAGCGCCAGTGCGCCCTCTATGATAGAAAAACTGTGCATAACAGACCGGTATAATAACCGTTACGGTAAATACTAAACACACAAGGAACAGCACAAAGGGCTATACTCAGCTTTGCAGGATGCCGCATTAAAAATGTGTACACTTTGATAATAGCCAACATCACTGCTAACGGAAGTACATAACACGCCTCTTGCACCATACAGAGAAGAAGGAGACCCGCAGATTCTGATGTGAATGGGATGCCCATTTCATAGCGTAAGGCTATCCCTCCAAAAAAGGCAAAGATAAGAATCGCACTTAAAAGGCTTAAGAAAAAAACACAGGGAACCAGTAAAGCATTCTTCATAGGTACCCTTAGAGTAACACGTTATAGATACAATCTCAAGAGTACCCCTTGTGAAAATAGACGGGGATTACGTTACCGCATTGTTGAAAAGTGTACACGATGTACACTTTCCAACAGGTTATTTCCGTTTTTATAGGCAGCGGCTGAGCCTGCACTGACGGGATGTTTTTGCGTGTGTCTTTTTCGCGGAAAAAGGCTTTCGCGCCGGTTCCGCTCGCGCAGTTTTTCGTGAAGGGCTTTTTGCGTAACCGGCTGTATGCGGAGGCTTTTCATTCACGCTATCCGATTTTTGTATCAATGTGGATGTGCGGCATATTTGCTTTTTTCTTTGAAAGCCGCAGAGCCTCGTGAGCGGCGTCGGCTGGTAAATCCGCGAGCGAAAAACGGTCGAATAATTCGATGCGGTCAACAGTATGTTCAGGGAATGGAAAGCAGGGGTACTAAAAACTGCGCGAGGCTCCGCTTGCTTGTTCCATCCTTTCTACCCAATCCAATATAGAGCCGGATGGTATTCCCGTCGGCTGCTTTCCCGCGCTTATCTTCGGTACGGGGAACTTTGATGTTTCTGTAATGGGAAGCGGACAGCACCGAGCCGTAGTGCAGCTGTAATACAGCGGCAAGCATTTCGGCGTTGTCAGTATGCGTAACGCAGGAGCGAGCGGCTGGCTCATTACCGAATGCAATGGCTTCGTCATCTTTTGCACTGTCAACTTTTGCACTATCTGCGGCGCTACCGGTATGCCATACGACCGCTGTGGTAGTTATGCTATCCGCAGGGCTGTCAATATTTTTGGAGGCGCTAATATTTTTGACGCCGCTTTCGGTATCTTCGGTGTAGGACACGGCGGTCTTTCCCTCTGCTACGGCGTCTTCCACCGCGGTAGTACATTTGTCTGTATGTCCGGCTAACAGTTCCCGAGCGAGTTCGACAAAGGGCTTATTGACCGTATGTTCGGCACGAATGGTGTCGAGCTGCCGCCGCAGATCAGCAAAGAGCCGCTCCTGTTTTTTTGCGCAAGGACTTGCTCTATGGAAGGAATTTTCCCTTCCCGTAGTTCGCCTCGTGCATGGCGGCGCAGGTAGTCGATTCTGCGCCGCTCATTCGGGCGGATAAAGCTTACCGCCGTCCCTTTTGCCCCCGCCCGTCCGGTTCTGCCGATACGGTGCGTGTACGTGGGACCGTCATACGGAATAGAGTAGTTGACAACGTGCGTAATCCGCTTCGATGTCGATACCGCGGGCGGCGACATCGGTCGCCACAAGAATGCGGGTTTTCCCCGCCCGAAAAACGACTCAGGATTTTTTTCTCGCTGTCCCTGCGGAATGTCTCCATGCAGGCGGCGGCTTCGTAATGCCGCTCGTCAAGCTCTTTCGCAACTGCATCGGCGTCAACGCTTCGTTTGGCAAAAAGACCAGCCCGTAAAAGTTTTCGGCGGTGTCGATCAGGCGCACCAAGGCTTCGCTTTTATCTTCTTCCCGCACCATCCAAAAAACTGTTCGGTAAGCGGCAGCGGTTCTTCCGACGCCTCTTCTTCTACAATTTCATATTCGCCCATAAAGTCGGCAGCAATTTTCAGAATTTGCTTGGGCATCGTTGCCGAAAAACATCAGCACCCGCGAGTCGGGATTGGCTTTTTTTGAATATCGTTTCGATATCTTCGATAAAACCCATGTTCAGCATTTCATCAGCTTCATCCAAAAATAAAATATTCGATACTGTCCAAATTCAGCGAGCCGCGTTCCAAATGATCGATAACGCGACCGGGGGTTCCGACAACGATTTCGCATCCGCGCTTTAAGTTTCGTAATTGCTCGACAATCGACGCGCCGCCGTATACGGTGGTGATACGGGGATGGGTTCCTTTCGTAAACGATTCTATTTCCGAAGCGACTTGCAGCGCAAGTTCGCGAGTAAAGCACCAATACCAACGCACGCGGTTTTTCCCGCGGTTCCCTCAATTCCTGTACAAGCGGCAATCCGTATGCGGCGGTCTTACCGGTACCTGTTCTCGCCTTTGCAATAACATTCGCATCACCATTTAAGAGGCGCGGAATTGCCAACACTTGAATGGGCGTCGGCTCTTCAAACCCTTTTGCCGCTACTGCATTCAACACGGACTCATCGAGTCCCAAATCTTTAAAAAGATATATCCATAATCAGTGCAAGTATATCAGATACGGGGGATAAGTTCATAGCTGGTATACGAGAGAGATGATATTCCTGTATTAGAAGCGAGGAACCTAAATTTAGTTTTATACAGATGAAAGGACTTGTCAACCAGAACCGGTTTAAAGTTAGCGGGCTTGATGCCATATCGCTTTTTTTATGGTTGGTTGAAACTGCGTGCAGTTTTTTTGTTGCCGTACTGGCGCGTAGCTGACAAATTCTTTTCTCAACAACGAGGAGGCTTTGCTGTTTTTGTACGATGCGTAATAATCCATTGCGATGGTGTCTCCTTGGTAATAAATTTGGCTTAATCTATTTTGCCTAACCGATTCCGTTTAGGCAAGGGAGATACTCTTCCTTATCCACTTTTGAAAATATGCGAAGCCGTAGATGGCATCACTGTGGACAAATTAATTGGTAATGGGCATCGATAATAAGCGTTAGGGATTGGAAAGGGCAGCGCAGCTGTTCCGAAAAGGAATGAAGCGCCAGCGAAACCCCGCAAAAAGCCCGACGGTCGGTCAAACATTGACATTCGCGTCGATGTTTGACCGACCGGAACGCCCAAAATATAATTACCCAGTAAATATTACAACGTGCTAATTACACATTCCCCTGCCCGCATCGATAAACGGCGCACACAGCCACGTCAGCTCGTGTTTGTTTGCGGTAAGATGCACGATTTTTGAATGAGGAATTTCCGAAAAGCGGCGGATGGTATCAAAGTCAGGGGGCGCCTTGCATTTTGATTGTGCAGATAAATTTTGAACAAAAGTACCGCTTGACCGCCACCGTTCAATCCATTCCAGTAAACGGGGTGGATAACAGATAACATCGGAACACAGCCAATCCTGTTTACCGAGACTTTCGGGAGTTAATGTAAATGCGTCATGCTGCATAAAGGTAATCCGCGGTTCCTGCATCAAAAAAATCCGCCAGAGGGCTCCGGTCGATAGCGGTTATCGCTGCGCCAAGGTTGTTCAGCGCCCATGTCCAGCCGCCGGGACACGCCCCTGCATCAACACAATGGGAACCGCGCTGCGGTAATGCCCACCCAGCGGTATCGGCGAAAGCGCCTTTTCCGTGCGCGCTGCAGAAGCGGCTGGCATAGAAACGGCTTCCACAGAAACACCTTGAGTAGACAAAGAGTGTGTTTCGGTATTGCCGGTTTCAGAGCCGCGGCTTTCGGCGATGCAAGTTTCAGTGTAGTTGATTTCGGCAGCGGGGTTTCAGCGGCACGCGATTCCGCAGCGCATCGATAGTAAAAATCCAACAGCGATAAGGCTTCCCACAATTTAAGGTAGGCGCGACTTGGCGGATTTTGATGGTCTTCGGCAAAGCGAATAACGCCGAGCGGGAATGGCGACGATGTTTTCGCAGATGCAAGCAAGGTATGCTCATCTAGCAACGACCACACCCCCATACCAGCAAGCGGCACGGAATACGGAAATGCTTTTTTTCTTTTTTTGCTGATATACGGTAGTTTTTCCCTAATCAATTCCGCCCGCCTAAAACAGCTCAGCGGATAGTGCGCCCAATTTCGCTGAATACCCCGCAACAGCTCCGCAGCTTCTCCAATACTGCGAAAACGCACTACAAACGGCTCTTCCCAGCACAGCTGCTTCCAAAATACTTCCCTGCCGTATATTCTCACAGTACACAAGCTTACTTGATTGAACCGGTACATCGCTCAACTTAAAATCACTATGGGCATCGGAAGTGCAAGAAAAAGCGCCACATACGCCCGGACGAATTGTGAGCCTGCAAAGCTAATTCCTCATCCAAATGCGATTCAAAAACCTTTTACCGGTATCCATGCCTTACCGGCTAACTTACAAACAGAACCATAAGGTTTTGCAGCGGCAATTTTGCACAAATCAACAACCCCGACGCAAGCGTCGGAGTATGTTGTTCTCATATAGGTGGTTGCAGTCGGCTTTTAATACCCTTTGTTACGACGCAGAGCGTCGGGGTATTAAAGCCTCCGCACGAATCAATCATCATCATAATAGTCTTTTCTTTTGTATCGGCAAAAACAATAGGGCATAAATGAGATTAAATCAATAGTATGGTATAATAAGAATCCGAGGGGTAAGCAATGAACAGATATAAACAATGTATTATAAGCTTTTTACAAAATTTGATCATGTTCATCACGGTTGGACAAACTTACATTTCTATTATTATGATTATTCCATAACAGTAGATTTTTCGGCGATAATGAATTCATTTCCGAATTTTTTACAATGGATTAAGCGTGTTGAAAATTTAGAAATACATAAAAGTGCGTATGTGAATATCGATCAGGGAAGGATACTATAAAAGATTAACATGCAAAAACCAGTGAAACGTTGCTCAGTTTTACTATTCAATCCAATGACCGTTTTAGTTTTCAAAATTGAGGGAATCGATTCAAGATATTTTATATGTCAATTACTTAAAACGTTACATAATTACACTGTACAGTTTCCGAACGAGCCATGGACAGGAATCGAGCTTGATAAATTAATATATACTGAATGCGGCTCTCTAATAGAAAAAAATATAAAACGACCTGTAACGCCTGCCTAAAAACAATGCGAGCAATTTCAAAATTCAGTTTGTTTATATGATACATGAGCAAAACCATCAGTATGACGAGCCACTCCACCTCTATGGTAAAAATGATAGATCATAAAAACGCTCGGCAAAGCGAGCGTTTTTTTGCAAAACATAGCGTTATATTTACGCCTTAGCTTCGGCAGCTTTCTTGTTTTTCAACATTGCACGACCGACTTTCGAGATATTGACTTTCTTTCCGTCAATCTCCTGTTCATACAGGAGTTTAACACCGGTTTGACCGGTTACGGGGCAGGTTCCCCGCCCATGGTTGGGAACGCTTTTAATTCCCTTTCCGCGATGCGCTTTCGACATAGTTTAGCCCTCCGCTGCTTTTTGACTTTGCAGCGCTTTTTGTCTGCACGTCTTTCTTTGCGTCTGCCGACTTCTTTTGTACTCTTATCGAGCGTATAGTCAACCAGCTCTAAAATTGCAACCTGTGCGGCATCGCCCTCGCGTAACCCTAATTTAAGCATCGCGGGTATATCCGCCATTCCGATCCCTTCATACGCGGACCGATGTCGGTAAACAATTTATTCAATATTGCCTCATCCCAAATATAGGTTGCAGCCTGCCGACGATTATGTACTGAATCGACCTTAGCACGGGTAATAAGCTTTTCTGCGGTTCGCCGAATCTCCATCGCCTTTTTGTTTTGTCGTAGTAATCCGCTCGTACTTAAACAACGACGTAACCATGTTACGATGCAATGCGCGGCGATGTGCACTGGTACGTGAAAGCGGATTAAAGCCGTTTTTATGCTTCATCTGTTTCTTCCTTCTGTCTCGATAACTTGATCGAATTCTTTAAATGACTGTAATCAGTCATACCCAAACTCAAATTACGTTCCGCCAACTTTTCTTGTATTTCCTGCAAACTCTTCTTTCCGACATTTCGAGTTTTTCGAAATTTCATCCTCGGTCATCATTGTCAAATCGCGGATGGTTGAAACGTTTGCGTTTTTTTCAAACATTGGAAGCCCGCACGGAAAGGTCAAGCTCAGTTATCGGCGTGTCAAGCAACTGCTTTATCATTTCATCGCTTTCGTCGGATTCATCATCACTGAGCAACTCATTTTCGTTGAAGTTCACAAAAACGGTAAAATGCTCTTTTGCGATTTTTGCAGCTTCCGCTAAAGCGTCTTCGGGGCGGATAGTACCATCCGTCCATATTTCAAGCACCAGCTTATCATAATCGTTACGCTGCCCTACTCTGCACGGTTGAATTTCATAGCTGACTTTTCGCACCGGGCTAAAGATAGTATCCAACGAGATTGTTCCGACAACTTCAACATATTTTTTTCGTTCGTTTCCGCCGGTACATAGCCTCGACCGAAATTAACCTGAACCTCTAACTCAACATGGGCATCTTCCATCAGATCCATAATATGAAGATCACCGGATAAAATTTCAAGTTGCCCGGGTTTTTGCAAAAATCAGCAGCGCTAACGGAGCATGGTCCCTGAAAATCAAACAAAAAGACATCTTGTTCAATCTCATTCGGAAGTCGCAGCCTCATTTGCTTGAGGTTATTCAAAAACTTCCATTGTGTCTTCGGTTACGTTCGGAATTGCTTCAAACTCACTTGATATACCATGCGGAACATCATCAGCGCCGTAGAGGTAATTTTTACAGCGGAAATAGCATACCCTTGTATTGAAGACAACAAAACACGCCGCAGACAGTTGCCGATTGTTGTGCCGAATCCTGTTTCAAAGGGAGACGCCGTAAACTTACCATAGCTGTCATTTGAGACATCAGCTGCAAATTCCAGACCTTTTGGTTTTTTTGAATCCTTTCAAAAGATTTTTTACGAGCCATTTAAACTCCTTTTTATTAGATGCGGCGGGTCTTGCGGGGACGGCAACCGTTATGCGGAATAGGGGTTACGTCATTAATGGAGCGGACTTTTAGCCCCATAACGCCAAGTGTTCTAATTGCGGATTCGCGACCGACCCCGTACTTTCACAAATACGTGAACTTCCTGTAAGCCATACTGCTGAACGCGCTGTACAGCCGTTTCCGCGACTGTCTGCGCCGCAAAGGGGTTGATTTTTAGCGCCGTTAAATCCCAATCCACCGGAGGATGCCCAAGACAACGCATTACCCTTCAAATCGGTTATGGTAATAATGGTATTGTTAAAGGTTGCCTGAATATAGACATTTCCTCCATATACGCTTTTCTTTTCTTTTCGTTTTTGCGGTTGTAGCCACAGCTTATCCTCCAAAATTACTTCTTCTTACCTGCAACGGTCTTTTTTCTTACCTTTGCGAGTACGAGAATTGGTTCTTGTGCGTTGTCCGCGGACGGGCAAGCCTTTACGATGTCGTAAAACCGCGATAGCAACCGATATCCATCAAGCGTTTGATGTTCAGAGCGACTTCGGTTCGAAGCCGACCTTCAACCTTGTAATCCTGATCGATAACGGCACGGATGGCGGCAAGTTCATCCTGATTTAAATCATTGATCATCCGCATCGGATCAATTTTTTGACTTTTCGCAAAATTGCTTTTTGCAGATGAGTGAGATATTCCATAGATATACGTCAACGCGATATTAATACTGTTTATTGGGAGGTCGACCCCAGAAATACGAGCCATTCTTCAGTTTCCTCCATTAGCCTTGGCGCTGCTTGTGTTTTGGATTAGTACAGATAATCCGCACAATTCCATTGCGTTTAATAACCTTACATTTATCACAAATAGGCTTTACGCTGGTTCTTACTTTCATATTGTTTTTCTCCTTAACAAAAGAATAACCTTTCCCGAAATACTACAGATTCCAGTGATCTGAGTTTTCCTCGTTTTACCAACCCCTCGTGATGGTGCATTTTAAGCTGCGCTTCAATTTGACTCATCGTATCAAGATCAACGCCAACCAAGATGAGAAGCGAAGTACCACCCATCAGCATCGAAATCGACTGAGGGAAACCGAAAATGGTCTGTATTACAGTCGGCAAGACGGCAATCAGCGCCAGATACAAAGAACCGGGTAAAAATCAAACGATTTAAGATTCTTTGCAAGTATTCCTCAGTTTTTATCAGTTCTAATTCCGGGAATAGAGCCTCATTCTCCCTTATCTGCTTCCGCAATTTCCGTGGGGTTTAATGAAATCTGTGTATAAAAAAATATGCAAAAGAACACAATAAGGATCGAATAGAAGATATTATACCATACGCCATTTGGACGCAAAAACTGTGCGAGGCTGTTCAACCATCGGACATTCGGTCCTATCGTTGTCGCAATCGAAATCAGGAAAAGTCAAAAACGATGATGCAAAGATGATCGGAATAACACCCGACGGATTGATCTTAAACGGGATATAGGTATTTTGACCACCATACATTTTCCGTCCGACAACCCGCTTTTGCATAGTGTACCGGTATCTTCCGCTGTCCTTGCTGCTCATAAACAACCAGAACAATGATGCCGACAAACATAATCAACGCAATCACGACAAAGACGAGGTTCAACTCACCGAGCCGCACCAATCGGATCATCTGCGAAACGGCATGGGGTAACCTGACAATGATACCCGCAAAGATAATCATCGAAATACCGTTTCCGATACCGCGAGCCGTAATCTGCTCACCCAACCAAACCGTTATCATCGTACCCGTTGTTACGGTCAGCATTGAAACAAAGATGTACATAAACCGACTCTGAAGTACGATGGCGCCGGGTATCATATACGCATAAAAAAAGTTACCGCATACGATTGAATCAATGCGACAAATACGGTAAGGATACGCGTCCATACCTGTATCTTTTTTTCCGACCGCCGTCATCTTCCGCAATCTTTTCAAACTCGGAAATACGAACAACGCAAGCTGCATCAAAATTTGAGTTGAAATATACGGCATAACGCCCAGCATGAACACGGAAAAGTTGGAGAATGCCCCGCCGACAAAGAAGTCCATATAATCGACAAAAAGCATTGCCCCGTACCTGCGATTGAAATATGCCGATAACGTACGCGGATCAATACCGGGAATAGTAAGCACCGACCCGAGCCGGAACACTATCAAAATCCCTAATTGTAAACAGGATGCGATCGCGTAATTCTTTTTATCCGAAATACATTTACAAATGCATTGTTAGCCATGTATGAAGCCCGCCTGTTTAGCTGTTCTGTTTAACGACCGTACCGCCGGCTTTTTCAATCTTTGCCTGCGCCTGCGCGGAAACTTTATCGACATCAACAGTCAGCTTTTTTGTAAGCTCTCCGGAAGCGAGCACTTTCACCAAAGCCGTCTGCTTTTTTACCAGCCCCTTTGCTTTCAGCGTTTCTTTATTCACGGTTTCCCCATCGGAATACTTTTCGTCGATCATAAATAAATTTACAATCGAATAGCTTTCCTTAAAGGGATAGTTAGAAAAGCCTTTTTTCGCAACGCGGCGATACAATGGCATCTGACCGCCTTCAAAGCCGATATAGGTTTTACCGCCGGAGCGCGCATTCTGACCCTTGTTTCCCTTACCCGATGTCGTACCCCGACCGGATGAAGACCCACGACCAACAATGCGCTTTTTCTTATTAGCCCCTTTCGGCGCATTCAATATAAAATCAGACATTAATCAAGCTCCTCTGTTTCAACTAAGTGAGAAACCGCCCGTACCATACCCAAGATGGCGGGAGAAGCGGAGTGCTCAACTACGGAGTGTAATTTTCCAAGTCCCAAAGGAACGAACGGTTTGCACGAACCGGCTTTTTGCCCAATGGTACTTTTTAACTAACGTAATCCGAATTTTTCTTTGCCATAGTTTACCCCAGACATCCGTAATAGATTTTCCGCGGTTCTTAGCAATCGTTTTAGCATCCATTAATTCCGATGCAGCCTCGAAAGTCGCGCGCACCACATTTACTGCGGAGTTTGACCCCAAGGACTTTGAAAGAACATTCGCTGCTCCGGCTGCTTCCATAATCGCACGGATAGTACCGCCTGCGATAATTCCCGTACCTGAACGGGCAGGGCGAAGCAATACTGAAGAACCCTTGAACTTAGCCTGCACTTCATGCGGAATAGTACCGTTTTTCAACGGAATATAAACCATATTGGCTTTTGCCTTTTCAATACTCTTCTTAATAGCCTGACTTACATCATTTTGCCTTGCCGAAACTGTATCCTACGTGTCCATTCTGATCACCGACAACCGTTAAAGCGGAAAAGAGAAACGGCGTCCGCCCTTTACAACCTTTGCAGTCCGGTTTAACTAACCAGCTTTTTCTACCAGTTCCTTCTCGCGATGCGGAACTGTCTCTGTTAAAATCTTTCTGACGATCCATATCCGCTCCTAGAAATTTATTCCCGCTTTCCGGGCGCCGTCTGCAACTGCCTGTACCACACCGTGATACAGATAACCGTTTCGATCAAAAACAACCGCAGTAATATTCTTTTCCTTGAGGCGCCGACCGAGCTCTTCCCCAATTTTTGCACCTGATTCAATATTCGCGCTTCAACGGCTTAAAATCTTTCTCAAGCGTTGACACGGAAGCGATGGTAATGCTTGCATCATCATCGATCACCTGTACCGAAATATTCTTATTACTGCGGAACACAGTCATACGCGGTCGTTCAGCTGTTCCATAAATCCGTTTACGGATATGAACTTTACGCTTAAATCTCTTTCTATCTTTCTCGATTCGCTTTTTAAACATAGTACCTATCCTTATTTAACACCGGTCTTACCGACTTTGCGCTTAATGACTTCGGTTTCATAACGGATACCTTTGCCCTTGTAGGGTTCAGGTAATCTGAGTTTACGGATCTGCGCTGCAAATTCGCCGACTTTTTCCTTATCAATACCGGAGATAATAATTTTATTCCCTTGCGGTTCAACCTTTACCTCAATGCCGTCGGGGATCAATGCGATAAAATCGTTTGAATATCCCAAAGCCATTACCAGCAGCTTGCCTTGCACTTCGGCACGGTAACCGACTCCGTTTACAACCAAGGTTTTAGAAAAGCCCTGACTGACACCCACGACCATATTGTGAATCAAATTCCGATACAATCCGTGAAATGAGCGGGCTTCTTTGGTGTCGTCAACCCGCGATACAGAAACCTCGGAATTTTCAAACTTTACCTGTACCAGCGAATTATAGGTACGGGAGAGTTTCCCCTTAGGGACGCTTCAACGGTTAATGCACCGTCGGCAATATTGATCTTTACTCCGGCAGGAACAGCTACCGGAAGTTTTCCAATTCTTGACACACTCGCCTCCTACCAAACTTTGCAGATAAGCTCGCCGCCAACCTGCTTTTTCGCTTGCGTGTTTGCCGGTTATAACGCCCACCGAAGTTGAAAGGATAAAGAGTGCCGTACCCGTTATATACGCGGGGAAGCATCTTATATCCTGAATAAACGCGACGACCGAGGGGTAGAATACCTTTTTCAATACCATGGATAACGGGTAATTCATTATCATCGTATTTTAAGAACATCCGAATCGTACTTTCGCCGGCTTCGTTAAGTCTTTTAAAGTTCTTAATAAAACGCTTCCGGTTTTCAAAATCTTCACAATTTCAAGTTTTTAACTTTGAAGAAGGAACATCGACTTTCTCATGACCGGCTGCCGCTGCATTCCGAATCTTTGTAAGCATATCTGCGACTGGATCTGAAACGCTCATCTTTTTACCTCCTACCAACTTGATTTTGTAACGCCAGGTATCTCGACTTCACTTGCTAATTTACGAAAAACAAATACGGCACATCTGAAATTTCCTCATATACCCGCGCGGACGACCACATACTCTGCAGCGGTTGTACTGGCAGCTGGGATACTTCGGCGTACTGTTTGCCTTATTTATCATTGCTGTTGTTGCCATGAAAACCTCTCTTACTTTCTAAAGGGCATACCGAACTTCAAAAAGAAGCGCTCGTGCCTCTTTATCGGTTTTTGCCGTCGTTACGACGTTGATATTTAAGCCCGCAATCTTTTCAATTTTATCGAAGTCGATTTCAGGGAAAATAATCTGCTCCGTAACACCCTAATGAATAATTTCCTCTACCGTCAAACCCGTTCGGATTTACGCCGCGGAAATCCTTAACACGAGGCAGCGCAACGTTAATAAAACGATCAAAAATTCATACATTTTGGCGCCGCGCAATGTTACCATCGCTCTGATTTCATGCCCTTCACGAAGTTTCGAAGTTAGCGATACTTTTCTTTGCCTTTGTTTTTACCGCTTTTTGACCAGTAATAGTACCGAGATCGGTTACCGCAGCATCAAGCAATTTTTGTTGTCAATGCTTCGCCAACCCCCATACTGAGCACGATTTTAACAAGCTTCGGCACTTGCATAACCGTAGTATAGCCGAACTCTTTCGTAAGCTCAGGCGTTATTGTTTCGTATAGATTTTTCTTAAGCCGTGGCACATAATTGCTCATTATAATACTTCTCCACCCTTACGGCAAAAACGCACTTTTTATCGCCGTCCATCTTATATCCAATGCGAGATACGCCGCTTTTCTTACCGACTATCATGACATTTTGAAATATGTATCGGCATCTCGATTTCGGCAATTCCGCCCTGATCCTGCTGAGACCGCTTGCGCAATGCTTTTTCCCCCATATTGATGCCCTGAATAATCACTTGGTTCTTTTCAGGTAAAACACGCAATACGGCGCCGCGCTTTCCTTTCTCGCTGCCCGCAATCACTTCTACCGTATCGTTCTTACGGATCTTGATTTTTCCTTCCCATAAACACTCAATCTCCTTATAGAACTTCAGGCGCAAGCGATACGATTTTTCATAAAATCCATATCACGCAGTTCACGCGCAACAGGTCCGAAAAACACGCTTACCCTTAGGGTTCTTATTCGCATCGACCAACACACAAGCGTTATCGTCAAAGCGGATATATGTCCCGTCAGGACGGCGATATTCTTTAGAAACGCGAACGATAACCGCTTTTTCTACAGAACCCTTTTTAATTGTAGAGGTCAGGAGCGCATCGCTTTACCGCTACTACAATAATATCACCGATACCGGCATACCGACGATGTGAACCGCCGAGTACCTTAATACACTGTACAATTTTTGCACCCGAGTTATCGGCAACGTTTAATCTTGTTTCTACTTGAACCATAATATAGACGCTCCTTACTCGTTATTTTTGCACGCTCAATAATCTCCGCCAAACGCCAGCATTTTTTCTTTGCTGATCGGGCGGTTCTCTCATTCGCACCGTATCACCAATGTGAGCTGTATTCTGCTCGTCATGCGCCTTATACTTTTTGTATTCAGCACATACTTCTTATACAGCCGATGAAGTTTCTTGGTAGCAACCTGCACAACAATGGTTTTTATCCATTTTATCGCTGGTTACCAAGCCAACAAACTCGCGGTTCCCGGATTTCTTTTTTGCCGTTGTTTCTTCCACGGGCCTGCTCCTACTCTGCACTTACGCCGGTCAGCTCTTTCTGCCGGATAAATGTGTTCAGCGCTGCGATTTCGCGGCGCATAGACCGTTTCAACACAGGGTTTTCTACGTGTCCCACTACAAACTGAAACCTCAAATCCATATATTTTTGCTTAAGTTCGCTCCGCTTTGCCTGCAATTCGGCAAGGGATAAATCTTTATAGTTCGGCTTTTTCATTCGGAAAACTCCATCTTAGTTATCACGCGGCTGCTCGGCAAAGCGTGTCTTAAACGGAAGTTTGCTTCCTGCCAAACGCATTGCTTCTTCCGCGAGCGAGCGATCAATACCGGTAAGCTCAAACAGTACCGTTCCGGGTCGTACAACTGCCACCCAATATTCCGGAGCGCCCTTACCTTTACCCATGCGTGTTTCAGCCGGCTTTTTCGTATACGGCTTATCGGGAAATACGCGTATCCACAACTTACCGCCGCGTTTTACCTTTCTGTTTAAAGCAACACGAGCAGCTTCGAGCTGGCGATTAGTCAGCCAAAAGGGTTCAAGCGATACCAATGCAAAATCTCCAAAGTCGATATGATTACACCGTGTTGCGTTTCCCTTAACTCTACCGCGCTGAATCTTGCGGTATTTTACTCTCTTAGGACTTAAAGCCATCGCTTAATCCCTCCCCTGCTTCCGCACGCTCGCCGCGACCTTTATCCGACCGAGGAGCGCGTTCCTTGCGCTGTTTTTTAACAATAAACCGGCGTCATCTTTCTGGTCACTGCCGTACATCATACCGCTATAGAGCCAAACTTTTACACCGATTTTTTCCGTAGGTGGTATGCGCTTCTGCAAAACCGTAATCAATATCCGCACGGAGTGTGTGCAACAGTATCCGCCGCTCCTTCATTTCTTCGGTTCGGGACATTTCCGCACCACCGAGACGACCTGAAACGCGGATTTTAATTCCCTGAGCGCCAGCGCTTCATCGTGGAAAAAGCAACCTTGCTTTAAGGCTTTTTCTAAAAGAAGCGCGCCCCATCAACTGCCGGGCAACATTCTGGGCAACGAGAGAAGCATTCAGCTCAGCCCGCTTCACTTCTTTAATCTTAATCTGAACTTTTTATTCAACTCTTTTCTGAATAATAGCTCCAATCTTTTTCGATATTAGCGCCTTTCGTTCCGATGATCACACCCGGTAGTGCAGTATGAATAACAGTGTTACCCGCTGAGGATGGCGGATAATTTTCGATATCAGCGACATCCGCATTTTTGCACTCAGGCAGTGTCTGGAGCATTGCACGAATCTTTAAATCTTCATGCAACAAATCCGCGTATTCTCTCGGACTTGCATACCAGCGAGACGACCATGTTTTATTAATTCCAAGTCTTAGCCCGATAGGGTTTACTTTCTGTCCCATACTTACGCTCCCGCCTTTTTCGTCAACTATTACCGTAATGTGACACATTCGTTTTAATTGAACATCCGCACGTCCGCGTCCGCGGCACCATAAGCGCTTCAACCTCAGTACTTCATCAATACGGATTTCTTTGATATAGAGCATATCTTCATCCAATTTTTTATTACCGTTCAAAGCATTTGAGGCAGCCGACTTAACCGTTTGTGAAATCAGTGCAGCCCCTTTAGTGGGTATATGCTCTAAGATCGCCATTGCATCGGTATAAGACTTGCGTTTAATTACATTTGCAACCGGTCGAACTTTTTGTCGGAGAAGCAATAAAATACTTTATCGTAGCGCGGTAACCGTTCTTTGTAGTTGTTTCAGCCATTATATCCACCTACTTTTTTTGCCGCTTTCTTATCCGAGCCGCCATGCCCGCGGAAAATACGGGTAGGAGCAAACTCGCCAAGCTTGTGTCCAACAAATTCCTCTGTGATATACACAGGGATCCATGATTTACCGTTATATACCGAAATGGTGAAACCAACCATCTCAGGTATAATCGTGGAGCATCAGGGAGTAAGACTTAACCATCTTTTTCGTTTTTGATCCCCCGTCTTGCTCATTTTTCAACAACCTTTTTGTACAGGCTTTTTTTCTACAAAAAGGTACTTTTTAACAGATCTTGACATTCTCTACTCCCTACTTCCGCCGTGAAACAATAAACCGATCCGAAGTATTCTTCTTCTTACGGGTTTTATATCCCTTACAAGGCTGACCCCACGGAGTAACAGGATTGCGTCCCTTACCGCGTCCTTCACCACCACCAAGCGGGTGATCAACAGGGTTCATCGCCATACCGCGTACGGGAGGACGGATACCGCGCCAACGTGCACGCCCCGCCTTTCCTAAATTGATATTCATGTGATCGGCATTCCCAACTTCACCAGTGTTGCATAGCATTTTTTTATGCACCAAGCGAGTCTCACCCGAGGAAGACGCAATGTTACGTAATCACGCTTCTTTTTGCCGCAATCAGCGCCGCAGCGCCAGCGGAACGAGCCATTTGTCCGCCTTTGCCAAGTGTCAGCTCAACGTTATGTACGGTAAAACCGACCGGTATAGATTCAAGCGGCAATGCATTAGCGAGCTCAAGCGCAGCCATCGTTCCGCTCATAATCTTTTGCCCAACGCTTCAAGCCCTTGGGAGCAAGGATGTAGCGTTTTTCGCCGTCAGCATAAAAAGATCAATGCGATGTTTGCACTGCGGTTTTGGATCATATTCGATAGTGCGGACAGTCCCCGGAATACCGTACTTATTGCGCTTAAAATCAATTTCACGATACTTCCGCTTATGCCCACCACCCTGATGCCGAACGGAAATACGCCCATGGCTATCCCGCCCTGCATTGGATTTTTCCGGCTGTAAGGCTTTTTCAGGTTTCTGCGCAGTGATTTCATCACGCAGCAAGTCAATTCGACCGCGCATACCCGGTGTTATGAGGCTTTGTATAATTTAAGAGCCATTTCTCTTCCCGCTCAAAGCAGCGTTAAGTGCTTTTTACGCACGCTTCAAAAACTTTAATCGATTCACGCTCAGCAAGCGTCACAATAGCTTTTTTCCAGCTTGCAGTCTTACCTGCCCGATAGCGAACCCGACGCATTTTTTTCCGTCGACGTTTACAACAGCACAATTAAGCACTTTTACATTAAAAAGCTTCCGTACTGCTTCCTTAATCTGCACCTTTGTAGAGCGCGGATCTACCTTAAAAACATATTTACGCTGCTCACGCATCTCGTTCGATTTTTTTCCGTAAGCACAGGCGCTATAATAACATCAGTATATTGCATTACTCAGCCCCCTCAACCGCATAAAAGCTCGAAAGATTTTTTTGCAGCAGACTCAGAACCAACACTTTCCGCCCATCAAAAACAGATCGTGTGCGCGCAAACGGTTGTACGTCAAAAACGATAGCGTAGGAATATTTTTCCCCGCACGCTTGAGCATTGCGTCATCATCTTTCAACACAAGCACAGTACGCTCATCTTGAACAAACGCCTGCAATATCTTCACAAGATCTTTCGTCTTACCGGTTTCAACCGTAAAATCTTCTATAACAACAAGGCGATCTTCATCCTGAGCCTTCAAGCTCAAGATAGACTTCATCGCCAAGCGTTTCGCTTTTTAGGAATCGCATAACTATAATCACGCGGTTTCGGTACAAAAATCGTGCCACCACCAATTAAAAGCGGTGATTTTTTTATCACCACGACGAGCGCGCCCCGTACCGCTTCTGCTTATACGGCTTTGCATTGGAACCGTTTACTTCAGCACGACCTTTCGTGCAAGCCGTACCAACCCGCATATTTGCTAATTCATTTGTAATGGCATAGTAAATGACATCTTCATTAACAGGCAAGCCGAACACCGCATCGTTAAGTTCAGTGTCCGCAATTCCTTACCATCAATCGAATAGACGCTTCTTTTTCCATTCTCTTCTCCTGCCGTTATTTTTCCCGTTTTACAGCGGATTTAAGGAACACAACCGCATCCTTTTTACCGGGAACGGAACCACGCACCATAACGACGCCCAATTCAGGATCTATTTTTTTCAATCCTCAAATTCTGTACAGTTACTCGTTCGGCACCCATGTGACCGGGCATCTTCACGTTTTTTAAACGATCGCCCTGGACTCGTACACTGCCCTGTCGAACCGGGTTCACGGTGAAACTTTTGAACCATGAGAGGCGCGTCCACCGCCGAAACCATAGCGCTTTACAACACCCTGAAAAACCCTTTCCCTTTTTGACATTGCGGTGATATCAAGGTATCGAACAGATTCCAAAACTTCGACGCCGATTTTTCGCACCAACAGTAACTTCTTTATCGAAACCTCTAAAATTCTTTCAAAAGACGGACAGGGCGCAACACGCTTCTGCAAACTGATTTGCATACACCTTTGAAACACGCCCTTCTTTCAACTCACCTGCCCCCAGCACAACCGCTCCATACCCGAAGTGATCCGCATCTTTCACTGCAACCACCGTGTTCGGCACTACTTGCAAAAACGGTAACAGGTGTCAGCCGCCCCTCGTCATCAAACAACTGGGTCATGCCGATTTTTACCAATCAGACCAACCATAACTCACAACTCCTTGAAAACCCATCGCTTCTCCGGTACGCACATCCTGATTAAATGCCGTCTACCGTTCTTTTTATTGTTTAATTTCTACATCAACCCCTGCCAGCTCCAACGCCATTAAAGCATTCATCACTTCCGCAGAAGGCTCAATAATATCGATCAATCGTTTGTGCGTCCGCATTTCAAACTGCTCGCGCGACTTTTTTTATTTACGTGCGGCGACCGCAACACGGTAAATTTATTGATGCGTGTAGGAAGCGGAACCGGTACCTACTCTTCGCCCCAACCCTCTGTACAGCTTGTACAATCGCTTTAGAACTTTGATCAACCAACTCAACATCAAATCCGCGAAGTTTAACGCGAATCTTTTTCCTAGCCATATTTCCTCCGTATAAAAACAAGCGGTAGAACGCCATCATTCGACCGCCCCTGCTTTTATTACGCTAAAATCTCCGTAACCTGTCCGAGGCAATAGTCCGTACGCTTCACGTATAGCAAGCTTCAACCCCTTATCCATCAGCGATAGGATGGATCAACTCACCAATAACTTTGGTATTATCACCCGGCTTAACCATGTCAACACCATCCGGCAATGTGATGGTTCCGGTAATATCGGTCGTTCTGAAATAGAACTGAGGGCGATACCCTGTAAAGAACGGGCTATGACGACCACCTTCATCCTTGGAAAGAACGTAAATCTGCGCTTCAAATTTAGTGTGCGGCTGAATGGTACCCGGCTTAGCCAATACCTGACCTCTTTCAACCTCTTTCTTATCAACACCGCGAAGTAAGAGACCAACGTTATCGCCTGCCATACCCTGATCCAGCAGCTTGTTAAACATTTCAATACCAGTAACGACCGTTTTCTTCGTCGGCTTAATACCAACAATTTCAACTTCTTCGTTAAGATTAATAACACCGCGCTCGATACGTCCAGTTACAACAGTACCACGTCCAGAAATCGTAAAGATATCCTCAATCGGCATCAAGAAAGGCTTTGCATCATCGCGGACAGGATCAGCAAAATAGCTATCCATAGTCTGCAACAACTCTTCGATACAAGCGGTATCTTCAACAGAAGCGCCGTCAGCCAATGCCTTAAATGCAGAACCTTTGATAATCGGCGTATCACGAGGGAAGCCGTAAGACTCAAGTGTTTCACGAACTTCTTCTTCTACCAATTCGATAAGCTCAGGGTCATCAACGAGGTCAACCTTGTTAAGGAAAACAATAATAGAAGGAACACCAACCTGGCGAGCAAGCAGAATATGCTCTTTCGTCTGAGGCATAACCGAGTCCGGAGCAGAAACAACAAGAATCGCACCATCCATCTGAGCAACACCGGTGATCATGTTCTTAACATAGTCAGCGTGTCCGGGACAGTCAATGTGCGCATAGTGGCGCTTATCAGACTGATACTCCAAGTGACGGGTATTAATAGTAATACCACGAGCCTTTTCCTCCGGAGCATTATCAATCTCATCATATCTAAGAAGCTTATCACCGTACTTCTTTTGCACAATAAGTCGTGATCGCTGCCGAAAGAGTTGTCTTACCATGGTCAACGTGACCGATGGTACCAACATTCATGTGAACTTTTGTTCTCTCGAACTTTTCCTTTGCCATGTAAATCCTCCTAACAGACAATAGGCAACTAACAAAACCCCGCCCATCAAACAGCGAGACCATTTCCATATTGAAAATAAGAAAATGTTATAAACTGGATACCAAGCACAGAAAAAGCATAGAATGAGGACAATCAGACAGTAAAACACCGTTACAAAAAGACGTGTTGTGTAAGCCCGTCATAGCAATTCGACAAGCATTATTCGGATCCACCTGATCATCATCAGAATCCATTCCGATGACTGGTTTGGCATCCTACAGAGTAATAGGGCGCACCCCTTAACGCTTTACTAGCATTAACGCGGACACCTGCCTCAAAAAGGCTTTACGGCGCCGGAAAACTCTTAAAGAATACCGGACAAATGACTTTTAGCCATTTATCAATTGAACAGAACGACTATACTATTTTTGAATAATAAATGTCAAGTAATTAATTGTTGTTAGTTGGGAAAGCATGTCCGACTTTCAAAACAAAAGTATTGTTGCTACAAAAAGTGAACGTATCGATGATTGGAAATATACGGCATAAAACATTCCGACGCCGGACAAAATAGATATAACGGTTTTGGGTATGGGAAAAAAATCCGGTTTTAAACATTGTGCAAGTTGTGTACGCGGAGACCGGTCGAATCCATATTATCTCAGCTCGTTCTGCAACAGCGCAGGAAAGGAAAAATGTATTATGACAGACTTAGACGAATATATCACCAAATGTGAGGCTTATGCAGTTCCCGACAGTCAAATTAACACAACAGATATTCTGGAATTAACTGAAGAAGATTTTTGCGCGGGGACACTTTAAGTATTGGAAGCCGCTTAAAAAGTCGGTAACATTCCGTATCGATTTTGATAACTTATCGTGGCTGCAAAGTAAAGGTGCAAAAGGGTATCAAAAAAACGAATGAACGAGGTAATACGCTGGGCACGGCAAAACGGGTGCCCGTTAGAGTGAGCTTCAACTATCTCGCCCGATAATATTATCGCTCCTAAATCTTGTACTCACCACAACTCTAAACAACTGCGCGGCAAAACGGTTAACGCAAGCCGCAGCCGCATTGGTATCGGCAATAGGAGCGGGATGTTCAAAGTGGGAATAGACAGTGCCGTCTTGCCCGATAAGGCTGAGCCGGACGCCGTTTTCGGTACATACCGCCGCGATGGAAAAACGGCGCGTGTGCGGAAACGGTAAATAAGGATTTGTTGAACGCGGCAGCGAGGCGTTTTTCGGTTTTGCTTTCTATGCCGTTCATCTGAACCGGTGCAGGTCAGCGTAATCGGCAGTCGTATCCAATGCTCAGGAAAGCAGGCTGGATTGCTTTGCAGCAGCGTGTGATAGAGCGTTGTTTTTAGTTCAAGGTTTTTCGTACAGCTTATCAGCGCCGCCGCAGCTTGTTCCCGCAGCTCTTTTTCCCATACGGGGTCAAGGGTATCTAACGCTTCCCGCAGCAGGCGTTCATCGCGGAGAAGTATCCCTTTTTCGGCAATGTACGATGGGCGCGCCTGCGGAATAACCGAAGTTTCCAGCGCTTCCGCACGGTGTAAATACCGCCGCGCTTTTAAAACGGCGCCGATTGAAACGCTCGATAATAAAAGCTATTTCTGTACAGCTCATGCGTATTAGCGTCCCTTTCCGCGATGGTATATTCCTTTGCCAATGTAAGATTATGGATACTGAACGCCGCTCGATAATATCGCATCAATGCAGAATACTGTGTAAGATTTTTTTAGAGCGGACAAAAATCCTTAGCGCTTTCAGGTACCCGCATCTTTTCAGTACGCATATTTTCGTATAACGTCCGATATAAACCATACAGTTCAGTATAGAACTGCGCGGTACTCATACCGAAGTTCGCAATCCACGAAGAGTCAGTTACACGCTCGATTTGTGTAATATAACGCTCCGCTTGTTCCCAATGCCCCATCCGCAGATAAATTTTTTGCCAGATTGATGAGCGGTAGCGGCGTAGGATTATCTTTTGTCGATTGCATATAATAAGCAATCGCGCGGTCAAGTATTTTTCCGCTCTTCAAGTTCGCCAAGAATCAAATATCCCGAAGCACGCGAAAAATAACCAGAAGCATTGCGTGCATCTTCTTCAGCTTGATCAAAATGATAGAATTCTGTTTCCAAAATCGCCTTGTTGTAGGAATACACCGAGGTACGAATAAAAGCGAATCATTTTGCAGTGCGAGTTCAATTCCCTTTTTGATAATAGAGCGCTGCATTCCGATAGTCGAAGAGTTCACCGTACAGATTGCCGAGCTCGTTTGCAATACAGCCGTCATCCCCATAATTGCTGCGGGCGTCGAGCATCGCCTTAATGCCCTCATCAGTTCGGTGCGTTTTCAAAACAGAGCCACCCATACGTTGACCATCCGAAAATATCGGTAGGATTATATGAAAGATATTCGTGCAGCAGCCCGCGCGCTTCTTCTTCTTTATTCAACGCCGCTGCTGCACTCGCTGCGCCGTACAGGAGTTTGATGTTATACCGATTGATACGCAAGCCTTCGATGAAGCGGCGATATGCCGGTTCATAGAGTCCGTGGTTAAAATACATATCGCCGAGCTTGAGCTGGAAAAGCTCATTTGTCGGGTAGTGTGCGATGCCTTCTTCGAGCAGTGCAGCAGCGGTATCCCAGTTTTCCGCTTGCAGCGCCCTATCCGCTTGTTGCAGCAACTCATCAGCATCCGATGAACCCGATGCAAAACCAAGGGATAATGGCAAGAGAAACAAAACGAGCACGAACAGCAGCCCATTCCGCGGTGTATGTCCATTGCTACGTAGATCACTGAGCTGATCGAAATACTTTCATGTGCCGTTCCTCCGGCTGCGTTTCCACGTGTTTTTGCCGAGCTGTTTCTCTGCGCGATAGAGCTGCGTAGCGGCTGCAACATCTTTATCAGTGCAGAATGGCGCGAACTTTGCTTTTTGGGTGAGTGCGTAAAAAGGATTTGCTCGGATACGGATGCAGTCGTTTCAACGTGAGGATGATTTTTCCGGTTATTTCGAGAAAATCTGATAACGAGATAGGGATAGGCTCGGAACGCACCGTACAAAAGCATCAGCACCAGCGCAGCGCTGCAAAGCAGTATCAACGGTGCATTCTAACAAACTGCGAAAAACGCTGAGCGACCGTTTGCGCTTCCACTGCCGAAAACGTTCCTCCCTGCCGAGTACGGAGCGCCGAGCGGTTTAAGAGGATTTCGTCAAGGAGCTGCGTAAATTGATCGCCGCCTGCCTGAAAAAGAAAAAAATCGAGACGCTTCACCGTCTGCGAGCTGTTCGGTGGTGGGGTCGAGGTCTACCCAGCCGAGATATGGGAAAAAGACTTCCACCCACGCATGCGCCATATTCGCCCGTACTGGATAATAATTGAGGATGCCTGATTCAGGCTGTAGAAAAAAACCGGCGGCAAGCCGCGCAGGGATGCCGAGGCTGCGGAGCATGAGGCAGTACGCAAAGGCGAAGTACGAGCAATAGCCCTTTTTCGATTCCGTTACAAAATAGCGCAGCTGATCGCCGTCAGGAGCCTGCCCGGGTCGGAGTGAATAGCGGTACTCGCCTTCGCGGAAATAATCGAGCAAGGCGTAGACCTTATCATAGTAGAGCGCAAAGGGAGCGGTAACCGATTCTGCAATGGGAAAGAGCAGCTCCTTTGTGCCGGAATCTACAGACGTATAAAACTGCAACGCTTCCGCCGACAGCCCCTCTTCCGGATTCCCGGACGGCGATTTCGCCGTAATCAGATCGAGCGGCACCCCATGCAGCACCTCGCTTTCTACCTTGTAAGCGCCCTTAAAACTCACCGTGTCCCACACCGTATACGGCGTTACCGATAGGGGATAATCGAGCGCAACAAGGGAGTCGGGATCGAGGTTGACGGTAAATATTTCCTGACTGACCCGCTCACGGCACAGGAAAGACTGATAAGGAAGCTGTTCAGGGTGTGGAGCGATACGCAGCGGCTGTTGCGGTTCGCCGGGTGCCGACTTTTCGTAAAACCCTTTTTGCGGACTCCAGCCGGACAGGTACATACGACGGAACAAGTGAGCATCATAGTCTTGATCGATATGCACCACCATCACCAGATTGGTGTTCATCTTTACCTCATCCTGTAGCTGCAAAAACTGAGAAAAATCAAACTCGAAGAGTTTTTTTGTTCGAGCAGACCGCCATTATTGCCGACGGAGCCTTTATTAAAGGTTTTTGATAAAGAGGATGACTAGGAGTGCGCTTAATCCGATAAAGATGAACACTAAACACTGCAAACTGTCTCCGTTTTTAAAAATGAGCTTGAGAGCACAGCAATCTGAAGCATCATAAAAAAACACCGGCAAAAGCCAGCTGCAAGGAGCGGATGGGAAAATGCCGTAAGGCGATAGTGTTGTTGCGGAAAAAAATAACAAGGAGAACACGAGCATCGCAGCGAGCGGTTCATAACGTCGCCATCGTTCAGTAAAAACGAAGAGCGCTGTTGTGGTAATGCTGATAAAAGCGGTAAGCGCCAGTAAGCCATATATCAGTTTGAGGCGCAAAAAAAGCGTATCCGCAATGAGCTGCGGTATCAGCGCAAGCAATCCGAGCATACACGCAGGGAGCAGCAGCGCGGCGGAAAAAGCCGATGATCACTGCCGCTTCCGCACGAATTCCCTTTCTGTGCAGAAAGTGAGTGTCGCCGTGCAGCAAAGCCCCCATATCGGCAGCGCCGCTATGAGGCAGAATACCGGCAAGATAGCGGTGCGGTACCGAAAGAGCAGCAAAAAGTGAACACAGCCGCAGCACGGCGGCAGGTTTAGAGTAGTTCTGCATGGCAATTTCCTGCGGTAAAGATACGGAGTTCCTGCTCGGCAGCTTCCTGCACCTTTCGGTAAAAAGCATCCTGCCGTGCGGAAGCGGCGGAAGCGTACAGCAGCCGGTGTAGGTACCCCCTGCTGAGAACACGATGCAGAAGCTCATCGGGCTGCATACGGTCTTCCGCTACAGGCGGCGCAACGAGGCAAAAAAACGTTTCAACGCCGCTCCGGCTGTAAGCGGTGATTTTTCGGTAAGCGGCAGTATTTTGGTAAGCTGCGATGTGTTCTCCTCCGACGGTTATGCGCTTCTTTACGCAGTGAACGCAACAACGCACCGGCGAGTATCGCGAGAAACGTCTCGGCTCGGCATATATCCAGTCGGCATATAACAGTATAACAGCCCCTCGCCGTCTGGGACTGCCTTTAAAGATTTCCGCCGCAGGGGGATGGCTTTTTGGAGATGCGCGGAGCACCGGTATAGTAAGCAGCTTTTGTATCTGTGCGGCGGCTGCGCTCCCTTCTTCTGTTATCTCGTACCGCTGCAAGGATTGTTGTGAATCATCAGCGTGATAATCATATAAATGATAATCATATAATAGAAGCGCGCACTGAATCCCCTCATTGAGTAGCTCTATAATCACGCCGGAAAGGCGGTAGATAAAAGGCGTCAAACACGGAGGAGGTCAAAAGCCCGCTCTTTTTCGCGCACACCGGCTCTTCGATATATATCGTTAATCGTTTAACCGGCGGCGGTTCAAACGCGCCGAGCTTTATGGAAAGCGTATTGGTGTGTGCATAGAGCTTCCAGTGAATTTTTTTCGCGGATCGTCGCCGGGGAAATATGGGCGGGATTCATAGAGCTCATGGGTGCGCTCTTGCGAGGGAGATCGTTTACGGCGCGGGAGCGGAGGTTTGAAATACCGCTCTTTCCGGCGGAAGCGCTGGCTGCACTACAGTGTAAGGTACGGACAAACAAGGAGGCTGTATGTATGCCGCGGCGAAAAAAACCGGCAAAGTCCCGAATCGTGAGGTACTGCCGCTTATAAAAGTATCTGCCACGGGTGAGATTGTGCGGATAATATTCTGTCCGTTTCCTCTGCAAGGGGATGTAAAGGGTTACGGCAGCTTCTGCGGTGGACTCAGGCGAGCGCGAAACCTCACGTGAAAACTCAATGGTATAAAACGCGGCGGTTCCGGGGACACAGGGAGGAAAGGACTGTGCAGGTTCAGCTTGAGCTTTTTTTGAACGTGCAGGAGTAATCGTAAAGCCGCCGCCGTCTGAGGCAAAGCGCAGGTTCATCCGCTTTCCAACACAGGGCAGTAACCGCGGTAGCTGCGACGGCAAAAGCCGGTATAGAGCGTGAGTAATCCGCCGCATACCGCACTTAAAAGCTCCCCACGCAGCAAGCCGCTTATTAAAAAGCAGCACGCCCATCACGGTATATACCGCTCCGTGCCTCGTAATCCGTATCCGCATCATACCTTATTGCGCCCCGGCTGGTTTTTGTCCAATCCGTTTGTTTGTCGGCAGTGCGGATAACCGCTTCGGTAATACTGCTGATGAGTTCGGAAGCTGCGCCGTCGCCCGTTTTTATTAGACAACGGTGCGCAAGTACGAGCGGCGCAAGGGTACGGATATCCTCATCCTCCACCCAATGCCGACCGTTAACAAGGGCAAAGGTACGGGCGAGGCGCAGTAAATGTAAACCGGCGCGGGGAGATGTGCCAAGCTTAAATGCGGGATGAGCGCGAGTCTCTTTTCCGATGCGAGCGATTATCTTTTTCGAGTACAGGATGCACAAACACCTGCCGCTGTTCTTCCCGCGAGGCTGCGATATCCTGTATGGAAACAACCGGCGTAACCGGCGCAAGCCCTGCCGCAGGGTGCGTTTGTTCATGCAGCAATTGGGTTTCCGCTTCTTCATCGGGATAGCCGATCGACAGGCATATACTGAACCGGTCAAGCTGCGCGGCGGGAAGCGGATAGGTACCTAAACTTTCCACCGGATTTTGCGTAGCCGCCGTAAAAAAGTAAGGGCTTAACGGACGGGTGACCGTACCGGCGGTTACCTGCCGCTCGATATCGCTTCCAGCAAGGCGGACTGTACGCTTCGGCGGGGTGCGGTTCAGTTCATCCGCAAGCAGAATATCTGCGAACACTGGGCTTCCATAAATTCAAAGGTATTTAGTCCTGCATGAAAGACTTCCACACCGGTGATGTCGTAGGGCAAAAGGTCGGGGGTGCATTGGATACGCCTAAACCGCGCCGGCTGTCCATCTTTTTCGATGAGAGAGGCAAATGTTTTGACCAGTGTGGTTTTCCCGACGCCCGGCACATCCTCTAACAGAACATGCCCGCCAGCCAGATATGCGGTGATAAAAAGGCGGAGGATATCCTTCTTTCCTTTTCATTACTTTTTCCAGTGCGGAAAGAAGCCGTTCCGCCGTTTTTCGGTATTCATAGCGCAGATTATAACATAGTATGCGGAACGCCTCAACTTTATAAAAAGAGATACTGTCCTATCCTATTAGTGGTGATGTTCCCCATGATGATTGCATTGAGCATTCGGATCATCCTGTAATGCGTCTGCTAAAAAGCTGCGACAGCTTCATCCGGGGATCGGTAATTTCCCGCCAGCTGATGAATTCCGGCGTTGTTCAGCGCATCAGTCGCACCCTGTCCGCGGTTTCCTAAGATGAGGGTTTTCAATGCCAAGGCTTTTTAAGATAGGTTGCCAAATCGTGATGACCGAAACCGCCGTTATCGATTACTTCAGTTTTCGTTACTTTTTCCGGATTCAATGTGTAAACCTTAAAATGCTCTGTTTTTCCAAAATGCTGGAAAATTGAATTCGTTAAAATATCATACGTCACTGCGATTTTTCATATTGATTGAGTATATCATAATTAGTGAGGGCTGTCTAAAGGTCCTTAAAAATGCAACAGTTGAACAAAATATCAATTTTTGAAACTGTTGCATTGATACGCGGAACGCGCATACGTCAATCAGCGATGTTTGCCGAATGGCAAACTCGCAGTGTTTTTCAGCCGCGCTATTTTGGCGGCTGAAAATAAACGCTGAGTATAACGGCTCAATATAATCTAAATCTAAGAGCGGCACTCATTGCAAATTATCCATTAGCCACTTTCCAGTCTTTTTATCGTTCTCGTCTTTTTCATCAAAGGAACTTCCAATCAGCACAATTTTCTTTTCCGTCAGCCATGTACTTTGCGGCATAATCTTTCTCTTTTTATTTGCGCGATTGCATCTTCCGCCGTACCGTTACCGCTGAGCTTAAACTCGAAGAGGTAAATGCTATCGACCGTGTATACCACGCAATCGGCACGTCTGTCAAAACTATACATCCGTGTATAGTTTTGACTACAATTCGGCGGAGCCGAAACATCGCTGCTGCGTGGAACCACCGCCATCCGTGGCGGTACTGTAGCAATATACCTCTGTCTGTACAAACTGCCCCCATCAGCGCAAAGACCAAATACACTGCCGTTTGATAGTTTTGTTCCCTCAGTTTCAGCTTTTCTTTCGGAAAATCATCATACGGTATACCAGCGATAATCGACTGCATCCGCTCCATAAAGCTATTCACATCACCCTTGCGGATGTCTTGTACAAACCGTCCAACCCATACCCCTGTTTGACCAGAAGGGACGTCAGAATATGCGGGTAAAAGATTATGTAAAAACCATAGCGAACCTCATCGTTCGGGAAGCCCAGCTGATACAGCCTTAGTCAGCTTATATATTTCTTTATCGTTAAAGTACCCTGCTTGAAATAGAATCGGCAGGGGTATCTTGCGCTATTGCCCGATACGTTTGCAGCCCCTCTTCATCAAGTTGCACATTGCCGTCCAAGTCAGGGAATATAATAATGCGCTTCTTTTTAAGAAGTTGACCAAAAAAAGTCGGTGTCCCCGTGCTAAACCAATAGCTTTTTGAGCTCTTTATCGTCAAAGGCGTTGAGAAGACTATAAGGATTATACATTCCCTCCCCTGCAGGATGGAACAGGTAGCCGTCGTACCACTGTTTTAAGGCAGCAAGCGTCTGCGGATAGTTAAGCGTTTGCTTTTCCGCAAGCGCTTTTATTTCAGGTTGAAAATTTGCTTCAAGCTCTTTTTGACTAATGCCACAAATACCGGCGTAGGTTTCGTGAGGCTGATATCTTTGAGATTATTCAAATCGCTGAAAATGCTGATTTTGCTAAACTTTGTTACTCCGGTTAAAAAGGCAAACCGGATATATTCATCACAGGTTTTTATCACCGAATAAAATGCTTTAAGCGTATTGCGATAGTGTTCGTTCAGTGCTTCATTAACTCCCATAGTCTGGAGCAAGGGCTTATCGTATTCGTCTACCAGAATGACTACCTGCTTGCCGGTTTGCTTAAAAAGAGCTGCGATAAGCAATCTAAACCGATCTTCCGGTGCTTCTGCTGTTTTTAGATACCGCATACTGGGCTTCCCATTCATTTAGATGAAGATTTAGAATATCTACAAGAGCCTGCTCATCTATATAATTTTTGTATTAAAAATCCAGATACAGCACCGGATATTCTTGCCACGCCTCTCTGCGCTTCTTGTGCCGCTTGCTCCTCTTCCGCTTTTTTCAAGATACAAGTCTTTGAACAGCTCTTTTTGCCCGCGGAAATATGCTGCCAAGGTTGAAAGAAAAAGACTTTTTCCCAAACCGCCGCGGACGGCTGAGAAAATAAGGACTCGACACTTGAACGAGCTGCCAAAGAAATGAGGTTTTATCAATATATAGATAGCCATCTCTGCGGAGTTTTTCAAAACTCTGTACGCCGAGCGGCGGTTGCGGGGAGTGTTCATAGCAATACTAGTATAGCAGGATTCAATGCTTTCTGCAATTTAACCGCATCAAAGGCGGCTATTCGTTTGCCAAATAAGAGGAACCCAGTTGTTTTTAAGCAGGTAAAAAGTACGAAGAAAGAGAGCAGCGGCGGGAAAATGAAGAACATCATAGGGATGTAAAAGAGGCGGTGGTTTTACATACCCATTACTCCGCACGAATAAAAATATGCTACAATCGTGTTATAATATGTCAACTCTTTTCTCATTCTAACGCTAATAGTTATGATGGGCATCTTCTATCAATATTCTTAAATTTTTATAGATGCCCAAAGTGAGGTTTTCAATGAAAAAGATTATATTTGTAGATATTCCTATGAAAAATGAATGACACTACAGATACCCAATGTTATGCAGGAACAGGAAATGCCGACTGCCGCTATACCGGTAAGGTGGTGTTTTCCTATCAATGCCGTGCTTGCGGAAAAAAATTGCAGAAAGGAGATCAGGTAAAAGCGGTACTCCTTACAGCCATTACCGGCAAAGATCATTCAATAGAAAAATGCCGAACTTTTTCAGCAGGAACTGAATTCGATTAATGCAGCTATCGGTGCGCATATTGAATATGAGCGGCTCGCAACGAATTTTGTTGAATCAAAAAGCAAACCATGAAGCACGGCTCCGTAAAATGCTGCCGTTTATAGAAGAAGGCGCTGAACTCTATGCAGATATTACATTCGGACAAAAACAATCCCCATGGCTTTAATGTGTGCCTTTCATTTTGCGGAAAAAGTTTTTGATGCAGATGTAAAAATCATATACGGCAAAGTTGAGTTTATCAAAGCATGCCGACGGAATAACCTATCCTGAAAATCCTGAACTGTATGATGTTACGCCGCTCTATTATTTAAATAATCTCATGGGGACAATGGAAGCTCCAAACGGAACGGAAGCATTAAAAAGCCTTGGATGCTTTTTGCACTGTAAATAAAATGACCGGAGAGAATGATGGACAAAAAGCAGCAGGAAGCAAAGATTATCAGGATTGCAGCGGAACTGTTTCCGTTTGTTCAACAGCAGAATACCGTCTGTGCGGAGTTTCTCACCTTGCGGGCTAAGCTGACAGATGCCGTATGGCGTTGGGCTTTATTGACATTCAATCCGGAAAAATTGAAAATGCCGCGATTGAAATAATGGATATGTATAAACCGCAGTGTGCTCAGCTATGGAAGGAACTGCCGAACACTATATTAACTATCTTGCACGCTCTTTAGAAACAAGAAATAAACCGCGCAAATATAAAATTGCATACTTTTTCACTCAGAGTGCATTCCGCTGCCGGGGAACAAACGGCGAAAATGGAATCGGCTGTGCGCCGCTGCTGCACACTATGGGAAAGATATAGAACGAGCTGAAACACAAGCATGGCTTGCAAAGCGAACCGGTTATCCGGTGAATGAAATAGCCGAGCTGGTACAATGGCAGTTACAGACAGCTGTACAATCGGAACATATCGCTTCCGAAAACAGCAATGAATACTCTCTGTTTGATTCTGCGGCACTATGCATCCAAAACAGTTACAAAACAGTCGATTCCTGTTTAATAGAACAAGACTACATTGAGCACTGCCTCCAGCTCAGTGATGCTGCATTTGCCGCATCGCAAGACCGCACAAAGCCGTATCTTTCCGCATTGCTGACCCATCGTGTGTTATGCGAACTGGATGCGGCAAAAAGTAGACAGTACCGTAATAGCTGTAGTCTTGCGCAATACACGCTTTTCAGATACGAAACACGGACGCACGCTCATTCGGCTGTTTTTTGAAGCGAAAAGCTTCCCCACTAGAAGATATTGCCGCACAGTTCGGCAAAGATAAAACCGATGCAAGCAGAACGATACATAAATTTTTTTACAGAAAGTACGGCAAAAGGTATCAATTTTTGATATAATGGACTATATAAAAATATGATGAAAATTTGCCAATATTATAAAATTTCATTATATTAAGTAGATGCAAAATTGAGGAGTATGCATGGAGCGTTGTGATAGGATTGATAAGCATAAACCTTTTAATATACTTTCCATAGACGGAGGAGGCATTTTAGGCTTATATTCTGCTGAGCTATTAACTCTCATTGAAAAAGAACTATTTTAAAAACAGTTCAACATTTTCTAGTAAATTTAATTTGATAGCAGGTACTTCAACCGGCGGTATTATCGCATTAGCACTTGCATTAGGGTGTTTTTCCAGCTCAAATCTCTGAACTTTATAAACTGCATGGAGAAAAATATTTCATAAATCTTATTTTTAACTATCTTTTTAAAAGTGGATATTCACAAATAGATACTCTTCTCTTTCGTTACAAAAATGCTCTTATCAGAATTTTTCGGTGATAAAACAGTCAAGGACTGTAAAACAAATATTTGCATTCCCGCAATTGATGTATCTAACTGTCAGCCCATTATTTTTCAGATCAAATCATAACGGAAATTTGACACGGGACATTGATGTAAAATTAACAGATATTGCTCTTGCAACGTCTGCAGCACCTACCTATTTCCCATTGCATAGTTTCGGCTATTATCGAGGCTTGGCTGATGGCGGTTTATGGCAAAATAATCCTGCTCTCTTTGCGATAATAGAAGCGTGTACTTATTTTGTAGGCGAGGAAAAAGAGTATGATAGTATAAATATACTTTCGATTGGAAACCCTCTATCTGCAATCAAAAGAAACCGTTTCGGTAGAAACAAGAAAAATCAGGTTTAATAAAATGGGCATCAAAAATGGTGACCATGCCGATGAAAATATCTTCTTTTGGCGTACATAATATTATCAATTTTCTTTCGAGAAATGAAGCTCTTTCAATTCATAAATATTTACGGATTGAAAGTCAAAATTTACCGGATAAACCGGAATGTAAAAATTATCTTTAGATTCTGCTAATCCAAAAACGTACAAATTGTTATCGGAATTAAGTTTTTAATGATTTCACCAAAAATAAAGCCGATATAATTAAATTTTTTTAAGGAGTAGTGTATGGCAAATTTGCATCAAGCATTTATTGATTTTAATGAAAAGATAAAAACCAACTGAAGCTAAAAAGATCGATATTCGGCAAAGGCGTGATGTTGTCCGTGATAAAATACGATCTTTTTAAAAGATACATTGAAATACAACCAACCTAAATTTCAATCACAGGGTTCCTTTACCATAAATACCGCCTTAAATCCGATTAATGGAAATAAGTTGATATTGATGACGGAATCTATTTACAGCGTATTTCACAAGATGAAAATGAATGGCTTCTCCTAGAAAGTGCATAAGTTCATTATTAAGGCTCTCGAGGGATCATACAAAAGATGGGTGTAAAAAGTAAAACCTCCTGTGTAAGACTTACTTATGCAAATGACTTTCACATAGACTTTCCTATTTATATTATGAAAAATGGACGTACAAGGTTAGCTAATACAAAAACCAATACATGGATTAAAAAGCGATTCAAAAAGATTTTAAAAGATTGGTTTTATAATAATAGGAAAAAAATGAACAAACAAACCGTATCATAAGGTACCTAAAAGCATGGAGAGATTTTACTAAAACAGATTTTACTAGCATAGAATTAACAATATTAGTTGTAAATAATTTTTTTACGGTGATGATCGTGATGATGCGGCATTGTATCAAACATTGATGTGTGACATTTCTTAATACAAACCGAGGAATAAAAGAAACCTGTTTCCCCATACGAAGATTTATGGGAGATTATTCTGAATCAAAAGAAAAATACTTTAATACAAAAACTTTCTGATCTTATGAATGATATAGCAACAGCAATCAATAACCAATCCGATAATCGAGCATCAATTATCATGCAGGAACAGTTTGGAGATATGTTCCCTAAGCTGAATGACAAAACTACCACTCCTATTACTATTAAAGAATTTAGTATAGGCGCAAAACCGTGGCAATTATAGACGAAAGTATTGATTTTATACATCAGGCATTTCCTGAAGTTGCCATACGGCAAGAAGCCTCATCTATAATTTTTGAAGGACGTTTCATTTTACGCGGTAGATATAAAGACTTTATTATAGAAGCCGCTCCGCGATTAAAGCTGGTGATGGATACTAATTATCCGCATATATTACCGGAAGTTTTTGATATTGATAATGCTGTTTCCTATGATCACAAATTTCAAGATAAATCGCTCTGTCTTGCAACTCCCATAGATATTAGACTTAGATTATTATCTTCAAAAATATTTCTGATTACATTGAGGGGCTTTTTAATTCCCTATTTTTATTTCTTATAAATATTGGGAACAATCCGGTCAAAAATTGATATTTATGGAGACCGTAGCCACGGTAAAAAGGCATTATTGAATCTCTCGCTGATTTTTTAATCTTGAGTGTAATGATGAAATTACAATACATTTATTGTTTTCATGGGCTGCTAAGATAAACAAATTTAGAAGATTGGTTCCCAAAAGAAAATCAAGATAATTTTATAAAAGAAATACAGTAGTCAAATCTCAAAATTACGGAAATTAGAAATTTTTGAATTGAGGAAATATTTTAAATACATAGAAATGTCAACTGTGTGATGAAATGTACTATTATTATACATATAACATAAGAATAAGGAGTTTAGTATGAGTTATACAAAAGAAGAAGTGATTGAAAAAGATCAACAAATCATTTTTCTGAATTAAAAAGGAAAAAGAGGTGAAAGTGATCTTTTGATAAACCGTCTTATTGAAAAATGCCGGATTCAAAGCTGAAGAAAAAAATCTGAAATACTGGAATTATTTGGCGTAAATAAATATGCAGACGTTCTTCAAACTCTTGACCAATATAGAGTATATATTCCTGATGGGAAAAAAAGATAAGGCAGTTAGAAAAAGGCAATCGGAAGAACAGATGTGCAATACCATAATTAAGGAACCTCAAATGCCAGAAACCACAAAAGCATCACGATAGGATAGCCGCACTTAAAAGATGCGCTCAGCAAAGGTCTATGCGAAAAAGACGAAGCGCTGCGCCTTGCACTTTTAGCAGCAATTGCAGGGGAAAGTATTTTCTTTTTGGGTGCTCCCGGGTGTGCCAAGAGTATGGTTGCACGGCGTATTGCCAAGAGCATTTCAGAACAGACGGCGATGGAAGTGTTCAGTATTTTTGAAACACTCTTAAATCAATTTTCTACACCGGAAGATGTGTTCGGCAATATTTCGCTCAAAGCCTTGAACGGCGAAGGTGAAAGCGGCAAAGAAGAATACCGCCGTCTCACAGAGAACATGCTGCCGGAGGCGGATGTTGCCTTTCTCGATGAAATTTGGAAGGCAAACTCTGCAATTCTCAACACACTTCTTACCATCATAAACGAGCGGAAATTTCATAACGGCAGTAAAGTACAGGACGTACCTCTAAAAGCCTTACTTGCTGCGTCAAACGAACTGCCTGCAAAAAACCGCGGACTTGAAGCGCTGTATGACCGGTTTATCCTCCGTTTACCCATAGGGTTTATTCAAAACGAAGATCGCTTTTTTGATATGGTAGAAAGTTCGTCCTCTGAATTTGAACTTTCCGATGAGATTAAAAAAATTACAGATTTCCAACGAGGACTTAGAGGCTGGAAAACACAGATCGATACAGTGCAGCTTTCAAAAGAAGCGCGTGCGGTTATTTCCGCAATCCGTAAAAGAACTGACGGCGCAAAATGAGACATTGAGCGAAGAAGAAAAAGCCGCCGGTGAAGCATTTTGCAATCGGTGACCGCCGCTGGATAGTGCGCATCTTAAAAACTTCCGCATTTTTGAACGACCGTACAGAAGTAGATTTAATGGACTGTCAGCTGATTGAATACTGCATCTGGGGGTACCGAAAAAAACAGCAGAAAAAGGCACGCCAAATCGTAGAGACGTGCATTCGGCAAAACGGGCTGGATTGCGATACGGCAATCGATGACATCAACGACCGGATTGAAGAGTTTACGGCAAAAGTTGATCAAGACTGGTTTGAAACAGTAAAAAGAATCTGCAACTGATGAAATTGTTGCTGTCGATGGTCAAAAAAATGCTATGAATGTATCCGCAATGGGACTAAAAAGAAACGTGGTATGTTACTGTGAATCAGGGGAAACATGCTTATTATAATTATGAGCATGATGTCTATGCTTCAGATAAAAGTTATCATGCCAGATCACGCTTTGAAAAAGATGGTGATACAATTTCCTGTTGGGATAATTTTACAGTTAAAAAGAGTCCTGCAAAGACACATCTTGAACATTCTCCGATATTGCTCAAGAAACCTCACAAAAATTTGATAAAAGCATATTACAAGCCGATTGTAGATCAAATCCATTCTGAAATTAAGGCGCTAAAAGACAAAAAAGAAGCGTATGCTGTACCCTTTAAAGCAAACCTCTTTGCAAATCAGGATTATAATAAAAGTCTTACTGCAAAACTGGATGAGGCAATCCAGCAGCTTCAAGATGCGGAAATCACACTTGCTAAACAGCATAACAGGTATTTCAACGCAGAACTCAATACGGATTTTTTTCAAGAAGGAGATGTCATTCTCAAAGACGGAACCGCTTTTTCTTCAGAAGAAATTGAAAGTATGACAGAGGAACAGAAAAAGAATGTGATTGCAGTTGTGTGCATTGCTGATGATAAAACCTTTGCCCTTGGCATAAGCGAAAAGAAATTGACATGGAATGCACTCAAAGAATATGCCGCTTCATTACGGCGATGCCTTACCGAAAGACTATGCAGCAAATTGGATAGTTCCCGATAAAGCTCAACTGTATGCAATATGGAAAAAAACAGAGATAAGCTCAATACTTCTTTAACCACTCGGCATTCAAGGAGGACTACTTACTCCACAGGAATACTGGTCGGCATCCGAAAACGGAGAAGCGGCAGCTTCTATCAACTTTTTGATGAGAACGGTTTGCAAGACCATACAACCAAAGATCATGTATACGCAGTCCGCACTATCCGTGAATGGAATAAAATATAGTGAACGATATGAATACATCCCGTGAAGCCCTTACCGCATTGCAGCAAAAAGTATTCCGGCGGCGTACCCGATGTCTACCGGCTTTCCGATGAACAAAGGCGTGGCTTGAGCTGAAAATACAGATGCTTGCAGAAGGGCTTCAACCACCGCAACCGATTATGGAACTACACAAAATCCGCAACCGGCTTGCACATGCAACGGAAGATATTCCCGATAAGGAATTGCAAAAGATGGTTTTCATTTGTATTTAACAATATGGAAGAGATGAGAGCTTTAATAGAAACAGGATGCACTGATGACGAGAAAAGATAGAAACTCAAGGAAATATAGCAGGAAAGCATTGCGCCCTATTGAAGAAATGAGTGAAAAATACCGCTTCCGGTATTTCCGATGTTACAGCAATCAATGAAGAAGCGCGTGCATGGCTGCAAATAAAAATGCAGCAGCTACGGGAATGTTTAACAAAAGTGTGGTTTTCTTCAAAACCTTATTGGTGGGAACCGCTCCGTCTAACACGGAATAGAACCGCACACCAAACGGAAGATTTAAGCGATAATGCATTTTGCCAACCTGTGTAGTACACTATTTTCCAACATCGGTAACATAAAACAAAATTTAAACGCAAACATTCAACGCTATAAGCAGCAATCAAAGAAAAAGCGGCAGTTTGAAAAATGCTGCCCTGAATCTGCATTCGGCTCAAATCGAGAACGGAAGCAGTTGGTTGATGCGATCGAAGATGCCATACAGCCCTATTGAGCCGGAAGACATCCCCATTGCTTTTTCCGCAGAATACATTTGCGCAGGTTGCACAGCATACGCTTTCGAAATTCTAAATACGCAAGACGTACAAGAGTATATGCAAAGTCATGAAGGCTTTCCGAAAATATTCAGACCGACCTTTTTGGAATGGCTGCAAAAACACACGGCACGTTGGAAAAAGAAAAATCCGTTTTTCGATGAAGCAATCTTCGTTGCACAGCAGAAAAAGCAGTCTGCAGAAGAAATTGCAGCCGATCTTTCTGCGGAAAAGTCAAAAATACAGTATCACTATAAACGCCTTTCATCAGTTAGCGATTCAAAACGTGAACCTATTCAGGAAAGTACGCTGGACTTTGATTTTTTTACCGCAAAGCATTTGCCGAGCAAAAACACATCACCGATAGTGCAGCAGACGATACCGCGAAAACAGTCCCGGCAGAGGGATCACAAACGTCTCCGGAAGCAAGTATACGGGTAGACGATATGCAAGCAGAAAACACTCCCGGAAAAATGAGCAAGTAAATACTACCCATACAGAAACCATAACACAGAAAGCAAAAATAGTGAAAAAATACGCTTCAATGGGAATCGCCGGAAAAACTTGAGGCACTGCGCAGAAACTTTATTGCCGATATGGAAAAATCTCATCGAACGCAAAACAAAGTGGGAGCAGGAGCGGATCGATGCTATGCGAAAGCAGTTTTTGGAAGAGCTGTATAAAAAATACAAAACTTTATGCGGCTTGAAAAACTACTTACGCCGTTCACTAAAAATTTCGAGAGGCTCTGGGATTTATCCAAGCATCCCTTTGAAACAAGCGGGTTTGAAATTCTTGATACCTTTGCCAAACTTCTGGAACAAGATGAATCGCTGCAGGAACTTGCCGCCGCTCTCGGCAGGCAAAGCCGCACACAAAGCGGTGTTTGAAAAAGAGCTGCGGGATAAAATCGTCATAACAACAGAGTGGCATCCGCAACCTGCATACCGCGGAGAGATAAACGGACTCAAGTATTCAAACGATATTGCAGCGGCTCTTCCCTGTGAACTTGCTCTGCTGAAAAATCCTGCGGCAAAAACTCTTTCAGCTAAAATTTTGCACAAAAACAGCTCCTGTCATTTTGAGTATCAAAATGAGCAAGAGTCATTAAAAAGAAAGTATCGAGCAAGAAGAGGTAACGATGGAAAAGCAAGAACCTAAAGGGACCGATTATCATCTGTGTTGACACAAGCGGCTCTATGCACGGCACTCCGGAGAATATTGCAAAAACAGTAGCATTGTCACTGGCAAAGATTGCCGCAGAACAGGAACGGCTTTGCTATATCATCTCGTTTTTCCAAGGATATTGAAACACTGGAAGTAAAACCGAATGAGGATATGGAATTGACAAATGCAGACGGAGGCAACTACCCTGCAAAAACTGGTACGTTTTTGCGTATGTCATTTAACGGCGGAACCGATGCGGAACCCGCGCTGTGGAAAGCGCTTAACGTGCTCGCAGGCAGCGATACTGCAACCGGATATAAAAAAATGCCGATGTACTGATGATCTCGGACTTCGTAATGGGTAATCTTTCAGCTGACCTTGTTACCGCTATCGAACAGGAAAAAGAAAAGAACACCGGCTTTTACAGCCTTGTTATCGGAGAAAGCGGCAACAACAATACCATCGCCTGTTTTTAATCACAACTGGCTGTACGACACCAATGATACCCACGCATCCCGGCATCTTGTTGAGCAGCTGCATGAACTGAAAAACACGGAAATAACAAGCCCTCTTGTTACGCCGACAACACGGACACTATATCTATTAGCGCGACAACCTCATATCTATGCAGCGCCGCATTTTTCGGTATGATGGCGGAATGGTCGAGTTATTAGCGCCGGCAGGGAATCCCGAAGCACTGGAAGCAGCCATTGCGGAGGGGAGCGGATGCTCGTTTATTTAGGTTCAAGAGTTTTAATGCCCGTATGCGGTCTTCAAACTTTGCGTGGAATCAGTTTGAGGCAACGGTTGATGTACTGCATAAGCGGAATAAAAATATATGTTACCGTCAATACGGTTGTAACCGAGAACGAGATGGAGCGGCTCTCACCGGTTCTTGGCGTATCTCAACAATGTCAGGGCTGGACGGCATTATCGTGCAGGATCTGGGGCTCATCCAAATGGCGCATAAGTACTTTCCCAATCTCAAGCTCCATGCTTCTACGCAGCTCAATATCGCAAGCGCAAAAGGCAGTCAATGCGATGAGCCGCTGGGGAGTGTCGCGGACGGTGCTTGCCCGGGAGTTGAGCTTGGAAGAAATCCCGTGCCGTTCATGCCAACACTTCCTGCGAACTTGAGGTATTTGTACACAGGGGCGCTCTGCGTCAGCGAATCGGGCTTGTGCTTGTTTTCGAGCTACCTTGGCGGAAAGTCGGCAAACCGCGGAATGTGTACCCAAGCGTGCCGCCGCCTCTACACCGCGCATGAGCCGGAGCGCGACCGTGAAGCTACTTTTTCTCTCCGGCGGACTTACAGCTCATCGAATATATCCCCGATCTTATCCCAAGCCGGCGTTGCCTCATTTTAAAATAGAAGGAAGAATGAAAAGCGCTGAGTATGTCGGCACGGTGGTGTCCGCTTACCGGTATGTCATCGACAACTGGGAAGCCGATAAAAAGGCGGCGGTAGAAACAGGCAAGCGTATCTTAGCAAAACGACTTTGCGCGGAAAAAGACGAGCTACCGCTTTAAAAAGTACCCGTGCAGAAAAGTGCTCAATCCCGATCAGGCGGGCGGCACTGGCATCTATCTCGGCGTTATCGACGGCATTAAAAAGGCGCGCCGTGGAGGAAGTCCCCTTTAAAGATGGTACACGGGCGGTACACTATGTGCAGCTTAAAGACGGACACTATACGCCGGAGAAAGGCGACTCAGTGCGCATTCATAAAAAGGACGACAGCGGACGAGAAAGCTGGAAAATTCAGGATATAATGGAAAGCAAATCCGGCGCATGGCTACAGCTGCCTGCGGATTCCGGCAAAGGGGACAGCGTATACCTCTTGCAAACCAAGGCAATGACCAAGCGTTACCCCCGTTTGCTGCCCGCCTCGCTCGAAAAATACCGCAAGCAGCCCAACGACGAAGCCCTGCCGATACTGACGCTTGAAGCAGGCTTCCCGACGCTCAGCGATTCAAGCAAAACCGCGCCCTCAAAAGCGCCATCCGCGACACCTGCCGGAGCTGCACTGCCCGCGAAATCAACGGCTGCGGCAACCGCACCATCTGCAACACCCGTCAAAAAGAGCCTTGCAAAAAAGCCTGCGGATATCTTCCCCGAAGGACTCTACGTTCAAGTTTCTTCCATCGCGGATTTACATACTATCCTTGCGGATAAGCCGGTGCGGGTCATTATCAATTTGAATGAGGATACCTATCCGGCGCTGGCTGGACAGCAGTCAAAACAGCAGCAGTCAATCAGCACCAATCAACTCAGCCCCAGCCGAATACGCAGCAGGCAAAACCGCTGCCGTTCTCCAAACAGGAAATTTTTTTATTTCGCTTGATCCTTTCGTGCCGCAGGAACAGGAGCCGATCCTTGCGGAGCAGCTTCAGAACAGCTGAGTGCGCAGGGGTACGCAATTTATCGTAAATAATCCGGCGCATATTTCCATGCTCCGCAATAAAAAGAACTTTTTAGTCGCGGGACCGTACCTGTACACCTTTAACTGTTAGGTAGTTTCGTGGCTGCAAGAGAACGGTATTTGCGCCTACATTCCACCAGCCGAAAAGCTCTCAGGCGAATATCGAAACAGTGTTTGCGCCGGAGCTGCGTCCGCAGGTGTTGCTGCCGCTTTTTTCGTACTCCGTACTGTTCAGAATGCGCTTTACGCTACCGAAAAACTACAACTTCCTCTACTTTTCCGACAAGCAAGGCGAAGCGTTCAGAGCTTTTTCTACACCATCCGCCTCTTTTTTGTGCTGTCCGACAAGCCGTTCTCGGTTGTAGACCGATACCACGCTTTGCAGCATCATCAGTTCTCACGCTTTTTGCTGGATTTTTCACACGACCGTTGAACGCCGCGCTTACCGGTTCATCTTACAGTCGCTGCGGGCGGTACTCCCCTCCCCGACTCAGTACGCTTTAACTGGAAAGAAGGCTTTTACGATCCGCAGCGGGTGGAAGAGCTCAAACAACTGGGGCAAAAATCGGCGGCAGAGCGCGACAGCAAAATCTCCGACGGACGAAGAAAACCGCCCTAAAGGACGTTCCCAGAACCGCCGGGATCCCCGAACAACAAGCGGACGGCAGCAGGGCAACAGAAAGCGATAAAACACGTACTTATTTATACGGTTCTATGGTCATTTTTAACCGCAGGATCGCAAAAAGAATGCAAAAGTTTTAAAAGGGTTAACCGCATAGATAATCATTGGGGGCTTTTCCATATTTATTGGTTAGCAACCGATGATTATTTTTTAATTTTCCTACCTTTTACCGTTCTGCGACGACGAATAGTCCCGTCGCTTCATCCCGATGCTGTACGATAATCGATGCATCGGGAGCATTGCACTCGGCGATCCCCTGCTGTATCAGCGGGTAGAGCTGTTCGTGCGGCTTTTGATTGCGGTACAGGATAAGCAGCAATGCCTCATTTTTGAACGCATCCATCATACAAAAATCGCCGTCACTGTCACCTGCAACCAGAATCGGGGCTTTTCCGCCGTGCCGCGGAGCAATCAACGTCCGTATCGCCTCAGCCTTTCCAGCTCGCCACGTTTGTGGAATGGAATAATCCCGCTCATCGGTAAAAAACCCGTCAGCATTCCGTAGCCGCCGCCTGCCGAACACTTGTTCGGGACGGAGGCAGTAGCCATACGCAGGATTACAGGCAAACACCCGCACGCCGTCCTCCTGCGAGGCGGAACAGATATAGGGGGTAATGCCATACTCTTCAAAGCGACGGAACAGCGTCTGTATTTCCGGCTGTATTCGTATGCCCTTTCGGTAGGTTGCGGTAACCCTACCGGCTCGCCCCGCCTGCTGCACAGGTGATTCAAGCGTGTATTGTTTTTATCTCAGCGGTAGCGCTTCTGCGATTGTTTTTCTACCAGTGCATTTTAATTCGGGGAGCGCCATGCCCCGTACACACTGACTGCGAAATATCAGTATCGCAAACCGTTACCGCATACCGCATCAGTGTCAGAATTTTTGTCTTAAAATCGCGGTACTCCTCAGTTTGCAGAACCGCTTCAAGCGGGAGCGCCCCGTTCAAATGTTGATATGAACGATATAAGAACCGGTAGCGGTCGTCCGAAATCCGCCGAAAGATCAGCTGCGGTAAGCTGCCGCCGCCGCTATTGAGGCATCCGGTAAGCGGGATATCCTGCGGAATTTCGTGCCGAATGGTAACGGAAAACTGTTCGGGCGTTAGGTTAAAGTAGAGATGTTCAAGCTGATACAGAAAGAGACTATCCTGTATGTCATAAAAGATACAAGTAAAATCCCAGTCGAAGACGGCATGAGTTATCCGCAAAGGCTTTTTGCAATCAGGCGTTTCCAGCCGCCGCTTGTTTTACGGCTCCCAATTTCCAGTTAATGTCGGTTTATGTGTTTCATCCTGCGTCTTCATTTCCATATTGTATAGCCCCTGTCTCTTCCATATTGTAATTTTTGACTGTAGTTTTGCTGCAAGGAGCCGGTACGGTAATCATGCAGGACAGCCCTGTACCACATCCGCGGTTTCGAGCCCGTGTACCTTAAAACGCCCGATTATCTTACTTGAGCAGTACCTGTGCGCTGTGCCAGCTCAATGTTGCGCATTTGATGCGGGCAGGCATTTCGGCAAAATAGCTGAGAATCTGCGCATCGCCAAGACACTCAATTCTTCTTCAGACTGCGGCTTACCTGCCATCATATTAAAAAGACCTCAAGACAGCGCTGCGCCTCTTTGACTGTTTTGCCTTTGATTAAATCGATCAGCATATTAGTCGAAGCCGTAGAAACCGCACAGCCGGCACCTAAAAAAAGAAACGTCCTCAACGATTCCATCCTTTTTGCTTAATCAGCAGGTTAAATCGTCCCCGCAACTGGGGTTATGACCGCGCTCAACGCCGGTCGCTCCGTCTAACTGATGTTTATGCTCTGTTCTTCGCGAATAATCCAATAATGTCTGTTGATATACTGTTTCTATTCCCACGTCCGTCTCCTTTCGTGCTGAGCAAGAACTGCTAAAAATCAACCTATGATTTTTAGAAACATCCCTACATATCAGTATTATAAATTCGGTGATAATTTTACACAAAAATGAACGATAAAGGGAACTGCTCAAAAACTATTGACACTGCTTCAAAAACTGATCAAAAACAAATGCTCGCAGTCTATTCAAAGGACTGCCGGTCTGCACTACTGATGTCGGTATTTTTAGTCCGAGATGAGTGTATGCCTTTTCCGTAACCATACGACCGCGCGGCGTACGCTGCAGCAATCCTGTTTGAATAAAGGTAGGGTTCGTAGTAATCCTCAAAGCGTATCCTGCGACTCTCCGATAGAAATCGCAAGCGTTTCCGCGCCAACTGGCCTCCCTCCGTAGTTTTCGATAATGGAGCGGAGTATCTGCCGGTCATAGTTTTCCAAACCAAGCCGGTCGATGTGCGGTTTTTCCAGTCCCTGCGCAACAGTTGTTTCGCGGATGGTATCACTGCGCTGCAATGAACGCGAAATCCCGCATACGTCTCAGTAGCCGATTGGCGACACGCGGGAGTACCGCAGGAGCAGCGGGCAAAGCCGCAACAACCGCTTTTCCAATGTTGATTTTGAGGATATTGGCAGAACGCATAATAATAGAAGCAAGCTCTTCGTCGCTGTAAAAATTCAAAGCGCTGCACAATGCCGAACCGGCTGATAAGCGGACTGGAAACCATCCCTGCGCGGGTTGTTGCACAATCAGCGTAAAAGGCGGCAGCGGGATACGAACCGTCCGCGCGCCCGGTCCCTGCCGATAATCAATCAAGCTCATAATCTTCCATCGCGATATAAAGCATCTCTTCAATAGCGGGTTTTAACCGGTGAATCTGTCAATAAAGAATACGCTGCGCTCGGATAGTGTTGTTAAAATACCTGCCAAGTCCTTCCCGGTTTTATCGAGGCAGGGGCGCGGTAATCTTGCATTCAACGCCAAGCTCTTGCGCGGTAATCTGAGCAAGCGTGGTCTTTCCCAACCCAGGGCGGTCCAATCAAAAAGAGATGATCGAGGCTTTCCCTCTGCTCGCGCAGCGGATAAACACCGACAGATTTTCTTTTGATATTTTTGTTGCCCCTGAAAAATCCTGCAAAAAGCTGCGGACGTAGCGCACGATCTTTTCATCTCCCGCACGCTTTTCTCCGCGTATAATACCAAATTCATCTATTTCATTATCCTGATATATTTCGCCGTTCATCTACTCGCCGTTCATCTACATTTTAAAAGATACTCATTGTATTAAAATATGAGAAAAGAGCCATTCTCGGTATCGTAATTATACGTTTTTCTTTTTATTCACTTTTTCCATAAAGCGACTAACATTGATAATCGCCCGTTCATGAATCCCGCTGCCGATGACTCCGTGTTCATCACGGGCTTCTACCAGTAAACGTAAGAAATTTTTCCGTTTGCGTTAATCTCTACTAATTCAGTATGGATGGATACGCTTCATTCCTTTCGGAGTTGCGTCAAGATGTCGTACATCCACGTGTGTTCCAACCGTTGCCTGCCCTTCGTCCAAATACGGCATCACGCTGCGTGTTGCGGTATCTTCCATTCGAGCAATCATAGCCGGTGTGGCAGATACACTCAACCGTCCCGCTCCCCACCGCAGTTGCGAGCATATCGCTTTGTAACAACAAAGCTGCAATCACCTTTAATTCCGACTCCATAGCCGCCTCAGTCGAGCAAGCGTATTACCTCAGGGCATCCGTATCAAAAATATGAGATGCGGTGCTTTTCCTGAAATAAACTAGCCGGAATTATACCGCAGAGCGCGATACGATAGTCAATGAAGTTCACTTTTTAGAAATGGACAGAAGAGATGGTATCCTTGTCTGAACAGAAACGGGTTAGGCAAAATAGATTAAGCAAATGTGTTTGATTCAGGAACGCAAAAAAATGTTATTCAGTAAATGTGATATTGACTTCTCCCGATACCAGCGTAACACGGATGGTATGCAGCGCATTCTGATTGTTGATACGGAATGTGAGTCGATCCCTGTCGCACTGCGTCCGTCTATCAGTATCGAACCAATCCCTGAGGCTGCATCGATTGCATAATCATCCTTTTTACCGTTTATACGCGTATCGACTTCACCGATTCCTGCATTGATATCAAGACTCTTAAAAATGCTGCCGTCAAAGGAGGTTTCGCCAACACCGGTGTTCATCACCGTATCTGTAAAATTACAGCTGTGGAATACTGTTTCGCCGACGCCTGTTTTGATGGTCGCATTTGAGGCGGTAATATTTTTAATGTCAAGCTCACCGGCTCCAGCATCAGTGTAAAGCGCTGATGTGCCGTAAAAACCGTCAAGTATCAGTGAACCAGCTCCGATAGTGATGTCGGCGGTATCGAATAGCATATTTTGCGGAATTTTGACGGTGATGACAATGTTAGCACGCCCTATGATATCATGGCTCCAGCCGAATAGCCAATTCCATTTTCGCTCTTTTTTTGTGCTGATGAGCAAGGTGTCTCCCTCAATTTGCACAGAAGCCCCAATTTTTTTTGTGTTATTTGCGATGCTGTAGGTAACGGATGGCTTATCGTGCGGTATAATGCGCAGCGTAACATAAGAAAACATCCACTTTGAGCCGGTTTCAGCTGATGCCGTTGCGGTCAGCTGTGTTTCATGTGTATCAGTTGAGAGCGCGATACTTGTGTTTTTATCGTCCATGTTCAATTCCTCCTCATCCATAGTCCATGTTCCACTGCGGTATTCATTGTAGAATGTCTTTTTTATACTTCCTCCCATCAACATGCCAATGATGAGTAATCCACCGATTCCGATAATTACTAATGCTGTTTTTATGCTTCTTTTTCATCGTTAATCCTAAAATCAGCCATTCTAAAAATAAGAATGCCAAGCCTCCAAAAATAGTCCCGCCAACAGGGGCGGAATGCCGCAGAGCAGTATGAGCAGTAAGAGGATACTAAAAAGCGAGGAGCTTTAATGAAAATTTTAGTAAGCCGCCTACAACGGCAAGACTAATCCGCCCATTCCAAACAGCGTAAGCACGAAAGGCATAAAAAGGATGATTGTTAGCATTGCTGCGCTCTATGAGATCCGTATCGCTGGTATCTTTGCGGACATATTCATATTCGAGCAGTTCGTCTTTTTATCAGCATTACTAAGGCACAGATGATATAGCAGAAAATGCCCACTTCCGAAAAAACAAAGTTGCAAGAATCCATAATAACCGGATAACGGTTGAATCAATGTCAAAGTATTCAGCAATACCGCCGCATACGCCGCAAATTTTTATCGCTTTCGCTGCGACAGAGCTTCTTTTGCATATAAACCTCCATTATATTTTTATGCATATATTATGCAAATCTCTAAAAGTTCACGCGAGCTTTTAGGGGTGGCAATCAATCAATTTGATTTGTTTCTGATATGCTTCCGATACCGGCAATTAAAGCGCTGATACCGGAAAAAGATCAGAACAGCAAAGCCTACGAGAATGAGCGCGCTGCCGAAAAGGAATAATGCGGACGTAGAACCTAAAAACAACGTACCGATACCTTTAAGAAATATTCCGGTACAGCTGCGCCAGTAAAGCAATGACAACCCGCAAATCCGGCAGATCCCGGTGCAAGGATGACGGCTACTGCCGCAATAATGAGCGGCACCGCGACGGGCGCTGCGCAAATCGCATAATATGAGTAAACCAAAAAGCGCGCCAGCCGCTTTTTGTAGAGGTGCGAGCTCGCTTCTTTTACAGCATAATCAGATAAAATCTTTGAGGCAACGTGCGCTGGGCTCGTAGTTCCCGTATCACTTCTTGTTCATTTTCGACTGCCGGCTTCGTCGAAGTATTCTTCGTAATATTGTGGTGCAGCTTTTAAATCTTCTTTCGGCAGCCAGTGCAGCCGTAGCATAGCTCTGTCATAAAATTCTTGGCGGGTCATAGACGCTGTGCTCCTTTAAAAATCTTTTCGATGAGCTCTTTATAGGACTTCCATTCGTCGCAGTATAGGTTTTGCTGCCTTTTTCCTGCGGGCGTTATACGATAATATTTTCTGTGCGTCCATCAATAGGCATATCATACGTTTCTAAAAACCCGCCGTTTGCAGTCGTTTTAATACCGGATAGAGCGTCGATTCTGAAATGAGACATTACGTCCTTTACATCCTGCGTTAACTTATAACCGTAGGAATCTTCAGCGCTCAGAAAGGCAAGCACACAGGCTTCAAGCAGTCCGGAGTTAATTGAAAAAGCACGGATACCTCCCGATGTTTATATGGAAATCTCTAAAAACTTGTATTTTTAGCAATTTCTCTTAAGCGTGTCACTAAACATCTGCACATCTTTGAAAAATCTCACGGAGCTTCTCAATATCTCCTTGTTTCACACTGTAATTGCTATAATATTATTCAAGGTATAATATATTGTCAAGTATGATATTTAAGAAAAATACTACGATTGCTCGCTGCTCTCCTTATAGCAACCGCACAGGAAATATACTAAACAGGTTTCCTCGTTTATGCGAAATTTTCAGCAAAATTTCGCACAGTTTATTTTAGGAGAGGATAAACGCATCAGATGAATAAAATCTAATTCCGTAGAATAAAGAGTTTGTGAGACCATTTGAACCACAAAGAGGTTCAACCTCTGCTTGAACAGCCTCTTTATTCTGCGGGACTTTAAAAATAAACTGATACGTTTATCCTAACTTTCCAGTCTATTAAAACTTTCTTAAATGATATATACTTTTAACTGATAATTGGAAACGATGATGTGTATAAAGAAAATTTTTGCAGCGCTATTTTTCTCAAACGTTCTCGCGGCTTCGTTTACGGATAATGCGGTATTTGAATTAGGCGGGAAACACGGCTGGGGAATGTTGCAGTATACGGAAAATATACAGATGTGTCCGGGAAAATACGGGAACCCCGGTATTTCGCTCAGCAGCAGTGTCCCGAAAATAACTCAGGAAACCGATCTTTATCTCAATTTCGATTCCCCTTCGATTGTAGAAGAGACCAGCTCCTATACGGTTGTTTCCTCGAATATGCGGTTTGCAGGAGCTGAACAAGCCAAGCTCGGCTCCGGTGCGGCAATGTGCAGTCCTCATGTAAAGACTGCCGGTTTGGTTTTCGGAACCGCAAAAGGCTTTTTGCCGGCGAAACTTCTGCCGGTTCGTTTACGATTGAATTTTTGGATTGCTCCGTCGGTTACCGAAAGCGGTAGCGTTATTCTCCAATGGTATTCCGCATATTTTGAAAAAGACCGCCTAACCGATCAACATATTATCGCGCAGATCATTCAGAATAAGCTGCAATGGGATTTTTAATATTTGGCAGGATAAATATGATAATGGTATTTCCATTCAGCTGAAAGGACGGACCAATTTAATTCCTTCTCAATGGTCTCATCATCTGATTACGTATGATGAAGAAATCGGGCTGTTAGAATACCGGATGAATGGGCATACGGAGAATATTGTTTATATTACTGAAAATGGACGGGAAAGCAATGCGGTTTTATTGTCAAAAATGGGGTACGCGGGCAGATCTTTCAATCGGAGTGCATTATTCAGGGCTGCTGGATGAAATGAAGATAACCAAGCGTTTTGTTGAGCCGCCTACTTTTTGCTGAACAGGCTGAGCTCTTTGATCGCTATCATCTTAATGGAGGACGGTTGAGTCCCTCATTATCGATGCAGGCGGTTCTCTTTCCGAGGCAAAAGGTGCTGACTGTTTCTGCGGATACGCCGGTGCAGACAGATGCAGTGTTCTTTATCCGCTCCGGAAGAATCGCTACGCATGGACGGACACGGAACCTGCTGGAAACCCATACGCAGCGGTCAGGCAATTACGGGAATGCAAGGGCGGTTTTTCCAAATTGCAGGAAATTTGTATCCGGATGCGGAAGGACAAAAACACCTATTGTACATTCCATCAGTCTTGAATATGAAAAAGACTCCGAACCGCTGCCGCCCGCACGTTTATTTGCAGCACCGAAAGACGGCGGAATCGAACTGTCATGGACACCATCGATTGATTTTTGATGTAAAAGGCTATATGGTTTATTACGGAGAGCGCCGAGGAGAGTATTTTTCGGCAGGCTCGCCGTTGAATGTAGGTAAAGTTCTTTCTTATCGCATACCGAATTTGCATAACGGTAAAATTTACTTTTTGCAGTTGCCGCCTATGATGATGAATCCGGTACGCGCGTAGGGGCGTTTTCTCAAGAAGTATGGGCAAGACCGAGAAAGGAATAGCGGTCTTTAGGGGAACTATGTCGAGTCACTTAATTTTTATCTTTGAACGTGCAAATTCAGCTTTAATTACTCAAGACTTTGAATATGCCGAACGGCTATTGACCAATGCGCTGAAAAACATCGCGATATATCGCCGAGCGACAGAGAAAAAATCGAGCGCTTGTTGGCGCGTATCTATGGCGATGAAGCGTAAACTTGACCGATCGCTTGCAGCCTATCTCCGTTTATATGAGCGTTCGCCCGATAATATCGAATTGATGCTGAATCTCGGGCGCATCTATCGGCATTTAGGGACGTTATGAAGAAGCATTAGAAATATTAAACAAAGCGCACGCGATGGGCGGTGATACTGATGAAGTATTGTACAACCTTGCAAAAACTTATAAAAGAATGGGTGAATATCCGAAATCCGCCGAGTGCTTTTCCCGCGCAATTGAAATTAAACCCGACCATGCTCACGCTTACGACCGGCTCGGGAACCTGTATGTTCTAACCGGCGAAATAGATAAAGCCATTGAAATATACAAGCAAGGTCTTCGTGTGGACTCTAATCATCCTTATTTAAATTTTCACCTTGCCGGTCTTTTACGCCAAGAAAAGCGGTATGAAGATGCGATTGTATATTACAACTCGGCGCTTCGTGTTAACCCTGTTTGGAGCGAAGTATTGGCGGGTATCGCCGCTGCGTATTTAGAGTTGAATAAACTTGACGATGCGTTGAATACCTATCGTTCACTACTCCGTGTAACTGGTGAAAACGCTCCGCTGTATACGGAACTCGGTTATCTTTTTGAAAAAAAACAGCTTCAGCAGGAGGCTGAGCAATACTATTATGACGCCTTGGCAATCGATTCCGGATACGCCCCCGCCGCGCTTGCTCTCACAAAACTTTTTAGAAAAACAACGGTATAACGAAGTACTTCCAATCTTACTCGCTGCAGAAGCCGCTCCGGTAAATGCCGACAACCATACACTGCGGCTTAAAAGCCATTCAAATGTGTATGTATGCTAAAAGATTATGCACGGGCTTATGAGCTTTTTGGACGACTAGACGCAGAACACAGTAATAGTCTTAACGCACTAAAGCTACGGGGGCAACTGTATGCCCTTACCGGTGAGTTTGAACAAGCTGAAGAAACATTCAAAAAGATATTAACCATAGCACCCTCGGCGATAGAGTTTCGCAAAGAACTTGCGGAGCAATACCTCTGGCGCATAGATATGAAGAAGCAAAGGAGCAGCTTGAACTCTTTTTGAAGCAAAAACCCGCCGACATTTCTGCACTGATGGCATTAGGCAAAACCGAAGAATTGCTGAACAATCCTCAAGCGGCATATCAAGAATATCAGAAAGGTACTTGAATTAAAGCCGGATGCTATTGAAGCCCACTCTGCGCTTGCTCAGCTGTTTCAAAAACAGGGGTGATACAATCGCCGCGCTAAAAACCGCAAATGAAATTGTGAATATGCAAAAGTGGGTTCGAGTCTGATGAACCTGAACAGGATTTGGCTGCCTCACTCGATCTCTATGAGCGGGTTGCAGAAAAATATATTGCTGATCCGTTATTAACCAAAAACCTTGAACAGCTAAAATCCGATGATGCATATCTTTATATTTCTCCTACCGAATTGAATCCGGAGCCTGAGCAGAGGATTCCTTCATTGCGGGACATATCGAGATCCGAACAGGAACTTCCTTTTTGAAATGCTCATTGAAGGCGCCGAAGAGGTAAAAAGAACTTCCGCCGGAAAAAAAGACGATATTGCTATAGACGGTATACAGTTGGGAGGTGCCCAACAACAGGGTATAGGTCAATCTGCATTTTTGCCTTATGCAAGTGCGGTGTCTGAACCTCATGCATTCGGCGCCGAAAATTTCGATTCTACCGGTTTTGCTGCAACAGAAAATAGCGCTGGTGGAGTATCGCAAACAAGAAACAACGTACCGACTGGTCAAACAGCAGGGGGCGCCGCTTCTGAGGCATTTGCCGCTCCTGTCGAGGATCTGTATCTTGATCCGGATTATTTCGAAAATAACGCAGTCTTTGAGGTAGGTCCTATCTCTCAAAAATACACAGAGACAGCATAAACGTCAAAATCTTCTTCGCGATGAAGCAATACAGGAACGGCTGAAGCGTATGGGATACCTATGGAACAACCATGGGTTTCTTTGCAGGATGTTATTTCCGATATTGATAAGAAGCTTGATTCAAACCAATTTGCGCAGGCGATTGAGGTTTTAGCCGAACGGATTGCCGAAAACCTGAGCCAAAAATACCGATACCGCCGGTAACCCAACAAGAAGAATCGCAAACCGCAGCAGCAACAGTTGCAATCCGGAAGAAGTTCCGCAGCCGGAGGCGGCTATTGATGTAGCGGATATAGCGGATGAGAGAGACGTGCCGGTCGATGATGATATGCCGATTGATAAAGCTTGTCTCCGTGAATGAGAATATCCCCTGCTGCTGATGATGCCGCAATAGATGTTCCTGTGGATGAGACTATCCCAGTGGACGGAGATATCACGATTGATAAAACTATCTCGGCTACGGCTAATGTTCTCGATGATGAAGATAATGTTGAAATTGTCGAAACACAGGAGGACGCTCTCTTCGGTGCCGCAGAAGATCTGTCGTTGATGCTTGAAGCCGATGATCCGCCGATTATGAAAGAGATCGGTCAAGACGATACAGAGGCGGATACAGAAGAAGTTGCGGCAGAAGCTATCGCTGCGCAACATAATTCCGAGTCAGAAGACGATGTCCAAGCCCCTGTTGATGATGAGCTCTTTCTCGAAGACTCCGAGATCGAAAAGGAGCAGGCACAGGGGCTAATCCCGATTCATTTATGCTTGATCAGGATCAGCAAAACCTATTATGGTGTCATGCAAAACACCAGATTAAAGCCTCTCCTTCATTTGAACAATATCTTAATACTGCCGACCCCTGAACAGCTTGCACAGTTGTTTTTATACTTGCGCGATTTATTCACCCTATCTCCCGCAGGGGGAACTCGAAACATTCCTCAATAGCAGTGAAAGGATGCAAATCTACTATATTATTGCACGGTTGTCGGGCGGTCTGGGCTTAAAAGAACGGGCTGATCTTGTCCGGCAGGCTTATTCCGTTGTAGCGGCGCCGCCTCCTATAACGATGAAGCAATTTTAAAATTGCTGATATATCTGCGCGATTTGAGTATGCGTATGCCGGATCAGGAGTTAGGAATGAGGGTGCGGCAGGAGCTGGAGCAGCTGATGGCGAATATGTCGGCGGTGATGCCGGTCTTTGCATAAGGAAATGCTCACAATCTATGTCTGAATTTTTTTCAGATGCCTATAAGATAAAAGGGTATCGGACGGATATCTTTTTAGGAGAAAAGATGGAATTGAATAAGTATATCGATCATACGTTGTTAAAAGCCGAATGCCGTTGAGTCGGAAATTATTGCCTTTGATGCAAGGAAGCAAAGGACTATCATTTTGCTTCCGTTTGTGTGAATCCCTCGTAATGTCGCATTGGTAAAAGAACTTTCCGGTTCCGATGTGATGACGTGCAGCGTGATCGGCTTTTCCGTTTGGTACACAGACAACCGAAGTAAAATATGCCGAAACTGCGCAGGCTCTAAAAGACGGCGCGGACGAAATCGATATGGTCATCAATATCGGAAAATTGCTGGAAGCGCAATACCGGTTATGTTGAAAAAGAAATTGCAGCCATTGCTGCGCTCTGCCATGAAAAAAAGGCTCATCTCAAGGTAATCGTGGAAACCTGCTATTTGTCCGAAAAGGATATTGCAAAATGCCTGTGCCGCAGTTGAACAGGCAGGTACTGATTTTATTAAAAACCTCTACTGGCTACGGTTCTCGCGGGGCATCACTGAAGATATTGCATTATTCAAAAGTACCTCAAAAAGATACAAAGATTAAGGCTTCCGGAGGTATTCGCAGCCGAGAGGATGCACTTAAAATATAGAAGCTGGTTGCTCAAGGATTGGTACGAGCAGCGGTATCAAAATAATGAAAGGCTAGATGTCCGCCGATGCACTTATCAACCGATATTCTCTAAGCCGGAGAGGTGGATGATGGCGCCATTCAAGTTTTTTGATTTTGACCGATAATGATACTATCAGTTTGTCGCAATATGTATGTCGGATATTAGGAGAGGAACAAAAAGGGTTTTTAGCATGAAAGATATTGAGTATTTAAAATCGCGACCAAAGTCGGATACGCATAATCATCTTAACTTGAGTATGAAATATGAACGCTACAAGCATTGGGCAGGTATGTCTATTCCGAATTTCCCTCGTAAAATGACTGGTCTCGATGAAATGCACATGGTAATCGGTACTTATACCCGTCCTCGTTGCCAAACTGCGAAAGATGTTAAAGATCTTTTTGAAATGTCTATACAGGATGCGATTGCTGATAACGTTGTTTGGCTGGAAACATCCGTCGATATTAATTTTCTCAAACATTATGATAATAACCTTGATAAGTTCCTATCCGATATTTCGGAACTTGTATCAAAAGTACAAAAAGCACATTGAAATACGTCCTGAAGTTGGTATTTCGAAGACGCTTGATCGCGAGTTTATCCGTACATGGGTATATCCGCTTTTTGAAAGCAAGATATTCAATAATGTTGATGTATATGGTCCTGAGGTGTTTGACGGCATCGAAGATTTTGTCTATATTTTAAACTTGCCGAAAAATACAACATAAAAAAAGAAAGCGCACGTCGGAGAATTTTCTGATGCGCAATCCGTCCGTCGCTTTGTCGAGCTGTTTGATTTGGATGAGGTTCAGCACGGTATCGGCGCTGCGGCGGATGATTCGGTGCTGCAATTTTTGGCAGACCGAAAAATACGCTGTAATGTGTGCCCGATGAGTAATGTGATGCTGAGCGCAGTACCGAGTTTTAAAAAGAACATCCCATCAAAAAAATGATTGATGCAGGCATTCCGATAGGGCTTGGTACCGACGATTTGCTATTTTTTGGCAAAACAAACAGCGAACAGCTCTACGATATGCTCAAATGCGGGCTGATTACCGATGACGATGCTGAAATGCTGATGGCGGTGCGGGACTAGCATCTGTCTTTTCTGCGATTACTCGGAGGGTGTAAGCTCCTTTTATTTAATTGCGACCATCAATACCATGATATCAGAAGCGTCTGATGCCGGGATTCTGCTTGCCTGTCCGATTGTCGCGGGCATAACTTTTTTAACCGTGCGAGCGATTCTGTCGAAAGCCCCGAAACTGCATCATAGTTAAAATTCGGCGGAATGCGGCTTGTTTCCATCTTCTTCATTTTATCAATTCGTTTATCCTGTGCAATAATGTAATGCTCATAGCGGATTTCGAGTTCCGCTGCGTTTTTAATCGCTTCGGAATACTGCGCACTTGCAGGATCGCATCGGCAGATAAGCTCCAGCGGGATGAGCGGGTCGTGCAGCGCGTCGGCAAAAGACTTTCCAAGATGACACTGCAATGCCGGCTCCGCTTCCGCGAGGCTTCCAGTAATTTTTTAACGCTCGCCAGTGGTTGATCAGCGCGCCGCGCTGCGTAAGTTTTTCCTGTAAGCGGCTAACGGAGCTCTGTTTTTGCAAGCCGATGCGGTATGCCCGCTCGGTGAGCCGCTCGTCGGCAGTGTCGTGCCGGAGCTTAAGCCGGTATTCGGCACGGGCGGTGAACATCCGGTACGGTTCATCAACCCCCTGCGTGATAAGGTCGTCGATCATAACGCCGATGTAGGCTCTCGTCGCGGCGCAGTGTGAATGGCTCGTAGGTTGCAGACCGCGTAGTGCAGCTACTGCGGAATCCACCTTGCGTAGTACCTGTGGCTGCCTGTAGCGTACCGGCTTGCAGTTGCGTACTGCACGCACGGGCGTAGAGCGCCGCGTTGATACCGGCGATAAGCCCCTGCCCGCCCGCTTCTTCGTAGCCGGATGTTCCGTTAATCTGTCCCGCGGTAAACAGCCCCTGCAATCCGGCGGGTTTGCAGTCTGGACCCAGCTGGAGGGGAGAGACGACTGCGTAGTCAACCGCATACGCAGGGCGGGTAATCACGGCGTCGGAAAATCCGGTCAGGGTGCGAAGCATTTGGTCTTGCACATCCTCCGGCAGCGACGAAGAAAAAGCCGTTAATGTATAGTTCATCGCTCATCAGTCCTTCCGGTTCGATATAGAGCTGATGCCGTGTGCGTTCGGGGAACTTTCGTACTTTGTCTTCGATGGGAGGGCAGTAGCGAGCGCCCGTTGCGTGAATTTTCCCCGAAAAAGCGGCGAGCGGTGAAAGTTTTGTCGGATAACCTCGTGGGTATGCTCGTTGGTGTACGAGACATAGCACACTGCCGAAGCGTCGGAATATTTCCGCCGTGTCGAAAGAGAACGGGCGCATCACCGCATCCGCCTCTTGTATTTCCATTGTAGAAAGATCGACTGATTTTTTAGTACACGGCAGGGGGTGCCGGTTTTTGAGCCGACTCATCGCGAAGCCCTTACGTGCAAGGGCGGAGCCAAGTCCAATCGCCGCTTTTTTTCGCCGAGGCGCTTTCTTCAGCCTCGAACTCGCCGATGTAGATTTTTCCTCTCCATAAATGTTCCGGTAGTCAGCACCACAGCCCGTGCAGAAATTGTCCTGCCGCGCGCCGTCAGTACCGCCTGTATGGCGCCTCTCCTACAAGTCCGCTTTCCGCAGTCTGCGAGGAGATAACGTCGATAACCGTATCTTGATATATATGAAGATTTTTCTTTTTCGAGTGTGAACTGCGCAGTCTGCGCATATAAGAATTTATCTGCTTGAATGCGGGGAGATTGCACTGCCGAGCCCGCGGCTTTTTGTTGAGCAGACGGTATTGAATCATACACGCATCGGCGAGTTTTTCCCATCTCGCCGCCGAGCGCGTCTATTTCTCGCACAATATTACCTTTGGAAACGCCACCAATAGAGGGGTTGCAGGACATCCTGCCGATAGTATCAATCGTTTGTGTAATAAGAAGGGTTTGCGCACCCATCCGCGCGGCGGCGAGTGAGGCTTCGATGCCTGCGTGCCCCCGCCGACGACAATCACGTCATAATCGGAATAACGAAAATTCATAGCGGATATTATACCGAAACGGATGCAGTTCGTCTTTAGTTTTTTTATGCCATTGCAGGGGTTTTTGCGGGGTAGATATTCCGTATTATCCGTTCTCATCATTATCACAAAAAACCGAACAGAAAGCTATATTTGACTTTCGTTCGGCTTTTTCGGGAATGTCCTAAAAGGCAGTTACTTTTTGGGCTATCCCTATATAAGCTAATGTATTACCGTTAAGAATTACTGTGCATTTTTAACCTCGTCAGCTGTGGGGTGCTCGTTCTTCTCAATCTTGTACAACTCACGTTCGTCTGCATCATAGGTTGTGTTTATAAGTTTAATAATATCAGGTTCCGATATTACCCTACCGTCTATTATTAATTCCGTCTTAAAGGGGTGGTTATCAATTTTAACCACAGCAGCGCCATTATCTTCTTCATACGTAAAGGTCTTCTCCGAGTACTTCTTATAAGTTTTCTGATCTTCAACGGCAGCATAAACCTTATCTTGATTGAAATAAAGGTATACAGGATGCTTACCGTAACCTCGGGAGAGTTGCCACACATTTGCTTCTAACTGCGCTTTGGTAGCGGGCATCGGTTTGGCTTCTTTAATAGTCTCAACTAAAACCTTTGTGTCTTTGGTCATAGTTGCGTAAGCTGTATTTCTGTATTTAACTTCAATGGTATTCTCATCTTTTTTTACCAGATAGGAACCGGATATCTGAATCAGAGAACGAACATTCATGAATATTCCTGCCCTTTCAGGGGTATAAGAAACAGAGCCGGAAAACTTTACAAAACCGCTCGTTTCTTTTTAATGGCTGCAAACATCTTATTACCGTCATAAGCAATGTGCATAATATACCCGGCTTTCCAACCGGCAAGTTCCATATCGTTCAATACTTTAAATTCTATACGCCTATTACTTCCTCTTTGGAAGGAGCCAAATATAGGATTTCAATTTTTCAGCTGTACTTCCAGAATCATTTATCTTGGTCATGGTTGCCACGGTGGTCCCTGTATCATCTTTTAAGTTCAAATGCCTTCTCTTTGCTTTCCAGTGTATAGACATCGTCGTCAACCTTAAGTACACCGGTCGTTTTGTCATAGCTTATTTTTGTCAACTTTTTCAAAGTCATAGCCGTTTTTTCTTGGCAGCATAGAGTTTGCCGTCCGTGTTATAAAGAACGTGCATCATATACGAGTCGTTAGCATCTACGATTTTCCATGCTCCCTGTAATTCTTTTCGGGGAATTTGTCTTGAGGGGTGTTGTTCTGAGGAATAGGCTCTTTTGTTTTATTGCCGTTAGCCTGTCCACATCCTGCGATCAGTGTTACGGTACTGAGTATAACAAGAGCGGTGATCCTTAAAATGATCTTGTGTTGCATAAAATCTCCTTTGCAGCAGTCTACTTGCCGCACGAATAAAATACGGTTGCCGAATGCCCGTAAGGATATTTTTTTACGAATAGCAAAACATATCCTCTTCTTCCATTATACCCTCCCCTAGAAGTCAAGTATCTGTCCACTTTTTGGGGCAATAACTCTTGCAATTTATATCTGTCCAACTTTTTATAAATTGCTACTTGACAATAATACTGTTTTTAGGATATAAGTATATCTCGTTGTTATTCTTTTGAATATAAATGTCTCCTTCGTCTAGTGGTTAGGACATCGGGTTTTCATCCCGACAACAGGGGTTCAATTCCCTAGGAGATGGTTTTTAAGCCTAAAGTAGACTAGTCGGTCTATTTTTGAGGCTTTTTTTATTAGTCTGAACAATTTTATTCCCCATCAATCATCCTCATAATGAAAAAAATCAGCTGCTATGCATACATTATTCACGTACACTATCAAGGAACATTTTGAAAAGCTCAATTGGTCTTAGCGATTCACTACTGAAGTTTTTCCAATTTTTCAGCAAGCTGGAGATACGTTTTTGTTGTAAGGATCAAGCGCAATAACTTGTTGTAAGTAATAATACGCTTTTTCGGTAATCTTTATGGTTAAAATACCACTCATAAAGAGCAAAGAGCGTCAATGAATTACGCGGATCGGATAAAAGGCTCGAACGCAAAAGCGCAAGTTTATCGTCATCATTTGATGCTAGCAATGATTGATAATAAATCAGAACCGACTTTTAAAAGCAGAGCGCGCGTCACCGAGGTGTCGGTTAATAACTTGTTTAAGTGTACTATATTTTTCGCGCCGTAAAGCGCCTGTAAATATAACGTAATAATCTCGTCGGACGGCTGCTTCGAGGCAGCGTTATACGCAGCTTGTGCCGTATTCACCGCCTCTTCCCAGTTATTCAGTCCTGCGCACACACGGGCATAGAGCATAATATCTTCTTCTGAAGGATTATTATTGTAGAGATACTGTACACGTTCAAAGGCGCTTTCCCATCGTTTTTCAGCTATATCCTCTTTAACGAGAAGCGTGATCGCGAGAATATTACGTGGATTTTGTTTTTAACAGAGTATTGATAAAATCATTTGCAGTCTTTCCATTAACAGTATTTTTTTGTTTCAAAGCAAAAATTCGCACAAGCAAGAACTACATCCGAAGATAGCTGATAGAATGAGTCAGCTTTTTCGAGACATTGTTTTGCCTCGGTAATATTTTTACTCCATTCAACCAATACACGGCTCCGCAACAGAAGATAATCTTTATCGACTTTATTTTGCTTAGCAAATTCATCAAGCATGGCATTTGCAGCCAAATATTCTTTTTCTATATGAAGCCGGACTTGCAAAAAGGACGCACGCCCGAAATCATTATGAGTACGGCGGAAACGATTTCCTCAGCCTTTTTCAAGATTTCCCATTTCAATATACGTTTCTGCCAGTAATAGTTGAACCGTTACTGCATTAGGATAGCGGGCATACAGTTTTTCGGCAATTTTGTATGATGTTTCAAGATTATCACTAAAAAGCTAAATAAGCAAAGCGCATACCGACCGGATAGCAGCTCTCATCTTGTTCCCATGCCATTTGATAGAAGTTTTTCTGCATCAGAAAGTTTTCCAAGCTGCTCAGATAAAAAGTCCTAAAAAGATAAGGTGTAGCACGGATGCAGAATTTTAAATTCCTTGCAATAACGAGACGTTTTTCCAATGCGGCGGCATATTCCCTGTCCTCCTACCCCTTTACCAAAAATCATTGCTGGGATAACCGCATCAAAAACGTATTCGTTCCAAGGTTCTGCGGATAAACGCCGTTTTCAATCTGAGCCAATGCATCCAGATACGGATCGGCTTGTTGATAATTTGGACTATTCCAATCGATAGGCTCAAGTGGATATAAGAGGCGCATCAAGCGAGTTGCCAAAGCTAACTGCAACTGTTTGTCTTTTGTTACCCCCTGCGAAGTCGAATACACACGAGTTACTGCTCTGCGAATACTTGCGGGAGAGCCTATTTCCATGTCGGCTTGTACTTGTGAATCAACACGGTTTGATGCCAAATCAGCGGCAGACGGCAATGGCAAAATAGTAGCCGCAAAAGGTTGACCGGATGAATTATCAGTATGGGCGGTATTTTTACTGTAGTACATGATATAAAAAGAAAAAGGGAAGATAAGAAATACAATATGCAATATTTTTGAAATAGGACGAAAAACATCATCAACAATACCTACCTTTATCCCAGATAGTTAGGTAAAAAGCCCGGCAGCTACCTACTTTCCCACTCTGATGAGCAGTATCATCGGCGTAAGAGAGCTTGACTTCCGTGTTCGGGATGGGGAACGGGTATGACCTCTCCACTATGGCAACCGGGCAATAAAAACGAAACAAAAAGGAACGCAATTTATTAAATAAAGGAAGCGCTTAATGGGGATTAAGCGACAGGAAAGAAAAGAGCAAGGGGGTAAAGAATAAAGAAGAGAAGATAATATGGTCAAGTCCTCACGACTTATTAGTATTGCTCGGCTGAACACATTACTGTGCTTAGACCTGCAACCTCATCAACCTTGTAGTGTGCAAGGAGTCTTTAGCTGGGTTAAACCCCGAGGGATATGTAATCTTGAGGCGGGCTTCCCGCTTAGATGCCTTCAGCGGTTATCCCTTCCGAACGATAGCTACCCAGCACTTACCCTTGGCAGGATAACTGGTACACCAGAGGTTCGTCCACTTCGGTCCTCTCGTACTAAAAGCAGCTCCTCACATATCCAACGCCCATAGCAGATAGGGACCGAACTGTCTCGCGACGTTCTGAACCCAGCTCACGTACCGCTTTAATTGGCGAACAGCCAAACCCTTGGGACCTACTTCAGCCCCAGGATGCGATGAGCCGACATCGAGGTGCCAAACTTTCCCGTCGATGTGAACTCTTGGGGAAAAATCAGCCTGTTATCCCCGGAGTACCTTTTATCCGTTAAGTGACGGCGCTTCCACTCGCTACCGCCAGATCACTAAGACCTACTTTTCGTATCTGCTTGAGCTGTCACTCTTGCAGTTAAGCCTCCTTGTGCCTTTACACTCACTGCGTCGATTTCCAACCGACGTGAGGAGACCTTCGCGCACCTCCGTTACATTTTTAGGAGGCGACCGCCCCAGTCAAACCGCCTGCCTACCACTGTTCCTATTCCGGTTTCACGGAACAGGTTAGAAACCCTAATTCATCAAGGGTGGTATTTCACTTGGCAACCCACTCACCCTAACGAGCAAGCTTCACTGTTTCCCACCTATTCTACACATGATAAAACCAAGTCCCAATAGTAAGTTACGGTGAAGCGTTCACGGGGTCTTTCCGTCTCAACTATGGGTAACCGGCTTCTACCGGTATATAAATTTCACCGAGCCTCGCGTTGAGACAGTGCCCAGATACGTTACACCATTCGTGCGGGTCGGAACTTACCCGACAAGGAATTTCGCTACCTTAGGACCGTTATAGTTACGGTACGCCGTTTACCGGGAGCTTCACTGACAGCTTCGCATTACTGCTCACCGCTCCTCTTAACCTTCCTGGCACCGGGCAGGTGTCACCACCCTATACGTCTCATTACTGATTCGCAGATGGCTGTGTTTTTGATAAACAGTCGCCTCGTACTTGCTTTATGCTACCTCCACTCATTACTAAACAGAGTACCACACTTTTCCCTAAGTTACGTGTGCATTTTGCCGAGTTCCTTAACGCGAGTTCTCTCGAGCGCCTTAGATTTCTCATCCCTACCTACCTGTGTCGGTTTACGGTACGGTCTTTTTATAACCTGATCCTTAGACAGTATTTCCCGGCACCGTGACTTACCCCGCTTCGCTTCTCTCATCGATCCACTCGCTGTCGCTTCTTACCTTGGATAGCGGATTTGCCTACTATCCTTTATAACGGCTTAAATACTTCGACCGGAACAACCGTTCTCCGGTACCGGGGGTCGCCCTCATGCGTCCTGCCATCGAAATTATAAAAGGTATCGGAATATGAACCGATTTCCCATCGACTACGGCTTTCGCCCTCGCCTTAGGGACCGACTAACCCTGGGCAGATGACCTTTACCCAGGAAACCTTAGGTTTTCGGCGGAAAGGAATCTCACCTTTCTTTTCGTGTACTTATACCTGCATTCTCTCTTCCATCCCCTCCAGCGCCCCTCTCAGGTACGCCTTCATCAGTCCATGGAATGCTCCCCTACCGCCTTATGCTTTTAATGCATAAGACCCGTAGCTTCGGTATACTGCTTAGCCCCGTTACATTATCTGCGCATGTATACTCGACCAGTGAGCTATTACGCACTCTTTTAAGGAATGGCTGCTTCTAAGCCAACCTCCTGGCTGTCTTTGTATCCACACTTCATTTCACACTCAAGCAGTATTTCGGGACCTTAGCTGACGGTCTGGGCTGTTTCCCTTTTGACTACGAACCTTGTCGCACGCAGTCTCACTCCTATACGTTGATTACCGGCATTCAGAGTTTGATTGGGTTTGGTAGGCGGTGAAGCCCCCTAGTCCATCCAGTGCTTTACCTCCGGTAATTTTGTATAAGGCTGTCCCTAAAGGCATTTCGGGGAGAACCAGCTATTTCCAGGTTTGTTTAGCCTTTTCACTCCCTAGTCACAAGTCATCCAAACCTTTTTTTAACAGATTGTAGTTCGGTCCTCCACAGCGTTTTACCGCTGCTTCAACCTGCTCATGACTAGATCACTCTGGCTTCGGGTCTACGACATGCAACTTTACTTCGCCCTCTTCAGACTCGGTTTCCCTCCGGCTCCGGAACTTCTATTCCTTAACCTCGCTGCATACCGTAACTCGCAGGCTCATTCTACAAAAGGCACGCTACCACCCATATAGGGCTGTAACATCTTGTTGGTTTATGGTTTCAGGTTCTATTTTCACCCCTCACCGGGGTTCTTTTTCATCTTTCCCTCACGGTACTTGTCCGCTATCGGTAGCCAACTCGTATTTAGCCTTGGATCGTGGTCGACCCAGATTCCAACAGGATTTCTCGTGTCCCGCCGTACTCAGGTACTGCACCGGCAAGATGACTGTATTTCGTATACGGGGATTTTCACCCCTCTGTCAGGCTTTCCCAAAACCTTTCTACTATACATTCATTTTTATCACTTGCTGTACGTAAGCCCGTGCAGCCCTACAACCCCCGTTTAACGGGTTTGGGCTCTTCCAATTTCGCTCGCCACTACTTTCGGAATCTCTTTTGATGTCTTTTTCCTTGAGTTACTTAGATGGTTCAGTTCACTCAGTATTGCTTTACCTCTCTATTTTTATTCAAGAGCGTAATGATAGAATCACTCCTATCGGGTTACCCCATTCGGCTATCTCCGGATCACAGGATATGTGCTCCTCCCCGAAGCTTTTCGCAGCTTATCACTGCGCTTCTTCGCCGGTTGGCTCCAAGACATCCACCATAAACCTATTCTTCGCTTGACCATATTATGTTCTCTTCTTAAAAACAATCGTCTATTCGACAACCGTCAAGAACTTTTCTCTTCACCTTATTTTCTACTCTCCAGCTCATCCCTTCTTGCAAAGAAACTCACCTTCAAGCACTCTTTCTTTCCCTTCCCCTATCTTTTTCAAAGATCTCATTCGTAATGTAGAAAAAAATCCACTTTACGATTTTTGGAGATAAAGGGGATTCGAACCCCTGACCCTACGGCTTGCAAAGCCGCTGCTCTAGCCAGCTGAGCTATATCCCCTTACTACAAACCAAAAATATAAAAAGAGAGGGAAAGAAGAGGAAAAGCGTTCGCTCTGTGTACAACTTACAAAGCATTTTTGTATAAACCTTTCTCTAAGAAAGGAGGTGATCCAGCCGCACGCTTCCGGTACGGCTACCTTGTTACGACTTCACCCTCCTTACCAAGCGTACCTTGGCACCGTCCTCCCTTGCGGGTTAGACAAGCGACTTCGGGTACCCCCTAACTCGGATGGTGTGACGGGCGGTGTACAAAGGTACCGGGAACGTATTCACCGCGCCGTGCTGATGCGCGATTACTAGCGATTCCAACTTCATGAAGTCGAGTTTCAGACTTCAATCCGAACTACGATTGCTTTTTGCGGTTTGCTCCACCTTACGGTCTCGCTTCGCTTTGTAGCAACCATTGTAGCACGTGTGTAGCCCTGGACATAAGTACCATGATGACTTGACGTCATCCCCACCTTTCCTCCGATTTGTCATCGGCAGTTCCGCCAGAGTCCTCAAGCTTTACCTGTTAGTAACTGGCAGTAGGGGTTGCGCTCGTTGCGGGACTTAACCCAACACCTCACGGCACGAGCTGACGACAGCCATGCAGCACCTGTCTAGCAGGGTATTGCTACCCGACCTTATCTCTAAAGTCTTCTACTAGATGTCAAACCCAGGTAAGGTTCCTCGCGTACCATCGAATTAAACCATACGCTCCACCGCTTGTGTACCCCGTCAATTCCTTTTGAGTTTCACCCTTGCGGGCATACTCCCCAGGCGGTACACTTATCGCGTTTGCTTTTGGCACTGAAGCTCTTGCCCCAACACCCTAGTGTACATCGTTTACAGTGTGGACTACCAGGGTATCTAATCCTGTTCGATCCCCACACTTTCGCATCTCAGCGTCAATTATCTGTCAGAAACCCGCGCTTCGCCACCGGTGTTCTTCCAAATATCTACAGATTCCACCCCTCACACTTGGAATTCCAGTTTCCTCTCCCGTAATTCAAGTCGTGCAGTACCCAATGCTATTCTGGGGTTAAGCCCCAGGATTTCACACCAGGCTTACACAACCGCCCTCATACGCCCTTTACGCCCAATAATTCCGAACAACGCTCGCCCCTTACGTGTTACCGCGGCTGCTGGCACGTAATTAGCCGAGGGCTTATTCGTCGATTACCGTCATCAGATGAGCATTCCCTCTCACCCTTATTCTTCATCAACAAAAGGATTTTTACAACTTTTTCAGCGCTTCTTCATCCACGCGGCGTCGCTCCGTCAGACTTCCGTCCATTGCGGAATATTCTTAGCTGCTGCCTCCCGTAGGAGTTTTGGGTACGTATCTCAGTCCCACGTGTCCGATCACCCTCTCAGGTACCGGATACCCATCGTCGCCTTGGTGGTACTTTTACCTCACCAACTAGCTAATGGGACGCAAGCTCATCCTCAAGCGAAGCCATAGCTCCTTTCCTCAACACCTCTTATGAAGTGCCGAGTGTATTCGGTATTACCTGCTATTTCTAGCAGCTATCCCCATCTTAAGGGCAGATTACCCACGTGTTCCTCACCAGTCCGCCACTCTAGGGAGAGAAGCAAGCTTCTCTCTTGCCGTTCGACTTGCATGCTTAAGACGCGCCGCCAGCGTTCGTTCTGAGCCAGGATCAAACTCTCCATTATTTTTATTTCAAACACCCCCAAAGGGCGTCTGATTTCAATAATTTTTAAGCAAGTCCCGTTTCTTATTTTAGGAACGTTGACTTTGATAGAGAAAATCTGTATAAAAAGCAATTATACATCACTTCACACTTCTTCTCTCATTCTTTTGTTCTACGCTTGTTTTCCTCACCAAAGATTTTTTTGCTCTTTGGCTTTTCTTCTTTCCCTTCCCTTTAATCTCAAAGACCAGTTTGCTTTGCACCACCCTGCTTTTAGAGCGCCGCAAGCGAAAAAGAATGTATCACAAAACCGTTTATTTTTGTCAAGTATCTTTTTTTCTTTTTTATTTATTTTTCAGCAAAACAAGCTGAAAAAAATCTCAAAAGAATAAGAACACATCGCCAGACATTCAAAGCCTGCGATGCAAAACATATCATGCACAACAAGCACGACAAATCGCTACATCGTTTTCGAGAAAACTCCGTATATGCGTAAACTGTTTTTACTAACGCATATTATAGAAAGAATTGATAAACTTAAAAGTTTTTTATTACTGCATCAAACCTGCTAACTAATAGGAGCCAAGCACAACGGCGGCTATAATAGCACAGGTCAACATTTCTTGTCAACCACTTCTTCTCTATTTCTTTACTTAATTTTGACCATCAACTCACTCAAGATATGATATTCATATATCAAGTCATAACCCGATTAAAAACCGCTGAAAATAATAGTTTGATAAGTCTGATTATACGGCAAAGAATACGCTATGGAGAATAGGGGATTCGAACCCCTGACCTATTGATTGCGAACCAATCGCTCTACCACCTGAGCTAATTCCCCAAAGTGGTATGAGTATATAGTTTTTAGATAAATTGAGCAAGTACTTTTTAAGAGAATGTTTGAGACTCTATGAAAAAATTGCACATCATTACTGAATTGTAGTATAGTACAATATCGCGCAATACAATATCAATATAATATATAGAAGAAATCTTTACGGACATGGGTTTTTAAAAGATACCTGATAATAAAAAGAAAAGTTGTAAAATAAATCCTTGACTTTTCCGACAAAGTCCCGTACACTAAATATATGAACTTGAAAACCGTTTTGACACCAGAAACTGTCAATCTCCATTTGAAAGGAACCTCAAAAGAGGAAATTATTGATGAATTACTTGAAATGCTTGTTCAGGCAGGAAAAAGTAAAAGATAAAAGCCGTTGCCCGAGCCTGCGTGTTAGACCGTGAACGCAAGATGTCTACTGGAATGAAACATGGCATTGCAATCCCCGCACGGGAAAACCGATTCGGTAAGTGATCTTGTTGCTTGTATTGGTATTTCGGATCATCCGGTCGATTTTGATTCGCTGGATCAAGAGCCGTGTCGCATTTTTATTATGACACTTTCGCCGATTGATAAAACGGGACCGCACTTGCAGTTTTTTTAGCGGAAGTCAGTCTGCTATTCAAAAGTGCCGAAAAACGACAAGAAATACTGGATGCGACCGATAAGTCTGATATTATCCGTATTTTAACCGAATAGTGCGCACAACTGGAGCAAATACGCTTAAATAAGGGTAACAAAGCGTGAGGAGGTTTTATGCTTGTAAATGTATTAACAGCAGGTGACGATGTAAGTGAAAAATTAAAGACATACTGCAACGGGCTCCCTGATGTCGATAAGAAGATTATGGATGCGGCATCCGATGAAGGAAAAAAAGCTTTATGGGTGCGCACGGCGTATCTGCAGCACCGATGGTAGTTGTACTTGACGAAGACGGTAAAGATTTGTTAAAGACAACCGATATGAGCGAACTTGAAAAGTTCTTCTCCTAAATTTCTGCAAACCTAATTAAAAACCTCTCGAAAACATTATTTCGAGAGGTTTTATTTTTGTGTATGGCTATCATTTTGTCGCATTTTGCCGGCAAAAACGCCCCCACGGTACTAAAGATTTTTATACATATTCCACGTTGATTCAATCAATGTTTTTTTATATCCGAGTATTGAGGATTCCAGCCGATTGTCTCGCGGGCATGCTGCGATGTTGCATACAATTCAGCGGGGTCTCCGGCGCGGCGGTCGACAAAGCGTGCCGGTATCGCCTTTCCGGTAATGGCGCGCGCGGCGGCAAGCATTTCGCTGACGGTGATTCCAACTTCACTTCCAAGATTGACAATAAGGCTGCTGTTTTTCTCATCGATATAGTGCAGGGGCGTCGGCGTGCGCTTTCGCGAGGTCGCTGACGTGCACATAGTCACGGATACAGGTACCGTCGCGCGTGGGATAATCATTGCCGAAAAATCTGGAGTTCTTTCCGCATACCGGCAGCGACCTCCATAATGATGGGCAAGAGGTTCTGTGGATTCCGCTCAAGCCCTTTCACGGCGCCCGTGGGATCATAGCCCGCCGCATTAAAATACCGCAGCGACGCAAATTTGAGCCCCTTTTAACCGATCGTACCATTGCAAAAATTCTTCGGTTTTTGAGCTTGGTAAAACCATAATAACTTTCGGGATTTTTTTCGGATGCTTTTTCGTCGATTGGGAGATATTCTGGAGAGCCGTACACAGCAGCCGAAGACGAAAATACAAAGCGGAGACATTTGTGCTTCACTGCGGCATTTAAAATATTCATCGTTGCCGAAATATTATTGATAGAATATTTTTCGGGGGCAACCATCGACTCGCCCACCGCCTTAAATGCCGCCAAGTACACGGCTCCGTCAAAGCCGCGGGCAAAGGCTGCATCAATATCATCACTATGACGAGTATCACCTGCAATAAACTCCGTACCCGGAAAAATATTGCACAGCTGACCAGTCGATAGATTATCAAATACCGTAACCGAATGCCCTGCTTCTAACAGCGCTTTTACGACGTGGCTGCCGATATACCCGGCTCCGCCAATAACTAATACACGCATAATTCGTCTCCTCTCCATAAACATCTTCTAAGAACCAAGACTTTTAGCAGATGCTCAACTATTTTTCCGGCGCTGCCTACTCATCAACCTGTCGGCACCCTATCAAGAACCGCTCAAACCAGCCGTGATGCACCGCTCTTTGCGATTCTTGTGCAACCTGTCCGTTTTAACGCAGTGCAGTGATACTCCGCAACCGCTTGATCAGTGTTTTATTTTTGCCCAGTGTTTCTATTGGAACGGGGAGCCGGTATGTCCAGTTTGCCTCGCTGACGGTACCGGGAACGTTAATCCGCTCTTCATGCGCCTTGACCGTCGGCAATTCGTCGATAATCACACCAAGCCAATCTTGTATCGGAAAGATTGCAAACACCGACGGTACTTTCACTAACGCGCTCAGTAATGCCGCAGCCACATCGACCGTATATGCCGGTTTTTCTCCTTCGGTAGAACAAAGCGCTTTACGCACTGTACCATCGATAAGGATGGCATCAAAGAACGAAAGCATATCTGTATATGATGCTTCCTGTTCCCCACCATTGCCGCATGGTTGAAGAATCGTGTACCGAGGTTACCGCAACAGATGCTTTCGGATACGCTTGCAGCGGAATAAAAGGCGCACCGCTTTTTGCCCATTCGCGTTCCCAGCGGAATACACGGAGGCTCAAAGATATGCAATTTTTTTCTAAAACCTCCGGTAACGCCACAGGCTTTTGCTCCCAAATCTTCCGCACAGGGCTGCATATCAACAGAGGCGCAAAGTTCTGACAAAAAATATCATCCGCCTGCATTTCCCACCGTTTATTTTTGCTCGGCTTCTTTTTCTTCTACTAATACCTCAAACCGCTTCTGTTCATCCTCCGATAACGTTCTCCACGCAGTCGTATCCCGATATTGATGCGCCGCAGTATACCGATGCGCCGTGCAAATCTTTTTCCGGCTTTTACCAGCATACGGTCAGTCCATTTTTTGGCTCAACTTCCTTGCCACTTCCGGAGGAGTTCACAGCGATGAATATCAGCCTCGCTTTGAATCTCCGCTTTAAAAAGCCACAGCTCCTCAGCGCCGATCCTATCGGCAACCTTTCCGCAACAAACCATGTGCATACAGGTAGTCGCCGTTCACTGCATTTTGAACGACCTCAGTATTGATATGCGGCTCTGCCATCCATCGGATGCGTTCTTTGGAAAAAAACCTGCTTTTTAAATCATCGATCGTGATTTCAGAATATGGAATCGGCTTTCCTAAAAGACCGGTAGTTTCCCCTTCGGGGATAGCCCAAATTCTAAAAAAGCCTAAGATATGATCCAGCCGGTACGCATGGTAATACTGCGATGCATGGAGGAGCCGATCTTTTCCACCAACGATAGCCAGTTGCTTTTAAGTTTGCCCAGTTGTAAATAGGGAACCCCCAATTTTTGACCGGTAGGATTATCGCCATCGGGAGGGCTCCCCGCGCGGAGATCACTACGGAAATATTCAGGATGCGCCCACACCTCTACAGAATCTTCGTTCATCAAAATCGGAATATCGCCTTTTATCAGAATCCCGTTATCAGCACAATAGGCAACCGCTTTTCGTAATTGCTTATGCAGATGCATTTGCACCCACGCATAGAATAAGTGTTCTCGTTTCAAGACCGGATCATTCCATGCCGCAGTGATTTTTTTGCTGCTGAAGGAGCGCGCATATCGGCGCATTCGCTTCCAGTCCTTCCATGAAGCGTGGTAGTTTTGCCGCTTAATATTCTTGAAGACCGCATATTCAATAACCCACTGATTTGCGTTTATCCACGCAGCGAGTTCGCCGGCTTCAGCATCGGCAAGAATCTGCGGCTCGGCCTTATTAAAGATCGCATGGAGCAGCACATTTTTTTCATGGAGAATATCGCGGTACCGGAACCGCTCCGTAGGAGTGTGCGGCTTAAAAGCGGTGCGTATTTTTTTTATGTCGGCTTTGAACACCTGTGCTTCCGGCATCTCATCCAAGCAAATGTAGAGCGGGTGCAGCGCAAACGCCGAAAGCGCATTGTAAGGAGAACTGTCGGTTCCAGTATCATTGATAGGTAATAGTTGGATAATGCGCAGCCCTGCTTTTTTGCAAAAGTCAGCAAAAGGTATAAGGTCAGGAAAACTCACCGACGCCGCAGCTTTTTTTGAGTATACAGAGCAGAAACTGGTACGGCAGTGCCGCATAACGACTGATTAAACGGTAAACATTTCATCTTTTTTCCTCCCTCCTATAAAAAGTCAAGCAGAAAGTATCAACTTTTGATTGCCTTTTTACGCACGACCACAACAACGTGAGAACGTGCAGATAATATACACGCTTGCGCCCTGAGCAAACGTGAGCAAGTAAAAAGCCTGAGCTTGTTGGACGGCTTTTTATTTTTACACTCCTTAAGTACAATCATCATAGCCCAAAAAAACCGAAGAAAGAAAGGGAAGTTACGAAATACGCGCCGTATGCTCCTCGTCCGTGCAAATCAACGTACTCCCATTTGACAAAAGGGCGTATGCGTATTACCGTATATAAAGAGGTCTTTACCATTTGCTCGCTTTTTAAAGTTTCACATAAAGTTTTATAAAGGGAAAAAGATATGAACAACATACCAGTAGAAACCTTGCAGCACAATATAAAAGTACTTGGATTTACTCTCCCGCTCATTTCCCAATGTTACCGCCGCAGTTGAAGAAGTGGTCAACCTAAAAGCCATCCTGAATTTACCCAAAGGAACTGAGCATTTTTTTGACAGATATACACGGAGAAGCGGAAGCGTTTAATCACGTTATGCAAAAATGCTTCGGGAGCTATCCGTCGCAAAGTTACAGAAGAGCTCAGCTCGACGGTTAGTACCGACGATATGGAAGAACTCACCACGCTCATCTATTATCCCTAAGGAAAAAGCTCGAACTAATCAAAGCAGAAAAAAAGGCTTCTATTGCTAGTGGTACGAATTAACAATTTACCGGCTGGTGCGGGTAGCGCGAGCAACAGCGTCAAAAGTATACGCGCTCGAAAGTGCGGAAGCTGCTGCCAAAGAATTTTGCGTATATAATGGAAGAGCTGTTGCAGGAAGATGAGCATCGCTTTAACAAAAAGGAGTATTACAGCGAAATTATCAAAAGTCTTGTGGAATATGGGCGTGCGGATTTGTTTATTATCGAATTGTCCGAGTGATAAAAAGTGCACTATCGACCACCTGCATATTATCGGTGATATTTTTTTGATAGAGGGTCCGTCGCCGCATAAGGTGATGGATACGCTGATGGCGCAGAACAGCCTTGACATCCAGTGGGGCAACCACGACATCCTCTGGATGGGGGCGGCGGCTGGATGCCGCGCGTGTGTTGCGACAGCGATACGGATTGCGCTCCGCTATTCCAACATCGATGCTATCGAGGACGGGTACGGGATTAGCCTACTACCGCTGGTAAGTTTTGCGCAGCATGTGTATAAAAGATGATCCGTGTACACAGTTTATGCCCAAGCTCAACGAGAAAAAAAGCCTTTTGATATCGATGCGGATTTGCTGGCAAAAGATGCATAAGGCAATCAGCATTATTCAATTCAAACTTGAAGAGCGTATCATCGAAGAGCATCCTGCGTACAATATGGAACACAGAAGACTCTTGCGTACGCTCAATCCTCGTGCGGGCACCATCGAAATTGAAGGCAAGACGTATACGCTAAACGACACCTCATTCCCGACCGTCGATCCCGCGCACCCGACAGCGCTCACCGATGAAGAGCAGTACCTTATCACGATATTGACAAAAGACGTTTGTCGGCAGTGAAAAGCTCAAACAGCGTGTGCGTTTTTTTGTATGCAAAGGGGAGTATGTACCGACGCTACAACAATAACCTGCTTTTTTTCATGCGTGTCTTTTTGCTGAACGAGGACGGCAGCTTTAAGCAAAAAGAAATCGACGGCGCCGTATACTCCGGCAAAAGCCTAATGGACAAAATACGATCAAATGGCGCGGGAAGCGTATTTTTCTGGACAGAATGCCGACTTTTTGTGGTTTTTGTGGTGTAATCAGGATTCAGCCCTTTTCGGTAAGGCGAAGATGACCACCTTTGAACGCTATTTTATCGATGATCCGGCAACGCACAAGGAACCGTCCGCGCCGTATTATAAGCTGATGGAGCATGATGACGGAACGCTTGCCACACAGATACTCAAGGAGTTCGGACTCAGCGGCAACTCCCACATCGTTAACGGACACACGCCCGTCAAAGTTGCGAAAGGCGAGAGTCCGATTAAAAGCGGGCGGCAAGCTCTTGGTTATCGACGGCGGATTTTCCAAAGCCTACCAAAAAGACAACTGGCATTGCCGGTTATACGCTTACCTACAACTCCTACGGGATGACACTGATAAGCCATCATCCATTTGAATCGGTAGAAAAGGTCTTACGCGAAAGCTTCGACATTGAGTCTACAAAAGAGGTGATTGAAACATTAGTTGAGCGAAAGCGGGTTGCGGATACCGACACCGGCGCCGAAATGAAAGAAAAAGTTCAAAACTTAGAAATGCTGATTAGCGCCTACAACAAGGGCATCTTTAAAAACAGCAAGATTAACACCGGTAGCAACAACTCAAGCGTGAGGTGCAAATTAGTTGTTGAAAAACAACCGCCTCATACCGTTTCAGAATGTGATACATACTTTTCCGTATATCGCTGTGCAGTAGTCGGCGCCGGTTCATAGTACCGGTTTGATACGAATAAGCCGCTGCGCAATGGCAGCAAGATTTTTCGCTCCTGCCGCCGAGACCGTAGAGCGCAAGCGCCACATCGCCGATCAGTTCTCCGTCGGCAAAAGCGGGAAGCGCAAAGGTTCTGCCAGTCATGTCAGCTTTCATTTGGCACCACAGCGCATTGTGCGCTTGCCCACCGGACAACGTATACACGGGATGGAAACCAGATGCCTGTTCCAGTACATCGCAGCCGTGCCGGATACGGAAAGCGAGCGCCTCCACAAAGCCCCGCCCTTGTCCCTGCAAAAGTCGCGGGATATGCACCCGATGCGGCAAACGGTTCTTCCGCAATCCGCTCCATCGCCGCGATATAATCGTTGCCTAAAAACCCATGAGACACCAAAAACGACGAAAATGCCGCACCGGAGGAGGGAATAACGGAAGAGAGATTCCACAAATCGGGCATAGCTGAAGGCAATAGCAGCGTTCCCTTAGAGCGGCACGGCTGCGGAATGCAGATGTTAAGCCCCTCACTTGAACCGGCTCGGTCGCAGGCGGTACCCGCCGTCAGCGTTCCCGTCCCGATCAGCGCCGCGATAAAATCCGGCACGCCTGCAATGACCGGTATACCGCAAAAGCGACCGATAACCGTACCGGCGGCTACGAAAGGCGGCAGCAAACCGGCAAGTCGTTTTCGTTTTCGATATGCAAGGCTTCTGCAAACCGAAACAATGCTTCTTTATCCCAATACGCCGCCTCGTAGCGCGGGTCTGGGAGGCTTGTTATCGGTACGCCGGTTAAAAGGTAGGCGAGATATTCCGGTCCAGGAAAAAGCTGTGCGGCGCTTCCGAATATGTCAGGGATACTTTCGCACGGAAAGCCGCAATCCGCGGCAAAAAGAGAGCTCCCACCGGTGGAATAGGCGCAGCTGCATCGTTGTAGCGCCAGTACGGTAGAACTCTGCGCCCCCGATACGGTAGCCCCCTGCGACACAGGTTCATTCCATAAAAACAAGGTATCGCTTTTTAGCCGCATCAAGAATGGTGTTTAATAATATCATCAGGTGGAACAGTGGAGGGTAACGATGCGGCAGCCAGCGGAAGCGCAGCGTTTATAGGTACTATAGGTAACCGCGGTATGCGGCAGTTATGAGGTACGGCGACAAGCGTAGGACCGTTTCCCGAAACACAAATGGCTTCTATCGCATAATCTGCCGGTACGCTCCGCCACGCGGCAAAAAGGCTTGCACCCAGTCTGCCGCTTGAACAGGCTGCGGGAACAACAGGCGTATAAACTTGAGTACTGTTCCGTCTTCGGTAATAAACGCCGCCTTTAACGACGACGTTCCGATATCGGCACAGAAAACACCACGCTGCATGAACGCTATTCGCTATCGCCGGAGAAAGACTCACCGTCCATCAGTATGCGGGTGATACCGTCATCGGCGCCTTCCATATACGTACGCGCGGAAGCAAAACGAGCGCCGTACCAATCAACGCGCCGAGTAAGGAACATCAACAGTGCAACAACGCAGAAGATACCGATACTGCCAATAAGCAGCGCATAATCTTCCGATTGCAATATGCCGAACAATAAAAAAATAGGAGACGCTTGCACCACCGTTAACAAAACACCCCAACGGATTTGCTTAAAAATTGCCGCAGTATAAAAATCCGACAACAGTACACACGCCGACCGTAGCGATCAAATAACTGAGGTTAAACGAAACATGCTCGGAAAAAGACAATAACAGCAAGTAAAATAAAAACGTCAGCAATCCCAATAAGAAAAATACTGGATGGGATGAATCCGTATCGCACTCCATAATTCACAGACAAATATGGCGAGAAACGGAACCGCCAAAAAAAGAAGTGCATACGTAATACAGCGCTTTACTTGCGAATAGTGATTAACGGGAGTGATAAAACCGATTTTTACCGTTTCCGGCGAACTGCGGAGACTTGAAGAAGATTTCGCCGCATAACCGTCATATTCATCGTACACATCCGTATCTTTGGATATACTGAAATCCTGCGCTTTCCAACTGCGAGGAAATACCGTGCTTAAACCAGAAATACGCCAGTCGGCGGAAAAGCCCGAATCGTCGAGCGTACGGTTTTTCGGCAGCCATCCTCCCGAAAAGCTGGGGGCAGTCCATGTTGACTGCACAGCAAAACTGTTGTCAGCAGCAAGCGGTACGATACAAAGGCTTTTTTCCCCTTGTATAGAAACAGAACCTTCTATCGCAAAAGCCGGAACGCACAATATCTTCCGGAACCATATAATAAACGGCATTGCGAAACGGCGATGCCCCGGTAGGAGCTGTCAAGGCTTCGAGCAGCGGTTTACCGTTCCCATAAAATGCAGGATAGGCAGTTAACGTCTTTTTTAGATTTTATCCCAAGGATAAGCACCGCATCTTTATAGCGGATATTTTTCTGTGATATTGAATTGCTGGAATTGAAAACCGGAGAATGAGGCGGTTACGGCAAGCTCACCGTTAAAAACAGGAACGGTAAATATCCCCCGCGAAAGTCGATAAGGATTAATCTGCGTTACCAGATTGTATGTTTCCGGAACCGTGAGAATATAGTCAGTTTTTTTCCCCTTTTGAACAACCTTTCCGGAAGAATCCGTATATTCGACCACTTCATATTCCACCATTTCATCATACGGCACGGCAAGCGCCAGACCCCTCAATAACAGGCTCTCCTCCAGCAGGTTCCATAATGGACGCTTCGGCAGTCCGCTGGTATCCCTTCCCGATCGTTGACCAGTGAACGGATAAAATGCGAGGGGGATAAGTAGTATCAGCATCATAATAAAAAAATGATAACGGGCTTTATCCATGCCACCCTGCTGAGAAAAATATCGCTATCTTGGGTATAACAGCATTCATCTCCGCTGATTGTTTTTACATCCATAGCAACTCCGGTTTACTTAGTCTTGTTGATCATCCGCTTTATGCTGCGTTCCCGCTCTGTCCCGCTGAATGCAACATTCGCTCGATAATCTCTCTATTATCCAACAGATTACTCAACGACTGATTATGATACAACCGCGAGACAGCCTGTGCAAACAATTTTGAAACATCGGCCGAGATATACCATTCTTTTTTGAGTAATTCTTCGTGGTATACCGCATTGGTGCCGATAACGCGATAGAAATAACCTTTTTATACGCTTCATCAAAAAGCTGGATTGCATCGCCGGTAAAGAATGGCAAACTCACCGCAGCAATCACTTTTTTTGCCCCCTTGCTTTTCAGGAACTCCATTGCCTTTAACAGGGTTCCTCCGGTGCCAAGCATATCATCTGCAAGGAAGGCCGTTTTACCGTTTACATCACCTAATAAATTGATATTGACGATATTGGATTGTTTTGCATTTTGCGTAACGACAGAATAGTCACGCTCCTTATAAATCATCGCAAGCGGTTTTTAAGCCGCTAGAATAAAATTTATTTCGGTCTACAGCCCCGCTATCAGGTGCAACCACCACAAAATCCGCATCGGGATCGGCAAGGTTTTCGATTTTTATCAGCTCTCGCATAATCTGATAACTTGCATGGAGGTTTTTTCGATACGGGCAGTATGGAAAGCATTTTCAATCTCACGGGAATGAATATCCAACGTGATAATTTGATCGACGCCGAGTTTTTCGTAGCAAATATCCCAACATACTGGCAGTTAAACCTTCACGACCCCTTCTTTTTTTATGCTGGCGGCTATACGGATACACAGGCACCACAAGCGTGATATGTGCAGCTCCGGCATATCGAACGGCGTCGATCGTTACCATCATCGACATAAGGTGATCATTGACCGAAAAACACGTGCTGATTTTTACGCTTCATTTACCCCAAAGCGGATGATGGTTTTCACATCTTGAAAAATAAAAGACATTCTTTCCACGAATGCATTCCAGTATTTCCGTTTTAAATTCACCGTTCATAAAATAGGTAAAACGAGGCATTGACTTTGAAAACGAGGAATGCGGATTTTCTCAATCTCGTTATCTTCATGTAAACCGGAAGAAAGAAGGTCGTTATAAAAAAATTAATATCTCTGATAAGGGTTTCTTTTTGTAAATTATATCGCTTTATTAACTTATCTATTTTTCTATTAAGTTTTTCTACATAAATATGTTTTTAAATGTTGAATTACCGCATCGGCAAAATGCTCGCCGCCCGGACACGCCAGAATTGCCAAATTCGCAGACCCGGAATATATCATACCCGCCCCCTCATGTCGGAATCAATTTGAGCATTAGTTTACATATTTTGCAAAAAAATTCAATCGGTATTGGCAGAGAAAGCGCATCAGAACGGACACGGCTATAGCTTTCCGTTAGCCTTTTGAAAAATAGCTTGTTGAGGAGCGTACATCCGTGTACGATTCTCAACAACGAGATTTATGCATACCACAAATCTTATTTTTGTGTAGCAACGCCGTATATGCGCCGCATATTTTTCAAAAAGATCATTCTAGAAGCCGATACCAACACCAAAGCTTTATCCCAACGCCGGAAAGCGTGGTGAATGTGCGTAAAAATCCTGTGAGGCAAACCGATGCGGCGAGGTTAGATGTAAAGCCTCGCGACGCGATAAAGAAACAGAACTCTATGCCGCCAGATGCGTTCGATATATTCCGTATTTTAAATATACGCCAAGTACCTTTTGCAAAATGGCTTTCGAGCTTTTAGCCCACCGTCAATATAATAGGGTTTCGCATTGATAACAGGAAAAGCAAGAAACGGAGATAAGATTAGGTAATCATTTTCAAGGGGTCTAAAAATCCGCCCCGATTTTTAACTTTACACGGACGTCTAACAAGCCGCTCAGGCAAAGTGTCAGTGATGGCTTGGGTCTCAGGAAGGGCAAGTCCTTTAGGAGTACGAAGCTCGCTTGCCAAACCTTCAACTTTAAAGGAACCTTTTTAGTCCCGTTGTCATAGAGACACCCTTGAGCGGTAAATAATTTACCGCACCCTGTAACGGTAACCCACTTTGTCGGACTGTGTGATCCAGCTAAGCTGAGGTCAACTCCACCGTTTTTCAAAAGCTCGGCAACCGAAAGACCTCTCTGCGCTGCCATTGCCGGTAGATAACCGTAAATATTTGCCGTAGCTTCGCTTTCACCTCGAGATCTTCAACATCGCCACTGGCATTTCGTTTAGGTGTTAAGGTAACTTTTGCTTCAGGGTTTTCCATATATGCAGTGGAATAAAATAGGCAACCCGCGCAGAAAATCCATACTTCGGTTTTGTGAATTGATACATGATGCCCCGTGTCGGCAAATGCATTAATCTTTGCGTTGAGTTCTCCAGTGATCGTCTCAGCCGCTGAGCTTTTCCGTATTCCCTTTTGCAATAAGATCGAGCACATTTTTTTGAAATATTTGTCCATACATCCGCATTAACAGTAGTGGAGAATTTTTACTGTATGCTCTCCAAATACCGTAAATCGAAAAGAACCAATCAAAAATTAAATAAAGCGCCTGCGTGCAGACCTGACTTTATCGTCTTTTTCTGACAGTTTCTTAAAAGTCGATAGCCAGTTCCGGCTTAAAAAGTCCTGAACAGAAAATATTTTTGCGCACCGGTAGCTGCAATCGATAATCCTGAATGCATGGAAAGCACACGCGCTTAGGTTCCGGCGCCGGTTCATTCTTTTCAGCCGGCGGTACGTCTCGCTGCGCTTGCTGACCAGCGTGGCTATCGGTTTGCGCAGGGAAGTGTTTTGCTCGGTTGCTGTTTCAGAATCGGCAGCGCTGCTTACAGCCGTCTGCGCAAACGCCGTATAAACACCCAACATAATGCATAATGCAATAAACAAGTTTTCATGGTATCTTCCTCCGATACTTATGATATATTGATATCTTATAGTTTATAATCAATATCCGTTTTTGGCTATGACAGAAAAAGGCTACCCCCAATACAAAATCATGCTTTAACGAGTATGAGCCTTGCGGCAGGTCTAAACGTAATTCCGGTACAACGGGATAATATTCAAGAAACCGGTTCCAGTCTTTAGATAACTGGGGAATAGAAATATTCTTTTCAAACTTTTGAGAAAGCGCGGTATTATGTATCGATGCGTCCCCGCCGAAATAACTACCAATATCAAAATCTAACGATTGAACAGGATAGTGAATGAGATAATGGAGTGCATTAGAGCAGTTCCGAGTGGGTTGATAGCGATACAGCCGGATGTTTTTATCTTTCTCCTGCAAGATTGTTTCAAGTTTTTAAATACTTCATCTTCTGTAATACTTTTTGAGCCCAGCGGCACATAGAGAGTCGGCTTTGCTTCTATTCTAACACTTGAAAAAGGCTGTAGATTGCACGCAGCGATAAAAAGCAATGCGATAAGTACACCAATATATACGGGATATTTGCTATATGTATGATAAAACATTCACCTTCCTTTACTGTACACAGGCAAAATACCGCCAAAAAAATCGAAATGGTTTCAGGCGGCACGTCAATCGTTTTGATCAATATTTTATAGACTATATCACGTTATCCGCGCAAGGACAAGAACTACGCAGAGGAATCACGATGGCGGGTCTACCCATACAAGATATGAAAAAGCTTCTGTTAAGTATTGAAGAAGCAGATAGCCGTATTTAATTATTCGTCTTTTACTTTTTCTTCCGTAACGTAGCTTTTTCAAACCCTTCTGATAAGGCTGTTTAGCCAATAGTTTGCTTCGGTGCTATTGGTAGAGGACCAACCCTTACGCGGTGCGTTAATCCGGCAGAAGTCTCTTTGGTAAAAATTTCTACTTTCATGTGCTGCGCGGCAAGTTTATCCCGCGCGCGTTCAGCGTTAATTCTATTTGCAAGCGATGCGGTCTGTACCCAATAGAGGGTTTGAACCTGTGGTGCAGCAGGCTTAGCCGATGCTTTTTGCCTTAGGTGCAATGGAAACACCTCGCTTGTGCGACTTTTTCTACGGCAGGTTTCGGCTGGGCTTGCACTGTGGCGGCTGTCTGCGGTTGAGGCGCAGCTTCTTTTTGCAGGGGTAGATTGTACTTCCGGCTGCTCTGGAGTGGTATCAATACCGATTTGCGCTGCCAAATCTTTGGGTAAGCCGGAAACTTCGGCAGTTCCAGCCTGTGCTGTTAGCTCGGAAACGTCAATCCCGTTTGCTTGACCATTTTGACCATCAGGTGAAATAATATTCAGATTATTCAAATTGATAATATTTCCGGCGGCAGCGGGAGCATTTCTATCCAGCCCCTGCAACCCTATCAGGGTCTCGTGCCCATAAATCCGGGTCGACGGCAGCGGAAGTTCCGGCTGTTTCATAGGGAACAGTTTCTCCGCCTGCCTGTGCCGTTGCGCTATTCCGCGACGGTGAATATAAAAAAATAGTGCAATCCCGAAAAATAATCAAGACGAATAAACTTACCGAAAGGATAACCCATAAAATTTTTCTTTTTTTGTTCCATAGCTGTCCTCAAAAACCCTTTTCGCGCAGCACACGCTCAATCTTTTTTTCCGCAAAGACTGTACGGAACGAGCGTTCACTACGCTTACAATATCGGCATTTTTGAGTAAGGTATTGAGCAAAGAAATCTCTTTGTTGCAAAAACGTGCAATTAACCGGCAAAGCGGAATGGCATCCCGTTTTTGCCCCGGATAAGTCTCATCAAAAACGGAGCCTTAATATATAGAATAAAACGAACATTCCGGCGTTAAAGACGTTTTTATGCAACGTCGGTGCGTTCAAGACAACCGGTCGGTTCGGCTGTTCGGTTAAAGCAGTTTTGATAAGGCTACGTATGTGCGCTTCAATTTTTGGGAAGGATGAATGCCTCATGTTCCGCTAATAAGACAGAATCCGAAAAAGCAAAAGCGCTTAAAAGCTCTTCTGTCCAACGAACCGTCCTGCGCCCGCAGCTGTAAGCCTTGCTTTCCGGCATAGGGCGAAAAACGTGCTATTACAGCCTCGCTTTGTTCCTGCAAAACGGTATGGGCAACCCTATCGGCATCGATAACGGCATACCCGCTCTCTTCAAGGAAACTTTGCAACAAGGTTTTTCCCCGCGCAGGACTGCCCTGCAAGTCCAATGAGGTTCGCTATCTTTGCGGCATTACTCACTCCGTACATCTAAAAAGAAAACCTCTAAAAATCACTTTTTAGAGGTTTGCGCCTCAGTTTTTACTTAATCAGTTTTACTTAATCAAAACGAACTCGACACGGCGGTTTTTCCACCAGTTATCCTTATCGGCAAGCGATGCGATCGGCTGTGTGCCGCCGATACCGACGGACGACAGTCTTGTACGCGCTACGCCTTTTTTTCAATCAGAAACTTGCGGACAGCATCGGCGCGTGCTGCAGAAAGAGGAATAAGGTCTTCCGTCTCTTCACGCTCCGTTCCGCTCGTATTATTTGCATGCCTTCAACCTGCACCTTATATTCGGGGAATTTGTTCAGTATCTCCGCAATACGGGTTAACACCTTAACATTTCGGTCAACGACATTTTTTTCAAGCTCGTCAAAAATCTGCGGCATTTTTTTCTAAAAATAATGGAAGGAACCGCTATCTTCAATTTATCGCCGTCGCGAATAACCAACACGTCGATCGGAATATACCCCTTTATAACAGAGGTCTGCCCAACTTCATCCGTTACGGTAAAGGTGTACGGGTAATCGGTAGCCGATTGTACGGTTTCGCCCATTAATGAACGACCGTCCCAGATTATTTGTTCGGTTATCTTATCCTTGCCGCTGGTACTCCAGAAGAGTTTATTACCGGTATCCTCCGGCTCCCGAATTTCAAACGACCATTGCTTGAGCTTGGTTTCCGATTTTGCAGACAAGTTAATAAAGAGTTCGTCTTCATTTCCATCGTTATCGGGGCTAAAATACTTAGGACGCATTGTAACACCAAGATCAGGGGCTTTCGTCGAAGAAATAAACGGGCGGTACTAACAGTCAATTCATCGCCTTTCGTATAGCGCAAAGAGAGCTCAGCAATGAAAGTCCCCGTTGCAACCCTGCCAGAGTCGGCTTTACCGTCCCATTGAATGGACGAAGCAAGTATATCTCCTTTTTCCGATGACCATGTTTTTATCGGGCGGCTGCGTTGTTATCCGCAGGTTTTTATCACGATCGACCATGCAGCCAGCCCATCTTTCAGCGTCGTATAAACGGTCAGATTTTTGCACATCTTTTATACCGTCGCCGTTTGGAGAGAATGCCGACAATTCCGCAGTGATATATGCCTTTGGGTACACGTGAATCAATCACAATATTGTCGAGGGACATGATTGTTTTGTTACCGGCAGGGTCTTGTGCAAACACGGTGTAGCGATAAGTCCCGTCGGGAACTTTATTGCCGGAAGCATCGGTTCCGTCCCATACGAAATCAGCTGCGTTCCCCTCCCATGTAAAGTTTCGTACTTCCTTATTACCGGCTGCGGTAATAGCGCCCGTCCACAGGTTTTTCTGTGGAAGATTTTTGTGTTACCGGTAAGTTCGGACGCTTTTGCAGCACTATCCGTAGAAAATACCGAATAAGGCACAGAAATTACCACTTCGGGATAGTGTGTATCAAGCGTAATTTCGGGAATAGTTGATTTAGCCTTCTGCCCGTTTGCAAGCATTACGTCAATCGAGGCGGAATACGTGCCGTCTGCACAAAGACCTTTTGAATCCTCCGTATCTGCCATACCGTTCCAGCTGATAGAAGCGGGCGGTATACCGCTTCCAGTAAGTGTTTTTACGGCAGCGCCTGTCTTATCATAAATTCCGAAAATATACGATGTTACGGCGGTGTTTGATTTCAGCTTTAGGTGTAAACACAACTGTATCCTGTACACCGTCTTTATTGGGAGAGAATGCCAGCATATTTGCAGACAAAATGACATCCGCTTTTTCGGTATTCAGCTCGACAGAAACGGGAGCGGAATATCCGATAGTACCGGCTTCGTTTTTACCTACTAAACGATAGGCATACTTTCCATCAGCAGCTAAAGGCGCCGGAGTCGGTGCGACCGTCCCACGCAAAACGTACGGCATTATCCTTCGTTATTGCAAAAGCTGCGTACCGGCTTGCCGCTTATATTCCCTGCATTGTCGAGGGCATATATTTCTGCTGTCCAAGAATCTCCCGTACTTATTTGCTGTGTAAAGGTAACCGTATCAAGATTTCCATCGCCGTCAGGTGAGAAAAATAGCAGTCGAAGCCTTTACCGTTGCTTTGAGGGGCGGTAACATCGAGGCTGAAAACCGGTGAGGTTTTTACTCGGTGCATATCCGTTTCCATAACGAGCGGAAAGCGTCGCCGTGTAATTACCTTGGGGCAACATCTTTCCGTTTTGATCTTTTTCCGTCAAAAGGTAATTTGCAGCGATAGGTTTGTCGGTTGATTGTATGCACCGTCGTTCCTTTTGCATTGCGTATATCGATTTTCCACTCTTGTAATCCAGTTTGTACCGGAATTGACGGATAGAGGACAATAGTGTCTTTTACGCCGTCGCCATTCGGAGAAAAAGGCATTAGCGCTAATAGAAATACCGACCGAAGGTTTAACTGTATCAACAATAATATTGGGCACCGCTTGTGAAGCGCTATTCCCCGCACGGTCGGTTGCGGTGATTTTATAGGTATAAACGCCGTCGGGAACAAATTCTCTCGCATCGTTCGTGCCGTTCCATGTAAAATCGGCAGGAGCGGCATTGAGAGTCTCGGCAGTACGTACAACACGGCTATCAGCATCGGTAATCAGATGCTATCCATTTATCTTCAACAGAGCCGTGCTGCTTGATAAAGAACGTATCCTTGTTTCCATCTCCATCGGGACTGAAAATCAAAGCATTTTTGTCCAGAAGGCGGTGTAACGGTAACAACCGGCGGCGTATTATCAACTATAACGGAATAGCGCTTTGTTTCTACCGTATTGTTATTATCATCGGCAGCCATAATAGTAAAATAGTAAACTCCGTCAGGCGCTACCGAACCGGAACTGAGCATACCGTCCCACCGCAGCGCCTCCGGTACTTCAACACCGGATTTTGCTGTTGTCAGGAGTTTCAAAAAGACTTTCCATTCAACTGCGGACGCCGCTCTTTGTTCGTAATTGTACGAACAATTTCGCCTTTCTCGTTTTCAAACACGCAAATCCACGACATTACGTAGCGCTCATCGGTGATGGATAACGGAATTTCGAGTACATCCTGCACACCGTCGTTATTGGGAGAAATATATTGAGCTTCAGGATAATTGACCGTGATGACAGGCGGTGTCGTATCGGTTTTTCCGACCCTTACATTTACACCTGCACCGAGCGCCCAGATATTATTATAGAAAGGTTTCGCGGCAAGCTGCGGCGTAATATCACTATGTCCCCACGAATTTTTCCTTGTCAGAATCTTTTCGATTTAATTTTTAATTGAACAAAGCAAGCGCAAACGAAGGAATATAGGTTTGACGATGGTTCAATGTTTCAATGAGATTGAAGTTCCAACCGGTTTTTAAGGGTAACCATATCGGCAAATTTCAGATGCAAACCGGTATCAAAAACAACGTTTTGGAATGTCGGAAAGGATAAATCCAAATTCAGACCAAGCTTTAAAGTTTTTTTACCGAAACGAGGGTGGTTGCAAAGCCTACTCGCGGAGTAAACATACCGGTGAATCCGCTGGTATCCGTTATCCCCTTAACGCCGCCGCGATTGGCGTTGTACGGTTTTTCCCATTCCAGTAATTGAAGCGCCGATTTTTGTGTCTTTCGCAAATCCAAGATCCCCAAAGCGATAAAGAACACCGATATCGGCTCCAACACCCCAGCCGGTACCCACAATACCGTATAATCCGATTCCGAGCGCCAGATTTTCGGTTACTTCCTTTGAATACGCGAGCCGCAGTGAACCAGCAGTCCCCCATGGCAATGTTTCAAACGATGAATTAAAAATGCACATCGGCTGAAATCACCCCCATCGGGCAGGGATATAAGAAATCGATGTTTGCCAAATGCCCCTTTAATCCAAAGTCGTTCGGGGTAGCCTTATTAAATCCGACAACAGCTGCATACGATAGGTCGAAAAATAATCCGCTGTTCATACGCTGAAAGAGCAGGGTTCGTCGCCAGTTCAGCAGGATTCCCATCCCCAAACGGACCGCCGGTAGCGCTTGCCTGACCGCCCAATAAATCGGGAGAAAAACGTATTGGCAGATTCCCTCCAACAGGCGGGTTATACGCGAACAAGAATGTATATGCGCTCATCAATGCACATAAAGTGAATACAACTCGTTTCACAAAAAGCCTCCTCAATAGGATACGCTTCAAAAACTTCAGCTGAGAGAGATATCCACATATTGCGTATATAATAGGCATCTCTAAAAACATAACCGAGTTTTTAGAGATGCCCTAATGACCTATTTTAGAACGGAGAACGGATTGATTAAGCTCCCGTTTTTTTATAAATAGACAAATGTAAATGAAGTACCGTAGAATAGCCGGTATTACCGACCGCCCCTACAACAGCCCCTTGAGTAACATATTGACCCCTGCTTTTACATAAATCGCGGACAAATGACCGTAAAGCGATTGATACCCCTCGATCATGGGTAATAATGACATAATTTCCGTAGATGCGGTTAAATCCCGTTTCTGCAATTCTTCCGTCGAGGGTAGCTTTAACGGAAGTTCCGGTCGGTGCAGCCAAATCGACCCCTGAATGGAAGCTGCGGGCGCCGGTAAAAGGATCACTGCGATAGCCCAAACGGAGAAGTAAGCCGCCCTGTATCGGATAGACAAATAATTCACCGAGCGCTTTCCGCAGCTCAAACGACGAAAAGCGCTGCACCGGGAATAAAAAAAGCTTTTGTCCAACCGACAGCGTTTCGTTTGTTAGGGTCGTTTGCATCCAGCAGCGCTGTAACGCTTACGTTATGAGCTGCTGCAATACCCTGCAAGCGTTTCACCTTTTTCACCGTGTATAAAAGACCGTCAGCCAGAAGGAATCCGCAGCACCTGCCCCACGCTAATCCGGCGAGCGTTATCGATATTATTCACCGATAGTAGGGTTCCGAAATTCCGCAATCCCTGCCCCTGAAGCAATACCGCTGACGGTATCTCCCTTTTTACCGTATAATCTTTAAATGTAACCGCCGAAACGTAATCGTTCACCAGCAACTCCCGTATCTCGGTCGGAAAAAAATTTCTCCTGCTCAGGGAAAAACATACGCATGAGCGCACGGCTGAACGAAGGCTCTTCGCTAAAGTGCATCGTTCGGATGGAATAAGCCCCTGCGCCGTTACGCAAAGAGGAACCGCTAAAATCGCATACAGAATACTGAAAATCAGCAAAATAGGCAAAGGGTTAAATTGTATCAGCGATACTGCCCGCTTTACCGCAGCTGCCGATGTTGACGTATACGGCGCACTGTCGCCGTCAAAGCCGGAGAAAACGCCCATATTCGCTGCAACAGCGGTTTGCCGTGCCTGCTTTTCCCGTATATTCACGTCTATGCTGTAGAAGAGAAAACGGCATAGAATCGTTTTGCACTATGTCCATATCGGACGCATGATACGTTATGATATCCATAGTTACACTATCGGCAAAAATGTAAATGTCTTTTATCAATCTTGGGATACTCCAATCTTTCGGGTATTACCTGACTGCATCGAGTATCTGAAAAAAAGCCAGTTCGGTTTTAAAAGATACTTGGGCATCTTCTAAAAATCTAACCGAGTTGTTAGAGATGCCCGAGATTTTTTTACGCAGCCTGTTTTGTTGCCTGACCCTTTCCCCAAGCAGTCCGAACAAGAATGCGCCGATAACTGCCGGAATAAGCCACGCAACACCGATGTTGGAAAGCGGCAGCTTTTTGCAGCAACGCAGCCAAGCCTCCGAATGAGACGGGCTGTGCACCGAACAGACCGAGAAAATCGTTTACGATCCCCTCGGCTGATGCAAAAAGCCTGCAAAGCAGCTTACCAAAAGCGTACCGACTGTTCCGCCAACATAGTAGTACCGATTGGGGATATACTCATCGAGCAGGTTCATAATGGTTAATAGAATACACACGGGGTACAGCGCTTCCAAAAAGCGGCACCGAATAGCGGATGATGTTTTTCTACCCCGTAGTTGGCGAGCCAGCAGCTGAATACCGATACAACGATAACAATCGCTTCATACGAAACTTTATCATGGAACAATTTCTTAAAAATTGTCCCGCCGTTGCGGTCAAACCGATTGCCGTGGTCATACAAGCAAACGCAATCGAAAGCGACAAAATCACCTTTCCGGTATGTCCCCATAAACTTGCGCAGATATTGATAAGAAGCGCCGTGCGGCTAATGTCTTTCAGGGAACACCTGTGAAGCAGAAGCGCCGGCATGCAGTAAACCGCCGTATACCAGCAGCAAACCAAGTGCAGCGATCAATCCGGCAGAAAGGTTGATCTTGAGGAGCGATTTTCGGTCGGAATACCCGCGTTCCTTAATATTATTGATGATAATTGTTGCAAACAACATGGCTGCCAGCGCATCCATCGTCTGGTATCCTTCCAAAAAGCCTTTTAAGAAGAAATTCTGCGGGGGAGGATTTTCAAGTGGCCAAGCGGCGCAATAAACGCGCGGATAACGATGGCGGCAAGCACAATGATAAGTACCGGCGTTAAGTATTTACCGATGGTATCAATTACTTTTGACGGTTTAATCGAAAAAATCAACACGATAGCAAAGAAGATAATCGAACTAACGACAGGGCTTATCGATGTAGTAAACGGAAGCACGCCGATCTCATACGTAGTTGCAGCTGTCCGCGGCAGCGCCAATAGCGGTACCAATCCCCAGCATAATGACGGTGCCGAACACATTGGCAAAAATAGGATGAACCTTACCGGCAAATTGCTGTACATCGCCGCCTGCTTTTCCCATTGCAAAAATACCTAAAATAGGCATACAAATACCGGTAATAGAGAATGCAATAAACGTAATAAACCACTCGCTGCCGGTCATAAAACCGAGTAATGGCGGAAAAAAATAAGATTTCCGGCGCCGAAAAAAACATTGCAAAAAGTGCAAAAGCCGACAATAATACAGTCTCTAAAGCCTTTCTTCATAACAACCTCCTAAGATAGGGACTTTCTAAAAACCTCAACTGTTAGAGTTTTTCCCTTAGATATACTTTTGGCGCCGCTGCAAAACCTTTCTCATCTCTGCGTTAACGGATATAACATTGCCTGACAGAAAAAGCCGGTAGGCTTTCGGTTTTTAGCGGTTTCGCTTAGATTTTTACGCTAATCCGTCGATATAACCGTTTACGAGGTCGATGCGGAGCGCCTGCGGATATTTGGGAAGCCCCGGCATTCGCATCATATCGCCCATCACCGCAACGATCATTTCGGCGCCGTTGTTTTACAATAATTTCGCGAACAGTCATATCGAACTGCTCCGGAACACCGAGTTTTTGGGATCGTCGGAAAAAGAATACTGAGTTTTTTTGCAACACAGACCGGATAGGAATCAACGCCCCAAGTACTAATCCGCTTGAGCGTTTTTCCGCATCGGTATGATAGGTAACCGCCTTTGCGCCGTATACCTGTTTGCATATTTTTCTATTTTTTTGTTTTCACACCGTCGTTATCCTGATAGGTAAACACGAGCGGTTTTGACGGTTCGGTTTCTATCAAGCCGACAACGGTGCGGGCAAAATCCGCAGCTCCAGCGCCTCCGTCGGAAAAAGGCGCTATTTACGGCAAACGGCACACCGGCGTTCCGGCAGTACGCGCACAGGTAATCGATTTCGTCTTCAGTATCGTAATCGTACTTATTCAGCACAACCAGCGTTGTTTTGACCGAATGCACGCATATTTTTCGATATGTTTATCCATATTCTTAAACCCGCGGGCAAGCGCTTCTCTATTGGGTTTAGACAATTCCGCTTCCGGAACGCCGCCGTGCAGCTTAAGCCCGCCGGTGGTAACGACCAAGACGGTCAGCGCCGGCGCAAGTCCCGCCTTGCGGCACTTAATATCAAAGAATTTTTTTCCGCGCCTAAGTCCGCGCCAAAGCCGGCTTCGGTAATAACATAGTCGCCATAGGTAAGGGCGGTTTTGGTTGCAATAATGGAATTACAGCCATGCGCAATATTGGCGAAAGGTCCGCCGTGTACAAATGCAGGGGTGTTTTCGGTGGTTTGTACCAAATTCGGGTCAAGCGCTTTTTTAAGCAACACCGTAATTGCACCGCCAACGCCAAGGTCTTTAACGGTAAACGGCGTATTATCAGATCGATAACCGAGGATAATTTTTTTCTATACGGCGGCGCAAATCGTCCATATCGGAAGCAAGACACAAAATCGCCATAATTTCCGAAGCGGCGGTTATATCAAACCCAGATTCCGCAGGGACACCGTTCCCTTCCCCGAGACCGGTAACGATTGAACGGAGCGCACGGTCATTAACATCGAGTACCCGTTTCCAAACAATTTTTTTTAAGCCTTGCGGCGTATTTTGCGTCCTAAACACATAGTTATCCAGCAGTGCGCTTATCATATTGTGGGCGGAAGTAATCGCGTGAAAGTCGCCAGTAAAATGCAAATTGATATCTTCCATAGGGAGAACCTGCGCATAACCGCCGCCCGCCGCTCCCCCTTCATGCCAAAACAGGGACCAAGCGAAGGTCTCGCAATGCCAACACCGCATTTTTCCAATTTTTCTGCAAGCCGAGCGCCAAGCCAATGGAAACCGTTGTCTTCCCGATACCCGCTTTTGTCGGCGTCATGGACGTAACAAGGATGAGTTTATGCTCTTTTACGCGGGCAGGAACGATAGATGTATACGGAATTTTTCGCCGTATAAAACCCGTATGGGATTACGGAAGAAGAATCTATCTGAGTCCCGCTGCAATCTCTTGAATTGGCTTGAGGCGTCTCGCGCGCTATCTGGATATCGGTTTTTCATGCGGGCGAGTGTACAATAATCGTACAAAACAAGCAGACGCTCCAGCAATTTTATAGCAATGTATCGCACGGTATGCGCGCGAAAAAGGCTCCACACCCGCAAGTTTTGTATCACTGCGATGGAGCATTGCGTCTCCCTGTGCGCCTAAACCTTAAATTTTTCCATTTCGGCAGTCAGCTCGTCAATACTCTCTCTGTATGCGTAATGGTGTTTACATCCCTGCACCGCGGTATTGATTTGCATAGCTCCCTGTTGCCATCTCATTCATACCGCAGACGATTGTATCGGATAATGCAGCCAGTTGCTTCATTTCAGTGGAAATAGCCATACTTCCGTGCAGCATTTTCTTGCGAAACGGCTTGAACCTCGTGGGTCATGTCCCCGATTTTATCCATTGCCTCCACAATATGCATACTACCGTTCTTTTTGTTCCTGCATTGCACGCATAATTATCTGCTCTTGCGATTTTGTCTTTTTCGACCAAACCGAAGATTGCATCGAACTGCTCTTCTGTGGATTCAGCGGAAGCGGTAACGTGTTCAATCTTTTGCTTTTTAGTTCTTTTTAAGATTTTTGTGATATTCTTACCATGATTACTAGACTCTTCCGCAAGTTTTCGTATTTCGCCGGCAACAACAGCAAACCCCTTTCCCGTCTCTCCGGCGTGAGCGGCTTCTATTACTAGCATCTCATGGCAAGTAAATTCGTTTGCGCTGCAATGTTTTGAATAACACTGCTGGTTTCCAAAAGAACGGCGGAGCTTTCATCGACCGCCTACTTTAAACTGACGGATTCTACAACAACCGTTTTTGCCGCTCGCCGTCGCTTTATTGAGTTCATCCAATATCTGCATATTTTTGTTCTATACCGGCATTGACCGTTTTGATACTGTTTGCCATCTGACCAATCGCAATACGAGAATCATCGACCGCTTCCGTTTGCACATTGACACGCCTATCCAGTTTTTTCAATCGTCTGTGTAATAGATTGCAGAGAGGAATCGATTTTTAATAACACTCTCTGACTGGTGCAGCACCTGTTTTTTGATATGTTCGATATTGGTACTGATTTCGTAAATAGCGCTCGCTGTTTCCGCCATGTTTGCAGAAAGTTCCTGACCAACTTCAAAGAGCGCACCAACGTTCTCCTTTACCGCAAACAGGAGCATGCGGACATTATCAACCGACTGATTAAAGTCTTGTCCCATTCTCCCTATTTCGTTAGAAGAGCGTACGACCATCCGTTCAGTAAGATTCCCTTTGCGGAGATGCACAAATACTTTCGAAGTTTCAAGAATCGGCTGAATAACGTACGCTGCTGCACAAAGAGGACAAAAGCACCGATTGAGACAATAACCATAACAAGCAAAAATCAAAGTAGTTATATTATAAACATCCAAGAGGCGGTTAGAGTGTGTAACAACCGCATCAGTCCTTGCACTCAGAAGCGCAAAAGATTTACTCAGCGGCGTCATAATCTCAGAAACCGCTTGGTGATAGTCGGCATCGTGCAATATTCTAATTGCAAAAACTTTGCGCCGTTTCTCCCGGGTTGCGGTTTGGCGGCGCCGCCAGCGAACGTATGCAACACAACACTGTCCATCGCTTGCTTTTTCGCGTTCAGTCAATTTTGCGGAATTCTCACTTGCCTCATTCAAAAGCGCCATCTCTTCAGGATTGCACTGTAAGTCCACCAATAAGTCTTTCCGCTTAACAGTCCTGCCGGGAAATAATTTTGCATCAACAGTCTGAGGGCGCGGAATTTCGCCGTTAATCCACTTTTTCAATAGTAAGATAGTCTTGGCGGTATTGCTCGTTACCGGTTATAACAAAAAGCCGACATAACCGCGTTAAATCCTGTGAAGATTGCTTAATTTCATTGGAAATAAGGTGGGTTAATTCTTCATTTTCATAAGATTCGATTATTTTTGATATATGACAAAGATCAGCATCGTCATCGAAGCAAGCAGGAGAAGAATAGTTACCCCTGCCTGAATGACAAACCGCTGCATAATAGACAGTGATAACCGGCGAGATGTAGGCATTGTGCTGGTTGTTTCCATAGCTTGATCAAATCTCCTATACTATCAATGATGATAATTTTTGACCTTTTTAGTATTTTTGCAATACTGAATATCAAAACCGCCCGCTCTGCCTACTATACCCTCAAAAGAGGATGATGTCAACCGTGCATTAATGAATGAGTACATCAGATGCCGGAAAAATATTTTTCTATTTTTGGGGCGAAAAATTTCTTTTTAGTATAGCTTCAACGATGGGCGGCACCATAGTCGATACATCACCGCCGAAAGCAGCCAGTTCTTTAATTGAACTGGAGCGCAGCACAAAGAAACTTAGGGTCAGGCACCAAGAATAACGTCTCTATCTGCGGATTCAAACTCTTGTTCATCATCGCTAAATCGAATTCATATAAAAATCATTATCGTTCCGAACACCGCGGATAAGAACATCAGCTTTAATTTTCTTTTGCATAATCGACGATAAGAGAATCCCACAGATGCACAGAAACATTATTCCAGCGGGAAACCAATTTTTGTATAACGTCAAGCCGCTCCTCATCGGAAAAACAATAATGCTTGCTCTTATTCACGGCAATAACGACATGGATTTTCGGAAAAGAGCTTTTGTGCCCGTTCGATAATATTTAAATGCTCAAAAGTCGGCGGATCAAAAAGACCCCGCAAAGACAGCTTTTTACCATAGTGCAGTTATTCCTTTTATCTATAATACAGACAATAGAATGATAAACTGGCGATAAGCCAGCACGCCGTTAAAAACTCAGGAGGATTTTTAAGGGTACACGACAGTGTCTATTGTATCGTATAAAAAGGTATAAACCGCAAATAGTGATATTCTAAAATTGTCAGGAGGAATAGCAACAAAAATATAACCGGCAAGCGAGGCGAGAGTACAAAGCAAGCGATACAATACATTAATGTATTATATCGCTTGTTCAACGCAGTTTACAGCGCCTCTGTATGTGACTAGCGCTGTTTTTTTATATACTTTCCAGTTTTTATCTTTTGGCAACTTTCAGTTCATCTTCGGTAAAGGTTTTTATAATTGCTCTTCGGCAACACCGGTCTCTTCGGTGTAAATTAAACACGTTGTATTGTCTCCGACTTCTCGCTGCGGCAAACTTTCAAAGAGCTTCTTTAAAAGCATCCCTGTGAAATGTTATTGCTGCTGCAGTCCAACACTTTTAATTTAGTTGCAGCTTACATTAAGATTCGTAAGTTTATTAGAGTTGCAGTACAGTTCCGACAACTCTACACAGTCTTTCAGGTCGAGGCTTTCAAGTTCATTTTTAGTGGCATACACTGCAGTCAACATCGTTGTACCTGCAAGATTGAGGATTTTAAGCTTATTATTCTGGCAATCTACTCCTGTCAGTGCACTTAAACCGCTTAAATCGAGGCTTTCAGTTCATTGTTCCTGCAAGACAGTGTATTCAGCTTCGTTAAGCCCTGTACATTGAAAGGCTTTTGACATGACTGGTATCGCAGCTAAGCATATTCAAATTCGGCAAACCTCTCACATCAAGGTTCGTAATATTGCCGTTGTCGCAAGAAAGATCTGTGATATCTCCTTTTAAGACGAACGAGGAGCCTGTTACGTGCAATGTTGTTGATGTATTGCTTGTAAGAGAGGTTTCGGCACAGCTTCTGACGGTTATGGGATCGCCGTTTGCGCTTAGAGCTTCAATTGTAATTGTTGTAACACCTGCAGGGAGTTCGATAACAGCTCCGACTACGGGTATAACGGTATGAGACTGCCGACACCCCGCAACCATTGTCATTGTGCCAACCACTAAAAACCAATGCACCGATTACTGAAAATAATGTTTTCTGTTTCATGTGAATTCTCCTTTAAAGCTGCTTTTTCTTTCCCGCCCCTCACTCTTGAGATAAAGTGAAAAGTACAGGTACATAATTGGTTGTCGGAAAATAAAGCCGAAATTTAAACTCGGTAGTCTTAAAAAGACTACCGAGTTGGTTATCAGCTTTGCTGATTACTCAAAACTAAAAGCCTAACGGAAGTTTTAGATTGAGCCGACTACGGTGAGCAAATATGTTGCAGTTTTGTTGCCGTCAACGGTCTTTACAGTAATTGTAGTAGAGCCTCCGGCGCCGTTTAAACACGTGTATTGCCGTCTCCGTCAACTGTTGCAAACCGTTTTGGTCAGATGACTCCCAAGTTACCGTTTTATTGGTTGCACTTGCAGGAAGAACCGTTGCCGTAAGCGTAAACTCATCACCCGAATTCTTTTACGGTAGTCGGGGCATTATCAATGGATACGGATTCTAGCAGGCACAGCCGTGCCAGCGGATTTGTCCGGCGCTATTGTCATTAGCTTGCCGGCACCCCCGCAACCATTGCCATTGCACCAATCACTAAGAGTAATGCACCAATCATCGAAACGAATGTTTTCTGTTTCATGTTAATTCTCCTTCCCGCAATGTTTTTCATTGCAAGATTGTATTTTTGGTTTGTCGAAAAAGAAGGCTGGGATACTGTTTACGCCGATTAAAGGCTGTTCACTCGATGCCAACCACAAAGCAAACCATTAAAGATATCATAAGAAACAAACCGTGTGTCAAGTAGATTGATTTCGAAAGTTGTTGGGATATGAGAGAGACGGTATCCCCTGTACTAAGAGGCAAGCAATCTAAATTCATTTTTACAGGAAGAATAATTTCAAGAATACCGGATAAATTTACGAAATAAAATTAAACAATGGACTATATGATTACCGTTTTTATGGAATATTAAAACGCTTCTAAAAACGCTTCAAAAACCTTTAGTTTTCAGAAAGTTTCATTAACTTTAAGGCGCGTTTCAATCTATGACAGATTACATTGAAACGCACGATCAGCCTGTTGGCGATTCATTTTTATAAGTCGTCTAGCACGGATGAAAGCATACGTTGAAGTATATCCGCCATCTTCAGTCGTAACTGTAACATCAATATTTTCAGGTCCATCCCTCTATTGAGACGATGATACGTTACCTTGCCTGTTTGGTCAACCGTTATACGCTCTCGTTTTGACGATTTCCATGTTACATTTTTGATTTGTAGCATTCTCAGGAAGAACCTTTGCTTCAAGTTGCACCTAATTACCATCATTCATAAAAGCATGTGCTATAATGTTTGAGGCTACGCTGGTTACACGTGTACAACTCCACTCCCAGTAGCAGAGCGACAGCCGCCAACCGTTAAAACCGCACTGATTATCAAAACCAATGCACTAATCATTAAAACTGATTTTTCTTTGTCTCATTTTGCTCCTTTTCGCAATGCTTTTTCATCGGGGATTGTATGGCTGTTAAAAGGAAATATCATGCTGCAGCCTACTCCCTTCCAACCAATTCTAATCTTATTCCAAAATAAATTTTTATCGTCATTGTTTACATTACTGTATTGCTCAAAGGATAGGATTTACAAGAAAACTCTGTTATACTATTGCTATGAACAATACACCAAAACAGTCTGATGCATTTATTCTTGTGAAAATGTTGCATAACATTCCGCGCACCTTTCTATCGTAACAGCTGGAAACACATCAGACAGATACTGGCATATCGCAAAAATAAGCGGCTGGAGTAGCATTTGAGCCGCAAAGCGGCGAAACTCTGCTGATACAGCCCTTTATTTTGAGGACAATACACTCAAACAGTCTGATGCGTCATCCCTTGTGCGCGAAATGTTGCGTATAAAAATTCTCGCGCACCTTGTATCGACAGCTGGGTAAACACATCAGACAGATCTCGGCATATCGCAAAATAAGCGGCTGGAGTAGCATTTGAGCCGCAAAGCGGCGAAACTCTGCTGATACAGCCCTTATTTTGCGGGACAATACACCAAAACAGTCTCGATGCGCTTACCCTAACCAAACAACTATTTGTCGTTTTCCACTATTTTGAGTACTTTTATCTGCTTTCTGAATAGAAAAATATGAAAGGCTCAGAGGCAGTGTTTATTCTTCAATATGTTGTTATAGTTGCATAATAGAAGAATAAAACGTTTCAGCCTGGCTTACAAATAAATCTAAGGAATCCTCAAATAAAGAAGTATTTAGAAGTTCCTGTATCAATTTGAGGTTATAGCATGGCAAAGTATGAGTTTACAAAAGTTAATCAGCTGCTCCATCTGATTATCCATTCTCTGTATTCAAATACAGGAAATATTCTGCGGGAGCTGGTGTCAAATGCATCTGATGCGCTCGATAAGCTGAAATATCTGACCATATCGGATGCCGCATTAAAAATCTTGCATTTAATCCCCCGTATCGATATTAGTTTTAACGAAGATGCCGCAACGCCGACGCTGACTATCCGCGATACGGTATCGGTATGAACGATGAGGACATCAAAAACAACCCTCGGTACGATTGCCCGCTCCGGCACCAAGGCGTGGAGCAGCTTGCCGCGGAAGATAAAAAGATTCTAACCTGATCGGTCAATTCGGTGTCGGTTTTTATTCAGCCTTTATGGTTGCATCTAAAATCGAAGTCATTTCTAAAAAGCAGGCGAAAAACACCGTGTGGAAGTGGATTTCCGACGGCAAGGGAGAATATGAACTGGAGCAAACCGATGATTCAGCCCTTTCCGCTCATTGATGATGTTCCCGAAGGGGCAAACGGTACCTGCATCACCTTGTATCTGAATAATGAAGATTCAGAATTTGCAAGCCGCTGGAAGATCGAAGATATTATCAAACGCTATTCTGATCACATCGCATTCCCAATTTACCTCCATTATATCCACAAAGAATATGATGATAAGGGTAACGAAAAATCGCAGGCGGCAAAGAGCGAGCAGATCAACGATGCGAGCGCTCTGTGGCAAAAACCGAAGTCTGAGCTGAAAGACGAGGGACTACAAGAATTTTTATAAGTCGCTTTCGCACGATTCTACCGATCCTCTCTTATATGTCCACACCAAGGCGGAGGGACGCTGGAATACACTACGCTCTTTTTATGTTCCGGCAAAAAGCGCCTTTTGATATGTACCATGCCGACTACAAGCCCGGCGTAAAAGCTCTTTGTCAAACGGGTGTTCATTACGGAGGACGAAAAGGAACTCCCTGCCGGTGTATCTGCGGTTTGTGCGCGGTATTATCGACAGTGAAGACTTGCCGCTCAATGTCAGCCGCGAAATCTTGCAGCAGAACCGCATTTTGAACAATATCCGCTCAGCCTCGGTAAAAACTCTTAGGCGAATCAAAAAGCTCGCTGAAACCGATAAAGAAAAATACGAAACCTTTATTACCGAATACAACCGTCCATTAAAAAGAAGGGTTATATAGCGACTATGAACACCGCGACGAGCTTTTTGGAGCTGATCCGCTTTAGAACCACGAATGAGGAAAAATACATGGACGAGCCTTGCCGACTATGTACAGCGGATGAAAGGAGGGCAAAAGGCGATTTACTAGCATCACCGGCGGCGATGAAAAAGGCGCTCCGGCAGTCCCGCACTGAAGCATCAAGGCGAAAGGCTTGGAAGTGCTGATTATGCCGGATGAAATTGACGATATTGCGATTCCCTCCGTCGGCAAGTAGGATTGGGAACTCAAAGCTGCAAACCGCGCCGGATCCGACGAAGAGCTCAGCACTGACGAAGAAAAAGAAAGAGGCAAAGCAAAGGAAAAGGACTTTTAAGCCGATTGTCGAAAGATTAAAAACCGCGCTCGGCGATGCGGTAAAAAGAAGTTCGCCTTTCCAAGCGGCTTGCCGACTCTCCTTCGTGTATCGTAGTAGACGAAAACGATCCGAGCTTGCAAATGGAGCGCATGATGCGGGCAATGGGGCAGCAGCTCCGCGGCGAGGTAAAACCCATTTTGGAAATCAATGCAGAACACCCCATCCTGCAGCGGCTCAAAGATAGCAATGACGAAGCGTCATTGCCGACACAGCCTTTAGGTTGTTGGATCGCGCGCTGCTGCTGGCGCAATACGCTTAAAGATACCGCCGACTTTGTAAAACGCTTGAACAAGCTGCTTGCACGGTAGGTAAAAATCCCTGATAGAAAGATTTGCTTTCTATCGAGGGTTGTTGACTCTAGCGGGATTTTTGCCTCTAGCGCTGGGCAGAGCTTATGATCGCTTCAATAGCAAATCGGAGCGGCTACCAAATTAATCTCAGCGCTGCGATTATTCCTATCAGAATGATGACGGTCGCGACGGCTAATTTTCGGCGGATTCGGTATTCTTGCTCGGTCTTTTCGATCTCGTTTAAGGAAGAAACGATCAAATAAAACGATTGCTGCTATTCCAATGATGATTAAAATGATAAAGCTGAGAAGCCCACAGCCGGTTGTATCGGAATATCCTATAAAGACACCTGAGCCTCGCACCGTCTCCGATAAATATATCTCTTTTAAGCTTTAGAAGAATTGCAATAAAAGATATTATAAGAATACATAAAAAATCAACGTGTCAAAAAGTACTGCCGGCGCAACGGATCGTTTTTCCCTCATGTTAAAAGGTTTTGACAGCAATCGAACCGAGAAGCGTAAGCGCAATGGCATATATAATACAAATAATGATGAGCTGCATTTTTCTCCATTTCTATTACAAAAGATTGACTTTTTTAGTCATTGTTAGTATCGTCATAAAACCCTAATTTTATTATTTTATGGATGTAAAATGAACAAAAAGATTCTATCGATTATTGCTGCGGCGTTGCTTGTGTTTTCTTTGCAGTAAGCTGCAACAATCAGCAACAGAGACCACCGTTTCAGCGAAAGCGCTAACGCTACCGGAGCGAAGACAGAGGAAGAAAAAGAGCCCCTCCTCCGACGAAAAAGAAATCGGATATGCATTCGGTATTATGATGGGAACATCGCTTAAAGACTTTAAGCTGGACGTCGATTACAATGAATTGGTAAAAGGTTTCTAAAGGATGTCGAAAAGAACAAAGAAGTAGATATTGCTGCTGCACAGAAAGTATTACAGCGGGCAAGCGAAGCCGCTTATAAGAAAGAGGCTGCAGAAAAATTTGGCGAAAGAAACCGAATTTTGGAAAAAGAAATGCAAAAAGACGGTGTAAAGACAACCGAAAGCGGCTTACAATACGAGAGTTCTTACCGAAGGAACCGGCGCCATTCCAGTTATTACGGATACGGTAAGGGTGCATTATAAGGAACCTTGCTTGATGGCACGGTATTTGACAGTTCCTATGAACGCGGAAATCCCCGTTGAGTTTCCCGTTAAATGCAGTTATTTCCCGGTTGGACGGGAAGGCTTTGCAGCTGATGAAAGTCGGTTCAAAATACAAGCTTTTATATTCCTTCCAAAAATTGCTTATGGAGAACGAGGTGTTTCGCAGGTAATTCCTCCGAATTCAACATTGATTTTTGAAGTTGAATTATTGGAAATCCTGCCGCCAGCAAAGACAGAAAAAAATCGGTAGAATAAGCCTCAATAATAACAGAACAAGCCGCCCGATATCAAAAAGAGTACTTTGGTATCGGACGGCTGAGGGATTGCTGCCGATAATCAAGAACAGCAGGGTTCGGCATAGTAAAGTACCTCTAAAAATCTAACTGAGTTTTTGAAATATCCAAGAATGCAAGTTGATAAAAAGCTGGGTTAATGTTGGATACTTACAGCTATGAACATCGCAAATTTTTACTGCAACAAGAATGATTGCGGCTCCTCTTTTTATCATGCTGTACTATCTTCCGCGTTATGTAGGCATATCGGAGCAAACAGTCATACTTTATTCTTGTACCGTTGTTTATTTATATGGAGTTTTACCGATTTTTAGACGGATATTATGCCCGCAAGCTTAAAACAGGTGAGCGATTTCTGGTAAACTGTTCGACCCTTTTGCAGATGTGTTTTGCAAAACTTGACCGTGTTGCTGGCGTTTATGTTATCCGGTTATGTACCGTTACCTGTTTTTATCATTATTTTTATACCGTGAATTGAATATTTTATTTTTACGGATGCTTTGCGCGAGGCAACGGTATTACTATCGGTGCAGGCGGCAAAGACTAAAAACAGTATGCTATATATTCTTGCTGAAGGTTTTACGCTGCTTATTGAATTGCTCATTGCCTTTTTCACTCGTAGATAAATCGATTACCGATACAATGATTATTATCAAATAAAGGGTATTTACTGGATTGCCGCCCTTATTGTCAGTCGGCTCGTTTATCGACTATCTTGTTTCATATAGAAAGAATATCCATGGCAAGTTCAAAAATTGGCCTCCTTGTCATTTTTGAACGCGAGTATGCTGTGCAAAAACGTCGCTACTGTGCGGAACCACGGACATCCTCGCCCGCAAAAACGGACATCCTTGTCCATTTTGGCTACAAGTTTGTTGCATAGACTCTGCGTTCAGCGAAGTACACGGATGTACTTCGCTGAACGAGCTGACAGTAAACAAAGCTCATCTATTTGCAAAAGTTCCCTTGATTTTTTCCCAATGCCTGATATATAATTGGTATATTAGGTCTACGTGATTATTACAATGAAAGCAATGCGTACTTTTATTTTTTTGGTATTATATGTTTCGCTTCCGTATTCCTCGTTTTATGGTCGTCCGACAGCGGCAAAAATGACGCTTTTGATCATGGTGTTGGAGGCGGCACCTCGCTACCCGCTGAACTACCGGAAGAGCATGATTCTCCGTCTGCCCCTCAGTCGTTGTATTATCGGGCATATTCGGTTAAGCAAGGCGATATGGTCGGAACCATCGCTGCTGAATATGGGGTCAGTCAAGATGCTATCATCAGTCTTAATAAGCTAGAAAAATACGCGGGCGCTGCAAATCGGGCAGATATTAAAAATCCCGTCGCTCGATGGTATTTCCACACGGTAAAGACAGGCGACACGCCCGAATCTATTGCAGATAAATACAAAATCTCTTTGGAAAAACTTGCAACGGTAAATACGCTCACCGACAACACGGTAGAAGCAGCCTCCGTTATCTTTTTGCCTGATGCGAAGCTCGATTGGGCTACGTTGCAGGAAATTAACGGAGACCTGTTTTCGAAGACCGCTCCATAGCAGTTATTATATCACTTCCCGTTATGGCTGGCGGGATAATCCGTTCTTTAACGGTCAGCGGAGCTTCCATAACGGTATGGATATGGCGGCTCCGAGGGGAACTGCCGTTTATGCAGCATTGAACGGACAGGTTATTGCGACCGGATACAGCACCGTATATGGAAATTATGTAATGATCCGCCACCATTCAGGCTATCAAACGCCTCTACGGACATCTTAATACAATTCTCACTTCCAAGGGGAGTTTTTGTTTCTGTTTCTTCAAAGATTGGAACGGTCGGCAACACCGGCATGAGTACAGGTCCGCATCTCCACTTTACCGTTTATCGAAACGGAGCGACGCTTAACCCCGCAGGTCTGTTAAATTAGCCTAAGGCTATCACCTCTTGCGCTCGTAAATGATCGCTACTTCAATCATAATCGAAGATGCCTAATACAAACTCCCACAAGATAGGTTTTTATATTCTTATCGCCGCTACCGTAGCGATTGGATGGATTGCTGCTTCGAGCGTTGCGCTCTATATCCGCGGGACACAGTTGCTGACTCTCCAGCCGGAGGAACGTGCGCGGCAAGAGCATAGCTGGGATAAAAATGATGCAGGCGCGAACGGCAGCGCAGCGCAACTAGTGGATACGCCTCTTGCCCGTTATCCGATTAGGAAAGCGCCTTTCGGCACTGTTCATCCCCCTGCGCTCTTGCACCTCTCCGCTAGTACACAGGATATACCGCAGCCGACCGCGATAAGCGCTCGCGCTGCCGTCGTGATTGATGCTGCAAGCGGAGCCCTTTTATTCGAGAAAAATCCCGATCAAAGCATCCCGCCAGCATCCTTAACAAAACTAGTTGCAATCTATACGGCGATGCAAGCAGTTGAGCGGGGCAAAAATCAACTTGACCGACACGATTACGCCGCCTGCAGCATCGTGGGCTGTCAATATTCCATCAGGATCGTCTCTGATGTTTTTGGGGAAAAATCAGCGGGTAACCGTAGAAGAACTGATGCGAGGAATGGCGGTTGTTTCCGGTAATGACGCGGCGGTGGCGCTTGCGATTCATACTGCTGGCTCCGTGAAAGCCTTTTGTGCAGCAGATGAACGAAGTGGTCTCGGCGCTCGGTTTGCACAATACGCACTTTGAAGATGCAAACGGCTGAGTGAATATAACCGGACAACCGCCCGTGATTTTGCCCGTTTTTGTGCGGTATATGGCGGCAATATCCCGACCACCTTGCGCGGTTTCACTCGCTGCGAGAACTCAGCTATCCGCAGCCGCATATATGCTAAAACCCCAGACAACGATTCACCAGCCGGCAACAAACACGCTATTGGCAAAAACTAGACGGCTGCGACGGTATAAGACCGGCTTCATTTACGAGTCGGGGTTTAATATTGCGCTTACCGCACAGCGGAACGGCATCAGGTTTATTGCGGTTATTCTAGGCGGCGCCGGTAAAAACATGGAAGAGGCAAGACGCTGCGGGAAGAAAATGGTAAAATATTGATGGATGGGCTTTACTCACTTTTTCCACACGATATGCACAAAACTTTCCGCTGGATATGCCAGCTATCCCCGTGGTCGGAGCTCAAGAGCCGGCTCGCCAAACGGCAGTACAGCCGCAGCTTGACGATCCGAGCGGCGCTAACGGTAGCTTTACCGTTCCGCTTTCCGGTACTGAATTAAACTGGCGCGGATCGGACGGCTGCCGAAATTATGCACGGATACTCGCACCTCGTGCGCTTGCCGCTCCCATCGTCGCAGGAGAAAAATCGGAACGGTACAATTTTTACCGAACGTGAGGGCCAGCAACTACTGCTTGCTGAATTTCCGCTGATTGCAAACAAAAGCCTCGAAAAGGGTAGCGCCCTGCGCTGGAAATATGATAATCTTGCCCTAAAATTGTATCGCTTTTTACACCGGCGCTAAAATTTTTGAACCTTTACTTTTAGATTATTGTAGAATAACCATTTTGAAAATACTTTATTGAAACGTATGGATGTCAAATGAACTTTGCCGAGTCTGCGGCATTGAAACAACTCTTGCAGGAACGCGGCTGGGAGCCTGCCGAAGATATACAGCGCTGCAATCTGCTGATTGTGAATACCTGTTCAGTACGGATAACCGCCGAAACCCGTGTATTTGGTCGGCTCGGCCTTTTTTCCGCGATGAAAAAGAAGCAAGAGTTTGCGATAATTCTGATGGGCTGTATGGCACAGCGGTTACATGATGAAATAAAAGAAAAATTCCGTTGATTGATTATGTTGTCGGGATGTTCGAACGGGATCAATTTACGGCTATCTTTTGATGCGGTAGAGCGGAAAAACCGCTGGGAACATTCACAAGCCGCCCATGCAGAGCTGACGATTTCTTCCCCTCAGTCCAGCAATGAACAGCGTTATCATTTTTCCAAACGCTCCTACACCGAAGGAACTTTTCAAAGTTTTGTACCGATTATGAACGGGTGCAATAATTTTTGTACGTACTGCATTGTTCCGTATATCCGCGGGAAGCGGGAAATTTCGCCCTGTGGAAAGCATTTTGGATGAGGTTCGGTTTTTAAGCGGAAAAATGTGCGGGAAATTACACTGCTGGGGCAAAACGTCAATTCCTATCACGGGGTTGACCCGTCAACAGGGACGGCAGTGAGTTTTCCGTCCTTGCTCCGCGCGGTTTTCAGCTGCGTGCGCAGAGCATGACATTATTCAGTGGATACGCTTTATCTCAAGTCATCCTAAGGATTTATCTGATGAGCTGATTGAGGTAATGGCAGAGGATCCGCGGGTATGTAAATCCTGCATTTGCCGGTACAAAACGGTTCTGACGAAATTCTTGCGCTATGAACCGCTGTTATACCGTTGAGCAATACCTTTCTATTGTTGAAAAGCTCCGCAAGCGCATACCGAATATCGTACTGACAACCGATATTTTAATTGGGTTTCCGGGCGAAAACGCAGACTGAGTTTGAAAAACGCTCGATTTGATGCGGACAGTGCAGTTTGATTCAGCGTTTATGTATCATTACAACCCGCGCGAAGCGGACGAAAGCCTACGATTTTTCCCTGATCGGATTCCCCGATGCCGAGCGAATTAACCGGCTGCAACAGGTAATCGATTTGCAGCAACATATTACCGACCTCAAAATGCAGCAACGAGTAGGTTCAACTGTTATGATGTTGGTTGAATCGCAGTCGAGAAACAATCCTGATGAATTGTTTGGGCATACCGAACAGGGGGAAATGGCGGTGCTTGCGGAAAAGTGCGATCAAAACATATTGGACATTTTATGAAAGTTCAATTACAATCCATAAAAGGGAAAACGTTTAGGGCAATCCCTGTCGTGTAAGGGAATCCCAAGGGAGGATATGATGCCGGGAAAGTTATTGTATTTTATTATGGTAATGCTGATGCTTGTGCTGTTTATGGGCTTTAATCTATCGAATCGTTGCGATATTTCCGTAATTTTTCACGTATTCAAAAGATGTGCCGATTTTAAGTATGCTTTTTTTCATTTTTACTTGGAAAATATTGCGGTATTGCCCTTTCTTATCAGCAGTCGCCATAAAATGAAGAAGCGCTGAAAAAGCAAGCAGTTGTATACCACGATGTTGAAAAAGTTGCGCTAAAACCTGAAAAACGCCGTTGGTTCGGGAAAAAGAAGCATTCCGAAGAGAACGGAGCGGCAAAGCAGGATGTGTAACTGCCGGACAGAATTAAAAATTATATTGCGCGTATCTTATCGCCGGAGCGATGATGCTCTATGCTGGAAGCCGTGTTTTTGCGGATGCTGCCTCACAACCAGCTGTGCAGAGTTTGGCTCAAAAAGCCTTTACGCAAAAGACAGCGGCGGATGTCCGGCAGTTTTGAAAAAGCATTTAGGAACACTGCCAAACGCACCCGCGCAAGTGCAAGCGCTCACGCTTAGCTGAATATGAACAGCATAACGGTCATTACCTACAGGCGGCAGCGTGTTACCAGCGGGCAGCAGGACTCGATACCAGCGATGGGAAAACTGCACTTTTTATTGGATGCCGTTCGCACGTTGCTCTGCGGCGGCAGTCTCGATTCCGCTCGCAGCCTGTTAAAGTGACATTGCTGCATCGCTTCCCGTCAGCGATGAAAACCCTTATTACCGGAGAGCCGCCGTGTACGACACGTGGAGACTCTCGCCGAAGACCGTGCGGATCGAGCAGCGCCGCTGATTACCGCCTATACCAAGAAAAACTTTTCAGAATATCATCCGGCATTGCTGTTTACCCTCTGGTGGGTTAATGGCGATGAGGAGGCAAAAACAGCGGCTCCTCAAAGACTACCCCTCCAGTATGGAAGCGGCTGCGGCGAGATGGAGCCGTTACCGTGCAACCGTCGGCTTTTTGGTACTTAATGCCGAGAAGCGAGCTTGCTCAGCAACCGGCTGCCAGAAACGCTGTTTCTAAAACAAGCGCGTCATCGGAAACAGCGAAAAACTTTACAGCAACCGAACACTGCATCTCAATCGAAACCGTCTGCTGCAGCGCCAGCAAAAGCCGCGCAGGCGCTTCAACAAAACAATGCAGTTTCGCAATCGCAATCAGCCGCCGCGCCGCAGCCGGCAAAAGAGAGCGCTGCACATAGCGCGCAGGCTCAACCTTCCCTATTATCAGCTTGGATTTTATAAAACAAAAATATGCAGAAGCGCTCGCCGCCGATTTACAAAAGAAACATTTTACCCCAATTATACAAGAAGAAACACGTCCCAGCGGTACCGTCTATTTTGCGGGTACTGGTAAAGAGAACGCTGCCGGAGATATGGGGCTTCGGTTAAAGGATGCCGGATATGAAGCCTTTCTGATTTTCCCGTAGCTTGCTCCTTTGCCTGCCTGTTAGCTCAATTTTTATCCTGTATTTTTCCCCTGAACCTTTTTAGGATGCGCTTCCACCGCAGCTAGTAAAACCGATCGCTTGTTACCGACCGATACGGCGGGAATGATTGACGCGGTATTTTCCACCGATGCGCAGATGCAAGTTGAGCAAACTTTCCCGATCCCGATGAAAGACTACGACGATTCTATTTTTACCGAATAATTATCTTGCATTTACCGCGTATCAGGGACAGGCGTATATTTATGCTCAAGGATTGCTGCTTTCGATTTATATATCAATAATCGAAAAGTACCAACAAAATCACTCTGTGTAGATGCGCCGGTATGTTTTGATGCATCGCCGTATATTCAAAACGGTCGCAATATGCTCTATATTGCAACGCTTATACCGACGGTGCAGCGCATGCGCAGGGGACACCTTCCATTGCAGGTAAAAATACCCTATCCCGTTATCTTAACGCCTGCGACCCTGCAAAAAGCAAAAACGTCACTGGAAGGATGCGCCGCATTCACTCGAAACGCTCTGAAATAGTCGATCAGCTACCGACTGCAGAAACGGAAGCGGGGTTCCCCGGCGCTCAGCTAGTCATTATTAAAGACGGCATCATGATTAAAAACAGCGCATACGGCGTCATCAGCAAGGTTGACAGCGCCGGTAATCCGTTGGATGAGGTGATACCGGTAACGGAAAAAAACGCTCTTTGACCTTGCAAGTAATACGAAAATGTATGCAGTGAATTTTGCTGTTCAAAAACTTATTTCCGAACGGCAGCTTACGCTTACAGATACGATTCATTCCTTTTTCCTCAATTTATTGACGCTAAAAAAAGTAAAATAAAGGGCAAGCCTGATATTACGGTATTTGATCTTTTAACCCATCAATCGGGATTCCCTGCCGGCAGTCCGTATTCTCAAAAATAGCGAAACTGAAAAATCTTGCAGAAAAAATAATCGTGAACATACGCTTGACTTGATTATGGAAACGCCACTGGTATATCAGCCCCGGACGGCAATGATCTATTCTGATATCAATTATATGCTGCTTGCCCTATATTATTGAAAAGGTAACGGGGATGGGGCTGGAAGACTACGTTGCCGATAATTTTTACCGCCCGCTTGGGCTGAATAGAATTTGTTTTACGCCGCTCCGACACGGCTTTACGCTCGATGAGATTGCCGCACGGAAATCCGCGCAAAACCGCGCAGTCAAGATGCTATCGAGGCTGCCCAAGCGACGGAATTAGTTCATGGCACCGTCCATGATACCGAAGCCTATACAGCGATGGAAGAAATCAGCGGACATGCGGGCTTGTTTGCCAATGCCGAAAAATGTTGCCGTACTTGCACAAGTCATGCTGAATAACGGCGGCTACGGCGTCAAGCGCTTTTTTTAGTCCCGCGGTTTGCAGGGTATTTTTACGGCGCAGCAGTCCCTTGTCTCAAGCATCGGACTAGGGGTGGCGCCGGCAGGGTGCGCAGGAATACAGTTGAGCATTTTTCTCCCTTTGCCTCTGCCGGTACTTTCGGACATACTGGCTGGACGGGAACGCTTACTGTTATCGACCCAGCCGAACAGCTCATCATTATTTTATTAACCAATGCAAAAAATACGGTTCCTGCCCACACTACGCGGAACAGCCGATTAGAGGGCGACTATTATTTGGCAAAGCGGTATGGGGCAATCACTGCGCTGATTTACGAGGCATTTCATCAACCGACAAAAAGCGCAGCTGGATAGTATACTCATCGAACTTGTCGAAAATATAAAATGCTGCAGAAGTTTCAGCCTTTAACAACCAAGGTTATATCAATGACCTTGCGGCAATTATGAAAACCCTTAAACGACGCGCCCAAAAGTCTGCTGCCCTGCGCGCATTTCTCAAGACTGAAATCGCCTCACAGATTCTCACCGTTGTTGATAGTTGAATATAAAAGCGGGAGGGAAAGCTTTTACATCAAGAGCAATCGCATCGGAGACGTCTTCATTATTCTGCAGGCATATTCAAAGACCTCTGATGTGTTTACACGTACGCCCCTGATATTTCTTTTTCAAATTCAATTGTCGTATTGGAGCCGTGTCCCGGATAAACGTGTGTATTTTCCGGCAGCTCGGTAAAAAGGCGCTTGAGCGACTGGCATATCTGCATCTCATTGCCGCTAGTAAATCGGTTCTACCGCGCGAGCCGTAGAAAAAGGGTGTCCCCTGCTAAAAAAGAACACCGGCTTCTTTTGCTCCAGAGGCAAACCGAACCTTGTGTATGACCGGGGTATGCAGCACCATAAAGCCGTTTACGAGGTCTCCTTCTTTATAGAAGTTTGTCGGCTCAGGCAGAGGATCTAGCGGTTCAATCAATCTTTTGAACATGGAGCGGACCGAAACTTTTTAGATGAGTTTTCCCGTACCGGCTGCCCCTCAGATATGCAGCATCTTTTTCGTGAATCCACAGACGATAATCAGGGTATTTCTGTACCAAGGGAGGCAGTCCTCCCTACATGGTCAAAGTGTCCGTGCGTCAGCATAATTTCAAGATGTGTGGGATTTAGCTTATGCAAATACTGAGATAATTCAGGACTCAACCCGCCCGGGTCTATTACGGCAACGCTTTTTCGCTCAACGGAAACACCCATGTGTTAACCATAAGGTAGCCGGTTTCAAACTTTTTCTATTGAGTATTGCATGGTACAGTCCTTACAAACTTTGATGATGCGGACAGTATAGATGATTTTATCGATTAAAACAATATTGAGTTCTTTTGAAATATACGACATATATGCGTTGCCGCTCGTTCAGCGAAGTACGTCCGTGTAGCTTTCGCTGAAACAAGTTTGACCGGTGTCAAACTTGTTTCTGCTTAATACGCGCGGCATCCGTGCCAATGTTTAAGCGGCGTTTCGCTTAAACTTGCAAGTTTTGCCAAAGGCAAAACATTGCTACTGCAAATCCTCAACGGATCAGAACGGACAGGGATACCCGTGGTTCCATACCTTGCCAGCAAATGTGACAGATGTATATTTGCTGGCAAGGTATCTGTACCGTCTATTTCAAAAGGCTTAATGGGAGATTTGTAAAATGCAAAAAGTTTGGTTCAAATTTTTGCAGAAAGCTGACGCAGCCGATTATCAATTCAGTATAAATAAAAAAATTAGAATCGATGGATCGGCTTTTGCTGTTTTTGTTAGAAATTAATATGATTTTGAATCATACGACTTGCGGTTTTTCATTAACTTGCGCTGAAGAGCTTTCTTCTTTCTATTTAAAATAGTAGACGGCTTTTTCATAATATTCGCGCTTTTTCCACTCGCGGATAATTCCCTCTTTTTCAACTTGGCGCTTAAAACGCTTAATCGCTTTTTCAAGGTTTTCGGAATCATCAATAACGATACTTGCCACTTACAGACTCACCTCCAATGGATTATATCCTTAGTATCTCTATACACCATAACGATTTTTATATATTTCTGTCAAGTAACGGCAACCATGCCGACTATACTGACCGTAGCTATGCATTTCGGTTGTGCATAATCTCCAGTTCTTCCATAACAAGATCGACAACAGCCTGTTTTTGTCATCTCCTTTCACGGCACCGTTGCTTAGCACGCTCGCGGAATTCGCTGCAGTCGATCACCGGACTTATTTCTATTACAACCTTGTCTTGGCAAACAATATCTCCCAGCATATTAGACGGATCGTCTGAAATACGTAAACAGTTGCCGTTAATGGACACCAGCATCATCACATCAGAGGTTTTTATATATGAGTCGATTTCGCGGACTCCACGTTTTGTTTCCGGTTTCCCCGGGCGGTAGCGAGTTCCCTGCAGGATATACGATGACAGCTTTCCCTTCTTTCCGCACTTCTTCCAATGTCCGCATCGAAGCAATATTGATGCTGCGGCTCCGTTTTTTCTCTTCTTCCAGCTGCACGGGGTCGGTAATGCCGGCGAGCGTTCTGCTTGGATAAATAACAATACGCTCATAGCGCTCGGTAAGAGCAGCTATCAGCGGGTCTTCTTCAGTAAGCTTCATCCCTGCCATTGCGATAGAGCGATGAGCAAGCTCTTCTCCTGCCGGTCCTGTTTGTTCCATTAAATATAAGAAAATCGGTAAATCAAGATTGCTGTAGTGTTCGGAAAGGATAATTCCTTTCTTTCCTGCTTTAATTGCTTGTAAGAATTCAACGATATGCTTTTTCGGGATATAGTTTTTGAACCTTCCAACAAAAAGTTTTTTTGTACGGCAGATTCCAAGATTGTACGAATCTGAGTATTTTTCCAGTTTATGTACATTTTCTTCAGTGATAACATTATCCTTACTTGCATACTGCTCAAATAGCTACTTGAGTTCTTCAAGCATATTTTTAGTACAAGACCGTCCATCCTCCTAAGAATAATATAATTGTGGGTCTCTAACAACCGAAGCGTTTAGAGATAACCACTGTCATTTTATCTAAAAAGACCGGATAACGCCGGTTAATACCATCACTCTATACAGAAAGGCGCGCCAGTAAAGGCGGCAGTTCGTAAATCGATTTAATCGAGGGAATACCGGACGTTTTGGTAAAAATCCGTACATCGTTCCTTTTCATCGATGAGTACGCTCCGACCGCCAATTTGAACAAACCCCTGAACGTAAGCGGGGCAATCATCCAAAAACAATGTTTCGTCAACCGTTTTTGTGTACAGCGGCAAGCGGTTTGGTAAAAAGCTGTGGGTTGCGGTTTTCCTTTTTCCTTGGTTGTAAGAAATATCAAAAAAATGCCGAGGAATAAGTCACTGATATTAAAGAAGTTCAAAAACCCGCTCGGCGTGTGCCATCGGTGCGTTGGTTAACACCGTCATAGGCATTTGTAACGAAACAAGGAAGTCCCGTAAATGGGGATCAGGCTGTAATTCGGAAATTTCCGAAGCAGGGTGTACTGCCGCAAAATAAGTGTCTCTGTCGTTAAAATGATATTCACACTCAAGCCATTCGAGCGTTGTGCCGTAGTTGCCCCTCCGCGCACGTTGCAGTCTAATAGCTTCTTCCAACGGAATCGCCAAAAAGTCGGCAATAAATTGAAACATCCGTTCGGAAATTCTCTGTTCCATCAGATTTGATGCAGAATAGAGTGTATTATCAATGTCGAAAAGTAAATGCCTTATCATCTCTGTTGCAGTATAGCACAAAAACTAAAAAGTCCATTAAAATAGGCTTGTTCGGCGCTATAAGCATGGCTATTAACCGTGAGGCTGACAATGGTAAAGCTGCCGTCTTTATTTTTTTAATGCACCGCTTTATATCTTTTTGAAATCTTTTTTTGATTCGACATCGTATACGGATTGCTTAAGCGTAAAAGGCTGTTTGTGTACGCTTCGACAGTCGTATACGGCAACAGTGTTTTTGCATAAGGGCTTGAAGCGGTTAACAATCGAAGAAGTTGTTCGGGAACGGATAATGGATTGCCGCTTTCTGCCGGCGGCTCATTGACCGTACTTACCGTTAAAAAGGCAGTATTTCCGCAAAGGAATGAATTATCTGCAATCTTCTTCCACTGGCTATCCAAATGGAGCTGAATGCCCGATACGGTTACCGTTTCTTTTTGCAGCTTTATTGAGGGTAAATACGTTCGTCCCCTGCTGAGGTTCTACCGGATCGTAGCCGTAGAATACCGATTCTCCGTTCCCGTTAATAGAACCTATTTCGGTCAATTCCAAAACGGTTCCTTTTTGCGCGGGTCATTGTTTTTAAGGTGAAAGAGGGTACAAAAAGATTGAAAGTTCAGGGTTACCGAACCGCCGAATTCTTCCATTTGCTTGCGTATTGTTGCCGTACCGAACGGCGCTTTTTCCGGCACGGGGAAAGGTTTTAAGTTCATAGAGCTTTTGGCAAAAGTCCCATCAAATAATTGACTCCAAAGGTGTCATCTTGCGTGATGGAAGAGATAATTTGCTGACCGGTTAGAACTAATTGTCCATTCTCAATTTGAGTACTGAATAGAATGGATACGGTACGAGGATTTTTCCGGCGTATCGGTACGGATAAAAAGCGCCGTAGGTTTCGTCGTTATAGTATAAAAAAACCCTATCCACGTAGGGGCTTTCCATGAATAGTCGCGATAAATGACGTAATCTCCGGAAAAAGTACCTTGCGTAGATTCGGTTGTGGGCTTTTTCCATCGCAAAAAGGAATGAGGGAACAAGTATCAAAATACCGCACAGGATAAACGGTGCGGCACTTCTTTTATAAGTCCGTAATGATAATTCATTATAATCTCCCAAAAATGAGCTTAATAGTCTTCGTGAAAGAAAGTTTCAGACAATTTTTAAAAAGGCTATGCGGTTTTAACAGACGCCCGTTAACTTTTTTTCCGCATTTTTCCTCCGCGTATTTCTTGAATTCTTCTTCGCTCATTTTGTCAGCATAGAGCGGATAGAGCGCTTCAACTAAATCTTCCAATGTAGGGAATTTTGCACCGTCTAATTTGTATGGCATTATTGTACCTCGCTTACTGTATTTAATATTTTAATGAGTTCTTCTTTTGTTCCGTTGATAAGCGGCACATTCGGAAGAGGAGTGTCAATATCTCGGAGATATTCAGGGGAATTATCGGAGGTTCTCCGCATATCCGAGTAAGAATTTCGCTTTCAAAAGCGGGATGATCCTTCGAGACTAACACGAGGGATTCACCGCCCCTGCCGCCGGAAGATGTTTCGGGTTTGCGCTGCGGCGTATGCGCGGGCTGTTGCCATATCAAACATAATGCCGTAATGCCGATAAGAATCGCTGATAAGGGTTTTCGCCTCGGCATCCGAAACCTTAGCTGGAAAAAAATAATCGATTTCATGATAGCAGGACTGAGTGTAAAAATTTGTTCAAGCCGTTCGATATTGGATGGAACGGCAGGATCAGCGGCGCCCCGCTCCGCAAGCGGAATGGAAGAGTTAACACAGCAGCAGCTCCCCGTTTCGTCGCAGGTAAGGGCTTCCGTTGCATCGGTAATAAAACCTTTTACCGGCAAACAAAATTTCCATGCGTATAAACCAGCTGCAAGATTGCCGTAGTTGCCGGACGGAACCGCATAGAAAATTTCTCCTGCCGTCCTCATTTTTTATACGGGTAAAGGCAAACATATAAAAGAAAACCTGCGGCAAGATACGCCCGATGTTAACAGTATTTGCCAGCGTCAAGTTATAATCTTTTTATAAGCTGCCGCTCTTGGTAAATAGAACGGATAAGGTTTTCAACTACGGCAGTGTCTCCATCAACCTCTACGGGATAAACGGAACCCCCATTCTGAAATAAATGCTCCGGTTTTAGTCCTTTTGCATAACCTTTCGGATATAAGATAACCAATTTAAGATGCTTTTTGTTTCCAAACGCTGCTGCCATACTTCTGCCGCCCGCTCCGGTGCTGGGGGCAATGACGATGGCATTTTTTTCATCTATTGTCAACAGATGTTCCAACGCGGAGGCAAGCCATAAAAACCAAAAATCCCGATGATTACCGGTCGGACCATGAAACAGTTCCAGTAAAAAGAGACGGTCATCAAGCTGGCGGAGCCGCGGACTATAGTCCTGAAAGGCTGTCGCTGCAATCCGTTCGGAAATGACCGGACTAATTTCTTCTTTGAGCAGTGCGGAGGTTAGTGAGCCTGCTATAGTCGAAAAAGTCGTTTGCTCGTTCATGTGCAATATCCACGAGCGTAAATCGTGTTCGAGTACGGAACATATAAGCCGCCGTCGGCAGGCATATAATCAAAGATTGCATGTTTAAAAAGAAACCGCATAAGCGCTGTTTCGAGTGCTGACAAACTTCATAGTTTCAAAGCGCTCCTTTATCAAGTCGGTATTTTTTTAGCAAAACCTTCCGGCTTGTAGCTCATTTTTGCATGGCGCAGCCCCTCGTCGCCCAAATCTTGTTCACGGTTAATGTACACGACCTGTTCGGGAAGTGATTGTGCAAAAAGCATAGTTGATGTATTGATAGCTGCCTCGAAAATCAGTTCGTGCTTTTTCAAAATGAACAACGGCAATAGTTCCCTGTGCGACCAATTCGGCTAAACACTATGCCACCGGCACACCCTGCACATAAAGGATAAGACTGAGAAAATCCGTTATTTGCGGCAATGCTAATGCTGCTGCGCAGCTTCGTAGTCGGTTTCTTGGAGGTTTGCTTGCTCCGTTGCCCAGATGTCTCAAAAATTTTAGATGCGTCTTTTTGGTGTCTGCATCAATCTTTTTTTAATGTAAAAATCCGGATAATTGCTTAAAAATCCGTTTACATGGTTCTTTTTATGTAATTGTTTCCCTGATAGCGTACTTAATGAAAGACGGGTGTAGAGGTAATCGAAATTATCCCTGTCTTCGGTTGGAGCTCTTTAAAATTCTGAAAAAGCGCCTGATTATTACTTAAATAGGATTCAGAGATTAATTTCCAGTACGCGCAGCTGCTGTACAGTTCTTTAATTGTAGAAACGGGAAGGGCGCTCCTATAGTGAAAAATGTTCTTCCCTGCTCTTCTCCCCAAAAAAGCAACGTATGCTCATCGAACCTACTTATCTGATATTTATAAAAATTTCTAAAAATACAAACTTCCGAAAGTTAACTCCGAAATACCGTCATGGAGTTGCTGCAAATCGACTTTTAATTGATTGTACAGCCTCAAGAGATAGCGGAGAAAATTCAGGATACCGCGCAATGACGTCCATGACCGCTATGTTACCCTTTTATTAAAAAAATCGCAAGTTCTTTAGAAAAGATAAAATATGCGGACGAGGCGTTTCGAAAATATTTATGAAAAACGCCTCTCTATCTAGGCTGTCAGATCCAATAAATAAGCCGATTCCGGCAAGGAAGAAGCATATCCGATATTCTTTGAGAGTGTTATTTCCGTATGGATTTTGTTATTGACGTATTCAATCATCGTATCCAGCGTTTTTTCATCGGAATTTGCCGTTAACAGCTTGTTTTCCTGTTCGTTTTCGCGCATTTTAACCAGCTGATCGATAAGCGTATTCAAAATTTTCAGCTTCCCGATACTGACACCGTTTTGATCCTTAGTGCGCGGCACTCCAGAAACATATTGAAAATGAGAATAAACGACTTGTTTAGTATCGACCGGAAGATATGCACGCCCTCCGTACGAAATGCTCGTCATAGCTACATAAGACAATGTTGACAGCGGTACATAATTTGATACCATACCGATCCTCCACTATTTCTATAATCGGTATTTTTTTTATCTACTTTAGAAAAATCTTATCAAGATTCAAATCCAAACATCAGAAAACTCGCCTCTATCGTCGCGACACAGCAGCAGAACTATCCACAGTTTTTATACAGGTAGATGTTATACTTGCCGTATCGGAGTGAGTTGCTTACTGTTGCGGCATAACCGGTGTCTTTTTGATATAAGCATCGAAAGTAACGCGCGCGGATCGATTTTCGTAGTAAGAAGCATATCGAATAATGATTTTTCATCTTTTTATCTTCGTAGATGAAAGGCGTCTCGTCTGATATCTTTTCGGATTCTGCGCTGTCGGTTTTTAGCCGTGTATAAAAATCAAGCATTACTATCTGTCCGTCTGTTTCATCGCTTATTTTTACCGATTTTCCGTCCGGGGTCATTGAAAATAAGAATGCACGATACCGGCATCGTGCATCACGGGGAATAGGGATGGCTGGTATTGCATTTAAATCTAAATCAACTTTCACAAGAACAGCTTCGTATTCAGTGGTTTCGATAATTCGATCAATATTTTCAGGAGGCTGATTTTCTAACGGATAATATCGATACAAGTATTCAGGACGGGGTGCGCTATCACTATTCCGATTTCTTTCGTGTATAAACTCTGCCAAATCATTACGAGGTCTGGTTATATTTTCTCTTTCAAAATAAGCATAATTATAGAATCCGATGACCGGAAAAAGAGAATGACTGTGATAATTGCCGTTACGGTACGAAGCTTTGCAGTTATGTTTTTTGCTGCTGAATACCGCAACAAAAAGTAAAGCGCCAAAAAGTACCGTTTATTGCTATTTCGTGCAGCGGCAGTTTGTCGGACACACTAAAACCGATTCTATAACTCCTTGCGGTGATTGCTCGCTCGTGCAGCAAAGCGGCAATGAACAGCAGCGAGGCGGTACCGAGGATACCGAGCATAAGCCGTACAATATTTTGCCGGTCTGTAAAATGCTGAATCATCAACAAACAGAGTACAATAGTGCCCAGCACAAGATAATATAACGGAAAACACATTACTTCCGTTGAACGAGGGAGTAGTGCATACTTTGCTAAATACACAAGACTGAGGATACCAAGCGGCAGCAGTAAAATAGGCAGCAGCTTTTTGAAACATAAGGGTAAAAATTTTGAGTGTACGAGTGGTTTTGAGTGGTATACGGCAAACACGGTCAGAGCTGTAACGGTTGCTGCCGCGTTGGTAATGCGGAAGATGATACTTTCGGTAAACACAATATTAAGATTAAAAATGGCATTAATCAAAGAGACGGTGACAAACAGTGTGCAGTATACAGCGCCGAAAAAGAGCAGCGAAACCAGAACATGAATAAACCGCACTAAATTCTTTTCAGAAAGTCTTCCGCAGGGAAAAAGAAGATAAAAGCGCAGATGCAATATAAGTATATTAACGATAGATACACCAAATTAATGTTTTTATTGAGGGTCAAAAGACCGGTAAGATACATTGCAGTAAGTGCGGCTGTTTGACAGCAGAAAATTATCACTTTAGTGCGGACTGCCGCCGCTTTTTATTTTGTCGTTACATAGTAAAACGTACTGAAAACGAAAACAGAAAAATTCAAAATGTATCGCATTCGGAATATATTTATAAAAGAGCTGCGATATACCTGCTGCTAATACAAAAAGAATACGTACGGAGAACTTACGGCTGCTGCCCGTATACTCTGCATAATTTCGCTCATTCTTTCTTTTGAATGTCATAGGCTTTCTCCTAAAAAGTTTGTCCCTTTATCATATAGTAGTATTTAGAGTCTGTAAAAGAATATATACAAAACAATATCGGATTCTTTTAGTAAATTTCCGGAAACCAATGGTATAAGCAATCAACAACCCCGCCGCGAGCATTGAGGTTGTTGATTATGGACGAAAAGTATTGCCGCGCTTGGAATTAAATCACCGATGCTATTTCAAATACACAAAGGGAATACCATCAATATGTTGAAGGTGGATAACGCCGCAGCCTTTTTCGGCATACATGACGTTCAGCATTGCGGTAATGGCACATTCAAAATCGGGATTGCTTTTTCTTCTACGGCAGCGATACCTCCGCCGTAAATACAGTAGATAAGGTCGGCGTATTGCAAGGCAAGCGCGGGATTATGGATGGACAAGCACCGTCTTGTGCGCTTTTTGTACACAGTTTACGGGTAATCTGCATAATTTTATGCTCGTTGTAAAAGTCGAGATTGGCGGTTGGTTCATCCAAGAGGATGATAGGCGCATCCTGAACCATACCGCGGGCAAGCATCACAAGCCGCGATTCCCCTGAGCTGAGCTGGCTGTAAGAGCGCTCTGCAAATTGCGTTAAGCCGAACACCTCAAGCGCATGATCGACATATTCCCAGTCTTTTGGTGAAGGAACTTGCAGCGCGGTTTGATGGGGGTTGCGTCCCATTACGACAAAGTCCCGTACCGTGTAGGTAAATACGCCGGAATGTCCTTGCGGAATATAGCATACTTTTTGAGCAAATTGCTTTTCGCGTTAGCTGCGCCGCCTGTTCGCCCAATACGGAGAGCCTACCGGACGCAGGCGTATCGAGACCGGCGAGGAGCCGCAAAAGCGTGGTCTTGCCCTGCTCCATTTTACCCTATGAGTGCAATAACCTGTTGCTGCGGAATGGTGAGTCGGAGGTCTTTCAGAATAGGCTGGGTACCTCTCATTGCCGTAACGCCGTCAAGTTCAAACGCCGCGTTCATATTCCAATCCAAATATCGTTGTTCCGGCGGAGCATCAGCTGCGCAAGAATTGGAGCTCCGATGATTGCCGTAATAATGCTGACCGGTATCTCATTGCCAGTTAGGGAGCGGGCAACGGTATCTGCGCATAATAGAGCGCTGCGCGCACAGAAAAGAGAGCGGGGCTACCTTTGTAATTATTATTGCCGAATAAGAGCCGAATAATATGCGGCGCAATAAGCCCGATCCAGCTGATGATGCCGGCGGCGGATACCACGCTTGCAACGAGCAATGTCGAAGTGATAATAAACAATAGCCGCATTATTTTAACTGGCGTACCGAGCGAGGCACTTCTTCATCCCCAAGCGAAAGAATATTGAGCTGCCTGCGGAATAGGATGATAAAACTGCACCCCACAGCGGCAATCGGTACAAAGGCAGCGAGCTTTCTCCACGTGATAACGTTAAAACAGCCCATCAGCCAGAACTCCAGCGCAGGCAGCTCATTGAGCGGGTCTGCAATGTATTTGATAAGGGAGACTCCGGCGCCGGCAAGCGCATTGATGATAACCCCTGCAAGCACGAGGCGTATCAGGCTGTGCTCTCCGCCCATGTTCGAAAGTTGCAGCACCAGCAATGTTGCCCCTGATGCCACCCGCAAAGGCGCAGAGCTGAATACCGGCCTGAGCTCGTATGCAGCAGTACGATACCGATTGCCGCGCCGAGTGAAGCGCCGGTCGAAACGCCGATGATGTCGGGCGCTACCAGCGGATTGCGGAAAAGACTTTGCAGGCTTACGCCGCTCAACCCGATAGCGCCTCCCGCAAGAAAAGACAAAGAGTGTGCGCGGCAGCCGGATGTTCATAAAGATGTTGTAATCGGCTGTGGTTACCGCGGCAAATGCGTCGGTGCGGAACAGGATCGACAGTATCTTAGCGAAAGAGAGCGGATAACGCCCCCAGCTCAGCGAGAAAAGCAGCGCAGCGAGCGGCATTATACAAGCTGTAAATATCAGTTTAGTCCGGTACGGCATCGACATTAAACGATGTTATCTTGTTATTGTACGTTAAGGGAGGCAAGGGCTTTTTCTTTACCGAAGAAGTCCCTGATAAAAAGCCTTTGGTTTTTTTCCGCTAAATAACCGGCAGGATTTTTTTCCCGGATGCAGTTTATCAGCAAGCCAGATAACCCCGAGACATGAGCACGGAATAGGAGAGTCCCATTCGTCAACATTTGACGGAAATACATAGACCTTGCCGTTATCAACTGCGGGGATGCCCTTCCATTCAGCCTTTCCGGCGAGTTCTTCCGGAGTTACCTTTGATCCCGTTGCGGCAACGATAACCTGCGGGGCATATTTCTGCACTTGCTCCAGCGATACTTTTGCCCAATAGACATCGGTAATATCATTGCTCACCAATTTTCCGCCGGCTGCGGCAACGAGTTCCGCTTGGAACATCTTGGGGCTAAGGGCGTTGAGCATATCGGCGCGGCTGGCGACATAAACGGATACCGCCGGTTCACCTTTTACGAAACCTGCAACATCCTGTAAGATTGCTTTATAAAAAGTGAGTAGCTTTTGCGCTCGTTCGCCATTACCGGAAGCTGCACCGAGCATTTCGATATAGTTAAAAAAATTATGCATCGTTTCGGGTTCAATTACCAATGCGGGAACGCCAAGCGCTTCGATTTGGGGGAGCTGCTGCGCGGCTTTAAACGGCACTAAAATGAGGTCGGGCGAAAGAGATGCAACCGCTTCGAGGTTCAGTTCTTTGCGCCGCCGCATACAGGGTTGTCCGCCAGCTCCGGAGCAAATTTTTAATAAACGGTCGCGGATTTTTGCCGCCGTCGCCCGACACGATGTATTCCCGACAGCCGATTGCCAATGCGGTGTTACTCAAAATGTAAAACGGCGCAACAATCCGCTCCGGCTTTTTGGGGATAACAACAGTTCTACCTTGATGATCGGTTACGGTTGCAAAAGTTTCCGATGCTTTTTATCCTGCTTTCCGCCCGCCCATACCGGCAACGCGGCGAGCATCACAACCAAAACTACTAATGAACAAAGTTTTTTAGACATAGAGTCCTCCTTGAATACAGAAATATAGACTTAGACAGACGTTACCATAATCTTCTTTATAAACGCAACCCCGTCTGCAAGCTCCGTATCGTCGGGATGTCCTTTTCCTAAGCCGCCGAACAGTTTGAATGGTCCAAAAGGTATCAAATCCCCTACATTCAAATGCCCCCCAAGACGGTAAAGCCGTTCGCCTGTAAATAGCCGGCAAACTTTTTGCATACCTGCCTTTTTCCCACTCCGCTCGTACATACCGCAAAAGCATACGGCGGAAGTTCCTGCCGGTGGTTTTTCAAAAAGGCATATATCGATTTGTGGAATCGTCCGGCGTATATTCCCGAAGCGAAGCCGACACAATCATATTCCGAAAAAGTCGATATTTTGCGCGTGTTCTGCTTTTTAAACAGCGTTACCGGCATATCGTGTGCCATTGCCATAACTACTTTTTTTCTGTGTTTCCATGATGAACCGATGCATAGATAATTGCCGCTTTTTTTCATAAAGCCTCCCGAGGTACAAATGAAAAACCCCATGCCGCACGTGTATTCTCGTTATCCGGCACTACGTTGTAAACGATACGATTGTACTCACTTTTTCCGATGCCGATGCAAATGATAAATCAGGGTAAACACATCAGGTCGTTTTTAACATTTCCTGGAAAAATCGATACTATTCGACCAGAGTTGAACCTCTTCGTGCGTTTACCCACCTGTTGATGTGCGAAATTTTATTTCTTTAAAAATGCAACAGTTGAACAAAATATGAATTTTGAAACTCAGTTGCATCTCGTGCGCGAAAAAGCGCACACTCAATACGCAAGTTTTCGAAAGAAAACTTGACGGTTAAGGTGAGCGGTGTCATTGTAGACGCTCACCTTATACCCATGAAATTTCGCACAGAAAGAAAAAGCAAACCGCTAAAAATATTTTTTTAATGCGGTTGTCCTACCGATAAATATTCCGGTATGGAACATAAGCCCTTGGCGTGATAAAATCAGCATACATCAATGCAACAAGACTGAAATAGCAAAGGAAATGTCTACATCTCGTGCAGCATTAGATAGACTATTAAATCCGTACAATGATTCTGTAACGCTTGCTACATTAACAAAAAGCTGCGAATGTACTTGGTAAAAATTGGTTTTGCAGTTGGAGTAATATAAACCTAACTCCCGCACTGGGGTGCAAGTTCTTGTATCACCAGCCGAAAAGGAGAAATGATACATCTGTAGAAGCGAATTTTTATCAAATGAATAAAAATTTTTATGCTCACTGAGTATTACAATACTCGTCGTAGAAGCCCTTGAAAATATTGCTCCATGGTGAATTATATCTGGTCGTACTTCCGCTATGGGTTACGACCATGCTTTTTCTAATCTTCATGGTTGTAAACCGAAAAAGAACTTATCGATATGTCTCCAGATAGCCAATGGTTTGCATGAGCTTGGTGATTATAATGAACTTGAACAAAAACTTAGAAATGGTTTTTGCACACTTTGGAGACACGCTTCCACCACGCGGAGGCGCTCGCCTGAACGCATAGAATACGACACTGTTTTACAGATTTTTCAAAGCTTGATTTGAGTTCTGCATCAATAGAAACTAAAACTCTGCAAAAAGAAATTCTAAAACAAAAAGATAGTTTCAGTTTTGATTACCTTAGTTATAACATGGTTTTTGCAGATACCTGTGATAATCATTATGTCATTTTTATAAAATAAAGATAATCGGTCACGGATAATAATAATCCTGTATCACTTGCTAAAAAAACAGAAAGTGCTATACCAGAATAAATATAAATAAGAAAAATGACGCTCAGAACAAGAAAAGAGCTGATTGAATTTATAAAGGCAAAGGTGCGGTTAAATAAGTAAGATTACAAGACGAGCTGTTGCAGATAATGCCGGAGTAAGTGTAAAACTATTCAGAGAACTATAAAAGAAATAACGAATTTACAATATATCGGTATCGGAAATGACGGACACTGGGAACTTAATGAGAAAACATAAAAACTTTGAAAAGGAATAAAAACGATCAGCGTATGGAATTAAATTTTGAGACGCCTCCTCACAGGAAATAATTGACTATGCTCCCGATCTCCGCAGAGAAGCGTATGTAGATGCGACGCTTCGGATGCAGGCGGATGATAATATCGTTAGGGTGTTCGGTTTCTGCGTATGCGGAAGCCCTGTCTCCCGTTATTGACGAAGCGCTCATCTATGGCTGTGGTCTTGTACCGGTGCCGATTGTTGGAGTGGATGCCTTTATTTTTAAATACGGTGATTATCCTGCCTGCGATGCAATCAGAAAGTACGATGGTATATTTGACAACGCAAAAGTGTCCGCTGTTGTACTCTTCCAAGATGTATGTGCTTGACGGCTGCTGCCCCTGCCGTCGAAACCGCGTTCCGGCAGTGTACGCAAAAACCTGTGCGTGATACAACGATGCGGAAACACTCAAGATAATGCTGCAACAGGTGTATGGCTGCGAGTATTCCGCTTTTGCTATCAGCAGCAAAGGCTGCCTTTTGCGACGCTGAACCGCTTACTGCAACGCCTTGAACACAGCGCTCTTTCCGGCAATGACTTTGGAATGCTCGCTTTTTATTCCCGTTTTATTTTTGAGCTTGCAGAACGGCTCGCGTTCTTAACACGGGTATGCGAACTGCTTTCTGCTGAACCTCATGGCAAGCCTTGTAGCAGGTTCAACCCATTCAGCTTGCTCACCAGAAAAGCGGGTACCTGTTTCAATGCATTGTCCTGACGGCATCATACAAAAATCACACCAACTGCCGGAAATTATTTTAAACCGGTACGAGTGCAACCCGGAAACTCCGCTGATATTGCCTGTGCAGGATGCATCTATTCTGCGGCTCAGTATGTAGGGTATTGAGAGATATGTTCTTAATAAGAGTGTCGTGAGAGGTATTCTGATATTTTTTGTGGAGCCTCAAAAGTATAACAGTCATCAGATGATTCAATGATTATGGCGCCGTTAAATAAATTCTTAATCCATTCATATTCAAAATACTGTTGAGTTTTTAAATGCTAACTGTTCCAATTCAAATAATATATCAATAAAATTTTCATATTTAATTCCAACCATAAGCGCTCCTATTCTATATGATAATTCAATTTTATCTTGAATTTTAAGAATAATATCAGTGGAGCTTATTGAGTCATCGGTTGTAATTCCTAATTCGCGTATGTTAATTTCAAATATTTTTAATCGCAATTTATGTATTAATTTTAATAACGTATTATGAAAAATGATTTCGGCTCCCTTTTATATATATTATAGGAGGTGGTCGCCATTGATATTTTCTTCAGTTTCATATCCTATAAAAACATAGACAGCGCCTCTTATATATATGGGCTATATATGGGCAAATTTTCTTTTGAGTTTTTACCATTGGCATAAACTATTACCATAAAACAAAAATGATAATATTAGACCTGTTCTGAAAACTTCCGCTTCTGAACAGGTCTATTTTTAAAAGGACTGTTTCAATAATTTCTACTTGAGAAACGGGTCAATCGTCTGTTGCCATAACATATTTTGAGTGTGATTGCCCATTCGCACGCTTCCGTCTCTTTTTCACGCTCAGCTTATGCGATAATGCCCATCTCTTTTCCGACTTTTTCAAAGATGGCGATAGCGCGGTCGAGTTGTTCGGTGGTGTGTCCCTGCTGTTACCATACAGCGGACGCGCCCCGTGCCTTTTGGTACGGTGGGGAACACGATTTACCCGATGAATAAGCTCGTTTTCTAAAAGAGCTTTTTGGAGAACTCAAGGGTTTTTCTGCTTCTTCCTGATGATAACCGGCGTAATAGGGGTTTCGCTGTGTCCGGTGTTAAAGCCGAGTCGAGCGAGCTTTTCTTTGAAGTAGCGGGCGTTTTTTTCCACAGCCGGTCGGTGTATTCAGTTGATTCCATCAGCATTTTGATAGCTTCGATACAGCGCCGATAGCGGCGGGGGAGTCCGGTGGAGAACAGGAAGCGGACGTCCGCGATTTTTAGCCAGTCGATGCTGACCTGCTTACCGGCAACATAGCCGCCGACAACGCCGATTGCCTTGGATAGGTGCCGATTGCAAAGTCTACTCTGCCGTGCAGGTGGAAGTGGTCAACGGAGCCGCGTCCGCTTTCGCTCTAATACGCCGCTTGCGTGAGCGTCATCCACGTAGGTTAAGCACCGTACTTTTTCCGCAGCGCAACGATTTCCGGCAGCTTGGCAATATCGCCGTCCATGGAGAACACGCCGTCGGTGATGATGAGGATGTTGCGGTAGTTGGGGCGCTTTTCTTCAAAACCTGGCTCTAGGTCTGCCATGTCGGAGTGTTTAAACACCGCCTTATCGGCTTTTTGAAAGACGGGAGCCGTCGATGATGGACGCATGGTTTAATTCATCGGATAGGATGAGGTCGCCCTTGTCGGTAACTGCTTGGATAACACCGGCATTGCAGTTAAAACCCCTGACTGGAGCGTGAGTATCTGCTTCTTCCCGCTTAAACTTTGCCAAAAGTTCTTCCAGCTCATCGTGGATTTTCATGTTGCCGATGATGGGGCGGACTGCTCCCGCCCCTGCGCCGTAGGTTTCGATCGCTGCGATTGCCGCCTTTTTAAACGGGGGTGGTTTGCAAAGCCCAGATAGTTATTTGATGAAAGGTTGATAACTTTCTTTCCATTGATAACGCATTCTGCTTCGTTCGGACCGTCAAGGGTTACCGGTACCTTATACAAGCCTTCTGATCTTAATTCCTGTACTTTTTGTTGTAAAAAGCCATTTCGTGAATATTGCTCATCGTTTTCTCCTATAAAAACTTTTTGTAGGATGTTTTAACATCCGAAAATAAGTTTTAGCCGTGCGCGTATTACGCGCACTATCGTAACTACTCGGGGATGTCTCAGAAAGTTGGTTACTTTTTCGATATCCCCGAGATAAAAAGTAGCGGCGACATTTTAGCCGCTTTTATCGTTTTCTCCTATAAAAACTTTTGTAGGAAATATCAATTTCCTCATATATTGTGACAATCGCCCATACTGCGCTGCCGGTTCAGCCGGAAACAGCGCATTTGCAGCGGGATTATTTCTGCGCCGAGTGATACGCAACGCCGAGCCGCTTGCTCAGTTGTTCCAGCATATCGACCGTCATCGTTTCCAGCGTGTATTCCGGTTTCCAGTTCCCATTCATTCCGTGCGCAGGTGTCATCGATGGAATTTACCAAGAATCGGCAATAGCTTTCGTCGCATGGGGTCAACCTTATATGTCATCTGAAATTCCGGAATGTGCTTTTTAATTTCCGCAGCGATAACTTCCGGCGGAAAGCTCATCGAAGCAATATTAAAGGCATTGCGGTGAATCAGCTTGATTCATCGGTTTCCAAAAAGCTGCTGAACTGCTTTTAAGGCATCGGGCATATACATCATATCCATATAGGTGCTCTTTTTAATAAAACACTCATATGTTTTTCAGCGCTTCGTAATAAATGTCAACTGCATAGTCGGTAGTACCTCTCCGGCGGGTCGTATACGAGATAAGACTGGGAAAGCGCACACTCGCGGGTGTCAACGCCGAAACGCTTTGTGATAGTAGTCGCAGAGAAGCTCACCTGAAACCTTGGTTACGCTGTACATCGAAGTGGGGCGTTGAATGGTGTCTTGCGGAGTTTTATCTTCGCGTGTACTCGGTCCAAAACGCAGCTATGGAGCTGGGGACAAAGAACCGGTATTTATTCTCCCGTGCAATTTCCAGCATATTATATAATCCATGGATATTGATATTGAATGCCATTTGCGGATCGCGTTCTGCAACAGCGGAAAGGAGCGCTGCTAAGTGTATAACGGTGTCAACCTTATATTTTTACATACATCTGCAACTTTCTGCGGTTCCAACACTTTAATTGTTCAAAAGGTCCGGATTCAAGCACTGCCGGCATATCTTTTTAACTACATCGCTAGTAATACATTGCTGCCGCCGTAGGTTTTGCGCAAATGCGCAACCAGCTCACCGCCGATCTGTCCGAGCGCTCCTGTTACCAATATTGTTTTTCATTTTGATATTACCTCCTCAGATAATACACTTTTATCTTCGCACGAAATTTCTAAATAAAATTTCGTGCATTTTATTTTAAGGAAGCGGCAAACGCATCAGGTAGTGTAGATAACAATCGCAAAATAAAAGAGGTTGTGAGACCATTTGAACCGCGAAGAGGTTCAATTCTGGTTGAACAGCCTCTTTATTTTTGCGGGATATTAGGTAACTGTCTGATGCGAGCGTGCTCTAATATATTTAGTATATCACCGTTTTTGTGATTTTGCTATAACAAAATTATGAATGATTCCATTTTTTCAAGATGAAGCCAAAGGCTCTATGAAGAAAAAGAATTTCTTGCCGGTTCTTTTTCCGGACTCTTTTATCGGTGTATTGGTACTGTCAAATATTTTGCAGTAAAATGGTGCAAAATCCTACCGTTTGTTCTTTGACGGCGGCACCCTGCTTTTTCCGTTTTCGTATATTTTTTTGGCGATGTGCTGACAGAGGTGTACGGCTATCGGGATACGCGTAAGGTTATTTGGACGGGCTTTGTTTTCCCTAATTTTTATGGCGTGCAATATCTGGCTGGTGAGTATCCCTGCCGGCGAAGGTAGCTGGAACCTGCAAAAGCGATTTTAACAATATTTTGCTGCAAATGCCCTGCATCAGTCTCGGTAGTATCTGCGGTTATTTCTATCGGTGAGTACAGCAATTCTACCGTTCTTTCTAAAATAGAAGCGTTCTTACCGGCGGCAAACACCTGTGGATGCGCACCATCGGATCCACTTGATTGGAGAGCTGTGACAGCATTATTTTGTGGCGATTGCCTTTTCGGGACCGTATGCTGCTTCTATTTTTAATGGTGATGGCTGTCCAATTATCTTTTTAAGACGATGATAGAGGTTGTCTTTACGCCTTTTACCTATGTGGTTGTCAACTTCGTCAAAAACACGAACAGCTTGATACCTATGACTATGGTGAGCGGTACAGTCCGCTGCCGTAGTCCTTTTGCAAATATACGACGTATTACCGTCAAAACTATACATCCGTGTATAGTTTTGACTACGAGTCTCGCGTAACCGCGAAACATCGCTTTGGTTGATACGAGCGGCATCCATGCCGCTTCTGCAAATAATCACGTATCAGAACGGACAGGGATGTCCGTGGTTCCACGCAGTAGCGACGTTTTGCACAGCAACTGCCGTCAGCAAATGTACACGGATGTACGTTTGCTGACGATGTATCTCACGCCGTCTCTTTGCAAAAAGCGCTGGAGGGGTGTGCATCTGCGTTGTCGCTATACTGACAGGATGTCAGTGGTTCCCATACAGTATCGAGTTTTTCGTTTATGAAAAACTCGAAGCCCAGAAATGTACAGGAGGTACATTGCAAACAGATTGTATTCACGTAAGCATTTTACCGCTTTGTTTTTAGTGATAGAGAAAAATAATGATGTTTATATAAAAAGTGCGCCATTCCTATAGCACTTCAGTTTTCCACTCTTTATCGTGCGTGCCTGCTCGTCAAAAGAACTTCCTACCAGCACAATTTTTCTTGCTATCAGCTTTGTACTCGTTCTGCATAGCCATTCTCTTTTATCTGGTTGACAGAATCTTTCTCCACTGCCATTCCCGGAAAGTCGAAACTGAAGATATAAATACTACTCTCTGTCTGTACCACACAATCAGCTCTTCCCTTTGCTGAATGCACCTCTGTCTGCACAAACTGCCCTATCAACGCAAAGACCAGATACACCGCTATCTGGTAGTGCTGTTCCCTTAGTTTTCCAGCTTATCCTTGGGGAAATCATCATACGGAATACTTGAGATAATCGCTTGCATCCGTTCCATAAAGCTATTCGCATCTCCCTTTGCGGATGTCTTGTACAAATCGTCCCACCCATCCCTGTTTGCCCGAAAGGGACGTCAGGATATGCGGGTAACAAATTATGCAAAAAGCCATACCGTACTTCATCATTCGGAAAACCCAACCGGTAAATCCGTAAATCTTTGATATATTCTTTGATAGTGAGGTAGCCTGCCTGAAATAAAATCGGTAGCGTATCTTGAGCAACGGCTCGATATGTTTGCAGCCCTCTTCGTCCAATTCAACATTGCCATCCAAGTAGGGATATAATAGTGCGCTTTTTGAGATAATTAACTAAAAAGTCGGTATATCCGATGCTAAAACCAGTAGCTTTTTGATTTCTTTTTACCAACGCACTTAACAGGCTAAAGGGATTATACATTCTTTCTCCGGCAGGGTGGAACAGGTAGCCGTCGTACCACTGCTTTTAAGGCTGCCAATGCCTCTTGATACGTAAGGTCTTGTTCATCGGCAAGAGCTTGTATGTTGGGTTGAAAGTTCGTTTCAAGTTCTGTTTGTGTGATGCCACAAAGACCGGCATATTGTTTCTCCATCGATATATCTCGGAGGTTATTCAAATCGCTGAAAAATGCTGATTTTACTAAACTTGGTTACTCCGGTGAGACTACGAAAGCGGATGTATTGATCGCAGGTCTTTATTACCGAGTAAAAAGCTTTTAAGTTCGTTTCGATACTTTTCATTCAGGGCTTCATTGCTCTCATCGTTTGCAGCAGCGGCTTATCGTATTCGTCTCACAAGAATCACGACCTGCTTACCGGTTTTTTCATATGCACGCTTTAAAAGTCCTTCAAATCGTTTTGGAGGAGTCTCTTCAATATCTTTTTTCCCATAGATATCTTCAAGTTGCGATAAAAAGATATTGAGATTTTCTGTTAAAGCAGCCATACAATTATAATTAACGGTATTAAAATCAAGATAGAATACCGGATGTTCCCACCATGCTGCTCTATTTTCGCGAGCAGCTTGTTCCTCTTCAGCTTGTTCAATATACAATCCCTGAACAGCTCTTTTTGCCCTAAAAATACGCGGCTAAGGTTGAAAGAAACAAACTTTTGCCAAACCGCCGCGAACGACTGAGAAAATAAAACACGACCGCCCGCTACTAATTGAGCAATATACTTTTGTTTTTATCTACATAGAGATAACGGTCGTTCCGCAATACCTTAAAAACTCTGTACGCCAACAGGCAGTTTTGTGGAGTATTCATAGGGGTATTATAACAGGGTTATTCTATTAAGCCTATCATCGGTGCAATACGGTGTGTTTAAAAAAGGATATAAAAGGATATAAATATAGGAAAATATCAATAAGAATTGATATATATCTGTCTCCATGTTATGATAAAACAGTCTGAAAAGATGTTGGACGAACGCTGGGTAAAAGGCAAACAGAATCGGCTAAAGCATATTCGCCCGTGGTAATACGCACTTGCAATGCAGAGACATTGCAGAAGCGAGCAAAAACATGAAACAAAGAAAAAGCAGTTTTAATGGTCGGTGCATTGGTCGATAATCAGTGCAGTTTTTAACGGTTGGCGGGTGCCATATTCGACCGGCAATGAAACAACAGTTACAAAGCAGGCGACAAAGGTCGAAGACGGAGTAATGCTTATTGTAAATCCCGACAAAAAGGATATTGATCTTACAGTTGAGACAACAGACAGCACAGACGTAACTGTCGAAGCGCCGCGACCCTACCGACTCTTAACGACGGATGGTCAGGTACCTTGAATGCAACAGGCGACACGATTGTCATGCAAAAGGAACATCAAATCGCTTACCTGCAGCGAAAAATATACAAGCCTTAATGTACAGGGATTGCCCTGACTTGGAAAACACTGGTTTGCAGCAAAAATCAGCTTACAAGTCTTGATCTGCATGGTCTGACCTAGCTAAGCATGCTGGACTGTACCGAAAACAAACTCTCAAGCTTGAATCTACAAGGTGCGACAGCCTTGACAATGGTATCGTGCCAGAATAATGAACTTACAACCTTGGATGTACAAGGGCTGACCAGTGTAACTCATTATACTGCGGCTACAATAAACTTAAAGACCTTGACATAGCCGGTTTAACTGCGTGTGGAAAACCTGAGTTGCGAAAAGAAATCAGCTTTAAACAAAATGTTAAAAAGTCTTCTTGCTGCTTTTGCCTCAATCGATCGGGTACATCCGAAGGAACTTTAATTCTATATACCGAAAAGGCAGGTGATATAGAGGCAACGATAAACCTTCTTCAGCCGAACTTGCCCCTCATGCCAACACTAAACTGGTCTGTCATGAAAATCGATGCAGACGGCTCAACCCAAAGTTTGTAACATTTTATCGCGGGCAAGCGTTACCTATGGCAAGCAGGTATTTACAGAAGCAACAACGACTTGATAAAAATTTATTTTTTGTAATAAGATAGAATCAGTTGGAAAGAAAGTATGCCGCGCAGGATACTCTCTGACAGCTAAAATACACGATCGCAATGCAAAACACATTGCAAAAGGAGCAAAACATGAAACAGAAAAAATTAGTTTTAATGATTGGCGTATTAGCCTTGGTGATTGGTGCAATGGTTGCGGGGTGTCGCTCTGCTACTGGGAGTGGGGTTGTACACGTAACCGGCGTGAGTCTTGAGTATACTGTCTGGTATCCAGTATTAAATAAGGAGTTTACGATTCCTGTAACAGTTTTTCCCAGAAAATGCTACGAACAAAGAGGTAACTTGGTCTTCAACAAAACCCTCGCCTTTTGTAACTGTTGATGAACATACTGGTGTTATAAAATGTATACAAGAAGGACAGGCTGGTTTAACGTTGATTATTGTAACATCTAAGGACGGCAACAAAACTTCTGCATGCTACATATCCGTTCCAGACCATCTATAAAAATTGAATCGGCAACAAGCGGATCGTGTGTTTCAATGTAATCTGTCTCAAATTGAAACGCACGTTAAATCTAATGGAAACTTTCCAAAACGAAAAAGTCGTATTAAAAAGAATAAAGAGCTAGGTAAACCTCTCAAAACTTGAAGCTTTTTGAGGTTCACAATGCCTTTTACAGTTTTTGCGTACCGGTTATCAACAAAATGATAACCGGTAATTTTTAGCCTTATTTTTATTTTACCATATTTTCCACGTTGTTGATTTTTCTGCTTTTATCCCTTATACTCATAACAATAAAGTCAGATAGTTTAGATAATTGAAAGCATCCGCTTGAGGTACTGACGATAAACGGAATATCCTTCCGGATGGAGTATGCTATGATATCATTAACCGTTAACGGTCGGACTGTTGAAGCCGAAGAAAATCAAAAACTTATCTATTTTTTTACGTGATGCACTGCGTTTAACTTCCGTAAAAACGGTTGCATGGGAAGCGCGTGCGGAACGTGTACCGTTTTAATAGACGGCAAACCGATGAAAGCCTGTAGTACAAATCACCGGTAAGCTCGCAGGAAAGACCATTACCACGCTCGAAGGCTTCCCTGAACGCGAGCTTGCCGTGTATCAATATGCGTTTGCGCATTGCGGTGCGGTACAGTGCGGTTTTTGTATCCCCGGTATGATTATTTGCGCAAAAGGCGCTGATAGACGGAAAATCCTAATCCCTCATCTGCGGATGTAAAACAGGCAATCCGCAACAATATTTGCCGGTGTACCGGCTATGTCAAAATTGAAGAAGCCATTTTATTGGCGGCAAAGATGTTCCGCGAAAACACACCTGAGCCGGAAGCGGAAACCGATGCGGCAGTTGGCAGCAGTGCGCTCCGTGTCGATCTCATACGCGAAAGCCGCCGGTACCGCCGAATATGCCGACGATATCTATCTGGACGGGATGCTCACGGAAAGCGCGGTGCGCACTGCATATCCGCGGGCAAAGGTGCTGTCTATCAATACCGAAGCGGCGGAGAAAAATGGCAGGCGTCCATATCGTCATGACGGCAAAAAGACCTTCCCCGGTATGCAAAAATCGGACACCTAAAAAGACTGGGATGTACTCATTCCCTCGGTAAAGAAACGCATTATTTGGGGGACGCCCTCGTTCTGATTGCCGCCGAAAGCCGCGATATTTTGAAGCTGCAGTAAAGATAGAATACGAAGAACTGCCGCCAGTATGTTCCATCGCAGAAGCTAAATGGCAGTAGGGCGCTCCCATATCCATGACGGAGGCAACCTCCTTTCAAAAAGAACACCTTTAGTGCGGCAATGCCGATGAAAAACTGAAAAACTCAAAATATGTTGTTTCGCACCACTATTCCGTGCACCGCCGACCGAACACGCCTTTTTGGAGCCGGAAACAGCAGTGGCTATGCCGGACGGAGATGGCGGGTCATCATCTATTCGGGGATGATCAAGGTGTACCAAACTAAGAAAGAATGCGCAGAAGCGACCGGTTTGCCAATCGATAAAAGTGCGGGTTATCGCAAAGATGGTCGGCGGGCGGCTTCGGCGGCAAAGAAGATATGAGCGGCAGCACCATGCGGCTATCCTTGCATTAAAAGACCGGACGCCCCTGTTAAGGTAAGCCCTCAGCAGAAAGGAAAGTAGTGATTATCCACCCAAAGCGCCATGCGATGGAGATGGATTTTACCTCGGCTGCAGACGAAAAATGGCTACCTCACCGGCTTAAAAGCAGTGCTTTATTCGGACACCGGCGCTTATGCCTCGCTCGGCGGACCGGTATTGCAGCGCGCCTGTCACCCATGCCGCAGGTCCATATAACTATCAGGATATCGATATACTCGGCTGCGCGTGGTACACCAATAACCGCTTACCCGGCTGCGTTTAGAGGATTCGGCGTAACGTCAGAGCTGCTTTGCCGTTGAGTCGCATCAACCTCTTTGGCGGAAAAAAGTCGGCATCAGTCCGTGGAAATCCGCTATCGGAATGCCATCCGCCCCGGACAAGCTGCGCTGAACGGTCAATATGCCGACGATTCAACCGCGCTTAGCAAACCTCGAAGCGGTAAAGCCGTATTACGACGCGCATCCCGAAAGGCGGTATTGCCTGCGCTATTAAAAACCCGGGCTTGGCGTCGGTATTCCCGACTTTGGTCGGACGAACCCTGCGGCTTCAGGCTGACGGCGTACATATCTATTCCAGCGCGGTATTGTATCGGGCAGGGGTCGGCATGACTTTTGCAGATTGTCGCGAGGTGCTCAAATCCGCCACGCAGTCTTTTACACTACGAAACGCCCGACACCAAGTTTGCTCCCGATGCAGGGAATACAACTGCCCTGCGCCAAAACCGTATTTCACCGGCGAAAGCGCCCGTATGGCGCTCCGATGTAAAAAGAGCGCTTGAAGACGAGCTGCAAAAAGCGCGGCAAAACAGGCAAACTGTCCGCATCATCAGGATATACCGCCAGACCTGTTTCACATCCTTGAGCGGCAAAAGAATTTTTGCTGAGATACACCTATCCGACGGACAAAATAGGTTCCGACAAACCCCATCCGGTAAGCTCATGTCGCTTACGGATACGCAACGCATCTCATCGATTTGGATGAAGAAGGAAAAACTCTGCGTATGTAGAAGCGGCGCACGATGTCGGTCGCGCGCTCAACCCGATTTCGCGCGTGGCAGAGGTTGAAGCGCGGCGTCGTGATGAGCCTTGATATGCGCTAACGGAAGATTATCCGCTGCAAAAAGAGTGTCCCAACCGCCAAGTTCGGGACGCTCGGTCTGTTTAAAAGCGCCGCAGGTACCGCCGATAAAAGGTGGATATTATCGAAAACAACAGTACGAAACCCTAGCCTGCGGCGCAAAGGGAATCGGTGAAATTGCCAGTATCCCGACGGCGCCGGCAGTTGCGCTTTGCGTATTACAACCGCGACGGTATTTTAGAACAAAGCTGCTCGCTGGAAAATACGCCGTATAGCCGGAAAATAGAGCCGATTGAACACCCAGTTGGTTCAATCGGTTTTTCGCCATTTTGACGGTTGTAGCTTTACTTTACTTTACTCGCTTGGCAAGATTATCCGCATTCAAAAGGCGGATATTGTTTGTCGTATCTGACAAGTAAGCCTTTTTCCGTAACGGTTATCGCGGTAGACATGGAAGAACGGCTGCAGCTGATTTGTTTTGTACTCAAGTTTATTGTTAAAACGTGCAAGATAAGCTTTTGCCTGATTGTTCAATCACCGCATAGTAGTTGTCGTCAACCCGTATTGTAAGCCGCAGCAACAGGTACTGCGCTCGTTTGGTCATTTCTAACGGGTAAAAGGCTGATGGCAAAGCCATGTAATCATCTGTTACCGGATTTTGAACCGGCAATCGCAATAAGCGAATCCGAACTTCGATAAGCACACGTCCGCGAACTGTATTTAGCGGACGAGGTTTTCAGCGGTTTTCCGTTTTAAGGTCGAACAACACCACTTCAGACAACATGGAACCTGAGTCAACAACTTTCAGTACAGTCCCGTGCAATGCTGAGCAAAAGCCGCCTCATCTTGAGCTTCCGTTCCGCCCGCTTTTCGGCACCTTTTCGAGTATCGGCAGCAACATCTTTCCGGTCGCTTTGAGCTTCTCTCTTTTGTATCGGCAAACCGCTTTTCAGCGGCAGCGTCCGTTTTATCTTGAGCTCTTTTAGCGGCATCATCAGCGGCTGTCTTGCATCCGCTTTTTCTGTTCCTACCAGCCGTTGTTTGATTATCTTTTTCGCCGCATTTGCTTTTTCTGCAGCAGCTTTTATCTTACTGTTTGCTTCTTGTTTGTTTTGCAGCTTCCTGCCGTTTTTTGAAGCTTCTTCAGCAGCTTTTTGGTCATTCGATTTTTCTGAGCTCGCTTCAGCAGTCGCTGTTTGCATCTTCGCAGATTGAGTCGCTTGCTCTTTGCAGCGTCCGCATCCTTTTCTGGCTTTTTCCGCATCTTGGCTTTTGATTGAGCGGCAACTGTTTTTGATTTATCAGCTTTTGTGCAGCCGCAGCTTCAGTCCGTTTTGTATCGCATCTTTCCGAGCCGCATCGGCATCTTTCTGTGCAACATCCGCACTACCGCGGGCAGCGCTGCTTTCTCGCTCTTCAGATCGATCGTCTTTGCGCGTTGCGGATATCTTTTATCATCCTGCTCACGCATCTTGTTTTGACAACGCTTTTTATCGGAAATAGAGCCGGTGCTCGTATCGTAGCCAGTGTACCGCTGTATTTCGCCTGGAGAGCGGAATAACAACCGCGTCTTTCCGACCATTCATCAGTAGCGTAGTGCAAGACCCACTTTTATCAGCTGTCAAAATTATTAACCACAATCGCCTTATACTTACTCTCGAACATATCCATGTCGCCACGGTATACGGCATTATAAATCGTTACAAAGTGCGAAATCGTATTTGGATCTTTTCAGAGTATCCGTAAGCGCGCCGTAAATAACCGGCGATAATAACGTACGTTGTTGATGTGGTCTCACTCTTTTGCTCCGCTTCCGATAATCAGGATATCGGCATCAAGGCCGGTATTCACCGACCGATCAACCGTATGGATAACGGCACAGCGGTTCATATCGCCGGCACGTCCGCGCTGAGCAGCTCCCGCCCAGCGATTCCCTGATTTTCGATTGCCCGGCAGCGTATCGACTTCTGTCGGGAACCCGTGTAGTTGATAAATTCTAATCGACGTATTTTCTGTCTGCTTCAATTCACTTTGATCGACCCTCATCGCAAAAGCCATACTCATCAAGGCAAACGTACAGAGGCATATAAGCCTATTCTTTTCATTGAACAACTCTTTCTATGAAGATGATACGGAGAAATCCCAACCCCCAGGACGCATCCTGAAAAGGGAGACTTCTGGTAAAACAAAGTTCAAACCCATTCTACCATAGTTTTTATTTTGTCTCTGTATACTGCTAACATTTTCGGGGAAAGGACCACGGCAATAGAAAACAGCGCTTTAATCGGACCAAAACTGGCAATTTGTTCATCGCCATATTTTGAATTCGGTCATGGCGATCACAGGCGGTATTACGCCGGTTCATAGGCGCGCACACCGCAGCGCCTTTAACAGTAGTTGAATTGCCTCGATTGAGCTTTCCGTCTGGGTCTGCAACAATAAACTCAATGCACGGATAACTGCAACAGCCAAGGTCGGTCGGAAGTTTTGCCGCCCTCGTCAAGCAGAACAGCTCGGCAATTTAACGACTCAATCGACTGAGCAATCTCAGCTGCCCGCGCCTGTTCATAAATCGAAAATCGTATGGAAAAATATGAGCCCGCTGATTATTCGTTAAAATAGTTTGCAGGGTGTGCGTAGGTTGCTCATTTGTACCGATTGTACTTTGTGATAGCATCATCAATGCTGTGCTCAATAATGCACCCGTATCCCCATAGGAACAGGAAGAGTTTGATGCTTTTTTCTTTAGGCTAAAAATTTGATAGTGCGGCAGCGCTTCTGGGGAGAGCTTTGCATAATCTTTTGTGTCCAGTCTCCAGCTATTGATAATCCAATCATCAACGGCACATAAGGATACCACTCGGCGTAATAACAGGCAGAAAAGCAGATGCTGCGATTTTCGCGTTCCTGCTGTACGCTTCCCTGCTCCACTGATAATTGCCGCATACACCTTTTACAAGCAATATAATATTCGTCGTCCGTTTTGCTATAATATAATGGAAGCGAGATACGGCTATTCAATTTTGCCGTCCACGTGATTTTAGCTAGAGGCGATGAGAGCGTGCCGAAACGGTACTCGTCGGCATATATGCATACCAGTTCGTTACCGGAACTTTGCATAAACAACGGCGCTGTTTCCCTGCATTTGCCAGACTGCAAGCTTTCCATCGCTTTCGTCCCGCGATACAACTGAAAGCGCTTTTTCTCTCGGCGCCATCGATACGGTAATAGGGCGAGAATGCTGTCGCCGGTACTCATCACATACCCGCCGGGAGCGGCTGAAAAGCGCTGTAATATCTAGCGACTTTGTATTCAACACCCGTCCGGTAAGCGAAACGGTTACAAAGTCCTTGTTCGTCAGCGTAGCAGTAATGATGTTGCCCTGCTCTCGCACAGCTGCCAGTGCTGGCGGGGCGGATAACCTAACCTCCCACTTTAGTGTGCCTTTTGTGGAAAAACAGTAAAGAGTGGATTTTCGTCAGCATCATATTCTACCGTCAGAGGTACTGTAGGGAGCATATACTGCCGGCTCCGGCAGCTGCACCGACCACAGATAAATCCCCTGTCCGGAAACTGCTTTGCAGCATCCTCGACGCATCCGGCAATAATCAATATCCCCTGAATCTGATACGCTTAAAAACGGTTTTATTGTTCGCTCAATATTCCGCCGCCATACAAAAGGAGCCGGTAGGACACCGATACAGTTAAGCGCCTGATCAGGAACTCAATGTATAAAGATATTCTCCATAAGACCGGATCGCACAGTGTTTCCGCCATAACCGCCGACCATTGCGCTTGTTCTGTTTGTATGGTTTGTGCAGAGTAAACCGTGTAGGAATCAGCAAAAACATACATGAAAAGATTGCGGTGAATACAGCAGTTAAAAAGTGTTGTGTTTTTTTCATCGTATAAAAGTTCCTAAAAGTTCGCAGTGGTGTGTCTGCGGATAAAAATCAAATAAACGATATTCGACAAATCGATACCCCAATGCGCTGAGTTTTTCGCATCACGAACAAAGGTTGCGGGGTTACATGAAACATAGTGAATACGCGGTATGTTTGCTTGCCCCAGATAAGCAAGAGCACGTTCATGGATACCCTGCCGCGGCGGATCGATGATAGCGGCATTATATGTAAGCTGTGCGGCGGGATGTCCGTACCAATCGGTATCGGAAACAGCATGAAAAAGCAGCGGCATGGGCTGTTCTTTTTCCGCAATCACTCGGTCGAGGTTTTGCTGTGCCGCCCGCAGCGCCCGTCTCGTTGTGCTCCACTACGTGAAGCTCGGCAGCTTTGTCCGTTAAAAAGCTGAAAAGGTGCCAACGCCGGCATAAAAATCGAGTATCCCCGTACATGGAGAGATATCCGATACCGGTTCAAGCAGTTTTTCCAGCATTGCGATATTCGACTGAAAAAGCCGAATACGCTCAAAGGTTAGCACAGTCACTGTTCACCCGTGCCGAAGCGTCAGGACGAACAGGACTGTATACGTCATCTTGCAGCGAAAACATGGTAACGGTCTTTATCTAGTTTTTACTGCGAGGAAAAAAGTTTTTGCAAAGCCGCCTTGTTGCAAAAACGGTGCGCAACGCAGGTACAGCAATAGGGCAATCGTGAACGGGAACAACCATGTTGCTCGCACAACCGTACATTCCGATTGTTCCGTTTTTATCCGTATGGAATTGAAATCTATTCCGATATTCCCATGCAGGTCCTGTAATAAAAACTGGCGGACGTTCCCGGCATAATATGCGCTCTCATCGAAAAGCCCAGCAACCATTGCCTGCCGGAGTGTTTGCTGATATGTTTCATCCGCTATTTGTAGACTGCACCCGCCGCAACGTCCAAAATAAGGACAAGGAGGCTCAATCCGGCGCGGAGAAGTGCAATGACTTTTTAATAACAGCCTCGCTGTAATCGCGCTTATTTGCCGCAACAGTAATATCGAGTTCTTCATCAGGGAGTGCAAAAGGGATAAATACCGTTTTCCCATCTATCCGTGCCAGCGCTTTCCCTGCCGAATACGATTTTTCCGTAGTAACTCGCATGGGATGCAGTATACAGAAAAATCGGACGTTTTCATAAAGCCGCAGAGGAAGATAAATGGAGGCTACCGCTCCGCAAGCTCCGGTTTTTTGAACAAAGAGATAGCCCAAAACGACAAGAAGAAACGGAATGCTTCCCTGATGGATCAAACTGATATCAAGCGCAACGGCAACCAGCAGCGCAGCCCGTAGTGTCCAATTTGTTTTTGCCGAATCCAATCAGCCAGTGTACAAAGGCTTCGTCGTATTGGTAGTCTTGGATAAAATCGATAACGGTCTTTTTGAGGACAGGATCGCTCGTTTTTATTTCAAAAATTTCATCAAGTATATCGATAAAAAAAGGATAGACGGTAGTTGTTTTTCGTTCCGGTATTTTTTTCAAACATATAATAAAAATCGTTTTGAATACCCATTAACGATGCCAGTGCAAGGAGCGCTTCGTTTTCTAGCAAAGAGAGGAATGGAATCCCTGCGGAGAATATCCAGAAGTAAACATCGGGAGAATTATCGGCATCAAACAGCTCCAGCGCCCGTATTCCTTTGAGGATAAGCGCAGGGTTTTCCGCTTGAGAAAGGATGGCGCCGATTTTCGGTTGGCTGTAACTGTCGTTCAGCCGGGCAAGGGCGACCATTGCATCTCCAGCAAGATAGTAATCATCGCTGTCGAGCGCTGCCCGTAATGGCGCAACCGCCTGCTGTACATTGAATTTAGCGAGTATCCGCGCGGCAAGCGGCGCCGTAGTAAACACCCTTGCTCAAGCTCTTTTAGCACCATGTCGCGCACTTTTTGCAGTGATAGTATTCATCGAGTAGAGCGCCCGTAACGCATTCAGCCTAATGGTAAAACGAGGAGATTCAAGATAGTGCAACAGCTGATCGCAGGATACTGATGAGGCAATTTCGCCCAGTTCGTTGAGGATTTTCTCCTCGGTTTCGATAGTTTCGCCCGGTCTAATTTATTTAGAAGCGTTGAGCGCCTTCATATCGCGCGGAGAAAAAGCACCGCGAGCGTTTCCAAAGACGCGGTAGCTACCGAGGTTCAAGAGCTTGCGCTGAAAGACGATACCGATTGCAAGAACGGCGATAACAATCAAGAAAAAAATATTTGATACGATTGCAGGGGCGAAAGCCCGTGACACGCAAAAGGTCGAGTATCGTTCCACCGAGGATGGAACCTGCGCCGCCGGTAATTGCAAGGATAAAGTAATAGAGCATACTTAAATCCATTAGCGCATCTTCCGGAACCATCGCAAAAATATGCTTTGCGACGAATTATCTTGCCCGACAAAGCCGACATTGCTGATTATCGTAAATAAGATAAGGAACACAGTGCGTTGACTATGCCCGCGCTTGCGAGTCCGGGAGCAAAAAGCCGGTATGAGCGAAAGGGCGCTGATTGCGCTGAAAAATAATAAAGATTGGTTTTGCGCCGATGCGGTCAATAATCAGATGCATTAAAAAGTCCGACGCTGAGGGCGCCAACCAGTGAGTACACCGAGAGAACGGTTGCCGCACTGTCCGCTCTTCCATAAACCTCTTTTGCATACACGACGATAAACAGCGGATCGTTGCGATGCCGAGGCTGATAATAAAGAAGCGCCAACACGAACCGTCTGAAATTTGCATCCTTAAAGGCATCTCGAATATGTATTAAAAAGCGGAACCTTGGCGCGGGGTTGTATTATTTTTGTCTTTTGGGCGGTGCGGCTGGCAGACTCAGGCTCCGGTATTTTTAAACAGCAACAGAGAGGCAATAAAGCCGAGAAGTATACCAATCATACTGGCAAGGTTATAGCTGCGCACCGAAGATTCTCTGTGCAACAACCACGCAAGCAGCACGGTGGCGAGTAATGCCGCGAGGTTATTTATTAAGGAAAGGCGCACGATATACGAACTGCGGTCTTTCCCGGGCGCAAGAATCCTGATAACAGGGTTGTTAGCAATCATCCCCACACCGCGAAAAATTAAACAGTCCTACCGCAAGCAACAAACAATAGAGCGCATATTGATTGCGTCCCGCGGACACAAGGAATGGGATAGCAAGCAACGGAGGAGCGATGCAGTGCGCAACAGCCATGTACTCCCGAACGTTTTGCATAATACTAAAGCGCAGCGCCATCAGCTTTCCCCAGCGGAATCGCAAAAAGAAAGATACATAAATGCGGTCAGTAAACCGACGACTGTTGTATTCGCTTTTAAAAACAATGCATACAGGGTAATCGTGTTCCCCGTTACAAGCGCGTACGAAAAAGAATTGAGAATATTATAAATGTCGTAGATTCGCCGCCCGTACTTAATCTTATATACCGACAGTTGCTCATTCATCGACCATATTGTATAGTGAATATATGAAAAACTCAACGGTACCGCTCCGTTCAGAGGTCGCAAAAAGCGATCAATGGAACTTGAGCACACTTTTTACCAGCGATGCAGACTGGAATGCCTCACTTAAAGCCATTACCGCTGCAAAAGATCGCGTACTAACCTACAAAGCAGCCTTTGCTGCCCCCGATAAACTCACTGCCGAAAACAACGCTTGGCTGTTTACAGGCTGTGAAGCGGCATCCCGCATATCGGAAAAAGACTAGCCATTATGCCTTTTTGATGAAGTCGGTAGACGAAAGCGACCCGAAAAATATCGAACGGGTATCCCCTTGCGATGATGGCGGACACGGAACTTTCTTCCGAAACGAGCTGGTTCATTCCGGCGTTGCTGAACATCCCCGAGCAAACTATCCGCAGCTGGCTCGACCCTGCCGGAAAGACCGGAGCTGCTTTTTGCTCCGTACAAAGTTTTTATCGAAAAACTGATCAGGCTTAAAGCTCATACCTTGAGCGAAAAAGAAGAAAAAGATTCTTTCGCTTTTAGCCGAATCGCAGGATGTTGAACGGCGCAGCTTTTCGACACTGACAAATGTCGATTTCCGTTTTGGTTCGATTGAAACGCCCGACGGGGCAAAAAGAGCTTACGCAATCTTCCTATTCTCAGTTCTTAATCAATCCCGACCGGAATATCCGCAAGCAAGCGTATATGCAATTTACGGCACGTTCGACACATACAAAAATACGATCGCCTCTTTGTACACCGGTCAGGTACAACAAAATATCGCGCTTGCCCGTATCCGCGGATACGGTCTCTGCCCGTGAACAAGCGCTCTATCCTGATAAGGTACCGACGGAAGTATACGACAATCTTATCAGCACAATTCGGAAAAACTTGGAGCCGCTGCATCATTTTTATGCGCTGATGCAAAAATCGCTCAAACTTGACCAGCTTCGGCACTACGATGTGTATGTTCCGTTGGTGAGCGAAGTGCAGCGGCACACTCCGTATAACGAGGCTGTCGATATGATTACCGAAGCGTTACAGCCGCTCGGCGATGAATATGTTACCACGTTGCGGAATGGGCTCTTGGCGGCTGGCTGACCGATACGAAAAACAGGCAAGCGCTCCGGTGCGTTTTCGTGGGGCGGCTTTCGAGGGCGAGCCGTATATCATGGTCAACTATAAAGAAGACGTTATCCGTGATGTGTTCACCCTTGCGCATGAAGCGCGGACATTCCATGCACTCGTGGTATGCGGTGCGCAATAATCCGTTTTTGAGCTACAACTACACGATTTTTGAAGCGGAGGTGGCGTCTACCTTTAATGAGGAACTCTTGTTCCGCTCCATGCTGCAAAACACGCGCGATCCCAAAATGCGGGCATACTTGCTCAGTATCCGCGTCAGCGATATTCTCGCAACGCTCTACCGCCAGACAATGTTTGCTGAATACGAACATATTACGCATAAACTCGTTGAAGCGGGAACGCCGCTCACCATCGAGAACCTCCGCAGCGAGTACCGCAAACTACTGACCGCCTACTTTGTCCCTGCGATGCACTTTGAGGAATGCAGCGATCTTGAAGGCTTGCGCATTCCGCATTTTTACAATTCATTCTATGTGTATAAATACGCGACCGGCGTTTCCGCATCGCTTGCCCTTGCCGAACGAGTCTGTTCCGGTGGTAAACCCGAACGGGAGGATTACTTTAAGTTTTTAACCTCCGGCGGTTCCCGCTATCCCATCGAAGCGCTGCGGATTGCCGGCGTCGATATGGCTTCTCCCGCGCCGGTAGAAGCAGCCTGCAAGCATTTTGCGCACTTAGTAAGCGAGCTTGAAAAAGCCTTAGCCGCGCTATAATGCGATCCTCTGCCGCCGTGACTTTTGGACAAGCTCAGCGATTATTACATCGTCGCTATTCAGCGCTTTTCTAGAACTGGCGGCAGACCGGCGCGCCTTGATAACGACGTGGCTCGCCGCACAGGGGATCCCTTACCGAACCGTTACCCTTCAACATAAAACGCACATTGTTATTACCTACCGGCAATCCGCGTATAATTCCCGCTTGAAGATGAAGACGCTGATCGCGCACTACGACCGCTGCTGCCGGCACACAGGGCGCAAAACGATAATTCCGCCGCCTGCATACAGCTGCTGCTGTTTGCTCAAATGTTGCTGCAGAAACAGGGATGCGCATAATATTCGCATTATCTTTACCGACGGCGAAGAAGCGGGGATAGAAGGCATTAAAAGCCAAGGCGCGTACCGTTTGGGGCAAGGCTTGCGTGCGCTTTCAATGCAACAGGATGACATCTTTGTGTTTGATATGTGCGGCTGCGGGGATACGCTCATCCTTTCAGAGTCGGGGATATACGGCAGGGATACGCGGAAAACGGCGGGACTTACCGCGCTACACCGGCGTTGCCGCATCTATGCCGACGCCGCGTGCAGGGGGCGCTGGCTTTCGCTGCCGACTGCCTACAGCGATAACGCGGGGCTTATTTCCGCTGGATTGACTGCACAGTTATCACCATCTTGCCAAAAAGAGTACCGAGCTGCTGATGCGCTCTCTACCCCTGCTCCCAAGCGCTTCAACGGTACATTATCACTAATGCATACGTTCCTCATGGCTCGCCGTTTGCCGCCGTCATTCCCGCAGACATGGCAGCGGATGCACACCCCGCATGACAGCATCGAAAACCCTGACGCCGCAAGCCTTTGTCCTTATAGATAAAATGCTCCGGTATCTGGCTGTGGTAAAAGAAGCGGTCGGATAAAAGAACCATAAATACGTCGGCTTTTTGGTGATGAATCTTATGATCATTTTCGGAGCGGTTTTTCAATACACAATACCGAAATAATCCAAACATTGTTTCATTACATCCTGTGCGGTACAGACACGTATTCTTAAAAACCCGCGTTCATTTTTTTCCCACTTTTTAATTCCTCTGTAGTAGTACAGCTTTTAGTTCTTCAGTAATGATAAACGGGACAATGTTACGTTTAAGACATTCCTTGAACAGTATCAATCTTCCGATACGACACATTGCCATCTTGAAACGGATGAATCGCTTCAAATCGGACATGAAAATCCAACACATCATCAAGAGTGATTTCCGATTTTGAATTATATTCCATTAATAATGATTTCATCTCTGCTGCAACATCCGCAGGTTTTGTCGTTGCCTCCGCCTACTTCATTTTCCAACATTTTGTAATCGTCAACTTTAAACCATGGTTTTTGACTGTCGGTTGTTCCGGATTTTAGGAGATAATGAAGCTGTTTTTATGAAACTTTCCGAAAGTTTCGTATGCGCACTTCTTTATTATTACATCGATACAATGGAAATGATTTACGGTTTCAATAATATCATCAACTCTCACGACTTCATCTGTAACGCCAAGTGTTTTTGTTTCAAAAATGAAGCGAGTTTGGTCGAGTGTCAGTTTTGAACCTTCAATGTGATTTGAATTATACGTAGGTCAATCTGGACTTTTGTGATAAATTCCACCTTTCAATCCGGGTTTCTTTTTCACGTTTAAGGAATGATAAGAGTGTATCCCTGTTTTGCAGTATGGCGAATTTTTCATGAGGCTTTTCCGCATTAGAAGGGATATTCCATGTGTTCCTCTCAAAAGAGCCCCCACAATTCTCCCCTGCAAGCAGTAATTTCTACACTGCGTTCACTCATGCACCAGCGTTTTGCCGTTTCTAACAGATAAGTATGTTATCTCATTCATCGGTATTATTCTAACATATTATCGGCAATATATAAATAAACTTTTTATACTTAAATTAATTCTATTTTGCTGTCAATCAATCAAGTTTATCCATGCGGCTCTTCTAATATCCCTTTGCGGGGAATGAATCATTTTTCATGTTTAAGACGGAAAACTAGGGTTAAATAAATGAAGCGGCAGGCTTGCTTAAAAAGTTCTCATTTTATACTAAATTGCAATGAAAAACCTCTAAACAAACTCTCAGCTTTTAGGGCGTTTGATTACTTTTTATCAATGGAAGCTGATGATCTGTGGTTCGCGGTCTCTCAAAACCGTTGGTTGAGCATCTGCAACGGCAGGTTCGATTCCTGCCTCTTCCGGTTTTCTGCTGTAGGTGTGGCTTTGTTGATCTGTCTTGTTTGTTGCGGCATTTTCGACAGATGCCGAAAAAACTCGCGTATGTATCTCGTAAAGTTTTAGGTCTGTAGACTGCATATTAGATAATCGAGCTGTGTTTTATCGCGATTGGAAGAAAAATCCTACGATTTTTCTCTTATTTGATTTTGAAGCAGGCGGTTGGTATCCGCCAAACGTACTTAAAGAAATTTACGCACAGTATCCTATTTTTACCTATTTTTATTATCACATCAACACTAGTAATTTAGCAGAAAAAGCCTATGCAACAGATATGATATTAGGTTGTTTTTCAATTCCGTATGAATTCACATATTACACGATACTCATTAAAAATATACTTGAAGGAAAAATTATCCGCATAATCGATGCGTATGATATAGACCCGATAGCAGCGCCGCTTTATCACAAAAACTGCAAGGGCAGAGTATCGAAAATACAAATAGTACGGAAACTTTATTTTACAGGCAGCTCAGCAAAATTCCCATGTACTCTTTTACGGCGAAAGCGGGTTCCGGCAAAAGAAGTGGTCGCATCTCTTATCCATCAGTATTCTAAAAAACCGCTCCGGTAACATGTGTACTCGGTTAATACCACCTGCATTGCAGAAGATCTTGCAGAGAGCTTTATTGTTCGGCTCGTGCAAGGGCGCATACACAGGGCACTCGATAAAGAAGCGTCTTTTTCGGAAGCAGATCATGGGACGCTATTCTTTGATGAAATAGAAAACCTTACGCTCAATTTACAGGCAAAGCTTTTAAGAGTTATCGAAACGCACGAATATTATAAACTGGGAGGAACCAAAAGACATTTTTCCGATTTTCGATTGATTTGCGCTACAAATTGTGATCCTCGAAGAAATGGTGGATCAAGGTCTTTTTCCGCATGGATCTGTTTTACCGCCTTGACGTATCTCATCTTGTTATCCCGCCGCTGCGACAGCATAAAGAGGATATCAAAGTACTGGCGTATAATTATTTAAAACAATCGAAAAAACATCTGTCGGAAGATGCCCTGCGTTTACTGTATAAATACACTACCGGGAAATGTCCGCGAGCTTTTTAATTGTCTGGAACGGGCGGTCTTTTGCGTCTAAAGGAGGCTCCCTGTATTGCTCCCTGCAGCATTTCGACATTTAACATAGCACAGTTTTTTTGAAAAAGCGTCTTCCAAATACCGCGCTTCCCGAGCAGACAAGCCTCGCCCTTGCAAGTATTTCCTGAAAAACCGGATATTATCTTCCTTTCCCGTGCATATCTGAACAATCCCATGTTGCTACAAACAACTGTTGATATGCTCCGCAGCAGCGGTAACCTGTGTGTAGGGGGATGCGTTCGTATCCGTACTTTCGTGGGCCAGTAGGCGCGGAACAGCGTATAACAGAGCAATTTGTACAGCATGAGAAAGATTAAGCGACGGAAAATCGGGCGCCGAAGGAATATTTATCGCGACGGAACAAACATTTAATTCCTCATCAGTAAGTCCAGTTCGCTCATTTCCGAATACGATACCGGTACATCCTCCGCCGTATTAAATGAAAACGAAGCTAAAATCCTCCGGGGTCATCCCCGTGATTTGCGTTTTTCACCCACACGCCGTGTTAGCCAGCAACAATACTGCAATCGGCAACCGATGCTTTTAACCTTCAATCGAGGGCTCAAAAATGAGCTTTTTGCAGTATTTCTCCGGCGTGGATAGCGAGCCGGAGAATTTCTTCTTCATCATAATCATTTTTATTACCGACGATACGTAAATCGGAACAATTACTGTTAGCTATTGATCTCGCACACAGCGCCGATATTACGGCTTATTTCAGGACGGCAGAGAATCACTGCAACCGGTAGTCGTTGTTGTAAGCTGACATTCTCCCATAGCAATTATTTTGTTGAAAGAATGCTTGCTCTGTGCCAAGCGCTTCAGGATACTAATTATCTGTATACGACGGCAGATCCGAAAGGCTTGATCATAAAAGGAATACGCTTTATGGATACTGCACTGCAAGGAAAAAGCGCGTTAATTGTCGGTGGTACTAGAGTGAATTGGCTATCAGGTGGCGCAATGCTTTGCAAGAGTCCGTTTCCGTTGTAGTACAGGAAAGCGCACGTGCAGCCCATGTTGACAGTCCTTTGCCGCAAGGAAATGCAGCCGGTTTTGTGTGCGATCTGCAGGAAATGGACTGTATACAAGAGTTGTGCAAGTACGCCAATGAAGCGATGTTTTGTGCGTTGTATGGTACTTTTTGCAAAAGCCGCTTGATATCACTACTGCCGATGAGTGGAGCAAAACCGTGTATGCAACCTGACATTACTGGTATCATTGCTTCGCAGCGCTTCACGGAGATGAAAGAGCGGCATTGGGGGCGTATTTTACCGTTTGGCGGTACAGAAACGCACTGTTCTCCGGGCTTTGAACAAATGCTGTATACGGAGTTGCAAAACAGGTCATTATATGTCGCTTGTCAAATCTGTGAGTATGGAATATGCCTCGATATGGCATTACGCAAATGCGATTTTGTCCGCTTTACCGATAGCGGCTTTATTACCGAAGACATTCGATTGCTGGGCATCCTGACGAAGAACTGAGCTTTCATCCGTCCGCATCGTTACGGATGCCGCGCTCTTATTATTAAAGAATAGTTCTTATAATGGGGTTATGATGCGAAGTTGACGAGGGTGGTCGTCATTTTAGTTTTGAACTCTTTGAAAAAGGAAGCGATAAATACAAGTATACTTATTAAATTATAAAATAAAAATATTGAATAAAAGTTGTCCTATGAATGATGCAGAAATAATTCAGAGTTTCGACAAAGAAAAGACAAAAGCCTTAAAATACAACTGCAAAAGGTAGATGGGTTTGAAAAATGTATCGTGATCATTCTGTCGGGATATGTCGATACATATAATTCAACATTCTTTCTCAAAAAGAGTCACAACCCTTATTGATGCAGGGTATATTCAGATTATTTTTAACTGTGCCCATTTTGGATTATGTTTCTTCATGGTATCGGCTCTTTTACTGCTTTTTCTAAAGGCGGTAAAAGGGAAAAAGGTGGCGATATTATATTATTAAGTCTTCAGCCGAAGCGTTTATGAAGTATTCCAATTACTGGGTTTTGCTTTCGTTCTTTACTATCCATGATTCCTTAGAAACATCCATTGAATTCTCGAAAAATAAAGGCGCCAGCGTTACTTCTCAGATTAATCTGTTCCCAAAAATCTTTTTCGTGTCCTATCTGTGCCCAAAAAGTTAAAAAGCGCCTCGTGTGGTCAAGCCTCGCTGTCTCGAATGTAAAACTATTCTGGCGATAGATAATAATGCGCAGGTGTCGCTCGGCTGATATCAGATAACATATTGTTTTGTGTAAAAGCTGTGGATATCTTGTATAGTGAGTGTTCGCAGCTTCTGTTTTTATACTGTTTATTTTACGCATATATTGAAGCTGGTTTGTAAATCATTATTTATAAAAGATTTATTTATTTTTGATGTGAGATGTAGAGTATCGGCATCAGTAAAAATAAGAGAAAATAACAGGGTATAGTTGATAATAACTTGTGGATAACCTGTTATGACAGTGATTAAGTTGTGAATAATTGGTGACAAAGCACGGCTTGATCAATGATTGTCGCAGACACATCAGTTGTAATTGATCGCAAAAGGTGGTGCAAAAAGCAGGTGCAACATGGCTACAAGAAACAGTTAAATTACACATCTGATTATAATAATGATAAGATCATTCATGTTTTTCATTAGCTGAGTTTATCAAATGGACTAATATTAGATTTAGATGATCTGTACTAACACCGTTTTATAGCCGGCAACACAGACAAGCTGCGTTGCGCTCTCAAAATATGATATACCCGTGAGGAGAAATTATGGCATACTATTATGAAGAACCGTCTCATACTTTTAATGAGTATCTGTTAATTCCGCGCTATACCGGAGTTGAACACAGCCCGCAAAATATCGATCTGCATACGCCGCTGACCCGTTTTAAGGCAGGAGAAAAGCCGCAGTATACGTTGAATATTCCGTTGGTTTCGGCAATTATGCAGTCGGTTTCTCATGACGGGATGGCGATTTCTCGCAAAAGAAGGAGGATTGTCCTTTTATCTTCTGTTGCAGAGTATCGAAAAGCAGGCAGCGATGGTTACCGCCGTTAAGGACTATAAAGCGGGTTTTGTAGAAAGCGATTCCAACTTAAAACCGGAAAAATACGTTGGAAGATGTTCTGCGGCTAAAGGAAAAACAGAGCATACCACTGTTGCGGTTACCGATGATGGTACCGCACATGGAAAGCTCCTCGGCGTTATCACCGGTCGCGATTATCGCCCAGGGCAGAATGGCGCGGGACTTACCGGTTTCCAAGTTTATGACGCCGATTGAAAAGGTTCACTTTGCCGATGAAGGGGTAACCTTAAAAAGAAGCAAAATGATATTATTTGGGAATATAAGCTTTAATGCCCCGCCTCGTTCTTGACGGCTGAAGGAAAACTTGTGGCTTTTTGTATTCCGCAAAGATTATGAAAGTAAAAAGAACATCCAAAATGAGCTGCTCGACGACGGTATTTGGTAGGCGCAGGGCTCAACACCCGCGATTATGAACAGCGTGTCCCTGCATTGGTAGCGGCAGGCGCCGATGTTTTTGTGTATCGATTCTCCGACGGCTTTTTCGGAATGGCAAAAACGCACCATCAAGTTCGTAAAACAGTATGGCGATAAAAATTCTATCGGCGCCGGAAATGTCGTTGACGAAGATGGTTTTCTTTTTGGCGGAAGCCGGCGCCGATTTTATCAAAGTCGGTATTGGTGGCGGTTCTATCTGTATTACCCGCGAAACCAAAGGCATCGGGCGAGGACAGGCAACAGCGCTTATTGAGGTTGCAAAAGCCCGCGATGCATACTTTAAGAAAACGGGCATCTATATTCCCATCTGTTCCGACGGCGCATTGTGTATGACCATCATATCACCATGGCGCTTGCAACGGCAGCGACTTTTGGATGCTGGGACGCTACTTTTGCCCGTTTTGATGAAAGCCCCACCAACAAAAATACTGGTAAACGGTAGCTATATGAAAGAATATTGGGGAAGCGTTCATCGCGGGCGAGGAACTGGCAGCGGTACGATTCTGGCGGAGACAGTAAGCTCGCGTTTGAAGAGGGCGTCGATTCCTGCGTACCCTATGCTGGTTCATTGCATGACGGCGTAAAAACAACACTCTATAAAGTGCGTTCTACGATGTGTAATTGCGGCGTACTCACCATTCCGGAACTTCAACAGAATGCGAAAATAACACTGGTATCGCCCTCCAGTATTATCGAAGCGCGGCTCGCACGATGTCGTATTAAAGGATGTGCGCGCTTCTATCCGGTAAACGGACACGTAGATATTCTGAAAAAGGACGTTACTTTCAGAATATCTACGGTTCGATGCAGCTACGAAAGGTTCTTCATCAGCGGCGGTTGTCCGGTTGCATCCAGAGCATCACGCCAGAGCGAACCGTCCGGTTCAACATAGTTTCGAGAGCGAACAACGATATTGATCGGTAGATGGACGAACTTATTATACATCAACCCGACAATCGGCTTTGTCTTTCCAGCCATAGCCGCAGTGCACGCGTTGTTTCCAAGCCGTTCGCAGTAAATAGAGTCAACCGGGCGGCAGGCGCGGAACGAATTTGGTAGCTCGGATCGATATACTTTGAAATTGATATGAATAGCTTTTTGACTTAAAGTACGCATCTATTTGTTCTTTTAAGAACAGTCCCGATATCCGAAAGCCGCTTATCGCCCGAATCATCGGTTTCATTTTTACTTTGCATTAAATCCTGCCCCTGCCCCTTCTGCAACAACAATAACGATGTAGTGGCTTTGCTCCAAACGGTCTTCCAAATGCTTTTAAAAAGCCGTTTTCGCCCCTGCATATCAAAGGGAATTTCGGGGATAAGCACAAAGTCAACTTCATGACTGGCGATAGCCGTATGCGTTGCGATAAATCCCGACTCACGTCCCATCAGCTTTACTAAGCCGATACCGTTAATTTGAGACTGCGCTTCCATACGAGCGGCTGCGACCGCTTCGGACGCCTTTTACAACCGCCGTATCAAATCCGAAAGACTTTTGGATAAAAGACAGGTCGTTATCGACGGTTTTCGGGATACCGACAACAGAGATACACAGCTTGCGCCGTTCAATCTCCTTTGCAATTTCCAAGGCCCTTTTGCGTTCCATCACCGCCGATAACAAAATAGGATATTCAAATTGAGCTGTTCAATACCATCAACGATTTCGGCAACGCGGGTGCCGCCTCCGCGCGAAGTACCGAGGATTGTCCCCCGTTTTTATGGCACGTATCAACAACCGTCGGATTTAAAGCGCACAACATCAAAATGATAATCCGGCAAAAGACCTTTAAACCCAAATCGGATACCGCTAATCCGTTCAACGCCGTACTGTCTCCAGCAAGCACCCGTACTACGGAGCGAATAACGTCACTAAGACCGGGGCACAGACCTCCGCAGGTGATAATCCCCGCATGAACGTGGCTCGGGTTAAAAATATCTTTTCCCGCGTACCCGCTTTTTCGATAAGCTGGTTGCGCTTAAAGTACTCTGCCTGTTCGCCTACTTTGGCTTCCAACCCAAAGCGGATAAAATCGTCATTCGTAACATAATTGGCAATACGGTCGCCAATTACATTTGACAGGTGAATGGGCGAAAGGAATTTTACAATGACCGAGCGTTTCAATAGTAAAATCAAATTCTTCATCATGGCGCATAATGAGCCTCATTTATATCGAATTATATCGAATTATATCGAAAGTATCAAACCCAATGTAGGGAGCGCAACGGTTATCGTTCAATAAGTATCGATTATAACGATAACCGATTAGAACAATAACCGCTGGTAGAATAGCATAAAACGGGAGAGCGTTAAAGGGAGAAAAAGTTTTTTTTGATTGACAGATTTACCGATTTTCTTCATTATATACCCATACCTATGCAGCACAGAACAAAGAATCTTTTCCTTTCACGCATTTTACAGATTTTTACCGCGGGACGATGCAGAGGCGATCAAAAAACGGCATTTCAAAGGCACTCGCAAAGGAAATATCAAAAACAAATTCGGTAAGTGGTACAAACCAGCCTCGAGGAATTTCAACCGCAGATGGCGCGGTTCTTTTTGAACTATACAAGATAGTGGGGCCTGCGCGTGCGCTCCTTGCAAGCGCGGCTTCGTCAAAGGTGCTCAAGGCGATTACCGTAGAGCAAAATTTATCAAAGCACCAACATCAAATGCGCGAACGGTTTACGCCTGAAGCTATTAAAGAACGCGCAAAAACAACCAATCACAAAGATCTAAACCTTGAGGTACGAAAAGAATTCGATAGCTTTTATGCGTGAATTTGACGGCAAGCGGATAGATGAAATTGACACACTGTATCGGCAGCTCAACGAGTTTATTCACTTTGTGCTATTTGACTATTACTTCTTTTTGAAGAAGTTTGATCCTGCGCTGCCAGAAGACAAATTCTCTTATACGCTCGAGCTTTTCAACGGTCAACGGTGAATATCCTAAAGATGAGCTAAACGATTTTGTTGTAGTACTGAACGGTCTTTCGCTTGAGGCAAATTGGGATAAAATTTTTGCAATTATTACCGCATACAAAAATGTACAGCCGGTTAATGCTCCGCAGTGGAAAAATACCTCGGGCTGCTAAATGATGTGCGCCGCTCCCGTATTCTAGAAAAATTATTCAGCACATTAAAAAATCCGACCTACGCGGGTGTGGATATCGGTTCTTTTACCGAAAAAGTAACCGATGAATATCTTAAACAAATAGAACGATCGATTGACACTACGCTAAAAACATTATTGAAGAACATAAGAATTCCCAAGTAGCAGTGCTGGTACAGCGTGTATTTGGAAATGATATCCCTTCAGGTACTAAAAACTATAACCCTCGTTCCAATGCTCCATTTGAAAAACGAGGGCTTCAGCAGGTACATCTATGCCGATGCAATGAATTACCTTAAATCATTTTTAGTCGAATACTTTAAAAAGTGATGTAAGAGCTCTTTCCGATTTACTGCTAGTGCGCGGTCAATGGACACAGCCGGTTCTGTCCTCCGAATATTCTGAAAGTTACCATAACTTGATGCATCTTTCTACTAAACTGTTGGAGTTTGATGAAAAGCTTTCGGAAGTTTCCGAAATGGGCGTAAAATTTCGCACGCTGCTTTCACGGATGGAGCGAGAAAAAGGAAGCCGGACGCCAAGTTCAAAAAGCACCTGAATACTGTTAACGAAGCGGCGCTTTAAACTGCTTAAAGTTTCCATTAAAAATATTATGACGCTCGGCAATGCTATAAAGAATTGTATTGCCGACTATGACAAACCTCATCGCGATTTACTGCAAAACTGGAAAGAAATCGAGCAGCATTCCGATAAGCCGATACGGGAATGGATGACTGCGGTTTACACAAAAATTTATCATTTCATTATGCTCGAACAAGTTGTATTGAAAAGAAAGAGTAGTGCCTTTCTGAGAGGTCTTTTGTTATGGAAAAAGATATTTGACTCGGTGGGGGCGTTAGACACGCGGGCGGAAACTGCCTTTAATCTAAAAACGGGGCGCTGATGGGCGTAGCCGCCCGCGGTATAGCTGAACGTATTCGGCACTTTCTTTTTCACCTCCGGTACACACAAAAATATACAGGGACTTTCACGACAGAACAATGCTTTGGATTTACCGTCTTCGCACATAAAATCGCTGCAGATGGAACCGCCGCTTGTGCAGATTGTCTGCGGTTCGGGCGATAACGGTGGCGATGGATTTGCGCTTGCGCGGATGCTCGCCGATTTTTGCACCGTTCAGGTGGTTTCGGTAAAGGGCCAAAAATCGCCACTGTGCAAACTACAGCGGGAACGGCTTGAGCTGCTCGGTATACCGGTAGTTTCAGAGTTGCAAGACCGTTGCGATATACTGGTCGATGCGGTTTTTGGTACGGGAATCCGCGGCAACCTCGATAGCAAAATATGCGCCTTGATTGAGCGGATGAACGCACTACAGGGCTATAAAATTGCCTGCGACATTCCGAGCGGCTTAAATAACGTAGGTATGCCATCGCCGGTTGCGTTCCGCGCCAATGAAACGTGTACCATGGGCGCCCTTAAAACCGCGCTCTATGCCGACGCTGCAAAAGGATTATACCGGTTCTATTCATGTTTGTAATCTTGGACTGCCGCGGCGCTGCTACAGAGCGTGAGACCGACACTTTTCTCTTGTCTTCAGAGGATATGCACTGCTACACCGCAGCGTGCAAAATACCCACAAGATGAGTTACGGACATGGTCTTTTTTTCTGCGGTGAAAAAACCGGCGCTTGTATGCTGGCAGCGTCTGCGGCGCTTCACTTCGGAATCGGATTGGTTACCGTATTCGGAGAGCTTGTACCTGCCGCTCCATTTGATTTTTATGTACACGTTGCAGCTACCCGAAACTTTTTCCGCAGCGATGGTTGGTTCGGGATTGGGCAGAACTCCCAACATACAAACACAAGCGCTTGACTTCCTTTCACATGAGCAAGTCCGAAAGGGACAGCTTATTCTTGATGCCGATATACTGCATAACGCCAAACTTCCCTACACTGCTGCCGCTTTTCAAAAACACCCATTCTAACGCCGCATCCAAAGGAGTTCCAAAGCCTACTTGCAAACAGCGGGCTGGCACAAGTCAGCATCGCCGAAATACAGGAACACCGGTTTGAGTACGTGCGGCGATTTTGCAGCGCGTTCCCGCAGGCAGTCATAGTATTGAAAGGCGCTTATCCGTTGATCGGCTGCGGGCGCCGCGTGTTTGTAAACCCGCTTGAACCAACGCGCTTGCTAAAGCAGGTACTGGTGATGTCCTGCGGGATGATTACCGCATTGGCGGCTCAAGGCTATCCGCCGCTGGAAGCTGCATACACCGCGAGCCTTGCCCATGCGTCGGCTGCAAAACTACTGCATACTTCTGACTATGGTTTAACGGCAAGCGCACTTGCGGGAGGCTGCCGGTAGGCTGGAATAGGAGATAGTGTCCAGATTTCTTGTGTATAATATTTTTATAGATAATCCGACCTTATTATGGTATTATCATGTCATAAGGAGGTGGTTATGCCGCAAAAAGAGTTCCGATACGTGATTTAAAGCATACTGCAAATATTTCCGCCTTGTGTCATGAAAGTAAGGAACGTTTATTTTCAGCCGCCAAAAATAGCGCGGCTGAAAAACACTGCGAGTTTGCCATTCGGCAAACATCGCTAATTAACGTGTGCGCTTTTCGCGCACTAATTGAACAACTTCCAAAGTTGATACTTTGTTCAGTTGTTCAATTTTAGCAGCGTGTAACCGATGGATACTGTTTATTTTTCGTGTGATTGTTTTGTTACTGCGCAGTTTTACGATGTTGATGTCATGCAAGTGGTGTATCACGGTAACTACACGAGGTATATGGAAGAAGCCCGCTCTTTATTAATGGACCCGTTGGGCTACGGTTATTTTTGAGATGCAGGCGGATGGTTTGGTATGTCGGTTGTCAAACTTGAAATAAAAATACATCAGACCGATTACGCTGAAACAGCGTGTCAGGATACGCACGAACTTAATTGAATACGAAAACCGGATCGGTCTTTCGTATCTTTTTATGATGAACATGATACATTGCTGTGTAAAGGCAAAAACATATCAAATGGCGGTTAGTATCGAAACAAAACAATCTTGTTTTTCAAGTAAAAACATTTATTGAGAAGCGTTGAAGCGCTATGCAAAAATAATGAAAGGTTTATGGAAACGGATGTTGCTTTCTCTTGGGCATTGTAAAGAAGGCATACTATGCGCCGTTGCAGTTTTTATGTGCTGGATCGGTCCTTTGCCGCTCAAACGGTTGATACGGTAATAACTGTAAAAGGTTCATACAGACAAAAATTATATCGCTCAAACAAAAACGATAGAATCATCGGGAATCTTTGTGCTTTCCCGTGCGGACGGTATTATATGGTATACGGAAAAACCGCAAAAATCAGTTACCGTGATGACCGAGCAAAAAGTGTTGCAGGTTTTTTTCCTAACGGCAAAGAAAAAGTGCTGGGGAATGCAGGCAATGTTATTTTCAGTGCGGTAGCGCTGCTGACCAAATCGCTGTTTACCCAAGACACTGCGGTTATAGAAAAATACTTGCATACAACGGAAACCGAAAACGGTGCGCGGCGCTATGTCCCGAAAGATAACACCATTGCATCGGTCATAAAAAATTGAATTGGTCAATGCCGATAATGGATACATCGAATCTGCTGTTATTACCTATGGAAATGGCGATACAACAGAATATATTCTTTCCGTAGCATCGTTCAATGATGCGCTTACGCAGGATGAAAGAGTTTACTTTGAAAAATAAATTACTGCTGCTTTTTGGCTTGCATTACATATCGGAACTGCGCTGCTCTTTTGATGTTTCCTCACGGTACAATCGAAACCGATCTTATTTCGATAGTGCCCAAAAATTTCGCAGGATAGCTCATTTGAAAAAAACCGCTCAAGCATTTTTTTCGCTCTCTTCAAATACTATCAATCTTTTATCGAATCCGATGAGTTCTGATACTGCCAAAAAGCGGCGTATCAGCTGGAACATACGATACGGGATCTGTCGGATCAAGTACAGGTGCAGTTGGAAATTGGCGGGGGCAGATTATAACGCCTTGCTGGAATTTTTTGACACCCATAAATATGCGCTTTTATCAGACCGTATTGCGCAGAAACTTTCGCAGGGCGGGGCTGCGGAGCTTGCCGAAGAAGCAGTTGCAAATGTGTATTCTCCGTTTTTATTTCACCCTTTACCAATGTAGACACCGATCCATTTTTGCTTGTCAATGCTAAGGTAGAAGATCTCACTGGAAACGCTCACGGTGAATTTACCGACATTGCAAATGCAGGATAATCTTTTGTATACCACAGCGGCTGGTAAAAAGTAATATCTTTCTTACAATGGATTTACCGGCAGAGTTCTCCGCTGCGGACGGACGTTTTCAATTTATGCAGCGCTTTTTGCAGTATGTTGACGAGCTATCCCGTTCATCCGGCGTATCGATTCTATTATTCGGGTGTTCCAGTACATGGTTTTTACAGCCAAAAAGCGCGCAGCTGCAAATTAGTATTATTTCTACAATATCGATTATTGCAACTTTTTCTTATTTCTTTTTACCTATAAAAGTATTAGCGTTTTTATTGTGTGTATGGGGACGCTTGGGCTTTCGGCAGGGCTTGCCTATTGTATAACATCCGTGCTGTTCCCATCCATTCATATTTTTTCTTTTGTATTCGGCACCAGCGTTATTGGCGTTACGATGGACTATTCCATTCATTATATTACGCATTGGTATTTTGAAAACGGCGCACGAGATGTTATTAAAAAAATACTTATGAGCCTCTTCTTAGGACTTTTTAACCACTGTTATCAGTTATGTTGCTCCTGTCTTTTTCGAGTATTGCGCTACTGCGCCAATTATCGGTGTTTTCTATAGTAGGTGTTACTGGCAGCTTTTTAACTGTGGTTATGTGTATCCCTTTTATTTTTCAACATCCGCCTAGTAACCGTTTTGTGCTACACTTGAGCGAATTATACTTAAAGTCGTACACAGCTGTTTGTACAAATCGGTGGAAAATCCTTTCTTTTGCCGCTGCATTGCTGCTCTGCATTTCCCTATGGGGTGTAACAAAGATACGGACTGATTTTTCAGCTGCCGGTTTATATAGTATTCCGGATCATTTAATCGCTCAAGAAATAGCCGTCAATGAGCGGATGGGAAATATGTCCAACACTGATTTAATTATTATGAAGCGGTTCCAGTATTGATGAGCTGACAGGAAAGGAAGAACTGCTTGCGCCGTTCTTACACGATGAACAGTATCTGGCGCTTTCAAAATTTTGCCATCGATACAAAAACAGCAGGCAAATATACGGCTTGTCGAAAAAGAACTGCTTCCGCTTTTGAGCAACAGGCGGAAGCGCTTGCGCTTGACTGGCAGACTTTCTGAACATTCGTGATGCTATTGAACACGCGCAGGAACATCTCGTCGGGATAGAACAATTAGCGCAATTTTCTATGCTGCTCAAGTTTGCAAAAACTGATTTTGCAAAATGAAGATGCTTATTTTTTTCGGTTATTATTTTACAAAAAGGGATTGAATGCTCAAACAAAGAGCAGCATAGGCTGCAGGATTCCAGCATTAAAGTCTTTTTTCCGTATTACCGGCAATCAATGCAGCATTGAATAAAACAGCGCACGAAGCGATCCTCTTTAATATCGGCGCATATACACTGATCTTTTTCATTGTCTTTTTGTTCCTGTATAAAAACAGGCGCTTGTTATTATTGCAATACAGCTCTTTTGTCTTATTCTGAATTTGGGCATACACGGGCTATTTGGCATTTCGGTCAATATTTTTTCTCTTCTGGCGCTCATTTTGTCGCTCGGTATTTCGATGGACTTTTTTTATTTTCTTTTTCACATAACGCAGAAATAAAAAGGCATTACGTTCATTGCTGTTTTTTCTTTCTATGCTGACAACCATTTTTATCGTTCGGGACGCTGGCGTTCAGTAGCTTTATTCCGGTACGTTCGTTTGCCCTGTCTCTTTTTATCGGTATTGTGTGCGCCTTTACGTTTGCGCCTATTGTTATGCTCTTTGGGAAGGATAGGCAAAAATCCGTTCGGCAGTAATGCGGGTATACGGCGCTGTTGAGTAGCGCCATACAAACTCAATGTCCGGTTCGTCGCCTGCAATGATAATGCTTGCAACAAAATACACCGTTTGTTGCGGCGATATTGCTGTGATATAAAAAAAGAAACAATGGTATGCGGATACGCTGTAAGTACGGCGTTGTCTGCTGATGCGGTGCAGTGTACGGTATTGCTTTCTCCTGCGTGTGATACCGCCGTTCCTTCCGGCGGATGAATGCGGACGGCATTGCGTATCGAAAAATACTACCGCCGTGCTGTTTTATATCTGCTTCTTTTATCGTCCACAGCAAAAATCTCTTTTGGATGTCCGTTGACTGAGTAAGCCATTTTTGTTCCGTTTCCGTAAAGGCGTATTCGGCAATATGCTGAAAACTGTTTTTGGGCGACATTGTTCCATATCAACGGCAAGAGCTTTTTTTCTGCCATTACCGTTATGCAGAAATTTTTGTATGCGAGCCGCTCAAGAACAACTGATCAGTCTGTGCAAAAATACGGTTTACCGTTTTCGTTCTTACGATAGGATATGCAGGATGACTCTTAAAGTAACGCTTTTGCATTTCCACAGCAATCTGTTCAATGCTGCGGTGCAGCAGCTCGCCGGAAGCGCAAAAACTTGACACGTCCGCTATTTCTATATACACTTTCACGATGAAATTATATGTCGGGAAACCGGAAAGGACAAGCGTATGCAGTCGATCTTCCTCGATGTAGGCATTATCAACTGTCTAGCGCGTACTCCATCAGATTTTTATACCGCCTATTTTGTTGAGCAAAAATCCGGTTTGCGCCCGTCTGACAAGTTCGGTTCAACTTTCTCTTTAGGGCTTGTTCCCACCGATTGGTATATACACGAAACATTACCCTATCCTTATAACAATCGTATCAATAAACTCGCGCGGTGTGCGTGCCGACACATTGAACCGGTGATACAACTGACAAAGCAAAAATATGGAGCAGACCGCATCGGAATTGTTGTCGGCATAACCGATAACGGCAGTGAAGAAACAAATGCCTTTCTTTCAGGACTGATGCATGATGCCGGCAGTGACGACAAAAACAGGTGCTGGCGTTTCGGAGGAGTAAACGCCCCTATGTCAGTAGATATGCAGTGTCTTGGACTCTGTGCGGAATATCTTTCGAATTTCTTTGGCATTACCGGTTTTAGCGTCACTCTTTCCACCGCCTGTACATCAAGCGCCCATGCCATCAGCCGCGCAGACGAACTGCTCAAAAGCGGTATCTGCGATGCAGTTATTGCAGGCGGCGTTGATATTGTCAGCGATGTTGTGCTTGGCGGTTTTTCTGCATTGGAAGCGGTAGACCCGAATATAACCATTCCTTTTTCGAAGAACCGCCGCGGTATTAATTTGGGCGAAGGGCGCTGCGTTTTTTGTCATGGCAAAAAGAAAATATTACCGGCGCACAACATACTATCGTGTTAAAGGCGCTGCGGATAATGCCGATGCCTTTCACATGACAAGTCCCGATGTTTCGGGTACCGCTGCGGCTGCGTGCATACAGGCTGCACTTACAGCGAGCTCATCTATCCATTTCAGATATTGATTATATCAATTTGCACGGAACCGGTACTGCGCTCAATGACCAAAATGGAGTCCCGTGCAGTCAATTTGATTGAGCACGCGCTATTCCGTGTAGCTCATCAAAAACTGCACTCGGTCATACGCTGGGGCGGCAGGCGCTATGGAATTGGCAGTGTGTTTATTAGCCCTTTCGAGTGCAACACGCAAAAAGCTGCTTCCTCCTCATTTTTATGACGGCATATATGATACCGATTTACCTGCTATCCGATTGGTAACCGGCAAAACAACTACCGAACGATTAGATACCGCTATGAGTTTTTTTCGTTTGCATTCGGCGGGAATAACGTCTGCCTTATCATAGGGCGAGACTGAAAAACGCCGCTGGCTGGAGAAACTCCCCGCCCAGCGTCCAAAACGGAGCGGGGCAGTGCAGCTCTCCTAAATCACACGGGAGTACATTATAAGGAACGCGATATGGAATGCTATCTTAAAAAGAATAAGCTCGGCTCTCTCAAAGATTATATAAAAACATACGCAAGACTGGTCGATCCTTGACGGTGTGCTTTGCCTTTCTGATTTTGCCGCCAAAGAGATAACGTGTTTTGCCAATATCGGTGCTGAATCAGTTTTTACGAAAGCGAATATGACGGTATCTCATTCTTATACCGGCTTTGAATTTATTGCACAAGCCTGTGGCGTTTACTACGGACTTGAGTCGCGTTTAGTGCATAACAGACCGCCGAAATTCGGTTTTCTTTTGACGGGTGAATAATCTGGAATGTCTGAAATGATTATCCCTGCAGGGAAAAACGGTGGTCATTCACTCAAAGGAAAGCCTGCGCGATGGGGCGTTTGCCTATTTTTGATGGCGAAGTTTTTGTTGATGACCGGCTCATTGTAAAAAGCAACGCTCATGCTGATGGAAGCCGATTCTGATTTTACGATATAATGCAAGAGTGGGTATTGGAAAACGTTTTCTTTTAGCATACAATGATGAAGGAGGAAATCAGTTGACTGCCAAAAACGCTTATTCATTTGGTTAAACAAAAAGAGGCAAAAGATGATTCAAATACGGCGGGATTTACATCAAATTCCTGAATTACAATTATCGCTGCCTCAAACGGTTCGCTATGTCTGTCAACAGTTGGATGAGCTGGGTATCCCATACTATACGCTTGTTGGCGGTAATGCCATTGTTGCCACTATTCAAGGAAAAGAAACAGGAAAATGCATCGCAATCAGAGCTGATATGGATGCCTTGCCAATAAAAGAAAATACAGGCTTACCGTTTTCATCAAAACATGAGGGGCGTATGCATGCCTGCGGACATGACGGGCATACCGCTATGGCGCTCGGAGCCGGTATGGTATTAAAAGATCTTGCGTCTGGAATTTAAGGGTTGTGTGAAAATCTTTTTCAACCGGGAGAAGAATTTCGGCGGCGCGCTCCCTATGATTGAAGAAGCGCTGTATGGAAAATCCAAAGGTTGATGCCATCATAGGGCTTCACGCAGGGGTATATTTATCCGGGGGTTGATAAGGGGAATATAGGAGTCTGCTCCGGCGCTTTTTTTGCTTCGATGGATCGTTTTCGGATTACGGTAAAAGGAAAAGGAGCGCATGGCGCCTATCCTCAGCTGTCCGTTGACCCAATTCCGATAGCGTGTGAAATAGTCTCCGGCTTGCAAAAATCATCAGCAGGGAATTACCGCCCACATCGAATGCATTGATTTCAGTTTGTCAAATCCACGGCGGAACAACTCAAAATATCATCCCCGATGAAGTATATATGGAAGGAACCGTTCGCTCAACCGATGAACAGGTAAGGAACCTTATCGCAAAGAGGATTGAAGAGGTTGCTTGGGCATTGCACAATCATACCGGGCTGCAGCAGAAACAGCATACGATTTTAAATATCCGGTTTTAATCAACGATAAAGCGTTTACCGAATTTTTGTCAAAAAAATACAAAAAGAGCTTTTTGGGGAATCGTGTATCTGTAACATTTCAGTGCCTACGATGGGCGGTGAAGATATGGCATATTTTTACAAAAAGCGCCGGGTACTTTTTCGTTTTATCCAATCCGATTATCCATGACGGCGGAAAAATCTATCCCCATCATTCGGATAAGTTTGATATTGATGAAAGTTTATTGTATAAAGGGAACCGCAGCGGTGCTGGCAAACTGTTTCAAAAATATTTAGATTGAGGAGGATTAAAAATGAAAAATATCCGATTACACCTGACAGTGCTTGAGTTGATTGTGGTTTCAGAATTTATCGGGAAAAATTTTTCATTTAAGGTTGGAATAGGAACGATCGTACCTCCTGCCAATGCTATATGCTTTTAATTTTCGGAATTTTAACAACATTGAAAAAGTGAAAATATCCGGAGAAAAAGAAATGAAAGACGCGGGAAGTCTTATCAGTGTTACGCTGATGCTTTTGATGGCAAAATATGGAACAACAATAGGGCCGAGCATCATGACCATTTTAAAAGCAAGTCCGGCGCTTCTTTTGCAGGAATTCGGAAATTTAGGAACGGTTATTTTGGGAGTTCCTATTGCCGTATTGCTGGGGCTGAAACGGGAGGCAATAGGCGGGGCGCATTCAATTTCGCGTGAACCGAATGTTGCGATTGTGGCAGAGCGGTATGGGCTCAACTCTCCTGAAGGGGAAGGCGTATTGGGAGTGTATCTTGTTGGAACCGTTTTCGGTACAATATTCATAGGGCTTATGGCAAGTATTTTAGCTTCAACGACATTTTTACATCCTTATGCGCTTGCGATGGCATCAGGCGTTGGTTCTGCGTCTATGATGACAGCCTCTGTCGGGTCGCTTATAGCGTTATTCCCTGAAATGGCAGAAAATATTAAAGCGTTTGGGGCTGCGAGTAACTTACTTTCAGGCTTGGACGGTGTTTATATGTCGATATTCCTTTGCCTTGCCTTTTTCGGAATGGTTATTCAAAAATGTTATAAAATGAAATATCATCAAGATGCGCCCCTGCCGTCAGTTCCCGCTGAAATGAGTGATACGTCAAATTAAGGAGGTTGTGTATATGAAATTTAAGCGTGCATTCATTGTTCTTCTGATAACAGCGTCTCGTTTCATTAGCTGGCAATTTTGTCGGTACTAAAAATTAATCCGCTGATCGCCCTCCCGGAATGCTGATTCTCGTCGGTATCGCTGCTGCCGGTATGGGTCTGTCAAAAATAATGCCTGGGAACATACCGGCTGTCGCCTATAGTTACCATTGCCACCATTATGACAATTCCCGGTATTCCTTTTTCAAAAGAAGTGTATGACTATACCTCAAAGGTTAATTCTTTCTTGCGCTTTGTACACCGATCCTCGCCTATGCCGGTATTTATACCGGTAAAAATCTCAGCGCGCTTAAAAATACCGGCTGGAGAATTTTTGTTTTGGCTGTTGCGGTAATGTTTGGAACCTATATCTTTCAGCTTTAATTGCGCATGCCGTATTAAAACCGATAGGGCAGATATAGCCGGACATGAGCCTTCATAAGCGGAGAAAATAATGGATAAAGAAAAAGAATATTGATTACGGGCGCCTCGCGCGGGATTGGCAATGCGATTGCCCGTACATTGATAGAAGAAGTGCTATTCAGTTGCGGCGTGTTATCATACATCACACGCTTTTTATGAGACCGCTGCAAGCGCGTGCCGATGCAAAAGGGGTGAGCTTTCATTTGCTGCAATTTGATGTAGCGGATAGAGAAGCAGCCCGCCGTGCCTTAGAAGAAGATATGGCGACGCATGGCATCTATTACGGTGTTGTATGTAATGCAGGAATTACGAAAGACACTCCTTTTCCGGCAATGAGCGCCGATGATTGGGACTCCGTATTACGGACAAATCTTGATAGCTTTTACAATATTATGCATCCGGTTGATGCCGATGATTCAAACGAGAAAGCAGGGTAGGATAGTCGTTGTTTCTTCTGTTTCGGGTGTAACCGGCAATAGAGGGCAAACCAACTACAGCGCTTCAAAAGCCGGATTGATCGGCGCTGCAAAATCCCTCGCGATAGAGTTGGGGAAGCGGAATATCACGGTAAATTGTATTGCGCCGGGGTGATTGAAACCGATATGGTCAGCCAAGAAATTATCGAGCTATGAAAGCCGATGATTGCGCTCAAGCGGATTGGAAAACCGGAGGAGGTTGCGGCGGCAGTGTCGTTCTTCCTTTCGGAACAGGCATCATATATTACAAAAACAAGTCCCTTGTAGATGGCGGAGATGGTATGAAAAAGAGAGTTGTGGTAACAGGCGCAGGGATAATATCCCCGATAGGCGAGATTGGTATGCAATATACGCAGCATTACAAGCAAAACAAAATGCTGTGCAGGTGATGGACGAATGGGTTGCAAACCCTCAGATACGAGTCAAAACTTGCGGCGCCTGCAATTTTTACGGAGCCGGATTTTCCTCGGAAAACGGTACGCGGCATGGGAGGGTTGCTCTCCTAGCGGTTACGGCGGCACATCGTGCAGTTGCTCAGGCAGGTTTACTGAATGATCCGATTCTATCCGGCGGACGCTCAGGTGTTGCCTGCAGGGTTTCATCGGGCAGCTTTTAAAGCGATTAGAGGGTGGTTTCTGTTATGCAACTGGATGGACCCAATTTACTGGATGCAACGACCTATGTGCGGATACGTCCCGCAGTCCGCAGCGGTGAATATTTCGTTATCGCTCAAAGGTCGCCTTGTTACCACCGATGTTGCCTGCGCCGCCGGCTCGTTAGCAATCGGCAGCGCCTATGAACTCATTGCTGCGGGTAAGACAAACCGTCATGCTTGCGGCGGGCTCCGATGAACTTTCTCCCTTTAACACCGCTATTTTTGATACGCTCTTTGCAACAAGCCTCAAGAACGACACTCCAAAAGCGACCCCTGCGCCTTTGATAAACACCGCGATGGGTTGGTTGTTAGAGGCGCTGGCTGTTTTGTGCTGGAAGAGTAGTGAGCACGCAAAAAGCGCGCGGAGCAACCATTTTAGCGGAGCTTGTAGGCTTTGCACAAAACTGCGACGGGCGGCATATCGCAGCCAAACCGCATTATGATGGAAGCGGTTGTGCGGGCGCTCTTGAAGATGCAGGAATCAAGCCGGAGCAAATCGGCTATGTGGATGCCCACGGCACGGCAACCGATGTCGGCGATGTCGAAGAAACCAAATGCCGTGTATTCGCTTTTCAAAAGACCGGTTCCGATCAGCAGCCAAAAATCATATACAGGGGCATACGCTCGGCGCTTGCGGTGTACTGGAAGCATTCTTCGCCATCAATATGATGAAAGAAAATGGTTTGCCCCAACTCAACCTTACCGAAGTTGATGACCGCCTCCCAATTTGCATTTATATCACAGGAGACGGACTGCATTTTGGATACGGAATACGTGATGAGCAATAATTTTGCTTTCGGCGGCGTTAATACGTCCCTCATTTTTAAGCGCTATGTTTCGATAAGAAATCGGTAAAAAGATTTTTTGATACGCTTGCGGCAGACTATGATGCAGAACAGGATGCCCCTAATTTCCGCTTCGTCAGAGAGCCAGAGAGCTGATACAGGATTTCTTTGATAAACAAGATTTTACCGGCGTGTCTATGCTTTGAAATCGGCGCGGGAACCGGCAGATTCTTTCTGCGCTTTTGCTGCCGTATGCCGCTCGTATACGGTTGTTGATCTTTCTTCTGCGATGCTGCAGCAGCTGACTAAAAAGCGGAGCGAGAGCATATCACTGCTACGGCTATCGAAGGAGATTTTCTGTAAGCGCCGATTTCCGGTACTTTCGATTACTGTGTCAGCTTTACTGCGATTGAGTATATATGGATAAAAGCATTATGTTCCAGAAAAATGGCAAAGTTCTGAAAACCGGGCGGTATACTTTTTATTACGACAACGCATAAAACGTTCATCAGGTTTTGGGGTGTTTGGCAATTATTTCCGCTCAGCACATCTTTATGAATCAGTTATTCAAAACGAGAAGTACTGTTGCGGAATAACGGGCTTACCCCTGTGCTGATTGAAGATCATATTTTAAAAGCGCTTCCCGTGAGGGAATATTACTGGTTATCCATGCTCAAAAGATTAGACGCATTCTGCACGAGAACCCTTGCTTCGCCTTTTGCCAGAGTTTCAAAGATGTGAGCATAATTACAAAGATTTAAGTCCGACGTTTCTTTTCGACTTATCTTTTAATTTTTATCAGTTTTGTGATAGGGTGGGGCGTACCCGCTCATCGCGCTGTGGTATGGTATTACGCATAGCACGATTGCCGTTCCAGCTCTTATCAGACGCTCGCGTATGGGCTGGGATGGGATACTCACGCCGATCGGTCTTGCCATTACTGCAAAGGATAATATCTATTACTTACGCGCATTTTACCGCAAAAATTTATTCTGCGCTTATGATAATCCGCTCGACCGTCCCTTCGTGATGGAAATACTGACACCGCGTGTTTATCGCCGTGCTTGTTATTGTGTGGATTGTGTTTTGAGTGGATCAGCGCCCTTTCAGCTTAGCCTTATGGCATTCTGGTGGGGACACAAAGTGACTAGCTCGTTATTTCGTTAGTGGTACCGAAATAGTCAGCTGTTGAAGTAGAACCGCGTGGAAAGAAGATCTGGGAGTGCTCAAGGAGCTCTATCCTGATGATGATTTTGCTCGGCTCATTTCCTGTTTGGCAAAACTGCCGGTTTGTTTCCGCTTTGATGACGGAGTTGATCCTGACCTTACCCCGCTATTCTCCCGCATATTGGAAACGGGAGGCGGTGTACGCTGTGTTTGCAATAACCGGCAGACATCGCGGAGCTGTATCCCGATCTGGTACGGGAGTTGCTGCGCACGGACATCTTATCGTAAATCACAGCTACAGCCATCCCAATCTATTTTCGTTGTTACGCGAAAAAGACTGCGGGATGAGATAATAAAGACGAATCGAGATTTTTACACATAGTACCGGCAAGCGACCGTATCTGTTTGCGCCGCCCATTGGGCATACGTAATATTTTTACGCAAAGCCCTCCATCTGCAAAAGATGACCGCTTTAGGCTGGGACGTCAATTCGCATGATGTGCCGCCTATCTGAATCAAAAAAGCGTTTCCTTCATTCTCTTTTACCGCTCCCAAAACCAGCGATTCTGTTGTTTCACGATGGACTCTATGCCCCCGGCGCTCCCATCACGCACAGACATTGGAGTATTGGAAAAGGTATTCGCAGTTGCAAAAAGAGATGGACGACACTCAAAGAGGAGGTAAACTCAATGATCTATGATTATTCAGTGCAAGATGCGCAAGGGAATGAAATTCCCTCAGCTGCTACTAAGGGTACCGTGTTACTGATTGTCAATACGGCGACAGCCTGCTGGATTTACACCCTGCAGTATAAAGAGCTCGGAAGTGCTCTACGAAAACATACCATACAAAGGGTTTTGAGATAATCGATGTGCCATGCTAATCAATTTCCGGAGAACAGGCGCCCGGTACTGATGCGGAAATTCACACATTCTGTACGCTCCATTACAATACGAAAATTTCCCTCAAATGAAAAATCGGATGTAAACGGCGAATATGCATTGCCGCTTTTTACCTATCTAAAATCACAGAAAAATTTGAAGGTTTCGGCACAGGGAAGATGGCAGAAATGCTGATGGCTTTATGCAAAAGATCGACAACGATTATAAAAACAATCCGGAGATTAAATGGAACTTTACTAAATTCATTATTGACCGGAATGGCGCTGTTGTTGCTCGTTTTGAGCCGACTGCGCCTATGTCCGATGTTGCCGCCTGTGTTGCCAAAAGTGCGTGGAGAGGTGAGGAGCGCCATGAACAATACCGTATGGCTAAAACTGCCGGATTTAACTTAAAACTGTTGTTCGCATAATCAACTGTGTGGAACGTGTGAGAAAGTTCTTTTGGTAAAGGTGATGAGGATGTCATTCATGACTGAAGCTCTGCGTCTACCGGCGGAAGCAATCGCGCTTTCGTACAATTTTGACGTCCTTATTTTCTTTTGCAATATTCAAAAACGGCTTCTTCAAGTTTACGTTTTTCGCTGCTTTTTTCGGAAGCAAAAGTTCTAGCTGACTGTTGTCGCCACCGACATCCACCCCAATCCCGATAAGCCGGACGGACAATGCAGTATCGAAGCGAGAAAAACAATCGCAGCGCTTTCGCTCGTATAAATCCGCAGAATCATTAATCAATGCCCCGCTCTGCTGTGCCGACAGAGTAGTAAAAATCCGCATACCGTATTTTTGATATGCACCGTACGGCTTTGAATGCGCTCATCAAGAAATGCGGCATCAGCTCGGCGCTTAACTGAAACAGCACATCGGAAATTTCATATCGCGGTTATGCAGGTCGGTTTCAAAGGTGCGCTCCCGTACCGATAGAATGGCTTTTCCGCTCTCGTTAAAACACGCGCCATATCGCCGCGGACGGCTTGATACAAAAACGTACCAGCGGCATTCCCAATAATCAACTGTAAAACAGATTCCTGCTGTTGAAGGATTTCGGCAATAGTTGTAAGGCCCGCATCAGCAAGGCGTGTACGTGTTTTACTGCCGATACCCCATACATCACTTAAAGGCAGCGACTGCATAAACGTTGCCCTCTCCGCCCGGCGGAATAACCAGCAAACCGTCCGGCTTCGATTGCCCCTGATGCAATTTCTTTTGCAATGTACTTATTGAAGCCGCACCTACAGAAACCCGCAAACCAGTCTGTTTAAAAATAGTGGTTTTCAAAAGTTTGGCAGCGGTCTCAGTATTGCCAAATATTTTTTCGGTTCCGCTCATATCAAGAAACGCTTCATCGATAGAAAGCTGCTGTATATCGGGACTGAAGTTTTAAAAATCTCCATAATTCTTTTGATTTTTCATGAGTACCGCTGCATTCGTGTTTTTATAAAAATTCCCTGAGGACACAAGGCACGCGCACGGAGCCATCGGCATTGCAGAATGTACGCTCGAATTTCCGCGCTTCATACTGAAGCGGTCGAAACGACCTCTCGCTTGCCAAGCCCGCCGACAATAACCGGCTTGCCGCGATAAGACGGATTATCAAGCTGTTCTACCGAAGCGAAAAAAGCATCTAAATCAACATGAAAAAATACTGGATTATGAAGCATTTTCATTTACCCTTACCATCATATACTCATTATAGCACACCTTTGAAAAATCCGGCTATCGGTATCTAGAATTGCATTCAGAATACTACAAGATAGAATGATACATGGTTCCATGCTATAATGATAGAAATGAAAACAAAACAAGATTCCGCAGCAAACACATTTTATCGCTCCTCCCAGAGGATATAACCCTTTACTCTTGAAGATTGCCGCCGTTATATGAACGAGGTGTACTGGGTTGCAAGTCAGGGCACTGGCACCCCATACGCATTACACTCGTCCCGCCGTTCAGATTGCAAGAAGAATATTCAACAGCTGATTTAATCAGCGTGATTGAAAAGAAGTCTTACCCAAAGGCTTAGGTTTTACTGCCCATATCAATAATTTTGATGCATCGGTGATAGAACGCTTTTTGCAAACGTCGTTGCAGGTGATGCGTGGACAAGGCTCCGTGATAAACGTACAAGCACTTTGAATACCTGTCCGGGCTGTACTAAAAAGACAAAAGCCTTTTCCAGCCTCACGCCACTGTTGCAAATCGATATTCTGCAGGGTGTCAGTGACGAAAGCAATTCAGGTGATGAACGAACTGAACCTTGCGGAAGACTTTTTGCTGATAACATCACGATTTTTGAAAACGAAAGGGTAATAGGTGGGAAGCGTCGATTACTCTGGAAAAATGTGCAAAATTTTAAGCAAAATTTCGCATAAAGGAAGCGCAACCTGCTCAAAAGATTTGTAACGCGGTTGCCCTGCTTTTAGAATTTCCCCGGCGCCGGTTGGCGGCTAGAGAAGAATTTCAAAACTATTTTGATTTTATCGCCCCAAAGTGCAGTGAAAGTTTATTAATCGCAAACAGCATCGGAGCTTTATTTTTCTGATTTCTTTATCGGAAAAAGCCGATCACGAAAGCTCCTGCCTATTTCGCCCATTGGCGATATGGAAAATCTAATCTAATGATGATGAAAAGGCAAAGGTATCCGAAGAAGAACTGAGGTCAAAAAGATAATCAGTACTTTCTTTCGGTGCCCCTTATCGTGGGCATATCTTTCTTTTGTCAGGAACAATCCTATAACATGGAACATTCCTACCGGCATTCTTTTACAGTAAAAAGACGATATGACTTCTTTGAAAACAATGACGAATTTTGTACATACAATAAAACTCGAGCTTTAACGGTTTTTGATAGGGGCGAACATTGGTTTCATACTGAAGAGCAAATGAATTTTTAGATACGTGGGTTAGAAAGATTCATTCAGTGAGATCAAATCATATCAAGCTTTATCTCGCGTAACTCGGTAACTGCGTTCTGGTCAAGGTGCAGTTTTCCGGCTCATCACAAAAAGTTTGTTTGTTTTTGGGCTTTGCGTGACCAACGTGGTTTTCAGTAAAATTGCATTGCGCAGCTTCAAGCAGTTTGATACAGGCTGATACTGATGCTAAAGGAGCTGCCGGCAGTATTTTTACTTGTTTGATAATTGCTTTGTAAGACATTGGTGGCTTCTTGTATTGATATTGACTTTTAGTATAGTTTTTATGTCTCCTACCATTACTTGCATCGCAGCAGTACCAATTAATTGAACGGTGCCCCATAAAACCATCCATGTGCTTCAAAATGTTTTGATATTCTATTCATTAAACTTTTACTTTAGGAGGGATTTGTTAGCGCGAATATTATCACAAAGTTCCTTTTATCTCTTCAAGTAAATTTCTTACTCTTCTTTATCACTCCTCCTTTCGATTCTCATTTTTTCAATCGAGGAAATTGTATTTTCTTGTCATTGTTGAATATGATAATGACCCGAAATTCACATTACTGCTATTTGCAGTTAAATTATGAATAGTAATAGTCTGAGATAGTTGTTTCGATTTTTCTGCTTTTGCTTTATCTTCAAAATATGTAAGAGCATCCGGAGATAAGTCTAATGAAAATCACCTCCGGTATATTCTCTAGGATTATAAATTATACCATATTGTTGCAGCTCAGCAAAAATATGCATTAGTCCATTTTGATATCCTTTGGGGAATATCTTACAACTATCACATAATTCTACCTCTCCAGATCGATAAATCGATCAACATTTTTAAAACTAATTCTGCACCTTTTACTTAACATACTCCCTCCTGCAATACATTAAAAAGTATTTATCTTTTTCTCTTATCAATATTTATCTGCATTTTATCACTGAGTTGCTGTATATCTGAGTAATTTTTAATTGGATGCATTTTTGCATCAACAACAAATATCCTTAAAATAGTCTTTGCTAATTCAGAAGTATTTTATTCTTGATATGTGAAATAAGTGAGTTTTATCGATATTCTTACCATAAATAATCTTTATTCTTCCCTAATATTAATCCATTCGCTGGTGTTAAATCAGTATCTACAATATCTCCATAAAAAGGAATTATTCTTTTCCAGAACCAATAGAATGAACTGTGTTTTTGTATAATGATATAAACATATATATTCATTCCCAGAAAAGTTACGAGCAATACATTTCTCATAATCAGTCTCCTGCTCTCTCAATATCTCTTTCTTTATTGCTCTGCGAAGAAATTAATAAACTCAGTCTGAACATCAGTAGTTTTAAATAGACAGAGAATCAAGTCCTCGAAGATTAAGATTAATTGCTATTAATAACAGTTCTTTTCCACTTTGATTTTTCAATAGAGGTACATCTGTGCTATTAACCTAGTGGTTTCAACAAGTTTTATAGACTTTTCTTAAATAAGTAGTCATCAGTTGAATCGTCCAATGAATTTTCATGAGATTCTGAGTATTCTTCCTCACTTTTTATCTCCAATCGTTTATCACGCTCCGCTTTATAATTTGGATTTTTATTTGGTAGCGCCACATTAAGAATTGCTTTATAACTTGTATCAAAAATTTTTGTATCATCTTTTATTTAATGAAACAACTCTCATTTGTACTAAAAACGCTATCTGCTTCCATCTAATAGTATTTTATAAAATTCATCTGACTTATTATTATGAGAATAAAAAGTTAATATAAGCATTTTCATCTTTATGAATATTAGTACATAAAGACTTTATTTCTGAGTAGAGCAACATTATTGTTATCTGATAACATTTTGCAAACAAAGTAATAATAGATGTATTTATAATCAAACCTATAGGTTCCAAATGAAGTTTTTATAAGTAAGCTGACCTTTTTAATTTCTTAATAAAAATTTCCTTTTAAAAGGTAAAGCAATTTTTCTTTCATAGTTCGCCAAAAAGGATCTCAAAATTCATCGGCATTACTTTTCACAGGTCTCTTTCAAAACAATTTATAAGCAAAATGAGAAAGAAAAATTAATACACCCAGCAATTTTCATCATCTGTTTTTAATCCTATTTTTGTAAATGCAATAATTATCAATGCTTCACAACAATAACTGTAAGAAGTAATTTGTTGGTTAAGAGGTCGATGTAATGTTTCCACATTACTTAAAATTGATAGAATTAAAAAGGATAAGCAGGCATTATTCCACCCATTTAGAGATTTTCCAGTAATAATTTCGATTTGTTCTGCCTTTTGTCAATTTGTTTTACTTTTCAGGCTCTTCAGCTGTTTTTATATCTTCATCAAGATATAGCCATTTTTAATTAAAGCATCTCTTTTCTTGGGAGAAAATTCTTTGATAGCGAACTTAACTATTTGATTGTGAATAGTATTTATTTCCACATCAAGATTGTAGATTAAATCAACAGTATATATAATTTTTGAAAAATAAATAGTTTTTTTCAATTATCTATTATTAATTCTATGAAAATCATCAAAAACCAAAATGATTTTTCTTTATTTTCCATTAAGAAACGTGTTATTTCTTCATCGGAAAAAGTCTGTTACAAACATCTGTTTTAAATTTTACAAGTATATTAAAAATATGCCCGTCAAAAATCTTCTTCAGGTAAAAATAGAATGGTATAAAATATTTCTCCAATAAACTTTGAACAAATTTCTTTAATAAAAAGCCGTTTTCCATTGATCATCTCCATGAATAAAAATATATTTATAGTCCTTTGATTCAGTGAATATATCTCTCGAATCAATGTCTTCATCTTTATCTTCATCAATCCTATATTTTCTGTAGTGAGGATAGATAAATATATCCGATAGTAAAAGAGAGTGTTTTTAGATCGGTGAGATGTTCTAAATATATCCGTATCTTCTAAGAAATTACTAAATTCTTGTGCCTTTAATTTCTCTTAGTTGTTTTAATATTTCAATGTCATCTTTTATTGAAAATTAATCAGTACCTTTATTTTTCTGCAGTTCGTTTTTAATTGCTCTTTCAGTTAGAGATGTTAAATTTTTGCCATCCGTATTTAATAGTAAAATTTTTGAAATCGAAATATCGTTACACTAATCGCATTCAGAGATTATCAACTGTAATATATAAATTCCATCTAATTGCTTTCGTTTCAAAAGTATTCTTTTCTGTCTTACAATTTTCGGAATTATAAAAATGATTTTTGACAATAATAAGATAGCTATATCACTGTCTTTCATATGAAAAATCAAGAGTCTCAAAAAGTTCTCCCCAGATCTAAGTTTTCTATCATAAAAACTCAATTCTGTCCTCTTGCTGTAAAGTATTAAAAAGAGGAATCAAATATTCTGTCATAAATTTTTCATCATCATGACAATAACTAATAAAGATTTTTGCCATGTTTACTCCTAAAATATGCTTATATGTATGTTTATAACTATATATCCTATCATCTTTTTCCCTCCACAATCTTCACCTCATCCGCCGTCAACCCATATAGCCCACTATACAGCAGTATTTATCTGCTTATCCAAAATGTCAACTCGCTGTTGTAAGAATTTCTATCAGAATCGGAGATTGCGCTGTTCAGCTGTGCGTGTGCAGTAATCATCTGGTCAACCAATACACTTAAATGTGCCTGCTCCGCTTCTGTTGGTACAATCAACGGTAACTCAAGCAGCGGTTCTTTATCTACCTGAAAGTTATCCCTTGCATTTTTCCCTTATAGCGCAGCGAGAACTCAATTACATTGGAATTTAGTATGGCGGTTAAAATTTAAGATTGAACCGTTCGGTTTTAATAACATTATAACTTTGTGAAACATAACAATCAAAACTCAGTGTAGGTAAAGCACGGCTCCGCTGTTTTCCGTAATGAAACGATCTTTTTCGCCTTTAAAATTTCTCATCCGCGCACGATGCAACCCATACGGTTTATTATCAGATGTAATCACTTGGGCAAATTTGTCAAGATGCGCTTTGAGCTTTGGATATGTTTTTCATTTCGCTTTTATTTTTAAACTTTGACGGTGTATATATCACCCATAGTGTATTATTTTCGTTGCCGTAATATTTATGCAACTCTGTCGAAGTGTAAAAAGGTTTTTACCAATTCCTTTCTCTTCGGGCGATAAATTGAGCGTAGTATATTCATCCATCGAAAGATTGAATATACCTGTACCTTGCAGATTTCTATTACCTAATGTTAGAGCTGATGCTTTACTACAAAAATCTTGAGGCGCTACAATCCCTTGTGCAATTTCGCTTTCTGTAAGCCCTGCGCTACTGTTTCTTTTTATATGATTAAGAACGGCAAAAATTTTATTATTCAAAAAGGATATATTTATCCTTGCAAGCATCCTTTACAATTTCGCTTTTAAACCGGGTTATATTCTCTTCGCTGTTTCCCGCTAAAAATCAAGCACTTCGGGCAGTTCGGCGCGGTCATTATTAAGCCGCGAATATTCAACCGAATAAGGCTCATTCATTTGCGTTTTTGCATAATGATGCATCATTGTTTGAATTGAGGCGGTTTCAAATACCTTATAATTGCCGAAATCCGTATATATACTATCTTTGCATTATCCAATACAAAATTCCTAAACAAAGAAGCGCCCGTATTTGTTATCCAATTATTCGGAGCGATAAATCCGACTAAGCCATTTTCTTTTGCAAACCGGATCCCTTGATATCCGAAAAAATACCACAAATCCATTTTCCCTTGATAGCAGGATGATGATGCAAACCTTCTAAAGCAGCCCGTATCGGTATATTCTTTTGCATACGGCGGATTCCCCAATCACGCAATCAAAAACCGCCGTGTGCAAAAATATCAGGGAACTGTACATCCCAGTCAAAGGCGTTTACCTTGCGTTGTTCCTCGATGCCGAACAGTGTTAAATCCTTACCCGTGTAGTAATCCGTTCCGATAAGGCTGTTCCCACATTTAACATTGTGCGACATATCCGGTAAAATTTTTGCCTGTATGTCGCTCGTTTTAAACAGTGCAGCCTGTCCCGTTGCGGAAAGCGCCTTGCCCTCATTTTCCAAGAGCTTTAAAAAGAGCGAAAGCTTTGTTACCTCCACCGCTTGTGCGTCGATATCCACACCGTAAATATTGTTTTAGTAAAATACGTTTTTCTCTTCACTGCTCAGCTTATACCCTTGCGTTGCCGCATCTTTGTAGATAAGCCCTGCTTCTCTGCCTGCGCCCGCCGCGCTTCCGCATAATACCAATCCAAGTGCCAGTCCAGCAAATACTGATACGCCCCGACAAGAAAACTCCCCGAACCGCATGCAGGATCAACAAAACGCAAACGGCTTACCTCATCAGGTGTCTTGCCTGCAAGCTTTTTACCATTGTGTTTTCAACGATGTATTTAACGATATAAGGCAGCGTATAATACACACCCCTGCTTTTTGTACTTCCGGCTTTTTCAAGAATTTCTATGCTGTGCCCGTTCTTTGTTTTTGCGCGTAAAGCGGATAATCTTTCCCAAAAAGCGTTCATAGATGGAACCGAGTATTTCAACCGGCAGCACACTGAACTCATACTGACATTCAGGATAATAGAGCGCATTGTGAAACAACCAGCACGAAAAACCGAAGAATACAACATAAAAATAATTGCACACTATGTAAGGATGATTACATGGTGTGCAAAGACAACTCTGTTTTATAACAGTTTAACTTTATTATCAACTATCCCGATCGGATAATTTGTAGTTATAACCTCGATTTTTTCAATAGTTTTTCCTGTTTGAGCAGTCATAGCCTTAGCCATTTTGAATTCAACTGATACCAGCCAAGTTTTGATACAGTTTCATTTAAAGATTTATTACGATAAGAGCTTAATAAAAATTTACCATTAATTTTAGCTAATTCCTCAAGTAAAGTGTTAAAATCTTCCCTGCGAATATCCATCATAATGACCTTGATCAGCTCCAACGTAAGGAGGATCAAGATAGAAAAGTATCTTTTACTATCTCTTGATCTTATTATCTTTAGAGCATCACAACACTCTATCTGAACATCTTGAATGCGCATAGATAGCTCTTCGGTAAAGCTTTTCTCTTATTAGCAAGAGTTCTTGTACTCTCCCCTTTTTATCATACCCAAATCCCGCTGTAAGATTACATCCAAAAGAGCTATTGGCTAACATCCATATCGCCCACGCTCGCTTTTATGCGGTCAAACATATCAGGATTTTCATAAATAACCTGAGCGTGTTTATGAAGTTTGCGGCTGTGTAGACTTATAGAAACTTCAGATTGCAAGGCTGTAAAAATCTCGTTGTAAAACTTCATAAAAGTTTACAATTTCGGAATTAATATCATTTATAATTTCTGCGTCTGATTTTTGCTTTGCACAGCTACACCTCCAATAAAGGGTTCACAATATATCCCATGATCAGGAATAAGAATACTATCTTAGAGGCAAGTTGTTGCTTTCCTCCATAGTAAGTTAAAGGTGTTTTTCATATTATTCTCCTAAAATATAAAATTTTTAGGGCTCAATCAAACGACAAAAATAACCGATGCTTTTATTACCTATGCGCTTAGGTCGGGTGAAAGCCGGTTATCCGGTAAGTGCTTTTAACACTTGTCGGCGTCTATCCTACGCCGATTTTTGCCCGTTATAAGAACAGATTAACCGTTACTCCACTTTCGGATAACGTTTCTTAATCTCGTCAATTTTTGCAAAGCCATTCTGTTTTTTCACTTCTCCGCGCATTACCTGCATTCCAAGCGGATCTGCTTCTCGTTTATAAGCGGCTTCCCGCTGCCGGTCGATGTAAGCGTTATATTCTTCCTTGCTGATAAGACCTGCATCGAACTGCTCTTTTTCAGTCTTTTTGACAATATCATCTCCCTCGATTTTTCTCATCGACCTTGAGTTGAATAATACCAGCTGCAACTTTTTCGGCTTCCGTCATATCGACAAAATCCGTACCTGCTTCATTGAGCTTTTTCCGCTTCGAGGCAATGCGATAAGGGTTTTTTCCGCTACCAATGCGTAAGCGGCTTTTTAGTTCCTGCCTGTAGGTCCGTGTACATACGGATGTCGTCGCCTATGTTAACTGCACAATTTTCAATAATCCGATATTCAATTTCAGGATTTTTCTTTTTCGGCACTGCTCCCGCAGTAATGCCCGATGATGATATTATCTTTGATTTCGATATACTCCATAGCTTTTTACTCCTCTATCTTTCTCAAGCTTCCAAATGATAAACGTTCTCATTGCGAGGGCGGTTTTCTTCGGCGGTTGGAACTACGAGACTTGCATCAAATCCCATTTCATCTCTCTTGTACGCTTCAGAGTAATCTTGCCATGTGTCAACTTTCTGACGCGCAGGCGTCTCCTTATAAAAAGGAGCTGAAAAATTAAAGGTTCCCTCAATGCCTAGAAATCCTTTTAGATTCCTAAGCGCATCGCTCTGTTCTTCTCCACCAAACGGATGGGCGCCTTTTCCCTTTCGCTCGGAAAAAACAGCCGTCATAGTTTACTTCCGCCCAGCGGTATCCTCAAAGGTAAAAAGGGTATCAGGGTCGGCATCCCCGGTAATTGAATATAGCCGTTTTGAAAGATTTTAGCTAACAATTCATTGGAATAACGCTTCGCCTCGCGCAACGTACTAGCATCCCCCTGTGTTCTTGCTTGCGCTTCGACCTGCACTGCTGGTCTGTATAACTTTTCGTAGACTTCAAAGAGACCTCGTTGCTGCTGTCCACTTCGCTTTGCGTGCAATATCATCATCAACTTTAGGCGCTGCGACTTTAGCCCGACCGGAGGCATCTCGCATAATACCGGTGTTTTGCGGTTGCTGCAACGGTAAAAAGTTTCGCAAGCTGGTCAATCGAGGTGTTATCCGGAGTGCCGCCGAGCTTTTTATCAGCTCAGACAGGTTGTCTAAAATAAGATTGATAGTCTCTGCCGGGATAAAACTTGGCTTTTCAAGCGGGTTTTGAAGCTGCCGTTTGAGAATTTGCCGGATGAGTCAACGCCCGTCATTGGACTTTTCGCCGAATATAGTCAGTTCCTGATTATCGGGATACATTCCAGCCATAAAGAATTTCCTCCCTAAGTATAGAAAAAAATAGATAATCATGTTTGCTAAAAGCGCATCCTTTATCGCCCTCTCAAAGTCAGCTTTTAACGCAGCGTTTTTGATTTCCGCTTCAATGAAATACACGGAAAAAGATGCGGGAGAACACATTCTATTGATACCGATACGGGTATGAGCCGAAAAAGCGGAGCGGTACGGATAATAAGCACGCTTTATTGTTGCCGTGTACAGTGAAGCCATTTCCTGCAAAAACCGAGACGGTTTATAAATCCGCGCCTCTTGCTTAAAAAGCAGTGAGCGCCGCATTTCAAGCGGTAAGTGCAGATAGACCGAGCCGAGCAAGACACGCTCCCAGTCGTCTATGGTGGTATCTGCTGTCTTGGGTGTGGCTTCCTGCATCAGATGCGGGAAGCGGCTTTTGAAGCGGTAGAGTTCTTCTGCTTGAGCCTCAACCCATTGAGAGAGGTCGCTTTGAGGGATCATCGAACTGTGCATCCCAGTACACACCAAGCGGAAAAAGCTTTTTAATGGCAGCGGCATAATCGGCTTGCGTATGCAGGAGATTACTTAACGGCAAGCGCACCGTCCCCAGACCGGATATTCCAGTATGGTTGTAGTAAATTCTCCGGCAGAACCGTTGGCAAGTTCCACCCTTGCAAAGCTGATTTTTACCCCATCTACAATCGCATCGCGGAAGCTGCTTCTGTGTACCGAACACAGGGACGAGCAGTCGCGTTTAGATAGGTTTTAAGACGGTTTCGACAATGCCATGATTTTCGGTGCTGCTTTCGGAAGCAAGTAAGGTAATCGTCATGTCGATGGGGCGCAAGGTTGGTGTACGTACCGTATACAGAACCGGCGGAGCGACGGAATCAAGGTATGCACTAACAACTGAAAGGTTCCCTACCTGTGAGATACCGTGAAAGTGATCTCCTGAGATAACCTGTATCAAAAGAGCGCCGAATACGCCGATTTTTAAACTCAAAGGCTTTCGATACATCGGCTGAGAGTCAATCGCCCATGCTGCAAAGTCTCCGATTTTTGCCGTATCGGGTAGTATTGCGTAATGCAAAGCAGTGCCGTGAAAGGTATTCTTCATCGCTTTCGGCATCAACGCCGCCTTTGATGCCATCAGTACAATCGCTTCACTGGAAAGACCGACGGAAGCGCTGAAGAAAGTTTGAGCTTTTTCTCCGGCAGCGAGTGGAAGCGACACCCGCCTGTTCGGCATGAAGCCAGATAACAGCTTTTCCGGTGCTGTCTATTTTTGAAAGCGGTATCGGTAAAAATAGCGCTTACCGGAAGCGGATGTATGAGACAAGTCCCGCCGGTACTGCCGTTCCTGTAACGCCTTTGATTTCCGCTTGTCCGATAGCAGCGACGGCATACAAAGGCGGTACCCGGTCAGACCAGTGCATACGCAAATAGTCGCCGGTTGCCGTATCCGGAAAAGAGCTGATCGGCTAAAAATGACAGGGTCTCAAGGAGCTGATGATACATCCCCGCCTGTACTTCTGAAAGAACCCGAATCAAATTATGCCGGGCGGTTTTTATCGAGCGGCTTAAAGCGGCTCATATATGCGCTGTACATACGGTCGAGTAAGACCGGTAAGGATTCTCTAACCAATACCATACCATACATCCTTTATAAATACCGAGCTTCCGTCAGGCTGGACAACAGTTACCGCATAACGGATTTCATTCTTGCCGGTGCGCTCGGCGGTACATTCAATCGAGCGGGCTAAGCCGTCCGTTTTAAGCCACGCAAGGCTCTCTAAGATATATGAGCGCACCTTTCCGGCGCTGGTACCGTCAAGTTTTCCTTCTTTCTTGAGTATCCATAATTCGGAGCCGAAAGTAGGATCCGCCCACCAACGCCCCTTATCCGTGCCGATACTCATCGCGACAAGTTCCTGTATATCCGTCCAGTTTTCAAGCCGTACCGTTTTACCGTTATCCGCAGAACCCATCTCTTAGCTGCCGCCGTGCTGCACTTTTGTATTTTCGATCTGCGAAAAGTCGGCAAGCTGCAAGGAGCTTAACGCCCCATTTAATGCCGTTTGAAAGGCTGACGGAGCGCCATTTCCTGCTTCGGGAACCGGAACCTGTAACACCTGCACAAAGGCTTTTTAAAACGTATTTGTTTTTCAAGCTCTTTTTTTCAGTTCCGCTATTTTTGATAAGACCGCCATGTTTCCGCGCCGTTCAGCTCAACCGTTTTTATCGGAGCGGGCAATGACAAAGCCGCCGTCTTTGCTCCAAGGGATGAATCCCCATCTTGTAACTCAGGAGCACGCTTCCGCAGAGCATATCGGCAAAAAGCAGAAAGGAGCCGGCATTTCCCCCTTGAGTGAATATGAGCGCCGTTCCTTCTTTTGGCTTTTGCGATAAACCCATACGGAAAGACTTCTGCCGCTTCGAGTGTACGGTACGAACTCGGTTTGCACCGTAACCGTTTCCTTATCGCGCTTTTTGAAAACACCGACATTAAAAAGATTTCTCAACCGTGCATAAAGATCGGATATTGTCATTTATCGAACCTCTACAGGAGTGATATTGTGCCGTTTTGCAACTTGCTCAAGGAGCGATGATTTTCTTCCCTTTTAAGCCGCTTTTTATCTTTAAACACAGTGCCCTCTTTGCCCATATACACTTCAGGATTAACAAGGCTGATGGTACAGTCAAATGCAGTAGGCTCTGCACGATATTCAACCTCGCTTATCATCGCAGTACAGTCAAGACCGGCGGATGGTATGTAAACAGGGATTAAAAATTCGGATTAAAGAATAGTTCTTTTTCATGTGTTGTATCAAAGCTCTTGATTTGCGCATCGGTTAAACCCCAGCCGGAAACCGTTACCGTTGTCGTCCGTCTTCTGCGCCGGTATAATTCAATCTGCGCCCGCCGGTTTGCCTTTTCTTGGTCGAGCTTAAAATCCGAAAGGTTGAGCGTCAAAATCCGCTTATTGTTACCAAAGCGGATCGATGGCGCGTCGCTTCAAGCCCGCTGAAAACGACAATATATTCATGGAACTGCTCTGCCCCCGATTCGGTGGTCTCTACCGATTTGATATTCATCCCTTCCGCTAAAATAAAATGCCATTGACTTGCATCTCGTCCACTTTTCGTCAGATATAATTCACCTGCTTCATTTGAGGTAAATACATAGCCTTGATTCTCCGCTGCATTTACCAGCTGAGTCCAAGGCGATTCACAATCCAGTCAAAGACCGAAACAGTTTCCGTATCATTTCGGTCAGTCGGTAGGTGCTGTACAAAAATATTAAAGCGTGAAGCAATCGATTGTGAGACCGCTAAGAGATCGGCTCCATCGGCACTGCCCGTCCACGTTGAATCGATAATATCGCGGGCGGGAGAGCGGTACGAGAACGGTGATATACTTACGCCCTGAATCGGTGGTGTCGGTAATTTCGTCAATACGAACGGTGGTAACGCGCAAGTTTCCGCTATTATGCGTAATGTGCTTATTATAAAAACGGACTTCTATCGTATCGTGTTTATGGAGAAGGTCTTTTTGACTAATCAGGAGTTCAAGCGTAAGACTATGGCATATTTCATCGAGCTACTTTTTAATATGCACTCGGTTCCATTGAAGCTGCTTAAAGACCTTACTCCTGCCGGAGCAACGTTAATAACAATGCTAGACATAGCGGATAGCTCCTTGTATGACAAATGAGTCTTCACAATGTTTAATGCGCGTAAGATTCGCTCTTCTGTGCTGAGATAGTGCGCCAAAGCTAAAAAGCGGTATGCCGCGTCCTAATGTGATAGAAAGTTCTTGCGCAAGCTGTTTTTGCCGCAAGTTCTTGAGAAAGCGCTTGCCTTAATTCCTGTACGGCGCTGTATACTAGCCGGATCATTAAGGTCAATACTTTTTCAGAGCCGGTCATAGAGGGCAAAGAGATTTGCCGTGCGATTATACGATTGCTCAGGCATTTCCGGTAACAGCTGTGCCGCTGTGTAAAAAGCGCCACTGTTTTATACAGTTTTTCCGCCGCTTGCTTGGTTGCAATCTGCTTAGCCGTTACTGCTTCAGTCGGCAATCGGTACTTATCGGCAGGGAGCAGACAAAAAGCAGATTTTTTCATTATTTTTAATTCTAAAAAATGCGGTACGTTTCTTCCGAAGCATTCTTTATCTCTAACACGCTTGCAACCATCTTTCCGGCAACACCAAATAACGCAAGGGCGAGTGTTTTAGGACTGCGGATTCCTGTGCGATAAGATTAGTGATTTGAGCGAGCCGCATTCGTTATCTCGTTAAGTTTTTGAAAGCCGCCTTGAATCCGTCCAACTGCTTGCAGCACGGAAACACGCATCAGGTTAAACGATTTAGAAGCGTTTGCTCATCGAGGTTGTTTTTTTCAAATACTGTACAAAAGCGGTTTCTGCGGCATTCTTTACCGCCTCCGCGGCTTCCGGAATCGTTTTAGTTAGAGAGCCGGAAAATTCCCAGCGGTTTTGTACCGGATAGCCTGCGCAGGTAAAGGTGAGAGAGACCTTGCATTGTCCGAGTTCTTTTGCAGACTCATCAATATCCCAGTTGATAACGATAACCGGAAAGCGTCCCCAAAGAGGCAGGGTCAAATATCCCGGTTCATCGTCTGTCGCCGGAATGCGCAAGGCTTCTACAAGCGCATTGCGGTTTTTAATGTACTCATCGCCGCGGATGAAGCCTGAAACGGTAATTGCTTGCGGCTTTTTCGTTTTAACGGCATTGAAGACCAAAGCCCATAAAACGGATATTCGGCAGTATCGACGCTTGCGCCGCCTGGAGACCCTTGAGGCTTTCGCAAATAAACGGTACTGCTTCTTTATTCGGCGCTTGATAGCTCGTCTGTGCCGGAGTGTCGCTTGTAAGATAGGCAAAACGATTGTCCCCGTCTCCTTTTACCGCTCCATACGCCATCCGCCAGTTTTTCGCTTAAAGGCGCCGGCAATGATGCATCCCGAGTGTTTATCATTAAAACGCTTCCCCTTGCTTCCTGAATGCGGTAGGTATTATACTGAAACGGCGTGGAGTTCCGCTGCACCTTTGCAGAAACGGTCGGTACGCTCACCGGAAAGACTGATGTTAAGGTCCATAACGGCATTGCCGGTAAGCTCTGCCGTTACCGGTGTTGCAGGCAGTTGTTGTACTGTTTCAAGTTCTTCTCTCACCGCAGCACTTTTCAGGAATGACTTCATCCTTGCCGACTGCTTCTCCAATCTTCTCTCCCACGGTTCGGGCTGAGCTTACCGCCAAACCAACCGATAGCGCCGCCGACAAGTCCGCCGATAGCCGTACCGATCACCGGAACAACCGAACCGATTGCTGCTCCTGCCAATGCTCCGGCTGCAGCTCCGCCGATAGAACCGACCGCCGCACCAACAGCGCCGCCTTTTTGCTTTTGATTTTTCTTTTCCTTTTAATTCAGGATTATTATCGATGTCGTTTAATTCTCCGAGCATTTGCGGAACTGCCACAAGTGCAGAAGAAAGAGCCGCAATCCCTGCAATACCGGCTCCTTGCCTGGAGGAGAGCCGTGAGCCTGCCGGCTTGCCGCCGCTCAGTGCAGGATCTGCCGCATTGCCGGAAGCCCCCATACCGCCTTGTCCCATATTTGTAACAAATACAGGAAGACCGCTTGCTGCCCTGCTCCATTTCCGGGAAGAGCTCCGCCGAGTGCCGCTTGCATACCGCCGCCCGTGAGTGTTCTAATACCGCCTGAAATAGAGCCGATAAAGCCCGATACTTTTTGCGAGTCCTTTAACAGCCACGATTGCGCCAAGTCCGTATTTTATCGTGTTAAATACTTTCTCCAACCGTTCAGGTTTTTCTGAAAGATACGAAAGTAAATCATTCAACCGCTCTAAGGGTTTTGCTAAATTCGTATCTGCGAATTTTAAAAACGTTGTTTGAAGATTTTTGGAGATTTGCTTTCATTGTTCCTGCCATGCGCGCAGATTTTGCTTCAAGGGCACCGGTCGTATCTCCTAAGTCATCTGTTAATTTTTTTATAATTTTTACCGTAGTTTTTGAAAAGCGCGTACCGCTTTCATACTCGTAACGCCGAACACTTCCGATAAAAATCGATATTGCCTTCTTTTTTGTGCGACAGCCAATACATCGTCCATAATTTTGGCAAGGTCTCTAAATTCTCCGGCACTATCACGGACGCGGACACCAATAATCCCCAGCTTTTTCTTGTTTTATTAGGATCGGAAAGTTCTGCAATAACGGCATCCAAAGCGGTTGCCGCAAGTTCTTCATTTTTTTGTATCTGCGACAAGTATCTGCATAACGGCGTTTAATTTTTTACATCTTCAACGGTACTTCCTATCGTAGAATATGAAGATAAAACAGCCTTCCCCGTTTTTTGCAAACTTTTGAAACGTATATTCTCCCTGATCTCCTTGTTTTTACCAAATCGTCCATCAGTTGGGAGATTTCAGCAGCTGCAAACCCTTTTTGAAATTCAGAGAATACATCCCCCATTTCTTCACCGGCTGCACCGGATGCCTGTAATGCAACTGCGATATTTTTTAATATTCGCTTCGACGTATTCTAAGCTGCCCGTTTTTGTCATAACGACATCGAGGGCATCGACAATTTTTGACGGGTCTATTTTTGATATTCGGGTCTTGCGCTGCTTCAAAGATTTTTCTGCTTTTAACCTATTGACTTGTTCTGCAGAAGCATCGGCAGTCATACCCATACGGGTAAGGCGGGCATCAAGGTCAATAATTTGGTTTGAAGCAGCTCCAAGAGAAAGAGAGACGCCGATGGCTCCGAGCTTTGTTTTTCATTCCGGAAAACACGCCATCGATTTTATTGACTGCGGCAAGTGTATCGGAAGAAAACTTTTTGTTGCCGTTCCCCATTTTACCGAGTTCTTTTGAATATAAGTCTTTTTAATGTCAGTAAAACGCTGGCTTTTAACGTCCGCCATTTAGGTAATCCCCCGTAATAGTTTCGTATTCCGTACCGCTGCCGTATGCCATCTTTTTAATTGAAGCCATGAAAAATCAAGGATAATTTCATACGGCAGCGACGGCATCATGCACATCAATTCCGTTACAATTTCAAAAATAAATTGCTGAACTTCTGCAGCGGTTAATCCGCTGCCTTGGTAGGGTTTTGCTCATCTGCGTTGTTTTTCCATTTCGGCTTTCACTCCGAAAAAAAGACTGCATATATTTTTGCAGTTCAACACGGATAAGCGCCCAATCTTCAATGTGCAGATTTGCCAATAGCGCTTCCGATTCCCCCGAAAGCGCAGAACAAAGGGCGACATCTGCTGCAATGGTATTAACTCCGTAGGCATCGGTGCGCATAAGATGACGAACATGTGGGTCTTGTAAGGTTAATTCTGTAATGGTTCTTTCACCGAGTGAAACCGGATGCTTTTAAATAAAAGGTCTTCATCGCTCTCTCCCCTCCTTATGTCAACTTCTGGCTTTTTGCCGAGTTGTATACAACTTTGAGTTCTCCCTTAGAAAGCTCAACCGCTTCCGTTACCCACGCGGCCGGCATATAGTGCTGACTGCCGCCTGATAATATGATGGTAAGTGTATCGTTGGAGACATTTTGCAAATGCTTGCGGATCGATGGCGGCGTTCAGCGTCAATGACAGTTCCGCCGCGGTCGGGGTTTCACATAGCCGGTATTCTCGTGCACTTCGCCGACTTGCGTTTCCCGCTTAAAGCTTGAAGGCTTAAAAGTCGCGCCTCCTTCTTTGAGCGGTAATTCTCCTAAAGCTCGTCGATATTACTCGCGATACTTTTAATAGCTGCATACTTCCTCCTATCTTCTATTCCTATTTGAATTGATTTAAACCGGCGCCGATTAAGAACTGCCCAATCAAGACCGGCTGATGGATATACTCAAGCCGTGTTTTTACTGCCTTTCTTTACCTCAACACGAAAGGGATGCCTTATAGCTTTTCAAAGTCTTGGCACCAATTCTTCTGCCCGATAAAAAAACGGTTTGATACAAATCCGCAAGGAAGCTCCGCCAAATCCCAGAGTCATTACCTTGGCTCCAGCCCCGAAGTTTTTCCTCCGTGCTTGCCAGCTTCCAACTCTTAAACCTCTTTTTGCTTCCGCATTGATGTAGGTTCTAACTGCATCAACGGTTTCAACCACTTGGATATCCAAATAGCTCGTGTCCCTTCCGCCGTCTGAGTTTTCCGTGTAGCTGGTTACCAGCCGCTCAATTAAGACGGTTCCCATCGGATCAAGCCGCCATGTGGCAACTCCTGTTTCAGGGTTTTTGCCGCTCATTAAAAGAGAACTCTCCATCGGCGGCTAAAGCGTTTCTGACTTTGGCATCGTAGGTATTCGCACTCGGATCATCTGCTAAAATGCGGCAGGCGGCAGCGGCAAAACAGGGCAGCCCAGATACACGGAAGCGTCGCATCATCTTTCTTGCGCGGGATAAGGCAGATATGCGGAGAGTTGACCTTTACCGCTTGCGCGAGGATAGAACCGGCTTCCGTTGCGCTTCCCTAGTACACCGGAAAGCGTAATAAAGGCTCTCCCGCCGATTTGCCGCGTTGCCGAGTACCGGCTTTCCAGTTCTTCCGCTAACAGCTTGATGCTTGCCTCATCGTCAAAGTCAAAGACGATATAGTTCCACCGTTTAGAGCCGAGCCATTGAGGAAGCTTTGAAAGGTCTGCAACCCCGGTACCCGCTGTTACCGCGCCTTTCGTTACGCTCACCCCTACAGCTTGACTTTGCACTGTTACCGTGTTGACGTTTCCGTACGCGCCTTTATAAACGGAAGAAAAAATAATCTTGGTGTTATCTCCGCTATCGATTGCCGCTTCAACGGAATTGTTTTTCAAGCCCGTTACAGGCAGCAACAATCGCTGCGGCAATTTTATCGGCGCTTTGTCCTTCACTCACCGGAGCCCACACACCGCGGCCGTTTATCAAAAAATGAACGCTTCCAGCTGCTGCACGTGCCGCTTGTATGGTGTACTCTTTTTCCATGCCGTTCCGGCTGTCGGTTCTGCAACCGGCAACAGGTACAGCTTTTCTATTTTGTTGACCGATAAAAACGCTTCTGCCATAAGGGCGGCAGGACTTCCGTATCCGCACGCATCCGCTGCAGCAGAAGCAGTCAAGACATTCACCGGAACCCCTTCCGCCGCTTTTGCCGGTTTTTGGTTTTTGAGCGCGACAATGAGCGCGGTCTTAATATCGCCGGTTTCCCCTGCAAGGCTGTTATCAATTTCCTGATACTGTCCCGGCACTAACAGGTTTGCCGGAATTTGTGTAAAGGCGATTGCCATATTCTCCTCCTTTATTCCAGATTGACGGTATCACAAGCCGTCTGTGTTCCGACGGTAAGATGTGCGTCATATCCTTTAAACCAATCCAAATCATCGGGCAGCACGATTACGCCGTCGTCGTTGACTGCCCGCGCATGAAACTTCCACCGTACCGCCCAAAGCGTCGCATTGATTTTTATCGAGCGAGCCTGAGTACAGGCATTCGGCGTTGATGCTCCGCCCGCCGCCGAAAGAAACGGGGACTTGCAAGGGTTTTAATGGCGCCGACTACCGCAGAAACGAGCGACAAAGCGCCGTCATACAAGCGGTCGTGATTATCCGCGCGGTATAACACCCAGCTGACAAACTCGATAAAACATTCATCTTCAACATCTTCATCGCGGATACGTGCAAGCGAAGTGATTACCGCCGGAGTCTTTTGCATAAGGCGGCGGATTTCGCTTCATCAAAATTGCCCGGATGGGGAGCTTACGGTTATCCGCTTATCGTGTGCGAATGCTGCTGCAGCTGCTTAACTGCTGCATCGCGTATATCCAAATACGTTACCGTCATCCGATTTTTTTCCTTTAAGAAACAGTGCTGCAAGTTCAGTTAAATCGGCAATATCGTCAGTGCTTAATCCGAGGTACGGACGGGCAGGGATATTCCGCGGTTTATAGCCCCATTGATGGACGGCGGCATACTCCATAACAGAGCCGACCAGTACATCCCAGCTGCTTTTGCGCTGCACTTTAATCGAGTTGCAGCATCCCCGAACGGTGTAAAGAGACACGACCGATTCAAGCCCCTTTCGCTTTTAGTCCGCGCAACGTGGACGCGGCATAATCCTGCCATTGGTTACGCTTCAGGATCGAGTTGTGTTTCAAGGATTCTTGAACGCGATTGCTCGACAATCTCTCCTCCAAGTCCTTTCATCAGCGCTTGCCTGTCAGCGGCTGAAAGCGCAGAATGATTGAGCACCTCTGCCAGTTTTTGGATTTCGCCGAGATCGACGGTAACCATCGCGCCGCTCAAATTATCGCTCCCTTTTTCCAGTAGCGCGGATCATTCGCATCTTCGGCTCCTCCCCGATAACAAGGGATGCTTCCTGTAAATCAGGGTACGGATAGTCCGCCTTTTAAATTCCCTGTCTATCTTTTTCTAACAGCTTTATGCTGTCTTTATACCAGTCCGCGTATCTTCGCTTGACGTTACCGTATCGGTTAAACGATGCACGGCAATGTCCGCGCACATTCCCTTTAAGGCAGCATCAAACTGCGCAGGGATGGGATTGATAAGTTCCGCATCTTTTTAAAAAGCCACGGAAGCTGGGCAGCGATTATTCCCGTTGCGTCAGACGGCGCAAGATCGATACGTGCCGTATCAAGTTCGCCGTTTTCATCAAGCGGCAAACTATTACGCGGGGTGCGCTGTTCCAGTTCCGCGGCGGTTAAAAAGACTTCATTTAACCGCCTTAACTTCAAGCCACGGATCGTTTTTCAAAATCTCCGCAACCTCTTCCGTAACTTCGTATTCAGCGTCAACCGGTGTGAAGCGTAAGCCTGCACGAAAGTATGAAGGCTTGCCGGTTTTACTCCGGCACCGAATGCGGATTTTTTCGTGCCGGAATCGCCGCTATTGCTGCCGGAATTTTCAGTCCCTGCGTTGTTCTCAGGATTGCCGTCGCCTTGATTTTTTTCGGCGTTTTTCTCCTGAAGCGTTCAGTAGGAGTATCTCCGCCAGTGTTTTTTTCTTGCGCAGTCTTTTTCGCATCTTCCACAGCTTTCGCCGTTGCAAAAAGTTTATCTTGTGCTGTCTGTACAGCTTTTTTTATTCCTTCGAGCTTTTTCTTGAGCTTTTCATCATCAGGATTGCTTTCAAGTTCTTTTTCCGCGTCATTCCGTTTCTGAGCGAGTGCCTCTAAGTTTTCTGCGGCTTTCTTATATTCCGCTTCCAGCTGCTCAAAGAGTCTTTTTCAGTCTTTTCCATCCTTCCTCCTTACATCCAATGGCAGACGATGAGCTTCACGCGGTTATAGTTGATGTTCGATTCGCCGCCGGTTAAATTCTGTTTTAAAAGAATTGCTTCCGCTGCTGCACGGTTTGAGAAATCAACAACTAAATGCGTTGCCCGTAAGCCGAGCGGATCACCGCCATCTCTCTTAAAGGCTTCCATCATGCTATACGCCTTTTGGAAGTTATCCGCCGTCAATGCTTCTTTCGAGCGACAGCCTGTTGCCATAATCCGTAGCCCCAGTTCCCGCGGTAACGGATACCGTACAGGTATTGGTCTTTCATAAAGACCGTTGCATTTTGCGTGTCTTTGATTTCATCAAAGTCAGGCGCAAAACCGCTCCTGCATGATAAACGGCTTTAAGGGTCGGCTTAAATCAGCAGAACCACGGCGCTCCGCTGCCAGAACCGAGTATGTTTGAAGTAGGCGTATTGCTTCCTGTCCCATCCGTCTTTTCATAGACCGGATGATCGGTATCAGAAGTTCTGCCCGTCATAGCACAAAGCGGTAAAGCCGTTTGTCATAAGCGAGGCAATTTCTCGCCAGAAAAAGTCAAACACTTCCGCCCTTGACTTTGCGCAAGTGCGCGGTATTGTCCGAGGCAGTCGTCTTCAATGTCGGTTCTCTTAATGCCGAGCGTTGCTTCATAGAGCTTATTCTCAATTTCATACGAGAACTCTTTCATATCATTGATGACACGATCGCCGATCCATTCCCGCATTTTGGGAAATGCACCGAGCCATGCATACGAGTTTGACCGCGTACTACTTGGAACGATGGTAACCAGCTCCTTATAATCTTCACGGTTGAGCGCCGCGTCAAAAGCTTGCCGGAACTCGGCACGCACCATTGTGCGTAAGCCTTGCAGCGTACTGTCTTTGATCATCATAAATTATTTCCCCTCCTTAATTTTGAGCCATTCCTCTTTCGTATAGCCCATCGCTTTACACATATCCAGCTCCTCCCGCATTCAGTTCCGTGTGTGTTTCGCTTGCAGGCGGCGTACCTGCTGCAGCTGAAACACCGGTACCGGTATAATTGCAGGGGTGCTTTCCATAATCTTTGCAAAGTTTGCAAGTCCTTCTTCCGATGCACACATGGCAAGATGGGCATCCTTACTTGCAGGCGCGATCTTGCGCTCGCTCACCGCTTTTTCAACAGCGATGATGGCTTTCTCTTTCAGCTGTGCAGCGTTGAGTTCTGCAAGCTGTATTTCCGCGCTCACCGCCCGCTCTTCCATTTGCACCAAGTCCGCACGCGGAGCATACGCGGTAAGGTCAACCGGCTTTTGCGCTATTGAGCTGCGTTTTTTTAACGCAGTGATTGCCGTAAAGCACGTCATTTTCCGTTGCGTCTTCACGAAGTCCCAACGCCGCGCAGATTTCTTTATTCATTCCTTTCTCCTTTGCCGGATTATCCGCCGGCGCGGTCTGTGTACTGTTTAATATGGAAGGTTTATATTCGGTGTATTGGTAAGCCCTGCCCGTAAGATGCACTCTATCGCTCCGTTTGCACTCACCGTAAAAACAGGAGAGATGTAGCGGTATTCCTGATTCTCTGAGGCGGCTTTTTCCCCGCGCTGTCCAAGAAACAGCCGCCCAAATGGAGCCGTCTTCTTTTGCAGTAATAGCGCTGAACCAGCCCATTGCCGGAGATTCTTCTCCTTTTCGGAGCGCGTAAATCCGTAGAATGGTTTTCGTCGATGATGTGTTGAGGCAAATACTCGTTTGATTTTTTTGCGCAATCAGCTCCGGATTGTTTTTAATCCAGCGCCGTCCGTCGCGCCCTGCGACATATTCGCCAGCCGGTAACAGCTGTATCGTTTCGGGAATTTTTCCCGCTTTCGGCATTCAGGCATAAAAAGGCTGTCGGTGTTCATACCCGACAGCCTATCCTGTTTTTTCCTTATCATCAGATAATCATCATTAAAATTTACGCTTGCTTTTTACTCTTACTTTTTTCATACGATCGGTCAGAAGTCAAATTCCGCTTGACGCAATGCATCTTGCCCTTCGTGATAGAGCCGGTACATTTGATTAAACGACATACCGTATTTCCTGCAAAATGTCGCGCATTGAGTCAACCGAACCGTTATACTCTTGCGCAATCTCTTGAGCAATCTGTTTTCTAAATGCCGTTTTTTCTACCGGGATATACCACTGCACGCCCCCGTAAAACCGCGCAATAATGTCGTATATCCGCTCCGCATCGGCGTCTCCTACCGCGTCAGCTAACACGCCGTAGATTTCTTGCCCAATGCGGGATTGTGTTCTTTTCTGTTGCGGTATGTATACCAGCTGACCGCCGAACCAACTACTTAACGCTCGAAGCGCTCGCAGTGCCCGCCTCTTTCTACCCCTCGTCCGGCAAGCACCCGCAGCATTTCCTGCATTAAGTTTTTCCACCCATCTCCTCCTTATCGCATCATATTTCATTGCTCTGCACAGCATGACCTTTCAAGCGGTATTCCATCAGGATCATAACCAGCCTGTACCGCAATATCGCGGACGGCTAGAATGACTTTTTGCGCAGTCTTCACATCAAGCCACCGCAGGTAGGGAACGCCGGTAATACGTTTGATAAAACGGTTGAGAGCCGCTTCCGTTTTTTACCCGTGCAGAAAGCTCCCATAAGCCTTTGATGTAATCTATCTGCTCCGCCGTTGCCCGCCCGACTTCTTCCGCCCGTGCTGTCATCTTTTTACCTGAAAGCCCAAACTTTTTAGCGCCTTGAGCACTGCTTCAAGTTCGGTAATGGTAAGCTCCGTACTGCTCGTTTTACCGGTTATCCCTGCAAGCAAGGCTCGGTATGCTTCTTCGTCCAAACCGACCTTCTGCCTACCGACGTGGATAAGTCTAATCAGTTGTCCTTTCTTGGTTTTTATATGTTCCACTACTCATACTGTTCATGCTCCTTAAAGTGCCGTTAAACGAGCTTATGCACCAAAGCCGATACTTTTCTCGACATACGCGCTCCTAAGCCCTATAAGCCCCTTGCGCTGTACAGCGCAAGGCGTTCATCTTACCCTTCGACACTGCGTTCTGCCCGTGCCTTTTGTGCAGCCGACAGCTGATTTTTTATTCATGTAATACTCCATCGCATAGGCGGCAAAATATTCAGGTTTACCGAATTTTTTTCTCCCGTACATACGCAGCAATCTCCTGATAATTTTCAATCTTGACCCGCAATGTTTTTTTACCCTGTCAGTTTGCTCCGTCATATCATTGAGTCCGTTTATGATAAGGGTGGCGAGCTAATGCAGCAGGTTTGTCAAACCCATCTACTTTTTGCCTTTTTCGCTTAAACACGCCAGAAGCTGATCATCTAATGTCAGCGACATCTTTCTTTTTCCACCCATAGTTACTCCACTCCTTACAAAGAATTGACGATATCGGCATCGACAATTTGACCGCCGAGTTCTGCTGCAAGGTTCATCGCCCGCCGCATCCAGTTGTTGACTAAAAGCGGATAGGCAATACTGTAGACAAGCTGCTGACTGCGTGTTTGCCGTCTGAGCTTTTAAGGCAAGCGCTTCGCAGCGCTTCATCGGTGATGATACTCTTGCGCTCCCTTTTTAGCCGCGCAAACTTTTACATCAAGATGAGGCGGCAATATCTTTTGCCACTTCCAAGCGGAGCCAGTTCCAGCACTTCCATACGCCGGATAACTTCGCGCGCTTCCCAGTTTTTGCTTCATCGAGTTTGCCCTTCATTTCTGGCTGCCCAATCAAAAATAATTGCCAATAACTTTTTTAAAAGCCGTCTTCCAATTCCCAAAAGCGTTTTTAAATATTTGAGCGTTTGAATATGCAGGTCGTGTGCTTCTTCAATCATGAGTACATGGCTCCAGCCTGCACGGCTTGAATTGGTCAGTATCCGCTCAATTTGCCGCGCCTTCCCTTCAAGCGTCCGCTTCGGCTTTTTCTTCCGAGCAGTCCAGAATAATGGCATCGCAAATACTGGCAGCGGTAAGGCGGGACTTGTCGATAATGCGCGGGGTAATGACCCGCACCTTTTGCCCTTCCGTTTGCATTCGGTCTATGGCATACCGCCGTAAGGTTGTCTTACCGGAGCCGGACTCTCCAATAAGCGCAAGCATTCCGCCCGCCCGCGCAGTCTGATACAGATACTCCGCAATAAAATCGGGTATCTTCGCTCATGTACACATCCGCCGCTTTTTGTTACGTCTCCCGTAAACGGATCGGATACCACTTTAGATGCTTTTTCTCGCCTGTAGTGTCAGCATCCCTCATCCTCCTTACAAAAATTATCCGAGCTGTGCAAATTGACTGCCGTGCTCGTATTCTGCCGCAAGTTCGTCAATGACTTGCGACGGTACATTGTTTTCATACTCCGCTTTCATCCGCTCAAGGAAGCCGTCCGGCACATAGCCGAGCCGCGCTTTTATCCGCTTTGCCGCTTCCGCGCCGCTGATCAAAAATGTCGTGCATCTGTACGGAATCGACGGTGATTTGCGTTCCCGTTTGCGAGCGGATAAAAAGGCTCTGTGCATCGATATGCGAATGAGCGGTCAAGCCTTTGCCGCCGGTAATTTCAGTAAACGGGCGCTCCTTTGTGCCTTTTGCAAGTGCGGTAAGTTCCTTGCTGGTGGCTTCCCGATCGGTAAAGCCTGCTGCTTTGTAGTTGACCCCGGGTACGGGAGCGCTTATGTCAAACCCGTTTTCGTCATACGCAATCGGTTCAACTTCATACGCAACGAGTTCGCCGTTATACTGAAAGCTCACACGTACTGTCGGCGTTGCAGAAACAAGCACCGGCTGTACATTGACCGTCTGCTCAACGGTAACGCCGCGAAGTCCTTGCAGACTATAGCGAAGCGATTCTTTTTACGTGCGGATGCACAATGCTTACCGAAAGGTCTCCACCTACACGGCGGGTTTGAATACCGGCGGTAAAAATCTGCCGGCAGATAACCGGATCGGGCAGCTCCCGAAGTTGCTCCGGCAAGATACGCTGCCAGAGTTCCGTCCTGCTGCCGATTTTTCTTACCGTGCCGCGTAATGCGCGTATCTTGCCCTTCAATAAGGTTTGCGTTATACGCAGCGCACCACCGCTCCGCAGCTTCATTGAGTGCCGCAAAGCTATGAACCGGCTCCAGCTTTTAAGCGGCTTTCAAACTGTGTTTCAACGATATTGTTGCTGACTTCTACTTGTCCCTTTGCCCGCGGATTTCCCGGAAGGTGCGGCTGTGTTTCTACTTTAAGCGCGGTAAGCGCTGCCGTTACCGCCCGCGCCGTGTTACCCGTACCGCAGTCCCAGATTAAAAGCTCCGGCAATCCGTGAAACACGTAGAGCGGGTTATGCTTTTTGCCCCCACGCATACAGTAAAAAGTCGTACATATTAACTGCCGACTCTCCCATCGCTGCGTAATACCGTACACAGATGGAGCCGGAGGTGTGGTCGGTAAGTACATACCGCCAGCACTTCAATTTACGCTTCCCGCGGGTTCTTATTTTTTTGTACACCCTCATCAGCATCGTAGAGCTTTTTGTTCCCCGTTCGGAGCGAACCAGATAAGACAGACCGACGGGTCAGCTTGGTGTACCTGATTGGGATAAAGCGTCCGCATAGTACGGTGCGGGCGGGGAATTTCCGCCTCTGCAAGGGATAGCCCGTTCTCCACTAAAAAGCTCCCGCAAGCGGCTATCGGCAATCGGGATGGTGATACCGTTTGCCTGTAAAATAGAGCGGGCAAGCGGAACGCCCATAGTCGCCTTGCCGTTTTTGCGTACGCTGTTGCGCAGTACCGAAGCTACCAGCTTGAGTTCTTCTTGCGCGATGCCGGAAGAGCCTGCATCTTTGCGCTCCTTCCTGCCGGACTGCCATCCGGCTTCTTTGAGTACCTTGTAGGCTTTCGCTTGTGAAAACGCAAACATCCGGCATAATTCCGCAATGACCGCCTTGCGCTCCGCCGCGCTTTTTGCCCCTTCCATCTTTTTCACGTACGCTTGATACATACCCTTAATCCTCTATCGGCTCCGCATACTGCATCTCTTCCGCCTCGGCGTTTGTCTCAGCGCGAGCGGGACAGATGTTTTCGATCATCTCATCGAGCGTATCGCTGTAATCAAAAAAATGGAAGATAACAAGCGCTTCCGGCTCAAGGGTGATAAAAACCTTGCAGTTGGGTAATATTGACATCAGGAATTTCCTGCGCCTGTATGATGGTAAGCATGAGGCTATGCAGTGCATGACTCGCTTCTCCGACTTGCAGAAGAAACTTCTTTTTCAGTTCATCGAGCGCGGCTTGCGCAAGCTGTTCCTTTGTCGGCGGCTCGCGGTAGCGGATTTCCATTTCAAGCTCGTTGAGTTTTTTCTCTTTTTGACTGATTGCCGCTTCCTGCGCATCCCGCTCTTCTTTGCGCTTTTTCTTTTTCTTCACGGAGAGCATCACGGGTTCTTTAACTGTCATTCTTGAAATGTCATCGACTGTACCGATCCCTGCAAGTTCACCAGATTCTAATTTTTGAATACTGTCATCATCCAAAACCGTAAGCGCTTTTTATTTTTGAATTTCCCAAATAGCCCCACGTGGGGCTATTTGCAAACTTTACGCGCGGCGACCATCGCATATTTTTGCAGATGTGTGTGCCATGCCCTAATTCCTCAAGCGCGATCAAAAACTGCCCGTGCGGTTCGTGATGTTTTTAATAAAAAGAATCTGTTTGCCAAGTTCTATCAGCGAGTTTGCCGCCTGCGCTTGGTAAAACCGTGCCCGTTCCATCGTGATATGCAGGTTATATGTTTTCCCCCTGGGCAAATACGCCTTATCAACTTCGGCGGTTGAAAGCTCCGCCTCTTTGGCTTTCGCAGCAACCAAATCCATTGCCTGCGCATCTTCGCTGATTGCCTTTTTCGGCTTTCTGCCTCTCCGCTCTTTTTAACGCTTCCGGTTGTTCTTCCGTTAAATTTTTCTACAAAGACCGTTGCATCCATACCCTCATCTCCTCCTTACTGAACCGCTGCTAAGTACTCAGCCTCTTCTTTGGTAAGTACGAGCCGCGCTTTTTGATACGACTTTACAATCTGTCCCGAAATACCACCGAACTCCGCCGAAAGGCGCTCAGACGTTCTTTGTCCCGCGTGTTACCCATCGGTATTGTTCAAACAGCGCTAAGTCGCGGCAGATATTCACTTCACTGGTGCCGAGCTTTTGCGCAAGCTCTTTATTGGTCAGCCGCTTCAATGTGGTTTTCTACCAATAGCCGCACAATCTCAAACACCCGCTCCTGTGCATTCAGCTTTTTCATCTAAGCGCCTCATCTTTGATATGAAGCCCTAACCGGACAAGCCACGCCCAGCCGAACACTTCTCCTAATTCTTTTAACCTGATACCCACGGAAATCAATTTTTGAGTGAAGGTATTAAAAAAGAAGAAAAATGCTAAAAGTGAGAATATGCGGTGGGAAGAATTAGAAGATGCACTTGAAGTGCTTCAAAGCGAACAGGGAGTACGACGGATATTTTTGCAGCATAAAAGATGCGGTTATCATCGTTATTTTGGGAAGCCTCTGCGATCTGAAAAGCGTAAAGAAAATACATGCGTGGGCAACGAGCGATCATGTAAAAGCGTTTCTTGAAAAAGAATTCGGTATAAAAAGAATACCGTGTTACTGGTGGCTGTTAAGTCTTTTTGGCAATGGTAAGCCCTGAATCACTTAATCAGTGTATGAAAAAAACTGGGTAAGCTCATTGGTGCCGCATCTTGCGGAAAAAGCTTGAAGCGGAAGAAGAAGAGCAAAAATAAGAAGAAGAGCTTGACGATTGCAATAGACGGGAAAGAAATCCGCTCGACAAGGAAAATGAAGAAGTATGACAGTCCATTACATATTGTCAGTGCTCAGATAGGCGAACTAGGACTCACTCTTGCGCAGGAAACAGTGCAATCAAAGAGTAACGAGATACCGGCGGTACAAGAGCTGATAAAGACACTTGAGATAGAAGGATGCATGGTAGTTGCCGATGCTTTTAAACTGTCAAATACAGACTGCACAGGCAATTATCGATGCAAAAGCCGACTATCTGTTGAGTGCGAAAGGTAATCAGAAAGAACTAATGAATGACATAGAACAGTATGTCCAAGATGAAAAGCTGCGTTCAATGATGGATAGCGTTACCCAAACGGAAAAAAAGGACACGGACGGGTAGAAACGAGAAGCGCGTATACTACTGATGATGTTGAATGGCAACCGGGAGGCAGGGCATGGTAGGCTGTTAAATGCATTGGAGCAGTGCATACACGATTTGAGACAGACAAAGGGGTAACGGAGCAATGGCACTATTATATTTCAAGTAAAGTGTTGAGTGCCGAGGAGCTTTTTGCATCATGCGAGAACTGAATGGTCGGTAGAATCGATGCACTGGTTGCTTGATGTTCATTTTGACGAGGATAAATGCAGGATTCAGAGTAAGAATATACAGCAGAATCTGAACATGCTCCATAAAGTAGCGCTTAATATCGTGCGCATATACAAGCGGGAAACTCAATCAAAACAGGCTTTGAACGGCATTATGTTCCGCGCGCTTATGAATCCTCACGGCTTATTACCGCTTTTTAGACAAAAATTGATTTCCGTGCCTGATACCGAACCGGTATTGCCATCCGCTCATCATTTCCTCCTTCCTTTACAAGGCAGCAATATCAAGCGGTATTTGCTTATAGCTGCCGTCTTTCTGCCGCTCGTAAAAGCGCATATAGGTTTTGCTGGAAACCACCTGCACGCTGTCCGTAATTGCCTGCATCGCTTTCAGCCATTTCGGATCGCTGATATCAAGTCTGCGTAATCCGAGGACACGCGCCGTGCTGATATTCCCCTGCTTGTCTACCGCAAAGGCGTTATCAATAAGCGCCCTCAATTCAGGGCGCGCGCCGGTTGCCCATTCCTTAATGCATTCGTCTATCAACTGCTTGGCAATCTGCAGCTTTTCGTTAAATTGCAGATTGTCATTCACGGCGATTTTTCAGCGTGTACTGTCCGTTATAGGTGGTGAGGGTAATATTCCCTTTTTTTACCGCCCCAGCTGATTCCGTGCTGTTCACTCGAAAGGCTCAAGAACTCTTGAATGTCGCTCCAGATACCCTGCTTAAAAGACACAAGCGCATCCCGCATCGCAAAGGTCTTTGTCATAATTGCTTTGACGGTTTGATCGCGTAAGATGTCGATGTCCTTTACCATCGAGACCGGCACCTCGCGTCCTTGCGAGTCGGTCATAAATTGTTTATCCATTCTTTTCTCCTGTTTTTTTCTTTGCAGTTTTTCGCAAATATACCCATTCGGCAGTACCTCAAAGCCGAAAAAAAGTGCGCCATATTTTCCAAGTCTTTCGGTGTAAGTACGGCTCCTTTTTTTCAGATCGCCTTCCAACTTAAAATTGCATTGTGAGCATTTAATTGTTATTTTTCATTTTTCTTTTCCCCCTTTTTATTTGCCGCAGATACGTTCAAAAGAATGCGATGACCAGGTCGCACTCCTCGACGGCTTGTTTTTTTGCCGAGTGCGGAAGCACCGCTCCGCCAGCATCGTAAAATTTTGTATACCTCTCCTTTCTCCTTATACAGGTCGTTAAGAGACGGCTCCTTTAAGCTGATATACACCGGCTTTTCAGCTCCCTGCTCCCATTCGTTGATGGTTTGTTCCAGTCCGCTTAACGCCTTATCAAGCGGGCGTATTCCCGTACTTCCGCTCATACGCAGCCCCCTGCTTCTTGCGGTGGTCTTTCACGCGCCGCTTCAAGCCGGAGTAAAGGTCATCGACCATCGCTTCTTCATCTGCGAGGAGCAGCTGCCATTCTTTGCCGTGTTTTTTTAGCGGTCTTTTGCCGACGCCGCATGGTCTGCACCGCGTATTCAAGTCTAAAAAAAAGACGCATCAATTCATCGTTCATCTTGTTGCCTCCCGTCCTACTATCCGGCATTGTGCCGATTACACGATATTCTCCTTTGTCGCCCGTTTTTGCAGCGTCAAGCACTGCTTGCCAGTTTGCAAAGGTAGGGAGTTTATCGGCGGTCTTTTGCTGGATGCGGGCGGAAGTACGCCGCCCGTGGATAACCGCGGCGACCGAACTATCCCGGACGTCCAATTCTTCTGCAATGTCGGTATAAGAAACGTTGATAAGGGAGAGCTGGTACTTAATCCAGCCGCCGTACATGTGCCCAATGGTGCGGTTTTTGGGCTTGTGGATTTTTCTTTTTTTGTTCTATCATAAAGTCATCCTTTGCCTGTCTTTACAGGCGTGTGTTGTTGAGAAAAAGCGAAAAGAGGTCTGTGTTTTTCGCTTTTTCTTTTTTTACCGGCTTGAGATTGCTTTTAGTTCTAGCCGATATTTTTTATAATATTCTCATATTCCAAATATGTCAGAGAAATATTCTGAAAATGGGAATAAAAGTGGTGTTTTTAGGAGAAAGTATTTGGATTTTGGGAATAAAATAGCTTTGATTATAGAAACGTTAAGCACTAATCAAGCGGCTTTTTGCGAAACTTTTTAGGAATTTCAACAGGTGTTGTTTCAGAATTTGTAAACGGAGTACGAGAACCCTCTAAAGGTTTTTTTGTTTGGATTATCAGAACTAGGTATTAGTCTTGATTGGTTTATAACCGGTGAAGGTCGCATGTTCCGTGTTCCGCATACAGTAGGGATCGGCTGAAAGAAGCTCGGTTGGAATGTAATTTAGATATAGAAACTGTGTCAAATTTATTAGAGATATCGTTCACAGAATACCAAAGTTATGAGAAAAAAATGAGATAGAGCCATCAGCAGCAATTCTCGAAAAACTAGAAAAAAATTTTTTTAACATTAACAGCGTCTATATCCGAAACGGACACGGTAATATGTTTACTAATATACCAGGCGGCGCTCTTATTAATGGGAAATTAGTATTAAATCCTGAGACGCCTCCTGAATATAAGCGACAATATAAAATCCCTCATATTACGAGGACAGAAAATTCATCTTATGCTGAAATCGCAGATGTAGATAAATCTTTGATGGATGAAATTTATGATTTGAAAAAGCGGATTGAACAATTAGAACAGTCCAAATAGGTAGCAGTTTGCTAAACCATAGTGAGCAACAACAGCAACAATAAAAAAATATAAAATCAGGAGTTATCACTTATGCATGATATTAAAAAAAGTTTGTATTTGTTTGGTGTATCTTCTTTTTTTGCTTCTTTGCGAGTGCAGAGAATTTTTGATGCAAAAGAAGCAAAGGGATAATGTTATTACTTTTTCAAGACGTTGTAACACTGTTTTTGTAATCTCGGAAATACATCTCTAACAACTTTTTCAAGATGAGTGGTTGGAAAATGGAATAGAAATGCTTGACTCTGTACTAGAAGGTTTGACATATAGTGATTTTTCAGAAAAGTATAGATTTAATTAAAAAAATAACATGGAAGCCATTGAAAACTCTGGAGAACTTTCATTGATTGAACTAAAAGATTTTTAAACAAATTATGTCTGATATAAACGTATTGCATGTATGGAGTATCAAAAATTGTAAATTACCTGAAAATAAAAACTTACTTATAGTGTTCCTGAAATTGCTATATTAGAGAGTAATGCTCAAATACATAAATCTAACATACAAACTTACGAACAGAATTTATCTGCAATGCAACCACCTGAAGAAATACAAAAAAATTCTTGCAGAAGAAACTCAAATGCTAAAGGACTTACGTGAAAAACAACAAGAGGAACGCAGAACTGGAGAATCATGTTATTCAACTGGGTGCAGCGTATGCAAATGCTTTATCCAATCAGAAAAGATGGAAAAGAAGGCATCAAAAGATGAACAAAAAAAGCCCTTGATAGTATTCCTATATTAATTGAAAAAAATATAAAGAAGAAGCGCGCTTACAAGCTGAAAAAAACAATATAAAAAGAAATAGTCAGTAAAATAAACAATATTCAAACATGGATTGATTTTTTTAATGAAAAAAATGAAACCCTTACTGAATTTTTTTACAGTTAATAGACACAAAAAGGTACAATGAGGGAAAAAAATTAAACTATATTGTTCCTTCTGAAAGATTTAAAAATATGAAATTAAATTGAATACATTTATTAGAGATTGGAAATTAGAATGACTAAACGAAAAGCGCTTATTTTTGCATTGCTGTTCGCTGCTGCTGCCGGTATCTGCGCAACTGATACCGGTAAGAAGTGTATATAACCGATACGGGGAAAAAGTATCACTGCAAGGACTGTAGAACGTTAAAAAAAGTCCAAGCATCTTACAGAGCTTACGGTTAAAGACGCACAGGCGAAAGGGTATACGGCTTGTAAGGTGTGTAAGCCGCCTGAAAAGTAGAGGAGAGGAAATATGATTGATAAAAGATGCTCTGCTGGCTAAAAGAGAACGAGCCTTTGAAACGGTCGCAGTAAAAAGTGATTGATATTACGATTGGAAAAACAGTTGTATACTTACTTCAGCAGCAGCAAGAGGTAAATCTTGCTGCGATCATTAAGTTGTTAGAGACTGCCGTTACAGATAATCGACCGAGCCATTACACCATAACAGCACATGAAGCAAAGGCTGCGTTAGAGTTTATACAAAAAAACATTCAGTGTAAGGGCACGCTTTTTTTATTATATCCGATGCTTGCCGTTTTTGCTTCTTGTACGCAGCCTGCGGTACTGCGAGCAAATATTAAAAAGCAACAAGGCATCATCTTCGGAAAGTTTTTCCGCATTGGCTGTAATAAAATCTTTCAGCGTTTGCGTGTATGGTTTGCCCATTTCTTTTTTTGATATACGGCGAGGGTTACTGCCGCGTCTTTACCTTCTAAATCAAACATATAAAAAAAGAGTAAGTACTGAATTTAAGGATTGTTGTTTCCGTTATTCTGTGCAAGAAAACGCCTTAACCGAATCTTGTTCGTCTTTTCGTGATCGGACGGCTTGCGTTAATCTGTATGCCGAGCCGGTCATCCCTATCGATAAAAATACCGGTCTTGACCGATCATGTGCACATCGTATCCAGCTGATTCCAATAATGAAATGAGCTTATCATAGTCGATTTTCTTCATATCAATTCTCCTAAATTATATGCAAACATAAAAAAAGCGAGACAGCTCGTAAGCTGCCCCGCTTAACACTAAACCTCTGCTGCAGCGGTATGCGCTTTTACAAAAAGCTGCAAAATGTCTTATCAGTACCACAACGCAATGACAGCGCCGGCGATGATACACAAAGGCAAGACGATTGCTAAAGTTTTTTTGCAAGAGCAGCGGACGGGATAAACGCGATGATGAGCAAGACAAATGCGCACAGTGCGATAAGCACGAGTGCAAAAATGCTGATCAATGCTTTTCCGAAACCTTTCATGATTCCTCCTTTAGATGATAAAGATGCCGGATATGGGTCCTCCGGCGGGGACGTTTTCCTTTGTGAGGAGTTTTCCAATATGAGCGGGTACTGTCATACCGGACGAGGATGACTATACTGTAGCAAAAAGAGCGGTGAGGTGTTTTAACAGTGATTAAAAATGCCTTGAGTTTTTAGAGGCGATTGCGTTATGCTTCTTGTATGATGAGCAAAGGAAGACCCCTGTATAGGAGCGAGGGAAGCGTAAGGCGAGGGCAGTCGGTTCGAATCCAGCGCCTTTGCTCATCGTATTTTTCTTCATTTCGATGATACGCTGATATTCAGTACGGTATCTATCCAGTTCGGTTGAAAAGATCAAGTTCATACATCGTATCGATTTTCGGCAACATTAAAAGAAACGCCTTTATGTCCCTTATTTCTCATACTCACATCGACGGCGATTTTCATATATTTACTTTCAGTTTTTCTTTTAAGAAAATAAGCTTTTCACCGTCATAATAAATCGATGCATCAATAAGATAATCCATGATATTATACCAATCAAAAACATCAGGGAGCATTGCCGGTTTCTGCGTGGCGCTTAGAGTATTTAGCGCTCTGCACTAATCCGGCTTCCAAGAAGATAAGATTTTGATTACCGATATGGATATTCTCTTTTGCGAGCGCCGCTTGTATTTTTTGATCCAAGAAGCCGACCGGTGTTATATACTTTTTATCAAGGGTACGTGATACGGCATTATCAATAAAATCAATATGTGCAGCCTTTGCCGCACTGTTTGTCATCAGTGTTTGTACAACGGCATTAAACTGTTCCGGTATTTTTATCAGATGCTTTTATACACTCCGCTAAAACGGCAGTATTTCTACTTATCTTCCCTTGGTTCCAGTTAAAGCCCGGCGTAATACCTTTGGGAATACGTTCAACAGTTCCTTTACGCTCATTAAAATATGTACGGTATTCTTCCGGAGGCGCTTCGGTTTTTACCCTGAGGATTCCGCCTCCTGAGCCGTCGGCTTTTCGGCGGTATTTTTTTATACCGTCCCGCTCATAGCGCTCCTTTCTCGGCTCCGAGATTGCCCGTGTGTAACACTTACAACCGTACCCGTTTGGCGGTAAATGATTATCCCAGAACGGATCATCTTTCGGTAAAATAAGACCGTCCCATGCAAGATGTTGTTCACGGTGCTTTTGGGCATTACCGACACGGTACATAAGATAAGGATGCAAATCGCTTGCCATCGTGCGATCATATTGAGCGCTTCTGAAAAGCGCTGCGTAAATTGACGTTATAGATGGTTTTAAGCCGCCGGTCGCTTCCGAGCTGTGCATCAATTTCTGCTCCGGTAAGCGGATCGGTCATCTTCTTTTTGCCCCACCACCCGCTTCTGTTGCAGTGTCGGCTTTAAATTCTTTTTCAAAAGTGTTCAAAGCTGTGCCCTTCTTCAAGCGCTTTTTTTCAACCGCCTTTTTTTAATATCGCTTAATACATCAAGCTGCATAGCTTCTGCAACGGTAAAAAGCGGTAGCGTGTTCTTCGTTCGAGACATCCTTATACGAAAAACCGACTTTTAAATTTTTATCTTTGATGTAGTTGAGCGCATCTTCAGGGGATAAGAGAATCAGGCATTGACCGCCTCCCCATGCTCACCAAAAAGATTTTTGCCGTTTTTCTTTTTAGCGCTTTTTTTCAATCCGATGTTTGGCAATAGCAAAATAATTATCGTCCAGCTCTATACCGATAAACCGACGATCGGTATTGATGCAAAGCAACGCCGGTTGTGCCGGAACCCATACAATTATCCAGAATGATATGCTGTTCTTCCGTATATGTTTTTTTATTAAATATTCCAGTAAAAGCCACTGGTTTTTGAGTTGGATGATTTACTTTTTCATGGGAATTACTTACGACTCCAGGAAAGGTGATAATATTGCTCGGATATTTATAATCTGCATCGAAACTAGACCAATCACGTGGTGCGTACTGTGTTGCAAAACATACTTCACGAGAATTGTTTCCATTTGTTCGCCATTGTTTGCTTTTACCTCGTTGGGCTGACGCACACGGTCTGATATTCTCGGTTGCATTTGCGGAGTATATATTTTTTTCCCGTATGAGAAAAACAACAATATCCTCGCTGTACTTAAGATGCATTCGCTTTGCATTTCCCATATTACTCGGCTTATGTTTTTTGCCACGTTAATTTCTCGCGAAACATTTTTTTATTACTACAGATCAAATCACTCGTAAAAGGTTCGTTTCGAAAAGGATAATAACTCCGCTTTGTTTCAAAAATACGTTTATATTCTTTCCATAATAAATCAAAAGGAATCTGTATATCCCACGCACATTTTGTAGTGCCATACGGCGGATCAGTAATAATCGAATCGATACTGCCGTCAGGGATTTTGGGCGAAGGTCTATACAATCTCCCCGTAATAGGTTGATATTTTCAGTGAGTTCCATACTATTCATCTTCCTTGTCAAAATTGGCATCGCCTCGGCACGGGATTTTAAAAATGCGATTGCCATTGTGCGGGCTATTTTTCAGGGCTCCAGCCGGTTGCCAGCTTTTCAAGTTCCGCTTCAAAGCTCGTAAAATCGGTCGCTTTATCCGCTGCTTGTTCCAGTACTGCTGCAATATCGTCGGTAATAGCGATAAAGTCTTGCTCGTTTTCTTCCGGCAGTTCATCATCATCGCTTGCGTAGGAAGAAACGCCGCTTGCATTGAGTGCAATGGAGCCGGAGAGCGCCCCGTGCGTATTCAGTTCCGTTTGATACGGATTCAGCGCAGTGAGTATCTCATCGTCTTTTTTTCCGGAGCGGAAAGCCCTAACAGTGCGTGTATTTCCTGCGCCTTTACTTTTAACCCCCAGCGGTACGAGCTTCGTAACGGAATCGACAATGAGCTGTACGTTTTTCGGTTCGACGTATTTGATACGGAGTTTCGGATAGCGTTCCTGTTCGCCGAAATTAAAATTGACATACGGGATAACAAGGTCGCGGTTTTAAGGTTTGCTCAAGCTGGCGCACATCCGCTTTTTAAGATATCCTGTCTAACAGTCTGCTGGTCTTGGCTGTCTCCGAGCTTGCCCGAGTGCGCTTCGGCGCTTGCCGTCTGTCCGAGTACCAGCTTTGAAAGCTGCTTATCAACCCACTCGGCAATGTCTTGATAAACGGTTGCATTGCTCGCCGTTGTTTTTACTTTCGATAATATCGATGAGCATTGAATCGGGGATCACCGCTCCGACATCTGCGCCGATTGCGGCAACGGCACGCTTTAAGGTTGCAATATCTTCTTTTTGTTGCCTTGCGTCCGTATTTTACCGATTCTCACCGGATAGCCGAATCGATCGGCGAATGCTGCCCAACTACTTACCCGTCATACGTTTTTAATCAGCCAATAAAAGAGCGCGGTAAAACTCAAACCGGAGGTAATCTGCTTGCCGCTTAGAAGATTCGGCTCATGCACGATAAACTTGTACATCTCAAGCGGGTGCAGCTCCATACCGTAAGGATCACGAAGTGATAATATGCCCTGTTTCTTTATCGTACGCGAACCAGCGCGGATCACGGAAGTAAAAAGGTCTGCGGTTTCCACCGCGAGGCGGAAGTCTCCCAGATAATTTCATTGACGCTAAAAGCCTTTGCCCTAAAGCGTCAAGCGTGTTTTGATTAAATCCGCTACAATCGGCGTGCTGTGCAATATCTTCACTGACGGAATCGGCGATTGCAAGGTTTTCTTTATCATCGCTTCCCGCTTGCACATACAGTTCCAGTCCTTCCAACAGCGTGTTTTGCGGGTTGAAAAGCACTGAACGGTAATGCGCATCGCGCTCTTCCATCTCCGGCAATCTCCAAATACTCCGCCGGAACGTCTCCGCGGCGCACCGTATCTAAAAGAGATGCCAGCTTCTCCGGGGTAAGCCCTGCAACTAAACCGCCCGACCATAAGTCGCGGTTAGAGTTTGCAACCGGCGTCGCCCGCTGTTCAGTTAAAGCCGTGCGTGTTTTTGCGTTCTGTAGTGCTTTCCGGCTTTGCCGGTTAATCGTCCCAGCCATCCCATGGATCAACTCCTTTCATTCCGAATCTCGTTTTTGTTTTGACCGGCTCATACGCGTAGGGCTGATACTCTGCTTCATAGCTTTGCAGTTCTGCATAGTGAGCCATCACTTTTGCGATACACGCATCGCCGTGCCGTCTTACCCTGCTGGATCCGGTGCGATCTGTAACAAGCGGGACTCCCTGCACAACTTTTACCACCGTAAAATCATCACGGATAAAAGATCATTAGGCACGCTTGCCGTTTTTCTTCAAACACGCTTTTTTAATTTGGGAAAATACTCGGCGTACCATTTGCGTGAAAGCATCACTTGATACACATACCCAGCCATTTCCTGCGCGGCAAGTTCGGCGATCATTTGTCCGTTTCCCCGTGAGTCAAAGGCGGCGCCTTCAAATTACTCACGGTATTTCCGACAAGCTGTATCAGCTGCCATTGTTGGGCAAATGGAATATTGCGCAGTTCAATGACGCAGAGCGTTTGAGAAACGCCCTCTTTGAGTATTTCATCAAGCCAGATAACGGTTAAGTCTCCGGAGCGGGCAAAGTCTTCGCCGATAACAACTGGATTGCGCGTTTCTTGTAAAACCGGCTTTATCTCTTTAAACCATTTTTGAATGGTACGCTCCCGCTTCACTCGCTTTCAAATGTAAAGGTATCGCTTTCGGTAAACCGAAATACCGGCGCATCTTTTTGATGCTATCAATGAGGGAACGAGGGAAATACTGCGTCCCGTTTGCACGCAGCACACAATATAATTCTTCATCCGCGCCATCGCCGTAATCTTTAATGAGCGAAGCAAGCCACGCCGCTTCTTTTTCCGCACTCCATACCTCTCTTTGACTTCACAAATGCGCTTGTATAAGCCGTCGCTCAAGGCATCATCAATCGTGGTTCGGTGCAGGAGTACTCTTTTTGCCATCGTGAATCTCTTTGACTAAATCATTAAACGGATTATCTTCCCGTCATGAGTGCTTAAAATAGCAACCGAGCCGCCCCACATCAAAAGCGCTAACGCTGCTTTTAACAGTTCCGATAAATCATCGCAGAATGCCGCCTCATCAATAACGAGCATGTCCCTGCTTTGAGCGAAGCGAGCGCGGTACAGACGGCAGTCCCCAAATCTCAAACCCTGAATCAAAGCGGATTTTACAAACGGTAATGTCTTTATCTTCATCTTTGATCACCGTCTCTTCCATATCGGAACAGACGATGTTCAATAACTTTGCCCAAAATGCGGCATCATTGACAAACTGCTGCGTCATCTCTTTTGCATACGAAAGATAGTAGCAGTTCATCCCGCCATCAGTGCGTGAAAGCGCTGACAGTAATACCGCATAGAGCGCTTCTACATACGAAGCCCCGATACGGCGGCTTTTTTCCCCAGACCTTTACCTTTGCCGTGTCTTGGAGCCAGCGGCTTTTGGTAGTCAAGCAAGATGTTTTTGCTTAATGCTTCCGAGATGGTCATGCTTTGTATCCTAAACACTTCGGCAAGAATGGTTTCCATTGCCTCTTTACTCACGCCTTTTTCTTTCCAACCGCTTCAACCTTTGCTGCCGTCTCTTTGAGGATGAGCTCTTTGATGGCATCTTCCCGCTCGGCATTGAGTTTTTCAGCGTGTTCCAATTCCTTTAATCCGCGGGAGACTTTAAAAATCACTTCGGTCATGAGCTTCGGATCGACATCGCTTGCTTTCCTTTAATTCTTCCAGTTCACGAGATAAGGTCAAAAGCGACAAGCCGTATCTGCTCATTTACTACTTTACCCAGTTTGTTCGCGTGTCGCTGCCGTACTTTTCCGAAATAGGCTTCCGCAACCTCGCGGGCTTGCCGGTTTTTCGGCAAATTTTTCATTCTAAGTGCATAGCGGTTAAGTGAGCTTTTTGAGATCAGCGGCTCTCCTGCTTCCGCATTGATGGCGTCTACTATTTCAAGCTGTGTTACATCCGGCCGGTTCAGTAGCTCGATCAGGCGCTTGCGTAACGGTTCAGGCAGCTTATCAACGGCGCTTTTCTGTCCCATCTCTTTACCCTCTCGTAAAGTGCTTAATCCATAAAAGGCGGCTCAATGCCCTCTACTCGGCAATAGCCAAAGTGCGACATCCAGCCCTGCGCGGGTAAGGTGTGCTAATACAAGACCTTTATCGGAAAAGCCGCTCTGCCGCTGACAAAGCCGCGCACTTCAAGCCAGTTGATAAGCGTATTCACATCAGCAAGGCTGACCGTATGTCCGTATGTTTTTAAAGCCGCTGGAGCATTTCGTTTGAAAGCGTCCTGCTTGCGTCTTTTTCAAGTCCCTGCAAGATGATACTGCGTTGGTTCGGTAAAAATATATGTTCCATCTTCCTTAAATCTCCTTTCTGAGCATCGTTTGTGTCGGCTATCTCCTCGGTGTGTTATTGATGAACCAGCCTTGAATCTGCTTTTAAAAATATTATTCATGCCTTTCATCTCTCTTCGATATTACTTAACCGCTGACGCAAGACCATCGCTTACGGTCTTTTGAAGCTCCGCTACAACGTCCTCAAGTTTTTTTCGATGCGATCTTCCTGCTTTTTTAATCTTTGCATCAGCAGAGTTTTGCACACCGGCTATTTTTGCTTCAACCTTCTTTTTTTATGATTTTGCCCAAAGCCCGCCGAAAAAAATCCGGTTGTGGCTATGAAGCTGCCGATACAAGCAAGGATAAATTTGACTATTTCCATTTGTGCACCATCCAAGGCTATCTTAATTGCAGCGCAATTCCGATGCCGACTCCTCCCTGCCAATCCGATACTTGCCCCGCCCTAAACTCCATAGCCACTTTTTTGCCGTTCCGCTTTCAAAAAGTGTTTCAAAGCCTTCCGCTTGTGTTTTTCCAATATGCAACATCGGGTTTATATTCAGGACTCCTTGTTTATAACCAGCGTTATACGCTTCCGTGATACTCTTTTCCGCTTCTTCAACGACAATATCAAGGAGTTCCTGAACTTCCAGCCCCGTGTAGTTTCTCGTTAAGTCGATGCTGAACTTCGAGCCGGAAGCGGTCGGTGATGGATTGCTTTTTCTCGGCGTAAAAGTGTCAGCACAAGCGGAAGCAGCAGCAAGATCGCTCGCAGGCGTTTGTTCAATTTCTTGTCTCGTGTGTTCTTTTTGCAGCATGAGATTTCTCCTCTGTGTTTGCTCATCTTCTTTACTACGGCGGTTCAACAGGATAAACCCGATAACGGCAGCCGCCGAAGCGATGGCTGCCCAAAGAATAATGCCTGTCTGTTTAATCTTAGCGAACATCGTCGGTTTTTCCTTTTGAAGATATTGTTTATCCAGATCGACGCGTCAACCGGCAAAAATACCCCCTTGCAAAAGCCTCCGGCGAGCAGCGCATCAGTCATTGCAATATGCGTAATGCCGCACGCATTCAAGATAAATGATACGATAACCAGTAAAATACCAACTCCCGCCATAATGTTGGACACGGTTTTCATGCTGATTTCCTTTTTCGCTTCTGCTTGTTGTTCCACAATGGTACCTCCGTTATGAGTTTTTATTTTTAAGCGGCGATACCTCCAGCCGCTTCATAAGGTCTTCAAAAGTAAGCGATATACTTAAAAAGCTACTTTGTTCGCTGCGTTAGATTACGCTTCCTTGCACGGATAACGTGCCTACAATTTCGTCTCCGGCTTGTACGTCGTGTGCTTTTTAGTGTTTGATTGAAATCTTCCAAGTCTTTGGATGAGAGAATGAAGCAGCCCGCGCTCCATGCGTAGGTTGTGTCTGCTCCTTTTGAAAATGAGAACCGATCATGCTATGAGCCAGCGCCCGGTCTGATAGCCGCCTTTCGTAGTCTGCATCGCGTTATGATCTATTATTTGACCGTCAATATCGACAGTCTGCGTAATAGCGTGGATTTGTCCGTGAAATTTCCGCGGAGGCACGAAGCATCGCACGGTAAAATCTCCGGCAGCAATGCTGTCTCCGTAGGAAACAGTATCTCCGGGCAGCATATCACCGAAGCAATAATTTGCAACGCTCTGACATTTGCATTTGAAAAGCTCCGTATCATCATTCAGCAAAAATGAAATCGTCAAGGCTATTATTTTTTTCCAGTTATTTGAAAAGCTATCAGGTTTATCCGGTTGGGCTTTGAAATCATAGGATTCTACATACCGGATTATGTGAAGATGCAACATAGTAAGGCTCCTTATCTTGTCAGTCATGTAAGAGCCTAGTATTTTTTTATATTGAATATCAGATAATGATTATTAAAAAGAAGCAGTTTTTACAATAATTTACAAGAAAATACCGGTCATTTAATTACACCCTATGAAATCTCTCTTTCATATTTTTCCCATTAAATCCCGGCTTTTTCCCGCTAAATCCCGTCTATTCTCCGGCATTAGGGCATTCTATTTGATGGCTTAATCAGCATTGATAATACTGATAAGCGTTTTATCCGCAACGGCAAGTTCGTCAAGCCATTGGTCGGAAGCAAACAAGCCCGCGTTAAACTTTTGCATTCGCATTTTTCAAAAAGCCGCTGCACATTTTTTTATAAAGAGCCGTTTTTTGCTCCGCGATTTTTAAGCTGATTCCCTTCTTCAATTTCTTTATCTTCACAAATCCGTAAGAAGAGCAACCGGTCGATAATTTTCTGCACAGCGCCTGTCAAATTGAATGCATCGATTCCGTCATTATGCAGTGCAATATCTTCGGCAAGCACCGTACGCCATTTTTTTCGATCATATTTAAAAATATCATCATCGACGGTTGCCGTTTCCCCGCTTATCCTTCGTCCCTTCGTAATAGGTATCGAACTTACCAAGATCGACGGCATCCCAGCTGATTTTTATCATACAGCGATTCAAAATTTTCAGAGAGCTGATCGTACGTCAGATACTCAATGCGGGCAGTAGCGGCGGTGTCTTTTCGGACGGCTTAATCCGCGTATCGTAAATCGCCAATTCTTGAAAGTCCGTCAGCACCGCAATCGGCATCTTTGACGTATACGCATACCGCCGCACCTGCAGCGCCGGTTCGGGATTTGTTTTAAAGGTCAACACTCGGCTGCTTTGCTTCCACATACATCTTCCGCTCGCCGCCATAACAGAGCGTATAATCGGGATGCTTCACCTGCCCGTTCATCACTACGCGGTCTTCGGTAATGACCTCCTGCCGGTCATGCCGCGCTCCTTTCTCGTTTTTGACATCCCATTTCAGACATTCAAGCAGCGGATCGATAAACTTATTGCGCACTTCGCTTTCCACAAAATTCTTGGAAAGATAAAATGCCTTATTCTCCTTAAATTGATTTACCAGCTGTGCTACACGTTCCTTGCGTTCCGCCATTGTCATGTCTTTTGCCTTAATAGACATCGTATCCTCCTACTATTTCGGTATACCGCATATTATAGTCTCTTACATCGATGTAATCGAACGCCCGTTCATCCGCGCCCACCGCAGCACATTGTTAAGCCGCGCTTGGTAGCCTTTTCCATCTTTTTCAGCCAATCTAACGTATCGTTATCGATTTTTGTATGTACATCAGTCTTAGGTATTTTCAATGACTGAAAATAGTAAAAGCCACCGTTACTGTCAGGCGTGCTTTTAGGAATATCCTCATAATTTATTTCGCTATCGGGCATTTTATCCAATTCGTCTAATACTGCCTGATCTTCCACTGTCAGCGGGGGAAAATCAATAACCTTGTATTCTCGGTGCGTTTTCTTCATAACATCGTCCTTCCCATTTTTGTCGGCTTTTGCAGGCAGATATTATCTTTGTACATAAATCAAGAAAGAACTACAAGGCTTTCAGAGTTCACAGTAAAATTATACCGTAGAATTTTTAATAATAGTATTATGTTCTGTGTTCTTATGACTCCGTACTATCATTAGTCGTATTAGGCAAAAATTGATTCCTGTGCTTAAGTATTGGCTAAATAACAAATTCCGCATACTGCTGAATGATGTGCTGCATAATTTTTCTCACAACGCCCTCAAAATGCAACCCTTGCTCAAAAGATAAAAGTTTCTATAATAGTAAACTATCATTTTCTTAAACAATGGTTAGGAGAAAAATATGGAAACTCGAAGCCGTTATGCCCCCGTCTCCGACAGGATTACAGCACATTGGCGGAGTACGCACTGCATTATTTAATTATCTGTTTTTCCCGCGCTACCGGCGGAAAAATTTATTTTGCGTATAGAAGACACCGATCAAACGCGCTATGCCGCTGAATACGAAACAAACCTTTTATGATACCCTTGACTGGCTTGGAATTGACTGGGATGGAAGAGGTCCCCGCGGTGGTCCGTATGCTCCGTATATACAGTCCCAACGTTCCGAACTATACCGCGAATATGCGGATAAGCTAGTCAAAAAGCAGTATGCGTATTATTGCTTCTGTGATGAAGAACGGCTCGAACGCATTAGAAAAATCCAAACCATGAATAAAAATGCCTCCGGGATATGACCGCCACTGTCGTAATTTAACGCAGGAAGAAATCGATGCGAATCTGGCAGCTGGTAAGCCTTATGTTATCCGCCTCAAGGGTGCCGCTTGAGGGAACGACCGTCTTCCATGACGTTCTTCTCGAGTACAATCGAGTGGAAAAATGAAGATGTTAACTCGATCCTATCTTACTCAAAAGCGACGGCTTCCCCACCTATCACTTAGCGAACGTTGTCGATGATCATTTAATGAAGATTACGCACGTTATGCGGGCGCAGGAATGGATTCCTTCCACGCCCATGCATGTCATTATGTATAAGGCATTCGGATGGGATCATCCTGATTTTTGTCATTTGCCGATGGTGATGGGGAATGACGGGCACAAACTTTCCAAGCGGCACGGCGCGACCAGCTGTAATGAATTCCGCAATAACGGCTATTTAAAGGAAGCAATAATCAACTACGTTGCGATGCTCGGCTGTTCTTATGAAGAAGGACGCGATATGTTTTCGCTCCAAGAACTGGGTGAACGGTTTAATCCTGAGCATATCAATAAGGCGCCGGCAATTTTTGACTATAAAAAGCTTGAATGGTTTAATGGGCAGTATATGCGCCTTAAAACCGATGAAGAGCTTTTCGAGCTGACTATACTCTTTATCGCAAACTCCGGTATCTTCGGAGAGCAAGATCAAGCAGCACGGGATGCAGCCGGCTTACGCTTTTGCCGACCAGACCTTACTGAAACCTACCGATGAGCAGCGAGCAACATTGATGAAAGTGATGCCGCTTGTTAAAGAACGGCTGCACTTTTTAACGGAAGCGCCGCAGATGGTGCGATTCCTCTTTGAAGAACCAGCTGTTCCTCCTGCGGAAGAGATTATCCCCAAGAAGCTGGACGCAGAAAAAAACACGGGCGGTACTCGAAAAGCAAAGACCGTGCTACCTTCTATTGCAAACTTGGATGAACACGCTGCAAGCGAGGTATTCCGTGCTGAAGCGGACGCAATGGGCGTTAAATTGGGCGACTTTATGATGCCGATGCGTATGGCAATTACGGGGAGCCGCATAAGTCCGCCGCTCGTCGGTTCTATCCAGATATTGGGAATTGACCGATCGATCGCACGGATAGAAAAAAACACTACGGGATCGATTTGCAAAAATAGCTTACAGCGGGTAGTACTACCGGGCTGCCCGAAAAACATCAAGTTTTTTGGCGCGCACGGCACAATGCAGCACGATATGTTCAAGAGCCGGAGCCTTTACACAGGCTATTCCGGCGGATGCTTTGAATAGATAAAGGAGGAATATACAGTATGGAAGATCACGCAATTTCAATGGAAAAATTGTTAGCCTCTGCAAAAGGCGCGGTTTTGTATTTCAGTCTTCGGAAATTTATGGAGGACAAAAACGGAGCATGGGATTACGGCCGCTCGGGGTGGAATTAAAAAACAATATTGCCCGCGCATGGTGGAAAGAAATGACCCAGCTGCATAACTCGATTGTCGGTATCGATGCGTCAATTTTGATGCACCCGCGTGTGTGGGAAGCGTCGGGACACGTCGCAAACTTTACCGACCCATTAGTTGACTGTAAAAAGTGTAAAGCCCGTTTCCGCGCCGACCAGATTGATCAGGATAAGTTAGCCAAAAAAAGAATGCCCCCTGACTGCGGCGGTGAACTCACCGATGTGCGGAAGTTCAACTTGATGTTTAAAAACTCATATTGGGACTGACGGACGATAACAGCAGTCTCATCTACTTACGCCCAGAAACCGCACAGGGTATTTATGTCAACTATAAAAACGTTGCGCAGTCCAACCGTATGAAAAATTCCTTTCGGGATTGCGCAGATTGGTAAGGCATTCCGGAACGAGATTGTAACGAAAAACTTTATCTTCCCGCACCTGCGAGTTTGAGCAGATGGAAATGCAGTTTTTTTGTAAAGCCGGGGACGGATGACGAGTGGTTTAATTACTGGCGTGAGCAGCGGTGGGCATTCTACAAAAAGCATGGTGTCCGGATGGAAAAACTCCGCTGGCACCAGCATGACCGGATGAGCTTGCTCACTATGCAAAAGATGCCTACGATATTGAGTATGAATTTCCGATGGGCTTTCGAAAAGAGCTCGAGGGCGTACACAATCGGACGAATTTTTGACCTCACCCGTCATACCGAATATTCCGGTAAAGATATGCAGTATATCGATCAAGATAACGGCAACGAGCGGTATATTCCGTATATTATCGAAACCTCAGCCGGTTTTAACGCGAAATCTTTTGATGTTCCTCTGCGATGCCTACGAAGAGCAAAAAGTTGCCGACAAAGGTAATGAAGATGACTGGCGAACCGTGTTGCATTTCCATCCGGTTATAGCGCCTATCACAGTGGCGGTTCTGCCGTTGATGAAAAGACGGGCTTGCGGAACTTGCACAGGAAATTCAAGCTGAATTGCGTGAAGACTTCCCGTACCGATTACGACCAATCTGGAGCAATCGGGAAGCGCTACCGCCGCCAAGACGAAGCAGGAACGCCTTTCTGTGTTACTGTTGATTATGACAGTAAAGAAGACGGAACGGTAACCCCTGCGTTTCCGCGATTCTATGGAACAAGTACGTATTCCTCGTGCAGAGCTTGCAAAACCGTATTAGAACCGAAATAAAAATTATACAAGAGCGTAAGGTAATATTCTCCGTATAATGCAGACAGTGTAACATCAACAAGGTTGTCTGTGTTGTGCGGGGGCAGCGCCTCTTTTACGCGGAGTTTTTGAATGGCTAAAAAAATATTCCTATAGTGCGGAAGATGAGTCTCTTTTATCACCAGTATTATATACGCTGTTTGTTAATCCTTTGGTAAAAATATTGCCGTATCGGCTGCCGGCAAACTTTATTACCTTTTTCGTCTTTTCTGTGTATTCTTACCGCTTTTTGGTATTGCAGTACATGGGTATTATGTTGGGAGCTACGAGCATTGGTGGCTTATTCCATTACTTGCGCTTATTTATCTAACGGGCGATTGTGCTGATGGAAAGCAAGCCCGTAAAACAGGAACTGGATCGCCGCTCGGGGAATACTTTGACCATTTTTTGGACTGTTTTGTAACCGGTCTTTTAATGGGTATTCTGATGATATCGTTCAAGGTAACAAAACCGGCTCTTATTACGATGGGCTTTTTTTAATCTGTATGCGGGGCAGATTGGAAGTTTTTGGGAGCGAGTATAAGCGGCGGGTAATGTTTTTGGGAAACTCGGTTCCAACAGAGGATTGTTGCTATCGGTTTGACATCGTGAGCTTATGTCAATACCGGCAATTCATACGGCAGCGGATACGGTTCTTATTTTTCAATATAACAGGCGGAGAAGCGCTGATTATCACTATTATGACGGGTACCGCTATTTCCGCAATTCATTCAATTATTCGCTCGCAGGCGCTCTCGTTTCGCCTTATACTGCAGTCGCTCTTATCGTTTGCCGTTACCTATACCGCTGCCTATCTCTTTGGGCATAATAATATGGTATACATCACCGGCGTGGTAAGCTTCTATAATGTGTTTTTCTCGCTTCGCTTTTTAGCTGCGACAAATCTTGATAGCCGTGAATGTCTGCCGGATATTGTCATTCCGCTTTCATTCATAGCATTCTTTTGCGCTTCCGGCATATACGGCACTGATTCAGCATGCATACAGATTGGTTATTTGGTCGTGCGCGTTGGTATCAAATTTGTCTCGTTTGTCAGCATGAATCAGCAGTATTGGTATTGGATTAACCCGCCGCCGCCGGATGAAGCGTCTTTTCAGCAACGCGGTAACCTTGTCGGGGTAGTCGGTAATAAGGCTGTCTACCCCATTTCAATCAGCTGCCGGTAATCGCGTTGAATGCTGCCGAACCATGGGTTGATGCGGATACCTGCGTTGTGCAAAGCGGCAACCAGTTCAGGCGTAACGCAATACGCTGACGGATGATAGCATTCAATACCGAGGTTCCGCACATATTGTTCCAGGATGAATGTGCCAGCTGTCTACCAATAGTCCGCAGGTTACCGCCGGATCGATTGTTTTCATCCGTAGTACGCTTTCGTGATTAAAAGACGATACAATACAGCGTTCGATGAGCTGATATTCTTTCATCAGCTGATATACAACTTCTTCAATTCCTTCATAGACAAAAACACCGGTTTTTAATTCAATATTTGAAATAAGATTCGGCTGTGTTGCACTATATGCAAAGTATTCCCTCAAGGAAGGAATGGGGGCAAAATCGACTGTTTCAGGGTGAGGCTTTGCAGCATTTAACGCTTTTAGTTCGCGGTATGTTTTTTCTCCGACTAATCCTGTTCCGTCTGTGGTACGGTCAACCGTTTCATCGTGAATAATAGCTACTCTCCATCTTTTGAAAGATGCACATCAAATTCTATTCCATCACAGCCTGCTTCTACTGCCTTCCGAAAGGCAAGCATCGTGTTTTCAGGGTAGCGACTGCGGAATCCCCTGTGTGCAATATTAAGCATTGTTCTTTTTTTCATACCGGAATTATAGCACAGAGGAGCAATGATGTACACGTAATATCTTGTCAATCAATTATTATGATGGAGCACAACAGAGTAAAAATCCTTGTATAAATAAACGTAGCTCTTTTAATGCCGTACCGGTGTGTTCAACTTTAGCCGTCTGTTGCACTTCCCGATGAAGTTTGTATAGGAATTTGTTCACCCAAATAACGGGGCGACGCTTTGATAAGAACTGCGCCAACTGCTTTTATCCGCGCAAAAAAATTCCCGTATTTGGCGGCGTTTTTCTCCGTAGATGAACTCGCCGATCACTTGCAACGCCGTATGCTTCAAGTCCCAAACAGCGTGCAATATAGAGACTCGATATAAATGATATTGCTGGGTTACAATCACGACTTTTTGCACAAAAACATCTCGCGCTCGGTAACAGCTATCGTACGTGGAAAACCCCGCATGATCCGTAAATACACGATCAGCCGGAATATTTCGTTCCACCGCATACTGCTTCATCGCTTTTACTTCATCATAGTTTTTTTCTGCCGTGGTCGCCGCTCATCAGAAGCGCCGGAGCAATACCGGCACGGTACAAATCAATACCAGTGATAATTCTGTCTTCTAAGATATGGCTCGGCTGTCCGTTGCGCCAAACACGCGCACCCAATACCAAAAATGCAATCAGCGCCCGCGAGGCGCTCATCATCAGCATTTTTGATATACTGTTTTTGCAAAAGCGAAGCGTATCGTAATTGATCCAAAGCGCAACAAAAATAAACGCACCGCATAGGATAAATATTTTTCAGAAATGTTTTACGTTTTGATATATTCATAGTATCTTCCCATCAATTTTACGATAAAATGACAGATAGTTGTGTTATACCATTCTTCGTAACATTCCGTACAGACGACGAAAGTGTAAAACGATAAAAAAACCGATAAGGCTGACAATCAATGCACCGAATAATACTTTGATTGAACTGATCATTTGAGCAATAAATTGTAACACCACGAAAAATACGGCTTTTGTTCGAAAATTGGATAAGCGGTATACCCATCAAAAGACACCGCTACAGACACCACAATAACAATACATCCGAGTATTGAAAGGATAAGAGAAATCCCAAAAATATAATCGAAGATATTTTAATAACCGGTTCATGTGGTTTAGTAGCTTTTCCCAGTAATTTTGCAAATACTTGACCTGTTCCCCAAAAATACCAATCCGAGCGTTACATCCGATACTGACTCTTACAAAATATGTTAATTGATTTAATGTTGCATGCCCCTGCGTTAAAATATCAATAACTAAATTAAGCGCTGCAGCAAGAATAGAAAGCGTAATAAAAATGACACTGGCAATTTGGATATATTTCGGTATATCAATGTCTTGCAGTGTCTGCTTTTTCTTTTCTACAGTTTCATTTTCATTCATAGTCTACTCCTAAGAGATTTGATTCGTTTACCTTTATTACTATTATATCAAAAACAATTCCAGTTGTGCATTCGGCTTTCTGGGGATTTTATCAAGGGCGCTTAAATAGGCAAAATATAACATCGGGGTTGGTTTCTATACCATTTTCTTTGCATCGTGCGCGGAAGATATTCATAAGGCGTGTATTGTGCGGACTTATAACGGAATAGCAAGTACCGTAGCGTTGGATATATTGTTCTTTTAAGCCCGGAAACGCTGCATCAAGTTTTTATAAAAAAATATTCGCGGTTGCCGTCTCTGAGCGTTAAGCCCATGCCGAAACAGATAATGCCGCGCACTTTTTGCTTCGATGCAATACTGCAAAATACGCTTTGAGATTTTCCACCGTATCATTGATGAACGGAAGAATAGGTGTAAGCCATACAACGGTGGGAAATACCCGCGTCGCGCAGTGTTTTAAGCACGGTAAAGCGTTCACTGGTAACGGCAACATTCGGTTCCAGTATTTTACACAAGTTATCGTTATAGGTGGTAAGCGTCATTTGCACAACGCATTTTTGCTTTGGCGTTTATTGCCTGCAAAAGTTCGAGGTCGCGCAATATCAGCGGCGATTTTGTTATTACGGTAAAAACCGAAACCGTAGCGGAGGACGGTCTCTATCGCTTTCCGCGTCATACCGAGTTTTTCTTCCAGCGGCATATACGGGTCAGTCACAGAGCCGGTACCGATCATGCACTTATTACGCTTCCGCCGCAAAGCATCTTCAAGCAGCTCTATTGCGTTTTTCTTTTATTTCGATATCTTCAAAGCCGTGATTTATATGATAACATTGACTGCGCGAGTCGCAATGAGACACACCCATGCGTACAGCCGCGGTATAAGTTCATTCCATTTTTAGCTGATAAAATTCCTTTCGCTTGTATAAAGTGCATCTGTTATTCCATCAAATCTCATCAAGAGCTGCCTTTTGCTTTATCGGTTACACGCTTTCCTTAAAATTGAACAACTGAACAAAGTATCAACTTTGGAAGTTGTTCAATTAGTGCGCGAAAAGCGCATACGTCAGTAGCGATGTTTGCCGAACGGCAAACTCGCAGTGTTTCACTAAGCGGTACCATTTGCACCGCTTAAAATAAACTTTCCTAAAATTGAACAACTGAACAAAGTATCAACTTTGGAAGTTGTTCAATTAGTGCGCGGAATGCGCATACGTCAGTTAGCGATGTTTGCCGAACGGCAAACTCGGCGGTAACGAGGCAGCCCAATCTGGCTGCCGAGGTTACACCTTCCCAATATTTTGCATCGATTGCGGCTATGATTGTGCGCAAAATCTTTTTCCAGCGGGCGGTCATCAACTAAAAAGTCGAATTTTTTCCGCTATCTGCGCTAAGATGTCTTCAATATTTTCCGTTTTGCTTGCACTCAACCCATTCTTTTTGCGAATTTGAATTGCCCTGATAACAGGCTATCATCAATGCGCTCAATACCTGTGCCGTCAATACAATAACCCGTGTGCAATCGCGCGCGGCTATCGTTCCCATACTCACCTTATCTTGATTATGACATTCCGTTGAACGAGAAAAGACGCTTGCAGGCATGGTGTTTTTTAATGCCTCGGCAGTCCATGCGGATGCGCCGATCTGTACCGCTTTTAATCCGTGGTTGTATGAATAAGCAGAATCGGAACCGGAAAGATTGGGCGGTAAACCTTTATTCATTTTTTCATCAACTAAAAGCGCAAGCTGCCTGTCCGCTAAATCCGCAAAATTTGCGACAATGTTTTTTAAACTATCCATTGCAAAGGCAATGTGTCCGCCGTAAAAATGCCCGCCGTGAAACACGGAATGATATTCAGGAGAGACAAGCGGATTATCATTTGCGCTGTTCAGCTCCGTTTCGATAAAAGAGCGGAGGGTCGGTTCAAAGTCATAAAACACGCCGATGATATGCGGTGCGCAGCGGATACTGTAGTTATCTTGTATTTTTCTGGGATAACGGAGTCCTGTAATTTTCGATGAAAAATTTTTCCGTACTAAGTCCGCTGCGTGACTTTGCCCTGGATGCGGCTTCATCGCAAATAAGCGCGGGTCAAATGATACTCGTTTCCGCTTCATCGCGATAGAAACCATCGCGGTAAGCCGGCAGGATAAATCCGCAAGATATTTTTGCACGGCAAAAGCCAAGCACGCGACACCCGTCATCGCTGCAGTTCCGTTCATAATAGCAAGCGCTTCTTTTGGGCGCAGGGTAATTGCCTTTAAGCCGCATCTCTGCAATGCCTCTGTGGCGGGCATAACGGCGCCGTTTAAGACAACATCGCGTTCACCGATTAAAGCCGCAACGATATACGATAACGGCGTTAAATCGCCGCTTGCCCCTGACGCTCCCCTCCTGCGGAATACGCGGCAAAATATCATGCTGTAAAAGATTGAACAGCGCCTCCACCAAATTAAAGCTCACCCCGAACAGGCTTGCACGAGCGAGACCAATCGCACTGCGATAATTGCTCAGGGTTGTTTCCGCATCAAAAGTATTCCCCAAGCCGCACCCGTGGAAGCGGGAAAGGTTTACCGGCAACACATAATAGCGGTCAGCAGGCACCGTTTTGGTACACGAATCCCCATAACCAGTGGTTACGCCGTAAAACAGCCCCGTGTTCGGCAATCATATTGTCCAAAAATCGGCGCCCGCATTTATCTTTGCTATAAACTCAGGGTTCTATTCAGATCAATTTCACATTCTTTTTTCGCTATTAGCTCTATATCTTCTATTGATATTTTTTGCTCACCGAACACAATCTTTTTCATGGTTTTTCTCCCCTATGGGTTCATCATCATCTACTTTTGCAGCTGCCCATATATCAAAAATTATACCACTGCAGCGGATATGCAAAGCCTTTTTCTTCCAACAGCCGGGCATATTCATGCATTAAGGCTCGTATTATTTCATCTTTTTTCTTTTTTTCTCTGCTCACCACAGGTTCATACAGAAAAAAATCATATTTCGACACAAAGGTATCGTTTTCCCGCAATGCGAAAAAATAATAGAGCGGAGCCTTGAGGATAACCGGTAATAAAAAAGCGCCATATGGCAGTGCAATATCCCCTCCTAAAAACGGCAGGAGAACTGCTCTTTGCGTATGCTCGGAGGAGTCCTATCTCCTGCCAGTACGATTATTTCACCGCTGTCAAGTTTTTCCTGCAAGAGCAGTGCGGTTTCAATCCCGACTGTACGGGAATTGATCACATTGATGCCGAACTTTTCCTGAATGGAGCGCATAAATGCATTAAAACGAGGCGACATCGCAGTATCAATAATAATATTCACCGTAGTATTATGCACACCGTCTTTATTATCCTGTATTGCCAATGCTCGCAGCAAATCGATATTGCCTAAATGCGAACAGATAAAAAGCAGCCTCTTTCAAATTTGTGATGATTTCTTCATACACATCGCGGTTTTTTTATAATAAGATCCTCAACCCTTATCTCTTGTTTCCATGCGGCAATACGCTCCACCAGTGAAAGGCTGAAAGAATAAAATGCCGGTACACCATTTGAGCGGGATGGCACAACCGCAGGATTATACTGTGCAATGCGCTGAAAAATGCAGCGGAAACAGCTCGTTTCGCAGGTGAAAAGCAATAATAAAGAACGTTACCGGTTTGAGCAGAAGCGCGATATGTTTAATATGTAAAATATTGTAGATAAAAAGAAACAGCCTCAGTGCGAATCCATTACCGCCGGTTTCTTGTATCGTTGACCAATGCTTCATAGATGCATCCGCCGCTTAAGCGCATAAAAAGGATAACCGGAAAGCGAAAAACATTTCGCAACACAAAAATGCGTGCTTTGTACTCAAAATAACCGTATCGCGGAATGCTTTTGTAGTGGGGCTTCCGTTTTTCCGGATAGGTTACATCCACGGGTGAGATAGATGATCGATACCCCCTCCAATAGAGGCGGGTTAAAAGCTCCATATCTATCGGCATTCTTTTGCTGATGAATGGATTGCGGTATATCTTCCATGTTTCAGCGACAGGGTAAATTCTAAAACCGCACAAAAGAGTCACGCACATCCGGTGTCAGCGTTGTAATGGAAACAAAAATTAGAAACCTTCCGCCCATCTCTCGAATTGCCGGTACGGTACTGTCGTAAACGGGATAGCCGATAATACTATGCTTTTTACTCTTTTCTGCCATGCTCCGGTTGATAAATAAGGGCACTGCGGCAAGACTATGCTGATTGTCCGCATCCACTTGGAACGCAAAATCAATACCGTGCTGTTTACAATAGTCAATCCCTGTTTTATCGCAAAGCCCTTACCGTTGTTTTGACTATTGCCGATTAAGACGGTATTAGCGCTGCTGTCCGCTATTTTTTTAAGATTACTTTATTTTCTGCATCGCTGCCGTCATCGACAATAACAAGCGGTATACCGAACGATAAAAAGCGCGGTATGGTGTGTTCCAAAAAGAGCCGCGTGGTTATAAACGGGTATTAAAAACAATACGTCCATGTATTCGAAGCGTTATTCATTATGCCGCTTCTAAATGCAACACGCCGGAAGAATATGCTTTATCCGCATCAGAAAAACGAAAACGAGAGCTTCCGCTCATTGGGAAAAATCAAGGGAAAGGAGCAGCGGTACATCGGGGCGGATCATCGTGGTATACTTTAGTTTTTGGCGCTCTTGATATATAACGCATGAGAAAACAATTTTTTTGAAATATCAAATGCCGTTTTAACCTCGCGCCACCGCAGGAACAATATGTAACCCGTCAAAATGCCCGCGGAAAAAGCGCGAATCTTTCGAAAGCATATATCCATTTTTACCGAGTACCGACCGTTTCCAAAGCTGACGGTACTGCGCCGTATAGTGATATGGAGCCGCGCGGTTTAAGATGCTTCCAGCTGCGCATGATCGATTTTTTTCCCATCGCATTTTTTTCGGAATGGCTTCTAAAAATAGAGATTTTTTCGGTGCGAGCGTTTTTATCAAAATAGGCGGATAAATACTGCTGAATCTCTTTTTGGGCAGCTTGTTCATCGCGCAAGGATAGCGCATACAGCGGGTATCTTTTTAATACGATAAAACGACACCGTTTGTTCGCGATGATTTGTTTTATGGTAGATTGTATGACAATCAGCGCAGGCGGGCAGCGCTAAGAGCTTTGCGTCGATGTCTTTGAGGATCAATGCGGCGCCGCTTCAATCTTTACCGTAGAGTCAACCCGTCCGAGCAAGGTAAAAAGCCCCTCATCAGTACACGCAACAAAATCCCCTCCTGTAACCGTTCCGTCAAAGTAAGGGGACTGCGCGGTAAACGTATTATCCGGCGCAGCCGACAAACTGACGCAGGGAAATGGACGCCACAGCGGATTTGTCTTTTGCTTACGCCATGCGATGCCGCCTGTTTCGGTACTCCCGTATATTTCAATTGCTTCTGAGCCAAACACATCCGCACAATTTGCACTTCCTGCAGCATCGAGTGCTCCCGCAGAAGAAAAATACCGTCCAGCGTGTGGAAGATCCCAGGGAATTTTTCAGCATCCGCTTTCAAAAAGGCGGGACTGCTGATAAATGTGATTTTATGCTGCGCAGAAAAAGCTGCGCACGTTTCCAAATAGTTAATGCGGTTTGCAAAAATCGGACAGCGTATTGCAAGGAAGCAGCACATAAAACAAGAAACCATATACATGATAATGGAGAACGGACGTCAAAAACAAGCTATCAGAGATGTCTTCTCCAAAACAAGAAAAAGCTCTTGCACTTCCCGTTCGAGATGGGAAAATCTTTTTCTCGATAATCTTCGGTTTGCCGGTACTGCCTGAAGTATAAAAATGAATATCGGCAGAAGCGCTGATCGTTAGTCCCCTGTAAGATCGTGCAGTCAGTTGAGTCCTGATGGGTAGCATCGTCTAACAGCTGCACAATATTGAGCTGAGATTCCGCCGTGTCGGAAACAAAAACGGTATCATCGGTAAAGAGGTCTTTGAGATACGCATATTTACCAGTATTGAGCAAGCATACGCTTCTTTTTGCCAATAAAGCGGTAAAAAAACACGACCATAAATGCGTAGATGTTTTCCGAAAAGATTAAAAAGACCGATTCCCTTCTGTGCAGAAAAATGCGGATATACTGCGGCAATAGTACGCACAAAGTCACCAATGGTCTTATTTCCCTTATGAGCAGGCGACGCCAAAAAGGCAGGGGTGAATCCGTAAGCTATAAAAATCAGTTTTACTCAAGAGATTAAACATGAGCTGTCCTTAATGAATACTACCGGCGTGCAACGCTGCCTAGTATTTTTACATGGCATTGCAAATAACATCAAGAATTTCAGAAAGCGTTCTTTTATCTTTTAAAATCCGCTGCCGAAACATTCAGTTTCAACATATTATTCAGCGTAACAATCAAATCGATAATATCAATACTGTCAAGATCCAGATCGGTAACAATATTTGAATCCAGCGTGATTTTTGATTCTTCAATTTCAAATTTTTCTGTTAGAATTTTCTTTACTTCTTCAAACAGCTCTTCCCTTTTTCATTATTTACTCCTATTGGTTGGTATGTGGTAGTTGGTATGTGAGGTTTTTAACGCTCTGAGGGGCGCTCAAAATAAAGAGACCTTTTACCGCTGCACGGCGTATCCCCTACAAAGGGCTATCGCTTACACAGCATTTTTACTGATAAAATCGCTTAAGGTTGCCACCGAATAAAAATGCTTTTTATTGTCTTCTTCATCTTGAGAAAAACTGATGCCGAATTTCTTTTTGAGCGCAACGCCAGCTCCAGCGCATCAATCGAGTCCAAGCTCAATCCCTCCCCTGCAACAAAAAGAGGGGCTTCTGCATCGATGTCTTCCGGTTTTACATCTTCCAAATCCAAGGACTGAATAATAATTTGTTTTTATCTCGTTTTGGATTTCTTCTTTAGTGTTCACAACTATCCTCCGAAAAATACTATTTTGTATCGCTTCCGTTACTGATCGTGCAGCCTGAGCAACCGGCTCGTGCATAAACGGCGCTATCTTAATCATTGCATGGGGTTCCAATATCAAGCGGGCATAGCCTCTGACGTGCACTTTGAATAAGGATTCGTATTTCCCTAATCCTACAACATCTTTTTGCATTGATATGAATCGGTAAGATGTCAGCGCCTGCCCGCAACGCAATTTGGGCAGCGCCTCTTTGAGCAGTTTTCCAATTGTTTCCGGTCTGGTGCGCGTACCTCCGGAAAGATTATCATATTATTACCGTCATGTAAAGATTTTTTTGCAACGCTCCACGAGTTCTTCGGCGTTTGCAAAAGAGCTGACAAAAAGCTGCCCGACAATCTTTTTAAGCCAAAAATTATTAAAAAGCCGCCCCGCAACAATACTAGTCCGGATGCGGCACCGCAGAAATCAGTACAATAACATCAATAAGCGACGGATGATTGGCAACGATAACCGTAGAACGCATATCTTTATAGTTCTGCATCGCCGAAGTGTCAATTTGGAAGTGTGCCCACCAAAACAGAAGTCGGATAAAAAACGAAAAAATGACCGCGGACAATCGCCATTTTTGCATTGTATTGGGTACGTTTGTCCCATACAAATAGGTGAATCAGCGGAAACATGATGAATGAGGCAAATACCGAGCAGAGTACCAAAAATAGGTAAAAACAGGCGAATTTTTCCCTATAATATTTCTCAGTATGCGCAATTTATCCATTTTTGGCTATCTCTAATCGATGTACGCGGATGCAAGCCGGCGTAGCGTGCGCACTTTGCACAAAACTGATAAAGCGCTTGCACTGATCATAGTTTTCCGGACTGACGGTATTTTTCTGTCGCGACAGCTCCGTTCGCAGCATCTGCCCCTGCACAAGATGCGATAGCTCCCATATCTCCCGCATCGCAGCATTGAGCTTGCGGCGGCGCGAAGCAAAACCGAACTGTGTACCCCGTGCCGTGCAGCGAAAGTAAAAACGTCGCGATAAATGGCGTGTTTGTTTCAGCGGAAATGTTTTGATACGCCTCCGGCAGCCGCTCTTCACCGACTAACAACAAGAGCTTTTTCTTCTTCGCGGTGATTTTCTAAAACGAAAGCGCATAGATCAAGCCTGCGCTCAATGGTAGGACATGGTGCTGAACGCTTGCGCTGATGCATGATTTTTGAGTGAAATACCCAGTAGCCCGATTGCGGTATTAAAAACTGATAAACTGAATGCGGTAGGAGAGACTTCCTGTGTTTCGATTATCTTTTTGAAATAGCATATTGGCGCTGAATTTCCCCGTATTTTTGAAAACGGAAATAATCGGCAAGCTCATCCCTTCCGCTATGAAGCGCTGTGAGGCGGCAAAACATAGTTTAGTAAATTGGCTGCACCGTCTTCTCAGCATCATCGGTACAAAGGACACATCTACTTCTTGCAAATCTTCCGTTGGTTCCCAGAAGAAACTATCCAGTATCGCACAATTCCAACTTTTCATGGTCATTCCCGTTAGGACACCCGGAACTGCAGCAGTGAATACGAGTTAATACCGAGGTTATGATGCGTTTGCACCAGCGAACAGCCGGCAGCCTCAATCGCTCCTACTAAGTCCGAATATGAATACATTTTACTGTTTCCATTTGCCATTGCCGCAAAGTAAATCGACGTCGCTTGAATCGAATAACTTGCCGCTTCAAACCGCTGCATATCCCACAAAGGTTCAAGCACGAACACCTTACAATGCGGCGGCACACAGCGCTTTATTTTTCTTTATGATCTTTTTGAATTTCCTCAAGAGAAAAAAACAATCTAAAAACTGGCTCATCCACACCGTATCAACATTGGACGGCAACTGTTCATCAGGATTCAAAAATATTAGTGGGATAGCTTTCTATTCTATCCTTAAACGCAGTCAATTCGGGATTATTGTGCGCCATCGCAATTTGCGGTGCTAAATCGACCATTGTTACGAGCACGCGGCTATTATACGAAAGAACAGCCTTGGTAAAACTTTTTCCCGTATTGCTGCCGATGTCCATGATATGCTGAGGATTTTCTTAAACACAATCGGTAATGCGGCATCAAAAATACTATCTGAATAATAGTGATCAAATGCAAACCAGCTCTTTTTTTGACCTGCTCCGGCAGCGCCGACAACCCTTGATAAAATGGTATCCCAATCTCCAAAAACCTTTAATCCGGCGGGCGTTCCCGTTTTTAAACTTTTCCTGCAAATAAAAAGCCCTGATAACAGACATCGTTGATAAAATTCATATTTGCTTTTGTCAACTCATCATTGAGCAAAAAAATAGCCGGTTTTTCCCAATACACCTGATGCGGTTCGGAATGAGGTACCATCTTTACCAACTCCAAGCTCAAACTGAACTCCATCAGCAGTTTTACCGCATACGAAGAAAGCCCTGTCTTATCGATGATGGCATCTATCGTGATGCCATCTGTTTTTTTGAATCTTCTATCGCTTTTTAGAATATGGAAGTCAATCATTGCCTTTGCTGTTTGAAAAGCAGTAGGCGCAAATGCCAATTTTTTGTGCAGCAAACTTTGCCTGCAACGCAGAAAGAGTATCTTCAAAGTAATATGAATGCATAAGGCGCAGTATATCCCTATTTATTCCACTGTGTCAAATGTGCAGATAGACAATCACGGAACTCAGTTTTTGAAAAAAATGATATTGCGATTTAACCATTTCTATGACGTTTTTTAGAAAAATGAGGTGCTTTTTTTAGTAGTTTCCCGGTGATTTTTGGTCGGAAAACCCTATGAAAATGGCAAAAACTGAGTTCCGTGTAGACAATACCTCTTGCAATTTATACTGTCCAGATTTTTTCTCGATATTCCTCTTGACTTTTTATTCCAATAAGTATAGTATTACCGCCATTACGGGGGCGTAGCGAAGCTGGTTATCGCGCTGGTACTGTCACGCCGGAGATCGCGGGTTCGAGCCCCGTCGCTCCCCGAAGAAGCTCACCGCGCAAGTGGTGAGCTTTTGTTTTTTATATTTGTAATAGATAAGATATCCACACAAACGGGCAGTAGCGCAGGGTAGCGCGCTTGGTTCGGGACCAAGAAGTCGGGGTTCAAATCCCCCTGCCCGATAGTTACCGCAATTCAAACATCAAAGAATCCACATGATTTGCCGTTTTTATCATGCTGCTCGAACAAAGGCTTGATGCACTACTTTCGAGATATTGAGTAGATTACAAATTAAGACTATAGTTCGGCTATGCGGTCATGTCGCTTTTTGTTCAGTATTTTTTTATCATTTTTTCTCTTACTGCAAAATAGCTTTTAGCACAAGATGCAAAAATGTATTGATGCCGCAGAAAAGACAGAAAAATTTCCAGTGAACGGGTTTATTGCGTTTTCGCTTAATACGATGATTGCTGAAAGCCGCGAGTATGTATGCTATTATGGTACAATCCTAAGCGACTTAAAATTTACCGCTTACGCCTTCGCTTTCTTATACAATTCATGGCGGCATATATTTTTCCGAAAGGCATTCACGTGGGAAGGAAATATTTCTTTTTATGCAGCCGATGGCTACGGCATCTATGACTGATACGGACTTCGAGGGAATACTAAAAACGTCGCCGCAGACGGAATAACAAAATTTTTCCGAACATAATTGTATGATTATTGGAGGATTAAGCATAACTGCAAAACTCGGTTTACAGTTACCAATGCCGCAGACCGATGCAATGCAGAGCGCCGGTGTTTTATTCACGGTAGAACCCATGCTCAGTTTTTACTATTCGACACTCGGTTGGACTTCCTACGGCGGCTATTTGCAATATGCAAAAGAAAATCACAACGGTACGTATGAACCATGGACGAACACACTGTCTAAGGTACCGCATACCGGGCAAGCAGTATCATATCAACAGCACATAATAATACCGGCAATAGGGATAGGATTTGAAACCACACTCCCTCACAAACTAACGCTTTTTCGGATTTTTCACCTTACTGCTGATTTGATAGCATGGGCGGAAGATATTCACCATGCCCGTAATATGCGGTTCGTTGATGTTCTGAGTGGCGGCTGGGCGATGCACGGCTCTATCCGCTTAGATTGGAACTGCATGCCGTTCCTTGCAGTATTCATTAATCTTTTTTTATCAATATTGTATTTCAATGGAAGGTCGGAGTATAAGCTATGCAGGTATTACCTCAACGAAGCCCGATTCATTTACACCGCCCAATTCCGCAGGTACAGCTTTACGCGGCTGTACCTGTTCAATCGGGTGCGCTTTTCGGATAGGTCGGTAACTATGCAGCTGATGGGACAAACGCTCGGACAACGGCTTGAGCAGCGGATGAGCCAAAGTCAGATTCAGTCATTAGATATACTCGCTATGCCGGCTATAGAACTCCGAGAAAAGATTGCGGAAGAGCTTGCCGAAAACCCCGCCTTGGAACTCATCAGGGAACACAACAAAATGCTGCGCCGCCGGCGATGTCAAAGCCGTCCGAACGAGTTGAGCCATACTACCGCACCACCCGAACTTCATCGGTATTTTCGACAGAAGCAAGCGATGCGTTCCAATCCTTTTTGGAAAATATCCCAGCGCCTCAACGGCAAAGCCTGCAAAGCAACCTTTTAGAACAGCTGGTTGGGCTTAAAGCTTGATCCGCTTACCGCCTCTTTTGCCGAACGGATTATCGGAAATGTGACACATGACGGTTTCCATATTATTCCGTTACAAAAGCTTTTTAACGAGGAACTTTCTCATAGCAAAAACAAGCAAGAACTTTCTGTTCTCCGGCATAAAATAACTGATGCCTTATGGGTGGTTCGACGGCTTGAGCCCATCGGATGCGCAACAAAGGATTTTAAGCAATCGCTTTTGGTTCAAGCAAGGATATTATATCACGGCAAAAAGATAGTGATCCCGTATACGCATATACCATCGATATTCTTGCAAATCACTTTGCGTATTTAGAAAAAGCACGCCCCTATGCGCTCGTCCGTGCAGTCAATGAGAATCCGGATATTCCGTATAAATTGACACAAGAAAATGCGGAAGATATTCTTTTCACTGATTGCTTCTGCTGCATCCTTTTTCCGGGGCGAGCATGTGCTACAGACGTCACTCCCGATGAATATATTATCCCCACTACCTTTTATCGAACATGATGATCAAGAATTCAGCATAAAAAAATAAATGATCTTGAAGTGCCGCTGCTGACTATTTCCCCGAATTTCAGGATTTAATAAATCATACGAAAGATGTCGCGAGCAAAACCTATATAAAAAGAACAGATGCAAAAGGCGAAGGCGTTTATCGGAAGTTTGAACCAGCGGGAAAAGAACGATTGTCGAAGTGCTGCGTAAAATCGTTGCGGCGCAGGCGGCATTCTTTTAACTGGGGATAAGCGGCGGCTCGTCCCGCTGACTCAACAGCAGATCGCGAGAGAACTGGACATCCATGAATCTACTGTGTCGAGAACCGTCGCCGGGAAATATGTGCAGTGCCAATGGGGTACCTTTTGAGATACAATACTTTTTTTACCAATTCCGTAGCGGTGCAGCCGCAGACCGGTGATACCGCACAAGCAATTACTTCGGAAAGACCGGTATCCCTGCAACGAGGGAAGGGATTAAAAGATTGTATAAAAGAACTACTGACCGAATATGCCGCGAACGGGGTAAAGGTTTCGGATCAAAAATTTCAGACTCGTTGCAGGAAAAATACGGTATTTCTATTGCCCGCCGCACCGTCGCAAAATACCGAAAAGAACTTGACATCGGCTCGTCGTATGATAGGGGCGTAAAATCCTCTTGTAGATGAGGTTTGTATGTGAATACGTTATCTTGTAGGTTTAATATCTGCAGTAGTGAACATCGTATATAAGGTTCTTGTGTGAATGGTAGAAAGCCTGAGGGTATGTCTGGTTTTTTTCAGCAGTCTTATGAATATGTGCCGTTACAATCGACTTATTAAGAAAATGGTATAGTAGTAGACAAAATAGTGTTTTTATTATAACAATAATTACCGAGCATCTATAACAACTCGGGTAGATTTTTTTATTTTTCGAGGCGATTTTTATGTATAAAAAAATTTTTGAATTTTTTTATTGTTAAGCGCTGTAGTTTTATTATTGTTTAGTGCTTTGTCCCTACAGGTTTAAGTCAAAACAAGACTCCCGAGCAAAACGGCGGGGAAATGATGTAACGATTAAACCTGCTGAAAAAGGTGTAATAAAGGGCTCTCTCAAATATGCGGGAGCCCCCTTAATTGCACGTGTTGAGCTGTACAAAGAAGATGGAGAATACTGGAAAAAAATATTAAATCTACAATTCCGGAAATTACAGATGGTTCATTTGAATTTAGAAATCTCGAAAAAGGAAAATATCTTATAAAAATTTACAGGAATATCAGCTACTCCTAATTCTCTTGGGCACTTTATACAGTGGTATAACGGCAAGAGCAGCTTTGATGCTAATATTATTAATATTACCGATGAAAAAGGAGCTGATCTGGGGCTAATCACCATTTTAAAAATCTGTTCTTAGCGTAAAGATGCCCAAAACGCACATTTAGCCCTACTAATCCGAAAGATGTAAAATACACGGTTTCCATCTTAAACGATCAAAAAGAGCTTCTTGCTAAGCAAAGTTTTAACATAGGTACAGAATCTTCTATGAACCCCACGATGGAATACTTAACTGATCAGGGTCTTATTATGTTAAGTTCTCTTATAAGGGCATTAATGAAAAACACAACAGAATATTATGACCTTTGGCTTAAAAGAAGAAGCGGGACATACACCTGAAAATCCTGACTATACGGTAACTATAAAAGAAGAAGATGCTTGCAAGGTAAATTTAGAGGGCATAAAACTAATTCAACCCGATCATCCCAAGGGAGATATTAAGGAGTTTTGCAACAGCATGATGGTTCCTCAATGAAAGCTATAAACACTGAATATCACGATATTGAGTTGCGTGGTGTCTTTTTAGGAGAAAAACGTATACTTGAATATAAAACCAACTCCTACGATCGATCAGCTAAGACCTCTATTTTTAAGCTGCTACTATAAAAACGATGGGACTGCCGTTTTTCTAAAGATGAAGCAAGTAGTGTAACCTATGAAGCGTAACGGAATTAAAAGATGTAACGTATACCTTTTAAATATCCGGAAGCTAAAAACGGTTAATTTTACCATGAAGCACAAGGCGGATAACTCAAATTTTACAACTCCTAGGGATTTTTGAAAATGGGCGCAGCTATAGAAGTCTAATAGAAATGGTCGACTCTAATGGTCAAATTTTTATATACTATAAGAAGGTTTGAAAATGAGAAGGCTGTAAATTCTGAAAGCTTTTTATGCCGATTGGTCATAAATTTGCTTTTTAAGCACCTTTGAGAGCTATAGACCCGAAAAACCTGGGAACATTTATCCTAACGAATTCTGGATAGGCAAACAGATCGGAGATAGTTTTGATGCTGCCTGTATTATGACTATTGAATCTTCAGAAAACGATTACGATTTGTGGTATCCTGATGTAAAGATACAATATGCGCTCCCTACCTATAGAGGTAGTTACAACGTATTCTTTTTGAAGAATAAAGAAGACGGAAAACCTGTACGAATTTTTAACGGCAACACAGTTTTAGCCCGTGAATATTTTGTAAACATAAAGCATGAGCCAGACAAATATGCTGCAGTTGCAGCTACATCACCTGAACTTTGGATGTCTGCAAGGATACATTCTCTTTACATAAAAGCGGATGGTCAAAAGATAAAGTTTAACATGGGAGCAGAAACCATCAATATTGCATATCCTGGTACAGCGCAGTCCGTGCTTAACTTAAAAGTCAATGACATCTACGGAAACTATTCCGGACGCATAGGTACGGTTGAATTATATAAGGATCAAAAAGAGACTCCTTTTTAAGCCTGTCCTCAAATAAAGACTTTTTCTTTTTAAGCATTTACCTCAGGGTTCTTATTATATAAAATTAAAAGATACCGGTACCTTTTCAAGAATATGAATTTTGGTATGATAAAAAAACTTAATAAAGGGGATGCAAAGCCTATTGAGCTTAACGGAACTAACTCAGAGAATTTAACGGTGAATAGACCATATGCTGAGCTCAGTATAAACAATGCGGGCTTAATGATTCGAGGCTCTGAGTATGATAATGAGTTTTTGGGTTGCCCGTTTATTTAAAGCAGATACGGACTTTAACTCTTCCGACTTTAGATATGACTGCGGAATAGCCTTTGGAGCAAAGGTTGAGACAAATCAATATACTCCGGTGAATGAATTATATTTGGCTAAAGATAGTAATTTCCAGCCTTTCGATTCACAGAAACACGGACGAATATTCCCCGGAAAATACTATCTCGGTTTCTATGTAGTACCAAAGATTTAAAAATAAGGCTAAGCCCTTTAAAATGGTTAAAGATGAACAGGGGCTGTTGCAAGCCTTACTGATAATTTTGAAGAGGCTTCCTTAATAGATTTTTGCCGTTGATGAAAAAGGTATTATCATCAGATCTCATTCCCCCAAACAAAAACGTGATCGATATTTTGATATTAGAATAAAGGGGCAGAATATGGGAAGTATCCCAAACATTGATTCAAAAACCGAGGTTTTATGTTCCAAGCAATCAGAATCCCGATAATGATTTTTTTGTTGAATCAAAGGAAAACGCTCAACACTAATGGAACTGCCAAGGAAAAAGGTTTATCACCCGGTCTTTGCAATATCAGATAAGTGGCTTTTTGGCTATTAAAAACGGTGGAAATATGTACTATTTTAAAGGGACTCAGAAACAAAGCCCTGTAAATGATTTTACGGGAGAACTTACAACCGAAATGTCCGAAGCTTATGAGTTTAAGCCGAACGATTCTTCGTGCCCCTATTATGAGGTAACCATCTCGAACTGCGCGGTTCTAAAATAAATCTCGTCGATAAACATCACGGAGATGTCCCGAAAGAAACCGACTCGGGACATCTCCTGCACTGAGTACTCATAAGGCTTGGTGCTCATGCCGAAACTTAAGCTCCCTGCTTTCACAATTTTTCAAAAATTTTCCGTCTTTTTCTCAAAATCACTGACCAAAAAGCCGCGCGCGTGTCGCATAGAGAGATTAGGTATAGATACCGAGGAGGCAAAACGATGAAGAAACTCTTTTTTCTTGTATTGGTGATCTGCGCGTTGTGCGGCGCAGGATGCGCAGGTTTTTCTAAACAGCCGATTTTTACCGATATTATCGGAGGAGAATCGGAAGCCATTAAAATCGTAAAAACGACGCAAATGGAAACCAATACGGTACAGCTGTACTTGAGCGGTACGGCAGAATTCCGTTCGGCAGAAATTTTTATTCCCGCAACGGGAGAAACGCAGGCGTGCAGCATCGAAGGTATAGACATTCCCGACGATGTTGCCGATTCCGATGGGCAATCCGGTAAGATAGATACCTACACCGCCTTTGCGCTTACTCCAACAGCCCCAATTGGGATTGGCGCGCCTTTTTGTACTGCGCGGTTCCGTGTCGGATACGAAGCACAGCGTTCTCGATTTCGCGCTGCCGTTCGAGGGAGCCAATACGCACCCTGCAAAACTGCGGATAACCGAAATCCGTCCGCTGTATAGCAGCAAACCGAAAAAGCGAATTTATCGAGTTTATGGTGATGGAAAGCGGAAATCTTTCCGGTATCACTATCACGAATGTCGGGGATAAGCAAAACCAGCACTATCAGTTTCCAGCCGCAGAGGTTTCCGCAGGAGAGACCATTGTCTACCATTGGCGTTCCGTTGAAGAAGGTATCCGCGATGAACTTACCGCTAAAACTATTTCAGGCGGAACGCAAGCGTGTCCTACTGCGCGTGATTTTTTTGGGGACCGTATACAAGCATTCCCAAACGGAACGCCAATGTTATTCTGATTAAGACCGGAGCGGCAGGCGATATTCAAGATGCTATTCTCTACTGTACCGAAAAAGAATTTGCTAAACGAGGTTCCGCTCCTACATGGAATGATGAAGCGCTGGTACGAGACGCGGAAGCAGCCGTTACAAGCGGCGTATGGCGAAGTGGAGCTGTTTTAAAAGCAGCAGTTATCGCGCCGATAACCGCTTCAAAATCGCTGGTACGCAACGCAAAAACCGGCGTCAATCAAGCTAACAGCTGGACACTCCGCGATTCAAAAGCGGTTACGATGGGCAAAACCGTATTAACACAGAGAAAACGCGTGCAAAAATTTTTTTGATGCGGTTGCTTTTTCCTTGAGAATCTTTTGCGCCTCTATGTTCCCTGCCGTAATACCGAAAAAACGTATTGCCTTATAAAACTGTGGCAGGTGTGGTATAATAGCCAACGAGGGGGGGGGACGTTATGCCTACAATGACTATGCCAAATACATTGTATCAACAATTGGAAAAAGGCAGCGCAAATGATCGGAATGCCCAAAGACACCGTCTTGGAAAATGCGTTAAGCCGCTATCTTGCCGAATTACAAGAAGACGCCGAAGATACTGAACGTGCCGAAAAAGCGTGGAATGACTTTGAAAACAGCAGAGAAGCTGCAATACCTGCCGAAGCTCTATATAAAGCGCTTGAATTATAACTAAAATGAAAATCGAATACGCTCCGGCAGCAAGTAAACAGTTTACACAGCTTGATAAACCCATACAAAAGGCGAATCAAAAATATCTGAGCGAAATTGCCATACTTTGATAATCCGAGGCGCCCGCGGGAAAGAACTTACTTCAAATCTATCAGGGTTATGGCGGTACCGCGTTGGCGATTACCGCATTTTTATGCCGTATCCGTGATGATAAGCTAATTATCACCGTCATCGAAATTGAGCACCGGTCAATGGTGTATTGATGAGCGATTAAAAATCGTGATAAGGATATCTGTGTGCTGAATTTTCAACGACCGCTTTCTTTTTCCTCTTGCTGTTACTGCCGGCTTTTTACTGCTCCGGCGGACGGGGAGATTGCAAGCAATCTCAATATCGTTGCCGCTTGGAAACTGGAACGGCTTTATTCCCGAAAAATCTACGAGTGTATCTTGTACATCGTATCTCCCAATACACCCTTGCGGCAGCCTTTGTGTTCGCCGTCGCAGCGCTTGCGGAACCGGTACGGCAAACTTCCGAAGCGATGTATGCCGGTTCGGGACAGGCGCTGATGTTTGTCATCGACACCAGCCCCTCGATGGCTGCACAAGATATGGGGACGCAGACACGACTTGAGGCGGCAAAGCAGATTATCAAGTCTTTTGCAGAAAAAGTACGAAGGGATTCGTTGGGAGCTTACCGCGCTGGGAAGTTCCGCCGCCGTACTCATTCCGCCGACAATCGATCGGTACACGTTTCTGACTCGGTTGGCGCAACTGCAAGTCGGAGAATTTGGCGACGGCACTGCGATCGGTATGGGGCTTGCCTCTGCCGTGCTGCATCTAACGCAATACTCCGCGATCCCTCACATATCATTCTCTTTACCGACGGAGATAACAACACCGGAGAGGTACATCCCGCGCAGCGGCGGATATCATCAAGCATAAAAATCGGGTTTTACATTATCGGATTGGGGAAGTCGGGATATGCACCGGTTAAATATATTGATCCCATCCAAAAAGAAATTTCCGGTACGCTCAACACGGTGTTTAACGAAGCGGAGCTGCAAAAATTGCCGGTTACGGTAACGGTCGTTATTTTTTCGGCACAATCGCCTGAACTATTAACGGATATTTTTTTAATCGATTTATTCAAAAATACCGGCGACACATCCTTCAATGACGATGCGTAAATACGCGTACCTTGACGGGCTGTTTATATTGATTGCAATGAGCTGCGCGGCAGGGAGCATGGCTGCTCCGCAGAATCGGAATGCAGGCGGTGTCATAATGATTGAATTTGAAAAGCCGCTTTTTCTGTTGTTCATCATTGCTATTCTGCCTGCCTGCACCGTTACGCTGTATCGCATAAAAATTAAAAAGAAAGCTACGCAGCGGCAGAGGAGATTCAAGCCATTATACGGACATTGCGAATCCGAACGGCGCTTTGGAGTATTGGCTGGCTGTTTCTCAGTAGTGCCGCAGCAGTACCGCTTTGGGGCACAAAACAAACCACTGTAGTCAAACACGGAAATGCGGTCATCTTTGCCGTCGATATTTCGCGCAGCATGACCGTTACCGACATCGCACCGAACCGGCTCGAATTTGCAAAAGCGTTATGTTTCTTTTTGATAGAGCGTTTACCAGAAACCGCCTGCGGACTCGTTACGATAAAGGGCAGGGAACGCTTGCCGTACCGTTGAGTTTTAATCATCAGAGCATACTCACCGCAACGGAAACGCTGTCGCCGTTTAATGCAACTTCGGCGGGCAGCAATCTTGAACACGGGCTGCGTATTGCCTTAGAAGCTTTCCCTGAAAAATCGATTAACCGGAAAAACGGTTGTGCTGTGTACCGACGGCGGTGAAACAATCGGTTCGGTGCCGCGTATTCTTTCGCGGTATCGGCAGGAAAATGTTCAACTGATTATCATCGGCTTTGGAACAGAAACAGGAGGCACACTCTCCATCCTAAAATGAAAAACACGAATCGGTATTGCAAAGAAGCGCTTTAGAGGAATCTATTCTTAAACGCTATGCGGAGCAAGCCTTAAACGGAAGTTTTTATATTTTTCGCCGCCGACCTTGGTTCGGCACAGAAGGTGCTGCAATCGCTGACGGAAGCGCGATGCCGAAAGCGAGAAAAATACGATATATGCAAAAGCCTGTACGGAGGTCATTTGAGTGTACGGCAGTAGCGCTCCTCTTTTTGTATCGGTCTTTGTGCGGGAGGTATCCGTGCCAAAAATGTAGACGTCCATCCACTGCCATATCACCCATATCATCATTTTTTTGTCGGTGAGTTTTATTTTTACTGATAACGATGGTCGTCCTCTCAGGATGTAGCGTTGAACAGCAAAACCAAACTTGCACACGTAAAGGAACACTCGCATGGATGCGAGGCGATTGGAATGATGCCGTGCTGTATTTTTTATGAGGCTGAAAGTTTTAGCAACGGAATTACCCGATACCGAAATGCAATCGTATACGGATTTTGCACTAGCCTCAGCATATCTGATGCAGGGAGAGGATGAGGCTGCATCCGGAAAATTACAGAATATTTCCGAAACCGCCCCGGATATTTTACGGGCACACCGATTTTATCAGCAGGGGATTATTGCATTTCATTCAAAGGATTATGCGGAAGCGGCGGCATTGTTCCGAAAATCCTTGAGCTGTCCGGTCGCGATATGGCAGCTCAGATTAATTATGAGCTGAGCAAAAGTTGAGCGACACACAGCGGGAGATGCAGCATCAAGCTCCGCAACGGACGTCCGAAGATCCCGAAGCCGATCTGACGGATTCGATTATCTTAGATATTATACGCAAAAGAGAGCAAACTGAATGGAAAAACACAGCGCGAATCGGAGCCGGCGATAAACGATTATTAGGACTTTTTAGTGTGCAAGCTAGTAGCAAGACCGATCGCTATCTTGTTTTTTCTGCTGTACAACCGTAAGCCTTTATGGAAAGCCAAGCGAAAATTTAATTGAGCTTACAATAAACGACACCGATTTATCAATTAATCGTGAATTTGAAATTGAAGTTACCATCAAAACGAGAGTCTCCGTATTTGCAGAAGAATAATGGCAATACGCCGCGATTTATCCTGAGCAAAAACGAGACGGCAGAGCTGATACAGAGCAGTGCGATCCCTCGAGCGGGACGGTCTGCATTTGCGCTATCGGTATCGTTTTAACAAAACAGGTAGATTCCGGTTCAAACCGGAGCTGCAATGGAAAACAGCAAACAGTCGAACTTACATCGCTGGATATAACCGTACATCGTCCACCACTTTCGGAACATACGTCGTTTATATGGAAGCTATATTCTTCAAGCGGTCTGCCGATTGCGAAAGACGCGGCGCTTGAGCAAGGAACGGAATACATTCTATGTTTAACCGCAGCCTTTTATTCGGCAGGATATACTGAGCGTTACCTACAGGCTTTACAGACCGCGTCTGAGCAAGCAGAAGAGACCCGCCTCGAAGCATCCCTGTTCCGAATCCCTCGGTTCCCAAGAGAACCGCAACAGCGCCACTATTCGGAATATTCACACTGAGCTGCCGTTACCAGCTGAAATAGTCCGTATTGAATGCGCCCTTCCTGAAAGCGCCGCACTAAAACCGCTTACACTTGCAGATATGCCGTTTGATGCTAGCGTTTTAGTGCATTCGGCAGCCTTGCCCGACATGACTGCGAAGATATATACAATACCTCATTTCGATACCGCCGTTTCCAACACCGATGGAACCAATACTGCCGTGCAGCCCAAACAGGCTCAGCATGAAGATACCGGCGGCGAGCATTACACTCTTTGCAATATTCAGCTTAATACCGCTACGAATAGGCGTTCAAAGCTTTCCCCAAGCGCAGATTCATTTTTGCAGCGGAGAGCGAGGTTTTCAGCGCTCCTGCGGCATACCTCATTGAACGGTTGAATAGTGCCGAAGCCGCCGGTAATGAAAGCGCGGACGGCTTTACAGCCGCTGCGTTTCAGCACCCCCTTGCTGAAACGCACTACAGCGGCAGCGCCCTGACCGAGCAAGAAAAAAGCGCCGCGGCAAAACAAATAGCCGACTACCGTAAACAGGAAGCCGCGTCGCTTTTTTCTCCCGTAATTCGCCGTAAACGAGAAGCGCTGGAAGCTACTTTGGGAATTGCGCATCCGCTGCCGCTGTATCCGCGCCTTTTGGGTGTTACAACGGCAACGATCACAGGGTTGGTACTAATAGGTGCGGCGGTATGCGGTTTACGCAATAAAAAGCGGTTTATGCTGCTGCTCATCACTTCCGGACTATGCTGCGGATACTTTACCGCTGTAATGTTCCGATGGATACGGCAATCGCAGGGTGTGTACACCGGCAACAGTGAAAATGCAGCGGTGCGACGCATACCGGAAAATACCGGCAGTAGTGTATATCGGCTTTCAGCAGGAGAAAGTGTTATTATCATACGGAAAGCTCAGCACTGGTACTACATCAAAACCGCAGAGAATGTTACCGGCTGGGTATCCCCGCAATCGCTCATACAATACAATTAATACGTGGTAACGCATTATCTTGATTTCTCTGATAAAAATGATAGAAAGAAGAAATCATCGCTTTTAGGAGTTTTTTTATGAAATGCAGATTTTAGGAGCAAGATATAAAACCGGTCGGTCATAATTTAGCATCAGCAACTGGCGATATTGTTTGTACTAAGAACCCGACAAAAAAGCACGTTGCCGTATATGATGGTGTTCACTGTATTCACTGCGGACGTCAAATAAGCATTCTTGGCGATAGAATTGTTACCTCAGCCGGAATAAGCTGTCCGGCATCCCCATCAGGGCGCCATATTGTGAAATAGTGGATAAAGTCAGCTTGAAGCGATACATTCTTGCGCCTTTATCTTTAACACGAAAACAGACAGCAGAAAGACAAAATAAAAAGTATTTATAGTTCCCGACACAGTAGATACGCCATATATTTTCAACAGAAATCTTGACAGCCCCATAAACTCCTTGTATCATACTATATATAAAAATTTTTTTATAGTTTTATTTAAAAATATTAAAAACTGGAGGAATGGCATGAAAAACATTTCATGGTAGCACTGACAGGCGTATTCATCGGTATTGCGGCTGTCGTACTGGTCAAAATTCGGCAATCCCGGTAATATGGGATTTTGTATTGCCTGTTTCTTACGCGACATTGCCGGTTCGTTAAAACTGCACAATGCAGCAGTGGTACAGTATATGCGTCCGGAAGTTATTGGGCTTATCATCGGCGCTTTTTGCAATCGCGCTTGTAAAAAAAGAGTTTTAAACCCCGCGGAGGCTCAGCGCCTTTTACCCGCTTCGTATTGGGCTTTTTCGTAATGATCGGTGCGCTGATGTTCTTGGGTTGTCCACTCCGTATGTTTTTACGCTTAGGCGCAGGCGACTTGAATGCAGTGTTCGGGCTTGTAGGGTTCATCATCGGTATTGTCATCGGCGTAGTATTCCTCAATAAAAATTTCTCGTTAAGCCGCGCTTATCCCCAATCGAAACAGGAAGCGGGCGATGGCGCCGATTGTGATGATGGTGTTTTTAGTACTGCTCATTGCTTTCCCTGCCGTTCTTGCCTTTGAGTGAAAAAGGACTGGTTCACTGCACGTCGCCGCTCGCGCTCGCACTTGGTATCGGTCTTGTAGGCGGGGCATTGGCGCAGCGCAGCCGGCTCTGCACTGCAGGCGGTATCCGCGATGCAATCATGTTAAAAGATTTTCACCTCTTGACGGGAAGTATTGCCATTTTAGTAACTGTATTTATCGGAACGCTTATAACCGGTCAGTTTAAACTCGGATTTGCAGGACAGGCGGTTGCGCACACTGACGGATTATGGAATGCGCTCGGTATGGTATTGGTCGGCTGGGCAAGTGTCCTCCTCGGCGGCTGCCCCTTGCGCCAGCTCATTTTTAACCGGAGAGCGCAATACTGACTCGGCAATCACCGTAACGGGCTTTAATTGCAGGCGCCGCCTTTGCACATAACTTCGGTCTCGCTTCTTCCGATAAAGGTCCGACAAGCGCAGGAATGATTGCCGTTGTTATCGGATTAGCCGTAACAGCCTGTGTCAGCATATACTACGCAGCAAAAAAATAAGTAATATTTTTCGCAGCATCCCTAATTATCGACCCTCATTAGGGTGCTTTTAAAAGAAGAAACTATCTAAGTGAAGGATATCTAAAAATTTAAGTTTTTAGAAATACCCGGAGGAGATAAAAATGCCAGATTATACAGTAGATGCACGGGGTCTTTCGTGTCCCGAACCGGTAGTACGAACAAAGAAAGCATTCGATGCGCATCAGAATTTTACGGTGCTGGTCGATAATGAAACCTCAAAAGAAAAATGTTATTCGCTTTTGCGATAAGATGAAAGCGAAGACCTCCGTTTCTGTGGACGGTAGCGATTGGAAAATCACCGTTTCCAAATGAGCAGCGGTTACGTCATAACGTTTCACACGCATTACGAAGCGCTTTGTTTGTATGCGCAGTCTCGAAAAAGCGAGGCAGCGCAAAACGGCGCGATAGCCGTAAAACTTATTCCCTGTACCGCGCGAACTGAGTTCCGCCTGCGGTACGGCGGTTAAAGTTATGATAAAAGACGGCGCGGTGTTCGGTGCAGAGAACTTCGCAAACATTGAACGCGATGAAGTGTTCAGCTTTGACTCCGCCGGAACATACACCGCGGCGGATAACCAAAAGTTAGCAGAATTTTTGAGGTGTTTATACACTCCGTAGGGAGCAACTGCTATAGAAATATTGCAAGCAGTTGCTTTTCTTTGTTGTGCGGAATTTTTATCCGAAATTTCGCATGGTTTATTTTAGAAGAAAGCAAACGTATTAGACAAATAAATGAAAGATCGCGGAATAATGGAGGTTGAGAGAGCATTTGAACCGCGAAGAGGTTCAATTCTGATTGAACGACCTCCATTATTCCGCAGGAAGATATGTCTGATGCGTTTGCTTTTGGAGGGGATATGAGCTGTGCAGTCCCGGATAAAAATTTCAGTTTAATAAAATCTTCGTCCTACTCTGGATGAGGAGCAAAAATTAAGTGCGGGTGCACTGGATGGGTTATTAAAAAGCTTTCCTATTTGCTCTGACCCCCGGCTTTTGGTCGGCTTCGATACATCGGATGATGCGGCTGTTTATAAAAATCAATGACGAAACGGCTTTTAATCTTTACGGCAGATTTTTCCCAGCTATTACGGATGATCCGTATATGTTCGGGCAGATTGCCGCCGCTAATGCGCTCAGCGATATTTACGCAATGGGCGGTGTTCCGAAACTGGCGCTCAATCTTTTTGTATTTCGGAAAAATGCCCGAACCTGTTATCAAAGAGATACTGCGGGGCGGCGCCGACAAAGCGTTTGAAGCGGGAGCAATTATCTGCGGTGGGCACACCATTTACGACAGCATTCCGAAATACGGTTTAGCGGTAACGGGTTTTGTACATCCAAACAAAAATACTGAAAAATTCAGCGTGTAAAGCAGGCGATGTTGATTTTAACCAAGCCTATCGGTTCCGGTATTCTCACAACCGCAGCGAAAGCTGATATGTTCGGCGCTGACGAGCTTAAAAACGTGTATGACGTTATGGCGTTCTTAAACGCCGCCGCCTGCACTGTGATGACTAAATATGAGGTTCATGCCTGTACAGATATTACCGGCTTTGGACTTTTAGGGCATTTATATGAAATGGGAAAGGGCAGCGGTCTCAGTATTGAGCTTACCTGTAAATCGCTACCGATTTTCGACGCTGCCGTTGAATATGCCGAAATGGGTTTTTGTTCCCGCCGGAGCGTACTCCAACAGGAGCTTTGTCGGCAATAATGCTATGCTGGACGGAGTGCCGCGCTCCTATCAAGATATCTTGTTTGATCCGCAGACGTCAGGCGGACTTTGTTATTGCGGTAGCGCCCAAAAGATGCACCGCAGTTATATGGGAAACTCTGCACTGTCCTTGAAAAATACCGTCTGCGGAAAACCCGCAAATTATCGGCACAGTCGTAGAACGCACCGATACGGTTGTACGGGTGGTAATTATTAACTTAAATCGCACCGGATAGTACGATTTAAGTTAAGTTCAAAAACCCGACCATAGACTATAAAGGCTTAATCCTAATACGCAAACTCGGCGCTTAACCGGATGTAGTGGTTAAACTGCTTACCGATAGCTTTAGCGCGCCAGTCTGCAAGTTGTTCCGCAGCTTTATCTTTGACAGCCTGAATCTCTGCTGCTGTCATGTCCTCAATATCTTTCTTATCCCAGTCATTCATTGCAGGGACGGGCGAATAAATATTTCTCCGTACACCCGGATTGATGTTTGCTTCAAACACATAGCCAATTTAAAAAGCATATACCCGCCCGACTTTACAATCGGCAAATGACAGCTAACATCAAGCGCAAGCTGATTTATATACTGGATGGTTTGCTGGCGCATAAAGGGTGTTGAATCGAGGAATGCATGATTTTTTTCCAGCGAGTATCGCCATTTGAAGTTCTATTTGTAATAGTAGGGTGATTAAACACAGAACCATCTGTTGTATAATGTCTGGCAAGATAGTCTTTTATTATCTCAATGTCTGTAATACCTTCAGTTGTATTAGCATGGCGAATAAAAGCATTGGAAAGATTAATATCAAGCCCATAAAGAGGACGAAATTTAAGTTTAAGATGAATCCTGTCTGAATTCGGTTCAAGGTTTGTTCCAAGCGGAGATCCATGATGCGTATAATTTTGATAATTAGGACTCTTATAATCATCATCGTCAACACGTGGTATACATATACGGCATCACAATCGTGTAGTTTAAATCGACAAACGAGAACCAATGAGAATTCGGCATAGTATAAGATACACCGAATTCTCCTGCTAAACGCCATAATGCACTTTTAAATTTAATAATTTCAGTTAAACCAAGATCGTCAACATATAATGCAGAATCTAAACGCAAACCCCGTATAGGTTTAATCGTACAGCTCATTCCTAAAACGGTATTATCAGGAAAGTCATAAATACTTTGACCTAAAAAGAATGCTGAAAATGGTATTAAATAAATTGGCTCGAATCGCCCTCCATATATCATTGAATCTACTATAGAAACTGTCAACCATGGCAATGGCCGTATGTCCAAAGAATGGGAGGCTAAAAATTTGTTCGGTCCCCAATTTTTTCCTGCATTATTAGTCGCTGAAAGCATCAGTAAAACCTGGTTATACGCCCATTTTTGGTTTATTAACTGTAAAAATAAACTGTCCTGCATGAAAAGCTCTAGGAGAAATAAAAATTCCGCTATCATGGAATGGACCGTAGGATGTCCTCCCTAAGCCTCCTGTTAAATAATACTCTGAAGTTCCAAATGTTATAGATGAATTAAACATCGGCAAGGTATTCCATTTACCAATTGCTGTACCATGATCGTTAGCAATATCTTTTAGAGGAATATGTATCCGCTGGGAATAGAGAAGAATTATCTAATTTATTAAATAGGCTAAAAAACTTACATACGCCGAAACGGTCAACATTTTTGATATCTGATAATTCATTTTTGCGAAAGGCGTTATAAAAATTGATTTTCATTTGTACGTGCCTGCTGTGCAAAAATTAAATTCAGCTTTTTCCCCCAAAGTGGAAAGCACGCTGAAAAGAACCGCGCTTGATATTCAGTAGCTTTTCTACGCTGACCGGCATCACCTTTTTCTATAACTATTTGCAATATACGTTCAATTTCTTGCAATGGATACTACCTAATGCTCGGCGTATCATTAATTAACCCGCTTCCTTCCCATATCGATAAATCTTCGTAAAATGGATCGAATAAATCGACCGGAGCTTGCGCATAAATATATATTGTATGAAGTGCTGCAATAAAAACTAATGCATAAAATCTTTTTCATCATAACCTCATCTTTTCACAATATGATTTCTTTTCAGGTATCTATTAAAAGCTGCCCGAGTTTACGGATGCCCAATAGGCTATGAAATTATCAAAAATAGGCAATATACTCAAGCAAGGGCAAACTAAGTAAGCATCTATTATCTAATTGTATATTTAACCGAAGAGTAAAATATCCACCGCGTATCCGCTCTTTTTGCCGGTTACAATCGTCCAATTAAGCCCTGCATTCAGTTCAAGCGGTTTAATCACCCGATACGAACCTCTCCAGAGAAATAGTATGAAAGTAGGAAGGATTTGCTGAAGGGGTCTTTGCGTCTACAATCGGGTCATAATGATATTTAGGAGGATAGTAAACATCTTTGCCGGTCTCTTGCGTAGGATCAAAAACTTTTTCTTCATTCTCCCTTTACTAAGAAAACGATAACCAAATTTTTGCGTAATACTTTTGTGGTTCCGTTAATGAAACTTGTAAGAAAGCGCCCATTGTATCCGGTCCGTATGGATTTCAATCCATGCCATAATATAATCGTTATATTTTTCTTTACCAGCGATGGTATCCCGCCGGCGATGATACAGGCTTACGTACTTATTTTCCATAATATACATCCATGGAGTCGCATATAAAAATTCTCCCGTTACCGAAAGATGTCCAAAGCTGAACGGATGGATATACTCAATACCGGTTGAACCACCGAGCCCATTAGGAATATTCCGAGCTAAAGGATAGTTCTTTCGTTCAAAATACAGTTGATACTGATTTTGCCCATAATGCCCGTATAGGCGCAGTCCGCGCATGGGCACAATCTCAACAGACAAACCAATTTGACACCCAATCAGCGCTTTGCCTTCATCGGAACCAGCAGCTCCGGCAGCGCTTTCATTAAACATTGGATCGCGCCATCCATAATAATTATGAAAAATCATCATCGGATTTAAGTACCGAGGATCAAATGGCGCATTCAGCACTACCCTCTGTAGAGGCGGAACATAAGCCAATTCAATGGACGAAACGATACTTCGTGAGAAAACAAAAACGAGTAGGATCTAATTCTAACACACTCAGAGACAGATGCGCTTTTTTTATAAAAAGCGAAAGCGTCATATAATCCATTCGGTCTACAGTATCTGCAAGCAGCATACTACCTGCAAGCGATCGACCGATATTTAAAGCCCCCTCGTCCAATCGTAAAATTAAAGAAGCTATTTCCCAAGCTCAATCCAGCTTGCGTAGGAAATGTCATATCAAACGCATTTCCTCCAACGGCACATTGGTATACGGATAGGACAATACCGCCGCCCAGTAGTTTTTTCTTTAAGCTGAGATTAACAAAAATCAGCATACGAGGTGAACATCACGTGCATCGGGACTGCAACAATAGCAGGAGTTCTGTTATAGCGTAAAAAAACTATCAAGCCGCACTTCATTTTCAGGGTTGTGTACATATTGTCCCTGTAGCGTAAAGATACCGTTTACATCGAATGCAAAAATACTTGCGCCGAAACAAAAAGGATGGTCGGAAAATATCCCTGCATCATACGGTACAGCGGCTCGCTTGCCTGCGGTATTACGGCATTATCAAATGAAGAAAAATATTCGGCAAGTTCTCCTTTAGAAAGCGGTTGACGGTCTGCAAGCGTTGTCTGTCGCGACTCAACCGAAAGGATGTGCATTGCGTCATAAATCCAATGGTCATTTTTCCACAAAGAGGGCATACGGCGTGTCTGCAAACGGCGAGTGCGAACATTTCTAAAAATAGTAATAGAATGACAATAAAAACGCTTCATTTCTTAACCCTGAAAAGATAATTAATAAATACTACTATAGATAAAAACAAGGAAAGATGTCCAGTTGCAAAGATTGTGCGCAAAGATTATGGAGGCTTACCAACGGGTATTGGCAAAACCCATAATCCGTAATAGCTCGTTTCTGTGCGAAATTTTATCTAAAATTTCGCACATTTTTCCCACAAATAGATAAACGCATCAGGTAGACTAGATAAAACCGCGGAAAAACTGAGACTCAGGAGACCATTTGAACCGCAAAGAGGTTCAACTCTGGTCGAATAGTCTCAGTTTTTCCGAGGGTGTTAAAAACGACCTGATGCGTTTTGATTCATCCATCCCGTTCACTCTTTTTCCTTTTAGGCTATACTGCCCGTTATGATTACAGTAAGCGATGGTTTGAAAATTTTCGGAAAAACCTCTTTTCAAAGATGTCAATTTAAAATTTACCCCCGGAACTGCTACGGCATTATCGGGGCAAACGGGGCAGGAAAGTCAACCTTTCTCAGCTGCTTTCCGGCGAATTGGAACACGACAGCGGTGAAATCAGCATTACGCCGGGTGAGCGCATGGCAGTTCTGCGGCAGGATCACTTTGCTTTTTGATGAATATTCTGTCAAAGACACTCGTATATATGGGGCATCCGAGCTCTATAAAATTATGAAAGAGCGGGAAGCCATTTACGAAAAAAAGAAGATTTCAGCGAAGCGGACGGTATCCGCGCATCGGAGCTTGAAGCGTGAGTTTTCCGACATGGGCGGCTGGGAGGCAGAAAATCAGGTAGAACAGATGCTCTCCGGGCTTGGGTTGGAAGAGGCAAACCACGAGCGCATGATGAGCGAGCTGGACGAAAGCCAAAAAGTACGGGTGCTGTTGGCTCAGGCGCTGTTTGGCAATCCCGATATTCTTTTGTTGGACGAACCGACGAACGGTCTTGGACCTTGAATCTATCAGCTGGCTTGAAGAGTTTCTCATTGAATTCCCGAATACGGTGATTGTCGTATCGCACGACCGGCACCCTTTTTGAACACGGTGTGTACGCATATCTGCGATATTGACTTTTGGGAAAATCCGTATGTACAGTGGAAACTACGACTTCTGGTATCAGATGAGCCAGATTATGCAGCGGCAGGCGCGTGATCAGCAGAAAAAAACGTGAAGAAAAAGATGAAAGACCTGCGCGAATTTATCCTGCGCTTCGCTTCGAATGCCGCAAAAAGCCGACAGGCAACCAGCCGTAAAAAATATACGACAAACTTGCTCTGGAAGAGCTGGAAGTTACCACACGGAAGTTCCCGTATGTCCATTTTAAAACCGGATAGAGAAATCGGCAACAATGTTGTCCGCGTAGAAAAGCTCAATTATACTTCTCAGGAAGAAGGTTCTGGCAACGGCATTACGCTGCTCAAAGATTTCAGCTTGACCGTAAACCGTACAGACAAAATTGCCTTTTGTCGGGCAGGAGCATAATTCAAAATCGGCATTCTTCGATATTATTGCCGGTATTAAAAACCGCCGATTCTGGTGATGTATTGGGGGACAAACCGTTACGAATGCCCTACCTCAGCAAGAGATAATTCCAGCTACTTTGAAACGGATTTGAACATTACCGACTGGCTACGGCAGTTTTTCTACCGAACAAGACGAAGCCTACGTGCGCGGCTTTTTGGGGCGGATGCTTTTTACCGGCGATGAATCGCTGAAACCCTGTCAAGGTGCTTTCCGGAGGGGAAAAGGTTCGGTGTATGCTCAGTAAGCTGATGCTTTCCGGCGCCAACGTACTCATTATGGATGAGCCGACCAATCACCTCGACTTGGAAGCTATTACCAGTTTGAACGAAGCGCTCATCGCTTTTCCCGGGGTCGTACTGTTCAACTCGCACGATCACGAGTTTATTTCGTCCATCGCAAACCGCATTGTAGAAATTACCCCCGGCGGTGTTATCGACCGGATGATGCCGTTTGACGACTATATCCGCGACGAACAGGTTCACGAACTCCGCAATGAATACTACGGCGGCACGGCAAAGAAGATATTGATCTCAACCTCTCCGTTAGCCTTTTTGAAATAGACTGTTGAGTAGTTACATTCTTGTACACGGCTCAACAGTGAGATTGCATAAAAAACATATTTCAAAAGGACACTTTAAAAAAAAGCAGAAATCCGCTATACTCGCCGACATGGAATTAACGCAAGAGTTTATTGACGGTCTAGTAGTGAACGAGATCGACATTATGAAAAAGGTGGCGGAAGAGCTGAATATCAGGATGCAGCAGGTTTCCGCCGTTATCACATTGGTCAACGAAGGCTGTACCATTCCTTTTATTTCACGGTATCGTAAAGAAATGCACGGTTCGCTCGATGAAGTTCAAGTTCGGGATTCCGATAAATTGTTTCGATCCTACGTCAACTTGGAAACACGGCGGCTTTGAGAGTTGTGCGAGGTGTGTTTGAGGCAGGCAAGCTGACCGAGCTGCTCTACGACAACATTATGAAGGCATCGACGCTAACAGAGCTTGAAGATATTTGGGCGCCCTTTAAAAGAAGAAAAACACGCGGTATGCTGGCTGTTGAACGTGGCTTGCAGGGTTTAGCCGATTTAATGAAAGAATTAGAAGAAGCTGAGCTGGTAAAACGGGCGCAGGACTTTGTGAAAACCGATTGCGAGGATGAAGCGCTGAATGTGCCGACCGTAGAGGATGCGCTTGCAGGAGCTTCCGATATTATCGCTGGAAGAAACGGCTCAGGATACGGAAAAATCGGAAAACCGTACATGATTTCTTTATGGCAACCGGTCTCTTTGAGGTGAAAGGCATCGGGGATGAAGAAGCGCAGAAAACCTCCGTGTACCAGATGTACTGGGATTATTCCGAGGCGCTCAATCAAATTAAGCCGCACCGAGTACTGGCTATCAATCGCGGGGAGCGCGAAGAAGTATTGGAAGTAAAAATCAATGTTGATGTGGACGAAGCGGTTGCACGGGTGCAGAGCCGTTCAGTACAGCACAATAAATACCACAGCGAAGCTATTGCGGATGGGGTTGTACGGCTACTAAGCCCTGCGGTATTGCGCGAAATACGCAGTAACCTCGCCGAAGATGCTGACACTCACGGCATTACGATTTTTGAGCGAAAACTTAAAGCACCTCTTGATGACACAGCCGATTAAGGGAACCCGCGTACTCGGTGTAGACCCCGGCATTAGAACCGGTACCAAATGCGCCGCCTTAGACGAAACTGGCAAGTATCTCGGCTCTTTTGTAATCTATCAGCATAAAACAGAGGAAGCAAAAGCGGCGTTGCTCAAAGCGGTAAAGGACTATAAAGTACAGCTCATTGCAGTGGGCAACGGGACAGGTTCTCACGAGGTACAGGAAATTGTCTCCGATGTGATTAAAACCCATTGCCCCGGCGTGCTGTTTACGGTAGTTGATGAGGACGGAGCCTCCGTGTATTCTGCAGGAGATGTGGCGCGCGAGGAGTTCCCCGACTTGGATCTTACCATCCGCGGGGCTATCTCCATCGGGCGGCGCTTGCAGGATCCTCTGGCGGAACTGGTTAAAATCGATCCTAAGTCTATCGGAGTCGGGCTCTATCAGCATGACTTAAACCAGAAAAAACTTTCTGAAGAGCTTGATGCGGTGGTCGGTTCGGTAGTAAATAATGTCGGTGTGAATTTGAATACCGCAAGCGCCTCGCTCCTTAAATACGTGTCCGGCATTACGAGCGGATTGGCGAAAAAGATTGTAAGTTACCGTGAACAAACCGGCATCTTTACCGATCGGGAACAGCTCCATAAGGTCAGCGGTTTAGGACCGAAAACCTTTGAACAATGCGCGGGCTTTTTGAAGATACCGGAGAGCGCCAATCCGCTCGATAATTCGTGGGTACACCCCGAAAACTATCCTGCAGCGGAGGTTATCTATCAGATTGTACGCAAAAACGAACCGGTAACGAAAGAGGTACGCACGGAGCTACAGGAAAAAGTATCAGCTCGGGGGAGCAAACGGTGAGCGACATTATCGAAGAGCTGAAAAACCGAACAGAGACCCTCGTGAGGACTGCCCCTAAGCCGATTATGCAGCAGGGCGTTCTCTTGTTTGAAGACCTTAAGCTCGGTATGACCGTTAAGGGCAAGATTAAAAACGTGGTGAGACTTTGGCGCCTTTGTAGACCTCGGTATTAAGGAAACCGCCCTGCTGCACATCTCCGAAATGAGCGACCGTTTTGTTTCCGACCCGCTTGAGGCAGTAAAGGTTGGCGATATTGTGGAGTGCCGGATTATCGCACTCGACGAAGCGCGCCGCCGTATCTCACTCAGCCGGAAAAAGCGAAAGCGGGGTACAGGGAAAAGCTGACCGCAAAGCAAAAAAAGCGGAAGTAAAAAGATTACCGTAAAAACCAAGGACGGCAAAACCGTTGCGGTTAAAACAGATAGCGGTGCGCGCTTCCGTACAGGAGAAAAACACCTGAGCCACCGCGGGAGCGGCAGCCGGCAGTCCGTTCGGAGCGGCGCGTTGCAGAAGCCCGCCCGCGAAAGGACGATGACGGTACAAAGTACAATCCCTTTGCAGCATTCTTTAATAAGAAGTAAAATAAAAAATCCCGATAAAAGAAACGCGCTTTTTATCGGGATTAGTTCGATTAAAAAGCCATTGCAGATGCATTGAATTGTCAAATATTCTGCAGAACCCACAATCGGACATTGTTGTTCCAACATCTCATACGCCATAATTTTTTTCTCCTTAAAAACTGAAGTTTTGGACAGTTAGGGTGTGTCATTTTCCGCGTTGCAGACTGCGAATCAGCTTTTTAGAAAGTGTTTGGATATCTCACGTGTTGATTAGTGCTAAGTGGACACACGTTTGCAAAAAAAGCTCTGGTTTTTCTTATAATACAATGATAATGAATACTCAGAAACCGTTTTACGAAAAAAATTTGTTAAAAATTCCGTTCATCAGGCTCAGGATAAAGCCCATCAGGTGCGGACAGAAGAAAATATCAATCAGAAAAAAAGCGTATTATCAAGAAACTTCCGTATGCAGCTTGCGTCGAGAAAACGAGTACGGTCGTGAGCAGCGCAACAGTGGCACATTTATTTTTCGGACAATCGATTTTTCCGAGCTGACACCGGAAGCAAAAATATCTTAGCGCATTTTTCCCGTATTGCTCGATCAGATTTTACCGCTTGATGCAAAAAGAAACAACTGCTACCGCAGCATATTCATACCTTGTTTCATGAGCTGACGGATGAGCGCAGCAGCAGAAAAACGAACTATTTAAATGATCCGGTAAAGCTGTCCGCATATACGCACTATTATGTCTGGTGGAACTTAGTGCGACTTACGAAACTCCTGCAGAATCTTGATATCCAGCTTGATGACGGAGATTATGCTGCGGATTTTGGTTCGGGACCGCTTACACTGATCTGCGCTTTATGGATTGCAAAACCGGAGCTGCGGAAAAAAACGGCTGACATGGTATTGCGTGGATATTTCTAATAGGGCGCTTTCGTTCGGCGAAGAGCTTTTTTTAGCGCTCTGTGCATATACCGGTAAAACAAATTCCGCGGAAATACCCACGGAGAAATTCCTTGGACTGTTAAGAAAGTGTGCGGGGCATTTGGCACGGCATTGTCCGCAAAAAGTGTCGTTAGTAACAGAAGCAAATATGTTCAACGAACTCTTTTGGGACAGCAAACTTTCCCTTGATGACCAAGCGGAAAAAACGTACCGTACCGTTATGCACTACCTAAAGCCCGCCGGTTCGGTTCTTTTTGTGGAGCCGGGGATACCGCTTGCCGGTGAATTTTTTAAGTCTGTTGCGGATGCAGTTTTTAGCAGCAGGTTTTTCCATCTATGCGCCGTGTCCTCACCACGGAACTTGTTGTTTCCCCAATCGTCCACCTCAAGGTAAAACAAAAACACCGGTCGCTTTTCATAAATGGTGCCACTTTACTTTTGAAACACATGATTCACCGGAAAACCTGCTCCGTCTTTCAGAGACTTCCCATTTAGGAAAAGAGCGAGCGAGTTTGAGTTTTCTCTACGGCTCATTACTTCCATATACTGATAGCGATACTGATAACGCGACAGTAGATAAAAACAATAGCGTCCGCATATACGGCAATGCAAAGCGGGATGCATCAGCGGGAATACCAGTGCGTATATGCTCGGATATCATCAGCCGGAGCCGCAGACTATCGGCAGATATGCCTGTTCGGAAAAAGGCTTTATGCTTATTACCGACCATGCATACAAAGAATCGGTGTTGAACACTGCAGTATCAGGGGACTCTACTTATCCTACCGGAAGATGCGGTAAAAACTGCATCAGCGGGATAAAAGACGACGTACGCTTTTTGGTGAAAGTTCCGTAAGGGTGAAGAGAAACGATTAGTGCGAAATTGCTATGGATACCATCATGGTTGACGCATCTATCGTTTCATTTTTCCTGCGCATCCATCCCTTTCTGCCCTTTACCTACTCCAAGGCGCTTATATCGAGCCGCTCGAAACCGTCTAATAAGGTGCGGGCGATAGCTTTTTAGTTTTGAAAGACTGCCTTTTGGGCGCTTTCGATGTTCAGCGGCATAACGGGGTCATGCAGGGAGAGGCGGAGTAGCATCCAGCCCTGAACTCCCGCATCTTTGAACGAAATGCGGACGCCCTCATACGACTGGGGCAGTTCAAAGCCTGATTTTTCCGCACGCTCCTTAAACGCTTGCAATACCGCCGTACCGTATTCCTTAAAAATCCTCACCATATATCTTAAAGCGGAGTTCTGTTTCTTCTACCATCGGCGGGAGCTTTTTCAATCAGGCTTTCGATATTTTTCCTGCGCGCTTTGCATTCGCAAGCGCCGTTACCAGTTTTACTGCAAGGAAAGCGCCGTCATCGAGGTAGTAATTGTCTTTCAGCGCACCGTGTCCGGAGGTTTCCATCGCCAGCGGACGACGATCCCCTGCTCATTTAATTCACGGCATTTATTGATTACGTTTTTGTAGCCGCGCATATACCGCAGATGGGTAAGCCCCAGCTCCTGTTCAAGGAAGAAGCGTGAGCCGGTCGGAAGTTACCGAATCGGTAACAATGGTGCTATGCGGATACGCAGGAGCAAGGATTGCTGCCATCATTGCGATAATGGCATCGCGGTTGACCTCCGTTCCGTCGGACAGCACTGCCGACATGACGGTCAACGTCAGTGTCAAAGATGAGTCCTAAATCGGAATGACTTTGCACAGTAGCGGCTTTTGCTGCTTCCATCGCCACCTTATTTTCTGGGTTGGGGATATGATTGGGAAAGGTTCCGTCCGGCTCAAGGAAGCGGCTGCCGCTGATATCGGCGCCCAGAGCCTTTAATACCTGCTCCGCAAAAAGCCGCCCGCGCCGTTTCCAGCATCAACTGCTATTTTTAAGTGTGCAAGCGGCTTTTTCGGCGTGGAAGTTTCAGACCGCTCCGGATTGCCGCTTGCAAGTGTTGTGAGTACCGCGCAATTAAATTGAATGATCGGCATTTTGGCGCGTTACATTTTTCGCTATCAGCTATTTGAGCGGCGGCGCTGCGTAAAATTTCCGTAATGTCGGCGCGTTCTAGCCCGCCGGATTTGTCAAAAAACTTGAACCCGTTCCGGTTGAACGGTAAGTGGCTTGCGGTAATCATAATTGAGCCGTCAAAGTTTGTTTCTTCAAACACGGCGCCCATAAACATTGCCGGTGTGGTAGCAAGCGAGCAGCACACGATGCTAACCCGCTGCGCCGCAAGCCCTTCAATAAGCGCCTTTTTCAAGCGATTCACCGGAAAGTCGGGAATCCCGCCCGATACCGATCACGAGCGTATCCGTATTGTGTCCTGTTTTTGCAGACAGCCAGATCGCAAACGCGGCGCCGATGTTCCGGCAGACTTCATCAGTTAAATTTACGTGTTCGCCGTCAACACGCTTTCAAGCGCAACACCGCGAATATCGCTTCCATTTTGGAGTTTTAAAAAAATCATGTTCGTTCATAGTGTATTTATTATAGCAAAAAACTGCATATGGGGTAGAGGGGGTAGCGGAATAACAAGCGCACCGCTCAAGTTTTGCAGTAGCAACTTTTGAAGCGCAGCGGAAAAACGTTGTATCGTATAGGACAGGAAAGGGGCGCTTTTTATGGAGCGTAGGGGAGACTTCCCCACAAAATGATGAGCTGATGATATAGCTTGCTTGATCTATAAAACTACAGTACCATTAGGGAATGAACAGGAATATAAACATGAACAAACGATTTTTGCATTTTATCATTTTATTCCGTTGCTGCTGTACAATTATTTGCGGTCGAGACGGTGCGTTTTTCAAGAGCAGGCTTATAGCGGTTCCATAACGTACAATGAGAAAAGCGGATCCGGGCGATGCGGTGTTCGTATGGCTTTCGATAAAGGCTGAGGCTGCGAACAAGGGGAGTGTGCAAAATACTACGGTAGTTTTACAGCTCTTGAAAGGGAAAAGAGCGGGCTGCGGCTGCGCAGTTTTTTATTATAAATGCTAAGAATAATTCAAAAAAATACTTCTAAAAATTCCAATGAAGAAATGACGGAGATGCTTGCGGGGGTTCCACTTTCGACATGGCTTTCCAGTGAGGCTGTCTATTCGCTGAAAGTGATTATTGCAACCGGCGATACACATAACACTACCATTGAGCATTCAGAAAAACAATTTGTTTCCGAGCGTATTGTGCTTGATGCAAGAAATACTGGGATTAGAAAAGATGTAAGTCCGGAGCGCCGAGCGCAAAGTGAAAAAAACTCAATAGTATCCTTGCAAGGATAACGCCGCAGGATGTGTATACGCTCAAGCCGTTTACGCTTCCGGTAGATTCAAAACGGATAACGTCCGGTTTTTGGCGACCGCCGCGTTTTTTGAATATACCGACAAACAAACGAGCACCACGCTGCATTACGGAATAGATTATGGCGTGCCGACGGGAACCGCTGTTCATGCGTGCGCGGAGGGAAAGGTTGTGTTGGCGGAGAACCGTATTACTACCGGATGGAGCGTTGTAGTTGAACACTTACCCGGGCTGTTCAGTCTCTATTATCACATGGACTCGCTCGGTGTACACGAAGGTCAGTACGTTAAACAGGGGAGCGGCTTGGTCTTTCAGGAGCAACAGGGCTGGCAACGGGACCGCATTTGCATTGGGAGATACGCTTAAATATGGAAGCGGTAAACCCCGAGTTCTTTTTGAAAGGGTTTCGTTTTTTTAAGAAAGGAGACTTAAACATAGATGTGATGTTTCCTACTGAACGAGAACCGATAAGCCCACCGCTGCTTTAGCACTCCCTGCTTCTAAACAAAAAAATGCAACGTCAAAGAAGACGTTGCATTTTTCTTACTCATCATCAAATAGTCATGTTCCGTATACGAATGCAACAGTCGGCAAAGCTCATTCTGCGCACTAACTGCTGCATTTTTCTTTAGAATACATCAAATCGGAATCCAACCGATATATGCGGAAGCACACCCTTGATCGCAGAGAGCGAACCACCGCCGCTAACATCGGTTGGGATAAACCATAGTTGACGCTTCCGTATACACTGCAAAACTTCTAAAATACTTCATCTTCTTCTTTGACAACCTAACACGAGGAAACTCTATCTGTGCAAGCATAGCTGCAAGCACTTGCGGGGTTCCCTTTTGCGTTTGTGTAAAGACCGAAAAATCCGCTCCTAAAGCTCCGGTCATATACAGCCACGACCAATCAGGTCCTGCAAAAGATTCAAAAGGGAGTTCAAATACGTTTGCAAGAATCTTCATACTGAATACACGCCCACCGTACCGCATTTTTTTGCCTTACCCTTATAGAACAAATCCCATTGCGATTGCAAAAATTGTCCGTAATGAAGCTGGAGCTTAACGTTGTTGCTAAAGAAGCAACCCAACTCCGACATTCCACAGCGTACCACCCCAGAAACCGATATCAAAGTGTAAACCTTGTATAATCGATGGTATACCGTAAAAGTATTTATCACCTTTCCGCAGCGCTAACGTAACATTCGTAACAGCAACATTATCGGTCGCTAATCCGGCATACGTTAAAGATTGGTTATACGTTCCGCGCTTCATCTGGAGTAATCAATGTAACGACGGGAGCAGTCTTATCAATACTTACAACCATACGGCAAACGGCAGTTTCATTAGTTACCATTCGAGCACGTACAAGCAAGAAATGTTCACCTTCTGACATATCTCCGGTTTCAAGCCGGTATTTCCAGTTAGCTTTTGAACCGAGCGGGATAAATGTTCTCCCGTTATTAAAACTGACTTCTACTGCAGCTAATTTCTTTGCCGCAATAGCTTCGCGGACACCGACTGCCGTAGCTTTATCTTTGAGCAACATCTGCTCTTCTTCCGATAGCGTATATCCGGTACCTTTTCCTTTCAGATACGGACGATCAACGGCAAAAATCTCCCATGGCAAAATTATCAATCGTAATCCACGGTCCTGACGTCTTGTAAACTATCGAATGAACCGCAGAACTTTCCGGTTTATTTTTACAATTTCCGCTTTAACCGATATTTTATGCGAACCCTTCGGTTATATTTTCAGGCGTTATCCTAAAATTAAAAATAACCTGTTGGAGAAATAGTGGTTGTGCCTTGTTCCGTACCATCGATATAGAGGTAACTGCATCAGGGAAAATCGTGCTGGAGATTTTTTTCCGTATATTAAACTCACCGACCAATGTTTCTCCCATGAAAGGGGCGAGCAACTCTATCTTTCCTTTATCATTACTACGATCGATGAAAAAAATTGCGAGCTATATTAGTAACATTTCCCGCTTCGTCCGACCCGATAATCTCAAGGTTATAAGATCCTTCAGAAAGCTCTGCAACATTGATAGTTTTTGAAACGATAAGTTTTTGATTCAAAGCGCCATCTTCGAAAATTTTTGCCGGTACCGACTGACCCTGTAATCCTTTTTATATGGACAACAACGTCTTTTAAGGCGATTTCGTCATATGCCCTGCCCTGAAACAAACAGTTCCGTGTCGTATTTTCCACCGGGAATCGGATATTCAAATTTGAGTACCGGTCCCGTATTATCAATGTTTACGAGGGTAGAAGCGAGCGTTTCTTCGCCGTATTTATCTACAGCTTTACAAACACTACGTGGGTACCGTCGGCAATCACCGCAGTATTAAAAATCATAATGCCAGCTTTCGCCACGCTTCTGCCTTAGAATAGGTATTTCCGTTATCCAGAGAAACCTCTATTGACTTGATACCGTTTTTATCGGCTGCAGTTCCTATGATAGAAATAATATCTTTTACCATTGCCGTACTTATCGGCGCTTGAACCGAAAACATCCGGAGGAGCAAGAGAAACCCGGACTTTCCGCTTAAACACATTACTCTTAACACCGTAAATATCTTCGGCATAAATCGAAATAGTGTGTTCATTATCCGTAAAATCGGTTAAAAGCGAACGGAACCGCAAAGGTATTCGTTACTTCAAGAGATTTTACTGCACCGTTATCAATCTGATAAAAGACTTTTGAAACACCGTCATCATCGTATGCAATACCAGAAAGTACAAAAATCTTTTTACTACGACTGCATCTTCTTCCGGCAGGTGAACTTCAAGAACCGGCTTATCCGACTCAGTGTCGATTTCAAAGGGATAATTGTTATATGTTGAAACATTTCCCGCTTTATCAGTAAATCGGAACAGCATTCCTTTGCCAATCGGGGCGGATGCGGTACCGACAATTTTATGGGGAGAGGAGAATTTTCGATCGGCTCCACGGGAGATTAGCGCCTTCGGTTTATACTCGACTTTTTCAAGCAAAAGAATAGTTATCCGGTTTGAAAGCCACCATGATAGAACCGTTTACTTTATCCCTTCACGTGGAAAGACGAGTGATACCTGAAATTTTCTGTGAATTTTTGTAGAGTGTCCGATACGCAGAGCTTTTTCTGACCAAGCGCATCCACCGCATGTACTCCCACAACGATAACACCGTCGGGATAGTTTTCAAGTGCAACTTTCTGAGAAAACTTAGCGGAAGAAGCGGCTGCGCTTCGGAATTGCCAACCGTGTATGTTATCGACTGCACCGCGGAAATATCAGAAACCGTACCGGCTAATTCCAGCGAGTCTTTTATAAATTGCGGTTCTTCGGCAAGCGATAATTTTAATGACCGGAGCGGTTTTATCAGCCAGAACATTAACACCGGAGGAGGTAAAAGGTACGACGCTTCCCGTATCGGTAACGGCAACCCGTACATTTTTATACAGGCCATCTTCAGCAGCAGCGAGCGTTATAACATGACCCGAAAAAGACAGCTCGCAGGGTATCGCAGAACCGACCAATTCCACCGAAGCGATTTCTGCCTCGCCTACAGGACGATAAACTGCCGTCAGCGTATTATTATCTGACAAAACGAACGTCCCGTCAGATGATTTATTCCTCTCAGCCCATACAAACGACTCTTCTTCACCAACTGTTTGTGAATCGATTAAAAATCGTTTGAGAAACCGTTCGACCATATATATCGGAAGCCTGTACCGCAACGGGCACCACCTTGCCTGCAAATGAAGCATCAACCGGAATACGGATAAGCGTATACGCAGTCCCTTTCTTGATCGAAACAGAGGATTCAGCATTATCAGCAATAGTATATGTAACGGAATCAAGACCTGCTCCAGCGCTAACATTGATAGCAACGGAAGCGCGGCTGCCGGGAACTACCGACTGTACGAAACCGGATGTACCCTCAAGCCCAATAACAGGCTTCGCACCTATGACCGAGAAAGACACTGTTTCGACATTACCCTTTACCCCTGAGGATTCACCGCATATACTGAGATTAGTGCGTTCCGCCCTGAAATATCGGTAATAGGTACGCCGAAAGCGCTCACGCTGACCGGTACTGTTTTTCTTCCTCTTTGTCAAGTCTATACCGTATCTCTGCAACGCCGGAAACACTTTCAATCGAGACCTGCAAGATAAATACTATTATCGGTAACAGCATTGGCAACCGGCTGTACTATTGTAAGACGCGGCGCATCTAACGACTTATCAATCGCAATTGTTCGCGTTACCTTTGTAATATTGCCGGCAACATCTTCGGCAGTAATTTCCACTGTTTCAGCTTTACTAGAAGAATTGCTCACATTAAATTCTTTTAACCCAATAAGAGTTACCCTTAACAAGGTCAAAGGAGCGGTTTCATTGCCCATTCGCCATGAGAGCGACTTAAGATTTACTGCATCGCTTGCAAATCCTGCTACACCGAGACACTGCCGACCTTTTCAGAAGGTGCGGGATAGAAGAAATCCACTACCGGAGCAGTATTATCAATAAAGAACAAGAATGTAGAAACACGCTTCAGCGCCCAATTTATCAACAGCCTTAAACCAACACACAGTCGGTCCCTCTGGCATTTTACGCGTATCAATATCAATTTAAAGGAAGAGGCAGCCGTCTTTTTTGTCATATTTAAGTGCAAGCGGCGTATAGGTTTGTCCAGCGTCAAAGAATAGAATAGTTTACTTACGCCGTTTCCATCCCGTACGACACCTCCCAATACCTGCTTACCGGAAACTAAGGCGCCATCCTCCATGGTTGTTACGAAAGTTTCGGGCGTATGCAGATTCAAATTGAACTGAACGGAAACCCGTCGCTCTTTTAAAACCGTTAATGTCGATACCCCATGCGGTAATACGGTGCAAACGCTTCTTGCAAATCGGTCGTATTAAAGTTTGCGTCCAAAACTGTTTGCCTTTTTGCACGAACAGGTTCATTATCATCAAGGCTACTTCAATATAATCGACACATCATCATCAAAACACGTTCCCGAAGCGCTGAAAGTTCCCATGATGTTCATATTTTTAGTGGGGTTTGTAATAGAAACAACCGGTTGATCGGAACGAGGATCAATATAAATATTGAATGGACCTGCTTCACCGACGTTACCCGCCAGAATCTTCTGCAGTAACCAGCACATTGTACTTGCCCGACTTTTTTTCGGTAAGATCAAAGGCTTCCTCCCAGCTTTCGGGATTTTCTACAGTGCGGGTTTCAACTTTACCTCCAGCAAACAGAAACGAGACCAGAAAGGCATACGCACAGATACACAGCAGTAGCTTTTTCATGAAGCTCCTTATATAAACTAAATAAAGCGCCCCTGAATACGGAAGCTTTCTCCGAAACCTACAGAAAGTACCGGTCGCTCTACAACTTTTAGAGTAATTCAAATTAAGATTAGAGACGCTATTGTAAGAGCATCCTGTTATTTTATCGGTACAATACACTGAAAACTTGAGTATATCAAGATCAGAATTACATAAAAATATTAAATGGAAACAACTTTTTATATCAGGATAGAATTCAGCTGGTAATTGTGCTTCAATACCGGATTTTTAACGTCTTCAAAGCCATGGGGCAGGAACCGCAAGCCCCTTTCAACCGGACAGAAACAACACCGTCATCGGATAATGAGACAAATTCAACATCGCCTCCATCCGCCTGCAAATGAGGACGAATACCGTCCAAAGCCTTTTTGAATTTCATTTGCCGTAACCATCATATTATCCTTCCCAATGCTCGTAAGATGTATAATTACCGCTAGGGATACTTTTTCAAATTTTAAGCCGTTAGGGTAACTCATATTGTAAACCATAATTGATCGAAATAGTTACATAAGTCGTTATATATTGAAAAGATGTTATTATAAAAAGACAGTACAGTTGAAGGTGGTTCAAATGGTCTGGCGGTCTCAAATTTTTCCGCGGTTTTATCTTCTCTACCCTGATGCGTTTACCCTGTAAACAATACGGCGCCTCTGCGTCGCTCCTAACAATAAACGGTCGGATGCTTGCCTGTAGAACCCGCTTGCATAATAAAAATCTATTATATTCTCCGATCGTGACAACAAGTAGTGAGTGTATTTTGATAAGAAGTCAGCAAACACAGCTTTTTCTGAAGCCCTCAAAGAGGGCGCGCAAACACAGTGCGATGATATTCGGATTATGGACGGATATGCGCTTACCGATACGGATCGACTTTATATGTACGGGTATATTGCCGTCTTCTGTGCCGAAAAACCGTTCTTTACTTCAAAACCGGATGCAAACATTGTAAGAATTTTTGAAAAATCACGGGCTAAAAAGAAGGCTGCAAAGGCTGTGTGCTGACCGTCAGCCGCAGTTTTGATTTTCGAAAAATTGCCGAAATATGATGAATACACTGGAAAGCTGCGGTTTTGCGATCGACTATTTCAGTGTTTTGCGTGGCACCGCAGATGCCCGCCAAGCGGGGGCAAACATTGGATAATAGAACAGGGCGCGGACGGGCGGATGGTGCGAAGACGCGAAAACAGCTCAACACGTCAAACTGTCATAATCGAAGATTATTATACCATTTTACAATATTTCGCCGTCCGCTTCGATCGCCGAAATCAAACGGGCATTCAGGAGCCAAAGAGCTGCACCCAGATATTCCGCATAATGTTCGACATACAGGCGGAAAAAAATTCAATGAGCAGGCGCTCTTGCAGCTTATCCGCGCGTATGAAGCCTTGCTGGATGCAAAGCGGCGGGCGGAGTTTGATGTTTTTCTATAATAAGGCTGCACTGAAAGTTTCGATTACCGCACGTGGCTACAAGAGCAGACGGATACAGAAAGTAAAGCGATGCTTATCTTTTTGACCTTTTCCATAATGCGAAGATGAAGCAGTAGAGGAGTTTTTACGGCTCCGAGTAGTACAGCCGTCTTTTTCGCTGCGCCGCTTCTTTAACAGGGAGATTTTATGGATTGCGGCTTTGTACTTGCAGAGGAACTTTCTTTCCGCAATCACTATTATGAAAGCTTTGTGCTGCTTGAACAGATTATCCGTGAAGAACAGAAGCAGAACTGTTCCGCCATCCCCGAAGTGCTTATCCGCCCGCAAACTTATCCGCGAAAAAACTTATCTACACGCTTGCCGATGATTTGATACTCGACTGCTGCGAAGCCGCGCTGGATTTTGGGTTGAGCAAGGGCGGATAATGCGGAAATCTTAAAAGATGGCGGAAATTTATTACCGCATGGGAGACTTTACTACCGGTGACGGATGCGCAGCGGCGTCAGTACGGATGAATCCTCGTATACGCGGCATAGCACATTGAAGAAAAACTATCAGCAGCAGCTGAGGCGATAAAAGACGCGCCAGTTAGCCTGAACATCAGTTCACTACTCGCGTCTGATACGATACAGCTGCGCTCAAAAAGAAGTATGATACGAATTAAGACAAAAGAACAGATAGACGGTATCCGCCTATCCTGTAGGCATTGGCGCGGTTGTTTTAAAGAACTGACGCCGCGGGTACAGCCCGGTATAACAACTCAAGCGCTGGATGACTTTTGTGTTGAGTACATTAAGAGTATCGGCGGCGTTCCCGCATGGTATGCGGAAAATTTTCCAGGGGCAGCCTGTATCTCCATCAACGAAGAAGTTATTCACGGGATTCCCCAGCAAAAAGAGAATTGTACAGGAAGGCGACCTCGTTTCGCTGGATATCGGGATTGACCTCAATGGGTATATCAGCGACTCGTGCGTAACGGTGCCAGTTGGAAAGGTGAGTCCCGAACGTGCGCAGCTTTTAAAAGTTACAACCGACTGCCTCTATGCGGGGATTGCCGCCTGTCAGGCAGGGAAGCGCGTCAATGCAATATCACGTGCGGTATACGATTTAGCGCGACAATACAAATACGGCGTCGTATATGAATACTGCGGTCATGGGGTTGGGCTAAAAAGTACATGAAGAGCCGAATATTCCGAACGTACCTGAGCGGGGAAAAATCGTACCGGCTGGTACCCGGTATGGTGATTGCGATTGAACCGATGATCAACCTCGGCACAGCGGATGTTAAAAACCCGCGCCGACGGATGGACGGTTGTCAGCGCCGATAAGTCTTGTTCCTGCCACATGGAACACACAGTCGCCATCTTTGAAGACCACGCGAATTTTTAACCCAGCTTGCTCCCGACGAAGTGTAACGGGCAGCGGAACCACTGAGGAAAAATGCGCTTTGCATCTTTTCGGTTCTAGAAAATGCTAACGCATTTTTCCGTCTGCGTCATTCTCCGGTACGAGCCCTGCAACGAAATACTTATCCGGAAGTTTTTGCCGGTTTGCCGGTTTTATCCACACATCCCACGAAACTTCCGCTTCGGCACAGACCAGCCGCTTCAGAATTTGTAATAACCTGCCGGAACGTTCCTGAGAGTCTACCAAGTTTGATGGGCGTAACCTCAATGCGAAGTTTGTCGTAGAGCCGAGCAGAATATTTATAATGAATATCGATATGCGTTACATAGAGCATATAACGCTTCGTCAATGAGTCCGACATAATCAAAAACCGATACGGCGCAGGTATTCCATACGGGCGTATTCCAAATGGTTTAAATAGACGGCGTTGTTTACGTGATTATATGCGTCCAGCTCGTAGCTCCGAACATCCACTTCTATGGAGTATGTCATAATTGGTATCCTCCTGCCGATTTACTATGATTTACCATAATGAAAGTACTCGCGTAAAAAGACTGCAAGACAACTTGCAGTCTTTTGAGCTATGATGGATTCGAACCATCGACCCACGCCTTAAAAGGGCGTTGCTCTACCTACTGAGCTAATAGCCCATATTGCTAAATAACAGAGCGAGTATAGAGGATATTGATTGTTGTGTCAATACCCCGAATTGCATCACGTAAAAATCTAACCAAAATAGAAGCCCTAAGGAAAGGCACAATGGGGTTAAGTGTCTCGGTTACAGACCTGCGTGAGTCCGTTTGCGCGTGCATTCTCCGTACAGTAACCAATGGGCGTACCGTTTTTGGTCAGTTCCCTCAACAGTTCCCGTTTTTCGAGGAATATGGTTACCCAACTAACCCATTGATATAATCCTGCAAAGGGATTTTGCGGATGATTGAATAGCTCTGTAGCAGGGCTATATTCAAGCAGCTGTCCGTCAAACATGAAAGCGGCAGTATCGGCAATTCGCTTTGCTTGCGCAAGGTTGTGTGTTACAATGGCAATACCGATATGCTCTTTTTAGCCGGAGTAGCAGCTGTTCTATCTTCTGGTGTTTTTCACATCGAGCTGAGAACAGGGTTCATCCAGCAAATATTCAGAGCCGCCACTCAAACTGCGGGCAATACATCAGCCGCTGCTGTTGTCCTCCGGAAAGCAGCGCATGGCATTTTTGTGCATATCAACCTCATCTAAAAGCCCCACCTCAGCCAGCACATCCCGGATGTGCGCATCGAGCGCTCTTTCGATTCTACTGCCCCGTGATGATACAAAAGGGAGCTGATATTTTTATAAATCGAAAATGGGAAAGGGCAAGGATTTTTGAAATACCATCCCGATTCGGCTTCGTACCTCCTGAGGATCGGCTGTTAAAAATCTTCATCATCGAGCATGATACTGCCCCGTGCAGAACCGCCCCTGCTCTTCCAGTAAAACGGTTAATAGCATAGAGCAGCGTAGACTTACCGCATCCCGACGGTCCCCACTAAGGCAAGTATTTCATGCTTTTTAATCGTTATGTTAATGCGGTGTAATACCTGATCTTTTCCGTAGAAAAGCATCAAGATCAATAACACGTATCATTGTTTTACAGGCTTCCATGCGTTTTTCCGCTACCGTTAAATAGACAGCAGCTGTATTAATACAGAGGGACGAGTACCAAAAAGTACACAGGCGGTTGCATATGCAGACTCCATATCAAGACCTTCGCTTACCAGCAAATAGAGATGATAGGGTAATGCCATTACAGGGTCCGTCAGCCGCGTTGGCACCGGAGCTATGAGTACCGCTGCGGTAAGGATGATCGGAGCGGTTGCCCCTATCGCAAAAACCAATGTAGAGGGCAGCTGCACGGATAATATCGGCTTTAATGAACGGCAGTACGATATGCATGATTGTATAGCGCTTTGATAAAGCCGATGCTGTATGCGCTTAACAGCAGCAGCTCGTCCAGTTCAGTGAGCGCTTTTTCAATACGCTGCTCCAAAATGGGAAAAATCATAATGCCGAGCGTCAAGCCGCCTGCAATCAGGCTTTTACCGAAAATGCATATATTTTGACAAAAACCGTATACCCAAAACAGCCCTAGAATAATGGAAGGAACTGCAGCAAGCGCATAGAGCATGAGTCGGATTGTAGCGCGTAATTGAGCATTTTTACAAAAACACACGAAATACTCACTGGCAAGGCACACACCAATCCGGCTATTGCCCTGCAACGGCGCCTAAATATATGGTAGAAACAATCGCGGGGAAAAATACCGCCTCTCTGACATCAAAAGCCTTTGGGTGCTGTAAATAAGAACCGCAGGCTTATTTTTCCGATACCGTTTATCACAACAAAGGAAAAGGACAAAAACACGGCAGCTGCCGTTACCGCGGCGCTTACGATTAACAAAACGGGTATCACTGTAGATTTTTATGCTGTTCCGCTGTTGTATCATCGTTTTTATCCATAGAGCCGAACTCGGCACTAGCGCTCCATTGTCAAGCGGCTGCAAAGACGGGCAGCTGCATTGAGTATAAAGACTATCACAATCAGCACAAAGGCGGCTGCAAACAACGCTTTATAGTGGCTGCTGCCTACTTCACCATGCCCATTTCCAAAAGCACTCGCGCAGGGATGGTAATGCTTTTTCCCATAAGCTTTGGGAATAAGTTCGCGTTTCCAATCACCATCATAACTGCCATAGTCTCCCCATGCCGCGGGCTAACGCAAGCATTGCTGCTGAAAACACCGCTCCTTTTTGAGCACGGCAGCCCGATGGAAGTAAGAACACTACAGCTTATCCAGTCCGATTGCGAGCGCTGCGGATTCATACTGCAGCATCAAATTTATCAAAAGTTTCCATCATAAAGGAGATTTCAAAAGGCAGCAGCATAAATCCGAGTGCTATGACCGGCTGCAAGTACCGATTCCCCTGCCGCAAGATCAAAGCTGCGTTCAAGAAAGGGACAAGCGTAAGCATACCGGCAAAACCGACAATAACGGAAGGAATACCCGCAATCATGTCGAGGCAAGCGCTTGCCATATATTTGCCACGGAGATAATAGCACAGACAGAGACTTGTTCCGAGGGCAAGCGGCAGCGAAAGGAGAACGGCAAGTGCTGAGACATACACGGTTCCCATTACGCAGGCAAAATTTCAAAGGTTTCCCGCCTATCGGATCCCAGTCTCCACCGAACAGGAAACCGCGGCAAGGATATATTCCGGAGAAAATCCGCTGATTCAAAAACATAGCCGGTAACAAAGAGTACCATACTTACTGCAATGCAGCTGAGCGCCGCAGTACCAGCTCTAAACAAAAAATTCTTCACATTCATGCTTTCTCTGTATATTTACCACGCGGGACAAGTGCAATCGGCATTTGGGAATACCCAAGGACAGCTCTAAACATTTTTTTAGTTTTTAAGGAACTGTCATCTAGGAATATTCCCTTGCTTTTTCGCTTATTTTTTACCGGAACAAAAGCCCATTTTTCTATCTTGTCGCTTCCTTCTTGCGCCCTGCAATACTTCTAAGAATGCTTTCTGAGCTGCATTGGGTTCACCAGATTGTACAACAATGAGCGGACGGGAAATTTTTATATGCACCGCTTACGATATTCGCTTTTGTTGCAGCAACATTATCAACTTTCATCTGGAATCAGTTTTTCCGCATTTTGATTGACAATACCGAAAAGAAGCATAACCAATGGCATATTCATTAGAGATAACTTTTTGTACCAAAGCGCCCATAGATGGAGCTTGAATGGCATCTTTTTCACTTGCAGCGAACCCATAATCTTCTTTTGGAACACTTCATGCGCACCGCCGCCGAGATCTCGGGTAACGACCACTATTTCTTTATTCGGTAAGCGGAATCAAGCTGCTTCCATGTCCTAACAGCGCCGGAGAAAATCTTTTGTAATTCTTCCGTAGAAAGCGATTCTTTTATTTTTGAGTATGGGGATTTTTAGGATTGACCGAAACGGTGAGCGCATCAATGCCAAGTTTGTATTCTTTAGAAGTCCTTAATCTTTGCTTTTTCTGTATCTTTTTACCTCACGGGCAAGCATCCCAAAATTACTGGTGCCGTCTAAAACAGATTTAACACCGGCACCGGAACCGCCGCTTGAGACAAAAATGATGATATTTTTTTCTCCGGAAATGCAGGATTGACCTTATTCCATGTTTTCCATACTTTTCAATATAATCAGTAGAAATGGAAGCAATAACCGGCGCTAAGGTAGAAGAGCCATTAAAGCTCATAACCGGCTGAAAGTCATCCGCAAAGAGCGCGGTACTCTACACAAAGACAGCAAAGAAAGAATAATTTTTCATATAAAAATCCATCCTATAAAGATATTTGTCAAAAATTATATAATATATTTTTTATTTTTCTCAATATATCGCCTAAAAACGCCACGAGTTTGCTTATCGCAAACATCGCCTATTGATTACCTTTTTCATTCCGCTGCAAAAAGTGCGACAATTCTGCCAATCCTCGCCTTTGCTGACTGTAAAGCGAAGCTGTATCATCTGAACTGTATAAGAAGAAAAGTTTGGAACTACAACAGCTGTTTTGAATCAAGCCGAACATTATACCTACTCAGGACATCTGAAAACCTCCGCTTTTTAGATGTCCTACTTTCAAATTTTTCCACTTCTTCTGCGAGGGCTTGCAATACTCCGCTTATTCCGCTGTGTCATTTCGCTCACTTCCTGCACTGCATTACTAATCTGTATGGCGCCGGATGCCATTTCGTTCATGCTGTCAGTGATTATACGAGTAAGCACATCAAGTTTTTGCATTTCTTGTAGCAACACTTTTCGCCGCCTTCTGAGCATCTCCTCTGATCCGGCTTGAACCTCAGTGGTAACCATATTGATATTCTTAATCGCTTCTAATGCCTCTTTGCCGCCGCTTTCCTGTTCCCGCATTGCTTTCAGTTAGGCGGTTACTCATTTCTTTTACTTGCTCAGCAAGGTTGAAAATGGTGTTAAACTTTGCTTCAACGGTTTTGGAAGAGGTGGAGGGTATCAATTTCTCCACTCAGCATTTTAAGCGTTGCAGTAATTGTTTTGCCCTGCGTTGCAGAATCCTCTGCGAGTTTACGAATTTCATCTGCAACAACGGCAAAGCCCTTGCCCGCTTCCTGCGTGAGCCGCTTCTATTGCGGCATTCATCGCAAGTAAGTTTGTTTGCGACGCAATATGCTGAATAACACTGCTTTGCTTCCAACAAACTTCCTGATTCTTCGGCGATTTTCTGTTACGGTATAGCAGTTACCAAGGCTGCTTTACCGTCTCCCGTTGCCGTTGTAAGGCTTTTTATTGCTCCATCAGTTTTACCGAGCGTTTGTCCGATAGAAGCAATATTTGCAACCATCTGTTCTACAGAAGATGACGATTGTGCAACACTCCCTGCTTTGAGATTCGATATTAACATTGAGCTGTTTAATCGTACGGACGATCTGTTCGATAGTTGCCGCTGTTTCGGTAACGCTGGCAGCGGGTTAATGCTTGTTGTTTCATCCCATCGATATTAGCGCTGATTTCATGAACGGAACTGGCTGTTTCAGTCATATTATTCGCCAGTTCATTTCAATTTCTTCCATCGCAACGGTATTGGCGCCAACAGACCGAATAGACTCACCGATTTTTGCAATGGTTTCATTAAAGTACGTTGCCATATCAGTAATTTCATCATTCCCTAACAACGGTAAGCGTACCGTTAAATCCCCCTTCACCCTGTGCAATATTTTGTAACACAGAGACAGCCGTTTGAATGGGCTTGACAATGGTGCGGGCAACCAAATACACGACAATAAATGCTGAAACGAGGATGACGACGCCGACAATAACCATGGTAGCTGCAATGTACCAATAGCATCCAAAATTCATTGACCGGCGCACGGATAATCACAAACCAATCTACGGATTCAATATGCGCAAAAGAGGCTAACATAGCGCTCTCCGGCATAGGTATAATAGCCGATATCGCTTTCTGCTGTCGTCAATACGTGCTGGACAAACGCTGCAGTAGACATCATCGAGGCATCAGTCTTAGCTTGCTCACTAGCATTTACCCTGATTTTCTACCAGCTTCGGATCCTTATTCGCTATCATCACCTTTGCTATCTAAAATATAGCAGTTACCGGTTTTACCGATTACAATGTCTGCAATATCGTTAGATAGCAGGTGCCCTGAAATATCTGCAGAAAGGACACCCACAACTGTTCTGTTTGCATCATAAATAGGAACAGCAAATGTTGCGATCAATTCACCGGTAGCGCGCGACATATAGGGGAAGAAATATACCGCTTTCCGCTTACAGCTGCACGAAACCAGTCACGATCCAGAACTGAATACGACGAACCATCAAGAAAAACACAGTGCCCATTGCTATCGATAAAATGCATTTCCTTGAGGCGTGTATTAAACGCAACCTCTTGCTCCAAAAAATCCAGTTTTTCCTTTAGCGCAACGCCAGAATCTCTTAAAATCGGCATACGGGCAATGCCCTCAATAAACTGCAAAAAGGCTGTAGCGCGCCGCATTAATAATTTCCGCAGTATCCTCTGCCTTATCAATAAGATCTTCCTCGATCTTTTTCGAGAATAGCGTTCCGGGCTATCCGTACCGCGAGGAATCCTTCAATCAAAGACCCATACGCAAACCACTCAAACCGAAAATAAGAATCAGTTTATAGCGAAGAGAAAAACGTTTTTTCATTATAAATCTCCTTTATATAGCCCCTTTATAAGGAAGTAACTATCGCGAACACGCACCTACAAAAATTTTTCCGAGCAAAAATTAGCCACAGGTCTGTAAAAAGCGTATACGGAAGTACGCTTTTTAACAGCAACGATATCGTAAAATAAACTCTTCGTCAGCCTTTTGAAAGAGACGGTACAGATACACGGCGCGAGCAAAAATAAAGCGGAAACACGCCAAAGAGTGTACATCCCCTGTCCGTTCTGAAACGCTTTTTCCGTAAGCCTTTTAGACATTGGGTAGATACCTTGCCAGCAAATGTACGTCCATGCACATTTGCTGGCGGCAAGTTTTGCAAAGCAAAAACGTCGCTGATGATGGAACCACCGACATCCTTGTCCGTTCTGATACGATGCGACAACGCAGATGCCCACATCTTTTAAAAAGAGCCCCTTTGGCAATACCCCTTCCCGTAAGCCTTTTGAAAAGATGTGGGTAGATGCTAGGAGCGTATAAGAAACACCCACGAGGCGTACTTATTGTACGTCGAGGACTGTTTTTGTTAAGCGACAACGCAGATGTCCACATATTTTCAAAAAGGTATAGCTAGACGTTGAATTTTGAAGAACATAACATCCCCATCCTGCACAACGTATTCCTTGCCTTCTTGGCGATAGCGACCGGCTTCTTTAATTTTTGTTCAGAGCCGTATTTAAGGAAGTCGTCAAAACTGTAGACTTCCGCTTTAATGAACCCTCGTTCAAAAGTCAGTGTGAATAACGCCGTACCGCCTTGGGTGCGGTATCTCCTGCATGGATTGTCCATGCGCGGCATTCATCTTTTCCGGCAGTAAAAAGGTTCGTAGCCCAATCAAATGATACGCTGCATGAGCAAGAATCGATAAGCCCGAAACCTTGAGTCCGATTTCTTCCAAAAAGCTGCACGTTCTTCCGCATCATCGATATCGGCAAGCTCTGCTTCAAACTTACCACAGATAACGACGGTTTCGGCTCCCTTCTTGTGCGGCGATAACCGTTTCGATATACGCATTCCCGTTTTTGATTCCGTCTTCATCGACATTACAAACATACAGCTGCGGCTTCATGGTAATTAGGTGCGTGTCGTACATCACGGCTCGTTCTTCATCGGTCAAATCGGCATTGCGAGCGCCCTTTCCGTCTTGCAGCAACGGCTTGATTTTTGCAATAGCGCTCATCGCAATCGCCGCCTCTTTCTGCATATCCTTACCCATACGGGGTTGCCTTATCCGCCCGTTCCGCCCGCTTTTCCAGCGATGCAAGGTCGGCAAGTGCGAGCTCAATATTGATGGTTTCGATATCCGAGGCAGGATCTACTTTGTTATTTACGTGAACGATATCGGGATTATCAAAAGCAGCGCACGACACGCGCAATAACGCCTACCTCACGGATATGAGAAAGAAATTGATTGCCAAGCCGCTTCTTTGAAGCTCCCTTTACAGAGTCCTGCAATATCGACAAACTCGACGGCAGCGGGAATAGTCTTTTTCGGTTCAAAAAATTGGGAAAGCTTTGCAAGCCGTTCATCAGGCAAATCCACGATACCGACATTTGGATTAATAGTACAGAATGGATAATTTGCCGCCTCCGCAGGGGCACGGGTCAATGCAGAAAAAATAGTAGATTTGCCAACATTCGGTAATCCGACAATACCGCAGTTTATAGCCATAAGGAAACCTCTTTAATCGATTATATTACATAGAAAGACAGCTAAAATCTTTATTTTTCAACTTTCTTTTTATCGGATTGTATACCGAAGCGCCCGAAAAGTCAAAGGATCACATTACCAGCAATACCTTAGGAGTAAAGATTTAATCACAGGATATCTCCCCTATAGCGTCCCCTGCGCCGTGATATGGAACGTTTTTCTATCTTTTAAGAGAAATGGTATTGAATTCCCACGCATCTCCCTTACCGGCAGCTTCTTTTGAACTATCCTCCGGCAACCGTATGTTAAATGGATTATCACTTGACCACACGACAACCGAAACTGTCAGGGCAGCATCTTTTTTACCTGAAAAATGAATGCTAATCGGGAAAGCTCGGACGCTGAGCAGATACAAAGGTTGCTGCATCACCGGAAGAGCTTTGTTCAAATGGCAGTATCAGATTCAAAAATTGCAACATCATTCTGTGCGCTTAATGTTACGGAAAAAGCTTCAATTTTTAACGGGGAGTCAATGGTAATAGCCCCAATACTGCGCTCAAAATAATTTTCCAAATGATGTGCGTACCGTCAAAAACTATCTGCATTTTTCTGCAGGAGCCTGTGCCGTATCGCGCATATAATCCGTTATATTCTCTTCCAGTAGAGTATCGATATGTTTTTTTATTACACTGCTCTCATTACCGTTCAGATACTGAATCAGCATAAATCGGTTGTGCGCAGTATTTTTTGTTTCCGGCATAACAAATACCCAAACCGCTAGTATCACAAAGAGAGCGCCCATCACCTTACATTGCATCGGTATCTTAAAAGATGCTTTACCAGTTTTTCTTTTTTTATCAAAACTGAGTCCAAGCCTGATTAAAAATAAATCAAAAGGAACAAAAATACATGCCGATGCAAGGTGTATAAAAAAATATAGTATGAAACATATACTCACGATAGCGGATTATATGCATCACGAGCGGCATCAGCGGGTAAAAGACATACGATAAATATCATTTTGCAGTATAATATTTTTAAAATGATACGCAGCTAACGCAATCAAATATATTATCATAAAGAGGATTGAAAACGAAAGATTAAAAATGAGAAAATAAAAAAATATTTACCAAACAAACGGCATGCGCAATAAAACCATAAATAAATCGATTTGACGGAAGCGGAATCAATGTATTAAATGCCGTAACGATAAACATAAAAAAATAATGCAAACACATATTTAATGAGGAGCGCCGTCAATGGAAATGCACTCAGCTCGCCCATAGACGAGAAAAACGCAGATAAAAAGCGCTTCTGCGATCTTAGAACCTAAAAATCCAATCCAATTTACCAAGAAAAATAGATTGGCATCCACCATAGTTTTAATAAATCTCTGATATGCTGGTCGCGTTTTTCTCCGAATAAAAAAACTAAAAAAACATCAACCATAGCAAAAAAATAGAATCGATGACACAATAAGCATTATAACGATATGCTGCTCGTTGATAATAATCAGTTTTTTTATGCAGCTTCCACACAAAATAATGGATATCCCATTCATCACTCATACTCTTGATGACGGAGGGCGCAACCAAAGGAAAAATCAGATAAATCTGCAGCGCTTTCTATTTTTATTGCAGGGATATGTGCCTCATTATAAAGCCGCAAAAGTAGCATCATCCGGCAGCCAGCCGAGGCGATGAAAAAAACAACCGCATTGGTATAAAAATCGACGGGGATATTTTTGTTGCTCTAAAGAAGTATAAACCGCCTGCAAAAACCATGCAGGGGTTGTACCTTTGAAGTTCCCGTAATAATCCGTACATTATTAAACGTATCAGGGCGCGACGATGCATACAGCAGCATTCGGATAAACGCTCAAGGTTTTTAATGAGCGCCTGTGTACCCTCGTATCGCTTTACAGGAATATCGGCAGGGTAATTCAGAAATATCATTTTTCGTAATTGCAACAATGATATGAATATCCGGCGCATCAGCGGATAATTTTTGCGCATATTTTTGCAGTTGCAGCGTTACAGCAGTAGCTTTGATTATCACTACCTACCGATGCAGTAAAGCACAATTACGTTATCTGTTTTAGGACCAAATTCATACAAAAGATTTTTCTGCAATCAGTCCTTGCATCGGGAAAAGCAGCAACAGAAAAAAAGAGCCAATATCGAAAGCCAAACGCTAAAGAGTTATGCACACCGATCATAAACTGTCATAATCCTGTACCTTACCGGTCGAAAACCATATTTCGATACGCCTATACGAACGATTGAGCCTTCGGACAATGGACGCCGCTTGCTGACGCACCGACTCATCCGTAATCACATCAGGATGATATTTTTAATAAAGTGTTTCCATGCTTTTTGACAATAGTCAAGCGGAACTCCCGGCAGCACTTGCAAAACAGCAAAGTCTTCAGTTAGAGCAGCGGGAACGGGCACTCGTACCGGTTCTTTTTCTTTTGTTCAGCTTTCTTTGTACGTTCGTTTTTAGGAACGCGCCGCTCTATTTTGTTTCCAGCACTTCGATATTTTCCCTGCTCGTTCTTCTACGAGCTTGTTTCAGAGGGTCGTCATCCGTCCCCAAACCGATCACGCAGTAGACTACCGAGGGTTTCGTAATAATCAGCCATTATCGCATTTTCCCTTTCTATAATGTCATCAAACTACAGCGCCGGAACCGCCTGTAACATCTTTTTGCAACACCGCTCCGATAAAGCAATGCAAATACGCAGGAGATTCCCCCGCGGTTAAATTTTTTTCCGTCCGTAAAAACGGCAACATCGCCGGTTTTTAACACGGCGCCTTTCGGTAAATCATTGATATAATGCAGCGAACGGTTTGTTTTTGCCATAATTTTCTTTTTCCGCAGCAGCAAGTCTCCATTGCCAATAATACGCTGGAGAAAATTCTTGGAATAACCGTAAGCCTGCGCTGCGTTGAAAAATATCTTTCCTCGGACTTTGCCGGTCAACGCTCTTATCGTTTTTCGACATCTGCAAAAAAACTGCGCCGGTTCTAGTGCAACAGGGATCATCAAGACCGGCATCGCTGCGGGAAAGACAAATATGCTTTTTCGATGATGCAGGCGCTGCTCAATAACCCCGCTATTGGAACAGCAGCAGGATCAAGTGAATGATCGCTAATACCAACAGGACTGTTAAACAGCATCGACAAAGATTGCAGCACAGCTGTATTATAATCCGTTTCCGGCGCAGGATATGCTGTTACGCAATGGAGCACTGCCCGCATATCCGCAGACAGTCCCGCTAGCTTCCAAACAATGTATGGCGCGTTCAATATCTCCAAGCTGGGAAACACCACTCGAAAGAATAACCGGTAGGCCGAATGAAGCCACGTGTTCAAGCAGCGGAAAATGATTGAGCTCCGGCGACGCAATCTTTATAAAAGCCGGATTAAGCTGCCGCAATTCATCGGCGGAACGAATCCCGAATGCCGAAGCGGAAAAACAGCATTCCAAGTTTATACGCGTACCGTGCCAATTCACCGTAAAAAAATCAAAACTGCACTCCAGCTCTCTAAAGCGTTCATAAAGAGGAATTTTCTTTCCGGTCGGTAAATTCACAAAACCCGTATCGGGATGCAAAATTTCATCTAGCATACACAATCTGAAATTTAACCGCATCGGCTCCGCTTTCTTTTAGCAGCCGCTACCAACTCTTTCGCCTTTTGCAAACTGCCGTTATGCCCTGTTCCAATCTCCGCAATAATCAACACGTGCTCTTGCGATGAAAATATATTTTTCCTACCGTAAACGCTTTTATCATACTGGAGCTTAGTATAGTAAAAACCGCCAATTCTGTATCTATCAAAACAATACTATAATGCTCTGCAACAAAGCGCCATATACTTCCCATTGTTCATAACCGTTGCATAATCTACGCAAAACTTGTTTATAAAGCCTCCTTTTACTGTGTATATCTTTTTGACCGTGAATAATGATACAAATTGTGAACAATTCAAACGTCATTATTCAAAACGGTAACTAACGGTTCAACAATGCTTTAACCTAAATATCAAGAAATTCACAGTACCTACTATTACTATTACTAAATTTATATTATAATAAAGCTAACCTCTTTTTAGGGAGAAATCATGAAAATTTACATTTACTAAAAAGTTTTACTCAAAGAAATAGCTATTGCTCAAGAAATCATTTCAAATAAAACGGCAATATCTATTTTATCCAATGTCCTGCTCATAGCGAAAGAAGGTAGTCTAACCATTCGTGCAACTGATATAAAAGTTGCTTTTGAAACAAAAATTCCCGTTGATGTTGCTGAAAGAAAGGTACAACAACCGTATTCTGCGATAAATTTACCAGCATTATCGCTTCAATGCGCTTCCAGGCGAAATAGAAGCGGAACAAAGCGATCAAAAACTCATCATCCGTTCTATCAGCAAAAAAGCGAAATTCTCTCTTAAAACTATCTCAGATAATGACTTTCCTCCTTTTACCGACTCTACCAATGTTCAGTTCTTCGAAGTTCCTGCAAAAGAATTTAAAGAAATGATAACTCAAACAATCTTTTGCTGTTTCCGATGACGAAACTCGTTATTTTATGAATGGTGTCTATATGGAAAAGAAAGAAAACAACTTGATTTTTGCAGCTACCGATGGCAGAAGATTGGCATTTATTCAACATGATTTTCAGAATTGCATTGCCTGATTTTAGAAGTATTATTCCTCCTAAAAATTCTTTCTATCGTGCAACGGCGATCTTCGGAAGAAGTGTATGATTTCCATCGGTATCAGCGAAAAAACATATTCTTTCGCTTCAATGCTTATAACTTTTCGTCGGTTTTTAATTGACGGTCAATTTCCGAACTATGAACGAGTTATTCCAGAATCTCAAGCATATCATTTTGAAGCGCAATGTAATGATTTCTTACAAGCCCTAAAAAGAGTTGCATTACTTGTAGAGCAAAAATCTAAGCGGATATTCTTAAAACTTTTCTCATGATACGCTTTCGATTACATCAAATGAAAATGAACTTGGCTCTGCAAATGAAGAAATCCCATGTAAATACGAAGGTGAAGAAATAACTATCGCATTAAACTATATGTATCTTGAAGAACCGCTCAAAGTACTCGGTTCAGAAAATATTCGCATAGAATTTACCGATCCCATGCGCGCAATTACATTACGACCAGAAAACGATACTCATTTCTTCCATATCATTATGCCAATGCAGATGGAGTAGTCTTTGTGCCATTCTTGTCAATTTCTCCTTATAACTTCAGGAACCTTGAGGACAAGTCAATCGATCTCTGCTCCTGAAGTTTTTAGTCGGTCAAAATGGGCAGGTAAAAACAAACCTACTAGAAGCGTTATATCTTGCCGCATACGGAAATTCCTTTAGAACCAGAAACGAAGCGGAAATATATATACGAATGAATACAGTGTCCGTGTTTTATTTAAAAGAAAATGAAGAGCGGAGCCATCAGTATTTCCATTATTTCAAAGATATCATAGACTTATACACGATAGAAAAGATTTTATTTCTACGATTCCTTGTATTCTTTTTGCCATGATGATTTAGATTTTTGCAATAGGAGCGCCGGAACGTCGCCGTTTTTATTGATCAATCCCTTTCTTTATATGACCCATCGTATATTGATATTCTACGAAACTTTACAAAATTATTGAAATCGCGAAATCTAGTATTAAAAGAAAAGAGCGAAATACTTTGATGTTATCGATGCACAACTTATTCCTATCGGTATACAAATTATAGAAAAACGCCGTGCGCTTATCAGATCGTTTAATCAAGTTTTTTTCTTCTTTGTATGAAAAATTGGCGGCATAGATTCCGTGCTAATTGATTACAGCTCTTCGTGGAAATCAACGAATTTTGATGAAGTGTTAATTTCATTGATAGAAAAACGTCAACTCGATTTTACTATGAATACCAGTATGTCGGGACCTCATCGCGATAAAATACGCTTTATCCGCAATAAAAAGCCTTTTGTACAAACCGCTTCTATGGGGCAACAACGCTACTTTCTCTCGTTTTAAGAGCCGCTCAGGCATATTTTTATACAGAAAAAGACAAAACGGTTACCGGTATTGCTTATGGATGACGTTCTGCTTGAACTTGACCCTGAAAGACGGAAAAACTTTACCGAACATTTGCCTCCCTTACGACCAGCTTATTTGTACCTTTCTCCCGGGTGAGCCATATCAAAATTATATACGAGAAAAAAGTCTCGTATACATTGTTTCTGAGGGGAATTTCCGTGCAGAATGACGTAAAAAAGCTTTCTGACTTGATTGTAAACTATTTGGATAAAGTAGGACTTTTTGAACAATCAAAGGTATTGAGTATATGCATCATGGGCTTCTATTGTTGGAGAAAAAAGCAAGCTGCTCATTCTAAACTCATTGATATTAAACACCAAATAGCCCTTATTGAAGTAGAATCACCCGGCTGGAGCCAACAGATTTTATTGAACAAGAAATATATTCTACGGAACTTTCAAAAAAAATATCCACAACTGGAAGTAAAGAATATTTCGGTTATTGTTTCGTCTTATTATAAACCTGCTCATTATTTTGAAAATACTGAAAAGCGCGATAAAGTAGTTGCTGATCCTGTAAAACGGATTGCCGCTCGAAGTACAAGAAGCATTTGAAAGATTGAAGTTGTCTATTGTTGAAAGAAAATAGATACTAGCGGATGAGGGAGTCGAACTCCCCGTCACGAGCTTGGGAAGCTCGGGTAATAGCCGTTATACGACATCCGCAGAACTTGTGTAGAATATCACTTATTAGTATGGTACGTCAAGCTATTCGATTTGATAATTTTTAATGAAGAAACAGTAGCAACAATAAAATAAGCAAAAAGTTTAATACCCCGATGTAAATCATCGGGGTATTGTGTTCTAAGTTGTTTATTCTGGTATACGGTATCTTAAACCAATACCGAAGCGAGTAGCATAGTATACATAAGGGTCTCTCTCCCTGCCGAAAATTAACCGAAAAGACCGAGCGGAGGACCAATCAATAAACAAGTTAAAGGCAGGGATATTTCCGAAATTGATTTCCCATCTAACTGGCAATAAAAGATATATTGACCCACCCTTGTAGGTTTCTTCGAAATATGGTACGGTGTAGAAGTCAAAACTACCCCCAATAACCGGACCTAACGATAATGGACAATGTTGATCACCAAGACCTGATAATACCGGATCAAACACGGTGAAAAAGAACTCCAAGTTGAAGATCAATGTGGTTAAATCTAAAAAGACCGCTATAACCGGCAACTAAATCGAATTCCACTAAATCATTAAATTCATGTGAATAAGATAGACCGAACGGTGAACCAATATATCCGCCTATTTTATCCTTTCCTCCATTACCATTACCACCGCTGCACCCTTTGCCGCAACAAAAGGTGAATGAGCTTGCTAAAATTGCAAACATACTAATAAAAATAGCTTTTTCATATATCCTCCTGATATATATTTTTATATTATCATTTTTATCGGAATATCAAGTATAAGGTTTTTTAAAGATAAGCAAAAGATAAGCAAAGATAAGCAAAGATAAGCAAAAGATAAACAAGATAAACCTTTTTAACAATAATGATTTATATTGTTACTGCTAAAATTAAATTAAAAGAAAACTACGCAAAAAGATTGAAGCATTAATTTGACAAAATAATATATGTGTATTACTATGTGTATTATGAGGTGTATATATGAGAACTAATATTGTATTAAATGATGCACTTGTAGCTGAAGCTTTTAAATACTCTGTAAATATTCATACAAAAAGAATTAGTTGAAGTTGCTCTACAAGAATATATTCAGAATCGGAAAAATCAAAGACATTAGAGATTTAAAAAAGGTAAAAATAGCTTTTTATGAAAATTATGATTATAAAAAAATGCGGATAGAAAAATGATTTTTAGTTGATACCTCTGTTCTTATTAATTATTTAAAAGATCAAAAAAACTAAAGCTGTTGAACAATTTGAATATATTCTTGATAAAGGTTTGATGTATGGAATTAATACATTTATTTATCAAGAAATTTTACAAGGAGCAAAAACAGACAAAAGAATATAATCTTTTTAAAAGAATATTTTTGCAACAATTCCTTTATATTATTTAAAAATACGGCAAAAATCGCACGAGCAAGCTGCACTGATAAATATTCGGTGTAGGCAAAAGGGAGTCACTATTAGAAGTACGATAGATTTATTAATAGTAGAAACAGCAATAGAAAATAATTTATATTTACTGCATGATGACAATGATTTTATAAATATGGCAAAGATAATAAAAGAATTAAAACTATATCAATAAATGTTTTTCTTACGACCTCTTATAAAATGTTTCACGTGAAACATTTATGTGAAACTTATAAAAAAATAAACAAACTAGATGCAAAACTGTACAGTAATGGAGTATTAAACCTACCGCATGAATAAAAACCCAGCAAATATTTGCTGGGTTTTCTGTTTAGATTTCATTGAGACTGAAAGTTATCGAAAATAACTATGAATTGATACGCTCTTGGTATTCATTCGATTCGGTGTTGACCAGTATTTTTTTCGCCCTGTTTAATAAAGAGCGGAACACGAACTACAAGACCTGTCTCGGTGGTAATAGGCTTTGTTGCGCCTGAAACAGTATCTCCTTTTACATAGTTTTCGCTTTCTGCAACTTCAAACACCATTTTTGCAGGAATTTTCACATCGATAGGGTTACCTTCCCAAATAAGGATTTCATATTCGTCGCCTTCCGCAGGTAATATTTTTTTATCATTGATAATATCCGAAAGGAACCGCAATTTGGTCATAGCTTTCAGTATCCATGAAAAAGATAGCTTTCACCATCTTCATACTGATATTGCCCTTTGTGGGTGTCTACCGTTGCGTCTTCTACGGTGTCGGCTGTTTTTAATTGTTTGGGTTAAAACAGATCCGTCTTTCAAATTCTTCATTTTAACACGCGCAAATGCAGCGCCTTTCCCCGGATTAACAAATTCCCGCTCTACTACCAAATACGGGCTACCTTTTGTGTAATAATACTGTACCTTTTGCAATATCGCCGCCTCTAATCATATCTCACCTCGTAAAATAAATTGGTATGTTCAAAAACGCAGCATGAGTAAAGTCCCAAAAATGATAATTTGGAATGATTTTTTTGAATTGCTTGTTAATTTTATAAATCATTGTATAGTAATGATTTATTTGATATGCAAGCGTATTCGCGCGGAAAGTTTAATACCCTCTTCGATTCTTGAGTCGTAATGGGTATGCTGATTCCGCAAAGCTCTTTTTGAATATACCGAATAAAACGATAGTATCAGTTTTTTGCAAGTTATACAAGTTAGGATTTTCTTCTCATCACGCTTTCGTTATCTTCGGTAGAAGAATCATGCCGATAGTAAATACAACTAAAACGGCGAGCCATGCGGAAAGAATATTCATAAAGATCCCACCGACGATAAATCCAACAACCGAACAAGCTGCGACAAACAGTGCGTATGGCATTTGCGTCGCGACATGCTCTAAATGCGGGCATACAGCTCCTGTAGAAGACAGAATTGTGGTGTCCGAAATAGGTGATGCATGATCGCCAAACACAGCGCCGCCAAGAACAGCCGAAATACAAATAAAGACAGCATTAAACGCTGCGTTTTTGCGTTAGTCCGGCGTTTTCCGTTAATCCGACCGCAATCGGCAATAATCGGAATCATAATGCCAAAAAGTTCCCCAGCTCGTACCAGTCGCAAATGCAATCACCGCTGACAGTACAAAAGACGATAGAAGGGAGTATCCACAACGGAACGAGCTATTAACCACCAGCTCAGAAAGATAGCGTCCTAATCCTAAACCGCGTCTGCAGGGGATGAACGAATCACCGTTCCAATCGACCACGCCATCGTCAAAATGATCAGAGCGGGAACCATCGATTTTTATTCCATCGCGGACAGCTTCACTTGCTTCTTTTTAGATTCATAAGCCGACGCGCAAGATAGTAAAATATAGGTAACAACTAAAGTAAAGATAATAGCGTAAAAAAAGCGCATAGGATGAATCAGTATTGATAAAAAGCATTGCGAGGCTCATCGATGCCGCTGCTTGTGAGAGAGTGGTAATTGCTGCGCCATCTATCGCGTTGAGCCACGACACAGCGGGAAAAAGGCAATAGCAAAAAAACAATGAGGAGCAAAATAGGCAGCAGCATATCGATTGGTTTTGCGAGGGTAGTCTGTTCTTCGGGAACATCACCCGGAAATAACACCGTAGGCTTTTTCGTTCCATAAGAGACCGGACGTTTTTCGCTAAGTCCTCTGATTTTTTTCATAGCGCCAAAATCCGATTTAAACAGGATGATGACAAGAATCATCAAAATCGTTGTCAGCGCATAGAGATTGTAGGAATCGCGCGGATAAAAATTCAAAGTCGCTAATACCCAGTTTATTGAATCCTTTCAGAGTTTCTTACAATAGACATAACCGTCACAACCCAACTTGAAACCGGCGCTAAAAATACACACCGGCGCAGCGGTGGAATCCAAAATATAAGCGAGCTTTGCGCGCGGTACCTTGTGTTTATCATTTATCAGTGCATAACCGTTCCAACGGTTAACGAGTTAAAAATAATCGTCGATAAAAAAACAATTAAACCGAATATAAATGTTGCAAATTGAGATGCGGTTCCGTTCTTGAGCTTTTTGAGACATCCACAATCCAAATGCCTGCGCCGCTCCGGTTTTTGACAACATACCAACCAATGCGCCCAGCAAGCTACAGAATAGAAAGATGCGGATATTCCAGCCGTCGGCTAAAGAACCGGCAAGTAAATCAGTTAGACTCATAAGCGCTGTTGCAGGATTCCCTCCGGCAACGATCATACACCCGGAGAAAATTCCTAAAAAAAGTGAAACGATGACGTCTTTTTGTAATGAACGCAAGCGCGATAGTTAAGACGGGAGGGATAATTCCCCCATATTCCAAAAGTGATCCATGAATATAACAAACTCCTTTTTATCAGGATTAAGATCGGTTACAGATAAGTCCTCTCCAAAAACTGAAGACCCTCTTGAGAGACCGCAGAAAGCGCATTGTACCATATATTTGGCATCTGTACAGTAGGAACTAGTCATTGAAGAAATATCGCAGCAACATGAAAATACGTCTCCACTCCATTTTTATCACTGAAAACGTGCTGACCATAAAAATTATACGCACTTTACTGACTACCTGTTCATTTTTATGATATAGTACAGGCGTACGCAAGAAATACCATTATCAGCGGACTTAACGCTTCAAGCAAAAGCGTTTTTACAAAAACATCATTCTTTTTCAGGCTGGACTGACAGTGAATTAGACGAAATTATGATACATTGTCAAGCAAACGAGTTTGAAGATGGCAGTACGATCTTTACACCCTGAAGAAAATGGCTCTAAGGTGTACGCTTCTGCTGACCGGCAGTGCGGAAGTTCTTTCTCCAAATAAAAACGTATTGGCTGAATTTGTTGCAGGCGAATTATTTGGCGAAATTACCTTGCTGACCGGTAAACCACATGATGCGTACGCAATAGCGTGTAAACAAGCCAAAATCTTGGAGTTCCCCAAGGGTGGGGTGCCGCTCGCAGCATTATTCCACGATAAACCGCGGATACTGGCGCATCTCTTTCAATCATTGTTGATTTTTACCTCCCAACGTATCAGAGCCGCAAATATGCTTATTAAAGAGAATTCTCCCGTTGTACGCGAGCTACGAAATCAAGTATATAGCGATAAGCTGTCCGGCTTGTTTAACCGCACCTATTTAGAAGAATCCTTTACGGAATTTTTGTAAAGAACCGTTCGCGCTCCTTATGATGAAGCCGGATAACTTTAAACAGATCAACGACAACTTTGGACACGAAACAGGCGACAGTGCGCTTATTTTTATTGCTGGACACTTAAAAAAGACTTTTTCGGAACATGCTATATTGGTACGCTATGAAGGAAATGAATTTGCTGTTCTTACCCATCAATACGCCGATCACGATTCCGCGTTAGCCTTTGCAGAAAAATGAAAACGGAACTGGAAACTTTGGATATTTCGCATCTTTGCAATGGCGAAAAATCTTTTTGAGTATGAGTTTCGGTATTGTGCTCTTTTCCTCAGCATGGGGAAAGATATACAGATATTGTAACACGATGTTCCGGTATACCGCTGGTTGGTAGGCAGCGCGGCGGTTCGATGATTTTATTTCCGGAGGATATAGAATGCTCGAAGTAAAACAGCGATGGCTTGAAGTTTTGCGAAAAACTTCTCTTTTTTCACACCTCACCCCCTAACCAAATGGCAGTTGTGCTTTCTTCTCTTTTATTGTGAGGTAGAGACTGGACAAACCCTTGTATATGAAGGGTGAAATCGGGTCGGAACTTTTTTATTATTGTTCAAGGATGTATATCGATTTCGGTAAAATCAGGGGAAGAAAATATCGAATTGGGCAGGCTGCGTTCCGGCGACTTTTTGGGGAAATGTCCATACTTGAACAAACAGCCCGTTCAGCGTCTTGTACAGCGGTGGAAAACACTTCCTGTTTTATGCTCAAAGCGCGCGATTTTTCTCAGATTATTGTAAATGACCCTGTTATTGCCGTTTCCATCTTACAACAAATGCTGTCGAGTACGGTGTCTCGCCTGTTGCGGACAAACAGTTTTTTAACGCAGGTTATTCAGTGGGGCGACGAAGCAAAAGCGCGCGATTACCGATCCCTTTACAGGGCTCTTTAATCGGCGCTATCTGGATGACAATATCGGGGATCTTATACGTCGGAACGCGGAAACTACCGGCGTCAGTTTTGCAATGGTGGATGTTGATCGTTTCGGCACCTTGAATAAAACCTACGGCAGTGTATTCTGCGACAATATTTTACTGGCAATTACCAATGTGTTTAAGAAAACCTTTGACCATCAAGATACGCTGATCCGTTACGGCGGCGATGAGTTCTGTTTTATTGTCGGGGAAATTTTTCAACGTGCCGAAACACTCTGCAAAAATGTCTGTAAAGAAGTCAACGCAATTACGTTTAACGAACATCCAGAGTTAGCCGTTTCCTGTTCAATCGGCTTAGTCCCTTGCGCTCATAACGATAATGTGCAAGATATTCTCAAACATTCAGATGAAGCGCTGTACCGTGCAAAAGAACAGGGGCGAAATAGGGGTTTGTACGGCTTAGTAAAAGTACAAAAATGCGGATATATCATATCAAGTCGTATCAATATGAAAAATATAAGGTTTATACGGTATGATTTCACTACTAAAAACTTTTTCTGCATGGGAGTATTCATTGGAATTGCCAATGTTGTGCCCGGAGTTTCCGGCGGCACGATTGCCGTTATCTGCAACGTTTATGATAAATTGCTTTTATTAAGTTCGCTCAATCTTAAACGTATAAAGGGAGGCGTGGCAGGATATTCTTTGCCTTGCCTTGGGAATCGGTGCGGGAATTGTGCTGTTTGCAAAGGTTATTACACTGCTCTACCATGCGTATCCGACGCAGACCACTGCCTTTTTATTGGGATTGTGGCGGGAAGTATACCGTTTTTGTTCCGGAAGGTTCGTGCCGGCATTCCCGCTGCAGCAGTTGCAGAGAATGGCTCCCTAAAATCCGGATGGTTGTATGGAACGCTATGCTGCGGAGCTGCCGGTTTTTGCGCTGATGCTGGGGATGTTGTTCTTACAGCGCCGCGGTGTACAGGCAGCTGCCGTTGTTACTGTTTTTCGCTGCCGTTTGCGGTTAAATTAGCGCTAATGGGAGCTTTGGCTGCGGTTGCGATGCTGATTCCGGGTATTTCCGGCTCGTTTGTGTTGTTGATTTTCGGCGTATATCCGACAGTGCTGCAAGCAGTCGCGGATTTTAATATGCTATTGCTTATACCTATTGCGCTTGGCGTTGGCGCAGGGCTCGTTGTCGGAGCGCGGCTGATTGCCGTATTGCTGGAACGCTTTCCTGCACCGATGTATGCTTTTATTCTCGGCTTGGTTGCGGGTTCGATACTCTATCTCTATTCGAATACCAGCTGTCAGCCTTTTTACGATGCGGCTTGTTTCCGGAACAGTATTTCTTATCGGTTATGTAACCGTCTCATTCTTTTTCTAAAAAGAGGGAAGCAATGGAACAGAAAGAAGATGTCACCGATGAGCAATAACCGTATATCTTTTTGAGTGGGAGGAATGTATGTTTGAATCTTTACAAGTAACACCTGAAGTAGTAGACAAGGTAATTAAACCTTTTTTTCTGCATTGGCAAAGCATGGGGTGCTGATAAGCGCAGGACATGGAACGGAGCGCGGCGAGTGGAATACGATGACTGCCTCGTGGGCATTGATGGGGCATTTATGGAACCGCCCGATGGCGGCTTTGTTTATTAGACCCCAGCGTTATGCAGCGGAATTTGCCGAAGAAGAAGACTACTTGAGCGTGTCCTTTTTGGATACTGCCGATAAAAAAATGTGCGAAGCCCTCAAAAATATGCGGAACTGTGTCGGGAAGGGATGAGGACAAAAGCCGCTCGCGCAGGGGCTTACACCGATATTCCACGACAATACTGTTATTGGGTTTGAGGAAGCAAAGCTCACCGTATCGTGCAGGAAGCTCTACCGGAGCCAATTCGATATGGACTTGTTTTTAGACCCGCAAGTCATTATCGACTGCTATCCCAAGAAAGATTTTCACTACGTCTATTTCTGCGAAATCCGCGATGCTTACTTTCGCAGCAAATAAAAAAATTGATATACATCAGAAAAATCGTCTCAACAGCTTGCTAAGCCGGCAGCTCTGGTTGAACAGGCTCTTGGTTTGCTAGCTTTCCGGTCATTGTTCGGTGCCAAGAGCCGGCTAAATTCCTACACGACCTCTACAGCGGTATTGCTGCGAAGGTAAAAATGTAGGCTTTAACCGGCTTGGGCGATAGCTGCGCACCAGAGTTCTGTCCAAATCCGGACATCTGATAAAAATTTTCTACCGCGCTTTTGTAGATTAGAAGCTGCCTGCGGTGCTGTTCCGGATAGATTTTTTTGGTCAGTTTTATAATCGATAATATAAACGGTATCTTCAGATTCAAACAACAGATCAATTTGTCCGATGATGAGCTTTCCTTCATACAAGGTTAAAAAGCCGTATTCGGTCTTTCTGAATGAAGCCTCGGTAGCCTTTTTGTCCCAGCGGAGAAGAAAGGAATGCCGTACACAGTTTTTCTACTTCCCGCGCGTACTTTGCAGGCAATGTATGCGGGCGCCCTAAAAACGAGCTTCCATCGCCTTGTGAACCAATGTTCCAAACTCTGTAGACGAAAGTTCATCGCCGTTCGATTCGCCGGAGCCATTACGCACCTTTACATCTTCCTCCGGATGCGCATACTTCGTTTGAGAATATTCCATATCGTGTAATTCCTGATTTGCAGAGGATACTTCGCTTAAATGGAGCCACTGCTGGTCTTTTTCAAATTGAGTTGCCGGTATAACACGCGGTTCCGCAAGCGGAAAGTTTTTTTCGGCCGTCTGCCGATACAGCGTACGCACTTCATCGCGATTAAAGCGCTGCCGGTCGTTCGTAGTATGCGGTACTGTCGAGGCAGGGAAGCGGTAACACCTCTGTAAAATGCACGCAGCCACTATCGTCGGAGAGCGCCGGTACTAAGAGCTGAAAAAAACTTCGGTTATTTTCTTCCTTTTGAGGTTGTACAAGCTGTTGCCGGATTTCATCCAGACTGCGGGGCACTTCTGGTAAGTCCTCACTATCGACATCGGTTTCCTGCACACCGCTCATCAGCAGCCGCACCTTAGCCCGCGTAACGGCAACATAGAGGAGGCGTTTTGTTTCGGCAGGTGTTTGGCATTTGCTTCCTGCCGCAGTTCCTCATATTGGCGGAAGGCTCGCTTTTCGTCTCCGGCGGTAAATGGACAATGGGACCTAAATTTTTGTGCAAAAGACCATACGCTTCTTTTTTTCTGGCTTTTCCCGCGTTCCCGCAGTCGGGAATACAGACAATCGGGAACTCCAACCCCTTGCTCTTATGTACCGTCATAATTTTTAACCGCATCGCCGCCATGTTCAAGCGGAATTTCCATATCTTCAACTCGTTCTTCTGCGTGAATATACGAAACGAGGCGTGTCGATAAAAAGCCGAAAGGCTTTGCTTACCGGTGTCCGCTTTTACTGCAAGAGCAAACAGATAATCATACAGTTCAAGATAGCGATGGTAGCGCGGGTCGCTTAGCAATAGGTATCGATACCGCTTCATCATACCACAACGCGGTAATCAGTTCCGCATTGCTCTTTTTTTGATAGAGCCTTGTAGCCGCTCAAACAGGGCGCAGGCGTTTAAGAAATACGGTACGGTCTTCCGCGTCCAACATCTTCTGCTGCGGCGGGCTTAAAAGGCGGTGTTGTATGTTCACGGCTGTACAGCATCAATCGGGTAAAAGAGCGGTCGCTGAGGCGGACAAAGGGCGAACGGAGCGTCTGCGCATACACGGCTCTATCGTTCGGATAGACCGCTAAGCGGAGCAAAGGCGCAGATGTCGTTGAGCGGCGCATCGTGGAACAACCCTTTTTGCTGTACGGAAATATACGGAATTTTAAATGCACGGAAAAACCGTTCATAGACTGCCTGATGGGTCGAAGCGCGCAGCAGCACGGCAAAAATCAGACCATGTACACGGGCGCGTAGACTTTAGTGCATCATCGTAGACAAGATAGTGTTCGTCATGGAGTGCGGCTATTTTTTTGCGCAAGCGTATACGCTTCGCATTCAATCGGTTTGAGAAGGTACGTATCAGTGTCGACTCCTTTCAGAAAGCGTTTTTTTGTCGATAAATAGAATATCCGTTTGAGGCAGCAAATGGGGCTCCTCCTCTGCTGAGGATGGGGATAAATTCCGCCTCAAACGCAGGCACTGCGCCGCCAAGGGGCTGATTAGTTTCGAATAAAAGACTCGCATAAATACGCTGTTAAAAAGTTGAGCAGTTCCGGTTCAGTGCGGTAATTTGTTTGCAGGTTAATCGACGCGGAACCGCCGCCGTGCCGTAAGTCTTGCGACAGTCTGCGGAACACTGAAACATCGGCGCCTCGAAACGCATAGATTGATTGTTTTTCGTCTCCGACAAAAGAAGAGTTTGTCCGGCTCCAGCTCATCTGGTTTTTGGTATGGATTGCTCGGTACGGTCTTCCTTTTTCCGCAATGAGAAATAAAAGGTCGCGCTGAGGCTGTTATTATCCTGAAACTCATCAATCATAATCCGATGGGTTTGTTTTTATAAAAAGCCGCAAGTCTGAATCGGTGATAAGCGCGTCAACGGCAAGCTGCGCAATGTCGCCAAAGTGTAGAATACTTTTTCGTCTTTTTCCGCAATGAATCGCTCCTGCAACACACTGCAAAGCGCGTATATCTTTTGCATCTGTTCTTTGTGCGCATAAAAAAATGATACAGGCGCTGCAAGCGGTCGGAGCTTTCGGTAAGCGCACCACAGAGCTCTTTACACGCTTTTACGTCCTCATTTGTTTTGAACCCATCGTTTTTTTAACGCTGCACATCGCTTTCAGCCGTTCAAGAAAGACCGATAGCTGAGTATCGTTCAGCGTTAACGGAATTCGGGGAGTTGCGCGTATGCTTCTTTTACTGCGCTGATGTACTTATCATTTCCTTCAAGATGAGGGCGATATCTCCAAGAATGCGTTCCGCTTGTTTGCGGTACTCGGTAAATAATGCTTCGGCAGCGGATAGCTGATGCTGCAAGGCAGCGGCAAAATCAATCGGACGGGACACCGTAACGTAGTCGTTTAATAGTTTGACAAAAGTCGTTGATAAAATCGGTAATCGGTTTATCGCCGAGCAGGTATTGCAGGTTTGTGTCTGCACGATGCTCAAGGAAAAATCGAGCGAAAGATTATAGGCAAGCCGTTTCGATTCGGCAAGGTCGATAGTGAAATCGGGACTGATTCCGAAGCGTCGGCGTACAGTTACGGCAATCTTATGACAAAATGCGTCGATGGTCATAATTTGCGCTTTTAAAAAGCATCCAGCGCAACGCCGGCGCGGGTGCGTTGTGTTGCATCATCAGTTTCTGCATACATCTTTTTGCAGTTCGCGATAGATACGCCGGTGCATTTCCGCCGCCGCCTTTTTCCGTAAAAGTGAGGGCAAGAATATGTTCAACCTGATAGTTTTTTTCGGTAATAAGATACACATAGCGGCTTGCCAGCACTTTTGTCTTGCCCGAACCGGCGCCCGCCGCCACAACGGCATTTTCATCCGTTTTTACCGCCAGTTTTTTGATGTTCGTTTAAATCTTTTGCAAATATCTATCATATTTTCTGCTCACGTACCCTTTTTATTATTGGCTTTAAAAACTTAAAGTCAATGGTATAATAGTTCGGTTCGATCACTTCGTTGTCGAATAGGTTTAATCAATTCACTTATACCGAATAGAAAATATGGAGGTACAACTGCTATGAAATTTATTGTGGACGAAAGTATGTCAGCACTGGGAATTAAAAAGCATTGTGGTCGGCATTGCAAAAATGTAGACCCACAGGCGCCGTTATCCGATGTATTTTTTAAAAAGCAAAAAGAAATGGAAGAATGGGCATTAAAGTGCGATATTGATGAAATATTTAATCATCCTGTCATTCAGGGATACACCGATATGCTGCAAAGTGTCGGACGCAGCATCAAAAAAATATGCCGACCGTGCCGGCTCTTATCCGAAACATTCAACACCGAGGTTCTATCCCGCATATCAACAGTGTTATCGACATTTATAATGTCGAATCATTGCGTTCGCTTTTTGGCAATAGGCGGGCATGATCTTGGAAAGGTAGACGGACAGATAGAATTTGCCGTCAGTAAAAAGGAAGATGTGTTCTTGCCTATCCTATCAACGGAAAGCGTAGTCGCAAAGACCGATTATATGTACCGCGACCTTAAAGGAATTATGGCGTGGTTGGATGTCCGCGATGGGGAAAACTATAAATTTGATGACAAAACAAAAAAACGCAATCTTTATTATTCAGGGAAATGCCAATACTTCCGTAGAAATGCGTGTAGAAGCGCTCAAACGGATTCAAAGCGATTTAGCGGAGTGTATGCCGCAGCTGGAATTTGATATACAGGTTATCCAAGGTTAATACGGCACTACTGTTACACTTTCAACGTCCGTAAAGTAGTCCTTTGTTTCCGGAGAAATCCGGCGGCTCTCTATCGCTTTTTGAATGGTTTTTGTTGTGGGTAAAGGGAGCAAGCGTTTGCTTTTTGATATAGGGGAGCGCGGCATCATACTGTTTAATCAGCGCAAAGCTGAAATACCACGCAATCACCATATTGATATAATACTCGTCCGATTTTTACGGAAGCAACGAGTTCGAGCATTTCCTGTTTAAATCGGTCATCAAGATAATTGGATAGCAAGAGATTGATGGCATACCGAACGGTATACGTGTGGGGCGAGCGTATCCAAAAGCAAAATTTTTTTGATATACCTCGTCGGGATGTTTTTTTGAAAAGCGGCGGTGCAAAGAGGTCGCAGGTCGCCCAGTTGTCGATAAACGGTAAAAAAATCGTTCCGTTTCGGTTATGGCTGTGGTAAAGTCTTTGATTGTTTCGATAATGAAGGCGTGAAGATTATTTTTCTTCAAAATAGCGATGCGGAAGCGTTTGCATAAAAGAGCTGCGTGCTTCGGTTCCGTTTTAACGAGGTCTTTGGCATATTTTCGTAAAAGCGGCGTCCGTATACCAATCATGTGCTTCGGGTCAACGGTGGGGATGAGTTTTGCATTAAAAATCCCGATATGCCGTATCCTGCATCGATAGGAGCTTACTTTGAATTGATTCCATCTTTTCCTCCAGACAATCGTACCCGATGTTTTTACTAAATATCTCGCAGAAAACTAAAGACGATTCAAGCAGAGTCGGATATCCCTTATAGCAGACTACTTACCAGTGCAGGCACTGCGATAAAGTTTCCGATTGCTCCTCCGAGGCTGGATAAAAAGAAGATGAGTAGGATATGCGCTATTTTTATTTTTATACCATCCTTTAATGCTCGTTACATCGGTGGTTAGGTTTTTCCATATCGGCGACCTGCGGCTTGCGTACCCATGCTTGCACAATGCCGGTAAATAAGCCAACGCCGATAAACGGGTTAAGGGTTGCAAGCGGGGCTCCTAAAAAAAGCCGGTGATGATGCTTAACGGATGACCAAGCGCAAGCAGAGTGCCGAATGCGGCGAGGCTTCCGTTCCAAAGCAGCCAGCGTACCAGCAACGCGCTTGACGCTGCGACGCCGCCTTTCATAAATCCCGCTGCAATAAGCAGGACAATCAGCGCCGGTAATATCCAGCCGGATATTTTTGCAAAACCGCTCTTGGGTGGAACGTCCGCAATATCGCTTACATCGTTCGGCGCGGTTCCGTTGTGCAGCTTTTCAAGGTAAGCGGCGGCGCCTTCGAGATGCCCCGCGCCCAGAACAGCAACGGTTTTCTTTCCTGCCGCATTCCATATTTTTGTTGCCAAAATAACGGTCGCGCTCGTCGATGAGGGCTTCTTTTACCCTGCGGCAAGTACGCCGCCATTTCCGCCATCATGCTGTCCATCTCGCTTTTGTCTTTCAGCGCTTCAATTTCGTCCGCGCTGAGTTTTTCGGTAGAAAAAGCGCTGCTGAGCAGCGTTGCCAAAAGCTTCGATTTGCCCCACAGATTATTCTTTGCCCATGCCCGTTTTTAGCGTGATGTGAATAGGGCGGTCTACAAGCTCCGTTTTAATCGAAAGTTCTTTCGCGGCGGTAATGGCGGCTTTCATCTCATCCCCGGCTTAACCCCGACATCGGCGCCGATTCGCTTCTGAAAAGCGGCAAGCACTAAATTAGCAAGTAGTAAAAAGCCTTTTTCCGCTTTTCAGTACCGCGACAATATCAAGCTCCTGCCATTGCTTTTCATCAGTGAGCGCTTTGTACCGTTGTTCATCCAATTCCACGCACACACAGTCAGGGTGTTCATCATGAATGCACTGTTCAACATCAGTGATACTTTCTTTTGAAATATGCGCCGTTCCAAGCAAGATAATTTCTTTATCATTTAAGGTTATGCGTTTTTAAGGTTTGATTCATGGCGGTGTCCTATTTTGTAGCAGCTGTTTTGTCCCCATCGGAGGTAAGTTCGCTGAGTGCAAGCCGGTATTCAAAAAGTCGGCGTTTGGGTTGTTTTTATTTCGAGTAGAAATTTTTCGGCGATATGCCCTTTCCCTGCAAGCCGATAGAATTCCGCTAAATAAAAGTATTTGCGTAAACGTTCTGTTTCGTCTTTTTTTCTTTTTTTAATTCGGTTATTGACATCGCTATCGCCGGCAAAGTCGATAAAAAGGCGGCACAGATAGTAATCTGTTTCGCGCTTCGTACGGTCTATCGTTTTTAAGATATTTGGTCATAAAATCTTTTTGCCTCAGCTTTTTTCTTCATTTTATAGCTGCAAACGGTTGCGGATAATGCGTAATAGATATTTGTGGGAGCATAGCGTAGCGCGGTCACAAATGCCCGGCGGGCGTTTTTCCCAATCCTTTTTCAAACAGTAGAATGCCAAGTCCTTCATACGCAAAAATAATATTGCGGATAGAGTTCAGTTACTTTTTTGTAGTGGTGAATCGCTTCTTCTTTGTTGCCGAGGTCATCGTTCAAGCCTGCAAGGTAAATATGGATAAAAATATGAATCGGGCACAAGCTCGATGGCGCGGTTAAATGCGCTACGTGCTTCTTCTCTTCTTCCAATTTGCAAATTATAAGAGCCGAGATCCGTCCAATGTGGAGCCGCGTCAGGGTTCCAACTCAATCGCTTTTTGTATATCTTCAATAGCTTCCGCCATACGGTTGGTCTCCGATTTTATCCGCGCTAATTCGGCGATGGCAAGACTGTTTTTCGGTTGATACTTCAGGGCTGTGCGGTAGCATTGCTCTGCTTCCGACATCTTGTTATCCAAATAATATACTCTACCGCACCAAATCAATGCTTGGGTGTCATTAGGATGATTTTTTTAAAAATTTTACCGAATGTTTCTCCTGCTTCTTTGTAGTTGCCTTGATTGTAAAAAAATCAATTCCTTCATCCAGTAAAGCCTGCACATTGTCGGGATCAAGTTTTAATATCTTTTTAAATATGTTTTTCGCATTTTTATATCATTTTTGCCTGTGCAACCATGGTCATAGTATAGAGTACATCGAGATTATTGGGATATTGTTTTTCAAGCGCTTTTGCCGTCTCTTCTGCATCTTTTTATTCGACCTGTTGAAACAAGTACCGCGATCTTTCAAATTCCGTATGGAAAGGGAATCTCTATCTTCTTCGGGGAGGGTGTCAAAGAGTGCGATTGCTTCATCTGTTTTTGCTCGTTTAATAATGTATTGAGTTGCTGTCCGAATATAACGCGCGGAGGAATTTCTTCGATAGGCTCTACGGCATCGGCAGCCGCTGCCTGATTTTTACTTTCTTGCCGGTTGGTCTGCGTATTAGTTTTTGCGCTCTGTGCGTGTAAGCAGGAAAAGCATACCAATTATAGAAAAGATACATACGGCTGTTTTTACAATGCTTCTATACGAATTTTTCATTAAGACTCCTACGGAACGGTGATTAACTAAAACTAAAGGAACTGCTCAAAGACTTTTGCTTTTTGCATAACCTCGCTAGTCTACCTAAGTTTTTCAATCTGGTCTAGCGGCTATGTTAAACAGTTGTACATCCGTGTACAACCGTTTAACGTCGAGTTTTTGTAGACCACAAAACATCGCTGTTGTTTAATCCCACCGCCATCCTGGCGGAAATGATGCTGACAACACAGAGGCATCGTATATTTGCAAAAGAGAGGATTGCAATTATTATCCCCTTTATTAGACTACCAGCGTATGAAGCATATTGTCAGCAGAGTAGTTGCGTATACCGTTCTTTATTGTGAGTGTTATTTTTCGGTATTTTTTTGTTCTTCAGTTTACCAAAGGACAAACTTTTTTCTTTAACTTTAGGGTCTATGACTGTTACAGGCAGACAGGAGCGTACCGAAGCGGGCAAAAATAAATCCTCTTTTACCTCTTCATGTCGTCTCGAATGGGCTTGATTTATATATCAGTGAGCAAAATCCCGTTTATGCCGTAGATGCAGCGGATGCGATTTCTTCTTTACATATCGAAGCGTATCAATTTTTATGAAACAGGCAGCGTTTTTTCGGTACACTGCTCTGATGATGTGGTTATTTCATTTTTCCGAAAAGCGGGGTGATGTTGACAGCCTTATGGTTGAAGCGATGCTTCCCGAAGGAATAAAAAAAGTGTTACTTCCGTGAAGATTACTCAAAATGCTGGTATTGAGCGTGCTGACGGCAAGATTTTTTTGTGCGTTCTGGTAAAAAAACAATATACGTTTACCGGCAGCTTCGGGTTTGATACGGATGGGGAAAATACAGCGGCACAATTAGAAGAGCCTCATCTGGTACTCGCAAAGACACAGCCGATTGCCTCTTACAAAACCTATTTGCCGCTTGAAGAGCTCGATATCACGACTATCCCGTCGATGGTGCAGGCTTCTGCGGAATCATATACGGCAGCGCTGAACACTTTTTCTTCAGCTGTCATCTATGCGGGTACGCAGGCACTTTCAGCTAAACAGATAACGGAGAAAGCCTTGACGGCCTATATTGCCGAAATGGGACAGCGCGGCAAATTCGCCGGAGCGATGGAAGCTGCTCCTGCTCAAACGCTGGCGCGGAACGTGCGGACATATCTTTCAAATCCTTTTACAATAATATACAGGAAACCCATGTAGGCTTGGCTGCTGACGATACAAAAAAAAGAGAGCTGTATGCTGCCCTTATCACGGATAATTCACTTGAAATTTTTGAACAAGACGGTTTAATACCGTTTTTAACCGATCGCGGTTCTAGGCGTGATATAGAAAGTTTATTCCGGCTGATAGGAAAGCTGGATGCTGCGCAGCTTGATGCACGGCAGGCGGCAGGGGTATTGGCAGTGTGGCTCGACTGTACGCATTATTACCCTGAGCAAAAGGCATTGTTCGAAGATTTACTGCCGTTGTGTGAGAAAAAAATTACCGAATCCCTCTTGTTGATAAATGAAGGTTTATATCTGAGCAATAACGGAACGTATATTGACAGCGCTGCGTCTTTAACTTCTGCGCAAATACTGATGCGGTACGGAGCGGTTCAATCTTCGGTATGGCAATCCGTTGCTCGGATGCTGATAACATCTTTATTAAGATACTCAGGCAGAATCAGTAGGTTTGCCGATAGGATTTACTATAACCGGAAGTAAATCGACACAGTTGGAAATTACAGCTGATGACAGCGGTATGCTGGATGCCGGTACGCTCTATCCTTTACTAAAGCCGGATAACAGTTGGTATCCCTCATGCACAGTCGCTCGCGTTGCAGGCGGAAGCCGGTATTTGGGCATGGACTTGTGCAGAGCATCGAGGTTTTAGAAAACACTTCGAAAACCTTAGTATTTGCGGATTCGCTTTCCCGAAGGACAATCTCATTATCTTACCTTGCACGGTATTAGGTCTTTCTATCGGATTGAGATGTATGGTATTCCGTTCAGGAGCGATGCCCGTTTTGAAATGTATAACTCCTCCGGCTATGCCTATAATGCAGGAAGTAAGATTTTTATACTTAAAGATGAGGCATAAGAGCGAATACGAAACAATACGCCTCTCGCTCGGTTCGGCTCCGCAGAGGCCTGCTTCCGTGCGTACTGCCCCGTCTGTTTCCGGTTCAAATACAAATGCTGGAGCCGCTCGCTTTCACGGAGGCGGCATCCTCTAACCAAGCGGCGGGTACGACAGGGGCTGTTTCGGTACCGCAACCGGAAAATCCTGCTCAACCGGAGGATGCCGGGTAAATCTGTTCCGAGACTCCCGTTTCGGAACAGGTCTAGTATAGCATAAAAATCAATGCCCGCGTCCTCACGCTATATCTTGAGCTGCAAATAATCGATATTCATCGCTTCGGCAATCTTTTTGCAATGTTGCTTTGCGGTTCTTCTTAGCCGTCTCCATTTGACTATAAGCCGCTTGCGTAAGATTCAGATATTCCCGCCACGCTTGTATCAGTAGGTTTCGTCAGCACAATTTTTTCTACAACCTCATGCGGTATTGTTATAGTATCTTCTTTTTGCCGTATGTTTTCAGAGTTTGAAAAAAACGTTCTGTGTTTTTAGTCAAGTGAATCTTTGGTTAGTATCTATCAAGATGAACTTTGACAAAAACGCTCTTGACTTTTGAGAGGGGGTAATATGGAAGATAAGTTTTAATCTGTGAACGGGATGTTTTGTTAACCGAGAGGTTCTAAAAACTGCCCTAGTATCAAAAGGAGTTTTTATGAAAAAAACAAAAATGATCGCTGTACTTATGGTATTCAGCATGGTAAGTGCTATGATGCTTGCCGTTTTGGGTTGTTCCGACCCTGTCTACCGCGGCAGTGGTGGCGGTATATCATATACCGGTACTTATGCAGGGTAGGAGAAGAAGATTCAGGACTCGGAGCTTGGGAGTTCACTATTGATGCTAAAAGGCAATTTGATCGGTTGGTTCCAGGTGCTAACCAGCACTGAGTCCAACTGCACCGGTACTATAAAATCTGATGGGAGTTTTACGGCTTCCGGAAAGACAGCATTGGCACAGGGCTTTTACTGTTGACGGCACTCATAGCACAAGATAAAAAGTGAACGGTACAATGCAAGTATCCGGACTTAATACGGTATCATTTTCCGGAAGTAAAAATAAGTAACAAGGCAGTCCTGAAAGTTTTGCCGCACCGGCAGGAAGAACGGATACACTGAGTTTGAACTTTCGGGACAATTCATGCCCAATAAGGACAATGTAAAGGGGAGTTTGATATGAAAAAGAGAATATTTATAGGATTATTCATATTGTTTATTTCAACAATAGTACAAGCTCAAGATGTTACATGGGAGTATTTTGAAGTTTTAGTGATTATTATCATGGTATTGCTTGTGCAGGATACATAAGCGATACCCAGGCAAAAAGATAGAGGCAAAGCCTTTAAAAGGATAAAAAGAAAGTAAGACATACAAAAAGTTGTCAAAAAGAGTTAACTCTTGGCTTTGTTGGCGGGCTTTTATCAAAATGGGATATTGTACCAGATGAACAATATGTCGTAGCCACAGCCGGAGCATGGGAGTCAAAGGGAAGTCCTTATATTAGTAGTTACTATTGCTGATAGCGGTGGATTTTTCTTGGCAAGGATGTATTGTCCCCACTCTGTCCCCAACGCGTGGCGATCGTGTACCAGAAACGGTTCGATATTGGTTAAATACTTTTTACAAAGTGATAAACAGCGGATGCTTTATGAATAATTATAAAAATGTGTACATGGCTTGCTGTATATTGTTTTTGATAAATATCAGTCTTTTTGCCGAGCAATACTGGTGGGAAGAAGATGATTTTTCATCTGAGGGTGACGGGTTTAAATATGAACAAATATTTTCAACACGAAATATCAAAACAATCACCGAAGCACAAATGATTGCACTGTTTAATCAAAAGACGAATGAGTATCTCAAAATATCTTCCCTAATGCGCTTATGAATGGATGATCTATGATGAAGCTTATAAACAACATAATAACTGGGAAGTACGGATTATGCAGCAATCTAAAGCGGGTTCTGCCGACCATGATTATGACATCTGGTTTTATTTTTCCAACGGCGTATTTCTGTTGCGGTTTGCCGAGGAGCATTTTTTATCCACCGTATTTGAAATGGGATGCAGCTCTCGTCCGATCGATAATACAACCGCAGCTAAAATAACCAATGAACTATTGGACTGTCAAGTTGCAGCAAGAAGAATGTGGCTGAACCACGGATTAACGCCGAAAGGGTTCCTGCCGGTGAAATTTGAATAAAAAGGGAGGTCTATGGACTTTGAAATATATATTGATAATGCTATAAAAAGAAATGAAAAAGTTGGGATATAATCCGACTTATTTTTATACAAATGAGAAAGCAATATGGAACAATCGGAGCGATCAAAAATGCTCATACATAATCCAAAAACCTCAAGGCGGCTTTCTTAAACTTCACGAATTAGGGCATCCTGAACTGACGATGGAAAGTATTATACTTGAAGAGCAGTGGAAGGACTTGTTTACGGAAGAAGATAGAAAAAGCCGCAGGCAATAAACTAAGAACATAAAACTTGAAAGGATAAACTTCTAGAGACATAATAGGAACCTTTTAAAAACTTCAGCTTTTTAGAAGATGCCCAATTCCATAATTATCCGGTAATGTTGTTATTTGTTTTAAGGCTCACCGCATAAAAAGCCCCTGCCGAATGTAATCGACAGGGCTTTTTCGATAACCTTTCTGGGCTCAGTGTGCTTATCCGGAGCTATAAGGAAAAATTATTTTTCCGCTAAAAGCATTGTTTTGGTGTCCAGTTTGCAGCCGGTATCAAAATTTGTTTTCCCGCGGGCTTTCAATGCATATATTTTAATAGCGTCCGGCGTCGGGTCCAAATACAGAATAACGTCCAGATCATCTGCATAAGGCTTTTAAGTCGGGATGAATGGTCTTTTCGCGTACATCGGCAGAAGCGGTATACCAGACAAACATACCGGTTTCTTTTTGCAAATGCTTTTTATCTGCTGAATTGCTTCGGGGACTGCTTTGGAAAAATCGAAATCATCGATAATCAGTGCAGAAGGTTTTGGATCCGACTTCAAACAACGCCTTGACCGTTTTGATAATCTGCGTTGTGCGTACAATGTCTTGATTAAAGTTCAGGACAATACGCCGTGCGATAACCTCCGATTTTAATTCAGCTGCTTTTTCAAGGTGTTTTTCTCGGCAGTTTCGTCAAACATATTGTTGTACCATGTAATGGCATAGTCGGTTTGCTGACTGAACGAGATATGCACAATCGGTTTACCTTGCAGCAGTTGATCCAGCCCAAGCTGCACGAGCATGGAAGTTTTTCCAACGCCTCTTTTAGCTGTTACAATACCGATTTCTCCGGGCTGTAACGCTCCGCCAAGCCTTTTTCAAAATTACGAACGGCGCTGCGCTCGATTAAATCTTCTTTAACCATTTTGCGTCTCCTATTTTTGTTGTTCTGCTTTTGCGCTTTTTCTTCGTACGCCTTAATTAAAGCTTCCGTAACACTCTGCGGAGCTTTACCGTACTTCGCAAAATTCCATTGAGTATTCCGCTTTACCCTGTGTTGAAGAGCGCAAAATAGTCGAAAAACCGAACATTTCGCTTAACGGTACTTCTGCATCAACGCGGGTAAACTGTTCATCCTCAGTGGACGAAAGTATTATACCACGACGTTGGTTAATAAGTCCAAAGATATTTCCTTGAAATTCCTGCGTGCGCTAATTGAAACTTTCATAATCGGTTTCGAGAACAATCGGATTGGCTTTTTGTACGCTTCGCGGAAAGCGCCGATAGCTGCGGCTTGGAATGCCATGTCGGAGGAGTCAACAGGGTGCGTTTGACCGTCGTTAATAGTAACCCGTACGCCGACAATCGGGAATCCGATTAGCGTTCCTTTCTTTACAGCTGCTTTCGAAAGCCTTTATCGCAAGAGGAATAAATTCCGAAAGGAATGGCACCGCCCTTAATCTGATCGACAAACTCATAGTCTTGCTCGGATGTTGGTTCGATAAAGCCTGCAACACGTCCGAACTGGCCGGAACCGCCCGTCTGTTTTTGTGCGTGTAGTTAAAGTCCGCACGCTGGCTGATTGCCTCGCGATAGGCAACTTGCGGCATACCGGTGTCTACTTCGCACTTGTATTCGCGGCGCATTCGTTCGATATAGACGTCCAAATGCAGCTCACCCATACCCCTGAATAATCGTTTCGTTTGATTCGGGGTCGACATACGTGTGAAAGTTGGGTCTTCTTTCGTAAAGCGGTTTAACGCCTTGCCCATCTGATCAGCGGATTTTTATCCTTGGGGTAACCGAAAGCGAAATAACCGGATCAGGAACATACATCGAACTCATGGCGTAGTTGAGGTCTCCGCCGCAGAACGTGTCGCCCGATGCGCATTCAATACCGAAAAGCGCAACGATGTCGCCGGTACTGCCTTCGGAAATATCTTCCATTTCTGCAGAGTTCATGCGGACGAGCCGTCCAACCTTAAAACTTTTGTGCGAGCGGGTATTGTACAGTTCTCCGCCTTTTTCAGCGTTCCTGATAGATACGCACATACGTCAGCTGACCGTATTTTCCATCCTCCAGCTTAAAAGCCGAGCGATACCACCGGATCATCGGGGTTGGTGCTCAGCACAACCGGCTCTTCATTTTTATCCAAATTGAGCGCTTTATTGGTAATTTCCGTCGGATTGGGCAGGGTAGTAGGTAACAGCATCGAGCAAGGGCTGAATACCCTTGTTTTTATAGGCTGAACCGAGGAATACCGGTACAAAGGCTTCTTTTAAAGTACCGGCGCGTACTGCTGCGCGGATCATTTCTTCCGTTTCGGCGCGCTTCAAGATATGCTTCTGCAAGTTCATCGGAGAACATCGAAGCCGCATCAACCATTTCTTCGCGGTATTTTTGCATCATCCAGTAGATGCGCCGGAATTTCAATACACGGAGTTCTGTGCCGCTGTCACGCTTCAAAGTACAGCGCTTTCATCGTTACGAGGTCGATAACGCCTCCAGTTTTCATCTTCAAGACCAATCGGGAGCTGCATCTATAGGCGTTTAAGCCGAGCTTTTTCGCGCAGCTGCATCCGTACCTTTTAACGGGTTTGCTCCGGTTCTGTCGCATTTGTTGACAAAGGCAATACGCGGAACATGATAGCGCTTAAGCTGGCGATCAACGGTAATCGACTGAGACTGTACGCCGGCAACGGAACACAACACCAAAAATAGCGCCGTCCAAAAACGCGCAATGAGCGTTCAACTTCAATAGTAAAGTCAACGTGTCCGGGAGTGTCGATAACGTTAATAATATGATCTTTCCATGTTACCCTGTGTCGATGCGGACTGAATGGTGATACCGCGCTCCCGTTCCAATTCCATATTATCCATAACGGCGCCGACGCCGTCTTTTTCCGCGTACTTCATGAATGGTATGAATACGGTCGCAATAAAAACAAGATACGCTCTGAAAGGGTCGTTTTTCCCGAATCGATGTGCGCACTAATCACCGATATTTCGCATTTTTGAAATATCACTACTCATAATTCTTCTACCTCATTTCTATAGATTTTTACGTCAAAAAGCAGCAGCTAAAAAAATATCAATTTTTGAAAACTGCCTACAAGCAAGATTACAAATTATACTGGAAACGGTTTTTTGATTGCAAGGGTAGGTTTTATACCTTTTTGGACAGAAGAGAGATGGTAAACGCATCAGATCGTTTTTAACATTCCCGGAAAAAGTGAGACCATTCAACCAGAGTTGAACACCTTCGCTGTTCAAATGGGCTCACAGTCTCAATTTTTCCCCGATTTTTTTATCTACTCTGCCTGATGTGTTTTACCCTTTTGCTGGAAAAATGTGCGAAATTTTTGAGCTATATTCCCTAAATCAATATACGCCGGCGCGGTATGTGAGCATTGTTCTTCACGAATCATAAAACAGTCGAACCAACACTGAAATACCGATAAAATGCATCGCCGTGATAATCAGTGTGAGTTCTATGACAAACCGCTTTTTGAACAAGGAAAAGAGCATAAACAAGTTTTTTTATATCCATCATCGGTACGTATACTAAAAAGCCGAGGATGGAACCGAGCGGGAATCGATTGACGAAGCTGCGGGCAATAAAGGCGTCGGAGGTTGAGCAGGCGGAAAATGCAAAGGCGAAAAAGCATCATCACAAGGAGCGAACCAGCAGCGCTGCCGCTGTGAGCGTAAAAAACTCCTGCGGTACAGCCGCGCGTATAAGGGCGGTGATAAAAAGCGCCGAGAAGTAAAAAAAGTACCCGCGGTAAAAAAATTCCGAGCAGGTGTGCATCAGTAGTACATATCCTTTTGATTGCAGCTGTTTTGCCCAGTCGCCGGTGATGACGCCGCCAAAATGATCCGCTTGAAATTTGTTGCCGCCGTTCTGCGCAGTTGTCCCTGCCGGTTACAAGGCGAAACACCGTATCCGTGCCGACACGTGCGTATGGCTGCGCTGCCAGTTCGGTATCGAAAATCTTCCCTTTATATATTTTTCTGCGGGATAGCACAACAACAAAAAGCCCAATCGAAAATGCAATCAGCAAGCCAAAGAACAACCGATAGAACGCGATGAACGGCTGTTGCGGAAAGGCATACAGCGTCGAAAAGAATCGAAATAGGGTTGACAATGGGAGACGCGAGCATAAATGTAACGGCGATGGGCATTGCAACGCCTTTTTAACGAGGCTGCGCATCAGCGGAACGGCAGCGCATTCGCAAACGGGAAACAGAGCCCCTGCAAAAGCGCCGTTAAAAAGCCAAGACCATATTTTTAGGAAAAAAACTTGACGAGAAGCCGGTCGGGAACAAAGGCGTAGAGCGCTGAGGACACAAGCGCCCCCAGCAACATGAACGGCACCGCTTGCAACACGATACCGGTAAACACTGTATGTATGGTCGAAAAATGCCCGTCATACAAGTCTTATAGCCCGTAATAATACAGGCAGGTGTCGAGGTTTCCGCTCTTTTAACGGTCGCTTTTTGAGTGTAATGCCGGAACGCAGGAATATGTCCGCAAAAGCCGGTTTATCGGTAATAAACCCGAGGCGCCAGCTGTCAAACTCGTGCGGAATGGACGTCATTTTTTCGTAGAGCTCGGTTGCGGCTTGCTCATCGCCGAGACGGTCTCCGTAAGGCGGATTGGAAAGAAGCACACCTTCAGGATAGGGCGCTGCCAACTCACTAAAAATCAGCTTGAATAAATTCGGGGCGCGGGATGCGGTTATCTTTTTCCAATCCGCTGCAGCGCTTGCCTGCAAAGCATACAGGCGCGCTCTGCATTGGTTTGCGCAAGCTGTACCGCCTCCGGATCGCTATCGGAACCGCTTACCCGAACCAAGCAATCCGTACGGATATTGAGCGCGCCACGCTGCCGTTCTTCTTCAATCAGCAGTCTATCTTTTTGAGAGGAATAACACGCGAAGGTTTCAAAGGCAAAGCTGCGACCGATGCCGGGCGGGATATTGTAGGCATACCACGTCGCTTCAATCGGGATGGTACCCGACCCGCAAAACGCATCGTGCAGCGGCAATTTCCGTTTCCATTGCATACACTGCAACAGGACAGCCGCCAGCGTTTCCCGCATCGGCGCAGCGCCTCCGCTTAAACGGTATCCACGCCGGTGTAGCGGTTCGCCCGAAAAGATCGAGCAGTAGATACACGCGGTTATGTTCTATATATGCGTATGCAGTACTCCCGCCCCGTTTCCGGTAACACATCCATCTTCCATGCGGAACAGAGCGCAGAGCATACCGCCTTATGCACAGCCCGCTGCACTGCGATGTTCTGAAGCAAGTTTGCTCTTAAAGGTTCTGACCTTATCGACCGTTATTTTTAGAATCTTTTGGACGCTGCCAATCTACTGATGCAACAGTGTCATACAGCGTATCGAAGTTATCAGCCTGAAACTCTTGCAGGACGAGGTAGATCCGATCCGCAGTGCGAAGCGTAAAAAGTTTGCACGCATCGTGCTCACAACATCCGGCTCCTTGAGTGTGGAAGTAAAAACACCCGTCCCGGCAATCGATTGCTCGGTTTAAAGTTTTAACAGTTTTTTAATTCATTGGAAAGAATCGGCTCGGCGCCGACTGCGCACAGCGCTAAAAATACAAGCATAAAAGGACTATATCGATTTTTTTCGCTTTGTACACTGGAAAAGCGGAGATAAGTTGTAAAATGAAACGCTCTGAAAAAGGAGAATAAACGAATGAATTCACATATTGACATAAACCGCTAAATGCTTCAAATATAATAGGTCATCTCTAAAAGTCCGGCTATCGTCTCAATTTTTTTGGAGGTGCCCGATACCAAGTTGAAAGGGGCGCGATGCGTCAGTGAAAGGGTGCGAAATTTCAATAGAAAAATGTTTCAAAATCTTTTTGGGGATTTTTCATGCGTTAGAATAATGCGGTTATCAACATTAAGCGCGGGGAGTTCTTTTTCATTATTAGGACCATCGGGGTGCGGAAAAACAACGCTGTTGCGCATCATCGCCGGGTTTGAGCAGCCGGATTCGGGGATTATCACCTTTGATGGGCAAAAATATTATCGGTATCGAAGCGCATAAACGGCAGTCAAATACGGTATTCCAAACCCTATGCGCTGTTTCCACACCCTGTCGGTATACGAAAAATATTGCTTTTTCCGCTTCGGATACGCAAGCGCCCGCAGAACGAAATAGACCGGCGGGTTAAAGAATATCTCCATTTAGTACAGCTCGATGGGCATCTCTACAAAAACCGTCCCAGCTTTCGGCGGACAGAAGCAGCAGGGTTGCCATTGCGCGCGCCCTGATTAACGAACCGCGGGTGCTGTTGCTGGATGAACCGCTTTTCGGCATTGGACGCAAAGCTGCGAGCAAATCTTTTGATTGAGCTTGATAAGCTGCACGACCAAATCGGTATAACCTTTGTTTTTGTTACCCCATGATCAAAGCGAGGCGCTTTCCGTTTCGAGACCGTATCGCGGTGATGAATCAGGGGAAGTGCTGCAAATTGGTAGTCCATACGAAATTTACGAGCAGCCGGCTACAGCCTTTGTCGCAAAGTTTATCGGCGAAACTAACCTCTCTGATGCCACCGTGGTTGCGTGTGAGCCCCACACGGACGGCTTTATGGTTACGCTTGACCGCCCACACTCGGAACCTCGGTGAAAGATTACCGACTACGATGAAAACAGAAGTAGGGCACGGTATGCTTTACTGTCCGTCCGGAAAAATCCGCATCTCATTGGAAAAACCGTCCCTCTTCGACAAAGGAATTAAATATATTCCGCGGCATCGTTGAAGAGCCGATTTATTCAGGTTTTCAGTCAAAAATTTTTGTAAAGCTGGAATGCGGTACCGTGGTGCAGGTTTTTTAAGCAGCATCAAAACTACCTTGAAGACGGTACCAGAGATTGAATGGGAAGGATGAGGTCTATGTTTCGTGGGCGGCAAATGACGGCTACATCGTCGAAGATTTAACATAAAGGTATGTAAGACTATGACGCAAGACAATTCCCGCCGCCGCTATGCTTTTTGTATACGCTTTCCGATGGCAGCATGGTTCACCGTATTTTTGTGCTTCCGCTGCTCATCATTGCTGTCTACAGCTTTTCTGCAAAAAGGTACCTGTATGGCGGAATAGTCCGGCAGCTGACGTTTAGCGCCTATACGCAGCTTTTTACCGCGAATTACGGACTGCTTTTTATCAGAACGCTCTGTGTCAGTATTGCTGTAACGCTCATTTGTATCATCCTTGCGCTCCCCGCCGGATATGCGATTGCACGCAGCAAGCATCAGCTGTTTTTTTTGTTTTTGATTATCATTCCCTTTTGGACAAATTCTCTGATTAGAATCAATGCGTGGATTTCCATACTTGGCAGTCAAGGCTTTCTCAACGGTCTTTTAAAAAACTTCACCTTATTACGGAAAGTATTCCGTTTTTATATAATCAGCAAGCTGTTATCATGGTGCTGGTGTATATGTTCATCCCGTATGCCATTTTTCCGATTTTTTCGGCAATCGACAAGTTTGATTTTTCGCTGCTAGAAGCGGCACGCGATCTCGGCGCTACCAAAACAGAGGCTATCTGTAAGGTGATGTTGCCGAATATCCGCGCCGGAATCCTAACTGCCGTCATCTTTACCTTTATACCAGTATTCGGCTCTTACACCGTACCGCTCCTCGTCGGTGGAAAGGACTCCTATATGATCGGTAATTTGATTGTCGATCAGGTAACTAAAATCCGCAACTGGTACGCTTGCCTCTGCGTTTTCAGTGCTTATTACCGTTGTCAGCGCCATCGGCGTTCTCTGGATGATGTATGCCAGCTTTAAGCAAGAGAAACGTGCAGGAAAATAGGGATGAGGAGGAGGAATAATGTCCGATATACCGCAAGATATACAACAGCAATTACCGGTTCCGTACCGGCACAGTTCGGTAAAAAGTCCGTACCGACGGTTTGTTCAAAAATTCGAGAAACGCAAGCGGGAATCCGAACCGGCGCGTCATGCCCGACGCGCATATAAAAAAATCTCAACCGTTCTTGGTTTTCGTCCACGGTGCTGGTGTGCGTACTGTTGTTCCTCTTTTACCCCTTGCCATTATCGCCGTGTTTTTCTTTTAACGAGAGTCAAGGCGATTGTCTGGTCGGGCTTTTTCGCTCAAAATGGTATGCTGCATTGTTCTTAGAATCGGAAAAATTGTGGACATCGTTTTGGCACAGTATCTTTATTGCCTTTATTTCGGCGCTGTGTTCCGTTATTATCGGTACCTTTGCAGGGCTGGGCGTACAGTGGCATCGATTTCGGGGCAGGGGGCTATGTGCAAGCGATAAGTATTCTCCCGATGGGTGTTACCAGAGGTCGTTATTGGTATGTCCACGCTGATTTTCTTTTCGGCAATCAACATACCGCTCGGCTTTCTTTCTATTATTATCGCGCATATCACTTTCTGTTTTGCCCTTTGTGTTTTTTTGTTGAGTGCTTGCCCGCCTTGAAGAGTTCGACTTTTCGATTGTGGAAGCAGCTCACGACCTCGGCGCTACGGAGCGGCAGACCTTGTTCAAAGTGATCATTCCGGCAATTTTTCCAGCAATTTTATCGGGCTTTTTATGTCGGTAACGCTCTCGCTTGAAGACTTTGTCATCACCTTTTTGTATCCGGTCCCGGATCCACGACGCTGCCGCTCTATGTATTTTCGATGGTGCGGTACGGTATTTCGCCGGTGATTAACGCCCCTATCTCTCATTATGATTTTTAGGGACAATGCTGATTGCTTTTGTCCTCCGTAATTTTTTGAAAGGAATTGCGGCTTCAAAATTGAACGCCACTGATATAATGATGAAAAACACCGCTATTGTCTTCCCTGATGCGCCGTATGCTGCGCATCTACGGAGCGAGTTTTTGATACCGACTCGCCTCCTGCGAACCCTTGTTCAGACCTGCACACTCATTGTGATGGTCGCCTGTATTATAGGCGCTGCCGCTTGCCGTAAATCCGACGCTTCCGCGAGCGCCACCCATCAAAAGAAAGAACTTACCCAGAGCCTTCTTTTTGTGCTGGGAAAGGATTTTTATCAGTATTCCGATTTATTTACGTATCTTTCTGAGGTCTATGATTCAGAGAGCGTAAAGACCAATCTGCATATTTTAAGCTACCGCGATATGACGGCTAAAACCAAACAGCCGCGGCTTTCGATGATTGCCGACCAACCGCAGCGCAGCCGGTGGATGCGCTCATTTCCTCGGTATTCCCGAAGGCGGCGCCCGCATACTGCGTACCGTTAAAGAAAAGTATCCGAGCCTGCGTATTTTTTCCCTGCTGCCGGTGGAAGAGATTTTACCGCTGGAAGCATACAGTGATGTCGTCGTGGACTTTGAACTGCCAGACTCCTTTGCAAAGGCAGACCGCGCGGTACATATCCCTGCGCATGATGTACAGACGCTGGTACTCTGTGCCGTAACCGCTGTAGCGCAATTCGATGAGCTGCCCGAACAGGAGCCGTTTCCGCGGTTTGCCCGGGCAGTTGCAACAACGGCTGCCATGCTCAACGAACGGGGGATAACCGCGTGGGGCGGTACGCAGTATACCCTGCAGCCGTATAAAGACCCTGAACTCAATATCCGCTCGTATAACTACCTTATTTTTATCACCGCCTCCTACCGACGAGCATGGTCGAGAAACGGATAGTGAAACGGGCGCCGCAGCGAGTAACGCGCAGGGAAACACCGCAGAGTGAAAACAATGAACCGTTTTACCCGCAGTGAAAACGGCGTTATTGCCGATGCCGGCTTCTACAACCGGCTACAGTATGCGAATGCCGCTTCCCTTTTTGCTACTTTCCGACACGCACGGGGCGGTTGACGCAGTGCGGTGGATTTTTATCATCCTTTGGCGGAATATGCGATGCCTGCCTCTTTGCGGGGGACGGAGCGCAAGATATACTCACCGTTGTACGAGAGGCTGCTGCCGGCAAAATTACCATTCCGCCCGTCATTATTATGGCGCAAGGAAACTGCGACAACCAACTCTATCCACCGGTTTTTCCCGATACCGGTAGCCAAAAACCATTCGGATTGCCGCTCTATCAGCAAAAGATGATTGCAGGGCAGCACATTTTTAACACATGGACATCTGCATCATGTTGAACTTGACGGGCGTAAACTCAGCATGACAGCGGAAAGCCTCGGCTGCACCATCGCCATACACGGACACACGCATGTTCAAAGTATTGAACGGTTCGGCTCTGTAACGGCTATCAACCCCGGCAGTCCCCTGCGTCCCCGTGGTAAATCCTACGGAGGCTTTGCGCTTTTATCGCTTCGCACAGGGCAAGCGGGAAGCCCTGAAGATACAGCCACCGGAGACGGTTCAGCTACGAGGGCTATTTAGTAAGGCGCAATTTTTATCAGCTTATACGGAAAACCGACGGTGCTTTTTCTGCCTCCGCACACGCAGTCTACCCTATCCCGATACGCCAGAGTGCAGGGGATTAGTCCTGGGTGCATGAATCAACACGGAACTGTTCCAAAAAAGAAACCTCGATGGAGAGTGTCAGAGATTATCCTCTCCGCACGGATCAACATACCCCGACGCAAGCGTTGGGGTACTAACCGCTCCCGTGTGCTCGTATAAGCCGCACTTGTATCAGCCTTGCCTTTTCTCCTATTTTTAATATTCCGGTTTCCAGATACAGTCTTTGACCGTTTTTCTACATTATCCGTTGCAACACGGTTTAATTTTTGACGAACGGCACACGAAGCAACCGCGACGGCAACCGCTTCGGAAAAATTCCGTTAGCCGTGCTACCGGTGGCAAAACCGCCGCGCCCGGTTTACCGGTTTCGATAAATGCACCAAGCGAGTGGGCGGCTGCAGAAATCATTTCATCGGTTACGAGTTTTTGAATTTACCGCGATACTGCCTAAGCCCAATCCCGGATAAATCAGTCGCATTGTTCGCCTGTCCGATTGTGTATGTAACGCCCTTGTATTCTACCGGATCGGCAGGAATTCCGGTTGCCACCATGGCGCGGTACCGTCCGACCAATGAATCAAATCCGAAGCCGTAGCTTCCGCCAGTTCCGTTGGGTTACTGAGCGGGAAAATAATCGGGTGTTCGCACCATGATGCCATAGCGCGGACAATCTCTTCCGTAAAGGTTCCCGGTGTTGTTGATGTTCCTACTAGAATCGTCGGACGAGTGCCATCACCGCTTTTTGTAAGTGAGGTGAGACTTGCCGCATCGGAAAATTCGCGACGTTTTCGCGCAAACGGTTTTTGCTCTGGCGTTAGATCGTCCATGTCATCGAACAAAAGTCCTTGCTTATCAACCATATAAAAAGTGACTGCGAGCTTCGTCTTCAGAAAGCCCTTGGGCAACCATTTCTCTAAAAATACGATCGGTAATTCCGGCTCCGGCAGTTCCCTGCTCCAAAGCACAGATATACCTGATCCGTAAGCTTTTTGCCCGTTGATTTTTCATAGCGCCGAGGATTCCCGCAAGCGTAATGATACCGGTTCCTTGGCAGTCATCATTGAATACGGGAAAAGTCTTCTGGTATGTTTGCAAAACCTTTTGCGGCGTTCGATCTGCCGAAATCTTCAAAGTGGAGATATAAAGTCAGGGAAACAATTTTTCCGCCGCTGTTACAAATTGATCGATGAAGCGGTAATATCTGTCGCCGTATATTCTCTTGTGGTGATTTCCGAGATAGAGCGGGTCATCAAGCAGTGTTTGCCTGTTTGTTCCGCAATCCAGTACAACCGGCAATACCGTTTGCGGATCAATTCCTGCGTACGCAGTATAGACCATCAGTTTACCCACGGAGATGTCAACGCCATTTGTCCCCCAGTCGCCGATACCGAGAATTCCTTCCCGCATCCGTCGCAACGATAAGTCTGATGTGTCTTCCGCCTGCGGCATGCCGAAAGCGTCTCTTCGATTTGCTCCGGAGCATCAATCGACAAAAAAACGCTGCACCTTGTGTATCGACAAACTGTTCGCTGTACTGCTCAATACTTTCTGCAATAACCGGATCATAAACAATCGGCATTAGTTCAACAATGTGTTCATGAAATACATAATAGAAAAAGTCGCCGGTTGTGATTGAAGACATCCATAAGAAATCTTCTTTTTTTCTATGCCGGAATTTTTTTCGCTCCATCTGCCGGTAAATTCTATTTGCCTGTGTTTCAATATCGTCAATACACGGCGGAAGCAGCCCTTCCAGATGATATTTTTCTTTCTTCGGCAGAAAATGCTGTTCCCTTGTTCAAAAACGCATCGTGGATAATGTCATACCCATATTTTTTTCCATAAAGGTTCCTCCATGGTTTTCATTTTACAGGATTACGGATATCCGTTTCGGCAAAAAGTATAACACGGGTCCAGCGTTTTGTATAGTCGAACATCGATCAACAAAAATCCGCACCCGTGCTCCGCTGATTAATAGAACATCGTACCTTTTTGTCCCGCGGCAATACTGAAGCGATGAGAGCTTGTCACGCGCTTGATTTATTTTTATAATAAATGCGGTAAAAGGAGGCACTATTGCCATGAGTAAATTTATCATCAAAAAGGCAAAGAGCGGACTTATGTTCAACTTTTGTCGCATCCAACGGTGAAGTCGTTGCTACATCTGAAGTGTACACGACGAAAAAAAGCATTGACAAATAAGAAATTTGAAAATATTTTTCTTAACTTCATTTTTATCCGAAACGAGTAACAAATTTCTCACGAAACTAACAGCATAACAACGGGAATCACCGCGATAAATAAAATGGTGCTTGTTGTCACAACGTTCGTTGCATACTCAACGTCACCCTTGCCTCTCATAGTACAATATCAGCAAAACTGTTAACGCCGGTACAGCAGCTTGAACAATTAATGTCCGGCGCAAAAACGCTGTCGATTATCATCCCGGTCTCGGCGGAAACAAATATAATAAATGCCGTCACCAGCGGACTCAACACAAATTTTTCCAAGGAGCGCCGTCACGGTATCCCTGTCGAAATGAGATGCTCTTTTAAGCCGGCCTTCGATAAAAACAACTCCGATATAAATCAATGAAAGCGGCGTTACAAGATTCCCGAGATAGGTAAAAATGTCCGTTATCATCGCAGGGTGTAATTCCCGATAATAAAACGGCGATTGCAACGATGAATCCGATGATAGGCGGAGATAAAATCTTTTGAAATTGATTTTTCTGCAGGAAACGCTGTCCGCTTTGGAATCGTTCGCAATAAGGATGGAACCCTATCGTCCATGTCGATATCGTGTTCAATACGTGATATACGAGAAAATATTTGATTGCAGCCTTTCAAACAGCGCTTCATTCAAGGGCATTCCGATAAAAATCGTATTGGCATTCACAATGGTGTTGACAAATATCCCTCGCCTCCCCTTAGGGATCTTTGTAACCTTCATGAGAAAAAGCAAATACATAATTAACTGCAAATGCGGCAGCTCCGATTAACAAAGGAAACGCAAGAGTTTTTAAATTCGGACACGGTCAGGTTTTTGTGACGGAAATAAAAAACGGATGCCGGCAATGCGATGTTCATTATAAGATAGGATACATTCGCATTGAATCCGTCATCAATTCTTTTTGATGAATCAAGTATCCGATTACGACCAAAATTATAATCGGTACGATGCTTTTTATGACATCAACAATTACCATAACCGCTCCCGTGTGCTCGTATAAGCCGCACTTGTATCAGCCTTGCCTTTCCCTGTATTTTTAATATTCCGGTTTCCAGATACAGTCTTTGACCGTTTTTCCACTGTTCAAAAACGCATCGTGGATAATGTCATACCCATATTTTTCCATAAAGGTTCCTCCATACTGTCCGTTTGCAGGATTGCGGATATCCTTCCCAAATCTCAATGGAAACTCTCAAATGTACTTTTTAGTACCGATACACAGTTTATCATGTTTTTATAAATTTTTCTAGCTTAATCAATCAATTTTTGTCTATTGTCTAAACTTTTTATTTTTGTATTATTATGCGTAGTTTTTTCTTCTGTAATAAGTTTCGTTATAATCGATCTATTCGATAACTGCGTTTCCAGAATAGGTCTACGAGTTCTAAATCGTACAAATAGCACGATGCGTGAACATCGCATTTATTGAACGGATATACATTCTGAATGCTTTCACTTCAGAGTAGAAGCATCAGCATTTTTGAGTTTTGCAATTATCTTCTCCGCATGGATCAAGGAGATGTGTATCGATATGAACAAAAGTACAACTTTTCTTAAAAAGAAAGATATGAGAGCTTTCAGCCAAACGGTATTTTATTGATGCGATGAGCGCTATGGCGATGGGAGCTTTTTCATCCTTGCTGGTTGGTACAATTCTCCGAACCGTGGGACAGCAGCTGCATATTGCTTTTTGAGCGACACTATTTTGAGCAATATGCCGCGATATGACGGGCGCCGCTATCGGTATTGCCGTTGCGCATTCGCCAAAGCGCACACCTTTGTTTTGTTCTCGGCAGCGATTGTCGGGTATGCCGGTAATATGTTCGGCGGCGCTGTCGGGGCTTTTCTATCCACTATTGTCGGTACCGAACTAGGAAAACTCATTTCAAAAAGAGACAAAGATCGACCTTATCGTAACACCGACGGTAACCATTCTTTCCGGCAGTATCATCGCCGCCTTTTTCGACCGTATATGTCCGCCTGCATGAGATTGGCTCGGCGGCGTTATTGACGGCGACAACCCTTCGCCCGTTCCTCATGCGGGGGTATGCCTTGCGGTATTGGTTGGGATTATCCTCACACTGCCGATTAGCAGTGCGGCGCTCTGTATGATGCTTTCGCTTTCGGGGCTTGCAGGAGGAGCGGCAGCGGTGGGGTGTTGCGCTCAGATGATCGGTTTTTGCGAGTTGCAGAGCTATCGGGATAATGGTTTTGGAGGCAGCTTTGCCGTCGGTATCGGCACCAGTATGCTCCAGATGCCGAATATTATTAAAACCCTCGAATATGGATACCGCCGATTGCCGCTTCCGCCGTACTGAGGTCGGTTTCGACAATGCTGCTAAAACCAGAAAACACCCCATCGGTTCCGGAATGGGAACGTGCGGGTTGGTAGGTCAAATTGGCGCGCTGACGGCAATGGAGCAGAGCGGTCGCAGCGCCGCAGGTATCTATCTTTCTATCTTGTTGTTGCACTTTATCGCTCCCGCCGTACTCACAATTCTTTTTACGCTACCGCTGCGAAAAATCGGATGGATTAAAGACGGCGACTTAAAACTGCACTGTAACAGCCTTATTATGTATCGCTTGCGCTTCTTCAAAATTGAACAACTGAACAAAGTATCAACTTTAGAAGTTGTTCAATTCATGCGCGAACGCGCATATACAATCTGCGACGTTTGCCGCAAGGGCAAACTCGCTGGTAACTTTCGGCAACCCTATTTGGTTGCCGAGTTATCGCTTTCAAAAATAAACTGGATGTAGAGGTCTTCGAGTGTTCGCTTGGGCGCACTTGGAGCCGCCGACGCGATTCCGCGTTATTTTTCCGATCGATAAAAGAGCGTAGAATCCGCGCGGGTCATCACTTGGGAACTCTCTTTTCAAACCGAGCAGCGTATATGCCTCGTCCCTACTGAGGGCGGATACTTTTCTTTCGCTTCCAACACAGTGGGACGGATATTGATCTTTTTCATACGAGATGCCGAATAAGAATTCTTCCAATGCTTGACCGATTTCAGGGTCTGCCAGCTTTTGCAATCATAAACCGCTCCCACGATTCATCCAGCTCCATCGAAAGGAGAAAAGAGTTCGCTTACCCCTAGCATACTGCCAAAGTTCGGCGCTAGTTTTGATTGCGTGCTGCCCAAACCTTGTGTAAAACAGGCGCAAAGATGAGGAGTGTTCGTCAACCGATGCTCCACAGTTCAGTTAATAATTCAGCGATGTCTTTTTCGCGTTTTTGCTGAAGCTCCGCATTATCGAGGAGCATCGTGTATACATCCTCCACCATGAGCGCAAACATCGCACGAAGCGTAATCCGCTGATGCTTGGATATCTTTTTCTTCAAAAGCATTCATCGCTATTTTTGTTAGTGCGGAAAATGTTTGAAATTTAGCAATGAGAAAAACTTTTACCAAGAATAACCTTTGTCGGCAATGTCAATAGTAAACGTGAAGAGGATCGCTGTCGCACAGCGTATCGATCAATGTTTCTGCCGAGCGATGTTCACCGGCAAGGACAGTACTGCGTTGTATTGAGGGATAACGGGACACCGCCACCGCGACTTGTTCTAATGTTGTAATACAGTTTGCAATGTTGCTCAGTACCCCGGGGGCATAAGCTTGTAAGCTTTTTAAAATCTGTTCGATTACCGCGTGTTCGTCTTTATCGAACACCACAATATCGGATGAAGCACTTCCATCTTCAGTTGTGTATGGCATAGAGAGCGTTGCAGACAAAGATGCGTAAGTCATACCATATTGGTATACCACAAAAACTCATTCTGCCAAACATTTTTCTTATAGATTACAGGATAAACACATCAGGAGATTCCTTTAGCCGCCCTGCAGAAAAATTGGGCCTGCTCGCTCAGAGTTGAACCTCTTTGCGGATGGTCTCTACCTTATTATTGCGCTGTATTACAAGACACGTCTTCGGTAACGCAGAAATATCGCATGTGCTTCTCCAAAAATCATTACTTATTGGCGTTGGTTATGCGTTTTTTCAGTTCCGCGATGGTAACCTCTAACGAGGTTCAAGCGCGGTCTGTGTTTCTATTTTTGGTGTCCGTGCACAATCGTTGTATGGTCTCGTCCGCCTAATTCAACACCGATTTCCGTAGTAGAAAACTCAGTCATTTCCCGGGCGAGGTACATTGCAACTTGCCGCGGGAAAGAGATGTTTTTGTTCGTTTTTCCCTTTCAAATCGATATACGAAATACTGAAATAGTCTGCAGCAATTTTCCAGAATTGTGTCGATAGAGATGTTATGCTGACGAGGAGAACCGAACATATCCTGCAAAAAGCTGCTGGGCATTTTCAAATGTGATGGGACCGGTTAGTTCCGAATATGCTTGCAATTTGGTGAGCGCACTTTCCAAATCACGGACATTAGAAGAAACATTCTTTGCAATCAGATTGTACTACTTCGTCAGGCACGGAAAAATGCTCATCTTGCAGTTTTTAAATAAAATAGCACAGCGAGTTTCATACAGAAGGTATTTTTAAGTCAATACTCAAACCGCGGGTAAAGCGCGAGCGGAGCCGGTCGGTTAAATTTTTGCAATTCTTCGACAGGACGATCACAGGTAAATACGATTTGCTTGTTGCTTTCATAGAGGGCGTTAAAAGTGTGGAACAATTCTTCTTGGGTACCTTCTCCAAAAAGTGGATATCGTCAAGCAGCGGACATCCGCATTGCGATACTTGTTTTTCTAAATCATGCATTTTGTTTTATTTACGTGCAATATATTCATTGGTAAAAGGTTTCTGCAGGGCGCGTATAAAAATCTTCAAATTGGTGCTTTGATACAGCGCATTGCCAGATGCTTGCATTAAATGCGTCTTGCCTAATCCTACGCCGCCGTAAATCAGCAGTGGATTATACGCGGTTCCGGGATTCTTTGAAACGGCAATCGCTGCGTTGGCGGGCAGCGGATTGTCTACATCGATAACGAATTTATCGAACGTATAACGCTCATTAAGTAGGGGATGCTTCTCTTCGGGGGCGCCGATTTTTGCGGATCACGAAAAACCGATGCCGAAGATTCCTGTGGTGCATGGGCATTCTTTTTGAGAAGACGGATGATTATCCGTTGACTGAGGAGCTCTTATTTCAAATTCAATGCCGATACGAGAACCAAGCAGCTCCAATAATCGATGAGCAGTTCATACCGTTGCCGCACTCTATCGCGGTAAAATCCGGAAGGTACCGATAAGACGATCGTCGTATCCGAAGCCCTCTCGTAGACAATACGCGAGAACCATGTAGATATTTCCTGTTCTCCTACCTCGTCCTTTAACTGTTTAACGGTTTCTTCCCAAAAATACGATAATCACAACTGTTCATGACTTCTATTATACTACTACTTTCCTTTTGCTTGACAATATGAAACTTTAGGGCAACTGGACAGAAAAAGAGATGGTATCCCAAATCAGAAAATGTGCTTTTTGGGTGTTATGTAGCAGATCATCCAAATACTCCATATATAGACAAAGGAACTCCTGTCATTATTACATATAAAAACTCAATAAAAATATCACTCCCATTAAATGAAAGTAAATTGTACAAAAACATAATTTTGAATGGGGTGAAAAATGGATAATGATTGGATCATGTGATTATTATATATCGAAATAAAAACTTATCAGTCATCTTTATTCCGAAGAAAGCGAAACAAATCTAACCGAATTTTTTTAGAGATGACCGATCATAATAAATAGGGAGATCACTATGAAATATGATTTTTACAACAAGGGTAAATAGAGCCGGTTCAGGTTCACGTAAATGGGATGCGATGTATCAGGTAAATCCGCATGTCGATTCGTCCGTTGTGCCACTTTCGGTTGCTGATATGGAATTTAAAATGCCGCCGGAATTAACGGAGGGGCTCAAGCGCTATCTTGACAGCGCCGTACTGGGTTATACGGGACCAACAGCTGCATATAAAGAGGCAGTGCAAAATTGGATGAAGACACGGCATAATTGGGCGATTGAACCCGATTGGATTGTTCCGGCGGCAGGTGTTGTTCCTGCGATTTTTAATGCGGTTAGAGCTTTTACCGAACCGGGAGACGGCGTTATTTTGCTGTCGCCGGTGTATTATCCTTTTTTTAGGGCAATACGCTTACAAGGACGGAATGTTGCAGTATGTTCCTTGCAGGAAAACGGCGGACGATATACGATTGATTTTGAAGTACTCGAACGACTCGCTGCGAATCTGCGTAATAAGGCTCTGCTCTTTTGTTCTCCCTCATAATCCTGTCGGACGGGTATGGACAAAAGGAGAGCTGCATAAGATAGAAGAAATCGTATTAAAAGCACAATCTTTTGGCTGTTTTTCTGACGAGATTCATTTTTGATATTGTGATGCCGGGGTATACGCACACCGTGTTCCAATCGTTAGGGGACGATCTTGCTGAACGAACAATCACCTTTTACCGCACCGTCTAAGACGTTCAACATCGCCGGTTTGGGAATTAGCAATATCGTCATTAAAAATGAGGATATGCGGAAAACCTTTATAAAGCCCAAGAGCTTGGGGCAGGAGCGCTGTTCACGGCATTGAGCTATAAAAGGCCTGTGAAAGTTGCTATACGCAGTGCGCGGCATGGCTCGATGAATTTTTGTCCGTAATCGATGCCAATCAGCGTATTGTTCAGCAGTTTTTCCAAACGCATCATCCCTGAAATTAAAGCGCCGCTCATCAGAAGGTACGTATCTACAATGGCTCGATTTTAGGGGCGCTGGGAATGGAACACAAGGCTTTGGAAACCTTTTATGACGCAGACCGCACAAGTATTCCTAGATGAAGGATATATCTTTGGCGAAGAAGCGCAGCGGTTTTGAACGGATTAACCTTGCTGCTCCCGCATCGGTTATTACCGAAACCCTCGAACGACTGAGCCGCGCATTGCAGATATTGAAGCGGTAAAAGTAAGTGTTGCGTTTGAATATTTAGCGCTACCGCCATCCATCCATGGCGGTTTTTAATACGTCGAGGACTAATTTTTGTGAAATAATAAAGTAGATGCACGTCTGTTTTCAAAGGAAAAAGGGAACAGCTTATTAGGGAATTATGGTAGCTGGAGTATTATGCAGGCGCCTGTGTCTTGATTGTTTTCGGCGCTCATTGAACCGCCGAGCGTCTGCATAATACTGCCGCTATCGATAAGCCGAGCCCCGCTCCTCCTGCACCCTCTCGTATGTGCGGCATCTCCGCGATAAAAACGTTCAAAGATATGTGGCAGTACTTCTTGCTCAATTCCGTACCGTTATCAGTAATCGAGATACTGCACGCGCTTTCCGGTGCAGGCGCATCAGGAAAGCTATCCATTTTTTAAAACAGGTCGTATTGCAAGCTCAATATGCGCAGTTTCTCCGGCAAATTTTTATACTGTTGGAAATAACAATGGTACATACTTGGTAGAGTAGCCTTCATCCGTAGAGATGGTCGCCATTCCAATATGCTCGGTAAAGCTCGCATTCGGCGCGTAGCTTTGTGTACTGCCGATAAGCCGCCTAAAAAATTGAGCGGCATCAATAGCCGTTTTGTGAATCTGTATTTGCCCGTTTTCCAGCCGTGTTATTTGCAGCAAATTTTTGATAATAGCTTCCATTGAACGAGCTTCGCGGATAAGCGCCGAAAGCGATTTTTCCAACTGGGCAGGATCATTTTTCCCCAGCGGCGCAGCAGGGTTTTGCGTGCCGAGGATGACGGCAAGCGGTGTTTTGAGCTCGTGCGACACATCAGCCGTAAACCGGCGTTCCCGTTCAAAATCGGTTTGCAGACGCGAAAGCAAATCGTTAAATGTTTTTGCCAGCGCATCAAACTCATCTCCCTTGCCGGTAACGGGAAGCCGTTCCGTCAAATTGGAACCGCTGATTTTTGCCGCATCGGTTATGGTACGGACACTCCGCATCGTGCGTTTTGTCATAAAAAAAACCGCGATATACGAAACAAACAGCAACGGAACGGTCAGTGCGGCAAGAATATTCGGTAAGCCGGAGATAATCGATTCCGCCGTATCGGAATCCATATTCAGCGCCGTTTGTATACCATAATCGTGTTCTGCACGAACGAGCTCCGCATAATACAGAATATTGAGATCGCCATCGATAAAGTAGTGTTGCGCCGTATAGCGTTTCGCACCGTGAGGCGTTAGCGGTAACAGCGGCAAAAAGGGGTCGTTGGTGGCTATCACTTCCTGCGAACCGCTCTTATACACGGAGAAAGTAAGGTAATACGGCAAATCCGCATCGATGTCTTGTATACGCTCATCCCGTAGCGCTTCGGCAATAGCCTGAGCGGCGGAAATAAGTTCACGATTTTGTTGATGCCTGACGCCGGAGCGGAGCAACAATATAATACCGGCAGAAAAAAAGCGCAATCATCACGGCAAACAAAAGAGAGAAGCGCAGTGAAAGCTGCCGTACCGTCGATATGCGGAGCGTGCGTACTGATATGTCAGGCATTTTCATTACCGGTGTCCCGCATAATATAGCCGACGCCGCGTACGGTAGAGATGTATTCTTCACCGGTTCTGTCATCGATTTTTGCACGCAAATACCGCACATATACATCAACTGAATTTTCATCGATGTAATGATCTTCACCCCACACTGTACTGATGATTGTATCGCGGCTTTAAAACGGTGTTCTTGTGTTCGAGCAATGTCTTTAACAAAAGATATTCGGTTTTTGAAAGCATAACTCGTTCTTTGTTTACCGTTACTTCCATACTGTTGGGATTAAGTGCGATGCCGCGTAGCTTTTAACGGCGTTATCTCTCGCGCATTATTCCGGCGCAGCACCGCCCTCATCCGCGCAAGCAATTCTTCAATCTCAAATGGTTTTTGCAAGATAGTCATCCGCGCCGGAATCAAGCCCGCTCACCTTATCGAATGTATCTCCACGCGCGGTGAGCATAATAACCGGCGTCTTCGACGTTTTTCTGATTCTCCGTAACACTTCAAGCCCGTTCAGTTGGGGAAGCATGATGTCGAGCAACACAATATCCGGTGCAGCTTTTTCAAAAATTTCCAAAGCGGTTCTACCGTCTGCGGCGTGGAGAATCGCATATCCCTTCATGTTCAAGTTCGAGCCGTAAAATTCCGCAATGCCTGAATCATCTTCAACAATCAACACTTGCACCATCAATCTTCCTCCTCAAAGCGAACGTACTCATACTGCTGATGATTTTGCATTTCTTCGTACATTCCCTTTGGCGGTTTTTGCAGCGGAGGTTTTTGCAGCGGCATATTGCGCACTGTAAAAGGTATATTCTTTGTCGTGCCCGATGTCATCAAAGTGTGAACGATAAAGTGGAATATGATTAAAGCTTTTTGCTTCCGGTAAATCAATATGGAACGGATGATGTGCCGTGTCTTTTCCGTCAGATAGAAAAGAAGTTTGGATCACTATTTTTCATTTTATCCCCCGCCTTATTAAAAGCCACCAGCGCATCTACCGGTAAAACGCGGTCGTTGATGGCGATATGGTTTTTGCAGCGTACGAGGGTCGGCAGGCATATTGAATTTAATTTCAATTTCGACCACGCGAGGCGGATCGGTTTCGGTTTCTATTTTGGTAACATAAAAAGACTGCCGGGATGGCACATACGGATGCCGCGGTACGAAAAACGTATGTTTTGCGTCCTTTGGCTTTTCTGCAAACAGCGCAATGTGCATACTAAAAAGATAAGCGTCGATATGATACCGCGCTCACTGCTATGGGTCATCATAGCCGTATCATACCGTATTTTGTCCGTTTTTGTATCGAAATTTTTCGATTAAAATATTTTTAATCTTTTTCCAATGCAAGGTCTGCATACAATGCGCGCAATACGGTATAGTCCTGCACAGACGGTGAGAAAACCTAAACAACCGTACTTAATTTTTAGGAGTATATACATGAACAAACAAATGGTGAAAAAGGCTGCGGCATTCGGTGTCGTTGCGGTATTAGCGGTGGAGTCGTTTTTGCAAAACCGCATCAGTCGAATTCAAAAGACTGGAAACATCGTGATGATGCAGGGGCGATGGAGTGTCCGATGATGAATGACGGCAAAGGCGGGAGTTCAACCGGCGTTCGATGATGAATGATGCCGCCGCACCAAAGGGAAATACCATCATGGGAAAATGGATTGCCCGCGATGAAACTAAAGCGGTCAAGGTTGAATTTGACCGCGATGGCAGTATGGAAATCGAATGGCTGCAAGGGTTTTACTTCATCGACGGAGTGGGAAGGTTTTTGGACATCTACGGATACGGAAATCACTTTTTACCGTAAGAAGTAAAGAAACCGAAACATGGACAAACGGCTCTAAAAAGGAAACCCGCGAAAGTATGAACGCCGTGTGGAAGCTGCAATACACCCGCAACGACGATAATACGCTCACTTTAAGCGGCGGCGACTTACCTAAAGAGCTGGCAAAACCTTACCCTGTCGCGACAGGGACGCTAACGCCAACGAAGTGTAGGAAAGCGCATTAGATGTTTGTTTAATAGCCCTGCAGAGCAGTGGGGCTGTTCAACCAGAATTGTACCTCATTGAGGTTCAAATGACCTCACTCCCTTACTTTTTCTGCGACATCGGATCTATCTGTCTGATGCGTTTGCCCTGCTCCTGAAAATCAGTCGATACCGACCATCACGTAAGTACCGTCTTTGGAGCTATCAATTATTTGATGATTTTGCCCATGTGCCGGAATTGTGGCTGCAAGTAAAAAGCCAAGCCGTTCAAGATAGCGTATATGCGCCGCTGCAGGATGTTCGACTGCAAAGGCATTCACCCTTGCCGTTTCCAAAAACTCAAATCATCAATAAAAATGTTTACCGACAGCTAAATCGCGGTATTTTTGCAACAACAAAATCAATTAAAAGATCGGCAGTTTTACCGGTACTCAGTCGTCTTTAACGGTATACGCAACTAAACCGGCTATATCATTATTGCGGAAATAAAGGGCTATTTTTCACTCTTATTAAAGACCCTCATTACCGAAAAAGCCCGGTCAGTTCCTGTTTATTTTTCAAAAATACCGCACGAATAAAAATCTTGACACCATCGCTAAAATTCACTATTTTATTATCAATTTTAATAATTTATTATTATATTTAGGGTTTTTGTATGAAAAAGAGAGGTATTGCTGCTTTCTATTGCAGTAGTGTCATTTTTCTGGTTTTTCCTCTGCCGGAGGAAAAGAGGTCTCTTCTAAGATTGCCGAGAAATCCAATCAGATAACCTACGCAATCAGCGCGGCGCCTGTCGGAAAATTCAATCCGCTTATCGCAGACACGCAGTATGATGGGTATGTCAACGGATTAGTATACGATTCGATGCTCTGCCTGAACGCCAAGATCGAGCTTGAACCGGCATTAGCGGAAAAAAATATACAGTCAGCAAGGATAGCACAGTAATCACGTTTACGCTGCGGAAAGGGCTGACCTTCCATGACGGTAAGCCGCTCAGTGCCGAAGATGTTAAGTTCACCCTTGAATCGCTTGCCAGTCCGCAGTATGACGGCGAGCTGCAAAGCTATGTTCAATCTATTAAAGGTTTTCGAAAGCTTTTAATGAGGGAAGACTGCGGAAGTTTCCGGGATTGCAGTCAAGAATGCCACTACGGTAGAAATCACCTTTTAGCGAACCGTATGCGCCTGCTCTAATCAATATCGGAACATTAGCGGTGCTCCCCAAACATATTTGGAAAGATGTCCCGGTCAATGAATGGGCAAAGCAGCAGAGCTCCTTTCAAAACCGGTGGGCTGCGGTCCGTATCGGTTTGAAAGTTTTACCAGCGGTTCCTATGTTAAGCTGACTGCATTCGATGCCTATTACGGCGGAAAACCGAAAACAGCGAACTTTATCCTCAAAGTAGTCAACGAAGCAACCGTACAGGCGGAGCTTATCAATGGTACTGTTGATATAGCCGATGTGTCTGCAATTAAAAATGCCGATGCAAAACAGCTTGCGTCAAAGGGCGTCAAGGTAGTGCGCTATCCCAATTCAAAAGTGCAGTACATGGGCTTTAACCTCCGTGATGCCCGCCTTGACCGCAATGTCCGCACCGCTATTGCGTATGGGATTGACCGGCAGACTATTGTGAACGGTTTAATCGAAAGGAAACGGTGTTGTACTTGACACCCCTGATGGTTCCTTCGCTGTGGTCATATCCAAAGTCAGGTTTAACGCACTATACATTCGATGCACAGGAGGCAAAGGACTATCTGAAAAAAAGCAGGCTACCAAGATACGAACGGCGACGGCTTTGTTGATAAAGATGGTAAAAATTTACAACTGACGCTCACTATTCCGAAAGGCGATAAAATCCGGGAACAGACGGGACCGATTATTCAATCCGATCTGAAAAAAATCGGCATTAACATTGTGCTTTGAACCGATGGACTTTAATGCCACAATGCAAAAAGTTGTCGGCAACCATGAGTTTGAACTCTATCTGATGGGCAACACCCTTGACCCCGATCCCGATCCGACCCCCTACTGGTATTCCACGCAGGCCACCGACGAAAAAGGCAGCTTTTGGTTGGAATATTGCGGCATTCCGTTCCAAGCAGGCTGACGAGCTTTTTGGACTTAAACCGCAAGCAACTCAATATGGCAGACCGCAAAGCAACCTTACAGAAATTCGGCATTCTTTTGAATCAAGAACTCCCGTGGGTTCCTCTCTACGCTGCCGATATTGCAAAAAGCATACCGCTCCGGCGTTACCGGCTACACCCCCAACACCTTTGTTGACTTCTACAACGTACAAAACTGGGAAGTAGCGAAATAATTGGCAATGGGGAATTGGTAATGGTTTTACGATGATAGCTGTTACCAATTCCTCTATGATTTTCTCGATCTTTGCGGTGAGTTTGATAGGAAGCACCTCCGATATTGATTTATAGAATGCTCGAGCGTTCTCTCATTCTTGAGTTAAGTAGAACCGGTACTCATAGCGATTTATTTAAGAAATAAGTATTTTATGCCCTGTCTCACTCCGTTTTGCCGGTAAACGGCTGATCATTTCGGTTATCCTCCTTTTTGTATTATGATGCTGCTCTTGCTGCTGTTTGAGCTGCAGCCGGGAAATCCGTACCCTGAACTTTATTAAGCACGGGATGCCGCCTGAGCGGATTGAAGCGATGCTGCGGGACAAAGGCTATTATGACCCGCTTTCAGTAAAAGTTGACAAAGATGCTTGCGTCGCTGTTGCGTTTTTGATTTCGGGTATTCACTGCAATATGGAATACCGGTACGTACACTTATTTTTAGTCCGGCTGCTCAATACGCTTGCATTGACCGTGCCTGCTTTTGCTCATTGCCATTGTACTATCCGTCCTGATCGGCAGGCGCATTGCGTTTTATCCGCACAGTATGTTTGCAAAAGCATCGATGTTATTTCGGGTATCGGTATCTGCACGCCGGCATTTTTTATTGCCCTCTTTTAATCAAGCTTTTCGCATTTGATATACCGCTGTTCCCGATCTCCGGTATGGAGGACATTGGTAAAACGGGTACTGCACTGTTGGTGAGCCGGATTCGGTATGCAATGCTGCCGGTTACTACCCTGACACTGATGCAGTGCGCCCCGCTCGTGCGGTATGTCCGCGCTTTTATGCAGTCGGTTGAGCAGGAAGATTTTATCCGTACGTATGAAGCGTTTCGGACTCACGCGGTATACAGCATATAAGACCGCCGGTTTCCGTGCCGTTTTTACCACGGCTTATTACCATGGTGTTTATAGAAGTACCGTATCTTATTTCGGGAGCGCTCATTACGGAAAGCATTTTTGTGGATACCGGAATCGGTAAGCTCAATTTCGATGCGGTACAGTTTCGGGATTATCCCGTACTCCCTCGGCATTACCGCAATGACGGCGGTCTGCGTACTGCTCGCAAATCTGGCAGCAGACCTACTCAATTATTTTTTTGATAAACGGATGGGGATATGACGCATACCATAAGGCAGCTTGCTGTAGTCAACCCGGAAACTACTGATAGGCGGAAGCCTCTTTACGGGACTTCTCCTGTTCATCTTTTTGACTCCGCTGATTACGCAAACAGATCCGAATGCTATCGATTTAATGCAAATAGAGCAGCCTCCGTCGCCGGGACATTGGTTCGGGACGGACTCTCTTGGGCGGGACATCCTTGCGCGTACTGCTGCGGGCGGGAAAAATTTCACTCGCAGTCGGGATTGCGGCAACAAGCATCCGCACGCTTATTGCCGTACTGCTGGGTTTTTGCTGCCGGGTTTTCCAAAAAGCGGATGCGGTTCTTATGCGGATAATCGATGTACTGTTGTGTTTTCCGTTTTATGTTTTGGCGCTGTCAGTTATGGTATTCCTAGGCAATTCACTTGTAAACCTCATCATGGTTATCGCTTTTTTTACCTTTGCTCCTTCCGCCCGCCTCATCCGTACAGAAGTACTGGCAATAAAAGACCGGGAATTTATTCAGATATGTAGAATAAATGGAGAAAGCAATGTACGGATTCTTTTTCGCCATATTGTGCCGCTTCTGCGGAATACCATCGCCGTAATCTTTACTACTTCTGTTGCACAGGCAGTGCTGATGGAATCTTCGCTCTCCTTTCTCGGTATGGGGATTCAAGAACCGCAGGCAAGCTGGGGTTCTATGTTGTCTATTACGCTTGACATTATGAACATCGTCAGCAAATGGTACATCTGGCTGCCGGCGGGCTTGTGTATTATCCTGATGACCTATTCGGTGCATCTTATCGGGGAAGGCATCACTTCAGCAGCTAATCGGGAAGGCGTACGTGACTTGTCTTGATATTAAGCATTTGAGCATCAGCCTGCAACGCACAACCCACTGTGCCGGCAGACAGAACCGTAGCTGGAGGAACAGCAAAGCTCTTGCGGGTAATACAGGTAATACAGCAGGCTCCGGCAGTAAAAGCAGCGGCAGAGAACAGCTTGTCAGCGATATAAGCTTTTTCTATCGCGGAGCAGAGTACGCTTGCCGTAATCGGGGCATCCGGTTCGGGAAAAACGCTTACGACGATGGCTATAATGGGCTTGCTTGACCGATCAGTCTTTTTCCGTACAAGGCTCCTGTTTATTTTTCCGCACGGCACCCTGCACGCGCAGCTGAAACAGATGTTCGTGTACACGGCAATCCTGCTACTGCAAACACTACAGAAACGGTAGGTACTCCGTTTGAGCGCACCGCCTCCACCGATTCATGTCAGCCTGTTGATCTTTTTTCACCCCTATCCGAACAGGATCGAAAGCGCTATTGTCTTGAGCATATCGCGATGATCTCACCAAAATCCTCCCGCAGCCTCTCTCCGGTAGAAAAAAATCACAACGCATATCAACCATATCTGCAAGATAAAACAGCAACAGCCCGATTCCGGATGGCTCTATACACTATTCGATGCGGTACAGCTCGAGCGGAAAGAAATACTGAACAAGTATCCGCATGAGCTGTCCGGCGGCGAACTACAGCGTGTTATGATGATTCTGTCCCTCCTGTTCAAACCGCAGCTGCTGGTCTGCGATGAGCCGACTGCCTCACTTGACTATCAAACAGGACTGCACATCATTTCGCTATTACATACGCTGAAACAAAGCACCGGCACGTTGCTCCTTTTTATTTCCCACGATATTTCGCTGGTACGGAACATCGCCGATACGGTTATCATTATGAAACAAGGGCGGATAGTGGAAGCCGGAGCCGCAGCACAGGTTTTTACCCGCCCACAAGAGCTGTATACCCGACAGCTTATGCAGGCAGCGTATCTGGAGAAACAATGCTAAGTCTACAACACCTGTCCGTCAGCTATCACAAGCCCGTACTCACCGACATCACGATGGACTTTGAACAAAAGATCTCACGGCATCCAAGGCGAATCCGGTTCGGGGAAATCAACCTTCATCAAAAGCGATCCTGGGGCTAATACCCTACAAAGGACAAGTTCTCTACAATGGAAGAGAATTAAAGAAGCCAAAAGACCGGCACGGGTTTCAAGTGATTTTTCAAAATCCGTTTTATTCATTTAACTCGCAGAAGACGATCCGGAGCGCTTTTGTCGAAATGCTCCGTTGGAATGCCCGTAAACAGGTAGATTTCGATTACAAAGAAGCGGCTCTCCGGCATTATTTAAAAGCCGACCGGATTGCCGGAATCGGTACTGGATAAATACCCTTCCCGCTTTTTCAGGTGGAGAGTTGCAGCGGCTTGCCGTTGCGCGAGCATTAGCAGGAAATCCACAGGTGCTCATTTTGGATGAACCGACTTCCGCACTCGATGTGATAACGCAAAAAGCTTTTGGACGATATGCTGCCGCTACTGAAAGGTAAAACCGTGCTACTCATCAGCCACGATACCCGTGTTATCAATTACTGCACAGATAAGGTGATAACGCTTCACAATCAGCATCTGGTAAGGTAGAAAATCACATTTTTTTATAAATATTTCACCGCGATGAGTCCTGCAGCTTCTTTTCCCGTACCAGTTCCAAGAAAGCTTGTACTCTGGTAGCAAACTGACCGGCATCTCCCTGTGAATAATCCGATTCAACGTGAAGATATGGTAGCCTTTTTGCATAACATACTTACCGATGGTGTGGCTTTCCAGATTAAAAAGTATGGCATGCAACAAGCGTACATTCAATAACCGCATCGACTTTATAGTGATCGATAAGATAGTTAAGGTCGCGTAAACGTCCGGGATTGGGACTCATAACTGAACAGTTAGTTTTAAGGTATTTTTCTGCTATCGCTTCTATCGGGTCGCGGTTTGGATCTTCGTCTACCATTTCCATCTGTGTGCGGATGCCAGAACAGCTGTCGTAGCCGACAATAATAGCGCCTAGCTCTTCAATTTTAGCAAGTATCTTTTCTTTGACACCGCCTAACGGACAGCCGGTAATCAAAATACGGGGGCGCGTATCGGTTGTTCCTTTCAGATTTTTTTCCCAGTACTCTTTCAGCTCCGTTGTCCGCTTAACAATCTCTGAGTTCTTTGCTTTTAACATCATATTGGAACCCGAACGCTTCCTTTACATTGAATTGTTCCAATCCCGAAATAGGAGAAGGATCCAGCGCCGAAAAGTTCAAAAAGCCGATAAGGTTTTTCGTTCCTGATTGCAAGTTTTGATAGCGCGGCGTAAATCGGATTCGCTTATGGTAATGCTGTAAAACTCTTCAATTTTTGGTTTTTGAGTTTTTTCACCCTCGTCCGCCCAAAAACGGATAAGCTTTGGAATCTAGATTGTTCTGCGGCAAGTGCATGACGTGGGTCGGTTTAATGTCGTTTAAAAGCTCGAACATTTTTCTTACCGTCGCAGGTCGTTTCTCCGATGATAAAATCCGAAAAAAATAAAAAGAAGCGGATACGTATCGGTTATTGCGTGCCCATAGGAAGCTTTTAATGAGCGGGCAAAGATTGGTCGGCAAATCTCTTTCCGCAGCGCTGATAGGCTTTTTCGCTTGTTGCGCATAGCGAAACAGGTACTGCGCCTGCCGCATAGATCAGCTCTGCTGGGACATACGAGCAATATAAACCGACGACCTCGTCCACCCGCATCCTTTACTTTTTTTAGCGCCAAAAATTTTTTTGCTGCTGCGCTTCGGCAAGGCTGTCAAAGCCTTTTCGGCAAATTATGTACTGTTTTCATATATTCCTCCTATACAATTACAGAGGTGTCTATCTTTAAGAATTTTTGTTTTTTTGATATTCTCTTTAGCGTCTTGCCAAAAGAACAGCGACTGTCCACCCAGTCGGTTTCTACGATGCACCCGCTTTCGTTTTTTCGCATATCCTGAATAACCATTTGCGGAACGGTATTGCCGTTAAAGGTATTCCGATCGAGCGCAAATACCACGTCGATACTGTCGCCAGTTTTGAAACTCGACATTTAATTTATCCGCTGCCCGCCAATATACTGCCGTCCATTTGTATGTTCCGCAATCGAGGGTTAGACGCAAATGCTGCGGCTGGGTTTTTACCCATAATCGAGGCGGCAGTTATTTTTACACCTTTAACGGCAAACTGTAGCGGCGGGAATCCTTCGCCATAGGGCTCAAAAGTGTCAAGCACGGTTAAGAGTTCCGGCGTTAAATAGGTGTGAGGGAGTTCTGCATCAATAAAAAAAGCGGCGGATTTTTCGGAGTTTTCGTCAAATTCGATGGCGGCGGTAAATTCTTGCACTTTCGTTAAAAAGAAGCGAGTTTTTCTTGCATTAAGCTAAAGCCCGCTGCAAATGCATGACCGCCGTAGTCAAGGAAAAAGTCGGGATACGCTTCCGGCAGAGATAGCACCCGATAACCGCGGGCGGAACGCAGAGAACCGACTGCGGTGCCATCTTCCATAAGGCAGATGACCATGCTTTGGTACGTTAAACTTATCTGCAAGCCGATTGGAAAGAATACCGGTAATGCCGCGGTGAATTTTATCGCTGACGACAACGGTGAGCTTTTTCTCGATATTTTGTAAGGCTTTTCCCGCGCAATGGGTTCGGCGATTGCCCAGCCGGTCTTTCCGAGTTCTTTCCGCTCTTCGTTCATCGCGATAACAGCCTCCGCAAGTTCAGTACGCACGGCTGCGTCTTGTTCAAGAAAAAGCCTGATTGCCGTTTCTGGCTTGCCCATGCGTCCGGTCGCGTTGATAACGGGAGTAATATTCCACGCAATATCGCTGGTTCCAAGCTGTTTGCCGATAAGCCCTTGTTTTACTATCAACTCGGAAAGACCGGCACGCGGCGCGGCATTGATGGCTGCTAAGCCTTGTTTTACCAATATTCTGTTTTTCTCCGCTCAGATGCATTAAGTCTGCGAGCAGCGAAAGCGCGACGAGTTGTAATTCACGCTTTTCCTTTTTCTCCATAAAGATTATGCGCTTGTTGAACGAGTGTAATAAAGATATTAAAAAAAGCCGTCGAGTTCGGACATCGGCGTGTCATGGTACTTTCCAATTCGCGATAAATTTTTTTAACCGTAAAAGGCTCAGTTCGGCAAGCTGGGGCGCAAACTTTACGCATTCAAGTCTAAAAATCGCTTACATAAAACTCAACTGATTTACCAAATACTTTTTTTCCAACTGTTTGAGTTGCAGCTCTTTTATCCCATACGAAGATTTGCTGCCCCTGTAAAAAAATCTGGCAAGGCGAGTATCTGAAAACGGAACCATGCCGGGGATAATTGTTTCGGTGATTCGGGCAGTTTCAACTAAATTGACGGTATGGAGAGCTTTCTACCGCGAAAGCATCATTGACGGGGCGGACATTCAACAGGCAAATCTGCTGTTTGTAAATGTCGAGGAGTCCGAAGCGCAGGGCTGTAACAACTTTCCACGCTGTAGCGCATCCGGAAAAGATTACTATGTGGATATCCTGCGTCCGGCACCTTACCGTTAATAATTACCGCAGCATCGGGCAGCGTATCTTGCGGAGTATGATGGTCGATCACGATAACATCAATTCCTTTCTTCGCAGCGTAGGCGATTTCTTCAATATTAGAAATACCGCAATCCACAGTAATGATGAGGGTTCCGCCATCGGCTTCATGCGCATCAACCGCTTCGCAGGAAAGCCCATAGGGTTCGTCGCCGGAGGAATACGCCACGTTGTCGGAATGCCTAAATCGGCGAGCGCTTCGTAGAGGATGGTAACGGCTGTAATCCCGTCCACGTCGCGGTCTCCAAAAATAAGTACCCGCTCTCCTTCTTCCTTTGCATCGAGTATCCGGTCAACGGCATCTTCCATATTCACAAATAGGAAAGGATTGTGCACATAGCGTAGATCGTTTTCAAGATGAAAAAATGCCTCGCTCCCTTCTGGCAATGCCGCGCCGCAGTAAAATCGATGCAACGAGCGGGCTGCATCCGTATTGCTGTGCCATAGAGCGGACAACATTCGGATCTATATCTTTTTTTCCCAATTCACTGTATGGTACCGGCGGTGCAGCTATACATCAGCCGCAGAAATTTCTTTGAATACCAGCGGACGTGTACGAGGCTTTTTCCGCTGCATACTGTATCGCGGTCTTAATCATATCGGACGCAGCAGGGAGACATTCCGCATCTTTGCCGTATACTTCCATGATAAGGTCGCCTTTTTTTAACGGCATCGCCTGAGTGTTTATGGAACATCATACCGGCATCAGGACACACCGCATCGGTGGTTTTATTGCGACCGACACCGAGGTTGACACCGGCAATACCGATTTTGAACGCATCGATATCCGCGATAAAACCGTCTTGTTCCGCCTTAATTTGGCAAGTATGCGGACTGCGGCGCTTTCCGCATTCGGCAACAAACTGCTGTGCATTGCCGCCTTGCAGCGTAATGTTTTCTAAAAACAGTTCCAGCGCTTTTTCCGCTGCGAAGCGCTTCGTGCGCTTTTTGGATACCTTCTTCTTTTGATGCTGCCTTATGACCAAGCACAAGCATCCAGCCTGCAAGCTGCAACGTTAAGTCGGTTACATCCTGAGGTCCTGCGCCTTTTTAGAACGTTATAGGTTTCTTCCATTTCTAAAAAGTTGCCGACTGCGTTTCCCAATGGTTCATACATATTGGTTATCATCGCGACAACTTTTTTCCCCATCGCGGTGCCGGTTCCGACAAGGCTCTTTGCGAGCGCTTCGGCTTCAGGCAGTGTTTTCATAAAGGCGCCGCTTCCGCATTTTACATCGAATACCAGCGCTTCGGCGCTTCGGCAACTTTTTGGAAAGAATGCTTTGCCGTGATGAGCGGTACCGATTCAACGGTGGCGGTAACGTCGCGCAGGGCATAGAGCAAACCGATCTGCGGGGACAATTTCTTTTGTCTGTCCTGTCATTGCAAAGCCGGTTTTTTTAAGATAATTACGGAATTGTTCAATAGAAAGACCGGTCTTATATCCGGTAATTGATTCAAGTTTATCGAGCGTACCGCCGGTATGTCCGAGCGCACGTCCGCTCATCATCGGTACCTTGACTCCGCAGGCAGCTACAATAGGAGCGAGCGGCAGAGAGAGCTTATCGCCAACGCCGCCGGTGGAGTGTTTATCGACAAACGCCCCCTGTATCCCTGATAAATCCATCACTGCCCCTGAATGCAACATCACATCAGTGAGTACGGCGGTTTCATCAAAGGTCATACCGTTAAAGTAAACGGTCATCAGCCATGCGGATATTTGATAGTCGGGAATCTCTCCGGCTACATATCCGTTTATTAAAAAGGTGATTTCGTCCCGGGAGAGTGTCCCCGCGCCGGTTTCTTTAAACCCGCGCTTTTTTCATGATGATATCAACTGCACGCATCGTTTCCTCCCTTAAAATCGTTTTTTTGATGGTTTTCTTAGATTTATCGCTTATTGGATATACCCGGGGATGACTCAAAAGTTGGTTACTTTTTCGACATCCCCGCGAGTTAAAAATTAAGTCTTTATACATCAATAACTTAATTTTTAACATCGCAAAAAGCCTCAGGGGGCTGTCCAAAATTGAAGTTTCTGGACAGCCCCATCTCTAAAAAAACCTTGAGTGTTTAGAGATGCCCTGCCATTTATCGTTTACGCTGAGATATTCGATTTAATTGAAAGCTTTTTCGCCATGCGGCAGGGTTACCCTACCTACCCACTTATTGAGTGCAAAACCATTGCGCAAACTTAACGTGATGAATTTCTTTGCGCGGAGCGTAGCTTCATAGGGGTCAAGCCCGAAGCCTAATCCCGCAGTAATTGCTGCGGCAACGGTACAACCGCAACCGTGTGTCCATTCGGTTTTAATCAGTTCAGCTTCGAGATAGCGGAAATCCCTTACCATCATAGAAAACGTCGATGGAAGTTTCCGCATCTTTCAATTTGGAACCGCCCTTAATGAATACATACGGAACGCCCATATCGTAAATCCGTTTGGCGGCATCTTTAATTTCTTCCAATGTTGAGGGCGTATCAACATGGGCAATTTGACCGGCTTCAAATACATTCGGCGTAATAATCTTTGCAAGCGGTAACAGTTTTTTTAATAAGCAGCTCATTGATTTCGGGATTCAGCGGCAAATTTCCGCCTTTACAAATCATTACCGGATCAAGGACATAGTTTTTCTATCTTGTACTTACCGAGATATTCGGCAGCGAGTTCGATTGCACAAGGCGTTGCCAGCATACCCTGTTTTGGCTGCATCAACCCCGATACCGGTAAAAAAATGGTTTCCAGCTGAGCGCGGAGTGAATCTTCGCTGAGTGGAAATACTTCGTGCCCCCAGTCTTTAGGGGATTCATGGTAGCAACCAAAGTAATTGCTGCCATACCGTATCCGCCATATTCCTGAAATGTCTTTAAATCCGCCTCAAGTCCCGCTCCGCCTGACGCATCGGAACCGGCAATCGTCGCTAATTTTACCATTTTATACTCCTCAATTATGTATCTACGATGGAAAAATCTATAGGGAATCGCTCAAGTTCAGCTCTGTTTAAAAATTCTCAATAAGTACTTTCCCGTAAAATTGTAGAGAGAACTATATCACATTTATCTATTAAGTCAAGATCGATAATGAATCGTTGTGGACGAGGAAAAGAGATGGTATCCCTCTGGCATCTTTTTTAGGATTTTCGATATATTTAACGAGACATTCCATAAGACTATTTGTTTCTTAACTATACCTTATTGTTTAGGAGGATTTTTGGATGAAAAAAATCATTTTTTTACCGTTTATATTACTTTTGCCTACTCATAATTGCGGCAGGCTGTAAAACTGCTCCTGCGAATAAAACTCCGGAAGCAGTGCCGGCAGAAAACGTCAAGGGTTCGGCTGCTGATACGCCACAGGCAACGCAAACTGCGGGCGACTCTGAGCGCGGCACAAAAAGCACAGTCTAATGGATCTGGGCAAACGACCGCGGCACAAACATCGACGCCGGCTAAAGCTTCAGGACAAGCCGGTCAGTCTTCGGCATCAACAGCAAAAATACGCAGCAAAAGTCTTCACAACAAGCACAGACAAAACAAAAAAACATCAAACACAGCTGTAGGAAGTACTCAGAGAAAGAGCACAACTTCGACGACGGTCAAGCAAGGAACCATTAAAGGCACACCTGTCACGCAAGGTTCGGCAAAAACCACAACTGCAAAAACAAGATGCTGCTAAGGCTACAACTGCAAAAGCAAGACACAGCTAAGGCGACCACTGCTAAGCAAGACACAGCTAAAGCAACAACTACTAAGCAAGATGCTACCAAAGCGACAACTACTAAGCAAGACACTGCCAAGGCGACCACTGCAAAGCAAGATGCTGCTAAGGCAACGCCTGTAAAACAAGACACAGCCAAAGCTACCACTACTAAACAAGACACTGCCAAAGCTACAACCGCAAAGCAAGACACTGCCAAGGGCGACCACTGCAAAGCAAGATGCTGCTAAGGCAACGCCTGTAAAAACAAGACACTGCCAAAGCTACAACCGCAAAGCAAGACACTGCCAAAAGCGACGCCTGCAAAACAAGAAGCTGCCAAAGCTACAACCGCAAAACAAGAAGCTGCCAAAGCTACAACTGCGAAGCAAGATGCTGCTAAGGCTACCACTACTAGCCAAGACGCCGCTAAGGCTACCACTGCGAAGCAAGACACAGCCAAAGCAACAACTACTAAGCAAGATGCTGCTAAGGCTACCACTACCAAGCAAGACACTGCTAAAGGACAACTACTAAGCAAGATGCTGCCAAAGCGACCACTGCGAAGCAAGATGCTGCTAAGGCGACCACTGCAAAGCAAGATGCTGCTAAGGCAACGCCTGCAAAAACAAGACACAGCCAAAGCTACCACTACTAAACAAGACACTGCCAAAGCTACAACCGCAAAGCAAGATGCTGCCAAGGCTTCCACTACTAAGCAAGAAGCTGCCAAAGCGACCACTGCTGAAGCAAGACGCCGCTAAAGCAACGACTACAAAGCAAGGTACTGCTAAGACTACAACCGCAAAGCAAGATGCCGCCAAGGCGACCACTGCGGAAGCAAGACGCCGCTAAAGCAACGACTACTAAGCAAGACACAGCTAAAGCAACAACTGCTAAGCAAGATGCTGCTAAGGCAACAACTACTAAACAAGATGCTGCCAAAGCGACCACTGCGAAGCAAGATGCTGCTAAGGCAACGCCTGCAAAACAAGACACAGCCAAAGCTACCACTACTAAACAAGACACTGCCAAAGCTACAACCGCAAAGCAAGATGCTGCCAGGCTTCCACTACTAAGCAAGAAGCTGCCAAAGCGACCACTGCGAAGCAAGACGCCGCTAAAGCAACGACTACAAAGCAAGGTACTGCTAAGACTACAACCGCAAAGCAAGATGCTGCTAAGGCGACAACTACTAAGCAAGACACTGCCAAGGCTACCACTACCAAAGCAAGACACAGCCAAAGCAACAACTACTAAGCAAGATGCTGCCAAAGCTACTACTACTGCTAAAGCAAGACGCCGCTAAGGCTACCACTGCGAAGCAAGACACAGCCAAAGCAACAACTACTAAGCAAGATGCTGCTAAGGCTACCACTACCAAGCAAGACACTGCTAAAGCGACAACTACTAAGCAAGATGCTGCTAAGGGCGACCACTGCGAAGCAAGACACAGCCAAAGCTACAACTACTAAGCAAGATGCTGCCAAGGCTTCCACTGCTAAACAAGACACTGCTAAAGCAACAACTGCTAAGCGAAGCTGCCAAGGCGACCACTGCGAAGCAAGACACAGCCAAAGCTACAACTACTAAGCAAGATACTGCCAAAGGCGACAACTGCGAAGCAAGACGCCGCTAAAGCAACGACTACAAAGCAAGACACAGCCAAAGCTACAACTACTAAGCAAGATGCTGCTAAGGCGACCACTGCGAAACAAGAAGCTGCCAAGGCTTCCACTACTAAGCAAGACACAGCTAAAAGCAACGCCTGCAAAAACAAGATACTGCAAAACAGCCGGAAAGCAAAAAGATCGAAGAAAAAAATCAAAAGAGTCGGCTGTCCATACGGCAACAGCTCAAATTACTGATATTTCATGGATGATTGAACAGGCTGATGCATCTTTTGTTTCCAAACAGCATAAAGGTAAGGGAAAGATATTTGTTACCATGCTCGCAAAAATACAAAAGGTGATCTGACCGCTGAAGATTTTAAGGAAGCTTTATTTGCTTCTCCCACTGATGTATGGGAGATTGATGAAAAAAGCGCAAAAAATCTGATTGAAATTAACAAAAAAGATAAACTGTTGATGCTGAAACATCTGGCTGCAGGTGAAGACGAGGGATCAGCCGCTCTGGAAAAGTGGTTTGCTTCGATTACGCTTGCAGGGACAAAAAGCCGTTTGAAAAAGAATTGAACGTAACAGGTATCGGCGGTGAAACGGTCGCAGAGGATAAGGACACTAAAGAGGCTGCAAAGGCAAAAAGCTATCCCGCTTATTGTTCCCTCTGCAAAAGCGGAAAACGAACAGCAAGCGCTTATAACTCCGGTTATACAATCCGTTTCTCGCGACGCCGATACAATAGAAATCATCTTTTCGGTTAGCGATCCACGGGTTAAAAATGCTTATTTCTATTTTGACGTACCCCGGAGAAGAATATTACCGCGATTCAGGCTCATGGTTGATGCAACGGGCAAACCGGTAAATGGCTGCCGCTCGTTCTCTACCGATGGGCAAAAATGCCAGTATATGCTCCGCAAAGATGCAAGCAATAAAGACTGGTTTGACAAAAGCGACGCAATGCTTCCTCGTCGTTTCCGATGTAAACCGCATCGCATCTCCATGGGAAGAGCACCACCGCACTATCAGCGCCGCATCGCGCATCACAAAAATAGCGACTATGGCGGGGTAATCAAACACTTTTTGAATACCCCGCCATCCCTTGGCGTAATTAATAAGGAATATATGGATTATATAGCATTGCTCAGAGGCATCAATGTTGGAAACTCAGTAAAAATTAACATGAAAGAATTGACAACATTATTTGAGCAATGCGATTTTTTTCGAGTGTTTCAACCTACATCAATTCCGGGAATGTCATTTTTAAATCAAATGACACGAAAAAAATAGTATCAGAGAGCATATTGAAAAAAACATTATATATAGCGACAGGGCAAGAAGTAAAAGTATTAGTAAAAACAAAAAAAGTGAGATGGTAAAAATAGCAAACAGTATCCCCAGTAACTGGCAAAAATAATGATATTCAAAAAGACCGATGTAGCGTATTTATTTGAATCAATAGATAATGAAAAACATAATCAATGACTTACCAATAAAAAGGAATATATACAGTTGCTATATGTTCAGGGTGCGTTAATCTGGAATGTTCGACGAGGAGATTATAATAAAAGCCATCTAAATAAAATAATATCACATAAAGTATATAAAGAGATGACTGTACGGAATGTTAATACGGCTCGATATCTTGCAACGTGCTAATACAAAATTACCGAGCATTTTTCTTCAACCAGACATTGCTTCGCAATGCAGGCTAGTGTGTCGTTAGATTGATTAACTAAAATATAAGTAAGTAATTGATATACGGGAGGTATACTGATGAAAATAATCTCATTCTGAAAAAATCATATCTTTTTATTCTTTTTCCGTAACAGCATTTCATGTTATCACTTATTTTTATTGCCGGGATTATCGCATCAAGCGTTTTTTTAATTATAAACAATTATTTGCTCTGCCAATAATAGCCGATTATTTTCAAACCGACCGAATCGCAAATGGTTTATTTAGGACCTTTAATACAAATTATTCGCGGATTGTTATTCGCGCTGGTATTATTACCTTTTTCGTCAATTTTCTAAAAAGCTGATAAAAACGGCTGGCTTTTTGCTTTGGTCGGTTTTTCTGGTGTTTGGAATTATTAATACTCCCGCCGCTTCGCCTGCATCAATCGAAGGAATAATCTACACAAAAGCTTCCGCTATGGTTCCATCTGATTGGTATGTCGGAAATTGTTCTGCAAACATTGGTATTCAGTCTGCTGGTACATAGAAAATTATGTCCGGAGAAACTATCGACTACCCGAATATGTAACTGCCGTTATTGACTCCTTTATCGGTAACACGTATCTCCTTTTTCGGATATACGGTTGTTTTCGATACTATTTGCCTTTTGCAGCAAAAAGCAGACATCGATCAAACCGAAGTAAATATCAAGATATTAGGACAATTTATTGCGCCGTTGGCAGGAATCTTTTATTTGTGCAATGACAGGAACCGATAAAATTATTTTTAAAAACATTTTGTTTTTATATGCGGTATCCGCTTTATCGATTTTGATCTACGGAAAAATAATTTTAGCTTCGGCTGAATTACTATATGCTCTATTGGCGCCGATATTACCCGTAATAATTTCATTTTTATTAATGAATCGAAAAAAAGGAAAACCGGTAATGTTTTTGAAAAAAAGCAATCCGACACCGACTAACTTGCTAGAGGTGCAATCCTCATTGCAGATTCAACGAAGGATTGAAAGATATCCGACGGTCGTTTCCAGCGATTTTGAAATAGCCTGTTGAACAGTGTACTTCCGTGTACACTGTTCAACGTCGAGTTTGCGGGGCAAACTCGCTGCTGCTCAATTTCACGGACATCCCTGTCCGCTCTGAAATTACACAAGGCGCGAGCACAAATTAACCGCAGGCACGCCCCGAAATGAATATCCTTGTCCATTTCTGGGCTACAAGTTTGCCTCCTGCAAACTTGCTGCTGCTTGAAACCACGGTCATCCTTGTCCGTTCTGATACGTTGAGGACACTTTTTGCTGTATGACGCAGTAGATGCACCATATTTTAAAAAGGTGTTGCTAGGGTAGATACGCAGCATTAATATTCCGCAATGCATCAAAGAGCTTTACGCTTTAACTCATAGTTGCCGTCCGTCAGCTTATCCAAGCGAGAGCGGGCGGTTTTTCTGCCTGAATTATTCTGATAGTTGCACGTACAGGTGGAAGAAATATAGCCCTGCGCTTCGGCATGGCGAACAATCATCGGAATGTCGGCAAGGCAAAGCGGTCGGATAAAGGTCAACGGGAATTTATCAAACTTTAGCACAGGAGGCATCGCCGCCAGCTCTCCCTTAGTAAGCGCATTCATCAGCGCCGTTTCGAGAATATCGTCTAAGTGATGCCCGAGCGCAATCTTATTAAAAGCCATGTTCCTGCGCATACTTGCTTTAGTTCCAGCCGGCGCTGACTAGAACACCACCAGCAATTCATCTTCTTGCCGGTTTTAAGCCGCTCCAATACCGAAAATCGTTTTTAACGGTTACATCAATACCCCAGCCTTGAAACCGCTCTGCCAATGCAGGGGAAAATTCTGAGCCGATGTCCGTAGCAATATGGAGCGCGGCGGCTTCAAATACCGGATGCCGACGCTGCAGCCGCGCTGCAAAATATTCCGCAAGAGCTGTCGAATCCTTTTCCGCCGGAAGCGGCAATCAAAAATCCGGTCGCCGGCTTCTATCATATTATATTCTGAAACCGCCTTATCGATTGTTCTAAACAGTTTAGGATTTGCCATATCGAATAAGAGCAGCTATTGATGTCCGTTTGCGCCGGCGTCTATATAACTGTAGAGCGTATACTTAGAAATACCAAAGTAGGTTGAAATCTTATCGCCGGATTTGGTAATCAAAAAGCGCCGGACTCTATTTAAAAATTTAATTGCTGTAATTTTATCCTCTTTATTCATAAGCGCAACCGGCTTACCCACAATGCGGACGGACTGCTCAATAAGCTCATCCAATAAATCGTTGACATTTTGCGGAATATTTTTCAGGTTCATTTTTGACGCTAAGAGGCGAAATAAGTTGCTGCAGAGCATTTTCTGCCATTTGCATGGGTGTAATATCAAAGTTAATCGAAAAACACTGCTTCAATCGCATCATTCTCTCCTCTGATAAACATACTGCTCGATTTAAGAATGCGCCCATCTTTCGTTTTTTTGTCAGATAGCTGAGCTTATCTTTCAGTGTTTTACGATCGCTATGCAGCGCCTCAAGCACAACATGAGACGGACCGTCGCCGATTTTCCGCATGGTAACCGTACCGTTTTCTATAATCACGATTGAGCTATTGGTATAGTCTGCCGTTAGATCGTGCACAGGGACTTCGCAATTATTCCCGAAGTGAACCGCAATACCATGCGCAATTTGCTGCAGCAGCGCAAGGGTATGTTTAGACATCATATTGTATAATTCCTCTTTTCTCTCATTATTTTTAATTGAGCATCGTTTTTGCAGCTTATGTATTGCCTGATTGAGCTGTTGTACCGCAGGATTTTGAGGATCCGCTTCAATCGCCTTTTGCAAGTAGCCGACGATGGTTTCCGTGTCAGAACTTCCAGCCATTAAATAGGAATAAGCTGCTAAATACCATGCAAGCTGTAATTCTGCGGGAGCAAGTTCGCCCGTTGTTGCGGCAGCTTTGTATTCATCACCTGCTTTTAAAATAATTGTCCTGCTGCGCAAAGCTCTTTGCCCGTATGTCGGCGCTCATCAACACATATTTACCTTTCAGCCCCTGATTTATTATGAGGATCTAGTACGGGGACTTGCATTCGTAAAGAATCATAGCGGTGTGCTTCCGCATTGCCAACCGTATTTAAAAACTCATCGATTGCCTGCGCTTTTTCCGGTCCTTTTGTACCGCCGATCCGTTTTTTCGCTTCGGTTACTTTTTACCCGCTGTGCAGTCAGCGCTTTAATCTTTTCCATTAGCTGTACGTCGGTTTTTATATCCGATTCTATGACGGCAGATGCATACATATCCTGTTCGGCTGTTTGCAGTATGATAAAAGGAACATCGGGCACTGCATATTCCGAAAACAACAGATAGTTCTTTTGAGCTGTTGCTCGTTCACTTTCCGAAGGATTGTGTAATAAATCGATAAAGCGGGCAGCATAGTTCTGCGCTAATTCCGTTTTTGCATGATTCGGTAAGAATGTTTTTGAAAAAAATCTTCCGCTTCCTTTGACCAATCGGAACCGGTAAAGATAAGTAGTATGTCCTTACCGGAATTTCGAACAGCGGATGAGCCGTTTTTTCCCTGCGGAGGAAGTAGAAACGCAGCTACTCACCATAACGACAAAACAGAAGCCAATGCATAGAAATCCCATATCGATATAATTTTTCATAGGAAAGATTATAGCACTAAATCAACAAATCGCAAAGATATTTTTTTACCCTGATATTTTTTTATCAGCGGTACTCTGTTGATTTTGAGTGCTAAAATCGGTACAATCGGCATAGCTACAACTTTGAGGTTCCTATGATTCTGTTTATCTCCTTTCTGATTATTTTGGCAATGCTTTCCACCAAAATCAGCGATAAGTTCGGTTTGCCGCTGCTTATCGGTTTTATTCTTATCGGTGTGCTTGTTGGAAGCGATGTCTTAAATCTGTTCTATTTTCATAATGCTCTTTTAACTAAGAAAAATTGCGGACATTCTTTTTAATCTTTATTATTTTTTTGATGGTGGCTTTTGTATTACCAAAGAGACATTTCACAAAGTTGCCGTACCTCGATGACGCTTGCGACACTGGGCGTTGCGCTTACGTCCGCAACACTCGGGCTTTTAATTCACTTTGTCCTTAAATTCGATTTAACCTATTCGATGCTAATTTCTTCTATTATTTCTTCCACCGATGCCGCCGGTGTTTTTTTATGATTACCAAGGCAAACCCGATCAGGGATAAACTTGCTGCAACGCTCAATGTGGAATCTGCAGCGAACGACCCGATGGCAATTTTGCTTACCCTTACCTTTTGTGCATATTGCAACAGGCTCATTTCAGTCCCCTGCATTAGCGGTAGCGCGGCTTATTTGGCAGTTTGTCGGCGGCATCGTTATTGGGTATTTCGCTTTCCAAGTTTCTATATGGTTGTTTAACCGGCTACAGTCAGACAATAGGGGAACTATAATGTGCTGATGCTCGGCTGCGTGCTACTTGGATACGGCTCCGCGGAACTTTGCCAAGCAAACGGGATTATTGCGGTGTTCTTTATGGGCTATTGATTGGCAATACCGCGTTTCCTGCAAAGCGCAGCGTCGGAAATTTCCTCGCAAGCGTTTCGACCATTTTTTTAATATTACGCTCTTTATTATGCTGGGACTTTTGTCCTTTCCTCACCAGTTTGTTCATATTTGGAAAAGAAGCGCTCATTATTGTCGGCATTATGATGTTTATCGCCCGCCCGCTCGCCGTATTGGTTTCTACGTTTCCCTTTCAATATACACGCACGGAACGATTCTTTTTAATGTGGGGCGGTATTAAAGGCGCTGTTCAATTGTTCTTGCAACCTATCCGCTTGCAAATGGGTTAGACGAAAACGGTTTTTATTTTTAACTCCATCTTTTTTTGCCGTTTTTCCTTTCTTGTATTATTCAAGGAACCACACTTGCACCGCTCGCTCGGCTCCTAAAAATTTACCGACCCCAAAAAAACCGGAATCGCTATATTCCGTCGAGCTGTATTCGCTCAAAGCGAGCGATATAGATATTTTTCGATATTTATATTGAAGATCATTCCAGCAGTATCGGCAAAAAAATCAGCAGCCTCCATCTTGATAAAGATACCCTGATTAGTTCCATTGTAAGAGAAGGCAAAATAATCTTTCCTAAGGGCGATACCGTTATTCAAAAAGCGATATTCTCTATGTACTTGCGCATTCGGCAAAGATAAAGGAAATTACAGCAAAGCTCAACGAGCAGAACGAGTAATCCGTTGGCATCAATCCTCTGCATTTTGTGGGAATACGCAACAATACATCAATGTACCCGGTACAATTACGCGATGTACCTGAATATTGCCCAATAAATATAAAACGGATATAGTAAGTCTATCAATGTATATTTGCAAAAAGTATTACTATGAATTGATACACAAGGAGGAGTGATGAGCGAAAAATAAATTAAAGATTATCGGGTGGATAGGAACAGCCTTATCGGTTACGATGTATGTATCGTATATTCCGCAAATTATGAATAACCTGAGCGGCAATAAAACCGTTTTTTTCTGCAGCCTTTGGCAGCGGCGATAAATTGCACGATATGGGTTTTTATACGCATTACTGAAAGATAAAAAGAGATTACCCGCTTGCAGCCGAAAAACGCTCCCGGTATTATTTTTCGGGTTGATAGCGACCATCACCGCGTTTTAACGAAACTTGTCCGCGCTCATGATGTTTGGAGCGTCCCGCTCACAGAGCGCAGGAGCATAGCGCAATAGTAAAGCCTCCGCACGAATAAGCTCGCACCGGAGGCTATATTGAGTAAAACGGTTATTTTTTTAAATCGTTAATATTGATGGATTTTACGTTCAGCGTTCTGCCGTCCGCAGAGACCGGAATTTTTGATATTCCCTGCTCTAATTTCATCCAAAATCTTGTCCTTTCCCTCAACATTCGGATTAAAACCGATAATCTTCCAGTTATAATTCACCTTGGGAGTAATAACACCCTTATCAACATCTTTTACATAAGCGCCGATAAGATCCCTGAATGCGCCCTGCATCCTGCATGAGTTCATACGAATCGTAGTACACATCTTCTTGGGTTGCAAGTTTCAAATTTTGCAGTGTACCAAAGCGATAGTTATTCACAGCCAGCTTGTACACTTTTTTAGGATCAAGGGCTTTGTCCCTTTATTTTGACATTCTTGATTCTTTTTCCTGCTTCTTGTGAAATATCGATGTCATAATCAATACCTTCAAACATATCGTAGTTGTAACTGCGCACATCGGGATTAAACGAAATCGTTACATCGCCTTTCTTTTGCAGTGTTGTAATACGATGCAGACCATTCCATGTATTTCAACAAGTTTTCGCCGGTCATATTCAGACCTCGCAGCGTATTTGAAAATTTATAGATAAAAGCAACGTCTTTTTTTCTTAAAATCGCCTTTTTTTCAGATTCATATCCGAGCGGAATGCAGCTGCGGAAGAAACATCCGCTTTGGTGTAGTAGAGCTGCACATCATTGATTAAATCGATAAGCGCGGTATCTTCAAGCTGAATGGTCGGCATTGTCGTAACTTTGTCTTTACCGGTAATGTAGTCCACCCGCGGGATAAAAATCAGCGGTAACTTTTTCCGACGATGACATTTTGCATCTGCAACGGACTTGTCATGCACAAAGCCAAACTCTTTTTTCCATCGCTTTATCGGCGGCAATTTTGGCAGTTTCGCGGTTTTCCGCTTTTACGGAAACAACCTTCCATGTGCCGTTGTCTTTTTTTAACCTGTATTTCCCCAACTGCTAAAGCCCAGCCGTAACAGCCCGGTTCAATAATCCACGTTTTATCTCCGTTTTGACCGTCGATAAGGGTAGCATAGCGGGCGTGTTCATGTCCGCCAAAGATTAAATCAAACTCAGGGATTTGCTTTTGCTATTTCGATAACACCGCTGTTGCTGCCGTATTCCCCAGTTCGGCTCAGGTGGAATGCGCCGATTAAAACATCATACTGCCCTTTTAAGGAATCGATGGTTTTACGCGCAGCGTCTATCGGGTCTTCAAATTCCAGCCCTTTAAAGTGAGACGGCGCTGCTGCTTCCCACATCGGGACATGCGGTGGCACCATACCGATAACCGCAACGCGGACACCTTCAATATTAAACAGTTGATACGGCAGTACAAAGTGGCTGCCGTCTTTTTGTGTTTTTTTGATATTGGCGCTTAATACAGCGCCGTTGAAGTGGCGGATATTGCGGGCAAGGAATTCTTTTTCAAAGTTGAACTCATGGTTACCCAATACCCACACATCGTACTTCATGTAGTTGAGCGCTTGAATCATCGGGTGGGTGTCAAGGTCGTTAAACAGCTCGGCGCTGTTGTCTTGTACGGTATCGCCGACATCGATTAAAACGGTGTTAGGATTTTGTGCGCGCAGTTCTTTTGCGAGCGCGTAGGTTTTTACCAAACCGGCAGCAGGTGTCTCTTCGCACACTGCATAATCATAGGCATAGAGCCGCCCATGCACGTCGCCTGTTACCCCAAAGGTGAGGGTAACAGCATCCGCCCCCGGCTGTCCCTTTTTGGATAACCTTGTGGGTAAGCTTTTACCTCATCCGACTGTTTCCCACGCGCTTTTTGCAGTACGTGCGGAAGTCTGTTCCGTACTCCGCGCTGATGCATTTGTTTCAACGCACGCTGTTAGCGAAAAAAAGCAAAAACCAATGCCGCCGCAAAGCCAAGCATTCTTTTCTTGATCATCTGCATACCTTCCACATTTTTTTAAGCAAGTCCCTCCGCCACTGCATCGAGCTGCGGGTAGTTCCTTTCTTAATATATAAAACGGATATTCTCCGTCTATATTCATAGGTTCAATGCTCTTTTTAATAATTTAGGGCGGCTTTTTTGCGATAAAAATCGCAAAAAAACAGGCTTTTTCGGGGTTCCGCTGTCGCTCCATTCCTCCGCTGTGCTTCGAACACCCTCGCCGCGGATGGCGGTGGTTTTGAAAACACTGGCGAGTGTTTTACAAAACTCGCAGTTGATTTCTGTACATGGATGTACGGAAATCGGCGAGGCTGCCCCTACAATCCTTGCCGCGGGAAAGCGCTCAATTCACACCTTTTTTTCTCGCAGGCAGCCGCAGTACAAAGAGCGCTGCCAGCGCCGCACACGGAACCGCGGCAATAATGCCGATACTCCCTGAAATTCCGTGCATAACTTCTATGACAATACGCGGTATATTGATAAACTGCGTAAAACTCATGCCATAACCCCAAATCATCATTACCAAGGGGAGGGACGAACCCGCAAAAGCTAAGATGAGCGTGTTACTCATCGTACCGGTAATATCTTTCCCAACGGTCAACCCCGACCGAAACAGCTCTTTTTGCTGAGGCGCGGATTTACGGCTAACATTTCCTGCATGGAAGAAGCAATAGACATACTGACATCCATCACCGCGCCGAGCGAGGCAATCAAAAATCGAGGTAAATAAGAGCCCGTCCAGCTTGAGGTTATAGTCGGGGCTAGTTGAGCAACTGTTCGCCTCCTTCCCATATTAACGCCAGAAAGCTGCGCCGAATAGGAAACGATTGCCGAGATAATCCCAGCAATGGTAATACCGGACACCGTCCCTGCTATGGCGGTATATGTTTTGCGCGTAAAACCGCTGATCAAAATAAAAGCTCACGATAGTCATAATGGAAACAAGCCCGATGGAAACCGGTACGGGTGGGAAGCCTGCAAAGAGGGCGGGGATAAGCACGGTAACAATGAGTACACAGGTAAACACGAGTCCCAACGCGGATTTTTAGCCCTTGCCCCCTGCCGAGGAGGATGAGTGCGGCAAAAAGAGCCCCAGCAGCGCAAAAACATGGCTGTCGCGCTTGAGGTTATACAGCCACACGGCAGTTTTTTTCCGCCACTTTCCCGCAGGGTGAACACCGCTTTTAAGCCCTTATACGCAAAATTACTGTGTAAACTACTGAGCGTATTATACACCCTCAAATTCTGTATCTTTATATTTCCCTCAAGGATTTTTAACACGGAGTTTTTGCGTACCGCGGTATCGCCCTTGTACAACCGGATCGGGGGAAAGGTCTGCTTCCAGCACCTCCTCCACAATTCCCCACCGCAAAGGCTTGAGTAAACGGCGATTCGGGCTTTAATGCATTTGAAATCTTCGGCATACCAAAAACAGAGAAGCGCCGTAATAACTAGCACTCCCTGTAAATATTTTTTTCTTGCATACTCTTAAAAAAATTATAACGTGAGGATTCCCCCTACCGTCAACATTTTTCTATTTTCAGCGTCAAATCAATACGAATATCGACGGGGTAAAAACAGCAGGCATTAACACAAGCGGCAAGCGTTACCGAAACTGCCGCTACTATCGAGAAAAATTGTCCGTACGATTAAGCAGCTAAATACGGGTATTGAAATGCAGGTAACCAGTGTGGCGCAGTCCTCTTCTTCTGTAGAGGAAATGGTTGTAAATATCGCTTCGATCGGACAAACGCTCGCTAAAACCGACAGCGCTATTAAAGAGCTTACAACCGCTACCGCTGACGGCAAAGCTGTGATTGTTACATCGAATACGGTAACACAGAAGATTGCAGAAGAGTCGGGTTCACTGTTAGAAGCATCGAGTGTTATTCAACACATTGCCTCGCAGACAAACCTTTTAGCGATGAACGCTGCATTGAGTACCGCTCATGCCGGCGAGACAGGAAAGGGGTTCGCCGTTGTCGCGGATGAAATAAGAAAGCTCGCTGAAGAATCTGCGATCCAAGGGAAAGCAATCTCTGCAACCCTCAAATCCTTATCAGGCGAAATAGAAACGCTTGCAACTTCGTCAAAAAAACCGTAGAAGAAAAGTTTAACACTATCTTCAGCCTTGCCGAACAGGTTAAAAATATGAGTAACCGTCTTACCGAAACGATGCGGGAACAAGAAGGCGGTAGTAAAGAAGTTTTTAGGCGCTATGAAAAAAATATCAATGCGGTCACAACAGAGGTACGAACCGGTTCTGAGGAAATGCTGAAAGGCGGTGAAGGCGTTGCGCAGGAAATGCAGAAATTAGATGAACTCACTCGTATTATCACAAACAGTATGAACGAGATGGCTGCGGGCGCTGTGCAGATTAACAATGCCGTGCAGGAAGTAAACGCGATTACGCAACAGAATAAGCAAAGTATTGAAAATTTGGCAAAAGAAGTTCAGAAAATTTAAAGTGAGGTAGGGTTCTTTTTCTAAGGAGCCCTCCGTGATTCCAAAAGAAGGGCTCCAAAATAAAAAGTTGTAGGTAAATTTTTTTACGAAAAATACATTTCAAGGCAGTGGACACGGGTTTGTAATGAGTTATCAAAAACACACTGAGGCGGGAAGCGCTCAGTGTGCAGATATGTCGTCGTTGCGGGTATTGTTTATTCGAGCCTTGTATCCGGCGCTTCGATTTTTAAAAAGGATTAAAAAGCAGTTTTTTCGATAAAAAGAATAATTTTTTTGACAAGTCTTATGCTGCATGATATAATTTTTATATTTTTTTATTTTTATTGCCTCTTTTTAAGGCATTTGTAATTTTATTCGGTAATATGCACCGGATACCGGATTATTTTTGAATAAGGAGTACATTATGAAAAAAATGTATCTGTTTTTGTTGGTCGCTGCCGCCGGCGTATGGACGGGATGTCCAGCGCTTTTCGGCTGTACAGGATTTGTTGCAGGGAAAAGGTGCAACAGTTGACGGCTTTCGTATTATTGCACGGACTGAAGATTTAAGTGGCGCCCATAATAAAACTTTTTAAGGTATATCCGCACCAGAAAACAAAAAAAGCCGGTACAGTTTGCCGACTCAATCGGCTTTGAAAATTGAATTGCCGAAAGAAAGTTATCGCTATACTGCTATCTGCGATGCCGAACAGTCCGAAGCGCATTTATGACGAAATCGGTTTTAACGAGCATGGCGTTGCGATGAGCGCAACCGTTTCGGCATCTCCGGGAAAAAGCTGCGGAAGCCGCGGATCCGCTTATCGAAAACGGACTTTCGGAAGCGTCTATGACAACGGTTGTATTACCATATATTACCACAGCTCGGGAAGGTATCGAACGGATTGCAAAGATTGTAGATACCTACGGTTCGGCAGAAAGGCAATATCATTTTTATCGCAGACGATAAAGAAAGCTGGTATATGGAAATTTACACCGGACATCAGTATGCGGCGGTGAAGCGTTCCTGATGATGTGATGCCGTAGTGCCAAATCACTTTTTGCTTGGTTACGTCGATACAACGAGCAAAGATGTTATCGCCTCAAAAGATTTAATCGATTTGCCCTAAAGCAAAGGCTTTTATAAAGAGGCGGACGGTAAATTCCACGCGGCGCTTACTTATGGAGAAGAGCTGAGCGATTATAACCGTGTACGGCTTTGGGGTGGACAAAACAAATTTTTCACCGTCGGCTAAAGTTGCGTATGACACTGCGTTATTCTCTTTGTGGCGAAAAGCCGATAAAAAGATTGCACTCGAAGATGTTATGGAGTTGCAGCGCTACCGCTATGAAGACACTGATAAAAATGCAAATTTGCCGGAAAACGCAGGAGTTCGTGCAATCGGTACACCCACTTCTATGGAGTGCCACATTATCCAGATGAAAGATACATTACCGAAAGCGGTTGGCGGCGTCATGTGGATAGCTATGGCAAATGCAGAACATTCGGTGTATCTGCCTTTCTACGGCAATATTACAGATACGTTCCCTGCGTATAAGGTAGATAATGAACTGTATACTCCCCATTCGTTTTATTGGCTGATGCGAACCATCAATGTCTTTTTCGGCTTTGAACAGAGATATGTACGGAAAAATATCCGCAGCTATTGGAAAGCATACGAACAAAAAGCTGATTAAAGAGCAGAAGAGCAAGGATGCTGAAATTGCACGGCTCTATACCAAAAAGGAGAATCTGCTGCGGCAAAATATGCAACCAAATTAGGAATCGACCAAGCCGCCGATGTATTTGAAAAAGCGCAAAAATATACACGGAACTAGTCACTTTTTGCAGCAAAGAACGAAGGCAAAACACCGATTTTGAACCATCTGTTGCAAAAAGAAAATAAAAGTTTATTCGTGCGGAGAGTTTAATACCCCGACGCTTGCGTCGAGTTGTTGATTTCTAAGCGGCAATATTTAAGCCGCTTAAAAAAACACGTCGAGTTTGCCATATCAGTTAAAACATTGTACGAACACGCCACATCATTGAGTATTTGACATATTCGTACATCAATGATATGCAGGCGATTCCAAGCATAAAATTATCTCTCTCATTCCGGCTGCAGGCGCAGGCGTATCTATGATACGTTGAGCATTTATTTTCAGCGTGCAACGCAGTAGATGCCCTGCAGATTTTTCAAAAAGGATATTGACACTGTTTTTTTAGATGTATATATACTCAAAACAAACAAGTGAACATTTGTTCATATATTTGTAGATAAAAAAATCATCTTGCTGTTTTGAGAAGACGGATGACCAAGACCGGCAGGCGTGATAATCAAAATACATAAGGAGGCAGCACAATGAAAAACCGAATGGAACCTATTGACGAAGAAGCTGCGGACTATTTTTGATTCGGATGCAGTCGCTCATGCGCGCTCAAAAGTACCCGACGAAGACACCATGACCGCATTGAGTGATTTTTTTAAGAACTTTGGCGATTCAACCCGTATCAAGATTGTATCCGCTTTGATGGCGGGTGAGCTGTGTGTTGCCGACATTGCGGAGGTGCTTGAAATATCAGCTTCGGCAATTTCTCATCAACTGCGTATTCTCCGACAGGCAAAAATTGTTCGTTCGCGGAGGGTGGGAAAACAAATCTACTATTCTATAGAAGACAATCATGTCGGTATTCTCTATACCGTCGGTATGGAACATATCCAAGAAGCGGCGATGAGCCGAAAAAAAGCAGGGTAAACGTATCAGCCGTTTTTTTAGCAGCTCCTGTGGAAAAATTGATACTATTCGACCAGAGTTGAACCTCTTCGAGATTCAAATGGGCTTACAGTCTCAATTTCTCTGCAGTTTTATCTAGTCTAGCTGATGCGTTTATCCATTTACTGGAAAAATGTGCAAAAATTTTAAAACAAAATTTCGCACAGAAGTATGGGAAAAAGAAAATGGCTTGTACTTGTATGGCATGTAATCAGATGCACGAAACGCATAATTATGATGAACATTATCATGACAGTTTGTGGGATAAACATGATATTATCCGTTTTAGCGTAGCAACAGTATTTTTTTATCGCAGGGATTATGTTGAAAATCGCTTCCGAACCTTTCAAAATGAATGTTCAGTTTGGCGGCGCTCCGTACTCCATTGCACTTTCACCTTTGCTTTTTGTCTGGTCATGGTTTGCTGCGGGGATGGAAGTTATCCGTACGCTGTTGAAGACCATCGGAAAAGGAAGTGTTTTTGATGAGAACTTTCTGATGACCTTTGCGACACTCGGGGCATTTATACTTGGAGAGTGGTCGGGAAGGAGCTGCGGTTATGCTGTTTTACAACTTGGGCGAGCTTATTGCAAGCCGCCGCCGTTCAGCAGTCTCGGCGTTCCATCACCAACCTGATGGATTTGCGCCCCGAATTTGTCCGACTCTACTGTAATCCTGCTGGTCCCGAATTGGGCTGTGGCGAACATCACCATAGTCATTCTGAAAATTGCGAATGTGAACATGAACATGAAGAAAGGTATCTCCATAGTCATTCAAAAACTGCGAGTGCGGGTATGAACCTGAAGAAGCGCGATTGCGAGCATGAAGATCTTTACGAACATACACACTATCATGCCGAAGAGTGTTGCTGTGGGCATCATTACGAAAGGGCGGAGCCGAATCTTGTTGCTCCTGAAGAGGTACCGATAGGAACACTCATTCTTGTAAAGCCGGGAGAGAAGGTCCCGCTTGACGGCATACTGGTGGAAGGAGCTTGCTCCTTTGACACCTCTTCGATGACGGGAGAGAGCGTTCCGCGTTTTATTGAAGCGGGCGATACGGTACTTGCAGGCTTCGTCAATACGGACGGGCTTGCTGTTATTAAAAACCACTGCAGCGGCGGAAAAATACTGCAGCTGCTAAAATACTGGAGCTGGTGGAATATGCGCAAAACCGTAAGGCAAAAACAGAGCGGCTTTATTTCGAACTTTGCACGAGTATACACTCCGATAGTAACGATCGGTGCAGTCGTGCTGGCGCTGCTTCCGCCGCTTGCGCTTTCCGTCGTACATGGTACCCCGCTTTCGTGGAATGCCTTTGTTCCGTGGATTTCGCGCGGACTGGTTTTTTTCTCGTTATATCCTGTCCCTGCGCCTTTGTTATTTCCGTTCCGCTCGGCTACTTCGGTGGACTCGGCGGTGCGGCAAAAAGGTATACTGATTAAAGGCGCGGATTTTATCGACTCGCTTGCCAAAGTGGACAGCGTCGTATTCGACAAAAACCGGTACCCTGACTGCCGGTGTTTTAACGGTACAGCATATTTTTTCCTGCCAAACAATTCAGCACAAAGGAATTACTTGAGCTTGCTTTACATTGCCGAGTATCATTCTGGTCATCCGATTGCTAATGCTATAAAAGGATATATTCGAGACCAGTTTGATAAAGAGAAAAATAGCTGTGTTTGAAAAAGAAGCTGCCGAGCTTCGGCAATACACGGAAAAAGCCGGTTCTGGTGTTAAAATGCTGCGCAATGGGCAAGAGCTTGATACCGGTTCCGCGTTGTTCATCTTCGGTGATGCGGAAAAACAGCCCACATCCATTGCTCAAGTTGAAGCGTACAAAAGGTATTCTTTTTCCTATGGCGGGCGCTATGCCGGCTGTATTATTTGCAGCGACAGCATTAAACCGCAGTCCGCACAGGCAATACGGGAACTGCGCGGCGTTGGCGTCGGATATCTTGAGATGTTGACTGGCGATGCAAAATGCACGGGCGAAAAATAGCCGCAGAATTGCAGCTTGACCGCTGCAGCAGCGAGCTTTTTGCCGCACGAGAAAGTCGCCCGCTTTGAAGCAATTAGCACCGAGCGGAAGAACGGCAACTCCTGCGCCGTCTGCGTGTTTGTCGGGGACGGCATTACGATGCGCCCGTCCTCGCCCGTGCGGATGTGGGAATCGCAATGGGCGGAATTGGCAGCGACGCCGCAATCGAAGCCGCTGATGTCGTACTTATGACCGATAACCCGCAGCTTATTCCGCAAGCAATCAAGTCGGCGCGCTTTACACGAAAAATCGTCAAACAGAATATTGTTATGTCGTTTGTTGTTAAAATCGCCTTTTTGGCGGGCGGCGCCTTAGGTCTTATCGGATTATGGGCAGCGGTATTCGCAGATGTTGGCGTCGCCCTCCTTGCCCTGTGCAATTCGTTACGCGCACGGAGCTAGGCTATTGCAGCTTGCTTTCGGCGCGCGCTTTTTTAAATAGTTTGTTGAACAGTGTACTTCCGTGCACACTGTTCAACGACGAGATTTGTACATAGTCCAAATCTCGCTACTGCGAAGAATCACGGACATCCTGTCGGAAATGATATGCCGATGATTGTTGCTGATTCAGCAGCGCCGTAGACGGTATGCATATTTTCAAAAGTGAGTCCTTGCATTTCCCCGTTTTGCCACTATAATAGACTTAATGCTGAATCGATTTACCGCATATTCGCAGTACCAACCGCCTCCCGTAAGCCTTTTTGCAAAATAGGGCAGTATAGATGCTAGGAGCGTACAAAAACACCCGCAGGCACGGTAAACAATGTACGTCCTTGTACATTGTTTACCCTACACGTTTGCATTGCAAACGTGCTACTGCACAGAACCACCGCCGTCCATGGCGGTTCTGATACGTCGAGGACTGTTTGAGACATCCCCAGCGTTTTGTTTTTCATCAAAGCTACAGCCGGCGGTATCCGCTCTTGTCTGTTTTGTGCAGCAGCTCTGCGACAGCGTTCTTGCAACTACCTTGATCAACAAAGTTTTGTATCGAACCGTAAGCATTGCACGGTTACACGCCGTTGTACTCGGCAAGAAGAGTATCGTATTCTGCCAAGGATGCAGATATGAATATACGATATTTTTTTATTCAAAAAGGAGGAATGAGCATGAAAAAAACTCATTCATGGAACAAGGGCGTACTGCTCTTGAGTTGGTTCGTAGGTGCGCTCGCGCTTGCTGCGTTTGTGGTAAGCTGTAACTCAGCTGTACCCGGTCAGGGAAAGGTGATGCCGAAATTCACCCTCGTTTACGATTCCCAATGCGGAAATTTCTAAAGCAGGTTCCACTGTAACCGCAATCGTGAAAGGAGCAAACTTCAAAGCGCCGGGAGTGAGCAAAGAGAATTTCTCGGTAAACTGCGCAACAGCTTCAATCACCGATGGCTCGAAGCGTTACGATTATCGATGATGCTACACTGAACGTAACTCTTACCATACCGGGAACAGCGAACGACTACACGATTACGGTAACGTATGGCGCAGCAAGCAAAGCAGGAACCTTTTCTGTTAAAGACTACACCGCCTACGCTGTCGGTAAAATCGTACTTGCGGATAAAACAGTCGTTGATAAAAATGACTATTCTGCAATAGACACAAACAATCCGCCGGTTGGAATCATTTGCGGTTCTAATAGCTATGGTGTACCGCGTATGATTGCACTGCATACAAGCGGTAGCGGTCTTAGCTGGGCAAAGGATGGCAGCGCCGGCTGCACGACGAAGTTTGCAGACATTATCTGCAAACCGAGTACAACCGGCAGCGGAGCAGCTCAAACGGCAACCTTTACCGGCGACACAGACGGAAGCGATAACTGGGAGTATATCAAGTCGATAGACCCAGCAGGAGCTGCGGATGCGGCAACGAATTATCCAGCGTTCCACTGGGTGAATCAGTATAATACGCAGTATGCTGCACAGCTGGGCGGTACAAACTTTGCATGGTATATGCCGAGCCTTGCAGAGCTGTGCGAAGTGTATAAGAACAGAGATGCAATCAATGCAAGTCTTGCAACGATACGCGGTCTGGATAGCAATTACGCAGATGAAAGCCTCGGTACTTCATGAGTTTTGGTCGTCGTCGCAGGGTTCCTACGACTATGATTACGCGTGGTACGTTTATTTCAGTGACGGCTACATGTACCTCATATACAAGGACAAGTATTATCGTGTTTGTTGTCTAGCAGGCTTTTTAACCGGTTAGGGGAAGACTTTTCTTTTTCGATAAAAAGAAAAGTCTTCCCCTATGACCCCATCTAAAGAAAAAAACGGCGACTTAGGGCTCTGCCCTAAGAACCCTGCCTTGGTGCTCAAGCGGGTTCTGAATGAAAAAGCTGAGTAGCTATGCTTTTTACGCTCAGTATTTTCAGTATGAACAAGGATGTCGCGTTCAAAAAATTGGCAAGAAAGTCAATTTTTGAACTTGTCGCAAACAGCAGTGCAGTTTGTGGAGAGATAATGAAGAAAAACGCTCCGTATGGGGGCGGGGAATTTTGTCTTGCAGGCTTTACCCTCGTTGTCGTAGGGACACCCGCATCAGCGTATTGCTAAACAGCCCCGCAGAATTATTGGGGCTGTTCAACCAGAATTGAACCGCTTCGCGGTTCAAATGGTCTCACAGTCCCAACAAAAGCTGCGGCATTTGGTTATGATAGCTGATGCAGTTGTCCTCCTTATTTAGAAATATTTTTAATCTCGTGCTGAGGGGCGTACAGGGAGGTACTCCCCTCAGCGGGCGACTTGAGAGATTGTGAACCGGTGCAGCAATCTGCCCTAAGAACCCGTCTTGGAACTAAAGCGGGTTCTGAATGAAAAAGCTGAGCAGTCCCCGCAGAATTATTGGGGCTGCTCAACAGAATTGAACTGCTTCGCGGTTCAAATGGTCTCACAGTCCCAATAATTCTGCGACATTTGATCTATTCATCTGATGCAATGTCTTTCTTTTTAAAAACGTTAGTTTTTAGAAGATATCCTAAAACTTATAATACTTATATGAAGATTGAATGGGAAAGGAAAGATTGAAAACAAATAACGACATTACCGGATAATTATAGAAGTTCAATTTATAATAAAAAGACAAAAAAACCAGAATATGCGATTATTGTCTTTTTGTGCTATAATACTCTGGAAAGGAGTTTTTTTATGAAAGTGAATATACACCGGCTTTTTAACGGAAGCGAAGGACGCTGTACCTGAGGCTGAGTGGATCGGATTACGGCGGGTTACCAACTATCTGACAGGGTTTTCTGCCATCGACGGTAAAATTTAACGAAGCGGTCGGCGGTTCAGACGAAGGTGTTATGCTGGAGGTGCTGTACAAGGGAACGTTCAGCTATGCGGCGACTGCCGACCTTACGAGCGAAGCGCATTAAACGTGCAGCGAAGCGCGCGCTTGCCGCCGCGCAGGCAGCGCAGCCTTACGGCATCTATCAATTTGATCAAACGGTACGCCCCGCCGCGCAGGTACGCTATGCAACCAAGCGTGAAACATTAAGCGGAATTCCTGCAGCCGAAACGGTAGAACTTTTGTGCAGTATCTGCGATACCGCAAAGGTTTCTTCGCAGATTATTCAGACTTCCGCTTCCTGCGAAACCGGCATCATCGAAACGGAAATTGTGTCTCACCAACGGCGCCGACATACGGCAAAACCGTCCGTTTCGGCGGCATCAGTATGAACGCCGTCGCTCGGAAAGGAGACATCATCCAGCAGCGGAGCGCGAACGGACACGCTGCGCTTACCTATCAGGGAGGCAGGGAGCTTTTCAACGCTGCAGTGTTGCTTGAAAAGGCTCGCAAGGCAGGATCGGAAGCTATCGAATTGCTCACCGCTGAGCCGTGCCCCATAGGTAAACGGACACTCGTGCTGATGCCTGACCAGATGATGCTGCAAACTCACGAAAGCGTTGGGCACGCGCTGGAAATAGACCGCATCCTCGGTGATGAGCGTAACTTTGCAGGAGGCAGCTTTATTACGCTGGAAGACATCGGGTAGCTTCCGCTACGGCTCCCCGCTGATGAATGTTGCCTTTTGACCCGACTATCGCGCAGGAGCTGGCAAGCTACGGTGCGGATGATATCGGCAACACTGCGGTAAAAGAATACCTCATCAAAGACGGCATCTTAGTACGGGCGCTCGGCAGCTTGGAAAGCCAAAAGCGTTCAGGACAACGTGGTGTTGCAAACCAACGCGCTTGCTCATGGAACCGCCCACCCATTGACCGGATGGCAAACCTCAACCTTGAAGCAGGGACGAGCAGCTTCGATGCAATCATAGCTTCTATCGAAAAACGGCGTACTAATGTTCTCCAACCGTTCATGGTCAATCGACGATTACCGCAATAAATTTCAATTTGGCTGCGAGTACGGCAAGCTCATCGAAAACGGCAAACTGACAAAAACCGTCCGCGATCCGAATTACCGCGGCATTTCACGGTACTTTTGGAACAGCCTCTGCGCAGTTGGCGACGAAAGCACTTTCGAGGTATTCGGTACCCTGAACTGTGGCAAGGGAGAGCCCAATCAGGTGATACGGGTAGGACACGCAAGCCCCGTATGCGCATTTAGCGATGTTGAAGTATTTGGAGGCGGAAAATGAGCTGTGATCAAGCAATGATGTGTGAAATGGATTCCGATTTTAAACGGCACTTTGAGTCTCTTACGGACTTTTTTCGGCGAGCTTTTGCCCAATGAACACGCGGCGATCAGCTGCTACTGCAGAGGACACCTATTTTTGCGTATGAATCACGCTCAGGTGCGGCAAAACGGTTTTATCCGGCAGGCGGAAATTTCGGTTACGCTGTATAAAAACAAGCGAACGTATAGCTTTGTGCAAGGTTTAAGCGGACTCTTTGAACAGGATAGAGAGCCCCTTGCCGCAGCGCTGGAAAATGCACGCAGTATTATTGCGCAGCTCCCCGAAGATCCGTACCAGTCTATCCCGACTGCAGATGATGATTCTGAAACAATTTATGACGGGGCGCTCCTTCCGTATGGTACAATAGAAAAGAGTTTGCTTGAGCCTGCGGCTGGCTTGGATTTTGCTGGGCTATTGTCGCAAGGTCTGATATGCCGCGGGGCTGCCAACACAGCCGGTGCACGGCATTGGTTCCAGACCAAGACCTTTACGCTCGACTACTCGATTTGGCTGAAAAACGGGCGGGCGGTAAAGGGTTTGTACGCAGGGCGCGACTGGCAGCAGGCAGAATACGAAAAGCGCATTGCTGATGCGCGGCAGCGTTTACCGGTGCTTGCGCTTGAACCGAAAAAAATTGAGCCGGGCAAATACCGTGTGTTTATTACTGCGGATGCCTTAGTTGATGTGGTAGAATTTTTCTCGTGGGATGGATTCGGTGAGCGGGGAATGCAACAGGGAGAAAGCGCGTATCTTGCATTAAAAGAAGGGCGAGAACACTTTGCAGACACCTTCAATTTAACCCAAGATTTTTCCATCGGAGTAGAGCCTGCGTTTAACAGCGAAGGAGAATCCGCTCCGGAAAAATTGACGGTTATCGAAAAAAAGGAAAGCTCGTCAATACTATCGTAAGTTCCCGTTCAGAAAAAAACAGTACGGCACAAAGGCTAACGGAGCCGAGCAAAGCGAAAGGATTCCGCTCCGCAGTCATCAGCGCCGGGACGCTCGCCGAAGCTGAAGCCCTCAAAGAACTCGGTACGGGCATTTACATCTCAAATTTCCACTACCTTAACTGGAGTGATCCGGCAAGCGCTCGCGTAACCGGTATGACCCGCTTTGCCTGTCTCTGGGTAGAAAACGGAAAGGTCGTAGCCCCCATTGCAGATATGCGCTGGGATGAGTCCTTGTACAATCTGTTCGGTGCGAACCTTTATTGCGCTTACCAAAGAACGGAAGCTCTTTGTAGAAACAAGTACCTACGAAGAACGCGCAGTCGGCGGCTGCCTCTTACCGGGTATCTTAGTCAAAGACTTTAACTGCACGCTGTAGGGCTGTTGAACAGCGTACATCCGTGTACGCTGTTCAACAACGAGTTTGCGCGGCAAACTCGCTACTGTACGGAACCAGCGCCATCCGTGGCGCGGGAGAGTTTTTCTGTTCAGCTCCGTGATGCCGCCGTTTTTCGTGAGCATTTTTTCATGCATAAAAATCATCACTATTAAAAAGAATTGCTAAATAAAGCGGCATCAGTGTGATGCCGATATGATTTGCAAGGATACCAAACAGCGGCGGCATTAGGCAGGTGCCGGTATGCGCTGAAGCCATTTGTACTCCAATCACTGCTTGGGACTTATCTTCGCCAAATTGTGCAGGCGTTGCATGGATAATCGAAGGATAAATCGGTGCACAGCCAAAGCCGATAAGACTGAAACCGAGCAGTGGCAGTATCAGTGTTTTTCCCGAACGAAAGAAACAGCAGCACAACGCCTGCGGCAATACCGCCTTGTCCAAGCCGAATCATCTGCGTATCGGTTAATTTGAATGTTAAAAACCGCTTAAAAATCTCCCCGCAGTAATACCGATAAAAAAAGAGACTCGCAAGTCCTACTGCCTCCTTTGCCGGAAGCCCCTTATCCAACACAAGATAGCTGCTTGCCCATAAGTTTGCGGTTTGTTCTATAGAACAGTAACAGAAAAAAAGGTAAGCATAATTTCTTTTGCGCCGGGAATAGCAACTATCTGCCGGAGCGGGAGCGTTTCTCGTCCTTATTGCTCGTACCGTGCGGTTTCTGCTTTTTTTCCAAAGCGGGAGGCTCACTAGTAGTACGGCTGTTAAACCGGTTTGCAGCACAGCGATATATCGGTAGCCCATCGTCCACGGCTGTCCGCCGGTCAGAACCGCCCCCATAATGTACGGACCGATTGAAGCTCCCACTCCCCACATACAGTGCAGCCAACTCATGTGCCTGCTTGCATAATGCAATGCTACGTAATTATTAAGGGCAGCATCAACACTGCCGGCGCCAAGTCCGTACGGTATTGCCCATAAACACAGCATCAGGTAAGAATGGCTGACCGAAAAACCAAACAAAGCGATAGCCGTCATCAAAACACTCACGACCGTAACCTTTCCGGCGCCGAAAGCCTTTGTCAGCCGATCGCCTTGCAGACTGGAAATAATAGTGCCGCCTGCAATAATCATAAAAATAGCGCCTGAATAAGAAACAGGAACTGAAAGTTCCCGATACATCGCATACCATGCGGAACCCTAACAGGGCATCCGGCAACCCAAGACTGATAAACGCCGCATAAATAATTGCAAGCAGTATGTGTATCATAATTTTTGCAGTATAATCTTTTTTAGCGCTGATTACACAATATCGATAACTAACACTAACACGCCAAGATAATGTGAATGGACAGGTCGTAATCGGTACGCTATAATAAAAATGGTTGCAAGTAAAATCCCTGGCATTGAAGCTATTGCATTCGATATAGACGGTACGCTCTATCCTGCATGGAAGCTGACGCTGCGTGCTGTTCCGTTTTTTTATCCGTCATATCCGTTTTTATGAACGCTTTTAGGAAAGTCCGCCGTATTTTACACGAATACAGTTCGTCTGATCCGGATAAAGTTCTACCGGATTTTTTTAATGAACAAAGTGAATTGTTGGCAGCTCAGCTTTCTATTTCTACAAAAGAAGCAGGCGATTTTTTTAGACAGAGAAATATATAAAGGATGGAAAAAGATATTTTTTGCGTATCCGCCCGTATCCTTTTGCAAAAGAAGCCATCATACGATTAAAAGAGGCAGGGGTTTTAAAAATCGGTATTCTATCGGATTTTTCCACCTGAACAAAAAGGCTCCGTATGGGGAATGTTGCCGCTCTGTGATGCTGCGTTGGATTCCGAAGCGTTCGGCGCTCTTAAACCTTCCCCGCATTCCGTTCCTTAAACTTGCCGAAGCCTTGAATACGCCGTGCGAACGGATACTGTATGTCGGTAATAGTAAAGCGTATGATGTTGCAGGGGCTTCTTCGGTCGGTATGAAGACCGCTTATATCGAAAAATTCGCTTGTTTCATTTTTTTAGAAAAAAACGCCGTATGCGGATATTTCCTTTTCAAACTATCGTCAATTTTTTTAAACTATGTGTTATAATTAAGAGGATATTGTTGAAAACCGCTGTTTTTAGATGTGTCCGGTATGAATTCGGAACTTCTAAAAATCTCAGTTTTTAGAACTACTTATTTATTAAAACAGAATTTATTTTTAAGTAAGGGTGGAACTTAGAATGTCAATGCAACTTTTTACTCGCGATAACGCTTATGCTTTCTCTGATGCTGATTCTTTTTTTCCGGCAAACGGATAAAAACAGCCGTTCGATAGAAAAAAAGCAAAAAAATACGGCGACCGTGTTAAAGATGAAATAGAGGGGTTTGTTAAAGAACGGACGCAGAATTTGCGCGATGCTGCGATCGAACTTGACGCAAAGCTTTCCCAAGCCATCGCTGCCGTTAATCGGCTCGATTCCATATATAACGATTTTATGAAAAATCCGATGTGTTGACTGCCCGTTCATCATCCATCGATGCAATAGAAAAATGTTGCAGGGGCGGAAGAAACCATTAAAACCGTCATGGATATGGCTGCGCTTGCGGAAAAAAATCTTGCGCGGGTCAGTCAGGAATCTGACTTTGTCGATTCACTTGCAAAAAATTACGGATGCACGGACTGAATTGAGCCATATTTCAAAAATTGATGCCCGAAATGCAGGACAGTTTTTATAAGCAAAATCGTGAGCGCCTGCAAATGCTTGAAGAACAGCTTACCGCGGGCTTTAATAATACCATCAGCGCTTTTGAAAAATAGGGTTGCCGGCGCGGAGAAAAAAAGTGCGGAATTGCTTTGAGGTAACTTCAATCCAATTGAATGACCTGTATAAAAAAAGCGTTTACGGAGGCAAGCAAAAAGCGCAGAATCTTGGCGATGAATCTTTCGCAAAATTACAGAACCAGATGGAAATGCAGATGCAGCACTATAAGGCAGCGCTCGATGATCGTTCTGCAGCGCTTGAGGCGGAGATTACTGCTGCTATGACTGAAAACAAAGCGCTTGCCCAAAAAGTTTAAAACAGGATTGGCAAGAAGAAGCGGATAAACTTGAAAGCTCGCTACATTCAAAGTTCAGCGCTACGGAGATCGCCTTTTACGCAACGCATCACGAATCTTGAAAAAGGATTGGAGAAAATCGAAGCGGATATGCAGAATACAAAACCGGCAGCTTGATTCGCGACTTACGGAATTTGAAGCCGGATTAAATACCCGTCTCGAAAAAAACAGCGGCAAAGGCGGCGCAAAGCATTACTGCGCTTTCTCAATCGGCAGATACAAAGTTTGCCGAATATAAAAAAACAAGCAACCTACTATTACGAAAAAAATTTGATAAGTCTATTGCTGGTATCGATAAGCTTTCTGCTGAAATGGAAAAAGGCGCAAGAATCGGTGAAAGACCGGCTTTTTGCAGGACTTTGGAAAGCATACCTATACCATGCAGGAAAAATACAATGGTTTTGAAAAACATTTTTCCGAGCGGGCAAATGCGCTTGCCGGTCGTCTTCAGGAGATAACCGAACAGTTGAATGTACTACGGGAGGAATCTCAAGCCGCGCTTTCCGAAAAAAACTGCGTCTCTTTGAAACCGATTTTTTTCAAGTGAGTTAACCCGTCGTAGCGATGCCCTCAGCGGAGATATCCAAAAAGCTGCGGAACGATGTTACCGAACGGCTTGCGCTGATGGGGTCGGAAAGCGAGTCCGCGCGTAAGGATTTGGAAGATGCGTATAAACAAGACTTAAAAGCGCGGCTTGCGCAGACGGCAGAGGAATATAAGGGCACTTTGCAAAATTCAAAGAAGATATTGCCGCAATCGAAGATGGAATTGCCAAGCGTATTACGGCAAGCGATGAAGCGCTGCTTGCCTATAATACTCAGTTCAAAAAAATATGATGGATCAGACAAAGGAAAAAGCTCAAACATATATGCGTAATGAGCTTTCCGGTCTTAAGCTTGAATTGCAGGAATCAATGCGGCAACAGAGCGTCGAAGTTGAAAATGCTACAAAAGAGGTAAAGAATTGGCTTGATACCGTTAAACAAGAATCAGGTGGGCAGATCGATGCGGCTAAAAACGATTTTTGAAACATGGAAAGCTCGCATCGACCAACAGTTGGCAGAGATGCGGGCTACGGTAGACGAAAAAGTTGCTAATTTTTACCGCATCGACGGAGCGAGCTATCGAAGCGCATCGGCTCAAAAATATACCTCGTATTATAAAGATTTTAGCGTGAAAAAGCGATGAGTCTCTTAAACTGGTGCAGCAGAGAATAAATGATCTGAATGCGAAAGTTCAGAGCGCCGAAGAGGAATTTTCTGCGCAGGTGCGCAGTGTTACCGACAACTTTACGCGCGATGCCGAACAGCTTACCAACGAGCTGGATAAACGGATTAACAACGCAACGGGAGAAGCAAGCCATTCGCTTGACAATATACGGGAGTTGGTACACGGTCTTCGTAGCGAAGTGGAAGAAACACAGCATGATTTATTTGAAAAGATTCGGCGCGATTCCGATCAGCTGACCGCAACCGTCGAAGAAATCGATAAGCGGCAAAATGCCTTTATTACGCAGACGCGCGTATTTGATCGTGCGGACGAATTGAAAGCTGATTTGGAACAGAACATCGAAAAGTTGAAAGCGGAGGTTACCCGTTTTGAAATCTATCGCAATACAATGGATGATCTGAACTTAAAATACGAAAAAGGTAACCCATCTCGAAGAGGAAGCAACACAAAAATCGCACGATTTATGGGTGAACGCAAAAATATTGAAATTTTGGAAAATGATTTTGCAAAACTGACTGTACTTTCCGAATCGATGGATAAAAAAACTCGTTGAGCTTGCCTCTGCTGATGATGAGTTACAGCGGTATCAGGTGCAAATCCGGCGTATCGAAGAAAGCATTGCCGATGTGAATACCCGCTATGATCGGTTGGAGAAAAAAAGGCACCGTGCTCGATCAAACAGTGCAGAGCATCGATACCGCCTTTTGAAAATTTGAAAACGGTGGAAAAAGATATTAAGTCTGTGCAAAGTAAACTCTATACCATTCCGCCGGAATTGCAGGATATTCAAGGAAAGATGGAGTATCTTATTTCTAATCAAGAAAAAGCGGAGAAGCGCTCGGGAGCAGCTGGATACTATCGACGAATTGCTTGGGGAGCTTGAGGGACGTATTGAAAAACTGCACAATGCTCGCGAATGGCTTTGCCGGTACCGAAACTCGTTTGCAAGAGATATCAAAGAATTCCGAAAATCAGTTGAAGCTGCTCGCGGATTTGGTCAAGACCGAAAAAGCCGGTCAATAAGACGGAAGCGTTCAACGGCGGTTGGTACTCGTGAGAATGTACTCAAGCTCTTTAGGAGCGGATGGACGCAGGACGCTATTGCCAATGCCCTCAATCTATCGCAGGGAGAGGTTCAGCTCATCTTAGAACTTGCAGAAAAATAAACTGACACCGCGCCGCTTAAAAACGGGCGTGTGGGTTTCCTCACTTTACAGGTGAGCAGCTTTTAAAAATACAGACAGCTTTTTAGAGGGCACGAGAGTAGGGAGCTAGCGCGAAAGCAGACAGGTGCACCATACAGCGGCGGCGGTACCGCTACCAATAACGCCGACTCTTTCGCCGGTTTTTGCTTTGATAAAAATCCGATCGATTCCTACCGATAGAATTTCCGCAATAGACCAGCGGATTGCCTCGCGGTACGGCAGAATTTTTCGGCTTTTTGATCGCAATAACGCAATCGGCGTTTTCAAGCTGCCAGCCTGCTGCCCGTACCCGTTCCCATACCGTTTTTTTAAGAGTATCCGTGAGTCGGCGCCTTTCCATTGCGGATCATTCGAGGGAAAAAGTTCGCCAATGTCTCCAAGACAGGCGGCGCCGAGGAAAGAATCCGCAAGGGCATGAAGCAGTACGTCTCCGTCGGAATGTCCCGCTTCTCCTTTTTTTCAAAAGGAATATGAACCCCGCCTAAGAGTAATGGTCTGTCTTCAACAAGGGTGTGGAGGTCATAACCTAAGCCAATTCGTATCATAATGTATCTCTTCAAAAGTCTTCAAATATCTTCTCGATAGGTAATTTTTTTGTTTTTCCCGCGCTCCCGGGCAGATATAAACAGGCGCGCAATATCGGGCATAGATTTCGCTGTCATCGGTGTAGGTGTTGCCATCATTGCAGGCTTGACGGTGGGCTGAGAACAACGGTTCAAAAGGGAACCCTTGCGGCGTTTGTACGGCGGCAAGTCGGTCTCCCTAAGGTGCCGGATAATTCTTCCCGTTTCGTCCACTTCTTTTTGTGTATCCGTTACGGCTATGGCAGGAACTGCCGCTCCCGTATTGCTCGGTTGCCGCCATTACTGAAGTAATCACTTCGCCGGAAACCCACGGTCGCGCTCCGTCGTGTACCAGTATATAAGTTATGTTTTTGTCCGCAAGCGTTAGCAGTCCCTTGTACACCGACTTCTGCCGGTTTGCTCCCCTCTCAATAATATGAAGCTTGTCTCGATGCGTATCCAAAAAGAGAAGAGTCGCGTGTCAGCAGTTATCAGCGAATACGCGATGTCAACATTGCCCTGCGGCACGGTTATGACATAGCAGCTAAAATATCCTGTTGATACAAAGGCATAGAGACAGGCGGACAGCACCGAAGTATGCGTATCGGAATATAGTGGAAGAAATTCTTTTTTTCTCCGAAGCGTTGAGAACTTCCAGCCGCTGTAATCAGAACGGCACTATTCGTCGTCATCGAAATCGTCTTCGTCGTCTATATCATTCATACCGTCGTCAAATATATCACTGTCAACTTGGTCTTGTTTTTTTCGACGGGAGTGTTTTTTTACTTAAAAACCTCCAGATATGAATGGATCATTGCTTCAATTTCCGATTTCGATTTTTTTGCAACGCATAAGAAAGCTCATCGTAAAAAAATGCGATATGCAGAATCGTATAATTTACGTTCTTGGATAGGAAGTTCTTTTTATTTTTACTGCGGTGGTAGAGCGAGCGGACGATGGAGGCATTGTCTAAAAATACTCCCCGTTTTTGAATAAATCGAGGTTCATTTGATATCGCATTTTCCAATCACTTGAATAGGCTCAAATTTTTTTCGGATAAAAAAATGCCAGCGCTGCTTGTGCTTCATCGGCAGAAACGATCGTTCTAATCCCTAATTCAGAAGCTTTGAGGACAGGCACAAGAACCGTCATGTCGGATTCATCAAAGTAAATGACGTAATATGTCAATATTTCATCTTTGAATTTCACTTATTTCGACAATTTCTCCGACACCCTGACCGGGATAGACAACCCGTTCTTTCACTGTAAATGAACATTCAGTCATATAGCACCAGTATAGCATAAAAAAAGGCTTTTGGTCAAAGCGACTCTGTAGGGTAAGCGCATCAGACTGTTTTGGTGTATTGCCCCGCAAAATAAAGGGCTGTATCAGCAGAGTTTCGCCGCTTTGCGGCTCAAATGCTGCTCCAGCCGCTTATTTTGCGATATGCCGAGTATCTGTCTGATGTGTTTACCCAGCTGACACGATAAAGGTGCGCGAAATGTTATGCAACATTTCGCGCACAAGGGAGGTAAGCGCATCAGACTGTTTTTGGTGTATTGCCCCGCAAAATAAAGGGCTGTATCAGCAGAGTTTCGCCGCTTTGCGGCTCAAATGCTGCTCCAGCCGCTTATTTTGCGATATGCCGAGTATCTGTCTGATGTGTTTACCCAGCTGACACGATAAAGGTGCGCGAAATGTTATGCAAACATTTCGCGCACAAGGGAGGTAAGCGCATCAGACTGTTTTGGTGTATTGCTCCCGCAAAAATAAAGGGCTGTATCAGCAGAACCGCCACGGATGGCGATTGTTCTACGCAGTAGCGATGTTTCAGTTCAGTTATTACAATATAAAAAAACTTAAACTGAAGATTATTTCATAACAGCAATAAGTTCATAGCCTACTTTACAAAAGAAACTTAATATGCTAGAGTACCCCCTCGAAAGCCGGCGTGGTGAAATTGGTATACACGATAGACTCAAAATCTATTGGGGGCAACTCCGTAAGGGTTCAAGTCCCTTCGCCGGCATATTCTTTAATCCAGCCGCAGTTACTCCACCGGTCTTCAATCTATCAAAACTACAAAAATGAAACATGGAACGAAAAGACGCAGGACTTGCATTTTTTTATTGCAATACGAAAATGTCGCATGGTATGAAAAAGGACGTGTTAGAATCCTCGACCGGCGCATCTATCCCCAAAAAATAACGTATGTTGAATGTTCTTCGTGGCAGGAAGTCCGGCAGGCGATTGCCGATATGGTAACCCAGAGCGCCGGTCCGTACACAGCTGCCGCTATGGGTATGGCGCTTGCTGCATATCAAGTGCGGGATGAGGGCGCGGAGAAGCAGCGTTACTTTCTTAAAGAGGCGGCGCAGGGGCTTGCGTACGCCCGTCCGACAACAGCCAACAGAATGGGGCAGATTACTATGGGTAGTCTTGTTGTGGCTGAAAATGCCTTGAACGCGGGGCTAGATGTAGTAAACGCGCTTTTTAATGCGGCAATAACTTCGCTCAACCGGCGCTACGGTATAATGGAAAAAGGTTGGAAACTATCTTGCAGCGCTTTTTCCCGCAAGGAGGCGGCATTCTTACCCAGTGTTTTTGGGGAAACCATTGTCGGGATGATGCTAAAAGCAGCCCGCGCGCGTAATAATCCCGTGAGAATAATCTGTGCCGAAACGCGTACTATTCCTGCAAGGCGCTCGCTTAACCGCAAGCTGCGCCGCCGATATGGGGGTTTGACACGACCGTTATTACCGATAATATGGTTGCCTATATGATGCAGCAAGGCAAAATTGATCTTTTTACCTCGGCGGCGGATACCATTGCGCGGGACGGTCATATTGCAAATAAAATCGGTACGTTTCAGATAGCCCTGCTTGCAGATTGGTTCAATATACCGTACTATGTAACTGGCATACCGGATGCGGATAAAAAAAGCGCCGCTGATATCTGCATCGAACAGCGTAATCCTGAAGAAACGCTTTCGTGCCATGGAGTGCGGCACACTCATTCTGCGGTAAAAGGGATATATCCTTCTGTTCGATATTACGCCGCCTCAGCTTATCAGCGGGGTCGTAACCGATAAGGGAATATACCGTGCCCAAGAACTCGGCGCGTATTTCGATACGCCGCAGGATCGGTTCTATTAAATTGTTACGAGGCTGCGAGGTTGTTACTATGGATATACAAAAAGTTCCTTATACCCGCATTATTACTCCGGCGCCGCGCCGCCCCATCGAAAATTCAGCGCCATTATTCGGCTCGTATTCGGGGATGTTTCATACCTTTGACATACGGGGCATTAAAAAAACCGTTTGAAATTTACCAGTTCCTTCTGTTCATTACGGATACCCGTATAACTGATACGCTGCGGCTCCTTTTTTTGCGATGATAATCTTATTGGCGAAATTGAATTTTTTTACGGCGGATATTTTGCATTTATGGAAACAACACTGTGGAACCGGCAGACAAATCGTTTGCTTGCGTACCGGCAGCTTTTGCCGCTGGGATTTGTACATCTGCCCAAATACATTGCATACAGCGTTGCGACCTGCCGCGTTAAACGGCGGTACGTCCGTATCTTTTTCTCGTCTTTCCAAAGGAATGCTCTATGCCGATTTTTGATTTTTCTTGCTGCCAATGACCGACCGTCGCGCGAAGGAAGCGCTCGATTTTTGATTCACGTTCGCCGCAATGTACCGACTATTCCGCTGTTATTCCCTCGTTTGTGAGCCGCCGCTGTCAAGCCGTGTATTTCCGCTCATTTGCCGTAAACGGGTGGGTTACGTTCGGGCATAACCAAGATATACAGTTGAATAAAGCGAACGCGGTCGGCTTTTTGGATTTTAGAAAAACATATACGACACTGCACACAAAGCGAAGTGTTGTTATCGGGTTGGGCGTTATTGATGGCGTTCAAGTTTCCTTTTCATTTAAGTAATTCCATCGCTCCCGATAGTTACAGTTATACTGATAATATTTTTATTTTTATGGCGGAAAAACGAATTCCGCTGCCGCCGGTACGTATTACCCATCCGTTCGGATCTTCCAAAAATTGGATTATCCAAGATACTGAAAGTATGGTAGATTTAACCTTTACTCCCAATGCAATTTCGCAGCGGAATCTGAATATCCTCGTCTGGCGGCGGGATTATAAGACCATCTGCGGTACATTTGAAGCTCTTTTTAATTGAAGAAGCGTAGCGCTCAAATTAAAAGGCTTCCCCGGTATTGCAAAAAGGTGAGGATGAGAATGTAAGCGGTATCTCTAAAAAAACACGGTTAGAGTTTTTCAAGTTCCCATGCGGTTACCGTACTGTATCTGTTACGATAGAACTCCCTGAGCGCTGTGAATCGGAAGATTGATAGATAAAATCGGCAATGGGTTCCAGTCCGTTTTGAATATGCATTGCATCGATTTTCTTTTCTATAGAAGCTAACAGTGAGTCGTCGGTTATTATTTCTTTTTACTTTTTGATTATCTCCCGCGATTTGGGGATATACCATCCAAGGTTATTGTTTACAACGTAGAGCATATTGCCAAGTTCTTGCCCGCGCACATAGCTTGCAAGGATTAAAGGCTTACCGGCAGAAAGGGTTTCCATAACGGTAGCAGGACCGCCCTTGGTGATAACGCAATCGGACACATTGATTAAATCAGGCATAAAATGAAACAAACCCGAACACTTGAATGGCGGTAATGCGTGTGGTTTTTGAGCAAGAGTTCCAGCTGTGTTTTTAACATTTTATTTTTTTACCGCAAACAACAATCAAATGGGCTGGACACCGCTGAAAAAAATAAAGGAGTTGACACTGCAAGCGTCGATTTTAAGCCTTCACCACCGCCAACAACCAGTACAATTTTTATCAAGCGGAATGCCGTGCTTTTTTTCTTAGCGACAATTTTTTTCTTCAGAAGAATAGCGCCGATCAAAAATTCCGCGACAGCATAATCGGAAACTGATGAACCCGCTCTGGCTTAAAGCCGTATTGTCCAACCGCTTCTTTTTCAGTTTTTGAGAAAAAGACAATAAGTTCGGTGTTTTTTTGTATAAAAACCATGAGGGGTGAGCAGTAAATGGATCCATCACAATGGAAATGAGCGGTATAGAAGGGTTTACCCTATCGATGGCAATGCGTGCCAGCGGAATAAGTATTTCGTGTAAACAAACCAGTTTTTGTAATTTTTTTCGGTTTTCAGAAATTCTACGAGATTTTTTTACAATGAACGGACGCAACAGTCCCCTACAAAAGGTTAAAACTGTTTTTCGATTTTTGTTAATTGATAAAATGCCACATAGCCGGGTTCAAAGTAGTTTGACGTGGCAAGATAGCCTTTTTCAAAAAATGCGAGCAATCCAGTTACCATTTTTGAAGCCGTTTTGCGGTATATATTCGGCAGTATCCGGATATTTTTTTCCTTTAAGAATGACACTAAAGCGTTAGCTCCGGAAATATGCCCGCCGCCTGTCTTGAGATATAAAAAGCCGATGCGTTGTTTCATTATCACTACTATACCAAAAAAAGCCGGTATAAGCGTAAAGATGATGAAAGTGAGGTGTTGTAACCGTATTTTTGTGCCGCTGCCATGGTAGGCTGGTTTGACACAATCCATTGGTGGCTTGACAAAATAATATCGTTGCCGATAGCATTAAGCGCCCATGTTCAATAATTTATGGGGAAATTCCGAAACTCTAACCAAGGTGCGATAGATTCCTTTGTGGTATATAAAAGAGGAGAAAAATATGAACTTACATAAAAACGGTTGCGGTGGTACTGATTGCTGTCGCTGCTGTCCATTTATATGCCTTTGATTCCGGCTTTACGTTGGGGTTACGGGCGAATTTAACCGGTTCCCTAACGAGACCGAGAATCAACGAAGCTGATATGGTTTCTCTTAGGCGCCAACCGCATGAACGGCTCGCTGGGGTATATCACCACGGGAGAGGTAGATTTTACCTATATTTTTTTGATTCTGTACGCTATTTCCGTCAGCAAGATAACAGTATATTTGGCGGTTTGGGGTTGAGCTTTGTACTAGGGCTTGGGCAAGGCTTTACTGGGCAAGTTCCGGGACAGTTCGACACAGATGTACTGAACAAGCAGATTGACTTATATTGTAGGGTGCACATGACGCCGGTATTGACCTTTACAACAGGTGTACGCTCATACTTTTTACGGAACCGGCTTTCGATTGGCGGTAATATTGGTATTAAAATGCCGCTTGATCCGCATCCCATATACGAGTTATATACCAATTTGACGCCGGAAGAAGTAGCAAAACTCTACACAGAGACCCATGGAGGAATTGACTTTTTCCAGCGAAACGGGTACGCTTTTTAATTACGAACGATCAAATAAAGAAGATCAATCCGGTCGGTTTTTATTATGAAAGGATATATAGAATATAACCAGCCCTTTTTGAACAATATGGAAATAGTGCTGGGGGTATTCTTATCTTATGCAGTGTATCGTCCGAAATATGTAACAATGCCGCAAAAATTGGTTACCGCGGCATTGGTTAATGCCCAGAAGAAAGATCCGTCCAGTACGTTTTAATCTTTTTGGACACACCGATTAATTCACTCTATCTCAATTCGCTTGACTTTGGAATGACCATCGGGTTAACTCTTTAAAGTGTAAGCATATTCAGATGTATAGGAGTCATACCAATGATGTTTTCTAAAAATATCCATATATTATATTACGTACAGCTTTAATTGTTGGGGTTGTTGCGGTCTTTTTTTCTGCATGTAGCCCTGCAATCGGTACCCCGTGGTATCCGCGGTCAGTCGCTACAATCTCAAAAGGGTTCATTGTTACGGGTATTCAGGTTAAAGGTCTGGACGCCGTGCCGGTCTTAACGGAAACTCCAACCGACGATGTAGATAAAATAAAGAAATTTTTCTGAAGCCAAAACCTATACGGTAAACGTTCCGCCTGAAATAACGGAAATAACGGCGGAGGATATTACGATAACGGCTGTTGGTTCCCTTTCTGCTATGGAGCCTATCTTAGTAGAAGTGAGGGTTAACGGAGATAGTGTTCCGTTAAGCGCCGGACGAATTGTACCTGTTACCATAAAAATAGCGGACGCTGCGGGGGAATGTGCGGTACAGGAAAAAAAGTGCTGAGTATTACGCAAAGTGAACCGTACAATTTAGCTCTGACAAGTTTAGAAGATATTTGATAAGGAGTTCGTTGTCGATGGAGCGTTACAGGGGAATATCAGGTTTCCATATACGGTTTCTTCCATTGGCGCAAAAGATATCACCGCAAAGTTCAACTATGGTCCCTCATCAGGATGTGGTTATCCCAGTGGAATTGGAGAGACTTTCTGTAAAATTGTACGAAAACGAAGAAACTGAACTTACGTTCTCTGTAAAGGAATTGAAAGCGGCAGTACCGTCCTTTTTCGCAATCTGTTACGATAACTCGAGAAGCTAGCTTTGATAATGCCGATGTTGCGCTTGAACCTGAATCAATCTTTTATATTAGGTAGCCGATACGAAGATGGTAAGGCATTGAGTGTGCCGGAAGATACGATTCAAATTACCGACGATGATATAGTGGCAGCTTTTAAGGGCTTCGGCGATCTCACCGGTAACAGTAACCCCAAGCCCTGCAGTGTTTGGCGCTGGCGACTCTATTACATTAAAACTTTCGGTGCCGGCGCTTGAGGGGAGCTACGAAGGATGGGCAACTTCTATCACGGTTAAAAAGATGCTACTGCGCTTAACAATCCGCAAGATAAAAACGGGAATAAAAAAATATACCGTAAGGCTGAATACCATAACTGAAGAGCAAAGTCCGTTTGACTATTATAAGCAGGATTATGAGTTCCCCGCAGCAAAATTTGATAGCTGGGTACTGGTTATGCCCAGTATGTCGGGGATTATTCCTTCTGTATAAGTTTCAGGACGGAAGCTGGAGCGGTAGTCCTGAGTCGATTGACAACATTCCTTCTTCCATCGGATCCGGCGTTAAAGCTATTTCCAATGTAAAAATCTATCGATATAAGACGCGGGTAGCGCGATGGAGCGCTCACGGCGGGTATGTACCGGCAACAGACCCCAAGGACAGCCGGTTCTATTTTTATCGGTTTACGGCAGATGCTTCCGGCGGTGTTAAGCCCTGACAGCTCCCTCTTTTGTGTAGACCGCTATTCAAAGTTTTTTTGTTCTACTATAGCGAACCGTCTAAGATCGAATGGATTGTCGGCAATGCCGTTCCGAAAGATTGGGTAGACTATGCGATGGAAACGAAGGGGATCATCTTCAATTTACCGAACCGTTCTATATGAGCGATCCCGTTGGATATGTAAAGGATGACGGTTCCGTTGTTATCTATTCATGGCTTAAAGATAATATTAACGGTGCAAAGTACCATGCCCAAAAAAATGCCGCGTATACAAAACCGGCTGGTAGGAGTCCGGGGCAGGCGGGGTATTCACCGTACCGTGACAAAATTCTTACAAAACGTAGCGAGGTAGAAACTGCGGTAAACACTGCCTACGCTGTCGCGGTACCAGTTATTCTGGGGCAGCCCAAAGCTGTGCGTATACATCCGAATGCTGCGGAGGAAGCGGTCTTTACAGTCAAAACGGCGCCTTCTCCACGGGAGAAACACTTTCGTACCAATGGTATAAGAATGCAACGCAGTCAAACGAAGGCGGTACCCTCGATAGCCGGAGCAACCGAAGCGCGGTATGCACCGAACAAAAGCCTCGAAGAAGACTGCTATGTCTACTGTGTGGTTACCAACACCAACACTGAAAACGGCGCAACCGAAACAGCACATTCCCGTCCAGTCAAGCTCTTAATCCGCGAGAGGAATCTTGCTGCCGATGCAGACCAGCCTAAGATTGTAAAAGCATCCGGTTGGAAAGGTTATCCCGATTAATACGAGTGGGGATACAGCAAAGGTAACGCTGACGGTAGAAGCTGTTTCAGTAGACAAGGGTGAGCTTTCATATCAGTGGTATAAAAACACGCGCAAGAGTACCTCTGGCGGTACCGTAATTACCGGCGAAACAAAGTCAACCTACGAATTTGTAGCTGATACCTCAACTGTCAAAAAGCGAGTATTACTATTGCCAAGTTACCAACACCAATAACGCGGTGGACGGCAATAAAACGGCATCTGTTCCGACCGAGCCTGCGCTGGTAGAGGTTGAAGAGTTGTATCCGGTGTTCTTTGATACGGGAAGGTAAAGGCGCCATTACTGCTATTTATGAGTATAAGCAAGAAAATAAATATAAGCAAAAACTTATTGAAACCGGCGCCTATGTCAAAAAGGAGAAAAAGTAACTTTCTTTGCTCGAGCTGACAGAAGGATATGAGGTTTTTAGTTGGACAGGCGTTTCCGAGGTTTTTGGAAAACAAAACGATTGCCACACGTGTTGTTGGACAACAGGAAACGGTAAAAAGTAGTGTTTAGAAAGATACCTGATTCGCGGAAACTGACGATAACAGCGAAGGAAATAAGAAAACGTGAATATGCAGTGGGATGAATCCTATCCGTATACCTATTTTTGTATTTAATCTTAAAGCGCAGTGTGGGAATGAACCGATTAAATCGCTATGGAATGCAAATAATGGTACAGCGTTATCTCAAAAGCTTGCCAAAACAAACGCTTAAAGCACGGAAGCTCTATGTTGGCGAACAGATACTGTCAGGAAAAATACGAAGAAAAACATTTGATTCTAAGCCTAATGCTTATAGCATACAATTCGATGTGCAACTCATAAAGTATCATGATACCACGGGTACTTATGTCGGTCATGAAAAATACTTATCAAAGTATGGTGAAAGCCTTGTTACAATTTCATACAATAAGGGGCTCGATAGTTGGAGTTTACAGCCTGTTTCCGATAAGGATAAGGATAATGTTGCATTGAGTTCCCAAGCTCTTTTTATTTTTAAAACCGTGGTGAAGCAAAAGACTTTACAATTAAGTATATAGGATCAGATACAGGGAAAAAAGCTGTCGGTACTGTTGAAGTAACCTATACCTTGAAGTGGGAGTAGGTATATGAACCCATAGACTGCGGTGAGCGGTCTATGGGGGCTTGTGCAGATGGATTAGAATACCATGTAGCGCTATAGTTAGATAGTTGAAATGTATGAGAGCATCTAAAAACGTTAGTTTTTGGTGCTCGCGGCATTGCAAACGCATCAGATGTCCACAGCACGACATTTGATGCGTTTTTCATTTGGGCTCTTTTTAAAGTTGACGGCTGAAAAACCGGTGCTATACTTTTTACAAATACTGAATCGTGCAGTGATTATAAGGATGTGATGCCTGCTAAAAGATTCAAATTTTTAGCAGTGTCTCATGCATTTTTGACTGTATGCGTTTTCAGTGCAAGGAGGAAATAAATGAAAAAGTATGTGCCGGAACCGTTTAGAATCAAAAATGGTAGAGCCCATCAAAATGACAACCCGCGAAGAGCGCATTAAAAAAACTTGAAGCGGCAAAGTACAATATGTTCAATCTGCGCGGGAAGATGTGACATTGACTTGTTAACCGACAGCGGAACAAACGCAATGAGCGATAAGCAATGGGCTGGCGTCATGGTCGGAGATGAGGCGTATGCCGGCGGCAAAAGTTATTTTAAATTGGTAGAAGCGGGGCGTGATATCTTCGGATATGAATTTATTCAGCCGGTTCACCAAGGTCGTGCAGCCGAAAAAAAGTAATGTTCCCCTTACTGCTTAAAAAGGGCAATTCGCCATTTTCCAATATGTTTTTTTGATACTACACGAGCGCACGTAACGCTCTCCGGTGGGAAACCAGTTGACTGCGTATGCGCGGAAGCGAAAAAGCCGTCCGTCTATGCTCCTTTCAAGGGGAATATGGATGTTGCAAAACTTGAAGCGTATATCAATGAATATGGAAAAGAAAATGTCGGGATGATCGTTATGACCATTACCAACAACTCAGCCGGCGGTCAGCCTGTATCAATGCAGAATATCCGTGAAGTTTCTGCAGTCGCCAAAAAGTACGGTATTTTGTTTAATATCGATGCCGCCTCGTTTTTGCAGAAAACGCCTATTTTATCAAAAGAGCGTGAGGCGGGATATACCAATAAGTCCATTAAAGACATTGTCCGCGAGATGTTTAGCTATGCTGACACCTTTACGATGAGTGCAAAAAAAGATGCCATCGTCAATATGGGTGGTCTTATCGGTATTAAAAAAATAACAAGGATATTTATCAACTGATTAAGGGCAACTGTATTTCGTTTGAAGGGTTTATTACCTACGGCGGTCTTTCCGGTCGGGATTTGGAAGCCTTGGCGATCGGTCTGTACGAAGCGTATTGACGAAGAGTACCTCAAATACCGCAATGCTTCTATGGAATACTTGGCTTCTCAGCTGCTTGATGCCGGTGTTGCAATTCAAAAATCCCGCAGGAGGGCATGGCGTTTACGTCGATGCGAATGCGATGTTCCCGCACATTCCCTACTACGAATTCCCCGGACATACGCTCTGCGTAGAGCTGTATAAGGAAGCCGGCATCCGTACCTGCGATATTGGCTCGTTCATGCTCGGTAATGACCCCGAAACGGGCAAACAGATTAAGTCCGAGTTTGAATTTGCGCGGTTGGCTATTCCGCGGCGTGTGTATACGCAAGCTCATTTGGATGTGATTGCTGCGGCGCTCATTACCATAAAAGACAGGGCTTCGCAAATTAAAGGCTACCGTATTATTTGGGAACCGCCGATTTTTGCGCCACTTCCAAGCGCATTTTGGAACCCATTAATAAATAGTAAAGGGCGTCTCTAAAAACTCAGGTAGAGTTGTTGAGATGCCCTAAACCTGTTCGGAAACCGCCGTTTCGGAACAGGTCGAGTCCTGACAGGCGGGCGCCGCAGATGCTGCAAGGATGCCCGCTTGTTAAAAGGGGGAGTCTATGGCAACTAAAGAATCAAAAACGCGATCAATTTAGTTCACAATGGGGATTTATTCTTGCCTGTATCGGTTCCGCCGTCGGCATGGGGGAATATCTGGCTGTTCCCTTTCCGTGCGGGTCAGTTTGAGGTACCGCCTTTTTTTAATTCCCTATATTATTTTTGTTATCGTTATCGGATATACCGGTATTGTTGAAGAAATGTGCTTAGGACGGGCAATGAGAACGGACTGCACGGTGCGTTTCTGAAAAGCCACTCAAATGCGCGGCAATAATTCAGGGGCAGTTATCGGATGGATTCCCGTTATCGGTTCGCTCGGTATTGCAATCGGATACACGGTTGTTGTTGGATGGATTATCCGCTTTACGGTCGGCGCTTTTTCGGGTTCTATGCTTGCAGCGGAAAACAGCGGCGCATACTTCGGCGCTATCGCAGGGCCGCTTTCAAGTCTACCGTGGCATATTATTGCGATTGCGGGGAGCTTTGCAATTATGGCGGCAGGCGTTTCATCCGGTATCGAGAAAGTAAACAAGGTAATGATGCCGGCATTTTTTTCGGCTTGTTCATCATTCTTGCAATCCGTGTTGCAACATTACCGAAATCGATGGACGGGTATAAATTCCTCTTTCACGCAGACTGGAGTAAATTAGGGAATATCAAGACGTGGGTATATGCGCTCGGTCAAGCATTCTTTTCGCTATCCCTTGCCGGCAGCGGTACTGTGGTGTACGGCAGCTATTTGAAAAGATGATGAAGATGCTCCCACCAGTGCAAAATTCACCGCTGTGTTCGATACGCTTGCAGCGTTACTTGCGGCAATGGTCATCATTCCAGCAGTCTTTAGTGTATAACCTTGAACCAGCGGCAGGTCCGCCTCTGATGTTTATCACCATGCCGATGATCTTTAAAGAGATGCCTGCCGGTACGCTGTTTTCCATCATCTTCTTTGTCGCAGTATTGTTCGCTGGAATTACGTCGCTCATCAATCTTTACGAAACACCGGTAGAAATGTTGCAGCAAAAGTTTAAACTGAGCCGGAAAGTTTCCCTTGCGATTATACTCGGGCTTGGATTTGTTGTAGGGCTGATTGTTGAAGACGGTAACATACTCGGCACGTGGATGGATGTTATCAGTATTTACATTATCCCGCTTGGCGCCTTACTTGCCGGTATTATGTTCTTCTGGGTATGCGGTAAAGACTTTGTTTTTAAATGAAGTGTCAAAAGGGGGCGTAAAACCAGTTGGCAGCGTATATGCTATGCAAGGGAAATATATTTATTGCGGGCTAACGCTCATCGTATATATTCTCGGTATTTTCTACGGCGGTATCGGTTAAACCGATAAATTGGCGGCGCTCAGAAAAACCGGACTGTTCTATTTGTATACATTTACAGGGATAATCTTCCCATCGGTATGTGGGGTAGAGCAGTCGCTCAAAGTATTTTTTGATGCGGCTGCTCTGGTATTACCGTACAAGCCAGCCATTGCGAACACAGGACTGCAAAACTTGCGCCGGAGTCAGAAGTAACGAGTATCTTTCACGCTTGTATTTTTTTACCGGCGTAAAGATATTCAGCGAGCTGAGTTAGACGGTATATTTTCTTCCATATTACCCCCTAGAAAGTCAAGAGGGAAAAATGCATTTTTTTGAAAAATTATGCACTCCGGAGCCGCTAACATTCGGAATCAAGTGCAGGAACGATAGACAAGAACGGTAAAAAGGTATACGGTAAAGGGGATTATCGTTTCCATACGGTAACATTCAGTATCAAAATGGAGTAAGGAGTTTTACCTATGTTAAAGAAAAAAAGTATTCTTCATCTGTTGCATTGCAGCGTTCATCGCAGCTCTGCCCCTTTTTGCAAAAACAAAACGGTTTCCGTCGCGGTCTTTGTACCGGGCATCGTCAAGGGGAACCCGACGTATGAATTGCTCGTGGAGGGCGTACAGGATGCGAAAGCTCAACTGGAGGAACGCCGATTACCGTCAAAGTAGTGGAAGGCGGCGTCAATCAGGGTGAATGGCAAAACGGTTTGACGGCACTGGCGCTCACTAAAAAAATATGATTTAATTATTAGTTCCAACCCTTCGCTGCCGGCGATTGCGGAAAAAAAGTATTACAATCTGCGCCAAAGCAAAAATTTCTGTTGATGGACGGTTATTTGGCAGGGAATGCTCAAATAAAAACCGTTGGGTTTAATCATTATGAACAGTACTACCTTAACGGCTATTATGCCGCGCTCATCAGCAGCAGCTCCATGAAAAATGCAAACGCTGCGTATAAGATTGGGCTTCTTGCTGGTCAGGAATATCCGGTTATGAATGACAAAAATAAGAAAAGGGTACATCGATGGGGCAAAAAGCTGTCAATAAAAAAACTTTGAGCTGGATTTCCGCGTTCTTGGTAATTGGTATGACGCAGCAAAAGCCTCTGAGCTTGCCGTTTCGATGATTAAAAAAATAAGGCTGATGTTATATTAACCATCTGCGGCGGAGGAAATGCAGGCGTTGTTGCAGCTGCCCGAGAGCAGGGCGCGTATGTCATGTGGTTTGATCGACCTGGGTATTCTTACGGGAAGGACATCGTAGTCGGTTCAACGGAGGTCAGTCAAAAGACTGCCTGCACAAACTCCTTGATTGCCTTTGTTGAAGGGCGGTTGGAATTTGGTAAACCAGAGGAATTCGGCATAAAAAGACGGCGCTGTCAACTTTTGCGTTTGAAAGGAGTGCCTTCCATTGTGCCGGCAGACATTATCCAAAAAAAGTAAAACAACTGATAGACGGTGTTAAAACCGGAGCCATAACCTTATCCGGCAACTAGGCATCGTTTGTGTTTTCAACAGAAAACGTGAGTTTTACGTTCCCCGAAAACGGTATTACTGCTGTAAACGGGGTAAGTATTCAGTTTGAGGCAGGTAAAATACATGCGCTTTTAGGGTGAAAAATGGAGCGGGAAAATCCACGCTTGCTCGCCTTTGCACCGGTCACTTACAGCCGGATAGCGGTCGCGTTCTTTACAACGGCAAATCGCTTCGGTTACATTCCGCGGCGGACGGTATTGCACAGGGCATTGTGCTGGCGCCGCAGCATCCGCAACTGTCTGTGGAACTGACGGTATGGGAAAATCTTGCAATCGGTTTACATACTGCAAAAAGAGACCTCCACGCACTTTCTTTCGCCTAAAAACACAAAACGCGATTGCTGCGGCGCTCGCCCGCCATGACATCACGCTGCCGCTCAGCCAAAAAGCAGACACGCTCGATACTGCGCAGCTGCACTGGGCGGCAATCGGCGAAAGCCTTTGCTTAAAAATCCTTCTGTTTTTCTTCTTGGACGAACGCTTCCCGCCTCCTTTAGCCCGCAGGAAATTACGCAGCTGTACGGCATACTCCGCAGCTGCGCAGACAAAGGTGCCTGTATTATCGTAGTAACGCACCGCATTCAAGAAGTATTAAGCTTTATGGACACGGCGCATATCCTGCGGAATGGAAAAACGGTATGGGGAAATCCGATTAATGCTACCGTAAACGCAAATATTCTGTTGCAAGAGATTTTTTTGGCTCAAAAACAGACTGAATGGGCTGCCGCCGATGTAGAACCCTGATAATCCGCAAACGAACACCGATGTCGGTACAGCCGCCGGCTCATCAAGTGTCAAAAACATCATCGTATACAAATACACCGCAACCGGACACCGTATCTTCGGTATCGCAGTTCAAAAGTTCTCCAGAAAAACCCGCGGCGGGGTTGACCATTTCGCACGTGTCCGCCGTCAACAGCAGAGGCGTTCGTTTTTCTGATTTCTCAATGACGTTCCGCACGGAAAGATAAGCGGCGTTGTCGGTATAAAAAAACAGGTACTGGAGCTTTTTGGAGTATCTATTGGTCAATACGCTCAAACCGGACAGCGGTACTATCCAGTTTGACGGACAGCCTCTTACCCGTATTCCGCGCGAAACCTACGCCTACATCCCCAGTAAGCGGATGCGGAACGGCATTGCCGACGAGCACAGCATTGCGGAAAATCTCTTGGTGCGCGCCCGCGCCTCGCTCTACCGTTTCGGCGATGTATTCCCCTGCGGCGGTTGAAGCATGGAAGCGCAGTTGCTCATTTTGATATTCCGCGCTCATGGAAAGACTCGGCGCTCAGTTTATCAGGCGGTATGATCCAAAAACTGATCTTTAGCCGAGAACTCGACAATCCGCCGCCAAAGCTGGTTATCTGCGCTGAACCCTATTGGGGGCTGGATAGAAAGGTACAGCTTGCACTACTGCAGCGGCTCCGTAATCTTGCCGCACGCGGGGCTGCGGTTATTGTACTGACTTCTGATGTGGATGCTGCGCTTGAAACCTGCGACTGTATTCATGTATTATACCGCGGCGTTCTGACCCGTTTTTGTAGAGCGCCACGCATACAACCGCGCGGCTATCATCGCGGCTATGATGCAGGCGGATAACGATGCATAATGATATTCAAAAACCCTAGCCTAAAAAAAGGCAGCCCCGCTTTTAAAACAGCATTATTTCGGTAACGGTAGCGCAGCTGCGGCGGCGATCTGTTTGGCAACGCAGAGCGAAGAACCGCTCGAAACGCTCGCCGCATTTTTATGAGATCCTTTTACCAATACGTTTTTATTTCGGCAATATGCTCGATCAGGCTTCCCTCATTTTGCTCTGCGCCATTGGTTTTATTCTTCCATCAAAGGCAGGCTTTTTTTAACCTCGGAGGGAAGGACAGACCTATCTTGCCTCGTTTGTCGCAGTGGAATTCGCACTGTTGGCGCCTCAATTACCGCAGCCATTCGGTCTTATTGCTGGATGTCTCCTTGCAGCGCTTTGTTCGGGACTCTTAGGTTTTATTTCCTCCTGTCTCAAGCAATTCCTCGGTATTACCGAACTCATCAGTACCTACGCTTCTGTCGTGCGCACTGCTCCCGCTTATCGATTACAGCGTCAACGATATATTCAGAGATTCTGCCAGTAATTTGATGGCGACCCCATATACAACTGAACGCTGGTTTTTTTACTTCTTTTTTTGGAAGCTTCTGACCCTGAACGCTAGCATCTTTTTACGGTGATCATAACGGCGCTGTTGTACGGAATATTCAAGCGAACCCGCTACGGCTACGAACTTGGATTAACGGGCAATAATCGCGCCTTTGCGCAGTCCCAAGGCATTAAGGGTTGGGCGCATTTCAATTTTAGCGTTGACATTCGGCGCGGCAGTCCATGGACTTGCGGGGGCATTCAGCGTATACGGTTCGCGACACTATGTCTATGCGGGCATTACGTCAGGGCTTGGGTGGAGCGGGATTTCTGCGGCTCTTATCGGTCGCAACCATCCGTTGGGCGCTGTATTCGGTGCGCTCTTTTTTTGCGTGGATGGAAGCAGGCGGCAAGGCGGCAATGCTGCAGACAAGTACATCCTTTGACCTTTCTTCGATTGTACAGGGGATTGCTTTTATACTGATAACGATTGATTTCTTTCGGCACAAACGAAGAGGAGTGTAAAATAAAAACCGTACAAATAGTACGGCTTTTATTTACCCAAGTTTGCTCAAGCACAAACTTGTATATTATCTGCACGTTCTCACGTCGTTGCGAACGTGCGTAAAAAAGTCAATCGAAAGTTGATACTTTCTTCTTGACTTTTTATGGGAGAAAGACTTTATGATAACCGCATCGATGAGCTTGATTGCGCAAGCGGCTCCGCTGCTGATTGCCGCCTGCGCTGCGCTTATTTCGGAATATGTAGGGCTGTTGAATGTTGGGATAGAAGGGCTGATGCTGTTGAGCGCTTTTGCGGGAATAAGCGGTATCTTGCTGACCGAAAGCCTTGGCGGTCTTATCCCGTACCTTGCCATTGCGCTCGTACTCGGTACCGGATTAAGTATGTTCATTACTGCCCTTGCTGTTTACCGTAAAGCCAATATCTACATTCTCGGTCTTTCGATAAATTTAACCGGAGCGGGCTTCGTTTCCGTACTGAGTACACGGCTTTTCGGCAACCGGAGTATTGTTGCGCTGCCGCCGGAGCTGCTGCTTCAGCCGCAGCTCGTCAAAACGAGTGAGCGCGGCGCTCGCCGTTTTGACCTACTCGGACTTGCGCTCTTTTGCCGCTACACCAAAACAGGTGTACGGATAAAGATACTCGGAAAAGATGCTGCCTTTTTGGATTCAATCGGGGTGCATACGGCACGGTTAAAGATAGCGGCAATGGGAATGTCCGGGGCGGCGTACGCGGCGGCAGGCTGCCTGTTATCGCTTCAGCTTGGAGCGCTTGTTCCAAACCAAAGCGCAGGGAAGCGGTGGATTGCCCTCGTGCTTGCGTATGCAGGGGGACGCTCCGTTGTTGGAACAATCTGCGCTGCGCTGTTGTTTGTGTATCTTGAAAACGCTATTGCGGCAGCGCAGATCGGTATGGAACACCCTGCGCTTTTAATCGGGCTACCTTTCGTACTCGGGCTTTTTTTGATTATCGCCGAAAAAGCTCATCGTCCGCTTATGGAAGCGGTATAGGATCAAATAATTGAGTCGTCGCATCGGAAGCTAAGGCAACATACTATAACTTATCACATTATCCATTTTGCTACCCAAATATAATCTTAGGCACTGTCAGCGCTACCGACTTACCGTTGTATGTGTATGTAATCCGTTCGGTTGCATCATCGAGGATAACGGCGGCGGGTTTGAGTTTCGGTGCAAGGGCAAAATAAGCGGCGACTTCGGAAAGACCTTTTTTTCTATCGGGAATTTTTTTCGCTCAAGTCGTGCAGCGAAAATTGAACGGCGCCATGGAGAAAGTGACTGCGATACTGTTCAATATGTGTTTTGAGCAAGGCTTCATCAATATAAAATTGATTAAAGATACCGCTTCGCTGCAACAGGGCTACCGACTCTTGCTCGCTAAAACTGACAATCGGTTCAAAACTGTGCTCAAGCGGTGGAAGAATGAGCGTCCGCGCCTGCGGAAAACGCAATACCGGTTTGGTTTGAACCCCAAACGTCTCCGGCAAGATAATTTCACGGTCGGCTAACTCAAAGGCTTTTGTTTTTATAAAAGCGATGAGTTCCGTCAGCTGCCGGTGGTCGCCGCGGTCGCGCGAAAGTAGCACACGGTTCAGCCGGTGCGTCAGCGAATGGTTGGTGTCGATAATCTTCCGTCCCGCTTCATGCAGATATTGCTTGAGGTGTAGCAGGAAAGAATCATCCCATGCAATGCCATGCTCGGTTACCTGCGCGATAATCGTCCGTGTTAAGTGATTGATCTCGTCTTTACCGGCATCGGCTGCAAGAAAGTCCCAAAAAGAATCGAAGCGTTTGCCCCTGCGGAGTTTCTTTCATTTCAAATTGGCATCGAGGGCGTAGCCAAGCACCGCACCTTTTGCCTCGCTCACCGACTGTTTTTGTATACATCAGCAAGAATGGTTTTTAAAATTTTCTTCTACCTGCCGAAAATCCGATAAAAGTTCGCGTGCCGCTTTTTGAAACCTCACGTAACCGTTCGACCATTTGCACCGGCGTATACACTTCCGCCTCTCCGGTTGTTTTAATTGCATTGATGCGCTGCTGTAATGCTTCTTTCTGTTTTTCAAGTTCTGCAATTTGTGTTTGAGGATCGTGCGTAGTGTTTTCCGAAAGCTCCCTAAGTTTATGCAGAATATCTTGAAAGCGGGATTCGGTACCAATAAACATTTTTGAATCCATCGTATCAAGCCACGTAAACAGCCGTTCCACTCCCGCGCTCAGTTCGATAATCACATCCTGCCGCTCATTATAGTATTTTTTTGATATAGCCGGTCTTTTTCCGAACACCATTTATTTGCTAAAAAAATGAGCACGCGCTTCAACGCTTTGCATTGCGAGTCTGAATTCTTCGCTGTTTTGTATTTCTGCTGTTTCCCTGTCATACCAATCGTCGATAGCGTTATTGTCAAAATCGGAAAATTCCTGCGACCGCAAAAAAATCCGCCAGCAGCATTTTCAAATCGCTCGGCATTGACGGTTTGCAGATTCCGCTCTCTGAATATTTTAAAAAGAAATGAAATAACCGGTGCAGGATTCTTTGAACGTAAAAGCCGCAATCCCGAATCTTCCGCAATTAAGGTTGCTATATATGCACTGTCAGAGCTTTGCATAACTATTCCTTCTCATTATAAGTGATGCGAGTCTTTCTTTGATAAAAATGCTGCGGAAGCCGTTCCTGCTCAAGTCTGTTGCACTCCGTATGTTCCCGCAAATAACGGAAAAAGCGCTAACTCTTCGGCGGTGAGATCGTACGTCCCGCAATATCCTGCTTAGAGGATTTTCCGGGAACGGCAAACTGCGCAAATGTTTGGTAAGTTGTACTGTCCATACAGAATGAGGTAACGTCCGGAAAGATTGCGCGAAATTCCGACAGGATTTCAAAACCGTGTTCGTCTATATCCCCGAAGTAATAGAGCTTCTTTTTGACGTAGATGGATATTACACTGTAATTGAACGGCGGCAAATCCCGAACCGAAAATGCAGAGCCCTTTCGGAATGGTGGGGAATGTCAAATACACTAGCAGATTTTTCAACAATAAAAAAATAGTATCGACGGAATTAAAGCGTAGTGTGGCAAACGATTCAAGCGGTAGTTGTACTTCACCGCTTTTGAGCGTTTCTCCCGCAATAGTTACGTCAATTACTTCATCCAATAAACGGAGACGGACAAACGACGGCGCCGTGCGGACTCCCCATTCGGCATATAGAGCTTCCGCAGTATTTTTTTAATTCCGTTGCTTTCTCTTCCGCGCTACATCCATTGCAGGATTCAGCAGCGAACGGTTGTGCTCTCATCACTGCTCTGTTCACCGGTTTCATCACAGCGATAATCTCTTTTGAGTGTGCGATACAGCGAGAAAATGAGTGTACGGTTTTGTTCGATAAACTTTGTGTGTACCGGAAGCGGAATTTCGCGCAGGTATAATCCGCACGGGCTATGATGTATAAACCAATCCGCACATAAAAAAAGCTGTTCCCAATACTGCGCGCCAAACAACTCGGTTAAAATGGAGCTATGCGTGACTACCCAGTTATGTACCATATCTGTAGCATCACGTTTGAGGTATTGCGCTTTAATATATTCAAGATTTGTTTTGAAATTGCAGGCTTCCGTTTCTTTTTGAATAAATCGCAAAAAAATCAGCTTCGCTTTCAAATAGGATTTTTTTCGATAACCGTCTGCATTCCCTTGCTGCGGGTTTTAACGATAGCGCTCACCACCGTATAGCCGAAGCCCTTTGCCTGTTTTGAATGCCGGTACAGTTTTTTTCCGCTTCCGTTTTTTTCGCATGGTAAAGTCATCCGTTGCAGAACCTCTCGCCGCAGGAATATGCAACGGGAAAAAGTCGTGTCGCCATTAAGCACGGAATAAAGATATGGTGCGAATTTATGTTCTGCTTTTTTCCCTGATCTCGTCAACGCTAATCATACTGTCCTTTGAAAATATACGGCGCATCTACTGCGTCATACGCTGAAAATAAATGCTCAACGTATCAAAGATACGCCTCCGCTTTATTTTTCAGCTATCTCCTTGTATCTACACCGTCTATTTTTCAAAGGCGGTGATTCTATTTAATGCAAGTATCATTACAAACGTATCAGCAATACTATCTGATGCATTTACCTCATACCGTGAAAATAATACCCCTTACAATATACCGCTTGTAGTTACTCTTTTCCTTTTTCTTTTTGATACCGGTCAATCGTGATATTCAGTAGACGTGAGGTATTATCGTTGTGCTTTTCCGTAATGTGAACCGATGCGATATAATCTTCTACAATATTGATTTTTATCCATCGGCGTTACAAGAATCATCTGAGTCCGATCTCTTTGAACAGCTCCATTGCATAGCACGAATTGTCCATATCGATTTTGCTGAATACTTCATCGATAATGACGAGCCGCAATGAACAGTAGTCTCTACCAGTAATACCGAATTGAAATGCAATCGCTGAGGCTAAAATCGTATAGGTCAATTTCGATTTTTCTCCGCCTGATAAACTTGCGGAATCTTCATAGTATTGTTTTTGCGTATTGTCATTGAGATAATATTCAATCGCAGCAAAATTAAACCACTGGCGTACGTCCAATACTTTTTTACGGCGCAGATCATTTTCTTTCAAATAAGCGATCATCGTTTCAATTTTTTTATAATCCTCAAACTCCGAATTGGCGCTGCGGTTAAAGATAGAGGCGGAGTCAGGCAATGCTGCCAATAACAGCGCTTGGAAATCTTTTTATGTTCTGATCCGTCGTTTTGCGGTTTTCAAAGCTTGATATACGTCGGAGGATTTTTGCTGTACGGAATTGTTTTTAAGCTCCTATTTAATTCCTCTATTCCGACAATAATCTGCTGACGACCAGCATTAAGTATTTCTTGAAAATCGGTAATATCGGTTTTTACGTGCTGATTAAAAAAACTGCTTAAATTTTTCCTCCATGAAGCGCAAATCATCGCGGTTCAACCGGTCGTAAAAGGTTTGAAAGTCCGCAAGTCCTGACGCTTCCGCTTGAAGTCCGCACATCAGACTCCCACGATGGGAACTTCCGTTTTATATCCGACTTAGGGTTTTTTTAATGCAGACATTTTTTCACGGACTTTCCGCTCTGCATTTCTGACAGCTGTTTCCGCCTGTTCATTTTCTTTATTCAACACCGATTCGAGCCGCTCCCGTTCGGCATCAACGGCTTCAGGCTGTTCAAAAGTTTTTTGTACACTGAAATGCTCTGCAAAAACAGCGAGCGCTCTTTGCGTTTCTTCGCTTTCTCTATCGGCATACTGATGCAGCTGAGCGGTAAATCGCTCCTGCTTTGCGCGGATATCCGTTAGTTGTTGTTCCGCTTTCGACGATGTTTCAATATAACCGGTACGCGCTTCTTCTTTTGTTTGCTTTTCAATTTGCAAACCTTGCAATTTATTTTCAAGCTGCCGTAATTCTTTGTCTCCGCGGAGGATAGCTTCCTTTTCTTCAAGAGACGCATTCAATGCAGCTGAATATTTTTGCACATCAAGATCATCCCAGAATTGCATCTTTTCCAAGCTGCTCAAGATAGCAAAGCTGACCGGTTATATCATCTTGTTTTTCTTGCTGTCTTCCAGTGCGGTATCGTTTTTCTCAATTTCGTTTTGCAGTTTTTTTAAGCTGAACGAAAGTTCCTGCCGCTTTTGAATATTATCCCATCCGAGAACAAAGGCTTGCCGTCCCGAAAGCTGCGGTCGATCGTCTTTTTCGTGACGTATTTTTGCCTTAATTAAACCTGTTGAGGTAAGCGCCTTTGCCGCCCCTGCTAAATGCTTCCGTATCATCCGTACAGATATAATCGAATGTGTCATGCAAATACGCTTCAAGCCAATCGGACAGTTCATGCTTCCGCTGTATTTCCAATTTTGCAATCAGTGAATTTTTTTCGGGTATGTTCTTTTTTAACTGCGGTTTGGTATCGGTTTTAAGATAGACAAGCCGTCCCCGTAAATTATGTGTTGCCGCATACGTATTCACTTTTTGTATAGAGATGCGGCGGCACCAGCAGACATAACGCAAAGTTATGCAGCAATTTTTCTATCGCAGATTCCCATCGGCTTTCTTCTTTTGCGACCTGCAATAGCTCTCCGGCAAACACCAGTTCTTTTTCCGAGCAGCCGATATGCGCGCATATTTGATCCCGTATCCCGATATTATGCGCAGGAATATTTGTTGTCCGTTTATTGAGTGATACCAATTCTTCGATTATCGTTTGCCGTTCTTTTTATATGTTTGATTTTGCGCATTCCGTTCAAGGCTCGATGCATACAGCGAATCTTTTTCCGTATTCAACTGCTTTTTAACTCCGGCAGCCGTTTGATATTTTCGTTAAATTTTTTTCTGTTTGTGGAACTTCCAGCAATAACACATGGGCGCACTGTTCATAATCGTGTACGTTATGCCGGCAGCTCTGCAATTTTTGATTCAGTAGATTGAATTTTATAGTCAATTTCTTTGATAAGAATCGCCGTGCTGTTGTTTTTGAATAACAGTACTTTTACCGAATCAATGTCTGAATCCAGCTGCTTTATTTCGGCTTCGAGCATAGTGGTTGTATTGTCTGCGTATAATTTTTCTTGCTGCAAAACCAAGATTCTTTTTTTCAATGGCAGCGAGTATAGCTCCCGCATACCACAGCGGTAAAAATCATTTTGAACTGTTTTTAATGTGCTGTTCTTTTGCTCGCAGTCTTCAAAAAAACTTTTCCGGCATCTAAAATCTCCTGCAACAGCCGTAGCTGCTCTTCCGCTTTTTCTATTTCGTTATATCTGAGAAAGCTCTTCGTAGTGTTTTTACCAAATCGTCAAAATCACGTTCGGTATCCCGCCGCTTCCAAAACATATACGTTCTGATAAAGTCATTTTAAGTTGCCGACTCCTTTTAGTCCAACCGTTTGAGAAAAAAAGATAGAGCGCGCGATCTGAGCGCAAGCCAGCAAAGCTGCGAGAAAGCTTCGGAATATGAGCTAAAAATTATCCCCATAAAAACTTAGTCCCGAATATATCGGTCATTGGTTTTTCAATTAGTTTGCGGGGTAAAGTCGATTCCTGCTTTTTGTATTTCTTCAATCGTAAGCCGCTTGTGTGTTATCGAATAAACTTTCTGTAATACGCCGCCGCCGGAAAAAGAGCGTACCTGCATCAGCGTTACCGGTACCTGATCATCACCGAGTACAAAACAGCCGAGCAAAATTGAAATACATTTTTTTCCTTTGTGCGTAAATTCTTTTGCAGTGCCGGAGTAAATTCCTCTTCGCGTTTGTTTCCAGGTGCCGAGCACATAGCTGATTTCATCGCGCTCACGCTTACTCTCCGCACCGGCTGATTGGTTATAAAAGCAGCTGCCGCGGTGGCACGATAAGCGACAAAAAGCATCCACCAGCGTCGTCTTCCCCGAACCATTTAAGCCGGTCAACAGCGTTGCTTTCTTTTCGCACCGCATGGTATACACCTTGGAATCAAAGACGCCCCAGTTGTACACTTGAAAAATCGAGATAGAGTCCGTCTTTATCAAGCGCTTCAGGCTTCAATAAATCGAATTGCATGAGCCGTTCTCCTAAGGTAAACGCATCAGCCATTTTGGAGTATATTCCCGCAAAATGAGAGGCTGCACCACCAGAGTTTCGCCGCTTTGCGGCTCAAATGGTCGCCCCTGCCTCATTATTCTGCGCAGTTGATATATCCGTCTGATGCGCTTGGTCGTTTTCTCAAAAAAATATGCGAAATTTTATCCAAAAATTGCGCATAATAAAAGGAGCCATCCGTCTTAAATATTTCCGATACGTTTGCCTTGATTTTCCGCCTTAACACGCCAGTAGCCGTTTTTTATCGGCGCCGACACGGGTGATGTGTCCTGCTTTTTAGCTCTGCAAGTTTACGGCTGATCGTGATACGCGATTTGCCTGTTTTTGCAAGTTCCTCGTGAAAATCGCAGGATTTTTCTTTAATGCAAGTCAAAATCATATTTACAGTATCATTTACCGTATCATTTACAGTATCATCCCGTTTATTTTCTTGTATCGTTTGCATAATGATTTCAAGCATAAAGTCTATAAAAATCCCGGAGTCGTTTGCTGCCGTACTGTGTTCCAATGCTCGGTAATAGGCTGCCTGATTTTGTAAAATCATATTTTCTATCGGAAGATGCATAAACAGCGGATTCCATTCTGCAAGAATACGTGAATGCCAGAGCCGCCCCATTCTGCCGTTACCGTCTTCAAAGGGATGAATAAATTCAAACTGGTAATGAAATACACTGCTTTTAATGAGCGGATGAGCGTCCGTATCTTTTGAACCATTGAAATAAATCATCCATCAAAAAGGGTACCCGATCGTCAGGAGGGGCAATATGACTGATACCGTCTTTTCCCGCAATACAGACACTGCCGTACCTAAAATGCCCCGGATGCTCCACAAGACCAAGTGTCATCAGTTTATGTGCGATAAGTAAGTCCTCTTTTTTATAGGGATTCAAGGACAGGCACTGCTCATACGCTTGAATCGCATTTTTAACTTCTTGCACCTCTTTTACCGGCGCGATGATATGCTTCCGCTCCAATTAAAGCGGTAACCTGTTCTTCCGTTAGTGTGTTCCGCTTCAATCGCAAGCGACCCCTGTATCGTTTTCATCCGATTGATTTTCCGCAAACGTACCGTATCGGACTGTTCAAATCTGATCTTCAACCGCTCCATTGCGGCTGCTATCTGAGAAATAAGATTTATCGCTTTTGAGGTAATCGTAAACGGCGGTTCGTATTGCATTTGTATTTTTACTCTATCTCATAACCGGCTAATACAATTTGTTCTTTGCACCATGTTATAACAGTTTCCATATCGGCTAGCGCAGATGGCACGCTGTATTTTGATCCATTTTGACAAAGCGCAGCCATTCCGCGACGTCGCGTTGTATATCATCTTTCATACATTACCACTCCTTCGGTGACAACTGTATTCTCTAATGTCTGTCGCTTACATCGTTCATTAAAATGCAAACGACTGTTTACAATAATATCACAGGGGGTTGTCCTATATTCCCTAATAGCGCGATACGCTTGTTGTGAAAAGCATCAAGAGGTTTCTCTTCCCGCTCATCTACCACGACGTAAAAATCATAGTCGCTCGTTTCGGTCTCTTGATTACGTGCGTAGGAGCCGAACAAATAAATCCGTTCCGGGTCAAGCGCTTCTTTAATTTTTTCGGCTATTTGCCGTATCTCTTCAGTTATCATTTGTATTCATTATACCGGATTTTTGGCAATTCCTCTACCTTGCACTTTTATGTTTTTAATAGCAACTCTTTTATAAAAAGGATATACTGATTATCGAAAAAGGAGCGCAGTCATAGGAGGCTGAATGATGACGGCACAGTGGGCAGTAGTCTGCATAAAATTGTTACAAGGGGCGCTTTATCAAAATGAAGAGGCAGAAACTTGGCAGCTCTTGAAGCAATACCAGCGTGAGATTGCCGCATATTTTGAACAAATCGGTATCAGCCTCTTTATTGAACCGGCGGACGGCTACGCATTTTTAGAGCAAAAAGAAAGCGAAGAAGGGGATTCTAAATCTGTTAAGCTTATCCGGCATTATCCGCTGTCATTTTGAGTTATCATTACTGTGTGTACTGCTGAGAGAGGCTTTAGAGCAGTTTGATGTTTCTCAAAATACATCTTCAATCTTAGTACTGAAAGCAAGTGAAATCCGCGAAATGCTTTCCATCTATTTTTAAAAAGAAAAAAACCGATCAAACAAAACTCTATAAAGAATTAAATAGGTATTTAAATCAAGCTGTCGATATAGGCTTTTCTTAAAAACTTGAGTGAAAAAGATACCAACAAAACCGGCGATGCAGATATTGACCCCGTGCATGAAGTTCGTAGAATAATACGGGCAAAAGTCAGCGTCGATTTTTTTAGCGGAATTTAAAAGAGCGGCTGCAAAAGCTTTAGAAACCGGCTAAACACGGGAAGGGCATCTGCAAAAACTTAAGGTATAGATTTTAGAAGATGCCCTGCACGGTTGCCGTGCCAGCCTTTCCGATAAGTTCTCTAAAATAACCGGAGGACTGCGTCAGCGCTTCAAGGTTCCTTCCCGCTTCTACACGGTACCGTCTTTCAGCACGATTATTCTGTCGGCGGCTTTTTATCGTAGAAAGGCGGTGCGCAATTATTAAAACGACACGGTACTCTTTTTAAGGGTGTTTACCGCTTCATTTATTTTGCTTTCGTTTTCGGAATCGAGGTTTGCGGAAGCCTCATCAAAACCAAAACCGGCGAATTTTTAAGAAAGGCTTTGTGCAATAGCCAGCCGTGCTTTTTCGCCTCCTGAAAGTTTTAACGCCCGCTCGCCGATAACGGTGCCGTACCCGTCTGGAAGCTGTTCGATAAAAGATGCTGCTTGCGCCTGCGTTGCCGCCGCCTGTATTTCTGGAAGCTCGCATCCCGTTTTTGCAAGCCGAAGATTTTTCTTCTATCGTTGTGTTAAATAGATACAATCTTGCGGAATAACCGTACATAATATCGCGTAAAGCTTTTAAGTGCAGTTCCCTGTATATCGAGACCGTTGATGGTGATAGCCCCTGCATTAGGTTCTCTCAGCCGCTGTAAAAGACGGGCTGTTGTCGTTTTTCCGGAACCTGAACGGTACGACAAGCGCAAGGGTTTCGCCTGTTTTAACCGTAAACGAAAGTCCGTTTAATACTTTAGGATTTTTGCTTTTCGAATCGTGCTGCGGATAGGTAAATGCAACGTCCTTGAATGTAATGCGCATTTTGGTTCCGGTCGATTTTCCTGCTCCGTTTGCGTTCTCTACACCGTCCACCTTTCCTGCGGCTATTACGTCTTTACCGTTTTTACTCCCGTATCGTACACTTCCGGTTCGGTAAGCAGTAGGTTAAACAGTCTTTTTAGCAGCCGCAAAGATAAGACCGTACTGGGTACTCATGTTGAGGGCATCAGTTATGGGGCTTAAAAAAAGCGGAAGAAAAGGGTTAAAACAGGTAAAACCAGAGCGGGATAACCGTCTCTGTTTTACTAGCAGAGTGGTACACAATAGTTACGGCAAAAGAAGCCGTTAAAATTAAAAACGATAGCAACTGGCTTTGAGTGATCCTTCGCTTAGAATCTTCAAAAACGGCGGTATTAAATTTTCCTATTGCTGTACTCATCTTTTGAAAATAGCGTCTTTGATATCTGAACGAAATAATATCTTTGAGTCCTTGAATACAATCGACGGATTCTGCATTCAAATCTCCCGCCGCTTTCATATAATCAAAACCGTGTACATCGGCTTTTTGTTTTTTTGAATTTTGGGAATAATAAGAGCGCGATAAGGAACGGTAAAAGGGTAACCGGAAGATACGGTGAAAGACTCCCATAAAGATGAGAGCTGCAAGCGGAATAAGGAACGCCACAAAAATCTGCGCAATGGTATGGGCATAAAACCATTCAAGAATTTCTACATCATCCAAAAACGATCGAAATTAAATCGCCGCTTCTTTTCTGTTTTCAAGCCCGGCTGGAGCCAGCTCATCTATTTTGTTATAGGCGATTATTCTTAATTTGGCTAAAATCTTGTAGTACTATATCGTGTCCGGACAAGAATATCCAAATACGCGAAAACTGCTTGCAGTACAATAAAAACGCAAATAAAAGCGAACAGCAGCTTTCGTTTTTCCGTACTGCCTAAGACGATTGCGCTTATCATGTACGAGGTTAAGAGGGTGAGCGCGAGCGGAATAAGTTCGAAACACTGCGTTACAAAACGATCGAAATACCTAAATACAGGGTGAAAGCCTTTTGATGTATTTTGTAGGTGCAAAAAGATAAAAAGCCTTGATTTTTCTTTCATCACTATTCTTCCTTGAAATTGAACCGCCGAACAAAAATATGAATTTTTGGAGGCGGTTCAATCGTGCGCGATAAGCGCACATATATCTTGCGATGTTTGCCGAATGGCAAACTCGGCGGTTCACTACCGCCTGAGGATGGCGGTGGTTATATCAGGAGCGATATTTTTGGCTTGAGCTAAAATTCGCTATCAAACAATATGCAAGGATGTACATTGTTTGATGAACGCGCTATTTCAGCGGTCGAAGTTATACCTTTCCTTAAAATACGGCTGTACAATTTGAGTACCCATGAGGGTGCGGTAGGATTCGGAATGCAAAGACAACTGTTCGTGCGTTCCGGCGGTACTCTATTTTCCTTGCGTATGATGCAGATTTGTTCGGCTTTTTGGATTGTTGCAAGACGGTGAGTAATAACCAACACGGTTTTTCCTTTGCACACTCGGAAAAAACTTTTTGAATTTCAATCTCGTTATGCCGGTCGAGCGAAGAGGTCGCTCTCATCAAAAATCAGAATAGGCGAGTTCCGTAAAAATGCCCGTGCGATGGCAATACGTTGTTTTTCTCCGCCCTGAAAATTTTTGTTCCGTGTTCTCCGATATTCGTATCGTAACCGTCGGGCAGGCTTGTAATAAAAATCGTGTATCCGTGCCTTTGTTGCCGCTTCAATGACCTCTTCTTTTGCGGCGTCCGGTTTGCCGATAAGAATATTTTCGTAAACGGTTCCAAAGAACATGTGACTATCCTGCCAAACAGCCGAAATGAGGTCTTGTATTTCAGCTACCGTTTTTCCGGACAGGATTGTATCGCCTATGGTGATTGTTCCGCTTTCAAGCGGATAAAACCCTGCAAGAAGATGCGCAATGGTAGATTTTCCGCTGCCGGAAGCTCCAACCAGCGCTGTTGTGGTTCCGTGCGGAATCGTAAACGAAATATCATCGATTACGGTATCTTCCGTATAGGCAAAAACGGCATTTTTAAAGACAATATCGCCGGTATAGGCTTTTACGATAGGAGCACTCCGTGTCTTTTGAGCGCTGCTATACGTATATTTTTCTATCGTATGGTTTTCTTTTTCCATCCGACTTTCTTTCATATAACTTTCTATCGAGAGGTTTTGAAACGTGAGCCGAAAGCGAATGAGTAACCGGTGTGTTAAGAAAATCGTAAATAGAGTATGAAGCCGTAACGCCGCGGTACCCTAAATGCCAAATATTGATAAGCAAATACATCGGCGAAAAGCAAGCTCCCGTCAGAAATAACATATAAATGATATTTTCCAGGATTGGTATATGCATATACCCTTAATGCCGCGACCGCAGCGGATAAGGTACCTCCGATCGCAGCGCAAAGCTGTAAAACGCCGTTATCAATCATAGTAACTTTTAAATGGTTCATAATGGTAACACGCAGGGATTTCACCCTGTTTTTGCAGCTTTGCTTTTTGATACTCATCCGCATTCAAGGCTTTTAGCGACGGTAATCCTTGTACCGCATCCAAGCAATCGGCATAATACTTTGAATGAGCAGCGTTCTCTTTTTCGCCGCGCTCCCGCATCACCTTAAAAACAACATCGGAAAGCCGAGCATCCCAGCCGCCCCTGCAAGACAGATACAGCCTACGGCGCTATCAAGATAAAAAGGACGGCAATTAACACGGCATCAAGTAAAACGGTTCCGCTTACAAAAGGGAGATATTGATAAAAGTACGGACTGAGCCATTCTATTTTTTGTAAACACCATCGCAGCAATCTCGCCCGAACGTCGGTTCACCGTATAAGCAGCGTAGAGCGCGAATAGCTTTTTAAACACCTGCTCGCGCAACGCCGTTTTTATTTTGATACTGCATTTTTGTTCGGTTACGCCTACGATACGCTGCAGCACAATAATCGTAACGATGAGTGCTCCCATACAGATAAAGATGGACTGTAAGGACGTAAAAACGGAACCTTCGCTTTTTCCGAATATAAGATCGACTGTTACTGCCGTACAAATCGCCGTAAGCGTTTTTTTGCAGCGAGTAACACGAAATTAGGGACGGAAGAAAGAATTAACAGTTTTCTTCCTCCGCGGGAAAGATGGAGGAGCTGTTTATTTATAAACATCCGCTTTCCTCTTCAGCCGTATGATCTGCATTAGCCGTATGAACTGAGGAGATAAAATCTATCACGATTCTGCCGTTCTGTTCTCTCATTTCGGCGCAAATATGAAAAACATCGCGCAGTATTTCTTTTGTTAACACTTCTTTCGGCGTTCCTTGCGCCAGTATTGCGCCTTGATGCAATAAGATAAGATAATCGCAAAAACGGGCTGCCAAATTCAAATCATGAATAGCCGACAATATCGTCATATCGAGGGTTTTCAAAAATTCCATAATTTGAAATTGATGGTAGATATCCAAGTGATTAGTCGGCTCATCCATAATGAGCAGTTTGGTTTCTGAGCCAACGCCCTCGCCAATAAAACCCGCTGTTTTTCGCCGCCCGAAAGCGTCGCATAGCATTGCTTCCGCTTATCTTCCATATTGACCTGTTTTAGGACGGCGCTTACGATTGCTTTATCCGTGTCGTTTTCACCTTGAAAGAGCGTATGGTACATACTTCTTCCCATTGCAGTTACTTCTTCTACATTGAACGTGAATTCCGTAAAAATTTTCTTGCGCCAAAACACCCATGTTTTTCCGCCCGTTTACGGTTTGTCATGCCCGATATATCCTCACCGTGTAAAATCACCCCGAAGTAGGTTTGAGTACTCCATATACTTGTTTTTTGACGTGCTTTTGCCGCTTCCGTTCATACCCTATGATTCCGGTAAACGACCCTTTTTACCGAAATGGAAATATCATTGCATAACCGTATATTGTGTATGTCAAAACATACTTTTTCAGTTTTAGTATATCCATACACTTATTACCGATGCTTTCTTTTTCAGCAAGAATAAGAAAAACGGTCCGCCGAGCAGCGAGGTTAGTACGCCGATCGGCAGTTCTTGCGGCGCCATTACGGTTCTTGCAACCGCATCCATCCATTGTGTAAATAAACTACCTGTCAGTAGAATAACCGGCAGCGTTTTTCTGTTATCGGCGCCGATAAAAAACCTAACAATATGCGGTATGATAAGCCCGATAAAGCCTATGGTACCTGCCGATGCCACCATAACGCCGGTAATGGCGGAAATAATCAGAATAAGCTTTTTTGCAAAGCGCCGACATTTGTTCCGAGTATGGTTGCCGTGTCTTTTCCCATTGCCAAAAGATTGATCTGTTCGGCATGTAAAAAAAGAAGCGCCCCTCCTACAGTAAGCGCAATGACCGGTAACGCGATTGTGTCCCATCGGGCGCCTGCCAAGCTCCCCATAGACCAATACACGATGCTCCTTACCTTATGCTCATTTCCTACGAATGTGATAACCAGCTGGGTAAAAGCGGCGCAGATCATCGATATGCCGATGCCGGTTAAGATCAGCCGTGCGTTTGAGGCTCCATAGGTGTCCGTTGCAATCCCGTATACCAGCATCATAGCGGCAAAGGCGCCGATAAAAGCGCCGATGGAAGGCGTTATACCCGATATTCCGGCAATGTTTCCCATTGTTGCAATGCTTAAAGCAGCCATAAACGAAGCGCCAGAGGCAACGCCTAAGGTATACGGCTCCGCCATCACATTGGCAGTAAGCGCCTGCATCACCGCGCCGCACACGGCAAGCCCCCCGCCGACACAGATACCTAAGAGTGCGCGGGGAAGCCTAAGCTCCCATACAATGTTGATAAAGGCTTTGGGGGATTGAAACAGGGAGCATCAGGCTCTATCTTGCTCGCATATACCTGTAATACGTCGGCGATACCGAGCTGTGCCGAGCCTAAAAACGATGTCAACGGTACGGATACGATAATCACAGCCGTTAGAAGCGCATACAGTGCGGCTGTCTTTTTTGCATTGTTATCATATTGTTGCATACGGAGCCCTAATGCGCTGTAATGCGCTCTCAATAGCGGTTTGTATTTTTTTCTATCGCATCGAATATTTGAAGCCCTGGGAATACTTTCTATCAATTTTACCGATGTAAAATTATTATGTTTTAACGGCTTCCACATCGGAGAGTCCATGATTGTTTTTGAGTTCCATGATCTTTTTCTTCGAGTCCCTGCTGTAATTCCGTCATTATAATCGTAGATAACGATTAACTCAGGATTCCGCACTGCAATTTCTTCCCAGCTCACCCTGCCATACCGTTTTTGTAATATCATTAAAGATATTTTTGACCTCCTGCTATGCTGACAAGCTTTTTCATCAAGACAGTTTTTGCCGATAGTAACCGCTTGTTTTTCATCCCCGCTATTATAAACAAACACCTTGCATGACTTTTTCTTTCGGTGCATGAGCTGCATGTTGCGCTTCGCTCCTTTAAACGTTTTAACCAATGTAGCAGCTCTTTCTTCTACCTTAAATATCTTACCGAGGGTTTTCAATATCTTTATAGGTGTCCTCAATCCTGAATTTTTCTACGTAGGTACCTCTAAGCGCATAATAGGAATATCGTTTTTACAAAATCTTCTGCCGGTGCTACGCCGTATTCCGTAAAAGCTGTACACCGTACCGACAACAAAAATCGGGATTGCTTTCAGCAGCACTTCAAATTGGGTGTACTATCCGAAATAACCTTGAGTTTACGCAAGTCTTCCTGATATTCAGGTAAGCAGTCGGCAATCCCCGTTTTCCGCCGTTGCGATGCCGACGATCTTATCCTGTAAGCCGAGCGCAACCAACAGCTGTGTTTCACTAAAACTTAACGAGACAACTCTTTCAGGCACCTTGGTAAAGGTGAAAGCTATTTTTGTAGGTCTCAATCGTCACGGACTCATACGCTGCCGTTTGTACTGATGTCTGTTCATCAGTTTTTGCCTGATTGGCATCATTTTTGTTCTGACACGAAAGCATACAGGAAAACGGCTACAGTCAAAATCAAAAAGCTTCATTACATTTTTCATTTTTCTACCCTGATATAGCATTTGTTAGTATGTACTAACTGACGCAGTATACAGCGAGCGGTATCAATAATTATTAGATAACTATATGTTAAAACTGGTTATTTTTATAATTTTTGTTAGAAATACATCTAACGTTTTCTTGATACTTATCGGTTCTATTTACAGTTGTTCTACTTCCTGTACGGTTAGTCCGGTTGCTTTTTGAGATATTTTTCGATCGATAAGCCCATACTCCGTAAGTCCCGTGCTGTTTCCGTTTCCCTTCCAGCCAAAACCGAGGGATTTGCGCTTCTGCAAGACCTCGCGCAATGCCTGCTTTCCATCCGTCATTCCGTGCATCTCGTTCAATCGTGTTTGCCAACATATATTCCCTCCTCAACTCTTCATTTGCTTTTACCTCTTTTATCCGTCGCTCCAGCCTTTTTGGATGAATTCTGTCGTCACTGATTTTCCCGTTCATATACTCTAAAAATATTTTCAGCTTTTCATTCTTCTCTTGCTCCGCCGCTTTTACTATTGATAATTATCTTTGTTACCCCATCGTACAGTTCTATCCGGTTATCCTCACTGCATATCGTCTTAAAAAGTATAGACCGGTAGGGCTTTTCTCGAGATAGTCAAAGGTGCAGAAAAATAATATAAACGTATCAGGGAGACTTTCATACGGTTTGCTCTTTTTCCAATACATTGACATCAGTGCTGCTTGATAATATCGAATACGTTTTTGCAAAGATCTTTTTATCGATGAGTATGCATTCGATGTCATCAAATACGTCCGTTGCAGTCCGTTGCCCACACGTCAAATCGCACTCCTTTTGCCGTCCTGCATCATCGATTTTCTTTTGCAGTTCTATATCGGTTATTGTTTCTACTTTTGTCCTGTAAAACTCGGTTCAAAAAGCATTTTACAGATTTCCGGTTCTTCCATTACACGGTAGAACATATAATCGTCTGCGATAGTTAGCTCGTCAAAATCTTTTTCCATATCTTTGTTTCCTATTTGATATCGTTATTATAGCAAAAAGACGGGCGCAAGCTGGTACATTTGGAACTGTCTTAGCAAATATGCAAATTAAAAATCATTGAATGCTCGTTGAAATTACAGTTTGCTTTTTCGATCTCGCCGTTTTTCCAAACACTGGCATATAAAAAGCTCAAAGTTGAAAAATCAGATATTTCGGTTTATAAAAGTCTTTATAGCTTTGCTAGAAATACATCTAATGTTTTCTTGATGCTTCGTTTGTTTACGGCAAACACGGATTTACCGTCTTTATCTGTTTTCGAAATCATATTTGCATTGAATAAGTAATTTAAGTGATAAGACACAGTGGTGTTGTCAGCGAGAGGGCTTCCGCCAGTTCTTTATTCGTGCCCTAATCCTTTCCGATCAATTTCCAGCATCTGAAACCTGCGTAGCGTCTCCTAAATTTTTAAAAGAATACCAGTCGTTCACGATTATTAATTATCGTTTGTCTGAGTTTTTGTAAACCCTTGTTCCCAAAATGAAAGCCTTGCACATATGTCCTTTTGGTTTTATCGCCTTTCCATCACGACCCCGTACTCATGAGGGAGCAGCTCCAATAGAAACATAAAAAGATACGAAGCATTTGACGAGTATTTCTCAGTATTATCCCACTCGTCATAGATGCCTTTCCACATATCGGAGATAACGGTATAGCCATTTTTACGAGGCCTTTTTTTGCAGGTCAAGTCCGTACGCTTCTACTTCCTCGCGGTATAAAGCGTATTCTTCTAAAAACAGAGGCAGAAATGCTTTCATCAATGCAATATAGGAATCTCGTGTACTTTCAGGGTCATTCCATGCGCAAAGGATCCTCCACTTTGCGTTATCGGTCATGGATAATCCATGCAAGAACGTAAACATACCGTTTCGGCGTATATCGTCCCGAGATATGGAATTACATCTTCCGCTTTTTTTCGATTGAAATGCCTTTTAAGTTATACAAAAGCGAGGAAAGTATCATTGCCTGCAATTTGCCGCTATCGCAAGCGGCAAGATCGTTCAACATATCTTCTTCCTTTTTGATAGTCGGTGTAATACAACATACGGTATAAAATTTCCGAACAAGGCGCATCCGGGATAGTAATATGCTTCAAATTGCTCAAGCATATCTTTTGCCTTATTCAAAAAGCGATGAAGAAGAGCGTGTAACATACATCGTCATATCCTTTTTTCTTCTTCGCGCCGGTTAGAGTATGCTCCTTATGCGCAAAAAGGTTAAAAAATCGTATATCTCTGCCGTGTTCGCAAAATTGTATGTGCATATTTGTGTAATCTCCAGCTGTTCCGTCCTAAACGTTTTCAAGCGCACCCGTCTGCGATAAAAACGGCGCCGGGAAAGAGCATCAATAAGACGATGGGGGCAGCCGCTGTGCCGATCCAAAGCAGGCGGTAGAACAAAAAAGAGGACTCCCATTCAATTCTGTCAAAGCGGAAAGACGGAAGCGGTTCCGTGTGGCGCTTATAAGTCAACATCATTATCTTTTGAGCGCAGGGGTGCATGAGTTTTGCAAGACTTTGTATATTTCAAAAACACATCCGTCCAAGATAAAGAAAGAAGTATTAAAAGTCTGTAATTCACGGTATAGTTAGGTTAGCAAACAAAACCACAAGAAGGAATTATAGACGTGAATAAATATAACACAAAGCTCGGACAATTACTATCCTTAATCAACAGATATCAATTTTATGCTCACCTTAAAACTACACAATCCGACAAATACTGCAAAGGATTTTCGATGTGGCAACAACCGGTTCTGCAAAAGCTTTTACAGAGAAAGGGGAAACAATGCAATCGACTTTAATTATTAAACAGATGGAAGATTATGATTACATATTAAAAGAGCAATTAGGAATGCAGGCTTTTCGATTATTCAGCTCAACTTACGGTATTCGCTTGTAATGCAATCGACGGCTATAATTCCGCATTTGAAACGACGTGTTGTTTTAGCGGACATATTGTATATTCCGAAACGGGTGTAATCGATACCTGTCTTTCGCCGAATGAACTTGGTATTTATACTAAGCAAAACCAGTAGGGGTGTGATGATGTATCCTGCAGGGGAGAATATTACTGCGGTTTCTCTTTTTCGGTACGGATGAATTTAAACGAGCGCCCTCTTGCGCTTACAGAGGCACGGTCTAAAAAATATAGAGACGGCTCAGCTGACGGAGCCGAAAAAAACGGAACTCCCGCTTATGCAGTCGGCTATGTAAATGTTAGTCATTTCTTGCAAACGCCCGAAAATTTTTATGGAAAGAGTCCAAGGGATACCGTGGTACGGAAAGAGTGTAGCTCTCAGTAACCGATCTGAATTTTAACAAGGTTCCTAATACTGCAGGGCAGGATTCCGCATTATAACAACTGCAATACTCTATCGAGGCAATCTTCTCGTTTGTTGCACAGGTGTGTTGCTTATGGAGAAGCGGCATTTTCTTTTGTGCTTACGATATCCGAAAAGTCAACCTGCTTGAGAATATTCAAGACAATTTTTCGTAAGACGCTTAAGTTCGCTGCCGCATTGTCTTTCCGCACAAGACAATAATCCTCATCGAGCATTACATCGAGCACCCAATGCAGGTTATTTTTCTATCCCCCAATGCGCCCTCATCGCGAAAGCCGCCTTTGCACATCTGTCACTGAAGTCAAGAAATATCTTTGTTCAATAGATTTCTTCCCAGTCTTCTTTACCGTCCTTTCGCATTTTGAGCATTCCAACGCCATTGAGATTCGCCCATTCATCTTTTTTGGAGAAAGCCAATCAATATTCCTGCAAAAGATAACAGGTGCGTTTTTCAATCTCGTCCGTGCCCAATTTCAATGCTATATTCTTCACGTTGAATATTATAACACTGACAATACGCGTCATCGCAAGGGTGCTCAAAAACTCTTTTTACATCCCGGTGTATCGATTGCTGATTTCCTTTCGGAGAAATGACGTACTCCGCTTTCTTTTCTGCTATTTTCTCCACGATTTTTCTGACACCCCATCGCGTCTATAGTAATAATCATCCCTTTTAAGTCTAACGAGATCCAGAAGTTCAGGAATAGCGGTGATTTCATTTGATTCGTGCGGAGGCTTTAATACCCGTCATTCCTCGGCAGCGCTCTGCGCTGTACTAATGGGTATTAAAGCCGACTGCAACTACCTTATAAGAACAACACCTCCGATGCTTTGCATCGAGGTGTTGATTTTTCTTCTGTTTTTCACCTGCCCAAACACACACCGAGAGAGTGCGACCTGAGCTGAAACAACATGAGCGGCTTTATGAGCCCTTTTATCTTCGCCGGTTGGTGCATATTCAGAGTGTCGGATGGTTTTTTCCGTCAATCGACAGTTTATGAATATTTTTCATATTGAAGAATATGAAGATGGGAAAAATTGTGTTGGAGCCTCGTGAATTAGCAAAGCCGTTTCAAATTTCTAAGAATTCTCTTTCTATGATGGATTCCAGTGTGCAGAACTTGAAAGCAGGCAATGTCTCCGCTCCTTTGAATCTCTCTTCCTATACAGATATTAATTATCGTTCAACATCAGAATGGGTATTCCTGAGATGAAAGAATTTTTGGGATAATTTGGAGCGAAAAAGTATAAAAACGCAAGTAAAAACGAGATCGAGATTATTTAAAAAGCTTGTCGATTGTTTCAGCTTTCTAGCAATTCAAGGTATCCAAGCCTTTGTACACACGATATTGAGGCGCTTACAAAACGATATAATTTGGAGGTTTGGGAATCCTATTTGGAAAATAACAAACCGGCTGCTGGAAGAATTTTGGGGTCTATGGACTGGATCAAGGGATGTTACGGTAATAGGCTTGGAACCGCATCTGAACGATAAAAAGACGCTTACAATAAAATAACGCTTTCCGCAATAGAAAAATAAACGGGAATATTATGATACACCATCTTTTACGCAATGCGGCTCCGATACTTTCTGACTCTGTGGGGACAAAATATCGGCTATTTAATGCGGGAACGGCAATCGTAGAGAATATCTTTTCAATTCCATGTATCAGCACTGTATGCACTGAATGCCGCAGTTAACCAGCGATTTTCCCGTTATCAATGCCTATCTTGTTGTCACGGGCTTTCCGATTGGAGCATTACGGCAAAACGTATTTTTCCAAATATCATGCTGGATCTTATCATACTACTGACGATGGAAATCGGGGATGCGGTGCTGATGCTGTCAGGTTTTCTCATTTTTAGGCATCGGGCTGCGCTTCTGGGACGCCGGAATGGGGAGCGCTGTTGGCGGAAGCTAAAAGCAGCTTTATTCAGTCGCCGCGGTTCGCCGTTTATTCGATTTCTGTATTTTCTTTTGCTGTATGCGCTTTCAATATAACGGGAGAGAGCTTGTTTCTTATGCGAGCGAGATGGCGGTATACAATTCAAAAAGGTAGAAAAATATTACTTTTTGCCGATAATCCGTACAGCCTCGATGTGACACAGATAAGGGTCACGCTAAGATCAACATTTCTGATTCTATCGTTGCCTCTTTAAAAATAAGATATACCGACTGTTACACCCGGTGTGCGCCTGCCCCTACTTCGCAAGCAAAAAAAGGCGGCGGTGAGACCTGTTTTTTGTATAGATTTTTACCAACGCGGGCGCTAAAATCCGCAACGGCATTTTTTTGTACCAAGGCAATAGCACAACCGCCGAATCCCGCGCCGGTCATCCGCGCGCCTAAACAACATGGTTCAGCATTAGCGGCATCGGCAAGCGTATCCAGCTCACGCCGGTTACTTCATAGTCGCGTCGCAGTGAGTCGTGGGACGCCTTGAGCAGCTCGCCAAGTTTTGGCAAATTGCCCGCTTTCAATGCCGTAACCGCTGCAAGTACCCGCTCATTTTCTGTAATACAATGGCGTACTCGGCTTAAAAATACGCACATCTGTTATAGTTTTGGCAACCATATCCAGATCGGCGGAGGTCAGCTCACAGAGATTACCGATTGGTTTGATTTTTGTAACAGAACGAGTCCTTCCCATGCATTCTGCGCGGCGTTCATTATACTTTGAATCTACCAGCGCACGCTGCTTATTGGTGTTCATCACGACAATACGGTAATCTCCCAGTACGAGCGGCACATATTCATAACTGAGCGTCGCCGTATCAAGCAAGATCGCGCAGTCTTTTTTTCGCCATTGCAATAGTGAACTGATCCATAATGCCGCACTGCATATTCATAAAGGGTGCTCCGACGCCTGCCCCATTTTTGGCAAGCGTTACCGCATCAATCTTAAAACTGAACAACTCGTCAACTGCCCGCCCGAATCCTATTTCCAGCGCAGCTGATGAAGAAATACCGCCGCCTGCCGGTAGCTTGCTAAAAATAGAACTTCAAACCCGCTCGTCAGGGTGTATCCGCTTTTTGCATCATCGCGAGCATACCGTTTAGATAGTTCGCATATTGATTTTTCTCCGATAACGGAACATCTCCGTAGAAGAAAATTCAAGTGCGCCAGGAAACCGTATATCATCATAGATAATTTTTGTATCGGATCGTTTTGCGCAAAAAGCACATAAAGATACCGGTCGATCGCCGCAGGGAATACCTTTCCGCCGTTATAGTCGATATGCTCCCCGATAATATTGATACGGGCGGGAGAAGCGATCATCATTACCTCTTCTTTACTTGCGCCGTATCGCTCGGTAAAGACCTTTATCAATTCAGCCTTCATCTTTTCTTCCGGCAAATCGGTTAAAAACTGTATAAACTCATGCTGTGTCATAGTGCCCCTCCCTTTAGGATTATTACAGCAGACTGTTTTTAACAACCCCGCAGAATAATGAGGTTGTTAACCAGAATTGAACCTGCGGTTCAAATAGTTGCTCAATCTCATTATTCTGCGATTCTGATTTATCTGTCTGTTGTGATAATCCTTCTGCTAAATAAAAATAGACTGTACGAAAATTTTTTAATAAAATTTCGTACAGCAGAAAAGCAACTGCCTGAAATATTTCTGCTGCAGTTGCCATGGAATTATTCTCCCAACGGTTACTCTTATTTTCGGCATTAGTTGGCTGGTGTTTTTTTATAACCAGTGCTTACAATACCGATGAAAGGTCTGCGACGACGGTATCGATTCGTCTACTGAGAATATGAGTGACGGTAAACGTTATTCGTCCGCAGATAACCCTCTCTTTAGTATGCGGCAAATATCCTAATTTTTTCAAGTAGGAAACCGCCAAGTGTGTCATAATAATCGGGTGAAAATCGGTATGCAGCAATTCGTTTGCAATCTTCCAGCCGCAGAGCGCCGGGAGGGCAAGTTGCGAGGAGTTAATAAAGCGTACCGAACGCATCGGGTCGTTCCGTGCCTTGCCGTACTCATCCTGTACCCGTACTGAACACCGCGGCAATGATATCATCCATTGTAATGAGCCCTGCCACGCCGCCGTGTTCATCTATAACGATTGCGATATTTTTGCATATTGGTATTCATCGCTCTAATGATAGAAAAGATGGACGCACTTTCGGGAACAAAAAAATCGCAGGACGTTGCAAAGCCTCAAGTTCAGGCGCCCGCCGCTCCTGCAAAAGCAAACAGCAGCGTCTTATAATGGATGATGCCGGTAACGGTATTGGTTTCGGAATCGTAGACTGGCAAGCGTGAAAAAAACGGCTGCGGCGGAACTGTTCGATAACCTGCGGAAAAGTCGCAGCGGCATCGACGTAAGCAATCGCAGTACGCGGCGTCATAATATTGCGCAGTTTAACGTCCTGCAACAAAACAGCTTTTCGCAGCAATGCTTCTTCTCCGGCAGCGAGGGCGCCGTCTTCTTGACCGATATGCACGAGCAGTTGAAGATCTTTTTCTTTGAGCGTATCCGGCGTTGTTTTCAGGGTGGGCATTGCACAACTGAGCACCGCTTTTGTCAGCAGCGAGAACATCGCGACGATGGGGCGGAGCAATGTGTAGCACACATACAGCGGTAGCGAGGCTTTTTTCCCGATTGATTCCGCCCGCTCAGCTGCCAGCGCTTTAGGGAAAATTTCGGCAAGGATGATAATGAGCACGGTAATTACCGCAGTTGCTGCGGGAACTGCCTGCGCGCCGAACACATCGAGGGTAAAAGCGGTGATAAGCCCCGGGATTGAGCGTGTTGACAAAATTGGTGCCGATAAGCGCAGTCGTAACGATTTTTTTCTTTCATTTCTACCAGCCGAGCCAACCGTTGAGCATTCCTGCAGGGAGCTTTTTGAGATTACGGTATTCCGAGCGCGTAATTGCGGTTACCGCCGTTTCGGTACCGGAAAAAGGCTGCGCAGGCGAGTAGGATAATTATTTCAACACTGATAACGACAACGTTCATTCTTCCCGCCTGCATCCGCACTTCAACTTGCACAATACGGTTTTGCTTCAACCCGCGTTACGGTAAAACGGTACGGTTCGATGGTAATTGAATAACCTGCCGCCGGAATTTCGCCTGCTTTCTCCATGATGTAACCGCCGATGGTGTCGCTATACTGTGATTCAAGGTTGAGGTTCAGCTTTTTCGTTTAAATCAGCAAGCCGGGTAATGCCTGCAATGGAGAACCTCTCCTGTTCTTTGGCTGCATCACGAGCGGTATCTGCATCACCGGCGTCTGCCCGTAACAATGCGGTTGATGATACGCCTACCGGTACGGAATTGGATGTTCCTCCCTAATTTGTTTGTCGCCGTCGGAACCCCCAAACTCGTTGATAGCCGATGCCGTACCAGATTTGCTTATCGCCGTTAAAGCCTCATCCCGTCCGGATGTACGTGTCGTCGGTAGAGCTGTTAATGTGTTATCGAGGTCCCGCGTGAGTCGTATTTGCGGTTTCCCCCATGTACCGGAGGCGCTACCGACACTGACCGCACGGGAATACCTATTTCTACTGTAGTTGTGTGAGTGTTCACACCTGCCACTGCGAGGTCGCTACCAGCCGGTTTCTGTTTGCTAGTTTGCTCTGATTGCAGCGGCTGCACTGTTCTCCCCTGAGCATCGGCGGCAGCTCTTTTTGCAGCGATATCTATCGGCACGACGGCTCCTGTTTGCACAGTATTTTTCCCGTACATCATATTCATCGAGGATACTGCCGAATATTTCCTCGCTAACATCCTCGACAGTTATCAATCCCGCAGTTCCGCCGTACTCGTCAAGAACAATCGCCATCGTCTGCTGTTCGGTATGGAATCTGCTTGAGCGAGCTTCGTCGTTTCAAACACAAAAAGCGGTTTTACGCAGATAAGCGCTTACCTGAAAGGTGGCGCTTCCGTCCAAGTATTCTGGAGAAAAGAGAAAATCTTTAATATAGAAGAACCCTTGTATGGCATCGATATTTTGTACTGTACACGGGAAAGCGCGAAAAGCGTGATTTTTTTGACAGCTCTACAATCTCTTCCGCAGATACTCCGATGTGAATTGCCGTAATATCCCGCCGTGGCGTCATCACACTGCGGACGGAAAAGTCTCCATAACGCAGAATGTTCGTCAGTAGTGCGCGTTCATCGCTGCCGATAAAGCCGCCTTTCCTCCCGCGCCTGAAAAACTCACGTAAATCCGCCTCGGTAACAGCCGCCGTGTTTTGTGCTTCGCGGATACCGCAAAGCCGTAGCAAAACGCCGGTAATCGCAGAAAAAGCGCAACGACCGGCGAAAGAATTGCCATCAATACTAGAATGAAGCGGGCAAAGGCAAGACTCATGGCATCGGGATACACCAACGCGATCGATTTAGGCAAAATTTCACCGAAGATAAGCAACAGTACCGTACCGGCAGCCACCGCAATACCCAGTCCGGAATCCCCAAATATCCGCAGGGCAGCGGCAGTCAGTACCACGGAAATAGCGATATTGACAATACTGTTTTCCTATCAAAAATCGTCGATAAAAATTTTTTTGTTTGTGCTGCAGAATTTTTTTCTGCCCTCGCCGCCGCACGGTTATTCCGTTCGCGCAAAAACCGCAGCTTGAGCTTATTCAAAGACAAGAAAGCTGTTTCTACGTGACGAAAAACATCGACATCAAAAAAACAGCGCCAATAAACTGATGAGTAGCAAAATAATATGCGGGGGTTCTCCAGTATCCATATTCGATAGAGTATATTAAAAAGGAATTGTTAAAAATGTCAATTTTTGCAGAGAGTGCCTCTGACTTGACAAAATATGATACGGCATATACTTTCTTATTAGGAATATAATTCTTAAAGGAGTGTAAAATAAAAAGCCGTACAAATAGCATGACTTTTTATTTACTCAAGTTTGCTCAAGCGCAAACTTAGTATATTATGCGCACGTTCTCACTTCGTTACGGACGTGCCTAAAAAAGTCAATCGAAAGGTGATACTTTCTTCTTGACTTTTTTTATAGGAGGAGATATGAGAAAAGAATTCCGCATTACGGCGTTGATAGTAGGTATCCTTTCTATTATTGCAGGGTATCTATATGTTCGTCAGCCCGATTGCAAGCCTGGCATCGCTTTCGTTTTTCGCAGCGGTTATGTTTATAAATGGCGTTTATGAAATTATCCATTATTTTTGCAGACAGAGAAGATCATGTCTTGATCGTTTTGCTGAACGGTATTCTGACCATCCTGCTTTCAATTCTCGTACTAACCAGTCCTCTGTTTGCAGCAGCAACGCTTATTCCGTACCTCTTTGCTTGTTGGATATTGTTCAGCGGCATTACACGTTTTATTATCAGTTTTCGAAAATCCGCTCTATAACGAGAAGAGGTGGTTTTTATTTGATGTTAATCGGTATACTGGGTATCATCTGCGGAATCGTGCTGTTGATGCACCCGTTCTTTACCAGTCTGTTCGTCGCATGCATGATCGGCTTTTGACTTTATCTATCACGGTATTATCAGCATCATTTTATTCTTTAGAGGACGATAATCGATTAGAAAACATTCATCAACTAATGTATGTCTTTGTGCATTAGTTGATGCAGTGATGCGATATAAACTCTTTGTTATCTTATATTCTTGATGTACATTCTCAAAGGAAATATGTCCGCGCTCCATTTTATTTTTTTAATCTAAAAAGTGATAAAAGGCTGTAAGCAGTTCTGCGGTATGCAGATATGCAACCCGTTGCTCTTTAGCAAACGCTTGTATTTCCCGCTGGAAGTTTGATTCCAGCTTGTCATTCGGTTATTTCTTGTATATTCTGTAGGGCACTTTATCCCCTTGCGAGGTATGCTATGGATCATCGTTTTAAAACGCACAGGCGCTTTATTCTTATATATTGTACTAATACTTTTTTTATTTTTGAACGTTTTTTTACCGCGTGCCGTAAGAAAAGAACAGACGGTTCTCTATCTCTACAATTGGACATACTACACACCCGATTCCGTTATCCAAGCTTTTTGAAAAATATGATGTCAAAGTTGTCTACGACGATTTTTGCATCCAACGAAGATATGTTCGCCAAACTCATGGCAGGTTCAAAGGGCTACGACCTTGTTATTCCATCGGCGGATTATGTTTCAATCATGATAAAACTGAATATGCTTGAGCCCCTCGATATTTCAAAAATCCCGAACATCCGCTACCTACGGCCGGATGTACTCAGCCGAATCGATTACGATCCTAAAATGCAATTCTCTGTACCATATTATATGGGGGCGCAGGGTATTGCAGTAAACACTCAGGAAGTACCAGACTACGAGCGCAGTTGGAATATCTTTGCGCGGAAAGATTTTAAAAATCGGATGACGATGATGGATGATATGCGGGAAGTGCTTGGCGCTGCATTAGGTTTTTTAGGCTACGAGCCGAACAGTATCAATCCAGATGAGCTGGAACAAGCATACCAGTTAATCCAGACGAGCTGGAAACCGAATCTCGTCAAGTTTGATGCGGACGGTTTTGCAAAATCTTTTGCATCGGGGGATTTTTTAGTGGTGCAAGGCTACGCGGAATCCGTATTTTTCGGAATTACAGGAAGATCAAACGCAGTATGTTGATTTCTTTTATTCCGCAAGGAGTTCATTCCCCTTGTATATCGATAGCTTCTGTATCCCCAAAGGAGCGCCGCATCCGGAACTTGCGCGTGCTTTTTATCAACTTTATGCTTGAGCCTACCGTCTACGCCGAATTCTTAGATACGTTCGGTTTTCCGCCATCTATTCACACAGAGGCGGGAAAGTATCACAACCGCACTACACACTTGATGATCTGAAAGACTGTGTCCTCAAAAAGACCTCGGTGCGAACTTAGAGCTGTATAACAGCTTTTTGGCAGCGTATTCGCTTTACGCCGTAGGATAAGACGTCGTTCTCTATTATTGCCGTTTTTTCCGTTTTGTTCGTAAATTTATTGTATGAACATAGATAAATACACCGTTAAAGCACGTGAGGCATTGCAAGATGCGGTACTCGCTTGCTGAACAGGACAATCACAGTCAGGTTGAGCCGGTTCATCTCTTATATAAACTCTTGGATCAAGAAGAGGGATTGTACCGCCGCTCATTGAGAAAATCGGCGCGTCATCAGATCAAATTCTTGATGCGCTCGATGCTATTTTTGGATAAAAAAAGCCGCGGGTAACCGGCGACTCTGCACAAGTATATATGTCGCCTGTTTTAACCAAGCTCTGCGCTCAGGCGGAAAAGATCGCCGCATCGTTGAAAGATGAGTATGTTTCTACGGAGCATATCCTTCTTGCGCTTACTAAAAGCGATGACGAGGTCGGCGAACTGCTCCGCTCACATGGTATTACCTACGATGCAGCGCTGAGAGCCTTAAAGGACGTGCGGGGAAATCAGCGGGTTACGAGCGAAGACCCCGAAGCAACGTTCAATAGTCTGGAAAAAAATACTGCCGCGACTTAACCGAACTTGCACGGGAAGAAAAATCGATCCGGTTATCGGACGCGATGAAGAAATCCGGCGGGTAATGCAGGTACTATCACGCCGCACTAAAAACAACCCCGTATTGATCGGTGAGCCGGGTGTCGGTAAAACCGCTATTGTCGAAGGGCTTGCGCGACGGATTGTCTCTGGAGATGTGCCGGACAGCCTGCGCGGAAAAAAGCTCTTATCGCTAGACCTCGGCGCCTTGGTTGCCGGAGCGAAGTTCCGCAGCGAATTTGAAGAGCGGCTCAAGGCGGTTATCTCCGAAGTGCAAAAAGCCGAGGGGGCATCATCCTCTTTATTGATGAGCTGCATACCCTTGTCGGCGCCGGTGCGAGCAGAAGGGCGATGGACGCTTCCAACTTGTTAAAACCGGCTTTGGCGCGCGGTGAGCTGCGGGCGATCGGCGCTACCACCTTGGATGAGTACCGCAAGTATATCGAAAAGGACAGCGCCCTTGAGCGCCGTTTCCAGCAGGTATACTGTCCCGAACCGAATGTAGAGGACACAGTGCCATTCTGCGCGGCTTGCAGGAAAAATACGAGGTACACCACGGTGTGCGCATTAAGGATGAGGCGCTCATCGCAGCGGCGGTACTTTCCAACCGCTATATCACCAACCGCTTTTTGCCGGATAAGGCAATCGACCTAGTGGATGAGGGCAGCCAGTAGGCTTAAAATGGAAATTGAAAGCCAACCGGTTGGAGCTTGATCAAGTGGAGCGCAAAATCCTCCAGATGAACATTGAGAAAGTGTCGCTTTCAAAAGAAACGGACGCCGCTTCAAAAGAGCGGTTGGAAAAGTTGGAGCAGGAGCTGTCCGACTTAACCGAAAAAGCGGAATGTGATGCAGGCGCAGTGGCAAAACGAAAAGACCCGCATCAACGAATCCCGGAAATATAAGGAAGAGCTTGAGCAACTGCGCCGCGAAGAAACGCAGTTTACACGTGACGGCAATTTGAATAAGGCTGCCGAGCTCAAATACGGACGCATACCGGAACTGGAAAAAAAGATTGCCGCGGTTACTGCGGAGCTTGCAAAAAAAGCGGGCAGCAGTGGGCAGCTTCTCCGCGAAGAGGTTTCCGAAGAGGATATCGCGAGATTGTTTCGATGTGGACGGGGATTCCCAGTAGCAAAGATGCTCGCGAGCGAGCAGCAGAAATATCTTGACCTTGAAGCAGTATTGCAGAAACGGGTTGTCGGACAAAATCAGGCAGTACAGGCAGTTGCGGATGCCATCAGACGAAACGCGCAGGACTTTCCGACCCTAACCGACCGCTCGGCAGCTTCCTCTGTATTGGACCTACCGGTGTGGGTAAAAACCGAACTGGCGCGCACCCTTGCGGACTTCCTCTTTAACGATGACCGGGCGCTTACCCGTATCGACATGAGCGAATACATGGAAAAAGCATTCGGTGAGCCGCTAATCGGAGCGCCGCCCGGCTACGTGAGCTGCGACGAAGGCGGACAGCTGACCGAAGCAGTGCGCCGCCGTCCGTACAGCGTGGTGCTCTTTGACGAAATCAAAAGCGCATCCCGATGTGTTCAATGTCTTTTTGCAGATACTGGATGACGGGCGGCTGACGGACGGACAAGGCAGGGTAATCGACTTCCGCAACACGATTATCATTATGACAAGCAACCTCGGCTCCGATCTGATTTTGTCGGCGGATACCCCGGAAGAGATGACTGCGCAGATTAAAGACCTGCTCAAGCAGCATTTCCGCCCCGAGTTTTTGAACCGTATCGATGAGCTTTTAACTTTCGGACGGCTCGGCAAAGAACAAATCCGCAAGATTGTCGATATTCAGCTACAGGCTGTTTCCGCACGGCTTGAAGCGCGCCGTCTGCATTTGATTGTAACGGATGCTGCAAAGGACTTCCTTGCCGACATTGGCTACGATCCCTTGTACGGTGCGCGCCCCTTAAAACGGGCTATCAAACTGAACTTGAAAACAAACTCGCCAAAGAGCTGCTTTCGGGCGCTTTCGTCGGCAAGACCGATATTACGGTAGATGCCGGAAAAGGCGGCTTGACGTTTGAAGCGTAAGGCGCTGTAAAAACAACCGGAGACGTGCTTTTTGCACGTTGAGGATTGATTTTTCAACAGCAGCACAGGATGCCATCGTTCAGAAATGTCCGTCCGTGGACATTTCTGAACTTCGAAATTTTTCATAAATGAAAAATTCGTTACTGTTTGGAACCACTGACATCCTGTCAGAGAAACGATGTTTCAGCATCGCTGAAACGCGCTGCAAAAGTGTACAGGATGTACACTTTTTGGCAATGCTAACGCCGTAGACGGTTTGCATATTTTCAAAAGACCTTGCATTCTCTTGCATTTACCCCTATACTTATAATTATGCTGAATCAGTGTATGCTATTACGACAGTATAAAAATTCTCCCCCAAAGCGCAAACCACAGCTTTTAAAAATAGCCTTTTTGAAAATAGGCGGAGTAGATGCTAGGAGCCCTAGTCGAAATAAAGCGGAGACGTATCGGGTATACGTTGAGCATTTATTTCGGCGTACCGACTAACGCAGATACCCGCATATTTTTCAAAAAGGTATGTTTACACATAGCTTCGTCGGCATAATCCCTCAGCAACTCAGCAACTCAGCAACTCAGCAACTCAGCAACTCAGCAACTCAGCAACTCAGCAACTCAGGCGTAAAGTCTGTCTGCGCTCTGAAAAACGGGCAGCTTTTACATTCAGACAACAACATCATTATTTCTCATCAATTTTTGCAGACGGCAAACGTACTGTTAGTGTTTTTAATTTTGCACAAAAACGGTGCTTTGCTGCCTTGGGCATATTTTTGTGCGTTAGGTATGCAAAGAAGCCGCTTTTGTAAACACATCATCAACAAAGCTTTTTTTATCGTAGGAGCCGTCCGGCAGTATGGTTTGATTCAGGGTAAACGGAGCCGTAATTGGTAATTATTAACTAAAACCATCTATTTGAAGGAGAAATGTTATGAAAGGAAAGAATAGAAAGACAGAAGTCTTAGGTTTTTTCGATAGTGTTGCTGCTCGCTGCACTGTTAGTGTGTACCGGCTGCCCGGGTACTGTAGGGAGTAGCGGTTCGGGAAATGGAGAAATTACACCACCTTCCGACAATTTTATAACGATAACCCCACCTGCAGCGGGGATTACCGGTAAAGATCCGACATATCCTTTGCCCGGATCGGGAGAGGGTATTGGAAAGGGGTATTCCGCAGCGGCGGGAAGGTAAAATTGAGCCCTTATAAGCTTGGCAAAACGGAAGTGCCGTATAAGCTGTGGAAAGAAGTACACGATTGGGCAATCGGAAACGGGTATACGTTTGCTAATGTAGGGCAAAAAGGTAAAGACGGAAGCGGGACTGAAGAAGAGCCGGTAACGTGCGTAAGTTGGCGAGACTGCATTGTATGGTGTAATGCGTATACCCAAATGAAGAATAGCTCTGATGAGCAGTGCGTATACCGCAAAAGTGCTACCGATACTACAGTGCTAAAAAAACGCGAATGATACAACAGCCCTGCGATGCGCTATGCCGATATGATGAAGAAAGGGTATCGGCTGCCGACGGAAGCGGAATGGGAATATGCAGCTCGGTGGCAGGAAAGCGACAACACCAATGCTGAACAATACGGAGAGTATGGCTTACCAAACTGAATAGGGCGAGTGGAGCGAAAGCTGACTGGAATAATGCGGATGAGACAAAAAGCGGTTGCGTGGTATTGGGATAATTCAGACAAAAAGACCCATCCTGTAGGAAAACGGTCAAATGCACTGAGACACACGATATGAGCGGGAATGTATGGGAATGGTGTTTTGATAGGTATGATGCTAATCCTACAGTAAATGATGCTGCTTATACATCCGGCGGATTTGTAGATTGACCCGCAAGGTGCCACTTTCCGGTACCCGCGTCATACGCGGCGGTAGCTGGTTCGACAACGCGCTGGAGTGCGTCGTCGGTGAGACAGTACATCAACGGCAGCGGCGACAGCTACAACAAGCTTGGTTTTCGTGTGGCTTGTCGCCCCTGATGAAAAATGTACATCCGTGTCCTACCCAACAAAAATACATCCGTATATTTTGTTGGGCGTCGAGTTTTTGCTCCAAGCAAAAACATCGCTTCTAGTGCGGAACCACGGACATCCGTGTCCGTATTGACGGCGAGTTTCGGCTTCGCCTCAAACGTCGCTGTTGCGTGGAACCACCGCCATCCATGGCAAGTTCAAAAATTGACCTCCTTGTCAATTTTTGAACGCGAGATTTTGCTGTGCAAAAACGTCGCTGCTGCTGACAGGATGTCAGTGGTCCTTCGACAGTATCGAGTTTTTCATTAGAAAAACTCGAAGCTCACAAATGTATACGGATGTACATTTGTGAGCGATGTCATCCGTAGCGGTATGCGGCGAAACGAACCGGCAAAATGTGTCGTGAGGTGCACTTATAAAATTGCGGCAAGTATGGTATAATAGCATACAGAGAGGTACGCTATGTCAAAGCAGAACCGCAGGTATAAAGACTCAGTGTTTGTTGACCTATTCAGCGAAGACGAAAAAGGCAAAAGAAAAATTTTTTTAGCATTGTATAATGCTCTGCATGGAACAAACCTACCGCTTTCTTGTCCTGTAGAAAACATACGGCTTGATAACGTCATGTACATGAGCATCATCAACGACATTTCCTGTCTTGTAGACAATAAGATTATCGTTCTTGCCGAACACCAGTCTACCATCAATGAGAATATGCCAGCGCAAATACTGTATCTCCTTGTACAGTATTTGCTTACGAGTTTTTGCTCATGCAAAAAACATCGCTGCTAGATGGAACCACCGCCATCCATGGCGGTACTGAAAAAGCCTTTTTGAAATAGACGGCGTAGATACAGGAGTTAGGCAAAAAGTACCGCAGGCGTATCTTTGATACGTTGAGGACACTTTTTGCCGTACGACGCAGTAGATGCGCCGTATATTTTCAAAAAGGAGGTAATCAATATCTTAGTAGCCGAATATGACTATGATACAGACATTGCCGTACAGAGAGCAGAAGCATACCGAATAGCTTTTGCGGAGGGCAGAGAGCAAGGAATAACACAAGGAATATCGCAAGGTTCCCGCCAAAAAGCGCTTGAAACCGCAAAGCTATTAAAACAGCTTGAGCGATTCTGTACAAAAAGATAATGCAGGTTACCGGATTAAGCAAAGCGGATGTAGAAGGAGCCTGAAAGCGAAGCTTTCCATATTTTATAGAACGCCATATTACACTTGAGAATTAAGATACCTCGGTTTTTGCCCACTATGCAAAAGAGCCATTAAAGGTAAAGGTTATTTTTACCTGCGTGTTTGCAGGGCAAATACGCTACTGACTAGAACCACCGCCGTCCGTGGCGGTATGTGGCGAAACCGAACCGGTAAAAATGGGTAGGGCGTGATAAAACAAGCATTTAATAAAAAGGTGATTTTTCTTCATTTCTTTAGCCATTTCTGCATCCGTGCTGTATAAGAAAAGTATGTGCACGGAGGTAGAAGAGTGGTAGAAAAATCTCATAATATCCCTATGGGTTTTACTGCTCGGAACGACTACGCATTCAAAAAGCTCTTTGGAACCGAGGAAAATAAGGACATCATGATTGAGTTTCTCTCCTTGGTTACGCAGTTGAGCAAGGACGATTTTTGATGATGTCCGTATCGTAAAACAGTGAGTATATCCCTCTATTTTTACAACGATAAAATCATTAAAATCCGCTTACATGACGGGCGCAAAATCGATGTTGAAATGTCGTTTTCCGATAGACTTCCGTGTCTATCGGAAAAACACGAGTTTTGTCATTCGGCAAAACATCGCTGCTGCGTGGAATCACCGCTATCTTTGGCGGAACAGATATGAGAAAAAGTCTCTACCGATAAAGGTCAAAAAGTGATAAACTGGCTGTCGATTTATCATAACCAGCTCTTTTGAAAAGAGGCAGAGCAGATACGAGGCATGAACAAAAATTACCCGCAGGCGTGCTTTTTGCACGTCGAGGACTAATTTTTATGAAAATAACTGAAAGTAGATGCCTGCGTGTTTTCAAAAGATAGGAGGAGAGAGCCATGCTGGCACAAGGAAATCCGATGATGACCAAGGCATCCCGAGTGATGGATATATTTTACCTTGATGAGCAAGAACGGAAGCGATATGAGTACGCGTGGGAGTATGAAAGCGACCGACTTTCGATGCTCAGCGAGTCGGAGCGGAAAGGACTTGAGCGAGGTAAAACTCTCGGCTCCACCAGAGGTGCCCGCCAAAAGGCACTTGAAACAGCGAAGACAATGCTAACTATGGGTTATCCCTGAGTGATATTTGCAAAATTTCCGGACTCTCCTCAGCAGAGTAGAAGCTTTATAAGAATTATGCTTTGAAACAAAGGCAGGGGCTTAGAGATGGATTGCTACACCAGCAAGCAATCCGTCCCTCTAAGTCGCTCGCTGAGGGGTGTACATCCCTGTACTCCCCTGACCGATATTTTGCAATATTTTCAAAAGCTAAACACTTTGACATTTCTTTATAATATCGTTTAAAAAAATATATACGTGTACATTGATGCCCATCTCCACCCCGCAGATTATTTTGATATGTGCGCTTCTGTAGGCGGTGCCGGAAATGTAGACGAACCGTTTGCGTATCCGGCATCGCTTTGCTGCTCGGCGCATGACCATACCGAGTATGAACGGCACCGCCGCCTCTTTGAACGCGATGCTGCGGCGATGCGATTCTCCTACTACGGAAATAGTCCTACACCAAAAGCGTATCTCATTTACAGCTATCTGAGAAACAGCACGTACTTTTTTCCTTCGGCATCCATCCCCAAAATCCCGTAACCGATGAAGCGGAGTTTTTATACCGTCTTTTGGAAACGCAAGAAATTCAAGCGATTGGAGAATGCGGCTTTGATCTTTTTAATGATGAGTATAAACGGCTTTTTACCGATGCAGCAAACAGTATGGGATATGCAGTTACGGTGGGCGCAAGAGTTTCAGTTGCCGGTGGTGATTCATTGCCGGAAAGCGCTGCCGCTCATATTTGATTCGGTACCTCGACTAAAAACTACCGGCGGTTATCTTTCACGGCTGGGGCAGCAGTCCGCAAGAGGCGTCGTCATTTCTCAAAAAGGCGTCAACGCTTATTTTTCAATAGGCAAGGCGGTGCTCGCGGACAAAAATCCGTGTGCGCAATGGCTGCCTCGTTCGATGGTACCCGCCTCTTCACGGAAACCGACGCCCCATATATGAGGCTCAAGGCGGAACCCTACTCCCATCCCCGCGATATTATCGCGGTTACAGCGCAATGTGCAAACCTGCGGTACAAAGGAGCCGAGTTGACACAACAAACCAGCTCCGATGCGGTAAAGTGGACAGACGTTATCAAACAGTATGAATCGTCCACGATGGCACTGAAGAAATCAGCATCGATAAAGCTGCCGTAAAAGAATTCAGCGATACTATTGTACGGAATTTTAATTGTGCATTTGGATTATCGGATTGAACGAATAGAGGGGGAAAAAGGCGCCGATCAGAATCGAACTGATGAATGAAGGTTTTGCAGACCTCTCCTTACCACTTGGGCACGGCGCCGATAATGGTGCTACTATATCAGAAACCGATATCTTATGCAAGAGGTTCGTCAGGGCAGATGCATCAGTCTATGTTTGAAATACCCTCGCAGAAAAATAAGGTTGTCTCAACCAGAGTTGAACCACTTCGCGATTCAAAATTCCGCACAAGGGAAATACCCCTGTTTGAAATAGTATCGATGCGATTACACTGATAACTGTGACACTCTCCTATAGCTTTTGGAGCTGGTGCACCGTACTCTTAAAATCCTTAGCGTATTCTGCAGTAAAGGAGAAAGGCTCGCTCGTTCGAGGATGAAGCCCTTCAAGCTGATAGGCATGAAGCGCAAGCCGCCGGATAAGCGGCTGTTCCGTATACACATCTCCATGCCACTTCTGTTTGAGTTCGGAAAGGAGTACCGGTTTACCGCTGCCGTACAGCGAATCGCAAACAATCGGATACCCGGCGGCTGCAAGGTGCGCCCTAATCTGATGAGTCCTGCCGGTAACGGGGCGAGCCTCAAGCAGTGAAAATTGCCGGAATGTTTCCAGCACCGTAAAATGCGTTATCGCTTCCTTGCCGCGCCGTTTATCTACAATGGTACGGTGCAGCACATCTCCGTCGAGCGCGCAGCGGCAGGTCAACAGTAAATTGTTCCTCCTGTACTCGCCCGTGAATCAGCAGCCGGTATGTATTTTTTCCTGTCTTGAAATGCGGTATTCAATGCACGGTGCGCTTCCGCATTGAGGGCATAGAGCAAAAATACCGGAGGTGTCTTTTATCAATCCTATGTACGGCATAGAGTTTTTGACACAACGGCGCAATCTGCGGCAGCTCTTTTTGAATGAGCAGGTCGAGCCGAGGAGCTCCAATATCCCAACGGTCAGCAGCAACTAAAAAGACCGGCGGCTTTTATTCACCGCAATCATATCTTCATCGGCATAAATCAGCGTAAAGGGAGCTTTTTCATCAAGTATTCCTCAATTTTAAAAAATCGGATTAATTCTGCGTAGCTTTCGCAATCGGGTAAAATGGGAAGGCGTGCCATATTCAGGAGAGATTAATATGCGAGCATCGAGCGCTTGTAAAGAACGCAGGGTATTCGGCTTCGGGAATATGAGGGAAGAGGTACCAGCCTTTTTGTGTCCACACGCAGGGGAATAAGGCGCTCCGCTCGGCTTTCGGTTGAGCGCCGCCTGCCGTTTCTTTACTATTGTATGGCTTACCCTTGCACAGCGCCCCTGCCGTCCCCGAATGGTGTCCATCTTCGATTTTAATTTCTTTAATTTGAAGTTCTTCAATCTTACGCTTCAAATCGAAAAAGCCCGCGCAAGACTGTGACTGCAAGCGGCGGGAACAGCACATCGGAAGGCGGCAAGCGTTCTTCAAACCGGCTGCCGGCAGCGATAATGCCGCACGGCACCGGATAGAGCGGAGTGACCAGCGATGATACTATCGCCTATCGGCTCTTGAGGATCGGAAGCAGAATCAATATCTAAAAACGGTCGCCATGCCGAAAGCGACCGTACCGTACCGTTGATCCGGTCGCAGCACAGAGCCGGCAAGCCGTTCCGCTTTATCTTCCGTTTCATACCAGCGGATAACGGGATAATCCGGCAGCAGGGCTTCCAGCGCGCTGTAATTGAACGTCAGCCTTGGTCGGCAAAAGCCGGTGAGCCTTATCCAAAAATTGCTTACAAACCAGATTTGCCTGTCCCGTTCTTTCCAGCGTATAAATTGCTTTTCCGCCGTCAAGCCAGAGGTCAAGCAGCCGGACATTCTTTTCCGCGTATAAATAGTAACCGCGGGCGCGCTGAGACATTTCCGTACCGCTTGCGGATTTCAGCATAAATATCGATCATGAAAGCTATCATCGCATAACGGCAAAACTACAAGAGAACAAGGCAATCGAACAAAATTTCAAGCAAAAGATAGATGCTTATAAAAACAGCAGAGTGCCTGCGGTGATCAATACACTACCGAGAGCGGTTTTTATCGTCAGTTTTTCATGCAGAATAAGGCACGACAAAATCAACGTAAGCACAACGCTTAGCTTATCGATCGGGGCAACGCGCGACACTTCACCGATCTGTATCGCCTTAAAATAACACAGCCATGACGCACCGGTTTGCAAGCCCTGAAAGAATGAGGAACAGCCAATTAGCGGACGTTAAATCCTTTATGCCTTTGATATTTCCGTTCGCAAAAATAATACCCCACGCCAGCGCAAGCACGACAGCGTTCTTATTGCCGTCGCGAGCGTTGAGTCGATGTTTCTCATACCATATTTTGCAAAAATCGACGTAAAAGCGGCAAACACCGCGGAAAGAAATGCTAATAATTTCCACATAGATTCAGTATATACTGAATACAGTCAATAACATAGGAGTATTATTATAGAAGAAAACAAAAACAGAGCCGGTACGAAGATGTATTTGCAAAAAGGTGATAAAAAGAAATATAAAAGAAACAAAAAGATATGAATGGGATATGAAGCGCTTGCCTAAAAACTATGATATATTAAGAATCATTACTAAGATTTTAAGGAGATACTTTATGGACGAAAAATTAACATGCCGCTCTTAGGCGATGCATTTCCCACTTTGCAAGTTCAAACCACACAAGGACCGATGACATTACCGGCAGACCTAAAAAGGTTCGTGGTTTATTGTATTCAACCATCCCTGCCGATTTTTACGCCCGTATGCACAACAGAGTTTGTCGGTTTTCGAGGAATTGATGCCTGAATTTGATAAGCTCGGCGTAAAATTGGTCGGTCTTTCTGTTGATCAGGTATTCAGCCATATTAAATGGATTGAATGGATGAAAGATAAGCTCAATGTGCAGATTACCTTTCCTGTCATTGCTGCAAACGATTTTATCGCAAATACGCTTGGTCTGCTGCACCCCGGTAAAGGAACCAACACGGTTCGTGCCGTGTTCATCGTCGATCCCGAAGGAAAACTCCGGTTGGTACTGTATTATCCACAGGAAATCGGTAGAAATATGGATGAAATCTTACGCTCGGTAAAAGCTTTTGCAGATTTCCGACAAGCAAAACGTTGCGTTGCCCGCTAACTGGTAGAATAACGGTTTGATTAAAAGATCACGACTGGTGTACCGCCGCGCTTCAAACGTAAAAAGACGCCGAAAAACGGCTTAAGGAATACAGAAGGTTTTTGACTGGTGGTTCTGCCACAAAGCGTTAAAGTAGTTGATACTGTAAAACAACGAATCACGCACAGTTGCCCGTAACGGATAACCGTACAGCGCTAAAAACATTGAACGAGCCCTCTAAAAACTCAAGTTTTTGAGGGTTTTTTAAAACTGCCATTCAACCACTGCCCCTATTCCTGCAGGCACGAAAACACAGATGAGCCGTATATTTTTAAGGCGCTGTATATTTTCAAAAATAAGCATCATTGACAGATACAGCTGTGCTGCCTGATAAACTTGAGAAAGTTTAATATGTTCGTTTTCGCGGTGGACAACGGCAAGATCACCCGGGCCGATGATAACGGGAGTAAGCCCCTGCTTTACCAATATGCTGCCGTCGGTAGAGCCTGCAAAGATATCCGGAATATACGGAAGACCAACGGCTCCCAGTGCCGTTTTACACCGCTGCACCAACGGATCGCTTTCGCACGTAGTCCACGAGGGGCGCTTATCGACAATGGTATACGACACCTGGGCGGTAGGAACTTCCCTGATGCAATGCTGCAATCAGTTCATCCAACTGCGCCCATACCGCATCGATGGGATGCCCGACGGCAAGCCGCGCATCTACGGTAAAGACACAAGTGTCGGGAACTACCTGCGGTTCCACGCCTGCCTGTATTGCTAGCGTCCGCCAAAAAGACTCTCCATTTTCCGCCGAAGAATAGCCCGTTAACGCCGTATGCTTAATCTTTTCTATTAAATTGATTGCGGTATAAATTGCATTATCACCGGCGCCGTACTGCGAACCGTGCGCAGTTTTTGCCTCGCACACAAATATCCGCCCATGCACGTCCCTTTCCTTTTATACACAGCTTTTAAATCGGTTGGTTCGCACACCACCAGCGAGCGAGCTCCGTCAAACAACGGAGAGTATAAAAGCTTCTTTGAACCTTTTCATGTAGTTTTTCTTCGTCGATTGTCGCGGCAAAGATAATATCGGTAGGGGGACGATACCGCGCCGCTGTAAAATAGCCATTGCATAGAGCGCAGCGGTCAGTCCGCTTTTCATATCGCTGCTGCCGCGTACTGCAGCAAAAACACCATCACGTATTTCGGCGCCGAACGGATCAAAAGTTCCATCGTCTTCGCTCTTCGTCGGAAACCGGTACGACGTCCATGTGTCCGGTAAAGATGATGCTGTTTTTCACGGGTTTTTCCACGCACCCGAGCGACAATATCACAGCGGTTTCCTTCACCGGAATCCGCTCATATTCAATCTTATTCGCTTGTAAAACTCTTCTACATATTGCACCATCGCCGCTTCGTTCCCCGGCGGATTGATGCTGGGAATTTTTACAGCGCCTGCAAAAAACGTACGGAGTTCATCATCATCAATATAATCAAAAATAGTTTTTGCATCGATAGTATCCTTTATCCTTCAAAAACCACTAAGTTTTTAGAAACCTTAAATGTGATACAGTAGTTTTAACACCTTTCGATCTCTCCTCATAATACCATACAAGAATGATTCGTCTGTAATCTAAACTGCTACAAAGGTGTTTATGATTTCTTTTAATTAAAAATAATCTCTATCAGTTTACCGCGTTCCGAGAAGCTCTCTAAAATAGTTCAATCGGTGGCTTGCTGCTCAAAAAGCGGTGCAAGGCTTCTTGTGCCCGAACCGGAAGCTCTCCTGCTTGCGGTGTTTTTGCAGCGCCAACTGCCGTCCGACTGCATTTCAAAGCCTTTACGTTATCCGCAAAATACACGCTATAATCCAAAAGCGCTTGATTATGCCTATCCCAAATTGGAAACAGCAGCTCTACCCGCCGCTCAAGATTACGGGGCATCCAATCCGCGCTGGAAAGATACCATTCAGGATTACCGCTGTTTTCAAAATAGAATATCCGGCTGTGTTCTAAATAGCGGTCGATAATACTGACAACGCGAATATTTTCGCTGATGCCGCGCTGTCCGGGAATGAGCATACAGATGCCCCGCACGTTTAAATTGATACGAACGCCCGCCTGCGAAGCCTTGTAGAGTGCGGCAATCAGTTCGGGATGCGAAAGACTGTTCATCTTTGCGACAATACGGGCGGGCTTATGTCGCCGTGCATTATCAATTTCTCGCTCAATATATTCAAGCAAGGTACGCTTGAGTGTTTCAGGGTGCGGTCATGATAAAACGCGGCGCCTCTTGCGTGTATTTACCGCACAGACGCGAAAAGATTATCTGCGCGTCGGCAATCATACGCGGATTAACGGTAAACAGCGATATATCCGCATAGAGCCGCGCAGTGGCATCATTATAGTTGCCAGTCGAAAGGTGCAGATACCCCTGCTCGCCATGCTCCTCGCATCGCATAATCAGTAAAAAGCTTTGCGTGGACTTTCAGGTGGGGCAGATCGTACATGACCCGCACACCGTGCTTTTTGCAGCCGCTTTACCCAACCGAGATTCCGCTCTTCATCAAAGCGCGCTTTCAATTCTACGAATACTGTAACTTTTTCCATGCTTTTGCCGCATTCACCAATGCGCGGATAACGGGGAACTTTTGCTGGTACGGTACAAGGTCATACGGATAGAGCTGACGGCAGGGTCTTCCGCTGCGTCGGACAATAATCTGATAACCGGTTTATAGGACTGATACGGAACGTGCAGCAAAATATCGTGCGCCTTAATGCTATCCCATAGCGTACCGTCAGAGGAAAGGCTGGATGCGTAAAATGCTTCCATTTTTCATTCTTGAGCCGCTTAAACCCCTCTATTTCCGTAATCTTTGCAAAAAGAAGAAAGAGCGATGGGAGCTTCGGCTTATAGATATCTTTTTCACCCAGTTGAAAAAGATCGCGCATCCGTTTAATGAATGCCGGCGATTCATGCGTACTTGTCATCCGCACAACAAAATGAGTACCGCCGCCTGATAAAGCACTTCTTCCAACGCCTCGATAAAACCGTCGTCGGAGGAATCGTCAACCGTCATACTTGCAGACCGGTTAATCTTAAAAATGCCGGTTCCGGTAATCCTAGTGTCGGGAAAAACTGCCGCGCCAAAATAGCGAATCAGCTCGTCGGTCAATACGAACTCCACCTTTTGCATGATTTTTACAATCCTCTGGCGGCGGTTGATATCCCTCTTTCGGTAGCGCAGCGTCCTCCGGCGATAAAAAGACAAAGCGGGGTTCTTCGGGAACGGAGATAATCGCAAGCCGGTCTTGCGTACCTTTGCCGTCCGATAAGAGAAAAGCCGACATATAGATGCACATTTTCAACACTGTCGGCAAGGGATTGTTCATCGTCGGACAGGCGGAGCTTAATATCTGGATAGAGGTTCTGGTAAAAATACTCTTGTAAGAAACGCTGCTGCTTTGGAGAACATTCTTCCGGCTTGCGGTAAATAAGCCCCCGCGCTTTAAGTTGCGGAAGAGATTTCGGTATTTAACACCGTCTCTTGAATATCGAACAAGCGCCGCGTTTTTTCGACAATAGCCTTTAACAGCGCTTCTGCGGACAAACCGCCAGACTCTTCGGAAGGGCGCCCGCTTTTTGTAAATCTCTTGTAAACCGGCAACACGCACCATAAAAATTCATCAAAGTTTGAAGATACAATGCCGATAAACTTGAGCCGTTCCAAAAGCGGCACCGTGGCAGAACACGCCTCCGCCAAGACCCGCTCATTAAAATCGATCCATGAAAGTTCTCTGTTAAGATAATCCATCATCGTGAAGGTTTTGCGAAACCTTACCGGCGGCTCCGCTTACAGTTTATCGATGAGCATCGAACACTTACCCGAAGGTATCGGCAGCGTTTTCTTTTTGCCCGAGGATATTGATGGTAAAAGTAATAGAGCTTCTCGCTTTCCATGTGGATTTCCCAACCTCGCTGCGTTTTTGACGACAGAATCGTAACAAGGTTGCGTTTTGAGGCTCAAGTTTTTCCAATTCCCCATCACCTCAAGATTCGGAATAATCCAATCGACGGTTTTCCGCGGAAACTGATGGAAAAGCTGCCGATTACATTTTTCGATCATCAAGGTGATGGTAGAAAGCGCAACTGAAAAGAGATACTGCTTGCGCGGAAAATTTTCATGTTCCAGTACTGCGCAGGCGCTTCTTTTGCGGCAAATACGCCTCCCATAATGCGCCTTTTTGCTGTTGCCATCAGGAGCAAGACCGTCAAGTACATAATAGATATGGCGAATAGCGCATTCCCGCGCAAGTTCCCACCGCTCATATTTTTCTAACCCCTTAATGACAATAAAGTTCAGATGCGGAAACACGCTCCCTAACGCCCCATCCCGCGTTCGTTATATGCAGGGTCATCAAGCGACAAACTGGGAATGGGATGGTCGGAACCGAAAGTTTCGGGGTTGAGCAAGTGTGCGGAAAGCTGTTCGGCTTTATCCTCATTGGGAATTTCGGCAAGGAGCGGTACCAAAAACCTGCAATCGTCTTCTGCGGTAATTGTTGTTCGTTTGCATCGATATCATGATAAAAACCAGTTTCAGCATTCCACATAAGGGCATTGATGCGGGTTTTCAGCGTAAAATAAACCCGCTTATATTGAAAACTCAATTCCTTGTCGTTTAAAATATCACCCAGCACCGACATATACAGCGCATTAACCGCAATCGCCGCATTAAAATCTACCAGATACGCAGCTTTCTCGCGCGGCGTGTTATACATTTCTACTGCGCCAAGCGGTACGGAATAGAGTCCGTTCGGTTGCTTAAACGAGGCATCCAGCCACTTCATATAGCGGGTTAGTACCGGCATAACATCTTTTTACCCGTTTTTTTATTCGCCGTCTTGTGGAACATATTGTACTCTGCCCATGCAAAAGCGGCATTCCAACACCCTTCGGGGTTATCGCTTGAAAAGACCGGTTCTCCGGTTTCGACATTATATTTGGATCGGATTGCGCCCGACTCTTCTTGATGTGCGTAAAAAGTCCAACCCCTGATTCGCGTTATAGTTCCTATTTGAATAAACGAAAAAGAACGACGAAAAAAATGGTTTCATACTGATTTAAAACCATCCATTGTTATCGGGATAGAGAAAGAAACTTTCGGTAGCTCCTTTTTCGGTTTTTTATATTGAATAAAAATCCTGAATGAACGCCCAAGTTCTATCATAAATATCAACAAAAATCCTGATCATAAAAATGAACTTTTGGAAAAATCGCGCTTGTTCACCACTGCTCCTCAACATCCACTGATTTTATGCATACTATTTTTTTGCTTAGGTGTAACGGTAACCGTTCAGAAAGTGTCGTTCTGTTAAACACTGAGAAAAAAATCATAAAATAACTCAGGGAATCTTTCGACATATAGTATATCATATTTTTTCGCATAGTTGTATAATTTTTCAGTTTTTGTATATTCTCATAAGAATCTTTTGAACCGCTCATATTTTTCACGAGCGCTAAGTTTATCCAGTGTTGCAGGGGGAACGCTTGTACCAATCCTTTGTTTTTCTCGAAATCCGCGTTTTAATTTTATCGGATGAAAAAGCGTTTTGTACACGCAGCGGGTTCCGCTGCCGAACACTGTGCCATTTGCACCCGTATCCCCGGCGCCCCGCCGCTTTTAAAAAGAGCAAATTGCCCGCGATGCGTATCGCCTTGCTCACAGTCTCGGCTGTACGCTTATCCAAAAAGGCGCAATATGAATACCCGTCGGGGATGCCGGCGCTTCCTCCCGAATATCAGTTATGCGGCGCTTCGGTAAAAATTGCAGAAAACGGCGCCCTTGATATTGAATTTCACAAACACAAAAAGCAGATTGATATTTTGGAAATACGCATTGAAGAAGATGCAGGGCGCCTGATGCACGCCGACGGCAAGGCGTTTATGGATTATAGCTCTGCGGGGATGCCGAGCATTAGAATACGCACCGGCAACAACCTTGAGCTGGGTGAAGAAGCGAAATGTTTTTAACCGAACTAAACAATCGGCTGCGGTATGTTGGGCTTCGACTGATTCCGACGGCATCCATAGAATTCGCTGCAATGCGTACGTTGCTTCTACCGAATTGCCCAACCCGCCGCAGCACTCATGTAAAGCTGCGCAATCTTAACTCTTTAACTTTGTGCGGAAAGCGGTGAACGAAGATTTTGCGGCGGCAGGAAGAGATGCTCAAGCAGGGACAGGCGCTGATTTCGAAAGCCGGTTGTGGAATGCCCGCATGGAGCGTACCGAGCCGCTATAAAACGCAGATTTTATCGATTACGTAAAAACGAAACCGGTAGCGGAGTACACGTTTTACACTGCGCCGGATGCTCTGTTACAAGAGGTCTTGCAGACTGCGCCGGAAAATCAGCAATCGCGGAAGCTGCGCTACATTCAATCCTTTTGGACCGTCTATTCCGATTGTACGGGCGCTGTGTGTAGAGGCGCGGCTTGCAGATTTTTGAAGCGACGCTGCAATGCGGCATTGAGCCGAAAAATCGCCGCAAACGGTATCCTCGAAGATATTCTCCCGCTGCTGAAGCGCACAGGTAAAACCATCGATTCGCTTGTCGCGCAGCCCCAATACTATGCCCGTATTTTTGCGACTTGCGCAGGAAGCGAACCATTAACCATCCGATTGTGCGTACCTTTGCTGCAAAAAGATTATTATCGATGGCGCTGACCCCCGCAGTATTGCTTGCTCAAGATGAATGGATAAAGATATCGGACGAAAACAACGCTGCGGACACTCGTGCAAGAGATGATTGCCAAACTATCCCAAAGGAATCGGAACTGCTCAAAACCGGTTCGATGAAATACCTCGAAATTCTGTGCGGAAAGGTGATGAAGCGGACACAAGGCTTTGCCGACCAGCAGTTGGTAAAGCAACTCATCAAGGAAGAATTGAATGTCCGCATTATCTATGTGCTTTCGATGGGTGGCGCAATTTCCGGCACCATACAAAACGGACAGGTAAGGCGGGAAGTACCAAAATTCTTTCCGAACTTTTGGATACCGATATTGCAAAGCGGCATATCCGCATTGAGCCGAGTATTTCGACGGGCTGTTTAGCGAAGAGCTGGAACCGGCGGATTGGGCGCGGCTTATCCACGCAATCTGCGAAAAATTGCTTCGGGTACGTGCAAACGGCATCGTCATCACACACGGAACCGACACGCTGGTGTATACCGCGCCGCTGATATACTGGCTGTTTGCCGACACGCCGGTTTCCATCGTATTGACTGCCTCCGGCGCCGCCCGTCGGAATCTGAAGAGGCGCGGCGGAACTTTAATGAAGCAATCAAACTTGCGTGGGAAAAAGAGAACGGCGTTTATGTGTCTTTAACGGCAAAGGTACTTTCGCCGCTCAATCTCAAGTTTGTCGATTCCGGCGCTATCGGCTTTCGTCAACTGGAATATGCCGACGCCACTTTTTAGAGGAGAGAGTCTTTTTCGGATTATGAGGGAAAGCGACAGCCTCGTTTTTGAAAGCCTTTTGAGCGAAGCTGCCGACAATATGTTTTTGATAAAAACATATCCCGGCATTAGAAGCGAGCGTCTTATTTCGTTACAAAAAGATATCCATACGTTCTTCTTAGAACTGTACGAAAAACGGTACGTACCAATATGAAGGATAGTTCATATTCGTTAAAAGAATTTCTTAAGCGCGGCAAAAACGGCAATGCAGGTTTTATTGTACGTCGCAACAGGAAGAAGTTATCGACTTTTCCAATTATGCCAGCGCACGGAATTTATGGAAAGAAGGCGCCGTACCGATGGGGATGTTGACAACCGAAACTGCCATTGCATTGTACTATGCAGCGTCTCTTGTGTGCGACACCCAAGAGGAACTCGACCGCATTATGGAAACAGCGGCGCTCTTAAAATGAAGAATAATAACAAAAGGGAAAAAGATGAAACAGCTGATTATCACGAATAATCCTAAAACGGTCGACTATATCGAGCATCACCGTAACGAACGCGCCGCAGCCGCTGATGAAACCGCCGATAGCGCAGTGATATTCTGCGCCTCGCGCGAGGAGCTGTACACACAGGTACGCAACTACATCCATCGGAACTGGAAGCTGCAAAACCATGCAAATGTATGGAATATCCAACTGCACAAGCAGCCGTACCGCAGCATGGTGTTAACAGAAGGCACGGAACTGGATACCCGTTCATTACAGCTATGGGAGCAAGCGATGGAGCGGGTAAAAACGCAATAAGCAGCCGAATTATTCGGAAAAAGTGCTGGAAGACTTTCAGGCGCTTGATCTTTTCTTTATTGAGAAGTACGGTATAAGAACGGTTATGAGCACTTCACATCATCCATTGGAATAATACTATCAACCTGCGCTTTTAGGGAATCGCTCACATGATGCGAAAATGATAATGCAGGTTCTTTCTTTATCGGCGAGCAATATGTTTTTCAATGCTGCCTGCTGTTTTTCGTTATCCAATGCAGAAGTCGCTTCGTCGAGAAGGATAATGGGCGTATTTTTATCAATGCCCGCGCAATGGCAATACGCTGTTTTTTCTCCGCCTGAAATATTAGAAGCAGCTTCGGTAATTTTCGTATCGTATTTTTCGGGAAGAGTGGCAATAAATTGTTGTAATCCGGCGCATTCCACCGCATCAGTCAACTGTAGCTTCATCAAAGGTATTGTAAAGTGTAATATTATTTTTTTGATGGTGTCGTCAAAGATGAAAAGGATTCTGATGTACTACCGTGACCAACCGGAAATAATCCGCATCCGATATCTGCCGAATATCTACCCCGTCAATGGTGATTGTTCCGGTATAATCCGTAAGTTTTTATACAGAAGGCTTAAAAGCGTCGATTTCCCCGATCCGCTCTTGCCCGTAATTAAGATTTTTCTCCTTTTTTTAATTGAAAGATTGATATTCGAAAACCGATGAGGTGTGGCGTTTATCGGCTCGTGTATCCGTACCGGTGTAATACGTAAAACCGACTTTATCAAATGTAATATTTGAATCAAACGATACTTTTTTTAACAAACTGAGTTTTCAGGTTCCGCTTGCTGTAAAATACCGTTCAACTCTTTGCCGATTTCTTTTGCGGCAAAAATCGATGTAATATGCCGCGTTAAGGAGCCGAGTGGAAACACAATAAAATGACCAACTGACTTGCGGCGATAATGACCGATATCTTAAAAACACCAAGCAGCACCAATACAGCTCCTAAAAAGAATACACCGAAATAGACAATACTGGAAAAGCAGATGCGACAGCGTGTTGGTAAAACCAATCTAAATTTGCACTTTTTAATATCTTTTTACATTTTTCGCTATTGGCATTTTGATGTAAGTATTCTATTTTTTGCTGTAAATTATATGACTTAATGACATCGAACGCTTCAAATATCTCTTTTACTGCAATCGTATATTTTTTTCATTTTGCCTTAACGGATTCCGCTTGCGCCTTTCCGGTAGCGGACACCAAACACTTGGGAACCAGTATCTGAATTGAGCTTGCAATCAGCACAAAAACGGCAAGCCGCCAATCCAAAACAAAAAGTAAACAAACCGAAGCAGCGAATTGCAGAAGCTGCGGATAAAAATCGAACAGTTTGCGGAAAAAGCGAATCTATTTTTCAGTGTTTTTTTCGTCATGTATGCAATATACGCGCCGGAATTTTTGACTATAGACTTGCGTACTCATACTTAAAATCTTTGATATCAATTTTTTACGCAAAGCCATAAATGCGGTTGTCAACGCTTTTTCTTGCATACGCTTAGTTGCAAGGTCAACGCAAAACTGCAGCACAATATAACTTAAAAAGCCGGTTAAATAGAGCGGCCACTTTTCAAGCCTGCCGCTCGTCGCAAAATCGATAGCGACCATCAATACATACGCAGCCCCTACGTCAAACGCCGTAGAAAAAGGCTGCATCAGTACGTATGCAAGCGTATATCTGTTTTTTCAGAAACGAAACCATAAGGGAAGCCATACGCACAATCGAAACATTTTTTTGCGCAGAACCCCCGACGGTGTAGAGTACGGCAACTGTATCAAACGGTTTTTATCTATTCATCTGATACTATTGATCTTCTTTAAAAATCAACAACCCCGACGCAAACGTCGGGGCATAGCGCTCAACATTTCGCACAAACGGAAGCCGTTTAGTTATTTGGAATAGTTGCGTCGAATATAATTCCTACTCGCTTAAAGACTATCTTATCTTTATCGAATGTCCGATTTTGATAGAATGTTTTTAGATCACCCGCTGAATAGGTATGAGTGGTTTGCCATTGTGCAATCAACATAATCGTCAGCTGCTCGATCGGTTTAAAGCTGATGATTGGACCGAACACAAGGTGATAGCGGTCTTCTCCCCATGTACTTTTATTGAAGCCCTCGGGAACTTTAAAAAGTTTTTCCGTTTCAATCTAAAGGCAATCATATTCATCGGTAGGGGCATTTGGTAGCCAAGCACGTATGAAGCGCAATAGGTAAAAGCTGTTTCTGTTTTCGCCGTCATCATCTTGAAACACCCATGATGTCAGCGAGTCTACGCCTATAACAGCTCTATATAAAAAGTACTGATCCGTTCTAAATACTATATGGGTCCAATCGCTTTGAATAACTGCTCCCAAATCAAATTGAAACGCACCGCCGACATTTGCACTCCAAAAATGCTTTTTGAAGTTAACGGGAATTTTTGTTTGTGTTACCGGCTTTATTCTCATTTATTGCCAAACCATGAATTTCTTTAATAGACCATCCAGAGCCGACACTTGCGCCGCCGTATAATTCAAGAAATGCGAGCGGAGTCCATACAATGTCGAACTTTCCTTTCCCAGCGTAACAGGGGTAAGCTCCGCCCCAAGCTTAAAGGTAATATTATTATCGCGCATAATCGAGTTATCAAAAATTCAAAAATGGAACTTTGATAGCTTCCGTTACACCCAACTGGGCTGCCCACGGATAGGTAATAGCAAGGTTGATATTTGTTGAATATTTAACCTCTGGTTTTTCCTCTGTTTTTGTCTCAGCCCCTTCTTCCTGTGCGGAAAGAGTACCGAAAAATCAGAAAAAGCGCACATTACCGATGCAATCAGTTTATTCATAAACACTCCTTAACGGTTCGTTTTTCAAAAGAGCGTACTATAGGGAACCTCTAAAAGCTAACCTTGAGCATTTAAAAGATGCCCTATACGTCTTACGCTGCATAAAACGACCTTTTCGGCAAGCCTACACGGATGTTGCTTTTTATGCAATACCTCTTGCAATTTATAGCGGTCACAGGATAAACGCATCAGGTTGTTTTTAACACCCCCGAGGAAAAATTGATACTATTCGACCAGAACTGCTATGGATGGCAATGCTCAGAAATGTCAGAAAGCAGCGCAACCGCTAAAAATATTTTATAATGCGGCTGCCTTTGGATGCGATTGTCTTATATGTTCCCGGAAACGCCAATGTGTTGTCTTTTTCTTTTATTTATGGTATAGTACTTAATAAGAAAGCATTTCGAATACTGATTTTGTAGAAGTTCATCTTAGAAACACAAGGAGATTATTATGACACCCTGCGGAATATGTGTATAAGGCGTTACAGGATATGGGCATCAGTTACGATGTCGTCGAGCATCCGCCGGCATTAACCACCGAAGAAGCCGATAAATACATCAGAAGGCAAAGAAGGGTGCCGGACAAAAACGCTCTTTTTGCGGAATAGAAATAAAAAGCGGTGTATTCTACTCATTATGGACGAAATAAAACGACTTGATATGAAAAGGTGTGCCGAAATGCTTGAAGAAAAAGAATTTAAGTTTGCCTCGGCAGAATTATTGGCGGAAAAAGCTCGGTCTTAGCAGCCGGAGTGGTCTCGCCGTTCGGTTTATTAAATAATACCGCGCATGACGTAGCCGTTTATTTTGATAAAGCGATGCTCGACGAATACCGTATTTTTAACGCTTCCCACCCGAATGAAAATACGGCAACGGTTTTTTTATCGATGCTGGAGACCTGCAGCGTTTTTTATTACAAACACTGGACACGAGTATTTTTATCATTGATATATAAGACTATTAAAAACGACCTCAGGTGTTTACTCGAAGCAGCTATCAAGTATATTGACACAAAATATTTTTGTTATAAGGCGTTGGATATTTTTGGAAGGCTAATCGACTTTAGCGAGATGCTTGACACACAAAGAGACCCCAAAGTCTATTGCTTTGAAATCTCCTTGCGTGGCGCTTTTAATCTTACAGCAACGTTTTTTAGCTCTGATATGACTTCAACATCCATGCCAATTTTTGATATTCTTTGGTATAGCCATTGAACATATCAGTTGTAACGCCATCTCCTTCTTTTTCAGCAAGTTCAACGATTTCTTTGGAATCTTTAATCCAATAGTCGGTATCGGAAACGAGAGCGTGAATAACCGCATCGGTTGACTTGGGACCGTTTTCCAATTCTTTAATTGTTGCAATTACTATCGCTTCTTTCATGCTGGAAACGGGATTCCCGCCGAGCGCGAGAATGCGTTCTGCAACTTCATCAAGAATGTCGCCCGCTTCGTCATATAATTCTTCAAGTTTTGCATGAAGGGTAAAAAGTGGCTTCCTTTTTAAATTCCAATGGAGGTTATGTTTTTTGACATAATCAACCAGTTGATTGGCAAGGTACAGATTTAATTTCTTTTTCCAATTCTTTTTGTCATAGCCGTCTCCTAATATATAAAGATGTATGTTTCGCACTTCTAAAAGAAGCGTCTTGTTACCTTAAAGATACATACAAAAACGGCAATCGTCAACAAAAATTCGTCGTAATTACGGATATTCTTTGTTGTACCATCGCATATATTAGGCGCTGTCTTACCTATTACAAATGGATTTTTATATTCTGCACTGCGTGTAGGTTCGTACCATGTCGTTCCGTACCCGCCGAAAAGCACAACCTCATTTAAATGGCTGAACAAAAACTACAAAACTGACAAAAAAATTGCTAAAGGCTTGACAATTTTTTCAATATAATAGAAAAATATTTTCTATGAAACCGCGAAAAATTTGGATTATTATCTGTTTATTTTCTGTTATTCTTATTTCTACCGTATCGTATGCGCCGTCGATTTTTGCTCAATCTCAGCAAGATCGGACGCAAAACATGATACCGTATATGCAATATTTGCAATACTTAAATGAGGCGCTTCAACGTTATTATGTCGATGAGGTAAATCCGGAGGCGCTTTTTCAAGGCGCCGCGGAAGCGTATGCTCAACGCGCTCAAAGATCCGTATACCATATATATTGACGACAGCAGCTTAACGGGTGTCAATTTACAGGATACGACAACCGGCTTCTTCGGAGGAATAGGCATCACTTTTACCAAGCCGACTACTTCGACGGCTGAACGTCCTTCCTATATTGAAGTTGCCTCTGCCCTCAGAAGGAACCCCTGCGTGGAAAGCAGGGATTCAGGCGGATGACCTCATCACCGAAATCGAAGGAGAATCCGTCATTGAGATGACGACGGAGGGTGTCGTTGCAAAGCTCCGCGGTAAAATCGGCTCCTCCGTTACCGTAACCGTGCGGCGCGGTAAAAATATGGAATTTCCGGTTAAGCTGGTGCGGGCACGGATTGAGGTGCCGACCATTAAATACATGAAGCTCGATAAGGATATTGGCTATATCCGGCTGATAGAATTTAACCCCAACAGCAGCCGCCGTATACAGGAAGCGATGGAAAGCCTGCAAGCGGAAGGAGTGACCAAATTGGTACTCGATCTGCGGAATAATCCGGGGGGACTTATCGATGCGGCAGTTGATACGGCGAGTCTTTTTATCAAAGAAGGATTGATTGTTTCTACAAAATCGCGTATTCCTCAGAATAATATGGAGTTTAAGACAAATGCTGAGATAGGTGCGGTTTTTGCGGATGTGCCGCTTGTTGTGCTTATCAATAAAGGTTCGGCAAGCGCCTCGGAGATATTGGCGGGAGCATTAAAAGATTATAAGCGCGCATATCTCGTCGGAGAAACCAGCTATGGGAAAGGCTCCCGTGCAACAGATATTCAAGTTGACGCAAAAAGATTCCTTTAAGATGACTACTGCGCTATTATACGCCGAGCGATGCTAATATCGACAAGATCGGCATTAAAACCGGACAAAGAGGTTCAGCTGTACCCGCCACTATCGGCAGATGATGAAAAACAGCTGGAAAAACTGTTCAAGGACGAAAAACTTTCCGAGTTTGTAAAGAAAAATAAGGATTTAACTACTGCGCAGATTACTCGATATGCGGAATCGCTTGCGAAAGAATATTCGTTGAATAAAGAATTACTCCGCATCTTGATTCGGCAGGAATATAATAGAACGCATACCGCTCCGGCGGCTGATATTGAGTATGATGCACCGCTACGGGAAGCAGTCAAAAATTCTGAAAAGCGGAACCTTGCCGCAGCTGTTACGTAACACTAAAACCGTGCGCCAAATGCAAGAAGAAGCAGCTCAAGAAAAAAAGCCACCGCTGAATTGAAGAAGCGCGTCATAAATCGGTAGCGCAAAGCGATGAAACAATTTATTATCGAGCAAGAGCCGGATAGTAAGGGATGCTCACCTTGAGCGGCAAGGACTTTGTCTATTTGATAAAGGTACGGCGTATGCGGGAAGGTGAGATACTGCCGACGCTGCTGCCGCAAATCGGCGCTATCGATATGGTAATCGATTCGATAAATACCGTAAAGAAAACACTGCGTTTAAAAGCGGCTGACAGCGCCGCTCGGTGTGTCTGAACTTGCGGCAGCGGCTTGCGTTCCCTGTGCGGACAACAAGCGCTCGAAGTGTTCCACGGTGTCCGCTGCCGGTACAGACAGCGAAGTGCGGAAGGGCTTTTTCGGGTCCGCAACCGGCGCAACAAATCAACCGTCGAACCGGCGTACCGTACCGGTTTCCTCCGCCGCACCTGCTGCCGAACTTATCTTGCTGCAATGGGTACTGAAAGGTTCCAAAACTGATGCCATTATCCGGCAGGCAACGGAAGCGGGGGTTCGTGTCGTTTTACCGGTTATTGGAGAATTTTCCGTTGCAAAAAAACAAAATCCTGCGCAGCTGGAACGATTCCGGCGCATCATCAAAGAAGCGCGACAGCAATCAGGCTCTCTGATTGATACTGTTGTGATGGAACCCGCTCCGCTTTGCCGCAGCGCTCACTACCTTACAAGCGCTGGCTCCGTCTGCTCGTACCGTGTTTGCTCAGTGCAGCGAAGCCGCAGGGGAATCAGTAGGGTTTCACCAACTGCTTGCCGCGCAACCTTCCCGCATTGTGTTGGCAATCGGAGCGGAGGGAGGCATAAGCCCCTGCAGAATCGGCGGTACTCCGCGAGGCAGCGTTTCAAACCATTCATTTTTCCAACGAACGTGTTACGTGCAGAAACAGCCGCACTGTATGCGCACCGCAGCGGCGCAAACCATTATAAACGAGGCTGACCAATGGCAATTACCCGTATAAATCTCTTAACAATCCCCATCGATATCCTCCCCGACGAAGATATTGAACAAACCGTAATGGATATGGTGGGAAAAGGAGAACCTCAGCATATTGTATTCATTACGCTATGGGATTTGCTGCGGGCGCGCCGCGATGCGGAATTCAGGGCGATGCTAGAAGCAGCAGCACTTTGTCTTCCTCTTTCAAAAAGTTTATTAAAAGCGGCGCAATCCTCAAACTGCCGGTACCGATTAGGCGCGATTCCTTTGATATGATTATCAGAATCTTGAACATCATCGATTCTCATTATAAAACACTCTACATACTGGGCGGAGAGCGCAAAACTTACTCGATGCGGAGCGCAATGTACACGTAACGTTCCCGGGCATCGGTATTGTTGGGCGCTTTAACGGCTTTTTACCGCAAGAGTATGGAGCCGGATATTCTCCTTTCGATCGCAAAAACCCATCCCCACCCTATTGATTGCCGGAAACGGTCTTCCCGGCGGTGTCCGATGGATTTATCGGAACAAAGCGAAGCTCCCTGCAAGTATCTTTATCCACGATAACGATATTATCGATATTTTTGCAAAACGGAAAAAGCGTATTTCGGATGCTGCATTTCGCAAAGGACATGAATTTTTTGCCGCAGCTCTTGAGAAATCCTTTTAAAGTATTTTACGTATTTCGCTATGCGCTCTTTTTGCTGATTGTGCTGTTCTACCGGTTGTTTAGAACATAATGCGGTCTCACTTCGGTTGTTGATGCAAAATTCATATTTTTGTTCGACCGATACATTTTTAAGGACATACATACAACCATGAAAGAGCATTATTTACTTGATACAGAAACCGTAAAGACTCTATCTGGTTGAACAGCTCCGGCTGTTTTCCCCTGATGAGCCGCTCGGTGCCGAGGAAATCGGAGACGGGAACATCAACTATGTATTCCGTGTACGTTCGTGCGTCAGCGGAAAAAAGCATTATTGTAAAACAGGCAGACCGGCTGCTCCGCTCATCGGGGCGCCCGCTTGACATTACCCGCAGTAGAAGAGAGGCGGAAGCGCCCGCATCTACGCCACCCTTACCCCGCAGTTTATCCCGCGAGTTTACGCCTACGACGATATGATGAGCGCTATCTGTATGGAAGATATTTCCTATTGTGGTAATCTTCGGAAGCGAATTGATGGCAGGGCATCCGCTTCCGTTGAACTTCGCGGAGAACGCCGCTTCATTTTTAGCTGATGCGGTTTTTCTACCAGCGATCTTTTTGCCGCCGGAAAAAAGAAAAGAACAGGTATGCGCGTTCATCAATCCCGAACTGTGCGCAATTTCAGAAACGCTGGTATTTTTCCGAGTCGTACTGCAACGGAAAAAAACCGCAACCGTATTACCGCTGGTAACGAGGCTTTTCGTTCAAAACGCTTTATAATGATGAAGCGCTGAAAGCCGAGGTCGCGTCGTTGCGGGAGACTTTTATGAATAAGGCGGAAGCGCTCATCCACGGTGATTTACACACCGGCTCTATTTTTTTATCGGATGTAAGAGCAGCGCGGCTATCGATACGCATGAAACTCCTGATCGGAATGCGACGAGCAAACTGCCTACCGAACCGTGTATGAAAATTATCGATCCAGAATTTTGCCTTTTTACTACCCCATCGGATACGACCTCGGTAATATTATCGCAAATCTGTATTGTTCATGGATGTACGCCGCTTTTATCCGCGGCACTTCGGATAAAGCAAAAACCGATACTGGTACACAATCGGATATAACCCTATCACAAAACCTCTGGAAAGTCATCCTCCTCTGCCGATGATTTTTATCGAACGGATAGCCGCCGCAATAGAAGCGCTCCCGCAGCTTTTTATCGTCAAAGCGTTGGAACGGTGTAAGACGCTTCCGTTAAGCGACCCGCTTTACAACGAACGGTACGTCCGGCGGCGGCTTTTCTGAAATTTGTGCTGATGCGTATGGCTTTGCCGGTACCGAAATGATCCGCCGCGTTGTAGGGGACACAAAAACCGCTGAGTTCGATGCAATGGGACAGGATAGCCGGCGCATTGCTATGGAACGCATCATCATAAAGACAGCCTGTAGGTTGATTAAGCGGCGGCGGCAATCGCATATCGGTGCACACACGGTTGAATATCTAGGCAGCCGTCCAAAAACTTCAGTTTTTGGACAGCTCTTCTGCTCATTAAAAGTGTACACGGATGTACACTTTTAATGATGCGATAACGCAGATGTGGCGTATATTTTCAAAAGATCACTCGAGTTCGAAAGCGCCCGTATACAGACGATAATACACCCCCCTTCTTCTCGAGCAATGAGGCGTGGGTGCCGCGTTCGATAATTTCACCGTGATCCAAGACCATGATCACGTCGGAGTTCATAACGGTGGAAAGGCGGTGGGCGATGACAAAAACAGTTCTGCCTTCCCATCAGCCTATCCATACCTTTTTGGATGAGGGCTTCGGTCTCGCGTGTCGATGGAGGAGGTCGCTTCATCCATAATCATAACCGGCGGGTCGGAGACTGCGGCGCGGGCGATGGACAAAAGCTGCCGCTGCCCTTGCGAAAGGGAATTCTTGTTCCCTTCAATAACCGTATTATAGCCGTGGGGCAACATCATAATAAAGTTGTGGGCATTGGCAAGTTTTTGCCGCTTCAATGCACTGTTCATCGGTTGCATCCAAGTTACCAAAACGGATATTTTCCATAATAGTGCCGGTAACAAATTTACCTCCTGCAAGACGATGCCGAGCGAGCGCCGCAGGTCTTCTTTCTTAATATTGGTAATCGGGATACCGTCGTAGGTAATCGTTCCGCTGTGAATGTCGTAAAAACGGTTGATCAAATTGGTAATTGTTGTTTTACCGGCGCCCGTCGCCCCGACAAACGCCACCTTTTTGTCCGTGTTCTGCAAAGAGATTTATATCCTTCAGCACTTTTTTTATCGGGTGAATAGCCGAAGTCAACATGGTCAAAAATCACCTTGCCGGTCAACCGGGTCAGGGTACAAGAGCCATCCTCGTGCGGTTCTTTCCATGCCCAGAGCCCCTGTGTGTTCCGCCGCTTCGCTCAAGGCGCCCGCTTCTTCCCGTGCATTGACGAGTGTAACCGTACCGGCATCTTTCTCCGGCGCTTCATCCATCAGCGCAAAAATCCGCGAGGCTCCGGCAACGGCATTGATGACCGAATTGAGCTGATTAGAAAGCTGGGAAATGGGATTGGTAAAGCTCCGCGACAGTGTTAAAAAAATGAAGCAATGGTTCCGAGTGTCAGCGTATTGATACCGGCGATAGTCGGATTAGGGATTTTTGTAATGGCAAACCATGCACCGACAAGTGCAACGATCACATACTGAAAAATATCCCAGCGCATTCATAAAGGGCATGATGATATTTGCATACGCATTTGCCTTTGCTGCGCTTTCTTGCCATGCAGCATTCTTTTTCGTGAAATTCCGCTTTTACCGCTTCTTCACGGCAGAATACTTTAATCACTTTCTGTCCGTTTATCATTTCTTCAACATAACCATTCAGCTGCCCAAGCGTGTCTTGCTGCCGGACAAAAATAGAAGCCGCTTTTTGCGACGAATTTTATCACTTTAAAAATAGAAAAGATGGAAGCGACAACGATGATCGTTAGATACACACTCTGATACAGCATTGCGAAGAACACGGCGATAATCGTAAACACCGAAGAAACAAACTGCGGCATTGACTGCGTAATCATCTGCCGGAGCGTGTCGGTGTCGTTAGTGTAGCGGCTCATAATATCGCCGTGCGTATGCGTGTCGAAATAGCTGATTGGCAGGCGCTGCATCTTCGCGAACATTTCATCGCGGATCTGCTTGAGTGTCCGTTGCGCAACATTGATCATCAAGCGGCTGTAAATCCATGAACAGAGAACACCGGCGCCATAGACCGCCGCCATCAAAAGCAGGACTCGTAATAGTCCGGTAAATACCGGAGCGCTTTTGTGCAAGCAACGGCGTAATATACTGGTCAATCAATACTTGCAGGAATAAAGAGGCGGCGGCGGTTGCTCCCGCGCTCAATAAAAATACAAACGGTAACCACCGCAAGGACAGCGCTATACTGTTTATGATAAGAAAGAAGCCGTTTGACAGTTGGCATGGAAAGTTTCATTTCCGATTTTGCGGTTGATTTTTGTTGTCGGTTTTGCACCGTGAACAGGTTTCATATTATGCATCGGTTCCTTTTGTTGAGTTTCAAAGACTTCTTTATAAATGGCGCTTGTATGCAGCAATTCATCATGGGTGCCAACCGCAGTAATTGCCCCGTTGTCGAACACGAGGATTTTTATCCGCATACTGCACGGAGGAAATCCGCTGAGCGATAATAATCTTTGTTGTATCCGGCAGGAACTCTTTAAATGACTTTTTGAATCAGCGCATCCGTTTTGGTGTCTACCGCACTGGTTGAATCATCAAGGATTAAAAATCTTCGGCTTTTTAAGGAGAGCCCGCGCAATACAGAGCCGCTGTTTTTGTCCGCCTGAAACATTAGCGCCCCCTGCTCGATACGGGAGTTATACCCATCCGGCATTGCTTCGACAAATTCGGCAGCGCAGGCAAGGCGGCACGCTTCGGCAATGTCCGCATCGCTTGCGTGTTCATTCCCCACTGCAAATTGCTCTTCACCGTACCGGAGAACAATTCGTTTTTTTGCAACACCATTGCTACCGCATCCCGCAGTGTTTTTCATATCATAGTCTTTTACGTTTACACCGCCGACGCTCACCGATCCGGAAGTAACATCGTACAAGCGGGGAATGAGCTGTACAAAGGATGTTTTGGAAGAACCCGTGCCGCCGATAATCCCCACTGTTTCTCCCGATTGGATAACAAGGTTCGCATTGTCGATCACTTTTTTTATCAGCATCTGCAGTATACATAAAATCGGCATTGGTAAAGCGAATCTCCCGTTTTTGACTTCCATCACTGGATGTTCAGGATTGGTGATGTCAGACCGTTCATTCAAAAATCTCGGCAATGCGGTCTGCAGAAGAGCGGGAAATAGTGATCATCACAAAAACCATCGAAAACATCATCAAGCTCATCATAATTTGGGAGGCATAAGAAAAAGCGCCATCAGCGATCCGGTGGTTAGTCCCAGCGCAGCATTGTTTCCGCTTGCAACAATCTCCTGTGCGCCGAACCACGAAATCAAAATCATACAGGTATAAATACAGAGCTGCGCCATCGGCATCATCATCGTAATGTACCGTTCGCCTTTTGAAAAACCCCGGTAAATCGATTCGGAAATAGTTTCAAACTTGTTAATTTCGTATTGTTGCCGATTAAACGATTTTTACGACCCGCACACGCGCACATTTTCTTGCACCACATTATTGAGCTTATCGGTAGGTCTTAAAAACGGTTTCGAATATCGGATGCACCTTTCGGATAATAAGAAAGATACCGAGTCCCAAAAGCGGAATCATACAGAGAAAATGAGGGAAATTTCTTTACTGATTCTAAACGAAGCGATCATCGCAAAGATCATCATACCGGGGCGCGCACCGCAAGTTTTACCAGCATCTGGTATGAATTGAGCACGTTTGTTACATCGGTGGTAAGCCGCGTTATAATAGAAGAGCGTGAAAATTTATCGATGTTGGAAAACGAAAAGTTCTGCACGCTCGCTACATATCCTGCCGCAAATTCGACGCAAAGCCTGCCGATGCTTTTTGCCGCAGTAACCGACGAAAACACCCCCGTCAGCAACTGAATAATCGCAAAGAGCAAAAGCGCTGCCCCATACGTGAACACAATGTGCATTTCTCGGGTTCAATTCCAAAATCAATGAGATACGCCATACAGGAGGGGATGATAATTTCAAACACCACCTCCGTAATTGTCAGCAGCACTGCGATAACGGATGTCCGTTTATATTCCCGCAGGCTTTTTGCTAAAGTCTTGAGCATAGTGAAAGCAGGGTAGCACAGTCTTAAAAATTAGTACACATTTTGAAAGCTTCTCTGCATGAGCTGTTTTGTTCTATCGTGTTCGATTTTGCACCATACCTACCAGACACGATAGCCAAATCACCCAGCCACTCGGCACAATCGGAGGAGAGTAAGCCGCGCGGCATTCGCCATGTCCAGTTTTTTTCCAATCGTAGAAGCGTCTCGTTCATACGAGCTTCCGCACCCAGCGCATACAGGTCTTGAAGCGGAATCACGGCAAACACCGCCACAGAGAAAAACGCTTGCTTAATCAGCTCGGCGCAGAGGTCGTCTTTAAGGGGCGGAACACTCTAAGGCTGTTTCGTTATCCGCTGTAGTAGGCGCCGCTTCGGGCGTCGTACACCGCACTGCAGTACGGTCAGCCGAAAATAACTCATCAAGGAATTCGGCAGCCGGTCTTTCTCCGTCAAGATAGAATAACAGCACCTCAAAATCATCCCGCGAAAGCGTATCGAGCCATGCCCGTAGCGTGGTGTTATCGTGAGTGCCGGTATACACAACAGTATTTTTGCGTATATGTGTGCGGCAAAAAGACATCGCTAAATCCTGCTTCCCGTACTTCTGCAGCGTCGAATGCAAACTGGAGAATTTTTCATTCCGGGCAGCCGAAAATCATCGCGGAGGCGCTCCACCGGCGGCGTAATAATACCGAGATCTTTCTGCAATAATCGGCAAGCCTTTGGCATAGTCGCTATTCTTTTTGAGCAATGCGCGCTGGACTGCCTCAAAAAAATGATGATCGGGACCGGGTAGCCACTCGCCTTTTTCCGCAGTAGGAGCGCCGAAAGGAATTGCCCAATACGCTTCAAATCCACGGAAGTGATCGATGCGGATATAATCGACAAGTTCAAGGGTAGCTTCGATGCGGTCAATCCACCAGCGGTATTTATCAGCTTTCATCGCTTCCCAATTATAGAGCGGATTTCCCCACAGCTGCCCTGTTGCGCTAAAGTAGTCGGGAGGTACCCCTGCAACTACCGTCGGTCTACCGTTTTCATCCAGTTGAAACAGATGCTGGTTTGCCCATACATCCGCAGAATCCGGGGCAGCGAAGATCGGGATATCTCCAATAATCGAAATATCTTTTTCATTCGCGTATTTTCGAAGCTGCATCCACTGTTCAAAGAAGAAAAACTGGATCGCCTTATACTGGTCAATCTCGTGTCGATGTTCTTGCGCCCAGCGTTTTAATGTTTTCAGGATCGCGGCAGGCAAGAGCCTTCTACCAATAGTTGTTCCATAGTTTCCCAAATAGTCCTTCCTGTACTGCCTTTTGCATCGTATACTTCTTTAATCGACATGAAGAGAGCATAATCACCAAGGTGCTTATTCTCCTTTTGAAAACGCTGGAAAGCTTTCTTTTAATGCGATACCGATAGCGCTATTGTCTTTAAGCCGACTAAGAAACGTCGTTGCGGCTTTTTAAGAGCGGCATTTTCCAATAAATCACCGAACCGAAATCTACAGGACCCTCTGTGGAAAGGTAGTCTGGTAGTTTGATATCTTCGGCTGTTAAATATCCCTGTTCGGAAAGTGTTTTCCAAGTCGATCAACAGCGGATTACCGGCAAAACTCGAAAATGCCGCATAGGGAGAATCCCCGTAACCGGTCGGGCCAAGCGGTAGCACCTGCCATAACCGTATGTGCGCGGTATAAAGCCAATCGATAAAAATGATATGCCGATTTTCCCAGAGTGCCTATTCCCTCGTTACCGTGGAGGGATGTTGGATGCAGCAGAATTCCTGCCGAGCGGGTGAATGGTTGTGAAAGCATAGCTCTCCTGTTAATATATCAAAGTTAGAAAGGGAATCTTTCAAAAATTTCAGTTTTTCACAATAGCTATAAAAAGGACTATTAATAATTTTTGTTAATAGTCGCCGGGCTGCAGCGTTACGGAAAATAATTCTTTTGCCGTTTTTTTATCCGTGTAGATATAAATCAGGGTAGTACCGTCTTTTCTTATTTGATACAGCATCTGATTTGTTTTCAGTTTTTTTCTTTTAGCATACTTTCAGTTGCTTTCTGTATTATTGCCCATATTTGCTCATTCATATCTTCATAAACACCGCCGGAAAAGAGATATGTGTATACAAGCGCATGTTGTTCCGCTTTGTATTCGAGCTTTGTTAGAGTGGTTGCTTCATCAACTTCCACAGGACATTGCTTCGTTACCCTTTCTGCCATGGCACGATATAAAACCGGCTTTTTGAATTTGCGTTTTCGGTAGAGGTATGCGTATCCTCTTTTACCTTAGCAGCGCTTGGCGCCGTTTTGCATGATGACAGAAAGATTAAACTCACGGTCAGTACGGATAAGAACATGAGCTGTTTTTGTATCTTTTAACGATTTCGTTAATAACCCTCCCTAATATACCTATGCAATAATTGAGAAAAGTATATCACTCTTTACGATTTATGAAAAGATAATGTGCGAAGCATCGTTCGTATAAGCATCGTTCGTATGGTCGGAAAAGACAATATAATATTTTTACAGCCAACGATATACGGTGTAAATCAACAACCCCGACGCGAGCGTCGGGGTATTAAACCCTCCGCGCGAATAAAAAGCCCTCCGCAGCATTATCATGCAGAGGGCTTTTCATTGAGCTTTTTACCGCTTTGCTCAATCGTTATTTCGATTGAACAAACGAATAGCGGATAAGCTGCAAGAAGCGAGAAATCCGTTAGGCTCTTGAGCTTCGCTATCAGCTTAATTCGCTGACCGTTAGGTTGTTTTTTATGGCAATCTGACGGCGGGGAGCAATCTCCTTGCGCGGTATGGTGACGGTTAAGACGCCGTTTTTCAGGCGGCTTCAACCTTGTCTTGATCGATATCCCTCAGGCAGGGTAAACCGTCTGACAAAGCGGCGCTGCGTGCGTTCGCGGATAAGGAATTGTTCACCGTTGGGCGTTTCTTCTTTCTCCTTTGTTTCTTCGTGGTTGGAAGCAACCGTCAAAACACGTTCTTTTTAAGTGAATGGTAACATCTTTTTCCGTATAACCGGGAAGATCGATGTCCATAATATAGGCGCCGCTTGTTTCGCGCACATCAACAGTCGGATAATTTGCATTCGCCAAAGGGGCTGAAAAACTCCGCAATGAGGGTTATCGTGGTTCAACGAGTCAAGCACTGACTCCGCAAAATAAGGGGTTAAAAAAATACTTAATGAGTTCATAGTTTTTCCTCCAAAAAGGCTTATATATAATATGAGGGCTTTTAGAAAGTCCTGAAGTTTTCAACTTCACTTACTATAAAGCAATCGGTGCCAAGTTTTAAAAACAGAAAAATCTGACATATACGGCTGTTTTTGCTCAATAATTCAGCATTATCGCACGATTATCGGTTAAAACAGGTATAAATAAGCCAAGTTGTAAGCCTTTTCGGCATTAGACGCGTAGTGTGATGAGTGTTTGTGCTCTTTTTTTCGGCTGTAATGTGTCATTTTTACGTCGTATTGGGTCAGTATTTCGATATAAATAGCATATTGTATCATTATGACACAATATAAGATTTTACTCTCAACGAATTTTTTTCGATATGCGCCATTATTCATGAATAGTACACACACCGATGTGATTATGCTAAAGATTTTTTTATTTTTCTATTTAAAAATAGCAAAAAAATCGGTTATACTATCTCTTATTTGTTTGTTGACAGATAAAAACGATATGGTTATGGTAATAGTTTCTATAGCTCACGCTATTGAAATATCATCATAGTCCCATAGACGCATCCGGAGGCGGGCATGAATGTAACTGATTATCTGAGCGAAACCGAGTGGAAAAAGCTGGTGCAATTTTCCGAAAAACTCGAAACGCCCTGTGTTGTTATCAATTTAGAGAAGATTAAAAATTATCTTGAATTAAAAAGCTCTTTTTCCAATGCAGATATTTACTATGCTGTAAAGGCAAATCCGCACGAAGCAATCCTCAAACTGTTGATTGACTTGGGGAGCAAACTTTGATATTGCCTCGCGGTATGAGCTTGATAAGATTCTTGCATTGGGGTGTGAGCCTAATCGCCTCAGCTACGGGAATACGATTAAAAAGCGAAGGATATTGCCTATTTTTATGAAAAAGGAGTCAGGCTCTTCGTAACCGACAGTAAAGACGATTTAAAAATATTGCAAAAATATGCTCCTAAGTCTTACGTTTATGTCCGTATCTTGGCTGAAAGTACCAATAGCGCCGACTTACTGCTTTCCCGTAAGTTCGGTTGCCATCCTGATATGGCGTATGACCCTGTGCATTTTAGCAAAAGAACTCGGGCTTATTCCGTACGGCATTTCATTCCATGTTGGCAGCCAGCAGCGGGATATTGGACAATGGGACGATGCTATCGCAAAAACTAAGTATCTGATGAGTTCTCTTTGAAGAAGAAGAAGATATTGAGCTCAAGATGATCAATATGGGCGGCGGTTTTCCTGCCCCGTATGCGGTGCCGACCAATGAACTTTCGGAATATGCAAGCGAAATTAACCGCTATCTTGACGACGATTTCGGCGATGAACGACCGCGTATTATCCTTGAACCGGGTCGCTCCATGGTGGCAATGCCGGCGTTCTTGTTACCGAGGTTATTACCGTTTCGCGAAAAATAATACAGCGTTGCAGCGTTGGGTTTATATTGACGCAGGAGTTTTTTAACGGATTGGTGGAAACGCTGAACGAAAATATTAAGTATCCTATTGTAACTTCAAAAGATTCAAACACGGGTAAGCGCGGTGAGTTATTCTTGCAGGTCCTACTTGTGATAGTATGGATATTATGTACGAAAAGCATAAATACCAATTTCCCCATCAGTCTAAAAACCGGGTGATCGGGTGTATTTTTCTCAGCGCCGGCGCTTATACCGCTAGTTATGCATCGGTAGAATTTAACGGCTTTCCTCCGCTCAAGACCTATATTATGAAAAATGAAAAGAAAGGCGACTGAACCGTTCCGATGAGCGATATGATGTAATTAGAAGTTTTGAGCAGTTTTTATCAATATAAAGAACGGCACAAAAGATACTTTCTCTGTGCCGTTGATTACCGTTATGTACGGTTATTTCGCGAACCGCTCGCCGAACTCCTTGCACTTTTTCTGTGCCTCTTCATCAGGATCGTCATACGCGATAAGCCCTTCTTCAAAAAAACATCGGCTCCGTCTCTCTCGCACGGTCTCACCCATGTCTGCATCCATTCGCCACTTGCCCATTCGTAAGAGCCGAACAACGCGATTTTTACGTCCTGCAAGTTTGCTTTCGATCGAAAGCAAAAAGGGTTCAAATTCGTCTGGTTCAAGCTCTTCAGACCCCATTGCAGGGCAGCCGAAAGCAATCTTATCATAACTATCCAATTTATCCGCACTGAATTTCGAAACAGGGAATAACTCAACCTGCGCGCCGCCTGCTTTCAGTCCGTCCATATATACAATGAGCCATTTTTCCTGTATGACCGGTTCCGCTCCAAAAATACTATTGCAACTTTTGCCATAGAAAACTCCTTATAAAGTTTGATGAGAATAATAGAGGCATTATTCTGTTGTTAGGCGACACACAATCTCACGGATTGTCATGCCGCTTTTTATCTGTAAAGCAAAACGCTCTTTACATTCCGTGTAGAGATGGAACACTTGTAATGCCTGTTTTTGGATTGCTGTATACTTTCCAATACTCGCACAGCAGGCACCCCCTGACCGCCTGTTTTTACATATTGCAATACATCGTCGGGAGGGTAGCCTAAAAAGCCCTATTTCGTGTGGAAAGTTTTTGCCCGCATTGACTATTCCGTGTTCCCATTAGAATAGCCATTCGTTCTTTTGAGCCGCATAATGATTGCCTCAATCCCGTTTTCAGGACAATAGCCGAAAGAATGCAATGCTGCGGCTGCGTCCGGTTGACAGCAAAAATAGGCAAGCAAATTCTTCCTGTATATCAACACTTGCGCACGATCTTTACCTACGCAAAGAGGCGTAAAGTACACTCCTTGTTCATTCAGCATTGCATTATAGGTGTCGCACCATTGAATATTGGCGCTTGGAAACGATACGAGATTCGCCGGTTTTAATGCCTGCTAAGCAGGGCGCTGCATGACGAGCAAGCGCTGCCTCAAGGTAAGCGTACGGTAACATATTGCTATTATGAGCATAGAATGTAAAAATGTCAACCGTGAATAACTAAAATGTTTGGACAGCTGCCTCAAAAATTTTTGAATTGCCTTAAACACTTGAAACTTTTATGTAGTATAATTAGTTTTTATTTTATAATATTCTTATGTTGCATAGAATTTTGAGATATAGTAAACCTGTTCGAAACTGACCTTTCTGAACAGGTTACCTTGAAATGCGATGCGTGAACTCGTCGCCCTATTCGAAAACGGAAATTTCGGAATAGGTCTAGTATAAAGAGCATGAGCATACATAAAGAGCCACCGATGATTGTATTAAAAACAGTTTTTTTATCTTGGTAAAGATAAAAGTAGGAGCAATATAGTGAAAGAGAAAGTAGCCCACTATCGCGCATTGATTGAAAGTGAAACCGATATTATTGCAGTGATGGCAAAATACAAGCGCCTTTATTATGGAAAATCTTTCCGGTTTTAAAACTGGGTTGGGTTTTATCGCGCTAGCAGTGATGATGAATTGATTCTCAGTCCATTCCAAGGACGGCCGGCGTGCTACCGCATTAGTTACGGGAAAGGCGTTTGCGGACACTGTGCGGTCAATCGTAACAGCATCATTGTACCCGATGTGCATGCTTTTTCAGGTCATATCGCTTGTGATGCTGCCAGTAAAAGTGAACTGGTTGTACCGATTATGCACTAATGGTGTATTATTTGGGGTTATCGATCTCGACGCTCCTGAATATAATCGGTTTACCGATACTGATAGGCTCTTTATTGAAGCGATTGCCGAGATATTTTTCTCAAAAGCTATAAAAAAACGCTATAGGCTATAAGGAGTTATTCGCCACTATGAAAAAGATTATGTGTGCAGTAGCGTGGTTGTGTGCTGCTTTTTGTCCTTTTTGCTCAAACAACTGATGAATCGATTACCGATTCGGTGTATCAAAAACTTTTACAATACCGCGTTGCACACGACAGTAATTACCGACAGCTGCAAATGCAGGCAGATATTGCAGCCAATAAAGCTGAAAAAGCAAAAACCGAATCGTTAGTGACGATGGAAGTCGGCAGTGGCAATACAGAGTTTATCCTTAATACTGATGCGAACAAACGAGTATTACAACTGAACCGTATGCTGCTCTTGCATTACTCTATAATAACACAGGGATAAAACTGAGCGTACCATACAGCAAAAAGGGCAGAATCAGATAACCGGCGTCGATGTTGCTGTATCTACTGATATTTATTCCAAAAATGCAGAAGCGCAAAAATATACCCGCAACCTTGCGCAATCCGCCGCAGACCAAGCACGGCAGGCAAAAAAGAAGCGGTTTGCCCTTGCCGAAAAGCAGTTTCTTCAAGATATTCAGCAGCTGTTGGACGATTATGCGGCGCTACTCGATAAGGAACTAAACGAAGTAAAAGCGGAGATTGTATACAATCAAACAAAGGCACAAGGGTATGCAGACAGTTCCACCAAAAATACGTACTGCAAATTTGGAGTTGGTAGGTGCAAAGCGGGAACATCAAAATGCGCGTTTTAACTTTTCGGTATCGTACCGTGTGTTTATGGAAAGTTGCGGTCTTACCGCCGATGAGTCTCCTCAGCTTTTTTTAACAGCGCTGTGGAATTCCATCCCCGTACAACAGGCAGCCGATATCGAACACTATGCACAATCAACGTATAAACCTTTTGGCTGCAGCGGAGCGGCAACATACGCAAAATAAGGTAAAACGGGATATTGAATTGTCTCCGTTTTTCCATCGCGGCGGATGCAGGCTACAAACTACGTAATACGAAAATCGGTAGCGGTTCCGGCAACAAATGAGCACTCGTATTAGGAGGTCTGAGTATGCAGTTTCCGGGCGGGAAAGCATATACCGGTGTCGAAGTTCCGCTTGCCGATCCTAAAAAAATACGGCGCTTAGACTTTCATTCAGTTGGAATCCTTTTTCAATTCAGTCCCGAAAGCTCGATAAAAATGCCGAGCTTGATGATGCGATTGAACGGCTTAAAATTGAGGATGCGAAAGAACAGTATCAAAAACAGCTTAATGCCAATAAAATTATGCATGAGCAGATGATGTGGCAGCAAGCGGCAACGGTGGATGAATTGAGTATCTATAAGCAAAATGCTGAGGATCACGGACAATGGTACCGCAGCGGCATCATCAGTAAGGTTGAAAGCCTACAGGCAGAACTAGAATATAAAAAGCGGGAAGTCCGCTCTGCAAAAGCAAAACTGCCGTTATGATTTTTTTAATATCGATACGGCGCTGCTGTTTGAGAGGCAGTAAAGAAACGAGTAGCTATTTTGGAGGACATGATGAGTTTGAATAAACAGCCGCCGACGGCTCGGCAAACGAAAAATCTCGAAAAAGAGAACGATTATTATTGTATGCATAGTGGCGCTTGTAGGCGGCTGGTATGTTTTTATGAAGCCGAGAAACACCACAACGAGCGCTTTACCTCCCCTTACGGTAAAAAGGAGATAGAACACAATCAGATTGAAGTGTCCGGTTATATCGAAGCTGCGCAAACACAGGTGTTGGAAGCTCCCGGGCAGGGGTTTTATCGAACAGGTATTAGTAAAAAGAGGGCGATAAAGTCAAAAAGGAACGTTGCTTTTTGCACTTGATACCGACAAACAAAGCTATGAAGTAGCTCGACAGTCATTTGCAATAAAACAAGAGCAAATAAACGGCTCTTCGCAGAAATTGCGCTTAATGGAACAGGAGCAACAGCTTTTGGAAAAGCAGCTTGCCGACCGCAAGGTGTATGCAAAATCTGATGGCATTGTCGCCGCTTTGACGATTTCGCGAGGGCAATACGCCGAAGCAAAGGATACGCTTCGGCACACTGATTGACCGCAGTTTTCTGAAAAGCTACAGAAATTGCCGAAAGCGATGCTCTCGGCTTGCTGTGGGGCAAAGGTTGATATGTCATTCCCCTGCCGAACCGGAGATTAGCGTGCAGGCAAAGGTTATCTCGTATCCGGCGATAGCGCGGCTGACGAGTCTTGGGCGAACGGTTGTCGATACGCTGATTCGGCTTTGATAATCCGCCGGAAAAGATTTTGCCCGGCTATTCTTTTAACGGAACCATCGTAACCGGCGCCGATTCAGAAGCGCTCATTGTTGAACAGGGATGCTATCCGTTATGTGGAAGAGTAAAGCCTTTTTGTCGATAAAGTTGTCGGTACTACCACAGAGGAAATCGCGGTAACCGTTGAACCCTATACAGAAGGGTTTGTTAAAATTATATCCGGTGTACAAGAAAACGATGTGCTGAAAAATCAAGCAAAACCGAACAACGGAAGAGATTTCTAGGAGAAGCGTAGTGAAAACAGGGATGATTGTCTCCCTTGATTCGGTGGTAAAAACCTTTTTATGGGAGAAAACGAAGTGCATGCATTACGCGGCGTTTCGTTCGATATACCGGGAAAGGGAGTTTTGTTTCGCTTATGGGACCGTCCGGTTCGGGGAAGACGACGTGTATGAATATGATTGGTTGTCTCGACCGCCCGACGGCAGGCGCCATCTATGTTGACGGAGAAAATACTGCCGAAATGAACGAAAAAGATTTAGCGTTTTTGCGGAACAGAACAATCAGGGTTTGTCTTTTCAGCAGTATTTTCTCTTACGCTGACAATCCTCGAAAACGTGATGCTGCCACTTCGATATCAGGGACTGCCTGCCTCCGAACGAAAAAGCTTGCTATCGAAGAGCTGGAAAAAAGTCGGATTAAGCAACCGCCTTAAACACCGTCCGAGCGAGCTGTCGGGCGGTCAAAAGCAGCGTGTCGCCATTGCGCGCGCCCTCGTTACTCGTCCTAAGCTCATCCTTGCCGATGAACCGACTGGTGCGCTTTGATTCCGAAACAGGACAGTCCGTGCTCGATCTTGATATTAACCGACAGGGTACCGCGGTTATTATCGTTACTCACGATCCGGACATTGGAGCAATGGCTCCGCGCTCCATTCATCTTAAAGACGGAAAAATCATCTCCGACACGGCGGGATTAAACCCTCCGCACGAATAAATGAATAAGCGATCTCATAATGTAAAAAATCTGGTTATTTTTTTATGTTGACTTTATTAATGTGCGCCTACACTGTGCTTATAGAGGAGTATTTATGAAAAATATAACGCTAGCAATTGAGTGAAACTGTTTTACAGGCTGGTCGGGAATATGCAAAAGAGACATAACAGCTCCGTTAATTTTTTCTTGTAAGAAAACTTGTTGAGTAGACGGTTATTCCCCCACAAAAGATAACTGGCTTCATGATACTTTTTCGCTTATGGATACATTCGAGGCAAACATATCGCGGAGCAATGGTCATAAATCCGTTTAAGAAAGATACTTTCTAACTTCCTACTTCAACCTGACATTGCTATGCTTTTTTACCCGCTTCTTGTAACGCCATTTTTCTGTGGAAAAGGATTTAACCTCAGATATTGATAGTACGAATTTTTAGGAGAACCTATGAGATTATATATACAACATATACGAGGCGGCTTCCATGTTTGAAGACATCCTTTCAGCCTTGCAGAACTTTTCGCCACAATAAAATGCGTACGCTTCTTTTCGCTGTTGGGGATAATGATCGGCGTATGCTCGGTCGTTATTACGATGAACCTCAGCCGTTCGCTTGAGTCAAGCGTTGCCCTGATATTTAAGGATTTAAGCAGTTCGATTATGACCGTTATGCCTCAGTCACGGCGAAGCCGCCCGCTTACGATGAATCAACAGTATGCAGATGTACTGGAAAGCCAGATACCGGAAATAAAGCAGATTTTTTTTATGGATGGTGTCAAAGCTACGGTCATGCGCGGGCGGTTGAGCGCCGGTACAAAAAATTGCTTGGGGGTTGATTACGGTTATTTTGAAGCAAACAAGTGGGAACTTGAATATGGAGAGCCGTTAAGCATTTCAGATTTTATCAGCGGCGCTCGAAAGGTACTTATCGGAGAAGAGATTGCAAAAGGGCTCTTCCCGGAGGGTAATGCCGCCGGAAAAACGCTTTCGCTGGCAGTTGCAAATGGGAATGCAGCCCCTTGCTTTTTACCTGCACGGTAAGCGGTGTGCTAAAGACAAAAAGTTCGGCTTTTGGGCAAATAGAGCAGTATATCATTTTACCGCGCGCTTTTTTTGGTACGCCAGCTTGGGCATAAGAATGAAGGCATTCAGATTGCAGTGGAAGTGTACAGAAACGGTAACGGATTATACCGCGGTAGAAACAGCGATTGAAGAGTTTCTGCAGCATTTGCGAACAATAAAAATGCCGTTCGGGTGTTTTTCGGCAGCGTCTATACAACAACAAATACAAAGTAACCTTGCGATGATTTCTGTCGTATTTTTCCGGCATTGCCGCCCTTTCACTTTTAATTGGCGGCGTCGGCATTATGAATATTATGTTGGTTACCGTAGCGGAACGTCGGCAAGAAATTGGTATCCGTAAAGCGATCGGCGCCACGACGGGAGGGCAATCCTGTCGCAGTTTTTAACCGAGTCAGCGGCAATCAGTGTTGTCGGCGGAGGAGTTGGGCTTGCCGCGGGGGTGTTAATCAGCCTTGTAACAATTACGCCGGTGTTACAGTTGTTTGCGCGTGGAAGCGCCGTTATACTGAAATTTAATATGCAGGGGAGCGTTTATTGCATTTCTGATTTCGGTTACCGCCGGCATTTTTCGGTTTTTATCCTGCATGGCAAGCCGGCAGGCTCGACCCCGTCAAGGCGCTGGAGGAATAAGTGTACGTATAATCTACGATGTTTGCCGAACGGCAAACTCGGAATTAAAATTAAGCACACTATTTGTGTGGCTTAATTTAATATTCCTTTTGATGCAAAAATTTTTGAATAAAAATTTTTGCATAATTTTTGGAAAAGAGGAGTAAACGTATCAGGTCAGTAGATATAAATCGCGGAAAAATTGAGACTGTGAGACCATTTGAACCGCGAAGAGGTTCAACTCTGGTCGAATAGTATCAATTTTTCCGCGGGGATATAAAAAATCAGACTGATGCGTTTACCCTGAGGATCAACTATGTTAGAAGATTTTTATCAATGCGTTCGGTAATTTCCGCAGTAAAAATTGCGGACGGTATTGTCCCTGTTGGGCATTGCAATCGGAGTAACCGTTGTTACGATTATCAGCAATATCGGCAGTTCTATGCAGGCAAGTATGGCAAAGATGTTCAATCTTGATACGATGAATCTTATCGAAATTGCACCGCAGTGGGATTTCCAAACGAGGAAAGCCAATATTACCTTTACCGAAAAATACCGCACCGAACTGGAAAAGGCGGTACCGCTGATAAAAAAATGTTTTTACACCGGTACGTTTAATGCAACCCTATCCCGTAACAACCTGACGTTTGAAAATAAACAAGTCAACGGCATTGAACACGGCTGGCTCGAAGCGAATAATTATACATTAGTATACGGTGCGGGATTTACGCTTGATGATTTTTGCGAACCGCCGCCACAAGATTGTTCTTGGCGAAGATGAAGTGAACGCGCTTTTTCGGAGGGCAATGCGATTGGCAAAACAGTTACCGTTACGGTTTCCTACCGTCGCGGACGAGAATGGAACTTTATTCCGTTTTCGTTTGATGTATGCGGAGTGGTAAAATCGAACAATAATTTCAGTAATACGGAAGCTTATTTTTATCCCACGCTCATTTGTTGTTGAGGATATGGGAATCGGGAAAAATGAGTCTGATGCCGCGACGGTGCAAATTTACGATGCGGCATATATTGATACAGCAACCGAGCAGATAAAAAGTATTTTCAGACTCGTATGCAAAAGCGGAAAATACGCTGCGGACGTTTTCCTCCAAAGAATTATTGACCGACATTTCTTCGCAGATTACGCTGGTAAGCGCCATACCGACAGTGCCCATTGCGGTTATGTCGCTTTTTGGTCGGCGGCATCAATATTATGAATATTATGCTGGTTACCGTAACGGAGCGAAAAGGAAATCGGTATCCGCAAAGGCTCTCGGTGCAAGCGAAACGGTAATACGCAATCAGTTTTTTAGTTGAGTCCGCTACGTTGAGTTTGACGGGCGGCATAGTCGGTATGCTGCTGGGCGGAGGCTTGAGTATGCTTTTGGTACAAACCGTTTTTCAGTCAAGCGATTTTTGAGATGGTTTTAGCCCAAATATTACCGGATCGGTTATCGCCTTTGTTGTGTCCATAACTATCGGTATTTTCTTCGGTCTCCGCCCAGCGGTAAAAGCTGCGCGGTTGGATCCAGTCGCTGCCTTAGCGGATTGATCTGAGTACATTGCGATTGCCGGATTGACTGGTGTATAGCAGGCTGCAGCGCGATCAGCTTATGCGATACTCGGATACCTCGATATGGGGATGAACACAGTGATGCATGGATGGGTCTATGATGCAGAGATGAGCGCTGTTTTTCCGCTTCAGTTACGGCAGCGGAAGCGGGGCGCTTAAAAAGCCGATTGAGCGGTCGGTATTTTCTCCAAAGCACTGAATATACCGCGCATCACGAGGTCTGTTTTTTAAGCGTTTCAAGCGAGGCTGTTTGCTGGTCTGTATCGTCCGTTTGCAGTTGATGCACGGTGAGTGGTTGTAAGTCCGCACTCAGCATAATCAATGAAAAATACGAACACGCGCCGCTATCGGTAATGTGCAGCGTCCATTGCTCATTCTCTATGGTAAAGTCAAACGGTAAGGCGGTAATTATCTGCGGCGCTTGCAGAGAAAAGGTAGTTTCAGTTTTATTTCCGCCCTAAGTCAGAAGCGGTAAGCGTATAGTACCCAGCGGGGAAAAACGGCGGGGATATTTCGAAACTTGTTGGAGCCAACCCATTGCGTATCTTTCGCGCGCCCAGCTTCCTGTAAAAACGGTATTTTCCCGATGGAGAGACCATTCAAGCCCGGTCGCATCTTCGCGCAGCGTTAATTCTTTATAGTCGTTCCGACCATCGCTGTCTTGAATCAGCATAAAAGCGGCAAGCCGCTCCGTCAGCCCGCCGTATTGATTATAACTGTATATCCGCTGCCTTTTTGCAAGCGCCACCGACGGAGCGCTGAACGAACACGAGGCAACCCATAAAACGGCTGATAATAAACAGATAAAAAGGCAGTCGCTTTATCAACTTAGAACCTAAAGGAGAGGTTAACAACCGTCAAATCTGAAGCGGATTTGCTGGCGCTTGATTCAAAGTGAACATTTCTACTTTCGCATTGTTCGATAAGATACGAAATATAATACATTCCAAGGCTGCATATATCCGAGCTTCCGGCAGTGCACGGTAAAAATCGATGAGCGAATTTTTGTTAATATCCGCTTTTTTTCATATCGTTGATGCTTGCCTTTTATCGCTTCTGAAGAATCTGCTTTGTTGTACACTGCAATTTGCATCTTCCCCTGTGTGCCTATCGAAGTAGTACTTCCCCCACCGAGCTTCCACGAAACAAAGACCTTTTTCTTCCTTCCGTTTCAATTCGGCAATCAGTAACTGGCGGACTTTTGGATCAAAAAGCGCATCTTGAGGATCCTGTATATTAGGAAATAATTGCTTTGCCTGATTCCGCATATTGATATTTTTCTGCGCTTAAAATCAATTCCATCAGCACAAACGATATAAATTCTGCTATTTTTAGTTTTATCGATATACTCAGTAAGACTGGTACGTATTGTCCGTATGATAAGGTCAAAATTAGGAGAGGACTGAAATTTAGTAACAATAAACCAGATAAAGTACTGCAGGTTATTGAGGAATTTTTTTCGCTTAAGAATAGTTTGATATTTTTTTATCTGCGGGGGATAAATCTTCTTTTACTAATAAAAGCGGACAACGGTGCGAGAATTTCTTTCTTTGTTTTGTAAATGAGGTCTTCATTTTTTTCTTTTAAAAATATCTGCTAAATATTTCTGATTAATGTGTGTTTTTCTCATCGATAATGTTTGCAGGATTAAGCCTGTTCCATTTTTATTACGGGAGAAGCCAAAATTTGCTCAAATATGAACATATCATATTGTCGATATAGGAGGGAAAAACAATCAGTTTTGACAAGTCCATAATTTCTTGACGCGAAGCACTTAACTCCGACTGAGAAATTTCAATCTTGGAAATATAGTTTGCGAGGATAAGGCGTTGAATGTTTTCGGGTATAAAGGAAGTCAATGATATCCCATACTCTTCAACATCGTCCGCCAAAGTAAATCGTAACAGTTTCTTATTTTTGCTTAATAAAGAAAGTTGAACCCTCTTGGGTTAAAACTAATTTGATGGGAAGATTTAATAACCGTTTCTTTTTCTCCTAATGCCATAATTCTTATCCTCGTCTTAAATATACTACCAAAATCGCCGAGCGGCTAATCGGTATCGCGCTCAATTTTTAGAGATTAACCAAGAGTTTTCTCACCTCTGCCGCATGGCGGTAATTCGGTTGTTGCTTAAGTAATTGCTCAAAAATCGCCTTTGCGTCCGCTTTATTATCCAAACTAATATACACTTTTCCAAGCTCATAGTAACTATCCCAAGATTGGGGATTCATTTTTGATGATGGTTTGATAGGGTATCACGCGCATTTTCTTTTCAGTCCGGCAGACAGATACACCGCGGCGAGATTCTGGCGAGCATCGATGTCTTTCGGCATAATCTTTATCGCATTAGCATAATAATCAATCGCTTTTCCATACTGATTTTTAACCCGTAAAGTTTACCCAAATTCATATTCACTTCAAAATTTGACGATTCTGTCCGATATGCCGCCAAAAGATGTTGTTCCGCTGCGTCGAGATGTCCTGCTTCAAGCTGAATCCGACCAAGATTGATGCGGGGCTTACTATAATTCCCGTCGGCGGCAACAGCACGGGTGTAATAATCTTCAGCTTCGCGCAGCCTGTTGTTTTTTTCAAGGGCTAACCCATACGTGTACAAGAAGCGGGCGTCTTTATCGTTTGCAGCTAACGCCTTTTGAGCATTTCGCAGCGCTTCCGCCGCTTTGCCGAGTTCAAGCTGTACCGAAGCAAGGTTGTAACAGGTTACCGGATCGGTATCGCCGAGCGTCAGCGCTTCTTTTGAAATACCGTTCGGCTTGTTTTGCATCTTTTTGTTTTTTGAATACGCTTGCGCCATCTCTTTTATAGCCGACGTATTTGACGGCTCTAATGCTAGCGCTTTTTGATAATTGGCTATTGCCTCACCGTAATTACGTTTTTTATCCTGTATGCGCGCTATTTCGATCCATGCACGGGTATAATCGGGTTTTAGCGCTGCGGCTTTTTGAAAAAGCGGTCAATGCAGCGTCATTTTCGTTCATAACCTTATGCGTCATACCGAGGTTGAAAAAAAGCCGTTTTCAAATTGCGGGTTTGATTTTACAGCTTGCTCAAAAAGAGGCGCGCGCTTGCGGATATTTTGTGCAAAATACTTCTTACCTAACTCATAATTATATTGAGCATTTATGGGATCGAACCGGGCTGCCGCTTCCAATTCTTGTACTGCCAGCGCCGCATTGTTTTGGGCATCCGCTATTTGCGAATATACATAATGAGCTTTTGCGTCATCGTTTTTCGAAGCGATCGATTTTTTTAGCATAGTCGGCGTATCTTTTTAACGCTTGAGTTTTATAGGCAGGGTTACTCTTTGCAAGCGACTGCAGAGCATCTGCCATTTCTCGGTATTGTTCTGCGGTAAAGGCAGCATCGCCGGAGGGCATCTGCGCCGCCGCTTTGGCAAAGCGCTTTTGCGCTGCAGCAAAATTGCCGCTTGCTGCGGCTTTTTGCCCTTGTTGAACCAGCGAGTCCACTTCATGTTTTTGAGTCGTCAATGCCGCTTGTGCTTTTTTTGCCGCCTCCGCTTCGGTCGCTGCACGAGCTTGAGCTGCTGCCTGAGCATTTGCCGTGTTTACACTATTTGCAGCTGCATTGTTCGCTTGAGGTGTAGCCGACGGTTTTGGTACCGTGTGCGGAGGAGCCTGTTTGCGATGAGCTTTGCGGCTTTGCGGCAGGGTTTGTTTGCGGTTGCATTGCCCTTGCGCCTCGGTAATCTTTGCAGCTAATGCCTGCGATTCGGAAGTACTCTTTTGCCGCCAGTCCTTTTTGATATACTCATCGGCTTTTTCAATGCACCCGCTTTTGTCTGCTTGTCTGCCGAATTTTTCCGCCAAGTTGAACATTGCCCTGAGCCCATTTTTACGGTAGGATTCTTCTGCAAAATCATCATCGTCTTTGGGCATCAAGCGGCTTTGCTCTGTCTAAAGCAAGGATTGCGTTATTCAGCTGCTTGCGCTGCGCTGAGGTCGTTCCTTGCGCTATAAGCGTTTCAACCTGTTTGTGTGCAGCTGTTTTAGGCTGCTCCTGCTGCTTGCGCTGCGCTGCGGCGCTTGCCTGTGCCAGCTGTTCATGTTCTTTGCGCTGCTCTTCAGCCTTTTTCTGAGCCGCGGCTTGGGCTGCCTGTTCCTGCTGTCTACGCCGCACTTCCGCTCGCGCCTGCGCTAGCTTTTTCCTCTGCTCTTTTCTGAGCCGCGTCTTGGGTAGCTTGCTCCTGCTGTTTACGCTGCGCTTCGGCTCTTGCCTGTGCCAGCCGTTCCTGCTCCTTGCGTTGTTCCTCAGCCTTTTTCTGAGCCGCGGCTTGGGCTGCCTGCTCCTGCTGTTTACGCTGCGCTTCAGTCTGCGCTTGCGCAAGCCGCTCCTGCTCCTGCGTTGTTCCTCAGCCTTTTTCTGAGCCGCGGCTTGGGCTGCCTGCTCCTGCTGTTTACGCTGCGCTTCGGCGCTTGCCTGTGCCAGCCGTTCCTGCTCCTTGCGTTGTTCTTCGATCTTTTTCTGGGCTGCGGCTTGGGCGGCTTGCTCCTGTTGTTTACGCTGCGCTTCAGCCTGCGCTTGCGCAATCCGTTCTTGCTCTTTGCGTGCGTCAAGTATTTTTGTGTAGAGATTGCGCGCATTGGCAGTGTTCTGCACAGCAAGCGCTTCTTTAATGTAGTTTTCCGCTTTATTCAGCGATATCTGCGCATCGTTTGAATTTGATAGGTGTTGCGCCAGATTGAGCATTGCATCAGCCATTTCCATGTACGAATCGCTTGCAAACTGTTTTTTTGTCCGGCATTGCAGCTGCTGCTTTATCGAATGCCGATACGGCGCTGTTGAGTTGTTGTCTATTTACGGCATTTTTTTCCCTGCCCGATTAGTTCAACAACTTGTCTTCGCTGTTGCTCCGCCTGTTCGTCTTTGCGTACACGTTCTGCCGCTTGCTGTTGAGCTAACAGCGCCTCTTGCCGCTTTGCTTCTGCCGCTTTTTGGTACTCGGTTATGATATTACCGTAGAGTTCACGCGCGTCCGTATTGTTACGCGCTGCAAGCGATTTCTTTATATATCGTTCAGATTCATCACGAGCTTTTTGGATAGTCTGCGTATCAGAAGATGTCTTTTGACACTAGAAAGAGCGAGGATGCTATATCATAATAGGAAGATGCTTCAAAATCTTTGTCATCAGGCATCGCCTCATCCGCATATTCAAAAGCGGTAAGCGCATTGTTTAACTGATTTTTTTGAGCGGCGCTTTTCCCTTGCACAATATAGTCGCGTACTTTATTGCGTTGTTCTTCAAGCTTTTGATTTCCGGTTGCCCGCGCCGTTTCTTGTTCCTGTGTTCCGCGGTTCAGCGCAAGCGCATCATAACCGAATACTCCCGGATAGGCGCTCGTTCCATCCGTTTGACTATTCAAAAAAAACTTTGCTGATTTTTCCCCGTTTCTTCCATCTTGGGCGCCGTACGTTTTAGCAAGACTTTCGTTTGCAGCTTGTGCCGCCAAAAGCCGTTCCTGCTGTTCCGGCGTAAGTTCGCTGCTATCGTTTTCGGGCGGCAAGAAACCGTTATTTCCTAAAATATCGGAAGATTGCCCTGAAGTGCTTCCCAAAGCTTCGCCGTTTAGTTCAGTTTTTGCGAGCGGTACGTTATTTGTTCCTTTTCCACCGAAAATAAGCGAATACCCGCCCCAAATGAGTAGACATAGTACAATACCGGCTGCCGTTCCGATTAAATATTTGTGTAAATCATTCAAGATTATAGTCCTCCGAATAATCAAGCGTTTCGTCCGAACCGACGGAAAGAGAAGAAGCATTATCTACTGATTGTAAATTTGCATTTATTTCATCCTGTAGCTTTTTATACCGTTCTTCTGCCGCTTTCCGTTCAGCTTCTTCCGCCAGCTTCCGCGCCTCTTCTTGCATACGAATCATTTCCGCTTCGCGGTGTTCCGATTCTAAAAAGGGATACCATACGCTGAATCGCCTGCCTTTTGGGAAGTAGCGGGGTCGAGATTTAAATAAAAATTTATAATCTTCCAATGCTTGCGGATATTGCTCCAATTTAATATAGGTGTTGGCTCTATTCAATACAGCCGGCGGATAGGCGCGGCGGGCGGCTAACGCCTCAGTGTATGCTTCTTCCGCCTCCGTAAATCGGCTTTGCAAAAAAGTATACATTGCCCAGATTATAGGAATAAAGATATGCGCCCGCGGTATCTTTGCTTTTTCCCTGCTAATAGCTGTTGTTCGGCTTCCGCATATTTTACCGAGGCTGATATAGCATACTCCCAAATACAAATTTATTTTTAGGGTCATTCTTCCCTTCCGACGCTGCCTTATAGAAAAGCGGCGCTGCCTTATCCGGCTGGTTGTTCAGCAGCAATTTCTTCCCTTGCGTTAAAGCATCTTCTGCAAAGCCCGACGCGGCTATGACTAGACCAACGACAATCGAAATTAATTGTCGAGCCGATGTACGGTAAATACGATTCATTGACATTACCTCTCAAAAAAATTATACCATAAAATTATGTCTTTGTACCTTATTAGTTTCATTGGTGTCCTTACTTTTTCATTCTATTATTAGCTTTTTTTACTGATACGTTCAATTGTTTCACCGAAAAAAACAGCTGTAATAGAAAAAAATATCAATGCTGGCAAGTATGCAACAGCAATTAAACGGGCAAAAAGCTATTATAGCAAAAACCCGCGTGATACAAAAGCCCGCTACCTCCTTGGAAAGGCATATTTAGCCGACGGTCGCGCCGAACTTGCTTTAATGGAGTTTAAAACTATCAGCAAGACCATATTTGAGTCAAAAGCCGAAGAAAAAAAGAGTTCCGTGTTCTAACGGCTCAGCTGTATGAGCGCTTTCAGCAGCACATGGAGGCTCTTGCAGAATACGCTTTGCTGATAAAACTCGATCCCCAAAATGCGGAATATCATTATGCTATCGGTCATCTTTTTGAACAGCTTAATAAAACGGAACAGGCTATTTTTTTCATTATCGGCAGGTGATCAGTCTTAATCCAAAAAGCACGCCGCAGCCCATGCAGCGCTCGGGTTGCTCCTATTCCGTAACAAGCTGATGGCTGAAGCAAAACAGGAAATCGCAACCGCATTGAAGCTTGAACCCGATAATACCACTGCATTGTACTATCAAGGGCGGTTGCTCCGTGAATCAAAAGAATATGCGCAAGCGCTCGCTTCATTTGAAAAAGGCTGCCCGCAATGCGGATCTTCGGCAAAAAAGTGTTTTTACGGAACGCGGTTTGTGCTATCTTGATGCAAATAGTCTTGAAAAAGCAGCGTTTGAGTTCGACCGTGCGCTTAAACTCACCACTGCCAAAAATTCCAGTCCCGATACATTGCGGCTCCGCTATGCGTCTGCAGCGTGTTACGAAAAAAATGAGAGACCTTGACCGTGCCATCGAGCAATGGGAAGCAATCCACGCTCTAACGCCGAACTATAAGGATGTCGCTGAAAAACTTAGTCAGTATCGGGATCTCCGTTCGAATGATTACATGAAGGAATATCTTACCGTCAGCTCGGAATCGTTTCTTAAACTGTGTAAAGCGGTTACCGAACAGGCGTTTGCGCTTTCAGTCCAATCTCAAAAAGAGATAAAAACAGGGGTGCGCTATTATTGCACTGGAAGATAATTCCGAAAAATGGATGAATGTGCGCAAGCAGCCTAAACTCTTTATCTATTCAAGAGATAGCGACATAATCGGTGATTCTTTTTACGTTCGCTGCATGAACAGATGAAGCGCAGGGGCTGGTACGCGTTATCGTCATTACCTCAAGCGGTTTTTCACGAGCTGCATTAAGCTTTGCAGAAAATCGACCGTTTGAATTAATCGATAAAGACAAACTGGAGTCAATTCTAAAAAAACGATAAAAAGGCATATAGCATGAAGATTCTCTGTGTTTCCGATCAAATTGATCCGCTTATTTACAGCATCAATATCAAAGAGCGGTACAAAGATGTCGATCTTGTGATTTCAGTAGGAGATTTACCGATGGAGTATTTGGAATTTATCGTTTCATCGTTGAATAAGCCGCTCTTCTTTGTGTTTGGAAACCATAATCTTAGCGCATTACCCTACTATCATAAAAATCTTGCAGCGGATGGCTCTTTTGCAATCTATAGCCGAAAGCGCCCCTGAAGGATATGGTTCAACGTATCTTGGCTTTACCACGCGGCGGGAGGGCGGCATACTTTTGGCAGGGGTTTCGGGAAGTATCCGGTATAATAGCGATATTGGGCAATATACCGAGCGCCAAATGAAGATGCAGTTGCTTGCACTAGTGCCGCGTCTTATTTATAACAAGCTGCGCTACGGGCGGTATTTGGATATTTTTGTCGCCCACGCCGCCCCTTTTTGGTATTCATGATCGACCTGATCCGTGCCATAGAGGGTTTAAATGCTTTTTATGGTTCATAAAGAAGTTTAAAACCGCGTTACTTTTTACACGGGCATATTCATCTTTACGATCTACAGGCGCCGCGGGTAACTGCTTACGAAAAACACAACGGTTATCAACGTATTTAGCAACTATCTGTTAGAATTCGATACCGACCGATTTGCAGAACAGTCCAATTCATAGTGAGTGCAGGTTACCCTGAAATGTGATGTTCGCGCATCGTATTATTTGTACAATTTAGAGCTGGTTGACCTGTTCGACAACGAAGTTATCGGACAGGTCTAATATGCTAAAAAAACAATAGTAAGGAGTATTTTTGATGATAGATAATAAAACCGTACTTTCCCGTAAAAAGCTTTTTTTAACGAAACGGGCGATATCGAAGTCCATTTACGGAAGATGATAGGCGGCAACACCACCAACTTGAACGACTTTAACAATATGAAGTATACATGGGCAAGCGAGTGGTACCGGCAGGGCGATGAATAACTTCTGGATACCGGAAGAGATCAATATGAACACCGATGTGCAGGGATTACCGCAAGCTCAGCCCGGCAGAAAAAAACCGCGTATGATAAAAATTTTGTCTTTCCTTATTTTTGGACAGTATTCAGACGGCAAACCTGCCGAACGTCGGGCAGTATATCACGGCGAACGAGGTGAACCTCTGCCTTACCATTCAGGCATTTCAGGAAGCGGTGCATTCCCAGAGTTACAGCTATATGCTCGACACCATCTGCTCCCCCGACGAGCGGACGGCGATCCTCTATCAATGGAAGGATGATGAGCATTTGCTTAAACGAAACAAGTTTATCGGCGACTTATACAATGAGTTTCAGGATGATAAGAGCGCGTTGGCTCTTTTTAGCGTGGCTATTGCCAATTACATTCTGGAAGGGGTCTATTTTTTTATTCCGGCTTTATGTTTTTTATAACCTTGGGAGGAATAACAAAATGCCCGGCTCCGTACAGGAAATCCGCTACATCAACCGAGACGAAAACACACACCTGTGGCTGTTCCGCTCGATTATCCATGAGCTACAAAAGGAAGAGCCGCAGCTATTCACGCCGGAAAACAACGAGCTATTCCGCAGTATGATTCGCGAGGCTGCGAGCAAGAAATTGCATGGGGGCATTATGTTATCGGGGATGACATTCCCGGGCTTACCCGCGGTATGGTTACCGACTACATTCAGTACCTCGGCAACCTCCGCTGCGAAAACCTCGGCTTTGAACCCTTGTACGAAGCGTCACCGCGAAGAACCTGCCTCTATGAGCTGGGTAAGCCAGTACAGCAACGCCAACCTCATCAAAACGGATTTCTTTGAGGCAAAGTCCACTGCTTACGCAAAATCTTCGGCATTAAAGGATGATTTATAGGTATAGGGAAACGCTCGGGCAAACGCATTACCATATTTAAAGTGTTTTGTTCCAAAGGATGAATATGCAACTAAAACAGATTTGCACTCGGACCGCTTCATTTTTACCGACAGGCGCTTGGATTTGCCATACCGGTAATGATTCAAACCTTTGTACAGAGCCCTCGTTTCGCTGATTGATAACTTTATGGTCGGCGGGCTGGGCGACATAAAAAAATGAGCGCGGTCAATATCACTAATCAATTTACTTTTCTCTTTTTAACCACGATTGGCAGCTTTTTCCGAAACTGGCGGGATGTTTTATGTCCCAGTTTAGCGGTGCAAAAGATGCAAGCGGAATGCAGCAGACATACCGGTTCAAGCAGATTATGATGCTTGTCTGCGCCGCGCTTTTTACGGTTTTGGCATTCTTTTTCGGGATATATCCTCGGATTTTTTGGTGCACGGAAATCAACAAGCGCCTGAAATTGTAGCCGAGGGACAGCAGTACCTGCATATTATCCTGTTAACCTTTATGCCGATTGCCTTTTCAACCGCGATTACCTCTTCCCTGCGCGACATCGGCAATGTAAAGGTTATTATGTACAGCGCGATTATCTCTACTTTGATTAATACCTGCGGAAACTACATTTTTGATTTATGGGAACCTTGGAGCGCCGCGGCTGGAAGTGAAAGGCGCTGCATACGCAACATTGATAGCTCGCTGCTTTGAAGTTGTACTACTGCTTATCTATGTGCATATCAAAAAAACCCTGCGTTCTACGTGCGAATTACTGCGCTGTGGAAGATACGCTGGGAACTTTTTATGCAGATGGTTAAAAAGCTCGGACTGGTGTTTGCCTCCGATATTTCGTGGGTAGGTACCGAAACCATTGTTGCAGCGTTGTATAACAGCCGCGGCGGGGGCGGAAGTTGTTGCAGGTATGGCTGCCGGTTGGACGATTGCAAATATTTTTCTTTTTAATCTTTCCGGTGATTTTTTACCTGTGTGCGGATTATTGTCGGCAGCTCGCTGGGACAAAACAAATTGGGCGAAGCCCGCAAGCAAAGCGCGGTGGTTCCTTTCAGGCTTTTTTTATCTTCGGTGTTTTTTTGTCGGTATTTGCGAAGCGCTCACGGTGTTTCTTATTCCGATCGTGTTTATCCGGCTTTCGCCTGCCTCGCATATCATCACACGGAATCTTATATGGGTTATCGCGCTTTATATGCCGCTGTGGTCATATCTTAATACGCAGCTTGCAATTTCCCGCGCCGGCGGCGATGCCCCAGCTTGGCGCATGGGTGGACATCAGCGTCAACTCAACTGTATTCCTACCGGTGATGATTATCTTTACCTACTTTACTGCGCTTTCGCCCGTTGCGATGTTCGGTCTTGCAAAGCTGAGTGATTTTTAAGTTGTTCATCGCCGGTCATCAATTAAAAAGAGCGGTGGGTAAAGAATTTAACCGTTGCGTAAAGATTTACAAAAAGCAATACAACACTGCGCAGAGTACAAGGAGATTATGCCTTGCACACAGAACAATCACGCCCGTTCGTTCTGCAGCACCCTTTCTTTTTTTCCTGTAAGAACTGCATTGAATAGAGCTGATAGTAGTGTCCTTTTTGTGCAGCAGCTCTTCGTGTGTCCCCGCTTCAATCATTCTGCCTTTTTCGATAACGATGATTTTTATCGGCATTGCGAATAGTGGAAAGACGGTGTGCAACTACAAACGAGGTTCTGTTTTTCAGTACGGCTGCAATCGCTTTTTGAATTTTTTGCTCCGTTTCCGTATCGACGGAAGAAGTAGTTTCGTCCAACACAAACAGGCGCGGATTCCGTACAAGCGTACGCGCAAATGAGATGAGCTGCTTTTGCCCCGTGGAAAGCAATCCGCCGCCTTCGCCTACCTGCGTTTGATATCCGTTCGGCATTGCGGAAATAAATTCGTGGGCATCAACAAGCTTTTGCCGCCGCGATAATTTCTTCTTCCGTTGCATCAAGTTTGCCGTAGCGGATGTTCTCTTCAATCGTGCCCGAAAATAAATGCGGCGATTGCAGTACATAGCCGAGGTTTTCATGTATCCATGTTTCCGGCATTCCGGTGTAATCGATGCCGTCAATTAAAATACGTCCCTGCGTTGGTTCATAAAACCGGCAAAAATAAATTTACGATAGTGGACTTTCCCGCTCCGGTAGAACCGACGAGCGCAAGCGTTTCACCGGTTTGCACCGTCAAATTAAAATCGGTTAAAACAGGTTCGCTCTCCTTATACCAAAATGATACATGCTCAAACTGTACGGTTCCTTTTATGGCAGGACGTTGCACTCCCGTCGGGTTGAGCGCAGTACCATATTTTTGATAACCGCTTCCGTATCCTGTATGTCCGGCTTTTTCTTCAGCAAGGCAAAAATACGTTCGGCTGCTGCTTGTGCCGATATCAATTCCGCAAACAGCGTAGCGGCTCCTGCAAGCGGGGCGTTGAACTGAGTAACATACGAGAGAAATGCAACAAGCAGTCCCAAACTAATCGCCTGCGAGATAACAGCGCTTCCGCCGTAAAAGACAACCAGCCCCGTACCTAACGATCCGATAATCTGTACCGTGGGCATTAAAATAGAAGAAAGTAAAAATCCCTCGTATCGAAGCAGTCTTCATATTCTCCGTTTTTGGCGAAAAACTCTTTTGCGTTCAACGCCTCACGCACGAGCGTCTTGGTCGTCTTTGCTCCTTGGATATCTTCGTTATATGCTGCCGTCAGCTGTGCATTTACCACCCGTACTTTCCGTTGCGCTTTTAATATCTTTGCGCGCAGATAAATGCTCAATGCAATAATCAGCGGGAATGTCGTTAATACAATAATGGCGAGTCTGACATTGTCGTGGAACATCGTAAAGATGAGCGCGAACAGCATAAAAAGCCCCACAGTAGGTCGGACACGCCCCACGCAACCAACTCCGATAATTTATTGATATCCGAGGTGATACGCGACATAAGAGAGCCGACCGAATTGGCATCGTAAAATGAGAGAGAAAGACTTTGTAAAATGATTAAAACAGCGGATTCGTAAGCGATTGCACATCTTTACTTCAACCATGCCGATTGCCATAATATAGAAAAAAACGTAACAAGAACTGCGAACACTATGAAGACGCTGGTCAGCACGACGACCGGAATAAAAATTCTGCAAATTTTTGCTTTTTTTACGAAAAACGTCGATAACATAGTTGGTGATTTTTAGGTTGAGCAATGCGCAGATTCCTTCAAGCCCCCGAAAAAGATGAAACCTGAAATAAAAGAGCAATTTAAAGAACGCAAACTCTTTTACAATTCGCTTCCAAACCCCGCCGTTAAACTTTTTGGGTGTAATCGTTTTCCTGATCTTGTTCCATAATAGTACCTTGTCGTTACAATGCTATTGGAGCTTTTCGAAAGATTCAATTAATTTTCGTAATGTCCGCGGCAGGAAATCAGTATAATAACCTTTTCCTCTACGACATACACAAGTCGATTTTTCTTCATCAATCCTACGGCTCCAAAATCCTGTTAAGGTACCTTTTAACGGTTCCGGTTTACCTAGCCCTCGAACGGACTACGGCTGATATCTTTAATAAGAAGATTTATCCGTTTAAGCGTTTTTTTCTATCTTGTGTCTGCCAGTAAATATAATCGTTCCAAGCGTCAATGTCCCACTGTATTATCTTGTCCGGCATAAAGTTAATCCTCTATCAATTCATGCTCTGCTAGCTGAAGTTTGCCTGCCTTATAATCTGCCATTTTCTTTTCAAGGTAACCAATATTACTTGTAGAATAGAACGGATCCGTTGATATTTCAAACGGTATTTTTTTGTTTTCCGAACCGCCGTTTTTGCAAATACGCAAAAGGCTGTTGTCATGGTCATACCAATGTCGGAACAAAAAGGCTTCAAATTGTTTTTAGGTTTTCGTCCATACGGATATTTATGTTTGTTTGTGCCATGGTGTAACTCCTTTTTATCTTTATTCGTGCGGAGGGTTTAATACCCCGACGCTTGCGTCGGGGTATGCTGATTGTAGATAGATTTATTGATGGTGTCAATAATCATGTCAAATACCTGTAACGCATTGGGGCATTTATTTCCAGTTTTTTTCTGCTTGTTCTTTTGTAGGAATGTCTATACTATATGCTGTAAGTGTTTGAGAGAGGAACCGACCCTATATGATAACAAAGACCAATTTGCAAAAAGTATTAAAGAAATTAGGATTTTCTCAGTCAGATTCAAATGCACTTTTCTTAAAAGCATTTTGAACAGCATAATTGTGATATTCAGGTTGATTGTTCCAAAGAAATAATTATCTATCCGACTGAAATAGACACTGGTGCAAAACACAACAACAAATTTCAGTCAGAATGAAAATTTTGTCGTGCTTGAATGTGTGTGCCGTCTGCTTGAAAAAGGGTACGATCCGAAAACTCTCTTCCTTGAAAAAAGCTGGCAGCTCGGGCATACGGGAAAAAGCGGTCGTGCCGATATAACGGTATATGATAAAGATACGGTCGGAAATCCTAACCAAGCATATTTGATTATTGAATGTAAATGCAGCGGAAAAGAGTTCAAAAATGCACGCAAAGATATGTTTGAAAATGCTGAGGGCAAGCAACTGTTTAGTTATTGGGCTCAGGCACGCTCTGCAAAATGGCTTCAACTGTACGCATCTGATTATGATGAGGAACAGGATGAAATTACCTTTCAAGAGGAAGTTATCCGCAGTTACGATGATGAAAAACGTCGAAGCCTTGGCAAAAGAAGATACCTCTATACTGATTTTTAAAAATGCTTCTACTGCACAAGATGCTTTTCTCGTATGGGAGACCACCTATTCCAAAAAGTCTACGGCAATACCATCATTTTTCGGCAGTGATGCAGTGGCTTTATAAAATAGGAAATCCTCCGCTTGTCAATCGTAAACTAAAAAAATTTACAAAAGATACCAAAAATAACCGATGATTTTTCGCGAAATACTCCGCCATAATAGTATAAGCGACAAAGAAAATGCGTTTAATAAATTGTTGTCGCTTTTTATTTGCAAATTTGTTGATGAAAGCATTGCACAATGCTCCTGATGATATTATGGCGTTTCAATATGTTGACGGAAGCGATAATTATTACAAACTCTATGAACGGTTACTCGGACTTTTTTCAAATAGGTATGCGGGACTTCTTAAAGGAGGATGTGTTTTATTTAGAGAATGATTATATCAGAAAAACCCTTGATCAGTTTACGGGAAAACGGCGAAAAAGAGCTTGAAAAAGAGTTGGTTGATACATTTCAAAAAAACAAAAAAATGCTTTCGTGTCAAGTCTTTTGCCTTTCAGGGAAGTGTATAACGAAAAACTATTTTTACAAAACGGAAAAATATTAGTGGAAGTTGTCGAACTTTTTCAACAGTATCGCATGTCATACACAAGTAAAGAACAGTTGCTTGGGGATTTATTTGAAAACCTCCTGAATCAGGGCTTTAAGCAAGAAGCAGGACAATTTTTACCCCGATACCGATAACCCGTTTTGTATGGAATGCATTGCCGTTTGAGCGGTTTTTAGACAAAGATAAAATGAAAGTTCCGCGCGTTGTCGATTTTGCCTGCGGATCAGGACATTTTTAACGGAAGGAATTGCGGCTATTTCCGATTATTATAATAAAAACCAAACATCTCAAATTATCACCGATAAAGAAATTTCAAAAACTTTTTTTCGGGGTTGATAAAGATAATCGTCTAGCACGGGTCAGTAAAGTTGCACTGCTTTTTGAATGGGGCTGACGAAGCTCATAATATTGCTGCCGATGGATTGGAACAGGATGAATATTTTTATCAAGGAGATTTACACTCATTTGATATTTTGGTTGCGAACCCTCCCTATAGTGTTGATGCCTTTAAGACTCACGAAAGCCGGACGATAAAAAGTACCTATGAAAACAATCAAGTTGATGAGCTTGAACTGTAAAGATATTCAAAATGTTTTTTATTGAACGGATGGAACACCTTTTTAAAAACCGAAAGGTATTGCAGGTATCGTTATGCCTTCGACCGTACTTTCTAATACGGCAACACATGATATTAAGACACGGGAAATTATTTTACGCAATTTTTCATATCAATGCTATCGTTTCTTTTTGCAGGTAAAACATTCGGAGAAACTGGTATGAATACGGTTATTTTTATTTTTTTGGAACATTTTGATTTTTCCGCCGGAAAAAAATTCAAAATGGCACAGGATAGTGTTACTGCAATTTTAAATAACGAACCTTTACAGGATTGGAACGATAACGATATTTTTTCTGCCTACCTTGCAACCATACATGTACAAACGGAGGATTACCGCCGTTTTTGTTGCACAAGAATACCATTTATTTGAACAAAAACTTTGTACCGTATTTTTGCAGAATATAAAGAAGCTTTTATCGCGCAACGCAGTACTAAAATCAGTTTGGAAAAAAATAGATCAGGCAAAAAGAAAAATAAGGCTAGCTCTCCATTGAGACGAAATGAGAAGTCGGTAGAGGAACTACAAGAAGCGTTAGAAAACGAATTTTATATATGGGTAAAAGCATATTGAAGAGCAAAAGCTTTTTATACTTTGCCTTAACCTATACAGGACGAACATTACTGATTACCGCTCCGAGCGATACCGATGAACAAAAAAACGATTTTTAGGCTACGAATTTAGTACACGTCGCGGTAAAGAAGGTATCATTGAGGCGGAAGGCTATTTGACAAATATGCATGACCGTAATGATAGGAATAAATTAGCTTGGTTTGTTAAAGCCGCTTTTGACGGTATTCAGTGTGAGAGTGAACCTTATCGGAAATATGTTTCATATATTCGCACGGCAGATCTCCTTGACTTTTTCTCGCCCCTCGTTAGACTTGCAGCTAAAAATTAACCGCAGATAAAACAATTGAAATAAGCAGCAAGTATCCGTTGGTAAAGTTGGGGGATAGCGGTGCTGTCGTAGTGAAAAGGGCAATCAATTACATCTGCACAAACTAAAAAGGTAACATCAAAGTAGTTGCTGAGGCATTGACTATGCATATCTCCATAATGAAGCTAATCGCCCTGCTAATACGATAACTATCAGTGCAAAGCGGAGCGAATGCAGGCTTTGTAAATCTTTGAAAGAACCTATTTTTGCATCCGATTGTATAACAGTAAGAGGAAAGAATGATTTACATACATTTTTTTCTTTATAATTTTTATTGTCTATTCAAGATCAAATTTTCAGTTTACAAAAAGGTACAAGTCAACCTCATGTTTACCCTGGTGATATAAAAATTATTGCAAGTTCCAGATATTGATACATCTATCCATTGTTGCAGAATGTGAAAAAGTTGATGAAGAATACAACACAAGCCGAATGACTATAGAAGAGTATAAAAAGAAAATTGCTCAAGTATTTGAACGGCTTGACGTGATTACAAATGTTGGGGGGTAACATTCAGGTTATCAAATACTGCTATTTTCGATATTTCTATTAGGGCGTCGGGTTTTTAAACTCGAAGTAAGTCCTCAATATACTATTCCGGTTTACAGTGCTATGTGTTTGAACCGTTCGGAATGATTGACAAACTCCTTATCGAAGATTTTTCAAATCCCTCAATTTTTATGGGGAATAGATGGTGATTGGATGGTAAATACTATGGATGCAGGTATGCCTTTTTACCCGACCGACCACTGCGGCGTTTTTAAGAATAAAAACGGATGATATCCTGCCTAAATATATGGCTTACCTGCTTGAGAAAGAGGGTAAAAAGCCGGATTTAGCCGTAGTTACAGAGCCTCGATTGACAGAATTAAAAAGCCTTTCAGTGCAGGCTGCTCCGATTGAAGAGCAGCGGGAGCGCTCTCAAAAATAGAGGCTTACGAATCGGAGATTGCTGTTGCAAAAAGCGGTATTGTCCGCTTATGCCGATAAGAAAAATGATATTGGATAAATGGTTGTGAGAGGAGCTAGGGATTATGGAAGATGAACTAGAGAAACATATTGTAACAGGTCAATCAATAGGATTTGATTATCAATTTTATTATTTTGTTTTTACTTGTACAGTTACATCACGGAGAAACAATTGGGTATGAGGTAAAAGATGATATTCATATTCAGAAGCCTGATGATAAGATAGTTCTAATGCAAGCAAAACATACAGTCGAAACAAACGCTGATGGTAAAAGAGTAAATTTGACTACGCTTGATGAAGATATGTGGAAAACATTAAGCATTTGGTCAAAAGCTATTTCTACATCTGAGACAGAGGATATAAAAATATGAATTTATTCTTGTTACAAATAAAAATGTACAAAATAACCAACTTATTACTTGTATTGAAAAAATTTAAAAATGATAATACTTTGAATGATGTTAGAAATACAATTTTTAGATATTAGAAAAAGACTAAAAAGCGAAACTATACAAGTATATATTGATAGTGTAAAAATCTTGAAGATGAAAAACTGGCATTATTCATCAAAAAAATATAAGTTTTGAATCAAATACGGATAATCTTATAGAAAAAAATAAAAAAACTAAATTAAAGCGATCGGCTTTTTCACCCTGATGAAGTCATACTTGAACAAATATTTAATAGCTTAATCAGTAATATATCTATTGAAAAGTATCTGACGCTAGATAAACAAGGAAAATTCCAACTGACTTATGAAGATTTTACAAAAAATTTAGGAAATGTTTTGAGGTTGATTTTGTCAAAAAAACATTCTACCAAAACGCACTATTAATATTACATTCCCTGCTAATATGGAAGATCAAATCTTTATCCGCCAATTACTTGAAATTGGGGATATTGAAAAATCACCTGATATTAAAACTTATACCTCATATATGCTAGAAGCTTTTTAATAGTCTTGAACAATGGAGCCGTGAAGGATATGTTCTTCCAACCGATGCAGATGATTTTTGAAAAAGAATTCAATTTTATACTGGCAAAAATGAATTTAATGCAAAATACCGTTGCATACGTAATACATTATCAAATGGAACAAATATTGATGATGTAGAAAACAAAATAAAGTTACTTTCACTTGAATTGCTGGATTCCATTAGAAGAAATAACTTAAAAATTATTAAACACTGACTTAGGAACAAAACTAAGTAATGGGTATTATTATTACTTATCTAATAAACCAAAAATTGGTTGGCACCTAGATTGGGAGGAAAAAAATATAAAAATATGAAAGAAATGTATTATATATATAATAATGAAGCAATAGCCTGTGGCTGTATATTACTTGTATTGCAAAAAGATACCTAACATAGAGATTGGAAAACTATGTTTAGTTCTGCCGTTTCTGCTGGATGACAGAACTTTATCGCTGTTACAAAAAGAAGAATATCAGCAAATGACACTTAAAGATTTAATTGCTAAAAACCAAGAATATTTTCTACATTTAATAATCGCTATTTGGCATTACTTCCAGTATTTATTAATGCAATGACAATATTACACATAAATGGATATATAGCTTTTTAATAAAAAAATCAGTCAGTCTTAATAGCACAAGTATAAATCTCGAAAATTATGGTGATAGGCTATTAAAAATAGAGAAGGCAGCAAATATTCTTGTAGATTTTTATTATAAATATAAATACTTCAGAATTATATAGGAGTTTAAATATACAATTATGAAATTTGTACTTCATGAGATAAAATTATGGTTTACAGAAAATAAAACAAGAAGTTTTGATTTTTAAAACCTAATAAAGTTAATGTTATTACAGGTGATTCAACCACTGGGAAAACCAGCTTATGGAATATAATTGATTACTGTTTATTATCCGATAAAGTTAATATCGCAAGTACAATAAATACATTATGGTTTGGTATAGCGTTTTTCTATTAATGACAAAAATATATCCATTGCTCGGAGAGCACCCGAAAACGATACGGCTTCAGCGGATGTTTATTATGCCAATCAATTACAACTTCCAGTAAACGATAATATAGAAAGAAATATTTCAATACCTGAATTAAGAGAAATCCTCGATGAAATGTTCCGTATAACAGATGATGTAAAAAAATTTTTAACTGGAAACAAAGTAAAAAAATACAGTTAGTTTAAACTATCGACATTTTTACTTTTTTTAATGCTTCTAACGGAAAATATAATAGGATCTCAGCACACATATTTTTGATGCTGCTTTTTTTGATATGAAAGATTGTGAAAAATATACCACTTATTTTTGATTTTGCGATTGGTGCAAGTAATTTAGAGAACTACGCTATAAAAAAAGAAGCTAAAGGATATATCTCATGAAATCATTGAGATAAAAATACCAGAAGCAAAAAAAGAACAAGACGATTCTGATTATAAAGAATTCATTAATCAACTATTTATGAAACTTATAGCTTTAGATATCATTGAAAATACTGAATATCATTTCTCTACTTCTGAGATGCTTAATCAGATACAGTCTATAATAAATCGTTATACAAATATTCATGAAAATCCTATACCTGATGATGAGCTTTGAAAGTTTATTAAAAAGAAAAAAAGATATCAACGTACAAATAAATACACTTAATAAATATCAAAAATGAATATAAGATATATATTAATAACTTAAATAAGTATGCAGATAGCTTAATACCGATAGAATTCTTAAAAAGAATCTTTCTGATGAAATCTTATATACATCTGAAACTCAGCCATTTATCCAATTACTGGAATCCTCATTAATGGATATAAAAATAACATCGACAAATCAAAAACTCGCCTATACAGGTTGAAGGGTGATATTACTACTCTAAAGAAAAATTTAGCGGAAATATCTAAAAATCACTGATATTAGAAAAGTAAAAAGGAGATTATCAAATAACATCGGATAAATTGGTATCAATCGGAGAGATAAAACACGAACTCGAATATTTTATACAAAATAAAAAGAGCCCGTTTATCGAAACCAGAAAAAAATAGATGAGTTAATTAGAGAAAAAGAAATTAACAATAACATTTGATAATATGGATATAGTAAAAATTAAGATTGAAAACAAAAATTAAATGATGAAATACAGCATATATATAATCAAATAATCACCTTATCCTCTTATAGGGGCTATAAAATAATATTTGATGATAAAAATATGAATATAAAGCTTCAATCTCCTGGAGAACTGTTTCCTTTGGAAAATGTGGGAAGTAAGTCAAATTATATGTTTATGCATCTTTGTTTTTATTTAGGCTTGCACTCTCACATGATCAATGTTGAAAAACTTATAATACAAATAATTATGTTCCGCGATTTCTGTTTATTGATCAGCCCAGTATTCCTTATTATGTTGGAAATGATACTAAAATTAAAAACAGTGATAAGGAAAATTTAATGAATGCATTTTTGATTATTAATGATTTTTATTTCTAAAATAAATAACTCGGGTACTGAATTTCAGATTATCATGGTAGAACACGCTCCAAAAATCCTATTGGGAAGATAATGAACTAATAACTTTCATACTGTAGATGAGTTTATAAATGGAAAAAGGATTGATTCCTCAAGATATTTTTTTCAGAAGGATTAAATACATGGCGAAAAATTAATACTATCAACTATTAGCAACATAATACTTCATTATGTTGGAAATAAAAAAATAATGGAGAAGGGTATCTTATTCAAATACTAAAATTGAGGTTTCTGAGCATCTAGCAAAAACTATTACAATGTTAGTTTATAGTAATTTTTAATTTCAATGAGTATTACGAATTCTATTATATACCTGAGTTAAAATTAAATCCATTATATAATTTTATATCTAATATTTTCAATATAAATTCTGATTTTTGTTGATCAGTCTAAAAAAATTGTGCCCGCCATCTCTATGAGCAAAAGCATTCACCCCTAAAAATCAAGGGCGGCGAGTTTTTATACCGTTTATTTCAAAGATTGTATTTTAGACGGCGAAACGCTTGATGCAGTAGGTTTATTTAAATCTGAAAATAAAGATACCTTTTTAAAAGTTCTACAGGAGAACGGTAATTTTTAACTTACAAACTGAAAAAAAGGTATCAATATTAAAAATTGGATAAAGGGTTGTCTCATTTTTAACAAAGAGCGAGAAAGCGGTTATGTAGTTGCTGTAGTAGATAATGTTGGAAAAAGGTGCTGAAGCCCGTTATTGGCTTAATGATTTTCTACATGTTCGTCGCCGTAAAGATGAATATACCAATACCCAAAAATTTTATGACCTTAGCAAAAACTTTGTTACACAAGAGTTGCCCAAAGAGTTAGGCACTACAAAAAGCTGATCAAATTAATCTTTTGAATAAATCTTTAGATTTTTAAAGATAAAAGATACTTGTGATATTGATGACTTTACCAATGAAGTTATGATTGAACCCGATATCATTGAAAAATTCCATCATTACAAACAACGCTGCGAAGATGAAAACGGTACATCAATAGACACTAGCTTTCCTATTTCTGAAACCGCACGAAAAACAGCAGCGATTGTTCAAGCGGGTTATTCAATTGGATAACAAAATCAAAAATCGTTATCGACGGCAATAGTAAAAACATCGAACAAGGTACGGACAAAAAGGTAAATTCTACAAAGTGTACTACACCGAAGAAACATAGAATCCATGTCTTGTAATGATACAAAAGTTGTATGCATATTAAGTGAAAATTGATCTCATTTTTGCAAATTTTCAGTAAAAACCAGCTTGTATTTTACGGATAAACGGATAAGGGAATAGTGTATACAATAGCATCACTGATTATACGGATATCCGCAAAGGAGTTTCGCGCAAAAAGCTGTATAATGCTGACAAATTCGGTGCCTTACCGCTTGTGAACGTCAATGTATTGAAGGAGCTGCTTTATGCCGAGAAAAACCCGGAAAATACAAAGTAACAAAACGGTATTGATTTAGGGCGTTCCGGTTTATTTTGCCTCAGCAAAAATAAAACCGTCGGGCTTTAGTGGGGTTCCGCTATCGCTCCATTCTTCGGAACAGCTGCGCTGCCCTTCCAATCCCTAACGCTGTTCAGTGGGCACCCGTTGAATATGGGTTTCCTGAATGCAAGCGCATGTCTGATTGGAACGCGCAACATCCTTGTTGCTTCTGAGCATACATTCTTGTATATTGTTTAATACAAGTTTGGTATTTTGCTAAACTTGTTTCTGTTTAGTATCTCCGTCCATCCATGGACGTACTGCGTGTTCTGTTAAGTATATTGTATGCTTTTTGCACGGTTACAGCACTAAGTCAGCTGTATATCAAAAAAATAGTTTTTCTTTGTATCTAATTCATGAATATCTTTCTCAAAAAGAATGTTTTTAGAAGGTTGAAAAAAGCATCGAATATTTTTTTATTTTTCCATATAGGGCGGGTTATAAAAATTTTCAATAATAAATTGAAAAAAATAATACGTGGACTGAGCGGACAACTAATCGGTATACGGCATCCTTTCAGAAAATCCTAAATGAACATGGCTGCTTGGATGTGTACCAGCTTTCATGCTTTTTATCATAATCAATTCTGAAAGGAAAACGAAGCTGATACTTTTTGTAAAAATTCTAAATCTATATTTGATCTACTATCTGAATAATCTTGATAATAGATATCTCCAGCATACAAACGTAAATCAGGTAATATCAGACATCAGTGATTTATCAAGCTCATTTCCATTAAAAGTATATTCAATGTTTACAATCGTATTATCAAACATTAATACAGTGAATTGCCTGTTTTGATGAATGAGATCAAAAATGTCATTGTATTCATCAATAGTGGTAAATTTAAGGGTAGGTATAGAATCTTTTGTTGTTGTTATTATATGAATTTTTACCGTGTGACTTTATATGTGCATATTCTTGGTCGTGAGATAAGCCGTTTTTCATAAGGAAAGTAATACACGCATTGATTTCTGTTACGATATCGTTTTTGACGTAACATCTTATAGTCCTTTGTTTTTTTCATTTGCTTCATGAGGAGCTCTTTTCTCTTTTGTTGTTAGATTAGAATCATTCAGAAGTTTTTTTGAATTAAGGCATCAAATTCTTTACTTTCAGCTGCATTTACATTATAATCAGAATAAACTTTATCTAATTCTTCTATTTCTTTGTCGGTTGGATATTTGAAAGAAAGGGTAAATTTATGCTTGCGTATAGCTTCAAGTTCATTATGTAATGCATCCATTCCGTTGCCATAACCAAATATTCTAACCCACATTTTTGAACGGGTAATAGCTGTAAATAATTCATTTTCGATGATGCCGAATATTATAGTCCTGCATACAGTCTTGAGCCCCGATAATATAGACCACAGCTGCCTCGTTTCCTTAGCTCTTAGAATACCGGATATAGTAATTGAGTTATCTTGAAAAAAACTGTCCCGAGATGTAGTAACTCCAGCAATATGAGATGGTATTTGGTATTCGTTATATAAAAACATACCTAAGAGCTCCTACATATCTTTCCAAGTTTTTCATTTGCCAAAGATATGACAAGAATATCACGCATCTGTAAGTCATCTTGATGGATATTTTTATAAATCTCGTCTGCTACAAATTTAGCTTCGTCTAGAGGTGATCCTACTTTATAATCCAGTACAATGTCTTGCGGATCATGAAGTATTCTATTAAATATCGCAGGGCTTGATTCTTCCGTACGATACAACATAATATTGGTTTCTCCTTGAAATTTACCCTCAGCTAATTCATAGCCGACCTCTTTCCATAATGCAGGATCATTAAAAATTGTACTAATCCACCTTCTGCGGTATATACCAAAGCCTAGTGTACGTGCTGTTACGATAACTTCTTTGGGATTTCTATAGCAAACCGGAAGGATAATATCCCTCTTCGGTTTATATGGTTCATTCGCAAATTCTTCCGGTGAAAAATACCTCCTTTATATTTAACGGGCTTCCGGTTGTTAGTGTTTGCATTTCATCATAAGCAATTACCATTTTGCCATAAGAATTTTTGCATAAAAAGAAAAACTAGCCGGTAAATCTTGTGCTTCATCTATCAATATAACATCATATAAATCATAATTATCTTGCTCCCAATCAGGGATAGCGCATTTTGGCAAACAAACGAAAATGCATCTTGCATAATATCTTTTTCTTGTCGCTGCTTCTTTATAGTTAATAAATTCTATCCCTGTTTTTTGCACAGAGTTCGGAATAAAGTCCAGTATCTTTAAGACCTCCCCATGCATTGAGAATTTGAATTCTTGTCATATCAGGTTCTGAACGTGTATACTCCCAAACAAATCGGCGTATGAAACTTTCCAACATAGGCTTTAATGCTTTTGTATAAAAAGTTATAGCAATTTGTATTTCAGGATTAAGCGAATATAAATAAGCCGCTTTTTAATGCAATAATTATTGTCTTTCCCGAACCTGCTAAGCCTCGAATTCTTTTGTAAACCGTTTGCTGTTTCTATAACTGCTTTATTTTTGTGCGATATCTAATGTAGCTAAACTATTTTCAATTTCACGTAGTATAGCCCTTTTGACGATTCGTGCTTTTATAATACGCTTACTTGCCGTATGAATTTTTTGTTGCTACCTGAATTGCTGAAAGTACGCTATCATACTCTTCAGGGCTTCCCATTCTTCAATACCTTTCCCAAAACTCCATTTAGTTGATTAAAATCATTCAAAATAAAATGGATCTTCATAAGTATTAGTAACCGACAAAGCTATAGTAATAACAGAAATAGTATAAATTGATTTCGTCCTCTCATCAATTCTTTTTGTTCGCATAAGGGTCGAATTGATTTGATTATATAAACCATCACGTATTTCATCCCGCTCTATACAATCGGCACTGTTGCTCTTCATATAAGTCAAAAATAATAATGGAGTATTTCTTAGATATCCATAGGGCATCTATACTTTTCCCTTCTCCCTATAATTGCAGCCTATATAGAGCGTCCTTTCATAATCTTCGCGGGGCGAAAAATACTTATCCAACTTATTTTTAGTAACCAATTTATTTTCGTAAGAACCTCTAACAATATCTAGCATCTTTTACCTCCAATACTTGTTTTCATTATACAATTATAAATAATTATATCTATACTGCGTATCACTTCTCATCTTCTACCCTCTTCCTTGTTTCCTCTTCCTTTCAAGCACCCCTCCGTCTTCTTCCCATACAGCTCGAACAAAAAAAGCCACACGGGCGGCATCATCGAGAAGGCGGTTTTTACGATAGAGCTTATCCACAGCGGAATCAAGGGCGGCGTGCGCTTTGGTAATGTCTGGTTGAAGCGGGTGTTAGATGAACTTTTTAATTTTATTTGATACAGTAATTCAGGAATTGATTCCGATGCAATAAGCCAAATTCGGTCTGTTAAGATTTCCCCATAATCATGAACAATTTTGTTTCTTAATCCAATTATTTTTCGACCAGGGATATCTTGATTTTCCTGCATAAAATCTTTAGAAAGATGATTTGCGGCTTCTCCAATTATTTGTATTAATCTTTCAATCGCTAATCTTTTTATACGATTGTTTACAAAACTATTATGATTTTTCGCCTTTACAATATCAATTATTTCTTGTGAATATTTTAATATGTCATAAATATAACTTTTATCACGCTCATTATGCGACATAAAGAGGTTCCTTAGAGTTCATTATTGCTTCTCTTCTATATGGATTGGCTAAACTAGCAGGTTCTACAATATCAATATTTCTTTTTCGTAATATTTTGGAGATAGTCCTGTATATCTAGTATATCAAAAAGTGATATTTTTTCAGAATCTCGAAAACTCATGAGAAAAATCAATATCACTTTCACTTGTAAAATCATTTCGTATTGAAGACCCAAATACGGATATTTCTTTTGATATTATACTTAAAAATTATATATTCTAAATCTTTATGAGTCAAATAAATTCCATTGTTTGCAAGTTTTTCAAAGCCCGTCATTTTTCCCCTACTAAATATACTACATCTTTAGCAAACCTACAATATTAGTTACATTTAACTCCTGTATAGTATTTACCTTTATCTTCCATAGTGTTCTACCCTTTTCCCCGTTTCCGCTTCCCCTGTAAGCACCCCTCCGTCTTTTTCCCATACAGCTCGAACAAAAAAAGCCACACGGGCGGCATCATCGGGGAGCGCTGTTTTACGATAGAGTTTATCCACAGCGGAATCAAGGGCGGCGTGCGCCTTGGTGAGTACCGGCGGCATAGTATTGGGATCGTATAAGTCGGCAAGGGAGCTATCGGGAAACTGCGCCCGTGCGTCCAATACCGCTTGCGCCTTTTGAATAACCTGAGCCTTTTGCGCTTCCGAAACATCCTACCACGGGAAGTTGTTATACACAATCTGTGCAGAATAGCGGTAATCGCTTTTGAGCCGCCCGCATACGGTACGCATCCACGCCATGTGCATTTGCGAAGTAAGCACCCCTGAACTCGTACAGCGTTGCATTGGGAACGAGTAAGTTCGCATTGCTTGAAATATCAGAACTATTCATAAAGCCAATCGGAATATATTTACGGCGTTCTGATGATGTACTCGGCACAAGGAGATAATGTCCCGACTCCGGCTGACGGATTTCTCCAAAGAGGGATGGTGTTTGCGCAAGTTTCCGTGTTGCCTCACGGCTGTTGCTTTTCACGGTGTTCCCGCACCTTTTGTATGCGTGCTACAATGAGCGGGCATTTTTAGGTGCTGAGGTTCCGCATTCAAAAGCCAGAGACAATATCGTTTTTTATTATTGATAAACTCTTCCGCCCCCCAAAAACGGACGGATATACCGTTTTGCTTCCGGTGCTTGTTGCAAAAAGGAGGCGTATTCATTTTTCTTCTATAATGAGATTACTGCCGTCATTCGGCATACTGCCAAACACCATCGGATTAGTTTGTGTATCAAGTACCGAACTTCTACTATCAATAAACACATTTTGCGCATCGGCTAAATAAGCATTTATCCGCTTGACTGTTTGAGCTTTCGGCCTCCTTTTATATCGTCGTATAAAAAGAGTTGTTTTTTTCCGTTCGGTTCCGGAGAGAAAAGCCGACAATAATGCAGTACACTGCCGCATTGCCCCGCGCTTCATTCGACCACTTAAAAGTCTGGTGCGCAAAATTGATATGCACCCCGCGCAAAAAAAGATTTACCACAAAATAGGAACTTGCTGCCCCTGACAAATAGAATTAGTAGAAACAAAGGCGCATTCAATCTACGTTCCCTTGAATATACTCCGCAGCCTTTTTATACCAGCCCGTAACGTAGTCAAGATTCCCTGCATTCTTTACCCCGCTAAAAAGCATTGCGAGCTCTGCGGACTGTTCTTTCTCCATCACCCGCGCACCTAAAAACGGCGGATTGCCGAGAATATACGAAAGGTTATGTTTTTGGTACGATGGTCTCCCAATCAAGCGCAAGCGCATTGCCCCTGTACAATCGACGCGGAAGAAATGAGCGGGATGCGTGCAAAGTATTGACCGAAGCGGCTGCCGACCAGTCTATTCATTTGGTGATCCATCAGCCACAGCGCCGTTTGTGCAATTTGAGCGGGAAACTCTTCAAGCTCTATGCCGTAAAACTGATTCACATTGACCTTGATATATTCGCCGACATCAAGCAGCTGCTGATCTGTGCTTTTCAATTCTTCGATAATAGCGAGTTCCAAAAGACGCAGCTCACGGTATGCAATAACCAAAAAATTTCCGCAGCCGCAGGCGGGATCAAGAAAGGTTAAATGTGCAATTTTATCATGCAGCGCGTTCAAGTTTGTTACACGGGCTTCGGAGGTGTACTGTTTATATTTATCAAATTCCGCCCACAGAGAATCTAAAAAGAGCGGATGAATGAGTTTTAAGATATTTGTTTCGCTGGTATAGTGCGCTCCCAAAGCGTGCCGTTCTTCCGGTTTCATCACACTCTGAAACATCGCACCAAAAATTGCCGGAGAAATACCGCTCCAATCCAGCGCACAGCATTCAATCAGTTTTTTCCCGCATTGCAGCATTTATTTTTAAGCGGCTGAAATAGCGCGGCTTAAAAACACGTCGAGTTTGCGCAAGCGCAAACATCGCTTATTATCGTGTGCGCGTTTTCGCGCACGAATGTAACAGTCTTAAAAAAACTGAAGTTTTTTTAAGAGTGTTGCATTTTAAGGAAAGTTAAAATCCGCAGTTGGAAGCAGCTCCTTAAAAAGCCCCCCGTTTATATACGGAAAACGAGCCAGCTGCTCATCAAGTGTTCTAAGCCGCTTTTCTTTCGGCGTATTAAGCACTTCAAAAATCTTTTGAATGTGCATCGCTAAATCGCTGCCGTCAAGATTCGTCCGCTGCAAAAATATATTTAATAAAATGATCATGCTCAAAAAATACCGGTATCATCAGCAAACAAACAAAATAACAGACGAACCAAATACAACTCCAGCTGATGTCCGGTATAGCCGATCTCTTTTTAAGGTATCGTGCAATGCTCCCATCTTTTTCCGCTGCTTCAATATTGACCGCATCCTGTTTTTTATATTCAACATCTTTGTAGCCTGCAAGAAAGAGAAACAGCTCAATATACTCCGCCAGTTCATCAATCGTAAAAAGAGGTGAGTTCCGCATTTTTTTCTAAATGATAATAATCGAAATGAACAAAATCGCAAAATCAAAATGCCCTTTGGCATATCGGCATTCTGAAGCGCATTGGCATAGGTTTTTGCCTGTTCAAAGGCTTTTTCCGGTCTTTGCCGGGAGACTTCATTTCAATAAGAATATAACCCTTCCCAAAAAGATCGATATAGCCGTTAGAACCGTCTAACAGTTTAACTTTGTGCTCAAACACGGCAATTTTATTACGCGGTACACCGAAAAATTGCAAAAACTCGTTTTCAAAGGTTTGCGCATCCGCTTCTTCCCGCGCAGTTGCCGCTTTATCTTTCCAGTTCAGTACAAACTGTTGTGCTCGCGTTTTAATTTCGTTTAATGATAATGCCATATGATCAGTATGTCTAATGTCTATACCGATTGTCAAGCAAAGCTATTTAAAAGAAGAAAAGTGGTAAAGCATAGTACTAAAGAAAAAGAAGTATTTGACAAAGAATAACAGCTGTAATTGTTGTTTAGTTTTTTACTCCGCATTTTTGAATATCATAAATACGTTTGTATAGACCGTCGTGTTGTATCAGTTCACGATGCGTTCCTTGTTCTGTAATCTTTCCCTTTTTCCAAAACGATAATAATGTCGGCATCTTTAACCGTCGCAATGCGATGAGAAATGATAATTACCGTTTTATGCTTGTTTTCATTTTTAAGCGCCGCTCTAATTGCCGCATCGGTTTCCATATCAACTGCGGAAAGGGAGTCATCAAAAATCAAAAGAGGAGCATCCTTTATCAGCGTCCGTGCAATCGCCAGCCGCTGTTTTTGTCCGCCGGAAAGGGACACGCCGCGTTCCCCGACAAGGGTAGCGTATCCGTCTGAAAAAAATAGTGAATCTCTCCGTCTAAGGCTGCGATGCGGGCATACCGCTGTGCGGCGGCATCGCTCGTATCGGGCGCGGCAAGTTTAATATTTTCCATAATTGTTTTAGCGTAGAGGAACGGTTCCTGTAAAAATCAGTCCCTATCTGCGACCGTATCCAGCCCTTATCTATTGAGCGCAATTCTATACCGTCAATGGTGATGGAACCGGCAGTGTAATCGTACAGCCGGTCGAGCAGATACACCAGCGAGCTTTTTCCCTCGAACCGGTTGGACCTAAAATTGCCGCTGTCTGTCCCTGTTTAATGCTGAACGAAACCGCATCCAGTACCGGCGCGTTCTCCGCTCCGGGATATGCAAAGGACACGGAATCAAAAACGATGGAGCCTTTTAATTTCCGGCTTTGCCTGTGTGGGGAAAAAGCTGTTCGGGTTCTTCGCGGAAGAGTTCTTCAATACGACCAACCGATACACAAGCCTTGCCGATATTACCGAGAATCCGTCCGAGCTGCCGCACCGGCTGGATCAGCATCGTGATGTACGAGATAAACGCTATCAACATCCCCTGCTGAAATTTCGCCGCGGTATGCGAGAAAGCTTCCATAGAGGATAACGGTAAAAAAATCTGGATATACGATAAAAAAATCTGTCCCTGCCCAAAAACGCAAAGCAGCGTATCAGTATCACATTCCGCCGCATATACGCTTCGCTCGCTGACTTAAACTTTTTCCATCTCATATTGTTGACGGGTGAATGCCTTGATCACTCTGATACCAGTAAGACTTTCCTGAAGAACCGCCGTCATAGTAGCTTCCCGTTCGGTTGAGGCTTTTAAACTGTTTTTCAATCACATAAAAGAAAAGAGCGGAAAAAAACCGCGGCAACTGGAACCGCTGCGCATGAGATGAGCGCGAGCTTACTGTTCGACTGCATCATCAAAAAGACCGTGTAGGTAATTAAAAACACCGAACCGACCGTTTCGGGAATTTGAGAATATAAGGCGATGCGGATGGTGTCCACATCCGAGGTGCAGCGCTGGATAAGATTGCCTGTTTTTTTGCATTTTGCGTGATAGGTGTACGGCAAAAGCTGGATATGATTATATAGCCGGTTCCGTACATTTTGGATAACCCGTTCGGTTGCCGCATTTGCCGTATTCATCTGCAAAAAGGTGAAGATACTACGGCAAAGCGCATACGCAAAAATCATGACCGCCATAATGAAAAGTCCGTTTGTACTTTGCAGCCGCTCCGAACAGCGCAGCAAAAACGTTCAAGCGCGGTATGGGTAAGCGGTTCATCGCCGAGTACCGAATCAACGGTGATTTTTGATTAAGCCCGGTTGCAAAGCTGCGGCAATCTGAGCGAGCAGCGCAAAACATCAGCGCAAGCAGGTATAAGAGACGGAATCCTTTTAAATACGAAAAGAGCCGAACAAAAATTTTTCACGGTATATATTATAACAAGAGGTTCCTTTGTATTCTATGCACCTTGCTCAAGAATAATGCATAATTTATAATCCTTAATTGTAAAAATCATGAATTTCGCATTATGAATTTATTTACGAGGTGTTATATTATATGCACAAAAAAATATGTTTTTAGATTCAGGGATAGGAGGCTTACCGTACTTTCGATATTTTCATCAACAGGCGCCGCACGCCTCTACTGCATATATAGCGGATGTGGAGCATTTCCCCTATGGGGAAAAAAACACGTGAGGAAGTAATTCAGTACGCACTCGGTGTTACGGAAAAAAATAATAAACCGATTGGATCCCGCAATGGTCATCGTGGTGTGCAATACGATGTCAACCGCCGCCCTCGATGCGTTGCGCAACCATTTTTCTATTCCCTTTGTTGGTACCGTGCCGGCGGTAAAGGTCGCGGCGGAAGTGAGCGTCAATAAGCGCATCGGGATTATCGCTACGGCGCGGACAATTAACGATCCGTATCTTGATAAGCTGATTACATCATTTGCCGCCGATTGTACTATTGAAAAGCGATCTGATGCAGAGCTCATCGCACACATTGAAAAACGGACTTATCACCGCCTCTGATGAAGAAAAAAACGAAAAGCGGTAGCGCCTGCAATTCGGCAGTTTAAAGATGCGGGGGTCGATACGCTTGTATTGGCGTGTACCCACTTTTTGCATCTTGCCGATACCTTTGCCGAATGCGCTGCCCCGGAAATAAAGGTTGTCGATTCCTTGCCCGGCGTCGTTTCCCATGCATTGGATGTGCTGCCTCCGCCGTCCTGTGGGGAAGCATCACGCAGCAGTTGCTATGTTACCGGAGAAATCACCGAGCGTATCGACCGACTGTACCGCGGTTACTGTGAACTTTTTGACCTCAACTGGAAGGGAGCGCTGTAATGCAGGGGCTGGTATTAAGCGGCGCAAATAATTTTTGCGATACGCACACCCGAGCGTAACATCGTCCGTTGTTCCATTAAGGGCAAAAACTGAAAGAAAGCCGCGGGTATTACAATCCCTTAGCGCCGGGCGATACGGTCGATATTGAATACGACACCATCCATCCCGATCAGGGGCAAATTACAGCGCTTGTACCGCGGCGCAACGGTTTTGTCCGCTGGAATCAGAAAACGCGTAGTCCGCAGCTCTTAGCGGCAAACATCGACTTGCTGCTCTGCGTTACCACCCCTGCCAATCCCCCTTTCGTCCGCGCTTTACCGACCGCACATTGGTGCAAGCCGCCGCGGAAAGTATTCCCGCACTTATCATCGTGAACAAAATCGATTTAGGCATTTCGGAACCAGTGCGGAAACGGATACGGGATTGGCAGCGCGTCGGCATCGGGTATGCGAGGTATCTGCAAAGACGGAGAGGGCTTGAACCGCTCGCCCGCCTCCTTTCGGGTAAAACCTGCGCTGTTACCGGACAGTCGGGCGTCGGGAAGTCGAGCTTACTGGAACAGCCTTGACCCCAGCCTTGCGCTCAAAACCGCCGACATTTCGTTTAAGTACGACCGCGGTATCCATACGACAACGCAGGGCGTTTTTACCGATGACCTTTACCGCTCACGACGGAACCCGGCTGCCGTTCAATATCATCGATACACCCGGCATCAGACACTTTGCGCTATGGGGCATTAAACCGGAAGAAGTGATTTTTATTTTCCCGAAATGGAGTACCGCAGCAATACAGTGCGCTTTCGGACTTTCCTGTTCGCACATTCACGAACGCGGCTGCCGTATCTTGGAAGAACTGGACGCAGAGCATATCCACCCCGATCGCTACGAAAGCTGGCGTTCCATGCGCGACGAACTGGCACTGCTCACCGCGGACGAATACTAGGTCAAATGCAGCGGCGGGGTGTGCGTGCTTTCGCTCTTTTTGTGAACGTCTTCGCTATTTTTTTCATCAAACCGGCGCCCGACTTCCATGCCTGACCGACTTTTTTCGCCGATGGCATAGTAGCCGTTTTGAAATTGGTCAAAAATAAAGGCGTTCAGTTTTGTCGGCTCAACCTTGCCTTTTTCGTTCAGTACTGCCTCATCCGCAAGAACGCCAACAATCTCTCCGACAACATAGAATCCGAACACCGCAGTTTTTATCTCGACAACCTTGCACTCAAGGGTGAGCGGGAATTCGTCTATAATAGGTGCATCGACTTTTTGGCTTTTTACTGCGGTTAAACCGCTGCGTTCAAATTTATCCGGCATTGTATTCCCGCTTGCGATGCCGAAAAAAATCAGCTTCTGCAATATGAGGAATATCGGCAACACTGAGCGTAAATGCTTTTTTTATGCTTGAGGTTCGCTGCCGTCTTATGCCCTCATCGATATTCATCAGTACCATATTTTCAGCGCAGATACCGCCCCACGCCATATTCATCACATCGACTGTGCCGTTTTCATCGTATGTCGCTACCATCAAGACCGGCATCGGAAATAAAAAGGATGAACACCCAGTTCTTTTTTTCGCATTGTTCTGCATGGAAACCTCCTGTACGCTCCCTCATCATTGGGCATCTTCTAAAAACTATACCTCGAGTTTTTAAAAGATGCCCCGCTGTTAAAACTATTTTTATTGTGCGAGGTATTCGTTTATACTCGCTGCCGCTTTGCGTCCTTCCCCATTGCGAGGATGACGGTTGCCGCACCGAGTACAATGTCTCCGCCCGACCATACTTTCGGGATGCTGGTTTTTGATTTTCATCGACAATGATGTTCCCACTCTTTTTACCGCAAGACCTTCTGTTGTTTTTTTGCCATTAGCGGGTTCGAGCTATTGCCGAGCGCCACGATAACCGTGTCCACTGGAATTTGATGTTCGGTACCCTGAATGGGGACTGGGCTGCGACTACCGGACTCATCCGGTTCACCGAGCTCGTAGTTTAGCACTTCGACCGCGCATACTTTACCATCTTTATCGCCGATAAAGCGCGTTGGATTTTGCAGGTAGAGGAATTCTACGCCTTCTTCTTCGGCATGGGCGATTTCTTCTGCGCGGGCGGGCATTTCGGCGCGGGTACGGCGGTAAATACAGTATACTTTGTCAGCGCCGAGCCGGTAACCTGTACGGGCTGCATCCATTGCAACGTTTCCGCCGCCGATAACAGCAACGACCTTTGCGGGATACAGCGGTGTGTCTGCTTTATCTTCCTCATAGCCCTTCATCAAATTGGCGCGGGTTAAGTATTCGTTTGCGCTGAATACGCCGATGAGGTTTTCCCCCTCGATGTTCATAAACTTTGGTAAGCCCGCGCCGGTACCGATAAAGGCGGCATCAAAACCTTGCTCGGTGAGTAGCTGTTCCAGCGTTGCCGTTCTTCCAACTAAGAAGTTTGTTTCAAAGGTAACGCCCATCTTCTTGAGGTTTTTCTACCTCGTGGGCAACAATCGTTTTTGGGAGGCGGAATTCGGGGATGCCGTACACCATAACGCCGCCTGTTTTATGGGAAGCGCCTCAAATACGGTTACCGCATGACCGGCGCGGCGAATATCGGCAGCGGCGGCAAGTCCTGCGTACCGAGCCAATAATCGCGACTTTTTTTCCCGGTATCGGGGCAAACCAGCGGTATAGTGGTTTTATTATTTTCCCGTTCCCAGTCGGCGACAAAGCGTTCCAATCTGCCGATTGCGACTGCCTTATCAACCGATTTATGCATTTTTTTCCGACAGTACATACTGCTTGACATTGCTTTTTCCTGCGGACATACGCGACCGCAGATGGCGGGGAGCAAGTTTGTCGTTTTAATCGTATCAACGGAGGCTTCAAAATCTCCCTTTTGAATGCAGCTGATAAATTCGGGGATGGGTATCCCAACCGGGCAGCCCTGTACGCAGGGGCGGTTCTTACAGTTTATACAGCGTTGAGCTTCTATCCGCGCCTGTTCTTCGGTGTACCCTGTTGCAACTTCGTCCATGAGGCGGGCGCGGGCGTGCGGTTCAAGAACCGGCATTTCCTGTACTGGAATAGCTGCGCGATCCTTCATTTTTTAACTCTTTATCTTTTAATTCGTTCCAATATGCTTTTGCCTGTTCTGCGAGTTCTTCGCGGGAGACATAGCGCTGCTCGGTATTGGTATTTTTGTTCTCCATTCCATACTCCTCTTGCACACTCAGCTGATTGCAGTATGGGCTGAGCGCTTTTTTTATTAGGGGGCTTCTAAAAACTGAACGCTGAAAATAAACGTTCCTTAAAATGCAACAGTTGAACAAAGTGTCAACTTTGGAAACTGTTGCATTCAGTGCGCGACACGCGCATACGTCAATCAGCGATGTTTGCCGAAAGGCAAACTCGACATTCACTACCGCCACGGATGGCGGTGGTTATAGCAGTAGCGATATTTTGGCTTGAGCCAAAATTCGCTATCAAACAATGTACAAGGATGTACATTGTTTGATGACCGCGCAATGGTAGCAGCCGAAGTTATACCTTCCATTAGTTACTGCCGTTGGACAGCCCAATTCTACATACATGGCGGTCGTGATCTTCCCGCTCTTTAAAGGCTTTCATCCGCGTCATCATATTATCAAAATCGACTAGATGCCCGTCAAATTCAGGACCGTCAACGCAGACGAACTTGGTATTGCCATCAACCGTAACACGGCAGCATCCGCACATACCGGTTCCGTCGATCATAATTGTATTGAGCGAGACCACGGTGTGGATACCGAACGGACGAGTTGTCGCTGCGCAGAACTTCATCATAATCGGCGGGTAGGTTGCGATAACTTCTTGAGGAGGGCTCGCGCTTTCGCAAATTTCCTTGAGCGGCTCTGTAACAAGCGCTTTTCGACCGTAGCTGCCGTCATCGGTTACGATGATCAGTTCATCGGCTATTTTGCGCATTTCTTCTTCAAAAATAACGAGTTCTTTTGTACGCCCACCAATGATAATGATAACCTCATTGCCGGCTCGCTTATAGGCTTGCGCAATCGGGTGTAAAGGCGCCGTACCGATACCGCCGCCGACACAGACCACTTTCCCGACTTTTGTAATATGCGTCGGATTACCGAGCGGACCAAGAATGGCAGCAATGGATTCGCCCTACTTTCTTTTGGCACAGCTTGATGGTACTCGCACCCACCGCTTGAATCACAAGAGCAATCCAGCCTTCTTGCGGGTTCGCATCCGCAATAGTGAGCGGAATCCGCTCGCCGTAATCGATATCAAGCTGAATAATAACGAATTGTCCCGCCTTTCTTTGGCGGGCAATTTCCAGCGCCGCAACGCGGAAATAAAAAAACATCTTTTTGAGAATTGCTTCTTCTCTAAAATTGTGTGAATCATTCGCTCTCTTCTCCATATATGGGGAAAATACGGTATCAGTTTGTACTGATACACATTTCCACCATTCTACCCGCAAAAGTATGGAATATCAATATAAAGCATTGCGAAAATTATTATTATCCCTTATACTAAATATATGGACAATGTTGCAGTTATCCCTGTAGATAGGAATAAAAATCAAACAAGCAGTTCAGATGAATATTCCTATCTCGATTAACACCCTATACGCTCCCCAAGGAAACGGAAAAATTATATCGCCGATGTTGCAAAGGTTTTCCTCAGTGTTGTTCATCAGGATGCAATCCAAGACTATATCGTCTATTGCCTTAATGAACTGACTACGAACGCGAAGAAAGCAAATACCAAACGGGTGTACTTTTAAAGAAAAGGGCTTCGATATTTATGATCAGAAGTCCTACGACGAGGGAATGCTGAATTTTAAGCAAGAAAGTCTTGATAACATTGATTACTATCTGCAGCAGCAAAAAAGCAGGTCTTTATATTAAAGTTATTATGCAGGTAAAGCAGGGTTCCATTATTTTTGAAGTACGCAACAATGTCCAGATGGTTGCAACGGAATTTAAGCGCATTTTTGACCGTATGGTAGTTGCGCGAGATCAGCGAAGATATGGATCGCCTTTATGCAGGGCGATTGACGATACGGAAGGCGCAGGTCTTGGTTTAATTATCATGCTCCTCATGCTTATCGGGCTAAAAGAAGACGCCTTTGAGTTGATTTCGGAAAAAGACTTAACGATTAATCGAATTACCATTCCGATCGATTTTGAAGTGAACCGGCATCTTGTAGAATTGACTAAGACGATTGTCGATTACATTGAAGAAATTCCGCAATTTCCCGAAAAAAATCATGCAAATACAGCATCTCATCAATGATCCGAATGCAACAATGGGAACACTGCATCTTTTATCAGTGATGATATTGCATTGACAACCGATCTTTTAAAGCTCGTTAATCTCGGTTGCGTTCGGGCTTACAAAGGAATGTATGAGTATTACCGAAAGCAGTTAAAATGGCGGGCTTACGGGGTATTCAGCATTTGTTGTATTCTGTCGGAACGCTGCAAGTACTAAAAGTAACGGGAAATGAGCAAAAAGGCTGTGGGAACATACCTACCGATGCGCATTTTTGCATATAATCTTGCTAAGATGCAGGGGAAAACCAATCTTCTCGAAGAAATATATGTCTGTGCGCTTTTTGCACGATTTAGGAAAAATTGTATTTAGTTCCATTTATCCTGAAGTGCTTGAAAAATCAAAAGATTTGCAAGCCGAAAAAGAATATTCCTGAACAGGTTATCAAGAGCGTGATGTCGGGGATGGAGCATCAAGCGATCGGTGTTGCCGTTGCGGAAAAAATGGAATTTGCCTGCAGCCATTGTCAACGATAAAATATCAATATGAACCAGAATCTGCCCCTAAGAAATATTATGAGCTTGTTTCTACCGTCAGTTTTGCTGAATTTATGTTGCAGTTTTTGACGGCAATATCAGCTACTATCAAATCCCGCCGGTTTTGTTAAAGCAACATACTATTGAAAATGAGGCGCAGCTGCGCAAATTGTGCGAAAAGCTCAATGCCAAATTCCACGAGCCGACATAATATATTTGTATGAACGAACAGGGACCCGCATTCCGCCCGGCTTTTTATTCCGTCACATGAACACAGCGAAGTGTGCGGAATGGTTTGTATTCAAGATTTATCGTTTAAATACGGCGCCGGTAAAAATATTATTTGAAAATCTCTGCCTTACAATGAGAGGGGCGTATATTTCGATTGTCGGAGAAAAACGGCGCAGGGAAAAAGCACACTGATAAAGCTGATTCTCGGGCTGTTAACGCCCGATACGGGGAAAGCATCCGCTGTGGAGCGCGTAATATCGGCTATGTACCGCAAAAAGAAAGCAGCGATAGCGGGTTTCCCCATTACCGTTTTTGAGGCATTGAATTCGTATCGGGTATTACGCAAACAGCGGGATAAGGGGATTATCGACCGCTGCCTGTCTGATGTCCGGCTACTCGATTACAAATATGCTTTGGCAGGGACGTTATCCGGCGGGCAGCTGCAAAAGATGTACATTGCCCGTGCGCTTATCGGTGAGCCGGATTTACTCATCCTTGATGAACGCTCAACAGGAATTGACCCTACAGAGCCAGCAGGAAATATATACCTTTATTAAAAAGCTGAATACGGAGCAGGGGCTGACGGTTATTTCCGTGGAACATAACCTCGATGCGGCGGTACTTAACTCAACTGATATTTTCCATCTGGCAAACGGATGCGGGCATCTCTGCAATCCGCAAAAATATGCCGCGGAGTTTCTTCACTTTCGACGTCCGCCATATAATTCGGATACACGGCTCTCATGACTGTAACATATCAATCGACTGCGGCAGCTATTTTTTTAAGCAGGTACATACTGATTTTTGGGCAAACGCCTCAAGCAAACTTTGTTCACAGCTTGCTTTTGTTCCTTGTGCTGCCGCTCCGACCGGACAAATGCCGACAGAATGCTGAAAAGCGCGATTGCATGAGCTGCGATAATAACGCCGGCGCTGTTTTCGTAGATTCTCCAACTGCGGATTGCATTCAAACCGATACAAATGATACCGGATATATATACAACACGCCCCAGCCAGCGCAGCGGACGTTTGTTCTTTGCCGCCCGCACAAGATTGATAACCCAGCTTATCGACATAATAAGCAAAAGGGCGCCGATAATGCAAAAGTATCATCGTATCATTATTCATAACACACCTCATAAACCGAAACGGGATGTATGTTCCGTCCGCATAAAGAAATTATGGTATCACCATTTGCAAATGTATAGAGCCATTCGCAAAATAGGCTGGGATAAAACATCGACACTTGTCGGGGAGCGGTAAAAGCCCTCTCCCGTATATTTCAGATATGCCTCTTTTTTTGTGTCCACAATTCGTAAAACCGTTGATCAAACAGTTCCGTATCTTGATGGAGATAATGGTTTTTCGGAATCGGTAAAACAACGATTTGCAACGCGTAATTTTGCAGCGCGCAGTCGTTCAATGTCAGCTCAATCTCACCGTCGGATAACGCAATAAGGCATATCCCATACGTGTACGATACACTGACTTGCAACGCTGCGTCCTTTAGATATGGCTTCCCATATTTTCCATATTCAAGCTGGAACTGCGCAGGACGATGAGGAAGCCGCTCAGCAAGCGCATTTTTCAGTAACCTTTTTGCCAACGCACGCTCTTGTTCAGAGGATAATCCGTTATGTCGGCAAATCCGAGCTCTGTCATTGTTCTCTCTCATAAACGAAGCGCGCGAACGGCTCAAAAAGCTCATTGCTGTGCCATCAGCTCCGCGCCGTTATCCGCCACATAGCCGTCAGTTTCACGGCACAATACCGCGAGAAAGCAGCGCCGTCAATACCGCTCCGCCAAGCGCACGAGCCTTGTCGGAAATCGTAAAGCAATTATTCAACTCGGTAAGGCGCGGGTCTATATCCGCCATTTTAAGACCGTTGCGAACAATAAAACCGTCGGGCAGCATACCGCGGATAATCCCGTTAATCGAAGCGGTAACATCGGTAACGCCGCCATCCGTATCGATAATACGAGCAATGCTTTCTCCGCGAGTAACGGAGGAGCCGATGTCCCGCATAACGCGCAGAGCGCCTGCCGCCGGCGCATGGATAACCCGCAAGGCGCTTTCGCCGCCAATCAGCCCGGGAATACCCGTATTGGGGAGCGCTGTCCCTTGATATATCAACCGCGCCAAATGATGCCCGCGCATGGTTTCGATAACGACGTGCGCATCTTTTTCCGGCGGTAAAGCCCGGTCCCAGTGCAATGACTAACGGCGCCATATCAAGGTGCGTTCCGCAATTTTTTCGCAATGATGGCGTCCACTACGGCGGCAGGGTGCAGTATATCGATTAGTTCTCCCGTAGGGTCAACCGCAATAGGGATAAAAAGCCAACCTGTTTGCTTTGGAGCCGGTTGTTACCCATTCTGTGTTGGATGGCGCTGCCGGAACACCAGCGCCGCTATGCTCCGCAGACAGCATTGCTGCAGCTTGTTCTTTTGTAATAAGCCGCGCTTCAATCCCTTCTGATGGTGCAGTGTCCAAGTCTAACCGCCTCACTAAACGCAACGCTGCGGCGGATGGCGGAGGGGTTTGCGTTTTTCCAGTGCAAGGACTCGAAAACCGCAAATATGGATTGCTGCTAGTACCCCGCTGGCTAAAATCGCCTGCCCCGCGCACGATAATAAGCGGTGCGGATTGCTTCATGTTCGCTCCTCGGCGCAATACAGAGTACAAAGCACGTACCGTGCGCGCTTCAAAAAAGACCGTTCGGGTGAAAAAAACCGCTTGCATAATATGGGTAAGCCGCAAAGGGGTTATTCAGCTTTGCGGAAGTAATATTCAAAAAAATCGTTCAGGGCGGTGTACCCATGCCTCATTCACTGGTTTGCCGAGCGTCCCGCGTCGAAATAAGCCCCACCGTCTTTGTGGTTCGGGGATGGACGACAGGCTCGGTATTGTTCCACCCTTGACCGCCCGCCGCTTACTGCCGTCCGCTTCAATTAACACCACATCAAAGTTGTCGCATAGGTTATCGATTACTTTCGGACGGCGGAGCGCTCACTTTTTCCTATTTCCGTACCGAAAAACGACACAGTGGAATCCAGCAGCTCTCTTTCGCATACTCCCATCTTTGTTGTCGTAGTTACAGCAACGCGCAATCCCTGCGCTGCAAGTTCATTTGCCGCTGTAATCATCGAGGTGGTTTTACCGCCACTTCCGATAAACGACACAACATCGCCGCGGCAGATATGGAGTTTTTCCGTAAGAGGACGTATACTTCTGCGATTAAAAGTTGCGGAGGTGGCATCGGCGGTTTATGCGTGCCGGCGTACTCTGCATCCGAGAATATGCACGTGTCTGTCCGCTTTACCGCGGTCAAAGAGCCGTGCAATGAGGTATGAATCGGTAGGGACGGGCGCTTTACACACCGGACAAAAGCGGTCTGCATCGGGTTCTACCATTGGGTAGCAGTGAGGACACCCATAGATTGAACATAATCGGTCAGTTCCTGCCGACGGGTAAACCTTTGTTTTGAGCTGTTCCCCTCTTTTTAATACGGTACAGCAAAGAGGACAGACGCCGGGCGCACCGGGGTTCCCTTCGGCAAAACACGAGAACTGCCTGTTTTTCTCTGCATTTTGCCTTGCAGAGTAAATAAAAAAATAAGCAACAACTATGAGGACTGTACCGATAAACACCAATATGAACCATGAAAAAGGTGAAAGAAACGTACCCATACAAATAAGATACACGATTCATGGACTTGCGGCAACCTATAAAACGCAGTATACTCTTATAGTGGCATCGTTATATGTAGTCGGAACACCGATTGGAAATTTAGGTGATATTACAGTACGGGCGTTGGAAATTTTCAAAACAGCCGACTATATTGCCTGTGAGGATACGCGACACACACTGGGGCTTTTTAACTCATTTTGAAATACGAAAGCCGCTTATTTCGTGCAGGTCGCAGAATGAAGCGGAAGCTGCGCAGAAAATTATCGGCTTATTAGCTGACGGAAAGAATGTTGCTTATGCGAGCGATGCGGGAACTCCGGCTTTGAGCGACCCCGGAGCCGTTCTCGTCAAACTAGTGCGTGAGGCAGGGTATCCTGTCGTACCCATCCCGGGCGCTTCCGCATTTGCCGTAATGGTGAGCATTGCAGGAACAGGCGACTCATCAGTGCTGTTTGAAGGTTTTTTATCCCCTAAGCAGGGGAGAAGAAAGCGGCGACTGCAAGAGCTTTTCGGTATGCAAACGGGTTTTGTACTCTACGAATCTCCGTTTAGGATTATCAAGCTCTTACAAGATATTGCCGATATTGACAACGAGAGGCAGGTGGTTGTCGGCCGTGAGCTGACCAAACTGCATGAAGAAATTTTATCCGGTGCGGTATCGGATATTTTTACATACATTACAGGAGCGGCAGTCGATAAAAGGCGAGTTTTCGGTTTTTGTATCCGGAAAGACTTAATTTTTTCGATAAAAATGCCGATAAAAGCTATGGAAGGCGGAATAAACATGACGATTGATAGACTAAACGGAATTGATCCTGTAAAACCTGTACGACCCTATTCAACGGACGCAAAGGACTGAAGCATTCGGTAAAGCCGATGCCGTTTCCGTTTCACACGAAGCGCGAGTATTATCGGATGCAAATATCGCATTGGAAGCGGTAAAAAAATGCACCGGACATTCGTGAGGATAAGGTTGCCGAGGTAAAGAAAAAAAGCTGGCAGATCCTTCATATATAAATAATGCCCTCTTGGAACTCGTTGCTGACAGGATATTAGACGATTACGGTCTCTAAACGAGCGCAGCACACAGTTAAACTATATTGTACCGTTTTGGCGCAGCTTTAATCGCTAATACATTTTCTCCCGAAAAACCTGAAATAAAGGCGGAATACGAGTATGTCTAATTTTTACCTTTAAAGCTTACGTCGAATATTATCCTCGGAAGTTATTCCATAGCCAAAAATAGGCGCAGAAGCCGCTCGATACGGAAAAAAAGTTTTTTTATTTGTTGTTGATCCATGGCTGCACGAAACCGGTGTTGCTAAAAAGATTATTGATGCATTGGAAGAAAGAGGTATTTCCGTTCTTGTATTTGACGGAGTAAAACGTTCCGCCGACTCCGACATCATCGAAAATGCATTAAGCCTTGCGCGCCGAGTTTTTTTATCGATGCTGTTATTGTCTCCGGCGGTATTGGTCCGGTTGCAGTCGGTCGTGCCGTTGCCTCCCTATACAATGAATCCGGTTCAATCTATGATTTTATCGAAGGAAAGCCTTGTACAGCGGAACCGCTCCCTTTTATTGAAGTTCCTTCAACCTGCCGCGAACCGTTCACCTTTACGCCGTTTAGCCCGATTGTTGACGCTCGCTCACGAAAAAAATTCATTTGCTAAAAAGTGCGGCAAGACCTCTGTAAACTTTTGTGTATTCGATACCGCCTGTTATTCAAATCTTGCACCGAATGCAACAACGGCAACTATTCTTCAAGGTGTTGGCATTGCGTTTGAGGGATACACTTCTTCAAAAACAAACTTTTTGTCCGAAACGATTTTAGGAAAAGCCATCGATCGCTTTTTATTATCGCTTGATCCTCAGCATGGTCGTGCTACTGGCGCTTCCCGCGAAACGGTTATTGCGGAAGCCGCCTGTTTGACTCGCCATCGGTATTTCTTTTTCCAGTCCGGGATTAGGCAGCGCCATCACCCTTGCTTGTGCAAGCCGTTATAATATTTCCAGCTCGGTAGTTGGAACAATTCTTTTTGCCCCATATCCTTACGAATGCGCAAACATCGAATCTCGACAAACTCTTAAAAATCGGGCGGATGCTGAATGTCGATACGCGTGGTGTCGAGTCGCTTTACGTGGCAAATGCTGCTGTCGAAGAAATCCGCCGCCGTTTGGCTCAAGCTAATCTCCCTACTCGTTTTAAAGGATATTGGCTTATCCATTGAGCAGCTTGTCGCCATTTCCGAAGACGCCGTTTCGCTGAGTTTTTATGAACTATATCCCCAAACCGATGCGAAGCGATGATGTGTTTGAGCTGCTGAAACAAGCGTATTAACGCATGATCGAGCTTTTTAAGCTTATCCGACTGCCAACTACGCAAAAGATACGCAAGGTTATCAAAATCCTTGAGATACTTGAAGCCGAATGCGTCGCAGTCTCTTCAGATGTACGGTATTCCGCAGTTCCACTTTCCTGCGATTCATTTTTATATTGAAGGGCTGTGTACGCATCTTGCGTCGATGTATCAGTCCGATTCCGTTATTACCGCTGCCGTTACAACCTATACGTCCTCCTTACGCGCAGAAACGCTCACCGCCGGAGGGTATCGCACCCTGTTTAATACGCTGCGCCATGCACTGTACCGGCAAAGCGGTGTGCAGCCTTCCGAATGGGATTTAATCGCGCCGGGGCTGCGCTACGGAACCAATATGCCTCAATACAATGCCTCCGCGCAAAATCAGGCAGCGCTTGATGCAGAAACACAGACAGGCGTACTTTCGGCAGCGCTTCCGGTAACGCGACCGTTTTATCCCGGGGTCTATGTGTATGCGGAAGATATCCGTGCGCCCTTTAACCTCGGCTCCATATTCCGTACCGCAGAGGCTTTCGGCGCGGAAAAGGTGTTCTTGTCGGAGGGGTGTGTTTCGCCCGAACAACCCCGTGCGCAGCGCTCAGCAATGGGCTGCACTCAATTTTTTGCCGTGGGCATATTGCTCGCTTGCAGCCCCTGCCTGCCAACCTACCCGTATTTGCGCTTGAAACCGGCGGCATCCCGATTACTTCCTTTACTTTTTCCCAAACAGGCATTGTCCTCCTCGGATCCGAGGAGCTAGGACTCAGCGCAGAAGCGCTCAAAAGCGTTTCCGCCGGTATTGTCAGCATTCCCATGAAGGGCATCAAAGCCTCGCTCAATGTCGCGGTCGCATTCGGTATTCTCATGCAATATTGGATAGCGGCTTTGTCCTGACGCAGTCTTGACAAAAAGCTAATAATTATACAAAACTGAGGATAAGATGCAGCTGTTTTTTTATACAAATGAAAATTGTAATGCAAAAATCCGGTGTTTTTTTAGCGGCAATTACAAGCTGGCTTTTTGAGCCAATTTATTAAAAACATTCATCGGATTTTTGCGGTTCATCAGTACATTCTTTACCCGTTTTTTGACTTATTGGTGTGGCGCACGGGGGATGCCCTCAAGTCACTCCGCTCTTGTGACGGCGCTCTCGACTGCAATCGGCTTTTAAACAGGGTGTTTCTTCGGATTTATTTATTTTTCTCTATCTTTTCTGCGATGATTGTTATTAGGGACGCAATGGGGTTCGACGTTCAAGCGGAATGCAAGCGAAAATGTTAAACGAAGTAGGCGCTAAAATGGTAGAAACAATGAATATACCCTTTAAGCCCGTTAAGGAAGTCCAAGGGCATACCCCTGTTGAGGTCTTTGCCGGTATGATACTCAGTGTTGTAATTGGAAGTTACTTTTCACTCTATTATTCAGTATAACCCATGAAGCGGCTGAACGGTTTTTTATATTTCTTGTCGGCGTTCATCGCAACCGGAATTATCTTACTTTTTATCCTTTTTACCACTCCACGTTTATGCCCCCGTATGGAACGGATACCGGATACTGACGGTTTCCGGCTCGGATGATATTGAACAGTATATTTCCGCCGCAGAAGACGCCGGTATATCGGGTATCGCATCGGAATTCTCCGTTTCAAACCGCTTTTCATTATTAGGAACTGGACGGCATGAACGGTTTCCCTTTACCGATACCGACCGCTATACCCGATGGTTCCGCGATGCCGGCGGCGAATACCGTTATCTTTACCTGCCGTATACTTCGATTTGGAAATATCTTTCGCTCTATTTTTCACTCTACGATAAAAAGGTTCATTTTTCTTGAAGCGGCTATCCCATACAGTCCGATACAGGGACTACTTGCGCTTATTTTATTTGTCCACTGTATTGTCGGTTCGCGAAAAAGACTCCTGTTTTTTTGCCGCCGCATTCAGTTTTGTCTGCTATGCTTTCTGTAGTAAAAAGCAACTTGTCGTCCGCAACAGCCTTGCTCAGCATATTGACTGCCACATATTGGCTTGAGGCGCTGGAAAACGAATTGACCATTCAGTGGAAGCAGCTTAAAGAGCGGATAAAACACAATATCTTTATGCTGATTCTTCCTGCGGCGCCGCTGTTAACGGCGGTTATCGATGGGATCGCACCCTTTTGCTTTTTTCTACTGGCACTGCTGTTATCAGCAAGCGTGCTCTTTTTCGGTCTACAGCTTTTTACAGCTAAAAGATACCTATTGGGAGTACTACCGTCAGCACCGCTTCGTTAAAGCTTTTTGCAATGCATCCGCAGTCATGGACACAGTTTTGGAATACCCGATATGCACTCACTGCCACCGTATTAACCGGCTGTTTGCTGCTGGTGTCTGCGATTATCCCGCTCGTGTTTTCCACGAATCGTTTTAAGTTCCGCCGTTGCTCAACTGAACGCGCCACAGCCGGTTGCACGACAGCCGATTCCATTCACCGATTCCGGCTTTTTTTACTGTACAGGCATCGCGTCCACAAGATTATCTCCCCTGATTTAAGTAATTATATAGAAGATTATTGGTATACCGCTGTTTTACCCTACCTGAATATTCGCGAACCGCTACAACCGCTTACGCCGAATATGCGGGTGTACTTTGACTCTTTCTCTGAAGATTCGGAGGGAAGCTGCACCGCGAAGAAAAAAAGTTATATACGCTTTCGACACGGTGTTTATTCTCCGCGCATTAAGAAGCGAGCGGTTAGCACTGCTCCCGTTAGAGAAGATGCTGATAGCCCAAACCGGTTTTTTTCGCTGCGGTACTATCGCTCCTTACCGGTGCGCTTCACTGAACCCGATTGCCTCGTTTTTTTATCATCCTTGGTACGTTGTTATTTCCCGGTGTTCTGATTATAATAAGCAAGATACGATGATGGAATTTATACGATTTAAACAGGGTCAGCAGCAAGCAAAAATATATCCGTCTTGAACCTCAATTTTGAGACGGAATGCCTTTCTGCCACAGTATGCGCTGATACCGCTTGCATTCAGAACGCAAACAAGCAGCCTTCCCGCTGGTCTCTGTAGGAGATTTTTGTGAACGAGGGCAAATGATTGCCCGTGCGGGAAACAGCGCTTCCACACACGTCCATGCCTCTGTTCCCGGCGTTGTTTCAGGGATTATCGACGCACAGCTACCAAATGGGCATGTATTCCGCGGGCTTCATATCAAAAACAGGAGGCAGTTTCGGCATACTGGGTAAACAGCGCAATCCTTATCTGTGGAAGCAAAGCGATCAGACTGGGCTGATTCACTTCTTCGATCTTGCCGGTTTAGTGAATACCGCAGGAAAAACCATGTCGCTTGCAGAAAATATCAGAGCGGCGGTAAAACAAGACGTTACAACGCTGACCGTTATGCTCTACGATAAAGACCCAACCTGTATACTGGACTCTTTTTTTAGCCCACCGATTTATCCGCGAAGTCGCAGAAGGTATCGGTATTATCGCTCATGCGATGGGCGTTGCGAAAATCATTATTGAAACAGGTATGGGAAAAAAAGATCGTGTGCTTTTTGATACGATTGGATCCGTTATTTCCGACCGTGATCTTGCGCATTTTACCGTTCCACAAACCTATCCGGTGGAAAATGCCTCTCTGCGGTCGGCAGAAAAAAATGCCGTCGTGATCGACGCTTCGACTGCGTTGTCGGTCTATGAATCCGTGCGGTACAATCAACCGATGTTGACAACATATCTACTCCTTACCGGCAAGGCAGTAGGACACGCCAAGGTTATTAAAGTACGCATCGGTACCCTCAATCGGACGCCTTATAGAAGAATGCGGAGGCTTTTAAAAACAAAAATACGCATATCATTCTAAACGGCTTATTGCGTGGAACACTGGTGGACAGTTTGGATTTACCTGCCGGTAAGGGGATTAAATCGATTCACGTGGTCGGGAGTGATATCGACATTCAACAACAGCTGAAAGAATGCGACCATTGCGGGCAATGTCTGCGGAGCTGCCCCGCGTATATCGATCCCATCAATACGGTGCGGCATATTCAAAGAGGTCAGTACACTACAGAAACGCTGCGGTCTATTGCTTTTATGCAGTGGGTGCGCTTGTTGTTCAGTACGTATGTCCTGCGCGTATTCCGTTAAGCGCGATTATCAAATCGGCAGCGGGAAGGGGGAGGCGGTTATGTCTCATAACAATAACGCTGCGGCGCTGTTCCCGGCGCCCTATATCTATACCGGCATGAATGCCCCTGCATACTGCAATTCTTGTGTTGAGCTTGCTATCGCTTCAGCTGATCGTTATGGGGCTTCTGCACGATTTTGCTAGTATCGCTATGATTATATCCGCCGGCGCAGCAGCAACGCTTGCGTCTTTCCTTATCGGTTATCTGCAAGGGAGAGGAACCTTTGACATCCATGCGCTCGTAACCGGATTATTGATAGGTTTTTCTGCCGGTTACTGGCGGATTTGTTTTCGGCTTTTTGATTGCGTTTACGAGTTATCAGTTGGGGCGTTTTTGGCGAAAAGGTTCCTCGTGGGTAAACCCTGTCATGCTTGCTGCCTGCATCGCTGCGGTATGTAAACCGGAGTGTTTTGTACAACCGGTCGCGCTTGATCGGATTGCTTCCGGCGGCAGCGTGTTTGCAGCGTTGGAGGGTTCCGGTCTACTGCAAACACCGGCAGATCACTATATAACTTCAATGTTTAACTCGACATTTTTTACACGGAGTTGACGTAACGCTGCCGGGAAGGATATATCGGGCTTTTTCTTTACTATCCGTCAGTCGTACCGGCTTTTCGTTATAACCTCTTAACGCTTTGCTCCTCTATAGTATTGCTGTCAGCAAAAACGATTCATAAAACACTTCCGTTTACCTTTTTAATCGTTTATGGTTTGCTTGTATATTTGTTTCCGGCGGCAGGGCAGGTAAGCGCATACGGGAATGGCGATATATTATCGGCGGTATTGACGAGCGGGGCGCTTTTCTCGGCCTTTTTTGTAATGAACGACAACGGATCCATCCCACGTTCGTGGGAAGGAAGATTTATTACCGGTATACTGATTGGGCTCTTCGCTTTTTGTATCGCCGGTCCCGGTGCAATACCGGCGGGTATTCCTTTTGCCGTTTTATTTGTCGATTGTATAACGCCCCTCATCGAGTGGTTGGAAGCATATTTTTATAAAAGAAGACGAGGGTTCATTATGACCGATGCTGCAAAACATCTTTTTATATGCCGTACTTGCAGGTATTTTGATCGTATTCCTAGCTTCATTTTTCGGGCTGTCGTATCTCCGAAAAAAAGCGGATGCCCGATATCTGATTGCGGCGGCAGAACAACTGTGCCGTGCATATCCGGACTTTAAAGGACAGCAAATAAGTATTACGGGACACGATAATGCAAGATTATCCGGTTTACCGTTCAGAGCCGTATTATCCGCAACATATTCCGGACGTGAAGCATTTGTATTTATGCTGCCGATAACGGGCAAGTACGGTGTGTATCCCGCCGTTTTTCTTTTTATGAACATTCAATCGGATGCGTCTTTTGCGGTCTTGCGGGGTGGACGTCTTTCCGGAGCAGACGGAGCGCTGCGGGATAACGCAGTCAAGGGATTTGCAATGTACCGAAATAAGATCGGCACGTTGATGAAGAAGCAGGAGCGATAGTTATGGTCGATAAATCGATTGCCTTTTTTTAGGGTTATGCCCGCTCATTCCCATCGCAGCTCATTTTGCCAGGGTTTGATCTTTATTACAGAATTTTGGCTTCTTTTTGGCTGTAGGAATAGTAAGTAAGCTACTTATCAATTATTTTAGGATTGATAAGTTTTCTCAAATGATACTTTACCTTGATATTATTTTTGCTGCGGCGCTATATGCGCAAATTATAGGGGTTCTTTTTCCCGTCATGGCAATTAGCCTTGAAAGATACATATATATGGTGGGATTTTCGTATATACTGATTATCAGCATCGGTATGCGTGATTCAAGCCAATATCCGTTTGAAATGCCGGTGCTCTATTCAATTATTTTTAGCGGCTGTCTCGATATTGCGGGAACTCGTTGTGTTCGGTACGGTTTCTTTACCGGTTCGCTCCGGCTTATTCAGTATTACGCTTGTCCCGTTCCCTTGCCGCTTAAATTTTTGGGGAAGCAGCTCCGGTGTACTTATGATGCTTGGTGTTGCACTCTGGCTTTTCCGCAGTTTTTCACAGAGGGTGAACTCTTGCCGTTCCAAAACCGATGAAACGTATCGGAACCGGCAATAAGGAGACGCCGTATGTTTGTTGTATCCCTGATCTTTTTATACTTTTCCGGCTTCCATAATACAAGGTATCGGTTTGGAACGCCTTTCGATGAATGCGCGTTCAACTCGTGTGGTTATTCCATTTATTCTACAGGACGGCGCGGTGATGCTTATTGCTGCGTCAATCAGTTGGTTGCTTGAATTCTCTGTTTTTATCGCCGCTCGATATCGTCGGTATAACGCCGATTGCTTCGTTGATAATCGTGTATTTGTGCGATCTGACTGCACATCGAATATTTTTCAAAACGCAGAGAAAGTCGGCTAATACGGGAACGTTTGTTTTCGGGTGGAACTGTTGTCTTTGCCCTTTATCAGGCTTTCAGTTATATTGAACTGATTGCCATTCTGCTAAGCGCTCTGGCAAGTATGCTTATCTGGTCGTTTGTGCTTTGCGCTGTCAGACGGAGGGTTGAAGAAAGTAATGTTAGCACACAATGGAAAAATGCGCCGCTGTTGTTAATTAGTATGGGGCTGATTGCGTTAGCGCTTTATGCATGGGATATTGCATGGCTAACGCCGGCGTTTCTGTAACTTATGATACAGGGCGATTGTTTAACAATACCTTGCAAGATAAGTTTGATAGTGTGTTATCGGGAACCTCTAAAAATCTGTACCTGATTTTTTAGAAAAACATAATCCCTTAAAAATGAGATGGAGTTGAATTTCTTTATGAAACGTTGTTGGTTATTTTTCTTTTTTTGTCTATTTTTGATATGGAATGTCTTTTGCGCAAGAAACTGCCGAAACTCAAGAAACTGAAACGCCGTCTGTGCAAGCGCCTATTACCGCATATACCTATGAACCTATCCGGAAAGGCGATCAGTTTATTCGTATGGGTTTACAAATGGGAATACCGCTTTTTAATACTTCTCCAAATAAGTTTGCAATCTATCCTAAAATCTATCCGGGCGGTAGTATCTTTTCTCGGTTATACTCACTACCTGACAAAAAGGCGTTTCCATCGGCGGTGATGTTGCGTTTACGTTTCATTTAACGCTTGGCGGTAATATTTATTTTGCTATCCCTTTTACCATCAATTCAGGATACACCTTTGCCATTGACAAATTTCGTATTCCGCTCACATTCGGAATCGGCGGTGATTTTTCAGTCTTGTAATGGAGCGCGGTATTTCAGCCTATTCTTCAGACCGCAGGTGGGCGTTTTTATCAGTATTCCCCCGAATGGTCGTTTGGCGGCGAATTATCATGGGACATTGTTCCGCAATGGTATAAAGATTCAAGCTTGAATCGTACGGGCAATTTTTTGAATATCGGTTTTTGCCGCTCGGTATCACTTTTTAAAAAGGAACAGAACTATGAAGAAAAGAATGTTTGTTATTGCTTTTTGTAACTTCTGTCATAATTGGTTTTATCAGCATGTAAAAACCCGCCGATATTTGCTGCGATAGAGCAGAGGTAAAACTCAACCCCTGCCTCCGTGAGAGGCTTCGTCCGTGGAGTCGTTGAGATAAACGGTACATTATATGCTTCAAACGGAAAAATATGGTACAAGGCAAAGGGAGAAACAGGAAAATGGTCGGAGCTGAGCGGCTGTCCATCAGGGGCGTTGCACAGGGCTTGCTACCGACGGCGCTAACCTCTATGCCGCATTTTCAAAAGATGAGGCATTTACAGTTCATAAGTACACCACGGCAACTCCACCTTGGGGGTGAGGTAACCGGAGTAACGGCAGAAGCTGTTTTTCGGAACGGATAGTGTGTTTGCAGTCAAGTCAGAAAAAAATGGTAATACGACAACCTATACGATAAGCAGCGCTATTGAAAGCGGCACGCCGAATACATGGGCGTCGCCTACCGACAAATTTCTAGTCGGTGCAGCAGGTTCGTACTGCTTATTGGAAGATGGTCTTTACGATAACACCGGTTCAAAGATTAGTGGAAGCCGCTGCTTTGGAACTAAAGGGTATTTGCAAAGTACCTCAACCTCCGTCTTTGTTGTTGACAACACCAAACTGTACTGTTATGACGGTAGCGCTTGGACAAACCGTGAGCATGGGTAAGTACCCCTCAAAGCATTACCTATTTGCCGAGCAAGCAGTTAGTATTGATTGGCGGTAAAAATGGATATGGAGAAATGAAATTGGCTTCAGCGGCAGATACAAATTTAGCGAATGCTCACATCGTTTCTGCCGGTTCCGCAGAATCTTCCGTACCGCAGGGAAATATCCATCAATATAACAATAGCGTTGGGAAATATGCGATTAATCCTATCAGCGCGTTCGATTACGGCACCAACGGTTATATCGTATATGCGGGAATTCTTGATCCCAATACGAAATATACCGGCATGGGGCTTCTACCCCTGATCGAATAGAATGGAACCGTGAGTAAGGATTTATTCGAAACAGCGGCGGCGGCGGAACGGCTTCCGCTTGCTGCGCGAATGCGTCCCCGCAGCCTTGACGAGTATATCGGGCAGGAGCACATTGTCGGGAAAAGGGCGGCTTTTTAGAAAGGGCTATTCAAGCGGATGAGGCTTTCGTCCGTTATCTTTTTCGGACCGCCGGGAACGGGGAAAACAACGCTTGCCCAAGTTATTGCCAATCATACCAAAAGTAATTTTTAAGTTTAAATGCCGTCCTTGCAGGCGTACAGCAGATACGCGATGCGATTGCATCGGCGGAACAATATAAAAAAACTCTACGGAAAACCGACCATTCTTTTTTTGTCGATGAAGTACACCGATGGAATCGCGCCCAGCAGGACGCTTTTGCTGCCGTGGGTGGAAAACGGAACGGTTATCTTTATCGGCGCAACAACCGAAAATCCTTTTTTTGAAGTAAATAAAGCCTTAGTGAGCCGCAGTAGGGTATTTCAGCTCACTGCGCTTACTGATGCCAATCTTTACCAAACAGTTGAGCGGTGCTTGCAGGATACGGAGCGGGGCTACGGCAAATGGCAGGTCTCTTTTGCCGAAGGCGCATTGGAACACCTTGTCAGAAACCGCTGCAGGCGATGCCCGCAGCTTGTTGAATGCGCTGGAACTCGCAGTTGAAAACCTCTGTCGAGCGTTGGTCGCCGCCTGCCGGTACGGAAATCATCATCGATATGCAAGCTGCCGAGGAAAGTATCCAGCAAAAAGCGGTACTCTACGATAAAGACGGCGATTACCATTATGACATCATCAGCGCTTTTATAAAATCCATCCGAGGGAGCGACCCCGATGCGGCGCTCTACTGGCTTGCTCGAATGGTGCGGGCAGGGAGTCTCCTCACTTTATCTTTCGGCGTATGCTTATCTCTGCGTACGAGGATATCGGACTTGCTGACCCGTATGCTCTCACTGTGGTAAATAGCGCGGCGGCGGCTTTTGACCGCATCGGCTTGCCGGAGGGCAGATACCACCTGACCCACGCGGCGCTGTATCTTGCAACCCTGCCCCAAATCGAACAGTTCACTCGGGTTTTTGACGCCCTTAAAGCGGTAGAAAAGGAACAAACCGAGGTGCCGAACCATTTGAAAGATGCAAACCGCGATGGAGAATCGCTCGGTCACGGCGAGGGTACCTGTATCCCCATGCCTACCGCGACCACTGGATTGCGCAGCAGTATTTGCCCGACGAACTGATCGGCGGGGTATTTTTTACACCCGGATACACCGGCTACGAAGAAAAGATACGCAACGAGGTACTGGCAAAGCGGGAAACCCAGCTCGCTGCCATACATGAGGCAGCCGAGGGCAAGAAAGATGCCTTTACAGTTGAAGACTGGCAGGTGCGGACTAGAAGCGCAGCAGCGGAAATACTGGAGCAAATACGGGACACCCTTATCGGGTTCGCAAACCTCTCCGCCAATGACCGCGTACTGGTGTACCGAGCTGACGGGGGCTTTTACTGTGGTCGAGTACCCGCATCACCTTAAACGGATGCACCGCAGGGATATTTTGAACATCAAGAAGCCTTACAGTCCGCGCAGCGGCATGCGGAAACCTTTGAGTTTTTAAGTCGCCCGATTATGAGCGCTCTTCCCGCCTGTACCCACCCTAGTGAAAAAATACCTGCCGCTACTCAGCTCGATGAAAACCCATCCGCTCCGTCAGATAGTAAAGCTCTTTTTCCCGAGCTGGTATCTGATGTTGTGCTTTCGTATACCCCCGCTACGACGGCGAACGGGTTTACCGCTTTTTTCTCGTGTAGCGCAAGAGCATACCGCTGGCGCGCGTATCATCTTTGCATTTGCGCTTCCGCAGCAGGGGCTGAGACTGTCGTCGCTCCTCCCCTCTGACGAATCTGTAAACCGGTTTGCAGCTGCCGAAGCCGCATTTTTTTCAGACAGCCGAAATACACGTACCGCATGGACTGAAACTACCGTTGCAGGCATCGCCGAAAAAGCGGGCTATCGTGTACAACTTTTGAAAAAGGTAGACTATCAGGAAAAAAACGACTGATAACACAGGCAGAACTCAGCCGATGGTTTTCGTCAGAATCGGACTATGGGGCGGCAATCCGCAGCGCTTTTTTTCTTCAGACGATGCCGCGCTCGAACAAATCATCCGGCAGTTGGAACAACGATGCCGAAAACCCGCCGCTTACACGCGCGCCATCGTGTACATGGAGGTTTGCCGTTAAAGAAGCTCCATCGTAACGGGGGTATCCAATTCTTAGTTTTTTTATCTTGAATTATGAATTACTTACCGCTTCGATATGCCGAAGCAGCTGTTCGCAGGTATATCCGCTGATAAGGTGAGGCGTTTGAGCTGCGGCTGTCGGAAAATACAAAGTCGCCGCTTTGGAGTGGGTAAACGAAAACCGAAGATCCGTGCCATCGCCGAGCGCTAAGCGTATCCGTACTGTCTGTGGACTTTGCAGCGGCGGCGCGCTGTAGATGTCGATACAGGAGAATTTTTTTCTAAAAAGCTTTCCAATGCGCGGAACGCAGCGTCGTTGGTTTTTTGTCCGGATGGCGCTGTGATTTCCGTACTCCAAGCCTTGCATGCCTGTGCCGCGAAAAAAAGCGCTGCGTATATTTGTAAGTCAAGCCAGAACGGAGCGGCGACCGTTAAAAAAAGGCTCAAACGCATTATCAATTAAAAATACCTTGACGCTTGCCCCCGTCCGCACGTACCGACCGGCGCCGGTACGCATCGGGCATCCCAAAAAGAGTTCCGAAAGAATGGTTTTATCCTTCCGTGCAAAGACAAGGCGCGATGCGTGCCCGTCATCAATGAGGTAATTGTGATAATCCTGCGGGCGTGCCGATATGGGGAGAAAGGCGCGATCGGCGCCGAGCAGCGAAAAAAAGCGATCAATAAGCTCCTGTCTAACGGGATAGCGGCCGTTTGCAGTGCGGAGATAAAAGCGGGCGCCATCTTTTAATCAGCGTTATTTCGCCCATCTCTACTGGTTCCGCCCGTGTTGGGATAGAAAAGCGGATTTCCGCAACTTCGCGGATATCTTGTTGATGCATTAAGCTACTTGAAAAAACGCCCGCACGGGAAGGCGTGCGTAAAAAGCTCAGCGCATAGCCGCAGAGCAGCACACAGAGGATGACACACAGCCGCTTTGTTTCTTTTTTCATGTAAGTTTTCTCCGCCGGATGATGTACAGGGCGGTACCCGCGGCAATAATCAGCAGGGGTACCAGCACGAGGTTGAGGATACGGACGACGGCGATAATGCGGTTAAACGCCGTGTCGCTTTCTATAAAGCGGAAAGGTAACACCGCCGGCTGTTTATTTTTTTCAGCTGCAAAAGCGCATCCTGCCGCGCAATCCAGTACGCGGCGTTCACCATAAAGTCTAAATTGGCATCGGGTGCGTATATTCTACAGCGGAACTTACACAATACTCATCCGCCACTACCAAAAAGCCGCGCATTATCGGCGCCGCTGATACCGCTCGCCGCATTGACGCTCCGCTCGCTCAAGGCGACAAGCGGATAGGCTGCGTGTTCGCCGTTCGCGGCATCTGCAAGCTGAGTTCCGTGCGGATCGGTGTTATACGGCGGCTGTTGCAGCGCTGCCCTGTTGCTTGAAGCAAGCAGCGGCGCCGGTGTTTTTCCCCGCGCGGCGGTACAAACCAGCTCTGACAGTACAGAAAAACAGCACAGACTTTCCCGCGGGCAGCAGCGGCGGGTCGCTTCTTCCTCCTGCCGGAACACCTGTACCCAAAACGGATAGTTGATATGTTCGTACTGCGTACTATTGACGGCTGGTACTGTTATGCGGAAATTCATTTGATCCATCACCAGATTGGTTTGCACCGCAAAGCCGGCGCGGGCGAGCAGTTCAAGCAGCCCGTCAGCTTTTTGGGCGTTGCTTCCCAATTTCCCGCCGATAGCCACGGTATTTGCGGAGACAAAAAAAGCGGCGGAACCATGCCTGTTCACAAAGGCGTCAACCGCAGTCAGCATATCATCATCAAAATAGGAAGAGCCGATTACCAAGAGCGGAATTTCGGGATGCAGCTCAGGGTAGGGGGTAGTCAGCGTAATCGGTATAAAAACCCGCATACTCAAGCCACGGCAACACATATTTATAATTACCCGTTACGCCGTTTTCTGTACCGCCTTCGGGAAGCGCAACATAGATGGAGCGGTCGAGTTTTCTCCCCTGCGCGTCTTGAGTCATCTCGGTAATAAAACGCGCAATATCAGCTTCAAGGGTGTAGATATCGGAAAGGAACGGAATAACACGGCTTTCCCCGCGATACTCGCACAGCAATCCTGAATAGAGGTTTTGCAATACCTGCGTATTAGTGCTGTTCCGCTCAATCTGCCGCGGAACGATGCCGAGTTGATTGAGCTGTTGCGGGGAAAGGTTTTCCGTCTCCTTGTATATCACAAGGCAGCGCCCGTCCGCCGTACGCTCGTATTCTGCGAGGATGTCTTTAACATATTGCAGCGACGGTAGATATCCGTCAATATTATACGAGCGAAACCACGTAATCGTTACCGTTCCTTCGAGGGCTGTTCAGTAGCGATCGAGTATAGGGCTGAAAGCGAATAGGTGTGCTGTTGTGTCATATCAAGCCGTGCATGAGATCCGCTGCGAGTAGCGCAGCCGTTACGACGATGGCGCCCAACAGCAGGGCTTGAATGCGGTACTCCTTTACGCTGCGCATCTTTATACTTATCGATTTTGTGTTCATCCGCTTTGTTTTCATCGGCTGTGTACTCATCGGCTTTCCTCCTGAGCGTACAGTAAAAAGACCGAAAGCCCCTGCGCCGCACTGATGAGTAGTATATAGAAGAAAAAAAGTCACGGGTGTCGAAAATACCGCGCGCCGCCGATTCAAAATGCAGCGTAAAAGAGCAATAACGTAGGACTTTTACAATGAATGACGGAAGCGGTAAAATTTGAGCAAGTACGTGGCTTGCGGTAAAAAAGATTCCGGTAAAAAAGCTGAGCAAAAAGCTGACGGCGGTATGCGCAGAGATATTTGACAGTGCGAGCGACCATGCGCTCAAGGCAGCGCCGAAGAAGAGGACGGCGCAATATGACAGAAAAACGGAAAAAGTCAAAATAGACAAGCGGAATCACCGAGCGGAATCACCATCGTGAGCGAGGCGGCTCCTGCAAAACAGACGAGCAAGGCGGCGTATTTCGCAGCGGCGAGCTGGCGCTTATCTATCGGATAGGCGGCAAGGAGCCGGTCGGTGCCGTGCTTTTTTTCGTCAGCCCAGCTGTTCATCGCAAGCAGAGGGATGACAATGCAGAACAGGAACGGCAGATTGAGGAAAAAAAGAGCGGAAGTCCGAAAGCCCCGCCGAAAACCAGTACCCTGAACCCACAAATGGAAGCGCCGCTCCGAGGTAAAAGCACGAGCGCTGCCGCATACAGCGCGGGGCTGTATACCAGCGTATGCAGTTCCTGTTAAAAAGCGCCTTAAACGCCGGGAATCGATTCATCGCCGACCCCGCTTACCGGTTTCCAATTCACGGAACTCGCGGGTGGTAATGCCTGCGTACTGTTCAAAGGTTTTGAACAAAAGCGTATCGGACGCCGCATCTTCTTCAATGCCGAAGTCCTGTATAAACGATCGGCAAGTTCCGCGCGTGTTCCTCCAGCAATCTGCCGTCCTCTGTGGAGCAGAATATGCTGCGAGCATATCCGCCCCGCAAGCTCAAGCTGATGGGTGCAAAGGATGACTGCCGCGTATGTAGACAGCGCAAGTATCTTTTTCAAAGTTTTTCAGCTGGAACGGATCAAGACCGGAGGCAGGTTCATCCAAGAGGATGAGGCGGGGTGGTGGATAACCGCTTGCGCAAGTCCTACCCGCTGCCGGTAGCCTTTTGACAGCTCCTTAATCCGTTTGCCGTACACTTCTTGCAGATCAGTAAACTCAACCGCCTCGTCAAGCAGGCTTTGCTGCACTGCGCTGCCGAATCCGCGCATCTGCAACGTAAAAAGTAAGAACTCCCGTACCGTCATCGCATCACAGAGCGGGTTTTGCTCATATAAGATACCGATATGCCGCTTTGCCTCTATCGGTTCGGTCAAAAATAGAATAGCCGCAAATCGATACATCGCCGGAAGAGGGTAGGCGGTATCCGCTGATGCTGTTTAGTACTGTACTTTTTCCCGCTCCGTTTAATCCGAGCAGAGAATAGATGCCGCCGGCTTCTGCGGTAAAACTGATGTGTTCACCAGCCGATATGCCGCTTCTTTCCCGCGCCGTAGTATTTACAAATGTCTTGCACTTCAAGGATAATCACTGTAGCCTCTGCCGTTAGATTTGCTTGCAGCTTTAACGCTTTGAAAGCCCTATTCTTTGAACACCGTAATATCGTCCACGGTTTTTCGTTTCGGCATCGGCGGCTCTTCGGCAGCATGCCCGACAGCAATCACTGCAACGATAATTTGATTTTTCATCAATATTAAAAAAACGTTCTGATTGCCGCCTCATCGTAAATCCCCATAATGAGCGTTGCAAGCCCTAACTCATGGGCTTTTTAAGCAAAGATTCATCGCTTGCATCCCATGGTCGTAATATTGGAATCCGTCTTTTAAGGTGCGTTTCATATTCACCGTTTCGCGTAAAGCCGGAACGCTTATTGACTACTGTCGATACAATCAGCACCGGCGCGTTTTGCACATTCCGCTGGTTAAAATCCGCAAGGCATTGTGCAAGCTCTTTTTCGGCGTTGCCCTCCGCCACGTAATAGCGCGAAACTTGAGAGTTTTTCCACGAAAGGGCCAAAATCGCCGCCTGAATCATTTCTCGTATCAGCTCGTGCGGCACCGGCTTATTGGTATATTTACGCACACTCCGGCGCTGTTCCGTACAGGTTTGTAAATCCATAGATATCCTCCTATGATGATGGACTATATCATATTTTTTTGATAATCAACAAACCCCTGACACAACCCGTAGCCGAAAAAAAACGGCAAGTATTAAACCTCCGCACGAAGCGTTCACGTAGCTTTTTCTTACCATAAGCGATAGGGCACCTCTAAAAAAACTCGGTTAGATTTTTTTAGAGGTGCCCGTCGAGTTTCTAATTTAAGTCTTTATATCATAATGACTTAAATTAAAACATCGCAAGATACATCTAAAGAAAACTTCTAAAACCTGAAGTTTTTAGAAGTTCCCTATAGTGTCTTGGTGAACAAAAGCAACAATCTTATTCTAACGATATTGATATTCTCACATAAGGATATCCGGTTTGAATACGGCAACTGCACCGGAAATATCTAATGCAGTTGCCATGCGTGACTTCAAATACTTACACCGCTTCGGATTTATAAATTTCCGGCTTATAGAGTTTAATTATTTTTGTAAACAAAATATGGAGTAGCAAAGCGCAGCCGAACGGTACAACTAAGTATGCAATCAGCAACGCACTAATCCGCACAGCAGGAGATCCGCTTAAGAGTCCGTATGCCTTAATCGGACCGACCAGCCCTGCAATACCAAAACCGGCGCTCACCTTATCGCCCATAATACCTAGGAAACGCCCTGCGATCCCTGATGCAGCGGCTGTTAATACGACTGGCAATGCCATAATAGGGGTAGCGCACAAGGTTTGGAATCATCAGCTTCATACCGCCGAGGGCAATGGCTGCGGTAATTCCAGCCTTATTTACACGCCACGATCCTATAATAAGTACGGCAGTACAAGCTGCAACACCCAAGTTTGCAGCTCCGGATGCTAACCCTGCAAGCCCAGTGCAATACCGATTGCCACCGTCGAAATAGGCGAGATAATGACAATAGAAAAAGATGCAGCAATAAGAATACACATCAGTACCGGCTGCAGCACGGTAAACGAGTTAATACCGCGGTACGATTGCAGCGCTTACCTCTGCTACATACGGCAAGATAAGAAGTCCCAATGCCCCCAGCCCGCCTGCGACAATAATCGGCTGCACAATAATCGTAAGCGAGCCGAGCTTGTTGCCCAACCACAGCGTAATAAGAGCTGCCAGCGCAACGATAATCATCACATTGATTAAGTCGCCGATACCGACAAGTTTAACCATACCGTCTACATGGCGCACTGCCCCAGAGGCGATAAAACCAGCAAGACCAATCATACAAGCCTTAATCGGCACGAAACCGAGCTGTATGCCGACAATAAAGCCGATCACCGCAGACACCAAATATTGCACATCCGCAACAGACTGGTATAGCATACCGAATATGGCGCCGTACGGCGTAAGCGCCTTTAAATATCTGCCCTACAACAGCGTTCGCAATAAGGGCAACAACAATTCCTGCAGCCATGCCATTTAAAAAGCGTATTAATAAAAAAATTTAACTGTAATTTTTCTTTGTTTGTTCAACCATAATGTTCTCTATCTTATATCCTTATACTATCAAATACGGGAGTGTCCCCAAATGATACTCCCATTTTTCCCTTTATAAACCGAATAATTTCTCCTTGCCGTGTACAAAGATGGTAATCAGATCGCAATAGGGGGTTGGAATATGCAGTTCTTTACCCTTTACGGGAAATGTAACCATTTAAGAAATCAATTTCGGTTAACCGGTGATTTTTGATTAGATCCTGGTACATCGAAGGATAGTGCTTTGCCCCGACAAAGTCTGGTTGCGTAAATCCGTAAACGTAGTCAGTTACGGAGTCGACATCCAATATAACCCCTTGCGTTTTTGCTATTGCGGCAAACTCAGAGATAATACAGCGCATCATATCTTTACACCCTACGATACCGCCAAGCTCCAGCATATTGCATTCCATAATTGTGCAGGTGCTGTTCATTGCTCCATTGAGTGCAGCTTTCCGCCAAATAGACCACAGAATATTGTCAGAATAGACTGCAGGCATTGTTGCTTTATTGAGCGCTTCTACAATGACCTCCGCGCCGGCTTTACCCTCCGGTACGATATTCTGAATTTCTGTTTTTCCATGACTTGACAACACGGCGCTTCCCGGCCCCTTCATACCGGCAGTTACTACGGTAACACCCATAAAAATATTTTTAGGAGCGATAAACTTTTTCAGTGTTTCAGTATGACCGAGTCCATTCAAAAAGGCAGAGGATTTTTGTATCATCCTGCAGGATATGTTTAATACTGCTCAGCATACGTTCCAACTGCATTGATTTTGTAAACACGATAACAAAATCGGCAGTACCCTTAAACTCTTCCGGCTTATAAACATCGATCTTTGTCGATAGTTCCGCAGTACCGTCTTGCAAGTGCAAACCGTTCTTCCCTAATTGCATCGATATTATCTTGCCAACCGTCCAGCAGTGTTACATCATTACCGCTTTTTTTGCAGCATAAAACCAAAGCTACAGCCCATAGCGCCTGAGCCTGCAATAACAACGCTTCATAAAAACTCCTCTATTAGAATAGATATGTACAATAGATAGTATATTGGGAACCTCTAAAAACTTCGGTTTTTAGAGGTGCCCTATATCTATAAAAATAATATTATAAAACTTGTAGAGAACAGCACTATTCTAATAGCCGGTATTTTATCGCTTTTTATATACAATGTCTATAAATGGAGATGCCGGTATCACGGAATTCGTCAACGTGCTTGAAATAAGCGGTTGTATTGTTAGCTCCGATGCCTTGACCTGCCGCAGTGAGAGTTCAAAAGGCGATTATTGCGGCAAAAGCTGAGCCGAAATGTCCACGGTACCGGACATTTCTGAACGATGGCATCCTGAGGCGGTAGCGGACGGCAAGTATTAAACCTCCGCACGAAGCGTTCACGTAGCTTTTTTCTTACCATAAGCGTATAGTGTCTTGGTGAACAAAAGCAACAATCTTATTCTAACGATATTGATACATCTGTTAACGTTTATTGCAGGTTTTTTAAACAGCGTCTTTTTATTACCGCCGGTACCGCGGTTAGCCATCACACTGGTACGATTACCCGCATAGCTCTGGTACCTTTCTACCGGAGCTTTGGCGGAAGTTGCCGCCTGTTTCGTGCTTATCCTTTCGTTTTATAGCGGGGCGTGTATTTCAGGTATGCTTTTTTATAGGAGTGATTGCACATTTTCAAAACGCTACGGTTTTCTGTTATTGATTTTTTCGATGCTCTTTTTTGCGCTTGCCGTTATCAAACTTCCGTTGCGTATTGTGCTTACCGTAACCTGCGCGGTACTCGGCATACAAAACGGTATGTTTATTCCGTATAATGGAATCTTAATACGCACCACCCATTTTACCGGATATGTAACAGATGCAGGGATTGCATTGGGAAAGGTTATCTGTGGAAAACGGCAAGAATGGCGGTGCGGTGTATACTATCTATTCGGTATTGTATGGTTTGCTGCCGGCGCAGCCGCTGCCTCGTTGATGCCTCCTGCGTTGTTTTTTTATAGTATTGCCTTGCTCTATTTCGTTACTGCGATATTTTTATTTTGCTTTTCTCTTCAAACGAGTTCCTCAGAATAGCCGCGGCGGGTAGGGATTTTTAGAAGAACCCGCAGGCGTTCATCCTACGGGGTATCGCATTAGACGAAATGAACCGCTTGTAATCAAATATATTCTATGATAGTATAATCTTAACAGGACCTCCCGCACCTCTCAACGATGTGACCCATGGGAGGACGTTTTTTATGACTAAACAAGTAAAAATCCTATAACCTTTGAGAAGCAAGTAGATTTTGCTAAAATCGCGCGGATGTATTATCGATGATGATGTCTTCTGCCAAAAAGCTTCAACTGATAAATTATTACAGACTTTCAGCTTATTTCCTTCCGTTTAAGAATAAAGACAGTTCATATAAAAAAAGAAAACATCTTTTAGGCGAGTATATCGAATATATCAATTTGATAGCGAACTACGGAGTATTTTGTTATCGGCGCTTGAAGAAATCGAAATTTTTACGATGTAATTTTTGCGTATTTTCATGCTCATAAATACGGTTCCCTGGGATATCTTAATTCGAATACTTTTTCTGCAAAAACATAATAGCAGTAAGTTTCCAGATATGGTTAATCGCGAAATTGAAAATAACAAAAAGTCTTGTTTGTAAAACATCACATTGAAGAATACGGAGGGCAATTTCCTCTGTGGGTAATAACAGAACTCTTTACATTCGGGATGCTTTCATATTTTTTTATGCAGACTTAGTAACGATCGATCAAAAAGAACTGTCAAAGAAACTGTATAACAATATACCCAAAAAAATATTATCAGCTATTTACGGTGCTGTACCGATTTACGGAATATTTGCGCTCATTATGGTCGGCTCTATTACAGAATTTTTTTCCGGCAATTCCTGCTTCTGTTGGTGTGGAGAAAAATGCAGAGCGGCGACTATGGGGGCAACTGCAAGCAGTGAAAATTATTATTTCCGGATAAGGAAAAATGGAACACCATAATCATTCCTAAACTGCAAGCCCTTTTACAGGCTTATGCACAAGACATTGATTTACAACATATTGCATTTCCTCCTAATTGGGATACCCATTTAAAAGTGGTGTATGGGATTGACGTAATCGACATCCTTTTCTCTTCAAACGAGTTCCTCAGAATAGCCGCGGCGGGTAGGGATTTTTAGAAGAACCCGCAGGCGTTCATCCCTACAGGGTATCGCTTCTATGGCTAATACGCCATTCTTCTACCGCTAACGAGTCCATCCACATCATTTTTGGCTACCGTAATGGTAAGTGAGCCGTTTTTCGGTTTGAGTTCCCTTGCGTACATAGACGGTAATGCCGTCTGCATTAAAGGTGTCGTAGTTATCCAGCGAATCAGGCGAACCGGCAAACACGGTACCGGTTGTGGCACTACGCCGCCTCACGTGCGGCAGCCGCCTAAATAGGTATACACGCTGGTTTCATTGTGTTTTGCAAGAAAAGCCTTTGCTTTTTCGTCAACCGTAACTGTCATAGTTCCTCCTTTCAGGCTGTCCGCCCATTTCAGCGTTTGGATAGTAAACCTGTTCGGAAACAGACCTTTCTGAACAGGTTGCCTTGAAATGCGATGTTCTCAATCGTGCTATTTGCGCGATTGCGAATCTCATCGACCTATTCGAAAACGAAAGTTATCGAATAGGTCGAGTCTTTTACTCTGAAAAATAATAGGATTCATTCCTATTTTCTAGTATCAATATAAAGAAATTTTATATTTTCGTCAAATCTATTAAAAATATCGCGTTACTTACTTGACAGACTGCAAAGAATAAAAGGACTATATCACCTATGACTTATCGTAACTATTCATCCAATATCTTCTTTGTGTGTATTGCCATGATACTGGCGCCGCTTTATGCTGAAACGCAAATGTCTCCCGCTGCAACAAAAAAAGACCGCAGCGCATCCGGGAGCTGTTTTGTTTTGGGGATGTTGCGCAAAAGTTCGCCTTTTTCCGAGCAAGACTATGACCAGCTTATTTTAAAAATGTATGTCAGTTCTGCCAATGTTCCATCGTATTGGTTCGAAAAAGGCGCATGGCAATTAAAAAGAAGATAATTGTTGGGAGTGTCAGGGGGTGAGGATGAGATTGTTTCACCCTTTTCAATTCAATATGATAAAGCAAGTTCACTATTATCGATATAAAAAGCATCATCCGCTCGATCCGTCATACTATACGCAAGATGCCAATACGGTGAATTTTTACAAAGATTCTGCTTTATCGGTTTACGGGAAAGACGCTGTTGCCATGGGTTGATGTATATCTTTTGCGCTTGATATGCATACAGGGCTTCTTTTTCTTATGCAATGCCTACTCGGTTTGATAAGATTTTGGGGCATAGTATTCCGCGCAATTGGGCAGCGCTTGAAAGCCATCCTTATGTAAAGGAAAAATTTCCCGATAAAAAGTTTTATGAATTTGACCCGATTGGCGCTATACAGCCAAACGGAAAGATTCTTTATATGATTGGATGTCCAAACAAAATAAACAGAATAAAACAAAAAGGCGCCGAGTTTGATGTGTACGTTCCTCATTTAGATGATTACAAAACCGGCGCTTTCACCAACCGTGCCGGGCTATTCCCGTACCGCATACAATGATGCTTTAGCGGCTCTTTCTTTCATATACGGCAGCTGCTTCTTTTGCTTGCTGGAAAGCCCCCAATCCGGCGTATGCGGTATAAAAAGCACTCGGCAGCAAGAGATTTTCTTACATCGATCATTCCTGCTTTTTTTGCTTAGCTGCTAAAACTCGCAGTACCGCTTCATCAAGCCGCTGGGCAAAACTGGTGTCCGCGCGGGCTTTTTTTCTGCAATGGCTGTAATCAACGGATAGATTTTTCGACAGCGAACACATCACCATATCGCAGCCCGCGGCGATTGCACGCACGGCGTTTTTTCTCGGAGGAGGCTCCGTTTTGTCTTAATGCCTGCATTGCAATATCGTCCGTGATGATAAGACCGTGGAACCCCAAATCATTGCGGAGCAAGGCGATTCCCTTTTGCAGAAAAACAGAATGGTACCGCCTCGATAACCGGTACCGTAATATGAGAAATGAGCACGGCAGCTGCGCCGTCTGTAATTGCAGGTCTAAAATGGCGCACAATAGCGGGTTACGAACGTTTCATAATCGACGGTTAATTCCGCGGCGCCTTTGTGCAAATCTGCGGCGCTGTTGCCGGGAAAATGCTTGACTACCGCGAGGATACCGGCTTTTTGCATTCCGCGTACTGCCGCCGCCGCATACTGCCCCGCTTGTTCCGGTTCGGAGCTGGATGCCCGCGTACCAAGCGCCGCCGCAACCTCTTCTGTTCCTGCCTCGGCAACCGGTGCAAGGTTGAGGTGAAGCCCAAGTTCTTTCATCTGTTGCCCCAACAACCGGTATAATTCCTCTGTTTCTGCGATGGAAAAACGCTTGCCAATTTCTTCTGCGGCGGGTACTGGGACGGTGATGCGGCGGGTTCGGTATACAGCGCCGCCTTCGTTATCCAGTGCAAAAAGCGGCGGGATAAAAAGTATGACCGGAACGGAGCGCCGCTTCCTGAAAACCGTGCACTGCCGACTGTAAAAAGGCTGCAACCGCTTGCGGCGTCTCTGCAATATTATACCCAAACAAAAGCACAGCGCCGGGAACCGTTCCGCTTCAACGATGCGATGCTGTTTGCATCCGCTGTTTTGCTGCCAGCAATATTGACCATCAGCACTTGCGCCGCTTTTTTTCTTCAAGTGAAAGCTGAGCAACGACGGATTGAGCAAGCATAGTATGAACCGAAGCCGCATCTTGCGCTATAGCCGCCGGTACCGCATTGCTGCAAGTTTTTGATGAGGCGGGAGCGGTCTGCACGGAAGTTTGAGAAGTTTGAAGCAAGGTTGCAAAAGGCTGTGCCGCTACATGAGAAACGATACCAAGAAAAACAGCTGCAGCGACAAAGCAACTGTAGCGTATAGGAGAACCATAGAGAAATTTTTCCAGTATGCGACTGCCGATAATTAAAAATACTGTCGGTTCCGGCGGTTTTCCCTCCGTTACCGGCAGAAAGGCTATTAATGGATTTCCGCAAGCGGATCACGCTTCCGCAACCTGTGCACCGGCGGCTGCCACAAAGTGTACCGTACCGGCAGCGGGGCATTGATTTCCAGTTCCCATCTTCATCGATTCAAGTATGATAACGGTTTGCCGCTTCGCTGACCTTTGTTCCTTCCGCAACGCTGTAGCGAAGTAGGGTTCAGTTACCGGTGCAAGCAGTTTTTGTACCGCTGCCGCTTGCTGTAGGCGTCGCAGCCGGTTTGGGCGCGGCTGTTTGAGGAGCTGCTTGTGAGTGTTGCCGGTTGTGAAGCCGGTGTAGCTTGCGCCGCAGCCGATGCTTTTTGACCGGCGGATGCGTTCGCTGCTGGTTTTGCTGATGCGGCGTTCTCTTTTACCGTTACGGCGTAGGCAGTGCCGTTTACGGTAAATGTTCCGTTAGATGAAGAAACTGCATAGTCAGTACCATTCACTCGTTACTGTGTATGAACCGCTACTTGCGCCGCCCGCAGTTTTTTTCTCCGCCCCCGTAAACACCACAGGCCCTTTACTGCGCTCTTTAAAAAATTTAGGCGCAACTTTGGGAAACATCGCATAGGTCAAAACGTCTTCGATGGAATTGCCCGCGCCATTTTCTTTTGCTTCCGCTTTCATTTTTATCCATTTCGTTCGGAATAAAATCGGCAGGGCGAGCTGTAACAGGAGCATCAACCTTTGCTTCTGCCAAAGCGATTTTTACTAGTTCTTCATTGCACGGGGCAGGGAGTTTTTACCATACCGACCGATAAGCAAGTCGCGCGTTTCTGCCGTCAATTTCTTATACCGACCGAACAAGACATTGAATACCGACTGAGTGCCGACAATTTGACTAGTCGGGGTAACAAGCGGAATATAGCCGCAATCTTTTTGAACAATCGGAATCTCTTTTTAAGACCGCATCCATTTTATCGGAGGCTTTCAGGTCGCGCAGTTGGTTTTCAAGATTGGAAAGCATACCGCCCGGTACCTGCGACACAAGGATACGGGTATCCGCACCGAGGAAGCTCGATTCAAACTGAGCGTAATGCTTGCGCACTTCGCGGAAATAGGCAGCAATTTCAAGCAGTAGGTTGATATCCAAACCGGTATCCATCTCGGTACCGCGGAAAAATTTCTACCATAGTTTCAGTCGGACTATGCGAGGTTCCCATCGACATAGACGAAATCGCAGTGTCCAAAAATATCGGCTCCCGCTTCTGCGGCTTTCAACAGCGTTGCCACAGAAAGCCCCTGTGGTTGAATGGGTATGAATATTGATAGGAATACTTGTCTTTTTAATCGCCGTTACTAAATCAAATGCATCAAAAAGGTTTTGAAAAGCCCCTGCCATATCTTTTAATACAGATGGAATCCGCGCCGAACTCAGTGTATGTTTTTGCCAGCTCCGCATATTTTTTCTATTGTATGATAGGGGCGTTGTCGCAAAGGAGATCGCCATTTGAACATGCTTGCCGGTTTTCTTTGCCGCATCAGCCGCACGCTTCAAGTTGCGCGGATCATTGAGCGCATCAAAGATACGAAATACGCCGACTCCATTATCAGCGGCGGCTTTTACAAAACGCATCGACAACATCATCGGCATAGTGCCGGTAGCCCAGTAAATTTTGCCCACGCAGCAGCATCATAATGGGCGTATTCGGCAGGGCTTTATGCAAAGAGCGCAACCGCTCCCACGGATCTTCATTTAAAAGCGGATACACGTCGTCGAACGTTGCGCCCCCATGCTTCCAAACTCCAATACCCAACGCTGTCCAACTTGCTGCAAATAGGCAGCATATCTGCGGTAGTCATGCGCGTTGCACTGAAAGACTGATGAGCATCTCGTAATACCAAATCGGAAATCCGAACTTTGTGTGCCATACATTACTCCTATGCGGTTCATCGATTGAACAGTTCATAGATTGAACATTAGTGAATGATGATTATGAATGATGATATTGTTTATTAGCGCTTTATGCAAGGTATACCCCTTTTTACAATTTATAGTTACACAGTTTCGGAGGCGGAAGCAATGTTGCCGGCAATGAGAATTTTGGGATACACGGCAATGCCGAGTTTTTTCGATAGCTTGCAAAATACGCAGTTCGTATTCGTCCCCGATAACGATATTAACGCCTTTTTCTTCCTGCTCTTCCGGTACGTACCGGCACGGTGGATAAAAACATCGGCATCCTTTGAAAGCTGCATCTGCACGATGTAGTCAATATCGGCAATATCAAGACCGCGGGCAGATAAATCGCTGGTAATCAATATCCGTGTTTTTACCCGACCCTAAATCGTGCGATAATTTGTTTTCGCTCAGAACCGTCCAGCTTACCGTACAGCGGCACTGCATCGATTTTTTTATATTGCAGCTTTTGCGCGAGGGTTTCTACCTCCTGTGCAGGCGCAGTAAAAATAAGAATTTTTTTCCTCCATCCCGCTGCGGTACTGTCCAGTGCATGAATCAACGCACGGAGGGTATCGGCTTTACTTCGCCGCTCGCTCAAAAACGCCCAATGCTCGATGGATTTTGCAGTACCCCCATATCCGCAATCGAAATATGTTCCGGTAATTCGGCAGTTTTTGAGCGCCGCAAAAACCGTTGAGCAATTCGCTGTTTTTTTGTTAAACGTTGCCGAACACGCAAGCGCCTGCACATCCTGCGGCAGCGCCGTAAGAACGATTTGCAACGCCTCTCTGCTTTTCCCGCGCAAGCTGCCGGTCTGCTTCGGTCTATCACCACGGCTTCTATGTCTTGCAGTTTGAGTTTCTTGAGACTGATTAAATCGGCAATACGCGCCGGTGTTCCGATAATGACGGCAGGTTTTTTTCTTTTAAGCCGTCTATCTGCCGCTTTAACGAGCTGCCGCCGACACAGAGTAACGCCTTAAAACATTTCGTATCGGTTCCTTGCAGTTGAGCCGCGGCTTCTTTAATTTGAGATGCAAGCTCCACCGTAGGGCTTAAAATAAGAATACGCGGAGCCGTCGCCTTGCGCTCCTCATGCATGAGCCGAGTTAAAAAGCGGCAGCAAAAAGGCAAAGGTTTTTCCCCGTGCCGGTTTCGATTCAAAAACGCTTTTGCGCTTTAAGGCGCGCGGGATTACTTTTCTTGAATAAGAGTCGGGCGTATAATCCCGCTGGCGGCAAGCATTTCAATAAAAGGTTTGTACAGCGGCAAATTAAAAATCAGTCATGTGGCAAGGATAGCATATTGTTACGGTAAATGCTATAATCGTGAAGATATCCAACAGAGTAGTTTCACCGGATGTTTTTATAAACCCCGCAGAATAATCGAGGCTGCGATTTTGATGTATTTATCCGGTGCGGTTGCTCTGAGATACGTAAAAAGAGGTTCATTTTGAAAATAGGGATTGATACGTTCGGATGCGATCGCGGCAGGTCGGGCATCGGAGCATACATTCTTTCGTTAGTACATAACTTGCCCGAAACCGAGCATACTATTCAGCTTTTCGGACACGAATTGGATAAATATACGTATACGTCGGGCGTTGAAGGAGTTAAATACACCTGTGTTTCCGTCGGAGACTCCTCCTTTGCGGAACAGACATGGCATCGCCTTTCTTTTAATATGTTTGCCCATAAACAAAACTATGATATTGTGGTATTGCCGTCAGGGAACAAAGCTCTTACCGATGCGTTTTGAAGTACCCGCAGTTCTTGTTATGCAGAATATTCTTACGGATAATGCGCAAGGATATTTAAAAACCTTGCTTCTTTTTGTTTCCAAATTAACGCTTAAATCCGTCAGCGATTATTAGTCCCCAGCAACTATATCAAAAATAATCTGCTGAAAAACGGCATTGCCGAAGATAAAATACAAGTTATCCACAATGGAATTGATACGGAGCTGTTCCATCCGCATAACTTACAGGCGCAGGAAGCGCTGATGATTAAAACCTTTTGCAATTCGGCGTCCGTATATTATTTATGCGTCCCGGATTATTCATCCGGAAAAGCGGCATATCGAACTGATTAACGCATTTTCTATCTTTAAGCAAAAACGAAAGCGCCGCATCGGTTGGTCATTGCAGGCGCCGATGGTGAACAGGCGGAACAGGTGCATCAGGCTGTTCTTCGCTCTCCCTTTGCGTCGGATATTCTACTGACCGGATACTTCCCGCATGAAAATCTCCCGCTGCTCTATTCCGCTGCCGACCTGTGCGTGTTTCCTCTCGTCGAGGGGGTCGGCTTGCCAGTGATCGAAGCGATGGCGTGCGGTATTCCGACAGCCTGTGTCCGCGCAGGCGCATTACCGGAAATTGCAGGCGACTGTACCTGCTATTTTTGAACCCGATAAGCCGGAAGAGATTGCCAGAGTCATCGGCAGCCTTATCAACGATAGCGCCGGTGCAAATAAAGAACGGCGGCAAAAACTCATCGATGCTGGAATAGAATGGGTAAAGCAATACAGCTGGAAAAACAGCCGCAGAAACGCTCGCCTATCTGGAAACGATCAGATAATTGACAAGGTAATCACATTAAAAAAATATTTTTAGCGGTTGCTTTCCTTTTGTGCGAAATTTTCATAGGTATAAAGTGAGCGCTCTACAATGACGCCGCTCACCTTAGCCGTCAAGTTTTCTTTCCAAAACTTGCGTATTGATGTGTGCGCTTTTTTCGACGAATGCAAACAGTTTCCAAAATGCATATTTTGTTCAACTGTTGCATTTTAGAAAAATAAAAATTTCGCACATTTTTTTCTAGCAGACGGGTAAACGCATCAGGAGAGTAGATAAAAACCGCGGAAAAATTGAGACTGCCATGCTATTTGAACCATCTTCAACTGTTGTACATCCGTGTACAACAGTTGAAGCGCGATGTTTAGGTGTGCTGAAATATCGCTTCTCTGACAGGATGTCAGTGGTTCCAAACAGTAACGAATTTTTTCATTTATGAAAAATTCAGTTTAGAAATGTCCACGGACGGACATTTCTGAACGATGGCATCCCTGTGCCGCTGCTGAAAATCCTCAACGTATCATCTCCACCACGGACGGCGGTGGTTTTTAGTCAGTAGCGTATGTTGCCCTGCAAACACGCAGGTAAAAATATACAAGGATGTACATTTTTACCGTGCCTCCGCTTTTTATTTTTGTTCGCGCCTTGTATCCGGTATCACTATTTTTCAAAAGCGCTGGTTATACAGAACGGACACGGATGTCCGGGGTTTTACACAGCACAGAAAAGAGGCGGCGGCTGTTCCGGTACACAATTTCGCATAGGTGTTCTATCGAGCAATGGCGGTATTTACTTGCAGCCTGATAGGTATATGGAATATTCAACGGGGTGTTTACCTCTCGTCTAACCGGTTGAGGGGAAAGGTATGGGGCATCTGTCTCCAATAGTAGTTTATCGTCAGGCGCCATGCGTACTCAATTCCGCTATTGCGGAAGCGGTTTCGCATTGTCAGTGTATGTGATGGTACCCGGAAATGAAAGATACCAGCCCCGTTCTAAAAAGCTTCGGCTTCCTTTTTCCCGTATGAAAAACAGTGAATGACACCTGATGCCAGCCTACTTCGTCGATACAGCGGAGCGTCGGTTCAAAACCATCGCGTGAATGAATAATCACAGCCAATCCGTACCGTTTGGCAAGGGCAAGCTGTTCTTTAAAAAGCGTTTCTTCACCGGCGAGATTATCGGTTCCCGTACCCGTTGCTCCGGCATGATTCCAATACCGGTCTATACCGCATTCTCCGACTGCCGCATACGGCTGCCCGCTTTTAAGGATTGCTTGAATATCGGCTTCAAGCTTTTGCAATGCCTCTGCCTGATGTTCAATAGCGGCACGCCCCTACCACAATCCTGCAGAAAAATGGATAAAATCGGGTATAAAGCCGTCTTTGCCGCAAGCTTTTTGCAACGGCGTTATACCGTGGTGTAAAAATCTCCGGCATCGGTTCCTATATCCATTATAAAAGGATACTTTTCTTCCTGCATTGCTTTCAGTATGAGCGGAAAGTGCGCTGTTTTTTGAGAAATGTGATGTAAATGACAATGAGAGTCTGTAAACAATCTTGACCGCCTGTATAATTTCCGGTATAGTATATCATCTTTGCCGGAGTGGTGGAATTGGTAGACACCAGGGACTTAAAATCCCTTTGACTGGTAACGGTCGTACGAGTTCAAGTCTCGTCTCCGGCAGATTCTTACATCGCCTGCTTATCTATCGCACTGTTCATATAGTATCCCCTATCCTAGCATTTTTATAATTTCAAAATTGATAGTCATTCCCCTCAATCCCTTTAAAAACATCTTCCTTCTTTTTACGCTTAATTTTTCCTTGTTTTTCCGATACTGTCTATATGAAGCTATGGGAGGATCTTATGAGAAAATACCATGTACTGTCAGCTCTAGTGGGGGCTTTGTTGTTATTACCCCTTGGAGCGGAAGAATTACTCACAGCAGAAACTTATGCATCTTATTACGGAGAGGCTTTTAACGGTCGACCAACGTCAAGCGGCGAAATTTTCAATATGAATGCCTATACGGCAGCCCATAAAACCCTGCCGTTCGGAACTTTCCTTGAAGTAACCAATCTTGAAAAACGGGAAAAAAGTGGTGGTACGCGTAAACGACCGCGGTCCATTCGTCCCAAACCGCAGAGATAGATTTATCAAAAGCTGCCGCTAAATCGTTGGGAATGATTAGCCGAGGTATCACACGGGTTTCGATTAAAAAGGTGGATTCACTTGACCATGCCGCACTCGTTGCAACAGCTGATGTTTACAGCGACACACCCGCAGAATCCGCGGAAAAAGAAACACCGCCTGTATCCGGTACGCAACCCTGAAGCGGCGCCTGTGCAAAAGGACGAGGCTGTCAATACACCGGCTAAAGTTCCCGGTACAGCAGCATCACAATCTACCGAGGCGCCGTCTAGCGTAACACAGCCCCCAGCAGCACAGCCTAATACGACGAATACGACGCAAAGACAACCGGCATCTGCAGATAAACAAACGGCAAAGCCCGACACCGTCAGAGGTGTTACAAATCGTCCAGCTTCCGCACAACCGGCACAAACTCCGGCTCCGGTTTATTCACCAGGTACTTCAGGCGTGTTGTGGAGAATTCAGCTGGGCGCTTTTACACGGGAAGAAAATGCACTGCGGCTTGTTGTCCAACTGAGAAAAGCAGGGTTCGACCCTGCGTATGAGCGTACTGAAAAATCGGTACGGGTTGTCCTCCCTGGTATACAGCCTGATGATCTTGAAAAAGTAAAAGAAGCGCTGGCGAATCATTCTTTCACCGATTACGTAATCAGACAGGAAAGCTGGTAAGCCGATTTTTATCAAAGTAAACGTATCAGACAAAATCGACAACTCCACGACGCAAGGTAGCGGGGTTGTCGATTGCTATGTGCTATAGCGACCATTAGTGATGAGTGTTGTATCATTCCGGCATTCCCCAGATATCTTCCCCCAATATTTTTATTAGGTCCATAATAGCTTGCATCGGCATATCTTCTCCAACCGTTTTCACTATTGTAATATAATCTGAGTTCTTCTGTTGCATACACCGCGCCGATAAAAGCAAGCATACACACGAATAAAAGGCAAATCTTTTTCATAGCAAATCCTCCTTTATGGCAAAATTATTTGCCCCCTATCTTCGCTTATTTTGCAATTCACGAATTTTTCATTTAGCCCTTTCTGTCCGGGAATTCTGATGGTCGGACCGATTTTTATTGCAAAATTAGCGCTGAGGGGATGCACCATTGCCGACCGCATAAAATATGCAGAAACACTATCAACAGGCATTTCAGAAGAAGTAATGAAGGAACCTATACCAAATGTACCCATACCGGAAATACTGATACCGACGCTGCGGGTAAAATAATATTTAAGGTCCAAATCGATCGGGACGGTAAAAGAAATAAAAGATGACTTGCCGAATATACTGACAGAAAGACCAATGCCGCCGGCAGGTGTAAGATAAAAATCTTTTATATTAAAGAGCATATCCGATAAGAAGCGTGCGCAGACAGAACCGATGAAAACGCCATATACGGTTCTCCCCATTGCGCACGCGAAGTTTCCTTTTCGGTTATTTTACCTCCTATTGCCAAATCGGCACCTACCATATATGACCAGCGGATAGGGGGCTGCGCGACCTGCAACCAGTCTATACCGAACGTAAATTGGTTGGTTTTTCGTGAAGCATTGAGGCTATAGTAAGAATAATTATACCCTATGGAAGGAGTAAGCAGAAGGACGCTGTTATTTGTTAATAAATCCGGTGCGGGATATTCTTTTCGCATTTCACGATTAGGAAGATGTCCGTTTTTCACAACATAGTTAAACAGTTTCATATTAGCTGGGCTGACAAAACGACCTGCTTCACCGTATGCATTCCATTCATCGATATCCATGACTATATTATCAGGATGCGTATTGATCTGTTTTATAAAAAGCCCATTTTTAGAAAGCTCCCAACCGTGCATTGCAACAACATATACGGTTCCTTCGCCACTTTGCGGTTCAACATCAACGGCATGACCGCGGATATTCAGTTGATTATATGCATGGTGCAGGGTGGGATTACCGACGAGCTTGCAATCAATGCGATAATACTTGCACAGCGCATAAAAAGGAGCATAATCCTGACAGTCCACGAATTTATCATAGTTCATATTGTTGGCGGTTTTAACTGTACGGAAATACTGCGCTGCTTGCGGATTATTTGTACCGGAGGATTATTGTACTCGAGCACTTCGGCAATATACGGAAGAATCTTATCTTCTATAATATTATGCTCTTTTATTGCTTTCGGCGTATCAATAAGAAAAGCACCGCGTCTATCTACTGTCATACAGGATATTGCTAAAAGGCAGTATATCGCTGCGGATGCAGACATCATTATCCTTGTTTTAAGTGTTTGCACGTGCAACCATCCTTGTTGTAGTATTTTATCATCTGATGTTATCAAGCCAATAGCGGCTTATCATTACCTGTACGTATTGTCCGTTCCGGATACGGGTTATAAAAGAAAAGATATTCGGATCATCCTCATTGTATGCCCATGCATATTTATACTGTTTAATTATTTCTCGCGTTTCAATACGTACCCAGCCGGGCGGTACGATAGTACCATAATACCGCTGCTTATTCCCATTTGCAAAAGAGCCCTCTTTTTCAATTTCCGAAAGTTCTATAAACCATTGAGGAAATGGCGGCGGCATCCAGTTACTTTTAGTTCCTTGACCATACCCAGTTGCACAAAAACAGTCAGCGCAACAAATATTGACAGTAATATTTTTCATGTTTTCTCCTTTCAGAATACTCTTCCATAATACCCCCTCAAAAGTCAAGAGGAAAATTCAAAAATTTCTATAAATTTCTATAAATTGCAAGAATTGAAAAAAATATCTGATACGATTATCGCGTACCCTTTCTCACGCGCGTTAGTATAATCCACATTATGAAGAACATAATTTTTACAATTTTATCTATGGCTTTATGTTGCCGGGTTGCAGCTGACCCGCAAAAACTTTAGCGCGGATGACATTCCGCTAAAGAGGTTACCCCTGTATTCGTCGGGTGTTGCGCACTACGTCCACAAAGGAACGGTTTCCGGCGCGGGGAATGTAGAACTTTTATGTTTCGCCCGCTCAAATGAACGATGTGTTAAAGTCCCTCGTTGTTACGGATCCGGGTGCAAAAAGCTTGGCTGTCAATTATCAGTCTGAGGACACACTGCGGAAAACGTTGGAAAAGTTTAAAGATAGACCTTTCCGCCGCTACAACGCTGCTATGACATCCTCAAAGGCGCAAAAGGGCGCCGAAGTGGAGCTGTTTACGCCGCATCAGATTACCGGAAAGATTTTTAAGCGTCGATAAAAACGGCTCAAAAGACACGGACTCTTTTTATTTCGCTTGCGGCGAAAGACAGCATCCACCTTATCGCGTTTTCGGACATTCAGTCTTTCAAATTTACTGATGAAAAGCGAAATGAAGATTTTGCAAACCGCTTTGGCGCTCATCCTCGACGCTTCGGCAAAAACCGCAAGAAACTGAATATTACCATCGATGCGCAGGGAGGCGGAAAATAGGGCTTTCTACGTTATGGAAGCACCAATATGGAAAGCAAGTTATCGGCTCGATATGGGTACCGATAAAGCGGCGTTTCAGGCATGGGCGATTATCGACAATTCAACCGATCTTGACTGGAAGAATATTACGCTCACCCTCACAGCAGGAAGACCGGTCGGTTTTACGCAAAACCTCTATGCCCCTACTACACCTACCGCCCCTGAAGTGCCGCTCGCCATTGCACAAACTGCAAGTGCGGAAACTTTTGTCTCCGCTGATAAAGCGATCGAATATGCCGCAGCTATGCCGCTTGCAAAAAATCGGTCAACGATGATGAAAAAGAGGCTTTTTAGATATGCAACCGAAGCGTATGATGAAACGGAGAATGAAACGAAATATCAAGACGCAAAGGAACAAAGCGCTCCTGCCTATTTTGAACATCAAGCCCAAGAAGTCAATGTTGGAGAAATGTTTGCCTTTACGCCGTCAAAACCCGTTACGCTGGGACGGCAGCAAAGCACGATGATTCCGCTCACCCTTGCCGCTCTTCCTGCGGAAAAGTATTCAGTATTTTCTGCCATTCCATACAACGAGCGCGTTAGTCCCAAATTCTGCATCAGTATCGAAAATACATCGGGCTTAAAACTTCCGGCAGGTCCCATCACGGTTTTTGACGGCGGGGAATACGCAGGCGATGCTCTTTTGGAGTTTTTGCCCGAAGCGGAAAAAAACGCTTGATCGCCTATGGGGATGATATTGAGGTAGTCGGTTCAAAACGAGCAAATTCCACGCAGAATGATCGAAACCGTAAAAATGGCTGACGGGATTATGACGACATCGTACCGGCAAAGTTCAAACCACTACCTACCTGATCCAAAATATGGACAAGAAAGAGCGAACTGTTATCGTCGAACACCCAAAAATGCCGGTTTTTGAGCTTATGTCAAAACAATCCCGCGGAAACGACCGCAAACAAATATCGGTTTAAGTTTATAGGCTGCCGCAAACGCCGATACCGAGTTAAAAGTAGAAGAATCGCGTATTTCTCAATCGGCTCAAAAATATCTCGATATGAGTTCAAACACTTTTATCTCCTATACAACCAATGCCGAAATACCCGAAAAGGTGCGAAAGGCATTTGCGTCGATTATAACGGAAAAAGAAAGGTTACCGCAGAGGAGCGGGCGCTCAAAAGCTTGCAGGATCGTCAGACGGAAACCTCAAAGGAGCAAGACCGTATACGAAAAATCTTGAAGCAGTCGGATCGGAAAGTCAGCAAGGCAGAGCATTCTTAATCAAGCTGCTCAAACTCGAAACCGAACTGGATAACCTAAGAACGGACATTGCTACCGCAACTGAGCGGGTTAACAAAAGCTCAACAAAAACTTTACTGCATTCGTAAAGAATATCAAAATAGACTAGTCTCTTTGCCGATGTATCTCTATATACATCGGCAGCAGACTCAGGCAAAAACATCACTGCTAGTGGAACCCCGACATCCTTGTCGGTTCTGAAAAAGCTTTTTGACGTAAGCCGTTTGAAATAGACGGTGCAGATGTTAGGATCCTAGCCGAAATAAAGCGGAGGCGTACTTACTGTACGTTGAGCATTTATTTCGGCGTAGCGACAACGCAGATGTGCCGCCTTTCCAGCGCTTTTGAAAATACTGGTACCGGATACAAGGCGCAGAGCGAATAACACCCGCAGGCGTGCTTTTTGTCACGTCGAGGACTGTTATTCGCTCTGCAACGCCGTAGACGGTATGCATATTTTCAAAAGATTACCCTTTGCGGGATTCGTATACAACCGATCCCCCGATAAAGTATTTGGAAAGTCCGAAGAAGATCAACATCATCGGGATGCTGGCAATAACGGCGGCAGCCATCATTGCGCCTTCGTCGGTGCTCCGTTCCGCCGTAAATGATGTAATGTATTGCGGAATGGTTTTCATCGTATCGGACTGAGAAACCAGCAGTACGCAGCAGGTTATCCACTGCGTTCTGAACGAAAGGATCGCGAGCGTCGCGATAACGGGCTTACAGTTTGGCAGTACAATATGCGAATAGATAGAAAACTCGTGCATACCGTCCACACGCGCCGCATCCAAAAACTCATTTGGAAAGGTGATAAGGTATTGGCGCATCATAAAAATACCGAAAGCGCTCACCATAAAGGGCAGTATCAGCCCCGTGTATGTATTTTGAATATGCAGTTTGAGTTGCGATCATGTATAACGGTATCATAATAGCCTCAAACGGAATCATCATTGTTGCCATAATCAGCATAAAAGATGAGGTTCCGTCCGCGGAATCTGAACTTTGCCAGCCCGTAACCGGTGATCGATGCGAGTAGAACCGTAGTACACGATACGGTAATTGCCACAATAAATGAGTTGATAATATTCCGAACGAAAATATAATCACCGTCATTGCCTTTAATTGCCGTCAAGAAATTGGTGTACTGCCAGCTTTCGGGTATCCATTTATAGGGCATCTGCATAATTTCTTTTCCCGACATAAATGAAGCGGTCAACATAAAAATGAGCGGCATCACGGTAAAAGCAGCAAGCGCCAGCAGTAATACGATTTTAATAGCCGAAAGCGCTCCTGTCGTCATAGATTGTTTCATATCAGCTCCCTATGCCTCGCGCTCTTAATAATCGGTCTCGTCAGGCTTTGACGAGCGGAATTGTAGCCATGTTAGAAAGAGCATCATCAAAAATAATACGATACTCATCGCGCTTGCGCGTCCAATCCGCTGCAACTTTAATACCGGTTTGATAAATATTCAGCGTGATAACGTTGATCGGTCCGAGAGAAGCTCCGTTCTGGGTAAAGAGATATTGTGTGCTGAACGTTTTTAGACATTGCAGCATCGCCATAATTGAAACCAATACGACTGTCGGTTTGAGGAGTGGCAGCGTAATCGACCAAAAGACTTGGAACCTATTTGCACCATCGATTAAAGCCGCTTCGTATACCACCGGAGGAATAGTCGAAAGTCCAGTGATAAAAAGAATAACAAAATATCCGATATACTTCAAAAATATACAATCATTGTAGAAAATTGAAGCATCGTACTGTTTAGCAGCCATTGATGGTCAACGCCGGGCGTGGAAAGGAGTTTGTTAATCCAGTAATTTCCTAGTCCGCGCGGGTCAAAAATCAGCAGCCAAATAGCCGCAGCAACAACCGACGATAGAATAGCAGGCGTGTAATACGCTATCTGAAAAACTTTTTGAAACTGTTCCGCGCCAATGAACTGATAAGCACTGCAAACAAAAAGACTGAGTATTACAAGCGGTATAAATGTTCCGAGCGTAAAACACAACCGTTGCGCGTAGTGAATTTAAGAATGACATCGGATTATTGTATCGGGAAGCGTCAAAAATATAGAAATAATTTTGCAGCCCTACAAACTTAGGGGGAACACTGCTGAGTACGCGCTTGTCGAAAAAGCTTTCGATGAACGCATTTATAATAGGATAAAAACTGAATACAGTAAAAACAACACCGAGGGAGTAACGAAGATAATACCCCACCGTGCGATCTTTTTCAATACCGCCACTTTTTGAGTTAAACATAACCGCTTTTCCTTTACCGATGAGTACTCGACCTGTTCATAAACGGAAGTTTCCGAACAGGTCGGTGAGTTCTAACTCGTACAAATAGCAGCGAGTTAGAACATCGCATTTCAAGGTAACTATTTATTTTTATTTTCTTCGTCAAGAATTTCTTGCGCCGTAGTCCGCAAAGACTCCAGAGCTTTTTCAGGAGAAACGCCGGAAAGCATAACCGATTCAACAGCCGATCGGATTGCAGTTTGAAGCTCTGCACCGTTCGCTCCGTAATATACCATGTGACCTTTGTTCATATCGTTGATAAATACATCGGAATACGGCATATCTTTTAAGTGTCTGCGAATTGAGCAACGCTTTGGTCGGCTGAATAATATTGCCGCCTTCCCGCAGATAATCTTCACCGTGCTTGAGTAAAAAGCCGATGAGCTTCCATGCAGCTTCTTGCTTCGCCTTGGAAATATCGTTGTTAACCATTAAGAAATGCCCGTAATAGCAAGCGGGAACTTCTTTAACTGCGTTCTTAAATTGAGGGAACGGAACGACCATCCACTCACCGCTATTATAGAAGTCGGGATTATCCTTGCGGATCCGTCCCTGCTGGTATAAACCGGTCGTTGCCATTGCAATGTCGTTATTGTCTTTATTGAACAGGTTACGTGCGCTCTTGTAGGTAGGAGAGCCGAGGTTCTTTCCGGAAGGTCCCCAATCGCGCATAAAGGTAAGTGAACTTGATCCATGCTTCATCGCCGATAATCGCTGTTTTTCCCATCATCGCTAATGAGTTGACCGCCGAGCTGCTCTACCATCGGAACAAAGGCAACAAGATAATACGGATAGCGGAAATCGAAACCTCTGCGTACCAGAATATCACCGTCGCGGATAACCAATTTTTCGAAACGGCAACCATATCCTCCCATGTTTTGGGATAATCTTTTTCGGGATCCAAAACCGACATCGCTGAAAAATCTTTCTTATTGATATAGATACACCAGTTGGTAATTTCAAGCGGCAGACCGTATACTTTTTCCATCTTTCGTTACCGCATTGAGAATTTCCGGCAAATAGCTGTCATAGATCGCTGCCTGATCGGCATAACCGGCGGCTTTGGGATCAACCGGAGCGACTCTGCCGTTTCGCAACATAAGAATATTCATCTTCGATAGATAAAATTGAAAAATATCCGGTCCTTGATTAGCCGCAAAAAGCGGTCTGTACCAGCTCAATGAGCTTTGCAGCGCCCTGCGTTGTCCGCTCTACTTTGATATTCGGATTATCCTTTTCAAACTGAGCGATAAGCTTTTGTTTCAAGCTCGGTACGAGCGGGATCCTCATGCGTCCAATAATGAAGCGTAATAGGTCCCTCTTCCTTTTTTCTTGCGAACATGACATAAGAGTTGCAATCATCAGCCCCTGCAGATAGAATGCAAACCAATTTTTAACATAGGTTTCATACTCTTCTTGCCCACATCTGTAGATTTGGTTGATTACGATGAGGGCATCTTTCTCATTTTTCCTCACACTATTGCTGAAAGGTCAATCAAAAACTGTCATTTTGGACAAGCTATATTCCGATACTGTATGAATTCAACACCTACACACAATCATATCCAAAAACGCCGCGGATTATTTTCCTTTACGCTGGTCAGCTGTTTGCATTTACCGCCGTTTTGCAAGCGCCGTGCTGATTCTTGTGCCGATAAACTGAATAAGTTCTACCATCACCAAAATGATCGATGACCGCCGCCAGCATAATATCACTGCGGAACCGCTGATAGCCGTATCGAATTGCCAAATCGCCGAGCCCTCCGCCTCCGATCGCTCCCGCCATCGCTGAATACCCGATAAGGTTGATAATAGTCAGTGTAATGCCTGCAACGAGGGGCGGCAGCGCTTCCGGAATCATCACTTTCAAAGATAATTTCCATAGTAGAAGATCCCATTGCAAGCGCCGCTTGATAACACCGCGGTCGATTTCGAGCAAGGCGTTTTTCGATAACTCGCGCAACAAAGGGGCGGCGGCGATGGAAAGCGGTACGACTGTTGCGGCTGTTCCGATGCTGGTGCCGATGATGAACCTCGAAAATGGAAAGAGCAAAAATCATCAATATAATAAAGGGGAATGAGCGTAATACGTTTACCACCCGGTCGATAAGTTGATGCAACACCGGCTTAGGCATAAGGTTTCCCTTCTCGCAGTGATGCATAGCAACACACCGAGCGGCGCACCGAGTATAAAAAGAAAAAAAGCGTAGAAAAAAATACCATTATCAGCGTTTGTGCTGTTGCTGTTCCTACAAGTTGCACTAACGTTGACCATGAACTCATCGGTGTGTCTCTCTACTTTGATACCGTTTTGGTTGAGATAGGCAAAGGCTTTTTGCATATTCTCCGGCGAACCGTTAATATCGACAAAGAGGGTTCCCGACTACCGTATCGCCGACTTTTCTGCATACCGCCTGCACAGATATTAAACTCAATACCGTAATCGCGGGAAATTTTACTCAAGACTGGCTCACTCGTCAGCTCACCGGAGAACTGGAGCGTATAGGCGCCGCCGCTTTTTAGACCATCGGATAAGCTGTGTGTCTTCGGGATTTCGAGTGGGTTGATATGCATTAAAAGTCTTTGGTTACCTCCGACTTCGGGGGCGGAAAAGATTTCACGCACGAAACCCTGTTTCGGCAACGGCGCCGTTATCGATAACAGCCACTTGCTGGCAGCAGTCGCGCACTACTTCCATCTGATGCGTTATCATCACAACGCTCAAATTCATATCTTTTGCAGCCGCTTCAGCAGCTCCAAAATTGAACGTGTTGTCTGCGGATCGAGTGCGCTTGTCGCTTCGTCGCAAAAAGAGGATATCGGGCGAAACCGCTAAGGCGCGGGCAATGGCTACCCGCTGCTTTTTGTCCGCCGGATAGGGTACTCACCTGCGCATCGCCTCGTCCTTCCCAGCCCGACAACCTGTAGCATTTCGTTTATCTTTTGCGGCGATGGAACGCTTTGCATACCTGCAATTTCGAGCGGATAGGCAATATTGCCCGCAGCCGTGCGCGATGCAAACAGATTAAAAATTCTGAAAAATCATCCCGATTTTTGTGCTGATTTCGTAAGAGCTTGCCGGTTAAGGTATCTACGCGGGAATCTCCGTAATAAATTTCACCTGAGTCCGCACGTTCCAAAAGGCTTATTAAGCGCACGAGCGTTGATTTACCCGCCCGCTTTTTCCCAATAATCCCAAAAATCGTATTGGAAAGGAATTTCAAGACTGATATTATCCACCGCTTGAAGTTCTCCGTACTGTTTGTTCACGTTGACTAATCGTATCATCTCGTACATACAAACAAAATATAAAAAGCTCTGTCAAGTTACGTGAAAGACGCTAAAAATTTTTTAATGTGATTGCTCTTGCCGATGGCTGTATCATAATAGTATTTTATATGTGTAAGAAACAGTTGATACACAAACAAAGGGATTGCAAAATGAACATTTGCAGTGTCCTTATAAGTGTCCTTATATTGGAGGTAAATATATGCATTTAAAACAAAGATTTAAAACGGTGCTGTCATTGACCGTACTATTGAGCATGGCTGTAATGATTTTTGTATCATCATGCTCTGCGAGCCCTGCGTCTGCGACGACAGTGTATGCCGACACAAAGCATTCGGATGCAATTACAAAAGAGACGATTTCTTTGCTGGAAGGGCTGCAAAGCGCAAACCGTCAAGTGTCTGCGGCAATTTTACCGTCAGTAGTTACGCTGTCGGTTGACGGAAATTAAGAAAGTCCGCAACCCACTTTCGGGGGACGGTTTTCCGTGGTTCTTCTTCGGAATGCCTAATCAAAATAACGGTGAAACCCAGAAAAACGACAGTGGCGAACAGGAATATAAGTCCGAAGCGTATGGGCTCGGGAGTTATCGTTCGTAAGAGCGGCAATACCTATTACGTATTGACTAACCAGCACGTTACCGGTACGGCGGAAAAGATTATTGTCAAGTTATATAACGGACATACCGCAGAGGAAATTGGTCGGCGGCGATCAGCGGCGGGACATTGCGCTGGTTTCATTTGAATCGACCGAAAAAGACATCGCTATTGCCGAATTGAGAAATTCCGATGCGGTAGAAGTCGGAGATATTGTCTTTGCCGTCGGTTCTCCGCTCGGATATGTTTCGACGGTTACGCGTGGTATGGCTGAGCGCCGTCGGACGATCGGGCGGACCGAACAACAACATCAACGACTTTATCCAAAACCGATGCCGCCATCAATCAGGGAAACTCCGGCGGTCCGCTCGTCAATATCTACGGGCAAGTTATTGGGATTAATACGTGGATTGCATCGTCAAGCGGCGGTTCGCAAGGGCTTGGATTTTCCATTCCGATCAATCAACGTAAAAAGCGCAATCGACTCGCTTATTTCTGACGGTAAATTGAAATACGGTTGGGTTGGCGTCCAACTGACGAGCGCTGACGAAACGATTATGAAAAGCTCTGGGGGCTCGGTGAAAAAAACGGCGCTTTGGCTATAGACCTATTCTTAGGCTCTCCGGCGTTTTAAAGGCGGCATCCGCCCGGGCGATTTTTGTCGTTAAGCTGAACGGCAAAGAAGTAAAGAGTGTCGATCAGCTGGTACGCGATGTCGGTGATCTCCGTAGCGGTACGACCGCGGAGTTTGTTGTTCTCGCGACGGGAAAAGAACAGACGCTGTCTGTTAAGATTGAAGAGCAGGGATCAAAAATCGTTACCGACTCGTCAAAATTATAGCCGGATTTATCGGTTATGAACTCAGCGATGAAATGCGCGATAAATTAAAGCTGATAAAAACAAACAGGAGTGCTGGTAACCAACATTACCAACAAAAACGCCCGCGGTCATTATCGGACTGAAATCTGGCGATGTTATTACTGCGGTGAACGATGTACCGGTAGCCAATATGCGTGAATTCTATCGTGAATTGGCAAAAGTAAAAAGAAGTGTGGTTTGATGTACTGCGTGAAGGACAAACATTATCAACTTTACGCTATAAGTTTTAAGTAAGACAAAGATCGAAAATGAAAAGCGCCGATTAACCGTTCGGTTGACCGGCGCTTTTTGTGTCATTTTTGTAAGATTATCAAAAATCACGGAACCCCTAAAAATACAGTGCTAAGGATGTACTGTCGTTTATTTTTACCCGCATAATAAAAACTCCTGCCAATCAATTGGCGGGGAGAACTTGATAATGCGCGATTCGCTCTAAGAAAACTTTTGCCGGTTGATCGTTATATTTTTCCACACAGTCCAGAAAATACTTTTTCTGCCGTTTTCCATTTACGCTGACGATAATACTGGAGTCCTTTTTCAAAGGGATTCTTTTAAATCAATGAGCTTATCATTGCTCGCCTTTTTGAACCTCTTGTAACACCTCAAAGATTCGTACAACTTCCGTCTTACCTTTTTACGGTTATATAATCAAGCTCGCGGCAAATAAAAAGAATCATTCAGGTTGTTATAAACAGATTCTGAAATAATGGTCTTTGATCCATATTGTTTATTCGCACCTTCCAGCCGCGCTGCTAAATTAACAGTATCGCCGATAGAGGTAAAATCTTTTCTCGTTTTGGAACCAATATACCAAAGATAACATAGCCGGTATTGATGCCGATTCCGAGTGAGATAGTTTCTTTGCCGAGTTTTATCGCTGCTTGTTGCTCTCGATAAAGCGCTTCTCGTATTTCTATTGCTGCCTTACATGCATTGATCTCTTTTTTTAGGTACCGGCAAAAATGCCATCATTTCATCACCGACATACTTATCAACATCACCACCGTTCTCAAAAATAATTTTAGTTTCTATATCAAGATAGTGATTTAACATCGCAATAACTTCTCTTGCCGGCATTTTTTTCACACAGCTTTGTAAAACCTCTGATATCTGTAAAAAGAAAGCACAAATTTCGTGAAATGCTTTTAGAACCAACATCCTTTTTCTGCATTCTGAATTGTATGGAAAGAAACATACGGCAGCATACCCCGCACAAGCGTAATGATATTTTTATTTCCTTTGAAAGAGTTTTTATTTCATCATGTGTTTTTATATTATCATCAAAAATAAGTCTATTACTTCAATCTTTGCATTCCCTGAAAGGAGTTCACTTAAGATATTGGTGGTTTTTTCTAATATTTACGCAAAAGCTGAATAATAGGTTCAGCAATAAAGTCGGCAAGGAAGAGCGTAATGATAATTGCAGCGTAAGCAAAAAACAGCCGCGAGTGCAAAGATAAAAACTTTTGCCTGAAAGTACGGTCGGTTAAGTATTTCTTTCATATAGGTTACAACGGCGAACCCAACGAGTCTTTGACCATCTTTTGCGTGAAAAAGTTATGGGTGTACATAAATGCAAGTTCCCTTGTCAGCGTTATAAATAGGCTGACTCCTCGTATTTTTCATCTTTTAAAATGTTTTTATATAGAGAGCCGCATCTTCCGCCGTAATACGTTTTTTCTTCGGCAGGTATCTTGCGTACCGACCCTGTCTCTGTTGTATAAGAAAATACATTGAAATCGGGCAGTTCCGTAGTAGTATCAATTTGCTCCAAGAAAGACATGGGCTTTTACTGTCTGTCGTAATAATATCAACCCGCCGATGGGGAAAAAGGTGAAGATGCATTAGTCTTTTTATACCTTCTGAGAAAGGCGCTTATTTTTGCGTGGAGTCCATCGGAAAAATTGTAAATTGCTGCAACCTGTTCGGCTTGGTTTTGTACCCGTTGTATTTACATTTTGCGTTAAAAGCAGCTTGTAGTTTTTAAATCCGTATAGATGAAGGTTGAAATAATGACAATAATTGCAACAAGAATAACAAAAGGTTATTTTTGTGTTTTAGGTACGTTTTTTTCTTTCAGGCTTCTTGTGTTCCGATACTGTTTTTCCTTTCCTGATTTTTCTATCCAACTCCTCCGCTTTTTCTTCCTCGTCAAGCAGCTGTCGATATTCAAGTGAAGACTCATTTTGTGTTTTTATAAAGGCAATCCCACGGCTGATTAAAAAAACATGAAAAAAATAAGAGCGATAAAAAAGCGATGTATACCAAAAATACTTAAGGATTGAAACCAGCGTATGGTATTGGCAAAGACCGTCATTCCGGAAATAAGCACTGCAAGATATGATGTTATGGCAACCAAAGAAGCAATAATAACGATCGTTTGCGGTATCTTTTTATAAAAACATTGAAACTAAGATAATGAGAAATGCTACGGGCAGCAGAAAAACGAGAAGCAGCTGATATATAGAAATCTTTTTGTACCAAACCAGAGAATAGAACCGTAAACGGGTAAAGGAGTTGCGGCGTACGCTCATCATTGAGTAGATCCATTTTATCCATACCAAAAGGGAAGGAGCATCAATGCCGCTAAAATAACAAAGGAGACACCGTGCAGTATATAATGATATGCAGCAGTCTTTATACGGTTGTTGTCTAGCTTTTTGTTTTTCAGTCATTTTTAGTGTCCCTACATTTTTAGAATAGCTTATAACCGGAAAGGTCATTTTTCAACGCCTTTGTCGATACGGTAATAGTTGCCTATAGTGTACATTCTCGACCTTTTTGTCAAGAGAAAATCATCAAAGTGTCATGGTAAACGCATCGGATAAAATCGACAAGAATCGCAGAATAAATAGACTGTAAGACCATTTGAACTCATCTTCAACGGTTGTACGTCCATGTACAACCGTTGAAAGCGAGTTTTATGCACGCACAAAACATCGCTGTACTGACAGGAAGTCAGTGGTTCCAAACAGTATCGAGTTTTTCATCAGGAAAACTCGAAGCTAAAAATGTACAAGGATGTACATTTTTTTAGCGATGCCATCTTGGCAGTTCTGGTTGAGCAGCCCCAGTTATTCTGCGGGACTACAAAAACGACCTGATATGTTTACCCTGCCTGCCCGTTCTTTGCATCCTTTAAAAAGCTGACGATAATGCAAATCATAATGATGCCGAGCGGAAGGCGGCGATAATCGATAAACTTTGCAGCTGGCTGAGGTTACTGCCGGTGAGGATAAGCGCAGCCGGTAGTAAGATAAAGACAACTGACCAAAATGCCCGCAGGCTTTTTAGGTTCGCGACCTCTCAAGCTCCCGCTGCGAATAAGACGCGATAACCATCGTAATTGCGTCGAAAGTGCTCGCATAAAGAGCGATCATCGTGATGATGAGCAGCACTAAACCGAATTTCGCAAACGGGAGCGTTTCCAGAATGCTTAAAATAATTTCGTCGGGGGCGATACCCGCTGCAAAGCCGTTCGGCTGCCGGTACAATCCGTGGGCTTCCAAATAAAGTCCGTAGTTCCCCAGTACAATAAACGAGCAATAAGTTCCGGCAATACCGCAGATAAGACCACCAAGTACGGTGTTCCGTACCGTCCGCCCTTCAGAGATTGTTCCGATAAAGAACGGCGTTGCGACAAACCACGCAATCCAATATGCCCAATAAAAATTGTCCATTGCTGCGGAATCCTGTACCGTCTGCGCCCGAAATTCGCAAGGATCCATCCATGTGGAAAGCGAGATAAAGTTTTGCAGCATCTTCCCAATGCCGGTTATGCTTGTTTTCGATAATATAGATTTTGGGGCTAAACAAAAACACAAATACAATAAGGCTTGAAAAACACACAACGGCAATCTTTTGCTAGATGAGAAATACCTTTTATCCCTAGCAGGACAGCCGAGGTATATACCGCTGCAATAATGCAGAGTACGGCTAATGTCAGTTCCCGTGATTCGGGGGATACCGGAGATGGTAGAAATTGCCAGCGATAACAGCGGCGTTACAAGCGAAAAATGTTGTCGCGGTTCCCGCTAAAAGTCCTACAACCGAAAAACACGTCGATGACGGTACCGAGTACACCGTCGATTTTTGCCGAAAAGGGGCGGCACGCTTCGGAAAGTTTTTGCTTTTTCCGCTGCCGCACATGGAGCATATAACCGAATGCAACGGCGCATACGATGTGGAAACTCCACGGGGTTATCCCCAGTGGAACAGCGGGTACGTTGTCGCCCAATCTTGCCGCTCTGGGTTGCCGTAAGCATTTTTTTGTCCAAACGGTGAGGCAGTGTAATAATATCCCCACTCGATAAGCGACCAATACAAAATATCGGCAGCCATCGTAGAGGTAAAGATCATGGCGCCCCATGTAAAATTACTATAGCGCGGTTTATCAAGCGCTCCCTAATCGTATTGCGCCATATTTTGAAAACGCAAGATAAAAAAAGCGATGCAGACCACTCCGAAACCGAGAAGTATATAAAAGAAACCGAGTTTATTAACAAAAATATTCCATAAACTATCGATAGTCTTCATTGATTGTTGCGGAAAGGTAAGCAGTACCGCGACAATACCGGTTACGATGCCGAGCGGCAAAAGTGTAATAATCCAATCAATTCTTCTGGAACCGTATTTATTTTTTTATTATGTTTCTGATTGTTCATCGTTTGCCTCTTCTTTTTCGTTCATTTGTAAATCTCTCCATCTGCATGATTTGTTTATAATAATCTTTTGCATACCGGTACATTTTGAGTCCGTATTCGCCGAAATTTTTCTCCCAACGCTTGTTTATAACGTATCCCATAACGCCCACAAGAATCCTGCAAGCGCAACATAGATATAGACACGTAGTTTTTCCTCGCTTTCCGGAGCGCGGCGGAAATAGCGATGCATAAGATCGATTATTTGGGCTTCTGAAAAGTAGGAATAAATGGAAAACATTGCAAGGTCAGCTAGCGGATCGCACATCGCGGCGTATTCCCAGTCTATCAATTTTACCTCACTATCACTGATAATAAAGTTATCACAGATTAAATCGATGTGAGTAAGTGTTTCCGGTTTTTTTGAGTGTGTCGAGTAAATCGAGCAAAGCATTCATTTTTCACGGACTTCGGCATAATCGTAAAAAGAATACCGTGTTTTGCTTCCGCTTGCTTTTCATAAAAATGAATCCGTTCTCTAAAAATTAAAGCGGTGCCGTACCGTAACACCGGAAGTATGCAGCTTACGCGCAATCCACATACACGCTTCCAGATCGGCTGGGTTATGTGGATCAGCGATATGCATATTTTCTTCAAACTTGCTGATTTTTACACCGCTTATTTGATCAAAATAAATAACCGTATCGGAGATGCCGAGCGGCTCAATCGCTTTATACACCGCATATTCCTGTTTCCGGTTGATAAGAATGTCGGTACCGGCGCCCGGAATACGGAAAATATATTTGCTGTTATTCAGTTCAAACGTGAACGATTTATTGGTCATCCCAAGCCGTAACGGGCGGAGGTTTTTAATCTGCATTTCCGGCTGTCCGAATACGCGGGCAATCAGTTCCATCCATTTGTTCTGTGTGGAAACCATATACGAGGGGTCAAATTGACGCAGCTCTTCCAGCGACTCGAATTCATACACTTGATTGGCGGGCTGTTTATTTGCGAACATCGTCAATGACGAATGGCGGATGAACACGTCTTCCCAATACCAGTCATCGGTGTCATCGCGGCGATACGCTTCTTCAATCAGCGGACGAATGGTATCGGAAAACGCACGTGAAAAATAAACTGGTCCGTACATCACCCATCCGTTTCTACCTCCGACCTTTACCTTTGTTATCTTGTCGTGTAAGCCGCAATGCAATACCCATTCATTTGTTTTTCCGTTCACTTTGATCGAAGAATACCATGAATCGTATTCATACGTGTGATACATATTTTTCCGTAACCAGTTATCGCTGGAAAGAATATAGGTGTTTTTGAGTTTGTCGCGAACATGATACAACGTTGAAAGATTATTTTTGCTTTCAAAAATCAGGATTATACACAAGTTTTTACATTGTATTTATCGATGAGGTATTCAAAGGTCTCTTTCAGATAACCGACGACAACCGTGATGTCGGTAATACCTGCTTCTTGCAGCTGCTTAATTTGGCGTTCAATCATCCGTTCGCCGAAAACTTCCAATAATCCTTTGGGAATGGCGTAGGTGAGCGGAATAAAGCGCGAGCCAAAAACCCGCCGCCATGATAATGGCATTATCAACCTTGCATGAATCGTATTCGGTATGAGCTTTAATGGTTAACACTCTTTTTCCAATGGCGGGCAAGCCGTTCGTCTTAAGAAGCCCGTCCTGTTCCATAGAAAAAGAATTTGATTGACATACGCGAGTGATATTTTTTAAGGTTCTGGCAATTTCCGTTGCGTAATCGCCGGATTCTTTTTCATTAACTCGATAATTTGAAAATATCGTCTTTTCATATAAAATGCAGTATATTTTAGTTTTTTTGTTCACTGTCAATCATAAAATTATCGAAAACTGAACAGAAAGAGCGGACCATTGAGCTGGTACCCTCTCTCATAATTCCTGCAAGCTAAGTAAAGCGATATGTTTTTGTATACGATCGGTATGCGTTTAATATGCTTGTCCAATGATTCTCTATTTTTCTTGACATATGCTCTTTCATGGGGTATTCTTTAAACAGAATACGGTTATCCGTGATCATACAGTATTGTTGTGACGTGGAAGTATTCGTTAGGAGGATTATCTTATGAAAAAAGTACTGCAGTACTTGTAGCGTGTTGTATGACTGTATCGCTGGCATTTTCTATGGGCGGCAGCGAAGGCGGAAATAAACCTACAACGGTAAAGATGTTCCAGCTCAAGGTTGAGATTAAGGATGCACCGATGCCTATGCAGCGGCTTATTCCGCAGCACATCCGGAAACGCCGGTAAAAGTGGAAACACTGGGGGGCGGCGGCGACTATGCCGGAGCTATCAAAGCAAAACTGCAATCTGGGCAAATGCCGGATATTTTCGTCATTACCGGACAAGGTGAATACAATATTTGGAAAGATTACATTGCAGATTTAAGTGATCAGCCGTGGGTAAAGGACACCGATGTTGCTTTTTAAGCAAAATGGAAAAAGTATACGGCTTTCCCGTTGCGGTTGAAGCGCTTTCGGTTTGGCATACAATGCAGAGATTTTTAAAGAAAGCAGGCGTTGATCCCTGCAACACTGACAACCCGCAAAGCGTATGAAGATGCGTTTCGAATTGATCGATTCTAAAAAGCTGAACTCGGGCTGAATGCGGTTGTTTTCAATGGCGGCATCCGTTGCCGGTAATAGTGGTGGTCAATCGCGCTACACAACTTTTTCATGCTATTGGGGCGGCGGTTTAGCAGCGGATGACACCTCGGTGATTGAAGCAGGGCTTAAAGGTAAGGTCGATGATGCCCGCTTTATGCAATATGCAAAATATGTACAGCTCCTGTTTAAATATGCAGACAAAAAAATCCTGCAGAACGGAAGCTATGATGAACAGGTTGCCTCTTTTGCACGGGCAAAACCGCATTTCTCCATCAGGGGAACTGGGTTGATCCTAACTTAAAGCAGCTGGGCGCTTCTTTTGAGATGGGCTATGCACCCTTGCTTTCTTGGATGCTGAAGAAAAAGGTTTATAGTGTATTTGCACCGAGCTTCTATTGTGTTAACGCAAAGAGTCCGAATGCAGCTGCGGCAAAGGCGTTCTTGGCTTCTATTGCCGGAACACCGGGAAGGGACGTGCCTATATGGTTAAATCTGCCGGTATGATCCCTGCGTTTAAGTCAGTTAAGTTACAGCCGGATGGAAAACTGAGCCGCGCACTGATGGCTGCGAATGCACGTGGCGGTAACTACGGCGTATTCTTCGGTATGATGCCGGATGGTTCCGGTCAAAATGTGTTTGGGATGATCTTTGACTTGTTTGCACAAAATCCCTAATAATTTTGATCAATTTGTTACCGATATGAAGAAAGCTATTAAATCTCTTCCGAATATGAAGTAACATTACCGTATATATGTCGTACCGGTTTATCTTTGAGCTATAGTAAGGGGTAAGCCGGTATTCCGTTTTGATGATGGGAATTTACCAATGAAAGAAAAACCTATTGTTAATGTCCTTTTTGCGCTCCGTGCCTCTTTGCTTTTTAATGATTATCATTATTCCTTTTTGTTTTGGCGTGTACTACTCTATGACCGACTGGAACGGTATTTCGCGACACGGTCGAGTTTGTAGGATTTACTCATTTTAAAAATATTTTTACCGCACCTGATTTTTATCTACTCATTTTTTACTCACTGTTTTTATATACAGTGATCAATCTCGTTTTTAGTAAATGTTGTGAGTTTTTATTCTCTCACTCTTTGTTACGTCTAATATTAAATTTCGGAATTTTTACCGTGTAGGCTTTTTATTCCGTATCTTATCGGCGGCATTGTACTGGGATATATTTGGCAGTTTATTTTTAACAATGCGGTTGTTGCTATTGGGAATAGTCTTGACATCGGCTTTTAAAGTCGTCGTTATTGAGCCGCCCCGGAACGGTTATCTGGATGATGTCGTTTGTAAATACGTGGCAGTATTCAGGATATATCATGTTGATTTTTGTTGCCGCTATTCAAAGTATTCCCTGATTCGCTTTTTGGAAGCAGCTCAAATAGATGGCGCGAGTTACATCCGGCGGATATTCTATATCATCATTCCGATGATGGCAAATGCGTTTACGATTTCACTTTTTCTTAACGCTTACTTCTTCATTTAAGCAATTTGATATGAATTTAACACTGACAACCGGAGGACCTGCGACACGGTTCCTTGACACACTCGATTAAGGCAAGTCAACTTTTTGGCAATGAATATTTTTGATACGGCAACAGCAAAACCGTATGGCAGAGGCGCAGGCAAAGGCAGTTGTCTTATTTGCGGTGCTTGCTGTAATCTCTGCTATTCAAGTTTCTATAAATAAACGGAAAGAGGTGGAAATGTAATGAAACAGTATAAGCCTATACAGCATCCGATTATCAATGTTTTAGTATTTTTATTTTTATTCTTTTTATGTTTCCGTTCGGTATGGTTGTCCTTAATTCGGCTAAAACTTCAAAAGAGATTATCAATAACGCAATGGGTATGCCGGAATCGTGGGGCAGCTTTTTACCAATGTGAAAGCTATTTTTACCAACGAAAGTGTCAATTATATTTCTGCGTTTTTTGACAGTAGCGCTATTACCATTATCTCACTGGTCGTTATTGTGGTATTTTTCTTCAATGTGCGCATGGGTTTTTAGTGCGGAATGATAGCCGTTTGTCGCGCATTATTTTTATGCTTTTTGTGATGGTTATGGTTATTCCGTTTCAGGTACTGATGTATCCGATGGTTCGCTGGATGCGTATTATGGGTGAGTTTATGCATATACCGCTGCTCGGTACTATGCGCGGTATCGTATTTGCCTATCTTGGTTTCGGCTGTCCGCTTTCGATTTTTGTTTTTCCACGGGTTTATCAAAAATATCCCTTATGAGTTGGAAGAGGCGGCAACCATTGACGGTTGTCCGTATGGTGCAATTTTCTTTAGGATTGTCTTTCCGCTTTTGCAGCCCTATTATCATCACGGTATTGATTTTTGAATGGTATCTGGATATGGAACGACTATCTTTTACCCTTGCTGGTATTGAGTTCAAACGAGCAGTGCAAACCTTGCCGCTTGCTATCACGGTATTTGCCGGTTCCTATTTAAAAGCAATGGGATTTGATTTTAACGTCAACACTGATTGCGATGCTTCCGGTTATTATCCTCTATTTATTTGTACAGCGATATATTATTAAAGGTATGGTAGACGGTTCAATAAAGTAATAGCAACTGTACTATTCTTGCGGACTTAAAAAGAAAGAGCTTTGGAACGGGAAGAAATCGCATCTCGAAAGTTTTATATTTTTAAGTCGATCCTTATCACTATAGAAGAGTTTAATATCGCTGATAATTGGGTCAAAGTTTTTTGCAAAAAGATATTTTACCCCAATCATTTACAATCCATTTAGCGAGGTTTCTATTTTTCCGTCCAGTCCGCATCACAGCTATTATACTCCATCCCTTACATATTCCTTTTTGGTTATTTTTTTCCTAAAAAGTTTGGGAATTTTTTTCCTAAGAAATAAATGTAGATTCGTGTTATATTAAAAAAATATGTTGCAGGGTGTTATTAGGAAAAATTTTTCAAAATCGAGTCGATATTTATCTACACCGCACTCGCAATCTGCACAATCTTTTTAAGCGGGCAAGCAACAATCTGATTCAGAAACTCGACACGGAAATGTTATTGCTTCAAATGGATCCGAAAAGCATAGTTGCTGACCGTGACGACGCTGATATTTTTCAGGAAGTTCTACAGATTTTGAAGCAATTGTCTTAAACTAAGATCAGACTACCAAGCTTTCCACCTATTTTTGATGTATCTTTGAAAAGAGAGCTTGAAGCAATCATTGAAAACATTCAAAGCGGTAATCGCAACACAGATGCTATTATCAGTTTTCCAAAATCACATTCATGAGGTTCAGATAAGGCTGAACCTCGGCTACGACTCTCTTTTATATAGCGCCCTTTTTCTGATTGCGATTGCAGCTTTTATAATCCTTGAAAAATTCTTTAAAAACTCAATGCAACTCGAACAACTTAAAAACAATGCAGACCGAACAGAGTAATTTCAGCCGCAACCTTCCACGACGGAGTTGCCCAGAATCTTGCCGCGCTCAATATCTATCTTGAAGATGTCGCTGGTTATATTAGAAGCGCAGATACCTTTCTATTCGCAAAAATTTTGATTGTATTATCTATAAGTCTATTGTATGATATACGCATGAATATAAAGGAAAGAAAAATGACATAGCGTACATACCTTGCCTATGGCGGCGGGGATTTGTACGGCGGCGGTTGCTTTTTTATTGTTACAACATTTTCAATGTATTATTTGGTAAATGTTATCGGGTTGCATCCGGCATTGGCAGGACTAATTCCAGCGATCGGTAAGGTGTGGGATGCGGTTTCCGACCCGATGATGGGATATATCTCCGATAACACACCACGAACTCGGTTCGGAAAGCGTCGCGTGAGTTTTTGGTTTCCATTCTTCCAATAGCTCTATCGTTTATTTTGATCTGGTTTCCGGTTACGATAGAAAGTCAAACGGGAAAAATTTATTTTTATACCGTTGCCTATATCATCTTTTTACCGTTTCCACCGTGTCCTATATTCCATATGCAGCGCTCAGCGCCGAAATAACAAAAAGATTTTTCGGAGCGGAATAAGCTGAACAGCACCCGACTGATGTTTTCGTTTGTTGCAACGCTGCTCGGCGGGCTATTAGCGCAGCCTATTATCGATCATTTCAACGGAAGTGCCCAAGGGTATTTTATCATGGGCTGCGTATTTGCGCTCATCTTTGCACTCCCATGGATTCCGCTCTATGTTGAAACATGGGAACTTCCTCAAGATGAAGCTGGAAAAAAATCGACTCAGTCGTTTATAAAAAAATTTCTTGTCGCTATTTCAAAATAAGTCATGCAGAATTCACATTACGATGTACGTGTGTTCTTTCGGTGCACTTGATATCTTTTATGTCGTTTGTGCTTTTTATATCGTTGACTATTTAAATAAGGGCAGTATCTTCGTCATTGCGCAAGGTAGCCTCCTCATTACTATGATGGCAGTCTTACCGGTGCACAGCTATTTTATCAATCGGAAAGGACATAAACCTGTTTACATTACAGCGCTCAGCATATTTATCCTTGCTATTTTATTGATGGGGCTGCACACTCCTACTTCCGGCAGTGTTTGGGTAATACTGAATATGGTACTTATGGGGATAGGTATATCGGCGAATAACTTAATACCGCATCAGCTCCCTGCCGTTTATTTCCGATATAGACCTCGTGATGAGCGGGAAGCAGCGAGCCGGTACCTATTCGGCGGCGATGACGCTTTCGCGAAAGTTATTTTTTAGGCTTTGATCATTATGCCGACCATCGGCATTGGATTGAGCAGAATGGGATATAAAAATCCGGTACCTTCCAATTTTGACGCAAAGCCAATTTGCAGAAGCCGAGGCGCTCTGTAAAAATACCGCAACACCGTTTTTCGGAAATAGAAAAATATTACACTTTATATGAAGACGGCAACCTGCATCTAAAATATATCCGTAAAGATACAGACGGTATAATAAAGAAAGTTTATAAAAACACAAAAATACCGCAAGTGCAGAGGTTGTTTCTTTTTGAAAGCGCTGTTTCTTTTTACAGAGATTCCGGTAAATATCTTTGATTATTTTTATCGTACCGTCGTTTTATACCGGAGACTTTACTCAAGCTGATAATAAATTTCTTGTAGTGTCTTCGTACGAGAAAGACGGAAGCCTTTTATAAGAAAAACAGTTCCGTCTGCGTTTTTATACGAAATCAGATTTATATGATTTGAAGCGCATTATTGGATACGATCGATTTTAAATATTCGGGCATAGGGCAGGGTTCAGAAGCCGCAGCAAAAAACAAGAAACACTCAATAAAAATCAGGTTGATGTTTATTGTATTACCTGTCTGTATACTGCTGCTCGGTATTTTATTTGCTTCGCACTTAAAAGTTACACCGGAAAATCATCAAATCATTTTGAACGAAATCAAACGGCTTGAATCCGGCGGGAAAAAGAAGATGCCGATGCAAAGACAAAAAGCCGTATGCGAGTTGTTAATCGGCAAAAAGAGATTTTTTTAGATTCTGTTGAAAATATACGACGCAATAAATACGCCGTATATTTTCAAAAGATTACACTTTGAATTTTTGCAACCTCATTCGCAAGGTTTTTCAATGCTTTTGCTTATTTCGCTGCGTAATTTCATTGACCTCCTGCACCGCATTGTTAATCTGTAGAGCGCCGGATGCCATCTCATTCATGCTATCCGTGATAATGCGGGTAAGGCTATCCAGCTTTTGCATTTCTTGCGCAACGCCCTCTCCGCCTTTCAGCATCTCTTCAGAACCCGCTTGTACTTCCGTTGTAACCATGTTGATGTTCTTAATAGCGGTTAGCACTTCCTCACTGCCGTTTTCCTGCTCTCGCATCGATTCGGTTAGTATAGCGCTCATTTCTTTTTACCCTGCTTGGCAAGGGTAAAAATGGTATTGAATTTCTCTTCCACGATTTTTGGAAGAGGCGGAGAGGGTTTCGATTTCTCCGCTCTGGGTTTTCAGTGTTGTGGTAATCGCCTTACCCTGCGTTGCAGAATCTTCTGCAAGTTTACGGATTTCGTCTGCGACGACGGCAAAAGCCTTTTTCCCGATTCTCTGCGTGCGCCGCTTCTATGGCAGCATTCATCGCTAGTAAAATTTGTCTGCGACGCAATATGCTGAATAACGCTGCTTGCCTCCATTAGCGAACCGGATTCTTCAGTTATCTTCTGGGTTACGGTATTGGAGTTACCAGCGTTGCTTTTACCGTCTCCGGTTGCCGTCGTCAGGCTTCTGATTGCCTCATCGGTTTTGCTAGCGTTTGTCCGATAGAAGCGATATTCGCAACCATCTCTTCTACGGAAGAAGAAGACTGAGCCACGCTTGCAGCCTGTGTTTCGATGCTGTTATTCAGCTGCTTAATGGTGCGGACAATTTCTTCGATGGTAGCCGCTGTTTCGGTAACGCTTGCCGCTTGGGTTAGCGCCTGTTGTTTTACACCGTCGATATTGGCGCTAATTTCGTGAATGGAACTGGCTGTTTTCTGTCATATTAGACGCAAGCTCATTGCCGATTCTTTCCATTGCTGTTGTATTTTTCTCCAACGTGCCGGATAGAGCTGCCAATTTTCTCGATCGTTTGATTAAAGTATTGGGACATATCAGTTATTTCATCGTTGCCCGTAACCGGCAGACGCACCGTTAAGTCTCCTCTCACCTTGAGCAATATCGCGTAAGATGTCGGTGGTACGTTTAATCGGTTTAACAATGGTATGAGCGACAATAACAACACTTACAAGGACAGACATCAGGATAAGCAATTCCATAATCATAATACCGGTACGCATGGTGTTTATCGTACTTAAAAATTCTTTTGACTTTGGAGCTTCGAGTACCGACAAGCCAGCCGGTTGTTTTTCTATAGCTGTAGCAGATGCAATATTATACGATCCCATAAAGTCATAATATTTTATTTCCATTTTATCGCTTTTTGAGAAAGGATTCAATCGCGGATGCAACGCCACTAAAGTTTTTATCAGTCTTGGCAGCTTCTATCGTATTGAATTTCTGGTCAACTAAGTTCCGATTTTTATTGGCAATATTTATTCCCGATTTGGAAAGTATAAAGCAAGAGCCCGTTTCTCCGATGGTAATGGTATCTACAATCTCTGAAAGCATATATCCGTCAGGGTACAACTGCCAATATGCCTAAAATTGTTTTATTTGTTCCCCATAATAGGGATGACCGCTTGTACAATAAGGCGCCCTGTTTCTGCGTCTTTAAACGGTTCGGAAAAATAGGGTGCGCGCCGCCTTCCGACTCTTTAAACCACTTTTTTTGTCCGGAAACATCGAACGTTTGTCCATCCGGCAGATAGTATATTCCTTTTGGATCAATCATTGCAAACGAGATATCATTGTCCTCATCCTTTGCAAGCTCTGCAAGAAAGCGAGCTTTTTCCGTATAGCTGATGCTTGTATTACGCAAAAATCTGCTGCGATGAAAGCCCGTCAAGATAGTCAAACCACTGTTCTATTTCGCCATCAAGTATAGCGGCAGTATCGCTCACCTTATCAAAAAGATGGGCGGTAACTTTTTCCATAACTGCTACGCGGAAACGCCTTATTGTTAGAACAGTTAGCAATGAAAAATCCTGCAATAATCAATGCACCGAAAATAATAACCATGCGCGCTTTAATAGAAAAGCGTTTTCTGGTTTTTGTGTCGCCATAGCTGACTCCTTATGATTAATGATGCGGGGGATAAGGAATCAGGACCGTAGTACAGGAACTAGTATTCCTCATGAGCCTCTGTATTAGTTTTTACGGGGTATAATGGATATATTACTCATTTTATTAAACCTCTTTTCTATAATCAAGAAAACTGTTCCTATAAATTCGACAACCGCAGACTTTATCAAAAGTCGAGGATTGGCGAATTGCCGCACTTTTGCAACGTCAGTGAAAAAGTGCAATCAATAGGCGATGTTTGCTTTTGCAAACTCGCAGCGTTTCTAGAACAATGCCAACTGCATTGTCTAAAAATAAGCTTTTCTAAAATGCAACAGTTGAACAAAGTATGAACTTTGGAAACTGTTGCATCTCGTGCGCGACACGCGCACACAGTCAATCACGCGAGTTTGCGTTAAGCAAACTCGCAGTAGTTTTTACAGCGGTACATTTGTACCGCTTAAAAATAAACCTTTCCTATATATATTACATACCGGCTGAGGTCTGTATTTAATTGTCATTGCGATAAGGATTTCAAAAACCCTAATCTAAGTTACCTACTGTTATTGAATGTATCATGAAAAATAGAAAGACGCAAGAACTTAAAAACCGGCGAATTGATGAGTATCTGTGCGATAGCGCACAAGTGAATACTGCGACGGAGTTATCTTAAAAATATTCCTAATACGGTTTTCTGAGTATTTAATTTGGAGCCATTTTTTATCTCGTGCTCTATATAAGAGTCGGAGGTTAAACTATGAAACTCAAACGATTGTTATTTCCATTCTTTGCCTGTCTTGCTGCGGCATTCTCTTTCTGCAATGCACGCGGTGTACTCCGCTTACGGATACGCAGTTTTAAAGAGCCTATTACGCTTGTTACGTATAACACGCAGACATTCTTTGACGCTATAGAGGATGGTAGCGAGTTCAAAGAGTACAAGGAGTAAATCTCGATGGACAGAGCAAAAGTATCGGACACGCCTTGAGCGGTTGAAAGACACCATGTTCGCGGCGGGAGAAAAACTGACCGGGAAAAAGACCGGCTGCCCGATATCGTGGTCTTGCAGGAGGTTGAAAATAGTCGTGTGGTTGAAGACTTCTGTAAACAACTGCCGAGCGAGGAAAACTATCCTTATGCGGTGTGTCCGCCTGCTTCAAAAAGATGCGTTTACTACGGTGATCTTGAGTAAGTATCCCATTGAACAATACTTTCTACATCGGTTGCATATCGAGCAAAAAGGTGGCGCTGCACTGCTGACGGAAGCGCTGTTGAATACGGGGAGCAAAAGATAAGCCGCGGCTCTTAACTGTCTTTTTCCGTACATTGGAAATCAAAAACCGGTGGTTCTGGCGGTGCGGCTATCCGCGCTCAGCAGGAGGCTCAGCTAATACGGAAAATTACAGAACATAGAGAAAAATCCACACATCCCATTTATCGTATGTGGAGATTTTTAATCAGACTCTTGAAGAATTTAATCAGCTCAATGATTTTTCCGGTATGTTGGGGCATATCAAGCTATAGGGCAGAAACCGAAGAAGCGAAGCCAGCCGGACGGCAGCTATTACTTTAAGAATTCATGGGAAAAATCGATCATATTTTTCTACAGAAGCGCAATGCTGACGATTATACAGGTACAGAAACAGTCCCTAGATACCGGAAGAGCTTATATCCAGCCGCTGTTGTTTTTTGTGTTGTATGAACCGCCGCTCATTGAGGACGGTAAACCGGTTAGGTACAATGTACTCACCGGCAAAGGATATTCTGACCATTTACCGCTCGGCTTCCGGTTTGAAATACGCGATTAAAAGATAGAAAAATCCACAACTTCGATGCAACGCATTCGTCAAAACTATACATCCGTGTATAGTTTTGCCTGCGATGTTGCGGCTATACCAAGACTATCGCTCACTGCGTAGAACAACCGCCATCCGGGCGGTATATGCAATACTCAATGTTTCGCCCTGTATGTTTTATAAGGCGGTTACAGTCGGGCGCCGGTTATTTTCCGGTTGTTCGCAAACAATATCCCCCCCCCCCGCGATATTGGTATTGATAAAGGTCATCGGCAAGGGCTTTACGCTTCCGGTTTTAACCGGTATGCTATCTGCAATACCTATCGCACAAGAGGAATGCTTCTATGCGCACTAAACAACCTATAAAAGAAATAGGACATTTTATTCATACCGGAAATCTCATAAAAAAATCGCGGCTTGTGGCTCTTATCATGTTAATCGTTACGGCTGCTGTTACTATATTGCAGTATTTTTCAGTTTTTCCGTCAGATAGGCTGATTAGATTATCCAATATGTTATGTGCGGTTATTCTTGGTTATATCGTACTCAAAACCCCGCTTCATCATCCTGTATACGTTTCCGTGTTTGATTGCAGGATTGGTCAATATTTATCATGGCGGTAATTTGTTGGGACTTTCTTTATATCTGGCGGGATTACTCATTCTATTAAAAACGAATTTCTTTAAAACATATATTTGGTATAAAGTTAGTGCGTTGAGCGGCGGCTTTGTAGCCGTTTTAATTACCCAGTGGTTTTCGCCATGGTAGCGCTACTTTTTATGCTTTCTTTGTTGCATATTGGTCTTGGACTTTGTGTGGCAGTCGCCCTGTTTGTCTTGTTTGCAGCTGATTTAAAAACACTATTATACCCGAAAAACTCCCGTCCATCTTTCTTCACTTCGGTTAACCGATCGGCAACGTCAATGCCTCTGCTTAGCGGCGGAAGCGTATTACGTTCAAGCAAATCGGCGAAAAAAACTTTGTATTTCTGAATCGGTGATAAAAAGGAAATGACCGAAATTTACAAAAACGCTGCACGTTGCGAATTATCAAGCTTTTTCTCATATTTATGCAGCAGCATGAATTAATTCCATAAGGTCATCAAAACAAACACATCAGATCATTTTTAACAACCCATCTTTTATTCTTCGGTATTCGACTAGAGTTGAACCTCTGTGCGGTTTAAATGACCTCATCGCCTCTTTATTCTTCGGTATTTGATCTATCTGTCTGTCTGATGTGTTTGTCTTTCGCTCAAAGAAAAGAGAACCGAAGTTCTTTTTGAGAACTTCGGTTCTTTTGTAGAATTTTTGATTGACGGCAAAAACATATTCCATTACGCTTGCGGTGTAGAGTAACGCAAATGCCGGTCAACCTATCGTTTGAGTCGGCAGGTATCAGTGGACATTTTATACGGCTCGACTTTTTCGGCGGATAAACTGCATGATATTGCAGCGCGTTCTATGCTGAGTAAGTATCTCTCTCACGGGTATAGGGGAATTGTGGCAGCCTTTGCTGCTACAGTTTTTACAGAGAGAACGCTGTAAATGAAAGAGGGGTTAACGTGAAACGAAACGCTTCTGTTGAGATTAAAGGTAGTATCGGAATAGGTATTTTGTTGGCAACAATAACATTCTTTATGTTATGCACTTCTTGTGAAGCATTGTTTACCGATCAATTCTGGGGTACGCGTCCTGTATATCCTCGCTACACACCTAGTTATGCATATCAACTTTTGTTAGAAGATGTATGGAACGAAAGTCGACCATACACTGAAGGGAAATATCTGTATCTTATTGAATATGAAAATAGAGGAGGAATCCGCCTCATAAAAACTCGACATGGAAACAGGCGCCTATCAATGGTATGGAGATAGGATGTATGAAGCCGATGAAGGTCGTCCTTCAAACATCGTAAAAATCGGAGATGTCCTTTACGTTATGCGTTTTGAAAGAGGACTGCTATATTGTTACTCGGATACGAATGGAGCATTGTTGGCGCGGGTACAAATTGGCTCCACAAAAGAAGAAATACTCCATAACCGTAGTGTATCCAATACGATTATGACAGATGGTACGGCACTTTATTGGGCAGCGGACAAAGAGGACATTGTAAAAACTTGATGCAACAGCAATAGACTGTACGAAGGGATGGGTAATACAAATTTGTCCTCCAGTTCCGCTGCAGCTTAATGCTCATTGGAACGGAAATAGATTGGCAGATCAACAACTTATCAGAAGTATACTGTATCTACTGGCATATAGTCCAAACGGTTCCGGTATCGTTGTCGCTGTCGATTTACAAACCAAAACCATAAACTGGCAACGACAGCTGGATAATATCAATATGAACAGTTACTATGATAACGAATTATACATCAAAGACGATGTATTATATGTGTTAACCAATTTCCTTTATACGGATGGATAAAAGAGACGGCTCAATACTTAATCGGTATGACGGCGAAAATAGTGCCTCCTTCCAACAGATCCGGTTGCCGAATCAACCATTTCGCTCTGCCGTGTTCGATGTAGTAATGAGCGGCTGTATTACATCGCCGTGCAGGGATTTTTCCGCCATATAAGTGGCGGAAAGACGACTATTGGTTGATATGTATTGATGCCGTAACATTACAACGTTTATGGAGTGTACCGTTAGAAAATGCTTCATACAGCACACCGCTCACTGTGGTAAACGGAAAAATATATATCATAAAATACAGCGACGGCTTATTGGTGCTGATGCAAAACAGGAAAACTGCACGGCGCCGATAAAACGGTTTCAGGTTGGTCTAACGGTATAAAACGTCTTGTATAAAAATCACTATATCTTTTTAATAGGAACTTTAACGACAAATACGCAAGCATTTTCTTCTATGCGGGTATAAGACTGGCTACGGCAGATTTTACTACTGCCATAGTCTTTAATAAGGACGGCACTTATGAAGAAATCTCTATTTTTCTGTACCGGCAAGCGATGCCTATCATCGCCCCAACCAATTCGGCTTAGCGTTGAGTATCAATTATTGACGGAATGCACCGGCAGCAGCCGGATTATACAGCTGCTGCAGACGATACGGCTTTTATCCGCGGCGGAGCGAATGCAGCAGTTTTTTTGCTTCATCGCAAAGAGCGTTTTTTGTAAGCGACACTTTGTAGATGTGCGGGTTGAGCAGGCGGCGGGAAGTCGGGTGTAAAAATTCCAGCTGTTGGCTTGCCCGCTGATGCATCTCTTGCAGTGTTTCTTTTTTACCGGTGTATATGCCGTCGGCAATTTTTAGGTGGAGTAATTCCTCCGCCTTTGCAGCCTTAAACGAAAAACTTTGATAATCATTTAACGGATGATAATAGGTGTTTACCGATTCGGCATCGACTTTTTCATCATATAAACCGATAATATCAGCCTTAAAAAAATCCGTCGCTGTCGTAAAGCCGCCATACCTGTTTGATACCCGGGTTGGTAATCTTTGCAGGATTATCCGACACCTTCATAACCGGTAACCATGTTCCGTTATCGGATTGACGTGCGGCAAGTTTGCAGACACCGGTAAACGAAGACTCTTGCCCGCCGGTTACCATGTGGGTTCCAACCCCCATGAATCAATCGGCGCTTTATTCAGAATGAGCGACTCTGATAATTTCTTCAGTCAGCTCATTGGAAATGGAGATTTTTGGCATCAGGTAAACCGGCGGCATCGAGTCGTTTTCGTACTTCGGCGCTTAAATACTGCATATCGCCCGAATCGAGCCTAACGCCGAAGTTTTTCCCCTGCGCTTGCAGTTTTTTTCCGACTTTTATCGCCGCATCGATGCCGGAACCGAGCGTATTGTAAGTGTCGATAAGGAATACCGATTTATCGGGATAGATAGCGGCGTATTGTTCAAAAGCCTCTTCTTCGGTTGGGAAAGACATCACCCATGCGTGAGCCATGGTACCCATCACCGGTACACCGTAAAGTTTTCCGCCGAGTGTGTTGCTGGTCCCCGCCGCCCCACCGATAATAGCCGCGCGGGTAGCGCTCATTGCGCCGTCCGGTCCTTGCGCACGCCGCAAGCCGAATTCCATAATGGAAGATTTCCCGACGCAAGCCAGATGCGAGCGGTCTTTGTCGCAATCAAACTTTGAAAGTTGATTGTGTTAAGGATAAGCCCTTCAAGCAGCAACGCCTCGATAATCGGCGCTTCGATGCGCAACACCGGCTCACTGGGGAATATGAGGCTCCCTTCATCCATCGCCCATACCGAACCTGAAAAATGGAAATCCTTGAGATAGCTAAAGAGTCGTCATCAAAAAGGCGTAAAGTCGCAAGATAGGCGATATCGGACTCATCAAAATGAAAGGCTTGAATCGCTTCAAGCAACGGCTCAAGTCCGGCAAGAACCGCATAGCCGCCCTTAAAGGGATTACGCCTAAAGAACATATCGAAAAACGCACGGACGATTGTTTTTGTGCTTAAAAATAACCTTGAGCCATTGTCAGCTCATAAAGATCCGAAAAGCGCGTTGGTAATCATCATTACTCCTTTTCTAACTGTTTTTGCCTGATAGCATTGAACACGCAGTCCATAGCCCACCCTATTCTCCCTATGGAAAGAATAAGTCGCGATTTCACCGAGGGGAGGTCTACTTTTTCGGCGATAAAGTCTATCGAAAAATCCTTGCCGTGCCAGTTCAACAACTTGTTCCCGAGGATTCAAAAAGGAAGAGACTTTTGCCGCAGTTTCGGGTGATGCCGATAGGTTTTTATAAATCATGACGGTATTTTTCGTATCGGCTGTCGGTTCAGTATCTCCTTCCTGCGAAGCTCGGTACGCGCCGATAAATTCTTTTCTGTGCCCGCCATTTTTCATGCTCTTGCTCGACAAGCGCGATATGTTTATCCGTGTCGGCTAGCAACTTTTCTATCTGTAGAATCTTATCTTCAAGTATCGTTACGGCATGATCGGATTCATGCTCAATATCGATAATAAGCCGATTTACTTCTTCCCCTAATGCGATCACGATATGCATTTTTGCGAAAAATTATGCGCTGTTTTCCGATAAAAATCAATCATTAAAACAATATTAATACAAAGTAATACGAGGGCGGCAATAAGCATAAGATTATCCTGAAATATCGACTTTTTTTCCAAGCGAGGGGTCTTGAATATAATATGGTTTTTCGTCTATAAGAGGCGTTTCGTTTTTGCTGTTGAGGCGTATGGTTAAAAGCCCTCCCCTGAAGAGCCGTTTGAACCGTCTTTTATTTATCGCCGTTTTCTCAGCTCCAGTTGATTCTGTTTTTTTGTACGGTTTGCTGGCGCCGTGCAGCATCTTCCTTATTGTACTCGCTGACTGTTTTTCAAATTCTGCAGCAAATGTCTGGCGCGCATCCCCTTGGAGTTTTCCGACCTTATCAAGTTGAGTATAAAGTGTCTGTAGATCAATCGGTTGAATACCCACTGGGCGTCCTCTTTACGTCGTCATCATTGGAATAGTCTTCATAAGGACCATACCGCACGAGACCGTTTTTGCAAAAAGAATGTTGTTGCTTTGCAATCAACCCGCACATCTTCAATAATATCTTTAATAACGATTCGTACACCCGTATAAACATTTCCGGAAACAGAAACACGTCCTTCCTGTTCTGAGTGCGGCAAGATAATTCCGTATCCGTTCTATCTCATTCTTCAGCTCTTTAATTTCCGTTTCGTTAATATAACGCAGTTCTTTTTTCTTTTTAAAAAGCGCTTCTTTTTTCTTCGGAAAAATTCTTTAAGAACCTTTTTTTGACCTTCTGAGCGATGAAATCAAGCTTTAACGCAGCAAGCGCTTTTTCGGAGGCAAGTAATCTAATATAACCAGCCGTTCTTTACTGCGCGGATCAAACCCTACGCTGATAACCGTATCGGAACCGCCTGCGGGACTGCCGAGATTGCGGGCATAAACCCCTTCGCAGGCAATTACCTGACTTCCGATAATATCCGCACGCTTTCCGCGGCAAATAACTTTATGATTAGCAACAATTTTTGATCTAAAAATACCGTCCGATACGACAACCATATCGCCGGCTTCTACCAATTCAACATTTTGGATAAATTTTGACCATATCGACTTGCCTGCACGGATATGCCCACCTTCTTTTCCGGCAATACCTTGACTGACGACAATATCCCCTTCCGCATCCAACAATGCCTTTCCGACGGTTCCTCTTACTTCAATATTGCCAGCAGCCTTAATAGAAAAGCCGTCATCAACATTCCCTTTAACATATACGGTGCCGAGGAACATGATATTGCCGGTCTTGATCGACACATTACCTTCAATCGTCATAATCGGTTCGACATTGATCTTGTTCTTTATCAGCAAGACTTGACCCTTTTGTTTCGGCAACAATCGTCAAGTTGTCTTCAGCCAATCGGGTGTTTTTTTACCCAGCGGTAAGGCGACGTCTTTACCGGCTGCGGCAGGTAGATACTTACCGGTAACGGTTCTACCGCTTTTTGCCCTCTTCAGCAGGAACTTTTTGCGCAAGCGGCTGTCCTTCAAGGACATTTTGAATAAGATTGAGTTCTTTAAAATCAATCTGCCCGCTCTTATTTTTCCTTGAGCCGCAGCTGCGTGATTATCGGTTTCAAAATTGAAGAGGATTTTTAGCGTCAGCGCCTTTTTTGCGGCGGCGTTCCTTCCCGCAATCAAATAATTTTCGCGATACACAGGACAATCCTGAAAATGCTTAACTCTTTTTTTCATTAACACCCGAAATAACACGGTTATTCGATAAGAAAGTGATAATCATATCTGCCGACACATCCGCGCCGCCGGGCATCGGGGGACACGAAAAGATATGCTTTTCATTTCATCATCGCTGATTTCGACGGACATAAGCGCATCGTTACCGGGCAAATATTCATAATGCCCTATTCTGACATATTCATCTGCACACGCCTTGACAATCGGTTTTCAAAATTTCATCCGGCGGAACAGCCACGTTCCTATCGCGTATACGCTCTACGACATCGGCAAGCGCTACTCTTTTGCCGTTACCGGTGGGCGGCGTAACTTTCAGGAATACTCCGTCGGGCGCACAGAATACATAAGCGGCTCCGTCCCTATTCATATTTTCTTCCGCCAATTTTTTTCAGCGCTCGGAATCGGCTGCCGTTTCTGTATGGACATTGGTCTGACGCGCTTTGTGCGCTTCGTAAGCACGGATTTTTCCATTCTTTGGGGTTTAAGACAAAAACCGGAAGCGCCTTTCTGTAGAATCTCATAGCTGATGCTAGAGCGGCGTAAGCCAAGTTCGACGGCAGCATTGTCAATCGCCTCTTCGAGGGTTTGCCCTGTAACTTCAACAAAAAGCGGGAGGAATCCTTTTCGTATTGCTCCTTCCATCTGCTCCCCGAATTTGTTCAAAATGTATCATAGCAACGCTCCTAACGGATACCCTTACGAATATTGCTTAATTTTTGCTTTTAAGTTTTAGATTTGCGCTGGTGTGAATCTGAGATACTCGCGATTCGGTTACCTCTAATACTTTTCCGATTTTCCCGTAATGTCATATCCTCATAGTAATACATGATTAATACTCTCTCTATCGGGCAGTTCATTAATCGCGTCCACGATAATTCGCTTCATATCTTCCCGTTCTACAATAACATCAGGATTAAGCGAAGATGGAGCTTCAATACTGTCTACCACTGGTGTCTGCTCGGAATCATCCGAACCGAACCGCAAATCGGTAAGGGAAATAATACTGGTACCTGAAATCTTCAATAAAACTTGATGGAATTCTTCGACGCTCATGCCAAGCGCTTCGGCAATTTCGAATCGGTTGCGGCGTGTCCCAGCCGTGCTTCCAAATCTGCTATTACTTCTTCGATTTCACGGGATTGTTGACGCACTGAACGGGGAACCCAATCGATCGAACGCAATTCATCGAAAAATAGCGCCGCGGATACGGGTAACCGCATAAGTATTGAATTTTACATTTTTTTCGGGATCATATTTATCGATAGCATCCAGAAGCCCAAATACACCGTATCCGACCAAATCATCAAACTCAACATTATTTGGCATACCGACGGCAACCTTACCGGCAACGTATTTTACAAGAGGCGCATATTTTATAATAAAAAGCTCACGAAGCTGCGGGTCTTGCGTATGTTTATATTCAAGCCAAAGCTCGTCTTCCGGTCTCGTATCTAAACTGACATTTCCCATACTCTCTCAACACCCACCCTCTAATCCTCAGTTGCTAAAACGGTTCTTATTGCCTGAGCCATTACCTTTACTATCGGTACCGCCGGTCTGAATACCGGTCATCGAAAAACCGCTGCTATTTGTTTGTCACACTGTCATCGACATTCTCATCAAAATCATCATCCATGAATGAACCCATACTAGGTAAATCCGATAAGCCGCTACCGTCTTGAGAACCGCCGCCGAAAAGAAAGGGGAAAAAGAATCTGAAGCGTCTCGATGCTTCATGCGTAGTATCGGTATCCGAAGCGCCCTGAGAGGAATCAACAGAAAACGCTTCCGCACTTTGAGGATTTGTCTGCGCTCCTGAAGTTTTTGGGCAGCAGTAGTTTCCGCACTTCTCCTGCCGGCGTAGCGACACTCAAATCGTCATCCAGAGTAATATTGACATTAGATCCGGAAGCGCTACGAGCCGCTTCAGTGACATCCGATGACGCCGGAGGTGTAAAAAGATCGGGGATGAATCGCTCTAAGAGAATCCGTGCGCAGAGCGCAAAGCTTCCAGCTCCTACGCCGGCAACAAGTCCCTCCCCAAAATATGTAAGAACTGTACCCCGCTTATCAGACCGATAAGCATAGATAAAACGCATACTATACCGGCAATGATTAAGGGAGTTTTTAGCTTCAACACGGACAGACCTCCACATCAATAGCTTATGCGAATTTCTATCTCTCGTCAAGATATTGCCGGAAATTCTTCAGAGCCGGCGTAAATATATTCTTACTTCTCTGCAAGAGCCGGTACAGATCGAGCAATTCACTGCGGATACCAGAAAGCTCGGTAATCCGGTTACTCCCTCCCATGCCGGAAAAGATCGGCGAGAGCTGCTGACCGGCGCCTTCTAAGCGTAAACTTCCTCACCTCAATCAGATGCTTCATACGGAAAAGTAAATCAAGGTGATGGTCGGTATAGAGCCGTCTTCCCTGCGCATCCTGTTGTGGGCGCAAAAAGGGCAGCGTCTGTTCCCAGTAGCGAGCACATGCGCCTTAATGCCGGTTATCTTTTTCAACTTCGCCGATGGAAAAGCCGGTCACGGTTTTTACCCGCTCTTCCCATTTGACGCGACTGCCCTTTACCCGTACTAAAAAGGGGATGGAGCTAAAGCCGAGGTCTTTCCGTATCCGGTTGGTGATGTATCGAGCGTAGGATTCCGAAACAAGGTCGGGCTTATTGGCAAAGATTAAAAACTCAACCGGACGCGTGGAGGTTTGCACCATATATTTAAGCGTAAACGAATTGCGCTGCCCATGTGGAGGTGGCGCCGCCTCAGCCAATCCTTGAGCGCAAGGTTGAGCGCAGAGGTTTCCACCTTTTGGTAAGCTGCCCGAACAGCTCCACCGCAGTGTTGAGTAAGTCGGGAATACCGCTTCCTTTCTGTGCGGAAACGGGCACAATCGGCGCATACTCCATCTTACCGAACATGATTTTTAATATGCTGCTCCACATCGCGGAATCACCCTTCACCAAATCCCATTTATTCAGCACAAAGATCACTCCCAAGCCCCGCTTGGTCGCCTGCGCGATAATCTTTTTATCCTGTTCAGTCAGTCCTTCCTCCGCATCGATAAGATGGAACACAATGTCGGTACGTTCCAAGCTCTTTCATCGCGCGGACAACTGAGTAATACTCGATGTCCTCCGTTACCTTTGCCTTTGCGCCTGATTCCGGCAGTGTCCTGAATAATAAACTGTCTGTCTTTATAAAAACTCGCCTTCCCCACCACATCCCGCGTCGTGCCGGCAATGTCCGAAACAATCGATGCGGAGGTCTTGGTAAGGTAGTTGCTGAGCGTAGACTTACCGGTGTTTTGGCTTCCGATAAGCGCAATGCGGATTGCACTGTCAGCAGGCGCTTCGCAAACTTGCGAAAAGTCCAAGCCCTTGGTTATTTTCTTCGGCAAGCGGGGTGATGTTATCCCCGTGTTCGGCGCTGATGCACAAAAAGTGTCGGGAACCCAAAACTGAGGTAGTTGTAAGCTTCCGCTTCGCCGCGACCGCTTCTGGTTTTATTCACCGCGGTGATGAGCTTTATCCCAATAGGGACGCAGAAAGCGGATAAATTCCTCGTCTTCCGCCGTGGGAGCAGCGGCTTTCTAACAATAGAAGAATTTTATCAGCGCGGCGGAGCGCTTCCTGCGTTTTTCTATAACGAGCTCATCCATCAAGTCTTCTTTTTGTCGCCGCTGCGGGTCAGCTTAAAACCGCCCGTGTCCATCAGCCGCACCGGTTTCCCGTTGATATTGCCTGCGCCTCAATCGGATCGCGCGTTACGCCGGGGGTTGGGTCGGTAATGGCGCGGCGCTTCCGCAAAAACCGGTTAAACAGCGTAGACTTGCCCACATTCGGTCGCCCCTGCTATCACCACAAGCGGCGTGTTCTCATATTTTTGCGATAATCGAATACGGCTTTCGGTAATTCCCTCTCCGCGTCTCTTTCCGCATCGGTATTGTCGTGCATGATCATATCTGCATCGAATGCCTCCCCTTATCGTCTCTGGCGGCATCTATCCTATCATTTTTACTCATTATCTTTCCTTAACACCCCTTACTCGATTGCAATTATAGAAAATTCTGCCGGCTCTCTCAAGCACCTATCAGGGTTCCCCTGTTGTTTTACTATTTTTTTATTTTTGTAAATGGTAGTAAACACAGGTCGGCTTTTCCGCTTTGTAGCTTTTTGCCGTTACTTTTTCTCCCGGCGCAACGTTTTTTTCCGTCTGCACTGCAAAAAGTTGCTGCTGCCACAACAAACGGCAAAAAGGCTACCGCTGCATCCTGTAACGTTGTTCAGCGGATGCCCTCCATGGCATCTGTTGAACGTGAGTTTGCGTACCGCAAACTCACTTCTGCATGGAACCACGGACATCCGTGTCCGTTTTGATGGTGTACATCCGTGTACTCAGTTGACTGCAAGTTTGTTACACAAACTTGCTTCTGTTTTATTTCCCTGCCCATCCGTGGGCGTTCTGAATTGACCTCCTTGTCAATTCTTGGACGCGAATTTTGACTCGCCACCGACACGGGATGCTATCGTTCAAGCTGATGTGCAAGGACGCACATTTTGAACGACGAGTTTTTCTACCGAAAAACTCGTTTCTGCTTAGAACCACCGATATCCTGAAAATCAGTACACGAGTTTGACATTTCGTCAAACTCGTGTTCAATCGCTGCACTGAAGTAAGCCTTTTATAATTTCTTTTTGCATAGATTTTTATCATCTTTCTACGACTTGCTTTCTCTTAAATACGTCATTAGTACATTTGATTCTCCTAAAGGTACTAAATAGCTTATATCAATAAATTGAGTACCACCTCCAAAATAATAATCTTCCATTCCTCTATTATATACGAGTTCGGCGCAGAATGTCGGAAAATCATCCCTTTCTTTTAGATTAATCAAATATATGATTTTCTGCTCTATCATAAGTTTTCATATAATTCTCTATTCCAATTAGTAATTAAATCATCTACTACTATTTCTTCAATCAAATCATAATCTTTTATTTTTAAAAACAGTTACATACACAAAAGTTGGAAAGTATGTTATTTTCTTTTATATCATAACCTTCTATGTCGTGATGTAATAATAACATAATCAGATCCATGAAACCCTTTTTCATCTTTCCATTGCACAGGTTCATTAATTTTTGCAATCACTGCTAATTTCCCTGTTGAAAATTTTATATATCGTATATACTCACATTCTCTTACATATTCCAATTGTTTATTTTCACCTGAAGATAAAAAAATATTTTTCCATGCCCGCCTCTAAAAATTCTGGATTAATACCGCTTACATTTGGAATTTTTAACTGCACCATTTTTAACTGTATTAGGAATGATATACTCATTCCATCCGCCTTTGTTTCCGCGGTAGTCTCAATACCGACACGGATGTCGGTGGTTCTATATAGAAGCACGTTTTGCTGAGCAAAACGTGCTATCAAACCTGTACAAGGATGTACAGGTTTGATAACCGCTTCCCAAAACCGCACAACTTTACAATCGTCCACGGATGGACGTGGTTCCATGCAGGAACGAGTTTGACATTTCGTCAAACTCGTCTTCAAGCGTTGTACACGGACGTACAACGCTTGAAAGTGGATTTCCGCTTCAATCGCTGTCCTGGGAGAGAATAATTACGCTGTGAATAAAAACAAAATTTTATATTCATAAAATCATTTCTTTTCCTTTCTAAATATACCTTCATAACAAATTATATACCACCAGCAGCACTACCGATACGGTATAAGGTTTATCACATAGAAATAACAAAAACCTCGTAAAAATAGAAGTGGAGTTCGTCAGATGCACGCCATTTATATGAAAAAATATAAAGGTCTTATACTATCCGATGACGGTGTATAGATATATCCTCGAGGATCCAGAAAAGTTCCAGACTGAATAAGGTTAAATGCATATTCAGACTTTTTATCTTTATAACCTTTTAGTATGTATAGTTCTCCTGTACTTAAAAAACGCCCATATAGAACTTTATCTTCAAATTCTATAAAGGAGCTCTCATTTTTGAATACTACATATCTATCGCCGTTTTTAGCATAATAGACATCAGTATCTTTTTTGATGAATTTAACACTAAACAATCTATTCCTTTGATATTTGATTCTGTCATAGTACCTTGTAAATCAAACTGAAAGACATCATAAGGCGCAGCGTAGCTCGTATGTACAGGTACAGGAATATAAAATATTGTTTTTTTCATTATGTTCTTTAAAATAAAAACGGCAGTGGATCATCAGTATAATGTAAAAATTTCTTTGGGTAATGTAATACTATATTCAGCTTCGCATAGTAGGGTAGTTGCGTGTTCTATCTTATATTTTACACAAAACGGCATTATCGGTATCATACATCCGCTCTCGCTTCTTTTCATTATATTCAGATTTTTATACGCACAATATAAAAATGATATGCTCCATCATTATTTTTTTATCTTCTTCTACATTGGACGCATAAAAATACTCCAACCATCCTCTCTTGCTAAGGATATTTTTGATATAACATAATTATATCTAGATTCCCCAAATGCGTATAGATCCTGTAGTTATTCCCAGTACTCGATTCTTATTAAGATGCTGATAAGAATAAGGGGCTTCCGGATATCTATTGAAGCGTCCGCTATTGCTGTCTCAAAATGAAAATCTCCACTCATCTAATTTGAGTGTATACCGATTTTCATATTGCTCCAGAAAGTCCTCTCTAAAATTTTTAGGAAGACTTTTGGAATACTTTTTGATTATGCGATATCATTGTATAATCTTTTATAAAAACCTTGCGTCACAAGCAAAATTGCTATACCCTGCAATGACAACAAAAATGATTTTTCTTTTTTTCGTAAGTATTATTTTCATACCTTTTTACTCTTTCTTTTAAATATACTCTTCATAACAAATTATATACCACCAGCAGCACTACCGATACGGTATAAGGTTTTATCACATAGAAATAACAAAAACCTCGTAAAAATAGAAGGGAGTTCGTCAGATGCACGCCATTTATATGAAAAAATATAAAGGTCTTATACTATCCGATGACGGTGTATAGATATATCCCTCGAGGATCCAGAAAAGTTCCAGCCTGAATAAAGTTAAATGCATATTCAGACTTTTTTTATCTTTTATAACCTTTAGTATGTATAGTTCTCCCGTACTTAAAAACGCCCATATAGAACTTTATCTTCAAATTCTATAAAGGATCTCTCATTTTTGAATACCACATATCTATCATCGTTTTTAGCATAATAGACATCAGTATCTTTTTGATGAATTTAATACTAAACAATCTATACCTTTGATATTTGATTCTGTCATAGTACCTTGTAAATCAAACTGAAAGACATCATAAGGCGCAGCGTAGCTCGTATGTGCAGGAATATAAAAATCGTTTTTTTCATTATGTTCTTTAAATAAAAACGGCAGCGGATCATCAGTATAATGTAAAAATTTCTTTGGGTAATGTAATACTATATTCAGCTTCGCATAGTATGCTAGTCGCGTGTTCTATCTTATATTTACACAAAACGGCATTATCGGTATCATACATCCGATCTCGCTATTATATTCAGATTTTATACGCACAATATAAAAAAATGATATGCTCCCTCATTATTTTTATCTTCTTCTACATTGACGACATAAAAATACTCCAACCATCCTCTCTTGCTAAGGATATTTTTGATATAACATTATCCCATCTAGAGTCCCAAATGCATATAGCTCTGTAGTTATTCCCCAGTACTCGATTCTTATTAAGATGCTGATAAGAATAAGGGGCTTCCGAATCTTCATTGAATCGTCCGCTATTGCGCCCCCAAAATGAAAAATCTAAGCATCCACCTATCCACCATGATGGTATACTGATTTTTATATTGCTCCAGAAAGTCCTCTCTAAAATTTTTAGGAAGACTTTGGAATACTTTTTGATTATGCGATATCATTGTATAATCTTTTATAAAACCTTGCATCACAAGCAAAATTGCTATACCTGCAATGACAACAAAAATGATTTTTCTCGTAAGTATTATTTTTCATACCTTTTTACTTCTTTTAAAATTCACCACAATAATTCATCAGAATACGGCAAGAATGCTTCTTTGGTTAGTATATGCGTTGCTTTCGGCACTGATTCATTTTTAACAATCAAGTCACCCTGCTTCGGCTATTTTTAGCAACATCTTCCGAACAGTTGTTGAAGAGAAAATTATATGTACTCCCTTTAACATTCCGGTCGAGCTTAGTATCGCCATCTTTTTGTTTTTCGTGTTATTAGTATTCTGGAAGAACTTTTTAGATCCTCATCTTTCATAGTTTTAGCGGCATCTTGTGTTAAGTTAGTCAATGAAATAGCTTTATCTTTGCATTTTCTGATCTTGTTTCTTATCTGTAGTGACTCGTTGGCGTTGTTCATAATTAAATTTAAACTCCCTTTTCCAGTAGAGAATGCATCTAAAATTCTGAAACCACTTTTACCGTAGTAGACGTCGAGCCATCATTAGAAATAATAAAGCCAGCCATCTTGATCATTACTAATCAATGCTGCAGAATGTCCAAAAATTCCTGCAGCAGATGGATCAAAGTCAGTGAATGATATCTCTTCCTGTAGGGTCAGTATACTTCACCGGATTATTCCCCGCGTAGTGGTACAGGTGTAGGTTCACGCATTAAACACCCCGCCCATGCCGGGTAAGTTCTCATTGCATGCTTTTACCGTCATCTATCGGGCTTTCGGTATGTAGTCGCTTAATGCCGGGTCACCACTCAACCACCTACTATACTTCGGGTCTATGGCGCGCGCCGTAATAGTATAAGCCTGTCTTCGTCATCTGAAAATATGCGGGCATCTACGGCGTCGCACTGTCAAAAGCGTACACGGATGTACAATGGAAAGAAATACGTATCGTTCCGAGCGGTAAACCGCATTGAGCTGTTATAGGGTCTCGTCCTCAACACCTCCTCCCATCCTTATATGACGTTCGAGGAAAAATGGCAGGAAAAAGCGCTATAATTCACACCAAAAATTCATCATGTTCTTAAATTAAAATTTATTTAAGCGCTTCTACTTGCTTTTCGTAAGACCGGTTGCCTGTAGCGATGTTTTTCCCGATACAACCCCAAATGCAGGAGATTCTTCGCTGTTTCGAGGCGCTTTTTGACTGGGAACCGCGGGCTTCACCCTCAGCAAGTCCAAGGATTTGCCCTGCCTAGTCCTTCATCCATCGCATCCATAAGTATTGCCGGCAATATGTGATATTCTTTTCCGCGCCAGTCTCGTTATGTTTTTTACCATCTGTATCATCTGCTCTATCCTCCTGTATATTCAGTTGTCACCTACCCGTTTTTACATACTGTAGAAAGCCTTTGCAATTCTTGATTGTCTGTTTCTGTTAAACGCCTTGGCGTTCAGTATAACCTTTTTAGTTCCATCTTGTAAGAGGATTGTCTTATTCTCTCACAGATATTTTCAAAGTGTAGATTGCTCGGTTGTCACCGATTGGATCAAATAGACAGACAAAAATGATAACGCTGTATTGTTGAGCGCCTTATAGGAATATCCTTTTGTCCAAGAAAGCAACATCCAGCACCGCCTGATAGTACCGCATCCGTTTGGAGAATGTTATACTCATTTCCTACTTGCATCTCAATATCGTAAGATGTTCCACTTCCATCTTTTACCAATACGTCAAGATCACTCGTTTTTGCTCCTAAATCGGCGCTCACCGTGTTCTGGGACGAAAGATAGGTGATTTTTCTATCTTAACGCTAAAGAGCATTTCAAGAAATGGACGGCAAAGCGATTCATGTTCCATCACTTTACAGAACATAAAGTCATCAGCAAGGGTTAGTCTTCAGGGTTTTCTCGTCATGCACATCCTCCCATCCTTATATGACGTTCGAGGAAATGGCAGGAAAAACTACAAAACGATTTTGAGTATCGCTAAAATTGAAAGAGTCCATATTGTCCGCATCGCATTTGTAGATGATACTATCAATATATCTATTCTTCATAATCGGAAAGGAAAGAGTATGAATACAATGCCGATCGGTAAGGACGCGGGAAGAAATTCTGTTTGATATAATGCAGACCACTTCACGGTTATACAGTCATTCGCGATAAAGATATCTTGATTGGAAAGCGATATTAACCGAGTCGCGGCAGGCGTTTGAATGCTGATGCAGGTTCTATTTATTTGGTAGAAGGAAATCAGCTTGTTATCCATTACGCACAGAATGAAACACTGCAAAAGCGATTAAAGCCGGGAGAAAAGCTCCATTTCATGTTTTTCGTTCCCAATCAATGACACGACTATTGCAGGGGCGGCTGCGGTAACGAAGCAGCTTATCAACGAACCTGATGTCGCGATTTTCTCCCGGTAAGCATTATAAGTTCGGTACTGTCAGCGATGTGGCGACAGGCTATAAAACAGTATCTACATTGACGATGCCGTTGATTGCCATTTCCGGCGATGTGTTGGGCGTTCTGCAAATGATTAATGCGCTGGACGTACACGGTCGTATCCGCGCCTTTACTTCCGACGATGAAATGTTTCTTTTCTCATTTTGCGGCAAATGCTGCGGCAACTCATGCACGCATCGTTAACCCGCGAGATGATCCTCTGAATGGTGCAATGGCGGAGCTGCACGACCCGCGCGAAACAGGTCTGCACGTTCACCGTGTCGCAAGCTATGCGGTAGAAATTTATGACCGTTGGGCGTTTTAATCATAATATCCACCGCCATGAACGAGAAAAATTCCGCGATGCGCTTAAAATTGCTGCCATGTTGCACGATGTCGGGAAAAATCGGCATTTCGGATACTATTCTCAAAACCCTGTAAACTCACACCGAAGAGTACCGAACGATGCAAAGCCACTACATGGCGCGGGTCAAAACTATTTCTTGTCGGGAAATTCTGCGGTTGATACTTTGTCGCGAGACATTGCGCTCCGGCATCATGAGCTGGGATGGCACCGGTTACCCCGGTCATATCGCACCGGAAACTGGCGCAGTAGGTACAATACAACCCCGCGCATACTGCAGCACAGGGACTCATCGGAGAGGAGATTCCGCTCGAGCGCGTATTACCGCCCTTGCCGATGTATACGATGCGCTTTCTTGCAAACGAGCGTATAAAGACGAATGGACTGAAGAAAAAGTGCTGGGCGGGAGATACAACAACTCCGCGGCGTAAAATTTGATCCTGATATAACCGATGCTTTTTGAAATTGCGCCGAGGATTAAAGGAATTAAAGAACGTTTTTCAGAAGACGCTGCGTTTCCCGATCTAGAGCTTGAGCGAATTCGCATAATTTCCTTTTTCCAAAGACCTTTGTGCGCTCGGGGCAAGCCCGTTTACCGATAGTTCGTACATAAAATTGCGGATAGATAAACGTTCGCCGATATTTTTCTGCTTGTATAGACTACGCCGCGGTCATTAATCACTTTGATATGAGCCTCGACGAGCTGTTTTTGCAAGCGGTATATCGCGGTGATAACCATATCGCCCTGTACAGCATGGGCAAGGATGTACATATCCGCTGCCGATCTTCGGCTCTGTTTCGATAGTTGTGCAATAAGCATTTTTAGGAATAGGAATTTGGCGATTAGCGGCAAAGACTGCTGGAACTTGCAGTCACGTTTCGCTGTTTGCAAACTAGTCCGGATACGCACCGGACATGAATCCGCATCGACAAAAAGAGTCATCTTTGTTCATCATTCGGCGGAAGCAGCGAGTAACAATCGAATCGATATCTTCAATCATGTTGACTGCTCGATTAATACTTCTGTTTCTGTTTTTGAGGAATCGTTTTCCTGCGGGTTTAGCCGTTCTTTGCTCAGCTCATCCGAAAAGCAAGATGCCGGCGATAATTGCTACACGCAGGAGTCGATTGACGCCGGAGGTTTGCTGCACATCCGACACCACTTTTTATAGTGATTGTAAATAGACTGTAAATATTCAGCTGGCTGGTCAGCCGCAAGCGCAAAATGACGTACCTAACAGATCGATTTGCAGCCGCCCTTTGCGTTCGACCATCGTTAAAAAATATCCAGTTGATTGGAATGATTTACGGGTTCTTGCGGAGCAGGCTGCGGTAAGGTTTCGGCAACAGCGGCTTGAGCTTGCGTTTCAGAAGCTTCCTTGTATACAGTGTCTGAGTGTCCGGATGCAACAGCTTCCAGTTGCACGTGCTGCCAGCGGCTGCATTTCCCGATATTCGCTTGCTGCCGGCGCTGCCTCATGCGAGGCAGATGCCACTGTGGAATTTGCCGCCTGATACACGGTGTCTTCAAATGCGCTCAAGTGGTTGAGCGCATTAATTATGCCTTCCTCGATCTTTGCTTGGTCGTTTCTAAAGACAAGAACTATATTCTCCAACTCTTCAATTCTGCTGTTGACGATCGCGCAGTTCAAGCTTTTCAATAAATCGTTCTCATCTTTGAGGGTCTGCATTAGTCTCAATGGCTTTAGAGACTCTTGCTTCAAGCTGTTTAATTTGATCGAGGGTTTAACATACTTTAGGCTCCTAATGCTTTTGACTGTTCGACAACGCTTTTAAAAGCGGCAGGATCTTCGATAGCCATATTGGATAAGGCTTTGCGGTTTGAAAGTGATACCGGCTTTCCATTCCGTTGATAAAGCGTGAATAGCTCATTCCTTCCCTGCACGGACGGCGGCATTTATTCTCTAATCCACAAGCGACGCATATCGCCTTTTACGGTCACGGCGAGCCTCAAAACTGTGGGTAGCGCTTTGCAACAGCGTCTTTGCAGCTTTATAGTTCGTACCCTCTGCGTCCGCGGAATCCTTTTGCTAACTTTAAAATCTTCTACGTCTGTGGATGCGTTTTATTTTGAACATAACGATCTCTGGCATTGTATTCTCCTAAATAATCAAAACTTAATTGGTGCCGCAGGGGAGCAGCTGACTTTCTTACTTTTGCTGTCAACTTCGGCTAAAATTCCTGCTTTGCGCAAATCGCGTTTGCGTTGGGGGGATTTCTTTGTCAAAATATGGCGCAAATTCATTTGCTTGTACTTCACTTTACCGCTGCCGGTAAACTTAAAACGTTTTGCTGCAGCGCTCTTACTCTTCATCTCAGGCGCTAGCACACCTCGTAAATTATTTCTTTGATTTGGGCGCTAATGTCAGAGACGTGGTGCGGTCCTCCCATTGCCGGAGGGTTTTTCTACTGTTGAGTCTCCGCCGAGTTTTGCCAGTACGTTATTTTAATACGTCCAGCCCCAGCTCGGTATGGGCTAACTCCCGCCCCCGAAAGCGGATTGTTACTTTTACTTTATCGCCGTCATCAAGAAAATTCTGTATATGCCGCGCTTTAAAGGACAAATCATGGTCATTTATCTTAGGCTGCATACGAATTTCTTTCAGCGCTTGCAGCTTTTGTTTTTTCTTGGAATCATGGAGCTCCAATTCAAAACGATATTTCCCATAATCTAAGATCTTGCAGACGGGCGGATCCGCTTGCGGAGCCACTTCAACGAGGTCAAGATTAACGTCTTGAGCCATCCTAAGAGCTTCAAGGGTGGAAACAATGCCCTTTGCTCCCCTGCATCATCAATTAAACGAACCTCGCGGACACGGATTTGTTCATTAATCCGCAAACCTTTATTCTCCGCCAACTATTCTCCTCAGTACACTTTTTCTCAATGCACATAAAATAAAGCTATAGACCATCAGTATATCGAATTTTATTTGAATATGTCAAGGTTATCATTCAGGGAAATCAGTTTTTGTCATTTTCATAGGTTTTCGAGACCAAAATCACCGGAAAAATATTAAAAAGCGCCTCATCTAAAAACGTCATGAGAAATGGTTAAATCGCAATATCACTTTTTTAAAACTGAGTTCCGTGGTTATCATTCATTATCTCAGAGTAAACGCATCAGCTTATTTTTGATAGTCCCGCAGAATAACTGGGGCTGCTCAACCAGAACTGTCAAGGATGGCATCGCCATGTCACATCCTTGTACTATTTTTAGCTTCGAGTTTTCCTGATGAAAAACTCGATACTGTTTTGGAACCACTGACTTCCTGTCAGTACAGCGATGTTTCGGCACACCGAGAAACTCGCTGCCAAAAGCGTACAAGGATGTGCGGTTTTGGCAATGCAACGAAGTGAGATGCGTCGTCTCATTTTCAAAAAGTACAGTTGACAGGCTCAATAGCTTTTCTTTCACTATAGTAAGAGATATGAATAAACACATTACAGCAGATGAACTTCGTTCCAAGTATATTGCATTTTTTAAAAAGCAAAAACCATGTGGAAATTTCCGGTAAGTCGGTAATTCCGGAAAATGATCCTACCGTATTGTGTTACCACCGCAGGTATGCACCCGCTTGTTCCCTATTTTGATGGGCGAACCGCATCCTGCCGGAAACCCGTTTAACGGATTACCAAAAGTGTATCCGCACCGGAGATATTGACGCAGTGGGAGATGCTTCTCACCTTACCCTTTTGAAATGTTGGGGAACTGGTCGCTTGGTGACTATTTTAAAAAGAAGCTAGTGATTCAGCTTTGAATTTTTAACCAGTCCGCAGATGTTTACCCATATCCCGATCGATCTCTCGGTAACGGTCTTTGCAGGAGTGACAAAGTGCCGCGCGACACCGAATCCGCGGAGATTTCTGGGAAAAGCATGGTATCCCGAAAGAACGGATTCACTTTTACCCGCGAGGATAACTGGTGGGGACCGGCAGGAGAAACAGGACCTTGCGGTCCCGACACCGAAATGTTTATCGACACAGGAAAACCGCGTGTGGCGCCGAATGCCGTCCGGGTTGCAGCTGCGGTAAATACGTCGAAATATGGAACGATGTCTTTATGCAGTATCGCAAAAGAACAAGACGGCTCCTATCACACGTTGGATAGACACTGTGTTGATACCGTGGGGATTGAGCGTACCGTTGCGATGTTGCAGGGCAAGAAATCCGTGTACGAAACCGAGATTTTACTCCGCTCATATCTACAATCGAAAAGATAACCGGTTATCAGTACGGCAGCGATGCTGAAAAAGATGTATCCGTCCGTATTATCTGCGATCATATCCGTGCGGCTACCGTTATCTTGGGAGACCTGAAAGCGGTGCTACCGTCTAAATGTCGGCGCAGGTATGTACTCCGCCGTATTATCAGACGCGCAGTTCGCTACGGCAGAAAAACTCGGCATCGAAGCGTGCTTTTTGGCAACTCCGGCAAAGGTGTTCATTGAGCAGTACAAGGGCGCATATCCCGAATTAAAAGAAAAAGAAGCATCCATCTGCGCCGAACTTGAGGCGGAGAAAAGCGTTTCCTCGAAACGTTGAAAAAGACGAGGCTGAATATGAAAAATGAAGCGGAACCTGTTAAAGAATGCTAAAAGATTATCCCGGGCAGGCTCGCTTCTACTCCTACGATACGTACGGCTTCCCATCGAGCTTACCGAAGAACTTGCGCGGGAATCTGGTCTGACCGTTGACAAAAAGCCGAATTTGAAGAGGCGTTTCAGAAACATCAAGAACTATCCCGCGCGGGCAGCGAGCAAATTTTTAAGGGCGGTTTAGCTGATCATTCCTGAGCAAACCACTGCGTATCATACAGCAACGCATCTTTGCATAAGGCGCTGAGAATGGTACTTGGTGATCATGTTGAACAGAAAGGTTCCAATATTACGGCAGAACGACTTCGCTTCGACTCTTTCCTCATCCGCAACCGATGACTGCGAAGAAAAGGCGGAAGTTGAACGCACTGTCAACGAGCAGATCCAAGCTGATTTACCGGTTACGATGGAAATAATGTCGCTTGAAGAAGCAAAGCGTGCTGGTTCGATGGCGCTCTTCGGTGAAAAATACGAAGATACCGTCAAAGCATACTCCATCGGGAACTTTTCCAAAGAAGTATGCGGAGGTCCCTCACGTAGAGCACACAGGAGTACTCGTAGGTTTGTCATCCAAAAAGAACAATCGTCATCGGCGGGGATCAGACGTATCCGCGCGGTTCTTATAAAATAGAATTGCAATATCCTAAGTAACTTACCGACGGTTCGGCTGTTTACTAATATCAAAAACCTGAAGAGGATATGATGAAGAAAACTGTAATCTCATTATTTATTGTAGTAAGTTTGTTCTATAGGCGCATTTGCTCAAACCAATTTGCAGCCCTATTGCGGAGGTTAAATTCAGTGGTCGAGCACCCATCACGCTGGGGCAGCTCAAAAGCCGCGTTTCCGTTTTGGAAAAAGAGATCGGTCGAAAGACAACCTTTTGAAGAGCGAAAGCAAGTGCTGGATAGCTCTTATCGACGAGCGTTTAATTGTTCAGGCGGCTGAAAAAGATGGTATCAAAAATTACGATTCCGGAGGTAAACAATTACTTCAGCGAACACGTATCTAATCAGCTGGGCGGCAAGTATCCGAGGCGGATTTTGCAAAGCTGATTAAAGAAACCACCACATGTCGCTGACGAATATATGAAAGCGCAAACGGTATAACCTTGCTGAGTTTTAAGAGCTCGCGCGAACCCCAGTTCTGGCTACGCAAAAGTATGTGATGCAGAAAAACAAAAGAACTGCAATCGATTTCGAGTCCAACTCGACGAACAAATCCGTTCCATATTATGAGGTAATAAACAGTCTTCGTGCAACCTTGATATGGACAGCTCGCTTGCTGTAGCGCCGAAAGGAGACAAAGCAAGTTCCCAGGTGACAATAAAAGATATTCGAAAAAGCTGACGGCAAGTCCGAAAGCTACTGCAGATATCCGTGCAAAATCGCAGGAAAAGAATGCGGTTTATCAGGCTGGAGAAATTTTTGTCAGTAAAACCGCATTGGCAGCTGAACAGCTTGGCATTCCAATGGATGAGCTTCTCAAGATTTTTAACATGAAAGTAGGAGAAGTATCGCCGATAACCGAAACGGGCGCTAATTACCAATGCGCTGTGGTGCTGGAAAAGAGATGCAAAGATACTCGGTTTAAGTGATGTCGTAGCAACCGGTGGGAATGTCAGCCTCTATGAATATATATATATACTGATTGTCAGCAGCGTCAAAATGAAGTGTTTCGGATGTGGTGGTTTCGGTAACCAATGATCTCCATAAACCGGAAAATTTTGTGATATTCAAAACCGGCGCTGAGCTTGAAAAACGCTGTCGTGTAAAAAAATGGCGATGGAAGACGACGCGGGAGGATTCTGCGTTTCAGGCATTATTTGCTTGGGACGCAGGATCGCTTTTGCCTGATGATTTATTGACCTTTCCGTGGGCGGAGCGTGCCCGATAAAGAAGTCCATGATGAGGATTTTTATTTTTCGCAGCTTCTTTTTAGGCACGGTTGAGCATCATCATGAAATCGATGCCCTTATTATCAAGAACTTGGAAAACTGGATTTTTAATCCAGCTTTAAATTAGTTGACAAGGCAATTCTTCGGCTTGGTACTTATTCACTTCTCTTCCAACAAGATACCGATCCCAGAATCGTGATTAACGAAGCAGTCTCCATCGCCCGCACATATGGCACTGATGACTCCTTTAAGTTTGTAAACGCAGTATTTGACAGTATTAAACGAGAGTGTTTAGACCGTTCTTATGAAAAGGACAAAACCAATCTCTTTCTCAGGAAGTCTTCCTATGGTGATTATTGCTTCATGTTCAAAAACAGATAAAGATGCGCTTTTCCAGCAAAATTGAATGTCATTGATGGTGTTGCACAGCGCTAATCACTCAAAAAGCATTGAATAACTACGTGCATTGCGTAAAAAGCCCATATCTCTTGCTCAGTATTTTACATTGCAAAACGGAATTGCGTTTTGCATAGTCCCGACAAGCCTTTGCAATCAATTCAGGCAGGTCTGATATCCTGATGATCCAATGCTTAAAAGCAGTCTTTACTCGCTACGCTGATGCAGGAAGACCGATAGAAACGCCCGCGAGCAGCGAATCTTTGCTCGAGACACCTTACGCCGGTATTGGGACGGAGGCGCTTATCCTTGCGGATAAAAGCGTAAAACAAACGTATCGGACACCTGTTTCATTTTTAGCAAGAGGGATTTTCGGCTTACGGGTGAACATATGGAGAATGCTGCCGTAATGCTTGCCCATCAAGGCAACAGCTGTACAGAGCTGCAGCTCTGCGCTCCAGAATCACTAAAGAAGAGGCGCTTCGTTCCCCTATTTTTGGTCGTGTTTGGCGTATGATATGGGAAATTTCAAAACCAGTACTGGACGATTTAGTCTACTCACTTGCGTATGCCGACATGGCAGGAATCTGAAACAACCCCAAAGCCTTTGAATACGCTCGTCGCCACCTCTTGCTTGCTGCTGATGCAAGCGCAGGCTTGGTGATATGGAGCAGGCACGCGGTTTTTGGCGCATATATGTTGACCGTTATACGGATTCTGCAAGTGAAGTGTTTTATAACTTAGCGATGACAGCTCCGACGGAAGAAGAAAAAGCCGAAGCATTGATTGACTGTATTTCGCAAAATCCTGGATATTATCCGGCTGTTTGCCAGTGTGTGCGTGCCTGTTCTGCTATTAATGCCGCGCGTAATCAAAAACAATCCGTTGGATGAATATCTGCAAAGCAAGGATTTTATCTCGTTAGAGATGGAAAAAAACCTGTTTGTTTCTTCGGCATTTACGCTTACTGCCGAACAAGTACTAGAGAGTGCAATGGTTGCCAATAGTAATGATATACGGTTTCTACTGGAAGAATTCCGATACCGCTATGTGCAGCCCAAAAACTTCATACGCAAGGAAACGGAGAAATGTGGAAAATACTGAAGCTCATCCTCACGATCCGTTGGTCAAGGCGTATGCACGTTGGTGACTTTGCTTCTTTCGGAGCGATTTTAACGCCTGTTTCCGGGAATCGATAAGGCTGACAATCGCCGGTGAAGATGTATTCTACAACGGCATCCGGCGTGCAGTGCGGGGGTATTCAACTGCGGCACTAAAAGGATTTTACCGAGGTGGAAAACGAGAACCGCTATAAAAATTCCCGCGACCGCTAACAAGCTTTCATCTATGATGCCCGCAATGAACCTGATATGGCGATTAAGTATTTTTCCCGTGCGGCGGAACTCCTTTCCGACAAACACTCACAGAGTGAGATGCTCACGAGCTGCGCGGATATATGCTGAACGCAACGGGTTACCGGAAGCAATTACGCTGTTGAATCAGGCTCTGAAACTTGATCCTGAAAATCATCGAGCCAATGTACTGAAACAAAAATTGATTGCCGACGGCAGCGTGAATCGGATTCCGGTTTGGATACATTCTTGCAAACGGTGCATGAATACAATCCGCAGTGGTGCAAGCGGTGGCGTGAGTCTGAAAGCGGAGGCGAAAATGAGGATTGAGATGAACGATTGGTTTGAAAAATGAATCTTTTGGATACAGTATGCACCTATCATGTTTGACACCTCGCGATGGAAGGAAGCCTCCGCTGTCGCTGAGGGAATTTTCAAACTTGTCGGAGCGGGACGTTCGCCGCAGGAATTAAAAATTTTTGATGCAGGATGCGGTTTGGGTCGTATCGCTGTTGAACTGGCCCGTTCTCCGGGGCGCAGGTGTCACCGGTGTTGATCTTATCAAGCCGTTTTAGATCGCAGCGGCAGAGGCGGCAGCGGCAGAAAATGTAACTATCGAATGGGTGCAAGCTGATTTACGGGAGTTTGTACGTCCCGCTGCTTTTGATATTGCAGTCAATATGTATACCAGTTTCGGCTATTGCAAAACGATCGAAGAAGATGCTCGTATCCGTATTGCACAGTCGCTTAAAACAGGCGGCTGTTTTGTCCTCGAAAGATGGTAGGGAGGAAACAGCCGTGCGATTTTACTGCTCGGAGAATGGTTCGAGCGGGTGGGTACACTCGTGCTCACCGAGTTTACAGTAAGGCGCATGGGAGGGCTTACGCTCGCAGTGGCGGCTCCACACAAAAGGCGGACCAGGCAGACCACACCTTTTGTAGCAGCGCCTCTATGCCGCAACCGGAATTGCGTCAGCTTATGTTGTCTGCCGGTTTTACTTCCGTCGAAATATACGGCGACTTTGACCGCATAACGAGCGCGCGCGAACCATGATACTGGTCGGGCGTGGGTCAAAAAGTCTCTCAATATAGCACAAAATTATACAGCAAAAGCGTTTGAATCCCTCACACGTGCCGGATAACCTCGCGAGGTTTGGAGCGTTCGCGAGGACCGACGATACCGCGGGCTTCCATTTCTTCGATAAGGCGAGCGGCGCGGTTATAGCCGATTTTTCAGTTTTCGCTGTACATAAGAAGCGGAGGCTTTTTCCTGCAAAAGGTAACAATCCAACGCTGATCGAGAGCGGGTCATTATCGATCAGAAAACACCGCGTTATCATACGGTCATCATCATCATCATCGACAAAGATTTCGTCATCGATATTCCGGCTCGCAGTATTCTTTCACGCAGGCAACGTACTACGCTCTACTTCCTGTTCGGAAACAAAGGCGCCACGCATACGGGTCGGGAACGGACGAGCCGCGCTTACATACAACATATCGCCTTTGACCCAGCAGTTTTTCCGCGCCCATTTCATCCAAGATGATCTAGCGTGTCAGTTTTGAGGCAACCATAAAAGCAATGCGGCTCCGGAACATTTGCGTGATTAAACCGCTATAACGTCGAGTGACGGTCGTTGCGGGCAAGTACCAGATGAATACCGACTGCGCGGCTCATTGCACACAGCGCGCGACAGGCTGGCTCAAGCTCCTTACCCGATGTCGCCATAAGGTCTGGGAAAATTCATCGATGATAATCACGATATAGGGCAGGGTTTGCGGTTGCAATGCTCCTGATTTAATTTTTAACGCATTGAACGTTTTTATGTCGCGTACGCCCATATTATCGAGCAAGGCATACCGCTCCATTTCGCAGAGCAGCAGTAACGTTTGGAACGCTCCGGCTTCGGCTCGGTCATAACGGGGGTTAAAAGATGCGCAATATCGTTGTGGAGCTGAGTTCGACGATTTTCGGATCGACCAAAATCAACTTTACCTCATCAGGGGCGGCGGTTATAGAGAATCGACAAGATGATTGAATTGAGCACAAACAGATTTTCCCGGAACCGGTCGCGCCGGCAATGAGTAGGTGCGCGCGTTTTGCGCAAGATCAAAGTACCGCAGATTTCCCCGTTACGTCTTTTCAAGTACGACAGGAATAGTATCTTTGCGGCTTCCGGCGTCTGTTTCTATCAGCGCTCGAAAGCTGACAATCGAACCTCTTGTTGGAACTTTCGATACCGACGGCGTGTTTGCCCGGGATCGAGCGACAATACGCGCACACTGGAGGCTGCAAGCCGTAAATGCGATAGTATCCTGCGGATCTTCGTGATTTTTCGATAACTTGATACCCGGCGAGGGCGATTTCAAACATCGTCGACGCGATTTGCCTGAGATACCAGTGATGGATACATCAATTTTGAACTCGTGAGAGGTCGATTTTAGCGAGCGCCGCCCGCCAGGGTTGCATCGTCCATAAATCAGTATTCACCGTCAGGATAGTTCGTTAACAGATCAAAGGGATGGCATATTTTTCCGCGGCAGCGGGGAGGAACCGGTTTCGCCGGGATGACCGGTACGGTTGGCTCAATAGTTTCTGAGAACTCATCATCATCCGTATTTTGCGCGCTGCGTCGGAGCCATACCTCCGCATCAGCCTCCTCCTTCCGTATCTTCTGCATCCTGTATCGAAGTCGTTAACGGCGGTATCTGCTGCGCATAATTTTTAGCTGGCACTTCCGCCTCGATACCCTTGATAGCGGTAGCTCTCTGTTTCGTTTTGGAACGTCTGATCAGCCCGTTGGTTGTGTTACCGGTATTCCGCTTCGTCGAAAAGCAGCGGTCGGTTTCCGATGAATCGGATGGTAGCTTCTTGAATGGTAATTGCTGAGGATTCAGCATTTGTGTCAAATTCAAGGTGGTGTCGGTTTCCCGCCGTTGCGTCTGAATTCCGCGTTTGCGTGTACTTCAAAAATCAAGGGCTTCAAAACCCGGGATGCTTCCGCGTTGCTGTGAGCTTCCGGGAGTCAGTACTACCATCGTGTCGAGTATATCTGAACGACCATTCGGTACGGCACTCCGTATTCCACAAAAGACAAGCGGTAGCTCGAGTTTGGCTGAGAAGCAACGGTCGGTTCTGCTTGAGCGGTCACCTGGAACGACCACTGACGGAGCTGCTCCCGCTGCAACGGATTCTCCCATATGTCGGTATCAGAAACATCGGTCGCTGTTTGAGCGCCTACGGCTACCGTCTCATTCTCCGGTATCGGTTTTGAGTTCCTATCCATTTTGAGGCGCGGACTCTTCGGTATCATCCGCTGCGTTCTGTTGAAAGCCGCGGAGCTTCAACCGGCGGCGCCGAACTCTTCAACCGGCGGTATAGCGTAGCGTCGCTCACTACGTCCGACGGCAAAGGATGACGCTCATTTCGCCGCGCCGGTCTGTTTAATACGTTCAACCGGCGCGGTGATTTCTTCCAAAGCTCGTAAAACCAGGTTATTCGGATCGGGAAGGATCAAATACGGGACGAACCGCCGCTTTTTCTGTATATCCATAACCGCCGATACTGGGGTTGAAAGCGGGAGCGGTTGGGTCTCTTCTTCAACGCCTTCCAATAACGGTAACGCTTCTAAAGATGACTCTTCTGAGGGGCGTGTCTCTTTCTCCCCGTATCCGGCGGTTCAATGGGTTGTTCCGTTTGAATCGGCGCCGGTTGATGGTCGGTTGCCGTTCGTTCTGGCGCTTGGGCCGATTCTAAAACATCGGATGCCCTGCCACTGTGTTCATCGTTGCGTTGAAGGTCACCGGCGGTATATTCTTGAAAATGCGGATGGCGTGTCTGCTCGCGCTTCGTTCACGGGGGCATTTGCCGTATGTACCGGTGGAACCGGCGCTTCCGCTGGAGCCATTTCGTTATCCGGCAACCGCTCGGCGCCGTCTTCCTCCAGCGCATGGAATCATTCGGCGGTATCTTTTTCCGCTACATCCGCTACATTTTCCGCACTGCCTCTGATCAAGCAGCGGTGTCAGCCTCTGTCGGCGCCGGCTGCGTCAGGGAAGCGTTTTTCTTCACTCATCTCGCGCTTCGCTTCATTATTTTGAGGATAATGAGGGATGTGATCTTCCTCGTCCAGCATTGCGCGGGGAATACCGCGAGCTGCAACTTCTCGCTGGTGTCAGCGTTAAAAATTTCAAAACAAATAAGCGGCAACGCGCAGTTAGTATCGAAACGGTTACGACTGCCTGATAATCGGAATAGAGCGGAGGGCAAAGGCGCGAGATGAGCCGTTCGCTGATGATGGCAGTAATCAAAATGAGCGGCACGCAAACAGGACGGCACTGATGCTGCGTGACCAGCCGGGAATGAGTGGCAACACCGCTCCGTACAAAAGAGGGCGCGAATTAAAAAGAAGAAAACCCGTGACCGAGCACCCGCTGCCCTACGGCAGATAATGCATAGTGTCGCGATTGCGCAAGTCCGGCAATGGGCAAAAATCCGAGCGTCAGCACGATACCAATACAGCAGGATGCTTAAAACGACTACTAAAACTCTAAATCGATTATCACGGTTTCCATCAATGTTATTTCCCCTCCTTGCTGTGCGGGTACAAATATGATCGGGTAGGATGTCTACAACGCCATCACCTTAGCCGTCAAGTTTTCTGTCGAAAACTGCTTATGATCGTGTCGCTTTTATGCGCACGGATGAACAGTTTCCAAAATTGATATTTTGTTCAACTGTTGCATTTTAAGAGAAACAAATTTCGCACGAGTTTTTGCTAGCAGGAGGGTAAACGTATCAGGTAGAGTAGATAAAAGCGCAGAATAAAAGTTTGTGTCTTTTTGAAACACCAGCTTTCCGTTAGCCTTTTGATATGGTACCGACGCATAGGGCGCGAGCAAAATAAAGCGCAAGGCGTACTTGTTGTACGTCGAGCATTTATTTTTGTGCAGCAACGCACAGTAGACGGGCGTGCATATTTTCAAAAGTACCCTGATGCGTTTACCCGCTGCTCTTATAGTTGAAAGATGCCGACTGCGCTGAATAAGGCAATCCCCGCAGGGATAAGATAATACGCAAATATCCCCGAAAGCTTCCTTTCCGTATCAATGTGAGCAGAAAGGTCAAGGCAAAAAGACCTACAATAAAGGCAGTCGCCATTCCAGCGATGAGCGCTGCGGCGCCGATCGAACCGCTTATGGTATCGGCCGATTTCAGTTCAAAGATAAATGCGGCAAGAATTGCGGGAATAGAAAGAAGGAATGAATACTCACCGGCTTTTTCACGGTCTCACCAGTTAAGAGCGCCGCTGCGATCGTAGACCCTGAGCGAAAATTCCCGGCAGACACACCGATACCTGCGCCGCTCCGATAATCGCCGCCTGCAGCAGCGACGGCACGGAAACATTTTTTTTTGGTTGGATTTTAGCCGAAAGCAAAAGCACAATGCCGGTAATAACAAAACAGACTGCGATAAACAGCATGGTTTTTGCCTGTACGATATCTTTCAGCACAATGCCGATAACGCCGGTAACAGCAGTGGAAATAAGCGGTGCGCCGATCAGTTTAAGGTCTGCGCCATCCTCCTGCGTATTCTTTTTCTGATGATGAACCCGCTGAGTACGGTTAAAAGTCTCCCGACTCTGTTTATAGAATACGATACGAACAGCTCCGAGCGTTGCAATATGCAGCATAATATCGAACGTGATGGGAATATCAGTATGCTCTAAAAATACCCGCTACGGCGAGATGACCGGAGCTGAAATAGGAAGAAATTCGGCAATGCCCTTGAACGGCGCCGAGAAAAATTGCTTGTATAATTGTCATAACAGTTCCTTTAAAAAGAGCCGCATCAATATCCTCCGGTTTTTTCAGAATAGTAGAGTACTCCATATGCACCGCTGCGGCAGACAGTATCTTTCGTCCATGGTCGCGCCGTTTCGCGTATTCCAAACTTTCCAAAAAGATCGTCCGACAGCCCAGTTGCTTTTTGCCAACCGCGCACGCGCGATATGCCCGCATTATAGGCAAAACACGCGGGCATAATACGGTTATCGGATCGGCGGATCATTTCTGCAAGGTAATACGCGCCGAATCTGATATTTATTTCGGATCGGTAAAGGCGTAATCGGTAACCTTTAACTTTTTGCGATATCCGGAAGCGGTTGCGGGCATCAGTTGTGTGCACCAGCAGCCCCCCGCCCCAGAGACAACCTGATGCTGAAAAAGCTTTCGCTTCTATCAGCGCATATATAGATATTCCGGAGCCGGTATTCCGCCGCATATTTCGAAAAGCAATTTCGCGCCACGGTAAAGGGTATAATAGCTCCAGCTGCTCCTTTGTTGCTGCATCTTCCTGATTTTTAACGAAAAGCGTATCACCCGTATCGAATCCGCATAGAAGTTTGCATCAGCCAAGGCGCAGAGCGATCGGTAGCGCCTCTTCGGCGGAAATTGCCGGATACACGGCGGCAATGCGCGGATAGACCATATCGTATAAGCCAAAGTGAAGCAAGCCGTCGATATATGCCCGCGCCTCTTGAGCGGAAAAAGGCTGCGGTTGTGCTTAGTGCTCCGCCGGCTTTCGCCAGCTGACTTTCGCCGGCTTTTCGCTTGTCCGGCGGACGCAGTTTGATGATGTACCGGATTGTGTGCGTGATTGCGTTGATGAGGCTGCAGTACTGCTTTTGCGGAGCGTTCGCCGGATTGCGCTCACGCTGGCGGATTGTGAGGCGCTGCGGAACTGAAAAGTACGTTCTAACAGCTGTCCGCCGCCGAGCCGGTACGCAGCCATAACCCGATAATACAGCGCATCATGCGATTCTCCGGCGGCTTCTTGGAGGAACTGCGCCGTCCGATCCGGCGGAAGAGCGCCGGATCGGGCAAGCGTGTAGAGCAACGGCAGCCCGCTGCCCGGTAATTGTCGTCTTTGTCAGCACACCATAGAGCCGCACGCAAGTTTTTCCAATCTTTTGCCGCGGTCAGCTGCGCCCGTAACGCTTGTATCAAATCAGCATACCATGCAGGGTTTTTCCAGCGGGGCGCCGTATCGGATAAGGCTTTAAGGAAGCGGGATAAACTCCTCATCTTCATCGTAGCCAAATAGTACCACAATGCAGAATCAAGGTCGGCATCGGTGGGCGCCAGCTCAGCCGCCTGTAAAAATAGTTGTATTGCGCGTTTTTGTTGTTTCTGCCCCACCGCTTTTTGCCCGGCAGCGGGCTTCGTAGAATAGCGCATAAAAAGGCTTCGGCGCGTATCGGAAGAAGAAAGCTGCCTCGTTGGATGCTGCCGTCCGCACCTGTGTTGCAAAGTCTTCAAAAAGGCGGCGGCTACGAGCTGTTTTCTGCCCCATAACCCAGCCTTGCCGATATCGGACAGTGAGCGGGGAAAACAACGTCCAAAACGGTATGCTCCATGCCGAACGCTGCTTAGTCAAAAGTCCATGCTTCCGTATAGCGCTTTTCAAAAACCGCTCTGCGCGCTTCGGTCAGTGTATAGAAAAAGAGAGGCATCTTCGCACCGAACTGAGGAAAGGCTTCCACGAGCGCCGGCGTCAGCATTCCGGTAAGATAGAGCGTTTCTGGCGATTGTGTGATGCTGTCGTAGGCGCCTGTTTGCAAAAGGAGCTGCACTTTTATGGCATTTGAGCGGTCTCGTTCGGCATTTTCGTTTTCTTCAATCTGCGGGCGCTGTGTGTTTTCGGAAAGCTCCTGCAATCGTTTTTCTATCGACTGGAGCCGTTCGGCAGGAGTCCCGTTTCGTATAATGCTTCTCGACAGAGGCGGCTCAACGATGATTCATACAGCTTTTCGCCAAGTCCAAAATAAAACGGGCAGCTTGCTCGTATCCTGCGCGTTTCAGATGTAGACCGAGCATAGTAAGCGCTACCATACGCCCATCTTTTTAACGCTGCGGTAGATCGCATTATCGGCTTTAAAAAGGGTTCATAGTTTCTTGCTTTTAAATTTCTGTAAGAGGGCAGCGCTTCTATCGGCTACGCACGCGGTAACGGAACCGGCAAAGAGGAATATACAAAAGAAGCGAAAGGTGCAAGAGAGAAGCGGCAAGCAAAAACGCATTGTGCATTCTTGCTTGCCCTACTGGTATCTTGCTGCGGAGGAATTTCAATATAGGTTCCCGAAATAATTAAATCAGGATTTTTGAGTTTGTTATGCTTTTGCAATCTTTGTATACAGCCACGGATTGCGGTAATGGGTTTCGGATAAACCCAAAGCGTATCACCCCACCGAAGTTGATAGCGAATTGCCTGTTGCCCCGATATGGAGGCTGCCGGTTCTTTTGCTACAGGCTTGGTCTGCTGAACAGATGATGGCTCTTGTTTTACCGGTTGTTCCGCCTGAACAGGAGATTTCGACGGCACCGGCTGCTCTATGGGAGCGGGACCTGTCGGTTGAGGAGTAGGCGGTTCTTGTTGAACTGTTGCTGCGGAGCCGACGGTTCCGTACCGGCGTAGATGGATTCGATGGTTCCGGGGCAGGCGGTTCCGTTACTGGCTTTGTCCGCTGGTAAAGGAAGCGTTCAGGTACAGGCGCAGTAGGTTCTTGCATTGGCGGTTTTTCCGATGGTATGACAGTTGCTTCTGCAGGTTGTACGACCGCAGGACGCCTCGTCTTCGGCAAAAAGTTTTCTTCGTTAACAGCAAAAATACCGAGCACTAATGCTGCAATACCCAACAAAATAAGTAGAATTAAAAGCCATACCGGCATACCGCGTTTTTTGCGGCTGCTCTTCTTCATCGTCTTCATCAGTATAAAAAGTTGCGGTGGAAAAAGTCGCGATGAGTTGCGGAGTTCTCATCAGCAGCAAAGTTCTTGCTGAAAGATCAATATCGGCATCTACCGTTTTCCGAATTTAAATCAAAATCAAGATCATCAAATGCTTGATCTGCAAAAAGTCTCCAATGATACTCGTAATGCTTTGGTGAGAGCCTGAATCTTTTATCGACCGCTTCTGCAGAAAGGTTTTTGTCTTTATCAAGCGTCAACTTCAACTTCTATCGTCGGCTCCCCCGCAGACTTTTCGACGAATGTCTTCAACAATCAGCGAGCCGATATACAAAGGATCAGAGGCATCATCCTCTTTTTAAACTAAATTAATTTGTACGCTGCGTTGATTATCGCGTACTGTAGTTAATTCAAGCGTCTCAGAGGGCGGAAGAATCGCCATCCATAATGGGAAGAAACGTTCTGTCCGCAAGCTTTTATGCCTAGCTTTTCAGCTGCCATTATACTACTCCTTCTGGTAAGACCATACTTTTATAATATCGGCGTATCTTAGTCAATACAAAAGGAAAATTCCTTTTGAAATATACAGCTCATCTGCTGCATCGTCAAAAAGGCTTACGGAAAGGTTTGACATCTATTTCTACAACTGTTGACAGGTGATAAGTTTAGCCTTATCATACCTTGACTTTTTGAAAGATGTTGCATAGATTGCCTGATGGATACTTTACAAGTGGATACGGTACAAATACAAGAGAGAAAACCGCATGACAATATCGTAATCGGCGTATGTCTCTCGTTAGTGGGAGGTTTTTGGATGCATACTCTTACCTATGTAAGGGTGAGGTGTTTGCAAATGCGCAAACCGGTAATCTTGTGCTGCTGTTTATCTCTGCTGCTAATCGGGAACTGTATAAATCGCATAAATATATCATACCCATTGTCACGTTTGCGTTCGGCATATTTATTTCAGAATTTCTAAAAAGCAAACATTATGTCAAAAACTATGCCGAATGACAACGGTATTGGTATTTGAAGTGAGTGGTTATTGCTGCAATCGGATTAACTGGCACGTATTTTAGGCATGACATTATCAATTCCGTTATCTCTTTTATTGCAGCGTTGCAGGTCTCCAACTTCGACAAGGTTGACGGCAATCCGATAGCCACTAGCAATGATTACCGGCAACTTAAAAAGCAGTATGACAAACCTTGCTGAAATATCGAGCTGTAAAGACATCAAATATCTGTATTCTTTTTAAGTATCTTCTTATCATCGCATAGCTTCGGTATCGGTGTTTCTGTTGGATTTATTGCTATACAATACTATGCAGAAAAGTCGATTTTATTGTAGCGAACTCTTTATTATTATCGCATTTTGTGATGTTACAAGAGAGGAAGCGTTTATTTTAGACAATGCAGTTGGCATTGTCTCAGACGCTGCGAGTTTGCAAAATGCAAACATCGCCTATTGATTGCACTTTTTCACTGACGTTGCAAAAGTGCGGCAATTCGCCAATCCTCGACTTTTAATAAAGTCTGCGGTTGTCGAATTTATAAGAAAAGTATAACTTCGGCTGCTAAATAGCGCGGCTGAAAATAAAACCTTAATATGCACCCTGTCAAACGTGAAATATGATACACTGAATAAGAACTCTCAAACGGTATCGCGATTCATACTGCGTAGACGGCTGAGGAAATGCACTTTTCCGCTTAGGGAGGAACAATCATGAATATAGACACTATTCAGCCCAAAGAAGTATTCCATTGGTTTGCTGAAATATCGGCTGTGCGCGCGGTTCACCACAACGAAAAAGGGATCAGCGATTTTTGGTACGCTTTGCAAAAGGAACGCTCGCTTGAAGTGTATCAAGATGAGGCGCTCAACATCATTATCAAAAACCCGGGACAGCCGGCTACGAAAAAGCTCCTACGGTGATCTTGCAGGGGCACATGGATATGGTCTGCGAAAAACGGCAGATTCAAATCACGATTTTCTGAAAGACCCGATTAAGTTGATTGTGGACGGGGATACGCTCCATGCCGACCGGACAACACTCGGCGGGGATGACGGCATCGCGGTCGCCTATGCATTGGCAATTCTCGATTCAAAGTCGCTGGCGCATCCGCCGCTTGAAGTTTTACTCACCACAACCGAAGAAGTCGGTATGGATGGGGCGCGGAGCATTAAAAGGCGATCATTTACAAGGGAGAATTCTTTTCAATATCGATTCAGAAGAAGAAGGCGTCTTTTTGGTCAGCTGTGCCGGCGGCGCCAACGTTCACATTGATTTTAAGATTGAAACAGAACCGCTAACAGGGAAGGCGCTCTCCATTAAGATCGACGGGTTGCTCGGCGGGCATTCCGGTATGGAGATTATTAAACAGCGTGCAAATGCTATCAAACTGCTGGGGCGGATTTTGTCCGCAGTAAAGGCGGAGCAGCCCGTGCATATCGTGTCCATTGCAGGAGGCTCCAAACACAATGCTATTGCAAAAAGAAGCGCAGGCGATTATCACTGTCGAAGATGCAGCCAGCGCGCAGGTACCGCCATTGCACAACTCGCTGAAGCAATCAAAGCGGAATACCGTGTTGCCGACAAAGACATCCGCATTGCAGCCGAAGCGGCGACAGCACTCCCTAAGATGATGTATAACGGTACAGTCAGCCGCGGCATCATTGACTTTATGACAATGGCGCCTGACGGGGGTGCAATACATGAGCATGGACATTCCCGGCTTAGTGCAAACCAGCTGAATAACGGCATCCTCGCTGTCGCCGGAGAAACCTGAAGTTTACGATTTCGGTGCGCAGTTCGGTAAAGAGCGAACTCGATGAAATTGTGCAGGTGCTGCGGCTGTGCGCTGGAGCGTACTGGCGGCGTCTTTAACAAAGGTGTCGGGTATCCCGCGTGGGAGTATTCGCCGCTGATCGACGTGCACGGGAGGTTGCTGTAAAACATACAAAGAACTGACCGGAAAAGAGCCAACTGTGTCAGCAATCCATGCAGGGGCTGAATGCGGGCTTATCAAAAGACCATTCCGGTATCGATGCCGTCAGCTTTGGTCCCAATTTATACGATGTGCGCATACCCGAATGAGCATTTGAGTATTTCTTCTGCCGAGCGGATGTGGAAATTCATTGTTAAACTTCTGGAAAAACAGTGCGATAATCGCTATCTTTCCGACTTACAATATCAGGGGATAAATTTTTGTATAAATAAAAGCGTTAACCTCCTCTAAAAAGCCCACAAGGTTTTTAGAGGAGGCAGTCAATATCAATTCAGCGCTTCAATCATCAAAAATTATTTAAGTTTCTCAACTTCTTCTGATTTTCGCTGTAGATATTCTCTTAAAATATCGTTTTAATACGCTCTTTAATGGCATTTTTGAAACCCGTGTTCTTTGTCAGCTACAATCTTATTGCATATGTCAATTTTTAGGATGCCGATGGGCGTTATTTACAAACAACCTCACTTATTACCCGTTTTTCAGTTCTATTAAAAATATTTATAAATAGATAAAAATAATTATATACTTGCAGGCGCCAATAATATATGATACGATACGTCATGATTGTTAATTGAGGTGCTAGTCGTATGGAAGCGTTTTTTACAAAATCTAACTAATGTGTTTGGGAGCATAAAGCGGCTTTGTATGGGGACCGTACTTTCTTATTCCACTGCTATGCGGTACCGGTGTATTCTTTACACTCCGGCTCCGCGGATGTGCAGCTCACCAAATTCGGGATGAGTTGGAACCGGCTGTTCGGTAATTTTTCATTAAAAAGGGGAAAAAAGCAGGTAAGCATGGAATGAGTTCTTTCAAGCTGTTGCGACCGCTATTACTGCACAGGTTGGTACCGGTAACTTGGTTGGTGCAATGACAGCCCTGATTATGGGAGGTCCCGGGGCTATTTTTGGATGTAGCTCGCCGCCTTTGCCGAGTATGGCAACAAACTTTGCCGAAGCCTGTATCGCTCAAGTGTATAAGACAAAGGATGAGACCGGTCAGACGGTCGGAGGTCCTGCGTATTATATTTCCCGCGGTTTAGGAAACACGGGCTTTTCAAAATTTCTTGCAGCGTTCTTTTCAGTTGCAATTATCCTCGCGCTCGGTTTTATGGGAAACATGGTTCAAAGCAAACTCTATTTCTGATGCATTCTTGAATGCGTTCTCTCTGCCGACGTGGGTAACCGGTATCGGTCTTGCGGTTATTGCCGGTATCATTTTTATGGGCGGGGTAAAACGTATTGCTTCCGTTACCGAAAAAGTCGTTCCGCTTATGGCGATTGTGTATATTGTTGTCGGGCTTATTGTGATAATAATGAACGCAGCCAATATTCCGGCAATGTTTGCGATGATTTTTAAAGGAGCCTTTAACCCACGATCCGTTTGGGGAGGAGCTTTGGGATTCGGCATTGGACGCGCTGCCCGTTACGGCATTGCCCGCGGTCTTTTTTCCAATGAAGCCGGTATGGGTTCGACACCGCACGCCCATGCAGTTGCCAATGTCGATAACCCCGTTGAACAAAGGCGTGTTGGGAATTGTAGCGGTATTTATCGACACCTTTGTCGTGTTGAATATTACTGTTTTTACGGTTCTGAGCTCCGGAATTATCAGATTTGAAAACGGACAGCCGGTAATGAAAAGGTATTCAGCTGGTACAAGAAGCGTTTTCGCAACACTTGTTTGGACACACTTTCGGCTACCTCTTTATCGCAATCTGCTTGTTCTTTTTCGCATTTTCCACGATTATCGGTTGGTACTATTTCGGCGAAACCAATATTCGGTATCTGTTCGGCTCAAAAAGGCTTAGTGCCGTATAAATTACTAGTAGTGGCATTTATCTTCTTAGGCAGTTTGTTGAAAAATAGACTTGGTATGGGAACTCGTAGACTTCTTTAACGGTATTATGGTTATCCCGAACCTTATCAGCTATTATTACTGAGCGGTACTGTTGCAGCAGTTCTGCGTGACTATAATGCGGGCAAGCCGTACGATGTCAATAATTATATCAGAAAGTAACTGAATTTCAAAACCGCATATCCGTGGGTTGAGACTTTGTGCTGATTCATACGGAGCGTTCAACACCCCTGATGTTCTGCGTCGGGGTGTTGATTAGTCAGTGCGATTCTCGTATTCGCCCACTCCATGAGAAGTCCCTTTCAGCAGCCCAAAAATATCCCCAACAAACGGGTAAACACATCAGGTGAGATCAAAAATCGCAGAATTATTGAAGCTATATCTGTCAAAAACAGTCGTTTCGTTAGCTTTTTGCAAATAGACTGTTAAAAAGCGTACATCCCTGTCCGCTTTTTAATGGCGAGTTTGCGTGGCAAACACGTTGCTACTAAAACCTCCAGTGCCTGTCGGAAATAATACGCCGAGCATTTGTTCGTACGGAGCGACAACGCAGATATGCCGTATATTGGCAAACAGGAAAGGTTGACAGCAATGAATTAACAAATATACTAGACTATTACAGACTGTATCAAAGACATAACGCAACCGGCGTTACATACAGCTCTCGGTTTTTCTTAATTTAGTACTGGAGATAAAATAGGCTATTATTATTCAGGGATTGGGTAAAGCGCTACCTTTTCAAAGAGATGAAGAATGCTGATTTTTTCCCGCCGGAGCTCGGCACATCGGATGAATGGATTCGGAGCCACACCGGAATCGGTTCGCGCCGGATTGCCGGAGAAGACGAAACGAGCGCATCGCTGGCGTATCAAGCGTACGTATGGAAGCGCTGAAAAACAGTAAAACTTCCGAGCCCGTAACGGCGGATAAAATCGACCTTATTATTTGCGGCACGGCAACACCCGATTTCCGGGGTCTCCGTCAAACGCCTGCCTCATTCAAAAATAAACTGCAAGCAGTGCATGTCGGTCTGCTTTTGACATAACGGCAGGGTGCTCCCGGCTTTATCTACGCGCTGGATACGGCGACAAGTATGATGGAACGGCACCATTGGCGGTTTGCGCTTCATGTGATGGGGCGGAGTACTCAGCCGTATTATGGATTGGACTGACCGTTCCACCTGTGTGTTATTCGGTGACGGGGCTGGCGCTGCGTTGCTTGAAAACACGTTTGAACGCTTCCGGTCTAGGGACTCGGCGCTACTATACTGGGCGCTGACGGAACAGGGGCAGATAAGCTCTATATTGCTCCCGACCGCCGTGTACACATGAACGGCAGGGGCTGTATACGATTTTGCTGTCAGCCATATTACCGAAACGGTGAAGACACTCCTTGCGAAAAGAACACTTGACAGCTGATGATCTTGATTTAATCGTGTGCCATCAAGCGAATGAGCGAATATTGGAAGCTGCATCAAAACGGCTTAAAATAGACTTTAGTAAATTTGTGCGTAATCTTGAAAACTACGGAAATACCTCGGCAGCTTCCATCCCCATCACTCTTACCGAGCTGGTAGAACAGGGAAAACTGCATGGAGCGTATGACCATACTGATTACTGGTTTCGGCGCAGGGCTGACATGGGGCGGCGCTATCATCCGGTTTTAATCCTTAGGTATTGTTGAAACGAACCGGTTCTTAGAGATCGCTCTTTATTTATAGAGGAAAATCATGAAATACGTTTTTATTTTCGGGGCAGGGTTCTCAGTTTTAAGGGAATGGCTGAAGATATTTGTAAGGAATACCCTGTCAGCCCGCGCCGTCATCGATGAGATGAGCAGGGTATCGGGAGAAGATATTGCTTCTTTTTGTGGAATACGGAACCGGAAGAACTAGCTCGCAGCGACCGAAGCCAGCTTGCAATAACCGCGATGCAGGCAGCGATTATCACTGTCTTGCAGGAACACAGTATTACGCCGACCGCCGCCGCAGGATTCAGTTTAGGTGAATTTTCAGCATTGTACGCTGCAAAAGGTTTTAGACCTTGTAACGATGACAAAATTGGTAGCTTTGCGCGGAAAAATCATGCAGAAATACTGCGAACAACTCGATGCTCAGAGTAAAGCTTCCGGCAGCGGGTGCGGTATGGCGGCGGTACTGAAACTCGCCCCGAGCGGATTGTTGAAGTGCTGAAACCCTATGCCGATCCTGTAACGGGAATTGTCTTTGCGGCGAACTTGAATAGCCCGATGCAGACGGTTGTGTCGGGAACTGCCGAAGCGGCTGATGCCGCGGAAAAACTCTGCAAGGAAGCGGGGGCAAAACGCTTTGTCCGGCTTGCGGTGGCAGGTCCTTTCCACTCGCCGTTGATGCGCGGAGCCGCCGAAGAATTTTCCGCAGCGCTGCAGGATGTTCCGTTCAGTGATCCCGTTATTCCGATTTTTCAAATGTTACCGAAAGCGGCTTTTAACCGGCGAAGAAGCGAAAAACGCCGTATTGCACCTAACGCATCCTGTGCGCTGGCTTGAGGAAGAACGAGAAATCGCTGCACTGGTACCAATGCAGCGGCGCTGTTGAAATAGGACCGGGCATGACGCTCTGCAATTTATGGCGGGACAGCGGCTGCACAGGGAACCTGTCGCCCGACCGGTACCGCTGAGCAGCTGGCTGGTGTGGTAGGGGAGTAAGCTAAAACGAGGGCTGTTTTTTATCGATCCGGTAGTAATCTCTGCCGCAACATTATGCTATTTTTACATTCGCTTGTATCACAAAAATGGTTTTATCCAGCGGACAATTTGTCATTAACAAACCATATACTGAACAGGGCGAACCTTTGACTTTCCGCCAAGCCCGATTGTCGCAAGATACTGTAAGCCAACGCCGTCAAGATAATCAGCAATGTCGTTGATTGTTATAGTTTGTTCTTTCTCTCTTTTCATTATGATTTTTCCTTTGCCAAAATCTCTTTCATTCCACTACGCAAATCTTCCAAAGTGTACTCTTTCATTCTGTTTTTCCATTGCGTTCTGGATGTCAGCCAGTTTTTCCGTCAAGCAGTGTGTGAATGTTTCGCCCGACAGGGCAAGCGAGATTTGGACTTTCGTGAAAGTGAAAAGAGGTCGTCGTTTTCTATCGGGTCGATCGCTTTATAGACATCATAAAAAGTTATTTCCGAAAGCGGATACGTAATTTCAATTCCGCCTGTTCCGCGAGAGACCGTTATAAGTCCTGCGTTTTTAGCTGTATTAAAATCTTACGAATGATGACAGGGTTTTGTGTTTATGGAAGATGCAAGAAAGTCACTTGTAACTTTGTAGTCGTTCTTGAAAACTTCAACACAAGTAAAGATGTGAAGGGCGATCGTAAATCTGCTTGTTATCTGCATATTAATATTATAGCGTAAAAGCGGACGATTTTTCACCGCCCGCTTTTTGTACTTTAAGGCGCTTCTAAAAACTGAAGTTTGTAGAAGTGCCATTTACTCAAAAATCTTAGAACTTACCGTTCTGATTCTTCCATGTTGATTTTTCGACAATTGTTTCCATTACATCCCAGTGTTCTGCAATTTTACCGTTCTCAATTCTCCAAAGGTCATGGTAGCTTGTGGGTTTTCCTGCAAAAGACCCCTCGCTCATGGCAAGCACGAAATTTTCCTGAGCTAAAAACCCGATGGGTTTTGTTGTAAATCATAGTGATTCCTTTCTTGCCAGAGTGCTTCGAGGGCAGCGCCTAAACCAGAAAGACCATCTGCAATTCCTGAGTTGTGCTGAATGTATTTGCCGCCGTCAAAATATGAAGCGCGTTTTTTTCAGGATGCTTCCCCTGCATTACATCAACAAGAAAAATTCTTTATAAAGGGTTCTGTTTTGCTTCAGTCTTGTCATAATCTTCGATTTTTGTTGTACCGTCAATCTGCGTGTGTCCGCTTGGATTTGGAGGGACGATATTTGCAAGATTATCCAGTGTTCTGCGATTTTTCCATCTGAATCAAAGCGGAAAATATCAAATGCAACCTGTTCACCTGCACCTGCAAAGTTATGAGACAGTTTGCATAAAAACTTTTATCGCCATCTTCAAAAGCACGGATTGTCTTGAGCGTGGTTTTTACAGGAGCGCTTGCAAGATATGCAACTGCACGAACAAACGCTTCTGCACCTGTTCCGTAAGCGAGGTTGTGCTGAATATAACGCTCTGCCAAAAGCGAACGAGCCTTTTTCTGTGTCGCCTGATGCGAATGTTCCGATGAGTGCCCGTGCCTTTTTCAATTTGTGTCATGGAGTTCTCCCTTGCAGTCTTTCCCCTGTCATTGATTTTGTTGTGTTGCAGCTGATGGCTGTAGTTGCTGCCAGACCAATAATTACCATTAGCAAAAAGCGATTTTTCATTTTATCTCCTTGCGGCGTATTTATCGCTCAAATAAGTTTTAGATGTAACGTCTGTTATTACATCTAAATACAAGATAGCACGCTTTTGTTGTAATATCAATGGTTACAATAAAAAGTTTTTGATACCGAAAGTTGCCATATGGGCAATCCCATAATACTCTTTATATTGCGAAATTCTACCCTAAAATTTTATAGTTGCAAACGCCATAAAGCTATAGTAAAATATCTCTATCATAAATAGAGGTTTTTCAATATGAAAAGTTATGCTCATACACAGATACTCACACGGAACACTGTAAAAAACGCATGGATATAGCATCGGGCTGCGAGTTAAGAATTCTATTGATTGGACTTTTTGTGTTTTTCTTTTGCGCTCATTCTTGCGGTGGTACATATACGGGTGAATAAAAACCGTTGCAGCGGAAGAAATAGAAAATATCAAAACGATTGCACGCAGCAAAAGCGGACGAAAATTGGCGAATGGCTTGCAGGGACAAACAATATGCTGCAAGCGTATGCAGAAACAGATGAGATGAAATCCGATGACTGGAATATCATTCAGCCGCTGCTTATCAAAGCATATAACCGAATGGCTGATTCACGGTATCTTTTTAGCCTATGTAAGAGCGGGAGGAGAAGGATGGACATCGAAAGGCAAATATTTGGATGCGCGGCCTTTGCCGTATTTTAAGCCGATTATCCACGAAAATCAGGATCACTATATTACGAATCCCTTTGTGGGGGCTACCACCAATGCGGCGCTTATTATTATGGGCATGGCATACGCGATGCGGCAGGAAAAATCAGGGATTATGATTGCAGGGGTTGACGGTACATCGATTTCAAGCATTGCTGAAAAAGATAAATATCGGCGGCAGCGGCTACGGTGTCATTGTGGATAATGCGGGAGTTTTTGTTGCGTATCCCGATGTTGAGCAAGTGATGAAGCTGAATATTAAGGAGCTGGATAGACAAGGTTTTACCGGTATGAGTGAGATTGGCAATGATATGATTAATGGGGTTGAAAACATACGTACCTTTACCAAGGTATGGAGAAAAATATTTTATGGTATATAGCCCTATTCCGCATTCGCCGCAATGGTCGCTCGGTATCGTCATTCCTTCCGCTTATGTGAATCGGCTAACCGGTATGGTAGTAAAAATTTGATACCCTATCTTATTGCGCTGATGATCTTTATTATTATCGTAAACTTAGTTATGACTGCAAAAATTTTCCCGAACGCTTACACAAACATCCGATATGCTGGAAGGAGATTGCTCAAGGTGATGGTGATTTAACAGTGTCGTTGCCTGTAAAAGGAAATGATGAGTTGACCGATATTGCCGATTACTTTAATCAGACCATTCAAAAATTGCTCATGCTGTGCAGTCGGTTGGAAACAGTACGGTAGTAATGAAAGGCATCGGGCTGGATCTTACGCAGAATATGGATAAGTCCCGTTACGGCGGTAACCCATATTGTGGCGGCGATCGAAGAGGTGCGAGCGCAAAAGCGCTCAACAATATACTCACGTGCACGAAACCGCTGCGGCTGTTGACGAAATCTCTGTTGCGATCAATACGCTTGATGCCGATATTAAAAAGCAGTCTGAGGAAATTTCCGATGCGATAGCTTCGATAGATAAAAATGGTGGAACATAGTAAATCGGTAACGAGACAGTTGCCACGAACAACACCTTTATTGAACAATTAGCGGCAAAATCAACGCGAGACACGGAAGTCTGCTGCCGGTATTGCAAAAGGTTACGCAAGAAATGAGTACGGAATCCGAGCTTATTGGAAGCAAGCGATGTTATTCAGCATATTGCGGCTCAGACTAATTTATTGGCAATGAATGCAGCGATAGAAGCGGCTCGTGCAGGGGAAGCGGGGAAAAGAGTTTGCTGTTGTTGCCGACGAAATTCGGAAGCTTTCGGAAGACTCTGCAATGCAAGGCAAAAATATTACCGCAGCGCTTAAAAACTTAAAAACGAAAAATTGATACAATCGCCGTAGACTCTGCTGCTGTAGAACATATCTTTGAAGAAGCATTTGCATTAACCGATTCCGTACGGCACGAGCAGGATGAAATCATGGAGGCAATGACGGCACAGGACACTAATAGCGCAAAAATGCTACAAAAATATTGCAACAATTAAAGAGATTACTGCAGATGTTTTGGAGGGTTCAGCCCGGTATGATGCATTTGAGTAGTAAAGCAGCGCAAGTTTTAGCTTATTTGAGTGAAATTACCAATACTATTGAGGCGGCGATGAATCAGATGAATACGAATGCAAGACAAATTACCACTGCGATGCAAAGTAAAAAGCATCAGTCTCCGCAATAAAAGATACGATTGAGCTTTTGGCTCAGGAAGTAAGTAAAGTTTAAAAGTGTGAAAAAGGGGCTACCGCCGCCTTGCATATAATGTAGGGCGGCTAAGCCCACTGCTCTTGAGCGGTAACAAAAGGTATTAAAGCCTACTACTGTTAAAAAGTGATATTTTATAAAAATCCCTGCCATTGCCAAAAAGTACAAATCCGGTTTTACAATACTCATTATTTACAAGATATTTACATTGAGGTTTATATGTTATTACAAGGAAAAAGCATTGATAACCGGTTCTTCACGGGGAATCGGGAAAGGGATAGCCCGCCGGTTTCTGGAAGAGGGAGCCGAAGTGTGGGGGCTTTGCACCAAGCCCTCGCAGGGAAAGGCAGAGCTGGAAGCTGTTGCCGCCGAGCATCACGGTGCGTTCCACGAAATCTATGCCGACTGCGGAAATGCCGAAGAGTTGACCTCTGTGGTAAAAGACGCACTGAAGCCAATCAGGCGGTTTTCAGATTTTGGTGAATAACGCAGGCATTACGCGGGACGGGCTTTCGTTCAGAATGCCGCAGGACGACTGGGATGCTGTGCTGCGAGTCAATTTAACGGGAGCATTTTTAACATCGCAAATTGTCTCGTCCGATATGCTGCGAAAGCGCGAAGGCTCCATTATCAATATGGCAAGCATTGTCGGGCTGCATGGTCAGGGGAGGACAGGTGAACTATGCGGCAAGTAAAGCGGGCTTAATCGGTATGACGAAGAGCCTTGCAAAAGAAATCGGCAGTAGGGGCGTACGGGTCAATGCGATTGCGCCCGGCTATATCGAAACAGATATGACATCGTCATTACCGGAGGATATGCGGAAAAACTGGATAGAAACTGCCATTCCGCTCAAACGTGGAGGCACGCCGCTTGATGTTGCAAATGCGGCTGTCTTTTTGGCATCCGATTTATCTGTGTATATTACCGCGCAGGTACTCGGTGTAGACGGCGGAATGGGCGCCTAATAGGTGCCGAATAGCCTAATAGGGCGCCTAACAAAGGAGAAAAGAATGAGAAGAGTTGTAATTACCGGCATGGGGAGCTGTTTCCGCTTTGGGCAATACCGTTGCGGAAACATGGGAAGCGTATAAAAAGCAGGGCGCTGCGGAATCGATAAGATTACGGTCAACTATGATACCAGAGATGATAAGGTAAAGATTGCCGCCGAATGTAAAACATTTGATCCCACTGCGTTTATGGATAAAAAAGATGCCCGCAAGATGGCGCGCTTTTCCCAATTTGCCGTTGCAGCGGCGGTGCAGGCGGTTGCGGATGCAGGACTTTCCAAGGAAACAATAGAAGCTGAACGTACCGGCGTGATGCTGGGGAATGGAATCGGCGGTTTTGAAATTCACGAAAGCTCATTTCAAAAATACTTTTGAAGCGGGACACGCGCGAATACCGCCGCTCACTATTCCGCTACTTATTCCGAACGAAGCAGCAGGGAATGTAAGTATGCATTTTGGGCTACACGGCGTTTCATGGACCATTACCACCGCCTGCGCCTCCGGTACTGATGCCTTGGGCAATGCCCTCGATTTAATCCGCTCAGGCAGAATGGATATGTGCCTTGCAGGAGGAACCGAGGCAGCTATTACAGGCTTCGGCATCAATGCGTTCAGTGTGCTGCAAACCCTTGCGTCGGATTACAATGATGAACCGCACAAGGCGTGCTGCCCTTTGATAAAAAGCGCTCCGGCTTTGTGATGGGGAAGCGCCGGCATCTTGATTCTGGAAGAATATGAACACGCAAAAGAAACGCGGCGCAAAAAATATATGCAGAGCTTGCAGGCTACGGCGGCTCTTCTGATGCATACCACTTGACCAGTCCCGACCCCGCCGGCACGGGCGGCGCTTTGGCGATGACAAAGGCTTTGGAGGATGCAGGGATAAAACCGGAAGAGGTGCAGTATTACAATGCACACGGAACCTCTACGCCAATCAACGACCCTTCAGAAACCGCAATGATTAAACAAGCGTTTGGCAAGCACGCCTATAATTTGAAAAATCTCTTCCACAAAGTCGATGATTGGGCATTGTTTAGGAGCCGCCGGTGCGTTGGAAGCGATTATCTGCGTAAAAAGCAATTGAAGAAAGCTTTTGCCCGCCAACCGTGAATTTAACCGAACCTGATCTGGAAGCGGGATGCGATCTCAATTATCTGCCGCAAAAAGGCGTTTTTTGTACAGTCGATTGCGCCGCCTCCGGTTCGCTCGGCTTCGGCGGTCAGGCAACGGCGTACTGGTATTCAAAAAAAGTAAAGTAGGGAAAAATTGGGCAATCGCATTAGAGCATATTCCAAGCGGTTGCTTCCGCTCTGAAATGCGCGGAATTTTAGATAAAATTTCGCGCTATTTATTTAGAAGAAGGGTAAATGCATCAGACAAATGGGAGAATCGCAGAATAATGGAGATTGTGAGACCATTTGAACCGTACAGCGGTTCAACTCTGGTTGAACAATCTCCATTATTCTGCGGATATCCATAAAAATATCTGATGCGTTTGTCTGCCTTTTTGTAAGAAATTTTTAGAAGGAGAAAACGATGAGTGTTACCAAAGATATTGAAGCATTGCTGCCTCACGGAAGCCGTTTTTGTTTGTTGATGAAATTATCCGTGCCGATGACAGAAGGTAGCGAAAGCCGGTATACCTTTAAGCCGGAGGAGTTCTTTTTAAGGGCATTTCCCCGACTATCCGGTCGTTCCCGGCGTCGTGCTGGTAGAAACCATGGCGCAGGCAGGCGGCGCCGCGTTGAGTTCTATGGGCAAATTTGAAAACGGCGCGCTGTTCTTTTTGGCAACTGTTGACAAGGTAAAGCTCCGTGCTCAAGTCCGCCCGGGAGATACGGTGCGCATCGAGGTAAAAAAACCTCCGCGTTTCATCCCAGATGATTAAGCAGTCCGGGAAAAATCTACAACGGTGATGCAGTCGCTGCGGAAGCGGAGTGGATGTGCCTAGTTGGAAAGGCTTAGAATCCTTTTGAAAATATACGACCTATCTATTTTTGATAGGATGCTCATGTGGTTATAAGCAGTAGCGAGAGGGGCTGCCCAAAAAATGAAAGCCGATTGGCTTTTTCTGTAAGGATATGATTCATTATATCCACTAAAGAGGATTGAGAAACTTGCCAAATAATTTTTGACGGTCCCCCGGTGTTGAAGCCCGTATACGGAGCTATGCTGTTCGACAGTCTATTTCAAAAACTGCCGGAAATGAGCAAAAATACGTTATCAGTTATCTATGCAAAAATTCGATGATACGCTGTGCCACCAATTCACGCTCGACATCATCGGTAACAATGTGCTGCTTTCTTCCAAGATGACATACTCATTCGGCGTCTTGAGCAGTCGGTCGATGAGTTCTTTTTCCTCAAACGGTACCGACTGATCCGATTTTGATAAAACCGTTATCACTTTTGAGCGGATATTCGGAAGCTGTTGAATAGCCATCTTCTGTAGTTTGTGCAAGTCTGCGGCTTTACCGACATAATCATAGTCGCAATAGTCTTTGACACAATCATAATATTCAGATTCTTTTATAAAACGTTTTTCCTTCCCTTTGGCTATAGTCTGTATAAAGTATTTTTAAGTACGGGGTCAGTTTGATCCGCGAATCGGTTGCCACAAATGCGGGGGCGCGAGAAAGATTTTTCAGGCTGAAATTTTGCCGCAAGAAGCGCAGTCAGCACGCCGCCCATCGAAAGACCGCCGACATATACCGTCTGATATGCTTCAGATAAATCGAGGTACTCGTCATATACACGCCGCAGCCAATCCCTTCCATGAACTTGCGATAAAGTCCTCTTTGTTTGTTCCATGACCCGGCAGGCGAGGGATCGACACAGTGTAGCCTGCCTTATGCAGTTGCGTGCCAAGCCATAGCATTTCCGCTGGAGAGCCTGTGTATCCGTGTATCAACAAAATAGCTTTATCTCCACCCTGGAAAAAGTGCGGTTTGGTGAATCGATTTATTTTTGCCGGATTATTGTCGTAAAACATCTGAAGCTCCTATTATTTATTCGTACGGAGGGTTTAATACCCGGCGCTTGCGTCCGGAGTTGTTGATTCTTTATAAAACAATAAAACCGTTCTCAACCTTTTGTAAATATACAATGATCTATTACAGAACAAGCCGACAGGCTTGCTGTTTTAGAGAGCCACAGATGTATCGTTTTGACGAATGCTCTGCGCCGGTGTTGCTGATTTACACGTTTTTGCACAGCAAGGAAAACAAACGCATCAGTCATCTTTTAATCTATTAAGGATTATTTTTCCGATACTTATACTGAGGCTTACTGTTATGAACATAAAACTGAAAATCGAAATTCTATCAGGGCATACTGATATTGATAGTGCTTATCGCAGCAGGAACTTTTATGCAAAATTTCTAAACCGGCTGATACGCTTGAGCATCAAATTGTACAGCTTGCAGGGTATGAGCGTAATATGCTCTATGTGCGCGGTACTGTATATCGTTACGGCGCTGCCGGTGTGCATATTCCTTCTTCTGTCATCGGCGCTTTAAGTCGGTACGAGACCTACGCCAGCTGCCAGTGGAATATGCTGCGAAAAATACATGGAAAAAGGATACCGCATTGCGGAACAGTCTTTCGGATATGTTACTTCTGCCCGTTCAATAACTGCGGAATTTATCGCGTTGATTAATGATTATAATCAACTGGGGGCGGCAAAGATAAAGCCGTTCGATGAAAAAAAGCTGGAAAAAATTGAAAAATTGATTGGCACACATATCAATGATTTTGATGCGGTATCGGGGGCATTAGAGAGCGCTGCCGTCCGGCATCGAAAACAAGCGTCTGTTCTTTCGGGAATATTGATTTCGGTAACATGGCTGTTAGGTCTTTTTATTACGTGGGCGTTGGTACAAACCGTTTATACCATCTTACTTGCCCGCAATGGGAAAAAGCGAATTGTGCTGAAAGCAGGACCGAAAAATCGGTGTTTCGGAGCAAAGATTGCCGACCGGTTCGGCTGGGCTACAGAATAGGTCGGATGGTAAAGGCTTATATGCCCGTGAAGCAAATATAGATTTAATTGATGAGAAAGACGCTTTGAAAACCTACGGGACGTCTGATGGCGTATCGCAGCGACGGCTTGCTTCCGGTGTATCATCTTTACAGTCGGAGCAATCGGAACAGTCAACGCGAGTGGGACAACCGCAATCGGCAGGGCTACGCATTCGACCACCGTGCAGCGGGATCACGCACAATCAGAAGTACCGTCAGCATTGTGGGGAGCGCAGCATCGCACCGATGCGGACAGCCGTGGTGTCAACACACAGCAGGATACGCAGCATATCGCTTTTAACAAAAACACGCAGCTCTTGTCGAGCGCAATACTCAGCTGGAACAAAACCTTGCCGATCTTCAACGAAACTATGATTTACTGGAAAAGAAGCATAGCGATATGCAAGTAACGTATAAAAACGATTCAGGAGACAGCAGAGAAAGAGCGTGCTGGATATCACAATTCGGCAGCGCAGATGCAAGAGGTTCTTTCCTCGGTACAGCAAACTGCCGAAACCCATCGTTCTGATTCCCAAACGGCAAAAATTAGTGGAAACATTTAAAACCGGTCATCAGCTGTTCAGAACAACCCATGAGCATTTGCAGTTTATCATCCAAAACGTTTCTAAAATTCAAGAGATGTCCGAAATCATCGAAAAGTGTTGCAGAACAAAACAAAGATGCTGAGTATGAATGCGGCGATTGAAGCGGCGCACGCCGGAGATGCCGGTAAGGGTTTTGCCGTTGTTGCAGAAGAACTGGGTCGTCCTATGGCTGCTGCATTGGAAAGTTCGCACGATATTGGCGGAACGATAAAACAAGTAGTAACCGTTATCACCGGCATTGGAGCTACCAGTGATGAGCTTGATCAATCTTTTGAAAAAAATTCATCTACAAACTGATGCTATCTATACATCAATGGTAGATTTTTTTCATCGATGATTGAAAAACCGGTAACGAGGCGAAAAAGCTTTAATGCATTTTTCTACCTGAGTGTAGACGCTAGAATATCGCTGCGCAGAGGAATCTCTAAAATCGCAGTCGGCTTTAGAGATTCCGTATGGACAAATCGTTACAGCTGCATACCGTTCAATAACGTTTTAAGCGCAGAGAGTTCCTCTGCAGTGAGTGTAACACCCTTTCCCATTTTTCGTGATCGGGAGACCAACTGCAGAAGCGTCGTATTTGGGGCTGCGCCCTGTTCCATGCCACGGAATTTAATTCCATCGTCCATCCGCTTTTGAAGTAGAAAAGAATCCCATGTTTTTGTGTAATTTCATAGTTGAATTCATCTGCCATAATGCCCTCCATGTATATTGAACAAACGCATTATAAAATTTTAAGCATTTGCTTTTCCTTTCTACGCAAAATTTTGCGTATTTTTCAAGGTAAAGATAAATGCATCAGATAAATAGATAAAAATCACAGAATGAGGAGGCGGAACAATCATTTGAGCCACAATGCGGCAAAAATCCTGGTTGAACAGTCTCATCATTCTGCGGGGATATTCAAGAAATCTCTAAATGCGCTTTTACTCCTGCCTCTATTATATGTGTTATAGCATAATCTTATTGATAGGGCTAGTAAACAAAAAATATTTTTACTTTTTGTTATACGTGCTTGACATAAATGTAATCTTATGCTAACATAGAATCATACAAGAAGTTCCTTGTGGAGGTTCCTATAAGTTACAGGCGTTCGTAAAAAGTATTGATAAGTGTGAATGATTTATACTCTATTTTGAAACCGCTCCATCTTGCATACTCCTGGAGCGGTTTTTTTATGCACTCGTCATGCTTCGACTTTATATTGAAGAAATACGCCTGTCTTTTGGTATGATGCGCTTGCTTTTTGTCAGTATTGGTTTTCAGTATCTCATTCACCAAATTTATTAAAGTAGCCTTTGAATAAAAATGATCGGCGTCCCTTTATCGCCGCTGCCGGAAGTAAGGTCGCATAGCGAACCGATTAAATCGGTTAATTGGCGGGGGTTGTTCCTTGGGCTTCTTTTTGATCAATCTGTGACGAAAGAGCGTTTTTCTTGTGCTCGCTGATGTAGGTAATCATTGCTTGATACTGCGCTTCGTTGGATAAATTTTTGAAGTTGTTGTCCGCAAGGTACTTGAGTTTTACTTCATGAGGCGTGCCGGATAACCCCTACGGTAAAACCCGGGGACACAACAGGATCGGCAAGCTCCCAAATTTTTCCAACGGGGTCTTCAAAGGCGCCGTCTCCGTATACCATCACTTCAACCGTTTTTACCAGTTTTTCTTTTAAGCATGAGCTGAATTTTTCTACTAACGCTTGGCAATCGTTCGGGAAGAGCTTGATGGAATCTTCTGTCGCCTTATTCGAACCGAGTAGCCCGTATGCGCTGTTATATCCGCCACCATTAACCGGTCGGGAAAGCACATCGTCAAGACCGTACACACAAACTGTTCCGCATTCTTTTAAGCGGCGTTTTGTTTTTTCCGTGTGTGAATATCGCAGGCTAACGCGTTTTGTTGCAGGAAAGAACGGCGCACGGATCATTTGCCAGTAGGATAGAAGATTGTGCGTTATATTTTTGATGATAGAGTTGTAAAAAGAGATGTAATCAATACCGGTAAACGGGTGTTTATGATGTCCCGAAGCGCTGCGTAAACTCCCTCAGCGGTAAAAAGTGTCCTGCCATGGATTTATCGCCTCCCGCTTTACCCGTATCAGGATCCATGAGCCGGTTCCCCACCTCGTCGGAAGGATAGCTGAGCACAAGTGTCAATCTATTTCCCGCCTTTGCGATACCCTCCAAGCAGATTGCAAAACGGTTTCTGCTCAAGATAGGGAATACCAAACCGATGTGCTCGTTTCGAACTTTTCTCGTATATCGGCGGCAATCTGGTCGGTAGAAGCGTAATTGCCTTGAGCCCGCGCCACAACCGACTCCGTTACGGCAAGAATATCCCTGTCATGGATGGAAAAGCCTTCCGTTTCAGCCGCCGATAAGAGCGTATCTACCGCTATTGCGGCAATATCATCCCCTGTATGTACAATGGGCGCTATCAATCCCCGCGAAACCGTTCCGATTTTCTGAGGCATAATCTTTCTCCTTAGGATACCCTTTAGGAATATAACGGTTATCGAGGGTATCCTTGCTTTATTTTAACCGAGCGGCGGCTGTTTCGGCTTTTGCTCTGCTCGGATAGAGCTCCACGCAAGAGCGTTGCAGCCATCCATCCGTAAGATGTACCCACAGCTCGCTCTCCGAATCTTTTGATACGAATTGCGTCCCGGTAACCTCGTATATTTCTTTTTCGCCGTGCGTGGTTGACTAATGATACCGTTTGGTCCCGGACTGTCTTTTTAATGAGATATAGGTTTCGACAATAACGGCAAACCGGTCGGCATCATTTACGGCTGAATCAGGCGGCAGTATGATAGACTCCAGTGTTGTCCGATTGGTACAGGAGAATAAGAACAAACAGGAAAAAGCTCAACACAACAATGCGGCATACTGCGCCCAGCCGCTCCGTATCGTATTTTTCACGGCTATACACGGCTATAATTGATAAACTTCCGAAGTTCTGGGATGAACAGCACATCCGACGGTACCATCGGAATATTTTTGCAGTTCATCAAGAGAAAACCATTTCAATTCGGAGTGTACGGAAGAAACGCACGTTTGATTTTTCCGGCAGAATTACTTCGTAAGCAAAAAGATCGAAATTGCGATGTTCGTTTTTGAAAATGTTTACGCGCAATAAACCGCCCGACTGATATGTGGACGGCAAGCTCTTCTTCATACTCGCGGATTAATGTCTGCTCGTGCGTTTCGCCTTCTTCACACTTTCCGCCCGGAAATTCCCAATGCTCTCCGACATCACCGCCGGGAGTTCGTAAGCCGAGCAGAAATCTGTTATCCTTCCGGATAATACCTACTACCGATTGGCGCATAAGCTTATAGGAACAACACCGACGAAAAAGCAGGTGAGTAACGCCAGCAAACAGGCAGAAAAACCCTATTGGCTGTTCAAAAGTGAGAATACGGGCAAAAAGGCGGCAGCGTCAGCTGATTTTCCGAGGCTTTAACCCATCGTTCAAAGAATACGATACAGCCCAGAACGCCCGAAAGTGCGGGGACGATATCGCCGATTATCGGTGTATTTCTCTCGACAGGGCTGAGAAGTTTGAATACAGCTGAAATTCCTGAAAAATCAGCAGTACCAGCAAAAAGGTCGGATCGTTTTAAAAAGAGGATATTTAATAGAGAATTCTCTTTGTCTTTTGCGGAAAGGGAGTAAAATTCCCCATCATAAGATTGGTGGTGACGGAAAGAAAATAGAATGGTAACATATATGTAGCTCCCCGTAACGCATAATCAGCGCTTTTAACAGAATATCGTATTTATAGCAATTCAATACTACACTATTCTTGATGCAATGCGGTTCCTTGTATGTTTCTATATAGCGTGATATACTCATCTAACGCCGAAAGCTATAATTAACTTTTAATCTCCTTATCGAAATTATCGTTAAACTACAGACTTCAGCCGGTTGTTGCAGCAAATCTATAGAAAATTCTTTTTATAGAAAAGAAGCTTAATCAAAGGATAATCCGTATATCATGCTATATCTATTTCCCCAATAAGATACTGATTACAGAAAGCACCATTCTTGAATATTGAAAGCCTTACGGATTGAGACAAGTCAATCTACAAATCTGAATTCCCCGACATCAATGATAAGGGACATTCACTTGAGCTAATACTAATATGGGAGTTTGAAATGAAAGAAAAAACGCTTTCCACTACGCAACCAACTGGTCGTTGTATTCGGTCTACTGATTTTTATAATGGGTACAGTACGGGGTTTACCTTGAACGATGTCCGTACAGCAATGGCAAAAAGATCGAAACCCACTTACTTGACAAGGCAGAAGATACTGCAGAAATTATCGACGGTCGCATTGCTGCGTTCTGGCAGTACTCAGGTCTGCAAAGACTTCCTGCATTTCAAGATAGCGCTATCTCATACACCGAAAAAGCACAAATACTTAAAAAGAAACCTCTTTAAACAAAGGGATTTTTATTGCTTGTATTTGTTAATACCAAGGATAGCCCAACTGGACGACGGCAGAGTGCTCGATCTGAAAGAGCGAGAATGGTTTAAGCGTGCAATGTCAGGTGAAAAGCACATGACCGAGCCGTATATCTCGAAATACGATAACGAACTCCAGTAGTACTGCTGCCATTCCTGTCTGTGATGACACACATAAGATTATCGGTGTTTTAGCCTGTGATGTGCCTGCCCTATGGCTTGCTGATCAGGTGAAAGACATTGTTATTGGAGAAACGGGTAGGTGCTACATTTTAGGGGCGTACGGGAACTATCATTGCCGATAAAGATACAAAATTGGTAACGAATAGTACAAACTTCTCAGAAGCAGCTAAAAAGATGCCTCTTTACCTCCCTTGCGGATTTTGAAAAATGGCGATCGTGCCAGAAGCCTTCTATTGGCTTTTTATGAATACGAGGGTGTGCGTAAAAATTGCTTTCCCATGCAAAGTTGAAAACCTGCAACTGGACGGTTGTCGTCTATGCCCCCATAGATGAATTTATGGGACAATCGATAACTGAAACATCGTATGTGGATTAGCGCTTTCGTCTTTTTATTTATCATATTAATACTCGTTTTCTTCCTTGCAGGAACAATCGTAAAGCCGATACAAGTTGTTGTGAATGCTCTAAAAAGCCATTGCTCAGGGAGACGGAGATTTAACAGTGAGTCTTCCGCTTGTCGGCATAACGAAAATAACCGATCTTGCCCAATACTTTAATCAAACGATCGAGAAAATTGGCAGCTCTATCCGGCGCGTTGGAGAAAATACAACAGCAATGGAAAGAATCGGCAATGAGCTTGCGTCAATATGACAGAAACAGCCAGTTCCATTCACGAAATTAGCGCCAATATCGACGGTGTAAAACAACAGGCGCTGACCCTAAGCGGCAAGCGTTACCGAAACAGCGGCTACCATCGAAGAAATTGTCCGCACCATTAAGCAGCTGAATAACAGCATCGAAACACAGGCTGCAAGCGTGGCTCAGTCTTCTTCTTCCGTAGAAGAGATGGTTGCGAATATCGCTTCTATCGGACAAACGCTTGGAAAAACCGATGAGGCAATCAGAAGCCTGACGACGGCAACCGGAGACGGTAAAGCAATGCTGGTAACTTCCAATACCGTAACCCAGAAGATAACTGAAGAATCCGGTTCGCTAATGGAGGCAAAGCAGCGTTATTCAGCATATTGCGTCGCAGACAAATTTACTTGCGATGAATGCTGCCACAGAAGCGGCGCACGCAGGAGAATCAGGGAAAAGGCTTTGCCGTCGTCGCAGACGAAATCCGTAAACTTGCAGAAGATTCTGCAACGCAGGGTAAGGCGATTACCACAACACTGAAAACCTTGAGCGGAGAAATCGAAACCCTCTCCGCCTCTTCCAAAATCGTGGAAGAGAAATTCAATACCATTTTTACCCTTGCCAAGCAGGTAAAAGAAATGAGCGCTATACTAACCGAATCGATGCGAGAGCAGGAAAACGGCAGTAAGGGAAGTGCTAACCGCTATTAAGAACATCAACATGGTTACACGGAAGTACAAGCAGGTTCTGAAGAGATGCTGAAAGGCGGAGAGGGCGTTGCGCAGGAAATGCAAAAGCTGGATAGCCTAACCCGCATTATCACGGATAGCATGAATGAGATGGCATCCGGCGCTCTACAGATTAACAATGCGGTGCAGGAGGTCAATGAAATTACGCAGCGAAATAAGCAAAGCATTGAAAATCTTGCTGAATGAGGTTGCAAAAATTCAAAGTGTAATCTTTTGAAAATATACGGCGTATTTATTGCGTCGTATATTTTCAACAGAGTCTAAAAATCTCTTTTGCCGATAAAGGGAAACGTATGATTAGGGAAGCTCTAAAAATCTAACCTTGAGTTTTTAGAAAATGCCCAATAATCTACCCGCTTTTTAATCCACCCGCTAGGTACTACACACTGAGAGGCGACTCAACCATAGACAGCCGTAAAAACAGCACGCATACGGTTAAGCCGCCTCATGATAGTGTAGAACGAAAGGGCGCACTGCCCGCGCTTTTTAGCAAAGGTACGAGAAGCGGTGCAGTATTGTACCGCTCCTCGTACACAAAAGGGTGATCGATCGATGCACTCAAAGCCCATTACAAACGCTCAACTTCCTTTACTCAGTCCTGTCATCAGGCAGATTTCTGTTTGCGGATAGTTTCGTTTGCAGCATCAGCTTCGCTGTTTCGAGCGCTTTTTGGCGGGAACCGCGGGCTTCACCCTCAGCAAGTCCAAGGGATTTGCCCCGTTCTAGTCCTTTTTCGCTCCGACTCGCTGATCATCGAAAGCCGATCGCTTTCATACCCCACGCTGCCTCATACCGCTTCCGCTCCTGCTCATCAAGGTAAAAATATATCCATCACTTGGTTTGCCTTGCTCATCAGCGGATTTCCTTTGTGCTAACATAGCTCTCTCCTCTTTGCTGTCTGTTTTGATAAACATAAGCCATTTCTCGAGGCTTGTCAAATTCTCTTTCGGCAACTTTGTTAAGTCTAAAAAGTGAATCTCCAAAAAGTTCATCTAAGAGTGTTTGCTCTTCGCTTTCCCGTATTTGATAGACTGAATGTATCTTTCCGCTCAGCTTAAAGGGGCTATTCAGCACATTGATCGCAATACACTTTTTTAGCTGCGCATACTGAAATCCACTTAATAAAATGCTCTGCGGATCAGTTTAGAGCAATAAAAGATACTGCGTTTAGGATAATAATCAAAATAGGTATTCTGCATCTCCACATCAATTTTGCGCCCGTCGTTTAAGCGGGATTTTTAATGTCGAGCCGCCCTGTTTTATCGTTGTAGAATCGAGGAATCTGTTCGCCGTTTTCGATACGAACATCGTCAAAAATCCTCTTTGCTCAACTGCGTAACCAAAGAGAGAAACTCAATCATTATATCTTTGTTTGCCTCGGCACCAGAGCTTTTTGAACGCGTATCGTTCCGCGCGGTAAACCGCATTGGGATATTTGGTAATTCTTGCATATTTGCCTCCTCCCATCCTTATATGACGTTCGGAGGAAAATGGCTCGAAAAAGCGCTATAATTCACATCAAAAATTCATCATTTCTTAAATTAAAATTTATTTAAGCGCTTCCACTTCTGCTTTCGTAAGACCGGTCATCAGGCAAATTTCTGTTTGCGGATAGTTCCGTTGCAACATCAGCTTTGCTGTTTCGAGCGCTTTTTGGCGGGAACCCTCAGCAAGTCCAAGTGATTTGCCTTCAGCAAGTCCAAGGGATTTACCCGCTCTAGTCCTTCATCCATCGCATCCATAAGTATTGCCGGCAAGATGTGATATTCTTTCCGCGCCAGTTCGTTATGTTTTATCGTCTGTATCATCTGCTCTATCCTCCTGTATATTCAGTTGTCACCTTACCCGTTTTTACATACTGTAGAAAGCCTTGTAATTCTTGATTGTCTGTTTCGTTAAACGCCTTGGCGTTCAGTATAACCTTCCTTTAGTTCCATCTTGTAAGAGGATTGTCTTATTCTCTCTACAGATATTTTTCAAAAAGTGTAGATTGCTCGGTTGTTACCGATTGGATCAAATAGACAGACAAAAATGATAACGCTATTGTTGAGCGCCTTATAGGAATATCCTTTATCCAAGAAAGCAACGATCCAGCACCGCCTGATAGTACTGCATACGTTTTGGAATGTTATACTCATTTCCTACTTGCATCTCAATATCGTAAGATGTTCCACTTCCATCTTTTACCAATACGTCAAGACGAACCGTTTTTGCTCCTAAATCGGCGCTCACCGTATTCTGGGACGAAAGATAGGGTGATTTTTCTATCTTGACGCTAAAGAGCATTTCAAGAAAGGGCGGCAAAGCGATTCATGTTCCATCACTTTACAGAACATAAAGTCATCAGCAAGGGTTAGGTCTTCAAAAGGTTTTTCTCGTCATTTTTCCACCTCCTCCCATCCTTATATGACGTTCGGAGCAAAAATAGCTCGAAAAATCCTTCTGTTTTATAACTTTTAATCAACCCACTGGGGTACAGACGACTGAGAGGCGGCTCAACCGTCTGCCGCCGCAAAAACAGCGAACCGCCGGCTGAACCGCCTCTCAGTATGGCGCGCAAGCGAGGGCGCACCGCCCGCGCTTGCAGCAAAAGCAAGCGGTGCAGGGTTGCGCCGCTTCTGTACACAAGGATGCTCGATGCGCTTAAAGCCCATTACAAACGCTCTACTTCCTCTTTACTCAGTCCGGTCATCAGGCAAATTTCTGTTTGCGGATAGTTCCGTTGCAGCATCAGCTTTGCTGTTTCGAGCGCTTTTTGGCGGGAACCCTCAGCAAGTCCAAGGATTTACCCCTGCTCTAGTCCTTCATCCATCGCATCCATAAGTATTGCCGGCAAGATGTGATATTCTTTCCGCGCCAGTTCGTTAGTGTTTTATCGTCTGTATCATCTGCTCTATCCTCCCTGTATATTCAGTTGTCACCTTACCCGTTTTTACATACTGTAGAAAGCCTTGTAATTCTTGATTGTCTGTTTCGTTAAACGCCTTGGCGTTCAGTATAACCTTTTTAGTTCCATCTTGTAAGAGGATTGTCTTATTCTCTCTACAGATATTTTTCAAAAGTGTAGATTGCTCGGTTATTACCGATTGGATCAAATAGACAGACAAAAATGATAACGCTATTGTTGAGCGCCTTATAGGAATATCCTTTATCCAAGAAAGCAACTATCCAGCACCGCCTGATAGTACCGCATACGTTTTGGAATGTTATACTCATTTCCTACTTGCATCTCAATATCGTAAGATGTTCCACTTCCATCTTTTACCAATACGTCAAGACGAACCGTTTTTGCTCCTAAATCGGCGCTCACCGTGTTCTGGGACGAAAGGTAGGTGATTTTTCTATCTTGACGCTAAAGAGCATTTCAAGAAAGGGGCGGCAAAGTGATTCATGTTCCATCACTTTACAGAACATAAAAGTCATCAGCAAGGGTTAGGTCTTCAAAAGGTTTTTCTCGTCATGTTCACCTCCTCCCATCCTTATATGACGTTCGGAGGAAAATGGCTCAGCGCTATAATTCACATCAAAAATTCATCATTTTCTTAAAATTAAAAATTTATTTAAGCGCTTCTACTTCTGCTTTCGTAAGACCGGTCGCCTGTGCGATGTTTAAGTAAATGTCATTACTGTATAAAGACTTATTTTAAACTCGCGGGGATGTCGAAAAAGGTAACCAACTTTTTGAGACATCCCCATGTAAGAGCGTATACCGCCCATGAGCGACAAAAAGCCTGCCCCCGCATATTGCGGAACAGGCTTTTTATGTAAGCTGCTAAACCGAGTACGGCTAGTATTTAACAGTAAGCGAAAAGAACGAACGTACCGTAATGATCGCCGTTTAGAGCAGACTTATCGATAACAGTTTCGTACTTATTCTTATCAGTTGTTCCCTGATTCCATTTTTGCTTGTACTTCAACCTTTTCTACCGGGCTGAATACTACACCGAGGTCATAGGCAAGCTTAACATCCTTCTCGCAGTTTCAAGCCACAAATCTGCAAAAGGCTTTTATCCACAGAATCGTTGATATTAATCTTGTATGCGCCCCAGACTTTTTGTAAAGGAGGGAATTTATTATCGTTCGCTCCTCTGATTAAGCGATACATACCGACATAAACGCCTGCATCCAAACCTTTCTACTCATAGTTGCATCTTCCTTTTCGCCCTTTGTTTCGAACTGTGCGAACACAGTCATATCAACCATATTAGTGGGGAGCCCTTTCCAATAAAGGTACCTTTCTGAACCGACATACACACCGGCGCCGATCCATTTGTATTGAGCGGTAAAGATGGTGTCCCAGTCAAAACTTTTGTCGAAACCATACTTTCCATCAAAAGCTGCTTTAAGCGCTAAGCCGTCTATGGGTTCGGAAGTTACTTTAACACCGAAGTTTACATTGGGATTTTTATCATAGGTTCTCGTGCAGTACCGAGTTAACAGTAAGGGCAACGGCAAGCATTTTATCAAGCGGCTTCATAGAAAAGTCAAAAACCAATACCGTATATGCCGTGCTTAGCAGGATCAACAGGCTTTTTACACCATACTCCCAATACTCGCCAGGGGCAGGCTCTTCATCCTCGTAATACTTTTTCCGTCAACTTTACTAACCCATATTTTTGTCAGCAGGAACCTCTGCTGGAGTAGCTGGAGCATTTACTGCCAGTTGAGTCTTGTCAGGAAGGAGCAGCGGTGTAATCAATCTCAGGCTTATCTGGTTCAGTTTCCCAATTACCATTCGAGCCGAACTTTAAGCCGACATCCAAGTCCATTATGTCCTTATTTGCATAACCAAGCTTTTGTACCATAGCCATCAAACGTACCCTTAAACGTAAAGGGTTTTGCCTTATAGTCATCGTCTTTTTCAAGCGGCTCCCATATTTGGGCATAATTTGCACTAAAGTCGGGTTTGTCAAAAACGCTGAGATAAGCGCCGTAGAAAACTAACTTTGCTTTAAGACCTTTAACTTTTCCATCAAATTTCCACGTCGTCTTTTCGTTAGCCGCATTGCTGTTTTCACGTTCACTGAGAAGACCGAGGCTTACTTTCTCTAAGACAATTTCGCCGTATACAGGGACGTTACTCTTGGTAGAAGTTCTATTAGCTCCTTATAAATTGGGAATGTTACACTCCAAGAAGCTTCGTTGTTAAAAGCCGTGTTTCGGGCTTTTTCGGGTCCGTACCGAGGTCAATACCCCAGCTTAAGGTTGCCTCAGCGTCGATATCGATAGCCGGTTCAACAGTTGTAGCATCTGCTGCCCACACAAAAGGTGGCAGCAAAAAGAATAGTCAAGCTTACGAGTAGATATTTTTCATAATAAAAATACCTCCTTACATTACTTTTTCTTACCAAAAGCGTAACACACTTTGTACTACTGGCAAACTTAATTAAGAATATGCTAGCTGATCATTTGTCAATCTTTTTATTTTGTAACTTTTTACTTTTGTTACAGACTTCTCTTTTTCTCTATAATATGGAAGCAATAATCAACCCCGTTTTTGCAAAAATTTCAAGGGATAGAACAAATAATGCGTAATTATTTAAGCGCTTCCACTTCTGCTTGAGGGAGTCCTACAATTTTACAAATATCGCCGAGGGATAGCCCATTGTAAGCATGGTTTTTGCCGTTTCGAGTGCTTTTTGATGGGAGCCTTCGGCAAGACAAGAGATTTGCCTCGTTCTAGTCCTTTTCGCTCCGACTCGCTTATCATCGAGGCCGGTCGCTTTCATATTCCCACGCTGCCTCATACCGCTTCCGCTCCTGCTCATCAAGGTAAAATATATCCATCACTTGGTTTGCCTTGCTCATCAGCGGATTTCCTTGTGCTAACATAGCTCTCCTCTTTGCTGTCTGTTTTGATAAACATAAGCCATTTCTCGAGGCTTGTCAAATTCTCTTTTTGCAACTTTGTTAAGTTTAAAAGTGAATCTCCAAAAAGTTCATCTAAGAGTGTTTGCTCTTCCCTTTCCCATGTTGATAGACTGAATGTATCTTCCGCTCAGCTAAAGGGGCTATTCAGCACATTGATCGTAATACACTTTTTTTAGCTGCGCATGCTGAAATCCACTCATAAAATGCTCATGGATCAGTTTAGAGCAATAAAAAGATACTGCGTTTAGGATAATAATCAAAATAGGTATTCTGCATCTCACATCAATTTTTGCGCCCGTCGTTTAAGCGGATTTTAATGTCGAGCCGCCCTGTTTTTATCGTTGTAGAATCGAGGAATCTGTTCGCCGTTTTCGATACGAACATCGTCAAAAATCCTCTTTGCTCAACTGCGTAACCAAAAGAGAAACTCAATCATTATATCTTTGTTTGCCTCGGCACCAAAGAGACAGTAGCGGCACGAATGCCGCTTCTGAAAATCCTCACCGTATCAGAACCGCCACGGACGGCGGTGGTTCCCACTCAGTAGCAAGTTTTTCGTTAGAAAAACTTGTCGTTGAGCAATGTACAAGGATGTACACCGGTTAACAGCCCTCTTTTCAAAGGCACCGTTTTTCCGCTTCCTATCGTAAGCGGAAAAACCTCCGGCATAGTGTTTCTTTTTAATAAGCAGTTTCCTGGCGGACTGCCGATACTTGTGTACTATCAATACAATGCAAAGGTACACAAGTATCGGCTCCGCCTTTGCTTCGAAGCTGCGCCTGTCGGCTCCGCTGCACCATACCGCTCCAATCTTTTTGCCGCTGCTGTTTTTGTTCCCGCGGTGTTTTTCTCAGTACCGACACGGATGTCGGTGGTTCGAGCTGAAGCGCGTTTTGCTGTGCAAAACGTGCTATCAAACCTGTACAAGGATGTACAGGTTTGATAAACGCTCAAAAACCGCACAACTTTACAATCGTCCACGGATGGACGTGGTTCTATAGCAGTAACGAGTTTGACATTTCGTCAAACTCGTGTTCGCTTTGTTGTACTGGACGTACAACGCTTGATAGAGGATTTCTGCTTCAATCGCTGTCCGAAACACTACCGTCCCTAGTTCTGTTTATTCCTCACATACGTACCGTAACTCGTTCTGTGGGAAGAGTGGGTAAAGTTTTTGTTTATCACACGAATATGACTTTACAACCATTTAGAGTACTGATAAAGGCATCTTCGTTATCATGCAGCTGTTGCAAGATAGCAGGCAAATCCGCAACAACCTCTTTTACCATTGCGGCAGACTATCCTTTCCATCCAGTGTTCTATCTGCAAAGTCAAAACCAATCATACGCATACCTGCGAAGTGATGTTTCTATCAAAACAGTATCATATATTATTCCCCCATTCTTTTTAATTTACAATAATAAATAGGGTACCATTAATGATATATCGAATAAAATCATATTCTTTTTCTTTAACTGCCGACATCGGTGGAAAAGGTCTTTCTGGAGAATTAACTTCATTATCACCGGCATAATAAGGAGCTGTAAAGTGGCTAAAAACTATTTTCATATCTGCATATCGGTACGAAATTTTTAAATTCTCCGAACGCTTCCCACATAATCGATATACCCCAGCTCCTTCATTGCTTCTATAATTGCCTCTTTTGTCTCTTCCATCAGTAAAGCCGATATAGGGCCTCGAAATGTATCAATGAGCGGCGCTAATTCTTCGCATACATATTTTCTCATATCATCCCATTCCGATACTGCCCATTTCTTCTTATAACCAATAGATCTATTACAATACCCTCGGTAATCCAACCGTATGATATTCTCCTGCCTCTTGCATAATCGATTACAAGCACTCCGTTACGTTCATGGCTAAAACCAAAACATATCTTTATGTATGGTTTCTGCTATAAAATGATATTTTTCTAGTGCACTTATCAATTCTTTTTACCCCTGCAATTTCTTTCAAATTAATATTCCACATACTATTCTCCTTTGTCATTGAATCGCTGGTGCTGTTGCGGGAAAGCCCGAAGCGGCGAGTGCAGCAGCTCCTGATGAAAAAATTTCAACAAACTGCTTCCCTAAGTTCGAGTTACAATATATATCAACACGCTTAAGTTTCTCTGAATATTTTTACACCATTGATTTCAAAAACTAAGAATTATATATTCTGTTTTATAGTTTTTAATGTTATCCTATCAAACTCTTCGTGAGAGTATTTCATAAAAGTATGTTTTTATAATGACAATTATTTATGAAATCTGTTGAATTATACTGAGTTAAATTGCATATAATCTCGTTTATATTAGATTTCCATTATCATCATTAACAACAACATGCAAAAAAATATCTTCAAAATTATCGAAAATTTAAAAATACTATATCTACACAAGTAGCAGTAAGTATTCTTGCAAAATAATACTCTTCTGGTAATTGTTTTTAAAGCTCAAACTTCCATTCTTGAATTTTTCAAATTTTTCACTTTCAAAATTAATAATAGAAGCGGTTTTACATGAGATAGAGAAACATAACACATCCTATTAGCAAAAGTAGAATTATCTTACTGATTTCTTTCATTTTTACACCCCGTAACATAATACGGCAACATATCCGCAAAAATGTCAGCGCCTTTTTGCAAATTGTAAACTTGCAGATATACAGTTTCCTATTCCCGCAAAAATCTGTTATTCCATTTGGTAGTGTTGGTAGTGGAGCTGGATTACAATAATTATAAGTACCTTTGTATCTAGGATCAGTTACTAATTGGTAACTTCCGTTAGGCGAATCATCCTTTGAAAAATACAGCCTCCTTCCATCTTTGCAAATGAATTTTCGCTCTGGACTTCCTATTCCATTTTTGGTGATACATAGCCATTTCTTCAGGGTAGTTCAATCCAATTCCCATCAGTTTTGCCTTGAGGATTTTTCTATATCATTAAAAGACTCACTTATTATATTTTTCATCACGACCTTCAAAGTGAAAATAAGTAATTGCATTCCAACTGGCTGAAATTGTGTTTACAACTGTATCTTTTGCAGTATTAGCAACATCTACAGTCTTCTCCCATGCATTTTTTACAGCAGACCAATATCATCAAAAATATTCTTCCCATCCGGGTCAGTATACTTCACCGGATTGTTCCCCGCGTAGTGGTACAGGTGCAGGTTCACGACATTAAACACCCCACCCATGCCAGGCGGCCTCGTTATGCTTCTTCGCTTTTGTCGTCCACCGGTGCTTTCGGTATGTAGTCACTTAATGCAGGATCTCCACTCAACCATCTACTATACTTCGGATCTAAGTAGCGTGCGCCGTAGTAGTATAAGCCCGTTTCCTCATCCATCTCCTTACCTGTGAACCTGAACGGCAATTTATCCAGCCCAGCAGCTACCTCTTCAATCCAGAGTTCTCCGTATGGCGTGTACTCGATGTGCTCACTACTGCCTGCCTCTCCAGTCGAGTTTACGAATTGGGCGCTGCCTAAGTGGTCTGAGTGGTAGTAGTAGCGCTTTTCCCGTTGCTCGGCGTTATCCCCGTTGTTATCGGTGTGCGTCATCGCGGTAACTAAACGGCTGTTGCCCACAAAGATATGCTTGTGTACTCGTAAGCCTTGCGGGTTGTTCTTATCCCCTTTTGAAAATATACACGCCGTCTGCTTCGTCGCTTCAAAAAAATTAATCCTCAACGTATCATAGATACGCCTGCGGTTAATTTTTTCTCGCTCCTCGCATCCGGCGTATCTCTTTTTCAAAAGTATCGTTTTTCCGCTTCCGGCAATCCCTGCCGTAAGCGGAAAAAACTCCAGTAAAAAGAGCTTTTGTTGTTTTGTTTCTTGCTTTTTTGGCGGACTGCTGCATTTTGTTTACTATAACTTCAAAACAAAATGCAGCACCGCGCTTTCCGCTTCAATCTTTTTGCCGCTGCTGCTTTGTTCCCGCGGTGTTTTTCCGCTTACCGGCTTTCAAAAACCGCACTTGCATTACACGTGCGGCAAAAAGGATTTCTGCTTCAATCGCTGTCCGGGGAGGGTGAGTTAAGCTGTTTTAATGATATCAATTCCTAGTTTCATAAATTAAAAATACATTATCCGCTAAAATCTCTCATTAAAAAGTTACAAATAGAATAAATACAACTATACTGTCGGAAACCATCGCCCATAGCGTATTTCTTGTTTTGAATGGAAATATAATGATTATAATTTCTTTCCGTTTTGTCTTTGTATATTATATCCATGTTTATATGTATTTGAATTTTTTATCTATCCTCTCATCCAAAGGAATCTTTGAAAAGCTAAGAGAAACCCCTCTTTGTGTGCTGATACTTATCATGGAGATTTGGAATGTCAGGGTCTTATACATTTCTTGACTAAAATCTTCTAGGTCTCTAAAGAACTTAACTACAAATGGCAGAAGAGAGTTTTTCTTATCCGTATTTGAAAGTAATTTCCAGCTCCTTTATTCTAATATAATCTATTTTTGTCTCAGACAACGATTCTTCTATAAAGTAAATGACGAGATATAGGTCATACGGTGATTTTTCAACTATACGAAAAGAGAATTGTATGCTGTAGGCGTAAATTTTTACTCTTACAACAGTTCTGGTATCTGTGTCCACAAATTCATATTTAGGATCGTCCAATACATAATCAAACGAGATTATCTTTTGCCCCAATCAATACAATCGAAGTTAATAATTTAAACTCATAACACATCTCCTATTACAACTTATTTTGTTTTCTATACTCTTTTACAAGACTTTCAATTTCATTTTTGCCTGATCTTTTGAAATTTTATTGTCCTCATACTTCTTGAAAATACTATTTATTGAGATCTTCCAATTTAGCAGGCATTTTTGATTATTTGCCGTTCCATTTCCCACTTAAGCCACGGAACAACATCTTTTTACAGTATGTTTAATTTTTCCCCGGAAAACACCGCTGGGGATGCTATATCAAAAGTCCCTTGATTAAGTGAATCAGTAACTAATTCGCCATTAGAATCATAAACAAACTGGCAGCCCTCAAATACCGTCCCTGTAGCGCCTCTATAATCCTGATTGGAGCCTCGTCGCCCTAACAAAAACCTCCTAGTCTGTTCATTACTGTATCATCTCCAGACAAGTTATGAGTACCTGTATTACTCCAGGCTGAAAAGAACCCTAGCTTTACCAAGTTATCCATAGTATTCATCTTTGAAAGCTGCTAATCCTGCTTGATTATCATTTCTTGCTAAATGTTCAGATTTTTGGAAGGACCGGCAGAATCTATAATGCCGTATGTTAATAATAAGGCATTTACCCCCATACAATAATGGCTAGGCACAAAAACAGCCTCTCCCATCCGGATCTTCATACTTCACCGGATTATTCCCCGCGTAGTGGTACAGGTGTAGGTTCACGACATTAAACACCCCTGCCCATGCCCAGGCAAGTTCTCGTTGTGCTTTCTTTGCTCATCGTCTATCGGCGCTGGGATATACTCACCCAGCGCCGGATCTCCACTCAACCATCTACTATACTTCGGGTCAAGGTACCGCGCGCCGTAGTAGTATAAACCGGTCTCTTCGTCCATCTCTTTACCGGTGAAAACCTAAACGGCAGCTTGTCTAAGCCCGCGGCAACTTCTTCAATCCAGAGTTCCCCGTAAGGCGTGTACTCGATGTGCTCGTATTGTCTGCCTCTCCAGTCGGTTACGAAATTGGGCGCTGCCTAAGTGGTCTGAATGGTAGTAGTACCGCTTCTCGCGCTGCTCTGCGTTGTCTCCGTTGTTATCGGTATGGGTCATCGCTGTAACAAGCCGTGAGTTGCCCACAAAGATGTGCTTGTGCACGCGTAAGCCCTGCGGGTTGTTCTTATCCTGCACGGGGATGTGTATCGTGTAGAAGTTGTTGAAGTATAAGGTTTCGCTTCTCCCTTCTTCGGTGTACTTTAAGGCGCGCTGGTAGTCCTCACCGTAGCGGTAGTGTACGGTGTAGGTGCGGTCGCTCGATTTTGTAACGAGGTTCTCTCTCATTCCACGTGTAGTTGCGGCGGTACGCAAATAGGTTTCTCAGGACGCGTCTCTTCCGTCTCTTCTGGAGCGTCAAGGTCGAAGCCGTAGTCGGCGCTGTAGACGTCGGTGTCGGGGTCGTAGCTGTAGGTAAAGACAAACTCATCGTCTTCGGTAAACGGGTCCGTCTTTTTTCTGCCGTTATGTTGCCGTTTGCATCATAGCGGTAGTAGCGGTTTCCGGCGTGCACAAGCCTGTGTGCGTAGGCAGGGTCGTACTCGTAGGTAAGCTCATAGTCAAGCTCTGCCTTGGGGTGAGCGTTACCGCAGGATCCGGGTATGTTTCGTGGTGCTGGACTTACGTTTGTCATGTTCCCTGATGCCGTCAAAGCTGAAAGTCCTGTTTATACTTTTGCGACATTGACCGGCGTGCTTCAAAGCTCTTTATTGCCTTGTATTGGTTGCTGGTTCCCTCCACCCCGATAAGCTGGTATAGAAGCTGTCGTAGGTGTAGTTTGGCTCGTCTCGTACACGCTTGCGTCGTTACTGTAGCCCTAAGACATTGCCGACTTTATCGAAGCGGTAGCTTATCTTTTGGAAGATTTCGTCGGTTTGTCTATTTTGGTTTCGATGTCTTTTTAACCATCGACGTTTGTCGTCGTAGCGATAGCGTGTTTCTACCCATTTCCGTATTTGATATACACGCGTTGTCCGTGTTCATCATAGACAATCGTGTCGATATAGTAACTGAGGTTTTCCGTTCCTTTTATTGTGTTCTTTACGCCGCTCACGCCCTTTAGCTGTCCGCCCTTTGTCGTAGGTGTAAATTATGGTCTCCCCGTCAGGGTAGCGCATCGTCTGCATACAGGCCTAAGTAATCGGAGCGATAGGTAAAGGTTGCCGTTTCAGGGTTCGCTTAACGCCTCGTAACGCTTAATCGTTCGCGTCTCTTCTATTACTTCACTTTAAGCGTCCATACTTGTAGCGTATTTCTCCACTTTCATCTTTCTTATACACTATCTCGCCGGTCTCCCGCCTCTCCTGCCTTTCCGTACTCATACTCAGCGTCAGTGCTGAACGGGTAGTCTATTTTTCAATACGGTCAAAGCCGTCATAGACGTACTGTATCTCACTGAGCTTACTGCGCAGCAGTGAGTCCGATTCCGCTTCAAGGGCGATACTGCTATCATAGCGCCATTCTTTTCTTCCGGTGTCTTTTACTTTTCTAAGGCTACTCTTCTACTCGAGTAGGGTCGTATGTTACCGAGACAATGTTTCTCGTTTGCGTCGTAATCTCGCAGCATCTCGCCACCTTTTTGAAAATATGCAGGCATCTACAGCGTCGCACGCCGAAAATAAATGCTCGACGTATACCAGATACGCCTCCGCTTTATTTTCGGCTGTCTCCTTGTATCTGCTCCGCCTCTTTTCAGAAGGCATCGTTTTTCCGCTTCCGGCAAGGATTGCCGTAAGCGGAAAAACCCTCGAATAAGATGTTTTTGTTACTTCTTATTCTTTTGGCGGACTGCTGCATTTTGTTTACCATTACAATAAAGAAAACAAAATGCAGCACCGCGCTTTCCGCTCCAATCTTTTTGCCGCTGCTGCTTTGTTCCCGCGGTGCTTTTCCGCTTAATCGCTTCAAAAACCGCACTTGCATTACACGAGCGGCGAAAAAGGATTTCTGCATCAATCGCTGTCCGAGGTATTACCGTCCCTAGTTCTGTTTGCTTCCCACAGACTACCGTAACTCGTTCTGGGGAAGTGAGTGTAGCCCCTTATTTCCTTAACCGGATGCCTTTGTTCTATTTCTTTCCTTAACTCTACCTGATGCGTACTGCATGGTAAAACCAACCGAGATAAGCAATGATTATTTCATTATCATTTATTTGATAACAGGTATCCCCGAAAAGAGGGCGCTCTTCCCTACCGTTAAGATGCTCCACATAGATCGCTTTGATAATTTTACTCGTTATTCCTAAATCTTTAAAAGTATACCCTGAATACACAACATCTTTCGTCGCAGCTCTCAATTGCTCATCTGTAAGAAACATTTCTTCAACCTTTTTCCGCTTTTTATAAATCTTTCACCATCAAGCGCTACTCCTTCCTTATCATATTCAACAATTACTTTATCATATGCAGACGCCTCTCTCTTCGTTAAATCAGTAAATGCATATAAGCACTATCATCAGTAATAGTAAAATACCTGTCAACTTTCCATTTACTGATATAACTTTGTAATTGTACCTCTTGTAGAAAACAGCATAGCTGTCTCCACTAAAATCATGCTGATTAAAAATATCTTCTTCATATCCTTGTGTTCTCCTTCCGGTTTTGATAAAAACTCGGCAGTGCTGTATATCGATAAGTACCGTTTTTAACTACCTAATGCGTACCGCATGATAAAACCAACCACGATATTTTATTATTAATTCATTATCATTTATTTGATAAAATGAAAAATCCAAAAACATAATAGTCGATTTTTCTTATTGCTAATATCCATATATACTTCCTTGATAATTTTTTCGGTTATCCCTAAATCCTTAAAAAGTATAGCCGGGATACCAAGAACCTCTCGTATAATACTTTAACTGTTCATCTGTAAAAAGTTTTCCTGAATTTTTCCTTGTATTTATAAATTTTTCACCGTCAAGTACGATACCTTTTCCTATCATATTCAATAATCACTCCCATGTACGCATAAGCTTCATTCTTTATTAAATCACCGATAACGTGATAGTCTTCATTAACAGTAAAAATACGGTCAACGCTCCCATTTACCGATATAACTTTGTAACTGTATCTCTTGTGAAAACAGCATAACAGCCTCCACTAAGAGCATACCTATTAAAACCATTTTTTTCATATTTTTGTTCCCGCCTTCCAACCTGAAGCAATACCAGGCGGCGTATCATCACGTTGATAGTCACCATATAAAAACATTTGAACTTCATTATATCTTCTATTTTTATACATCTTTATTTATCGGACTAGTCCTCGGCGGAATATGATGTCTAAAAACATCTGCAATATTAATTTTATAGTCATCTGTTTGCATCGTTCTCAGAATTAGCAATTTTATTCCATATTTTTCAACTGCAACTTTCACTTTGGAGTTTTTAAACCATCACCACTACCAATGTTATATGTAAAATCAACAAGAGCATCAAATTGATTTTGCGTTAACTTATCGGCGTTAGGCAAGTCTTCGATTTACTGCATCAACAGATGACTTCTAAATCTTTATCAAATAATTTACTTTGCATCATCTTTTTATGCCGTTGTCATATATTCCTGAACTCAAATCATTTTGCAGTTAATTTGTACTACAGCCAATTGTCCAATCACTGCTTTTCCTTTTTTTATATTCATTACTCGGATCTTCCGCATCATAAAATTTTAGGGTGAAATCCTCCTTCCATAATTTTTCATAAAATTTTTACAACTTTCACTAACATCATCAAACATACCTGTGGGATCAGTATACTTCACCGGATTATTTCCAGCATAATGATAGAGATGCAAATTAATCGGTGTTAAATACGCCACCCATTCCTGCAAGTTTTGACGTATCTGCTCCTGCAGATGGGACATAGTCGCCCAGCGCTGGGTCTCCACTCAACCACCGGCTATATTTCGGGTCAAGGTAGCGCGCGCCGTAGTAATACAAACCGGTCTCTTCATCCATCTCCCCCTTTTGAAAATATACACGCCGTCTGCGTCGTCGCTTCAAAAATTAATCCTCAACGTATCATAGATACGCCTGCGGTTAATTGTTTCTCGCCCTTCGCATCCGACATGTCTCTTTTCAAAAGGCCTCGTTTTTCCGCTTCCGGCAATCCCTGCCGTAAGCGGAAAAACCTCCGGCACAGTGTTTCTTTTTAATAAGCAGCTTTCTTTGGCGGACTGCCGATACTGTGTACTATTATGATTATATAAAAAGTACATGCAGTATCAGCACCGCGCTTGCTTCGAAGCTACGCCTGTCGGCTCCGCTGCACCATACCGCTCCAATCTTTTTACCGCTGCTGTTTTGTTCCCGCGGTGTTTTTCTCAGTACCGACACGGATGTCGGTGGTTCTAAGCGAAGCGCGTTTTGCTGGAGCAAAACGTGCTTTATCAAACTCTCGTACCAAGGATGTACAGGTTTGATAACTCGCTTCCAAAACCGCACTGCATTATACAGCGAGCAAAAAGGTTTCTGCTTCAATCGCTGCGTCGAGAGGATAGTTACGTTGTTTAAAATAAATAGTACTCTTCATTTTCTTTTATACTATTTCTTCTGCTTCTTTATATCCGTTTTAGCAGCTTTCTTATCCAAAACCTACCTCGTATTCTATCATCTTCTTTATCACTGGTAAGAAAGTGTATTGGACCGTATTCATATTGACATTTAGTATTTTCGTTTTGCGCTCCTATCCTAAGCCAATATACTGCTTCTTCTTTATCGTTTTTATCATTTTAAATAATAGCTATATAATTTATAGCTATTATTCTCTTTCCAATAACACATTGTGCTTTATATGATTTATTATGTTCTCCGGTAATCTTGATAACGACACTTGTTTATTTTTCCCAGGAATATTCAATATTCTCCTCTTTAACCTGATTATCTCCAAAAATAACCACAATTCTTTAAAAGCCTCATATCTTTTTATGCCGCTTTTTCTATCCAATATACACTGCGTTCTTTTCATCTCTGACTCTGATATTTCCATCAAAGAGCATATTATATGCTGAATGGATCTGCTAAAGCACTACATCCATTTTCCGCCCCTATAAGTAACCAGAAATAAGTACTCTCCTCATCAGATGTTAAAAACACATAGTAATCAGTTAATCTAAAATGTTGCCTCACAATCCCCCCATGAGCGCTTGAGTTTTATATATGCTTATTTCTTTTTCCGTTAGATAAAAATGTAGGTAAACACCGAAGTACAATCAGCTTGTACTTTACTTATATGCGTTAAGAAAAATAATAATACTATTACTATCTTTCTGATCTGTTTATCTAGGTTCATTCTTTTTCTCCAATAAATATTTTATAATCTACTTTTATTAGTATCTGGTATGAATATATTACCGTTTTTCTCCTTCTGCTCCATAATATGAAACCGTCAGATTCAATACAGACAACTGTTTCATAAGCTTCAACTTTTATTCCTTTTTCCCATACTATTAGCAACAGCTTGAGCAAAAGAATCTTTTTCCATGCCTTCCTGCAAAGCAAGATATTAGCCGAATTGTCATTCCTTGTTTTATAATTTTTATGGCTTTTTATTTTTCGCTGCAAGCTCTTTTGGTAATATAGGAACTCTATCAGATCCTTGCATATGCAGTACTGCGATCTGAAACATGCCCAATGACTAAAAAATAGATTTTCATCGTTATACCTTTGAAGCCAGTTCGTATTCTTCCCCTGTAAGAAAATTAATATCCGCACCTCTATAGTTATTGGTATCTTTTATATCCCTCCCATCAGGGTCTTCGTATTTAATCGGATTATTCCCCGCGTAGTGGTATAGGTGCAAGTTCACGACATTAAATACTCCGCCCATGCCCGGTAAGTTCTCATTATGCTTCTTCGCCTCGTCATCTATCGGGGCTTTGGGTATGTAATCGCTTAATGCAGGGTCGCCACTCAACCACCTACTATACTTCGGGTCTAAATACCGCGCTCCGTAATAGTATAAGCCCGTCTCTTCATACCATCTCTTTGCCTGTGAACCTAAACGGCAGTTTATCTAAGCCCGCGGCTACTCCTCGATCCAGAGTTCCCGTAGGGCGTGTACTCGATGTGCTCGTATTGTCTGCCTCTCCAGTCGGTTACGAATTGCGCGCTTCGAGGTGGTCTGAGTGGTAGTATACCGCTTCTCCCGCTGCTCTGCATTATCCCCGTTGTTATCGGTATGGGTCATTGCGCGTAACAAGCCGTGAGTTACCCACAAAGATGTGCTTATGTACGCGCAGCCTTTGCGGGTTGTCTTATCCTGCACGGGGATATGTATCGTGTAAAGTTATTGAAGTATAAGGTTTCGCTTCGTCCCTCTTCGGTGTGCTTTCAGGCGCATCGTTGCCCATCCTCACCGTAGCGATAATGTACGGTGTAGCTGCAGTCGCTCGATTTGGTGAGCGAGTTCTTTCTCGTTCCACGTGTAGTTCCTGCGGTACGCGAAATAGGTTCTCAGGATGAGTTTCTTCCGTCTCTTTCGGGGCGTCAAGCCAGAAGCCGTAGTCGGTGCCGTAGACGTCGGTGTCGAGGGTCGTAGCTGTATGTAAAGATAGAACTCATCATCCTCGGTAGGGTACGTCTTTTCTGCCGTAATGTTGCCGTTTGCGTCATAGCGGTAGTAGCGGTTTCCTGCGTGGATTAAGCGGTGTGCAGTGCAGGGTCGTACTCGTAGGTCGAGCTCATAGTCAAGCTCTGCGCAGGTAAGCGTTACCGCGGGCGCCGGGAGGTTCGTGGTGTACTGGTACGTGTCATGTTTCTGATGCCGTCAAAAGGCGAAAGTCTTGCTTATACTTTTGCGACATTGACTCGGCGTGCTTCAAAGCTCTTTATCGCCTTTGTATTGGTTGCTCGTGCCATCTACGCCGATAAGCTGATAGGGGCTGTCAGTACACGTGTAACTCTGGCTCGTCTCGTAGACGACTCGCGTCGTTACTGTAGCCTAAAGACGTTGCCGACTTTATCAAAGCGGTAGCGTATCTTTCTGGAATACTTCGTCAGTCTGTCTATTCTTTGTTTCGATGTCTTTTAACCACCGGCGTTTATCGTCATCGGCGATATTTTGTCCTACGCCGTTTCCGTATTTCGATATGACGCGCTGCCCGTGCTCATCATAGACAATCGTGTCGATATAGGAATGAGTTTTTCCGTTCCTTTTACCGTGTTCTTTCGCCGCTCACGCCTTTCGAGCTGTCACGCCTTTTGTCGTAGGTGTAGAATTATGGTCTCCGTCGGGGTAGCGCATCGTCTGCATACCCTGGTATAAGTAGTCGGAGCGGTAGGTAAAGGTTGCCGTTTCAGGTTCGCTTAACGCTTCGCCAACGCTTAATCGTTCGCGTCTCTTTTTACGACTTCGCTAAGCGTCCGTACTCGTAGCGTATGTCGCCTGATTCATCTTTCTTATGGACTATCTCTCCGGCACCCGCTTGCCCTGCTTTCGCCGTAGGTGTACTCAACATCGGTACTAAACGGGTAGTCTATTTTAATCGAGCCGGTCAAAGCCGTCATAGACGTACTGTATCTCGCTGAGGTTTACTGCGCGGCAGTGAGATCCGTTCCGCTTCAAGGCACTTTACTATCATAGCGCCATTCTTTCCTTCCGGTGTCTTTTACTTTCTAGGGCTATACGCCGTCCGGTAGGTCGTATGTTACCGAGACAATGTTTTCGTTTGCATCGTATGCGCGAAGCATCTCGCCGAGGACTGAGTATTCGTAGCTGCCTTTGGTTAGCGTGTGCCGTTTTTATCGAGGCGTTCTACTTCGCGGATGTTTCCGCGCGCGTCTTTCTCTTTGTAACTACTCTTATTCTCTAACGGGTCGGTTGCGATTGTTATCTGTAAACCATCTTCTATTTCGTACTCATGCTCGCTTCCGTCCGGTAACAGGGTGTTTGATTACTCGGTCGATGCCGTCGTAAGTGTAGGCGGTCTCATTTCGCAGCGCTGTAAAGTCGTTTGTTTCATAGAACTGCTCGACGCTTGCGTAGAAGCTTTTGCTTAGCAAGCTCAGCCGGTAATCGCCACCGTAGAAGAAGGCGATTCGCTTCTTTTATCTTTCTTCCCGCTTCATCGTAGTGTGTTGCGCCTGATATATTCCAGCCGACATTTGTTTCTCCGGCTGTTCCTTCTCGGTACACTTCTCCTTCTTTCGCGGTGTAGAGGGCGCGGTACTAAGCCGTCGTGCATGACTATCGTTTTCATCACGGCGTCGTCCGTTGCTTCGGTGGTAAGCTTATTCTCCGTTACCGTGTACCAGAAAGAAAGAGGGTAGGGGTATGGTATTCGTACTTTTGCGTAGGAGTACCTGCGGGATCATCATACGGGCTTTTCACTTCCGTTACACGTCCGAATCCGTCGTAGCGGTGCTTCATGGTGTTACCCGCGCTATCGGTCTCTTCCAGTTTCACTCCTAAGGCGCTATCCCAAAGGAGCGTGCTCTCGTACGGCACTCCGCCTGTACTTCCTTCTTCCGTTATCTTAACCGGGTATATCCCGTCTTGGTAGCGGTAGCGTACTTTCTTGCCGTGGGGCTCGTGAGCGTTTGATATTCCCCGCTTTCATCCCACTCTATCGTGATAGATTAAGTTTGTGCCGCTTGGGTATACTGCTTTACTTCCGTTATCGCGCCCGTTTGGCTATCATAGCGTCCTTCTCGTTTCCGCAATAGCCTCTCGCTCTTACCGTCCAACGCTTCGATGCGCTCAGGGTGCGCTTTTAAAAGTACCGCGTTTCATCATTCGGCTGCCAATACCGTATGCGGGCAATAATATCGTCGTGGGATTACTCACGTCTCCCTTTATCTTCTAAGCTCGTAACGTTGCCGTACCGGTCATAGCTATACTCGCTTTCTGTCCGTATTTCGCGGTATCGCTTCCGTAGGGTGTTCCACTCTCGCTTTGCCCGTGCATAGACTCCCATCCGTTTCGTGCTCTTTTATCGAATTAGATGTTTCCACCGGTGCGCTTACGTCTCTGGCTCATCCCTTTGCGCGTATTAGGCATCGATGTAATACTCCGTCTCTGGTCGTCTTTCCCGTTCCCGCTACCGCCTTTACCGTCTTAAACCCTGTAGAACTCTTTTGCACTTTGCGGTCATAGTAGCCGTCTTTGCTTAGGTGTAGGTTGTGCGGTACGATTGTACGTTCGGCTTTTCGTTTGCGCCCCGAGTTCATTGTTACACTGCTTAATACATACTTGCACTGCGACAGTTCCGTGGTTTCCTACTCTTTGGTACTCTATCTCATAGCTGCCACCGGTCGGTAGGTGTATCGTTTTTAATAGTCCTACTTTCCCTAACTTGTTCCGCTGTACATACAGCTTATTCGCCCCTCCGATGTTGAAGACCCTGTCGAATGAAGCCATCCCGTCCCCTTTTGAAAATGCGGGCATCTACGGCGTCGCACGCCGAAAATAAATACTCAACGTATACGCCGATACGCCTGCGGTTAGTCTCGCTCCTCGCATCCGGCGGCACCTCTTTTCAAAGGCATCGTTTTTCCGCTTCCGGCAAGGATTGCCGTAAGCGGAAAAACCTCGAATAAGATGCTTTGTTGCTTCTTATTCTTTTGGCGGACTGCCGATACTTGTGTGCCATTAATACAGTGCAAAAGGTACACAAGTATCGGCACTGCACCTTCCGCTCAATCTTTTTGCCGCTGCTGCTTTGTTCCGCGATGTCTCAGTACCGACACGGATGTCGGTGGTTTCTAGCAGAAGCGCGTTTGCCGAGCAAACGTGCTATCAAACTCCTATACAGGATGCTATGGTTTGATAACCGCTCCCAAAAACGCACTTGCATTATACGGCGCGGCAAAAGGATTTCTCTTCAATCGCTGTCCGGGGAATCCTCTTATAATTTCTTTTTCCATAGATTTTTATCATCTTTTCTCTTATTTAGTCTTTAAATTTCACCTGTATAGATAAGTCATTATCTACTTTATCACAGAGATAATACTCATACTTTGTGTAATATCCATTACCTGACCAAAATTTTTGCAAGCCTGTTAACTTTAACTAGCTCCATTCCTTTTTCCTATCACTCTCAACTCTGATAATTCAATAAAAACAAAACCCCTCTAATTCACTTTGTTCAATCAGCTGTTTTGTCTGCTCATTGACATATATATTTCCTCCGATATCCTGTTTTTAGTACAAATATTTTGAATTTTCATCATTCAAATGAGAATTAAAAACAGTTTTTATTTCTAAAAATTCCTGAATGATCGGAAAAATAAACGATATCGGTTTAGCTTCATCTAAAACAATCTAATGCATTTTATTATATGCATAAAATAGTATTTTCCTAACCTACCGGTTTCTAAAGGGAAAATTTCAACATAATCGCCAAAAATACGGCTCCAATACATCTTTTGCTCTCTGACTGATAGCTGGAACAGAAAAACCGGATAATCTCCTAATACTCGCTCTTTTTATCTCGTATTGGTTTACATCGTATCACGATGCTCACATGTTCCTAAAGGTTTTGCGGTCAAATTTAGACCATGAAAAATCAAACCAGTTGCCGATATATTCCAACCACCTATAGTTCTCTGGCTCATTTTCCAAAACATATATCTTCATCAAAAATGTTCCTCCATTAATTTTTAGTCAATCGTGTTTAATGTATCTGTGACAGCTTCCCGCGTCGTTGCTTTTTTCTAAGCCTTATGCACTCTTTTCGATAATATTCTTTTTGTATGCAATCCCTAGATGTTTTGCTGTATCAAGAAAAAAACTCCATTTGCAGCATCATTTATTCCTATCTTAAAATTTTGCCAAAATCATTCTTGTCTCTTTAGCATATTTTGATCCTCCTGCAACAATATGGTGAGCTGCTGTCCCATTGGTTTTTCCGTTAGGGTTTTAGTGCCTTTAAAAGATTATTTTCCTAGTTTTTAGAATTTCCGCCCTTAAAAACAATTTCAGCGATATCATCGAATATTTTAATACAAGTTTCAGCGGCATCATCGACATATTCAGTCGATAATTTCGAAATTAATTTAGCAGAAGCTGTTCCTCCTGGCAACCCAGGTGTAGCAGTCCCGCAAAACTATCATATAAAGTGAGCTAAATCCCATGCAGCGCCAACATAGTTTTCAGACATCATATTAGATGCGGAACTTGTTATGTCTAAAGCTACATTAAAAAGCATCCCAGGTTGTTTCAATGACTTTCCCATCGGATCAGTATACTTCAGCGGATTATTCCCCGCATAATGGTATAGGTGCAGGTTCACGACATTAAACACCCCGCCCATGCCGGGTAAGTTCTCGTTGTGCTTCTTAGCCTCGTCATCTATCGGGGCTTTGGGTACGTAGTCGCTTCATGCGGTCTCCACTCAGCCATCTACTATACTTCGGGTCAAGGTAGCGCGCGCCGTCTGCTTTCGTCGCTTCAAAAGATTAATCCTCAACGTATCATAGATACGCCGCGGTTAATTTTTTCTCGCTCCTCGCATCCAGCATGTCTATTTTCAAAAAGCACCGTTTTTCCGCTTTCGGTCGTTCACTCCAAAAACCGCACAACTTTACAATCGTCCACGGATGGGAATATTCAAAAATGTACTCCGTGTACATTTTTGAATTACCGGGGTTTTTCAGTGGAAAAACTTTCTTTTTGCTAGCGCTTCGACATCTCTGTCCGGTACACAAGTTTGACATTTCGTCAGACTTGTGTTTCAAGCGATTATACTCAGGACGTACAACGGCGAAAGTGGATTTCGCTTCAATCGCTATCCTCAACACTACCGTCCCTATTTCTGTGGGTGATACAATAAAAAGTACAGTGCCAAAGTTGCCGAAAAGAGAGGAGGAATGGCAATGAGAACGGTACGATGAGAACTTTAAAAATCGAGGCATCGTGAAGCTGTCGGACGGGATCGGAGTGAAGAAAGCGTGTGAACAGCTTAACGTGAACTATGGAACATTGGTAAGGCTGGAGAAAGCAGCGGGTAAGACAAAAGAAAGAAAAAGTACAGAAGCTGACATTCACAGAGAACAGCAGACTCAAAAAGAGATAGCCGAGCTTAAAAATGCGAATGAGATACAAGACCAGTTCCGGTACCTTCGTAGCCGAACTGGTCAACGAGATTCTCAATCGTACAGATAGTACGATTGAGAACATCGCATTCAAAAGTAGCCCCTGTTTCAGAAAACTGAAGTTTCTCAAAACAGGGTCAATGAAAGGATGCACTCGGTTTTTCGTTTCAAGACCGGAAGAAATAGCGATGTCTTTTCGCACATCAGCATCAAAGTGCTGAAAAGCAGTTTTTCAGCACGGATGCTGTGCGCTATTCTTCGGTCAGCGAAAGCGGTTTTTATAAATGGAAGCGAAATAGGGAAAAAGATGAAAGCATGGCGAAACTGCTCGCTCAAATGCATGAGATTCTCGATGAGGATGAAGAAAACAAAAACTATGGGGTGAGGCGTATGCAGATAGCACTTGAACAACGGGGCATTAAGCGTTCATTGTCGACGGTAAGACGAGTGATGGCACGAGGAAATCTGCTGCATGAAGACAGAAGAAGCCCTGACGGTCTTACAAAAGCCGACAAAAAAGGCGATGAGGCGGCAGAATATCATCAAGCAAGACTTTAGTGCACAAGAGCCGTTGAGAAAATTGCTGACGGATATAACGCAGATACTGTGCAAGGATGGGAAACTGTATGTGTCGCCGCTTTTGGACTGTTATAATGGAGAGATCATTTCTCTTGTAATGGACACAAACATGAAAAAGGAACTATGCATAAAAACGATAACGGAGGCATACAAAAACTTTGATATAAAAAGCGGAGCGATAATTCATAGCGACTGTGGAAGCCAATATACGAGTAGCGAATACAAAAAGACGCTCGGACAGCTGCACGCTGTCAGAGTATGAGCGGAGTTGGGAAATGCTGGGATAATGCACGGATGGAGAGCTGGTTTGCAACGCTGAAAAAGGAAAAGATATATCAGCTTGATACGACAAAACTGACTGTGGAGAAAGTTAAGACAATCGTTTGGCGGTACACGTTCGCTTATTACAATACGAAGCGTGTGACGACTGTAAATCCCGATGGCTTACCTCCACTGGTATACAGAAAAACAGCATCTAAAAAAAGTGCTGCTTAAATACATTTGGGGTATTTAGGCACTGCACTAATATTGACTATTCCATATCGATATAAATCATGTCGGGATTATTCTTGTCTTTTGTGTAATCCCACATAGATAAATGGCACTTTTCCGCTATAAAAATAAGAACGGATATTTTTAAATCCTGATTCGCTAATAAACCTCTCTTGTTTTGTATTGAGAGATAAGCACATATCATTTAACTTTTTCATCAGGAAGTTTTTCTTTTACGTCTGCAATCACAATCGAGGCGTTCCGAGATGAAAGCATAACGGTGCTTCACTGAGTTCTGCGAAGCAAACCGAAGAAATTGTTGCAAAGAACAAAACAAAATAAATATTTTCTTTTCATAAAAATCCTCCTACGATTTTTATTTTCCTTAGCCGAAAAATAGTCGGAAGATTTATCTTACCACAGTAAGTGCCGCAACGCAGCATCAATCCTAACAGGGCGGCGGATAAGCTGCAAGGAGCGAGAAAGCCGTTGGGCTTTTGAGCTTCGCCGTCAGCAATTCGCGTGTTGGACGCGCTGTGCGCCGGACAACAGGCGGAGGTTCCGTCGCCCCGTTGAACGGACGCGCAGCGTCCGTTCAGCATCCACTAACCCTGCATTTGTGCCTTTTGCCGTCGCGCATGGCGGCAGCAAGTTGGCGCGAAAGTTGCATAAAGGGGAGCTGCGCGAGCAGCTGACCGCTCAGCTAAACTTTCGTGACAAAACAAATGTCAGGTTGAAGCCGTGTTAGACACGCTTTATTTATATCTCTTACTTGACGCTCATACTTACACTATTTTTTTCTTCTGTTACTATCCATTCATAAATGAAAAACTTACAGTTTGCGTATTATAAGATTAAAAACACCAAAACACAACTTTTATTTTTCCTTAGCAAATAATTATTATAATTACCACGACCGTCCGGAGGACTTTTAACTCGTTGACTTCCCTAACAAGTCTTAAAATCCACAGATAAAACTTTTATTTTCCTTAATAAGTAGTATTATAATAAAACAGAGCTTTCATCAAAAGAATCGAAGCTATTAATTGGCGTTTTCACGCTTTACTTTACAAAAACACCCTATTTTTCAAAGTTGCAGTTTATCGTGCCGCAAGGCATCGGTCTAACAGGGCGGCGGATAAGCTGCAGGGCGAAAAGCCGTTGGGCTTTTTGAGCCTCGCCGTCAGCAATTCGCGTGTTGGACGGCGCTGTGCGCGGACAACGGGCGGAGGTTCCGCCGCCCGTTGAACTGACGCGCAGCGTCCGTTCAACATTCGCTTAACCTCGCATTTGCGGCTTTGCCGACGCACAGCGGCGGCAAAGTTAACGCGAGATTGCGGTGCCGTATGGGCACTTTAAGCAGCTTTCGTGACAAAACAAATGTCAGCGTTGAAGCGGGTGTTAGGTATTTATAATAATTTTCCATAATCACGTTTTGCATAAAAATATGCATTATAGTAACTATCTTTTTCTTTTCATCAATTAAATATAATGCTATATAATTATTCTTAAATATAAAAACGATGATAACCTTTCTATGTAATTTCAAAAATAGAACATCGAGGAAACATATATGGATTTTCAGCTAAAAGGATTTTTGTCTAAAAATAATCTAATAAACTTGATGCAGCGTCTGGATTTACAAGTATTTCTTTTTATATATTTTATAATTTCATTCAAATCTCTCTTTGCCTTATCAGTGATTTGAACATCATAAATCATATCGACTTTTTATTTCCTCTATAGCCTCATCAATACCGGAAACCCTGCCGTTTTGCAAATCCATTTCTGCTTCTTCCAAATTATCATAAAGATCATTAAAAAGCATCATATGTTTCCATACTCATAATCACCCATATCACCACAGCCATGTTATAAAAATCGGCTCATTTGTTTCATGACAAGATTTGAAATCGTACTGGTATTTTTAAGTCGCGAATTGGTACTATTTGTGGCATATAAAATCTCCTGATGGTATTATTATACCATAATAATACCTTTATGCCTATAGGAAATACTTTTTACAATAAAAGCAGTAAAATTCCTTATAAATTTTTCACATAATCATAGGGAGAAAATTCTGAAAACTTTATTCTTCATAATTTTTCATTTTTTATATTCTTATCGTTGAACTCGGAATATGTTTCCATCTTTTGTCCTCTGTATAATAAACTCAAACTATCCCAGCGCATAATATTAACATTTGCACTTTCTCATTCTGAACATTTTTAAACATGACTGTTTCAAAAAGATTTCGCCGGAAAATATATATCTAAGATTGTATCTCCTGTTTTTGAATCTAATGCAGTGTATCCATATAGAATGTTTCTACCCATAAGCACGGTTTTAGTGCGCTTCAAAAACAATCTTTTTAGATTTACCTGCTTTTTGAAATTTCTTTTTCGGCATATTCTAATAATTTTAGAACCGATGCCGCTTCGTTGTCGCTCTTTTAGAAACATATAATGCTGACATAAATATATGAGTTCCTTCTTTCAAAACCGGCTGCATAGAAATAAAAGCTATTGGATGCTCATTATCTTCCATTATAAAAACGATTCCGTTTTGAACCTGTTCTTCAAAAAGTTGAGTTTATATCCTGTGCCCGGCAAGCCAAAAACACTGTTTCCATCGTTATAAATATCAAGAATTACCGATACATCTGCAACCGTTGCTTTTCTAATATGGTACATAAAAAAATCCTTTTTATAAATATTATAAATTGTTTCAGCATAAATCTTTCTGCAAGCGGTTCGCTTGTCAACCCTAACTAACGCTTAACCTGCATTGCCGTGCCCGTATAGGGCTTGGCGTGGAAATTGCATTAAAAAGGGAGCTGCGTCAGCCACGACCGCCAAGCAATTTCCATGACAAAAGCAATGTCAGGTTGAAGCAGTGTTGAATACAGTTTTCTAATTACATCTTCTTAACAGCTTCTTTCCATTTTTCTTGATTTTAAGCCTTTTGGCACATCATTTTCATCTGGATAAAAATGATGTTTACTAAAAATGTTGCGCAATAATCTGATGGTTCATATCCAGCATCCTCTCATTCTCTTCCTCGGAACAAGGAGCATAAGTATCTGCTTCTACATAAGTATGCTCATGAATATATTCATTTATAGAGTTCACAACTTGTGTAGCTTCTTTGGGTGGAACATTAAAAAAATTCCTTTTTAGGATTGGACCGATTATCATTTAAGTAGAGATGTGTTGTTTTTCAACAATTTTGCTACAGTCTGTAGATGTAATAGAATGTTTAGTAAATGGCTCTGGAACACCGGTTTCTTTGTTTAATTCATTTATACGTTCATCTGCATCAATTTTTTCCTGTGCGACCAATCTTAACAGGATTGTTTTTTATAAGCACCGTTTGAAAGTACGTATACATTACCGGTTTCTGGATAATAGTTTTTCAAATTAATCCTCCCAAAACAATAATTCAATTTTTGGTACAATCTATTTCTTAATTTATCACACAACTTAAAAATTTATCCATTTGGGTCGCCGTTTTTCTTGAAAAATAATGCGGCATGAATTTTACATATTTTTACCCTGTTATAGCTTTTAGCAGAGTATTTCGCAGTTTGAAATATCATGTCGCTACACCTTTGCTACAGCCAGAAATATTTTCTTTTGTGTTATACTGTTCCATCTTTCAGAAAAGAGCGGTGAGCCTATGTGTAGACCGTCCATCTAACAGGCGGCGGATAAGCTGCAAGAAGCGAGAAAGCCGCACGGCTTTTTGAAGCTTCGCCGTCAGCTTAATTCGCGTGTTGGACGGCGCTGTGCGCCGGACGACAGGCGGATGTTCCGCCGCCCCGTTGAACGGACGCTCAGCGTCCGTTCAACGATATTTCAGCTCGCAACGGGCTTGTCCCGTTGTCGGCTTTGAAAACAGTGTTATGTGATATTACTTCTGCATTAAAGTTGAATAATTCAAATGATTTTCTCTTGCAAAAGAAATAAACTCTTTTTCTTCCTGCGTTACTCGAATTTTTCATTTCAAAAGGATGACCAAACTTTAGTTTTTCGACCAGCATTTTTCTCTTGCTCCGCCATGTCAAATTCTTTTTACATAATTTGCAAGACCTGATTTTTTTAAGTATTCCTTTTCAGAAATGATTTTTTTCATCAGGAGAAAGTTCTCTTCCCAATTTCTTAAAAACATAACCCTCCGAGATCTTTTCACATATACATATCCCATAATCAGACCTCCTTTCAAGCGCTTCTCAGCAAGTTTTATAGTTTCTTTTTGGAGTTTTCTGCGTCTTCTTTACAAAACAACTCCTATTACAATAATTTTTCCTTCTTTATATTTTAAATAAAGACCTAAGTTCATTTGATCTTATTTCAAAAATCTTTTTCTGAAGATGCTTTACTTTTACAAACTCAATTCCCTGTTGTTCAATTTTTCATATTCTATTTTTAGTAAATCTTTTTGAGATTGTTCCAAAGGTGATATTTCCGATTCAGCAACAGGAAGTTTTTCACCTTAAACTTCACGATTTAAATATACCATTTATTTTTGATTTTTGTCAACAATTTCAATTAAATATACAAAAAGGCGGGTATAACTCGCTTTTTATTCCTATTTTCGAATATTTTTCAACTCTTTATCTATCCATTTTTATCAGTATCAAGATATAATTGAATTTCTTTTTTTCATAAATTCTATCAGTTCAACAAACTACAGTTAAACTGTATTTATCGGCACCTTTTACTAATTGATAATTCCATTTTTATTGATTAATATTTTTCATTAAGCATAAATCCATTGTATACTTGCATTCCAACGTTGTGCGTTGTGCACATAACGGGGCGGCGGATAGGCTGCAAGAAGCGAGAAAGCCGTTGGGCTTTTGAGCTTCGCTGTCAGCGATTCGCCTGTTGGACGGCGCTGTGCGCCGTCCAACAGGCGGAGGTTTCGCCGCCCGTTGAACTGACGCGCAGCGTCCGTTCAACATCGCTTAACCTGCATTTGTGCCTTTGCCGTCGCGCACAGCGGCGGCAAAGTTAACGCGAAAGTTGCACAAAAGGGGAGCTGCGCGAGTAGCGACCGCCTAAAGCAACTTTCGTGACAAAACATTGTCAGGTTGAAGCCGTGATGAACACGCTTTTTTTATTTATATCTCTTACTTGACACTTATACCTTACACTATTTTTGCTTCTTATTACTATCCATTCATAAATGAAAAACTTACAGTTTGCGTATTATAAGATTAAAACACCAAAACACAACTTTTATTTTCCTTAACAAATAATTATTATAATTACCACAACCGTCCAGAGGACTTATATTTCGTCGATTCCCTTAGCAGGGTTCTATAATACTTAGATAAAACTTTAATTTTTCCTTAACACGTAATTACCATAATTACCACGACCGTCCAGAAGGACTTTTTACTCATTGACTTCCTTTTGTAAGTTTTAAAAGTCAAAGATAAACCTTTTTATTTTCCTTAATAAGTAGTATTATAATAAAAACAGAGCTTTCATCAAAAGAATCGAAGCTATTAACTGGTGTTTTCACGCTTTACCTTACAAAAACACCCTATTTTTCAAAGTTGCAGTTTATCGTGCCGTAAGGCATCGGTCTAACAGGGCGGCGGATAAGCTGCAAGAGCGAGAAAGCCGTTGAGGCTTTTTGAGCTTCGCCGTCAGCAATTCGCGTGTTGGACGGCGCTGTGCGCCGGACAACAGGCGGAGATTTCCGCCGCCCCGTTGAGACTGGACGCGCAGCGTCCGTTCAACATTATTTTAAACCGCAACGCAGCTTGTCTGCGTTGTCGGCTTTGAAAACGGTGTTAGGTCTCCTTATAGTTTCAAAAGAACTTTTTTCCTGGTTTTTTAGAAACAGCAAGTTTTTGGATAAGTAATAATTTCAAGTCCCATTCCGAGACTGTCGAGATAGTCTATTAAAGTTGAAATTTTTATATCTTTCCTTTTTCAATTTTTAGAAACAGATGACTGGGTAAAATTAGTCATTTCTGACTGTTTTACATTCTGTTCTTCATGAAGCTGTGCAAGACAATTGTCATAATATCCTGCTCGGCTTTTATGTGAGTGCGACGAACAGCCTCTGGAGACATATTACTTTCCATCATTTTGATTGCGTCTTTCATTTTTCCAACTCCTTCTCATGTCTTTTCAACTATTACTTCGGATTCGGCTATTAAATCTTTTGTAAAACTTATCCCGGTCTTTACCTTTCTTGTCTCCGCCAGTAAGCAAAAATGCATTTCTAGCAGAATCAAAGTAATAGGCAACTCTCAAAAAGATGTTTCTGAGTCTGGTTTCTCAGTTCTTTAAGGTTACTAAGTTTCTTAGAACCATGAGAGGACATCTGCATACGGACGTGAAAGATTTGGTCCGTATTGTTGTAGTAAAAGAACTCTTTGCAATACGGCTTCCTTACATTTTTCGTCCAATGTTAGAAACCAAGCATCATATTCATCTGATGAATCTACATTCCACATAATTTATTATATGAACTAAAAGTGAATATTTGTCAAGAAGAAAAAAAGGCGGGCTTGACCCGCCAGATTATTAATTATTATGGATAGATAAATTCAGCAACATTGCTCCAAGAACTGTCAGAAACATTATATGCAGAACTTGTTACTTTTTAACCAGAAGTAATATTTTTTTCCCCGATGTGAGGCTTAAAAATAATATGAGCCAGTATAATTAACCGTTCTTGTATTTTCCCCTGCTTCTACAGTAGCAGTTGAATTATATGTGTCATAAGTGGCTTTAGAAGAATCATTTTGTAGTCGAGTAGCCCTAAAAATTGCGTTCGTTGCACCCTCAAATTTTCCGGTGTAATTAAATGTAACATTAACAGCACAACTAATTGTGGAGTGATACAATAAAAGTGCAGTGCCAAAATTGCCGAAAAGAGAGGAGGAGAGGCAATGAAACGGTACGATGAGAACTTTTAAAAATCGAGGCATTGAAGCTGTCGGACGAGATCGGAGTGGAAGGAAGCGTGCGAGCGGCTTAACGTGAACTACGGAACATTGGCAGGCTGGAGAAAGCAGCGGGTAAAGAAAAACAAAGAGAGAAAAAGTACAGATGCTGACATTCACAAAGAGAACAGCAGGCTCAAAAAAGAAATAGCCGAGCTTAAAAAAATGCGAATGAGATACTCAAGGATGCACTCACTTTTTTCGTTCAAGACCGGAAGAAATAGAAAACGGAGATATGTTCGTTTACATCCACTGCCGTGCCGATGAAAAGAAATTTTCAGCACGGATGCTGTGCGCTGTTCTTCCGGTCAGTGAAAGCGGTTTTTATAAATGGAAGCGGAACAGAGGAAAGCTGAAAGCATGGCAGAAACTGCTCGCTCAAATGCATAAAAATTCTTGATGAGGATGAGGAAAACAAAAACTACGGTGCCATGCGTATGCAGATAGCGCTTGAACAACGGGGCATTAAGCGTTCATTATCGACGATAAGGCGTGCAATGGCACGGGAAAATCTGCTGCATGAAGACAGAAGAAGTCCTGACGGTCTTACAAAAGCGGACAAAAAGGCGATGAGGCCGCAGAACATCATCAAGCAAGACTTTAGTGCACAAGCGCCGTTGAGAAAACTGCTGACAGATATAACACAGATACCGTGTAAGGACGGAAAGCTGTACGTGTCGCCGCTTTTAGACTGCTACAATGGAGAAATCATTTCTCTTGCGATGGACACGAACATGAAAAAAAGAACTGTGCATAAAAACGATAACGGAGGCATACAAGAATTTTGATATAAAAAGCGGAGCAATAATTCACAGCGATTGCGGAAGCCAGTATACAAGCGGCGAATACAAAAAGACACTCGGACAGCTGCACGCTGTCCAGAGTATGAGCGGAGTTGGAAAATGCTGGGATAATGCGCGAATGGAAAGCTGGTTTTGCAACGCTGAAAAAGGAAAAAGATATATCAGCTTGATACGACAAAACTGACTGTGGAGGAAGTCAAGACAATCGTCTGGAGATACACGTTCGCGTATTACAATACGAAGCGTGTGACGACTGTAAATCCCGACGGTTTGCCGCCTGTAATATACAGGAAAAGGCAGCATCTAAAAAGGTGCTGCTTAAATACATTTGGGGTATTTAGGCACTGCACTACTATTGACTATTCCAATACTGTAAATTTAGAAAAGCGTTTCATAAAAATCCTCCTATGATTTTTATAAATTTATTTTTAGATCGAAATAAATATCATAGGTCGGTTCCGCACCTGCCTGCCTTTTAGGCAGGTCAACCTAACAGGCGGCGGATAAGCTGCAAGAAGCGAGAAAGCCCATAGGCTTTTTGAGCTTCGCCGTCAGCTTGATTCGCATGTTGGACGGCGCTGTGCGCCGGACAACAGGCGGAGGTTCCGCCGCCCGTTGAACTGGACGCGCAGCGTCCGTTCAACTGCCGCTTAACCTGCATTTGCGGCTTGCCCGCAATGTCAGGTTGAAGCGGATGTTAGATATCAAATCAATTATAATCATAATATAATTCAACAATATTCATTAAATTCTCTATCCTTTTTGATAAATCCATTTACTTATATTCTGGCTTGCTTCTACTCCAAACTGATTTTTAACAAATTCAATCATGCTATTTTTTTGTAAGACTGCCACAAAAATTTCTGTAATATCTGCTAAAGTAATTGTAAACTTCGGACCTTCAATTTGACCATCACCTATCAATGCATCTATTTTTCTTTTTATTTCAGTATACTTAGAAATTAAATCGTTAATATCTTCAGTAGAGTTATGACTTATGGTTTCCTGCATTTGTTCAATGATATCCAAAAATTCTTCTTTTCTGTTTGTTTGATGATTCTATTGCCCATGCGATATAGCCCGAACCATCATGCCCTTCTTCTGCTCCAGATTTTTTTGATCAACAAAAATTAAAATATGAAGTTACTGCTTCATGAAATTTTTCCCCTGATTTTTCATTTTTTTATTTTTTTCCTGAAATGAACTTTACTCTTTTCTTTAAATATTCATTATTTTTTTATTTTTCTTCTCTTATAGCACAGAAATTAAGTCCGTATCCGCTTTGTAACATAGTTATCTATTCTAAATTCATGTACCTCATTTTTATAATAACCATAGAAATCTTCTACTGCAAGTGTAAATTCCGCAGGAACAATTCCTCCACAAATTATCAACTGTAAAATCAGCTGAGGATTAGACTTTTCAAAACGGCTGTTTTCTCTAGATGCTTCTTCTGCAAGCTGCCAAATATAATAAGGATTTTTCTATATCTTCATCGTTATAAAACAAATCATATTTTTTTACAGAATTTCTTTTGAATCTAATGCCGGAAGCTCTGCGCATTTAGCAAGAAAAATTAAGTGTATCAATAGCATGCTTATTGTTTTTCCAAGCCTGTTTTTAAATATTTTTTTATAAACGTTTAACGCTTCTTTTGGGGTTAGCTCTTTTTAAAAGTTTCTGCACGGTAAACAGTTCTATCAAGGAAATAGTCCATTGCTTTCTCGTGTCCATTAACAGCTGCATTCCGTAAATATTTATAGGAAGCTTCCGGAGTATTTATATAGCGGTAAAATAATTCAAAGTCAGCATTAAAATTCCCCTTTTTGAAAGTGTCAAAAACATTTGCCGAGCCTGCTCTTTATTGTCGGACTCGTATACTTCAATGGCTTTTTCAACAGTTATTTGATTTTGCTGTACTGATTGTGAATAGCACGATGCTGCAATTATAACTAAAAATATTATAAAAACTTTCCTTTCCATTTTTATTCCAAGCGCCCCAGAGGGCGTCAACCTAACGGGCGGCGGATAAGCTGCAAGAAGCGAGAAAGCCGTTAGGCTTTTTGAGCTTCGCCGTCAGCTTAATTCGCGTGGTGGACGGCGCTGTGCGCCGGACAACAGGCGGAGGTTCCGTCGCCCCGTTGAACGGACGCGCAGCGTCCGTTCAACATCCGCTTAACCTGCATTGCGGCTTGTCCGCAATGTCAGGCTGAAAGCGGGTGTTAGGTTAAACCTATCTAATACGACGCCTATCATATAAATAATAACAATTATTCAACCAGCTTAAAACAACATCAGACATACTAAATGCATAATTATCTTGAATTAATACAAATATATCATTTTTATTTTTGTAAAAGTTGGTCATTTCTATCAAGTTTATTATTTCCATCTGAAAAATCCCCATAAAAAGTATGCCAATAATAACCTGTTGTATCTTTATCATCAGACCAAACATAAAAATACAACAATGATATATTCATCCCAATATATTTTTCCTTTTTGAGTCCTATAATAACCAACAATATCAATATCATCTGCTTTTAAAATAGTATTTTAAATCTACATCTTGCTTCGCCCGCAAGCTCAGGTTTGACACTACTCTTTATTGGAAATCTTGATTTAAATATATGAAAATTATAAATCTTGTTATTTTTTTCTTATTCTCTGATTCAATTTTTATTGAAATAATATCAGCAATCAGCGTGTCATGAGTTAAAAGGAATCCTTCCAATATGCTTACCATTAAATGGTTCACTAGTTCTATCAATCCATGATAAATCTTTTTGTATTTATTTTTTTACATCGTTTACATATATATTAGCATTTTTATCTTCATATAATAGTCGAATGTGTATAAAATTCATAGTATTTTGCTACTGTCACATTATATTCAGAAATATCTCATCAAATATAGGCTCCAAATCTCCTATATAGTAACCTGTACGTTCAATATTTATACCTCCAGTTAGTTTAATATATTTTAATTCGGCAACGTCTGAAAGTTTTATCCATTTTTGCATATAATACTACATTACGATCAATTATTCTAAAAAAATCAAATTGAGTATAAAAGGTATTGTTATCAATATACCACCCATCAAACAAATAACCATCTCTTATAGGATTTTTCCGGTTTTTTTAGCATATTTACCTTTGTATACTTGTTGAGATGGTATCTCCTCTCCTCCATTAACAATAAAATGAAACGGTAAATAATTCATCACTTTGAGTTGTTTGCTCTATATCCATGAATGGTGTACAAGAACAAAGTAATACAATTAAGAAAATACTTTGCGGATAAACTTATATACTTTTTACAAAACCTTTCATACAAAACCTCACTAAAATTTTATACATCGCCATGTGGGTCAACCTAACTACCGCTTAACCTGCATTTGCGGCTCGTCCGCAATGTCAGGTTGAAGCCGTGTGAGACGCTATTTGCTATTCTCTCAAATAAAATACGAACAAAATCTCTTCTTGAATACAAAAATCCTTACAATTCTTATAACTTCGTCTTCAATTCTATAAAATATTGAATAATTATTTGTAAGCACAAACTTATAATCTGTAGGAAATGAAACATATTTTTCCACAGGAATCCCTACATTTGGAAAAGCCGTTAAATTTTTTCATAAGTTTCTATAATTTTTTTGAAATGGTATTATGTGCTGCTATGGGATTTTGAAGTTCATTCTCTATATAATCTTTGATTTTCAAGTAAATCTGCTGCCGCTTGCGGAGCAACCTTTATCTCAAACATCAAAAGTCCCTGCCATTTTTCTGACTTCAGTTGTATCCAGCCATCCGTTTTGCAAAGCAGATTCTTCGCCTTTCTTCAATTCAGAAAAAGAGTTTGCGTAGCCGTCAATTTTTCGTAATCTCTTATAGAAATCACCGCATAACACCCCCTGCCATTTTTTAGTAAGAAAAAACCGGCGATTCATCAGCAACATCCTGCAAAACTTCATTATAATTACGCAAATCCGAAACAGGTTTTATAGCAATCATATACATCTCTAATATTCGTAATATTTTTACTAAATAATTATCTTAAATCACACTAAATTGTCAAGAGATACAAAAGTTGCTTTCAGCCTCTTCTTCATTACATCTCTAAAGTTTTATTTTTCTGCTATTGTTTTTATAATCGAATCATAATTTTCTTTATTTTTAAATGTTTCTTTTTTTAAGAAAATATACCTTCCATTTGAGAATTCTAGAATATAAAATTTCTTTGATTCAGAGTTCGTAATATAATCTTGTAAGTTATACCTAGAAATTGTACCAAGACTTACTGTTTCAACGTAACTATCAGTTACTTCTATAGTTGTTTCAATATTTTCAGAAATGTTATATCTCCTTAGCACTTCAGCATCATATTTTTAATTTTTTGTAGCACGAGATTTGTACTCTCTCTCTAAAAAAATTAATCCAACCATAGAACGAATAATATAGAAAATACCAAATAAATAAATGAAATATCGAAAATTATCATTTTTCCGGTATTCCTCATACAATACCCCATTACTAATGCTCCTATTCCAATTATAAGAACAACAAACCAGCCTATTTTTTTGTTTTTACGAAGTGTCTTTTTGTTATTCCAATTAAATTATATACATTTCTAGTGCAATATCTATTCTATCTTGTTTAGAAGTCGTTTCTTTAAGTACCATATTTTTTCTCCTTTGCACGCCAGCGGCGTGTCCGTCTAACGGGCGGCGGATAAGCTGCAAGAAGCGAGAAAGCCGCACGGCTTTTGAGCTTCGCCGTCAGCTTAATTGCAGACGTTGACGGCGCTGTGCGCCGGACGACAGGCGGATGTTCCGTTGCCCGTTGAACGGACGCGCAGCGTCCGTTCAACAATGAGTTAAACCGCACAGTGCCCTTTGAGCCTGTGTCGGCTTTTGAACTTCTTGTTAGGCGATATTTCTTACAGTCCTCGATCAATTGCAATTTGTCTCAATTCTTCGCAAAATTCTTTGCAATTAATACGTCCATACAAATCTCTTCTTCCTGCTGTCATTTGCCGTTTTAAACATTCAGGAACACCTTCTTCTGAATAAAAATGGATTCTTTCTTCTGGTCCCCAAGCTCCTTGATTTTGATTATCTTCATGAATTTTAAAGTCTCACATTTGATGGTGTATTTAATATATAATCAATAGCTTCTTGCTTTTCAGTATCATTTTTAAATTGTATTTGTTGATTTCGACCATAGATTAATTTACTCATAGTATCCTCCTAATTCTTTAAATTAATAAAAACTAGAGAAAAGGCAAATTCTATTAGGATATATTTGCGTAATGCAGATTTATTGCATTCATTACTGCAATAAAGTCCATATTTGAAATATTTTCTACTTCGTCGTCATCGAAACCTACACTCAAAACAGTGTAAAAACTTCGGGGAACTCATAGATACGTTCTACTTTTTCAGTATAACTATCTTCTAGGTTTTTCTTTTTATTCTGTCGGCTTTTGACAAAAGTAAAAGTTTTTGATACTCAACATTTATCTCTGTGTGCGCCCATTTGGATGGGCATAATTAAAAATGCTGAGTTGGCGTTAATGCAATTAGATTTTTCAAGATAAGCACAAATTTCTGGATATAACGCTTTGGGGAAAATATGATGAATATGAATTGCCGCATCCTTTTAAATGTGCTTCTTCAAAGATGCTCTGTAATTCCTTTTCTGTATTGTTCATTAAACATTTTTAGGAAGCGTTTTGCCTTTGAAGACTGATAATCATAATATTTTTCATTAACTTCTACATGATGTTCACTTGCATAAACTTTTTCTTGTAATACCTTTAGGTTTATTTGCGTAAACATCACGGAAGTTGTTGCGATTGTACATTAAAACATCGAAAGTTATTACATCGGAAGAAACATATCCACGCTTCTGTACCAAATGCATTATGAAAATAGGCTAATGGATTTTATGACTTTTGTAAAAATACGACCACATTCTAAGTCTTTTTATTTTTTTGTGTACGAATGGGTAAAATCGTAAAATTTCTGTTTCAACTTATTATACTCAAATTGAAGTTTATCTTTATTTCCTATTGCGTTTTTGACTCTGAAAAGAAATTTTCAAAGTCATAATATATACCACTATCTTGCAATACTTTTCTAATATAGCGATAGAGAAATTTCAAAGCATCACTGATAGCAATGTATTCCAAAAATATCTAAATTGTTTACTTTAAAAATATTTTTGAACCTTGCTTTCGCTCTAAAAAGAACTTGAGAATTTGCGAGCAGTTTCATTGGCTGTTGGAAAAAAACTTATCATATTCATTTTTTGCAGCATTTTGTTTTGGACTTGGCTTCTGAAAACAGATTCAGTATTCTGTACTGCATAGTCACTAAACCAAATATCTTGTGTACAAAATTCTTTATTTGGATTTTCTGCTGCATAAAAATAAATACAATCTGCAATGAATGATAAAACATCAGGAGTACATTTTTGATTCATCCATCGTCCGTTATGTGATTCGCGAATGTCATATTCATACTTACCAATAAAATCAATAATTGACTGCTCTGTTAACATAAGTATCTTCCTTTTTAAGTTTATATTTTATTTCAATAATCCATAAAATATACAGAACACGCATCCACATTTAAAGAGCGTGTTTGATAATTCCGTGCAATTTGATAAAAATCTCGATATTCTTTTTGTAGAAAAATACAACAGTTGTTTGTCTGTAATAACGATGCTCTCTTTTTGGAATCAAAATGGCAACAGAGCCATTTACCAAGCAATTCTTAGGTTTTTCGTATAACACGTGGATTATAAGTCATGTTCGGAGTTAAAAACATTATCAGCATTTAAATACTTCGCAACAGACAATTCTGAAAATTTTTGAATCTTCAATAAAGGAATCATAATCTGAAATATTTAGAAATTTCTGTGCCTGTATCATTGATATTACGAGATTTTATAACTCTAATACCCTTTTTTTGCGTTTAGTTTTGAATTTGTAATTTGTCGATCTCTAAAACTGAAAATTCATTAAAATTAAGTTTATTGTAAATTGAATCGAAAAAAACGAATTTCGATAAATTATCCAATATGGCAAGTTATCTGAAAAATATATTTTTGATTTTGTTCAATCTCAATATGCTTTTGTTACAGAAATGACTTTAGTTTTGTTTGGAGAAGAACTATTGTTTATAAAAATTGCAATAGTTTTCGACTAAAAACGCCCTATAAAACCTTTTCGCCAAAATCAATGATACACTCGACAGATTTGTTTTTTTAAGTATTCTCGGCTCTTTGCAAAATTCAGGTGTATTAAGTAAAAATTTTGGAAAAAAACCGTTTGCAACATAATTTGAAATTTTTATAGATTTTTTTCCAAAAAGAAAGAACAAAGATTATTTGTTTCATCATTAACTACACCTTTTGTAAGTTTTCAATAAAGATGAATTTATATTTGTTTTTGAAAAAGGTGGATTACCAATTACAAAAATCATATTTTTTCAAAATCAAACAAAAGAAAATCTGCATTTATGTAATTTATGTTTACAGAATTTGAAATTGCTAATTTTTGAAATGAGAAGTTTTGCAATTTCTAATGAATCTTGATTTATGTCAATTAAATCTAAGTTGATTTTTACTCTCTAAATTTTCGTAGAATGAGGAGGAATAAAAATTACCAACACCTACTGACGGCTCTAAAATAGAAACTTCTTCTGTTTCAACAAAAGGAAGATTTTTTTAATTATCTCTGTGATTAATGATTTATTTGTAAAATAAGCTGCATTTTCAGTCTCGTTTTTGAATTACATAATTCTGCAATTCTCCCTAAAGCAGAAATTGTTAAATTAAGTGGATTGTTAGAGATAAACTTTTATGAGATTTTCAATTAAACCATATTTTTTTCTATGAATTTATTTATATATGTTGTAGTAACTAAAGTATGTGAAATAGCATTCTTTATATTTTCTGCTAATTTATTAAAAATTTGTGTTGGAACAGTACTCGCCCTAATGATTGGCGAATTTTTACTTCTTCTTTTTTTGAGTAAAACTTTTCTTTTTCAGTTTCTGACAACGCATTTTAATTCATCAAGCGATTTATCGACCCATTTTAAAATTTTCTGGAATAGTCATCATTCGCATAAGTTCACGAATTGAAAAACTCTGTCGTCTTTTTGGGTGAATTGTATTTTTGGCTCACTAATTGGTCGTTACAGTGTGAACGCAAGGACCAACCTTATCCCAAAAATTGTCGGGTATATTTATCTGCATTTTTGCGAGTATTCTCTACAATTTACCGTCTTTTTATCTGATGCGGTCGTTTTTTCTATTTCTTTATTGTCGAAAGCTGATTCTCCCTTCTTTTTAAGTCGTGAATCCACGCTCTCATGTGTTCGGAATAAGTTCTAAAAGCATGATAAAAATCATTTGAATCAATTTCACCAAAATCAAGTGATTTTAAATTACCAATTACTCGTCTTAAAGTTTTTCGTTTTCAACCTCTGGGTAAAGTTCTATTGGAGAAATTTCATCTGCGAATTCACGGGCAACGCCAATTACTAAAGTTCTTTGGCGACTAGAACAAGCACCATGGTTTTGAAGTTAATAACACATGAAATATATGAATATTTTTTTCACCAAGATTGTTTTCAATTTAGCTTCAGAAATTGGTTTTTCTTTTCCGTCAATATCTGTGCAAATAGTTTTTCATAAAAGCGGGTACATTCTCAAAAATGAAGAATTTAGGATTTACCTCTTTTATGATTTTAATAGACTCAACTACGAGAGAGTTTCTAATTATTTCATTTTTCTGCCTTTTTATGGTTCGCCACCGACACGCCTTGACATGGCGGTGTTGCAATCAATACATCTACTCGCTTTTAAATTTTCTTTTTCTTCCATAAGTCTATTTGAGAAAAAAAGTTTTTGTTTTTGTATCTTCTGTTGTTATGTCGCCACAGATATATCCTGTATCGTATTTACATTTATGATTAAATTTTTGGATTTCCAATCTACGTGGAATAAGTTCATTTGTAGCTATACATTCATATCCAGCCATTTTGAAAACCAAAAACAGCCAACACCTGCACTACTAAAGAGGGTAATATAAGTTAATTTATCTGTATTATTAGTCCCACGCATAAATTACAGTTTAGCAAATTTATAAATAAAAATCTACATTCTAAAAAAGTACTAAATATATTTATAGGAAAGAAATAAGCACGCCTGCGGCGTGTCCGTCTAACGGGCGGCGGATAGCTGCAAGAAGCGAGAAAGCCGTTGAGGCTTTTGAGCTTCGCCGTCAGCTTAATTCGTATGTTGGACGGCGCTGTGCGCCGGACGACGAGCGGATGTTCCGCCGCCCGTTGAACCTGCATTTGCGGCTTGTCCGCAATGTCAGGTTAGAAGCGGGTGTTAGATTCATTTTTGTTATACATTACTTCCCTTTTTTTATTTGGATTCAGTTGTCCACCGCGATTACCTTGATTTTTGATCATACTGGCGGTTTGTTCCAGATGTTCCCTTATTGGGATTTTTGCATATTTGACTGATTATCAGCCGGTTTTATTGGTTTATTTTTTGCTCATAGTGTTCCTCCGTATCTATTTAAAAACAACGCTAACTTTAAGCTTGCCACCGACAATATCAGATGCTTTTACTGTATAAAACATCTCTATACCAGTTTTATATTCCTGCTTAACATCATTGATATACCAATTTTCAACAACCTTACCTGTAGGCAAAATCGCTTTCAAAATACAATTCATCTTTTTCTTGTATTTGACTTCCACTTGTTACATCAGTATATGGGAATGAGTTTGTTTTTGACATTTTACACTTGCAACATCAAATTCGACAGTTCCTTGTACAGCGTCTTTAGTAATAACACTCACTTTGAGCTTGTTACCTACAATATCAGATGCTTTTACAGTATAAAACATTTTTGAATCAGGGTCTTATATTCCTGTTTAACATCATTGATATACCAATTTTTACAATTTTATCTGTAGGCAAAAATCGCTTCAAATTTTAATTCATCTTTTTCTTGTATTTTGCTTCCGGTTGTTACATCTGTATATGTATAGGACTTTTGTATTTTGGCATTTTACACTTGCAACATCAAATTCTATATTCCCTTGTACAGCATCTTTAAGAACAATGCTGATTTTAAGCTTCCCGCCAACAATATCAGATGCTTTTTACAGTATAAAACATTTTTGAATCAGTCTTATATTCCTGTTTAACATCATTGATATACCAATTTTTTTACAATTTTATCTGTAGGCAAAAATCGCTTTCAAATTTTAATTCATCTTTTTTTCTTGTATTTTTGCTTCCGGTTGTTACATCTGTATATGTATAGGACTTTGTATTTTGGCATTTTACACTCGCAGCATCAAATTCTATTATACCTTTTTTTAATATATCACCATTACCGGATTTTTCCACCATTAGACTGTTGACATCCAGTAATGAACGCTACTGTACTAATCATGACAACTAATACGCCAATCATTGAAACTACTTTTCTCTGTTTCACTTCGACCTTCCTTTCGCAATGCTTTTTTCATTGCAAGTTTATTTTTCGGTCGAAAGTCTGTTTCGATTGGCTCCGTACCCGCCTGCCGTTAGGCAGGTCAATCTATATGGTTTTAAACCGCAACGCAGCTTGTCTGCGTTGTCGGCTTTGAAAACTGTGTTATGGTAATTCTATAACATTGCAACCCTAAGCTGTTTACCAAATACCGATGCTACTTTTTGAAGAGTAGATAATCTGATATCTTCTGAATGATTTTCTATTCTTGAAATAACACTTTTCTTTGTTTCAAGTTTTTCTGCCAACTGTTCTTGTGTCATTCCGCTTTCGAGTCGCATTTCTTTTTATCATCATACCGATTTTTGAATTCTTCATAACCTGTATCAAAATCTTTTGCAAACTTAAAATCTGTTTCCTTTACGCTGAGAAATATAGTCATCCAAATCAAATGTTTTTATTTGCCATTTTTCTTTACTCCTTTTCAAAAGTCTTTCATTCTTGCCTCACAAACTTCTATTTCAGATTTTTGGTGTTTTTCTGCGTTTTTCTGAAAACCGTTTGTAAAAATTACAATATTTCCGTTATGAAAAACATCCTAGGAGGCGATAAATATTTCCACTCATTTTCAATTCTGACTTCGTAGAAATCTGTATCTGATAATTTCTTAAAGTATGATTTAGGAATTTTTCAATTTCCTGAACAGCCTTAAGAACCCATGCTATCTTCTGAGCAACTTTTGCCGGTTGAGAATCTATAAACTCCGCAACAGGACATTTCCCATCGGCAGTTGTATAGAATGTTACTTTCCTGTACATAGTTCATGTTAGCATATATGCTAACATTCTGTCAAATAAAATAAATCTTCTTGCTTGAAATTATTAAGCGGCGTCAGCCGTGTACTACCGCTTCTTGCATAAACTCTAAAGTTCTATTTCATAATTTATCGAGCTTGGCTCGATGAAATTATCTTCCTTATTATTTATCTTCGGATGGCACATAATATTGTCCAACTGTATCTATATAATATTTTTTTCAACCCCTTTAACATTGAAAATCCATAGTGTCTCTTTTTCATTTTCATAGAAACAATCCACATAGACTATATATTGGTTAGATATAGGGATTATCATAAATTGCTTTTTTGCGAAATATGAAAATGTAATTTCATATTTTACAGGCGTATTCTCTTGACTATTGAAATAATCATTTAATGTGATTGCTATATCTGAAAATTCCTGTTCGGTAAGATTTCTATTGCCACTTAGACCATCTTCTATATCCCAAAATGAATAACCGATATAAAGTACAAGTTCTACAAAAGATCAATATGGTTAGTAAAATGGTCTTAATTTTCGATTTCATATTTTCTTTCCCAAAAAGCACGCCTGTGGCGTGTCGCCATAACACCCGCTTAACCTGCATTTGTGTCTTTGCCGAAACGTGTAGCGAGGCAAAGTTGGCGCGAAAGTTGCATAAAAGGGATCCGCAGGCGACCGTCCAAGCAACTTTCGTGACAAAACAAATGTCGAGGTTGAAGCCGTGTTAGGTTTATTTCGTTTTGCCACAATTCATTTTTCGGAAATAGTTCCATAAATTGTATGCGACTTCGATTTACCAGCAGAAACCACATTTTTCAATACTTGCAATGATTTTTCCAATCTTCCCATGATATTGATTTATATTTACATTTGTTGAACATTCTCGTAAATATACAATATGATATTTTTGATTTTTTTACTAACTCATTTATTATTACATGAGAATCGAAATAATCTCCAATATTAAACTGCTTAATAATTTCATTTTATACATTCATTCAGAGTCATATAATCTTCCTTCATTTTTAACTACAGATATTAAAAATATTTTCTTTATAAATACCTATAAGTTGTTAAATCTATTTTTACTAAACCTATAACTATAGAGTGTATGCATCAGGGGCTTTACCTCCTACAACAACAACGGAAACAGGCAATCTTCCAAATATGTTACTCGCTTCTTCAATAATTTCTCCTTTTTACTTTCTGACTTATATAATCTACATAATGATTGGAATAGTCAATAGTAGTGCAGTGCCTAAATACCCCAAATGTATTTAAGCAGCATCTGTTTTAGATGCAGTCTTTTCCCTGTATGCAACTGGCGGCAAACCGTCCGGATTTACTGTCGTGATACGTTTCGTGTTGTAATAAGCAAACGTGTATCTCCAGACGATTGTCTTGACTTCCTCAACAGTCAGTTTTGTCGTATCAAGCTGATACAGCTTTTCTTTTTCAGCGTCGCAAACCAACTTTCCATTCGCGCATTATCCCAGCATTTCCCAACTCCGCTCATACTCTGGACAGCGTGCAGCTGTCCGAGCGTCTTTGTATTCGCTACTCGTATATTGGCTTCCCTGCAGTCGCTATGAATTATCGCTCCGCTTTTTATATCAAAGTTTTTATATGCCTCCGTTATCGTTTTTATGCATAGTTCCTTTTTCATGTTTGTGTCCATTACAAGAGAAATGATCTCTCCATTATAACAGTCCAAAAGCGGCAACACATACAGTTTCCCATCCTTGCACAGTATCTGCGTTATATCCGTCAGCAATTTTTCTCAACGGCTCTTGTGCACTAAAGTCTTGCTTGATGATATTCTGCGAGTATCATCGCCTTTTTTGTCGGCTTTTTGTAAGACCGTCAGGGCTTCTTCTGTCTTCATGCAGCAGATTTCCTCGTGCCATCACTCGTCTTACCGTCGACAATGAACGCTTAATGCCCCGTTGTTCAAGTGCTATCTGCATACGCCTCACCCCATAGTTTTTGTTTTTCTTCATCCTCATCGAGAATCTCATGCATTTGAGCGAGCAGTTTCTGCCATGCTTTCATCTTTTCCTATTTCGCTTCCATTTATAAAAACCGCTTTCGCTGACCGGAAGAATAGCGCACAGCATCCGTGCTGAAAACTGCTTTTCAGCACTTTGATGCTGGATGTAAGCGAAAAAGACCATCCTTTTCTATTTCTTCCGGTCTTGAACAGAAAAACCGAGTGCATCCTTGAGTATCTCATTCGCATTTTTAAGCTCGGCTATCTCTTTTTGAGCCTGCTGTTCTCTTTGTGAATGTCAGCTTCTGTACTTTTTCTTTCTTTGTTTTTTTCTTTACCCGCTGCTTTCTCCAGCCTGCCAATGTTCCATAGTTCACATTAAGCTGTTCACACGCTTTCTTCACTCCGATCTCGTCCGACAGCTTCAATGCCTCGATTTTAAAGTTCTCATCGTACCGTTTCATTGCCTCTCCTCCTCTCTTTTTCGGCAATTTTGGCACTGCACTTTTTATTGTATCACTTCAGTTGAAGCGGGTGTTATGTGATATTCATTTTATGGATGAATGATATCCAGATTTCCAAATCAAAAAAATTAGTTCATTTTCTTTTTATAACACAACATAACTCAAACTTTGTTATAAGACGAAATGATATTCCACCATTATTGAATATTTTTCCAATTAGAACTTTTTCTTATAATCTTTTTATATTGATTATATTCTTCATTTGAAATTTTTATTGTATAGTAATAAGGTAATTGTTCAATCTTAATTGGAATTCCCTTTGGATATTGTTTTTCAATAATCTCAATAGATTTATCTTTAATTTGAATATCCGTTTCATGAGTAAAAAGCCATTTTTATAAAATTTATATTTTTTTACAATCAGCAATATTCAATGTGTCCTGTGAATAATATTTACTATAAAAATTTGAATAATTATAACAATCATATATAATTCGCAATTCATTTAAAACATCACATCTATAGAATTTTCCAGACTTAGATTCATACATCCAATAGTTATTTTTGAATTTCATATTTTTTTCCCTGTCAGTAAATACTCAACTTTATATTCACCATCTATAACACAAGCTTTTTTCAACATTATTTATAAAAATATATCTCGCCTTTTTTTAATTTTTCTATCCATCGATATTAAAAGCATTATACAGGTCTTTATTTTAAAAGTGCTGAATCATCATGCGATTTCGGAATCAATCCTTTATACAGTTGTAGAGTGCTATTAGAATTATTTTTCCAGCAAAATTAAAATCTCCATCTCTTTGTTTATCATGAGCAAAAGATATTTTTGCAATAAAAGTAGTAATATACATAAAAACATATATTCTTTTGTTTATCATGTCCCTTTTCCGAATTGATGCCCAGAGGGCGGCAGTCCACATAACATTGTTTTTAAACCGTAACGCAGTTTAACTGCGTTGCCGGCTTTGAAAACATTGTTATGCTTTTATACTTTTCAATCTCTCTTGTTAACAACATAATCATTTTCTTCTTTATGTTTTTACAAGCTCTTCGTTCCAAATATTACCATTTTCTTTCATTATTTCTTGCATAAGTTGCAGTTTTGGGACTTTGTTTAATTGTATCAGGGATAACTTGCAACTTTTTGATTGCGGATCTAAATTTGAGAATTTAGAATTTGAAGAAACTGTAATCAATGCAAGATTGCCAAAACTATTTAAGGAAACATCATTCCATTTTTCTTTTTCAATAGGATGCTGAGGATAAAAATGCTCAATAGATGTTCTGAACTGAAATTGAAAATTGGGAATAGATTGCTTACACACTTTATCTCTATCCAATACATAATCCAAGTATGTAAAAAAACTATACGGTCAATTCCAAAACCACTAGCGCCTTTTATAGTTTGCTTCGTCAATTTTTACAAAGCATACTCTTCCAAAAACTGTAGTTAAATCTGAATCTTGATTTTTCGTTTAATTTAGACAAGGCTTTTTGAAATCCAATGCATAGTTTTTTGAGAAGTATATATATTCTTAATGCTGATTGTAAACTTCGCAGTGTTTCTGTTTTTGTCATCGACATTTTTCATCGACAGCATAAGTCAATTTATATGAAGGTTTTTCATGGCTTTTTAGCTTGGTCAAAATACATCTGAAGCATTTGTAAAGACCATTTTGCGCTTCTTCTTTATAATCTCTTGCATATTCTCGTTTTATGATATACTTATCAAATAAAAACGATATTTTAACAAATTATAAATAAAAAGTTATGGCGTTATTTCCATTTGCCCATTGTTTTTTTGAGCGTTTCAATAAATTTTTTATCATCAAGAGTTGAATCATCGTCGGTTGATGAATTTTTGCATAGCTTCATTAACTATTAAGAGCAAATTTGGGAAATGAAATAATTGATTCAAACCTTTCATTTTTCATAATCATCATCTTCTTTTGTTGTACTTTCGATAGTAGGGGCTTCCAATTTTTCAAACAGTGAGAATCTTTTATCACTTGATTCTTTTTCTAGTGATATTTTTTTGATAATAAATCTTCTGGTTTTGAACAAAGAAAAAAATATCCCACTGTTTACTAAATAGATTTTTTTCTGCTTGTTTTTATCAAAATTCATTTGAATATAACTGTCCATTTGAGAACACTTATCCCAAATCAATCCTGCAACGTCTTTATATTGAGGCTTATCTTTTATCAATTATGCTTAAAATCTTTCCTTTTGCTATTTCATGTAGCTCAAGCTGCTCTCCACAGTATTCATGATTTCAAAATAATGGTTCAAGTCTATCTGTTTAGGCACTTGAGTTCTTATTATTAAGATATTTTGCAACTTTGATAAGAATTGATTTCTATATTCTGGATTTTTGTTTCTTCAACTGAAAAAGTAATTCTTTATTACATCAAAAACCTTCTATAATTTCTTTTGAATAAAACCAATCTTTATCGAGGTTTTGCTTTTTTTCACTTAAATCATTTAACGTAATATTTGACTTTTCTCTTGCTTCAAAATGAAGAGATTTTTAGATAAAGTTTTTGTCTTTTAGAAATGTCAAAAAGTAAAAAAATATGGTTGTCAGTCTTTGTTGACCATCGATAACTGAAAAAGTATTTGGAGTTATTTCATCAACAATCAAGCTTCAAGATAATATTTTTCCCGCTTGAATCATAAATATCTCCAAGAAGCTGTTCAATCTCTTCTTGTTCCCAAGCATAATTCCTTTGATAAATTGGAATTATGTATTCATTCTAATAAATATGTTTTTTTCAGATTGAATTCTTCTGGTTGTTTTTATCGTTTGATTCATTCTATTTCTCCAAAAATTTTTATTCAAATATTTTTGTACTTTATCGATTTATAAGATTCCAGTTGCTCTTCGTTAACTCTTTCTAGAATTATGCTATCAAGTTCTTGTGGGTTTTTGCATTTCGAAATTTTTGCAAAAAGATTCAGTTCTTTGTTTATTCTATCGTGATTACCAGTGCATATTTGTCTATTGTTTCCAGATAAACAGAATGCATGACAACTCTAAGAGAGTAAGCCCATTTGTAAAGAAAATCTAATCTGCTTTCAGTTAATTCTTCCATATTGAATTTATCAATAAAGAAAACGACAATATTAACGAAAAGATTTCTTACATAACAATTTCCAGAACCATATGTTGAAATAAAATTCGATTCAATTTTAGATTCAAAGTATTTTTTATAACTTGTTTATACAAATTGAAATAGTAGAGCGTATATAAAAAGAATCTTTTTCCAGCAAGTAATGGCTGGGTTAATTGAAATTGATTTACTTTTTCACCGCTAGTCAGTTCATACATTCCTTCTGAATTAAAATGTTCTATGTATAAATTGGCAGCCTTGTGGTAAATCGAAAAATGATATTTGTTATTTTGTTTTTATCCTTTCATGCATTTATCTTTTTTGAAGAATAATAAAGCCCGGATTTATTTTTTTATACCATTGAATCAATGGATACAAAGTGTATTCAAAGAAAAGTGATAATTCTTTCTGCTTCTCATTTTTCCCAAGATGTTATGATTTTTGATTTTTCTGCTTCTGAACTATCATACATTTCTCTAAGGTGGTATGACTTTAGCAAATCTTGAGGATCAAGAGCTTTTTCCTCTGGAATTTTGAGAATCAAAAAAATTGGAATGCTTCTTGTTCACTATTAGTTACTATTTCTACAACAGTGCAATTTTCCAAAGTATAATTTATAAAGGTCTTTAATTCTGACCCGATAATCTCACAATGTCGTTTTAAGATTTCATAGTTTTTAACTATAGATTTACTTGAAAGAGTATCAAAAGTTTTCTTTACTATTTAGCAAATTAGAACATTCTTTTATATTCTTCTGAGTTTTTAATACTTTATAGAAACAGTATGTTAAAATACTTAAAGTAGTAATTCGTTGTTGACCGTCAACAATTTCTAATTTTTATTGTTGTTATGGAGGACAATTGAGGCCAATTCTATATTCTGGAATATTCATTTTATATGCAGAATAAATATCATTAAAGAGAGTTGATACACTTTCTGTACTCCATCTATATGGTCTTTGATAATTTGGAATTGAAAGATTCAGTTTTCAAAGCATCTTTCAGTGATATTATTTTCAGATTTTCATGTTTCATTTTCAACTCTCTAGTAATATTACCAGGTAAGTGGTACTAGAGCATAACAGGGCGGCGGATGAGCTGCAGAAGCGAGAAAGCCGTTGGGCTTTTGAGCTTCGCCGTCAGCATCAATTCGCCTGTTGGACGACGCTGTGCGCCGTCCAACGAGCGAAAGTTTCGCCGCCCCGTTGAACTGAACGCGCAGCGTCCGTTCAACGATATTTTTAAAACCGCAAACGGCTTGTCCGTTTGTCGGCTTTGAAAACGGTGTTAGGGCGTTATTCTTTATTTAAAAGTAAATCTATTGAATCTGCTTTTCCTTTTCTCTTTATAAAAAAATTACTTTGTTATATTTCCAAATTCCATTTTCCTTTTTCAGCATCGATATATACTCTTGAAATACCATTTTTCCCTTTTTATTTTTGTACGAAAGAGATGCTTTTTCCCGTTCCATTTCCATTCATACTCATAGAACCGCTAATTATAATTTGGAAGTTTATATTCTTCTCCAAGATATTCCATAACATCCTGATTGTTTTCAATAAGTTCTACTGAATACTTATATGGCTCAGAGTTTTTTTAAATAATGAAAAAAATAGAGGTGCATACAATTATAGCACCGATAAAACCAATTCAAATATTACAACATATTTTATAATTTGTTTCTTTTTAGTTTTATCTGTAATTTCGATATTTGTTTTTTACTTCAATTTCTTTATCTTTACCAAAAAGTTTTTCTATATAGAAAAAAATGTTTCCATAAACACAACCTAATGGACGTATAGAATATGCAAAAGGAAACATATCGTTTTTTATCTTTTTAGTAAACAAATAATTGTATCATTTATTATTCCAAAAGATAATACCAATTGTGCTTACTATTATAAAGAAGTAACAAAAACTTAAAAATAGATTTTTGGACAAAACGGATTTATTTTTGGAAAACCTAATACGATAAAAAAACCATTGCCCATGCTATAAAGAAAAAGCCAATACTTATTCCAAAACCCAATAAAGTTTCTGAAACTTTTTATATCTTTACAGATGCAAATAATACAATTTAATATGCAAACCCCAAGAATTATACCTAGAATAATTTTTATTCTTTTTTTCATAAAAAAATCAATTATTTTTTCCATCCTTTCTTGCACGCCAATGCGCGTCCGCCTAACACTCGCTTAACCTGCATTTTGCGGCTCGTCCGCAATGTCAGGGTTGAAAGCGAGTGTTATACGAATCATCTAAATCTAATATTAGCCCATTTGATAAACTCAGCCAATGAAAAAAACATGAATGATCTTATCATTTTATTATGATCAGATGTATATTTTTGATTTAACTGTTTCTTGTAGCCATGTTATTGAACCTACTTTTTGCACCGCCTCCATCAACAATAATAACAATTTCTTTTTCAGGCATTGCTTCGATACAATTTAAATACAGATATGGAAATTTTTCATCAACACTTCCATTTGATTGTTGCCATTTACATTCAATTCTGATTTCACAATCAAATTTTTTTCGACTTTAATAAAAATTCAGTATTTCCATCATGATGATAAATATTCTTAAACGGACAGTTTTTCTAATAGAAGCTCACTACCGTACTTCTCGCGATTTTTATCCCATGTTCGGTATTTTTATAATTTCAAAACCTTTTGCTTGAAATGTGGTTTCAACTGTTTTTCAAGTATTTTTACTCTGATTGCTTGCTAAGGCACCTTGTTCATTGGATTGCAAAATATATCTCCTCTTCATCATCTGAAAATCTGCATTAATTTTTCTTTTTTGTTAATTCACAATATTCTTTATCAATTTCAATCCCAATATAATATCTCTTACCTATAATTGTAGAGGCTATACCAGTAGTTCCACCGCCGTTAAAAAGGATCAAGAATAATTGCATTGTCATTTGTCGAAGCTAAAATAATCCTTTTTAATAATGATAGTGGTTTTTGGGTGGGTGCTTACCAAGCTCTTTTTCTCCTGCAGGCGGTGTGAGGATTGACCATACTGATCGCATTTGTGAATGTTCTTTTTCAATTTGTCTTCAGGGAAAAAGCCGTTTTTCATTGCATCATAGTTGAAATATATGTTTTTGATTTTTTGTCTTTTTCGTGCCCAAATGAGTGTTTCATGTGATGCTGTAAAAACCGACAGCTTAAATTCGGTGCCGCATTGGGTTTGAACCATGCGATGTCATTCAAGATATGAAAAATTATTTTTGTAATAAATATCCGCATTGATAAATGCTATGATACGTGCCACTAATCCAAATTGTCCCTTCCGGTTTTAGGGACTCTCCTACAAGCTGCTATCCACGCATTATGAAATTGCATATCGGTCTCAAGTCCACAACTTTTATCCCATTTACCTTTATTCACACTTACCATACGTCCATTTTGACACGTAAAACCATCGTTTGACAACACATATGGAGGATCGGCAAAAATCATATCGATGGATTCATCAGGGGCCTTTCGAGAACTTCAAGGCAATCAATATTAAAAATAGTATTAACACTATCCTCGTAATAAGGTTCTAAGATTGTCTTAGGTTCAACAATAGAGGCTATAAGATTTTTCATAAGCTTTCCCTGATAATCGTATATTATCAATTATCTGAAAAATGTTGTTGTTCAGTCATAACTCTTCCTATAAGCATTATATAGGATAATTGATAAAAATCAATATATAGACTAAATCTTGTACCGCTTCAGCGGTATCCGTATAACATTCGCTTAACCTGCATTTGTGCCTTTGCCGTCGCGTATAGCGGCGGCAAAGTTAACGCAGAGTTGCATAAAAGGGAGCTGCGACGGCAGCGACCGCTCAAAGCAACTTTCGTGACAAAACAAATGTCAGGTTGAAGCAGGGTGTTATGCGCCCTATATAATATATAATTTTTCAATCAATTTGTATATATACAAATAAAACCAATAGTGTTAGATTTATACTGTTCCCCAAAATAGAGAGCCATCATACTATAATTTTCTACAATTTTAGAAAATTCGCCTGATTAAATAAATAAGATAAACAGCAATTTCGGCATGATAGCGTTTGAAAAATCGAACATTGTAAGGTTATGCTCAAAACCATTCTCATTACTTCCATTTGCAGCAAACATAATATTCAGCAGTCTTTCTAAGCGTATCTCAAATAAATTTTTCCCTTTGTTGAAAGGAATCAAAAGGAGCTGCAATGTAATTTTTTTCAGGAGCATACGATAATTTCTTTTGCAAAATCTTCGTTTTGCTTTTTATCGATTTTTCATCTGTTAAATTAAAAAGTTGACTCTATTTTCTTTATGATATTTTTCAGAATTGTCTCTAAAAATCATTCAAATCGGAATCATGCTCATACAACCTAAACTCGAAACTATCTGAACTAATCCCGCTGCCTTATGAAGTTTTAGAAATAAACTCATTATAGAGCCTCTTATTTTTCCTGAAAGAGATAATAAATTATAAATGTTTGAGGATTTCTCTTAGGTTTCGAGCGATGTCAGAGGATGTTTATAATAATTTCTCTCTTTTTCTTCTAACAAATCCATAAATTTTTTTCTCTATATCGCAAAAAGCATATAAAAGATTTTTTTCCAATTAGATGTTTTTCATTAAATTATCGACAGAGGCGTGTCTAACATGATGTGTACTCATATTTCTATCTTTATAAAAGGTATCGAGTCTTGAAGCCAATTCTATTTGTTTCACGATAATCCGTTACAAATTCCTTATCTTTATCATATACTGTATCTGTCTCACAAAATAAATTTGCAGATATAATCCCTTCTGAAGCATAAACATATCTTGATTTTGGGAAATACCTCTGAAATTCAACACCACAAAAGGAAAAATTTGACTTATAAAATTGTTTAATTTGAAGCCTTTATCAATCAAACATATTTTTCTCCTGATAGCTTCATCTAAATTTGATTTATACCGTTCCAGAGGTAGCTTTTTCGTTGTATTTCTCTCAAATAATTAATCTGATCTTTCATAGCACTTTTGCGCTTCTACTTCAGTTCTCGATAAATTATATAAAAAGCATTAGTAAAGATACATTTGATTTTTCAGTATTTATCTTAAAATTATCAGAAAGTATGAGTTTGATTTTTCGAAACAAAACACTTCAGCAATATTATTGAATATTTCTTCTATCGTTTTCTTTTCTCTCCATGTATTTAAACTCATATGCATCAGGATTTATTAAAACTTGTGTTTTATGAACTGCTTTTTATATCTCCGATTAAAATTACCATTATCTTTCATGCAGTATGAAACATTTTTCCCATACACAAAAAGAAAAGTAACATATTCAGTAATTCATTATTATTAACATACCGTTTGTATTGCTTTCCCATCAATTATGCCAAAATCTTTTTGATACCTCTGAATGTAAAGCACATAAATCATTTTCATATAATTCAAATAATTCATCATAGTCTTTATCTTTACCTTTATTTACATCATGAATAGATAATATTTCTGGAATTAAATTCCATTCGTATACCTCTAAAGTTATTGATTTCCGGACTTTTCCTATCAGGAAAAACAAGATAAAATTGATCTCAATGAAAGCTCCTTACAGAGCATGTATAACATAATAACAAACCCGGGATGTTGCTCTAAGTTCTGAATATTATTTCTAACTTGATCAAAAAAAGCTGTGGAGCAGACTCATATGCATGATCAGAATAATAATTTATAATTTTTGTTTGCCTTTCCGGCATAAGATTATTAACACAATCAATCTGATCATTATCCCAGTCACTTAATTCAATAATTACCGATTTATTTTAAAAATACTTTTTCAAATAACCTAAGCAAAGTATCACTACGCTTATTTGCATCGAATAAGTAATAAAGATGAATCCAATCATAAACTTCATTGAAATGATGATTTCTCATAATAATTGAAAAAGTTTTAGGATCACGTTGTTGTAAATCTTTTTAATCTTGTTTTCAATAACATCCTTATCTGTATAAAAGTATCTTTTAGACAAAGTTTCCTGTTCGCAAAAACTCATAAAAGAAAGCCAAGAATATAATCACCAATCTGAATTTTCTAATCTATTTGTGCTCTGAGTATACCAAGCAGCAAAACTAATTATTGACCATAACACAGGAGCAAGATTAAAGATGCAATATTCATCATTGCAACTGTATATCAATCGAGTTAAGTTGTATAAAGCAAAGCTATAATGTTCGGTATCATCACAAGACGCAGTTTCTGCAAGAATCTTAAATGCGTCCGTTTCTTTTTGGGATTACATTCATCATCTATCAAGAATTTAATTAAAAAGCTCTTTTAATTTTTTGATATTTAGGATTAGGAGAATATATTGTCTACATGCAGATATTTTTCTCTTTAAGCTTTTCTGTGTCTTTACCAAGACAAGCACCAATAGTTTGGGCTAAAACAAAAAAATTGTAATATATGCATGAAATTCGTTTCGTCGATTTTTTTCTTCCAGTAAAATTGAATTTAACTTTTTCCCAATAGTTGAGAAACTTGCTTCTTATCTTTTACCGTATAAATACTTTTACTATTTCCATAATTATTTTTTTCCATCATATCCTCCTATTATGCATATCTGGCTCTATATTTATTCTCATCGACATAAACATTTTTAATACCGAGTTTAAATCATTTTTCCAACAAAGAACCGCTTATACAACCAGATTTATTATCAAGAAAGCAAGCGTCACTATTTAAGATATAATATGAGTTCAGCATTAATTCATTATTCTCACTACATATTACTTCAGAAAACTTATGATGCCGTTGAACAAACTCTAAATAATCATCTTCCTCTATCAAGAAATCCGTATAATCTTGTTTTTAATCTTCCGGCAGGTCTTAGAACCTGAAGTAATTTTATTCTATCAGGCATAACAGTTTCATAAAAATCATTAAAGTTTTCATCTAAATTTATTCTGCTTACAACTGTATTTATTTTTAATATACACCCTGCAAGTTTTTATTTTTTTACACAGACCTATATAATCATCCCTAGATAAAACACTATTTTTCACAGACCTACCAATCAATACATTTGTATTTTCACTTAAAGAATCAACACTGATGCCTATAATGCTAAAATCAGTAAGAATTTCGTCAAAAGTTTCAGGTTTATGATATAAATTGAAGCCATTTGTAAACCATGGACACAATAAAACCATATTCTTTTGCTTTTTTACAAAGAGGAATAAGTTTTGGGGAAACAGTCGGCTCTCCACCAACAAAATTAATCCGATCAAAAGACCCTTTTAATTTTTCAAGAACACTTATGGATTCTTCAAGAGGAAGTTCCTTACAGCAAGAAACAAAACAGTATTTACATGACATATTACAACTATTAACAAAATGCCAATTTACTGTTCGCAAAAATTGTTTTTGAATTATACATAAAAACTCCTCCTACTAAAAAGAGAAAAGACGTTTCCAGAATCTTTCTGTATTTATAATATAATCATATAAGATCAAACTGTCAAGGAAGCATTAAAAACTTCTAGAGCATAACGGGGCGGCGGATAAGCTGCAAGAAGCGAGAAAGCCGTTAGGCTTTTGAGCTTCGCCGTCAGCTTAATTCGCGTGTTGGACGGCGCTGTGCGCCGGACAACAGGCGGAGGTTCCGCCGCCCCTGTTGAACGGGACGCGCAGCGTCCGTTCAACTACCGCTTAACCTGCATTTGTGTCTTTGCCGAAGCGTGTAGCGAGGCAAAGTTAACGCGAAAGTTGCATAAAAGGGGAGCTGCGCGAGCAGCGACCGCTCAAGCAACTTTCGGGACAAAACAAATGTCAGGTTGAAGCGAGTGTTAGATTCATTATTAACCAATAAATAAATGGTATATGTAATAATCACGGAACTTATTACTACATATACTACAAATTACTTTCCTTTTTATTCGGATTAAGTTGTTCGCCGCGATTACCTTGATTTTTGGTCATACTGACGATTTGTACCGACTGTACCCTTTATTCGGATTTTGCATATTTGATTGATTATCAACCGGTTTTTATCGGTTTATTTTTACTCATAGCTATACTTTCCTCTTATGTTTTTAATTTATAAAATCAAGTTTAAAAGTATTTCCATCTAATTGTATGTGGAAAGTTCCTTCCTGTATATTGAGTTTTGGATTTACTGACAAAATCCTCTATCTCACCCCTATACATATAACTATCAGATATCACTGTAATGGTAAACCTTGGATCATAGAAGTAGCTTAGATTAGGACTTTTTCCACTTACAACAAATATCCTTAACAGTTATGGATTTTTCGGTGCCATCACTAGGTATTTCAGTTTTTTTAATACAGTCGGAAAAATCAAAAGAACTCTTCCAGTTTTCACCATTAGCAATAACTGTTTCTGTAGAGTATGAGCGACCACTTATTTCTACATAACACTTTTTTTGCCGCTTTCATTCTTAAATTTTTAATACAAAATTTTCTTTTTGTATATTGAGGTTCTCCTAAAGGTTTATCAGGACACCCTGTAATCATAAATAAAGCATTAATAAGTACTACCAACATTCCAATCATTGAAACTACTTTTTCTCTGTTCCATTTCGACCTTCCTTTTGCAATGTTTTTTCATTGCAAGTTTATTTTTCGGTCGAAAGGCTGTTTCGATTGGTTCCACACCCGCCTGCCTTTTAGGCAGGTCAATCTAACTGCCGCTTAACTTGCATTGCCGCAAAGGCAATGTCAGGTTGAAAGCGGGTGTTAGGTTGATTTTTCTCTATCAAACATAGTAGAAAGCATATCGATTTGAATAGATTGATCGAAATAATTACTGTCAAAACCTTGTATTTCTATTGCCCTATATACGTTTCAACATCATATTCACTGACTATTTCGTCCAGAAACAAATATGCAATTTGGCTATAAATTGCGCTTTCCGATTCGGTATATCCACTCAAGAAAAGTAATATTCCTATTTTTAGTTTTGTCATCATCTTTAAATAATAGAAACCTGATTTCTTCCGGGCTTACCGTCTTTTCCTGAAACTGAATTGTATGTATCGCATCACGCCATAGTAAAATTTGGTAAATACCCATTCCTTTAAGTCCGGTTTTAGCGAATATAATTTTTCGACTGCCGGAAATGAAGACTTTATCCCTGCCGGCACTTATTATAAATTCTCTTTACCGTTTTTGTACAGGACCGAATTCAAAAGTTAAGTCTTGATTTATTTTACTCAACTGAAAAGAAAGTTCATTAAATAGTGTTTCTTGTTCATTTTTCAAAATGAAACAATCGTGATGAGTTCTTTACAAACCAAGTCAAAAATACTTCTTCTTGATTTTTAGTATTAAAACAAGAAAATAAACCCGTGATTGATACTCCTCGTATGCATAGTTGCTATATGAACCTCATTCAAATTTTATTTCTTCAAAATTATTTTTCACTAATTACTATCGTACCATCCGGTAACATAAAAACAACTTCATCCCAATAATTTTTATCGCCTTGATGGTCTTTCGTTACATATATATATAATCCATTTTCCGTTATTCTCGTCAAGCGGATGTATTTCATACGACGAATAATAGAGTGTGCTTGCATATTTTTGATTGTATAATTCTTTTATATAATAATCTGCAATCTCATTTAATTTTTCTTTTTCAATATATTCATTTTAAATTCTTTTTCAGTAAAATTACTTTGAATATCAAGAAGTTCCCGACCGATTTGCCACGTACAAGAATATTGTTCCAGCGTTTCAGTTGATGTAATTCCGCTAATAAATTTCAAGTTTTTCCTAGAATAATTTGCTTGATATAACCGAATATCCCTGCCATTTACTTTTATTATTTTTCCCGATATAGAGAATACATCATCTTGCATCAAGAGCTGTCTCTTTTTATTTAATCCAAAAATAATCAGTTCCGTTTCGTACATGGAGAAGATGTATATAACTATTCAATAAAACCAATACAAAAATAATCATTTTTCTCTCCTATAAATTATTTATTTCTGTTTTCCATTATTCGAGAATACCCGTCATACTCTGCCATGAATTTTTACCGGCACTTTTCGATTATATCATTTTTTTCCATCCCCGCACGAATAAAAAAATAATAAAACCAATACTAAAAATTATAATCTTTCATTTTCATCTCATTTCTCCATGGTGCCGGTATGCTATTAAACTTTTAACATTTTTCCTCCAAAGCGCTCCAAAGGAGAGCGTCAACCTAACAGGGCGGCGGATAGGCTGCAAGGAGCGAGAAAGTCGTTGAGCTTTGAGCTTCGCCGTCAGCTTTAATTCGCGTGTTGGACGGCGCTGTGCGCCGGACAACACGCGGAGGTTCCGCTGCCCCGTTGAACGTGACGCGCAGCGTCCGTTCAACACCCGCTTAACCTGCATTTGTGTCTTTGCCAGGCGTGTAGCGAGGCAAAGTTAACGCGAAAGTTGCAATAAAGGGGAGCTGCGCGAGCAGCGACCGCCTCTAGCAACTTTCGTGACAAAGAAACTAAATGTCAGGGTTGAAAGCCGTGTTGAGACACGCTTTATTTATATCTCTTACTTGACACTTATACCTTACATTATTTTGCTTCTTTATTTCTATCCATTCATAAATGAAAAACTGACAGTTTGAGTATTACAAGATTAAAAACACCAAAACACAACTTTTTACTTTCCTTAACAAATAATTATTATAATTACCACGACCGTCCAGAGGACTTATATTTTCGTCGATTCCCTTAGCGGTTCTATAATACTTAGATAAAACTTTAATTTTTCCTTAACACGTAATTACCATAATTACCACGACCGTCCGAGAGGACTTTTTATTTCATTGACTTCGCAATAAGTTTTTCAAAAGCCAAAGATAAAACTTTTATTTTCCTTAACACGTAATTACCATAATCACTGCGACCGTCCGAAGGACTGTTAACTCGTTGACTTCATTAATAAGTCTTAAAAATCTACAGATAAAGTTTGATTTTTCCTTATCAAGTAATGATTATAATTTCACGACCGTCCAGAAGGACTGTTAACTCGTTGGCTTCCTAATAAGTCTTAAAATCCACAGATAAAACTTTTATTTTCCTTAATACGTAATATTATAATAAAGCAGAGCTTTCATCAAAAATCGAAGCTATTAATTGGCGTTTTCCGCTTTACTTTACAAAAACACCCTATTTTTTCAAAGTTGAAGTTTATCGTGCCTGCAGAGCGTCGTCTACTACCCGCTTAACCTGCATTGCCGCAAAGGCAATGTCAGGTTGAAGCGGTGTTAGACAATTTTTCCCTCTTTGGTTTTTCTTCTAATAATTCACATACCAATGTATAGTCACCATAACCATTATCATCTTTCCATGCATCAGTTTTATTGATATTTATTTTATTAGATTTACCTTTATCTCTTACACGTATTATTCCACCTGTTTCATCCTTATTATCAATAAACGGAGCGGTTTCAATTCTAATTTCTTTAATTCGCCAAGTATATATTAATGCTGGGATACCTTTGTTTTTATATCCACTTTCAAAGTAAAAATGGATCAATACCTATAAAAACATTACCAGAAATGTAATCATTTACCTTAAATTTACTTTTTATCATTTTGCCAATAAATAAGGATTCCAACATCTATTACCAAGAATTCATTATCAATAAAAACAACTCTCCTTCTATTTTTGTATTCAGTATCTTCAATATGTTCACAATAGGTTTTTATTTGAATCTGTCTTTTCTATATTTTTGAGAGTAAAGCTCAAGAGCAAATTCAGTTTTATCATCCTAACAAAATCACTATAATTTCCATCTTGTATTATCCATGACGATAAACCCACATATAGTTCTTTCATTTTTCCTCCTCGCGTGCGCAGAGGCATCCTGTCTAACAGGGCGGCGGATAAGCTGCAAGAAGCGAGAAAGCCGTTAGGCTTTTTGAGCTTCGCCGTCAGCTTAATTCGTCTGTTGGACGGCGCTGTGCGCCGGACAACGGAGCGGATGTTCCGCCGCCCGTTGAACGGACGCTTGCAGCGTCCGTTCAACATCTGTTAACCCTGCATTGCCGTAAAGGCAATGGCGGGTTGAAGCGAGTGTTATGGCAAAAACTATTTCTTTTTACAGAATTAGATTTTCTCAATTTCTTTTTCTTTCAGAAATATTCTTTCCATAAAACTACGCTTCTATTATTATAATTCCCCGAAGTACCGTAAAGCCACATACTACCACTACCGTACTTCGCCCTAAAGTTCACATTTTATTTCAATTTCAATAACAGTTTTTGAATTCCTCTTCTTGTCTTCCTTCTATATTTAGATTGCTCTAATATAAAATTTATACTTCCGCTTTCCTATAACTTCAGTGATGTGTATCCAAGCAGCATAAATCTTTTTATCTGCTAATTCTTTTTATACAATCAATTGTTTTTATTTCAGTTCCATCAGAATAATGGTAAAAATACAATCTTTTTCATCATAGAGTCTGGATCAATTAAAATATTACGCTGACATCTTCAAATGGATAGTAGCGAGTTTACTACTCTGACAATAGAAAGATCTTCGTAGCTTCTGTATTCAAATCTTATTCCTCCTCCAGAAGTGCCCCAAACTTTAATCAAGTAATTCTTTGTCCATTTTACATCATCACACGCCCATCCAGGCTCACATTCAGCTATTATTTTCTTTGTTTTTCAGATTATATAATGTCATAAGGAATGCTTTTAGCCTTATCAGGTCTATGATAAACAAGCATATTGTCAGGAGAAATGTAGAAATCTTGAATGAGTTCCCAGTTCTTAAAATTTGTAATCTGATTATTGTTTTCGTCATATATTTGCTTATTATATAGTTTTCCATCGATTCTAAATTTTATTTCTTGCGTAAAAACCGATAAAGATATGACAATCAATGTTGAAAATACCAAAAATACTTTTTCATTTTCTTCCTAAAACGCAGCCCCAATGGGCTGTCGCCATAACATTGTTTTGAAAACCGCATAGCGCAGCTTGTCTGCGTTGTCGGCTTCTGAAAACAGTGTTAGATTGTTTTATCGTTTAATAATCCTGATGATGCAAGTTTCATTAACAAATCTCCAAGCATTCCTGGATCATTTGAAATCTCTTCAAGTATTTTTATTTTTTTATCTTCTTCATTTGTGGAAAGGATTCAACAATAATTTAAATAAATTGGGTTTTTCAATAAATGGTTTTGATTATTGATACCATTGCCATATTTTTTCTTCTTTAACTCTTCTTCTTGATCAATAAATTTTTGGATAACTATATTTTATTAAAGCTGCTAACTCAAGAAATTGATTATCTATTCTATTGGGAGTAGTTTCCATCCAATTAAATGTTTTAATGAATTGTTCAGCTAAATTTTTAATCCAGTGGGTGAATTTTTCATATTCAATATATCTCAAATGAGAAATATCAAATACCTTATTAGTTATGCTTTTTATCTTTTTATTAATATAGTTTCCAGGTCGATTGTATGCCTTAATCCCAATTCATAAAAACACATTAGGATTAGGTAATGAAATATCCGCAATCACATAGTGTGAATACATTATCCTAGTGAAAATATCATTTGTAATAGACCCTGGCATGAAATGTCATCAGCCCGTGTAATTTCCATACTGGGTTTAGCACTTTCCAAAAATTGCATCTTTTATTAAATTATCATATCTTTCTTTTTAATTTTTTGCTCAGTATACTCAATGCCTTCATAGGGACTGAGTTCCAATCAGCATAATAACAAAACAATTTTTCCAGGCATTTTTACTCCTTCTTTAGATACTAGTCAATCAACCTAACATAGTTTTGTGCTGCGTTTTGCAGTTCTGGCAACGCCAGAATTGGCGCGGTTTTTGCGTGAAGGATCAAAGCGACCAGCAAAAACCGTGACAAAAGCTAAAATGTCCACCTGAAAAACTGAGTTAGCTGTTTTTCTTATAAAACCGATTTCCATCGTAGTAAAACGTTATAAATCTTTTTCTTTTCCATCTTTAATTAATGTTTCCAAGTTTTAAATTGCTAACAGTCCTTTGAATGATGATTGTCCAGAATCTCCAGAAGAATCTGCAATAGGTTCTAGAAACTTCCCATAACTACTAGGAGAGTTCATTGTAATTTGGAATTCTTCTATTCTTTGAAATTTTCTTTCCAAAAACTATATCTCAATTTGAAAAATCTGTGCTTTCGGTTTATAATCATTTTAAGCATTGCTTTAAGATTTCTTCTTGTTCGTCTATAGAAAGTTCTTGTCTTTTTGAAGAGCAATAACTAATTTTTGTAAATCTTCTTGTGTAATAATATCATCCATAATTTTTATACCCCTAAAATAATTTATAAAGAAAGTTTATATCCATCTTCTTTTTGAATAATTTTGAATTTTAAAAATTCATTAAACAATGGGGAGTAAATCATCAAATAAATGAGTTATATTCCGATAAAGTGCAGTTTTTAACAATTTCTAAACTTAATTTTGATTTTAATTGACCAAGTGAAATTAAATCAAAAATTTTTCTTTCTCAATAATTTCTGTTACACAATTTATAACGAACTTTCGTCTGAGATGAATCATCTGAAAGGTTAAACGCTGCTTTACTGCTTTCAGTATAAATATTTACTTGATTATTATCATTAATAGAATTGTCGTAGAGTGTATAGATTGTTTCATTTTATTCATTACTTATTAATTGTTATATCATCTAAAATTGTTGTTCACCGCATTATTACCACTTTTTATTGATTGTTTTTATTCTTTTTGCTAAAAATCTTGTCGGTACTCTGTCCAATCAAAGTTGAAATTGAGGCTAAAAAGAGCAAATTGATGAATCAAAAGTTTTTCTCTTAAAAGCCAAATAATACTAATAATAAGTGTAATTAAATTTACAATTAATCCAAGCATTTTCTTGTTCCTTTTTCTTTTTATGCGGTTGCTGCAACCGTCCACTGTTACTCGCTTCAACCTGCATTGCCGTAAAGGCAATGTCAGGTTGAAGCAGTGTTAAGTCTATTTATATTAAATTATCATAATCCCTTTTGCATATACGCATTATTGAAACTTCTTTTTGTCATCATTAATCAGATACAATGCAATATAATTTTTTTCTTAAAAGAAATCTGTGATATCCTTCTGCTTGTAGTACTAAATCATTACTTAAAGGATACATATACGGATTATTTTCAATGTTTGTTTTGCTTCTAAAAACTCTTCAAGCAAACTGTCAGCAGCTTTGGGATTATAGAGCGTATTGAAATATATATTATTATTTCTGACAAATCTTCTTCTGCTTTTTCCCGTAATTCGGACATTATAAGCCATGTCCCTTATACGGAAACAGCATCCCTCGACAGAAGAATATCTGCCGCTTTTCATATCTTGCTTTGCTTCTTCAAGCTTCCCGTACACATTAGAAAGATTTTTCATAGGTTTCCATACTCATAATGACCATATCGCCGTAACCATTTTTGTAACAAAAATCGGCTCTTCGTTCTCATGGCATATTTGAGAAATTGCTGTAGTATTTTTAAATCCCTTATCGGAACTATTCTCGGCATTTGTATTTCCTTATGGGATTATTTTACCCACATATTTAAGCTATTTTGTCTATAAGAAATGAAAACTATTCTTCATTGCATATAGCATTGTATAAATTTTATTTTGCAATCGTTTTTCAAAACCACCTGCTTTCATAAAAAGCAGGTGGAAAAGTACACTATATTACTTTCTTAACATCAATTAGTTACATTTTTCATACTCATTTTTGCTTTTTGAAGTAATGCGTTGCTCTAGTATTAGAATTTCCTTTAAATTACAATCTGCAGAATGGTTAGAGGAATTAGCTCTTGCATAGTCTCTTGCAGAAACATCATCATTTTTATCAACTTCTATAGTTTGATACTGTTTGCATTTATTACAATGTACACTGAGTACATAATGATATTTGTAACAAGATGCCGCAAAAAGCTATTCCTGCAACAGTTATAAATGTTGCTACAACCAAAATAATTTTTTCTCATAAAAATCCTCCTATGATTTTATAAATCTATTTTTGGTCGAAATAAATATCATAGGTTGGTTCCGCACCTGCCTGCCTTTAGGGCAGGTCAACCCTACTACCCGCTTAATCCTGCATTGTGTCTTTGCCGAGCGTATGGCGAGGCAAAGTTGCGCGAAAGTTGCATAAAAAGGGCCGCAGGCGACTGTCCAAGCAACTTTCGTGACAAAACAAATGTCAGGTTGAAAGCCGTGTTGAGACACGCTTTTTATTTATATCTCTTACTTGACACTTATACTCATATTTGAGCTTTGCTTATTTCATCCATTCATAAATGAAAAACTGACAGTTTGAGTATTACAAGATTAAAAACACCAAAACACAACTTTTTACTTTCCTTAACAAATAATTATTATAATTACACGACCGTCCAGAGGACTTATATTTCGTCGATTCCCTTAGCGGTTCTATAATACTTAGATAAAACTTTAATTTTCCTTAACACGTAATTACCATAATTACTACGACACGTCCGAAGGACTTTTTATTTCATTGACTTCATAATAAGTTTTCAAAAGCCAAAGATAAAACTTTTTATTTTCCTTAACACGTAATTACCATAATCACCGCGACCGTCCGAAGGACTTTTTAACTCGTTGACTTCATTAATAAGTCTTAAAATCCACAGATAAAAGTTTGATTTTTCTTAACAAGTAATGATTATAATTTCCACGACCGTCCGAAGGACTGTTAACTCGTTGGCTTCCTAATAAGTCTTTAAAATCCACAGATAAAACTTTTTATTTTTCCTTAATAAGTAATATTATAATAAAGCAGAGCTTTCATCAAAAATCGAAGCTATTAATTGGCGTTTTCACGCTTTACTTTACAAAAACACCCTATTTTTCAAAGTTGCAGTTTATCGTGCCGCAAGGCATCTGTCTAACATTCGCTTGACCTGCATTTGTGCCTTTGCCGACGCTTAGCGGCGGCAAAGTTGATGCGAGAGTTGCGGTGCCGTATGGGCACTTTAAGCAACTTTCGTGACAAAACAAATGTCAGCGTTGAAGCGGGTGTTATGCTTATTTTGATTTACATTTACAAGTAAAACAAACTGGATAATAATTTTCACAATCTGAACATTCAATTATTTCTAACACAACTCCACAACAAGCACATCGTCCAGCAGCAGTTAGTTGTTGTACAATTTAATTTATCGAATATCATATTATCCGTATTACATTCAGGACATTCCATGTAGTCTGCTACATAATCATAAAAATTGATAACCACATAATAGGCATTTATAAGTATCACGTTCATATACCGTATGTTATTTCCATATTCTAAACAATAATGAATTTCGTCACTTTTTTTGTTGAGCAAATTTCTCTGCTTCGTTAATAATCTTTGTTTCTGATAAAAGTCTGTCATATAAGTCAGGAGTTAAAATTTTATCCTTTAATATATTAATGAGTGGTTCCTCATAATCATTTGAAATTCTTTCTTTGTATTCAAAAATTCGAAAAATACTAACAATTAATTTTATAGTCTTTAAAACCAAATCTGTATTCTCTCGAACTATTCCTATATGTATTATTTGATTCGTTCATATTCAAATTCTTGAATTAATTTTCGAATTCATCGCTTTTGCAAATATGTCTGAACATTCTTCAAGAAGTAAACTATATTGTTTTGTGTGTAATTCTCCATTTTTAATAAATTTAAAAGAAATTTTTCAGTAGGTAAACATTTCTTTAAAGTATTTGTCTTGAAGTATTTTTCAACGTAGCTTTTTCTTCCAAAAACATAAAGTTTAATTAACAATTCCAGTGATGTTTGAATGTTTAGTATTATTTGTAAATAATCTTCAATACTTATTCGTTCCAACGTCAAATGTTCGATAGCATGACGAAAAGCGTGCTATAAATGTGGTCCGAATTCTCACTTTTAATTCATCTTCTAATTTTTCATGTATTCTCCTAAAGCACGCCAGTGGCGTGTCAACATAACTACCCAGCTAACCTGCATTTGTGTCTTTGCCGAAGCGTGTAGCAGAGGCAAAGTTAGCGCGAAAAGTTGCATTAAAAGGGAAGCTGCGTCAGCAACGACCGCCCTAAGCAACTTTCGTGACAAAAACAAATGTCAGCGATTAAGCTCGTGTTAGATTAATACCTGTAGTAATAGCTTCCCGTAAAAATACTATTTATTCTCGTCTGATAGCCTTTACCTAAAGATTGAAGGGCTGCAAGAATATCCGCATCTATTTTTATAGAAATTGTTTTACAGGTGTTACATTCCAATACGCTTCTTGCGCCGGTCTTAATCTTGCAATTTGCTCTTTTTGTCAGTTTGGGACTATCCTCATCATACGATATAGGATAATTTTTTTATTTCTTCCAATCTTTCAGCTGTTAATGAAGTAATCATAATATTCATCCCTCAACTCTTTGTCTGCTTGCCGTGCAGATATTAACCGTATCCTCTCTTTCTTTTCGGTAAAAAGACCAACACTATCAATATCCCATTCAAATTTCCAATCCCGTAGTATCTATCTTCTATTTCAGAATGCTCAAAAATCATATCCTGTTAAAAAGCTGGATCATCAAATACTTCCAATATTTCTTCAAAAGCTATTCCATGTTTTTCAATATTCGTACGATTTTTTCTCTTCATCCCACTCAAAACGATTATCTTGACTTATAATTGTTTTTCCCATAAGAAAGAATATATACTGATAAGGATATACCGTCAAGTATATTTATTCATTGCACACCACTATTTTATAATTATTTTTATCCAAAAACAGTTCTATATGTTGCGGAACTTCGAATATAAAACTGTTTTTGATTTCTTACTTTATGCTACTTTACTTCAAGGTAGTCTATTGCAACACCGGATATAATGATATACTTCATCGTTACCCGCCAAAGAAACCTTTCTTGTATTTTGCGTCCATAACTATATTGACGACATCATCTGCATTCGGATATTTTGCTTTTTGCAATTTCTAGCAATTTTGTATATCCAGCCCCACCGCTGATAACTTTCCCGCATATTCGGCTCTGCCCAATATCACATACTTGCTGCCGTCCGCAGGAAAATTTGTGCAGTTGTTTCTACAGGTCTAAAAGTTGAGCAACCTGCTACAAAAATAACACTTACCAGCAAGATAAGCATTCCAATCATTGAAACGAATTTCTTTTGTTTCACTTCGACCTTCCTTTCGCAATGCTTTTTTTCATTGCAAGTTTATTTTTTCGGTCGAAAGGCTGTTTCGATTGGCTCCGTACCTGCCTGCGCTTTCAGGCAGGTCAATCTAACATTCAGCTTAACCTGCATTTGAGTGCCTTTGCCGTCGCGCATGAGCGGCGGCAAAAGTTAACGCGAAAGTTGCATTAAAAGCGGAGCTGCGCCAGCAGCGACCGCCTCTAGCAACTTTCGTGACAAAACAAATGTCAGCGTTGAAAGCCGTGTTGAACACGCTTTTTATTTATATCTCTTACTTGACACTTATACCTTACATTATTTTTGCTTCTTATTTCTATCCATTCATAAAGTGAAAAACTGACAGTTTGAGTATTACAAGATTAAAAACACCAAAACACAACTTTTACTTTCCTTAACAAATAATTATTATAATTACCACGACCGTCCAGAGGACTTATATTTCGTCGATTCCCTTTAGCGGTTCTATAATACTTAGATAAAACTTTTATTTTCCCCTAACACGTAATTACCATAATTATCACGACCGTCCGAAGGACTTTTAACTCATTGACTTCATTAATAAGTCTTAAAATCCACAGATAAAAACTTTTATTTTCCTAATAAGTAGTAGTATAATAAAACAGAGCTTTCATCAGAAAATCGAAACTATTAATTGGCGTTTTCACGCTTTACCTTACAAAAACACCCTATTTTTCAAAGTTGCAGTTTATCGTGCCGCAAGGCATCTGTCTAACGGGGCGGCGGATAGCTGCAGAAGCGGAAAGCCGTTAGGCTTGTGAGCTTCGCCGTCAGCTTAATTCGCGTGTTGGACGGCGCTGTGCGTCGGACAACAGGCGGAGGTTCCGCCGCCCGTTGAACGGACGCGCAGCGTCCGTTCAACACCCGCTTAACCTGCATTTGTGTCTTTGCCGAAGCGATAGCGAGGCAAAAGTTAGCGCGAAAGTTGCATAAAAAGGGAGCTGCGCGAGCAGCGACCGCTCAAGCAACTTTCGGGACAAAAACAAATGTCAGGTTGAAGCCGTGTTGAGACACGCTTTTTATTTATATCTCTTTACTTGACACTTATATCTTACACTATTTTTGCTTTTATTGCTATCCATTCATAAATGAAAAACTTACAGTTTGCGTATTATAAGATTAAAACACCAAAACACAACTTTTTATTTTTTCCTTAGCAAATAATTATTATAATTACCACGACCGTCCGGAGGACTTATATTTCGTCGATTCCCTTAGCGGTTCTATAATACTTAGATAAAACTTTAATTTTTCCTTAACACGTAATTACTATAATTACTGACCGTCCAAAAGGACTTTTTATTTCATTGACTTCATAATAAGTTTCAAAAAGCCAAAGATAAAACTTTTATTTTCCTTAACACGTAATTACCATAATCACCGCGACCGTCCGAAGGACTTTTAACTCGTTGGCTTCCTTAATAAGTCTTAAAATCCACAGATAAAACTTTTTATTTTCCTTAATAAGTAGTATTATAATAAAAGCAGAGCTTTCATCAAAAGAATCGATGCTATTAATTGGCGTTTTTACGCTTTACCTTACAAAAACACCCAATTTTTTCAAAGTTGCAGTTTATCGTGCCGCAAGGCATCTGTCTAACATCCGCTTAACCTGCATTTGCGGCTCGTCCGCAATGTCAGGTTGAAGCAGGGTGTTAGAACTTCTTTTCTTTTTGTTCCGGCAGTTCCTCATACATACCCAAAATCAAATCTCGAAGAAATTCACGGTTATCTATCGCATCAACTAAAATCATTTCTTTTTGCACCATCATACGGCACTTCATATGATGCATCAGGTATTTTTCATTACTGATTTTGTAGGCTTTACGAGAAAACGATCATCATATATCCCGCCGATGATTTTTACCTTTATAATAAATTATATACTCTCCCATCATCTGTCGAAATCTTATATCTTCCAAATCAGAAAGCTGGTCAAGTACAAAATCCAAGTAATCTTTAGTCGACGCCATTACTTATTATTCTCCTTTTTGAGGTATAAAACAACTTGCTATTTATATATTTTTTTCATTTTCTGTAAGAAAATACTTTTTAATTTCCTAAAAGTTACAATACAACAGCCTTAACTTCGCCTAAAACGTTCAATTTACTTTTTTTAGTAATATGATCTTGATAAAAATACACTTTTATTCTTTCACGAAAGAACCAATTTCTACAAGATTCCCTTCGGGGTCGGCAATGTAGCAAGTTCGCTGTCCCCAAGGCTCTGTTGTTAGGCGGCATTACAGATTCTCCACCCTTTGCGACTATTTCATTATATGCTTTATCCACTGCCGCAAAATTTTCTACACCTAAGGCAATTTCAAAATGCCCATTTATCTTTTTCTGCATAATTGAATTTTTGTAGAAGTCATCTTTTCAAAATCTGAGCGTTTGTACAAATAGAAACAGAGTGCCGTCCTTTTCAAGAAATACATTCGATGCATCTTCTGCCTCTTTGATTTCAAATCCCAATATATCCCTGTAAAAACGCACCATCGTCGGCATATCTTTTACAAAAACACCAAATCCATCTAATTTCATAGATTTCCTCCAAAAACATCGCACGCCAGCGGCGTGTCGTCCCTAACTACTCGCTTAACCTGCATTTGTGCCTTTGCCGACGCGTGTAGCGAGGCAAAGTTGGCGCGAAAGTTGCATAAAAAAAGGGAGCCGCAGGCGACCGTCTCTAGCAACTTTCGTGACAAAACAAATGTCAGGTTGAAGCCGTGTGAACACGCTTTTTATTTATATCTCTTACTTGACACTTATACCTCATACTATTTTTGCTTCTTATTACTATCTATTCATACATGAAAAAATTTCCAGTTTGCGTATTACAAGATTAAAACACCAAAACACAACTTTTTATTTTCCTTAGCAAATAATTATTATAATTACCACGACCGTCCGGAGGACTTTGATTTCGTCAATTTCTTAGTAGGGTTCTATAATACTTAGATAAAACTTTTATTTTCCCTTAACAAGTAGGTATTATAATACTACGCACGTCAAAAGGACTTTTTGCTCATTGACTTCCTTAGTAAGTTTCAGAAATCAACGGATAAAAGTTTAATTTTCCTTAACAAATGATTATTATAATTACCCGACCGTCCGAAGGACTTTTTAACTCGTTGACTTCCTTAACAAGTCTTAAAATCCACAGATAAAAACTTTTTATTTTTCCTTAATAAGTAGTATTATAATAAAACAGAGCTTTCATCAAAGAATCGAAGCTATTAACTGGTGTTTTTCACGCTTTTACCTTACAAAAACCCCCTATTTTTCAAAGTTGCAGTTTATCGTGCCGTAAGGCATCGGTCTAACTTCCGCTTAACCTGCATTTGTGCCTTTTGCTGTCGCGCATAGCGGCAGCAAAGTTGACGCGAAAGTTGCATAAAAAGGAGCCGCAGGCGACTGTCCAGCAACTTTCGTGACAAAACAAATATCAGGGTTGAAGCCGTGTTAGACACGCTTTTTATTTATATCTCTTACTTGACAATTATACCTTACACTATTTTGCTTCTTATTTCTATCCATTCATAAATGAAAAAAACTGACAGTTTGAGTATTACAAGATTAAAACACCAAAACACAACTTTTTATTTTTCCTTAACAAATAATTATTATAATTACCACGACCGTCCGGAGGACTTTTTATTTCGTCGATTTCCTTAGTAGGTTCTATAATACTTAGATAAAACTTTTATTTTTCCTTAACAAGTAGGTATTATAATACTACGCACGTCAAAAGGACTTTTTACTCATTGACTTCCTTTGTAAGTTTTAAAATCAACGGATAAAAGTTTATTTTCCTTAACAAATGATTATTATAATTACCCGACCGTCCGAAGGACTTTTAACTCGTTGACTTCATAATAAGTTTTAAAAGTCAAAGATAAAACTTTTATTTTTCCTTAATAAGTAGTAGTATAATAAAACAGAGCTTTCATCAAAAAATCGAAACTATTAATTGGCGCTTTTCACGCTTTTACCTTACAAAAACATCCTATTTTTTTCAAAGTTGCAGTTTATCGTGCCGCAAGGCATCGGTCTATATTCGCTTAACCTGCATTTGTGTCTTTGCCGATGCATAGCAGCGGCAGAAGTTGACGCGAAAGTTGCATAAAAGGGAGCTGCGTCAGCGCGACCGCTCGAGCAACTTTCGTGACAAAACAAATGTCAGAGTTGAAGCCATGTTAGACACGCTTTTTATTTATATCTCTTACTTGACAATTATACCTTACACTATTTTTGCTTCTTATTTCTATCCATTCATAAATGAAAAACTGACAGTTTGAGTATTACAAGATTAAAACACCAAAACACAACTTTTACTTTCCTTAACAAATAATTATTATAATTACCACGACCGTCCAGCGGACTTATATTTCATCGATTCCCTTAGCGGTTCTATAATACTTAGATAAAACTTTTAATTTTCCTTAACACGTAATTACCATAATTACCACGACCGTCCGAAGGACTTTTTATTTCATTGACTTCATAATAAGTTTTTAAAAGCCAAAAGATAAAACTTTTATTTTCCTTAACACGTAATTACCATAATCACCGCGACCGTCCAGAGGACTTTTAACTCGTTGACTTCATTAATAAGTCTTAAAATCCACAGATAAAAGTTTGATTTTTCCTTAACAAGTAATGATTATAATTTCCACGACCGTCCGAAAGGACTGTTAACTCGTTGGCTTCCTAATAAGTCTTAAAATCCACAGATAAAACTTTTATTTTCCTTAATAAGTAGTATTATAATAAAGCAGAGCTTTCATCAAAAGAATCGATGCTATTAATTGGCGTTTTTACGCTTTACCTTACAAAAACACCCAATTTTTCAAAGTTGCAGTTTATCGTGCCGCAAGGCATCTGTCTAACTTTACCCGCTTAACCTGCATTTGTGCCTTTGCCGTCGCGTATAGCGGCGGCAAAGATTAACGCAAAGTTGCGGTGCCCCGTAGCAGGCACTTTAAGCAAGTTTCGTGACAAAACAAATGTCAGGTTGAAAGCGAGTGTTGAATCTTTATGTTTTTCAACTATAGCTGTATTTTTACTTACCTTTCTAGCCGTTTTTAACTCTTTTTTATTTCTTTTGCGCAAAGATAATTATTATCCCTAATATTTAAAACTCTCAAATGCTCTTGTAATAACTGTCTTTCAATACCGGTCAATTCATTTTTGCATCAGTAGATTTTATCGGATTATCATTAAAAATATTCCACCTCAATTTATCAATAAAATTATCCGTAGCTTCTTTATCATACTGATTATGCACAACTATGCTGGCTATACTTTGTCTAAGGGTTGATAATGTTCCATATTTTTACACTGCTTTTCGTATGGCTGTCATTGATACGCCAATCCAATCTATCTCTAATAGATTCTTTTACAGCAATACCGACATATATACAAAAACATACCGGACTTTGTTTCACTTGATGATTTTATATCATCAAATTTAACTTTAAGTTCAGTTAAGATAATATCAATTCAGTTCGTTTTGTCCCACCATTTATAATATCCCGGTACTATCTTTTTGTAAATTTTTCTTTATTTCTTAATTCTATCGCTTTTTACTATCATGAGGCACTCCGTTTCTATATTCGGTTGTTTTATTCAAGTCAATACAGTGCTGTTTTTTTATAGCTAAAAACAATACAGTTTAAGTGCGGCATTAAATACTTATAATATGATTTACCGCCAAAAATATAGAATATATCATTCTTTTAAATCATACTTTGATTTTCAATTTATTCAGCACATTTTTCGCCCATTTCTTTTTATATTCTGCCGATTGTTTTCCCAAATAAAAATTATAATATGAAATACACTCATCTTTATCTAATAGTCCGTATTTTCCTGATAGAATATACCATTCTTCACACTTGTATTTTTAATCCTTCTTCTTTTGAAAGAATAAAAAGTGTGCCCCTTATATATATCTTTCACTAAATATTTCTTACCATGGCTGTCTTTCCTAATTTTAGTACTGCTGCAAGCAATTAAACCTATTATTTTACTCATGATTGATTCCTTTATTTTGAGTAATTTATTTTTATAGACTAACTATTACTATAATCAGTCTATTAATTTCTTTTCATACCTATAACAGGTATCTTTTTCTGGAGTCTTTCCGTCTTTGTGATATTCCAGCTTATGAACATGTACATTGGTAGACCCATTTCTCTTTTTATTCACATGAGTAAGTACATTTCCATATTTATCGTATTCATACCACTCTTCATTATCCTCATTGTCTTTACTATATAAAGTTTTTCGCAATTCGATATTATATTCAAAACCAAATTTCATATCCATTGGAATATTTTTTTATGTATCAGATTATTATTACTATCATACTCATACCAAATTTTATTATTATTTGCATCTCTTTCATATACTATATTACCGTTGCTGTCGTACTGATACCAGCACTCATACCCGCCAGAAGACTTATAATGGATTATGCTTCCTTTGGTGTTATACTCGGACCATGTTTCATTGCCGTCAGAGTCTTCGGTATGTATTTCTTTATTATTACCGTTATACTCATACCAAATTTCTTTACCCTCAGAGTTTTTAGAATAAACTTTATTGCCTTTTTTTATCGTAGTGATACCATGTATCAGTTTTATACTCATCACCATCCTGTTGAGAACCTTTTAATGTATATTGTATGTATCAACATTCCTTTTGAATCATATTCGTAGATGAATTCATAGTAACTGTAATCCCCGTATGTTTTAGTATGCAGTAAATTTCCTTTACTGTCATATTCATGAATAGATGCAAGCTCTACCCATTTACCGATTTTCCTCTCCATCTATTCTTATCTGAATATATACTTTCTCACCAGCAAACAAGGGGATCTGTACAACACTAGAGAAAAAATAAATAGTGCAAGAGATAGAAATTTTTCGTATCTTAGTTTTGACGATCATAATTATTGCCCCTATACGTGGACTGCGAATAATTCATTTTTGCAGCCGCATTTTTGACAGGCTCTATCAGAGACTTCCGTACTTTTCTTATCATTTCCATCTGAGAGAAAATATTTGCTCATACTTAGTCTGATCATTAGCATAAGAAAAGCAGCCCTCTTCCGGCTAGTTTATTTTATCGGCAAAAGTGAACCGCCGAATAAAATTAAAACTACTGCATACGTAATTTTTTTAAATTCATATAAGACGTCATCTTAGTTATTAAAATTTTTTCAAGAAAGCACGCCAGATAAAAAGATTTTCCTCCATCCGTAATAGTAAGAAAAAAACCATAATACATTCATTCTCATATGAAATAGGTTTTGCACAAAAAGACAACATATGTTTCTCCTTCTTGAAAATCATACTCATATAGGGCTTGCCAGCATAACCATATATTCATTTTAGATAATTTTTAACTCTTTTTGTTCTTGCATATTTGTCATTTAAAAATTTCTTCAAAAAATTTTTGAGGCATTGTATCTACGGAGTGATTAGAAGAGCCAAATGAAGCATAGGCATATCCAGCTTCCTCCAGTTCATCATTATAATAAAACTTATAAGTCCTTTGTTGTGCATGAAGCGTAACAAAAATCATAAACATAAACATAATATTTCTTTTCATAAATTTCCTCCTAAAATATTTTTCGTCGAAAAGAATGCTTTGATTGGTTCCCGTACCCGCCTGCCTTTTGAGGCAGGTCAATCTAACTTCCGCTTGACCTGCATTGCCGTAAAAGGCAATGTCAGGGTTGAAAGCAGGTGTTCTACGGTTCTAATATTTTTATTATTTAACAGATATAAGTAACTATATTTATATATTTCTTGTATCTTTTTGATTTATTTGTTTTTCTTGATAATTCATACATTAATTCAAGATAAATATCTCTATTTGAAAATAGATACATCTGATATTAAGTTTAATGGCAATATAGAATTATCATTAATAAAACTTGAAGCTGTGTTTTTATAATCATTTGTCCAAATTCTGTTTTTCATTTTTACCGCATAACAAATAGATGCTGCAAGGATATCAGCTATTTGTATTGATAAAAATATCCTTTGATTTTGCAGGAATAATTGCCTCTTGGAGATTAAAATTAATCCTAAGTTTCTTCCCAGCAAGATACTGATACAGAACTCTCTCATCACCAATCATAATATTGTGCATAGATGTATCGGAGAAGAGTGGACGTGATTCATCACAAAAATACCTTTAATGGTTCTGCAGAATTTCCTGCAAATTGAGTTAATAATGAAAACAAACTTGTTGAAGTAAGATCAAGCAACCAATGTTCTATTTCTGAATTAAAGTCTATGTCAGATGCTATTTCTTTTTTGTTATTTACACAAAAATTGTAAAAACCATGACAAAGGATGATCTTTTTTTCTGGTTTATGACCTAACAATTCTAATCTATATCCTGGTTTTTGCTCTTTCACAAATTGATAAAACCCATTAAAAATTGACTCACGCAGTCGTATCAGATGCAATAAATCCTGTATAAAAAGATGCCATAAAGGTGTGAAACCCCATACCATATAGCAATGTATTTACTTCTGAAAAATACAGGTTCATATGTATACTCGAATAATTCTACGCAGAGCATACTTTTTATTATGAATGACATATTTTTACACTTGGTCCCAAAATTGTCCCATAACTCTGTTAGAAATTTCTGCCCTTTATTACTTCGACAAATATTTTTCCCTTTTTACTTCGCTGTCTATATAATTATATTTTTTCTTTAAACTAGCAAACAACTTTTCCTTATCTGAATCAGATTCAATTCCGAGGTAGCAAAAATGCTTGATCCTTATCAAGTAAATTAGTGCCAGTATAACCAGCTTCATCAAAATAGAGCGTTTTTCATATTTATCCTTGGTTCAATCCGTAGAACATTCGCTTAACCTGCATTTTGGCGGCTTTGCCGTCGCGTATAGCGGCGGCAAAGTTAACGCGAGATTGCATTAAAAGGGAGCTGCACCAGCGGCGACCGCCTCTAGCAACTTTCGTGACAAAACAAATGTCAGGTTGAAGCCGTGTGAACACGCTTTTTATTTATATCTCTTACTTGACACTTATACCTTACATTATTTTTGCTTCTTATTTCTATCCATTCATAAATGAAAAACTGACAGTTTGAGTATTACAAGATTAAAACACCAAAACACAACTTTTACTTTCCTTAACAAATAATTATTATAATTACCACGACCGTCCAGAGGACTTTTTATTTCGTCAATTTCCTTAGTAGGTTCTATAATACTTAGATAAAACTTTTATTTTTCCTTAACACGTAATTACCATAATTACCACGACCGTCCCAAGGACTTTTATTTCATTGACTTCATAATAAGTTTTCAAAAGCCAAAGATAAAACTTTTATTTTTCCTTAACACGTAATTACCATAATCACCGCGACCGTCCAGAAGGACTTTTACTCATTGACTTCCTTAGTAAGTTTTCGAAATCAACGGATAAAAGTTTATTTTTCCTTAACAAATGATTATTATAATTACCCGACCCTCCGAAGGACTTTTTAACTCGTTGACTTCCTTAACAAGTCTTAAAATCCACAGATAAAAACTTTATTTTTCCTTAATAAGTAGTATTATAATAAAACAGAGCTTTCATCAAAAATCGAAGCTATTAATTGGCGCTTTCACGCTTTACTTTACAAAAAAACATCCTATTTTTCAAAGTTGCAGTTTATCGTGCCGCAAGGCATCTGTCTAACACTCGCTTAACTTGCATTTGTGGCTTTGCCGACGCGAAGCGGCGGCAAGGTTGACGCGAAAGTTGCATTAAAAAGGGAGCTGCGCGAGCAGCGACCGCCTCTAGCAACTTTCGTGACAAAACAAATGTCAGCGTTGAAGCGCGTGTTAGATTCATTTTTGTTATACATTACTTCCCTTTTTATTTGGATTCAGTTGTTCTCCGCGATTACCTTGATTTTGGTCATACTGGCGGTTTTGTTCCAGATGTTCCCTTGTTGGAATTTTGCATATTTGATTGATTATCAGCCGGTTTTATTGGTTTATTTTTGCTCATAGTATTCTTCCGTATCTATTTAAAAACAACGCTAATTTTAAGCGTTCCATCAACAATATCAGATGCCTTTACAGTATAAAACATTTTTGAATCAGTCTCATATTCCTGTTTAACATCATTGATATACCAATTCTCGACAACTGTACCGGAAAAGTAAAATCGCTTCAAATTTTTAATTCATCTTTTTCTTGTATTTTGCCTCCACTTGTTACATCAGTATATGGATAGGGACTTTGTATTTTTGGCATTTTATTGTTGTACTATCAAATTCTATATTCCCTTGTACAGCATCTTTAAGAACAATGCTGGTTTTTAAGCTTCCCGCCAACAATATCAGATGCCTTTACAGTATAAAACATTTTTTGAATCAGTCTCATATTCCTGTTTAACATCATTGATATACCAATTCTCGACAACTGTACCGGAAAGTAAAATCGCTTCAAATTTTTAATTCATCTTTTTCTTGTATGGTGCCTCCACTTGTTACATCAGTATATGGATAGGACTTTGTATTTTGGCATTTTTACACTCGCAGCATCAAATTCTATTATACCTAATATATCACCATTACCGGATTTTTCCACCATTAGCCTGTTGACATCCAGTAATGAATACTGCTGTACCAAGTATTACAACCAATGCGCCAATCATTGAAACTACTTTTTCTCTGTTTCACTTCGACGCTTCCCTTTCGCAATGCTTTTTCATTGCAAGTTTATTTTTCGGTCGAAAGTCTGTTTCGATTGGTTCCGTACCCGCCTGCCGTTAGGCAGGTCAATCTAACGGGGCGGCGGATAAGCTGCAAGAAGCGAGAAAGCCGTTGAGGCTTTTGAGCTTCGCCGTCAGCTTAATTCGCGTGTTGACGGCGCTGTGCGCCGGACAACAGGCGGAGGTCCCGCCGCCCGTTGAACGGACGCGCAGCGTCCGTTTCAACGATTCGCTTAACCCTGCATTGCCGTAAAGGCAATGTCAGGTTGAAAGCGGGTGTTAGAGTGCTATAACAACAGGTATGGCAGTAAATTGTTTTCAAAGAAATCCAATAAATCACCAATATCGTTCGTATCTCTCCACATATAATAATTTTTCGTATATTCTTGAAACCAAAAAGCAATTTCTCGGTTCCTTCTAGGATCTCTTGTAATATCACCAACAATTACAAGCCAAAAAGGAAGTATTTCCTCTGAAAGTTTTCCTTTTTTCTCAAAAATACGCATAAGACCGGGTGTAAAGTATTTACAACTTCTCTCATGAGCATTTCCTCTACCAGCCTGCATATCTGTTGTTTCTATCCAACCGTCTTGTCTCTTAATTTCGCCAAAAAGAATTTTATCGTTCTCTGTGTTTCTGATAGCAAAATCCATCGAAATTCCCCATTCATATTTAGGACTGTCATTAGCCTTCTTTTTCAGAAATATCTACATCGTAAATTTTTTTCTTGCACGCCTTTTTGGTAGTGGATATGTCGAGTATATGTTGTTAAATTCCATTGGATGTCTATCTATCAAAAACTTGTTTGGATAAACTGTATCCAAGGCATCTTGCAAAAGAAATTTGAAATAGTTCTTCTATTTTTAAAAGCCTTGTAACCACTTATTGTTTGCCAATTACTTCTTTTCCTCAATTCTGAGCTTGCCATATTATAGCTCCTTCAAAATAATTCTGCCATACTTACTTCTAAGCCTTTGGAAATTTTTGAATATATTTTCTATTGAAATATTCCGCTTTCCTGATTCAACTGAAGCAAAATATGTTCTATCCATATTAATTTTTCAATGCAAATTTTTTTCTTGGCTAATTCCTAAACTATTGCGCAATTCGCGTACTTTATTACCGAAAGATTCCTTGATATTCATATTGACAACCACAGTATAAATTATAAATAGTAGAAGTCAACGGACTATAAGTAACAATTATTTTCTAATAAGGAAATTTTTCATGTCAAACCAATTAGAAACAGCTGTTAGCGGATATTCAAAATATAATCCAGAAGCTAAACGTCGAACCAAAAATCCCTCGCAGAACTTTTATCCAACATTACCGAACAAGAAATATTCTATTATTTATGCGGATCCGCCGTGGGATTATGGAGGAAAAATGCAATATGATAAATCCAGTATAAAAACAATAAACACAGGTTTTTGATATTTTTTATAAGTGCTGCAAATTTTAAATACCCTACTGTAAAAATTAAATGATTTGAAAACCTTAGAGGTTCAGTCAGTGCCGAGGCTGATTGTATTTTGTTTATGTGGACTACAGGACCACAAATGTCTAATTCAATTGAACTTGGCGAGGCTTTGGGGATTTGAATATAAAACAGTTGCATTTGTTTGGGATAAACAAGTTCATAATCCTGGACGCTATACTTTATCACAAACAGAATTTGTTTTAGCTTTCAAAAAGGAAAATTTCCTACACCTAGAGGAGCAAGAAATATCCGCCAATTAGTTTCAATTCATAGAGGCGAACATAGTGAAAAACCAGAAGTAGTAATAGATGGCATTACTAAAATGTTCCCTGAACAAACCAAAATTGAACTTTTTGCAAGAAAAACTATTTTGGTTGGGATAATTGGGGACTAGAAATTCCTAATGAAAAAGTAAAGATTTTTCACAAGAAGAACTTGAAGTCGAACAGAATTTATTTGACTTAAAGTTAGTAAACGCTTAATCCAATGCGCCCCACAGGGGCGGTACCTAACGGGCGGCGGATAAGCTGCAAGAAGCGAGAAAGCCGTAAGGCTTTTGAGCTTCGCCGTCAGCTTAATTCGCATGTTGGACGGCGCTGTGCGCCGGACGACGAGCGGAGAGTTCCGCCGCCCGTTGAACGGATGCGCAGCGTCCGTTCAACATCTGATGACCTGCATTGCCGCAAAGGCAATGTCAGGTTGAAAGCGAGTGTTAGATTCATTTTTGTTATACATTACTTCCCTTTTTATTTGGATTCAGTTGTTCACCACGATTACCTTGATTTTTGATCATACTGGCGGTTTGTTCCAGATGTTCCCTTATTGGGATTTTGCATATTTGACTGATTATCAGCCGGTTTTTATTGGTTTATTTTTGCTCATAGTGTTCCTCCGTATCTATTTTAAAAACAACGCTAACTTTAAGCTTGCCACCGACAATATCAGATGCTTTTTACTGTATAAAAACATCTCTATACCAGTTTTATATTCCTGCTTTAACATCATTGATATACCAATTTTCAACAACCTTACCTGTAGGCAAAATCGCTTTCAAAAATACAATTCATCTTTTTCTTGTATTTGACTTCCACTTGTTACATCAGTATATGGAATGAGTTTGTTTTTGACATTTTTACACTTGCAACATCAAATTCGACAGTTCCTTGTACAGCGTCTTTAGTAATAACACTCACTTTGAGCTTGTTACCTACAATATCAGATGCTTTTACAGTATAAAACATTTTTGAATCAGTCTTATATTCCTGTTTAACATCATTGATATACCAATTTTTTACAATTTTATCTGTAGGCAAAATCGCTTCAAATTTTAATTCATCTTTTTTCTTGTATTTTTGCTTCCGGTTGTTACATCTGTATATGTATAGGACTTTATATTTTTGGCATTTTTATTATTGTACTATCAAATTCTATATTCCTTGTACAGCATCTTTAAGAACAATGCTGATTTTAAGCTTCCCGCCAACAATATCAGATGCTTTTTACAGTATAAAACATTTTTTTGAATCAGTCTTATATTCCTGTTTAACATCATTGATATACCAATTTTTTTACAATTTTTATCTGTAGGCAAAAATCGCTTCAAATTTTAATTCATCTTTTTTTCTTGTATTTTGCTTCCGGTTGTTACATCTGTATATGTATAGGACTTTTGTATTTTGGCATTTTACACTCGCAGCATCAAATTCTATTATACCTTTTTAATATATCACCATTACCGGATTTTCCACCATTAGCCTGTTGACATCCAGTAATGAATACTGCTGTACCAAGTATTACAAACCAATGCGCCAATCATTGAAACGAATCTCTTTTTGTTTCACTTCGACGCTTCCTTTCGCAATGCTTTTTTTCATTGCAAGTTTATTTTTCGGTCGAAAGTCTGTTTCGATTGGCTCCGTACCCGCCTGCCGTTAGGCAGGTCAATCTAACACCCGCTTAACCTGCATTTGTGTCTTTGCCGACGCGAGCGGCGGCAGAAGTTAACGCGAAAGTTGCATAAAAAGGGAGCCGCAGGCGACCGCCCAAGCAACTTTCGCGCCAAAAACAAATCATCAGCGTTGAAGCCGTGTTAGACACGCTTTTTATTTATATCTCTTACTTGACACTTATACCTTACACTATTTTTTCTTCTTATTGCTATCCATTCATAAATGAAAGAACTTACAGTTTGCGTATTACAAGATTAAAACACCAAAACACAACTTTTATTTTCCTTAACAAATAATTATTATAATTACCACGACCGTCCAGGAACTTATATTTCGTCGATTCCCTTAAGCGGGTTCTATAATACCTAGATAAAACTTTTATTTTTCCTTAACAAGTAGGTATTATAATACTACGCACGTCAAAAGGACTTTTTACTCATTGACTTCCTTAATAAGTTTCAAAATCCACGGATAAAAGTTTGTTTTCCGTAATAAGTCATTATTATAATTGCACGACCGTCCAGAGGACTTTTTATTTCGTCGATTCCCTTAGAAAGTTCTATAATACCTAGATAAAACTTTAATTTTTCCTTAACAAGTAGGTATTATAATACTACGCACGTCAAAAGGACTTTTTACTCATTGACTTCCTTAATAAGTTTTGAAAATCCACGGATAAAAAGTTTGTTTTTCCGTAATAAGTCATTATTATAATTGCCACGACCGTCCAGAGGACTTTTTATTTCGTCGATTCCCTTGAAAGTTCTATAATACCTAGATAAAACTTTAATTTTTCCTTAACAAGTAGGTATTATAATACTACGCACGTCAAAAGGACTTTTTACTCATTGACTTCCTTAATAAGTTTTAAAATCAACGGATAAAAGTTTATTTTCCTTAACAAATGATTATTATAATTACCCGACCGTCCAGAAGGACTTTTTAACTCGTTGACTTCATAATAAGTTTTTAAAAGTCAAAGATAAACCTTTTATTTTTCCTTAATAAGTAGTAGTATAATAAAAACAGAACTTTCATCAAAAATCGAAGCTATTAATTGGCGCTTTCACGCTTTACTTTACAAAAAAACACCCTATTTTTCAAAGTTGCAGTTTATCGTGCCGTAGGCATCGGTCTAATATCCGCTTAACCTGCATTTGCGGCTTGTCCGCAATGTCAGGGATTGAAGCGGGTGTTAGACTTTTAATTTTTATTATCTCTTATAAATTCTTCAGGTGTTTGTACTATTATTTCCCTTTCTTTATAATCTTTTTATATTTCGTGTTAATAATATTTCTATTCCATACCGCATTGCCGTATAATATTGTAAAGCATCTTCGAAATCTGAGAACTTTGAGTTTAAAGCTAAATCTACTTCTTTTTTTCTTCTACAGGCATTACTTTAACAAGCAACCTCAGTTTTCGTAATGCTTCTTTTTGCCTTTTTGTATGCCCTAATAACTTTCTAAGTATATAATATACATTTGAAAAATACCAACGATGTTGTGTATAAAACAATTTTTCTTGTATCACTTAAAGAAAAACACATAAGCAGCATATTCATAATACGGTTCCCGTTGGCATAAAATATCTAAAATTACATCTGAATCAACAAATATTTTTACTCATATCCAAATAACTCATATAACTTATATTTTCTAAATCCTGCTCTCTTATAATGCCGCTCAATTCTTTGACAAGCGGAGATATTTCTTCTATCCTTTGATTTATACCCATTGAATTATTAAAAGATCTTCAACAAATTTTTGACATACTTTTTTTATTTTTGACCGCATAATGTCTCATCGATTCAGCAATATTTTTATCTATTTTAAAATTAACTCAGTTTTTCATTTAGTCACCTCTCTTATATATCATTTAATCCTTTTTGCTTCTTTTGCTATAAAGATAATAACTGCAACAATAAGAATAACAGAATAGCCGAGGCTAATAATCATAGACAATAATTTTGAATATTCCACAAAATGAAAGATGATTCCGAATACAACAGTAAAAAGCACCTATACAATAGAGAAATATACGCTTCTTTGTTAGCAAGGGGCTGTGGATTATATGATTTTTTCTTTTTCAACAGGCATTGTATTATATCCGGCTATCAGATTGTAACATTTACATTCTCTGATTAAAATCCCGAATATAATCATTACAACACCGCTTAAAAATAAAAGCTATAATTGTATACATCTATTCTCTCCTATCTGATATTATATCATAAAAATCTATAAATGATATAGTGATAACATTATTATTTTTACTTCTGTGCGATAGTAAGTCTAACTTCTCGCTTAACCTGCATTGCCGTGCCCGTATAGGGGCTTGGCGTGGAAATTGCATAAAGAAGCGGAGCCGCTTTGGCGGCGCAGCGTCTCGCTAATTTCCATGACAAAAGCAATGTCATCGGTGAAAGCAGGTGTTAGGTTTTATTAAAGCTATATTATCACAATTTATTGTGTTTTCAAGAGAAGTTATTTTTCTTTCTTGTTTCTGTTATAGTCATTTTAGTAATCATACATTCCTCCTACAACTTACAATGGACATTATTCTGTACAAAACAGCAAAAAGAATAACCCTAGCAAGTCAAACTTTGTTGAAGTTACATACTCGCTAGAGTTTCACTAAAATATAGTTAAAAACAAGCTGATATATTCTTTTCTGATTGCAAAATCAAGCATTTGTGGAAGTGCTTCAACTGGAAACTCTCCACCTCTCACGGCTTTTCCCATGTAACATCAAACCAAGTATACTTTACTGATTTTTGAATTACTCCAACTTGCATTTCCAAGTCGAATTTCACAATTTGGATCATTTTTAGCCTGTTCAGAAAATTCTACATTCATTATTTTTGTGCCTCGTACATAAGCAATAACGTCATCCCATGTATCGATATAAATCATGTCGGGATTATTCTTGTCTTTTGTGTAATCCACATAGATAAATGGCACTTTTTCCGCTATAAAAAAATAAGAACGGATATTTTTAAATCCTGATTCGCCAATAAACCTCTCTTGTTTTTGTATTGAGAGATAAGCACATATCATTTAACTTTTCATCAGGAAGTTTTTCTTTTACGTCTGCAATCACAATCGAGCGTTCCGAGATGAAAGCATAACGGTACTTTTACTGATTCTGCGAAGCAAACCGAAGAAATTGTTGCAAGAACAAACAAAATAAATATTTTCTTTTTCATAAAATCCTCCTACGATTTTATTTTTCCTTAGCCGAAAATATGTCGGAAGATTTATCTTACTAACAGTAAGTGCCGCAACGCGGCATCAACCTAACACCCGCTTAACCTGCATTTGTGTCTTTTGCCGAAGCGAAGCGGCGGCAAAGTTAACGCGAAAGTTGCATAAAAGGGGAGCTGCGCGAGCAGTGACCGCCTCTAGCAACTTTCGTGACAAAACAAATGTCAGGTTGAAGCCGTGTTAGACACGCTTTTTTTATTTATATCTCTTACTTGACACTTATACCTTACACTACTTTTGCTTCTTATTACTATCTATTCATACATGAAAAAAATTTCCAGTTTGCGTATTACAAGATTAAAACACCAAAACACAACTTTTTATTTTTCCTTAGCAAATAATTATTATAATTACCACGACCGTCCGGAGGACTTTTTATTTCGTCGATTTCCTTAGTAGGTTCTATAATACTTAGATAAAACTTTTTATTTTCCTTAACAAGTAGGTATTATAATACTACGCACGTCAAAAGGACTTTTTACTCATTGACTTCCTTTGTAAGTTTCGGAAAATCAACGGATAAAAGTTTATTTTTCCTTAACAAATGATTATTATAATTACCCGACCGTCCGAGAGGACTTTTAACTCGTTGACTTCCTTAACAAGTCTTAAAAATCCACAGATAAAATTTTTATTTTTCTTAATAAGTAGTATTATAATAAAAGCAGAGCTTTCATCAAAGAATCGATGCTATTAATTGGCGTTTTTACGCTTTACCTTACAAAAACACCCTATTTTTTTCAAAGTTGCAGTTTATCGTGCCGCAAGGCATCGGTCTAACATTAGTTTTAAAACCGCAACGCAGCTCGTCTGCGTTGTCGGTTTTGAAAAACAGTGTTATACGAATGTAGCTTGTTTTTGCGTTAATACACCACGTTCTTTTTCTGAATTCTTTGCAAGAAGATATACGCAATATTGGTTCATGCTTACGCCTTCCTTTTTAGAATCTTCGGCAAGAGTCTTGTGCAAAAGATTTTTGGAATACGTAGCTTGAATTGACCGGAATAATAATCGGCACTTTTTGGTTCTGCAATTTCAATATTTTCTTCAATGGCAGCCAAGAGCCACTCTTTTTGCATCTTCTGCATTATTAACTGCATCAGAAATTGTTGAACCGCAAGTTATACAACCCGGAAGATCTGGATATGAGGCTACAAAACCTGATTCTTCTGAATCCGGAATAATTTCCAGTTTATATGGTATTTTTCATATATTCATCAATTGTTTTTCATATCAGTCCTCCTTTCTCTTGTGCGCCTCTTCTGATTCTACAACCTCTTTTTACCATTCTTACATAAATAATTTTTATCGGTTCATGTTTTTGGAATCGTAATCGGATTACAACCATCTTTTTCGAAAAAGTATAATGACTACTTCCCCGATTTGGCTGTGTCATTCTATAGCCGTAACTTTGTAGCACTTTTTGAGTTCTGTAAAACGCATATCTTTATCAAGAGATAGTATTTTTAGCCAGAAGTTTTTCCCATTGAGCCATAATCTCATTATAAGTGGTGTTGTATATGGTGTCAAGCAGGTATGTTTTTAGAAAGATTAAACTACAACATATTCTCCAAAGCGTAAAATTCGATTCCATTTTTTAAGCAAATTTAGTTTGCTGGAAAAAAATATTTTACTGAATCAAAACTTCTTTTTATATAGCCTAGAAATAAATACATCTATATCTTTTAAAATTTCCATTACTTTATATGAAGCAGAAACTCCTTTCCATCTGTCAAAGGTCTATTTCGCTCATCAATTACTTTCCTATCAGACTTGCAACGCTTTGCAAAAATATACTGTCGTCATTATTTCTCTTAAAAGTAACCAGCCCATAGGGCTGTGCGTATAACATCCCGCTTAACCTGCATTTGTGTCTTTGCCGATGCATAGCAGCGGCAAAGTTAGCGCGAAAGTTGCATTAAAAAGGGAGCTGCGCCAGCAGCGACCGCCTCTAGCAACTTTTCGTGACAAAACAAATGTCAGCGTTGAAGCCGTGTTAGACACGCTTATTTATATCTCTTACTTGACACTTATACCTTACACTATTTTTGCTTCTTATTACTATCCATTCATAAATGAAAAACTTACAGTTTACGTATTACAAGATTAAAACAGCAAAACACAACTTTTTATTTTTCCTTAACACGTAATTACCATAATTACCACGACCGTCCAGAGGACTTTTTATTTCGTCAATTTCCTTAGTAGGTTCTATAATACTTAGATAAAAACTTTTTATTTTTCCTTAACAAGTAGGTATTATAATACTACGCACGTCAAAAGGACTTTTTACTCATTGACTTCCTTAGTAAGTTTTTTGAAATCCACGGATAAAAAGTTTGTTTTTCCGTAATAAGTCATTATTATAATTGCCACGACCGTCCAGAGGACTTTTTATTTCGTCGATTCCCTAGAAAGTTCTATAATACCTAGATAAAACTTTAATTTTCCTTAACAAGTAGGTATTATAATACTACGCACATCAAAAGGACTTTTTACTCATTGACTTCATAATAAGTTCTGAAAATCCACGGATAAAAGTTTATTTTTCCTTAACAAGTAATGATTATAATTTCCACGACCGTCCGAAGGACTGTTAACTCGTTGACTCCATTAATAAGTCTTAAAAATCCACAGATAAAAGTTTGATTTTTCCTTAACAAGTAGTATTATAATAAAGCAGAGCTTTCATCAAAGAATCGATGCTATTAATTGGCGTTTTTACGCTTTACCTTACAAAAACACCCAATTTTTCAAAGTTGCAGTTTATCGTGCCGCAAGGCATCGGTCTAATCATCTGGTTGTACCGCAGGCAGCTTGACTGCCTGTCGGCTACGAACCTTTGTTATGTGATTTTTATAAAACTAACCAGCCTATATAAAAACTGATATTTCCATAATTAAATAATAAATAAAAACCAATCTAATTTTCTAGATTCTTTTTTTAATAGTAGCACAGAAGATTATAATACTGACAATAATAAGTAAGCAGTTTGGGATAAATAATATTTGACTTTCTGTCTCTATAGAACAGAAAAAGTGATAATACTAGAAGTACCTATTAATAAAAAGACTTTATCAATAATTTTCAGATTTTTACTGTATTTGTTTTTTTATGAACATATATTTTTTGCAAAACGCAAAAAACTAAATAATAGAATTCCTGAAATCCAGCATTCCCAAAAAACAAACAAAGAAATAATTAACTCTATGATAGGAATAATAAAGCAGACCCCGAGTATTACTTGCAATGAATTTAAAATTATTTTTAGAGGACCTAATATTATTTCTTCATAGAACTTTTTATAAATAATTAAATCAACGATTAGAGAGATAAACCATATTATTTTTATAATTTCATCATATGTAAACATTTTTATTACCTTTTTACGAATAATTAAATTTAAACGCTTCTTCGTCCCTAACCCTAAAAGTTTAATTAATTTTTCAGCAAGCTTGACTTGCTGAAAAAAATATTCCTTATTTTCAAGTCAAGTCGAATGTTTTTATATCAAAGATTATTAATTTTCAATTGAAAATATTGAAACAGTTTATTATTCCTTTTTTCGCAAATAATCCTTTACAATCAAATATTATTTTTTTACGTTCATATCGTCTAAATAAAAACTGAAAATAAGGTGGTTGAACTAGAATATTTCTTTCGGCTATACAAGTTGATACACCTGTAAAAGAGGGGTAATGCTTTGCAAAACCGTTTATACAATCATGAAAAATGATTTTTAAATCCATCCGAGAAAAATGATTCCTTCTTTTTCAATACCTTTTTATTGATTTGTAATTATATACTTTCATATTCTCAGTCAGCCCCCAGTGCGGGCGTCCATCACAACATTCGCTTAACCTGCATTTGTGCCTTTTGCTGACGCGCATAGCGGCAGCAAAGTTGGCGCGAAAGTTGCATAAAAGGGAGCTGCGTTAGCAGCGACCGCCCAAGCAACTTTCGTGACAAAACAAATGGCAGGTTGAAAGCGAGTGTTAGGTTTTCTTTTGCTTACCCATAGAATCATTATAAGACATTTGTCTCAATGAGTCCAATACTTTCAATACATAATATCACTATTAAACTCTTTGTTCTGCCCTTTTACTGATTATATGGTATTAAAAACCTGAATTTGACCATTGGGCATTTCTTTTTATCGTTATTTTTATTTCCGCTCCATTATTCAATATCGCAGTTGCTTTTATAAAATCCATCAGATACTGTTTCATCTATTGTTACCTTTTTCGTATTCTATATCTGTCGCAAATAGTTGCTCCTGTATAATTTCAGTAACAATCGGTCGTGCTGCTTCTTCTATATCATTCATTGCTCCCAAAACAAAGGATAAGACAAGAAAGAGAGCTATCACACCGCAAAAATATAATAAAATATTTTTCCGTTTCCTTCAATTTCTCATCACTCGGAATAGGCGTAACTCCGGCTTCTTCCACTATCTTTTTACTCTCATCTCCTACAATTTCATAGCCTTCTTTTTAATTTTTCTGGATATAGTTTACATAATAATTTTTGTGTTATCATTAAATTCAAGGCTATGATACCTACTGTAGCTATTAAACTATAAACACTCAATGCAAAATGCATTGACTATAAAAATTAAAGCAAAGGCTCCAACTAAAATTCCTAATCCTTTTTTTATCGATAGGCTTGATATTCAAAGGTGGTAATCCATATCGCAACTCAATCAAAGTCTGCAATGCGGTTAATTTTACTTTTTGTGAGCACTCAATACTGATAGTTTCACACCCAGCTTTTTTTCAAGCTCAATTTTTACTTTCGGATTTTTGCTCATCCTGTACGCTCCTATAAATTTATTTTTGGTCGAAATAAATATTATAGGCTGGTTCCGCACCTGCCTGCCTTTAGGCAGGTCAACTCTATTCTCGCTTAACCCTGCATTGCCGTAAAGGCAATGTCAGGTTGAAGCGCGTGTTAGACGCTTTTATTTTAAATTTATCAACGTCTTGTACTTGCAGATAAGAAACATAACATTTATGCTATAAGTTGTAATTAAACGGTAAACATTGCTTATAGAGAATATTAACTATCGTTTTAGAATACTGTAATTATCTATTCATTTTTCTTTGTTGATAAACAAAAAGGGGTGCAGGCAACAGAAAAAAAGATCTTTTAATTCATTCAATTTTTTTCTTTTTGCATATCTTTTTATCAATTGTACCATAAAAATAATTATAAAAATTAGAATCTCCAAGCATATCATGTAATTTTTTCGTAATTTATTTTAAAGATAGGCTCACTTTTTCAATGTGTTTCCAAAATACTTATATAATGTTCTATATTATCAAAAAGACATTTGTCAATTTTATCATTTAATAAATTTTTATCTTCTTTTTCAAAAGGTATTTCTTCTAATTTTAAAATAGCGTTTTTAAAATCATCATAAGACACAGAGTCCATTATATTAAACAAGCTATATGTTGAGATATAATCGCTATATATATCTCGAATTTTTTTCTTGTTCTTTTTATTCTCTCTGCAAAACTAGATAACTTTTTTTGTATACAAATTCATCAGTATTAATTGATTCGTTACTTTTTAGTTGATCAAAAATCACTCCTAATTACTCTTCGGTTTCTCGAGTTTTCTCTTATCCAAGAATCACCTTCTTCCAACCCACCTATATTGATCATATGAAATTTGTTTTTAGAATTTTTTTAATATCAAAAACACCAATAAGTTTATCATCTACTTTTTAGAGTATAAAAGTAAAAATTAATACTTGGTTCTACCTTACTATTAACAAAAGATTCATAATCTCACTTGATCTTTAACTTCTGTTATCCCAAGTATTTCTTTTAGTACCTACTTTTTTTCCTTAACACCAATTACAATATAACTATTATTTTTCATAAAAAGAGGTTTGCCATAGCCATAACATCTTTTATTAAAAGCTGTTTTTGCTCGTATCGTCTTTTAAATTATACATAGTTGCTTTTAGAAGTCTAAAACCAATATCTTCTGTTTTTTATCGCAATTATTTCTTTTTAGATCTTCTTCTGTCAACATTTTTTTATTTCTTCTTGATAATTATCCAATGCCCTAATCCTCCTATTTAGACTATATTTTATAAATCCAGTTAGTAGCTAAGTATACACAATTATTCTTACAACTAAATTGAAGTGATGAGCACTAGTGTTTATAGTTTTTCTTTTATCATACCTTCTCTTTTTTTGCAGCAAGGCGTCCGATCTAACAATAAATTAAACCGCACGGCAGCTTGACTGCCGTGTCGGATTTGAATTTTTGTGTTATGCCATATTAACATTGATTTACATAATTTTTCAAGTATTTGTAGACTATCGTCCGTTGTATTAAAGTCTACAAGGTTTATAATATCCATTATGACTTCAGAAGAAAAACAAAGTCTTATTGATTTTGGAAATAGACTTAGAAATTTAAGAATTCAGAAGAAAATTTCTGCAAGAAAAGTTTGCTGATTTAACACAGCTCGATAGAACTTATATTTCAGGTCTCGAAAGAGGAATACGAAATCTTCATTTATTATTTTTACAAAAATAGCAAACTGTTTAGATATTTCTATTAATAAATTATTTCAAGAGGTTGATGATGAAAAACATCCAAATACGTGATTATAGGAAACATTCTAAAGCTTCTGAACGATATGTAGATGTCAGTTTTTACTTACGCTGATAAAATTATTTACACTTCAGTTCCACTTTGAATATAGAAGGACAGGTCTTGATATACCAGGAGATGATATCGATGCTGTCAACGAATATTTAGATAAAATTTTACAATGAGTTAAATCCTAAGAATTGGGATAAATGGAGAGAAGAACAAAACGAGTTTTTGGGCTTCAAAATCAATGCAGCCGTAACAAAAAGCTTTTTTCGATTGTCTTTCTAAAACATTTGATTACACTTGTGTAAATTGTCAACTTCCACAAAATCCAAACTGGGCAAGAAGAATACAAGATTTGAAGGGAATTCGGTTATACAATTGCGACATAACTTTCTCGAAATTGTCCGCATTGTAAAAAAAGAATACAACCCACTTAATAATGCTTCCTATCAAACGCGGTGGTGTTACAGGATACGAGACATGGAGCAAAGAATTACGGGAAAAGAATCGTCAATTTATTAAATTCTTATGATGTTTTTGAGGCAAAACAAATTAGAAAAAGAAAGCTTGCTTCCTGACCACAAATTTTCTGAAATTCGATGGGACGAAAATACAAAGCGAGAGTCTCTTGAAAACCTAACTGAAAAGGAAATCTTAAGAGATTTTCAATTGATGTCTAACCAGCGAAATCAACAAAAAGGGAAGTTTGCAGAAATTGCTACCAAACAGGGAAAAGAGGTATTATTTACGGCATTCCATTCTTTTTATGAAAGGAACAGAAAATTGGGATTCGTCCATTCCTAAAAAGGCAAAAGAAGCTGAAAAAGGGTGTGTTGGTTGTGCATGGTATGATATAGAACGATGGCGAAAAGAGCTTCTGAAAATATTAAAAGAATCAAGCACCAAATAGAACAGCTTTTATTTTTCTTTTGTGTATTCTTCGCTAAATTTTCCTCTTGGCTGAATTCGTGATATTTGTTCAATTTTTCTTTTTGATTCTTGAGAAGAAATTTCTGTCATAACAATTTTCCAAACGAGAATTTAAATGAGAGTGCCTTTCTGTTGCACGACGCAAAATACCAGCACAGCCTGCAGGAGATATGTAAAATTTTTCTTCAAAACACGGTTCAATTATGTCTGTTAAATTTCCAAAAACACAATTTTCGGGTTTTTCACTTGAACTTATTGATATTTCCTCAAAAAGAGAATTTTCATTTTCAAAGTTATTATTAAAATGAAATAAAATTGTATCGGTGTCAATTTTTTCAAATGGAGTATTTGATTCGAAAATTTGTAATTGTCTTTTTGTATAATTCACAAAATTATTTCCAATCCATGAAATTACTGGAACTGCCCAAGAATTTCCAACACCTTGATATCTATTTGTAGGTTTTACATTCTCCATATCTGTATAATTATCAGAAATCCCATTAGACGTTCGCATTCTAATGGAGTAAACCTCTTAATCTTCCATTTTCTGCGACAAAAAGTGAACCATTTAAAGCCGCAGCATTTCCATTCCATTTAGTCCCATAAGATGAATAAAGGCAGTCTGTATATTCGCGAAAAACTTCAAATCTCCTTCCATTTTTCAAATTTTAGTGCATTTTTAGGAAAATCTGGCAAAACATTTTCGTGCTTTTTCAAACAGTACATTTTTCTGGATTAAAAATTTTTTCCCCAGCTACAACATACAACCTACGCCGTTGCTGAGGAAGTCCAAAAATATTTTGCATCCATGACTCTCCATGCTACGTTGCGTTTTTCCACGAATTAGACCTGCATTTTCCCATTTTGACACTTTTATCTCTTCTGCACAGCCTGCAAGTGAAGCCAAAAACAACCAAAAGCATTTGTCTTATCTTTTAGAACTCCTCTACATTTTCCCAAAAATTACAGTTTGCTCTTTTACCTTGTGCAATTCGCTGTCGGTCATTTTCTTCTACAATATCTCACAAACTTCAGTGTGAGGTTTCTCTCATCTTCAAGTCCTCTTTGCCATCCTGCCAACGAAAATGCCTGACAAGGAGTTCCTCCACAAATTAAATCAGGAGCTTTTACCTTGTTTTTCTTTCAAAAGATCTGGAATTATGTTCATATCACCAAGATTTTTATGTTTGGATATTTATAAGATAAAAATTTTGACTGAAAATCCGCAATTTCAGAGAACCACTGAAAATTAAAATTATATTTTTCCCATGCGACAGAAGCGGCTTCTATTCCCGAGCATATACTTCCAATAGTTTTTATAAGCATATGAATAGTATAGCATTTTTGTAGTCTATTGTCTACATATATTTTTAAATTTTCAAATCCTACCACGCCAGTGGCGTGTGGGCATAACTTCCGCTTGACCTGCATTTGTGTCTTTGCCGATGCATAGCAGCGGCAAAGTTGACGCGAAAGTTGCATAAAAAGGGAGCTGCGCGAGCAGCGACTGCCTCTAGCAACTTTCGTGACAAAAACAAATGATCAGCGTTGAAGCCGTGTTAGATTTTATTTTACTGTGATTGTGGTAATAAACCAATTTTTTAGATATTTTTTTCATTAGTTCGTAAATATCATTTTTTGTCTCCATCTCGTCTTATTCCCTACAGCTACAATAATAACCTCAATTTCACTCTCTTTAACTTGATAAATTATTCTGTATCGTTGTCCAACAGAACGGATAGAACGATAATCCTGTAAATTGCCTTTTAAAAGGCTACCCACTTTTAGAGGATACTCTTTTAATATCTCGATCTTTTCCAGAATCTGCTGTTGAGATTTATTGTCTAGTTTAACAATAAATTCTATGGCAATTTGAGTTAATTTTATTGTATACACATTAGACCTGCCTTGAATGTGTCAAAAATCTACAAGTTTATTTTCATTTATCTGCTTAATTCCAGTAGACAGGTCTTTTGATAATTGCTCGTCTGCAAGTATTTCCAAAGTTTCTTGAATACATTCATAGGTATCCCAGCGAATCAAGGCAAATACTTCTTTTTCCATGATTAGTAATGGAGATTGTATCATCATAATTCATGGTATTTTTCAAGTGATGTGATTTTTCTTTTCTGGTTTCTGTTATAGTCATAGTTGAAATCATAAAATCCTCCTATCACTTATAATGTACGTTATTTTTGTACAAAACAGCAAGAACAAATGGTAAACTTGCACGACAAGAGCATGAAGACTTTTAGACAAACTACAATAGGTATACTTATACCGGAACATCTAAAATATACCCATGTTTTATTGATAGAATACTATTTCTTATATTTTATAGCTAAACCCTGACATTATATAAACCCGTTTATTATAAAATATTCCATAGCTCGCTTGTTCATAATCGAGTGATAAGTTAATAACATCATCTGCACCAAATTCTGTCTTTGCTTTTTTTCATATAATTTACTATATGCAGCTCCACCCCAAGAGAACAAGCCTAAGACATTATGCGCAGTTCCTCTATACTCAACTCTGCCTAATATCTCATACTGATTTTTCTGCTAATTTTACAGTAACACCATGATCTCGAATCGGTTTTTACACTTGTACAGCTGATCATTAAACAAAATGTACCAACAAGTACTACTAACATTCCAATCATTGAAACCACTTTTTCTCTGTTTCACTTTGACCTTCCCTTTCGCAATGCTTTTTTTGCATTGCAAGTGTTTATTTTTCGGTCGAAAGGCTGTTTCGATTGGTTCCACACCCGCCTGCCGTTAGGCAGGTCAATCTAACATTCGCTTAACCTGCATTTTGTGCCTTTGCCGTCGCGTATAGCGGCGGCAAAGTTAACGCGAAAGTTGCATTAAAAGGGGAGCTGCGCCAGCAGCGACCGCCTCTAGCAACTTTCGTGACAAAAGCAAATGTCAGCGTTGAAGCCGTGTTAGAACACGCTTTTTATTTATATCTCTTACTTGACACTTATACCTTACATTATTTTTGCTTCTTATTTCTATCCATTCATAAATGAAAAACTGACAGTTTGAGTATTACAAGATTAAAACACCAAAAACACAACTTTACTTTCCTTAACAAATAATTATTATAATTACCACGACCGTCCAGAGGACTTATATTTCGTCGATTCCCTTAGCGGTTCTATAATACTTAGATAAAACTTTTATTTTTCCTTAACACGTAATTACCATAATTACCACGACCGTCCAGAAGGACTTTTTAACTCGTTGACTTCATTAATAAGTCTTAAAATCCACAGATAAAACTTTTTATTTTTCCTTAATAAGTAGTAGTATAATAAAACAGAGCTTTCATCAGAAAATCGAAGCTATTAATTGGCGTTTTCACGCTTTACCTTACAAAAACACCCTATTTTTTTCAAAGTTGCAGTTTATCGTGCCGCAAGGCATCTGTCTAACAGGGGCGGCGGATAAGCTGCAGAAGCGAGAAAGCCGTTGGGCTTTTTGAGCTTCGCCGTCAGCAATTCGCGTGTTGGACGGCGCTGTGCGTCCGGACAACAGGCGGAGGTTCCGCCGCCCCGTTGAACGGACGCGCAGCGTCCGTTCAACACCCGCTTAACCTGCATTTGTGTCTTTGCCGAGCGTGTAGCGAGGCAAAGTTGGCGCGAAAGTTGCATAAAAAAGGGAGCTGCGCGAGCAGCGACCGCTCAAGCAACTTTCGGGACAAAACAAATGTCAGGTTGAAGCCGTGTTAGACACGCTTTTTATTTATATCTCTTACTTGACACTTATATCTTACACTATTTTTGCTTCTTATTGCTATCCATTCATAAATGAAAAAAACTTACAGTTTGCGTATTATAAGATTAAAACACCAAAACACAACTTTTATTTTTCCTTAGCAAATAATTATTATAATTACCACGACCGTCCGGAGGACTTATATTTCGTCGATTCCCTTAGCGGTTCTATAATACTTAGATAAAACTTTAATTTTTCCTTAACACGTAATTACCATAATTACCACGACCGTCCAGAAGGACTTTTTATTTCATTGACTTCATAATAAGTTTTAAAAGCCAAAGATAAAACTTTTATTTTTCCTTAACACGTAATTACCATAATCACCGCGACCGTCCGAAGGACTTTTTAACTCGTTGGCTTCCTAATAAGTCTTAAAATCCACAGATAAAACTTTTTATTTTTCCTTAATAAGTAGTATTATAATAAAAGCAGAGCTTTCATCAAAGAATCGATGCTATTAATTGGCGTTTTTACGCTTTTACCTTACAAAAACACCCAATTTTTCAAAGTTGCAGTTTATCGTGCCGCAAGGCATCTGTCTAACACCGCTTAACCTGCATTTGTGTCTTTGCCGATGCATAGCAGCGGCAAAGTTAACGCAGTTGCATAAAAGGGGAGCTGCGCGAGCAGCGACCGCCTCTAGCAACTTTCGTGACAAAACAAATGTCAGCGATTAAAGCCGTGTTAGACACGCTTTTTATTTATATCTCTTACTTGACACTTATACCTTACACTATTTTTTCTTCTTATTGCTATCCATTCATAAATGAAAAACTTACAGTTTGCGTATTATAAGATTAAAACACCAAAACACAACTTTTATTTTTCCTTAACACGTAATTACCATAATTACCACGACCGTCCAGAGGACTTTTTATTTCGTCAATTTCCTTAGTAAGTTCTATAATACTTAGATAAAACTTTTTATTTTCCTTAACAAGTAGGTATTATAATACTACGCACGTCAAAAAGGACTTTTTTACTCATTGACTTCCTAATAAGTTTTCGAATCAACGGATAAAAGTTTGTTTTCCGTAATAAATGATTATTATAATTACCCGACCGTCCGAAGGACTGTTAACTCGTTGGCTTTCCTAATAAGTCTTAAAATCCACAGATAAAACTTTTTATTTTTCCTTAATAAGTAGTAGTATAATAAAACAGAGCTTTCATCGAAAAATCGAAGCTATTAATTGGCGCTTTCACGCTTTACCTTACAAAAACACCTATTTTTCAAAGTTGCAGTTTATCGTGCCGTCAGGCATCTGTCTAACACCCGCTTAACCTGCATTTGTGTCTTTGCCGAAGCGTGTGGCGAGGGCAAAGTTAACGCAAAGTTGCATTAAAAAGGGAGCTGCGCCAGCGCTGACCGCCTCTAACAACTTTCGTGACAAAACAAATGTCAGGTTGAAAGCAGTGTTATGTGATATTCTTTTTATGGATGAATGACATCCATATTTCCAAATCAAAAATTAGCTTATTTTTTCTTTTTATAACACAACATAACTCAAACTTTGTTATAAGACGAAATGATATTTCACCATTCTTGAATATTGTCCAATTAGAACTTTTCTTATAATCTTTTTGATATTGATTATATTCTTCATTTGAAATTTTCATTGTATAGTAACAAGGAATCGTTCAATATTAATTGAATTCCATTTTGAATATTGTTGTTCAATAATCTCAATAGATTTATCTTTAATTTGAATGTTCGTTTTTCATGAGTAAAAAGCCATTTTTATAAAATTTATATTTTTACAATCAGCAATATTCAATGTGTCCTGTGAATAATATTTACTATAAAAATTTGAATAATTATAACAATCATATATAATTCGCAATTCATTTAAAATATCACATCTATAGAATTTTTCCAGACTTATATTCATACATCCAATAATTATTTTTGAATTGCATATTTTTTTCCTGTCAGTAAATACTCAACTTTATATTCACCATCTATAATACAAACTTTTTCAACATTATTTATAGAAATAGGTCTTGCCTTTTTAATTTTTCTATCCATCGATATTAAAAGCATTATATAGGTCTTTATTTAAAAGTGCTGAATCATCCTGCGATTTTTGGAATCAATCCTTTATACAGTTGTAGAGTACTATTAGAATTATTTCCCAGTAAAATTAAAATATCCATCTCTTGTTTATCATGGGCAAAGATATTTTGCAATAAAAAGTAGTAATATACATAACACACATATTCTTTTTATTTATCATGTTCCTTTTCCAATTGCTGCCCGAAGGGCAGTCCACATAACAACGCTTAACCTGCATTGCCGTGCCCGTATGGGGCTTGGCGTGAAATTGCATAAAGGGAAGCACAGCCGCTTTAGCGGCACAGCGACATAAGCAATTTCCATGACAAAGGCAATGTCAGGTTGAAGCAGAGTGTTAGGTTATATTTACAATTTATCAAAGTTAAATTCACTAAGACTTATTGTTTTTCCATTCAATCCATTTGTTTACTGAATTTACAACTGCTTCACAATATTTATCTGATGGTAGCGTTATAGGGCGAGTAAGTTGGATAGCATGGATGATAAGCATTTATGAATACAACATTACTAAAACAATACATATTGTTCTTTTTTTGGTATATGGTATTGGTTCTATTTTTATCGCTTCTCTGAAATTTAGTTGTTTACTTAAAAGATTTAGTGTATTCCCACATATAATAATATCAGGTCTAATATTTTTATTTGCTCCTGCACAATTAATCGAGTTGCTTCATTCTCAGGACATAGATAATTCTTTCTAAAAGTCTTCATTTTTGTAGAAGATTTGCCAAAAGTTTTATTTAAATTAATAATTGCGGTCTGTCTTAGATAATCTGTTTGTTCTGATTTAGAACTTTGTTTCCCATCTAAAATAAGTGAATTAATTTTAGCAATATTTTTCCATGTTTTTCCATTTCCCTTTATCTAATTCAGTCGCATTTTTAAAATGCTCTATGGAGAATTTACCATTCGTTTCTTTTTAATATCCAAAGTATTTTATACTTTTGCCTTTTTGAATAACTTTAAATCAATAATTCCATCTTCATATCTGGAATTAATTTGATGAATCTCATCGATACAGTTAATTCGTTTTCTTTCTTCTTCATAATCCACTTTATTTCACTCCTCTACTGAAATAGACTTATGATTAACAGTATAGTTTTTATAGTATCAGAATAACACCTGATTTACATATATCTTTCTCTCTTGGATGTCCAATGAGTGAAGTTTTAAAAATAAAACTCCACTCATTATTGAGTTAAATTTCAACACATTTAAGCATTGATAGATTGATTTTGTTTGTAGAAACTCCTGTTTCTTCAGCAAGACCTTCTTTTATACAAGCATCAATATGCTTTTGAAGAATCTTTAGTTACTTTAAATCTTGTTCCTTTGAGAATTCCATTGAAAAGAATTTGTAACCTCATAATAAACAATTTCTTTTTGCCATACTTTGACCTCCTATAAATTTATTTTTGGTCGAAATAAATGTTATAGGTCGGTTCCACCTGCCTGCGCTTCAGGCAGGTCAACTACTATACAGTTAAGCTGCAAAACGTACCGGCGTTTAGCCATCGCTCTTCAGAGCGGGTTTTGTCAGCCTGAACTGCGTGTTAGACGCATTGAATTATTTATCTTTCTATCAGCTTTTCCAGTTAAATATTTATGTAAAATACTTCCTGCAAAAACTTCATATTCCATACGCTTCTTCAAAAGCTTTTAGCCTTTAGATTATTCATATCTTGCTTTACAAGCATTATATCTATCTTCTCTCTTTTTGTAAGCATACTTTCAGCAGCTTTTTAAAATCATTACTAAGATCATAAAAATTTTTACCGATTTCCATTCATTATTTTTCTATAGATTCATACAACTCTTTTTCACTATTCATTTTTCTTCTCCTTTTCCAATCAAAATATTTCGACGTATATTTTCTACTTGGAAAAATAGTTTTCAAAAACAAACATCATTTTCAAGTACACAAGGAACTACATATACATATCTATCAATTTCTACAAGAAGCAAAAGTTGATTTGGATATTTTTCTTTATTTGGATGCTCTAAAATATCCAATAAAACCATCTTACTCAATGCTTACAATAATTCGCTCAAACGATATATTTCTATCTCTTTTAAGCATCATATTTTTTTCATTATTCCAATCGAATATCATACTATAAATAATTGACTATTCCAAAGTTCCAGTTTATCGTGTCGCAAGGCATCGGTCTAACTTCCGCTTAAACGGTGACTTACCTGAGCTACTTATATTTTGTTTTTAACCTAATTTTCATCGAATGGTTTATTATTTTTCCCGAAATTAACGATATATACTCTTTCACAATTTCTTTAGCTAAAGATCTTGATATAGTTTTCATATCTGAAAATTCATCTCCTCTCTGAATTCGCGGTTGCTTTATATGCTAATTTTCCACTTACAATATCAGTTAAGGTAATTTCAAAATCAGTACTTTGGATATGAAACTGAATATCCACCAGATGTCGTTGTATAAGGAATACTAATGAGTTGTCCATTAACATATTGTGAACTATAATTTATATATGTTTGTTGAGGAATATAAGCAGAATTTTCTCCTGCAGAAATAATATACACAGTTATTATTCCATCTATGTTATTTTTTTAATTAAAATTTCTTCTCTTTCTTGTTCAGAATAATCTTTAAGTGGTGAAAAAAATATTTATACTAGAGATACAATTCATTATTCTCTATAAATGCAGATACAATATCACTTTCTAAAGTTTTACGAATTTCAATATCTCTGATATTCCCAAAAACTAGGATATTTTTATAATTTGAAATATCAATATCTGGATTTATAAAACTACTAATTTTGGTTTGTTGCACAACTTGTTAAAAAAATAATAGGATTATTACTAAAAGTAATTTTTCATTTCTCCTCCAAAGCGCGGTGCATTGTACCGTCCGTCTAACATTCGCTTAACCTGCATTTGTGCCTTTGCCGACGCGAAGCGGCGGCAAAGTTGACGCGAAAGTTGCATTAAAAAGGGAGCTGCGCGAGCAGCGACCGCCTCTAGCAACTTTCGTGACAAAACAAATGTCAGCGTTGAAGCCGTGTTGAGACGCGCTTTTTATTTATATCTCTTACTTGGCGCTCATATCTTACACTACTTTGCTTCTTATTACTAGCCATTCATAAATGAAAAACTTACAGTTTGCGTATTATAAGATTAAAACACCAAAACACAACTTTTTATTTTTCCTTAACACGTAATTACCATAATTACCACGACCGTCCAGAGGACTTTTTATTTCGTCAATTTCCTTAGTAGGTTCTATAATACTTAGATAAAACTTTTATTTTCCTTAACAAGTAGGTATTATAATACTACGCACGTCAAAAGGACTTTTTACTCATTGACTTCCTTAGTAAGTTTTCAAAAATCAACGGATAAAAGTTTGTTTTTCCGTAATAAGTCATTATTATAATTGCCACGACCGTCCAGAGGACTTTTATTTCGTCGATTCCCTTAGAAAGTTCTATAATACCTAGATAAAACTTTTAATTTTTCCTTAACAAGTAGGTATTATAATACTACGCACGTCAAAAGGACTTTTTACTCATTGACTTCCTTAATAAGTTTCGAAAATCCACGGATAAAAGTTTATTTTTCCTTAACAAATGATTATTATAATTACCCTGATCGTCCAAAAGACCTTTTTAACTCGTTGACTTCCTTAACAAGTCTTAAAATCCACAGATAAAACTTTTATTTTTCCTTAATAGTAGTAGTATAATAAAACAGAGCTTTCATCAAAAATCGAAGCTATTAATTGGCGTTTTCACGCTTTACTTTACAAAAACACCCTATTTTTTCAAAGTTGCAGTTTATCGTGCCGCAGGCATCGGTCTAACACTCGCTTAACCTGCAGATTTGTGGCTTTGCCGACGCGAAGCGGCGGCAAAGTTAGCGCAGAGTTGCATTAAAAAGGGAGCTGCGCGAGCAGCGACCGCCTCTAGCAACTTTCGTGACAAAACAAATGTCAGCGTTGAAGCCGTGTTAGACACGCTTTTTATTTATATCTCTTACTTGGCGCTCATATCTTACACTACTTTTGCTTCTTATTACTATCCATTCATAAATGAAAAACTGCCAGTTTGCGTGTTACAAGATTAAAACAGCAAAAACACAACTTTTATTTTTCCTTAACACGTAATTACCATAATTACCACGACCGTCCAGAGGACTTTTTATTTCGTCGATTCCCTTAGAAAGTTCTATAATACCTAGATAAAACTTTAATTTTCCTTAACAAGTAGGTATTATAATACTACGCACGTCAAAAGGACTTTTTACTCATTGACTTCCTTAATAAGTTTTCAAAATCCACGGATAAAAGTTTATTTTTCCTTAACAAATGATTATTATAATTACCCGATCGTCCAAAGACCTTTTTAACTCGTTGACTTCCTTAACAAGTCTTAAAATCCACAGATAAAACTTTTTATTTTTCCTTAATAAGTAGTAGTATAATAAAACAGAGCTTTCATCAAAAATCGAAGCTATTAATTGGCGTTTTTCACGCTTTACTTTTACAAAAACACCCTATTTTTCAAAGTTGCAGTTTATCGTGCCGCAAGGCATCGGTCTAACACTCGCTTAACCTGCATTTGTGGCTTTGCCGACGCGAAGCGGCAGCAAAAGTTAACGCGAAAGTTGCATTAAAAAGGGAGCTGCGCGAGCAGCGACCGCCTCTAGCAACTTTCGTGACAAAACAAATGTCAGCGTTGAAGCCGTGTTAGACACGCTTTTGTTATATCTCTTACTTGGCGCTCATATCTTACACTACTTTGCTTCTTATTACTATCCATTCATAAATGAAAAACTGCCAGTTTGCGTGTTACAAGATTAAAACAGCAAAACACAACTTTTATTTTTCCTTAACACGTAATTACCATAATTACCACGACCGTCCAGAGGACTTTTTATTTCGTCGATTCCTTAGAAAGTTCTATAATACCTAGATAAAACTTTAATTTTTCCTTAACAAGTAGGTATTATAATACTACGCACGTCAAAAGGACTTTTTTACTCATTGACTTCCTTAATAAGTTTCAAAATCCACGGATAAAAGTTTATTTTCCTTAACAAATGATTATTATAATTACCCGATCGTCCAAAGACCTTTTTAACTCGTTGACTTCCTTAACAAGTCTTAAAATCCACAGATAAAATTTTTATTTTTCCTTAATAAGTAGTATTATAATAAAACAGAGCTTTCATCAAAAATCGAAGCTATTAATTGGCGCTTTCACGCTTTACCTTACAAAAAACACCCCTATTTCTCAAAGTTACAGTTTATCGTGCCGTAAGGCATCGGTCTAACATTCGCTTAACCTGCATTGCCGCAAAGGCAATGTCAGGTTGAAAGCAGAGTGTTATGTCAAAAACTATTTCTTTTTACAGAATTAGATTTCTCAATTTCTTTTTCTTTCAGAAATATTCTTTCCATTTTTAAAACTACGCTTCTATTATTATAATTCCCGAAGTACCGTAAAGTCACATACTACCACTACCGTACTTCGCCCTAAAGTTCACATTTTATTTCAATTTCAATAACAGTTTTTGAATTCCTCTTCTTGTCTTCCTTCTATATTTAGATTGCGCTTTCAATATAAAAATTTATACTTCCGCTTTCCTATTTTTTTAACTTCAGTGATGTGTATCCAAGCAGCATAAATCTTTTTTTATCTGCTAATTCTTTTTATACAATCAATTGTTTTTATTTCAGTTCCATCAGAATAACGGTAAAAATACAATCTTTTTTTCATCATAGAGTCTGGATCAATTAAAATATTACCTCTGACATCTTCAAATGGATAGTATGAGTTTACTACTCTGACAATAGAAAGATCTTCGTAGCTTCTGTATTCAAATCTTATTCCTCCTCCAGAGTGCCCCAAACTTTAATCAAGTAATTCTTTGTCCATTTTACATCATCACATGCCCATCCAGGCTCACATTCAGCTATTATTTTCTTTTGTTTTCAGATTATATAATGTCATAAGGAATGCTTTAGCCTTATCAGGTCTATGATAAACAAGCATTTTTATTGTCAGGAGAAATATAGAAATCTTGAATGAGTTCCCAGTTCTTAAAAATTTGTAATCTGATTATTGTTTTCGTCATATATTTGCTTATTATATAGTCTCCCATCGATTCTAAATTTTATTTCTTGCGTAAAAACCGATAAAGATATGACAATCAATGTTGAAAATACCAAAAATACTTTTTCATTTTCTTCCTAAAACGCAGCCCAATGGGCTGTCGCCATAACTACCCGCTTAACCCTGCATTTGTGTCTTTGCCGAAGCGTGTAGCGAGGCAAAGTTGACGCGAAAGTTGCATAAAAGGGGAGCTGCGCCAGCAGCGACCGCCTCTAGCAACTTTCGTGACAAAACAAATGTCAGCGTTGAAAGCCGTGTTAGACACGCTTTTTATTTATATCTCTCACTTGACACTTATACCTTACACTACTTTTGCTTCTTATTGCTATCCATTCATACATGAAAAACTGACAGTTTGCGTATTATAAGATTAAAAACACCAAAACACAACTTTTATTTTTCCTTAACAAATAATTATTATAATTACCACAACCGTCCAGAGGACTTATATTTCGTCGATTCCCTTAGCAGGTTCTATAATACTTAGATAAAACTTTAATTTTTCCTTAACAAGTAGGTATTATAATACTATAATACTACGCACGTCAAAAGGACTTTTGCTCATTGACTTCCTTAGTAAGTTTGAAAATCAACGGATAAAAGTTTATTTCTCCTTAACAAATGATTATTATAATTACCCGACCGTCCGAAGGACTTTTTAACTCGTTGACTTCATAATAAGTTTCTGAAAAAGTCAAAGATAAAACTTTTTATTTTTCCTTAATGAGTAGGTATTATAATACTACGCACGTCAAAAGGACTTTTTACTCATTGACTTCCTTAGTAAGTTTTGAAAATCAACGGATAAAAGTTTATTTTTTTCCTTAACACGTAATTACCATAATCACCGCGACCGTCCGAGGACTTTTTAACTCGTTGACTTCATTAATAAGTCTTAAAATCCACAGATAAAACTTTTATTTTTCCTTAACAAGTAGTATTATAATAAAGCAGAGCTTTCATCAAAGAATCGATGCTATTAATTGGTGTTTTTACGCTTTACCTTACAAAAACCCCCAATTTTTTTCAAAGTTGCAGTTTATCGTGCCGCAGGCATCTGTCTAACACCCGCTTAACCTGCATTTGTGTCTTTGCCGAAGCGAAGCAGCGGCAAAGTTGGCGCGAAAGTTGCATTAAAAGGGAGCTGCGCGAGCGGCTGACCGCCTCTAGCAACTTTCGTGACAAAACAAATGTCAGGTTGAAAGCCGTGTTAGACACGCTTTTTATTTATATCTCTTACTTGACACTTATACCTTACACTATTTTTGCTTCTTATTGCTATCCATTCATAAATGAAAAAACTTACAGTTTGCGTATTATAAGATTAAAACACCAAAACACAACTTTTTATTTTCCTTAGCAAATAATTATTATAATTACCACGACCGTCCGGAGGACTTTTGAGTTTCGTCGATTTCCTTAGTAGGTTCTATAATACTTAGATAAAACTTTTATTTTTCCTTAACAAGTAGGTATTATAATACTACGCACGTCAAAAAGGACTTTTTACTCATTGACTTCCTTAGTAAGTTTTCGAAAATCAACGGATAAAAGTTTATTTTTCCTTAACAAATGATTATTATAATTACCCGACCGTCCGAAGGACTTTTAACTCGTTGACTTCATAATAAGTTTTTAAAAGTCAAAGATAAAACTTTTATTTTTCCTTAACAAGTAATTACCATAATTACCACGACCGTCCAAAGGACTTTTTACTCATTGACTTCCTTTGTAAGTTTTAAAAGTCAAAGATAAACCTTTTATTTTTCCTTAATAAGTAGTAGTATAATAAAACAGAGCTTTCATCAAAAAAATCGAAGCTATTAATTGGCGTTTTTCACGCTTTACTTTACAAAAAAACACCCTATTTTTTTCAAAGTTGCAGTTTATCGTGCCGTAAGGCATCGGTCTAACAGGGTTTTGAAAACCGCAACGCAAGCAAAGGCTTGCGTTGTCGGCTTTGAAAACGGTGTTATGCTATCTGCTTACACTTTTTGAATTTTTCTCTAAATCATTTACGAGTTTTACCTCTGCTTCTCTTAAATCCAATTCATTCTGCATATTAAGCCAGAACTTAGAAGTCGTTCCAAAATATTTAGAAAACCTCAAAGACATTTCGACCGTTATTTTTCTTTTTCCGTGAACTAAATCCAAAATTGAACTGGAAGAAACTCCTAAATCTTTTTGAAAGTCTATACGGAGTAATATGTAAAGGTTCAAGAAACTCTTCTACTAAAAATTTCACCAACTGTTGGCAATTCAAATCTTTCATCCATAACACTCCTCCATTTTAGTGGTAATCCACAATCTGTACTTCATAAGCTTCGTTATTTAGAAACTTAAACTGTATTCTCCATTGATTATTTATTCTTATAGAACAATAGTCTTTTAAATCTCCAAGAAGATGCTCAAATTTATTGCCTGGAGGTATCCTTAAATCATCTTCTTTTTCCGCTGAATTAATTATCAATAATTTTAGCGAATGCTCTCTTATGTATTTCAGGCGGAAGCTTGGGTGATTTACTGCCTTTCCAGATTTTTTTCTGTTTCTGGATCTGCAAATGATTTAATCATAATTATATTATCTGCTACTAAGATATATCTGTCAAGTAGACGTATTTGATTTGACAAACAACCATACTATTAAAAAAATCACAAATAAAGCCATGAATACAGATAGAATACATAAAAAAATAACCTGCTTTTTTTATTTTTCTTAATCAAAAAGATTTCTACCAATGATATAAGACAAAATTATATAAACAGGATAATATGCAGACAAAAGCCACAATAATCTGATTATAATCTCATAAGGATCTTTAAAATTAATTTCATTTCCACCAGCAGCACTCATCATCGATGCTACAAATATAAATGGTGATGGAATTAAAGAGATAATATCAATAATTAAAATTATACAGAGAAAAGGATTTTTTGTTGCTTTAAATTTCATTTATCTTCTTCCACCGCGCCTGCGGCGTGTGAGCATAACACCCGCTTAACCTGCATTTGTGTCTTTGCCGTCGCGCAAAGCGGCGGCAAAGTTAGCGCGAAAGTTGCATAAAGGGGAGCTGCGCGAGCAGCGACCGCCTCTAGCAACTTTCGTGACAAAACAAATGTCAGCGTTGAAAGCGCGTGTTAGACACGTTTTTTTATTTATATCTCTTACTTGACACTTATACCTTACACTATTTTTCTTCTTATTACTATCCATTCATAAATGAAAAAAACTTACAGTTTGCGTATTATAAGATTAAAACACCAAAAACACAACTTTTTATTTTTCCTTAACAAATAATTATTATAATTACCACGACCGTCCAGAGGACTTATATTTCGTCGATTCCCTTAGCAGGTTCTATAATACCTAGATAAAACTTTTTATTTTCCTTAACAAGTAGGTATTATAATACTACGCACGTCAAAAGGACTTTTTACTCATTGACTTCCTTAATAAGTTTTAAAATCCACGGATAAAAGTTTGTTTTCCGTAATAAGTCATTATTATAATTGCCACGACCGTCCAGAGGACTTTTTATTTCGTCGATTCCCTTAGCAGGTTCTATAATACCTAGATAAAACTTTTATTTTTCCTTAACAAGTAGGTATTATAATACTACGCACGTCAAAAGGACTTTTAACTCGTTGACTTCCTTAACAAGTCTTAAAATCCACAGATAAAACTTTTTATTTTCCTTAATAAGTAGTATTATAATAAAACAGAGCTTTCATCGAAAAATCGAAGCTATTAATTGGCGTTTTTACGCTTTACCTTACAAAAACACCCAATTTTTTTCAAAGTTGCAGTTTATCGTGCCGTAAGGCATCGGTCTAACATTCGCTTTAACGCTTCATTGCCGTAACGGCAATGTCAGGTTGAAGCGGGTGTTAGATGCTTTATTTATATCGATACTTTAGTTTTTAGCAATAAATTCTATCTTCAAATTCATTTCCCAGTCCGTCTGCAAGCCTTTTTCAAAATCTTTTATTGTCGGATTTTCCAGAACCATTCTCTATTTTGCTTATATCTGATTGAGCAATTCCAGTTGCATCGGCAAGTTGTTTTTTTGCGTAACATGACTTAATTTTTCTGGCATCAATTAACGAACTGATAAGTTCATATTCTAGTCCAAGAGATTCATATTCTTTTCGGAAAGTTTCATCTTTCATTTGTTCTTTTTAATGCCTCTGTTAATGTCATTTCTTTCCTCCTGCTTCCAGATATCTATTCAAGTAGTCGGTTCGATAATCTTTTTGCCTTTTGTATTTCTAAAAGTGGTGTTTTTTTGCGTTTTCTTTCGAAACCCATGCGTTATGATTATCTTCTTTTCAATGATAAAAGAAATACAAATGTCTTACTATATTGTTCCCTTGAATTGTTCTTAACTCAAATATACCGTCATCAAGGTGCTGGGAATATGGCAATCTTAATTCATTCCCTTTATTTTCCAGTAATCCTAAATCACGAAATACTTTAGCCTTAAAGCTTGACTTCAAGCGTATTTATAAAATCTAAACTTGGTTTTTCACCTGCTTTTGTTTCATAAAATTCAACAATCCAATTATTTGCCATATCTGGAAACTAATTATATTGGTTATATCCTATATTTGTCAAGATGATTGTTTTATCACAAAAAGATATTAGGTAGGCGGAATATCAAAATGGTTCCTTAACGACAAATTTCTTATCTTCTCAATGCTCGATACTTTCTAAAAATACAAGCTAAAGCGGATTTTTAGATTAAATTGTATTTTTATCCTTTTTTTCCACGTTATATAATCTTTTTGCTTCCCTATATCTTTTTAGCTTATTCCATGCCGCTAAAGCCGCTTCTCTTGTTGCATTTTTTCATTTGCCAGATAATCGCTGATGAAGTTATTAAATTTACAGGATGGAATTTGCGGAAGCTTTCCTTCCCATTTTGTTTAAACGAGATATATTCACAAATGACATCATTATACGTTATTTTTTTCACCATGGGACAGTTTATTTTTCAATCCATCGATTAAGCCAATATTTTTGCCCCTGATTTCGGTTTTAATCCCGGAATCCGTTTATCCATCTCACTGTGTATGAATTCCCATGTTTCTTTTTTTGTTGCTAAAATTTTTCAACATAAGTATGACTATTCAATATGTCTCTATTCCGGCTTTTACTTCGATAACTATTCTGTTTATTTACTGTTCCGGTTTCCAAAAATGAATAATCATCTCTTCAAGCTGATCCTTTCGTATTTTTTTGAATCAAAAAGGAATTTCAAGCGATTTTTGCTAATGCTTTGAGTTCACTCATGTACCAATATTTATTCTCGAATTCTTTTATTGTCATAAAGTCTTTTTGTTTTATGTGCCGTAATTATTGGGAACCTCTAAAAACTTCAGTTTTGGACAGTTTCCTTAGATTTAATTTGCGATGTTTTTGTTTTAAGTTATTATGACATAAAGACTTAGCAAAACTCGTCGGGCATCTCTAAAAATCTAACCGAGTTTTTTTAGAGATGCCCTATTGTCTAACTGTATGCCTTAACAGTTCTCATAATATCCTCGATACTTATATACCAATTTTTTTCCTTTTCTGATTATTGAACTTCTCTTATCAAGAATTTTATTTTTTTACACCGCTCAATAACATCTTTGGTATCTAAATCAAGATTACGTTTTATTCGCTCAATACCCATTTCAGTTGTATGAATTTTTTTATACAGAATTTCAGAATTGTGTTCCATAATGATTTTATATCCGCATATTATTTTTATTTTGCCTGCAACAGCGCGTCCATCTAACACCCGCTTAACCTGCATTTGTGTCTTTGCCGATGCATAGCAGCGGCAAAGTTGACGCGAAAGTTGCATAAAAGGGGAGCTGCGCGAGCAGCGACCGCCTCTAGCAACTTTCGTGACAAAACAAATGTCAGCGTTGAAAGCAGGTGTTATGTTCTTCCTATAAATTTAATCCTTTGTTACATAATCTATTTCTCGTTCAATTTTTTTAAAAATAATATGCTTTGGTAATTTTGAAAGTCTTTCTTTTAGACGAAATTTATCTACCACAATAATTTGATGAACAAGTGCAACAGAATCTTTTTGGTAACCCTGATTCTTTTTTTGAAATAAAAAAACATTACCTTTTAATTCTGCATTCACGGTATTAGATGTAAGAGGTATAACAATTTTTGTATTTAATCCATTCAAATTATCTTTGTCAGATTGTATTATTACGGCAGGTCTTTTTCATACCCGGTTCACTTCCAAATGGAATACCAAAATCAAGCATATAAACATCACCACGCGTCATTTTTACAGTCTCCCAGACAGTCGCTAAATTTACTTCTCTCATTTTTTTGCAAAACTTCTTCTTCTGACAATTGAAAAGTTTTTTTATTTACAATATCTGCAATAAAACTAAGCAGATGAAGCTGTTCCGTTAAAGAAAAAGAAAGAACTTGATTTTTCAACATACGCAAGTGCATCAGACATATTTCACCCCCATATATCTTATTTATACACAAATTCATATTTTTTTATCATTTAGTTTGTACTCTTTTACAGCAAAACCATCATACATCTATAATATATTAAATTTTAAGATATTCATATATTTTTTTAATTATATAATTTTTATATTTTTTTGAAAAACTAATTTACATAATTATATATTTCTCCTATGTATATTAAAGATTTCTCTTTGCTGCCCGAAAGGCAGTCCACATAACATCCGCTTAACCTGCATTTGTGTCTTTGCCGATGCATAGCAGCGGCAAGTTAACGCAAAGTTGCATAAAGGGGAGCTGCGCGAGCAGCGACCGCCTCTAGCAACTTTCGTGACAAAACAAATGTCAGGTTGAAGCCGTGTTAGATTAAATTATTTTTTTCATAGTGGTACCTAAAAGAGATAAATACTAACTGTTGCCTTTCTACTTGATACACAATTCTATGTTCATGATTTATTCTCCTTGACCAGTATCCGGATAAAGAATATTTTTAATGCTTCCGGTTTTCCCGTACCTGTAAATGGAGTTCTTTCAATTTCTTTTTATTAAATCATTTATTTTTTTGTAAGTACTTTTTTTATCCGTATTAAACCAATAGATATAATCAGCCCATGCCTCATCTGTAAAGAGTTTATTCATCTTGCAGCAACTCGTATTTTTTTGTATTTGTCCTGCTTTATGCTGCTCAATTGATTTTTAGATGAGTTGCATTCGCTTCATTTTCTCAGCAAATAATCGGTTTCGATAAAGGCTATTGTACTCGTGTACCGATAAAAAGAACCAGATTTTTCTGAATTTTTCCTTGCTATTATCAATGGCTCATAGTCATTGTACACTCTGTCCATGTATGCTTTCAGGTTACGACGTAAATCCGAATATGTAATGGCATCCATAACTGACCTCTTATAAGTACAATATATCGTACTCTTTTGAAAAATCAAGCTGTATTTACCTTTATAAATATCCACAGTCAGCATATCCCAGACGGCGCAGCGGAATACACAGACTGTAGATTTTTATCAAATATTATTTTTACTGCCGGTAAATGTTCCTCTTTTTATTTATCGTTGCATTTTCCCACGTACCATTTACCTTGCCGGTGGATTTATCAACGGTTCCTGTAAAAAGCAATTTTTCACGTTGTATGCAGTTACATCCATCTCACCGCTTAGGGTTGCCATTACTTTCCAGCTTACCGCTTGCAGGGGTAGTCTGTTGAACTATCATTAAAATTTCCTGCAAGTGAACCGAATTTGTCCGATGACATTTTCCATGTACCTGATATATCTCCGCTGAATGTCCCTTCATACGAACCGATATATTCTGCTGCTATTTCAGTTTTGCTGGATTTTCCACCATTAGACTGTTGACATCCAGTAATGAACGCTACTGTACTAATCATGACAACTAATACGCCAATCATTGAAACTACTTTTCTCTGTTTCACTTCGACCTTCCTTTCGCAATGCTTTTTTCATTGCAAGTTTATTTTTCGGTCGAAAGTCTGTTTCGATTGGCTCCGTACCCGCCTGCCGTTAGGCAGGTCAATCTAACATTGTTTTAAACCGCAACGCAGCTCGTCTGCGTTGTCGGTTTTGAAAACAGTGTTATACGAATGTAGCTTGTTTTTGCGTTAATACACCACGTTCTTTTTCTGAATTCTTTGCAAGAAGATATACGCAATATTGGTTCATGCTTACGCCTTCCTTTTTAGAATCTTCGGCAAGAGTCTTGTGCAAAGATTTTGGAATACGTAGCTTGAATTGACCGGAATAATAATCGGCACTTTTTGGTTCTGCAATTTCAATATTTTCTTCAATGGCAGCCAAGAGCCACTCTTTTTTTGCATCTTCTGCATTATTAACTGCATCAGAAATTGTTGAACCGCAAGTTATACAACCCGGAAGATCTGGATATGAGGCTACAAAACCTGATTCTTCTGAATCCGGAATAATTTCCAGTTTATATGGTATTTTCATATATTCATCAGATTGTTTTCATATCAGTCCTCCTTTCTCTTGTGCGCCTCTTCTGATTCTACAACCTCTTTTTACCATTCTTACATAAATAATTTTTTTATCGGTTCATGTTTTGGAATCGTAATCGGATTACAACCATCTTTTCGAAAAGTATAATGACTACTTCCCCGATTTGGCTGTGTCATTCTATAGCCGTAACTTTGTAGCACTTTTTTGAGTTCTGTAAAACGCATATCTTTATCAAGAGATAGTATTTTTAGCCAGAAGTTTTTCCCATTGAGCCATAATCTCATTATAAGTGGTGTTGTATATGGTGTCAAGCAGGTATGTTTTTAGAAAGATTAAACTACAACATATTCTCCAAAGCGTAAAATTCGATTCCATTTTTTTAAGCAAATTTAGTTTGCTGGAAAAATATTTTTTTACTGAATCAAAACTTCTTTTTATATAGCCTAGAAATAAATACATCTATTTTTATCTTTTAAAATTTCCATTACTTTATATGAAGCAGAAACTCCTTCCATCTGTCAAAGGTCTATTTCGCTCATCAATTGCTTTTCCTATCAGACTTGCAACGCTTTGCAAAAATATACTGTCGTCATTATTTCTCTTAAAAAGTAACCAGCCCATAGGGCTGTGCAGTACTCTTCGCTTAACCTGCATTTGCGGCTTGTCCGCAATGTCAGGTTGAAGCGAGTGTTAGGACTTTTTCTCTTTTGTTCCGGCAGTTCCTCATACATACCCAAAATCAAATCTCGAAGAAATTCACGGTTATCTATCGCATCAACTAAAATCATTTTCTTTTGCACCATCATACGGCACTTCATATGATGCATCAGGTATTTTTTCATTACTGATTTTTGTAGGCTTTACGAGAAAACGATCATCATATATTCCGCCGATGATTTTACCTTTATAATAAATTATATACTCTCCCATCATCTGTCGAAATCTTATATCTTTCCAAATCAGAAAGCTGGTCAAGTACAAAATCCAAGTAATCTTTAGTCGACGCCATTACTTATTATTCTCCTTTTTGAGGTATAAAACAACTTGCTATTTATATTTTTTTCATTTCTGTAAGAAAATACTTTTTAATTTCCTAAAAGTTACAATACAACAGCCTTAACTTCGCCTAAAAAGTTCAATTTACTTTTTTTAGTAATATGATCTTGATAAAAATACACTTTATTCTTTCACGAAAGAACCAATTTCTACAAGATTCCTCTTCGGGGTCGGCAATGTAGCAAGTTCGCTGTCCCCAAGGCTCTGTTGTAGGCGGCATTACAGATTCTCCACCCTTTGCGACTATTTCATTATATGCTTTATCCACTGCCGCAAAATTTTTCTACACCTAAGGCAATTTCAAAATGCCCATTTATCTTTTCTGCATAATTGAATTTTTGTAGAAGTCATCTTTTTCAAAATCTGAGCGTCTGTAAAAATAGAAATAGAGTGCCGTCCTTTTTCAAGAAATACATTCGATGCATCTTCTGCCTCTTTGATTTCAAATCCCAATATATCCCTGTAAAAACGCACCATCGTCGGCATATCTTTTTACAAAAACACCAAATCCATCTAATTTCATAGATTTCCTCCAAAACATCGCACGCCAACAGCGTGTCGTCCTAACATTATTTTAAACCGCACGCGGCTCGACCGCGTGTCGGCTTGAAAAACGGTGTTAGGCGATTATTATTCAATTATCAATTTTTAATTCTAAAAAGAATTAAAACTATTATACCAATTATCAAACTTATTTGATATGCTATAAATAACTTCTTATCTTTTTTTAGTGTAATTTTTGTTGTCTCGTTTTTTAGTTTGATTTCTTTTGTATATAAAGAAATAAGCAAACTATTTATTAACCATATTATTAAGAAAGCAACAGCTATAGCCTTTCTTTTAATTAAAAAAATAAAAAGATGGAAACCAAAATTATAACTATATAATTTATAAGTCTTAATATATCTCCTGTTTCTGAAATTTCGTTTTTATTTTTTTAATTGCTTCTTCGGCATAGTCCTAAAAGCTCAATTCTTTTTTTAGAAAGTTTGGCTTGTTGAAAAATTCCAATATTATCACTCTGCATTCTCTTTCCATATTTCTAAATTATATTTTTAAAAGAATCTATTTGTTGAAATACCTGCATGGTTTCAATCTCATTTTTCCATTCTTCAAGTGTTTTTTTATTTTTCGAACGCATTATACCATTCTTCATATGATTCTATTGTTGAAAATTTTTTTCTTCAAATGGGATTGTCAATGTAATATGTATTTGTATTATATCTTCATCTTTTTACTAGTTGTCGAACAAAATCAATTTCTAAATTCTTGCCATTACCCCAATCGTAAACACCATATTGGAAAAAGTAACATATCTGCATCTTTCTCGCGGTTATGTTTTTTACTTTCCTTTAAATAGTTTTCAATAAAAAAACTTTTACTATGTTTTTCACAAAATTATCAGTTTTTAATTTATTTTTTTATATTCTTTTAATATTGCATCTTCAAATTTACTAAAAATCATATATTCTCCAAATTGCACCGCAAAGCGGTGTCCGCCTAACGGGCGGCGGATAAGCTGCAAGAAGCGAAAGCCGTTAGGGCTTTTTGAGCTTCGCCGTCAGCTAATTCGCGTGTGGACGGCGCTGTGCGCCGGACAACAAGCGGATGTTCCGCCGCCCGTTGAACTGGACGCGCAGCGTCCGTTCAACACTCGCTTAACCTGCATTTGTGCCTTTGCCGACGCGTGTAGCGAGGCAAAGTTAGCGCGAAAGTTGCATAAAAAGGGAGCCGCAGGCGACCGTCTCTAGCAACTTTCGTGACAAAACAAATGTCAGGGTTGAAGCCGTGTTAGACACGCTTTTTTTATTTATATCTCTTACTTGACACTTATACCTTACACTATTTTTGCTTCTTATTACTATCTATTCATACATGAAAAAAATTTCCAGTTTGCGTATTACAAGATTAAAACACCAAAAACACAACTTTTTATTTTCCTTAGCAAATAATTATTATAATTACCACGACCGTCCGGAGGACTTTGATTTCGTCAATTTCCTTAGTAGGTTCTATAATACTTAGATAAAACTTTTATTTTTCCTTAACAAGTAGGTATTATAATACTACGCACGTCAAAAAGGACTTTTTGCTCATTGACTTCCTTAGTAAGTTTTCAAAAATCAACGGATAAAAGTTTAATTTTTCCTTAACAAATGATTATTATAATTACCCGACCGTCCGAAGGACTTTTAACTCGTTGACTTCCTTAACAAGTCTTAAAAATCCACAGATAAAACTTTTATTTTTTCCTTAATAAGTAGTATTATAATAAAACAGAGCTTTCATCAAAGAATCGAAGCTATTAACTGGTGTTTTCACGCTTTACCTTACAAAAACCCCCTATTTTTCAAAGTTGCAGTTTATCGTGCCGTAAGGCATCGGTCTAACAATTGCTTTAAACGGTTTTTGCGGCTTGACCGCAAAATCCGCTTTTGAAGCTGTGTTATGTGATATTACTTCTAATTACAGCCATTTCCCATTATAATCCTTTTTGTATTTGTTCTGTATACTCACAATACGGATAATTTGTGCAGCCGATAAACCAGTGGTGATTTTTACCTTTGCGTTTTTACGAGGAAGCCGCCGCAGGCAGGACACTTTCTAGGATTGAGCAAAAATAGTTGCGTCTCTCAATGTATAATCACATCTAGGGAAATTAGAGCAACCAATAAAATATCTTCCTTCCATGATTAACTTTATAAAGTGTACCTGTTTTTACATAACGGACATAAAGTTTGCTTTTTCCTGATTTATCTTTTTAATGTTTACAAAACATACTGAATCTGATTCTTTGAACTCTTTGAAAAAAATGGAGATGGATTTTTTTATTATCTGTTAAAACAAAGGTTCTGTTTTTTTGTTCTTGTTATTACAACGTAAAATAAGCGGCGTTCTTCTGCGAACTTATATTTTTCTGCATTTGTAAGTACAAGATTTAATACATCATCATCTGCAATCTGATTTGGAAATCCGAGTTTATCATTTTTTGAAATTAAGCAGGATTACATTGTCTGCTTCGAGACCTTTTTGATTTATGGACTGATAAGAAATCTATCTGGACTTCGGGAACTTTTATATAATCAATTACTTCCTGCCTATTATTCATTGAGAATCTAAAAAGTAGGGATTTCTTTAAGATGTCTTTGTCGTGATTTGTTCTTCCTAATATTAATATAGAAGAATTGATTCCAAACTCTGATATTATTTTATTAATTACCTGTTCTAAGGCTTTGTAAGGTTCTTCATCATATCCCCCAGAATACAAGAGGATATTTCAGTTTTTTTATCTGAACGAAGCTGCTTTTTAATTGTAGAGGATTCTGCAATACAAAACTTGAAGCTTCATCTATAAGATTTTTGAGAATTGCGGTATGTCTTTTTCGATTTTTTAATATTTTTGTATAACCGAAGTATTTTTTCAAAATCAGTGAAGAGTGAAATATCACTACCGGCAAATCTATAGATTGCCTGCCAGTCATCTCCGACACAGAATAGTTTGGCGTTTGTTTTTATCAACTATGGCTTTTTAAGAAATTAAAACGTAATTTAGAAATATCTTGATATTCATCTACAATGACATATTTGTAAGGAATAATTTCACATCCTGCTTCAACTTTTTCAGCAGCAATATTAATCATGTCAGAGAGTCAATTGAATTATTTGATGTAAGAGAATTCTGATATTCTGAAAGAATGATTTTTATAATATCCAGGAAAAAGTTCTGTCCTGTCACAAAAGGAAGTCACTTGGTTCTGATTCGCAGTAAGTTTTCTTTAATTCTTCAATCTGTTCAATTTTGAAATTATCTGATTTGAAAAGATTTATGAATGTACAGCAGAGGTTAATAAACTCAGAAAAAAATATTTATTAGATTTACTTGCATAAACGGTATTGAAGACATCAGTAAAAATCGCGGACTTTTAATACAACACCGTTTTGTTCAAGAATTTCCTGAAGCTTTTTAAGCAAAATACCTTCTGAACTGTAATATGAATATGTTTCGATAAGTTTTTGTATTGTGCTCCTGATGGAATGCTCGTTTTCCACTGAATGCCATCAAGATATTTTTCTTCTACTGGTGAAAGCCACGGCACTGTAAAATCTTTTTGAGATTCCAAAGTGTTCAAGATAAATATCATAATCTGAAAGATAGAAGTCTGGTCTATATGCTTTTCTTTGTGGATCATCACTTTCAAAAGGATAGAGTTTTTTTCATACTCATATTTAATTCCATTCATGAAAAGGAAGTTTGCAATTTGTGTTTCCTGTTTACTTTTTACCTGTTCATTATTTAAGGTTTTATATACCTTTGACTTTTTCTATGCCGGTTTCTTTTTATATATTTTTCTCTGTCGTATTTTGATTTTTAGAGTTTCGAGGTCAGCGTTCTTTTTCCTCTTCGTAAAGTTCACCGAGGGAAGAATGATTTTTCAAAGTCATCTGGAATTTCGAGGAAGTATGCAAAGTATTCTGTAAGGGCTTTTACAAGGTCTGGATGATTAACAACTTCATTTTCAAAAAGTTATGAACAAATTGCGCAAGTGAATTTTTCATCTGCAATTTCTGGTCTGAAATCATTTGCTTTCTTAATTATGTCTAAGCCTAATTTATGGAATGTTGTAGCTTCTACAGAAATATTCAGTTTATTTTGAATGCGTTCTGTCATTTCCTGTGCTGATTTTTTGTAAAGGAAATGAAGTATTTCTTTTGGATTAACTTTTTATGTCATACAGATATTTTACTTTTTGCAGAGATTGTTAAAGTTTTACCGCTACCGGCTCCAGCTAAAACAAAGGATTCTGTCTTCATCATTAATAACAGCAGTTCTTTTGCTGTTCATCTAAAGATTTTTCCGTCTATGTTTGAAAGAAGAGAATCATATTTTACCGATTCATTTTTGAATGAACTGATTGTTTGCTGATTCAAAATATTCTGAGAGAGAAGAATAAACTGTTTTAAATCGTTCTATTTCTTCATACTCATCATCAGTTTTTCTTACATCTGTAATTTTTTTATTTCCTGTGATAGATAAGCCCATTTTGGAAATAAAAAGCTTCTGAAGTTTTATGTGATACATATTGTTCTGTTAGGTTGAATAATTCTGTAAAGAAATTTGATACAGATGCAGCAAGTTCTTTAACAGATTCTTTTCTTTTTATTTCTGCATTTTATATCTGATATTTCTTTATGAAGATTTGAATATGTCTTTTAAAGTGACCAATTTCTGCCGTATCATTTTTTCTTTTGGAATACGAAACTTTTTTTACTTCTGAATAAAAAGATTCCCATTTTAGATATTATTGCTTCTTCTGATTCCTCAGAAATGTATTGTTTTTGTAGTTCAAAGAATTCTTCAAAGAAAGCTTTTAATTTGTTCCTGGGAATATGAGAGCTTTTCTTGAAGTTCTTTGTTTAATTTATTCCCTGTGTTTTACATAAAAGGATTGAGAATAATATTACTAACGCAAAGTACAGCAATTATTGCCGGAATCAAAAATTGCAAGAGATATCATATATTAGAATACAGAATCTTGTTCATCTTCAACGCTACTTGTATTATTGAAATAGTAAGACAAAGCTAATTGACCTGTTCCTTCATAAAGTCCGCTAGTAGTAGAACATTCCAAAGCAACAACAGAAAGATCATCTGCCAAAGATAGATTATTTCCCCATACAGCTGATAATTCTCTTGATCCTTCGTGTAATGTATAAAACCAATACTCATCTTTTCTGATATGATGAATAAATATTACTATCCACTTTGTTATTTATTTTAGGTTTTCCGTAAGTTTTTGCAATTCTATCTTTTTACATTGTTGAAAGCATTTTTGAAGTTCTGTTCCATATTTATTTGTAGAAATAGGTGCTGAAATTGCTCTTATTTGATATAAACCTGTTTTTTCACTTACATACACGGCATAATGCTCAAAGACAGGATGTTTCTTTATTGGCAAAAATCATATAAATATCGTCTTTTACATATTCAGGCTCTTCTTCACACTGTTCTGCTATTTCATCTAAAGTCATTTCCCATTTTTAAGCCAAATGGAGCAGCATATAAAAAGATGAAATAATTCCAAATATTAGAATTAAAAATTTTCTTCATTTTCTACCTCCAAAAGCGCCCCAATGCGGGCGTCCACATAACTTCCGCTTGACCTGCATTTGTGCCTTTGCCGCCGCGTATAGCGGCGGCAGAGTTAACGCGAAAGTTGCATAAAAAGGGGCCGCAGGCGACCGTCCAAGCAACTTTCGTGACAAAACAAATGTCAGGTTGAAGCCGTGTTAGACACGCTTTTTTTATTTATATCTCTTACTTGACACTTATACCTTACACTATTTTGCTTCTTATTACTATCCATTCATAAATGAAAAACTGACAGTTTGAGTATTACAAGATTAAAACACCAAAAACACAACTTTTTACTTTTCCTTAACAAATAATTATTATAATTACCACGACCGTCCAGAGGACTTATATTTCGTCGATTCCCTTAGCGGTTCTATAATACTTAGATAAAACTTTTATTTTTCCTTAATAAGTAGGTATTATAATACTACGCACGTCAAAAGAACTTTTTTTACTCATTGACTTCCTTAGTAAGTTTTCAAAATCCACGGATAAAAGTTTGTTTTCCGTAATAAGTCATTATTATAATTGCCACGACCGTCCAGAGGACTTTTTATTTCGTCGATTCCCTTAGAAAGTTCTATAATACCTAGATAAAACTTTAATTTTTCCTTAACAAGTAGGTATTATAATACTACGCACGTCAAAAGGACTTTTTACTCATTGACTTCCTTAATAAGTTTTCAAAATCCACGGATAAAAGTTTTATTTTTTTCCTTAACAAATGATTATTATAATTACCCGACCGTCCGAAGGACTTTTTAACTCGTTGACTTCATAATAAGTTTTAAAAGTCAAAGATAAAACTTTTATTTTTCCTTAATAAGTAGTATTATAATAAAACAGAGCTTTCATCAAAAAAATCGAAGCTATTAATTGGCGTTTTCACGCTTTACTTTACAAAAACACCCTATTTTTTCAAAGTTGCAGTTTATCGTGCCGCAAGGCATCGGTCTAACACCCGCTTAACCTGCATTTGTGTCTTTGCCGAAGCGAAGCGGCGGCAAAGTTAACGCGAAAGTTGCATAAAGGGGAGCTGCGCGAGCAGTGACCGCCTCTAGCAACTTTCGTGACAAAACTAAATGTCAGGTTGAAAGCCATGTTAGACACGCTTTTTATTTATATCTCTTACTTGACACTTATACCTTACACTACTTTTGCTTCTTATTACTATCTATTCATACATGAAAAAAATTTCCAGTTTGCGTATTACAAGATTAAAACACCAAAACACAACTTTTTATTTTCCTTAGCAAATAATTATTATAATTACCACGACCGTCCGGAGGACTTTTTATTTCGTCGATTTCCTTAGTAGGTTCTATAATACTTAGATAAAACTTTTATTTTTCCTTAACAAGTAGGTATTATAATACTACGCACGTCAAAAGGACTTTTTACTCATTGACTTCCTTTGTAAGTTTTCAGAATCAACGGATAAAAGTTTATTTTTCCTTAACAAATGATTATTATAATTACCCGACCGTCCAGAGGACTTTTTAACTCGTTGACTTCCTTAACAAGTCTTAAAATCCACAGATAAAACTTTTTATTTTTCCTTAACAAGTAATTACCATAATTACCACGACCGTCCAGAAGGACTTTTTACTCATTGACTTCCTTTGTAAGTTTTAAAAGTCAAAGATAAACCTTTTTATTTTTCCTTAATAAGTAGTAGTATAATAAAAACAGAGCTTTCATCAAAAAATCGAAGCTATTAATTGACGTTTTTCACGCTTTTACCTTACAAAAACACCCTATTTTTTTCAAAGTTGCAGTTTATCGTGCCGTAAGGCATCGGTCTAACACCCGCTTAACCTGCATTTGTGTCTTTGCCGAAGCGTATAGCGAGGCAAAGTTAACGCAAAGTTGCATTAAAAAGGGAGCTGCGCCAGCAGCTGACCGCCTCTAGCAACTTTCGTGACAAAACAAATGTCAGCGTTGAAAACCGTGTTAGACACGCTTTTTTTATTTATATCTCTTACTTGACACTTATACCTTACACTACTTTTGCTTCTTATTACTATCCATTCATAAATGAAAAAAACTTACAGTTTGCGTGTTACAAGATTAAAAACAGCAAAACACAACTTTTATTTTTCCTTAACACGTAATTACCATAATTACCACGACCGTCCAGAGGACTTTTTATTTCGTCGATTCCCTTAGAAAGTTCTATAATACTTAGATAAAACTTTTTATTTTTCCTTAACAAGTAGGTATTATAATACTACGCACGTCAAAAGGACTTTTTTACTCATTGACTTCCTTAATAAGTTTTCGAAATCCACGGATAAAAAGTTTATTTTTCCTTAACAAATGATTATTATAATTACCCGATCGTCCGAAGACCTTTTTAACTCGTTGACTTCCTTAACAAGTCTTAAAATCCACAGATAAAACTTTTATTTTCCTTAATAAGTAGTATTATAATAAAACAGAGCTTTCATCAAAAAAATCGAAGCTATTAATTGGCGCTTTCACGCTTTACCTTACAAAAACACCCTATTTTTCAAAGTTGCAGTTTATCGTGCCGCAAGGCATCGGTCTAACACCCGCTTAACCTGCATTTGTGCCTTTTGCCGTCGCGCAAAGCGGCGGCAAAGTTAACGCAAAGTTGCATAAAAAGGGAGCCGCAGGCGACCGCCTCTAGCAACTTTCGTGACAAAAACAATGTCAGGTTGAAGCGCGTGTTAAAGCGTTTATTTTTAATTTTAGCTTATTTCAAATCAAACAAATCAAATTAAAGCAAAATTTCCTGCATAGGTTTTAAACCAAGTATCATTAGGACACCCTTTACAACGATACTTGATTATAATATATACAAGCATTGCATTTACAGCAAATCCATTTTTATCTAAATATAATAAACTATTTTTGAAAACCTAATTCTATTCTCTTTTTCAAAAAGTGAGACGTGCGAAACTTTAATTTTTTTGATACACGTATCACCTTTTTTTATTATTTCAATAAAATATTAATCATACCGGAGATGGTAGTCTATCAAATGCTCTTTTGCTGCATTGTTGTCAGCTTATCATAATTACCTTGAACCTTATAATATCCATTAGCATATGAAGCATCAGATATTTGCCCAGCTCTCGCTTTATTTTTGTAATGTAACCAATAACTGACCACTTGCAAAAGCTGTTCGTTGCTTTAAGACCTTTATTAATAACATCAAAAACCCATTTAATCACTCCTATAAATATTTATTTCTGATTGGATAAATGTTATTGCGAATACTTTCGCAGCAACCTCTCCATAAGTAAAACGCTCACCATCTATCGACTGGCGTATAAGCTGCAATGGTTTTTCAAATATATAGTCAGTTTAGTCATCATCTACTACAGTATACTGTAGTAGATAATAAGATATATCGTACCTGTCACATTGCAGCTCTTTAGTATAGATTAAGTTTTTTACTACTGCTAATACTTTGTATGTCGTTGTAGAAGTAGGCGCATGAGAGGCATTAAATTTTTGTCTTGCTTCAGATACACTAGTAGCTCCAATAGTAGTTGAACTAGTTCCAGCAGGATTAGAACCTTTTTCGTAACACTTGATATGTTACTTTGTAAGTATCCATATTTCACTCCTATAAATTTATTTTTTTCAGTCGAAATAAATGTTACAGGTCGGTTCCGCACCCTGCCTGCCGTAGGGCAGGTCAACCTAACTCTCGCTTAACCTGCATTGCCGTGCCCGTCATAGGGCTTTGGCGTGAAATTGCATAAAGAAGCGGAGCCGCTTTAGCGGCGCAGCGTCATAAGCAATTTCCATGACAAAGGCAATGTCAGCGTTGAAGCGGGTGTTAGGTTTTTATTAAGCTATATTATCACAATTTATTGTGTTTTCAAGAGAAGTTATTTTCTTTCTTGTTTCTGTTATAGTCATTTTTAGTAATCATACATTCCTCCTACAACTTACAATGGACATTATTCTGTACAAAACAGCAAAAAAAGAATAACCCTAGCAAGTCAAACTTTGTTGAAGTTACATACTCGCTAGAGTTTCACTAAAAATATAGTTAAAACAAGCTGATATATTCTTTTCTGATTGCAAAAATCAAGCATTTGTGGAAGTGCTTCAACTGGAAACTCTCCACCTCTCACGGCTTTCCCATTAACATCAAACCAAGTATACTTTACTGATTTTTTTGAATTACTCCAACTTGCATTTCCAAGTCGAATTTCACAATTTGGATCATTTTTAGCCTGTTCAGAAAATTCTACATTCATTATTTTTGTGCCTCGTACATAAGCAATAACGTCATCCCATGTATCGATATAAATCATGTCGGGATTATTCTTGTCTTTTGTGTAATCCACATAGATAAATGGCACTTTTTCCGCTATAAAAAAATAAGAACGGATATTTTTAAATCCTGATTCGCCAATAAACCTCTCTTGTTTTGTATTGAGAGATAAGCACATATCATTTAACTTTTTCATCAGGAAGTTTTTTTCTTTTACGTCTGCAATCACAATCGAGCGTTCCGAGATGAAAGCATAACGGTACTTTACTGATTCTGCGAAGCAAAACCGAAGAAATTGTTGCAAGAACAAACAAAATAAATATTTTCTTTTTTTCATAAAAATCCTCCTACGATTTTTATTTTTCCTTAGCCGAAAATATGTCGGAAGATTTATCTTACTAACAGTAAGTGCCGCAACGCGGCATCAACTAACATCCCGCTTAACCTGCATTTGTGTCTTTGCCGAAGCGAAGCGGCGGCAGTTAGCGCGAAAGTTGCATAAAAGGGGAGCTGCGCGAGCAGTGACCGCCTCTAGCAACTTTCGTGACAAAACAAATGTCAGGTTGAAGCCGTGTTAGACACGCTTTTTATTTATATCTCTTACTTGACACTTATACCTTACACTACTTTTGCTTCTTATTACTATCTATTCATACATGAAAAATTTCCAGTTTGCGTATTACAAGATTAAAACACCAAAACACAACTTTTATTTTTCCTTAGCAAATAATTATTATAATTACCACGACCGTCCGGAGGACTTTTTATTTCGTCGATTTCCTTAGTAGGTTCTATAATACTTAGATAAAAACTTTTATTTTTCCTTAACAAGTAGGTATTATAATACTACGCACGTCAAAAGGACTTTTTACTCATTGACTTCCTTTGTAAGTTTTCGAAAATCAACGGATAAAAGTTTATTTTTCCTTAACAAATGATTATTATAATTACCCGACCGTCCGAAGGACTTTTAACTCGTTGACTTCCCTTAACAAGTCTTAAAATCCACAGATAAAACTTTTTATTTTCCTTAACAAGTAATTACCATAATTACCACGACCGTCCGAAGGACTTTTTACTCATTGACTTCCTTTGTAGTTTTTAAAAGTCAAAGATAAACCTTTTTATTTTCCTTAATAAGTAGTAGTATAATAAAACAGAGCTTTCATCAAAAATCGAAGCTATTAATTGACGTTTTCACGCTTTACCTTACAAAAACACCCTATTTTTTTCAAAGTTGCAGTTTATCGTGCCGTAGGCATCGGTCTAACGACTCGCTTTAACCTGCATTGCCGCAAAGGCAATGTCAGGTTGAAGCGGGTGTTATGTGCTTATCTTGATTCCCTTTTTGCTGCAATTTCATATACTTCATTGCCTTCTCGCATAGAAATCACAACAATTTTCATTATATTATCTAAGGCCTCTTGTTCTAGCTTATAAACTATTCTTAATCCTAACCCTTTTAGTTTAATCTTGAATAATCCACTTAAATTATTTCCACCTTTATTTCCAAGAGGTTTACCATAACCGCCTTTCATATTAGACTCTGGATTTTTGTGAAACCTTGATTATTGCTTTTTAATACTATTTTTTTGTTGCGATCCATCTAATTTTTTTAGTTCTTGTTCTGCCTCTGGATGATACATTATTTTTCCACATTGATTACTCCAATTCAATATCAATGTTTTTCTAGGTCTTGTTCATTTATGTTTTAAATCATTCAGAATATCATTATGTGAAATATACCCTACATTATTTGATAATCTATTATTTGCCTCAGCCATCAATAAAAGCGTCTTCATATCGTTCAACCAGTGCTTGATAGTCCTTAGGACTTATCAAAAACACATTCTGGGGTATTATTTTTACAACGATTCTTATTCCGTCATTTTTAACTTCTGTAAATATTCTATTCGCCTCACCTTTTATTAAAAACGGCTTATAGGAACTATAGAATTTAATATATTAATTGAGTTTACTGCATTCATAAATAAGCCTCCACGCACAATATCTATTAATAATATACCATTAAAAATAAATACTAACAAGTATATCGCTATATTCATCAATATATTTATTAATAAATACACTTCAGCTTACTTATAAAAGCTTAAAAATAAGACTTTATACATACAACTTTTATTCTCTTTGCTGCCCAAAGGGCAGTCCACATAACACTCGCTTAACCTGCATTTGTGCCTTTGCCGACGCGTGTAGCGAGGCAGTTAACGCGAAAGTTGCATAAAAGGGAGCCGCAGGCGACCGTCTCTAGCAACTTTCGTGACAAAAACAAATGTCAGGTTGAAGCCGTGTTAGACACGCTTTTTATTTATATCTCTTACTTGACACTTATACCTTACACTATTTTTGCTTCTTATTACTATCTATTCATACATGAAAAAAATTTCCAGTTTGCGTATTACAAGATTAAAACACCAAAACACAACTTTTTATTTTCCTTAGCAAATAATTATTATAATTACCACGACCGTCCGGAGGACTTTTGATTTCGTCAATTTCCTTAGTAGGTTCTATAATACTTAGATAAAACTTTTTATTTTTCCTTAACAAGTAGGTATTATAATACTACGCACGTCAAAAGGACTTTTGCTCATTGACTTCCTTAGTAAAGTTTTGAAAATCAACGGATAAAAGTTTAATTTTTCCTTAACAAATGATTATTATAATTACCCGACCGTCCGAAGGACTTTTTAACTCGTTGACTTCCTTAACAAGTCTTAAAATCCACAGATAAAACTTTTTATTTTTCCTTAATAAGTAGTATTATAATAAAACAGAGCTTTCATCAAAGAATCGAAGCTATTAACTGGTGTTTTCACGCTTTTACCTTACAAAAACCCCCTATTTTTTTCAAAGTTGCAGTTTATCGTGCCGTAGGCATCGGTCTAACACCCGCTTAACTCCAGATGTAGCTTTTGCCGTCGCGCAAAGCGGCGGCAAGTTGGCGCGAAAGTTGCATAAAAAGGGAGCCGCAGGCGACCGCCTCTAGCAACTTTCGTGACAAAACACTGTCGAGTTGAAGCGCGTGTTAGGCGTTTATTTTTTTAATTTTTAGCTTATTTCAAATCAAACAAATCAAATTAAAGCAAAAATTTCCTGCATAGGTTTAAACCAAGTATCATTAGGACACCCTTTACAACGATACTTGATTATAATATATACAAGCATTGCATTTACAGCAAATCCATTTTATCTAAATATAATAAACTATTTTTGAAAACCTAATTCTATTCTCTTTTCAAAAAGTGAGACGTGCGAAAACTTTAATTTTTGATACACGTATCACCTTTTTATTATTTCAATAAAATATTAATCATACCGGAGATGGTAGTCTATCAAATGCTCTTTGCTGCATTGTTGTCAGCTTATCATAATTACCTTGAACCTTATAATATCCATTAGCATATGAAGCATCAGATATTTGCCCAGCTCTCGCTTTATTTTTGTAATGTAACCAATAACTGACCACTTGCAAAAAGCTGTTCGTTGCTTTTAAGACCTTTATTAATAACATCAAAAACCCATTTAATCACTCCTATAAATATTTATTTCTGATTGGATAAATGTTATTGCAGAATACTTTCGCAGCAACCTCTCCATAAGTAAAACGCTCACCATCTATCGACTGGCGTATAAGCTGCAATGGTTTTAAAATATATAGTCAGTTTAGTCATCATCTACTACAGTATACTGTAGTAGATAATAAGATATATCGTACCTGTCACATTGCAGCTCTTTAGTATAGATTAAGTTTTTACTACTGCTAATACTTTGTATGTCGTTGTAGAAGTAGGCGCATGAGAGGCATTAAATTTTTGTCTTGCTTCAGATACACCAGTAGCTCCAATAGTAGTTGAACTAGTTCCAGCAGGATTAGAACCTTTTCGTAACACTTGATATGTTACTTTGTAAGTATCCATATTTCACTCCTATAAATTTATTTTTTTCAGTCGAAATAAATGTTATAGGTCGGTTCCGCACCTGCCTGCCGTAGGCAGGTCAACCTAACAGGGGCGGCGGATAAGCTGCAAGGAGCGAGAAAGCCGTTAGGGCTTCTTTGAGCTTCGCCGTCAGCTTAATTCGCGTGTTGGACGGCGCTGTGCGCCGGACAACAGGCGGAGGTTCCGCTGCCCCGTTGAACGGACGCGCAGCGTCCGTTCAACACCCGCTTAACCTGCATTTGTGTCTTTGCCGAAGCGAAGCGGCGGCAAAGTTGACGCGAAAGTTGCATTAAAAGGGAGCTGCGCCAGTAGCGACCGCTTCTAGCAACTTTCGTGACAAAAACAAATGTCAGCGTTGAAGCCGTGTTAGACACGCTTTTTTTATTTATATCTCTTACTTGACACTTATACCTTACACTATTTTTTTCTTCTTATTGCTATCCATTCATAAATGAAAAACTTACAGTTTGCGTATTATAAGATTAAAACACCAAAACACAACTTTTTGTTTTCCTTAGCAAATAATTATTATAATTACCACGACCGTCCAGAGGACTTTTTTATTTCGTCAATTTCCTTAGCAGGTTCTATAATACTTAGATAAAACTTTAATTTTCCTTAACAAATAGTAGTATAATAAAAACAGAGCTTTCATCAAAAATCGAAGCTATTAATTGGCGCTTTCACGCTTTTACCTTACAAAAAACACCCTATTTCTCAAAGTTGCAGTTTATCGTGCCGCAAGGCATCTGTCTAACATCCGCTTAACCTGCATTTTAGTGTCTTTGCCGACGCGAAGCGGCGGCAAAAGTTGGCGCGAAAGTTGCATTAAAAGGAGCTGCGTTAGCAGCGACCGCCTCTAGCAACTTTCGTGACAAAAACAAATGTCAGGTTGAAGCCGTGTTAGACACGCTTTTTATTTATATCTCTTACTTGACACTTATACCTTACACTATTTTTTCTTCTTATTGCTATCCATTCATAAATGAAAAACTGACAGTTTGAGTATTACAAGATTAAAACACCAAAAACACAACTTTTTATTTTCCTTAACAAATAATTATTATAATTACCACGACCGTCCAGCGGACTTATATTTCGTCAATTCCCTTAGCGGTTCTATAATACTTAGATAAAACTTTAATTTTTCCTTAACACGTAATTACCATAATTACCACGACCGTCTCAAGGACTTTTTATTTCATTGACTTCATAATAAGTTTGAAAATCCACGGATAAAAGTTTGTTTTCCGTAATAAGTCATTATTATAATTGCCACGACCGTCCAGAGGACTTATATTTCGTCGATTCCCTTAGCAGGTTCTATAATACCCTAGATAAAACTTTTTATTTTTCCTTAACAAGTAGGTATTATAATACTACGCACGTCAAAAGGACTTTTTACTCATTGACTTCCTTAATAAGTTTTGAAAATCAACGGATAAAAGTTTATTTTTCCTTAACAAATGATTATTATAATTACCCGACCGTCCGAAGGACTTTTAACTCGTTGACTTCATAATAAGTTTTTAAAAGTCAAAGATAAAACTTTTTATTTTCCTTAATAAGTAGTAGTATAATAAAACAGAGCTTTCATCAAAAAAATCGAAGCTATTAATTGGCGCTTTCACGCTTTACCTTACAAAAACACCCTATTTTTCAAAGTTGCAGTTTATCGTGCCGCAAGGCATCGGTCTAACATTCGCTTAACCTGCATTTGCGGCTTGTCCGCAATGTCAGTGTTGAAGCGGATGTTAGACAATTTTTCTTTTGGTTTTTTCTTCTAATAATTCACATACCAATGTATAGTCACCATAACCATTATCATCTTTCCATGCATCAGTTTTATTGATATTTATTTTTATTAGATTTACCTTTATCTCTTACACGTATTATTCCACCTGTTTCATCCTTATTATCAATAAACGGAGCGGTCTCAATTCTAATTTCTTTAATTCGCCAAGTATATATTAATGCTGGGATACCTTTGTTTTTTTATATCCACTTTCAAAGTAAAAATGGATCAATACCTATAAAAAAACATTACCAGAAATGTAATCATTTACCTTAAATTTACTTTTTATCATTTTGCCAATAAATAAGGATTCCAACATCTATTACCAAGAATTCATTATCAATAAAAACAACTCTCCCTTCTATTTTGTATTCAGTATCTTCAATATGTTCACAATAGGTTTTTATTTGAATCTGTCTTTTTCTATATTTTTTGAGAGTAAAGCTCAAGAGCAAATTCAGTTTTATCATCCTTAACAAAATCACTATAATTTCCATCTTGTATTATCCCATGACGATAAACCTACATATAGTTCTTTTCATTTTTCCTCCTCGCGTGCCGCAAAGGCATCTGTCTAACTCTCGCTTAACCTGCATTTGCGGCTTGTCCGCAATGTCAGGATTGAAGCAGGTGTTAGGTTTTATTAAGCTATATTATCACAATTTATTGTGTTTTCAAGAGAAGTTATTTTCTTTCTTGTTTCTGTTATAGTCATTTTAGTAATCATACATTCCTCCTACAACTTACAATGGACATTATTCTGTACAAAACAGCAAAAGAATAACCCTAGCAAGTCAAACTTTGTTGAAGTTACATACTCGCTAGAGTTTCACTAAAATATAGTTAAAACAAGCTGATATATCCTTTTTCTGATTTGCAAAATCAAGCATTTGTGGAAGTGCTTCAACTGGAAACTCTCCACCTCTCACGGCTTTCCCATTAACATCAAACCAAGTATACTTTTACTGATTTTTTTGAATTACTCCAACTTGCATTTCCAAGTCGAATTTCACAATTTGGATCATTTTTAGCCTGTTCAGAAAATTCACATTCATTATTTTGTGCCTCGTACATAGCAATAACGTCATCCCATGTATCGATATAAATCATGTCAGGGATTATTCTTGTCTTTTTGTGTAATCCACATAGATAAAATGGCACTTTTCCGCTATAAAAATAAGAACGGATATTTTTAAATCCTGATTCGCCAATAAACCTCTCTTGTTTTGTATTGAGAGATAAGCACATATCATTTAACTTTTTCATCAGGAAGTTTTTCTTTTTACGTCTGCAATCACAATCAGAGCGTTCCGAGATGAAAGCATAACGGTACTTTACTGATTCTGCGAAGCAAACCGAAGAAATTGTTGCAGAACAAAACAAAATAAATATTTTTCTTTTTCATAAAAATCCTCCTACGATTTTATTTTCCTTAGCCGAAAAATATGTCGGAAGATTTATCTTACTAACAGTAAGTGCCGCAACGCGGCATCAACTAACTACTCGCTTAACCTGCATTTGTGTCTTTGCCGATGCATAGCAGCGGCAAAGTTAACGCGAAAGTTGCATAAAGGGGAGCTGCGCGAGCAGCGACCGCCTAAGCAACTTTCGTGACAAAATAAATGTCAGGGTTGAAAGCCGTGATGAACACGCTTTTATTTATATCTCTTACTTGACACTTATACCTTACATTATTTTTGCTTCTTATTTCTATCCATTCATAAATGAAAAAAACTGACAGTTTGAGTATTACAAGATTAAAACACCAAAACACAACTTTTTACTTTCCTTAACAAATAATTATTATAATTACCACGACCGTCCAGAGGACTTATATTTCGTCGATTCCCTTAGCGGTTCTATAATACTTAGATAAAAACTTTAATTTTTCCTTAACACGTAATTACCATAATTACCACGACCGTCCGAAGGACTTTTTATTTCATTGACTTCATAATAAGTTTTTAAAAGCCAAAGATAAAACTTTTTATTTTCCTTAACACGTAATTACCATAATCACCGCGACCGTCCAGAAGGACTTTTAACTCGTTGACTTCATTAATAAGTCTTAAAATCCACAGATAAAAGTTTGATTTTCCTTAACAAGTAATGATTATAATTTCCACGACCGTCCAGAGGACTGTTAACTCGTTGGCTTCCTAATAAGTCTTAAAATCCACAGATAAAACTTTTATTTTTCCTTAATAAGTAGTATTATAATAAAGCAGAGCTTTCATCAAAAATCGAAGCTATTAATTGGCGCTTTCACGCTTTACCTTACAAAAACCCCTATTTTTTTCAAAGTTGCAGTTTATCGTGCCGCAAGGCATCGGTCTAACACCCGCTTAACCTGCATTTGTGTCTTTGCCGATGCGCATAGCGGCGGCAAAGTTAGCGCGAAAGTTGCATAAAAAGGGGAGCTGCGTCAGCAGCGACCGCCTCTAGCAACTTTCGTGACAAAAACAAATGTCAGCGTTGAAAAGCCGTGTTAGACACGCTTTTTATTTATATCTCTTACTTGACACTTATACCTTACACTATTTTTCTTCTTATTGCTATCCATTCATAAATGAAAAAAACTTACAGTTTGCGTATTATAAGATTAAAACACCAAAACACAACTTTTTATTTTTCCTTAGCAAATAATTATTATAATTACCACGACCGTCAGGAGGACTTTTTATTTCGTCGAGTTCCTTAGTAGGTTCTATAATACTTAGATAAAACTTTTATTTTTCCTTAACAAGTAGGTATTATAATACTACGCACGTCAAAAGGACTTTTTACTCATTGACTTCCTTAGTAAGTTTTCGAAAATCCACGGATAAAAGTTTGTTTTCCGTAATAAGTCATTATTATAATTGCCACGACCGTCCAGAGGACTTTTATTTCGTCGATTCCCTTAGAAAGTTCTATAATACCTAGATAAAACTTTAATTTTTCCTTAACAAGTAGGTATTATAATACTACGCACGTCAAAAGGACTTTTTACTCATTGACTTCCTTAATAAGTTTTCGAAAATCCACGGATAAAAGTTTATTTTTCCTTAACAAATGATTATTATAATTACCCGACCGTCCAGAAGGACTTTTTAACTCGTTGACTTCCTAACAAGTCTTAAAATCCACAGATAAAATTTTTATTTTTCCTTAACAAGTAGTAGTATAATAAAACAGAGCTTTCATCAAAAAAATCGAAGCTATTAATTGGCGTTTTTTACGCTTTACCTTACAAAAACCCCCTATTTTTCAAAGTTGCAGTTTATCGTGCCGCAAGGCATCGGTCTATCACTCGCTTAACCTGCATTTGTGCCTTTGCCGTCGCGTATAGCGGCGGCAAAGTTAACGCAGAGTTGCATTAAAAGGGAGCTGCGCCAGCAGCGACCGCCTCTAGCAACTTTCGTGACAAAACAAATGTCGAGTTGAAAGCTCGTGTTAGTTATATTTTACAATTTATCAAAGTTAAATTTTACTAAGACTCATTGTTTTTCCATTCAATCCATTTGTTTACTGAATTTACAACTGCTTCACAATATTTATCTGACGGTAGCGTTATAGGGACGGTAAGTTGGATAGCATGGATGATAAGCATTTATGAATACAACATTACTAAAACAATACATATTGTTCTTTTTGGTATATGGTATTGGTTCTATTTTTATTGCTTCTCTGAAATTTAGTTGTTTACTTAAAAGATTTAGTGTATTCCCACATATAATAATATCAGGTCTAATATTTTTATTTGCTCCTGCACAATTAATCGAATTTTTCATTTTCAGAACATAGATAATTCTTTCTAAAAAGTCTTCATTTTTGTAGAAGATTTGCCAAAAGTTTTATTTAAATTAATAATTGCGGTCTGTCTTAGATAATCTGTTTGTTCTGATTTAGAACTCTGTTTTCCATCTAAAATAAGTGAATTAATTTTAGCAATATTTTTCCATGTTTTCCATTTCCCTTTATCTAATTCAGTCGCATTTTTAAAATGCGCTATGGAGAATTTACCATTCGTTTCTTTTTAATATCCAAAGTATTTTTATACTTTTGCCTTTTGGAATAACTTTAAATCAATAATTCCATCTTCATATTTAGAATTAATTTGATGAATTTCATCGATGTACAGTTAATTCGTTTTCTTTCTTCTTCATAATCCATTTTTATTTCTCCTTGAATATATATAATATTTTTAGTAAATTAAACTTAAGAATTGCTTTTTTTATCTGATAAATTAGCGCAAGTCCTATTTCATAATTTCTCACTACACGTTCTGCATCTACAACGATACAAAAACTATCGCGGTAATCAGTCACATGGTTTTTCTATTTGAGCCATAAGGTCGTCCATTGCTGAACCATATGGTATCGGATAGTCTCGCCATTCATTTGTAGACAGTGTATTTCTGGGAAGCATAAAAAGCAAGGATAAAATGGTTAATATCTTTTACCATATTAATTTGTTTGCATACATCAGACATAGACTGAGAATAAGTATTACTAAATGCTGAAACCAAAGCAAAACTATTGCCTACTCTTTTATCGCCGAAATAACGCCAATCTTGTGGATCACCATGTAAAAAGTCCGGTTCTTGTTCCAAGACAGAGATCGATTAATAATTCATATTGTGAATCAGAAAAAAACAACTAAAACTGAGGTCGAATAAATTTGAACAGTCTTTGGGAACAACATTTATTTTTGATGAATACTCACATTCTATATCTTCTTTTACGCAACCAATAAGACAAATTGTTTTTCCGATTGTTTTGTATTTCCAGGCAAGTAATTGAACTTTTTCACATACATCTTTCTTGTTTTACATACTTAATTAAAACAAAATCGTGATAATTATAGCCATGTTCATCTAGCTCTGCAATTTCTATCTCTGGTGAAATCAACTTATGAACAGTATAGCGGTCTAGCTCTATGTTTACATACTCAAATTCCATATATTCCTCTCCTTGGATTTTTCAATGAGTGAAGTTTTAAAATAAAAACTCCACTCATTATTGAGTTAAATTTCAACACATTTAAGCATTGATAGATTGATTTTTGTTTTGTAGGAACTCCCGTTTCTTCAGCAAGACGCTTCTTTTATACAAGCATCAATATGCTTTGAAGAATCTTTAGTTACTTTAAATCTTGTCCCTTTGAGAATTCCATCGTAAGAATTTGTAACCTCATAATAAACAATTTCTTTTTGCCATACTTGACCTCCTATAAAGTTATTTTTAGATCAAAAATAAATGTTATAGGCTGATTTCGCACCTGCCTGCCGTAGGCAGAGTCAACCTAACTAACGCTTAACCTGCATTTGTGCCTTTGCCGATGCGCATAGCAGCGGCAAAGTTAACGCGAAAGTTGCATAAAAGGGGAGCTGCGCGAGCAGTGACCGCCTCTAGCAACTTTCGTGACAAAAACAAATGTCGAGGTTGAAAGCCGTGATTGAACACGCTTTTTATTTATATCTCTTACTTGACACTTATACCTTACACTACTTTTGCTTCTTGTTACTATCTATTCATAAATGAAAAAAAACAGACAGTTTGAGTATTATAAGATTAAAACACCAAAATACAACTTTTTATTTTTCCTTAGCAAATAATTATTATAATTACCACGACCGTCCAGAGGACTTTTTATTTCGTCAATTTCCTTAGCAGGGTTCTATAATACTTAGATAAAACTTTTATTTTTCCTTAACAAGTAGGTATTATTATAATACTACGCACGTCAAAAAGGACTTTTTACTCGTTGACTTCCTTAGTAAGTTTTAAAATCAACGGATAAAAGTTTATTTTTCCTTAACAAATGATTAGTATAATTACCCGACCATCCGAAAGGACTTTTTAACTCGTTGATTTCCTTAACAAGTCTTAAAATCCACAGATAAAACTTTTTATTTTTCCTTAACAAGTAATGATTATAATTTCCACGACCATCCGAAGGACTTTTTAACTCGTTGATTTCCTTAACAAGTCTTAAAATCCACAGATAAAACTTTTATTTTTCCTTAACAAGTAATGATTATAATTTCCACGACCGTCCGAGGACTGTTAACTCGTTGGCTTCCTAATAAGTCTTAAAATCCACAGATAAAACTTTTTATTTTCCTTAATAAGTAGTATTATAATAAAAGCAGAGCTTTCATCAAAGAATCGATGCTATTAATTGGCGTTTTACGCTTTACCTTACAAAAACACGCAATTTTTCAAAGTTGCAGTTTATCGTGCCGTAAGGCATCGGTCTAACGGGCGGCGGATAAGCTGCAGAAGCGAGAAAGCCGCAGGGCTTTTGAGCTTCGCCGTCAACTTAATTCGCATGTTGGACGGCGCTGTGCGCCGGACGACGAGCAGATGTTCCGCCGCCCGTTGAACTGACGCGCAGCGTCCGTTCAACACTCGCTTAACCTGCATTTGTGTCTTTGCCGATGCATAGCGGCGGCAAAGGTTAACGCAAAGTTGCATAAAAGGGGGCCGCGGGCGACCGCTCGCAACTTTCGCGCCAAAACAAATGTCAGCGTTGAAAGCCGTGTTAGACACGCTTTTTATTTATATCTCTTACTTGACACTTATACCTTACACTATTTTTCTTCTTATTACTATCCATTCATAAATGAAAGAACTTACAGTTTGCGTATTACAAGATTAAAACACCAAAACACAACTTTTTATTTTCCTTAACAAATAATTATTATAATTACACGACCGTCCAGAGGACTTATATTTCGTCGATTCCCTTAGCAGGGTTCTATAATACCTAGATAAAACTTTTTATTTTTCCTTAACAAGTAGGTATTATAATACTACGCAAGTCAAAAGGACTTTTACTCATTGACTTCCTTAATAAGTTTTAAAATCCACGGATAAAAGTTTGTTTTCCGTAATAAGTCATTATTATAATTGCCACGACCGTCCAGAGGACTTTTTATTTCGTCGATTCCCTTAGAAAGTTCTATAATACCTAGATAAAACTTTAATTTTCCTTAATAAGTAGTAGTATAATAAAAACAGAGCTTTCATCAAAAATCGAAGCTATTAATTGGCGCTTTCACGCTTTTACCTTACAAAAACACCCTATTTTTCAAAGTTGCAGTTTATCGTGCCGCAAGGCATCGGTCTAACATTGTTTTAAACCGCAACGCAAGCAAAGGCTTGCGTTGTCGGCTTTGAAAAACGGTGTTATGTGATTTTATTTCCTTTGAATGTTCAAATAATCTATTTCATGATAACACTCAATAAAATCATTAATAAATTTATCATTATCTAAATAATCATCTCTATAACAGTCAATATAAATTTCAACATAATATTTATGTTCACATTCCATATATACAATTTTTGATAATGCCCATGTCCAGATTTTATCTTTACATCATATATTTCTACATTCCAATTATTCATTTGTCTTTTTATTTGTTCTTTTCCCACTTTTTACTACAGAATAATCTAGTTGATAGTCTTTTTAATGAAGTAACCATATAATTAATAAAATCAGAAAAAGTCTTATCTTTCTGTTTTTCATATAAATTAATAAAAAAATATAGGCAGGTGAATTATTTATTCCTTCTTTTTTATATAAAAGAAACCATTAAAATTATTTTGCTGTGCTACATCCATATCAACATTCCAATAATTTGGTAAAGGAATACTAATTAAATAATCACTTCCATAAATTTGAAATGATAATTTTTCTATATTATTGAGATTATTTTTCTATTTTTATTTGATTCGTTTTTAATCGATTCCCCAAAAACAAGACCGATAAATACAAAATATAAACTAACAATTATCAAACCTTTTTCATCTTTTCTTCTCCATTGTTGCCACAGGCAATCCACATAACGGGCGGCGGATAAGCTGCAAGAAGCGAGAAAGCCGATGAGCTTTTGAGCTTCGCCGTCAGCTTAATTCGCGTGTTGGACGGCGCTGTGCGCCGGACAACAGGCGGATGTTCCGCCGCCCGTTGAACTGACGCGCAGCGTCCGTTCAACTAACGCTTAACCTGCATTTGCGGCTCGTCCGCAATGTCGGAGTTGAAGCGGGTGTTAGATGAAATAAATTATTTAATAAGCATTCCAAAATATAATAAAAATAAATACACATCCCCATGCATTTTTTTGTTATAGTTTTAACCAGTAACATACCATAAATAATAATAAAAATTGACAACATCTCTAAAAATATCATTTACTGTAACACCCTATTACACCATGCACAAGAATACATAATACGCCGCATGAAATAGCGCCCCTAGTTTACCCATACATTTTTGCTTGGATAACACTCATTTATTTTTATCACTAATGACAACATAGTTAAACCATTCAAAAAGCCCCACATTAACAACGTTATTAAAATTCCTATAACATTTACAGGAAATCCACTTTGCAATAATTTCATTTGTAGTCAATATTTGCCAGAATGGAAATAGAGTATTTTTCCCATCATTGTAATAGGTGTAAAATGATATTCGGTATAAAAACATAATGAGCATAGGACTATTGATTTTAGTATATTGTGCCGATTAAGCCCATGTATTGAAAAATTTTCTTTTTCTTAATAAGCTTATTATAGTTATTCCCAATCCCTGCTACTCCAAATTGCAAAGATGCTCAAGTAATAACCGTAGAAGAATATAAATTGATGTATCTTTTTAGTATGGTACTAATTACTGATGAAAAACTGTTGTATAAAAATAATAACAAGCATTGTTGATATAAAAATAATCCATAAATCAATATCCAATTTTTCTCTTTATTTCAGTTTTTGGCTTCATACTATAACTCCTGAATTGATAATATGTACGATAGTACGTCCATCTAGTTACAAATATCTATAGACAATTTTTTCACACACTTTTGCTAAAAGCTCCATCATTTGTTATTAAAGTCGCATCATTTCTTCTTGCTAATACAGCATAATACATATCATAAATCGAATGATTATTTTTTTCATTCCTTCTGCTAGAGCTTCTTTCCATAATTTTCTTGTCTCAATAAAATCATCAATCATATCAATTCCATCTTGAACGTATTGAATACAATCAATATGGGATATGAGACCTGCCTTATAATATTTCCATAAAACATTTGTAATTTCGGCTATAAACAAATCAGGGGCAATAATCCAAGTGCCTTGGTTATATATATGCTTAAATGTATTGACTTTTTCTCTTTGAAAAATAATTTCTATAGCTGCACTTACATCTAAAAACTATAATCATCTGTTACGATCCTCTCTTATGAGAGAAACCGGATCGATTTTTCTTAATTTCAGATGCTATGTCTCTCTTTTCAAGTCTATCAATCAATCGTTTACGTCTTCCGATATTTGATTCTTGTAGCTCTAAACTCTTTTCAAGTAAAACTACTACTTGTTGAGCTATAGTTCTATTTTCATTTTTGCAATATATGAAATTTTTTTCTATAAATATCTTCCGGACATTTTCTTACTTGTAATAAAGGCATATAATCACCTCCTGCATACAATATACAGCTATTTGTATGTTATATCAAAGCAATTTTGAACTTTTAGTAATATAAATTAATTCCATTAGGATACTATAAAAAAATGCTCCTGCATATTTTATGCGCACAGCGTCCATCTAACACCTTTTCGACCTTTCCTCATAATATCATAAAAACTACTAACGTGCAAACCCTAAACTGCTACACTATTAAAAATTACATCTTTCTACCATAACATCCAGCGGCATGAATGCACAATCGGCAGATTAGGCCTATCATCACTAAATGGAATAACGCACGAATCACATTCGGTCTATAGGACTTTGCACACCGAGACCGCCGCGATTAAGAACATGGGTATAAACCATCGTGGTTTTAACATCGCTATGACCAAGGAGTTCTTGGATAGTGCGGATATCGTAGCCAGATTCTAATAGATGTGTTGCAAATGAGTGACGGAATGTATGGCAGCCTATTGGTTTTGGGATACCTGACTTTACCACCGCTTCATGCAGGGTACGTTGGATCACCGAAGGGTCAACATGATACCGCCCCTGCTCGCCGGTTTTCTTTTATTTTTCCAGCGGCGTACTTGAGGGAACACCCACTGCCATGCCCAATTCTTACCAGCATTAGGATATTTTTTCGCAAGGGCAGAGGGAAGCGGCACCGAACCGAAACCGTCTTTGCAATCTGCCTCATGGATACAGCGGACATGTTCCAAATGTTTTTGCAGCGGAAATTTCAAGGATATCGGCAGCATCGTTTTACGATCCTTTGCTCCCTTACCGCAGTGTACCGTAATTTCATTTTTATCAAAATCGATATCCTGCACCCTTAGCTGCAATGCTTCCATCAGCCGCATTCCCGTCCCATACAGCAAGCGAATACAAAGACCGTAATCATTATCCGGTAAAAGAGAATATCTTTGCCGTTTCTTCACGGCTTAGTACCGCGGGCAACTTGTTGGGCTTTTTAGCACGGATGATATTTTTCCGGACTCGTTATAGCTAATCCCAATATATTTTTGTATAGAAACAACAGCGCCGCAAGCGCCTGATTTTTGGCTTGAAGCCGCAACCTTTTTCCTTGACTGCAAGACGGCTTACAAAGGAATTTATCTCGGTATCAGAAAAATGTTTTTTAAAAATTTTTATCCTTATGTTCTCGGATAAAACGGCTTATCCAATAGCTATATGCCTCCCGTGTACGTTTGCTGTAGTGTTTTGCAGTAATCACTGCATCTAATTTTTCTTAAAATATCCTGAATATCCGGTGCAGTAGGCGTATGACGTTCCGTTATTATTTCGGTATTCACAATGACAGTATCATGAAGCTCGCCCTCATCATCTTCACCGTTTTTCTCGATAAAACTAAAATCGCCTCGGCATATCCCATTAGTATACAAATTGTTTAATAACATATCGCACGAATTACGATCGGCGGGGATAGTCCAAAAGCATCGAGCCGGCACCCACGCTCTGTTCGGTACTTTTTTTATTGCGTGCAAAATTTTAGAAAAATCGTCTCCGACCGCTTTTAGAAACGTACTGATAACATTTCTTTTTGGTATGGTTGAATTTCAATAAAACATAAAATCTCCTCTAAAAATTTTCTTAGAGTATCAAAGTCCGAAAATACCATTCTGCAATAGAATTTTTTTATCATATTCAAAAACTTTTAAAAAGTTCAAACCTATCGATTTTTCTGTTGTGCAAAATCCTCATAGCAATGTTATCTTGCTCCAACTATCCAATAAATAATAAAATGGGAATGTTGCAAATTTGGCAAATGTGACTTTTAATTTTATTCTATTTTCTTGTTTTTATTGGGAATGGCGATTTCAATATTACTACAGAATCCAGCTCTTCATCTGATAATTCTCTGTTCAGTCCCCAAGAAATAGGATACACAATAATAGTACGCTCGGTACCAAAAGTATATACAATCGATTTGCCCGATAAAAACCATAACCGAGCAAGAGGCAGAAAATGAGGTTGTCAATAAGTGAGAGAAATCGATGCACTATTTTTGAATCTCTGTGTAAATCGATATAAAAATGAATAAAACTAAATTTACGAACACATATAAAAATATCATTGAAGTAAATTTTTCTTCGCTCATTTATTTCTCCAGTTTTTGTAGGTTTATGCGACATAGGGGAACACATCGGTATCACGCAGCACCCCCTGATGCAGAGTGCTGATGATAGAGCAACAAGCCCCGACGCAGAACGTCGGGGGATAAAGGGATTTTTAATATGGTTCGCCGTTTGCTTTAGGAGCGGCTGAGTTTTTACTGAACAACACAAAGGGCTATCAATGTAACGAGATAGGGGAATATCTGAGCCACACCGGAGGGATTCCGCTTAACGCGGGATAACTTGCGAAACGTTTGCAACGGTACGGGCAAACCCAAAGAAGAAAGTTGCACCCAAAAATACCGAACGGTTTCCATTGCCCGAAGATCAAAGCAGCGATAGCCAAGAATCCAAGTCCGTCCACGCTGCCGTTAAATTCTCCCGAATAGGTTACAAGGATAATCGCGCCGCCCAATGCGGAAAGCGCACCGCTCGCACATACTGCAAAGTACCGCATCCGGTGTACATTGATACCGGCGCTCGCAACGGCAGACGGATGTTCACCGCAAGCGCGCAACCGCAATCCGAATGACGTTTTATACAGCAGTATCACGATAAAATCAGTATCGCCAATACCAGCCACGTACTCCAGTATGCCTGCGAAAAGAAAAAGCGGTCCGAGTACGGGTATTTTTTTGAAAGACCGGGGATGTCCTGCCGGATAATGCTTGCAACACGCACGTTACCAGAGCCTGTTACGGTACGGGCAATATAAATCGTCAACGCGGCGGCAAGCATATTGATAGCGGTACCGCTGATAACCTGATCCGCTTTCAGCGTAATCGATGCAAAAAGCATGGAGCAACGAAAAAAAGGATACCAGCTATAACCGCCGCAAGTAATCCAATCGGAATAACAAGCCCTGTCGGCACAGAGTGCTGCAATAAATTGATGACTACCGCTGCGGAAAAACTGCCAATCAGCATAAGCCCTTCCAAGTCCGAGGTTCGTAACACCGCTCCGCTCACTATATAATCCGCCGAGGGAGGTAATCAAAAGAGGAATCGTGTATGCAATTACATAAGGGAAAATTAAAGTTAAAATATGCCACATACGTTATACCTCCTCTGCAGGAAATCCCAGCTATTTGGCGCGTGCGTATCTTTTTGAAATCATTCCCCAAAAGCGCTTAAAAAGCAAGCTGGTTGCAGTAAAATAGATAATAACCGCAATGATGGTATCCGCAATTTCCGGCGGAACAATGGTATTCGCGCTCATAAGCCTTTGCCGACGTGTAGCACGCCGAAGAAAATTGAACTAAGTGCGACTCCGATCGGAGTTCCCGCCCCCAGTAAAGAAACCGCAATACCGTCAAACCCTTGCGAGGGCATCACGCCGATCTGCATATTCAGCGCGTAGCCGGTGTAGTAGGTAAGTCCAGCTAAGCCCGACAGCCCCCAGCTATCATCATCGAAATAACGATATTCCGGTTTACTTTAATGCCTGCATATTCCGCACAGTTGCGGTTATAACCGACTGCTTTTTAATTCAAAAACCGAGCGTTGTCTTATCCAAGATGACTTTAAGGAGAATCATTGCAAGGATACCAAGAAAGATACCGTAGTTTACGTATTCGCTGCGAACAAGTCGGTAAGCCATGGGGTACGAAGCGAGCGGGCAACTACAATGGATTTACTTTCTGTTTCCAGATATTCCGCTTTTAAGTAGCCCGGTACGATATAAAAAGACCAGCCAATAAGCAATCCAGTTCATCATAATGGTGGAAACAACTTCATGTACGTTGAACAGTGCTTTTAACAAACCGGGAACAAGCCCCCAAAGCGCACCGCTAGCAACACCGATAAGAATCAGTAAAATGAAAAAGAGCGGTCGAGGCATAGAGGTCGCCGATAAGGCAAAACATACTGCCAAACAAAACCGCCGATTAACATCTGTCCCGAACCTCCGATATTAAAGAGACCGGTTTTCGAAAATGCAAATGAAACGGAAAGTCCGACCAACAAGAGCGTTGTTGCGGTTGCAAGCGTATTGCCAATACGTTCGATGTTCATCAATCCGCCGCGGAAAAAGATAGGTAAAGGCGATAAAAGGATTTTTCGCCGATGCAGAGGATAAGAATTGCCCCTGCGATTAAACCAAGCAATACGGCGGAAAGACTGATTACAAGGGTATTATCCGCAAGAGCTGTGTGTCTTTTATCATCACTGCAGACCTCCATGTTTGTGCTTATCTCCGCTATCATCACGTCTACTTCTTCAACAGTCGTTTCTTCAGGTCGGACAATACCGGTTAAAGCGCCGCGGTGCATAACTGCAATTCGGTCCGACAAGTTGAAAATTTCGTCCAATTCAAAAGAAATGAGCAAACACTGCGCGTCCCTCTGATCGCGATGCTTGACCAATTCTTTTATGGATTGTCCTCAATAGCGCCGACGTCCAAACCGCGGGTAGGCTGCACCGCGATCAGTAGTTCAGGATCGAGAGCAATTTCGCGTCCGAGAATAGCTTTTTGCTGGTTTCCTCCGCTCAAGTTCCGTGCAGCTGAGTAAACGCCTTCTGCCCGAACGGACGTCAAATTGTTTGGTAATATCCCCTGCAAATGAGAACATTTTTGTTTTATGCAGGAAGCCATGCTTTTGGAAAGGTTCTTTGTAATATGATTTAATAATTGTATTTTCGGCAATCGTATACTGCATAACCAAACCGTGCTTCTGGCGGTCTTCGGGACAACCCCATACCCGATTCGTTGCGTCTCGCGGATTGAAGTTTTGGTAATATCCTTGCCGCAAAGCAGCACCGTTCCTCCCGCAATCGGCACTAAGCCCGAAAGCGCATGAACAAGTTCACTTTGTCCGTTTCCGTCTACACCCGCTATACCGACAATTTCACCCTTGCGTACTTGCAGCGAAAAATCATTGACGGCAGGCACTTTTTGGCGCCGATAACTTTGAGATTCTGTATATCGAGTACTACTTCGCCGGGCTGCGCAGGAGCTTTTTGTACCTTTAAATTCAACCGGACGCCCGACCATTTTTGCAGCCATCTCGTTTTTGGAGGTAGCCGCAACGTCTATCACATCAATAAGTTTCCCTCTTCGTATGATGGTGCAGCGGTCTGCAACGTCCCTAATTTCCTGTAATTTATGAGTGATGAGGATGATGGATTTTCCCTCTTTTACCAGATTCCTCATTATTTGAATCAGTTCTTCGATTTCCTGCGGAGTTAAAACGGCAGTCGGTTCGTCAAAGATGAGAACCTCCGCATCGCGGTACAGCATTTTTAAAATTTCTACGCGCTGCTGCATACCAACCGTTATATCCATAATGCGTGCATTTGGATCAATTTGCAATCCGTATCGGGCGCTTAAATCTTTTATCTTTTTTTCTGCCTTATGCAGGTCAAGGAAAAAACCGCCTTCTTTTCCGAGGATAATATTTTCGGTAACGGTAAAGTTATGTACAAGCTGAAAATGCTGATGTACCATACCGATACCGAGTTCATTGGCATCATTCGGATTATTGATAACCGCGTGTTTACCGTTTACGAGAATTTCTCCCGCATCGGGGTGATATAAACCGAATAAAATGCTCATAAGAGTAGATTTTACCTGCGCCGTTTTCCCCCAAGAATTGCGTGGATTTCCTTTTTACCTGCAATGTTATATCATCATTTTGCAACAATACCGGGGAATTCCTTGCGGATATGGCGCATTTCGATAGCATATTGTTCAGACAGATCAGACGCTTCCTTTATTTACACTGTAAACTTTTTATCTAATTACTTATTGATAAAAACCTCAATTTTTAGAGGCTTCTCATACATTCACTAAAGAAAAATCCGAGGCAAAAGAACCTAAGGGGAACCTCTAAACACTCACGTTTTTAGAGGTTCCCATACATTCATACGTCCTCGGATTCGCAAAAATGCTTATCGATTAACGGAATAAATCGCCTTGTTTGTCGGCAACGACGATGGCGCCCTGATTTGATTTGGTTGATAGATTTCATTTACCTTCTTTTGCACATCATCGGAAAGATTGGGGTTTTCAGGAGGAATACCAACTGCATCTTCTTTTGCTGTTAAAGAAGAGTTATACCGCCATGGAATTTCCCGTTGAGTTCATCTTTGATCATATCATAGGATGCACGGTCTACATACTTCATTGCAGAGGTCAGAATAATCGATTTTCCATCGGGGAGTAAGCTTTCTGTTGTGATTGATTAACGTCAACGCCGACAACCCATACGTCTTTTTTCCAACCTGCCGGCGTGCTTTCGCTTCGTTGATAACGCCAACGCCAACACCGCCTGCTGCTGCATGGATACAAGTAGCACCGCGGTCAAACATAGATGCTGCGATCTGCTGTCCTGCCGCAATGTCGCTGAACGTCCCCTGATATACGAAATCTTCCGGATGCATTTCGATGTTTGTTCCGAGATTTTTCATTGGCGTATTTGATACCCTGCTGCCATCCCCAGTTAAACTTCTGGACAGCCGGAATTTCCATACCGCCGATAAATCCGAAGCGTCTCTTTTAACTGAAGCGCTGCGGCAAGACCTGCTGCGAAGCCCGCTTCCTGTTCGGCAAAAAGAATACCGATGGTGTTCGACTGTTTTGAGCGTCATACGAATCGGCGGGGTGAGCGTTACCGTCGATGATAACGAGCTTTTGCATCAGGATATTTTTGTCTGAGCCTTTAAAAATTGCAGTTTCAAACTTGAAGCCGGGACAAACGATAAATTTATACCCTGAATCATAGAGGTTAGAAATTTCTTTTACATAATCCGCTTCGGTTGTTCCGACCGGCTTTAAGTATTTAATCTCTACGCCGAGTTCTTTTTCTGCACGGACAATGCGCTTCCATGTTCCCTGATTGAATGATTTATCATCAATCGTTCCCGCATCGGTAACCATACCGACTTTCATAGCTTTCTTTGCCGGTTCTTCGCTCTTTGTGCATGAGCAAATGGCAAAAGACACTGAAGAGCAGTACGGCTGTTCCCTAGTATTGTTTTTAAGCTTTATTTTTCGCATAATGCGCCTCCTCAAATAAGTTTAGTAAGTATACCCTAATAAAAATACGTGTCAAATCGTTACTATCTACCGTAATGGACAGTCTGATGCGACTACCATAGACCCGATATTGACAACCCTACTCTTTTTATTTACAGTTAGATTTATAGGAGCATAAGGAACAGCCGCAGTATCGTTTAACGGCTAACGGCTTTCCCCCAGTGTGTTCCAAATTTTTAGTAAGGAGATAAATATGAAAAGTAGCTATTAACGGATTCGGCAGAATCGGTCGGCTCGTGTTCCAAGCATTGGTTGAGCAGAATTTGCCCGGGAAGGATAAATTCGATGTTGTTGCGGTTGTCGATCTTTCAACCGATGCAAAGTATTTTGCATATCAGCTCAAAATATGATTCCGTACAGGGCAAGATGAATGCCGGAAATCAGTACGAAAGGCGAAGACATCTTGGTGATTAACGGTCACGAAATCAAATGCGTCTCCGGCAAAGGGTTAACTCCTGCTCAACTTCCGTGGAAGGAATTAGGCATCGATGTCGTTATCGAAAGTACTGGTCTTTATACAAAACGAAAAAGCGTACGGTCATTTGGAAGCGGGCGCAAAAAAAGTTATCATTTCCGCACCCGGCAAAAGCGCTGATGCCGCAAAACCCATTAAGACAATCGTAATGGGCGTAAACGAAAACGAATATGACCCCTGCAAAGCATCATGTTGTTTCCAACGCCAGCTGCACCACCAACTGTTTGGCTCCTATTGTTCACGTCATCTTAAAAAGAAGGTTTTGGTATCGAAACAGGATTGATGACGACGATTCACTCCTATACAGCAACGCAAAAACCGTTGACGGAGTTTCGATGAAAGATTGGCGTGGCGGGCGGGCTGCTGCTATCAATATTATCCCGTCTACAACTGGCGCTGCTAAGGCTGTCGGCGAGGTATTACGCTTCAACAAAGGGCAAGTTAACCGGTATGTCATTCCGTGTACCGACCCCCACTGGTTCGGTTGTCGATTTAACTTTCCGCGCAACAAAGAGATACTTCTATTGAAGAGCTGGATGCAGCGTTTAAAAGCTTCCGAAACCTATATGGAAGGGAATTTTTAGGCTATTGTAACGAAGAAATCGTTTCTACCGATATTATTCATGACAAGCGCTCTTCTATCTATGACAGCAAGGCAACGCTCCAGAATAACGCTTCCCGGGCGAGCGCTTCTTCAAAGTAGTTTCGTGGTATGATAACGAATGGGGATATTCCAACCGCGTTATCGACCTGCTCAAATTTATGAATAAATAACTGTTCTGAAGAATACAACAGCCGAACAACAGGTATCAGCGTAGCTGATTTTATGCTGTAAGAAAAAGTGCTTCACAGTTCTCTTCACGGACTGTGAAGCACTATTAACTGATTTTTCTTTCTCCCATCAATGACCCTCCAAAAGCTCACTTTCTCCTTTGTAAATTTTTCCTTGCGTAATCCGTTTTCCTCTGTTATAATCAATATATCATCATACTTTATCATTTATTAAATATTTTTAGGACTCGCTATGTATTATGTAGGAATTGATATTGGCTCAACGGCAAGCAAGGCGGTTGTACTGGACGAAGACAAGCGTGCCGTTTTTGTACAAGCGGGTGGTGCCAAGCGGCTGGAATAGCAAGGAAACCGGCGAACAGCTGTTGCAGTGGATTTATTCCCAAGGCTTTATCCGCGATCAGCTGAAAAATTATTGCAACCGGCTATGGACGGGTCAGCGTGCCGTATGCAGATAGCACAGTGACGGAAATTACCTGCCACGGGCGCGGCGCTGCATTTTTAGCTGATGGAAATGTAACGGTTATCGATATTGGCGGGGCAAGACACAAAGGTCATTGTGCTGCAAAACGGAAAGGTGCTCGATTTTTGTAATGAACGACAAATGCTCTGCCGGTACCGGTAAGTTTTTGGAGGTCATGGCGAATCGGCTCGGGCTGTCCCCTGCCGGAGATGTTTGGCTATGCCGCAAAAGGAAAAAGAAGTCAAGATTTCTTCTATGTGTACGGTGTTTGCCGAAAGCGAAGTGATTTCGCTCATGGGGAAGGAACCCCGCGTGAAGATATTGCCGCCGGGTTATCCAATCTATCTGTTCAAAAGGTAAGCCCTACTCGTCAACCGAAAAACCAAAAAGCTGAGCATTACTTTTTAACGGGCGGTTTTTGTGGCAGCCCCTATATCGTACACGTTTTGAGCGGAATACTCAATTCGGAAATACAAACCCACGAAGACGCTCGCTATGCCGGAGCAATCGGAGCCGCCCTCTCGGCATAGCGGAATTACAATATTTTTTATTGGGGAGTCTTTGACCAACTGAAATGGTCTCGGCTTTACTGTGCAAAAATGACTTGCCCCGATTACAAGCTGGGTACGAGCCAGTTTTTCGCGCGCCCAATGAACAGCGGCTCAAAGGAGTATGCAAATGGATAATCATGCAATGTGGCAGGATTTGGGGATGGATGTAAAAACACACGACCTCTTATGCGAGGCGTTACCGCAGGCATTCGGCGATGTGTATTTATCTCAAAAAAACAGACCTAAGGCGATGGACTATTTCAACATGGTGGTTGCCGACATTCACGGTATTCGCCCCGCAGAACTGGTAGCATTTCAGAAAACAGGCGGAAAAGTAGTAGGGAGCTTCTGTATTCACGTACCCGATGAGGTTGTTATCGCCGGAGGAGCCATTGCAACCGGCTTGTGCAGCGGTTCTCAGTTTTGGGTACCCGAGGCGAGAAAGTCTTGCCAACCGCAACCTGCGCGCTTATCAAAGCCTCGCTCGGCGCACGGTTTGACCGTACCTGCCCTTTCTTTAGAATTTGCGATTTGTTTGTTGGAGAAACCACCTGCGACGGCAAGAAAAAAGCTTGGGAAATTCTTGCTGAAGATGCCCCAATGTACATTATGGACATTCCGCAGCTCAAGCGCCCTGCCGATTTTACCAAATGGGAAGCGGAAATTCACGGCTATATCAAGCGGATCGAAGAACTGACTGGCAACAAGATCACCGCAGAAAAACTCCACGATGCGATTGTGCTTGTCAACAATAAGCGGCGTGCCTACAGCGGCTTAATGCGGTGCGGAAAGTCAAGAACGTTCCCATCAGCGGACGCGATGTGCTGCTTATCCATCAAATTGCCTTTTATGATGATCCGGCACGATTCACACAGATGGTCAACAAGCTCTGCGATGAACTTGAAGAGCGGATCAAAAACGATGTTTCCGTCTATGATGCAAATACCAAACGTATCCTGCTCACCGGTACGCCGCTTTCAATCCCTAACTGGAAGCTCCATCAAATTATCGAAACGAACGGCGGCGCAGTCGTTTGCGAAGAAATGTGTACTGGTATCCGCTACTGCGAAGCCTTAGTCGATGAAACAAGTGTTACCATCGATGGCATGGTTAAGATTTAACTAAACGCTACCTCGGACACATCAACTGTGCGTACTTTACCCCGAATAAAGAGCGAATCGAAGATATTAAGCGGCTCGCTGCCGAATTTAAAAGCGGATGGGGTTATCGATGTCAACCTCAAGTTCTGCAACCTGTACGACACTGAAGGATACTTTGTGGAACGTGCGATGAAAGAAGCCGGTATGCCCTGCCTCGGCATCGAAACCGACTATACCGACCAAGATGCCGAACAGCTCAAAACCCGCATCGGCGCCTTTATCGAAAATGCTCAGCTGATTTTTGAATCAACAACCCCGACACAGAGGGGCGTCAAAATTATACATCCGTGTATAGGGCATCTTTTAAAAACTCAAGGCTAGATTTTTAGGAGATGCCTTATCAGCAAAGCTGATAACGAGTTTAAAGGAAAACCTCTAAAAAGTAATTCGCAATTCGCTTGAGCGGATATGATAAATCATTTCCTTACAGAACAAGCCGACAGGCTTGTTGTTTTTAGAGGTTCACACTATTTTTGACTGATATATCGAGATGCAACAACCGTTAAAGATGATTCTTTGCTCAGTTGTTGCATTGTGAACTAATGGGTATAAAAACCGGTAAAAAGCTCACCCTGTTTTTAGAAGATACCCTTATCTTCTTTTGCCGAATAAGCGGAGGAGCCAAGAAGATATTAACAAAGTCAAGATACAGCTCTAAGGCGCCGATAATGGCAACCTTTTTAAAATCTTCATTATCCTGTGCGCAGCGAGCAACTTCCGTAATCTTTTGAGAATCATACGCGGTTGAGTCAGTAAACACACCGACCGCCACAAAAGAAATAAGCCAACTGAGGCGAAGAAGAATGCATAAACCAATTGACGATTGTTGCAATAACCAATCCGGTAAGTGCCATCATCAAGTACTTACCCGCCGAGTTCAAAGTGCTTTTTGTCGTTGCGCCGTAAATACTCATTGCGCCGAACATCAGCGCCGTTACAACAAAGATGCTCGCAACAGAAGTGTGCGTGTAAACAAAAGAGTACCGACGAAGCGTCAACCCGTTGACAATCGAATACAGAACAAAAAGTAGCCGCAGCCGGAAAACTCATTTTTCTGATGCCTGCCGACAGGATTATGACCAGCGCAAATTCTGCGAGGATTAATCCCATGAAAGGTAAAGTTACTTCCAAAGATAAATCGATGCAAGCGTTATGCTATTAAAAACACAGCAAAGGCTGCAATTCCGCTAATTGCTAAAAGCTGCAACCATCCATCCGTATACGGCGGTTATAAACCGCTGTGAAATTTTTCATTTGCCTGTTGAAATGAAAAAGTTATCAGTTGATGTATTCATGGTCTTAATATGCAGCGAATATCTAATATGTCAATGAGATTCAATCATGGCTGCCGCCCCTGTCCATGCCAGTGCTTTTGTGCTGGTATCGACAGGCAATGACTGTCATTATTATTGGTGCGGGCGTAACCGGAGTTGAACTTGCCCGACGGCAATCGCCAAAAAGCATAATGTAGTGCTTATCGAACCAAAACCAAAGAAACCGCCCGCCATGCCGCCAGCCGTTTTGGACTGTACCGTCACGGAAGCGAGCGGCAATGACCCAAAAGTGCTGACCGAGGCGGCAATCCAACGGGCTGATGCTTTGGTTACTCTTACCGACAGCGACGAGCTGAATATGATTATCTGCGGTGTTGCAGAATCGCTCGCGCCAAAGGTGTTGAAAATTGCCCGCGTCCGGAACGAAAAATTACGTTGCTTCGTTGAATACCGGCAAAGACCGAACGCTGGGTATCGACTTTCTCGTTCATCCCTGACCAGAAGCTGCGCTCGCCATTATCAATGCGGTTGAACACGGCGCTGTCAGCGATATTATCATAACTGAAAATTCCCCGTATCAGCTCACCTGCTTTACCATCGGTGCGGGGAGCAAGTTAGAAAGGGCGTTACACTGCAGAATATCCGCAGTATTATCGACGATCCCTTTGTTGTCGTCGCTGTAGAAGATGAGAATAAAACCGTTATTCGCTTCGAGGAGGAACCGTACTCCATGCCGGTATGCGGATTTCGATTCTGACGCTACCGAACTATATCGAGCGGTTCTATGCGCTGGCGGGGTTTACCGTTAAGCCTATCAAAAGATTGCGCTGGTAGGAATCGGAAAAAGTTGGTAAACGGGTCGCCGCAAGTCTTATCGAAAAACATTCGTTCAGGGATGTTTAAAACAACATTCGGTCTCGCACTAAATCCCGCTGGGGAAGTTGCCATCATCGATAAAGACAGTAGCCTTGCTAAGCGACGCAGCGGAAGAATATCCAAACGCGCGCATCTACAGCGGCGACGTTACCGATGAATCATTTATAGAAGAGATTGCGCTTAATTCTCGATCCGTTATCAACGCAACGCAGAACTACGAGCTGAACATGATTACCTCCGCGTATCTTGAAAACGCTGGGGATACCCAAAACCATTGCGTTGGTGCAAAGCTCCGTGATGTCCAATCGTCGCATATAAAATCGGCGTAGACGTTGCTATTCCGCTCAAAGATGTTACGGTTGATGTTATTATGAGCCATCTGGGCGGTAAGCACCTAACCCGTATTCATACCATGGGCGCAGGAACTTGAGATAGTTGAAGTTATTATTTCCGAGCAGTCGGAGGCGGTGGGGCAAAAAGCCTCAAGGACGTTGCAATACACGGGTGTTCCTCATTCTACTCATTACAGACGAAACAGGCTGCCGTATCCCCGGCGGAAATACTGTTTTGGAAGCTGATGATAAACTCGCCCTATATTGTACAAGTCGCGAAGAGCGATGAAGTGATTAACTATTTTGCCGGTAAAAATGAAATTCGCTTCAATGTTTTAACCATCATTTTATGATTCTCTCGATTGTTGCCGCAAGTTTTTGATTCCGGTTGTTGTTGCCGTCTTCTTGCATGAATGGAATATGCTGTCAGCATTTTTATACCGATGGCAGTTTTGTGGCTTATCACGCTTCTCTGTTATACGGACAAAGCGGCGAGTCGATTCCGGCTTACCGTACGCGAAAGGATCCTTTTGGTCTGTTTTGCATGGCTCGGCGCAGGCTTATTGGGCGCAGTTCCGTTTATGCTTTCGGGTTTTGTGCCGCATTTTAGCGATGCATTCTTTTGAATCGGTTTCGGGCTTTACGACAACCGGCGCAAGCGTTTTGCAGAATATCGAGCTATCCGATGTCGCTGCGGGTGTGGCGCACCCAGATGCACTGGCTTGGCGGTATGGGGATTGTCGCGTTAACCGTTGCCCTCTTCCCGCTGCTCGGCGTCGGCGGTTTCCAGTTGATAAAAAGTGAAACGAGTGGGTACGATAAGGAAAGGTAACCGCAAAAATTACGCACACGGCAAAGGCGCTCTGGTTTTGTTACTTGGGCATGGCGGTACTGCAAATCGTGCTCTTGTGTATCGCAGGGATGCCGTTCCTGACGCGATGTGCCACAGTTTTTCTACGCTCGGCACGGGAGGCTTTTCAACGCAAAACACCAGCGTCGGGTACTATAACTCGGCCGCGATCGAGATTATCTGTACGGTGTTTATGTTTTTGGCGGGCGTGAATTTCAGCCTCTACTTTCATCTTTTTACCGGGAAACCCGAAGAAATTTTTAGAAACTCGAATTACGGGCATATATCCGTATCGCGCTTTTTGCAGGACTCGGTATTGCTGCCGTACTGGTGCCGGTTTACGGGCTTGCAGCCGCCTTCCGCCACAGCTTTTCCATGTTGCTTCGATTATGACAACCACCGGATTTTTCTACGGTGAATTATTGCGCATGGTAAGCGTTTGCCCAAGCGCTCCTCTTACTACTGATGTTTACCGGCGGCTGCTCCGGTTCAACAGCGGGTGGTATCAAAGATGATCCGCTGGGTTATTCTACGCAAACAGGCATTGAATGAAATGCAGCGCTTTTTACATCCGCACGGGGTGTTCAGCATCCAACTGAACCGCCGCCCGGGACGGAAAGACGTCGTATACAGCGTTGCCGGTTTTATGTTTGTGTATTTTGTGTGTTTTGCTGGTAACGTTTTTGGCGGCTGCTTTAACCGGCGCTGACCTCATCACCGACATAACGGCGGCGCTGACGTTGGTTGGCAATATCGGCGCGGCATTCGGCAGGGTCGGCAGCGGCGGCGATTTTTCGTTTTTCACGCGTTGGGCAAAAATCATCTTTTCTTTTTCGCAATGCTCGCAGGTAGTTTTGGAGCTTTACACCATCGTTATCGTATGCGTACCCGCCTTTTTGGCGCCGGTAAACGGATACCCGCGCTGAAGTTAACGCGCGATTTTTAGAAGCAGCTTGCTTCTTACAGAAGATGACTCGGCAAGCTATCCGAAATCAACAACCCCGACGCGAGTGCGTTTGCCGAGGACGGCGGATATTAAACCCTCCACACAAATAAAAAGCTCAAACAGCGGCACTGTTTGAGCTTTGAGCTCCCCGCGCGGGTTCGAACCACGGACCCAGTGGTTAACAGCCACTGCTCTGCCTACTGAGCTACAGGAAAGTTGATAAAACAACAATGAGAAACTTATACCGGAAATAGAAAAATGTCAAGCATCTGCCGAAAAACATATTGGAAAATATCGGACAAAAACAGCTGGCAGAAAAAGCGGCAGCGCATCAGCTAACGGTCCTATTCCTCAGTCATCTGCCTTATTCTTTAGCCGACTCTCTTATTCCTCAGCCGGCTGTCTTATCTCTCAGCTAAAAGCCTCAGGCTCTTTTTATCGCGGTTTGTCAAATTATAGAGGTATCGCTTAATCTTTTGGCTGGCGGTCTTTTCAAAGGCATCAACTTGCTCAATTTTATCAATCCTCGACATTTTTATTCACGTTTGAATTCACAAAAATTTAATTTCGTTTAAAAATTTCCGCTCGCTTTATACGTCATCGCATCCGCAAACCCCGACACAGCGTCCGCTACGGCAGATTGCAAATTTCTGAATCGCAGAGCCTTCATTGTTTTGATTTTTGCGTTTTTTGTATCTCAGCCGCAAGTTTTTCTTCATCAAGATGTACGTAGGCAACTAGTGAAGACTTTTTCTCCTTCGACTACGAGCGATTCCGTTACAAGCGGATGCTGATTAATCACAAACTCAATATCTTCAGGATAAATATTTTTCGCCGCTGGAACCGAGAATCATATTTTTGACCGACCTTTAATTGCTAAATGCCCCTTTTTGTCCATCATAAAACAGATCGCCAGTTTTAAAACCAACCGTCCTCGGTAAATGCGTTTTTGTAAGTTCAGGGTCACGGTAATACCCTTTCATCACATTCGGTACTTTTGACCAATAGTTCTCCGATACCGGTTGTGGGGTTAGGATTATCGATTTTAACCTCAACACCGGGGACTGCATAGCTAATCCAGCCCGGAATACTTTGGTATGCGGGAGAATCGGCAATAAGCGGCGATGTTTCCGTTAAACCGTAACCAATGGCATAGGGAAACTTCGCATCTCTTAGAAATTTTTCAACAACCGTATCAGTCTTTGAACCGCCCAGCCCAAAGAACTTTTAAGTTCCCACCAGAATGTTTTCAGCTGTTTTCCCGCGAGACGGTTTAGGATCCGAGCTTAGTATGATACAGCCATGCACGGAACGGTGAAGATGTTAAAGCCGGAAAGTATCTTGTTTCGGTATATTTTTCCATAACGATCGGAACACTGAGCATCATCGTCGGACGCACCTTTAATAAAGCTGGTAGAAGTATCCGCGGCGAGGGGATTCGCTTCAGATAGTACACGCAGGCGCCGTTTAGCACATCAAAAAAACCAATGGTAAATTCATATACATGCAGAAAGCGGCAAAATAGAAAGCGCGCGATCGTACTCGTTAATGCGCTGGCAGGACTGACCTGCAATTGCATTCCAGACAAGGTTTTTGTGCGAAAGTTCCACGCCCTTGGAACGCCCCGTAGTGCCGGAGGTGTAAATAACGGAAGCGGTATCATCTTCTTTACAGGTATAAGGAGGCGGGGTTCCATCTCTTATTTTCCGTCCTTTTTAACCGAAAAATCTTGAATATCGATGAGAACGGAAACGGTTTCGGGTATTCGGCTCATCAGTTTTTCCGAGGCGATAATCATCGTCGTTTCGGAATGCTCAAGACAGGACTTAACCTCTTTGTCGGTAAAATCAGGCAACAGCGGTACGGCAATGAGCGCCCATCGTAACAATCGCAAAATAAGCGATGCCTGCAATGAGGAACACTGTGGCTATAGATTGCCACCTTATCGCCGGGGTTAATACCGAGACGATACAAAACCTGCTGCAACTGCTCGATCTGCTTATCTGGCTGATTGTATGATATCGCGCTCCCGGCACAAACGAAAGCGCAGGGCGTTCCTCAAAAACCGCTTGATGCTGATTCTCCAGCAGCGCTTGAAAGGTATATGTTCCCAGTTCATTGATTGTTTGCATCGGTAGTTTTCCTCCCTATCAGGTACTCAACTATCTTACGGGCATCTTGTAAAACTTTTAGTTTCAGATGCCCGTTACTTTTTACTTTTTTTCGTTACGGGCGCCGCAGCTTCGGCTTCCCGTTCTGCAAGGCGTACCACCCTGCGCTTTGAGCCCTTTTTCTGGATAATCCGCGGTTGTAAAACGCGCTTCGTTCTTCTTTGTTCGAGGCTTAGGCGCGTACTGTACCGTAAACTCAAAATTTTCAGCCGTACTTGCGTAGAGCACGGTTGCCGTATCCGGCACAAACAGATAATCGCGGTTCAGAATGTAAGATTCAACCCGCGCCCGTTTGATATACGGATACTGTGTTTTTTCATCCTTATAAATAACCGTAAAGAGGATTTGTGACAAGACCTCTTTTTCTGCAAAACCGCAATACCACATTCCGGTGTCCACGAAGAGCCGATCGGGTACATCCATAACGGTATAGACCCCGCTTTTGCGCAGGATAAAGATGCGGTCATACGGCGAAACCTTGAGTATCTCTTTTTCCGGTTGTAACCGAGGTGCCGAGGTAGCCGGTTGCTTCGTCATAGCGGAGCGATACATCACGATTCACCGCTTCCTTTACATCTACTTTGGTAAAGCCGGTAATCTCCGTTTTACGCGCCGTAATTTCCGGCGGCAGCTTTGCAAGGATACCGTCAAGGACACTGAGGGCATATTTTTAAAGGCTCTTCAAAAGCCGAGCAATTTCTTTGAGCCGAGCGAAATTTCCTGCACCTCGGCACGAGTTTTTCTGAATATCGTAGAGCGAAATACGCCAGAATGGGGATTTTTGAGGAGTCGGTCTACATCTTCTTCCGTTACCTCCCGTATTAGCTCGGTCTTAAACGGTTCAAAACCCTTGATAACCGCCTTAATGACTGACTCGGCGGTTTTCATCGTTTCAATCTTTTTTATAAATGCGTTCTTCGATAAATATTCGCTCAAGTGTTCTTAGGTGCAGCCGATCGGTAAGCATCTCCTGCTCATACAAAAAGCTCATCTTTCAGCAAGGCGGTCAGCTGCTTTGCGTGGGTTTGAATCACCTCGGTAACGCTGGTCTGCACCGGCAGATTGTCTTTGAATAACCAACGGGTTACAGGAGATGGACTGCTCGCAATCGGTAAACGCGTAGAGCGCATCGACATACATCAGCCGCATACACGCCGCGCGGCGGCTTGAGTTCTATTTCTACCTGTTCAGCCGTATGGTCGTTAATTTCTGAAATTTTTACCTTACCAGATTTTGATGCCGACTCTATCGAAGTGATGAGGGCTTTCGGTTGTGCTGCCAGAAGGGAGTTCGCGGATCACAATCCGCTTATCGTCGAGGTATCAGCTTTGCCCGCACCAGTACCTTGCCCTTGCCGTCCTGATAGTCGGACACATCGATAAGTCCGCCGGTCTGAAAGTCGGGATAGAGCGTAAAGGATTTGCCGGAAAGACGGTATTTTCCGCCTCGATGATTTCGCGGATATTATGCGGAAGTATCTTGGTTGACATACCAACGGCAATACGCTTCCGCCCCGATGAGTAGTACAGACTGGTAACGGCGCGGAACACAACCGGCTCTTTGTTTCTGCCGTCATACGAAAGGAACATATCGCGTAATATGAGGATTAAACAGGATATCTTTTTGCAAATTCAGTGATGCGGCATTCAATATACCGTGGGGCGGAGGCTTCGTCCCCCGTAAAAAGGTTGCCGAAGTTTCCCTGCTTGTCGATAAAGAGGCTTTTATTGGCGAGTACCGTCAATGCGTTGCCGATGGAAGCGTCCCCATGCGGGTGGTACTTCATGCAGTAGCCGACAACGTTGGCAACCTTATGGAAACTTGCCGTCATCCATCTCAAATAGAGAATGCAGAATCCGCCGCTGTACCGGCTTTAAAACCATCCTCTACGTCGGGAATTGCGCGGTCGCGGATAACATAGCTGGCATACTCTAAAAATTCGTGTTAAATAAACTTTCTACATAATCCATACACGATTATTAAGCATAACGGAAAACAAACTTGTCCAGATTTGCAAAAATCGAAAGCGTATCCCTACTTTGCGGCATTTTTCGATAATACGGATCAGTAAATCGATCCCTTTATAGATGGAGCTTATGGGGATACACTCAAACCGACCGTGAAAGTTAAAACCGCCGGCAAAGATGTTCGGACAGGGCAGCCCCATAAACGAAAGCCGTGCGCCGTCCGTCCCGCCGCGGATGGGGTGGATAATCGGCGTGATGCCAATCTCTTCCATAGACTTCTTCGCAAGGTCGATAATTTCGATATGCGGTTCAATTTGTCCGCGCATATTATAGTAGCTGTCGGTAATGGAAAGCGTGATGATGGCGCCGTATTTTGTGTTCAAAAAAGCAACGGCATTCCGCATCAGCGTTTTCTTTTGCTCGAATTTGTCGGTAGAATGGTCACGGATAATGTAAGACATAGATGTATGATCCACTGTACCGTTGAGGTGGGTAAGCAGAAAAAATCCTTCATAGCCTTCCGTATATTCAGGCTTTTGCTCCACCGGCAACATAGCGTCCAGCTCGCCCGCAACCCGTAGTGAATTGATCATCACATTTTTTGCCGTACCCGGATGGACGTTCTTCCCTTGAATTTCGATTTTGGCGCTTGCGGCGTTAAAGTTTTTCGTACTCAAGCTCGCCGATTCCTCCGCCGTCGATGGTGTAGGCAAAGTCCGCCCCGAATTTTTTTACATCGAAGAGATCTGCACCCCTGCCGATTTCCTCGTCGGGGGTAAAGCCGATTTTAATCGTACCGTGCTGCATCTGCGGGTTGTCGCGGAGATATTCAACCATCCCCATAATGATGGCGATGCCCGATTTGTCGTCCGCTCCTAAAAGCGTCGTTCCGTCGGTCGTGATAATATCTTCGCCGATAAGTTTGTTCAGGAAAGGAAATTCCGCCGGTGTCAACGAGTAGGTGTCGTTCAGCTTAATATCGCCGCCGGTGTAGTGGACAATCTGCGGGTTCAGGCACTTTCCGTCCAAATCGGGCGCTGTGTCCATGTGCGCAATAAATCCGATGACCGGCAGTTTTTATCGGTGTTGGCAGGGGATTGTTCCGTGAGACATATCCGTGCGCATCCTGTTCAGCATCAGTAACGCCTAACTCGTGCAATTCCTGCACCAACATTTTTTCCGAGTTCAAGCTGCCCCTTGGTGCTGGGACATTCCGGATTATCTTCATTCGATTTAGTATCGACCGCGATGTATTTCAAAAAGCGTTTTACGCATCCATAGTGTCGTCCTCCTTACGCCTTACTTTCCTGTGAATAGTTTTAGCATACCAAATATGCCGATGTTTGACCGGCTGAGTACGCACCGAAGACGGCTGCGCTCCGCTTGCAGTGCAGAACCAACGACTCCGATCGCCGGTCTGTGTTTGACCGTTTTTTTGGGCTTTGCTCCTGCCGTGTATCGCCCGTTTGCGACGGAACGTATTTGTCCCCACTTGCGCCGTTTTCTCAGGCTGTCCTTGCCGGTTTTTAGTGCGGTTTGAGGTGGCTCCGCCTTTCCTTTCTTGTCGGCAGCGGGCTGAGCATTGCGGCTTTCTTTGGCGCGTTCCGTACCCTCGTTGGCATCCGTAAGCGCGGCGCTTTCCTGTGTGGCAGAGTTTTTTTACCGTACTGCTTTTTGTAGTATGCCATGCGCTCTTCAAAGCTCAAGCCGCCGAGCGAGTCAGCGGACTTTCTGTCGGTTTTGTCTTCTGCCAACGCGCCTTTCTTTTTGCGCTTTGAGTCGGCGATGCGAGCGGCTGGCTTTTCCCGTTTTAGCGCCGCGCCGCCCATCTTTTCTCATCCCGCCGCGATTTTTCGCCAAAGCGTAGCTTTCGTCCGAACCAGTGCCAGCGTGTTCTTCGTCAAAGGTATCGCGGTCGAGGCCGTATATACTGATCGGCGCTGCGGTCTTTTTCAAAATCTTCTTCCACGGGGATAACAACCGGTATTTTTGCTTCTATATACTTCTCTATATCAGGGAGGTTATACGTCTTGTTCCAGACCCGAAAGGCTGTACGCAGCGCCGGTCTTCCCCGCCCGCGCCGTTCTGCCAATTCGGTGCACATAGTTCTCTGCCTCATTTGGGAGAGGTCGTAGTTGATAACCATTGCAAGATCGTTGACATCGATTCCCCGCGCCGCGACATCGGTTGCAACCAAACAACTGAGCTTACCCGCCTTAAACGAATCGATAATGCTTAACCGCTTCGGCTGGGGTAAATCGCCAATGAGAAACTCCGTCGCATAACCGTTCATACGCAGCCGCTTTGCAACAATCTCCGTTGTCTTTTTGGTGTTGCAGAAGATAATAGCATTCTCCGGTTTTTCGTTATGCAAGATGCCGAGTAGCAAAGACATCTTTTGTTCCGCAGACACGTGGAACAGCTTCTGATTGATTTCGTCAACCGTTACATTATCTGCATCGATAGTGATCTCTTTTTGCATCGATGGTGTATTCCCATGCAAGGTTTTTACCCATGTATTTAAAGGTTGCGCTGAACAGCATCGTCTGTCGGTCTTCCGCCTTGGACAATACCGCAAGGAGGCTGCGCAGATCAGGATAAAACCCCATATCGAACATACGGTCTGCTTCATCAACGACTAAAAAGCCGATATGCTTCAGCTTCATCGTTTTTGACTTTTCAAGATCGATAACACGGTAAGGTGTCCCGATAATAAGGTCTACCCCCTTTTTAGGGGCTTCTTCCTGTTGCTGATACCCGACCCCGCCGTAAAAACTTGCGGCACGGATACCCGTGTGTTTACCTAATTTAAGCGCTTCTTCTTCAACTTGAGACGGCAAGCTCCCGCGTGGGTACAAGAATCAAAGCGGGGCGGCGCTCTTCCACTCCCGCAGTGAGCATCCGCTGCATCAGCGTTACCAGATACGCAGCCGTTTTTCCCGTCCCTGTTTGGGATTGCACATAGAGATCAGCGCCGTCCATTCCTGCGGAAAGCACCTGCGCTTGAACCGGAGTGCATTCAATATAACCGGCTTCTTCAAGCCCCTGTAAAAGATGAGAGTCAAAGATTACAATTGGAAAAATTCATTTTGTCAACAGTATAGCACACGGTCGCCGTTATGAATAGCGGATTAAAAGATTTTTACCTCGATCGAAACACTGTTGAAACAGCAATTAGACGGCAAAAAGAAACTATCATCCAACTCTTGCACTTTTTGCATGAAAAGACTATGCTATGCGCAAATCGGATATATTATATTGACCAATATAGTATGCACACCCATTCACACCACACTTTAGAAGGACAATATTATGCCTGAAAAAAAACTTGTAATGATTGACGGCAATACTGCCGCCGGTCATGTTGCGCATGCGCTCAGTGAAGTTATCGCAATTTATCCTATCACGCCATCAAGCCCGATGGGGAAGTTGCTGATGAGTATTCCGCTCACGGGAAAACCAATATTTGGGGAACCGTGCCGCAAGTCGTTGAGTTACAGTCCGAAGGAGGAGCTTCTGGCGCTGTTCACGGCGCATTAACCACAGGAGCGCTCTCTTCAACCTTTACTGCATCGCAGGGGCTCTTACTGATGATCCCCAATATGTACAAAATTGCCGGTGAGCTTACCAGTACGGTATTCCACGTCGCTGCGCGTGCGTTGGCAACCAGTGCGCTTTCTATCTTTGGCGACCATCAGGACGTTATGGCGTACCGTCAGACCGGCTGGGCAATGCTCGCATCCAACTCCGTACAGGAAGTTATGGATCTCGCAATTATTGCTCACACGGCGACGCTCGAAGCGCGTGTTCCGTTCCTCACTTCTTCGACGGGTTTTAGAACCTCCCACGAAATTCAGAAGATTGAAGAAGTCTCACAGGATGTGATGCGCCAGATGATCAATGATGATCTGGTACGCACACCGTCTCCGCGCTTAACCCCCGAAAAACCGATGATTCGCGGAACTGCTCAGAACCCTGACGTATACTCCAAGCGCGCGAAGCAGTCAATAAATACTATCTCGCGACGCCCGAAATCGTTCAGCGGGTGATGGATAAATATGCGACTTTAACCGGGCGCGCTTACCACCTGTTCGACTATTACGGCGATCCTAATGCGGAATCGGTTATCATTCTGATGGGTTCCGGAGCTGACACGGTAGAAGAGACGGTAGACTATCTGAATAGTCAGGGCAAAAATACGGCTTGCTCAAAGTACGCTTATGCCGACCTTTCAATGCAGAAGCCTTTGTAAAAGCATTGCCCGCCTCCGTACAGCATATCACGGTACTCGATCGCTCCAAAGAGCCCGGCTCGCTCGGTGAAGCGCTCTACGAAGATGTACGTACTGCAATCGGCGAAATGCAGGGGAACAGAAATGCCCTTACGCACTATCCCGTTATCCTCGGCGGTCGCTACGGTATGGGTTCAAAAGAATTTACCCCTGCCATGGTTAAAGCCGTATTCGATAATATGGAAGGAGAAAAGAAGAGCAACTTTGCCATCGGCATCGAAGACGACGTAACCCATATCAGCCTCGCCTATGATCCTCACTTCCCATGTTGACGATTCCGGTATGCATCAGGCGATGTTCTATGGACTCGGCTCGGATGGTACAGATCGGCGCTAACAAAAACTCCATCAAAATCATTGGTGAAGCAACCGACAACAACGCGCAAGCCTATTTTGTGTACGACTCCAAAAAGTCAGGCTCGATTACCACCTCGCACCTGCGCTTCGGAAAGAAAAGATCCGCAAGCCCCTACCTTGTCGGACAGGCAGACTTTATTGCGTGTCATAAATTCACGCTTCCTTGAAACCTACGATATGCTCAAGAGCCTTAAAAAGGCGGTACTTTCCTGTTAAACAGCCACTGGAACAAGGATGAGGTATGGGAGCACCCTGCCAATAGAGGTACAGAAAGACCTTATCGCAAAAAGAAGCAAAATTTTTACGTCATTGACGGTGTAAAAATTGCGGAAAAAGCAGGTATGGGGAGCAACCGTATCAACGTTGTCATGCAGACCGCATTCTTCAAGATTTTCGGTATTTTACCCGAAGATGAAGCGGTACAGCTAATTAAGAAGTTTATCGAAAAATCTTACGGCAGAAAAAGGACCAGAAATCGTTCAGAAGAACATCAAAACCATTGATATGGCGCTTAGAGGCGTTGAGCAGGTTACCTACCCCCAAAGAAGCGAGCAGTAAACTGTCGCGCCACGCTGCAATGACGAGCGATGCGCCGGAGTTTGTCCGCAAAATACTCGGTAAAATCGCTATCAACGAGAGAGTGATGCGGTAAAGGTAAGCGAAATTCCGGCGGATGGTACTTTCCCGACTGCAACCACGCGAGTACGAAAAACGAGCAGTGCAGAGCGTATCCCGATTTGGAAGAGCGAACTCTGTATCCAGTGCGGTCGGTGTACCGTTGTCTGCCCCCATGCCGTTATCAGAATGAAGACACGATAAGTCAATATAGCCGTGCGCTTTGCATTCGCTCCCGCGCCGTATAAAGGCAAGAGAGTTCGACAACTCGCTGTTTACCATTCAGGTTTCTGCCGAAAGATTGTACAGGATGCGGTATCTGCGTGAGAGCAGTGCCCTGCAAAGTCAAGGAAGACCCTGCCGTAAAAGCAATCAATATGGAAAGCTTTTGTTGAACACCGCGCGGTTGAATCGGAAAACTGGAAGTTCTTTATGAGCTTACCCGATCCTGATACACGCAAAGGTCAATTTGAGCCAGCCAGAAAATTGCTCGGTATGCGCCGTCCGCTCTTTTGAATTCTCCGGCGCTTGTGCAGGCTGCGGTGAAACGCCCTATATCGGCATCCCTATCTGCAACCGTTTGGCGACCGCGCCGTTATTGCGAACGCAACCGGTTGTTCTTCTATTTACGGCGGTAACCTCCCACAACTCCGTATGCAAAACGAGCGGACGGACGAGGACCAGTCTGGTCGAACTCCCTCTTTGAAGATGCGGCTGAATTCGGCTACGGTATGCCGTTTAACCAGCGATAAACTGGCTGAATACGCGCGCGAAGTTGCCGGAAAGCTCAAGGCAAAAGGCATCGCTGTTGCCGCTATCGATGGTACTGGGCAATACGCAGGCTGATGATGCGGCAATCGATGAGCAGCGCGGCTTTGTTGATGCACTGAAAAAGGAACTGGAAAACTTCCGACCCGCTCGCAAAGAGCTGTTGTCTTTGACCGACCACTTTATTAAGCGTTCCGTATGGATACTCGGCGGCGACGGCTGGGCGTGTGATATTGGTTACGGCGGCTTGGATCACGTACTCGCTTCTGGTAGAAATATCAACGTACTGGTACTCGACACCGAAGTATACTCAATACCGGTGGGCAGATGTCAAAGGCTACCCAGATCGGCGCTATTGCAAAATGTGCCGCCTCGGTAAAGAGACCAGCAAAAAGACCTCGGTATGATGGCAATGAGCTACGGCTATGTCTATGTTGCACAGGTTTCGATGGGCGCCAATATGTCGCAGGTAATCAAAAGCTTCCCGTGAAGCAGAAAGCTATGACGGACGCTGATCATTATCGCATACAGCCATTGCTATCAACCACGGTATCAACGCATGACAAAGGGTATGTCGAACCAGAAAAGAGGCTGTTACCTGCGGGCTCTGGTGTTGTACCGCTACGATCCGCGCTTAACAGAGCAGGGCAAAATCCTTTTCCAGCTTGACAGCAAAGAGCGGACTTTAACCTGCAGACTTTATGTACAAAGAAGTGCGCTTCAAGTCGTTAAAGAATGCAAACCCCGAACGCGCTCAAATGCTGCTGGATAAAGCGGTTTGCGAAGGCGAAGCGGCGCTGGCAGGAATATAAATACCTTGCTGACCGCCCGTTCTAAGCCGATACGGAACAGCGGGGACTTCTCGCACTCACGTGTGAGAAGTCCCCCTCAGTCGAGTATCGCTAAAACCGCTCGATTTTAGAGCTATCCCGTAATATAACGATAAAAAGAAGCCGCTTGCTTCCAGTTGAGTAAGCGGCTTTGTTATGAGGGGCTGTAAAAATTTTGCAGCTCCTTTTTATCGAACGACTCATTGAGCCGCTCGGTTATAGAAAAAAATTTGCGGATTTTTGATATAGCAAAATTATTATAGCAGGCAATAGCTAACTTACATGCTTCAAAAGCAGACAAGAGTGATGAATTTTTATACGCAACTTTCTCTTGTAAAAATGGGATTAAACCATTACAAGAAAGGATTTTTGAAAGCAAAAACTATCCTTTGTAACTGTGATGAGCCATACGAAAGTAAATGAAATTAAAGAGATAATATCAATAATTAAAATTATACAGAGCAAAAGATTTTTAAATTTCATTTATCTTCCTTCACCGCGCCAGTAGCGTGCGCGCATAACAGGCGGCGGATAAGCTGCAGAAGCGAGAAGAAAGCCGTTGGCTTTCAAAGCTTCGCCGTCAGCTTAATCCTCATGTTGAGCGGCGCTGTGCGCCGAGAACAGGCGGATGTTCCCGCCGCCCGTTGAACGAGCGCGCAGCGTCCGTTCAACAACTGGTTATGCCGCAGCGGGCTTAACCAGCTGTCCGGACGACATCGGAGTTAAGCATGTGAACAGCTTAACGTGAACTATGGGAAGTTTATTTTCAACCGCTAAAATAGCGCGGCTGAAAAGCACTGTGAGTTTGCCGTGCGGCAAACGTCACGGATTATATAGCGCGTTCCGCCCACTAATGCAACAGTCTTCGAGAATTGATATCTCTCAACTGTTGCATTTTTAAGGAACGATTGGCAGGCTGGAGAAAACAGCGGGTAAAGAAAAAAACAAAGAAAGAAAAAGTACAGATGCTGACATTCACAAAGAGAACAGCAGGCTCAAAAAGAGATAGCCGAGCTTAAAAATGCGAGATGAGATACAAGACCAGTTCGGTACGCTTCGATAGCCGAACTGGTCAACGATTCTCAATCGTACAGATAGTACGATTAGGGGAACATCGCATTTAAAAGCAACCTGTTTGAGAAAACTGAAGTTTCTCAAACAGGTTTAATAGAAGGATGCACTCAGTTTTTCGTTCCAAGACCGGAAGAAATAGAAAACGGAGATATGTTCGTTTACATCCACTGCCGTGCCGATGAAAAGAAATTTTTTCAGCACGGATGATGTGCGCTGTTCTTCCGGTCAGTGAAAGCGGTTTTTATAAATGGAAGCGGAACAGAGGGAAAGCTGAAAGCATGGCAGAAACTGCTCGCTCAAATGCATAAAATTCTTGATGAGGATGAGGAAAACAAAAACTACGGTGCCATGCGTATGCAGATAGCGCTTGAGCAGCGCGGGATCAAGCGTTCATTATCGACGATAAGGCGTGCAATGGCACGGGGAAATCTGCTGCATGAAGACAGAAGAAGTCCTGACGGTCTTACAAAAGCGGACAAAAAGGCGATGAGACCGCAGAACATCATCAAGCAAGACTTTAGTGCACAAGCGCCGTTGAGAAAACTGCTGACAGATATAACACAGATACCGTGTAAGGACGGAAAGCTGTACGTGTCGCCGCTTTTAGACTGCTACAATGGAGAAATCATTTCTCTTGCGATGGACACGAACATGAAAAAAGAACTGTGCATAAAAACGATAACGGAGGCGTACAAAAACTTTGACATAAAAGACGGAGCAATAATCCACAGCGATGCTGGAAGTCAGTATACGAGCCATGAATACAAAAAGATACTCGGACAGTCGCACGCTGTCCAGAGTATGAGCGGTATCGGGAAATGCTGGGATAATGCACGGATGGAGAGCTGGTTTGCGACGCTGAAAAAGGAAAAGATATATCAGCTTGATACGACAAAACTGACTGTGGAGGAAGTCAAGACAATCGTTTGGCGGTACACGTTCGCTTATTACAATACGAAGCGTGTGACGACTGTAAATCCCGACGGTTTGCCGTCTGTAATATACAGGGGAAAAAGACGGTATCTAAAAAGTGCTGCTTTTAAATAGAGCCTGTCAGGAAAAATTGTGTAAATGGATATGTACGTATTAGCAGATTGGAACCCGTTTGTCAAATAGTATGGCTTGCTTGATTTACCGCTAAAGCCCAATTTCTGATCGGCATCGTCCAGCGCTTACTCGCATTCCGTATCGCCAAATACATCACTTTATAAATCGAATCGTCATCAGGGAAACTTGATTTATCGCGTGTGATTTTTTTCGTAAACTGAAGTTCAACGACTCAATAGCGTTTGTTGTGTAAATAGCTTTTTCGTATGTCCATCGGGTAATTGAAAAAAACTCGATGAGCTCATTCCAGTTCCTCTCCCATGCCGCCTGGATCATCGGGTATTTGTCATTCCACTTCTTCCCGAATGCTTCCAATGCATCATGTCCGGCATCAGCTGTAATAGCTGAGTATACTTCTTTAGGTCTTTACATACTGCCTTGAGATCTTTTGTACGAAACAAATTTTGTCGAACTTCGTACCATGTGGACAATGCAGTGTTGTATATGGGTATCAGGGAAAGACCGCTCTCACTGCATCAGGAAATCCAGTAAGTCCGTCCATACAAGCTATCAGTATATCTTCGGTACCACGGTTTTTATTTCTGTCACACACCTGCCCAAAAATTTTGCTCCTTCCCGTATCAGCTAGCCATAGACCAAGAACTTCTTTCTTACCGTCCCAATTTGTTGCCAGTGCTACATATAACGCTTTATTGACTGTTCTGCCATCCTGTCGGCAATTCACTCGCAAAAGCATCAAGAAAAAGAATCGGATACGATTTATCAAGTGGTCTATTCTGCCATTCTTTTTACATCCCAGCATCACTGCTTCCGTTACGTGGGAAATAAGATCAGCTGAAACGGTGACTCCATACACTTCCTGCAAGTGCCGCTGAATGTCTCGACAGCTCATCCCGTATGAGTACATCGATATAATTTGATCGTTGAAAAGCGGTGTTCGTTTCTCATGTTTGGGAATAATAAGCGGTTCAAACGTACTGTTGCGGTCACGGGGAACGTGTATCTCAGCGGTATTATTGTCGTCTAGGATCACTGTCTTTTCACTATACCCGTTGCGGCTGTTGCCGCAATGATCCTAACATTGTCGTGCTTCTTGTAGCCGAGATGTTCATCCATTTCCGCATTCAAAATACGCTCATAGAACCGGCTTGTCAGCTGCCGCAAAAGTCCGTCTTTGCCGGTCAGTTCATCTTTCGTCATTCCATGAAAATCCAGTTGATCGAGCATCAAGTCGATTACGTCTTTTTCTTTTTTTTGTCTCTTGGCTGTCATCTTTACTCCTCCTCATAGAGTATATTCTTTTCAGCCATTTACACAATTCTTTTTACAGGGACCTCAGGAATAAGTCCGTCTTCATCGCCGTATTTAGGACACTCGAAAAAAGCTCCTTTATGCACACATGAACCGCATTGAATTTTAAATCAGGCTTTGTTATTTCATCTATTTCCTTTTTCCCCATAAAGTCTTGCCTCCCTCATGTCTAATGTTTTTCTTGATCTTCTCTTAAAACTAATTGCATAATACCTTTATGCTCATGATGATGCCAAACAAATCCTGGAGGTGTATGACCTTTATTTACTTCATCGATAAACATTTGAGATGATTCCCAGCCCTCATATCCTAATTTATTATACTTTTCCACCAATATATCTACTTGCTGCAAAAATATTGTTTCGAAAATTGGTCATCAGTATTAAATTTCTCTTTACATTTCTGATTGCATTCTGTAAATTGTTTTTATATCCGATGCTTCGTGTAAATTTTTGGTAATTTTATTGTAAATTCACTTTTAAATTTCGAAAGCGCCGATGTCCCTATAGAACCATCTGTCCATCGCACTCGTTTACAGACCATACGGATCCCTGTTTTTCGGATCTAATTCTACCTTTTCAAATAATACTCGCATAGAATTCCCACCCTAGGTAATAGATAATATAGTAGTACGTATACTCCCACTACGCCGCTACTATAATGAGTATTATCAAAATGAGCCACCATAGATTAAATGATGTTCTTTCCGTTACTGCTTCAGCAGGAATAGGCTGTTTGACAGGTTCTTTTGTTTCTGGTACAGGCGGAGTAATAACTTCAGACGGCTTTTTGAACAACGGGCAGTTTATATACATAGTCTATCATTTCCCATGTATCTTTTTAATAATTTTTATATTGGTGCCGAGTTGTTCTTTTTAGAATCGCCTCAGTTAATTGAAAAATCATGTAAGCCGTCTTCTGTTTCATGTTTACCGTCTGTAAAAATCAAATAGTGATCATTTTTCGGTTTGGTGTTCTTGTATATGTGTAAAGACCTTTTTGAATATCAGTCCATGGACCATTTTGCTTTAAGTGCCAGCACCCGTGATTTTGCATAGTCAATATCTGATTTACGTTTCAGTCTCCCCTCATAAATCGGCATTATTTTTTTCGATAAAAATTTATATATCGTTAACTCAGTACCTATTTCAAGATCAGAAAAAACCTCATCTAATACCGCTTGTTTAATTTCTGCAAAGACAGGATACAGTGAGCCTGAAATATCAATAAACACGGTAACACGTTGCTCTGTTGTGTTTTTCACCATACACAGGTGAGAAAACAAAAATCAACAGTAACAAAAACAGTAAAACATATTTTTTTCATTTTACTACCTCCTTCGTAAAAGTATAATTAGTCTGCATTGGAATAGTCAATAGTAGTGCAGTGCCTAAATACCCCAAATGTATTTAAGCAGCATCTGTTTTAGATGCAGTCTTTTCCCTGTATGCAACTGGCGGCAAACCGTCCGGATTTACTGTCGTGATACGTTTCGTGTTGTAATAAGCAAACGTGTATCTCCAGACGATCGTCTTGACTTCCTCAACAGTCAGTTTTGTCGTATCAAGCTGATACAGCTTTTTCTTTTTTTCAGCGTCGCAAACCAACTTTCCATTCGCGCATTATCCCAGCATTTCCCAACTCCGCTCATACTCTGGACAGCGTGCAGCTGTCCGAGCGTCTTTTTGTATTCGCTACTCGTATATTGGCTTCCACAGTCGCTATGAATTATCGCTCCGCTTTTTATATCAAAGTTTTTGTATGCCTCCGTTATCGTTTTTATACATAGTTCCTTTTTCATGTTTGTGTCCATTACAAGAGAAATGCTCTCTCCATTGTAGCAGTCTAAAAGCGGCGAGACATAAAGCTTTCCGTCCTTACACGGTATCTGTGTTATATCTGTCAGCAGTTTTCTCAACGGCGCTTGTGCACTAAAGTCTTGCTTGATGATATTCTGCGGTCTCAGAGCCTTTTTGTCGGCTTTTGTAAGACCGTCAGGGCTTCTTCTGTCTTCATGCAGCAGATTTCCCCGTGCCATTGCACGCCTTATCGTCGATAATGAACGCTTGATCCCGCGCTGCTCAAGCGCTATCTGCATACGCCTCACCCCATAGTTTTTGTTTTCTTCATCCTCTTCAAGAATCTCATGCATTTGAGCGAGCAGTTTCTGCCATGCTTTCATCTTTTTCCTATTTCGCTTCCATTTATAAAAACCGCTTTCGCTGACCGGAAGAGTCGCGCACAGCATCCGTGCTGAAAACTGCTTTTCAGCACTCCGATGGTGGATGTAAGCGAAAAGACCATCCTTTTCTATTTCTTCCGGTCTTGAACGAAAAAACCGAGTGCATCCTTCATTAAACCTGTTTGAGAAACTTCAGTTTCTCAAACAGGTTGCCTTTAAAATGCGATGTTCCCAATCGTACTATCTGTACGATTGAGAACTCGTTGACCAGTTCGGCTACGAAGGTACCGAACTGGTCTTGTATCTCATTCGCATTTTTAAGCTCGGCTATCTCTTTTTTAAGCCTGCTGTTCTCTTTGTGAATGTCAGCTTCTGTACTTTTTCCTTCTTTGTTTTTCTTTACCCGCTGCTTTATCCAGCCTGCCAATGTTCCGTAGTTCACGTTAAGCTGTTCACATGCTTTCTTCACTCCGATGTCGTCCGATAGCTTCAACGCCTCTACTTTGAAATTTTGATCGTACCTTTTCATTGCCTTTCCTCCTCTCTTTTTCGGCAACTTTGGCACTGCACTTTTATTATATCACTCCACCCGCATTTGTAATAAATAGTAGGGCGAGTTGGGCTAGAACATATTTGACAAAAAGCAGGTTTACTTTTAAAACTTCCTGTTTTTGATATTGAATACAAAAAAATGAAGAGCTGGATGCACCGATGAGAGGACTGCGATATTTCCGTGTTGAATAAGCGCGAGCAATATCCAGAGAGTTTTAAACAATTAATATACTGGATGTAACAGGCGAAGGATTATGCCCGAGTATCCAGAAAGGAATCTCATGCTCTTTATTTTGGTCGAATCGGTTTGTACTAACGCCTTGATCCTTTGGGCGCTTGAAAAATAGAAAAAAACAACAGTAAAAACCTATAGTGCGTACGGTATCCGTATAAAAACCTCAAATGCGGTTGCCCTTGCACTGCTAAATATAAACATGATACTATCGCCTTTATGGAAAGAAAACGAATTTTAACGGGTGATCGCCCTACAGGAAACCTCCATTTGGGGCATTATGTCGGATCAATTAGGAACCGCGTACAACTTCAAGAAGAATTTGAATGTTTTTTTATTATTGCGGACTTGCATACGCTGACAACCAAACCCGAAAAACACTATATCGATGAACTTGCCGATAATGTGCGACAAATGGCGCTGGATTATTTGGCTTGCGGAATCGATCCTGAAAAATCGGTTATTTATCTGCAATCGGCAGTGCCGGAAGTATGCGAATTGAACCTCTTTTTTTCCGACCTTGTTACCGTACCTCGGCTGCAGCGTATTCTTCCCATAAAGGATATGGCAAAGGCGGCGCATCTTCCGAATTACCGCTTGGGCTTCTCGGTTATCCAGTGCTGCAAGCTGCCGATATTTTGCTGCCTCGTGCTCATCTGGTACCGGTCGGTAAGGACAACGAAAGCCATGTTGAATTGACGCGAAATCGCAAAAGCGTTTTAACCATATGTATGGTGATGTATTTTCCGCTACCGGAGGTTATGGTGAGCGACTGCGGCTCGCTTGTTGGTACGGACGGGCAGGCTAAGATGTCGAAGAGTTTGAAATAATGCCATCTTCCTCTGCGATGATGAAAAAAACAGTGATAAAAAGGTACGCAGTATGTACACCGATCCCAACCGAACCAGCGCCGACATTCCGGGCACTGTAGACGGAAATCCGGTGTTTATTTACCATGACGCCTTTAATCCGAATAAAGCGGAAATTGAAGATTTAAAAAGAACGCTATCGGAAAGGAAAAGTCGGCGATGTTGAAGTAAAGGATAAACTTGCAGCTGCTATCAATACTTTCCTTGAACCCTATTAGGAGAACGGCGTGCGATATATGCGTCCAAGCGAGGCTTCATCGATGAGATTATCTACAATGGCACGATGAAGATGCGGTCGAAAGCTGCGCAAACCCTTAAAATCGTAAAAAGCGATGGGTGTTTCCGGTGTTTGGAATAAAATTTCCCTGAAAAAGCGGAAGAAGTACAGAAAAAGACAAGCCGCGAGAAGAAAAATTCAACAAATTAAAATTCAAAGTAAACCGCCCAAAAAAATCTCAATTTTTAGCAGTGCGCTATTATAAAAAAAGCCGGTCTATGGATACCCATGAACCGGCTTTTTTGTTGTGCATCATCTGCCGTGATTCCGCCAGATGGTAAGCTGTTCTTGTATCAGTTTTTGCTTTCTTCCAAAACTTTTAACTGAGCTTCTTTTTTGTTGTAGGGTGTAGGATATATTTTTAAGCGCCTTTTACTCAGTATGCCCCTCCACGCAAAGTTGGTTGCAAGCCGAGTTACCGAGAGATATTCCATCCGCCGTCAACTGCTGGCGACGACTACGGGCATCGGCGCTTTGGATAAAAACCGCCGGAAACCCTGCCGAATGAAAAGTTCCGATTTCGCCATTTTTTGAACGGGTTCCTTCCGGAAAGAGTATGGGTATCCAATTATTGCGTACTACCCGCTGTCAAATGAATCCATCGCCTGCATTGCCTGACTGGGGCTGCCGGTACGCTGCACAAGACAATGCTCGTCGCTTTTTAGCATAACGGAAACCAGCGGTACGTGATCTGCAAGTTCTTTCTTTTGCAACAAAGCGCACGCGCTCACCGCCGAGGTAGTTCATATACACCACAATATCCAAGATACTCTGATGGTTAGAAATCAATAAATACTGTTCCGGCAGCTGCGGAACCAGCGTATAATCGCCCTTAAAGCGGAAATTCAAATAAGTGAAAAATAGAAAAAAATGCGGTGAGCAACAACGGTCGAAATATGCGCATTGATTTTTACACCACGGACGGTGTACCGCATACGCAATACGGTTTTAATAGCGCCCATCCGACCAAAGCGCCGATACAGCATATAATACAAAAACACCCTAACATATAATTCCTATCAATACAAAAATTTTCAATAGTATAGACTATTTCTTGCAAAGATGCAAAGCATTGTTTTTGTCGGGGGGATACTGTCGATAAAGATTCTCCCGTACTGTTTAACGAGCGCTCGCTTGTCGAGCAGGGTTACAATGCCGCGGTCGGTCTGTGAGCGCATCAGACGCCCGAACCCCTGCCGGAACTGTACGACCGCTTCGGGGACGCTCAACTGCATAAACGAGCTGCCGCCTCTTTTTTCGATAGCATCGGCACGGGCGCGAAAAAGCGGAGCGCTCGGCACGGCAAAGGGCAGTTTTACCAAAATGACATGGCTGAGCGCTTCGCCCGGGACGTCGATGCCTGCCCAAAACGACGCTGTTGCGAATAAACTGCTGTCGATATGCTCCTTAAAAGTTTGCAACAGGCGGCTGCGGTCGTCTTCCCCCTGCTGCAATAGCTCCATGTCAGGCAGTTCCTTGCGGGCATACGCGCACGTTTGTTTTAACGATTCATACGAAAGTAAACAAGATGAGCGTTTTTCCGCCGGTCATTTTCAATCAGTTTGGTAACGGCGGTATTCACGAATTGCTGAAACTGCTCGTCGTCGGGGGCTGGCGCATCGGTTGGGATGTTCAGGAGGACATTTTTATCGTACGGGAAAGGAGAGTCAAACGTACCGGTACGCACCGGTTTTGTCGGAAAAAGGGATGTAAGCCGACCGCTTCAGCCAATACGAAAAGCTCGTGCCGATTTTTAGCGTTGCGGAAAGCGCAATGACGGTATCAAAGGGAATGAATACCGCCTGTCGCAAAGCAATCCGGACATATCTACCGGCGTTTGATTAAAGTGAGGGAACGTCTCCCGCGGGGCTTTGGTATTTTTCGATCCAGAATACATAGTCGGGCAGCTCTTTCCAGCGGAAAAAGTTTTCGAGCGTTTCAGAAATGTCCTGCAACCGGCGCAGTGCGAGCGAACCTTCCCGAACAGCTTCTTCATACGGAGAGTCTTCATCCGGTTCGGTATTGGTAATCAGCGTTGCGAGATTAACACTGAGGATATTCAGCTCCGCGTAAAAATCCTTGCACGCGGCAAAGCAGCGCCGCCGTTTTTGATGCCGGTACTTGTGTAAAAACTGATGCTGCTCACATTCCCGCAAAATGAAAGAGCCCGCGCTTCCAGTGTGGAATAAGCCGCTTGCGTTTTTGCAAGAGCCGCGATAATAGCAGGCATCAGTTCGGCTTTGGTCGAAACGGCAGTGATTTTTTCGAGGCAGCCTGCGGCTTTCCCTTTTTTGGTACGAGAAAGCGTTGTAATACAGCGGGTTAACTCATAGCGGGAAAAGGTACGCGAAAAAGCCGCTTGCCGCCTCTTCAATCGTGTGCGCCTCATCAAAGATGATTGCGTTAAAGGGCGGCAGCACGGCGGTTGAGGCATATCCTGCGCCTTCTTTTCTGCTGGCAAGATCGGCAAAGAGCAAATGATGATTGACAATTAAGAGCGCCGCCTTTTCCGCCTTTTTGCGCAGCTGCATCACAAAACAGTCGGTATAAAAAGGGCAGCGCTGACCGAGACAGTTATCCGATTCGGAGCAAATCTTTGACCACAGCCCTGCGGAAGGCATAAACGGAAGTTCGGATCGGGCGCCGTCTTTGCTTGTCTGCGCCCATTTTTTTGGATGGACTCTAGTTCGTCTTTCTCCTGATTAAAGAGATCCGGCTCCTGAATCGTTTGTACGAGCCGCCGCAAACAGAGATAATTTTGCCGCCCTTTAATGAGTACCGCCTGCGGCTGTTCCGACCGTTCACCAAGTATTTTTAAGGCGTCGGGAACATCCTTATCGATGAGCTGATGCTGCAAATTGATAGTGCCGGTGGAGATAACGATGCGAACTTTGTTGGCAAGCGCCCATTCAAAGGCGGGCAGCAAGTATGCCAAACTCTTGCCGACGCCCGTTCCCGCTTCAAAAACGCCGATTGCGCTGTCGTTAAAACAATGCGTTATTGCACGGGTAAGGTCGAGCTGCGGAGGGCGTTCTTCATAGTGATCAAAAAGAAGCAAAGCTGCCAGTTTCCTCAAGATAGCCTGCTATTTTTATCGGCATTCAAGCGGTGGTATACTCGTTCTTCCGCTTCATCTTCGTAGTGCATGGGAATTTAATCGCGCAGCCATTCTACCGTTGCGGTATCGTATTTAATGCTGATGATGGATGTTTCGTTGTATTGAATTTCCGCATCAACCTTTGTTCCCGAAAGGATTTTTATCGGGAGATACCAAAAATCGCCATTGGGGATTGGTTTGTTGCACTGCCTGACGGGCAATTTCATCAGGTAGAATTGAGGAACTGGCGAGGGTTGTAAACTACCTTTTGCGTTACCAGCAAGTATCCGTTATCTATCTTGAAATCGAGCGAAACGGACACGCCGCTTGAAAAACACCGCCATACCCCGCCCGCCGCGTAGTATCATCACACGGTCAAGCCCTTTTTTTCACCTTTCCATGAGCCGGCAAGCGAATCGACCGTTTCGACATATCCGAACTCCGTGTCTTGTTCATTCTGCGGCGTCGAGACAGTAAGTCCTCCCAACGGTACCGAAAAAAATCAAAAAGATTGAACACCAAAAAGCCGCGAATCAAGCAGGATTTTTATTGATATTACCGTATACTTTTGAGATGATACGGGTAAACTGATCTTCTCGTCCCTTTAACACAAAGCTCAAGTTTGATTCCTTCCAGGCACTTCTTTCAACATCCCGAAGAAAACATAATCGATAGCCGGATTTTTAGGAAAATCAGCCGGCACGGTTTGGCTGCGTAAGTCGAGGATTGTATAGGTTTTAAGTTCTTTGATAAATGAAAACACAAGATTATCAACTGTCTGAACGGTTTGTTCGGACAGTTCAGGCGCTTGCAACTGATAAACGGCAACACCCGGCAATGCCGAAAGCGCCGGCGGCAGGCTGATAATCAGCAGGAGAGCGATGTATAATGTTTTTCTTTCGTGTTTCATGCTTGTTATCACCTGTTTTTTAGGTGCAGTTCCCGTTGCATATCCCGCTTAATATCCCGCTCCTTTATGTCTGCTCGCTTATCAAACTGCTTCTTGCCTTTACAGATGCCGAGCATGACCTTAATCCGTCCCCGCTTTAAGTAAAATTCAAGAGGAATGAGCGTATAGCCCTTTTCCTCAGTTTTTCGGGTTAAGCGTTTTAATTTCATCTTTATGCAGCAGCAGTTTTTAGGACGGTCGGGATCATGGTTAAATATTGAAGAATACACATATTCCGAAATATGAAAATTCTTCAGCCAAACCTCATTCCGTATAATTTCGGCAAACGAGGTCGGGAAATGAAATACGCCCGTCCCTTACCGATTTTATTTCGGTACCTTGCAGCGCAATTCCACATTCTATTGTTTCTTCAATAGAGTAATCAAAATGCGCCTTTTTATTCTTTGCGATAATTTTTTATCGACAGTCCGTCCATCGAGTTTATTATATTCATCTTAAAATACTTGTCAACGTAGAGACAAAAATGATACTGTAACAGCAAAAGATATTTCGGCATCATTCATTTGGATGAGCCGGAGCCACGGTAAAAATAGGTTTTTTTATGTTTTTCAACGGTACAAATTTACTTCATATACTGAGCGGCGGGCAAAACGGTTTCAAAAATTTTTTTCGCACTCGTTTTTATTGTTTTCTTACTTTTTATACTGTATCAGCTTATTAGTTCGTATATTATCGCTGCCTACCGAATTCAAGCGGACACAATGCAGCCGACTTTTTTTCCTCCGGCGATATGATTCTCTCTGCGCCCTTTTATGCTCCCCCAAAAAAATATTGAACGAGGGTACACTCGTAACGGTAGAACCGATTGAACGACCTTATCAAAACTTTTTTTGAAAAAAACGGGCAAAAATCGTAGCCTTTTTTTACTTTTCAGCTGATCAACCCCTTTGCATCAAATCAGCCGTCGTATGCGAAACCGTTTATCCGGCGCGTTGTCGGCATACCCGGCGATACAATCTATATGGGAAGCGTTTTGTGCTGCATATTAAAAACAAGGGATGGTGGACATTTCTTAACTGAGTTTGAAGTAACGGAAAACGATTATAACGTCAAAAATTGAAAACCTGCCGGAGAACTGGGACACGTCGCTATCGTTCTCGGGTGCTTATCCCGAACTTACGCTCAGAGGGGGAATACTTTTGTGCTGTGCGACAATCGGATTGCCTCAAGCGATTCCCGCCTCTGGGGACCGGTGCAGGCGGCAACACAGATCAAAGGGCGTATTCTGATGCGGTATTGGTACGTTTTTCCCGTATCGCTCTTTTTCTAAGTCGAACTCTCCCGTGAAGCCTTCCTGGTCTTTATATTCACATCCCTTTTTGTACGCAAAAAGTGCCGATATTGTGATTTTTTTATTCGTGCGGAGGGTTTAATTCCTGCCGTTCCTCAGCTGTGGGCGGTACCGCAGCGAAACCGCAAAGAGTAAACTTTTGTCCGTACCATCCCAACCCCCAATTTATCGAGCGGCTGTTGCAGGATGTTCGCTTTTTAAAGAAGGTTTCGCGATTGAGGCATGGAAAACCGTGTACATCGGCGGCGGTACGCGCTTCGCTGCTGCACCCCGATGATGTCCGCACGCTTGCCTCCGAAATCGGTAAGGGACAGCGTCTGCCGATTCAAGAGTTTACGATAGAAGCAAATCCGGAAGATATTACCGCCGAATGGCTTGCAGTACTGCAGCGAAGGCGGTGTCAATCGGCTTTCCATCGGCGTTCAGACTTTTGATAATAATGTACTGGCACTAAACGGGCGGCGAGGTTCAAAAGAAAAAAACGATAACAGCCTTAGAGGCGATAAAACGCCGATGGCACGGTGAACTTTCCTGCGATCTCATTGCGGGATTGACCGGTCAGACTGCAGCGAGCCTTGCCGATGATGTGCGGCGGCTGATGGATTACCGCATCGAGCATCTTTCCCTCTACGGACTGTGCAGCGAAGAGCCGCTTCCGGAAGCCCGCGAAGATTTTATTTCCGAACTGTTACGGCAAAAATATCGAGCTTTTTAGCTAAAAGTGGGTATGCACGGTATGAGGTGTCGAATTTTTTCGTATCAGGATAAGCACCGTTCCCTGCACAACCAAATCTATTGGAATATGGAACCATACGCCGGAGTTGGACCTGCTGCGTGCGGAACGCTGATACATGAAAACAGCAGTGGCGGATTTATCGCAGCGGAACGGTTTGAGGGAATCAGAGATATTGATGGATGGATGACCGTAGCTGAGCGCGCGTCGGTCTATCCGTGCGAGCATATCGAGCGGAATACCTTTTAGAAGAGGTATTGCTGATGGGCTTCCGGCTTGCGGGAAAGGAATTAACCGGACGGTATTTGCACGACGGTTTTGGCGCAGATATTACCGCCTATATCGGCAACACACTCAGTCGTTGGGAAAAAAACACGGGCAGTGCCGCATCGAAGCCGATCGGGTGTATCTTACGGAAGAAGGTATCTTTTTTTCTCAACCGCTTTTTAGTCGATGCGCTGTCGGAATTGGATACCAACTCTCTTCGTTGAATACGCTTCGGCAAGGGGGTACCATCTCTCTCTGTTCAACCCCTTTTGGAAAGCCTCTTGACCTCGACGGTTAATCATTGTTATTGTATTAGCTATGGCAGAAGTGGATAAAAATAGCGCTGATAGATTTGGATGAAGAAGATTACGATACTGTTTTAGCTTCGGATATCGTTTTTTGACGGAATCATTAAGTTTGAAAAAAACCCTTTATGATAAAGGGCGCCGTACACGGAACCATTCAATCTTCAAGCGATTTAATGATTAGTGAATATGCAAAAGTAAAGGCAAAAGATAGATGCAGACCGCGTTATTATTAAAGGAGAGGTTATCGGTAATGTTACCGCTACAACCTCCGTGCATGTATTTGCTTCGGGTAGACTGACCGGCGATGTAACGGCGCCTGAGGTGGTATTGGACAGCGGTTGCTTTTTCAGCGGCATTTGTACGATGAATCGGCGCTAGAGGTGTTAAGAACGTGATTGCTCTCCGCAAAGGCTTTTCGGTCGGAATTACATTAAGTTTTTTTGGCTCTTTTTTCCCTATTATATTTATGCACAAAAGGGTGAGGATGCGCTGGCGCTCTATCGTGAAGGTCGCTATAAAGAAGCTGCATCGGTGTGTTTAAACGAAATAGAGCGGATGCCCCGCAATATCGACAGTTATGTTGTGCTGACATGGGCGCTACTTGCCGACGAACGCTATCAGGAAGCGGCTGACTGGACTGTTAAGGGGCGAGCTGTTTCACAATATGACCCGCGTCTTATCGAAAGCCATGCGCAAGCGCTCTATCATCTTGGAAGAAATGAGGAGAGTCTGCATCTTTTTGAAGATTATATCGCCTATGCGCCTAACGGTACGAAGTTGAGTGGGGTGTATTATCATATTGGAGAATTGTATTTGCGTATGGCAAAATACTGTCATGCTGATATTGCATTTTTCTGCAGCCATTCGGCTGGAACCGCTCAACAGCGTGTGGTGGACGCGACTTGCATACGCGCGGGAACAAGCAAAAAGAATACAGGACGGCACTGGAGGCTTATTCGTCTGCATGCAGCTGAATAAAAAAATTCAACCGATGCTCAAAAAGGTTATGAACGCGTACTGCACCGTTTTTTTGACCCGCCGCTGCGCTCTCCGTTTTTTTAACTTCTGTTTTAACTTCTGATTGTAGGTTTTCTTCATCAATATGAATATTCAATTATACTCAATACGGATTGAAACGCTCGGATGTAGGCTGAATCAAACGGAGGCTGAGTCCTTTGCAGCGCTGTGTACCGATGCGGGATTTTCCATCTATACCGGTCATACCGATTATGTCGGATACGCAAGTACCGTGCATCCCGATACTGCAATAACAACAAAGGCTGAAGCAGCGGCTCCCCTCCGGTTATATTCTGCGCTACCGCCTGAACAGACGGCGCTGTGCTTTGTCAATACGTACGCCGTAACCGGCAAAGCGGAACAAAAAGGCGCGCCGGCTGATTAGATTGTTGGTGAAGACACATCCTCATGCCGTTATTCTGGTAACGGGCTGCTATGCTCAGCTGGAAGCGGCGGAAATAGAAGCGCTGCATCCCCATATACTGGCGTTTCCCGGGCAGCAGAAAGATTTATTGACGGTAATACCGGCATATCTCGCAGAATTGGTAAACGACAGCGCTTATTTTGACACAGCCTTTTTAAGCGCCTTGCGCGCCTTTCTTACCGATTTGATGGACAAAGCTCTGCAGCGCGGGCAGAACAACTCGATGCAAAGCTCATCAATACAAAAACCTATCCGTACATGGCATACAGAAAAAGCGGCTGTTTGCGCTGAGTTCCCCGCATTTTTATTCCACTCGCGGGCGCTGCTGAAAATTCAAGACGGCTGTAACGCTGCCTGCGCTTATTGCAGGATACGGCTTGCACGGGGTAAATCCGTGTCGCTGCCCGCTGCGGAAGTTCTCGAACGGCTACGCTGCATAGAAGCGGTAAGCGCCCGTGAGTAACGCTGACGGGTGTGAATCTTTCGCAGTACCGGAGCGAAGTCGGAGACTTTGCCGATATGCTGAGCCTCATACTAAAAAAACACGGCAATGCGTGTCCGTATTTCGAGCCTGTATCCCGACAGGATAGACGCGGCGCTTATTCCGCTTTTTGGCGCATCCGCAGATATGTCCGCACTTTCACCTTTCTGTACAATCGGGCAGCGATGCCGTTCTTAAAGCAATGCACCGCGGTTACAGGAAAACAACCATATACCACGCCGTTTCCGAACTACGCCGCGTCAAAAAAACAATCCCTTTATCGGTGCGGATATTATCGCCGGCTTTCCCGGTGAAACGGAAGAAGATTTTGAGGAAACCTATCGGATGTGCCGCGAGCTTACCTTTGCCGGCATACGTACGCTTTCCCTTTTTCCGCCCGTCCGGGAACAGAAGCGTGGAAAATGCAGCCAAAAGTACCCGAACGGATTGCAGGGGAACGGATAAAAAGCTGAATGAACTGGCGGAAACACAGGCTGCAGCATATTTACAGGCGTGGGATGGAGAGTGGTATGCGGAGTTGTCGAAGCGCCGCGCAACGGACAGCAAACCGTTATCACGGAAAACTATCTTTCGTTGCCTATAATGCATGATTCTTTACAAGATGATTGTTTGCACGGCGGCGAATATGTCCGTATCCGAGTGCAGGGAAAAATGCCGTATTGACGGAAATTATCTCCTGACCGCACGCTCTTTGCAGCCATGGGCTATTTGGGGAACATCAGGGATGTTCCAAAAAGTAACCAACTTTCGGAACATCCCTAAAGCTCTCGTTGTTTACGGTACGCTTTTCCAGCTTCCCCTCATTGTTTATCTGCCAGAACTTGGTGGCGCCACTCTCCTGCTGCGGCGTTACAGTGAACTTGCTATAGTTGTGGGGAGTGCCCTGTTGTAGATCACCCTGCAATACTAGGCTATTGCTAGTGTTATACGCGTTATAGTTATCATCTGCCATTGAGATACGTGCAACCTGCAGAGGAGCGCTTAAGATACCATCAATAGAAATATATGCGTAGGGGCACTAAATATACATCGTTTTTTTCCTTTATCTTCACCGCTCAGAAGGAGTAATGACACTACTACCCCGTAATGTAAGGACGCTATTATTGGAGATACAGACGCCGCCTCCGGCGTTTGCTGCTTCGCAGTCCGTAATTGTAGTATTATCCAACTCACAAGCGCCAGCATACTTGTTGATATAAATACCGCCGCCTTGTCCATTAGTTTGAGCTTTGTTGTGTTCGAGCTTTGCATATTCTAACGTAACCTTTCCTTTACTGTAGATACCGCCGCCTGAACTAGAACTACCCGTGACTACTGAGTTACTGATAACAACGGGGTTAGCAGCAGTTCCTTCTACAATCAATTCTCCCTTGTCGGGGGCTGTTGCAGAATCGGAACTATCAACATATATTCCACCGCCGCTATCGGCGCTATTATATTGGATTTTAACACCTTCTTTAATCGTACACTCAGCCTTTTTACCCACGTAGATGCCGCCACCGCATCCGGATGATGTTGTCCAATTACCTTTTTGGCTTGCTGGCATCCGATCCAGTATAGAGCTGCTCTCCTCCGATCGCACAGCCTGCCTCTATAATAAGTTTTTGCGTTCTCTACCGCAATACCGCCACCCTTTTGGGCGCTATTGGTTGAAATACGTACGCCGTCTTTTAAGGTCAGCGTACCGTTGACCTGACCACTTGCACCCGCTGTTACATAGATACCGCCGCCGGATGTTGTTGCTTCACAGTCTTTAATAATACAGTTCTTTATCGTTAGATTTTTGAATATTCTTACCGTAGATACCGCCGCCCAGTTTTTTGTCGTAGTCGCTAGTGTCGGTTGCCATACCGCCTTTAAGGGTTAAAGCGCTTCCAAGGTGAGGTCGCGAGTCCGTTACCTTAAAAGATACGGTGTGCAGGTTTACTTCCATTTGTCCCATTTGCATTAAGGATATCAGTATCCCGATTGCCGCTCTTGCCGCGTATGGTGATGCTCTTGGTTGCAGCAATTTTCTCCATTATTACCGGAATCAGAGGTTGCTGTTATTGTACCGTCTATAATGATGACATCGCCGTCTTCGGCTGCCGCAACAGCAGCTTTGAGCTTTTTCCAAGCGCCCTGTCCCCCGCTGATTTTCTGTGTGTTAGTAGGGTTTATTTTATCGTGGCGCTGGTAAAAGCGTGCAATGCCACCGTGGAACGCAAGCCTGCCTCATCTTGAAGCAGGAAGCGGTATTCCTTTTTATTAGCGCTCTTAACCTCAACATTCGTTTTTTTACGCAGAGAATCCATTTTTTTCAGTTGAAGCCGGTAGTATATCGGGTGGTACTCCTGAGCCAACATCTGGAAGGAGCTAATTGAGCCGTCTTAGTATGCGCTAACAGCCGCCCGCCTGCGCCACTGATATCAAATCCGCTCTTGTCTGCTTTTACCGTTAGCGGTATCGAGGTGTATGTGCCGGAACGCTTCAGCAATGGAAAGATATCTAATATCCTTATGCAAAAGGTTGGAACCGTTTATTGTCGTATCCATTCCGTTGGCTTCAAGGAACAACACATAATACTGTTTGCCGTTTCCACCGGCTGTAGTGGTTTTGCCGATTGCCCGATAGGTAAGATTGGGCGGCGGGGTGTTTACTTTTACATTGAGCTTAAATGTTCCTGGGAATGGTCTACTGTCAGCTGCATACAGCGTAATCGTCAGTACCGATATTCTTTGCGCCGTATTCATATTTTTGTAAAAAAATTCTTTTTTTATAGGTGAGCCTTAATTGACTGCTTGAATCCTGTGTCAATGTATAATCGATCGATTGTGTTGGAGTTCCTCCCGCCGTGCCTGCAACATCTGTAGGGAAAAACAACAATATCAGCATCAGCAGGGGCGCCCGGATTTTGCGGCATCTTAAAAAGTAAAATTTTTAGGGATTACGAACCGTAAGGATTACATTTACATCGCTCGATGAAAGGGATGTTCTGTATCTTCTCGTTATCCGTTTGTACTGCAGCAGGGTCAAAAACTGTATCGGGCAATCGTTGCCTGTGTTGACCAATAGCTTAAATAGTTGTCAATATCTGCCTGATAGTTTTTACATCCGGCACATACAACGATGACCGCTAAAAAAAGTAAGTATTTTTACGCATAGGGGTTGTCTCCCTCTTTTTCGTATTAGGGTTACGCAGGAACTATGCCCGCAGTTTTTTTGTTTTACAAGTTCCGGTTCTATTTACGAACGTGATGCCGTACGGAATTTTTCTCAAAAGCCGATTATAGTGCTTCGCGTCCTTTAGGATAAGAAGCAATCCTATTCCATCAACTAAAAATCGGATACTATCATAATACTGATTAAAGGTAAATTACGCAGGTTCGTTACGTATTACCGATGATTTTTTCTTGACCATTTGCGATTCCGTTAGTATTTTTCTATTCATCAGCTAAGAAACACAGATACAGAGGATGGAATGACAAAAGAAACACGAAAAAAAGCATGAGCATGAGCGCGAAGCTCAGCCGGCGGTGCAGAACGGTATAGATGGATGCGAAGCTGACAAACAAGCTGCTGGTACGGGTGCGCAGAGCAACAGGGGCTGCCGATCAACAGAGCGGAGCCAAAGCAGCGGCTACTGAACCAAACGGTACAGAGGCGGTACGTAGCGGCTGAACCCGGGAAGGAAGCTAAACCGGGTCGTCCAATGCCGAAAAGCTCGCATCGCTGGAAGCAAAGTGCCGGGAATTACAGGATCGAGTATCTACGCAAGGCGGCGGATTTCGATAACTACCGCAAACGCATGATACGGGAAAAGCAGGAGGCAATCGATTACGCAAATACGAATTTGATTTCCGACCTCTTGCAGATATTGGACGATTTTTGACCGCGCAATCGAAGCGGGTAAAAAAAGCCGGAGAAGAGGGCGCCGCCGCCTTTATGCAGGGCGTCGTGATGATCCGCAGCAGTCTGTTTTCTCTACTGGAATCAAAGTACGGCTTGCAGTATTACGAAGCGCAGGGAAGGCGTTTAATCCCGACATCCACGAAGCCGTTGCAACGAACCGCTTCTGCGGACGTTACGGAGCCGACTGTCGGCGCTGAGCTGCAAAAAGGGTATAAATTGAAAGAACGAATTATCCGTCCGGCAAAGGTCATGGTATTGATGCCTGCACCGGCAGAAACAAAATAAGAGGGTTTTAGTACGCATATCGCGTTTCAAAGGCTCTTTAACAAAGGGCATCTTTCAAAAAAACCGCGTGTGAAAGATACTCAAAACGATAAGATAGTATCCCGTGAGGGATTATAAGGAGATGTTATTATGGGAAAGATTATTGGAATTGACTTAGGAACAACCAACTCGTGCGTTGCAGTTATGGAAGGCGGCGAGCCCGTCGTTATTTCAAATGCTGAAGGGGGACGCACCACGCGCTTCTGTCGTTGCATTCAAAAAAGATGAGCGGATTGTCGGTCAGCCGGCTAAAAACCAGATGATTACCAACCCGGAAGGAACCATCTATTCGGTAAAACGCTTTATCGGTCATCGCTACAGCGAGTTAACCGACGAACTCAAGCGTGTTCCGTATAAACTAGTGCCGCAGGGCGATGATGTCCGTATCGAAGTGGACGGGAAAAAATATTCACCGCAAGAAATTTCGGCTTTTATCCTACAGAAGATGAAGAAAACGGCAGAGGATTATTTAGGAGAGCCGGTAACCGAAGCGGTTATTACCGTGCCTGCATACTTCAACGATGCACAGCGCCAAGCGACAAAAAGATGCCGGTAAAATTGCAGGGTTGGATGTAAAGCGCATTATCAACGAACCAACGGCAGCTTCGCTCGCATTCGGCTTCAATAAAGATTCAAAGAAAGAAAAAAACGATCGCGGTATACGACCTCGGCGGCGGTACTTTCGATATTTCAATTTTGGAATTGGGCGACGGCGTATTCGAGGTAAAGTCTACCAACGGAGACACCCATTTGGGCGGCGATGACTTTGATAACCGCATTGTTGAATGGCTCGAAAAAGAGTTTAAAGGCAGAACAGGAATTGATCTTTCCAAGGATCGTATGGCATTGCAGCGGCTCCGTGAAGCGGCAGAAAAAGCAAAGATTGAGCTTTCTAGCCGTGCAGAAACGGAAATCAACGCTTCCGTTCATCACCGCCGACGCAAACGGTCCCAAGCACTTACAGAAAACGCTAACCCGTGCAAAATTCGAGCAGATGACCGACGACCTATTTGAGCGAACCAAAGAACCGTGCCGCAAAGCCCTAAAGGATGCAGGGCTTGAAGCCAGTCAGATTGACGAAATTTTACTGGTCGGCGGTTCCACCCGTATGCCCAAAGTTGCGCAGATTATCAAAGAGATTTTTCGGCAAAAGAAGGTTCCAAAGGCGTAAACCCGGACGAAGCGGTTGCAGTCGGCGCGGCTATCAAGGCGGTATCTTGGGCGGCGATGTCAAAGACGTGCTCCTCTTGGATGTTACCCCGCTTTCGCTCGGTATTGAAACAATGGGCGGCGTATTCACTCCGTTGATTAACCGTAATACCACCATTCCGACCCGCAAGAGTCAGGTATTCTCGACTGCGGCAGACGGACAGACAGCAGTTTCTATCCACGTTTTGCAGGGTGAACGCGGTATGGCAAGCCAGAACCGGACGCTCGGTAACTTCGACTTAGTCGGTATTCCTCCGGCTCCCCGCGGTGTTCCGCAGATCGAAGTTACTTTCGACATTGATGCAAACGGCATCGTACACGTTTCTGCAAAAGACCTCGGCACTGGTAAAGAGCAGCACATCCGCATCGAAAGCTCCAGCGGCAGGCGAAAGCGAGATTGACCGCATGGTGAAAGAGGCGGAAGCCAATGCCGAAAAACGACAAGAAAGAACGCGAAAAGGTTGAAGTACGCAACGAAGCGGACTCGATGATCTACCAGACCGAAAAAGACCTTGAAAGAGATGGGTGACAAAGGTGAACGCCGCCGACAAGCAGCGCATCGAAGAAGCAGTCGCCGCCTTAAAGAAATCCCTTGAAGCTGGAGATACTGCCGATATCAAAGTGCAAGACCGAAGCGCTCCAGCAGGGCTGCATACAAGATTGCAGAAGAAATGTACAAGCAGCAGGGCGCACAAGCTGGTGCGGCAGGGGCTGCCGGAGCAGGCGCTACAGGCGGCGCTACCGAAAGCGGTTCCACCAAAGGCACCGCCGACGATGTTGACTACGAAGTCGTAAAAGACGAAGATAAATAACCAAGCGTTTTTATGCGAAATTTTCTTGAATTTTTCTTGAAAATTTCGCATATTTTCTAAGATAAGGGTAAACGCAGCAAACACATAAGAACAAAGCGCAGACAGAGAGACTATTGTTGTTAAGAATAGACTTTCCATTAGCCTTTTAGAAATAGGCGAGGCAGATACGAGGCATGAACAAAAATTACCCGCAGTCGTGCTTCTGCACGTCGAGGACTAATTTTTGTGGAATAACGAAGTAGATGCCCGCATATTTCTAAAAAGGAAAAGGTTGAACAGCCTACAGGATTCTGTGGGATATACTAAAAATCGTTTGCTGCATTTACCCTAGACGGAGCTTATTTTTGGCACAACGAGATTATTATGAGGTATTGGGCGTAGCAAAAACCGCGACCGCCGATGAAATAAAAAGCCTATCGAAAAATTGGCAATTCAATATCATCCCGATAAAAACCCCGGAAATAAAGAAGCAGAAGAAAAAAATTTAAAGAGGCGACTGAAGCCTACGAAGTGCTTATTGACGACAAAAAAACGCAGCGTCTGATGACCAACATGGTTTTGACGGCGTTAAAAAAATATGGGCGGCGGTTTTGACCCGTCCGCATTCCAAGGTTTTGAAGACATCTTTGGCGGAGGCGGCGGTCTTTCCGACTTGTTCGAGCTTATTCGGCGGAGGCAGCTTTGGAGGATTCAGCGGGTTCAGTTCGTCGAGCCGCGGTTCGTCACGCAGCAGCGGTCCCGCGCGGGCGCAAACCTCCGGTATGACTTACAAATCGAATTTACCGATGCCGTATACGGCAAGAAAATAGAAATACAGTATTCCCGCGATGAACATTGTACCGAGTGCAAAGGAACGGGAAGCGCCGGCGGGGGCGGTAGAAAAATGTGTCCCGACTGCAAGGGTACCGGACAGGTCAGGCAGAACACCGGCTTTTTCTCCATCGCAAGCACCTGCCGCCGCTGCGGAGGCTCTGGAACCATTATCGAAAACCCATGCAAAAAATGCGGCGGTTCCGGCTTGGAGCGGAAAAACAAAAATTATCATTACCATTCCTGCCGGGATTGAAGAAGGCAAGCGCATCACCATTCCCAAACAGGGAAATGCAGGTTCAGGCGGCGGCGATTACGGCGATCTTTATGTGTTCATCTTTATTAAGCCGCATCATCTGTTTGAACGGCATGGGAATGACCTCTACTGTGTAGTCCCCATTTCTATGACGCAAGCCGCGCTCGGAGGAGATAACGGTAAAATCGCTAAACGATAAACAGCTGACGGTCAAAATCCCCGCCGGTACGCAGCACGGCGAAGCAGTTAAGGTGCGCGGCGAAGGAGTACCCGCTGCGAGCGGTAGAACCGGCGACCTCTACCTCAAGGTAATCATAAAAAAATACCGACGCGGATATCTTCCGGCGGTAAGAAACTGCTCAGCGAATTTTTCTGCAATGGAAGGTGAAAATACCGCGCCGGAGATGGTGCCGCTGTCAAAATTATAAGGTAAACGCATCAGACAGTTTGGCATATAACCCCGCAAAATAAGCGGCTGTATCAGCAGAGTTTCACCGCTACGCGGTTCAAATGCTGCTCCAGCCGCTTATTTTGCGATATGTGTAGCACCTATCTGATGCGGTCGCCTTGCTTACGGAAAGTCTATTTTTCAAAAAGCGCTGGAGGTAGGGGGAGCCACGGTATCCGTGCTACTGAAAACAGTTCTCAACGTAGCAGTACCCCAGGATGGCAGTAGTTCTTAGTCAGGAACGTGCCTGCGGGTGTTTTTGTACGTTACTAGTATCTTTCAGAACGGACAGGGATGTCCGTGAAATTGAGCAGCAGCGAGTTTGCCCCGCAAACTCGACGTTGAACAGTGTACACGGAAGTACACTGTTCAACAGGCTTACGGCAAAAGACATTTAAGAACCGCCATGGACGGCGGTGGTTCTACTCAGCAGCGAGTTTGCTCCGCAAACTCGACGTTGAACAGTGTACACGGAAGTACACTGTTCAACAGGCTATTTTCAAAAAGCGTTGGGGGAGATGATGAAAAAAACTTTCAATAGTAATAAGCATTTTTATTTTGTCTCGTTTGCACGGCGGCGCTGAATGCGGAAGAGGCAGCCGACGATTTCGGCTTTGGAAGCGAGGCGGAATCGAGCAGCGCTTTTTTTCGATCGATATCGGCGGAAAGCTTTCCCTCGGCGGCGCATTTTATTTTTAACGACTTTAAGACTTTTTAAGGATGTACAGCCCGGATCGCTCGTTGAGGGAAAGCTGCATGCTCACGCAACAGCGCCGATGACGGAAGCCTATTTCGGCGTTAAGCTGAACGGGAAAACCCTTGCCCCCTGCTTGGCAAAACGCAAACTATTTTTTTCCTGATCCGCCGCAGATTGTTCCGTGGATTGACGAAGCATACCTAAAAATGCTCTTCGGGCAGGTGGTTATTACCGGCGGCATCAAAAGATGAACTGGGGGCGGGCGGAAGATTTGAGCGTGCTTGATATCGTCAATCCTCGCGACAAAACCGACCTTACGCTGATGTATGCCCCGCAAGAGATGAAAATTGCCCGCCCGCTGGTATCCGCTACCGTGTACCTCCCGCATGACCTTAAACTGGAAGGCGTATATTTGCCGGTATTTGAAGGGAACCGCATTGTTGCCGGAAATACCGACCGCTGGTATTCGCAGCGGTTTGACCGAATATGGGGTACGTCGGCTGGCACGGCATCATTCACGCCGCCGGTTACCAATACCCTCGCGTATTCACAGGGCGGCGGGCGGCTTACGGCTGCCGTAGGAGGCAAAGCACGACTTCGGCATTCAGTATTTTTACGGTCGGCTGCCGGATCTTGCGTTTAAGGCAGAGTCATCAGCAAGTGGGGTAACCTTTACCGGTCTTTATAATCCCTATCACCACATCGGGATAGACTACGGTATCGGGCTCGGTTCCGTTTCCCTCAGTGCAGAATTCGCCGCAAATATCACGGAGGATTTATCAGGCAATAATCGCTTCCATATATAACCCATCGCTTGCATGGAATCTCGGCGCGGTCTATTCTGCACCCCTCGGCTTTCAACTCAGCTTAACGGCAACGGAAAACATTCGGCTTCATCATAGCAGAAGCGTTGCTCAAATCAACGATGTGGAATACGGCACAAAAGCAACGGATACTAAGCTCGTGTTTTCCGTATCGCAAACCCTTCTGCGTAATTCACTGGAATGGAAACTCAGCGCCATCGTCGGGATCGAAGACGCAGACTTTTGCATCATGCCCGGTGTCCACTGGCAGCTTGCAACCTTGCTTATCGACTGCAATGTCGGTATCTTCGGCGGCAAAAGACCGGAAACTTCGGGCAGTTTTATCGCAATAGCTTTATCAGGCTTACCCTCGCGTATGAGTTTTAAGCGGTACAGATGGATATAATAAACCTGTTCGGAAACTGCCCTTTCTGAACAAGTTGCCTCAAAATGCGATAACCGAGGATATGTATGACCTATACCCAATGGTATGCTTCTCCGCTGGGGAACATCTTACTGGCTGCAGACGGCGCAGGGCTGACCGGCGTGTGGTTCCACGGCGAAAAGTTTTTTGCTCGGTATCTTGAAGAGCAGCATGAAGAAAGAGAAACGCCGCTTTTTACAGCGCGCTAAGCGATGGCTTGATGTCTATTTTTCCGGAAAAGAGCCTGATTTTACCGTGCCGCTCCATTTTGGCGGAACGGATTTTCAAAATGAGGTATGGCGCATACTCTGTACTATTCCATACGGGTGTACAACCACCTACGGCGAAATAGCCAAGCAGATTGCCCGCCGGAGAGGGCTTTCCCGGATGTCCGCACAAGCGGTAGGCGGCGCAGTCGGGCATAATGGAATTTCAATCATAGTGCCATGCCATCGTGTTATTGGAGCGAACGGCAGCTTAACTGGCTACGCAGGAGGACTTGATAAAAAGAGCGTTGCTGACGTTGGAGAAAGCGTTCTAAAGTGGGGTAGGGGGCGTGTGCAAGCTGGCGGGGAAATGCTTACAGTACGGCGATTATGGACGAGAGAAAAAGGTAAAGTCTGAACCACTAAAACTTTCTGTACCCTCATATAATCAGTTTACCATAAACTGCAAGTTTTTAACGATTCTCACCCATAAAATCGGCGGTAAAACAGCGGCAATCAATAAAACGAAGATATTAAAAGAAGATTAAAACGATAATAGGATGGAATAATGCCGTCGGACAGAATCGAACTGTCGACACAAGGATTTTCAGTCCTTTGCTCTACCGACTGAGCTACAACGGCAAAAAAATAATGGATAACTTATATCCTATTTTTGATATGTGTCAAGTACTCGATTGTAGTTTACAACTTACCAGTTTACAACTTGTTTTACAAATTTAGGTAAGTCTCACACTTGACCGCAGAAAAGAGCTTGTTGTTGATTTTTGATTATTTACTTACATTATTGTTTTTGCGAGAGAACCGAATCAACGAGTGTTTTAAAAGACACATCCAGTATTTCGGCGGTTTGTAGCGGTTGTACCGTAAAAGCCCGTTTTTAACAACAATCGATGAATATTCTTCCCCTGCGTGGAGCGCATCATGCTTTCCAGTTGTTAGTGCTTTTTCTAAAAGACCTTTCTGTTTTTCTACGGCTTGCTGCTGAAGAGCCGTCATTTTTGAAAAGTAACTGTACAAATTCACAGAAGTCAGTGGGCAATCTTTCCATCAATGTGTGTTCGTTTGCCCCATCAAGCGTTTTCGGATACAAAAGAGGTAAGCTCATCCCAATGCTCATTCAAAAATGTATCACAATCTCTTTTTCCATATCATCGGTTCCCTCTTTTTATATCGGCATAAAATGAGGGGCTTTCAACACCACGAAAAAAATCATTTATGAGGAAAATAGGAGCTTGAGGTACTCCTGAGCAAAAATCCGCTTCCATGAAAAATTCCGTCTGGAGCGCTGTACACGCGCGTAAAATAATCGCTGAAAAATACGGAATATCGGTGAGCGTTGCTTTGCCGCTCGTAAAAATGCGCTGCTTGGTTCAGTATGGTTTCCGTCAATGCGCTGATATGGAGGTCGGTGTTTTGTTCTTCGCCGCGCGGGAGTGCATATGAAGCCCGTTTGCCCATTGATGATTTTTGCAAGCCGCCTTGTGCGTTCGCAATCGGGATAGTACCGTAAACTTGCGCGATAAGGTCTTCTAGACCGCACGGCTCAAATAAGCTCGGTAAAACAATAAAGTCCGCTGCTGCGGTGATGAGCCGCGCCGCTTTTCGGTTATATCCCTTGCAATACACGAACGTGCCGGGCAGTGCGGCGGCAAGGGCGATTGCTTCGGATTCAAGTTCGGGGCTTCCCTGTCCCATGACGATGAACCGCAGATTTGGAGCGGCTTCCAGTATGCGGGGAATTGCTTTGAGTAATACATCAACGCCTTTTTGTCGAACCAACCGCCCGTGATACATTAGGTAGAGGGCTCTCCCTTGTTCCTGTGCCCTCATGCTGCCGTATTGCTGTATGCGCTTCATACAGCGGCGCAGCGCAGGCTTGCCTTTGCAGTTTGTCGAGTAAAAATGAACGGCAGGCATATTTTCCTTCAAAGTGCTCGTTTTGTACATCGAATGCAAAGGGAAGCCCCGAACACTCCGTATCACGGGGATTATATGCGGCATAATCAATTCCGTTGGTAATGCCGGTAATGTGAATATGCTTTTTCAGCAAGGCTTTTTGAAAAAAAGATACGAATACGGCGAACGTTCCGGCGCGGTGAGTTGTTCGGCATACCATGGGAAACCGTCGTTAAATCGGCAAAAAGCGGAACCGACCAGAAACGGTTCGACAGTATCATCGATTTTGCCGTATTCCAATACGCTGTGGGGAAGGTCGGTTAACTGTACGGCATATTCAAATGAATAAAAAGGTTTGGCGGTAGCCGTCTCCTGCATTATGAATGGTGATGAGCGCACGGGTATGCCGAAAAAGAAGACTTCCCGTACAGCGGGTAGCGATAAACGCAGGTAATAAGGCAGTGTGCGCATCATGGCAATGCAGTACCAGCGGAGCGGTATGGCGCCACAATCCATAGCAATAGACTGCCTTTTTGAAACAATACGTTCATTTCGTGGCTGTCTATGTAACCATCTCCTTTTTAAGATCGGGTCGGCGCAGCTTTTTCCCGAAAATAATCGAGTTCTTCGGCGCAATAGGTATAAATATCTTTCTTTTCTGCAAAGATAGCGGAGTCGATAAAGATAAAACGGATATTGCTCCTGACGAGTTCAAAATACCGTACTGAATGCACTGTATCGCCAATCTGAATGTGCAGCTCAGCTGTGCAGTTGTCAAACGCTTCAGTATTGTTTCCGTAACGGGGTAAAAAGACCGTAACTGACAATCCGTAATCGGCAGCTGCTTCGGCTAACGACTTTACGACATTTTTTACACCTCCGGCTTCCGCAAAACCGGCGTATTCACGACTTACCATCCATATTGATGCATTGTTTTTTTTGTTGCTCATAAAACGAGAATACCCTGTAAAGAAAGTAACGGAACCCGCTCAAGACCGCGTGCTCAAGAATCACCGTTCCGTTGCGCAGTGAAACATATCCGGTCGAAGTTTTTCCGCTCCGTTCAAATATATCGGTATGGGTTTCCTTTTCCCATAGTAATAAAAAAGGAAACGAATGATACCGTGAGGACTGCCGTCGATGTCCGGCTCCGTACTACAGAAAAGGGCAGTCGCAGGAGCATAACCAGCGGAACGTAATAAGGTTGCAGGATTTGCCGCCGTAATATCGGAGGTAACTGAAAATTGCAGGGAAACAATAGTGTTTTCATGCAATCTGTTAAGTTCTAAAAAGCGTGTGTACGCAGCAACCACCGCGGTTTTGATATCCTCTCTCGTATTTTTGGTACATACCGCGGCTCGTCCTGCGTATAGTTTTTTCCGAAAAGCATAGGCTTCCTTATGTCTATGTAAGACCATTTGCGAGTAAAAGAATAATGGCTGCAAGAATCGCAATAATCAGTCCTAATAGACAAGCGATACCGCTGATAATGCAGCGTCCGACGTAGTGGAGTTTCCGTAAATAAATACTGTAGTTGAGTTCAAACAATAACGCAAAAGCGGCGACTAAAAACAACAATATGCCAACAACGATAAGTAGTTGCAAAAATAATGATTTGGCTTGAATCCAAAAATTTTTGAATATTTCCTAAAACAAATAAAAACAAATAGGGCAATCAGAACGGTAAAAAGAAAGAGTACCGTCCTATGCAAAAACGAATAGTAACTTGTTTCCTAATGATCGGAGATGTCATCAATGACCGAGTATAACTTGTCCGATTGGAACTTGCAAGACCTTTCTATTATCATGCATCTGCCGTACACCTATCGTATATCGCGGATAAACATCAGCTCGGTGATAAGATGCGCTTTGTTGAGTCCTTTTTGTTCAAATTTTGTTTTAGGACGCCATAGCTGTGGCGGGGCGAACCCTTCATATTTTTGAACGAAGCCCCTTGGTAGCGGATAGTTCGGCAAAGGCATCCTCCGCATAGTCATACCAATCGGTTACCATATAAAGGTAGCCATTGTCTTGTAGTTTTCGAGCCAACAGGTCGGTTCTCGGACGACGGAGTAGCCGCCGCTTATGGTGCTTTTTCTTTTTGCCACGGATCGGGGAAAAATATGAAAACCTGCGATTGAGCTGTCGGCAATCATATTTTCCAGCACTTCGATAGCGTCATGTTCGATAATGCGGAGATTTTTTTAAGACCACGCTGTTCAATTTCGTTTAACAGCTTCCCGACCCCCGCTTGAAATACTTCAATACCGATATAATTGATTTCGGGATGCTGCGCTGCAATTTCAGCTGTTGCAACTCCCATGCCGAACCCTATTTCGATGATGACCGGATGATCATTTGCAAAGAGTTCGCTAAAAGAAAGTTGTTGCACGGTATAGGGAATGCACCAGCGCGGCGCATAGTCCGTATATGCTTTTTTTTGCGCTTCGGTAATCCGCCCTTTCCGTAGAACAAAGGTTCTAATGGGGCGACCCTGCAGCGGCGTATTGGCTGTTCCGGTTTGTTCACTCTGGTGTGTCTGTGCTGTTATCATGGAATTCCTTTGTGTTGTAAGCGAAGCTGCAAAAGCTCTTGTTTTTACCGCTCGTCATAGTTCCCTCTTTTCGATAAGCGAAACATACAAGGGACCTGCACCTGCGCAGGTATCGGGTAAAAAGCGGTAGCCGAACAGGGTTTGTTCGCCGAGCATAGGCGGTGCGCTTTTTTTGTCAGTTCTGTTGCTACTAGCTCTCGTACTATCGGCTCTATTGCTGTTGGCTTTATTGCCGTCGGATATATTGGCATCGGCTGTGCTGGTATGAACCGCGTTTGGTCCTACCGCTGCCGCATTGCTATGAACCACAGGGATACTTCCGTCAGTTGTTTGGGTAGCGCCTGTGTTCCATTCCGACGTTGCCGTTGCCCTATGAACGGCAACTTCGTTCCCGTATTTTTAACAGCTTTTGCACCACGCCGTCATTTTTCCGCATCAGCGAGCGCACAGGTGGCGTATACTAAAAAAACCGCCTTGTTTTAGCAGAAGAAAGGCTGCCGAAAGGAGCGCCCATTGCCGCTGCGCCAGCATTTTAATTCGCGCTGGTGTCCAGCAGGCGAGGTACTTCGCATCGGTAATGACATGGCGCTCCGAAGAACAGGGAGCATCCAGCAAGATGCGCTCGTAACACGCTTGCCGACTGCGCGGGAGGGTAGCGGCGTCATAGCCGGTAACTTCGATGCGGCTTTGCTGTCCGGCGGCAGATGCTCATCAAGTACGGTGAGTAGCCGCGCCCGCCTGGTACCGCGACAGTTCATTTGCCTGTATCCGCGCATCCTGTCCCCATGCCGGCGGCCAGCACCAGCGTTTTTACCGCCCGGCGCGGCGCACATATCCAAACAGCTGCGCTTCATCAATCGGCGGCAGCGCCTGTGCTGCGTAGATGCTCGCTTGGTCAAGGTAGTACGGCTTGCCGCCACTTACCGAAAAAGCAACCGGCTGAGTTTCTTGCAAAAGCGCGTCCCGAAGCGCCAGCCAGCGGCTGCCAAACAGAGCGCTGTAGTAAGCTTCAAACGCGGCTGCCCCACTTACCTGTTTTGACCGCTTCATGGGCGCTGCTCCGAGCTGCGTTGACCGCTTGTAGGTGCAACCGATACAGTGGTTGTATTCTTATCGGCAGCCGCTTGTTGGCGAGGTATGGGCGCGGAACTGTTTATGCATACATCTATGCAAAGCCTTCCAGAGGGTATCGGGCTGCACAGGCGGCGCTTCAATAGTAATCTTTTTGTGCGTAAGCGGATGGACAAACGACAGCTTGTAGGAATGGAGGCGTATGCCGCCGCCCTGCTCGCTGCGCCGCGCTCCGTATTTTAAATCTCCCTTGATGGGATGTCCCTGCGGCTGCCATCTGAACCCTAATCTGATGCGTGCGCCCTGTTACCGGACTTATCCGGATAAAGTCATACCGCTCTCCTTTTCCGCACAGCGTCCAATATAAAACCGCTTTTTTAAGCGCGGGCGTCTTATTCTTTTGAGGCTTTGTAATACTGGCAGAACCTGTATTGGTGGGCGTCATATCAATAGGAGCGGCGCCAATAAAGGCTTTTTGTGTTTTAGTATGAAAAGCCGAGCCAGTGCTCCAACCGCTGCGCTCCCGATATTTCTGCGGAATGTACCGCAGTACGTTCGCATATTGCCCAATATTCTTTTTGCACTGAACCAGCTTCAAAAGCGCGGGAAAACAGCGTTTGTATTTGTGCGGAAAAGGCCAGTAGCACGATTCCCGATACGGGCGTATCGAGCCGGTTGACCGGAGCTACAAACGGTTTATGCGGAAAAAGCGGCGCAAAAATGTTTGAGTGTTTTTCGCCGGTTGCTTTGTACGCAACCGCACAGTAATCATCTTCAAAATAGATGCAGGATTCTTGACTCATAATTCACAATAACAGAAATGCATTATAGTTGTTTTTACCTCGACAATATGCTTGACAAACTATTATATGAGTGCTATGGTAATTTCAAAGGATAAGATGTTATGCAAAAAGTGTGTCTTTTATAGAATGTACCCCCATGGGGTGTAAATTTATTGATAGTAATTTATCTATTAGTGGAGGCTATTTGTTCTTTTATTTCTGTTGAAGACCTATACAAACGGCGAGTTTCGGAATAGTATGCGTGTAACTATTACGAAAGATGCTTTCTTTAGCTAAGAAAAAAAGTTAGGGTTGATATGGTTTATAGAACAAAAACAATAGAAGATACTATCAATTTTTGGCAAAGGCTTTAGGTCGCCCTACTTTAATGCAGGAGATGTGCTCGCTTTGCAAGGGACTCTCGCAGCAGGAAAAACGCAGCTGACCAAAGGCATTGCGCAAGGGCTTGGCATATCCGAAGCCGTTACCAGTCCCACTTTCACTATCATATCGGAATATTACGGACGTCTGCCACTTTATCACATGGATGTATATCGACTCAGCTCACCGGAAGATTTTTTAGACCTCGGTGTTGAGGATATGCTATATGGGCAGGGTGTGTGTATTATCGAATGGAGTGAAAAAATCATGTCGGAATTACCGGCTAGTACCATCCTTATTCATATCGAACCCGAAGAAGATTCAAGCAGAACTATTACAATCTCTAACTGGTCGTATCCGACAGACAGTTTAACCGACTATGAGGCAGCACCATGAATATACTTGCGATAGACACCCCTCACATCCACCCTTTCCGTTGCGGCGTACGGTCCTAACGGATTGGTAACACAATCGTTTGCCGGTAACGGTCATTCCCATGCAGAACGGTTGCTTCCCCTTATCGATGCAGCCGTATCAGCGGCAGGATTCACTGCTGCTACTACAGAAACGGTATTGGCGCCGGAGGGACCGGGTTCTTTTACCGGTCTCAGACTTGGATTTGCAGCGGCAAAAAGCATTACAGCTGAGCAGTAACAGCTGCTTTTATTCCTATTCCCACGCTCCCCATGCATTGCATCGCAGTATGAGACATGGAACGGGAATATTGCCGTCGTGATAGATGCAAAAAGAGAACGCTTTTATATCCAACTCTTTAAAAATGGAAAAGCGGTAACGGAAGCTTTTTGACAAGACGGCGGCAGATATTCTCCCGTACTTTTCGGAAAACGAAGAATGGCTGGTTACCGGCTACGGAACGTCTGCATTTAAAAATGCAGATGCAATTTCTCAAAGTACTATTCGCTTTCATTTTTATTGAAGCGGATTCCCTCTCTTTGCATATTCAATGATTAAGTATATGCAAAAAGTACGGCAATGTACTGAAGAATGCTGCAGAGTATGCGGGACCTCAGTATATTCGGAAGAGCGATGCGGAGAAGGACTGACATTATGACAAAAAGTGTACCATTAAAACAGAATCGCCAGACTACAGGGAGAGATAACAGCGGAAGAACAGCAGGTGTATTTTTGATGAACTTGCCGAATTAACCAAGGCAGGTACCATGCCTACTATGATTCTTGACAGAAATTTAGTTATACAGTACATGACCGAAAACAATGTATACATTATTCGAAGGTATTATATTTTGGAAAAAGCCCTTTTTTTAATGTGTTCGGCAGAGTTTTTTACTCAAACCGAAATAAAGGATTTTTGAGTGTATACGCTCCCCGGAAAAAAAGGCTGGACATGGATCGGTACTATAGCGCATAAATCGCATACATTAAAAACGCTGTATACGAGAGTTCGCTTTCATCCTATTTTTGATAGAGAAAACCGTTACCTAATTGGGTATTGGGTAATTATTGAAGATGTAACGACGCAACAGACAGGAATGTATAAAATGCTGCTCAACGGGTTGCTGCAAGCATCAATGTTGAAAGACAATGATACCGGCAATCATGCACAACGGCTCAATGTTTACTGCCAAGAGTTTGCCGATTACCTATTCGGACTTAACCGTTATCCTCAAATTACTCAAGATTTTATTGATAATATTTCTTTTTTGGCTGCTATTCATGACATCGGCAAAATCGGCACGCCGGATTACATTTTGCAAAAGCAGAGCAAATTGACCGGCATCGAGTGGGAAGTGATGAAAGAACATACCATAAACGGTGCGCTCATTGTATCGTCATATCCCATTGAAATGGCAAAGGAAATAACGCTGAGCCACCACGAACGGTGGGACGGCAGCGGGTACCCATTTAAACTTGAAGGAGAGATGATACCGCTTTCCGCGAGGATTGTAGCGATTGCTGACGTATACGATGCACTGCGTATGAAGCGCTCATATAAAAATGAACTCTCGCATGATGAAGCGATACAATATATTTTTGAAAACGCAGGAAAGCATTTTGATCCTCAGCTCTGTCGCGCATTTTAAGGATATTCATCACGTATTTAACAAAGTATGGCAAACACTCAAAGATGAGGATGAGGGTCATTCACGTGCTTCCGAGGATCGAGCTGTCGTATAATCAGTGTTTATGATATGCGCTCAGGGGCAGCATCGCAGTAATGCAATGCCCCCGTATATGTATTACCGATTTCTTTTTACTTTAATCCTAATTGTGCAAGAGATTCGATATTGCCGGTGGCGAGCGCCGCTGTATTTTCACGCTGAATTTCGTCGTAAATTTCTTTACGGAATACCTTGACCGTGCGGGGCGCTTCAACGCCGATTTTTACTTGATCGCCCCGTACTTCGATGACCGTAATTTCAATTGAATCGCCGACGCAGATTTTTGGTTTGTTTTTTTCGGGAAAGGATTAACATGACGAACCTCCGCGCTTCATTTCGGCGACGATATCATGCTTGGTTTTCCATTTTTCCCCACCGATGACGAGCTGCATCGCTTGCTTATTCTTTTTATTGATGATGAGCGGGCCTTGCAAATTTGCTGTAATTGCCGAGCCATCCAACGGAACGGTAACCAATGCGAATACCAGTACGTCTGACGGAGAGTCAATACCGAGCGGTTCAAGCAATGCGTCATCGATGTCCAATTCATAATCGGGACGGAAGATAAAAGGGATCGATGGCGATAAATGCAAGCTGCGCATCGTCAAGCGATTGAATCCAGATAAAAGGTTTTTTGCTTCGCATCGAGCAGCGCAAAGCGATGATATTTTTAAATCCGTAAAAAACCTTTCCAGACAGGGGATGATGATTTGATCCTCTTCAATCGTAACCGTCCCCAGCGCCTTTGTTTTTTTATTTCCATACTAAAACTCCCTTTCTTTTGTCATCGTTATCTTAAATAATTGAGCAGCGTATTTTTATATAAATTACCGACCGTGCTTAACGATGCTTGATGAGTATACTCATACATTTTAAGATCGGAAATAGCTTGTGTCAAATCTAAATCGGCTTCGCGGGATTCCGCCCCTGTTACGTTGGGTATTTGCGTATTCAAACGGGCGAGCGCCGCTTCCGCGCGTTCGTAGCGGGAACCGTTTTCTGCAAGCCGCGCTGCGAGGTTGTCGATTGCGCCGTCTACGCTGCCAAGCACTTTGCCGCCGAGCGATTCATGGTCGCCTGCATACATCGCGTTGCGCATAGCGATGACCGCGTCAAAAAGCGAACCGCCGGATACGCGCACGGAATCGGCAAGATTGTATGGCGGTACGCTGTTGCGGTTTAACAAGCCCCAAGGATGCCAGTACGTTTCCCTCTCCTGCATCGCGTAGCCAGAGCTGTCGCGCATCGGTGGTTTCGATATTCATACCGTTAGTAACCGGATCGAGCGAGGCTTTAACCGCTGCGCCGGAACTATTGATTTTAGACATAATCGCATAGACGTTATCGCCGGCAATAAGCGGAATAGTTACCCCATCTACCTCGATCGCGCTGTCCCGCTGTACGATAAAGTTTCGTGCATCGGTTGCGGAAAAGAGCGTTTGCCGTTCCGCCCAAAAGATACGGTTCCCAGCCTGATTCGCTTCCATAAATGAAAGCTCATCGCTTTCCACCTGTTTGGTGTCGATGGAACCATTGTACCGTACATTGGTGATGACCGCGGAACCGGCGCCGTCGATGTCGCCCATCACAATCTCAAAAGGCTCGGTAAAACTTTTGGTGCCGGCAAACAGACGAGTACCGTCTGCACTAAAGCTGTTCGCCGTTTGGACAAGCTCGTATAACAGCTCATCTACTTCGGGCGCCATCTTTTAAGATCCGAAGCGGTATACGTGCCGGTGGCTCCCGCTACGGAAAGTTCACGGAGCCGCTGCATAATATTGAGTGCGCTCTGCATCGGCGCCTCTGCAACTTTATATTGATCATTGAGCGTCTTGGCATTTTTCAAAGCGATCCAGCCGCGCAAGAAATGATTTATAGCGTACCGAATGTCCCCGCAGCGATAGGATCATCACGAAGCTGCTGAATGCGCCGCTGGGTACTGAGCTGACTGTTAACCTTGTGCAGTCTGCTTTCCTGCCGTCGCACCGAATAGCTGCTGTCCGAATGCTGCATATTTGAACTAACCCGTTGCATACTTACTCCTTTTCCTTTATGGGTGAAATTTTGGACAAAAATTTCACCCACTTTTCCATGAAAATCGGTAAATGTATTAGGGAAAGCTAATCGAAGCCGCAGAATAAAAGCAACTGGGAGACCATTTTTAATCGTGAAGCGATTCAATTCTGGTTGAACAGTCGCTTTTTATTCTGCGGACTATATTACAAATCACCTGATACATTTTACTGTCACTTAGACACCAAGGCGGTTGATGATGGTATCGAGCATCTCGTTGACGGTAGCGACAAAAACGAGCCGTCGCATTGTAGCCGTGCTGAAATTTAATAATATCCGCCAATTCTTCATCGATATTGACGCCAGAAATGGAGTCACGCATATCGCGGAGTTCCTTGCCGATAGCGATTTGCGTGTTCAATGCAAGTTCGGACTGTTCTCCCTTTAAGCCCATATTGGTAACAGACTCGGCGAAGAATTCATCGAAGGTGCGGGTATTGCCGACCATCACCGGCGTATTGCGTATCTTGGCGACAGCGACGGCGGCGCGGTTGTCTCCGGGGTAGGGGATACCTTCAGGGCTGGGGTAACCGGCGGCGATGTTTTGCAAATCGCTTACGACAACCGGATTGATTTCCATCCAGCCGGAGGGGTGCGCAATGGGGGATACCGCATACTGTGCGCCTTCTTGCGACAGGACGTTTACCGCATCGGGTTGCTGCCAGTCATAGGCATTTTTCTGCGCCGCTACCGGCAAGCACTCCTGCGTATCCCGCTAAAAAGCGTCCAGAATCTTCAACGTGTCTGATAACAAAGTCGGATTTTCGGTATCTTGCGCCGCCGTCCCTTTGAGCACGAGCTTGTTGTTTTTGGTCGAGATACGCGACGACTTCCGCACCGGAACGGTTGATGCGGTCTACAAGGTCGGCAACCATATCCGTAGAAGCGTACGGCACTTGAACCGTTCCCGTTCCCTGCAGAAAGAGTGAGCGTTCCTTTCCCAGCCCAATCTGTTCGCGCGGGTCAAGGGTTATATGCGCCGGTAAAGCGGAAGATATATGAAGAATCATATTCGCCGTCGCCGTTCCGGTCAAAATTACCGACCGTATTATTGATAAAATATTGTTCTTTGAAAAAAATCGATGCCGGTTTTGCCATTTAAGCCCATCGCGTTGCGGTGAATATCGTTAACCAGATCAACAAAGTTCATCGCCATTGTATCCAGTTTGCTAATTTCGTCGCGGACATCTCCATCACGCAGTTCGATAAGGGCGCCGAGCCTACCTCCGGCAAAGTGCGCCAGATTTCCGGAATCTTCCCATACGACATTGGCGTACCCTTTCGTTTGCAGTACCGCTTTCAAGTCCGAAAGTACGGAACGTCCGCCCCTGCACCAATTCCATACCATCGGAATAGATGATGTAAGATTCATCGGCATCCACCTTCTCTATGGAGATCGGGATAAGGTCGGCAAGTTTTTCGGTTAAGACATCGCGCTTATCCATCAAGTCGTTGGGATTGTCGCCCATCGCTTTGACTTTTACAATTTCTTCATTGAGCGCTGCAATTTGTCGTGTAAAGGAGTTGACCTGCTTAACCCGCGCTTCAATATCACCGTTGATCATATCGCGGATGCCTTGCAAGCCCCGATATTGGTGATGTATGCTATCGGTCAGCGTTTTTTTGCGCGGGTAGCAACCGCACTGCGCGCCGCCGTCGATTCGGGATAGACCGACAGCTCCTGCCACGAATCCCAAAAACTGATCGAGCCGTGTCCGCACCGAGGTATCCTCCGGTTCGTTATAGAGCTGTTCCAGCATATGGATGTAGGAATCGCGTGTTTCCCAATACCCCTTGCTGATCGGTTTGGGCGACAATCCGCTGATCCAACAGCTCGTCGCGCAGGCGAGTAATGGAGCTGACGGCAACGCCCTGTCCGATTTGACCGGGAGTTTCCGCCCGTGAAAGATCGGGGCGGTACAGCGGCTCGTAAGAATCGAGCTGAACACGCTGACGGGTATATCCTTCCCGTGGATGAGTTCGATATGTTATGACCGGCAGTTTGAATGGACTGCTGATGTGCAAATAAACTGCGTTTCCCTAATTCAATCGAAGCAAATGTAGACATTCTTTCCTCCTTGGATAGATGAGTGTATATAAAGCGTTGTGGGTATTTTTGCTCGGGCTACTCAACGCCAGTTTTTCCTCTACAGTACCGGCTGTTAAAAGACCGTATCGATAACCAAGCTGCTGTAATTAGATTGACTCGGCGCACCGGTGCGGGTGTAAAAAGGAAGTTCTCGTACCGATTGCCGCGGCATCCCATCATATCTTGTACCAATGTCTGTACGTGCGTAACGTAGGCGTCAAGCGTATCGTTTGCAATTTTTGAAAGTTGCGCCTGTTGCTGTAGACTACGATATAAATAACTGAGTTTTTGATTTTCTGCAGGCAGCAATGCAATATAGCCGTAAAAATCACGTCCATCTTCGCTATAAGGATCAAGCTGATTAGAAGTAAAAAAACACTGCTTATCGAGCCGTAAAAACTCATTTGAAGCCTCTGTACTTTTTAGCACGCAACGTTCAATTCCTTCCATGAACGGTTCCGCACGAGTCGGAAAGTTCTTTTGATACGCATATATTTCTTTCATCACGGTAATTTGCTGCTGTAATATCTGTTCGATTTTCTCTGCAGCTGATACTTTGTTCATCTGATACCCCTTCTGCTACAGTGTCGGAATTTGGTGGAAAATCTTGAGGAAAATCGGGAAACGCATCAGATGTTTTCAACAGCCCGTAGGATAAATAGGCTGTTCAACCAGAATTTCGCCGCTTTTGCAGCTCAGATGGTCTCACAGCCTATTTATCCTACGATTTTATATGTATCTGTCTGATGCGTTTCCCTCTTTATAGAAGAAACTGCGTGAAATTTTGGATAAAATTTCACGCAGAAAAGTAAAAATGCATCAGATGTTTTATGAATATTCCCTCGCAAGATAATTGTGTCTACTCGACCAGAGTTGAACCTCTGCGCAGTTCAAATGGTCTTGCAACCTCAATTATTTTGCGGAATTTAATGGAGCTGTCTGATGCGTTTCGCTTCTTTATAGAAAATGCACGAAATTTTCTTCAAAAATTTCGTGCGTATGTGGTATGAGGTGTGTTTTGTTTTTATAGGGAACCGCTAAAAAGCTAACCGAGCTTTTAGATATGCCCTATAGATTTAGCATAGTTGAAAGCGCATTAAGGTTCGCCATAACTTCCTCTTTAATAGTTTGCCACTCAGTAATTTTTGTTTCAAGCACGTTGACCGTTTCTTTTGGCATCACGATATCCTCAAGGATTTTTTTGCTGAATATAACCGATGCCTCGGTTCCGAGCTTAAGAGTATGCTTTCCCTTTTCAGCTTCATCCATCGCCATGCTGATGGTATCGATGTTATAGGTAATCATATCTGGCGCTTTTACAACACTGCCCTAAAGCCTGCATTGAGACCTCTATAGCTCCATTTGTTTTTGCTGTTACGTGAGGGGGTGATGCTCATGTCCATACCGATTTGAAAGTTGTCATCCTGTTTTGCAGTATCGGCATAAAAGGTTCCATGCATATCGAATACCGGAAGCAACGGGAGTAGGGATTATCCGTAAAAATGGCGAGGGAACACTGACATCATGCACGGTATCGGTTACAGATCCCTCGGAAGTAAAACATACAAGATACGATATTAGCATCAGGGGTTTCAGGATCAGTAATAGTGAACGAGTATGTCAGCTCGTCAATCGGGTTTTCATAATTTTTGATGCCACAATCAGAATGTAACTATCTCTTTTCCGCTGACAGCAAACTGTATACTGAGCTTTTTCAACAAGGTTATCTTTAACGGTCAGCTCTTCAGTAAAAGCACAGTCTTTTTATGTTATCTTTTTATTTCCGTATTGAATTTTTCTTCAATCTCTTTAAATTCTTTTTCTAAGAGTTTTTTTCATAAAACTTCCAGAGGAATGTTAAGCGGTTATCGTTTTTACCGCATCTATCAGCGCAGGGATAAATTTAATGACATCATCATTATTGAAGACGATGGAATACGTATCACCGTTCCGTGTGATAACTGCGTTCTTATAGAGAATATCTTGCGCTTTATCATAGCGTTTTTTGCGAGGCTTTATTCGGACGGATGGAACTCAGCGCTTTCAATGTATTGTAGGTTAAATCGATATTGAGATTTGCGGAAATTCCTTAGAGTCGATAAGCGCAAGGGCTTTTCCGAGGTCTTGTGCAGGAATGGAAAATGTTTTTATTGAATATCAGAAAGGACTCGCCGCTTCAATATTTTTGCCCGATAACAATATTTATCAGGTCGGTTTTTGGTTCGTTTGTTAAAAATATTGTTGAACGCATAAGAATACTTAAACGCCTGCGCTTTTTTTATCGTTGACCCATAACCCTGTCATACCGATTTTGTTCTTAATGATTGTATCGGCAATCGTTGTGCTTTTGTAATATGGCTTGCGCTTCAGGTCCTCCCAGATCATAGTCGGTAAGAAAAATTCCGCTTTTGCAGAACCGTGATCAAATAGATCGCTCTGCAGCATAAAATTATTCTCAAATTTTTCGAATGCACTGATAAGTTTTTCGCTTGATGCTTTTTAATGCTTATGATATTCTTTGTATCTTTATTGCCGCATGATATTGTAACAATAATCATCATAAAAGCAAAAACAAACAATTTAGCACGTTTCATATTGTATACTCCTTTGCAGAAACGGGCTGTTTACCCGAATCCCGCTGGTAGTATAGACTTTTTGATATGTGTCAGCATCTTTTTGGGTATCCCGAAAAACTCAAGGTGGAATTTTTCAGATACCCAATAGCGTAAGGTATGGCTTTGTTATACCTTAAATTTGCTCACTTCGGTTGCTAAATTTTTAATGCTCAACTTATTTTTTTCTGTGTAATTTGATTGACTTCTTGAACGGCATTATTAATTTGTATCGCTCCGGCAGCCATTTCATTCATACTGTCGGTAATAATATGGGTAAGGTCATCCAGTTTTTCATTTGTGTAACAACCCTCCTCCGCCTTTTGAGCATTTCTTCAGAACTTGCCTGTACTTCCGTAGTTACCATATTGATATTCTTGATAGCGGCGAGGACTTCTCTGCTGCCGTTTTTCCTGCTCCCTCATTGCTTCCGTAAGCCAGTTACTCATCTCCTTAACTTGTTCGGCAAGGCTGAAGATTGTATTGAACTTTTCCTCTGCTGTCTGGGAAGATGTGGAGAGCATTTCAATTTCGCCCGATAGGTTTTTTCAGGGTAGTTGTGATGGCTTTTCCTTGTACGGAAGATTCTTCGGCTAGCTTGCGGATTTCGTCGGCAACAACGGCAAAAGCCTTTTTCCGGCTTCTCCCGCATGGGCTGCTTCGATAGCGGCGTTCATTGCTAAAAGATTCGTTTGCGATGCAATATGCTGGATAACGCTACTTGCTTCCATGAGCGAACCTGATTCTTCCGCAATCTTCTGTGTTACGGTATTCGATGTAACAATCGTCGCTTTGCCGTCGCCGGTTGCGGAGGTAAGTGTTTTGATAACATTATCGGTTTTCTCAAGCGTTTGACCGATTGAGGCGATGTTTGCAACCATTTCTTCTACAGAAGATGATGATTGCGCGACACTGGCAGCTGGGTTTCTATGCTGGTATTCAACTGCTTAATCATACGGACGATTTCATCCACAGTAGCGGCTGTTTCGCTAACACTGGACGCTTGGGTCAGTACTTGCTGTTTAACACCGTCGATATTTGCACTAATTTCATGTACGGCGCTGGCTGTTTCCGTCATGTTAGAGGCAAGTTCATTACCGATTCCTTCCATTGTGTCGGTATTTGTTCCTACTGTCTTAATTGATGCACCGATTTTTCGCAATTGTTTCGTTAAAGTATTCGGATAAAACCGCTATTTCATCGTTACCGTGTACAGGGAAGCCGGACGGTTAAATCTCCTTCGCCTTGTGCAATGTTGCGCAATCCGGCTGTAACAAGCGAAAGAGGGCGCAGTTTTTGTGTAACACTGATGGAAAGCGTTACTACAATCACGATAATAGAAAGTACCAAAGCTGCTGCAATGATCAGTATTATTCCATTGACCTCTTTGTGAGACCTCAACTTTCGGCACCGTACACAGTAAGTACCATGGTGCAAAAATTTTGATCGACCGTAATGGGTGTTATAGTTTGAAGCATTTTTCTTGCCGTCTTCGATATTTTTCAAAAACGGTTTCATCAGTTTGCACCGGACGATGAAGAACCGGAATTATGGATAGTTGTTTGAAAATTATCTCTCACTGTTCCGATAAGTTCTTTATCTTTATGAGTTATAATTGTACCGCTTGAAGAGAGTAAACTGCCGAAACCCGTTTGATATAATTTTAAGTTATCCAATTCGTCCGCAAGAGCTGTGAGCGTCAAATCGATACCAAATACTCCTACTGTTTTATTTTTCTTTATTTTTAAGCGGAACGGTAACGGTGGTAACCAATATTTCCTCATGGGTACTGGTTAAGCTTAAATAGGGTTCAAAAAGCTCGTCTTTTTCCTGATGATAACGAATTAAGATACCAATCTGAAGTCGCGTAATTGGTTAACATATTTTTCCGCTACGGTTTTTGTTGCAGGGGTCTTTCTCAAAATACATGATGACACGTCCCGTTTCATCGTGGTGAGACGTTCCGGCATACGTCGCATCAAGTCCGTCAAATTGATTCGGTTCATAACACACCCACATACTAAAGAGCTGGAATTGCCTTGTAGACTTTTTTCTACAAGATCATGCAAAAACCTTTTCGCCGTGTATGCGGTTCTACGGTTTGAAGCGATGCAACAGCCGATCTGATGATATGGCTTGTTTCCAAAGCTCGTTCCAGTGTGTCTGTTGCAATACCGGCGTATTTTTCAGACAAAGTGCGTACATATTCAAGAGTGCTGTTTTTACAGCCTTATAGCTTGCTCCAGCGAAATTCCAAATATCAATATAAAGGTTATACCGACACACATCAGTATCGATAAAATCAATTTGTTTTTTTAACCGAGTATATTTCTTTATAGGCGCCCTATCATTTTTGGGAATAGGCGGTAATGTGCGAGGTGGATGATGTAGCATTATTTCCCATAGTGTAAAAACTCCTTTTGCAATAGGCTGTCGTAAAAAGCCGTTTATCTCCCCGATAGTTTTCCGAGGTTAAAATAAAGACCGATATTGTAATGACGCTATTTTAGACATTACATGGTAAATCAAGGAAATTATTCCAAACTTAATTTTCGGACAGAACTCTTATGAGTATAGTATGTAAATCGGAAAATGCCTAGTATCCGCTCTTTTTGAAAAAGTAATGCAGAATTGACATAGATTGTATCCGATCGAGATGCGCTATCGGACAATGCAAGGTTTGTCAGAAACCGAATTTTTTGAAGAAACCTGCTACCTGTTTTTGCCACCGCCGTTATACCTTAAACTTTCCTACTTCCGCTGCGAGCTTTTTCGATACTTTCTCGATTCTTCTGCGTCATTGCATTGACTTCTTGTACGGCATTGTTGATCTGTATTGCACCCGCAGCCATTTCATTCATGCTTGCGGTGATAATGCGCGTTAATTCGTCGAGTGTATGCATTTCGTGAGCGGCGCGCTTCCCGCCTCGTAACATTTCTTCGGAACCGGCTTGCACTTCGGTTGTTACCGCATTGATATTTTTAATAGCCGCTAGGATTTCTTTGCTACCGTGTTCCTGCTCTCTCATGCTGCTGTTAAACGATCACTCATGGATTTTTACTTGTTCCGCTAATCCGAAAATAACATTGAATTTTTCTTCTACGATTTTTGATGAATCAAACAGTGTGTCGATTTCTGCAATTAATGATTTAAGCGTTGCCGTAATCGTCTTTCCTTGCAGTGCGGAATCTTCCGAAAGTTTACGGATTTCGTCGGCAACAACGGCAAATCCTTTTCCTGCTTCTCCCGCATGGGCAGCCTCGATAGCGGCGTTCATTGCAAAGTAGGTTCGTTTGCGATGCAATATGCTGAATAACGTTAGAGGCTTCCATTAACGAGCCGGATTCTTCGGTAATCTTCTGTGTTACCGTATTTGAGGGTTACCAAGGCTGCCTTTCCGTCTCCTGTGGCAGAAATAAAATTTTTGATAATTTGATCGGTTTTTCCCAAGTGTTTGACTAATCGATGCAATATTGGCAACCATCTGCTCTATGGAAGAAGAAGATTGTCCGACGCTTCCGGTTTGCACTTCGATGCTGCTATTCAACTGCTTGATTGTTCTGATAATTTCTTCAACGGTTGCCGCCGTTTCGGTAACACTTGCGGCTTGATTAATCATCTTCTCTTTTACCGATTCGGTCGTTGCGGTGATTTGCCGTATTGCACTTGCCGTTTCAAACCATATTGTCTGCAAGATTGGCGCCGGTTACTTCCATATCGGCAGTACTTGTTCCTATCGAGCGAATTGCGCCGGCTATTTTTCCCCAATTGTTTCATTAAAATATCGTGCGATGTCGGTAAGCTCATCTTTTCCCTTTACCGGCAGCGAAACCGTTAAGTCGCCCGTTCCCTGTGCTGTTTCTTTTAAGCGCATCTGCCGTGCTGCAATGAGCGTGAAAGTCCCAACGAAATTCCGAAAATGATACAGACAACCACGATGACCAATACCGTATCGATAATAATAATAAGCCTAATGGCGACCATATACCGATTGACGATAATCGGTTGTGATGATTGTCCAGCCTGTTGTCGGAATTTTGCGTATGCAGCATCTCTTATCGCCCCGCCATATTCATAGGAACCGGAGCCGGAGGATTCCGATTGAACTGCTTTATGTTCAAAAGCGCCAAGACTTTCAATTTTTATCTGTTTGAGATTTTTAGATAGGTGTTCTCTTGAGCGTAAATGAGCGCTACATTATGGTTAGCAATGGTAACTCCGTTTTTATCGAGGATATAGAGTTCGCCGGTCTCACCGATTTTTTATATCACGTATTGTTTCATATATTTTTAAGCCGTTGTATACGCTCGCGATTGTTCCGATGATTGTTTTATTTTTGCTATAGATAGGGGTAGCTATTGTACAGACAAAAGTTCCGTCTTTATATGAAGGGTATGGAGCGCTGATAAAAAGTCTCCTTGTATACTCTTTTGGAACCATTCAAAGGTTTTCGTATTTGCCGTCGTACCATCTGTTCTGTACGCATTACCTTGTGCGTCAGTTACGAGCATACGCAAACATCCGTCTTTTTTTAGCTATTTCCACTTCGTTTTTTTCAAAATATCTATTTTTGCAGACAAGGAAGCGTCAGGGTTAGAAACGACTGAGCCCCGCGCCAAGGTTTCCATTTGCGTTCTGAACTTTTTCAATATACGTTTGTTCAAATATCACCGCTTGGTTTTCTGCAAGGGTGATAAGCTGCGAGGCTGCTTGTTTTTTTCAAGCGTAAGGCGGGAGCTACGGATAGAAATAATATTGATAATTGTCATTGAAACGACAAATAACAAGCCGAAAGTTACCGATAAACGCGCTTTGAGTGGAAATCTTTTAAGCATACCCGCTCCCCTCCATTTTAATCTTATGCTCACTAATATCGTTAAGATATAGTTGCTTATTGAGTAGTTTACTAACTTTTTATGAAAATATATCCGAGGCTTTCAGTGCACTGCGGATCGTACTAAATGTTGTGGTATATCCATAACTGACAGCATAAAAGTTTACGCACCAGTATTCCTCTGTTCCGATCGATACGGACGATGGCTGCACATCGTCATCAGCGACGACAATCGTATCTTTTATTGAAAGCGCGTTTGTCAGAAGATAATATACTGATGTCTCTCTGTGGAACGCCTTTAGAAGTTGAGTTTACGGTAAGCTGTGCAGGATCGCTAATAGGTGAACCGTAGTCCTGCAAGCGAAAGCGAATAGTAGCATCAGAGCCTTGAAGACCAATGAGAGGGCTCAACAATGTCTGATTCGTCGTTAAGCGGTAGTATTTTTTTGGTCTTTTTGCCAAATATTCCGCTGCGGTGAACGGATTATCTTCGTTATATTGACTTATTTGGATCTTATCGTTTTTCGCAGTCATCTTTCCGTTCATAGATACGATAGTAAATTTCGGTTCCCTGAAAATAAGAGCCTACCGAAGCGCTATTTGCCGTATCTGCTGTAGTGAATTCACAGTACCGCTGACTTAAGTCTACAAGATTACTGGGGTCATGCGCTGAGCGCTGCGGCTTTTCAAGATAGATAAAACTTTCAATACCGCAGCCTGCAATGAGCATACTACCGAGGCAGCACATAAAGCACATAAGAAAAAAACTGTTTCCCACAGCATCAGGCGCGGCAGCCTCATCACTGCATCGAATCCTTTTATTGAATGGAAAGCGCGATAATCCGCGACTTTGCGAGCAATGTCCAATCGTTATCGGGGTAGGATTCCGTCAGCTTGGTATATGCTTCAATCGCTTTATCCGGATGGGCGAGGCTTTCTTCGAGGCGACCGATATTAAACAAGGCTCGCGGTTTAAGTGGAAAGTCGTCGTAGCTCGCCGACAGGATATACAGTTCCAACGCTTTTTCGTATTGCTGCAATTCATCGGCGCAGGCGGCGGCATTAAAATAGGCGATACCGGCAGTGTAAGCCTTTGGCAGCGCCGCTCCTGCCTTTTTGGTAAAAAGGCGAGCGCTTTTTCCCAGTCTTTGCGGAGTACAAAGATTTCGCCGAGCGTTGTATATGCACGAAATCCTGCATAGGTACTGCCGTTTGCGGCGGCTTGTTTTTCAAGCTTTTCGACAAGCGCATCTTCTTTAGCCGTCATATCTTCGGCGTTTTTATTCCGTAAATCCGTCCATTCAGAGATGAGCGCCTCCGTTTCCGTAGATGCCTGTTTTTGCCGCGCGGGTGGTAAACGATGATGCAACCAACGCGCCTGCAACCGCGATACAAATTGCTCCCAATATAATAGCGATTGGTTTTCGATGCTGAGTTAAAAATTGCCCGCAGCGCTCCGAAAAGGAAAGCGTCTGGTCATTTTTCTGCCATATATGTCTCCCGTCAATTTTTTTATGTGTAACTCTTTTCATCAACCGTGAAAGATATGTTCTTTGGATGTTCAGTACCGAAGCCGCCGCCGTTTGATTGCCGCCGGTTTTCTCCAGCACTGTTCGGATATAGTTCCGTTTCGAAATGCGTCCGTTGCGGATTTAAGACCGCCAGTCGTTTCTGCCAGCGTCGCAGCTGCGCGGGGAAAGAGATATTCAGCGGTAACCAGCGGCGGATACCCGTTGAAGCATCCGTATTCTACGCTGTTTCTGAGCTCCCGTATATTTTCTTTCCATTCAGCTTGTTCTAACGCCTCTTGCGCATCCGCCGAAAAACCGGTAAAAGGGTTTCCGCATCTCCCGCGCTGCCTCTCGCAAAAACTGCGCAAGCGCCAGAATATCTTCCTTGCGCTGCCGGAGCGGCGGAATGTAAATTGGCAGTACGTTTAATTTACTATACAACTCCGACAGGAAATCTCTTCCCGCGTTAAGCGCTCGATGTCGCGGGATGTTGAAAGCAATTAACCGGACGTTTCCGCCGCTGCGCTCAAGCTGTAAAATCTTGTCTAACAGCCTTCTCTGCATCGGGATGGGAATAGCCGCCGCTTCATCAAGGAACAAGGTACCGCCTTCCCGCTTGTGTAAAGCAGCTTGTATCAGCGGTATCGGTATCGGCGGTATCAGGGCATCGGTAGCGGTCAGTACCGACCGCAGCGCCGCCAAATAAGCGGCGCTCAAGCAGCTTCATTGCCGGTTCAGTACAATTACACGAATAAAGGGATGCCCTGCACAACGGCTGTGAATATGCAGCTGCTTTGCAACCGATGCCTTGCCAACTCCGTTTTCGCCGATAATCAATACCGGTATCGTGGAAGACGCAAGCTGCTTACAGAGTTCAAGCTTTTTCCCGCATAACCGGACTCGCTGCAATAAAGGGTACGTTCCCTGCATGAGGCGATGCCGCCTGTTGTTCATCACTCGTTGTACAGTATCCGCATAGAACTGATACGCACAAGAAGTACGGTACACTGGCGCGGCATATCCAGCAATGAGCCCCAATAACGAAAGGTCGGTACTCCGAAAAAAACACCTCCCTCTTTTTTCCCCACCGCTTCGAGGACGCCGATGCAGGAGTCTCCGATACAGAGCGGTACGGCGATAAAACCCGATGCCGAATAAGGCGTCCCGTCCATACCGTTGGAGGTAAAGCGGCTTTCCGTGTCCGGTATGTTGATGCGGAGCGGTTCATGTTGCCGCACCACCCACGCCGCTGCTGCCGGTAACGCTGTGTTTGCGTCTAACCGATAAAAGACGCTATCGTATAGATACGCCGCCGTTTGAGCTTTTTGCAGTGTGTCATCCGCTAAAAAAAGAGAAGCAGCGGTACTGTCCACTGCTTGCATACTCGAACGGAGAATCATTTCGAGCAACGTATTACCAGAAGCCGAAGCTCCATCGGTGAAGAGGGGCGTTTTGATGAGGGCAGCTAATCTTTCGGGTAAAATACAGCCTGAAACATACATACGCTGCCCTCACAGCAAAACTATTCCGACGCTTTATTCTTCATCAAATCGCCCAGCGTAAAGGCTTCTTCGCCATCTTCCTGTTTGGTAGACATATAGCGGGAAAGTTCTTCTTGCTGGAGACGCTTCTTATAGTCGCGGATGGAAAAAGGCCCGTCTTCTTATCTTTCACATTTACGTCAAGGACAGCGGCTTTTTACCTTATCGCCGACAGCGTATTTCTTTAATGCTTCATCGATTCTCTTCGCGGTTTTCTACAAGATTCTGCTTATGAATAAGACCTTCGATACCGCCGGGTACTTTGACAAAGATACCAAAGTCCGTTACCGAGGTAACTTCACGCTTCGACGATTGAGCCGGGCTTATATGCTTCCGCAAAGGTCTTCCACGGGTCATCGCTCAGCTGCTTTACGCCAAAGGCGAATACGATGCTCTGCAGGATTGCACTCAATAACGATTACCTCAAGCTCTTGACCTACTTCAAGCTCGCTGTTTGGATGACGAACCCGTTTTGTCCACGAAAGATCATCTACATGCAAGAAGCCGTCGATTCCTTCTTCCAGTTCGATAAAGGCGCCCGCATTGGTCAATTTAACCACTTTTACGGGTTAAGCGGGTTCCGACGGGATACCGCTCATCGATATTATCCCACGGGTTTGCCGTTACCTGTTTTAAGCCGAGCGAAACGCGCCCTGCCTGAATATCGTAGCCGAGGATCATGCATTCGACTTCATCGCCGATTTTAACCATATCGCTCGGTTTTGCTCACCTTTTTAACCCAGCTGAATTCGCTGATGTGCACGAGCCCTTGATGCGCTTCCGACAATTCTACAAAGGCGCCGAAGTCGGTAATCTTAGTAACATGCCCTTTTTACGATGTCGTTGACTTGGAATTTATCTTCAAATTCGAGCCATGGATCCGGCGTAAAATGCTTTTAATGAAAGATTGATGCGCTTTTCGGTAGGATCAAGTCTGATAACTTTTCAAAGTCGATTTCTTGACCTTTTTCACAAAATCTTTCGGACGGGTAACACGTCCCCAACTCATATCGTTGATATGCAGCAAGCCGTCAAAACCGCCGAGATCGATAAAAGCGCCGAAAGCTGGTAAAGCTCTTTACAGCGCCTTTGACAACATCACCAATGTTGGTATTTTCAAAAACGCTTCGCGGTTCTTTTCGAGCGTATCTTCAAGATATTTTCTTCTATTAACTACAATGTTATCTCTATTTCCCTTGCGATCAAAGACCATCTTTTTCAATATAGAAAGTTCCTTTTTCTCCCTAACAGGGATTCAGGCTTATCAACTTTTTGCGAAGCCGCTTGACTAATTGGCAGGAATGCAATCATGTTTGCACCGAGATCGACATCGTATCCGCTCTTATTTACGAGCTTTGTGATGGTTCCCGTTACCGGCGTCTTGTTCCGATATGCATTTTGCAACTCTTTGCGTAAAATGTTGCGATCTGCTTTCTGCTTGGAGATAATCAGTTTCCCGTCTGTTGCTTCGGTCTTTTCGATATATACCTGCACGGTATCGCCGATTTTCGGTTCTTCGGTAAATTCCTCGCGTGCAACGCGCCGCTCCGATTTACCACCAACGTCAATAAAAACCGAATCATCGGTTATCGCAATAATACGGCTACTTTCTTTTAATGTTCCGACTTCAGGAGATTCAAAATTTACATACTCCTCTGGTAATTGTGTTTGGATGCTCTGATCGGAATTTGTAACCGCATCCATTGCCACTTCCTTTTTGTTCCATAAACAACCCTTTATCGTGTATTTTGTTTTTATTTTCTCACAAACCTGCATTATGGTCAAGTCCGATGTGTCTAAATAGAAAGCATCTTCGGCAATTTTTAAACTGCGCTTCCTTTTTATTGCGGTCGATGGCGTCCCGCGCTTCAATGCTTTTTCCGTATTTCGGCTTCGAGATGGCTGGTGCCTTGCTCGAAGCGACGCCGTGCGCGATGCCTCAGCGGAAGCATCGAGGTAGACCTTACATTCGGCATTGGGGAACACGACGGTGGTCATATCCCTGCGCTTCGCAGACAATGTTGAGCCCAGCCGCCGCCGCGCGAATTTTTATTGATAAGGCGCCGAATGGGAACAATCGCAGAGAGGGCAGCCACGATTGATTCTACCGCATCGCTACGGAGGTATGGTTCAACAGAGGCGCCGTTTAAATATATGCCGTCGTGTTTATACGCAAGCGATACCGTTTCGGCAAAACGTACCCACTGCGCTTCGTTTTCCAAATCCGGTTTTTTCCGCGCCGGCGCCGCTTTCATCACCTCCCGAGGAGCGGAGTACCGCAAGGGCAAGGGCGCGGTAAAAGCTGCCGGTGTTCATAAAGGTAAAGCCCTAAATCCGTACCGCAATCATCTTTGCAACGGTACTTTTGCCCCGAAACCTGCAGGGTAGTCTATTGCAATAATCATTGTTGACCGCCTTTTGAGCGCTGCCGGAACCTCTTCTAACAATAGATTGGTTTCCGCCCGTGTTGAAAGATTTTTAAGGCGTACTGGCAGCGCGGCGCAGTCCTGCATGGTTAGCATACCGGAAGCGCCGGTTCCTGTACGGGTACCGCTGGTGTTATCAGTACGCTTCCGGCATCGGCTCGATAAAGAGTCCCCACCGAATGCCTTTCTTTTTCGGCATAGCCGTACTGTTGAGGCATCTTCTTAGGTTCGGGGAACACTTCGACCCGGCAGCCGCATTGTTCCAGATAACGTGCTGCTGCGCTGTTCCGGCGGAGGGCGCTGTTTCCGCTCTCTTTTTCGTAAAACACGAGTGCGTCGATAAAACCAGCGGTTTGGGCGCCGATGCCGAGTTGTTCCAAGCCTGCAAGGAGCCGGTCGAGCCCGATCGAAGCGCCGACCCCGCTCACCGTATCTTTCATATAGAGCCCCGTTAAATTGTCGTAGCGACTGCCGGAACAAACAGAACCGAGCTGCGGAAGATCGGTTAGAAAGGTTTCGTACACGATGCCGGTGTAATAATCGAGCCCGCGTGTGATGGAAGGGTCGAGCACGAAACTGCCCGCAATACCTGCATCGCCTAAGAGCTGATATACGTCCCGCAGCCGAGTGGTGTCGGGGGCGGCGCCTCCTGCGAGTGATTCTATATGCGCAAGAACTGCCCTCAAAATCGGCGCCTATCGGAGAGCCGCTGCTGTACTGCACGATTTGTTCAGCCTTGTCAGATCCGGCAATGTCCGCGAGTTGTTCGATTACTGCGTCTTTGCCGATTTTTGCCAATTTATCGACAATACGGAGGATATCTTCGCTTTTATCCTTGAGCTTTAGCCTCTCCAAAAACCGGTTGAAGATACCGCGGTGCGAAATATGAATGCGGAAGTGTGTAACGCCGAGCGCGGTAAGCGCATCATACATCACTTTCAGAATTTCAAAGTCGGTATAGGCGCAGTCCGAACCGACGCTGTCAAAATCGCATTGAATAAATTCACGGTAACGCCCCGCTTGGGGCTTTTCGCCGCGCCAGACTTTTGCAATATGATAGCGTTTAAACGGAAAATATAATTCGCTGTAGTGCTCCGCAATAAAGCGGGCAAAGGGACGGTTAAGTCAAACCGGAGCGCAACGTCGCGTCCGCCGTTATCGTTAAAAACGGAATACTTGCTTTTCGGTTTCCCCGTTGCTTTTTGCGCAGCAGCACTTCGGAATATTCCAAAGCGGGGGTATCGATGGGGACAAATCCTGCATTTCTGAATACGGTGGTAACGGTTTCAATTAAAAGCGCACGCCGTATTTCGTCGTGTGGCAAAAAAATCTCTAAATCCTTTTAGGACTTTCGGCTGTATCAATTCACTCATTATGTCAGTATACTGAATTTTTTATGTCTGTTACTACCTTTCTTTTTGAAAATATGTGGATTTGGCACTACCGCTTGCACTGTATAAAAATATGCGGATTGTCGAGTTGCCGCAGCATTCAGCGATGGATGCGCTGCATCGCTGGTGTCGATTGCCCTACTATACCGGTGTGTGATGGCTCCTACAGCCTTATCATAAAATCGCAAAAATCGAATGAGCTTGACCGGTGCGTAACAAACAGAATTTTTGATTGGGCAAAATGCTTTTTATCTCCTGTAGGATAGCGCTTTCCCGTTTTTTTCATCCGTGCCCGATAAGGCTTCGTCTAAAAATCAGCACATCCGGTTTTTACCAGTGAGAATAACTGCAGCATAATAATCCGCTGCTTTTTGTCCCAGCGAAATATTTTTTTCCCTTCTGGATTCCAAGAGCGTCTCCGCCGTAATATGTTCATCGGCATCAAATAAAAAAATGAAAGCGCTGCATCATTAAATGCTAATTTAGGCGACAACTCGATATTTTCTTTTACACCGCTTCCAAAAAAATAAAGGATTTATCGGACACATAACAAACTGCATCATTTATGTCATCGGTATTTAATGTGCGTATATCCTTACCGGATAAAAATACGGAAGAATCAGGCGATGCCAAAAATCCCGATATAATTTTTTTAAGATTGTGGTTTTTGCTCTGCTCCCGAAACAGCGGAAATACCGTACAAAACCGTTTTCCGCTATGTTGAATTTTTTCGATCGGAGGTAATGACTGTTTTTCCCGTAGTTGTGGTTGATGTTTTCAACCGTAACCGTTTCTGCACGTGCAAGCGGTTCGGAGCCGGATAGCTGCGTAAGAAAATCCTGTTCCAATTCCGCAATCAGTTCATTCTTCTTACGTGCACTGAGCATATTCGAACGCAAATTAGTCAAGGTATTAATCGGTTCGATAAAGTAGGGAACATACATATAAAAACGACACAACCGAACCGAGCGTTGATTGATGGATAGTAGAAAGCCAAAAGCCGATAATCATACAGAGCAGCGGCAGAACAGAAAAGATAATATCAGCAATATCATGATAGAGCCGGTCGGCAAATACAACTTTCTTTTGCGCATTTAAAAAGTCAAGATTTGTTTTTATGCAGTGTATTAAGGATATTCCGTTCAGCCTTAAAAGTTTTATATCGCAAAAGCCCCGTACAAGTTCAGTAATACGGTGCAGCAGTTTTTCATGCGCTAATGTCTCCCGCTTCGGAAGCGGTGATAATTTTTCTTCTTTAAGATATTCCCGCACACATACACCAGCGGAATAATCAAGCAGGAAACAATCAGCAGCCGGATATTGATTACTGCAAGCACAATAAAAGACACAATCAGCATGAGGATATTTAATATCAGCATTGCAGGAACCTCGCCGTATATAATGCCTAATGCCGTTACTTCTTTCAGCATACGGTTGATGATCTTTTCTTCGGAATACCCGTACCGTACAAATTCGATTTTTGAAAAGAGGAATTTTTTCCGCAAACTTTTCCCGTTCATTTGCAGTAACAGTTCGTGCAAGCATATTAAAATGATAGTTGCTGAAAAGATCGGTAAGTTTATTCAGCAGCAGCAAGCCGAGAAATGCCGCAAGATACGGCGCTAAGCTTCTTGTCTTTCCGTTTATGATGGAATCGACAATATACGAAACCAAAAAGGAATACCCGTACCAAGTATGATTGCCGGTATGGATAACAAAATCACCTTGACATACAATTTCCGTAGTCTCTCGCGATCATTGCTCCGTATAGATAATATTATTTTCAACAAGTTCGTGTAAATCGTGCATAGCGCTATGCATTTTTATGCTATCACAGACATTTCGCTTTGTACAGCTTTATTTTACTATTTATTCTTGTTATTCTTGGCGGAGGGTGAGGGCGTTCCCCTGTTGTTTTACTATTTTTATTTTTTGTAAATGGTAGTAAAACAACAGGGTCGGGCTTTCGCTTGTAGCTTTTTGCCGTTACTTTTCTACAGGCGCAACGTTTTTCCGTATTCACTGCAAAAGTTGCTGCTGCTTAAAACAAACGGCAAAAAGGCTATCGCTGCAATCCCTAACGCTGTGCAGATTTTTGACCTCCGTGTCAAAATCTGCACGACGAGTTTTTTTAGCTTCGCAAAAAAACGTCGCTTCTGCTTGGAACCAGCAACATCCGTGTTGCGAATGAACAAGCATCCGTTTCACAAACGCTCTACAATTTTTCAAAAACGATTAATTCTATCTGCAGAAAATTGATTATGCGCTACAGCGTGATCTTTAATTGTTGTTTTATCTTCTTCCGCTAAGGTTATCCCCTCTCGCTTTAATCCGGTCAGCAGCGTTTCGATATCCATTAAAGGTAAATGCCGGCACATAAACGGTACCGCCTTACAGATTATCGGATCTTTCATACCGGGTGTCATTGCTTCAAGTTCTTCATCGACATATCGCTGAATATCATCATGCTCGGTAAGGTACTGCCGTTTAGCAGCAGAAAACAGCTTCAATTTTGTATCGACCGGCGCATTACACAAAATAATCGCGGTAAAAAGATTAACACCGTCAAGGCGGATATCTAATGCTGATTGCTGCGTTTCTTCCAATCCTTTTTGAAACCCTGCAAGATCTGCCTTTTCTAAAATGAATACTAATGGGTTGCTCATAATGCTATCCTCCTGAATAATAAACCTACTCGGCACTAATTATAGCTATATCATCAAAATATGGTATAAGCCCCCTCTGCCGATCGTCTAAAAAGATTACTATTTTCTGAGACAATGAAGTCATAGATTAGTTTAAGCACATACCAGCAGAAAGTAAGATACCGCATCATGGGGATACCTTTCTTTTTACAGATAATGCAGTATGTTTTTCAGAAAGACAAATCTCAATTATAATACTTAGAAAGGGACGGTATAACTTCGGCAGCAAAAATAGGGCTGCCTCGTTAACCGTCGAGTTTGCCGTTCGACAAACATCGCTTATTGACGTGTGCGCTACCGCGCATATTCGCCCGCCTCCAAAATTGATATTTTTGTTCGGCTGTCGAATTTTAAGGAGTCTATTCTATGATACTTTATCACGGAAGCAGGGAAGTTGTAAAAACCCCGGAAATCCGCATCCTCCGGTATAGTAAAGACTTTTACTTTGGTTTTTATTGTACGCTCATGCGCGAGCAGGCTAAAAAGATGGTAGTGAGATTCTCCGGAAAAGGAATAGTGAACGAATATGAATATGTTCAGGGTATCTCCTTAAAAATGTCGAACTTTCCGGAGATGACAGAAGAATGGCTTGATTTTTATCATTGATTGCCGGAGAGGAAAATCTCATGATTATGACATAGTGGAATGCTCTATGGCGAACGATACTATCTTCAATTATATTCAGGATTTCATTGATGGTAAAATCTCCCGATCTGCATTTTTGGGGAACTTGCAAAGTTCAAGAAACCGACCCATCAGATAAGTTTTCATACCGCAAGAGCGTTGGAAACATTGACTTTCAAGGCGGCTTACGAGGTGTATGATGAAAAATAATAGTTCGTTATTTTATGTGTGCAGTCTTTTTGGAATATATCGGTCGCCTCTGCAAAATTGAACGGTCAAAACTGGTAAAATCAACTTGGGAAAAAAACAATATAAAAAGACTTTATAAAGATGCAGACACGCTTCATTGCGAACCGATTGAAAAAATTGCCGATGAAGTTATATCCATTTATAATATAACATCCGGAGACTTTGATAATGTTTTTACGGTGTCATTATGAAGTTCCGGATTATTGGACAATCGGCGCAGTATACGAACGCCTTATTGAAGATATTTGTGCAGAAAACAACGCTCTTGATTTTTATTATTGACACATTGGTCTCCGTTTATTCGTCATGGATTGACGGAGCAATTTCAAATTATAATACGGATTTTTTATCAATCCCGTGAGTATATTTTTGAATCGTGGAAGAGGGAGCTCCACTGCAATAAACAAGCTGATATTTTTAAAGTGTGATGATTCTGAATTTTTTTGCTTGACACCGCTTATTTCCCGTGTTATCCTATTAATTATCATGGTAAGGAATTCTGCTATCGTATCAGATATATTTTCTTCACAGCCGTACTTTAATAATTACTGGCTCAATATGTTTTGCAGCAGGTGTATTATCCGTAAAACCAAAGACGGCTCTAATGGGTAGAGTTTCTTCCATAATACCCCCCTACGTCGTAATGGCGCAAGTAATAAGCTAAGTCGAAAATCTTTTTATATTTTTATTCTATTCTCATTGATGATAAGCGCATAAGACAGCTGTTTTGTATTGTCTTGTGCGTTTTTTTACATAGGTACCGTTTTAAAGGTAAATTAAGATTTTTTATTTCACAATTTAGCAAAACTGTTTGAAAACTTTTGATTTTTATGCTCAACGTATACGAATTGGCAGTCGGATCTTATTTGTAAAAAGCCGACTGTGCGGAACCTTTTCGATTATAGATTGAGTGAAAAATATGAATATTAATTAGGAGAGTTTAAGTATGGATACTTATGAAATTACAGTATGGGTTGATAAAAACGGAAAAACGCATACAGCCCCAACTAGGGTTCAAGCTGGTAATATTGCGGAGGCTAAAGCGATATTTAAAAGCAAAAATGCTCAGTGTCAGTCTGTTACCGGTATACACAAGAAATAAGGAGGAATATATGACAAGAGATGAATTTGAGGAAAGAAGAAATAATTTCAATGAGCGTGCAGAAGAAACTCTAACTCGACAAGAGATGCGAAATGAGAAATATAACGCTAATTTGGAGGCAGGAAAGGTTAGTGGATTTGATAAGTTTATTCACAGGGTGAACTCTGTTCTTGCAGCATGATCAAGTCCGGTACAAAAAAATATTGAATGATAGATGATTTATAAATTCGAGTATTAAATTGAATATTGAAGTAAAACTTGATTTATAAATTGTGAAGTCATCGAATCAAGTTTTACTTCATATTTTTGACTTTTTATGTTAGGAAACAAGCCCTTAGGGCGATATTCTGATTGCTATATATGAATTTTTGCTAAAGGTTATAAAACAATAGTATAAAGGAGATATATAACTATGTCGTATGTAGAAGCATTAAAAGAAATCTATAATACAATAGCACCGGAAATGGATTATTGTAGATTTTCTAGAGTTGCTCCGTATTTAGATGCAGATAGATGGGAGTCTGGTTTAAGTAAACTTGCGCCGCAAGAAGAACCAATATCTGTTCTCTGTATAGGTGAGGCAAAAAGCAAAAGGATTACTTTCAATATCGTCTGCAAGCTCTTTCTTATTAACACATGAAAAGTTATATATGGAAAAATATAAAAGAGGAATAAAATTCTCAGAAATCTTATCCATCTCATATCGTGAAGAAGAGAAAAAAATCTTTGTTTGGAAAAAAATAAAGTTGAAAGGTTTTATTATAATAGAAAAATAAATGAGGAAAAAGAAAATTTAAAAAGGCAATTATGCGACAAAAAATTGCGGAATTCCTTAATAGAGTGGTTTCTGAGTTTAAAAATCCTCCATCACTCCCTTATAAAAAGCTGTCAAAACGTAAGTAAAATCGCTGATATAATAAAAAGCAAATATTACAGGTAATGAAAAATACTGGAAGATAGTGCCGGATATAACCGATAAAGAAATAACTTCATTTATTATTCATTTTGCAAAAGATGAAATAAAAATCAGGTTTTGCAGCAATTTATGAAAAATTATGCCGGTGAAAAACTTTATTTTACAAATGATTGTCTATATTATAAAAAAATCAAATAAACTAGATAAGATTAAGTATGAAAATCTTTTCAAATGCTTCATATTTTTGAAAAAAAGAAAAAAAGGAAGAGGATGAGATAATTTTTTTCTCAAAATGTAATAGTATATGATAAAGATAAGAAAGTCGTTTTTGAAGCTTCATATAAAGGTCCTTCTGTACTTTCATCTGAAACTTCAAATAATTTAGAAAAACTCGTGGATATATTCAATAATATAATTTCTTTAACAACCGGTAAAGATGTAAAAACAGAAATCCACAAAGAAAAAAGATGTTTTCTTTACCCTTTTAGAAAAAAATGGGATGAGTTTTTCAAGCATCAATCTTTTTAGAACCTATTGATGTACAAAAATACAGATCATGAAGTTGTTGCTAGTACTAACAGTAATGATGATGTATACAATTCTGAGGAAAAAAATGCCTGTATATTTATGTAAAGCTGCTAATAATTGTGAATTTGAATATGCAGATAAATTTATTAGTAGGCGCTTTATGTTTAAAGTATCATGAATATGAATCTGAATACAGAACCGGACGGACAGCGATTAATTGCTCGTATTTTTAAATTTACTAAAAAAAGATACGACATTCTCTATGCATATTTATTTTTTTAGATGATTCTTATAGAATGCGTCTTGACTGTAGTTTACTTGAGGAGCCTGTATATTACCAATTCTTTAACAGGACATACTTTGAAATATGTATATCTAAGATAGATAAGATTGTAAATATAAGAATGGAAAATATAGGATTCAAAACATTATGGAATAAAAGAGAATCTCTCTTTCGTTATTTAAGAGACATACAAAATAAAAAGAACTTCAGTTAAAACAAATGTCTATAGAAAAACACAATCAAATTTTTAAGCAAACTGGATGAACTATAGGAGTGAATGTATGAGCCTCGAAGATTACAAAAACATGACAAAGCAGAAACAACAGCGCCAAGATGAAATAATGAAATTAGAGAAAAAAAGTTCAAGATTGGCAGGCAAAGTCCTGTGAATCCGCAAAAGAAATAATTACTCTTAATAAGGAGGAAAATAAGAGGAAAGAGATATCTGTAGAGCTTTTTATAAAAGCAAAAAGTAAACAAGAAGAGTTAGAATATACTGAACAAGGCAATGATATAATTCTTTCGATAACAGGTACTCCAACAGAGAATCTGTGTTTTAGATTTAATTTTTAGTGATAAACGAAATGAATTCACTATAGTTCAAGACGGTAAAATAACAAAAATGCTCGCTTTTTACGTATCATTATGCTGATTACTCGAAATTTTCTGATGAGGTATATTCTGATACCGGTAGCGTACGAGGATAAAGTAATAAGAGATAAGAAAGCAACAATAGAAATTTCGAAAAAAACAAATTGAACAGGGACAAAGCAGAAAAAGAATTTATTTGTAGTCATGATTTGTTTATCAAAAATTCAAAGCATAAATCATGATTGTAATAAGCTCTATAGTGATGAGGAATTTTGGGAAGAAATATTTAAGATACAATAAAAGGAGCTCCGTATGCCCGAGGAAGAAAAAAAGAGTAAGTGAAGAAGAGTTAGTAGACACGTATCAAAAAGCACTTTGATAAGAACCTGGCGTTAAAATTACTGAAAAAAACTACGTAAATCAACCCGCGATAAACCGAAAGTAATCGCAGGGACAGCCGGTGCTATTGTGAGTTCACTTGGTAAATTACTTTCGACACTGGATAATCCTGCAATGCCGATACATTTAAAAGCACTTGTATTCGGTGCAATCGGTTTATATTCTTTTTACCGCTCGATTTAATCCCTGATATAATGCCGGTAGTCGGTTACGGTGACGATCTTGCAAGTGTGGCAGGCGTAGTTACAGCTGTGGCAGCGTATAGTGATTTTTTTCGCTTGATGAGTTAGACAAAGAAATAGATGCGGAGAAAGCATTAAAAGTAATAGGAGAATAAATATATGGTATGCCGTTTTTGTGGACAAGAATGTACTGCAAACTCAAGTTTAAAACTTTGGACAAAGTACGGACCTGCATGTAAGAGCAGTCCATCGCAAAAGCATGTGCTTGTTTCTGACGGAGTACACTGCGTTTATTGCGGACATGAATGTAAGCCGGTTAGTACCGGAATACAGACTAAATTCGGTAAACAATGTACTCACTCGCCAACCGGTAAACACTCTTTGCAATAAAGGTTAGTAGAAGGCTACTAGGGACAGGGAAGCAACGATAATAATGTTTTTGCGCTGACGCAAAACTTGCAGAGTTCACGAGCACCATGGACGGTGCTCGTGAATGAGGGGAGTAGCGGAGGATCGCCTGCTTGAACACAGAAACAGCAGAAGCCGGTTTTTGACCGTGAGGGAAAAAAACACCGACTCAAGATACAGGCTGCCGAAATGTTTCGGCAGGTTCAAGCAGGAAGCCGGAGCGTAGGGGGAGACTTCCCCCTCCAAATAACCGCCTAAACGAACAAAAAGACCTAACTATTCCATATCTTTTCCCCACGTTTTATGTTATACTCTCCACTCTTATGAATACGGAACATTTGAATCCTGAGCAGGCGAAGGCGGTCAATACGATTAACGGGTCGGTGTTGATTATTGCGGGGGCGGGGTCTGGGAAGACGCGCGTGATTACGTTTAGGATTGCGCATATGCTGGAAAGCGGGATTCCTCAGTCGCAGATTTTGGCGTTGACTTTTACGAACAAGGCGGCGCGGGAGATGGAGCAGCGCATTAAGGAGCTGACGGGTAAGAAGTTACAGAATTTAACGATTAGTACTTTTCACGCGCTGGGGGTGAAAAATCCTGCGGGAATATATTGACCGGCTGGGCTGGCGGCAGAACTTTAGTATTTACGACGAGGTAGACCGCAATCAGCTGATTAAGGAGTCGGCAAAGGAACTGAAAATTGCAACGGAAACGCTCGATGTGTACGGTGTGGGGACGCTGTTTTCTCAGATAAAGACGGGGCAGAAAAAAACTTTACGGCGCAGACGGCGGTGTATCGTCCGCTGTACAACGAATATCAGGCGGGACTCAAGCTGTTCAATGCGGTGGATTTTTGACGATTTGATTATGCTGCCGATTAAACTTTTTACCGAACATCCCGATGTGCTTGCGGTGTACAAGAACCGCTACCGGTATGTGATGGTGGATGAGTTTCAGGACACGAGTATTCAGCAGTATCAGATGATGCATTTGATTGCGGATGATAATGTCTGCGTGGTAGGCGATGATGATCAGTCTATTTATTCGTGGCGGGGGCGAATTATGAAAATATCCGCCTGTTTGAAAAGGATTTTCCCGCATCTGGTGGAGATTAAACTTGAGCAAAATTACCGTTCCACCGGTACGATTTTTGGCGGCTGCGAACGGAGTGATTTCGCACAATACCAACCGGAAGGAAAAAAGCGCTGTGGTCGGGGAACGGCTCCGGCAAGCCGATTGAAATTTTTATCCCGGAGAATGAGGCGGCAGAGGCTGATTTTATTGCGGACACCATCCTTACGGAGAAGATGCGCGAGAACCGGAGCTATGCGGATTTTGGCGTTTTTGATCCGCACCAACGGCTTAGGGCGGGCGATTGAAGAAGCGCTTCCTCGATGCCAATATCCCGTACCGGATGTCCGGCGGCACGAGCTTTTTCAGCGCAAAGAAATTAAAGACATTATCAGCTATCTGCGGGTGATTGCGAATCCCGACGATGATATTAACCTCTTGCGGATTATCAACACACCGCGGCGCGGTATCGGAAAAAACACTGAAGCCCTCTCTGCAATCGCAACGGAAAAGGAGTGCTCTATCCGCATGGCGATTCTCGCACTGCTTGAGCGTCCGCCGGATGACTTCCGTGAAAAAAAGCCTTGCCGATTTGGAGGAGTTTGTCGAGCTGATCAACTCCGAGCGGAAACAGCTGCTGTCCGGAAAGGGCTTGGCAGGCAAGGTGCGGAAGCTCGTAGAGCGCATTCAGTATTTTGACTATCTGACGCAGGAATTTCAGAAAAAAACGAAAAAGCAGCGCGCTTTTAAGTTTTTGAATATCGAAAAGCCTTTTGCAGTCTATCGACACGTGGGAGACAAACCCCGACAACTTTGACCCTTCGCTGTATACCTACCTCAATCGCATCACGCTGTTGAGCCGCGATGATCAAAATGAGGAAGATACCGGTGAGGTTAATATCATGACCATCCACGCAGCGAAGGGATTAGAGTTCCCAGTGGTGTTTATTGCAGGCGCCGAGGGAAGCGCATTATCCCCCATGCCCGTAGTATGGAAGAAAAATGCAGGGGATGTGGAAGAGGAGCGCCGCCTTTTTCTATGTCGCTATTACCCGCGCTCGCGACAAGCTCATTATTACAAGCTGCCGGACTCGGCGCAGGCAGAGCAGGCTTGTTGGGTGCAGTCCCTCGCCGTTCTTGAAGAAATTCCTGCGGAGCTGGTGCAGTACCATGAGCCGGAAATGGAACCAGAGGAAGAAGACATCGCCAAGATGTTTGCGCAGATGAAAAAGAAGTTTTTCGATGTAAGATGTTTATACTTGTAAAAAGCTGTGAACTGATATATAGTGAACGCCATGTTAGTGGATGATAGAATTATCGCTGAAATAATCGTAAGAATTGGGCGGCATTACAATGAAAATATCGCAACGCGTTTCTTACGCCCTTTGTTTGCACAAATTCTTTCTAATATTGATTTGTCGCGGCACATCGTTGATTTGACCGAACATTCCGAGGATTTTGTTTTACAGGGGTTCCATCTTGATGACCTTTTATTATGACATTATCGCTCTTGCTCGTTTTTGTTTATTTAGTCCGGCGTGATGTTCTTCCCAATATTAATTCGATTGCCGAAGCAAACACCAAAATGGCAACTGCAGATAGAGTGTACCGTAATATGGCATTCAGTAATCTGGCGCCGAACCTTAACCTATTGGCTTCGATGGTGCTTGAACTTTATCGTGCAACGCTCCAATACGATACAAAAATGGCAGGGAAAAGGCAAAACCGTTGCAAGCCGTATTGCAGACTTAGCCGACATGGAACGCCTGTTGACAAATGTTGATGTAGATGCTTAAAAGGAAATTATATGACTGCTGAAGAAAAAAATTGATACAATGTTTTTAAAATACCAAAGATCACATTCCGTACACCCCTAAAATCGCATTAGTGCTTGGCTCCGGACTGGGTGATCTGGCGAACGAATTGGATGTTGACGCGACTATTCCGTATGCTTCCATCCGCAACTTTCCGCTGTCCACGGCGCCGGGGCACCGCGGCGCATTCGTATTTGCGAAAATAGAAGGGATTCCTGCCGTTATTATGCAGGGGAGAATCCACTATTATGAAGGATATCCGATGACCGATGTGGTGCTTCCTATCAGAATGATGAAAATGATGGGGGCGGAAATCCTCTTTTTAACCAACGCGGCAGGTGGGGCGAACAAAAAAACTTCAGCGCAGGAAATTTTATGCTGATTACCGATCATATCACCTGTCTTGTGCGCTTCGCCGCTCATTGGGAAAAAAACTTTGAAACCCTTGGTGTGCGCTTTCCTGATATGACGCAAGTGTATGATAAAGACCTTAGGATGCATATCAAGGCAGCGGCGGAATCCTTGCATATTCCGCTTCAAGAGGGCGTATATTGTCAATTTACCGGTCCCGCTTATGAAACGCCGCAGGAGGTGCGTATGGCAGGGGCTACTCGGCGCCGATGCTGTCGGTATGAGTACTGCTGTAGAAGCGGTCGCTGCCCGCCATGCCGGTATGCGTGTTTGCGGTATCTCGTTTATTTCGAACCTCGCGGCAGGTATGAGCAGCTCATTATTGAGCGAACAAGAAGTGCTGGATGCAGGGAAGAAAGCGGCTCCGCTGTTTTAAAACAACTGGTGTTAAACAGCATCGGTCGTATGGGAAAAGCATAAAACGGAATTTATTCTTTCGGAAAACGATGCCGGCAGGCGGCTTGACCGTGTAATCAGAAAATTTCTGGCGGATGCTCCGCTTTCGGCGCTGTATGCAGCAATCCGGAAAGGCTTAATTCGCGTCAATGGAAAAACGAGCAGCGCTTAATTACCGGACGGCAGTGGGCGATATCTTATCGATTTCTGAAATACTTCTCTCTGCTGAAAAAAACAGCCGGTACGGAACAAATCTGCGTCCGGTGAACAAAACCAAAGCCATACCTCCGGTAAACGGCGCCATACTTCCGGCAGGCAAGCTCGCATTCCCACCGATATCCCGATTTTTGTTACAAACAACCGATTTGCTTATCATCAATAAGCCTACGGGCATTCCCGTACATGGTGAGCACAGCATCGACACGCTTTTTCCGGCGATGCACATCTTTGCGACAATACCATACAGTGCGGCGCTATGGTACGGTTATCCCCCAATATGCCGCCTGCCGTTCGCTTTGGTGATAAGCCTCTGCAAAGTCTTTCTTTTTAAACCCGGTCCGCTGCACCGGCTGGATAAAGACACAACCGGCGTACTCTGTTTTTTCGCGAACGCTTGCAGGGGCGCAATGGTTTTCTCAATGTCTGCGGGAAAAACAGTAGGTAAATATTATTTAGGCGTTGTCCGCGGTGTCATGCTGTCGCAGCTTATTACCGCCGAAGACGAAAGCGGTAAAACTATCACACAATGTTATTCGTTGCGTTACAATAAAGAGATTGAGGCGTCGTTGATGTTGTTTAAGCTTATCACCGGTAAAAACATCAGATACGGAAGCATACTGCAAACGTAGGTCATCCGTTGGCTGGGGATCGTAAATACCAGGGTGGAAATCCGCTGCCTGCCTGTAAACGCTACTTGCTCCATGCGTGGCGGTTGTATTTTCCCGCTTCAAGACCGGCTGATATGCCCGCCTTTATTGAAGCTCCGTTTTTTCCGAGATGGAAATCTGTCTCAATCGGTATTTTTTCCGATTGGGAGAAAAAGAGCTTCCGCTCTTCTTACAAATCAAAACCTCTAAAAGCTTCTGTTTTTAGAGGTTTTTGAAAGATGTCCTGTTTCTTACAGTTTATGCATTTTTCTTTGGCTGTGTCATATTCTCCGGCTTCAAGATTTCATCGAGCGCTTCTTTCGATAACAAGCCGCGTTCCAACACGAGGTCGTAGACACTGCGGTCATCTTTGAGGGCAGTTTTTGGCAATATCGCTGGAGGTTTCGTAGCCAAGCACCGGATTAAGCGCTGTTACCAAACCGATACTTCGGTAGGTCAGCTCCTTGCACCGCTCCACATTCGCTTCGATGCCGTCGATACAGCGCTGCCGAAGCGTGCACACGTACCATTGTTTAACATCGAAATCGATTCCAAGATACTATAGATAATGACCGGCTCAAAGACGTTTTAGCTCCAACTGCCCCGCTTCGGCAGCCATCATAACAGCCGTATCATTTCCGATAACACGGAAGCATACCTGATTCATCACTTCGGGAATAACAGGATTAACCTTTTCCCGGCATAATCGAGGATCCGGGCTGCATTGCCGGAAGATGTATTTCGTTTCGAAACCAGCGCGCGCGTACGATGCGAGCAACCGCAGGTCGTTACATATCTTAGAAATTTTTTTACCGCAAGGCGTTTTAGTTGCCCCGCATAGGCGACAAAACAGGTGGTATCATTTGTGGCGGCAATCAAATTCTGCGCTTTCGTAACCGGATAGCCCGAAATTTCCGCAAGCCGCTTTGTTACTAAATCCGCATACGCAGGGTCGCTGTTGATACCGGTACCAATGGCGGTTGCCCCCATATTGATTTCGAGTAAGCCCGAAACAGCCTGCCGGATATGTGGCACTTCCCGCTCCCAAACTCGCGGCATACGATTCAAATTCCTGTCCGAGCGTCATCGGTACCGCATCTTGTAGCTGCGTCCGCCCCATCTTGATATGTCCGCCGAATTCCTTTCCTTTTTACGGAACGACGCAACCAATGTTTCAAGCTCGGTAACAAGCCCTTCGGTATGTAAACAGATGCCAAGTTTTGCCGCTGTTGGATATGCATCGTTGGTAGACTGCGCAAGGTTAATATGATTGTTTGGATGGCAAAATGTATATTCTCCTTTTTTGTGTCCCATCAATTCAAGCGCGCGGTTCGCAATCACTTCATTGGCATTCATATTAGTAGATGTTCCCGCCCCTGCCTTGAATCATATCCGCAGGGAATTGATCATGGAGCTTACCAGCAATAATTTCTTTACAGGCTGCGATAATCGCTTCCGCCGTCGGCTTTTCTAATAACCCCAATTCATAATTTGCCTGCGCTGCCGCTTGCTTCACCATCGCAAGGGCCTTTATAAAACCCGGATAGGCTGAAAGATGCACTCCGGTAATATTGAAGTTTTTCCGTACAACGAAGCGTCTGTACGCCGTAATACGCCTCATCGGGAATATCCCGATATCCCTAAAAGATCATGTTCTTGCCGCATTGGTTCCTCCTTAGTTTTAGCGGTTGCCGTTTCTTGTTCACTTGTTTTTCATTCATTTATCTCATTCATTGAGTAGATAGATGTGGGTATTTCTAAAAACGGACGTTTTAAAAGATGCCCATTTTTTGAGATCACTTTTTGTTGCAGCTCGTGGAGAGAATCAAAGGGGTAAACACCGCTTACGGTCGTTTCAATTCGATTCGCTGCTGAAGAGCCGAATATAACCGGCGCATCTGGCTGCATAAACTCGGAGATAACCTGCCGGCACGCGCCGCACGGTCCTACCGGATAATCGGCATCGGGGGTTGCGATTGCAATAGCGGTAAAATTTCTTTTCCCCATTGCAACGGCGCGGAAAATAGCGGTACGTTCAGCGCAGTTGGTCAATCCGTAAGAGCGGTTTTCAACATTTACGCCAGTAACAACGGTTCCATCATCGAGCAATAACGCAGCGCCTACTCTAAAATGAGAATAGGGGCGTATGCATTTTTCCGCTGCCTCCAGAGCTTGTTCAAAGAGATGATCATACTTACTTGAATCTTTCATTCTACTATTATACCATATACACTATGAAAATTACAGCTTTCGATAATCGTTTTATTATTTTTCCTCTGCTTTTTTTACTCATATATATCTTTGCAGCGGCGGTACCGCTCGGCTCCGATCTTTATCTGAAACCTGTGTGGGTACGCACCATTACACCGGATAGTGCACAAGCTGAGTTGGAAGGAATGGGGAGCGAAGCCGAAGATGCAGCCCCGCAGGCGGTACCGGAACAATTTGCCGGTAAAACCCCGAAGGTGTTTTTGACGGAAAGCCGCTTCGGATATTTTACCGCCGATGGAGAAGTACTCCGCTCATCTCCCGTTACGCAGCGTATATCCGCCTCTTCCACTGCATGGACGGAATACGGGAGCGATGCCGCCAAAACACCGATTTATCGCCCCGACGGTTCACTGATAACCGTCATCGAAGAGCCGGGGTTTGTATACATCGACGAAGATCGTTTCTACCTGTTTGAACCGGGCGGTAGCGCTGTTAAGCAATACGATATCGATGGAAAACCTCGGTGGCGTTACCTGCATACTGCACCGATCACCGCCTTTCACAGTACAAAAAGCGGCGCCATTATCGGATTCTCTGACGGGAAGCTGGTTGCTCTTGATTCCGCAGGTAATGTGCGGTGCGATTTTTATCCGGGTGGCAGTGATTATCAGGTTATACTGGGAGCGGCAATCTCAACCGACGGGCAGCTTGCCGCCCGTGTATGCGGAATCGACAGTCAGCGAGCGCTGCTTATACGGATAGACGGTAATAAATATAAGATCATACATCACAGAAGAATTGAGAGAAATCTCCGCAGGCAAGCCTTTTGTAGATTTCGATATAAAAAGGTAAGAACGCCGTGTTTGAGTGCGCTGGAAGAATCGGTTTTATCGATTGTAATCGGTTGATATCGGGTATTATGCGTCAGCGCGGTACGATCATTTCAGGCGGTCAAAATCCGTATCGGAATATGATGGCAATTCTCAGTAGACAGGAACAAAGCTCAACATTGTCGTTTGTCGAAGCGCCTTTTTATGTTGTGGGGCATACATCTTTTTCTTTCAAAAAAATACGTTTCTGGTGCAAGAACAGGAAACGATATTCCTTGCAACCGACACGAAATTAGCGCGGATCGATATAAACTAGATCTGTTCAGAAACGGAAGTTTCCGAACAGGTTTAATAAAGTGAAAAATAGGATATTGATATGAAACGATTTATCTTTTTGCATCTTAGCTGCGGCGGTCTTTTTACCGAACTCTCCGCATTGGAATAGGCTATGCGGACACACAAAATTTTTACGACTTTTCGGGCAACGCATCGGTAAAAATACGTTTGAAGAAGCTTGACCTTTGAAGATGCGGCGACGGTACGCGCTGCCGATGATGGAATTCTCTTAATTGCCATAGATAAAAAAATACGGTTCCGGCGCATTCCTCTTACGCTCGGAAATGCACTGATATTTTTTACGACGATGGACTCCAAACGATTTATGGAAACCTTTGAGAATACCGCAGTGTTCCGAAATAGAGTAACTACCGAATCTACTGCGGTTATCGGAAGAACGGGCAACAGCGGATGGGGGCATTCTAACGCCCCTTATCTTTCAAGTGAGCGATAACCAAAAAGTATATATCAATCCATTGTTACTGCTTCCGTCCGTCAACGATAAAAATAGCGCCGCAGATACAAAATATCATGGTAGTAAATGAGCAGCATACCGTCTTTCAAATAAACGGACAAAAAATGTGCGGCAAGGAAGCTATGAGCTCTATGCGGATATTACCGATACAACGGTACAGGGAGTACTGCAGTTTTAGCCCTTTTCAGAATTACTATTTTTGTAAATGGCGCTAATATTCGGACTATTCCATTTGAGACCATTCTGCAAAAAGACGAAGCCTCTTACTTGGGTAATACCGCCTTCACCGATAGGCTACTGTACCAACGGAAAGATGCGCTGTACCTTGGAAACATCATCCTGACCCGCGGAAAATCCGATATATTGATTACAGCCCGTGATATTACTGGCAATGAAAAAAATCAGAGCGGTTTACTATTCAAGTAGACTAATGGATCAGGGTAATCGTATCAGGTACTTTTAGGGTATCCCCGCAGAAGAATGGAGGCTGTCCACCCAGAGTTGAACCTCTTCGCGGTTCAAATGGTCGTCCAACCTCCATTCTTCTGCGATTATTGTTTATCTGCCTGATACGATTACCGCTTCCCGTAAAAATAAACTGTGCAAAATTTTGTTTAAAAATTTTTGCACAAAGGGAGGAAATAGTGAAAAATACGAATTGATACAGGCATTGATTGGAGCCGGAGCGGTTTCCGTTATTCAGGGCGGAAACGAAAGCGCAGGGGCTTAAAAATCGTGGAGGCGGTGCGGGCAGGGTGGCATAACCGCTATCGAAATTACCATGACGGTACCGCGTGCCGATGAAATTATCCGCGAGCTCAGCGAAACGTTCGGGTCGGAAATACTGCTGGGAGCGGGTACGGTACTCGATGCAGAAACGGCGCGTGCCTGTATCCTTGCCGGCGCGCAATATATTGTTGGGCCGTCTTTTGACGAAGGCTGCGCCCGCCTTTGCAATCGGTATGCAGTGTCGTACATTCCGGGGTTATGACGCCGCAGGAAGCGGTGCGGGCGCTTGAGTTCGGCGCTGACATCCTCAAGCTGTTTCCGGCGGAGCTTTTTCGGGTAAAAATCATCAGCGCCTTTGAAAGGTGCTGCCGCAGGGGACCTATATGCCAACCGGCGGCATTACCGCCGAAAACGCTGCTGAGTGGATTAAAGCCGGAGCTGCCGTGCTCGGTATCGGTGGAGCGTTGACGAAGGGCGCAAAAACCGGCGATTTTGACTTGGTTACCCGCACCGCCCGCCAATTAACAGAAGCGGTTGCCGCAGCGCGCGGTGTCCAGCGATAGTAATTAGCGATTTTAATTATTATGATTCACTCTTCAAAAACAGGTACACTGCTTAAAAAGCGGCAGGAAAATAAATGGATTTTTGGTATTTGAAAGCCTACTGACCGGATTACTGACGGGATTGGTTATTACAGGGTTTTTAGGCTGTCGATTTCTTATATTAAAAATATCCGTGTTGCATTATACAGGGGTCATACACAGTCAACGAGGGTGCTGGCGTTGTTCTTGCGCTCCTTAGTTTGGCGCTGATCGGCTTATGTGCCGGTTTTTATTATTACAAAATGGTACTGATGACTAAAAGGCGGCGGGGTTGCGCAGATTGAAGAGCGTTTTTATGCGGAAATTGCAATTTTCTCCGCTATGGGAACTCCCGCTCAAGTTTATCGGCGGCGTATTGAGCATCGGCTTGGGGCTTTCGATGGGACGCGGTAGTCCGTGCAGCTTAGCGCCTATGTGGGGATGCGCTTGAGCGAGTAGGGAAACGGTCGTTTGCCGAGCGGGTATGCCTCATCACTGCGGGAGCCGCCGCCGGACTTTCGGCAACTTTTAACGCTCCGTTTGCCTCAATCATTTTTGTATTGGAAGATATTCACCATTATTTAAGTCCGCTGCTGCTCACCTGTGTTATGGCGGGTTCATTTGCCAGCGACTTTGCTGGAAGCCTCTTTTTAGGGAGGGGTGCAGATCTTCCACTTTTTACAACCGTAGAATTTCCGCTTTCTCAATGTGCATGGCTGATAGGGCTTGGGATGTTTGTAACGCTTGTCGGGCATGGTTTTTCGAAAACAGTCGATCTATTTTTCCAACAATGCTATAAAACGCTCCATATTCCGCCTATTCTACAGCCTGTTATTCCGTTCCTGCTGTCTCTGCCGGTAGGCTTGTGGCATAGCTATGCTTCAGGCGGCGGAGACGAATTGATTGACGTATTACTCGAGATTCCTTTCCGATAACCGTCCTGCTGATGTTCTTACTGGTTAAGCTGCTTTTTACCGGCATTTCCGCCGGATCGGGAGCAATCGGGGTATCTTTGTACCGCTTCTTGCCTGCGGAGCGGTAAGCGGCGCATTGTATGCAACGGTACTCGTGCATTTCGGTTTATTGGCGCAGGAGCGTATACGTGCGATGATGCTCTTCGGTATGGCGGTACTGTTTTACCACCGTTATTAAAGCGCCGCTGACAGCCTGCGCTCTTGTGTTTGAAACAAGCGGCGCGTTCCCTCAACTGGGCGGCTTTGGTTCTTACCTGTCTTACCGCTTATGTAACGGCAAACCTTATCGGTTCGCAGGCGCATGACCATGTTTTATTGACGCAAATACTCGAGTCGGAACAGCGTAACGGGCATCCTCGGACACAGAAATATGGGACATATCAAACGCAGCTATATGAAATTCTATCAAGCTCAAATCAGCGGCGGCTTTTAAGAAAATCAGAGAAACGGAGTGGCTATCAAAAATGTCGCATTGTTGGTGTTATACACGGAGAGGAAGAAATTATTCCTGACGGGAATACCGTACTCTATACCGGGGATAAACTGATTGTGCTTGCAGAAGACGATACCGGCGCTCTATTAGAAGAACTGACCGCTTTAACCGATGGAAATACAGAGTTGTGTACTGATTGAACTACTAAATAATTTTTAGGCAATCTCATAAATTTTTTTCTTGCTATTTGCCGTATTCGCCGCTATAATTATCTATAAAGAGTAATCATTCGCATCTCTATTGGCGTATACTGGCGTATACTACTCAAGAGCAAAAAGTGCGCGAGTGATATGTATTATAGTTAAGGAGGAGATTATGAGTATTTCAAAAGAAAATATTTATAAACTCGAAGCGTCGTGTTCCATTGAAGACGGCAATCCCACTCGGTATGCAGCGTGTTTTAGCGATGTATGCCGGAAACCTCGCCCCGATTCTGGTTATATCGGGTGTGCTTAATATCCCGGCGGATATTAAAGTTTCACTGCTGCAAAGCGCTATGTTTGTTGCCGGCGCTGTTACGTTCGTACAGCTACGGCCTATCTGGAAAGTCGGCTCAGGGGCTTCCCACTGTTATGGGAACCAGTTCCGGATTTATTCCCGTCGCGATTGGCGTAGGGCTGCAATATGCCGCAATGGGAGACTGGTCAACCGGATATGCCGCTATTCTCGGCGCATCGCTTATCGGCGGTTTAATGGAGTTTATGCTTGGCTTTTATCGTCAAAACCGCTTCGCAAGTTCTTGCCGCACGTTGTTACCGGAACCGTTGTTACCACGTTGGGAATTTCGCTTATCCCTGTCGGTATTAAATTTGTCGGCGGCGGTGTTGGAGCTGAAAAACTCCCGGCTTTTGGCTCGGTAAAGAATTTGCTCATTGCGCTTTTTGTCTTTTTAATGATTATCTTTATTCGGCAACTGTTTACCGGTTTTTTAAGTATCTCTTCTATTTTGATTGGACTTATTGCTGGCTATGTTGTCGCTATCTTGACTGGTATGGTTGATTTTACGCCCGTAAAAAAATGCTGCGTGGCTTTCCGCTCCGCTCCCCTTCTTTGCCGTAGGACACCTAAACCTGACCTTCCCACTGGGATGCGATTGTTCCATTCCTGCTCGTCTATCTTGCAACAACGGTAGAAACCATCGGAGATAACACCGGTATTGCAGTCGGCGGTCTCGGTCGCGACATAACCGATAAGGAATTACAGGGCGCAGTTCATGCAGACGGCTTTGGCAGTATGTTTGCGGCAATCTTCGGCGTTATGCCGAACACCCTCGTTCAGCCAGAACGTCGGACTCATCGGTATGACAAAAGTTGTTAACCGCTTTACGATTGGAATCGGCGCAGGCTTTTTAGTATTGTGCGGCTTCTTCCCCAAACTCGAGTGCAATCGTTTCGACTATCCCGAACCCTGTATTGGGCGGCGGCGTCTTGTTGATGTTCAGTATGATTACGATGAGCGGTTTAAACCTGATTTATCAAAGCGGAAAGATTACGGAACGTGATATTGTCATTATCGCGGCATCGCTTGGCGTTGCTTTCGGATTGAGCAATGTGCCGGAAGTTATGCAGCACTTGCCGGTATGGTTCCAGAACATCTTTAAGCAAGCGATTGTCGGCGCATTCGTTACCGCACTCATTTTGAACCTCTTGCTCCCCAAGACAAAAAGAAGATTAATCGATTTGAGTACATCGCCGCACAAGAGTAACGCTTTCACTATTCCTCATACAATCGAAGCTGATACGCCTCATAGTGGCGCTGATGCGCAGGTTGTTGCGGAATGTACAAAACGGATACTCTTTGTTACCGGCGAACAGGGGCTGCGGGAAAGTCTACGTTTTCTTGCAGCCCTTATACAAAAATATGCACTAAAGCCATCAGGCTTTATAACAAAAAGAAGCAGCGCCGAATACTGCGTTATATATGCACCCGATTGTCGAGAGCGTGCCACAATATACCGATACACAACCGGCAACTGCGTCGGAATATGCCGCCCACCGAAGCCGATTGGTTTTCCATCAGTATTTGATGGTTACGGAGTGATGTGTTTCGAAAGCAAGCGGAGAAAGCGGTGGGTTCTTCGCTTGACAGCGCCCCCAGCCGGACATATTCATACTGAGTGTGAATCGCCGCTCCAGTCTTTTAGCGCCGACGGGACTGGCTCCACCGAAAAACAACAGCCCTTTCCCCTACCGGTGATTGTAATGGATGAACTCGGCGTTATGGAAGCGGAGGCGGAGTTATTTTTCCGCACGGTATGCGATCTTTTTTTCAACGCCCGCTATTATATCATCGGTGTTGTTAAGCCGCGCGAGACACGCTTCCTGCCGGTCTTGGAACAAATGCCGGAAGCGGTGGTACTCCATCTCACGCTCCGCAATAGAGCTGAACGTTACGCGCAGCTTGAACGGGCTTACAGTTTTGCAGCGTTTTTAGCGGCTGCCGGTACCGAAAGAGCAGCACGGTAAACATGATACCGCATACAATGAACACAATTCCGATGAATACGCCCCGGACAGATACGCTCCCGACTAATACTCGCGCAGCGGGTACTGCCTCGGCAGCTCCTATCTCGATACATACCATCCCTACCAATATACCCTCAACGGATACCATCTCGGCAGCGCTTGCACACCGCAATACCGGTAGCCCCGCCGCTATGCCCGTTGCAATACTCCTTGCGGGGGGTCTTTCTACCCGTATGGGCTGCTGCAAACAGCTGCGTCCGCTGTGCGGAAAACCGCTCATCCGATACATTATCGACACGCTGCTTGAGTCGGGGCTTACCCGTCTGGTAATTACCGTGAATACCGAAACGCGGCAGCCCATAATAGACATGATAGAACGCCTCGCACAAAAAAACAATGTGTACAAAACGAGTCGCTCAAAGAACCAGCCGCCGGCAGAGGTATTTTCAATCCATTCCATTGTGATATTGTCGTAAATCCGGAGCCGGAGCGGGGACAGGGACATTCGGCAGCGCTTGCGGTACAAGCGGCGTACACCCGCTATGGGGATCCTGCAGCGCAAGCCGCTTATACCCGTTATAAGGAGGATGCAGTGCAAACGGTCTTTGCCCGCCATCATGAAAAAGAGCCTTGCGGCAAATTCCTTTCATACTGCGCATATCACCCGTAGCGATAGTATCAGCGGGTTCTTATTCTGCACCGCCGACCAGCCTTTTTTACAGGCAGACAGCATCCGTGATCTCTGCGCCGTCTTTTGCAGCAGTCCTGACTGCATTGTTTCCGCCGCTTTTTAACGGCAAGCATTGCTCGCCAGTCATCTTTCCGGCGGCGCTGACCGATGAGCTGAGCCGTTTAGACGGAAGCATCGGCGGCAGAACCGTGATGAACGCTCACCCAGACCTTATACGATATTCCCCGCTCCGCTCCGCGATGGAAGCCTTTGACATCGACACGCCGGAAGACTTTACGCGCGCTGAGGAATATATGCAACGCCGAATGCAGCGTAGCCTTAAACACCGTTGACTTTATCGCGTTCTGTGTTGCGGCTTTTGGTTCTGCCGCAGTCGAATATTTTGGGACAATCCTGAATGCGAAAGGTTAAAAACGACGATAGTTTTTCCCGCTTGCCGTTTGACCGAAGAGCAGCATCGCTCAGAATTGAACCTCTTCGTGGTTCAAATGGTCTCACCATTTCAATTTTTCTGTGGAATGTGATCTAAGCTATCTGATGCGTTTCCCTTTCTTCTAACATACTAATATAAAAGATATTGCTTGCGGATGCCGCTGAACTGCCGGCTTTCTTTTTCGATGCGGGTAAAATAATCCTGTGCGGTTTGCGGAAGGATCGGTCAGTTGTGTGCAGCCCGTTAATAAATGTAAGCCGCAGTATTTTTGCCCGCATTGGTTATCGTAAACTTGTTAGGATAGAGGCGTTTGAGCTCATAGAACAGAGCAACGGCGATTTTGACGGGGGCAAAACTGCGGCGGTCGGTAACGGCAATTTGCACCCCTCCGCAGAGCTGTCCCGCATAAAGTGAAAAGCGATGGGGTAAAAAACGCGGGCAAAAAGCGTACCCCTGCCATAGCCAGCCGGTTCAGCTGGTCGGCAAGACGATGAGCATCGATATAAGGCGCGCCGAGGTACTGAAACGGCATTGTTGTGCCCCTGCCGACCGATAGATTAGTGCGCTGCAAACAAACAGACGCCGGCATACACGAGCGCAGTTTGAGGAGACGGGATATTGGGCGACGGCGGCACCCATAGCAGCGGCAGCTCATCAAAAGTAGGTTTCTCTATTCCAGCGCTTCCCATCGGGATAACCGTTAAATCGCAGTGAACACCGTATTCGGTGTTGAACAAAAGAGCAAGTTCCCCGACGGTCATACCGTGCCGCTGCACAATCGGAAAATATCCCGTAAAAGAGCGGTACTCAAGCTCCAGCATATTTCCCTCGACGGCGCCGCCGATCGGGTTAGGGCAGTCAAATACGACAAATTGTTTTTATGCCGCGCACATTTCTTCCATCGCATAAGCCATCGTAGAAATATAGGTATAGAAACGGGCGCCGACATCTTGAATATCAAAACAGAGGATGTCGATATCTTTTAGCATCTCCGGTGTCGGTCGCTTGGTGTTTCCGTAAAGGCTGTATACCGGAAGCCCTGTTCGGGGGTCGGCGCTGTGTCCGATGGACGCTCCCTCCCGTTCATTGCCTTGTATGCCGTGTTCGGGCGAAAAAAGCGCCGTAAGCTGCGCCGACCGGCTTAACAGCACCGCGGAGGGCGTTCCCTCGGCATCGATACCGGTTTGGTTGGTAATCAGTCCTACCCGCTTTCCGGCAAAAATGGTGCGGTACTCCGACAGTCGCTCAATTCCCAGTTTCAACCCATTCTCTGCCGCAGCTTCTCCGAAGATACTACAAACAAGGAAGAATAACACTGCTAATATCTTGAGCCGGCGGAAATGGCATACAGACGTTTTCATAAGGGGGACAACCCAAATATATTTTTCATTGGGAGTATTATAGAATACCTAAGAACTTTGTGAAACAGGTGTAGCAGAAATCCTTCATTTTAAGTATACTAGCGCATAGTTATGGAAGACAAAACGCAGGAAATGGAGCGGATACAAGAGCTGCTCAACAATAAGCATTACGTAGCCTTAATTGCGGAACTCGCCGAGATGAATGCGGTTGATGTGGCGGAAATATTAGATAAAGAAAATGCCGCAAATGCGGTGTTACTTTTTAGAATGCTTCCGAAAGACCTTGCCGCCGAAGTATTTGCGCTCCTTTCGAGTGAACAGCAAAGCGCATTTATTTCATCCATTACGGATAAAGAGCTTGGTCCCATTACGGCTGAACTTGCGCTTGACGACATCGTAGACCTTGTGGAAGAGATGCCGGCGAATGCTGTCAGAAAAATATTAGCGAACTCCGGTGAGGAAGAGCGCAAACTTATCAATCAATTCCTCAAATATCCTCCCGACTCTGCAGGAAGCCTGATGACGATTGAATATGTCAGTCTGAAAAGACGATGACGGTAAAAACAGGCACTCGATTATATCAGAGAGACGGGGCTTAAAAAGAAACCATCTATACCTGCTATGTTACTGATGCCAACAGGGTGCTTGAGGATCGTTTCATTAAAAGAGCTTGTGTTGGCGCCAGAACATGAGCTTATCGAAAATATTTTTTTGAAAGCAGATGTATCTATGTGAACACGCATGATGATCAAAGAAAGCGTTATCGCGGTTTTTAAGAAATACGCCTTTCTTGCCTTGCCTGTTGTTGATGCGGAAAAACGGCTGATCGGTATTATCACAGTTGACGACGTAATGGATGCCATGGAGCAAGAAGCGACGGAAGACTTCAGATCATGCGTACGCTATGCAGCCGTCCGAAGAAGCATACTTGGATACCGGTGTTTTTACACTTGCTAAGCACCGTATCGGCTGGCTGATGCTCCTGATGGTTTCGGAAACATTTACTGGTAGAATTATTGAACACTATACCGAGCTGCTAGCAACGCTTACCATACTGACCTCATTTATCCCCATGCTGATGGATACCGGCGGCAATTCCGGTAGCCAGTCTTCAACGTTGATTATCCGCGGGCTCGCAACTGGCGAAATCCAGCTGCGCGACTGGGCAAAAGTACTATAGGAAGGAATTGCGCATTGCAATTATGGTAGGCACGCTGCTGGGGCTGACGATTTTTATAAAATCGTATTTTATGGACAGTAAGCCGGTCCTTGTTGCCGCAAGCGTCGGCTTAACGTTGGTGGTAACCGTTACCATTGCAAAACTTACCGGCGGACTGCTACCGATTGTTGCAAAAAGCTCCGTCTTGATCCTGCGATTATGGCAGGTACTTATCACGACGATTGTCGATGCGGTTAGCCTTATCGTCTATTTTTAAGATTGCAGGGTTCTTGTTGTTTTAAGAGGTAATGAGCATCTTTTAAAAATTCAAGGTTTTTAGCGGTTTCTACTATATATTAGGATTGTATGAATATCAGGGTTGTATGAAATGAGCTTGAGCGCTTCCGGTACCGAACTTTTTCTCAGACTGCTGCTGTGCAAGAGTTATTGGTAGAGGTTTTTAGAAAAAAAGTATTCATCTTTCTTCCGCTGTAACGGTTGTCTTCGCGGAGCGCTGGTATACGCTTACGCTTGTCAGTATTGTCATCATCAGCATATTCTGTATGTCAGAATTGCTCCGTATGCGCGGCTATGAGCTTGGCATCATTGCGCATATCACCCGCTGCGCATCGCGACCCCGTGATAAAGGTACGGTTCGTTTTAGGTCCGCTGACGCTTGCTGGAGGATACTTGCCGCGTTCGCTTCTTTTCCCTATGCATACGGCAAAGATTGCCATATTTGCCCTTGCTTTTTGGGGACGAGTCTTGCCAGCCTTGTCGGCAAGCGCTTCGGTAAAAATACACTTGGTTCTTTTTAAGGATAAAACAGTTGCGGGGAGTGTGGCGTGCTTTGCCGCGGTGTTCCTTTCGTCCTTTGCTGTCAGCCGGAGCTTTTGGAAAAAGCCTTATACTCGGCATTTCGGGCGCCGGTATTGAAATGCTGCCCCTTAGAGATTATGACAATCTTTTAATACCGGTGGCAATCGGCGCCCTCGCGCTATACGCTTCGGGCGTAAATCCCGTTTAGGCTGTTCCCTTGCTGTGCTCTTATCCGAGGGTGGAAGCAAATCTTCAGCACCAATCGCACTATTGCCATAGATATAATTGATGGATAGCTTTTAGAAAAAGAAGCCAGCTGCCAGCAGCGCTCCGATGCCGAGTACGATAAAAACCCATGAGCCGGTATACAGCAAAAGCATATATGCCATGAGCATCACCAACAGCCGAATCGCAGCCTTTTGGTACTCGGTAATACTGCGGTAAATACCGACCAGCAAAAACGACACCACTGCCAATGCACAGACAATCCCGCTGAAAGAGTAAAGGAGATATCGGTAGGAGTGGGAAAAACGAGAAAAAAACGAAACCGTATGAATGGTGTCTATCAGGGATAACATGAGACAATGCGAACGCGCTAAAACTCAACAAGAAAATAATAGAAGCCGTCTCTCGCGTAAAAAGTTTTTATGAGCAAAAGAGACTGGAGGTTAAAAAGCGCTAAACAGGCTCCGAACCGGAAAAAGAAAATAATCCGTGCAATTAGGCGCATAAAAACAGTCAAAATCGGATACCGCACTTGCAACGGAAAAAGGAGCTGCAACGCTTCAACGGACAGTGCAAAAAAATAAACAAACTGAAAAACGAAATCTCTAGCGCATGGGTTTTTCAAAAAGAAAGAAAAACGCAAATGAGCAACGTCAACGCTATCAGCGGGAACGTTACAACCCCAGCCATAACTGCATAATTACTATAAGCAAAAAAACGGAAGTCTTAATAATCGAAAAGCGCTTTCCGGGGCTGTCGGCAGTTCTGCAAGCAAATTGTGCGCAACAATAACAATACAGCAGCTTATACTTCCGACTGCCATGAGCGCAGCAATACAAATACCGAAAATTAAGATTCTATTACGTCCGGCTATTGTCATAGTAACCAGTATAGTTTGAAACCCGCCTCTCTGTCAAATATGCGGGCAATCGCATTGTAACTATAAATTGCAACTATAAGGTGTCGGGTGGTATGGAGGCAAAAAGGTGATAATCACGGTACGGCTAAAGGAGAGATGTAAAGACTGCACAATGACTATCACCGGGACTCGTTACCAGTAGTGTAAGCTGCTGCGTAAGCGTTTTACTTACTTTGCAAGGCTTTTTATAAATTTTTCTATATTGGAGGTCATCCGTTCCATATAGGATAAACCGTCCTCCGCAGACTCAATCGTATAGATTGTTTGTACCGAAGCCCCGACTTCTTTTTGCTAATGTTGTCGAGACTTGCGGGCTTTGCCGCATTTTCCGAAAAACAACTTTAATTCCATTTTGGTTACAATAATCCGCTAATTTTTGCTAATTGTTTTGCACTTGGCTCTCCGTCTGCAAAAAAACATCTTCCACGCTATTCTGTTCAAGACCGAAGTCACGGCAGAGATACCCAGAGGCTGCGTGACCGGTAACAAACTGGCGGCGAGAGAGCTGCGCAAAATTGCTGCGGTATTTTGTTAACAGCGTATCGGCTGATGCAATAAAAGGCTTCCGCATTCTTTTTGATAGAACGCTGCGTTTGTAGGGTCAACATCGCTCAAGCCGGCTGCGATATTCTTGACCATCACTTTGGCAGATTCAAGACTGAGCCATGCGTGGGGATCAACTGCATCGTGGTCATCATCGTCATCACGATCATCATGGTCGTGTTCGTCGCCATGGTGATGGTGGTGGTGCCGCTTCGCAAGCTCGATCGGTTTAATGCCGTTGGTTGCGCAGATAGTTTTGAGGTTGTCTTGTTTTTGCCGCATGGAGAGCATCTTTAAGCCACGGCTCCATATCGAACCCGTTATATACAACCGCTTTTTGCCTGCGTTAAGAATTTTAGATCCCCTGCTTTCGGTTCAAAAATCATGCGCTTCAACTCCCGGCGGGATAATGGTATGGATGTACACCTTATCTTTTCCCACGACTTCGTGAGTTCTTTCATTGCATCAAAAGTTGCTGCAACGGCAATCTTTCCATCCGTGTTTTTCGGTTTTTCCGCCGGCAAAAAGATTTACCGCACTGATGCCGAAAAACATCATACAAACTGCTGAAAAACAATTTCTTCATGAATAATACTCCTCTTGCAATGCTACTTGCAAATTAGTTGCAAGTATACATAAATGCAAAAAAATATGCAAGTAGTAAACGCGCAGGTAACAGGGTAAACGCATCAGGTCGTTTTTTTAACACTCCCTGAGGAAAAATTGAAACTATTCGCCCAGAGTTGAACCTCTTTTGCGGTTAAAATGGTCTTGCAGTCTCAATTTTTTTCCGCGATTTTTTATCTTTTCTACCTGATGCGTTTACCCGTCTGCTAGAAAATGTGCATAAAAGGTGATTCGCGCATCACGGTTTTTCATACCGAGGAATTTTTGAGCCTCTTTACAGAACCGTGTATTAGTCATACAGTATAAAAGGATGAAACTGCTCCATACCGCCGACCTGCATTTTGGGAAAGACACTGCACGAAACGCCGCTGCTTAGCGTGCAGGGAAAAATGCTGGATGACATTCACGATATTCTTACTCAACACGACTATGCCGCGCTGATTATTGCAGGCGATGTGTACGACCGCGCCATTCCTTCGGCAGAGGCGGTTTCGCTTTTTAGTCGGTTTCTCGCGCGGATACGGGAGGATTGCCCCGATACGGCAGTGTGCATCATCCCCGGCAACCACGACTCAGCGCAGCGGCTCGCCTTTGCGCACGAGATACTGCAAAATCAGCGTATCTACATTGCGCAGGATACGTGCAGACTTGCCGAGCCGGTGATTCTTACCAAGGGTGCGGAAAAACTTGCGGTATATCTGCTCCCCTTTTTGAATTTCGGCGCTTTTTCGGAAGAAGACAAAGAAGCGTACCGCGCGGCAGGGGATTCTCAGGCGGAAATGGCGGCGGTTGCGTCGCACATACTGCAACAGGCGGTACAGCCGGATATGCCGGCGCTGTTAGCGGCGCACCTTTTTACCATCGGCGGGCAAAGTTCCTCCAGCGAGCGCACCTTTATCGGCGCCGCCGAATACGTGAACCCCGACCTTTTTTTCATGCTTCGATTATGTTGCGCTCGGTCACTTGCACCGCTGCCAGCGGATAACCGATAGAATGTATTATTCCGGTTCGCCGCTTCCGTATTCCTTTGATGAGTCGGAGGATGCCAGTGCGTTCTTTCGATAGACATCGACGGTACGCCGAAACAAAGCGCCGCCGGAAAAGTACTCAATCACTATTGAGCGGATTCCCTATTATTGCTGAACGTCCGCTCAAACGGTTTGGGAAGGGGTGTTTACGGATTTCTTTACCGGTACGCGCTATGATGAATGGAGCGGCTGTTATCTGGAAATTACGCTCGATGATGCGAGGTGATTGCGCACCCGATGCAACTGCTGCGGCAAAAATTTCCGTTTTTGCTGAGCATCCGGCAAAAAGAGTTTTATGAATCAGGAATCGCAGGACGGACAAGAGCCGCTGACCGCTTCGGGAACGGACGGCGGAAGACCCGCTCACTGTAGCTGAAAATTTCAGCCGATTTGAAATCATCATTAACGGCGAATCGAGACCAAATGAAGCAAGAGCTTTTTTGAACAGCTCTGCACGGAAACGCTGATGAATCCGGATGCGGGTAATCGGTGATAACGCTTAACTAAAGAAGCCACGTATGAGACCTAAAGAACTGATACTGCACAACATCAGGCACGTTTACCGGCGAGCATACCGTCAACTTTGACAGCCTTGGCTCCCTCTTTTAATTTACGGACAAACCGGCGCCGGAAAGACCACGCTTTTCGATGCAATTTCCTACGCCTTTTACGGGAAGCCGCTCGGCGGAGAGGTCGGGCGTTATGCGGAATTTACGGAGCCACTTTGCCGATGATTACGCCGTCGCCGATGTTTCCTTGACGCTTCTGTATCGGTACGGAGCTATACCGCATCAAACGGCAGCTGCCGTATACAAAAAGAAGGTCGAAAGCTGGAAACACCGGAAGAAGTTTCCCTTGAATACTACGAAAACGGCAGCTGGGAAAATCGCTCCTCCACCAATAAACGGGAAACAGATGCATCAATCCAAAATTTAATTAAACTTTCCGACAAGGAATTTAGCCGCATCGTCCTTTTTGCCGCAGGGAGAATTTGCGCAGTTTTTACGGGCGCAGTCGAGCGATAAAAAAAGAAACGCTGATGCACCTGTTTCCCATCACGCGATATTCAGATTTAATGCAGGAAGCAAAACGGCGTGCAGATACGTTGCAGCAGGAAGCGCGCGTAATCGAAGCGAATCTCGAAACCCTACATACCCGCTTTGTGTACCACCGCTACGAAAGCGACCGCGCGGAGCTCCTGAACGAAATTGACCGTATCAGGGATGAACACGGCGGCGTCCTTGCGACCTTGCAGAAAAAGAACACCGAGCTTGAGCAGGAAAAAAATACTGGCAGAAAAGCGGAAAGAGTTGGCGCGGGTTACCGAGGGAGCTTGAAGCCTGCCGTGTTCGCGAAGCGGATATCCGCGCGTTACAAGCGAGAATTGAAAAAGCGCAGCGGGCAGCTCCGCTGGCTGTTCACGTAACGCAGCTCCTTGAGTTGGAATCCGCTTGCGCGGCGGACGAGCGGCGAGATACGGGAAAAACGGGAACGCATAGAAAAGCTGACCGCCCGCATGAACGAGTTGCAGAAACAGCAGGGGCGATATCGCTGAAAAAGAACAGCAGCGGGACAACCTCTATGCCGTTGTCGATTCGCTACGGAAAGCCGCTGTGTTGGAACAGGGAAATCGGGCGGCGCACGCCGAGAGGACAACCTGAAACGCGCCGCCGCTGCCGCCCACGCGCAACTGCAACGCATCGAAGCCCAGCTCGCTGCCGTTACGGAAAAAGCCACCGCCCTTGCGCCTGCCGTCGATACAGCTTGACGAACGGGAGCACGCCTACCGCAGCCTACAAACCCGGCTCGACAGAGAAAAAAACAGCTGCACGAACTGTTATGCAAACAGGAGCAGCTTCACACCTTTTACACAGCTATGCGCAGGCTGCGGATAATGCGCGGACACAGCTGGCGGCGCTTACCCGCGACTATGATATTCAAACAGAGCAGATTACGAGAATAGAAGAAGAAAAAAAGGCTGCGGAACGGCAGCGGGCAGCAGCGGCGCTTGCGGAACACCTCGAAGAAGAGCCCCTTGCCCCGTCTGCGGTTCGGTGCATCACCCGCACCGGCGCACGATGTAACACAAAGTGCGTTCAGTTTTGACGAGCGGATAGAAACGGCAAAACGGAGCGCCGCCAAGCTCCAGCACGAAAAAGAAAATGTGCAGGCGGCGCTCGCCGGTGCGGAGACTTCGTATGCAAACTATCAAAAAGCAAATAGACGAGCGGACGGCTGCGGTGGTAGCGTTACAGCAGCAGTATCAAGAATGCAGCGCGGCTCCCTTTCCTGGAAAGGAAAGGATGCGGCGGAGCGCCGCATTAAAGAAACCGCTCAGCAGATAAACGAGGCGCTGCAAGCATGCAACACATCCCGCAAGGCTTTTGCCGAACAAAAGACGATAGAAGCGGAAATGCGCCATCTGCAGGGGGAACGGCAGGAATATACGCAGCGTCACCATACGGCGGAGCAGCGCTTAAGCGGGGTTTCCGCCGCGCTGCAGGGAAAAACGCCGGCAGTTTGACCAAGCCTTTGCGCAGCTGCCCGAAAACCGACGTGGCATTCAGCTGAGTGCGAGTACCAAAACTGCAGGCACAACCGAAGATTCCCATGCCCCTACCGGTGCAGCTGTACCGGAGCAATACGATGCCCCCGATGCGGAAACTGCGTTGGAGCAATGCGAAGCGTTATTGCAAGAGCTCAAACTTGCTATCAATGCGTATCATACCGATGTTTTCAGACGCAGCGCAAAAACTTTGAGCGGCTCCGCGGCGAACTGTCCACAGCGGAAGCGCACGGACAAGAGCGCGCACGGCAACGCAGCGAAAAAAACAGCGCAGCTCGAAAGCCGCCTATATAAAGGAAAGGTTTTGCCGATTTAGATGATTTACAGCAAGCCGTGTGCAGCGAACTGGAAATTGCGCAGTGGAAAACCGAAATCGACACCTTTTTTGCGCAGTATGCGGCGTATAAGCAGGCGGCTGCCGGATTGGAAAAAGATGTTACGACCGCGCAGCCGCGCGACCTCGATGCGCTGGAAACCGCCGTCGAAACGCTTCGTCAACGGTATGATGAAATACAGGCGCGGCTCGAAGTTCTCAATACCGAAAAGGCGAAACTGGAAGAGCTGCACACGCAGCACACGGAACTGACAAAAGCCCTCGCGCTTAAAACGGCGGAGGCGCAAAACTGGGTCGCCCTTGCGAAAGACCTCTGCGGCAGTAATCCGCGAAAGCTTCAATTCGATACGTGGATTCTTTCCGCCTTTTTACACGAGGTAACCGTGTTTGCAAATAAGCGCCTTGAGCGGATGAGCGAAAGGTCGCTATCGGCTTGCTGTTAGCGAAGACCCCGGCGCGGGAAACGCATACCGAGGGCTCGACTTGAAATCGCCGACGCCTACACCGGTAAGCGCCGCCCCTCAGCAACGCTCTCTGGCGGGAAACGTTTATGGCATCCATCAGCCTTGCGCTCGGTCTTGCCGATTCCATCCAAGCGCGAGCAGGCGGTATCAGAATCGATTCGATGTTCATCGACAGAAGGCTTCGGCTCGCTTGACGAAAAAGTCGCAGAAAATGCGGTCGGCATCTTAGACGAAATACGCGGAAACCGGATGGTCGGCATCATCTCTCATGTCGGAGAATTGCAGAGCCGCATCCCTCAAAAGATTGAAGTGATAAAAACCGGTACCGGCTCATCCATCCGGCAAGGTAAAGCGTAACCTTGACTATACTCTAAAGGGAAGTATAGTATTGGGACACTTCACTATTGCGGGTAATCTTGCAACTTGTTCATGACGACGAGGAACCTCTAAAAGCGACCCGATCTTTTAGGGATACCTGAGAGTATTCCCGCTTATCAAAGTAGGCGCTTATGAATCTGAAAAACATATTGGTTAAAAGGCTATATAAACATCCTCGCATTATTTTTGGGGATTATCCTCGGCATTACACTTTTTGCGGTGCAACTTCCGCGTATCCGATTTGATAACAATAATTTCCGCTTTATACCGGAAAGCGATCCCGCCCGAATCGCTGATGCTGAAATGGCAAAGATATTTGGAGACTCGGTTCCGCTCCTGATTGGCATCCAGCGAAAATATACCACGGTGGTAGATGCGGAATTTTTTTAAAAATGCAGGAGCTGGATAAACAGCTACAGGCTTTGCCGTTGGTCAAAAAAATGTCGTGTCGCTCACAACGACAACCCATATCGAAGCGGTTGGCGATTCAGTGTGAACGAAAAGCTGGTGCCGGAATCTTTAACCGGTTCAGCGGAAGAATTGCACACAATTACCGAAAGGCTCCGTTCGATGAAACCTATAACCGCAGTTTGGTTTCTGACGATTTAAAAGCAACGCAGACTATTATCTTCCTCGATATTAAACAGGAAGAAAGTGGTTCGCCGGAAACGATTGCCGTATGCCGCGATGTAATGCGCATAGCGGAAGAATGGGATTTTCCAGACTCGGTTGCCTACGTAACCGGAGCGCCGGTGTTCAGCGAAATTGTCAATGAGGGCGACCGGTCACGATTTAATGGTTCTTGTCCCCATTGTCGTCATCGTTGTGGCGGGTGTGTTATTCTTTTCGTTTAGAAGATTTACCGGCGTGTTTTTGCCGCTGCTTACCGTTATCATTTTCGTGTATTTGGGCAATCGGCGCTATGGCGCTCCTACATATTCCGCTGACCATTCTTTCGACGGTGTTGCCCGTTATCCTCATCGCGGTTGGCAGCGCGTATGGCATTCATGTTATCAATCATTATTTTTGATGAAGTAACGCAGAACACGGACATTTCTCGAGAGGGCGTACAACTCAAATTGTCGAAGCTATGGCGCGGGTTCTTCCGCCGGTTTTTGGCGGCGCTGACAACCTTTGCGGGCTTTGTATCATTCTGCTTTACGAGCGTTGTGCCGATTTTTCGAGTTCGGTATATTTTTCGAGCTTCGGCGTGTTGTCTGCTTTTATCGTAGCGGTAACGCTTATCCCTGCAATTCTGATCCTGCGCGGGTACGCATAAGCCGACCATCGGCGGTCGCTTTGGGGCTCAACCGAAATATAGCGGCGTTATTGATCGGATTATCGCCGACACGCTTATGGTGATCCATGCGCATAAACGCAGCGTATTGTTGTTCAGTATTGCCTGTATTATTTTTGCCGGTTTTGGTATCTCAAAGCTCGTTATCGATAATGTATTAATGGAATATTTTTGAACCGGATGTACAAGTTGTCCGCTCCGATACGTTTATCCGCGAAAACTTCGGCGGCTCAAAATTGTTGAACTTAATTATTACCGGCAAAAACAGGGGATGTTATCCGCCCCGATGTGTTGCAGGCGATTGATTCTCTTGCCGAATATGCGGAAGAATATATCCCAGAAGTCGGAAAAATTACCTCGCTGGCGGATGTCATCAAACGGTTCAATCAAGTGTATAATGCGGACGCTCCGGCGGCTGGGCTTTCGGCTGTAGACCGTACTGCGCTGCCATCCTCCAATAGGGGAGTAGCTGCTTCTTCGGCTGGAACTTCGGGGCAGCTTCCGGCACGCCCGCTTTCACTGTAGCAGCTTCCGGTACGACTATTTCCGCTGCGGCAGCGACGACCGCTTCCACTGCGGTAGCGACCGGAATGACTACTTCCGATGAGGACGCCGCTCACAAAGGGGACGACTCATTTGGCGATTTTGGGGACTTCGGTGTTTTTGAGGATACGGAAACCGCGGCTTCGCCTCATAAAAATGCAGGAATTTCCATAGCGGAGAACGCACCACGCGGCGCAGCAAAACCAGAAAAAAAGAAAAGGAATTGTCGTATACTTTTTCAGAAATCGTCGAAAAAAACTTGCAGCGGCGCAAACTGCCCGCCGCGGTAGATATGTTTCTGCGAGCGAGATTGGTTGACGCGCTTAAAAAAAGATATCAATTACAAAGGCGCTTCCTACTATGAAATTCCGACGGATCCTCAAAAATACGGCAAAAACGCAGGAGGAACTGACCGCGCTTATCCAAAATTATCTCCTGCTGATGGCAGGGAATGTACAGGATTTTATCGACGACACATACGCGCCAACTACGCTTAAAGTGAATATTCAGCTGCGTACGCTCGGGCAGCGGGACAGCGAACAAAGCCTTGCAAGCAATTATGGCGTATGTTAAAGATAATTTCCCCAAGGACATCTCTGTAGAAGCGAACGGTTCAATGTTTATCGAGCAGTCGTTAAATACCCTTGTGGTGCAGTCTCAGCTGATCTCCGTTGCGGTGTCGTTCGGCATTGTGTTTTTGATTTTAGCAATCTATTACCGCTCCATTATTGCAGGTCTTATCGGTATTATTCCGCTGATGATTTCTGTTGCGCTGAATTTCGGTTTTTATGGGTATTGCCGGTATAAAGCTCAATATCGGTACGGCGATGGTTGCAAGTTTCGCAATCGGTATCGGTATCGACTATACCATTCACTATTTGGCGGTATATCACCATGAGATGCACCAAACGGCGCGATGACCCGAACTTCCTTATTCATACTTTCTACGGGTCGGGGAAAGCGATTCTGTTTAATGCAGTCTCTGTTGGAGCGGGGTTTGCGGTGTTAATGCTGTCAAAGTTTAATATGCTGTCCGAACTCGGCTTATTGATTGCATTAGTGATGGGGACTAGCTCATTTGCAAGTTTAACAGTGCTGCCGACCATTCTTTCTATCAGTAAAGCCGCGGTTTATTAGTAAACCGCTGATTGAGGGATGATGTAGAGCCGTAGGCTTTAATATATTTTCTAAAAATTTTTTTAAGGGAGTATCATGATGAAAAATTATTGACATTCTGTTTTTAGCGCTTTGCAGCGCTGCCCTTTTGCCGAAGAAACCGCCGAGTCCATTATGAAAGGCAATCCGACAAAGATAACGATCGAAACAATCGGGACGCGGGCAAAGATGGAAATTCAACGCAATGGAACAACAATGGCGGAACTCTTGGTCGATCAGTATTCCGTACAAAAAGAAAACGATCACCGCACGTTTTTGGAAATTAAAGCTCCTGCAAATGTGAAAGGTACACGTTTTTTGATGATTTCAAAAAGATGGCGTTAGCGATCAGAGGATTTATTTGCCATCGCTCGGCAAAGTCCGCCGCATTACCGGTCAATCGGAGGGAACCGAAAGTTTCCTCGGCACCGACTTTTCGTATAATGATATGTCGTATCTACAGCGGGATAGCAGTTTAGATACCTATAAGCTGTTGCGCGAGGAAGAGTACGGCGGAACTCTGTGTTATGTTATCAGAAGGAACCCCTAAGAATACGAACTCGGAATACTCTAAAACGAATGTATGGGTAGAAAAAGATTCCAAACATCTGGTAAAGATTGCCTTTTACGACCGAAAAACGTGTTGGTAAAAATCATGGAAATGAGTAATTACGAGATAACCCAAGGTGTGGATACTCCGCGGATTACTAAAATGACAACCCTTTCGATGAATACCTCAACAACCATCAACATTCTCAAAATGCAGTATAATATGACGATACCCGATAAGATTTTTACCCCGCGCTATTTGGAGCAAGGGCGTTAACTAAAAGTATGATCGTTTTTAGCTGATTTTTATAGACCTACAAGAGGAGGCGAATATAATGATTATAGGTATGATTAAGGACGCAGCTCGTTACGAAGTGTTGAGCGGTCGGATAGCAGAGGCTCTTAAATGGCTGCAAACTGTTGATACGTCCGTATTGCAAGAGGGAAAAAATCCCATTCGCGGCGAAGATATTTTTTGCAGTGTACATTTCTATGACACTACCGGAGCGGATGCCCGTCCATGGGAAGGGCATCGAAAATATATCGACATTCACTTCATTATAAAAGGTGAAGAGATTATCGGCATTTCTCCCATCGATGTAATGCAGATAAAAAAAGACTATGACGCTCAAACCGATTTTATTGAGTTTGAGAGGTGCTACCCAGCAGCAGATACTTCTAAAAGAAGGAATGTTCCTTTATCGCTTTTTCCCGAAGATATTCATAAAAACAGCACTGCAGGTTGTACCGGGGCAGTATGTGCAGTCAAAAAGGGATCATTAAAGTTCTGTTGGATACTCCTCAGCAATAACTTGGCATCTGTCAAAATTTGGTGAGATTTTTAAAATGCTCCGGTAGTGTCGGTTGAAACTCTCATTACATACTCGCCGGAGCATAAACACCATATAAAAAAATAACCGGTATGCCTGCAGGGCTCTACCGGTTTTTATATAGCGTTCTTGATACGGCGATTATTCAATGACCGCGACGATATCGCCTGCTTTTTAAAATCAAGTATTCTTCGCCGTCAATCTTAATTTGTGTTCCTGCATATTTATCGTGCATCACTTTTTGACCGGTAGATACCTTAATTTTTTTCTTTATCATCGCCAATGGCAACAACAACTGCGGTCTGTGTTTTTCCTGTGCGGTGTCGGGAATAATAATCCCGCTTGCGGTTTTAGTTTCTACCTTATCGACTTTTACTAAAACACGGTCTGCTAATGGTCGTACTTTCATGTAAGAACCTCCTATCATAGTGTACTTTTCGGTAGTAAAATATGCCCCGATGACATCAAGGGACAATATATCCGAATATAGCTGTATCAATTTAACCCAGTTTTACATTTATTGATGCTGAGTGTGTCATTTTAAGCCATATACGGTTGCGTTAAATATACAAACAAAAGAGACAAAAAGGCAAGTTTTTTTCCTTTTTATAATTTCTTCCTAAAATACCAGTAATATGGCGGGTTTAACACCGATTTTTTTGTATAATATGCCCTATTTCTTTGTTAAAAAGTTGGCATACTATTTGCTTTAATAATTGGTGAAAAGAATTGATTTAAGGCGATTGATAGAGCGCCTCATTAACTGGCGAGTTTCCGCTGCATTGCACCGAAATATCGTACACTTTATGCGCAAGGAGTTTGAATTATGGAAAGAATACAGAATACACGTGCAGATAACAATGTCTTTGCAACCTATTTAAGAGAAATAAACAAGATACCGTTATTGTCGGTAGAAGACGAAGTAAAATACGCAAAAGCAGCTGCGGCTGGCGATGAAAAGGCATATTGATTGAATCAGAACTTGCGCTTTGTGGTCAATGTCGCAAAAATATCAAAATAAGAATATTCCGATTATGGATTTAATCAGCGAAAGGAATATTGGTTTGATGAATGCGGCAGACCGCTTTGATCCCGATAAGGGGTATAAATTTATTTCGTATGCGGTATGGTGGATTCGCCAAGCAATTTTGAAAAAGCCATCTGCGAAAAGTCCCGCATGATTCGGCTGCCGCTGAACAGAGCAAATGAATTGGTACAGATTGAAAAAGCCCGTAAACTGATGGGAAAGAGCGGAAGCGAGCCGGAGGATAAAGGAGCTGACCGCTATCGCACAGGATCTCCGCATTGAACCGGAGATGGTACGGACTATTATGAATGCAGCCCGCGATCCCGTTTCTTTTAGATGCACCGGTGTTTAATGATAACAGCGCTGCCAGCGCCGGTGATTTTGTCGAAGATACCCGCTATATGCAGCCTGAAAACTATGTTCTCGATATTGATTTACGCGAAAATGTCGATACCTTGCTTGCCTCGTTGACTGAACGGGAAGCGGAAATTCTCCGTTATCGTTTCGGATTAAACGGATACGAGCAGCTTTCATTGAAGAAGTCGGCGTGCGGTTCAATTTGACAAAAGAGCGTATCCGCCAAATTGAAAAGAAAGCGCTTGAACGGCTTCAGTCGATAGGGACATCAGCACGAGCTCGAAAGCTTCGTCGCGTAACTGTATATGCCAGAGCAATCGCATCGGGCAGATACATACAATTCCGTATTATTCCGCGGGTTTATAAATACTTCTTTGATGCGTTTGCCTTGCTTTTTCCGCTTGCATAAGCGGGGAAAGCAGGGTATTCTTTTCGTATGACTGCACACAAACGCCTCGGCATTTTAACATCGGGAGGAGATGCTCCCGGGTTACGTGCTGCAATTAGAGCTTTAGCCCGCACAGCGATGAACCGTTACGGAATGGAAGTGATCGGTATTGAGTATGGATACCGCGGTCTCATTGAAAATAAGTATCATACAGTAACGGAGCAAGAGCTTTCCGGCATTCTCGCGCGCGGCGGTACTATTTTGGGAGCTTCTCGTGAAAAACCGTTTAAAGACCGCGGCTGGCGTACCTCCGACGGCAGCGGGGCAGTGGACTGTATTAAAAACTACAAAGACTTACGCTTAGACTGTCTTGCGGTGCTTGGCGGCAACGGGTCGCAGACTACTGCCAATATGCTTGTGAACGAAGCGCTTAAACATCATCGGGATTCCAAAACCATCGACAACGATATTGTGCATAATGATATGAGCTTCGGCTTCCATACGGCGCTTGATATTGCGACCGATGCTATCGACCGGTTGCACACGACGGCAGCAAGTCATAACCGTATTATGGTGATAGAAATTATGGGGCATAAAGCAGGATGGCTTTGCGCTTTACGCAGGTATTGCCGGAGGAAGCGATGTCATTATCATCCCGGAAATTCCTTATCGGGTTGAAGCAATAGCCGAACACGTACGCTGGAACGCCGTAAAAACGGGAAACAATTTTCCGTCGTTGCGGTTGCAGAAGGCGCTGTATCGTTTAGCGAAAAAGATATGAGCAAAAACGCTTAAGGAATCGCGCAAAGCGATGGTCGGTTCAATCGGGTATCAGGGTTGCACGGGAGATAGAAGAGTCAACCGGTTCCGAAGCGCGGGTTACGGTACTCGGCTGTTGCAGCGCGGTGGTACTCCTTCGAGGCTATGACCGCATACTGGCAACGCGCTTCGGCGCCGCGGCTGCCGAATTCGCCGCGGAAGACCGCTACGGTGTTATGACAGCGCTGCAAAAAGGGGATATTAAAGCGGTGCCGCTCAGCAAGGTTGCCGATAAGGTGAAAAAGTACCGGAAGATCACCCGATGATTTGCGCCGCGCGGAATGTCGGCACCTGCCTTGCTGATTAACCGGTCGCTGGTCGGTTATGGGCTTAGCTGCCGAGTCCGCCTTTTTAATTTCAAAATGACTAAAGCTCATCGTAAAAGAGGCGCGTCCCTGCGTAACGGAGCGTAAATCGGTGGAAAACCCGAAGAGCTTTGCCATCGGCGCCTGCGCATGGACGACATCGATGTTCGGCTTTGAATCCATACCGAGTACCATGCCGCCGCGCTGCGTCATCTGGCTCATTGCATCCCCGACAAACTCTTTGGGGCAAAAGAATATCGACATTCATCACTGGTTCAAGCAATTCGGGCGCGGCTTTGCGGCGAGTACTCATCAAAGCCCATTGCAGCGGCGGCTTCAAATGCAAACGGTGTTGCAGTCAGCTCATCGTATACGGCATCGGTAAGGGTTACGCCGATGTCTACGCACGGATAGCCGTATTGAATGCCCGAACTAAAAGGCGCCGCGGATCGCGTGTTCAATCGCTTCGACAATATCTTCAGGCAGAGAATGCGCTTGCAGCGTTCCTCCCGTCGAAACTCTCACCGTATTTTTAAAGCTGTTTCCGGCGCCGCGCTCCAGCGGTTCAACACGGAGCGTCAGCTGCGCCGTCTGTTCTTTACCGGCAAGAACCTTGCTGAATCGCTCGGTATGCTCCGCCGTTTGCGTAATCGACTCGCGATAGGTTACCTGCGGCTTGCCGATACGGGCTTCCACCTTAAAGTCTTGCAGCATACGGGTTGTCAGCACATCTAAGTGCAGCTCCCCATACCGGAGATAATCAGCTGACCCGTTTCAGAATCCTCGCGGCTTATAAAAGTCGGATCTTTCCCGCGATAGAATCGCGAGCGTTTCTTTGAGTTTATCACTTTCCGAAAGGCTTTTTGGCTCGATGGCGACGGAGATAACCGGCTCCGGAAACTGCATGGGTTCAAGGAGAATCGGCATACGCTTCGCTGCCGAGCGTGTCGCCGGTCTGCGCAAGTTTCAAGCCCACAAACACGGCAATATCCCCGCTTCCACGCTGTCCATCGGCTCGGATTTATTGGAGTGCATCCGTAGGATACGTCCGATCCGCTCCCCGCTGCCAACATTATATACCTGATCGCCTGTCTTTTATTTTTGCCGGAATACATTTGCGAACATAGCAGAGCGCGCCCGCTTCCCGATCATATTGAATTTTTAAAGACTAAGCCGAGCGGGACACCGCTACTCGTGCAGGGGATGGAAACGGGCGTCTCTTTTTCAGCTGAATTCCTTCGGCGGGCGCTACTTCATCAGGCGCGGGAAGGTAGATCTACGATTGCATCGATGAGCGGCTGTATGCCGATATTGCGCGCAGGCTCCACACAAAAGGGAATATACTGCCGCTTGAGCACTGCGGTACGGATTTCTTTTTAATTAACTCCGCGGAATGGACTCTCCTCAAGCAGCAACTCCGTTACTGCATCGGGTAGGCGGAAACAGCATCCAACATTTTTCGCGGTATGTTTCCGCCTCCGCACGGTACTGCGCGGAAAGCGGACTGCGGGTATATTTTTTCCCCTCGGTTTCCGCATCCCAGCGAATTTCTTCCATGAGATAAGGTCAATCACCCCTCCAAAATTTTTCTGCGCTGCCGATGGGAATTTCAAGCGGCATTACCGTGCAGCCGAATTTCTCTTTGACATCTTCCATTGCCGCAAAAATCCGCGCCGATCCTATCCATTTTTGTTTACAAAAGCAGATACGCGGTACGTGATAGTGGTCAGCCGGCGCCACCGGTTTCTGTCTGGGGCTGTACGCCGCCAGCTGCGCACAGTACGGCGACCGCTCCATCGAGTACGCGCAGCGAAACGTTCCACCTCGGCGGTAAAGTCCACGTGTCCGGGGGTATCGATAATATTGATTTGATGATCGCGCCAATAGGTTGTCGTTGCAGCGCTTTGAATGGTTATCCCCGGTCTTGTTCTTGCTGCATCCAATCCATTGCCGCCGCTCCGTCGTCAATCTCCCCAATACGATGAATTTTTCCGGTATAAAAAGAATACGTTCTGTTGTTGTTGTTTTTCCGGCATCGATATGCGCCATAATGCCGATATTTCGCATGGTATTTAGCATTTGCCGTCCTTTTTTAGTCTTTCAATATATTGAGCGATATGCCGATACATCAGGGCATCTCTAAAACTGAGCTTTTAGAGGTTCCTCTTCAAAAATCAATGAACCGGTGCGTTAGTACGGGTCGATTATTTGTTCCATCGTCTCGTCGTACGCGATAACTTTATTTCTTCCCGTTTGCTTTTGCACGGTACAAAGCGCAATCCGCTTTATGAACCATCTGCTCAAACGTATTTTTGGTGGATGGAGCGCCGCAAAAGACACCACGATACTCGATGGTTTGCGTGTCCGACGATCTCTGTGGGATGCTGTTCGTGCATCGACTCAACCGTTTTTCGAATTCTTCTGCAATCTGCATCGCCTTTTCGGGAATCAAATTATACATGATGATCAAAAATTCTTCGCCGCCGTAACGTCCGATATAGGTCGGTTTCGGTTCGCACTCGCTTTTTAACGCCGAGCCGATTCAGTACGGCAACTCATCGCCTGCCTGATGCCCAAAGCGATCGTTGTAACTCTCGACAGATCAATATCAAACATCATAACCGTTATCGAAACAGTATGTTCCATCGCCGTTTCCCATATCTTTAAGCCAAGCATATCAATATATCGTCGGTTCCCAATGCCGGTGAGGTGGTCGAGCAGGAGAGTTCTTTAAGCGTAAAGTTATCTTGTATCAGTATCAGCTGTTTTCTTCAAAGCAGAGTCTGCATATCGCTGCAACCAATAGAGTTTGTGAATCTTATACACTAAGAAAACCATAATCGATACAATGACGATATAAAACCAAATCATAATGGGAGAGACAAAGAAAAACTCCGCCGTATGGTAAACGAGATACTATCTTGCGCAGCATTTGGCTCCCCGCGGCATTTTTAGCAAAAAGGTATACGAACCGGGAGAAGGTTGGTGTATCGAGGCATAATCTCGGTCTGATGCAACAATCCAATCCTTATCAATACCAAACTAATTTGTATGTACCGATTGGCTTTTTTCGTAGAAGAGTAGGGCGCTGCAAATGAAATTTTAATATCACTTGTTTTTATTACTGAATACTAACGGCTGTTTTTTGGGTATATAAATTGATTGGCTGTCCCCCTGCTGCCAATGCCCAGTATTTTAATCGGCGCGGGAATTGAGACCGAAAGGCATCAGTTTTCTTGAGAAATTTGTAGATGCCCTTGTCGGTACCGAGGATAAAAAGCCCCTTGTTTTTTAAGGCAATAGGCGGGCAGGAAAAAGTGGCTGTATTTATGCGTATTGGTGATATTATATGCTTGAGGTTGTTTCATGTTCGATATCGAGAGAGGTTTTAAATATTTTAAGCGCTGCAATCCATAAAAACCCGTCATCTGCGTTAGCAATGCGATAATCTGGTTGGAAGAAGGTAGCTATCCTTTGTATACGTATGGAAAAGTTCTGTCTTGGGATTAAACCGGCAGAGACCGCCATCGTTTTGTACCAAACCATAGCTCCCCGTTTGAATCTTCGCAAAAAGAGTCAACGCGATTGGCGGAAATACCTGTTGGTTTATCGACGTTATATAAATACGCGGTAAAATCCGCTGTTGCGGGAATGTATCGGCATAAAGCTTTATGTTGTACCAATCCACAGCGTACCGCGGCTATCTCGATTGACCAAAAAGACAATGTCGTTACTTAAGGAACGCGGCAGATTATCGGAATGGCGGTAGTGCGCAAGTATCCCCTTTGCAGGCGAAAAATGAACGAGGTCCTGCGCCATACGTGCCAATCAAAGAGTCCCATCAGAATCATGATAGAGCGCGCGTATCAAAAAAACTTGAGTGTATCGGATACTTGATTGTTATATAATGGAATTGGCGAAAATGACGCGCTTGTCGCATTAAAAAAGAATAATCCTTTATTGGTACCGACCCATGCCTCCCGTATCGCTGAGGGCGCTGATAGAATAAATAAGTTCGCCGTTTATGTGATGCTCTCCGCGCTAAACGGAAATGTTTCCAGTTCTAATGCATCAAAGATTGTACCGTATAAGGGTAGTATTGGAAGCTGCCCAAATATAGTTATCACTGGAGGTTAAGCAAGCAATAGTGTCATCAAGCTGCGATACTTTTTTTTTGGTTTCGGTCGGTTCAGTATATAACGGTACTGCAATATCGCATGATGTATTGCTCTAAATCCGCTATATGAGTGCCTGATGTTCCGACAAAGAGGATGTTGTGTCTGCTGACAAACAGTGAGGTAGATGACATTAGTCGTTAAAGCCCCTCGTAGATTCGGATCGGCTTTGAGGGGGTTACTTCTTTTGTTTTTTTATTGATGATGTATATGCCGCCTCCCCATGCACTGCGGCAATGTACTCGTCGGTAATAAAATTATTATAAAGCGTATAAATCCGTGCATCCGGCAGGAATAAATGTACTATACGTGTTTGTGCGTGGCGTAATGCGGATAAGGCCTGCCCCCCACACGGAAAGCCAATAGACGCCATCAGTGTCTTCAATAAAGTGATACACAACCCCTGTTTTTCCGGGGCAGCCTTCGGGGATGAGGCTGCATGGTTCAAAAGACCTTTCCGATTCATTGTATTGCCAGACCCCATTATATGTTGAGGCGTAGATAATGCCGCGAGAGTCTTCGCTGATTGATCAGAATGGTATTGTTCCTGATAAAAGAATTATATTGATGGTTGTTAAAGGTGGTAAGGTTGTTATAGCTATCGTCGCGGCACAAATACAAGCCGTTAATGGTTCCTACCCAGAGGTTTCGCTGTGAGTCGCGGAAAATAGCTGTAACCACGTTATCGGTAACAGGAGCGTGGCTGATGGTTCTGTTTTTGATATCGAAACGCTCTAGTCCGCTGTAGGTACCCAGCCACAGCACATCGTCAGCGTCCATATAAATGGTTTTGAATCTGACTAAGAGCGCATCGTAGTATTATCAAAAGGAATATGCTCATATTTTTCGGCGGTAATTCCATTATATTTAATAAGACCGGCATGGGTTTGCAAAGTAGAGGCAATCATAGCTATCCTCTGCAACGCCAACAACTGCGTTAAATGGGAACAGAGCTGGTTCGGTATAAAATGAGAGCGGCGTTATACCGTGCAAAATACCGACGCAGCTATGAGTGTGCTAACAAGGTAATAAAATACTTCATGCCTTGTCATACAATCCTTCTCTGGAGGAACAATCCCTGAATAAACTGCGATTATGCAAATCGCAGTTTATTGAGCAATGTATATTTCAAGAAACAGATATTGAGTGTGGAACAAAACGATTCTTAATGTACCGCAGTATCGGTTGATGCCCCTCGGATGATTGAAATTTACAGTTTCCGTATTTTCTGTAGTATTCGCGCCATTAGCATCAGAAGCGGCGGGCGTTTGGACTTCCTCGTGTCCGTAGAAGAGCTTCTGTTGTCTCTCCTGTTTTCCACCATTCGTTTGCGGTTTCAGCCTGCTGCAGCTGAGCATCTTTCTGCAAACCGGAATCCCCGGGCTTTTATTGAGCCACGCAAGAAAAGTAACCATACAAAAATAGGGTAATCAATGTGTAGGTTGCTTTTTGTTGCTTTACCGTTCGCTGACCGAGCCAAACGCCGAATTGGAACCGCCGGAGAAAAGACCGCCTAAAGCTGTCCCTCTACTTCATTCTGCAAAAGTACCAAACCAACAATCAACAAAGCAACAATAATAGCACCAGCAAGGCAATACTTACTACCGCTCATAAATACTCCAAAGATTTTCAACAAATTGCCTCCATTATATAAAAATGGAGAGGCTTGTGCAAGACTTTAGAATTTGCCTTGCTTTTTATTTCTTAGCAATGACATCATGAAACCGCAGTAGGGTACCAGCGCCTCGGGATTTTAATGCTGCCGTCTTCTGCTGGTAGTTTTTCGATAATAGCGACACAGCGCACGGGATACCGCAATCACGCGAGTACCGTTGAGCGTGTGCGCATATTTGTTTTTACCGTCATCATCTTTTGAACCGTACATTGAGGCGGCGCGCTGATAGTCGGTGCAGTTGGAGAGTTGAGGTAACCTCTCCCCATTCCCCGCCGTTGCGTCCGGGCATCCGCCTCCAAGTCCCACTTGCGGTGGCGGGAGCGCTGAGATCGCCGGTACAAGTATCGACTACACGGAACGCAAGTCTACCCGTAAAAGATTTCTTCTTCAATGAGGCGCAGCTTTTCGTGGATTGCATCGGATTCTTCAGAAGTACAATAGACAAAACATTTCCAGCTTGGTAAACTGATGCACACGGTACAAGCCTTTAGAGAACTGCCCCGCTGCCCCGCTTCGCGACGGAGGCTAGTGCGAAAGTCCGCAGTACATCGGCAGTTTTGCTTTTTCCAGAATTTCCGTCCAGTGATAGCCTCCGAGCGTAATTTCAGCGGTGGTCTACTAAACAAGTTCTTCCATCTTCTATGGTATAGACATTTCGATTCGCTTCCGCGCGGATTAAAACCGATACCGCGGAGGATTTCTTCTTTTGCAACATCCGGCGTAATAAACGGGAGTAAACCCGTGTTTGCGCAGAATATTCAGCCCGTACAGCACCAGCGCCTGTTCTAAGAACACCGCTTCGTTTTTAAGATAGTAAAATTTTACACCGGCAGCCTTTGTTGCGGCATCAAAATCGATTAAATCGAGTTCCTCACCGAGCTGTACGTGATCTTTCGGTTCAAAGTCGAGACTGAGGAATAGTACCGACCCGTTTTCACCTCGCAGTTTTCCGTATCTTCTTTACCGATAGGAGCATCAGGGTGCGCCATATTCGGAATTTGCAGCATTGCCGCATCGAGCGCCGCTTCTTTTTCTTTTAGTGCCGATTCTGCGGCGGCGATTTCGGCTTTAATTGCGTACCCACGTTTCGATAAGCGCATTGCGTTCTGCGGCATCCTTTGCCTTTTTCATTGCAAAGGAGTTCTCATTCCGCTTCGCCTGGAGCCCTGTAACGCCGTTACCATTTCAGTCCGTTCGTCAAAGAGGGCGGACGGCGGCCTCGCATCAGCGTGCATAGCGCGGTTAATAATATTTTTGTTTCACCGCTTCCAAATTTGTTTTTTGATAAATCGATGAGTCAAGCATAGCATTCCTTAAAATTCAACAGTTGAGATAAAATGTGCATTTTGGAAACTGTTGAATTAGTGCCTGCAAAGCTGCGTATTTTAATAAAGCGATGTTTCGGCTCTGCGCGAAACTCGACCGGATAACGAGGCAGCCTTATTGGCGGCTGCTGAGTTACTCGGTATTCTATGAAGTTCCGCACTTTATGCAAGCGTATTTTTCAATTTTATACTGAGGAGTTTGTTTCGTAAAAGTCTGCAGGGAGAATATCCATTAAAGATGATATTGGTACTCCATATTTCTAGATTAAGCTTTCGCGGATTTCTCCTATTCGTTTTAAACCGACTTTTTTCGTCAAACAGAGCAATAACGCGCGCTGATTAAAAGTCATATACCCGTAATAGAATATTATGCAAGTTAAAGCTTTTCAAAAGTCATAATCCAACAATAGCGACAAAGGCTTCTTGTCCGTAACCCTTTCCCCAATAAGCGCTTGCCGCCGATGAGAGATACCGATTTCCGCCGTCCGGTGAGAGGTGATTGATGTCGATAAAGCCGACATTTGCCGAGCAAGTGATTGGTTTTTAAGATCGATGATGCCGTAATTGTGTTCTTTGCGCAAGTTTTTGAGAAGCTCTCTTTCTCCTCTGACTGAAATAATCGATGAAATTAATTGCGGATTTTCGATCACTTCCACATCGTTCAGCCAAACCGCATACTGTTCTGGCATCTTGAGGGTTGAGCGGCGAAAGGTAGCATTAGGCGCCGATTAGTTTTTATATACGTAATAAGCCTCCTTTCCTCCTTTTAAAAATATGTGGGCATCTGCGTTGTCGCTACGCCGAAATAAATACTCACCGTATACCCGATACGCCTCCGTTTTATTTCGGCTAGGGCTCTTAGCATCTACCTCACCTATTTTTAAAAGCTTACGGAAAAGTACATTTTTACCGTGCCTTGGAATCTTTACGACGATGTTTGCAAGCTCCGGTTTTCTTTTCAGGAGTCTTTTTAAAGCGCTTTCGCACGAGCTTTGTTAACATAGTCGGGCGACTGGAACGAATAGGTGAACTGGTATGCGTCGTGGTACCTTTCATCAAGGCATAGGGCGTCTTCCGTCATAACGAGTTCTTCGTCGGTGGGGATAACGAATATCTTTACCGGCGAGTCGTCTGCGCTGATGCAGGTTTCCGCGTTGCGGGTGCGGGCAAGCGCATTCTTTTTGGGATCAATCTTGATGCCGAGATGGGTTAAGCACTTCGCAGACGGCGAGCCGTGTGTCAAAAGCCGAATTCTCCGACGCCGGCGGTGAAGACAATGCATCCGGTTTTTGACCAAGGGCGGCAATGTGAGGCGCCGAAGTATTTTTTGCAAGCGATATACTTCCATATTAAAAAGCAAGCCGCGCTCGTTTATCTCCTTCCTCCATCGCTTTAGAAACATCGCGGCGGTCAACATACTGTCCGGTAACGCCGAGGCAAGCCTGATTTCTTGTTCAAGGCGGTATCCATTTCCGCCGGCGTCATACCGGTCTTCCTCATAATATAAGAGGGAGGGCAGGGTCGCAGTCCCCGGAGCGAGTACCCATGACCAAGCTTCCCAAGGGGGTTAGTCCCATCGAGGTATCGAAGCACTTGCCCTGCTTAACGCAGCACATCGAAGCGCCGATTCCCCGATATGCGCAATGACGATATTGGTATCCTCCGGCTTTTTCCCTGAGGATGACGGCGGCGCGTTTTGCCGTGTAGAGGAAGCTGGTGCCGTGGAAACCATAGCGGCGGGCGGAATATTTTTCGTACCATTCATGGGGATGGCGTACGATAAAGCTCGTTTCGGGCATCGTTTGATGCCACGCCGTATCGATAATTGCGCAGTGCGGGACATTTGGCAGCACTTTCTGGGCGGCTTCAATTCCCATAATATTGGCGGGGTTGTGCAGTGGTCCTAAGTCCTGTACCTCGTGGAAAGTGTTGAGAATTTCGGGGGTTACGATAACCGATTTGATAAACTTGTCGCCGCCGTGGGTTACGCGATGTCCGACCGCCTTAATCACATTCATGTCGGTGATAACGCCTACGGAGGGGATCTGTCAGTGTTTTAATGATGAGTTCAACCGCATGGGTATGGGTGGGGCAGGGCTTTTCCAGCACATACTTGTCTTTTCCCTTTGCCTCGTGGGTAATCACGCTGCCGGGCTGGGTTACCCGCTCTACAACACCCGATGCAAGGACGCTTTTATTGTCCCAATCATACACCTGATACTTTACCGAAGAACTGCCGCAGTTCAATGTCAAAAATAACCATACAAACTCCTATTATTAATACTCTAGGAATCTCTCAAAACAATACCTTTAGTTTTTAAAAGATGCCCTATAACATACCGATAGAGCTTTCCCTTTGAGGGACCCTCTGTCATCTATGAGCTTTTAGTATATAGCGAAAGCGGGAAATGTCAAAAGGAAGATATTTCTAAGAAAATAATCTTTTATGGATAGGATAAATATCTAGCTGCGTCGTAACCAAAGGTATTAAAGCCGACTGCAACCACCTCGTCAAAAATATACGTCCTTGTACATTTTTGACTGCGAGGTTTTACAAAGCAAAAACTCGTTTCTGTTTTGGAACCACCGGCATCCGTGCGGATCGTATCTACACAGTGCAAAAACGTTGAGCGCTGTGTCCCGATGCTCGCGTCTGGGGGCAGAACTTAAAGTATCTTTATTTGAACAAAAGGATTTATTCGGATAGTTTGCAGAACCCTCTTCTGTAATAAATAAACCGCCACTTTTCCTGCTCTTCACAGCAGGAGTTCGCTATGAATTTATCTTGGACAAATCCCCAGCACGCCCCCTTTTATCTCTTGAGAAAATACGATATACTGTCCCGTATGGGGAAAAGTATCGTTTTTGTTAATCAAAAAGGCGGGGTAGGAAAGACCACTTCTGCCGTCAATATCGGCGCATACTTTGCACAGGCGGGGACGCTGCTCGTGGACTTTGATCCGCAGGGCAATATGTCATCGGGCGTTGGAATTTCAAAAATCGCCGACTATTTATGATGCGATTGCTGGGAAAAGTTCCGATCCAAAAGACGGTCAGACCGACGGCGGTTAAGGATTTGTATGCAATCCCCGCTGATATCAATTTGTCGGGTGCGACCATCGAGATTGGTCGATCAGCAATCGCGCGAGTTTTTTCTTCGCGATAATCTTGCCTTTCTTAAAGAAGAATATGAATATATTTTAATTGATTGCCCTCCGTCGTTAGGCATTTTAACGCTGAACGGGCTTGCCGCTGCGGATGAGGTGTTTATTCCGCTGCAGTGTGAGTATTTTGCGCTTGAGGGGTTAACGCTTCTGTTGCAAACCGTTAAAAGAGTGCAGGAAAAAAATCAATCCCCACCTTAAAATCGGCGGTATCTTTTTACGATGTACGATTCCCGTACAAAACTCGCGCAGGAAGTAGTGCAGCAGGTTACCGCCTCATTTTAAGGATCGCGTATGCAGTACGATTATTCCGCGCAATGTTCGCCTCTCCGGAAGCTCCTTCCCACGGGCTTCCCATCTGCAAAGTGATGACGCTTCCTGTATCGGCGCCCGCAGTTACGAAAAACTCGCGCAGGAGGTGCTTGATCGTGCCTAAATCTGCATTAGGTAAAGGACTCGACTCCTTGCTTTCTCCCGACATTACGGATTTGTATTCAAAGGATGCTGCTGCACAGCCTCGGATGTGCAATCAAGTACCGGACAGTCTGGCGCAGAGGAATCAAACAATGGTCAGTCGTTTGAGAGGCAGTCAAACAATAAACAAACGAATAGCAGACAAACGGGCGCGGTGCAGCTGCCCGATACGCAAGACCATACTGCGGTTTCTGCTCCGATTGAGCTTGACCCCGCGCTGTTACAACCCAATCCGTTCCAACCTCGCCGCACCTTTAACGAAGAGAGTTTGCAGGAGCTCGCCGCTTCCATCAAAGAACACGGGATTATCCAGCCGATTATTGCGGAAAAACGGCGATGACTACTATATTATTGCGGGCGAGCGGAGAACTCGGGCGGCGCTTTTTAGCGGGGCTTACGCGGGTACCGGTCATCTTCCGCGAATTTGAAAACAGCAAAAAGCTTGAAATTGCGCTTATCGAAAATATTCAGCGGGAAAACCTCAATCCGATTGAAGAAGCGAAGGCATATCAGGAGATTGTGCAGCTTTCTAATCTGAATCAGGAGGAAACCGCCAAGCGGGTAGGGAAGAGCCGGTCGGCGGTGGCAAACGCAATGCGGCTTTTACAGCTGCCCGACGAAATGCAGGCAGCCCTTGAAAAAGGAAGCATAACCGCCCGGTCATGCGGTAATTCTCTCGCTCGTTAATCCGGCTGATCAAACGCTACTGTTTACTCGCATTACGGAGCAGGCGCTCTCGGTGCGGGAAGCGGAAGTGCAGGCGGCTCAGTTGAAAAACGGCAGCCGTACTGCGCAGAAAAAAGCGCCGCCGCAGTCGGTAAAAACAGCCGAAAGCGGATGATGCGCAGTTTGAGCTCAAGGATATTGAGCAGCAATTTATCGATGCGCTCGGCACAAAGGTAGAAATAAAAGGAGACTTCGAAAAAGGCATCATCGCTATTTCGTACTTTTCGCAGGCAGACCTTGATGCGCTGTATAATAAAATTACCGCAAAATAACTTTCGATGGCAAATGTTTCCGATTATATAGCGTGGCGCGGCGACCTTTCCTTTGCGGTGCGTCCGTTCAATGCGATAGATGCGCTGGCGCTGTGTCAACTTGCATACCTTAACTTTTCTGATATTATCCCTGCCCAATGCGATGGCTGTAACGGTGCGATTACGCTGCGGGAAGCAGCCCGTCTCTATGCCGCTGATTCTACGCGCGGAACCCCCAAAGAGTTTGGGATATTGATTAACCCGCTTACCGCCGATTTGCTCAAAGTCGCTGCGGAAACGGAGCGCTTTGGTTCCATCCTGTTAAAAGACTTTGTGAGATGTGATCGATCGCCGTGCGGATAAACAGTTTGCTGCGATGACCGCCGTACTCCCCAACGGGGTGTGCCTGTGTCGTCTATCGCGGTACGGACGATTCGATTGTCGGATGGAAAGAAGACTGCCTTTTGAGCGCTTCCCTGCGCCCATTCCTTCTCATGGTGCAGCGGTCGATTATCTTTCGGCGGCTGCGGAAACCACTGTTACCTACGGCGCCGAAAAGCTCTTTATTGCGGGGCATTCCAAGGGCGGAAACCTCGCGGTCTATGCGGCTGGAACTGCCGCCGCTTCGATACAGGAGCGGATTGAACACGTGTTTTTGTTTTGATGGTCCTGGTTTTTCTTTTGATATTGAGCAACGGAGCGGATTTCAAGCAATTATTCCAAAAAAATCGCTTCGTTTATTCCGCAGTCTTCCATCGTTGGGGTGCTGTTGTCTTATCTGCCGCATTATATCGTTATTGAAAGCGCCGAAACCAATACCTTTTTGGCAGCATGATATATTTTCTTGGCAAATTGAGGCGGGACACGTTTGTAAGGTATCAGCAGGGCGAACTAAGGAAAGCTATTTTTGCGGAAAAAAACGATGCGGGAATGGCTTTCTCATCTTGATGATAACGGGCGGAAAGTGTTTATCGAAACGCTGTTTGCTGTGCTGTTCGGCACCGGTGCGGAAACGCTCAGTGAATTAACGGCTAACGGACTTGCTCATTCACTGCATATTTTAAAAGAGCTGCACACGGTAGATTCCGAGCGACGGCAAGACCTGTTTGCCGTTATCAAAAGCCTTTTTCGGCGCTGTTTATACGCATTTCCCCTATCCGTAAGTTTTCATTTTTAAAGTAATATCCCGCTTTCGCAGTCTGCATTGAGTATCGACCCGCTTTTAACGGGGCTTCCCGTCCGGCTTACAATACGGTTGTAAAAGAGGCAGCGAAAATCGATTTTACTTCAAACTGCGAGAAGCTGAGGTGTTTTGCTGATGCGGCAGCTTCTCTCCCGAGAAAGCAAAGCAAATCTAAAGCGAGTCTTTTCAGATGCCCTAGTCTTTTTCTTCCGTTAATTCAAGACTTGCCGTATTCGGTTTCAAAACACCTTACTGCAGATAATAAAGCAGGCAAAAGCTAACCGCCAGTCCGGGAATGATAGGATCAAGACCGAAAAAGAAGTCTTTGTCTGTTCAAGAATTATAACCGTAATGCTTCCGGCAATGAGCGAAGCGATAGCGCCGATATTTGAAACCTGTTTCCAATAGTGCCCCATGACATACGGGAAGAAAGCCCCTGCTGCCCAGCAGTGTAAATGAGAACATCAGTAGCTTAATAATACTGCCTGTGTTAAACAGCGCGATGATCATACCGAATACGCCGACGATCAGCATGGTAATTTGAGTAACTCGCATAACCTCGTTGTTTGTGGCATTGGGTTTTGATATAAATTTTGTAAATATCGTTCCCGAATATGGAACCGGCGCCCAGTAAGTCAGAGTCAGCGCTCGACATCGTTGCAGAGATAATACCGGAAAAGAAGCCCAACAATCAGCGCAGGCATTGTTGCCATCGCCAAATGCGGCAGCGCGTATTTAGGACCTTTGGCTCAGTATGATATCTCCGTCTATCTTTTCATATTAATGAGCGCCAACGTAATGATACCAGAAGCGTCGGAATAGAGCATATACAAAGTTCAGTATTGCGGAAATGATTGAACCTTGTACGGCAGTTTTTCATCACGAGCGGCAGTAGTAGCGCGAGACTGCTTCTTGCCCGACGGAAAACGATGCAAGCCATACAATTGTCATCGAAAAGTAATCGCTCCGATACCAATGCCCTTAAACGGACTAAAATGTATCGGGCGGAACATTTGCTGCGACTGCCTGCATGCCTCCTGCAAGATTGAGAGAGAACGGCAGCGCGAGGCGCCATCCCGATGATAATCAAGAATACCTGTACAAAGTCCGTAATGGTAACGCTCCATAAACCGCCCATAATCGAATATACGGTAACAACAATCGCAACGATGATCACCGCTACGGAGTAGTTTATGTTCAGCATAAAAGATACGATTGTCGCGGAAGCGATAAACTGAGATAAAGTCAAACCGATCAGCGGTAAAAATCATAATAATTGCGGTAATGAGCCCTGCTGAGCCGCTATATCGGCGCCTAAAATATTCTGGTACGGTTTTAACCATTGTGCGGCGTAGACGGGGGCAAATACCGCAAGTACGATATAGGCAATGCCCATCGTTGCAACATACCAAAAATGCACTCAATCCCCAATTAGTAAAGGATTTTTCTGCGACACCGAGCGAGCTTCCTCCTCAATTTCCGTAGCGAGTCAATGTTCCTGCCATTAAAATCGGTCCCAGTCTCCTTTCGGCTACCATAAAATCTTCGTTCGTTTTAATCTTTTTGAAGATGCCCAGCCGATGAAAAAGCATCAATAAAAGATATGCGACAACAATGACCAATACTATTGTATTCATAGGTACTCCTGTTTATGGGCATCTCTACAGGTGATTAAAAATTTTTAGGAATGCCATAACTATAACTATATTACAATAGTTTCTTATAATTTGCTACTTCCGGTTTTTACATATTAAACCTGTTCGGAAAAATAGAAAATTGAAAATTATTGACATTTTGAGGTATTCAGTATAAAGTTTAAGATGACAGTTATCTACTGTTATAAAGGAGCAAACATGACTGGAATCATGAGTGGTGATCGTGTGTATTGCTCTCGTAATTATCGGTTTAATTCTTGGATGGACGATTCGCTGGCTGTATGCCAGATTTCAACTATCTGCTTCTGAACAGCGTGCAGAGCGGGTTTTTACAGGAGGCTATAAAAGAGGCTGAAGCTCAGAAGAAGGATATTCTTCTTGAGGGCAAAAAGAACAACTTATTCGGGAAAAGAAATCAACAAGAACGAGAGAACCGCGAACGGAGAAGCGACGCTTCAACGGATGGAACGCCGCTTAACCCAAAAAGAAGAGCAGCTGGATAAACGGCTGGAATTGGCAGAAAAAATGAAAAGCAACTCGTTGAGCGGAAGGATGCGCTTGACGAACGTGAAAAAGTCTTGGATGGGGAGGAAGAACGGTACAAGGAAGAGCTGGAACGCATTTCCGGTTTAACGCAGGCGCAGGCAAAGGATTTAATTATCCAGAGCCTTGCAAATGAGGCAAAGAAAGATGCGCAGGTTCTTATCAATAGAATAGAAGACGAAGCGAACCTTACCGCCGAAAAAAAGCGCGTGATATTTTTGGTTACGACTATTCAGAGGCTGACGACGCAGACAACAAGCGATATAACCGTTTCTACGGTGAGCTTGCCGAGCGACGAAATGAAAAGGGCGGATTATCGGGCGCGAGGGACGCAATATACGTGCGCTCGAAACCTTGACCGGTGTCGATATTATTATCGATGATACGCCCGAGGCGGTGGTTATTTCCTGTTTCGATCCGGTACGGAAAGAAATTGCCCGTATCGCATTGGAGCGGCTTATTTTGGATGGGCGAATTCATCCTGCGCGGATTGAAGAAATCGTGCAAAAAGTTACGCGCGAGATTGCGCAGACCGTGTACGAAGAAGGGGAAAAAGTGCTCTTTGACCTCGGCATCCACGATATGGGACAGGAAATGGTGCGTGCGCTCGGTCGCCTGCATTTTTAGAACGAGCTACGGTCAGAACGTATTGCAGCATTCCAAAGAGGTTGCAATTTTAGCGGAACGCTTGCCGCGGAAATCGGCGCAAATGTGGAAATTGCAAAAACGCGGCGGTTTTACTGCATGATATCGGTAAGGGCGCCGAAGCGGATTCCGACAAGAACCACGCGGAAGTCGGTATGGAAATGGCACGTAAAGATGAGCCTCGATCCGCGGATTGTCAATGCAGTCGGCTCGCACCATAACGATATTGAGCCGTCCTGCGTGGAATCCATACTGGTGCAGATTGCCGATGCAATTTCCGCCGCACGTACCGGGAGCCCGTCGCGAAACGATGGATAACTATGTTAGACGGCTGGAAAAACCCGGAAAGCAATTGCGGGAAGGTTCCAAGGCGTTGAAAAAGCGTATGCAATCCAAGCGGGTCGCGAGCTCAGGGTATTGGTGAACAATGAAAAGATACCCGATCAGAGGTAAAGACCTTTGGGACGCGATATAGCGAAAAAGATTGAAAACGATCTAGTATCCCGGGCGCATTCGAGTAACGCTTATCCGCGAAACACGCATTATCGAATACGCACGGTAACGGGAGCATTCGGTAAAGCGGCTTACCAATATCGATAACGAAACGAGCAGTAAAAAGCCGTCCTTAATAGGGCGGCTATGTGCGGCGTTAGGAGAAGATGCTTAATGAAATGATGGAGCCTTTTTCACTTTTCAGTTTCAGTATTTTTAAATATGTCAAATTGAGAGGTAGGGTTTGATTTTTATGCATTTCTTTAATATGCTACAAATAGGTCTCTACGAATCAGCGTTGTAGCCATGTAATTGTTCCTCTGTAATTCTTTTTATATATGGGCATCTTCTAAAAACTCACGGTTTTTAAAAAGATGCCCTGTACTGTTTAAAAAGGGGAGGCATCGCCAAAAAGTTCTCGCTTGCATTTAGCCTAGACTTGATGTATAGTTTCTAGCGTTCATGGTTATTAGCCTTTTGCAAAATGGAGCTTGTTTCGGCAGCACAGAAAGCGGTGGCGGTTATGTTTTATAGTGATCAGGGTACATACTGCATTGTTTTTATTGAATGCATGTATGTTATGGAGTGGTGTGTCCTCATCAGTTTTTGGAGGGTTTACGAGTGATAAAAAGAAGTATATTATCTACAGTATGCGTATCGCATCGATCGGAATTGCTATTGTAATCTTTCTGCTTTCTGCACAGTCCAAATTGCCGATACCCATATCAGTGTCGTTCCGCGGGTTGGATAAGCTCTTGCGTGCCTGCGCTTTCGGCTGTTTAGCTTTTTACGCTTTCGTACTGGGTTTCCAGTCGATACATGGCGCAAAAACCGCTTAAATGTTTTGTTTTAGTGTGCTGTATCGCCGCCTTTTATGGTATTTCCGATGAAATACATCAAATTTTTGTTCCCGGGCGTGATGCTTCTATATATGACTGGTTTGCCGACTGCATCGGCGCGGGTTTAGCCGCCGCTTTACGGTCGGGGATGGTAAGGAGAGTAAGGGCTGATTGGTAATCAGGTTTAGCGGTAAAAGAGCAGGGGAAAATTTAAAAGATATAACCAATGGCTACTGGGATAATACAAAAACTGACAGCCTTTTTTGGCAGTCAACCTCACATTATCCTTGCGATGTTGTACGGTTCCTGTGCTCGCGGAACTGAAACCGATAAAAGTGATGCGGATATTGCTGTCGCCCTGTCCGAGGCTTTAGCGCTTGAGGCAGTTGTCCTTACAGCTGGAGCTTTCCTTGCTTTTGAAGCGGGAAATTGATCTGGTCGATATACGGAAGATAACAGGTTTGCTGCATTATAAGGTGTTTACGGAAGGCGTATGCGTAAAAAAGACAGAGCCTGAGGGAAGCGCTTTGCTGCATAGGCATACTATGGCCGCACTCTATTGGTATGAAGATTACTATCCCATCTATCAGCGTGGGCAAAGGTATATCCTTGAACATACTTTTAAACGAAATCTTGTCGGTAATATGCAATGAGCATTGATAAAAAGTAATCGGTGAAAAACTTATATCGCTTAATCGGCGCTTGGGGCGCATAAAGCTGCATACACCGACAACTGTTGAAGCGCTGTAAAAATGATTTTTGACGCACAGGATATTATCAGTTTAAATATACAGCGTGCGGTACAAATTTCAGTTGATATTGCCGCTCATGTTTTTGACCGAACAATGCATGAACAAACATCGACAATGGCTGAAACTTTTTAGCGCTTTTCTCGACACGGATTGCTTGATGAGTCAGCTTGCTTCACGTTTAGCAAAAACAGTCGGTTTTAGGAATATCGCCGTACATGAGTATAATACACTTGATATGAATATACTGTATTCAATTATTACAAAAGAAATAGGGCGCTTTTACGAATTTTTCGGATACTGTGATGCACGTACTCGGTTGATACAGTGAAAGAGGTCTGTATGTTGTTAATCTTTATGCAATAGGAACCTCTAAAAAAACTTCAGTTTGAGAGGTACCCTTAGATTTCTTTGCGATGTTTTTTTGATCAGTCATAACAGGGAACCGCTAAAAAAATATTTTTAATGCGGTTGCTCTGCTTATTCTATGAGAAAATGATGCATCATGCGGCTGTCCAAAAAGCATCCAACTTTTGAGACATCACCTGCGAATGGGTTTTAAGGATTAAATAATAATGCGCTTAACCGAAGAAACAAAACAGATCATTATTGATTCCGTAGTGCCAGTAGTTTTACGCAAGCTGAAAAAGATAATTCTTTTCGGCTCTCGTGTTGACAGTAGCAAGCGGGGCGGGGACATTGATATACTGGTGCAAACGCCTGTTTCTTCCGCCGACGCTTTTGAGGGCAAAAGTGCGGACAGCGGCTGCTTTACAGTTACAGCTTGGTGAACAGCGGATTGATATTCTTACAACCAGCGGTGTTGATGATATGCGCTTAGTGTACAAAAATGCTTATCGGCAAGGTGCAGTATTATGGACAAAATAGTAAAGCTCAAATGTGTTTCTGCGCTGCAAGAATGCAGCGTGTACAGCGAATTACTACCGCTCTGACATTTTTGGAACCGCTATTTCCGGTTACGGTAGATCGGCTCAATGCGTTATCTGACGAGCAAACTGCTGTGGTGAGATCAATTTTTATATCGGTTTGCGAAACTGCAGGATTGCATTGGTTTGCAGCTAATTCAACGCTCTATGCGTTGCTGGAAAAGTGATCAACGGCACATCCGTTTATTGATATTCTCAATGAGACTCGAGAAGCTTGGCGTTTTAGCCTCCGCTGAAGATTGGCAGTATTTCCGTTCGTTGAGAAATAATTTTGCGCATGAATACCCTGAACGACCGGAGGATATTGTGCTTGGGCTTAATGCGCTGCATATGCTTGGGATAGATTTATGGCGTTATATATGCAGCTTGCGGAAAAGGCTGAAGAACTGATTGGTACGGAAGATTTGAAATGTCCACTATCTCATAAATGAATTGTTCCCCTAAAAACGTCAGTTTTAAGGGAATCTCTTAGGTTTAATGTTACACTTTGCTACAAATAAATGGGAACTTCTAAAAACTTCAGGTTTTAGAAGTTTTCTTTAGATCTAACTTGCAATGTTTTAATTTAAGTCATTATATTATAAAGACTTAAATTAAAACTCGACAACACCTCTAAAAATCTAACCTTGAGTTTTTAGGGCGCCCCGAAAATCATCTCCTTTACAAGTATCATTAAAAATTTCTAAAGTCTTTGATATTTTTGTGCTTATATCTATAAAAACTTTTTATTTCTGATTGACTTTTTTGCGCTTATGACTGTAAAATTATTTTAATATCGGAATAGTTTATGAATATAAGCGTATACGAGTTGAACGATTGGATTATCTGCAAGAAGTGTCGCCTTTTTATTGGGAAGCCTTTTATAAAGGTCTTATCAGGGGTGCGCCGCTGCAGAAAGTCCAGCATTTTTATCTTTACTGCGCGATGAGCTTATTGCTCAAGGTGCCGAAGCGGCGCATATTATTTTTATCAATTTTTGAAAAGCTTTTGCCTTTTCTACGCTTAAAAACCGCGGCGGATTTGTACCAGTATATTGTTGAACGGGTTCAGCCGAAACAGCGTGTTTAGTTTGTTGTTTGATGAGATTCAAGAAGTAGCGGGCTGGGAAAAATGCATCAATTCCTGCTTGAGTAGACTTTGATGCGGATATTTATATTACCGGTTCCAATGCCCGGCTTTTTATCCTCCGGAATTGGCGACCTATCTTGCGAGTACTATATTGAAATTCCGATACATACGTTGTCGTTTGCGGAGGTATTTGCAGTTTCAGGCTCATTACTTTCCGCAGCGAAATATGACGCAGCAGGAAGCCTTTTTGCCGCCTACCTGCAGGCGGTTTTCCTGTGATTCATACAGCAGATTACGGTGAGCAGGAAGCCTATAAAATTGTGGCGGATATTTACGCTTCGGTACTGCTCCGTGATACTATTCAGCGGTTCCAATATTCGTGATATTGAGTTGTTGGAGCGGGTGGTAAAATATGCCTTTGATAATATCGAAATAGCTTTTCTGGTAAAAATGTTGCCGATTATTTTAAAAATCAGAAGCGTAAGCTTGATGTAAATACAATATACAATTATTTGAATGCGCTTGGAAGCAGCCTTTGTTTTGTATCCTACACGTCGTTATGATATAAAAGGGAAAGAGCTACTGAAAACACAAGAAAAGTTTTTATTTGAGCGATGTGTCGCTTTTTATATGCTCTTTTTAGGATATACCGATCAAAAATTTCCGGCATATTGGAAAATATCGTTTTTGGAATTAAAGCGTGAGGCGGTATAACGTGTATATCAGTAAACTCGGTACAAAAGAGATTGATTTTTATTGCAGAAAAACAGGGCACAAAGCTCTATATTCAAGTTGCCTATAAATTGGAAAGTCAGGAAACCGTCAATCGTGAGTTTTCTTCTCTTTTTGGAAATTCGCGATCAATATCCTAAGTTTGTCGTAACAATGGATGAGTTTTGGCAGGAGAATGTAGAGGAGTGCGGCATTTTTACATTGTCGATTTTTATTGAGCAAGGAATATTGATGGATTATTTTGTACATGAATCAAGCTATGTGGATGATGGTGCGGAAATAGGCGAGGAACAAAAGTTTGGCATTTTACGCATATTATGAGCGGCGCGGGTTGGTACAAAATGCTCAATGGGCAAAAATGTCAACATCGGTGGAAAAGCGATTATCGGCAATGGTGTAAAAATCCAAAATAATGTTTCCCTGTATGATGATGTTATAATAGAAGATGATGTCTTTTTGCGGTCCCTCCTGTGTGTTTACCAATGTCATAAATCCCCCGTGCCTTTATTGAGCGCAAACACGAGTACAAACAAACGGTGGTTAAGAAAGGCGCTTCTATCGGTGCAAATGCTACGATAGTCTGCGGAGTGACGGTTGGCGAATACGCACTCATCGGTGCAGGAAGCGTAGTAACAAAAGATGTTCCGCCCTATGCCCTTGTTTATGGAAACCCTGCGCGGGTGCATGGCACGGTGAATCAGGCGGGGAGAAGGTGAGAGGATGATGAAAATAGCGTTAGTGGCTGCGGTCGAATTGGTTTTAAGCATATTGAAGCCTTTGTTGCAATGCAGGATAAAGGTTGCTTTAGTTGCTGTTTGTGATCCTATAGTGGAGCGTGCAGAAGAGCTGAGTATGGTGAAAGTCGGTACCGAATGCTCCGGTAAAAGTTTTTCCGACTATAAAGAAATGCTTGAGATATGTAAACCGGAGTTGTAACATGCAACTGAATCTGGTAAGCATAAGGATATTGCAGTATACTGTTTTTTACAGCATGAGGAGCGCATGTTATCTGTGAAAAAGCCGATGGCGCTTTCTACAGCTGATGCACAAGCGATGATAGATACGGCAAAACGCACGGTAAGCAATTAGCTGTTTGCTTTCAGGAATCAGTTTAATGCGCCGTGTAAAAACACGGGCTGCTTTGGAAAAGGGACGCTCGGTAAAATCCTTCATGGGATGATTCAAGTGCAGTGGAACCGGAATAAGAGCTACTACGATCAAGCAAAATGGCGCGGTACATGGGAGCAGGATGGTGGTACTCTGATGAATCAGTGTACGCACGGAATAGATCTGTTGCAATGGATGATGGGCGAAGATGCTGTCCGTGTACAGGCGCAGACCCGCCGGTTTATCCGCCGATTGATGCAGGAGGACTTTGGTTGTGCAATCGTAGAATTTGCTTCCGGCGCTGTCGGTATAATAGAAGAATTACTGCCGATGTGTATCATCTCAACGAAACGTTGAGTTTGTTGGTACGGATGGCTCCGTCGTTATTGGCGGGTTGGCTGTTAACAAAATGGAAACATGGCGTTTTGCTGATGCCGAACAGGTCAGCGATACGGAAGAGAAGGTACTCAATCCCAATGAAAAGACCCTCCGACGGTGTACGGCTTTGGGCATACGGCTCTTTTAGAGATGTTATTGATGCAATCGAGTATAATCGTGAACCGCTTGTTTCGGGCGAGAAAGGCAGCTTTAGAGATTATCTTGGCTATTTATAAATCTCAAAAACTGGATTACCGGTAACGCTGCCAGTGCGATTTTTCAACCATGGAAATGAAAGGTATTTTTAATTAATCAAAGAGGAAAATAATGGGAAGCACTAAAAATCTAACCGAGTTTTAGAGTTTTCTAATGAGCGGAGGAGAAAAATAATGAACGTACCTGCATGCAACAAGAGAATATAATAATTTGAAAAATGAATTTGATGCAGCTTTATCCTCTGTACTAGAAACAGGTGATTTTATTTTGCAGGAAAGCGTAGTAAACTTAGAAGAAGGTCTAAAACAGTATACCGGTGCAAAATATGCCGTTGGTGTTGCAAACGGTAGTGATGCGCTAGTAATTGCATCCGATATTCTCGGTTTTAAAAACGGCGCAGAGGTTATAACCCCAGCTTTTACTTTTTGCCTCAGCCTCCTGTATTGCCCGTTTGGGCGGTAAACCTATTTTTGCGACGTTGATGAAGATACCTTTTGTATGGATATGCAGGGATGCGGAGAAGCGCATCACCAAAAACACGAGTGGGAATACTACCGGTGCATTTGTTCTTGCAAATAGCAGATATGGCTGCTATGCTGACGCTTGCAAAAATATAATCTCCGCGTTTTTGGAAGACGCAGCGGAAGCCTTTTGGTATGCAGGATGTGTATAACGGCGCTTTGCATCAGTCCGGAACTATCGGCGATATGGGAATTTATTCGTTTTTCCCCACAAAGACGCTTGGCGGTTACGGCGATGGCGGTATGATCGTTACAAATAATGAAGAATATTACGTAAAAGCAAAAGGCTTGCGTGTGCATGAGGCAACAAAAATATCACCCATGACTACATCGGCTATAACTCACGGCTTGATAGCTTGCAGGCTGCTATACTGAACGTTAAGCTCAAGCATATCGATACGGCTATTGCAAAGCGTGCAGAACGTGCGGCGCAATATCGGACTTCGCTAAAGATATCAGACAGATAAAAACTTCCGTCGTAAAAACGAAGGGAAAAGAAGTATACTATGTGTTCAATATTCTTGCTGAAAACCGGGATGCGTTACAGGCATATCTTACCGAAAAAAGCATTGGCACAACGGTGTATTACCCCAAGTGCCTGCATGAACAGGAGTGTTTTAAGTATCTTGGTTACAAGAAAGGCGACTTCCCTGTTGCGGAAAAACTCTGTGCTTCCGTACTTGCTTTTACCGATGTACCCTGAGGCTGACCCAAGATGAAATTACCTATACCTGCGATGCAATCAAAGCGTTTTATAAACGGTAGGACGATTTTTCAAAAGAAAGTAGTCGTGTTGCTTGCATAGGGCTGTTTTTGATAACGATGTGCTGAACAGAGGGTCTAAAATAATAATAAAGTTTAGTTTTTAACGATAGCTCAAGGTTACGCGCTATAGAGTAAAAACTGGCTGCTTTGACAAATATATTGATAGGGTGATGTTGATCTGGTTTTAATTGGTTATGATGTTAAATGAAAGTATTGAGATGTTTGAATATTTTTAACTTAAAAAGCAAAATTACAAAGTAATAGTAAATCTATTTTATTACTTGCTGCGGTAGTTCTCTTGGACAACTTGACCAGCTTAGGTTTCCAGCCTATTATTACTCGATATATATTCCGCCTGAAGATATGGGTGTTTTTCGACTTTGTTGGCTATCGTATCAACGTGGACGGTTATTTCTGCGGGGCGATATGAGCTTGCAATAGTGTTGCCGGACGAAAAAGCAGGCAAAAGATGCTATTGTATTTCTGTGTTTAATTATTGCTGTAATAGTAAGTTTTCGTTGCAGGATTTTGGTATTTTTAAATATTTATTTAAGTTTTAATAATAATGCTTTACTGCTAAGAAAATTATTTGTTTTTATTTATTACTCCATTGGTGTTTTATCAATGCTTGTGATCTTATTTTTATAGAAAATTGCAATACGCGAAAAACAAGTTAGGGGGCTGTCAGCTTAGTCAAGTAGCCAGACAATTAGGAGATAAACTTACAAAAAGTTTGTTTAGGATATGTCTATCCGCGTCCAATAGAGTCTTATTATAGGTAATATTATTGGTCAGATGATTCGAGTTTTGTGTGCTTTCTTATTTTTGTTATTAAATCTCAAAAAATTCTTGTGAGAGTGCACAGAAGAGATATTTTTATGTTGCAAAACATATATATTTCCGCTTGTTAGTTCTTTTTCTGCTTTATTAGATGTTGCGTCTATGCAAGTTCCTATTATTTTTGTTGAGTAGTTTATTCTCTGAAGAATTGGTTGGGTATTATGGTAGCTTTGTTTGGCTGTACTTTTCTGTGCCGATAGGGGTTATCGGTACTAGTATGTCCAATGTGTTTGTAGATAGCCAGAGTATGACGTCCCATATGTACAAAATTTAACGTTAAGTTTATTTAAAACTATTGTTTATTGGCACATTAGGGATGAGCTTTATCGTTATGATGGTGATATTATTTTTATCTTATTTTCAGTAAAACTTGAAATTTGCTGAGATATATGTGCTATGTGGACGGCCCCCAGCTTAGTTCTTGTACTATGTTTTTCACCCTTGAGCAGTTTATTTTCTGTATATGAGAAGATTGAAAGGGGCTTTGGTTAGGAGCTTTTTCTTTTTCTCTTCACTAATGTGTATATTTTTACCTTATTGGATGGGTATGTCTAGCTGCAAGTCATTATTTCTCTTGCAATAGGTTCTTTGGTAGCCAATGTAGTATTGCTTCTTGCTATTTTTGAAAATTATTCATATTAACTATATAAAAACATTGTCAATGATATTTACAATATCCTTTTCCGATATATACAAGGCATTATTGCTTTTTGTTAGGAGATTAGTTGTGAGCTGTTTAAATGTTTATATTGAACAAAAACTTGGAAGAGTATGGTTTCCAATCGCAGAGCAGTCTATTTTACGGGATGCTTTTTGTAAATAATAAATTATTGAAAACCGATGATGTTTTTGAAATCTTAAATAATGTTAAGTCCTCCGACGACTTACAATGTTTGCTTAAAAATATTAATGGTTTTTAGTTTATAATAGAAGATAGACTCTATTTTTGCTGTAGATAGAGTTCGGTCTATTCCTCTTTTTATACTGTAAATGATGATGGTTTGTTTATCAGTAATGATGCTGGGGCTGTTAGGAAAGTTTCAAAGATACTGAACTTGATCCCATATCTGTGCAGGAATTTACTGCAAATCAAGTTACAGGTAAGGATACTTTGTTCAGATGTCAAGCAAGTTCAAGCAGGGAGTTTATTGCAGTTTGCTTAGATAATGTAAAAGGAATAGTGCTTAGAATACAGGTATTTTACATTTTACTCACTCAGAGCGATATAGTGTAGCGGATAAGGATATGCTACGAAAAAGAATGCTGTCAGCATTCTCGGCCTATAGACAGACTTATAAGCTATGCCGATGGCCAACTTGTTTTGCCTCTTTCAGCAGGATATGATTCTCGATTTATTGCATTGATGCTATATAAAAGGTCGTTAAAAATGTTGTTTGTTTTCAGTTATGGTAAAATTAGGGAATTTTGAAGCAACAACAAGTAAACAAATGAAAAGCTGATATATTAGGGCTTTTAAATGGTATTTTATTGAGTATACTGATAGTCTTTGCATAATTGTGCACAAATAATGATTATATAAGTATTTGAGAGTGGTAAATGTGGCTGGGCGTCTTTACCTTACGCCAAAAGATTAGTATACGTTTGTTTATGAGTTGACGGAATGTGATCTCTAGCGATGCAATCTTATTCCTGGTACTATGGTGATGTCTTGCTGGAAGTGATGTCCCTACTGTCATTAATTCAAAAATTCAGTTTCTAAATACATCACGTTTATGCTATGTAATCTCTTTATATGTTATTACAATAGTTTACAGAACCTGCCCAAGGATGTCTTAAAAATGAAGATAAAAATAATGGAAGTTATAAAAGAGAACATGGAAAAATCTCAATATACTTTTATTTACATCCCCGGAAAGGAATATGCTGATGCTTATGAAAAATGGAATTGGATGGAATCAAATCCGAAATTACATTATAAATTCGGTTCAAGTATATGCGAGTTTTGGGGGAGTATGATTTGGTATTTTACCTTTTCTTGATATAGAATTTATAGAGTATTGGAAAGATGTTCCGCTCCTTTACGTTTGGGAAAAAGATATACTAAAACGGTGGATGCATTTTTCTTGAAACTCATTCGCTGACTTACTACTCCGCATTCTAGAGTGCGTACTGTAAATCGGCTCCGTCAAATTATATTGAATCGAATAAAGTACACTTTGGCTTTTATGATTTTGATTGTTTATATCTCAATGTATGAAAAGTCGTCCATTGAAAAGAATAATACAAATTGCAGTATTTCCCGCTTTGATAGTGATTTTTGTTAAAAGATATTTAGGCTATTTAGGCGGGATAAATTTTAGCTTCTGTAAAATTTATACACAATATAAATAAGATTATGGAGACTGATTTATGAAATTTATATATATTGTAAAACAACTATACTGGAGTTTTTCTAAGTTGTCCTCGTATTTATCAGACTCGGAATACTTCTGCTTCAATTAAGTTTAGAACTAGTCAAAACATGCTAGGGTATAAACTGCAGTGGCGCATCTAGTAGCAAATATACCTCAAAAGTATCAGGAGCTACAATATTTATGTGGGTATAGGATCGGCTCCAGGTTTGTCTTTTGGTTTATTATATCCAAGGAATCAGTAAAATTAAAATAGGTAATTATGTTATTATGGCTCCTCATGTAGGTATAATAAGTACGAAAACCATGATTTATGATCATAGAAAGCACTCTTCTGATACATCTGTTGTTATAGGAGACTATTGTTGGATTGCGTATGAATGGTTATTCTTCCTAATGTTGTTCTCGGTGATTTTACAATTGTTGCTGCCGGTGCTGTAGTTGCAAACCTTTCGCTGAAAGGGTACTGTATTATTGTAATCCGGCAAGGGTTATAAAATATTTAGAAAAAGATAAATGTGCAGGTATAAAAATGAGTATGAATATTATGGGTATTATCCCCGATTTGAAGATAAATATTTGAATCGAAAATGATCTTTTGACACGTGTCTACAGGTTATAGCGCGTATAATGATTATGACTCCAGGGTGTTTCATGAATAGTAAGCCCCCTTTTGGATTCCAAGCACAATATCGTGGGTATTGTCGAGGGCGCGCCTCGTGGTTATAAGTCACAGAATAAAGCCCTTTGTTAAAAGATTATATCACAAGTTTTTACTAAAAATACTACAGAAAATTGCTAAGCGTATGAAAATTCCGTATTATTTGATGACATCATCCGATGATACAAAACTGCAAACTTGGATTACTCAATTTAACTCCTGAGTTAATGTGTAGTACAGTCAATGTCGTTTTATTGAAAAAGCTATATTTGCAATACCGAAATATGGTACGATTAATATCCATACAGCTTTGTTACCGAGTTACCGTGGTCCTAATTCTGCCTTTTGGCAATATGTAAAATATGGAAACCAAACAGGGAGTTACGATTCATTATATTGATGAGGGTGAAGATACTGGCGATATCTTATATCAGAAAATTTCGATACCTATCAGGGTTAAAATCTCCTGAACGATTGGATATTTTAGTTACCCAGATTGCAGTTCCTGCACTTTTCGATACAATTGAAAGATTGAGAGGAACTATTAAGCCCTGAGGCAGCCTTTAGATTCTCCTACGCCGAGAGCAAGGAATTTGAAAGCATCTGAGCATTCTTCGTTTATAAGATGGGATACTTGGTCTATAGAAAAGATGGAATATTTTACGAGGTACTGAATTGTGGCTTAATGCCTTGGATCCTCCTAAAGGTATTCAGGTTCTCGTTGGCTTATATAGATGAGATTATATAAAAACTTCAGTTTCTGAAAAGTATATGTGCCGAGTAAATATACAAGAACAGTTATTTTGTGTAGTGTGCAAGATGGAAATAAATTAATACGTCGTATGAAATTTTGACTCTGGAAATGTTTTATAAAATTTTTAATTGGGTGCGTTTTATAAGTTTAAATCCAAATATGGCAGTCTGACGTTCCGAAAGGATCGCGTGGTAATAGGGATGGTCAGCAATCTCCTTCTATCTTGATGGCTAGTTAAAAGTGGAACGAAGCTATGTGCGTAAAATGAGACGTGTATATACTGATGGTAAATCAGAATATCCTCGTCTCTGGAAGGAGTTCTATACAGATAAAAGGGGCGTGTAGTTATGCCGCCTCGGAATCACGCACTGCATTTAGGTTTATCAGCACAGCAACTGAAAAGAGGGGAGACTAGCATCTCAGCATTCTACTGTTATGGAGATTTTATGACAGCATTTCGCTATCACGTGGATTTGCAGCCTCTATAGCATGTACCTCAGGGTCATACGATATGCGTCTGTTTGTTTGGAATAATCTTTGAGATAGTTTATCGTTACACCCTTTTATGCATACAGCTTCCATTGACATTGTGATAATTCTATAACTCACAAAATTAATAAAGCTGCAGAATGGTTACTATATTTCTGAGTCAAGTGATCGTGATTAGTATAGCAGAGTGTTTGAAGGATGCAGAGACTCGTAAGGGATTCTCACACCGAGACAGATGTAGAGTCTCTAATTTTATGTCAAGGAATTTTCTCAAAAGTAATGGGAAATCATATGTTGGGTAGTCGCACTAATGAGATAATAACCACTGGATTAAGATTGACAACGGAAAATGGACTTGTGTGTATTTTGGAGCCAAGCAACAGAATATTTAAACTACGATCGTTCAGTTCTTGCTGACGACGCGTCCTGATGATGTGTATGGAAATTTAATGTGCTTTCATTTGTGGATCGCGGTGCAGAAGCCTCCACCTGACTGCAAGAGCTAAAAAGAATCTGGGAGAGGTTTCTGGCGCCTTTATCCACTTATACGCCCGATTTGCGCTATTTAGGAAGCGTGTGTAAATCATATATAAAGTCTCACAATTTTAAGAGATAGTTGCGTATGTCAAATATACCCAGTTCCGTGTTTCAGAAATTGAATCACGTCTGTCCCATTGTTTTTACCGAATGGCTTGGCATCGATTGCAAGAAATTACACCCATGTGGAACAAAAATACTATTCTTATATCTTCAGGTAATAATACATTTGCGACTTAGTGCGAGACTGTTAGAGCTTTCAAATAACTGGCTCAATCGAGAATCGATGCCGGTATTGCCACTATACACACTATTAATGAACTCAAAGTAATAGTAAAAATGAAAATTCATATTTGCGAGACTGAACCCTGTAGTGATGTGCAGTGCCCCGAAATAGAGTTGCAGAAAACAATATCGACTGTAGTGATTGATATTTTAGGCGAGTATCATGATTTCAAGATATGAGGAAATAGTGATACGTGATAATCATAATCGATTTTCTCTGTACAAAGTCTTCTATTGCATATAAAGAAAATTTTTGTTTTGCCCTTATTGTCAATGAATATTTGGACTTTGTTGCTTTATTAAAGTATCTTATTTCCCTCAACTACAACGGAAAATAATGCAATTTGCGTTATGTCCGACTCATGATGTTGATGTTCCATTTGCCTATTTGAATATTCCTGTATCTAAAGTTTATCAAGCAGATGGGGGATATGACCAAAACGTAAGTCGCTCGCCAGCACTGAAAACCGACGTTTGATTGGATAAAATTTAAACATGAGGTGTGAAATTCGATCCGTATTATTCATTTGAAGTTTTATTATGACGCAAAGTGAAAAGCACGCAACGTGAGAGTTCGCCTTTACTTTCTCACCGTCAGAGTAGTCCTGAAAATGCTAATGCAATATCGTGTCTCTTCCTGAAATGCGGTCCCTGTGCAGACTATTGATGAGACGTGAACATAAAATAGGTATTCACGGATTTTTATGGGACGTATTTGAATAGTAAAGCTGCTTTACAGAAGATGTGCACCCATCGCGTGCAGCTACCGGAAGGACTGGAATCGAATCAAGAACAAAGGCGGTCCGGCAGCAGTATCTCCAATGGCAGAATCCTGAAGACTTTTGTTATTTAGAAAATGCCGGATGAAATATGACTCACTGAGCTTTACGATATGCCGTGTCTCTGCAGGTACGTGTTGCTGAGTATTCAGTGTATGATTATAGCAACACGAAGAAAATTAAAATTGAAAGAACGTCACGACTTATTGCAATGGAGTGTTCTATAATTTGTCAGTAGAGCGATATAATGAATTTAGGACTAATCACGACGATGCTTTACGCGTCTCACTTAGCAGCCAAAATGCAAATATTATAACTGCACTTTGAGTTTTACTGTTCCATAACATGAGCCTCGCAACAGGCTTCCAAAACAATTATATGTAGTTTTTAGATTGTTAATTTATTTGATTATATATAAAGGTAATGTATTTATGCATTCACTGATTACTGGCTAAAGCACAGTCAGTAATGTCTCAAAGCGGCGTGTGCCGTCGCGCTATCTAGCAACCCCCTCAGCGGTGTGTAACGGAGACGCATTCGTTCTGCCGGTCAGCGTGCCATGATCAGACTGAGCGATATATACTGAAATGGATATTCCTCAGCCTGATTATAATTTGCACATAGGTTCCGGTTCTCACGGTAAAATGAGCTGTGTCTATAGCTTGAGAAAATTGAAGCATGCTGCTAAACCTGCCCTGATGCGATATTGGTCTACGGTGATACGAATTTACATTAGCGGGCGCCTTAGCTGCGAGTAAGCTGCATATTCCGGTAGCGCTGTGGAAGCTGGTTTGCGCTCCTATATGATGGCAATGCTGAAGAGCAAAACCGTCGCCTTTACTGATCATCTTTCAACATGGCTTTTTGCCCGACACTGATACAGCGATAGATAATCTTAAAAAGCAGAATTATTTCTACTGGTAGTTTACATTCTGCAGATAATAAAGTTATATGCAAAACGGGTGATATTATGTATGATGCCTCGCTTTATTACCGTCAGAAAAATAGTTCGTTGCAGACGCCAAATAATTTTATATTTACTGACTATTCATAGGGCGGAAAATACTGGGATGATCCGGTGCGCTTAACAAATATTATAAATGCGGTTAATGCACTTTCAGAAAATTGTTTTTCCTGTGCATCCTCGGACATATTGGCAGGCATGCATTTTAAAAAGGCTGCAACTTTATCGACCCAGTCGGTTGTTGGAAATGATCGAATACGAAGAAACGTGTACTGCTGTCTTACGGATTCCGGCGGCGTTCAGAAGCTCTTTCAAAAGCCGTGTATAACCATGCGCGACACCACTGAATGGGCTGAACTTGTCTCTTCCGGCTGGAATACGCCCATCGGCGCTGATACTGATTGTATCAGCTATTCGGAATATTCATGCCCCCTATAGAGTATCCTCAGCTTTTATGGTGATGGACAGGAAAAGATAGAGGTTTTAGCGAGAATAATGTCGATTGGTAAAACACAAATACAATAGATCATAGGAGGATTTGTATTATGTCAGACTTCGAAATAATTATATTGATAATACCGAAGTTGTCGGTGTTATCGGCTTGGGTTATGTCGGCTTGCCGCTGCCGTGTCTTTTGCGAAAAAGGGATGTTCAGGTTCTGGGTTTTGAAAAAAGCTCTAAAAAGCAGAATCAGTGAATGCCGGAAAAACTATATCGGTGATATAAAGGATGAAGATTTAAGCGCGTAGTAAAAGAAACAGAAAACTTTCCGCAACAACCGATTTTTCTCGCATTAAAGAAATGATGACCGTTGCGTTTGCGTTCCGACTCCGCTTGATCATTTAAGAAACCTGATATGAGTTTTATCGAGCAGTCGTGTTGATATCGGACACATATGAAAGCAGGTACCTTTATTTCACTGCAGCACTACGTATCCGCAACTACCGAAGACTTTTATGAAGCCAATTATCGAAGAGAGTCCGGCTAAAAAGAAGGAAAGATTTTTGGCTGTAGCTTTTAGTCCCGAACAGGTTGATCGGGGAATCAAAGATTATAAGACTGATAATACGCCGAAAAGTGGTTGTGCTTTAGGCGCAGATGCACGAAAAAGTAGCTGTTGTTCTGTATAGTAAGGCACTCAACACCTCTATCCTGTCTCGAAGTCCCCGTGTAGCTGAAATGGTAAAATACTTGAAAAATACCTATCGGCTTATCAATATTTCGCTTATCAATGAACTAGAAAGCTCTTTTAGCGGGTAAAATGGATATTAATATTTGGAAGTAATAGATGCTGCAAAAATCGAAAACCCTACGGCTTCAAGCTATCGGTCCCGGTATCGGCGGACACCGTGTCCGCTTGATCCGTTCTATCTTGAGCATATCGCAAAAGGCTTTGATTTCGATTTAACAATGATCAATACTGCCGGCAATATCAACAACCAAATGCCGCATAAAATGATGAATAAGATTATGTATGCCCTTAATCGCAAGCAAAAAGCAATGAACGGCGCAACAATTTCTGCTTCTTGGTGTTGCCTATAAGCCTGATATCGATGATCCTCGTGAAAGCCCTGCTTTGCTTGTTATGGAAGAATGTGCTAAAAAGGGCGAACGTTCTCTATCATGATCCGTATATTCCTGAATGTATTGATGATCACGGAAAACAATGGATAGGAACAGACTTAACTGATGCTCTTTTTAGAAAAGGCAGATTGTGTTGTATTTCAACCAACCATTCATGTTTTAATATTGAGCATATTGTAGAGAAATCAACGTTAGTAGTTGATCTCACGAAATGCTGTTAAGACTGTGCATATTGAAGACGGGAAGGTGTTTAAACTGTAATGAAAATAATCATTATTAGTACATTTTTCCTCCTCAGAATTCTATAGCTTCATTGAGACCTTACGTGGGCTAAGTATTGGAAAAGCGGGACATGATGTTACGATCTTAACTACAGATAAAATACAGACAGATGTTGATTTATCGTATGATTGTTCAAATTTTAATATAATTGCTTTACCTGTTGGAATTCCTTTTGCAAAAAGCAAGAAAAGATTTAAAAGCTCAATGCTAAAGGGCGCAAAAACAAAATATTTATTCGTTGGTACGGTTATCGGTTTTTGGTATCATAAAAAGCTCTATATTAATTTTACGGAAAAACCGGATGTTTTTCATAGTTGCCGATATCCTGACTGGCACTGATGGTTGGGCGGAGGTGGCGATACAATATCTCAAGAAAAACTTGTCGTTATTGGATGATGTTTTGCTTTGTAATATCTACAGGAGGACCATATTCGGTACATCGAGTTGGGTTTTATATAAAGAAAAACTATCCGAATATCAAGTGGATTATAGATTGGCGTGATTTATGGTCAAAAATCATAACTTCCGAGGTCTTTTCGTATTTCGATGGTATGAGCGATTACTTGAAATGCGATTCCATTCCACAGCCGACATCATTACAACTGTTTCTGATGGTTTGGCTGATGAGTTATCTATAATGACTACGACCCTGTTCATATAATCTATAATGGTTATGATCCTGAAGATTATCAAAATATTACTGCTATTGCACTCGCAAAGCAATTCTCAATTAACATTTGATATACAGGATACATATATGATGGTTATGATATAATGCCCTTTTTAGAAGCTGTATCAAATCTTATCAAAAACATTTGATTTCTATTAATGATGTTTCTCTCATTTTCGCAGGTTCAAATGCTGATTGTATCGATAAAATTACTATGTTGGGATTAAAAGGCTGTTATCATTATCTCGGTTATTTATCAAGAGACGAGGCACTAAAATTACAATATAATGCGGATGTGGTTCTGTTTTTGAATTAAAAATCATCTATGGAAGGGGGTGTTATCCGGTAAGTTGTTTGAATATTTAGTTGTTGCAAAAGAAATTTGGTCTATTAGCAGTATTGACAAAACCGATGCCGATATCATAATAGAAAAAGCGAATGCAGGGATATATTTGAGGGAATGATGTTGGGAAGATTGAAAATGAAATATTGAATGCTTTCGCAAAAGAACAGAAGAGAAAAAATATGAGCTTCATTAGTCGGTTTTCAAGGGAAGTACAAGCGGCTAAATTATTAGCTATCATTAAGAAATATCAGTCTTGTGAAAGATCTGAGCAACTTTTAGATAATATGAAAAATTTGTTATATAAAGTCAATGTTTTTTCAATCAGGTAGGCTACAGGTGCTCTTTTTGTTATTATTTTCAGTTTCCTTTGAAAGGAGTTTTCGAGTTATATTATTCCCTCGCTTGCCGTATATCTAATATTATCTTTTGTTATTATTATCAAAAATATTGATATTACAGATTTATCATTAATTAGTATTTATTATATTTATCTTTCTATAATATTGGGAGTTTCAGCTTTTAAATTTATTGAGCTTGGTAGAATCTTAAGATTTTTATCATCTTGGCTGTTCTTCCACTGTTTTTGTTTTGTTAATTCTAATGATGTAAAGAATAAGCTATTTAAGGTTTTTTTATATTTGTATCAGCGTTAAAAGCTCTTTTCACAGGTTATTGTTTATATACTGATATTGTATGTTGGGATTTTTAAACCTTTTAGATATTTTTGCTCAAAGCAATCACATGGGAGATATTTATCCATACTTGAATATTTTTATAAAAATACAGGTGCTTGGAACTCCGTTGCTTTTTGTTTGCCGTGATGGCGTATTTTGAATTGAAAAATACGATTGGATATTTTTATTGTTAATAGGTGTTCTATTGTCTGGAAACTTTGCCTTTTATTTTAGGTTTGTTATGTTTTTATGTTCAAAGTGTATGATTATGTCATTACAAATAAGGCGTCAATTCGTGTAGTTCTTGTTTTAGTCTTATTGCTTTGTTATAGGTATACTTTCATTTCCATTTTTTAAAATGAAATTGAAAGCAAATCAGAGTTTTCTAATGTGGTGCGTTTAGAACAGACAAAGGCATTAATGTCGGGGAATCTTATTTCGGGTAATGGTTTCGGCAATATTATTGAAGCGCGTGGTCAATATATTAATTATTCAGGGTGATATTTATTTTGAACTCCAATCTCTGTACATAATCAATCAATTTGGTGTGTTGGGTTTTTGTATCTAAATTTTATTATTTTTATTTTTATCCCATATTAAAAAAATATAACGCGTTTATATTTTTTTATATTTACTTTACAGCTTTTGGAATCCATATTGTTTTGATACTACTCATATGATGGTTATAGCAATTTTAGTTAATGCTAATATAAAAGTGACAAAAGGAAAAACTCTTCTATGTTAGAAAATGTTTGCGGATTAGTAACGCTATTCTTTCCTGATTTCTCAGTAGCTGTGAATATGTTAAAGCTTCAAAAAAACAGGTGTCGTTTATCGTTCTAATTGATAATACGCCTAATGCTGATAATGCAGAACTTTTTAAAGATTTAACTAATTTTTCTATATATAAGAAATAATGTTAATTTAGGGCTGTCTGCTGCTTTTTAATAAAGCTCTGAATATTGAACAAGTTCAAAAATTTTGATTTTATTATTTTTGATCAAGATTCATCAGTGCAGGATAATTTAGTTCATACGTTATTACGTGACTATGATAATTTAGTAAAAAGTCTAAAAGTTGGCTGCATTGGTCCTGCATATTTTTGAGTTAAATGCAAACAAACTAATGCTTCCTCGCTCTAAAAATTATTATGTGATGGCGTTTATTCGGTTAAGTCTATAATTACATCTTCCATGCTTGTAAAATATTCAGACATAAAGCAAATAGGTTTTTGGAATGAAGACTTGTTTCTTGATTTGGCTGATTGGGATTTGTGCTGGAGATTCCAGAAGAAGGTTATTTATGCTGTCTATCGACAAATACATATCTTATTCATCGACTGGGTGCAACGATCAAAAATCTTTTTCTTTTCTTTACGAGAAGGAGTCCGATAAGAGAGTACTACCAGATGCGGGATGCTTTTCGAATTATTTGTAAATCTTATACCCCTTTTAAAAATACGAATGTATTTTTATTTTTCGGTTGTGTGTGCGTCCGATAGTGCATCTTATGTTTTTACCGCAACGAGGACTGAGAGGAAAATATTTTTTTATGGTATTCTTGATGGCTTTTTGGGTAAAAAGGTGTGTTTTCTCGATAAGCGAGGAATATGTAAGAAGAAATATAAGGAGATGCAACAGTGATCATAACAAGAACACCTTTTAGGGTCAGCTTTTGCCGGGGGCAGGGGAGTGATTTTAAAAGAATTTTATTTAAAACATAATGGTTGTGTTTTTATCTACATCCATTAATAAATATATGTATATAACGGTGCATCCATCATTTAATAGATATGAGACATCGGTTAAATATTCTCAGACAGAAATGGTTCAAGATATTCGTGATATACGGCATCCGATAGTTCGCCAATTACTTTTAGATTATCAGTTGTCCGGACTTGAAATAACCAGCACTGCTGATGTTCCGTCAGGTACAGGGACTTTCGACGTCAAGCGCTTTTACGGTAGGTCTTATACATGCTCTTAATACTTTTATTGGAAATTTCTCTTCGCAAGAAGAAGTTGCTGCACGAGCCTGCCAATTAGAAATAGACGAGCTCAGTGAACCCATCGGTAAGCAAGATCAGATACGGATGTGCTATAGGCGGCATAAAATTTATACGGTTTTTGTCTGATGAAACAGTAGATGTTCAGCCAATACTCTTAACAAGAAAATGCAAAGAAAAGCTTTCTGGAAATCTTTTACTGTTTTTATACCGGTCTGACACATTCTGCAGGAGATGTTAAAAGAACAATCGCATAATATGATGAATGATAATGAAAAATATAATTATATGGTGAAGATGACACAGTTGGCTGAAGAAATGAAAGCTGCTCTTATTAAAGAAGACCTTTCAACATTTGCAGCTATTTTTGAATGATGGCTGGCTCTTAAAACGGCAATTAGCGAGTAAGATTTCAAATACTTTTATAGATGAATGTTATCGAAAGCTCTTGATAACGGAGCCTTGGCGGTAAATTACTTGGTGCCGGCGGCGGAGGTTTTCTATTATTATATTGTGAAAAAGAAAAATCAAATGAGGTTGAGATGTGCTCTTAATAATTTAGTCGAACTTCCGTTCGATTTAGAAAAACGACGGTACGAAAGTAATTTATATAGGTGATAGAACATAAGGGGAGAAAATATGAAAGCATTAATTGCCGGTGGGGCTGGATTTATCGGTAGTCATTTGGCAGACTATCTTCTTGATGAAGCGTAACGAGGTCGTATGTATTGATAATTTTTATTGGAACGAGACAAAATATACTACATTTATTGACAAATCCTCGTTATGTATTTTTATCAATACGATTTAAAATAATATGGAGTTTCTTAATCAAGTTTTTGACAAAGAAAAGCCCGACTATGTTTTTTCATCTTGCAGCTAATTCTGATATTCAAGCTAGTGCACAAAAACCCGATAATTGAGTATCAAAAATACCTATTCAACGACATTTAATCTTTTAGAGGCTATGCGCTTACATAATGTAATGTTTTTGCTTCTACATCTGCGGTTTATGGTAATAAAGATGCTTTTATTGAATGAAAACACAGCATCACTTGCCCTTATTTCATATTACGGCGGGAGGCTAAATTAGAAGTGAAGGGCTGATTTCTGCGTATACATATATGAATGATATGGATATACTTATTTTTCGGTTTCCTAATGTTATCGGACCAAGGTTGACTCATGGCGTTATTTTTGACTTTATTAAACGCCTGAAAAAGATTCGAGTAAATTATTAATTTTGGGCGATGGCACTCAAACTAAACCGTATCTTTATGTTTTTTTGACTTAATAGAAGCTATTATGAAGTTTAAAAACATAGGAAAAGGTGTTACCCTGTATAATGTCGGTGTCGATACCGCAACTTCCGTTACGCGAATAGCGGAAATCGTTTGTCAAAAGATGGGGGTGTCAAACGTATCCTTTGAATACACTGGGGGAAAAGGAGGGTGGAAAGGGGATGTCCCTAAATTTCAATATGATCTAAGCAAAATACATACGGCAGGGTGGACTGCAAAACATACTTCGGATGAAGCTGTAGCTCTTACTGTAGAAAATAATTTAGTTTAAACTAGACTTGTTTGATAACCGCATTGCCGCACTGAGATTTAGTTAATATTATAAAGGTGGTTGTTATGGACTATACAAAATGCTATTAATGAATATTTTGAAAAAGAGAAGCGTGCTCTTGACTCTATTTCACGGGAAGATTTGAGCAATGTGATGAATGTTTTAGAAAATGCTCGGATCGATGGTAGAAATATCTTTTATTATGGGGAATGGCGGTTCTGCTGCTACTGCCTCACATTTTGTTTGTGATTTTAATAAAGGTGTTGCTGATGGGAAGAGTGATGATTTTAAATCGTATCGGTTTATTTGTTTGAATGATAATATTCTTCTGATGTTAGCTGTAAGTAATGATATTAGTTATGATGACGTTTTTGCATCAGTTGAAAACGTTTTTATTTCAGGAGATGTTGTAATAGGTATTTCAGGTTCCGGAAATTCAAAAAATGTTTTAAAAGCTATTGATTATGCCAATAAAAATGGAGGAGTTACCATAGGATTTAGAAGCTATGATGAGGGGCAAATTAAAAAGAGATAGCTCAATATAATGTACATGTTCCTGTTATGGATATGCAAATTACGGAAGATCTTCATATGGTGTTTGATCATTTGTATGATGAAAATTTTATGTAATTGTGCTAAATAATGGAAAATAGACCTTTAGTGAGTGTTGTAATGGCAACATTCAATGAACCTCTGGAGTTTATTAGCCTCGCTATAGAAAGCATCCTTGAGCAAACATATAAGAATCATTGAACTGTTAATTCTGGACGATTCAACATCGGAAAAAGGTACGAAGTTTGATTGATTCTTATGAGTCTGCGGATGTGCGGGTAAAAAGTAATTCGTAAAAATGAAAGAATGAAATTTATCCCTAGCCTTTAAATATCGGGTTACAATTTGCAAAATGGAAAGTATGATTTTGCGAGAATGGATGCTGATGATATTTCATTAAAAAGATAGGCTTGAAAAGCAAGTAAATTTTTATGGAGATGCATCCTTCTATTGCTGTTTGCGGGGGCATAAATATCATTAATGAAAAATGAAATTACAGGAGAGAGAGTTTATCCTTTAGAATGTAAATGGATGGCTGTGTATCGTAATCCCTTAGCGCATCCTACTGTAATAATGAGGAAGGAAAATGTAAATAAAGGTTTTATTTATGATGAAAAAGCTTAGAAATGCGGAAGACTTGGATTTGTGGTTGCGGTATATTATAAATGGTAAAACATATTTGCAATCTTAATGAGAGTTATTACATTATCGTGTTTGTGGTGATTTTGGCGAAGAAAAGAGGGAAAAGACAATTTCAGACAAATTTAAAAATAAGATTTCCAATTTTTTTCTTTTTAAGTTCTTCTGCTTCAGTGTTTGTTCAGTCATAGCTGGTTTTCTTATTAACTTGTTTACCTTTGCATATTTTTAGTTATCTGTATAAAAAGAAAATCAAAGTATAAAGCAAAAACGATAAGTAAGGAAGTTCTAGTGAAAGTAATCATAATGGCAGGTGGTCAAAGGGACTCGCATTGCATCGGTTAGAGTGATATTCCTAAAGCTATGATACCGATATGCGGGAAACCTATTTTGCAGTATCAAATAGAAAATTTGTGTTCTTTTTGGGCTTACCGATATAACTTTAGTGATTGGACATCTCGGAGATGTAATTAAAAATTATTTTGGCAATGGCTCTCGATTTGGGGTAAATCTTTCATATTTTATAGAGACTAAGCCTCTGGGAACTGCAGGTGCTTTATTTAAAATACCGGAATTGACCGAGGACTTTCTTTTTCTTATTCGGGATATTATTTTTGATGTTGATATTCGCCGCTTTATTGTATTTCACAAAAAGCATAAGGCATTGGCATCTTTAGCGGCTCATCCTAATTCGCATCCTTATGATAGTTCTCTTTTGGTTACTGACATACTTCCTCAAATACCTTAGGGAGGTTTACCTTTTGATTCTCATAGGGGTGGTTCAATGGCTTAATAAAGAGGATGAAAGGCTGTATTACAAAAACAGGGGTAAATGCAGGAATTCAAATTATTTCTCCCTAAATTATTGAATTGGCGAAAGATATCCTTGTGCTAAAAATAATGCGTTGCCGGATAAAATTGATTTAGACCGTGATGTTTCGGAAAACCTAATATTACGAGCGGTAGGATATTTGCTATGATACTCCAGAGTATATCAAAGATATGGGGACTCCTGATAGATACTATCAAACGGAATGTGATATAAATGCTGGTTTACTTAAGTCTCGTAATCTTTTAACTAAGCAAAGAGCTGTTTTTATTGATCGCGATGGAACAATAAATAAAGAAAACGGATTTATCTCTCACCCTGATGATTTTATTTTATTGCCTGATGCAGCTGAAGCAATTAAAATAATTAACCAAAGCGGTTAGTTGGCGATTGTTGTAACAAATCAACCGGTGATTGCTCGAGGTGAATGTTCTTTTCATGACTTGGAAGTTATTCACAATAAAATGGAAACAGAATTAGGTAAAAAGGGGCGTTTATTGACGGTCTTTTATTTTTGCCCGCATCATCCTGATACGGGGTTTGATGGGGAAAGACCGGAGTACAAATGTATTTGTGATTGTAGAAAGCCTAAACCTGGATTATTGTTTAAGGCTGCTGAAGACTTCAATATAGATATCGCTTCTTCATATATGGTTGGTGATAGCAATACCGATGTGATGGCGAGCACTAGGGCTGGTTGTAAAGAGTCTATTTTTAGTGTCTGAAAGATATGGTCTTTAGATTTTGTTAAAGATTATATATTAAAAAAAGTAAATGTGTTGTGGAGTTGAAAATATGACAATAGCAATATAGGGTGGTTCAGCTTTATCGGAACAAGATTGACTCGACGGCTCTTAGCTGCCGGACATACGGCTAAAAATACTTGATAAGCAGATAGTAAGTATTATTCTGAATTGCGTACTTTTTGCTGATGTTAGAGATATTGATTCTCTAAAGCAAGGGTTAAATTCCAATATTGAGTGTGTCATCAATTTGGCGGCTGAACATCAGGATGATGTTCAGCCTAAAAAGTTTATATGATGAAGTCAATGTTGATGGCGCCGAAAATGTATGTAAAAGTGTGTTCGGAACATGGTATCAAAATTATCTTTACAAGTTCTGTTGCTGTATATGGTTTTTGCGCCTTTAAATACAAATGAGACGGGTGAGATAAACTATTTCAATGATTACGGAAGAACAAAATGGTTGGCGGAGGGAAAGTATCGTGCTTGGTTGAATTCCGATACAAATAATTCGCTGACAATTATTCGCCCTACTGTTGTTTTTGGTGAACAGAACAAGAGGCAGTGTGTATAATCTCTTGAGGCAAATTAGTTCCGGTTTTTCCCTTTTTATCGGTGATGGCAAAAACAGAAAGTCTATGGCGTATGTTGAAAATATTGCTGCTTTTATTGAATTTTCTCTTAATAGCTTCTGAGAACACTTATTTAACTATATAGATAAGCCGGACTTTGATATGAATACTCTTACCCAAGAGGTATATACCATACTTGGGAAGCCGCATCATAAAAATTTTTCATTGGTAGTATTGGTTGGGCTATTTTGGCGGACTTTTGTTTTGACGCTTCTTGCCAAAATAACCGGAAAGAAGTTAGCTATCAGCTCTATTAGAATGAAAAAGTTTTTGTGCAAATACGCTTTTTGATTCAATCAACATTCAAAAAGACAGGGTTTTTAAACCTCCTGTTTTATTAAAAAGATGGTTTATATAATACAGTTAAATACGAGTTTATCGATAAGGTTCAGGGACATAATTTTTATACTGAATAACATGGTTGCTAATGGGCTTGTAAATTTAAACCTTAAAGCGAGCACTATATGAAATCAATTATCCTTGCCGGCGGTTCCGGCACTCGTTTATATCCGTTACGCGGGCGGTTTCCAAACAAATATTGCCGCTTTACGATAAACCAATGATTTACTATCCCTTGTCGGTGCTGATGCTTGCTGGTATCCGTGAGGTTCTTATCATCTCTACGCCGCGGGATATTGCTCTCTTTAAGGAACTATTTGGAACTGGTGAGTGGCTTGGTATGCGTTTTGAATATGCTGTCCAAGATAAGCCGCGCGGTTTGGCAGATGCTTTTATTGTCGGTGAAAAATTTATCGGTGATGATTCATGTGCTTTAGTGCTCGGAGATAACATCTTTTATGGTCGCAGCTTTTTCTGCAACTTTTAGCCGAAGGGTGCATTCAATAGAACAGAATAATGGCGCTGTTATTTTTCGGTTATTATGTAAAAGATCCTACTGCCTACGGTGTAGTGGAGTTTGATCAAGACGGTAAAGCTGTTTCGATAGAAGAAAAACCGCAGCGCCCTAAAATCGCACTATGCGGTGCCGGGCTTATATTTTTATGATAACAGCGTTGTGCAGATTGCAAAAATGTACAACGCTTCCGCCCGCGGTGAAATTGAAATTACATCCGTGAATAATGCCTACCTGGCTGCCGGAAAATTAAAAGTTGAAAAACTAGGACGTGGAATGGCATGGCTTGATACCGGTAGTTATGACGGGTTATTAGAGGCATCAATTTTATTGCGACTATTCAAAAAAACGTCAGGGTATGTATGTTTCGTGTATTGAAGAAATTGCATACTTAAAAACGGTGGATAACCAAGGAACAGCTTTTAAAAACTTGCCAGAGGTTATAAAACCGAGTATGGACAATACTTACAGTATATTGCGGAGAACTATTAATGCCTTTTACCATTGTACAATGCCCTATTGCCGGACTTTATGAAATTCAGCCCAAAGTGTTTTCTGATAACCGCGGCTATGAAAGTTGGTCGCAACGCGATTTTGCTGCTACCGGCATTGCTTATAGTTTTGTACAGGATAACCAGTCAAAAATCTTCTAAAGGAGTGCTGCGCGGGTTACATTTTCAAAAGAACCATCCGCAGGGGAAAATTGGTACGGGTGTTAAGCGGAGAAGTATTCGATGTTGCTGTTGACATTCGAAAGGAATCTGCCTCTTATGGGAAATGGTATGGTGTTATCCTCTCAGCAGAACGGCAAAATCAATTTTTATTTCTCCTGGATTTGCACACGGATTTCTCGTGTTAAGTGACGAAGCTGTCTTTGCATATAAATGCACGGACTTTTATCACCCGGAGGATGAAGGCGGTATTATGTGGAATGATCCTCAATCGGTATTGACTGGTACAGAGTAGATGTTCCATATATATTCTCTGAAAAGGATACAAAATATCCCGCTTTTAGAATGAAGTAAAAGAGCGAGGTTTGCGATGGTTTGGCTTATAGGTTCTAAGGGAATGCTTGCAAGTGAAATTGCAGTACAACTTAACCAACATAATATACAATGGATTGGTTCAGACAAGGAAGTTGATATTACCGATGGGGCTTCTGTGGAAGATTTTGCACAGCGGAATTTTTGGCTCCGGTTCTTTACAGTGGATTATTAATTGTGCTGCATATACCGCAGTAGATAAAGCTGAAGATGACCAAGCAATGGCTCAAAAACTGAATGCGGATGCGCTTTTTCAACATTTGTGCGGCGGCAAAACACTCTGGTGCACAGCTCATTCATTTCTCTACGGATTATGTGTTCGATGGAACTTCTTCTGTCCCTTACACCGAAACCGATACGCCTCATCCGCAGAGTGTATACGGGCGTACGAAATTGCAAGGTGAACAAAATATTATTGAGCTATTGCCTGAACACTATATCATCCGTACTGCTTGGCTCTATGGTAAAAGCGGTAATAATTTTGTTGCTACAATGCTCCGTTTGATGAATGAAAAGAGAGCCTTAAAGTGGTAAATGATCAGAGGCTCCCCGACTTATGCGGTAGATTTGGCAAAGGCGGTTGTGCGGATCATTGAGCTGAATAATCACCGGTATGGTATTTACCATTATTCCAATGAAGAAATATCACGTGGTACGATTTTGCTTGTGAAATTTACAGACAAGGAAAAGAGCTCGGGCTTATCAAGCAAACCCTGCGCGGTTGTTCCGTGTACCAGTAGTGAATTTCCGCAGAAGGCTCATCGTCCATCTTTTTCATTGCTCAATAAGCAAAAAAATTAAAGAAGCTTTTTTTCTTTTCGATTCCGAACTGGAATGAAAGCCTTTCATTATATCTCAAGGAGTTACTCTAAATGCGCAGTTTAAAAATGTTCTTATCACCGGCGGCGCCGGTTTTATTGGTTCTAATTTTATCCGCACCTTATTAAAAAAAGACTCTACATTTTAGAGGACGTATTGTCAATCTTGATGCATTAACGTATGCCGGTAATGCGGCAAATCTTTCTGATATAGAAGCTGCATTCGGCGGGAGCGCTGCCGAAGCACGGTATGTTTTTTTATTCACGGCAATATTTGCGATAAAAAGCTCGTCGGAACTATTTTTGAAAAAAATATGACATTGATACCGTAGTACACTTTGCAGCAGAAAGCCATGTAGACCGTTCTATCTTGGGGTACGGAAGTTTTTTTACAGACAAACATACTTGGTACATTTACGCTGTTGGAAGCAGCAAAAAGGCATGGCAAAAGAGCGATGGTTCCATGCGGGCTGATGTGCTGTTTCACCATATAAGTACGGATGAAGTGTACGGCTCACTTGGAGCGGAAGGCTATTTTCAAGAAACTACACCGTATGATCCCCGCTCCCCTTATTCCGCAAGTAAGGCATCGAGCGATCATTTTGGTAAAGGTCTATTTCCACACCTACGGGCTTCCTATCACTGTGTCTAATTGTTCAAACAATTACGGACCGTTTCAGTTCCCGGAAAAGCTCATTCCTCTGATGATTTTTGAATATGCTGGATGGGAAACCGCTCCCCGGTGTATGGCGATGGGATGCAGATACGCGACTGGATTCATGTTGAAGATCATAACCGTGCCGTACAGCTTATTATGCAAAAAGGGGCGGGTAGGGGAAACCTATAATATCGGTGGTGAAAATGAATGGGAAAAATATTAAACTGTTACACAAGCTCATTGATATTGTTTCTCAAAAAGTAAAGTTTAAATAAAGAAAAAGATCACGGCGCTTATAACTCACGTAACCGACCGGCTCGGGCATGACCGCCGCTATGCTATCGATTGCACAAAGCTTAAAACAGAGCTGGGATGGAAACGTATGTTCGATTTTGAGTACGGTCTTGCTCATACGGTTGACTGGTATTTGCAGCATAAAGCGTGGATAGAAAATGTCCGTTCCGGAGAATATCGTAACTGGATTGAAAAAAACTATAGCAAACGATAAGATACTTTAAATGGAGAGAATACCTGATATCTGAAGATTTCTCAAAATTAACTGTACTGGACACTTTCCAAAACCTCAAGATTTTTTTAACGATGCTCTAATGTGTTTGCCGTTATTCGTCTTTTCGCTCCTTTTCCCCTTTAAAAACCCCGTAAAATAGTATATGCTTTCCTCATGAACAATACAAAAAAACCGACGGAGATTTCCTCTTTGCGCTCGATTATATATTGAATAAAAGCAACTATGCGTGAGCTTGAAGCGTTCGCAGCAGCGGTTGAACGCCGGCAAGGTCAGCTTGCAGGAGCGATAAACCCTACAATGCCATTCACTCCCGAGCAAGCTGCAAAAAAATGTCGGAATCGATCTATGCTTCTATTGATGCAAGTATGGATGGTGTTCGCCATACGTTTCGGGATTATGCCGCTGACCTCCTACAAAAAGAAGCGCCGGAGCTTTCTAAAGAACAAATTCTTGGGCTTGTTGATTCATGGATTCCCCAATCGAGCGGTAAGCGCGGGAAAAACCGCCGCGCTTCTTTAGCCAAAAATGGTTCGGTACAAGGCATTCCGGCTGATCTTTTATACGAGATGGTTATCCAGTTTGTTTCCCTATAGCTTGGGCGAAATGCCGGTTGAAACGCAGCGCAGTCTTACCGCCGCTATGCATAATTGGACAGAATCTTACTGGCGCCGGTTTCCTACCGGTATCAAGCAGGAAATAAAAGCTTTTTTTGAACGGAAAGATAACATCAGGGGAATTTCAAGGTCATCTACGTGAGATGTTAGGGTTAGTATAAGGAGATTTATATGCAGAAAAATGATCAACCATTCGAGGCGCGAACTGAATATTATAAAATAGAATATCTTGATGAAAAGTCTCATGTGACGGAAAAAAAGAATTATTCGATACGGTATTTGCCAAGTTGGAAAAAAATACAACGGCAGGCTATACTTAACAGAATTACACAGGCGGAAGCTCAACTCTGCAGTCTTGAAGATGAACTGGCTATATTTTTAGCACAAAAAGTGATGCTCGTTTGAGCTTTTAAGTTTTTTCTTCTCATAGGGTAAGCAATATAGCGTATAGCGGATACCCAGATTTCAATTTGAAGGAAGATATATGACTTTTTATCTATTATCCTAAAATGCACGACACGTATGAAAGCAAAAAAATGGCTTGATGATCATTATATTGATTATATTGAACGACACATCAAAGAAGAAAATCCGTCTGCAATTGAATTACAGACCTGGCATCGGCAAAGCGGACTGCCGCTGAAAAAAATTTTTAACACAAGCGGATTGCTGTATAAAAGCTTACAGCTTAAAGACAAATTGCCCAGTATGACCGATGATGAAATGTATAGTATCTTGGCATCGGACGGTATGCTTGTAAAAAGACCGCTTATTATTACGCAAAATAAAAATTCTTATCGGTTTCTAAAAAGAAAAGAATGGGAAGAAAGTCTGTTATAAGAAGATGTGTTATTATTTTTTGTGACAAAGCAAATGTATGGAGAAATATTGTCTTTTAGGAATTTAATTATCTCAATTTATTCCATTTTTATCTCACCTCATTTCGCTGGCTTGATTTGCTGAAAATATTCCAATTTAGTCAAATATACAATCTTTATTCTTTTCGACATATTCTTGTAAATATTCACACAAAGATGGATAAAAGCTCCATATTTCATGTCTGTTTCTACAAAATCATCTTTTTCCCCTTCTTCAAGAGCCTTTATATAATTATTGGCAATTTCTTCGTTACTGATTTCAATTAATGCTTCTTTTTAATTCTGTCGGATTTATAAGTGGATAGTGATCTTTGTATAAACTAAATCTCCCATTATTCATTGATGCATCATAGTTAAAACAAATTACTGCTTTTTCGTTGTATTGCGGATAATGTTGATAAATTTCTAGAACATACATTGTCAATAAAAATTATTCCAACGTTGATCTTTTTCAGTTAATATATAAGAGCTCTTCTCTTTGTTAAATAAATTTAATAATTTCATCTTTTTGGAATAGATTGATTTTTCGTATTTTGAGGGCACTAGAACTTAGCATTTGACAAGTAAAAAGATACTTCATGTATAAATGAGTGAGATATTTCTTTGTCTTTCATTTTTCCTCTTTGCTCGAAGGTGCATTCTAACTAACGCTTAACCCTGCATTTGTGCCTTTGCTGACGCGCATAGCGGCAGCAGTTGGCGCGAAAGTTGCATTAAAAAGGGAGCCGCAGGCGACCGTCCAAGCAACTTTCGTGACAAAAACAAATGTCAGGTTGAAGCGGGTGTTAGGTATTTTTAATATATTTCTTCAAATTCTTTTTGAGTAAGTAATAAAACAGGTAGTACATTCATTTTAAATAACAACTAATCCATCATCATAAATACTTTTTTTATATTTTCACTTACATATTTCTTTTCTACTGAATTTAAAAATCAGCATATATATGACTTCTATCTATTTTTTTAATCTAGCTCATAAATATTATATATTTTTTCATAGAAAAGCACATTCTAAAGAAATATTGGAATGCAAATAAATATATTATTATAAAAAAATAAATTTAATATATTCATTCCACTCACCAAATATTAGGAGAGTATTTTTATGATTTTCTGTTGCAAAATCTATAATCTTAACTATTTGTACTCCATCAAAAAAATTACCAATGAATCCATTATGTAGTTAATACCATTTTGTTTAAAATAACGTTTTAATTCTATTACACTCATTTTCACTTGCAGTAGAATATTTAACAAAATTGCCGTTTATGTACTCAACAACATAATTTAAATCTAAATGATAATTATCAGAAATATCATTTCCATTTTTATCAAAAATTTTACAAATATTCATTGAGCCACTGGCAAATGTACTAATAACTCAATGTCATCCTTAGCTTTGATATAAGCATCAATTTGACTATTATAAATTTTTACGAATTTGTTCATAGCTATAGTTATCAGATTTCTTAAAAACTTTAATTGCCAGTGTATAATTCTTATACACACTTGAATATGTACTTCTTTTTGTATTTGAATCCTGTAATATTTCTTGAGTTTTTCATCATAATATCTTCAGAATTAACTGAATTAATCATACATTCATATAACTTTTTTCAGTATAGTAAAGCAGTCTTTTTCCATTTTCGAATGCTAATCTGTATTTTTCATCACTTAAAATAAGAGATGTATTATCGAGTGCATTTACTGAATTTTGTAATTCTTCAAATTCTCGTGCTGATAATCCAAAATAATCATCACTCATCGATGTTCTATAAATACATTCTTTTTAGAAGCGTTTTTTTGGTATTTATAATTTCTTCTTCATTCATATATTCCTCTTTTGCTTAGACTTCCAATTAGCGCCGTAGGCGTCCACCTAACAACTGCTTTAAACGGTGGCGCGGCTTGACCGCGACATCCGCTTTGAAGCTTTGTTATGCTTTGTTACTGATATATAGACAAGTATAAGATTAATTTGATGTTTTTTTAGCAATAAAAATTAAATTTTTATTTTCTCCATTTGTAATATATCACATCTTCTTAATTTTTAGTTTTATCTTTCAAATAATTATACACTTCTGTACGTCCATATTGTCTTGCGTATTCCATTGCATCACAATTTTGTTGTATCACCTTCCGTTTTCGGAAGGTCGTTTAGTTCTATCTGGTTGCCCTCTATGCCGACAATACTGCTTTCATAGTACCCGTCTCCTGTAGCTCGTGAGCCGCTTAAAACATCATAGCCCTCTTCATACATACTGGAATTTTTTTCAAAATACATTTTATAAAAAAACGTGTTTCATTCATCTATAGGATCGTAATCTGCCGGAACCGGTGCAACGATACTCACAAAAAAACTATATCCTCTGTTCCTGTGTTCATTGCGCCATGGCACGCACCTTTAGGGGAAACGATGACCTGTCCTTTTTTTCAAGGGAATCTCTTTATCCGGTTCGGGATAGAATATCCCTTCTCCCTGTAAAACAATCCAGATATCATCAGAATTGTGGTGACTGGTGCTTCTGTAGGGTCTGTCCCGGTTTAATCACCCACACTGATCCCTGTAGATTCCGTTTGGTAAAACGGTGTTCTCTTTGCAGTCTCTTTGTCCTCTTGTTTTACCACATCCATGTCATAGATTCTTTTTCTTCCATCGCTTTTTCTACCTCCATATTTATTCTTGTCCTGAACTCGGAAAACTCCGATTTGTCTTAGTCATATATCCTGGAATATACTTACTCTTGTCCTTCTTTTTTTCAATCTTTTTCTGTTGTATCACCTTCCGTTTTCAGGAGGTCGTTTAGTAAAAAGGCGGCTCAGTGAGCCGTCTGCATAACGGCGGCGGATAAGCTGCAAGAAGCGAGAAAGCCGATAGGGCTTTTGAGCTTCGCCGTCAGCTAATTCGACGTTGACGGCGCTGTGCGCCGGACGACAGGCGGATGTTCCGCCGCCCGTTGAACGGACGCGCAGCGTCCGTTCAACATTAGTTTTAAACCGCAACGCAGCCTGTCTGCGTTGTCGGCTTTGAAAAACAGTGTTAGGCGATTATTATATAGCTATCTTTAATATTTTTTTACAACTATTCCTTTTTAGGCTTTTATAATTAGTTTACTATTTGATAAAAACCAAAGAACCAAAAACCATCTAAATTATTTGTTTCTGGTAATTCTTTTTCCAGAATTAATTTACTATCTGAATTGTATATTCTCACTACTGGAACAAATGAACAATTATCATTATATCTTAAAAACACAATAGCCTTACGATTGGCAGATAACTTTTCCTTATATTTCATTTCATAAGAACTCTGCATTTTTTTAATGTATTATTTATTATCTGATTTATTTTTCTCTTTTTGGAAAGATTCTGAAGAAAAAAATTTTCGATTAATATTCTCTGAATTATTGATATTACAAAAATCTTCACGAGTATTTTTTTATACATCGCTTCAGAAATATGGACATCATAATATCTGAACCATAGATGATATTTATCAATTTTTCCGTTTTGCATGAGAAATCTCATTTTTCAACATTACAGGTCGTGAAATTAATGTATAAATGATCAAAAATCTCCCAATGAAAAAAATTATTTTTCACGAAGAGCCATAACAATTCTTTTTGATCCTAGCATTAAGTATTTTTGGTTGACTTAAACTCTGATGGTAATGAATTGCCTTCAATATTTTCAACTTTACTTTTATAAATTCTTATATCACTGATTACTTTCATTTATTTCCTTATCTGCTAAAGTATATATACACTGCTTTCTTCGTCCTAGTCCCTAATTACTTTACTCAAAAGCACCCTAATGGGCTGTCCGTCTAACATTCGCTTAACCTGCATTTGTGCCTTTGCCGTCGCGCACAGCGGCGGCAAAGTTGGCGCGAAAGTTGCATAAAAAGGGAGCCGCAGGCGACCGCCCAAGCAACTTTCGTGACAAAACAAATGTCAGGTTGAAGCCGTGTTAGACACGCTTTTTCTATTTATACCTCTTACTTGACACTTATACCTTACACTATTTTTGCTTCTTATTGCTATCCATTCATAAATGAAAAAAACTTACAGTTTGCGTATTATAAGATTAAAACACCAAAAACACAACTTTTACTTTCCTTAGCAAATAATTATTATAATTACCACGACCGTCCAGAGGACTTTTATTTCGTCGATTCCCTTAGCAGGTTCTATAATACTTAGATAAAACTTTTATTTTCCTTAACAAGTAGGTATTATTATAATACTACGCACGTCAAAAAGGACTTTTTACTCGTTGACTGCCTTAGTAAGTTTTGAAAATCAACGGATAAAAGTTTATTTTTTTCTTAACAAATGATTATTATAATTACCCGACCGTCCGAAGGACTTTTTATTGTGTTGGCTTCCCTAATAAGTTTTCAAAAGCCTGAGACAACAGTTTTATTCTCCTTAACACGTAATGATTATAATTACTATGACTGTCCGAAAGACTCTTATTTCATTGACTTCATAATAAGTTTTAAAAGCCAAAGATAAAACTTTTATTTTTCCTTAATAAGTAGTATTATAATAAAGCAGAGCTTTCATCAAAGAATCGAAGCTATTCATTGGCGTTTTCACGCTTTACCTTACAAAAAAACATCCAATTTTTTTCAAAGTTGCAGTTTATCGTGCCGCAAGGCATCTGTCTAACATCTTTTTCAACCCTTCCTCATAATATCATACGAGCGCCCCATTTTGCAATCTAAACTATCGCGGATTAAACCAAAACAACATCTTTCTTCCATAATATACACTGGAGCACATCATCAACAGCCAGATTAGGTACTATCATCACTAAATAGGATACACCCTTCGGTCGATAGGGCATGAAAACCGACTGCAACCACTACCTTGTAAGAACAACACTTCAGCAGGCGGATAAAACAGGGAATAGCTTTGTTGTTTCCTCACGGCTCAGTACAGCAGGTAGTTGCTTAGACTTTTTGGTATGGATGCCATTGTTCGGCGAATGTGCATCCTTGCACTCTCCCGACGGCGAGTTTTTTTGCTTGAGCAAAAAAACGTCGCTACTGCGCGGAACCACGGACATCCTTGTCCGTTCTGATACGTTGAGCAGCGGCACGGAAGCCGCTGGTTTTAAACAGAAGCGATATTTTCGGCTTTGTCGCATTCGCCATTAAAAAGTGTACACGGAGGTACACTTTTAATGATGCAACGAAGTAGCTTCCCCTGCCGTAAGCCTTTTTGAAATAGACTGTTAAGCAGTTGTACATCCGTGTACAACTGCTTAACGACGAGATTTGTGCGCAACACAAATCTCGCTACTGCCTGGAACCACGCCCGTCCTTGGGCGTTCTGATACGTTGAGCATTTTCAGAAGCTGCACGCGGTATACAACTTTTCCGTAAGCCTTTTGAAATAGACGGCGCAGATACGAGGCGCGAGCACAAATTAACCGCAGGCGTATCTTTGATACGTTGAGGATTAATTTGTCGCAGCAACGAAGTAGATGCTCCGTATATTTCAAAAGGTGTGGGGAAAGGCATATTGTATCACCTCATCCATCATAGTAACCGGATGGAACTGAATGCCTTTCTTTACGTGCTCGGGGATTTTTTCGAGGTCGCGGATATTCGCGGCGGGGATGATAATCTCCTTGATACCGTTGCGGCGGGCAGCGATGGTTTTTTCCTTTAAGCCGCCGATCGGGAGAACTTGACCGGTCAGCGAGAGTTCTCCGGTCATGGCGAGTTTCGGTTTAATGACCTTACCGGACAACAGCGAAAGCAGCGCAACTACCATCGTGATACCGGCGGAGGGACCGTCTTTGGGCGTGGCTCCTTCCCGGTATATGCAGGTGGATAACGTGGCTTTCAAAACCATTTGACGCTTGCAATACCGTGCGCATCAGCAAAGTGGCGTACCCATGTCCATGCAATCGAGGCGGACTCTTTCATTACATTGCCCATCTGGTACCGGTCAGGCGGAATTGCCCCTTGCCCTTATTCGACAAGGCTTCTATCAGCAGTGTGTCGCCGCCCATACTTGTCCATGCAAGCCCAATCGCCGTTCCGGGAACCTTTGCGTACTTGATATCATCATCGCGGAAGATGGGCTTACCGAGCATTTTTCGATTTGGGCAGCATCGGGCGTAAACACGTCTTTTTCGCCGCGCTCACCGGTAACGAGCTCAACGGCAATTTTTTTCGATGTATCTTATCGAGATTCTTTTCAAAGTTGCGTACCCCTGCCTCCCGCGCATAGCCGTTCGCAATATGCAGCAGTATTTGCTTGGAATACTTGACCTGCGTTTTCTTTAAGCCGTTTTTTTCAAGGCTTTTTGGCAAGAGATAGTTCTTTGCAATTTCTACCTTTTCAGAATCGATATAGCCTGCCAGCTGAATCACTTCGGCGCGGTCGAGCAGCGGACGAGGAATGTTGTCGAGCGTGTTTGCCGTCAGAATAAATACGATATGCGACAGGTCAAATGGCAGATCGAGGTAATGGTCGCGGAAGGACACATTCTGTTCGGGGTCGAGTACTTCAAGCAAGGCGCTGGAAGGATCCCTTGATAGCTTTTGCCCCATCTTATCGATTTCGTCAATCATAAAGACCGGCGCCTTTGTTTTGACGATTTTTAATCCCCTGCAAAATCTTACCGGGCATCGCGCCAATATACGTTCTACGATGGTACTTTTAATTTCGCCTCATCCCGCATACCGCCCACCGAAAACCGGAAAAACGGTTTATTCATCGCGCGGGCGATTGATTTTACCAACGCTTGTTTTTTTCCCACACCGGGCGGTCCCACCAGTAAAACAATCGAACCTTTCGTATCGTTTTTTTCAGCTTCCGTACCGCAAGGTATTCGACAATTCGCTTTTTACATCCTCCAGCCCGTAGTGATCCGTATCCAACACTTTTTTTCGCTTCGTCTATATTATATGCTTCCGGTTCGGGAGGATTCCACGGGAGGGTTAGCGCGGTTTCAAGATAATTCCGCCCGACAATGTACTCAGGGGAATTCGGCTCGAGGAATGTGAATTTTTCAAATTCCGATTCTATCGTCTCTTTTACTTCACCTTCAAAAATGGAACGAGTCGATGAGCTTGCGGAATTTTTTTCTTCATCAGCATCCTTAGGATCGGAACTCAAGCCCAGCTCTTTTTTTGATGCTTTTGAGCTCTTCATGCAAAAAGTATTCACGCTGATTTTTCAATCCGCGTATTCAAATCAGCTTGAATCTTTCGCTGGACATCGAGCAGTTCTTTTTTTCTTTTTTTATATGAATAAAAACTTTTTCCATCCGTTCGCGGACGTTGATAGTTTCTAGTATTTTTTTGCTGTTCCTCTTTCGAAATATTCAAAATACTGGCGGTAAAGTCCGCAATCTTCCCCGGATGATCGATGTTGACGATGTTGAGCCGCATCTCTTCCGTAAAAAGCGGGTTGTTTTTCGGAAAGCTCCTTCATCTCGCCAATAAGTCCGCGGAGCATCGCCTTTACCTCAACCGTATTTTTCTTCCTCATCCTCAAGGTACTGAACCGCGACGACAATCGGGTTTTTTCTCGTTAACAACTTTTACGGATTTTTGAACCGCTTTAAGGTCGAAATCAAAATATTGATGCCGCCATCAGGTAGATTGATTTTTGATAATCCGCGCCGTGGCTCCAATTTGATACACATCGGAGGCTCCCGGGTCTTCCGTTTCATTTTTAATAAGGAAAGACCGATAAAGCCGGTATTGCTGTATGCTTCTTCGACAGAGCGGATATCGTCGGCATCGTTTATCAAAAGCGGGGTAAAAATTCCCGGATAAATGGGGCGCCCGTTCAGTGGAATAAGATTGATTTTTTTCGGTAACAGTTCTTCGATTGGAATAACCGCTTTTCCTTCTTTTTTTGCGTTGATGAATCCGCCTCATTTGGCGTATCTAAAATAGTTGAAGTATCTGAATCCATAGCTTCAAATATCGTCATTATTTGGTGAAAAGTCAATAAATGGTCCTTATTCGTGCGGATGGTTTAATTCCTCCAATGCTCTGCCTCGACCTTGTTGATTTAATAGTATTTTAAAAAGTAATATGCATGGCTTATTCGAGGACTTTTTAACTACAGACCAGATAAAGAATATTACCGATGAAGCTATAAAACACTGGGGAATTCACGTGAGTCTAACTTTCATCTTTTTAATATATTGCTTTGTTGTATTTTTCTTTTTGCTTTATATTCCTTTTGTGTTTATACAAAACAAACATTCAAAAATGATTAGAAAAAGGCTTTTTCAAAGTGGGCAATATATACTGGATATTATCTAATTTGTATAAATTTGAAAATTAATAAATTCTCAAAAAAATCTTATTTATATTACTTTTATGTAATTATGAAAATAATAACAATCAATTTTTGATGTTATATTATATATTTTATATAAACTTAAAATAGCATCGGAATTATGTGTATCTGAATGGATAAAACTGTCTACAAAGTTTTTCGTTATGGATATTTCGTTTATTGGGTTTATTATTTTTTTAATTAATTATAAACTATGGCGTAAATAGAAAAAGATAATTAAAAAAAGAAGCTGCTCAAGTTGTATTATCAAAACTAATACGAACTCGCTTTTGCAAATGTTTGATATTCTGTGAGAAAACGGTGGATAAGTGGTGCAAATACCGTGGAAAAAGGTGCGGATAGTATTGTTTTCCGAATGCAAGAGGGGTACCATCTCTTCTCTGTCCAGAAAATTCTTCTTGAGTCCTTGACACTTTTTTATTCTTCTGGTATTCTCAGCTGTCATTATGCTTCTGTAGCTCAGTCGGCAGAGCACAACCATGGTAAGGTTGGGGTCAGCGGTTCGATTCCGCTCGAAGCTTTTTGTTTTTTTATAGGAGGTTTGTGATGGCTAAGAAAACATCAGTTGAGCTTTATCGCATTGCAATGTACTGAATGCAAGCGGAAAAACTATACAACTGCAAAAATCGAAAAAAATATTCAAGGGAAACTTGAGTTAAGTAAGTATTGTCCGTTTGATCATAAGCATACCGTACATAAAGAAACAAAAGTTAAATAAGTGTTTGAAGTCCGACCGATCGCAATGGTGTGTGGCTTTTTGAATAGAGGTCAGTAGCTCCAATGGTAGAGCGTCGGTCTCCAAAAACCGAATGTTGAGGGTTCGAGTCCTTCTACCTGTTTCATAAATAAAGGGGTAGATATGTCAAAAAAATAATTACTTTTGGGAAAGAGTGTGTCGCTGAGCTGCGTAAGGTGGTTTGTACTCACACGTGATGATGTTGTTTCTGCTGTGAAGCGTTGTTATTGTTTCTACCATTCTTGTTGCTATTTTCCTCGGTGTTGTTGATGCATTCTTTGTCGCGTGCCTTGGCTGGTTCTTTTTAAGGAACGGTTATGGCTAAAGAATGGTACATTCTGCACATCTTTTTCCGGATATGAAAAGAGAATAGAGCGTGCAATACGTTCGCTGATAGAAAACGGTGAAATTCCTACCGGAGTTATCTCTGAAATTAAAATCCCGGAGGAAGAATTGACTGAGGTGAAGGACGGTAAGAAACGAGTTGTTCGCCGAAAATTTTTTACCCGGTTATATTCTTATCGAGATGGACTTGCCGGCAGTTAACTGGAAAGGGTGTATACCCTATTAGAAGAATACACGGCGTTACCGGTTTTTTTAGGCGTTGTCGGAGATGCGCTACGCAGGCTATTTCGGCTGATGAAGCGAAACGTGTTTTGCAGAAATCAGGCGAAATCAAAGGTGAAAAAGTCCGTGCTGCACAAATATTCACGCCGGGGCAGCAAGTTAAAAATTATTGAAGCGTCCCTTTGATACCTTTGCGGGTACGGTAGAGGAAGTTATGGCAGACCGCAATAAGCTGCGGGTGCTGGTCGCTATATTCGGAAGAACAACGCCTGTTGAAGTTGATATGCTTCAAGTTGAGTTGATTCAAAAAGCATCTCTTTCAAATAATGGCTCGCCTCTAAAAAAATAAAATTTTTTTAGAGGCGTTATCGGTTTTAGAGATGCCGATTGTCTTATTTTTTTAGATTTTCATTTTATGGGAGGGAATATTTCCGTTAGCACCAGAAGGAGATAATTATGGCAAAGAAGAAGCGTTACTGCGGTTATTAAATTGCAGTGTCCTGCCGGAAAGGCAACGCCTGCTCCGCCTGTAGTACCTGCGCTTTCACTCGCATGGAGTAGAGCGCTCCTCAGTTTGTGCAGCAGTTTAACGACCGCACAAAATCGATGGAGCCGGGCTTGGTTGTTCCGGTTGTTATTACGGTCTATTCGGATAAAAAGCTTTACTTTTTATCTTAAAGACCCCGCCAGCTGCGGTTTTAATTAGAAAGGCGTGCAATATCCAAAAAGGTTCTGCAAATTCCGTAACTCAGAAGCGTTGCGACGCTGTCAAAAGCAAAGCTTGAAGAGATTGCAAAAAAATGAAGATGCCTGATATTACCGCAAATGATTTGGAAGCTGCAAAAAAATTATTGCAGGAACGGCACGGAGTATGGGTGTGGAGGTAGAGCGCTAAATGAAACACGGAAAAATTACCGCAATGCGTTGAAAAAAATACGATAGTACCGCTCTTTTTCTCTGTTCCCAAGGCTGTAGAATTGGTAAAAGAGCTAAAGTTTGCAAAAATTTGATGAAACGGTTGAGCTCCATGTCAGTCTTAAGCTCGGTAAAAACCAGAGCGTCCGCGATACTGTTGTGTTACCGCATCAGTTTCGAGGTGAAAAGCGCGTGTTGGTATTCTGTAAGGAAGACCGCGTAAAAGAGGCTTTTGGATGCCGGCGCTGCGTATGCCGGCGCTGCCGATTACATCGAAAAAAAGTTAAGGGTGGCTGGCTTGATTTCGATATTGCTGTTGCAACTCCTGACATGATGAAAGATGTTGGACGGCTCGGTATGGTGCTTGGTCGGAAGCGGCTTGATGCCGAACCCCAAGACGGGTACGGTTACCGCCGATATTGCTGCTGCTATCAGCGAGCTGAAAAAGGGTCGTGTTGAATTCCGCGCCGATAAAACCGGTGTTGTCCATCTTGCAATCGGTAAGGTTTCAATGGATGCGGATAAAATTGCGGAAAATATCACGGTTCTTTTTGGCTGAAATTGGGCGAAAAAGCCTGCTGATGCAAAGGCTGATTTTTGTTCAATCGGTTTCTGTCAGTCTCGACGATGGGTCCGGGCGTCTGGATAGATTATAAGGTAGGAGAATAAGATGGCACTGCGAGCACATAAACCGCAGCCTGCAAAAACGGCTGCTATCGAAAAATATTACGAACGAATTAAAAAGCTGCTTCGTCGTTTATTTTTACTGAATACCGCGGGTTGTCTGTCGAGCAGATTACACAGCTGCGCGCAAAACTCCGCGAAAATAATTGTACCCTGCAAAGTTGTGCGTAATAATTTTGCGCGCATCGCTTTCGACTCCGTGAATTTGGACGTTAAAGACTATTTAGTCGGTCCTACCGCGGTTGCCATGATGAGCGAAGATGCAAACGCTGCGGCAAAAACGTTGTTTGAATTTGCAAAAGAAACTCCTGCGCTGGTGGTAAAAGGCGCAGTTGTTGACGGGGAATTCTATGATGCGGCAAAGATTGAAGCATTCTCTAAATTGCCCGGCAAGAAAGAACTTATTGCAATGTTTATGTCTCACGGTCAATGCAACGACTGCGAAGTTTGTGCGTACTCTTCAAGCTATTGTTGATAAAGAAGCGGGCGCTCCCGACTCTGCGCCTGCATCGGCTGAAGCATAATTGGGCTGCTCTAAAACTTTATTAGATTTTTTTAGAGTACTTTAATTTCGAATGCGGCAGTCAGGCTTTCATGCGCTGTCTTCCTGTCTGCCGTTACTGCAGCTTGTATGAGCTGTAAAAATTTTAACTTATAGGAGAAGATAATATGGCGGCATTAACAAACGAACAAATTATTGAGGCAATCAAAGAGAAAAACCATTCTTGAGCTTTCCGAATTGATTAAGTCTATGGAAGAAGTATTCGGCGTAACTGCGGCGGCTCCCGTTGCTGTTGTTCCCGGAGGCGCTGCAGGCGGTGCGGCAGCTGCTGAAGAGCAGACTGAATTTACCGTAACACTGAAAAGGCTTAACTGATCCTGGCAAGAAAAATCGGCGTAATCAAAGAGGTTAGAAACGTTATTGCAGGTCTTGGTCTTAAAGAAGCAAAAAGAGCTTGTAGAAGGCGCTCCGAAAAGTATTAAAGGAGAATGTTTCTAAAGAAGAAGCTCAGAAGATTAAAGAAGCAATGACAGCTGCCGGTGCAGAGATTACGATTGCTTAATTCTTTGATATAAGCCGGCTGTACTGTACAACCGGCTCTTGTTTGGTTTTTATGATTTTTCTCAGCTATTAAGCTAAGCTTCCTCGTGCATAGGGGAGGCTTTTGTAGTTTTTAGCAGGTAAAAAAATACAGTAGTAAAAATAACAAGCTGCTTAAAATGCTATTTTTAAAAACGGGTCGATTGTAAGACGATTAGTATACTCGACCTATTCGATAACTGCGTTTTCGAATAGGTCGACGAGTTCTAAAACGTACAAACAGAACGATTTAGAACATCGCATTTTCAAGGTAACCTGTTCAGAAACGGAAGTTTCAGAACAGGTTTACTATATGCTGGCAGTGGAGCGCACTTGTTCTGTGGTTTGATGAGGGTGCGAAGCTGCTCGGGCGAGAGAAGGGGGATGACGGGATGCCTGTGCGGAAAACGGTTAATCGCCAGTATATCGGAAAAAAATATCCAAAAATTTTATGGAGCTGCCTAATTTAATTGATATTCAGCTCGCATCTTATGAAAAATTTTTACGCCGCGGAACACACCAAAGCGGGAATACTTCGGAGGAAGTCGGCTTGGAGGATGTGTTTCGGACAACCTTCTGATTGAAAGTCCGAACGGCGATATGACGCTGGAGTACCAATCATACACGCTGGATGAAAACGACATTAAATTCAGTGAGTATGAGTGCAAGCAAAAAGGCTTGACCTATGCAATCCCGTTAAAGGCTCAAATAGACTTGGTGTTTAACCAAACCGGTGAAATTCGCCGCAAGAGTATCTATATGGGCGACATTCCGCTGATGACCGAACGCGGTACGTTTATCATCAATGGGGCGGAACGTGTTGTTGTATCTCAAATACACCGCTCTCCGGGCGTGATTTTTTTCTCATGATAAAGGCGTGTATTCAAGCCGTATTATCCCTTACCGCGGAAGCTGGCTTTGAATTTGAAATCGATCAGAAAAAGATCTGATTTATGCAAAACTTGATAAAAAGCGGATTTTTAGGAACGCTGTTTTTGCGGGCGCTCGGATATGAAACCCGTGAACAGATAATCGACTTTTTTCTATAAAACCGAAGTGTTACCGATTGCGGGAGAGGACAGCGGAATACGATAAGCTGGTAGTACGCGTGTTCGCCAAGCGGATAACCGTAGCCGATGAATCCGGCGAGCGGACACTCTATCAAGCCGGAGAAAAGATACATCCCCACGTTGTCGATGAACTTCGTCAAAATCATATCACTGAAGTTACCGTCATCGATTTTAAAAAGAGGGCAGCCTTGATTCCCCCGTTATTATCAACTGTTTTGAGCGAGAGGAAATTCGCTTTGCCGATGCTGCAAAAGGGCAGGAGCCTACCAAAGAAGAGGCGTTGTCGGTTGTTTACGCAGCCTTAAAGCCCGGCGATCCGATGACAGTAGAAGCCGCCGAAAAGGATTTAACCTCGATGTTTTTTTCTCCCCACGACGGTATGATCTCGGTCGAGTCGGGCGGTATAAACTCAATAAAAAATTTGATTACGAGCAGCCGGTTGAAGAATGTACGCTCATCCTCGACGATATTGTAAACACAATGAAGTATCTCATTCAAGTTTACATTGGCGATGCTTCCATAGATGATATCGACCACCTCGGAAACAGACGTGTCCGCTCCGTCGGCGAGCTGATGACGAATACGCTCAAAACAGCATTCCTCCGTATGGAGCGAATTGCGCGCGAGCGGATGGGTTCAAAAAGAAATTGAAACGATTAAGCCCCAAGAGCTTATTTCGATAAAGCCGATTGTTGCAACCATCAAAGAGTTTTTCGGCGCGAGCCAGCTTTCGCAGTTTATGGATCAGGTCAATCCGCTCGCAGAGCTTACCCATAAACGCCGTTTGAACGCATTAGGTCCCGGCGGTCTTTTCCCGCGACCGCGCAGGCTTTTGAAGTCCGCGACGTTCACTACACTCATTACTACCGGATGTGTCCGATTGAAACGCCTGAAGCGTCCGAATATCGGTCTTATTGTGTCGATGGCAAGCTATGCGCACGTCAACGATTACGGATTTTTGGAAGCGCCGTATGTTAAGGGTCGTTAACGGCGTAGCCACCCGCGAGGTTGAATACCTTTTCGGCGATGGACGAAGATAAATATTACATTGCGCAGGTATCCACTGCAGTACAAAGCGATGGTACGATTACGGCGGAACAAATTGCTTGCCGCCATCAGGGCGACTACACCACCCGTAGCTCAAAAGAAGTGCAGTATATGGACGTGTCGCCCAAGCAGATTATCTCCGTGTCCGCATCACTCATTCCTTTCCTTGAGCACGACGACGCAAACCGTGCGCTCATGGGGTCTAACATGCAGCGGCAGGGCGTACCGCTCGTATTCCCCGAACCGCCCCGTGTTGGTACCGGTATGGGAAGCGAGTGCGCGTATGATTCGGGCGTGTTAATCAAAGCAAAACGGAGCGGTACGGTCAAATTTGTTTCCTCCGAGAAGATTTCTATAGAATCGGACGCGCCGGAAGCGCACGGAAGCAAAAATCCGCGACTACACGCTGCTGAAATATCAGCGCACCAATCAGGACACCTGTTACCATCAGCGACCGATTGTTGCTGTCGGGCAGCACGTAGCAGTTGGCGATGTTATTGCCGACGGGCCTGCAACCTATCAGGGTGAACTCGCGCTCGGTCGCAATATTCTGGTCGGTTTTGTGCCGTGGAACGGGTATAACTACGAAGACGCAATTCTGATATCCCGCCGTGTGCTGAAAAGAAGATATGTTCACGTCGGTACATATTAAGGAGTTTACGACGGAAGTCCGCGAAACCAAGCTCGGTGCAGAGCGGATTACCAGCGACATTCCCAATAAATCGGAGAAAAGCCTCGATAACCTTGATGCGGAAGCGTATTATCCGCATCGGCGCGCAAGTCCGCTCCGGAGATATCCTCATCGGAAAGATCACGCCTAAGAACGAGTCGGAGACAACGCCGGAATTTAAGCTGCTCAATTCGATATTCGGTGAGAAGCGCAAAGGATGTCCGCGACTCTCGCTGCGCGTACCGCACGGCGTTGAAGCGCACGGTTATCGATGTGCAGCGGTTGAAGCGTTCACAGGGTGATGACCTTAATCCGGGAGTTGACGAGTTTATCAAAGTACTCATTGCAACAAAACGCAAGCTGCGCGAAGCGTGATAAGATGGCAGGTCGGCACGGAAACAAGGGTATTGTTGCTCGTATTTTGCCGGAAGAAGATATGCCGTATATGGAAGACGGTACGCCGCTCGATATCTGCTTGAACCCGCTCGGTGTTCCGTCCCGTATGAATATCGGTCAGATTTTTGAGTCGGAACTCGGACTTGCGGGCTTGCTCCCTTGATGAATGGTACGAAGCGCCCGTATTCCAGTCGCCGACCAATGAGCAAATCGAAAAGAAGCTGGTTGAAGCGGGCATCCCCTGCCAACTCAGGTGAAGCTGCGCGACGGACGAACCGGTATGCCCTTCCAAAACGACGTATTTGTCGGGGTTATCTACTTTATGAAACTTGCGCACCTTGTTGACGATAAGATGCACGCGCGTTCTACTGGTCCCTATTCGCTGGTAACACAGCAACCGCTCGGCGGTAAAGCCCAGTTCGGCGGTCAGCGCTTAGGGGAAATGGAAGTGTGGGCGCTCGAAGCCTACGGCGCGGCAAATACGCTGCAGGAGCTTTTAACCATTAAGTCGGACGATATGCACGGACGCTCCAAAAATATATGAGTCCATCGTGAGCGGACAAGCCGCGACCGCTGCAGGAATCCCTGAATCGTTCAACGTATTGGTACAGGAATTGCGCGGGTTGGCTTTGGACTTCACCATTTATGATGAAAAAGGAAAGCAAATCCCGCTGACCGAGCGTGATGAAGAATTGATTACCGAAAACAGCTCCAAGTTTTTAATTGAGATGAGGATGAGCTATGAGAGATATACAAGATTTCGACAATATTATGATTAAATTAGCTTCGCCCGAAGCGATCCGCGCGTGGTCGTACGGCGAAGTAAAGAAACCCGAAACGATTAACTACCGTACCCTGCGTCCCTGAGCGAGACGGTCTTTTTCTGTGAGCGTATTTTCGGCACCACAAAAGAATGGGAATGCTATTGCGGAAAGTCGAAATCAATCCGCTACAAGGGCGTTATCTGCGACCGTTGCGGTGTCGAGGTTACCCACTTTAAGGTACGCCGCGAGCGTATGGGCATATCGAATTGGCAGCGCCTGTTTCTCATATTTGGTACTATCGCTCGGTACCGAGCCGAATGGGGCTTTTTGCTGGACTTACCGGTTGCGGCGCTCCGTTCGGTGTTATACTACGAAAAATACATTGTGATTGAGCCGGGTGGAACAGATTTAAAGAAAAAAATCAGCTGTTAAGCGAAGATGAGTACCGCGACGCTCAGGAACGGTACGGCGGCGCCTTTACCGCAAATATGGGAGCGGAAGCCGTTAAAACCTTATTGAGCAACCTCAATCTGGATGAGCTTGCCGCTCAGCTCAGAACGAAGATGATCGAAAAGGGCGCAAAAAGCGATAAACGGCTCTTAAAGCGTATTGAAATTGTCGAACATTTTAGAACGTCCAACAATAAACCCGAATGGATGATTCTCGACGTGATTCCGGTTATTCCGCCCGATTTGCGCCCAATGGTGCAGCTGGACGGCGGACGCTTTGCGACCTCGGATTTAAACGATTTGTATCGCCGCGTTATCCATCGAAACAGCCGCTTAACCCGTTTGATGAGCCTTAAAGCGCCCGACATCATTATCCGTAACGAAAAGCGGATGCTGCAAGAGGCGGTAGACGCCCTGTTCGATAACTCGAAGCGGAAGCGCGTGATTAAGGGATCGTCGAACCGTCCGCTTAAATCCATCTCCGATATGCTCAAGGGAAGCAAGGGCGCTTCCGGCAAAACCCTGCTCGGTAAGCGGGTTGACTATTCCGGGCGTTCGGTTATCGTTGTCTACCCTGAATTAAAGCTGTGGCAGTGCGGTCTCGCCGACTAAGATGGCGCTGGAGCTTTTTCAAACCGTTCATTATGAAAAAGCTCGTTCAAAAAGAAGTTGTTTCCAATATCAAAAAGCGAAAAATCATGGTTGAGCAGGAGGCGGCTCCGGTTTTTTGCCGTTCTTGACGAGGTTATTAGCGAACATCCCGTTATGCTGAACCGTGCGCCGACGCTGCACCGGCTCGGTATCCAAGCCTTTTGAGCCGGTTCTGTCGAAGCGAAAGGCTATCAAACCGCACCCGCTCGTTTGTAAACCTTTCAATGCTGACTTTGACGGCGACCAGATGGTTATCCACGTACCGCTGACGCAAGCAGCGCAGATGGAATGCTGGACGTTGATGCTTTCGAGTAGAAACTTGCTCGACCCCGCAAACGGAAAAACAATCGTGTATCCATCGCAGGATATGGTTCTCGGTCTGTACTATTTAACGAAACAGCGGTCTTTGAAAGAAGCGACAGCATATCCGCCGCTACTCTTCGGTTTCCGAAGTGATGATACTGCGGAGGCTGGTTCCGTCGGTTGGCAGGAACTTATCAAGATAACGTATCGCGGCGAAGAAGTTGAGACAACGCCCGGACGGCTCGCATTTAACGAAGAAATGCCGGAGGGAGTGCCGTTTGTCAATCACCGCGCTGGATGACAAGCAAATCCGTAAGCTGATCGAAACCGTGTACCGCACGAAGCGGTACATGGGTTACCGTCCAGATGCTCGATAAACTCAAATCCGTCGGGTATTACTATGCTACTTTCTTCGGTGCAACGCTGAGTATGGATGACATCATTATCCCTGAGGAAAAATCAACCATGCTCGAAAAAGCGAATAATGAAGTTCTTTCTATATATACGCAGTATCGTGGCGACATATCACACAGGAAGAGCGGTATAACAGGGTTGTCGAAGTGTGGTCAAAGACAAACGAAGAGTTGACCACTATCATGATGGATACGCTTGCAAAGGATCAAGACGGCTTTTAACACAATTTATATGATGGCAACCTCCGGTGCGCGCGGAAGCCGCAAACCAGATCCGTCAGCTTGCTGGTATGCGCGGTCTTATGGCGAAGCCGAGCGGCGACATTATCGAGTTACCCATCCGTTCAAACTTCAAAGAAGGCTTGAACGTTATCGAATTCTTTATTTCTACAAACGGCGCCCGTAAGGGTCTTGCTGATACCGCGTTGAAGACTGCGGACGCCGGTTATCTGACGCGCCGTCTTGTTGATATTGCGCAGGATGTCGTTGTCACGAAGAAGACTGCGGTACTATCAACGGTATTGAATACTCAGCGGTAAAGTCTGGGGATGAGGTGATTGAGTCCCTGAGCGAGCGGATTGTCGGTAAGTATACCCTTGAGCGGGTAGAACACCCGATTTCGCATGAACTTTTAATCGATGTAAACGAGTACATCACTGACGAAATTGCTGCGAAGATTGAAGAAGCGGGCGTACAGACCGTTAAGCTCCGCACAGTACTCACCTGTGAGTCAAAAACACGGTGTCTGCGTCAGTGCTACTACCGCAACCTTGCCCGCAATAAGATTGTCGAAACCGGCGAAGCGGTCGGCATTATTGCCGCGCAGTCAATCGGTCAGCCCGGTACTCAGTTGACGATGCGAACCTTCCACGTTGGTGGGACGGCAAGCAGCACGACCGAAGAGAATCATATCACCTTTAAATATCCCTGTTATTATCAGGATATTTTGGGAACATCTATTTCGCTTGATGACGGTAATCTTTTTGTTTACCCGTCGCGGTACGCTTTTGTTTGAAAAAGTGCTTAAAGAGTACAATCTTGCCGCAGGGGATTCCGTTGCTGTAGAAACGGGCGTCCGTATTCTGCGTGATGATGCGCTCTATACCGCTGCGGATGGTACGGTTGTAAAAAGCCCGTTGAATGCGTTTGCATATCTCAACGGTTCGACGCTCTATTTGACGGCGCCTGAGCAAAAACCGAAATTAGAAACGGTTCAACTGTCGTTGTCAGAAAAGGCGATTATGTACCGGCTACCCTCGGTTGTGGCAACTTCTGATCCGTATAACGAACCGATTCTTGCGGAACAGGATGGATTTGTCCGGTTTGAGGATATTATTCCCCGGTTCTACCCTCGAAGAGGAAGTTAACGATGAAACTGGCGTAGTTGAACGGCATATTTCCGAATTGAAATCGGATATGACTTTACAGCCCCGAGTCTTTATCTCTGATGAATCCGGTAATGCGCTCGGCTTTTTATTACTTGCCGGACGGCGCTCAGTTGATGGTAGAAGAAGATACGCAGATTAAGGCCGGTACAGTTATTGCAAAAACTCGCGAAAGCTGCTGCAAGAACTCAGGATATTACCGGTGGTTTGCCACGTGTTTTCGAACTCTTTGAAGCCCGTCGACCAAAGTCGCCGGCAGTGCTCGCTCAGTTGCCGGTACCGTTTTCGTTTCGAAAGGCTTGCTGAAAGGCAAACGAATTGTTATTGTGAAAGATCATTACGGTAAAGATTATAAACACTTGGTTCCGATGTCCAAGCGCTTGCTTGTCAGAGACGAGGATACCGTTGAAGCGGGCGAACGGCTCTGCGACGGTAACCTTGATCCGCACGATATTCTTGCCATATTAGGGCGAAAATGCGCTGCAGAATTATTTGATGAATGAGATACGTGATGTCTATCGGATGCAGGGCGTTTCTATCAATGATAAGCATATCGGCGTTATTGTCCGTCAAATGCTTCGCAAGATTGAGGTGGTCTCGGTCGGCGACACCCGTTTTATCTATGGGCAGCAGGTTGATAAGTATCAATTCCATGCGGAGAATAAGCGTGTTACCGCGGAAGGAGGACAGCCCGCTATTGCACGTCCGATGTTCCAAGGTATCACGAACGCCGCATTGAATATTGATTCGTTCATTTCGGCAGCTTCTTCCCAAGAAACGACAAAGGTCTTAACGAACGCTGCTATTGCCGGTAAAACCGATGAGCTACGCGGCTTAAAGGAAAAACGTTATTATCGGGCATCTTATCCCTGCTGGTACCGGTATGCCGCAGTATCGGTCGGTTAAGCTCTTTGACAAGAATATGAGCGATCTGGATGAGCAGGTCAACGAAATACTTTGAGCGGCGCAGACGCGAACTGGCAGAAGCGGAAGCTGCCGGAGCGGAAGCAGAATTAGACGAAGATTTTGATGCTGATGATGATCTCGGCTATGGAGATATGGAATCAGCCGAAACGCCCTATAATGAAGAACTGCTTGACGAACCTGCAGGAGATGTCGAGGATTGACAGACTACATCACCTGCATTAAAAATACAGAAATATTTCTAAAACCTCACTTTTAGAGATACCCTAAAGGTCGAGTTGTATAACCTAATCCGTAGTGCTGGCGGAGAAATATAGGAGTAAGGGCAAATGCCTACAATTAATCAATTGATAAAGCAGTACCGAAAAGCGGTCGTCTCGCGAACCAAGAGCCCTGCATTGCAGTCATGCCCGCAAAAAGCGCGGTGTATGCACCCGTAATGACGGTTACGCCAAAAACCGAATTCCGCATTGCGGAAGCGTCGCCCGTGTGCGCTTGAGCAACGGTATCGAAGTAACCGCTTATATTCCGGGTATTGGACATAACTTACAGGAACACTCTGTCGTTTTTAATCCGCGGCGGTCGTGTAAGGATTTACCGGGTGTGCGGTATCACATCATCCGTGGAACAAAGGATACGCTCGGCGTTGCCGATCGTAAGCGCGTACCGCTCAAAGTACGGCGCTAAGAAGCCTAAGGCGTGAGGGAGGTTTATTATGGGACGCAAAAGAAGACTATCAATAGACCGATTGCGCCGGATGCACGCTACAATAGCGTTGTACTTTCAAAGTTTATTGCTCGTATGATGCTTGACGGAAAAATCCGTTACGACAGCTATTCTTTACGACAGCTTTGATGTGATTAAATCGAAGACCGGTGAAGATCCTCTCACCGTATTTACCAAAGCGCTTGAAAATGTTAAGCCGCTGGTTGAGGTAAAGTCTCGCCGCGTTGGAGGCGCCACTCTATCAGGTACCGATCGAAATCCGCGAATCACGCCGCGAGGCGCCTCGGAATGCGTTGGATTATCGGCGCTGCCCGTAGCCGGAACGGTCATGCAATGTCAGAACGGTTGGCAGCCGAAGTCATCGATGCTTACAACAACACCGGTACTAGCTTTTCAAGAAGAAAGAAGACACCCACCGTATGGCAGAAGCGAACAAAGCCTTTTGCGCATTATCGCTGGTAGTTGTCTGCATTTATCGAGTATTATCGGTAACGCTCGTTATTATCGGTGATTATAGTTATGATCGATAATTGCAGTTATTACCGATAATTGCGGTAACAGTATACAAAGCCTTGAAACAGCTGTTTCAAGGCTTTTTTATTCATCTTCCCGATAGTGCTTATAGCCGGGGTGTTTACCCCATACGTTATAGTCGGCGCGCATACGGCATAATCGATCAATGTTTTCGCGAGAAATTTCTTTTTCTCCGCCGAGTATGTGAGCATAGATACTGATCTTTGCCGAAAGCTCCAACGTTTCCATGCGATAGTACGCGGTTAAAAGATCAGCTACCAAGGGCAAGCGCGCCGTGGTTTTTCGAGCAACAGCACATCGTGTTCGGGGAGATACGGGGCAATCGCTTCGGGAACTTCGTCGGTGGACGGTGTTCCGTAAGAGCAAGCGGTACCGAACCAATGGTAATAACTGATTCGATAGTGGTATAGCGGTCAAATGGCAGATGCGCAACCGCAAAGGCTGTCGCAGCGGGCGGATGTGCATGCACCACGGCGCCGACATCATCGCGGTCTTGATAACAGCGCAAATGCATCTTCACCTCTGACGAAGCGTTTATAACCTACTGCTCCTTCCAATAATTTCGCAATCCTTGGTAATAATCAGCAGCGTTTCAGGAGTGATAAGACTTTTTGCTGATACCGGTCGGCGTTACTAAGAAATTTCCATCTTCCAACTTTGCGGAAACATTCCCATCGTTTGAAGCAACCCAGCCGAGTTGCCACATCTTATGGCAAATGTCGCACATCTGATTTTTTTCATCTCCGAAATATTCATAGTATTGAGTATACTATGGAATCTCGTTCTGTCAATTTCCCATGCTGAGTATTTTTTTGACAAAACCCTACGCATATCGGTATTATTTGAGTGATCCGCTGAGGAGACTTATGGAAAAATTGACACGGCAGCCGCAGATTGTGCAGAGAGGTTTCCGTATTTTTTTATTATTTACAATATACGCGGTAATTACTGCGTATTTACCGATTACGCTTAAAGCCATCGGATTTTCGACTCGCCCAAGTCGGTATCTTACTCGGCATTATCGAAATCGTAGGAGTATGCGCGCCTTTTTGTTATGCAGTGGCTTGATAAAACCGGTCGTTATGGATTCATGATGTATATTCGGAGTCGATATGGCGCTTTTTATTGTTGCCGCTTCTCCGGTTTCATTCATTTTTATTACAGGAGTCTGTCTTGGTATCTTTGCTATAGGTTTTAAGGGAATGGTGCCGGTGTTGGACGGCTTTACCACAAAAGCGCTCGGTCAATCACCACAATCAATACGGAAGACTTTCGTTCACTCGGCTCCGCCGGATTTGTCGGCATGAACCTGTTTTTACAGCTGCACCCGCTCATTTCAGGAAAAATCCTCTATCGATCATCATGAGCGTGAGCGCAGGGGCGCTGCTGTTTGTTATAACGCTGCGATGGGTTCCCTGATTTATATGATTTCGGGCTTGTCTCTGCGGAAGAATCGCTGAAAACAATAGAACCGGCATTAAAAACATTCCACCGAAGAAAAATCACCAAAGCCGGAAGTTTCATTCGCCGCGTTTCTCAAGTTTTTTGGGAGTGCTTGTTATTGATCTTTTTGCTTTTTTAGGCTTGGTTCCCTGTCAACGTTTTTCGCTCTATGTCGAAGAATATATCAAAGTAGAGGCTTCTGCCGGTTTATGGGCGCTGTCGGCGATGGCGGAAATACCCATGCTTATCATTTCGGGAAAACTTATCCAGCGTTTCGGTAAGGGGCAGCTCTTTGTTGTCTGTCTATTGAGTATCATTGTGCGGAATTGCTGCTATATTTTTATTCCCGGCATCGCAGGCGCCGTTGCAGGGCAGCTTTTACATTCGATTAGCTTCGGTTTATTCCATCCGTTGAGTGTGCTGCTTTGTGTTTTGCAGAGCCGCGGCAACACGGTAACCGCTATGACCTTGTTTACGGCAGCAAGCGGCATCGCCTACGTACAGGCAGCATGATCGGCGGATATATTATCGAATATGCAGGTTATCCTGCGCTTTTTTTATTGTTCAGTATATTTCCCTGCCATCGGCGCCTGCTTTTTATTTTTGACTATGCGGCGCAAAGGATAATCGATTTTTCCGGAAATTTAACCGATTTTAGAGGTTTTTTGCCGGAGCCGGAGAATAGCGTTGGCTAGGGCTGGCGGATATCGTATCAGTATTTTTCCAACCATAGACACATCGACGCCGAACCATTTTTCTCGGAGATTTTCCGTGAGTACCATCCTGCGCCACGTCGTCAAGAAAATATTCATTGCATTTTGCCAGCTCTTTATCTTCTTTCCTAAATGCGTAACTATAAGTTGTGATAATGATCGGGTCACCACTGCACGGTATGATCTACCGAGATCTTACTATAATACGTGGTAAGTTTATGACGGCAGCTTCAAAGCATTCCGTGATCCAATGCAATCAGCATACTTCCCTGTTGAGCATAAGGGTAAGGGCGACGACCATTCTGAATATAGAGCTGAGATTTCATAACGGTTTCGAGCATCTCGCCATCATTTACTATGCCGATCCGTTTATTCCGTAAGTCGGAAAATTGACTGAACTGCACGGTACCGTCCAGACTTTGTAGTACAACAACGACCAAGGCATCTCGTAAATATGGTGTACTTAATAAAAAGCGTTCTGCATTTGCTTTATTGTTGACAAAACCGCTTGCAATATAGTTGATTGCCCGATTTTCGAGCTGTGCAACTCTGTTTCCTCTTGTAACCGGAACAACCTTCAAGTTTACTCCGAGTTTATCGGCAACAGCGTGCGCCACATCGATTTCAAATCCTCGGATTTCGCCAGTACTGGAATAAAAACTGAGCGGCGGAACTGACGGATCAACGCCGACTACCAGTTCGTTGTTGACAATAACCCTCGCCAATGAAGGATCGTTTGTACCTTCCTCTTTATGCTCGGAGCAAGAAAGTAAGGTAATTAATAAGAATATGACGAAAAAACTTTTTATTTTCACATTTACCTCAACAGTTTAAAACTTGACATTCAATATCGATAAATTGAGCCGAACCATTTTTCTGAAAATCCAGGAATAGTACCGTCGTTATTCATTTCGGCTAAAACTGATTCAATTTTAGCGACTAGTGAGCCATCCGTTTTTCTAAATGCAAACGTATAATACTCGGTAGCAATCGCCTCGCTGATAATATGGTAGTGCGGGTTTTTGTTGAGCTTATTCCATGAGTAACAAGGTCTACTACGATGGCATCGTATGTTTTTGCATCGAGGGCTTCATACAAGCGGTCGATAGAGTCCGCTTGCCGGATACTCAGATGATCTTTCAATATCGCTACATCCCATAATGCTTCGTCGCCTCCGGTTCCCGCTTCAACTCCTATTCTTTTATCCCGCAGCTGTGCTAATTCTTTATATTCGTTGCTTGCAAGCGTTACGACAATTTTAGCATTCTGTAGATACGGCGTACACATTTTATAGTGTTGCTTACGTTCTTCCGTGAGGCTGAACCCGCTTGCAATGCAATCGATTGTTCCTGCATTTAAAAAGATTTTTCTTTTTGCGTCCAATCTATCGGATAAAAGACGGGTGAATACCAATGCGGCGGCATAATTCCGTCAATATATCAACATCATATCCTACTATTTCGTTCTTTTCATTTCTAAAAAGAAAGAATAGGGACAAAATCGGACACACCGATGACCAATGTGGATTTTACCTGAACTTTTGACCAAGAAGGATCTTCAATATATTCAATTTTTATGATTGCGGTTGCATGAAGAAAATACAATAATAGCATCCATAACGCCGCAGATACGGCTATTTGTTTTTCATATTCGTCTTTTGAAAACCCTTCTAATAACATTTTTATTCGTGCGGAAAAATATATAAACAGTATCATTTTTAGGTGTCCTGTAAAGATAAATTGTTCGGGACCAATGCATCAGGCGACTGTTTTACTGCTTTCGCAAAATAAAGAGGCTGATGCGTTTGTCCTGCTGTTGGAAAAAAATATACGAAATGTAGTATGCTTTTGTGGTATGGAAAAAGAATGAACGGATACAAGAGCTTGAGGCGCTGATAAAAAACATCAGAACTTATACTATAATGCGGAACCGGAAATTTCGGACGCGGATTTTGATGCGTTGTGGGACGAGTTGCGAAGCCTTGACCCTCGCAATACCTTTTGTTTGCAACGGTACCTCAGGACAGCGCCGATGGCTTTTCCTAAGGCGGAACATATTATCCCGATGGGGAGCCAAGAAAAGGCGGCAGATCCCTGAAAGTTTTTCAAAAATGGGCGGAAAAAGATGCCTTTCTCCGATTTTTGGTGCAATATAAACTAGACGGTGCCAGTATGGAGCTGCAATACGAAAAAGGGCGGCTTTGTCCGGGCTGTAACGCGGGGCGACGGAAAAGTCGGCGATGATATTACTGCAAATGTTAAAAAGATGCAGGGCGTTGTGCTTGAGTTGAAAGGAGATGCTGCCCTGCCGGAGCGTCGCCTTTTTTTCCGGCGGTATTCGCGGCGAAGTGCTGATGACAAAAAGAGGTGCTGCGCCGTTTTTATCCCGATAAAAAGAATTGTCGGAATGCAGCGAATGGGTTGATGAAGCGGGAAGGACGGTAGCGGCAGCGAGCACCTCGAAATTATGTGCTATGATGCCGCTGCGGGAACAGTGGGAATAGCCCTTTACACAAGTGGCGCCGTTCACCACAGAAACCGAAAAACTCAACTGGCTTACAACGCAGGGCTTTTTACCGGTGCCGGTTACGCGGTGCGGTAGCGTCCGCGAAGTTATCGACTACCGCGCCCATGTTATGGATATCCGCAGTACGATTCCCTACGACATCGACGGTACTTTGTGATAAAAACGACGTTATCGATACCGCAGACCTCAGTAGGGCGCGACCGGAAAAACAAATCGCCTTTAAGTTCAGCCTTGAAGAAGCGGTTACTGTGCTGCGTAGTGTTGAGTGGAGCGAGTCGGGCGCAACCTATACCCCCATCGCACTGATTGATCCGGTACAGCTGGCGGGGACAACCGTTAAGCGGGCAAATCTCTGTAACCCAAATATGATTGCGGAGCTGAATCTCAAGATTGGCAGCAGAGTATTGGTAACTAAGCGGGGGCGAAATCATCCCTAAAATAGAAGCGCTGATTGAAAACCCCGCGTTAACTGTGCCTATCGAACAGCCGTGCCGGTGTACGAGCTGCGGCGCTGAACTGCGTGACGAAGCGAACCCCGTTTGTATTGCCCCAATCCGACCTGTCCTAAGCTCATTCATCATCGGATAGAAAAATGGATCAATACCCTCGATATTCAAGACTTTGGCACGGCGCTCCTCAAACAGCTTTTTGACACACAGCGCCTCCGCTCTATTTCCGATTTATATACCATTACCGTTGAAGAGCTTGCAGGCTTGGAACGCATGGGACAAAAGTCTGCGGAAAAAGTCTACCGCGCGCTGCACGCCAAGCGCAACATTTCGTTGCCGGTGTTTATTGCAGGGTTTGATATTGAGCGCATCGTACCGGACGATGGTTGAAAAACTGGTTGACGCAGGCTTTTGATACCCCTCGAAAAACTGCTTACGGCTTCGGAAGAAGACTTTGATACGTGTATCAATTCGGCAGTATCCTTGCCCATACGTTGACGCTTGGGCTGCGCGATGCAAAGGAAGAAATGCTACACCTTACTGGTTCGGGGGATTATCGTGATTCAAGCGCCCGCCGCGCAAGGGAATCTTCCGCTTGCAGGAAAAAGCTTTTGCTTTACCGGAGAGTTGAATACGCTTAAAAGAAAAGAAGCGGAAGCAATGGTGCAAGCGAAAGGCGGGGCGGTAAAATCGTCGGTAACAAAGGGACTGACCCCATTTGGTAAACCAATACGCCCGATTCCGGTTCATCAAAAACAAAAAGGCGCAGGAACTTGGCACCGCAATTATCACCGAAGAAGAATTTTTGAAGTTAGTCTAATGATGATCTCGTAGACACCTTTGTCAGCAAATGTACACGGATGTCAATTTCTTGGCGTTACTCTGCTTGAACAGCCATCTGATTTTGCGGGAATATCAACCATGATGTCTGATGCGGTTGCATTCTATCTGCGCGAAATTTTGTTTGAAAAATTTCGTGCATATTCTCTGTAGAGAGGCAATCGCACCAGACAAATAAGTATAAATCGCAAAAATCAGGAGGTTGGGCAAGCATTTGAACCGCGAAGAGGTTCAACTCTGCTTGAACAGCCATCTGATTTTGCGGGAATATCAACCATGATGTCTGATGCGGTTGCCCAGGATTGTCATATTTGCGCCGCTATGATATGCTTTAGCGTGCGAAAGATATGCGCCGAACGGTTCTGCTTTCCTCATTGCAATTTCCGGTGTTACGGATCCGCTGACGGAGGGAATGTACACCCGTGAGCGGTTGATGCAGGTGTACCCGCAATGAAATAGCGGAAGCATCTTCACATGAAATAGCGGCGAGCGAAGTCGGCGAATGGTATGATATTATCGAAACGTCGCTCTTCATGCTGATACGCAGAACCGAGCTTTTTCGCGGCACAATGCGTTTAATCATAACCGACCGGAAAAATGCCTACTGCATGATGTATCCCGATGGGACATTTCTTGTCAGCACCGGGCTTTTTGGATTATATCGATTCGATCCTGTTTATGGACACATCCGGTTCTGCACGCAAGGTACGGAATTTGAACAACGAACGGGAGTATTTTTTGCCCCGATTACTGCGGTATGTGCAGCCCAGTTTGCGCTTAACTATTACAGCACCGCTAAAAATACCGCTCTTTTCTTCTGAAAAAGGTATACACTGTCGATATAATGGCAAGTGTATTACTCACCATTGCCGGCTATCCTCAAGGATTACTGGAAACATGGCTCGAGCGATTGGTTTCTATTCAGAGTGATACGGCAACGGCGAAGCGTCTTTGCCTCATTTTTCAACCGCTTCAGTAAAACCCTGCTGCACGGCTTGATCAGTTGAACGGTAATGGAGATGATATTACGCATCTATACGAAGAAATTTCCGAGTACTGTTTGCACTGCAGAACCGCAGGGGAACTGCCGATGCACGTACCGTGTTGGATAATTTACTGCAACTGTTCCCGCAAAGCCTTTATATCAATCGACTGAATGCCTTGGTTTCTCATCAGGCATGGCTCAATAGTCTTGATAAGCGGGATACGGAAATGGCAACTATTCTTCCTGCCGCAGTGTATGATGACACATCGGTTTTTGACATTCTTTCAATTAGCGGATTTTATGTTTGAAAATGATGATGATGAACAGTCTGATTATGTTTCAAAGACAATGCCGACACGGATCAACAGCGCCATATATAATCAAGCAAAAAGCATATAGCGATTACCTTACTATGATATACGAGGCGGGAATTGCATCGAGTTACGCGTATCTGCTTGCTTCATCCCCATTGCCCCATGAGCGGGATACAGTACTCAGTATTGCAGAACAGGCGAATCTCTTTTATACAGGAGCCGATGATAAAACAGCGCGGGCAAACTATGCGGCGCTGCTGTTTTTTGCTCAGAAAAAGACTATGCCAAGGCTCAGCAACTGCTTGCCGACTGCCTGTATGCATCCGCCCGAAAAACAACCGGCAAAGTATTGTTCGTAACAACGGGATTCCCTGTCGATGAACGGCTGATTCGCTGTAATTACTTTCGCATCCCTAAAAATTGAATAATAAAACAGGCGCGGCAAAAAGAACGGCAATGGCTTGCCGATATTCTCAAAGAACCTGAAACGGTTGTGCCGATTGTACTCCGCAATGTATCCGTTGGAGATACGGTCGATAAACTATTGAGCGCATGGAATAGACCGTCCAGCATTATCTACAATTATTACAGTGAGCGGTGGTTCTATGGCTTTGTTTAACACGGAACTGATTGTTCGCTCAAAAGACGGGGACGGCGCAGTACTGCAAATAAGCATCGGCTTTCCGTCATCTTTAACGCTCTTTAACGAAATACGCACCGGAGATTCCCGTGAGACGTTTGAAAAAAATATGCGGAAAAAGCGGTATACCGCAGCCGCGATGCACTGATATACCACAAACAGGGAAATCTTTTTACAGGTGATATACGGCAATAACAAAGTACGCAACATCACAATTCGGAACATAAATGAAAAAAAGGTAACCTTGTTCTCTATAAAAATCAGCCTGCGTTGATTACCGATGTACAAGCTGATAAGTTTGAAATTACGCTGGAAACCGGTACAAAAAGTACGCGAAAAAGACGTTGCGCTACTTCATAATGGAGAGTGTCGAAGTATTAAAGCGGCGCTCGATGCCGAAGTTCCCGCTGCGGATTTTTGCGAAGCGGCGGATTTCTTTTAGGGGGAAACGCCGTCCTTTGCAGAACTTGCAGAACTCGTGTGGGGAGCATACACGGCGGAGCAAAGTTGGAAGCTGTGGCAAACGCTGAACAATTCTCCTTATTTTATCTGTACTTCTCCGGCGGAGCCTATCGGCATCCGTACTCAGGCAGAAATAGAGCGCCTCAATCAAAAGCAAAACAGAAAAAGCACAGGCTGAAAAAAATTGAGGCAGGATTTTTACTGCGACTCTCCGCGCCTGTATGCAAGGCAAGCCGTTTACCGAAAGCAAAGAGTTATACACGCCGTTTTTTTCAAGAACTTGAGGCGCTCGCGCTAGGGAGTTCTTCCACTTCAAAAATACTCAAAGATACAAAACTGGAGCAAACGCCGGAACAGGCGCACGATATCCTGTTAAAAACGGGCTTTTGGCAGATTGAGAAAAATCCCTATCCGGCGCGCTTCGGACATTCGCTCCATTCGTCAAAAGCGGATATTCCGGAACCGGTACTCCCTGAATCGCCGCTCGATTTAACCGCAGTCCCAGCGTATGCAATCGATAATCCCGGCAGTAGCGATCCCGACGATGCGGTTTTCTTTTGATGGAACCTACTGTGGATTCACATCGCAAACCCCTGCCGATACCATTCAGGCTGACACTCAAAGCGATACTGATGCCTGTGCGCGCGGCGCTACGCTGTATACGCCGGAAGCGAGCTGCCCGAATGCTCGGCGAAAAAGCGGTTGACTATTTTTGCCCCTCGGACTAAAAACCGCTGTCGTATGCGCTTTCTTTTAAGCTGCGCCTCGGTGCGGACGGTGCAATCGAAGAGGTTTCCATTCATCGTACCAAACTGTCGGTTATCAGAATGACGTATGAAGAAGCGGACGCTCAAAAGATACTCCCGCGTTAGCGCTCGCTTTTCGCCATTGCAGAGAAAAACCTCATTAGGCGAGAAAAATGCAGGCGCCGTTTCCATCGGTTTTCCCTGAAGTGTCTATTACGCTGACGGAGCAGGACGGTACAAAAACGGGTGCAGGTACAGCCTGTTGTCCAAACGGAAGCTGCCGCGATGATTAAAGAGATGATGCTGCTTGCAGGGGAGGCTGCTGCCCGTTTTGCGTTTCAGCATAGCATTCCCTTTCAGTACATCAGTCAGGAGGCGCCCGAACTGCCGAATAAGTTGCCGTCCGGTCTTGCTGGGGAATACCGGAAGCGGCGCGCCATGCGACCGCGCAGCGTGGGCACTATTCCTTCGATGCACGCTGCGCTCGGGCTTGCGATGTACGGACAGGGTAACAAGCCCGCTCCGCCGCTATGGGGATTTAGTAAGCCATCGCCAGCTGTTGAACTATATTGACGGTAAACCGCCAGTACCTGCGGCAGACCTCATCCTTAAAAATAGCGGCGGGCGATGTCGCAGGGCGCGCCTGCGTCGCAGCGGAACGGGCATCCCGTCAGCATTGGACGCTCGTGTATCTACTGCAAAACCCCGATTGGCGCGGTACAGCGGTGGTGCTTGAGGCAATAGGCAAAAAGCCCATATCTTTATCCCCTCACTCGCGTACGAAAGCGACATCACGTTGGATACAGAACCAGAACTCAATCAGGAGTTGACCGTAAAGGTGCGCCGTATTCGCCTTGCCTATCTGCAAGCCTCGTTTGAACAGGTGTGAGCTTTATAGGTTGAGCGGCGGCTCTTAAAGATATACGGAACCCCGGTGAGCAAAAGCTCACCTCTAAAAAGCTGATTCGCAATCCGCTTGAGCGGATACATTGATAATTTCCTTGCAGAACAAGCCGGCAGGGCTTGATTCGCAATCCGCTTGAGCGGATACATTGATAATTTCCTTGCAGAACAAGCCGGCAGGCTTGATTCGCAATCCGCTTGAGCGGATATGATAAATAATTTCCTTACAGAACAAGCCGCTAGGGCTTGATATTTTTCAGGCTCCCAACTCTTTTTAATTCCTCCCGCTGGATACAAACAATGAGAGGCGGCTCAACCATAGACAGCCGTAAAAACAGTACGCATACGGTACCGAACCGCCTCTTATGATAGGTATGAAGCGAGGGCGCACTGCCTGCGCTTTTTAGCAAAGGTACGAGAAGCGGCGCAGTGTTGTACCGCTTCTCGTGCACAAGGATGCTCGATGCACTCAAAGCCCATTACAAACGCTCAACTTCCTCTTTACTCAGTCCCGTCATCAGGCAGATTTCTGTCTGCGGATAGTTCCGTTGCAGCATCAGCTTTGCTGTTTCGAGCGCTTTTTGGCGCGAACCCTCAGCAAGTCCAAGAGATTTTTCCTTCAGCCACCCCCATTCAGCTCCGGCTTTTAAACTGTACCTCAGAAATGGTTGCAATATCGCTTTTTCAACTTCATCCTCGATTCGTACTGTCTCCGCTCCTCAGGACTTAAACTCAGTACATCTATTTTTCTCATTCAACATTTGTAATACCGGTGATGTTACTGCTAGCATGGCTCGCTCCTTTTTGGTCATCCGTCGCGATAAACCGTAACCAGTTTATCAGCTTTTTGTCGCTTTTTCGATAGCCTGTTTCTGTATGTCCATCTTTTGCGCCAGTGCAAGATTCAAAAATGAATTTCAGTAAATCTGTAAGCCGCTGGTACCTTTCTTGTTCCAAAAATGCAATACACGGAATGTCCCTGTCGATTGAGCTTAAATCCTGCTGACACCAAATTGATCGTAACACATTTCCTCAGATTCGTATACGGCTCACCCTTCTTCAAAGCATTCAGTGTACATCTTTGTCCAGTAGAACAAGGTTTTAAGGGATAAATTCTTCTTGACTCAACTCTTTTTGAGAAATATGCATACCGTCTACGGACGTTGCTGCACAAAAATAAATGCTCGACGTACAACAAGTACGCCTTGCGCTTTATTTTTGTTTGCGCCTTGTATCCGGCATCACTATTTTCAAAAAGGCTTCACAGAAACGGCATCACACCTCCTCCCATCCTTATATGACGTTCAGAGGAAAATGGCTCAAAAACTCTTCTATAAAATGCAACAGTTGAACAAAATATGAATTTTTTGGAAACTGTTAGATTCGTGCTGCTTTCGTAAGCGAAGCTGAGAAACGGCATATAACGAGCGAGTTTGCAAAAATGCAAACTCGACGTGTTTTTAAGCGGTACCATTTGTACCGCTTAAAAATAAACTTTCTTATAAATTCGACAACCGCAGACTTTATCAAAAAGTCGAGGATTGGCGAACTGCCGCACTTTTGCAAAGCGTCAGTGAAAAAGTGCAATCAATAGGCGATGTTTGCTTTCGCAAACTCGCAGCGTTTTTAGACAATGCCAACTGCATTGTCTAAAAATAAAACCTTCTATAAAATGCAACAGTTGAACAAAATATGAATTTTTGGAAACTGTTGCATTCGTGCGCGGAACACGCACACGTCAATCAGTGATGTTTGCCTGTAGGCAAACTCGTTGTGTTTTTAAGCGGTACCATTTGTACCGCTTAAAATAAACCTTTCCTATAAATTCGACAACCGCAGACTTTATCAAAAGTCGAGGATTGATGATTTTGCACTTTTGCAACGCCAGTGAAAAGTGCAATCAATGAGCGAGTTTGCAAAATGCAAACCGTCGTGTTTTCTAAGCGGTACCATTTGTACCGCTTAAAATAAACCTTCTGGTTTTTCAATTATGCATGACATATTTTTAGCTAAATCATTGAATCCGCATTCATCAAGAAAAAAATGGTACCCTATATCTATATCTAAATTAAAAATAGCAAGCAAAAACAACACAAATAAAATGCGATATCATAAATATTGTGACAAAAATTTCAAGCGCTCTCATGACATACTCCGTTATCTTAATTTGAAAACACATTCCTCTTTAAAATGCTCCGCATAAGCTTTTTAAAGTGTTCAAGTGCGTCGCTAGGTAAGTTATCCAATAATCCATTTTTCCATTGCTTTTATTCCATGCTTCTGAGAGCGATTTACTTTCCACCATATAATTCAGTTGTCGTAGTTGTTGTTAAAGTGTGTGCTTCAGCCGGTAAAAGGCGCTTTAGCAGTAATACTTACATGAACTGAAATAGAAAAATTCCATACAGATCCCTCTAAAAGCATTACCACATCATAATACCGCTGTCAAAATCAAAACACTCATTGTAGTCTGAAAGCGGAATGAGATATCGTCATTGCTTCCCGCTGGAAAAAATCTTGCTTTTTGCTATCTTTATCCGGTGAAAAAAGAAAAATTTCTGTGCTTCCTTGTATTAATAGGCGGCATTCTTTTTAAAAAGCTATGTTTTTAGATATAAGGCGGATTTCGGGGCATCTCGATGGAGCCCACTTTTTCCGATGGGCAGCTTATTGTTATGTGGAAATTAGCGTATGGAATTCAGCTGCCTACTGCGAACCGGCATCTTTGTCGCTGGGGTATGCCGCAAATAGGGAGATGTAATCCTCTATTATATAGACGGTCGGTATGTAGTAAAACGCTGCGTAAAAGTAGAAAATACAGAACTGCATTTTATTTCGGCTCCGCAAGAATCGCCGGAAAGTTATGGTTCACTTATATTAGACGATAATAGAACTGTTGCGCTGAACCGCGTCCAATTTAGAAATCTGGGAGGATTTTTTACCGCAAAGCGAACAATATGTTCCTGCCGGTTTTTATTTTTAGCGCTCGGCGATAATGTAATCCAATCCCGCGACTCCCGTGATTACGGATTTGTCTCGGTTGATAGTATCTGCGGTCGGTTACTATGGAACTAAATCATTTTTATTTCTAAAAAAACGTATTATTGTTTTTTATTACCCTATTGCTGATTTTTACCGGCTTAATCGTCGCGAAATATGCGCGAGTGATGCTTGGACCGACGCCGGAAGTACGCACTGTTAAAAAGCACGCGAACGGGGGATCTCATCGTGAGATCGGAACGGAAAAATTTTAGCTGCAGCCACAACGCTGTATAACTTATCGGTAAATAAAACACTGATTGGAGATGTTAATCGGCTTGTCAATATTCTTTTCACCGATTCTCGAAATATCGGAATCAGAACTGCTCGATAAAATTCAAGATTCCAAATCTCATTTTTGTATTTAAAAAGAAATTGAGCGAAAAATGAAAAAGAGATTTTCAAAAAGATGCTATACGAGAATATAACTTAAAAAGGGCTCAGACTGGAAGCAACGGCAAACCGTATCTATCCTGAAAATGCACTTGCATCAACGCTGATTGGGTATCTGGGCGATGACGGCAAGGGGTTAGCCGGTATTGAATACTCTATGCAAAATATCCTTTCGCCGCCTGAAGCGTACTGCCGGCGCCGAGCAAAACGGTTATACGGTTGCTTTAACAATCGACGCTTTCATTCAATATATGTTGCAGCAGATAGCCGAACGAACAATGAAAAAAACTCAAAGGCGGAGGACCGTCATCTTTTGGCAGCCGATGCGAAAAACGGGCGAAATTCTTGCGTATATAAATGAACCGTCAGCCGATTTAGCTCATTTTACATCCAGCAAAAAGAAGAACGATTTGACCGCCCCTGCCTATTTTTATTTATGAGCCGGGATCCGTTTTTAAGATTTTTCGATGGCTTTTTCTTAGAGCTTTGGCACAACAAAGCGATTCCGACGTGTATACCTGCGATGCACAATTTGTGTTCAAACCGCGCCAGACAAATGAGAGCAAAACATAATCCGCTGTTTGCGGGTTCACGGTCAGGTAACACCGCGCGACATTATCAGATTTTCTTGCAATGATGGGATGGCACAGATTGCCGACAAAACAGATGTTGCGGCTTTTGCCGAAAAGCTGAGGGCATTCGGGTTCGGGGAAAAACAGGGCTTGAACTGCCCGGAGAAGCGGTAGGAATTTTTGCACCGGTGTCGTCATGGTCAGCCCGTACCAAACATACCATTGCAATAGGACAGGAAATCGGCGTTACCTCCTTGCAAATTGTGCAAGCTGCAACGGCATTGACAAATAAAGGGAAAAACACTAAAGCTCAGCTTGCTCTCCGAGATTTTGGATTCAACGGGAAAGCCGGTGTACCGGCATAAACCGAAATCGCTGGAACAAGTTATTTCGGCACAAACAGCAAAGACAGTGCTCGGCTATATGCAGACCGCCGCCGATGACGGTACCGGTTTTCGAGCATCGATTAAAGGAGTACCCATTGCCGTAAAAACAGGTACTGCGCAGATGGCACAGGCGGATGGGCGCGGTTATAGCTCCACCGATTACCCTCAGTAGCTGTATCGGCATTTTCCTGTTGACGACCCGCAGATTATCCTGTATATGGCGGTTATTCGCCCCGTTGGGGAAAACCTACGGCTCTTTTAGTCGCCGCGCCGGCTATATCGGAGGCGGCAAATGCAATTATCGATTATCGCGGTATGGGGCGGGCAAATGCTCCGAATATAAGCTCATACCGGCATTATTCAATCACACCGACAAACACCCGTAACCGTTGGCGACACCATGCCCAATTTGATCGGTACCCCTAAGCGGCTGCTCCTCGATTTATTAGGCAGAACCGATATTACAGTTAAAATAACCGGAGACGGCTATGTAACTACCCAAACTCCGGCAGCGGGAACGCCGGTTACAAAAAGGAATGATCATTGAACTCACTCTTGAATAACAGCGCTGCTTTTAATAGGCTCAGCGAATGCAGACTCAGCTTTTGCAGGTGTAGTAGGCTCAGCCGGTACAGATTCAGCTTTTGCAGGTTCTGCTTTGGTCAGCGCAGTTTCTACCGGCATACCCTTTACCATAGCCCCCGAAATCTTCCTCCAAAATTGTAGCGCCTTTACCGCCCGTTTTCCCGAACAGGCGGCAAGACTCGGTCTCAATCGGCAGGAAACAGCATTACAGTGTTTACAAACCGTACCGCCAGAATACCGATTAGTACACGCAAAAGCGAAAGGCATGGAATATACGCCGACTCTGGCGGTAAACGGCAGCTTCGTACATTCCAAATATAACCCTCAAGAAGAAGCTCGTCGAATCCTCAATTCCGAATTTTTCCAAACCGAAGAAGTGCAGCATCGCTGTATCTTTGCAGGTCTCGGTTTAGGCTATCTCGCATCGCTGTATATCGAACGGTTCCCCGCCGCCGAAGCGGTCCTCATCGAACCGGATAGGAACACTTTTTGTACTGCTTTGGCAGCCCGCCCGCTTGCCCCTTTATTCCGGCATAAGCATTTAAGTATTCTGATTGGAACACAACCGGAAGAAGCAGCATCGTTTCTCTCCTCAACAGGATGGAATAGAAAGATACTGTTGAAAGCGCCCGTTTTCGCCGACGCACATAAAAAATTGGTACGAAGCTTTTTACCTTGCTTGAACGTAACACCATGAAAAATAGCATCAACGCGAAAAACACTTGAACGCTTCGGTACATTGTGGTTAAAAAAATACAGTCAAAAACCTCGGTATGCTAAGTACAACGGCAAAAAAATCGGCTGTTTTTCAAAATACTTTTTCCCGATGCCGCTGCCGTTGTACTTGCCGGCGTACTGAGCTTAACCGCTCATCTTGAATTGATTAAAAAAAGCGGCAAAGATTTTTTTGATTATTGCGGTTGATACGGCGCTGCGGGCATGCCTGCGGGCAGGCATTACACCAGATTTTTATCCTCAGTTTTGACCCACAGTATTGGAACTACCTGCATACCGCTGGCTTGGACACGCACAAGTCTATTTTTAATCAGCGAGGCGGCGGTTTTTCCCGCCGTACTTCGGCAGCGTTACCGCGCTGTGTTTCTCTCCGAATCTTCGGTACCCTTTGCCCGTTATCTTGAAAGTAAAGGCGGAGAACAGAGCGGCAATATGGACTGTGTACTCGCCGCAGGAGGTTCGGTTGCAACAACTGCGTGGGATTTTGCACGGTATATCGGCGTCAAGACCGTTATTATGGCGGGGTTGGATTTGGCGTATCCCGGTAAGCAAACTCACTTTGCAGGCAGCACCTTTGAAGAAGCCGCCCATACCCGCTCAACCCGCTTTGCCTCCGCAGAGCAGGCGAACGTTAACAGTTTGTATTCGGCATTTTCCTTCGCTGCATCAAGATTACGCCGGAGGTACGGTGCTGACCGACCGCCGTATGCTGCTCTATGCGTGGTGGTTTGAAAGTACGCTCGCCAAATATCCGAAAGTAAAAACCTTTAATCTTATGCCGCACGGGGTATTCATACCCGGAATGCCTGCCTGCACTGCGGAAGATTTTTCGGATAAGACCGGCGGCATCCCGCGCACCGCCATCGATGAACGGCTTGCAGCAATAGTGCAGAATGCGTATTCCCAAGCCTTTGTGGACAGTTGCGGTGCGCGGGAGCGGCTGTTAGCCGCTTCGGTCAAAGCAATGACCGAGAGCGCCGCCAGTCTTGCAGCTCAAGCGGAAAAAGCCGAGGCGTTGTGCCGCCAGTTAGCAAAAATACAGCGCAGAAAGCGCGCATACGAACAGGTATTCAGACAGCAGAAGCGCCACTCGAGAACAGGCAACCTTAATTGCTCAGCTCAACAAAATAGACGAAAAAAATCAAGAATGGTTTTTGCAAAAGATTTGGTTGCCGTACTCTTTTTTAACGACGGAACCAGCCAAAACAGTGAACAGCAGCCTATCGCCGCCGCGGAAAAGATTTACTACACGGATTCGCCTGATGGCGCTGCAAGTATATGACATATTCAAAAAGCCGACAGCTCATTCCGAAAGGCATCCAACAAAATTAAATGGTTCAAAAGTTATTCAAAAAGAGTAAAAATTCTAAACCTTTCTAAAAGCAGCCGCCGATAATAAGACCAGAGGGGGACACTAAACGGCGGTAACAACATCCAGACGCCGTTTCTTATACACTCGAAATAAGGACGGTTTGATGCTGTTGATCAGCCGTCCTTTTCTTTTTGCAAATAGACGATATATCTACTTCGTTGCCTTGCCAAAAGTGTACATCCTTGCACATTCCCGAACAATGCATCCGTGCCGCTACTGAACAATCCTCAAATAACTGCGGAAAATAAAAGATTGTTGAGGGAACCTCTAAAAACTTCAGTTTTGAGAGGTTTTCCTTAGATTTAATTTCAGCGATGTTTTAATTCTAAGTCATTATCCTCATAATGACTTAGAATTAAAACTCGTCGAGCATCTCTAAAAATCTAACCGAGTTTTTAGAGATGCCCTTGAATAATATCAAGGATGTTGATTTATGTATGACTAGAATCTGATGAGAATTACGTCCTTGAACATCTCCAGATAGACTTTTTCTTTTTCCGCTATTTTTGTCCCTATGGGGATGTTAAAACTTTACATCGATTATTTTTGAAAAGTAAGCTCAAAAAAATCTGCGGAAGCCTAAAGCAGACATTCCGATCGATTATGAAGAAATTGTTGAAGAACAATGGCAGGCTGATTTTTTTCCAAACCTGAAAACTGCCGATTTGCCACCGAAACGGGTGACGGATATACGGCAGCTTTTACGCCGCCCTGATCCTGCCGGAACCAATACGGGCGGCATCACGCTCGAAGCGCAGCGAAAGCATCTCTATGCATGGACGGTGAATCCGGTATTCCGCTATAAGGATGTGATTATCGAAGCGGATATTCATCTGTCAGCGCCTGCTGAACCCGCAAAAAGCCGGACGTAACGACAGCTTCTTCCGACAAGGCGGGGGGATTTGCCGCAGGGCTTCTGTTCCGTTATATCAGCCAAAGTACCTTTTTACGCATTGATGATTTCCGATGCCGGATGGGTACGGCTCGATGCGGTCGTTAATAGTACCCCAATGCCCTTTCTCGGCTGGGTAAAAATCCCCGGCTCCGCGCATCCCAATGTCGACCATCATCGTTCAGATCACTCCGATCAAGATCATTCCTACGCAGACCATTCAAATCATAACGAAGAGACGAATACACAAGGCGCATACTCAATCAAACTGATCGCCAATAATACGACTATCACCATTGTGATAAACGGTCATTGGGTTGTACGCTGCGAGGATGATACCATTCAGGCAGCGGGAAAAAAATTGCCTTTGCGATTCAAAACTGGGAAACCTACCCGCAGATTACCGCGCAGCTTTCCGCTTTTCGTTAAATTCCATCCCGATAACGGTAGAAACGGCATACACCGCGGCAAACGAATTTTTCCGCGGTGCCGCCGGATGCCCGTATCAGCCTTGCAAAAAAACGCTCTATGCAATGGGGCGGTATGTCCCTGCCCTGCTTCAGCTGCGGGCTGCAGCGCGGTTAAGGGAGCCGGAAGAAGCGGATCGGATACTGGCAGGACGTATTTATTTTTGCACAGCGGATGCTCGACGAAGCGAGGCGGAATTCCAAACAGTATTGGAAGTGAATCCCTCCAACGAGGAAGCCTTTTGCGGAGCTCGGCGGCATTTACTATCGGGCTGAACGATACGAGGATTTACAGCGCTTACTGCAAAAAGTTCCGAAGCCGATGATGGCGCAATCATCATTTCTCTCAAATCTTAGCGTCATTTATTCCACGCCTTGGGAAAACACGCAGAAGCGGCTGAAGCATACTGGCGGGCGTTTACCATCAGTCCCGATCAAGGGCTTTTCGCTTTCCACCAAGCAAATGAACTCTACGACTGTGGAAAAAAGTCGGAAGCGGTCGATGCCTATATGCAGGCAGCGCGGGCATTTTTACAACACGAAGCCTACGACGACCTCGCGGAAGTCATCACAATACTGGAGCGCATCGCGCCGAATGATCCCCGAACGCTTTCAGTTGCCGGGAAATATGCCCTACGCAGTGGGCAGGTATGATGATGCCTTGCTGAAATTAAAAAAATGCGCAAAAAAAGGGCTCTGGGGATTCTGCGGATTGGTACCTGTACGGCCTTTTGCTTAAAACCGATGAACCGAAAGCGGCGATAAAAGCGCTTAAAAAGCGTACGCGAGCTTGAACCCGAATACGGATTGTATCAGTTCCGGCTGGCGGAAGCGCTCTTTTTAAGTAACGGAAAATATCAGCCGGCATTGAAACAAGCGCTTGCCGCAGATCCGCACAACGGTTGGGTGCATAATTTACGGGCATTGGCCGCTTTGAGCGAAAAACGATATTGAACAAGCGGAAGCGGCAGTCGCGGAAGCGCGCAGGCTACTGCCCGATGAAGTATCCCTGTTGGTAAACTACCTTGAAGTACAACGCAGAAAGGGCAGCTCGCACTGGTGCCTGCCGCTCTTCGATATTGAAAACGGAACCGCCGACCTCGCGGTGAGAACGGAATCGAGTCGCAGCGTTCCATGCGCTTGCAAATGCGTTTGCCGCCGACGATTCCCGCGAAGAAGCGCAGCAGTGGTACTATAAGGCATTAAAACTCGATCCGAAAAATCCTGAGCTTCTCACCGATAAAGCTGAAAACGATGCCGCGCTTTTTCCTCCTCAACGAAGCCGATGACGGTTTGGTTAAAGCGCTCGATATTCAGCCGTCCGTTCGGATATATCAACCGATCGCATCCATATCCGTTCAGAAAGGCGACTATGCCCGTGCAGAGGTAACGTTGCGGGCTGGGCTTGAATCTTTTGCCAACAGCGGCGACCTGCACTACGACCTTGCCTGTGTGTACCGCAATACCAACCGGTTTGAGCAAGCGCAAGCGCAGGTTGCGCAGCTTAAACAGTATGAAACGTCGGCGCGTGTCGATGCACTTGAACGCGCTATCTTGCAGGCTACCGGCGCGACCGTTCAGGAGGCGACAAGCAAAGAAGAACCCTCCACAGCGGAACCCGCTGGACACGCCAAGAAAAAGGTAGCGCCTACTCAGTCAGCTGCGAAGTCGAAATCAGCCGAAGCGTCAAAGCAAACCGCAAGCGCCACGTCTACTGCAAGCAAAAACGCCAGAGCAATTGAACCGACGGCAGCGAACGAGGTCGGTGCAAAAAACCGGAAAAAGCGGCGGCAAAAAAAGCCTCGAACCAAGAAAACAGCTGAAACCTCTAAAAATCTAACCTTGAGTTTTTAAAAATACCCAGCTGAATAACAGAACGAACGATACCATAATGAATCTCAGAGTAAATACGCCGTCTTTTTGCGGAACGATGACAGCGCCTTCTTCTAAAAGCCATACGCTCCGCGCCCTTATCTGCGCCGCTCTAGCGGACGAGAGCCTCGTGTATTACCGCTCCTCTTATCAGTGGAGACATGGAAAGCGCCATACAGGTATTGAGTCAGCTCGGCGTTGCCATTACGGAAGTATCGAATAATCCGCTGGCGCTTAAAGTTACGCCGCCTGCTGGCGGTCTTCTCGCCTTCACCGAGAGCGGCGCAGCTGACGCAAACACCGAACACGCTGAACGAGGTAACAAGCCATCCGAGCAAAAGAGCGTTGTCAGGGCAAGACGGCATATTGCCCGCATCGGCTATAGCGCACATTTTCGACCTCGGCAACTCAGGTTCCCTCCTCTACTTTCTCGGCATGATCCTTGCGGCAGCTGCTACGCCGATACAGCTCACCGGAGATGAGTCGCTTCGGAGCCGCCCCGTAGAACCGCTCATTTCGGTATACCGGCAAGCAGGCATCCCCTACTTGACGGAATGCATTCAGAACGGTACAGACAGCAGGGAAGTCCCGCCGCTCCGGTTTTGCGGTACCGCTGCCCGCCGGACACTACCGGCTTGACGGTCCCTTTTTCCCAACCCGTAACGGGGCTTCTCCTTGCCGCGCCGCTTTTAAACGGGAGGAGCCGCATTACCGTTAACCATGCAGGGGAGCGTCCATATCTCAGAATGACCTGCGCTTGGCTCCGCATTGCCGGTATCGAGGTGCTGAACCGCGGCGACTATTATTTTGAGGTCGCAGGCGGGCAGCGCTATCATGCTTTTACGCACACGATACCGGGCGATTGGTCGTCCGCCCTCTTTCCCCTGACTGCAGCGGTCATCTGCAATGCGGCGCTTACGTTGACAAACCTCGATCCCTACAGATACACAGGGAGACTCACAAGCGCTTTCGATCCTGCAAGCAATGGGCGCAGACATCCGCTGTGATGCAGAGCGCCGCACGGTTTCGGTGTTTCCCATATCCGGTACGCTAAAAGGCGGACGCTTCGACTGTGGGGATATTCCCGATGCGGTACCCATCCTTGCCGCTGCCGCTATGTTTTGTACAGGAGAAACTACTGTTGTGCAACGCCGGTGTGTGCCGCTTTAAAGAATGCGACCGACTGGCGGCTTCGGCGGAAGAACTTGCCAAATTTGGGGCGCATATTACCCAAGGGGAAGACTTTTCTCCGCATTGTCGGCAGCGGCAACAAAGACAGCAGCGAGAGCGATACTGGTGGAAACGACAGAACTAAAAGCGGTGGATACCGGCTTCATCCTGCGCGGGTATGCAGCCGCGGCGACCACCGCATTGCGATGATGCTTGCCGTTGCAGCCTGTGGAATTGCCGTACAGCATCACAACAGACAGACATCGGTTGACATGCGTGAATATACCGAACAATTTTCGCAAAGCGCATGTTCTCAAATCTCTTGTATAGAAGATTTTGATTGCGTAAAAATATCCCACCCGCAATTTATCGAGGATATGAATGCGGTGGGAGCAAGATTCCTCAAGATTCGTAAAGTCGCCGCTCTTAGGATCTTAAGCTTAGCACAGCTGTTTTTCTCATTGAGCCTATCCCAGCTCTGTTAATCGGTACCGATGACAAATGTCATAAGGCATTATGACATTGTACACTCGTTCACTATTCTATACCATTATAATTACTTAAAATCTCAAGAGAGCATCTCGACAGTTTGAGGTGAAGCGGAAAAAAACACTGGTTGGGCATCAGAAGCAAAAGGGGGCAGGTATGAGCGCATCGGTGCTGTCGGTAAGAAAATCTGGTTAAGCGCTATAAAGAAAAATTGCTTTGGATCATTTTTAATTTGGAGGTTACAAAAGGAGAGGTTCTTGGGCTATTGGGTACCGAACGGCTGCGGCAAGACAACGGCAATCAACTGTATCCTTTCGCTATTAAAGTACGATAAAAGGCGAAATCAAGATTTTTTTGATGAGCCAATGCGTCCCGACGCTTTTTTCAATAAAACGGAAAATCGGTCTTGTACCGCAGGAAGTGTCCGTCTATTACGATTTTACCGTCAAACAAAATATCGACTACTTTTTGCGGTCTTTATATTGATAATGGATCCGAACGAAAGACATTGGTACAAGAAGCAATCGACTTTGTTAGGGCTTAACAACTACGCATCGTATAAGGCGAAAAAGCTATCCGGCGGATTATTACGGCGGCTCAATATGTACGCGGCATTGCACATAAGCCTGAACTCATCTTTTTTGATGAACCGACGGTCGCTGTCGATGCGCAGAGCAGAAACTTCATTCTTTCCGGTATTAGAAAGCTGGCGCACAACGGCGCCACCATTGTGTACACCACGCACTACCTTGAGGAAGCGGAACGGCTCTGCGACCGGATGGTGATTATGGATAACGGACGGGATAGTGCAAACGGAACCTTTGATGAACTCAAAGACCTTATCCGCACCAGCGAAAAACTTGTAGTTGAATTTGTTGACCTGCACGACACCGCTGAGCGCATCATGGAAGCATTGCGCAGTATTCCGCACGTAATCAGCGTTGTACAAAACGGTTCTGAATGGATTATCACTTTTGAAAACTCCATCAATAACTTAAACGAACTCATCCTCTTTATCAATACACGGCAACTCACCTACCGCAAGTTGTATTCCGAACATCCCAGCCTCAGCGATATTTTCTTAGAGCTTACGGGAAAGGAGCTGCGGGACTGATGAACTTTTTACGCGAATTAAAATACACAGCGCTTTCGATGATCTTCTCGGTAGAAAGGAATGTTTTTGGACGGTAGCCTATCCGATCATTTTTGTCGTCGCTGTTCTTTGTGATCTTCTCACCATCAATACACGGGGAGTAAGCGCCGCCATAAACACCGGCGTTGCCGAAACAAATCCCTATCGGGTTATCTTCGATGGTATTCCAATATTGCATGTTATTCCGATGGAACGAGAAGCAGCCGACGCCGCTTTGCGCGAAGACCGTATTCAAGCATTTATCGAAGATGATTTATCGATCAGAATATACAAAACCGGTATTGCGCAAACAATCATTAAAAAAACATAGCGGAGCAGATAAAGCAAATCAATGCGCTCGGCATCCCGATAGCGCCTTCCACTTACGAAAAGCAATACATCGACAGCCAAAATGAACAAGACAACTCCATCACGATTTTTATTTTACTCACTTTTTAGCAATGGTATCTATTTACAGTATGTTCGGTGCAATTTTCATTCCCGAACGCATACAGGCGAATCTTTCAAAATTAGCGGTTAGAATGTCCGCAGCGCCCATCAAACGATTCAACATATATCTTGCCGGTAGTTATCTTCTTTGCGTGCTTTTAATTTTTGCATCAAATCTATTATACATTGGCTATGTTATGGTTTGTGTTAAAGATTAACCTTATCACAGATTTTTGCTGCAACACTCATCCTTTTATTATACGCGAACCTGTTTGGAATTGCGGTGGGTCTCTGCATCGGCTCAATTTCCAAATTGGCAGAAAAACACAAAAAGTAATGCTATGCGTATTCAGTTCGCTTTTTTTCTCCCTTTTTATCAGGTATGATGAGCGTCAGTGTCAAAACCGCGCTGGACGCTTCGTTCCCGCTTCTGAGTAAGATAAATCCCATCGCGCTTTTTACGGATACATTATACAACATCAATATCCTGCACGAATACGATTTAGCGCCGTTATTTTTTGATGGTGTACTCAGGATGTATCGTGTTGTTTTTAAGTATTGCATTCTTTAATGCGCGGGAGGTACAGTATGACAGTCTATAAGTATTTTTGCGGATGGTATGGCAGCGGAAAATCAGCATCAGCATTTTTTTCTCGCGCTCTTTTTATCTTTTGAGTTTTTATGATGATGCAGCCGAAAAACAGGGGCAGCCAAAATTTTTTTCCGAAACGCCGCTTACCGTTTGTATTGTAGATAAAGATCATTCGCCGCTTTCGGAACAGCTGACCGCCTATTTAAAACAAAACACACGATTACCTTTTTAGCGGATGCCAGTTTGGTGATCACGCGCTTTTAAAAATGAGGAAAGACATTTCCGTCGGCGCAGTTGATGCAGGCGTGATTATTTCCGAAAGGATTTGAGCGGAAGGCTGAATTAGGGCAGAAAGGTATTCTCAGTATTAAGGACGGCAAACAGGCGGCAGCGTTTTTATATCGATTGGCAGATACAAACCTTTTGCGGTTTGCATTTTTCTACAAAAGAGGCGATGGGTGTTTTCGACTTTGAAAAGAGTACGGAATGCGCTTACAGTACACACTGAGGTGATTACGGTGAACCGAACGGAAAAATACATTGACTACCGCAGGGCTTAAATATTTTTTAATTTTTGGGATGGGCGATATTTTCGCTGATTATCAATTCAATCGGTTGGGCGCTGTTTGAATTACATAACGAGCGACTGAGCATACGCACGGCTGTTTCGCCGGTGTCGAATATACGGTTTGCTTTTTGAAAATTTTTACCGCGCAGCTGACTGTTATTACTGTCTTTCTTGCAATTTTAATTGCTTTTGCTGCATTGGTGTACCGAAATACTATTCATAATCTGCCGCTTGCAAGCTATACGCTGAATGCTGTCGTCTATGCGGCAGTGGTGTTAAGCGCAACTTTTATGCTGAACGCCGCATTAAAAAAAGGCGCAGTGATGGAATTATCGGCACTGTACTCCCCCTGTCGCTTGCCTTTATTTCGGGATTTTTGGATCAGGAACTGCTGCCCTGACAGCATCACGAAGCTCGCTCAACTTTTTTTCCGACATACTATTATGTGCGTGCAAATAGCTTTACTGAACAAAATGCTGCGTCCCGATTGGAACAACATCGGCTTGCAGCTTTTTATTCTTGCTGTTGTACTTACGCTCGGCGTCTATTTTAGCAAGCTGAATAGAGTACGGAGCAAGATTGAGTTTGCACAGAAGTAAGATGCGGCATCGCTTTATCGGTATATAGACAGCCCTATACGACTCCCTATTTCGTATAATAATACACAAGGAGCTGCGTACGATCGCGCAGGTTTAATTTTTTTCCAATATCGAAGAAATATAATTGCGTACCGTACCTTCTGCTTAAAAGAAAGGCGCTGCGCAATTTCTTTATTATTCAGTCCATCAGCTAATAAATCCAGCGCCTCGTTTTCGCGTGCGTTTAATTCTGTAAATGTTTTTCCGCTCCGGTTTTTGCGACAGGAAGATTTGTAATGATTTCGGAATCGAAGACAACACTTCCTGCCGCTACGGCATACAGCGCAGGTGTCAGTAAGCGGATATTTTGTTTTCAAAAATATATCCCCTGCACCCAAAAATGAATAGCCTTCATAATATATTCTTCATCATTAAAAAGTCGTCAGCAATAATATTTTTTGCGTTTTTTGTTTTTGCGCAAGGATTTTTCTGCAGCCTCGATGCTGCTCATATTTTTGCATACGGATATCCATCAGCAAAATATCAGGCTTATATTGTTCAAACAATTTTTGGGCTTCCATACCGTCTGCACCGCAGGCAACAACTGTAAAATTGTTTGCTGTCAAAAATTCTTTTTAAGCGATTGTATGACGAGCGGATCATCATCTATTATTACGATAGTCATTATATGCCTCCGTAAAATGCTATCGGGCATCTTTTAAAAACTAACCTTGCGTTTTTAAAAGATGCCCGATCATTTCTTTGGGAATGTTATATGCACCTTAAAACCGTCTTGAGCATAAAAATGAATAGCGCCGTTATGTTTTTGCGGCAATTTCGCGTAAAACGGTAAGCCCGATTCCCGTAACACACGGTTCAGTACCAGACCAGCCCGTTCCATTATCCCGTACCGAAACAGAATAAAACGCAGGATGTTCTAAAATACTGATCGTCATTGCCGAAGCGCCGCTATGTTTTACGGTGTTTGAAAGACATTCTTTTATGACCGAAAGAATATCGTATTTTAACGTGTATGGCATAGTTTCCGTTTTACAGGTTAAACGGATATGCAAGGTCTGTGCAGGTGCGGCGATTAACTTTTCGATGCTGGTTTGCAAATCGAACGAATCGTTATGCAGGTTATGAAGACAGTTACGAATTTCGGTGAGTCCCGTTTCCAGCGAATGTTGTAACATATCGAGGTTTGTTTTTACCTCATCTTGTGTGGCAATATACTGTAACGCATTAACCTGCAAGATGGCAGCGCTGATGGTATGACCAATCGAATTATGCAGCTCTCCCGAAATACGATTCCGTTCAGTTAAGAGCGCCGCTTCCGAATTTTTTTAATGCTTCATTTTGCAAATGCTGTTTCTGGACTTCGCTTTGAAGCGTATATTCAGTAAGAGAATCCTGCAAGACTGTAAACTGCCGGGAAACACTGTCGTATCGTTTTTCGATAGTATAAAAAGATGATAACCGTAAAAACAAAGAACGGAACGTTTACATTGATAAGGGTGCTGCACACAATGATTGCTTTTAAAAGCGATTTCTTTTTGCATCGAAAAACGCGGCAGTATGTGCCGTGCAATCTGATCCTGTTCTTCTTTGCTGAAATCTGAAATATCAAAATCCGAAACCAAAAAGTACCGGTGAGAAAAAGGAGATTCTTATCTAAGGCAAAAACTGAAAGTATAAAAAGGGTAAAGCATACTATTTTCAGTTTTTGTTGTCTGTTATTTCCAGCCACAGCGAGAGCGAAAAGAAAAGTATAAAATAGGATACCATTGAAGCAGTATGATAATTTTTGCATCAAAAAGAGAGTACAAAAAGATTGATAAACAATAAACGTAATAGGATAATCATCTCAATAAAACCGTCTGCTGCTTTCGCGGAACTTGTATGGTATGCGCATCTACGATAGACTTTTTGCGACGCAGTGTCCAGCATAGTACCGACAGCATAGTATCGCTAATCAACACCCCCGACGCAGAACATCGGGGTGTTGATTGCGCGTTCGGTATTGTTTTCGATACATTGAACACGATACTTTGCGGATAGCTATAACGGCATCGAGGACAATGCTTTCCATGCGACTTCTGCCGCTGCCTGTTCCGCCTCTTTTTGCTTTTTTTCCTAAGGCAGGTTCATATTCCGTATCTTTTAATAACAACTTTTATTTGAAAACGCCTATCATGCTCCGGTCCCGAGGTCTCTACCAGCACATATTTAGGAATCATGCGATATTTTTTTTGCACGTATTCTTGTAGCAAGGACTTATAATCCCTGATACTGATGCTTGTTTTCCTCTACCAATTAGAAGTTGAGGCTTGATGATTCTCAGCACAAACTGTTGGGCAACCTTGAACCCCGGAATCTAAATAGAGCGCACCGATAAGAGCCTCCACCGCATCGGCAAGCAAAGCCTTTTTCTTTCGCCCGCCCGACATCTCTTCGCCATGCCCCAGCATCAAATACTGATCGATATTGAGACTGAGCGCAATCGGAAACAGAGAATCTTCGGAAACGACAGCCGCTTTTATCTTTTGCAAGATCACCTCAGGTTTATCGGGATGAGCAAGATACAGCTCGGTCGCTACAATCATCCCCAGCACAGAATCGCCTAAAAATTCAAGACGTTCATTATTAAAGGGAAAATCGCTATGTTCATTAAAAAGGAACGATGGTGAAAAGCAATATCAAGTAAATAAATATTTTTAAATTTGCACGCTGCTTTTTGAAAAAGTAAGCAGTTCTTGCTTCCGCTGTTTTTTCAAACCATGTCGAAAGGAAAACAAGAACCGCATCCTTTACTCGATTATTTCTGATTGAGATTTAATAAAATCGTAAGCATCCCTCACGGTTTCGAATTCACTTACTTTTTCCATCGGGAATCTTAATCCCCATCTCTTCTTCGATTGCATACACCAGTTCATACGTATCAAGACTGTCTGCACCGAGATCTTGACGAAATGAAGAATCAAGCGTAATTTTATCCGCATCAATCTCCAATTTGTCTGCAATCAACTTTTGAATTTGAACAAATAATTCGTCCATAAAGAAAATCCCCTCTTAATTTAATGTATCCGGATCAACGACCTGACGCCCGCGGTAGAAACCGCACTTTGAACATACATGGTGAGATAAAATTAAATTACCGCAATTTGCACACTCCACAAGATGAGGCGCGTTTAACCGCATATTGATTCCTCGGCGGCGGCGTGTACGTGCTTTTGATGTTTTAGCTCTTGGCACTGCCATAAGGTAACCTCCTATTCATAATTAAATAACAAAAGATATTCCATATTATACGCGTACACGAAAATAGTCAAGAGTTTTTCCAGCTAAACATTTACCCGGTCAAACAGGCGGTCGCCAGTTACAGGGGCAGTATTGCAGGAGCGCGATTAAACCAAAAAAAGGCGAAGCGCCCATCTGAGGCGTCTGCCTTGGTGGTTCCCTCAATCCTTGCATAAATGCGGAATGGATTATATAATTTGAAACATCAGGAGCAACTGCATACATTTATGGAAGACATTATTCAAAAAGAACATCCTGCATATAAGGGAACGGATTCACGCGGCGTGCAAAAAGGCAGGGCGCGATCCGAAAGAAGTACAACTGCTGCTTGCGACGAAAACCGTCGAACCGGAGCGGATTTTACGGGCTTTTTCCTGCGGCTGTACGTTAATCGGCGAAAACAAAGGTACAGGAGCTGCGCGATAAATACGAGGCGCTTTTCACTGTACCGCACACAGCGCATTTTATCGGGCATCTGCAATCAAATAAAATTAAAAGAGGTGATTCAGTATGCACAATGCATCCAATCAATTGATAACCTCGATACGGCGCAAAAAGCTCGAACAGCGGCTCGCACAGGAAGCGGCGTACCCTCGACATCTTAGTGCAGGTAAACACCTCGGCGGAGGAAAGTAAATTCGGCTGTGAACCGGCGGAAGCAGAAAGGACTGGTAAAAGCCATCGCGGCTCTTCCGCACGTTGCTATCAAGGGATTTGATGACCATCGGGCTGTTTTCTGGGGAAGAAGACAAGGTGCGGGCATGCTTCCGCTGTTCTAAAGCACGTACAAAAGCGCGTTGAGGCGCTGGCGCTATCGAATGTTTCTGCCGATATTCTTTCGATGGGGATGTCGGGTGATTTGGAAATTGCTATAGAGGAAGCGTTCTACCATGCTGCGCGTCGGTACTGCGATATTTGGCGAACGACATTACCCTGACACCTACTACTGGAACGAACAAGCCTCTTCATAATGTGTACGATAATGATGCATAAGATGATGATAAAAAGATTTTGCTTGCAGTTGCATTCTTGTTGTCCGCTTTGGCGGCTTTTCAGCGAAGAGCTGACCTACGCGCTACCGAAAAACCAACGGGCTTGATATTGAGCTTTCGCAAAGTACATTTGATTGCGGAATCGTTCGATGAAGAACGCATTGCATACCGGTTTGAGCTTGCGGAAGCGCAAAAAAACTTTTCCTGCATAGAAACGCAAAAACATTGCGGATACGGCAGATAACGCTCTGCAGGGTACTCCTGTATGTCTTTATACCGAAAACAATGCTGTTAGAAAATTGCAGCATACGGGTAAGCCGCGCGGATATCCGGCTCGAAGCGCATACAGGCGGTGCATATTCTCACAATGCTGAATATGGGTTCGGTAATGAGTAACAACCGCGTATTTTAAAAATGCCGTAATTAACATTGCGCGAGGCGCGCTATCATTCGATAAAACGCATATTGTAAAATCTTGCGCATTCACGGTAACTGATGCAACCGCCGCTATTGTCTTTCCTACCGAAGAAAGCGAATATCACATCGATTACGTCCAAAACGGAGGGACGCTCACCATTGCCGGCAACGACCTTACTAAAAGCCCGGGAGAATACGGCAGCGCAAAAAGCAAAACGCCGCATTATCTTTTCGGGAGGCGCGGCAAAAACTTCGATGAGCTTTTACCCAAAAAGATACAAAAGGGGCTGCGTCAAAGTAAAGTGTCAGAAGCTGCTATTTCAGCAGAATTGAACTCGAGATAAAAAAGGCTGCTTTTGATTTTTCAAAAGAAGCCTTTTATGCGGCGAACTGGACTTGAACCAGCACACCTCGCGGCATCAGCACCTCAAGCTGACGTGTCTACCAATTCCACCACCGCCGCATTTGTAACAGTGCTGTACTATAGCGAAGATTATCAATAATGTCAAGCCCTCATGTTCTAAAAATCACGGAAATCAGTTTTTGAAAATGATAGTAGGGATTTAACCACTTCTATGATGTTTTTAGAAAAATGAGGCGTTTTTAGTATTTTTCCGGTGATTTTGGTCTCAAAACCTATGAAAATGGCAAAAACTGATTTCCTGCAATTTATATTTATACTTACATTGGACAATGCTGATTTCCGTGGTATGGCATTCCAACGCTCTGTATCGCAGCTTGTCGTGCTCGAACAGTTTGCCCATACTGATCTACAGACGATTCTCTCGCAGCGCTCAAAGCTTGCCCCTACTTCCGCTCGAGCTGAAGCGCACGATGTACAGGCTGATGACGTCCGATTTTGGGCGACCTCCTGTACTGACGGTCCGGTACCGGAATTGGGAGATGCAGTATTTGTATCACAGGTAAAAAGAGCCGCTTTCGCTGAAGAAATCTGTAGCGTATATGGAGCGGGATACGCACTAATTCTAGGGCATCTTTTAAAAAAACTCAAGGTTAGATTTTTAGAAGATGCCTCATCAGCAAAAGCTGATAACGAGCTTCAGTTTAAGTCTTTATAGTGTAATGACTTTTTATTACCGCCACGGATGGCGGAACTGAACAAAAACTCGGAGTTCAGAAAAAACGCTGTTAGATTTTTTTGATAGTATCCGCTCATAAAGCGCGGAGGCGATCGGTAAAGAGCGTCTCTTTGGTGTTTTGCGCCGGATCGTCCAACACTGTTTCCAAAAGGTCGTGTAAAACTAAACCGAGGCATTTCCTGCGGGGATACCGATTGCCATTAAATCTTTTCCGTTAACGGCTAAGTCCTTTAAGGCTGTATGCCCCGTCCTCTGCAAGGATATTGTCAATCCGTGCGGTAAATTCTACCAAAAAGTTCGGTTCCGCATAAGCGCCGCGCAGCCCGAACACGTCAGCCTTTCTTAAAAGCGAATAAATCATCGATGTTTTCTTTTCCAACGCGGACAATAAAGCGGCGGACGGCAGCATCAGTCCACGAGGGATCATAATGAAACACGTGTTCGGCAACTAAATGAGCGGTTTTTTCTATTTCGGCATTGAATATTTCAGACGGCGCATAATGCTTCGCGTCATTTTTCGGAGATTGCTTCGTGGCGATAAAAAGGTGCAGCTGCCGTCCGCCGCTTCCCTTGCGGGCAGCGGGCTTTCCGATGTCGTGGAAAAAGCCCCGCGAGCCGGATATGAATGTGTTCCATTCCGGCAGGGCAGGCATTGCATACCAGAAAAGCTGTGGTCAAGTACATCAAAATGATGGAAGCTCCCCTGTCCGACGCCGCGGCATTCCATCAGTTCGGGGATAAAGAGCGTGAATAGTCCGGTGCTTTCCATCAGCCGTAAGCCGGCGAGCGGGGTTTGGCAGCTGAGCATCTTGGTGAATTCTTTCGCGGAAGCGTTCAATCGAAATCTTTTTGGTGATATGTGGCGCCTGCGGAATTGCCTGTAGCGTTCCCCGCATCGACGGTAAAGCCGAGCTGCGCTGCAAAGCGGACGGCGCGGATGGGGCGTAACCCGTCCTCTAAAAATCGGTCGAGCGGATTGCCCACTGTTTGAATCCGTCCCTGCACGGATATCCGCCCCTGCCGTTAAACGGATCGACGATTGCCCCGTCAGGGAGAGAAACCGCAATCGCATTCATGGTAAAAGTCGCGGCGCGCAAGATCTTCTTCTATCGTTGCCGTATACGCAACTGCCGCAGGGTGCCTCCCGTCGGTATAATCAGCTTCGGTACGAAAGGTTGTACATTCGATATGTTTATTTTTATATATAACGGTAACGGTTCCATGCTCTATGCCGGTTGGAATGGTACGCCGGAATAAGCGCATCACTTCCTGCGGCTGCGCATCGGTGGCAATATCCCAATCGCTCGCTTCTTTTTTTAAGAAAAAATCGCGGACAGCCCCGCCGACCAAATAGGCTGAAAAACCCTGCATTCCGAAAAAGCCGCTGATTTCTTTGAGCAGCGGCGGAACGGGAAAATTTTTGTTCCATAGTATTACGTTAAAATATCACGGTAATCAGGAGTACGTCATTCCGGCTTCCGATCAGATAAAGAATCGTAAATCTTTTCTGCCGGTCATGTTGAATCGATACGCCGCGATATAGGTTCCCGTGATTGCAGTGAGCGCGTTAATCGCTGCGGCGACGGATCCGATAAAAAGCGGCGGGGCGCAAAAATCAGGTAACCAGACTCAAAGCCGCGTCCGTAGAGCATACACAAAGAGGTGAGCGCAATGTACGTACCTCCGGCAGGGAACCGTCCGAGTAAACACGAAAAAAGAGGCATATCCTACCAGCCAAAAAAATATCGTTAAAACGCTATTCTAAATACATTGATTGAATAGGATTTTAAAAATAACGACAAAACTGACGGTGATGACCAAGGCAGACCCCGCTCTTCCGAAAATGGAGAAAATGGGAAGCGCAACCGAAGAAATACGCCGGCGGACGTCAAGGCTTTCGTTGGAATGGCGCAGTAAAACGCTGAGCGCGACATGAGTATCCTGTGAAAAAGAAAGCTGCCAGCATAGGGGCGAGGCTCGCGTAGAGAACTCGATACGGATTTATGTCGCGACAAAAATCTTCAATAATAATGGATAAACAACAAGCGCAACGATTAAGAGATTAACGACAAGCAACAGTGCAAAATCAGCAAAAACCGCAGTCAGCAGCATTTCTCGAAATTTAACCACCCAATAGGACGAAACGGCTACCATACCGAACGCCAGCATATCTACAAAAAAATACCAGCACCGTATAGGAAATTCGGGCAAGGGAATCGAGCAGCGTGAGGGTTGGTTTTGCAATATTTTTGTCAACTGCGCATCCCGCTCCTGCAAATCCGCCGAAAATGCAGAGCGGCAGAATATACGTCCCGTTTACCAACGCTTCAAACGCGCTTGAAGGAAGTAATTGTAACAGCGCTTCTTTTATTCCGAGTGATTGCATATCTGAGATACTCTCGACAAAAATAGGAATTCGAGCAGGCGTGCGGACAATAACCGACAGTAATCCGATAAGGGAAAGCAATACTGCAGCCGCGCAGATAATGAGACTGGTAATGAGCGCAAGTTTGAGGAGACTTCTGTTTTCACGTAATTCAAAAATACTGAGCGTAAAAAGCCGAAAAAGACTGCCGGGTAGAGGGCATACCGTCCGAACTGTATCGCAGCTTTTTGATAAAAAGTCCACTGCCTGTACGAACATCGTATTTTTCTGCACCCGCAACGAGCGCGAAAATTACTCCCTAACGCAATACCGATAAGATATTTCAACCAAATTTTCATACCGGTTGAGTGTAACCCAAAAGATGGTGCTGCGTCAACGCTCAACGCCTTTCGGCACTGGGAGTGATGGTTCAGATATTGGTACCCGCATCAGCCGCTACGGAACGTGGGGCATCCTTTGCGGCGAAAAACTGAGCATACTTCAATGTTCCGGCACGGGAGATTGTTATACAGCTTTTGATTGATGATGGAGCGCTAAGCAGGGATGCCGAAAGAATATTGAAAGAATATTTTAGAGCAGAAGTGTAAAAAGATTGGCATCGGCTTTTAACAAAGAAGCGGAATGCCCTTACGGCGCAGTTAGCGTCATGGATTTTGCAGGCAGTTTACTTCTAAATAAATTGCTAGATATATTAAAAAGTTTGTTTTATTACAATTTTGCTTCTTTTTTATAAATACCCTCTTTTGTTTGTGGCGTATTTGCGGTATAATTGCTTCCTATTCACTAAAGAATAGCGGAAATAATAAACCTACGATGCGTGAATATCGCATTTCAAGGCAGCCTGTTCAGTAAAGGTCAGTTTCCGAAGAGGTTTAATGAAGGACTTTATCGGGAGCGAGCATGGAAGCGAGCAAGAAAATACTTGACAGCGGAAAAAGGCTAGAAAACCTGCGGTAAATATATGGAGCAGTGTTCGTATTAAATTTGTGGTTATCATTGTTGCTATTTTACTTATTGTGATAACCGCTGTTTCAGCATCGCTCACAGTTGCTATTATCCGTCCGTATAAAGATTTACTTTCAAACAGCCTCTTGCTGCAAACAAAAATTCTGCTTGACAATCTTGAATTGCGGGTTCAAAACCATTTTTCCGATCCTAATCAGGATGATTTAGAGCTTGTATTATTGAATCGCGTTACCTTCCCGAAGCAAAATACGTCGTTGTTACGGGGAGAAGCCCTCTTCCGGGGCATATGGGGGTCGAACTATGTGTTAGCAACCGACTATCAAGATATTTCAAAGCTGATTAATACTCATCGGTATCTCCGCGGAGAATCTCAGTTTTATCCCGAAGGAATTGATGAAATTCTCCAAAAATTAACGAATATCAATAACGAAGCGGCGATAATCGTCCAGCAGCATATTTACTCGATCCAGCAGCTCACCAATGAGATGGAAGAACTGGATATACATCGAGATCCCTATATACTCAAGCGCAAAACCGAAATTCAGGCAAAATATCAGACATTTGGAAGCAAAGCTGCAAGCCAATCTTTCGGAGCTTGCCGATCAAGGGTTTGGTTCATATCCGGATTATTCGGTGCAGAATCTTTCAAACAAACGGACGGAATATTTATTCTACGAACCGATTATCTATTATAACCCTCAAAAATCCGCGGGAGAGTGTCCAAGGAATCGCATTTGTCAATATTTCGGTAAAACTTTATTACAAAAATAAGTAAGCAGCAATCACGGCTGATTCTCGTTGTTGTCGAAATTTCGTTGGTTGTTTTTGGTTGCCGGTATCTTTACGGCGTGGGTTCTCAGCTCCGTTTTTGTACTACCGCTTGGTCTTTTTAGCAGCGCACGTTGCCTTAATCCGCGATACCGAAGATAAGGGAAAAACTTGCCGGTAAGTCAGTTCAAGTTACCTCGCGGGACGAATTTGGCGTACTGCGGGACAACGATTAACGATATGACTGAAAGAAATTGGTCGCCGCCGCTGCTCTTTCTAAAGATTTAAAAGGTCGGTAAAGAGATTCAAAAGATGTTTATCCCGCTGGATCTTAGTTCATCCGGTAGGAAGCTAACAACGGGCAGTTATCATGACATCTATTCCGAATTTTTCGGTTATTACGAAGCGCGCACGGCGTTTCTGGTGATTATTTTGATTATAGAAAAATTGGATGCTTTCCACTATGCTGTTATAAAATGTGATGTGGCAGGGAAGCGGCGTTCCCGCTGCTCTTATTATGGTAGAAGTAGCGACCTTGTTTCAAAATTATTTTTCAAAATTGGAATTATAAACGAGACGGCTATAATCTTAGCAATATCGTTATGCAGATTAACGACGTTATCGAATCGCACGGAGTTGTGGGGCGTTTTGCTGCATTCAGTCTTTGTATCATCAATATGCGTACCGGCGATGCTTATTTCTGTAATGCGGGCGATAATATCGTTCATGTTTACGACAAGCAGGCGCAGCGTTTAAAAAGCTATACGTTGCGTTCCGGTTCGGCTGCCGGGGCTTTTCTCTTCAGAAAATGATCAACCTGAACGGCGGGTTCCCTGTGGAGAAAAATCCATCTGAATTGCGGGGATATCCTATTCCTTTATACTGACGGCATCGAAGAATCAAAACGGAAGTTTCGTATGCCGATTTCGAAAACAGAAAGACGGTTCCGATTCCATACAATCAGATGATAAAAGTGGCGATAACCATCTAATGGGTGATGACAGCGAGACGTTAGGGAAAGATAGAGTTGAACAGATTATTGATACCGTTTTGGCTCGGAAAGCATTCACACTTAAGAAACGGCAGAGTGATCTTATCTACGAGCAAATGGATTTTTGATTTTTTTCGTTATGTAACGGAACGATTGAAGATGCTGTTTTTGGCGCTTATTTCAGTTGAAAAAGTCTTTTAGAATGTATAAAAGAAAATTCTGCTCAGTCTTTTGATTGCGTGCAGGTGGATAAAAATCGATACATTCTTGAGCAAATGCTTCCTTCCATACGATATGTACGGTTGCGACAAGGTCCCGCATCCTATTTATGATGAATATTTTTACTATAAACAGGTTAAAGAAGATATTCAATATGATGACTTGACTATCCTCGGTATTGCACGCCGGGCGCCTGTGCCTGTTTAGGCAAACGGGGAATACCATCTCTCTTCGTTGAACAAAATGTTCATTGCGCACTATTGATAGTCTTATACGATAGTTATATAATGATGCAGTATCGCCAATAAACGAACTGTAAATACACGGAACTCAGTTTTTGAAAAATGATATTGCGATTTAACCATTTCTATGACGTTTTTAGAAAAATGAGGTGCTTTTTAGTAGTTTTCCCGGTGATTTTGGTCTGAAAACCTATGAAAATGGCAAAAACTGAGTTCCGTGCTGTAAATAGAGTTCTAATTACAAATAATAGGGCATCTCTAAAAACTCGGTTAGATTTTTTTAGAGATGCCCTGACGAGTTTCTAATTTAAGTCTTTATAATACAACGACTTAAAATTAAAAACATCGCAAATTAAAATCTAGGAAAACCTCTAAAAACTGAAGTTTTTAGAGGTTCCCAACAAGAGGTTGTATATGAATGTCCCCCAATTCAGTCGAGTTAATCGAAAAATTTCCGCTCAGTCTGAAGCGTGTTTTCTTGGCACATCTTTTTCCATTTTTCTTTGCGGCTATATTCTCGTTTTTGTTCGTGCACTGTCTTTCGAGAATATGACAATGCTGTCAGGAACACCGTTATGCATTATCGGTGGTATCGTTTTTCAATATCATCGTTCCAATTATCATCTTTACTTACTTTAGCAAAAGCTATCCGTGAATACGATGGCTCTGAAGAGTCCGCTGACATAACGAACCGCCGAGTACAAAACTTTGTGAAAAAGCACTATATTGTCGATAAACGTAAATGGTTTTTCCGTGTTTTTATTATCCATAATCAAACTATAGCTTGCACGGCATTTCGCACGAACCGCTCGTGGTTTTTGTAACGGAAGGTATTACATTTTTGTTCGGTTTCCTTACGTATATTCCGTTTGGCAAAATATTGGAAGCGCATGTCAAGAACCTTACTCTGAAATCAGAATATATGACAATGTCGGTTATGAAGAAAACTGTACTGATTATGAGCTTTTTATTTTTGGGTGTTGTATTTTTGGTACTTGCTCCGATTCTTTCCAAAGGCAACGCAGAGTTTGATATAATGACGATTTTTCGCACCAACGTTTTACCCATTCTGATTGTATCAACCATTGTTACCATTGTGGACGTTTACCTTTTTGGGAGTGGAATGAGTAAACGCCTCAAGGAAATCTCGGTATTCTCATCGTATTTGTCAAAAAGCGATTATACGCAGCGGAGCCTCGATATAACGAGCCGCGACGACCTTGGCGTACTTATGTCGGACTTAAATCAATTTTTACACTGTTATGCGCCGCCTCCTTAGCACCATTATAAACACGGTTTGCAGTTTCCACCGATTCTGCAGGAAAAGCTTACCAATGATGTGAACGAAATGACTTCGAGCATCACACAGATTGTAGCGAATATCGACTCAATTAAAAAGCAGAATTATCGATCAATCCGCTGGCGTCGAAGAAACGCAAGCGACCGTTAAGAGCATGGTTCAATCCATCAATGACCCTCGATGCAAATATCGAACGCGGACAGGAGAGTATCAATTCATCGTCGGCTGCGGTTGAACAAATGGTTGCAAAATATCCGCTCGGTAACAAATACGCTGAAAAAGAGCCAAGAGGTCGCTCAAAAACTCACCAATGCATCGGACAACGGAAGAATCGCAATGGAGCAAGCGGTAGACCAGTCGCGCGATGTTCTCGAGCGTTCCAGAGGTTTGCTCGAAGCGAGTAGTATTATCCGGAATATAGCCGAGCAGACAAACCTCCTCGCTATGAATGCGGCAATCGAAGCGGCTCATGCGGGCGAATCGGGCAAAGGTTTTGCGGTTGTTTCCGACGAAATCAGAAAGCTCGCCGAACAGTCGAACGAGCAGGGGAGAGCAATCAGCGACCAGTTGCAAAAACTACAGGAATCGATTGAGCAAGTGGCGAACGGTACCACACAGGTTAAAAATCAATTCGATACGATTTTTTCTCTTGCCGACAATGTTACGGAGCAAAAACCGTACTGTTATGTTTGCGATGCAGGAACAGTCGTCCGGCAGTTCGCAAGTGCTTGAAGCTATGAGCGACATCAAATCGGCGATCGAACTGGTTGCTCAAGGCTCTGCGGAATTGACGGCAGGCGGTAAGCAAATAGCCAAAGAGATGGTTGCGCTTGCCAATTTAACCCAAGAGATTAACGGTGCGATGGGGGGAAATAGCAAGCGGCACGCAGGCGATTATGCAATCCGTACAAGGCGTAGATTCTGCCACGACGACGAACCGCGAAAAATATACAAAAGCTTTCCGTTGAAATTAATACTTTTTACGGTTGAACGCTAGCTGAGGTCGCAGTATTTTTACAATAATACTTGACATTTTTGCGATTGTGGTTTATTTTGATATGCACATCGCAGGGTAGAGCAGTTGGCAGCTCGTCGGGCTCATAACCCGGGATACGTAGGTTCAAGTCCTACCCTGCTAAAGTTTTGCAAAAGGCATCCTTATTTTTAAGGATGCCTGATGCACGAAATTTTTGCTCAAAGTTTTTGTGGATTTTTCAAAGGAAAGGCAAAATACATCAGGCAGAGTAGTATAAATTGCGGAAAAATTGAGACTGCCAGACCATTTGAACCGAGAAGTGGTTCAGTTCTGGTCGAATAGTCTCAATTTTTCCGCGGGGTTCCAAAAACGGTCTGATGTGTTTTTGCCTTGCAAAAATCGTTCCTCGTTGATTGACTTTTTGTGGTGGTGTAGTATAGTCCTCTGTCTAGTATTTTTGAGGGAGAGTTTATTTTCAGCCGCCAAAAGATAGCGCGGCTGAAAAACACGGCGAGTTCGCTTTTCGCGAACGTCGCTTATTGACGTATGCGCTTTCCGCGCATCAATGCAACAATCTCCAAAATTGATATTTTGTTCGGTCGTTGCATTTTAAGGGAGTTTGTCTTTCCTCTCTATCCCAATATCTTTTAGGCGGTTAGTGCGCCTGATAACTATATATAGAAGGAGTCTAGTTTTATGAAACGGACATTTCAACCGAGCAGAACAAAACGTTTGCGCCGTCGTGGATTTCGTGCGCGTATGGCAACACGCGGAGGGCGCGCTGTTTTAAAGAGCCGCCGTGCAAAAAGGACGCTATAAGCTTTCTGTGTCCGACGAAAAAGAGTTACTAAGAGTTTTTAACACATGGAACGCTCTTGTTTGCCTAAAGAAGAGCGTCTTTGCGGCGCCGTGCGGATACGAAGTATGTTTAAAATAGGACACCGCTATAGCTGCGACGGCGCAAAAGTTGTTCGTTTTACCGAATAAGTTACCATATAATCGTTTTTGTTTGTACATTTAAACGACATTACGGTTCTGCCGTACAAAGAAATAAAGCGCGCCGTTTATCTAAAGAGGTATACCGGCAGATGAAGTCTCAGCTTATAGCGGGTAGGGATATTCTTTGCTTGTATTCCCGGGTGTGATACTTTTTGCTTTGCAGTGCGCGCAGCTGGATTGTTTGTTTTAAAAAGCGGATATGTTCTCTATTCGATCTCAACAATATGAAACACAATTATCTGAAAAGCGATTGAGCGTATTTTTACGTTTTTATTATGTTCGGGGTAAAAGGTATACCAAAAAGTGTATTTCTCCCTTGTTTCCGCCTTGTTGCAGATATTATCCCACCCTGTTCTCATTACGCCCTTGAAAGCCTGACCAAATATGGTCCCTGTTAAGGGAGGGTATTTAGCGGTAAGACGAATCCTTAGATGTCATCCTTTTCACAAGGGAGGGTATGATCCCGTTCCCTAGGAGATTCGTTTATGAATAAAAAAATACAGTTATTGCAATGGTTCTTTCCGGTCTTGTCATTGCAGCTGCGATGTTTGTGCAATACAAATTTTTTCCTCCTGTGCCCGTACAGCAACAGTCGTCTGCCGCCGTCTCTACAACGGAGCCGCAGGCGGAGGTTCCACAGAATACCTTTGTGGCGGAGACCGCTCCTGCCGATTTCGGAGTGCTGGAAACCCCTGATGAAACCGTTATCGGCGAACAGACCGTTACCGTTAAAACCGATATTGCGGAAATTACACTTACAAATCGAGGCGGCGATATTATTTCGTATAAGCTGTTGGAGCATAATAATTCCCAAAGGTGATTCGTATGTAGAGATGGTAAAAAAACCTCACCGATCGGAATAGAGCGTTTTCGATTGCGCTTGGCGGTGCACAGGCTTCCGCGCTAAATCAATTTTTAATGTTAAGGAAGAAACGGTAAACGGAAAGCAAAGTGTCGGCTTTTTAAGACGATTTCGGTAAAGAATCAAGACGGTTCCGTATCTTCATTTACGCTTGCAAAACGATATACCTTTTTACCCTGATGACTATATGTTTTGAACTTGCCGTTACAGTCAGCGGTGATGCCAATATGAAAGGGCTCAACTTTGATAATGCAGGCTATACGCTGAGAACGATACCGCAAATTGGACCTGACTGGAATGCCAAAAGCCGACCGATATGAGTATCGAAAGTTTTTGCGTATATCGGCGGAAAGAAAAAGAAACTGCATTAAGCTCAAATCAGACTAAATTGATTACGGACTCCGTTCCGTGGGCGGGGATTTCGGAAAATACTTCAGCCCTCATTGTGATTCCTTCCCACCCCCTGCGCAGCGAGATACTGTATTCTGCCGCCCAGCCTAATACGGATACGGTGCAAGATGGGCAGCTGTTTTTCGCGTACCTGTGATTACCAGTAATAAAGGGTAACCGACGTATACCGTATCTACATCGGTCCTTGTTCCGAAAATATTTTAAGCACCTACAATATTCCGTCAAAAACAACTACAACTATGATAATCTGCGCATTGATACCGTAGCTGTTTCCAGCGGTATTTGGCGTCCGCTAGAGATATTACTTAAATGGTTGTTGCAATTCTTCTATAAACTTATTCCAAAACTGGGGTGTTTCGATTATCCTCGTAACTATTTTTATAAAGCTCATTTTCTTCCCGCTTACCAAGAAAAAGTTCGGAGCGACGCAGAAAATGCAGGAGCACCAGCCGGAGCTGAAAGCGCTGCAGGAAAAGTATAAGAAAAATCCGCAAAAATTACAGGAAGAAACAGCGAAGTTTTATCAAAAATACGGCTATAATCCGCTTTTCCGGCTGTTTTGCCGCTGTTGATTCAGTTGCCTATCCTCTTTTTCGCAATGTACCGGCTGTTCAATAACTATTTTTGAATTCCGCGGCGCTATGTTTATTCCTAACTGGATACCTGACCTCTCAGTCGGCGACAGCGTTTTGCAGTTCCCTCAGTCCCATCCCTTCCTTTGGATGGACGGATTTACGTATTTTACCCATTGTGTATGTTATTTCTCAGATAGTTTTCAGCAAAATTACACAGCCCCTTCCAAGCGATCAACAGCAAAAACAGCACCATGCAGATAATGATGTACGGAATGCCGATTTTCTTTTTCTTTATGTTCTATAATGCTCCGGCAGGGCATTTACTTATCTACTGGACGTACAAACTTCCTCATGCTTGTGCAGCAGCTCATTATCAAGGGGATGATGAATAAAGGAGGTTCGGAAATGATCTCATGAATTTGAAGCGGAAAAACCGAACGTGATGCGATAGATAAAAGCAATCGCCGAACTCGGGGTAGAATCCGATCAGTTTGATGTGGAAACGTTGAAATTCAAAAACTCGCTTTTTAAGAAAGGATACGCCAAAAATTCGCGTGCATATTGACGATAAAGCCGCTACCGAGGAGCCTGTTGCCGCTACTCCTCGTCAGCCGGCGCTTTCGCGCGAGGTTTCTACGGAGAAAGAAGCGGATTTATTAAAAGTTTTATCGGCGAGCTTATTCGCACGATGGGGTATGCCGCAAATGCGGAAATTCTTTCGCGCGAAGAACATAAGTTGCTGGTGAGGCTTTCGTCCGAAGATTCCGCGATTTTTAATCGGGAAAAAAAGGCAAAAATCTCGATGCATTGCAGCTGATTGCAAAATGTGTATGCCGGTAAAATCGGTATTTCCGAGCGGATTATGCTCGATTGTGAAAATTATCGGCTTCGCCGTGAAGAATCGCTGGTGCGGCTTGCCTATACCACCGCCGATCAAGTTGTAACAACAAAGACTTCGGTCTTGCTTGAGCCGATGAATCCCTATGAGCGCAGGCTTATCCACAGTACGCTTGCCGATATTCGGGATGTTGACACAAAGAGTGAAGGCGAAGCGTTTATACAAGCAAGTGCGCGTGCTGTATAAGGGGCTGTAGCGAATGAAGCGTTGTCTTGTTCTCCTTGTTCTTTTGACAGCTGGTTTGCTTTTTGCGCAGGATATCGGCAATGCTCCCGATTCGGTGATTTCGGCGCTTGATTCGTTTTTATCTGCCGAGCAGCGGATAGAATTGCTTAAACAAGGGCATCTTTTCCGCTCGGTGTATAATAAAGAAAATGCTGCGCCCCAGCTCGCGCCGCCTTTTGCCGTGCCGCAGACATTTGTGGAAAACTGGAATAAGGGCAATCCTACGTTTTTGATAGAGGCGCTGTATTTGCATAAAAAGACGCAAGACAGCGTAAAAGATACGGATAAAATCTCCCGCGTTCTCCGCTCCGTTTCAAAAGTTAGAAGGACTGCAATATTATTCAAGCAGCCGCAAGAAGATGCGGACGCTCTACGAAACGTCGTATGTTATTGACGATCCTAAAAACGCAAGGCAGAGTTGATGATCCTATTGATAATCCGGCAGGATTTTTCAGTTTATGTACTGCAAAAGATTTAACTTTCGGTAAAAATATCTATCGCTACCGATTCTGTACCGATGCAGATTCTGCAGGTTTTATGTCTACAAATGTCGGCGTATTAAAAAGTACTCGATATTTAAAGCAATGGAACCTGAAAATTTAGAAACTTCGATTGCGGTAACCGATCTGGGAGAGTATCTGTTGATACATATGCTGACGCGTGCGGATTTTACCGCCCCTTCCGTTTTTAGAGAGCGGGTACAAAATTCGTTTAGAACGCGGGGAGCAGTGTGTACGGATGGTTCATTGCGCAGTACGAGAATAGTGCAATGCCGTGATGGAGGAACTATGCGGTTGAATAAAAATTGCGGTATTGGTTTTACCGATTACTTTTTGATTATTGCGACGGCGACTGCTGCTGCAATTATTTTAACGGAAATTCTGAAAAAGGAAAAATGAATGCGATAAGCGCTGAATTACAAAAAGACGGCGTATATGCCGTTATCGATACGAACAAGGGTGATATTGTTTTGGAATTATTCTATAAAGAAACACCCATGACAGTATGTAACTTTGTCGGATTGGCAGAAGGAACATTGGATGCTACAAAGGAAAACCTTTTTATGACGGTTTAACCTTTCACCGCGTTATTGCAAAATTTTTATGATTCAAGGCGGCGATCCTGACGGTAAGGGTACCGGCGGACCGGGTTACCGCTTCCCCGATGAGTTTGTCGATAACCTCAAGCATAGCAGCGCCGGTGTCCTTTCGATGGCAAATGCAGGTCCGGGGACAAACGGGTCGCAGTTTTTATTACCCATGTACCGACACCGTGGCTTGACGGAAAGCATACAGTTTTCCGGTCGCGTTGTAAAAGGTCAAGATGTCGTCAATAAGATTGTGCAGGGGCGATCTGATGAACTCCGTGTCAATTATCCGCAAGGGGTCGACGCTCAAAAATTTACTGCAACACAGAAAGATTTTAATACCTATCTTGCAAAGGCAATAGAGCAGGCAAAACAGCGTGCCGCTCTGAAGCGGGAAAAATATGAGGGCTTTAATAAAGCAAAAATTCCCCAATGCTATTAAGAATGAGAGCGGTATCTTCTATACAATTGTAAAGAAGGTAGAGGAGCTAAAGCTCAAGCGGGCAAAACCCCAGAGTATGAAATATAGGGATCTTTGCTCGATGGTACGGTATTTGATGATTCGGATATGCGTGAACCGCTGACATTTGTAGCGGGTGCAGGGCAGCTTATTGCCGGATTCGACCAGCAAGCGGTGCAAAATGACCGTCGGTGAAAAACGAACGATTGTGATTCCGCCGGAGCTTGGATACGGTTCGCGCGGCGCAGGCGGTTTTATTCCTCCCGATGCCTATTTTGGTTTTTGAACTTGAATTGCTATCGGTAAAATAATCGGTAGAATAACCTGTGAATTGACTACGCATTTTTTTGTGCTAGTATTTTAAGGATATTTATCATAAATAAGGATGTAAATAATGAATGCGATTCCATTGTTGCAGCAAGCCGCCCAGGGTGGTAGTTTTATCCTCTTCTTGCGCTTGGTCTTATCTTTTGTAATTTTCTACGTTTTATTATCGTACCTCAAAAGAAAGAGCAAAAGAAAACGCAAGAAATGATTGCCGCCGTTCAGAAAGGTGATAAAATTATCACAATCGGCGGTATTCACGGTGTTATGTCTTCTGTAAAAAGAAAACGACAATCATTCTTAAAGTTGACGATAATTGTAAGCTCGAAATGAATCGTTCGGCAATCGGCAGTGTTATTTTGGATGAAAAACAAAAAGCAAGCCGTCTGGCAAATGTGCCGGAAAAAGACTTCTCTGTTTTTCTGCTCTCTTTAAAAAGAAAGAAAAAGCTGAAGATTCCAGCTCGAAAAACCGCAACCGCCCAATTTTTCCGGCGATGCGGAATAAACGTTCCCATATAATAAGAGCGTATCGGCTTATAAATCGTTCGTGCTGTGCCTAACCCCAGTATGAACGTTTGTTTCCGTTAAATGAGGAGATAGACATGAGAAAGCGAACTCGATTCGTGATTGTTCTGGCTGTGTTAGGTACTCTGCTTTGCATTTTATATCCTACCCTTAAATGGTATTTTTGGACAGGTAAAGATGATAAGGCGCTGGCGCTCGGCTCCAGAGAAAAATTAAAGATTATGTCATAAATATGACAAAAAGCGGACATCGATGCATTGATCGCATCTGCAAAGCAGGGTGATTCGAGCCAGTGTCCGCGAAATATGAGCCGCTCTATTAAGGCTGCAAAGAAGAACTTAAAAAGTCTTGGCAAAGAGCAGCCTTCGGTGTGGACAGCCGGTGCATTGCTAGCAGCATTCCCCGAAAATTCTGAGGATAAAGCACGGGCTATAATGAGTCCCATTATGGAAGATTCATACCGGAGTAAGATACTGAGTATTAAAAATGCACAGGCGAATGCGGTGAAACTCGGTCTCGACCTTTCCGGCGGTATGAGCATCATCATCAAAGCCGATTTAAGTGCGGTAACTGGAGACGGCGGCGATAGCAGTACTTCGGCAAAAAGAAGCGATGAATTTAGCCATCGATACCATTTCTAGCCGCATCGATAAGTTTGAGCTTGACCGAGCCAGTTATCAGACAGCAGGGTGAAGACCGTATCTATGTTGAAATCCCGGGCGCTGCCGATACCGATAAAATCAATTCTATTATTATGGGGCGCGGTTTACTTGCGTTCCATATTGTGGATGATGATGCGACTCAGGCTTTTTATTCTTATTATACCGCGAATCCTACGCGTACATTTTGATGCCGATTATAATCTCATCGATCCTTCAATTATCCCTGCGGATACCAAGGTGCTCGGCGTATATAGCAAGGATGCGTACGGTTTTGGATGAGCGGCAGGGTTTCCCTCGTTATCAAGAAAGAAGCTGCCCTTGAAGGCAAGCATCTGCAGCGGGTAAGACGACGACCAGTCAAACCAATGAGCCGCTGGTTGTATTTGAGCTTGATAAAGAGGGCGCAGAAATCTTTGCGACGGTTACCACTGTAAATAAAGGTAAACGGCTGGCTATCGTATCCGATGATAAAATAAAGTCGGCGCCGAATATCAAAAGAGCCGATTACCGGCGGTACAGGAACTATCAGCGGTTTCAGTGCGGAAGAGGCGGAGAACCTTAAAACGATTTTACGTACCGCATGGCTTAATGTGCCGCTCGAATTGGAAAAATCAGCAGGGTAATAGGCGCCGGTATGGGCGAGCAAGCTATCAATCAGGGCTTAATGGCGCTGCGATGGGGGTTAATCGCTGTTTTGGCGTTCATGCTGATTTGGTATCGTTCTGCCGGTGTTAATGCTTGTATCGCGCAGGTATTGAACCTTTATATCGTATTCAGCGTGCTTTCAGCTTTCAATCTTACGCTTACGCTTCCGAGTATTGCCGGTATGATTTTAACAATCGGTATGGCGGTTGATGCAAACGTTGTTATCTTTGAAAGAATTAAAGAAGAGCTTGCTTTTGCACAAAAAGTAGAGAAGCTGCCATTCAAAACTGGTTTTGCCCATGCTTTCTGGGCGATTATGGACTCCAATATCACTACCTTTATTGCAGCCCTGTTCTTATCAATATTGGGAACCGGACCGATCAGGGATTCGCTTACAGCTTGACAATCGGCGTTGTTTCTTCCGTATTTACAGCGCTCTTTTGTTTCACGGCTTATCTTTGATTTCGGCACGGAAACATTGCACCAGAAGAAGCTGCATATTACTTGGAGGTCGCTCGTATGAAAAACGATAAAATTCAGTAAGCTTTTCGGTGTTATGGTTCTCGTGAGCTCTGCTCTTATTATTTCCGGTGTTGTGGGTCTTTTTACAGAGGAATTAACTTTGGTATTGACTTTCAGGCAGGATTTATCGAGAAAGTACGGTTTGCTCCTTCTGCCTTTATTTTTAACGTATGACGGCGAGAAAAACATACAGGTAGCGCAAAAATTCACAAGGCATAGATATTACCATTATTTCGGTAGACACTGAAAATAAAGTTCTATCCTTTAAGTATACCGAATACCCCACCATTGGTCAGTTTGTCGAAGCTGTACAGCAGCAAATTGATGGCGTAAGGGTAACAATGCTTGCAAAGGCTGATACCTCATTGCAAAGCGTGTTTATTACCTCGGAAATGTCTCGCCTTACAGCGGAACCGTTTCGCGCGCATTATATTCCTAACCAAATACAGCCAATCGATGCCGACGAAGTACGCCATGCCCTTGCTTCCGTTCGCTTCCGGTTTCGGTACAGCAAGTCGGTGAAGCCGCGACCGTACGTTCCAAATTCGGTTACCCGATAACGGACATACACCAACGCAAATGCCGAACTGCGGGCATTGATTAACACTGCGTTGGTAGCTGCTTATGACGCGGATAACTTTTGCTGTATTGAGTACCGATTTTGTCGGTTCTCGCTTTTTCCGGTTCACTTGCTATCCAAGCAGTGGTTCTGGTAATTCTGGCATTGTTCTTAATCTTTATTTACGCTCTCCTACGGTTCCGCTGGACATTTTGCATTAGGGCGCCGTGCTTGCGTTGGTTCACGACGTTTTTGATTATGATTACCTGCTTTATTGTGTGGACGCAGATGGAATTCAATTCTACTACCATTGCGGCAATTTTGACGATTGTCGGTATTCAATCAACGATACGGTTGTTGTGTTTGACCGTATCCGTGAAAAATATCCGGCTTAATCCTAAGCTTTCTTTGGTAGATGTTTTGGATCTTGCCCAAACGGAAGTGCTGAGCCGAACCATTATCACCACCGTTACGACAATGCTTGCGGCTGTGTCGCTCTATGTCTTTACCTCCAGCAGCATGAAAGACTTTTGCGCTTGCTTTATTGGTGGGTATGACAAGCGGTGTTTATTCGACAATCTATATTGCCGGCGCTTGTATCACTTTCTTTTCAGGGGAAAAAGGCAGGGCGATTTATTGCTCAATAACACTCAAAAACTGCTACTCCTGAAGTAACAGTATAGACGTAACGGCGTAATCAAAAATACGTCTTTAGAATTGAAAGCCTCTAAAAACCTTGCGTTTTTAGAGGCTTTTCTTTAAACTTAGTTGCGATGTCGTATATTCTCATAGCCGGCATCCCCCGTCTTTATTGTTTTCTCATTATGCTAAACTCACCGCTATGAACAGCATTATCTCTTTTTACAAAAATATTACGGTCTTTTTTTACAGAAGGAAATAATGGAATAATTGTCTCAAAAATATGGGAGATTGTGCAATTTATCCTCATCCTTTTTCTTCATTTCGTTTATGTTTTAAAAATTGCTAAGACAATCGTAAAAAAATTTACGGTCAAAAAAATGTTCTTTGCAAATACAGGTTATTATTGATAAAGCCATACGCTATACTGGTTTTACCGTGATCGCGATGACCGCCTTTCAGCGATTAGGCATAGATATTAGTGCGATTCTCGGAGCTGCGGGAATTGCCGGTGTTGCCATCGGTTTTTGCAGCGCAAACGTCAGTCTCAATGTTATTTCAGGACTCTTTTGTTATAACGGAGGGGCATTTTAAAAATAAATGACACGATTGAAGTGGACGGCACCATCGGTACAGTTCAATCAATCAATTTATTGTCGGTTGTTCTTAAAACATTTGATAATCAATATGTCAGAATTCCGAATGAGACCATCTTAAAAGCAAATCTGATCAACTATTCTCAGTTTCCATGTAGGCGCGTAAAAACGGATGTATCAGTTGCTTACGGTACTGATCTGAGGAAGGTTGAACAAGCGCTGTTAGATGTTGCAAAAAAATAACGCCTTTGCGCTTGCTGAGCCAGCTCCTTCCCATTCTGTGGACAAGTTTTGCGGATTCAGGGATTAATGTAACATTGATGGCATGGACAAAAATAGAAAACTTTATAAATTTACGCAACTCGCTGTTTATCGAAATAGATGAAAAATTCAAACAAGAGAACATCGAGATCCCTTCCCGCAGCTTGATATTCATGTCAAAGATTGGTACCGAGGCGCAACATTGACATATTGAGCGTCTTAAAGTATGCTAAGACTGACAAATGTATCATCCTATGATTTTTATTAGTAAGCTGTGCAGCAAAATATTCTCCATTGTGTATACCGCCTTTACTGTTTGTATGTATCCATTTTTGGTCAATAGCCTGCACAGGTCAGTCCTAAAGACCACGGTTTGTAAAGATAGGCTGGGACTATTTTTCTTGTAAGGTACCGCTATGTATAAGATGACGGAAGAAGATGAAGTACGTTTAGTCGATGCGATGATCGATTTATACGCTGCCGCATCTAGGCAAAATCCTCAGGCAGATACTGAAATTATTGATGCGGAAGCGTTAAAAGTATATACGCACGCAAGGATTGAACAGTGCCGGTATCGCAGCCAGGGTAAAAAGCCATTTTGTAACGTTTGTCCGGTACACTGCTACAAGCCGGAGATGCGTCGGCAAATCCGCGCGGTTATGCGCTACAGCGGACCGCGAATGTTATTCCGGCATCCGCTTTTATGCTTGCAGCATCTTATCGGTACTATCCGTAGTAAAAAACACAGTAAAAAGGAACTTTCTTCTATGAATCAAAAATCATCCTGACCATCTCCCTGTAATGGGTATTGGACCTGTGTGTGTTGCTGTTATGATTGCATTCACTGTTGTCGGTATTCTGTCAGCGGCTTTCGGTTTATTGCCGACTGGAACAATGCGCAGCGCCACGCTTTCGCTTTTTGTTACGATTGCTGGAATTGTGTGCATTACAGGCGGGGTTATATTGTGGTGCGCTGCAGTATTTGGTTCACGTATTGACAGCAAGATAAAAAGCAAAATCAGTTGGTAACTGATGGTGTCTACGCACTGGTGCGGAACCCGATTTATGCAGCGTTTTTATTCATCTGCACTGGCGCATTGTTGCTCTGCCAAAACTGGTATGTATTGATGCTTCCGCCGCTTTTTTTGGTTATATCTCACCGTGTTTATGAAGCTGACAGAAGAACAATGGCTGGCAGAACGGTTCGGCGATGAATACACTGCATACACCAAACGGGTCAATCGTTTTATTCCATGGAAAAGAAGATAGTCAGGCATCTATAAAAAAACACAGTCGATTTTCTTCAGATGCCTAAAGCCGCTTCACTATTCTTCTATTCTTCCGACGGAGTGTACAGCTCAAAGTGACTTACGGCATTTTTCGCCTTTCACAAAAGCCGGAATCGACACCATCACCGCATCCTCAAAAAGCGGAATTGTGATAGTACCGGTTATCTCTTCTTGTCCGTTAAAGAAGCTAACCTTTACGCGATGGGTTTGCCCCCGCAGCATAATTTTATCACGGTCGCCCTTAAACATTTTCGATCGGCTTTTCGCCATTAAACGAAATTGTGCACCCGTCAATTGCTTTATACGCGCCGTTTGGATCGCTCTTGTTGTCGATCAGCACGGTATGAGAGCGACCGAGCAAAAAAACATAAGCGCCATAAGAAGCAAGTAAAAATGACCAAGCCTATTTTAACCAGCCGCTGACCTTTTTGAACGTACTCGAATCATTATGCCCTCCCTGCTTTCAGTACGCAGCGCTGCCCGCTGTTTTTCTGCATTCTTTTTGATTGCGCGCCGTACGCATCACGAGCGACAATGCAATCGCCGCATAGCCGGAAAACTGTCTAAAGTATTCACCGATCATTGCGGAATCAAAAAGGTTCTGCCCAGCCATCGGTGTAACGATGTAGAGAAAGTGCAGCAAGATAATACCGATAAAGACGTTTTTGATACTTGCCTTATTCACCGAAGCGCCTCCGACGAGGATTGCAGCGGCGGCAAAGAAGCCGGTTTGATCATGTGCGTTATAGGTGCTGATATTTCCCATATTCTGCAAAAAGATAATCTGCCCGATACAGAGCAGCACTGTCGAAATAACAATCGAAATAATCCGTGTTCGTTCAACCGCAATACCGGAGGCAAGCGCAACAGTTTGGTTCTGCCCTGATTGCCCGCATATCCTGTCCGAGCTTTGTCTTTCTAAACCACACGATAAAGAAACACAGCGCAATAATAATAAGATACGAAAGGAGTGGAATTTTAAAGCCTGCAATCGTCAGCGGAATTGCCGTATCGAGTATTTGCCGCACCGGCGCGAGCTCAAGCGTATTACGCACTCCGTAGCCGCGGGACAGCATAATCGCCTTATTGTGCATTGGAATAACAGAGCCAAGAATATACAGCACAAAGAATTGATAAATTCCGTTGAAGAAAAAACCCAAGAATGTAGCTGGTAACCATTTCCCGCCCGCGGGCACGGTTCAGCACTCGAACCTGCAACGATCCCAAGTAAGATAGATATCGGCATTCCGATACCGGCAGCGAATACCAGCCCATAGATACCGCCGATGCTCCAGTCCATTGCAAAAATAAGACCGATCTGCCCCGCCATCGCACCGAGCACCATCCCGAAGTTAATCCCCATCCCCGCCATAATCGGCGGGATCAACGCGAACACCAAAAGAGTTTCTGCCAATGCGCGTTAAAAATTTCGGCAATAATATGATGCGCCGATAACCCTGACACAGGAATAGCAAGGAACGAAACAACTAAAAATATAATGGATACTAAATTATCCAGAATAAAAATCCACCGCAGAAAATTTTTTTCCCACTTCTTTTTAAGCATATTAGACGATACCATAATTTACCTCGCCGCCTGCGTTTTCCGCGTCAATGCATATAAAATCATACCGTTTGATAACACAATACGGATAACCTCCGACATATCGGTCTGCAGAACGCTGTTAATAACGGATGGGGTCATTGTCAAAAATACCTTGAAACAAAAATGTTCCCAGCATGACATTTAAAAATTGACGCTTTGTTGACCGAGGCTCCTCCGATCAGAATAGCCGCTACCGCAGGAACGCCATAAAAAGCGGCGCTTGATACAGCTGAATAAAACCGAAACTTTGCTGGTACAGCAAAATTCCGATGCCGCCGATGACGGTCGACAACACCGTACTGATAATCCGCGCTCGGTCGATATTCACCCCGCTTGCCCGCGCAAACTCGGGATTTGAACCGACTGCGGTTAGTGCAGTACCTGTCCTTGTCTTCATAAATATCTTCATAATAAAAAGCAGATAAAGACAAAGAGGATAAGCCCAGTCGGAAACACAAAACGAACCTGTTTGAAACGCCCATAGATTGTTCAGTATTTTCAGCCAGTATCCTTCGAGGGTGATAGTCGTTCGTAAGCCTTTCCCCGCGTAGCCCCATACCATCGTCGGATTGGTGTACGGTAACAGCAGCCACAAAATCGACATGAACATAACTGCAGCGAAAGCCGACATATAAGGCGATCGTCATTTCTTCGCCCTTAATCAGATTCAAGAGTTTACCGTAAGCATAGCCGATAACCGCACAAATCACTATGGTAAACACCATAGCCGAAAAAAAGCCAGCTCCATCCGACTAAGTTCAACTCCATCGCAATCGTTGCGCCGAGCAAGCCGCCGATAACGCCGAGCGATAATCCGAAGTTAAGACCGCATCCTGCCTGCACCATCGGCACCATTGCAAGTACCAACAGCGCATTCATACCGAAGCGATTTATCGTATCCGAAAGAGAAGCGCCAATACTGACGTTCACAAAAGGCGCAGCAATAAAGAGCGACAATAAGAATAAGAAAATGATAATACGCGATCAACCAAATGCCGCGAGCTGCTTTTTGAACTGTTCCATCTATTTTACTCCTGCCATATAGAGCGCAAACTCCGCCCGGATCTTCGGAAGGCTGTAGTATATGCGCAACGCTTCCATTGAATACGACCGCAATACGGTCGCACACAGAGCGCAGTTCTTCGAGTTCGCTCGAAATCATCACAACAGTAACGCCTTTTTCCTGATTTAACGTACGGATTGCTTCCAATACAAGTGCTTTGGCGCCAACGTCAATGCCTCGGGTCGGCTCCGCAACAAACAGTAAATCGGGTTCCAGACAAAAATGCTTTTTGCCAAGCATATTTTTTTGCTGGTTGCCGCCGGAAAGCTCCCGCGCTTTTTTTGCTGGGAACCGGTACATTTAATTTGCAGCATCTTGATATACTCGTCCGCAAGCGCCTTCATCGCTTTTTCGTCGCGGATGGTGATTAATCCGCCCAGATATTTTTTTAAATATGTATGTTTTAGCTTGCATCGCGGTAAACGCGATATTCCAATCGAGGCTTTCGTCCAGCAAAAAGCCCAACGCCGCGCCGGTCTTCGGAAACAAATGCGATCCCTTCCGAAAGAACTTTTGCTGTTTTCGTAATATCGAGCGGCTTACCCTTAAAGATAACCTCGCCGCCGGCATGGAACAGCCCCATAATGCCATTCGGGATACCGATTTTTTTCCCTGCCCTGCCAAACCGCCAATACCGAATATTTCTCCGCTTCTTAACGGAGAAAGTCGCGTCGTTGACTAGCTCACCCGGCATATCCACCCACAGGTGGTTTACCGCCAGAATGGTTGCATCAAACTGACGCGCCTCTCTTTGTTCGCTTGCCGCTTCACCTTTCTTCCGACCATCGCCGCAGCAATTGCCGGTATATCAGTCTTTACCAGTTTCCGTGTCTAAAATGGAAACGCCGTCGCGCAGCACGACAACTCGGTCGCAAATCTCCATCACCTCATGTAATCGGTGCGAGATAAAGATTATCGCGATTCCCTTTTTCCGCCAAGGCTCTGATGGATTTAAGCAGCACCTCCGCTTCCGATTCGGTAAGGACAGCGGTCGGTTCATCCAGCACCAACAGCCGTACATTATCGCGATCGATTTCGCGGGCAATTTCGGTAAACTGCTTTATGTCCTACCGGCATCTCGGAAATCAGCGTTTGCGCGTTGATAGAAACACCGAGTTGATTGAGCGTACGCTGTGCCCGCTCGCGCATTGCTTTCCGGTTTAATGTCGTAAGCCGCCGTCCAAAGAGATCGGAAATAATACTTTCCTGTTCAAGTTCGCGGTTCAACATGATATTTTTCACCGGAAGAAAAAGCCCGGAATCAGCGAAAACTCTTGGTGTACCATGCCAACTCCTGCACCGAGCGCCTCGAATGGGGTTTTAAAACAACTTCTTTCCCTTGTATGCGAATCGTTCCGCCGTAACCGCCTGTTTCGGCAATGACCGGCATACCGAATAGAATACTCATCAATGTTGTTTTTTTCCAGCTCCGTTTTTCTCCTACCAGCCCGATCACTTCTCCCGCATGGACATCAAAACTGACCCCTTGCAAAACGGGCGTTCCTGAAAAATTCCTTCTGTAATGTGATCAATGGATAAGATAACTTCGTCATTAGTCATAAATTCCTACAATCCTTCTCTATGAGCATCTTGAGGCATCTGAAAAACTGTGAAGCATCGCCTTTTTAGGATCGACTTTGCCAGATGCCCGTATGTGTCTTACCGTAGGGTTCCCCTCGCGTGTAAAAAAACACTCTCATTGCCTCCGCCGTTAAGCAATCATTCAACAAAAAAACGGGCACATTTCAAAACTTTTCCATGTACCCGTTCTGTTGAGGAGGCTTTTTAAATAGTTCTATATAATGCAACAGTTGAACAAAGTTTGAACTTTGGAGACTGTTGCATTCGTGTGCAAAAACGCACATATCATCACCGATGTTTGCCAAACGGCAAACTCAGAACTCAATTAAGGCACACCATCTACGTGCCTTAATTGAATAGTCCGTATTATTTATTAAATTTCATATTTAAGTATTTCTGCGGTACCTCAAGCTCAGTTGTAGACAAGAATCCCTGTCCAAGAACATAGGTATCCATAAATACTAATACTTGATTCTTTGCGCGAACTCCCGTATTTGCATCCATATAGTATGAGCTCTTCCACCGTGCATTGGGAGTAAAGACACCCAGCGCCTTAGACAAATCGGAGAGGTTACCCATTTCCGCTTCGCCATCGATAATGCGGCGGGCGTATTCTCCCAATCCTGCGCTGATGGTAAAGCCATAGGAGTATGCCCATGTACCAAAAGCGACCCGAGCCTCCCTTGTCTATAACAGACTGTTCAACGCTTCTTTGAAAATAGCCGTAAAGTCGCCTGCTTGTTCGGTAAGGTCGATACCGAGGGCTCCCGGATATCCCATCAACGGTGAGGGAAGGTCTGCTTCAACAAACATTCCGCCGTACTGTAACAGCTGTTTTAAGAGCGGTTCTGTATGAGCATCATTTGTACAGAAGAATGCCGTTTCTTTGCCGTATTTTTTTCAACCCATTGTGGAACTTTTTTTCAAGGATGAATTGCTGAGCGCCGGCAACGCCGACGTCGCTTGTCGGATCAGGAGCGGTTTCAAACACAAACTTTAGCCCGAGGTCATTACAGGCAGCTTCCATAATTTGGCGACGCAGACCGAGTGTTTCATAGGACATGTGCCGCGGGAAAGAAATATGCACAAAGGTCTTGGCGCCGAGCTCTTTTGCAGCCCAAATAATCGTATAACCTCTGGAAATAAAGTCCTGACTGACGGCCATATCGGCCGCAGCTTGAATGACGAGCGGGTCTTCATGCGGTTCACCAGTAAACAGCAATATGTCGGGGCGCTTTTCTCGAACGCGCTTAAATGCTTCGGCAGTTCCCGGGATTCCCTGATTGACGATAATAGCCTTCATTAAAGGATCGTCCGCAAGAGAGGCAATCTGCGTGATGGTTGTTTCCTGCTGAGACATAAAAGTCATCAGGATAGGTGATATGCTGAATCATACCGCCGGTTTTTAACCGACCCGTACATTTCGATCAATTTTTTTCGGCGCCGCGGAGGTCATCTTCTGATTGAGAAACGGTTCCCTGTTACGATACCGATATGGTAGGCAGCGGTTTTTTTCCGCTCGATGCAGTTTCAGTTTGTTCCGGCTTTGCTTCCGCCTGCTTATTGCATCCGGCAATACATACGCTCAAAAAGCGCGACTGCCATTAAAACAAACACGGCATGCGTGTTTTTTCATATTCAACTCCTTTTGCTCGTGTAAAGGGAGGTCTCAAAAGTTGGTTACTTTTTCGACATCCCTCGCGAGTTTAAAATTAAGTCTTTATACAGTAATGACTTAATTTTTAAACATTGCATCTAAATCTAAGGAAACTACCCTAAAACTGAAGTTTTTTTGGACAGCCCCTCCCAATTCGGCAGCTTTTTTTCAATCTTTGAAACCCTGAAAACTCACATTTTGAGCGGCTCCCTCAGTAAAAAAAACTGTCCATTTGATACTAAGTGCTTATAGAAAAAAATGTCAAGCGATATTTGTATATATATACAAAACAAAGGCAAAAAAATGGAAAAAAAGTATTTTTTTATGCATAAGCGCTTATTTTTGCTAACAGGCTCTTTTCATTCTGCAGACGTATTAAAAAGCATCTAATACGTTTACCTAGAGTATTCATTTCTGCTATACTTTACCGGTATTATGAGTATTCGATTGACATCCGCACAAAAAAAGGTATCTTGTGCATCATTTGTTCGGCTTTCTTTTTTTACTGTAATGAATTTATGTGCAAAGCTTTCCGGCAATTTACCGTCTATCCAAAAAAAGCGTTTTTTTAGGAACAGTATTGCCTGTTGTACATCACTCTTTGTTTTAATAAAGAACCGTCAATTTGCGCTACCGCAGAAAAATATTCCTTTCCTTATATTACGGGCGGTATTGGGCACTGCCGGTTTAGTTTCAATTTCTATGCTGTTAGTCACTTAGCGCTTGCCGATGCTTCTATCTTGGCAAAGCTCGCACCGTTTTTTACTATTTTTTTCTCATTTCTGTTTTTAAAAGAGCGCATACGTTTTACCCGGCTTCTTGCAGCCGTCTGTGCATTTGCCGCAAGCCTTTTTAATTATCAAGCCTGCTTTTTGCCGGATCGGGTCATATCTTTTGCAGCCCTCAGTGGCATGTTTCGGCGGTCTCTGTGCAGGCGGCGCATATACCTGTGTGCGATATCTGTTAACGCATAAAGAATCCGGTACATTTGTAGTGTTCTTTTTTTCGGCTGCTTCCATGCTGGCGTTATTGCCTTTTTCTCTACAGTTTTGCACCGATGAGCTTACAGCAGCTTTTTCTGGCTGATTGCAACCGGTGCAGCAGGCGCAGGAGGGCAATTTACCGTTACCGCGGCGTATTCTTATGCACCAGCAAAAAAATATTGCGGTTTTTCGACTACACTCAAATCCTCTTTGCCGCGGCGTTCGGTTTTTTTACTGTTCCATGAAGTTCCCGACCGTTACAGCATTGCCGGATATGTCATTATCTGTACGATTGCACTTATGCTATTTTTTTGAAAAAGACTAATTACCGGATTGCGGTTACAAGCGGCAGCAGCTCCAGCGGCTTTGCGATGATATGCGTTGCGCCGGCATTTTTCCAGTTCGGCACGGTCGCGGAAGCCCCACAGAACGCCGACGGTTGTCAAGCCCGCGCTTTTTCCGGTGTTTATGTCCACAGCGGTGTCGCCGATGTAGAGGCATTCCTGTTTTTTTGGCGGTGCAATAGGTCTAAAAATCTCAAATACGCCGGCGGGATCGGGCTTGAGTGGAACGCTTCCCGCCGTCCGAAAACAGCGGAAAAAAAGTGTCTTCATCAAAAAAGGCTTTGATGATTTTTTGCGTAGTCGGCTGCGGCTTATTCGAAAGAACCGCTAGTTGAATCCCCCTGCCATGCAGCTCTTTTTTATCATATCGGCAATGCCGTCATACAAAGGTACACAGGTATAAAAAAATCGGCATCATAGGCGGCGTTGTAATCCCGCAAAATCGTATCTTCCAAGGCAGCATCCGTAATGCCGTGATATGCCAATACCCGATGAATAAGCGTCCGCGCGCCGTTTCCCGCAAAATACTTAAACTGTTCCACCGGCGCAGGCGGTAATCCGTGCTTTGCCGTTTCCGCATTGACAAAATACGCGAGTGTCCGAACGGTATCGGTTAATGTTCCATCCAAATCGAAAATATACGCTTTGATCATAGTAAGGAGAGTATACAGAATCGGGCGATAAAGGGAATCATAGACTCAGGGTAAACGTATCAGATTGTTTTTTTCCACCCCCGTGGGAAAAATTGAAACTATTCGACCAGAACTGCCCAGGATGGCAGTAGTTCCATACAGCAGCGACGTTTCGTGCGCGCACAAAAACATCGCGGGACTGTCCAAAAACTTCAGTTTTTGGACAGTTTCCTTAGATTTAGATGCGATGTTTAAAAATTAAGTCATTACTGTATAAAGACTTAATTTTTAAACTCGCGGGGATGTCGAAAAAGTAACCAACTTTTGAGACATCCCCATGGTTCAAAATGGTTTGGCAGTCTCAAATTTTTTTCTGCGATTCTTATCTACTTTGCCTGATGCGTTTACCCATTTGCTGGAAAAAAATGTACAAAATTTTTATTTCTTTAAAAATTGAACCACTGAACAAAGTGTGAACTTTGAAGTTAGTTCAATTCGTGCGCGAAAAAGCGCACATATATCGAGTGATGTTTGCCTGTAGGCAAACTCATCGGTTAACGAGGCTGCGCAATGTTAGCAGCCGAAGTTATACTTTCCATAAAATTGAACCACTGAACAAAGTGTGAACTTTGGAAGTTGTTCAATTCGTGCGCGAAAAGCGCATATAATCGAGTGATGTTTGCCTGTAGGCAAACTCATCGGTTAACGAGGCTGCGCAATGTTAGCAGCCGAAGTTATACCTTTCTCATACTTTAAAAAGAGATAAAGTAAGGGCTTGTAAAAAGGCGCTTTTTTATACTCACGCAAGTAGAAGTTGCTTAAGAGGCATAACTGGTATGCCGATCTCAGGCAACATACTCTTTTGATCCGTTAGCTCAGGTGGATAGAGCGGTTGCCTCCTAGCAACAGGTCGCACGTTCGAATCGTGTACGGGTCAGTTCTTAAATAGGAGGTTGGTATGATTGCGCTTATTATCGGGGCAGCCATGATTTTTCTTTACAGTCTTTGCAGCGCTTCCACCGGAGACTGCCGGTTTCGGTCTCGGCTGGGGAAAAGATATTTTTACTCTTTTTTTGCGCGGCGGTTTACCGATTTTTACAGCTTTCGGCGGGTTAATCGCCGTATTCATCGGTATTGCGGATATCAAAGACAAGCAGGATGCGAGAAAGGAAGAAGCGGCGATGAAAGCGGGAGAAAAATAAAAAAACGAATAAAGTTTTGCGGGTTGACTGTATAGCTGTTTTTTTGATATAGTATTCTACCCACATTATCTGCAATAAAAATATATAAGGTACATGAAAGATGAAGACAATTTTTTTATAAAGAGCGTGAAATACCGCGGAGCTGGTATGTTATCGACGCTGCAGGAAAGCCGCTTGGTCGGGTCGCTGCAAAAGTTGCTGCAATGGCTCGAGGAAAGCACAAGGCTCTCTATGCACCCCATCAGGAATCGGGCGATTATATTATCGTTATCAATGCCGATAAGGTTGCCGTTACGGGGAATAAAGACAAGGATAAGATGTATCACCATCATACAGGTTTTCCCGGAGGGCTTAAGTCCGTCAATTTTAACACCCTTATCGGGAAAAAAAGCCGACCGAACCGCTGTATATTGCTGTAAAAGGTATGCTTCCCAAGGGTCCGCTCGGGCGTAAACTGCTTAAAAATGTGAAAAATTTATGCAGGCAGTGTACACCCGCATACGGCACAAAAATCCTGTTGCGGTAGCATTATAATTTTTAGGAGAAATGGTTGTGAAAAATATCGGAATAGGAACAGGACGAAGAAAGACCTCAGTAGCACGGGTGTATATTCGCGAAGGAAAAGGAGCGGTAACCGTCAACAATAAGAATATGGACGACTACTTTGCAACGCCCGAGCAGGTTCAAATGGCAAAGCGACCTTTGTTTGTGACCGGCAGCGATACCCGCTATGATATCATCATTACCGTATACGGCGGCGGTTTAAACGGACAGGCAGGAGCTTGTTCACACGGTATTGCCCGTGCGCTTGCACAGGTAGATGCCGCTAACCATAGCTCACTTAAAGCGAATGGCTTATTAACTCGCGATTCCAGAATGGTTGAACGCAAAAAGTATACTAAACGCGGTGCTCGCCGACGCTTCCAGTTCAGCAAGCGTTAATCCTACCGTTATTGCGGTGGAGTATACATCCTCGGATACCGTCAAATTGGTACTCTCCGGGGATGTTTCTATCGTAAGCAGGTTCTGTTACTTTGATGAGCCGCTTGCGATAGATGCCTTCCGCACACCCTTACAGAATACCAAATAGAACATCTCTATCAGGCAGGTCGGCGTTTCTTAGCTGAAAAACAAGCCGTCGCTTATCTTAACCGTGCCGAGCATTCCGCTTATCAACTAACAGTCAAATTGCAAAAAGGGCTATCTAAAAAAATGAGTATCAGCCTGCGTTGGATTATCTCTGCGTTAGCGGCATACTTGACGATTCCCGTTTTGCCGGTGCATATTTATATACGAGGAGTCTTTCAAAAAAAGAGGGGTATGTACGCCTTTTTCGGAGCTGCGTAAACGAGGAATCGCTGCGGATACGGCAAGGCAAGCGCTTACCGATTTTTTTCGGAGGTTGACGAAACGGAAGTATGCGAAAGCGCAGCGCGCAGCCTTATCCGTAAAGGCTATACCGAACAAAAAAACTCTATAGTTCGCTTCAGCGTAAAAGGCTTCCCGTTTTCGATGATTAAACGATGTATTGCACGCATTTCTTCCGCCGCATTATAACATTCACGACATATACGGAGCGTCTATGAAATTTTCAAAAATATTCTTTCCGGTTTATCATTATTGCCTATCTTTGTGTGCAAAGTGCCTTTCTGTTTGCTCTTGACGTTCCGCCGCTGAACGGACCGGTCAACGATTATGCGCATATATTCACTGCAAGCGAAACGCAGGAATTAAATGAGTATTTGTATACTATAGACCGCCAAAGTGATTTACAGATAGCGGTATTGACCATCCCTTTCTGTTAGAAGCGTGAAAATCTGGAAGATTTCTCTATTCGTGTTGCGGAAAAAAATGGCAGATTGGACAAAAAAAGGTAAGGATAGCGGCGTTATCCTCGTAATTGCTGTTCAAGATCGAAAGTTGCGTATCGAAGTAGGATACGGTCTTGAAGATCGTATTACTGATGCACAAAGCAGCAGCATTATCCGCTCGGTTATTACCCCTCACTTTAAACAGCAGGAATACGGAACGGGTGTTTTGCTAGGAGTCAAAAACCTTGCGGGGCTTGCCCTCCAAGATGAAAAGCCTTATCAGCGAGGCGGTAAAAGAAGCCGACCGCCATGATGACAGTTTCATACCGTTGCCGCTCGTCATTTTCTTGATTATTATTCTTCTGCTCGGCTCCCGTTTTTATGCCCGGCGGCTTATTCTTACTGTTGTTATTCCTTTCGTCAGGACGGAAAGGCGGGCATTCAAGACGCGGCGGAGGGTTCGGCAGTGGGGGCTTTGGCGGCGGTTTCAGTGGAGGCGGAGGTCGTTTCGGCGGCGGCGGTTCTTCCGGTTCGTGGTAGCATTTTCGTTATCGCACTGAGAATTTTATAATGATAGAATTTGATAATGATATTGACATTTTTTTCTTGGTTTATATATAGTCTTTCTTGTTATGAGGGCGCTTAGCTCAGCTGGTACGAGCGTTTGGTTTACACCCAAAAATGTCGGCGGTTCGATCCCGTCAGCGCCCATAGTTTATTCCTTGCTGTATATAGACTTATCAGACTATTGATTTTTGCTTGTTTTTTTAAATATCAAGCAAAGATCAAGTCGGAAGTTTATATATGGATTATCATGTAACAGCTAAAACCAAGAAGACTGTCAGAATACTCATATTTGGGGACATTCCTTGCTAAAACACACTATCAAATTGTTCCGCCGACTCCTTTGAATTTTTTTCAACAAAAGCGGCAATCTTCCGGAATACCCTTTGCTTTTTTTGTTAAGTACTCAGGATTGAGCGGGCTGAGTTTGGGCAAAACAGCATTCAGATCGGTACCGATTTCGCTGGCATACTCGTGTTTTAAGGAAGTTTGTATATACCGTTTTGCTGCTTCTGCATTAAGATTTTTCTTCGGCAATTAGCGCAGCTGCCTCCTCTTTCTGCTTTTTTTCTGAGCATACATAAAGAAAGCTTGGATAACTTCTGTCTTATCTTTTAATCGGCTCAAAATCCGTTTCGTTGATAAAATCAACAATCAAGCTTTCTTTTGCCCTATTTCCAATACTGGATCTGATTATCCTGCGCACATCATCTACTAATCTTGCTTTATCATTTGTTTTCTTATTATGTTCAAAAAAATAAGAGCCAGAATATAGTCAAGGTCGATCTCTTGCGATTTCAGCAAATCAACTTCAAAAACCACATCATCCCAATCTATTTTTTTGTATGTTCCGGACTCTTACCGCCTCGCTCCCGTCTAAACCAATCCCGTATATCGTTATATGTAGAACAATAATCCTGCACAGCCCGTTCGGTCAGCACGTCTATTTTCTGCATTTCTGCAAGCGCTTCATCCGTTAAAAAAATAGCGGTCTTTAAATGCTTGGAGAGCAGCGCTGTCTTTGGGATCGATGGATTGCAGGGCTTTGAGCTGCGTAAATTCATCATAATTGCGCAAGATGTTTTCGATACGCAGGTACTCACCAAAAAGCTGAACAAAGGCTTTTTTTAGCGGCTTCGGTTGTTATTGCATCCGGCTTAGGAAATTGCGCTTTCAGTTCCCTAACGACCTCTGTGTATCCCCTGTGTACTTCTCCCGTTACAATGTCGGTGAAACCTTCTGATATATTCTTTTGTAACTTTTTTCAAGCGCCATGTTTTTTTGGTATCCTGACTACCGAAAAGCGTAATCGCATCTATTGTTGCTTGCTCCAAATCTCTAAACGTAACGATATTGCCGAACGTTTTTGTTGCATCATAGATACGGTTGGTACGAGAGAATGCCTGTATCAGCCCATGATAGCGTAAGTTCTTATCAACAAAGAGTGTGTTCAATGTTTGCGCATCAAAAACCGGTAAGAAACATTCCAACCACAATCAAAAGGTCGATCTCTTTCTCCTTTACTTTTTTTGTGCTAAATCGCGGTAGTAGTTTTTGAAATTCCTTGCTGTCTACGCCGAAACTCGTGCCGAACATTGCGTTATAATCGGTAATGGCTTTTTGCCAAAAACTCCTTAGCGCTTGTATCCATTGCGGACGGTTCAAAGTCCTCTTCAATAATATCGCCAATGGCATTCTGCGCTTCGTTTGGTGCAAAAGAATATATTGTCGCAATTTTCAGCGGGTTTTCGCCTCTTTTGCAGCGCGTTCAGTTGTTCATAATAGAGCTTTGCCGCTTCAACACTGCTGACTGCAAACATGGCATTAAACCCCGTGTTGCTTCCCTGCATCCGATGAGTCTTTATACTAAAAATTCCGTAAAATGTATTGAGCAATTTCTTTTTATCCGGTCGGGATGGAGCAAGAGTTTCTTTTCTTCTGCAGCGCTGATTTTTTTGCTTCGTCCTGCTCTGTTTCCAAGGCTTTGAACGTGGGGCGTACATCGTTATAGTCAACCTTGAATTTCAGAACCTTTTCATCACGGATGGCATCGGTGATGGTATACGCATGAAGCTGGCAACCGAATACCTTTTTCCGTAGTCTTCTCGCCCAATGCATTGTCATCCCATATGGGCGTCCCCGTGAATCCAAATTGATAGTATTTCTTAAATTTATCTTCTAAGTTTTTTTCTGCGCTTCGCCGAATTGGGAGCGGTGGCATTCGTCAAAGATAAAAACAACCTGTTGTTGGTAAACCGGTAAATCCCCTCTGCTTTTTCATCAGATTGTTCAGTTTCTGGATAGTTGTAACGATAATTTTGTTATCATCTTTTTTTCAATATTCCGCTTCAACCCGGCGGTGCTTTCCGAACCGTTTACGCTATCCGGCGAAAAGCGCTGGTACTCTTTCATTGTCTGATAGTCCAAGTCTTTTTCGGTCAACAACGAAAAAAACACCTTATCGATAAATTCAAGCTGCGTAGCAAGGCGAGCAGCTTTTAAAAGCTCGTGAGGGTTTTGCCGGAACCTGTCGTATGCCAAATATAGCCGCCGCCATCCGGTGAGCGCCATTTCTTTGTTTGGAACGAGCTTTTTTTATTTTCCATAAAATACGTTCCGTTGCAGCAATTTGATAGGGGCGCATAATGAGCAAGGTATTGCTGGTATCAAACACGGAATAGGTGAGCAATACTTGCAGCAGTGTATTTTTTTCTGAAAAGAAGCGTCGCCGTAAAATCTTTAAGGTCTTTAATCAATGTATTGTTCGCGTCTGCCCAATTCATTGTAAAATCAAAACTGTTTTTTTATCTCTTTACCGTATTAGCAAAATAACGGGTATCTGTTCCATTGGAAATGACAAACATTTGCAGGTATTTATATAAGGAACTTTCGCTATTAAAACTTTCCTTGCTATAGCGGTGTACCTGATTAAATGCCTCGCGGATTGCAACTCCCCGTTTTTTTCAGTTCTATCTGTACCAGCGGCAGCCCATTCACCAAAATAGTTACATCGTACCGGTTTGCCTGTGTGCCCGTTTGTTCAAATTGATTGATCACCTGCACTTTATTGCGGGCGATATTCTGTTTATCGACCAGATAAATGTTTTGGATGTGCCCGTCGTCAAACACAAAGTCATGGATATAATTATCGTGTATCTTCCGTGTTTTATCGACAATACTATCACTCGGTTTATCCAAATACTCATTCAAAAAAACGCTGCCATTCGGCATCGGTAAAAACGGTATTGTTGAACTCTTGTAACTGCTTTCTTGTATAAGCAAGAAGTGCATCGGGAGTAGTAATATCGGGAAGATATTCATACCCTTGGTTACGCAAGTCTTGTATCAGCTCTCGTTCTAAAGCAGACTCCGGCTGATAGCCTCCAGCGTTCGCTCACCATTGAATCTTTGGTGTATGTATCAAGGACGATAAAGTTCGGTAATTCTGCGATGGGGGTATATGATGTCATGGTTGTTCTCCTGTTCTTTTTGAAAATATACGGCACATCTACTGCGTCGCACGGTAAAAAGTGTCCTCAACGTATCATAGATACGCCTGCGGTACTTTTTCCCTAACTCCTTGTATCTACGCCGTCTCTTTTCAAAAAGCGCTGGTTCAAAAATATACGGCATATCTATCACGTCGCATCATTAAAAGTGTACATCCGTGTACACTTTTAATGGCGAATTTCGGCAAAGCCGAAATATCGCTTCTGTTTCGAAACCAGCGGCATCCGTGCCGCTCCTGCATGGTAACGTATCAAATAAACGTATCTTCCTTAAATGGATTTATTACCATTACGCCGCGATATGTCTGTCCGGGATTTAAATCTTCAGAAAGAATACTTTTCACATTTTGCTTTCTCGGCAGCAGCTATTATCAATGAATCCCAAAACGATAATTGTGAAATTACGCTAATATCTATTGCTTGTTCTATCAACTCTAAATCATTTTGAACAATTTCAATATTATTAAAATTGTGGATGATATTTTTGATAATTATTGGATCTGCTTTCAATTTTGTTGTTGCAACCACATAGAATTCTTTCAGTACTTGTGTGGATATGACTGGACGACATAAGTTGACAACGCTTCGTCATTATTTCCCGTGCTTTCGCCTGCTTATAAGAATCTCTTGAGTCAAGTGTATACACAAGTATATTGGTATCAATAAATATTTTAGACACGATATAATTCTTCCCTTGACCATTTCTCATTCCCTGATGTTGTATGTACCGTATCCATCAGTAAAAACGTATCGTGCAGCCAATGAGCTTTGTTTGTCATAACCGTTTGCTCAATGAGTTTTCTTACAAGCACATTAAAGGAGATATGGTTCTTGCGTGCATATTCTCTACCTGCCTGTAAAACAGTTTCGTCAATTGATAGCGTTATATTCTTCATATCTAATCCTTATACGTGCGGAGGCGTTGTTGATTACACAGTATAAGAGCACACACGCATACAGTCAAGTAAACAGGTTCCAATCTGCTAACATAAGAATATCCATTTACACACTTTTCCTGACAGGCTCAAGTCAAACCAGTTCTACCGCACGGATGCTGAAATTTTCTTACCTTTTTGGAAATGATAGTAATTGCTCCCGGTAATATTCGTACTGCTTACGGCGCAGCGCTATTTCTTTCGGTAACCGCTTCGCTGATAGAATGAGTAAGGGTATCGAACTTATCGAGAATGGCTACGATACGGGCTTGCTCTTCTAGTGACTTTTTAGTGTCGTTGGGATAAGGGATAGGGACAGTAATCTTTGCTAAATCATTAGCCGATACATCTATGACTTTTTGTCCCTTTGGCATATTTTTCTTTTTTTGATTTGAAAACTCTGCTGTTTGAGTATAATAGACTAAATATTTCCCTATAATTTCTTTTAGAAGGTTTTAAAAATAGTAGCATGACCTCCTGTAACTCCTTGTTCCTTTACAGAATAAAATACAGCTTTTCCAACATCTTCTAAATTTTTCACTTGTATTTGTTATGATAACATCTCCATAATCCACTTCTTAAGTCCGTTTGCTGTCTTAGGCGTTACAAAATGATATTGTCTGCTCAACAGAAACGCCGTAATAAGTATAAATCTGACCATAATGGATAGCCGGTATTCCGCTTGTCGTAAGGTCTATTTTTGTAAACCACTACCACGTACAAAGGCGCCAACCTCTCCCAGAGCGCTTCCATTCTACCTCATCGCCAAAGGTAAGCAGATTGTCTCTATAATATTCGTACTGTTTTTACGCGCCTCCAGCTCCGCCTCCAGCTCCGCCTCCAGCGTAGTAAACTTGTCGAGAATACGAACTATTTCTTCCTGAATAGGAAGAGGGGAGGGGATAGGGATTCCTAAAAATCTCACTTGTTCGTAATGCAGGAATACCTGCACGAGTTGTCTACTCATTAATATTTCTTGACTTGATTTAAGCAAATGATACACAAACCTATTTTTCTACCAACTCTGTATTTGGTAAAATGACATAACAATGAGCATTTGCATAAAAACTTAGTAGTAACAAAAATTAACAAATCCTGCTGAGGCTCCCCCTTGACTAATTATGATTGTATTTTTCTTTATAATTATATGTATTTGTAAAAGCCAGAAAAAAAGAAACACCACCATTATAAGCAGGGTAAGCTCCTTCTTCTAAAAAGAGCTGTTTTATTTAACTGTTTTTCCTTTTTTTCTAATCTAACCACTTCTCCTAGCGTTTTTCCATTCCACTCCGTTGGGGCAGTGCTCTTGCAATAACCGTTGTATCTTATTCATCTCTTTTTCTCTTTTGATACTGCTTTTTAGGCTATTTGCCTTTTTTGCCTTTTTGCTCTAACATAGTGATGGAGTTTAAATAATCTTTTTCTACATTGCTCAAAGTCTTGGCTTTGTATTTTTTTATATTCTGTGATTGCTTTTTTTATTTGCTTGCTCGTGTGAAATTTGTCCGGCATTGTCTAGCACATTGCGCCCTGTGGTTCTAAGAATGTTGTCCAGTTCTCTTACAAAAATCCGCCATTCTCATCTCCCGTTCTTCTATGGCATTCAATTCAGCCAAATCAAAAATAGGCGGACACTAAATTATTGAGTACTTTAAAGCTCTTTTTCTTCCAGATAGTTTTTAGCAATCATTGCTTCTGCCTGTGTCGGCTCATCACCTTTGAAGTTCGTAAGTCCTGCAAAGGGCTTGTTACTGTCTACACGGAAATAGATAGTTTCGCTTGCGGTGTGACCATGGGCTGCATAGTGCAGTTTATTTTGTACTATTTTGAAGAACTCAATGCTTTCAGGACTCTTGGGGTTATAATCGGAGGCTGTGGCATACAAGTCTAAAACTTGCCGGTACATGACCTTTTTCGCTGGAACGGATATCCCGGATTCTTTTCCAACAGCTCTTTCCAGTAGTTCGTGCCCCCCAAGTTCTTAAGCCGGTCATCGTCAAGAACAAAACCTTTTATGATGTATTCTCGCAATCTTTGAGTAGCCCATTGACGGAAATGCGTAGCAATGATGCTTTTGATACGATAACCGACCGAGATAATTACGTCTAAATTATAGTATGCTGATTGGCGGCGCACCTCTCTTGCGCCTTCTTTTTTGAACTGTCAAGGATTTCTTGACAGTTGCTTCGGGAAAGGAGCTCTTCCTCGTTGAAAAATGTTTTTGAATGTAGAGGTTGACATTTTTGCTTCGTCGTATCAAATAGCTCTGCAATTTGCTGTTGTGTTAGCCACACCGTCTCATCTTCCACTCTTACATCTATTTGTACAGCGCCATCTTCACGCTGATAAAGTATGATTTCTCCTTTTTGCCCTTCCCATATTCATCTACCTCTCCAACTCCGCTATTATTTTGTCGATATCTGCCCGCAGTGTGTCTATCCGTTTGACTGTTTCAGCTACTTCGGTATTGAGTTTGACAATATCTATTACCTCCCGCTTATCTTCCGCTTCCACATACGAGCTTACGGAAAGGTTGTAATCGTTTTCTGCAATTTTGCTGTTTTTCAACCGATACGGCGGTATACAGGACATCTTCTTTTTTTCTCAAAAAGGCTGAGAATTTTTTGTAATATGTTCATCGGTTAGTACATTGTTATTTGTTTCTTTCTTAAAAAAATGCCTCTCCGCTGGCATCTATGAACTGTGTCTTGGTATCCGGCTTGTGCTTGGAGAGTACGAGTATATTTACGGCAATGCTTGTACCATAGAACAAGTTAGGCGCTAGCGAGATAACTGTTTCCACAAAGTTATGCTCTACCAGATATTGCCGTATTTTTCTTCTCAGCTCCGCCCCGATAAAAGATACCGGGAAAGCATACGATAGCCGCGCGCCCCTTAGCCGAAAGATAGCTGAGAGAATGTAATACAAACGCAAAGTCGGCTTTTGGACTTGGGAGCCAGCACACCGGCAGGAGCAAATCGGTCATCATTGATGAGCGTAGGATCATCACTCCCAACCCAATTTACCGAATAAGGCGGATTGGACACAATGGCATCAAAGGGTTTATCGTTGCTATGTTGAGGATTGAGGAGCGTATCGCCCAAGGCAATATTGAACTTGTCGTAATTGATATTGTGCAGGAACATATTCATACGAGCCATATTGTAATTGGTATGATTTATCTCCCTGTCCGAAGAATCCTTCTTCTATGAAATGGTTGTCGAACTGCTTTTTTGCTTGCAGCAGCAAAGAACCCGAACCGCAAGCGGGGTCATAAATTTTATTGACAGATGTTTGCCCACACAAAGCCAATCGAGCTATCAGCTTAGATACATACTGTGGAGTAAAAACTCTCCGCCGGATTTACCGGCATTGTACGTATAGTTGGAAATGAGAAATTCGTAGGCATCACCAAAAAGATCAATCTCATTGTCTTCAAAGTTGCCGAAATCAATCCTTCTACACCTTTTATCACTGCCGCCAAGCGTTTATTTTTTTATCCGGAACACTATTGCCTAAACGGTTACTCGTAGTATCAAAGTCGGCAAAAAGCCCCTTGATGTCTTTTTCTGAAGGATAGCCATTGGCTGAATTTTCTATTGCATCAAATATCTCAGCCAAATTCGTATTCAAGTTGGGATTCGTATTGGCATTCTTGGCAATATTTACAAACAATTGGCTGGGATAGATAAAATATCCTTTGGTTTTGGTAATATCATCTTTTTATTTGGGGGAGTAATGCGATCATCAGTATGTTTACATAGTTGATACTCTTATCACCTCCCTCTACGAAACGGGTGAAGTTTTTCGCTTATGAACCGATAAAACAGCGTTCCTAAAACAAACTGCTTAAAATCCCAGCCATCTACAGCGCCGCGTACCTCGTTGGCGATTTTTCCAAATCTGCGCTTGCAATACTGCCCGCTGATTTATACTTGTGTTTATCATCTGTATGGTCACCCTATTATTATGAGACATTTCTAAAAAAACAGAGGAAGCGTAGAAGTCCTCTTTTTAGTCTTGGTTTCAGCATATCATAACCAAAAAGGGTTGTCATTATATATTGTCATTCTGTGACACTCCAACCACTGACTATCGGCTATCGTCGGCACAAGTGGAGTGATATAATAAAAAGTGCAGTGCCAAAATTGCCGAAAAAGAGAGGAGGAAGGGCAATGAAACGGTACGATGAGAACTTTCAAAATCGAGGCAGTGAAGCTGTCGGACGAGATCGGAGTGAAGAAAGCGTGCGAACAGCTTAACGTGAACTACGGAGAGGTTTATTTTAAGCGGTACAAATGGTACCGCTTAAAAAAAACAACGAGTTTGCAAAAAGCAAACTCGCGGCTTGACGTGTGCGCGTTCCGCGCACTAATGCAACAGTCTTCGAGAATTGATATTCTCTCAACTGTTGCATTTTTAAGGAACGATTGGTAGGCTGGAGAAAGCAGCGGGTAAAGAAAAACAAAGAAAGAAAAAAAGTACAGAAGCTGACATTCACAAAAGAGAACAGCAGGCTCAAAAAAAGAGATAGCCGAGCTTAAAAATGCGAATGAGATACTCAAGGATGCACTCGATTTTTTTCGTTCAAGATCGGAAGAAATAGAAAAAGGAGGGTCTTTTCGCTTACATCCACCATCGGAGTGCTGAAAAGCAGTTTTCAGCACGGATGCTGTGCGCGACTCTTCCGGTCAGTGAAAGCGGTTTTTATAAATGGAAGCGGAACAGAGGAAAGCTGAAAGCATGGCAGAAGTTGCTCGCTCAAATGCATAAGATTCTTGATGAGGATGAGGAAAACAAGAACTACGGTGCCATGCGTATGCAGATGGCGCTTGAACAACGGGGCATTAAGCGTTCATTATCGACGATAAGGCGTGCAATGGCACGGGGAAATCTGCTGCATGAAGACAGAAGAAGTTCTGACGGTCTTACAAAAGCCGACAAAAAGGCGATGAGACCGCAGAACATCATCAAAGCAAGACTTTAGTGCACAAGCGCCTTTTGAGAAAACTGCTGACAGATATAACACAGATACCGTATAAGGACGGAAAGCTTTTATGTTTCGCCGCTTTTGGACTGCTATAATGGAGAAATCATTTCTCTTGCGATGGATACGAACATGAAAAAGGAACTATGTATAAAAAAACGATAACGGAGGCATACAAAAACTTTGATATAAAAAGCGGAGCGATAATTCATAGCGACTCTGGAAGCCAATATACGAGTAGCGAATACAAAAGACGCTCGGACAGCTGCACGCTGTCCAGAGTATGAAGCGGAGTTGAGAAATGCTGGGATAATGCGCGAATGGAAAGTTGGTTTGCGACGCTGAAAAAGAAAAGATATATCAGCTTGATACGACAAAACTGACTGTGGAGAAAGTCAAGACAATCGTTTGGCGGTACACGTTCGCTTATTACAACACGAAACGTATCCGACAGTAAATCCGGACGGTTTGCCGCCTGTAATATACAGGGAAACGACAGCATCTAAAAAAAGGTGCTGCTTAAATACATTTAGGGTATTTGAGGCACTGCACTACTATTGACTATTCCACAAGGGCTACTACCCTTCTGCGCGTTTAATTCTCTCTAGAGTGCCAAAAATCTCCTAACAGTTGAATTTTTAGCTATGCTAAAAATTTAGCATAGCTAAAAAATTTTTTAGAAGATTTCGCTTGACAGACACATTTTTTCAATTCTATAATTATATCAATGTCTTGTTCTTTTCCCATTATATGGTGGTATGGTGAACAAGACGAGCAATCCCTAAAAACGTTTTTAGGGATACCCTGATATCAATATCGTATCAAGCGTATGCTTGAAAAAAACGATAGAGGAGGAAGCATGAGTTTGGATTTTTAATAAGATTAAATCTGCTGCAGAAGGATACAAAGTAGATATGACCGCCTTTCTGCGCGAAATCATCCGCGCTTCAAGCGAAAGCAGCCATGAAGGCGAAAAAAATCAAAAGCGCATCCAAAAGAAAATGGATGAGCTGGGGTTCACCAAAACATGGATTGACCCGCTTGGTAACGTAATGGGATGGATGGGCGCCGGTCCGCACATCGTTTGTTTTGACGGTCATATTGATACGGTTGGTATCGGTAACCGCGATAACTGGAAATTCGACCCCTACGAAGGATTTGAAGATGACATATTCATCGGCGGACGCGGGGTTTCCGACCAAACCGGCGGCGTTGTTTCTGCAATGTACGCTTGTAAGATCATGAAAGACTTAGGCATCCTCAACGACAAATACACCGCCATGGTTGTCGGCTCCGTACAGGAAGAAGACTGCGACGGTATGTGCTGGGAGTACATCCTGAAAAAGACGTCAAAATCCCCGGTTACGAAAAAAACTCTGCAAACCCGACTTTGTCGTTTCTACCGAGCCGACGGACGGCGGTATCTACCGCGGTCAACGCGGGCGCATGGAAATCCGCATCGATGTGAAAGGTATTTCCTGCCCACGGTTCCACACCGGAACGCGGCGATAACGCAATCTACAAAATGTCCGATATCCTGCAAGAAGTACGCAAGCTAAACGAAAACGACGCGGCAGACAGCACCGAAATTAAAGGGCTAGTCAAAATGCTCGATAAAAAAATACAACAAAGAATGGGAAGAAGCAAACTTCCTCGGGCGCGGAACTGTTACCGTTTCCGAAATTTTCTATACTAGCCCGAGCCGCTGTGCCGTTGCGGACTCCTGCGCCGTTTCGCTCGACCGCCGTATGACAGCCGGTGAAACATGGGAGTCCTGCTTGGAAGAAATCCGCCAGCTTCCCGCCGTCAAAAATACGGAAAAAGACGTAACGGTTTCGATGTACAATTACGACCGGTAGTCTTGGACGGGAGAGCGATACCCGATCGAGATGCTACTTCCCCCACATGGGTACTGCCGAAAAGAACACGTCGTTACTCGTTCGATGGTAGAATCGTATAAAAAAACTTATATGGCGATAAGCGTATTGGTCCAAAAGATCAGCTTGCGATGCGTGAACCCCGCCCGCTCGTTGACAAGTGGACATTCTCTACCAACGGCGTGTCTATTATGGGACGAAATAACATTCCCTGTATCGGTTTTGGTCCCGGAGCTGAAGCGCAGGCGCATGCCCCGAACGAAATTACATGGAAACAGGACTTGGTAACGTGCGCAGCTGTATATGCTGCACTGCCGTCCATCTACGTTGAAAAACTATAAACGACAATAGAGTATAAAGGCACGGGGATGTCTCAAAAAGTTGGTTACTTTTTCGACAGCCCCTACCCCAAATAGGAGTAATTATGGCTTTAATTATGGATCCGTACATTACAAAGCTCAATAGTTTGAGCTTTTAAGAAGATGTACAACAATGACTTTTTCCTTACGTGGGAAAAACTTTCGATGAAATTCTTGCAACATGGACGGTAGCGGATGCGCTGCGCACTTTGCGGGAATCCAACATTTCTACAAAAGATTTTTTTGAAAGCGGTCTCGGCATTTCGCTGTTCGCGACAACTCAACCCGCACACGCTTTAGCTTTGCATCAGCCTGTAACGCTTCTCGGTTTGGAAGTACAGGATTTGGACGAAGCAAGTCTCAAATTGCCCACGGAGAAACCGTCCGCGAAACTGCTAATATGGTTTCGTTCATGGCAGACGTTATCGGTATCCGCGACGATATGTACATCGGCAAGGGTAATACCCTACATGCACACCTTTATGGATGCGGTTGCCAGAAGGTAATAAGGACGGCGTGCTCGAACAGCGCCCGACCCTCGTCAACCTGCAGTGCGACATCGACCATCCCACGCAGATTATGGCGGACACCCTCCACATCATCCACGAGTTCGGTGGGCTCGAAAACCTCAAGGGCAAGAAAATCGCTATGACATGGGCATATTCACCCCTCTTACGGCAAACCGCTTTCCGTTCCGCAGGGCGCAATCGGTCTATTCTCCCGCTTGGGAATGGACGTAGTGCTTGCACATCCGGGAAGGATATGAAGTAATGCCTGAGGTAGAAGAAGTTGCGAAAAAAAGCAGGCGAAGGCATCGGGCGGTTCTTTTTACTAAGACGAACAGCATGGAAGGAAGCATTTAAGGATGCTGACATCGTGTATCCTAAGAGCTGGGCGCCCTTTACCGCAATGGAAAAGCGGACAAACCTTTACGGCGCAGGCGACTTTGACGGTATTAAAGCGCTCGAAAAAGAACTGCTCGCTCAAAATGCGCACCACAAAGATTGGGAATGCACCGAAGATATGATGAAGCTGACAAAAGACGGCAAAGCGCTGTACCTGCATTGCTTACCGGCGGATATTACCGGCGTCAGCTGCAAGGAAGGCGAAGTTGCCGGTTCGGTGTTTGACCGCTACCGCGTCCCGCTCTACAAGCAGGCAAGCTTTAAGCCGTACATCATCGCTGCAATGATCTTCCCTTGCAAAAGTGCGCTATCCGCAGCTTACGCTTGAAGAACTGGAAAAAGCGAGCAACGCTCCGCCATACCGGACTATAAATACCGAACTATAATAGGTAAAAATAAGCCTTTTAAGGGAGCTGGAAATACGCCGCTTCGGTTATGTAGCTGGCTCCTTAATTTCCCCGATAGCTCTTCCGGATAAAAATCTGATAGTATAACCGCTATGTTGAAATACGTTTTTATGCAGAATGCCTTTATTGTGTCGTTCTTTATCGGTATTCTTTTGCCCGTTAATCGGTATTTTCCTTGTTTTACGGCGGTACTCGCTTATCGGCGACACCCTTGCGCACGCCTCGCTGACGGGGATTACGCTCGGGCTGGTTGCTGGTGTCAATCCCATCATCGGAGCTTTTACCTTTACCTCTGCAGCGGGCGCACTCATCGAAGCGCTGCGTAATTACTTTAAAAGAATACAGCGAACTCATCCTTTCTATTGTTCTCTCGCTCAGTGTTGGAATTGCTATCACCTTGATGAGCTCGGGTTTGATACGAGACCAATGCCGAAGCCTATTTGTTCGGAAGTATTTTAACGGTTTCAACCTCCGATGTTGTCACCGTTATCGTATTAAGCTTTTTGCCGTTGCCGTATTGGCGGCGCTGTACCATAAGCTGCTGTACATAACACTTGATGAAGACATTGCGTATATCATCGGCATTCGTGTAAAGACAATCAATTATATTTTTTTCGATTTTTAGTAGCGGCGACAATAGCCGTTTCTATTAAGATAGTCGGCGTGCTCGTACTCAGTTCAATGATTGCCCTGCCAGTTGCGACAGCGCTCCAGCTGCATACGGGCTTTAAGCGAACGGTGTTTTTCAATCTGTTTCGGCATCGCGGATATTATGCTCGGTCTTGTCTGCTCGTACTACTTAAATGTCGCGCCCGGCGGCTTTACCGCACTGGTTTCCGTTTTTATGTTGCTGTTTGTATTGATGGTGAAAAAGCTGCGGAGTTGCAGCTCCTTTTGAAAAAGATACCTACTATCTACGGCGTTGAGTGTTTAGCGGAGTACGTCCATGTGCTTCGCTGAACACGTATTAGGATTATTTTGAAAATCCCGCAGCATAGGGTGTTGACGTACGCGGCTCGTAAATCCGTATATTCGATTAAATTAAGCCTGGGGATGTTCCGGTTTCGACTAGGAAGCAGAGGCTTGAGTTGCAGGTGGAGAGCCGTACTCCTAAAAAGCGGCAAACTTTATAACTGCCAACAATGACAGTTCCGACTACGCAGTAGCTGCGTAATCGCGGAACCTACCGAGTGTTGCTTCCGAGCGAGGTAGAGTTCCGACGCTATTCGAGCTTGCTTTTTGCCGGATGCGGACGGCAAAAGGACACTTTCCGCAATACGGATTCGACGCTTTCGGCGCTGACACCGGATCCCGACAATCACCTCGCGCCGATAAACCTGTAGACGCTCCTGTGTCTCTTTTAGGACGGGGTTCAATTCCCCCATCTCCAACATACTATCTCCGTAACTACCGGGTGCGGAGATGAGATCAAAAACTTCTCTATTTGTTTTATCTTTTTTTCAATCGATGTAGCGCCACCGTATCATAATTGATGCCATCGTCAAAGACTTATTGATACATAATCAAATACGGGCGCGGTTCCAGCGAGAATACTTCTTCCGGCTTCATAATCGGAACGTCATAACCGGCGCCTGCAACCATCGGCTTCAAAAACAGCTTGAACGATTTTAACGGAATATTTTTTTGCCGCTGCGTTATATGCATACGTTTCTTTTTTAACCGCGGCGAGCCGAATCCGTCGGCACAATGAATGAGTTGCACCCGCTCGTAATTGCTCTTTACCAAGTGCCGCTGTTGAATCATTTTTTGCATTAAACTGATGGATAACTAACATACGCCGTACGCCGATGCCGTGTTCAATCATGTAATTCTGTATAATCTGCTGGGCTTCGTTGATTTCCTCTGCCGTAACGGAGCCAATTTCTTTCATTGGTTTTGTGGTTCGCCATTCAGGATCAAGCGCAAGATGAACATTTGGATATTTTAAGAACGGGAGTAATTTTTTTGTCGCTTCGGCTACAGAATACTTACCTATTTGATGGTCGAGAAACACATACCAGCCGCGCTCCGCTGCAAATGCAATGTATTGCTCTACAATAGCGGTAGAGGATACCAATTTCGCCGGCGAGTGCAGCAGGTGCCGTAAATGATATAAAAACGCAGGGATAATAGACCGATTGCCGTTTGCAGCATCGTAGAGTTTTACGAACTCATTCATAATCGGTTCAATCTCTGCAAGTGAATACTGACCGAGTATACCCATTGTGCGGGCGTTCGGTTTTCCGTACAGCGCAAAGACATCGCTATTGAGCAATACCGATTGCAAACCCTGTTCCGCTCGCTCTTTGTTCTTTATGATATCCTGATATTCAATAGGACCTGCCAGACTTCCGGTTTCCATCACCGTAATCTCTGGTTTTATTGAGGAAAAAGGGCACGGGGAAAGACCGGCTGCCATTCAATCTGTCCCTGCGGAACGGTAGCGTTCTTTTTCAGGGTTGACAGAATCGTAGGAATATGCGCTGGCTATATAAAGCACGGCGGTACAAAGGAATAAGGTGATTTTTTTCGGCAAAGATACTACCATAGCTTTCATAGTATCGGCAGTAATTCAAAAAGCTATAGGGTATCCGAAAAAACGAGAGACATCATTTGTATCAGGTATCATTTGTAGAAAATGTTCAGTAATGATTGGTGATTGGAAAATGATATGGAATAGCCCTATTACAATGTTTGAGTGCAGCTGTAGATTAATACAGAAGATATGAAAGAAACGCGATACTATCAAAAAAAGCCAACTCTCAGACTCGAACTGAGTACCTGCACGTTACAAGGGTGCTGCTCTGCCAGGTGAGCTAAGTTGGCAAAAAGAAAGCCGGCTGAGTAATCCACTACAATCGACTTATGTTAAATGATGGCGCGCGTAATGATAAAAAAAAATTGCGTCAAGATATCGCATCAATAGGCTTCAGAAATTAGTTTTGAAATTTTTGCTTGCATTTCGGGGACGCTGTGCGTCCTACTTCGTGCACAGAGCTTAGCGGGATTGCCGCAGATAAGGCACGGGCGGGCGGGAAGTCCCAGTTCCGATGCGGAAAGCTTTTTGTTCAAATGCCGAAAAAAACGTCGAAATCCCACAATATACCGATCGGATGTGTGCGTTCCAATGGTGCGGTCTGCCGTTTGACTGTTTCTGCGTGCGCGTTCAGGAGCCAAAATGCGGTGCATCCTGCGGGAACTCGGTTTTCGTAATGAGCCACGATGAGCGGAGTTTGTACAGAACCTGCACCGACCGGTTTTTTGTCCGTGTACGGCTGCTCCTGTTCGAGCATATCTAAAAATGTGCGGCAGCCTTCATCGAAGACTGCCTCCAGAAAACGGTTATTTTTTTATCAGTACGGAATCACGAGCGAAAACATCACCACGGTTTTATTTACAGGCAACGTTTGATTCGGTGCTTCATCCGACCGGTATATTCCTAATCGATGTCCGCCTTCCTTCTCCGCAAGCCGAAATAACTGCGCTTGCTGTTCCCGCCGGGCATCCCGCAAGGCGGCTATATCCTGTACTGTCTGCGGGACACCTTCGGTAAAAATTTCCATGATAAGACGCTTACCATAAAAGCGAAAATAAAATACTGCCGATAACGAGTACGATACCGCCGCCGAGTCGGGATGAAAGCTGCGCATAGGTAGTAGCTCCATTCGCTTTGAGGCGCCGAGTACCGCCAAGTCGCCAGAACCGCCGCGGTTTGCCATACAAAAGCCCAGCGGTAACAGCCGAGTCAATCGGATAAAACCCGACAAGATAGCCCGTTACTGCGGAACCGAGAATAGCGCCGACAACAATTAAAAAGGCTATAACGACATTCCCAAAGGTGATGGCATCCAACAATTCTTTCAAGCTGGTATCAGCGCCGACCCCTACCATAATAATCAGAATGAGGGTACCAGTAAAAAAAGCTTTGCAGCTTTTTGCACCGGCTCGTAGTCCTTCTGGGATGATGCCCAATGCGCTCACCAATGCAACAAATAAAATCATATATGCAAAGGGTGGATCGCAACACCGAAGACTTTCGGCAGCAACACTTTCCCAAACAGCCGGTACAAGCGCATAAAAACCTCCCGACAGAATAAGACCGCCGCCAACCTGTGCAAGCGTTGCAGAGGTACTTTCCGCTTTCAGACCTAATTTCCGTCTGTTTACGCATCAATACGGTACCGTCGCCTGTCCAAGATGTTTTTTCTCTCCGATTTTTACCGAGTACTGCGGCACTCATGATGGCAAATATATTGTGCATTGTCAGTACAGGCAATAGCAAAGGCATAGTATTCTGCCTTAGGGCTGTCCGGTTACTTGTTCGTAAATCTGGCTGAGCGGAACTGCACCGCCGCCGTTACCACCGCCCATAATCGGCAATACATACTTCAATATTGCCTGTGAAGGCGAAACACCAAAGAGCAGCCCACCGAGAACACCGAGGCGGCGGCTCCGACAAGCCCGCCCAATATCGCTGGAATATAGCCCGCAAAAGATTTAAGCAAGATGTTCCGTTCCAAACTTAAAAATAGAGCCGGTGATCAGCACGGCAATAAAGAATGAAAGAAATCCTGATCATCCATAACAGTATTCATGGATTTAAGATATGCTTCCGGTATAAGGTTAAAATAGACCAGTACCGCTGTACCGATAAAGGCAAGCACAATGCCGCCGCCGACATAGGTATCCCAGAGTGGAATGCGTTCGCCTATTTCATAGAATACCAGCCCGATTGCGAACATTAACGCAAATGAGCCCAGCAAATCTTTTTGATAGACCGCCGGTATAGGCAGCAACCAATACAACGGCAACCGTTACAGAGCGACATACCACGGCATACCGAAAAAAATTCCAATGATTTTTTCACTCATTGTCAAACCTCCCATAATAAAGTCAAGAAGAAAGTATCAACTTTCGATTGACTTTTTACGCACGTTCGCAACGAAGTGAGAACGTGCAGATGATCTCAAGTTTGCGCCCTGAGCAAACTTGAGTAAATAAAAGCCTGAGCCATTTGTACGGCTTTTATTTTTACACTCCTAATAAGAACCGCTCAAATCTACGTTAAGCCGCGTTTGAAAGAATCCTTTCTCTCAATATTGGCGCATATCTCTCCGAATTCAGGAGAGATTGTGAGAGATGTACCGATGTTTTTTTATACGCCGGCAAGACTGAGGCAGAACAGCACTGCGGCAAAAATATCAGCAGAACCTCCCGGGCTGATATGCCGCTCAATGCAGTAAACGTCAAGCGCTTCCACAGCAGCGTAGAGCGTCGATCCGGCAGCGCCTGATGTAATGATGGAAGCGCAGCGAGTTTGTAGGTCGCGTAATGCGGCAGAACCTGCCCTGAACAGCACGTTGGTATCCTTTGTTTTTCCGCAATGATATGGAGTAGCGTGTAAAGATACGCATCCCGTTGCGTCAGATGGGTAAGTCCGGCAAGGTATGCTGCGTTTCGTTGTACCAAGGGCAACCCCGCTTCAACCTCCCCGCGGATGCCCGTGCAGCCGTATTGTAAAAACCTGCTCGCCGTGCGTCGGCGTTCGCTTTGCGCTCACCCCAGTATATCCTTGCTGCATAAACCGGCTGCAAGCGCCCGCACCCTGAGCGCACAGCGTTTCCGTCAATTCCACTCCATTACAGATACCGTCAAGCTGTGTAACACCTGATAACTGCCCCGCCGCTCCTAAAAGATACGCAAAAAAATAAAGATTGCGCCTTTATGCGTATTGACGCCGCGCGTTTCAGTAAACATTGCTTTTTCAAGCGCAAGCCCTGCCGTTCGGAGCTGTTTCCGTACCGCAGCGGCTATCGGTTGAGCCGGAGCGGCGGACTCATAGCCGATGCGCGCGCATTTGTAAAACCCTGTTGCAGCGCCGCGGCACTTCGACAAGGGTGGTAAAGTCCATATCCGAATGCGCGCCTTGCGAAACGGGATCAACCAAACCGGGCTTCGGAAACAACGCCGCTTCATCCAGCAGCGCGCTTCACCGCAATGGCGGCGAGTTCTTTGCAAACTCTATCAGCCCTTCTCAACCCTATTGGTCGATGCACTTCCGCAGTATTACCCTTATTTACTAAACTCAAAAAGGTTTTGTCTTTCTGATAACGTCCAGCACGGTGCCGTCGCGGTATTCTACCACTGCAACCACCTTTTCATCAAAATGAACCGATTCCGGTGCACCTGAAATACGGTACGCCTTGTCGCGCAGCTGCTCGATCGTAGTAATCGGCAGTCCGCTGCCGCTTCATCGCATCGATTAAATCGGTGCGGCGCGGGTTAATCGCAATGCGCTTCCTCCGTAATCAGCACATCAATCGTTTCACCGGGCGTGGTTACCGTGGTAACCTTATCGATAACCACCGGAATGCGCGAGCGGATAAGCGGCGTAATGATGATGCTAACCTTTGCTCCTGCCGCAGCATCGGGATGACCGCCGGGTGCGCCGCGCACAATGCCGTCCGAGCCGACAATGACGTTGACGTTAAAGTCGGTATCGATTTCAAGGCGCCGAGTACCACAAAATCAAGCATATTCACGAATGCGCCCTTGTTAAAAGGATTGGCATACTGCGATGTAGAAATTTCAAAATGTCCGGGGCTGTCGGTAACCGATTCTGCCGACGGAAGGTCAAAGTCCTGCGCATCGACGACGCACTTGATCAGTCCGTCATGGAGCAACTGCACAATCGGGGCAGTAATACCGCCGATGGCAAAGCTCATCTTGTAGTTCTTTTCTGCCATGTACTGCTTGAGGCGGCGGACAACCGCCAACGCGGCGCCGCCTGCGCCAGCTTGGAACGAAAAACCGTCTTTGAAATTCGGACGGTGTGCGATAAACCGCGCCGCATAGTCAGTATCATCAGCTCTTTGGGATTATCCGTGTAGCGGACTTCCTTGCTGGCTATTTTTGCAGGATTTTCCAATTTCATCCCACAACCGCAACAATATCGACATCGATTGCCTGAATAGCAGGCGGAAAATTCGGAAAGGGCACCAACGTGTCCGTAACGACAACAACCGTATCCGCATATTGTGCGTCGACCATTGCATACGAAAGAACACCGCAATCTGACTTACCGCCTTTTTCGCGCGCATTTCCCATGCAGTCCGCACTGGGCGCTCCGATAAACGCAACATCAATATGAATATCACCGGATTCTATCGCCCTCACCCGTCCGCCGTGGCTTCTAATGTAGACCACATTGCGGAACAGCCCGTGCGAAAGTGCTTCGCCGATTTTTACCGCGCACGCCGCTCGATGAAAGACCGGTAATAGTGCCGTCTTCAATATGCGGGAGCAGGGCATCGTGCGCTTCTCCCAGCGAACTTGCATAAATCGTAATATCTTTGATACCGAGTTCACCGATTGCCTGTACAACCTTGTTCACCACATAATCGCCATTTCTAAAATGATGATGGAACGAAATACTCATTCCGTTTTTCAAACCAGCCCGTTTAACCGCTTCTTTAAGATCGTGTACCACCTTATCTTCGGGAGATGAGGTGAGTTTTGCGTATCCTTTCCGGGCAACTCGCTGAAAATGTGTGCCGTCACAGTGATAGGCGCCCTGATATGCCTGTTTTCCGTTTGAAAGTATAGTGTCGGGAATGTCCCGTCCGGCTTGATTTTTCATAATCACAACGCTCCTTTATACACACCGGAGGCTTTCGCATAGTTGATTGTCCGTTGCGCTCCCTCAAGTAATGCAATATCGACCATCTTTCCATCAATGGTAAAGACCCCAATTCCTTTCTTTTTTTATTTTTCTTCCAGCTGAATGATGATTTTTTTCCGCATGACGAATCTCTTTTTTTCAGTCGGTGTGTACAGCTCATGTACTGGTGCAATCTGCTTGGGGCTAATCAGCGACTTGCCGTCAAAAGCCCATCTGCTTAATCAGCGCAACTTCCTGTTTAAAACGCTTCCCATATTATCTACATCGAGGTAGGTAGTATCGAAGCATTGAATACCCGCAGTCCCGTGCCGCAATCACCAGCTGAGGCGAGCGCCCAAGAGCTCTATCCCAGAGTCCGACTTTACCGTGTGCAGATTGCGGATATAGTCGCCTGCACCAAGTGCGATACCCATCATCCGCTCCGAAGCTTCGCAGATTGCCAGCGCATTGATCACCCCGCGCGGGGATTCAATGGCTGCCATCAGCAGGGTTGAACCTTCTACCCGGCCGTATTCTTTTTCTGCATCGCTTACTAATTCGGCAACATGCAGCACATCGTCCCGTGTTTCACATTTGGGGATACGGATTGTGTCCGCCCCCGCTGCAATGCATACCCGTATGTCTTCTTTATAATGCGGCGTGTCGAGTCCGTTGATGCGCACCACTTTTTCGCAGCCCTGATAATCGATTGACGTCAGCGCATGGTACAGCGAAAAACGGGCAGAATCCTTTTTCCCGCTCGGCGACCGCATCTTCAAGGTCAAACATCAAGCTGTCGGATCGGTAAATATACGCATCCTGCAGCAAAGACGGGCGCTGCGCATTCAAAAACATCATCGTCCGCCGTATCCTGTTCTTCTTTGTGTTATTCGGTTCCATATATTCTATTCCTCCGCAAGACCTCTGGCTACTTGCCCCATTTTTTCGGGCACCAGCGTATCGGCAGCGCGATGTAACGCCGTTTCCAGTCGCGCCTCAAGCGTACAGTCCAGCGCACCCTTGTCGATGACGCGGATTTCACCGTGCTGCACCCTCATCCGTTGTAAGGCATCCATTACTAGTTGCCGTATATGGTTTGCCGTACTGATGAATCACATCGCTTTCGATGGTGACGTCCAATTCTCCGCTCGGCAAAACAGTTATCTGCACATCGCTTGATTCCAACGTACCTGCCGTTGCCGCGATGAAAATTTCCATATAGGTACCTCTTGTAAGCATTATATTACTATAGGGAAAAACAACTAGGGTGGAAATCCGATTTATCAGGAGATCAAAAGCGATAGGCTTATAATCAACATACCCCGACGCACGAATAAGATTTATCACCGCAAATACAGCAGTAGCGAGGAAAGACCTTGACACTGTAAAAACTCTATAATACTTGGTTCACGCCGGTCTATCCGCCGGTGTCGCTCGTGCCGGTGCGAACTTAATAACACGGAGAAGCAGAATGACGTATCAGGTAAGAAAAATTTTTTTGGACGATCCACAGCAGCGGCAGCAAGTGATTGAGCTTTTTGGAATCGGATGCTCTGCATATTGATTCCTGCCTTGACACGACATACGGGCTCTTTGATGAAACGGACACGCTTGCCGCAACCGCTTCCGCCTATAAAAATACACTGCGCTGCATTGCCGTACGAAAAGCCCTACAAGGAGAAGGATTACTGCCTCCTTTAATGTCAGAACTGATTGCAGACAGAAATGAACACGGATTTTTCAACCTTTTTATCTATACAAAGCGGGGAGCCGCGCCGTTTTTTGAAAGGCTCGGGTTTTATCCTATTGTTACGGTTGCCGATACACTCGTTTTTCTGGAAAACAAAAAGAATGGTTTTGAAAAATATCTTGGCGCATTGCAGAAAACCGGGATATATTCAGGCGCGGTAGGCGCTATTATAATGAATGCCAATCCTTTTACCATAGGACATTATTACCTCGTCGAACAGGCAGCGGCGGCTGTCGACCACCTGCACCTCTTTATGGTTTCAGACGATGCTTCCGCTATTCCTTTCGCAGTACGGGAGCGGCTGATTAAAGAGAATACCGCTCATTTTAAAAATATTTCGTACCATAGAACCCAAGACTACCTCATATCGTCTGCAACGTTTCCTGCCTATTTCCTCAAAGATTCCGATGAGGCTATCACGGTACAAGCCGCTCTGGATGCTGCATTATTTGTGCGCATTGCCAAAGCCCTGCATATTACTCATCGCTTCGTTGGAGATGAGCCGTTTAGCCGTGTAACAGGGCTTTATAACCGCATTTTACAGGATTTTTTTGCCTACGCACGGCGTACAGCTGCATATCATTCCCCGAAAACAAGCCGCAGGTGTTCCCATCAGTGCGTCAAAAGCGCGGCTTCTGCTGCAGGAAGAAGATTGGGCGCAATTAGCCGACATTCTTCCCCTGCAAGTCTGCATTTTTTCAATCCCCGGAAGGCGGTCGTATTATTCAAAACTTAAAGCAGATAAAGGATGTTACCCACTATTAAGGGGACGGTTAAGAGAGCGGTGGCTTTTAATTTTTGCTTTGCTCCGTGTTTACGTTCGGCAAATTCTGCCTGTATTTCTTCTAGAAGAAGGATACTCAACGATGTCGCATACCGAATATGCAAGAATTTTTTGCAGCAGTTAGTATGGCTTCATGTCCTTCTTTTGTTTTTTTCCATATTGCAAATAGACATCGGAATGAGAGGATGTCCCTTCTGGGGACAAAAGGCAATCCGTATACAAGAGCCCGGCACACGATACATAACATTGCCAAAGTCCGTAGAACCGGTTTTTCGCGCGGCGGCGTTATCCGTGGAGCATTCAGCAGTGCAGCGTTATCCATCAATACTTTGTTCAGCGATAAAACTGGTATTTTACTGTCAAGCGATTTGGTTTGAATCATCTCGCTGGACGTTTCGGTCAGTAAAGCTGCGCCTTTTGGCAATTTTTAACACGGGCAACAACTTCATCAAGATAAGCTCTATCATAAGAGCGTAAACTACTCAATTGAAAAATCCCCCAGGATTCCGCATTATAAATAGTGTCAAAAACAGTAGCTCACACGGTATAAAAAGATGATAAAATGTTCTTGGGGTGGAAAAAAATGACATTACAAGAAGCATTTGAGAACATTAAAGACGAAAGAATCGACAGATGCAAGAAACACAATCTTGTTGATATACTGATGCTTGTGTTTATGGGAGTATTGTGCGGCTATAAAAGCATAGAACAAATACAATTTTATGCAACATTAAGCGAACAAACCCTCAAAAAAATATCTGAAACTGGAAAATGGCATCCCTAGCAGCGATACGATTCTGCGCGTACTTGCAAGAATTGATGCAAAGCAGCTTTGAAAAAAAGTATTCATAGAATATGCACGAGAGACATTCGGCAAGCATATTGCAGAAGATGAAGTATTGGCGATTGACGGAAAAACCATCCTGCGCTCTGAATATGCACCGACAGGCGAAGATAAAAAGCTCATAAAGCCGCTCATGTCGTTTCGGCTCAGGTCGTACTCTCTGGGTGTGTGCTTCGGGCAGGTGAAAACAGAAGAAAAATCAACACCTCGATGCAAAGCATCGGAGGTGTTGTTCTTATAAGGTGGTTGCAGTCGGCTTTAATACCCATTAGTACAGCGCAGAGCGCTGCCGAGGAATGACGGGTATTAAAGCCTCCGCACGAATCAAATGAAATCACCGCCATTCCTGAACTTCTGGATCTGCTAGACTTAAAAGGGATGATTATTACTATAGACGCGATGGGGTGTCAGAAAAAAATCGTGGAGAAAATAGCAGAAAAGAAAGCGGAGTATGTCATTTCTCTGAAAGGAAATCAGCAATCGATACACCGGGATGTAAAAGAGTTTTTTTGAGCACCCTTGTGATGACGCTTATTGTCAGTGTTACCATATTCAGCGAGGAGAATATACCATTGAAATTGGACACGGGCGAATTGAAAAACGCACCTGTTATCTTTGCGGGAATATTAATTTGGAATAGTCAATAGTAGTGCAGTGCTAAATGACCCTGTAAAAAGAATTGTGTAAATGGCTGAAAAGAATATACTCTATGAGGAGGAGTAAAGATGACAGCCAAGAGACAAAAAAAAGAAAAAGACGTAATCGACTTGATGCTCGATCAACTGGATTTTCATGGAATGACGAAAGATGAACTGACCGGCAAAGACGGACTTTTGCGGCAGCTGACAAGCCGGTTCTATGAGCGTATTTTGAATGCGGAAATGGATGAACATCTCGGCTACAAGAAGCACGACAATGCTGGGGATCATTGCGGCAACAGCCGCAACGGGTATAGTGAAAAGACAGTGATCCTAGACGACAATAGTACCGCTGAGATACACGTTCCCCGTGACCGCAACAGTACGTTTGAACCGCTTATTATTCCCAAACATGAGAAACGAACACCGCTTTTCAACGATCAAATTATATCGATGTACTCATACGGGATGAGCTGTCGAGACATTCAGCGGCACTTGCAGGAAGTGTATGGAGTCACCGTTTCAGCTGATCTTATTTCCCACGTAACGGAAGCAGTGATGCTGGATGTAAAAGAATGGCAGAATAGACCACTTGATAAAATCGTATCCGATTCTTTTTTTCTTGATGCCTTGCGAGTGAATTGCCGACAGGATGGCAGAACAGTCAATAAAGCGTTATATGTAGCACTGGCAATAAATTGGGACGGTAAGAAAGAAGTTCTTGGTCTATGGCTAGCTGATACGGAAGGAGCAAAATTTTGGGCAGGTGTGTTGACAGAAATAAAAAACCGTGGTACCGAAGATATACTGATAGCTTGTATGGACGGACTTACCGGATTTCCTGATGCAGTGAGAGCGGTCTTTCCTGATACCCATATACAACACTGCATTGTCCACATGGTACGAAGTTCGACAAAATTTGTTTCGTACAAAGATCTCAAGGCAGTATGTAAAGACCTAAAAGAAGTATACTCAGCTATTACAGCTGATGCCGGACATGATGCATTGGAAGCATTCGGGAAGAAGTGGAATGACAAATACCCGATGATTCATGCGGCATGGGAGAGGAACTGGAATGAGCTCATCGAGTTTTTTTCAATTACCCGATGGACATACGAAAAGCTATTTACACAACAAACGCTATTGAGTCGTTGAACTTCAGTTTACGAAAAATCACACGCAATAAATCAAGTTTCCCTGATGACGATTCGATTTATAAAGTGATGTATTTGGCGATACGGAATGCGAGTAAGCGCTGGACGATGCCGATCAGAAATTGGGCTTTAGCAGTAAATCAATTTGCCATACTATTTGACAAACGGGTTCCAATCTGCTAATACGTACATATCCATTTACACAATTTTTCCTGACAGGCTCGCACTACTATTGACTATTCCATACCATACGGAACATCAGCAGGGACAAGAACGTATATTAATAATTTTTTTCAACGCTTTCCCATCGAAAAAAATAATATATTTTCTGACCAATCCATTCGTCTTTATTATTATTATCATCATCATAATAATAATAATAATAATATCCTTCATCATAAATTATAATTTTATCGAATTTCTTACAATAAATTGATAAATCAACAAAACCATTCTTTTTGTATTTGCGATATAATACTTCTTTTCTTCCTTTGATTTACATGAAATGAATGAAAAATAAAATAAGAATAATTGTAGATATCATAAATAATTTATTTTTTTCCACTCATTTTAATAATCCTTGATTATTTCTTTTTAAAAATATCTGAATATGCAGTATTATATTCGCTATCATTTGTTCGTGCGGATGGTTTAATAACTGCTGTTCCTTACTCGCTATGAATGGCGGTTGAAGAACGCAGTGCAATGTTGTGGCAAAGCTACAAATAGCAGGCGCAATAACGATCTTTCCATCCGGATCCGTATACTTTACCGGGTTTTATTGGCTTGACGCTCGCTATCGCTTCGCTGTCCGATGCTTGCGTAATGATAAAGATTGAAATTGAAGTGGTCGTAAATTCCGCTACTACCAGCATCAGAACCTGATATATACTCTCCCAGTGCTGGCTCTCCTGACAGCCGCCCTCGAATACTTCGGGTCAATGTCTCGGATGTCGTAATAGCAAAGGTTAGCTGTCATTTAAATAAACCTGTTCGAAAACTTCCGCTTCGGAACATGTCCAATCTGTCCAACCAAGAAAGACTTCTGTCCTTATTACATAAATTCCATAAATACTGACTATCTAAGTCTAATAGGATTGCTATATATAAGGTTGATCCCTTTGTAAAAGATTTGAATAAAGAAGTAAAATTATCCGTTCAAATATCCGTAAAAATTTATTTTTGAAGTATAACTGCCCGCAAAATCCATGACGGCAACGGCGCCGTAGGGGCATTTTCCTCTTTATTAAAGCCGATGCCAACTTTCTTAAACTTCTGCTCTAGAATATTCTTTCGGTGACCTCTGCTTGGCACTCCATCATCGATCAAAAGCTGAACAACAATTTCCCGCGCCGTAACATTGCCGTATGCGCAGTTTTTCGCCGCAAGAAATACTCCACGTCCCATACCGGCTGATGCGGGTACCAAGGTCGGAACCGTCACTCCCCGTATGTCCAGTCAATCTGGTGCGCGCCTGGTCATTTGCAAGCCATTGCGCCGACTGGCATAGCCCCTTTTCCAAGGTTAGAGGTTCCACGGCAGCCGTAGTCTTCAATACGCTTATACATTCCTGTAAGGCTGCAATACCTTCTCTCGTTAGAGTCGGACTTTCCCCGGTTCGGCATATATCTTTTCCCTCAAAGTGTTTAAGCCGCGGTTCCAATACTTCCGTCGCATACCGCTTAGGGATTTGTTCTTACAAAATTAAGTTCTCTTACGATTTCTTCCGCAAGACCGCGCGTATCGTTTAACGACTTATCCGACACCGCCATGTGATTGCCGGTAGCACACGAAAACAACGACAGCGCAATCGCCGTCAATAAAATAAATAGTCTCTTTTTCCATAGCGTTACTGTATAGCTCTTTTTCAGCAAATAAACAAGACTTGTGATGTTCAATCGACGGTGTGCAGTGTTTCGAGTCATTATGACAAATTCGTTTTTAATTCCGTGAGTGTGTGATTCTTTTTCAGACAACCGCTTCTATCCGATAGACCCCAGTTATCATATCGGTTATAATTGCCCCCTATGAAACGACTGTTGATTGTTTTTTGCATTTATTACTGCGGTGTCGGTTCATGCGCAGGATTTTTCTACTGGCAGGTGCGCAGGACGGATTATATAAGTTTACTTCGGTGTCTGCCCAAAAGATTTGGGATACGGCTGCAGTACGGAAAATTATCAAAAGCGGAAATACATGGTTTTTTTCTGACCGATAACGGCATTGTGCGGTCGGATAATTTAACGCAGTTTGAGTATATCAATGACGGACTTCCGATAAAAAGTGATAAAAAGATAATTGATGACGAAAAAAATCCGTTGAAAAAAACTTTTTATTAAAAAGCCTCAGATGCTGAAAGATTTGGAAGCGCATCCGTCACGCCCCGATACCATTATTACCGCGACAAACAGCGCCGTGTTCTTAAGCGAGGACGGCGGCAAGCATTGGCGTAATCTCGGCTGCCATACCTCAGTCAACGGGTTAAAGGCTGTCTGCGTGCTCGATTTGCCGGATATACAGGGGAATCCTCGGCTCACTGTCCTTGCCTCCCACTCCATCTACGGCGCGGCGTGGAAGCAGCCGGACGTCTCTGATAAATGGCAGCCTTTAAGCGAAGCGTCTTATCCCCGGACCGGAAAGCGACGAAGAAATTTCCGATATTATTGTGTATTCCAATAAGCAGAAACAGGAGGTGTATGCCTCGCAAACCTTTACCGGCACATTATACCAACTGGATTGGCAGGCAAAGCGTTTCCGCGCCGTTTCGGACTGGACTGACAGTATTACAGGCGCGCGCTGCATCGATGGGCTGAGCCCCTGCGGCGGTATCCATCGTCGGCTGTAAAAACGGGGGCTTGTTTGAAATACCGTTGATGCTGCCGGCGCCCGCTCCCAATCGGCTTAAAGGAATAGAGCTCAGCCTTAAACGTATTGCTGCAAAAACCGCTTTCGGCGTGGATACCGCAGCGGATGACGCGGCTCGGTAAAGCGGTCAGCCTTTCGGAATTGTGGCTGTTTGATGAGGGGAAAAACACAAAAAAACGGACTATCTTCGCCGCGCTGCAGGACGCAAAGGTGTGTATCTGCCGGCGCATCAAGCACGAACTGCCACCGGTTTGCAGCGCTACTTCGATCTACTTGAGCAAAACAAGCTTGATACGCTCATTATCGATATGAAAGATGATTTTTGGTTTTTGTTCGTTACGACTCACAGGATGAAGAAATACAGGCGGTTGGCGCGGTGCGCCCCTTTATTCAGCTTGAAGACTTTACCGCAAAGGCAAAAGAACGCAATGTCTACCTTGGTACTGCATCGTGGTATTTAAGGATAAGCAGCTGTACCGCTACCGAAAATATTCGTATGCAGTAAAGGACAAAAGCGGGAACTCGTGGCAGGGGCTACAACACCGTTGACGAAACGGCAGAGCCGATTGAAGAATATTGGGTAGACCCCTACAACGAAAAACGTGTGGAAGTACAATACGGCAATCGCTCAAGAGCTAATCCGTCGAGGCTTTGATGAAGTGCAGTTTGACTATATCCGCTTCCCAACCGACGGGGAAAATCTCTCTGCGGCGCGATACCCCGCACAGGAGCAGGGTATGGATAAGGAAAGTGCAATTATGTCCTTCCCTTGCCTACGCCCGGGAAAAAAATCCACGCGCCGATTTCAATCGATATTTACGGGGCAAACGGATGGTACCGCACCGGAGCGCGTACCGGACAGGAAGTAGAAGTGCTTGCTGACTATGTGGACGTGATATGCCCGATGTTTTTATCCCAGCCATTTCCGGCAGAGCTTCCTCGCTCAAAAACCGGCGGAGGAGCGCCCGTATCGCATTTATCAGCAAGGATCCTATCGGAATAAGATTATTGCGCACAATAAGGTGATTGTCCGACCGTGGGCGCAGGCATTTTATATCCCCGTGTCCTACGATAAAAAGTATTATAATGAAGATTATGTGCAGCGACAGATTATCGGCATCAAGGAGTCCATTGATGAAGGCTATGCCTACTGGAATAATTCCGTACGGTACGCCGACATCCGCCCCGACGGTTTGCCGCTACCAAAAAGACTAGAAAATGTGAGTAGTGCAAATGCGAAAAGCATTGCCTTTGACTTTTTGCCGCCGTTCGGCTATTATCTCCTATCTTTATACATAAGGAGTGTGTTCACGTGCCCTGCGGAAAAAAACGGAAGCGACAGAAAATAGCAACGCATAAACGAAAGAAGAAGCTTCGAAAGAATAGACATAAGAACAAGTAGCCTCTAAAACGGAAGACTTTTTAGAGGTTTTAAGTAGTCTTGTAGCCTTTTCCATTGAATTAATCTCTGTTGTACATGAAAGAAAAAGGCGTTGTATTGTTTGCAAGGTTACTATAGGCATATTGTTCTATCGCTTTTACTACAGTAAGAAAGGGCTTTGTTGAATATCTTCACAGCCCTTTTTTTATGTATCCGACAGTTTACTGAACATATACATGGATAAAAACGTACTCTTATCAATACGGGAACCGAAAGACCTGCAGGCTCTTTCGCGGGAAGAGCTGCGTATCTTAGCGCAGGAGATGCGCAGCATTATACTAGAAACCGTGAGTGCAAACGGCGGACACCTTGCGAGTAATCTCGGCGTTATCGAACTCACGATTGCGCTGCATCGGGTGTTTTCAAGTCCAAAAGACGCCATCATCTGGGATGTGGGGCATCAATCCTATCCGCATAAACTTCTCACCGGACGATATACTCATTTTTCAACACTCCGCTTAAAGGATGGTCTTGCAGGGTTCCCCAAACGGGAAGAAAGCCCGCACGATGCATTCAATACGGGGATGCGTCAACCCTCTATTTCTGCGGCGGAAGGCATTTTGATTGGGCGCAAGCTACAACATCAAAATGGGAAGCGTCATCGCCGTTATCGGTGATGGGGCGTTAAGCGGCGGAATGGCTTTTGAAAGCGCTGCTCAATGTTACCCCGCAAACGAAAAAAATCTGGTTGTTATCCTCAATGACAATAAAATGTCTATCTCTCCCAATATACGGGCGGTGTCCGAATACCTAAGCCGCTTAACCGTTCGGAAAGGATACCAACAGTTTAAGTATCTTTTTTTGATACTGCCGTCGGGAAAAATTCCGTTTTTAGGCAGGCGCATTAATTTTTTTGATTCACCGATTAAAACGAGGCGCAAAGGGATTTTCTACAGAAACAACCTCTTTACCGACGTCGGATTTGAATATGTAGGTACGCTGAACTACCATAACGAAAAAGAACTTGAAAAGGTATTCCGTAATGTCAGAAATATTGATGCGCCGGTGCTGATTCATATTGAAACAAAGAAAGGGAAAGGCTATCCGCTCGCAGAAGATGATCCCGCCGCTTTCCACGGTATTGGACCGTTCAATATTGCCGACGGAAAGATTGAAAAGGCGCATACCAACTCTTTTACCGAAGCCTTTTTCTCGTATTATCACTGATGAGGCGGCAAAGAGGAACGATCTTGTTGCAATTACCGCTGCAATGGCGCAGGGAACAGGGCTTGAACCGTTTCAGCGTCAGTTTCCCCGATCGTTTTTTTGATGTCGGTATCGCAGAACAGCATGCGGTAACCTTTGCCGCCGGACTTGCCGCGGTACGGTTTACTACCTATCGCAGCCATTTACAGTACCTTTTTGCAGCGCGCCATCGACCAAATACTCCATGATGTCGCGCTGCAAAAACTGCCGGTTATCTTCGCGATAGACCGTGCGGGAGCGGTTCCCTACGATGGCGAAACCCACCAGGCTACTCTATGACATCTGCTTTTTGCGTAGTATTCCCAATATGACGGTGCTCGCTCCCGCCTCGGCAGCGGAAATGCGGGCGATGTTTGCATGGGCATTGCATCTGCATACGCCTGTTGCACTGCGGTATCCTAAAAATACGTGCGCGGCGGAATGTCCCGCATTTTCGCTGCCGCTGGAAACCTACTGCGGCGTTTTTTTACCGTAACCGGAGAACACAGCGATGTGCTACTTGTCTGTACTGGCGGTATGGTTCCGGAAACAGCCCAAGCGGCGGAGCTGCTCGGGCAACAAGGCATATCCGCCGATATATACAACCTCCGCTTTTTAAAACCCATCGATGAAGCTTTTTTTATTAGAACAGGTTAAAAAAATATCCTGCCGTACTTTTTTTATCGAAGACGGCGCGTATATCGGCGGTGTCGGGCAGTATCTGGGAAAGGATTGGTTCAAAAAAACAGCTTTCGGGCATAAAGACGACAGTGCGCGCCTTTCCCGATATGGTCTTTATGCAGGGGATCGCGGCAGGATGTTCTTGAATGCGCCGGCTTAACCGGTGAACAGCTTGCCAAAGTACCGCGGAACTTTGCCAGTAAGGTACGGCGGGAAAGGACTTGCTCAATGCGAAATAACTCGTTAAAAGAGTTCATCAAAGCGCCGTATTAAAAAAACTGATACTAAATCAAACATCACAAAGGCGGCGTTTGATATGAAAACTATAGGACATCTTTTTAAAAACTGAAAGTTAGTTTTTTTAGACAGTGATGGCTGTTTGGATATGCAGTGATCGGAACGCCCAACAGAATAAAATGGGTTCAAGTATCAATTAAGAAGAATATGGGGGAGAGGAGTAGGATGAATCAAGATCAGGTAAAAGAGCTATTATTGCAAATTGAAGCGTCGGAGCTTGAGTTTTTCGGTAACGTTTACAGGCAAAGCGAGTAAGAAAGTAAACGGGCTGTATAAAAAGCGATACGCATGAGATTCTGCTGCACAATAAAAATTTTTTTCTGTCGATAACGAACTACTCTACACGGCGATTCACGAATACACTCATCATCGGCTCTGTGAGCTGGACGGTATCCGCTCCGGACGTGTGCATACGCAGCGGTTTTGGAGCTATTTCCATGGGCTGCTGCAAAAGGCAGAGGAGAAGGGGCTGTATAAAATTGCTATGGAAGAATCGCCGGAGCTGCTCGAACTGACGGATACCATCAGGACGACGATTATGGCAGAGGACGGTAAGCTGATGAAGGAGCTCGGCAGGCTTTTTGAGTAAAGGCGCGGACGCTCTGTAAACAAGCGGGTGTGCGCTATGAAGATTATATCGACCGTGTACTGTGCCTGCCGCGTGCTTCCGCTGCGACGATTGAAAAAAATACGTGCGTTTGATGTAAAGCCGGAGCTTGGGTATGAAGCGATGAAAGTGGTCGCGAATATTGCAAATCCCGATAAACGCGCCGCAGCGGAGGAACTTTTTGCAAAAAGCATAGTCCCGCCTTTGTGCGCGATAGTATAAAAACGAAACCGCAGGATGAAGACCCGCGGCGCAAGTTGGAAAATGAAAAGCGAAGAATCGAGCGTACTATTATCAGCCTGCAGGCGCGGCTGAATGAGTTGGAAGATACGCTTGCAAAGCTGCCCGTAATGCCGGTTATCTTTTGTTTTTTTCTTTTTGCTGCATCTGAGCGCGCCCTTGCGGCGGACAATACTGGAACCGGTAGCGGACAAATGCAAATACCGGTGATACCGGATATTCCGGAGGTTACGATTGGCGGAGGCATTACGCGTACCGCCAGCGCCGCCTGTTATTAAGCCGCCAACCTTTTTGAAGCAAAACCGTACGCTCGCGCCGTCCGCAGGGACGAACAGTAAACAGGGCGGGAACACCGCTTCTGGCGGAAATGGTGCAAATGGTGCAAATGGTGCAAAAAGCAACGGCGCTGAATGGGCTTGACGCTCAAACGCTGGCGGCATTAACGCGAAACAGCGGTAACGTGATGCTGCTCAATAATTTACTCGGCAGTGATGCGGGTTTAGGCGGCAATGCCGGATTAGGCGGTGTAGGGTGGCTTGCACACTGACACAGGCGGAGCTGTTTTAACAAAGATTTTAACCGAACTGGAAAAGCTGCAAGCGCAAACTGCGCAAGCGGTTCAAGCGGTTCAAAAAGAGACGGCGCCGGCAGGGAAGCGCGGCATTCCCGAAAATGCCAGCGTAGGCAGCGGGACCGGCAATATTGCCGGAAACGGGAGTGCCGACGCTCAAATGGCGGCTGGGGCTACGCTGCCAGAGGCAGCGAGCAACACTGCCGAAAAATGGCAGCGCAGGGAGTACGGGAGGGACAGCCGCCGCTTCTTCCGCACTCACACAAGGGGCTGCCGCGGAGCTTATCCGGCTGCGGATAAATGGCAAGGAAATTAAAGACGATTTGGTGTACACTTTCTGTTCTGCCCCCGCCGCGAATGGTGCTTTTTTATACGGTGCAGACCGCCGCTTTACCGCTAACGGCGCCGCGCTGAATGAGACCGCGTATTTTCTGTGCCGAAAGACGGAAGCGCAGCAATACGAAATTACGATGGACTTGCGGCAAGAGCCGCTCAATGCGAATTCTTTTCTGTATAAGCTCTATCAGCTCAGTCCCGTAGTGGTGGAACAAACGTCGGATATCATCTTTTGGCATTATAAGGCGGCTGATCTTGAGGTGGAGTTGATATTCAGAATTATGAACCTCTAAAAACTGAAGGTTTTTTTAGAAGATACCTAATAGAATAAACGGTATCTTATTGCGTTTTTTTATTAAAAACTGATATCGTGCTAAACATAAAAATGGCTTGTCAGAAAACTGACGGCGGATTTTAGTATAGGTCATCTCTAAAAACTTCCGTTTTTAAGAGATGACCCATGGTAATAAGCGAGGTCATATATGTTTTTCAAATAAATGGGTGGCATTCGGCGTAGGTGTTGCAGCAGGATTTGCCGCAGCGACTCTTATTCGCACTCCGGCATTCCGTAAAGCCTGTGTAGCAATTACCGAAAAAGGTATGCAGCTCAAGCAGGATGCGGTTGCTTTTATGGAATCCGTGAAAGAGGATGCACAGGATATCGCGGCAGAGGCTGCATATAACCAATCTCAGAACGCATAAATATCCTTATCAATTTTATCGATGAACGTAACCGTTAAGCATTCTCTACCCGGCAGAATAAGACTGCATTACAGAGCCGTTGAAATTTCGCCGCAGCAAGCTGTTCTTGCACAAACACTTATGGCAGTACAAGACGGCATAACCGATATTCAAGTTAATCCAAAGGTTGCATCCTTTTTGGTTTATTATGATCCAAAGATGCTTTTCGGAAGCTGAAGTACTTGCCTTATTCCAAGTACTTTCCGACAAATATCTATCTGACGAAAGCCTCCTTGCCTCCGTTGCAAAAATTCCTGCACCCGAAAGTGTATTTGATGTATTAGCATCTACGCTCTTTGACGTTACGCTGCGCTCTCTTCTCCCGATACCGGTACGCAATCTGCTACTCTATAAAAAGGATTGTCCCGCGCATTATGAAAGCAGTGCAGTCCATCTTTGCAGGAAAAATTTTTAGCACGGATTTACTGGATGCAACAGCGTTGACGGTCGCCGTTCTGGATGGTAAGGTGCAGACAGCCCGTTTTATTGCCACTTTGCTCGATATGGGGAAGAAATTGAAGATATGACCCGCCGGCAATCGTACAACAATCTGGCTCAAACGCTTTTAATTTCAAACGAGCCGGTACATCTTATCGAAGGAGAGCGAGAACGAACGCTTCCCTCTCTGCGCTTAAAAAGATGATCTTATTGTTGTCCGTTCCGGCAGCCAAATTCCCGCCGATGGGAATGTTGAAAGCGGCGAAGCGGCTTTGTTAACCAAGCGAGTATTACTGGCGAATCGCTGCCGGTAGAAAAAAAGAGCGGCGCTACGGTATTTGCAGGCACCATTCTATTGAAGCGTGAACTGTACGTTCGAGTACGTACAGTTGGATCTGAAACGAAAAGTAAACAATATCATTGCGATGATTGACCGCTCTCAAGATTTAAAAGCCGCCGCTCAAAAACGCTCGGAGCTGATAGCGGAAAAAGTAGTACCTTTCAATTTTCTTCTAACCGGTTTAACGTACTTTATTTACGCGGAATATCGCTAAAAACTCTTTCCACATTGATGGTCGATTATTCCTGTGCTATGAAACTTGCCGCACCTATTGCCGTCCTTTCTGCAATGAAAGAAGCCGCAGAACACGGTATTTCGATAAAAGGCGGCAAGTATTTGGAAGCGACAGCGCTTGCCGACACGGTTATCTTCGATAAAACAGGAACCCTCACCTATGCGGAACCGGTCTTAGCCGAGATACATCCATTTGGTTCTTTTTACAAAAGATGAAGTACTCAGGCTCGCCGCCTGCCTGGAAGAACATTTTCCGCATCCGCTCGGAAGAGCTGTTGTACAGGCAGCTCACGCACAAAAATCTTGTACATCCCGAACGTCATGCGAAAGTGGAATATATTGTTGCGCACGGTATCGCTTCTTCGTTAGAAGCGCAAGCGGCTTTGTATCGGAAGCGCTCATTTTATTTTTGAAGATGAAAAAAATTCCGACTACCAAAGCAATTGCCCGTGTGCAGAAGTCTGCGGAAAAAAATTAGGGCTATTCCTTACTCTACTTGGCAGTTGACGGGCAGCTTGCCGGCGTTTTAACTATCGGTGATCCGGCTCGTGAAGCGCACAGCCGAAACCGTTGCCGAGCTAAAACGCTTGGGTGTTCGTAAGTGCGTTATGATTACAGGGGATGCCGAACAAGCGGCGGCAAAGGTTGCAGCGCAAGCCGGTATTACGGAATATCATGCGCAAACGCTGCCGGAAGATAAGGTACGATATGTGCAAGAAGCGAGAGATGCCGGGCATAAGGTTCTTATGATTGGTGACGGGATTAACGATGCGCCGGCGCTTTCCGCTGCGGATGTTGGAATCGCGATGGGCAACTGTTCTTCCATTGCCGGAGATACCGCCGACATCGTACTAGCTGATGACGGACTTTCCGGTTTAATTACGGTACGGAAGCTGGGGCAAAAAGTTTTATCACGGATAGATAAAAACAACAAGCTGATTATCGGTGGGAATTCATTGCTCCTGTTTGCAGGTATGTTGGGCATTATCCCACCCGCACTTGCGGCAACGCTGCATAATTCGCTGACCATCGCCGTCAGTATCGAAGCTATGCAACCACTGTTGAAGGACATACAATGATTACCGGCTTTTTCCCCGGTCGTATACGGCTACGGGCGCCTGTCTTTAAAGACAATGCAATCACCGAGCGGGCGTTATCTATTCTAAAAAGATCCTGCACTCTCATCAATTATCAAAGACATTGAATACAATCCCGTTACCGGAAGTGTTCTTTTCAAAGTACCATCCGACAAAGGTACCCATTGCGAAACTGCGTCCGTTGTTCCCGTTTTTTTCAAAAGCTTGAAAAAGAAGCTGAAATCTATTCGGAAAAACAAACCGGTTATTCTTGCGATGCTTGATGAGTTGGGAAGGGTATATTAAAAACTGGGAAATCATTTAGCCATATAATTGGGCACTCAGCATATTTGCCGTATTTAGAACATCAGTTTTGTTACTACGATGTATATAACGATAAGCATTAAACTCAAAAGGGTACCGCAAGCAGTAAGTCCGGCGGATTTTCCTGTATGGCAGTAATGTGTTTCCAATACGATAATATTGGCGGCAGGCGGCATAATACAGATGATATACAGTGCGGATTTATTTGCAGTTACTAGTTCAAGTTTGAACATACCTGCAATATAGATAAACAAAGTTAAAAAGCCTACTGTTACCGCTCTGAGCAACGCCCAGCGCAGCGCAGCTTTAAAAATCTTTACGGCAGAGTTTTATTTTGTGCCAGCCATATTCCGAGCACTCCCCATACCCTAAAAAGTGAGAAGCCATTTTACTGTTCGATATACCGGCGGGAGATACTGCCGAAAAGATATCACCGAAAGGAATACAGGCAGCGCCGATAATGAGTGCTGCTACCGGTGGAGATTTCAACGTCCGTTTTTATATCAATCTTTACAGCGCCATTATTGATTAGCATACCGGCTCCGATGGAATTTCCGAAAAGTGAATTACCGATATAAAGTGAAAGAATTGCCGTTGCGGCACTGTCCCCCACACCGCAGTAACAACTGGCAAAAGCAAGCCATCCGATATTTAAATAGAAAAAAACATAAACGTTCCACAGCATCGGACGTAAACAGCCGGCTTAAAAACATCATTGAAGTCAACATAACTATCATAGCAGCAATAATAAAAATAAATCGCCGTGAAACGTTGCAATGTTATAAATAATAACCATTGGAATAACCAATCTGGTTAAAAGATATGCCGTCTGATTTTTTTATGTCGATCCGCGTTTTTCCCACGACGAAACCGAAACCAAGATACAAAAAAACGGAAGCACTATTTTTAAGCGCCATTACATTCTCCTCTATAGATGTATCATTAACAGCGTATGTCCTGAGTACCTCTCGATCAGAGTACGTCTATATACATCGCTCGAAGACATGCTTTTGTTCCAACACGTGTTGTATGTCGAGCATTTAGCTGTGCGGAGTGTTTAATACCCGCCGCCCTCGGCAACGCTGTAACGGTATGCATATTTTTCAAAAGCGGACGTCAAAATGACCGTAACCCCTGATACGGCGCAGCTGTAACGGTAAAAGCTGGAAATATACGCGCGGGGATGACTATGCTGTACCGCATCGAAAAATTCATAGAGCGCGGCGCCTTCCCCTCCGCAAATATTTCCACTGAATAGTCGCGGCAGTTCCGCACCCAGCCGGTAATGCCGAATTCCCGCGCGACCTGTACCGTCCAATAGCGGAATCCGACGCCCTGAACCCGCCCTTCCACAATGGCACGGGCTGCCTTTCGTTCAGTAGTATGCGGTGTATCCTTATGCATTGTATATCCTCAAAAAAATCCCCTCTTTCAACATACCTGTGAATCTATCCTATCTATGTGCAAAGCCCAGGGCTTCCGCCGCATCGAGTATCGGTATGCCAAGGTCTTCCGCGTACCGGATACCGTTTTGTACTCCCTGCCAATACTTGCTCTATTTGGTGCGCATCGGCGTTGCAGATAATTCGGGCATTTTTTGCGCTGCCCGTTTCCAAAATGCCGCTACAGGATATTGATAGTCTTCGCCATAATCGCGCCGCATCTTCGATTTAATCAGCCCGTAGCCGTTTATTTCAAGAGGTATCCCCAAATCATTTTGCCGCATCGATCAGCGCATCGACACAAGCAAGGCAGTCGGCATCGATAGATCGGATGCTGCTCAAAAAAATAAATCGGGATGAGCTAAAATGCATAAAGCCCCGACTTCATTCCTTTCCAATCGTAAAATCGATATAGGTATGTAGCAGGCGCCTTTCGGTAACGGTCGCAATATATTCAAACTCTCCGTGCAGCGGAAACCAATGGGAACCGAACGCCAAATAGTCAGCGCCATAACGGTCGATTAACTCATCCTTAAACCAGCTGCGATAGCTGCGGCGACCATTCGCACTCAAATCCGAAATACACAGGAAAGTCGGCTTCTTTTTTTGCGTCTTCAACAAGGCGTTTATACAGCGGTATGTCTGCTGCCGCCATCCGGCAATAAAGCCACATATCATCGTGTGGATACGGACAATGATCGGAGAACCCGAGTGCAGAACAACCGTCGGCTGCTGCCTGCCGTACATAATCAAGCGGAATACCCTCAGCATGTTTACACAGATAGGTATGGGTATGAAAATTACTGAGCATAAAAAAAGTATAGCGGTAAGCTCCTCAAATGTCAAACTTCGATAGGGCAAATACATCAGATAATTTTTTTGCATCTGTCCAAGATAAATTCATAAGGCGAGCAAAATGTCAGAACCTTTGTCGAACGCTGCTGTATCTTGCAATTTATAATTACCCAGATGATACCGGCGACGACTGCTTGTGTTGAGAGAATCGATGAGACTTTTTCAAGACCGTTATGGTTTGCGAGTTGAGCGTACCACATCGCGACTAACTGTTGCCACGTCGAAAATTCTTTTGCAATGTTTGTCCGATTTGGTTGATTTGCCCAAAGCATAAAAATTGAGATTTGTTAATCAAGGATAGTAAGTGTCCCGAGTTTTTGTGTTATACGTGCTGAGGGTTTAATACCCCGCCGCTTGCGTCGGGGGTGTTGATTTCGGCGTACAACGCAGTAGATGTACCGTTATTTTTCACGGTAAACGATTAAAGCCGGATGCCCGGCTATAGAAAAATCTTTGAAAATCTAAAAAACTTATCTGAGTTCTCTAAACGAAACCTCTTTATATTTTTCCCCTGTGCCGATATTTTGTAGAGAGGTTCTTATGATTAGAGGTTGGTATACTGCGGCAAGCGGTATGAACGCTCAGCAAAAACAGCTGGACGTTATCGCTCAGAATTTAGCAAATGCCGATACGACAAGCTATAAACGGGACGTTGCGACCCATAAAAATTTCCCCGAATTATTAATACGGCGCTTAAAATGATGATGGTGTTGTTAAAAATCCCTTTGGTTCCTCCGACATTGCGCCCATTATTGGGAAGCTCGGTCTGGGGGTGGAGCTGAATGAAATCTTTACCGAATTTGAGCAGGGGTCGTTAAAGCAGACTAACGCTGCCTCCGATCCGCGCTCGAAGCGCAAGGGTTTTTTTCTGCGTGGAAACCCCGTATGGCGAACGGTATACCCGTAACGGGAACTTTACCGTCGGCATTGGAAGCTATTTGATGACCAAAGAGGGCTATCCCGTCCTGGAGAAAACGGTCGGATTACAGGATAAAGAATATAAGGTGAACCAAAATGGGGATGTTTATGCGCGTCCGATCACCGAACCTGATTCTGATGCAACGCTGACCGACCGGCTTAAAATCGTAACCTTTGAAAAACGACCGCTATCTGAAAAACGCGGTTCCAGTTTTTACGTTGATACCCCCTGTATCCGGTTCCGCTATTGCTGCGGAGGGCGGTGATCGTCCTGTTGTGGTGCAGGGGCTTTTGTCGAGGCTTCGAATATTAAGGTGGTCAATGAGATGGTTCGCATGATCGAGGTCAATCGCGCATACGAAGCAAATCAAAAGACAATTCAATCCGAAGATACCATGATGAGTAAGCTCTGGAATGAGGTTGCCAAAGTAAAATAAGCTCATCCGAATGTAAGGAGATAAAAAGATGGTTAGAAGTTTATGGACAGCCGCAACCGGCATGAACAGTCAGCAAGCAAATATCGATACCGTTGCAAACAATCTTGCAAACGTGAATACCAGCGGTTTTGAAAAAGCAGCGGGCGGAGTTTGAAGACCTTTTGTACCAGACCATCAGGGCAGCGGGAACTCCTGCAACCGAAGATACGATTACGCCTGTCGGCGTGGAGATGGGGCACGGTGCAAAAGCTCGCCGCAACGCAGCGGAATTTTTGAGCAAGGCTCGCTGCAGAACACCGGTGTTTCTACCGATGTGGCAATGCAGGAGAGGGATTTTTCCGTGTGCTGCAATATGACGGTACCTACGCGTATACGCGGGACGGTTCTCTGTAAAATCGATGCCGACCGGCAGCTGGTAACCTCAAACGGACTCCGCTGTTTGCCGGAAATTATTTTCCCGGAAAACTATCTTCCGCACACCATCGCAATCAGCCAAGACGGTCGTGTGTCGGTACGGGTAGGGGAGCAGGATGATCCGGTAGAAGTGGGGCAAATTGAACTTTACCGCTTCCAAAATCCGGTTGGGCTTTCCGCGCAAGGAAGCAATTTATTCCGGCAAACGCCGGCATCAGGTCAGGCGATTGCAGGGCGCCCCGGTTTTAACGGATTCGGCAAAACCGAGCATAAGTTTTTGGAAATGTCGAACGTTTCGACGGTAAGCGAAATGGTCAATATGATTGTCGCACAGCGTGCCTACGAGTTTAACTCAAAAGCTATCCAAACAAGCGACAATATGCTCGGCACCGCAGTCGGCTTAAAGCGGTAGTATTCTGTTTGTGCGAAATTTTTGTCTAACATTTCGCATATTTAATTCTAGAAAACAGACAACTGCATCAGACTGAGTAAATAAAAATCGCAGAATAATAATAGAGGTTGGGCAAGTATTTGAACCGCAAGGTTCAACTCTGGCTGAACAGCCTTTATTATTTGTTAAAAATAGTCTGATGCTGTTGCCCTGATTGAAGGAGCGGATGTAATGATTGAATCGGTAAAGCAAAATACGTATACAGCGCCGCAGTCGTCTGTGCAGGATGGCGAACACTCAAAACGATTACGCACGGCGAACAAATATACCGCAAAAAACACGCAGAGCTTTTCTCAGTTGCTCGATTCCTTAAAGACCGAATCCGCCCGTTTTTCTGCGGCGCAGGAAGCCGCACACCCAAACCTTTCGACGCGGCTTCCGGGAGAATATCTCAGCTCTTTTGAAATTGTCAATCCTACTGATGCAGACCGCGCGGCGCAACCTAAGGGTATGGGCGCTGTTTCCGCGGCACAGCACTCCGGTACAAAGGCTACTATCGATAAAACCTCTGAACTGTATCAGCAAGCGCTTGAGCTTGAATCTTACTTTTGTCAAAAATAATGCTCGATTCCATGCGGAGTACGCTCGGCAAAAACAGCCTGACCGGAAAAGACAGCTTTGCCGGTAAAATGTACGACGATATGATGTACGAAGAGCTTTCCCGCACGATGACTAAAAATGCGGGACTCGGTCTTGCCGATCAAATCTACTTGCAGCTGAACGGGCAAGCGTAAGGAAATCTCTGTCCCAGCAATTCTTGTTAAAGCCTTGAAACGCCGGTTAATTCAGAAACGAATTAATCGGCATTTTTTTATTCTTGACATTGATAAAAAGTTAGCGTAGGATAACTATTATTTTTAGATACACGAATGCCTATCTATAGGACATCTCTCAAAACTATAAAAGGATATGATGATGAATGAACAAAAGCATACTCCGCCTCTGCAATTAGGGTGCTATACAAGAGACGATGCTGATACCGGTTACGATAAAAGCAACTGAGACTCAGCGGAAAAAAATGCGAGGATTAAAGATTATACCGCATCAGCATCGGTAAGCGTCATATTATAGAATTGTTTATAATATTCTTTTTATTTTTTGATTTATATCGATATCGCCGAAAAAGGTCGGGTCGGGCTGTTTTTGCAAACCACCACATAGCAAGCGGGGTATCGGTTGTGGGCGACTACCAGCGGTGCATTCCAAACGGAAACTTAAAGACTTGCCGGTTTTTAACGGCATTTATACCGCTCCAATCATGTCCGGGAGCTGCAGTGTTGTTGTATAAATTATCCGGTGTCTTATCGGAAAAGGTTAAGATAAAAGACCTGATTAGGCTGCCAGTCATATATTTGTTCCATATTGATAGCTCCCTGAGTTGCGCTTCCCTCCAAGGTTTATTCCGCCCAGCAAGTTCGCCCAATATTGTCCGATAGAAAAGTGCAGAGAATCAGCGATGTTTGCGATAAGCAAACTCGTCGTGTTTTTAAGCGGTACCATTTGTACCGCTTAAAATAAACTTTCCTATAAAATCATCAACCGCAGACTTTATCAAAAGTCGAGATTGATGATTTTGCACTTTGCAACGCCAGTGAAAAAGTGCAGAGAATCAGCGATGTTTGCGATAAGCAAACTCGCCGTGTTTTCTAAGCGGTACCATTTGTACCGCTTAAAATAAACTTTCCTATAAAATCATCAACCGCAGACTTTATCAAAAGTCGAGGATTGATGATTTTGCACTTTTGCAACGTCAGTGAAAAAGTGCAGAGAATCAGCGATGTTTGCGATAAGCAAACTCGCCGTGTTTTCTAAGCGGTGCTATTTGCACCGCTTAAAATAAACTTTTCCTATAAAAATCATCAACCGCAGACTTTATCAAAAGTCGAGGATTGATGATTTTGCACTTTTGCAACGTCGGTGAAAAAGTGCGAGAGAATCAGCGATGTTTGCGATAAGCAAACTCGCCGTGTTTTAAGCGGTGCTATTTGCACCGCTTAAAATAAACTTTCCTATAAAAATTGAACAACTGAACAAAGTGTCAACTTTGGAAGTTGTTCAATCGTGCGCGAAAAGCGCACACGTTAATACGCAAGTTTTCGAAGAAAACTTGACGGTTAAGGGTGAGCCGCGTCATTGGAGACGCTCACCTTATACCTCTGAAATTTCGTACAGAAAAGAAAGCAACTTCTAAAAATATTTTATAATGCGGAATCCTGATCATGCGCTTGACTTTTTAAGGGGGTATTATGAAGAAAACTTGATTCTAGGGAGTATCATGATGAAGATGCGAAACACGTTACGAGGCGTTCTCTTTCTGCTTCTTATGGCATCGGGATTAGGCGTTTTTCTTAGTTGTAGGGGGCATCAGTACCACCTCAACCGCGTATACGGTAACCTTTGACGCGCAGGGAGGCTCTCCGGTAGCGTCGATTAAAGGCAGAACAGGGTAAAAACGATTGCAAAACCGGCTGATCCGGCAAAGGGTTCTTTTGCCTTTGATGGCTGGTATAAAGAAAGCACCTGTACAACGCCGTGGAACTTTGCAACCGATACCGTTACCGCAGACATTACATTGTTTGCAAAATGGACGCCTGCTGCCCCTGCAACTGTTACCGTAACGTTTGCGGTAAAAGACGGACACGGTACGCTTACGGCAAAAACAGACGGTAAGAACCTCACATCAGGAGACAAGATAAAAAAAGATACGGATGTTACCTTTATCGCCGATCCTGAGACCGGCTACGAAGTTGATTATGTGTTGATTAATAATGAAGAACAACGAGCAGGTACGGAGATTACGGTAAAGGCGGATAAAGATGTAACGGTAACGGTTAAATTTAAGGCGCAAGGAGCTCCTGCAACGGAATTGTTCACCGTTACTTATAAGGCAGAACCTACTGTAGGAGGCGCCGTAAGCGCAAAAGTTGTAAATGGTACGTCCTTTAAGTCAGGAAAAAAGATAGAAAAAGGAACCGTCCTTGAGTTTACTGCTGTACCGAATACCGGATATAATATTTCCAGCTGGACGGGTGTAACGCCTGAATCGGATAACAAGAGCGCAAAAGCTCACCGTAACAGGAGACAGTTCGGTAACGGTAATGTTTACCTTAAAAATATACGGTAACCTTTGATGCGCAGGGAGGCTCTCCGGTAGCGCCGCTTGAGGTAGAACACGGTAAAAACGATTGCAAAACCGGCTGATCCGGCAAAGGGTTCTTTTGCCTTTGATGGCTGGTATAAAGAAAGAACCTGTACAACGCCGTGGAACTTTGCAACCGATACCGTTACCGCAGACATTACGCTTTATGCAAAATGGAAAATTACCATCCAGTTCGATGCTTCCAAAATAACATGCTGGAGGAATGTGGATGGTTCCGGCTTAACCGGCACATTAGTAGCTGACGGTGGTACGGTTTACGAGGGTGATAGTCTCCGTTGATCGCCCAGCCTACTGCGGGGAAAATGGTTGATTCTTGGACGGTCAATGGCACTCATAGGTTACTGAATCTGGGAAATTATGGCATTTATATCGTCAACAAGGAAGATTCTGACCTTCTGATTCGACTATACGGAAAAAAATTGCAGAAATGGTAGAGTTGAAATTCGATTCTTCAAAGATACGGTGTACAAAACTGTATGATAAGACACCTATTGCGCCCGGTCAGCGAGAAAAAGGCGATGTACTCATCTTCCGCACAGTAGACGGTTCTGCAGTACTGTGGAAGCGTAAACGGTAACAATATTCCTACTGGAGATCGTATTATATGCAAGAGGAATACGCCAACGAAAGTGTCTTAGAAATCGACTATGAGTGAAAAATCAACAACCCCGACGCAAGCGTCGGGGCACAGTGCTCAACGTTTCGCACTGTGTGTTCGATCCGGCACGGATGCCGGTGGTTCCAAACAGAAACGAGTTTTTTTGCTTTGTAAAAACTCGCAGTCAAAAATGTACAAGGACGTATATTTTTGACGAGGTGGTTGCAGTCGGCTTTAATACCCTTTTGTTACGACGCAGAGCGTTGCCGAGGACGGCGGGTATTAAACCCTCCGCACGAATAAATACGCAGGCATCTTAAAAAGTTTTTTTAAGATGCCTTGCTATACGGCAGGTTTCGGCGAAAGCCGGAGCCTGCCGTATAAAACTAAAAGTATAAAAACAAGTAAAGATGCTGATTGACATATCAGGCATTTTCCGGTATAGTAGCTTTTATATTTTTTTGCGGATGTCGTATAACGGCTATTACCCCAGCGCTTCAAGCTGGAGACGAGGGTTCGACTCCTTTCATCCGCTTATCGCCAGATACGGCATTTTTAGCTTATTTCACATTGGTTTTGCTGTATCCTTAGCTGTTTCTCCCGTATTTTATACCGAATTGAACAGCTATATGCTTATCGATCGTCTAATTTTTGGACAATATCGCCCGTGATCGCAATATTATTCAAGTTTTCACTGTGCGGGATAGGGTACTGCTGTTGGAATTGACACAGCCGATTTTTTTACCTATATAAAGCAAACATACAGGGCGCAACAATTCTATTTTTCATCCGCCGTCGGCGATCTCTTTTTGCGTGTTCAGAATCCTGAAAAATTTGGAGATGAGCTTTCTTCCTTTGCACTGCAAATAGTCGGTAAAAACTTGCCGGCACTGTGGCGGAGACGAATGCGACGGCAAAGGATGCAATACAAATAATTGCTAATTTAACCGCTGCCAGAGCAGGAGCAGAAAAACTTTATTGAAGTATATGAATCGGTCAACTAAATTTCTCAACAAGAAGAGCAAATTGTCAACGCAATGACTGAACGGGAGAATACAAGTCGCGAAGTATTGTCGGCAATACGGAATATTAACGCGGTTACCGGCGGTGTTCGTGATGCTTCTGCGGAGATGCTTTGCGGAGGGGAACAGGTTGCACAAGAAATGCAGCGGCTAAATGATATAACAGTGAACATCAGTCAACATATTTACCGCATGGTTACCGCTTCCGAACGGATCGGCGATGCCGTACAAGCAGTCAATGGTATTACACAAGAAAACACGGTCAGCATCGAAAATTTGACTGCCGAAGTTAGAAAATGTAAGATATAGGAGGCATCTTTTAAAAAGCTGTGTTGTGTAGAGAGACTTATAAGCGAATGCGAAAGATTTTTCTTTATGGACTTAACAGACTGTTTCTTTTGCCGATAACATAGAAGGAACACGCGATCGCATGGGGGATTAAAAATGAGTTATAACAGTCAAGCCTTAACGGCATACAAAGAGACACGGGTAAAGACGGCAAGTCAGGGGTCTCTAATCATTATGCTGTATGATGAGGGTATTAAAAATATTACCCTTGCCATTGAAGCGTATGCCTGACGGAAAAATTGAAGCGGAGAATATCGAACGCATTCACCAGTATATATTAAAAGCGCAAGATGTTATTACCGAGCTGATGGCGTCCTTAAATATGGATGCAGGAGAAGAAATTGCGGAAAATCTTTTGTCGCTTTATTCTTTCTTTAATCAACAGCTTTTTCAAGCTAATATGCAAAAGGATCCTCAGCCGCTTATAACGGTACGCGGTATGATGGAAGAACTGCGCGAAGCATGGCATCATGTTGTAAATTCGACGGTCGCTGCTGCAACAGAAATAAAACCGGCTGCTTCCGGCGTTAATATAGCAGGATAATATGCATACAGCCACGCTTAACGATTCCGAGATTGCGGAACGGGTTGCAGTCCTCAAACGGTTTAGATCGCTGTTAGAACAGCAGCGGCTTAAATTCCGAGAATACCTCAAGGTATTGGAACAACAAGAAAAAGTATTTCCGACGAAAAACACCGATGCGGTATTGCAGCATACGGAATTGGAAGAGTCTATTATTGCAGAAATATTTACTATTCAAAAAGTAATCGATCCGCTTGAATATATGTATACCAATATCTGCAAGAATACAGATCATTCAGATATTCCTCACCTTAAAACGGATTTGGATGACTTACAAAAAGAGTTTTGGCTCAAAATAAAAAAAGAACCGTGAGCTTCTGGAAACCCATATTACCGGTTTACGGCAGCAAATAGCATCGTTAAAACGACCTTATGCACATAAAGAAAGTATCTATGCCGGTACGGCGCGAACTGCGGCTCTTATTGATCTGAGTCTCTAGCCGGCATAACGATTCTAAAATTCCAAACACGGCACTGCTGATGTATATCTATGCTGTGGTATCATTAAAAGTGTACATGGATGCCGCTGCTAAAAACTGATTCTAAGTTGATTGTATAGTATCGAGTTTTTTTCTTGTAAAAACTCGATACTGCATGAAATCGCTGACTACCTGTCAGATTTTACTTCTTCTTCAAATACTTTACGCTGTCGAGGGCAACGGCGGCGATGATGATAAAGCCTTTAAACACAAACTGTAAGTTGGTGTCGATACCGAGGAAAGTTAGGCAGTAGGTTAATCCAGTAAAGATGATAACGCCGAGTACCGCGCCTTCCAGCTTACCGATACCGCCGTTGAACGAAATCCCGCCGACTACGCAAGTACCGCGATGGCGTCCAGCTCGTACCCCTGTCCGGTACCCGCGCTTGCGTTCGCTTTCGAAATGCTTCAAAGAAAGCTCCAAGGCCGTAGAAAATACCCGCCATAATAAACACGCTCATCGTTACCTTTAAACACGCTGATACCGCTCACGCTTGCGGCTTCGGCATTGCCGCCCACCGCGTACATATTTTTGCCCAGTACAGTCTTATTCCAGATAAACCACGCAATGGCAATGGCAATAAGCGCGGGGATAATCAGCTTGGGGAACGTTACCAATTCGCCGCCTACAACGCCGAGTACCCACCGTCCGCCGAAAAAGTCCTTAATGCCGGCATCGATGGAGCCGACCGGCGTACCGCTCGTACCGAAGAACAAAAAGTCCGTAGATAATCAGCTGCGTCGCGAGCGTCGAGATAAAGGGATGAATTTTAAGCCATGCCGAAAAGAAACCGGCAAAGGCGCTGAATATCACACAGAGAATGACGGAAATACTTACCGAAAGCAGTACCCGTATCGGCATCGCAATCGCGGTAAAATCCCACTACCCCATCCCAAAAAGGTTACGATGTTTGTCCCCGGATGGAGGATCAAACCAGTAACCACCGCGCCCATCGCAACCATACGCCCGACGCTCAAGTCCGTACCGGCAAGCAGGATAAGTCCCGCAACGCCGAGCGCATAGAACATACGCACCGAAGATTGTTCCAAAATTGTGAGGATATTAGAAATCGTCAATAAATTTCCGCTTCCCTGATAGCGGCGCGACGATAATACAAACCACAAAAAGATGGCAATAGCGATGTACAATCCGTTTGCCAAAAAAGAACTGCGCAGGGGTAAACTTGTAAGCATAATCGCTTTAAGCCGAGTTTAAAGTCCTCGGCAAAATTAGTCTTGCTGTTGCGCAGATGGATGTTCTTCTGCACACGGTCAACTATACACCTGATGCTTTTGCATTTTTGCACTTCCCAAGCGCCGCTTCATAATGATTTTTTTCGCATCAAACAGCGCAGATTTCAACGCATTGTTTGCAGCCATCAGTTCCTGCTGCGCTTCTCGGCGTTCCTCCTCGGAGGTTTTTTTCCGGCAAAAGCGGCGGAAATCTCCTGTTTTTGCTCCGCTTTCTCCGTAATGCTCCGAACTGTATCTGCATATTCCTGTTTTATACTGAGCGGCTTTTGGCATTTTCGCTCTTTTTACTTCAACCTCAAAAGCGCCGGCGAGTGCATTGACACGTTGCACCGCCTTGCGAGTGAGCTCTTTTTCTTCATCTTTATAGCGTGCCGCAACGGTCTTAGCCTCTTCAATCTCTTTTACGATAAGCTGCAATCCGAGTATTTTTCCTCGGCGCTTATCAATTTATTTTTGCGTACGGCGGCAATCTCCTGCGTCAATGCGGAAACCTTGTTCACTCCGTTTTTGCGCAACGCATCAAGCCGCTCCGTATATTCAGCAAGAACGGTATCTTCATCCAAGAGCTTTGCCGCATCCGCCTGCGCAATTTGTTCCGGTAAAAACATATCCGGCGTAAGATTTTTGGGTGTCTCTTTCATCCTCATCTCCCTCTCTATTTATAGAAAAAAATTACAGATACCGAGCCGAAAGGCGTAGTAGTGCTTCCTGATCGGTGGTAGCGGTATCGACAATACCGGCAAGGCGGTAGTTCGACATAACGGCAATGCGGTTGGTAATGCCTAAAATTTCCGGCATTTCGCTGGAAACAACAATAATCGTCTTCCCCGCTTTCGCCATATTGATAATCAGCTGATAAATTTCGTACTTGGCGCCGACGTCGATACCGCGGGTGGGTTCATCCAGCAAAAAGGATATCGGGCTCTCGCTCAAGCCATTTACCGATAATCACGCTTCTGCTGATTTCCCCCGCTCAACGCACTGATTAGCTCATCGGCAGAAACACACTGGTGTGCATCGTCGCTATTTCACGATCGGCAGCCTCTTGGATTTTTCCGGTTTGACAGCACTCCGAATGTTTTATACGTTTCAATATTTGCAATAACCGTATTAAATTTAATTGAGGCTTTGCCGAACATACCGTTAAACTTCCGCTCCTCGGTTACCAGCGCAAAGTTATAGTCCATCGCATCCTTTGCATTGGAAAAATGCAGCTTTTACCGTTTAAGCGTATCTCTCCTGATGCAATCGTTCTGAGTCCGAAGATACTTTCCAGAAGTTCGCTTCGTCCTGCTCCGACCAGCCCGTACAGCCCAAAAATTTCTCCCTTTTTACCGTAAAAAGAAATATCCTTGAGCTGAGGTTCATAGCGGGTCGTAATATTCCGCACTTCAAAAATAATCTTCTCCAACTTCATTATCCACATCGGGGAAGCGCTTTTTCCAACGAACGCCCGACCATCGCCGAAATCAATTCATTCATATTCGTGTCGTGAATGTGCTTTTGCCAGCGTCAGCCGTCCGTCTCGCAGCACCGCGACCTCGCTGCATATCTGAAAAAAATTTCATCCATTTTATGAGAGATATAGATAAAAGATACACCTTTCTTGCTTAACGTACGTACAATAGAAAAACAGTTTAATCACTTCCGGTTCCGTCAACGAAGAAGTCGGCTCGTCCAGTACAATAACGCTTCGCATTATGCGAAACAGCCTTGGCAATCTCTACCATCTGCCGCTGCGAAACGGACATCGTGCGCATAATCGTACGGGCGTTCACATTCATTTTAAGAGAAGCAAACAGTGCATCCGCATCCTTTTGCATTTTTACTTCATTAACTGCGCCGAACCGGACAGGGATACGCTTCCTAAAAAGAGATTATCCATTACCGTGCGGTCAAGGCATTGGTTCAGCTCTTGGTGCACCATCGCCACACCGTTTTCCAGCGCATCCTTAGGCGACTTAAAATCGATCGAGTGGTTTTCAAGAAAAAAACGCCCTTCGTCCTCTCGCATAAATCCCGAACAGACACTTCATCATCGTCGATTTTCCAGCGCCGTTTTCTCCCATCAGTCCGACAACCGCCCCTCTTTTTCACCGTCAAACTGATATTTTTCCAATACCTTGTTTTTTTAGCAAAAAGACTTTGAAAGATTTTTTTAATTTCAAGTACCGTGTCTTCCATAGCTATTCCTTACATAGTTTTTCGGTTTTGGAGACAAAGCTCCGCTACAGTACGTTCGCTAACTTTTTCTTTTTTTATACTTACTAATCTTATTAAATCTTATTATTTGATAATCTTTTGCCAGCACTGACATCCTGTCAGAGTGGCGACGTTTTTTTGCAGAGCAAAAACTCGTCGTTGAGCAATGTACACGGAGGTACATTGCTCAACACCGCCACGGATGGCGGTGGTTCCAAACAGTAGCAAGTTACGTCGATTTACAACATCCGTGTTGTAAATTGCCTTGCGAGTTTTGTAAAAGTTTACCTTTTTGCAAAACATCGTTTCTGCTTAACACGCCCGCCCTCCGTGGCGGTACTGAACAAAAACTTGTCGTGCAGATTTTTGACACGGAGATCAATTCAGAACGGACACGGATGTCCGTGGTTCCAAGCAAAAGCGAGTTTGCGTTAGCAAACTCGTCGTCCAAAAGTGTACATGGATGTACACTTTTGGACACCGTTAGAGGATAGAAGCGGTATCCTTTTTGGCGCTGCGATATTGCAACGGCGGCGCTTCGACGCGAGGAGAAGCGCTGCGGGATTGCGCATGAAGCGCTAAAAAGATACAAGCGGATAGCCCGACGGTAATCATTTTCCGCGTGGTGATGGCGGAAAATGATTACCAGAGCTGCCCAAATCCCATTCCTTACCATTACTGAACTTACCGAAGCATATCGAAAATGATTAGTACTTCAGTTTGCCGGTGTAGTCTGCGCCGGAGTTGGTTTTACCATATTGACGGCGAATGCGTCAAAGTTGTTGAGGTTGGTAAAGCGATCCAAGCAGCTGGATTCGTTCTGTCCGTCGCCCTGTACGATGGTGAGGTCGATGTTCAAAAGCGGAGCATAGTATTTGAGCGCCGGAACATACGAAGAAGAAAGGAAGTTATCGGCAGAGTTGTAGATTGTCAACAACACCTTTTTTTCTTGTCAGTATGTGTTTGCTTGATGCCTGCATCGCGGCTGCCGCCTGAGTAGTTCTGCCAGTTTTCGGCATTTACGCCTGAATTTTTCTGCCATAACAGCTTTTACGTCTGCCCAGTATTGTACGGGCGCGGTGATCTTATTGCCGTACTTGTCTGCAACGGAGATACCCTTGGTGTCACGTCCGCTCCGGTTAAGCCGTCGAGCAAGTTGCGCAGTACCTGTAATGTTGCGGTTGCCTGTGCGTCTACGTTCTGAGAAACGGTTCCCGAAAGTTTACCGGCGCCGATTGCTTCGATAGCGTCTGCGTTTGCGTCATAACCGAAAATCGGAACGCCTGCCGGATAGTTTGAAGCTTGTAAACAGCCCATTGCCATACCGTCGTTGTTGGAGACAACCATGTCGATTTGGTCTGCAAATTTGGTTGCCCAGCCGCCCATTGCTTCGGTTGCGGCGTTTGCGTTCCATGTAGAACCGTCAGTACCGGTCATCGCTTTGCGCTTCAAGCTCTACGACTTTTAAAGTTTTTGCCTGCGATGGTGATGGTTCCTGGCTGAACTACTCCCGGATCGGTGGAGCCTGCCCATGTGCCAAGCGCCCGTCTGATGCGCTTCGGTTCTTGCCTTGGAATCGTTATGGTAACGTCGCCGATGCACAGTACATAACCCAACACGCCGTCGCCGTTGCGGTCGATTGAAGCGTCAGCCTTTGCAAGGAATTCCATAATCAATGCTCCCTGAACGGCGCCACCGCCTGCAGCGTCAAAAACCGACATAGTAGGTCTTATCATTCCAGTTCATCGTCGTCATATCGATTTTTTTCCGGTTGTCGGATCGGACGGCTGCCGGTTAAAGAATACGAGCGGCTTATCCTTGTTGAGCGTTGCTGCGTTTTTCCCGCCGCAGCTTGCAAGAACCAAGAGACTGCACGCGAGTACAGCCAATACAACTTTGTGCGATACCTTTGAAATACCTTTCATCGTTATCTGCCTCCTCAAAAATAAGTCGGTGTTTAACTTTAACTGTCCTTTGAGCGCCGAAGTTAAACCCCCATACAAATGCGTATTATACTATATAGAACAAAATTTTTTTCAAAACCTGTTTTTCCATTTTTTTAATAAAAATATGTAAAAGTGAGCTCATCAAAAGTATCGTAGCCCAATTTTTATTCGTATGTGCTTCGCCGTGTGGCAAAAACATCTCGCCGTAAGGCTTTTTCTTGTGCTATACTGTTACTATGCTGATTGGAGAAATTCAAACGCCTGTTTCAAATTTGTACGGAGCAGGGAAAACAACGATTGAACAGCTGAACCGGCTCGGTATTGCAACGGTCGGCGACTTACTACGGTTTTGGCCGCGTGCATGGGAAGATCGCAGCAGGTATAATACGCTCGGCGAATGGAATGCGTTTCATAAATTGAATGTTCCGGTAACGATTATGGATCAGCAATGGTTCGGCTATGGACGGATGAAAACGCTCAAGCTCGTTATTTCCGATTCCAGAAAGGAGTCCGCGGCGAGCTCGCATGCTTTAACCGCCCCTTTTTGGAGAAAGCGTTTCCTGAAGGTACGAAAGCGCTCGTTTACGGAAGTTTTTCCGTTAAATACGGGGCGATCCAATCGAGTTCTTTTGATATAGAAAAATATGATACAGCGGAGCGCCGCATTTTACCGGTGTATCCGCTAACGCGAGGGATTGACGCAGACAAAGCTGCGCAAACTCATTGAACAGGCGCTGAACTCGTATGCGCGAGGCAGTGATTCTGAGCTTCCCGCCGATGTATTGAACAAATACGGTTATCCCGATAAAAGAGCCGTGCTGTTTGCAATGCACCGCCCCGCTTCCCTCGAGGAGGCGGAAGCCGCCCGCACTGCACTTATCTTTGAAGAATATATATGAGGCGGCTGTTGGGATGCGTGCGCTTGAGCGGCGCGGTGTGCTGCCGCGTACGCCGGTGCGGGATGACGCTTCGGCAGGGTACGGCTCAATCGGCGGGGGCGTTACAGTACGCCTACAGTCCGCTGCAAAAAGAGCTTCTTTCGCGCCTACCTTTTACACTGACTGGCGACCAGCAAGCCGTTACCGCAGAGATTAACGCGGATATCGACGGAACGGCGCCCGCCGCCCGCCTGATTCAGGGAGATGTTGGTTCCGGCAAAACCCTTGTTGCGTTTTTTAGCCTGCGTAAAAAGTGATAGAGGGCGGCGGACAGGCGGCGCTGATGGCGCCGACTGAGCTGCTGGCACGGCAGCACGCCGATACTGCGGCAAAACTTTTTGGAACCGCTCGGCATACGACTTGCTTTTTAACCGGTAACCTCAAAGCGGCGGGGCGCTCTCAACTTTTGCAGCAGCTTGCCGCTGGTAATATCGACCTCATCATCGGCACGCACGCCCTTTTTTTCCGCGCAGACGTTGTATAAAAACCTGCGCATGGTTGTTATCGACGAACAGCATCGCTTTGGGGTACTTCAACGTTCTGCAATTATTCAAAAAGGCATTGATAGCGGAAAAAGCGCCGCATTTTTGATGATGAGCGCCACGCCCATTCCGCGGACGCTTGCGCTGTCGATGTTCGGCGACCTCGATATTTCGGTTATCAAAACGATGCCGCCCGGGCGCAAGCCGGTGATTACCCTATGTTGCTTCTGAGAGCAAAGGTAGAAAAAGTGTATTATTTTTATTGGGCAGGACATTCTTGCCGGAAAGCAGGCGTATTTTTGTGTACCCGATTATCGAAGATTCAGATACGTTTAACCTTAAATCGGCAGAAGATATGTTTGCGGAGCTGACACGGGATTTTCCCCATCACCGGCTTTACGCTCATCCATTCTAAGGTTCCGGAGGAAGAGGCGCGGACGATTATGCAGGAGTTTCGCTCAGGAGCAATTCACATCCTCGTGGCGACAAGCGTTATTGAAGTTGGGGTTGATGTACCGAATGCGACGTGTATGGTCATCGAGCGTGCTGACCGTTTCGGTCTTTCGGCGTTGCATCAACTGCGGGGCAGAATCGGGCGAGGCAGCGATCAATCCTATTGTTTTTACTCTATGGCAAAAACATTACCGAAACCGGTATGGCACGGCTTAAGGTGATGGCAAGCACAACGGATGGATTTGTTATTGCAGAAGAAGATTTGAAGCTGCGCGGGTACGGTGATATCGGCGGCGTCGAGCAGTCCGGCTATTGCGGTTTTGAACTTGCCGATCCTATCCGCGACTTTGCGCTTTTGGAAAAAGCCCGCATCGCGGCTTTTTGAGATGCTTGCCGCGCAGCTCGGATTTATATCAGCAGGAAGCGACCAATACCGCAAATACTGATCAATAAAAAGAGCGGTCTTATGGGGATAGATAAGACCGCTCTAACACTTATTTTTGGAGGAATAAATTCCTACTCTTCATCAGTTATTTTGTCGCTTCTTTTAAAAGCTTGCGGCACGTAGTGAGTACGCGGTTTTGCAACAAGCTCTTCGGAGCTGTCAGCCGGAATGCAGGTCGGTTTTTCCATCCGTCTTCTCGATTTCGCTCGGTTTCATACCGTACCATATATGCATATGCGCGGGGTTGCCGTGCGGCGCCGTCATCGATAAAAAGGCGAATTTTTCCCGCTTTTTGCCGGTCGGATGCAACAAATGCATTTGCCGTAGAGCGCAGTTTATTAGCGCCGTCACGGCTGTAAGCAACTCTCGAAAGTTCGGTCATACCTTTCCATACAACCATTTCGTTTTTATCGTTTCCGGTAACAAATTCAAGGTGTGTGAAATCGGAAGCGGTACCGTAGCTTTTCTTTGCCATCTTAATGATTTCTTCTTTGGTAAAGTCGCTGCCGTCTTTCTTTCCGGAAAATTCTTTAATGAGCTTTGTATATGCTTCCTGAACGGCGGGACGCTGATCGTCGTAGATAAGCGCAGTGTTAATCCATTTACCCGTATACTGCATGAAAGGAGCTTTCGGCAACATCCCCCGCAACTTCCTTAATCGTATCGGTCATTTTCTTTTAATAGGTTTTCGTTCGAGACTGCCGTATCGGCGTAGGTCAGCTACCAGAGCGGATCGCTTTCTACCAGTGACTTAATGTCTCTGCTGCCGAACCGTGCGTGCCAGTGCAATAAGCTGTCTTCGGAATCTCGATGCGGAGGGACGATAATAAAATACTGCGCTTCCGCTAAGCCTTGCACTGGTTTGATCGCCTCAAATGCATACCATGAATGACGTCAAACCCTTGCATGGGTTTCATTCCGGTATAACGGTATTCGCATGGAATTTGTTTTTCATTACCGTCTTTATCCATTACGGTAAACAATACGGTATTAGAACCGTCAAACTTGACTTTTTGCAATCGGTGTTGCAAACATATTGGAAACTGCGTACTTTAATCCGTCTTCGGTATAGTACGGCATCTTTTTCCGCTTGCATTCTATATGCGTCGTTCAGCTGAGTTGCGCCGGAAATCGCGCTAAAGGATTGCCATTCGCCCTTCCCACGCAGAAAGTTCATTTCCTGTTTCGAGCTTTTGCAGCCGCGGATGTCGATTTACATCCGGTAAAAATACGGCAAGCAGCAATACCGCCGCTCCGTATACGACATGTTTTTAGATAACATCTAAACCTCCTAATGTTTGCCTATACTTACAAAAATTGTAAAAATGTCAACCACCTCTGACAGATTGAATAAGCCATGCCCTTGATACAGAGCGCCATGGTATTAAACCCGCACGAATAAAAAGAGCGGTCTTATGGGGACAGATAAGACCGCTCTAACACTTATTTTGGGAGGTGTAACATCTACTACGCACATCGCTGATTCATAGTTGCGCGATGTTAACTCATCATAATAAACTATAATCAAAATGTCAACCATTTTCTAACAGGCTGATAACTAATAACTTCGATATTCATCTCGGCGCTTATTTTTTTGCTAACTTTTTGTCATACGCGAATAATTGTGCGCTGCATTTTTGTGCAGTAATTAAGATAAAACATATCATAAACAGCATACCGGTATTTGAGTGATTCTTTATAGACTCTGTTACATAATATTTTCGTATTAATAAAAGCGTCTATCAACTCGATGCAATACTCTATACCTTTTTCGCATATTGTTGTATCCAAAGAAGAAAAGTTTCTATATTTCCAGAAAACATTTGGGCACGCTTCTAAAAACTGAAGATTTTTAGAGGTTCCCTATAGTAATATAAGACCTATACCATGGTTTCTGAATGTTTACGGCTTTTTTTGTTCGCACAATGAAGCCGCTTACCTTTCATTATGCATTTTTCAAGGTAACCTGTTCGACAATGAAGTTACCGAACAGGTCTAATCACTCCGGAAACGTTGACTTTTATTTTTACCCAGTGAATTCGACTTCCATCAAAACGGCTTTTTGTTTCTGGTCATATTGTGGATAACCAAGTGGAACAAGGGCAAATGGTATCAAATTTTTACCGATGCCCAATACTTTTTGCTTTTTTCATTCTTTCCTCAATCGGCGCAATAGCAAAGCAAAACCGCTCCAAGCCCGAGCGAAACTGATTCAAGTAAAATGTGTTCTGTAGCGATTGCTGTATCAATCTGGTCAAATTCAGGAAATTTCAAATCTTCTGTGCGGTAACATGGTACAATAACAGCTGGCGCGTTTGCCGCGCAACCAGCATATTGGCTGCATTGCGAAAGTTCTTCGATTTTTAGCTTTGTCGGTTACGACATAAAATTCCCAAGGCATCTGATTGCCTGCACTGGGAGCTTGCATTGCAGCTTTTAGAATCTGTTGTAATTTTTCTTCTTCAACTTTCTGTTCAGTAAAATTGCGTACACTTACACGCTTAAAAATTTCGTTCATAATCAACTCCGTGCAAAAAGATTCTTGCGTACCGCTATAATCCAGTCTTTGTTTAAAAGTTTGTGTGCAATAAAAATAAGACAGACAGCAACACCACCGATTTCGTGGGAAGGAAAAGTCCAAGCTCATTTTGCTTGAACATCAGAACAAAGCCAATTGTCATTACGATGTCCAGCGAGGGTTTTTACGTTATTACGCTTCATTCGAAACCTCCAATGGACGCTTCTTTTTATTAAACGAAAAAGCATAGCATCCCTCATTTTGGAATACTATGCTTTACCAAGCCGCTTTAAAAGCAGAATCAGTAACTGATTATACTAATGGGCATCTCTAAAAAAACTCGGTTAGATTTTTAGAGATGCCCGACGATTTAATTTAAGTCATTATAGGATAATGACTTAAATTAAAAACATCGCAAATTAAATCTAAGGAAAAACCTCTCAAAACTGAAGTTTTTTAGAGGTTCCCTAATATAATACACACGTTACGGAAAGGTAACAGATCTTTTTCAGCTCTATGTTTATGCAACTTTTGCGTCAATTTTTTTCCGTAGCAATGGACTTAATGAGGCTGTTGCAGAAGTGGCAGTAGTCAATTCGTTTGATGCTCTGCGGTCGTTTCAGAAACTTCGCAGTTCTTTGTTCGCACAATAAAAGCCGCTGCGTAAAGGAATGCTTGTTTCGATAATGCAGGGATGTCCGTGGCATACCCAATCGCGGACAGTATCGGTTTCGGGGTCAAGCAGGGTGTAATTGCGGTCTTCGATTGCGCAGATGTCGGGTACCGATGTACTCAAGCGGCATATCAGCGGTGATCTTATTCATAGAAATAAATTCGTAGCGGTTGTTGCCGAGTTCTTGTCCGATGGTGCCGACCATGCTATAAGGCGACTTGGATTCCCCGCGCGTTGTTTTATTTGCATCATCCTTTGAAAAGTAAAAACCGGTACCGAATGCCCGATGCGCCGTATTGTACAGCTCTTTCACAAAAGGTTCCGCTTCGGCAGGAGAGATTTTTACCACATAAGGCATCGAGCCGCTTCCGATAGGCGCGGGTAACGAGCGCTGTATAATAGAGGCTTTTCATTCTTCCCTCTATCTTAAGCGCATCGGCTCCTGCCCTTTTCAAGTCGGAAAGGTAGTCTATCATGCAGAGGTCTTTGGATGAAAAAGCGCCGTATAGCCGTCGCCTTCTTCTACGGGAAAGTATTCTCCCGGTCGCTCTTTCTCTTCAACAGCAAGGGAGTAGTCCCAGCGGCAGGAGTGAGTACACGCCCCGCATTCGCACTGCGACCGGTAAGGTATGCGCTGATAAGGCAGCGACCAGAATATGCAATACACATTGCGCCGTGCACGAAGCATTCGATCTCCATCTCCGGTACTTGTGCTTTTTATTTCGGCAATATCGGCGAGCGATGCCTCCCTGCCGAGCACCACGCGCTTAAATCCCAAATCGCGGTATACTCGCACCGCTTCATAGTTGATACAGTTTGCCTGTGTGCTCAAGTGAAGCGGCGTATCGGGAAAAGTGTTTGTGCAGTACGGAAACCATTCCGATATCCTGAATGATAAAGGCATCGATAGGATACAGCCTAAAATAATCGGCTTCCGCTAAAAAGGCTTTTAAGATCATCGTTATGGAACGAAATATTCAGCGCGCACAGCAGTTTCTTGGGTGTGCCTTTGTTTTTGCGTATTGAGCTTTAAGCTCGCAGATGGCTTTTGTATTCATCGGTAAAAATTATCGGCTTTTTATCCGCAACGAAAAGTTTTTAGACCGATATAGGCGGTATCCGCTCCGTATTCCCACGCGTAATGCAATTTTTCTAAATTCCCGGCAGGGGCTACCAATTCCATCATCATTCTTCCTCAATAAAAAGAGACTGTACCCATTGTCCCATTTTTTTCTACTGCTAAATGAGCTTCCTTTGCCTGTGCCTCCATCGCCTGAAAGAAATGCCACATCTTGGCCATATATCCAGCTTAACGCTGCCTCCTGCCGCTTCAATCTTCTGTGCGAGAGCCTTTGCGTCCGCCAAGAGAATTTCCTTGCCGCCGCACTGAATAAAGACCGGCGGAAAACCGGCAAAGGAACCGTACAGCGGAGATACCAATGGGTTTTGAAAATTGTCAGCTGCCGTATAGCGTCCTGCGGCAGTTTGCAACGACTCTTTCAACAAAAATTTATCGTATTTTTTGCAATCGATGTATTTCTTCATTTGAGCATGAAACATCCAGCCACGGAGAAATCAGAACGAGCGCTGCCGGTTGTGGTAGCTTTTTCTGTTTTAAGTAATGAACAAGCGCTACCGCTAAATTTGCTCCCGCCTCGTCCCCAGCAATAACGATCGATTCCGGCGAAAAACCATATTTTTCAGTATACCTCGATAGGTGCTAATAATGTTCTCTAAACCGGCAGGGAAAGGATATTCCGGAGCACGGCGGTATTCCGGCAAAAACAATGTGCAGTGCGCATTCATGGGCAAACGAAGCGCAAAAAGTCCGGGAAGCCTTACACGACCCATTTACAAAGGAGCCGCCGTGTGCATACAGAATGACACGGTTTGCCGCTGCTACTTCCGGCTTTAATATCTCTACCGGCACCGAATCGATAGTGTCGCGTGTTATATCGGTATTGTTTGGCAGATATGGGGTATAGAAAAAGGCGTCGTATTCTTCCCGAATAGTACTCAACGGTATTTTTAGGAGAATAGAGTACTTTTTGAATGATTTTTGGATCTGCCGCAGTGAATTTGTCCCATCCATTATGCCAGTATACAAAATACTCCCCGATAATTCCAGCCCCCGCCTTTTGACTATCGCCTTTTGACACTCTCATCGGCAGACCATGCATTTTCTCTTCGGTTGCTCTGTACAGCAAAGGTTGAAAGATACTATAAGGCGGTTCGCCAAACTATGGATGGTTACAGTTCTTTTTTTCTTTATTGCGACCCTGATCGATTCGTTGTCCATGCATACCGAGTACCGTGCAGATATATGAGCCGGTATCGATGCTGTCGCCCTTGCCGAGGAATGGCGTCCAGATGGGCAAAGCAGGTAGCCTGCAAGGGTGTAGTATTCTTCGGTAGGGGAGCGTTCGATATCATTTTAAAAGCCCAAGCGCCTGTATTTCGTCAAGGCTCATCTGTGCACTGACAATCATACTTCCGTCTGCCTGCGTAACGGCTTGCTGCCTCGTACTGCTTGCTGTCCGAATGATTCCGTTGTATAAGCTTTCGAGCAAACCGTCCTTGGTTATAAATCCCTCGATGCCGCCGTATTCGTCAATAACGCAGGCGGTCTGTGTTTGATGCTCGCTCAGTAATTCAAGTGTATGTTTGATTGTTTGTGATTCAGGAATGAACAGCGGTTTTGTTAAAACCTTTTGCAGGTTCGGCGGCGGCGTTTCAAGCCTGCTTTGCAAATAATCCCGCGCGCTGACAATACCGATAACTGCATCGATTTTTTTCCTGCACATACCGGAAAATAGTCAAAATGTTTGTGAGTCTTTATCAATGTAAGAATATCCTGACTTTTATCGGTAATATCAATCCACACAATATCCGAACGGTAGGTCATACAGCTGCCAATTTTTTTCGCGTAGATGTAGGTTTTTTCTTTTGCGGGATGCTGTGCCGGTAACGGAAGATTCATAGGGCGAGTGTAACACAAGCCTCAAGAAATAGAAAGCCAGTACCGCCGTAGACGTGTTCAAGGAAGAGAGACGGTATGCATATTTTCAAAAAGGAGTCTGATGGCTTTTGCCCTGAATCTATATCTTGACCTCTGTAGACTTTTTATGCTATATTTTGAAATCAACCGTTTAGTTTTGATGATATGCACCCGTTCATATATCATCATACAAAAATCTATAGAATACGCGGAGTTATGGATTATCTTTAATGATAGGTACTTCCGCAAAGACGTAAACAGAGGTTTTTATGTACGCACTTTTTTGAATATAAAGGCAAACAGTATAAGGCTGAACAAGGTTCCAAGATTTTTGGTGGATAAAATCAACGAGCCTAAGGGTACGGCTATCGATATCGATACCGTTTTTACTGGTTAATAACGACGGTAAGGTGTCGGTTGGGGCTCCCCTACGTTGCGGGCGCGAAAATTTCGGCAACGGTTGAAGAGAGTATGCGCGATAAGAAAGTGATTGTATACAAGTACAAGAGCAAGAAAGACTATCACCGCACAATCGGACATCGCCAGCGCTACACTTATTTGACGGTCAATTCGATTACCGGAGTGTAAGCGCGGAATGATACAAGTCCTTTTTGGAGCTTGATGAAAAAGGGGAACTCCTTTCCGTTGAAGCTTCTGGTCATGCGAATAGCGGCAGAAAAAGGACATGATATTGTGTGTGCAGCCGTAACGATCCTTCTACGGACGACTGTGCAGGCGCTCGGTTCCGTGCAGGCTGATGTCAGTGCGGAACAGCGCGGGTCGCTTTCTTTTCGGGTACTCAACTATGACGGAATGCAAAGTGAAAAAGTTACGGTATGCAGCGGAGTTTTTTTATGGCTTTGGGATAACTTCTTTACAGGAGGAATATCCGCAAGCGGTTCAATGCAAAAAGATACAGCGGTAAGCAATGCGCTTTATCGAATGGGGCTGTCCGAAAACTGAAGTTTTTGACAGTTTCCCCTAATATGAGGAGGCTACTATGGCACGGAAGCGAGGCGGAAGCGGTGCAAAAACGGACGAGATTCAAATCCCTAAATATTTGGGCGTTAAGGTATATGGCGGACAAACGGTAAAAGCCGGTTCGATTTTTAGTCCGTCAGCGCGGAACTCCTATCCATCCGGGCGACAATGTCGGTCGCGGCAAGGATGATACCTTATTTGCAACTGTCGATGGTACGGTTGTGTATCATCACCGCAATGGCAGGCATTTAGCATCGGTAACGCAAGAGTAGGGATGGACGAGCGGTTAATTCCGCAATGATATGAGACCTGTTCCGAAACGGAGCTCCTAATTCCAAAACGGAAGTTTCCGAACAGGTTGATTGAAGACTTCTAAAAACTGAAAGCCTATCGGTTTTTGCTGCTGAGGCATCTTCTATTCCCTAAGGATGCGAAGCAAATTTGACCGAGTTTTTAAAGATGCTCTTATATCCGCGTGCGCGGAGTACAAAACGTTTTTAGAAGTTGTTCTGTTGTAAGCCGGCTCCAATGCCGGCTTTTTCGAGAGGGAAACGAGGCGATGATTCAATTTGCGGATGAAGCTTTAATCGAAGTTTCATCGGGAAAAAGGCGGAATGGCTGTATTGCGTTCCGGCGGGAAAAATACGTGCCTAAGGGCGGTCCTGCAGGCGGCGACGGCAGGGCGCGGCGGCGATGTACTGTTTGAGATTAAGCGGAATATGCGCACGCTGGTACACTTTGCGCCATAAGCGGGTATTCCGTGCAAAAAAATGGCTTGGACGGACAAGGCTCAAAACGATTCGGCGCAAAAAGGCGCTGACTGTATTATTCCGCTCCCGCCGGGCTGCATTATCAAAGATGCCGATACCGATGAGCTTATCTACGATTTCGGCGACCGGACGGAGGGGCTTGTTCCTTTCTTGACCGGCGGAAACGGCGGCTGGGGAAATTGCCATTTTAAAACCTCTACCAATCAAGCGCCGCGCACCGCGCTACCGGGGCAGGAGGGCACGACCCGTCGGCTTAAAATTGAGCTGAATATCATCGCCGACATTGGACTAGTTGGTTTTCCCAATGCCGGTAAGTCTTCGCTATTGGATTACTTTTACCAATGCCCGCCCTCAGATTGCCCCCTATCCGTTTACCACCAAAAATACCGAACCTTGGCGTACTCCGTATCGATGACGAGCAGGATATTATCATCGCGGATATACCGGGTATCTTGGAGGGCGCTTCGGAGGGAATCGGGCTTGGTATTCGGTTCTTAAAGCATATTGCGCGGACAGCGGGCTTGGCTTTTTGATTGACCTTTCCGATGAAAAACTACTTAACTGCATACGATACCCTCTGCGGAGAGCTTGCGGCTTATTCGGAAGAATTAGCTGCAAAAAAACGGGTGATTATTGCAACCAAGCTCGACCTTGAAGGTACAAAAAGAGCGGCTTAAAAACATTGCGCGAAAAACTTGCCGATGTACCCGTACTCGGTATTTCGGTGTTTAACCGCTGGGGATTGGACGAGGTTCGCGATGCGTTTGTTGCGCTGGTAGAAGCGCTTGCCGCCGCGGATGCGGATAAGAGCGTTGGAGCTTCGGTACTCGGCATATCCGGCGAATCCGTATGCGGCGCCGCATCCGGTGATGACTGGACGACGACCAGTTTATCGGCAGGTACGGCTGCGAGCGGTATGTTCGATTTTGAGAGCGCTGGTGAAGGAGCGCAGGGGAGCGCTGCCGGAAGCAACCGTTGTAGCGTTGCCAGCGGGGGGCAAAAGACGATCATCCCAACTGCGGCTGACAATGACTTTATGCATGCAGAGCTAGAAGACCCCGTTTATGTGCAGCAGGAAGGTTTCGGCGCAACGGTGAGTTTAAGCCGTAAGCGGAAGGGTAAAAAAATGAGGCTCGCCGTATTGGGCGGATCGTACAATCCCTATTCATATCGGTCATTTAATGCTTGCCGATGCGGTTTCCTCCGGTATGGATACAACACCGTAGCCTTTGTCCCCTGCGTTCTTATCCCCCTTTAAGGACGGACACTCCGGCTGCACCGCCCAAGATAGGCTCGCAATGGTAAAACGCGCAATCGCCGATAATCCTGCTTTCTACTGCGAACCTTGCGAAATAGAGCGGCAGGGTATTTCGTATACCATCGATACGTTACAGTTTCTAAAAGAAAAATATCCGCAGTGCAGAAGGAAAAAAATCGGGCTGATTATCGGCGATGATTTACTGGAAAGCTTTGGTAACTGGCGTGAGGCGGCGCGCATCCCTGATTATGCCGATATAATAGTAGGAAACCGCATTCTCGACCGGTATTCGACTGAACAGACCGGCTGCGTTGGCAATATTCCTCATTTAAGGGTATTAAGGGTGGATAATGCCCTGTTGCCCGGTATCTTCAAGCGGCATACGGGCAGCCATAAAAGGAAAAAGAGCTGGCGCTATCTTGTACTCTCAGCTGTATACTCGTATATTAAAGAACATAAGCTCTATGAATGATATCCGTATTGAAACACTCATCACAGTACTGGATAGATATGCGCGCCGCAATCTTTCCGATTACCGCTACGAACATTCATGCAGGGTTGCTTCTTATGCGGAAGAACTTGCCCGCCGGTACGGTTACGGACACAGGCTACAGCGGCTCTGTTATCTTGCCGGTATTTCACGATATGTGTAAAGAAAAGCCCGTCGGTTTTTGCTCCGCACGGTGCAGGCGGACGGACATCGGGTTACCTCTGATGAAGCGGCAAACTCCGAGTTGTTGCACGGACGGGCAGCCGCGGTGTTATTGCAGGAAAATTACGGGATTCATAAAAAAATCGATTTTGAATGCGGTGCGCTATCATACTTCAGCCTCTGCAAAATTTGATGCGTTGGGGCGGATCATCTATATTGCGGATAAAATTGAACCCGGTCGGAAAAAAATTGCGATTACTTACGGGAAAAGGTTAAGACGTTGACACTCGATGAGCTTTTTCTTGAAGTGTTAAAAGAGGTTATCGGCTTTGTGGAGTCAAAAGGAAAAACGAGTGCAGTCGTGTACCTATAGAACATATCGATTTTTCAAAAAAACGAACAGGGATCTCTAAAAACGAGCTGTTTTTAACGGTTTCATGAACTCTTGTACACAATGGCAGCTAGCATCAAATTGCGGACGGAAACAACTCATCGGGAGGCAAGGAATTGAAAGAAGGAAAAATATTATCTTTTTACTGCTCATCTTAGCGATGCTCATTCCTTCGGGGGTGATTGTGGCGCGGAATCTCAATGTTGACCCTATCAGCACATCTCTTTCTGAGGATAATGTGTTAAAAAGTTCTCTTTATTATAGAAAATGATAATATCCCCATTTCTACGAATATTATTGCGCACTATTCACAAACACGGCGTGCGGCAATGTTCGACATTCCCTGCGAATATCGGCTTGATTTTTTACCCCAGCTTGGACGTACCGGCGGTATCGGATCGCTCTATACGGAAAAAAAGGAGCTGCTGTTTATAAAGAAGAAATTGAAAAACTAACCGGTGTTGACATTCCTTTCTATCTTGTGTGTTCACTGACCGACTTTTATGCATTTAACCGACTTGCTTTGGTGGTATTTTCGGTCTTTATTCCTTCTTCGGTAGATATCGATTCCGAACAATATGGAAAGATTTTTGCTCCCCTCCGGTTCGGTACTGCTGGATGGTGATAAGGTTCGCGACTATCTGCTGTATGAAGATGAAGCGGACGCCGAGGATGAAGCGGTAACCCGTAAGCAAAAAAAGCGGTATTAGCATTTCTCCGCAGTTTATATGAGCATCCCGAAATGCTCGAAAAAGGAGCAGTTTAAGGTGTTCAGTCCGCTTTTGCACGGCAATATTACTGGTGGGAATTTCAAAACAGCTTTTTGGAGTACCTCTGTAAAATCGATTCAGAGCGATTGGTTCCCCAGCGTTTAACCGGCGCCGTCCGTATTGTCGATTCAAAGGAATTACTCTTTTCCATTTCGCGACGGTCAGCAGATAAAAGAGATTATCGGACAGACGCTCGCTGCGCTTGCTTCAAGAGAAGGCACAACGCTGGAGCGGGTTTATGCGTTGGAAGTGTTAAATGGAACCGATGAATGGGCTTGCGCGGACGGTCTCCGAGTTGTATCAAAGTTTCGGGTATGACGTTATTCGGGTCGGGAATGCAGCGCAAACGGGAGTTGAGCATACGGTTTTAATCGATAGAATCGGGAACGAGGCGGTGGCAAAAATTGTCGGACAGGTTGTACGCTGCGAAAATATCGAATCTGCCCAGATAGGCGATGATCATTCTGGCAGCGAAACAAACGTTGACTTTTACGTTGATCCTCGGCAAGGATTTTAACGGATATTCCGTACGGCATAGAGAAGATGATCTTTAAAACTGTCGTTTTTAAAAAGATGCTCATGGGTTTTAGAAAAACCAAGAGAGAACAAAGAGAGGATGGAGGGAAAAATTATGGAAGTTAATTTTGAACAGTACCGCTTTAACATTTGGAACGATTTTGCGCGATCTTAAAGCGGGAATCTGTTGTAGTGCTTGATTTACGAGAGGCGCATATTTGGACTGATTTTTTGTGATTGCGACTATAGCGAGCGGCAAACAAGCCGGCGGTCTTGAAGGCAAGATTATGGAAGCGGCAAAAGAGATGCAGATTGAAGAGTATCGGACTATCAGAAAAAAAGTCCGGATGGCGACGAATGGAAACTGCTTGATTTCGGCTCCATCGTTGTACATTTAATGAGTCCCACCGCCCGGAAATTCTACGACCTTGAACGCTTGTGGTACGATAGCCCTAATCTCTTAGCGTAAGGGAAATTTCATAATTCGGAATTATGAATTAACCGTTTGCACCATAGTCCGATAATGATTGCAGGAGTATTGTAATGAAAAATTCATTTTTATGCTATTGACCGCACTGTCGGTACTCATGGCGCCGATGTATGTGGCTGCGGATATTGCTCCATCAAAAACAACAGCTGATAAGTCCGTATCACCAGAAAAACAGTCGCTGGAACAGGATGCTCAAAAGAGCGGAGCAGAAAAATCGGAAGAAAAACAAGAGCTTGATGAGATTGAAAAAGCCCGCCAAGCATTACAGTACGGCTTGGAATCCGAAATCCTTGAGGTAGTTAATAAGGTTGATAAACAGGATTTTTGAAACGCTACAAGGCGATTTTTAACCGCCTGTTTACAGAAACAAAGAGTCCTGCCGTGCGTGAAGGACTTTTTGGTCTTTACCAAAAATACGAGAATGCTCAACTGACAGAAGATGCTGTTGCGGTATTGAAAGATTATGAGGCTCAACAGCGGACGCTGGTAAAGGCGGCGTTGTCTTACCTTGCAGCGGTCAAGCCGGAGCTGACTCCCGCCTTAAAATGAGGCGCTGCAAAAATACTTACTCAAAATACAGCGGAATATGGTGCGGAAACGGTTGCCGTGTTAGGGCGAAATCGGCGGCGATAACGAGGCTGACTTTTTAGCGGATTACTATGACAGCTTGATAATTGACGATGCAAAGCAGGAGCTTATTTTAAAACAGACCATTATGGCTGCGCTCGAAAAATTGCATAGCGAAGATACTCGTGCGTTTTTGTTGGAGCGGGCGCAGGATGATACCGAAAATGTCTATGTCCGTTCCAGCGCCATTGCCGGACTTGCCAAAATGGGCAACCCCGACATTGTCCCCCTACTGGCGGAGTTTTTTTGAAGAACCGACACCGCAGCTACGGGAAGCCGCAATACGGGGCGCCGCCTCTTTCGATACGGACAAAACTCGAGCGCTCATCTTGCAGGATTTAAAGACAGCTATTATAAGGTTCGGCTTGAAGCCTTAAAAACCGCACAAAAGACAAATATGCAGGAAGCAGCGCCGTATGTGCTGTATCGTGCAAAGTATGATCCGACGGATGCGGTTCGGTTTGCAGCGGTAGAAACGCTGGCAGTATTGAATACAGCAGAAGGCAATACATGGCTTGCCGAAACATTCCGTGATGCTAAAAAGAGCGAAAAGCTGCGGGTTACTATTCTGAGTGCGGTGTTGAAGCACAATTCCCGCGGCGCTTGCAGCCGATTTTGGATACGGTGGTGCTGGCAACCGTAACGGACAGCAAACAAAAGAAACTGCGGTATGAGTTCGGTAAAGAAATTGCAAAAATAGAAAACGCGGCGACGGCGGAAATTTGCAAGGCTTTTTTTACAGAGCGATGATGTGTTAACCAAGAGCATTGGGCTTGATATGTTTAAGACAAACGCCCCTGCGGATGCCCGTGCTTTAGTAGAAGCTATTGCGCAAGACGAAAAACAAGGCGCGCTGCGACGCCGTGCCCAGCGGTTGTTAGACTAACGGGTAAAGGTTATCCTCGGTGCTTCGGTGTACGGTATGCCTTGGTGTACGATGTCTTGGCAGCACAAGCCTCAACTGATGCGCGGTTTCGTTTAGGCAAGGGGGATACCATCTCTCTCTGTCCAACAGACGGAAATCTATGGCTTGCATAATCTTTTTCTTTATGATACTATACAAAAAGAACTTTATTCGTGCGGAGGGTTTAATACCCCGACGCTTGCGTCGTAAGAAAGGGTATTAAAGCCGACTGCAAACACCTTATGAGAACAACAACGCTGACGCTTGCGTCGGGGTGTTGATGATCCTTATAAATCTAGGCAGGAGTCGTTCAAACGGCTCTTTTTGTTTACGGGAGTTGATGCAATGGAATATGTGCAAAAAGAAACCGTTCCGTATTTTTACCGATTATGAACAGCTGGTTACCGGGCTCGGATACAAATTAGTTGATTTACAGATTGTTCATCAAAAATCACTGTGGCTGGTAAAAGCCGTTATCTACAGTGAAAAATGGAGTCGGATAGACGATTGCTCAAAGGTACATCGAGCGTTATTATCGCGTGCAGAAGTTTTTGCTCAATTCTCAGGATATTCAAATGGAAGTAAGCTCTCCGGGGCTTAACAGAGTAATAAAAATGCGGCGGAATTTTCAGTCCTTTATCGGAGAAAATATAAAGGTATTGGAAGTTTCCTGTCCCGATTGGCTTGAGGGTGAATTGCTAGCTGCGGATTCGACGGGTATCTGTTTAAATATTTCCGGCGGGCAAAGGGATATCCGGTATGCGGATATAAAAAGCGAAATTGAATAAGATCTAAGGAGTCGTGATGGCTGGGGTAAGTATTGAAGATGTCCGTAAATCGCGTTAGAAAAAGAACTGGATGAAGATCTTGCATTTAAAAATTGTTGAACAAACATTGAAAGCTGCATACAAAACGGCTTTTTAAGACCGATGTTAATGCGGTTGTTATTACCGGTGATGATGCGGTACGCATATATGCACGTAGAAAAATTGTCGATGATGTTGTGAATCCTGTGCTTGAGGTGGACATAGAAGAGGCAACAAAGCTCGCGCCTGACTGCGAACTCGGGGATGAATTGCTTTTTCGAGCTTGATCCCAAGGATTTTTAAGCGCGGTTCAATTCAAGCAGGTGTACAACGCGTGCATCAATCCACAAGGGAAATCCAAAAGGACAGCATTTATTCCGAGTATAAGGCAAAAGAGGGTGAAATTATCATCGGCTATTATCAGCGGAAAAAATGATAACATCTATGTTGATCTTGGAAAAGTTGAGCGTCTTTTTGCCCAAAAATTTCAACTGCCGCAGGAAATATATCATCCGAACGATAGAATAAAAGCTCTTATAAAAGAAGTAAAAAAACACCGGCAATCAAATGTCGTTCAGCTCATTCTTTCTCGTACCGATCCCGATTTTGTGCGCCGTTTAATGGAACTTGAAGTCCCTGAAATTTACGATAATATTGTTGAATTATACAAAAATCGTCCGCGAGCCGGGCTATCGAACAAAGGTTGCCGTTATTTCTCATAGGGAGGATGTGGATCCCTGTCGGCGCCTGCGTAGGTCCGAAAGGCTCCCCGTATTCAGACGATTATTACCGAGTTGGAGGAGAAAAAATCGATGTGCTCTGAGTATTCGAGTGATCCGGCAGTATTTATCGCCAATGCCCTCTCCGGCTGAAGTATTGGATGTTGTTATCCTTGATGCGGAAAAGCGTACGGCGCTTGCCGTTGTTGCGGAAAGTCAGCTTTCAATTGCAATTGGAAAACAGGGCTTAAAATGTCCGTTTGGCAAACCGACTGGCAGATTGGAGCATCGATGTAAAAGACTGAAAAACAGTTCCAAGAGATGGATATTCATGCCGAAACCCGTAAGGCTGCAGAAGAGCTGTTTAATGATGATGCTGTTTTACTGTCGGAGGTTGAGGGGATTGATCCTGATGTGCTTGCGCTCTTGCGTGAAAATCATATTGAAACGGTTGAACAGTTCTTGGATACTCCCCATGAAGAACTTTGCGCGCTTCCCGGTATGTCGGAAGAAAAAGTTAAAAACTCTTGAGGAGTTGATCAACGAATCATTTGAGATCGTCGATGAAAATCAAGAGCCAGAACAGGAAGCGCAGCCTGAAAAATCAAACAATGTCTGCACCTGTCGAAGATGCGGAAGAAGAAGTATACGAATGTCCCGAGTGTGGGGCTCCGATTACGATCGATATGACAGTCTGTCCTAACTGTGGTGTCGGTTTAAGTTTTGAATACGAGGACGAAGAATAGGAGTTGTATGGCAGAAGCGTATCGAAAATACTCAGGAACAAAAAGTTATTCTCAAAAAGGCAAAGCCCGATTCTGTATCGGCAGCGACAGCCCAGCCTCAAGTACAGCAGACCGTAGAACAAAAGCCGGTGCGGACAATAAAGCGTAAACTTAAACCGGTGGCGCATCCTACGGCGAACGCGGCTCCAGCCGGCGCAGCGGGAAATCGTCCTGTCGGTGAGCAGAAACGGCGCCCTGTTGTATCTTCAACTCCTGCGGATTCTTCCGCTCAGGTGAAAAACACCGGAGCGTCCGGCGCCGCTGCCGAACGGGAAAAAGCCCCGCTCATACGCAGGGAGAAGAAAACCGCCGCGTACAAAAGCATGGCGGTGAGCGCGCGGAGCGGTATGATAGAAACCGCCCCGAAAAGCCGATGCGAGAGAAAGCCCGAAACTCAATCACAACCTCAACAGACGCAATCGCAATCGGACAATAAGAATCAAATTCGTTCGCTGGATTTGAGCAGCAAACGACTGACCGCCGCGCGGGAAACCTTGCTGGAGGTTCCAAACCGATGAACCGTTTCGGCAACCAAGGTAACCGGCATAAGACCGGTTTTACCGGCGGACAGGGACGGACGCAGCAGCAACAGGATGGACGCAGCGAGCAGAATAACCGCGGAGGCGGAGGACGTTCGGGTGGTTATTCATCGGATAGACCGCGGACAGGCGGTTTTAATAAGCCCGGTTTCCAAGGCGGGACAGAATAGAGGCGGCGGTCGCCCGATGGCAAGTCCGATGCCGCTTGAAACCAATAAGCAGAATACTAAAAAAGCCTTTAAGGGCAAAAAGACCTATTCGCGCAAGGATCAGGAAAGCGAGTTCTTTGAAGAGAAACTGCTGCAGCAAAAGAAGAAGGCTAAAGAAAAAGCAAGCGCTGTTCCTAAGAGCATCGAGATGATGGAATCGATTTCCGTTGCGGAATTGGCTCGAAAGATGAACCTCAAGGCATCGGAGCTTATCGGAAAATTGATGGAAATGGGCATGATGGTAACGATGAATCAGTCTATCGATGCAGATACTGCGACCATCCTTGCTTCGGAATACGAATGCGATGTTAAAATCGTCAGCCTCTATGATGAAACCATTATTGAAACTGTCAGCGATGAGGATGCCGAGCTGCTGACACGTCCACCGGTTGTTACGATTATGGGGGTCACGCTGACCACGGTAAAACCAAAACGCTGGATGCTATCCGTAGTACTCAATGTTACCGCCCATGAGTTCGGCGGTATTACGCAACATATCGGCGCCTATATGGTGTCTACCCCCAAGGGAAACATCACCTCTCGATACGCCTGGTCACGAAGCATTTACGATGACGGTGCGCGCGGCGCCGAGGTTACCGATATCGTTGTGTTGGTGGTTGCTGCCGATGACGGCGTTATGCCTCAGACTATCGAAGCGTTGAACCATGCGAAAAGATGCGAAGCGTTCCGATTATCGTTGCAATCAATAAAATCGATAAACCGGAAGCGAACCCCGATAAAATAAAAACCCGCCTCGGCGAACTCGGACTTGTTGCTGAAGAATGGGGCGGAGACACGATATACGTTCCTATTTCAGCCTTGCAGAAAAAGGTATCGACGACCTACTCGATGCAATTCTATTGCAGGCGGAAGTGCTGGAACTCAAGGCAAACTACAGCTGCCAGTGCGGAAGCGAAAGGTTGTTGAATCTAAGATTGATCACGGACGAGGTGTTGTTGCAACGATTATCGTACAACGCGGAACTCTCCGAACCGGCGATCCCTATGTTGCAGGAGTATATTCCGGACGTGTCCGCGCTATCTTTTAACGATAAAGGTGAAAAAGATCGACGAAGCAACGCCGAGTATGCCGGTAGAAATTTTAGGACCTGAAGGAATGCCCAATGCGGGAGACCCCTTCCTAGTAACCGAATCCGAGCGGATGGCTCGTCAAATTTCGTTAAAACGGCAAGAGCTTAAGCGGTTTGAAGATTCCCGCAATGTAAAAGCAGCGTAACGCCTCGATAACCCTGTATGAAACGATTACGGATGGCGAAGTTCTTGAACTCAAAGTAATTATCAAGGGTGATGTGCAGGGATCGGTAGAAGCCTTGAAGCAGTCGCTCGAAAAGCTCTCTACAAAAGAAATACGCTTAAATGTCATCCATGCATCTGCCGGCGCTATCAATGACCTGATGTTATGCTTGCCGCAGCGGATTCAAACGCAATTATTATCGGCTTCAATGTCCGTCCGACCTCACAAGCGAAGATGCTGGCAGAACAAGAAAAGTCGATATTCGTAAATATAACGTTATCTATAAAGCTGTGGAAGAAATCCAACAGGCAATGGAAGGAATGCTCAGTCCCTGACATTAAAGAAAAACGTTATCGGTATACTGAAATTCGCAGCGTGATTAAAGTACCGAAGCGTTGGCAATATCGCTGGTTCATATATCCTTGAAGCGTACCGTCAAACGGAGCAGTACCGTTCACCTTATCCGAGACGGTATTGTGGTATTCTCCGGTAAGATTGCATCCTTGCGTCGATTTAAGGATGATGTTAAGGAAGTGGCAGCCGGCTATGAATGCGGTATCGCGCTTGAAAAACTTTAACGATATAAAGGTTGGCGATCAGCCTCGAGATTATCGAAACCGTCGAAGTCGCGCGCAAGCCGACGGATACGCAGCATTACGAAGCGCCCGAAGCTCATACTCGGCGAAATGGAGAAGCAGACGAATGAGTGAGTTTCGCTTTGATAAACTCGCGGAGCAAATCCGCGAGGAAATTTCTCAGTTGATCTTTTCGGGGAAGATAAAAGATCCGCGCGTTTCCAACTTTCTTTCGATAAACAGAGTGAAGTGTCCGGCGACCTTGCGTACGCAAAGGTGTATGTTTCCAGTTTTATGGATGTACACAAGACAAAAGCAAGGCGTCAGGGGCTTGGAAAAACGCGGCGGGTTTTATCCGCACAAGTTTAGCAAAAAGCTGCATATCCATCAGTGTCCTCAGTTCACCTTTTATCTATGATGAAAGCATCGAAGAGGGCTTTAATATGGTAAAAACTTGAAGCCCTCGAAGCGGAGTCGAATTCAGGAACAATGCCCACGATTGAACCGCAATTTATTATCCCCTTTGCAAAAACCGTCCGAGTATGACGAGCTTTTACCTCCCTTTTGGCAGGTAAAGCGGGCGCTTGGTACAGAAGCGTAGGGCATACCGGTACGCTCGACAGCTTTGCGGATGGGTTACTCGTATTGCTTTCTGGAAAGCTGACCAAACTTGTACCGTATATCACCGACTTTGATAAAACCTATCGCGTCCTGTTTTATTTTGGAAAAGAAACCGATACGCTTGATCCCGAAGCGAACCGTTATCGTGGAAAAAGCCGCTGCCAACCTATCTCGACTTTATTGTGGCAATCCAGCAGCTGACTGGAACCATCGAGCAGGTGCCACCTGTTTATTCGGCGGTAAAGCAAGCGGGGGAGCGGCTTTCCGATAAAATACGGCGCGGAGAAGCGGTAACGGCGCCGCCGCGAACTATTACCATCTATAGTATTGATATTGAAGAAGTCTTTATGCGCCGGAAGCTGATACAGCGGGTTCTAGTTTCCCCAAAAACTGGCTGGAGACAGGTGTCAAAATCCGAAACGGATGTCGCAGCAGTGCGTACGGCTCAAAACGTGTTCAGCGCCGAAAAATCTGACAGCGAGCGCAGCAGTGCGTAGTGGGCTCAAACAGTGCAGGGCGCCATTCTGTGCGTGCGCTGTCTAAGGGAACCCGATATTCGCTCATTGGTGCGGGATATTGCTCATCGATGCGGTTCCGCCGCCTATGTGTATGCGCTCCGCAGAACGGCAGTCTACCTTTACCCTTGAACAGGCAGCAGGTTTTTCAACATTACCGCCGTTCGGAAGCGCCGCGGCGTACGCTGTAGATACGGATTCAACGACTGCGCTTTCCGGTTATCCAGATTTAAACGATGCGAGGAGAGAACGAGAGGATGTAAAGAGCAATCCGGCTTCGGAGCGCCTACCGATTACAGAAAACATGACCGCTGCAGGGTTACCGAAGAAGAGATAAAACGGGCGGCTTTGCCGTTAAGCGAAGAAATTGCCCGCGCTATGCATTTTCAGACAGCGGCGCTTCAAGAAAAATATTATCCGGCATTTATGAACGGGAAGCCCCTCAGCGGACACTGGTTTACGGGTGTGCAGCCGTTGTCGGACGGCGGAACCATTGCAGTGTTTTTACAAAAGGATGCTGCAGGGTTGATTACAAAAACGGTAAACCGGTTTCATTATCAAATAGTATTTAATAGGGCAGTGCAAATGCATCAGATGCGTAAATGACAAAGAAGCTGAGGCGTTTGCACTCGATAGGCTGGAGTGATGAAGATTATCTATTGGGATGATTTAATAAAGGAAGAAAAACTTGTATTCGCAAGGTTCCGCTATTTCGGTCGGCGGTTTTGACGGACCGCACCGCGGACACGAGCGGATATTATCGGCGGTACTGAGGCTGCGCGCCGTATGGTATCCCTGCTGGCATCATCACCTTTTTCCGCTCCCCCGCGCTCAGTCAAAGACGAAAGTACCTATTCAGGCGATGTTTCGACGCTTGATATGAGATTGCAAAAATTTGCTGAGCAAGGATTTAGCTTTTACCGTGCTGATTGACTTTTCCGCTGATTTTGCTAAAAATGAAAGGCGCTGTTTTTTTGACATACTAATAAAAACTATCTGCATAAAACATCTTGCCGTTGGCAGTGATTTTACTTGTGGGTATCGCCACGATACGGGAGTAAGGGATTTACAGCGCCTTGCTCGTCAAAGGGCTTTTGTTTTGATTCCATTGAACAGCTTTTATCTTACCAAGCATGAGCGTATCAGCTCAAGCGCAATACGCTGCCGTTGAGCAAGCTGATTTCACCTTGCAAAAGACCTCGGGTATCCTTTTTCTTAGATGTCGCAAAAAAGCCCAGCGGATCGAGAACGGTGTATGCGCTATCGAAAAATCGGACGTAACACAGATTCTCCTCAGAGCGGACGGTATGCAGCCTGCGCATATTTGCAAACAGGAGCAGTTATTCCCTGTGTTGGTCATGGTAACAGATACTTTGCTTGAAGTTTTTCGAAGAGACTGCCGCAGCGCCGCTCGCCGTCGGCACCGTGATATGTAAATTGGAATTTATACGAAAGGGGTAAGAAATGGCACTTACAAAAAGAACACACTGCATCGGTTGTTATGAAATTCGGTGCAAACGAAAGATACGGGCAACACGCGTGTTCAAATTGCGTTGTTGACCGATCGGGTTCGACAGCTCACCGAGCACTGCAGAATCAATAAAAAGATAAGAGCAGATAGCGGGGGCTTTTAGTATTAGTAGGACAGCGTCGACGCTTGCTAAAATACTACAAGCGTACAAACCTCGAAGCGCTACCGTGCCCTTTATTAAAGAGCTTGGCTTGACGAAAGTAAGATACACGCTGTTTAATGTGAGAGGAAACCGCTGTATCGCAGTGGTGCAGGTTCCCCGGAGATTCGGTTACGAGATCGATTTAAGGGGCGTCAAACGGTTACCTCACCGAAAACGTGCAGGTAGCCGTTTTTATAAGCAATCAACACTGCTGATGGAGCTATCGGTGTCTTTTAAAAATCTAATTGAGTTTTTTAGAAGATGCCTTATAGAATTAGAATGAGGATTATAGAAGCGAAAAATTATGAGACAAAGAGTAACGTATAAGATCGGAAACGAAGAATTAATTTTAGAAACAGGTCATCTAGCTAAACAGGCAAACGGCGCTATTTATGCGCAATTCGGCGGAACCGCAGTGTTGGCGACAGTGTGTGCGTCATCTACGGCAGTTGAGGGACTCGACTATGTGCCGGTAACCGTCGATTACAATGAAAAATACTATGCAGCGGGAAAGATACCGGGCGGCTTTATCAAACGTGAAGGTCGTCCTAAGGATAAAGAGATTTTAGTTTCGCGGCTGATCGATCGTCCAACGCTACTGCTGTTTGAAAAAGCTTTGGGCGGGAAATTCAAATTGTACCGACCTGTATTTCTTCGGATATGATCAATCCGCCGGATATTTTAGCGGTTATTGCAAGTTCAGCCGCGGTGGTTATTTCCGATATTCCGTTTAACGGGCCGGTTGCGGGCGCCCGTGTGGCATACCCTCGACGGCGAGTTTGTGATAAACCCGACGTTCAGCCAGATTGAAAAGGCTGATATGGAAATCGTCGTCGCGGGTACCGCTGAGGGAATTACGATGGTCGGCGCGGCGCTCACGAGGTTTCGGAAGAGATTATGCTTAAGGCGTTGGAAAAAGCGCATGAATTTATCAAAGCAATGTGCGCGCTGCAAATGAGCCCGCGCAGCGTGCGGAAAAGAAAAACTGCCGCTTGCACCGGTGAACGCAACGCTCGCAAATAAAGATGCTATTTACGCAAAGGCTTATCCCTGAACTTTCCAAAGCTTTATATACAAAAGGCAAGGTAGAGCGCCGCGAAGCCTGCGATGTTACTCAGAAAGGCGCTTGCCGAAGAGTATGCGGAGCAGCTCGCCGATGAAACACAGGCGAAGCTTTTTGCCGCGCTGTTCGACGATATGGAATACCATATTTTGCGCGAAAACATACTGGAAAAAGGCTTTGCGGGTTGATGGGCGCGGTTTGGAAGATATCCGCCCCATTACTTGCGAGATCGGCGTACCGCCACGACCGCACGGGTCTGCGGTGTTTACGCGCGGTGAAACGCAGTCTCTTGCCGTTGTAACGCTCGGAACCGTGTTTGACGAACAAGTCTATGATGATATCGAAGCGACCGGCGAGAGAATTTTTATCCCGCATTATAATTTCCCGCCCTATTCGGTCGGCGAAGTCGGACGGCTTTGGAACCGGACGCCGCGAAATCGGACACGGACACCTTTGCGCATCGCTCGCTTATGCCGATGATTCCGTCGCGGATGCTTTCCCGTATACCATCCGCGTGGTTTCCGAAATTCTGGAATCCAACGGGTCTCTTCGATGGCGACCGTATGCGGTGGAACCCTTTCGTTGCTGCACGCCGGCGTCCCGATGAAAAACCGGTAGCGGGTATCGCAATGGGGCTCATCACCGATGGAAGCCGCTTTGCGGTGCTGTCTGATATTCTGGGCGAAGAAGACCACCTCGGCGATATGGATCTTGAAAGTTGCCGGTACCGCAGAAGCGTATCACCGGCTTCCAGATGGATATTAAAATCGCCGGCGTCTCCGCTGAAATTATGAAAAAGCGCTGGAACAGGCAAAAAAAGGTCGCCTCCCATATCCTCGGCATTATGAATCAAACGATTTCCAAACCATCCGAGCAGGTGTCCAAGCATGCGCCGCGGATTGAAACGCTCAAGATTCCTGTTGATAAGATCGGGGCGCCTCATCACCGGGCGGAAAGATTATCAAGGCGCTGTCCGAACAGTACCACGTAACAATCAATACCGAAAAACGACGGTACGGTTACCATCTACGGTCGAGATTCTTCATCGGCGATCGGCGCCAAGGCTGCGGTTATCGGCATTGTGGAAGACCCCGAAGTAGGTAGAATTTACGAGGGCACCGTTAAATGCATCAAGGATTTCGGCGCCTTTATCGAAATTTTACCCGGTAAGGAAGCGGCTTTGCCATATTTCCAAGCTGTCGCGCAGTCGCATCGAAAAAGTGACTGATGTACTCAGCGAAGCGGCAAAAAGTACCCGTCAAGCTATTGGAGATCGATAAGCTCGGCCGTTTAAATCTTTCGTATATCGACGCCTGCGAAGAGCAGGAAAAAAGCCGTTAAGCTTTTACGATAACTCGTTCATTGAGGAAACGCTGTGAGTATTGCTGATGGGGCAGTAAGGGTCTTTTTCCGTGCTAAGGGATGGCGCTTTGCTGCCTGAATATCAAACGTCTGGTTCTGCGGGCGCGGATTTACATGCATATCTGGCGGAACCAATAACGCTGAAGCCGATGGAGCGCACGCTCATTCCGACAGGGCTGTTTGTGGAATTGCTCGGCGCGTTATGCAGCGCGCGCGCCCGCGGTCGGGGCTTCAGCTGCCGCTACGTGCGTTACGGTGCTCAATACTCCCCGGTACGGTCGATTCCGATTACCGCGGAGAGCTGTGCGTACCGTTGGTAAACCTCGGGAGCGAACCATTTACCGTACAAAACGGCGACAGAATTGCGCAGGCGGTGGTTGCTCAAACGGTACAGGTACGCTTTGTTCAAACCGATGCGCTTTCAAAACCGGACGGGAAGCAAACGGATACGGTTCAACAGGAATTGCGTAAATTTATATATATAATGGATATAATGGAGTTGTTCTAAATAGAAAGATGTCGTCGCCGCTCTATTCAAAGCGGTCGAGGCATTTTTACGTTCTCGAGATTAAAAGAAGAAGATGATCGGCATAAGACAAAAGCAGCTTTTTATACATAGTTAAAAGAGATGTTGCTGTACTTTTTGTCTGTTTTTGTTCTTGTTCTTTATCTTTTTGTCAATAATATCCCGTTGTTGGCGGAAGATGTTCTTTCAAAACAGGCTCCGTTTAAGGATGTGGCATTGCTGATGCTGTATTCGCTGCCTGCCGTTATTGCGAATGCGGCCCCTTTGCCGCCTTAATCGGTATATTGATGGGGATTGGTCGCTTTGTCAGTGATTTGAATTCTTTCGATGAATGCCCTTGGCATATCTCCTCGGTTTCTGATGCTGCGGTGCTGTTGGTCGGTGTCTGGTTTCGGTTGTTTTCGCTTTTTTACCAACGATGTGCTACTTCCCTGCAAGCGCTGTCAATTTTAGGCGGGTCTATTGGGATATTGCGACTTCAACCCCCGCACTGGAGCTTGCTTCTTATTCGATAAAACGTAATCGTAATGCCGTTGTTGTAACGGGGTTAGTACAAGACGGAAAAATCCACAATCTTTAATTGTTGATAAAAATGCGAATAAGGCATTCCGTATACTTGGTACACAGATCGCGAGATTGAAAAATCCGATGACCCTCTCACCAGGATGTCGCTTAAAAATGACCCACCCTCATCTTCTTATGTTAGACTCTTCCGATAAAAAGTACGATGCGGTAACCGGAGAAGCAGTAACCTATAATGTACTGGCAAAAGAGCATTAAATCTTCTTATTTTTAATACAATCGGACTGTCGGAAATGTTCTCATTAGACCTTTATATGATATAAAGGAAAAACAAGCGCAAAATGAAGACAAGCGGATGCTCAATTTATATTGATGGAATTTCACAAAAAGTTTTCTATTCCTTTTGGCGCTTTTTGTGTTACTTGCCTTTGCTATCAGCAGCGTCGGTAAAGTGCATAATCAGGGAATCGGTTTCGGTTTAGGGCTTTCGATTGCCGTCGCATATTGGGCGCTCTTATGGGAGGGCAGACGCTCTGTTTACGACTTGACTGGAACGGTTCCGCCGCTATGTGGGTACCAAATCTTGTAGTGTTTGTCGTTTCCATAGTTCTACTGGGGAAAAAGATTATTCAGATGAAAAATCCTTTCAAACGATATTTGCTGCAACTTTTTCCCTGTTTTTGTGATAACGATTTTGTTTTTTATTTTGTTATTGCAGCTCGGCGATCTCTTTCTCAATCTTGCTCAATATTTACAAAATCAAGCGCGCTTTGTAACGCTGCTTCGGATAATGTATTTCTATTTGCCTAAATGCATTTCCTTTGCAATGCCGCTTTCGGTGCTGTTTGCAAGTTCGTATACAATGGCAATATGTACGCAAAAATGAACTTACTTCGATTTTTGCCTCCGGTATGCCGCTTGCCGTATTAGTGGCGCCGCTCGTATTATGCGGATTGTTACCCTCGATCGGGATGTTCTATTTTGAAGACCGTATATTAATTCACTTTCAGCGGCAGAAAATTGCGCTGGTAAACTCCATCTTAGAACCTCAGCAGAATTTGAATAGCAGTGACGTGATCATTTTATCCGACTCTGGCAAGATTGTGTATTTTTGCCGATTATTATGATGATAAGCAGAAAGCGTTGCTGAACGTGCTGATTGTCGTACGTTCAGAATCAGGAGATATTTCTACCGTTATAAAAGGCAGCTCGGCGTATTGGCAAACCGATCATTGGGAAGTAACGGATAAATCAATCTATACTTTTTACTGCCGAAGATATTGTCCTCTATCAAGATACAATAGATGAAAAGATTTTTCTCCGAACCTCCCTGAAACATTTCAGCGGAATGTTACATCTATCGATGAGATGACCATTGCACAGCAAAAGTTTTTATCGATAATTTAAAAAATGGCTTTTACCCTACCATGAGTACCTTTTCTCAATATTACCGCTGCTTTTCATTTCCGTTCACGACGTTTATCGTGTTATTTTTTTCTGTTTCTATCGGCGGTCGCTTTGATATATATTGCTGATGAGTTTGCTTTGTCAGTTTAGCGCTTGCAGTGCTCTATTATGTTACCGAAATGATGACGATGATTTTTGCAAAGTGGGAATATATTTCGCCGCTTGCGGGGGCATTTTCTTCCCCTTTATTTTTACAGTGTTAAGCGTAGCGATGCTGAAAATAGCCCGCACGTAAAAGATATTTTTAGCGATTGAATACTTTTCGCTTGATGCTTCGCATTCCGTGTAAAAATACAATAATATACGGTTTTATCCCATTTTATTGTATAAATATACTTGCGATATTAGAAAGATTGTGTATAATTAAAGATACCACTCACTATAGTTGAAAGGAGAAGTAGAGTATGAAGCATAAAATGCTATGTTTATTAACTGCCTTGGTAAGCGTTGCGCTGATTTTTGGTAAGCTGCGGTGGTGGAAGTGACAAAACTTCCACCGCTAATAACGCCGATGCTGAGTTTATCATCGGTAACGGCGCTGAACCGCAGAGCTTGATCCTGCGAAAATTCAGGGCGTCCCCGAACATCGCATCAATCTGGCGTTGTTCAGCGGTTGGTTACGTATGATCCTAAAAACTGGTACCCGATACCGGGTGTTGCGGAATCATGGGATATCAGCGAAGATGGTATGACCTATACTTTCCATCTGCGGAATGCACAGTGGAGTGACGGCACGCCGATTACCGCACAAACCTTTGTTGATTCATGGCTGCGTACGCTCGCCCCGGAAACCGCTTCTCAATATGCCTTTATGATCAATATGGTTGTGAAAGGCGCAGAAGATTTTAACAAGGGTAAGGCTGATGCCCTGCCGTTGCAATTAAGGCTGTGGATGATAAGACCTTTGAAGTACAGCTGACCGGTCCTGCGCCTTATGCGACCGATGTTATTGCGCACTATGCATTTAATGCCGTACCGCTCCATGCAATTGAAAAAAATTCGGCGCCGACTGGATTAAGCCTGGTAACTTTGTCGGAAACGGTCCTTTTGTGCTTGAATCATGGGTACCGCAGGAAAAAGTTACCGTCGTACCGAACGAAAAAGTATTGGAATAAAGAAAATGTTCATCTTTCACGCATTACTTTCTGCCGATAGACGACAGTAATACAGCTTACGAAAAGTACAAGGCGGAGAGATAGACTGGGATGCGGGTATTCCTGTTCCCCGTATTGACGAAGTAAAGCAGCGATCTGACTATCAAGTTGCGCCGCAGCTTTCTACCTATTACTATATCTTTAACGTAAAACGTGGTCCGTTGCAGGATGCTCGTGTGCGCAAGGCATTAACAATGGCGCTTGACCGTGAAGAATTGGTAGAAAAAGCAACAAAAGGCGGTCAGCTTTGCAACCCGTTCCATCGTTCCCCGATGGCAGGCTATGCGCCTGAGAAGCGCGCTGGATATGATCCCGAACAAGCTAAGGTACTACTTGCAGCGGGTTTCCCTGATGGAAAGGGCTTCCCTGAATTGACGGTTATTTACAATACGCTGGAAGCGTCATAAACTTATCGCCGAATATGTGCAGGCGTCATGGAAGCGGAACCTCGGTATCGACATCAAGATTCAGAATTACGAATGGAAAAACATTCCTTGATATGCGTAATCAGCATGACTTTTGATATTTCTCGTGCCGGCTGGGTTGGCGACTATCAGGATCCAAATACTTTCTGGAACTGTTTATAACCGGTAGTGGCAATAACGACGGTGAATACAGCAATCCTAAATTTGATGAACTGATTCGCAAGGCTGCTACCATGAAAGGCGGATCTGAACGGTTCCAAGTGCTGCACGAGGCGGAATCCGTATTCTTAGCCGAAGACCAGGGAATATTGCCGATGTATTCGTATGTCAGCCAGAACCTCATCGACACGACAAAGTGGGAAGCGTTGGTATACCAATCCGCAGAATATTAATCCGTATGTCGGTCTTAAGAAAGTAAAATAATGAGACCGCTCTTGGAACCTGAAGTTTCAAGATGTCTCAAGCGCGCCGGTTGATTTTAACGGATCATGCCGGCGCTGCAGGAGCTTGGGGGTGGCGAAAAAGCAAGCGACTTTTGAGACATCCCCGCGCTTCTTTAAATTAAAAATGTGAGTATGGAGTATTGATATCATTCGCAAGGATACCGGTTTAGCATGATGCAATCGGTGTACTCATTTTTTTATCCTATCAATGCTTCCGTAAACATATATAAATTTTTTGGGGAAGCATGATTCGATTTATCATACGCCGGTTAATCAGTTTGATTCCGACGCTTTTTAATTGTAACATTCAGCTTTTTATCATGAAAGTTGCGCCCGGCGGTCCCTTTTTCCGCTGAACGAAATCCTCCGCCTGAGGTGCTCGCAAACATCAATAAAAGTCTATCATTTGGATGAACCGATTCCTAAGCAGTATGTGCGGTATTTGGGGAATATGCTGCGCGGAGATCTTGGTCCGTCTTTCAGATATAAGGACTATACCGTCAATGACTTAATCGGTAATACCATGCCAAATTCGCTTATTCTCGGTATTACCGCTCTTTGCAGCGCTCTTGTGTTCGGTTTTGCTGGTTGGGCTTGTTTCTGCGGTAAAGCGGAATTCCATTGCCGACTATGCGTCGATGTCCATAGCGGTTATCGGTATTTCGGTGCCGCTATTTGTTGTCGGTCCGCTTTTAATGCTTCTTTTTGCAGTAAAATTGAAATGGCTGCCGACTTCCGGCTGGATTACCGGTCGGCAAGGGCTTAAAACGCTTGTTATGCCGGCGCTTGCGCTGTCGCTGCCGTATTTTGCGTATATTGCGCGGCTTTCCCGCGCTAGCGTGTTGAAGCGCTCCGTTCGGATTACATTCGTACCGCTTATGCAAAGGGCTTTCATATCCGGTTGTACCTTTAAACACGCATTAAAGGGCGCTCTGTTGCTCCGTTATCAGTTATCTTAGCTAGCCTTTTGCCGGTATTATTACCGGTTCCGTTGTTATCGAAAAAAATATTTCTAGTTCCCTGGCTTGGAACTTTCTTTGTGCAGTCCGCGCTTAACCGCGACTATACGCTAATTATGGGCACGGTAGTTATGTACTCCGTTATTTTGATTTTTGATGAATTTTGTCGTTGATATTCTCTATGCGGTTATCGACCCCGCATTTCATATAAGTGAGGCTGGAGATGGATACTAAGCAAATGAATGAAAAACCGTACTGAAGCTAACGGACAGGTAAATGAATTCAATCAATCGATGAAGCCGATATCTTTGTGGGATGATGCATGGCGGCGTCTCAAAAAAAACAAAATGGCAATCGGCGGTCTTTTTATCGTGGTATTTTATGCTGCAATTTCGCTGTTGGCGCCGCTTCTACCCATCTATTCCTATGCTGAACAGACTATTATCCATCAAAAATCTGCCGCCTCTTTGCGTACGGCAGGGGATATGATGGTTCGGATGCTCCGTGCTGATATGATGCGTACAGCAAAAAGAAGGACGGTCGGAGCTTTCTCAAAAACAAAAGGAAGAACTTGCAGCGTTACAGCAGGAAGTAGCGAACGATCCGGTGCATAACCGCCGCTATCTTTTAGGTACGGATGCGCTTGGGCGGGATATGTTTGCACGAGCTGTGTACGGCGGTCGTATTTCTATTATGATCGGTTTAATCGGTACGATTACATCGCTTTGTATCGGCGTATTGGTCGGTGCAGCCAGCGGTTATTTTTGGCGGCTGGCTCGATAATGTGCTGATGCGGTTTTGTCGATATCATGTACGGTTTACCGTATATGCTTTGTCGTTATCATTATGATGGCGATTTTTAGGGCAGAACATTATTATTTTTGTTTGTTGCGATTGCGCTCGTTTCGTGGCTTACCATTGCACGTGTTGTACGCGGGCAGGGTTATCGTTTTAAAGAATGCCGAGTTTGTCGAAGCTGCTCGTTCGATGGGAGCTTCTACGCCGCGTATTATCTTCCGGCACATACTGCCAAACACACTCGGTATCATCATTATTTACTCAACGCTTTCTATCCCGGGTTTTTATTATGAACGAGAGTTTTCTGTCGTTCTTAGGGCTCGGTGTTTCAGCGCCCCGCGCTTCATGGGGTTCGCTTGTATCCGATGGGGTAAACGTAATGACGCTCTATCCGTGGCAGCTGTTGGTTCCGGCAATCGCAATGACGGTTTTCTTATTTGCAATGAACTTTCTCGGCGACTGACTCCGTGATGCCTTCTGATCCTCGAGAGTAAAAACAGGGTGTAACGATGAATAATCAAAAACTCAGACGAGAAAAATCTTACAGGTTAAAAATTTGCAGACGTGGTTCTGGACTGATGCCGGTATCGTAAAGGCTGTTGATGGCGTTTCTTTCGATCTGCACAAGCGTGAAATGCTCGCGATTGTCGGTGAATCCGGTTCGGGCAAAAGCGTAACCAACTTAGCGGTTATGAACTTGATTCCGAACCCTCCGGGAAAAATTGTTGGCGGCGAGGTGTGGTTCGAAGGTAGAGATGTACTGAAGATGAATAAACAAGAGATTAGGCAGCTTCGGGGAATAAAATTTCGATGATTTTCCAAGATCCGATGACCAGCCTTTAATCCCTTTTAAGAATCTCGACACAGATGATAGAAACTATCCGGTTGCATCAGGGCTTATCCAAAAAGATGCGCGCGACCGAGCAATTGAAATGCTCAAGCTGGTCGGCATCCCCGCGGCGGAGAAGCGGGTTGACTGCTATCCTCACCAGTTCTCCGGCGGTATGCGCCAGCGGGTAATGATTGCGATGGGGTTAGCTGCGACCCTGAGGTGCTGATTGCCGACGAGCCGACGAGCGCGTTGGACGTTACTATTCAAGCGCAGATTTTTGGACTTAATCGGGGACTTGAGCGCACGGCTCGGTACTGCCGTTATTTTGATTACCCACTCGCTTGGATTGGTTGCCGGTATGTGCGATAACGTCTGTGCTATGTATGCAGTACCGTATTGTAGAGCAAGGCGGTGTGATGAATTGTTTGCAAATCCTGCGCATCCGTATACGCGGGGACTCATTAAATCCGTGCCGCGGATGGACAAGAAAAATGCAGGACGCCTGTTTTCCATCAGCGGGCAGCCGCCGAACGTTATTGACTTGCCAGCCTGCTGTCCGTTCTATCCGCGTTGTAGTGAAGCGATGCCTGAATGCAAAACGTGAGTATCCCGCTTCATACAGTCTTTTCGCCCAGTCACCGTACCAGTTGCTGGCTCTATCAGCGGGGTACCCGTGCAGCAGCTTCGGATACAGGAGCTGCGGATGTCGCCGCATCAGATGAATCATCACAAAACCGCCGCCGGAAATCCTGCGGAACATCGCGCATAGGGAGGTGCTTAGTGGAAGAAAAATATAACGAATCGGGAGCATTGTTGACTGTCAAAGACTTAAAAATGCATTTTTCCGTTTGCGGAAGGCGGCTCTTTTCGCGTAAAAAAAGGCGCTGTCCGTGCAGTGGACGGTATCAGTTTTTTTCGGTAAAAAGGGAGAAACCCTCTACCTTTGTCGGTGAGTCCGGTTGTGGAAAAATCAACTGCAGCGCGCGCCATTGCGCAACCGCATACGCCGACGTCGGGTTCTGTCCGGTTTAAGGGGATGGAGCTTGCGGGCTGTTCACATCATACGCTGATGCAGGCGCGCAAGGATATGCAGATGGTGTTTCAAGACCCCTATGCCTCGCTGAACCCCTGAATGACAGCTGGCAATATTGCGGAACCGATGAGGATTTTTAACGAAGCGCGGCATTCTTTCGTATACAAAAGAAGAGATTGATAGCCGCGTAGAGGTTTTGATGGAAAAAGGTTGGTCTTTTTCTCGCTTTTTCCGCAAACCGATATCCGCATGAGTTTTCCGGTGACAGCGGCAGCGTATCGGTATTGTTTCGTGCGCTTGCGCTTCAGCCTGAGCTGATTCTCGCCGATGAGCTGGTCGTGCGCTCGACGTGTCTATCCAAGCGCAGATTCTTAACCTTTTTAAGGATTTGCAGGATGAGTTCGGGTTAACCTACCCTGTTTATCGCATACGACCCTTTGCCGTTATTCAGCACATTTCTACACGGGTTGCTGCAGCGTACCTCGGCGTTATCGTAGAAATTGCGAATGCCGAAGAGCTTTACGCAAAGCCGCCCACCTGCGTATACGGAAGCGCTGCTGTCTGCGGCTCCCATCCCGGATCCGGAAATCGAGCGCAAGCGCAAGCGGATCATCCTTTCAGGGGACGTGCCGTCTCCTACGGAACAGCGTACCGGTTGCTATTTTTACGGTCGCTGCCCCAAACGTATGGAGCACTGCAAAAACGCCATCCCGCAGTTGAAAGACAAAGGAAACGGACATCAAGTAGCCTGTTTCCTTTGCGAATAAGCTGTCGCCGCTTTCGGCAAGCAGCTGAAAATTGCAATGCTGTAAGGACTAAGGCGGCAGACCTTTAAGCGTTTTCTATCTGTGTGAAATTTTAGAAAAATTTCGCACACTTTTTTCAGGAGTTGCAGAGCAAAGGCATCAGACGGGATAAATGAGATCGCAAAATAAATAGGCTGTGAGACCACTTGAACTATGAAGAGGTTCAATTCTGGTTGAACAGCCTATTTATTTTGTGGGAAATTCAAAAATGTCTGATGCCTTTGCTTGATTTCACTCTTCATCGGCGCTTTGATAGGTGTGTAGACGTAAAAGCCTTTTTGAGCGCAGTCCCAAAAAGCTCATGCAGCGCTTGTAGGTCACTGTTTTGTAGAATCGTCATTTTCTGCAAGCAGCATTTTTAAGATTTCGTCGGTTACCGGCGGTTCTTTGTACAAAACCTTTAACGAATAGGTCTCTTTATGCCCTGCCTTGGTTGCGGCATAGTTGACGGCATCTGCAAACCCGCTAAGCTCATCAGCAAGCTGCAACCTTCTGCCTGCCTGCCGGAATAGATTTTCCCTTGGGCTAATTCTTCAACCGTTGTACGCGGAAGCGTTTCTCCCTGCGCAACCTTATCCAAAAAGACCGAATAGGTGCATCACTTCCAATGCCGCTTGTGTCTTTTCTTCTTCAGTTGGATTGCGGAAAATCGAATAGGGCATACGACCGGACACACTGACTCCATCAACATGAATGCCAAAGTATTCCTGTACGGCTTTTTGATAGACGGTGAAACAGCAAAAACACCGATTGAACCGGTAATAGTGTACGGCGAGCAAAAATATAGTCGGCGGAAGATGCAATCCATTATGCCCCTCGATGCCGCAACATCTGCCATCGATACCACAACCGGTTTACCGATTTTTGGACAGCCTCTCCAAACTTCTCCGCATATCTTCAGAGGCATTTACCTCTCCGCCGCCTGAATCAATCCGCAATACCACTGCTTTTAATTGTATCGTCATCCGCCGCTTTGTCGAATAAGTCTACGAGGGTTGAGCTGTCTGCGTTATCGGTAGCATTATCATCAGAACTCGTGATTGAACCGGCTAAATAAATCACACCAATCTGGTTATCCGTCTCTTTCTTTTTAAACGATTTATTATAATTATTGTAGTTGATAAAATCTCGTTCAGAAAGGTTGTATGTTGCTTCATCCAATACGCCGAGTTCAACGCCGCATTCTTCGTATGTTCCGATATCGGTGATGAGCTTTGCGTCAAGCGCCGCTTGAGCGCTGTCTCCCTTTGCCTTTCGCAGCGCATCGTTGTAGCGTACCGTATATGTTTCAAAAACTATTTGCATCGGCGGCTCTGTTTGCGGCTATATCCTGTAAGTACGTATGCCATAAGTCATTCAGCACAGAGAGATTATTGAGCGCACTCCGCTGGACATCCCGGTACGCGAATACGTTTCCGCCATCGATTTAAACGCGCCGGCGTGGGCAACGTTCCATTGAATACCGAATTTGCGTTCTACCTCACCGTAAAAAGCGATTCCGTGGAAAACCCCGACAAGTCAACCTCTCCCATCGGATCAAGGTAGATATGGTCGGCAAACGAAGCGATGTAATAGCGTCCTAATCCGTAGCGTGTCGAAAAAGCATAGAGCGGTTTATTTGAATCTTTGTACCAAGCAGCGCAGTCTTTAATTCTGTAAAATAGCCAGTTGAAATACCGTAAAGACCGCTCAGGTCAAGCAGCACGGCGGTGATACGCCGGTCATGTGCGGCATTATGCAACGCATCAGTAATGTCGAGACAAGAGCACTGCATCAGAGGAGTTTTCCGACAGCAGATAATTTCGCCAGATAAATTCATCTGGTTTTTCGGTAAGGCGCCCCTGCTGGATTGATCAGTAAGAGAGAATCGGCGTACACGGTAATGCGCGTGTTCTTTTTGTTTTCCGGCGCCGTCATTGTATTTATAAAAGACCTGCAATAAATAAAAAGAGTAAAATGAAGAAAATGAGATTGATGATAATCAAGCGGATGAGATTTAAGTCATGAAAGAGTGAACGGAAAAACCGCGTTTTTATCTTTCATAGGAAACTCCTTGAAAGCGCTTTCTAAAGATTCTTCCGATAAAAATTATTTGGCATTTCTAAAAGCTAACCGTTAGTTTTAGCGATGCCCTATTACCGATAAAAAGAAGTTGCTGCGGTGTGGTGTTGATTGATAAGGGTATCTACTCGCGATAAATTGGCGGTATCTATTATATACGTTTGATGTTCCGTATTTGATAGGACTGCCCTGGGGGACTTGAACCCCATGCCCGTGAAAGCACTAGTACCTGGAAACTAGCGTGTCTCACCAATTCCACCACTGGGGCAAAAAGCGCATTACGATGAATACATTATAGATAAAAAGAGGCTTTTGTCAATCGTTTTTGATATACTGCTATAAATATGAGCGTGTATCCGTCGGACAAATTATTTTAAAACTGTTGCGAAGCATCGTTATTATTCTGATTGCGGTTATTGTAATCGGAACCGTTATTGCCTTTTGTTAAAAAAAGACGAAAGAGAACTCTTCCGATCGGGATGATGAAGGAGGGAATACGGAAGAAGCTATATTCCCCAAAGAGTATGCCTTATATGGGATCCGGCAGCTGCGCGCCGTTACTGTCGATAATCCGCTCTATCACGGTTATCCTCAAGCCCTTCCTTGAATATAAGGCTTCGGACACAGCGTTTCAGGAAGAATTGGTTGCGAAAAAAAGAAGCGCTGAAAAAGAACATACTCGATTGGTTTTCGCTCGAAAGCGCATACCGGTTGAGCAGTGAATTACCGCAGGATATAAAAACAGGCGCTGATTGAGCGGATAAACAAACAGCTCGTATTGGGAAAGATTCATAACATCTATTTTGAAGAATTTGTTATTCTTTTATTAAGGAAAGGAAAATAACAATGGTTGCAGTGCAGATTATTATCGCTGTTATTCCGATTGTCGGGATTGTGATGGGCAGTGTTTTAATCTTTTTATTTTTATGGCGGCATCGGCAGATTATGCTTCAAATTAGAACGAACACCTATATCCGTCCGACTGTCAATATCCGTCTTTTTGCTTATTGTTGGGTATTATGTTGACCGTTATCGGCTCCGTATTATTCGGCTTTGTTCTATTTTTATTGCCGGGGCAGGGTATATTTTGCTCGGAGGGCTGATTCCTCTTTCACTCGGCATCAGTCTGATCCTCTTTATGTAATTACGTATCGCAGCCGGAATACGGAAAGTCGGGAATGCACGGCTTTGCCGACAGAAAAAAGGAGGAATAGGTGATGAATATGACAGCTGATTATTCTCACCTGCATACACAAGACCGAGCTAATCAAGCAATGTGCGATTATGAAGTGTGCAAAAGCGGTTCTCGGCGGTAATACGCAGGCTTTTGCGATTTTGGCTTCAAAAATATCAAAAACGGGTCTATATGCTGGGTTGAGCTTTTTGACAATACCGACGATTGTGAAGACTTTGTGCAGGATGTGATGCTGAAAGCATACGCAGCTCTTGGAACATCTTTCGCGCGGAAGCCCTTTTTGCAACATGGCTGATGCGTATTGCGTATAATACGGCGCTCAATTCGATGAAAAACGAAAGAGCTATGTCTCGCTTGCAGATGGCGCCGAAATTGAGTATCAGGGTGATAATCCCGAAGAAAAGCAACTCAATGAATGTATCATCCTGTCGGTACGCGAGGCGGTCAACAGTTTGCCCGATAACTACCGTATTTGTATCGACCTTTATTTCTTTTTACGATATGAGTTATACCGACATTGCGGCTGTTACCGAACTGCCGCTCAATACCATTAAATCTCATATCTTTCGTGCATTTTACGGGAATATCTCTAAGGAAGATCGGGCAATTTTTGAGTATACTCATCGGGGCGCGATGTTTTCGTATCCTATTGTATATGGCAATCTCTAAAAACGTGATTGTGAGCAGATGCTTTCATCATTATATGGAGAAACTATGAACTGTGATGCTTTCTTCGATCGATACCTTTTTACTTGATAAAGGTGAATCGCTTTCTGCCGGACTTAGGCTGCATCTTTTATGGTGTGCATCGTGTAGGCAAGCCGTGAACCGGATGGCTGCAGCAGACAATATGCAACGGCGGATTGTGCGCGCCCCTCTTGCAGCCGATGAGCGGATGCTGAGTGCAACAATGAACGCACTCCACTTGTTGAATAAAAAAAGACTGCTCCGGCAGCGGTACGGCAGGAAAAAGATAAAAACGCTTTTTACCGTGGCTCATTGTCGGTACATTTCGATAGTTGGATTTATCCTCCTGCCGTTGAGCGGTATTGGCAAAATCGGAGTAACCCATTCGGCGATTCTTTTTGATTCCCTTTGCCCTTTTATGCGCAGGCTCTCAGGATTGCGTATTCTGCGATATTTCTTGCAAAGAACTTGGTGTTTTTTACCGAAAAGTTTACACGGCAAGTGTAGAAAATGGTAAACGCATCAGACCGTTTTCAAAACGAAAGGTTATCCTGTCTCCTTTATTCTGCAATTCCTATCTGCGTATCTAATGAAATCGACCTATCGCGTAAATAGACAATAGACGTTAAGTTTGATAGAATAAACACAGAAAAGTTACGGCTATAAGGGGTCTTGCTCAAATCCGTTCTTTTTTTATTTTTAGGGCAGCTTCTAAAAACTCACGGTCTAGTTATGAGAGGTTCCCATTACGAGGAGAAGCGTGATATGAACTTTTTGTTCTCATCGGGATTGCGATTATCATCGTCGGTTTTATTTTTAAACTCGATGTCGTTGCAGTCGTATTGATTTTCCGGTCTTGTTACCGGCTTAATTGCAAAAATGGGCATTGTTGAAGTGCTCAATGCAATAGGAACGGGGTTTGTAACAACCGCTACATGAGCTTATTTTTTTATTTCGTTCCCTGTTATCGCCATTATGGAGCGGTACGGCTTAAAACTACGCGCTGCGGAATTTATTAGAAAGATTAAGGGAGCAAGCGCGGGGATGGTTATTTGGCTTTACGTTGTTATCAGAACAATTGCATCCGCTTTTTCAATTCGGCTTGGCGGTCATGTTCAGTTTATCCGTCCGCTCATTCTCCCGATGGCTGGAAGGAGCTGCCCGAAAAGATCTTAAATTGACCGAAGATGATATTGAAAAATCAAAGCGACTCTGCCGGCGCTTCCGAAAACTACGGTAACTTCTTCGGGCAAAATATATTTCCCTGTTGCCTCCGGCGTTTTTGTTGATTACAGGGACACTTAAAGAGCAAGGATTCGATATCAGTAATACCGATGTTGCAAAGTATTCTATTTTGGCGGGTGTTGCAATGGTGCTTATTGCGCTCGTTCAGTGCTGGCTCTTTGAAAAGAATTTAAGAAAAGGAGGCAAGAGCGATGTTTAGTTTTATCCACTCTTTGCAGTATGATTATCGACGAAATAATCTACGGGCTTTGCGGTCTTGTTTCCCATTATCACCGCATTCATCTCGTTAAAAGATAAAAAGAATCCGATTGGGACATTCCTGTTCTGGGGGCTTTTAGGTTTACTGTTCATGTTCGGCAAAGTCATTGTATTGAATGTTCCGAATGGCGGCGCCATTATCGGCGGTCTACTCATTTTGTTGGGTATTCTTACGTTAACAAAACAGGTCAAGGTTGCAGACATCCCGACTGTCGAAAAAGAAGAGGTGAAAAAAACTCGCAAAAGGTTGGCAATCAAGATTTTTATTCCGGCAGTGTTAATCGGCATTATCGCAATGTTGTTGGCGCAAGTCAAAAGCTTTTAATATTTCGCTTGGGACCAATGCCGCCGGTAAGGCAATCATCTTCGGTTTTTCGACCGCGCGTTGTCGGAACCGCCCCATCACTGCGCTGATTGTTGCCGTACTTTTGGCAAAAACCGACATTGAAAAATACCATCAACGATACTTCAAAAAATGCTGATGCAGGTAGGTTCTTCCGGTTTACTCCCCTGCACTGTCTCGGCGTTTTTGGGCGCACCTTTGCAACAGCCGGTATCGGCAAGATTATCGGACATTTTGCAGGAGGAATTGTACCGCAAGGCGTTCCCATCCTTGGTGTTATTGCATACTGTCTCGGCATGGTACTTTTTACGATGATTATGGGGAATGCATTTGCAGCCTTTACCGTTATTACCATCGGCGTCGGTATTCCCTTTGTCATTGCGCAGGAGGAAATCCGGCGGTTGTCGGTTCGCTCGGTATGACGTGCGGATACTGCGGTACCCTGTTAACGCCGATGGCAGCGAACTTTAATATTGTCCCTGCCGCAATTCTGGAAACGGAAAATAAATATACGATTATCAAAACGCAGGCATTTATGTCGGTTGCCTTGATTATCGTGCATATTATTTTTGATGGCGATTTTTCGCCTTTAGGAGTAAAATCATGGGGCGCCCGTACTGGAAATACGTTAAACGGTTGCTTTCTTTCTGCACAAAAATTTTGTGCAGTTTATTTTAGACGAAGCGCGATCGCATCAGAAAAGTTGTGTGATAGCCCCGCAGAAACAGAGACTGTTCCCCAGAGTTTCGCTGCTTTTGCAGTTCGGGCTGGTCGCCCAGCCTCTGCTTCTGCAGAATTTGATTTGTTTGTCTGATGCGATTGCCTGTAGGAGTAATGATGAAAATCTTAGTTACCGGCTTTGACCCCTTTGGCGGAGAAAAATAAACCCCGCGCTCGAAACCATTAAGCGATTGCCCGATGCGGTTTTTAGGCGCACGAATTATCAAACTTGAAATTCCGACTGTTGTAGGAAAATCTTTGGCAAAGATACAAGAAGCAGTTGAAAAGGAAAAATCCTGATGTGGTGTTAAGCATCGGGCAGGCAGGCGGCAGATCCGAAATTACCGTGGAAAGGGTCGGATCAATATCGACGATTGCCGTATTCCTGACAATGAGGGCAACCAGCCGATTGACGAACCCATTGTAGCCGGCGGTCCTTCTGCCTATTTTTGTTACGGTTCCGATAAAGGCTATCGTTGAAAAATAAAAGCGAATAAAATTCCTGCTTCAATTTCCAACACGGCGGGTACGTTTATTTGTAAACCATGTTGTTATGGCGTAGCGCACCTTGCGGCAGCAAGAACGGCGGCAGGAAAAACCGATGAAAAAGCGGCTTTATCCATATCCCTTTCCTGCCCGAACAAGTAATCGGAAAACCGGCGCTGACGCCTCTAATGAGTTTGAAACAATCGTTAGCGGTATTACCCACGCGCTTGAAGCTATTGTCGAACACGATTCCGACATCAAAAGTTTCGGGCGGAAAAATTTGCTAACGGTCATCGAGTATGAGCATCATCCCTGCTGCTGATCACCGCGTTTTTACCGGCGTCGGCAGCGGTTTGTATTGCAATAAAAACACGTTCTCGTGTACGCGCTTGCCGCCGTATTCTGTGCAGCGGCAGCGTCGCTGCTCCGATACTTGCACTCCAGCATAGTGTGCATACGCTTTTTAGACGCTGGTCTTGCACAACAACCGGAAGTGGTGCAACTCTTGTTCAACAGTGTTATTACGGCAGCGTTGATAGAAGAAGCGTTAAAGCGGCGCTCTTTTGGTTTAACGGCAGCTACCGTTTTACAAAAAGATATGCGCTCACACAGCGCATACCCACTCAACGGATGCTCACCAGTGCGCAATGCTTGGCGTATTCTTTGGTTTGGTCTTTAGCGGTTTTGAAAAATATCTCGTATAGTTTGCGGTATTCCAACGTACAGTTCATCAGGCTTGTTACCGCCGCCGTATTACACGGCTCAGCTCGGCTGTTTTACGTATCGATGGTCCGTGCCGCAACCAAGCGGAAAGCGGCGTTCATCTTTCTCGTCGCGGTTATTTTCCACGGACTTTATAACTTTTTTTATTTCGCAAGGCGGCGGCTTTCATCCTCCCTGCGCTTGCAGTAATCGGTCTTGCGTGCGGATATGCCGCGCGGCTTTTTTTACGCCTTCTACGTCCTTAATTGGGTACCTTTCTAAAAATCAGCTTTTAAAAGATGCTCTTCTAAATTTTTCCATATGATCGAGGAAACGGAGGTTTGAGATATGAAATACTTACGATGTTATTTATATTTTTGCATATTGTGCATCAGTGTGATGTCATGCACAAGTACCCCGACTACCGGAGCGCTTTACTTTTCCTATCACCGTATTAGCCGGTGTTGCCGATTTAACCGTTGCAACGGATGAAGAAATACAAGCGGATGATACTTTATGACAAAGCAGAAACCTTTGCAAGAAATGCAAGAACACTGAATAAAGGATTTGACTTTTGATAAAACAGAGAAGCATACTCAAAGAGAATCTCCGTCCGAATACGATTATCTTTCAAAAATTCATTTACCGCCGCCAAAATATCGGACAGAAATTCTGAATCGCAAGAGCAATGATACGGAAGACAGCTCTTCGATGAGGTTGCAAAAAGGCGAGTCATTTTCTACGCGAATACCGGTGCACAAGGAAGTAACCGTCGTTGTTGAAAAATAAGGAGCGTAATGAACTAAGGTTTATGTGCACCGGTAAACAGTTTATTTTACAGCAGGGAGAAATGGTGATGCTGCATTTTCGGTAAAACGATAACAGCCGCCCGCCATGTCTCCGTTTGCCTATGAGCGGATTACGCTTGGCTTAACCTTTCTACATGAATACTAAAAAGCCTGTTCTTCCGCAAAGGAAAAACAGGCTTTTGCATCACAGCTTAAAATTACAGACTGCCTTTGCTGCTCAACCGCTTCGGTCAGCATCGGAAGTACCTTGAACAGGTCTCCCTGCAATACCGTAGTCGGCTACACCGAATATCGGCGCATCAGCGTTCTTGTTGATCTGCGATGATGTACTCAGAATCCCTGCATACCTGCAGGTGCTGAATTGCTCCGGAAAATACCGATTGCCACATAGATGTGCGGATGTACGGTTTTTACCGGTCTGTCCAACCTGATGGTTTGCATCCATCCAGCCGGAGTCAACAACGGCACGGGAAGCCCCGACAACGCCGCCGAGCGCCCCGGCCAAATCTTCAGCCAGTTTGATACCTGCTTTGGGATCTTTTACCGATACCGCGTACCGACGGAAACAACCACATTTGCTCTGATCAAGTCTACGATATTCTTTTTGCAGTTTTCTTGATTTTCGAGGATATCAACGCTGATATCGGCTCTGGAAAGCTCAACTTTCGGTTTTTCAACCACCGTTTTTGCCGCTTTTGCCGAATCAAAATCCTGCTTCTTCATAACGCCGGGACGCACGGTTGCAATCTGCGGGCGGAAGCGGGGCATACAATCGTTGCCATCAAGTGACCGCCGAAAAGCCGGACGGGTCATTTTCGTTGGTGTTCACCTTGAAAGGTGTCTTTTCGATATCCATTGTCGAGTTGGTGCGGAGGAATTCCTTATATTTTTCCGTATCAACATCGAGGTGCGTGTATCGGCGGTCAATCCGGTATGGAGCCGTGCAGCGCAAAAACCCTAAGTCGCGTCCGATGGTGGTTGAAACTGATTAAGAATACTCCGGTTTTTTATCCCTGTACCAATGCAGTAATCACTTTTGGTATACGCATCGGTGGTATAATCGGCAAGAAGATCGTGCTCGCAGTAGTACACCTTGTCAGCGCCGTAGCCGCCGAGATTCTTTAGGGCATCTTCTTTAATACCTTTTCCAAGCACAACCCCACAGAGTTCGCCCTTAATTCATCAGCGAGCTCCGCCCTTCGCTCAATAATTCAAACGAGGTGTTGAGGATTTCTCCGTTGCGCTGTTCACAAAATACCCACACGCCTTTGAAGCGTTTCAGTGTCTTTTTGCTATCGTGCCATTTGTACATTCTCCTCCTTCATTAAATGATATGTTTTTTCGCCAGCATACCGACGAGCTTTTTCACAAGCGGCTTTGTCGGCGCCTTCCCATCATCGTACCGGCGCCTTTTTGCGGCGGGTAAAGGACTTTGTATACGTTTGTCGGAGAACCTTCCAAACCGATCGTATCTTTTATCGATAAGCGGATCATCCTTTTAAGGTTTCGCAATTGTATACCCTCATAAGGCTTTGAGTAGCATTCCATAATACCGCTAACGCTCATATACCGCGGTTCGTTCAGCTCTTTGATACAGGTGATAAGGCAGGGGTCTTTTACTTTCAGCATCATATAGCCGTCTTCCAGCATACGCTTGACTATCAGCGTGTTGCCTTCTTTTTAATATCAGCTGCGTAGGTGATCTGCGGTAGTTCGAGTTTCTCTGCGATCTGCGGACCTACCTGCGCGGTATCCCCATCGATTGCCTGACGACCGCAGAATACAACATCTTCAGGACCAACACCGACGCGGCGGACTGCTGCTGCCAAAATCTGGCTGGTAGCGTATGTGTCGCTTCCGCCGAACTCACGGCTAGAAACCAACACTGCCCTTTGTCAACGCCGCGTGCCAACAGCTCACGGAGCATACTTTCGGCAGGGGCGGCACCCCATAGAGATAGCGACAACTTCGCAGCCGGTCTGGTCTTTCAGCTGCAGCGCCGCTCGATTGCATTTAAGTCATCGGGGTTGGTGATGGTCATCATCGAAGCGCGGTCAAGCTGTCCGTTTTTCTTTGACGGCAACTTTTCCGGATGTATCGGGAACTTGTTTTACACAAACAATAGCTTTTCATCTGTTCTTGTCCTCCTTAATTGATGCCGAGGTTCGCGGCACAACCATACGCTGAACTTCGCTCGTACCTTCTGTAGATTTCCGTAATCTTTGCATCGCGCATCATCCGCTCAATCGGGTAGTCGCGGGTATAGCCGTATCCGCCGAACAGCTGGAGACAGCGGCGTGTTACATCGCTTTGCAACTTCCGCAGCAACGAGCTTTTGCCATTGCCGCTTCTAGCAGAATACCGGATATTGGGATTTTTCGTTTGCCTCTTGCTTCTACACGCCGCTGCATAGACAAGGTACTGTGCGCTCTTCGTACGGGCTGCCATATCAGCAAGTTGGAACTGGGTATTCTGCTGCTGGCTGATGCGCTTTCCAAACTGTACGCGCTCTTTAGTGTATTTGATGGTTTCTTCGATAGCGCCTTCTGCGATACCGAGCGCCTGCGCTGCTGATACCGATACGGTACGCCATCGAGCGTCGTCATTGCGATGATAAAGCCGCGTCCCTGCACGCCGAGGAGGTTTTTCTTTCGGTACGATGCAGTCTTCAGAAGACCAATTCGCAGGTTGAAGAACCGCGAATACCCATCTTCTTTTCGTGTTTACCGATGGAGAAACCCGGGAAGCCGCGCTCGACGATAAATGCGCTGATTTCTTTTACGGAGCGTCCTTTTATCCTTTTACGATACCGGTTACTGCAATAACGATAAAGACGTCGGCATAGCCTGCATTGGTGATAAATATTTTTGCTGCCGTTTAATACCCAGTGGTCGCCTTCAAGTACCGCGGTGGTCTGCTGTCCCTTGAGCATCGGTACCAGCGCCCGGTTCCGTTAAGCCGAATCCACCGATTTTTTTACCGGAGGCTAAATCGGGAACATACTTCATCTTTGCGCTTCCGTTCCGAAGTGCATAATCGGATCGATACACAGCGAAGTATGGGCGGAAATGATAACGCCGGTTGTTCCGCATACCTTGCTCATTTCTTCCACACACATGGCATAGGTTAAAACGTCAGCGCCCCTGTCCGCCGTACTGTTTTCGGAACGGGAATACCGAAGAATCCCAGCTTTGCCATTTTTGACATCTCTTCAGGAAATTTTTCCTCTTCGTCAACTTCAGCTGCAAGCGGTTTTACTGTTTTGCGCAAAAATCGCGAAACAGTTGCTGCGCCATGAGCTGTTCTCTGCTCAACGTAAAAATCCATGTTGAATCTCCTCTGTTTATTGAATTTTATTAAAAATCTCTACTTTATATAGAGGCTTTTCTATAGTATAATAATGCTCTACGCTGGTGTCCAAGCACATAATAGTAGTATTTTTATAGATAGAGTATATCAGCAAAACCGGCGGAATGGATAGAGGAAGAATCCGATTTATAATATCGAGGAGGGATAAACGCATCGGACAGAGTAGATAAGAATCGAATCTGGTCGAACGATCTCATTATTCTACAGTGTTGATCGATTAGTTTGATGTGCTTATTCTGGAGGAGCTTTTGATGGAAAAAGACATCGCCGAACTGGTGCGGAATACTTCAGCCTTTTTGCCCTCAAATGCGACGAAATCTATCAATTTCGTGCCGAACAGCTGCATAAGCTGGGAGCTGCCGTTTACGCATACGAGCAGCGGATAAGCGATGCGCTCTATAAGGATTTCACAAGGCGCCGATGGAAACTTACCTTACGGAAATCGGTATGGTGCAGGAAGAAGTCCGCTTTTTGTCCAAGCGCCTCAAAAAAATTGATGAAGCCGAAACGGGTGCGTACTCCCGCTCAGTCATTTTCTAGCTCCAGTACAATCTATTATGAACCGTACGGAACTGTACTCATTATGTCGCCGTGGAACTATCCCGTGAATTTAACGCTGGCGCCGCTTGCTGGTGCAATTGCTGCAGGCAACTGCGCGGTGATAAAGCCGTCGAATTACACCCCTGAAACCTCAAAAGTAATCGCCGAGCTGATTGCCGAAACCTTTGAGCCGGGGTTTGTTGCGGTTGTTACCGGCGGACGGGAAGAGAACGCGGGCTTTTTGGAGCAAAAGTTCGATTATATCTTTTTACCGGCGGCACGGCAGTCGGTCGGATTAGTTATGGAAGCCGCTGCGCGGAATTTGACGCCGGTAACACTGGAGCTCGGCGGCAAGTCTCCCTGTATCATCGACAAAACCGCGGATATAAAAAGCGGCGGCGCGGCGTATTCTCTTTGGTAAGATACTGAACGGCGGGCAAACGTGCGTCGCTCCTGATTATGTACTGATTGACGCAGCGGTAAAAGAAGTGTTTATCGAACAGTGCAAGGTTGTTCTTCAAGAATTTTTTTACCGACGGACGCTTACGCCTCCCTGCAACATGACGCGGATTGTCAACGACAAACATTTTGAACGGCTTTCCATCGAATGGAAGGAGAAGCTGTTGTTATCGGCGGGGAAAAGGATGCGCACGGGCGCTTTGCGCCGCTGACGGTGTTGGACAATATCAGCTTTTGAATCGACGGTGATGCAGGAAGAAATTTTTCACCCATCTTACCGCTCATATCGTTTACCGATTTGCAGTGGGCGGTCGATCAACATGCGCCCGTCCGAAGCCGCTTGCCCTCTATCTCTTTACTAAAGATGTCGCCGTAGAGCGGAAAATTCTGTCGGAGGTCTCGTTCGGCGGCGGGTGTATCAACGACACACTAGTACATCTCGCGACGCCGTATATGCCTTTTGGTGGCGTTGAGTGCAAGCGGCATTGGGAATTACCACGGGAAGCAAAAGTTTTTTATACCTTTAGCCACGAAAAAAAGTATTATGAAAAATCCTCTTGGTAGATTTACTAATGCGCTATCATCCCTACAGCGAAAAAAACATTTTTAACCTTGTTAAAAATTTGGGGCATCTTTTAAAAAACTCGAGGTTAGATTTTTAGAGGTTTCCGGATGTATTTATTAAAGATAAAAAAATCTTGCAGAAACCTCTTATTTCGATTATCATCTATATAATAAATATATAAAAGCTATGCTATACGCTATCAAACAAACGCGTTATGGATTGGAGGAAAAACTATGACGATAGATACGCTCAAACATACAGAGGCGCTCAAATGGGTCAACGAGGTAGCGGCGCTCTGTACGCCGGATAGCGTCTATGGGCTGTGACGGTTCGACGGGCAGAATATGACCGGCTGATGAAAAAATTAGTTGATGTAAAACTGGCAACTCCCTTTGAAGAAGCGGAAGAACAGCTTTTTGTTCCGTTCCGATCCCTCCGACGTTGCTCGTGTGGAAAGTAGGGACGTTTATTGCATCAAAGAAAGAAGCGGATGCCGGTCCCTACAAAACCACTGGACGGATCCCGTTGAACTTAAAAACGATGAGCGCACTGTACAAAGGCTGCATGAAAGGGCGTACGCTCTATGTTATTCCTTTTTCGATGGGTACTGTGGGCTCGGATATTGCCAAAATCGGTATCGAGCTTACCGACTCCGAATATGTTGTCTCGCAATATGCACATTATGACACGGGTCGGCACAAAGGTACTCGATGTACTCGGTACCGACGGCGCGTTTGTTCCCCTGCCCTGCACTCGGTCGGGAAACCGCTTGAATCGGGTAAAACTGATAACGGCGTGTACTCTGCGCTCCGCTGGAGCATAAATATATCTCTCACTTTCCGGAAGAGCGGCTGATATGGTCTTACGGCTCCGGTTACGGCGGGAACGCTTTGCTTGGAAAAATGCTTTTGCGTTGCGTATCGCTTCCGTGTTGGCGCGGGACGAAGCGCTGGCTTTGCCGAACACATGCTCATCTTAAAAAAATTACGAATCCGGGAAGGAAAATCAAAGTACATTACCGGAGCTTTCCCTCTGCGTGCGGGAAAACCAACCTTGCAATGCTCATCCCAACCATCCCTGGATGGAAAGTAGAAACCGTTGGAGATGACATCGCATGGATGAAGTTCGGTAAGGACGGTCGCCTGTATGCCATTAACCCCGAAGCGGGCTTTTTCGGTGTTGCGCCGGGTACTTCTGAGCATTCCAACAAAAACGCAATGGAATCAATAAAAAGAAAATACCATCTTTACTAACTGCGCCTTAACGGAAGACGGCGTATATGGTGGGAGCAGATCGGTTATCCGGCAAAAAGGTAAACTGGTAGACTGGAAGGGAAGACGCGCGATGCGCTACCGACGGATAAAAGCCCGAAAGGCGAAGAGTTCGCCCACCCGAACGCCCGCTTTACCGCACCGGCTAAGCAGTGTCCCGCGATTGCAAGCGAATGGGAAGACCCAAGGGCGTGCCAATTTCCGCATTCTTATTCGGCGGTCGCCGCCCCAGTACCATTCCGCTGGTGCATCAATCCCGCGACTGGAACCACGGCGTATTTCTCGGCTCGATTGTCGGCTCGGAGATTACCGCCGCAGCGCTCGACTTAAAAGTCGGTAGCATCCGCCGCGACCCGTTTGCGATGCTCCCCTTTTGCGGGTACAACATGGGCGACTATTTCCAGCATTGGATCAACATCGGGAAAAAAATCGACAGCAGACAAATTACCCAAGATTTTCTACGTCAACTGGTTCCGCAAGGATTCAAACGGCGACTTTATATGAGCTCGGCTACGGGGAAAACAGCCGCGTACTCGCATGGATATTCGACCGCTGCGATGGTAAAGACAACGCGGTAGAAACCGCTATCGGCTGGATGCCCTAAAGACGGCGCAATCAATACCGAGGGACTCAATGTTTCAAAGGAACAAATGGAGGAAATTCTTTCGGTCGATGTTGAAGGCTGAAGAAGGAAATTGCGGATATCCGTGAGAACCACTCACCCCAAATTCGGTACTAAACTGCCGCAAGAGCTACTGAAGCCTTTAAACACGCTCGAAAAACGCCTCGGCTCATGATACGAAAGCCTTGTCAGGTCTTTTCTATTTTTAAGAACCTATGGTTAGCCGCACGCAAAGTTGACTGTTTTTTTCGGACTACTCAGTATCTATTTTGTAAAGCTGCTGCACAAAGGAGGAACCGCGATGCAAATTTTTGATACTCACGCTCATATCGGATTGCTGTACGAGGATCCTCTTGCGCAGCTTCGCGTTATCCAAGAGGCGAAACGCGCTTCCGTAACGAGAATACTCTGTATTTGTAACAGCTTGCGCGATTTTTAGCTCGGTCTATGAAACGCCCAAAACCGAACAGTCCGTGTGATTATGCTATCGGCGTTTCGCCGTCGGAGGTGATGGCGCCGGGAAAGGACTGGGCGCTTCAGGTTGAAAAAGGGCTTCAGCTGCCGGGTGTTATTGCCGTCGGAGAAACCGGACTCGACTACTATAAAAAGTACGGGGATCGGCGATCGCAGATAGAGGTTATTTATTACGCAGTTGGAAATAGCGGAAAAGGCGAAAAAGCCCGTTGTTATTCATAACCGTGATGCAGGCGCCGATGTGCTGACCATCCTTGCCGATCGGATGCCAGAAGCGGGCGGTATTTTGCATTGCTATTCCGAAGACGCTGAGTTTGCCCTGACGTGCGCCTGCTGCTCTCTATTTTTCGTTTGCAGGTAATCTCACCTATCGGAATGCCCGTAATTTGCACGAAACGGTACGCGCATTGCCGATTGACCGCATACTGGTTGAATCCGAGAGTCCGTTTTATACCGCCGGCGCCGCATCGAAAAGAACGCAATATGCCGGCAAAATACTGTTGTAACAGTTCAATTTATGGCGAAACTGTTAAAGATGGATGCGGAAGCATTGGCGGTTCAACTGTGGAAGAATAGCTGTAAAGCGTCTAATTTGCCGGAATGAATAATTTGAACACAGTAGAATGAATAACGTGAACACAGCAGCAACAACGGGCGGGTTATATCGACCGGTAACAATCGGCAGTATGACTGTTCCCGGCAATATTTTTAGCCCCTGTTGCAGGGTATTCTGACAGAAGTTTTTCGCTCTATTTGTATTGATTGGGGCGCCGATTTTACCTATACTGAAATGGTTTCGTCGGAGGCATACATCCGCAATCCGGCAAAACAGAACAGCTTATCACCCGTGCGCATAACGAGCAGCGATATGCAGTGCAGATATTCGGCGCAGATCCCGCATTTATGGCGGAAACAGCGGTGCGCATCATCGAGCGGTATCACCCTGAATGTATTGATATCAATGCGGGATGCCCGATGCCGAAAATCACCAAAACGGGCGCAGGTTCTGCATTGACGAGGAAGCCGGAAAAGCTGTATGCCGCGGTTAAGGCAGTTGTAGCGGCTGTTCGTAAAATAGATTCCGCGGTGCCTGTAACGGTAAAGATACGATCCGGCTGGTCGCAAAACCGAGCTCACTTGGAAGAAGCTGCGGTTGCCGCAGTTGAGGCAGGGGCGGCGGCGTTAACCATTCATCCCCGTACACGCGTGCAGTGCTACAGCGGAGCGGCGGACTGGGAGATTTTGGCGCAGCTTGTACAGCTGATGCGAGGAAAAGTTCCCGTGTTCGGCTCCGGTGATTTATTCAGCCCGCAGGTAGCGCACGATATGCTGGCATCAACGCAGTGCGCAGGGGTTATGTTTGCGCGCGGAGCTATGGGGAATCCTTTATCTTCCAGCAAACACGGGAACTAGTTGCAAACCGGCGCCTATGCTGAAATATCCCCCGCGGATAAAATTGGGACAGCAAAAAGAACTGATGATGCTGTGCGAAGAAGCGGGGAACAGACAGCCTGCCGCGAAATGCGCAAGCGGTTTGCGGCGTATACCAGGGAATTGCAGGCGGTGCAAAGCTCCGCGAACAGTTGGTGCAGGCGAGTTCCATACAAGACTATGAAAGGATTTTTAGAGAACTTCTCATTACAAGCGGCGCCGCCGCATACCGATAACAATAGGTGAGGATTTTTTATGTTTGATTTTTATCAATACGCTTATTACGTCTATAAAGGATTTTTGAAGGACTCTTTTTCCCTCATCACCGGAGTATCAAAAGAAACGGCAGCTTAAAGGCTATGCGGCAGAACTCAAAAGTTAAATCCGCCGTTATACCATACTGGTAAAATACTGCTTCCGGCGTTCGGCTCGTTGTTGTATCAGCTGTATCATTTTTACAACCGGTAAAAAGCTATTCTGGACAAGACGGTTAATTCCCCGATATACGTGCAGCCGAAAAATATCAGGCTCTTTTTTGAAGCGATTTTTTCGGAAGAGCAGGTAAAAGCAACATCGGAGTTTTTAGCTTCCAAGCTCGGAGCCTTATCTTATCAAAATGTAAAAATTATCAGGAAACGGAACATAAGCTGCAAGAACAAATACACAGCTTTTAAAAATTTTTATTCGCCTTTTTCAGACACCTGCGTTCAGAAACCCGCGAACAGGAATTGATTAAGCTCTTTTTCTTTCCGATCTCGTGCGATTTTGACTATGCGTCTTTTCTCAGTCAATTTAACAACAACTTGCAACTCAATACGGCTGCACCGGTATCGATTTCTCAGGATAATTTTGAAGAAGTATATGCCGGCGATGTGGTAAAGAATTTGCTGGATTTTCCAATTTATCGTCCGGCACGTGTCCATTACGCAGACGACCATTAACAATATTATTTTTCTAGCGCGAAGTTTGGGAAATTTTACCGACGAAACAGGAGTAAAACTGGAAAAAACGCTGAATATGGTCGAAACGCTTCTTGCAAATCAGTTGAAACGGACAACGATACCGCTCATGTTAAAATTGATTAAGGAAGATCCTAATTTTAAAAGAAAAATAACTGTTTCAGAATCAAAACCTTTGCAGGAATATATTGATCGGAGCAGCGAGATATTTCAAGCGGATTCAAAACGCCTTTTAAAAATCACCAAAGAGACGAATATTACCGGCTTAATAGAAAAAAATGCTTTGGTAGCGGTCAGTTGAAACCCTTGGAAGGATATAATGATGTAGTCAATGACGCTATTCAAAAATCTTTCGCCTATTTCTTTTGATTGGGTTAAACCGATGCAATTATTAAAGGCATTTACCGAAATGTATTTTGAAATGCACTACAAAACTTTTAAAATCTCTGCTGATTGAAGGTTTTTGCAAACAAAACAGATTGAAGGACAATATGCGGCAATCTATCGCTCCTGTGAAGTGCTGTTGGGTAAAATAACTAATTTTGAACAGCTTTTTAAGCCGAAAGGTCAATGTAATCTCCTTGAAATTCAAGGCTATATTGCAGAGATTGAAAAAGGCAAAGATATGAAAAACAGCTGCAGAAAATCGTCGATATCGCAAATATGCAAGCAAAGGCGATCGTACAAAACCGGGAAGTAAAGCTTATGCCGATCTATATGTATTTACCGAGCATTTACTGGAGGATATCAAAGCGCCCACGCCGGAATTGGTTACAAACATAAAAGCGCTTGTTGTCAGTTCTAAAAATAAAGAATCCTTTACTCGGTTGGAACAAGATAGGCATATCTTTGCGATGTTCCTCGAAATAATGAAAAACTATGCAGTATTCGGTTCTATCGAAAAAGGGAAAACCGGCGGCGCCTATTTCAACTGCCGCGCCGAGTGCGGTTCCTGCAGAAAAACCGGTGCAGAAGTAGTGTTTATACGTTTAGTATCGGAAGATTATCAAGTAAAATTATGATATTCAAAGCCATAAGATTGTGTAAAAATCGGTCTTTTTTTCTTTTTGTTCTGCATTGCCTCGCTGTTGTATGCAGACAGCTATTCCGGTTCGGAGGCGAGGGAAGCGTTTATTATCCGTGCGCCGGTATGGGTTTTCCTTGAACCGCAGCCGGGAGTTATGGATAACGACACACAAGGGACGCGGCTTCCGCCACGGCAAGCGCTGCTTGAACTATCGAAAACGATAATGGGAAGGAATGGTCTACGGCTGGAAGTTTTCCTATACCCCGTTTGATAAACAAAAGAGCTGTTGCGGAAGAGTTTGAGCTGGAACCGCTTTACTCCATTCTTCCGAGCGATAGCCGTTTATCCCTTACGGAGCTGCGTTTGCAATATCCGTATTTGTATTGTTGGGCGGAATACCGCGTTACCGACGCTATTGCTTTTACATCGGACGGAATGGAGACGTATCAATTATGTTACCGGAAAAGGTTCCGGCAGCGCGGAACGCAAGTTGGAGATAGAAGGGGTGCGACAAGCCTATCGTGAGGCTGCCCTCGCCGCCGTTCGAGGGTATTTACGAAAAATATTAAAAAAACAAGCCCAAAACCGTTCACGAGAGATGCTGATCAAAAGATAACCCGCGGCTCTCTGTTTCGGGCGGAAAGTTTACTGCTGAGCTCACCATCTATCTTCATATCAAAGAAGTTGTTCCTTACGAGATCTTTTTGAAAATAGGCAGCTCATCAAAAATATACGCGCAGCTTCTTCAGGTGAAAAGTTGTAAAATAGTATATCTTGCTTAAATAGAAATTTATATGTTAAATAGATAGATTTAAATTTTGGTTGCCACGAGGATGAGGATGATTAAATATAAAACACATCACGATATACTTTTGATACGCGCTGCCATTATCAGTGTCTGTATTCTTCTGATACCGGCTGCCTTTGCGCAGGAAGCGAATATTCATATACAAAGAACGGAGATTCATGCGCAGGAAACCGCTGGCGATGTACAAGAGCCGGAAGCTGTACCGACTAATCTTATTGATACGCCGGCAAAGGCGCCGGCAGATGAGGCTCCTGATACGATTGCCGACGCGTCGTCTGTACAACGTTATCAAATAGCGGCAGTCAACTACGATATTAAAAGGCATGACACGGAAATATCCGCTCTCCCAAGCAGTTCCCATCGACACCGATCGTGTCTTTGATTCGGAAGAGAAATGCTGCGCTACCTCACCGAGCTTGAACAGCAATTCAAAAACATCAGGGCTATTCAGTCAATTCAAATCGGTACGGACTACGGAGCTCCAAATCATGAAGCTGTTATACCGGTTACGCTAACTATTGCAATTACCGATACGTGGAATTTTTATCGTCCTCCCTTATCCTTCGTTTGATTCAAACAGCGGATTTCAGTTAAAGCTAAAAATGCAGGATTTTAATTTTGTCGGAACATTGCAACCCTTAAAAGCAGATATCGTATACCGCTCAACCGAAACAAACCAGCAGATTTTTTTCATCTTCAATCAATTTTGGATTACCGTTTTAAAAGCAGTACTTTTAATCTGTTATGGGATAATAGTTTTCAAATTGTGTATGCATATAAAGAAGCGCCTAAAATTGATATCGCCACCGGACTTACGGCATCAGTTAAATTACATAAGCGAGTGTCGCTGATCTTCGGTCTTTTACCGGAATTGGCGATTAACGATCGTACCTCAAGCCAAATGTCCCTTGCAGATGCGTCAAGAGAGGGCGGATACTCCGGAGCGCTCCCACTAGAACAGACGGAGGAGCAAAAATATCCGAGCGGGGTGGGTTCTTTATATCCTCAAGACCGCTATTATTTTAAAACAACTGTATTTGCACGCGCTCCTGTGCTGATTACTGAAGTGAAAAACTTCGGCTCGCTGGTATGGACACCGTTTATGAGCCTTGCAGGAAATTGGGCATTCGACGGCATACAGGCGGAAGAACTAAAAAAATGGACATTTAATTGGGGACATTCGCTCTCGCTTTCAAAAAGTGAATTGGGAAGCAAATTTTTAGAAAAAGGACTTTCTTTCTCTTTCGGGGAATATCTATACGTACCAATTTTACAGCAAACGTAAGATGAATATTGGTTTTGCCGCTTCGCTCAGCGGATATTATCCGTTTATCAACAGGGTGGGTATATACGGGCGGACTCAGTTTTTTTACCATTTATTCGGCGGTACCAGCACGCAAGCGGGCGCAGCCCTTCGCGGTATCTTAAACAAACGGGTCAAGACGGATACCGCCTTTACTTTCTAACCTTGATATTCCCATCCGCATTGCGACACTTGACTTTTGAAGCGATTACCGGCGTTGCATGGACTCGTTTTTTTAATTGCGATATTCAGCTGGTGCCTTTCCTCGATATTGCATTGGTGCATGATAGCAAAACCGGGACGCTACTATCATCCGGCTGACGGATGGTATGCCGGAGGGATGGAAGTTATCGTTTATCCGGAAAAAATGCGGAGTATTTACGTCAGAGCCAGTGTCGGCTTTGATTTGAGGGAGCTGAAAAATCTTTCCGGTTTAAGCGGGTCAGCAAGCCGTGACGGTTCATCAATTACCGAAGTCTTTATTGGAATCGGTCTCCACTATTAAAAAGTTCGTATATTTCGTATATATGGAGCAAAGTGCGTACATACGGCGGAGGCTTATCAATATTAGCGGGTCTTTTTATACCAATCTGATATCCGTCTATTGAGCGATAGCAGTTTTTTTCATCTGCGGAAAGCATCCGTGTCTGATCCCGTAAGTATGGAAAGATAATTTTCCCTTTTAGCTGTAGCCAGTTATGAGGTAAAATGTGCGGGCGGAAAAATCATCGGTTTGCGGCAGATGCTTGAGTAACAAAGGATAATACACGGGAAAGATATTTTTCGGTTACGTTCTTTAACGAAGAAAAACCTCCTGCCAGCCCAAAAAGACGGGGCGATCATATTATCGGTTTGGGAGCGTGCGAGTAGATTTTTCTGACTTTCTTCATTAAAGAACCATAGCAGGAATGCCCTGCGCTGCTGCCGTATTTTTTGCCTTTTTACAGATTCCTGCATAGATAATCTCGTCCTGTATCGGCGTTTTACCGTTGTAATTCATCCACCGATAGTCAAGCGACTTTAATCGCTCGTTATTTAATGAAAACAGCACATCGCTTGGCAGGGTACCAGAATAAGCAGCGTCCGTTTGTAATTAAGGTATACGGTGGGTCATAGAGGTATTTGAATTTGAATTCATCCTCAACTGCCGCGCTCGTATTGACCTCTTGCGACCACCGGCGCGTATCGGTAATCAATTCCTGCAGCATTTTATCATTCCACGAAAAGAGATTTTGTGTTTCTTCAAAAGAGACATCGAGCCCTTGCGCGGTAACATACAGAAAATCGGTATCCCAACGGGAGAAAAACCCCATCTTGGTGTATTCCGAGCCGTTTTTATTATACGCTGCGGCAAGCTCTCTCATTTCTTCAAGCGAAAGTGTAAAATTTGTCTTTACTATATTTTTTTGCGATGCGGAAAAGATAATGGTCGGTAAATTGAAGCTGACCGGCAAGAGATACTGTGAGCCGTTACTATTTCCTAATTCAAATAAGAGCGGATAAAAAAATATCTGGATTGATTTTCTTTTGAGAAAGCAGTCCGCCCAACTTGCTGAATTTTACCCGTGTGGCATCGCCCCTGTAACCATGGACCGATTACGATATCGGGCTGTTCGGACGCATCCATTAAGGCATCCGCGGGGTTTTCTTTATAGCTGATCGTGATTTTATAACGGCTTTGAGCGCTGTTAAACGCCTCGCAATACGAAATGAATTCAATACGGTCAGTCCAAATAACTGCAATCGAATCTTCAGCATTTTTGCAAGCGGACAGCAGACTGCATACAAACACTGCGATAAAAAGGAATTTTTCATACTTATCCATTATGACTACAATAAATACCTTGTCAATGACTGATGCAAGTGGCAGGGCAAACGCATCAGGGGGCTTTTTGAAAGTCACGCAGCATACCGGGAGACCATCAAGCAGAGTTTTGCCGCTTTGCGGCTCAAATGCTTGCCTAGTCTCCGGTATGACGCGGTCATGCGCTACTCCATCTGATGCATCCACCCTGTGGTAATATCCTTGCGCGGATAGGGCTCAAAAGTATAATCGACACGTATGAAAAATTGCATTGTCGTTACGCTCGTGCGGTTACCGTGCGTATGTTCACGGTTGTTTGTTGTGTGTTTTTCGATAACCGGATGTTCAAAAAAAATCGGCTATGGTGTCGTTAATTGGTCAATTCCTGAATACAACTTGACGGCATCTGATGTCGTGCCGATTCTTGTCCGCTCGAATATTTCAGAAGCGTGTATATCGCCGAGCTGAATAATCAAAAATAGAGATTCCGCTGTGGCAGCTTACCTTTTGCGCTTCAAAGCGGGAAGCAGAAGCCTATATCAAAAGACTGCCGAGTACCGCTCGGTGTATGCCGCGGTAAAAGCTTGATGGGCTGCCGCTTCGGTCTACCCCCGATAATACGGGTAAGCAAGTATACCGTTTGCGCGAAAGTCAGATTGTAAAGGTTCTATGGGAGGGAAGAGGGCGCCGGTTATTGCACGGATCAATCGCTGGAAGCGCGATTGGCTCTATGTGATGACTAACGACGGTACCCGCGGCTGGTGTTTCTCGTATAATCTTTTTACCTATAATGAAGGACAGCAGTCCATTCCCCTTCAGACAGCGGACACTGCCGCGGATGAAATTCTGGCAGAGCTTCTAAAAAGCCGATGGTATCCCTGACTATTATCGCGATATGATTCGGAAGAAACAGATTGATCCTGAACGGATGTCTGAAAACTTCGGTTTTTCCCCGGCGATGGGACGGGCGTTGTACGCATTATGTTGAAAGATGAGCAGCTTGCGTTCTCTTATACCGGTATCACAAAAAACCGGATGGGCGCCTATCAGTTTGAAGGTTCTCCGCTTCTTTTGCAAATCAGAGATGCGGAAACGATTGCCGTCAATTATACCGATGATAAGGGACGGGTACAAATACGGTATTTTATTACCTTGAAAGAAGACCCGCAGGATCTTGTACAAGCGGAGATTACGCGGCGGAACGATGCGCTGCAAACACTGGTTACAACTGGGTGGTGTTTAATTCCGTGAATTACGGGATACTCCAGTTCTTGAGGGCGGTCGCTTCCACTGGAGCGGATACCAAGTGTTATCTCCCTGCAATTATTCCGAGGGGTGCTGGGAATTCCGGTTCCATTGCAATCCGATATTTTATCAGCACAAAACTCAAGACTGAATATATGGGGATTCTGTCGTTTCAATTTGATGGCGGCGGAGACTGGATCGACTTCTTTTATACGGTATCTAAGCAGGGCGTTAAACTTGAGTATGTAAAGCCCGAAGAGGATAACCGACGGTGTCGCTTCCGTACGAAACCTTAATCCAGTTATCCTCTTTTTTGGGACGGGAAGGAACAGAAGAGTAATGCCGTTTGTCCAGCTTTCGAACATTTCTCTTGCATTCGGCGATCGCGATATTTTGCAAAAATATCACGTTGGTGCTGACCCATGGAACAAAAGCGGCGCTTACCGGCGCAAACGGCAGCGGCAAATCCACGCTGATGAAAATTATCGCTGGGGTTATACAGGCTGATTCCGGCTCGCTTTCAATGGAAAAGAACACGCGCGTTGCATATTTGCCGCAGTCCGGCATCGTGCATCGGGGCAAAACGCTCACCGAAGAAGCCGATACTGCTTTTGACCGCGGGGCGCAGCTTGTGGAACAGCGAGGCAGTCGGCAAACTGATGAGCAGAAGAAACCGATACCGCAAAGGCTGAGCGGCTTGCGCATGACTATCACGCCCTGCAAACGGAACTGGAGCAATCGGGCTGGTATTTTAGGCAGCGGATGGCGGATGAAACGCTGTGTGGGCTCAGCTTTACCACGGAAGATTTTACCCGCCTTACTGATGAGTTTTCAGGTGGGTGGCAGATGCGCATTGCGCTTGCGAAAATTCTCTTAAGCGGTGCGGATATCATCATTTTAGACGAGCCGACCAACTACCCTCGATATCGAAGCGCGCAGCTGGCTTGAACTCTGGCTGAAAAATATACCGGCGGCTTTTTGCTCGTTAGCCACGACCGCTCGTTTTTTGGACGCGACGGTTAACGAAACGTATGAACTTTTTAACGGAACGCTCAAACGCTATGCCGGCACATATACCAACTACGAAAAGACGCGGGAGGTAGAGCTTGCTTCGCTGATAAAGGCGTACACGCAGCAGCAGCTGGAAATCGCAAAAACCGAGGGATTTTATCAGAAAGTTCCGCTACAAGGCGACAAAGGCGGCGGCGGTGCAGGATCAGGTAAAGCGCCTCGAAAAACTTGAACGTATCGAATTGCCTGAGCACTTAAAGAAAATTCACTTTAGCTTTCCGCCCGCCCCGCATTCGGGGAATATTGCGTTACAAGCTGAGTCAATTACAAAGATGTACGGAGAGCGACTCGTGCTAAAAGATGCGGAGCTCACCGTAACCAAACAGGAGCGCATTGCATTAGCGGGACGAAACGGCGCCGGTAAAACCACGTTTTTGCGGATACTGGCAGGGGAGGATGCCTCGTATACCGGCTCTGTAAAATACGGGGCGGGCATCATCACCGGTTATTTTTCGCAGGATGAGGCAGAGCGGATTAACGGCAGTGAAACGATTATGCAGCTGATGGAACGGAAGCGCCGACGCACCTTATTCCTAAGCTCTACGATATGCTCGCCGCCTTTCTCTTCCGCGGCGATGATATTCACAAACAGCTTTCCGTGCTGTCCGGCGGGGAAAAAAGCAGGCTTGCGTTGCTCCGACTTCTGTTAAAGCCGCTGAACCTCCTCATCTTGGACGAGCCGACCAATCACCCTCGACCTCCACTCCAAGGATGTATTGCTCGATGCGCTGCAGCGGTTTGAGGGGACGGTTATCTTTGTTTCGCACGATAAGTTTTTTATCCAAGGGCTTGCAACCAGAATTTTGGAGCTGACGGCGTCGGCGGCGCCCGGAGCCGGTACCCGCATAAGAAACTTCCCGGGTACCTACGACTATTATCTCTATCGTATTGCCGCCGAAGCCGATGGCAGTGCAGCCGGAAAAATCGGGGCAAGCGGCGCCTTTTTCGAGCGGGGGCAAAACAAGCGGCAGTTCTTTTCGGCAAAAATAAGCAGCTCTTCTGCCGATAAAATAGGCGGAGCTTCTGCCACTAAACCGTCGGCAGCGCCTTTTTCGCCAGCCGCAAGAACTGTCCCTGAAACCGGCTGCCGAGCGCTTTCCAGCACAGCGCTTTCTTATGAAGAACAAAAAGGCAGCGGGCGGAAAAGCGTAAGCGGGAAAAAGAAGAAGAACGTATTTTTGCGCAACTCGCCGAAACCGAAGATGCAATAAAGGAACTAGAGCGCAGCTCGCATCTTCTGCAGTCTACACCGACGGAGAAAAGGCTCGTAGTGTTCAGCAGCAGATTCAAGCTCTGCAGGAAACCGCCGCTGCCCTTACCGAAGCGTGGGAAGCCCTCGCCCAAGATTAAGCTCGTTGACAAGGTACATACTTGTATACTCAGCGCCGGTTGTAGTTATTGATAATAGCAAGAAAAATTCTGAAAATGCAGCTTATTTAAAAATCAATTAAACAGCATAAAGCCGAAAAATACAAAAACACGAGCTACTGCAAAAGTAGGCAAAAATTTTATTGAAAATTTTTGTCTATTTTTAATGGGTTGTCTAATGTATTAGGCAGAGTAGATAAAAATCGCTAAATAATTGAGACTGTGAGACCATTTTGAACCGCGACGAGGTTTAACTCTGATTGAACAGCCTCAATTATTTTGTAGGATGCTAAAAATTTGCGGGATTGCTAAAAACGGTCCGATGCGTTAGACAGGCGGAAATATGCTGCAAGAGCTTTTCTCTACCTGTTTTTTGTAGAAGATGATACGATTATTTCATCCTTGCTGCATTCAAAAAGGATGCAAAGGGCAAGGAGTTGCTTTTTCCTGTTCATTTTTACTGAGCTTATCGGCTTTAGTCGCCGTCAAGACAGTTGATATGTTGTGTTCCCGGAAAAACTGCAAGGTTTGCCGCTCAATTTCAACAGGATCCCGCCGAATATCCATCAAGAGAAATACTGTTTTAAGCGTGGAGCGGGTTGTACAGTAATCGTAGAGCATCGCATCAATCCGTTTCCGTTCCATCTGGGATACCTGTGCAAAGCCGTAGCCGGGGAGGTCGGCAACACAAAACGATTCTGCACTTGGCGACTTTTCCAGCCGGAGCATTTACCGCAAAAAGTTAATTTCACGTGTCATGCCCGGCTTTGCGCCTGTTTTGACAAGGTTCTTTCTATTAAGAAGCATATTGATAAGCGAAGATTTTTCCCGCATTGGAACGCCCGAAAAAGGCAAATTCGGAAACGCCTATCTGCGGGGATTGCTTGCTATTGATAGCGCCTTTGATAAACTCGGCGGATACAATCTTGAGCATACCGGCTGTAGCGTATTCGCTTCCCTTATAGACCGAACAGGCGAGCGTAAGCGGCGAGTTCGAGGCGGCATATCGTGCGATAAAACTTTTTTGCAAGCACCTTGCCGAGCTGGACACGCTTCTGATCGAAAACTGTTGACATTCCAGATAAAAGCCTTGGAACATCACCTTGTTTTTCGTAGTGCGCCAGCAACGCGCCGAGCGCTTCTGGCGTCAGCGCTTTTTCCGTAGATAAGGCTCGAAAGGACGTCCTCCCGCAAAGCTCTTATTTGCATTGTCATCCTGTTTACCGAGCGCAAAAGCCGTCATCTGTGCAACAACATTGTAAGTAACTTTTGCTGGCTGGTAGAACGCTTCCCACGGTGATGTCTTTACCGTACTGGCTTTCTGCAAAACCGATAAACTGGAGCGGAATAATATCGGTACCTTGGTGCAGCAGCTGATAGAACGAGTGCTGTCCGTTGGTGCCGGGTTCCCCAAAGATAACCTGTCCCGTTTTATAATGAATCGATTTGCCGAAGCGGTTCACCGACTTTCCGTTGGACTCCATATCCAGCTGCTGCAAGTGAGCCGGAAAGCGAGAAAGCGCTTGGCTGTAGGGGCAGGATGGCGGTGCTACCGTAACCGAGGATATTCCGTTCATGGATACCGATCAGCGCATCCATAAGCGCGGCATTTCGGGTGTTGCACGGGTCAAGCGCTTGCTTATCTGCGGCGGCGGCTCCGGCGAGGAGGGCGTCAAAGGTATCGGCGCCAGAAAGTGGCAGCACCGCCCTCCGCATACTGAGGTGGAAGAGTACCGCCCACCGATAAAGTCATCCATATAGAGAGGATGCAAGGTATGGAAGGATTGTTGGCGAGCGGACTCGTTTCGCTCGTTACAGCAACTCATCTGCTTGGCAGGGTTTAAAGCCCGCCTCTTGCAAAAATTGCCCGACGAGACCGTTCATTGGTGAGCGTTTCGAGCGTGGTGCCGCTTTTTGAAACCAAGATAAACAGCGTCGTCGATAAGTCGAGCGCGGAAAGCACCGCCGCCGCATCATCGGGGTCTACATTTGAGATAAAATGAGCGCGGAGTTTGAGCTTGTATGCCGCTCCCCCATGCTTTTAACGCAAGATACAACGCGCGCGGGCTAAGGTCTGAACCGCCGATACCGATCTGCACCACATCGGTGAAAGGCTTACCGGATGGAGCGGCGATGGAACCGTTATGGACAGCTTCGGAAAATTCGCGGACTTTTTCTTGCTGCTCCAGATAAAAGGTTCGCATATTTTTACCGTTGAAGATAACATCGTCTCCCAACTGTCCGCGCGTAAGATGGTGCAGAACTTTTCGATGCTCCCCGGTATTGACTCTTCACCTGAAAGGGCATTTGATACTTTACTGTTACTTGCTGCTCACTGGCAAGCGCATCAAGAAGGTAAGTACTCGTTCATCAACCTGCTTTGCAGCATAATTGTAGTGCATACCGGCAGCCATCGGGATGGAGTATTGTTTTATCCGGTATGCGCCGCCGTCTCCTTTCATCCATTGTGTGAGATCCGGTATTGCTGCCTCCTGCAAATCTTGAAACAGGATGCATTCATCTAAGTTTTTCCACATAATCGTCTCCTTTGTAGCTGGTTCCTATAAAATAAAAACGCCAATAGACCAAAACACGTTTAGCGCATATTCTCCGTTGAAGCCGTATCATGTTGAATAAGTTTTTCTTTTTCAAAATGAATAATGGCAAAAAGAGTATTCAACCAGTAATAGCCCTATCAGCGTTACGAGCGCCATAAGTCCCTGAGAAATAACCGCAAGCGTAACAAATATATCAATAATTATCTGTAGGGTCATCACAACAACTAGCGCTCCCCGCGGAGAATAGCCGATGAGCATCAATTTTATGATGAAGATGCATCCTATCACCCTTCCCGTATCGGTCTCTTCTCCCGCACTCGCCGCCAAGTGCAGCAATCATATCGAAAATAGGGGAGCATCATAAAAATAATCGCGAAAGGGATTGCCGCAGTTTCATATCCGTCGTTTCTCGGTACGAGCGGGAGTATTGCAAGCGCAAAGCCGAGACATTGAGAACCTGCATCACCCATAAATATTTTTGCGGTAGGATGGGAAAGATTAAAAAATAAAAAGCCTATGATTGCAGCAAGCCAAGATGATGCAGGAATGAATCATAGAAAAATAAGGCGGAGCATCTTTATAAAAACGATATAACTGATGAGCAATGAGACGCTTAAACAGCCTACTTGTCCGTCGATGCCGTCCATTAAGTTTACGGCATTGGTAACTCCTGCAACCCAGAGTACCGTTATCGGATATGCAAAAATACCGAAAGGATAAAAAAAGACCAAGAGGAGCAAAACTGATGCGGGTAAAGCGGAAGCCTGCATACGCAACGATACTGGCAGCGATGAGTTGAATGATCGGTTTATGGATAGCCCGCCAATTTTTAGGGTCATCCCACAACCCCATGAAAAATCAAGCAGCCTCCGATAATAATAGCTGTGAACTGACGGGTTATAACGATACTGCCCGGAAATGTGAAAGAGGTGATAAAGACGCTCACTACAAAGGCGAAAAAAACCGATACCGCCTAAGCGCGGAATTTTTCCCGAATGAATTTTTTTCTCCCCACCGACATCATCGTATAAGTTGTGTCGTTTTGCAAAAAGAATCACAAAATATACAAAGAGGCTGATATGGCGCAAGGAATCAGCATAGTGAATATGATAAACTGCATATTTGTCAGTTGCATTAAAACCCTCAATGGAGACATCATTATTAATTTTTCGCCTGTGTTCAAAGAAGCGTCAAATCATGGGATACGCAAAACTCTGTGGCGGGTATAATAGCCGATTAGGCGGGAACATACAAGTGTCAGAGCGCCGGTGTTGGGGAGCCGGTCTACGAAAAATATGCGAAATTTTTGAAAAAAATTTCGCTGAGTTTAATTTACTTAGAGTGTCTTATTGGATCGACGGATGAGAAACGCTTCCCAAACGATTTTTATACATATCAGGGATCGGTATCTCCTTCGGTTGAAAAACACAGTATCTTTGAGTTCTTATCGAGCTTTAATGCCGCGCGTAAATCTTTCATATCATCGTGCTGCATAATGGAAGATAACAGACCGAATGGGACGGCGCCCGATTCTCCTGAGGTAACCGGCGTGTCTCCCTTGATGGGCGCCGCAAGCATACGCATACCGCGGGCGGAAAGCAATCGGGTGCGGAAACAGAGCAACTGGTGTTATTCTTTAGGATATCCCAAGAAATGGTGTTCGGTTCGCCGCGTGCGAGTCCTGCCATAATTGTTTGCAAAGTCCCCGTTACAAAATGAGGCTTGCCGTCCGCTGCCGTCGCCGATCGGGTACAAGCAGTCTGCAGCACGGGCTTCCACTACAACGGTAATGGGGCAATTATTGGGGAACAGGTTTTTAAAATACCCCTGTACGGCTCCTGCGAGGGAACCGACACCTGCCTGTACAAAGATATGGGTGGGGCGGTCTACTCCTGCTGCTTTGAGCTGTTCGGCAGCTTCGAGCGCCATCGTTCCGTATCCTGCATAATCCATGCGGGGATTTCTTCGTACCCGTCCCATGCCGTATCCTGTACCATAACACCGTGTTCTGTTTTTTGCAGCAAAGTGCAGCTGCCATACGCACACATTCGTCGTAGTTGACGTTTTCTATGGTAACCTTTGCGCGCTTCTTTTGCGATATTATCGAAACGAGTTTTTGTCGAACCTTTGGGCATTAGTACGACCGATTTTTTTGACCGGAGTTTATTTGCAGCCCAGGCTACGCCTCGTCCGTGATTTCCATCGGTTGCGGTAAAAAAATGTGGCTTTGTCCGAATTCTTTCCGCAGTTTTTCGCCGGTTAATACATCGTAGGGGAGTTCCGAAACATCTTTTTTTAAGCTGCTTCGCAATGTATTTTGCCATTGCAAAGGAACCGCCGAGTACTTTCAAAAGCGTTTAAAACCAAAGCGCCATGATTCATCTTTGATAAATACCGACCCAACGCCGAGCATATCCGCCATATTTTTTTAACGGCACCAGCGGTGTCGGCGCATACTGCGGAAAGCTTTATGAAATGTATATGCCTTATTAATTTCGTCTAAAGCCATCACCGCGAGCTGTTTGTTGTCTGTTTTCGGAAGCTTATTTTTCCGACCAAAGAATCTTTTCCATCCATAACTCCTTTTTAATCGAGAATGAGGTGTTCCAAAAACTTTCATTTTTGGACAGTTTTTGCGTATTAAGTGTGATTCTTATGCAAAATTTGTTAGAATCAAAATATTTATGAGCTAATCATAGCACAGATACAAGATATGTCAAGTTCAGTCAGACCAAGCGCATCAGGTTGTTTTTAACACCCCCGCAGAATAATTGAGGCAGTTCTGATCGAATAGTCTCAATTTTTTTCGTGGTTTTTATCTACTCTATCTGATGCGTTTGCCTTGTGGTCTGGTGGCTAAAGCTCCGTTACCCAATGCCGAAACTATAAATAAGGTATCTCTAACGACGGAGTTTTTAGAGATAGCCTGATAGCTATAAGGGTATTTCTAAAAAAATCAGAAACTTTTTAGGTGTTTCCTATAACGTGATAACGTGCTGTCTGATAGTGACAAAAAAAGGTTTTTGTCGGCGAATAGCGATATTTTTTTCATTTGTGGAGGGCAATGTATGAAATTGTATTCAATTAAAAAGTAATCCGGGTGATGTGTCGTATTTTTTTCAATCCTGAACGAAACAGACAAGGGATATTTTTATCCGCATCTGCCATGATAAAGATGGATATGAGAAAATCAGCGAGGAATTTCTTGACAGTGAAATGTTTGCGCTCTGCCTGCGCACTGGATATATCAGCGAAGTTCCTGCAGAAGCGCATGTCGTTGCTTAATCGATTCAATATGCCGCGCCTGTAAACCGGTCTTTGGTTTGGCAGACGCGGTCGATGCTGTCGTACCTTGACTTGCGCTGAAAGGCTACTTCTCCGGTACCCTGTATCGGGGTATGTTGATTATTTCAAAAATCCCTGTATCATTTTTTTATGAGCATCAACGTGTATTCTCTGGGAGCCGCAGAGGAGTAACCGGCTCAAAAGCATATTCTCGATGTTGATGGGTATTTGTATCTTATTGACTGCGGAGCTTTCCAAGGGAAACGAGCGGAAGCCGATAAGAAAAACCGCGACTTTAATGTCCCCGCTGATAAGCTGACTGCCGTGGTTCTTACCCACGGGCACTATGATCACTGCGGGCTGTTGCCGCTGTTGGGTCTCCACGGGTTTACCGGCAATATTTATGCAACGCCAGCTTCACGGGATATTGCTAACCTCGTATTGATGGATTCCGCCCGCATACAGGCGCGTGATGCCGAATATCTCCAAAAACAGGCGTTCAAAAAACACGAAAAATTTGATTGGAAACCGCTTTTTACCGAAGAAGATGCCGTGCAAACCATCAATCAATGTGTAACGGTCTCGTATCATCGTCCAATCTGGATTGGTCCGAATGTGCAGCTTGAATTTTATGATGCGGGGCATATTCTCGGTTCCGCCATCGCGTTTATTACGGCAAAAGATTCTGCCGGTAAGACCGTAAAAATTGCCTTTACTGGCGACCTTGGCAGAAAGAATAAATCGATTATCCGCGATCCTGACATTATCCCCGCTGCCGACTATATTATGATAGAAAGCACCTACGGGAATCGCCGGCATGAGGATATCCACAATGCGATGGAGCTATTGGAGCGTGCGGTTAATGATGCGGTAAAGATGCGCGGGAAGATTATCATTCCTGCCTTTGCCGTTGAGCGGACGCAGGAACTCATCTATTATTTCCATCTGCTGACGGATCAAAAACGGATTCCGCAGATTCCCATCTATGTCGATTCACCGATGGCGGTAAACGCAACGACGATCTTTTCAGGTGCATCCTGAATGCTTCGACCAAAAACACAGGAAGCCTTTGTCAAGCACCACAAAAATCCGTTTGGTTTTAATGCGCTCAAGTTTATTACGAGCGTCGATGAGTCTAAGGCGCTGAACGCGCTCGAAGAGCCGATGGTGATTATCAGTGCGGATGGTATGTGCGAGTTTGGTCGTGTTACGCATCATCTTGCAAATAATATTTCAAAACGCTTCGACGAAAAATTATGCTCGTTGGTTATATGGCTGAGCATACGCTCGGTAGACGCCCTGATGAACCGTGAACCGGAGGTAAAGATATTTGGAGAATGGCACCAAGTCCGTGCAGAAATTCTCCAGATCAATGCGTTCAACGCCCATGCCGATTATGTGGAAATGGTAGAATGGCTCGACAGTCTCGACACCAGAAATTTGAAAAAGCTCCTGATGGTTCACGGCGAACCGGACGCACAGAGCTTTTTCAGGCGTATTTAGAAGAGCGCCGCTATGAGTCATATATTATGAAATACGGTGATGTGATAGAGTTATAGCGATGCAGATTATTACCGGTTTTCATGCGATTGAAGAATTATTGCGCTCCGTTGAAGCGCAGTTAGACATTCCGAAGTAACAGGCGCTGCAATAAAGCATTCCGAAACGGGAGTAAAGAGCGCCGGCGGAAAGGCTGGTGTCAACGCCGGAAAAAGCTGGTGTTAGCGCCGGAAAAAGCTGCCTCTGACGGAAAGGCGTGCGGATTACGGCTGACGATTTTCTACGCCAAGCAGGGTACTGCGGGTCAAAAAGATTCTTGCGCAGGCTGAAAAACTTTCTGTTACGATAGAGCGGCGGACTGACGCCGAGCTGATACACTCACTGCGCCCCTGCCCGAATATCTGCAAAACCACCGCGGGATTATCCTCATCGATGAACGTCCGCAGGAACAGGCGCCGAAGCTTTCCGCCGATGCGCTACTCGCTGCGCTTGCTACCCGTCAAAAAAAGCCTTTGTTGTCGTCCCCGATTCAATCACCGACCCCCACAATACCGGTGCCATTATCCGCAGCGCCGATCAATTTGCCGTTGACGCTGTTGTACTCCCCGAACGGAGATCCGCAGGGGACTTTCAGACGGTCAGTAAGATTAGCGCGGGAGCGGCGGCGTGGGTGCCGCTGTTATACACGGCGAATTTAGTGCGGACGGTGGAAGAACTCAAACGCAATGGGTTTTTGGGTATTTGGCGCCGACGCTCAAGGCGAGCCGCTCCCTCACACCACATTCCCCGACAAAACCGTGCTTATTATGGGCGGTGAAGGGCTCAGGGCATCAGCCGCTTGCTTAAAGCCTCCTGCGATTCCTTTACGGCAATTCCCACCTCCGGTAAGCTCGACAGTTTGAATGTTTCGGTTGCCGCCGGTATTTTTGATGTACGAGGTACGCCGGCAACAAAACGAGTAGGGGAGGCAGACCAAACGCATCAGGTTGTTTTTACCACCCCCCGTGGGAAAATTGAGACTATTCGACTAGAGTTGAACCTCTTCGCGGTTATTCTCTCCTCAGTTCGGCTAGTGCGGAGCAGAATAGGGTACCAGTCTGCGCTACATTTCAGGCTTTCGATCGCTCCGCAGCCGTTGATTTTAACCAATACATCGCAGAGCTTTTTTTCGCTTCGGCGGAAATGCCGTGCTCTTCATTCCTAAAACTACCACAACCGCCTCGTCAGGTTGTACTACCGACGGAATATCTTTTAGGCTGCGGTATGCTCGATGATCCGCGCCTATCCGTACCAAATACCCACTGCACAGCTTTTAAAAATGCTCGGCGGAGGGAGTGGTATACAAGGTGATAAACTCCATGCCGCCTTGTGCAATCCGGTAGGCGCTCGGCGTCAGCTGTGCCTGTGCATCCTCTCCGCTTATCACGATATGCTCGATGCCGAAAAAGGCTGCGCTGCGGATAACTGCCCCGAGGTTATTTGCATTTCCGACACGGTCGCACAGTAACACTGCGGCTTTTTCTGCCCCCACCGTTTAATCTGTTCCGGCGTTACGGCAGCAATGCGGGGTTCTGCAATCATCGCGACAACCCTTGATGATGAACGGAGCCGCACAGCTTTTTCAATTCCGCATCCGACTGTACCAGCCGGTAAAGCCGTTTCCGCTGCGCAAGGTATTTACAAAGGGCGCCGAATGTTTTGCCCTGCTTCCGGCAAAAAGGCGCGAAAATGTTTTCGGGATGTTGAGCGGCGAGCGCCTTTACCGCTTCAAAGCCGCAAACAGCCAATTCTTTTTGATGTAATTCACTCATATAGAAACCTATAAAACCTCAGTTTTAGAGGGTTTTTCTGTCGATTCATTTTTCAATATCGTAAGATGCGTTATATCACTTGAGATACGTGTACCAATAGGGACAACGCATCCCAAGTGGTAAACGCTTTTATTTTGCACGCTCTTTGAAGTCTTTTTCTGTGCGAGCTTTCGCCTTCGCTTTCCGCCTTTTCCAATTCCGCCTGCGCAATCGACAAGAGTGCGATTGGTACCGAATAAGACGAACAAGAAACATAATGCAAACCGGTACTGCATACAGAAGGGATGTTTTCGGGGCGCGCGCCCTGTTCTCCACACAGACCGAGTTTAATATCGGGGCGGGTGAGCCGTCCGCGCTCAATAGCGATACTGATAAGTTCACGAACCCCCGGATCCAAAATAGCAAAAAGGATTGCCGTTGATTAAATCGTATAATGTATAATCCGGCATAAAGCTATTAAAGTCATCGCGGGAAAGACCGAGTGTCGTTTGCGTAAGGTCGTTTTGTTCCAAACGAGAAGAATTCCGCATACCGGGCAATTTCTCCCGCCGATAACGCCGCAACCGGCAATTCAATCATTGTACCGATTTTTGAAGTCGATCGGTTTTTGCCTTTAGCTGTGTCCGTATTTCCTGTTCGATTGCACGGATACCGAGGTAAGAATGCCGCTCAATCTTCTTTCCGTACGCAATCTGTTTAAGCTCGCGGAAATTCATCACAATCGGAACCATAATTTCAACAGTGCGTTTTCAACGTCCTCTTTTTGCAGCTTGTAGGTACTTCAAAAATAGCGCGGATTTGCATTGCGTAAATTTCAGGGTAGGGAGATTGCGATACGGCAAACCGCGGTGTCCAAGCATGGGGTTTTACTTCCGCTCGGAGCGCAATAGCCTCGGATAAAGCTTTTTGCTTGCGGCTTTCTTCTTGTCTGTTTTAAGATACTCGATAAAGCCATCCAGTTCCGCGTCATTATGCGGCAAGAATTCATGCAGGGAGCATCCAACAGCCGGATGGTAACTTCGCGCCCGTTCATCACCTTTGAAAATGCCGTAAAAATCTTCCATTTGTACTTTTTGCAGTTTATTCAAAACTTTGATGCGCTCTTCCGTTGTTTCGGAAAGAATCATCTCTCAAAAAGATTGATACGCTTTGCCTCAAAGAACATGTGTTCGGTGCGGCACAGACCGATACCTTCTGGCGCCGAAACCGACTGCTAAGGCAGCGTCGCGGGGGCTGTCGGCATTGGCACGGACATGGAAGTCCTGTATAAATGAGCGGGTAAGCTCGATAAAGTCCAGTAAACCGGAGGTTTTGGGTCGGGTTCGATCAGCTCCGCTGCTCCAAAGTACAGCGTTGACTCGCCGTAATAGGGTACCTGTAAGGTAACATAATCCCCTCTTTAATAGTAACGCCGTCGATAATAGCTTTATTTGCCATAATTTTCATATCGGGGCGTACCAACGAAATTTTTCCGTATTGACGTGAAACAACGGAAGCGTGGGCAGAATACCCGCCTTTCATTTGATAAAACGCCGGTGGAAACTTCGATTGCTTTTACGTCGCCTGCATAACTTGCCGGTACGCAGAGGATGCAGCGGGTATCAGCGCTTTTGCAAATGAGCGATACGTTGCGCTTCGATCAATGAATCGGCGCTAAAGTACACGCGACCGACGGCTGCCCCGGCGCACCTGCAATACCGCCCTTTGAAAATTGAAGATTTTTAACGCTCGATATATTGATAACCGGATGCAAGATTTCGTTTAACTGACCGGGTTTTACATTTTTTACCACATATTCCGCATCGACAATTTTACGGTTGTATAAATCGAGGAGGAAGTGTACCAACGCAATCGTACTTTTCGCTTCGACCGATTTTTTTGTTCGATAAGCCACAACTTTCCGGCTTCAATGGTAAAACGAATTTCGCGAACATCTTTGCTATAATCTTCAAGCTGCCATGCAATCGCCTCAATGTTTTGAAATATACCGGTTTTATATCATTGATATCTTTTCCAACCGCATCCACTTCGTCGAATTTTTCTTGGAAGAACATCCCTTGCAATTTTTTTTCACCGGTAACGATATTGCGGCTGAAGAATCTGCCGGAGAATGATTCTTTGTCATAGTTGCCGTATACCAACGGCTGAATCAATAATGCGACATCATTTTCATTATCGGGTTCAAGGCTGAGCAGCGTACTGATCATCTGGATTGTTTGATTCAGCTGTACTTCCGGAGTGCTGAAAAAAATTCTTGCGGCAGATACGCTTGGTACATATCCATAACGGCGGCACCCTGATTCTTGACGCTTTTCTTTTTTTCAGTTCATTTTCGACGTTTTGCAGCTGCACTCTAGAGTTCCTGTTTTACGTTGTCTTCTTTGGAGTTCTGCCAATTTATAAAGAATGGAAAAAAATACCGCGCAACAGAAAGAGTACTTCGTGGCTCGCAAAGTCTTTTTCCCACTTTTTGCTCAAAACCGCTGATGGTTGTTTTTGCCAAAACCGAAGTTATGCAGTGTCGGATAGTTAGCAATCACCATGTTGGAAGAAATAACAAGCTTTTAATAAAAGCGGATTTTCTGCATCACCGAATTCTTTCTTTACCGCTTCGCCCATCTTTTTAAGAACGGTTTTAATAACGGTACAACATTGGTCTGTTGTAAACTTTGTGTGATGGTTGCATCCATAACAAGACCCGGTACGATAGGCAGTCCGAGCTCAGAAAACTCATTGAGCTGGCGTCCGCGAATACCGAGGATAGTCTTGTCGATGTTGCTTTTCAGTGATTCTTTATTACTGAAGAAATGGATTGATTTAGACATATTCATAATAAACTCCTAGAAAAGGTTAAGAACGGTGCTGGGAGAACCGCGCAAAAAGGCTTTCAAAACGAGGGCTTGCGCCTTCGGCAAAAGTATTTTGACAATTTTGATAAGTCTTTAATTTCTTCTCCGGCAACGGCAAATTGAATACTGCTGCCGTGTTTTACCTTTCCCCATTTGAATAACGTGTTGATATCGACAATTTGTTCTCCGTCATAGAATACGATAACCTTATTATGTGGATACCGCGCGTTGTAGCTTCGGATAATCCGTTTCCATGCTTCGACGTTGCCGTTGTGGAACAGTTCGTTTGTAACAACGACTGAAATTTGCTGAGAAATACGGGTTTTTCCGGACGGCGCCTGCATTTGAGCGGGGGCAGCCGCTTGTTTTGCCGGTGCAGCGCTTGTCGTTGCCGCCTTGGCTTTGCTGTTGCCGGAGCTTTTGCCGCTTTTCGTTTTCGCGCTTGTGTCGGTTGTTTTTGCTTTCGGTGCAGTAAATACGAATGGATCGTTTAAAAGTTTTGCAGGAATTGACGGTTTTACACCGCTTAAAAAGATCAAAAATGCATTGAATACCGTTTCTGCAACAGAAGCTTCTATTATACTCTTTATCTTGTTTTCCGACATAAATATTTAAGAGTTCATTTTTTCAACGTTTCAAAAGAGAAGCGTTTGCTGGATTTTTAGGGTTTATCACCAAAAAAAGCCTAAGTCAGGATGATGATAGCCGATTACGATATCGACCCCTTTCCATTTTGCCGCTTCTGTGATGATGTTCATAGGTATTCCACTGATTTCTCGAATGTTTTTAGAGATAACTCTATATCCCCACATATCGAGCAGTATAACAGATAAAAAAACGCCGGAATTTCTTCGTTTATTAATTCTTTGTTTTTCAGCATGATGCCGATTTCATCGGCAATATTTTTTTAACATTGCTGGCATCCAAAAGCGATAACGCATTTTGGATATGTGTTACAGAGGCATTAAATCCCTGCTTTGTAGCAAGCGGTACATAAAAATCCCTAATGAATCGAGCATTCACTTCTCCTATAAAAACTTTTTGCAGGATGTTGCAACATCCGAAAAAGTTTTAGCCGTGCGCGCAACACGTACACGTAAATATTCAAGTTTGTTTCGCAAACTTGAGCTGAAAAAGCTGCCGACGATTATTCTAGACGGCAGTTTTTAGCATCACTCCTTTGCGTAGCAAGAATAGTTTTAGAATATGTATTGGGCATCTCTAAAAACTCGGTTAGATTTTTAGAGATGCCTCGACGAGTTTTTAATTTAAGTCTTTATAAGACAACGACTTAAATTAAAACATCGCAAATTAAATCTAAGGAAAACCTCAAAAAAACTTCAGTTTTTAGAGGTTCCCTATTAAAAACTTCCCTGCATTTACTTTCAGATTTATGGAAAAATATTTCCTTGAGGGATCTGAACAACACGGAATGTAAGTTCCCTATAGACAAAAAGCCCTCCGAAACAAGTGTTTCAGGGGTACTTTTTATACATAAATTTAACTTATTGCCATACGATAAACATTACAGAGTTCTTACCCCGGATTTGCGTCCGCGGCGTCCTTTGTTTGCCGTAGTATCAACAGCTCCCTCTTTCTTTGTTTTAGAAGGGGCTCTGCGTCCACGAGTGGCAACAGGCTTTGCGTCTACGGTTTCAGCAGCGGCAGGCGCTTCCAAACTCGGAGTATCGTTTAACGTATCGATAAATTGAGCACGTCCGTTCGGTGTTACTGCAGCGGACTCATCCGTCTCGCCTGAGCCGAAGCGTCTGCGCAATATCTGCACGGACTGTTGAGCGGCGGCGGCTGAATGAAGCAAATGCCTGATCCATAAAGCCTTTTGAAACTCCATGGAGGAACTCGTTCAATACGTTTGCCATACCGTCAAGGGTTGCTTTCTTGCGTTTGATAGAGGTAATATCAATGTCGAGCAAGAGACCCGGCTGCTACGTGGGAAGGGTTGATGAGGTAGTCAAACTTGTTGAATTCAGCCTCGAGGAAAGCGAGTCGCTCTTCCATAACGCGCCGTTCAACAGGATACTGGTAATCGTACATTCTCTTGAGCCGTTCACGCATGATTACAAGCTTCTTGCGCATCTTGTCTTTTTCGTAGACGAATGTGCGGTTCATTTTTCAACTTCGGTTTCAGCTGCATTGACGAACGAAATCTCGTCCCAGACTTTTTGCAATATCCTTGTAGGCGGGTTCGCCTTTCGGAGCCTTGTATTTCTTCTGGATGTGTTTTTTTCGTAGAGTTTTGCCAAATCGCCGAAGTCGGTGATGCGTACCATGAACTTAGATTTATCGTACTGGGTCTGCAATACGTCCCAAAGGTGTTCAACTTCAGTTTCAAATGAACGAATCATAACCCTCATACGCTTTGCGTTCTTCAATGAGCTGCGCGTTGTCATAGTAGCGTAGACGGATCTGGTAGCGTTCGTCGGGGAGATTTGCAACGTTCGTGTCATCATACTCGCGCAACAGCAGTTCACGGGCATTTTTCAAGTTTTCAATGTACTGATATCCCATCTTAGAGGTATCAAGAATTGAAGTTAACGAGTTAATTGTTGTATTGAATCCGCGGTTACGGATGTTTTCAATATCGATGATGCGTTTGATATTCTCGCGGACGTTCAGCTGATCGAAAGTCCCAGGATCGATTTCCGCCTTAGATTTGCAATACGATCGAGCAATTCTTTTGAAACCGCGGAATAGCGCTTACTTTTCCGGATTTTTCAACATCATCATCGGTTACATCGAATACCTTTCCCATCTTTTTGAAGATGATTTCGCTGTCTGTCATCTCTTCTACCTTCATCGATAAGTTCATCCTTTAATTGTTCGATTTCTTTTATCGATAAGGTTCATCATATGATTGGAAAGCAGATCTTTAATTAAGTACTCAACCGTTGCCTGATACTGGAAAAATCGGGCTGATAAGTTCGGTGTCGAGAATATTGACTGAAAAGTTTTACATCCGTTACCGTTTTTGGCTTAGTGATGTTGTCTTTAAACGCACACTTTACGATTGAGTAAGCGTTTTCACCGCGGACAAAAAGCGCCGACGTCGGTTTTTCTGACGCAGGAGCGAATTGGTCAATGTTTCAAGATCATTGATTCCGCGTTGTACGTGTCCTTGTAAGTGTCCGTACATATTGACAATCGATTTTTCGATTTCTCCCGTATTGAACTTATCGGCGCCGCCGACTTCATCCAACAGAGTAGCAACTCTTTCGGGGTATAGCGGTTCAGAACTTTCATTTCTTCCCTATCGATAAATCCGTGGACTTTTTGAGCATTTCATCTTCTGCGGTTACCATATAGCGGTTGAACATATTCTGATAGTTCTGGTTAAAGTAATTGTATAACTTTTCCTTTAAACCACCCATTACATCCAATCTTTCCAGAACATCTTTGGGTAATTTTGTTGATAAGTGATGCAATACTTTATTAGTCTCTTCTTCAATCAGCTGATTCACTTCTTTTTGCTGATCGCGGTAATCTTGCGCCAACGAATTTCCTTGAACCGACAGCGCTAGGCTTTTTCGGGATGAAATACATTTGGACTTTGAGGTAAATCTAAACTTCCCATCTTACTGTCTCCTTATTGCAGCAGATTTATATCCGTAATGGATATATCAATATGGCTCTCATTATAAGGCTATTTTGATAAAATGTAAAAGCCACTAACCCCCTTTTTACTTTCTTTTTGTAATACTATAAGGCATCACTGAAAACACGGTCTGTTTTTAGAAGTTTATTATACAAATTCCGTAATGAGAGGCGCTATTTATGTTGAAAATTAAATCCGTTTTTCTTTGCCGTATCTTTTTCTTATGTCTTTTTGCGCTATTTGCCGGTGAAAGAACTATTCCTGTTGATATTTTTGATGATTGATAAAATCGCAATCGATGAATGAACCCGGCAAATTCGATAGTTTGCATAAATGGGTACGCGATACGCTTGTTACCGAAAAATGTTGATACTTGAAGATTGGATTACCGTTTGGGAATTTTTATGAAAAACCGCATGAATTACAAAACATTAGTGATTAAAAATGAAAATGATCGCAATGCATTAATAAAAACAATCGACAATATTACTCCTAATGGTGCATTTACCGACATTGGCGCTGTGTTGGATGCAATCCAAGATTCATTAAATAAGCGAGGAAAAATAACCGATATAAAAATTTTATTACTGGTAACAGACCTTGAACAGGATGCACCGTGGACATCAAAATATCGCGGAAAACAGGAATCGTTTTAAAAGCCCGTATCTTGTAGAAGCGCGCATTATCAAAACATGATAATTGGTACGAAATAACACTGGATATGGATATTCAAGATAAGGTTGTCAAAACGACTAAAGAACTCTATACGGATATTGTTGATAATAACGGAAATCCCCGCAGTAATGACGATCAACATAAAGCGCTTATCACCGAAGAAAATAAATTGCGGACTGATAGCGTAGGGTGTGTTAAATATGAAAAATTATTTTATGTACTTTGCATTGCAGCGGTGATTGTCTTATCAGGGGTGCTTGCGTATCAGCGTATTGTTCGCGAAAGACGACAGACAATACCGCAGAGTGCGCAAAACGATTATCCTGATCGCTTCGCAGGCGCCCCAACAAACAAATGCGCCCTCCGAAGAGAGAGCCGAAAACACGCAGTCAGGGATTACGCTACTGAGCGATGAAGTTCTCGTTGACGAGATACAAGCGGATATTGATGGTGATAATAAGGAAGATAAAATTATTGCAGCAAAAAATTATCCGATCAATCCATCTATCTTTTTATCTTTTGCAGAATACTGACGCTCACATTTTTACGAGAGTCGCAGAAATAAAAACGGATGCCACGCATGCAAAAAAACATTCTCTCGTGTATACGCTGATAGCGCCAGAGTATCAACATCCTATCATCGTATATAACGGAATGAATGCTGATACGATGCAAGTTTTTGGGATGTACGCATTAGCGATTGATAAGAATAATATATGGCAGAGCAATGCGTTAGCGGCTATACAGGCAGACGGTCAAATCATCCTTAAAAATGAACGAGGTAATTCTATCGCCGATTATACGATAGTGGCATATTATGCTGATAAAGATGCTCCGAATACGCTGAATCAAATAGAAAAACAATATACATGGAATGCAGAATCTTTTGTACAAAACAAAAGAAATAAAGATTCCCGGCAAAAGAATTGAAAGTCAATTTTTGCAAAAAAATTTCAAACGGGGGATAGTAATTCTTTTCAGGAATTTCTTGATGGATTATGGTATCAGCCAAGTGCAAAAAAAGATCAGAACCGAAGTATCTTTTTAACCGTTCCGGAAACGAAATTATTTTTTTCCGTTGACAATATTCAAGAACTGTTTACTATCGACTCGATAACACCGCGCAGATTTGGCATTTATTTTTCTACAAAAAAATACCGCTATTTCAAGTATTCATCGGCGCATTAGTATTGAATTGCTTGGCGTTGATGAAGTGTATATACGAGTTATCGATGATATTGCGCGTCTAAAAATTGGCGTTGCATCGAACTGGGATGGATCATACCGAAAAATAAATAGCACCGTTCGTGAAGTGCAAAGTACAACCACGCTCGATGCGATATATATTAACTGCGGAAGATAAGATATGGACAAGTTCGAGCGCTATTCGTTATCTTTTCGGATAATACGTATCGGTTGCTGCAAGATACGGTGCAGCGTTCCGGATGGTACACGGTTTTTCAAATAAAAGATACGACTATTTTGCAGCTGAAAGATACGGAAAATACTGAGCGTTTTTTAATCTTATTTTTGATCATGCCAGTAAGCGGTTAACGCTTATCGAGGTTGCTGTTACATTAAGCGGCGTTACGCCAACCGGAAATTCGCCGCTGATATTTGAATAATATTTTTTATGTGAATACTTTTTACTGCACGAGTATTGTAGGGGCGGCTTTTAAAAGTCAAGGTTTTTAAGCTGCCCTATAACCCTATCCGCAAAGGGGCGCTCTTTTCTACAGCGTTCCTTCTGCGGAATCCGTCAACCGAATCGTAATTATTGCGACGGCAACTATTTTTTTACCTTATCGCTTTTACGATGACGGCAGTTCCCGTCCTCCGCCGATACACAAAGAGGCAAGCCCGATTTTCTTATCCGCCCGCATCATTTCATGCAGCAACGTTACTAAAATGCGGTTGCCCGAAGCGCCTACCGGATGTCCGAGTGCGATTGCGCCGCCATTCACGTTAGTCCGTTTTACCAGTGCATCACGGTCAACCCCATGCTCACGTACCAATTCATGGATAACGCTGAGCGATTGCGCTGCAAACGCTTCGTTCAGCTCGATCAGCTCCATATCAGAGAGTTTGAGCGATGCATAGTTTAATGCATTACGGATTGCCGGAACGGGACCTAATCCCATGACGAGCGGGTCAACGCCGCCTTGTCCAATGCCGACAATTTCTGCAATAGGGTTTTTAGGGTTGTATTTTTACCGCAGCTTCGCTCGCTAATCAGCACAAAAGAAGCGCCGTCGTTTATGCCCGATGCATTACCTGCCGTAACGGTACCGTCGCTCTTAAAAGCGGGTTTCAGCTTTGTAAGTTTTCCAAGATCGGTGGTGCGATTTGGGTATTCGTCAGTGTCGAAAACAATATCGCCTTTTTATTATGAATAATAATTGGCACTATTTCGTTTTTAAATTTACCGGCATCGATAGCGGCGATTGCTTTTTGCTGGGATGCAAGCGCAAATTCATCCTGCTGCTCTCTGGTGATATTGAATTTTGCCGCAATGTTTTCGGCAGTAATTCCCATGTGGATATTTGCCCGGGCATCGGTCAATGCATCATAAATCATGTGGTCAACCGCCTGCCAGTTGCCCATCTTATTTCCGCTGCGGGTATTTTGCAGGAACGAGGTACGGAGCAAGCGACATCGACTCAACACCGCCTGCAACAACAATGTCATTAAAGCCTGCTTGGATAGACATCACCGCTTCCATAACCGTCCGTAAGCCGGATCCGCAGACCATATTGGTTGAGTGAGCGCAGACCGTTTCGGGGATTCCCGCCCAATGCGATGGTTCGTCCGATATTTTGACCGAGTCCGGCGCCGAGTACGTTACCGCAAATAAGCTCCGAAACTTGATCGGGCTTGACCTTTGCCTCTTCCAGTACCGCTTTGACCACCGCAGAACCCATGTCTTTAGGCGGTACGGCGGATAATCCTCCGAGGAATTTGCCGATAGCAGTGCGTTTTGCACTGACAATATACGATTTTTGATAATGTCATTTTTTGACCTCCCTAGAAATTTGAGGGAATATGGTAGATTAAAGGAAACGGCTCAAAACCTCGCTTGATGAAGTAATTGAGAGATAGTCTTTAAGCAAGATTCCCCTTACATCATCCTATCATATCACGCTTACAATAATCTGACCATATTAAACAACACGGAAGTAAATCAGCATCTGCTGTTATATCGATGGTTGACGTTCATGCGAAATCTTGCGGCTCCTTTTTATTTTTACTATAATATCGACTCTAAATAGGGCAACGCTGGTTAATCCGAATGCGAATGGCTCAATACCTCGACGTAGAACGCCGTGATATTCATCTCTCCGCACGAATCAACACATTATTAACGTACCCCTGTTGAGTATAACAACACTTTCCAGAGTTCACCCTTTGTTCAGTTGTTGCATTTTAATAAGGAGTTGTTTATGTCTGCTAAGGGAATCCCTGATTGAAGAAATCGCTCTGCAAATTGTTCTTTCCATTGGAATTATCGTTATCGCTGCAAAAGTACCTCGGTCTTCTTGCGAAAAATTGAATATTCCGCAAGTGGCAGGGAGAAATCGTTGCCGGACTTTTGTTACGCTACCTGCCTTTTTTTCCGTCATTTTGGAGGGTCGAACCGAATGTTGCCTACGCGGGAACCAATCAATTTATCGAATATATGGCGAAATCGGAGTCATTCTTATTATGTTCTCCGCAGGGCTGGGAACCAATTTGAAAATCACTGGTAAAATCCGGTATAAAGTCCACCGTGATTGCTGCACGCGGCGTTATTGTACCATTGATTTTAGGTACAGTTATGTCGTTATGCTTTTGAGGGCTTTGACGGTTTTGGGACGCCGGTATTTTTATCAAGCGCTGTTCATCGGTACCATTTTAACGGCAACATCGGTTAGCATTACTGTGGTTGCGTTGAAAGAGATCGGGAAGATACAGTCAGAAGTTGGTCAAACGATAATCAGCGCCGCAATCATCGATGATGTCTTCGGTATTATTGCATTAACCATTGTACTCGGCGCAAGCTCTGGTAGTGGCGACTACCTTGGGCTTATTATAAAAACATCTGCATTCTTTGCCGCTTCGTTGGTAGTGGATACCTCATTTACCGGATTTTTAAGTGGTATGATAATCGGCATCCGCATACTCACCGTATTTCGATTTACGGGTTAGGGGTCGCGCTCATTTTTTGCGTATTGCACTGAGCATTTTTTTCGGGATTGCCGATATTACCGGAGCATACGTCGCAGGGGTTGTATTTTTGCAACTTGCATGATGCCTCTTATATGGAACAAAAATAGACATCAATTCGTATATGTTTTTTAGCCCTCGATCTTTTTACCGCTATCGGACTTAAAACGGACTTAAGCGGACTGGATATGAGCTTACTATGGTTTTCGATTGCCTTTGTGCTTGTCGGTTGTATCGCAAAAATAATCGGCTGCGGCGGTTCGGCATTGCTCTTGGGCTTTTAAACGGAAAAAGAGCCGCTCCAGATAGGGCTGGGGATGATGGTGCGCGGCGAGGTAGCCCTTATCGTAGCGCAAAAAGGGGCTTGCGGTTGGTATGGTTAAGGCTGAATATTTTGCGCCGGTCATCTTGCTGATTATCGTTTCTTCGATGGTTGTGCCTATTTTGCTGGGAAAAAGCATTTTCAGAAAAACTGCCACCGGCAGGAACAGCCGCTAGTGAAAGCTTTCAGAGAGATGTTCTTCAGCCTAATAGCCGCTTCAACTCTTCCCTAGCTACCGTACTCGTAGGTGAAGTGATGGGGCGGTTGAAGTTCTGAAGCGTGGGCATTTTGATACAGAATTTTGATGGTGGCCTATGAGCGATTGACTTTTTCTGTATCGTGCGCCTCTGGACAAATAGCGTTAAATTACTATACAATGCTAAAATATTCTCTGAATAACAAGAGGTTTTTCACACATTACATTTTTTAGAGAAAGGAGTTTAACGAAAATGATAGGAAAGAATGTACCCGCCCCCGCCGAAATCCATCTTTATATTTAATTTTTTCATCTTTAACGGTACATTTATATTTACTTTTTGTACGCATCGTATACACGGATCGTTCCCATAGATGAACTGGCGAAATTCTCTTCGTCGTTGCCCTCTCTTATTACACTTGTCCTCAACCTAGCAACGCCGCTTGTTGTTTATAAAATGTTCACCCAGATGCTGGAAACATATCAGCCGGATGCCGATGGTATTGAAAAAGCAAACAAAACGGTGGCGCTCTGTTCTAAAAATAAGTTTGGCAGTACCCGTTATTCTTACCCCGGTAGCAGTGCTTGCTGCAATGTTTTGCTCGGTATCTATTCGCCCCGCAAAAAAATAATTGCCTGTGTTTTGGGCTCTGTAGGCTGCATGAGTTTTGTTTCGCTTTTTCTATATATTGTGGCTAAAGCGGTTTGAACGTTATTTGTCGTTTTTGCCCTTTGAACAAAAAGCATATCACCATGTCTTATACTACCCGCACTATGTTGATAAGCTATTTTCTGTTTTCTGCCATTATCTTGTTGTGTGTATCCCCATTCATTGCAATGCTGTATAACGGTTTATCACTCCTCCACACCTTACAAAGGATTATTCCAATCGCCCTCTTAACTCTTTCTGTCGCCCTTTCTGTCAGTTATATCATGTATAGCGGGGTCAGTAAGACTATTGACGAAGTAATGGATTTTACCGATACGCTTGCCTCGGGGAATTTTTGTTGTTGATACATTGAGGTAAAACGGCGGGATGTATTAGGACTTCTTGCGATCAGGGTCAATGTTTTTCCACAGCAATACCGTTGAACTCCTTTCCGGGGTAAAAGAATACGCAAGAGATGGATGAAGTGGGGGCGCTTCTTTCTACCAATGCAGAAGAGACCGCGAGTTCCATTAACCAAATCAGCGCCAATATCGAAGCGGGTAAAACAGCAGGCAATGACTCAGGCGACAGGCGTTACCGAAACCGCTGCCACGATGGAAGAAATTATCCGCACGATAAAGCAGTTGAACGGGAGTATCGATGTGCAGGCTTCATCGGTTGCGCAATCTTCATCGTCGATTGAAGAGATGGTTGCCAATATCGCTTCCATCACACAGACCATTGATAAAACGGATGATTCCATCATCGAACTGGTAGCGGCAACGGGTGCAGGGAAAAAGATGCGGTGGCAACATCGAATAATGTAGCGCAAAAATTTCGGAGGAGTCAGGCGGTTTAATTGAAGCGAGTAATGTTATTCAAAATATTGCGAGCCAGACAAACCTTTTGGCAATGAATGCCGCAATCGAAGCAGCCCATGCAGGGAGGCGGGAAAAAGGGTTCGCTGTGGTTGCCGACGAAATCAGAAAATTGGCGGAAGAATCTTCAGCGCAAGGCAAAACATCACGACAACGTTGAAAAACGCTCAGCTCCGAAATTGAAACTTTGTCGCAGTCGTCAAGAACGGTCGAAGAAAAATTCAACGCCACTTTTTACGCTTTCGGAACACGTAAAAACGATGAGCGCGAATCTTATGGCTGCAATGAAAGAACAGGAGAACGGTAGCCGCGAAGTGCTGTCCGCAATGAGAGACATCAATTCCGTAACGCAAGAAGTACAGGCTGGCTCTGCCGAAATGTTGCGCGGCGGGGAACAAGTTGCCGAGGAAATGCGTAAACTGGATAACTTAACTAGAATTATTACCGACAGTATGAATGAAATGGCAAGCGGTGCGGTACAGATAAGTAACGCTGCACAAGAAGTCAATGAAATTACACAGCGGAATAAAGATGCAATCGATAACTTAACGATGGAAGTTGGAAAGTTCAAGGTGTAGGGAACCTCTCTCACCACATTGATTTTTAAAAGATGCCCTATAGCTAGTATCTGATAAGGGAAAATGCTTGATAATCAAAAGCAAGCGCATCTGAAAAAGCGAGGCTTTTTCAGATGCGCTTTTGTTGTTTTTAAGGATATGCGGTGGATCGTTTTATGTGACTGTCCTGTATCTCTTATCTTTTTCTCGTTGATAAAGACACGCGGCACACGCTTATGGATGCCGCAGGTGATTTCGTAGGGTATCGTGCCCGCGATATCTGCCAATGTTTGCGCGCTGTTATCCTGTGGGGCAGGGGCCAAAGATGCACACTTCATCCCAGCGTTGAACCCACGGGTGTGCGCCGAGGTCAACCATACATTGATCCACACATATTCTACCGACAATGGGGAAAAATTCGCTGCCGATGCGTACTTTTAGCCCGGGCGAAAGCGCACGGCGCAGACCGTCCGCATATCCGATCGGGAGTGTTGCAATATGGGTATCCTGCGGCGCCGTCCAGTTGCGCCCGTAAGAGACACAAGTCCCCGCGCGTATCTGTTTTATCAGCACCACCTGCGTTACAAGCTCCATCACTGGTTTGACATCGAGAGCGGTTGCTGCGCCCCTGTATGGGCAGATACCCGTAAGCGAGTAGTCCCGGGCGCACCATATCGAATCGGGCTTCCGGCAGCAGCTGTACTGCGCCAGAGTTGGCAGCGTGGACAAGCGGGATGGCGATGCCCGCCTGCCCTGATTGCTTCGATAGCATCGCGAAAACGTTCCAGCTGGTTTTTGTAAAGGCGCGGTCTGATTCTGCATCGGAGTCCGCAACGGCAAAATGGGTGGCAACGCCTTGCAGCCGCAAATGCTTTTGCTCGCACAATTTGGGTTGCAAGCTTTTACCGCCTCCGACGGTTTGCAGCCTATCCTGCTCATACCAGTATCGATTTTTAAGGTGTACCGCAACGGTTTCTTTTTGAGCATCAGCTGCGCGGTTGAGCTCATTGATAAATTCTTCATCGATAACGAGCGGTTCCAGTTTATAGTCAATAATAGAATCTATTTCTTCCAAAAATCGGCAGGCTGAGCGAAATAATCGGGGCGACAATCCCTGCTTCCCGCAGTTCAATACCTTCCTGCACGGAAGCAACCGCAAGGTATGAAACGCCTGCTCGGATGGCTGTAATCGCCGTTCTGATAGCGCCGTGTCCGTATGCATCCGCTTTGACCGGTAGGCATATCTTTTGTTTCCGGCGCAAGCGTTTGTTTGATTTGCTTAATATTATGTTCCAGATTATCCAGATGGATAATCGCTTTTTGTTGCACGCATGGGCAGCATTGTACCTCAAACGTCGAAAAATTGCAATTTATACATGGAAGACTTAAAAATGATTATTTTTGTAACCCTTGTTTAACCCTTGACATTATTTTTTGCAAGTGATATACTAGCGGCATATTTGTAAGTTTCAGTTAAATTAGTAGAGGGGCTTATGTACAGCATACAAAAATAAACATATTTTTACCGCATTTTTGTTTGTTCTTGTATTCACTTTTATCCCACGTATTGGGCTGCACGCTGCAGACGGCGAGAAACGTTCGATTCGTGGACTAAAAATCGTCAAAAATGGAAGTGCACTTGAATAATGCCCTACGATCTTACATTCAAGGAAAAAAGCAAAAAGAAGCGTATGATGAGGTGAACGTTGCATATTTTCGCTTCTATGAATCGAAGGGAATGGAAAAGATAACGATGGGTTATCTTTCCGGCGCGCAAAAACTACTGTCGAAAATGCGTTTTACGAATACCGCCGCAATGTGTACAGCGATAAAGACAACGAGATGGTAAAAAGGCATAAGGATAAGCTCATCGAAATGCTTTCTATCACGATGCAGCTGAGCTGGACGGTACCTTTGATAAAAACGATAAGCAGACAGAAGATAGCGCCAAGTCCGCAGTGATTGCAACATTTATTTTCTTCGTTTTGTGCTTGATCTTACGAGAGGGCTTGAAGCCATCCCTTGTTATCGCGGCTATTATTGCGTATCTAGTAAAAACAGGAAAGAAAAATACATTGGTTCAGTCTATATCGGCGCCTTAGGCGGCGTTCTGGTGAGTGTGCTGCTTGCCTTTATATTCAGTGCGGTTGCCGGAGCGCAAAGCGGTATTGCACAGGAGATATTTGAGCGCGTCGGTATGTTTGTCGCCGTTGTGGTGCTCTTTTTATGTCAGCAATTGATGCTTTCAAAGTCGGAAACAGAGGCATGGGAAAAATACATCAAATCCAAAGTCGAAAACCTCTGTTACGACCGGAAAACCAATGGGTGCTGATTTTTTGCCGCTTTCCTGTGCAGTTGCCCGCAGGCGCTGAGCTGATTTTTGTTTTTCCGCGGAGTTCCCATCCACGGGGCAAGCGGACAACGGGCAATGATTTTGGCGATTGTCCTTTCAGCGCTGGTACTCGTTGCGGTATTCCTTGCATTCCGGTTCTTAACGGTAAAACTGCCGCTCAAACCGTTCTTCTTGGTAACCAGTATTTTGATGTATGCAATGTGCTTTTCGTTCACCGGAAAAGGCGTTTCGGAACTCGCAAGCGGCGGGTGTCGTGAACAAGACCGTTATTCCGTGGATGGGCTTTGAAATGGACTTTCTTGGTATTTATGCAACGTATGAAAGTCTTATTCCACAGATTATCGTACTTGCAGTGATTATTATGATGTCGGTGATATATGCACAGAAAAATAAAAAAACAACGCGCTCAAATTGAAGCTGAAAAAGGCAAAACTTGAGCAAAAAGTAACAGTTTTTTCGATTGTCCGTATGTCTTGAAAACAGTCGGTTCTCGGAAAGGCTTTCGTTAAGTATGAAACAAAAAGAAACTAAAGATATATTACAGGAGGATAGTTTCAAAAATGAAGAAAAACAGTATCTTTTTCTTTTTGCACTGATGGCAATCGCCTTTGTGCTTAGCATCATGTGAAAAACCTGCGCAAAAGCAGGAAACGGCACAACCTGTCGCGGAGCAAAAGCTCGCGGCTCCTGCACCGACTGAAGAGGCACGCAGGTTTTGATGAGTTCCCGATTGGGGATGAACAGGATGTCGGACCGCTCCATGTCGGCGGTGTCTACTTCCAGCCGGTTGATATGGAACCAGCCGGCAACAGCCTTTCCAAGAACGAGTGCCGACTGCCACATTGAAGCGGATATCCACGCAAATGATGTGGGTAAAGGACTCGGTTATGGCGTTAGCGACTTTGTTCCGTATCTCCAGTGAAAGCATACATCCAAAAGCAGGGATCGAGCAAGGTGCAGGGAAGTTGCCTTTATGCCGATGAATGCCGATGACGGTCCTCACTACGGTGCGAAACATGAAGTTTGAAGAAGGACTTGGAAAGTACACTGTTAAGTTCTGAAATCAAGGCTCCGGGCAATGACTACCTGCTGCACGTTGATAAAGAAACCGGTGTTACCAGCCGTTTCTGGACTGAGCCACTCATCGTTGAATGGAACAATTTTGAATGGAAAGGACCGCAGTGGTAAGCCCTGCGATTTTAGGATGTGCCGGTTTAATCAATAGTTAGTCGGTACATCTGATAATCTGCATTTCCACACGACGCGGTAATCGCCAGCCTTTCTGCAGAATATATTTGCACTGCGAACTTTTTTGAAAGCGCATGGCGGTTGCCGTAGTTTTTTTCCTTGGAGGTGTATCATCTTAAAATTTTATATCAGAGTTTTTGAGGCAGGTATCGCGTTTGCGTTAGTGCTTGCTGTTGTATTTGCACTCATTTAAAAACTTACGCACCCTGAAAGAACGGAAGAATCTGAAAACGGCTTATCGCATTGCTCAGCGTTCTACTCGGCATCATCGGCAGCATTATTTCAGCTATTCTCCGCTCAATTCCAAATTATATCAATAGAACCCATTTTGCTTTTTGGAGTATGGTACCCGTTACCATCTCGCTCGTCTTCTTCCTCATCCTTCTTTTTCTAAAAGATACGCATACACAAAAAAGACCGCGCCTCTACGAAAATCTCTTTGGTGCAGCGGTGTTTTCATATACAGCATCAACCATATTTTACTATCTTCCGGTCATTATCATGCTGGCGCGGACGCTGGTGAATTACGGAGAAAGTGCAGTCAGTACCATCGTCTTATTTCGATTGATCGGCTACATTCTGGGATTTGGTGCATGGCGCTTTCGGCGCTTGCGGTATACAAAACCTTGATTAAACTTTTCCGCGCTGGAGCTGAAAGTGTCGGTTGCCGGAGCGGTGAGCATTTTCGGCATTACACAAATTGTGGTCATTATGCAGCGGCTCTATTCGCTCGGCATTATTCCCCGCAATGATCTTATCTTTGCATTCATTGCGGCAGTCGTCAATCATGGAAATTATTTTACTTTGCAATTATCCTATTCGTTATGATTCCGCCCATTGTATTATGGAAGAAAACCGCAGTATCACCGAAGTTTACCATAATAATGCCGAGCTGACGGAAACCCAAAGCGCAAAAACGCAATGCTCGCCGCTGGCGCAAAATGTTCGCTGGTCTTGTTGCTCGGTTCGGTCGTATCTCTTTCCGTGCTGCGCTATTATGTTGACCGCGAAGTTCCGCCTCTCCGCCGGAGAATTACACGATTGCCGACGGAATGGCAATTATTCCTCTTGCGGACTTAGAAGATAATAAACTGCACCGGTATGCGTACACTCGAGCAGGGTATTGAGGTTCGGTTTATCGCCATCAAAAAGCGAGGGGCGTATGGCATCGGACTCGATGCTCTGTGATATTTGCGTACCCTACCGGATATTTTGAGCGGAACGGAGAGGTCATCTGTAAACTGTGCGATGTCGTTATGAACAAAGGGACAATCGGTTTTCCCGGGCGGCTGTAATCCCGTGCCTGTTGCATACATCGTTCACGATGGTAATATCAAAATTAAGACAGCCGACCTCGAAGCGGAAGCGCACCGCTTTAAATAGGAGCAGTATATGTTTTGGAGAATGATAGCCGGTTCTCTTTTTCGGCAAAAGGAAAGATGGCAATGATTGCATTTACCATTGCGCTGGGTGCCAGCCTTTCAAGCGCAATGCTCAATACCATGCTCGGTGTTGGGGATAAGGTGAATCAAGAGCTTAAGACCCTATGGGGCGAATATCAATGTGGTACATAAAGAGGCTTCGCTGTTGGATGATATTTACGGTGTAGAATCCGGAAGTACAAAAATATTTACACGAGGATGAGCTCTATAAAATTAAGACGATTTTTGGGCATATATATTGTTGACTATGCTCCTCTCAATGTTGCCGTAACGTACAAGGGCAGCATAAGCCCATCCGTCTTACCGGTACGTGGTTTGACAACACAGTAGACCTGCACACGGGGCAGAAGCGTTATTACTGGTATCAGGCGGATGCGGACATGGTGGGAGGTTAGCGGCAACTGGGCTCTGATACCGATGATTCTAGCTGTATGCTCGGTAGTTTGTTTGCGGGGCGTAATGCCATTCATGTCGGCGATGTGATCGAAGTGCAAAGCGCTCAAGGTACCGCTTCTTTGAAAGTGTCCGGGATTTTTAACTCCGGTAGCAATGAGGATGAATATATTTTTACGACGCTGCATACGGCGCAACGCCTCTTAGGAAAAACTGATGTATGCGAAAGTATTGAAGTGAGCGCCCTTACCACCCCCGATAATGATTTGGCGCGGAAGGCGGCGCGGAATCTTTGAGTTTAACCATCAAAGAGATGGAAGTGTGGTATTGTACTGCGTATGTCAGTAGTATCTGTTATCAAATTCAAGAAGTGATAACCGATGCCGTTGCAAAACCGGTGCGGCAAGTCGCAGAATCCGAAGGGGCTATTTTGAACAAAACCAGCTTGCTTATGCTGCTCATTACCGTGCTGAGCCTTCTCGCTTCTGCATTGGGAATTTCCAACCTCGTAACAGCAAGCGTGATGGATAGACGCGCGGAAATCGGTTTTGAAAAGCAATCGGGGCAAGCTAATGCAGCAGTTACCGTATCGGTACTAACGGAAATTATGATTATCGGATTGATTGGCGGTATAATCGGTTACTTTGCCGGATTAGGCTTAACGCAGATTATCGGCAAAAGCGTCTTTGGGTCGGCTATTCCTCCTGCCCCGATGGTGATCCCGATTGTCGTACTCATCATCTTCCTTATCACCTTGCTCGGTAGTCTTCCTTCAGTACGATATTTACTCAAACTCAATCCGACGGAGGTGCTGCATGGACGATAAGCGGATCAATGACGCTGTATATTTTGCTGAAAAACAGCGAGCGGAGGAGCGCGTTATGACAAGAAATAGAATGTATGAAAGATGATTACCAGCTCGCTGGTGCGCCGCCGCTCGCGGATGTTGGTTGCGTTGTTGGCAATCGCAATCGGTTCTACGGTGCTGTCGGGGTTACTGACCATTTATTATGATATCCCGCGGCAGATGGGAACGGTATTCCGCTCGTACGGCGCCAATCTCATTTTTCTTCCGGCGGAAAGTGAGGCAAAGATTACTCCAGAACAAATAGCGCGTATTAAACAGCAGCTCAATCCGGAAACATTAGTCGGTTTTGCGCCGTATATTTATCAGCCGGCAAAGGTGCATGAGCAGCCCCATATGATTGCCGCAACGGATTTGGAAAATGCAAAGCGCAATAGTCCGTATTGGCTTATTCGCGGGGACTGGCCGCATCATAAAAAGGAAGCGCTGATAGGACATGAGATTAGCCGCAATATTGAGCTCTCGGTGGGCGATACCGTTATTATCAATACGCCGAAACCGGACGGAGACTTGACCGTCAACGAATGTGTTGTTTCTGGATTGTTACCACCGGAGGTGTAGAAGAAGAATTTATCTTTATGAGTCTTGAAGATATAAAAAGCATTATCGGCTATAACGATCAATTTGATGTTATCGAATGCAGCATTGACGGCAATCAGGAGTATCTGAAATCGATAGCCGACACGGTGTCGAAGCAGGTGGACGGCATCACACCGCGGCTGGTAAAACGAGTAACGGAGTCGCAGGATGTGGTATTGAGCAAGCTGCAAGCTCTGTGTGGATTGTTACCATTATCGTACTCTTCTTAACGATGATCTGCGTAACAACCACGATGATGGCGGTTGTTGCAGAACGCCGGAAAGAAATCGGACTTAAAAAAGCGCTCGGCGCGTCGAACGGCAGCGTTATTAAAGACTTCCTCGGCGAAGCGGTGATGCTGGGGCTTGTGGGCGGTATCTTGGGTGTGATATTAGGGTATGTGTTTGCGGACAACGTCAGTATCAGTGTATTTGCCCGCAGCGTTTCGTTTCCGGTGCAGCTTGCGCCGTTTACGGTCATCACATCGATTATCATCACGATTATTTCGTGCTTGTTTCAGTACGTGCCACGGTAGACATTGACCCTGCCTTTTGGTGTTACGCGGGGAATAGAAAAGGAGCATTATATGGATATTTTAACATTGAGCGGAATTTCAAAGATTTACGGCGACTTAAAAGCCTTGGATACCATCAACTTAAACGTAGAAGAAGGGGAATGGCTTTCCATTATGGGGTACCGTCCGGTTCCGGAAAAACAACGCTGATGAACATCATCGGCTGTATGGATAAGCCGTCGCTCGGCAAGATTGAGCTTGCGGGGCAAGATATTTCAAAATTATCCGCGAAAGATTTAACCGTTGTCAGGCGGGATACCATTGGGTTGGTTTTTCAGCAGTTTCACTTGGTCAATTATCTGACTGCGCTTGAGAATGTGATGATGGCGCAGTATTATCACAGTATGCCTGATGAAGAAGAGGCGATGGAGGCGCTTGCGAGCGTCGGCTTTAAAGGAGCGGGCAAAAAGCACCCGCCCTAATCAGCTGTCGGGAGGAGAGCAACAGCGTGTGTGCATTGCCCGCGCGCTCATCAATCATCCCAAGCTCTTACTTGCGGATGAGCCGACTGGCAACCTTGATGAAAAAACGAGCTTTTTGGTCATGGAGATTTTTTTGAAAAGCTGCACAACACCGGCAGTACGATTATCGTTGTTACCACGACCCAGAGGCTGATCAAGCAGAGCGGATGGTGGTGCTTGAGCATGGAAAATCGCGCGCATTGAAAAGATGATTCAGCACCATGATGAATTGAGATCCGTGCTTCGAATGCTTGGAAATAGATGGCGTAGATAAGGAGCTGGTCAGTACCGCAGGCGTATTTTAATACGTTGAGGATGTTTTTTACCGTACGACGCAGTAGGTGCGCCATTTTTCAAAAGAGGGGAGTAAAAACATTGTTACTAGCCGAATATGACTATGAACAGATATAGCCGCAACGAGCAGAAGAACGGAAATAGCTTTTGCCAGCGTGTCGAACAAGGTATTGAACAGGTATTGAACAAGGCTTTTCCGACGGCTCATACCCAAAAGCTCTTGAAACGGCAAAAAATTTACTCGATTTAGGACGTCGATTGAGAATATCGACAGGCGACAGGTTTACAAGCAGAAGTGGAAACTTGAACCCACCGTTATCTATGTCGCTACTGAAATGGCTTTTTAAAATAGGCGCTGGAGGTATCTCGTCGGTCAATATGTACGGATGTACATTTGTTGACGACAATCTGTGCTGTATGATCAGAAAGTTGAAATCTTCAAGAAAACATACTATAGTGCAATCTATTAATTGGTAATTGGTAATTGGAAGGAAAAACTATGCACGGAAAAGTTTGTATCGTTGTATGACAAAAGGCAACAAAAAAACGAAAAGGGACATCCGCGTTATTCATCCACTGATTGTTGCCCGCCGCGCGCTCTTTACCGTCTTTGAAGATTGTGTAAAATGTGGTGATTGGATTATCGCTGTTTCCGACATACAAGAGGCAATTATTTATAAAACACGTCAAATGTTTATTCCTGTTAATATACTTGAATTGACAACTACAAATGAGACATTCCAATTCGGGTTTAATCCGTGGGCAAATCCGTTTCGGTTTTCTGAAAAATAAACTATAAAGTCGAATATGTAAACTTAAAATGTCGCTTTTTAGCCCTCATTCTGAGAATTGTACTCATTGCTGGAGAAGTTGCTACATTTATGATTAAATATCTATAAAGATAATGTAGTGCAGAATTTATAATAAAACTGATCCATACGTAAATCACCAGGAGCGGAAAAATGAAAAATAACTTTGCGTGTATTCGCAAGTACATTAGCGCTTGCGACGTTTTGTTTTGCAGGCTGTAGTAAAATGAAGGTGCAGCGCAAACAATCCCGACCAAATCGGTACAGGAAACGCAGCCTGCGGTGCGGTATAAGGACGGCGTTTACAAAGCGGTTTCCGGTATTACGGACGATTGGGGGCGGGTACTGCCGAGGTAACGATCACGGTTAACGACGGCAAAATTACTGCTTGTGAATTGCTGTTGTATGAGAAGGACGGAACGCTTAAGGATGCGGATTACGGCAAAACTGATGGAGTGATTAAAAACGCAGGGTTATACAAAATTGCCCAGGATGCAATTAAGAATGCTGCAAAAGTACGGGATGAAACTGGTTGCAAACGCAGCAGCTTGATAAAAGTGGATGCAATTAGCGGCGCTACCGTTTCGCATGAACTCTTCCAGAACGCGGCTGGAATTGCTCTTCGGCAAGCAGAAGGCGGAGCAATAACGATGGCTGTTTCCGAACCGGTCAAAAATTAACGATTATCGAACTTGCGAAACAGAATCTGAAACGCAAGCCCTTTAGGGACGGTGAGTTTGATTGTGCTTACCGCTGTGCTGGCATTCAGTCTGTTCGCAGGGCAGCTTTTTTGGTCAAGAGTTTGAACGGCGGAATGCAGTCGCTGGCGAATAGGCTCGGTGCAGACATTATCGTAGTTCCGCAGGGCTATGATGCAAAAATCGAGCGTGCGCTGCTGCGGGGAGCCGAATAGTTTTTATTTTAAGTCCGAAACAGTAAATCGCCTTAAAAATTGAAGGGTTGCTCTTGCTTCCCCGCAGCTATTTGTTGCCACCCCTGTCTGCAGGGTGCTGTTCGTTTCCGCTGCAAGTAATTGGCATCGACTTTGAAAGCGATTTTTACCATTAAAGCCATGGCTGCAAAAGCAGGTAACGCTGCCGCTTACACAGAATCAGATTGTGGTGGGCAGTAACATTGTCGGCAACACGTATTCCGAGGTGAAATTCTTTAATCAACCCTTTGTGATTGCCGGACGCTTTGGCAAAAACCGGAATGGGCTTTGATAACTCCGTGTTTATGACGATTGAAAATGCGAAGCGGCTTGCAAAAGAATACGAGCGGATTATGGAACATCCAGTTGCGCAGGATGAAGACCTTATCTCCAGCGTTATGGTGAGGATACAAACCGAATGCCGATGTGCAGGCGATTGCAAAGCGTATCCTCGCTGAGTTTGAAGGTGAACAAATTTATCCGCTCATTTCCAAACGGATGATGTCCGCTGTTTCGGCAAAGCATTACACGCTTGCACCTATATATTTATGTGCTGCTTGCTCTTCTGTGGTTCTTGTCCTTTATCGTACTTGCGGTGTCGTTTTCGTCAATTTTCCATGAGCGGAAGCAAGAGTTTGGAATGCTCAGAGTTATCGGCGGCACCAAGAAAAACTTGCGCAGCTTGCTTCTGCTGAAGCGTTTATCATCAGCGCATCGGGCGCAGGGATTGGAAACAGCGTTATCCTGTGTTATTGTCCTCTTATTTAATCAAGCGATTATCGTCGCGCTTCAGATGCCTTTCCTCAACCCGCCGATACTGTGGACGCTTATGTGCGCCCTTATAACCTTTTCGACTATTGCGGCAATCGGACCGCTTTCCGCATTAAAAACGATCCTGAGCATTACCAAACAGGAGCCGGCTTTACAGATGCAGGGGTAGGGGAGTCGTGCAAATGGGATGAGCGCACGGTATTACGGCATTACCGATAAGGAACCTAAACGGTTCCCTCCGATGTTGCCGGTTTACCGATCGGTTCAGTGGATACAGCGGATAAAAATGGTACGATAAATCGTTTCATCCTTTTCGCTGAATACATTAAACACTATTTTCATTGCGCTGTTGTTTTGTGCTTTCCAGTTTTCAACTGTTGTAATGGCAATTTCCGCAGCCTGTTGAGCAGGGAAGCCAAACACCCCGGTTGAAATACAGCAGAAAGCGATAGATTGTACACCGTTTTGCGCTGCGAGATTGAGGCAGGATGTGTAGCAATGTGCAAGCAGGATGCAGTCGCGCTCGGTAAGCTGTTCGCTGATACTGGTCCTACGGTATGCAGTACATACTTGCTACGGCAGGTTGAATGCAGATGTAATTTTGCAGTTCCCGTCGGCTCTTCGTGTCCTTGTTGTTGCATCGATGTCGGCACACACAGCGCGCAACTGCACTCAGCAAAAGGTGTGGATACAGTTGTCAATACACGCATGGCATGGCTGCCAGCATCCCGTCATACCGCTATTTGCTGCGTTTACAATCGCATCGACTTTAAGCGTTGTAATGTCTCCCCGCCACATACCAACTCATTGCCCCGTGTCAGTAATCGGCTTTACGTCGGCGAGATCCGTAATGCCACGCTGCCGTATCGCTTCCTGCAAATAGTTGTCCTGTGTGCGCAAGAATTCCTCGCTTGATGCTGCGGCGGTCGGACATTCATCAGAGAGCGGAGCAGATTCTTCTGTTCATTCTCATCATCCGGCATTTGCACATCGTGATAGCTGGGATTTTTCCTTTAATAGATATTCGATTAAAAATACGCCGTTCTTTTTGTGTCATCTTTTCTCCTGATAAACGCATCAATATTTTTGGAAATATACATCTGGGAACCTTTTAAAACTTTACGTTTTTTTAGAAGATACCCATCTCTCATTCTACCGCTGCTTACTATCGTCCCATCCGTGCCAATGCCTCTGTATCGGGATCGATATCGTATTGTATTTCTTCATACAGATTATCGTCAATGCAATGGCGTTCTATCATCTTTTTCAACGATTCTGGTGCGGCAGCGAGAGCATTTCATGTTCTGAGACAGTATCCGCAGAATATCACCAAACACAGGGATAGTGGCGGTATGGGGAACTGGTTGTTTGCTTATGAGCGCTGAGAGTGAATTTTTCGTATACTGTGCATCGGTGCCCAAGGATATACAGCGTTTGATGAGGATTGTTGTAAAATCAAAAATATACCAATTTTGATTTTAAGACAACAAGTTATGTAAAAGACCTTATCGTTTCGCGTATTTTGGAGAGTGTTGGCTGAATCGAAAATTTATTTTTCAGCCGCTGAAATGGCGTGGCTGAAAATCACGTCGAGTTTGCCTTTGCGGCGAAAACATCGATCATTATATGTCGCGCTTTTCGCGCACGAATTGAACAACTTCAAAGTTCATACTTTGTTCAACTGTTGCATTTGTAAGAGTTACTGTTAGACAATGCGGTTGGCATTGTCTCAGACCGCTGCGAGCTGCTTAGCGCAAACATCGCCTGATTAATTGCACTTTTTCATGTCATTACAAAAGGGTGCGGCATTCGCCAATCCTCGACTTTTGATAAAGTCTGCGGTTGTCGAATTTTAAGGAACGTTACACAAGATTCTAAAACTAAATCTTCAGGCGGCTCATGTTTTGGGCAGCTTGTCCATCGCTTCTTTATTTTTATTCCTAAATCAGAAACGGAAGAAGTGACTCGCAGAAATGAGTTGCTCTCGATCGATTTGCTGCAATCTGTTTTGGATAACATCCGACAGCTCGGCAGCGTTTCCATCTTTGTTTGAATTGTACCGCTGCTTCACGAGCATTTCTAGCGGAGCCATCTTTGATTTCACGAGTGATGTCGGTCATGTTCTTCAGCGCACGCAAAACTTGCTCGCTGCCGGTATTTTGTTCGTGCATTGCATTCATTACGGTATCTTCCTGTTCTCGAACCGTTGTTGCCATCAGATGCATATTAGAAAAATGTACGCACCGCGGCATTACCCTGGTGTACGGAATCAATTTGCTCTTTTAACGATTTCAAAACCGCTGAAATCGATTTTCCCTGAGCGCTTGATTCTTCTGCCAACTTACGGATTTCTGTCAGCAACAACGGCAAAACCTTTTCTCGATTCTCCGGCATGAGCCGCTTGATGGCTGCATTCATGGCAAAGTAAGTTTGTTTGGCTGAGATGTTTTTGGATAACGTTACTTGCTTCCCAAAAGTCCGTCCAGGCGCCGGCGATTTTATCGGTTAACGAAAGCGATTCATTGATAGCTTTATCCGCTATGTTCGATTCTTTTTCCAAGCTGATAATACTTGCAGTGTTTCTTTCCAAAATACCGGTTATCGAGCGTATGTTCGCGACCATTTCCTCGATTGAACTTGCCGACTCCGTAACCATCGCCGACTGATTATCGATGGTTTTATTGAGCGTTTGAATATTACCGATAATCTCTTCCACTGTGCTTTGCGTTTCCAATATATTACTTGCTTGATGATCGATATCAGCATTTATCGATGCAATTTTTTCCGACAATTTGCTGCAATTTCCCTGCGGCGCTTTTCACCGGCATACTGCATAAGATTTTCCGAAATTTGTGTTGAGTTATTGATAGAGTCAAAAACAGTGCTGTAAAACTCATTCGAAGATTCGGCATACATATTAAAGTTTGTAATAAGTTTTCCAAATTCATCCCGTGTTGTTACGGGGATTTTTAAGTTTCGGAAATCACCCTGCTGCAATTTTTCCATGCGGTTTTCAATCAGCGCGATTTGCTGTAACACTGTTTGCACATAAATGACCGCAGCGCTAAGACAACATACGAGTGTGATGGCGACAAGCGGCAGTGAATTGATGATAAAAATCTGACCAGGAGTTTTATTGCTGTTTTCAACACTTACATAGGGCAAAATCGAAAAGGCACAGGACAAGATAAGCCCTAGAATAACAATCGTATACAGCCGAATCGACACTTTTTGCCGCTTTGAGCGGGACCGTGGTGTCGATCGGAACAAAGGCGCACGTCCGCTCAAAATGTTTGACAAATAATAGGGAAAAAGGCTCCCCAACCAACAGTTGAGAGCAAACACAGATAATGAAAAAGGAACAAATTCCTGCGCCTTGACCAACTTCGAGCGCAATGGTGATAGCCAACAGCACTGACATAATCAGCGGCAGTATCGTTGTTAGGCTTTTTCGTTACATTTATGGTAGAAAGCGCTTGCTGCCAATCACTTTGCCAGTTCATAATCTGGGTCACTGATAAATTTTTACAATGGGAATAGCAATCAAAAAGTACCATCAGCGGTAAACTGATCGAAGTGACAACCTTATCTACCGAGAGATACGGCCTCATTGCCGCCCATACTCGAAATTTGAGCCAATATGACCCCACCGATAATCCAACCGACATGCGCTGCTAAATCAAACGCCAGTAACTTAATCGGAAATTTTTCCGGCTGCTCCGTATCCTCTACACGCACTGCGCCTGCTCTGCTCTGCTCATGTTCTGTTCTGTTCTGTTCTGTTCTGTTCTGTTCTGTTCTGTTCTGTTCTGCTCTCATACATATCACACTCCTCAATCAGCAAGGTTTTAGACGGGTATACCTAAAATCAGTATTTTGATCGTTACGCTCTAAATTAAGAATATTTCTTATTAGCTTTTGTTGTCAATACAATGAAAGCGTGTTTACTGCAAGCTATACATTGCAAGAGTTTTCACGGTAACAAAAACCTGCGGTATCCCCACGAACCGGCAGAGCGGCGCCTAGTATTTCCGTTCGTGCGTAATTTTACGCTGTACCGCTGCTGCCACGCCGATGACAACCCCATATCCAATAATTGCAGGTAAGCCGCTTTCTATTCCAAACCGACCGCCTGTTATCCATCTATTTTTCGCTGTGGATGACATAGGGAGAGCAACACATTCTGATCTGGCTGGAGTGAAATACCGGCAATACCGAGAATGAAAAATTCCACAGCCCATGTATTACTATCGAGTTGTTTACCGTGTTTTTGCATACGTTACAGATGAGAACATTACACCGACTGTTATACCGGCAAGCAACAATTGCAAAATATCGATTATATCCATTCCGCCTGTTATATGTAGGAGTCCAAATAATGCAGACGGGGCAAATGCAGCAATGGTTCTATTCCATCGTATTTCGACCAACTTCATGATATATCCGCGGAATAGAACTTCTTTACACACACCTGCAGATAATCCGATGCTAAGCGCAAAACATATCTTTTCATATATTTTTATGGTGATTAACCGATAATGTACCCTCTATAAAAAGTAATAAAATCCTATTACGCAGCAAGGCAAAATAATTGAAATACCAATAAATAATGGTGACGGCTTTACATAATTTATCCGAAAAACTCTAATTGTTTTTAAGCCTTTCCGGATATAAAGCGATAGTAAGAAGAAAAACGCAATACTAAAAACAACAGTTTTAAAAAGAGATAATACTCTTGATCGTAATGCAATACGATAAAACGTTTACGAATAGCACTGCACTCATATTTGCAATAATGAAAATAATGATGCCGATAATACAATGTCCGATGGTCTTTAGACCAAAACGATCATCTTCAATAGTAATAAATGCATTCCACATAAAACCTCGCCCCCTGTCCTCTCTTGTATACATTGCGGTTCTTTTTCAGCTTTGTATGCTCAACAGCGCGGTAAGCGTTTTTCAATAAAGGGCTTTATCGGCGAAAAGTAGGTTCCTTGAACAGCGGAACTATTTCCGCCGCCGCGACCGTTGAGCTGTTGGTTTTAATGGTTTTATGTGCGGTTTTCATCGATGGCATTGCTAACGATGACATAATTGTATGCCGCTGCTCCTTCCGATTCAACTGCCGACAAGGCTGCGCAGGTGTGCATTTTTCCTGTTGCTAAAAAGCAGATTGCAGAACATACGCAGGTATTCGATGCTGAGGTTATCTTCAAAATAAAGCGGCGCAGCGGTTGTGTTTGCAACCGACTCGCTTTCTGCTTGAGATATTTTTCGGTCATCTCGTGGAGTTGTTGTTGGAGTTTTCCCTTTTTCGGCATTTAATTTTTCCACCGCCTCCTGCACTTCAAGGTGCTTTTGCTGATAAGCGGCGGGAAATAGCCCGTACCTGCGCCGCTTCTTGCTGATATGCCAGCACCGCCTTTCTGCCGCAGGAGCACCTCAATCGGACGCCCTTTTTCGGTTTGTAGCGCTGAGAATTTTTGATAAGCGATTTCTCCGGTTGCGCTCACGTGCGTACCGCAGCAGGCAGCAGGCATCGAGCCCCGGAATGGCGATAATGCGCACAGTACCAGAAAGTTCTTTTTGCTGCGGTACTGCATTGTCTTGCGCTCTTCGGCATTGGGGAAACTTTCTTGAATCGGCAGATTTGCACGGACAATTTTCATTGGCACGCTGTTCTGCATCGAGTACTTGCGCATCGGTCGAGGTACCGCTAAAATCGATGGTGATAAAACTTTCCCCATGTGGAACCCGATATTTTCATACCGTAGGTTTGCGCGAGGATGCCGGTCAGAATATGCTCTCCAGAATGTCCTTGCATATTATCGCAGCGGTTTACCCAATCCAATACACCGTGTACCTTTGTTCCGGCAGCGAGTTCCCCGTCGGCAATATGCACAATGCGTCTCGCCTGCAAATTGCGTATCCGCTATGTGGAGAGTCCGCTCAGGCTGTCCTTCTACGACAAGGTTGCCCCGATCGCCGGGTTGTCCCCGCGCTTCAGGATAGAATGCCGTATCCGACAGTTCTATTTCGTAGCCTCTTTCGGTTTTTGAACACGCGATTACCGTTGCATCAAATGCTTTGACATACGGTTTGCGGTAATATAGTGCAGCAAAGTTTTCCATTATTGTTGTATACGCCTTTATTTCCGCAATTAAATGATTCGAGTTCAACGCGCGGTGCGTTCGCTCGCAATTTTAATCGTCGCGCTTCGGCAGCATAATCCGTGCAAGCGGCGTTTTCAGCATTTTCGAAACTTTGGGCTGATTTCTTCCATTTGATCTTTTTAACGCAGGATAATCTTCAAAGATATCTTTTAAAAGCGTATCGGCGGTAATCTCCGCTGCGGAAAGTTTTTTATCCCGCTGCGGAGATTCGGAACTCTGCGTATGTGACGTACCGGCTGCACTTTTCGCATCGACGGTATCGCCGTTATGAGATTCATTTGAGTTTTCTTGGATAACAGTTTGTCCGTTTATCTCGCCGCCTCCACGTCAGCAGCGTTTGCGAATCGGTTAGCTGCGGATATGCGTACCAGTCCTGCATCATCTCAAGGATGCCGCGGAATGTGCCGTTTTCGTCGCGGACTGCCGTATACAGAATGTAGATAAAGATGCCGGGTTTATTGATCCAAAATTCCGCAGAGTCCTGTTCGCCCGATCGGAACTTTTCAATAATCTCTTCGACGATATGCACGCTTGCCCGCGGGTGGCAGTTCTCAACATTCCGCCCGATGACGTTTTTGCTGCGCGGAAACACGCGGTGTTCCGTATCGGAATAAAAGCAGACCATTTCATTTTCGTCTACATACGAAAAAGATCGACCGGTAGGTGCCGGTAAATCAAATTAATCTGTTCGAGTGTCAACTTACCGGTTGCTACGTCAAAAACTGAACTGGTTTCACTGCCGACTTGATTTAAAACCGTGCTTGCGTAATACTGCGGCTAAATCCTCCGTTAAAGAAGAAGCAGTGCCGGTAGTGCCCCTGCGTTTGCGTATCGTGTGCCGTTTGTGCGGAATTGTTTTTTAACCGTTGAACTATGTGCTCCGCTGTCGTTTATCCACGCAAAGCCGATTTCTTTATCTCCTGACTTCATCTCTTCAAATTCTTTTCATTGATCATCGCAAGCGAAGTAGGATACAAAATTGCTTCTTCTTTTTGCAGTAAGTCGCGTACATCGGCAACTAATCGAAGATTGCACCGCAATAAATTGATCGTCGGCATCATCTTCCAGCAGCTTTTCGCGCATCACGGATTTCATCACGGATAAAGTTGTCCAACGTCCACTTGTTGTCGTAGGTAGGTCAAAGCCTCCAAAATGGAATAGAGCTGATTTTTGTTTGCGTGACAGGTGTATCCTGAACTGATCCAGCCGGTCATATATACCGAGCCACTGATTTTTTTGATAAGCGGGTATTGCACAAGGTCTTCAATTTCCAATAGGATGAGCGCATCGTTTTCGCGGTAATAGCACATAATAGGATGGCTGTCGGGTAAGTCAGGGCGGCTCGTATCCATAATGTCCTCAAAAAGCTCAAGCATTTTCTGAATGTCTTCTTTTTGACATTCATTTTCGTCAAACTCTTTAAGTTCCTGTTCTGCGAGGGCGATCTCGTACGGTTTTTAACGTACCGACCTTTTCCTTTAATATCCGTTTGGCATCTGTCAAGCTGATTTTTGCCTGCATTATAGTCATTCTTCAGCTGAAGAACCGTTTTTATCTTTGCGTTATCTATCGAATCTAAAATAGCGTTTCCATTTCCATAAATAGCCTCCGTGTTAAATGTTTGGTATGGTTTACAACGAAGATAAAGAAATACCTGCCTTGCGTCAAGCGATGTGATAGGTGTTTCCGATGGCGCTCTCTTTGCAAGCCGCATGGAATAGATATAATCGCTTTATGGAAAAATACGATGAACTGCTAAAGCGAGCGCGTACGCTGTGCTTAAAACGACATTCGGTTATGATGAATTTCGGTACGATGCAGCAGAAGTGATTGCCTCTGTGTTGTCGGGGCGCGATACGCTTGCCGTTATGCCGACCGGCGGCGGAAAATCGTTGTGCTATCAAATCCCTGCACTTTTTGTTCGGCGGTATTACGCTTGTTGTTTCTCCGTTGATTTCACTCATGCAAGATCAGTTGCTTTCCTTGTCGAAAAACGGTGTGAGCGCCGTTTTTTTGAATAACTCGCTTGAATGGGGCGACTATCTTGATGCAGTGCAGCGTATTAAGTCCGGAAGTGTCAAACTGGTATATCTTTCTCCGGAAGCGCTTGCGGCGGAGCGCACGCAGTCTATACTGCATGATGCAAGCGTACCGGTCAGCTGCATTACCATTGACGAAGCTCATTGCATTAGCGAGTGGGGGCACGACTTCCGTCCCGACTACTTGGAAATTTCGAATATCCGTGCGCAGTTTAGGGAATGCGGTTTTTCTTGCGCTTACGGCAACTGCGACAGCACAGGTGCAAGAAGATATTACGGTAAATCTCCGTATGAAAACGCCGGAAGTTTTTGTCGCCGGTTTTAACCGCGCAAATATTTTTCTTGAGGTGCGCCCCAAGCGGAATGCGCTGCGCGAGGTCATTGCCTGTCTTGAACAACACAGCGGTGAAAGCGGAATCATTTATTGTTTTTCGCGCAAGCAAGTTGATAAGCTCACCGAACAGCTCACGATTTCCGGCTATTCGGCGCTCAATTATCACGCAGGGCTTTCCGACGAAGAGCGAAGAAGTCATCAACAGCAATTTATCCGTGATAAGGTACGGATTATGGTTGCGACGGTTTGCATTCGGGATGGGAATTGATAAACCGAACGTCCGCTTTGTTATCCATTATGATTTACCGAAATCGCTCGAAGAATATTATCAGGAGATTGGACGAGCAGGACGTGATGGACTTGCTTCCCACGCCCTGCTTTTTATACAGCGCAGGCGATGCCCGCAAAAATACGCTCATTTTTTTGAAGAGTAGCGGACAGCGCTCAACTCGAACGGCTCTTGCAGGCAATGCTCAAGTTTGCCTCAGCCCGGATATGCCGCCGTCATTTTTCTGTTGTCGTATTTCGGAGAGCGGTTTTGTTCCGGCTGAACTTGATGGACAGATAGCCGCTTTTTCCGTGCTGCGATGTGTGTTCCGCACCGCCGTCGCCGCTGACGGATGTTACCATCCCTGCGCAAAAGTTTATGAGGCTGCATATACCGTACGCAATCGCGGTTCGGGCTTTCGTATATTGTCGATGTGCTGCTCGGCTCAAAGCAAAAGCGGATTATTGAAAACGGGCATGATAAAGTTTCAACATGGGAATCGGGCGGGAACTTTCAAAGAGGATTGGTTTGCGCTCTCGATGCGCTCATCTATGCGGGTCTTGTCGAAAACCGGCGATTACAATGTGCTCATCATAACCGAGAACGGTAAACGGACGCTTGCATCCCGCGCAAAAGTCGAACTCGGTCGAGCTTATCCGGGCAGAGTGGGGTGAATCAAGCAGAATCTAAAAAGACCGGCATTGATTCTAAAAAGAATGATGCTGCGCATAAAAAGTGAATATAAGCGAGGTGAGTTTTTGCGCAACGAGGCGCTGAGGATGCGGGCTTGTATGAAGCGATAAAAGACTGGCGCAGACACGCTGCCGGGGAAGAAAACGTTCCGCCCTACGTTATATTCGGCGATAGAACAATCGAAGACCTCATCTTTAAAAGCCGCGCACGGTACGTGAACTGCTGAACGTATTCGGTATCGGCGAAATAAAAGCGGAAAAATTCGGCTCGGCTCTTTTTGCGTCTTGTGGAAAATACGGGGAGGTAGTAGTGGGTGGACAAAAAGAATTTGCGAAGAAGGGCGCGGCTGCTGAAAAAAATCGTACATCAGCAGTTAAAAATCTTTCGATGCGAAACTTCTCCCAATTATTTCGTAAATTGCAACGCCTTGAAACACGATGCTTATACGTGTTATAATTGTATCATAAGGTGATGCTATGACAGCAGATGAGATTATAAAACTATTAAGCCGGTTATGAAATTACTGCCGAGCAAAAACACGATAAAGCAATCCACAAAGAGACAGATAAAATGATTGCGATACCTCGCGCATAAAAGGTGATATTCCGACAGGAACAGCGCATAATATTCTCAAAGAGCAGGTTCAAAATAGTAAAAGGAGGCATAATATGAAATATACATATCCGTTATTTTTGAATACGATGATGGAAAAATAGGTGTAAGAGTTCCTGATATTTCCGGCTGTTTTACATTTGGAGAAACAATCGCTGGGAAGCAATAGAAATGGCAGAGGATGCCATTTCTATGATGCTGCTCATTATGAAGATCATCGGCAACAGATACCGGAACCGAGTGATATATCTAAAATCAAAATAAAAACGGTTTGTGAATTATGTAATAGCCGACACTGATGCTTGGCGCAAACAGTTTTTCTGAAAAAGCAATAAAAGAAAACTGTTACTATTCCCAGCGTGGCTCAATTATAAAGCGGAAGAAAGCCGGGGTTAATTTTTCTCACAAGAGCTACAAAACGCATTGAAACAGCGGTTGCAAATTGCATTGTAATTTTTATTCGTGCGGAGAGGTTAATCCCCGACGCTTGCGTCGAGGCTGTTGATGTAATAGTATAAAAAGTAATCGTGTTAATTCGTATTTTCCGGTATGTTTTTCAACTCAAGAGATGGTTGCTTACACTTCACAATTTATGATGCAATTTTTTCGACAAGGCGCACCGTAATCGGAATGGTGCAGATAAGACCGATACTTCCGGCAACGGCGCGCAGCACCTCCGAGGCTAAAAAGTTCGAGATTGATAATTTCAGGTAAATCCGTTTGGAGAATAGTATGAACAGCAGCAGTACCGGAATGGAAGTACTGACATACGCCAAAAATCAGCGTGTTCGACATCGAGCCGATAATATCCCTACCGATATTCATGCCGGATTGTATCAGTTGTTTCTTTGATATGCCGGGGCTTACGGAAATAATCTCCCACATTGCCGATGAGATGGACAGTGCTACATCCATCACCGCGCCGAGTGCCCCGATCATGATACCCGCAAACAACAAACCTTGATAGTCTATCTTACGGTGCTGCGGTATAAAGGCAAGCAGTTGCGCGTCTTCGTTTCAAGTCCTGTCAGCATGAGTATCTTACCGGCGCTATATGCGAAGAGCCCTGCAATGATAACGCCGCAATTGTTCCCCATTATAGCGGTATATGTTTTTATTATTTCCACTGATGATGAATAGCGTAATAACCGTTGCAGCGCTGCATACAGCGAGCGCCAAGAGAGTGGATTAAATCCTGTATAATGCACGGGGAGAAAAATACCGAAGATGAGCCCTACGGTAATGCCGAGCGTAATGAGCGCTTTGAATCCGTTTTTTGCCGACGATAATAAGCGCCGCTGCAAAGATTACAATGAGTGTGCATGAGACTTTGGTATCCCGTGCGCGTTCATAGATTTTTAAGTTTGTTATTTTGCCGGTTTCTTCATCTTCATCAACCTGCAACACCATCTTGTCGTGGAGGCGGAAGATAAGCCGGTATGGATTGCTAGCTCAATAGTGTTGCGGACGGTATACACTTCGCCCTTATGCTTGCCGGTTAAAATTTCTATTTTTAAATGCTTTGATAGCGGAAGTCGGATTCAATCGGAACGTCAGGGCGGCTTTCCGCAAGATCATCATAGACGATGTCGATAACACGCGCTTTTACCACTTGATTTTTGGCAAGCTGAGTTGCGTATCATAATATTCCCGCAGTCCGGCATCTTTGGAATCGGTGCCTACTTCTGCAAATACGGGAATTTGCGCTCCTAAGCATAATCGTAAGCATAAAAAGAAAAAGATAAAGATTGTTTTATGTGTTGCTGCATAATGAATACCGAAAAGAAAAACAAGCAATGTACGCAAACCATACATTGCTTGTTTTATTGGAATCCTCTAAAAACTTCAGCTTTTAGAAATCCCCTATTGTGTGTAAAATTCCTTTTTTACTTTTTACTGATATCTTTGATGTAATCCGGAGCTTTCGGCGTAATGGTTTTTGCCCACTTTGATGGCATCAATGAGAGCATCCCTTATGAGATACGCTTTCAGCAACATTTTTCTGCCTTACTAAAAATCGTAAGAATCGCCGCCGGTAAACATAAAGCTGTTTACAACAACCCTATACTTTTTATTCATATCAAGAGGGTTCCATCCATAAGCGTAATCTTCGTAATTCTATTTTCAAAAGGCTTTTTACCGTCATATTCCACTTTCAAACCGGCAAATTGACCATCGGTGATATTCGGATTCATAATACCGTGATCAATCGCTTTTTGATTTCAGAGCCGGGTGAGATCAAACGCTACCAGATAATTATCAAACGGCATAATTTCACAGAGATCGCCGAATGTTATGTTTCCTGCAGCTAATGTCCGCACGCAGACCGCCGCCGTTTTGAATGGCAATATCCGCCTTTTCCAGCTGTCGTTGAATTTCAGCAGCCCATGCGCCCAACAAGGTGTTACTGCCTTTTTCGCTTCTTTCATGGGTAAAATCACCGGCTGCGGTACCGATTACTTCGCTCAAAAATCGGTTTTAGGTCTGCATCGTATTTTTGCATAAATAGCTTTTTCCGGCTTCATCCTCGACGATAGTGTCTTTGTGCTTCAAATTTCATCAAGAGCAGGGGTGATCGATGCGATTTTTATTTTTATCAAATGTGATGCTGAGTTTTCCGACTGCGCGACCATAGCAGTAAGCCTGCATAATCGGCATACCGTCTGCAACGCCTTGTACCGGTAGGTGGCTATGAGCTGATAATATCGCGTTTAAGCCCTTAATTTTGGCAAGGGCAACTGCATTTCCGGTAATTTCTTCACCGTTTTGATCGGAATCGATGTGGGTTAATGCGATGATGGCATCCGGTTTTCGCTTCTTTAGCTTTTCCGGTAAACAGATAGTCAACCCATTGCTGTCCGGCTTTAACGGGATCGATAAACTCCAAACCACTTACATGGTCTGCACTTGTTAATATAGCCGTATCAGGATGTGCTAAACCGACAAACGCAATTTTATAACCGCCTTTGGTGATAATCGTGTACGGTTTTGCCCACGAAACAAACTTTTTCGTGTTTTTTTATCGACGATATTTGCCGCTAAAAAGGTGAATCCGCCGTCTTTTTGCCATTGGGTCATGTGTTTTACGCCCCAGTCGAATTCGTGATTTCCGACTGCACTCACTGCCACGCCCATCGCGCTTCATCATTGCGGAAACCGGCGCACCGTAGGTCAAATTGGAAAGTGCGGTACCTTGATAGTTATCGCCGCCCGCTACAACAATCGTGTTCGGGTTTTCTCTTTGCGCGGTGTGTACGCATAGCCGAGCAGCTTTTGCCATACCGGCATTTTTCCCTTTACCGGGGCGGGCATCTTCCGCAACATTACCGTGAAGTCGTTAAACAATAGAACATCTACCTGATTGGCAGGCGCTGTCGCTTCAATAGCACTGTATTGCTTGGATACAGCTGCCGGGCAGAGTCGGTTGTTTTACATGACGGAAACAACATAAATGCAGCCGCCAGCATAACAAACAACGTTCTAAAAACTTTTTCTGCGTCATTTGCATACTCCTATAAAAGTCAAGAAGAAAGTATCAACTTTCGATTGACTTTTTACGCACGTTCGCAACGAAGTAAGAACGTGCATATAATCTAAGTTTGCATTACGCAAACTTGAGTAAATAAAAAGCTGTGCTGTTTGTACGGCTTTTTATTTTCACCTCCTTGTGCTGTAGTGTAAAACGGATTAGCAGAAAAATGCAAGGGAAAAAGAGAAAAAGGTATAATGAAAAACCCTCTATAAACTATGGCGTAGATAAAAAGATATGGCGTTGTTGTATACAGACTGGATTTCTTATGTTAATTAGATTAAACCTGTTCCGGAAACAGACCTTTCTAGGCAGGTTTATTGATATACCGTATAATATCACATATATTTGGGAATATATTGGAAATAACATGAAAATAAATGAAAGCAGCTTAAAGATTTACGACTCAGATGTGCAAACCGAGTTGCAAAAAGATGAGTGGTTTTTGCAAAAAGCACGGGATAAAATAGATGCTGCATTTACTTCAGAAGATGCTTTTTAGTGTTATAATGGAAGTTGTGTTTTTATACAGTCTGGAAACGGATCTATTTATGTACCGAATGCGTTGAGCTTTTGTATTCACTTATACGAAAAAGTGATACCACAGAAATTCCTCAAGACTTCGCTTCAAAACTTTCATGTTTTTGAAAGAAAAAAACTCTCAAAAAGATACGTACTCATTAAATATCTTACAAGAAATTGAGGCTCATTATAGAATATGAAAGTCGTTTTCTGTCAGAGAAACTGAGGCAATCCCTAATGATGCATATCTGGCTACGATGGAGCTCTTTCCGATTAATCGGTAAAGGGGCGCTTGTTGTTTACTATATGGCGACGTGATCTTATAGCGCATTACATCTTGCTTTGCCGAAAGTTTCACACCTGCTTCAAAAAGGTTTTGCAAGGAGCGCAAAACGATTAATCCGTTCAAACAGCTTAAAAACCGTTTTCATGGTTTTATCAGCGACGCAATTTGCTGATCAAAAAGCTTTTTGATTTCAGGGTTTTTCAACAGTTCCGAAAGCGAATCTGCGGCTAATCCTTGTTCTGCTGCATAGCTTTTTACTTCCGCTTCATCCGCAACGATGAGTGCGCCTAAAAAGCGTTGATCCTGTCCGAGTACCACTGCCTGTGCGATGAATGGCGATTCCTGCAGCTTCATTTCAATCGGTACCGGTTCGATATTTTCTCCGCCGCGCAATACAATCGTATCTTTTTCTGCCGCGTAAGATAAGTTCGCCGTCTATTGTTTTTTTAAGCCGAGGTCGCCGCTGTCGAACCAACCGTCCTTATCGATTACCGCATCGGTTAGGGTCCTGCCGCTTGTAATAGCCGCTTCGTAACGCTGGTACCGCGGATCATTACCGTACCAAAGCTGACCTACCGGCAATTCTTTTCCGTTGTCATCGACAATCTTTACTTCCGTACACGACAGCGGCTTCCGATAGTACCGAACACAGGGCGTCAAGCGGGCGAACCGATACAACCGGGCTGTTTCGGTTAATCCGTAGCGCTTCAGTAACGCTTATGCCGATAGCCCAGAAAAAGGCATCGATATTCGGCGGGGGCGCGCCACCTCCTGAAACTCCTTGTCTAAAAGCTTGTTCCGAGTTTAGTGCGAGATCTTTTTGAACACCAATACATTACCCAGCGCATAGAGCGGCAGAGAGAATGTACGGTACAAAAGGGAAATAATCGGTCAGGTAATCTTTGTGTAAGGTACAAAGTGCGGATTTTTGACCTGTTACATTCCGCGCATGGTGCGCATGGAACAAGCCTACCGCAACAAAGAAATTGAACAGTTTTTGTTTAATACCGCCTGCCTGTTTCATCGCCTTAAAAAAACACCGGTATAAACGGATTCCCATATACGCGGCACTGACGGAAACAATGCGGGGTTAGTTTTTGCGATGTCGGCAAGCAGGATACTTCCGACCGGTTTTGAGTACACCATTCCCGCAGCAGAAGCTAAAATAACATACTCGCAGAGCCGTTCAAAAGCTATGCCATACCGGCAGTACTACGATGGTCCCTTTTTCGCCGCGATGTAGAATAACTCTTGTTTGAAGGTCATCCAGCTGCACGGCAAAGTTTTTATGTGTCAGCATAACCCCTTTGGGCTCGCCTGTTGTGCCGGAGGTAAAAATGATTGTTGCAACTTCTGTATCGCTGCCTTTTTCCAGCTCTTGTTCAATCGCTTCGGGGTGCTCTTTCCGATATGCCATACCCCGTTCAATAATTTCATCATAGCTGTAGAGTGTAAAACGGGAAATATCACCTATCGCTTTCAATTCTTCATCTTGAATATCGAAAGGATCAAAAACAATGAGCGTTTTGAGCAGCGGGAACTGTTGCTGATTTTTAAGATTTTTTTATAAATTGATCCCGGTTTTTCTATAACTGCTGATGTACATTCGGCGAAAGATAAAATACGTACTAAATCCTGTTCGGTGGCATCACAGCCGCGCGGAACATCGGCAGCTCCGATCGCCATAATCCCCATACTGGCATGGTACCATTCTTTCCGATTGTCTGCGATAAGACCGACCCTATCTCCTCGTGCGATACCGAGGGATAACAGTCCGCCGGCAAAACTCAACACCCGATCAAAAACATCGGAGTAGGAGAGGAATAAAAATCGCCCTGTTTATCCTTTGAATATTGAGCTGTAATATCCGGATATTTTTGTAATTTGTTGCAACAATTGCGGCATTGTGATGTCGTTCATGCCGAAACGCTAGCATATCAGTCAAGTAAAAGGTAATCTCATCAGATGGTCTTTAGGTATTCCCCATAAAAATAAAGAGGCTGTTCAACCAGAGTTGAACCTCTTCGCAGTTCAAATGGTCTCACAGCCTCTTTGTTTTACGATTTTATTCTATTTGTCTGATGAGGGTTACCTTTCTGGTAAAATAAAATGTGTGAAATTTTTGATAAAATTTCACACAAAAGAAAAATAATCTCATCAGATGGTCTTTAGGGTATTCCCATAAAATAAAGAGGCTGTTCAACCAGAATTGAACCTCTTCGCGGTTCAAATGGTCTCACAGCCTCTTTATTTCCCGATTTTATTCTATTTGTCTGATGAGGTTACCTTTCTGGTAAAATAAAATGTGTGAAATTTTTGATAAAATTTCACACAAAAAGAAAAATAATCTCATCAGATGGTCTTTAGGGTATTCCCATAAAATAAAGAGACTGTTCAACCAGAGTTGAACCTCTTCGCGAGTTCAAATGGTCTCACAGCCTCTTTATTTTACGATTTTATTCTATTTGTCTGATGAGGTTACCTTTCTGGTAAAATAAAATGTGTGAAATTTCTTTGATAAAATTTCACACAAAAGAAAAATAATCTCATCAGATGGTCTTTAGGTATTCCCATAAAAATAAAGAGACTGTTCAACCAGAGTTGAACCTCTTCGCGAGTTCAAATGGTCTCACAGCCTCTTTATTTTTACGATTTTATTCATGTTGTCTGATGAGGTTACCTTTCTGGTAAAATAAAATGTGTGGAATTTTTGATAAAAATTTCACACAAAAAGAAAATAATCTCATCAGATGGTCTTTTAGGTATTCCCATAAAATAAAGAGGCTGTTCAACCAGGTTAACGCCAATGAATTGGCATCCGTGTCAATTCATTGGCTTCCATTCACAAAAACTGGTTTCTGTTTATAACCCCTGCCATCCCTAGCAGTTATGGTCGAATAGTGTCAATTTTTCCGCGATTTATATTTACTCTGCCTGATGCGTTTACCCTGCTTACGGAAAAGAAAAAAACTTGCCGTAAGCCTTTTAAGAATAGGCGACATCAGTAGATGTGTCGTATATTTTTCAAAATGCACATGATTGACTGTAAGTGTTTTTCCTCTTACAATCAAAGAAAAGGAGTTTATGATGGATGACTGTATTTTTTGTAAAGATTATTGAGGGTGAAATTCCGTGCATGAAAATCTATGAAGATGAGTATACGATTGTTTTTATGGATATTGCAAAAGATGTTGACGGTCATATGTTGGTAGTCCCCAAAAAGCATATTACGAATATCTTGGATGCGGACGAAGACACGCTTCATCATGTAATGGATACGGTAAAAAGTTGCTAACCATTGTGTGACCGACTGCGGATATGAGGGGCATTAATATACTGAATACAAATAATCAATGTGCAGGACAGACAGTTTTCCATCTCCATATACACCTTATTCCTCGGAAATCGGGCGATGCCGTGCCGAGTTTTCCAAAGTTTGGCGGCGCAGTACATCCGCTCGAAGAAACTTATAAAAACTCAAGATGTAAAGCGTAAGGTGAGCTCTATCGAAATATTTGGGGCGGTTGACAAAACTCCTAATATGAATAATGCTTCAAGCATGAGTGCCGATGCAATTAGTCTTTGTGCGTATGCAAAGATTAATATTCATCTAAAGGTTCTGGCAAAAAGAGATGATGGGTTTCATAACCTTGAAAGTATTTTTCAGCGTATTTCGATAGCGGATTATCTTTCTATAATAAAATCGGGCGATTCGCATGGTTGTACTGTTGAATCTCCTTTATTGCCTTTACCTGCAGAAAAACACATTGACTAAAAGCATGGAAAGCGTTTCAGAGGCATAACGAGAATTAATACCGGTATAAAGGTTCGGTTAATAAAAATCTTCCGGCAGGAAGCGGTTTGAGGGCAGGATCGTCCGATGCTGCTGCTCTGCTGAAAGGTGTGAATGAACTTTTGCAATGTCGTTAACCAATTCTGAATTGGTAGATCTTGCGTTACAGGTCAGTAGCGATGTACCGTTTCTTTCTTAGGAGCGCAGCAGGAATCGTGACAGGGCGTGGAGAGGTTTTTGAGCCGATACAAGCTCGTACCGACTGTTTTCGGTATAGTGATTTGTCCGGATGTGCAGGTTCAACGAAAGATGCTTATTCACTTTTTGGATAAACAAAAAGAAATGCTTTCAGGTAACCATGAAGCATGGGGATCTGAAAAGCTGATAAAAACAGTACCATAATCCGCTTGGAGCATGGTGTTTTGTAAATGATTTTCAGCCGGCGCTTGAGCAACATTATCCGGTTATCAGGTGTGTGCGGAAAGAACTTTGTAGAACAAGGTGCGGAATTTGCACGGATGAGCGGTTCGGGTTCGGCTGTTTTTCGGCTTGTTTTAGCTCGGAACGTCTTATGGCTTTCCCGCTTTCACAGTTTTAGCAAAAAGTGGAGCTGGTGTAAACCGTTTTTATTACTTGCCTAACAAGGCTTTGCGGTGTATAATGGTCGTACCGTAAGGAGGGGCATAGTATGACGATCTCTGATGTCCAGATCCGGAAGACCATCGCTGAGAGGCAAATTAAAGGCTTATGCAACCGTTACCTTTGATGACTGCTTCGTACTGCATAATGTGAAGCTTATTGGAAGGGAAAAAGGCATCTTCGTTGCGATGCCGAGCCGCAGAACTAAGACCGGTGCGTATAAGGATATTGCTCATCCGATAACGCCTGAATTCCGATCGGCACTGCAAGAAAAGATACTTTCCGCATACGAGACTTGTGCTGAAAGCTAGAAACCGATGCCATGCAGATCGGTTTATAAGAAAGGAAAATTACTGTGCATGAATGCACGGTTTTTATAATGGGACGTCGGCAAGTGGTAAGCCAACGGCTTTTGGTGCCGTCATTCCGTGAGTTCGAATCCTACCGTCCCAGTCTGGAAGGAGACTGGATTATTTTGTGCAAAATAATCTGTGTTGACTTTTACTATGAATGTAAATATAAGAAAGGGGCTTTTCATGCAAGAAGGGCCTCTTGTTTGCTGTATATGCAAAGGAGTTCCCCGATTATGGAAGAAAGAGTTTTTGACAGCCTGCCGCCGAACAGATTTTGGAAAAGCTGCTACTGCAAAATGCCGTAGAGGGCAGATCGTTTACCTGCCGTTATTTATGATAATGCGGGGCATTCGACCGCTATTGATGTTCCCCTATCGCGATTTTTGAAAAAAATTATTCAAGACAGTTACTGAAAGTACGCTTATTACCGTTAAAGTTGACGACAAAGATGAGTTTGAAGTTTTTATCAAAAGATTATCAGTATGATATCGTAAACGATAAAAGTTTATCACGCAGATTTCTATGCTGTTGAACGCGGTCAGCTGTTGCGGACTAAAAATTCAGATTCGGCTTTCCGGCTCTCCTGAAGCGTGTCGCCAAGGCGCGGTTTTGGAAACCGGTATTACAGAACTTGAAGTTGAATGTTTACCGCGTAACTTGCCTGAGCGGATTGTGGTAAATGTTGAAAAACTCGGTGCTAACAGAAGCGGTTCACGTGCGCGACATTCAGGTGCCTGAAGGGGTTAAGATTTTAACGGATTCTGACTTAGCGGTTGCGATGGTTAGAATTTACCAAGGAAGAAGCTCCCGCTGCTACTGATACGGATGAAGCCGCTGCAACTGCTGCTCCTGCGGATGCGGCTGCGACTTCTGCTGATGCCGCCGCTCCAAAAGCGAAGGCATAACTTTCTTATTATAAAAAGTGCAGGTCTGGCGCCTGCACTTTTTCTTTTCTGCTCTTGTTTTTTCCTCACGAACGTTTTATTCTCGTCAGTGTATGTATGTTCATCCGCTCATCGGTGCCGTATTTGACAATCTCAAGCCCCTTTTTAACAGATATCCCTTGCCGGTTTCTCCTTGCGTGTTCGGGCGGCGCAGATTCTACAGCATTGTTGCTAGCCTTTCATCAATTACAGACGCGCTTTCATTACCGTTTTAACTGTAGTGACGGTGAATCATAATATCCGCAGTGCGGAAGAAAGTGCTGCCGATTCAGCCTTTGTTGCTGAATTGTGCAGTCGCTGATCCACCGGTAGACTGTGTCGTTGAAATCCCTGCTGGAGAAGTTGTACGCTATGCAAAAGATCGAAACAGAGGAACAGAAGATGCCGCGCGAACGCTCCGCTACCGACTTTTTGAAAAACTGCCGCTTCCGTGGGGTGGACTATATTGTAACGGCGCATAACCGAAGCGATGTATGCGAAACGGCTCTCATGCGGCTTTTTCAAGGCGGCAGTACCGCGAGTTTATCGATGATGCCGGTGCGGCGCGGGCGGTATCTTCGTCCGCTTATCACCGTAGAACGGCGCGATATAGAAGCATTTTTACGGCAGCAGGGGTATCGCGTGGCGTGAAGATGCCACCAATGCGGAGGATGCGTATCTGCGTAATCGAATTCGGCATCATCTGGTGCCGGCATTGGCTGCGACTTTTGGCGGATGGCGCACCGGACTGGATAAAACAATGCAGCGGATTAGTTTGGATCGCTCGTTTTGTGAGGAAGCTCTTGCAGCTGCACGTACAAAACTTTACGGGTGCGAGCGGCGCTGCGGATTGGGGGCGCTGCAAACACGGTGCGCTGACAATCGCGGCGAATTTCTTTGACTCACTCCACCCTGCGCTGAGGGCTTAGAATGCTTGAACAGGGATGCCGTCGGCTCGGTATCGCGGCGCAGATTCCGCTGAGAATACTCCTCCGGCTTTCGTCAGAATGTGCAGCAGAACAAAGAGGTATCGACGAGCGGCGCCGCGGACCGCGACAGGAATAGCGCCTGAGACACCGGCAAAAGCGGTACCTGAGGCGTCGAGTAGCGCAACGCTGAAAGCACCGGAGATAGAGATAGCATCGATTGAGCCGGAAACGCAAGCGAATATGCACGCAAAGGTTGCCGCTGCCGGAGCACTTCGGTTGGAGCGCCGCGAGGGCGTATCCTGCTTTTTGACAGCACGGTCTATCTTACGCTTTATAATCAAAAAAATCTATATTTTAACTATTCCTCAATGCGGCGAATATGCGTATCCTCTGGGGCAGTTGGAGGTTTATCAAACGACCAACGGTATCTTTGTGCGGGATAGTGCAGATAAAAACGCCGGAATAGGACCTTTACGCTGCCCATTTTCCGTCAGATCAAGGCGCGGAGGAGATCGGATTCAAATGAAGTCCGGAAATGTAAAAAAGTAAAAATTTTTAAATGAATGGCAGGTTGATTCACTTGCTCGCGAACTTTTGCCGATTATTATAGAAGATACTTGTATACAAAGACGTACCCGTATACGCGCCTTATATGGCAGCTTTCTTGGATATAAAAACTGGTTTGTGGAGGAACAATAGAATGCTCAAGCATATAAAACGGATGATTCCGCTTACAGAAGCGCTGTTTATGCTGTTACTACCTATTACTGCGGCTTATTCGCAAACAGGGAACCCGTGATTGCAGCAGATTAATACTTCGTATGCACTGCAATATTTACAAAAAGCAGCCGCGCTCTATACCGATGCAAACTATGCGGAAGCGCTTGAATATGTCGAAAAAAAGGCATGACGTTTGACGATTCCTTTGCGGACTTTTTATTTAAAGGCGCAATGCCTTATGCAGCTGAACGGTACCCGCGCAGAATGTCTTGATGCTGCGGAGGCTGCTGACTTCAGGCTTAAAGCTGCGTATCTATAACCGCGATGCGCTTGTTTTTGCTGCTTGCCCGCCTGTATACCGAAACGGAACGCTATAACGAAGCGCTTCAGCTGTTAGAATCGCTTGCCTTTGTTTCCGCCGACCGCGACTTTTACCGTGCCGCGGCACTCTACGGTTTAGAACGTGATGGACAGGCGCGGGATGTAATCGAAACCGCGTGATCCGTTGGAGCTTTGATGTTCGATTCCCTCGGCTGTTCTTTTTACAGGAACGGAACAAAGCAATGACCCGCGCGAGAAAAAACTTGCCGACTCTCTGTTACAGCAGCTCTATGTCTGGATTGAGCAGGAGCCGTCGCTCGCAGTGTATGCAGCTCCCTCGATCCTAACCCACAGGAAAATGCCCGCCGTTTAAAAGTCTACCGTAATATGCACTCAGCGGACAGCAAAACACGTGATGCGCGAACGCAGCTTGCGGCGGTTTTAGCTGAACTGCGTTACGGTGTTATCGACGAAACAGCCGCCATCGAAAGAATTTTTTTCGCTGTAACGGTTACCGACCATTTACCGCAAAAGAGCACAAAGTACAGCGCCCGTTTCCGCCCTGTATTCCGATCAGCTTATCGAACTATGCCGACTGACCGGTACGAGATGCTATGAGAACAGAAATTGGAAACCGCCTTAAAACATTTAGCGGTGTACTTTTAGAGGATGATAATCATGACGGTATCTGCGATGCGGCTGTTTTTGAACAGGGGACGTCCTGTGTCGGCTTTTTCGACCTCAATCAGGATGAAGTGTATGAATATCAGGTGCAGTGCAATTTCGGCGCTCCTGATCTTATCGTTACGCCGAAAAACGGGTATGCCGTGCAATACGACAGCTATCCGGCGAGTACATTCGATTGTGCAAAAGGCGGAAAAACGGGAATATATCATGCGCCCGCTGGCACTTCGATGGGAACCGGTTGCTCAAACCGAACTTGATTTAAGGCTGCGAGAGCTGATGCGGAGGCTCCTGCGTTCTTTACACTCCGCTTACGCAACAACGCCGTCTTTTGCAACAGCACGATTTTATCTTTTTCGGTGTTATACAGTGAAGAACCTGCGCCGACGGATAACAATGCAGTTCTACGGACTCATTTTGAAGACGGTCAGAATTATGTCGGCTGAAATAAAGGACCGGAGCGCAGACGATTGCGCTCTTTTCGGTATCGGAACGGCGTGCTTGCAGAAAAAGGGTATGACTATGACGGCGACGGCTTTTTGAGGTGCTGGAGCAATACGGTAAACAAGGAAAAGCTTGAGAAAATTTCGGTTGATAGCAATAAAAATAAATTGTTCGAATATTATGAACTCTATCAAGACGGACGGTACCGTTATAAAGAATTGGGATGAAAATGAAGACGGAACGCCGGAAATTCAATATACGCAGTTTCCGTCGGGAAATGCTCAGACGGTATGGAAGCATCGGTATTCGGGGCTGCCGGTATCGGTCTACTATAAAAAAGGAACGCCGGAACGGTTGACTATCGGTAAAACAAGCGTTCCGCTGATCAAAGATCCTTCATATAATATCTACTGGCTCGAAATGCGTCTTTCATTTTCGGATAAGGTCGCCGAAAAACTGGCAGAGCTGTTCAAGGATACTGATTCCGATGTGGAATCGCGAATGGTGCTCATCGGAAGTTATGAGCTCTATGCCGTCCGTTCCAGAAGGCGCCGTGTTCGTGCAAATGCTGCGCGTTCCCAATCGGGCAACTCAATAAAAGCTGAGGGGCAAAAGTGAGACTGAGCCGGTTTTTGTATAATATATCCGCTAACATATCCGCGCTGGTTGTGCTGATGGTACTTTTTGGAATATTTGGCGCCTGTACTTCCGTTACTCCCTCTTTTTCTCAAAACGTCGATTATACGGACGGTCGCGGTGTGATACGGAGATTGAAACTGTCCGCAGCCTTATCCCAGAAAAACCGCTTGATGCTCTTTTGCGAGCTCAGCGTTTAATGCTGTACAGCAAAAAACAACGATGAAACCAGTGTGTTGTACCAAAAGAGGCTCACAGCGCTGCCGAAAAGCTCTTTTTTAAGGTTGTAGAAAATGGCGCATGGGAAGAAGCGTTCAAACTCTTCCGCTCGCTTACCGCATTGGGAGAATCTCCGGCGCAGTGGACTGAGCAAAAACTCATATCCGCGCAGCGCAATAAATGGAAAGAAAAAATTTGATGCGCTGCTTCAAGATACCGCTCGATTATCGGACGGGTAAACGATGCGCCGTCGTTGGAAACGGTTCCGAAAAATGATGAAAAGGAACTGTAACGGTGCTGGGTTGACCGCGGTATGACGATTGAAAAGGGACTTGGAAGAGCCGACCGGATGATTGGTTCGGGCTTCTTTATCGACGCTCACGGGTATATCATTACTAACTATCATGTTATCAAAGCGAGGTTGATCCCGAATATGAAGGATATTCCCGTGTGTATATCAAACGTGCGGAAAATCCGACGGTACGCATACCGGCAAAGGTAGTTGGCTGGGATACCATCTTCGACCTCGCGCTTCTTAAAACGGAAATCAATCCCGAAGTGTATTTTCAGCTCGGCTCTTCGGAAGACTTAAATATTGGCAGCAGAATCTACGCGATCGGTTCGCCAGCTGGATTGGAACAGACGCTCACATCCGGTATCGTGTCGGCGCAAAACCGGCGTCTTTTGTCGTTGGGCAGCGTGTTGCAGATTGATGCGCCCGTTAATCACGGCAGTTCCGGCGGACCGATTATCGATGAAGCGGGGCGGGTACGAGCTATTGTGTTTGCCGGTCTTGAACGCAACAGAAGGCTTAAACTTTGCAATACCGGTTGAGCTGCTGCGCCCGATTCTTCCTCAGCTCTACGCAGGCGGAGAAACCGTTCATGCGTGGATGTCCTGTTATGGGGTTTCCGTAAAGGCATCACCGCAACAGGAAGCCGGCACGGAGCTGGTCTATGCAGTGCCAAGTTCGTCCGCGGCTGTTATTCCCGCCGGCGCTGTTATTACGCATCTGAATGGGCGCGCGGTTCCCAACCTAGAAGCATTGCAGTCTGAACTGATGCGTTTTGAGCGCTGGTACTATCGTTAAGGTTTCTGGCTATGCACCCGTAAATGATCCGACGGCAACGGGGTTGTTTCCGCCGCGACCGATCAGCCGGTAGCTCTGCAAGTGGCACAACGGACAGCTCGATCGCCAATACAGCCGGCAGTGCCGCCACCGGTGCAGCTGGCAGATTGTCGGACACAGGAAATAAAAGCGATCGATACCAACACGGCTACGGGAACGAGCGGCAACGCAAGCGCTGACGAGTACGGCGCGCGCTATGGGCGGAGCCATCGGGACTATGGGCGGGGCAGAATTGGGCGAACACCGTTGGGAAAAACGCGGCAGGATTGGTATGTACAGCTAGAAGCGCGCCCGAAGCACCCCGCAGAACTGGTCTATCGCAAGGATAACCGCGCACGGACGATGCTGCCGGTGTACGGTATCTATCTGGAAAGCGCCGGCGGAAGAAAGTCTTTCAGGATAACGGGCGTTATTCCCGGAAGCTACGCTGACGAGTACGGGTTTTTCTGCCGGCGACTACCTCGAAATTCGTGATATGGAAGTGCAAAAAGCCGAGGAAGCGCTCTTTACCCGGATTTATACCAAACGCCGAAAAATCAGCCTATCTCGATACCTTTATGGACATCTGGGCATATTTGAGATAATCCGTCATATTTTTAGATATAAAGGTAAATGCATCCAGCAGACGCAGGCGATACATAAACAGTTTATAGAGCATCTTTAACAAGGTCTTACTGCGCTTGCTTTTTTCTTACAGTTATACGCTTCCATAAAATTGAACAACTGAACAAAGTGTGAACTTTTGGAAGTTGTTCAATTCGTGCGCAAAGCGCACATATAATGAGTGATGTTTGCCTACAGGCAAACTCATCGAGTTAACGAGGCTGCGCAATGTTAGCAGCCGAAGTTATACGCTCGATTCACTTCATTTTTACTGGGATATTGATGGAACAGATGATAGAGCTGATGAAGGACTATTTTTAGAGAGCGTTCCATCAGGAGTAATATCGATCGGCGTTCCATTTGATGCTTTGGTTCAGAGGAGAGTGAGGCATCATGAAAGTGATGATCTTAAATTGACAGTGTGTCCTCGTACGTATTATAGTGGACGAATAACATTGTGCCGAAAGGCAGGTTTTAATCATAAGGAGCTTTACGTGCAAAAGTTTTGTTTTTCTAAAATATTCGGAGCCGGCTGCATTATAGCGGCAGTTATTCTGGGAAGTAGTTGTGTGTCGCGACTTCCTCAGCACGATACAGAGCATTCGGTATCATTGGCACCGGTGCAGATGTATACATCGTTGCTCCTGTTATGGAAACGATACTCTTTTTAAAACTCTGTTTACCTCTTTTGTTCCGGAAAAACCGCTTCACAGTATTTAAGCCGAACATCGGTGCTGTATATCGGTGCAAACTACGGAATGCCGCCGTCGGTAACCGTTGTTTTCAAGCGGTTCTTATCCTGTCAGTTTAGGAGATTTATTGTTTCCTAAAAAGATGGTTGGAAAAATACCGAGCAAAATCGTTGAACAATCATACTTATTACTCTTCTGCGTTTGCGGACATACTGGTACAGGAAAAACGGCTTTTTATGCTCTTAGGCGACAACCGGCGGAATTCAGCAGCGTTTTTGCAGCGAATAGCCGAACCTCACACTCCGATATTTCCGCCCCGATTTCAAGCATTGAGCGAGTCCGGTGGTGTAGGTGAAATCGGTTTTATATGCTCGTTTGGGGAGCTCTGTAGTATCCGCTTTGTTAGGCTTAGAGGGTATCGAACTGCCGATACGGTCGATACAACTCTATTTGAAAAAGGATATCAATTCAAGGTATCGTTGTTCCGCAGTGTTTGAAGCAACAGATGCCCGCGCAGCTCGGGTAGTTCGACTTCTGCTTAGCCGTGGCATGAATGGAAATTTTTCCGTTCAAGACTCTTCTATTTTTGTGGAAAATACCGATATTGGTGAAGCGGAACTTATTACGTTGTTTCAATCTTTTATATCGTAATCGATCTTAAGTAATAAAACCCTTGAATAATTCAGTGAGTTTTTGAAGAGGGCTTTGTTGGGGTGAGTATGCCTACCTATGACTATATGTGTGATTCTTGCGGAGCTACTTTTTGAAGTACAGCACAAAATGAGCGATACTCCCATTATCGTTTGTCCGAAAATGTGGGGCGTCTGCTCATCAAGTATTTTCTGCAGGTTTTTGGATTAAATTTTACTGGTAAAGGTTTTTATCAAAACCGATACACAAAAACAGCTGAATCTGCCAAGAAAGCTGATGTGCAAGGTACCTCTTTGCCAACAAAGGATAAACCTGCTCATTCGTGCGGCGGAGGTTGTGGATGTTCAGGCGGCTGTCCGTGTTCAAGTTAAGTATATGAATAAACAGCCGAAGTTTTTTTGTGAAAATTGTAATGCAGAGGTACGCCGTGATGCGGTGATCTGTCCGCATTGCGGTCGGTTTCCTCCGTGCGGTGTCGCTTCCTGCGGGTTTACCGGAACACATAAAGAGTTTAAAAGACGGATGCCGCTTCGTGCGGTTACGCGTTTACCCCTGATGAGCAAGAGAATGAAAAAGGCGGTACAAAAAACTAGAAATTTCGTTTTGTGCGATATACTCAACGTGAAGCCGATCGCCGAACTGATGCCGATCCTTTACCTTTATGGATATACGGGATAGTTCTTTTTGCTCTGTGGAGTTCTTGCGGTATTTTTCTTCCTTTTTGTAAGTTTTTATCGATGCCTATATGTATTCCCGAACAAAAAGAGCTTGGCACGATTTCGACGTTCTCGAAGATATGAGAAATTTTTGCTGACTGTTAGTAATTTCGGCTCTATACTTATAGGTAATATAAGTAAGGTATGGTAGCATAACTGAAGTTTTCAGTGGCATCATGCCGCAATATTAATATACTATTGGTTTGCTAAAACTTATTGAGGAGGAGTTTTATGAGCAAAGAAACCTTAAACCCGTTAGCAAATGCGCAAGCACAGGTAAAAAAGCGTATGTGAGGCTTTAGGGGCAGACCCCGCAGTCTATGAATTATTGGAAAGGAACCGCAACGGATGATTGAAATTTCCATCCCGGTAAAGATGGATAACGGTTCCATTAAAAGTATTTAAAGGTTATAGATCTGCACATAACGATGCAGTCGGTCCTCACTAGGGAGGTATCCGCTTCCATCAGAATGTCAATGCCGATGAGTAAAAGCTCTTTCTATTTGGATGAGTATTAAATGCCAGTAACCGGTATTCCCTACGGCGGCGGGAAGGGTGGTATTACCGTTGATCCTTCTGAATTGTCTCAACGAGAACTTGAGCAGCTTTCTCGTGGCTGGGTACGCGGTTTATATAAGTATTTAGGCGAAAAAAAGTAGACGTGCCGGCTCCGGACGTTAACACCAATGGTCAGATTATGGCGTGGATGCAGGATGAATACAACAAACTGACCGGTGAGCGAGACAATTGGTGTATTTACTGGTAAAGCCGCTTACTTATGGCGGTTCAAGGGAAGAAACGAAGCAACCGGTTTTGGTGTCGCTGTTGTTATGCGTGAAGCGTACAAAGCAATCGGCATGGATTTGAAAAAAGGCAACCGTTGCCGTTCAAAGGGTTCCGAAACGTCGGTAAATTCACCGTTAAAAAAACATCATCAAACTGGGCGGAAAAGTTGTTGCCGTCGCCGAATTTGATAAGAAAAGAAGGTACCTATGCAACCTACAGAAAGCGGCTTTACCTTTTGAGGAATTGAACGATGCAAAAACCAAAGACGGTAGCTTGCTCCACGTAGCCCGGCGCAAAGAAAATTTCTCTCGATGAATTCTGGGCATTAAACGTCGATGTTATCAGCCCCCTGTGCTATGGAAAACGCAATTAAAGAGCACGAAGCCAACCTGATTAAAGCAAAGCTGATTTGCAGAAAGGCGCTAACGGTCCCATCACATTGGAAGCGGACGACATCCTTTATAAGAAAGGGTATCCTCGTTACTCCCGATATTCTGACCAATGCGGGCGGCGTTACCGTTTCTTACTTTGAATGGGTACAGAACCTCTACGGCTACTATTGGACAGAAAAAGAAGTTGAAGAAAAAGAAGAGCGCGCAATGGTCGATGCATTCAACCCAATTTGGGCATTGAAGCAAGAAAAAGAACGTTTCATTCCGCCAAGCAACTTACATGAAGTCCATCAAGAGAATTGATGAAGCTATGAAGGTGAGAGGCTGGTATTAATCCTCCACGAGCCTTTAATTAAAAAAACGCCGGTTAATATGCAAGGTTTATTTTAAGCGGTACAAATGGTACCGCTTAAAAACACGTCGAGTTGCATTTTGCAAACTCGCTCATTAGTCATGCCGTTTCTCAGCTTCGCTTCCGAAACGGCGCAATGCAACAACTTCCAAAGTTCACACTTTGTTCAGTTGTTGCATTTTAATGAACCATATTGACCGGCGTTTTTATACCACATAATACGGACTGGCTGCTGGATGCCAATCCATATACCTACTGCTGCAAAAAGCGTCGAGCTTTTGCTTGTTCTCCTGCGCGTTTGCAGAGCTGCTAGAACTGATACCCCACACCGACACCGATATTGAATTTCATACCGATCGCCGATACTTTTCCCCAGCAGCTTTGGTGTCTTTTTATTATCTTTTTACTCTTTCTGACTTATTCATTTGAAAACCGAGCATTAGTTGCGGGCGGATAAAGAGTTTCTCTAACACAAACACATCCGCGCCAAAGCCGATGTCAAAACCAGTACCGGTGGAACTCTTTTACGTACTCTTTTGGAGCCACTAACTCTTCCGGATTTTTGCAGTCGTTGCAATGTCAAAATCAAACCCAAGCATCGGATACAGTTTTTGCAATGCCAACTGTAAAGGGATATTTACCCAATAAGCCGATATTAAAAGTATATTACGCGTAAGTCATTTGATTCGGTAATTCCCGCTGTAGTGAGTCTTGTACTCACTGACCGTACCGTCAACACCGAGTAGAACAGCAACATACTGCGCATCAAAAATTTGCCGCCCATCATTGTTTGCTGAGTTGTCGCTTTTGTAGAAACATCCGCTACTTTTACCTTTACACTGCCAAAAGTGAGGGCTTAGATCAATGAGACCGCCTATGCGCAAAATCGATAGCAAAAGCGCTAAACGTTGTAACACACGCAATCGTCATTGCGATGAATAATTTTTCATTTTGATTTTTCTCCTTTCATATCATTTTGATAATGATAAAAATACGATTTTTCATAATTCCAGCAATATTAAGAAAATCTCTTCCATTATCCCCTTAAAAAGTCAAGCAACAAGTTTTTCACTTGTATCGTTTGGCGTGGGTAATTTGCCGGATACGCTATTGGCGATGCGTGTGATACTTATAGATATGAAAGACAGAAACCTTTTTCAGATTATTATTACAAGACGGTAAGAACTTAGTGTTAGTGAAAGGCAGCCATCACAAAATGAAGAAAGGTGAAAAACTGAGATTATTCCGGTACGCGGTAAGGACATTAAAAAGGGCTTTTGTATGCGAATGCAGTTGAAGCGATGGAACTTTATTTGGAAGATGATTATACAATTGATGTAATGTAATACCGCTTGTAATGTGTTTTGTATTAGACCTATTCGGAAACTTTCGTTATCGAATAGAATCGACGAGTTCTCAATCACGCAAATAGCACGATTGAGAACATCGCATTTCAAGGTAACCTGTTCAGAAAGGTCAGTTTCCGAACAGGTTTTGATTATTCCACATCCCCGCCGTCAAGGTCAAGTTCCCCGCTCAGCGATGTTTCCGAAGCGGGTGGCGCAATATCTTCTTCATCTTCACGCGCAACCACATCCCAACCCGATGAGCTGGTCGGGGCTTTCAATATCAAGGATTTTGACCCTCTGCGCGGCGCGTCCCATTACATTGATAGATGCAACCTCGCACGGATGGTCTTTTCCCTGTCCGGTAATGCACACGATTTCGTCATCATCGGCAACGGCAAGCAGCCCGACGACTTCACCGGTCTTTTCGGTAACGTATAGACCTTTTTGCCCGCCAGTACCGCGGTATGCGGAGAAAACTCGGAAAAATCAACCCGTTTGCCATAGCCATTTTCGCTCATCACAATGAGCTTACCGCCATTAATCCGAAGCGCGCCGGTCAACTCGTCCCCGCCGGAGAGTCGAATACCGATAACGCCATGCGAAGCGCGACCTTGATCGCGTATTTCCGTTTCGGAAACGCGGAGCGCCTGCCCGTGCCGAGTCACCAGCATTAGCTCATCCTGACCGGTGGTAAGGATTGCGCTCACGAGCTTATCCCCTCATCAAGCTTAATTGCGATAATGCCGCGGGTTTTGGCATTCTGGAAGCTGTCGGTCTGCACTTTCTTCACAATGCCGCCGACTAGTCGCCATCAAGAGGTATGAGTCGCTACTAAACTCTTTTAAGGACACAATCGTGGTAATTTCCTCATCGGAAGACACCGCGAGGACGACTTGATATGGGGAGCCGCGGCTGGTACGGCTCGCTTCAGGGATTTCGTGTACCTTAACCCAGTACGCCTCTCCATTGGTGATAAAACATAATATAATCGTGCGTAGAAGCGGTAAAAATCTGGTCGATAAAGTCGTCTTCTACCAGCGCTGCGGAGTTGGAACCCTTGCCGCCGCGGTTCTGCCGTTTATACGCAGTTACCGGCACCCGCTTGATGTAGCCGAGATTGGAAACCAGCACGACCATCTGTTCTTTTTGATGAGGTCTTCGATGTTAATCTCTTCTACCTCATCACTGACAATATCGGTACGGCGATCATCGCCGAATTTTTTCTGCAAGCTCATCGGTTTCTTGTTTGATGAGCGCAAGAATCTTTCAGGATGCGCCAAGAGATCTTTTGAGGTGTTCAATCAGCAGTTCAGTTCGCGCAATTCTCACGGAGGTCTTCAATTTCGAGGCTGGTGAGTCGCTTCAGCTGCATATCAACGATTGCCTGCGCCTGTATATCATCAAAGGAGAACCGCTCCATCAGCGCATTCTTGGCGCTTGCCGTATCGCGGGAGCCGCGGATAATCTTAATCACCTCATCGATGTTGTCGATGGCAACGATCAGGGCGCGTAAAAATATGAGCGCGTTCTTCAGCTTTTTAGGTCGAAGCGGACGCGGCGGGTAACCACCTCCTGCCGGTGCGCCACAAAGTAGCCGACCAACTGTTTTGAGCGTTAGCGTTTGCGGTCGCCCATCCACCAGCGCAAGGTTGATAACGCCAAAGGATGATTGCAGCGCCGTCTTAGAAAAGAGCTGGTTCAGCACCACCTTTGCGATCGCCCCCGTTTGAGCTCAATAACCAGCCGTAAGCCGGCGCGGTCTGAAGTTTCGTCGTTGACGGCTGCAATTCCTTCTATCACTTTTTCACGGGCAAGTTCCGCCGATTTTTGGCAACCAGCGCCGTGGTATTCACCCTGATAGGGTACTTCAGTAAAGATAATTGTTTCTTTGCCTTTCTTGTCCACCTCGATGTTGAACCTGCCGCGGACTAAAATCTTCCCGCGCCCTGTTTCAAACAACGCTTGCCGGATGCCTTTTTGCCAAAAGATAATGCCGCCGGTCGGAAAATCAGGACCTTTAATATACTTGGAAAGCTCATCGATGGTAATATCGGGATTGTCAATATAGGCGGACACTGCTTGGGCAATTTCACGCAAGTTGTGCGGCGGCATATTGGTTGCCATACCGACCGCGATACCGCTTGAACCGTTTGCCAACAAAAAGGGAATTTGCCGGGCAGAACAGTCGGCTCTTGTGTAGAATCGTCAAAGTTTGGAATAAAATCAACAGTATCCTTTTTATATCTTCTACCATCGACTCCGCAAGCCGCGCCATCTTTGCTTCCGTATAACGGTAGGCCGCAGGCGGGTCGCCGCCGATGGTACCAAAGTTTCCTTGCGGATGGATGACTGGATATCGGAGCGAAAAATCCTGTCCCAAACGGACAAGCGCGTCATATACGGAGGCATCGCCGTGCGGGTGGTAACTTCCCAGCACATCACCGACGATCTTAGCGCACTTACGCGTCACTACGAATAACGCAGATCCTCCATTGAATAGAGGATTCTGCGATGAACCGGCTTCAAGCCATCCCGCACATCCGGTAGGGCGCGGCTCACAATAACCGACATCGAATAGTCTATATATGCACGTTTTACTTCCGTTTCAATCGGAATGGGGATCAACACCCCGCCTTCCGGCGTTTTTATCTCTTCCACGTTTTATGCTCCTTAACTCATCATCAAAACTGTTATACTGAATGAAAATTTTCATCCACACTACGAACTTTAAAAAAGCCTTTTATACAATTAGGATTCAGTATTGCAATTTGAATATGATCTTTCTCTAAATCCTGACGTTGGGTATAATTCATTTCCCTCAAAGAATACACCACGTACAGAATCGTATGATTGCCTTTCATCTTTTTTTCTTTTTGCTGTGACGACAAATGAATTTATAAGAAAACAATCCAGTTCTCTTTTTAAAAGATCGTTTCTGCCTTTATTTTTAGGTAAAAGGCTAAGCCTTGTTCTTTAAAAGACTGAGAAATTATACTATAATACTCTTTTAATTTTTATCAGGTTTTCTCTTTCAAGAAAGTCGAGACAATGCCCAAGGCAAATAACAGCGCCTAGTACAGCAGGTTTTGTCACTTTTTGATTTTTATTTTGCCGCTGTTTCACAAGACTTTGCGCCCATTCAAAAGCGCGCTCAGCATCATTTTCCCAGAAATACATACCTTTTCCAAGCCAGTCATAAGAATTTTCACTAAAATTCAAATTTTTGCTTTCGGATACTAACGCATCGCAAATTGTTTCATCACAACCGTGAAAACCGAATAGTAAATTATCTCGCTTTTTATACATAGGTTATTCTATCACTTTATTCGGATCCGGCTCATACTCGGTTTTAGTGAGTTGATTATTGATAATTTTATATCCGCAATAAGCCAAAACAGAAGCGGATAGGATTCCCTATCCCTGCAGCAATTATTTTTCGAAGCTGCGTCGGTATCGGTATTTACATCTTCATGTCTTTTTCATCCATATAATGGTACCTCCTGCCGAACTTCTATTCGTCTTACACATCGAGATTTGCATAGACTGCATTTTCTTCGATAAACTTGCGGCGCGGCTCTACTTCTTCGCCCATCAGCGTACTGAAAAATCCGGTCGGCTTCTACCGCATCGGGCAGGGTTACCCGCATCATCTTACGGCGGGCAGGATCCATCGTAGTTTCCCACAACTGTGTGCCGTCCATTTCACCCAAACCCTTTGTACCGCTGAACCGCAGGGCTCACATTCCGTCCAATCTCATTCAAAAATACTGTCCCGCTCGCTGTCGTCATAGACGTACCATTCTTTTTTTATTGTAGGAAATTTTATAGAGCGGCGGCATCGCGAGGTACACATACCCGTGTTCAATCAGTTCCGGCATATAGCGGAAGAAGAAAGTGAGTAAGAGTGTGCGGATATGGGAACCGTCCACATCGGCATCCGCCATGATGATAATCTTATGATAGCGGATTTTATCAAGGTTAAAGTCCTCTCCGATACCGGTGCCGAGGGTTGCGATAATCGGCTGGAGTTTCTCATTGCTCATCACCTTGTCGAGCCGGGTCTTTTCGACGTTCAGCATCTTTTCCCCACAGCGGCAAAAATCGCCTGCGTTTTGCTGTCGCGTCCCTTCTTTGCAGAACCGCCTGCAGAATCACGCTTCTACAATGTAGACCTCGCATTTTTCAGGGTCTTTGGAAGAACAGTCGGCAAGTTTTTCCCGGCAGACCAAAGCTGTCAAGTCCGCTTTTCCGGCGGGTTGCTTCTTTTGCTTTGCGCGCGGCGATGCGGGCGGTTGCTTCTCCTACCGCTTTTTCGAGGATTTTATCGATTTCTGTCGGATTTTGCTCAAAAAGAGGGTGAGTTTTTCGTTGATAAAGGTATCAACAATGCTGCGCACATCACTGTTGCCGAGTTTGGTCTTTGTTTGCCCTTCCAAACTGCGGTTCCGGCACTTTAACGGACAAGACCGCCGTTAAACCGGCACGGACATCCTCCCCATCAACTTTTTTCTTCTTTTTCCATCTTTTTAGAAAGCTTGGCATTTTTCAAAAATTCGTTCATCACGCGGGTGAGCGCTGTTTCAAAACTCTTCAAGGTGGGTACCGCCCTCCCGTGTATTGATATCGTTGACAAAAAGAGAGGATCGTTTCTTTATAGCCATCGTTGTACTGCATCGCAAGTTCAACAACAACATCGTTTTTCACCTTCAAAATAGATGGGTTCCTTGGGCAGCACCTGTTTATTTTCGTTGAGGTAACGCACAAAGTGAGAAAGCCCGCCGTCAAAGGCAAAGGTAACTTCTTTTTGGGTAGAAAGCCGCTCATCGCGCAGTGTGATGCTGATGGTGTTGTTCAAAAAGGCAGGTTCACGCAGCCGCACTGCCAGTACGTCAAAGTTATAGGTAGTAGTTTCGGTAAAAAAATAGTCGGGTCGGCAGTCCAGCGGATGGTTGTACCACGTTTTTGCGTTTCTCCCCGTTTGGTAACCGGACCGAGCGGCTCACCGAGCGAAAAACTTTTGTACATACTCAAAGCCGTCTCTGCACACAATCGCTTCCATATTAGTGGAAAGTGCGTTTACAACGGAAACACCGACACCGTGCAAAACCGCCAGAAACCTTGTATGAGCCCTTGTCGAATTTACCGCCCGCATGGAGCCGTGTTAAAAACCAACTCAAGTGCGCTCACTCCCTCTTCGGGGTGAATATCAACGGAATACCGCGCCCGTTATCTTCTACCCTGACGGTATCGTTTTTTTCCAATACTACCAAAATGGTATCGCAATAGCTCTGCCATTGCTTCGTCGATACAGTTATCGACAACTTCGTATACCAGATGATGTAGTCCGTCAGGACCGGTAGAGCCAATATACATTCCAGGGCGTTTACGAACTGCGTCCAGCCCCTTTAAAACGGTAATATTTTCTGCTGAATATGAAGCGCGTTGTCATGCACTATCCTTAGAGACTAAAATGAATGGAACCGATAAACGGGTTCTTTTTAGCGGCATCCTATGAATTATGGGGTATTCTATAAAATGATGATACTAATGGGCACCTCTAAAAACTCAAGGTTAGATTTTTAGAGGTGTCCGTCGAGTCTAATTTTAAGTCTTTATGACATAATGACTTAAATTAAAACATCGCAAGTTACATCTAAAGAAAACTTCTAAAACCTGAAGTTTTTAGAAGTTCCCTAATAGAAGTTCCCGTTTTTTATGAAAATCGAGTTATCATACTATAATCGCCTGAAAAAGTAAAGGCGAAAGTTAGGATTCAATATTCAAGGAAGAGAACTCATCAGGCTCAGAAAGGAAATAATCAATTTAAAAGTACGAATGAGATACGAGATGAGTTCGCTGCGCTTCGCAACTGAACTGGTCAACGAATTCTAAATCGTACAAATAGTACCTTTGCATCAGATTCTTGACGAGAATGAAGAAAAATAAAAACTATGGAGCCATGCGTATGCAGATAACACTGGAACAACGGGGCATTAAGCGTTCATTATCGGCGATAAAAACGAGCAAAGGTACGAGAAAATCTGCTGCATGAAGACAGAAAAAGCCCTAATGGTCGTACAAAAAGCCGACAAAAAGGTATGAGATTGCAGAATACCATCAAGAAGACTTTAGTACACAAGAAATCTTGAGAAATTGCTGACAGATATAACGCTGACTCCCCATGCAAGGATGGAAAGCGGTATGTATACCTCTTTTTGCACTGCTACAATGAGGAAATAATTCTCTCTCGCGATGGGCGCGAACACGAAAAAGGAGCTATGCATAAAAACGATAACAGAAAAATTAATTGTTTGAAGATTAAAAATTGAAATTCGAGATATACCATTCAGTGAAAGCGCCGTGTCATAACTAACACAGTCTTTTAAAAAGGGAAAAATCACATCTATAAATGTAACGCAGTTTTCACGATCGAGTTGCTGGATTCCGCATATTTTTATGTATCATGCGGAATCCCCTGACATATATACCGGCTGTTAATAGAATAACTTTTTGAAAACAAACTGGCGTGAGAAATCAGTTGTTTTCGATTTCTACAACTGTAGCATCAGGTGCATTTTTTGCGTATGGATTCTATTCCGTTTCGAAACAACCGGCTTTTTGATTCATAAGCTTCACCTACAGCAATTACTTCGCCGTTTCCCGCTTTTAATCTAAAAACGGAATTTGTTTGTTTTGTCTTTGTAAACTTCAAATTTTCCCTGCCATAATAAACTCCTTATAGTTATTAGAATATGAATATAACTGATATTTATTGATTTGTAAAAGCCCGGCATTGCACAGCAGTACTTTGCGCGCCCTCTTATCATATACCGTCTTTTTGCTATAGTTTTCCGCTATGCCTCAAGATTTTGTTCATTTACACGTGCACTCCGACTATTCGCTGTTGGACGGCGCTTCTTCCATAAAAGAACTGATAGCAACCCGCGAAAAACCTCGGACAAACCGCCCTTGCGTTGACCGATCACGGCAATATGTTTGCCGCCTTGCGCTTTTTCCGTGAATGTAAAGCGCAGGGGATAAAAGCCGGTTATCGGCTGCGAAGTTTATGTTGCGAACGGAAGCAGGTTTTTCAAAGCCGGAGAATACCAATACCGGCGTCCGCAAATACTTTCACCTTATTCTGCTTGCCAGAAACCGAAACCGGCTACCGGAATTTGATGGTGTTGTGTTCTAAAAGGCTACACCGAAGGATGTATTACAAGCCCCGTATTGATGAAGAGCTACTCGCGCAATATTCTGAGGGGCTTATCTGCCTTCCGCCTGTCTTGCGGGGGAGTTACCGTCGCTGCTCTTTGCAGGGCAAAAAGGCTGAGGCTGAATCGCACGTTCGGCGTTACCGCAGCATATTCGGCGTCAACAATTACTTTATCGAGCTGCAAAAGCACGGCTTAGCTGATGAGGATACGGTTGCTCGATGCTGATTGAGATGGCGCGCACGATAGGCGTACCGATGGTGGTAACGAACGATGCTCACTATGCGGAGCAAAAGGACGCGGTTGCGCAGGATATTCTCTCTGCATCGGCACAAAAAGAACCGATCCGATACCAACCGCATGAAGTTTGAAACCGATCAATTCTATCTTAAATCGGCGGAGGAGATGGAAAAACTATTCCCCGGTTATCCCGAAATGCTGTCTAACACCTGCCGTATTGCCGAACGCTGTAACTTTGAAATTCCGCAGCCGGGACCGCTCCTGCCTGTCTATCAAATACCGAAAGATTTTTGCGACAAAAAGAAGAGTACATCACCCACCTCGTGCACGAGGGCTTACGCTACAATCCTGTTACCGAAGAGATGACCAACGCGCCGAGTATGAACTCGGGATTATCATGAAGATGGACTTTGTCGGGTATTTCCTTATCGTATGGGACTTTATCAACTGGGCGAAGAGCATGGCATTCCGGTGGGGTAGGGGCGCGGTTCCAGGGCAGGGTTCCATTGTCGCCTACGCGATGCGGATTACCGACATCGATCCGCTCAAATACAAGCTACTGTTTGAGCGTTTCCTTAATCCCGAACGTATTTCCATGCCGGACTTTTGACGTTGACTTTTGCTCTGAACGGCGACAGGAGGTTATCGAATACGTGCGCGGAAAATATGGTGATGAAAGCGTCGGACAGATTATCACGCTCGGAACCTTAAAACCGAAAGCTGCGATCAAGGATGTCGGACGGGATGTTGGAAATTCCGCTCGGTGAGGTTAATGCTATTACAAAACTAATGCCCTCCGATCCCAAGCTTACGTTTGAAAAAGCCTTTGCAGACGTTCCCGAACTTGCCGAAATGCGTTCCGACCCGCGCTACACGGAGCTTTTTCCATTGCAGAAAAACTGGAAGACCTTAACCGAAACACGAGCCTCCACGCGGCGGGTATTGATTGGTAAAAACGCAGCTGACCGATTATGTGCCGCTGTACAAAGATTCCAGACCGGCAAGACCGCCTCGCAGTTTACGATGGATTTAATAGAAGATTGCGGATTGGTCAAAATGGACTTTCTCGGGCTTAAAGACGCTGACGCTGATTAAACACACGGAAGACCTGATCAAAAAGCGGGGAAGGGAGTACGCGAACTTCTCCATTGCGGAGATTGACGAGCAGGATGCGGCGACGTTTAAGCTGCTCGGCGAAGGAAAGTCCGCCGCAGTCTTTCAGTTTGAAAGTCAGGGAATGCAGAATATTTTTTGAAGCGTGCAAAGCCCGATAAAATAGAAGACCTTATCGCTTTTGAATGCCCTGTACCGTCCCGGGTACCATGGCGTACATCGATCAGTTTATCGAATCGAAATTTGATGCGTCGAAAATTCAATACCCTGATCCCTGCCTTGAAGATATATTGTCGGAAACCTACGGCGTTATCGTCTATCAGGAACAGGTTATGCAGGTTGCGCAGCGTATCGGGGGGTACAGCCTCGGTCAAGCGGACTTGCTGCGTCGCGCGATGGGAAAAAAGGAAAAAGAGGTTATGGAAAAGGAGAAAACGCGGTTTTATCAGAGGGCGGTAAAAATGGCTTTTAAGGAAAAAGACGCCGACCGTATTTTTGAAATTTTGATTCCTTTTGCCGGTTATGGGTTTAACAAGAGCCACGCCGCTGCCTGATTCGGTGCTGGCGTACCAAACTGCGTATCTTAAGGCGAATTTTCCAGCGGAATTTATGGCTAACGCTCACTCAGCGAAATCACCTCGACAGATAAGCTGCCGGAGTATATTAGCGAAGCGAACAAGATGGGGCTTGCGCTCCACGCGCCTGACATCAATACCTCGGAAGAATATTTTTCGGTTTATGAAGGCGATATTGTATTCGGTCTCCTCGGTATTAGGGGTCGGGGAGCAGGCTGCCCGCGATATTGTCGCTGAACGCACCGCACGAAATATTTTCCCTACAAGTCGTTTATCGATTTTTCTTGATCGGCTTGATTTACACACCGTGAATAAAAGAACTTGGAAGTGCTTATCAAAACGGGGTGTTTGATAAAGCTCGGGCAAAACCGTTCCGAGCTATTGGATAATCTTGAAGCGGCAATGGCGTTCAGTGCGCAGAAAAAAAGCGGGAACAGCGGTCGGTCAAACCAGCCTGTTTGAGGACACCGGCATTAAGGAGTTTTCGGATTTTACCTTTAAGCAGGTCAACGATTTGCCGCAAAAGGAAAAGCTTCGTATCGAAAAAGAGCTGATGGGCTTTTTATATTTCTGGTCACCCCTCGATGAATACAAAAAGGCGATTGACCGGAGCGCTACCTTGGAGCTGATTAATTTTTCGGCGTGCGCAGAAAGAAAAACTGTATACCATCGTCGGGATGATTACCGGCATCCGACCCTATCAAACGAAAAACGGTAAGTGGATGGGCTTTGGCACTTTTGAAGACCGTACTGGTACCATCGACCCTCACCTTTTTCCAAGGTGTGGGAAGAAAACCGCACCAATGCACTGCCGGAAACGGTCTGCGGTCTTATTGGGAAGGTGGACTGTTCGCGCGATACGCCGTCTTTTTCTCGTTGAATCGATGGTGAGTATTGACGAGTTGAAGGAGCGTTCCATTAAAAGAAGTGCATGGAGCTTGATCCGCTCATCGAAAACTGATTTACAGTTTCAACCGCTCAAGGATTTTCTGTTCGGCTCGAATGGCTCCTGCGATATTTTTATCCATATTACCGATAATGATACCGTCTATCAGGTGAAAGGCTCCTCCCAGCTGAAAGTCTCCGCTTCTGATGAGTTTATTGAGCAGCTGGGAAAGCAGCCAGGGGTGCTGCAGGTCTGGAAAGAGTAGCTTTTTGCAAATATGCGGCACATCTACTGCGTTGCTACGCAAAAATTAATCCTCAACGTATCAGAAGCGGCACGGATGCCACTGGTTCCAAGCTACAGCAAGTTTTTCGTCAGAAAAACTTGTCGTTGGACAGCGTACACGGAAGTACGCTGTCCAACATCGCCCTGCGAGTTAATTTTTGCTCGCGCCTTGTATCTGTACCGCCTATTTGCAAAAGCGCTGGAAAGGCGGGGCGTCTGCGTTAGTCGCATCGTCAAAACTATACATCCGTGTATAGCTTTTGACTGTGAGTTTCGCATACAGGCGAAACTCACTACTGGTTAATACAAGCGGCTTCCATGCCGCTACTGCAAACAGTCCTCAACGTATCAGAGCGGACAGGGATGTCCGTGGTTCCGCGCAGATAGCGTGTTTGCATCGCTTAAAAAACTCCTTTTGAAACAGCGCTTTCATTAGCCTTTTTCTGCGCGAAGTTTTTCGAAAAATTTTCGCGCATAAAAGTAGTAGGGCAAGTGCATCAGGAGAATAGACAAAATTCCGCAGGCTAAAGGGACTGTGAAAGCATTTTAACCGCAGGAGGTTCAACGCTGGGTGAACAGCCTCTTTTAGTCTGTGGGAATATTAAAGAAACTAACTGATACGTTTGCCCTGCATATGAAAAGGTACAGTTTATTAAAAATGGAATATACTTTTGTCGTATGTTGTATCTACAAGGAAGCAGGAATCCCGCTTTGCGATGCAAATACTGCTGCAAAAAATTTGCGCTTTTAGGTTCTCAAGCATTGACATGAGCGAATTTGGAAGATCAAAACGCCGGTAAATAATTAACCATAAAGCCGGAAACGGACGATTATGCAACTGAAATGCAATCGAAATTCAGTTGAAACCGCTCTTTGCCAAACTTTATCTATTTGAATGGAAAGAGCGGTTTATTTTTCTCCCAAAAGTTGTTTTAATTCCTGTATCTCTGCGACCAGTTTTGCACGTGGAATATTCTGATACTGCTTTGGGCAACATCTCTTTACTGGTACACTCAAGTACGGCGACTAAATTCTGCAATTCGATATCATAGGGATACAGAAGGCGGAATAAAATCATCGATTGTCTGTTCAATATCTTCCGTTATCAACATCATGCGATTATCAGCGCTTGCATTCATTTTTGACCGAACTAAAATAGCCTCAATGTCTGCGCCGGATATGGGAAATTTCAGTTTTTATTGATAATATTAGAAAAAGAAATATCTTTTTGTTTTTAATTTTCAGTTTCCGCTGCAGGGTTTCAAAAATTTCAACCTTTTTCCGCCAGTGTTTCCAGGGTAAAAAGAGCTCAAGGTTCCTTCTGCCCGCCCTTGCCGTTTTAAGTCTATCGGCAATAAGTCGGGGCGGCTGGTAATCAAAAACCAGATGATTTTTCCGCGGTAATCGGTGTTGCCCATAAAGTTTGCAATTTGAGCAAACACGCGGGAGGAACCGGCGCTGTCCTGCATTTTACGGTTCCCTAAAACGGCGTCGGCTTCGTCGATCATCACGGCAACAGGCGCCATTGCCCGAAGAATATTCAGAACTTTTTCCAAATTCGATTCGGTTGTTCCTTGCCATTGCGTATGAAAATTTTTAAGTCGCACCATCGGGATACCAATCTCTCCGGCAAATGCCGAAACAAGGAAAGACTTCCCCGTACCGATCGGACCGGAGATTAAATACCCCATCAGAAGCTATATCGGTTCTGCTCCTGTTTGAGCGCCTTTTGCCATTGACTTAAAAGCGCTTTTTACAAATTCATGCCCCGCAATAAACGACAAGTCATGTTCCGTTTCTAAAAATTCCAGTAAACCTCCCGCTTCGTTTTTCGATAATCTCTTGCTTTTTGCGGAGGTATTCAAAGGTAATCGGCACATCTTCGTTATAGGATTCTTTTTGCTAACTGATTGAGATTTAATAAATTTAATCCTGATGTCAGCTTTCCTACACGCTCGGCATTGAGGAGGCGCTCCAATAACAGCTCTTCTTTATTCTGCAAATACGTTAAAAAAATGGATACGGATTTCTTCCGATGGGAGTGGGATAGCAACTTTAACCGTTGACGGAGAGGCAACGAGCCGAGAGTTTACGTCGGCAAGGTTCTCGGTCAACATAACAACCGAAATATCTTCATTAGTAAATTGCGGATCGTGCGACCATCGATTCAAGGTAACCAAACAGTAGCGGTCAACTGCATCGAGGGTTTCCGATTTCCTCCGCAGGAATAACCGTTTCTGCACTAGTCGATAATCAGCACCATTCTGCGACCGCTGCCCATATTGAGCGTAAAATAGCGTTCAAGATATGCAAAAGGCTTTAACAGGATCTCGGGAATAGAAATCTTCGACGGGAACTTCGGGGTACCGGCTGTGCATCGTCGCAATATAGGCTTGCTCCATCTCTTGCATACAAAAAGACACGCCGCTGATTTATCGTAAAACACGATAATATCTTTATTGCCGAAAATAACTTCGAAATATAGTCCCATATCTTCACAAAAACAAAATGCGCGCTTGCCCGATTATTATGCGGTAAAAATCACGGATATTGCCGTGCACAAAATAAAGGTTGACCGTTTCGGTACAGTATTTTGTCGCAAGCTCCCTGTGCCCACGGTGGTAAATCGTGGATAAGCTCGCTATTGTATTTTATCAGTTTTTCCCGAAGACAATTTCCCATCCCCTCTTCTATAACACCATATACAAAAACCGGTAAAAATACAATAGAAATCGACAATCTCGGTGCAGAGCATCGAAGGATTACCCCTCGCGCGGATAGAGGGATGTGTATTTGTTTCTAGATGATCCTTATCACCCTAAACTGCAATACCAGAGAACCGAAAGCCCAAGCGCTATACGGAGTAACAGGATAATGAGAATCGTCAATATAAGCCGAGTTCGGTACTGCAGCGGTTTTCTCGGGAAAAACCGGTAACTTTCGCAATAACGGGACTTAAAAATCTGTCTAAGTTATACCAAAACGGAGAGCTACTTGACGAACCGAAAATATCGTATCCCAGCCGGATAATCAAAAAGATGATCAGCAGGTTGAGCATAAAACCGATAAACGACCACACCAGTTGTATGATACTCACAAATACCATCCAAAAGGGAAATTGTCCCAGTCGCAAGGATGGAAGTGATAAGCTGCGCCACGATGGATAAGATACCGAGCGATAAAATAGGAGAGAAATCGACCATACCGATACGGGTAAAGTTGAACCGTCTGAACCAATTAAGATACGGATCGCAGATAGATGACAACACCCCTGCCGAATGATGAATACGCCGCAGAGGAACCCACGAGAGCAAAATCTTAATAAAGCATAAAAAGAGATAGGCATTGATAAGCTGCCTCACCGTTAATAATAATGAACGTACCATAACAGGCTCCTCGCATCAATCGGCAACTTTTACCGATCAGGATTTCCGTATAACATACTGATTAAAATGCAAACCGTAAAGCCCCTCACGACAACGCAGGTGTGCCGTTTATTCGTGTGGAGGTTCAATAGGGCTGTCAAAAACTTCAGTTTTTAGACAGTTTCCTTAGATTTAGATGCGATGTTTAGAAATTGAGTTATTACTGTATCAAGACTTAATTTTTAAACTCGCGGGTATGTCGAAAAAGTAACCAACTTTTGAGACATCCCCATCGCTGCTGCATGGAACCACCGCCGTCCATGACAAGTTCAAAAATTGACCTCCTTGTCAATTTTTGAACGCGAGTTTTGCGAAGCAAAAACGTCGCTTCTGAGTGGAACCACGGACATCCCTGTCCGTTCTGAAAAAAAGTCACTTCCGTAAGCCTTTTGAAATAGACTGTTAAGCAGTTGTACATCCCTGTACAACTGCTTAACGACGAGTTCGCACTGCGAACTCGCTCCTATCGAGAACCACCGACATCCATGTCGGAAATGATACGTTGAGGATATTCAGAAGCGGCACAGGATGCCATCGTTCAGAAATGTCCGTCCGTGGACATTCTGAACTTCGAAATTTTTCATAAAATGAAAAATTCGTTACTGTTTGAACCACTGACATCCTGTCAGAGAAGCGATGTTTTGTGCGTGCACAAAACTTGATAAAAAACAGGCAAGTCATTATCAAAACAGTATTTATAGCAATCACGAAAAAGAGCATACGCTTCATTGTAGCAAAAATTGGCAAAGCTATTTTTTTACACATAAAGCGCGGATAGCGCTCTTTAGAACCTGTTTCGGCGGTCTAAAGGCTCGATTCGCTCCATTGTAGTGAAAAATAAGTATATAGCTTTGCTGTTTTTCCATGATTTATTTTTTTATCAATGACGGTTGGTCGTTGGTTAATAGGGATAATGGCTCTCTTAAAGCCTATTGTCCCGGGACGCCCTCAAAGAAAAAACAGCCTTTGAGGGCGTACCTCTTGACTAACCTTACCCCACACTCACAGGAGCAAAAAATGAAGGTGTACACATTTGCAAGCCTCAAAGGAGGCACCGGCAAATCTTTCGACAACGATAACCGCTGCAGAATGCTGCGCGGCTGCCGGTAAAAAGTTCTTGTTCTCGATATGGACATCAATAACTCATGTTCATTTTTATTTTTACAAGATAGTAGTGAAAGCGATCGGAAAAATATTGCGTATGCATTACAAAAGCGATACCCTGTCCGATTATACCATCAGAACAAAAATGAAAAATATTGACATCATCCCGTCAAGCTTGAGGCTGGTTGATCTTCGGGCAATGTCAACAAGTATCTTGAAACGCTTGATGGTAACGTTAAATAATCGGTATGACGCCGTGTTTATCGATACAGCGCCGACATACGATAATATCGTCTTAAATGCAATAAACGCAGCAGATTATGTTATTACGCCAATCAATTATGATCAGTTTAATTTTAATACTTCGATCTTTCTTAGGGTCAAAAACTCCGCTTAGAAACGGAGAGTTTTTGATAAGTGGTTTTTATTTTTCAATGGGCATGAAAGTCGTTATGACGGTAACCCTGAAAGTCTTCAAAATCAATATCAACTTTTTATTTTCACAGCATGACATATTAGGGAAAAAGCTGTTACCAGTAAGATTCCCCTTTACACGCAATATGAGAAAAATTTGCCGATGCAAATGAATCTCTTTGCAGTAAGAGCAAACAGAAAAAGCTCCACAATGCCATTTTGTGAATTGTGCTCATTGTTGCTGAAGAAGATATCAATCCTGAAAAGTTTTAAGAGGTCACCGTATGAAAAAGATAAGTAAAACAGCTCTTAACCGTAATGCTGCTAATATGGAGGCACGGAAACGTGCAAAAGAGGAACGGAAACGTGAACAACAGTTAGCGGGTATTTTTTCTTAAACCGATTTCAAAGCGATCAAAAACACTTCTTGAAAAGATTGTTGCAAATAAAGAAGCATATCCTGTTTATGTAACCGTAAGCGATGAAGAGGGATACTATTACTATTCGTGACGATTGTCCTATGGCGCTGCAATTTGTTCTACTAGTAAAAGAATTTTCATACGGCAAGGAATATTATCCTATCAGACGAACCTATTTTAACTATGACGGGAGTGTTTGCAGAGACATTGAATTCATTTCAGCAGGCTCTAGTTTTATGATGGGCAGTAAACAACAGAAACATAGTACGAGTGATTGCTATTTCATGCTTGAGCATATCAATCGATTAAAAAATCATAAAATAGCCTCAACTGAGGCTAAATAAAAAGTTTAATAAAAGGAGTTTGAAAATGCATACTGCCGTATTTTTTGCTCTTTCTTGCGTACTGAGTCTAATATTGTGCGAGGGTATTATTATGGAAGGAGAACCATTATGAAACCACATTATCCATCATACAGAGCAGAACCGGAAGCATATACTACAGCATACCGATTTTATCGAATCGGTTGTGATGAACACTACCGACTTGCGCATACACACATCAAATATACGCTATTGTCAATGGTGTCGTGATAAAAAGCATTACCGAAAAACACTTTTCATCAGCGCTTAAAACACAAATGAGAATTATTAGAAGGGAGAAAAGTAATGGCAACACTAACCGCATTAAGTAATTTAGCCAAGGCGTCAATCGCCAACTCAGGGCAACAGAATTATCTGTTCTTGTATCGATTGATGACATACAGCTTGATACTCATTTTAAGGATTTATTTCCGGTCAATGAGGAGATGATCAATAGAATTGTCGAATCGATACGAAAGAAAGGCTATGACAAAAAGCCAGCCGCTTCATGTATGGAAAGAAAGAATGCTTTTTAGTTGATGGGCACCATCGGCGGCTTGCGGCTATTAAAAGCAGGATTACGTGAGGTTCCGGTTTTTACCATCATTTTAATAGTATGGAAGAAGCGTTGGAATATGCCATTTTGCTTCAAACCGATCGACGTAATTTATCTGATGCAGAGATTTATAAAACACTGCAAACGCTGGATAGTTTAAGAGCCGCGGTCGGACGTCTGATGATAATGAGCTTCGCCAGCAAGGAAAGTCAGCGGAAATAACCGCACAGAAAATTGGCATTTCACGATCAAAAAGTTGAGAAAGCTCGTACCATACAGAATAATGCAACCCCGAAATAAAGGCGGTACGTTGAATCAGGGGGCAATGAGTATCCATGCTGCCTATAGCGATACGATGAAGCAGAGACGATAACACCAATAAGAAAAATGAGTGTACGGCAATGGATAGCGATAACAGAGCAAAAGCCGGAATCGAATACACCGGTATTGTTTATTGCAAGCTCATTGGATGAACAAAGCAGCGGATATATTCACGAAAGGAATGTATCATCATGATCTTGGACAATTTGAAACGCTCCATACATTTTTAAAAGGGCGCTACTGGATACCGCTTTCGGTGTTGCCAGCTCAACCTGAAAATACAGGAGGAGAATCTCATGTATGAAATAGCGCCCATTATAAAAGACGGAAAAAGTATTTATTGGAGTTGGTAATCATGAGCTCCTTTTTACATCGGGATGCACCGCCTTTTAATCCGCAAGAGGAAGCAGAATTAGAGGTCTGGATGAACACGGCAAAACTAGTGTGTCTTGAAGAGATGGTTATGGTTTTGTTCGCTACTTACACAACAGAAAGAACAGGGAAGCGACAGAACTTGCAGTCAATATTATGCGCTATTTAAATCGAACACGGAAAGAGTATCCGCGATGTATGTATGAGTTTAAAAACGCATTGATGGTATCAAGGATTAAAAGAACAAGACTATGAGAAAAGAGAACACAAAAGTCGATGAGCGAGCAATGCTGATAAAACATATTATCGATACGCACGATTGTTTTTATGCAAAGAGCTTTGGTTGGCGGGAAAAATGTGAGCAGGCAAAGAAAAGCTGCGATGATTTTTATACCGGAACTTGAAAAGTTTTTAAAAGGTAGGATGAAGTCATGCAAACAAAAACGCCGGTCTATCATGACAATTCTCGCGAAGCATTTCTTATGCGTCTTCTTCCTGATAAATATAAACGAGCCGAAGGGTTTTTGTAAAAAAACACGGTAGATATCAAACCGTTGTTGATACTTCTTCCGGTGAAAAAGGTATGTGTCCAGTCTGTTGGAAAGAGCAGGAAGAAGCAGAGAAAAGAAACAAGAACATGAGAAACTGACAAAAATTTTTAATAGCATTGATGGTCTTCCGGAGAAGTATCGGAATGCAGGATTCAAAAATTTTGAGTTAACCGAGACCGCTGCATTTAATCGTGTTTTGAAGTTTGCAAAAGAACCGAGAAACACGTGGTTGTTATACTCGAGAGAATGGCACCGGAAAAACACACCTTGCTCATGCAGTCTTAAAAATGACCGGTGGAATATTTCGTGAGTTCGATGACATCGCTATCGATATGCAGGATGCACAAAAAGATCTGGAGAGGGGATGAAGAAAGTAATTTTCTAAACATGCCGCCGCCCCAATGTTGGTTATTGATGAAGTAGACAAGGTGAACCCGACAGCCGGTCGCATCAATTGGCTCAATATCATATTGCGCAAAAGGTACAACGATATGTTACCGCTCGTTCTGTGCGGTAATATCGATCTTGAAACACCGTGTAGCCGTATCGATCAGAGCGGTAAAGCACGCACTGAAAGATCGCATTGATGAAGTCGGCGAAGTTGTCCTTTGTAACTGGGAAAAGCTACCGCCCAAATCTGCGGGAAGCAGCCGCGATTAAAAACGAGCGTAATTGGTAATTGCGCGAACACTACTGAAGTGGAGGAATAAAACAATGGTAAAAAGGATTCAGGATTTCTGGCGAATGTTTTGGCAAACGATCACGCCAATGCAAAAAGCTGACAGTCAAAAAGAATGCCGCATTTTGACGCGGATGTGTTTTATGAGATAACCGGTATCAAGTTGGGAAAAGTTATCGGTCTAAATTACGAAAAGTAAATTGAAATAGAGGTAAATAAATGATAGTTATATTGATTTTTATTGCTATATGCATGATAAGTGTAATTCTAGTTTCGTAATGGTTATAGGTACTGAATTATACGATGCAACAGAAGATATAAGGAAGAAATAGCAAATAAAATAGGTGAGAAAATAGATCATATCGTCGAGTCGTTAAAATTAAAGATAGAACAGCATTATCATAGAGAGATAATTGCAAATCAATGCTAACCTTTTCCATTGAAGAAAGAATGGTACGAAAAAATCAAAAGCGGTGAGAAAACAATAGAGTATCGTGAAGTAAAACCATATTGGACAAAGCGAATAGTGCTCAAATCGTCCGATGTCCAGCTTATATTCACCGGAAGAAGTTTTTTAAGAAGCGTTTCATCTTTGGGATTTTCACAACAATTTGATGCTTTGCGACGTACGCCGTATTGTGCGTTACGGCTTGGATATACCAGAAAAATGATTACAGCCCGTATCTCGCAGATTGAGGTTATAGACGGTAAAGATACTGATTTACATATCGATAAACCGGTGTATGCCATACATCTCGCTAATGTCACGGAGGTAAGGTGAAAATGAAGAGGCGATATTGTACAATCTGCGGTAGCCCTATTCCAAGAGGAAAGCACGAAAGCGGCGAATGGTTGTCAACTGATGGGACGCTGCGTATTCCGCTGTACTATTGCAGTTCTGAATGTATGCAAAGACATCTATTCTCATCAATAGCAACACTGCAACCGGTAAAAAGTATAGATAAGCATGAGGAGGAATAAACAATGAAATTTGATAAATCAAGAGTTTATACGTCAGTAAACGCTCATGGGCTGAAAATTGGCAGTAAATGTATTTTTGCAGATACCTTAGGTGCTTTTAAGTGCAAAAATACAAAGGAAAGAATACAAAGATTTTATCACTATATTAAAGCGTATATATGATGATGGTTTTTACAATCGCTTTGATACTGGGGATGATTTGTTCTGCTTTTGCTTATCTTATTGAGTCTCCCTCAAAACCTATGAAGTACATGCCGTTTGAAAGCGTTGAAAAAGCTATGGACGCAACTAAAAACATGGCGGGTGGGTAAAAAGATAAAAAGAATAACGTTCGATTATTGGTTGTGGGATTTGATGAGGATGATGTTTTTGTTTTAGGAAACGGTTATTGCTGTAGCTATATAAATTTGTTTTTGGATTATGTCTTTGCCGACGACGGCAGCCCCTGCGGGGAATTGGTGGAGGAGTAAATGTGCGATTGCGTTGAAAAATTATAGAACTTTTACAAGAGAATTGCGGAGATAATGAAGCGAAAATGAATGTGGTTTCGTTTTGTATTGGTAATAATAATCAGTTCCAGACATTTATGACTGGAAGTTATAGTTTTCGCAAGAAGACTAAAACAGGTGAATTTTTATAAAACAAAAACAAGAGGCAATGTTGTTTTTGCATTCTGCCCCTTTTGCGGGAAAAATATAATTTCACTAAGATGAGTATGAGTATGAATAATAAACAGTATGTAGATAAAAAAAGATGTCTTTGCACTACTCGTTGCCTTTTTCAGGACAAGGAACATATTGAGTATTCAAAAAAAGAATACCTTGTACTGTGCGATTATGACTATGAGGCGGCTGTTTTTAAGTCAAATCATTTACTGGTCTGATAAATCCTACCTTGAAGACGGCTGGATATATAAGACGTATGCAGAATGGGAAAAAGAGCTTTTTATCAAAGAGCGAAAACTTAGAAGAGCTTAAAGACTACCTTGTTGCAAAAAGGCTATATCGAAATGAGATTGCTGCACAGGAATGGAGTGCCGGTATGCCATTGGCGAGTTACGGTAAAAGTAATCGACAGTCTTCTTATGCTGTATACCGGAAACAGAGAAGCACAGGCGCCTGCGTCTTGTTCACATAATACTGATGAGATACCCAATAGCGAGGCTACTGATGGAAACGCTCAGCAAAACACATCTCAAGAACTTTCTTCGGCGCCAGAAGAAGCGATGCAAGAACACTGCAATGGGGCTTTTTGAAAGAGCGGAGTAAAGAGGTGAGTTCTCCCGTGATACAATCAAATACGAGTGATGATAGCAACGGGCAAAGTAGGATAGTCCATCCGGACAAAATGACCGAATCCATCCGGACAAAATAGCCGAATGCATCCGGACAAATTGTCCGAATCCATCCGGACAAAATGACTCGAATGCATCCGGACAAATTGTCCGAATGTACTAATAACATCGATTACATACATCAATTACATTCATCGATTACTTCTTCTTCTCTCCTTGAAGTACGATCAAGCTTAGAAGGAGAGAGAGAAAAACAGCGATGAGAGAGAGGAGGAGGAAAAGATTGCCTATCAAAAAGCATCCGTCTGTTACAAAACTGGCAGAGGAGATTTATGCGCTGTTTGTCGAGAGCGGGAATAAACAAAAGCCGATCAGTTTCTGGTATTTTTGCAAAGTGATCTTTAAACAAAGGGCTTGCTAAGCTGCAAGAGCGAGCGATACCGCTTGATGAGAGCATTCTTGGGGCGTGTAAAAACTATGTGCAGGTGTTGGCGTTGCAAAAAGCGGTAAGACGTGGTGGAAAAGCCGATTGCCCTTTAACGGTTTTGCAGTGAAAAATTATTTCGCGGTTTTGCCTGATTATTTTTATCATTGCTGCATTTGAACTTCAAGATACAGCGCGTTCTCCACGCTTCTCCACAAGATTTTAGCGAGGAAGCGCTGCCGGAACTTTTAAGCGCAGTCGTCTTGAACATTCTTGCGATGAACAGGATTTGTTTCAAGGGAGTTGTATTTTTAAGCGCGGTACGCTTGCTGTAAAAAGAGCCGTATAAAAGGCTCTAAGAAATAAGTTTTTAAGGAGGTATAAAACGTATGAAAATATTTATTGATGTGCGACCTGAGCAGTTGTATCAAATCAATAAAGATTTAAAAATCGGGAGTGCAATATTTCTCCTGAAACTGAGCAGATTTTTAGTGTGTATTACGCAAGGCATTCAGAAAATGCCGGTGGCGGCAAATGGAAGTTTCTGCGATTTGAGCAATACTTTGATGAGGAGTCGATATGACAGCTAAAGAGCATGAACTGAAAACGATATGCAAATTTTTGGCGCTCAGCGGAAAGAAGATTACCGACCGGCATGGGCATATTTTTACCGACGATATGGTAAGCGATGACGGAACGATATTCCGCTTTGATGAGAATGGCTATTTAGACGGCGGGACACAACCGGCAATAGAGAGTGCAAGCGGCTGTCGAATACCGACAAAAGGGTTTTGCACCGAGGGGTTACCGGCAATCTATGATCTTAGCAAGTGGCGTGCAAGAATATTGGGAGGAGGGTACGCTGATGAGTGTGTACAAAAGAGCATGAATGATTGTTACCAAAGCAGTAGGTCAATCTGTGTACATTGTGTTGATAATGATATTCAGTGTTGGTACATTCTATCTTCCCTCTGAATGGAAGTCGATGAAGTATAAACCAACACAAAAAGCATGGTACAAAAGGGTACCGATGGGAAAGGAGATGGTTATGGACAAAGAAAACATCAAAGTATTCTTCCGCGCGCCTTAAAAGGAAAGCGGTGTTTACGAGAGGGATGATCGACGCCGATTAATGAGAGCATATGCTCGTTGAAGGTACATCTGCCGGTTAAAGAACGGACTTTACACGGAAGCGAAGCGTTTCCAGCAGTTGAGGGTAGGACATATTGAGTACTGGGAGGAAGGGGTGTTGAGAAATCAGTACGAACGGCTTTAAGCGAATAGAAAAGTGATGAAAAAGCTGGCGACGGCAGTGTTCAGCCTCGTTTCAGTCGAAGAAAAAGTAGAGAGGTTGCGCTTTCATTTTCCACAAATCCACACGAAAAAGGCGGGTGAAAGGGATGATTAAAACATCACGGAACTGACTTTTGACTGTGGAGCTTGTGGTAAATGGAAGCGTGTTATCGTTCGATATGCTGACTCACTTGTTTTAGCTTTTGCCGTGCAAATTCTTTGAAAGCTTTCGAAGATGCAATGACGGTCGGCGAATAGAGCGGATCGATGTAATGAGAAGCGAGGTCAGGGTCTCTATCTGAAAAGCAGTACATTTCTATTGTAGCCGTCGAGAAAAATCTCTGCCATAAAGAGCAAAGCTTTTTCCTAATTTTTCATCGTCGCTACGGTTGACCGGAAAGAATCGCGCCGAGTAGCGCGGCTTTTTATGAAAATCGATAAGGAAACGATTCCACTGGGCAGGCGACTGGCTTGCAGCGATAATGTCACGGTTATTAAAAAGTAAATACCTGCAATAACATAGCGATTGTCGAGTTGCAAAAACGGCGTTTTTCCTTCCGTTTTCCAATGAGACTTTGCTGTCAATGTCATTTAATATCCACATCATTTTATGGGTATCATCGCCGGTTATCATAAAAGGAATAATGTTATGTGTCTTTTTGGGTGCATCAGCGGGTCTCGCATTTTACGGGTTAGGATCATCTGCAGGATACCGCCAGCCCTTTCCCGGTTCGTAAAAGGCAAAGGCGCCGTGATCGAGGATGATATGCCCTAAAAACGAGATACGCCGCCGACAGTGACAGCTCAAGTTCGATTTGCGCGAGTCAATGTTTCATCTCGTGTAAGCGGACAATTTGACCTGAAGGGTGATTATGAGCGATAAGGAGCGAATAATTATGCTCGACTAAATAGGACTTAATAGCATTCCAGTAGTGGTTTTCGCTTGGCGTTTATATCTTTATTTTCTGCCGAAAAAGAAGCGGATATGAGGCACTTGTTAGTGATGGCAATCTGATCGCGGATAATACCCGATGAATCGACGAACGGATGGCGAAAGGTTTTATACTGCGGTATTGATGGAGCAGATGATACGCCTGATGGAGTCCTTTTTAGAAAGTATCCCATTAGGCGTAATATCGATCGGTGTTTCAACGAGATAGTCCGGAAAATCAAAGGCACGTCGGTGCTGCTTTACATAGAGAAGCAATCATGACGTGATTATCGGCTCTAGAAATAGAAGGTGCAGTCCTTGCATAAGTATTCTTGTCTTTTTGAGTTTTTCATCCATTTGGTGCTTTGTTTCATAAGAAGGGTGAGGCATTACCACATCGGTTTGAAAAATCTTGTCCTTGATACATACTATAAAGAAGCGCTTGTTTTAGAAAAGGTTCGCTTTCCATCGATAAGGCATTTTGCACTTCATGGCAAAAAGCGCACTCATACAGGCGTCATTGTCGAAAGAAGCGGACACCGCCAACAAGGTCATACGAGCCATGTTGTCTGCACAATATTATGCGTTTGTAAAAACCTTATAGACATTTAAAAGTCCCACCGTGGAAAGTTCATTTTTCGTTTTTCATTTTCAACGCGCATTACTTCTTTTATAGCCGGATCATGGGTATTATCGAGAGTTCTTTTTGAGTTGCGCATGGCGCTGTGCTTATTCACGCGGAAGTTTTTCCGCTCTGGCAGTATTTTTATGTAAGAGTTTCCGGCTTCGTTCGTCAAACTGTCTCGACATTATACATATACTGAAATCTGTTTTTGTACCGGTCTCGGCAACACGCATTTCGTTTAAAAGCGGGCTACGGGAAGCAAATTTTTGTATCGTTACAGACTAAAAAGCGGTGTGGTGTTTTACTGGTATCGAGTGTCAGTCCCAAAGAGAGCGCTTCATGACCAAATACATAATCAGTTTTTTCTTGCATCCGGTCGCGGTCGCATGAAGTTCAGCGGCAGCTTTATTGATATCTTTCATTATCGAACCGTTTAAAAGGTTGTTTGGAACCGGTTTTTCTCCTTGTCTGAAAAACGGCGCATTGCGGTTGGTTGACGCAAACGGAAAGGAGCGTATTGACTTGGGTGATATAAAACTCTTCAGGGCTGCCATGCCGATTCGTATCACCGGATGTCCATTTATCGAGGATTTTCGTCTTTCTCGCCGAGATAGACGGGCGGAGTGATAGGCATTTTTATCAATTAGTGTTGAAGTATCAGAAGCGCATAGTGGGAATTTTCTCCTTAAAGAGGGAAGCGCTAAAAACTGAAACTTTTAGCGCGTTCCCGTAAGATGTGGGTTATCGCGAGCAAAGAGGGGTCGCGCTGTAGCTGGGTGCTTTCCGTTCAGGTGATTGCGAAATTCCTTGTTCCGCCTTTTTATGATCTTCTGCGCATCCCGTCCGATTTTAAAACATATAGAGCGGCTTCCAACGCTTTTAAATTTCGACAAAATGCTGCGGCTATTTCGCAGAAGGGAGCAAAGGCGCGCCGGTGACAGCAGGCAAGATATACCGCAAGGTATTGACTCGGCTCTGAAGAAGGAGAAGCGACAGCTTTTGTTGTAAGCGGCGCTTTTTGTTCAAGCGTCGGAAGTTTTTCCGGTCGCTTTACTTGAGAGGCGGCAAAAGTAATGATTGATAACCAGTTTTGCTTTTCCGTTTTTCATCGCGTTTATCCATATCTTGGAAAGGAAAGCAAAAACGCTGGGAATCTTTTCGATACCGGCGCCGCACTTATTGAAAGCTTGCTCAAAGGTTAAAAATATTTTTGACCGTCCAAGCCTTTTTTCATGTAAATAGGCTTTGGCAAGGATTTGATTAAGTCCGGTAAATCTCATAACCTGTGAGCGCATTACGCACAGCACGAGGTCGTCAAAAATCCTTTTCTTATCCGGAATAAAGGGAGATTCCCTTTCTGCAACAAATCGAGCATATGCTTGGTCTGTAATTCTGTGATGGGCTTTGAAGGTTAGTTTGCCGTCTTTTTGCGGATGTGCTGTTGTCATCTTCTTGAGTATCTCATCATTATCACCCATACAAGAATGAAAGGTATGCAAAAGTATCTTTTTACGCTGGCAACTGGTTTCCGTTGCCGCTTGTCAATTAACATCTTTTCATCTTATGTTATTATTATAACATACAACTGTCTAAACATCAATGTGATAAACTAGAAATCATCATCGTTCAAAGCCTGCACAGTATATTGCGGCTTTACTGTCTGTGCGACAAGCGGCGGGTGTTCCTTCGCGTAGAGGGAATTGTCGCTGCGCGTCAACAGTGCGTCGAACGCTTTGTTGATACGGGCACGCTCTGCTCCTTTCAGGATATGGCTTTTGGTATTCCTTGCGCCGGAGTACGTGTTTTATAAAGGGTGTTATCCGCTTAAAGCATAAAAGCGTATTTTTCCGCCCGAGACTTTCAAGTTTATCAGAAACATACGCTTGAAACGCACGCGCTGCTAAATTCCGCTTCCGCGCCCAATACGGATTGGCTGCCTTTTCTCCATCAAGGAGCTGCGCATGACGGAGGTAATCGGATGGGGTTTTATCTTCTTTTCTGTGATAGCCGTCATAAGGTTTTGGAACGCGTGATTGATTTTCCCCTTGCCTTGAGAAATTTCGGTGAGGCACACATCTGACCAGTTGCAGCGCTATAGGGGAGATTATCAGAGCGCAGAAAACCATTTTTTTCAGCTAAAAGACCTCCGGATTTTTCCATGCGTTAAGGAAAGCATTTGGCTTATTTCGATCGTAACGGGTTCCACTCCGTTTTTTTGTTGTGTTCCGTCGACTGAAAAAGTACCAGTGTTGAAAAACTCCGATTTGATTATCAGGCAGGTGCAAAACATCAGCCATATCGGCGAACGCATGGGCGACGGCAGTAATTTCATGTTGTTTCAAGGTTGCGCTGCTGTCGGATGCGACGGTACGGAAAGAAAAAGTGTGTTTGTAATTGCGCCAGAGACTGCACTGAAAGAGTCCTCCCTCCAATGCGTGCGTAACAGGGAGCGGACAGCGCGTTCGAGATGCAGCGGCTGGGGTTTCATTCTTTTGTGTGGCTTTTGAATTGACGGTTCCGGATACCGTTTGCGTAGCTTCCGCAATCGAGTTGCCCGAAGATGGACGTAAGGAGGTAATAATCGGCTGCACTGATTGCGGTTTACCTCGACACTTCAAGCGGTATCTCGATATTCCTGATGCGCAGGAGCTTTTTCACTTGGCATCGCTACACTTTCTTCTTTTGCAGAAAGCGCGTTGTGTTTTCCGCTTTAACTCGATTTCTTTTTACTTCTGCCATCGGTTTTAAGTCGGTTAAAAGATTGTGTACGTAGTTTTCGGTAATATCAACGAGGAGCCGGCAAGAGAACGTTCCGCAGCTTGCGCTTTTTGCGCCTCGGCAATCAGGCGCGGTTTTTCCTTTTCGATTGAATCGATGCGTTCAGTAAGGCGTCTTTTTCGTCATTGAGTTCGCTCATTCTCATCGCAGCGCTGTGCTCAAGGTCAATGCCGCAAGCCGCTTCTTTTTCAAGCACGCGTAGTTTTGTTTTTATAAAAAGCGTAGTGTTTCTTTTGGCATCATATTTTTCTGCGTCAGCGATATGGAGCGCTATTGTATGCTCGAGAATAGCATCGATGGTGCTCAATTTGAGGTCAATAATCGTACGCGCTCCTTCCCAATGCAGCTTTCTTCGGCTGATGATAAACGCGGCTTTCTTTTCAGGGTCTTTAATAAGGTCAAGTTTTAATTCTTCGGGGCGAATATCTTGGACATCGAGGACATCGCCTTTATAGCTCCACAAGGCATTGATGCGGGAGGATTTTTCATCATGCTTTTGATACATCAGAGAATCGATGGAGTCGGTGATAAGGGGATAGGTAATGTGATACGCCTTGCTCATTACTCCCTGCCGCCAGATACGTCCCTTCAACTTGGGTACTTTCAGTCGGATTCCAGCCGAGCATACAATTATAGAGGGCAAAAAGAATTGCCGTTTTAAATCGATTCCTTCTGCTAATAGTTTCACTTCCAATAATAATTTTTAATGGCGCGGTTTTATCATTGAACTGTGCAGTCATCTCATCTTTCTTTTTACTTGAAGTTGTGGAATTGATGATGCCAATTGCATTTTCTGGAATCCCGTGCGCAATAAGATACCGTTTTACCTCCTCCGCTTCTTGCACTCCGCGCGGCATATACATTACCTGTCCGCCATCGGGAACCTTTTTATAAGAAGCGGCAATGGCATTACAGACAAAGGTTAATTTCGGAGAGCTTTCAACTAATTCAGTCATGGGAGGCAAAGGAAATCATAATCGTGTGCGTTTACGAGCGCCGGGGATAAAAGCGCCATGCGCATATTATTCATTGCGACAAGCGCTCCGCCCGGATCATCTTTTGAAAGCGTGCTTAAGCGTGCTGTTTCTGCGTCAATAATTTTTCTGGAGTTCCGTCGCTTCAAGCTCAATCGCATGAACGCGTTTTTATTTAGCGGATAACGCCTGCTTCTTCCGCGTCAACTTTATCAATATATTCTGTCAAAAGGTTTTGAAGGCTCTGGACATTGCGGAAGTTTTTCATCACTTGTTTGGGAAGAATTTCACCGTTTGGTTTTACCGCCCATTCAGTATGCGTTTGGGCAAACTCGGTCATAAAAGGAGCCGAGATTATACAGGTGCATATTTTTAGTTTTTTTCCCGCCCGATATATGAGAGCATTGAATAGATTTCCGTCGGCGAATTTGTAAAGGGGTTGCCGTTAAAAGAAAGACATTCCTCCCGTTATTTTCTTTTTGGATAAGCTGGGTAATGGCAAAAAGCTTTTGCGCCCGCTTTGAAGCGCGTGCCGCTTCCGATGCGCTTCTAAATTCATTGGCTTGCCGCTTTGCCCCATCATCATACTGCGGTCGCGGCATGGTAAAAAGATTTTTAAACCGGTGCGCTTCATCGACGGTGATGTGGTCAAATCCGGTATTTTTCCCAATAGACGTACCGGTCTTTTACCAAGGACGCTTCTCCCAATATTTTTGAATCTTTTCTTTTTCAAGAGCCTCCTCCCGTGCGTTACCGCTTACGGTACTGCGGGCATCGAGTAAATCGACAGTTAGGTCCTCTCAAGCGTCTGTTTTTAAAGGTTATCGCTTGTAACGCTTCATGGGTACATAAGGATATGCTGCCTTTTTCGAGGGAAAGACCGTGTTCACCGGCTAAAAAGGGTTTAAGTTTTTCCTCACTAAAGTTTCCAAGGTCATTGACGGGAATGGTAGGAAACAGTTCTTTTTATATCATGGAGCCACTTTTGAATAGACCGCTTTTTGGAACGCAAATAAAGGGGACGATGAGCTCTTTCCGCTTGAATTTGATTGACCGTTGCAACGATACCACGTGCGGTTTTACCAACGCCGACATCATAGGCAAGAAGACCGTTTCCTTTGTCGGTTAAAAATGAAATCCCCTTTATTTGCTGCTCATAGAGGGTAAATGCTTCCCGTCTTTTTGCTCACTCATCCCGGAAACAAAAAGCGGCAGCTTGGCATAATCGGCAGCGCGATACCCATTAAAGCGGCGGTTCCACAGCGTGATCAAGTCACTCCGTCTTTCTTCAGGGCACTCCTTCTTGGATATAGCGATTAAAAAGTCGTTCAGCTGTTTCGCGCCGTAAGGTACGGATTTTTTCAGCTTCAAGCTGCGCAGCTTTTTTATCGCAATATGTTCTTGGCGCGCTCGCACCGGCTCCCCGATCAATATAGAAGACAATATCAGACCACCGAATTTCAGGCGGTAACTCTTCTTGCCGTATCGGCGATTCATCGGAGAGTTTCCATCGTGAAATGCCGGAGCCGGCAGGCGGTATGTCTGCTTCAAGCATCGCTTGTTCGCCGGTTGCCCATTTAATAAAAGCGCTTCTCTCAAATTATACGGCACGCCCTCGTCATCATGAGCGACGATAAACTCATGCGCAATATTTGAATGAATGGGAACGATCAATTTTTTTCATACGGTACTGGAGGGGTAAGGATTGCTCAAGGAGTTTTTGCTTTTTGGTACAGGGTTTCGTCAAGCAAATCCTTATCGTTTTCAAGCGTTTCAAGCTTTTTCGTAGATATTACCTTTGGTAAAATTGACCGTGTGCATCCATGCCGTTTCACTGATTTTGATATAATCAGGGTGCTGTGCAATAAAGGCGCGTTGTTCAGCTGTTAATGATGCGCTTTCAATTTTTCCTTCATAGTCAGTTGCTTTCCAAAGCGGCGCTTCTCGCTCATCGATAGTTCTACCATACTTTGTGGCAAACTCACGAGCCGAAAGAAGCTTTACGCTTCATACTGCTCGACTTTATCGGCTTGTGGTAGCGGATCCGACATTTTTCTTTTGCGCTGATTTTTATAGATGTGCTGCTTATGCCCTCATCTGCCGGTATGCTTTCTTCCATCCGTGAAGCAGTACCGGATTTAATATTTTCGTTTTTCAGTGGAAACGGTATTAGTTTGTTCTTCTTGTGCTATTGATACTCGCTTATTTTTCCGGTAAGATCAATGATATGGACATTGCCGTCCTTTACTGACTGGAGTACCATACCGCCTACAGAGTTTTTTTGTAGTAATCTTCAAACCAGTTTTTAGTACTTCCAATAGGTTCTTTATTGCCGCTAACGGCTCCCGCTTTGTTTGCAGCCTTTTGCGCTGCATCTTCCTCCGTAACCTTTTGGTGGAGTTCTGCTTTTTCCGGTTTTCAAAATGCTTTCAGGCATAATACGCGCAAGGGTTGCCTCGGGCGTTTCGCCTGTAAAGGGGACTATCGTAATTTGTTTTCTCCCGAATTGATTCACGCCTTCTTTTTCTTCTCCGAGAACATGGTCACGGTGGCGGGCGAAAAAGCATCGAGTGAAAAATCTTTTTCATCCCCTTTTGCTTTTTTTGACGATAACGAGGTCAACACCGACATCAGTCGTTGGAAAAATACCGGGAAGGAAGACGCCACGCATCGATGAGCGTTCCCTTTGCGGCAATCAGCCGTTTACGCTTCCGTTTGGGCGCTCTGTAAAAAGAAGAAGGAAGAACAAACGCAACAAGACCGCCATCCTTTACGACATCGAGGGCGCGGTCAAGAAAATATTGTTCGTAGCGGCTGTGGCTCGCTCTTCTCCTTTCCCTTTATAAAAAGCCGCTATAGACACCGTACGGCGGGTTTCCGATGACAAGGTCAAACTGTTTTTCCCGTATACTGTGCAGTGCGAATAACGCCGTCTTTAAAAAGAGTTCTTGAAATGATTGTGTTTTTACCTCGGCGGCAGGGGTGTAAAAGGCGGGCAATACGGCTTTGCAGTCTCATCCGGTTCGATCAGTGTACACTCATTATGCTCTCGCCCGACTAAAAAGCGTCCCGTTCCGCCTGCCGGCTCAAGGACTGTTTTGATAGTAGGATCATACGCATCGACAAGATGCCAGAGAGTATTGCAGACGGCTTTCGGCGTATAAAATTCATATAGACGCCGGAGGCGCTCCGCTGCGCCTCTCCTGTTCCGCCTCCTCCTTCCATACTGCGCAAGGATATGTTTATCTTCAGTCGTAAGCTCATCAGTTCGTTTTTCGTTTAAGAGCGTAAGGCACTGTTCACGGATACGTTTTACCGCACCGACGCTCTGTTTGCTGTACGCTTGTTCTTCTACAGATCCATTTCGAGATTGATCAGAGCCGACATGAGGTGTTCCTCGGTGAGCGGTCTTCCCATTTTGCGGTTCATCTGAACCGCCCACAAAAGCGACTCTTCCGTGCTCATGATTTTTGAGGATGCGACCGAACTTCTCTCTCGTGATTTTTGCTCGCGATTCGATCTGTCAGCGCTTTCTCTTGCGCGCTCAAGCGCTCCGTCATCCATGCCGGTATTTCTTCCTGTATCTTCTGTCCGTCCGGCATCTCCCATTTCCGTATGACCGTTCCCCTGTCCGTCCGGTATTCCGCTATCAAGGTTCCATCCATATTCTTTTCTCCCTTTTTGAGCTGTTGTCGTTTCTCTTCCATATAGTACTGCAAAAGGTGGAATCACCTTTTGGGCATTTTCAAAAATCGTTTTTGGGTAAGTTCTATCTCTTGTTTTTTTCGACAGAAGCGAGTGGCGTTGTTATCACCGCTCCTTGCTGCGGTATTTCACGACATTTGGTATAATAGTCAATATCAGCTTGGTATTCGGTAATTTCTTTCTCATTATCCTTTATGGCTTCATAAAAGTGTGTATCGGTATTATCTGCAAGCACTTTGTTTTCTCTATCGAGCCGCGCAATTTCAGTATGGATCCATGCTATTTTTTTCATCTGCCGTCATCCCCTCATAAAAATTAGCTACCGTGTTCATCTTTTACAATGGCGCGTCCTTCTTTTTCCATTGCGCTATTTTATCAGTGATACTTTGACTCGCCCCTCTTTCCGACGCCGCGTCAGTGGGTGTGTTTTCAGGATACCATTTGAATTCTGTCGGCATCGGCAAGACCGTTTTTCGGTATTGAGCCGCTGCCAGCAAAAATTGCGCGGCGACCACCTCCATCCATGCGCTTTTAAATCGCTTCTGACATCATCAGGAGGCTTATCCGGAAAAACAGCTGCACGCGCTTAAGATGCGTATTATTAACTATTTTTATCGCATCGGGTTGAGCGCTCACGCCTGCCCTCTTTTTTTATTTGGCGCCGTATCGACAGGCAAAAACAGTATGATGAGGGCTGTGAGACGCTTGCTGTTTTTCTTCAGTTTGAAGCGCCCCCTGCTTTATCGGATCATTTAAAAAAATCAAATGCAAGCTGCTGCCCTGCAATATGCGGTCTTTTGATACAAAAGCGGAATGTCGGGATTTTTTGCTTGACAGCATTATGATAAGCTGCTATATTTTCATATAGAAGCTGAGAATCTTGGACGTTTAGATATTGTATCTTTAGGTCTGCAAGAGCTCGGCTTTTTATCGTTTATATACAGAACTCTGTTTTCCTTACAAGCGTTTTCAACAAATTGTGTAAAGTTATTTCTACCGTATATACTTTTTGCTAAGTTTATATCTATGCGTACATCATTAAACCTTTCCTTTTTTTATTCGGTGAAAGCGGGATAATGATCGGGCTACGTTTCACTATCTTTTTAATGAAACAACGGCAATAATATCTTCCTTACTATCGCTCCGTTGCGATTGCATAATAAGCAAGGGCTTTTTAACGCATCTGGAATTTGTTTTACCATCTCAGGCGTAAGTCCGTGGTAATTGGGAGCGCTTCTTTCTTTTTCCGGCTGCATAATATTGTGCAGGTGACGCGCGGTTATCATCACCGGTAAACGTTCAAAGCCGAGTTCTTGATAGATAGGCGCCGTCATACCGAGGTATAAAATGGCTTTGCGCAAACTGCGCTGCGTCCTTTTGCGCTTTTTATTGTATCGACTGCTTCATCAAAAGCGCTGTTGATTAAACATAAAGCGTTCCGCGGTAAAAAGCTCATCATAGACACGGATGATTTCACGATTAAGCGGGATAATCCGGTCAGGGCTACTTATAGATTTGCTGTGTGAATGCCGCTCCTTTTTCAAAAACACGGCGGTGATCTTCTGAGGCTGCGATGCGTAAGCGGATATACTGTTCAAAACCCGATGGCAAAGGCTTCTTCTTGCGCTTCGCTCCAAGCGCCGCCTTCAACCTTGAACGCTTTTTCTGCCCGCTCTTTTCAGCGTTCCGGCAAGCTGCCGCCTGAAGACGTACGCGCTTTCATGGATAAATGTTGAAAAAAATCTGCCTTTTTTTCCAGCCCCGATAAGCGCGCGAGCATCACCGGATAAAAAGGCGGTATACCCTTTTTATCTCATCCGGAAGACTTGTATCGGAAACGGCAAATCCTTTTCGGGTGGTATGTTGAAAGGTACTCATCAAATGTCATATCGAGGGTTTTGGCACGGGCTTTCAAAAGTAACAGCGTTGCTTTCCGCTTCATCTTTTGAAAGATGAAATGATTCGGTAATTTGAGTTAAAACGCGCACTTCAGGCGATGGAGGCAAGAAATCTTGCATACAATTCCTCCTATAGTATATTCTATATAATAATATTATAACATATTGATATTGTTACTACAATACATTATCTTGTATAGTATGATTACCGTTTCTATTCCGTTTGAAAGGGCTCTCTTTGTTTGCACACGGCGGCGCCGCCCACGTTGAAACGCTTGCAACAGCAACTGTGTTTACCTTTTGATGATAAAAGCCCGCTCATCCTTTTTACTCTTTCCCTTCTATGCGGCGTGCCTATATTGTTTATGGCAAAGAAACGGGATGCAAACGAGTGCTTCCTTTGGTAACGCCTGCGGTAACCGTTTTTATACACCGCGACCGGAAGACGCATTGATGTTTTGAAAACGGATGTTATTTCTTTTAGAAAATCTGACGTATGGTGCGTATTTCGGATTTGACGCACTTTTTTATCGAGAGGTGGGACTCTTCTTGATCAAAAAGATGCATAAACGAACGCTTATCGCGCTATTAGAAAAGTATGGATATTGGTATGACAAGGACGGAGAAAAAAGGAGGGAATATGGCGCTTCATGTTGATAAGCAGGTATTACGCTATTTAGGAATTGAAAAATTGCAATTAAGGAAGCGGAAACCGTTCATTCATGTATTCCGATCTTTTTCTTTCAAGAAGCGTGGCTTCTTTACTGTGTAACGGAATTATCTTTGAATCGGGGGCAGCATACATTGCTTATGAGTTATCGAGGAGAGCCGTTATCAGCGCCGGTACACATAACCGGTGTCCGCGGTAAAAGACGCCATTACACGGTCGTGTTCATTCATGCCTTACCATTAGAATTGCAGTATAGACTGACACTTCTTCAAAACCATTTTTGACACGGCAGATAAGCGAGGCGAAAGGCGGCTTCCGGCTGGGGTTATGCACTGGAAAACACTCGGTCTTAAACAGCTGTATCAAACGGTTTTAATAGACGGCTATGAATATGATTGCATCATTGAAAATCTTGCCGAGCATGGACTGCTTCTTTCTTGTAGGCAGGAAAGAAAAAAATGAATATCCGCGATCCGATGGCTTTACGCCTTACCTTTACCGATCCTTCTTTAACACGCTTTTTACAACTGTCTCCGGTGCGTTTTTCCGAAAAGAGGGAAGAGTCTTTGTGCCGTTCGTATAAAAGAGCCGCTTGATATTCATTACCGTATGCGCATCGCGCACTATAGCGAACGCGTAACGAGTAGCCCTCATAAGTGTATCGTCTGGTCATACACAGGAGCCTTTATAAGGAAGACGATGATGCGTTTTTGACGATGATGAGCCGTATATTATCATTATTCCGCGCCACTCATACCGGAGACGATCGCGGCTGTTTCGCTTACTGATGTTCGCGTTCAAGCTGGCTCTGCTGGCGGTTTTCGCCACTTTCTGTTATTACAATATCCCCTTTTTGCTTGCAAGAGTTGCCCGCGCAGTGCAATCGGCGCTGTTTTAGATGTTAAGGCTTTTCTATCGGGTAAAAACGGTGATCTTTATCTAAAAAGACAACATTTATTATCTTGTGTCAATTATTGACGCAAGAATTGTATGACATTGGTCCGACAAATAGTATGATTTTATCTTGACAATGTTCATTATACAGTGTACACTATTGTTATCCTCACAGATAAGAAGAGGTATTCTATGAGTGTACAAGGAGCATGGAACAATGGCTTTCGAGGAAATATTGACGTCTTCTGAATCCCCACCGCTGGCATCGGAGCAGCCGGCGCAGATACCACCTACCCACCATTTGATACATCCTGAATGGTATCACGTAAAAGTGAAAAAAGCTGATGTGCATATTAAAATCGATGTCGATGTTCTGGATGCATTAAAGGCACAAGGCAAAGGGTATCAGACCAGAATCAACGAGATTTTACGCCGTGCTGTTATGCCGCAGTAAATGGCTCTTATAAAAGATGTGTAAGAGATACAAAAATCATATAAAAGGAATAAAACAATGGCAATGATAACGGGAATATAGAAAGCGCTCTACGATAAACTCATAGAGCGGGAAAAAGAGACAGGCGTTTCACAATCAAAAATTATTGCAGCTGCCTTGATGCAGTATCTTGAACAAGCGCCTGTTGCAGAAATTGTCCAACCCACTGAAGATAAAGGTGAGCTCTATGCAACCCAATTTGTAAAAAATAGCGGGAAGAGTATCCGCGCCTTTGCGATTGAAAACGGCGTTGAATATGTTTCTTTTTAAGAATATCACCGGTGTAACGACACCGACCTATCAAACAATGTTCCTGTTACGGAATGTTATTCCGCCTTTGGTGGGTAACGACAACGGCAGAAGAGAAGCCTGAAGTGAAACACTTTACCGGACCGGATGATTACCGCATCGTGCGGGAACATTCAGCAGGGTACAAACACTTAGAACCGCTTACTTACTCATGGTGTGCGAAAACGGCGTGAGCTATGATCAGCTCTATAACTTAAAAGAATAGAAAAGATTATGGATTTCCTTCATATTCTATGATACGAGCCTTACGGCATTGGATTGACCCAGACCTCTGGTTTATCTATGAAAAACGGAAAAATGATAAGTTAGTATGGAATGCTTTACAGAAATATATTTATGTGATACTTTTTTTAAGATGAATGATGATATAGAATGGCATTTACCGAAAGAAGAAGCGAATATCAAAAACATAAAGGATTGTCATTTGACGAGGCAAAACAGGTTTTTGATGATCCTTTTTACTTAGAAAAATATGATGTAGTTCATTCAACGCTTGAAGAAGAACGGTATCAAGTTCTTGGCAGGCTAAAGAATCATTGGTTGTTTTTGTTGTTTATACGCCGAAAGGCAGCAAAAACGGATAATATCGGCGCGACCTGCGTTGAAGCGCGAAAAGGGAGATGTACTATGAAAAAAATTGCAAGTATCGCAAATGATCAATGAGTGTGAAAAATGCCATCCCTGATGAGCAGATAGATACATCGGAAATACCGGAACTGAGCAATCTGGATGGGTTTTATTTTTGGAAATGAAAAGTATTTTTAAGCCGGTAAAAGAGCAGGTTTCAATTCGGTTCAATAAGATTTTACTTGATCATTTTTCGTTCAAAAGGAAGCCGGTGGCAATCGGATTTGAATGAATTTTTGATGGGTGCTTACATTAATGGACAGATTTAATCGAGGATATGATGTTAAGACCGGTACGGCACAGTTTGCAGATTTTCTTGTTGCATTTTGTGTGCCGATAACGTATACTTAATTTTGTATAACAAATGATAACCGAATGGCTATCGGGTATGGAATAAACAACAAAAAATGAAGGAGTTGTTGTATGAAAAAAGAAAATCTTAGTGCTGTCATTATCTTATGCATAATTACAAGCTTGGTAAGCGGATGCTTTCTATTCGGAGGGGCTGTTAAACAAAGCGTAAAAGAACACTATGCGTATAATAATGAACGCCCCTTGTTTGTTGGCGTGTATGAAGCGTCTTAACACTGCTGAGGATAGAACTTATTTTACGGGTTTTGATGTTCTGCGAAATGAGTATCAAGCGACAATGTATTTTATGGCTAAAAATTTTGGTATACAAAATGTAACAGTGCGCTGTTCTGTTACCATAACAGCAGAAAAAAATGCGGATAATACAACCGCTGTTTTTAGTTACAGCAAGTAAACCTGAAATTGAGGATTTAAAAACGGGTACATTCAGAACAACACAATTAGATCTTGTCAGTATTGAGAATAAAGCTGCAAAAATATTACCGATATTATGAAATTATCTGATGAAGCTTTTGAAAATAGACTCAATAAAAACAATTTCAAATTTGGATTTTTGCATTCAGTTTGCTATGGGATGAATTCAGTTGCCTTTTAAACGATGGATAGAAGCGATTAACCCTCTAATCGGATACTTTTCAATACGGTATATGATGCACAATATGGAAAGAAGCGCCTCTAAGGAATATAAATATCGAATTACCGGTTCTTATACACCCGAGTCAAAAATTTTTACATCATCGACTATGTACATCAGTTTTTGATACTAATAATGATGAATATATAAAATATCGTAAGGGTGAAATGGTTTCTGTAAAAGGGAAAAATCAAATCCATTGAACAATCTACTTTCAGCATAGATAGCTATACCATAAGAATGGAAGACTAAGGAGTCGTTGTATGATGAAGTTACTCGCGCTTGCCGCTTTGGTCTGTGCAGTTCTCTCCTGCGGGCAAGGGATACCGTCCGGCGGTAACAAAGAAGATGAGGCGGTATTTACCGGTAATGGTATCTGTTATTACGCTCCCGGATTTACATACTCGGGGGACTGAACACGAGACATTTAAATGCGCTCAGAAAGATGTCGACGAAAGGCAAGGCTGAGTATAAAGATGGTATGTATATCAGCAAGGAATTGGCAGTGAAAGATGTTTCTTTTACCTTTAGAAAGGATGGAACATACAGTTTAAAAAGAAACAGAAGTTATTCTAACAACAAATGATACATATTCGGGGAAACAAAAGGAACTTATTCAATTTCAGACGGAGCAGCTAGTATGTACGTATCAATACGAAAAATAGAACGCATAAAAAAGTATACGATATTGTATATAACGAAGCAAAATTAGTATTAACAGAACTTGATGACCCTGAGTACAGAAGTGCGTCGGGTATAAAAGGCGATATACAACCCTGACACAATCAGGCGGATTACTGACTGTTTTTAATAAATAGTTCATTAAAAAGGCTGCCCGTTGTGATGACAGGCAGCTTTTTATCTTTTATTGATCTTTTGTACAACTTCTTTGTTCAAAAGTACACCGGTATTTTTTTGGCTTCCGGACTTTCCGAGGTGCGTATAGGTAACGGTAAGGTTACCGGCAAAGCTATTAGCCTTTATCTCCTTTGAGACAACCGGAGAGCGTTCAAAATGTGTGTAAGTTTTTCAGGATGTTCGTCATACGAATCATGCGCCCATCTCGTATCCCTTAGATCCCAGCTATCTCTCACTACCACAAGATTTTTCATATTGAATTGCCGGCTTATACCATAAACCGTTACGTTTTCAAAAGTCTGCTTCAAGAACATAATACGGGGTACACGGAGTTTTTCTCGAATCTTATAAGGTCAGCGAGTCCGAGTCTTGAATCCTCATGGTTTGGAAGAATTAACTCATTTTCTGACCCGGAATATGTGGGATGTTTTTGAGGATCTAATTTTATCTCATATCCGTTATTTATGCCATAAAAGCCCATCCCTCTACGCGCTCTTGTTCCTACTCTCCATTCTTTTTCATAGGTGGTATCGAACCGTCGCCAGCCGATATTTTTCGCACTCTTTTCCAATCCTGTTGATCAAACAACCAGCCCATATTAATCCAGCACCGTACATCCTTATTGATAAGGTAGCGATATTCAAGGTAATCGGTCGGGTGCGAAAGCGTATACATATCTGCATTGCCAGAAGTATCTTCCTTGAGGATTATCTCAGTACCATCTGCTTTTGTAAAGGTTGCATTGGTAACGGTAAGATCAGCACGCGCTTTATCGGCGGTAAGGCGGAAAGTAAAGTCCTCCCCGTCTCCGATGGTGATGCGGTTTATGCCTTTATCAAAGCGACTGAAGTTTCCGGTTTGCGTAATTTTTCCGCAGTCAAATTTACTTTCGCATAGCGTAATTTTATCATACAGCTGCGCGTTGCAAAGACATAATCGTCCTTATGCGGATTTTTGCGATAACGGTAAGGCTCGTTTCCCCTCTTTTTGGGGGTAATAAAGATTTTTGCGGTTTTTCCTTATCGACGATGAAGCCGGCGATCGTGGTGTCGCTATTGATTTCTAAGTCGGCGTCTTTAGGGTTAATCGTATAAGGAATAACAAAATCCTCAGGACGCGCGGGGTTTATTTCTGGCTCGCTGATGATTGCAGACTTTCCGAGGGTCAAGGCATAATCCCATGCGCAGACAATGCGGATGGATGCCTTATTGCCGTATTGGGTAACGCCGGTGAGGATACCGTTTCCTTCGTTGCGACCGGTAACCGTTACTTCTTTTTTCACGGTATCGACAAGGTAAGAAAAAGCATCATCCGAAGAGGTATGCCATTCGACTGCGACATCGGGGGGAGAGACTTGATAGGTAAACGTCTGTGTTGCGCCGGGAGCAACGCGGCAGCTTTTGTGTAGAAAACTGTGAAGTCTCTACTTGCTTCGACGAGGATTTCACACTCGGCGACGCTGCCGTTTGGGAGTGTTGCGCGTAAAGCGGTCTTACCGGGTTTTACTGCGATAGACGGCAACGGATTGTCCCTTGCCAAGCACGTTTGCAGTGTTTCTCCATTATACTTTGCAATCGACCATTCAATCATCTTATAATCGTTCGGTTTACCGCCCGGAATATTCGCCTTTACTTCGGTTTGAGAGCCGGTTTCGATGCGGATATAGGTTTTTGTTTAAAGGTAACTTCTTGTTTATCCTTTCCGGGAACGATTATTTTTAAGACTAAATCGGACTGCGCTTTTTCATGGCTGACGGTAACGGTGCATTCCCCTTGACCAACCGCTTGTAAGACTGCTTCCGGTCCCATAGAAATGCCGGTAAAAGAAGCGGCGGCGAGTTTTACGACGGAAGGAGCGGAGCTTTTTCCACTTTAAATTCTGCACGTCAATCGGGGTAATATTTTTCCCTTGTATATTTGCGGTAATGGATTGCGTGGCTCCGGGTTCGATCATATACACGGTTTTAGCGGCGGTAATATAGACCATATCGGGGTCAGCTTTTTCAATGGTTACGAGGATCTCCGCTTCCGCTTGTACAGCTCCGGTTTTTAGTGGCTAAAAGGCGCGCCTTTACTTTCGTGGAACCTTGTTTTTAAGGCAGTAAGCTGGGCGGTTTTATTGGTGCCGGTTACCATACACAGTGACGGCTTTTCACTGATATATTCGATATGGGTTTTTATCGAAGAAGAAGGAACTTTCATCGAAAGGAACTGTGTTTTTCCTTTCGGTAAGGGTAATAAAGTCCGCAGCAAAAGCAAATTCAGTGTATTTCAGCTGACGCGCACCTTAATTTCCTGTTCATAAGGCGCTTTCGGGTGGGTGATATGGATGGTTGTTTCTCCTTCACCGATGGGGCGGATACTGGCGATGTTTGCTGAATAGTTTAAACTTACGACATCACAGGTATCAGCCCACCACCTAAAGGCGTATTTATCTTCAAGGGTACCGTTGATGAGCGTTGCGCTTATTGTTTTATCGCCATCTGGAAGCTTCATCGTGATAATGGATTCACGGACGGAGATGGAGCAGTTTGTTTGAACGGCTGCATCACAGAGAAAGCAGGATATAACACGGCTCTTCTGCCTTTGGGTGGCGGATGACAATGCGGGTAGAACCGGCAAGGGTGCGCGCACCTTACAGTGAAATTTGTGTCCGTACATCTGGGCGATGGAGGAATCTTCGATTGCCCAACTGAAATTCTGATTGTCAGCCTCGCTTCCCCGCTCAAGAGCGGCGGTAATGGTTTGCCATCCGCCGGGCATATTGTTTGCGTGTACGGTTAAGGGCACGATATTTGCAGGGGTGTCGATATACGGATGATTTTTGCAAGGGATAGGATCGACACACTGCACGATAATGTCAGGGGATACAGACAATGAGTATTGGAAACCGTCACTTGAGTGGTGCCAAAGTTCATTACCGTGGATAACGGCATTGGCGCCGGAACTTTGCTCGACGGTTGCAATTTCTTTATTCGCGCTTTTTCCACTGAAAGCCGTCGATGATCGACGATTCACTATTGCGCACTGCAACGGTAATGTTTTTATTTTGCCCTTTGTAAACCGTTACGACATTGGTATTGGTGGTAAGGTAGGTCAGTCCTTTCAGCTCTTCCGGAGAGTTTGCGACAAGGACAAGGACTTTGCGGGAAAGCGAGCAATATTTATTTTTTACTTCGATTTGCGCTTGTCCTGCCTTTACCGGTGTTATGACGCATACCCGCTTCATCAGTGCTTGAAAGAGAGGCAATTTCAGGATGGTCGATGATAAAAGAGAAGCCGCCATCTGCGCCGGCTGCATTGGCGACGTTGCCTTTAAGGTTGCCGGTTTTGCATCGCTTTACGAGCGGTATAGTATCGGCGCTGATGGAAATAAAAGCGGTTTTCGGATTATTGTGAATGTACTCACTGCCGACTTTTGACAAAGAGCGTGAGTGCATTTTGACTATCAGGGTGAGAAACGATTACTTTTTGCCTCTCGCTTCCTGTAAGGCGGTTACGTGAGCTGATGAGCCGTTCGGAGCGAGCGCGATGATGCCGGGTTTTTCAAGTGTCCACGTAATCGCTTGTTGTTTCATTTCACTCAGCGCGATAGCGCGTACCAGTAGAGAGCCTGTTTCTCCCGTTCTTGAGAGTACCAACACATTTTTGGTCGGTGGTAAGATACGGCGCTTGATCTTGTACGGAAAGGTCGGCATTTTCTGGGTAGACGGTAACGGTGAGTTTTACCGGTTTAATCGCCGGAGTATTTTTAACGCTCACGGTAATGGTTGTTGACCCCGCTTTTTAAGCCGCGCAGTTTTGCCATTGTTCGCTGCACTGTGTTGGTTTGCGGATGTATCGGATTTTCAAGCGAAATGATGCCATCAGTCTGTACCGTCCAGATGAGCGCGTCGATTTCACTTTCTGATAATCCATAACAGGAGATAAATGCTTCCACCTCCGTTTTTCGCTTTCAAACCGTATGAATACTTATCGGCATAAAGGACTTTCATTGTTTGAAGGTCTTGTTCTGAGTCTGCCGAAAGGACGGTAATTTTTATGTTCTTCGGCTTTGGGGTGGCTTACGGTAATAAAAAGAGACGGTGTTTCCATCGAGCTGTCGCCTTGATGTGCGCCTGCTCCCACTTCCCGTTACCGAAAGATCGGTATCGTTACTCGAGTGCCAGCTGATTTTCTCATTATCGCTTTCTTTTTTCAGTGTTCCGGTAAGGCGGACGGAAATATCTTTTTCTGTACCGTTGACGAGTGTTTTCAAGAGATGCGCCGGTAAAATAAAGGGGTCTTCCAGCACTGCATAAGACGGCAAGACTTTTTACCAGAATATCGGTTGGGTACTTTACTTTCTTATGGGTCAGAGAAATAGTTGCCGTACGCTTCTTTCAATGGCGTGATCAGCGCCTTACCGAACGCATAGGTGGGGGCGGCGAAACGAGCGACACTGGTGCCGGTTGGCGTTTCAAGTTTAATAATATCGGCTTTATTTCCTTCCCGCATCCGTACCTGAAACCGTCCAGAGGAAATTTCGCTCATCCGCTCTTCGCCGCCGAAAAAGCTGAATATCGACGGGAAGAGCGGCAGCGCCGACTTTAGTGCGGATAAAGTTTTGCGTTGTGGTGATATAGCGTGAAGCGTCGAGGGCGTCTGCTTCTTGATTGATAACGGAAACAAACAGTTCGCGCGGGTATTGAGCTTGCGGGTGCGAAACTGAAATGCGGACGATGCCATTTGCTTTTCCAGAAAGGTAGAGCTGGTCAGCATGGGGGATTGCTTCAAGACAGGAGTTTTTCTTCGATCTTCCAGACAAATGCGTTTGTATCGTAAGAGAGGCGGCTGCCGGTAAGCCTTTTTAATGTTGCAGTGATAGTCTCTGTCGCCGTTCCTGAAAGCTCAACATAATTTTTCGTCAATTCGATATGTACGTTTTTAACAATTTCGACGGTGCGGACGAGGATTTCAAGCGGATAAGCGCTTTGCGGATGGGAAACCTGTAGAAGAGAACTTCCCGCTTCAAGCGGAGTAAGGACTGCTTTATTACCGTTGCTTTCAACTTTAACGCACGGGGCTTTTCCATCCTTGGTGATAAGGTTCCAGCTCTAGCCTGCAAGATTAACCGTTCCTTGCGGATTTTCAAGATCGACGGTAATGGTGCGCTCTCCCTTATCTTTTTGAAGGGTAACAACATTTTCCTGCGTGGTAATAAAGGTCGGTTTTTGGTTATCAGCAAAAACATAGACCAGTATCGTATACGGGTGTTCCGCCTTCGGGTGCGTTACCTTAATACGGGTGTTTCCTTCTCCTTTTGTCTCGATGAGGGCAAACTGACCGTTCGGGATAACTTCGGCGACAGGAAGGATTCTCGCTTGTCCAACTGAATTGGTTTCCGTCTTCGCTTTGCCCCTGCATAAAGGGAAACAGAAATGCGTTCTTGGATAAAAAGGCTTTAAGGTAAGTACTTTTAGCCTGTGAATAAATGTACGGCGGGCGCGTATAGCCATCTGCATAGCCGTCAACGGTAATAACGAGGTTGGCGCTTACGGAACCGTTACGGGCTGTCAGAACAGTACAGTGCAGCTTTGAGCGCTTCGATAACGACGCCATAGTTATTTGTAATAACCTTAATCACGCTTCTCATCATACTCAGAGGTAATAGTGGCATTACGCTGTTTTTCCCTCGGAGCGCCGATAAGCTTTTACGTGATCCATAGCGCCTACTTTCATTTGCAGGATGGGCTTTTTCCCATTCAAGTTGATCCAGCTCAATGTCACTTTTTCGATGCATTGGGCTTCATAAAGAGTGAACAAGCGCCGAGCGGCAACAGGGTCGCTATCAAAAAGCGCTTTCCAAAGTGGGCTGATGCGGTGTTTCATCATTTTCTCCTTACATTAAAAAAATATATACAAGGGGCTTTTCAAAACCTTGCAGATTTGAAAAGCGAGACCTGTGTCATACCATCAATACATAGCTCGCACTAATGCCGAATATAGCGGCGTGTAACGACCGGCGGTTCAACGGGCGGCAGCGCAAGGTTTGCGTTCGTTAAAATATTCACACTCGTACCGGGCGCGATCATAATCGTCGGTTGAATATCAAGGGCGCGGTCAATAATTTTATCAGTGAGCCGTTTTGTCGTATTATAGGCGCTGTCGGTCATACTTTTGGCGTAGGGATTTTGTGGGATCGTTTCGACTTTGCTCGCGTTTCTCCGATGCCGACGGCGGTTGTTAAAAGGAGACCTCCTAAAAATGCCCATACATGGTGGTCAACTTTTCCGCGTACGCCGGCATAGCCTTGTGCGTCGGCGCCTTGCATATTGCCCAGTTCCATCATAAACCCGTCAGGTCGTATCAGCGTATGCCATGCAATCTGAACGCGGTTTTGCGCGTAGGAAACAGAAGAATTATAGGAAGCAAAAAGGAGTGTTCCCTGCGGAATAAGGAGGAATTGACCGGTTTGTGAAGAATATATGTTACTCGTTACTCGTGCGATAATGTCTCCGGGTAAATCGGTGTTAATGCCGGTAATAAGAACTGCGGGAATGATCGTACCTTGAAAAAGGGAAAAGGCAGAAAGGAATTGTCCGGCATCGCTTGTTCCTTTACCGCTCGTATAAAAGTTTTTCCTTGCCGCTTTGATTATTCTGTGAATCATAGCTATTGATAAAAGCCGCCGCGTAACCCTTGCTGAGAAAGATTTGCTTCATTAAATCCTCCTTTGCAGGAAGCCCGAATTGTGCATAGGGATTTGTTTGAGAAGCAGCTATTGCGGAATCGGCGCCACTTTGATAGGAGCCTTGTGCAGTGCTTTGAGCCGTTCTTCCGGTGGGGGTTAAACCTTTAATCCCTTGGATTGGTTTTTGAATTGCGTTATTGCGTGTATCAGGTCTTTTTGAGTGCAAGCTCCGCCTACGCCGATCCTTGATAGGCATAAGTATTTTGTTCGGAAGAGGCGGCAGGCTCCTCGTAATCATAGGGACTTGTGTTATCGGCGGGATCTTCTTTTGCTATCGTTTCCAGAAAGTGCGGTGTTTTTATCTCTTCTTTTTCAGTTCCTTGCGAGGCAGGGAAGTCCGGAACATAGCGCTCTGAGGCTTTTTGCAATCGTTTTCGTTTCTTCCGGTTTTTCTGAACGCCGTAAAAGATGAACAGAGAAAAAAACAGCTAAAAACAAAAAGCCCATAACGGTAAGATCAGATTGGCGGTTCAGTTTTAACGCGCTTTTTACCGCTTGAGAGCGCTTGTTGTGCGGAGTATTTTTCATCTGCATGGACAGCCTCGCTCGATGCTTGCGCATCGTTACCGCTTTCATCACAATCACTGACTGGAATTTCATCTGCTTGTTCACAATCGGGTGTACAGGCATTTTCGTCACTTTCAAGTCCGCAATCATTTTCATCGTCATTTGTTTGTTCGCCGTACGGTGAACTCTCATCTGCCGGCTCGTTTATTAGCCCATTATTCATAACCTGATCTTCGCCGGTAAACGCTTCGCTCGTATTGCGATCGATCTTTCAAGAACATCGTCAAAGCCGAATATATCGCTCATATACTCACTTTCTCCTTCCCACTATTTACTTTTGAGTTTTTTTCAATGATGACTTTTTCTTTATTGAGACGAAGCGTTGCTTTGGTAATGAGCTGGTCAACAATGAAAAGATTATTCTTTACGCGATAATTGATAATATTTTTGTCTTGGGCAAAAAGAGCGGGCAGCTGTCCATGGAGCACCTGTTCGTCTACTTCGATATACGTTTTTGCTCCGTCATCGTAAATACGAATAGGAATAAAGGCAGGTTTTTGAAATGGTGAATATTTAATTTTATAATCGAAAGATAAAAATTCAGGGGATGTACCGCTTAAGACGCTTTTAACGGAATGAGCGGCAGTGTCAGATTTTGCCATAACGTATGGCATGGAAGGCGGATAGTTCCACTGCACCATCGCCATGTAATCGTCTTTATAGCTTCTCAAGTTGAGATGATATATCCGGCGGTTGGTGATAATAATCATGTTGCTTGCCAATTTTTGAATACGAGGGCTTTAAAAGAAAGTGCTGAACATCAACGCCACCTTTTTACTCACCCCCGCTCCGATCTGCCACACATCAGGCTCCGGAGACAAAAGGGGACTTCCCATACTTCCTCTCCCGCTTCAAGTTCGATGTCAGTGATGTGGTAGGGTTTACAGTAAATTTCATATACGAAGCGCTCATCATAATCATAGAGCATCTTTGCGCCTGAATATTTTTCAGGCATCCGTAATGCACTATCGAGAGCCGCCTTTGCTGCAGGAAGCCCTTTTGAGCGCTTTCCCGCGCAAGCGAATCATTTTTGCTTCAGCCGGTCGGTAGACAGGCTTTTCAACATAGACAACCGTTTTTGCAACATCAACTTCTTTTTCAGGAGTTCAACTAAATGTTTCTCATCTTCGCGTTCGATTACTTTTTCTTCTTCTTCGCGCGTTTGAGCATTTTTCTTCGCTTACCCGTTCTACCGGCAGCGGATCATTGAGTAGTCGGGTTGTCATACAGCTCGTTGCCATGAAAGCAGCAATGAAAAACTGAAATACCATGCTGTGTATTCATCATAATCTCCTTATAGATTACTCTTTTTGAGCTTTGAAGTACGTTGACTTCGGTAATGTCAAAAGTCGGTAATATAGATACCGAGCGGATTTGTTTTTTCTTTTCCTTCAGGCGGCTGCATGCATACCATACTGATAATCGCACGATAGCGGATGCGCGAGTAATTTGACCTGCAAGGGTGGTGGTGTTTTGAATGTAGTCAATTTGATAGGTTTTGCGGAGAAAGCTTTAACGTACTCAAGCAGAATATTTTTCTTTACTTTTCCTGAAAAGCTCAAACGGATGCTTGTCTCGTAAGAGATTTGGTATTTACTGGCAGCCGTTTCGTTTAACATCGCTAGCAGTGTGCAATGTTTGCTTTTATAACCGCGCCGTCGGTGGAAAGCGTTCCTGAGTAGGGTGATAAAGTCTTCAAGCTGCCGTCTAATGGCGACTTCAGGTACTGATGTTTTCCGTACGACAGGGTGCGAAATATCTCCAACATATTTTTGCTTCTCCGGTCTCTGACACCGTGATAACAAGCGGCACGGTGGCGGGACGAGAGACGGCATAAAAATTGACGGCGACGGAAAGGAAGAAAGCAAGCATTGAGCAAAGCGCAACAAAGCGCCATGCGATATTGTGCTCATTTTTCTGCGCCGATAAGTTCATCATAATGACGTAAACCGACTTCAATATCGTTTTTATTGACTTTCCGATTAAAGGGCGTGGTATTAAAACCTTTCGGTAAATAAAATTTACTTCCCATAGTAGTGTTCCTTTTGATTCTCCTTAAAGAAAAATTTTTTCTCTTTTTATAGTCTTCCATTACGGAGATGGGAAGGCGCGGCTTCGGCTCAGGTAATGCTTCGCGCAGAAGGTTCTGGAAGTTCTGTTTGTCCGCGCGTGTATTTTTGCGGTTCAGGAGGCGGTGTATTTTTGGTGCATACGATGCGCTCATCGCAGCTCCTTGAGCCGCGCCCGCATTTCGCCGTTCATTTTAAAAATTCTGATGCAGTTAATGAAGCGCCTGTTTCAGGATTTTTAGCATATTTAAACGAGCTGTGATTGGCATCTGGCTGCTTTTACGGCATCCATAGCGCTTCCGTCTTTAGCGCTATAGCGGTTTACAAAGCGAGAGCCGCCTGCTGTACCTGCTCCGCCATTACCGCCTGTAGGAACCGTCGGCATGAGAGAGCCGGTGAGCCATACTTTTAAAAGCCGGTTTAATATGGTTTTCCTATCGATGCTCTATAGGTACCTGTTGCCGACCGATGAGGCTTCATCGGCGCTATATCCTTTCGCGCGTAAATCTTGGATAGCCTCCTGCTTTGCCGCGTTTGCTTCTGTCAGTATTCCCGCTCCAGAGACCGCCGCATTTGCCGTTCCGCCGATAAGAGCTGCGCCTCCTTGCTTCATCATCTTTGCCCCCTTACCGGTAACGGCAGCTGCGGTAACAGCAGCTCCTCCGAGCGCCGCGCCTGTTCCGACTGCTTGCATAAACTCACCCATCGAAAGCTGCGGGTTTCCCGTTAAAAAGTGTCATTGCTATCTGCGGTGCGTTTTGCGTTAATACCCAGCTGATAATGATCATAAAAGCAATGTAGGCAAACACCGTCCAATCAAGCGGACTGGTCTCTCCCATTTGACGTTCCTGCAAGGTAGAGGTACTGATAAAAACAAAGAAGATGCATAAGGTCATCACGAGTAGTTTTATTGCCAAAACCGGTGAGGGCAGGGAATAATTTTTGAGCAAAACTTTTTGTTCCATCAAATAATAAAAACGGCACAAAAGATGATGCCGATGCTTGCAATAATGGAGTATTCCAAAATGCACATAACGTATTGAATAATGGCAAAAATTGCGCCAATGATAATACAGACGCAACAGATCCATGTAAGGATGGTATTGCCAATATCTCCCATCGTTAAATGCACAAGACCGATATTCTTCATTGAAAGCCAACCGGCATCTTTTTACGCTTCTTCCATTTTAATGGTGAGGTAATCCATCTGACGGCTATTTAAAATATTTGCTGTTAAAAGCGCAATGCGTAAAATTGCATTGGGAGATATGAAAGCGCTTGTAACGCCTGCGCTTCCCTTTCATCATAACGTCAAGGTAATACGCTTTGATAAGGTCGCCGTTTTTATCTTTATAATAGGTGAGCTTTAATACCGCGCTCACCGCTTTTAATCGTCTTTTCCGCCCATTCGCGGTTTTCTTCCGTGGTACGATATTTATTGACTGCGTTGATGTACTGCTCTCGCCCTTGAGAATCGATCACATCTGCTCCTATCAGCGATGCGACCATTTGTATGATCGTTTTTAAGGCTTTTTCATTTTGCGGAATTTCGGTAACCGTTAAAGCTGCTGCACTGTTTCCACCTGCTTGAAGCGCTTCGGCAATTTGTAAATCATGCTCCGCTTTTTGTGAAAAAGGACAGTAAGATTTTCTTGAATAACATTATCTCCGTCCCCTGCCCGCACTCCCACTTCGTTACGGTCTTTGCAAGGAGAGTAACGCCCGGATGATAGATTTCAAGGATAAAGAAAAACAGAGCAAACTTAAAAAGATATCTTTGAGCGCTTTTTCCGTCGAAACGGATGCGAACATCAGCTGTACTGCTGTCCAACCAATTCCGATATATAGCAAGAATAGAACCGAGCCGTTTTGCAACAGTGAGAAAGTAATGAAAATGCTCGAAAAATATTCCATTGCATCAAGGAACGGAACATCAATCCAATTATAATTCATTCTTTTTATTTTTTCCTCACTTGTGATAACAAACATACTCGAAGGCGTGCCTCGTTTTTGTGCCTTAGTAATCGTATTGGCAGTATCACGGGCAATATCTTGTTGTGTTTTTCTCGTTCAACCTGCAGCGCACACGGTGTCCCGATTTGACTTAAATTCGTATTGAGCGTATTTATCTGCTCCCCAATGAGTTTTATCATTGCCGCAATCTGCTGTAAAATTTCAGTCGGGTTTTTCCGCTCATAGCGGCGGCAAACACGTCTCCATATTTTTGTTGTCGATTCAATAAGCTCGTGAGTATTTTCATCAAGCCCTGCCGCGAGCACGCGATCAGCTTGTTTTTAAAAACTTATTTGTCTCTTTTTACAAATACAAAGTTGTCGGGACTGATACCGTATTTTTGCCAAATAGCACGCTTTTTCCTTTTCTGTCATCTTTCCGGTAAACCCGCGCACTGCGACTCATCTGTTCATTACTCATCCACTCGGCGCCGTGTTCAACAAACCGTAAAAATATTTTTATTTGCATCTCCAGCGCCGACTAAATCAGCAATACTGTAACTCATCCCGCCTAATCGGATATTCTGCGCATGGAGCGCTCCGGTCAGACTTTCGCAGTCAGTGAGCTGCCGATTAACTGCAGCCCCCGCATTACTAATTTCATTTCGAAAGTCCCAGTCCCCATCCCATTTTACCTTTGAAAAATCCATGTCTTTGCCATCTCACTACGCGCTGCAACTGTTGGTACTGCGTTTTTAAGCTGTTGAACCGTATTCATAATTTGATCATACGTCGCGTAAAAAGCTCACTAATGGCTGTAAGCCAATTTGTTGGATCGAAGACTGCCATTTGTGCCATGAACATTCGCTGCGCATAAGGCAAGCATAAGAATAATCAACTGTACTTTTCTCATAGTACGCCCTTTCATGTAATAATTGATTCAGCGTTGGCTGATCATGAGTAAATGGGATTCCACGATGTTTTAATATTTCAAAACAAGATACTGCTTTGAATTTCTTCCATATTTTTGTTCCAGTAAATCAAGGTAAGCATGGTCGCTTGAAAGAATTGCAAGCTGCCCTTTTTCAAGATTAAGATTAAACATCCGTGTTCCGAGTGAAGATTTATAAAAATAATCGCGCATGGGTTTGCGCTTTTGAAATCGCATATATTTCTGCATCCGTTAAACCAAAGTAGCGGTACGCTTCTGAGTGCATCCTCGGCACTGCGGTCTGCAAGATACACTTTCGTCGAGACATGATTGCACAATCTCAGGGGCGATGCTTGATCGGCGAGCGGCTTCAACTTGCTGCGTCGCAAAAACGACAAACACATTGTCCTTACGGCACGTTAAAAAGCCACTCTTAATACGGGTTGCAAAAACGGGATTATCAAAGATGCAGCCACGCTTCATCGAGAATTAAAAGCGTGAGTTCTTTTTCCGTTTCGGTTTCGCATTCGTTCCTTTCCAAATACGTTCGATGTATTTAAATAAGAACACGAGTGCCGGGCGAACCGCTTTTTCGGATAAGTCCATAAGAGAGCCCATCTCAATCATTGTCCACTTTGCATACGGAAGCGACGTTGTCGATTCATCAAAGATATTGCCGAACTGTCCTCCTTTCAGGTACGGGCTTAACCCTGCTTTAATGTCGTTTATGCCGCTCGTAGGATTAGTGTAGCTGACATAGGTGGTAAAGGTCGTAAGCGTGCGATCTTCAAGCGGAATATCTTTCATAAGTTTAAAGCGCATCGGTAGCGCGTTCCGCATCGAAGCGTCAACAGCAACCGCCTGTTCGGTTAAAGCACTTCGATAAAACTTGCACACACAGAATATCTGCCGCTGTAGCAAGGTCTGCAAGCGGCTGAAAACCAATGTCTCCGATACCGGGTTCAGCATAGACGCCGCCTGCGTCATCGTCAACACTGCGTGCACTTTACCCTTATCAAATATGATGACGTTACTATCCGGATACTTTTAAAAATTGAATGCCAATGAGCGCGAGGATTGTTGACTTTCCCGATCCGGTTGGACCGAAAAATGTATGACCGACAGTTCCGACATTTAAGTTAAAGAAAAACGGCGTTGCATAATTACTTGAACACGTTAAAAGGGTGAAGCGCATCCTGAAATACTTTCGGTAAAAATCATTATGGATAATCCTGTCCACACGGCAGAAAGAGGAATGATGTGGGCAAGATTCCCGCTTGAAATTAAGGGGCGGCGGATATTTGCATAGACATTCCCCGGCTGCATCGAAAGAAACGCTTCAAATGCATTTGCCGTCTCTTGGATACTATTAAAACATACAGGCGGCAATTTCACCCTCAAAATGCGCGCTTTCTCTTCCGCTTTTTCAAGATCGCGATCCCATACGACGAGCGTCGAGGTGTAATAGCCAAACCGGTATAAGTCTGTCATCGCCTCGACCTGTGCAGCCGAAGCATCGCTTTCAAGGGCAACCGCACCTTGATTGACACGGCTTGATTCGTGCTTTTCAGTGTACTCAGTCATAATTTGTTTCGCGCTTTTGCGTCCCCTATGAAAGCGCGCCCTGCCACTTGTCGATTTCCTTTAATCCATCTTTTTATCAAGACAGATAAAGCGCGTTGACCAGCGGTATTCAATGCCGGTACGGTTTAATCGGTCAAAAATAGCTGGATACGTTTCTTGCGGAAAATCTTTTAATCGTGATGACCGGCACGTAATAGTCTCCAAGCTTTAATGGAATCGTGTTTTCGATATTTGAATCAGTAATAATCTTATCCAAAAATAGAGGTACTCAGGCGCTTTAACCGATGCCATTTTAACTGACACAGATGTGTGAAGATAACTAACATTTCATCGAATTGAGCGGTTCGATAACAAGCGCACGTTTGAGCGTATCCGTTATTTTACTTGTTACCGATTGAAAACTTTTTATTTCTCCCATAATCGCATCGATATTGAGCGTGTAACTTCCGTTGTTTTTATCTCCTCCAGAAAAAAAGAATCGGGTACTGCCTCGTTTTAAATCAGAGGGGAGTTCATACGTAAAAGAAAGGTAATAGGAAGATGCAAAAATGCGTATTTTCCTTACCGGCTGAATATATCCCTTCTCGTATTTTATCGATAATGTATGCGGCAGGATTATCAAACTGTGCTGAAGGATACACCGTCGTTTTATACCGTTGCGCTTCAAGTTGCACCGCCCACCTTCCGCCGAGCTGTTTTACTGCATCATTAAAAAGGGCTGATACTCCTGCAATTTCTGCCGCCGATGCCGATTCAAGATCCGGCCCTGAAAAGGCAAAGCTTTGTAACAGCGCTCCATTCTTTAAAAGAACAAGACCATCTGCTAACAGTGTCGCCCATGGACACCATGAGTAAAACATATTTTTCTTTCTTTATATCTTTTTAAGTCGAAAGCCTTGAATAAACCATGCCGTGGGTTAAAAAGGCTTTTTAATACGTTTTTCGTTTTTACCTCCGTTATCTCACGCTTTTTTCTGTATCTTTCTGATTGAGCTGAACCCGTAATGAGCGAGCATTTGTAAAGTGCAGAATCGAAACTTCTTTTTCCGATGTCTTTTCCTGACTGAAAATTTCTACAATGCGGAAATTTCTACTTGGAACCTACCGATACCGAAAACATACACCGATTTTCCTTCAAGGATTTTTTCACGAAAGAAATTTCGTAAGCACTGACATATATACAAAGCCTGTTGTAAGGGAAGATTTTGCATCTCACTTAATGCAACGGCAAAATCATATTCTCGCACTTCATGACATACTTGTTTATCCATAGTAAATATCCTGTTGTAACACTGAATCAAAAAGAATATCCAATAAATACGGATCACTTTTTGAAGAGTATGCGCATCAGTAAAAACAGCCCCACCGAAACAAGTAAAACCATGCGCCGGTGATCCGTATCATTACCACCGTAACAATTAAAAGAATGATCGCCGCTTTTGTTCCGATACCAAAAGCATATCAACTTGTATGAGACTTCTATGAACCGGTATCGCATAATCACTGACTATTTCCATCTCACCCCCTTACCACTACGGAGCGTATTGACTTTTCAATCCGCTCCGTTTGCTTCTCATCACAATAGTTTTCGAAAAGATGACGTTATCTCTTCCTACTTTCAAAACGTGTTTTCCCGCTTCAGCGCTCTCTTTTTCTTTACCGAAAATTTCGATACTAAAAACTGAAGCGCTCTGTTTTCCGTTTGAAAAATCAGGAATCCCCGCAAGTGCGATAAACCGGTCAAGAATGAGAAAGCGCTTCTGTCTCATCTTCCATCTCACAGCCAATCCGTTGATACTGTGTTTTTTCTTTTCCGTCCTTATCGGTGTACCGCCGTATCGCGACACATAAAATGCGTTATAACCTTTGCCACATACATCTCCCTTATCATCACTACTATGCACATAAAAGCGGTAGTACGAGCTGCTGCACTAAAATTCGAGCTGGTCGGAAATATTTTCGTTTCGTTGAAAAAGAAGTTCACTATTTCACCGGCGCTTAAAAGAAGCAAAACGCCAACTCCCCACGGGATATATATGAGTCCCGGCTCATCGCGCCCGACGGTAATTGCTCTTTAAACAACAAATACAAATAAGCAACTGCGCGCATATCGCTTTCATCCAAAAGCTCGTAAAAGCCCCAGTATAAGCCGAGCGTAATTATCGAGTTTTCCGATGCTGCCAGTCTCTGCATAGGCGCATACACTGAGATGAAAACAATGCAGAATGCAGCATCCATTCCCGCGGCTGCGCGGACGGTTTTTGCTGTGTACAAGTTTTTCATACACTCATACGTAACACTCCTTAAAAATTACTGGTGCACGTATTACAATATAATAGTATTATAAACATCAATATATTGTAGCATTACGGTGTATCGAGGCGCGCTATACTTCATTACGATGAAGATACACGATCGTCATCTGTCCATAGTATGCCGTCTCCGATAGATCAGATATAGCGATTATAACACGAGAGTGGTTATACCATCAATACATTCATAAAGAAATGCGCTGCATTTCTTTGACGTATTCATCAAGTCCGCTTATCGACGTATCAAGTATTTCGTTGACCTTTGGTCCCGTTTCCGTTGCAGTCAAATGCACACATACGTGGATCGCATCCGATATAGGCGGTAACGAGCCGATAATGACTTCCGTAAAGCGTCGCGTTGTACATCAGCGGTGCGCTTTTCGCATGAATAGTCGTAGCATTTCCCGGATGCCCAGTCTCGCTATGCGCTACAAAGCTCATTCGCGACACTACCGTACCGTAATTCCCGGAAAATAATACGGCGCGGCTTCATACGCATTGCAGAAGCAATCGCTTCGGATGCTTCCTTTGAACGTGTCAAAAGAAAATGCGCATCATGTGCCGCGCACTGTAATTCAGGGACATCTCAATAATGAGAAACCGGTCATCGGGCGTGTATTCTACCATCTTGTGTAACTTACAGCATTTAGTACTTTTTCGCTTCCTGGTCGCCCCTCCGACCATAATGTTTTTCTCTCCTTAATTGCTTTTGTCACTACGTCATCACTGTTCCTCCGTCATAAATGCTTGATCAACATACTGCCTGCCGTAAAGATTTTTTGCGCTGGACGGCGGATACTACTTGTGTCCGCTTTGTCCACGGCGGAAAAGACCGCTTGGATACGCGCATTGTAATGGGGGATAACCCTTCCAAGCGTTGGAATGCGTGAGCTTTCAATCTCTTTATGGAGCACCGTTGCAAGACTTCGCGTAATCCGCTCAGTCTGTCCTCCCGTAAGATAGATTCCGGTAAATTCTTTTCCTTTACAAAACTTTTCTATGACAATTCGCTGTCTGCAAGGGTTGCAATATCCGTCACTTCACTGTCAGCAAGATAACACCTCAAGCGGCCGCAAATCTCGCATAAGGTTATCATATTGTCGTTTTTTAATCGAATATCATCATCGCTCATACCGTCTATCCCTGACTTTTCTATTGTATTGCTTTTTGCTCAAGAAAGTCTTGTAAAATTTTCTATCACCGACGGCTGCCGGTACATGAGTAAAAACTTTTAAAAGTTCATTTCGTCGTTTGACCGCAATCGTTCCAATCTGTTTTCTTCTGCCGTTTTATCGAAGTAATCGACATAATTAGCAAAACTGCGGAACAAGAGAATAAAACCACAGCTCCCGGTGAAAATCCACTTTCTTCTCAAGAAAATAAACGGAGACTCTTTTACTTGCGAAATTGCATCATAAAAAGATTTTTATCATTCACTTCTTGTGTAACATATAACGCAAGTGCATCGCGGACAATATCAGAAAAGCGACTGACGCTGTTCTTTACTTTTCAGCTGCAGCAATTCATACAATTTTGATCAACTCTCACGTACATTTCTCCGCCCTTTTCTTCCCGAAAGGTACCGGCGATGATATTTTATTTGTCTTTTTCATTGCATTTCCTTTTCCCTTTCATTTGCTGCATAAATTCGACAACCGCAGACTTTATCAAAGTCGAGGATTGGCGAATTGCCGCACTCTTTGCAACGTCGGTGAAAAAGTCAGTCAAATCAAAGCGATGTTTGCTTTTTGCAAACTCGGAGCGTTTTTAGACAATGCCAACTGCATTGTCTAAAATAAGCTTCGTATAAATTCGACAACCGCAGACTTTATCAAAAAGTCGAGGATTGGCGAATTGCCGCACTTTGCAATGTCAGTGAAAAGTGCAATCAATAGGCGATGTTTTCGTAAAGCAAACTCGTTGTGTTTTTAGACAATGCCAACTGCATTGTCTAAAATAGCACCTCTGTAAAAACTCTTCCGGCAATGTAGGCGATTCGTATTTTTAATCGTCCAAAGCCCGACACGTTGCTTGCGACGAGGCTTTTTATCGCTCTTTTTCTGCGTATTACATCTTCTGTTTTGGTATCAATACGCGAGTAAGTTCATCGCGAACAATTTCAGAAACAGGAACGCGCCGTATCTTACTTTTGATCAATAAAATTTCATATAATGTTGTATCAACCCTAAAAGCAACAAAATGATCCTTCCTGTTAGAAGACTTCCGCGATCCGCATCCTCCCATTCATGTTCTCTCCGGCTATTTGTAATTCCAGTGTGCTAATTTCCTTCGCTTTAATTCTTGGATACATGGATCGGAAGGGTCGCAAAATGCCGCTCACCTTTCCTGCGGAAGCGGTTCGAGAAAATCGGCAGATGTGCAGTTTTCCATCGTCGCTTCTTCGACGTGTATATCCTGTCCGCTCATTAAAAAGCGGTGTGTCTTTTTGCATGGCTTTTTCAACTTCAGCCGACCGTGCAAAAATATCAGTATCTTTATTAGAAACAAGAGCGACGCATTCCTTTCCAAAAGCTCTTCCCTTTTTGCGGCGCCCCCATATTGGCTCGATCTTTGAAAACAGGGACTGTCAAAATACACGACTTTTTCCAATATAGGGCATACCGTTGTTAATTAAAAGAAGTGAATTCCAAATCAAGTTTGGTAAGCTCATCAGGATTCATTAAATCTCGTTGGATCTCTTGTGCAGAAAGATTACGATTATCAAGCGTACGAACGCTTCTTCCTGATTGTGAAATGTTTTCATGCACAACCGATTCTTTACCGAGTAAGTCGGTAAAGACTTTCGCATCACTGGGCTTTCTCGGTCTAAAAACAATCGTATTTTTCGCAGTGGTCTAAAAATGGATGTTCTTGTCCATATAATTTTACAAGCTGATTCATTGCTTGACAGATGATTAAAAACGTACCCCATAGCCGGCGAGAACGCCCATCGTTTCTGCAAGAAACGGAAAATAGCCGAGTATCGGAAACTCATCCAGTATAAAAAGTAAATCTTCAGAAAGTTTGACCGCCCCGTACTGTGTTTCTCCTTCCAGAGAATTTCCGTAACATAAATTCAATCAGTAAACGAAATACCGGTGCAATCCGTTTAATATGTGCATAAAGGAACTGTAAGATATAATGATATCGGAGTCTTCGTTGAAATAAAATCCTCTGATCTGAAAAATCGCTTGCGCACGTTGTAATGCTCGATAAGCGGATCTTCAACAATGTACAATTTTGAAAAAGCACGTCGAAAGAACATCCGCTTGCACTTTCGGATTCTTTTGAAAGTCTACTTGCACATCCGGCTATTGTCTTACGAGGCATTTTTATTTCCTCCGTGACTATCTTTGAGCATCGCCTCAACAAGCGGATTTTTAATATCTCGTTTCTGTCTCGTCCTGTGAGAAAAAGGCATTTGACTCCGAGATGAGCCGTAACACGGTGGTAAGATTTTTTGCAGGATAGTGATCGGAGTACTTTACATGCAAAATAACGCCGGTAACAAAATCTTTGGCGCTATTATTAAAGAATTGCTCCGTCCCTGGATCTTTTCGCACTATCGCTTGCAAAAGAATATCGGCAATAAGGTTTGCATCGCTATACATAAAATCTCCGTCCCGTATCTCATCGATAATGTTAATGCGCAGCGTATCGCGCGAGATGGGCGAAAATTTAAGGCAGTGTGAAAATTGCTTTCGAAAGCCTGCGGTAATATTCCAGTTTTCTCCCTTAGGGTCAAAAGACAACAACACTGTGCGGGTAGTTTTAAAAGTGTCGGAATAATAACCGATACGCCTTTTCCGCTTCGCGTCGGAGCGAGGCAGAGGGTGTTGGTTTTTCCCGAATGGCACAAAAAGCCTGTTCCTCTGGATATTGTTTTCAGACGTAATGCATCATCTTTTTGCATTGTACTCAGCGCTAATGTCAGCATCCGCCGTCTGACCGCATACGACGCCGGTTTCGCGAAACATACCAGCATTTTTACAGGTCTTTCTCCGTTGCCCATCGCGCTGTTCCGTATAGGTGCGCTTCTTTTTGCCGTAGCGAACGGATGACATACAGAATAATAAATCCGATTGCGATCGCGAGTTCCAATAAGCGCCGGCTCTTTATTGAGCGGAACAAATACCCATCAAAAGCCGGGACGAAGAAAATATTTGATAAAGCAGCCGAAATACACAAATGGATTATATACCGGATACCCCAAGAAGACGAAATAAAGGATACCCTGACAATACGAGGATTATAGCGCATAAGGCGTGCGAATATTTGTGTACTCCACCAAAAGCCGCCGACTACCGTGATAATCGGAATAATAAAATTCAGAATGTCAAGCATGACCGTTATCTCGTTGGCTTACTGCGTATAAATTCACTTTTTCTTACTCATAGAATGCTCCTTTCATGTTGTGATACTACGCTTCTTACACATTTCTATCATAAATGGTTATTTTGCCCCGCTGCTTGCCGTTTCCGCTGGTATGCTGCCCACAGTACTTTACTGTTTTACCGATAAAAACGTTCTGCGATATTGTGGAGCGTCGGAATATAATAGATATCTTTTCTGTCTCAAGAACAAAACCCATTATTCCATGTATCTTCATCATTCATGGTGTACACCCTCTTTATCATGCCGCTCAGTTCCTCATTTCCTTGATACACACGTAACGGTTTTTCCGCTTCCTTTATACGTATTCCACACTTCAACAAAGCGATTATACCGCCCCATATTTTTTAAAGAGATTCATCCCATCCTCTTGCAAGCTCATAGCGCCCTCCTCCAGTATGACAGGCAAGATCGAGCGCCGATAAATACTCAAGCCGCTTTTTCACCGACAGTGAATCATGGGGAAAAATAATTGCTTTACTGTGCTCATCGCGCTTCCATGCGCTTGCCTGTATTGCGCTATCAAGGGCGGTAAAGCGATTACTTTTATATAATTCACTTTTACTTTGTCGAACTTCTTCGACCGTGCGATAACCGGAAGCGATGTGCACACCTCCTGTGCCATTGCCCGAAAGGTGCTTAATAAAGTCTTTGGGAAACCGCTCAATAACACGCTCATTTTTATCAACCCCGTTGATAAGAAGATGTACGTGTGGATGCGCCGTGTCGTAATGTGCTGCCGCTTGATAATAAAACATCAAGCCCGTAAAGCGTATTGATCACTAGTGTTTCAGTTAAAACTTTTTTAAGTTTATATCGCTTCGCTCAGGGAGATAATAAACTTAAAATGCTTATCACTCATGTGCGCTTTGTATTCATCGCTCTCACTTCCGAATAGTTCAGGCTTTTCAAGAACCGACTCTTTATTTTTGCGGCATATATTCTTCCAGATATTTTTTTGATGCGCACTCATTTTTGTCCCATAAAAATTTTTACCATGCAGCGCTGCTTACTCTTTCGTAAAGAGTCGACTATTCTACCGCCGCTTTTTGGTACACCTATTTGTCCACCGCTGTGCAGTCGGTGTTTGAGTCGAGTAAAAAGCTTTTGCGCTTCTTTCATGTCATTCTTTTTATGCACGCGCTTGATCTTAAAAAGATCTTTTTCGTATGCACCAAGCCTTTCAAGATTCAACTGTATTGCCATCGTTTTTCCTTTTAAAATTAAATAGCCTCACTTGAGGGCTATTTAGCTCATACCTCAATAAAAACCGAAAAAGCGTAAAAACACGAAATTGATATCGTGTATAACAAAAAGATGCTTCATACATCAATCATATTTTTCTCGTTCAGATAACAGTCAATGCAAGTGTTCACGAAGCGACTGCCTCACACACCAAACAGAAAAGAGTGTGTTAACATTCCTTTATCTTGCCTCTTTAGGACACCTGTGAGTATAGCATATTGATAAATAAACGTCAATTATTTATATTGTTGTTATGACTTTATTTTAGCTGAAAAACCTTCCTGTCGCTAAAGCATTTGCCCACGCGCTTGCCGTTCCCTTTACCGGCGCCTATTATGAAAAATAGCCGCTACCTGTATTACCAATTGTCTCTGCTCATCTTTTCAAGCATCTGACCCTGAAGATTATGAAGCGCACTATAAAAAGTGGAGCCTTTCGGATTTGCTGATTATCCCGCACACACAATATAGCCTGAAAAATTGAAGCGTCAAAAACAAGCTGACCTTTGTCATATCATTGTACAAGAGCGCCGAGACTGATCATCCGCTCATCATCGCGACCGACGCAGGTCGTGAGCGGGAGCTTATCGCCCGTATCGTTTTAAGCGAAGCCGGTATCTCTGATACGAAAAACATTTTTAGATTTTGGACATCTTCGCGCTGACCCCATCCGTTATTACAGAGACATTAAAAGAAAGTAAAACCTTTAAGCGACTATAATGATCTTGCTCGTCAAGGCTATGCACGCCAAAAAGCCGACTGGCTTGTCGGAATCAATATCTCCGTCTGTTATCCCTCCATGCAAAAACACCCTTTCGGTCGGAAGAGTGCAGACAGCGGTACTCGCCGAAATATTTAGGCGAGAAAAAGAAATTGCCGAGTTTATTCCAACCCCCTATTATGAGTACAGTGCGGAAATAGCCTCAAGCGAGGCTATTTTTCACTGCAAAAGCGTATACGCGCCATGAGGACGGTTCAATCATAACCGCTTTCCAAAACGACTGTTTTTACTCCTGACCGGTTTTTCAAAAAGCCGGTAACCGTGCAAAAAATAAAACAAGAACAGAAGCTCCTCCGCTCCTTTTTAATTTAAGTGCGCTGTAACGTGCCGCCTTTGCTTCTTTTCTCTTTCCCCGATCAAACGCTTACCATTGCTCAAAACGCTCTATGAAAAAGTATCATGTCTCTCTTATCCCCCTACCTAGCCGTGTAATGGGAAGCGCTGATGTTCCGCTTATTAAAGAGGTCTTTGAGCGTATGAGCGCTGTGTATCCTGAATATACGAACGCTGTTGATACTGCGTTACTGGAGTCCCTAATACCCGTTTGTTTAATGATGCACAGCTTGAAGATCATCACGCCTTAATTCCTCTCCAAGCAATTCCCGATACCGCTTCATGAAAAAGGCGGTATTCTCTCTTGTCGTAAAACAATTTTTGCTTCTTTTTTTCGCACCTTTTTGTTTATGAAATGCAAACACTCTTTCTTATGATAGATGGTGTACCTTTTATTGCACGAGGTCGGAAGACGATGCAACCTCGGATGGAAACTCACTTTTTACAAGATACTAAAAAGCTCCGATGGAACAGAAGCTGCGAATAAGGACGATGAAAAATACGTTTGATGGTATTGATACCGCGCATCTTCTTTGCAAGGAAGTACGAACAGAAAAAGAAAAACACAGTCAAAAAGCCCTATCGCTATGACTCGCTTTTTGCAATTTATGGAAAAACCGAAAAGAAAACGGAAAGCAGAGCGCTTCCTCGGCACCGAAGCAACCCGCGCGGCAATTATCCAAACGCTCTTAGACCGCGCTTACATACAGGAGGAAAAAGAATCTCCACCTTTTGGAAAAAGGACTTTTTCTTAATGCAGCAGCTTGAAAAATTCCCGCTTCTTTTCTCCGCTTATTTCAGCACGGGAAACAGCCGAATGGGAGTATGCCTTAAAACCGATTCAAAAGGCGTTCTTGGAAAAAAATAGAAGCGTTTGTCTCGAATGTCTGCAAAGAGCAGATTTCCATAGCCGTATTTGAAAAACAAAAATTGGTACCTGTCCGCTCTGCGGCGGCGCAGTCGTTGAAATGGAAAAAGCATTCTCTTGTAATCAGTATCCCGTTACCGCCTCGTCCCTTCACTATCTGGAAAAACATACGGCGCGCTTTTTATCCGCTTCCTGATGCAGCTCGGCTTTTTAACTGGAAAAATCCGTGCGTAAAAAGAACTGCAAAAAGTAAAACCGGAAAAGTTTTTCTTGCATTCTCTCCCTCGTGAATGGTATAATAACCGTATCGTTCGATACAGCAAAAGAACAAAAGATACGACGGTAAGTATGCGCCGCCTTTATCGGAAAAAGATGGACAGGGAGAGGGCATTTCATGATGGAACGATTGCCTCTGGTATACAATGCGAATACCTCCTTGCCATTAGTATTTTTATTTTTGATATAAGGATTTTTAAGGAGCACACAAACCTATGAAAACATATTACCTTTATCTCCGCGGCAGTATTTGGTATTGCCGCTTCATCGATCCGGTAACCGGCAAGTCCTTAACAGCCCGCTCAACAGGTAAGTCGTCCAGACAAGAAGCTGAAGAAGTCGTTATTTCGTGGCTGTATGGCGGCATACCGAAAAACACAATAAAGAAGAAAAACAAACCCTTTGAAGTTCATGCGGTTGTCGAAACATTCATGATCGTAAATAAGCGTATCCCCTTCCTGATGAGCTTTCTCACATTCTCTCCTCGCTTCTATATATATACGGTTCCGCCCCCTTTCGTTTCCTCCTTATGATAATCACAAAAGAATGCGAATGTCCTCAACAATTACTACAGACTGAATCGCCGAATGTAAAAACACTATTGTAAATAGCCGTGCTTCGCTTTCATTTGTCGATTACACTTAATCTTTTGGGATTGGAAATGCTCCCCTATATTGCCGCCCTCCGCGAGGAAGCGTGCAGGAAAAACTCTTTTCCGGGGAAAAACACGCTTTTCAAATATCGCTATATGCTGCAAAAGCGTTTATTCCTGTATTTTAAGGAAACGCCCTTTATGCAGTAACGGCAAAAGACATCAATAAATTTCTTCTCTCTTTTTGGGTCTCTTAAAGTAAGCAGCCTCAAGAAAATGAGCGAATGGCTCCAGCAGACGGTTAAGTTCGCCTATAAAGAAGGATTACTCGATACTGATATATCTTTCCAGATTCACCCGCCGAAAGGAGAATGTGAGATAAAGCCCACTTTTAACCATCGATCAATCGGTACAGCTCTTTTCTACTACTGCACATTTCTAAAAATAAAATGCATTACTGTATCAATAAACTCGCGCTTGAAACAGCCTGCCGTATCGGTGAAGTTGCCGCTCTTAAAATTTCCGATATTCTTTTACCGACGGCGAAACGCAGGCATCCGTGCGCATTACAAAAACTATCATTTCAGTACTCATACCCTCAAAGATACAAAAACAAATCGCATAAAGACGTTCCTGATTTCCCCGCAACTTACCGCTTTATTAAAAGAATTCATCGACACCCATCCGCAAAAAGATAACCGCGATGCATTCCTTTTCTATAATAGTACAAAAAGCAGACCGTCCCGTCGGCTGTGATTCAATACTGGAAAGAATTTATCCGCGTAATGAAAACCCTTGGCTTTTATGTGCCGCACTTGAGTATTCATTCCTATCGGCATCTCGCAGCTGTTATTTTATGGGACAAAGGATTCTTAGAGCGGGAAATTACGATGGTTACCGACATAAAAAGGTCTTTGGGTATTACGCCATTACTGTAACCATGAAACGCAGGCAAGAAAAGAGCGAGAGATGAGCAGGGCATCATAATAAGCAATTACAAGCGAGACGCTTTATTGCATAAATAGGTGAAATGTATAAAAAGGGGCTTGACTTTTGTCAATATAGGTGTACGATAGAGACACATAAAAGAGGTGTAGAAAAAGCTGTAACGATTTTTAACCAATGATGCTTTTTCGTGTGCTATTTACCTACTGTTTTAGGGGTAAACTCCCTGAAAAACTTCCCTTTTTACTATCGAGTTTTGCTCCGTCCGAAACATCGTTTCTCTGACAGGATGTCAGTGGTTCCAACAGTAACGGATTTTTCTATTTATGAAAAATTCGAAGTTTAGAAATGTCCACGGACGGACATTTCTGAACGATGGCATCTCTGCCAACGTTTAAGCGGTATTGCCGTTTAAACTCTCAGAAGAGTCCGTCCAAAAACTTCAGTTTTGGACAGTTTCTAGATTTAGATGCGATGTTTTAAAATTAAGTCATTACTGTATAAAGACTTAATCTAACTCGCGGGGATGTCGAAAAAGTAACCAACTTTTGAGACATCCCCATTGCTACTGAAAAATCCTCAATATATATATTTTTCCTGCCAAAAGACCTGCACGTGCGCTATATATCGGTATGACTATACGTTCAAATGTACGGAAAAACCAAACTATACGAGAGCGCCTTTTAGCGTACGGAGCGGAACAGCTCAGCGATGTTGATCTACTTGCAGTCTTGCTCCATACGGGTATGGTAAATAAGCCGGTAACAAAACTTGCCGAAGAAATTATCCAGCATATTGATACACGTAAAACGGAAAGCATCGAAGCGGGCATTAAAAACGGTGAATGGGATAGGAGCGGCAAAGCTTTCAACGATACTCGCAGCATTCGAGCTCGGTAGGCGCTATTACGGCATCGGCGGCGAAAAAGTCCAGCATCCAAGCGATATTGTTCCGTTCTTGCGGCATTACTCGGTGCGTAAGCAAGAGCATTTTATCTGTGCATCCCTCAACGGCGCCCACGAAATTTTAGCAACCCGCGTTGTTTCAGTCGGGACATTAACGCATACCTTGGTTCATCCGCGTGAAGTCTTTGCTGATCCGCTTGCAGACAGAGCCGCGGCAGTTATTCTTGCGCATAACCATCCGTCTGGCAGTTTAATGCCCGTCTGCGGAGGATTTCGAAACTTAACCAAGCGGCTCTGTGAAGCAGGGCGCCTTTTTAGGGATTGATGTGCTGATCATATTATTTTTATCGCCGACCGGCGAGTATATGAGTTTTATCGAGGCTGGCGTCCCGCTCGTATAGCGTGAGCTGCTGCAGCAGGAGACACCGCTGCACGGTATCGCAAAAGCCTATGGAAGAGGAGGCGTTTAAGCGGTACTCTTCCGACGGCGAACTTATCGGTAGCACAGTTACCGGCGTGAAAAAGTTACGAAACGTGACGCAGGGTAGCGTTTAGTATTACCGGAATAAAACCAGTCTTTTTATTGCTTCAAATGCATCCGGCTGCAAAAACGGCATAGAGGCTTCTGATATTTTCTGCTCTAAAAAGAGGTCGAGCCATCCGAGTATTAAGAGGCGATAGCGCATATACAGTTTTGCATCGAACCAGCCTGAAAGAATATTGCCGCTGCTATCAAGCCCGCTGCCATGAACACCGTTTTTAACGGCTAAAAAGCTGCCGGAGCGGAGGTATTGCAGTGTTCGTAAAATGCAAAGCTTTTTCGGGATACGCGACATTGTCTTTGCTGCCGGTAATGATAAGAACAGGGACGCGCAGTGTAGTGAGATCGGTACCGAGAACCTCATTTTTACCGCCCACCCGTTCTCATAAGAGAAGATGCTCCGTTGTACGGATTCAATGCAATAACGACGCCGGTATCGAGCGTTGTTTTTGCAAAAATGCAGCGCCGCTGTTCCTCCCATGGAGTGTCCGATGATTGCGGTTTTTGCATATCCATCCGCCGAAATAACCGGCTTTCGGCATTATCGTTTGCCGTTTTTAACAATGTATATGCCGATTCAAATGCCGCAATAAACTCTTCGGGATAATCTTTTTCTTTTGCCGACAGAATCGCGGTAACATATCCTTGAGAGGCAAGATACCGGGCAAGGCTTGCATTCGGTTTTGACATATGCCACCCATGGCTGATAATGACGAGCGGATAGGTTCCTTCGCATCACTGGATAAAAACCGTGAGCGGGGTAACCAAAGCGTCTTCATCGGTTAATTCCGGCGCGGCAAAAGCGTGCTTCAGTTCATACTCATACACATGGTTATATTTTTCAAAGGATTCGGGATTCAATACGGCAACTTCGTATTCGAAAAAAGCGTCGCAGTTTTGCGCATAGAGCGCAGATGTTCCGCTCACACCGCTTAATAGAAGCAAGCAGAAAAAAATAACCAGTGTACGCGGTAAAAAAATTATCGTTTTATATGCTTTCATAAACTCCTACAGGTAAGCAGTTCATTGTACGGACGCACTTCGATTACCGATGGAGAAACCTCTACCGCAGCAAGCACCGTATCAAAAATACGCTGTGCGTTGCGGATATGCCGCGCGGAAGCGGCGGTATCAGAACCTTCATCGGGATAGATCACTTCGATTTCTAAAAAATAACCGATGGGATGTATCGCGGAAAGCTCCGCAGAAACGGAGCAGACGTCTCAAGTATATCTGCGGGAAACAAGCTGGAGTGCGGAACAAACACTTTCGTATCCTTTTTGTTTTTCTGCGGAGCAGATCATACCGAGGCTTTCGAGCATTTCGGTAAATACCGGTACGGACGCCGCTCGCAGCTCAAATTCAAGCTCGCGGTTGGTTTCTATCGTACCGGTATAGTGTTTTTGCTTATGCGTTACCAGCACCGTTTCTTTATCCGCAACCAGCTTCCCCGCCGTACCCGTATCGTTTTTCTCCGAGCGTCCAGTACCGGTCGGTCTTTAACGCAGTGGGAAGGAAAAATCGGCGATACGGGATAGCAGCGCTTCGGTCTTTTTCGGGATGCGCTAGATGCGCTTTTAATTCAATTTCGTGCATACGCCACTATGCGCCAAATATGTGCCAACCGGAAAGCCGTTGAACGTTATGCTTGAACGCCTGTTTTTAATCATTCGAGCCAGTTCTGCGCCCCGTTCTTCAAGCAGGCGAAAGATCGGTGTCGAGCAGCTTGCCCTGCCATTCATATTGCTCCAAATGGTTCCATTTTAGATTGGCTGTTTTTGCTCATATTCCTTCTTTGCGCCGCCTGACCATCCCCAGTTACCGATACGCAGTACCGTTTTGTCGATAACATGCTTACGCTCAAATAAATCCAGTACGTATGCCATCGGAGGGAACATTTTTGTATTCATACGTGGGCATTGCAAGCACCAAACCAGCCGCCCTTGTACGCATCGCCGAGTATGTAGGATACGTCCGTGTCGGGTATGTCGTGGATAGTGTAGGGAACGTGCTCTGCTTCAATTCCTTTGATAACGGCGTCGAGCCCTTGTTTGGTGTATCCGTACATGGAACCCCAAATAATACTGATTTCTTTTTCGCATTCGCCGCCGGTGTTGTAGCCTGCAAAGCGTTTGTAAAGGGAATAAATACGGTTTTACATCGGAGCGCCAAATGAGTCCATGGCTTTGGCGCAATGCATTTGATATCCAGCGCGGCAAGTTTGTCCAAAGCTTTTACGACAAAGGAGCTGAAACTGGCGACAATATTGGAATAATAGCGCAGCGCTTCGGCTTCAAAAAGCGCAGTTCTTCTTCAGAATGTTGGTCATCAAATATCTTCTCGCCGATAGCGCCATAGGAGCCAAATCCATCGCAGGAAAAAGAGAATTTGAGCGGCTGGATGATAGGTCATCGTTGTTTTCAGGTACCAGTGTACATTCGGCGTTTCGTAAAATTGCAGAACCGTTCCGCCGCCAAGGTCAAGACTGTCCCCCGTTTTAACTGCGTGGAGATTCCCTGATACCTAAAAAACTTTTTCGACCATTGCCAGTCCCTTTGAGGTACTGATAACTTCCCGCCTGCGGATTGCAGGAATGAACATATTCAATGAGATCACAGTGATCCGGTTCCAAGTGATTCAGAATCAGATAATCGATATCCTTAAATGAAAGACCGATGGATTCCCAATTGTTCCGTGTAGCTTTTTAACGAGCCGTCCCAATCACGGACAATATCGATCAACGCAGTCTTTTTCGCCTTTTACGATGTATGAATTGATGCTCACCCCTTTGAGGTAGCATCCATAGACCTTCAAACCGACTGGTACGTGCGCAAATATCTGCATGAATGCAGTACACGCCCACGCTTATTTCTTGTGCTTTCATAGTGTCCTCCGCACGAATAAATCTCAGCAAAACCTTTCATTTGCATTGAGGTTTGGGTGAGTATTAAGTGATACTGGTGCCGGCAGGTACCGGTGTTTCAGGTTTTAACAGAACGCAGATGGATGAATCTTCAGATTCCGCACAGAGCAGCATTCCTTCTGGAAATATGACCGCGCATTTTTGCCTGGCTTGAGGTTTTGCCAGTACGATAATCTCTTTGCCGACCAATGATTCGGCAGTATAGTAATCTACTAAGCTCGAAACAATTTAGCGCGGTTTTTCCTTCTGCCGAGGTCTACCTGTAAAATGTAGAGTTTTTCCGCATTTTCAGCCTTTACACATTCCAAAACCTTGCCGGTCTTCAGCTGTAGTTTTGCAAAATCATCATAGGTAATTATTTCAGTTGTGTTATCACTCATGGCGCTTAGTATATGAAAAAGAGCCGAAAAACTGCAAGATAATGAGAGGTAAATGGTATGAGGCTTTTTCATCAATATTGATACCAGTATGTATTGAACGATAAAAATTCTATAATCGCCCCATGCTTGAGAGCGTTGACTGGGAAGAAAAAATATCAAGAGGTTTTTGACGATGAGACCCGTCTTCTTGTCAGGCGGCGAGCTGCCGATGAGAGTTGCACCATCGATGATGTACAAGGTATTCTCGACTCCGTTGTATGTTTTGGATGGTAATAATGCTGAGGGGCGGAGTTCCGTGCAACAAATTGCGCTTTCTGCAACCATCGCCGCTTATGAAGCTTTTATTCATCAATGGCAAAAAGAATCATCCCTTACATAAAGACTGAGAAGGAGTCTTCCGATGAATGTAAATCTGAAAAAATTCATATCTGTGTCTATATAATAGGAACATTTCTGCTTTTGAGCGGTTGTTCCATTAAAAAGATGGCGTTTAACGGCATTGCTAATACGCTTGCGCCGTTTCACCCCAAAAAAGCGGCGAATCGGGGGATTGATGCTGCTGCCGCCCTTACCGGCGAAGATGATGTAAAGCTGGTTTCTGAGGTGTTTCCGACCGTTGTAAAAACCTATGAAATATTGCATCTCAGTAATCCCTCAACACCGTGGGCTGGCGATTATGTCCGGGTTCTCTATATTATGTACGCGAATGCTTTTGTGCAAACGCCCGCCGACTATATTCCTGAAACACAGTTTCAAAAAGAATCTTGAATATTTGCGGGCAAAAAGTTTTTACCTCCGCGGTTCAGATTATGTCATGCAGTCGCTGGACGGCGCTTATAAGGGGTTTGCCAAAGCAATGAAGAATTATACGGAAGATAAAGGCGCCGCGCTCCTCGCACGCTGTAAGGTCGCTGATGTTGAGTCGTTGTATTGGGCAGGCAGCGGAGTCCTCGGTGCGTTCTCGCTTGATCCGATGGATACCGCTGTGTTCGCCCTCGGTTCCGGGCGCTGTAGCAATGCTTGAACGGGCTGCAGCGCTTGACCCTGCGTTTAACGATGGCGCTGTTTGGGAGACGCTTACCGCTTTCATGCCGCAGCTCCGGAATCCTGGGTGGCGGTATGGACAAGGCGCAGGCGGCATATCAGAAAAACGCTGGAGTTGAGCGGCTGGGCAGCGACCGTCGGTATACGTTCTTTATGCACAGTCTTTTTGTATTCCTGCGCAGGACAGCGCCGGTTTTGACGAGGCTTTGCAAAAAGGCTTTTAGCGATTGACCCAAAAGCGCAGCCGAACAATAAACTTACCATCACCCTCAGCCAAGAAAAAGGCTCGTTGGCTGCAAAAATGAAAAGCGATTATTTCCTCGGTGATTAGTTCATCTTTGCTGTTTGTAATAGGGGAACTTTCAAAAATATCAGCTCCAGCGGCTTGTTCTGTAAGGAAATGGTTTATCGTATCCGCTCAGCGGATTGCGAATCGCTTCAGCGGCTTGTTCTGCAAGGAAATGGTTTATCGTATCCGCCCCAGCGGATTGCGAATGAGTTTTTTAGAGGTTTACATTAGATTCTTTTGTGATGTTTTGGTTTAAGTTATTACAGTATAAAGACTTAATTTGAAACTCGTTATCAGCTTTGTTGATGAGGCATCTTCTAAAAACTCGAATTCTTTAAAAAGATGTCCAATAGCTCATATATCATGGGTAACTTCTAAAGACTTCAGTTGTTAGAGAGAAAGTTCCCTTGAATTTAATGTGATTAAGGAGAAAATACTTGTGAGAAAATTTTTGACATTATTCATTACGCTCTTTTGTTGCATCGACGGCTCTTGTTGGCGCTGAAGAAATCGTATTAAAGATAGCAACCGTTGCGCCTGCCCGCTCTCCGTGGGACATTGAGCTGAAAAAGTTGCGGAAGAGTGGAATCGTATTACCGATGGACAGGTAACGGTGAAAATCTATAATATGACAACCCTCGGCGGCGAAAAAAGGGGATTCAAAACTTAAAGCTGCGCGACCCGGTCAACAGGCGCCGCTTGATGGTGCAATCTTTACGCTGATCGGTTTACATGAATTGGTTCCCTGATGCGTATGTCTATACGTTGGCGCTTCCATTTTTGATTCAAAGTCAGCAAGAACTTGACAAGGCGCTCAGTGTCTACGGCGATAAAATAGAATCGAAAATTAACGGCGCCGGCTATGAATTGATTGCATGGTCGAATGCAGGGCTGGCTTTTCTTTCTATACGAAAAGAACCGTACAAAAACGCTCGAGAATTAAAGAAAATAAAAATGGCTGTTGCAGGTCCTCGATAGTCCTATTTTTAAGCGATAGCTTTAAGCTGAGCGGCTTTAACGTAGTCGATGTCCCTGCTCAAAAAAATTTCCGCAAATGTTGAAGAGTAAGAACGGTATCGGCGGTTTTTTTGCTGTCCACCTTTTAGCCTATATCGGCGGATATTACAAGGATATCAGCTATGCGCTTGATACGAAATTGTGTCCGATCATGGCAGGGTTTGTTATTTCGAAAGCCTCGTGGGACAAAAATTCCTAAAAAAAGTATCATGCGGCGATGAAAGCGTCGATGGAAAAAGCTCGAAAACGGCTCAACGATGCGCTTGATGATTCTGATGCCGACTGCGTGCGTAAAATGGAAGCAAGCGGGGTTACGATGATCTCGTCCTCCCAAAGAAGAGCTGAAAAATGGGAAGAAGAGTTCAGTATGAATATTAACGAGATTCATCGGGTGTTTCCGAACGCATTTGACATGGGAAATGTATCAAAAATATTCAGAAACTCGTCGCCCGATGCGTACTAAGTAGCGGTACGATATATCAATATGAGAAAAGCTGTCAACGTATTCGTACTTTTTTGGTCGGTATATTAATCGTATTGCCGATTGTGTTTTTCATCAGCACTATCGGCGGCGTTCCAATACTGGATGGGGAGCGGCTCATCATCCACGCTGTGTTTATCTTTGCGTGCTTTGCCGGTATAATTACCAGTGCGGATAACAAGCAATTAAATATCGAGGTCTTTTAACCTTAAACTATCTGATAAGCTTAAAGCTAATTGTCGCGCAGCTGAATAACGGTATTGCGACCGCTATTCTTACGGCAATCTTTTTCGCTTGTTTCAATATCTTAGTGGTGATAGACTCCGCGATCTTTTATGGGGGAGCGCCGATACGCTTTATTTTCGGCGCTCTGCCGCTGCATGTGCCCAGCTCTTTTTATGCTTCAAAAAGCGCGGTTGGTTAGTGTCCTCTTTGATAGGGCTTGCTGTCGGCTTGTTTATCAGCTGCGGCCTCGATTGCTGTTATTGTATATACGCTTTTTGGGGAGAGATGTCCCATTTTTACCGCGTGCGCCTCTATTTTTGGCAGTCGTTGAGCGCTCCATTAATGGCGCCGCTCATTCTAATTTTCATTGCCGCGGCGCTTTTCGGGCTGCCGCTTTTATTGTCTTGCTTGGCATTACCTATACGGCGTTCAGCCAAGGCGGGGATATGTCGATGTAATTCCACCCGAAATGTATCATATTTTTAACGGATACGAGTATCGCGGCGATTCCGCTCTTTACCATTGCAGGCTGTTTGCTTGCGGGAAGCGAAGCGCCGGAAAGCGATTGATGGAACTTGTTCGCAGTAGCGTCGGCTGGATACGAGGCGGTGTGGTGATTGCTTCCGTACTAGTACTCCACCTTTTTACTACATTTACCGGCGCATCGGGTGTAACCATCTTAGCATTGGGACCGCTTATCAGTGTGATTTTTAACTGGAAACGGTTATTCAAAAGATGACTCCGAATCGCTTATCACCGCTTCAGGCTCTCTTGGTATCCTTTTTCCGCCGAGTATGGCAATTATCATCTTTGGCGTAACCAATATTATGACCATTGATATCTTCGATGTATTTCGAAGGAGCAATCTTTCCGGGGCTTCTGTTGACGCTATCGATGATTGTTATCGGAGTTATACGGGATCGTTCAAAGACGCGGATACCGTTTTCATGGACGGTGTTGAGAGCAGCATTTTTGGCAGTTTTTGAGCTGCTGTTGCCAGTTTTTATTATCGTCCCTTTATTTTTCGGGACTTTTTCGCTTCTTCAAACTGCCTCTTTTGCTGTGCTTTATACCTGCGTGTTGGAAGTTATGATCCGCCGCGATTTTTCATGGAAAACGGCTGCTGCCTTTTATATTGAAAAAGTATCCCCGTTGCAGGCGGTGTGCTTTATTATTATCGGTGCAGCGAAAGGATTAGCTTATTATTTAATTGACGCGAATATGCCGGCAATGCTGACGGATGTCGTGCAAACTTATATACATTCAAAAATATGTCTTTTTGTTGCTGTTAAATATACTGCTGATCTTTGTCGGCTGCATTATGGATTTATATTCTGCGATTTTTGGTTGTTTCGCCGCTTATTATGCCGATTGCCGAATCCTTTTGGTATTCATCCTATTCATACTGCCGTCATTTTTGATGAATCTCGCACTCGGTTTTTTTAACACCGCCGATCGGAATGGATTTATTTATTGCGAGCTATACGTTCAATAAGCCGGTTATTAAGATAGTAAAGAATATTCTACCGTATCTCGGCATTCAAAGTATCATTTTGTTGCTAGTTACGTATATTCCGTGGCTGACTCACCGCGCTACTTCAATAGGGGCAGATACGGGTTTGGAATTATGTTTTCCCGATGCCCGTCCTCCCTGCTTTGCGGCGGTATTTTGTCGTCCAGCCCCACGCGGGCGGCGCTTGGAGATTTCTTTTGCTTTTGCGACGCCGGTAAGTCGTATATCCAGACCGCCTTTTTCTAGGCAGTATTTTTACTGCATATTCGTTCGGTTCGCTGCGGATTCATTGGCAGGACAAAATGGCGGCATTCGGCATAGACTGCTTTATACACCGCCCGCGGCTCTTCTTTCCAATCGGTAATCAGTTGTAAAAATCGCGGATGAGGTATATCAACGCCCTGTCCCTGCCGCTGAATTTTGTGTTCTGCAATTAACCCGTCAAGCTCTTCCATACTTGCAAAAATAATGTTCTGAAAAATGAGGCGCATCTTCGATAAATGAAAATGCCGAGGCTGTAAATAAAGAAAGAGCTTGTAATGCAAAAAGCATTTTGATAATTTCGCCGCATGACCGCTCATTAGGATTTTTCCCTATCTCTTCGGTTAAGCGTGATGGGGATGTGTATTCGATGAGTGGTGCATCGCGATGAATGCGACAGCGGAGGAGCAACGGAATTGCGGCGCCGGTGGCGGTTGCATATTTGACGGCGCGGATCATCCGCACCGGATCTTCTACAAAAATGTGCGAAAGAGGGATAATCGGGCGCAGTCGTTTTTTCGGATATCTTCCACGCCGCCGACGTAATCGACAATAATGTTTTTTTATCGGATCGTAGTAAAGCGCATTTAACGTGAAGTCGCGACGCTGTACGTCTTCGTCGATAGAGCCGAAAGTATTGCCGACGGAACCTTCTTCGATTGAGCGGGAAGCGTAGAGACCTCGTATATTTTTGACCGTAAAAATATGCACCAAAGCGGAATCGTTTTCCCAATGAGGCGTGAATTTTTAAAAATTTTTCGGATGCGGGCAGGTTCCGCCGATGTTGCAATGTCAAAGTCCTTAGGCGCTTTTCCCGATGAGTAAATCGCGGACAGCGCCGCCGACAATGTAGGCTTCATACCCCTGCATTGTGCAGCCCGCTGATGATGCGTAGTACTCGCTGTCTACTCTGCTGATCGATAGAATGCTCCTGAGCCGTGTATATAAACGCTTTTGACAGCCTTTTTATTTGTGGTATTTCGGGTGTATCTTACTAACATTACGAAAAGAGTATTGTGCCGAGAATTTTCAATTCTGTCAATCTTGCCTTGACGGGTCTGCATCAAGGGGATGACCTTAAAGTGCGAATTTCTATTTGACATTATGGCTATCTCTGTTTTATCCTAATAATGATTACTAATATATAAGTTAGGGTACCCTAAAAAGCTAACTGAGTTTTTAGAGATACCCAATATCTGAGAATAACCGATTCTTGGAAACAATTCAGTATGAGTATATCAGTAAACATGGGGATGTCTCAAAAGTTGGTTACTTTTTGACATCCCTCGCGAGTTTGAAAAATTAAGTCTTTATACAGTAATGACTTAATTTTAAACATCGCATCTAAATCTAGGAAACTGTCCAAAAACTGAAGTTTTTGGACAGCCCCAGGTCGAGTATATAAAGGGATGAAAAAAAGTATGATAACAGAAACAAAAGAGACGGAAGAATTGAATACCCCTTTGAGTACAATGGGATAAAAGGCTGGAGCTCGGTATCCCCGAATCGACACTTTACTGATGAAGAAAAATTGATGAAAGCATCTGGATTTTTCCGGCTATGAGGCTCATAAGCAGCGGCACAAGGAGTTTGTCCAAACCATTACACAGGTATTGAGGGGTTTTTGACGAAATGACCATAACGCTCGGTTTTTGATTTTTGCCGACTACCTTCGGGATTGGATACTCTCGCATATTGCCCTGTGAAGATAAGCAGTACTGTCCGGTTATGCGTTCTTTTTATCACACATTGCAGGAATACAGCCAACGGAACCATATATCCGATTCAGCGGTCGCACCGCAGCCTTAGATTAAGCTTCCCGCACGATCAACAACCCCGACGCAAGCGTCGGGGACAGTGTTTCAACCCTTCGCACTGTGTGTCGATCCGGCACGGATGCCGGTGGTTCCAAACAGAAACGAGTTTTTTTGCTTTGTAAAAAAACTCGCAGTCAAAAATGTACAAGGACGTATATTTTTGACGAGGTGGTTGCAGTCGGGTTTAATACCCTCATGTTAGACGCAGAGCGTTGCCGAGGACGGCGGGTATTAAACCCTCCGCACGAATATATTTATATATTGGTGATTCTAGGATTATATGCTATTATATGTGGCAACTTATGAAAGTACCCATCCAAATTTGTGAGCAAACCGTTCCGCCTCGTGATATGCAGCTCGGCGCCGTGTATGATGCCGCCGCTCAAAGCTGTCGTTTTTCTTTATGGGCGCCGACTTCCCGCGCGGTGTCGGTAAACCCTCATCAAAATGCCGGTGATTTAACGCCTGCTTTTACGGTTCCGCTTCGGTATGACGATGCGACCGGCTTGTGGTGCGGCAGCTTTGCGGAACGGGATCCGGAACTGTTCTTTTACGATTACACGCTGACAAACGAAACGGGAACGCATACGGTACTCGATCCATATAGCCTCTCGATGGCGGCGTATACCGGAAACGGCGGCATCGGACGGGGCACAATTATCGATCTCCAAAAAGCAACACTCAAACCAGAGCGGGAATATCCGTACATCACCATGCAAAAAAACGGGAAGATGCAATTATTTACGAAGTGTCTGTCCGCGATTTTTACCGCCAGCCCCGATTCCGGCGTTAAAAATATCCCCGGCACGTATAAAGCCTTTTATCGAAAAAAATCCCCTATTTACGCGAACTGGGCATTACGCATATTCAGCTGATGCCAGTGCTGAACTTTTACTACACGGACGAGACAAATCAGCAGTATGAAGATGCCGGTACCGTGCATAACAATAACTATAACTGGGGCTATGACCCGCACAACTATTTTTACGCCCGAAGCGCTGGTATGCAAGCGAGCCTGAAAAATCCCGAAAGCCGCGTGCGTGAATTGCGGGAGCTGATCAACGAGTGCCATCGAGCGGGATCGGCGTATTACTCGATGTTGTCTATAATCATGTTGCGCGTACCGATCTTTTTGACGCGATTGTTCCGGGCTATTACTTTCGGACAAATCCCGACGGCAGCTATACCAACGGTTCAGGCTGCGGGAACGATGTTGCTTCGAGCGGTCGATGGTACGGAAGCTCATCGTCGATTCGGCTGTACACTGGGTGAAAAACTATAAGGTTGACGGCTTTCGGTTTGATCTGATGGGATTACTCGATACCGAGACGGTGCTTGAGGCATACAACCGCTGCAGGGCGCTTAATCCATCGGTATTGTTTATCGGGGAGCGCTGGAAACCCTATAACGGCACCGAAGCGTACCGTTGGTATGGATCAACGCTTTATGACCCAAAACCGACAGCGTTGCTGTTTTTAACGATGAATTCCGCGATTTGGTAAAAAGCAGGCGGTATGAACGAAGAAGGTAAAGGCTTTTAACCGGCGGCAACGTCAATCTGCAGCAGCTCTTTACAATTGTATCGGATTACCTCAGTGTAACTATACCGCCGACAGTCCGGGCGATAACGTGCAGTACCTCGTTTGCCACGACGGGCTTACCCTGCACGACTGTATTGCCCATAATGCAGGGCTTGATGAAGATATTCCTGCACAAAGGCAGGAGCTGATTGCCCGTATCAAAGTCGGCAACGCGCTGGCGCTTACCTGTCAAGGGATTGCATTCTTACACGCCGGACAGGAACGGGGACGCACCAAGCCGAATGTGCATGGAACGGAGGAAGAATGCGTCGGCGCTTTTGTGCGGAACAGCTATGACGCTTCGGATAGCGTTAACCGTATTGTCTGGACGCTCGATGAGGATTATGCCGAGCTTCTCGCCTATACGCGCGGTCTGATTGCGTTGCGGAAACAGTTTGATGTGTTTAGAATAGGAGACGCCGGACGCATTGCGCAAGCCGCCGCGTTTTTGCCCGCAGAAGGTGCGGAGGCAGATGATGCGAAGTGCGTTGCAGCGGAAGCGTGCAGCGATAAACGATGCGCTGTAAAAGCGCCAACGGAGCAGCGCCCAAAGCTGACAATCAGTGCGGGCAGGCATTCGGGTACACACTCGACTGGACGGACGGTAGGTGGTTTTTGCTGTTTAATGCGGCGGGAACGGAACACTGTTTTTACACTTGCCGGCGCATTACAAAAAGCCCTGTCGTTTTTTTGTTGATGGTACTGGCGGCATCGCCGGATGGTATCACACGTCCGTCCGGTATACGATTTGAGCAAAACCGGATCATACTTTGATCCGTACACTGCGGCTATTGTTCGCAGTGAAGAGGGTATCTTTTAAAACTCACGTTTTTAAGGTTCCCTGATAGTTTTTCATAACAAATTGAGGTGTTATATGAAAAAGCAATTATAAGGCTTTCTGCCTATGTATTATTGGCGCTTCTTCTTGCGCTTACGAGCTGCGGCGGAAGTTCTGAAAAAAGGACGAAAAAGCCGGCGATATGAAAGGCGAAACGGTTACCATCAAAATATGGGAATCCAGCGTCCCGAAAAGATTTTATGCTGTTCGCTGCGGAAGAATACAAAAACGCATCCGAACGTCTCCTTTGTGTATGAACCGGTTCAGTCGACCGATGCGCGCACAAAAGATTGAAATGGACGGTCCTGCAGGTGTCGGCGCAGATATCTTTGTTGCACCGCACGACCATATCGGCGCCCTTGTCGCAGGCGGGCATATTCTCCCCTTTGAGGATACATCCGTCCTTGATAACTTTATTCCTGCAGCGCTGACATCCACCGCGTATGAGGGGAAAACACTACGGGTATCCGCTTGCAATCGAAACCTACGCATTGTTCTATAATAAAGACCTTTACCGGAAGCCCCCAAGACATGGGACGCGGTGGAAGCGTTTGCAAAGACATGGAACGATAAAGCTCAAAAATAAATATGCATTGGTCTGGGGGTGTCGGAAACGCATACTTTAACTATATTTTTATGAGCGGCTTCGGCGCACCGCTTTTTCGGACCGAACGGCGATGACCCCAGCAGCATAACGTCAACAGCCCCAATGCTATTACCGGTTTAACCTATTTTCAGAGCCTTCGCAAGAAAAATGCTCGATGTTCCGTCAGGCGACATTACCGATGATTTCTGCAATTCCTCGTTTACAGAAGCGTAAAGCTGCAATGATTATTACCGGTCCGTGGAAAATCTCCGATTTTTCAAAAACGGGTCTCAACTACGGTATTGCACCCATTCCGGTATTCCCCGGTATGAGCAATCCTCCGGCATCTTTCTCAGGTCTTCGCTTGTACTTTGTCAGCGCTTACAGCGATCACCCGGCGGAAGCGCAGGACTTTGCAAAATTCTCTACTTCAAAGCCGATATTGGAAAAACGGTATGAAAAATGACCAAGCAAATTCCGCCCCGCTCCGATATCACCATCACCGATCCGTTGAGTCAAGGTATTTTAGCACAGGCGCAATACGCAACACCGATGCCCACCATTCCTGAAATGGGCAAATACTGGTCTGCAATGAATGCAACTTTTACGAGTATCTGGGACGGCGGCAATGTTGCAGAAAAATTGAATGCTGCGGCGGCTACAATGGAGTCGTTGCAATAGGATATGGGGCTGTCCAAAAACTGAAAGCCTATCGACTTTTTCTGTAAGGAAATTATTCGTTATATCCGCTAAAGCGAATTGCGAAACAGTTTTTGGACAGTTTCCTTGGATATAGGTGCTTTGTATGCAGTTTTCGGCAATAGAACATCGCAGTACGGATAATTTTTGTTATCCACTCAATGAAAAATGAACTTAGTGCTCGGCATTAAAAACCGGCAGCGACATACGGCGTGTATTTATTATATACGGAGATCCGCTTCGACGGTTCGGTAACACCGGACGGCTGGGCATGGAAAGGTAAACGGCAGGAAATCACCCGCAAAAAGCTCTTCCGTATCACACATGGTGGCAGGTAACGAGTGAGGCTGCCGTACGGTCGATGCAAATACTGCTTTGAACTGCACGGTCAAGATGAAAAATGATGTTCAGTACTATCTTTGAGGACGGTTTTATACTGCGGAAAGTATTGTTGCGCTGCGCCGGATCACCGGTCATTTCCCGGTTTTGAGTTTCCGTGGCTGGATGGTGTTGAATGCGTTCGCGTCCCTGATTGGGTACGCCGCACGGTATGGTATCAAATTTTTCCCGATCGGTTTTGCAGGGATACCGCCTCGCAGAAACCGAATGCTCTGCCGTACTGCTGCCGAGAATGCCGTCACCAACAATGAACACTATGGCGGTACGCTTCGGGGTATTATCGAAAAGCTCGACTATCTTGCCGATTTGAACATTACCGGCTTATATCTTAATCCGGTTAACGCTTCGCCGAGTGTCCATGCGCATGACACATCCGATTATTTGAACATCGATCCGCATTTGGTACTGCGGAAGACCTATGTACATTGGTGAAAGAAGCCCACGCACGCGGTATACGAGTGATGCTGGACGGTGTCTTTAATCACTGCGGTTGGGACTTTGCACTGTGGCAGGATGTTGTCCGTAACGGAACCTCTCGCCGTATTTTTGATTGGTTTATCGTAAAGAATGGCCATATTTGAAACCGTTGCAGAACCGGAATGTGAAAACGCCGCGCGCAGAAACGTTCCGTCCGGTACAAACGGAAAGAGCGGGCGGTACAGTACGTTTGCGTATGTCGATACGATGCCGAAGCTGAATACCAATAATCCCTGCCGTCATTGATTACCTCCTGAAACGTATGCGAAAACATGGGTGCGCAGTTATGATATTGATGGGCTCCGGCTCGATGTTGCGAATGAGCTTTCGCACACATTTTGCAGGCAGCTTTATCGGCGGATGCGCAGTCTTAAAAAGACTTTTTACCTACTCGGAGAAATATGGCGCAATGCCCTTTGCCGTGGTTGCGCGGCGGCGAGTTGGATTCGGTAATGAATTATCCGCTCGCGCTGTGCTTCTGGAAAATTCTTTTTACGATAAAACGCTGCCCGCCCTGACTTTTGAGCAGGACATAAAATGACGTCTTTACCGCCTATCCCGAACCTGTTACTGTAGGTCTGTTTAATCTGTTGGACTCCCATGATACGCCGCGTTTGTTTACACGCAACGGCGGCGATGTGTCCGCCGTATGGCAGCAATACGCCCTGCTGTTGAGCCTGCCCGGTTCGCCGTGTATCTATTACGGCAGCGAGGTTCTGCTTGCGAGGCGGAAATGATCCCGATTGCCGCCGCTGTATGCCGTGGCAGGCTCTCGAAGCAGGTGCATATAGTGAATCGATTGCCATGATGCGGCAGCTCATTGCTTTGCGCAGTACGCATCCGGCAATGACTTCATCCGATTACTCATATCTGCATGACGTACCGCGCGCTGAATGCGAACCGAATAGAATTATTCATTTACAAAAAGTATGCCAAAATGGTAGAACCTGAGGAAACTACGGAGACCGTTGAAACCGCGGAAAGTGCCGATTACGCGGAGCATCGACCTCATTCTCAATTGCGGTACAGCTCGGTATCAATCGCGCAGATACTAGACGAAAAACGCAAGTTTTCGTATCTCTGCGCTGCGGGGAAAAAACGATATTGCCCGGCGGCTTTATCTTTTTTGAACACCTCATCAACCGATGAACTTCCGTGTACATCGGTTGATGGCGAGTCTGGCAATGCCAAATATCGCTTCTGTTATAACCACCGCCATCCGTGGCGGTAAAGTTTGCGGTGCAAACTCGATTGATTTACAGGTGCGCTGTCCTGCAATTTCGAGCAAAGCTCGTTGCAGGACACGCACGATTAAAAACTTTTTCGGATGTTTAAAACATCCTGCAAAAGTTTTTATAGGAGGAGTTTTAATGGCTACAACGACCTTACAAGGCGCTGCCGTTATCGACAAATCAGTGATCAAAAAGACGGTAACCGCATCCTCATGCTTTATGGGACTCGGTCAGATTCTCTATTTAAAAAGCAATATATACGCGGCGCCTTTTTCGCTTTGATGGAATTGGCGGTCTTATTTTTCATCTTTTTGATCAGACGGCTATGCGGTTTTAACGGGAAAGGTCCCATCGTGCGGAGCCTCATCGGTCTTATCACGCTTGGAGACGAAAAACCAAATGTCCCCATCAAGATGAAAGATCATTCCATCTTTATGATGATCGGCGGTCTTATCACCGTATTGCTGCTTTGTTGTGTTTATCGGCGTGTATATTGCGAACGTAATCACGGCGAAAAAAACGGCAGCTTATATCGTCGAAAAGCAGCGTTATCCATCTGCTGAGGAATCCCGTAAAAAGTTTGTCGAATCGGCGTTTCCGTATCTCGGCTTAAGCCCTGCGCTCCTACTAATCTTGTTTTTCACTGTATTACCGCTCATCTTCTCGGCGCGGTGGCCTTTACAAATTATTCATCGCCCAAGCATATTCCGCCGAACAACCTTGTCGACTGGGTCTGGTTTTGAAAACTTTATCACGATGTTTTAATTCAAAGATGGCAAACAGCTGGTTCTCCGCCTTCGGGCGCGTCGCTCTGTGGACGGTTATTTGGGCGTTCTTTGCAACCACGACCTGTTATTTTTACCGGTATGATATTCGCGGTGATCCTTGTCGATAAGCGCATCAAGCTGCCGAAATTCTTCCGAACCGTGTTTATCCTGCCGTATGCCATTCCGGTTATGCTGAGCCTGTTTATTTGGGCGAACCTTTTAAACGGAATATTCGGTACCATCAACCGCTCGCTGATGCAGTTCGGTCTTTTGAGTGAACCGATTAAATGGCTTTCCAAACCCGTTTATGGCAAAGATTACGATGCTGTTGGTCAATATTTTGGATCGGCTTTCCGTATGGTATGATATTGATTACCAGCAATATGACGGCTATCCCTGCGGATATTTATGAGGCGGCAACCATCGACGGCGCGAATAAATTGCAGCAATTCTTCCGCATCACACTTCCGTTGGTGCTGTTCCAAACAATGCCTATTCTCATTATGCAGTTTGCCGCCAATATCAACAACTTCGGTGCGGTATTCTTCCTTACTGCCGGCGGCCCGAATCTTGATGACAGTATTCAGACAAAGGCGGGCGCAACCGACCTGTTGATTTCGTGGATTTATAAACTCACGTATGATACGCCGACGTTGTACAACCCTTGCCTCGGTACTTTTCGATCCTCGTGTTTGTCGTGCTGGTGCCGTTCGCAGTCTATAATTTTACGCATACCCAAGGCGTTTTCAAAAAGGAGAACTGTAATGAAAAAGCATTCTCTGAGTACCATACTGGTGCTGATTATCCTCTATACCGTCCTTATTTCGACGGTACTCTTTGTCCTCTATCCCGTTGCCTTTACGGTCGGTGCGGCGTTTACCAAGACCAATCCGTTGGCGGCGACAAGCATTTCTCCTATTCCCAAGGAACCGTCGGTGTATCAGTTTAAACGGCTTTTTAACGCCTGCCGACAAAATCGTCGAAGCGTACAAACCGATGTGCGCGGCACCAACTACGTTAAATGGTACGGTAATACCCTCAAGATTGCGGTGTTCAATGTGCTTTTTGACCTTGGCTATCTGCGTAACCGCCGCCTATATCTTTTCCTGTTTGGGTTCCCTGCTGCGGAAGCCGCTGCTCGCTTCTATAGATTGTGCTACAGATGTTCCCCAGCTTTATCGGAATGGTTGCAACGTATGTGCTGCTGTGGAAGATAAACGGCTTAAATACCCATTGGGGACTCCTTTTTGGTATATGCGGCGGGCAGTGTGCCCTTTAACGTATGGCTGATGAAAGGCTATTTTGATACGGTGCCGAAAAGCGTTGAAGAAGCTGCCCATGTCGACAGCGCCGGTTCATTTACCACTATACGTGAAAATCGTACTGCCGATGGTAAAGCCGATGATTATGTTCCTTGCGCTTACCAGCTTTACCGCACCGTGGATGGACTTTATCTTCCCGCGCCTTATTTTGCGCAGCGACGATAAAAAGACCTTGGCGCTTGGTCTTTTCGAGCTGATTAACGGTCGCGCAAACGACAACTTTACGATGTTTGCCGCCGAGCGCTGCTCGTTGCAGTACCGTTTACGCTCCCTGTTTATGGCAGGGCAGAAATTCCTGTTAAAGTCCCTTGCCGCCGGAGCGGTAAAGAGTAAACCGCCGGAGCGGTAAAAGCTATCGGTAAATCAGCATACCGCGATGCTCTGCGCCGAGGGGTGTTGATTGCACCTAGCCAAAAGATATTTTTGTGGTAAAATTATTTTAAGCATGGGGGAATCAATGAGCGAAAAATATGATTTGATGAATTGTCAGGCGGTCCTGCAGGAATGGCAGCTGGAATTTATGCCCGCGCGTTCAAAACTAAAGACCGTTATTTTGGAACAAAAACGGAATACCGGCGGTCAATGCTATATTACCGAAGAAATCGAAAAACTATCCCGGCTTTCCTGAAGCAACCGGTCCGTCTCTCAGTGAGGCTTTCGCATAGCATGCGAGAAGTTCGGGTTGTGTTTGTGAATACGGGGAGCCGAAAAGCTTGAAAAGAGCAGCGACGGTCTTCATTATATTGTACATGGAACTAACGGTACCGACTATGAAGCGGCTTGCAGTTTTGATTGCAACCGGAGCCGGAGCGCGCACCCTCGGTTGTAAAGGGAAAAAGAATTCAGTGGAAAGGGGTTTCCTACTGCGCTACGTGCGACGGAGCTTTCTTCGAAGAATGTGAAATTGCGGTTGTCGGCGGTGGAGATGCGGCTGTTGAAGAAGCTATGTATTTGACAAAGTTTGCCGATAAGGTAACTATTATTCACCGCCGCGATGAGCTGCGAGGCTGCTAAGAATCTATTCAAGAAAAGGCTTTTGCTAATCCTAAGATGGCTTTTAAGTGGAATGCCGTGGTTGAGGAAGTTTGCGGGGATGGGCTTTGTGTCTCATCTAAAACTTCGGGATACAAAAACCGGCGAAATTTCCGATTTTAAAACCGAAGCTTATTCATTTTTATCGGTCATGACCCTGAGACAGAACTGGTAAAGATCTGGTCAAAGCTTGATGAGGTGAGGGTATGTGTACAAATGGTCGGATGGAAACCAATGTGCCGGGGATTTATGCCGCCGGCGATGTTATCCGCAAAGAATCCCCGGCAGGTGGTTACTGCTGCTGCCGATGGCGCATTAGCCGGAATTTGGGCAGGTAATTACATCGACGACATAAAAGCGCGTCAGAAGCTTTCAAAATAATAAACCTGTTCGAAAATGCAGTTAATGCGCAGTTATTGAACAGATCTACTGTAAGGAAATCCGTCGCTTGCTATTGAGTTGCAAGTGGTGTGGAGGAGGACTAAAATGGTTGAATTGACAAAAGATTCATTTGAACAAAGAAGTGCACGGATCAAGGCGTTACGCTCGTCGATTTTTGGTCTCAATCCTGTGTGCCGGTAAGCAGTTAATGCCTGATGTTCTGGCAATGGCAGACCGCTATACGGGTAAGGTAAAGTTCTGCTCGTTTGACATTGGTTTGGGTCGCCGTGTTGCGATGAAAGAGCAAGTGCTCGGTCTGCCTTCAATTCTTATCTATGTTGATGGCGAAAAAGAAAGAGCATCTGACTGGTGAAGGTTTGAACGCGAAAGCAGATTGAAGATACATTGCAGAAGTATCTGTAGACCTCTAAAGCTTTAGTTTTTAGAGGAGCCAATCTGTTAAGCAGCGTATATCTAGTAAAATATCGGGAAAATATCCTGATATAGAGGAATGTCTCTAAAATCCTATTGGATTTTAGAGATTTTCTAATATTTCTTGGAGGGTTTGCTGTGGAATTAAAAAGGCAAAAGGTCATCATCATCGGTGACCGCGACGGCATTCCCAGGAAGCCATCAAGCTTTGTGCTGAAACGGCGGGCGCTGAAGTTGTTTATGCGCAAACCGATACGCTTCGTCTGAACAAGCGCAGGCGCAATGGACTTGGAAAAACCAAAAGCGGGTTAAAGATTTGGCTGAAAAGTACGGCTGCGAGAACATCGTGGTGCTTCTCGGCGGCGCCGAAGCTGAATCATCAGGTCTTGCCTGTGAAACCGTTACAAACGGTGATCCTACTTTTGCAGGTCCGTTGGCAGGAGTCTCGTTGGGACTTTTGTGTTATCATGTGGTTGAACCGGAAATTAAAAATCAAATGAGATCCTAGGGTCTATGAAGAACAGATCAGTATGATGGAAATGGTTCTTGACGTTGATGCAGTGTTGCAGAAGTCAAAGAATATCGTGAGAAATACTGTAAGTTTTTGAAAAGTAAAAAGAGCATGACAAAAAGCGTATCGGTTGCGCTGTGGTAATCGGTACGCTTTTTGCAAACTTTCTCAATATTCAAATATTAAAATAAAATTCGTATGCGAGACCTTGACTAATCTTGAAAAAGCAATTAGAATTATCAATATGAGTGATTATCTGGATATCAATAATGAAGAGTTATTGAAAGACTTTTTAGTGAAGCAGAACAGCAGGTTGAGCAGTTGGAAAGTAATATCCTTGTTATCGAACAGGATCCAGCAACAAAAGAAGCTATTGATGAAATCTTTCCGCGCAGCTCATACTTTGAAAGGCGGTTCCGCAACCGTTGAAATGAGTGAATTATCCGGATTCACTCATGCCGTAGAAGACTTACTTGATGCTATTCGGTCAAACTCAGTTACCGTTACAGAGAGACGATTGACCTTTTGTTGCATTCTTTAGACATCATCAAAGATATATGCTTGCAGCAAGGTCTAATGGCGAGGTCTATAACCAAGATGTGTCTGAAACGGTTGGAAAGTTGCGCCTCGTATATTCCTGATAAAAAGATGCGAAAAAACAGCGCCAAAAGCTCCGCAGCAGAAGCCGGCTTCCAAAACTGTGGCACAGCCTGCAAGCGAAAGGCGCTTCAGCTCACAATGAAAATGCAGTTGATCCGGCATCTTACTTTCCGAATATGAAACTTTGAGTTACGTGAGGCGGTGCCCTGCCGGTAATAAGGTGTATGCCGTTCGAGTACAATTTGATGAATCAAAGTTTAATGAATACGGTCGGCGGTATTCAGGTGTTTGCCGCATTGAAGCAATCTGCGTTGAGTGCTAAAAACCATTCCGATTTTGACGCTCTTTATGAAGATGAATTCCATCCTGAAGTTCTTTACTATGTTGCATCAGCTGCGTGAGCGAAAGTGAGTTGTTGTCGATTGCAAATATTCCCGATGTAACGCTTGATGCGGAAATCGATGAGTTAACTTTCAGCGCAGAGGGTAGCGCCGCTAAAAACAAAAGATTGAAAAGCTGCGGCTCCGGTTTCGCCGGTTGCAAAGCTCAGCCTGTTGCCGCTGCTGCGGGACAAGAAGATGAAGCTCCTCATGCGGAAGCTGCTTCTCCCTGCTACGCCGAGCGATGCGGGACATCCGAAAAAGCTCCGGCGGCAGCTGCAAATGCCGCTCATTCGTCAGGTTCGGTATTGCGTGTTGATGCAAAGCGAATTGACTACTTGTTGAACTTGGTTAGCGAGACCGTTATTACCAAAGCCTCTCTTAATCAAAGCGCGATGGAATTTAATGAACTTTTATGCGCTTTTTCCAAAAATGCCAACAGTAACTATAAAAGACCGAATTCGTAAGCTCTTGGATAAATTCCCATCATATCTTGAGAAACTTCAGCAAGGTGCGGACTTGAATACCGTTAAGAAACGGAGCTTTCGGCAGATTATGCCGGTATGTTCGAGCTTTTAGCCAGTTTGAAACTTCTATGAAGTACTCGGTTACAAAGTTCCGTTCTTCTGCTCAAAAATTTGGGGCGTATTTCCGGTGAATTGCAGGAAGGCGTTATGAAAAATCCGCATGGTTCCCATCAGCCGATTTTCAGCCGATTCCCCGCGTTGTCCGTGACCTTTCGAAAAACGTTAAATAAGAATATCCAGCTGGTTATAGAAGCGTGAAGATACCGAATTGGATAAGTCTGTTGTGGAAGACTTGCTTTGATCCGATTATGCACTGTGTGCGTAATTCAATGGATCGCGGTATTGAAACTCCTGAAGAGCGGAAAGCGCTTGGAAAATCCGAACAGGGAAACTCTTTTACTGAAAGCGAGTAATGAAGCGTAACATGATTGTTATCGAAGTTGTCGATGACGGTAAAGGTATTGATGTCGAGGCTGTAAAAAGCAAAGGCTGTTGAACGCGGTCTTTTGCATCCCGGAAAAAATCTACCGATGTTGAAGCATATCAGCTTATTTTTGCACGGGATTTTCAACTTCAAAAACGATTACCAGCGTGTCGGGACGAGGTGTGGACTTGATGTTGTTAAAACCCATATTGAAAAGCTCAATGGAACCGTTACGGTCGTTCTCAGAAAGAAACAAGGGCACTCGATTTACCATCAAATTGCCGTTAACACTCGCAATTATTCAAGGTTTGCTGATACGCGTCGGCGAAGAAGTGTACTTCTATCCCGATTACCTCCGTTATTGAAAGTCACCGTGTCCGCAGTGAAGAAATTAACCGTATTGACAGCTGTGAGGTATTTAATGTTCGCAATGAGGTTATTAGTTTATTGCGGTTAAATAGGTTGTTCGGTGTTCCTCTGCAGAAAAGGGCGATGACGGTCATCATATATATCGTTATTGTAGGGACAGCCGACAAAAAAGTCGGATTAATGGTTGATAGTCTTATTGGCGAAGAAGATGTCGTTATTAAGCCTTTGAAAGACCAGTTCACCGATTCTCCGGGAATTGCCGGCGCTTCAATTTTGGGCGATGGTTCCGTTTCATTGATTATCGATGTCGGACACTGCTTGATTTGGGCTTAAAAACAGGAAATGTATGCCCGTGAACGGCGCGAGGCTTCCATCTGGTAAAAGGGGATTAAATGACTATGGAAAAAACCGAGTTGAATGCAAGCATAAATGAAGAACTGCAAGATGAATATGTAAACGAACCTCTTTCCGTTATCGATTTTAAGATGATAACTTTTCTCTTTGCAGAAAAAGATTACGCAATCGATATTATGAAAGTAAAGAGATCATAAAAAGCGAATAATTTTACGTATGTACCGAATACGGCGCCTTTTGTACTTGGAGTATATAACCTGCGCGGTGATATTATTCCGATTATTGACCCTGCGTATTTTTCAATATTCCGATTAAGCAGCGTGCAAAGGATACTGTCGAAAGCATGGTTATCATTAATGTTGATGACCAAACCTTTGGTATTGTCGTTGACCGGATCGATAAAGTAGTCGGGGTTTCAAAAACACTATTCAACCGCCGCATCCTATTTTTGGTGATATAAATATTAAATATATTTATGGTGTTGCCGAAAATGGCGGACAGTTGTATATTTTTACTGGATGTTGATCGTATTTTTGCTTCCCCGTACTGTAACAGAGACAAAAACGGTAGATGCCGAAAGTGAGGTTCTACCGGTTGACGATTCTGCAAAAAGCCCCTACGACGGATGTTGCCCAGTCAAATGATGCGCTTGATATCCGCTTTATCGGGGATACGCTTGCGGCTCTCGGTCAGTTCTATTCTTCTCCCGTCAATGCGGCATGGCTGGAAAAGCGATATTACGAATGGCGGGATATGCGCGTAGCTTCGAGCATCCAAATACAATCTGAAGACCAAGCGCGGGAATTTTTGAGTACGTTCCTTTCTCCCAATACACGGCGCTTTTGGTCTGATGCATATATGAATACGGTATTGGCTGCCTTACCTGATAGTGATGCAAAAATTATTACCGTTTGGAATGTCGGCTGCGGTTCCGGATATGAGACATATAGTCTTGCGGTGCTGTTAAAGCAAAAATATACCCGTGCTACCATTAGAATTTACGCCAATGATGCTGACTTGTTGGCGATTTCTAATGCGCCGATGCTGACTGTTCCTGAGGATCAGGTGATAAATAGATTTAAACCCTATTTGGTCAAAGGGGTGAATGGTTCATACAGTTTTAACCAAGAAATAAAAGATATGATTTTTATTTGAATACCATGATTGTTTGCATCAAAAATACGGTGCCGGATGTTGATATTATCCTTGCTCGTGATGTATTATCATTTTATGAAAACGGACAAGCAAAATATCTTATTGGAAGAATTTAGGGATAAGCTGAAAACAACAGGTATCGTTATTTTTAGGCGCAAAATGAAATGATGCCTAAACAGAGCGGATGGCTGCGGCAAGTAATGGGGGATATAACTACTTTCTCACGAGAGTAGATTATAGCGGATAATCGAAGATCATAGATTTTCCGATTATTGATAAACAGAGGGCTGGCGGTCGTTTAATAAACGGTTGCTATGCGCAGTTTGTATAAAACTGAAAACGGACCTCGTACCGTAACGGATGTTATTGTTCGTTTAATTTTTTTCAAAAGGAGATTTTGATGCGTGTAGAGTATATCAATCCGTTTAGTGAAGCTGCCTATAACATCTTGGTGCAAAGTGCTTGGCGGCGAAGTTAAACGCGGTGACTTGTATTTGAAATCTACTTGTATGCCCGTGATGGGCGTTGCGGCAATGTAGGTTTGGTACGGTGATGTTGAAGGGCGGGTTATTTTTGATATGACACCGGATACGGCATTAAGGATCGCATCGGCGATGAATCAAGAAGAGTTTACCGAATTTGATGAGCTAGGGCGTGCGACGATTACGGAACTTGCGAATCTCATTACCGCACAAGCGGTAACCAAACTGCATGATCTCGGGTTTAAATCGATTTAACCCCGCCTGCTCTTTTCACCGGTGATAATATGTCAATATCAAGCGAGTGATATTGAAGCATTGATTGTACCGATGGAAATGGAGCAAGGTAAAGTTGAAATAAACGTTGCTATCCGCGACAGAGCTTAAGAGGAGTAGACTATGATTTCTAAAACAAGATTTTCCGTCTATTAACGAACGTGCCCCGGGCGGTGTAAGAGCTGATGGTTCAGCTTATAAAGTCCTAGTGGTCGATGATTCTATTTTCGTTTCTAAACAGATCGGTCAGATTTTTAACCAGCGAAGCGCTACGAAGTTATTGCAACTGCTGTCGACGGTTTTTGAAGAGTGTCGAAAAATACAAAGAGTTGTGTCCGAATGTTGACCTTGTTACAATGGACATCACGATGCCCAAAATGGATGGTATTACTGCTCTTGAACAGATCATGGCTTTCGATAAAAACGCAAAAGGTTGTTATGATCAGTGCACTCGGAAAAGAAGAGTTGGTAAAGAAGTCCCTGTTGCTTGGTGCAAAGAACTATATTGTTAAACCGCTTGATCGCAAAGAAGGTTCTTGAGCGTATTGCTGCTGTTTTATCAAAGTAGAGGAACGTTTTTCATCTTACCGCGGATTGAACGCTTTCTGCGGTAAGATACCGTTCTTGCTGTACAGCCCATGATAAGAGACTGCTCATCATCGCTATCATTTATGGATACAAAAGCAGTTGGTATGTATGATCTTTATAGGAAATGATGTATTCATCTCCGAATAAGCGATTGAGTTTGTTCCTAAGGCGATAGATATGCGTTTGTGCATAATTTTGGCTGTTTTTAACCGTTTTTGCATTTAATAATTCAATAATTTCTTCTACATTTATTCCGTCTTTTCTTTTCCAATAACTTTGTAATTAGTTGTTTTTGTTTCTCTGTAAAATGTTCCATGACTAGATTGACACTGCTCGCATTGGCAGAATAAGCCTTGATTGCTTGATGTTCTATTTCAGCTACCGATTTTTTTCTTTTTGTTTCTTATACTTTTCGAAGCCTCTTTTTAACTTTTTAATCAATTCTTTTGTCTTTTTCGGTTGTAAATGGAAAATAGTAATATGAAGATAGATAATGGACGGTAAAAATCAAAGGACGTTTCCGTTTCAATATAGTCGATAACGGTGAACGTTAAACCGAGTTGATCAAGCAATTCTTCAATATTGATATTGTAATGTTGTATCCGGCTGTGTTCAATGATTAAAATTTTGAGTGACGGACGCTCAAATTTAGAAAGGAAATCCTTTAAGCAATACGCAGCCGTAACTCGTATGTCGGCATCTTCGAGATACCGGTGGAGACTTTTATTTCTTTGCAGGTCTTGATCATATAAAAAGAACTCTCATACCTTTTATTTTCGGTGAAATACCTATGATGCTCAATTAGTTCGCGTACGACTGAATGTTTTTGTTCTGTAAAATTGCAGCGGATTAGTATCACCGCTATCCGTGGCGGATATGATAAAACGGTTGATGCGTTTCCCCAGCGGCTTGCTTTTTACCTACTTGCATACAGCCTAGAAAGTATCGTATGATGTCAAATTATGGCAAAAACGTAAAAAGAAAAAAATATCGCTCGGCTGTCTCTTTTTGGATTGTATTTATTTTATTGATCGCGGTACTTTTCTTGAATAAGGACACCATATCTTTTGTTTTAGATAAAAACAAATGCAGAAGCATATTCTTAAAAAGACAAAACCGAAACTCCTCAGGACTCTTCACTACCACTGCTCAAAAATTCAATCTAAAGACGAGGCGGAGATAACCCTCCTGTAAAAGGAGATGGAAGTAAAGAACCTGAACAGGAAACGAACAGTGAACCTGTTAATCCGCAACGTAATACCGATACGCAGGGCGTTGTATCGGAAAAGTCCGGAGCTCACGGTGTACGCAGCGATGAGCAAATAAAGAAACCTCAGCCCGAAAAATAATAGCAGGGTTGAATCGCAACAAAACGGCGGACAAGCGGCTGTACCAAGTTTGGCGCCGCCAAAAACCGGCTGATGAACGGACATCGCCGCAACGCAGTGCTTCAGCAACTGCACAACAGGCGCAGCCTGCCTCGCCAGTTCAAAAACCCTACTGCAGCTACACCGGTAAAACCGAAACCGACAAAAATAAACCGGCAACGGCGGTACGGCAAGCGACTATCTATTGGGTGCGCGTAGATGCGGACGGAAAACTTACTCCTGAGCGTGCTACCCGTGTACTTCCTAAGTCCGATGCTCCGATGAGCGATGCGCTTGAAACACTGTTTGCCGCTCCTACTATTGATGAATTAAAACACGGCGTACGAACCCTCATACCACCGGGAACCAAGCTTCGTTCCGCATGGGTAAAAAGACGGGGTAGCATTTATCAATGTGAGTGAAGAATTTCAGTTTAACCAATACGGTATCGATGGCGCCTTAGCGCAGCTTTTTGCAGGTGGTATTTACGGCGACGGAATTTTCGACCGTAAAATCGGTACAGTTTCTTATCGAAGCGGCAAAAAGCAAAGAGTATCTTGGCGCTGAAGGCGTTTGGATAGGCTCGCCGCTCTCGCGCACCTCTTTCTAGCTTGCAGCAGTTTACCAGTAGATTTTTATGCCGATATTGGAAAGTGAAATCTTTTGTTGTGCTGGCTGCAAACGGGACTTTCCGATTATGCGCTGCGACCTCTTACTCAAAGGCGGTTGTGCTGCTCTTGCTTCCGCTCTGGAGCGTACAAGTCATTTTTCCCTGATTACGCGGGTACTATTATAACAGCAGCTGCCGACCAATGTGCTGCAATTCAAAAATACTGCGCTGATGTGCAGTTGTCCGCGCTGCCGCCGGTGCAGGTGGTTCCGGTTGCAGAACATACCGCTGCCGCTTTTTAAGTCGCTTATCCCTTTTGCAGCGGAAGCGGATCATATCTTTATTGCGTGGGCTGATGCTCCGTTTTTAGACAGCGCAGGCGCGGCGCAGCTCTATGCTCAGCATTGTACCTATAAGGCGGAATACAGCTTTTGCGGATGGATATCCTGAGAGGCTGCTTCCGCAAATCGTCTCGGCAGGTCTGGTACCCATATTAGCAGCGCTACGGCTTTTTCAGCGGAGGTGCCGCTTAATCGCTCCTTTTCTTTTGATACCGTGAAAAAGATATCAACTCTATGACTTGGAAACCATGATTGCACCCGAAGATGTGCGCCACCTGCGGCTCGCTTTTTATACTGACACCAAGGCTTCATGGCTTTTATGCCGTCATTTTGCCGGCATCACTGCGGAGAACTATGCATATATCGCCGAGCGGCAAAATTTCGCCCTTGCTGCGCTTATTATGGAATTGAACTCATTGCCTATCACCCTTTGCGTTCCGTCTACCGTCCCAGCTGTTTCCCGAAAATTTGATGATTCTTGCTGTATGGATTTTGAATGTGCCGCTCGGCTCATCGAGGCGATTGCCGATTTTTCCGAAAGCGCCGTTATTTCGCTGTCGCTCTATGGGAGCCGCTCTTGCATCCCTCAGTTTGTAAACGATTGTGGAGCAGATATTGAACCATCGGCATCTTTCAGTCTTGATAGAAACGAGTGGGATTGTAGAAAAGACGGCGGCTTATCTTGAGGATTTTGATCGGCTTGTTCAGATTTGTCGAGATATACCGCCGAGAAGTAACGGACGTTTGCCGATTTACTGATTGTCGATATCGATGCGGCAGGTTCAAAAACCCTATGGCGCCGTGCATCAACTTCCCGATGAGAGTGCGGAACGGTGTTTTCCGAAAGCAGGCTGCGACGTTTGCAGATCGCCTTGCAAACAGTGTTCCCCAAGGCTGTGTGGGTACAGATGACGCGTATGAATGAAAAATGAAGCGAATTAGAGCCCTTTACCGGCTATGGGAAAAACGGGAAGCCAAGCCGCTTATTCAAAAATACGACCACTTTTTTGCGGGCACTGCTCGACCGTCGCCCCCGCTGATATTTCTCCGTTGAAGCGATATCCCTGTTGGCACCCTCAAGCGGGATCTGTCCATTTGTACGGATGGAACCGTTCCGCTCTGTAAAGAAGATATCAATCGCTCGGTGGTACTCGGTAATGCCTTTACGATGCCGCTCGAAACAATTTGGGAAAACGGTCGGCGTTTGTACTCCGATCAAATACAATCTTGTTATAAGGGGGTATGTGAGCACTGTGACGAATATTATACCTACAACTTTTTAACGAGCGGAAAGTTTCACATACCATTATCGGCGGTGGCAGTATCGGGGACAAGACAAGGCGAAGATTTTTGCGTTGTTGTGTTAAACCGCGGCAGAAAGTATTATCGGCAGCTCTTTTTGAACAGCTTTTTAGCTGAAGGATTTACATCTGTTATTTCAATAGAGTCAGTGCCGATGCTGGTGATATGGAAAATCTTACGGGAAAATTTCCGCAAGTACGGTTTTTATTTCCGCAAGAAAAACTCACCGTTGGGGAAATGATTAACCTCGGCTTTTGCAGAGACGTCAGCTCCATATATTATGGTGCTATGGAATGACACAGCATTCCGCCGGGAAGTTTTTACCGAGCGAGTGCTTGAAAAGATTAAACAAGAGCATTTTGTTTTGTGCAGCGCCTGTAGCTGGCAAATGTACGTGGAGAAGCGGTACCGAATCAAATGGTTCCTAGCTTGAACGGAAAATCGATTTTCGACCGAACAGCTTTCTTGTATCAAAAATAAGACAGCAACTATTTATCCCTATGATTTTATGGGAATCTATAGTAGAAATAAGTGTATGCAACTTGGCGGTTTCGATTATACCATTCAGAATCCTTATTGGCAAAATCTTGATTTTTGGTTTTTCGCACACCTTTGGGGAGAGTCGATCCGAATATTTACCTCATTCCGAATTCACTATGAAGCGAGAACCGTCCCCTGAGGATATTTCCGTCGATGCCTCGTATCGGCAGTTTTACCTTAAGAATCTTGCGCCGGAGTTGACCGACGGAGAAGCTGCTATTCCTTTTAAATTATTCTGGTGCTATCTTCATAACTCCGAGTTTCGAAAACCCGCTGCACGCATGGCAGCATTTTTCTGAAGCACAGCGATGGACTCAATTGAATAAGCACCGATTTACTACCACCGCTCGTGCATTAATAGAGCATTGGGAGCCTTTTATATGAGCATTTATTCAGGCGTTGCCGTTGTCGTAGCAAGCGCGCCTTAATTCTTCACGATTGCCGCGTAAAGCGCTTTTGAATCTTTGTGGTAAACCGCTTCTTGCCTATACGCTTGAAGCGATGCGGGAGATTCCGGCAGAACGGTATATCCTTGCTTGCGACCGTGCTTCGGCAGCTGATTTTGCGCCGATTGCGGAGAAGTTCCATTATACACTCATCAGCGGTTCGGAGACCGATGTACTCGGTCGTTTTTGTTCGGTTATCAGGCAGTTTGAAACATCGCTCCGTCCCATTACAACAATTATCCGCGCAACGGGCGACAATCCCTTTTTGTTTACCGAAGCTGCCGAAGCCTCCGTTAAGCGGTTTGTGGAACTTGGTGAGCCGGATTATTTTACCTACACCGGTCTTCCGCACGGCAGCGGCATCGAAATTTTAAAGGCAAAGAGCCTCTCTTACCGCAGAGCGGCTCACCGATGATGCTGCGACCATGAACACGTCGGTCCCGCGCTGTATCGGCATACCGATACTTTTATCTGTGTTAAAGAAACTGCTCCCTTGCTATGGTATGCACCGCATCTGCAGGACAACAGTTGATACGCAGGATGATTTTGTGTGTGCGGAATTGATGATGCAATATCTGCAACGGGAAAAAGCCGTGATGCCCCGTCTTCGTCCGCTATTATGAAAGCGTGCCGATATGCCGGTAGAATTGCCGTGTTTGTTCCGTCGGTACGGGAGGGACAAGGAACGGACATCTTCGCCGTGCTTGCAGCTTGATACAAGCTGCTCACCCCTCAGCTGCGCTGCTGTGCTGTACCTCCGCGGATCCGTGCAGCCTCCATTTGTGCAGGACATCATTAAGAAGATGGATGATATCGAGACTGTCGATGAAATCCCAGAGCAGGCGTGTGTCTTTATCCTCGATAATTTTAGGACGCAGGCTGAAGAGATGCGGCAGCTATTGCGCCGGTTATTGCTCTGGATGAAGGAGGGAGGGAGAGCCTTAGCCGACTATCTGATAGATATTCTTCCTGCTTTGCCTCACCTCATCAACTTGTCTGACGTATCAATGCAGGCCTTCACCGGAATTATCGGATAGTTCAAATTCTCCGCAACAGGCGTTAAGTCGCGGATCGGATCGCTGTGAACGTACCACCGATCATTCTGAATCGGCTGAAGCGCTTCGCGCGAATCTTACTGAAGCTAACTTTATTGCACTGCCTCAAAAAGCGGAAGCAGGACGGATCGTTAAAAATATGAGAAGAACGGAAAATATTTTTCCGATTGAAAAATGCAAAGATATTGATTGTCTGCTGGCGGAGAAGATGCTGCTCAGATGGGGCTTCCGCTTGCTTATACTTTTTGCCGAACTCGGTGCTGAGGTTTCCGTTGTTGAGCCGAGCGAAAAACTATTCTCAACAAAAGATGAATCTCTATGTATCCTTATTTGGAAAATCTGAGGAATAGGCTCTGTGAATGGGATATTGTGGTAACGCACTACGGTTTTACCGCTTTGAAGCGCTTGCTGCGGGCTGTGCTGTTATCCTCGTCTTCCAACGGACTATCATTATCGGCTCGGTCTCAATGCGGGATTTTTCAACGATGCCTGCCGGCACGCCATCCGCTCAAGATGTTAAGAGCGTATTTAAGACCGGTATCCGTATTCCTCTCATCGTTAACACCTCAGTCAAAAAGAAAAAGCCTCGCCGATTTTATCTTGAAACTTTCAGCGGCAACCGCGCACCGCTGTCCGCTCTGCGACGAGCAGTCTCTAATTCCTCCTGGAAGCGCAGAGCAGAGAATAAAACTGTTTCGCTTTGTCCTGTTTGCGGGAATGTACTATCCATCATTTATTGTCGCAGAGACTACAGCGAGCGGTATTTTTGAAGAGTACCAAGCTCAGTATGGTAAGACCTATCTTGAAGACTTTGAATCGATTAAGCGGCAAGGCGTACGGCGGATGTCGATCATCAATGCCGTCTATGCCAAAGTATTTAACGGAGGCAAGGAAGAGTCTCTTTTGAAAGGACTGCATCACGGTACAAAGCGGATTCTTGATGTCGGTTGTGCATACGGTCCCTTTCTGGCGGCTGCAAAAGAAGCGGGGTGGAACCGGTTGGTACCGATATTTCCGCGGAAGCTGTACATTATGTTTGTAAGACGCTACAAATTCCCGGCGTGCCAAGCTCCGTTCCCTCGTGTTACCTGCGCGGTTTCCTTTTACGGTTGAAAAGACTTTTACCGAGCAGCATAATCAATCGCTCAGCATTCCGTTGGAGGCAGGCGGTTTTTCTGCGGTAACGATGTGGTTTGTAATCGAGCATTTTCAAGATTTACATTCGGTGGTGCAGAAGGTGTCCGAGCTTTTAATCGGCGGTGGCATTTTTGCCTTTTCCACGCCCTGCACTTTCGGGCGTTACCGGTCGTTGGAATCGTCGTCTCTTTTTGCACAAAGTCCGACCGATCATTATACCATCTGGGATAGACGAGCGTAAAAAAACAGCTAGACGCGCTGCGGCTTTACCGTAAAAGATTGTATCTATTGGGCATCATCCCTGAGCGTTTCCCATGCGGCAAAGATAAAAAGGCGGTCTGCGTTGGAATATACTGATGCTGATTAGTCAGCTCTTTAAGCTGGGGGACAGCATGGAAATTTATGCAGTAAAGCAAGGCGTGTAAATCAACGGGGATGTCTCAAAAAGTTGGTTACTTTTTCGATATCTCACGAGTTAAAAATTAAGTCTTTATACATCAATGACTTAATTTTTAACATCGCAAAGTTTAGGAAAACTGTCCAAAAACTGAAGTTTTTGGACAGCCCTGTTGATTTACACAAGTTTGCACAAGCGCAAACTTAGAGATTATATGCACGTTCTCACTTTGTTGCGAACGTGCGTAAAAAGTCAATCGAAAGTTGAAACTTTCTTCTTGACTTTTTATGGGAGCGTTTGATGACTAAAAACGAGTATTTATGCTCGAGCGGGCTTTATGCAGGGCGTTGCGATTCGCGCTGCCCTGCGCGCTCGGCTGCACCGTTGTTGCAGCCGATGGAAATCCGTCCGCGGTGTGCGCAAAAAGAAGCCGACGAGTTTGTAGTGTATCGATCTCAAAAGATACCGCGCGTCTTATCGACTATGCGCGGTATTTACAACAGAACGGCGGACCTCGATGCGGTGTTTACTGCCGCGACGGATTTCTCCGCCGCAGTTGCCGCGGTGGCGGCTGCCTGCGGCTTGCGCGGGCACACGCGCGAAGCGGCGCTCAATGCGACTGACAAGGTGCGGATGCGGGGATGCTTTCCGCAAAGCCGGAGTACCGTCTCCTGCTTTTGTCGAATTGAGCGCCGCCGATCTTGCCGCTCCGGTTAATACGCTTGAGCAACGACTCGGTGAACTCGCTGGACACTTCCCGCTGGTGGTAAAAACCTGTCGATAACATGGGTGCCCGCGGTGTTCGCTGGTTAAAGGACTTTCCGGATTGCAGGGAAGCTGTGGTAACGGCAGTGCGACATTCACGGAGCGGGCGCGTCATTGTAGAAGAATACATAGAAGCGAAGCGAATTCTCGATTGAAGGACTGGTCTTCGGCGGGAGGCTGTATATCACTGCGCTTGCCGACCGGCATATCTTTTTTCCCTCCTTATTTTTATCGAGATGGGGCATACCATCCCGTCAGACTGCCCGCAAGAGATTGCCGATGAAGTGATGTCGGTGTTTGAACGCGGCGTCCATGCGCTCGGTTTAACTGATGGTGCGGTGAAAGGAGACATTCTTGTGCGGAACGGTAAAGCTTTTTGTCGGAGAGATCGCCGCCCGCCTTCCGGTGGCTATATGTCCGGATGGACGGTGCCTTACAGCTGCGGTTTGGATATTACGGCGGCTGCGCTGACCCCTTGCGCTCGGCGGCTCGCCTCGGCTGCACACCTGCGGGAAGAATTCTTTCGTTATTCCGCTCAAGCAAAAATTGTCAGTTTGTGTCCGCGGAGCGGGCTTGATTTCCATTCCCGGCAGGTGGCAGCCGTTAGCGGCTTGAAGCCGCACGCGCAGCGCCCTTTGTCAAAGATGTGTTTCCTCGTGCCGGTGTAGGAGATACGGTGGTGTTCCCGCAGAACAATGTAGAAAAATGCGGCAATGTACTAAGCGCTGCGCCGAGCCGCGCCGAAGCAGTACAGGCAAGCGAGGAAGCCTGCCGTAAAAATCGTACTGCGGCTTACACCCCATGTTGCGGAAACCGATGCTTTAGCGAATCTGCATACTGCGGCTGAACAGCAAATCTTTCCGCCGAATGTTCTGCAATTTACGGAGCCGCTCACTGTACTGAAGCCGCAGTGGATACACTGCCTGTAGATTTCGCAGTAAAGCGATCAGGGCGATACACTTCCGCGGATTCTGCAGTGGAACACAGTGGGCTGCACGGTGGAGAGTGTTCTACAGCTTCAAGCTCTTTTCTTTTGACTGGCTCCTTGCGGGCGCCATTTACGAAACAAAAAGAAGCGCTTTTGTATTGCCGAGCTTTTTAGCGGCAGCGCTGGATACCGCCTTTTGATTTGCAAGGGAGATCGCTTTAGGGAATTACTGCAGCAGGCGCTTGAGGAAGAGCCGTGCTTGGCTCCCCATACTGGGCGGTTCCGGTTCGGCGGAAAGTAGCGCCGCGTTCTACTATATCTCCAGCTGAAAGCAGGAGCTTCTCGGTAGATATACAGCGGAAAAACGGATATTGGAAAGCGCTTATCCGAGGCGGATTGCAAGGATTACTCTATCGGTATGACTGCGAGAAGCATAACAGCATACTTTTAATTACCGCTATTTTACTCTTTTTATTGGGGATTGCGCCCGCTTTCGCTGGGGAGAGAAACGTTTCCATACTTGATGCGGCGGAGACGCTCGGCGCCGACTTATCGTGGAATCCGCTTTCACAGGAAATCACGTTTTACGGTTGGGGAGCATACTGCGCAGTGCCGGATTGGTGCGCCGCTTGTGTTTTTGGACTACCGTGCAACGGTCATCGCTCAAGCTCCCCTTATGGGGACAAATGCTCAGCCGCAGCTTCCCGCCGCGCTCTTTACTCAGCTGGAAGATAAGCAGTTTGATACCGGTTCGTTTTTTTCCGTGTCGGCGCCATCCTCATTGATCCCGGGCATGGAGGAAAAGACCCCGGCACTATCGGTTCATACGTTGAAAACGGTAAAACGATTCCCTGTCTACGAAAAATATTGCCTTTGACCGTTTCGCTTTTCGCTCTATGATATGCTTTGCAAAAACCTATCCCTGATAAAAATTCTCCTTACTCGTTCGGATGATACGTATCCCAGTTTAGAGGAACGGGTTGAAATGGCGAATAAAGTTCCGCTTAAGAAAAATGAAGCTATCCTCTATATTTCAATTCACGCAAATGCCTCTCCGTTTAATAAGGCTCCTTACGGTTTTGAAATCTGGTATTTACCTACCGACTATCGGCGCGATGTAATTGATAAAAATGCAACATCAAAAGAGATTGCTCTATATTTTTAAATATAATGCTTGAAGAAGAATTTTTCACCGAAAGTATTTTTAATCGCAAAGAATATTTCCGACGGATTGGATGCTCAGATCGGCAAGGAGAGTAAAAACCGTGGTTTTAAAAGAAAAGGAATGGTTTGTCGTGCGGAATGCAAAGATGCCGAGCGTACTCATCGAGTTGGGTTTTTGTAACCAATCCCGAAGAAGCAAAACGGCTCAATACTCCTTCCTACTTGCAAAAATGCGCGCAAGGAATATATAATGGTCTTACTGCATTTATCTCTCGCTTCGAGGGTCAATAGGTAAGGTATGAGATGAACTTTTTACAAAACCGAGGATAATATGCTGGCTATTGCTCAGCTTCATTGTCGGAGTGCTGTTTGTATCGTATATGATAAGCCCGAAACAGGCGCGGACTCTTTTGTATTTTCCACAAGGCGATGGCGGTGTCGGTGTTGAAGAACGGTATCTGCTGCCGCTTTCCGAGCCGGAGTTTGCGGTGTCGCTCGTGAATGAGTTGCTGCTTGGTCCCGCCGATCATCGTTTTTACGTTTTTGCCGATCCCGAATTGTTGCCTCGCAGTTGTTTTTGTGCGTGATAATGCATTATATGTCGATTTGCCAGCTCAAATTTTTAACGCCGAGTGTTAAAACTCCCGATTTTTATACCGTTTTATACGTTATTTTTTGAAAAATATTGCGGCAAATTGTAAATATATCACTGCCGTTTATTTTTATGTTGACGGTGTGCCGATTCATGTAAAAATTCCCATATTTCAACCGATAATAAAAAGAGTTGACAAGAATAGGTATCTTTCGTATACTTATTTTCAACAGGCATTCTTAACAATGGAAAGGAGCTTTTTGAATGAAAAGAACAGCATACCTGTAGCACTGCTACTTCTCTTTATCGGTGCATTTGCGGTTGCTGAAGAAGCAATTTTGGTTGACTTTGCGTTATTGAACGCAGATATCCCTTGCGGGATAAGAACAGCGGCGCTTATGACTCAGAACCGCAGAACGGTTATGGATTATGCTACTGTCGCAGGTTCCAGCTACACCGATGAGCAGAAGCGCTCTGATGAGGAACATCTTTGGCTATCGGTCAGTGGAAGTGGTTTTGAACTCATCTTCCCGCAATCCGACTTCAGTTGCGGTTTCTCATGCTACCGAAGCGAAAGTCAGTGATGAAGCGAAAAACTTTGCAGGACAGGCTTTAATGGGTGTTCGCATTGAGTTCCTGCTAGGGCACATAATGCAAGTGCAACGATTGAACCGGCGTTCGATATTCCTGCGTATGAGCCGCTTGCACAGGTTGATGATCAGGGAAATCTTCAAGAGCCGACCGATGAAGAAAAACTCTGGAAAGGGACGTTTTGAAGACGGATACGGTGTAGTTCGCAATACCGGTGTTATCAAGTCCATTGCAGTTAATACTTATGGTATGAACTTCCCCACGGGCTTTATGTACTCATCCGCAATGAAAAGAATGAAGTAAAGCGCTATTTCATGGGATATCTGCTGTTTGATGGTTGGAAAGAGCTGGTATGGAATAATCCTCTTACTTGACCGATGTACGCACCCGTGAAACCCGCCTCTATCCTGCATATCCGACTGCACTTCCGTATTGCACTTTCGTAGGTTTCTTGGTAACCCGTGATGCAGCGCATGATGGCGGAACATTTGTAGGTTACTTCAAAGATGTAAAACTTATCTATGATAAGGCTGTATTGAACACTGTGCGTGACTTTTGCTGATGAAGATATCTGGGGTATCCAGACAAAAATTGAACAATGAACGTAAGCAGCGCAAGTTGCTCGTTTCGGTCAGACCCAAGTTCTCCGCTTCTTAGAGCAGGAGAAGATGGCAAACCGAAGCAGGTTTCACTCCTTCTGAAGCGTTCTGCTGCAGCTGGAAACACAAATAATCAGTAGCCATTGAGCTAATGAAATGATAGGCGGTATCTATAATAAATACCGCCTATTTTTTGTTCTAAATTTAATTATGTCATCTAATACTGTGTGGATACCCGATAAAAAAATCAATTAAAAGCAATATAATGAATACCATGCGCATTTTTACCGTATTATTAAAGCGTCTTGAAGATCATTTTAAGAGCCATCGTTAAAGTATCTGCACTACCTGCTTATAAAACGCGGGTATTTTGACAGTTATTATAAAAAAATTATTAAAAGTTTTCTCCTGCCGAACCTTCCAATCGGATTTCCGCTTGTAACCGATTTAATCGGTATTCGCATTGTATGTCCTTTTTACAGAATCTCAGCGAAGTGGAAAATATTCTCTTAAAAATTTTACCGTTAGAGAGGTGGAACGAAAAGGAGCAGGTCGTACTTTTTTACGAATTCGGCTATGAGTCTACTCATGTTTTAGCGGATATCCCCTGAAAGTTTTAAGGTAGGATTATTACTGCCGGAGAATTTGATCTTTGAAGTCCAAATTAGGACTATTTTACAGGATGATGGGCAGAAGTTGAACATGAGCTTATTTATAAATTTGAGTTTTCTCCTTTGATTTTCCGCTTAAGCGAAAGTTTGCTTCCATTAATGCAAGTCTCAACCTCGCAGATATACTCTTTTCAAGAAATTAGAGATACGCAAAACAGTCTAAATACGGAACTTGATAGACGGCGTGAACAGTTTTATCTGCGTGCCGACGAATTCACAAAAAGATTTGCTCGGTGATTCTTCTGAAATTGAGGAATCATCTGCGAATGAATCGATAAATAGTTCAGGATTGGAAACAATCGATAGTAGTGATTCTCAATGCTATCAAAGCGCATAATCGCAAAGACTTTCCGACAGCGGAAGCGTTGTATACTAAAAATATTAAATCAAAAACGAATGCGTTGGTTGCCCTCGATTGTCTATAAGCATCGCGGTATGGCTTTTTGCGCAAGGGGCTTATGATAGTGCATATAAAGATTTTTCAGCCAGCCTTTGCGGAAAATCCTCAGAATTTCCGCTCATATTACTATGCGGGCATCGTATTGATGATGATGGATAAGAATTCAGAGGCAATTACGATGTTTACAAAATCTCTTGAAATAAATGGATACCAAGCGCACGTATATTTTAGGCGTGCACTAGCGTATTTTCAAGAAGATCAGATTGTTCCTGCATTGCATGATCTTGACAATGCCGTCGCACTAGGTCTTTCTGCAGAAGAAGAAAAGAAATTACGGGCAGCTATTGCAAAAAGATTGATATGGTTTAATATCGTTAGTCTGTATTGTATGCTAACAATTTTATTGGAGGTTTTGAAATGGCAAATAATGCATCTGCTATAAAACGGCATAAACAAAGTGAAGTACGTCGTATTCATAATAAATCGGTCAAGTCGGCAGCACGGACACGTGCTAAAAATATACACTTGCTGTTGTCGAAAAATGCTGAATCTGCTATGACGTTGTTAAAAAGAGCTTGCGCATCAGCTTGATCAGTGCTGCACGGAAAGGGATTATTACAAAAATGCTGCTGCACGAAAAAGTCTCGTATGCAAAAAGCTGTATAATGTAACTTTTTCGCAGAAATAGCGTATTTATCTTTTTACATTTTCATTATCCCTTATCCTTTTTGAGTCGGCAAAAAGTACGGAATTATTACACTATGTGTTTCTATTTTCCGGCACTTGTTGATGGGATGCAATTAGGGACAGTGGGTATTACTATAACTAATATCTCCTTACGCTTCTGCCTTTTTAGAGCAGTGGTTGATATTTTGCTGTGGGGCATATTGCTTTGAACCATTGTTTTTATAAGGTTGCTTTTTAAGAGAAGATTTTTGTATTTCAACTGGAAGCGTTAAAGATGAGCAAATCTAAACAAGTAAGTAAACAAACAAAAACCAGCATTGTTGATGCAATTTATAAAAACAGATCATATAAGTTGAAAGATATCCATTCTATCAGTGATTTGTTCTTTTTCAGAAATGTTTGAAGCACTGCAACGGGTGAAACAATCGAAATTGCGGATTTGGTACGTTTTTTCAGTACAATTCCGTAAAGGACGAAAAAGGAATGCGGAAACCTAAAAACAGGGGAATCAGTTGACACCAGGATCACTCAGTCGTTGTATTCCGACCGGGAAAGATATTGAGTTCATACAGTGACCCTATTGTGGAGAAGGATGCTTAGAATGCGGAAGCATGGAAGATTTCATATTGGGAGTATTAATCTCTTTTGCTTCTCAGTTCTTCCGTACTTTTCGCTTTTTCTCAGCCCTGTTTTTAGTTTCGACAGGGCTGCCGTTTCTGGCGTATATCATTTTTGTTCCGCTTTATCATTTAATCCGTAGAATTTCGCTTCCAGCTTCTTTTGTATGGGGTGAATTTACGGTGTACTTAATTATTGTATTTTAGTTATTAGTGGGGCTTCCATCCGCTTTGCGATGTATATTGTTGCGTTGGAATACTTTGTTATTATATGGTAACGATACCCTTGCTTAAATTGGTTGATATCTATTTTCCCTCGCTATGGTTTTATCGTACAGTGGATCATTTGGATTGGGTACGAGTACATTAAAACGCTGGGGTTCCTCGGTTTTTCGTATCGGGTTGGTTGGCTATTCACAGTGGCAGTTTATACCGCTCATTCAGATTGCATCAATTTTCGGTGTATGGGGAGTTTCCGCACTGGTGTGCTTTCCTTCCGCGTGGATTGCTGCCGGTATAAAGCCGAACTGCAAAGAACCGGTGCGGTATTGGTTGCGCGGCTTTCGTACCTTTGCACATCGGGAGCGGATTCCTGCATCGGTTTGGTGTCTGTGTTTTTATCGGAGCTTTGATTTGCGGGTGTTTATTCAACAGGATTATAGCATTTTGCCCACTGCCCGCATTGCGCTTATTCAGCCTAATTCCGACCCCGTGGGTAGGAGGGGTTGAGTCATATAAAAGGGATTTTTAGCACGCTCAAAGACTCGTCGGATCAGGCTATTGCAGAATATCCTGATGTCGCACTTGTCGTGCTACTGAAACGGCTTTTTATCCCCCGTATTGATTGGCACTACCGATATCGCGGAGATCGCAATACTTTTTGAGCTGGTGCATGAGCTTTTTAACCTATCTTGATGCGCAGCCGATACCTTTTTAATCGGAAATGATGATGCCGTAAAAGCAGTACCTGAAGCGGCTGGATGGGAGCGGCTTGACTATAACGCTGCTTTGTTGTTCCGTCCCCATGAAAACGTTTTGCTGCCGCAGCCTGAGCGGTATCGGAAGATGCATTTGGTACTTTTTACCGAGCATTTCCCATACAAAAAAACATTTCCTGCTATCTATGATGCATTGGTTGCAAACGATACCCATTTTTGGGAAAAAGGAGATGAACCGACGGTTTTTTCAGTGAATGGATTGGAGTTTTCCGCCCCTATTTGCTTTGAAGATACGTCTCGGTTATATTACGAGGCGTTTTGCGCGGCATGGAGCCAAGCTTTTTGTTAATATGTCGAATGATGCATGGGCAAAAAACCTTCCATGCCAATATCAGCATTTGAGTATGAGTGTCTTTCGGGCGGTGGAAACTCGCTTGCCAATGGTGAGGCAACAGCATCGGACAAACAGCGGCAATCAGCCCGTGCATGGGCATATCACTGCGATGAGTCAGCCATTTATCGAGGGGTATCTCTGTGTTGATGTTCCTGTGTTTACAAGAAACTCAAATACATGGTATGTGCTTTGGGGTGATGTTTTAGGGCTTGCAGCAGCAATTGCGGCTGTCTGCCTCTTGATTATCGGTTCAGTACGGGCTATACTCAATTTTAGGAAAACTGCATGATCGATAAAGACTGGACCGTTTTAGGGAAAAGAGACGGTGTTTGACGGTTTTGAAATTTACTGAAGACTCTGCATATCCAAGGCACCTTTTTCCGGCGCTATTGATGCGCAAGGGTTCTTATTGATAGAGGCAGTTTGTAAAACCCAGTATATTAGAGCTGCTTCGATCGTTATTGAAGCGCACTGTGTACGGCTCATTAACAGCTGCCGATAAGATAGAGATGAAAGCTGGCAGTATTGTACATGGGGATGTTCATGCCGCTCGTATTAAGATAGCAGATAATGTATCGTTTGAGGGTGCTGTGCAGATGATACGGACAATGCCGGCATTGAGGGAAATCTTTTCGATGCACCCTGAACAACTCAAGCAAAAACTGCGCGGCTAATGTTTTCCCAGATTCATTATATACTCGACGAACTGAAACGCAGAAATCTTTTTCCCTTGTACTCACCGAATCATTAACAGGCGGTTTGATTGGCAAAACATATCACGGATATACCGGAGCTTCCGCTGTTTTCTGGGGCGGATGGGTAACGTATTCGGCACAGGCAAAACAGCGTGTGTTGGATGTTCCCGCTGAAATTTTGGAACGCTTTGGTGTTGTGAGTGTTGAAACCGCCGCTGCGATGGCTAGGGGCGTTAGCCATCGCAGCGAATTGCTCAGGTAGACAGGGTTATGCCCTTGCGGTAACGGACTTGCGGACCTGCTGCGTGAACTCCGCAACCGCCGGTCGGTACCGTTTGCATTGCCTGCGCGGGGAATGAACATACCGCTTTTATCTATTCTGAAAAGTATCTGTTGAGCGGTACGCGCCATGCTATCCGTGAACAGACCTATACTGCTGCAATGCAGATGTTGCTACAGCAGTTGAATGGGGAAACATCACAATCAATTGTTATGATAATTCCCTTGGATAAGATAAAAATAAAAAGGTAGAATAAAGAGTTGCCGGTTATTCAATGTTTAAAAGTAATCGGTGGTAACTTTGGCATTTTTTATTTCACAATAGGTATTTGTTACAACAGTAACTATTATCGAAATTGTGTCTTATTGTGAGATAAGCGGAAGCACTCATGCCGCGATGGATGCAGCTATTCCAAACAGAAGTAAATATGTCGGTCATGCAAAATGTGCCGCCAACAATAAGCAAGCCCGTGATATCTTGCTATAAAACTTTCTGTCTTGAAGCACAGTGTTTTTCAAAATAACTTATCAAAGCTAATCTTTCTTAGAGAATACTCCGTATCTTCTTGATATTTTTAACTAACATTTACCGTGGAGAAATTTCTATGGTAATCTTAAAAGTACGCCGTTCACCTTTTACCGCTGACGGAGCTGCTCCGGATTTTTCAGGACAACCTGAGTTGAACCTGAACCAACAAGAGACTGCGGATACCGCATCCGCTGAAGCCGATAGGTTTATGCACCAAACAGACAGTGATGTGGGAACATTCTGCTGCATCCGATGAAACGTCTGATTAGTAGTACGGTCTCGTATGCGCAGAAAAATCATCCGGAGATGGAACCGCACCTGAGGCGGAGAAGAAACCGCGCCGCCAATCTTCTATGCGCAGAAGCTATAACCGAACGCAGGAGCCTACTGCTGTAGATGGAAATAACAGTTCCGAAGATAGTGAGAATAAACTAAAACTGGTTATTAACGATTTAACCCGTATGGGTATGCATGCCCTGCGTGATTTAGCGGCGCAATATGGTATACCGCATGAAGATATGGTTGCGATGAAAAAGCAGGAAATTATCTTTTTTATCCTGAAAAATCATACAGAAAATGGCGGCATTATTTTTGCTTCGGGCGCTTTGGAAAATCCTGCCGGACGGATACGGCTTTTTGCGTTCACCGCAGAACAGTTATTTGTCCGGTTCCGACGATATTTATATTTCGCCAAGCCAGATACGGTTGTTCAACTTGAAAACTGGCGATACCGTATACGGGCAAATTCGTTCACCGAAAGAAGGGGAACGCTTTTTGCCTTGCTGCGGGTCGAATCAGTAAACTTTGAGGATGTGTCCGTTGCTCAAAAGCCGTATCCCTTCGATAACCTTACTCCCGCTGTATCCTCGCCAAAAACTCAATCTGGAAACAACAAGCGAACTGTATTCAACCCGTATTATGGATTTGTTCTGTCCCTATCGGAAAGGGGCAGCGCTCTTGATTGTTGCGCCGCCTCGCACTGGTAAGACGATATTGATGCAGCAAATCGCGAATGCTATCACGCAAAATCATCCTGAAGTGTATCTGATCGTTTTGTTGATTGATGAGCGACTGGAAGAGGTTACCGACATGGAGAGAACAGTGCATGGCGAGGTTATTTCATCTACTTTCGATGAACAGGCGACGAGACACGTTCAGGTTGCAGAAAATGGTACTGGAAAAAGGCAAAACGGCTGGTTGAACATAAAAAGATGTGGTGATTTTTGCTTGACTCCATTACAAGGCTTGCCCGCGCTTACAACCAGACAGTGCCGACCTCTGGTAAGGTTTTTGTCCGGCGGTGGACTCGAATGCGCCGCATAAGCCTAAGCGCTTTTTCGGCGCTGCGCGTAATATTGAAAGAAAGGCGGCAGTTTGACCATTATCGCTACCGCATTGATAGAAACCGGCAGCCGTATGGATGAGGTTATCTTTGAGGAGTTCAAGGGACAGGTAATATGTGGAAATCAATTCTGATCGCCGATTATCCGATCGCCGTATATTCCCGGCAATCAATATTAAGAAGTCGGGAACCCGTAAAGAAGAGCTTTTGATTGATGGAAGCTGATTTACAGCGGATTTGGCTGCTGCGCAAGGTTATTAACCCGATGGATGACCTTGAAATTATGGACTTACTCCTTGACAAAATGAAGAAAAAGTAAGAATAATGAAGTGTTCTTGAAATTGATGAATTCCGGAACCATGCAATAACAGAGTCTCAGACTCGTTGAGGCTGAAGCAGTAATACTCCTTTCGGGTAGTGTGAAGAGGTATTATAATGAAAAAGATATTCATCCTAATTATGTAGAAACAACGATTACGTGCGTAGTGGAAATGTTATTCAGACCCGTTCTACCGAGAAAGATATTAAAGTTGAAATTTGTTCTGCGTGCCACCCTTTCTTTACTGGCAAACAGAAGCTGGTAGACACTGCCGGACGTATCGACCGCTTTTAAGAAACGCTATAGCATTAAAGACTAACAGTGCGTTGTTCCGTAGAGAAGAGGGAATCTAAAAATCAGTTGAATTTTTAGAAAGTTCTCCGGATAAAACACTAAAACGGATAGGTTTTAGTGTTTTGTTTTTATATGGAAGAAATGATGGCACAAGTGATTACAAAGCGGTATACAACAGGCGAAGAAATTGTCAATGCAATAACCCATGGTATTGGGGCTTTGCTTTCGATTGCAGGGTTGGCGCTTCTGATTATCCGAGCCGTTCGTTATGCGCCCGAAGAGTATAAAGGACGGTGCATTGTCGGATTTACAATATTCCGGTGCTTCGTTAATTGTTCTCTATTTGTTTTCAACGCTATATCACGCCTTACCGCTTGGCACAAAAAAAGTATTCGGGATATTTGATCACTGTTCAATTTATATCCTTATTGCCGGAACCTATACCGCTTATTGTCTTACTGCACTGCGGGGCGCGGTTGGCTGGTCTATCTTCGGCGTTATTTGGGGATTAGCTGTAGTTGGTATTGTACTCTATGCCATATTCGGAAGCAGAGTGCGCGTGTTATCGGTTGTTACCTATATTCCGATGGGATGGCTTATTATCTTTGCCGCAAAGCCGCTGAAAGAACAGCTCCCTTTATTGAGTTTCCGATTTTTGATTTTAGGCGGCATACTCTATACCGTCGGCTGCATTTTTTATGCGATGAAAAAAATAAAATGGATGCACGGCGTATGGCATCTCTTTGTGCTTGCCGGAAGCATTATGCACTTCTTTTCTATTTATTATAGCATATAGTAGAGGTAGTGTAAGAGCGGCTACTTCAGAAATAGTTGAAGACAGTTGCTTTCATGTTAGGTAAAATTTTATACAAAATTTTGCCTCGTTTACTACGTGCGGAGAGTGACCATTTGAGCTGCATAGCAACGAAACTTCAGGTCAAACAGCCAAACAGACTCTGTATTCTGCAGGAATAGTTAAATCGGTGGAATAAAAACAACTTATCCGTTTGCATTCGCGGTGTTTAATTTTTGTTCCGCTCAGCATATCTTCAATAAATTTCCGTTGGACATAATTCTTTGTTTTAAAATTTTGTGAAAGTCCGGTGCAGAGCGGCAGTTTTAACTCGTATTTTACGGCAATCTTACCGAGGTAGAGCGTACGCGACGATACGCTCCGGTAAACTAGCCGATCGTTCCGATTCGTGCAATAAGGTCATCGATGCCGCTAAAGGTATCTAAGACTGCTGCGAGTGATGATTTCGCGACCGAATTTTTCGGTTTCTGCCGTATTTACTGCGGCGAGGTTACGTCAAGGTCTCCGATACCAGAAATTGATGTGAAGGTTTCCGGATGTGTTGCCCCCATCGCTCGCCCAATAATCTGAATTTCGTTTAAGCCTGCCGCCAATAAAAAGCGATTCGGTATTGTCGCCGAAAAAGTCCGAGTGTTCGGTGAGCGCATCGAGCATCCCGAATGCAATGGCAATCACGTTCTTTGTTGCTGCGCATGCCTGCACGCCGGACAATATCTGAGGCTTGAGTATACGAGGAGGCTGCGCGATTTTAAGAATTTCGCGGCATCGTATGGAGCTTAAAGGATTTTTGAGGCGGCAATGGGACGCTGTCAACTTTCCGGCGGCAACTTCTTCACCATGACTTGGACCTCGCAACATAGACGAGGTGATCCGATAAAAATCAGGGAGTTTTTCAAGCGATTCGATGATTAAGTGCGGCTCACCGTGCGTATCGGGGATAAATCCTTTGGTAAGTACCGCGATGAGCGGATATGCTGTGTTCCGGTATCGATAGTAAAAGGAGAAATTGTTAAAGCCGACACGGTATCCATCAAACAGAGAGGGCTTGCTAAAAAGCACTGCCGCATCCCTGCATACTTCTTGCATATCGGTGGAAGCGGAGACCGCTGGCGGTAAGATATAGTTCGGTAAATACTTTTTATTGATATGCTCGGTATTGATGCTTGCACTACATCTTCGCTTCGATTCCAGAGCATCACGCGATGTCCGCTCGAGCAAGCGTACAAGCTATTGCCGTTCCCCATGACCCCGCTCCGAGGATAGCGATTTTTCATTCATAATCATCTTCTCTCTTATGTATCTCGCACTCTTCGGCTTGAGGATGTTCTTTATGGCATCTGACTTCCAAAGAGATTGTTTCTTGCATAATCAAAAACAACAATATGAAACACTGCCAATAAAAGCAAAATCAACAGGTGTGTTTTTCTTTTCGCTCATTTTAATTATCTTCGGTCTATATATTGCATATTTTTGTGACATTACACAATTCCTTTCCAAATGAGCTAAAGGGCACCGTAGTTATTAATTAAATTCATAGAATAGTGTTCATTCATCAATTCCGGAAAAGAATTTTTATATTGACCTGATTCATACAAAAATCCTGCAAAATCTCATAGGTTTTGCTTCAGGATCGCCGCTGTAATACCGCATCGTAAAATTTTAGACAATTTATTTGTTTCATTACTAAAATAACGCAAGACAGTTTTTCTCCACGTTCTAATATCATATAGGATAAAAATCGTTTTGCGCATAAACTGTAACAAGCTGACTTTGTTCCATGATTTTACCAGTATATACCACTCCGTTTATAGTCTTTGTTATATTTTTGTTCTCAGTATTAACGGCCCCGTATATCTCGTTAACCTTCCCATAGTCATCTGACGGCATAAGAACTAAATCTGCATCCCGAATATCGATGAGGTTAAAAAGGAATTTACGTCGCCTCTGATAAAATTTATTTCTATAGCTTCAGGTCCCGACTTTGCCGAAACAAATTCGGAATTTATTGCTTTCCGAATCATATTTTCATCATTATAATTATTATTCTGCTTCACAATAGCAAGCCTCACTGTAAGCAGACGATTGATTTCTGTAATTTCTTTTAAAGCGATACCCGGAATTATTTTTTCCGCTTTTTGAAAGGCTGTCTTTGCATTCCGGAAAGCTGTATAGTCTTTTAGCCGTAGGTTATAATAGCTTCTTTCGATATAAAGATAGGCTGCCTTTCCTTTGTAAGCCGACCTTTGCCGAAGCGTCCCTATATCCCGGAATCCATGAATTTGCAAGCATATAATACTCTGAGGCTTTGAGAAGATTATCGGGTTTATTTGTATAAGTAAAAGATTGGCAGCGTATAAGCAGTCTCCGCTCCTAAAGCATTGATCTCATTATCAAGATGACTTGAGTATTTTTGCGCGTTTCGGAATTCTCCAGTGCTTTTGAAATATTTTTAGGATCGTTGTTTGACACCTGCGTAATGCGCAAGGCTTCATTATAAAGAGCTCCGTTGCTCTAGTATAAGCCTTTCATCCTTTAGACTGCTGTAATCGCGGGCTTCAAAGATCACAATATCTCCGCGTAAACTTTCGGGATACATTTTTCAGCGTTGTAATGCGGTCATGAAGAAGCATCCAATCAGAAATATTATCCGCAATATCAGCATAGTATATATCGTTTCTTTCCGCCTTGCTGATCATATCCATAATTGACCGCTCAGCCTGCGCGACTTCGGCTCTTTATAAACCCGTATATAATCATCCGATACATTACCGGCAATAAGAAGATCGGCAGTAGATACGGCTCTTTGAACAGGCGTTGCACCGCGAATATACATACTGGCACAGCCTGTCAATAAAAGTGAACAGACTTAAAAATTACAAATGAAGAACATACTTTTAGCGATTTTCATATTCATATTTATACTATAACAGAAAAAGAGAATTAGTACATTAGCATTAAAAGGCAGGGCTTCAGCATGAAAGGAAAAAGATTAAAAATACGGTATGAATGGCAGAATATCGGCTTTACCAGATAAAACGAAAATACGGTACGAAAAATTCTTTGCAGCGCTTTACCTATACTGTAATCTTTTTATTTCCATTTAGGATTATGCCGAAAAATGTGCCGTATTCATACACGCTCTATGATAAAACGGGTATTTTGCTTGGCGCATCGGTTGCTTGGGACGGTCAGTGGCGTTTTTTCGCCGGGAAAGGTCCCCGATAAATTTGCTCAGCGCTTATCGTTTTTGAAGATAAACGTTTTTATTATCATTTCGGGTGTTGATCCGATTGCCGTAGTGCGGGCAGTTGTATCCAATATTCGGGCAGGACGGATTGTTTCGGGCGCCTCGACGCTTACGATGCAAACCATGCGGCTGCTTGCAGGAAATAAGCCGCGTACTTTTTAGGCAAAAGTGCTGGGAATCTTTCCTCGCGGTTATTGCGGAAATTCGCTTGGGAAAGACGCAAATCTTGTCGCTGTATGCTGCTTATGCGCCGTTCGGGGAAATGTTATCAGTATTGAGGCTCGCTTCTGGCGCTATTTTAACCGTTCGCCTGCTTCGCTGACATGGGCGGAGGCGGCAACGCTTGCCGTACTGCCGAATCAACGCTTCGCTGGTACATCCGGGCGCAAACAGGTCTGTTCTGCTTAAAAAGCGTAATACATTACTGTATATGTTGTATGAAAAGGGGACTATCGATGCGCAAACCCTAAACTCTCGCTTGCAGAACCGTTGCCGGAAAAAGCCGCACCCGCTGCCTCTGGCGCCCCTCATTATTTGGAATTATTAAAGAAAGCGCACCCCTCAACCACGCGGTTTTACACGGATATGGATTCTGGGCTGCAAAAATCTATCTCGGATTTTGGAACGACATTCACGTGAACTTTCCCGAGGGATCGATAATGCGGCAGCGCTGATTGTTGAAACCAGTACCGGAAAAAGTGCTCGCCTACTGCGGTAACACGGGGCTTGACGGTCGCAACAAAACAACAGGAGCAGTAGATATTGTACAGGCGCGAGAAGTTCCGGCAGCTTGTTAAAGCCGTTTTTGTATGCGGCAATGCTGGACAGCGGTCGATTATTGCCAGAGCAACTGGTCATCGATATTCCAAACCCGTATCGGTAGCTATAAACCCGATAATAATGTCCCGCTCTACCGTGGAGCCGTTCCCGCTTCCGAAGCGCTTTCTCGTTCGCTCAATATCCCTGCTGTCAGGATGCTCCCGTGAATATGGTATCAGTCACTTTCTCGACTATCTCAAGCGGTGCGGCTTTTACGACCTTTACGCGGTCCGCCGACGAATACGGCTTGCCGCTCATCCTCGGCGGCGGTGAGATTTCATTGTATGAAGCGGTATATGCCTACGCTCAGCTTATGAACGCTGCTTGCGGTAGGAGCGGTTACCCGGTGAATCTGTTTTTCCCTGTATCAGCAGGCGCTGCATGGTTGACGCTCAAAGCATTGGCTGGAAGGGTGCGTCCCGATGATGAGGCGCTCTGGCGTGTTTTTGCCGGTTCAAAAAGGATTGCATGGAAAAACAGGCACCAGCAACGGAACCGCGACGGATGGGCAATCGGAACTACGGAAGCGTATACGGTCGGTGTTTGGTTTGGTAATGCGGAAGCGGCAGGGAGGCAAGACCTTTCAAAGTATCCGCACAACAGCGCCAGTGTTGTTTGAAATTTTTGCTTCTCTTCCTGCGGCGCATTGGTACCTGCTGTACCATCCGAGCATTTGAAAGAAGAAACTTTCTGTGCGGATTCGAGGTTACATTGCAGGGAGGCGCTGCAGCCGTACCGTAAAGGGCTTTCGTCCCTGCTCAAGCTCCGCAGGCTGGTCTGCCCGTATTGCACTGCCGTATCGTTTACACCGGATGGGAGATTTCAGGCTGATATGTCGGATATGACAGGGGGATACAGAGGGCGGTTCCCGCTCATTCAAAATCGCTTCGTATTGCCTCCTGCCGTGGAATATTATTATACCCGATTTGCAGCGACGTATAAAAACTGCCGCCTTTCGTTGCGGGGCATCAAGGGGGCAATTCTTCTCAGCTGGCAATCCTTTTTCCGGAGCAAGGAGCCCGTATCGTTATTCCGATAGAAATTGATGGCAGTGCAGGCGCTATGATTATGCAGGCGGTCGCGCGTGATATCGGTACGGTTATCTATTGGGATATCGACGGAGTGTATCTTGGCAGTACGCAAGGAACGCACACAATGACCGTTCGACCCTAAAAATCGGCGCCCATGTTCTTACCGTAACCGATTCGTTAGGAACTCGTCGCGTTCGCACCTTTGAAGTCCTCGATGCGGGATAAAGAGTAAAGGAAGTAAATACTGATTTATGCTCGTACTGTTTTGGAAACCTCCCTATTTTTTAGTGCATAAAAACGGTAAAATGAGCTCCATTCGCGAAGCGCGGATTGCTTCTTCGACATGAGCCGCAGTAATGACATCTTCCAGTGCGAGGTCGGCAATGGTACGTGCAATCTTCAAAAATCGCGTGGCTGCCTCTTCCCGAAAGCTCTCTTTTTCGGCATTATGGGTAAAGATACGTTCCGCTTCGTCGGTCAGCGGACACAATGCCGACAGGGCAGATAGGGGTGAGGTGTACATTTTTGTAGGATAATTGAACACTTGATTGCAGCGTACCGGTAAAAACCAGCATCTACGAATTTGTTATGAATAGGAGTTCCTGTCGAACCGGTTGTCCCTTTTACGCAGATATGCGGCATACCGTTCTCTTTGCATTTTATCCGAAGCAGCTATTTTTTTGCGCATATCGGCGGTATTGTAACACGGCTTGTCCGGTAGCTTGTATGATTGCGGAGGAAACACCGGAATTCGCAAATCGATGCGGTCAATTAATGGGGCTGTCGGTTTTTCCAGTATTGTTCAACTACGGCGGGCATACAGTGTACACACTTTACCGTCAGCGCCGAGGTTGCCACAGGGGCATGAGTTGAGCGCCATCAAGAGCTGGAAGCGTGCAGGAAAGGTTGTTGATCTGCCGGCGCGGCTTAACGTAACGGTTCCGTCTCCAGCGGCGCACGGAGCGTTTGCAGCACCGTTTGTTTAAATTGCACGGCTTCGTCCAAAAAAAGAGTTCCGCCGTGCGCAAGGGAGATTTCGCCGGGCATACATTTTCCTGCCCCGCCGATCATTCGCTCAAGGCTGGCATTTGGATGCGGCATTCTGGAAGGGCGGGCGTTTAATCAGCACATCATGACCGCGCATATTTGGTAAAAGACCTGCGATGCTATAGATGTGAGTCACTTCTTCCGCCGTCTTAGGGTCAAGGTCGGGAAGGAGACTGGCAAGACGCTGCATGGAAAGTGTTTTACCACAGCCGGGCGGTCCATACGCAAGCACGCTGTGTCCCCCCGCCGCCGCGATGTGTAAAGCCCGTACCAGCTCACTTTGAGCGTAAACTTCCTCGAAAACCGCCCGTCCCCGTATTGGCGACGGCATCCGCTTAGCGGTTCAGACCAAGAAGCCGCTGCAAAAATATCCGGTCCCGCTGCTGTACCGGCGCGGTATGCCGGCTTTCCCTGCATAAAAGCGCCGCCAGTGAGGTATGCAGGGTTTTTCCTGACTGCGAATATTTGCCGGCGCGCGTATCATCAGCAGCTTGCGGTAAAGGATTATCTGTGTGCCCGATAGTATCTTGTGCCGATGATCCGCCGTTTTTCGCCGCCTGTCTTGGCTCCGCTGTCTTTCTCCTTGCGCAGCTCCGCTTCAATCGCATAGAGACGGTCCAAGGCTTCCCGCAACGTTTCTACGCCGTATATGCGCACACCCTGCTGGATACGGGCTTCCGCTTCATTTTTCTTTCGGTACGATAAAATATCCGATTCCAGCGGTATATCCAGAAATCAAAGCGCCTAACACACCCCGAACCGGTCGCACCCGCCCCGACAGTTCCAACTCTCCAATTACCATAACCGGCGTATCGAGCGCACAGTCTGCCTGTAATACGGCAAGGGCAGTGGTAGGTCAAACCCGCTGCCTTTCTTTTTCTGGTCAGCAGGACTTAAATTAATCAGTATCCGTTCTTGCGGAAAAGGTAAATCGGAGTTGCTGATAGCGGTACGCATCCGTTCCCGCGCTTCTTTCACCGCCGACCCCGGCAGTCCGACAATATCAATAATCGGCAGACCGCGCCGCAAATCCGCTTCAACCTTAATAATCTCTCCCTCATAGCCGAATGAGGCAAAACTCATAATAGTCATTTCCTTGCTCCTCATCTTGCGACCGTCTCTTAAAAAAACGAGATGTCTACGGTTTCTTAAAAAGATATATAGGGCATGAGAAGCAATTCGGCTCAAGATTTGCAAAAACACTGTTTTTTATAAAAATTTTCTCAAAAATAGCCGTTTTTCTTAAAGATATGGAACCCTCTAAAAACTTTCAGATTTTTAAAAGATGCCCATATGTAATTTCAGGAAAAATAATGTCAACTCATTTTTAACATAGGATAGGGTGTGTCAATCTAAAGGTGATAAGCAGCATCAATTCTATGCTAATAAGCGGTGTCAATCGGATGGGGCTGTATTCTCTTTCTCTTTTTATAAAGATGGTTCCAGCAGTACGCTTCGTTGAAAGCAAATTCTTTTGCGGCGGTATTTGCAGCAAAAGCTTTTGCGCTTCGACAGTAATTTCATCTTTTTGAGTAAGTGTTACCGTTTCATCGGCAGGAGCCGATAAAGAGATTCTCGGCTTTTTTTCCACATAAGGGCAGGGGCTTCGGATCGAAAAATCATCTTCAATCAGCTGAAAGGATACCGTGTTGCCAAGGGAGTATTCTTCCGCTTTTTCATCGATATACAAGATACCGGTCTGCCCTTTCATAGTCTCTTTTTGTGCTTTTTATCGTACTGGGTAAAACTGATGTGCCTGCCCGCCCAAATTTTTTTCTTCATCATACATCTCAAGCTCGTGTGCGTACACACTTAAATCGACGAGTGCATTTTTCATATCGCTTTAAGGTAACGTTTGTAAAAACCATATCAGGCTGAGGCGTTGTTTGCTCCGGCACTTCCCGATAATTAAACGAGCACGCAGTACAGAAAAAAATGGCAATGGCAAGCACTATCTTCATTTGTTGATGGAAATCACCGGCTTATTGCTCGGTATCACCGGTAGTTTCAATAACGGTTTCGGTACTTACTCCTTCTTCTTCTGGCTTACGGGAGTAGCTGACGGAAAGATTTTTGCCGCGGTACGGAAAATCATTGAGCTTTTCGATGATTTTTGTCCGCATCTTCGTTCATCACCTGTACAAATGAATAATTGTCAAGGATACGAATATCGCCAATTCTTTTTCGCGGCTGATATCCGCATTTTGAATGAGCAGGGTGATAATATCGCGGGGAAACACACGGCGGCTTCTACCGACGCTCATAAAGATGCTCACCGATTCTGACGGATCGAGCATGGGGCGTTCTACCGGCGGGCGGTCGGAAAAATAGCCGCGCGAGCGATCGCTAAAGCGGGAATTTTGACGTCGTGTATACGATCTCGACCGCGAAAAGGATGAGCGCTTCAAATTCTTTTTAATAAGATAGGCGGCTATATACGAGCGCATCGTAAACGGTACATTTTTCTAAAAATCTTACGATAGGCATTAAGAACATCGGGGTCTTCTTCTGTTTTAACTGCTTCCACCGCTTCTTTCAAAAAAATGCGGTAATTTGTTCTTCATTTAATGCAGGTGTATGTTTTTAACACAATATTCTCCTCTTCCAATAAGCTCCGCCTCATCGGAGCATACCATAACTGAAAATGAACTCATCGAGCATCCAATAGCGACCGACTATATTCTGATAATACCGCCATAGATAGCTGATTTACTCAAGAGCACGGGTTTACTTTTTTTAGGAAAAACCGCTTGCAATTTATACCTTTTCCCTTACGATACCGAGAATATCTTCCTGCGATAAGGCGCTCACGACGATAGAGCGTGCGTCTATAAATCGATATTTTTCTTTTGGCAGATGTGCGATAAAATCGGAATATTCTATCTCTCCCGCTTGCTGATACGCGTTTTTCATCATCGGGATCGCCGTTTATAATCATTAAAGGCTATTTTTCCAAGTGTTAACATCTTCATCTTTTTACGATGCCCATATTCTTGTATTCCACACTTGGTTTATACGGCAAAAATGGTTTCTACGTCTTGGGTGAGGGCATACATTCCAATAATTTTTTGAGTGTTCTTATCTTGAAAGAACATCTGATTTGCCGAAAAAGCGTCTAAATACTGAATCTCTTTATAGAATGCGCTAAATGCCGCTATCGGATTTTTCAGCATTTTAAAAATCCATCTATCATTTTTGTTCAGCGCAACCTCACGGAAAATTCCAAAGCTGATATATTCTTCTGCATCTTTATCACAATAAGATTTTATTCCGAATAAGATATCATCAGTATAATTGAATTGTTCAATGTCCTCTGCTGTAAAATGTTCATCTCTTTCACTTACAATATCGCTGCCTAATTTCTCTGCCAGATCTTTTGCTATATCTTAAAAGCAACATCCCAATCTTCTTGTGTACTTGGCGTAAAAATTCTCACAGCATATGCATTGAGCTCCTTTTTCAAAAGAAAGTTTCAAAACCGCGGGAACTCTGTCCATGTACGCCACAAAGCAAAACATTCATAATTGGCGATGGATGAGTTATAGAATTTCTTTTGCATCAAAATTATCTTCTGTCTCATCAAAGGTAAATTGCGACATTTTTTTGTGACGAAAGTCCCTAAGCATTCTTTCATAGTCATAGGGAGCCTTGTTGCCTAAAAATCCCCTTTTTGTTTTTTAATATAAAACGATATGCTCATATTCTTTCACCTCTGTTGCGTGGTGATGTCTCCACCACGATGATCGGCTATTTCTAAAAGCCGGCTTATTGAATGTTATTGAATATTGATATAAAAACTGGTGATATACCGTATTCGCGCATCCGCCTCCGCCCAATACTTACTCTGTGGATATGTATCCGTAAGCGTTCTGTATGCATCGAGGGCAAGCCTGATATTGCGCACAGATCCGTTCAATTCGTACGCGCGCCCTTTTAAAAACAAGCCTTCATCCAGTTTGTCCTCCGTGGTGATAAAGAATGTATCCAGATAGGTTAAGGCTGCGCTTGCGTCCGCAGCGGCGATTGCCGTGCGCGCCTTTTTCGAGCAGTTGCTCAGCGCTGAGCGGCGCCTCTGCGCTCGCTCCGGCGGAGGCTTGTCCGGTTGAATCGCCAACGCTTCCAATAGTCGCAGATGCGGTTTCTGCCGCTCCGTCAGCTAGAGCTTCCTCTGAACGTGCGCTTTGCGAGGGAGTGGGCGCGGCTTGCGGAACTTCGGAGGCTGTTTGCGTTGTGCGTGTTGCCGCGCTGGATACTGTGCCTGTAGTAGCGCTGCGTGACGGTTCTATCGCCGTGTATTTTTCGGTCTCGTGACGCTGACGCAGCCGAGTCTGCTTCATTTTGGTATTCCGGCGCTTTGACCATTGACTTTGCTGCGGTTGAACGGGCGGCGCTGACGGATACAGCTACTGCATCGGTAACAAACTCGTTGGTAAATACGTCAAAATAGGAGAATTGGGTATGTAATCGCCTTTTTCTCCGCCGTAAACATAAAAATTGACTCGTTATCTTGCAGTTTCCGCTGTTCATATTTTTAATCCCGGTTGGGAGGTTTGTTCACCGACATAGACCCAGCCATGTCCGGGATAGGTGAGTTCGAGCCGCTGCTTTTCTTCTATCGCGACCATACGGGATATCTTGGGCTTTTTGTTCGGTTTCCGGTTCTTTCGAAAGCGCAACCGTAAAGAGGTGCGGAGAAAAAAAGGTCTCGCATTTCTTCATTGAAGCGTTGGGGAGGCACGTAGCCGTGACTGCCGCCCTGTTTTTCAAAAATCACTGATAAGTTCCGCGAGTGTTGTTTCACACACCGGTTCCGGTTGCTCTGCAGGCGGCGGCGCTGACGTATCGGGAGTATTTACTGTCGTTGTAGACTGCGCCTGTTTATCGGCAGTTGCGGCAGGGGCTGCTTTGCCGGTAGGGGAGGAGGCGATTGGCTGTTGCGAGGTTGCCTTGCCGCTGTTTCCGGAAGCGTTCTGCTCAAGAACCGATTCCTCCGGTTTGGAAGATAAGGCAGCGGTCGCTGCCGCCGGTTTTTGCTCGCTTTTTCCGTTACGACAACGGTTTTTGGCGCCGCTGTTTTATCCGCTCTATTTTTATCCGCTGTCGAGGAAGCGCGTACTGTACGCTTGTTTTTCGGCGGCAATGGCTTTCGGAGTGTTGTTAGGCACAGCGGTTTGCCTTTTTGATTTGCCATGCTTGCCTTTTTGAGCGGCGGTTACCTTATCCGCAGCTTTATCTGCCGTTGCTTTTATTCACGGTAGTTTTATCTGCAGATGCTGCCGGAGTGTGTTTCTGAGATGCGGCAGCGCTTGATCGGGCGGTGTCGGTACTCCGGTGTTGCGGCGCAGCTGCTGCGAGCGGAGCCAGAAGGCGCGGCGGGTTTCAATTTTTGAATGGGGGCTTTCGCCTTTTCACCCTTTTTAGTTTCTGATTCAGAGGCAGGGGCTTTTTGTGCCGTTGGGGGACGCTCGCGCCGGACACTGTGTCCATTGTTGCGCCCGATACTGCATCCGGCTTCGCTGCCGGTTTTGGCGACTATGCTTCCGGAGCTGCCGACTGTGGAACCCCAGTAGCGCCGGTGTGAGAAGTCGCGTTCGCAGCGGCGGGCTGTGAAAGAGTATTCCACTGGCGGTGGTATCCGGCGCAGTGTGTTCTTGCCGGGAAGGAGGCTCTTGCTGCTTTTCGGCAGCGGTCTTTGTTGCACAGGCGGTAACTGGTAGTAAGAGCAATGCAATAAGGATAAGACAAGACAGATAGAATCGATGTTTTCACGGAACACTCTCCCATAATTTGTTCATTTGTTGCTCATTTATATCGTGCAGCTTTTTGCATCTGCTCCGTATCAGGAATGGTATACCAATACCGCAAATCTGCATCAGTCCAGCTTTTTTTCTGTTTGCGAGAATATTGTACCGGCGGAAGCTCAAGCGGTTCATCAGAAGCATAAAAATCATCGGATCAATTGAAATCATTATTTCATCAGGGATCGACTTGTTGTTTTTGTTCCGCTGAATAAAAATAATGACAGAAATAATCAGCATGATAATCAATAAACCGAGTGCAGAACCCTAAAAATAATCAGTTTATGCTTCTGAATCGTTTCCAAGATGTTCATCTGACTGTTCCTCCTGAGTGGTATGTCGCCGTTTGGGCGGTCGTGGCGAATATAGATGCCTTCTTCCGGCGCTACGTCCTCTTCTATAAAAAGTATCGGCATTTTCTTCCGTTTTTCCTGTTTTTAATAGTTCAATATCATTATCTAATTTGATTGCGATGAGTTTTGAAACACCTGATTCCTCCATGGTAACGCCGAGCATGGTATTTGCGCCGAGTACCGTTTTTGTTATGGGTGATAACGATATATTGACTGACATTCGCAAAGCCGGACAGGGCGGCAACAAAGCGGCTGACATTCTGCTCGTCAAGCGCAGCGTCTATCTCGTCCAACAGGCAGAATGGGGATGGCTTAACCATGTACGTTGCAAAAAGAAGCGCTACCGCGGTCATTGATTTTTCACCGCCCGACAGAAGACCGATGTTTTCAGCTTTTTCCCCGGAGGCTGCGCAAAAATTTCAATCCCCGACTCCAACACTTGTTTGGGATCGGTCAGTTTAATTTCCGCCCTGCCGCCGCCGAACAGACGCCTAAACATATTGTGAAAGTTCTTTTTGATCTTATTATAGGTTGTGAGAAATAGCTCGGTGGATTCCGCTTTTATTTCATCTGTAATCCGCTGTAAATCCGCGCGGGCTTTTATCAAGGTCGCTGATTTGTCCGGTTAAAAGTCAAATCAGGGTCTTTACTTCTTGGAACTCCTCCGGAGCCATCAGGTTGACACTGCCGAGGTCTTTCAACTGCTTGCGCAGCTCGGCGAGTTCTGTCCGTAAATCCATCGGGGATGCGGTGATTTTATCATCCGCTCTTCAAATTCCATCAGCTCACGCGAATGCGTTTCTAAAGTTGTCTTTTGACGTTTTTTTGATTTCGATTTCAAGGGTCGCCGTATCGACATAATATTTTTCGATGAGCGCATTATGCTTGGCAAGTTCCGCATTGAGCGTTTTGAGCGCTCCTCGTTGCTTGAAAGCTCGTTGTTGCGGGAGGCAATCTCTTTTTCCAGCTGTTCAAGCGCTTCGGTTAGCTGCCGCCCCTTTGCGGTCAATCGAGGCGATTTCCCCCTCAATTTCGAGGGAGCTGTTCTTTTTACCTCGTCGAAGCGTTTTTGCTCCGTATAAAGTTCATTTTCAAGTTCGCGGAGCGCGTTTTGCTGTACCGCTAATTCTTTCCGCAAAAAACGCCGCTTGCTGCTCGGCTGCATCAGATTCCGCGCTTCATCTTGGTTTTTATGGATGCGGAGGTCTTCCAGCGTTTTGCGGTACTCGTTTATTTTACCGCGAGCTGCTCGTTTTCAGTATGCAGATTGGCTATCGTTTTTCGTTTTTCATCGATTATATTCCGGTTTTCTTCGATTGCTGCATCGATACTGCGTTTTTTTGAGTGATAATACGCTTCCGGCGCCAAAAATCGTCGATAAAACTTGCAGAAGATTTTTTTGTACTCCTGCAAATACGTTTCCAGCGCCTCTGTTAAGCCGAGTAGTTCGGTAAAGGACTGCACGGCATTCTGCGCGAACTGAGCGGTTTCTTTTTCTGAATGATTGCTCAAGGCGGCAAAGTCCGAAAGATATTTTTGCGACCGTTTAACAGCACCTTGATTTGGCTGATACAGTCAAAACTTGTTGTTCCAGCTTTCGCTGCGACCCTGCGCCGAGTAGCCTGCTGCGGAAAGGTTTTTATCAAGCTCCGTAACAATGTCTTCGGTGATAGCGCGGAGTTCCACTTCCATACCGGCGCGCTTTTTATCGAGGGCTTTCAATCTGCGTTTGCAGCGTCATACGGGTTGTATCGTTATCGGTGATCTTCTGTGACGCAAGCCGGAGACTTTCTTCAAAATTATCGATGTTTTTGAATATCCTGAACTTTCTTTTTAAAGTCGTGCACTTTTGCATCTTGCTCGTCAGCGTCTTCTTCAAGGTTTGCGATGCGTTCTTCCAGTCCCGTTTTGCGCAGCTCCAGCTGACCAAGTTTGGTTTTTAGCTCAGTTTGCCGCTCTGCCTGTAAGCGCGCCTGATTTTTCCTTTCCGCGCTTTTTCGATGGCGAGCCCATAAATCTCTTTTGATGCTCATCGAGCTTTTTCCAAGCTGTTCACTTCATCCATATTCTCGGAAAGCATCAGTATGGATAGAATTGATTTTTGTCTGTACGTCGTCGCGCTTCGCTTTTTGCCTCTTTTTATACTTTCCTCACGCTGCGCGTAGTCATCGGTGAATTTCTTGAGGCGCAACAGCTGGATGTCGAGGTCGTGTTCAAAGATGGCATCCCGCAGCGAGCGGTGCTTAACGGTTTTTCCGCCTGCACTTTTAGAACGTCGTAGGATCGGCGCACTTCACCCAATACGCCTTCCCACTCTGCCGCGTGCTTTTCTTCGGTCTTTTGTAGTTTGCGCTCCGCTTCGGCGCGGCGTACTTTTAAACTCGCGTAATACCTGGCCGCTTCTTCAAACAGATAGCGGCGGTCTTCCGGCTTGCTAGAAAGGATTTGGTCGATTTTTCCCTGCTCCATAACGGAATACGCCGCCTTTCCGACACCGGTATCCCAAAAAGCTCCCGCAACTCTTTAAGCCGCACCGGCGTATTATTGATAAAATACTCGCTTTCTCCCGACCGGTAGAGGCGGCGTTTTTATGGCAATTTCACTGACTTCAAGATTTAACAATCCATTTTCGTTGCTGATAGTCAGCGTAACTTCCGCAACATTGAGCGCCTTCCGCGACTCGGTGCCATTAAAGATAACGTCTTCCATCTTCTCCGCACGGAGCGTTTTTGACGCCTGTTCACCCAGTACCCACTTCATCGCATCGACGACATTGCTTTTACCACAGCCGTTCCGGGTCGAGGCAAGGCGGTAATTCCTTCCCGCAAATTCTATCCGCGTCCCTATCTGCAAACGATTTAAATCTGAATATTTCAAGACTTTTAAGAAACACTCTGTCTATTACTCCCAGTACATTCTAAAAAACCTCAGTAAACTCAATGAGTTTTAGAGACATCTTTTCTCGCAATTACCGCTTTTGCTCATTTAAGGTAATTGACAATCCCTTGTATTTTATACCTTTTTAGGGAGATTATGAACATCCGTCCGAAGGAATTTTTTAGGCTTATGGAAGATACCCTTAAGCTCTGACTCAACCTTTGATAAATAGTATGGGAGAAAGGAAAAAGTGAATCTATACAGGTAAGCCTCTAAAAACCTAAAAGTTAGTTTTGCTCCGCTTCTTCGGAATAGAGGCTGCCCTTTGTGTTAAAATAGTGTCTTGAATTTTTTTACGTGGATATTTTTACGTTGACATTCTCTGTATCTACAGAATATAATCTAAGGATAGATAGCGATATGCTTTGCTGCGTCGAAATCGACAGGAAAAGGGTATCAAAAATAAATGATAGGGAACCTCTAAAACCCCTAACCGAGTTTTTAAAAAGATGCCCGATATTCTCAAAAAGCGGTTCTAGGATAAGAAAAAAAGTAAGATGGCTCTTGTTTATACCGAAGTTTTTGCACAATCATTTATGCGTCCGGTTTCACTGTGCGCAATTATTCCGGCGGAAGAAAAGCGCGCCCGATGCTTCCGGGCAAAGGTCGTCGGCGCAGGAAAACTGTCCGCTCAAAACGCTCTATTTTGCTGCACGGGTTGTACTGGCTGCCATACGGACTGGCTCACGCTTACAAATATACGGCGCTACGCAACAGAGAAACATATTGCCGTCATCATGCCGGCGGCGGAAAATGCCTTTTATATCGATGGTAAACTTCCCGGGCAGCAGTACGGCGCCTTTGTTGGGGACGAGCTGATACGACTGACACGGAGATTGTTTCACCTTTCAGCAGAGCGGGATGACACCGTTATCGCAGGGCTTTCTATGGGAGGCGCTGGAGCAATACGGGCAGCGTGTTTATATCCGCAGAACTTTGGAGCCGCCGCGGGCATTTCCTCCGCATTTTTGACGCGGGAACAGCTGCCTAAACATCCTGTTTTTACCCCTGAATGGGCAAAAGGTATATTCGGCAGCATAGAGAATATGGAAAGCGAATATAAAAATGCGGTGCTCACCATGAAAAAATCCGTGAGCAAAAGAGCATACCCGCAGCTCTCCCTTGAGATGCGGCGTCTCCGGACAGTTTCATCAGTATCAATCGGGACTTTCACCGTTTTTACAGGAACAGGGTGTAGAGCATTACTATGAAGAAAGTCCCGGCGGACATGAATGGTCGTTGTGGGACAGCGGTATTAAAAAGTTATTACCCGATAAATCGGCTAATATAAAAATAGTTAGGAGGCAAATGATGAAAAAAACAAAGTCATTGCAGCATTGGCAACCTGTTTTTCTCTTGATGCCGTTTGCATTAACGGCTATGGGTTCAAGCGAAAAAGCAACGGTTCCGGCGAAAAAGTTACGCTGGAATTTTTGGACATGGCGTACCGAGGATGTGGAATTCTACGAGAAGCGTTATTAAAGCCTTTGAAAAAGCATCCGAACATCACGGTAAAACAAACCGCCATTAAAAATACCGAGTATAACACGATCGTGAGCGCATCGCTGCAAGGTGGCGGTGGTCCTGATGTCTTTATGGGCAGAGCGTACGGCGGTTTACAGACGCTTGCGGACAGCGGTATCTCCTTGCGCTGGATAGCCTTATCCCCAATTTAAAAGATTATTCAGAACCGGCAAAGCAAAGGCGCACGCAGCATTAAAGACGGTAAAATGTACGGCTTACCTGCGTTGAGCCAAGCGATCTTCTGTTACTACAACAAAGATATCTACAAAAAGCTCGGTTTTAAAAGTTCCAACAACATGGGATGAATTCATTTCCAATCTGGAAGTATGTAAGAAGAACGGGGTTACCCCGCTCGCAAATGGTTCCAAAGACGGATGGACAGTAGAAACGCTTTTTAGGCGGTGTCGGTCCCAACTTTTACGGTGCCAACGACTTTTCGATGCAGTTGTCGCCGGTAAAACCACTTTCGAAGACCCTCGTTTTGTGGATGCAGTCAAAAATCGGCGCCTGCCGCCCCTATATGCCGGAACTGTTCACCGGTGTCGGTTATACCGATATCCAAGGCGCTTTTTATGAACGAAATAGCAGCGCACGCATGATCGGCGGTTCGTATGAAGCGGGAACCTTTAAGAAAAACAATCCCTCCGCTTCAATTTGACGCATTCTCCCGTACCGGGTACAAAGGCGGGAAAACAGTACGTTACCTTTTATGCTGATATGAACTGGGCAGTCAATGCAAAAACAGCGCATAAAGAAGCGGCGCTCACTTTCTTGCAGTTCCTCGGTTTCCCCGGAAGTAGGCAATATGCTGATCTCCGATCTGAAAAATGATCAGCTCAACTCCCGGTGTAGATATCTCGTTGGATCCGTTCGTCGGGAAGGTCATCACAATGATGAAGAATAGCACCAGCTATATCTTCCTCGTTCCGTTCCGCTATGAACAGCCGACCGGTTCAGCGCTGTGGCAAGCAGCAGGACAGGGATACTTAGCGGGTACGTTAACTGCAGAACAAGTACGTACAGAACGTACAAACCGGTATCGCTACCTATTATAAACCTTTTTCAAAAATAGGGGCTTCGGGTGAACACACCAGATTATCTTTTACTCCCGCAATAATTGGGGCTATTCAACCAGAGTTGAACCGCTTAGCAGTTCAAATGGTCTCACAGCCCGCAATTATTTTTGCGGAATTTGATCTATTTGCCTGATGTGTTCACCCGTCTGCTGGAAAAATGTGCGAAATTTTATTTCCTTAAAATTTCGCGCACAAAGAAAACGAGCGCCATGGATAATATGAAAGTATGATAACATCAAAAACAAGTAAATTTTTATGGATCGCGTTTTTCGTAACGCCGGCGCTGCTGATTGTCAGCGTTTTTATTTTTGCTGCCGCTTTTTATGAGCTTGTTCAACAGTTTTTTTCAGCTGGAATCAACTGCTCCACGGCGCGTTTATCGGATTTGATAATTTTTAAAAGTTGTTTTTACCTTTCCGTATAATGAACGATTTTGGATGCATTAAAGCACAATGGTATCTGGTTCTGCTGTACGATACTCATTCAAAACAGCCTCGGACTGTTGTTCGGATATGCATTAAGTAGAAAGATTGCAGGGCATGGCTTTTTAAACGAGTATTCTTTATACCGGTGCTTTTTCTATTGTCGCAGTCGGTTTCTTGTGGGGGATGTATTTAAAGAGCGATGGATTGGTCAATAGCTTTTTGAACCTCCTCGACCTTTCTTCCCTCCGGCGGGCATGGCTCGGTGACGAAAGCACGGCAACCTTTGCCATCATCGCGACCAATATTTGGCGCTGGGTAGGCTTCCCATCACTTGTATTCCTTGCAGCCATCGATTCAATCGATCAAAGCTGTATCGAAGCCGCATACATAGACGGCGTAAGCGAGATGGGCTTATTTTGGAAAATCATATTCCCGCTCATCATTCCGTCCATCACGGTTATCACGGTATTAACCATTATTGGCGTTTTAAATCAGTTGAACAGATATACACCATGACCGACCTCGGCGGCGGACCGAACTACAGTACCGACACCATCGGTACGCTTTTTACCGCACAGCTTTCGGTTCGGTCGATACGGGTAACCCCGAAATCGGTATCGGCAGTACTATCGCCGTTATCATCTATATTATGACTTTCTGTATTTCGCTCGTATCCGTCGCAATCGGAAAGGCAAAGGAGACACAGGTATGAACATGGATTTGCGCATTAAAACTGCCTCTCCGATAAAGGAGTCTCACTATCGGTGTTATTTTAACGCTGATGATTGTCTATGTTATTTTGATTGCGTATCCGCTTTTTAATATGATCATATCATCGTTAAAACCCACGAGGGAAATTCTCCAACACCCGTTCTCCTTACCGGCAAACCCCGATTTTTCTTCGTATAAACGGGTTTGGATTGATATGGGATTCAGCACTTTTCTTTATCAATAGCATTATTGTAACGGTATCTTCTATGGCATTAGTGTTGCTGTTCGGCTCGATGGCATCCTATGCTATCAGCCGGTATGTGTTCAAAGGAAATACGCTACTGTATATGATTTTTAAGCGGTATCATGTTGCCGCTCAAAAGCCGCCATTATCCCGCTTTTATGATTATCAGAAAACTTGGTCTTATGGATAACTTTTTGTCGGTTATCTTAATTTTTACTGCAATGGGTATTCCTTCAACGATATTTATCCTTTCTGGTTTCTTTAAGGCGATTCCGGTAGACCTCAGAATATGCCGCGCGGATTGACGGATGCAATGATTTTTAGCATTTACAGCAAAATTATGATGCCGATGATTGCACCCGGGATTGCATTGGTAACTATCTACAATGCAGTTCCTATTTGGAACGACTTCTTTTTTCCGCTTGTCTTTTTACACAATAGAAGCCTCAAAACCCTGCCGGTCGGTCTTAGTACCTTTTTCGGTCAGCACAGTACCAACTGGACACTCCTCTTTACCGGATTAACAGTAGCAATCCTCCCGATGATGATTCTCTATCTATTTATGAGTAAGTATTTTTATCAAGGGAATGACCGCAGGCGCGATAAAGTAACAAATTGAGCAGCGCAAACTTTGTTGAAAATATACGGCGACTAACCGTGCTGTATATTTTCAGCTGCCTCTATTCCCTTAGTGTATGTGCGGAATGTTTCATGACAATGGAAAATCATATAACGATATGCTCAGCGCAGTATTACAGAACAAATATATATGATAAAAATTTTTTTATCGATGCCGATATTATTCTTGATGTTGCATTAGCTCGATGTTGCATTAGCTCGCTACCCATTTTTCTTCCAGTAAATTCATATTGGCAATGGCAGAAAAATAATATTATCATAGGAGCTATTTCATCGAATTGTGTTACCATATCTATTATATATCGAGAAAGGTCGGAGGAAATAGTCAAGCGCGGAAATTTATATCAATGATAGTTAGGGTACATAACGGTAATAACAATCGATCATAAGAATGTATTGGAAACATTAAAATCAAAATTTTTCTGACTTTTGGAGATGCACTGTAATATTATTCAGCTATAGAACATCAGTGTGAATATATCATAACCAGAAATATTGAAAGCTACAAAAATGCAGACATATCGGTTTTTAGTATCGGAAGAATTTATCGGAATGTTTCAATAGTTCATGGAAAGAGGAGAAGATTAGAATGAAAGAAATTCCCGTAACGGAGCAGCGTAATCCTGCTTCATATCAAATCGATACGAAAAGTACGGCAGAAATTTTAACGATTATCAATAATGAAGATAAAAAGTTCCTGAGGCGGTTTCGCAGGCGATTCCTCAGTTGACGCGGCTGGTTGATCGCGCGGTTGAGGTGTTTCAAAAGGGCGGACGGCTATTTTACCTTGGTGCAGGAACCTCCGGTCGGTTGGGGGTGCTTGACGCCTCTGAATGTCCGCCTACCTACGGCGTATCCCCCGATATGGTGCAGGGGTTTATTGCGGGAGGTGATGCCGCGCTCCGCCGTTCCATCGAAGGCGCCGAGGATGATGAAAACACGGTATTGATCAGCTGCGCGGCGCAGGTTTTTCGGCTGCCGATATGCTGGTCGGTATTACCGCTTCGGGTTCCGCGCCCTATGTGCTGGGGGCGCTCCGGTATGCTCGTTCGCTCGGCAGTCCGACCGGTGCAATAAGCTGCAATAAGGATTCGCACACCTTTGAGCTTGCCGATTATCCTATTTATCTGCCGGTCGGACCTGAAATTGTTACCGGCTCCACTCGGATGAAGTCAGGCACGGCGCAAAAGCTTGCGCTCAATATGATTACCACCACGGCGATGATCCGGCTGGGAAAGGTTTATAATAACTTTATGATCGATTTAATGCCGGTAAACGCAAAGCTGGTGGAACGCTCGAAACGGCTGATTAACGAGATTACCGGATGCGGGAAGTGCGCGCTGCGCAGATATTTTGAAGATTCCGGACGGAAGATACGGACGGCGGTGATTATACTCGCTTGCGGTGTCGAAAGAGGAAGCAGAAGCGCTGCTTAAGCAGGGGAACGGCAATATCAACAATGCGCTCAATGCGTATAAACGGCGGTAAATGATGAAGCAATTATTTTTTGGCATTGACGGAGGAGGTACGCAGTCCCGACTCGGTATCTGCGATGAAGCCAATCGGCTGATTGCGCAGGCAAAGGGCGGTTCTACTAATCGGTATGCGGTAGGGTTCGACGCAGCCTGCGATAATCTTCGCGCCTTGATGCAAAAATTGAAAACTGAAAGCGGTATTGACGTACGGAACTGCGCTGCCGGCTGCTTTGCTTCCGCCGGTATGAGCACGGAACAAGAAATCGAAGATTTCCGCCGTTTTTACCGCAGAAAGCATCCGATGCCCTCTCTACCTCTGCAACGATGCGCTGGCAGCGCTTGCAGGCGGAACCGGAACGGCGGGAAGCGCATTATCGTGGTGAGCGGAACCGGATCCATTGCTGTCGGATTGGACAAAAACGGAAGAACCGCCCGTGCCGGCGGACTCGGGCATTTGATTGGGGACGAAGGTTCCGGCTTTAAGATAGGATTGGACGGCATTAAAGCTGCTGCCGCCGCTTTGGAACGGCGCGGAGCGAGCACCGTATTGGCGCCGATGCTGTTTGAACACTATGGTGTTAACACAGTACGGGAGCTCTTTCCCTTTTTGTATACTACCTTTGATAAAGCGCGGGTTGCCTCTTTTTCTCCCTGCGTATTTCAGGCGGCGCAGCAATCGGATGCGGTTGCTGCACGGATTCTGACAACCGCTGCTCAAGACCCTGTCACGCCTTGCCCGCAGCGTATACGGCGCTCTGTTTAACGGAACGGCAGCCGAGCTGGTATCTCCGGCGGCATTTTGGAACATCAAGATGCTTTTGCAAAACTGACCGCCGCCTATATCGCTGATGCTTTGCCGCAGGTAAGGATTATCCGCCGTCGGTTTGAGCCAGTGGTCGGCGCGTGTATCCTTGCTCGGCTGAGGTTTTCTAGCGGACGAACAGACGCAGTTTACGTTATTCGGTTTTAGTATACCGTTTAACTTTCTTAGTTGTGGTCATTTCGAGCGGTTTTATCCAAAATCGTGGTTTTCGTTATCCGTTGATAAGGCAGGAGCGTCTTTGTTCACGATTTCGACAATCGTTTCTATGTAAACTGCGCTGTCTCCGGCAGGAGTGCCTCAGTTAAGGTTCAGCGTTTTATACAGTTCATCAGTGGGGTATACCAGTGCTTTCAATTTCTTCGCTCGTCAAATCGTGTGCAGGATGGTATCCTCTCACGGTTATCTGTTCGATATCGTTGTAATACATTTGGAATGCATTTTCGATTTCTTCAGGATATACGTTTTTGCCGCCGGAGGTAACAATGAGATTCTTTGCGCGTCCGCAGAGGTACAGATATTTTTCATCGTCAATCCAGCCGATATCGCCGGTGCGGAACCATCCGTCTGCCGATAGTACTTCTGCCGTTTCTTCCGGCATATTGTAATACCCCTGCATAATCATCGGACCTTTGACACAGATTTCTCCACGCCCGTTGTTGTCGGGATTAAGAATTTTTCATTTGCATATAGGGATGGAAAATAACGCCCGACGCTTTCAATTTTGAAAGTGTTCTTTCGGGTTCAGTGCAATAATCGGCGATGTTTCGGTAAGACCATAACCTTGGACAAAAATCAATGCCAAATTCATTGTATGCTTTTGAAGACTTCTTTTGAAAGCTACTCCGCCCGAAATAGCAATACGAAGCGTCGTGAGATTTGCCTTTTTCCAACACGCTCTTAAAGAGTACTTTACCGATGTTTGTACCGGTACTCTTTTTAACAATGTACGAAACACCCATCAGAAAACGTATGATGCCGTATACCAAAACGCCTTTTGCTGCGTACCCCTTTTTAAGATACCCGCTAGCAGCTTGTTAAAGAGGAGCGGCACACCGAGGAGCATCGTAATTTTTCCTTCTTTTTAGCTCTCGCAGCATACGGGATACTACTAACGACTTTCCGAATACGATTTCAGCCCCTACGGAAAGGGCTTCAATAAAGACAGCGACCATGGTGTAGGAGTGATGAATCGGCAGCAACGCATAAAAATATCTGTTTCGGATATGCTTAAGTTCGATTGGGCAATGTAACAGTCCGAGACGATATTCCGGTGAGAAAGCATAACTCCTTTCGGATTTCATCGTGCCGGAGGTAAAAAGGATCGCTGCCGTATCGGTTTCCTGTAACGGAAAATAGGTTGCAAGCGGTTCTGCTTCCAAATTGTATACGTAGCGCTCCGGATATTTGCTGTTTAGAGAATAAACGTCGCCTATAAAGGCTTGCGATTTTTGATTCTTTCAAAAATGCTCGTACTTTTCTTCATCCACAAAGAAAAAGCGCGGCTTTGCGGTTTTTAACAAAGACTCGATCTCATGATCGTGTAGCCCATAGTCAATGGGGATAATGATACCGCCGGCGTATAACACACTTAAATAGACTAGCGCCCATTCGGGAGAATTTTTGCCTGAAAACGGCAATATGCGTTCCTTTTTATACCGTGAGCAATAAACCATCCTGCTAATTTTTTTGATGGCTGCAAGGGTTTCGCGATAGGTGAGCGTAATCCGATCCGGCTCAAAGACAGTTAAACAGTTCCTATCGGGAAAACGTTCCACCGTAATTTCCAACATTTCCGGTAATGTAGGCCATTCTCCGGTAAACTTTTTTCCGCGCCATGCATCAAGAAATGCCCATGGCTGTTTTGACATTTCGTTCATCGATACACTCCTTATAAATACGATTTTTTTGCTTTTTACTTTTTAAAATTGCAATTTTTTTCTTATTTTTTTAGTATAACTATTTTACATGATTTTTGAAAGATATACGAGCCTCTATTTATTTTTCTGCCGCGGCGGTGATACCTTTTCTTTTTGGAGAGTCCGCTCCGAAATATTCTCAGCGGATTGCCTTTTGTCAATAATGCTTTGAGTTATCTCGGTACGCCTTATCGTTACGCAGGACATTCATCCAAGGGAATGGACTGTTCGGGTTTTGTCTTTTCGCAACGGGGCTGATGTTCTAAAGCTCCAGATGCCGCGCCGTTCGGATGCTCTTGCCGAATATGCAAAAAGAATAACTGATGAAGAGATTCAGCCCGGCGATTTGCTGTTTTTTAACACTGCGGGCGGTATTTCCCACGTCGGAATTTATATCGGCGCAGGAAAATTTATTCATTCGGCATCGGACGGTCCCTATACTGGCGTTATCATTTCAAATATTCAAGAATCATACTGAAAAACATATCGCTTTGCGTGCAGTATTATGAAACCGGAGGAAATTTTCTTTGCCGAGTCAGCTGTTCCGTTTTTTTCGCGAACCTCAGAAAACTGCCGGATACATCCTGATATTCGTGCAAAATCATTAGATGCTTTGTAAGCCTCCGCAGAATAATGAAGACTGCGATTTTTTTATCTAGGGAACTTCTAGTCTACCTGATGCGTTCCCTGTCTGTTGAAAAATGGGCAAAATTTCGAATAAAATTTCGCATCGAATGAAAGCAGCCGCTTTATATATATAAATTGCAAGAGGTATTGCCCCAAAAAGGAATTTTTTATGATATCTTCAGATACTGTTGATTGAGAGGAGTTGTTATTATGAAAAATATTATTTCGTACCTTATGCTGTCTTGCTGCCGTCTGTATCACGGCAGCGTGTTCTTCTACCGCCCACATTGTTATACGGGATAACGCGGATTACGGTTTTACTGCGGAATTTATACCGAGCAGTTTGTTAGAAAAGAATGTTACTCATTTACTGAAACAAAAACTGAGCAGGTCGAAGGGGAATCCGTATTTAATGTTCAAGAGTTGAAAGAAGCGCTCACTAAATCGGGGATAACGGTTAAAGAAATTACTGCGCGAGGAGCAATAGGGTTGCGTCTTGCGTGTACGGTTCCGCGTCATCACGATTTGTTCAAAGATGTTATTCATTATAATATGAATGAGCGGAATGTTACGGTTAGTCTTTTCGCCGAAAAGTATCGCATCATTTTTTGGAGATGCTGCCGCAGGAGAGTCGAGATTTTATCGATATGCTGATGGCGCCGCTGTTTACCGGCGATATAATTCCGGCTGCGGAATACGAAGAACTGATCGGCGCTGCATACGGAAAAAAAATTGCTGCAGAACTGCGTACTTCAGAATTTGTCTTAACCATCGATGTGCCGTATAAGGTGCAGGCGGCGCACATCACCCGGTCGGTACGGTTACCGTGCAGGCGAAGCGCGGGAAATACTTCCCGCGCTTTGGTGCGTATTCCGCTGCTTGACCTGCTGTGTACCGTCGATACGATAGCGGTGCAGCTGCGGTAAACGCCTTCCGAAGTCGTTCCCTATCGAGCCTTTGTCCGATTATCACAGCTTTCGCTTCGGGCATCGGCTCGCAGACAGTTACGGTGTACCGCCCTATCGACAATATCGAATTTTGTCCATTGCTCGCCGATACGCACAAATCCCTTGGCACGGTAGACAGTACCGAAGTATCCGCGTAAAAGGGAAACGAGCAATTCCAGCAGATCGTACACGGTATCGACGGTCGCGTCGGTAATGCTGATATTTTCTAAATTAGGCGCACGGTCTTTTTCAGGCAGTGCGATGGCTCGCTGTTTGTTCAGCGGAGTATGCAGCAGCGCTTTCCACCATTCTTCAGGCTGATGTTGATATGGGGTCTCGAGGATTTCTGCATCAGGATTCACCGTGCGAATAAGCGCACTCACACGGCGCAACTCGTCGGCGGAAGCGTGTTCTATTTTAGAAAAGAAGAATGCGCGGCGTATTTTTAGCTGATCGGCATATATATCGCCAAATTCCTGTAGGTACTGCGCTACGCAGTGGATATCTGCAATGGTAACCGGCTCAAGGAGCTGGATACGACTGTATTCAATTTTACTGATATTGTGCAGCACCGCGCTGAGTAGCCCCACGCCGGTCGGTTCCACTATCAAGTATTCAGGATTGAGCGTATTAGCGATTGTCAAGATTGAAGAAGCAAAGTCGGATTTTAGCGAACAGCAGATACAGCCTTCAGTCAGCTCCCATACCTTTAACCGGTCTTGTTTTAACAGCGCCCCGTCGATTCTCGCTTCGCCGTATTCATTTTCCATAACGGCAACGTTTTTTTCCGGTTTTTAGAAAGTGTTTGAATAAAGGTTGTTTTCCCTGCGCCTAAGAAGCCCGACACAACAAGAATATTCATCGCAAAAATGATTCGCATAAATGACTTGGCATCTTCTAAAAACCCTCAAGGTATTTAAAAGATGCCTTACTCTTTTCCAATGAAGAGCACATCGGAAAAGCCCCTCCGCACGGATAACGCACGTGCGGATGAACGCGGTATTTAGATGATAACAACCGGTTTAATTAAGTCTGCCGGCTTGTCTTTCATCAAATAGAGCGCTTTTTTTCGACGTTCTCAAAACCTTTGAAAGTATGGGTGATGAGTTTTGACAGATCCAGTTTACCAACTGAAACAAGACTACTCAGTTTTTTTCCATGCGGAGCCGTCCGCCGGGCATTAAGCCGCCGTTGATCTGCTTGTGTCCCATTCCCACGCCCCATTCCACGCGCGGAATTTTAATGGAAACGCCCGAACCAAGATAGTTGACGTTTCCAATTTTGCCACCAGCCTTTAATGCCTTGACCGCTTCGTCAAAGGTATCGACGGTACCGCCGGCAATAATGACCTTATCGACCCCTTTGCCGTGGGTTAGGGTCGAGCACTTGCTTATCAATAGGTCCGTTTTTATAGCTGATAATGTCGGTTGCGCTGTAGAATTTTGCTGCCGCAATGCAGGCGGGGCGAGTTCCTACCGCATAAATCTTTGAAGCGCCGCGCAATTCCGCTCCAGCAACGGACATTAAACCGACCGGTCCAATACCGATTACCAGCACCGAATCTCCATACTGAACATCAGCAAGCTCAGCGCCGTGAAAGCCGGTAGGTACCATGTCGGACAGCATCGGGGCGTGCTCAATCTTTACGCCGGCGGGAATGTGGGCGAGGTTTCCGTCCGCATCATTTACATGGAAATATTCACCGAATACGCCGTCTTTAAAGTTTGAAAATTTCAACCAGCAAGCATACCGCCCGAATGCATTGAATACCCCTGCTTGTGCTTCCAGAGAATTCCAATCGGGAGTAATTGCGGGAACCAATACCTTGTCGCCCGGTTTCGAAAATCTTTTACCAACGAACCGACTTCTACTACTTCGCCGCAGCCTTCTGTGTCCTAAAAATCATATTATGTCGATCGCCAATCGCTCCTTCCCCAGACCGTATAGTACGTCGGATGTACAGGGAGCAAGAGCCAACGGTTTACAAATTGCATCGAGCGGACCGCAAACGGGACGCTCTTTTTCGATCCATCCCTGTTTCACCCTAATTTAAGCATTGCGAAACCTTTTCATAATTGTTCTCCTATGGAATAATGATATATTATTATATATAAAAATATAAAAATATGCAAGTAATACGTTGCCTTTCATTGCTTAGTTGTCATGTGGATGCCGGGGCGCTGAACCAAGCCGGTAAAATGATAATTTCGGCAGTTTGCTTGCATTTTTCTCTTTTATAATTCCATAAGCCGTGTTATAATTCTGAAAGGGGAGTACTACCATGCGAATATTAATGATCACCAGTGAAGCAGTGCCGTTTTGCAAAAACAGGCGGTTTAGCGGATGTTGTGTCCGCCTTTATCCTACGCATTAAAAAAACTCGGGCACGATGTTAGAATCGTTATGCCGCGTTATTATAGAATTGATAAAAGGTAATTTAACGCCGATTCCCGGTGCAATGGGAGTGTCTGTCGGCGATAGAGAGTATTGGACGGAAGTTTTTGAATCCACGCTTCCAGATTCCGATATACCGGTGTACTTTTATCGATCGCGAAGAAAGTTTCGGTCGCGATGGATTATACGGTTCCGCCTTTGAGCCTGATTTTTAACGATAATCCCAAACGGTTTTTCAATATTAAGTCATGCAGCTTTTCAGCTTTGCAGAAAGCAGCATTGGATTCCCCGATCTGATGCACGCGCATGATTGGCAGACGGCGCTTGTACCCGTGCTGTTAAAAATTCAACACGAAGTATCTTGATTTTCAAGGGACAGCGAGCGTTTTTACCGTACACAATATCGGCTATCAGGGCATTTACAATAAAAGCGAATTATGTAGATACGGGACTTGATTGGGTGTATTTCTATTCGGCGGGTTTTGAAGATTGGGATAGAATGAATTTCTTAAAAGCAGGGTTGCTTTCTGCAGATCGGTTGACGACCGTTTCTCCAACATACGCACGGGAGATACAGAGTCCTGAATACGGTTTTCGGATGGATGGGATTCTCCGTTTCCGCAAGGAGATTTTTAACCGGCATTTTGAATGGCGTCGATACTTCCGTATGGAATCCTAAAACGGATCAATATATTCCTTTTAATTATACCGCTCGTTCTCTTGCAAAAAGCAAAGAATAAAGCAGCCTTGCAAAAGTATATGGGGCTTGCGCAAGATGACAAAGTACCCGTTCTCGGTATGATCACACGGCTAACTGATCAAAAAGGCATTGCAGAATTGTTTGGACCGTCTTACGGAGCTGCTTTTTAAGATGTGTACCGATATCAATTTACAGTTGATTGTACTTGGTTCCGGTGATCGATGGTGCGAAAAATGAGTTATTGGCGCTTTCAAAACGGCTGCCGAATCTCCGCGTGTATATCGGTTATGATGAACACTGAGTCATTTAATAGAAGCGGGAAGCGATTTTTGATGCCTTCGCGGTATGAACCGTGCGGGCTTAATCAAATGTACTCGTTGTTATATGGGACATTGCCCATTGTGCGCAATACCGGCGGACTTGCAGATACGGTAGAAAAATTATAATGAGCAAACAGGAGACGGTACCGGTTTTGTACTGAATTTGCTTACACCCGAAAGTGTTTATAACACCGTTAATTGGGCAGTAAACGCATGGTTTTAAAAATCCTGAGCACATCGTTAAAATGCGCAAGCGCGGTATGGCAAAAGATTTTTACGTGGGATACATCTGCAAAGCAGTATCTTGCGGTGTATCAAGAGGCTGTCGGAAATAAAGTTTTTAATAAGCATTAAACGAGACAGACAGGCTTTTAAAGAATGAAAAAGACGAATGCAATGCGCATTTTAGATGGTGCAGGCGTTTCCTATAATACCGTTGAGTATGCGTGGGATGAAGCGCATCTGATGCGGTATCCGCTGCGCAGAAATTAAACATCGCCCCGATATGCTTTTTGAAAACGATTGTGATGATCAGTGAGGATAATGATGTTTTTGTTTTTTGCGTGCCGGCGCCTTTGGAAGTCAGTTTGAAAAAGGTACGGAATATAATCGGTAAAAAGATAACGCCGCTTAAACTTGATGCGCTGCAAAAAACAACGGGCTACATCCGCGGCGGCTGTTCCCCCTCGGAATGAAAAAGCATTTTTCCCACTTTTTATTGATGAAACCGCCCAACTGTACGACCGTATCTATGTGAGTGCGGGGAACGGGGGCAGATGCTGCGATTGCCCCTGCAGATTTGCAAAGAAATCTGCGCCGCCGCTTTTTACGACATCACCGAAGGGTAGGTAAGGCAATCGCATCAGAGCTTTTAGCGAATAGCCCCTGCAGAATAAAGAGGCTGTTCTGGTCGAATAGTTTCAATTTTTTTCCCGCGGGGAGGGGAAAAACAACCTGATGCGTTTACCATGGAACAGAGCGCATCCTATTGTGTTATAAAACAGATGATGGTATAGTGTGTCCCATTGGACTACGGGGCTATCAAAAACTTCAGTTTTTGGACAGTTTCCTTAAATTTAGATGCGATGTTAAAATTAAGTCATTACTGTATAAAGACTTAATTTTGAAACTCGCGGTGATGTCGAAAAAGTAACCAACTTTTTGAGACATCACCGTTTATATTTTTAGACAGGTACTTGACACATGATTAAAAGGACACATAATGAACTCAACTCAACTCAACTCAACTCAACTCAACTCAACTCAACTCAAGCGGATTTTTACTTGTTTTAGATCAATACGATGGAAAAATAACGGTACGACCATGACTGCCCGCCGGTTAGCGGATGGTTTACGGAAGCTCGGATATGAGGTAAAGATCGTTAGTACCGGAGATGCGGACGAAAATAAATTTGTGGTACCGCCGCTTAAAAATGCCGTCGTTTATACGCGCTATTATCAGTGCACAGGGAATGACGATTGCAGGGGTTGATAAAAAGTCCTCCGCGAAGCTATTGAATGGGCGGATTTAGTTCACTTTGTAATGCCGTTTTTTTCTTTCGCATGCGGGAGTTAAAATTGCACGGGAGCTGAATGTACCACATACCGCAGCTTTCCATGTTCAGCCGCAAAATATTACATATTCACTCGGGATGGGAACCGCTGCGCTCCCGAATGACGTTCTCTATTGTTTGATGCGCAAGTACTTTTTAAATACTTTTCGCCGGATTCACTGCCCGAGTAATTTTTATTGCAAACCAACTAAAGGCGCATGATTATAACGCGAAACTTTTTGTTATTTCAAATGGTGTCGATCCTCATTTTTGTTATGTAAAGGCGCAAAAACCGGCAGAGTTGCAGGATCGTTTGGTGATCCTGATGATAGAGGCTCTCGAAAGAAAAGCGGCAGGATGTTCTGATGAAAGCACTCGGCTTGTCTCGCTATGCCGATCGTATTCAGCTTATCTTTGCCGGTAAAGGACCGCTGCAAAGAACACTACCGGAAACTTGGAATGCAGCTTCCGCATCAACCGATTTTTTTACCTTTTGCAGCCAAGAAGAATTAATTCACATTATATCCTATTCTGATTTATACGTGCATTCCGCCGATGCGGAAATTGAAGCCATTGCTTGTATCGAAGCGTTCGCCTGCGGCTTGGTACCCGTCATTGCAAACAGCGCACAGTCTGCCACACCGCAGTTTGCGCTCGATGAGCGGAGTCTTTTTGAGGCGGGCAATGCGCAGGCGCTTGCGGAGAGGATCGATTATTGGTTTGACCATCTGGAAGAGCGCAAGGCGCAAGAACTCCGCTATGCCGAATACGGCAAAGAGTTTAACCATGCGCATTGCGTTGAACAGATGGTGCGTATGTTTGAAGAGGAAGTAAACGATCCCTTTTATGGCAGCCGGCAAAACCGCCGCAGGGAGGTGTGTCCTCATCGGGTAACGATGCAACCGCTCCCCGTAATGCACAGCACAGTATAGGGCATCCTTCAAAAGCCCATGTAGAGCTTTTAAAGGATGCCTTATCATCTTAACGGTACGAAAAAAATCGCTGTCGCCGATAAACTCCCGTAAAATGGACTGACCGTGTACAAAGGACGGAGAGACCGAAAGAAAGTTGTTCAGGAATATGAGCAGTCGCGAGGCTTCGCTGTATGCAGGATCGAGGGCTTTACAGCGCGAAGCAGCGGTTCCGCATAAATTTTTCAACACCGAAAGTTCATAATCGAGCGCGGTATTAAAGATAACGTCGGCAGTATTTTTGGTACGGAAAAGATATGCTTTTGCTTCGCCCGCCCGCACATCCGACCACATTCCGATAGTAACCGAAGCGGAACTCCCTCTAAACTGCGCATCGCGCACGATACGCCGCAGGAGCCGGTTATCGAAGTCGGTATCCGGTTGTGATCATCCAGCGTCAGCTGGTTAATGCTGAAAGATAGATTTTGAACTTGAGCGAAGCATCGATTTGCGGGGTTAAATCATCATTGAGTCCGTGGATTCCTTCCAAGATAAGAATAGAGCGGCTATTGAGGCGGAGCTTTTTTTCCGGTATAAAACCGTTCGCCTGTTTCGAAAATTATAAGACGGTAGCTCAACTTCTTCACCAGCAAAGAGCTTAAGCAGCAGCCTCATTTAAAAGCGGAACATCCAAAGCTTCGAGGCACTCAAAATCAAATTTTTCCATCTTTATCGCGCGGCGTTTTTATCCCTGCCAACATAATAATCGTCAAGGCTGATAACATAGGGTTCATATCCCACAACACGCAGCTGCATCGAAAGTTTTTGCCGAGGTCGTTTTTTTCCGGAGCTGGACGTACCTGCAATCAAAAATAACTTTGACGTTTTTCTCTTTTAATCTGTTCGGCAATATGCGCGAGTTTATTATTTTGCAGCGTTTTCGGTAATTTCGACAAAGTCTTTGGTTTTACGGTTTTTCGATAATTTCGTTTAATTGACCGACGGAGGATACGCCAATCATTTTTTCCCCATGTTTTATACTCTTTGTATACGGTGAAAAGGGGTGGGATGTCCTTAAATTCTGGCAGCGTGTCGGTATCGGCGGTTGCAGGGAAGCGCAATAAAAAACCGTCTTGGTACTTCATCAATCCAAATACTTTTAAATAGCCAACGCGATCCATTAGCGGCTGAAAAATACAAGTCGTAATAATCGTCGAGTATGTTGATCGTGATTTTTCGGTTTACTGTTATAGGAAAGAAGCGCGGTATGCATCGGGCTGATTAGTATTTGCAAAAAGCTCCAGCGCCTCGGCGTAGGCGACTGATTGTGTTTGTATCGGCAAATCTGCATCGACCATTTCGTGCATTTTGTCTTCGATGAGGGTGAGATTGATATCGGCAGCACGGGCGCCTTCAAATGTATAATAGTACGAGTAGCCGAAGCTGTGCCCGACGAGCAGCCGCAAATCGGGATATACTTTTCGTGCGGCGGCGGCTAAGAGGAAACAGAGTGTACGCCGGTAAATATTTGAGCCGTCATACGTGCCTTTTGAAAACAGGTTGTAGTGGAAGCGCGTACGTCGATCATCTTGTTTAGCGGAACCAATTCGTTATTTACTTTCATACCGAATACAACAGAATCGTGCGTATTACAATACGCGAGCGCACCCTCGTGCAGAAATTGGTTCCACAAATTTCTTTTTGAACCATCTGGAAATGTAATTTCAAAACCTTGCATAAAAGCCTCCATTCTATCAGAAGAATCGCATCAGTTTCCTTTTTAACAATGAGGACATCTTTTAAAGACTGACGGAAAATCTCTTTCAAAAACATCGGGTCTGCAAAACCGCCATGGACGGCGGAGGTTCTTCGCAACAACGATGTTTTTTTGCTTTGCAACAAACTCGTAGCCCACGAATGGACACGGACGTTCATTCATGGGTGTTTCTGCGGGCTATAAAAAAACGACCTGATGTGATTACCCCTATCATACCTCGGATACTATACACGGAATTGCAAAAAAATGCAAAGAAAACCGTAAAGAGATGGTACGAAAATGCCGGAGCGCTGAATGCCCGCCGATTCCCGTTCAAGATAGTGGGCAGAACTGCCGTGCATTATACCGTTGTAAGGCACGGAACTGGCGCTTTACGGGCTCTTCAATTTCCCATTCTGATCTATTGACCATGCATTCCGTCTTTTGGCGTTACGGTAAATTTAGCGCACTCCGTGGAAGCGCGCTTGAGAACTTTTGCCCCGACAGTATAGTTTTCGCTGTGATGCGTGCAACATTCTCGTTGTAGTTAAAGCGTCTTCTATTGTGATGAATCTTCTCTCCGTCAGGAAAACATCATTCTTGCTTGATCCACCGTAATGACCGTAGAACCCGACATCTTGAAAGTCGAATCGTTACTTTCAAGATGTAGAGCGCTCCGCTCAGCTTTTGCAGTGTTGTCGGTCACGGTAGTATTGGTAAGTGTAAGCGTTTTCTCGTTATAAATGCTGCCGCCCCGTCCAGCGCCGCTAGTCGAATCAGAGGCTGTATTATCCTTACTGTAGCAGACCACATAGTACAAGTACCTTTATTATACATTCCGCCGCCATTATGTGGTACCTTATTTTCTTTAATTTTCGGCATAGCTAATGGTTACCGTTCCGTAGCTGTATAATCCTCTCGCCGTAGGCGCTTCATTTTTTTGGCAATGACAACGGGTTTGTCTTTGGGTCCCTTTGATTGTTAATGTACCAAGTTGAGTATCGGAGCCTTTTATTCACAAAAATACCGCCGCCATTACTATTGGTACCCGTTGCGCTATTTTTCGGTGATTTTTACGTCTTTTTCCTAAGGTACATTCAGCATCTGCACTGATAAATATACTCGCCACCGAGTCTCGAGGCTGGTATCCGAAGCATCAGCCTTATTCTTCTTCAACTCAACACCGTCCATAGTACAAGTACCCGCATTATATATTCCGCCGCCGTTATGTTTTTGCGGTATTGTCTTCAAATTTAGCATACGATATATTTGCCGTTCCACCGTTATAGAGTCCTCCGCCGTGGTCAGCTTCATTTTTTTGGCAATGTCAACGGGTTTCGCGCTAGTCCCGCTGATGGTTACTGTACAAGCCTGAGCGCTGGTTCCTTTATCAACAAAGATACCGCCGCCTTTTTACCGCCAGATTCTCTTTTAAAAGAACCGCCTGTTATCGTAAGCGCGCCTGCTTTTGACGCATACGCCACCACCGCCGCCGTTCGTCGCAATGCATCTTTGAATAGTTACATTTTCCAACTTACATTGGGCGTTATTATTATTCTAAGAGTGATACCGCCGCTGTTAACTGTTGCTTCGCAATCTTGAATAGTCGTGCCTGTTATAGTAACAGACTCTTTTCGGCTCTTGAATGTCGATACCGCCGGAAGAATCGCTGCCCTTTCCCTTGCAGTTGTTCTATTGTACAGCCGGTAAGCGTTAGATTTTTTTGCCCTTATTAAAGTAAATACCTACTCGCATTATATTTGGTCTTGCAATCGGTAATCGTTACCTTCTTCATGATAAGGGAACCATCTCTCCGCAACATAGACGGCATATTTTTTTCCGTCTTGGTGAGGTTTATGTGATCAAGCGTTAAGGTCTTATCGCCATTCACCCTCAAAAAATGCTGAACCTTTTGCATTAGCTAGCTCCACCATCAGCTCCCTTTCCATTTGCATTCAATGTATGCGTACCGCTTTATTGACTTTTATGGTGATATTCTTCTTTACTTCTATTGAAGAGTTGGTACTGGAAAATTCATACGTAAGATCCTGTTCTATTTCGATAACGTCGCCGTCGGTAGCCTTTTTCACCGCTGTTCGTAAGGCTTCCCAATCACTTACCGGCACTGCTTGCTTTTTCTTAAACTTCACCGTAACGGTTGTAGTATTGGTTACGCTGGAAAGGGTTGTCTTTTGTCTTATCAGGAGAAGATGTATCGGTGTTACTCCTGTCCAGCTGTCTACTTCCCCAGCCCTCTGTCGGTGTTGCGGTAAAGGTGACGCTCTTTTCCGTGTTCAACGGTAATAGGACCCTGTTGAGTTTTCAGATCCGCCTTGAGGTCTTGCACTGAGTGTACCGTTTCCACCCATCTACACTAAAGGTTACCGTGTGTTCCTTTACAACTTTATAGTACACACCGTTTTAGAAGCGCTTGGCTTTAAATCCTACTCCGTCTGTAGAGTATGTCAACGCATATATTTTTCACCCGCTCCGTTTAACGGCATATCGACGGTAATCGGAGAAGTTCTCGTTTGCTCAGGTGCAGGCGTTTGCCCCTACCGCCGTTAACGTATAATGAATCGTTACGCCTGTAGCGGAAACGCCGCCTGTCGCCACGGAAATCAATTTTTGAGTGAAGCGTATTAAAAAAGAAGAAAAATGCTAAAGTGAGAATATGCGGTGGGAAGAATTAGAAGATGCACTTTTGAAGTGCTTCAAAGCGAACGGGAGTACGACGGATATTTTTGCAGCATAAAAGATGCGGTTATCATCGTTATTTTGGGAAGCCTCTGCGATCTGAAAAGCGTAAAGAAAATACATGCGTGGGCAACGAGCGATCATGTAAAAAGCGTTTCTTGAAAAAGAATTCGGTATAAAAAGAATACCGTGTTACTGGTGGCTGTTAAGTCTTTTGGCAATGGTAAGCCCTGAATCACTTAATCAGTGTATGAAAAACTGGGTAAGTTCATTGGTGCCGCATCTTGCGGAAAAGCTTGAAGCGGAAGAAGAAGAGCAAAATAAGAAGAAGAAAAAAAGCTTGACGATTGCAATAGACGGGAAAGAAATCCGCTCGACAGGGAAAATGAAGAAGTATGACAGTCCATTACATATTGTCAGTGCTCAGATAGGCGAACCAGGACTCACTCTTGCGCAGGAAACAGTGCAATCAAAGAGTAACGAGATACCGGCGGTACAAGAGCTGATAAAGACACTTGAGATAGAAGGATGCATGGTAGTTGCCGATGCTTTTAAACTGTCAAATACAGACTGCACAGGCAATTATCGATGCAAAAGCCGACTATCTGTTGAGTGCGAAAGGTAATCAGAAAGAACTAATGAATGACATAGAACAGTATGTCCAAGATGAAAAGCTGCGTTCAATGATGGATAGCGTTACCCAAACGGAAAAAGGACACGGACGGGTAGAAACGAGAAGCGCGTATACTACTGATGATGTTGAATGGCAACCGGGAGGCAGGGCATTACCGGCTGTTAAATGCATTGGAGCAGTGCATACACGATTTGAGACAGACAAAGGGGTAACGGAGCAATGGCACTATTATATTTCAAGTAAAGTGTTGAGTGCCGAGGAGCTTTTTGCATCATGCGAGAACTGAATGGTCGGTAGAATCGATGCACTGGTTGCTTGATGTTCATTTTTGACGAGGATAAATGCAGGATTCAGAGTAAGAATATACAGCAGAATCTGAACATGCTCCATAAAGTAGCGCTTAATATCGTGCGCATATACAAGCGGGAAACTCAATCAAAACAGGCTTTGAACGGCATTATGTTCCGCGCGCTTATGAATCCTCACGGCTTATTACCGCTTTTTAGACAAAAATTGATTTCCGTACTGTCGCAGGAACACTGAGCTGAATTTGAGCTTCTGGCGTTGTAGCATCCGCTTTTATAACAATCGCTTTACTCTGCTCAGTTCCGTCCCCTGGAAAGAGAATCTATTTTTTTGTTCCCTTTAATGACATCAATCTGCGCCGGTTGCGGCTCACTTAACTGTGTGGCTGCTGTAACCGTTTTTGAGTAGAGCCCCTTTTTTCGTCCTTTATACTGATTGTATAGGGACTTTTTGCATCGCCTACTGCAACATCAGTTCTGAAAATAGAGCGTCCAACCGGAAACGGAATTTCCTCTGCATCGGCAGCTAATTTTTCTACGCTATCTTTACCGATAAACGGGCTGCCGGCTTTTACGTTGAACTGTTTCTGCGCGCTGTTAACCGAAAGGCTATAGGAGGTTTCGTTTATGGTGATATCGGTAATATCTTTATGTACAAGGCTCGCCGTTGAGTTCTCGGTTCATTTCGGCAGCTGGCAGTTGCAAGCACAGGACGTAATAAGAAGTTTCGGCTGGCAAAGTCGTTTTTGTCCGTGCAATGACGCATTTTGCAATGGCTGGAGGAGGGGTATTCACTTTGAGCGTAAACGGGATTGTTTTGCTTTAAACATTCTACCATCCGCGGTATGCAGCACAATAGTAGGAGTTATATCTACGCTCCCCATCCATACTGCTGTAAAAAGACGGATGTATAGGTAAGCTCAAACTCGGTATTTGAAATTTTCTTGAACGTATAATCACGATTAGCTCTGCGGCGCGGTTGCACCGCTTATCGCAGGGTCATACGGAAAGGTGATACTATCGGTAGGAGCGTCAGCAGCTTCGGGATCTTTTAATTCAAAATTTTTAGGATTACGTACGGTAAACGTAACGGTTGTGGACGCCGTGGAAGAAACCCATTGCGTACCTTTCGCGTCGATGGAGGCTCAGGATTAAATGTATAGGTTTCGATAGCCGCAGCAGTTGACCAATAGCTCAAATAATCATCGATACTTTCAGAATAATTTTTTACAAGTAATAAAGAGACTAAAAAGCAAACTGAAAGAATAACCGTCCGTACAAGTTTTTCTCATCTAAAACCCTGCAAAACTGCAAAAATCTACGCAAGCGCTATCAAACGTCTTTTTAAAACGAGAGGTCTTCAGAGATAGGTTTGTAGCGGCTTAGTATTTTTCTTATTCTACCTCATTTTTGAATAAAAAGGAATACAGCCGCATCAGGGCGTACCGCAGGGATTTTTGCAGTATAAAGTGAACTGTGATTAATAGATGAGGCTAAAACGGTCGGCTATAGAGCCTTCCATTCCGCGCGTTGATTTTTATCTTCCCACTCAATGACTCTAACGATTGTGAATTCTTTCATCGTTACCATTGAAGCGTATTTGATAACGGCAAATCTGCCTTGACCGATATAAGAAATTGCCCTCATTTTCGTGTAAGGTTTCGTTTTGCTTTTAAAAAGTTCAATACGCAGTCAAAGTGTACTGGATTGCCATCTGTTTTATCCGCGAGCGCAGCGCTTAAATCTTTGATGGGTTTGCCGCACCTCGCACAGGTAAAAGTTTCGGCAGATTCTTCAGCCGCCGATCCAGCATGATGTCTAGTTGCTGTGGTATTTTTCGGCATACCGATTTTTCTTTTTATGGTTCCGTCTCGTGCTCATGCTATTCATCATCCTTCATATACATCATCTGTTCGGTCAATATCGATGCTAATCGGTATATCGCCGCTTGAATATATGCCTCATCATTGAGTTTTGTTTCCATTTCACGAAAATCGGATTCGGTAAAGTATTTGCGGGGACTGTACCGCTCTTTTTGGAAACACACCACCATTCATACATAATCCTCAAAAAGCATTCTCTAGATGCAGGGTTCAGCTACTTCTATCGTTCGCGGATCAAACGGCAACACAAGAACATCAAACCGTATATGCATCTTGTTATATTTTTCGATGAGTTAAGAGAAAATATTTAGCGGTTTTTACAAATCCTTTCTTGTTTTCTGTTCCGACAATAATATCCAAGTCTGCAAGCGGGTATGGGGTAAAGTTTTTACTCAAAGAAGATAAGCGTTTCGTCTTTTTCCGCTATGATGTCAATTTCCCGTTCTGGTTCGCCAATTTCGAGCAATGATGGAATATCCATGCTGTTCGCTCATTTTTTCTGCGAATGTCTCTCCTGCCGGTCCAAGCCGCTCTTCTGTCATTTTTTTGCTGATATTGCAGCGGATCGACGGCTTTGACGATAAACGTATTTGTATGTTCTTTCAGATCAATGAGTTTACCCTTATTGTTGGGATAAAGATGACCGGTTTCATCGATGAGTACTCTAATCAAGGGCGTAAGGGCGCTTCGGGGGCTATGCCAACGACTCGTACAATGGAGGTATCGTTCATCAATACTATTGAACCGATGGGATATACACCAATACTTTGAATCATCGCTTTGATGACTTCATAATCAAAGCGGCGCCCCTTGTCTGCAAGCAGGGTTTTCATTGCATCATAACCGAGAAGTGCATTGCGATAAGCCTTGTGTGCGGTCATTGCGACAAAGGCATCCACAACGGCAATAATACGTGCGCCTATTTTCGATGGAATCTTTATCAAGTCCGTTGGGATATCCTTTACCGTCCCAGCGTCTCATGATGTTCTAGGACAAGCATGGCAACACGTTCGGTATATACAAATTCCGATAGCGCCGCTTTATATCCATAGATGGTATGAGCCGCAACAGTTTGCATTTCAGTATCGGAAAGGGCGGTTTTCTTTGTTTTGAAAATAGCATCGGGAATTCTCATCATCCCGCAATCGTGCAGCAGAGAACCAAGAACTATATCATCAATATAATCTTCGGGCAAATGCATAAAATTTGCAATGGTTTCTGCCAAAATAGCCGAATCGACGAGAGCTTTCGCCATATCTCTTTCAGGAATGTGAGCGGACAGAATGAACGAAATCACCAGTGGTCTATCAGCTGCAATCAAATTACGCAGTCGTAATGCTATTCCGTCAATAGGTCGGGCGGATATAGGTTTTCGTTTTTTTACATCGTTCAAAAAGATATCGAGTGTTAAGATAATTGCCAAATATTCGGTATACAGTTCGCTGTGCGTTAAAATATCCGGCAGTTGCAAAATGGTGTTTTCTTCTGCTGTTTTCTTTTGTTTACCGCCTGTCTTAGCGGTAGCGGTTCCTCCTTCATCAGATAGTCTATCCAATTCATCAACCAATTCCGCTACTTCTGTACTCTTTTTTATGCTTTTGCCAGCTGTCATAACAAAAAGGAACTTTCCATTGCTTTAATACCGATAATTCACGTTGAGACACCGGATATCCCTTGCCAAGAACTCTGTTCTTACCGTCATCAAAGAAGAGCGGCTCCGAAAACATCATACCTTCTTTTTAAATCTTCTATTTTAATTCGTCTGAGCACTGGTTATTCCATCCTTTTTGAAGAAATGCAAAAAGAGCGGCAACCGCTTGATATGTTTCTTCAGGAATACAAGAGCCTATTTCAGCTTCCACCAACACCTCCGCCAGCAGGGGGTTTTTGACGAGGGGAATATGACATTTATCGGCAATTTCCCGTATCTTTTTGCGCAACTGCTGCCGTGTCCCTGAGGCGGTAATCAGCGGAACACTCTCCCGAATGTATATGACAAGGCAACCCTGAACAGTCCCGTGTTCTGCTCATATTATCGTTTTTATCTGCACGGTAATACAAAAAAAGTCATATCTCACTCCTCATTTATTCTACACTGATATATCAATTGATGCAAGGGATTTATTCTCTTCTATAATAATATGGTCGGTATACTGCACAGTGTAGGATGTAACGCCTGCGGATTCAAGACAGTGTGCAGTAGGGTCGTGAGTTTTTTCCTGTTTTTTGTGCCGAAAGCTCTGCTGCCCCCTGATAGGAGAAAAAGGCATATATTGTTTTTTGAGTGTAAACGTCCACGATTCTTGTTTTTTTCTTCGCTGCGTACTCTGAGGCAGCATTCGCGGCATACGGTATCCTGTAGGTCACAAAAAGCCGCCGAACCTTTCCAGAGTGTGTCGAGCTGCTTTTTCAAACGGGACTACCACCCAATGGTTTCTCCCCTGCTTTGAGATGATTGAGTAATCGGAAGAGGTCTTGCTCGTCCCATTCCTCGACAGCGGTTCTGTTCTGCTGAGCGGAAAGTCCGAAAAAGAGCTGCCATACATTGCGTAATCAGCTGCGGTGAAGGTTCAATGCCGTGGGAGTAGAGGAGGGCAGCGGCAAAGGCGGCTTTTTCGTGCGGGGCAAAAGCAGGGAGCGAGGAAAGGATTTTTAAGAGCGGGCGGGATTGAAGCGGCTGTTCATTTTGGCGAAAAAAACGCAATCAAAGCCGCTGCAAGGTCGGACTGCGGGATACCGAGTTGGGTAAATACGTCCTGATGCGGAATGTGCGAAATGGCTGCTTTTGATACGGTGTAAGCACAACGGTATGGTCTGGCAAGATGAGCGCGCATCAATAAAAAGCTCCCTCTCGAATATCTTGAGAAAGAGCTTTTATCTGCGCTTGTACTACGGTACCTTTGACGGCAATCCGTATCGTATTATTTTTAAGGATTGACACTACCCGAACGGTTACCGGTTCATTTTCAGAAAAAGGAGCGCTGGCGCGATCGCCCCGTAAAAAGAACAGCCGTGTTAAGCGCAGTGTTCCCCTGTAAGGGGATAAAAAGCGCCGACCGTTCTGCTGCGGATTGCATACCAGCTAGTTCTTCTTTTTGCAGCAGGGTTTTAATCTTTGCTGCCTTACCGATCTTCTCGCGGATGTAGTACAGCTTTAGCGCGGCGTACCTTACCAGTATGCACAACTTCTACCTTTTGCGATACGCGGGAGTGGAGCGGGAATACGCGCTCGACGCCGACACCGTAAGAGTTCTTGCGTACCGTGAATGTTCGACCGATACCGGCATTTTTCGAAGCACAGTACCAAACCCTCATATATTTGAATGCGTTCGGTTTTCCCTTCCAATAATCTTTGAAGTGTACCTTTTACGGTGTCGCCTACTTTTAAAAGAAGCGTTTTTTTCGACAATCTTTTTGTTTTCTTCAATCTTACGAATTAAATTCTCTGCCATTTGTTATCTCCTGTAAAATAAGTTCCGCTTCTTTTTGTCCATTCTGGCGAGCTGCGGATTGCCGTCAGCAAGTCGGGACGCATGGCAAGCGTCTTTTAATCCGCTGTGCAAGCCGCCATTTACGAATGTGTTCGTGATGACCGGACAGAAGCACTTCAGGAACAGCCCCTGTCCCTGAATATCTGCGTACTGTGTGTACTGAGGGTATTCCAACAAACCGTCGGAAAACTTTCCTCTTCAAGGGATTCGCGGGAAATAACGCCGTCGATCAAGCGGTACACCGCGTCTATTATTACGAGCGCTGCAAGTTCACCTGAAGACATCACGTAGTCGCCGAGTGAAATTTCGTCGTCAACGTACTCGTCGATGATCCGTTGATCAATTCCTTCTGTAGCTACCGCAGATAAACACGAGCTCTTGTTCTCGTGCGAGCTCCGCTGCATACGCTTGCGTAAATGGTTTACCGGAAGGGGTTACATAGATAACCCGTTTTTCGGCAGCCCTGCACGGAATCGAGCGTAAGCGCAAGCGGCTGCGGCAGAAGGAGCATTCCAGCCCCCGCCGCCATAGGTAAGATCATCGCAGGTTCGATAGCTTTGTCGTAAGCAAAGTCGCGGATATTCACCAGATTGTAGGTAATAAGCCCCTCGCTCGACCGCCTTCGCCATGATCGACGATTCAAAAAAAGGCGGCGGGTATTTCGGGAAACAAGGTCAGCACATTGAATCTCATTCGAGAATCCAGCGGTGCATAAGCTCAACCTGCTTTTGCCGGTATGTTTATCTTCCCGATAAACGGGGATCGAAACGGAACATACACGGTTCTGCCTGTTGCAGCCTCGGAGACTTCTAATAAAAACCGCCTCCGCCTTCCACTACATCTGCATTGTACCCACAGAATTTCCTTTGTACACAAGGTTAGCATTACAAAGATCATTGATATAGAACTCACCGCGTTCGAGCGGGCAAGCCATATCGCGGGGAACCAATATCTCGGCTCCGTGCAGCTTTTTGGCTGCTTCGGGCGAATCGATACCCCGTAGTTTTAATAACGCGTCCGCATTGCGGACAACGCACTCTTCAACCTGATAGGAGCAGTCGGGATGCGGCTGTTCGGTTCCTGTAGATGGAAGCCGCAGCTTTATTTCTTTTTAAGCTTAAAAATGCTCGTATTCTCCTGAAGCGCTTTCAATCTTCATAAAGCCTTCAAGACCGAATGTACCCTCGAACCCTACCGGTTATGAGCCAGTCCATTAATCAAGAATTTCCAGTAAATAACGGGCGCCGCTTCGACCGGCTGGATGCCATAAGCATGTGCGAATTGCTTGCGCAACCCTTCCGAATTTTCCGATTACCTTTCCTACATCACCGCTTGCAACGCGTAATTCCAGCACAACGCCGCGCTCGGTTTCTTTTTCCGACACGGAAACAGCGCTGGGATCATCAACAAGCGACTTTGCAATGTATCTCGACTAAATCACGTTCCATGTTCGATAGCCGACCCTATAACGTGAATTGTTTTTATTGAGTAAGTGACGAACCGTGTCGGTCGGCTGAGCGCCTTTATTAAGCCAACCGCGTACCTTATCGGCATCGAACGCAATCTGCTGATCTTCTGCTTCGATAGGATGATAAATACCGACCTCATCGATCGTTTTGCCGTCACGGGGCTCACGAACATCCTGTACCACAATGCGGTAGTACGGACGTTTTTGGTCCCGAATTTCTTAAGTCTGATTTTTTTACGCTCACGTTAATCCTCCCGGAAATGAGTCAAATAATGAGGAACCCTAAAAACAATAATTTTTAGCGGTGTCCTTATAAGAATAAAAATACAGGCTATACTACATAAAAACTGTTATTTGGTCAACCATGGAACTCAACTTTTTGTGCAAAATGTTGGGTGAACTTGCCTGCTTGACACACGCTATATATAGTGTTATTATTGCGAATACAAACATGATTAACGCTATATAGATAAACATATATAGTGAAAATAACTCCATAGAAGCGCAGGAAGATACCATGAGAACAAGAGAAGCAATCGATGCTGATATTGCAGCTATACAGTCAAAATTGCAAGATGTACACGGTTCCGCAACGGAAGTATATGCGCGCATAGTTGGTTATTACCGTTCCGTCCGTAACTGGAATAAGGGAAAGCGTGAAGAGTTTTTCGGGAGCGAAAAAATGTTTGAACACGAAAAATCCTAAAACGCCCCTCTACGCAGGTCAAGGAGCCGTGTTGGATACGGATGCGCCGTCAATCACAATACCCCTGCCTTTTTGAAGTTTATACGCGAAAACCTGTCCTAACTGCCCGCCCTGTTAAGGACTATTGCAAGGAGCTCGGTGTTGCGATTCATTATATCGATGTCGATACCGAAGAAGCGGATAAAAGCGGCTGCAAAACACGAGGTTCGCTCTTGTCCGACCGTTATCATGTATGATGAATCGAACAAGAGCTTTCCCGCGCCTACTCGGTGGCAGAGCTCAAAGCGTATCATATAAGTCCGTATACGGTAGAAGCGGTTATCGCGTAAGCTATGTACGCCGGTTTGCAGAAAAACCACGCTTGTCAACTATCCGCATAGGGTTGCCGCGGCGGTTTTTTTCTGCCCGGTTGTAACCTACGCTGTCCGTATTGCTATAACGGCGAGCTGGTATGCGCATCCATTTCCGGATGGTCCGGTCATTCAGTCATCGCAGGGCAACGCTAACGCCTGCGTACCGATAGAAGCGGTCTATGAGCATATCGAAAAAGCGACAGTCGGTACTGCGCGGCTTCGTTATTTCGGGTGAGAAGCGCTCCTGTCTCCGGTGTTGCCGGAGCTTATTTTACGGGCGCGCAGAGCAGGACTTGCTGTTAAGATTGATACAAAATGGTTTATTACCGGACAAGGTGTATGCGCTTTTGCATAATGACGCGCTATGTCCGGATATGCTCGCAGTTGACATAAAGACTATGCCCTGCCCGTTACCATGAGCTTCACTTTTGTTGCCCTTCGGGGACGGAGCCGGCGGCTCAACAGCCGGAGGCGGCGCTTAAACGGACGCTGAAGATTTTACAAGAGCGGGAAACGTTTTGCCGGCTGGTGGAAATCGAGTACAGAACTGTGCTTGTACCGCCGCTTGTAGCCGCCGAGGATATATGCGCTATTTCCGAACTGCTCCCTCTCCGATGCTGCATGGCGCTTTGCTCCTTTTTGCCGGGTAGCTGTCTTAATCCCGCATGGAATACAATTCGCCCCTATACGCAGGCAGAAACAGAAGACCTTATCCGCATTGCCGCCAAAAGATTCCCAATAGCCGATTACGATGATCAATTTACTACGAAATCAATGTACAATGTACAAAAAGATGCACAGTGTGCTATTTTCACCGTGCAACGCGGAGGTGTTCGCGGCTTTTGTAGAAAGCGTTGGAAAGTGGTATTTGGAAAGTGGTAAAGGGGAAAATGTACCCCAGCTGGACTTGAACCGGCGACCCGCGGATTATGAGTCCGCTGCTCTAACCAACTGAGCTATAGTACCCAATGAGCTGTCATAATAATTGATTTTATGACTTTAGTCAAGTAATCGAAAAATCGCTTGTTGTTGTGAAGCGCCCATTTCTTAGCACATTGGCTCTCCTATCTTGTAACAAACGGTAGGGGAGGTATCATCAGAGTTTTTCGCTTGAAAATACCGTTCCGTAAACAAATGGTACTGAGTTCTTGCGTTCGGTATGATATGGTGTGTATGGCGTTCAGTATTGAACTTTTTAGAGAAGCTCCTAGTTCTTAGCATTGGCAGTGTGGGCGCCAGTACCGGCAAAAATGAGTTATGCGAGCGCTTCGAGTTTATCGATGTTAACAGTTACAGTGTCTTTCGATATGCTCAATAGGTTGTCTTTTGCATATTCATCAATTCGCGGGATAGGAAGCGGCGCGGCACGGCAAGATATTCTGCCATCGCTTCTCGGTTCAATGTAAGCGTTATTTTTAGGCTGACCTCGCGCTTGCTGTAACAGATACACGGCTATTTTTGCGCAGTGTAATGATGAAAAAGATCAGCAGCTTTTTGGTTTTCAAAAATACGCTTTGTGCGCCAGAATCGATAAGAGATTTTTACAATTTTTATTTGTACGGACGATACGGTTGCAGGCTCGGAAAAGTATTGCTGCTGGAATGCTGAGAATTTCTGCATCGGCGATGATTCTGCACGCATAATCATACGGAGTGGATTGCAAAAGGCATATACTTCGCCAAAGACGGTTTCCGGTGTTTCAAAGCGATTCATCAATAATTCGCTTACCGTCTATATCGTTTTTCGATTTGGACAACGCCCGATTTTAGGATGAACAAGGCTTTGGGAAGGTCTCCTTCAGGAAACTATCTTTTGGGTAGACAGCGGTTTTTGCATTGACGGCAGTAAGATACTGGTTCAGTTCTGCTGCGGGGATATCTTTAAAAGAGCGGATTCACAGTGTCCCTTTTCTAACAATACAGAGCGGCTTTTAAAAACATCGGTTTTTACAAGCTGCTCGGCGGTTGTGTGGTTGTGAGAAATCTCACAGAGAGCGGCAATAAGCGCTCGCATAGTATACGTTTTTAGTATGAATGGCAAATATTTTGTTATAAAGATGTTGGGACTTTCTAAAAATCTAACCTTGAGTTTTTAGAAGATGACCTGTTATAAGGAGAAGCAGTAAATGAATAACTACTTTACTATGGACGAAACGGTTTTTGATGTTACGGAGCGGTACCCCGAAACGATTCGTTATTTAGCGGGAAAGGGTTTTACCCCGCTCACTAATCCTATGATGCGTAAATTGATGGGGGATCACGCTTGAAAAAAAGCGTTTCTGTCTAAAAAATTGGATAGTACCCGTTGCGAGCAGGAACTGGTTGACATTATCGAACAAACAGCCTCCTCCGATTTTTGCCCGTATTGATCCTCAGTTTAAAGGCAAAAGAATCATAATCGTGCTGAGCTTGATGATGGAAAAACAAAATGATCAGGATTGAAGGAGTGTTGCCGTGTCCGATACGGATACCATTATTGGAAAGTTTTTGAATCATTCTATTCCGATTATATCAAAACGCATCAAGAGGAATTGGAAAAGAAAAAAACTATACCATTCGGTACGACCTTAGATCGGCGAATCTTGGTCTTGATTGGATCATCGATCAGGTAAAAACCGGTAAAAAGAAAAATCTGCCGGATGTGCTCCTTTCCGCCGGTTTTGAACTGTTCTTTTTGATAAAAAGCTGATGGGCTCTTTTATCGAACAGAACGAATTTTCACTGTGTGCTCGATACGGTAAATAAAGACTTTTGCAATGACTCCATCGATTTGCGGGATGCGAAAAACTATGCCATCATTGGCGTTGTTCCTGCAATTATGATTGTCAATACCGCGCTTTAAAACGGGCGGAAGCGTACCGGAAACATGGGAGGATATTTTATCTCCCGAATTTGAGCATTCTGTGGCGATTCCGTTCGGTGATTTAGATTTATTCAATTCCGTCATCCTTACGATTTATGCGCGTTTTTGGTGATGAAGCGGATTAAAAATTAGGGAAGCGCTTTGCAGTGCCTATATGCATCCCGCACAAATGGTAAAAAGGCGGGAAAGCCGCATCTGCGGTACAACCGGTGGTCAGTATCAGTCCTTATTTTTCTCTCGGATGATAGACAAGCGGACTCCACTCAAAAACGGTTTTACTGGAAGGACGGCGCCATTATTGCTCCTATTTTTTTATGCTGGTAAAGAAAGATACTGAGGCGCTCACCAAAAGATTTTGTGTCGTTTTTCTTTTCTGAAAAACAGGAACGGTTTTTTGCGCAAAGCGGATTTTTCCCCCTACCAATCCGTCCGTCGATAATCGCTTATCGGCAGATAAAAACATTTTTGTGGGTCGGCTGGGATTTTTATCTATCAGAATGATATCGGCGCCGTATTGGATCAAAGCAGAATTTGAAGACGCTGCGGGGAGTTCCGGGGACGGCTGTAAAGCATCTAAACAAGAGCGGAAACCTGTAAAAACGGAGCGTTGTTCACCAATGAAAAATGCCAAAAAGATAGTGATTTTTACAGGTTCCCAGCTGTTTACCCTTTTACCGAGCCGATCGTCAGCCCTTTTACAAAGTATTTCTGTAAGAAGCGGATACAGCAGGATAATTGGCAGCGTTGAAACGATAATAACCGCGGCTTTAATCGAAATGCCGATAACCGACATATCTGCGCTGCCGGCGCCGTCGCCCATTGTTGCAGTCCCGTTGACGATATTGCGCAAAAATAGCATGACAGGAAATTGCGACGAGTTTAAGTAAATCAAACCATTAAACCAATCGTTCCAAAAAGAACACTGCCGTATAAAGACCGATTGCTGCCAACGCAGGAGTTGAAAGCGGGATGACAATGTGCGTAAAAATTCTAAAATAGCCAAGTCCGTCGATCAGCGCCGCTTCTTCCAATTCATGCGGAAAAAGCTTTTAAAAGTTTATCAAGATAATGAGATGGAACTGATTGATAGCAAAGGGAAGCAATATCGCGAATACCGTGCCGGTTAGATGTAATGAAGAGATAAGCAGATAGGTGGGGATTAAACCGCCTGAAAAAACATCGAAAAAGACAACAAGCTTCATGATAATGCCGGTTCCGCGTAAAAACTTCTTTTGAAAGCGGATAGGCAAACGTAGAGGTAAAGCAGAGTGCAATAAGGGTTCCGAAGAAAGTATAGAAAATCGTATTGCCGTATGCCTTAAAGAAATTTGGATATGTGAATATCTGCTTATAGGCAGCGGTTGTAAATCCTACCGGCAAAAATGATACTTTGTTCTGCATAATAGTTGCGGGGTCGAGAAAACGACAGTGCAATCATATATATAAACGGCACAATGCAGATGACTACGGCAAATGCCATCACGATAAAAAGGATAAGGTTAAAAATCCCGAACGAGTCTTGTCTTAATTGCATAGATTACTCCGTGGTATCCCGTGTTAATAAATACTTTCGTCGGTTAAGCGTTTGCTGGCTGCGTTTGCAGACGCTACAAGAATAATTCCGATAACGCCGGTAAACAGCCCGATTGCCGTTGCATACGAATAATTTTGATTTGCCAAGCCGGTACGGTATACGAGTGTCGCGATAATGTCGCTGACGTCCGCATTATTCGGCGTATACATAAGCAGGATTTTTTCAAATCCAAGTGTCAGCAATCTGCCTATTTCCAAAAATAAAGCATCACCATAATAGTCGGTAGAATCGACGGTATGGTAATGTACAGTATCTGTTGCAACTTTCCTGCGCCGTCAATTCTCGCCGCTTCGTATAATTCTTCGTTGATGCCCGTAATCGCTGCAAGATAGATAATTGCAGTCCATCCCATATACTGCCATGTATCGGTGAAAATATATAACACTCTAAAATAAGAAGCGTTCATTCATAAAATAGATCGGCTGTATGTCGAACATATTTTTAACAGCAGATTTAAAATACCGAGTGCTCGGCGAAAAGAATTTCCGCAGCCATCGCAATAACGACAACAGTCGAAATAAACCGCGGCATATATGAAATCGTTTGTACGAATTTCTTCAGAAAAACAGAACGTATCTCGTTTAAGAGAAGCGCAAAAGATAATCGGTATCGGAAAGTTTATCAGTAAATCCATCAGCGATAAGGTCAACGTATTTCTGAATGCCCGCCAGAAAGCGGGGCTCTTGAAAGAACATCGAAAATAGCGCAGACCTACCCATTCGGTACCGAATGCGCTGAGCCCCGGACGGTATCGCCCTAAATGCCAGCACATTGCCAAAAATAGGAACATATTTGAATATGATAAAAATACAGTGAGGGCAACAAAAGCATCGCATAAAGCTGCCAGTATTGGCGAAAAATAACGTTTTGTCGTTTTGTTCATAGCTATAAAATAAAAAGACGCCTGCAAAGCGATGCTTATGCAGGCGCTGAAAAAGGGTTATTTCCTTTACGTGCTCGTTATAGAGGGTAAGGTACTTTTTAATGCCTACATTGTCCATTTCCGTTACATAGGCATCCCAATCCTTTATTAATATCTTTTTACCGGTGATAAAATCGTTGTTCCATTTTTCAAACGTATCCAAGAGCGGGTGTACGCAAAATGCCTGCTTCTTCGGCAACGGCATCATCGAACAGCGGGGTTGGGGGAATCGGCTGGATTGCCATATCCATTTTCTCTACTTCGGCATTGATACGGGCATAGTTGTCGTCATACTTTTGTCATTTCTCTGCTGTTAACCCATACCAGTTGTGTTGTATCGGCTCCGCAGCCGTATTTTTAACTGCATTGCTTTGTAAATACCTTCTGGGGGCTTCGGTAATTTCCTTGGTATATTTGATTTTACCGTTTTCGACGGTATAGGGTTACGCCTTCTGACGCCGAGACACCAGAGTTTTGCGCCTTCATCGCTGAAGAAAATATTGTCAATCGCACGAACGACTTTTTTTCAAAATCGGCGCGTTTTTGCTGTCTTTGCCGGGAACATGATTCCCCATTGTGTTCTACTCTTGGGCTGATGGTGCGCTCCTGCAGGACCGACAAGCGGCGGATACATTTGCAGTTTCGAAAGCCTTTGATTGCCGATTTGCCGGTAACGCCGCCGATTTGATCATAGTATGCATACGTTGCTACTGCTTTTGCCTGTTGCAAGCTTTTTGCGCCCATTTGTCGCCGTCGATAGGATCAGCCATTTTCGGGATCCAGCAAACGCTCTCTTTGTAAAGTTTTGCAAGAAAAGCTCACATACGACTTATACATTTCCGTTACGGCGCCGGCAAAATACTTGCCATTCTCATAGTCCCAGCTTAAAACGCCGGTACCGGTTGAAGAATTCTTTTCCGAGGCTGATTCCAAATGACGGCATTGTCATTCGGTATAAAACACGCGGACCTGCCAAAATAGTCAGCGGATAAGAATCGGGATTATCTTGTTTGTATTTCTTCAAATAGACATAGAGGTCGTCAAAGGTTTTTCGGCTGAGATAAGCCGTATTTATTCAATATATCCTCGCGTAAAATTAAACCTCCGTCATAAAAAGGTACATCAAATAGAGAAGGAAGATAGTAATAGCTTCCGTCCTTCCAGGCGCAGCGCATCGATGTCTTTTTCCAAGGCGAATTTTTTTACTTGAGCATTAAAGTTCGGCGTCCAGTCGGTATAGTCGCTGATAGGAACAATCGCACCGTTTAATGCTAACGAGCCGTTTTTCTCCGCTGGTGTTTTTGGTACAGAATAACATCAGGACCGTTATCGGTGTTTAAAAGCGAGCGAGACTTTTTGTGTTGTAGTCGGCAATCGGTATCGGTTCAAAATGCAGTTTTGTGTTGGAAAGTTTCTCCGATTCCTGTACGGTCAGCCAATCAGCTTTGAAAGGGAGTGTCGCATTGTCGGAATAATACAATGAGATTTCAATCGGTTTTTCCGAATTGGCTTTTGTTTGCGGCTGCGTCCGTTTTTTTCCGGTACCGCATCCAGCTAGTACAGTACCGAGCATAAGCAGTACAGTACAGAGCTTAAAAATACGTTTCATAATTTCCTCCGAATTTTTATAGTATCTTTTAAAAATAATGTGAATTTACTTCAAGATACTCTTCCAAAAGGGTAACCTGCTATTACCTATTTGTCAAGGTAACGCATTGCAGAGAATGAAGACTTGGCAAGTATTTGAACCGTGAAAATGTTTTATGCAGCTCGAATAGCCTCTTTCTCCTACAGGCTGTTAAAAAAACGATCTGATGCGCTTGCCCTCCTTTGCGTTGCCTTGACAGCTCGGTTTTTATTTACTACCATTATAATACAACTATGCAGTCGGATACTTTTTAGAGTTCAGGCACAAGAAGATTTTTTTCTAAGGCGCGCAATAAGGCGTGGATCAATGAGATGCAGCATGTTATGCATCCCGATAAAAAGCGGCTTCTTTCTTTCAATGACGTAAAAAAAATTTTGAAGCCTAAGAATGAGGTCTATATCGGGCTTAAAACGGTTCCGATCAAAAAAATAGTCGGTAGCGAAGGGCGCTATAATGATTTTGATAATCACTTTTTACCCCGATCCAACGAGCTGAAGCAGCGGTGGGTGAATGTCGATCAAGCGCATTTATCCAACATTGTTTTGCCGCCCATTCAGCTGTATGAACTCGGCGGATTGTATTTTGTTCGAGACGGAAATCACCGTGTGTCGGTGGCAAAAAACACAAGGCGTTGAGTTCATCGATGCAGAAGGTAATTTCGCTGCAAAGTGAGGTGCAGCTGCCGCCCGATGTCAGGCTGGATACGCTGCTGGCTGCGGTTATCCGTTACGAAAAACGGGTGTTTTATAACGAAACGCATTTTGGCGATCTGACCGACTACTGGGATTTAGACTTTACCGAAGCCGGACGCTACGATGTTATCTATAATCATATCCTTGTCCATAAGTATTATATAAATGAGCAGCAGCATACCGAAATTGATTTCAGCGATGCGCTGATTTCTTGGTTTCAAACGGTGTATCTTCCCGTTATTGCCGTTATCGATAAATATAAGCTCCTTTCTAATTTTAAAAGACCGCACGAAGAGCGATATTTACGTTTGGATTGTTAAGCATTGGGATAGGCTCAAGCAAAAGAACGGCAACGATTTTAGCCTTGACGATGCCGCACGGGATTTTGTAAAAATTAGAACAAGCTTCCCATACAAGGCACGGTTCGTTTTTACGCGATTTAAAAAGCGCTGCTGCAACAGTATTTTGCCGAATAATTATAGAGAGAGGTATTAAAAGATGAAACGGATAGCATTATATTCAATAATTATGATAATGTTTGTGAGCTGCGGCTTTATGTCTTTTGAAGGATTAGAGTATCCTAATATCTCCGGACAGGTTTTCGATCGTAATAATCAGCCTATCGGGAATGTAAAGGTTTATATTACTGATAACTATAATAAACGATTTAATGATTTGTCATATTTTTACTGACTCGGAAGGGCGGTTTTTTTGTAAAAGCTTAGTAGGAACCTCTAAAAACTTCGGTTTTTAGAGGTTTACCTTGATTTTAATTTGCGACGTTTTTAATAAGTCATTTATATTTATAAACTTATTAAAAATCTCGACGGGCACCTCTAAAAATCTAACCGAGTTTTTAGAGGTGCCCCTAGTAAAGAAGCGCAGGTATATGTTTTGCCTTTGATGGGCATTTTATTCGGATCCATACAGAAAAATCAGGATATGAAGATGCAGATGTGTTTATGTCTTTCTCGTCCTGCGATCAGTATCATGACCGGATACTTACACAAAATATCGTATTAGCAGCTCCATAATCAGAAAACACTTTCTGTGCAGTATGTGAGAATTATTAGCTATTCGCGCGAATAAGGAAACCAGCATGAAAGACGGATTGATGCGGTATGTGCAGTTGTTCACTGCGTTTTTTAGGATAGGACTTTTTACATTCGGCGGCGGTATGAGTATGCTGCCGATGCTGCAAAAGGAATTGGTAGAATCAAAGAAATGGCTGACGGAAGAAGAGATTTTTGAATTACTTTTGCGATAGGGCAGTGTACGCCGGGAATTATTGCGGTTAATGTTGCAACGTTTTGCGGGTATAAGCGCGCTGGTCTTTCGGGGGCGATTGTGAGTACAATAGGGATTGTGTGTCCTTCATGGATTGTTATTACGCTGATAGCCGGTTCCATTTCTCGCTTTTCCGATATTGTGTGGATACAGCGCGCGATGAAAGGCGTGTATGTTGCTGTTGCTGCCTTGCTTGCCCGTGCAGTTTTTTACGTTCGGTAAAAAGATTATTACCGACTTTATTAGTGCGGGAAATTGCCGTCGGCGCTTTCCTTGCAATGTCCGTTTGGAATGTTTCTGGCATCTTGATTGTGCTTGCCGCTGGTATTATCGGGTTTTTGTGCACAGATTATCCGAAACGGCAGGGGTGCTTCCGTTCGCCGTGAGGAGGATAAAGAATGAGCTTATTCGGTTTGTTTTTTTCTATTTATGTATATCGGGCTTTCTACTATCGGCGGCGGATTGGTTGCCGTCAGCTTGATGCAGCAAGAGTTGGTAGCCCGCTCAATTATCAGTTCCGAGCAGTTTATTGCGATGATTGCCGTTTCTGAATCAACACCCGGTCCGATCGGTATTAATATGGCAACCTATGTGGGATATGAGCTATATGGTATTTTGGGGAAGTTTGGTGCTGACTACCGGAATGGTGCTTCCGTCGCTGATTGTGATTGTGCTCATCGCTCGATTTACCCAATCGTTTCAAAATGCAGCGCCGGTTAAAAAAATACCATGTACGGACTGCGGGCGGGCGCTGCGGGGATGATCGCGGCGGCTGCGTGGAACGTACTTGCTGTTGCAGTGTTTACACTGCCTGCGTTTTATGTTTCGCGGCAATGGACGAAATTGGTTGACTGGAAAGCTGCAGCCGTCTTTTGTCTTTTTCTTGCTTGTGCAAATGCTGTTTAAAACGGCTGCATCCCATCTTTTTTTAATTATTGCTGGCGCTGCTGTCGGTCTTGTGCTGTTTTAGCACATAACATCGGTTTTCTGCCTGAGGGTAATTTCAGGTTGTCTTCGAAAAACTGCTGAATTGTACCGCTTCGTATGGAAGCTATCCTACGCCTTTACAATAGGGCACCCACAACTCCATCGTATAATTGGGGCTGCACATATCCCTCCTGAATATGCTTCAAAGTCGGGAGTGCCGGCATGGCAGTATCCCTGTTCGGGGAAGAAGGTTTCCATGACGTACTTCCACCCTTGGTGGATGCAGTCGGGGACGGTGCCTTTCAGCTGGACTACCGCGTATTCGGCTTCGGGAATGTGCATGACCGACAAAACCGAGTTCGTCTGCTCTTTTGTTCGTTTCGGCAATCATACGCTGCCGTATAGGTAAAAGTTTTACAATTTTTACTTCCGAACAGACGCCGAAGCTGGTACCGTTTCGAGTTTTTGCAAGCTCCTCATGCGGAGCTTTTTCAAAAGACTATTCCACACTTTCGGAAAATCGCTTGTTTTATCCGCATCGATTTGAACACCTGCAATCATAAATCCACTCTTTTTTCTCAATTTTAACTTCCATAGTTTTGACCTCCGTTGACGGTTAAAGCGAGTTTGATCGGAGCAAACGATTTGAATTCTTTTCCGTTCCGAACCCCGCTCGGGCTGACGCCGTGGAATTTTTTAAACGCAGCCGCAAAAGAATCGGGTGATTCGTAGCCGTAGGTTAATGCTATGTCGATAATCTTTGCATCCGTATTGCGCAAATCGGCGGCAGCGCGGCTGAGCTTTCTAAAACGGAGATACTCATTTAACGGATATCCGACCAATATCGAAAAAGTCTGCTGAATAACGGATACGAATAACCGGAAATGCGCGCAATCTCCGCTTCATCATACCCTGTTTCAAGTGTCTTTTCGATATAAGTCATCGTGCCGTTAAATGATTGAATGATATTCATTTGTTGCTCCCAAATCTATGGAGAGTATAGCGGATATAAAAACAGCCGTCCCGATAGTTGCCGTACAAAAAGAGGGGAAAAGGGTAGGGCATCTTCTAAAAATCTAACCTTGAGTTTTTAAGATGCCCGAAAAGGCACCCGCTTAAAACTTAAAATGATCTTCCGCCGCCGCCGTGAGAGCGCCCGCTTGACGACGTATGTGTGGAGCTTCCGGAGCTGCCGCTTGAATTATTTTTTAGTACCGTACCGTGCTTATCGTATTTTGTACTGATGAGCGGATCGTTTACGGAATCAAAATGTACTTTTTGTTTGCTCCGTCCGATTGTAGTACGGTTTTGCGCCGGCGATTTTTATAACGCTTACATAAAACCAAGAAACTGATTAAAAACACGAAAAACACCGGTTCCGAGGGCAAATAAGAGACTTTTTCAGTTTTGCAGCAGCTGCTTGTTCCGGCGATTGGATTATGGTGTTCAGCTTATCGATATACGCATTGATACCGGCGGCATAATTTCCATCCGCTGCTCCTCCGTCGATGAGTGCATCGAGTAGATCATCAATACGGGAATCGGTAACGCTATTGATAGTACGCTTACCTGAGGTTGAAATATGCGCTTCTCTTCCGCTGCCGTCGCCGTATCCCTGTTACGATTAACAGCAAGATTCCATCGCGGTCTTCCCCGTAGCCGTAGCCGCCGTAATCAAAGAAATCATCTGCGTATGCTTCCGCCGTCAAATCACCGGTGTCGGGAACCAGTACCACTGACGCATCCGTTTTGAGGCTTTCGGAAAATTCCGTAAAGCGTGCCGCTATTTCCTGTTGTTCGCTGAGAGTCAGAATGCCCACCATATCGACGACCGATCGTCCGGCAAATTGTTCTACCGGAATAAAAAGCTCGTCTGCAGCCCATTCGGTTTCGCTCCAATCAGCCTTGTCCGAAGCGCTCGTCTCTGCGTAAAGAAGTATAAGGGGAGAAAACAGCAGAAAAGCGTTATAACAAACAGTTTCTTATAGGCGTATTTTTTTGAGCATACTGATGTTATCATCGTTACCATATAAACATCCCTCCTAAGAACATGAGCGTACCGAATACGACGCCGAGAAGCCCCTGATGTCAGCGCTACTTTTTGCCTTATCCAGCGGCAGCTCTCCGCAGGTTTTACCGGTTTGACCATTCACGGCAAATACATACGGCTTACCGTGATAGATGTAGGTAAGAATCCATGAGGGGAGTAACACATACCGTTGGGCACGAACGGTATACGTGGTTGAATCTCTTTCCGATTCAAAATGAGTACAAGAAGCGGATTCTTTAATAAGCGCCGCTGTGGTTTTGTTTTTGCTTGTGTCATTAAAGCGGGCGTTACCGCTTCTTTATTTTCGGTGTATTGTTCGGCAAAAAGCCTGCTAAATACCCTGCGGAAAAATTTTTTCATTTCCGCTTCATCGTAGGGAGTAATGGTATTGAGTAAGGATTCATCGATTTTTTTGAAAAAGGCGAGCTTTTTGCAGGTTGTTCACGGCGATATCGCCGACGCGGTCGATTTTGTATTTATCGGTTTTTACATAGTCGCGGTCTCCGCTTGACCAGCGGGTAACGGTAACGCCGACCGCATGGTAGTCAACCTTTGCATCAATGTCCGCTTGCCAATACGGAAGCGTAAATGCCGGTGATTTTTTTCCTGCTGCATTTCGCTCGTAAAGCCTTTTGGGGGTAAATTTCTTTTTGCCCGCCCATTCCAGAAATTTCTGCACAGCGGTCTTTTTATCAACCTTAAACGGGATAATGCGGTCGGGTTTTGAAAATTGCCCTTGAGCCGGTCGGTTATAACGACCGGGCTGTGGCAGTAGTAGCAAAAAGCCGCCGTTGAGGTGTCGCCCGCAACCACTTCCGCGCCGCAGTTGGCACATTGATACGCCTTAACGGTCTGTCCGCCTGTTTTTGCTACCATTCCCGGAAGCGGTATCTTTATCAGTGTTTTCACCGCTGTCATTTCCCGTACCGGATTCCGGTGCGGCGTTATGACCGGCAGAAGCATCACCGGCACTTTCTTCTGCTGCAGCAGTTTTAGCTTGCAGTTTTTCGAGATAAGCAGTCAGTTCTTCTTCCGTATGCTCGGTAAAACAGTATCCGCATTTAAATTTGCCCAATCGCGGGTTAAATTCAATCGGTGCCCCGCACGCAGGGCATTTGTAGTTTATTATACTCATAGTTGTTCCTCTTACAAGGTAAACACATCAGACTTTTTGAAAATATGCACACCGTCTACGGCGTTACTGCACAAAAATAAAATGCTCGACGTACAGCAAGTACGCCTCCGCTTTATTTTTTTGTTCGTGCCTTGTATCCGGTGCCACTATTTTCAAAAAGTATTGGTCATACACAGTTGTCTCTTATTCTGCGGAATTTGATTTATCCATCTGATGTGTTTGCCCTTCTTTTTGAAACGTGGATAAAGCGAAATTTTTGTACAAAATTTCGCGGGACAAAGAAGGCAACCGCTTTGGAGATTTTGTGGCGGTTGCATCGATTGCTCTTAGCTGCCGCTTCGCAGTTCTGTTAGAGTTTAGCGCCGCATTCTGAGCAGAATTTTTGTTCCCGGTTTGATTTCTGCGCCGCATGAAGGACAGGTATTTCCTGCCGGTTTTGGCGTACCGCATTCCGCACAAAACTTACCGGTATTCTTGTGTCCGCATTCGGTACAGAACCATTCGCCTGCCGCTTTTTCCTTGAGCGGCTTGTCCCGCTACGGCAGCTTGCTGTTGCATATTGCGCTGTCCTGCCTGTTGTTGAGCCGCTTGCTGCATTTGCATCTGCTGCATATTGGTTTGGCTTGCCTGTCCCATAAAAATTTCCGCCAGCGTTCATGCCCATTCCCATGCCCATAAATGCCATACCGGCGCCTGCCTGATTGGAACCTGCAGCTCCATGCCCCGCGCAATAGAACCCCTGCACATATCCTTCACGGATAGAAGGATCGCCGAGCATCGCTCCTTTGTTCCTCATATTGATGAGTTCTTTTGGAGCTGTCGTCATACGTGATGCTTGCGATACCGACTGACAGTACCTCCATACCGCGCAAGTCTTTCCACGAATCATCGAGAATCTGCGGCATGTGCTTGCTAAGGAGCGTTCCTTTTGACGGAATAAACGAAATCCGCTCGCCTTCCCATCGACATTTGACTGATGGCAGCCTGCAGCGCCTCTAAAAATTCAGTTAAATATTGCTCATTTATTTCGTCAATGTGTACGTGGGTTGCATTACGGGGGCAGGCTTCTTTAAAAAGAATTTGATAGGATCGGTTATCTTGATGGAGTAGTTTTCCGAATGCCCGCAAAAACAGTTCCGCATTATAGAAATTATCAAAATACTGAAGCGGATTGGGCGTACCGAATTTAATGCCTTTAATTTCCTGTAAATTGATATAGAAGACTTCTTGCTTCATCGGTGTCGTACCGCCGAACTTAAAACGGCTGAACGTTTCTTTTAAGGCATCGCCGAAGCTACCGCTAAAAAGGGATGGCGCTGAACTGTTATCAACCTTAAAATATCCCGGCTCTGCTGTGTAGTCGATAATTTTTCCCGCCGTCTACCAACATCATAAACTGATTTTTGATTAACGTGGATAATCGAGCCGTTTGAAATAACATCGCTTGAACCTTTGGTATTCCTATTACGCTTATCAGTGCGCACCGGTACACCCTTTGCGAGTACGATGCCCTCACCCATATCATCCGCTTCGACAACCTCAAGCCACTGATCCGCTAAACCTCCGCCTACCGCGCTGAGCGCCGCTGTTATCAATCCCATAGTATTACTCCTTTTTGTTGAGTTGCAACTTCTAAAAATAAGGTCGTGAGAAGTTGCGCATTTAGAAGCCGCATATACTGTAAATAACATAAAAAAATTATATTAATGAAACGGTTTAATGCGGCTTTCGGATAGTTTCTTTAATTTTAAATTTCTTCCTGCGGAGGTAATCCCCGTCGCTTATTTTACGGTGGCGATAATATCTCGACATTGCGCCGAGGTCGGCGGTTTTCAAAGCGATCTTCGGGCGGATAAAGCGCACCGCCGTAGTAAATGGCAGGGTTCTTTGCCGTCGAAGCGTTCGGCAATGGCTTTTAACGCTGCAAAGTGAATCTGATTGACGCCAGTACCTTTTACGAGTTTCGCCGCGTTTTTCGTAATGCCGCCGCCGGGTAGAATTTCTATTCTGCCTTTTGCGTGCTTAACCATCTCGGCAATCAAGTCCATTCCTTCGTAGGCGGTTGGTTCCCTGTCCGCTGGTGAGTACCCGTGTAAAGCCGAGATCAATCAAAATATCGAGCGTTTTAAGAGGATCTGGTACCACATCGATAGCGCGGTGAAATACTTTTTCCTTATCGCCTGCGATGCTGATGAGCGCTTCGCATCGTTTTGCGTCTATCGTTCCATTCTTTTTTAAAAAGCCGAATACGATACCGTCCGCTCCGTTGTCGATAAACAGTTTTTGCATCTTCTTTCATCGTCTTAAATTCGGATGCGGTGTACAAAAACCTGCGGCGCGGGGGCGAACCATCGTCATCACTTTGAGGTTGGTTTCTTTTTGATGAGGAGAAAGGTGCCGAGCGAGGGGTGAGCCCTCCCAAAAACAAGGAAGAATTTAATTCAATTCTTGCGGCGCCGGCTTTTTCGGCTGCAATCGCATCATCGAGCGAGCCTGCGCAAATTTCAATGGTAATAGTGTTTTTTTCATTCCACAATTATAGAATACCCCTTATGAAAGGTCAACGATGTGTGTGCAGGATAAACGCATCAGATTCCTTTTTGAAGTTTCCGCAGAATAGTGGAGACCGTCAAGCAGAATTTCGCCGCTTTGCAGTTACTGTGCGGCTCAAATGCTTTGCCTCGTCTCCATATTCTGCGAATTTGATTTATCCGTTCTCTGATGAGTTTAGCGCTTCTTTCGAAAAAGCACGAAATTTTAAAGAAAAATTTCGTGCATGAGGATGATAAACGCATCAGATTCCTTTTGAAGTTTCCGCAGAATAGTGGAGACCGTCAAGCAGAATTTCGCCGCTTTGCAGTTACTGTGCGGCTCAAATGCTTGCCTCGTCTAATCGCCTAATGCGCTGGTCTTGCTACTGAAAAATGAGCGGTCTCGTTGTAAAAAACATCGGATATCGATTATGATAGCAACATCGTTAAGAATACAAGAAAAAGGAAAACCGGCATGAAACAATTCATCAATCTTATTCGTTCGATTATATCCGATATGAAACTTTTTGAGAAAACCGTTTATAAACTATACGCTTGCCTATATGGTTTGGCAGTTGTTTCAAATGCGCTGTCCCTGTTTAACAGTTCAAATCAGGCTGTAAACTCTCTTATAACTCTTTTTAATTTTTGCCATCGCTGTTTTGCAAACCGCCGCTCTCGTCTATTTTCAACGCGCATATATAAAACAGCAGATAGGGAATGTCGTTTTTAATCCTATTTTCACCGTAATTTTACGTTTTTATTTTTATTTATCTTATTCAGTTGCTTATTATTGCAGTACCGGTTATCCTCGTTATGCTGATATTCTATTCGCCGCAGTCGTACGGATCTGCATTCTTCTCCGTTATGGATTGGATAGGTAAGGGGTTGGTTTTTATGCTTTTTCGTACTGGTTCAGCCGATTGGTGTTTGTACCGACCATCTTGGTGTATAAAAAGAAAAGTATAGAAGATGAAGCATATTATCGCCGAAAGTAAAGCTATTTTTCAAAAAAATTTTTATCGTTCTTCCATTTTGCTTGATATTATATGTAACAGCTTTTTATGTCGGTTTTACTATTCTTGATCGTCCCCAGTATACGCCGTCATTAGCGCGTGTTATCTTTTTAACCTGCAATGCATATATTTCTTCAATTTTATATTGTAAATTAGTCATTAACTATCAGTTGGAAATGGCAAGTAGGTTCTTGCCCCAGTCAATCGATAGCGGTTTTTACTGATGAGGACTCTTTTAAGGACTCTTCTAAAAGCTGACCGATAAAAGATGCTCTATATGCTACAAAGCGCTTTTTGGAGAGAAACTTTAGCTGGGGATGGTTTTAATGCCAACCTTATTCACGAAATAGACAGTTAAAGCGTGCAGCTGAAAAATCAACAACTCCGACATAGAGCGTTGCCGAGGACGGCGGGTATTAACCCTCAGCACGAATAAACTTTTATTTCACCCAGCCGGTTTTCCAATGCCAGAGCGGTTTTGACAGCGCGGAAGAAAAAGGTTTGTACGCGGTTAAAGTCCGGGAGCCAGTCTAAGTCGCTTACCAATTCCTGATAAAAAAACCGTCGTCGATGGCTAATTCTTCAAGAAAGGTACGTAGTGTGATGTCTTCCGATTCATCGAGTAGGCGGTTGAAAACGCATCGATGCGCCGCGCTTTCGGATTTGCCGTAATGGGGGTATACTGCGTCATCAGCGAAAGCAGCGCCTTGCCTTTAAGCTTTTGAGCAAAACCAACGGAGCGCTGCGTGCGAGTCCTCTAATTTTTCCCGAAGCGCAGATGCCGGACAATAACGCCCGATAGCATTTTTACCGAACGGATACCGCTCATCGGGCGGCGTAAGGTTGAGCGGAGAATGCCGTACCATCGCTTCGATTGCGGCGCAGGCGCGGTCAGGATAATCAGGAGCGGCAAAGACACGGCGGGAGGTTTCGGGATTGATCGTTTTGAGGTCGGGCAGCCAGCCGTCGACGGTATCCGCAATCGATTCAATCGCTTCCACCGTTTCATAGGCGGAGGAGTTCCACACAACAGGGAATGGTTACGCCGCGCTGTTTTTGCCGCGCGAAGCCCCGCTCCTAAAGCCGGTATCGCATGGCTACCCGTAACGATGTTGATATTTTCCGCACCTGCATCCTGTAGAGCTCGGCATATTTCAATCAATTCCCTGCTCGGTTCAGCGCGCCCCCATACGCTTCTTGTGAAATTTGAAAAGTTCTGACAAAAACGCAGCGGAGATTGCAACCGGTCAAGAATATTGTACCCGAACCGCCTGCTCCGCTGACCGGAGGCTCTTCTCCAAAGTGTAACCCTGCCCATGCGATGCGCAGCTCCGCCGTTTCTCCACAAAAGCCGCGCGCTCCGGCGTTTCTATTTACGCCGCAGCGTTTGGGACAGGCGATACAGCGCTCATATTCTGCGCAGCAAAAATCCCGTATCACAAGTCTGTTCCTATCAAAGTTTATGCCGCCTCAAAGTTTATTCCGCTCAACCATCACACTCATAATGGCGCTGACGGTATGCATATCGAGCGTTTCCGCTGCTGCCGACACAATTGCGTGCAGTTCTTCCCAATCCTCATCAGAAAAATCCATATCGCTACTAAAACTGCCGTCAAAGAGAGAAAAGACGGCACAGAACCAGTTGATGGCACTTCTTTTGTATCTTTTTAGATGGGTGCGTAACCAATATTCAGCCGCATCCTCCGCTAATGGAAGGAGACTTTTTATCATAACTGCGGATTGTTTGCACAAAAAAATCCGCACAGTTCTGCCGGAATGCAGGATATGGCGCTTTTTCCGTTCGCCGCCGTGCATCACTATAAAAATTTTTTCGAGGATATTCATAGGCTGTTACTATAAAAAGGGACTGAAAAAGCAAGCGGCGCTCGTAATGGGGGCTTTTATCGATCCCTTGCAAGGCTTTTTTTAGGCGGCGATAAAAAGCGTAGCGGCAGTTAGTAAAACATACGCACAGTAAGTCGATAAGCGAACAGCCGGAAATGAAAAACGCATTACCTCAAGAGTTCTGCATAGACGATCTGGGGTACCATCTCTTCTCTGTCCAAACAGATAAAAATTTCTTGTTGCATTATCGATTATTCCATTGTACAATAATTCCTATATATCAAGGAGTGTAAAAATAAAAGCCGTACAAATGGCACCGCTTTTATTTACCCAAGTTTGCTCAAGCGCAAACTTTAGTAGTATCATCTCGTAGTTCTCACTTCGTTGCGAGCATACGTAAAAAGTCAATCGAAAGTTGATACTTTCTTCTTGACTTTTTATGGGAGGGTTATAGTGGAAATACGAGATGTGTTACAGCGTGCCTATGAATATGGGATACAGTATGTTGATAAGGGGGTAGTTGCAAACTATATCCCAGAACTTGCAAAAGAAGATAAAACAAAGCCGGCGCTGCGCTGATCGACAAGAACGGATCACTCTATGATGTCGGAACCTCGCAGCATAAGTTTAGTATTCAAAGTATTGTTAAAATTATCATTTTATCTCTGTGTACTTGAACATTATGATTTTGACTATATTCAAAAGTTTATCGGTGTAAAGCCATCTGCAAAAACCCTTTAACAGTATCATTGCGTTGGAGCTGAGCGAGAAAAATATTCCGGTCAATCCGTTTATCAATGCCGGAGCCATTGTCGGTACCTCGTTATTATATGAAAAATACGGGAATAATACGTTTGAGATGATTCTGAATCGAACGCGAGACATTATCGGCAATGATAAAATCGATTATAGTAGGAGTGTTTTCAATTCTGAAAGTTCGTCCGCCTTTGCTAATAGGGCATTGACTTATATGCTGTTGAATGGGAAAATTATTCCCTCAAATGTTAATGTCGATGACTTGCTCAACGTGTATTTCAAAAAGCTGCTCAATTTTTAGCCGATGTGGGATTTAGCTACAACTAGGATTTATTCTATCGCGAGACGGCAAAGACGGAGAAAATAAACAGCGTTTAAGCGGGGAGCGTACGCCCGAATATTACGGACGCTTATGGTTACCTGCGGCACCTACGACTATTCCGGAGAGTTTGCAATCAAAATCGGCTTACCGGCAAAAAGCGGAGTAGGTGGCGGTATCGTTACCGCATCAAAGGCTGGGTATGGCATCGGTGTTTATTGCCCCGGGCTGGATTCTCATGGAAACTCCTATGTAGGGACGCGAATTCTTGAGTTCCTTTCACGAGAGCTCAACTTGAATATTTATTAAAAGGTAAAAATATACCGATAAATAATACATTGTTAGTAAGGAGGAAAAAGTATGTTTGGAAATGTTAGGGCCATTATTGCGCCAATTAACAGTTTGCTCTATTACCCCATCCCTGATTATTTTTGCTGTTGGGTATAGGCATTTACTTTACCGTTCGTTCAGGCTTTTTGCAGGTGCGGCTGCTCGGTGAAGCGTTTAGGGGTTGCGGGCGAAAAAAACCGATGAAAAGAAGCGCGATGTATCGGCGTTTCAAACCTTGATGGTAACAACGGCATCACGAGTCGGTACGGGGAATATTGTCGGTGTCGCAAGCGCCATTTTGTTTAGGCGGCTACGGCTCGGTGTTCTGGATGTGGGTGGTTGCGGTTATCGGTGGCGCATCTGCCTTTATTGAATCGACGCTTGCGCAAATTTACAAGCGCCGCGATCAAAATGGCGACTGTTACGGAGGTCCCTGCCTATTATATCGAAACTGCATTAAAAAGCAGAGCGCTCGGTATCATTTTTGCTATCAGCCTTATTCTTACGTATGCGATCGGCTTTAATATGCTCGCTGCGTTCAATTTGCAAAACCAGTTTTGCCGTCTACAGCTTTTTATGATCCTAATGTAACGCCGTGGATTATCGGCGCCGTCTTGGCTGTTGCCGACCGGCTATTGCTTACTGGGAGGCGGAAAGCGCATTCTCAAAGTAACATCAGTCTTAGTACCCATTATGGGTGTTGTGTACTGCGCTGTTTCTCTCGTGATACTTATTATGAATATTTCTGCAATGCCGGCGGTGTTTGTACGCTATTTTCGCCAATGCATTCGATTTTAAGGCGATTTTTGGCGGTGTTGCCGGTTCTTGTATGATGTACGGTATTAAGCGAGGGCTTTATTCCAACGAAGCTGGTATCGGTTCGGCGCCGAATGCCGCAGCGACAGCGATTGTCAGCCATCCGGTAAAGCAGGGCTTGGTACAGATGCTTTTCAGTATTCCTCGACACGCTCATTATATGCAGTGCGACTGCCTTTTATGTGTTTTAGCGCGGGCATTGAGCCTCTGGAATCGTTAAGTGGAGCGCCGTATGTGCAGGCAGCATTAGCCACGCTGATGGGGAGTTTGGGCATCACTTTATCACGTTCTCGCTGATATTGTTGCCTTTACCATTGCTGGGTAACTTATACTATGTTGATAATAACCTTACATATATTTATGAGTAAAGTTCCCGGAAAAACCTTTATGCTGCTCTATAGAATTTTTGCCGCGCTCGTCGTGCTTTTCGGTGCAGCGCATAAACAAGCGTTGGCATGGGATATCGAGCGATTTGTTGATGGGCATTATGGCGTTAATCAACTTGCCGTCTATTTTTCCTATTAGGGAAAGATCGCGCTGAATGCTTTAAAAGATTACGAAAAACAGCGGAAAGAAGCGTAAAGACCCTGTCTTCCATGCAGCCGTACATTGGTATACAGGAAAAACTGGACTTTGAATTAACAATAGGGGAACCTCTAAAAATCTAACCTTGAGTTTTTGAAAAGATGCCCATTAGAGCGTGGCTTCTGGAATTACCCTTTTGAGTATTTTAAAAGAGGATGCAGGGGCGCCTAAAAATATATCATTTTTGAGGCGCCTTTTTATGATAAAACCGTCCATTTTGGAGCCATTTTGCGCCTCGTGTCATATAAGGATGATAAAGGTGAGTATGAATAAACATAAGGTTCCGCTCACATAAAAGCGTTCTACTCAGCGTTGTAAAAATTTTCTGCTTATCTGTGAAGAAAAAGCCCGTTGACCGATAGTCAACGGGCTCTCTCTTTAACAGATTAGCGCCAGCAATTTACATTTTTACAGAAAGCAAAAATGCGATTTTTGTTTCCGAGGGCATTATTTACGCCAAAAGTGAAATGATCTAAAATATTCCAGCTGGCATCAAACGCATAACATTTTTGGTAATAAACCATGTAAAACCAACCGCAATGTCGCTTCTGAACTCACCCTTTAAGGTGGTCTTTGTTTCGTTTACCGAGGAAGTTACAGTTCCATCGGTAGTGTTTCTTGTTTGGGTTGTTATGCTATCTACCTTTTAAAACTCGAGGTTGTCAAACCGACACCCGCATTCAAGTTAATTGTGCCTGGCTTTGGTGAAAAACACAAGTCCAAGATCGAAATGCCGGCGCTACCGAAAAAGCTTTGCCGATTTGTCTCGGTTTTGCTTCATAGGGTTTTAGTACCGCTTGCCGATACCGTATAATTCTTACCTGCACCATAGGTAATATCGGCATCTGCTTTTGTGGTAAATTTAATGGCAAATTTTTTATCTTCGGTTTCATACTTAAGCGCCCATTTTGGGGTTATAGTGAGACCAAAAAGCAAACTCACCGCCTTTTCTTATCATAGGCGCTCGTTAAAAGCTTCATAGGCTGTTTTTAGGGTATACGGTCGTATTAATCGTAGCAACAACTCCCCACGTTTTGGTAATTCCATCGTTCTGTGCATAATCGGTTTCTACACTACCGTAGAGGTCAATATATACTTACTATTATTAGTCCATGCTGTCAGCTTGTTATCCTGTTTTTCGGTAGTTTTCTCTACATTAGAGCTAGGTAAATTCCTGCAGCAACAGCATGCACTTGGGACTCGCCGAGATTTATACCGAAATCCAAGTTGGTAACAAGATTATAGTTGCTATCCCACTTTTGCATGTTTTGTTGCCGGCGTGTAGGTATATTTATGGTCAACCGGATTATATTCTATATGAGCCTTTTATACCGATATTTCCAAAAACCGAATAACAGACTACCGCTAAGGGTGTCTATACTTTTTCTCGTTTTCGTTGTGTCCGTTTTCCTAAATATGAATGAAGGAAATTCACCTTTAAGATATGTACCGAAGTACAAGGGCGAGAATTTTTGCAAAAACCAAGCTCAATTTTACTGTTACCATCTTCACCAAAACCACCGTAAAGAAAAACTTTTCGGGGTTTACTTGTTGCCATGCATTGACATCCATAAACATATCTACATCATTGCTAAATTGCTCTTTAGTGCTAAGCGAAGTCATAGACTGTTGAGCAAAAAGCTGCATGGAGGCATAAAACTATTATCAGGAAAAATTCCTGTAATTTTTCTTCATAAAAACTCCTTTACATTAGATTTTTACAGAAAGCAAAAATGCGATGTTTGTTGAGAGGGCACTATTTATATTGAAGCTGAAGTTATTTACAAATCTCCCAGCTGGCATCAAACATAACATTTTTGGTAATAAACCATGTAAACCCAATAGCGGCGTTGCCTGTGAAAGTCCCCTCTAATGTAGTCGTTGTTTCTTTTGCCGTATTGGTAACGGTTCCATCGGCAGTGTTTCTTGTTTGTGTTGTCTTACGCTTAATGTTGAGTTTCGGTGTTTCAAAACCGATACCCGCATTCAGTTGATTGTGTCTGGTATCGGAGCAACTACAATCCCAAGATTAAACGCCGGCGTTACCGAAAAGGTTGTCGTTTTATTTCGGGTTGCTGCATAGGCTTTAGTGCCGCTCGTTACCGTATAATCTTTATCGGCTTTATGTTTAATGACGGCATCTGCTTTTTGTGGTAAGTTTCATAGCAAAATTTTCTATCTTCGGTTTCATATTTAAACGCCCATTTTGGTGTTACGGTGAAGCCAACCATAAATTGCCCTGCCTGCGTATTATATGTTCCAGACTGATACCCTGTCTTTCGAGGATAAAATTGCGTCATCAATTTCTAGCAGCAACACCCCACGTTTGTGTCATTCCGCCATTATTTGCATAATCGGTTTCTACACCGCCGTGGAGGGTTTAATATATAGTCACTATTATTGCTCCATGCTGTCAGCGCATTATTCTGTTTTTGCTTCGTTTTATTCACATTGGCGGTAAGACCAATTCCTGCCGTAACAGCATATAGTTGGGACTCACCGAGATTGATGCCGAAGCCCAGTTGGTAATAAGATCATAGTCGCTCGTCCAATCTTTCTGGTCTCGTTGCTGGCGTGTAGGTATAAGAATGCGTACTAGGCTTATAGTACATACTTGCCTTTATACCAATGTTACCGAAACCAAAAATCAGACTACCCTCAAGTTTGTTTTACAATTGTTCGCTCTTTCTGTGAGGCTGAGCTAGTAAAAGGTTAATGTAGGAAACCCTCCTTGAAGATGCGCGCCGAAATACAGAGGCGAGAACTTTTTGCAAAACCAAGCTCAATATCACCGGACCCATATGCACCATATCCGCCGTAAAGAAAAAGAACTTTTCGGGGTTTTACTTGTTGCCATGCATTGACATCCATAAACATATCTACATCATTACCAAATTGCTCTTTAGTGCTAATCGAAGCCATAGACTGTTGAGCAAAACCTGCGGTGAAGGCATAAAACTGCCACCAAGAAAAATACCTGTGATTTTTCTTTCATAAAAACTCCTTTACAAGTAAGATTTTCTTTAAAATTGAACAACTGAACAAAGTGTCAACTTTGGAAGTTGTTCAATCTCGTCATGTAAATTATACAATAAATCCCTTGAAATGTCAATCTTTTATGTACAATGCCCCGTATTTAACCGGTGTATTGGTATGTGTGTACTCTTTTTACTGTTTCAGAATCAGACTATCCAGTCTTTCAATGGCATATCCTCTTTTTACTTTACTACAAGTCCGATAGTTCATTATCTATCGTAAATATTTGAGCGTGTTATTCAATGGGCTCAGGTTACGATGTAAAAAGTAGGTGCATTTAATCCGCTTAGTTCAGGAACATAATCAATCATATTTAGGTCTTCCAAAAATATTTTTAGTTTTTCTTGCGTTTTCTTCAATTCTATGGGATACTGAAACGAGATATATTCTACTGGTACTTGGTACAATCGTCCAAGTACTATATTCCAAGGCAACCGTACTGGAATTATTTCAAGCGGTTGCTTTCCTTGTGTGTGAAAATTTTCGATAAAATTTTCGACGCACTTATATTTAAAGGAAAATGCATCAGATAAATAGGTAAGAATCGCAGAATAATCTGAGGAGGCAGCCAGTGGAACCATCTTCAACTGTTGTACATCCGTGGCCACAACAGTTGGAAAGCGAGTTTTGTGCGTACGCGACTGTATCGCAGCTATATGGAACCACTGCTATCGCCGGCAGTTCTGGTTGGACGAACTCAGTTATTCTGCGAGGTACTAAACCCACAGTCTGATGCGTTTACCCAAGCGCGGAGGGTTACCTGTATGGTATTAGTTGGAAACGGTATGCTTATCACCCGCGATCCGAACAAAGCCTTTTTATCGAAAAACGGCTGTGTTTGCATTGAGGGAAGTTCAATCAGAGTCGGCGCCGATGCCGAGTTGCGGGCAAAGTACCCCGCAGCGGAATCATATCGATGCAAAAAAAGCGGTGCATCATGCCTACCTTTTATCAATACGCATCATCATATCTATAGCGCTTTTGCTCGTGGCATTGCGTTAAAAAATTACAATCCGCAGAATTTTTTGGACATTTTGGAAGGGATGTGGTGGCATCTTGATAACAACCTCCTTTTAGAGGATACAAAATACAGCGCTTACCAACACTGATTGACTGTATTAAAAACGGCGTAACCACGGTGTTTGACCATCATGCAAAGTTACGGAGAGACAACGGGAAGTCTTTTGCCCTTGCGGATGTTGCCGAAGAGCTTGGTTTGCGGGTGAACCCTGTGCTGTGAAGTTTCCGACCGGAACGGCGAGGCGGAGATGAAAAAGCGGTTGCCGAAAATGCTGAATTTATCCGCGCGTGTCAGAAAAATCCCAAGCAAACAGCGATGATGGGGTTGCTACGCCGCATTCACTTTGTCGGATAAAAACGCTCGAATATTGCGCTTCTCAGCTGCCGGCGGGCGCAGGCTACCACATCCATGTTGCGGAGGGGATGTCCGATGTGTTCGATTCACTACAGAAACACGGAAAGCGAGTTGTGCAGCGCCTCTACGATTTTTGATATCCTCGGCAAAAACACCTTTGCCGTACACTGTATCCACATCAACTTTAGAAATGGATTTATTGAAAGAAACGGATACGATGGTCGCATAACCCCGAATCGAATATGGGCAATGCAGTCGGCTGCCCGCCGGTGTTGAAATCTTTAAGCGCGGCATTTTGATCGGGCTCGGTACGGACGGCTATACGAGCGATATGCTTGAATCGTCACAAGGTTGCGAATATTCTGCACAAGCATCATCACCTGCGATGCCACGGCTGCGTGGACGGAAATCCCCGAAATGCTGTTTACCAATAATGCAAAGATTGCCGCGCGGTATTTTGACGGTGAACTTGGCGTCTTGAAAGCGGGAGCGAATGCCGACGTAATCGTTACCGACTATAACCCGCTGACGCCTCTCCATGCCGGTAACGCGAACTACCACATCCCGTTCTGGTATGAATGGTCGTAACGTAGGTAACGACCATCGCGGCAGGGCTAGTATTGATGAAAGATCGCGTTGTTACCGTCGCCGACGAAGAAGCCGTCCTTTGCCAAAGCAGGGGAAGTCAGCGCCGCCCCTATGGAAGAGGTTGTGAAAGTAATCTCCCCGGTATTCACAAGAGTATGCATCTGAGGAACATCGGGATTATGTATATAAACGAAGCAGTTGTTCGGACTGCAATTGTATCGAATTTACAATGATACAAGGGAGAAAAATGAGTATGAGTGATAGAATGAACCCGATACCATTCAAAAAAATTTGATGGAATGGATTAGAAACGGAGTATCAAACCGAGGGACGATTTTCGGCGTTAAAAACTGTCACCGCGCCGATGCCAACCGCTCTTTGGAGCTGTTCGGGCAGCGGTTTGAAAATCCGCTCGGGTATCGCTGCAGGCCCGCACACGCAGTTGGCGCAGAATATCGTAGCCGCCTATGCTGCGGGCTGCCGGTTCTTCGAGCTAAAACCGTCCAGAAAAATAGACGGAGAAGACCTGCCGGTTGCAAAGCCGTGTATCAATGCGGCGGACGAATGTTACAATGTCGAATGGTTCACCGAGCTGCGCGTACCGCAGGCTTTTTTGACGAATACGTCAAAGGCGTGGTTTGCGCTAAAGTGATTTCTCAAGAATACGGTCTCGGCAGCCCCGACGGTTTTATCTTTAACATGAGCGTCGGCTACGACCTTGGAAGCGGATTAAGACCCCGAAAGTTGACGCCTTTATCAGAAGGGATGCGGAACGCCCTCAAATACGCCGGTGTGGAAGAATGTATCGACTATCTTTTAAGCCATACCGACTTGTTCCCGTCAGTGTCGGAGGCTTTCCTCCGTGGGTTGCCGACACAGGTGTGCACCTCCATTACGCTTACCTTGCACGGTTGTCCGCCCGCCGAAATCGAACGCATTGCGATGTACCTTATCACAGAAAAACATCTCCATACCTATATCCAGTGTAACCCCACACTGCTCGGCTACGAGTTTGCCCGCGACCGTATGAACAAGATGGGCTATGAATACGTTCAGTTTGACGATCATCACTTCGAAAGACGATTTACAGTTCAGCGATGCGGTGCCGATGCTTGAGCGGCTGCTGCAAGAATCTGATAAGCGTGGGCTGATGTTCGGGGTTAAGATTACAATACCTTCCGTAGACGTTACCCGCGGAGCTGCCCGGACAGGAAATGTATATGTCGGGGCGCTCGCTGTTCCCGCTCTCCATCGCCGTTGCGCTGAAGCTGTCGGAAGTCTTTAACGGAAAGCCCGCATTTCCTATTCAGGCGGTGCGGATTATTTTTAATATTGCCGATATTTACGAAACGGGGATTTGCCCCATTACGATTGCAACAACGATTTTGAAGCCGGGTGGATACGCGCGCTGCAGCCAGCTCTGTTGGCGAGTTGACCGCCAAGCCGTTTAACAAGGATTTTTCCATCAATGTTGAAAAACTGCGCCGCCTTTCAAATGCCGTTGTTGAAAACCCGCGTCATCGCAAATCGGTCAAGCCCGAAGCCTTTCCAAAATTCCTGCAAAGGTGCCGCTTGCCGACTGCTTTGCCGCTCCCTGTATTTCCGGCCGTCCGATCAATCAAGATATTCCCGCCTCATATCAGACCGACCGGCGAGCAAAAATACGAAGAGCGCTCCGCGTTATCACGGATAAAAACCCGCTGCCGTTCATCACCGGTACGATCTGTAATCACCGCTGTACGACCGGCTGTACCCGCAATTTCTATGAAGATCGGTGCATATCCGTGCCGTTAAACTCGAAGCGGCGCGCCATGCGATCGAGACTTTGAAACAAAAACATAAAGGCGCAAAAACCGGCGCAGAAAAACGGAGCGAAGGTTGCCGTTATCGGAGCTCAGCTACCGATCTTGCCGCCGCTTATTTCTTAACCCGCGACGGAGCGGATGTTACCGTATTTGAAAAGAAAGCGCGCGCCGGCGGTATCGTGCAGTATGTCATCCCTGAGTTTAGAATCCCTGCCGCGTCGATTGGGCAGGGACGTTGAGCTTGCATCTTCCTCGGCGCTTCCTTCTGGTGTATAACAGCGAGCAGCGTTCTGTGGAAGCGCTCAAAAACAGGGCTTTACCCACGTTGTGTTTTGCCATCGGTGCGTGGAAGCAGAGTACGCTTGCCTTGCAAAAAGAGCGCGGCGGCAAACGTTATCGAATTTCTTGAACAGAGCGAAGCAAGCCCCCGAAACGCTTAAGCTGGGGAAAAACGTCGTTATCCTCGGCGCGGGAAACACCGCGATGGATGCCGCCCGTGTCGCAAAAGCGCACCAAGGGCGTTGAACATTCCTTATCGTATACCGCAGAACCAACAGTTTATGCCCGCCGATGCGGAAGAATTGGAACTTGCGTTGGAAGACGGGGTTGAATTTAAGGAATTGCTTACTCCTGTTTCGTATGAAAAACGGCATTTTGCGCTGCGAAAAGATGAAGCTCGGTGAACGGGACGCAGACGGTCGGCAAAAAACCGGTACCGTCGGGCGAGTTTGTAAACATCCCAGCTGACACCGTTATCGCCTCTATCGGCGAAAAATCGACACCGATCTCTTTGCGGAATCCGGCATTGCGCTGGACGGAAAGGGTAGGGCGCAATACAATCCGGCTACGTTTGAAACGAACGTGAAAAACGTGTACGTCATCGGGGATTGCGCCGCGGGACCCGCCACGGTTGTACAGGTTATTGCCGATGCCACCAAAGCGGCAAAGGCGATTATCGAGTCGGTAAAAGCTCCCTGCGTGGACGGCGCGGTTTACCGCGCTGAACTACAATCCCGTTACCGAATCGGCATACTCAAAGCGGGCGATTCTGATGCCGATGAACCCTTGCCGGTTCAGGTGGCGTTGCACAAGAGAGCGTCCGCTGTTTGGAATGCTCAACGGTCTGCGAATCATGCGTCGATCGTGCCCCGAACCGCGCGAACCTGCACCTACCGTACCCGGTATGCGTATGAAACAGATTGTTCACGTAGACGGTATGTGTAACGAATGCGGCAACGCGCGACATTCTGCCCCTACGAAAGCGCCCCGTACAAAGACAAGTTCACGCTGTTCCATTCAGAAAAAGATTTCCTCGACAGGTACGAACAGAAGGTTTTCTCTATCTTGATGGCGCGCGCAGCCGATGCCGAGTGCGGCATTTCTGGAGAAGTCCGCGACATCACGCTTGCAACGGAAACGGTTCTTCCCAAAGAGCTTTTGCACATTATCACTGCAGGTAAAAGACCACTCACGCCTATTTACTGTAGGGTTCAGTCGAACGCTAAAAATGAAAAAGGCACCCGTATCGAAAGATGAGGATGCCCTACTCGATCAAATAGTAGCTGCATCGCGGGTGGTGATTACGGTTCTCTCAAAATGCAACAACTGAACAAAGTGTGAACTTTTGGAAGTTGTTGCATTGCGCCGTTTCGAAGCGAAGCTGAGAAACGGCATACGATGAGCGAGTTTGCGGCGAGCAAACTCGACGTGTTTTTCAGCCGCGCTATTTCAGCGGCTGAAAAATAAGCTTTTTAGAAATGCAACAACTGAACAAAGTGTGAACTTTTGGAAGTTGTTGCATTGCGCTGTTTCGGAAGCGAAGCTGAGAAACGGCATACGATGAGCGAGTTTGCGGTAAGCAAACTCGACGTAGTTTTTGAGGCAATGCCAACTGCATTGTCTAAAATAAGCTTTCCTATAAATTCGACGACCGCAGCCTTTATCAAAAGGCGAGGATTGGCAAATTGCCGCACTGTATTCACCCTCTTAATTCAATTTTTGCTTGTTTTTGATATTCCTTTCTCGTATACTAGTACCGGTGGAACCAATTATTCTTGCATCAAAGTCCCCCAGCGGCAGGACATCCTCAAGCGCTTAAAACATACCTATTTATCAGTATTCCGTCGAGGCTGATGAATCTGTTGATCTCTCCCTTTCTCCAGAAAAAGCGGTGCGATGAAAATTGGGATAGATAGAGTAACACTCGCATATAAAAATTTGACGGATCAAATTATTCTCCGCACCTTGTGCAGAACACTAGCCATGCGGATGGGCTTTGTGGTAGAGCGCTTGGAGCTGAGCTGCCGTGATGGTGTGTATCGTTGGGTCGTGGTGATAGAGCTGTGACCTCAACAGTTCCTGCACAACTCGTATGTCTGCCCCGCGCGTGATGAACATCGAGGCAAAGCTGTGCCGGAAGCGCGTGCGGCGTCAGTTTTTATAGTTCGGGAGTAGGGCGGTGTACCCGATTGATAATGTATCGGAGGCCCTGTGTCGTAAGCGCCCCGCCGCGGCAGTTTAAAAAAAGCGCTTCTTCTGCAATCTCGGTCTTTAATCCGTCCTGTCCTTTGAGGTAGGCAATCAACTCTGCGCGCTCGACCAAATAGCGCTGCACCGCTTTCCGCGCAAAGTCCGCAAAGAACACCTTGCGTTCTTTGCTCCCTTTTCCCGCACGATTGCCCAGCGGCAATCTCCTTTTAAATCGGTTATTTTCAGTCCTTGCAGCTCTGCCGCGCGGCATCCGGTGGAGTAAAGCGATGAAAAGATTGCCGCGTCGCGGGCGTACCAAAGAATGCCCGCTTCTTTGGGAAATTCGCAAAAGCGCTCCGCTTCGTCGGGGAATAGGAAGCGGGGCAGCTTATCTGGCTGTTTAAGGTTGCGGACGCTCGCGGCAGGGTTTGTGGTGCAGAGCCCTTTTGTAGGGCATAACGTGCAAGCCCCGCACGCAGGAGAGGGTGCGGTTGATGCTGGTGCCAAAATGCCGGTTACCAAGCTCTCCGCGATAAAGATACGCACCTGTGTTCGGGTAACCTCGGTAAAGGGCAGTTCATTTTTCTGCAAGCCAATCCGAAAAAGCTTGAGGTCGTTTCGGTATGCTTCAATGGTTTTTTCGGAAAAATGCCGCCCCCTGCGCTGTAGGCGAGGTATTCTGCAAAGACGTGATCCATTGGCTAGTCGATATCCCGATCTTCACGCCTTCGACAACACTATGCAGGTAATCGCAATCGGGTTGACACAGGCTTTATAGCTTCCGTTCTTTTTATCGTATTTTTCCACCATAAACCAACCGCATTTTAGGACACACTGCATTGATCGGTTTTAAAGTGAGAGATAAAATCGCACTTTGGAAAGTTGGTACAGCCGAAGAATTCCTTTACCGCGCCCCTTTTGCCCGTCTGGACACAATGTCTCCGCCGCATCCGGGACGCGGACATTTCGCGAGCGGAATGGATTTGGTATTGCGGCATTCGGGGAACCTTCGCAGTACCAAGAAAAACCGAAACTACCGAGCTTTTTTCATCATCCTTTTTCCGCATTTTTTTCACACGTGAAGTTTGTCGGCTCGTCAAGGCTGCCCTTCAAACCGCCAACACGCGCCGATGACCGAATCCACCTGTGTGATAAACGGATTGTAGAACGCTCCGATAATCTGTGACCAGTCGGCGTTGTGTTCTTCTATTTCGTCCAGTTTTTGTTCCATACCGGCGGTAAAGTTGACGTCAATTACATCGTTGAAGTTCGCAACCAACAGATCATTGATTATTCTGCCGAGCTGAGTGGGGACGAGCTGTTTATTGGAACGGTTGATATAGTAGCGATCGAGTAGTACCGAAATAATCGGTGCATACGTTGAAGGGCGCCCAATGCCTTTTTGTTCGAGCATCTTAACGATACTGGCATCGGTATAGCGGGCAGGTCCCTGCGTAAAGTGCTGCTCTGCGTAAAGCTGTCTCACCGTCAGAATGTCGCCGGTTTTTAACGCCGGTAATGTTTTTGCCTTTTTTTCTTCTTTTGAAAGGAGAAGATTCAGCACTGTATAAAAGCCTGCGTCCGTTATCTTGGTAGAAGCCGTTCGTAAAATCGCGTCCCCTGCGGAAATTTCATAGCTGCGCGTTTCAGTTTTTGCGCCGTTCATTTGACTCGCGACAAAACGCTCCCAGATAAGGGTGTAAAGGCGTAATTGGTCGCGGTTAAGGTAGTCCTTTAAATACTCGGGCGTGTACGTACAGTACGTTGGGCGGATTCTTCGTGAGCATCCTGCGCCTTTGCTCCGACGCTGTAGAAATTGGGTTTTTCCGGCAAACAGGATGGATGATGCTCTCCTATCCATTTGCGCACTTCTGCAAGGGCAACATCAGAGATGCGTACCGAGTCGGTACGCATATAGGTGATTAAACCGACACGGCTTGAGCCGACGGCGATGCCTTCGTACAGCTGCTGAGCAATCTGCATCGTTTTACGGGAGGTAAACCCAAGTCTATTCGCTGCCGTTTGCTGCATCGTGGAGGTTGTAAACGGCGGTTTAGGATGGATGGTTTTTTTGGGTACTTTTAACATCGGAGACAGTTGCCTCTTTTCCCGCGTAAGACGTCGATAATCACCTGTACCTCACGCTCGTTCTTTAGCGTCGGTTTTTCTCCTTTATATAACGCAAGCTGAGCGTTAAAGGCCGTTTTCCCTTTTTAAAGGCGCCTCCAGCGTCCAAAATTCTTCGGGGATAAAACTTTCTACTTCCGCTTCCCGCTCGCAGATAAGGCGCAGCGCAACTGATTGTACGCGACCTGCGGAAAGTCCGTTCTTTACTTTTTGCCAGAGTAAGGGCGAAAGATTATAGCCAACAAGCCGGTCGAGTACGCGGCGGGCTTTTTTGCGCATTGACCTTTGCCTCGTCGATATCCATCGGATTTTGCACGGCGGTTTTAATCGCCTGCGGGTAATCTCGTTAAAGACGATACGGTTTATCGGCACATCTTCGCATTTTTCTCGTATCGCCTTGCACAGATGATAGGCACTGTCTCCCTTCTGCGGTCATTATCACTTGCGAGAAAGACACGCTTTGGCGTTTTTGCATCTTGCTGCAGTTCTTTTAACAGTTTAGCCCCTGCCGCGCACGGTGATATATTCGGCTGAAATCCGTGTTCGATATCGATTGCAATGCGTGACTTTGGCAGATCGATCAAGTGTCCCATCGAAGCCTTAACCGCATAGCCGCTGCCTCAAATACTTTTCGATTGTTTTTGCTTTTGCCGGAGACTCTACGATAATCAAGTTTGTCTTTTTACTTTTGTTGCGGTTTTTGCCATTTATGGTGCTCCTTTCAAAAATAAAAGGTAGTTGTATGCGTGTTCGCGCTGTAAATACTGCAAAGTCGGATGCGCCCATTCGCGTAAAAAGGTCGCCGGCACGTTCTCACCGGAATTGCGCCATCCTCCGCAAGTTTTTTGCATCCGGTATTCTGTACGGAATCCTGTATTCCCTGCGTATGTACATACGTCGCGTCCTTGCTCAAGGGCAAAGTCTGCCGTAATAAGCGCTCCTGATTTGCCGGCGCTTCGACGACAACGGTTGCGCGGGCTAATCCCGAAATCAGCCGGTTACGCTGCGGAAAGCGGTAGGCGAGCGGCGGCTCCGGGGCGTATTCGCTGAGAATACAGCCGCCCCTTTTCGAGAATGCTGCCTGCAAGCCGTGCATTGCTTTTGCGGATACAGCCGGTCAAGTCCGTACGCAGCACCGCCGTGGTGAGCCCGCCGCCCTCGAGGGCGCCCTGATGCGCAAAGGTGTCGATACCGCGTGCCAGCCCCGAAATAACGGGGATGCCTGCGTGTCCGCATTCGGCGCCAAGCTGGAGCGCCGCTTTTATACCGCTCCCCAGTGGGGCGGCGCGTACCGACACTGCCGCTGCGGGGGTATCCGCTGCGGTAACACACCGCGGTAGTACAGCAAAAAGGGCGCATCGGGAATTTCCCGCAGCAGGGGAGGAAAGTCGGCATCATCGTAAAATGTCATGTTGATGCGGCAATACTTCATCAGCGCTTCGGCTTTTTTTCCACTGCCTGCGGCAGTTGCTCGGGCTTATAGCTGCGTGTACGGAAGCTCCGCTGTACAATCCTGCTGAGCGTATCTATTGAACTTACTGTAAGTGCTTGTAAAGCGTCAAGCGTACGGGCAAGTAAAAAGGCGTTCGCTACCCTTGAGAAAAAGAGCAATAAGAGAGCGCGATATAAAAGTTTTCGCTTTTCGGAATCGATTTGTGTATTCATTATTATATTTTTGTAGAACCCTATTATCTGCCCGCTGTCTTGCAGCTGCTGAACCGTTAGCGCCGTGCATTTTTCTACGAAAGCTTTATTTCGCTCAGCATCGGCGCGCTGTTCGGCGCTTCCACTCGTTTTGATAATGCGATCATAAGCGGCTATCGCTTTTTCATATTGGTCGGTCATGTAACAGGCGCGTCCGAGTATAAAGAGGGAATCCAGCGGTCACGGGCTGCAACCGGTTCCATAATCGCGATGGCATCAGCTGGTCGGTTTAGCTCAAAGACATAAAGCACGGACAGCGCATACACCGCCCGCGTATAGGTTGGATCAAGGTCAACCGCGCGCTTATAGGCGGAAACCGAAAGGTCGAAATATGCTTGCCGTTCATCAAAAACTCATATTAGGGTAGTCGAGGGTGCTTTTATGATGATTGCAGCGCATACGCCGATTTGATAAAAATACATGTTGATTTTTCTGGGAAATATTCTAATGCACTGCGAAAGGATTCCAGCGCTTTTTTGTACATCTTTTTATCCATGTACCGTCGACCGAGTATTTTTGTACCAAATGCCGACCCGCTGTTCCATAGTTAGGATTTCGTTGACCTTTCCCTGATACTTTTTGTGGCTACTGATTCCAATTCTTGTATAGAAGACGGATTTTTGACTCCCATCTCCATATCCCTGCATCCGCCGAATAAAGGCATTATCCTTACAGGCAGTAAAAAGGAAAAGAATTGAACACAACAGCCCCGCATACGGAACTTTTTGATTTCATGTAAAACTTCCCTTGAAATGCAACGGTTGAGAGAATATCACTCGAAGACTGTTGCATTAGTGCGCGAAAAAGCGCACACGTCAATAGGCGATGTTTGCGATAAGCAACTGCAGCGTTTTAGACAATGCCAACAGCATTGTCTAAAAATAAGCTCTCTCTTGAAATGCAACGGTTGAGAGAATATCAATTCTCGAAGACTGTTGCATTAGTGCGCGAAAAGCGCACACGTCAATAGGCGATGTTTGCGATAAGCAACCTCGCAGTGTTTTTAGACAATGCCAACAGCATTGTCTAAAAATAAGCTCTCCCTTTGAAATGCAACGGTTGAGAGAATATCAATTCTCGAAGACTGTTGCATTAGTGCCGAAAAGCGCACACGTCAATAGGCGATGTTTGCGATAAGCAACTCGCAGTGTTTTTAGACAATGCCAACAGCATTGTCTCAAAATAAACCTCTTGAAATGCAACGGTTGAGAGAATATCAATTCTCGAAGATCAGTTGCATTAGTGCGCGAAAAGCGCACGTCAATAGGTGATGTTTGCGATAAGCAAACTCGACATTTACTACCGCCTGATGATGGCGGTTGTTATAGCAGGAGCGATATTTTTGACTTAAGCCGTAAATTCGCTATCAAACAACAATGTACAAGGATGTACATTGTTTGATGAACGCGCTATTTCTGCGGCTGAAAATAAACTTTCTTATTCAACGTCGCCATAGATAGCGGTGGTTATAACAGAAGCGATATTTCGGGCTTTGCTCAAAAATTCGCGATTGGTGATGATGACAATGACGTTCATCACTGATGAAGTATTCTTTATATCTTTGTATGATTGTCAATATTATCGTAGCGATAAAAGAAATGAGATATATTTCCGCAAAATTAGCGGCATCTGTAGTTTTTCTTAACTTTTTCAGAAAAATCCGTATTTATTCGTGCGGAGAGTTTAATCACCTCGACGCGTGCGTCTAACATGAGGGTATTAAAGCCGATCAACCACCTCGTCAAAAATATACGTCTTTGTACTATTTTGACTGCGAGTACAAAGCAAAAACTCGTTTCTGTTTGGAACCACCGGCATCCTGAGCCGGATCGCACACACCGTGCGGAACATTGAGCGTTGTACCCCGACGCTTGCGTAGGGGTGATTCACGTAAAAATTCCAACCGAAATGTGGATATTTTCAAAAGGCTAAAATGATGATAGAATAAGAATATGTATTTAAGTATTTGGGCGCTGGTGTTCCTGTGGTTTTTTTGTTTTGGCAGGCTTTTATTGATTCCGCTGCAGGCGGTGGGGGCTTAATTTCGCTGCCTGCCTATCTATTTGTCGGCTTCCACCGCATACGGCGATAGGATGTAACAAGTTTTTCCGCTGCGTGCGGCACCACGCTTTCTGCAGCGCGTTTTTAAGAACGGCGCCGTCGATTGGCAGGTCGCCGCAGTTTCCGCTGTCTGTTCATCTATTGCTTCATATATCGGTATCAGAATCGCATTGATGATCAATCAGGAAACGCTAAAAACCGTACTCGTTATCGTGCTCCCGATTGTCGCCGTGCTTCTTTTTGTTCAAGCGGAATTTTGGTACGGAAAATAAGTCGGCTGACATTCCCAAAAAGAAAGCGCTTATCTTAGCAGCTTGCGCCGGTTTGGTCATCGGATTCTATGACGGGCTTATCGGTACCCGGAACGGGTACCATCGCTATCATCGTTTTTCCGCATGGATGAAGTATGACCTCAAAACCGCCTCCGGTAATGCAAAAATATTGAATCTTGCATCGAACTATGCAAGCCTTATCGCCGTTATAGCCGGCAACAAGGTTATCTATTCAATCGCGGTTCCCTGCCGCCGTATTCGGCATTATCGGGAACTATATCGGAGCCGGTTTTGCCATCAAAAAGGCACGGCGTTTATCAAACCGCTGATGATTTGCGTGATTATTCTGCTATTCGAAAACTCTTTTTACGATGTTTTCGGATCGCTGCTGTTTTCGTAATTGCCGATGAGCATGAAATATTCACTTTACGACCCTTATGATTATCCGCTATACCGTCCGCCGAGCGAGGCCTATTCGTTAATCTTACAGGTAACACTCGGCTGTTCGTATAACCGCTGTGTCTTTTGCGGAATGTATCAGACAAAAAAATTCCGGATTAAGCCGATTGAAACGGTGAAGCAGGAACTTGTGATGTTTGCCGAACACTACCGCCGTGTCGATAAGGTGTTCTTGGCTGACGGCGACGCGTTAACCGCCCCGACGGAATATTTGGTTGAGGTGTTGGATGCGATTGCTGACGTTATTCCGCAGTGCAAACGGGTGTCCTGCTATGCGACTCATCTCAATATCAGACAAAAATCTCCGGAAGAATTGCAGCTGTTGACTTCAAAGGGATTGACGCTTTTGTATCTCGGTGTGGAAAGCGGCGATGATGAAACGCTCAAGTTTATCCGAAAGGGAACAACGGCGGCTGAGCTTATTAAACTGTCATACAAGGTGAAAGATGCGGGGATGGAGCTGTCAGCACCTTTTATTTTAGGGATTAACGGCGCCGAACGGGATAACACGCAGCATGCGATTAAAACCGGCGAGATTATCTCTAAAATGTATTTGACGTATGCGGGGCTGCTCACCCTGCGGCTTGAGGATGGCAGCTATCTTACCAAAGCCGCCGCCGAAGGAAAATACACGGTTGTCGGGATTGAAGAGGTTGTGAGAGAATTAAAAGCTGATTTTAGAAAATATCCATGTTGAAGAGATGACCGCTCCGGTGATTTTTCCGCTCTAATCACGCCTCCAACTTTTTAACATTGAAAGGAACGCTGCCACAGGATAGGGATGCAATGCTTGCGCAAGTCAACCGCGTTCTGGAGCGGGGCGTATATCCTGAACACCGGAAATATTACCTCTAGGGTGTCTTTACGAGCTACCTTTTGACGATAGAATGTGTGCTTCCTTTATAAGGAGGGTGACCGTGTAGCTGCTTTTCGGGCGGCGGCAATGACTTCTTCCGCTTGAGCCTCGCGTAATCTGCGCTGCGGCGGCAGCCGCTTCGATAGAAGCGGCTGCAAGCTTTTCAATACTGAAAAAGCTGCGCAGCAATCGCGCTGCCCGTTTTTCTCCAATATAGGGCAGCTGTTCAAACTGTAAGTGTAGTTCCTCTCTAGAGCGAAGCCGGTTGTTGCGGGTGTTGGCGAACCGGTGTGTTTCGTCGCGTACCCGCTGGAGTACCCGCAGGCTGCGCTCCGCCGCGGCAGTACAATCGGCTTGTTGATATGCGTACGGTAGAGTTCTTCATTTTTCCGCCAAACCCACCAATGGAATGTCAAGCTCCAATGCATCGAGTACTGGCTTTTGACCGCATTTACCCGCCCGATGCCGCCGTCTATCATAATAAGGTCGGGGAGTTCCGCCGCTTCGTTCAGCAAGCGGGTATACCGCCGCGCCACCGCTTCCCGCATGGAGGCATAGTCGTCGATAATGCCGTCTGTGGTGCGCAGCCGGAAAAATCCGGTAGTTCTTTTTGTCGGGATTACCGTCCTTAAAATGAAATGAGGCTTTGCAACTGTGTACTTGCCATGCAAATGCGCAATATCGAAACCCTCGATGCGGTGGGGCGGATGGTCAAGCGATAAGAGTTTTTGCAGTTCTTCCAGCGCGGGAAGTCTCCCAGTTCCTTGAGGCGGCGGGCGGCATCCTCTTTGGCATTGAACTGAGCCATTGCAAGCGCTGCCTTATGCCGCCGCAGTACGGCAGGAGGCAGACGGGGCGCCATCGACCGATCCGGTACGCTCCGGCGGTTTACACTATCCGATATGTCTGCCGTCTGGTTCGATACATCCAACCTATCTGCGCTATCTGATGCAGCTGCCTGTTTTGATCCCGCCGCTTCGCTTGCGCTGCCGGATGTCGGCGTCGGAGCAGCTCGATCAGGCGTAACAGTGTCATATATAACATCCCCATATATCGGAGTTTTTCGGCGACAACCGGCGCTGTGGTTTGGATGGAATCCATCGTGGCGGCGCTTCTGGGAAGCGTTTTGGAAATGTCTGTTCCCTAGCCTCCCTCCGGTACGATAGGAATTTTTGCTCATAGTGGTGATGGTTTTCGGTATCTACTCTGTCCCAGAGGCTTGCTTTCGCTCTTCTAACGGGATTGCCGTGATGGTAACTTTGACGCCGAGCCGGTCGGCAAACCATTGTTCCGCGAGTTCGTATTCCTGCCCCGCGCACACGAAGATATGCGGCGGAATCTGCTTTCGGGTCGGTATAGTAGGCGATTAAGAATTCGGGTCACACTCGGATTCATCCTTGAGGCTTTCTGTCCGGTATAAGTCCCGCCCGACAACCTTGCCGCCGCGCATCTTGAATACGGTAAACGTAACCAGCGATCCTTCCCTGCCGCCCATCCGATATAATCGCGGGCTTCTGGATCCATATCCTCAACGGAGTTTTTGTCCACGCAGCGCCTGTACCGCCTGCATCCCATCTCTGATCCGGGCGGCTTTTTCAAATTCACGGGCAGCGGCGGCGGCTTTCATCTTTTCCGTCAATTCGGCGAGCGGTTTTTCAAATCTCCTTCCAGAAGCAACACAATTTCATCAATCTCTTTCTGATAATCAGATTCTGCATTTTATCTGCGCACGGCGCACTGCATCGACCAATATGGAAATACAGGCACGGTTCCCGCTTTTTAATCGCTTGCACTGCCTCAGTGTATAGGTTCGTTTCACAAGGGATAAAAAATCATCAACAGCCGGCACATTGGGGAAGGGGCCGAAGTAACGGGCGCCGTCGTTTTGTATGCGCCGTGTACGATACAGCCGCGGATAGCGCTCATTGGTAATTTTGAGTACGGGATAGGTTTTGCCATCTTTAAGATTGATATTGTAGCGCGGCTTGTATTTTTAATCAGATTATTTTTCAAGGAGCAGCGCCTCATACTCATTATCAGTTTGAATATACTCGATGCGGCGTGCACGCGAGACGAGAATACGGGTTTTTATATCCCGCTTTTGACGCAAAGTACGAACTCAGCCTATTCTTCAGCGATTTCGCTTTGCCAACATAAATAACGATATCTTTTTCATCCCGCCACAGATACACGCCGCTCGTTTTAGGCGCCGACAGCGCATATTGATGAAGCGTGTCTCGCACGTCCGTTTGTTCACTCATACGGTAAGGATAATACTCAGACCCGCGCGTAATGGCAATATTGGGAGAACATACCGCAACATTTTTAATTGTGGATTCTAAGAAACTGAAGCTTGTATAATCAAAGTAGACAGGTAAATTGAACTACCGGAATCTTGAGCCGGCTCGAACACACACCGCGCGGAACATTGAGCGTTGTGGGGATGTCTCAAAAAGTTGGTTACTTTTTCGACATCCCGGCGAGTTTAAAAATTAAGTCTTTATACAGTAATGACTTAATTTTAAACATCGCATCTAAATCTAAGGAAACCGTCCAAAAAGTGGAAGTTTTTGGACAGCCCTTTGTTGATTTAGTTTTCAGGCGCTAATTCAATACGTGAACCGTCATCTGAATATTTATACGCTTTCCCTGTTGCATGCTCAAGCATATAAATTTGAGGAGGCGTTTTTAAAGATGCCATGTCAGATCCGATTTATCATGCTCATACACATCCCTGCGAAACCATGTTTTGTCGTCTCTCGTCGTCTGATAGAGTTGGTTTCCGCGAGCCAATCGGATACGCTTCCGTTGCTCGCCGCCCCTCTATCGGGTACATACCTATTTCAAGCCCAGTAAAAGATTCGTCCCTCGGAACATCACACAGGATTCTTCCCTGTAATAAAAATATTCGTATCATTTTCAACGACATTAAATATTGAACGTGCATCAGATTTTACTGTAAATAATATGTGTATATTCAAGTTTTACCGACTCAAACTATGTACCGTGTATAACAGCCGATAACATATTTCACCACCTGCTACATTTACCTTGCAATAGACATTTTTTTGCATCGCATACTGATTTGTCAATTCAAGCGATGTTATAAACTCTTCCGGAACAGGCGCTATCTTGTTATCACTCCAAACTTGAAATCCAAACGATTGTTCAGAGAAGAAAGATGATATGAAATATCAAAGGTTATTTTAGACAATGCAGTTGGCATTGTCTATAACACGTCGAGTTTGCTTATCGCAAACATCGTGATTGATTGCACTTTTTCATTTCATTGCAAAAGTGTGGTAATCTGCCAATCCTCGACTTTTGATAAAGTCTGCGGTTGTCGAATTGATAGGAGCTTATTTTAGACAATGCAGTTGGCATTGTTCAGAAACGCTGCGAGTTTGCTTATCGCAAACATCGCGGATTGATTGCACTTTTTCATTTCATTGCAAAAGTGCAAAATCATCAATCCTCGACTTTTGATAAAATCTGCGGCTGATGATTTTATCGGAACGCTTCTCATGCAATGCAAATGTGTACATCTACCACTGATTTATGATACAATCGCCCTTTGTAAAAATCTCTAAAACGTAGGTAGATTTTAAGAACACCCATATATTTGAGGAAAAACATGGCTGCAAAGAATACGTATGATGAATCAAAAATAAAGACGCTCAGCTCATTGGAACATATCAGACTCCGCACCGGTATGTATATTGGCAGGCTCGGAAACGGCTCGAATCCCGACGACGGTATTTACATCCTCGTAAAAGGAAGTGCTCGATAACTCCATCGACGAGTTTATTATGGGCAACGGAGACCGTATTGACGCGCTGTTGCAGGACAATAAAGTTACCGTGCGGGATTACGGGCGCGGCATTCCGCTGGGAAAGATAGTGGAATGCGTGTCGGTTATCAATACTGGCGCAAAGTACAATGACGAAGTGTTTCAGCTTTTCGGTGGGGCTGAACGGCGTCGGTACCAAGGCGGTCAACGCGCTTTCCGAATATTTCAGGGTAGTTTCAGTCCGTGATGGGAAATATGCCGAAGCGGTGTTTGAGCGGGCGTACTCAAGCGCGAACAACAGGGAGATGCAAAAAGGCGTTAAGAACGGCACACTTGTAGAGTTTATCCCTCGACCGGGAAATATTTGGCGACTATGCGTTCAATCTCGATTTTATCGAAAAACGGATGTGGAACTACGCCTATCTCAATGCCGGACTGACGCTCACCTTTAACGGCGCTTCATACATATCCGAAAAACGGCTTGCCTCGATCTCGCTTAATGCGGAAATCGGTGAGGAAACGCTCTACACATGCTGCTCATTTTAAGGAAGCAAAACTTGAGTTTGCCTTTACGCACACCAACAACTACGGCGAAACGTATTTTTCGTTTGTCAACGGGCAGTATACCTCGGACGGCGGCACGCACCTTTCCGCTTTTTAAAGAAGCGTTTGCTCAAAGGTATTAACGAATACTATCGTAAAAACTATAAGAGCGAGGATGTCCGTGAAGCGTACCTGCGCGGCGGTGGCGGTCAAGGTGCAAGCGCCCGTGTTTGAAAGCCAAACGAAAAATAAAGCTCGGCAATACCGAGGTGCGCACGTGGATTGTCAACGGTACTAAAGTACCGCGGTGGTGGACTGGCTGCAAAAATGCCGAAGCCGCGCGCAAGCTGGAAGAAAAATCCTTGCAAACGAGCGGCTGCGGACAGAGCTGAACAGCGTTAAAAAGGAAGCGAAAAGCGGCTGCAAAAAATTGCGATGAAAATTCTAAGCTCAAAGACTGCAAGTTTCACCTGGGGATAAAACAGTATGGCAATGAGTCGATGATATTTATTACCGAGGGAGATTCTGCTTCGGGTTCAATGGTTTCAAGCCGCGACGTCCCTTACGCAAGCGCTTTTTCACTGCGCGGAAAGCCCGAAAAATATGCACGGCAAAAAAACGCGCGGCAATCTACAAAAATGCAGAGCTCTACAATATGATGATGGCGCTCGGTATCGAAAACAGCTTGGAAAGTCTCCGCTATAATAAAATCATCATCGCAACGGATGCCGATAACGACGGCTTTCATATCCGAAACCTGTTGCTCACTTTTTCTCACCTATTTTGAAGAGCTCGTGCTCAGCGGACGGATTTTTTATTTTGGAAACGCCGCTGTTTCGGGTGCGTACCAAAAAGAAACTGCTATTGTTATTCGGAAAAAGAGCGGGATGCCGAAATGAAGCGGCTCGGCGCGGCGGCGGAAGTTACCCGTTTTAAGGGGTTGGGAGAAATAAGCCCGAGCGAATTTGGTCAGTTTATCGGCAGGATATCCGCCTGTTACCGGTCAGCATTCAGACGGTAAAAATTCCGGGTGTTCTTGAATTTTTACATGGGGAAAAACACCCCGAACGCAAAGCCTTTATTATGAAAAATCTCCTCGCGGAAATTGATGCGTAGAACAATTGTGCTTTTCATTTCATTGCAAAAGTGCGATAATCCGCCAATCTTCAAAAACGTGAAGTCTTTAGAAGATACCCATAAGTACAAGTACCGCTGCCGGTCGGTAGGAGGTAACGGCAGCAGCGTCGGAAAAAGCAAACCTCTAAAATCTAAAAACAATCCGACCTCTTGACACTTGCAAAAATAACTGAAAATAGACGGGTATTTCAGTAAATACCAACTTTGAACAAAGGAAGGGGGTCGTTATATGCGGCACAAATTATTGATACTATCACTGGCTTTTAGGACTGTTTACCGCTCCGTTTATCTGCGCGCAAAATAAGGACGCTGCAAAGAAGAATGATAAGAACAGCGAATCCGACAGTATGATTACCGTCGAACAGGCATACCTCAATTCAATCAGCGCGTTATGATTAAAGAAATGGTTGCCGCTGAGGGGCGCGATTCAAAAACGGGTTGCCTTACAGTACATCGAAGAAGCCTTTAAATCAAGGACGCCAATCGGAAGAGATTCAGACGGCGTTAAGCACGTTGGCAACCAGAGGTCTTTTCAACCGTTATAAGAGAAGACGGCAGAGTTGTAAATAACTATCCAGAAATTAGACGCCGTGCGTGCGAGCTGCTCGGACAAATGGGTACCGATAAAGCCAAGGATTCGTTGATCACTGTTATGTACACCGACAACGAACCAGCCGTTATTACCGCTGCGGTAAAGTCGCTCGGCGAAATCGGAAAAACGACAATGATGAAGTATTCAATATGATTAACTGGATTGCCCGCAAATTTGATACGGTTAATCCTACAAGTTCACTCGCACTTGAAATCTTGAATACTTTCGAAAAAGATGTCCGGCTCAATTACAAACAAAAAGAGATGTTTGAAACGGTTATGCGTATTGCAAATAACTATAACTATGTAACTCCGGTAAGAACCAGAGCTCTACGAGGTGATGCGCGGCATTTCAAACTCCAGTTCCAATACAGATCAAAAAAAGAACAAGTAATTCTCCGATAACTTGACTATAAAAAAAGCGTTGTAAATACCGTACAACGCTTTTTATGAAAAACATTTCAGACCCTCATGACGCATCTAAAAGCTCAACCAGTCTAGGGAGGTTCCCTCATGTTTATTTCGTTTCAATAAAATCTATTTCGATTCCATTGGGATCAACGGCTGTTAATATCTTTTTGCCATCCTTTACGGTACGCGGCTGCATGATGATGCGGACATCTTTAGAGCGAAGATATTTCTCCGTTTCTCCAATCTGATTCACCGTAAACGTCAACGAAATAGAGTTTTCCTTTTTTACTTTTGAGTGATCATTATGGATGAGCTCTAATCGCCTGTTCGACTTAGGATCATACAAAAAGGCTATCTGCTTGCCCGGTGCGGCAGACATCATAGACTCAAAAAGTGAGCCCGAGCACTTTTTCATAAAATTGCAAAAGATTTTTTTCCATGTTGTCGGTTCTAATAACCACGCTATTCATCTGCATCTTTTACTCCTTGTTACATTGCTGGATTCCAGCATCTGCATCCTTATTAGTATACCCGACAACAGACAATTTTGCAAAAGGGAATATCACAAAAAGGGGTTAGGCGCTTGTAGCCCTTTTTCAGTTTAGTTTCTGCTTCCCGTCTGCTGAGGGGCTTGTTCATTTCTTATGGTTTCAGTATAACACGCAGCTTTACCGGATTATGGTCGGCGTACCGGAAAGATTCATCACGTGTTTCTACCGATACAAGCGCGATATTCGGAGAAACGATAAAGCCGTCGATAACGTAGTACGTACCACTTTTTGCGGATATTTTCGTCGGTAAGCGCAGGCGTATACGGCGCATTGTTCAGGCGGCACGAAGGAACCCTGTCATCAGCGGCAAACCGCCAGCGCTCAGGAAGTACGTTAGCGTCTAGGAGACCGGGCGCCCAAAAACTCATCATAGCGAGGATACTGTAAGTGTGAACCCGGGAATGTTTTGGTTCAAATCGCCGCCCGCGATAACGTAATTGCCCGCTTCATATTCAGCACGGATAAAGTCAACTAGCGCCTTTGTTTGCGCAATTTTCGCTTCTCCTTCATCATAGGCTTCCAGATGCAGCACGGCAAGCACCAACGCTCTGCCCGATTCAAGCGGAAAACGAGTTATCAGCATACACCGTTTGAGGTTGACCGTGCTGACCGGCCATTTAAACGGAGACGGAAGTGCAAAACGATAGGATTCCGTGAAAGGATACCGCGTAACAAGACCGATTCCGCTTGCTACTTTTCCGATCGGCGGAAACGGGTAGGGGTACATACGAAGCCTTAAAATTATAGGTATAGGTGAGCGTAGCTCCAAGCGAGTCGGCAAGCGCTGCCGCTTGATCAACATAATAGGAACGCTTTGAAGCCGTATCCATCTCTTGGATAAAGTAAAAATCGGAAGGATACCGCTTGAGCGTTTCAATAATGCCTGCAAGGTTTTCTTCTACATCTTTTTTATTGGCAGGACGCACCATCTTGCCGCCATCCATAAAGAAATCCTGCTTTGCTCCAAGTCCGCAATAGCCGATATTCCAGCTGATAATATCGATTGGCTTTTGCAAGCTCAACGGATTCTTTTGTAAAAACAGCTTTTCCCTATAACTTCAGCAGGTTCTTGCGCTTGGGGGCGATATTCCGTTATCGTGATATACAGCAATAACATTCCGAACGAGAGCGCGGCAAGACCGACAAGCCCGCCAATCGCCTTGAGCACCAGCACAATGATGCTTTCTCAAACCCATTTTTCATATTGACTATCCTTTCCCGATGGAGCTGTCCGATTATCGCACAAAAAGCCGAGCGCTACAGCTCTTTTCATTTTGTTCTCATAATCATTATCACCGCTATTATTGATACTGTCAACATTTTTCAGGAATTCAGCGTCGATTGAGCGGATATGATATATCATTTCCTTACAGGACAAGCCAATAGGCTTGCTGCTTTGAAAAGGTTCCCGTATATGTTTTAGCCTATCATCATAATCGAAAGCGCGGCGCCATCCGGTACTACCGAAACGGCAGCGTCCCGGCGTACCATCACACAGTCTTCTGCTTTGACCTGCAAGGCGGGCGCTCCGGCAGTTTCAGAGCGTACTGCTTCCTTCGATGATAAAGAGGCTGCACCAGCCTGTGTGCGCCGCGGGGTATCAAATGTCGAAAATGAAACCGCGCCCGCAGCGGGGAAGTCTTTTTCAAGCCTGAAATATGGGCACGCTGATGTTCCGCTAAATGGATGTTCCGGCATCAACGCCGAGTCGGGGAGGTAGCGCACGACATCAAGTCCCTTTTGTATATGCACCTCACGGGGACGCCCCCAGTCGTAGAGGCGGTAGGTTATATCGCTGGACTGCTGCACTTCTAAAAGTCGCAAAGCCGCCTTGTATCGCGTGGATGGTACCGGCAGGGATAAAGATAAAATCTCCTTTCGAGACGGGAACGGAGCGGAGACACTGCGCGATGGTATTATGCCGAATCGCTGTTTCAAGCTTGCTGCGGGAGTAGTTTTGCTGCAAGCCGTAAATAATCTTTGCATCGGGCACCGCATCGAGCACATACCAGCACTCGGTTTTTCCGGCGCTGCGTTCATGACGGCGGGCATAGTCATCATCGGGATGTACTTGCACCGAAAGCGTTTCGTTTGCCTGAATGATTTTAATCAACAGTGGGTACGCAGCGCCGGCGACAGCGTTGAGCGGTTTTCCGCCTATCTGCGGCGTTGCATCATCGATAAGCGCAAGCCCCTGCCGGATGCACCGACACAATCCATCGCTCATACCCCCAAACCTTTTCGGAAATAAAAGGGATTGTTTTTGAACATCGTTATCTGTTGTTGCATAGTGAGCCTCTTTAAGTGTAAAGCGTTGCTGCGTAAGTGTCTATCGATACTTTACAATAAGCTGACCGGATCGACATCCGTTTCGATGTACACACCGGCAGTTGCTTTGTATTCAGTGATAAACCGATGAGACGGCTTTTTGCATCGGCGCAAGTGTTGCGGCGCGCAGCAGGAGCTGCATCCGGTGATTGCCTGCAACCAGCGAAAGCATACAGTCGGACGGGTAATGAGTATTTCACGCCTTTTGCAGCATCCGGCGGAAACAGTTTTGGCAAAAGCTCCCGTGCGCCAAATGCAGCCGCCTCCGCTTTTTGCTGGTCTTTGCTGCGGAATACCAGCCGGATAAGGCGGGCAAAGGAGGAAATTCCAACGCCTGCCGCTGCCGCAGCTCCTGCGTGTAAAAAGCTTCTACATCATTGTGCTGCGCACAGACAATTGCCGGATGATGGGGGTTATAGGTTTGAATGATGACCTCCCCATCCGGAACATACCGCCCAGCCCTACCCGCGACCTGCATGATGAGCGAAAACGTACGCTCGGCGGCTCTAAAATCGGGCATCTGCAAGCCGGTGTCAGCAAGCGCAATGCCAACCAGCCGCACGCCGGGGAAATTTAAGCCTTTGGCAATCATCTGTGTGCCGAGCAAAATATCCACGGCGCCGTCCCGAAAGTTCTGTAGGATTTGCACAGCCTGTTTGTTTTTGCAGCACATCGGTATCGATACGCTGAATGGTGCAATCGGGGAAAGTTTTTCGCACTTGTTCTTCAATATATTCCGTGCCGATGCTCGTGTAGCCCGCCTCGATGGAGCCGCATTCGGGACAGGCGCTCGGCGGCTGGGTCGTCCATCCGCAGCAGTGGCACTTCATCAGCCCTTCGCTCTTATGAAAAGTAAGCGGTACCGAGCAGTTTTTGCACAAGAGTTCGTGTCCGCAGTTCTTACACTTAAAGAAATGAGAGAAGCCGCGCCGGTTCAAAAAGAGAATGGTTTGCTTTCCATGTGTTTTTGGTGCGGCGTATTTCTTCAATCAGTGTAGCGCTTAACACTCCGTTGTATGCAAGAGAGATTCAATGCGGATATGGGGCAGCGCCCCGCCGGAAAGCCGCTCGGTCAACCGCAGGGTGCGGATTGCGCCGGTTTTCATCAAATGCCATGCCTCTACCGACGGCGTTGCCGATCCCATCACCAGTGGGCAGCCGTGCTTTTTGCAGAGGTACATCGCAACCTGCCGCGCGTGGTAGCGGGGCGCAAAACCCGACTTGTACGAGCTGTCGTGTTCCTCGTCAATGATGATAAGCCCAAGACTGCGGACGGGAGCGAATATCGCGCTGCGCACGCCGACGACAATCCGTGCTTCGCCCCGCGCAATCCGCCGCCATTCCGCCAGCCGCTTGCCGCCGGTTAGTCCCGAATGCAGCACGGCGCACCGATCACGGAAACGCTTTTTGACACTTTCCGCAACCTGATGGCTCAGCGTAATTTCTGGTACAAGGTAGATAACTGATTTTCCGGCGGCAAGCGCACGAGAGGCGGTACTAGTAAAAGACCTCAGTTTTACCGGAACCGGTGATGCCGTACACATAAAGAACGAGCCGCCCGTGCAGCCGGAAATTGCTTCTACGGCGGAACGTTGTTCTTCCGAAAGCGTGAGCGCCGAGGCGGAAAAAGTCAGCTCCGGCGAGTTCAATTCCCTCGGTATTGAGCTCCCCGTTTCGGCGTTTACCGGAGGGCAGCATCGCAGAGAGCGCAATCCCCTCGGCGCAGATATAAAAGCGGGACATCCAGCGGGCGAGCGAGGCTTGCTCCTCGGTGAAAAGCGGTTTCCCGCATCGATGATGCGTTCGATTGGCTTTATATCGGCTTCTGCAAAAGGGCAGCTTTTTCGGCAGCGTTTCGTATTCCGCAACGATAAAACCGACGAGCTTGCGCGCGCCGAATCGAACCGCCGCCCGTCTGCCAGCTAACGATTGGTACCCATCCGGTACGGTGGTAGCGGTAGTCCGGTAAAAAGATTGATATAAAGGAAGCTTAAAAGACAAGCTCAAGCCATTGCGCCATAGATTAGCCCCTGCGCTTGAAGTTCGTGCAGACGGGCGCGGAACCGCTTGAGGTCTTCCCATGCGGGGCGCTTTGAGGGCTTTCGTCTCGCAGTAGCGCGCTCGGATGATAGGTCGGCATCAGTGGTATTCCCCGATAGTCGAAAAACGCCCCCGCAGCTTGCCGATGCCGTCGGAGGTTTGCAGCAAATGCTGCGCGGCAATACGTCCCATCACAAGGATCATCTGAGGGCGGAGCAGCTGTATTTGCGCGTCCAAAAAGGCGGCGCAGCAGCTTCGTTCCTCCGGCGCAGGGTCACGGTTTTGCGGCGGGCGGCATTTAACCACATTGGTGATATAGCAGTTGGTTTTGCGCGAAAGCTGAATAGCCTCAGCATCTTGTCGAGGAGCTGCCCCGCCCTTGCCGACAAAGGGTCTGCCCTGCGTATCCTCGTCCGCGCCCTACCTCGCCGATGACCATCACTTCGACAGAGTTAGTAAGGCGGGACAGCTCCTCGGGTCCTTCTCCCACCACCGGATGCGTGCGGGTCTGCCCCAAAACGCAGGCGGAACACTGCGCAACCGCAGCGTAAATTTCCTGCATTGATCGAAACGGCGCGAGGGCTCCTTGCGAAGTCGCAGCAGAACCGCACCCGCCTCCGTATCTACTTCGACGGAAATGGAGCCGGCAATCGGAGCGAGCAAGGCTCTCATCGGCTGCAAAAACCGTTATGTTTGGCAAAAACGGTAAATGTTGGCTTGCCGATCCTCATTTTTGTGCATTGCCGCTCCCCTGCCGGATACGCCGCAGCGCCGGTTGGTACAGCAGTTATTGAATCAGCAGCATATACAAACGATTCGGGATACGGCGCATCGCTGCGGTACCCTGCGATATATTCCGATGCGGTTCTAAAAAACCGATATAATACTCACACGCTTCGTTTCCATAAACATCATGGCAACTGCATTATCAATATTTTAAGCGGTTGCTTTCCTTTTGTATGAAATTTTTATCTAAAAATTTTGCACAGTTTATTTTTAGAAGAAGAGCAAGCGTATCAGCAGAATACATCAAATACCGCAAAATAAGAGAGGTTGGGCGACTATTTGAGCCGTGCAGCGGCGAAATTCTGGCTGAACAGCCTGTTTATTTTTGTGGAGCTGCTAAAGAATAGCTGATGCGTTTATCTTGCGATCTTCCGCTTGACAGGATACTTTATTTTTAAGTAAAGTTACAACTCTTACGAAGTAACTGACGGGCATCTCTAAAAACTTGGTTAGATTTTTAGCGGTTCCTTGGGGTGTGCTGTATTTCAGTTACCGGTAATTCGCATAACGGGATGTAGCCTAGGGGCTAAGGCGTCTGGTTTGGGACCAGAAGATCGGGGGTTCAAATCCCTCCATCCCGATAGTTTATTCCATGTTATATATAGACTTATCAAACTGTTGATTTTTATCTGATTTTTAAAAGGTCAAGGTGGAGGTTTTATATATGGATTATCATGTCTTAAAAAGCCGAAAATAAAAAAACGGGAAGCGCGCCGTTTTGATAATACTCTACGATAGAAAACTTAAATCAACAAGGGGCCGTCCAAAAACTTCAGTTTTGGACAGCCCCTGTTGATTTAGATGCGAGTCAAAATTAAGTCATTACTGTATAAAGACTTAATTTTTGAACTCGCGGGGATGTCGAAAAGTAACCAACTTTTGAGACATCCCCTACAGCGCTCAACGTTTCGCACGGTGTGTGCGATCCGGCACGGATGCCGGTGGTTCAAACAGAAACGAGTTTTTTGCTTTGTAAACTCGCAGTCAAAAATGTACAAGGACGTATATTTTTGACGAGGTGGTTGCAGTCGGCTTTAATACCCTCATGTTAGATGCACGCGTCGAGGTATTAAAACCCTCCGCACGAATAAAACCTGTTCGGCAACTGACCTTTCTGAACAGGTTACCTCAAAAAGCACTGTTCACGCATCGTACAAATAGCACGATGCGTGACTCGACGCCCCTCTTCGAAAACGAAAAGTTATCGAAGAGGGCTAATGCTTTAATCGTCAAAAAGCGCCGAACTTTTGCGGTAGCACGCAGTGACCTGTCGCTCTTAAATTGACGGCAGAATGGTGAGCGGCGGAAGACCTCCGGTGTCTGCCGTTTGCCGGAGCGCAGCTTCGAGCAGATGACCGCAGCGGCGGCGCCGGATATGCGCTTTCCGCCGTAGGGAGCGAAAGCGCGGCGCTGCCTGCGATGCTTGTTGCGAGCCGTTCAGCAAGCCGTGCCATGCGTTCCCGCGTACAGGAAATGATTCCTTCGACTGTTTGCATCCGCGCCTGATGGGTTATGCGCTGTTTAAAAGGCGATAGAATGCCGCCGCGCTTCTCTGCGCAGGGGTTTTCGGCTGCAGCGACGAGCTGTACGTGCCGGTAATGAGCGCTTCCAGTTCAGAGTCGGTAGCGGCGCCTCGATGCTTTGCTCAATACATTCCCGCATACAGCGCAAGGATGCCAGCGGCGCAGGGTCGCGGTACGTCGTCATCGTGAAGAGCGCAGTCGCAAAATCAGGATGGGCAGCAACGCCGTACGCGCCGCCTTTTACGCGGATTGCCTCCCAGAGGGAGCCGGTTTCAAGCCACTGAGAATAGACGATAGTAGCACCGTATTCTTTTTCGTCGAATATAACCGGTAAAAGCTGCGCCGCAAAGCCGACCTGCACCGCGCTGGGAAAGACCGAAAGCGCCGCTGGTTTTTCAAAGGGTTCAGTTCGCATACCGCCGGCGCTGCGGTGCGGAAAATCGAATGGTTGCAAAATGAGGCGCAAGCGCCTTTTTAAGGCTGCGCAGATCGGCGGCAGTTCCGCACACCTTTACAAGAAGACCGGCGCGCATCAGTTTTCGGTGTATTGCCTCAAGCCTGCGGGCAAACGTTCCGATTGCCGTCGGGTTTTTCTCGAGCGCGGCATACTGCTGTCGCAGAAAACGTAGCTGCGGAATTCCACCCCAAAGATTGTCCACCCGACGGGAATCAGAATATGCGGAAGCGGCATAGAGTGCAGCCATCGTATGCCCCCGCATAAGCCGGCAGCGAATCGGTATCATTTTTCAGCTGAATAAAAATATCCTTGAGCCGCTTTTTCATCATCAAAAAGAAACATCGCTTAAATAGGAAAAATACGATTTTACCGCAGGCTCGATATATTCAGGCAGCATCTTTTAAGCGAATAAAAATCCAGTCCCGATCCACGACAGCTTCCGTAGGGAGCGCAGTATCGAAAAATACCACGGATTCGGATGTTGGGTGCCTGCTTGTTGAAAGCGTAACCGCGGAAAAACCTCCCGTCAGGTACGCGAATTCCGCCGCAACAGCATCCCAGCGCTGCGTTGTTGTCCCCATTGAAGAAAGCGCCGCCGTATAGAGCGGTAACATGAATCGAGTCCTCCGCCGAAAGGGCGTCAACCGGGACGCCGATATCCAGATAGGTAATACCGTTTGTCGGCTGTTCATGGATGATAACGGGAACGCGGTAGAAATAGTCGAGGTATTCCGGTATGGGCGATTCAACCGGCGGCAGCTCCTCTTTGGAGATATGCGGGATGAGGTTTTGCGCTTGAGAATCTGCCTCAGGCTTACATGTCCGTATCTGCATCCATATCCGTTTTTTTGCCCTGCGAACCGTTAGGGCTGTCTGGTCGGCGGAACTCACGCTGGTCGGCGCTGGCAAGACTTTTGCGCCGCGTGTTGCGCTTCTTGCGCGAGCGTTTCATCGATGCTTTCACAAAAGCGGGGATCAGGTCGCACAAAAACGGTTGTCCGATGGGCATTGTCAAGGGAGTAGCGTACGGATAAGGTCTTGAGCATAGCGCGGATTTTTCGGAAAGCCGCTGTTTTAACCGCTGAAACGCAGGGATTGAGCGGAGCGAAGCCTCCGGCGTAAAAGCCGTATCCATCCGCGGAGCGCCCGCCGCATCAGCACCAGCGCAAACGGACCGCCGGAACGGGTGATTTCCCGATTATAAAAATCGAGGGAATTAAGCGCAGTTTCAATCAGCTGAGGTTCAAACCCGTTCCGGACACTGTCTTCAAGCGCGGAGAGGATAAAGGCTTCAAACTGCCCCTCTGCGCGTTTATCGATGTCGGTAAGACCAATCGTAAAGCAGATATTTTTTTAGGTCTGCCTGCCCGCCGTTGTACGGATAAACATCCTCGGCGAAGGGGCAGTCGAGCAATTTTTTTGCAAGGGCGCTCCGTCATGCCCCAGCAACAGTTCCTCCAAGAACATACAATCCATGAGCCGGTCGATGTCGGCGCTTTCCGGCAGCAGCAATTCATCGCTGCCGTGAGCTTATCGGGATTTTTCCTTCGCCTGCGGGCGCCGTCGCCGAACATACGCGAGGCGCGGGATAAGGCGTAATAGCCGGAATGAGCGGCGGCTTTTCCGCCGGTTCAAAAACGAAGAAACCGTTCCTGCAAAAAGGCGAGCTGTTTTTTTCGGTTTCGATATTACCGTACAAAAAGACTTTGCAGTTTACCGGATGATAGTATTTTTTTATGGAAGGCGCAAAAAGTCCCTCATAGCTCAGCTTTTACAATATCGGGCGGAAAGCCGCCTGAATCGTGCGCATACACGGTTCCCCGCAATAACGAATGCCGCAGCTCACGGTCTACGCCGGAGTCAAAATCCGAATAGGCGCCGCGCATCTCATTGAATACGACGCCGGAAAAAAATGAGGCTTTCCATCTGTATCAATTTTCAAGCCGATGGCTCTTTGTTCAAAATGTTTCGCGCTTGAGCAGCGGAAAAACCGCATCGCCGTACACCGACATCAAATTAAAATAATCTTTTTCGAGAATACTCGATGCAGGGTACACGGTCTTATCGGGGAATGTCATCGCATTCAAAAAGGTTTTAACGCTCTGCTTAGAAAGAATTAAAAAGGATCTTTGAGCGGATAGTTTTTAGAACCGCAGAGTACCGAATGCTCTAAAATATGCGCAACACCCGAACTGTCTTCTGGCGGGGTCATAAAAGCGAACGCACATAAATTTTCGTTGTCATCATTATGAATGTGATAGACTTCAAGCCCTGTTTTGCAATGCTGCGCAAAAATGCCTTCCGCCCTGCATTTCATCAAGGGCTGTTTTTGAAATAACTAAAACCCGTGGATTAGGTTATCCATTCGTCATCTCCATCCTTTCCGAATAAGAGTAACTCGCCGTCTTCCCAGCTTTTTCGCAATTCCCGTAAAAAAGCGATTGGTAACTCGCGGCATTCCCGTACGGAAACGGGGTTCGCTGTCTGATCGTCGAGCGATGAACTGCTGTCTATTTTAGAAATATTATCGAGGATTTTTGACAAAGGCTTCCGGTTTATAAGAAATCAACGCAGCAATATCCGCAGTTTCCATACCGGATAATTTTTGTAAAAACGATCGTCCGCGACGAGTACGTCTTCAAAGGTAAACAGCCGTTCACGGATATTTTGTTCGAGTTCGGGATTGGCTTCGGCGATATTCTGCAAAATAAACTGTTCGGTTTCAGCATCGCTGCGCCGCAAGATAGCGGCAGCACTGCGCGCCCGTCAATTGCTTCGGTCGCTGAGCCCTGTCCGTATGCGGGTAAACTTTTCGCGCATCGATGTACTCACCGTCTGGAGAATTTCGGGCTGATGGTTTTAAGCCGCGCAAAGCCGGAGTACGATGTCTTTTTTCCGCACCGCTTAAATCGGTAATATAGGCAGCCGCTATTTTTGGGTTCTAACTGAGAAAGCACGAGCGTCTGCGTTGCAGGCAGTTCGTCCGCTAAAAGGCGCTTGAGTTTTTCCCCGTCGATGCCGTCCAAAAATCAAACGGACGCTCGGCAGCCGGCGGTATTGCCCGCTCGATAATTTCCCGCGCTTTTTCTCCGCCGAAAGCCGCCGTCAAAATTCCCTTGGGCAGTTTCCACGCCGCCGACGGAATTTTTCGCTTCGTTATAAAAGCGCCGTAAATTCACTTAAAAATATAGGCGGCTTCGTCCTTGTCCACATAGCGGATGGTCAGCATTTCGGCAACGACTTTTTCGATTTGCTCGCGGGTGAGCTTTTGCAATACCTTTGCCGCCTGCGCCTCTCCAATTAAATATAAAAACTTTGCAACACGGCGGTACGGACTCTCTTTTTGCCCGCCCTCACTCGGCACCTTTATGAGCCCGCGCCGCTGTATCTCACTTTCTAGATCACTCATACGCTCTCAATATAATGGAAAAACAGTTGAGTATCAACACACCAGATTTGTTAGATAACTTCGTTGTCGAACAGATTTAATTTTGCGCTGTTTAGAACTGAGTTTCATCTGACTGTTTTATTCGTGAAAATATGAAAGACCATAAATTGAAAGAATCCTATAGAGATGTTATAATAACGGCGAAAGTTGATGCATAATCAAATGTATAATCAATCGAGGACTTTTATGGGAACATTATATTGGAAGCGGATATACGATACTGCCGCCCCGCAGGACGGATTTAGAATATTAGCAGACCGGCTGTGCAGCGCGGCATTACGAAAGAAAAAGCGGCATTGGCGATTGGGCTAAAGACATTGCGCCGTCATCGGCAATACGACAAGCCTATCACAGAGGAGAAATGGATTACGGACATTTTTCCGCTCTGTATGCAAAAAGAACTGGCGGAAAACCCTGCCGCACAAAAATTTCCTTGATACCATAAACGGAAAATTACAAGACGGTAACGTTACGATAGTGTATGCTGTCAAGGAACCTGCTACTAGCCATATTCCTACGCTACGGGCATTTATTGAAAAGCATCTGAAATAGTTTTGTTAAAATCATCGTTGGAGGAGATTGATATGGAAGTTGGAATTAAAGGAGACACCAGCTTTACCGTTACAAAGGAAATGTTGGCAAGTCAAGACGGCGACGATACGCTTGAGGTATTTTCAACGCCGATGATGGTATTAAAAAAATCGAACGGACGGCGGCGCTCAGTGTGCTACCGTTCTTAGAAGAAGGATATACGATGGTCGGCATAAAAGTTGACGTTCAACATACCGCTGCGACGCTTGCAAAGGGATGAAAGTATATGTCCATACCGAACTGATAGAAATCGGTGAGAACGGAAAAATTTTTGACTTTCTAAAGCGGAAGTTTCAAACGATCAGGGGGTTATCGGTAGCGGTACCCATGTACGGGCAATTGTCAACAAAAAAACGATTTATGGAAAAACTTCGCGCAGCTGCGCTTTCAAGGTAATCTCTTCCGAAGCAGAAGTTTACGGACAGGTTAAATACCCCGTATCCTGTAGCATTTGAAACCGAAGTTTCATACGTTTGTTTTTGAAATCATCCGACCAACAGAAAGTCTCCGCTTAAAATATCCGCTGCGATTACCACGATACGAACAGTTCGTTGCGAAAACCACGTCGCTAAGACCTTGCATTAAGAGGAAGTTTTCCGTACAATGCGGGATAAAAACGGAGGCTAAACGGTTCCGGCTCATATAATTGCAGGTCGGCTGCTTTAGCTCAAAGGCATCTCTAAAAACCGAAGTTTATAGAGCTTTTTCAAGTTTTTATAGGAGTTATTATGAAACGTATTATCCCTTATGTGTATTGATTGCAACGCTCAGCATTGTCTTTGTGAGCGCGCGTGCGTCTCTACGTCAAAAAACATGATCCCGACTTTCTTGGTAATTATCCGGTGCAGTCGCTGGGTGTACTGCATCTTAATATCGTAAAACGTTATTCCAACGAATTATTGCCGCGCGATATCAGTTTTGTGTTTGAACCGTCAACCAATACGGTTAAATTTCCATCATAAGATGATGGGTGATAATATTTGGATTTCCTAAAAAGAAGGAACGCGCACTTCTGCGTGAAGCCATTGAGCAATACCTCGCCGCCTTTGCTAATAAAACCTTGACCCCCGAAGGCTCAAAAGAAAAAAAGGAGCTTTTTGGAAAAAAACGAATATCTTAATGACATGGGGTCTATTCGGAGGAGCTCATGAAGCGCACCCGACTTTGCGATTTGATTATCAATTTATTACCCGCAGCGACCGTATTTTTATCCTTGCCAATGCGACAACGCAGGCAAACGATGGCGCTAACTGCCCTGCGATTCGGATTGCAATTTCACCCGCACAATGTCAGGATGTTTTAAAAGCATTGGACGAACCGGCGCTTTCGCAGCTGGTAGAAGAATTAAAAAGCGGAATATAGTAAAATTTGATGTATTTGATTCAAATACATCGACCGTGAAAAACATAGAAAAACGCGCCTGAAGGAAGCGAGGAACCGGTAAAGCAGGAAGACATTTCTTTTTGATGAGTTTTTAAATGGTGAGTTTTGAAAACGCCTCATCAGCTCATTGGCGTCTTTATCCAGCAGTTGATGAGACTGAATTTGCAAAAAGCAAAATGAGGAGTTATAAGGAGGATTTATGTGCAATAAAAAGGTATTCGGTTGTACCGCAGCAGTTCTACTGGCAATGATAATCGGTATTTCCGGCGGCGCGTGTACGCCCCGCAATCCCCGTGCGTTGGTATTTCAGACAGACTTTTGGATTAAAGGATGGTGCAGTTTCCGCAATGAAAGGGGTCGCTTTTACACAATCGGCTGCCATTCCGCTGTACGACCTTACCCACGAAATACCTGCGTACAGTATTTGGGATGCAGCGTATCGGCTCTTTCAGACAGTAGAATACTGGTACCGCAGGTACGAGTATTTTGTATCGGTTGTTGATCCCGGTGTTGGTACCGATCGCGATTCGGTCGTTTTAGAGACTAAAACGGGGCACTATATTGTTACGCCTGATAATGGAACACTTACCCTTGTTGCGGACCGGCTTGGCATTGCAGAAGTCCGTTTAATCGATGAAGCGGTGAATCGACGGAAAAACTCCGAAAAGAGTTATACTTTCCACGGACGCGATGTGTACGCCTTTACCGGTGCACGGCTCGCAGGGGGAATTATCAGTTTTTGAACAAGTGGGTCCTACTAAAAAAAGAAATTGTTCGTATCCCTTATGAAAAACCTCGGTTTGATAATGATGCCCTCCTCGGTACTATTCCAGCGCTCGATGTACAGTACGGGAATGTTTGGACAAATATCAGCCGTGAAACAGCGGAAGCCTTGCAATTAGCCGTGAATGATGTCGCACAGGTAACGGTATTCAATAATGGAAAGAAGGTATATACAGGGAACTATGCCGTATGTAAACAGTTTTGAGTGATGTGCCCGATGGACAACCGCTCTTGTATTACAATAGCCTCGATTGCTTATCGATGGCGTTGAATATGGATAATTTTGCAGCTGTACATAAAAATCGAATATGGCGGCGACTGGACAGTAAAGATCACCAAAGTTACAAAATAACATCCGTTTTGGCATCTCTAAAAACTCAGACATAGCTTCTAGAGGTGCTCATCAGATACAACCTAACCGACAGCCGCTTTTTTTATTTTCCTGCTAGAGGCTTTACTGCCGCCGACATTCTGTCAAGATGGTAAATTGCAGAAAAGTGATAACCGTATTATAATAGCCGAAAAGGTATATATATGCATCAAAAAAACAAAACCGATATACGGTATATTGCAGTTTTTAAGTCTCTATTCCGCATCTATGCGATGATGGTATTCGGTATCAGCCGGTGGCAAGATTTTTATCCGGGGAAAAAAAGGGTCGTATTCACGGCAGCAGCCGAAACAAACAAGAGCAAGCAACGCAAAAACTTTACGGAAGCAGCTGACAACGGAATAAATTCCGGCAATATTGCTGAAAAATACAGGTGCAACCGCATCCATCATTAAAACCGGACTTTTTATCCTTTTTGATATACATCGGCGGCTGCTTTATCGTATTGTTCAGGATGATCACAATCAATCTCTACAGGAGCTTACAGCCCTTTGGGAATGCAGCCTCCTCTTTGAAATAGAAATCACAGCGCTCTTTTGTATTTCTCTTTATTTCCAAATTTCTTGCTGACGCTTTCTACTTACTTTATCGGTAATATCGAGCAAAACGCTGCGTGCAATGCCCTATCCCTCCCCGTATTTTTCGGTGCAAAAATTCTTGCGCATTGTCTACCAGCTATGATTATTTCGATAGCTTTTTGCAGTAACCGCTGCCGTGTACGGATACTACGAACACTCACCGGCTTCATTTTATATCATGGCATTAACCGGCGCTGTTTTTTCCACTGCCGATTATCGGACTGTGTTATCTGATCAATATCGTCATTATGCGGACAACGAAGATCGTAAAACAGCGGCGGTTTGTAATGATGATTACCGGCGTGTTCGGTATCGTAATGGCGCTTGGGATTAATTATTTTTGTGCAATCGGTCAATATGCTGCACGAGAGTTCTAACTAGCAGGGGCTCTTACGCGCTCCCGACCGCTTATTGCTGCCGTTACTCGCTGCCTGTTCCCCGTGCATTTTTTTGCAGCAGCTCTTTCAGCGGCTTCTTTTTCTGCAGCGATAGGTTCTTTTCTATCGTTTATCGCGGTTCTGCATTACCCTCCCCTGCAGCAATAATCGGTCTGCTTTCGGGAGTGTATGAAAAAGACACTAGATGGCTTTTGACGAGCAGCCCTTAAAACGGCTTACCGTCTCCGAAGCGGGGGAGTTTATCCGCAACAGGTTTACACGACGCTCGGTGTTTGCTGCGCTGTTGCTGCGGGAGATTCATAGTATGAACCGCGAGCCGGCTTACTTGTTAAACGGTCCATTCACCATAATATTGATGCCGCTCATCTACGGCATTATGTACCTTACCGGCTCGCTTAAATTACCGCCGGACGCGGAATCGTTTATGCAAAGCAGTATTGGGCTTGTAATTGCAGGGGTATGCGGCGCCTTTCTCGGCTCGGCAACTGGGATCGCAGCAACAGCCGTTTCTCGCGATGCAAAAACCTCGGACTGATAAAAAGTCTCCCCCTGTCGATAAAGCGGTATATGCAGGCTAAGCTCGCGCATACCATGCCTTTTGCCGTCATCGGCGCTACTGATCGGCACAGGCGGCATCGGGCCGCTCTTTTCCCTCAAGCTTTCTGCAATTAGCGGAGCGCTGGTCATCGCGCTATCCCTTGCCCTCTTCTGCAATTTGCTTGCTCTGATACTCGACACCGCCCATCCCAAGCTCCATTGGGACACGCCCGCAGCGGCAGTCAAACACAATCTTAACACTATCATCATGCTGCTTTCCGACCTGTTACTGTTAAGCATCACCATAGCAGCAGCATTGCTGACATCTCTACCGCAGGGATACTATTTGTTGTGTTTTGCTGGTATCCCGCTGCTTTGCAAGCGCCATTACCGCGCATGGCGCTACGCAGAACAGCAAATCAATAGGATTGAAATTTAGACTGATAAGAAATTATTGGAGGTTATGCCTTTCTTCCGTGATAATTATACCGAAAAACCTGTACTGAAATTGAGTATTTCCGGTATTCCCGGGATAACGGTAACGGAAACATCGAAATTATCGTTTACATTAATATTTGTCTCAATTTCGCCGGCATACCAATAAAAGAGATGTTGCCAATTCTCACCGTTTGTTCCCCCTTTATAAGATTCTGAAGAATGGTCATAATTAGGGTAATTTATACCAACTCCGCTTATATAAAATGTCGGTCCTATTCCTATATTCATCGAGAACCGTGCTATTTTTAAAAAGCGTAACCGAAAAGCCAAGATGAGAAAAAGCCTGCAAATTGCATCGCGCAATCACCATATAGTCCCTGCACCACTTTTATGGAAATAATATCCCGCCAGACAAAATATTCAAAATTCAGCGTTACCCCAGGATTAAAGATGACGATCCTTCCAGAATCAAGCCTCCATGAAACAGCCGATAATTGGGTGCGCCCTTTGGATGGATGCTAAGCCAAACAACTTTACTCCAAAACTAAAGTCATGAGCAAATATAGAAATAATGTTAAAAACATCATGACAACAGCAATAGATAGTGTTTTTCTGAGTTTCCGGATAGGCTTTTACGGTGTCATAAATCAGGATGAATGTCAATATATCTTCTTCATATCCCAAAAGTTCTCGATTATTTCCTTGACAACTCCTATCACTAGCCCTTACAATATATAATATAGATATTTTTTAACATCGTATGAGGAGCTTCGTAATGGGAATTGGAACAGAGCATGAGAACAATTGCGATTGCAGGACATGGACAGTCCGGCAAAACAACACTTATTGAAAATCTTGCAGCAGTAACAGGGTACAATGCACGGGCGGAGTCAGTGGCTGGCGGCAAAACGCTCAGCGACTATACCCCCGAAGAAATAGAGCGAAAAAAATTTCGATATATTCGGCGCTGGTATCGATGAACTGGAACGATATGGTACTCAACTTCTGGGACACCCCGGCTCGTCGGACTTTATGGGCGAAGTGATTGCGGCGTTCCGATCGGCGGAAACAGGCTTGATGGTACTCGATGCAAAATCGGGTGTACAGATTGAAACCATTAAATACTGGCGAGACCTTGACCGCCGGAATAAGCCTCGCTTGGTGTTTGTTAATAAAATGGATGAAGACCGCGCCGATTTTAATCATGCAATGCAGGATGTTAAAAACGCAGTTCAATGCTGATGTGTTTGCCGTTACTTTCCCGATCGGAAAAGGCGCGGATTTTACCGGTATTGTCGATGTACTACACGGCGTTGCGTATCAAATAGATGCAAACGGAAAGGAAAAAGGAAATACCGATCCCTGATTCGGAAAAAGCAATACGAAGAAATGCGCGAAGTTCTTGCAGGAGCGGCAGCGGAAGGCGACGAAGATTTATTAGTTAAATTTATCGATGAAGCGCGAACTCAGCAGCGATGAAATTGCAAAGGGCTTACGCTCGCGATGAAAAACAATAGAATTGTACCGATTTTTCGCCGGCGCTCGCAGCGAGGGCTCGGTTTAACAGCGCTCTTACGTTTTATCACGGAGATTTTACCGTCTCCCTGCCGGCTGTCTGGAACGAGCTGTAAAGGTGAAGAAGAGTGCACCATCAAAATTGATGCTCAACCTGCATTTTTCCGGCTTTTATCGTTAAAACTGCAAACGACCAATTTTCAGGGCGGCTTTCGTATATCAAAGTTATTACTGGTACGCTCCTGTCGGATGCGGAAGTCTATAATATCAATGAACAAAAGAAAGAACGTGTTGGTAAGTTATACCGCGCTGTGGGAAAGAAGCTAAGCTGAAGTAAAGAACTCGCCGCAGGAGATGTCAGCGTTGCGGTTAAACTTGCCGCGGCAAAAACCAATGATACGATCGCTGCGTCGCAAGAGTGTCCGCCGTTTGTCAAATTACGCAATCCGGATCCCATTTACTCGATTGCAGTTGCTGCCGTTGACAAGAAAAATGACGATAAGCTCGGTGAACAGCTGATTCGCGCCTGCGAAGAAGATATGACGCTTTTCGTTTGTCTACAATCCGGAAACAAAAACAGAATGTATTTTCCGGCATGGGCGACTTGCATACTTCCATTGTGCTGATCGCATTAAGAAACAGACAAAGATTGAAGTACAAACCTCTATCCCGCGCATTGCCTATCGTGAAACTATTCGCCAAAAAGCGCAGGCGGAATATACGCATAAAAACAGTCAGGCGGACACGGTCAATTCGGGCGGGTTGTACTGGCGATTGAACCGTTGGAGCGTGGTGCAAAATACAGCTTTACCAATGCGGTATTTGGCGGGGCAATTTCAAAGGCTATATTCCCGGTGTCGAAAAGGGCGTAAAAGAAGCGATGCAAAACGGCGTCATGGCAGGCTATCCGGTTGTTGATGTCGGTACAACGGTATTGGACGGGAAAGAACATCCGGTAGACTCTTCGGAAATGGCGTTTAAGATTGCTGCTCGGAACGCATTCAAAAATGCGATGCGTAATGCAGGGTCCCATCCTTCTGGAACCGATTATGAATTTAACGGTCTGTATGAAACCGCCTATCTTGGCGATATTATGAGCGATCTTTCTTCGCGCCGCGGTCGCATTCTCGGGCAGTCCCCAGCTTGCAAACGGTATCGAAGAAATCCGTGCGCAGGTACCGCACAAAGAATTGCTCCGATATGCAATCGATTTGCGCTCGATGACCAGCGGAACCGGCTCTTTCGAGATGTCGTTTGATCATTATGACCCGATATCCGGCAAAATCGCTGATGAGGGTAGTCGCTGCGGCGAAAAGCATTCATCGAAGAACAAGAAGAATAACGTCTTTGGAGAATCTCTAAAAATCTCAAGAGTTTTAGAGATTCTTATTTGCATATAATTAGATAATACAATATCGGTAGATTTTTAAAATATATACCCATAAAGGAGCCACGTATGCCAGCAACAGCATCGATACAAAAATGATGGAATTTCTCCGAAAAAGGATTCTCAGCTTTGATTTATGTACAAATCTCGGATGGATAGCGGCAAACTTTCTCACTTCACCCTTTGTGGGAAGTACCGGCAGTTTAAGCGAGGTTGTTAGAACAAAAGCCTTTATCATCGGTGTTCTGTTGGCAGTCATCAACCCTATCATACGCTATAAAAATCATGATCCCAGCAATCATAGACTGGAAAACGAAATCGAACAGAGCGAAAAAGTATATCATGCTGTATGAAAAGCTTGTGTTGCTCATTCCGTCGCTGCTGGCGTTGACCTTCCCGGTTTTTATTTCTATAGAAATGGACTTAGTGAAAAATGTCGGTATCTTTTTATCGGCGATCTTTTAGTACGATGGGGAATATTCTTTTAATCGGAAGTTTTTCAGTTCAAAAACGATTAGAAGTTTTGAAAAATGGGCAGCATTTGTTCCTATCGAAGACGATACTGACGCTTTCCATATTAAGACGAGTAGCGCTTATGTCTGTTACCTGTATTATCGCGGTAGTTCTTTTGGTGCTTGCGCCGATTGTGAGGTTCCAGCAACACGATACTCATGCCAAGTTGATTACCGCAGTCTTACCGCTTTTTATCTACGGTTTATCAATATTTAATGTACTGACTATCATATATTCATTTGGAAGAAGAATAACGTTGGTACAGCAAATTGTTAGAAAAGTTAGCAAATGGAGATTATCGGCAAAATACAGTTGTCGCATGGACGCGGGATGAACTTTCTCTTTTATTGCAAGACTTTAATACTTTCTTGACATTCAATAAAACTTTTTAAATAGATTTTAAACAAAAGCGTTACTGTTTCGACTGATACGGCGGAAGCGCTTTCTTCAATATGAAGATGACTTCCAGCGCAGTTAAGGCAATTACCGAAAGTGTTTCTTCCGTACAGAGTTATATTCAAAACCAATCGGACGGTATTTTAAAAGATGCAAGCGACTCTTCAAAGGATAGCGCAAAATATAGAGAACCTTGATACCAACATAGAAACGCAAGCGTATTCCATAGGCGGTTCCGTTTCTACAATAAGACAAATGGTAATGAATATTCAGTCGGTGACCGATACGGTTAAAGATACATTCGATTCGATTGGTAATCTGAACAATGCTGCAGATGCAGGGAATACGGCTGTTTTCACTACACATACGATTGTAAAAAAATATTAACGAGCAGTCCAGAAGGATTGTTGGAAGCGAGCAGTGTTATTCAACATATTGCAAGCCAAACGAATTTGCTTTGCGATGAATGCAGCCATCGAAGCGGCTCATGCCGGTGATGTAGGAAAAAGGATTTGCAGTTGTTGCCGATGAGATACGAAAAACTCGCTGAAGAATCAAGCACGCAAGGGAAAAACATTACAGCGGTATTGAAAACGCTTAAGATGAAAATTGAAGAACTTGCTTCTACAGCAGATACGACATCCGTACAATTTGCAGAAATTATGAGATTGTTGTCAACGGTCAACCGAGGCAGTAATGCCATTATGGAATCGATGACAAAACAAAAATGACGGTAATACACAGGTACTCGAAAGCATTAAAAATCAGCGCCATCACGGCACAAGTTAAAGAAGGTTCCTTAGAGATACTGACGGATAATACGGAAGTCAGCAGAGAAATGTCAAAAACTGGTTGAAAGTTCTCGTCATATCGACAGTACCATACACAGTGTAAGCGATGATACGGAGCGGATTAGAGTGTTATCAATGAAGTATCCGACAGCAGTACTCGTAATCGGCAGGCGGCGCAACAGGTAATGAAATATCTTGAACAGCTATCTCTGTAGTAGAAATACATAAGGATATTCCGTTGTGCGCAGCATTAGTACACAATCAATTTTTCCACGAAATAATTGTAAGTATGGGGAGTACCCGATTTACAGTCCTCCGAGGAAGATACCGGCAATAACTAAAATGAGACACACAGGGACAAAGACATACTGCATATAGGGGGCGTACCAACTACCGACTTTATGCTTGGCATCAAGGTTGATATCGTCAAGTGTCCGCTGTGCTCCGTATACCCAAAAAGATGATAAAGTACGCTGTAACTGCTGCCAACGGAAAAATGATGATGGCGACAGTGTCGGTGAAGGTACCGAATACCCTCATGTCAAAGTTGAGCGGTACGGCGATACATGCTGCTAACGCGGTGATAATAATCGCGGCTTTTTCCTGCCGATTCTGAATTTGGACATTAGTGATTCGACCGGAACTTCAAGCATAACAATTGAAGAGGTGAGGGCAGCAAACAGTGCACAGAGGAAAAAAAGTATGCCGAAGATATAACCCGCTGGCGTATGTGCGATAATTTTAGGTACGGCAATAAAGAGAAGTGCTGCGCCTGCCTGTGGATTTATACCTAAAGAGAATGCAACCGGAACGGTGAACAGGGCGCACATCACCGAAGCGAGTAAATCCAAGCCCTGCCGTTTGCCGAGCAGTACGGGGAACATCGGAACCTTCCGGCATATAGCTTCCGTATATCAGCATTGCAGCTCCGCCAAGGCTGAGCGTAAAAAATGCCATTCCCAGTGCATATATCCAGATTCTCAAATGCGCGAATGCTTCCCACTTAGGGCTCAACATTATCGCAACTCCGTATAATGCGCCCGGCATCGTGAGCGCGCGGATGACCATCACGGTAACGACGATATAAAAAGTTGCCATCATCACAGTGGTAAAACGTTCGATGCCTTTTTGGATACCGAGACTGACGATTATCGCTGTTGCTATAAGGGCTACGAGTGTCCACGGAATGTTGGGAGCGTTCCTGCAAAGGATTCAAAAACGCAGGGGCATTACTGGGAATGTATTGGTAATTGCCAATACAAGATAGCGTAGTATCCATCCAATAATTACGGTATAAAATGAAAAGGATTCCGATAAGGGCGATAACTGGGAACCAGCCGATGCCGCGAAGTAGGGGATTTGTTGTCTTTTGCAGCAATGACCGATTCAAAGGCAAGTACCGGTCCTTTGCGCATCTTTCGACCGAATGCATATTCTCCCATCAGTCCGAAAGCGGAAAAAGCCGAATAAAAAATGAGGTATGGAATAAGAAACGTGATGCCGCCGAACTCCGCCAAGCGGGCTGGAAACATCAAATATTCGCCAATCCCATTGCTGAGCCTACGCAGGCAAGAAGCATACCGATATTTGTTTTAAAAAGTTCTCGTTTTTGTTTCGCCATAAAAATCCTCAACTTCCGTTATAGAATGAAATAAAAACTACGATAACACGCTGTGCTACACTACGAATAAAGGCAGCATAATAGCACAAAAATATATCTAGTAGGGAACCTCTATAGAGTACTCTGTAAAAATATTTGTGTACATGGCTAAAAATACTCGTTCTGAGTCGTTATGGCAGCTAGAATAAAAATGGCAGGATGCAATCAGTCGAATGCTGACAGGATGTCAGAGTAGCAATGTTATGGCAAAGCTGCCACTTGCAGTCAAAAACTATACACGGATGTCTAGTTTTGATAAACGCAAGAGTCGGGGGTGTTGAGCATGTCTCTTTAAGCTCGATACCTCTCCTACTTTAAAGTAATAATTACAAATTCTCTCGGCATATCAAACTTGGTCATAACGCTTTGCAATACGATTCATACATGTTGCTGCTGATATATTAGTATGAATAAATAGCGTATCATCTTTTAGGGTTTAGAATTTTTATCTGGGAACAGCCCGTCAAATGATTTATATCGAGTTGCTCGTTCGAGATTTTTATCAATTATCATTTTTAACGATCGCCAGTTGAGAACTACCCCTTCTTTATTAAAAAGATCCGTTTGATTATCAAGGACAAATTGGAAATCATACCTGTTATCTTCTTTTCATAAATGTAAGAAATTTGATAAAAACATCTTGCCAAGTCGCGACGCTCAACACTTTGCTATCAATTATCATTTTTGCCGGTTTATGACCTTCTGCCCAATCATCGGCATCGTCATCTAGAGGAGAAAAGGTTGTAACATCAGGGTTTTTCTGTCATAGTTAGGAGTCGATTGGTATTGCTGAGGTAATGGAAATGTCTGCAAGAACCAATTAATCATATTTGACTGATGCCGCTTTATACTATCCTCATTCCAAACAGCATAGTCCACTATTTCCAGTCTGTAATACAAAGAGGATGTGTGCAATTTTGTTTTCTTATCTTTGAAAGGCTTATTCCCTATTTCACTATTAAACTCTGTTAGAATGAGATTCCCAATATTATGCAAATATGTTTTTATATATTTCTTCATAATGAGCTCCAAGCATTGCTTTCCACTCATCACTGAGTGTCTGCGGCATAATGTGTTCTATCGTTACTTTTAGAATTTCTAAAATCAACCGGTACTTTTGCATTGTACTCTTCTATTTTTTTCCCCAGAATAAATTTTCCATACGTTTTCAAAATCTTCATAAAATTTTTGAAATCATCAATACTTGCCTTATTTCATCATCATTTGGAAGCCTCATTTTTATAAAAACATGCTTGATAATAAATCGATCATTTCAATTTTTCTTTTGTACTAAATCATGTATTCGATTACAAAGCAGTACAATATTTCTATTTTTCACCTTGCGTTAGCTTTGCTACTCGCCGCCGTATGAGATGAGGTTCTAATTATTTTGCAGTATTGCTATAAAATTATCATCACTTAATAGAACGGTAGTTGTTTTATTTTGGTGGTAATAAAGAGGTCCAAGGATGAACGGTTTTAAACGACTTCGGTTTTTATATCATGAAATATATTCCGCAGCAGTTCCTTGATTTGACTATCTTTTTATTTTTATCTGAAGAAATCGTCTCAGCGATTTCTTCTTGCATGATCCATGTATAGAGTTTTACATACTTCACAATGTCGTCAATAAATGCTTTATGAGTGGTATACGATTCTTCGACAAAATTTTTGAAGTTTGCATAAAGTTCTTTTGTATTATTATCACTGACTGCTTTTATAGAGGTGGACTTTTTATACTGTAGGAAATCTCGGAAAAAGTCCGACGTGCTCCCGCTTAATGGGAGCTCAATGTGGGGATACCAAATTGTTTTCATACATGATCGCTTGGTGAGCACTGTCCATATTGAGCAAAACATAATTTCTTATTAAATCGGAGTGTGAGCGGTTTTTCCCAAAGAATTGAGCGTTTCAAAAATAATTTGCGGGTCTTCACCTTTTAAAATGGTCTTTCATCTAAAAAAATAATCGCAACATTGATGCGTTGGATGGCTACAATATTTTTTTCCAATGTAATTTCAGGACGTGATATTTTTATATTTGCTATGAGCTTTGTAAATATGTCATACGCATTTTTTTACGATACCGGGTTTTGCGCTTGTTCCAGTTATTAATGCGCGATAGGCATCCCAATCTTTTGAAACTTGTTTTTAATTTGATTTTTATCTTGAAAAGATGATGCGTTATTCGTTAGATACGTACCAGTAATAAAGTCTTTATTTTTCTTGATTAGGTTCATTATCCCGTAACGCAATCAAAAAGAGAAGTGTTGTAGTTAATCGCTGCTGCCCATCTACAACAATGGACTTATTCACTAAACCCTGCTTTTTCTTCCTTTATAACGAGCGTGCCAAAAAGTGTTCCTGTTTGTCTGATTGCGCCGTATCAAGCTCGGAATTGATAATTCTGATAATATCGCTAAAAATACCGTTCGATTTCTGTTTTTACCCCATGCATACGCGCGCTGAAATGGAGGAATAAAAATGAGGTTGCGTTTTTGCTAAAAATATCATGAATGGAATGAGTCTCTGTTTGCATGAGTAGTACTCCTGTTATTTATACTAATACTGCGATTATATCAAAAATTGAAATTATTGGTAACTGCTGGAAAAAACACCTTAAAAAGATATAATGTTATCAAGCATTTAAAGTGATTAAGATTATGAGTAATAAATTGAGCGCTTACATAATTAAAGAAAAACTTTAAAGATGAAATATCTTTGGAATAGCTGGTAGGATACTGTAATGGTATAGCGCTTGATGTTACCAGAAAAAGCAACACTGTTTGCGTTTGACAAATAGGGATATTCTGCTCGTACTTGAGAATGGAGCGTATCTGAAAAACGCAAAGGATCGTTTTTAGCGATTTCCTTTATACTAGAAAGCAATACCTTTATAATACATTTAAGGAGAAAACTCATTGTAGTATGAGAGCTGGAACACACGATAACAAAAAACACAAACGAGATGGCGGGCAAGAAAAATTGACAATCCTCTATGAAGATGATTTTCTTGCAGTTATTTACAAAGCCGAACGGAATGCTTTCCGTTTCTTATCCGGGGAACCATGCGCAAACTGCGTTTGATGTTCTGGAGCGAATGATGCGCAAAAGGGAAGCTATTCTCATGTACATAGACCGTTTGCCGTTCATCGGCTTGATCGAGAGACTTCAGGGTAATGTTGTTTGCGCTGACCGAAAAAGTTCAAAAGATTATCGATAATTGGCAGATGCTTGTAACAGAGCGCATTTACCGTGCAGTTGCGGAAAATCCTGTGCGGGTAGAGCGTGCACAAGGAAATGCTGTACACAGCGCTGCTTACGCCATGAAAACCCACGGTACGATTGATGACGGCATAGCATACAATGCACATAATAGAGGGTTTGTTCCGCACGATAAAACCCGCTTTAAGACGGTCAGCGCTGTAACCCATTATACGATTCTTGAACGCGGAGTACATCATACGCTTTTTGAATTACGCCTCGAAACAGGACGGAAAAACCAAATTCGAGCGCATTTAGCATCGAAAGGATATACGCTTGCAGGAGATACACATTACCGTGCGAGGACAAATCCCTTTTGGACGGCTGGCGCTCCATGCACGGACGCTTGCATTTGAGCATCCAGTTACGGGAGCCCATCTAACATTTGAAATTCCAGAACCGGAAGCATGGCTTTTGTGCGTTAAAAACGGCAGAACACGGACTATCCGGCACGGAAGCTAGTGCTAATTTTTCCGGTATATACGGATCTATCCCGGAAAAATCGTATTCGGTATATAAAAACCCTGTGCGGGAACCTCCGTTTTCGGAACAGGTTACCTTGAAATGCGATGTTCTAACCGTGCTATTTGTGCGATGCGTGAACTCAGGCGGTATGTTCGACAACGAAGTTATCGAGCAGGTCTAAAGTACTGATGATGGTACTGGACGTATTCTTCCCGATAGTATCATTCCGATTTTTATGGTACTATCACGGCATGATTGGATTTTTCTCAAAAAATTTTTTTCGATGGATGGGATAATTTTTCTTCCGCTCGCTCTTTTCAATAGTGCAGTTATACTGATTGTTTTTGTTTTTTCGGCTTGGCGTATGCAGTTTCGGCGGCGCCGGCGCTGCCGGAACTTATTTTTGTTTGTTTGTCTCATCGTGATAGGAGTACTCCTTTTAGCCGTCTCTCATTTGATGTCCCGCATTGCCGATTATAAGTCAGTTTCATTGAAAGACATCAGTACAAGAAATAAGACGCACGTGGAAGCATGGCGCTTTGTTGCCATACTCGAAACGTTTTGTTGGATTGTTGTGGGAGTTTCCGTTCCCTACTATTTTTCATTTCAAAAATTTTCTCGAGTCTTTTTCTCGGTGTTACCGTTGTGTGGATTTTTGCGGTTATACAGCTGTCGCTTTTATGGTTCTTTCCGATACAGGTAGGCTGGAATCGAATTTTTTCAAATGCCTTAAAAAGTGCTTTATTGTTTTTTGATAATACCGGTTTTACGCTTTTTATGCTGCTCTACAGCGTTGTTCTCGTGATACTGACCCCGTTTTTAGCTTTTTAGTGCCGGGTTTTTCAGGGATATTGCTTGCATGGAACAATGCCTTCGACGAGAATGTACAAAATATGATTGGATTGAGCAGCATCCTGAAATACCGATTCAAACAGCGCGGATACCGTGGGATGAACTCCTTGCGGAAGATCGGGAAACTGTCGGAACAAGGACAATCCGCAATTTTATTTTTTTCCGTGGAAAGATTGAGTATGTATATGCTGATTGGACATCTCTAAAAACGTCATTTTTTTAAAAGATGCCCTGTAATACTTTCTTCTTAACTTTTTATAGGGAGGATATGATGAGTGTTCATATTGGAGCAAAAACAAAGGCGAAATCGCCGAACGGATTTTTGCTGCCGGGCGATCCGCTGCGGGCAAAATTTGTTGCCGAGAATTTTTGGAAAATGCGCGCTGTTATAACGAAGTCCGCGGTATGTACGGATTTACCGGCACATATAAAGGAATAAAGGTTTCCGTGCAGGGAACTGGCATGGGGCAGCCCTCTATTTCCATTTATGTGAATGAACTTTTCCGGGAATATGGTGTGCAAAAGGCTATCCGGATTGGTACCGCCGGCGCCTGCAAAAAGATATCCCGCTTCGCTCGCTCATTATCGGAATGAGCGCGGCGACTAATTCCGGCGCAAATACGCTCCGTTTCCGCGGAACCCAGTTTGCTCCCACAGCGGATTGGAAGCTCTTAAAACATGCCTATGATGCGGCTATCCGCTTAGGATATAATCCTTTGGTTGGTTCCATCGCTTCATCGGATGTGTTTTATGACGAGCTTGAAAACGTGGAAGCTGTGGTCGCGATACGGTCTTTTGGCGATCGAGATGGAAGCCGCCGAGCTGTATACCCTTGCCGCGCAGTATAAAGCGGCAGGCGCTTGCGCTGCTGACTATCTCTGACAATATGGTTACCGCAGAAGAAACTACGGCGGAAGAGCGCCGAGCTCTTTTACCGCGATGATGCAAACCGCGCTTGAGGGCAATTACCGCCGAATAACTGAGGCTGTGCGTTTTTGCAAATACACTTTCGTAAGCCTTTTTGAAAAGAGGCTGTTAACCGGTGTACATCCTTGTCACCGAGTTAACGGCTGAATTTGTGGATGCCACAAATCTCGCTTTTATTCAGTTCACGGACATCCGTGTCCGGTTTGAAACTACAGGAGACCGCTGAAAATAAAAGCGGAGGCACGGTAAAAAAATGTACATCCTTGTACATTTTTACCTACGTGTTTGCAGACAAACACGCTACTGACGTGAACCACCGCCGTTCGTGGCGGTTCCTGATACAGTGAGGATTTTTCAGTAGCAACCGTTTTGCCCTCGGCGAAACTTGCACGTTCAGCGGCAACGCCGCTTAAACGTTAACGAGGGATACCGCTTGTTATATCAAGCAGTGATGTTTCAGCGATGCTGAAGCATCACTGCTAAAAAGTGTACATCCTTGTACACTTCTTAGCAAAGCAACGAAGTAGATGCCCCGTATATTTTCAAAAGGTAGGTACTGTATTCACGTATGTAATAGCGGCGGTAAGCGCATCGGCGGCGTGGTCTGGTTTTGGGTATCGCTTTAAGACCAAGCAATAACTGTACCGTCAACTGCACCTGTTGCTTTTCCGCCTGCGCGATACCGGTAACCGCTTTTTAATAGCATTCGGTGCATATTGAAAGACAGGGAACCCCTGCCTGCGCTAAGGCAAGCAGGGGCTACGCCGCGCGCTTCCGAAACGCTCAACGCGCTCGTTACGTTTTTGCAAAATAGAGCGTTTCAATACCGGCAGCGATAGGTCGATATGTACGGATAAGCTCTGAAAGCCGGTCAAAGACAATGAGTAGCCGGTTTCCCTGTACTTGCCCCGCCTCTGTTTGAATTACACCGTAGTCGATACAGCGCATTCTGCTGCCCTGCCACAGCAATGATGCCGTAGCCGGTAGCGGCAAGACCGAGGGTCAATTCCTATAATAATTCGTCCTGCGGCTGCCCGCTGTTCTGTCATCTGCGCTGTCTTCCTATCAACTTTTTCATATTAGTTTTGGATTTGTGCGAAAAGGTGAATGGGGATGTCTCAGAAAGTTGGTTACTTTTTCGACATCCCCACGAGTTAAAGTAAGTCTTTTATACATCAATGACTTAATTTTTAACATCATAAAGCCTAGAAAACTGTCCAAAAACTGAAGTTTTTGGACAGCCCCATACTAATACTCGCTTGTGTATTACAATGCCTGTGTCCGCTCTTTTTGAAAGCGCGGTGAACCTCATCCAAATGAGGTTCCAACGCTGTCAAACCGCTTGGTTATAATCGTTCAGCCACTTGAGTTCTTCAGGAAGCAACAGCTCTTTCAGCACTGGTACGCGTGTCGATCAGGGCAGAGTGTGAGCGTTTCAAACTCAAGAAAGTACCGTACTCCGTTGTTTTCCATTCTTGTGTCAGCGTGAGGGTTTTTCGATGCGGATGCCGTGGCTTCCGGCGCAGTAAAAGCCGGGTTCGTTGGAGTGATCATTCCTGCTTTCATTGGAACGTCCATATAACGGAGACCGATATTCTGCGGTCCCTCGTGAACAGACAGTACATATCCAACGCCGTGTCCGGTTCCGTGCTTATAGTCCTTGCCATATTGTCGAAGCGGATTGCGGGCAAGCAGATCGAGCTTATAGCCGGTCGTGTTTTCGGGAAACTTTGCTAAGGCAAGCTGGATATGTCCTTTTAACACCAGTGTGTAGTCTTCTTTTTCTTCCGCGGTGAGCGGGTAAAGAGCGGAATGGTACGGGTAATATCTGTTGTACCATCACGGTATTGCCCCCCTGAATCGAGGAGTAAAAAGCCTTTGGGTTGCAGCGTGGCAGCGGTTTCTTTTTTAGGCCCGTAGTGGATAATCGCGGCATTCGATCCGTATCCTGCAATCGTCGTAAAGCTCGCCTCGAGGAAGTCGGGCTGTTCGGCACGAAAATGCAGGAGCTGCTCGGAAACATCCCATTCGGTAACGCCGCTATCGGCATGATCTTCCACCCATTTGAGGATTTTGACCATCGCGATGCCGTCTTTGAGGAACGCATTCCGATAATTTTTAATTTCGGTTTCGTTTTTCACTGCTTTCATTGAAGAAGTGATGTTAAGCCCTTCGACGATAGTGGCTTTTATCTTATTGCGTAAGAAGATATTTGTCCGTGCCGGATCAAGATAGACCGTTCCCTGTAGCTTTTCAGCATCGGCAAAAATTGCTTCATACGGCGCAATGGAAACTCCTTCTTTTTCAAGCGCCGCCTTTACCGTATCCGTCATTTGTCGCGCATCGATGTAAAGTCGTGCCGATTGCATATCAACCAAGGCGTAAGCAGTAACAACCGGCGTGCATTCAATATCATTACCGCGGATATTAAAGAGATAGCAGACATCCTCAAAGCCCCGATCACGGTTGCCTCCGCTTTCTTTTTCCCGAAGCGCCGCGCGGACTTCTTTGATTTTTCTCCGATGCGGACTTTTCCCGTGTAGCGGACATCCAATAAAAAGGCGGCGCTCAATACGGGGAGCCAGTATATCCGTCACATTTCCCCGATGAGGATCGCGGTCGGTTTACAAACTTCATATCGAGGAAGCGATGAGTTAAACTGTGCAAAGGAATTAACCGCCATCACTTTTCCGTCCATACCGATTGTGCTTCCCGCTGGAAGCGCTTGACGCAAGATATTCAAACACAGTGGGCGCATTCGGCTCTCCGCTCTTTTGCAGCAGAATGCCGCTTCCTTGCAATTCTTTTTTTCAGCCTGTAAAAATAGCGACCATCAGTCCATAAAAAAAGCCGTATCTTTGGTAACCAACACGGCTCCAGCAGATCCGGTAAAACCGGAAATAAAGACGCGTGAGTCTTATCATGTTCGGCAAAGGTACTCGCACTGATGCGGGTCGGCGGTTGGAATGTAATAGGCATCGAAGCCGCATTCCGCCATTTTCTTGCGTAATACGTTAATACGTTCAGTTATTGTCATACCGATCTCCTCTTACAACCCCTGCGTACATACGGCGCAGCAGTTGGTCTATTTTATGTCCGTAAGCGGAATCCGAAAGCCCATGTTCCGGCAAGGTTGTAGATATGAGGCGCCTTGCCTTTCGGATTTACATAGCGATACCGCGGATCTACAGCTGGAAGTTTGAGCGGTTCGGCGCTTACGCGTACGCAGATGCTGGATATGCGCCCGAACTCCCGTTTGCTCATCAGGGAAACGTTAAGCCCGGATTTTTCTGCGTTGATGGCGCCGAGTCCGCAAAAGTTGTTCATATCAGCGGTTACGAGACCGCCGAACCGTAAAAAGCCTGTTTTCAAAACACATCTGCGCAAAAGCGATATCGGCATTGATTCCCTCAGCTGCGGATTCTTTCAGATAATATACCGCCAGCCGTTCCACTTTTCCCTGATCGACTTCTCCCGCTTGTGTGAATGCGGTTTGTGTTAAAAAGAATGAAACGAGCTGTTCCTGCGTCATGCGTCCGGTTCCCATAATCGCTTTAGGAATGGACGGCGGAACCGATCGGCATGAAAAACAAACGAACACCGCAAGCAGGAGAATAAGGGAAAACAGGGCGCTTTAAAAAGACGCTTTTTGCAGAGGCTAGAAATGCTCATACGATTACTGTTACTCCCATTCAATGGTGGCAGGCGGTTTTAGGCGTAATGTCGCAGACTACGCGGTTAATGCCTTTCACTTCGTTGATGATGCGGAGGGTGATCTTTTGCAGCAGCGGATACGGAATTTCTGCGACCTCAACCGTCATCGCATCGACAGAGGTTACCGCCCGTATTGCTATCAGGTTGTCATACGTTCTGCCGTCGCCCATGGCGCCGACCGTGCGGACATTGGGGAATACGGTAAAATATTGCCAAATAGCATCCGCCAAGCCTGCCTGCGCAATCTCTTCGCGGAGAATCGCATCACTTTCGCGCACCCAATGCAGCCGTTCGGGAGTAATCTCTCCTAAAATACGCACCGCAAGCCCCGGTACCGAGGAAAGGCTGCCGTTTGACCAGTTCGTCAGGAATACCGAGCGCTGTACCGAGCGATCGCACCTCATCATAAACAGCATCCGCAGCGGTTCAATCAATTCTTTAAAGTCGATATGCTCAGGAAGTCCGCCGACATTGTGATGGGATTTTATGACCGCCGCTTTTTACTGCCGCCAGATTCAATAACATCAGGGATAGATGGTTCCTTGTACCAAAAAGTCAACCGTGCCGATTTTTGCTTCTTCTTCAAAAACACGGATAAATTCTTCGCCGATAATCTTCCGCTTGCGTTCTGGTTCCGGTTACTCCGGCAAGTTTTTTAAGAACCGCTCGGAGGCATCCACATGGATGATGTTAAGACCGAGCGTTTCGCGGTAGGTTTTTAGCACCTGTGCGGCTTCATCTTTGCGTAAAAGACCGTGATCGACGAAGATACAGGTGAGCTGATCGCCGACAGCCTTATGCACCAGTACCGAAGCAACGGAGAGATCTACACCGCCCGACAGGGCTGAAATAACCTTTTTCATCCCCAACTTTCCGTTTTATTTCTTGAATGACGGAGTCAGCGGCTGTGGCGGCATTCCATACTTCGGTACATCCAGCAAATACCACGCACAAAGTTTTTAAGCATTTGCGTGCCGTATACGGAGTGCAAGACTTCGGGATGAAAGTGGACGCCGTAGCATTTTGCGCTCGAGGGTTCGCCATCGCAGCGATGGGACAATTATCAGTTTTCGCAATAACGGTAAATCCTTTAGGCAGGGCAGATACGCTGTCGTTATGGCTCATCCACACGATAGACTCTGCGGGGCAATCCTTCCAGAGCGCCGCACCTGCCGCTCTCCGCTGAGTGTACAGCTTTGTCTTGCCAAATTCGCTTTTTCTGCCGGCTGCACTTTTTCCGCCGAGCAAATAGGGTCATCAGCTGCATTCCATAGCAAATACCCAACACCGGTACCCCTAAAGGTGAATATTTCGGGATTGCGGGTAGCCGCGTCTTCAGCATAGACGGAATCGGGCGCACCGGTTAAGATAATTCCCTTTAAAGAAATACTTTGTATACGCGTAAGTTCCGCATCGAAAGGAAGCACTTCACATATACTCCGCATTCGCGGACACGGCGGGCAATGAGCTGGCTATACTGCCCACCAAAATCAAGGATAATAATTTTTTTCTGTGTGCATAGTGTGCTATATCAGTGTATGACGTGTTAGACAAGGACTCTTGCAGTGTGATGTAAAAGGCTTTTCTGTTAGATTTTTACGTGAGTAAATACTTTATCCAAAGCTCAATTTATGATACTATACGCGGATGGAGTACCAAAAGTAACTGCGACACGGCGCAGTACTCAGCGATTGAAGATTTATTAGGGCAGGAGTTTGTTGCGGCGACACTGCAAAAATCCATTGAAGCGGGAAAAAAATAGCCCATGCGTATCTTTTTCCAGTACGCGCGGATGCGGTAAAACCAGTTCGGCGCGTATTTTAGCAAAAAGCGCTCAACTGTGAAACAGGGAACGGTTGCTACTCCTTGCGGAGTTTTGTACCTCCTGCCGCGAAATTACGGCGGGTTCAAGCATAGACGTTATCGAGATAGACGGCGCGTCGAATACGAGCGTTAACGATGTGCGGCAAATCAAGGACGAAATCCTCTTTCCGCCGAATACGAGCCGGTATAAGATATACATTATCGACGAAGTCCACATGCTTTCAACGAGCGCTTTTAATGCATTGCTGAGAAAACGATTGAGGAGCCGCCTCCGTATGTTATCTTTATTTTTTTGCGACGACTGGAGCTGCATAAGGTGCCGGCGACTATCAAAAGCCGTTGCCAACACTTCAATTTTAGAATTAGTTGATGTCGAAGTGCTGAAACAGGCTATAGCGGAGGCGGCGGCGGAGCTGCATATCGAAGCGGACGACGAAGCGCTGTATTGGATTGCGCGTGAGGCTACTGGGAGCGTGCGCGATTGTTACACCTTGTTCGATCAAGTTGCTGCCTTTTTCGGACGGGCATATCACCTTTGAAAAAAATACAGAGCACGCTCGGTTTAATCGGTACCGATTCTATCGCTGCGCTACTGACTGCGTGCGTTAAAAAGATGCCACCGCTGCGCTGCTCACCCTCGATGCTATTTTTGCAGAACGGCGTTTCCACCGAGCAATTTACGGTAGACTGCCAACTATCTTCGTAGTCTTCTATTAATACAGCAAGGTATTACAAAAAGAAGCGTTGATCGGGCAGCAGGGCGGAGCGGTTCCCTGCAGGAGATAGTAGCGGGCTGGGATGCGCAGCAACGAGCGCGCACTGTATCTTTTTACAGCTTTTTCCGAGACTTGCGTTTTTCGCTTAATCCGCGGTATGAACTTGAGATTGACGGTTTTCTCGCCTTGCATGGCTTTCAGACTATGTTTCTCAAAGGAACTGAAAGAGGCTTTCGATGCGGCTCAAGCGCTGCTTCACGGGGGCGCAGCGGCTCAACCGATAAACAGAGCGCGGCTTGCGGGCACCTCCGATAGCGGGGCGCCGCAAAAAGGCAGGGCTGACTCCCCTTTTTTTCAAGACCGGCGGCTTCTCTTCGCTGAGGGCTGCCGGCGCTTACGGCAACACCGCATCGGTTGGAACAGCGTACTGCACCAATAGGCTTTTAATCAACGCCCGCCAGCTGGAGCGGCGCCTCGACAACACAATGCGCCTCAGATTCAGTCGCCGGCAACCGGATACCAATCTTCGGTAGCGCAACAGCAAAATAAGTTGCTGCAACAGGCGATGCCGCAGCAACAGAATGCACAACGTCCTGCAGCGGACTATCAGCCTGGCGGAAAATCGCTTCGCCACAGCGCATACAAAAACACCGCCGAGCTTAAAGATGCGCTCGTTCAACATCTGTTGATAGAACATACAATGCTGTCTGCAGCGGTTGCTAAAACGACTCAACTGGAGTGAGCGAGACGGCGTACTGTATATGGTACGTGCATACGCCTTTTGAAGTGCAGCAGCTGCAGCGGGAAAAAATATCCTCACCCGCAAGACAGCCGAACTCTACGGCAAAAGAATTGAAAATACAGATAATACTCGCGCAAGAAGCGGCGGTACAAAAAGTATCCGTCCCCGCGCGGGTAGAAATGGTACTCCGCAATATAAAGGGCAGTATTGTTGACATACAAAAAGCGGTTGTAGAAGAACCGGAGGAAGAAGAATGAATCTCAATCCATTTGAATTGATGAAAAACGCAAAAGACTTGCAGACTCATTTTGGAAAAAAATGCAAGAAGAGCTGGCGGCAGCTCCGCGTGCAGGGCATTTCGGGCGGCGGTTTAGTGGAGAGTAACGCTGAGCGGCACTTTCGATATGGTTAAAGTTGAATTGGATCCTATCGTCGTCGATAATCGCGATATTCCGATGCTGCAAGACCTCATCCGATCGGCTCATACCGATGCAATAGAAAAATTAAGGATACGTTAAAGGAAAAATGGGACCGCTCGCCGCGCTGGTGGGGGAATGCCGTCATAATGAACGCACTGGAAGACCTTATCGATAATTTGTGCCGACTTCCGGGTATTGGAAAAAGAGCGCCCGCGCGGCTCGCGTATCATATCCTCAAGCAGGAGCCGCCTATGCCCACCGACTTGCGGATAGCCTTTACCGGCTGCACGACAGCATTAAACCATGCCCAATATGCGGCGCGTTTACCGATCAGGACGTATGCGCCGTTTGTAGTGATCCCGGACGAGACGGTTCCTGTATTTGTGTTGTGGAGCAGCCGCAGGATGTCTATACGCTGATGAGTATGGGAGAGTACCGCGGTCTTTTTCACGTACTCGGCGGCGTTATCGCTCCGCTTGAGGGCGTTGGTACGGGAACAGCTCGGCATCGCAAGCCTGATTAAGCGGATCGGCAGCGGCACGGCGGTAAAAAAGTAATCATTGCAACCAATCCGACAATAGAGGGATACCACCGCCCTCTATATCCAAAAAGGTGCTGCGCGATCTTCCCGTTGAGGTTACGCGCCTTGCATCAGGACTGCCGGTTGGCGGCGACTTGGAGTACACCGATAAACTGACACTGATGCGCAGCTTTAAAGGTCGGATAAAGATTTAGGCGGCTCCGGTTTTCTCTTCACGCTTAATTGGTCAGTAAGTACATACTCTCTTCAATCAAATTGAGAAAATACGCTTTTTGGAACTTTGATATCTCTGCAGCGGCAAAGGTATCGCTAAAAATCTCTTCGGTTTCTTTCATCAACGCGCCGACACTGCGCCGGTCGATGGGAAGCCCCTTTCCCGTTAATAGGTTTTCAAACTCTTTTACTTTTTTATCAGCTGGGTAGCGCCGAACAGCAGTTTTACATCGGAAAGCAGATTCTTCTGTGTACGAGCCATAAATACAAAAGAGGCGGTATCGGCGAGTAATATGACAGATCGGACCAAGCCGCTTGTAATACGAAATAGTCCATTCTTCAAACGGAACACGCACACGGAGGATAATATGCGGGCTCTGGCGCAGTACAGTGCTGCTTTCGTCGCAATACTGAATCAACGGCATCCAAAACGTTTCTTTCCGTGTCCGTATTTCGATCTTTGTATCCAGTGCGACTAATGGGATAAGGCAGGAATGCTGCATCGGCGCTTGTGCGATGTTTCCACCGATAGTTGCAAGCGAGCGAACACCGGGATTTGCCGCAAGTGAAATCGCCCTGATAGAGAATCTGCGGTACGTTTTTTTCTCCCAGCTCTAAAATGGTGCCGAGGGTTTGCAGCTGCGCCGAAATCAATAAACCGTTCCCGTTTTGGCGATGGTTTCAAGTTCGGGAAGATTCTTTAAAAATAAAATCGATTCCGGCAACACGAAACGGTCGGTACGGCAATCTTTCAGCAGTCCGGTGGTACCGGCAAGCGGGGTAATGCCGGTATTATTTTTGCATCAGGGTGTAAAGCTCGGTCATGGTTTTGGCAATGTTGATAGTGTAATTATTTTTCATGCCGTTTGCCTCTCCTTGACCGGCATACCTGTTTTAACGCCGCAGTGATCGAAATGATATCGGTACACCGGCACACGGTTCCGATATAGGCGTCGCGTATTTGTTCGTCGGTTGGGTTCCAGTGTTTTTGCACAATACTATGAGCGGTTAAAAGGGTTCCTGCGGAGCAAAAACCACACAGTGTAATGCCTTCTTTTTCAAACGCGGTGATAATGTCTTTGTATTCCTGCGTAGCGCTAAATGCTTCAAGTGTGATAATGCGTTTCCCCGCTGCAGCAAACATGGGGAGCATACAGGACGGTACCGGATGATCGTTTAATAACACCGTGCATGAGCCGCAGGTACCTTCCATACAGCTTTTTTCGTACGCTGAGCAGTCCGAAATCCCTTCTTAGTACATCTGCCAACCGTTCGTCGGCATCGGCTTCAATCTCTACCGCCTCGTTATTGAGGTAAAATCGTATCTTCATGTTAATTTTTCCCCGTCATAGCTTTAAATAGATGATCTCTACGGATCGGTAATGTGTCTACCCGCGCAGGAACACGCAACAATATTTGGTTCAGCGCTGCAAGATATGCAGCTGGCAGTATATTCAGCGCAGATGAATCGAAAGCGCTCGCGGAATTTCCACGTTCGGGAATATCTACGGAAAGCGGCGGTATTTCATTTGGCAGAATGGTTCGATATTCCGAATAGGAAAGGGGCGTTCCATCGTTTTGAGATGAAGAAAATGCTTCATACGCGGTGCGTGATATTGCTGCAGCAATATTTTTCGCAAATAGTTGAGAATATGTTTTTCGTACATTTTTCCGGGATGGCATGACAAACCAGATCTTTCTGATGTGTATTTCATAACAAATCGTGTCCATTTCAAGTTCGATAATACAGACCGCGGGTGTTTTGGCAATAAACGGAACATTATTTTTATCGGTTTTATTTTCTACAGGGGAACATCAGGTTGCGGAAGATCGATCGGATGAACATCTGACTGTGGAACATCAAGCTGCGGCATATTGGGCTGCGATGCGCGGGCGCTTCGCGAAATACTAATCGGCAGCGGATTGCGGAAGCGCTGCTCCTGTAAATCGGTCAAACATTGTTCTACAAGAGGCAGAACGATACCGGCGGTATTGCCGGCAGTCGCAGGTCCGGACTCGTTCATATCGGCGGTCGTAAGACCGGTAAACGCAATATCGGATTCGGCAATGTCCAGTTTTTGCAGCCAGTTTTTCTAATAACTTTCTTTACATCATCCCCAGCCGGTTCAGCTTTTAATTGAAAGCTGATTGTGAACATCCAGCGTCAGCTCTGCCGTATATGTGAAGTTTGCAGCGCATCCGCTGTATCGGAAGCCTGCCGCTAAGCCGATACCGCGCCACCGTCCGTCCCGTTTATCTGTTTTACCTCGGTTAAAAACGTTGTATGCAGCATATTTACAGGTAAAAATCGCTTTTTGCCGGTTAAGAGTTCAAAGAGGTTGGAAAAACGGCGCTGTAATCGTCCTCCATGTTTTTGTGCGCCATTCTACCGGCGGGAGATTATAATCTTGAATAATCTTGTTAATGTGGTTTTCCAATGCGTTTGACACATAATAATCGCCCCAGCCTTCAAGGGATGTCGATAAGACCGTCCGCCGTTTTTGAAGCCCGCACTTCTATTCGATAGTTCGGTACGGCGTATGGTCCTGAAATGCGGCTGCGGTCATTTGCTTGAGTATGTTACCGATAAGCGGGCAGTAGGCGCCGGCGTTGACGATAATCGAAATCTGCATTGCGGCAATCGAATGAGCGCTGGATAGCGCCGACTTATGCTCAATAATCATCTCCGGCGTTTTAGGAGCTGCAGCTCTACTTTCTTCCGCTGATAGATTGAGCGAAACAGTTTTCCGCTGGAGAACTGCCGCAACAGCGCACTGACAGGCAAGGAGGGACGGGTACCATAAAAGCTCGTTGGAAGGTTTCGCCGGTTCTGGTCGGATGTACGATAACGGCTTCTTCAGCAAAGCCCTGTCGCTTTTGCGACTGCTGTGCGGACATGAAACAGTACTGAGTTGGTACATAGACGTCAAGTCCGTCATCGCGAAACACCGTTACAGCGGAAAACGGTTCCGAACGGGCTGCGTATTGCGAAGCGATCTTAAGCGATGAGAATACGGTGGAGGCTGCCGTTTCAAAGATTGCATCGATATTTCCGGCAGTTCGATCTTCCCGCGCAATGATCGGATAGTCGAACAGCGTATGTTGTCGTCCCTCTTCGAAGCTGTCTTCAGGAATCGGTTCCAGTTCTATGGTGATGTCTTTCCGCAGCGCTTCAAGCGTTGCCTCATCCTCTCCGGTAAGGATTCCGACGGCTTGATCCTTATACTCTATCTCATCCGCTGTAAAAGAGGGATCGAGTGCTCGAATACTTCGACGGTTTTTTTGACCGGGAATCTGCGATGCGCTATAAAAGGCATAGCGCTTCCGGTAAGGGCGGTAGATGCACGGCGGAAATAATTCCCGATGATACGGGTGCTCGGACAATGACCGCATATTGTTGCCCGTCAAAAGTAAGGTCAGAAACAAATTGTTCTATCATATCAAACTTCCTGTCAAATCCCTGCTTTTTGAAAACTTTGATGATATTTCAAAAGTCGGTTCATTTTCCGCTATCCCCCTTATATCTTCCCTATCTGCGGAATTTTTGCGGTATCGATTACCGTATCGATGACATACTGCACATCCTCATCGGTCATATCAGGTAGAATGAGAGGCTGATGCTCTGCGAATAGTGCGATGCGGCATTGGGGAAGTCCTGTGCGCGCAGGTTATACCGATCTTTCAGGAAAGTCAGTTCAAAGTGGGGATAAAGTGAACTGAAATACCGAGTCCCCCGTTCCTGCAGCGCACGGGCGAACTCATCCCTGCCGACGGAAAGCGTTTCCGGAACGATGCGGAGGAGGTAGAGGTGCCATGCATTGCCTATACCGTCCGGCGGAACTTGAAAAATCATAGTGTGCAAAAGCGCGGGTAAAGCGTTCAGCGATGGACTTTCGCTTCCGGTAAAAATCTTCCGCCTTTTTGCAGCTGTACTCTCGCCGATTGCTGATAAAATGTCCGGCAGGTTGCATTTTATAGCCTTCCGCAACGACATCGTATTGCCAGCTGGCGTGTTTATCGGTATAGCGATCCCATATTGTACGGTTGATACCGTGGGAGCGCATCAGCTAATGCGTTCCGCCGCTTCGGGATTGCGGACGCAAATCATCCCGCCTTCTCCGGTTGTGATAGTTTTGGTGGCATAAAAAGAGAACACGCCCGCGTCTCCTAAGGTTCCGCCGTAACCGTCCGCCGTTTTTGCAGAAGGCATGGGCTGCGTCTTCAATAACCGCGACATTGTATTTTTTGCGAGGCTGTTAATTGCCTGCATATTGCAGAGATTTCCTGCGATATGGATCGGTACAATTGCTTTTAATGCTTTTATCCTGCTTGAGCTTTTTCTTCTATTTTTTTCAGGGTCAATACTGTAGGAATCCGCTTCGATATCCGCATAGACCGCTTCCCCGCCGAGGTGCAAGGCGCTGGTCGCAGTCGAAACAAAGGTATAGGGGCTGGTGAGTATCTTGGTTCCCTTGCCTATTCCGAAAGCCTCCATCGCAAGCATCAGTCCGTTTGATGCGGAGTTGACCGCAAGCGCGTACGGGCTATGCACCATATCGGCAAACTCTTTTTCAAATGCGAGCGTTTCCTTACCGGTTGTCAGCCACCCTGAGTGTAGCACCCTTTATTGTCGCTTCTTCTTCCCGGCGGTCGAACGACGGGCGAAAAGGTATCTCCCTTGCGGGATGTTGTTCGGTTGTATGCATGATTCATCTCCTCTAAAAACTTTTTTGTGTTCGGTATCACTATTTTAAAAATGCAGACTTTTAGCAATCGTGATCAGTTTATCAGTTTTTGCCGATTTCCGATAGGGGCTTTCTATATACCGAAAGTTTATTCAATGAGATTAATGGCGATGCATTTAAACTTGGATAATGTTTTTTGAATTATTCTTTATCCCAGTCCACTTCCGGCAGTCCGTTCACAATGTCTACCGTCTGTACGCTTACATTGATTACCGAAAGCAGCAAGTCAAAAAAATATAGCGCGGTTTTTATGTTCACGAGACCAATCATTCGGATTGTTGGTGATGCCGGATTTTTATCCGTCGTTACCGCGTAGCCTCCATAATCCACTCAATTGCAGACTTTCCGTTTTACAACATACTCGTACGCTTTTTCCGGAATGTTTTTATGGTGTGCCAGTGATTGTATAAAATCGTGCCTTTCTCGCCTTTCTTCGGGAACTTCATCTGCTCGACTGCATAGTAATCATAGGCGTTTTCACTATCCGATAGAATTTGCGGACTCGGATCTGCGGCAATCAAGTCGTTGTCATATACACTCTGTTTCTTTGAACCGTACTGAGCATAATTCAGCGAGTCTAGCTGCACGTCGGGATAGCGTTCAACTTCTTCATAATGTAAATGCAAGGATGCAAGGCTGCGACCAGCCTCACTAAATTCCCCAAAAACTTTTGCCAGTCGCTTACGAGCGGGATGCGGGAAGCATTTTTTTGAGGTCGGCGCTGAATGTTTCTCGGTAGGATTTTTGAGTGCAGGATGCCGTAAACATAATAGAAAATATCTTCACGCTGAACATTGTTTCCATATTTTTGTTGAGCACGGTTTAATATAAAGTCGCTGATTGCTTCATGTCTTACGATTTTTAGCGCCGTCATCAAAAGAGCGAATGCTGCTTCGGCTCAATCGTTTCGTACCAATAGAGCAGGGAAGCATTGAGCGCCGGCTTCTTGAGAGTTGAGGTCAACGATACAATCTGAAATAAGTACGGATGGTTCTTTGTTGCCGCCAAGACCGTTTCACACAAATGACAAGGTTTTTTATGATTTGGTGTCGGAAAAAGCTTTTTGCTTAAACCGGGGCGTTCAATAAGACGCTTCTGATAAATACAGATACTGTTTTTGAAATGGTCGATATATTCCTGAAACAGTGTCAATTTCATCAAACTCATGAATTTTTATTTCGTTTTACATCAGATTTAAGATTTACTGTCCAACTGATTTTTACTTGTGTTATTTGAAACAACATCATCAACTTTTCAAGCTTTGATTGAACTTTTGCTTTGTCTGTAAAAATCTTTTCGTTGCTCGTTGTAAAAATCAATCATGTGCTGCATATTTTCTTTTAACGCAGCTTTCGAATAATTATAAACCCAACTATCACGGTTCGTCGCAACACCGATAGCATAAGTCGTAAAAGAAAGACTGCGCGTTAGCATTAAATTTTTTATCTGCTTCTATCGGAATCCATGTAGAAAGGTGATCGTTTTCTCTGACTTATCCAATCACCGTGCTCATTTGGAGTAATCTGTTTCAATGCTTTTTCTGATTTCATCTTTCCAATGTTGTGGAAGTCTGAAAATTATCTTGAGCTTTTGGTCACGGTTTAAGTAGTCTCCAATGTCATGATACAGTATCTTTTGCTTTTTCCTAAACAACCGGATTTTTTTAACAAGAAGCGTGATAGAAATAGGAGTACGGCTTCCTGAACCGAATATCTTACCGCCTTCTTTTTGGACAGCTCTCCACTGGTACGTTGGTTTCCACGTAAATTGAATACATAAATTGCACTGAATTCTTTTTCGATTGCTTTTCTAAAACCATCAAGTCCATTCCCATCGAGCCAACTTCCATTTTGACACAAAAAGCCACTATGCCGTCTCCTTTTTGACCAAGACTGTAATCGCTATCGGAGTTCGGCTTCCGCTGCCGAAAATCTTCCCTCCTTCCCTTCTGGAGAGTTCTCCGCTTGTTCTCTGATTGCCCCTCAAATTGAATACATAAATCCTTTCGAACTCCTTTTTCCAGCGTTTTTCTGAACCCATCCTGCGCATTGTTGTCCAGAAAGCTTCCGTTTGAGACGAAGCTATTATACCCCGAGGGCGGGCATTGATGCAGTGATTCTATCGCTTGCCCAACGGAATGCTTTGATGTAGGAGTCATAAGCGGACTTATTTAATCCTGCTTTAGATTCTTTTTACGTACGTGGTTGCGATACGCTCTTCAAGTTTGGGGTAGCTTTGATTTTTGAGCATTGTCGTTGGCGGACTTCTGCCCGATTGAATACGGAGGATTTCCCATAACGACGGTAATCGGCTGTTTTTTGTTCGTTTACACGGTCGCTGTTTTTCTCTGAATATCCTGTCATCTAAAAGTCGGCTCTCCGGTTTCGTAAAAGCTGGAATGTGTCTGTCAAACAGATACCGCTGAACGGCTCGTAGGTATCCTTGCCGCTTAAATCGTGGTAGGCGTTCTCAATATTCACGCTTGCAATGTAGTAGGCTAAAAGGACTATTTCGTTCGCAAAAATTTCGCGCTTGTATTTCCGCTCCAAGTCCTCCGGCTTGATAATCCCCAACTGTAAAAAGACGTGTGATGAATGTGCCGGTACCGGTAAACGGGTCAATCACGTTTACCCTTTCGTCGCTGATTGAACGACCGAATTCTTTGTTCAACACCCACTCGACGCTCCTTATGATAAAATCAACGACCGGAACCGGCGTATACACAATACCAAGTTTTTCTACCGTCAGTGGAAAGGCATTTTTAAAGAAAGAGTCGTACAGTTCCCGACGACTTTTTGTTTTCCTTCTGCATTGTCGATTCCTTCGACTCTCTGCTGAACCGATTTGGTAGAATCGTTCGAGTTTTTTTCCAAATCTTCCGGATCTGATTGTTCATCGAGCAAAAGCAACGATTTCTTCCAGTGATTTTTGAAACAGGGGTTTTCTTTTTGTGAAGCGATCATTTCCGAATAGCGCTTCAAAAACGGGTTTTGTAATGATATGTTGGGCGAGCATTTCAACCGCTTCCGATTGGCTTACGCTTGGATTGAGATTCTTTTTTTAAGCCCTTTCGCAGTAAGCGATAAATTTTTCTTTGTGCGCACCTTCGATTGAAATAAGCGTATGTATGCGCTCGATGTTTCGCTTGGCAATTTCGCTTACATCTTTTACCCCCAGTCTGCCCAATAGCGTCTGCTTCCGCATTTGTTTACAATCTTTGCAAAAACCTGCTCGGTAAGGCTTTTGAATTTCTCGTAGAGCTCTTGCTGCAGTTCGTCAAAGTCTAAAACTCCCTGTACTGCTTCCACTTCGTCGCCGTCGTTTCCACCTACCGGTTTTCCGCCGAAATTTCCTCCGCCGGATACATTGATAATCTTAGGTCTCTTTTTATTCAGTTCAATTTTATTGATTGTTGCATTAAAACGGTCGTCATGCGCCCGGAGAGCATTCAAGACGCTCCATACGATTTTAAAGTCATCGCTGGTGTCCAGAACTTCATTGGCATTTTTATCCGCCGGTACAATCACCGGAATGATGATGTAGCCAAATTTCTTACGCTTCGGCTTTCCGCATAACGCGGTAGACCGACTGAACGACGTCGACTTGGCTGTTACGGCTGGAAAGGAACATAATAGCGTCAAGACTCGGAACATCGACACGCTTCGGAAAGACAGCGTACATTATTTAAAATTCGACACTCGTTTTTGTTCGGATCAGCGTGCTTGAGCCTGTCGAGCTTTTTCTTCTCGGGACAGTGCTTCCCATAGTACCGTCAACATGATCTGCGTCCACTACAACAAGCTGCTCGCGTTCCGTTTCGGAAAGTTTGTCATAATACGCTTGCCGGCATACTGTAAAGCTGTCTTTTTAAATACTTTGAATTTTTGATACTCGAGACAGAACGCAACGGCGCTCTTCATCGGTTCAGGATCGACATCGCTGAATAGCTCCTTGTCGGTAAGATAGCTTGTGCGCTTTTGAAAGTACGTTGATACAGCCGATGAGTTTTATCGCATCGGTCATTTTTGATTTCAGAGTGTCCGTCTATAATACTTTTTTTGAACTTCTGGCGGCACTGAATGTTCATCGAGCGTTAGAACAATTACCTTGTAATCGGAAAGTAATTGCTTTTCAACTGCCGCACCGAAGCCGATACGGTAGATTTCTTCACCGAACCATTCAGGGGCATCCATAGACCAAACAGGCGTTTCATTTTTCTTTTCGCCTTTTGCTTGCGCTTCGCTTGAATAGAGCCAGGGGAGTGGCAGTCATATACAGACGCTTTTTTTGCATTGATAGTATCGTTTGAATGTACGCTTCGTGAATGCAGACTGAGATTTATCCTTTTGCTTTATACCGGTAGTTCTGTGAGCCTCATCGCAAATAATCACGTCAAAGAGAAATGAATCTTTTTCACGCTTGTTTATGTCTTTTTTTGAACGGTACCGATTACGTCGATTGACTGGTAGGTGCTGAATACGACTATCATTCCGCTCTTCGGTTTTCAGGCGGTTTCTATAGTCAACGAATTGCCTATGAACTTTTGCAGAATCCGTCGTTGCAGGAAGCACGAGGTCGGAGATTGAATCTTCCGCTTTGTCGCTTGCATGAGCGTCTGAGCAGATACAGATAGGATAGATGTTTTCTTTGCTTTGTGCCGACCACTCTTTGAGTGTCTGACTCAAAAGAGCGATTGACGGAACAAGGAACAGCACCAGTCGGCTTTTCGAGTGCCAAGCCTTCCGCAATTTCTGAGCGATGTAAACGTTTTACCCGTGCCGCACGCCATGATAAGCTTTCCGCGGTCGCAGGTTTTATAATAGTGTATTGCAGCGTTGTACGCTTCTTTTTTTGGTGGGACAAGTAGCTCGTATTTCTTGACCACGTGCTTCATTTCCTTTTTGCCGGCATCCAATTCTTCCCAGTTTACGTCATCGTTTTTAAGATCAATTAAGCCGATTCGACCGATACCGAGTTTTTCAACTACATTATGGGCTTCTGCATTAAAAACCGCTATACGTGGTGTCAATCCAAATCCTAAAGCTGAAGTTTTTCGCCGTCTTGTGTTTGAAATTTAAATAGAAGATGTGGAAACAAAGGAGTCTACCATTGCCTTGTCGATTTTCTTGTCAGCTTGATAGCATTTGACACTGGACTGCCCAGTATCCTCCATCGTGAGTGCGGCAGACAATATCAATGCCTGTGTCCTTTCCGCCAGTACCGAATTGCGCTTTATACGGGAAATCCGCCCAAAGCCATACGTTTGATAAAAGGTTTTTTATATGTTGGTTTTTGTTAAAAGATAGGCTTGCATAAGCCGTTCAAACTTGTCTCCCTTGTTGTGTTCGGAAGTTGAATTTTCGCGGTATTTGTCTATCATTTGCTCAAATGTCAAAAGCCATCGTTTTATTCCCACAGTTCTTTTATCAATTTCCGCTGCTTGCGAAACCACGGCTTTTTCCAGAGCTGCTTCCGTTGCCGCTTTCTCCGTTCTGCGGGAGAGAGTCGTGCAAGCGGGACTTCCATATACACAACCGCTTTTGTACAAAACGCGGGGTTGAGCCGATATGCGGCGGCGGAGATAAGCGCAATCGCTAAGAAAAGCGCCGGCAGCCAGTCCTTCCATTGCGCATAGAAAGTTTGGCAGTACGGATGAGATCGGTACGGAAACGCTCAATGCATCTGCGGTAAAAAGCGGAAGGCTCGCGGTAATGTTTCCGACGGGATCCACAACGCAGGTAAAACCTCCGTTGGTAGAGCGGACAAGCGGCGTTCGCAGTTCAATAGCACGAAAATACGCGACGGCAAAATGCTGATATTCTGCGCTCGCTGTTTTTTGACCATGAATCATTGGTCAGGTTTAATTAAGATATTGCTTTTCTGATTGTGCAAATCGGCGCAGAGCGTCGGAAACGCATCTTCAAAAACAGATGGGCGCAGCGAAGCGGATGGCATTTCCCGATTTTGTGCGGTAAATGTCATCGCTTTATATTCCGTTCCCGGCGCCCAGCCCGATGAAAAACCGACCAGCGAGTCGAAAAACGCTGCACAAACGGATGGTCGATAAACGGGATATATTCAGCAAAACAGATCAGCTGTATTTTTTTGAATAGGTGTCAAAGCACTGTTCCGTCAGGCGCAATCAGATAAACGGAATTCGAGTATTTTTCTCGTTCTGCATTGACTAACAGCGGAGAACCGGTTAAGCGGAATCTCCATCCGCTGTAAAAAAATCGGCGAAAGATTCTTGAACGGGGAGCTGCTGGTAATAATCTTGAAATTGATCATACCCGTATGCAAGGCTGCTTTTCGTTCCATACGATAAGATCCGGTGTAACCGGCGATCCAATAATTGCCTTTTTCGGTGAGTTTTTGGGTGTTATGCAGATTGTCAAAAATACACTGAGACCGGAAACCCACGGATCAGTATTTTTGCTGAACCAATACAAGCGTGAGGGTTTGCTGCGGTATTCTTTTTTTGATAGATGCGGAAAAGTCCGTATCCGTTAAGCAGGAGCAAAAGCGCAGCAGTAAAGATGAGCGGGCGGACGAGAGTATGCCCTTAGGTTTGGAAAAACGGCGGTTACACCGAGCGCCGCCATGATTATTTCTGCAAGGGTGCGGAAAGCAATGCAACAAGAAAGGTGATGCCCCATACGCCGGTAATATCGGCGATTTGGATGAGCGGACGCAGCGATCAGCGTGGTCATCGAAAGGCTGCCCCACGGATATGCGACAAAGCCGCTCCCCTTAAACCATTCCCAGAGCGTCCACAACGCAGCGAACGCAAAGGGGCGTGCTTGAGCCGAAACTTGCAGTGCATAGTAAAACCAATGCCCGAAAAAGAAAGCCGAGGAAACAAAATAAGCCACGGTGGAAGCGCCGAGCGTAAAAATAGCGAAGTTTTCAAAATATGCCAGCCAAAAGCTGGAGAAGAGGTGGACGAGGGGCTATCAGAGCGCCGAACATCCACGCGGTGCGCCGTCGTGCAGGGGCTGTAGCAAAAGGCTGTATATAACGGTATCAGCGCAACGATGCCGAACAGCGCTGAGCCGAAAATGCAGGTATTCATTCGGAATCCCGAAAGCAAGAAGCGCCGCAGAGCATAAAACCGCGAAAAAGATGAAATAACCGACATAATTTTTGCATCAATTTAATCATTTTTCTTGAATTGTTTCAATATAAGGGATATTAGTAAGTATGCAGAAGATTCTACCGTTTCATGTAGACGAATATGGAGACGAGCCGGAAGTAACCGTTGCGGTTCCCGGGCGCTTTCACCTTTAGGGTGAACATACATGGTTTGCACAGGGCAATACGCTTTCGATGGCAATCGATCATTATCTATATCTTTGTGTTTCAAAACGAAAAGATTCTAATTATCGATTCCTTTCTCTGTCGCTTAAAGAGCGGAAAAAAAGGTTGCAGCCGCCAACCTGCGGTATCGTAAAGAAGACCGCTGGGCAGAATTCGATAAAGGCTGTTATTCTTTCTTTTTATGGATCAAAGGGATTGAGATGACAGGGCTCAATTTTACCATCCTTTCTGAAATTCCTGCGGATGCGGGGCTTGGTACGCCGAATGCGCTCAAGGTTGCGACGGCTATGGCATTGCGGAAGGTATTTGCGCCGCAGCTTACGAAAGCTGACCTTGTCGATATTTTTGGAAAATGCCAACGTACAGCACCTTAAGACCTATCCTCACCGCGCGGATATTCTGTGCGCGTTATATGCAAAAGCGGGACACTGCATACGGACGAACCACCGGCGCAAAACAGCCGATATTTATCCGTTTCCCCATCAGTAACTACCGATTATTTTGACGGATTCTCGTGTTCCCCCGTTTGTTGGCGCGTGAGGGCTGAATCACAGAATCCAAGAATGCATGGAAGCCTACGAGCGGGTAAAAAGATGCCGGACATTCCTAAAGATTTTAGTAAGCTTGCCGAAAGCGATCTTGAGAGCTTTCTATTCCCGAATCGGTACGGCGGCGGGTACTATATTCTCCGTGAATCCATCAGCGTTGACGATGCTATCAGCGCCTTACAGAAAAAAACGATTGGGTCGTGTTTTCGCGCATCGTAACGCGCTCCCAAGAAAACTTGCGGGATCGCTTTGAAATTTCCTGCCCGAATTGGATTGGCTCGTAAAGCGGGCGATGGAATTTGTTGCGCCCGATATGAATGATATTGTGTGTTCGCGCCTAACGGGACGGGGGCTTTGGCGGATGTACCTACAGCATCTTAAGAGCGAACGATATCCAAACCTATATTGAAAAAAACTGGGCGACTATGAACGTATTTTTCGGATTTAAGCCTTTGTACTATAAAGTTAAGCGCTTCCGGCGGAGTACGCATACTATGAGGGAGATGCTAAATGGATACGATTCTTAACGAAGGGTATACAGCTGTATCGGGAAAGTCGGTATAAAAGAAGCGCTTGACGCTTTTTTAAAAGATATCTTCTAAAAGATACCGAACTTAATTTTGATGCAGCGTATTATATCGGTTTGTGCTATGCGAGCCTTTCACAATATGACGATGCGCTTGTCTATTTGGAGCAGATTATCACTGCGGGAACCGATATCGCTCGCGTATATCAATGTCGACTTATCCTTGCCTTTTATTTATACAAAAACAGGGCGTGTCCGTTTAGCGGAGTTTGAGCTTTCAAAACTTCTGGATGCAGGGTATGATTCTCCGCAGGTGCATACCTCGATGGCGTATTTGGCGTATGAGCAAGGGAAAGTCGATAAGTCGTTGAACCTTTATGAAAAAAAGCGTTGGAGCTTGACCCTGATAATTCGACGGCGCTCAATGGGCTTGGGTATATTCTTGCCGATACTGAAAAAGATTTAACCCGGGCTTTAATTCTGTGCAAAAGGCGCTCGATGCACAGCCCGATAATCCCGCGTATTTGGATTCTCTGGCGTGGACATATTATAAGATGGGCTTTGATACCGAAGCCCGATCATATATCCAACGGGCGGATGCACAGCTTCCCGATAATAAAATAATTAAGAACCATTTGCAGCGTATTATGAATGGATAACCTCTAAAAAGGATGTATCATGCGTATAAAGAGACTATTGCAAACAGCCGGTTTAATGCTGCTTTTTATTGTGCGGCGGCATGGCGCTGCCAGCGCAAACAAACAGTCTGCAGCCTCGTTTAAAGCTCTGCGGATAGAGATCAAGGCTTTGAAGAATTTCGCCGTGGCGTGCGAAGCCTATTATCGCGGAACCTTTAACGAAGCAATTCTGCTGTTTGAAAAAGCGCTCACGCATATTCCCAGCGATTCCCTTATTTTGGATTGGCTTTGGGCAGCTATTACCGCTCCGGTGTAGAGGGCGCTGCGCTCGAACAATGGTCGGCGGCATCGGCTTCCGGTTACGGCGGACAACTGTTAAAAATAAAAATAGAAGTGGTGAAAAGAGAGGCGCGGCTCTCAGCCCGATTTTGCGGAATCGGTACGCTATGTAGAAACTGCCGTATTTGAGTCCAAAGCATGGCTCGGACGTCTTTTTAAGCAGCCGCTTTCGGTTGCGGCAATGGGCGACGGCGGTTTCTGGGTGGTTGCCTACGGTTCCAACGAATTGGTGCACTTTGATATTAACGGCATCGTGCTTGACCGGACGAGCGGTACCTTGCAGGGATTTGACCGTCCTTTCGATATTTTACCGCTTAAAAACGGCAACTTGCTCATCTCCGAATTTGCCGCCGATCGGCTTTCACTGCTGACCAAAGACGGGAAATTCATTAAGTCGTTCGGTACACGAGAGGGAGACGGACAGTGCATCAGTCCTCAGTTTTTAGCGCATGATTCTTATGGGAATATTTTTGTCACGGATTTCGGCAATGCCCGCGTCGTGGTGTTTTCTCCGGACAGGGGAGGGTCTTTTTACGCTTCGGGCAGCGCAGCGTATATTCCAGGCTTTACCGCTCCGGCAGGTATCGTAATTTTAGATGATTTGGTATACGTTGCAGATGCGGTAAAGGGCAGTATTTATGTGTTTGATACGGCAGGAAACTATATCAGAACCCTATTGCCGGATGGTAGTGTAGTACGGGCGGAGTCGATGCGGATATGGAAACACAATCTTCTGGTTTCCTGCGGCAATAAGGTGTACTTGGTTGATATCGGCTTAGCGAGCCTTTACACCGTTGCAAGTTTGGGGAATGCGCCCGCCCGTGTAACCGCGGCAATTCCCGATGCCAACGGCAGCCTTCTGTTAGCGGATTATAAAAACGGAACTGTCCAAGTCTTTTTCCCATATCAATGAACTGGCGGGCGGTTTGTTTGTCCGCTTTGACCGCGTCTATGCCGATAAGTTTCCGACGGTTACCGTTGATGTCCGCGTAGAAAACCGGATGGGGCAGCCACTGGTTGGTTTAACGGAAAATAACTTTTTCTTGACTGAATCAAACCGGCAGGTCAATGACTTTACCTTAAAAGGCGCCGCCTACCTCAATACCGGCTGCGATATTGCCGTTGTCATTGAGCGCTCTCCACAATCAGAAAAGGAATTTGAGCTGGTTAAGACGGTGGTAAAAAGAGCTTGCCGAGACCATGCAAGGGAAAGGAAAAATTGCTCTTGTGTCAGCTTCTCAGCTTCCGGTATTGGAAGGGACCTTTTTCTCCCGAAACGCTGTTATCGCAGCCGCTTAAATTAAAGGCGACGTGGTCGCCGGTATGGAACTACGATCTTGCATGCGGCTGGCAAGCGGGGAGCTTATCAATGCGGCGCCAAAGCGGGCTGTGGTGTTCTTGTCGTTTGAAGATATTGGTTCCGACAGTTTTAAGCAGTACAGTTTTAAAACAATCTTGCCGCATATATGACCAATAATGGTATCCGTTTTTATGCAGTTAATCTCAAGCCGCGGACGTTGCCGCCTGAGTTGGCGTATCTTTTGCACAAAAACGGGCGGGACGAGTACGTATATTTATGCCGAGCAGGGACTTTCTCCAATTATTGAAAGATTTAATCGCTAAGCCCATCGGCTCATATCAGTTAAGCTATACTTCTACCTTGCCCACCGACTTTGGTCGCGCCTATTTACCGGTAGAAGTTGAAGTACGAGTTTTAACCCGTTCGGGCAGGGGATGAAACCGGCTATTTTGCTCCGCTGGAATAGCGGCTATCGTCTGGGCGTATATCCGGCGTATATTTCGTTTTTCTGAACCATACGCCGGTATAGCGGTATACAAGTGATAACAGAATAATAGGTAAAAGATGTGTTGTAATCTATAAAAAAATGCACAATCAATTAAATGAGCAAATTAACAATAGGAAACCTCAAAAATTCAAGGTTTTTAAAAGATGCTCTTGTGACTCGCCGTAAGCTATAGCTTCCATTTTTGTATCATTTTACAGTATATTAAACCTGTTCGAAACCCCTGTTTCTGAGCAGGTTACCTTGAAATGCGATGTTCTTAATCGTGCTATTTGTGCGATGCGTGAACTCGTTGACCTATTCAAAAACGAAAGTTTCCGAATAGGTCTATTCATATTCTATTTGACTATTTTGGGAGAAACGATATGAAAAACCATTAGTACCGATTACTTTGCTCTGTGGATATTTAGGTGCGGGCAAAACAACGTTGATGAATATGATCCTTGCAAACCCAAAAAGGGTTACAAGGTTGCGGTCATTGTCAACGATATCGGAGAAATCAACGTCGATGCGAGCTTGATAGCGAAGACGCTAATATTACGGATAAAAGCAGCCTTGTGCCGCTTACAAACGGTTGTATCTGTTGTACGCTTAAAAACCGACCTTGTAATGCAGATTGAAAACCCTCATTGCGTCGGGAAAAATTTGACTATCTTCTGATTGAATCGAGCGGCGTATGCGAACCGATGCCGATTGCGCAGGCTATTGAAACAATCGAAAACGGATACTTGGATAATGTCGTAAGTGTTGTTGATGCAAAGCGGCTAGTCGATGAGTTTTCCGACGGGGCGCAGTTGTTAAAAAGATATGGGTGAAGAAGATATCGAATCGCTTCTTGTTCAGCAGATTGAGTTTTGCTCCACGCTCATCATCAACAAAAAAAGATTTAGTGACTGACGAGCAGATGAAAAAAGTGCGGGCGGTTATCAATAAGCTTCAGCCTCATGTTAAGGTGATAGAGACAACACGCTGTCTGGTACCGTTGGAAGATATGCTTGCGACAAAGCGGTTTAATTTTGAAAAAGTTTTTGAAAGTGCAGGTTGGGTCGCCGAGTTGGAAAAACGTGCAGAAGAATATGATGATGATGAGTGCGAGCATGAGCGCTGCGATCACGATCATCATGGTGAGCATGAACACTGCGGTACCTGACGACCACGATCACCACGGGCATCACGGACATGATGAACATGGAGAACACGGACATCATCACCATCACCACGAACATAAGCATGGAAGGTGCAGATGAGGATGAGTACGGTATCGGCTCTTTTGTGTATTACCGCCGCCGTCCGTTTAATAGAGAAAAGCTTGAAAAATATGCAGGGGTATGGCCGCGCAATATCATCCGCTCCAAGGGGGTTATCTGGTTCAGTGATGAGCAGGATATGGCTTATGTCTTTGAAACTGCGGGACGGCAAATTCAAAGCAGGTTTGTCAGGCAGATGGCTCGCAACCGCTTCCAAGCGTGAGCAGGAAAAAAATCCTTGCCCAAGAACCTCGGATGAGGGAAGAATGGGATGAAAAAGTCGGAGACCGGATGATTAAGCTCTGCATCATCGGACAAAAGCTTGATAAACAGAAGATTTGTGCAGACTTAGATGCCCTGCTCGATTAACACAATGCTGAACAAAAAAACCGTTTTTAATAGATTGGGTAAGGTGATATAAATGGAAGAAATAAAAGGCGAGATTGGTCCGGCTGAAAACAAGATGGGTGTTATGCCGATTATGAAGCTCATCCTCAATATGTCGCTGCCGATGATGTTTTCGATGTTCATTATGGCATTGTATAATATCGTTGATAGTATCTTCGTGGCAAAAAAATCAGCGAGGATGCGTTGACAGCCGTATCGCTTGCCTTTCCCATTCAAAAACCTGATGATTTCATTTGCCGTAGGGACAGGTGTCGGTGTTAATGCGCTATTGTCCAAGCGGCTCGGTCAGCGAAAATCAAGAGGATGTCAATAAAACTGCAATGAACGCCGTTTTTGGCAGCCTGTAATTCTATCGTTTTTATTGCGGGGATTGTATTGGTGCGTCCGTACCTTGCCTCGCAGGGAGTAGGCGCTGAAATTATTACCTACGGGGAAGCGTATTTGGATATTGTACTCCGTATGTCGTTTGCACTCTTTTTCGGTATTACGTTTGACCGGCTGCTTCAATCGACGGGACTGACACTATATACGATGTTTTTCTCAGCTTTCCGGTGCGGTTTTTCAATGTAGTATTCGACCCGCTACTGATATTCGGAATCGGTCCGTTCCCCAAAATGGGTATACAGGGCGCGGCGCTCGCCACGGTATTGGGGCAGATTCTCGGTCTGTGCGTATCGGTTTTCTTTAATGTAACAAAAAAACTGTGAAATTCAATTTAAGCTTAAAAATCTTCTTCCCGAATCGCGCATTGTTGCAGAAATTTATAAAGTCAGGGGTTCCATCTATTCTCCTCAGCTCAATAACTTCGGTAACCACTTATTTTCTCAATATCATTCTCAGCGCTTTTTTTCGAGTACTGCGATCGCAGTTTATGGCGTGTACTTTAAGCTAAATAGCTTTATCTTTATGCCAGTGTTCGGGTTGAATAACGGTATGGTGCCGATTATTGCGTACAATTACGGAGCGCGGAACAGAAAGCGGATTACGGCTACGATACGGAACGGTCTATTGCTTGCAATGGGGATTATGCTATTCGGATTGGTGCTTTTTCGAGTTGTTCCCTGCGCAGCTTTTAAAGCTTGTTCGACGCCTCTCCTACAATGCTTGCAATCGGTGTTCCGGCAATCCGCATTATTGCGTACAGCTTTCTCGGCGCGGCACTTGGTATCACCTTTTTCTTCGGTGTTTCAAGCCTTCGGCAGCGCAGTCTACAGTATGATTGCAACTTTTTGTGCGTCAAATCGTCGCGCTTCTTCCGGCGGCGTATCTACTCTCGCTATTGGGTGATGTCAATGCTATTTGGTGGTCATACCTCATTGCCGAAGTTGTCTCGATCATTGCGTGCCTCTTTTTTTATGCACCGCATTTATAAAGAAAAGATTGAGCCGCTGCCCGTTTTAAGTTGTATTAACGATTTAACCTAATTCGTAATTAAGTTTAGAGGATGATAGGATATTTAGAAGAGGATATAATACATAAAACGATTTTTAACGTGGCGTCGAAAAATCTTTTTTTCGCATAAGATGTTTCGATCGTAAAGGCGTAGAAATGAACTGCTGGGAAAAATAGTACTCGGAAACCTTCTAAAAACGTGCAGTTTTGAGAGTGTCCCGCTGCCAAAGCAAAAGTGTTTAACGGTATTTTATAAAGCATTAAACATAAAGTATTAAACGGAATATATTATGATGGAATATGATGTGGTAGTGATCGGGGGCGGTCCCGCTGGTTTGGCGGCAGCCCTCGCCGCGCGGGAAGCCGGTGTAAAAAAAATTCTGATTATCGAACGAGACCGCGAATTGGGCGGTATTCTCAATCAATGTATCCATGCCGGCTTCGGATTGCATGAATTTAAAGAAGAACTGACCGGACCGGAATATGCGCAGCGCTTTATTATGCAGACTGCGCAAGCGGATATTCAAGTGATGCTGAATACGATGGTTCTCGATATTTCGCCGGAACGGGTTATCACAGCTGCGGCAACGTACGGACTAAAAACCATACAAGCGGGAGCCGTGGTGCTTGCAATGGGCTGCCGTGAGCGGACAGCAGGGTGCGATTGCCGTAAAAGGGTACCGCCCGGCGGGAGTATATACCGCGGGCATGGCGCAGCGGATGATGAACATGGAAGGCTGCCGTATGGGACGCGAGGTTGTCATTTACGGCTCCGGCGATATCGGATTGATTATGGCGCGGCGGATGACGCTTGAAGGTGCAAAGGTAAAAGCTGTCGTAGAGATTATGCCCTTTTCGAGCGGACTCAGTCGGAATATTGCCCAATGCTTAGAGGACTATGGTATCCCGCTTTTGTTAAGCCATAATATCAGCTTTATCCACGGAAAGAACCGGCTGGGAAGCGTTACTGTTTCGCAAATCGATTCACAATTTAACGAAATTGAAGCGCACGCAACTATATTATCCCTGTGATACTCTCCTCCTTTCGGTAGGGCTGATCCCCGAAAACGAACTTTCGGTCAAAGCGGGCGTTACGCTCGACCCAATTACCAACGGACCGACGGTTGACAGCGCGATGCAAACGGAAATACCGGGAATATTTGCCTGCGGTAATGTGCTGCATATACATGATATCGTTGATTTTGTAACACGTGAAAGCAGAATCGCCGGAAAACACGCAGGGCTGTACGCACTCGGCGCACTAACCGATTCGGCTTCCGTTCCCTGTATCCCCGGCAAAAGGTATCCGGTACGTTATGCCGCGCAAGGTGTTAACGCAAATGCCCGATGGAGTCAACCTCTTTATGCGGGTTGATGCGATCTACCAAAACTCCACCGTATCGATAAAATCGGGAGAGACCGTGCTTGCAACAAAACGGATTGCCCGCATGATTCCTTCCGAAATGATCAACATACCCTTGAGTGCCGAAAACATACGTGCTGTGACGGAGGCGATCACCGCAGAAGTTACGGTGCAGTAATGGGGCGTTAGCTGGACGAACGTGCACAGCAATCAAGATATCACTGATAATTTTTAAGATGGGGTTTTGTGAGAAATGTAATCAGCTTCAACCTGACATTTGTTTTTGTCACGAAAGTTGCTTGGTCGGTCGCTTACGCATCCCTTTTATGCAATTTTAGCGCAACTTTGCCGCCGCTATGCGCTGCCCGTTATACACACATACGCCGCCGGTGCGATTTTTTGAAAAAGGAAAAATATGAAACGTTTACTTTTTTATGTCAATTACTATCTTAATTTCATTTTTCTGTTTTTACTCAGGCAAAGTTAGAATTATATAAGGATATGATAACAACAGATAATTTAAGACTTCGTTCACCAGAATATGCAGGGAATAAAAATACTTACGGTTTTAAATAAAGGGTACGAGAGTAAAAATCATTGGAATTGAAAGTAAACAAGAAACAATTGATGGAATTACAAGTAATTGGGTAACAGTCGAAGTTCAGAACGGAGCAAAAACCAAAGACGGTAATCCGATAAAATATGCAGTTGTCGGTAGATGTTTTGCGGGTTATTTAAAAGAAACATTCCCTGTTTCTTATATTCCTAATTATGAAAAATGGAAACGGAACAATTATTGCTCAAACAGAAGACAACGATTATTATATTCTCAAAAGAAAGCATCAACAAAAAAATTAAGCCTTGGAGAACTGACAAATGATTTCAATATCTATAAAGATATTAATAAGAATCAAGTTATAACTCGGGTAACTCTTGATGACAGTGTTGATGCTGAAGAATTATGGGTTGTTCAGGCAAAAAGACTTATTGCATTATGTATGGCTAAAAAGTTTCATATAAAGGAATTCAAGGGTTTTTCTATTATTCCGGCGCCTATTATAGCGATTATTATAAAAAAATATATTGACGGATATTCAGATCCATATCAAAACAACCGTTGGGAAATACTGGAAAAAAATTAACACAGGAAGCAAAAGAATGGACAGTAAGAAAGATGTATCAAACTCTTTCTGTTTTTCAGAAATTGAAGTACGAGATAAACCCGGATTAACAGGAACCGCTGTAATTGCAAAAGATTCCTACAAGTTTTTCAAAACGGTAATGGACAAGGAACCATTATAGTTGAAGCAATAACGGAAGAATACGAAGACTCTTACCGTAATCGTTGGATAAGAACGACTGTGGGTGGGAAAACAGGCTGGGTTTTCAGGAAGATATCTTTCTGCAGAACGTGGAGACCCTACTTACTATATTCCGGAAGATTGATTTCTTTTTAATACCGGAGATGCTCCTTAATAAATAAAAATCGTATAACACTAATCTAAGGATAGTAATTGTCCCGGTATTGTAGGTAATTTTGACGGTTCCGGCATGATAGGCGCCGTGTATACACCATAAAGACTTAAACTGAAACCCGTTATCAGTTTTTGCTGATGGGGCATCTTCTTAAAAGAAGCTGCCGAAACCTTTGAGTGGAATAGTCAATAGGACCCTGTAAAAAGAATTGTGTAAATGGCTGAAAAGAATATACTCTATGAGGAGGAGTAAAGATGACAGCCAAGAGACAAAAAGAAAAAGACGTAATCGACTTGATGCTCGATCAACTGGATTTTTCATGGAATGACGAAAGATGAACTGACCGGCAAAGACGGACTTTTGCGGCAGCTGACAAGCCGCTTCTATGAGCGTATTTTGAATGCGGAAATGGATGAATACCTCGGCTACAAGAAGCACGACAATGTTGGGGATCATTGTGGCAACAGCCGCAACGGGTATAGTGAAAAGACAGTGATCCTAGACGACAATAGTACCGCTGAGATACACGTTCCCCGCGACCGCAACAGTACGTTTGAACCGCTCATTATTCCCAAACATGAGAAACGAACACCGCTTTTCAACGATCAAATTATATCGATGTACTCATACGGGATGAGCTGTCGAGACATTCAGCGGCACTTGCAGGAAGTGTATGGAGTCACCGTTTCAGCTGATCTTATTTCCCACGTAACGGAAGCAGTGATGCTGGATGCATAGGTACCTTCTGGCGGCTCAGATTGCGCCGCCTCGAACCGTCACGTTTTCGTAAAACGAAAACGTGCGTATTGTCTGCCGTTTCTCATTTCATTGCGAAACGGCTCATGCTGCAACTTCCAAAGCTGATGCTTTGTTCAATTGCAGCATTGTAAGGAAAAGAATGGCAGAATAGACCACTTGATAAATCGTATCCGATTCTTTTTCTTGATGCCTTGCGAGTGAATTGCCGACAGGATGGCAGAACAGTCAATAAAAGCGTTATATGTAGCACTGGCAATAACTTGGGGAAGGTAAGAAAGAGGTACTTGGTCTATGGTTAGCGGATACGGAAGGAGCAAAAATTTTGGGCAGGTGTGTTGACAGAAATAAAAACCGTGGTACCGAAGATATACTGATAGCTTGTATGGACGGACTTACCGGATTTCCTGATGCAGTGAGAGCGGTCTTTCCTGATACCCATATACAACACTGCATTGTCCACATGGTACGAAGTTCGACAAAAATTTGTTTCGTACAAAGATCTCAAGGCAGTATGTAAAGACCTGAAAAGAAGTATACTCAGCTATTACAGCTGATGCCGGACATGATGCATTGGAAGCATTCGGGAAGAAGTGGAATGACAAATACCCGATGATCCAGGCGGCATGGGAGAGGAACTGGAATGAGCTCATCGAGTTTTTCAATTACCCGATGGACATACGAAAAGCTATTTACACAACAAACGCTATTGAGTCGTTGAACTTCAGTTTACGAAAAATCGCACGCAATAAAATCAAGTTTCCCTGATGACGATTCGATTTATAAAGTGATGTATTTGGCGATACGGAATGCGAGTAAACGCTGGACGATGCCGATCAGAAATTGGGCTTTAGCAGTAAATCACAAGCCATACTATTTGACAAACGGGTTCCAATCTGCTAATACGTACATATCCATTTACACAATTTTTCCTGACAGGCTCACGATTTTGAAGCGGAAATCCTCTATCAAGCGTTGTACGTCCAGAGAACAATGGAATAGTCAATAGTAGTGCAGTGCCTAAATACCCAAATGTATTTAAGCAGCACCTTTTTTAGATGCTGTCTTTTTCCCTGTATATTACAGGCGGCAAACCGTCGGGATTTACAGTCGTCACACGCTTCGTATTGTAATACGCGAACGTGTATCTCCAGACGATTGTCTTGACTTCCTCCACAGTCAGTTTTGTCGTATCAAGCTGATATATCTTTTCCTTTTTCAGCGTTGCAAACCAGCTTTCCATTCGCGCATTATCCCAGCATTTTTCCAACTCCGCTCATACTCTGGACAGCGTGCAACTGTCTGAGTATCTTTTTGTATTCATTGCTCGTATACTGACTTCCAGCATCGCTGTGGATTATTGCCCCGTCTTTTTATGTCAAAAGTTTTTGCACGCCTCCGTTATCGTTTTTTATGCACAGTTCTTTTTTTCATGTTCGTATCCATCGCAAGAGAAATGATCTCCATTATAGCAGTCTAAAAGCGGCGACACATACAGTTTTCCGTCCTTGCACAGTATCTGAGTTATATCCGTCAGCAGTTTTCTCAAAGGCGCTTGTGCACTCAAAAGTCTTGCTTGATGATGTTCTGGTACTCATCGCCTTTTTGTCCGCTTTTGTAAGACCGTCAGGACTTCTTCTGTCTTCATGCAGCAGATTTTTCCCGTGCCATTGCACGCCTTATCGTCGATAATGAACGCTTAATGCCCCGTTGTTCAAGCGCTATCTGCATACGCCTGGCACCGTAGTTTTTGTTTTCTTCATCCTCATCAAAAATCTCTATGCATTTGAGCGAGCAACTTCTGCCATGCTTTCAGCTTTTTTTCCTATTTCGCTTCCATTTATAAAAACCGCTTTCGCTGACCGGAAGAATAGCGCACAGCATCCGTGCTGAAAACTGCTTTTCAGCACTCTGATGCTGGATGTAAGCGAAAAGACCATCCTTTTCTATTTCTTCCGGTCTTGAACGAAAAACCGAGTGAATCCTTGAGTATCTCTATCTCGCATTTTTAAGCTCGGCTATCTCTTTTTGAGCCTGCTGTTCTCTTTGTGAATGTCAGCTTCTGTACTTTTTCTTTCTTTGTTTTTCTTTACCCGCTGCTTTCTCCAGCCTGCCATGTTCCCTTTAAAATGCAACAGTTGAGAGAATATCAATTCTCGCAGACTGTTGCATTCGTGCGCGGAACGCGCACACGTCAAGCCGCGAGTTTGCTTTTTTGCAAACTCGCTGTTTTTAAGCGGTACCATTTGTACCGCTTAAAATAAACCTTCCGTAGTTCACATTAAGCTGTTCACACGCTTTCTTCACTCCGATCTCGTCCGACAGCCTCACGCCTCGATTTTAAAGTTCTCATCGTACCGTTTCATTGCCTCTCCTCCTCTTTTTCGGCAATTTTGGCACTGCACTTTTATTGTATCACTCCACAGGACTTTTTCTGTCTTCATGCAGCAGATTTCCCCGTGCCATTGCACGCCTTATCGTCGATAATGAACGCTTGATCCCGCGCTGCTCAAGCGCTATCTGCATACGCATGGCACCGTAGTTTTTGTTTTCCTCATCCTCATCAAGAATTTTATGCATTTGAGCGAGCAACTTCTGCCATGCTTTCAGCTTTCCTCTGTTCCGCTTCCATTTATAAAAACCGCTTTTCGCTGACCGGAAGAACAGCGCACATCATCCGTGCTGAAAATTTCTTTTCATCGGCACGGCAGTGGATGTAAACGAACATATCTCCGTTTTCTATTTCTTCCGGTCTTGAACGAAAAAAACTCGAGTGCATTCTTCATTAAACCTGTTTGAGAAACTTCAGTTTCTCAAACAGGTTGCCTTAAAATGCGATGTTCCCAATCGTACTATCTGTACGATTGAGAACTCGTTGACCAGTTCGGCTACGAAGGTACCGAACTGGTCTTGTATCTCATTCGCATTTTTAAGCTCGGCTATCTCTTTTTTGAGCCTGCTGTTCTCTTTGTGAATGTCAGCATCTGTACTTTTTTTCTCTTTGTTTTTTTCTTTTACCCGCTGCTTTCTCCAGCCTGCCAATCGTTCCTTAAAATGCAACAGTTGAGAGAATATCAATTCTCGAAGACTGTTGCATTAGTGCGCGGAACGCGCACGTCAAGCCGCGAGTTTACTTTTTTTGCAAACTCGCTGTTTTTTAAGCGGTACCATTTGTACCGCTTAAAATAAACCTTCCGTAGTTCACGTTAAGCTGTTCACACGCTTTCTAACTCCAATGTCGTCCGACAGCTTCAACGCCTCTACTTTGAAATTTTTGATCGTACCTTTTCATTGCCCTTCCTCCTCTTTTTCGGCAATTTTGGCACTGCACTTTTATTATATCACCCAAAGGGCTTTCCCCTTGGGCGTTTTTCTTATACGCTTATATCTTGCGCCAATGCGGATAAAAACGTTTGAATGTTATATCGCTTGCCCTGTTTGCCTGTCGCTTGTTGCCATGCTTGTTTGGCTTTACTCACACTCTGTCTGTCTTGTTCGATTGCTAAGCGCACCGCTTGTTCGTCTGAGCAATCCATAATTGGTTTGCGACCACGTACCGGGACGTGTTTGTAAGCCGCCAATACTTTTCTGCTCAGAAAGCGTTTCACCCATGCATTCTACCGAGACAAAACTCATCTCGGTTTGTTCACCTGCTTTTACCGAAGATAGTCCTTTTCCTTTCAGAAGAACAGCTCGACAGCGCATACGAAAACAATGGCTCTCTCCATTGCGGAAACCTTTTTCCAACTCTGCATACTGCTCTGCCGTTAATTCTAATCTTTTATCTTTCCCATGATTATCATACTATAATCGAAATGATGATAGAACGGGAATATCCAGAAGTTTATTTCTATAAGATAATTTTTGATTACTTACACGCAAGAGCTAAAGGCTCAAGGGTATTCAACAAGAGGAATAAACGATAAAATCATTAGTAACGGTTGGAGGAGTCGTAATATGGGCGTTCTTGCCTCGCTTATAGGGATACGACGTAATACGTGCTATTCCAAGTCCGATCCGCGCTGATTACATGGTTATACTAAACCGTACAAAACTAATTTTTATTAGGAGGCAGTGAATGAGTAAAGAAAATCATATAGGCATAAGATATTCAAAAGACGGCGACATTGAAACATACGACACACGGACAGGAAAACGACCGGACATATCTCAACAATGGGAAACATGATAGAAGAAACAGAGGAAGATGAGAGCGCTACGAAAAAGCATGGGAAGAGGCAATGAAAAACATGGCTATGTATACCACCGTCGACGGACAAAAATAGCAAGGAACTCAACAATGACCATAAAAGAATTTATCGATAAAGACGAATATTTTGACCGCTATCAATTTTTGCACTGAATGGAATGGCTATACCGTCTATGATGTTTTGGGCAAAATCAAACGAGGGAGCCTGCGTCGGTTATCCTCAATTTGCACTTGAAAAACGGCGCTATAAGACTTTCGACGATTGATGAGACGTTGCAGATAATGGCGTTTACTCGAGATGCCGATAACGAGGAAATATAAGCAGTTTATCAGATAACAAAAATAAAACTTTTCTCTTAAAAACCTGCCTCTTTTTAAAAAGATGCCCCTATGGTTTGATTTTACAGCTGAATGCCTTGATTGTCTTATGATAGGATATTATGATGAACTGTTAAAGTATGTACTGGTAGTTATCTAGTGCATTTTTGAAATTTTTGGTGAACTTTAAAAAATTGATTCGTAGTCCGCGTGAGCGGATACGATAAATCATTTCCTTACAGAACAAGCCGATAGGCTTGATGGTTTTCGAAGGTTTCCAGATTGTTAGCGCTTCCCCTGAGAATACTCAAGGGGCGCAGTCTAAAAATTCCTGCAAGTATGTCGGGATTGTAATCTTCTTGTTCCATACAAGGTAGAGATCGCGATAGCGATGCGGCACATCCTCAAGAGAGAACGCCAGCAGCTCGCCGCGATCAATCATATCGTTTACGGCGATTTTTGGAAATAAATGAGGTTCCCACCCCTTGTGCGACAAGCCGCTTGATTACGTCGATATTGTTAATTGAGGTAATAATATGGAGTGATGCCAGATCAATATGCGCAGCGTTCAGCATCAGTTCCATATTTTTGCTTTTACCGCGGAGCCGCTTTCTCTTACGATGAGCGGTTCCTGTGCAAGGCGCTTTAAATTGGTTGTGTCTGTTGTAACGCGCGGTAATAGGGAATATTGGGGTAATAAAGACAAACTCATCTTGATAAATCGGCTTGAACTCACAGTTTTTCATCATCGGTTTTCATTCCGACAATCCCCGCATCGACTTTTTCGCGCAGAAATCCGCTTAATCGTTTTCATAGCTATTTTGTTCTTCAACTTGAATAAGAATATTGGGGTGCGTCTTTCTGAACCGGCTCAATACAAAGGGGAGAATATAGCCTGTTGGAATGGTAGATGAGCCGAGCCGCAATATCTTTCGGTTTGGATTGATAAATCGATCGATAAGGGTTGAACGCTGCTGCAGCAAATCCTTTGCTTCGCGGTAGAGTATTGTCCCCTCTTCGGTAATTTTTTAGCTCGCGCGTGGAACGGATAAAGAGCGGTGTGTCGAGCTCTTCCTCAAGCTGTTTAATATGCAAACTGACCGTCGGTTGCGAAATATTCAGCTCTTCTGCTGCGGCAGAAAACTGAGATTTTCGACCAGCTTTACAAATACTTCAAGATGTTTAAATTCCATAGTTTCTCCAGCGGTAAGTCAACGGTTTTTATTTGCCGCGCGGCGCCTTTTGCAGGATCAAGCGGTTTATTGTTGGCGTATACCATAAAATAAAGGCGCGGCGTACCGGTGAGGGAATCTGCAGCAAGCGTGCCCAGTTTTTGACCGACAGTAATCTGCGCACCCATTTGCGGGAGTATTTGCGCTAAGCCCCCGTATACGTAGACGTGCTTCGTTTTAGATTGAATAAAGATAACCTGTCCGTATCCTCGGTGCGGACCGATTGAAATGACGCGACCCGAAGCGATGGCTTGTACGGGGGCGTTTACCGTCGAGTCAATCGCAACGCCATAGAGTTTTTCCCGAAAGGTACGAAATATCGATCACGGAAACCTACCACAGCAGACTTTTTATCGATTGATTTTTTACATAAGCGCGGGTCTTCCCACGACGCAGGAGGTGTTTGCTGGGCTGCCGCCTGATTTTTGGACGCTGCAGTACTAGCGGTCTGTTTGTTGTCGGGTATAATCAATATTTTCCCGACTTTTAAGACATCGGAATCGGAGAGATGGTTTATTTTTTTCGCAGCGTTTCGACGGTAACCGAAAATCTTTTTGCAATACTGTACAGGGTGTCGCCCTTTTGTATCGTGTATGTTTCGGGAATATAGATTTTTTTGCCCGATTGTAATTTTTCCCTGCATCGCTGATATTGTTCCGTTCGAGGAGAATGGCAACCGGCACCGAATATTTACGGCTTAATGCATAGAGCGTTTCACCTTTTTCCAATATATGCAAGGTATCCGCGGCAGCGCTGAATAAAACGGCAAGAGAAAAATAAAAACAGACGGAATAACGGCGCTTAGACATACTCGTTTATCAATATCGGCTGATTTCATAAAAAAACTCAATACCCGGTTGTAGGGAAACGCATCGGACGAGCGTTTTACACGCCTTGCACGGAAACATCCACTATGAATAGAGGGAGCGCTCAGCAGGAGTACATTTTTGTTAGAAAAAAAGAGTGTCGTTAAAAAAGAAAAACCCTGTAGGCAAAAAGGAGGAAAAATCCTACAGGGCAACTGTAAAGGAGGTACATTGAATACTCTTTAGTAGTACGTATCGCAATATACATCTCTTAAACAGACAAAAAGAAAGGTTACATATTTACAAAAAAATTCTGAAAATATTAGGGTACGGTATGCAATTATATTTTTCTTTTTCTAGTACAATCAACAGGATCAAAAATCTTTTCCCGGAGGAATTTTTTGCGTTTCCTCTTTTTGGGTGTTTTTTGTCATAGAGGGATTATTTCGCTCCATGCCGAAATCTTCCGCTTTCGAAATTCAATGACGGCGATACCTACCGCATTAACTCCACGGTTACCGAAGATGTGTACCTCAACGGGGTGTTTGCACATCAAGCGTATATCTCGAACCGTGTTACCGTGGAAGTTTCGGACGTTCAACCGGCATCGGACGGAAAACTTGCCTCCGCACTCCATACCTGCACGTTTATGACGAGCGAACAAAAACAGTGACAAGACTTTCTCGTGGGGACGCGAATATCCCAGCATATTCCGTAGAGATGAACTCGGTATTTACACCATCGATGAACAGTATTTTATGCCGGTGGTGCGGAATGTGCCGGTTTTTTCCGCAGCATGATGTAAAAAAATAGGGGAAAGTTGGCAGCACACTGCAAGCGAAGCGCATGACTTTGCGTGATAACTTCAATATTCAAACTCCCTTTGTCATTCCTATCGATGTTACCTACACGTACCAAAGGTTATGCCCAGCACGAAGGAAAAACCTATCAGTTGATAGAAGTGAATTATGATCTTTATTATGATATTCCGATAAAAAAATATCCAAAATAACAGAAACGGAAATGCTACACTGCCGATGCTGTATCCTGTCCGCACCATGGGCTATTCAAAACAACGGCTCTATTGGGATAAGGATGCCGGTATGCTCCTTATTATGACGAGGTATTTACCATACAGATGGAATTAAACACGGGGGCAATCATAGAAAATCGCGGCACCGCAAAGGCGGAAATTACGATGTTGCATCGTATGAATAAAGAAGATCTCGTAGAAATGCTTGATAAACATATTCGTGATATGGGAATTTCTAATACAACGGTAGAAAAATGATGAAGGAATCACGATAAGCCTGGAAAATATTCAATTTGAACCCGATTCTGCGCGCCTTCGTCCGGCAGAAAAAGAAAAAGATTGAAAAGATAGGCAAGCTGTTAAGCGCTTACCCTGATTATGAACTCTTGATTTTCGGGGCATACCGCGTTGGCAGGTACAGCCGAAGAGCGGCAAACACTGTCCGAGCAGCGGGCGGCAGCGGTTGCAAAATTATCTGGTAGAGCTTGGCGTCAGAGAGCAGCACCATGTGTTTACGCGCGGGTTCGGCGCTGACAAACCTATTGCGCCCTAACACCACGGAGGCGAATCGGGCGCGGAACCGCCGCGTTGAAATCACCGTCTTGGAAAAATAACCGCAGAAGAACAACAGCGCTGCATATTTCCGGCGCTGTTTGTAAGATGAACGCTAAAGCATTTGGTTGAGTATATCGCCTGCAAGCAAAATGCCAGCTGTGGCGGGTACCCATGAAAACCGAGCTCGGCGGACGGCTGCGGACAGCGGAACTTCCGTAGAATACAGTACCCGCAGCTTTTTTTACGCCGCGCTTTTTGAGAAGTCCGCGCATGGTTTTTACACAAAGGGGCAGACGGCGGTATCGTAAATGTCGGCAAATTGGAATAAATCCGCGCGGAGCTTATTTCGCAGCCCATTGCCGCTGCGATTGGAATGCCGCGGGCTTCCGCCTCTGCCGCCAATGCAACTTTAAGCGAAATCGTATCAACCGCATCGACAATACAATCGATATTTGATAAAAAGGTAAAAAGAAAGAGCGCTGTCCGCATTGGGGAGAATATGCTGCACAATCTGATGAACCGTACAGGCTGGGTTTATGTCGGCAATGCGCGCGGCGGCGACGGCGGTTTTTATACTGCCCAATGGTGGAGTGAAGCGCATAGAGCTGCCGGTTAAGGTTGGGAAGGGCTTACCGTGTCGCCATCAATGAGATACAGTGTCCCAACACCGGCACGGGCAAGGGCTTCCACCGTATACCCGCCGACGCCGCCGATGCCGAATACCGCAACCCGCAGCTTACGAAACCGTTCGATGCCATCAACTCCGATAAGAGGTGTACTGCGAATAAAGAGCGGCTCCGCCTCATCCTGTGCAGCCTGCGCGGTATGGTACGCATCATTTTTATCGCACACGCCGCTCTTGCTATCGGGTTCAGACAAGGCTTTAGCGGATTTTTGAATAGGACTGCAAATACGGCAAGCGTAATGAGCAGTTGTAAAATAAGGAATTTTTATCAATACCTGTGTTGATGACCATTGAAGATTTTTCGCACGTGGTCATGGAGCGGGAATCGAATATTCCTAAAAATACGGATATGGAAAAAGCGTAATAACGCCACTTTAACGAGCCCCTGTGCCGCCGTTCAGCAGAATCATCCCGCTGGTCATCAAAAGCAAGAAAAGGATTGCCCGAAATAATCACCAATACGCCGATAAAAAAACCGAGGGCGCGGGAACCGGCGTCTCCCATCATCACCTTGCTCGGATAGGCATTGTGCCACAAATATCCCATCAATACGCCGGAAAGGCTAAAGCAGATAAGCGCCCACTGCGCGCCGTCAATCCGATGCGGAATAAGCAAGTACTCTGAAACTTTTACGTTCCCGATAATAAAATAAAAGACCATACCGAGCGATATAAGCGCCGTCAAAATGAGCGTGCCGGAAAGTCCGTCCACTCCGTCCGTACAATTCGTCGTATTGATGGAAAACCATAAAATTAAAACGGAAACCGTAAAAATACGGCAGGATGTACTGCAATGCTTTGACTGATAAACGGAATCCAGTAAGAAATGGAATCGTCAAAGTACCAATGGAAGAGCACTGCCGTAGTAATCAGCGATAGCACCAAAATCCAAGGCGCCTTTCCGATATTCTCCCCACGGATTAACCGAGCGGTCATCAAGATAGCCGGTGAGCATGACTAGCCATGTTAAAAACCAGTACGGCTATTTGAGTTCCCGATGGTATGATGAGCAGAAAAATCATCACGACAAAAATCGTAATAAATACAACACCGCCGCCGGTTGGTTTCCCTTTTGCAGCCTCAGGAGAAATTCCGAATTCCTTTTCCTCTGTCTTTGGGCAAACGGGCATAAAAAGCGTGGTAAAATAAATACCGTCAAAAAGCCGACATAAAATGAGATAGAGATAAGTACAAGATATGACTGTAAAAAGCCGCATAGGACCGTAAAATGAAGAAAGAAGTTCTGACAAATAAAAAAAGCATTGGAACAGTATATACAGCCCGTATACAACCCATCGCATTACTTCAAAGTTCTCGATTATTGGACATCGTATAAAAAAACTCAAGGTTATATTTTTAAGAGAGCCTGTCAGGAAAAATTGTGTAAATGGATATGTACGTATTAGCAGATTGGAACCCGTTTGTCAAATAGTATGGCTTGCTTGATTTACCGCTAGAAAGCCCAATTTCTGATCGGCATCGTCCAGCGCTTACTCGCATTCCGTATCGCCAAATACATCACTTTATAAATCGAATCGTCATCAGGGAAACTTGATTTATTGCGTGTGATTTTTCGTAAACTCAGTTCAACGACTCAATTGCGTTTGTTGTGTAAATAGCTTTTCGTATGTCCATCGGGTAATTGAAAAACTCGATGAGCTCATTCCAGTTCCTCTCCCATGCCGCCTGGATCATCGGGTATTTGTCATTCCACTTCTTCCCGAATGCTTCCAATGCATCATGTCCGGCATCAGCTGTAATAGCTGAGTATACTTCTTTAGGTCTTTACATACTGCCTTGAGATCTTTGTACGAAACAAATTTTTGTCGAACTTCGTACCATGTGGACAATGCAGTGTTGTATATGGGTATCAGGAAAGACCGCTCTCACTGCATCAGGAAATCCGGTAAGTCCGTCCATACAAGCTATCAGTATATCTTCGGTACCACGGTTTTTTATTTCTGTCAACACACCTGCCCAAAAATTTTTGCTCCTTCCGTATCAGCTAGCCATAGACCAAGAACTTCTTTTCTTACCGTCCCAATTTATTGCCAGTGCTACATATAACGCTTTATTGACTGTTCTGCCATCCTGTCGGCAATTCACTCGCAAGGCATCAAGAAAAAGAATCGGATACGATTTATCAAGTGGTCTATTCTGCCATTCTTTTCCTCACAATGTTGCAACTGAACAAAGCATCAGCTTTGGAGTTGCAGCATGAGCTCGTTTCGCAATGAAATGAGAAACGGCATATCATCGCACGTTTTCGTTTTACGAAAACGTGACGGCGACTCGAGGCGGCGCAATCTGAGCCGCCGAAGCGTACACCCATGCATCCAGCATCACTGCTTCCGTTACGTGGGAAATAAGATCAGCTGAAACGGTGACTCCATACACTTCCTGCAAGTGCCGCTGAATGTCTCGACAGCTCATCCCGTATGAGTACATTCCCTAAAATTGAACGACTGAACAAAGTGTAAACTTTGGAAGTTGTTCAATCTGTGCGCGAAACGCGCATACGTCAATGAGCGAGTTTGCGAGTTAGCAAACTCGACGTGTTTTTCAGCCGCGCCATTTTTAGCGGCTGAAAATAAACATCGATATAATGTGATCGTTGAAAAGCGGTGTTCGTTTCTCATGTTTGGGAATAATGAGCGGTTCAAACGTACTGTTGCGGTCACGGGGAACGTGTATCTCAGCGGTACTATTGTCGTCTAGGATCACTGTCTTTTCACTATACCCGTTGCGGCTGTTGCCGCAATGATCCCCAGCATTGTCGTGCTTCTTGTAGCCGAGATGTTCATCCATTTCCGCATTCAAAAATACGCTCATAGAACCGGCTTGTCAGCTGCCGCAAAAGTCCGTCTTTGCCGGTCAGTTCATCTTTCGTCATTCCATGAAAATCCAGTTGATCGAGCATCAAGTCGATTACGTCTTTTTCTGTCTCTTGGCTGTCATCTTTACTCCTCCCTCATAGAGTATATTCTTTTCAGCCATTTTACACAATTCTTTTTACAGGGTCATTTAGGCACTGCACTACTATTGACTATTCCACTCAAAGGTTTCGGCAGCTTCCATCTGCTTGGTAACCGAGCGGCGTGTTTGCAAGTATTTCATTGCAAAAAGGCATACGATTAAGTGTTTGGTCTGTGTCAACAGATTCTCCGCCTTCGGCAACGGAAAGATGACGCCAATCGCCATGTCCGGTGCGTAAGATGACCTCATGCACGGTAGATTTAACCGGCGTCTTCTTCACTTGATTCATAACCTTGCAATCTTCTTTCAGTTGCGAAACAACATTCACAACTTCCGATTCAGGTTTTTCCGGAATTAAAAGCACTACCGCCGGTAAATTGTGCGGCATCCGTGCCGTAGCCTGCAGAAAGTGCTGCAATTCGTTTACTTCCGGTGTATACATTTCACCAGAAGATGTACTGTCAAAAAGCCCATTATTTAGCCTCCTTCGCAAGCTCTTTCTGCAAGAACTTGTAATATTCGTCTTTCATCGGCTGACCGGTGTGCATACACTTTTGCATATCCGATGAAATCATACTGGATTTAATCATGTCGATTGTCCCATCCTGTACGCACCGCTGTAAGATGCACTGCACTCTATACAGGTCGTCCTCCGTAGGTATTCCTTTTGAATAGATGCTTGTGCGCCTACTCCGTTGTTTGCTCCGGTACGTCCCGCCAAAGCTCTTGTTAAGAACCGATTTCGGCGGAAGTTGCTGATTGCCGATTGCATAAATCATTTGAGCAAGACCTTCAATCGCCCCGCCCAAATCTTGAATCTGTTCCTGATTGGCTTCGATAGACTTACGCATATCACTAAGGTCGGCATCAAGCGCTTTGAGGACGTCCTCGCCGCTCATATCGTCGCCGCCATCATCGTCATCATTGCCGTTTCCACCGTCTTCTTCGGGATCAGCTTTGTTTTTCTCGATGTCGTCGTCATCATTGTTTCCTGCGGGATCATTGCCATTTGCGCCGCCTTCATTCTTTTTGATGTCGTCTTCATCTCCATTTCCGCTGCCGCCTACGAGAGACTTCAAAAGACTTGCAACAGAATCGCTAAATGATTTTTTTCATCATTAACCCTCCTTGATCTATAATTTCTGCGATTATTTCGCCGGTTTTTCTTTTGGTACACCTTGCGCAGTCAGGTAATCAGTTGCATCTTGTGTGCCATTTACCCGTCCTCTTTTAAGCATTTTCAATAAGACCGGCAATAGCCTCATGTACATCAGCTTCTGCTGTTTGTGATTTCTCGGTTGCATCAATTGTTTTGGTATTCGTATCTTCCGGGATAAGTGCTTGCCCGCCGGTGCTACGTAGCCGAATCAGTGTTATATCCTGCACAGAGTGATTTTTAATTTCAATCGGCAAACTTTCAACAAATTGTGCCGACGTCATCGACTTTGCAAAAACGGCATAGCCGACAGTATTGTTTTACCGGCATCGTGGTAAGTGCTAAATCATTCCACAGTACATGGGTGATTTTTTCAACGCCTGTTTTTACATTCTTGATGACTTTCGGAAATATGCCGCCGACACTTCGCCCTTACGCGGGTAGAACCGGCTTTCAGCATTTTGATTATATCTTTTTGCTTTTTCATTCGTTGCGTAGAGCTTACCCTTTACGATTGTTTTTGTCTTTTTCGTCAAACAGTACGTCTACCGGTTCCCCGATAATCATTGAATCATCAGTTATTACATTACCTTTTTCGTCCTTGCGCTTGTGAAGGTGGTTGTACGAAATAACACCGCCTTTCAAAAATTCCTCTTTGGATTCCATCAGTGCATTTTGCAGGACTATTTGATTTTGTAAGTCTAAATTTTCGTTACTAGCTTCTACTTCAAACAGGTAATTACCGAAATCGTCTACTTTTCCTTTTGATTTTCTAATTTCAAGATCGAGATAAATAGTGTTAAACGCATCCGTATCGGTCATTGCTGCACCCGTAAAAACAAAAAGACAGCCTCGCAAAAGGTCAGTACCATCCGTACTGTCTTTTTAGCGGCTGCCCTTTTTTGAAGTGCTAAATCGCAATTAAGAAGTATATATAAGATTGTTCTTGTTTATTATATCATAGGGTTAAGAGATGGATTTGTCAGGAGTGTAGTCGTTTTCAATTTCTAGTCGCTACATCACGATCGATTATATCCTGAAACTCTCAAAGAGCTGCTTTGCCCGCTCACCGCGAAAAGTATCGTTAAATCCATTGCTTTTTGAGCGCATCGGCAATACTCTGATAATACCATGCCATATCATTTTTCCCCGCATTGAACCGTTCCCATATCTTTTTCGCCGACGTTCAATTTGTCGCGGTACATACTCCGTATGTTTGATAGCTTATCAGCAAAAGCAGACCTGCCGTGATTCCGTACTTGCTTCTTGTATTTCGTCTACAGTTCGTTGCTTTCGCTCCTTCCATGTTTTTGACTTATCTTCGCTTTCAGTCTGGACTATCGCAAGAACGGCATTTCCGAATGCTTCTTTAATCTCTTCCGGGGTGGTATCAGTGTCTTCAAGCGTATCGTGCAGGATACCGGCAATAATTACATTTCTGACTGCAATCCATAGCCGTTAGAATCTGCATTACTTCCATCGGATGGACGATATAGAATATCGGTACCCCTTGCGTTTTTGCCGCTTCATGTTTTTTGTGGCAAAGATGATTGCTTTTTGGATAAGCAGTTCGTTCATTGTCGCCCTCTCTGTTTTTATAGTATCATGCCTCTTTATTTCAGGCGGTATATATCTGGATTGTTTCGCAGCATTGATAATCCGTTTAAGATTTCAGGCTTTACATCTGCTTGTCGATAAAGGATGCCCTTGTTGATGCCGTTAAAAATCCTCAACACTCGACATTATGATTGTCCGCTTATAGTCCACTATAGAATCATACGTGATAAAATGATGATCACCTGCTTTTTAACACACACGAACAGTCCTGCACATTCGGGTATTTAAGTGTTGTAACTGAAACGACAACTTGATTAAATTCCGCATCAGGGATTTGTAATAACTATTCGCAAAGTGCCGTTTTTCATCTCCGCTCGCTGTTTTTTCCGGAGCACTGAGAAAATGACTTCCCTTTTGACAGCGTTATTTAGACGCTCAATGCTGCAAAGTTCTTTTTCCTCATTCCGATAATACGCATCTTCGGAAAGGATAAAATCAATTTCTTCCTGTGTTCTACCTAAACCTTTCAAGAATAGTTTCTTTTTATCGGTAAACGAGACCCTGTTCGGATTTTTGCCATTCAGGACACACTTGAGGATTATGCACTACCTGTATCATCGTTTGCCAACTTGCTTCGTGATATTCAGCGTCTATTTTGTCGAGTATCTCTTTTCACACTCCGATAACTTTGAATCCGGTATGCGCTCTGTCGCAAGCATCAGATTGTAACCATCTTTGATAAACCCGCGCATTCCAAAGATTCTGACTTGCAGAATCGGTATACTTGCCTTTTATCAGGTCATATACTCCGCTTAATACCTACCGTTATCAAGTGAATAGTATACGTCCCTGTTATTGAAAACATTCATTTTCTCTAATTGATTCACGATCCGCTAAATACATCAGTTTTATGAGTTTTGTATAATTAAGTGTTGTTTCTTTATATTTTTGAGAATATATCCTGTAACCTGTATCAGCTTTTTCAAGATTCATTCCGGCTCCCATTCACTCATAATATATCATATTTCAGGGATAAATAACAAGGTTGTTAATAGTTTTTCTTAGAATTTATGAAACCAGTACTTTTAGTCGTTGCATCGTTCCCAGTCTTCAAAATACTCTTCTTCAGCCTGTTCGAGCGATGCAGTTATCATCAAAGGCTTTTTAGTGCTTCTTCAAGAGAAGTTGTGTCAAGGCGATATTCATATGAGTATGGTAAGCAAACAACCTTACTCTTACCCAGTCTTTTTCTATTTTTGCGGGAAAAAATCAGCTTCCGCCGCCCTGCCTTGTGGTGTTAAGTATTCTTTGTGTTTCATACATAGGTTTATCGGCAGATATGACTATTCAGGAAAGAATGACGGAGCAGTTATTTTTACCAACTTCCACTTCTATATGCGGAATGGTCAAATTCTATGTTATGTTCTTTTCAAAAGCTGTTCAAAACGATTCATACTACCATTGTGTTTTTCGCAATAATCAACGATGTATGGAAACAGTTTCTTTACATCTTCATTCTTAATCTCATCAAAAATATTTCTTTTGATCATCAGTGTAATCACCATCAAAAGCCCAAATTTACTATCAAGAAGTTTTATTACCTTTGGGATTTCCGAATACTCAACAACACACCATTGTTCTAAATCCCTGCGCTTGAATCTAAATCACCGTCAGAAAGTGTGAAAGTAGTATCATAGTCCTGATATGAAAAATTCAGTGTCATAGCAACCATTAGGATGTTTGCTTCTTCTTAACGTTATTGTCGTATCCATAATCCCTCAAAAATAAAGCCGCGCTTAGTATGCACGGCTTACAAAATCTGATTTATGCTGAAGCAATTTCAGTATACGCTTTTTAGCATATTCTTCCGAAACTCCGCCCCACATAGGATTGAATCTTGTAGTTGGTTCAAGTTGTTTCGTTTTTGTAAGAGAAGACGAATGTTTTTTTCCATTTTTCGTCAACAGCCCAAATATCTTCATAATCATCTGCGTAATACTTCATAGCCTACCTCCTACATCTTTACTATATCATAAAGAAATAATGCTGACAAGTTTTTAGCCGATATATTCAACCAAGTGTTCAAAAATGCTCGATTGTATCATTGTTTAAAACACCGTCTGTCTTTTGCTCTGCTGGTAAATCAGGGATTGCCTGTTTCATCTGCTCCCTGATTGCCGCCGCAAACGCAGCTCATGCTTATAATCTTTGTCAAAAATATTCAAGGCACCGTCTTGTCCTTTGGTATATCATTAGTCGGAAACGTTCCATTTTTCTGAATATCTGTTTGATAAACCGTAAACATTCTTTGTGCCGTTACCATCACATCAGCAAGTTTACTATACTTCGGATTTCCCGTATACTTCTCCATACTTCATACAGCGCAGTGTCCGTAGCGTTCCTTTGCCACCATATTGGCGGTAGTATTAACCTGCAACTCAACGATCGCACCGTTTGACAGTTTTATATTTGCATTGATGTCTGAATATCCGACAGATTCAGGCGATGTAGGTTTAGCGAAATTATTTTTAATCCGTGCAACTTCCTTTCATACCATCAAGATGCGTTAGCACATTGCTACATCTTCAATACTGTTAAGACAGATTGTGTGCCCGTCGCGGTCGTGGATAGTCCGGCAATGATAAGTGTCTGTTCTTTTGTCGTATAGGTAGCTCTTTTTCCTTTTTCTTCATTATCTTTCTGATCTTCACGCAGTTTTTCTTTGATTCGCTTTTTCACTTTTCAAGCTCTGCCGCTTCATAACGATAGGGTTCAGTGCTGCGAATTTTTGACATATCCCATCAGTAATATCGCTAAACTCTTCGCGCACTGCATTGATTGTGTCATGACAATCCTTTCGATTGTGTCGCAAGATTCAGGCTGCATACCGTCAGTACCGCGCCAACCTGATTTGACGCTATTTTGCATCCATCAGGTCCACGTATCGCATCAGCAGGGTTAATCATCTTGGTAACCCTGCTTTACGTCTGTATGGAATACTTTTAAAAACTTGTCCTTTCGCCTTTCCTGTACCCTAAAAACAGTTACGCTCGTCTTTTACCTAAGTCAACTATTTTTTGCCGGTTAATGGCTGCCCGTTCTTCGTGAAAATCACATGGTCGCCGCGAGTGCTGAGCGTATGAGTGCCTAGCTTGTGCATCTTGCGATGATTGTTTCTTTTGCTGCATGATGCCCATTTTTCTGTTCGTCCCCTCTTTTTGTATACGGTCTTTTTATGCCCGTTTTTGTCGGTAATTATTTCTTTGTGTAATTTCGACAAATCCCTCTTACCGAACGCTTTTTGCATTGCTTCTAACGTATCCTTTTGAAAAACAATCTTCATGACCTCTATTCCTCCCTGCATGTAAATAAAAACGCCAGACTACCCCTGCTATTCGCATGGGATAATCGGCGTTTGCTTTTGCATAACAACCGTTATCAGTTCATTATGTGTCGTCGGTATGAGTATTACCGCTTATGCAATCCGTGAAAAATGCACTTTTCCTAAAGAACAAGTTTCCGTTCTTGTCAAAAATAGCACCATGCCTTCTTTACATCTCTTCCAGTCTTTTTGCCTCGTTTTTCGGCTTTGATCTTGCGCTTCCATTCATCGTCCATCGGGTGTAAATCGTTCATAATGCTTTCTACATTGAGTTTTTACCAGTTCATCAGCGCTTAAAATATTCTTTTTATTCGCTTCGTTGTATGCTATGGCTTCTTGTAAAAACTGTGCTCAGCGTGTCTTTTTGCCCTATCGATATTCTTTCTGGCTTCATCCATAAGGCGCATAATCCTGTATCTTCTCTTCGCAATCTTTTTGAGAGTGCATATTTTTGAAGCAAGATAAGAACGGCAGGATTTACGTGCATCAGTCAGTTTTAGAGGTTTCTTTCTATATTTCCGCAAAGCCTATACCGTCAAAACTTGCGCCGGAGGAAAAAGAACTCCTGCGCAGCCATCGACGCGCCTTGTCCGCCCTGCCTCAAAACCTGTCCTGTTTTTCATCACACAATTAACCATAGTACTCATTTGCCTGATGTACGGGAACTTGATGCACGGTATGCAGTGCTGCTTGGAGCAGAGAAATCGTATCGGGTGAAATACCAAATTCTGTTTCTATGCCTTGTTGTTTACTGAGGGCGGTTGACATACGGCATATCTACCAGCTGTTCAGGTTCCATATCAAAAATCGATTGCATTTACAACCCCTTGCAGCACACCGGTAATAATTCTCACCCTACCAGCAGAACCGATAGCCATAAACGGTACTCCTTCTTTAGAAAAACAATGGTCGGCGACATACTGGAAATCGGTGTTTTGCCGCCGGCTATCGCATTTGAGCTTCCGTATGCTAACCCTTGGCTGGTAAGCGCCCCTCTGTTGCAGAAAAACTCGACATTGCATTATTCAGTACAAAACCCGTAGGCATCTACAACAATGCCGCTTCCGAACCAATCTCTGATGGTCTGTGTTTGCGATACCGTATTTCCGTATCGATCCATAATGGAAAAATGAGAGGTATTTCCTTTATGCTCATCGAATGCAGTGTCGATGCCCTGTTTATACTCTTGTGCCTTTTTATTGATATGCTCATATTGTAATTTTGCATAATCTCTGCTAAGAATTTTATGTGTGTCGATTTTGATAAAATCAGGATCACCCTAATCCGATACTTCTGTCTGCAAAAAGCAATTTTCATTACTTCCCGCCAATAGATGTATGTACTGTGCCGAATTATGTCCTGCTTTTTTTATATCATCATTTTTCAAGGATATTCAGCATTTCGAGTACGGTACAGCCGCCACCAGGGGGAGGAAAGGAATATACGACGGCATTGCGATAATTGATACTTACGGGTTCACGGAATTTAGGCTGATATTCGGACATATCTTCATAAGAAAAACAACCGTCATGCTCATTTATTGTGTTGATGATTGCCTTTGCCGCTTCTCCGCTATAAAAATAATCAACTCCGGCTGTTGCGATTTTTTCTAAAAGCCGCCCCAGTTTTTTTCATGCATAGCGCCGAATGCATATCCCTTATCCCCGTTCATAAAAATTCTTTTTTTAAAGGGTGGGATAGGTATTCCGTTTTCTGATAACCGAGTCATCGGTAGCGGTTATCGAGCCGGTAAAGCTTGTTCTAAAACCGTTGAGCGCTAAATTGATTGCATCTTGCGCAACAGCGCGCATCGTCATCGTACCGAATTTTTTTAGCAAGGTATCGAGGCTTTTTCAATAATCCCGGAACGGCAAACCGATCTTCCGCCCATATCCTTCCATTCATCACACACTTTTCCGTCTTTTTAAAAAAATAAATCTTTTGTCGCATTCCGCGGAGCGATTCCTCTTCCGTCCAATGCATAGACTGCATTTTTCCTGCTTTGAGTACGCCAGTGTAAAGCAACCTCCGCCGATTCCCCGAATGGTGTGGTTCTACAACGGATAATACCAATGAAACCGCAACGGCAGCGTCAAAAGCATTTCCTCCGTTCCTTAAAACTTTCAGTCCTGCTTGAGTGGCATATACATTGTGCTAATTGCTCCGTATGTTCCGTTGATGGATGGTCGCTCCCCATGCAGACGTACATATACATTTTCCTGCATACGATTACTTACCGCCTTCTTTATATGTCAGTACTGAAACGATTATTCCAACGCCGTATGTTATGATGACAACCGGATAAATTGCTTCAAGTTTATCGCTTAATCCCAGCAGCATCCAAGCGATTCCAACCAACATACCGCAGAGGATACTCCAGAAAGCGCCTTGTTTAGTAACTTTTTCCATGTTAAACCGACTAAGATAGAAAAAAACTGATAGGAGCGGCAGCAACGTGCTGTAACGTTAAAAAGAGATTCGTCAGCGAACGGCTCGGAATAAAAAGTGCAGGTATCAGCGTAAGGTATGCAAAAATAAACGTGATCTTTTTTTGAGATACTGAGAACTTTTTATCATCGGCATTTGGATTGATATCCGTCTTATATACGTTGGTGATAATCGTACCGGTGAGTAAGCATCATTGTTTTCGCCATCGTTGCAGCGATAATCATTGTAACGAATGCAAAGATAATACCGCCGAAGAACGGTGAGGGTAAAGGTTTTAATAGCATAGGCAAATGCGCTTGTTCCATCACCTAAATCAGCTCCCGAAGCTTTTGCAAGCATTCCACAGGTTGCGGTAAAGAAACAAATCGGCGCTGCAATAAGATATCCGAGGATAGAACCCGTGCGGGCTGCTTGCGGGTTTTTGCCGCCAATAACGGCTGAAGTACTGATTGCATAACAGCCGTACTGATACACCCTCCGAATATCCACGCGATAATTCTGTGCAGTGGCATATTTTTCATGCTGTCATATCCTTGCGGCAGTTTTGCCAGCAATCCGCTAAAAGCCGTCAAATTTAGGCAGTGTCGTTACAACAAAAATAATGAGTAAAATATAAATACCGATACAGACGATTCGTCCTACCGCTGATGCTCCTTTCATTCCTGAAAAACCGGTATAAACGACAGCAACGGTTACACCGATTAACATTGCCGCCATAAAGTTGATATTGGGTAATACGATTTGGATAATGGACGAAACCGTTTTTTTAGTTGAATGGGGATGTAGAGAAACCATAGACAATCCATGCGTATGAGTATAGTTTTGCTGTTTTATTATCGAATCTGGATTGTAAGTATACAGGAACCGATTCGCCGGGCATATTGTTTCGGATTATTTTGGCAAAGACAGCCAATGCAATAAAGTAAAACGACCCCGCTATTGAATACCACGATCCAGCAATGCCGAGGTTATATCCGTTTTGAGCAGCTCCGACATTGCCATACCGCCGATTTGCCATGCCGCAAAAATAGCACCGAGCGAAACGGCGCTCAGGGATTTATCTCCTCCTGACCATTGTGCGGACGACTTAATGGTCGTTCCGGCATAAATACCGATACCGACAACAATTAAAAAAATGTGATGATCCATGTTGCAATTAACATATTGATTTTTCCTTTCTTAGCTTTATATTATAATATGTAATATATTACATATTATAATATAAGGGTACACCACCTTTCAGAGAAATGCAACAACAAATTTTAAAAATTCTAAAAAAATATTTTGATTTTTTGAGAAAGAGAAGCCTTAAAAACAACCGAGTCGTGAGATATCCCCAGAGGAGTTTTTGCTGCTACTAACCGAGTATCTTCAATAGATACCGCAGTTCGATACCTGCTCGTTTTAAGAAGCCGAGATCAAGCGAATAGCCGCGTGCAGCATCGGGAAAATGGCTATAGAGGTAATCACGCTCTGCGAAAAGTTGTTCCATCGTGTCTTCCGATATCGAGCGCGTACCCTTGCAGATGCTCATTCAGCATCGTTAAGGCTTTTGTTTCATGAGTAAGATAATCGCAGAGCGCTTTGTGCCGTTCGCGAGCGGTAGTTCGCTCCAACTGCGGAATTAAAAAATCTCGTCCGCAGTTGTGTTAGATTCATCGATACCGATACTTTCGCCCTACCGCCATCTGAAGCAGCGGTACTGACGTTTGCTATGTGAGCTGTAGTCTGCTGTTCGGTCGTATCGGAGGAGAACTGTCGATCGGCATCGGTAGTATCCGCTCCGCTTCGGTTATATCAGCCTGTCGACCGTTTAGGGAGGCAGCCTTCTGTTCCGATGTCAATCACCCGCTCATTTCCGGAAAAAGCATGACGGTACAATTCCGCATAGCTGGAAAGTACCGGTGTTGTCCAATAGGAGCGCCCCTGTTTTCCGGAAATGCGCTGCATTCCAGCCGCGTTATTGAGCTGATAGGGCGATTGCGTGCGGCATATTTCCGCGAACAGTTTTTTTACGGGGCTGCTTCCGGCGGCATGGGTCAGGCTGCTTTGCCATGTAAAATCCAAGCCGGTATGCAGTACGGGCAGGGTGAGGGAGGTGAGCGTTAAGGCAAGCTGTATTGCCGTCAATCCTACCGACCCCAGCGGCGGGAGAATAAGCGGGCGCAGCGTTTGATAGAGTTGCTCCAAATATCGTAGCCGTGCGTACTCGGTGCAAAAAAAGTATACGTTTCCGCCGCTGGCTTGCAGCGCGCGGGGAGAAGCCGTCAAATCGGCAAGGACGGGTATGCCGTATTTTTGTAAGCCGATAAATGCCGAATCAATCCAATATTGCGATTCCACCAAGACGATTGCGTCAGGTACGAATGTCGGGTAAGAGCGCTGCAGTAGCGGCATCCACCGCAAGCAAAAAAGATTTTCTATTTTTGATGATAAAAATTCCGTGCAGTATCGAGCGATGGACCGGCGCCTACAACCAAAAAGAGGCTTGCGGATACGCTCATCGCCGGTGAGTAATCGGAAATTACTCTTCTTCGATGGTGCACGCCACGCATAGGATACCGCTGGCGCTGTCTCCGGCGGCGATTTTGTGATCAACTCATCAACGATTTTGCAAGCGATAAAAGATTGCGGAATGTATTATGCGTGTAATTCCTTCCAAGGTGCATCAGCGTGATTCGGTTTTTCCAAAAGCGCGAAATGATCTCGTCTGCATATAAACGCACCTCATCGTAAAAAATTTTGATTGAGCTGTACCCCGCCTGAGCAGGAAAGCACGAGACACTTTTTAAAAGGGAAACAACGGCAATGTTTCTATCTTTTTCAGTACCTCTGCAACTGAATCCGTGCGGATATAAGAAAATCGCTGATGTGCACATGAAGATAAATCGCAATGGTCAAGCGAGAACCTCATCAATAGTTGATCACATTCAAGTGCAAGAATATGCGAAGATGCTGGCAGTTTTTCCATCAATTCTTTTAAGTCCATATCCCAGTACCGGCGAAAGACAGAGTACTAATGTAGAATCGGTATCTGCAACGATGCAATCTGTGCGGTGATGACCGCTTGAGGATTGTATCTTGAATAGAGATATTTATTTCGGTATAAAACGGAAAAAGCCCCTGCCTGTTTGTATCAGCAGAGGCTTTCCATCGTTAGTAGTGTTAATCAATCTTATTGGTTAAATACCGCATTAAAATTGTCGGTAAAATTCTTGCTGTTTAAGACAAAATCGATAAAGGTTTGTTGTCCCCAAGGGAAGTTGTTGATAGGCAAGCATGGCGAGCGGGTATTCGTAATACCAAATAGATGCAAACTGCCGGTATGAGGATTCGATATTGTTGAGCGTTTCTTCCGAACATGCTTTCTCTTCGTCAAGCTGCAATACCAGCACGTTTGATCCCAGTAAAATCGGCTCGAAATTTCCCCCTGCTTGAGTGCAAATGCTTTTTTAAAGAAAGTGTCATTCCGTAGACCGGCAGCAAAGAACGTATCCGACTGATAAGAAATTTGCGGTAAAATAGCGGCATTACCGTAGTTCAGCGTTATCGGGTTGCTTGTCTGCACAATCAAATCGTTTACCGCCGCCTCATGCGCAAATCCGCCGATTTTTTGCCGTTTCTATAAAGGTTTTTGCCTTTTGTTCAAGATAATCTTCGATAATACCGCGTCTCATTCGATTTCATATACGAAAGTACACGATCTTGAGTTTCGGTAAGTGTAAAATCGGCAGGTGTAACCGGCGCGGTGCATTTTACAATCGCATATCCTGAGGAAGTTTTAACGACGGGACTTACCTCATCGACATCGAGCTTAAGCACGGTATCAAGATCTTGCGATTCGGGAAATGTCCCTGTTTACCGTTGTCCGGTACGGAGATAATAGCTTGCCGTTGGAATCGGTACCGAGTTTGGTAGAATTTGTGATAACGGCATCTTCAAACGTGGTCTCGCCTTTTTGGAGCGCTTGAGCGGTTTTTATTGGCATCCTCTTGCGAGTTAAATGTCAGCATCAGTAAGTTATGCTCTGCAAAACAGCTCCGCGTGTTCTTCCCCATAGGCACGAATTTTATCCTGCGGGAACTGACTTTCCTCAAATACAACATATTTAAAGATGCGTTCTTTTGTCCGCCATCTTCTGCACAAAAAGCAGTTTTCGGCGGAACTGGTTTTAAACCGAATATATTATCATAGGTACCGAAGTTATCTTCGATATATCGCTGTGCGGTAAGATACTCAATCACTTCCCGTCTATTGGCAAGTCGCTGCTGTTCCGGTGTATCAGTATATAACTTTTTCCGAATAAGCGCCCGTCGAGTCGGTATAATAGGGAAAAAGCGCCTTATTGATATTTTTATTCGGTAAATAAAAACCGGCGCTCAGGGCTTCTTCCTGCGCAGCCAGCTGAATCATAGAAGCATTAAACGCCGAGCGCATAATCTGCCGTTCTATAAATTCCTGCTGGGCCTTATTATTGTCGTTTCTCAAATACCCGCGCAGTTCGGCGGCACGATGCAGCTGCCGATATTCCCGTAAAAAGCCCGTCGGCTGTGTAGTCAAGCCGCTTGTTTTTTTCCATTTGCCGAGCATTGTTTTTTGTATTGCCGCGCCTGCCCGCCTGCCGCCGGAACAAAAACAAACGCAATTATCGAAAAAAATCAGAATAATAACACTGCCGATTGCCAGCGTATGAAGCTCGCCATAGTTTTGTTTCCTTAAATTATAGATTCTCTGTATAATTTTAATACACTTACTTTTCTGAATAGACAGTTGATAACTTTACCAGCTTGACCGTGAAATGTCAATCACCGATTTTCAACATTGTTGTTATGGGTGAGTTGTAAAAATATAATGCCCACAAAAAGGAGAAAAACGGTTCACCTGAACTAAAGTTTTTAGAGGTTCCCAATAGCGTTTCGCTTGCGTGTGTTATGAAAAAGCGGAAACGACGCGGCTTTTTGCGCTCAAGGAGCCGAAGCTTTTAGATACAGTACGAATGTGCGGTGGATCAATGGGCTTTCAAAATTGGTAAAGGTACGGTATAATGAAACATCTGAAAAACTTTTTATAGAAGTGTATAGGAGATAAGCTAAAAGCATCGCCCTAATATTGCGTCGATGCTTTTTATCGCACAGGGGATGTCTCAAAAGTTGGTTACTTTTTCGACATCCCCGCGAGTTTACGATTAAGTCTTTATACAGTAATGACTTAATTTTAGAACATCGCATCTAAATCTGAGAAACTGTCCAAAAACTGAAGTTTTTGGACAGCCCCTGATTATTGACGTGTGCGCGCAATGCGCTACGACTAAAAACTTTTTCGGAAATTGATATTTCCTGCAAAAGTTTTTATAGGAGATAAGCCAAAAAGCATCGCCTAACATTGCGTCGATGCTTTTTATCGCACGTTTGCGCTGCAAACGTGATTATTGACGTGTGCGCGCAATGCGCGCACGACTAAAAACTTTTTCGGAAATTGATATTTCCTGCAAAAGTTTTTATAGGAGAAAAGTATGCGTACATATTTTATTGCGGGTAACTGGAAAAATGCACAAAACAAAGGGAGAAGCCGTCGCTCTGGCGAAAGGCGTGGTGGAGGCGCTCAAAGGTGGCAAGCACAAATACATGATTGCCCCTTCCTTTACTGCCCTTGATGCCGTTTCACAGGGTGGTAAAAGGGACGAATGTGTTACTTGGCGCACAGAATATGAGTACCGACGAGCAGGGTGCCCATACGGGTGAAGTGTCCGTAGTACAGCTCAAAGACCTTGGCGTACAGGTTGTTATTCTCGGTCATTCAGAGCGGCGTCATATCTATGGCGAAACCGATACAATGATCAACAAAAAAAGTGCGGCTTGCCTTGCAGCATGGTCTTGAGGTTATTCTTTGTGTTGGAGAATTGCTCGAAGAGCGCGAGTACCGGTCATGCGGAAGCTGTCTGCGAGGCTCAAACAAAAAGGTTTGAGGCGGGTAAGCGCGCAAGAGCTGGCGCGAGTAACCATTCGCATACGAGCCGGTATGGGCAATCGGAACCGGAAAAACGGGCAACCCCGGAGGATGCTGATGCGATTCATGCTCATATCAGATCCGTCATTGCGAAACTCTACGGAAAAGCTGCTCGCTGATGCAATGGTCATTCAGTACGGCGGTTCGATGAAGGCGGAAAAATGCCAAGGCATTGCTCGCAAAGAGAACATTGACGGCGGCTTAATCGGCGGCGCCGCATTTGAAAGCGGAAACCTTTGCCCCCATCGCCCTCTGTGAATAATCTGTGATCGGGTAAACGCATCAGGCACCTCTTGATTCTGCGCTTTTCATCTAATCTGCAAGGTGTGTTTGCCGTCTGTTAGAAAAATGTGCGAAAATTTTTGAAAAATTTCGCACAAAAAGAATGCCCCTGTCTAAAATCTTATAGGGTTGCCCTGAGCAATCGATATTGCAAAGAACAAGTTTTCCGTATATACTGAACGCATTTATTACTTTATAGGAGGATCTATAATGAACAAGAAAATCCTTGCGCTGTGCGCATTTGTGCTGTCTCGCTGTTGTGCTGTCCGCACAAACTGTGCAGCCGAAAAAGCAAAAATCAAGGTTGAAGCGGCGTGCAAATGCGTCGCTGTATATGACCGAGATTTATAAAACCGATAACTGGGCGGAATATTATTGCGTGTACGAAAAACAAAAAAACACTTTTTGACGAAAATGAAGCCGAAAAAGCCATGTATGAATTCTTTTCGAATTACAAACGTGATAATGCTTTCTCTTCCGTCGAAGTTGAAGATTTGAGAGGCGCTACCGTCGGTAAGAATACAACAACGATGGAAAAACGCGTTATTTTCCGCCATGTCAATAAGCGGTAAGCGTATACAATCGATTGTTGCTCAATAAAGGGACAGCCCCAACAATGTGAGGCTTGGGATGTTTTTCTCATGAGTTTTTGAAACGCTGGTTAGTCCAAAAACGGATTGATCGGCGTTTCTTTTAAGACGTTTATTTAATTGATGAAAGCTATCATCGAGAGGAGGAATGAAATGAAGCCGACACTATTGGTTTTAGCAGGAGGAATGGGGAAGCCGTTACGGCGGTGTTAAGCAAATAGATGCGGTTGGGATGCATAATGAAACCCTATTGGATTATGCAGTTTACGATGCGGTTCATAACGGTTTCGGAAAAGGTCGTATTTGTTATTCGGAAAGATATTGAAGCCGATTTCCGTGCCCGTTTATTTGACCGGATAGCCCGTAATTGCGATGCGGAATATCTGTTTCAGTCCATTGACTCACTCATTGATCCTCAAGAACTACCCAAGGCGGTAAACCGCAAAAACCGTGGGGTACCATCCACGCCGTACTTTGCGCAGAACATTCCGTTAAAACGCCCTTTGCTATTATCAATGCAGATGACTATTACGGGCGTAAGGCATATAAAACAATGGCAGAACATTTGTCAACTTTAGATAATTATGCACCCAATCATGCAATGGTCGGCTATATTTTGGAAAAATACGATGAGCGAATCCGGTTCTGTATCGCGAGGGGTATGCAACGTTGAGAACGGAATGCTGGTTTCCATGAAGGAACATACCAAGATTTCTTACGGCGAAGAGAACGGTAAACGAGTAATTCTTTCGCAGCTTGAAGATGGAGTAATCCATTTAACCGGTAAAGAGACTGTTTCGATGAATCTCTTCGGTTTCAGTCTTAAAAGCCTTTGAAGGATTTCATACATTCTTTGAAGCGTTTATTAAAAAGAATATTGCAAGCGAAAAAAGCCGAATGTTTGTTGCCGGGAAGGAGCGAGTATGCTGGTTACAAAGGGACTCGGAACAATCAAATGTTATACCACCGATGAGAGATGGTTCGGTATGACCTATCCCGAAGACCGCGAAATCGTGAAAAAGAAATAGCGCAAAAAATTAAAGAAAACTATTATCCCGAATTCTTGTGGAAATAAAATAAGTTTAAATATTGATCGTATTTAAATCGATTTTTCTTAACGCTTTTTATAAGCTGTTATATTATAACAACTTATAAAAGCGTTTTTTTGCGTCTGTGTAATCATGTTATGATGTTTTTCTTATAAGCAGAGATATCGGAAACGGTTTTTGCTACGGATTTGTATATAAAATATATGCAGATATTCAGCTTTCGGTATGCCGATATTGTCGCAGTAACGCTGCTCTCTTTTCATAAATATTACCACCAGATTGTAACCGACTGTTGACAGTATTGAATAAACAAGCTATGGTCAGCCGCTATGGCGGTGTATTATAGTAGAGCTGAAAAATCTGAATAAAACATATTATCTTGCGAACCACACGGTTGAAAGCGATTAAAGATGTATCGCTTACCGTACATGACGGCGAGGTTTTTGGTGTTATCGGTTATTCCGGAGCAGGTAAATCCTCTCTTGTGCAGTGCATCAACTTACTTGAAGTGCCGGACAGCGGGACGATTACGGTAGACGGTACTGCCGTTACATGGGAAGAAAATGGAGTTTTTAAGCGGCTTTCAAACCATGATATGCAACAGGTACGAAAAAGATAGGGATGATTTTTCAGCATTTTCAATTTGTTGGATCGATCGACTGTTTTTGACAATATTGCATATCCGCTCAAGCTATTCGGGGCTTTCTAAGGAACAGATACGGGCGCGTGTATATGAACTGCTCGAGCTGGTCGATCTTACCGATAAAATACAGGTCTATCCCGCTCAGCTGTCAGGCGGACAGAAGCAGCGGGTTGCTGTGCCCGCGCCCCTTGCCAATAATCCGAGCCTGCTACTTTCGGATGAGGCAACGAGCGCCCTCGATCCTGAAGCTACCGAGTCGATTTTAAGCCTGCTAAAAACACTGAACAAAAACTCAATCTTACCATTATTCTTATTACCGCATGAAATGGCGGTTATTAAGTCTATCTGTCATAAAGTTGCCGTAATGGAGAAGGGAGGGTTGTTGAACAAGGCGATGTATATTCCATTTTTGCTGCGCCAGAGCAAGCAATTACGAGAAAAATTCATCGATTCCCAGTCATCCCTTTCAAAAATTGGCGCCATTGCTTCTTCCGCTCATCGTCTGATTGATGCCGGCGCTGGCAGCCGCTTGGTCAGGTTGCAGTTTGAAAAAGATGTTGTCGGAGATGCGCTTATCTCTGAAGTTTCTCGAAAATACAATGTAAAATCTCAGTATTGTTCTTGCAAACGTTGACCTTATACAAGGTGTCCCGCTTGGAGGCATTGTCGCGGTTATACAGGGTGATGCATCAAACGTCGATAGGGCGTTGGCGTATTTCCGCGATAAAAACGTTAAGATATTTGAATATGCAAAAGAACTGATACTATATCGGAGGAAGTGTGATCATGGAATTTTTGAGCAGTGGTGCCCCAATCTTTACGCCTATTGGTATCGTTTTTAGATAATTGTCTTGCAACCTTTCAGATGTTTTCTTATTTCCGGCAGTATTTCATTCGTATTCGGAATGTTTTTCGGAGTATTGCTGGTTGTGTTTAAGAAAGACGGCATAAGAGAAAACAAAGTGCTCTATACCGTTATCAGTATCATTATCAACGTATTCAGGTCTATTCCGTTTATTGTGTTACTGGTGTTTTTGATTCCGTTTACCCGAGCGGTTGTGGGTACGGCAATCGGCGTAAAAGGAGCTGTTATTCCGTTGATTTTCGGAACCGTACCTTTTCTTTTTCGCGTCAGGTTGAAAGCGCCCTTGAGAATGTGAATCCGGGGAAAAGTTGAAGCTGCCCGCAGTATGGGAAGCAGTACTGCCGGTTTGATTTTTTTCGAGTGTATCTACATGAATCGGTTCCGGAGCTCATCCGTGCGGCAACGATTACGGCTATTTCGCTCGTTGGTTTGACTACAATGGCAGGAGCGGTCGGCGCAGGCGGACTGGGAGACTTTGCCATCAACTATGGACAGGGCTTAAACCATGCCGACATTATCTATGCCTGTATCATCGTATTACTACTTTTTTTATCTGTTTTTACAGTTTACAGGCTCTTTTTGCTAAGAAGACGACAAATAGGGGATTGTTTAAAAAGACGTACTGATAATCTGTGAAGATTAGAGATCGGGAAATAGCGCGAACTGTATTCTTGAATGAAGAAGAATATTATAGGCTGTTTAGCTTTTTAGAATATTGAGTATCTTCTAAAAACTCTGGTAGAGATTTTTAGCGGTCTCTATCATTGCTATAGGATTTTCTATCATTTTATATGATTTATAGGGGATTTTTATGAAAAATGCGAAAAGATTAATAGGAATACTTTTTGCCGGTATCGTGCTTGCGGGCGGACTTTTTGCCCAAAAAAACGGGCGCAACAACCGTCAAGGTTGGTGTGTGCGGCTCTTCAAATGATCAGTGGGAGCGTGGTTCAGTACCCTGCTCGATCAGGAAAAAGGCGAATATCAAGATTCAACTGGTAGAATTCAGTGCGTATAACCTGCCGAACGAGGCGCTCAATTCAGGCGACATTCATCTCAATGCGTTCCAGCATAAAGCCTATCTCAACAATGAAATTGCAAAAAACGGTTATAAGATCACTGCAATTGGTGATACGCTTATTGCGCCGCTGACCCTGTATTCTAAGAAGTATAAAAGCCTTGATGAGATAAAAAAGGCTGCTGGTACCAATGGAACCAAAAACGTTAAACGCAAAGGCTTTGCAATTTGCTATTCCGAACGACGGCACCAATATGAGCCGTGGAATAAAGCTGCTGGAATCCGCAGGGTTGATTGAAGTGAATCCTGCGGCAGGGTATACCGCCTGAGCTGAAAGACATTACCAAGTATGTGTATAATGTTGAAGTAGTTCCGCAGGCTGCCAATACGTTGCCGCAAACGCTCAACGACTATGCCGGAGCAACGATTAACGGTACCTATTCCATTCCGGCAGGTTTAATTCCTTCACGGGATGGGTTGATAATCGAAAAGCAATCCGAATCTGGCGGTAATCCCTATGTCAATGTTATTGTAGCCCGTACAAATGATAAAAAAATAATGCAGTTTATGCAAAAAAATCGTACAGCTGTATCAATCTCAAACACTGGCGGAATATGTACTTGCCAAATATAAAGAATCGTTTTTCCCGTCATTTTGCCTATAACAAGGTGAGTGCGGACACCGCTGCGGCAACGATGAAAAAGTTGATGCTGCCGTGAGATGGTAACTATCTGGTAAATAGACCTGTTCAGAAAGGTCAGTTTCCGAACGGGTTTAATGCCTAAGGTAGCTGCGTCAGCCCTCCGTGAGTTTTTCGTGTTGAGTTTTTAGCCGCTGCAATGCGGGAAATATGCAGTGCGGTGTAGAATCTACAAGCCATTATAGGAGAAAGATAATATGAACAAGACTGAACAGGAGCGCATTACGGCGCATATCCGCGAGGATCATCCGTATATCGTTGCATTACGGCGCTATTTCCATCAACATCCGGAAATTGCAAAAGAAGAGTTCCATACTGCCGAACGGATTGAAGCCGAGCTCGATAAGATTGGTCTTGCTCATAAGCGGGTTGGAGAAACGGGGGTATATGCAGAAATTCAAGGTGAACGACCGGGTAAAACGATCGTGCTCCGCGCCGATATCGATGCGCTCCCCATTCAGGAAACGCATACCTGCGAATACACGTCAATGATTCCCGGGGCGTATGCACGCGTACGGACACGATGCGCATACCGCATCGCTTATCGGAGCGGCACGGGTTCTTACTGCGCACCGAAATACATTTGCTGGAACCGTTCGGCTGACTTTTCAAGCAGGGTGAGAGATCGGATACGGTGCGAGGGTCTTTGTCGAAAGCGGCTATCTTGATGGCGCCGATCGTACTTTCGGTATCCATGTTGCTTCGGATGTGCCGGTCGGCTCCGTGGTTGTGATGCCCGGACCGAATAACGCGAGCGTCGATTGGTTTGAAAATAACGGTACACGGCGCCCCTGCACACGTATCCACCCCGCAGCTCGGCGTTGATGCCGTCTATATCGCAAAGCCAGATTGTTACGGTGCTTCAAGCCCTTGTAACCCGTTGCACCTCACCGATGGATAACGTACTTATCGGTGTAGGGAAGATAACTGCGGGCGATGCCTATAACATTGTAGCTCAGAAGGCGGAATTGCGCACCATTCGGGTATTGACGCCGGAGATACGGAAGCAAATGAAAGAGCGGCTTGAAGCGCTTGCGTCACATAGTGCAGCCTCTTTCGGTGGCACCGTTACCATTGAGTGGAAAGATTTTACCTCTCCGCTTATCAATGATCCTACGGCTGCCCGCGAGGTACAAGCTGCGGCGATTGCCGCTTTCGGGCAGGAAAAGGTGATTACGCAACGGAAACCCAGCCTTGGCGGAGATGATTTTGCCGAATATATCCTCAAAGTCCCCGGTGTGTATGCATATATCGGCAGCGGAAATGCCGCCAAAAAGAAACAATCGTCGCTTTGCATGATTCCCTGTTCGATATCGACGAAAAATTGTTTAACGGCAGCGGTAACATTATATGTGTCCTATACGTTAGACTATCTTAACGGAACCGTGTGAAGTAAATAAACATACTTCAGAAGCGTTACTGTCGAAGTATCATTTGTTCCCCGCTCGATTTGTTCCATCTCCGCTGCATATACGCTATTCAGCTTGCGGTATTCATCCGCAAGGAACCGCTGATCAGCCGCAATAAAGTCATTCGATGTGATACTTGTTCATTCAAAAACTGTTAAATTCTTCTATCTTGTTTTCCGTATCGATAGCTGCAAGATTCTCGCAGCCGGTAAGAAATGTGTGCGTCATATACAGGATGCGGGCAACGGGGTCGGCAAATTGATAGCATTTACGGCGGTTCTTCCCCGCGGCTGTTTTTAGTGCATCTTCTGCTTCCACCATTTTACGGAAAAAGTTTTACCGCTTTAGTATTGCCCGCCCGTTTAATGATTTCGCGTATTTCTTTTGATTGTTCTTCAGCTGGCAGCGGTCTAATATCACCGGATTCCGTTTTTTCTGTTAACAATGAGCTTGCAGGTTTTTGCGGCGCAATATAGTTTGAAAGTTTGACGAACGGAATTGCAAAGGCATCGGCATATAACCGGAGTTGTTTGCTCTCTTTTTGATAATACAAAGGTAAAAAAATAACGCCGATGATCATAACAGCGAAAGCAAGATGAACCGGATTAAATTGCAGCATAAATCCTCCGTATCTTTTGTACCGTAGTTCCGTTGACGCGTCAATAGAAACCTGCTACGCTGACGGTGTAAACGCATCAGGTACTTCTTTGAATGCCCCTGCGGAATAAGAGATGTTATTCGACCAGAGTTGAACCTCTGCATGGTTCAAATGACCTCACAACTTCAATTATTATGCGACATTTTGATTTACGCTACCTGTGATGTGTTTACCCGCCTGTTAGAAAAATGCGAGAAGTTTTGAAAACGCAAGGTTTTTAGAGGTCCCCATATATATCAATTTTGAGTAATGCCCGATGACATATAATATTGATGTACGTAGTTACTCACGTGTAAAAAAATCTAACCGAAAGATAGCCCGCTACTCATGTAAAAAACCTAACCGTGGCGCTCTATGACCAAGGCTGAACCATAGAGATAAGTTTACGCTGCAAGCATCGCGTTGTTTCAAGCAGTTGTTGTAAAATTAAAACTATTCTTCCTGCGCACAGTTCAGCTTTTACCGCCTCGCGTACGTCAGAGCTTTCCATCAGCCTGCAACACGGCGTCTTTGCTGTATCATATTTTTATGACCTTTACGTCTATCCGTTTTTGCAATAATCTTTTCGGTTAGATTTTTTTCGTGATGCAATGCGGAGTATTGACATAACGGAGCTTTATCGATAATATCAATCACTGTTATTGAAACAAACGGGCAATAGCGCAGTTGGTTAGCGTACAAGTCTGGGGACTTGGGGTCGCCGGTTCAAATCCGGCTTGCCCGATTATTTTTCGTATTATATCCCTATTCCGATCATATATCTATTCTACCTTTCCATTAAATAAAACGGTCTACCTTCAACTCGCGAGATTTGTTAGCGTATGATACATGATTTTCTTACCGGGAATCTCTAAAAACCGATAAAAATCTAACCGAGGTTTTAGAGAGTCTCTCTACAGAGTTTTAGTGAAGTATCTCTGCGATGTGTTGTTCGCTGTTTGGGACGGAGAGGTCGATGCGGTGAACGTCGGGAAAGGATTGAAAGAAAGTTTGCTGCCGTTTGGCGTACCGTTTTGCTGTTGCGCGTAATGAGGGCTTTCACCGCATCGAGCGGGGCGGCCGCCGGCGCATTGGGTGAGAGCTCAAAAACTCTCGATACCCGATTGCTTTCATCGCAGGATATGTGGCAGTACAGCCCTGTGCAGCCAACCGAGCAATTTCTTGTTGCAACCCTTGGGCAAACATCTCATTGACACGCTCTTCAATGCGCCGGTACAGTTCATCGCGAGGGCGGTCTAAAAATATCGGGCAAAAACGGAAACCCTCGCGATAACGGTACGACAGCTCGAACGAGCTGAGCGCGCCCCGAGGCGCAATACACCTCGTGCGCGCGAGGATACGGTATTCGTCATGGATGTGGATTTTTGCTGCTGATGCGGGATCAAAGAGGCGAGTTCCGCGTGCATTGCTGCGGCGCCGATACGCTGTATTCGTTCCTGCACTGCAGCACGCAAAACAGGGTCTGCCTGCGGGGTAACTGGCATACCGTACATAAAAATGCTTAATATAAAAGGCTGTTCCGCCAAGCACAACCGGCAGTTTGCCGCGGTCTGCAATATCCTTACAAATTTCATCTGCGCTGCGCACAAAGTCCGCGACGGAAAAATTCTTCAGAAGGATCGCATATTCCGATAAGATGATGGGGGAGCGCATCAGCAGCTCTTTGCGGAGGCTGAGCCGAACCAATCGGCATACCACAATATACCTGCACTAGAGTCTGCAGATATAATCTCCGCCTCGATGGAGTGAATGGGATCAGCAAAAAGATGAGCGGCAAGCGCGGTCTTTCCGCAGGCTGTAGCCCCGAATATAACCGCGACAGGAATCATGTGCGTCGATATCAAGAACTAGGGAAATGCTCGGGTCTATATTCTATTTTATAGTCGATAGCGCCGGTAAATACTTGCGAAGCTGCGGTAGACACAACCTTATCGTTGTTTTCTTCGAGTATCGGATCCTGAATCGTTACGAGCTGAAAGGCTCGTCGCGTCGCAGCGCAGGTAATTTTCGTAAATATTGCCTTTAAATTCAATCAATTCTTTTAACGGAAAAAAATCATACCATATATTATAGCGAGTTTTTATTATTTACTGCAACTGATTAGCTTATCAATTATTGGACAGAGAAGAGATGGTACTTCCCTTGCCTAAGCGAAACCGGTTAGGCAAAATAGATTAAGCAAAAATACTACTAAGGAGATACCATCGGAATGGATTATTACGCATCTTATAAGAACAGTAAAGACCCCTCGTTGTTGAGAAAAGAGTTGGTCAGCTACGCGCTAACGTATGGCAACAAAAGCTGCACGGCACTTTCAAACAACCGTAAAAACGGTCAGAAAATGGAGAAAGCGCTGGCAAGAAAAAGGAGTGGGGCTTAAAGACTTGTCTAAAAACCTGAAAAAGTCCTCGCATGATGAAGATGTATTGGCAATTCAAAATAAAAGCTCTAGCAGAAAAAGGCAACTGCAGATAATAAGCGCATTAACGCTGCTGTTGAATTAAACGCGAGTATAGCATCCCTTACTCCCTCAAGACGGTTGTCAAATATTTAAAACAATACTATAAACTGCCGAGCAAAAACACACCGAGAATTGCATCGAGCGCCCAATGCAGGTTATTTTCTATCCCCAATGAGCCCTCATCGCAAATGCATACTCCCACAAACACAAGCATCAGTATATCGACGAGAGTGTGTTTCTGGCATCTGTCAATTCTTTTCATCTTTAATGTTCGCAAAATGATTCTTGTAATGTCATTGTTCCACCCCAAGGACATTTTTACCACCATTTATACCGTGTAGGCTACTGTTTTTGACACTATTTATAATGCGGAATCCATAGCCCCTCATGTTCTAAAAATCACGGAAATCAATTTTGAAAATGATAGTGGAAACCGCTAAAAACCTTGCGTTTTTTTAGAAGATGCCTTAGTGATTGAGGAATCGTTAAAAATGGTACTTCTAACATTTACCTTGATAAATAAGTATCTTTTAGCGTTGTGGCGCTGCGCCCCTGTATGCTTTTCAAACAAGACGTAAAGCGGTATACTACGCACATGAAAACACAAAAATCATCTATAATGCTGCGGAGCTTGTGTACAGGCTTTCGATCTGTACAGGAGTGTTGACCGCGTGTATGTCTGCCGGTACAGGGCTTCCTCGCAAGCCGGCGGATCGGCTCATACCGGACAGGGATATATTCCGGTTGAGGATTTTTTTAAGAACCCATCTAAAAAGCAAATTTTTCTCTATCTCCCGATGGGACGCATATCGCATTTATGCAGGCATGGAAAAACCGCATGAATATTTTTTTGTGCAAAAACGGGGTTCCAATACCGCAGTGCGGGTTACGGCAGCCGAAAACCGCGATATTGCCGGCTATTTTTTGGGCAAAATAATTCGCTGCTTGCCTTTTTGCAGGACACCGGTGGGGATGAAAAACTTTCAACTATTCACCGTGCAGAAGGACGGCTCCAATCTGAAAAAAACGTAACGCCGTTTAAAGATGTCCGTGTCGAAATTGTCGATGATCTGAAAGATAATGAAAACGAAATGCTCATTGCGATGAATAAGCGGAATCCTGCAAGTGTTCGATGTCTACCGACTGAATTTTACCGATAATTCGCTAACCATGATTGCGGAAAAACCCCGGTACAATTTTCTGGTTGGATGACCGACCATGACGGCAAGCTCCGCATTGCAACGACAACAGACGGAGTTAATACCGGCGTACTCTACCGTAAAACCGAACAAGACCCCTTTGTTCCGGTTATGGAAATCGGTTTTTAAGGACACCTTTACGCCGCTTTTAATGACCTTCTGACAATAAAGAACTCTATGTTGCCAGCAATCTCGGCAGGGATAAAAGCGTACTTTATACGTTTAATCCCGAAACAAAAAGCTCGGTACGCTCATCTTTGAACATCCTGAAGTCGATATAGAATCGCTGCTCTATTCCGACAAGCGGAAGCGTGATGACTGGCGTTCTCTATTATGCGGATAAGCGCGGCTATCATTTTTTTGATAAGGAGCGTGCAGCGCTGCAAGCCGAGTTTGAAAAAAAGTTTCCCGGTCTGGAAGTCGGGATCAGCTCATCAAACAGAGATGAGACGGTGTACATCATCCGCACCTATTCCGACAAAAACTCCGGGTGCCTATTATGTGTATGACACAGCCGATAAGAGCTTTACCCTCCTTGCCGATGTTGCTCCGTGGATTGACAGCGCAAAAATGGCTTCGATGCAGCCTATTCACTACAAAAGCTCTGACGGGCTGACGATTCACGGCTATCTGACCGTTCCGGTTGGGGAAAAAGCAAAAGAACCTACCGGTGGTTGTCAATCCGCATGGCGGTACGTGGGCGCGCAACTATTGAGGGCTATAACCCTGAAGTGCAGTTTTTAGCAAACCGCGGATATGCCGTACTGCAAATGAACTTCCGTAGTTCAACCGGCTATGGCAAGGAATTTTGGACAAAAGGGCTTTTAAGCAGTGGGGCAAGAAAATGCAGGATGATATAACGGACGGGGTTCAGTGGCTCATCAGTCAAGGTATTGCCGATCCGAAAACGGATAGCGATATACGGTGGTTCCTACGGCGGCTATGCGACGCTTGCAGGCGTTACCTTTACTCCCGATCTCTACACCTGCGCGGTTGACTATGTCGGCGTTTCAAACCTCTTCACCCTATTTGAAACGTTGCCGCCTTATTGGGGAGCAGGGACGGCAGATGATGTACGAGATGATCGGCAACCCTGAAAAAGATAAAGCGCTACTTGAAGAAGTATCTCCGATTTTCCATATCGACAATATTAAAGTTCCGCTGTTTGTTGCACAGGGAGCAAATGACCCCGCGTAAAAAAAGAGCATTCGGATCAAATTGTGAATGCGCTCAAGCAGAAAAACATTGCCGTTGAATACATGGTGAAAGATAACGAAGGACACGGTTTCCACAACGAAGAAAACCGCTTTGACTTTTTACCGGGCAATGGAACGCTTCTTTGCTGAACATCTTGCCAAGTAGGGGCGATAGCCACTTCGCAGTGAAGCGTAAAAACGCACTGCGAAGTGGCTGTACACTAAACAAAGAACATACCACGCTGTCATACGCAGCGCCAGCTCAATCAACAATCCCGATACTTGCGTCAGCGTTGTTGATTATTTCTGTCCTTCCCACTACGAGCTGCAACTTTCGCATTCTTCCACTTCGAGGGAGCGGCTGCGGACATAATAGACAGATTTTACACCGTTTTTCCATGCTTCAATATACAGTTGAGTACCTGCCGGAAGCTGTACTCGTTGGTAATATAGAAGTTCATAGATTGCCCTTGATCGATATGCCGCTGACGGAGACCGCAGGCGCGGATGCTCCAGAGCTGATCAATGGTGTGGGCATTTTTATACAGCCAATAGGTTTCCAGTGAGAGGGCGGGTGCAACGCGGGGACTAACGAGCCTTTTTCTTCCAAAAAGTAGCGCTTCATAATGGGATCGATACCGGCGGTGGTACCCGCGACAATCGAGGTGGAGCTGGTAGGAGCCACCGCTAACAGATAGCCGTTCCGCATACCGTGTTGGGCAACCGCGTCCCGCAATGAGTTCCACTGCGCGGAATGATAGCTTCGTTTTTCAAAATAGGCGCCGGTTTGCCAATCGCTGCGCTTCAAAGAAGCGGTACGCGCCTTTTTCTTTGCGCAATCCGCGTACTCGCTTGCACCGTGTAGTAGTTAATTTTTTCAAACAGCTCATCGGCAAGGCGGAGGTGCGCCTCGCTTTCCCACGCAATATGTTTTTTTGCCAATAAATGATGATAGCCCGAAACGCCTAAACCGATCGCGCGGTACTGCTCGTTGCTGATCTTCGCATACGGTACAGGATAAAAATTGAGGTCGATGACGTTATCCAGGCGCGCACCGCCGCTTCTATGATACCAGCCAGCTCGGCATCGTTATCAGTGTCGATATTGCCCAGAACCAGTGAAGCAAGGTTACAAACAACGAAATCGCCGGGTTTTTGTAACCGTTACCACCACGGTTTCTCCGTCCTGTGTTTGAATTTCGGTGTTTACCGTTTGGATTTGACTCATATTTTGAGCAATTTCGGTGCAGAGGTTGGAACTGTAGATCATCCCTTTATGCCCGTTCGGGTTAGCGCGGTTCGCATGGTCGCGGTTAAAGATGAACGGCGTGCCGGTTTCTACCGCAGATTTTCAGGATGAGGCGCACCAGCTCTTTTGATCGGAATTTCCCGTTTGGAAATACGTCCATCGCTTACGCAGTCTTTGTAGCGTTTTTTTCCCATTCTTCGCCGTAAAAGTCTTCCAGTGCGTAACCTTTTACCATAAGGACTTCGTGCGGACACATCAGATACCACGGCGCGTTGATATTTTCATCGACAGTGCGCCAGAAAAAGGTCGGGGCAGCACACCGCAGGAATACATCGTGCGCCTTCATACGGTCGTCGCCGTTATTGGTACGGAGCTGTAAAAATTCCGGGACATCCTTGTGCCACACATCCAAGTACACAGCAACGGATCCTTGTCGCACTCCCAGCTGATCGACGGCGACGGCGGTATCGTTTGCAAGTTTTATCCAGCGGATGACCCTGCCTGCAGCTCCTTGGAACCCGCGGATGGGGGGCTCCAACTGCCCGCACCTTGCCGAAATACAGCCCCATGCCGCCGCCGAATTTGGAAATCTTTGCGAAGTTATCGATGCTGCGGTAAATACCGTCAAGGAGTCGGGAACGGTGTCGATAAAAAGCAGGACGAAAGCTGATGATAGGGCTTACGGGCATTGGAAAGGGTCGGCGTCGCCATCGTAACCTGCAAACTGCTGAGCATCAGGTAAAAGCGGCGCACCCATTCCATCCGATCTTTCTGTTCATGCAAGGCAAGGTGTAGGGCGATACCTCAAAAACATCTCCTGCGGTGTTTCAGCGGAATATGCCCCCGTGTGGAAATAACATACCGGCGCAAGAGCAAATCCAAGCCGCTGTAGGTAAAAAGGTCATTTTTCTCGTTATCAATATAGGAATATGCAAGCTCCAGTTCTTTTTGAATATCCTGCACGGATATAAGCTCCGTAGAGTCCCTTTTCTTCCAAATAGGTGAGTTTTTCATAAAATGATCGGATATTCCGCTTTTTCAAGCTCAATTTTTAGCTTACCCGAAAAGTCGAGCATTAAAAACGGGCAGCGATGAACTCCCAGCGGGGAGCCTCCTGCGCAGTCAACTCAACGGCAGCTTTTATCAGCAGCGCCAGCAGTTCCTGTTCGCTCATATCAGGCTTGCGGAACGATTCGAACTTTATGAAAAAGCAGTGTTAGACTGTACTGTTCTTCAGGAAAATCGTGCTGAATACGGGTTAAAACCGGCTGCACATCTATAGAAGAAAAAAATGAGCGGCAATATTCCGCCTTGTATCCCGCTTTTTGTTCGCTCAACACGGTACAGAATAAAACTCTTTACTGCTGCATAGTAATTATGCTCGATGAGTGTTTTTTCAACTAAATCTTGGATGGTTTCTACCTGTACCGCATTCCCATTTTTACTTAACTCATATATATCGGCTTCAATTTCCGCCGTCATCTGCCGCAATACCTGCTCAAGATTACTCACTTTCGAGAGTTCCGGATTGGTTTGTGCAGCCACATTGTTGGGCGCCGCAGCATCCATTACGCTGTTAAATGCCGCCTGCATCGCAAGCGTAATCTTTTTCGGCATTGTAGGCTTCCTTTTCGCCATTTCGTTTAATAATATCCATTCTTACTTCCTTGTTTTTGAAATTTTAATGGGAAAGATGAAGGGCGTCAAGAAGCTGGATAGAGAGGCTTGGACAGAGAGGTTGTTTCAATATCGGCGAATGTGTCGGCGACATCGATTGAGGTTTTTCATAAAAATAGTATATATTTGTACTATGCAGGAAACGGCTGATTTTTTTAATGACAGTGCAGTGATGCTTGCCGCCGAGGGATGTCATAGCGAAGCGATCGCGTGTCTCGCCGTGGTCTGCAGCTTGAACCTTTCAGCAGTTTGATGTGGTTTAATCTGGGGCTCAGTTACTATGCACTTGATGATAAAGATAACTCTCGCTATGCGCTCTACGAGGCAGCGCGGTGTAATCCTTTCGATGCCGATATTTGGGACACGTTGGGAGTGGTTCTCCACGAAACTGGTGAAATGGAGGCTTCTCGGCTTGCTTATACCAAAGCGCTTGAACTGGAGACAGAAAACGGTCGTATATGGAATAACTACGGGACGCTCCTTTTTAATGAAGAAAACTATGAACAAGCCCGCCGTGCGTTTGAATCGGCATTGACGCTTGCTCCCGATTCTGAGGATACGCTATTTAATTTGCGCGATACCTATACGATGCTGGGACAGAAAAAAGCTTGCAAAAATGCACGAAAATAATCAATAGGTTGGCATTAAGCAATCCGAACACAGTGTCCAAAAAGCGGAACGAGTCGTGAACATTTTTTTATATCGCCGGAATTACCGGTAAAGCTGGCGTATGGGCTGTAAAAATATCGCGGAGCTAAAGCGCCGCTATCAGCCTGATTTTATTATTGCAAATGCCGATATGGCAACAGGCGCCGGCGGGCTTGGTAAGCAGCGTACCGGTTATTTAAGAAAGATGGGTATCGATTGTATCACCGGAGGGGATTGTATCTTTCAGAAAAAGATTTAGTGGAAAATCTTCCGCAAATGCCCTTTGTTCTGCGTCCGTGCAATTTCCCCGAGCACAGTCCGGGAGCCGGTTACCGTTATTTTACCGCTCGGGTGGGAAAAAGCTCGCGGTTATTTCGCTTTTGGGGAGAGTAGGGTGCCATCGGCTTTAGCGGATAATCCGTTTACAGCTGATGCAGGCGCTTCTTCCGCATATCGCAACAGAAACGCCGTTTATCGTGGTTGACTTTTTCTTCTATTGCAACTGCCGAAAAGCAAACGATGGCATTCTTTCTTGCGGGAAAGGTTTCGGCGTTGATCGGATCGGGCACGGGCGCCGCCGCAGCCGACGAGCGGCTGCTATCCGCCGACACCGGTGTATCCGGCGCCGGTGCGTCCAGTGTATCCTGTGCGCATATCGGTATGCAGTGTGCAGGGGCGGAAACAGACGCTGTGCAGCATTGCAGAAAGACCGCCTATATCACGGATGCGGGACGCACCGGCAGTTTTGATTCTGTCGGCGGATATGCCCCGTCCAGCAAAATACGGGAATACCGTACTGGCTTTTTGAATACCCGCAGAAACATGGCAGCGGGTCTGTGTGCAAGGGCTGGATATTGAACTGGACGGGGCAGGCGGCGCCCAGTCGATACAACGTGTCCGTATCGAAATACCTGCTGCGATGGCGCCTCAGCCGGCGAGCAAGTACGCCAATTCAGCTGATTTTTGGAGGGTTTTATGGAAAAAAACAGGTAGAGTGATTGGTATGCCGATAACAAAACGAAATGGTATGCAGGTTGCAACTATTGAATATGATACTCCCGAAGCGGAGCTTTGCTCGATTAAATCGACTGATAGCCGTAGCGGCATCCGCAGCGGATGCGCCTCATGCGGGGGCTGCCATGCGTGCGGAACAGGTGAGGCAAAAGGCTTTGCTTGCGGTACAGGGGAATGTCGTCGATGCATTGAATGTTTCAGGAAAAATCTCTGGATTGGGAACAAAGTTGGCGTATCTATTTCAGAAAAAGCCGCCCGCTTTCAAGGGCTGTGCGCCGTTGGTATTCCGCTTGTCCTTGCGGCTTCCGCTTTTACTACGTATCTTTGTACGGACGCAGAGTGAGCCGCTGGCACTTGCGGGTATCGCTGCGGGGCTTGCTGTCGGGGCGGCTATCGCTTTTTGGCATCAGCCGCATCGTAAAGAGCGGGCGCTTCCGCGGATTGTTACCGTCTATGAGTAAAAACTATGAGTAAAAGCGTGGAATAAAAAACACTGTTGCCGATATTGCTGAAGTACCGATAACCGAGGTGAAATTAGCCGAACATCGGCTGCCGGTACGGAAAAATCGGCTTCGGCATTGCCGATATCGGTGGTAATTTGTTTTTACGGCGATGGGGTTTTTGGACGCTGACATATCTCACTGATACGGTGTATCTGGCTCCTGCCCTTGCCGGTATCGCTATTATGGTAGCAAAGGTATGGGATGCAGTTACCGACCCTATTGTCGGCTTTTTCCGACAATACCCGCACCCGTTTTTGGAAGCGCGCCGTCCCTATCTGTTGTTTGGGGCGCTGCCGTTCGGTCTTTCGTTTTGGCTGTTTTTTACCAAGCCTCTGTTTGCCGATCAAACAGCACTCTTTGGTGGGCGCTGCTGATGCTGTGTCTTGTAAATACGACTATGACCTTCGTGAACATCCCGTATTCCGTACTTAACTCCTGAATTAACCTCGGATTATAACGAACAAACCTCGCTCAATGCATACCGTTTTTTTATGCGCAGGGCTCGGTACGATACTGGGAGCCGTTATTGTGATGCCGATTGTCAATATGTTTTCCTCCAAGGCTTCCGGCTTCTCTGCAGCCGGCGCTTTCATCGGCGGTACTATTCTGATAACGACGCTCATTACTCAGTACGGGAGACTACGGTACTACCTAAAACCGGCAAAGGGAATGTTCTTGCATTTTTCATCTTTACCATTCGGTATTCAAAAATTCCGCATATACGATACTGCTCGCTGTTTTTGTGCTGCATATTACTGCGCTCAATTTTTTACAGGGTATGGTTGTGTACTATCTCAAATATATGTACCAAGCGGAAGCGTTTTCAATACGATTATGGGACTCTTGCTGATAACGGCGATTATTTCGATTCCCCATTGCGGCAAAATGTTCAAATATGTTGGGAAGCATTTTTTTCCTACCGTACAGGGCTTGCGGTGTTGTGCCTTTTTACGATGATTATCTTTTTACGGGACACCGTATCGGATTAATCGGTTTGGCGCTTTTTGTTTGTGGGGGCGGGTATTGGGGTTGGCTTCGCCTTTGCAACTCATGGGCAATGCTGCCCGATGCAATTACATGGCAGCATGATACCGTCCATAACGAAGCGCTGCTATTATGGCGTCTGGACATTTGCCAGTAAGCTTGGGCAGGCTCTTTTCGACCGGCATGCCGGGGTAATCCTGAGCGCTGCGGGTATCGCGCCGATATAATCCAACCGCCGGAGGCGCTTTGCCATTCGGCTTATCGGGGACCGATTGCGGCGGCAACGTGCGTATTGGGTTTGATATTGCTTCATTTTTTTATCCTATCGATAAAAAAAGTGCTAGCATAATTCACCTTTTTGGTTTATAATAATAGGATAGATACAATAGGTTGTCTCTAAAAAGTCGGTTGGTTTTTAGAAGCACCCAATAGCCGGTTTATATCGGTGCGTTTTGGGTATACCCTTATGATAACGGCATATAAGGAGAGTTACAGCATGAAAGGATTCGTTTCTCGCCTCGGTGCAAAACATACCAAAGTGATTTATCCCGCTTCTGCGACGTTATGCCGCCTCGATTCACTGTTTAAAAAGCTTTCTATAATAAAAAGTGTCTTTTATCGGTCGTGTTGGCGGCTTTTATTTTTGGGGGAATCGGTACTACTGCGTATGCCGAAACTGCGCCTACGGTACAAGGCGGCATTATCGATTTACGTAACTGGAACTTTGATACCAAGGGCAAAGTGGCGCTGAACGGCACGTACGGATTTTTCTGGAACGAATTTTTTAGACACTGGAAAGAACCCTCTCAGTATATGGCGGTACCGTCCTCTTGGACACATCAAACTGCGGGGAAGCGGAAGCGCGTATCCTGCAAAAGGGTATGCAACATACGCTGTAAGATTGTTGTTGCCTCAAAATGCTCCCTCCGTTATCAATTAATTTTTCACAGTCAGTTTCCTTCACTGACCGTGTTTGCAAATGGCGTAAAACTGACTGGCTATGATTCGTTCGTTAAAGATTTTTACGGATGTGCAGCCGACATGTTTTTGCATTGCCAAGGGGTAAAACACAGGTCGATCTGCTGATACAGATGAAAAGCATTAATTATGCAAAGCAAGGATTGTTCACATCTATCACGCTTAATAGATCCAATCGTTTGGAATTATCCATATTCCGAAATAAAAATCATCGAAGCGATGATTTTTAGCTTTTGTGTTAGCGCTCGGACTCTACCATTTAATTCTGTTTGTCTTTAGACCCTAAAAGAAATTAGTATCCTATTTTACGCTCCTCGTATGTATTGTAATGCTGAGGATATTATCAACCGGAAGAATGGTTGGATGCGATTTATTCGGGCTTTTCGTGGATAACAGCGCTCCGGATGGACTATTTCAGCTTCGCTACTGTTTCGATACCGGTTATTTTGTACTTTTTATCGACTGTATAAACAATATATCCATAAAATATTGGTGATTATTTGGGTTGCTGAAGGCCTTGTGTATGGAATCCTAATAGTTGCGACCGAGCCTACATTTTTTACATCGTTTCTCATGGCTCATCAAATTATGTGTCTTTTTAGAAGCGGTATATCTTTTTCTCTCGTTATCTTGTTAGTGTACAAAAAAAGAAAAAGAAGCAGCGCTTTATTGCAATCGGTTTTGCCGCGTTGATGGCTACCGGTGTGCTCGATATCATTTCTGCAATGGATATTATTCACACCCCTCAATATGGTTCCTTTCGGGATGGTCTTTTTCCTTTTGATGCAGGCAGTGTCGTTTGCGCAAAGATTCAACCTAGAAAAACGCAGAAGCGATCGTATGAGGGATAAACTTATCGTTTCTTCCGATCAATTAAATACATTCATCGCCGAAATTAAAAAAACGTTATTGAAGATTTGGCAAATGAAGATAGTGTGCTTACATCTAATATGCGGAGCGCTCAGTCTCATTTTGATAAAATTTCGCGTTACATTCAGTTAGTGCTTGAAGAAATAGCATCGCAGAAAACCAATTTGATCGATTCTGAGCATAATACCAAGCATTTGAATAGCTTTCTCAGCGGTTTTGGATGTGCAAATTACGCAGCAAAGTGAAAAATCGAAAGATGCTATGGATAAGCTGACGGATTTAATTCAAAACACAAAGCTGTTGACGGAAAAAGTTCAAAGTTATTCAAGACAACTTTATGAATATCTTTAGAGCAAACGAGATTGGAAAAACCAATTTTTGCAAAAGATGACAAAGACGATCTCCGACATTACCGCTCGTTCGGCTGTTTTGCTCGAAACCAACTCAGTTGATAACGCAGGTTGCAGAGCAGACTGATATGCTTGCGATGAACGCCGCTATTGAAGCTCGCTCATGCGGGGGATGCCGGAAAAGGGTTTGCCGTTGTTGCAGAAGAAATTCGGAATTTGGCTGAGCGGGCATCTTCAGAATCCGATTCGACCGGAAAGATTATTAAGCAAATAACAACTTCTATTGATGAAAACGGCTTCCGCTGCGGATGTTTTAGCTCAGAGTTTTGCCGATATCAGCGATAAAGTAACCGGTTTCGAGCACACGCTTGCAGAAATAGCAACCTTTATCGGGCATACGGATGCTCATACAACCCGTATGGAGCAAACGCTGACGGAAGTATTGGAAGAAATGACCGCGTTAAAGAACGAAAATAACCGCATTATCGAAACACGGGAAAATACGATTGCAAGTTTTGGACGTTTAACAACCGCCACCGAAAAAGGTTAATGCGGAGATTGATTCAATGGTTGATAATATCACCAATTTAATGCGTATCTTTTTCTAAGACTGCGGAATCGCAAGAACAAACGCGTAAAAATTATCGTACCGCTTAAATCGTCTCTCCACGCAGGATACCATATCTCAGACGGATGAAGATATTATTCCGGAAATTTAATGCTGTTTTCGGTGGTATTAATAATGGTCATTCCGAACTATGGTGAGATACCAATGTACAAAAATGAATCGTAGATAAGGTTAAGGTATAACAATGGCTCAAAAAACAGTAAAATTACGCCTGACGTATTTGAAATTTACTCTATCTTTCGCGCCTTTCTCCGAATGACAGCGATATGGGGTCTCATTGCCGGGCAGGTTGGTCAAATTGTGGAATATTTTGATATTCTCAAAAAAATATGATGTGTCTGCCGAAGCGGATGCCGAAACGATGATTTCGGAAGGAGCGCTCCGCAGCGACACTATTGTAGCCGGCATAGCGCAATCGGATTTAAAAAGATGTCGAGCGAATATATGGACGGCTATTTCCGTGTTCCGAAAGTACTCGGCAGTGGGGTGTGATGATGAAGGATCTTTGTACGGCGAGTTTAGCCGAATTAAAAAAACGTACTTGGAAGAAGCGCGCTGTAACGTCTGTTGATATTGTTCGAGCATTAAAGGCGGTACTTATCAGGCGGATGAAAAGCATACGGCGCCGTTGCATGGGTTTATTGAATTTTTTTGACGATGCAGAAGCCCAAGCGGAAAAAAACCGATGCGCTGCGGAAGGAAAGGAAAGACTGCCGGTAAACCCCCTTTTAGGGCTGCCCTTTGCCGTAAAAGATAATATTTCCATACGCGGAAAACGCTGTACCTGTTGCAGTAAAAATATTGGAGGGTTATAAAGCTCCCTATAATGCAACGGTTATCACCCGTCTAACGGATGCTGGCGCAATACCAGTGGGTAGAACAAATATGGATGAATTTGCGATGGGGTCTTCCACCGAGTATTCAGCGTACGGTATCGCGCAATCCTGTAGACCGTACCCTAACGCCCGGCGGCAGCTCTGGCGGTTCCGCAGCAGTGGTTGCAGGGCTTCAAGTTCCGTTTGCGCTCGGTACGGAAAACGGGTGGCTCAGTACGGCTCCCCGCTTCGTATTGTGGAATATACGGGCTAAAAGCCGACTTACGGCGCTATCAGTCGATACGGCGTTGTAGCTTTTTGGCTCTTCGCTCGACCAAGTGGGGCTGTTTGCCCGCAGCGTGGACGATATCGGTTTGGGGCTTTCCGTTGCGGGAGGCGCCGATCCGTATGACGAGACAAGTGTGCAGCATGATTTTTCTCCCTGTGCGCGCGTAGAGCCGTACAGCGACGGCGAACTAAAGAACATCCGTATTGCCTTACCGATTGAATTTTACGCAATCGAAGCGGCTTGGATGCTGATGTTGCAGCAGTATCTGAAAAATTCCGCGGTTGGTTCGCCGCAAAGGGTATTCAAGTTGATCCTGTGTCCATACCGGTATTAGAATCCGCCATTGCGATGTACTATGTTATTGCACTTTCCGAGGGCGTCGAGTAATCTTGCCCGCTTTGACGGAATCCGCTATGGCTTACGCGAGATCCGGGAAGCGGTATGACGAATTGTACTGCGCCACCCGCTCTGCCGGTTTTGGACGCGAGGTAAAACGGCGTATCATTACCGGCAATTATGTATTATCTCACCACCTGTCGGGAGACTGCTGACGAGTGCGCTCCGCGTTCGCGCCCGTATGGAAAAAGAAGTGGGCGCGGTCTTACAACAGTATGATTTTATTTTCTGCCCGACTGCGCCGACGCCGGCATTTAAAACTGGGGAACGTGAAACGATCCGCTTGCGATGTATCTTTCGGATTTATTTACGACCTTTGTCAATTTATCCCATATTCCTGCATTATCGATACCTGCAGGTAAAGCGCAGGACGGTACGTCCGATCGGTATGCAAATCGCGGGCGCACGGCTTTCTGAGGATAAAATATTACGCTTGGCAAAAAAACGTTGGAGGCGGCGCGGGTATGAGTTCGGAATTATCTTACGAAGTAATTATCGGTTGTGAAATTCACTGTCAGCTATTAACAAAGACAAAAAGCGTTTTGTTCATGCGAAAATCGCTACGGGGGATGCTGAATTCTCGTGTTTGCCCTGTATGTTTAGGGCTTCCAGGCGCCTTGCCCGTTATCGGCGACGAATATGTCAAGCTCGGTATTAAAGGCAGGATTTGCGCTCGGCTGTACTGTTAACCAATTCAGCAAGTTTGACCGCAAGCACTATTTTTATCCCGACTTGGTTAAAAGGGTACCAGATTACGCAATTTGACAAACCGATTTGCGAAAACGGGCAGGTCGAAAATCAATATGGCTGCTCCCCAACGAACCACCGCAAATGCGGACAATTAGAATTGAACGTATCCATCTTGAAGAAGATGCCGGTAAAAAGCCTCCATGTAGAAGGAGCGCACAGCTACGTGGATTATAATCGTTGCGGTGTTCCACTCATCGAAATTGTTTCTAAGCCTGATATGAAAAGCCCCGAAGAAGCGGCGCAGTATATGCAAACCATTCGGGAAATTTTAAAAGTTTGTCGGCGTTACTGACGGTAATTTGGAAGAAGGCGCAATGCGCTGCGATGCAAATATCAACCTCAAAGTATTTGAAAATGGCAAAGAATATCGGACGCCGATTTCCGAAATAAAAATATGAACTCGTTTAGAACTGTGCGCGATGCAGTGTGCGTACGAAGTGCAGCGGCAGTTTGAAGAGTTTTCAAACGGATCGGCAGGAATATTCAGCTGATTTTTAAGCGGACGATGGGATGGGATGAACCGAGCGGCAAAACCGTCATTCAGCGCACCAAAAACTCCGCGCTTGATTATCGTTTTATGCGCGAGCCCGATGTTCCTCCAGTAATGCTGAGCCGTGAATATATCGATGCGGTCGGTAAAACAGTTGGAGAATTACCGGCAGCAAAACGGGAGCGGTTTAAAAAAAGAGTACGGTCTTTCTCAATTTGATGTGGACACGCTTACAGCGGAGCGGAGCTTGAGCAGAATGGTACGAAGCTGCTGCCGGTAAAAACAAAGGATCCGAAAAGTTGCAAACTGGGTACTCGCGGAAGTTCTGGCGGTACTCAACGAAAAGCATATCGGACTGGAACAGTTGCCGTTTGGGTCTGATCATATTGCCGAATTGGTAAATGCGCTCGATGCACAGACCATCACCAGCAAAGCAAGCAAAGGATGTTTTTGAGGTGATGCTTGAAAATGGCGAACATCCGCAGCGGATTATCAAAAATAAAGGGTATGACGCAGGTAAGCGATGCCGGTGCTATCGAGAAGCTGGTCGATGAAGTTTTTGCCGCAAATCCGCGAGTACCTCGCTGACTGGAAAAAGGGAAAAACCAACGTTGCCGGTTGGCTGATGGGACAGGTAATGAAAAAAATCGCAAGGCAAGGCGAATCCTAATCAGACTACGGAGTTGGTACGGAAAAAAACTCGACACATTATAAAAATAAGAGATGAAAGCCTTTTTAAGAATCATCTTCTTAGAGGGCTTACGGCGCCATGCCGGCAGTATGACGTACATAAAGATGCGGTAACCGTGGAAAACTATGATCATTCTGAATACGGAGAAATAAATGTCAGGGGCAAAATGAAAAATGAAGCAGGAAAAAGTACGTTTCCCTATAAGTGCAAAATTGATTATAATGATTTCCTTTTTGCTCATTATTGCGCTTGGTACTATTACCCTGTTGGTAACGTGGTTTGGTAGTGAAGATGTTCAAAATCACTGCGGAAGAAAATAACCGAACGGTTAATGCACAAGTTGCAAATTCCGTTGAAAACGAACTTTCTTCTATTAGATCGAATGCTTTTTGTTATTGGATCTCCTCAATACAGCTGACAGTTCAAGCAGTTTTGCAAAAACAAGCCGCTTCTTTTTTTATTTTTGAACGGAACCCTTCGATTGCCGCCGTTTTGATTACCGATTCGCGGCGTCCCGATGGTATTGAGCATTCATTCTTTAATGAAACATTCTTTTTGTCGCATGAACTTGATACTTCACTGATAGAAGCGTTTTTAGAAACAGGAACGAAGCATCGATGCAAGTAGAGCAGGGTATTATGAAAATTCTCAATGCCGCACCGCTTTTTAATCAGCCGATGCTCGTATTGTTTTTATCCATATAGAGAAAAAGGTCTTGCGCAAGGACTTGCGGTATTCTTTTTTCTGCAGAAAAGCTTTCCGATGGAATCGGGCAGGGAACATTGCAAACGACATATCTTGTAAAATGATACGGGCGATGTGCTTATTCATCCTGATTTTTGATCTGATCCGCCGCGGTACAAATGTGGCTTCTTTCCCGCTTTTTATCCAAATGAGGAAAACGGAGATACTAACCGGCAGATGCTGTTTCAAGATGAGACCGGTAAAAAATACTTCGGGTCTTATACACGGCTTTCACTTGGAGATGCCGCTGTTCTTACGACTGCCGAAGCTGCACAGGTGCTTGAACCTGTTACTGATACGGCAAAGCGAAACATTTATTTAAGCGTAGCGGTACTTGCGCTTTCTGCTATGTTTGTGTGGTTTTTGTCAAAGACCATCAGTACGCCGATTAAGTTGTTGACCGTTGCGGCGCATCAGATTGAAGCGGGCGAATATGAGCTTGATCTAAAACCGAAAAACACATGATGAAATCGGGCTTTTTAACTTCCAGTTTTTTGTGCAGATGGGAGAGGGCTCGCAGAACAGGGAGCGGTTAAAGGATTCGTTCGGTCGATTTATCAATAAAGAGATTGCAGAGCTTGCCGCACAGGGCAGGTTAGCGCTCGGCGGAGAAACCAAAGAAACGACTATATTCTTTTTCCGATATTCGCTCCTTTACTGCAATTTCCAAAAGCTTGAACCGGTTGAGGGTTGTCGGTTTCTTAAATGAATATATGTCGCAGATGGTTGAATGCGTCAACGATACGCATGGTGTTGTAGACAAATTTATCGGCGATGCGATTATGGCTGTTTGGGGTGCCCCGACGAGTTCCGGCTCTCCGCGTGAAGATGCGCTGAATTGTATCCGTGCGGCGCTCCGTATGCGGGCGGCTTTAATCCTCTTTAATCGCGGACGGGGTGGGGACAGAAAGCCAATTATCCGTATTGGATGCGGTATCAATTCAGGAGCGGTTGTTGCAGGGCAAATCGGTTCTCAGAAGCGCATGGAATATACGGTTATCGGCGACGCGGTAAACCTTGCGTCCCGAACAGAGGCGTTGAATAAGCCGATGGGTACCGATATTCTTATCACCGAATACACTTATAAACTGGTTCATGATCAGGTTCTGGTGGAAGAGATGCCGTCGGTTACTGTGAAAGGTAAAGAGAAGCCGCTTCGTATGTTTGCGGTTATCAATATGCCTAATGAAAAAGGTATTCGGGTGCAGGTGAAAAAGGTCCCTCAAGTCTTAATCAGATTAGAAAGGTATTGGGAATTCCCATTCCCGATTTTTGCAAAGGTGAATCTTAATGAAGACGAGAAAAATACAAAAATCCAATCCTAACTTTACAAACGTCGGCGCGGATATTGCCGTGGTTGTTTTGTCTCTGTTGGTGATTTTTGTATCTTCTTTTTATTTGTCAAAAAAACTTAAACAGAACGTTTTTCACGCAGCGACAAGACACCGGTTGCAACGGTAACTTTTAAGTATAAGTCGGTTCAGCGCAAGTTTCTTGACCGCGCCGTTTGGGATCGCCCGCAGCAGAATTCCCCTGTGTATAACGGTGATACGATACGTACCTCCCCGAAGCGAGTACATTATATTTTTGTTGACCGTAATGTCGTCGAACTTGGTTCGAGTACAATGATTCAGGTATTTGTCAATAATGATGAATCCCGTATTGATCTCGACAAGCGGGCTTGTATCGGTTGAAACCTCGGACTCTTCCAGTATGCTGATTAGTTCTGGAAAATACTACGGCAAAGATATCAAAAGGGTCTTCGTTCCGTGCGGATAAAAGCGGCGAAAATCTGCAGCTGGTTGTCGAAAAAGGGTGAGGCTGCCGTTACCGGACAGGGGCGGTGCAGAGAAAGCCAAACTGTTGACACAAGGATCGGTGATACAGACGGGGATACAAACGCCGCTGGTAGTAGTGAGCCCCGGCAAAAATGTGAGGTTGCTCAATCAAAGCGGAAACGGTACCGATGTATCTTTTCAATGGCACAGTTCCTTGCCTGCCGCGGAAGAATTAATCCTTGAAACTTCTCCGCTCAGTACTTTTTCTAGTGAAGTTCAAACATATACGCTTACCGGTTTGACGGAATATACGCTTGCAAAGCAGACTCGATCGTTTTATTGGAGATTGTACTCTGCTGCGGCAGGCGCGGACTCCGCTGTGAGTGTTCAATCCGGTAAGGTAAATATCATTGCCGCCCCTGCTCCGGTATTATTGGAACCGGCAGTCGAGGCGCAGTATACATATACAGCGGTACCCCCCGCTATTCGTTTCTTGTGGGGAAGGAAACGCGCTTGTTGCTTCTTATTTATTGGAAGTTGCTGATAATCCTGAACTGAAAAATCCCCAATTAAGCCGATTTGTCAATACCCAGTCGCTCACATTGTCCGATTTCGGTGAAGGAACATGGTACTGGCGTGTTACTCCTCGGTATCTTATTGGCGTGGAAAATATACCTGAACCGTCGAAAACAGGGGCATTTCATGTAGAACAGCAACCCGCCACAGCTGAAGCTCCGCAGGTTTTGCTCCCGCAGACAACGACAGAAACCGCGCAAGGAAAAGAAATGCTCTTTGCGTGGAAAAATATCTCGAAACAAAGTCTTACCGGCTTAGAGTGGCAAAAGATGCCGAAAATGAAAGCGGTCGTAGTTGATACAATCGTTGAAACGAATTCTTTTTCAACTTGACGATGCTGCAACGGTTCTGCCGAATGGCAATTATTATTGGACAGTGTCAGGAATTGATTCAAAGGGTACCGAAATGGCTGCCTCAGCTCCCGTTAAATTCCAAACTGTTAATACCGATTATATTCTGCGGAGTATTTTCCCGCCGAATGGGTATGTACTTGCGGATACTCTGTGTACCGATACTCGATTTACATGGAAAACAAATATCGAAACAGAAAAACATTTTCAAGTGTCTGCTTCTAAAGATTTCTCGAAACTTACCGTCGATGTTAAAACATCGGGTAACGGTATCGATGGTATTTCTTTGCCGCCCGGTGAATGGTACTGGCGCGTCGTTGCCGACAGTGAAGCTGGGCTTTTAAAAGCTGAAACAAAGCATATTACGATTGCTTCTCCGTTGGGCAAACCGAATTTGCTCGATATGAGCAACGCCGTTGTTGTCTTTCCCGAGGGTAAAACGAAGTTCGCATGGCTTCCGGTTAAGGGTGCTGACTATTATCAAGTCCGCATTACGCAACCCGGCGTTGAAGATTCTCCCTTATACGAGAATTTATTTATAACCGACACTCAAGTTGAAATTGCTTTACAACGTGCCGTTGAGGGGAACTATCGAATCAGTATTCAAGGTTTTGCATCCGCTTCCGTAACATCGACACGGCGATATGGTTTTGGCTGTTGATCATGACTTTGAGCTTAAACATTTTGAAGCCTGTAGAACTGATATATCCGGCTGACGGAGCAAAAATAGGAGGGCTTCATGCGGCGCTGAATCCGATGGATTTTAAGTGGAAATCCGTTGTTCCGCCGGTTTCATCAAAACTCATAGTGAGAAAATCCGGCGTTGCCAAGCCTGTTTTTGAAGTCGCGGATCTATCTCAGGAAATAAAGGCGCCTCCGCTTGAATCGGGAAAATATACATGGGAAATGAAAGCGTCTGTTGCGGGAGGGTTTGATATTTCATCGCGTAAGCGGTTTACGTTTACCGTTTTGCCGATACCACCGCTGCCGCCGGTTATATTTGATTTTCCAACACCGGACACAGTGTTGAATGCAGCTTTCTTTAAGTCGAATCGCAGTATTGATTTTCGCTGGAGCAGAGTACCGGATACTACACACTATTATTTTAGGCTTTCCGATTCTTCCGGACGTGCAATATTTTCAGCTAATATCCGTGCAGACGGTACATCGCCGATGGTCAGCTTTTCAAGATATTGCACGCCTTTCCCCGGTTATTTTTCTGCGGAAGTGAGGGCGCAACGGCGGTTGGCGAACGGAAAGGTATTCCAAGACGGTACTGTTGCACGTGTACGGTTCAAAAATAGATATTCCTAAAGGAAGAACGGTATCGACGGATGAGACGGGTGTTTTTATATGGAAAATAAGTACGGTCTATTTGCAGGCATTTTTCTTGTTGTGCCTTATTCCATTGTTTGCTCAGCAGACTGCTGACTCTACGCAAGATGTAAAAACAAGCGAGGAACGAAAAGAAAAATATTTTCTCCAAGAAACAGATAAAGGCGTTGCTCTTGTGCAGCGGCTGTCGTGGGAACAATTGGATGATATTTTCGGGTTTGAATTTGATCTTGAGCAGCAAGACAAAAACGAAAAACATGGCGTTTGATAGAACAGGCGTACCGTAAAAACAAATTATGCAGATGTTTCGCTGCCTCCCGGCGATTACCGTTTCCGGGTACGGGTTATCAACCTTTGGGGCAAAAAAAGAAGATGCAAGTCCATACCGTAACTTTGCTATCCGCATTGCATATCAACGGAAGTTGCTACCGTCTCTCCTCAAGTTATCAATTTCGATGAGATGAAAGATCAAACGCTGACGGTAACCGGTAAAAATTTCCATGAAGAAACTTCTTTTTATTCTTACGAATAATTTTTAGCGGCTCGGTTTTACATGGAACCATTCTAGAGATAAAAGACAACGGTACTCAGGCTATTGTCTCCTTTGAATTTATGAAGCGCAAACCCCGGTACCTATACCCTTGCAGCGGTCGATCCGAGCGATCTTTCGGCGGAATACGACGATATTGCTTTCCGATTCCAAAAAGCCGCTTGATATATTTATTTCGGCTGACTATGTTTTTTAACGGTTTTATCGGTAATCAAGTATTGGCGGAAGAAGCTTATTTCAATACGAGTATAGCGCCTTTAGCGGGAGGCGTACGGCTTACCGTTGTTCCGATAAAACGGTTTTTACGGTAATTTCGGCTTTAATTTTACCGGTTCCGTAGCCTCCTTAAAAATAAAAACCGACGGTTATACGCTGAAAAGCAGGGGTGCTGTTTGCTCAATTGAATGCCGCTTATTTCTATCCCATTATTAAACACCGGTTAGTATTTGATGCCCATGTAGGCTTTTGGTACGATGTTTCTTGTGAATACTCAATTTATCTATAATGCTGCGGAAAAAATTACAAGTCCTAAAGCGTGGTATTGGGAGTAACATTCAATGTGGGAACGGCGTTGTATGTATATGTGTATAAAGGCTTTATATCGAAGTCAACCTCGACCATATCGTGCCTATTCGCACAGGAGATGGATTCCCGAAATATATCATCCAACCTCAGCTGGGTATCGGATGGGAATTCTAAAGAGTTGGGGACTCTCAAGGCTGAAGTTGCTTTGAAGTTCCCCCAATACTTAACTCTTAATCTTGATATTCGATAGTTTCACCATCCGATCCTTTTGATAAAAACCGTATTGGGGAATATTTCTTCGCATCTTTGACCAACTGCTTTTAAGTCGTAGTCGGTATACCGTGGGCTATAGTGGATGAGCGCCATCTTTTTGACGGCAGCATCCCGTGCAATTTGCGCTGCCTGTGTACAGGTCATGCTCTACCGCATCCTGCTCCATCCCTTTTTAACAGACTCGCAAACTAAAAAGTCGGAGCCGGCAACCTCCGGTGCAATAGTCGGAAGATATTTTGTATCCGTTACAAAGCTGAATTTTCTGCCGCTCCGAGGGGGACCAAGCACTGGCTACTTTCTATGATAGAGCCGTCTGCAGCCTCGACCGCAAGCCCTGCTTGTAGTTTTGACCACAGCGGTCCGCACGGTACATTCAATCTACGCGCTGCTTCGGGGTCAAAATGCGCCCGGACGGGAAATTCTTCAAATACATAGCCGAGGCAGGGCTTGGTGTGTTCGAGCCAGAATGCCCGCACTTGGAACTCATCGGTTTTATATACAATACCGGGTTCGCTGACTTCTTGAATGATAATTTCGTAATTGATATACATATCGAGGACTTGCCGGCTTTGTTTCGACATATTCTTTGATTTTCGGGGGACCGATAATGTAGAGCGGCTCATCTCGGTCTACCTGTGCTGACAGCATCAGAATGCCCGGTAAACCGGTTACATGATCGGCATGGGTATGACTGATAAAGATAGTATTGATCCATCGGAGGTTAAGGCGGCGCAGAGAAACCTGTGTGCGCTTCTCCCGCATCAAACAAAAATAAATCGCCTTCGCGGCGAAGCAATACCGAAGTAAGATGACGGTACGGTAGCGGCATCATGCCTCCGCAGCCCTAAGATAAACGCTTCAAGATTCATAGATAGAAAGAGTATACCGCTTTTAGGGCTTGACGTAAATAGTAAAAATAAGATAAACTATTATTCGTTGTGTAACGTATGCGGGCAATTAGCTCAGTTGGTTAGAGTACAAGCATGACACGCTTGGGGTCGCTGGTTCGATTCCAGCATTGCCCATCCCACCGCACACCGTCTACTCAAAAGACTGGTACACCCTATTGATATTTCTAATACATTCCAAACACAGATGAGGTTGCTTTGCGTTCTTACTCCGCAAAGGACTGCGCATAAGTCCGCGCACAGCCTTTTCTTGAACAGCGTGATGATATCTGTAGAGCATTCGGCGTTTATACCTTTTTCATCTTTTTGTCTTTTGTGAAGTCCGTATTCAGCTCAAAGAGGCGGAGATCGCAAGCGCAACCTCCGCTCTCATCGCTTCATTTCATACTGGAAGATACCCCCGTTGGGAAGCGGCAGTGTGTTATTTATTCCAGAGATTTTTAAATAGGGTCAGTATTTCAGAAAAACGGAAATGTAAACCGAACTTTAGATAGCAGAAAGCTGCACCTCCGACGATGAGAACACCGAGTATGATAAAGAACGCTTTTTCGTCCGTTTTTCTTATCGGCAAAGGGGTCGAGAGGAACAACGATGCTGCCGAATGGAATAGCCGCAAGTTTGGTCTGCTGTGCTCCGAATGGAATGTTAATCCGTGTGCGGGTATTGATCGCCCAACCATTTGCTTCAAGGATCGGCGCGATACTGCGCTTGCAGCAGTTTCATTGAGGCTAAGATCATCGACGGGACCGGAAATACACAGCATAATCCCCATAAGACCGAGCGGCACCTCGAAAAGCCTAAGCCGAATAAGGCTTGCAAAATACTGCCGATGAGGGCAGAAATACCGCCCAATGCAGTGCCGATTAAAGCGATAGTACCCAGGTCGAGCTTTTTTGAAGCTACCGGAGCGGCAGGCGCTGCAGCCGTACTTGCCGCGGCTTGTTTGTCGGCGGTTGTAACGGTGGTGGCGGTCTTGGAAAGCAACTCGGCAGATTTTGCTTCACTTGCCGCCGCCCGCGCCGCAATTTGGCTTTCGATCATTGCGGCTAATTGCTTATACGGCATTAAGAACGCCTGCCGAACACTGATGGGATTTGCACAACTTTTGCTAACAACGGCGTTCCAATCGTCGCCGACGCGGTCGTAAAAATACCGTTCCGTCCAACGACGATATTGTCGCTATCTCCGTTTGTAAACAACGCAACTATTTTATTCGCTGCTCCTTGCGGTTGATATCGCAGTATACCAACAGCCGGCGGAAAGCGTGTCCAAAGACGCATGGCGCGCGTCGCTGTTAAGCTCAAAGCATAAATCCGCTGTGCGCGAATCGAAATACAGTACGCCGGCGAAAAAACCGAGCCTTTTCCCTCGTAAAAGTCGCTAAAGCTGATATAGTTTTTCAGCAGCGTTACAAAAATCGCGGCGCAGAAGGACGAGTTTTTCCAAATTGGAGACATTTCCGCGTTCTTTTTCGATGGTTAATCCGTATCGAATCAGTGAGGTAACTTCTCCCTGTTTTTCGCCGTTTGTGAGGGCTTGCAGAAATGGGACACTGAGCAAAAGCCGCCGGTGTTGCAGGTTTTGCTGTTCAAACGTTCTTGGTACGGCGCCAGTTTTTGCACGATAAGGGAGAATTCATCCTGTGTAATCGCTTCCTTTTGCCCGAGCAGCGGAGCGACAGCATCTTCTGCAAAGGTTTGCAGCTTTGCTTTTCCATACCAGATTTACTCCTTTTGTCAAGGGCAGGGGTTTATCGGCTGCTGCAGCGGCAAGCGGTAACGCATTCACGGTTTCATTATTATATCCGATATTTTCAGCTGCAAGTTGTTGAAGATGCTTTTCGTCCGCCGATAAAGCCGCAGCCTTATCGGGCGCATAATCGATTAACACAGCGTAAAAATAATCCTCCACCTTTTTCTTGTATTGCGGAAAGCGCGGTAACGGCTTTTTGGGTGTGTTCCAGATCAAGCGGTAAGATTCCTTCTTCTGCAAGAGATGCTTGCCATACTAAAAATGCTTGTGCATCAGTCATCAAATCATGCAAAATACATTGTTGAATTCCATCTGCAAGCATCCCCTTTGCAATAGCGGAGGCGACGGAGCTATTGATAATCTGTTTTAATTTGTCATCATCGGAGCCGTCCGGTGAATCGGTGCGTTGCAATCCAGTGTATGCGCATCAAAGAATTTTTGCGTTTCTATATCTGCGATCGAAATTTCCTGTGCATCATTTTTGTTAGTACGATCCAGCCAACCAACGGGCGCTCGCGCGAAGCGTTTCATCATTGATTGATGCAAGCGGCACAGAATTTCCTTCTTCCATCAATAACGAGAGATCGAAAAGCTGCGTACCGAGCCAATCAATGGTCGCAAGAATTTCAGGCGGACGAATGAATCCGTCGCCATCATAGTCCAGCAATGCAATCGTCCGAGGATCAAAAATCCCCTGAGTCGGCATTGACAACACCGTCCATCAATTTCTGGTCAAGTTCGTGCAAATGCGTAGAGATCATCTGCAGTTTTCAAGATGACCTGCGTAACACCACCGAAGCGCGAAAAATTCCAGCGGTGCTGTTCAGTATTTTTGTAGTATCATAGTACCTCGCTACAATATTTTCGATGATTCCGCTTGAAATGTCAATGATGTAGGTAATTTGTGGAGTGTTTTAATCAATAAAAATAGTGAGAAGTGGATAGAAAGAGAACCTCTAAAAACCTAACCTTGAGTTTTAGAGGTTCCCTGTATTTTAAAAATAATTCGGTATAGATTTTAATCAGCCGGTCTCTGTCAAGGAATACAAAGTTGTTTGCCATAAGGCGCTGCTGATTGGCAATAACGCTATCGGCAAAATTCCGCAATCTGTTCTCCATACCGTACTCGTGTAGCGGCTTTTAGTGAGCAAGCCATTGAGGAGTTTTTCTAACGCGTCATAGACGTGCGCCGTATCGCAACCGAGGATATCAGCCATCGAACCGGTTCAGTTTTTACAATCTCACCGTCTTTTTAATTTCAGGTAGTTTTTAATACGCCGGTAAACATCGCATAGTTTGATTCACCAGCGCCACGTGGAAAGTCGCACCGACCGGATAGCTCATTGCGTGCACTGCTGCGCATCCTGCAATACTGAAAGCGATGCCTGCATAGTTTGAGGCAAGTAAGAAATCGCTTAAAAAGTGGAAGTCTTGCGTCATGACCGTTTTTCAATTTCTTATAGCCTCTTTAAAATCATCTCGATAGCTGTATCCGAACAGCTTGGTGCTTTCCGTCGCTTTGGGCGAGCGATGATCTCGACGGCGTGTACCAATGCGTCGATGGAACTCGTTGCAAAAATTTGAACGGCAAGTCTTTCAGCATCCGGGAATCAACACTGCGTAATCTCCGTACATTTCATCGTGCGCAAGTCCTCGTACCGCGCGCATTCAGCGAAAGGACGGCAATAGGTTACTTCCGATCCGGTGCCGCAGGTAGTAGGGACGATAATCAGCTCTTTATCCTTTACGATTTCTTGCTTTCCATCGTATAAGTCCAACACCGGCGAGGTGTGCTTTTAAGGAGAAAAACTTTGAAATATCGATAACGGTACCGCCGCCGATTGCGATAATACGCTTATAGTTGCCGTGTACATCTTTTGTACATTGCTTCGACCATATCGTCGGAGCGTTCTCCTGCACCGTATTTTTCCTGAAAAAGTGTCGTGCAGAGCAGGTTCAATGCTCCGAAAAACGGTTTATAGATATACTCATTTGTGATAACAAGATCATCTTTTCCGAGCTTGAACGCTTTCGCAAATTCTTTTCGCCGTTTCAAACTTGTGAATTTCGGGTTTTTACCGCAAGCTGTTTCATTGCTTTTCATCTCCTATATGTTCGTTAATTTCGTTTGCCCTATCCCAAAGGTCGCCGCCCTGACCGTAAGAACAGCAGCTGAACAAAAACGGGGTCGCCGTTTCGTTTAAACTGTTCTCCGACACCGACGCAAGCAGCTTCTTCGATTGATAAGTCAATTGCTCGTTTAAGGGGTTTTTAATTCGGCAGCCGGTTTCGGTATGTTCGATTACTTCTACATCCGCGCCGGCTGCGATACTCCATATTTTTCCATCTGTCTTTTTAAAAATCGCGCGAACCGCTTATGACGGTATAAACAGCGCAGGGCGCTTCTTGTAATGTCATCATATCATACCGAACCTTTTTGTTCCGATTAATTCGGTGTTACGCAGCTGTTTGAGCACCGGACTTTTTAGCAAAAAGTTCGGTTCCTCGATGAAACAGCCCACAAGATAATACCGACGAGCAGCGCCCATCCGGGTGTGTAGAAGCAAAGCGCCGAAGCGATAACGCAGGCGATACCTCTTTCGTTGCGGTTGGTACACATCGTCATACCGACGTTACCACACGCAAAGGCTTGAACACCCATCGTGATACCGAAGAATATGGCAAAAAGCCGGACGGATAAGCGTAACAAGCGGCAATATTAAAACGGCTATAACGGTTGCGGCACGGAACGTACAAACGCCGTCCCAGTAGCTGTGCAAGGTTTTGTATCCTCTCTTGTAGCGTTCCGTAATGGTGCAGTAAGCCTGATGCCCACAGCGGACCGCACATGAGGAACCCACGAGCAAAGAGCGACATGATGCCGTTACGCAGGAAAGATACGAGGTTTGAAACGCCCTGCGTCGAAGATAACGGTTTCATCATTGCGGGTAGCGGTTGCTTCGGTAACAATTTCTTTTTGCAAGAACGAAGTCGGAGAACGCAATAATATAGACGGTAAGCGCCATCGGCAATGCTGCCATAAAGAATTTTGCAGTCGGCAATCCTAAGCCGAAGATGGTGAAGTGTTCAAGCCACAAAACCGAAAGAAAGCGGCGTAAAGCCCCACTGAATATTCGGCACGGCTATTTCTCTGATAAGGAACGGCGCCAATACGATGGCGAATACTTGTGCCGGAACAACGCCTTTGGTTGCGGAGCGTATCCAATGTCTTGTTTTTGAGGCGCTTTGTGCAAAGGTCGAGCGTTAAACAAGAAGAAGTAGGACATCAATACAGCATGACAACGGTGTAATCGGTGCTTTGGGCATACGGGATTGAATACGTTGATACCTGCGGTAACACCGGCGCCCAATACGATACCCTGCCTTAATGGAGCGGGTACTGCATCCACCAGTTTACGCCCGATACCGGTTACGCCCATCACTAAGAAGAAAAGCGCAACAACCATTTGCAGGGGCGATCATTGCACAGACGCGGTCGACATTTCCTGTTGCGTAGTTAGGCAGTTCCCATTGCGCTAAGTACTTTAATGTGAGCGGGAGCGCAGGGGTAATCCATCCGGGTACGACAGGGTCGCCTAATAATGACGGCAGATAATAACAGATAGCGTTCAGTACGCCGAATGTCAGCGACATTAAAAAGACGCTGTTCTCTGTCATCCCCAACGCGGCAATGTTTTTCTGGATTGTCGAATCCGAAAGTGGTCATTGTGGTAGCGGTTCCCTGCGCCGAGACAAGCGACGCCAAGAAAGAATGCCGCGAGCATTTCCGTCCATGACCATTCGTGATGGATCAGCGGAATACGTAAATTGAACGGACCGAGCGGAATGTACGGCTGTACGCCGCCGAATTCTCTTTCTTTAAAGGAAATTTTCCTTCATTAAAGTGCTCTGGTACTCTTTGCAGTTGCGTGGGCTGTTCACTCATGTGAGTCTCCTTTTTGTTTTAGATAGCTTTTATTGGTTATTGCTTGCAATCAGCAGCATATATCGCTACTGAATGTGACAGTTATCAGTATACCATCAAATATGATGGATTGCAAATTATGATATAGGTTGAAAATTTTGTTAATTTTTATGCTTGCATATAACTAATATCCCATGTTAGAATTTATAAAGAGATGATTATAAAGAGATGAGAAGTATATATTATGATAGTTGATACCGTAATGAATACTTACATAAATAATCATGCTCAAAAAAACGAAGATGCCGTTCAATAGGTATAAAAAATCGGTACAAAAATGCAATCTTTGCTTGTAAGGGATGTCTTGATACCGTATTAGCGCGGCAACCTGATATTGATGCTATACTAAGACGTCTATCGAATTTTTGATTTATCATGCTGTGAATCAATATCTTTTGCAGGAGGAGAGCCGTTATTATATACAAATGAAATAAAACAGATATACGCTTTTTATTCGGTCTCGTTCTCATCAAAATGTAAAAATAGATTTTTATACAAACGGTATTCTTATTGATAAACTTAAGGAACTTTCAGCTGATATTCCCAATTTACAGGTAACTGTATCAGTTAATATGCCGGAAACCCTATCCTAATGTAAATCAATATAATAATCTCCTGAAAAACTTGAGCGCATATTCTAGAAAATATATTCATGGCACTTACATTATTTACTGTCTATCCATTTGAAAATGTTGGAGGAATACTTTGATAAATTAAAACAGCATACTGATTTAAATGTATTAGTAGTAAATGTTAATAAACTCAAAAACGGCTGATAATATTGACGATTGGTTTGATATGCTCAAAAATATTGCACGGATAAGTAAACAATTTCATTTTACTCTTGACGGTGAAGTATTTTTACATCTTAAAAAAATTCAATAAACAATGAAAGAGGATTATGCGCTGCTTACAATAAAAATTATATTTGTATAGGACCTGACGGAAATTTTTCTTTTGTGCGCATATATTCCTAAAACTTTTCGCACCCTAGAAGAATATATAATAGCAAAAGATCAACAGCTAATACAGTTTCAAGAAGAATGTCAAACGTGTTCAATATATGAGTATTGTATTGGGAAAGTGTATTCTTGATAAAAGGCTTGGAATGCCAATTAAAAATTGAAAATTAGTCAATTATAAAGGGACTGTAAAATGACTGTAATATGTCCCCATATGCAGCTTTCAACGCTATTTTATGAATTTACCTATGAAGAATTTGCCGGATATATTGTTTATAGTTTGCAACACTATAATGCAGTAGCTGAATTTTATATTGATTCATTAATTAAATATTCTAAAATAGAAGATTTATGCTGTAATATTTATACTCATTGCAAAGATAATATTATCTGTATCTCAGTATCCGATAAAAACTTTTTATTTGCTAAAATACTGATACGTGCATTGAAACGGTATAACCCTCATGTTATTGTCATTTGCATCGGTGAATTTTTCTTTGTTTTTGCAAAAACATATTATAGATATAACGGATAGCGATTATGCTATACATGGTAATTCTTTTTATTCTATCAGAGATTTATATAGCTACATTCATAAAAACAAAAAGATACAGAAGAACTAAATAAAATTTTAGGTATTGCATATAAAAACAGGCTCAGAAATATTTTGTAATGCGAAAAAGTGATTCTAATTATTCTTATTTTAAAACAGTAAGCCTCATCGATAGTAAAATAATACCAATACACGAAATTCCCCATACGGGTATCTCGTTTATTAGAGGCTGTAATCAAAATGCAGCTATTGTCAATATTCGAAGCTACGAAATACAATAGCTAAGAAAAATATTGATATAGTTAAAAAGAATTATTCTTACTTCAAACTTCTGATATTCGTCAACCTATTGGAGATTAGAGATGAAAACATCGCTATTAGTAAATCTTATCTTAGTGATATTATCAAATATTTGAAAAAGACACTCCTTTTGAATTTTTCGGCAGAAATGAGAATAGAAAACTATACCGATGATTTACTTGCTCAATTAAAAGTAAGTAATATTAAATATCTTGGGGTTGGTATAGAAGCTTTTTGATAAAAAGTTATCAAAAATATAAAAATTTTCTCAGCCCATTAAATGGAAAAATATATTAGATATCTATTTAACTATGGTTAAAAAGTATTCAGCAGACTTCTCTTTTGGTATAAATCTTATTTTAGGGTTGCCGGGTGAGAATATTTTTACATTAATAAAAACGCTTATTACATAAATAAATACCCATTTAATCTTATCGTTCTGAATAGATTAAAATTATATCAAGGAACAGAACTGTTTGATTCATATCCAGTGAATAAGTATTCTATTGTTACACAATCCGAATACGATGAAAAATAATAAATTTTTAATTTATTTCGATATAGACTATTTTTTGGATTAATCAAGAAAAAATTGACTACGCTGGATTTTTAATATAGATTTTTCTAGATACAGTTGCATCTACAAAACTTTTTATATTTAGCATTAATACAAAAAGTTAATATTGCCTGCGGTACTTTACAGTTTATAAAAATAAATGGAAAAAAAGCAACGAGCTGGTATATAATTATAATGGTGAAAGTATTAAAAGAATAAGATTTATAGAATGTCAATATAAAACATGTTATTATGTTAAGAGTACTTGCGGTATCCATTATCATGAATTAGACATTATTTTTGTTTAAAAATAAGTATAAGATTACTGTACGAACGCGCTTTTTCCATAATTATTTTGTCAAAAACAATCTATTACGCTTATTATTAATAATGTAAACCCTTATATTTTTGTATGCGATGATAATTTTTATCGAATATAAAAAAATGTAAATAAACAAATATATGAGAATCTAAAAAGCAGGAATATTTATGATCTTTCAGGAAGCATTATTGAGACCCTGTATTGTGTAAATGGCTGAAAAGAATATACTCTATGAGGGGGAGTAAAGATGACAGCCAAGAGACAAAAAGAAAAAAGACGTAATCGACTTGATGCTCGATCAACTGGATTTTTCATGGAATGACGAAAGATGAACTGACCGGCAAAGACGGACTTTTGCGGCAGCTGACAAGCCGGTTCTATGAGCGTATTTTGAATGCGGAAATGGATGAACATCTCGGCTACAAGAAGCACGACAATGTTGGGGATCATTGCGGCAACAGCCGCAACGGGTATAGTGAAAAGACAGTGATCCTAGACGACAATAGTACCGCTGAGATACACGTTCCCCGTGACCGCAACAGTACGTTTGAACCGCTCATTATTCCCAAACATGAGAAACGAACACCGCTTTTCAACGATCACATTATATCGATGTTTATTTTCAGCCGCTAAAATGGCGCGGCTGAAAAACACGTCGAGTTTGCTAACTCGCAAACTCGCTCATTGACGTATGCGCGTTTCGCGCACGAATTGAACAACTTCCAAAGTTTACACTTTGTTCAGTCGTTCAATTTTAGGGAATGTACTCATACGGGATGAGCTGTCGAGACATTCAGCGGCACTTGCAGGAAGTGTATGGAGTCACCGTTTCAGCTGATCTTATTTCCCACGTAACGGAAGCAGTGATGCTGGATGCATAGGTGTACGCTTTCGGCGGCTCAGATTGCGCCGCCTCGGTAACCGTCACGTTTTCGTAAAACGAAAACGTGCGTATTGTATGCCGTTTCTCATTTCATTCCGAATGGCTCATGCTGCAACTTCCAAAGCTGATGCTTTGTTCAATTGCAGCATTGTAAGGAAAGAATGGCAGAATAGACCACTTGATAAATCGTATCCGATTCTTTTTCTTGATGCCTTGCGAGTGAATTGCCGACAGGATGGCAGAACAGTCAATAAAGCGTTATATGTAGCACTGGCAATAAATTGGGACGGTAAGAAAGAAGTTCTTGGTCTATGGCTAGCTGATACGGAAGGAGCAAAAATTTTTGGGCAGGTGTGTTGACAGAAATAAAAACCGTGGTACCGAAGATATACTGATAGCTTGTATGGACGGACTTACCGGATTTCCTGATGCAGTGAGAGCGGTCTTTCCTGATACCCATATACAACACTGCATTGTCCACATGGTACGAAGTTCGACAAAATTTGTTTCGTACAAAGATCTCAAGGCAGTATGTAAAGACCTAAAAGAAGTATACTCAGCTATTACAGCTGATGCCGGACATGATGCATTGGAAGCATTCGGGAAGAAGTGGAATGACAAATACCCGATGATCCAGGCGGCATGGGAGAGGAACTGGAATGAGCTCATCGAGTTTTTCAATTACCCGATGGACATACGAAAAGCTATTTACACAACAAACGCTATTGAGTCGTTGAACTTCAGTTTACGAAAAATCACACGCAATAAATCAAGTTTCCCTGATGACGATTCGATTTATAAAGTGATGTATTTGGCGATACGGAATGCGAGTAAGCGCTGGACGATGCCGATCAGAAATTGGGCTTTAGCGGTAAATCAATTTGCCATACTATTTGACAAACGGGTTCCAATCTGCTAATACGTACATATCCATTTACACAATTTTCCTGACAGGCTCACACAAATCGGTAATAAAACAAAACTTCCTGGACAGCCCCGTAAGTTTGTTGTTATGCGGTAAGCTGTTTGACTTCTTTTTTTCTTTTTGTAGAACCGCTGCGCGCAGTGCGTTCTACAAACTTAGCAGGTTTGTCGTCTTTTTCCAATCTGGACATAATCGTAAAAATTTCTATCAAAATAATCCTCCATTGAGTTGGTATCATCGTAATTATATGAGTTCATAAAATCTTGAACGTCTTTCAAGACTGCGTATATAACCGGATTAAGCCACGTATCAGACTCTAAAAAGTTCTTTTTTTGCATCCGGCTGTTTCTATTTGATAGTTAATCCATTCTTCCCGATCCGCTTCATTTGTGTCATTAGCATTGATACATCCTTTTGACGGAATATATACCGGTCTTGAATAAACAGATGTATAATAATAGTTAAGTAACAACTCGCGGTTTGTCAGCTCTACCGGATATTCAGTTAAAGCGATTGCGATGCTGTTTACGTCTGAGGTGATTGAAAAACGGTAGGTCGGATACGCAGTTTTTCACGTATTCACGGATTAGCTGCGCTATGTCTTTGGTTGTAAGATTGCGATTATAGCGCTCACCTTGCCAGCCGTTCATGGTGTAAAAACTGCCGCCGGTAGCTGCTTGCGCTTTCTGCTGTTTTAGGCTGCTGTTTGGTATCCGTTGTATTTGCTTTGCCGAATTTTTGAGCCATCGCAAAAGCGATTTCAAATGCATTGTTCAATTCCTGCATTGCCTCTGTGCTGCCGCCTCTGTCAGGATGAAGCCGCATTGCTGCTACTCTGTATGCTGCCTTGACTTCTTCTAATGTCATCTCTTTAGTAAAGTATTTCATGTTCGTTGCTCCTTTGCTGTTTAGGGTTTGTTATAGCTTTTTGCTACTCTTTATGTATAGCATTATACTATTTTATTGTATTTTTATCAAGTATTTTTTTATACAAAATATAGTTTTTTCTATGTTTTTTTCTGTATACTTTTTTTGCTAGTAATATGTATAATATGCATATGAGTGAGAAAGACAAACAAATTGCATTTAGAACATCTTCACAATTTTTAATTTAGTAGAAGATATATCAAAACATCTCGGAAGACCTAAAACACAGATAATTGAAGAAGCCGTGCGGCTTTTTGCAAAAAGGTGATCTTTCAAATTTAGAAATAAATAAGAAAGATATAATGGAAAAAAATAAATGTTTTAACCGAAAAATCGGCAAGCCTTGAAAAAAAGAGCTGCAAGAAATTAAAACACTTGTTTTCCAAATCCTTAAAAATCAGCAAGGATAATCAAATTTCTACTATTGTGTTAGATTTCTGGATACGTATAGCGGTTGCCCTCGGTGTCTCTGTTGAATATCTCGTAACCGGTGAAGAGCCAGATACTAGCTCTCGCATAGCGGCTATCCGTGAACAGCTCAAGGCGATAGACGACGAATTACAAAAGATGTGAACGGATATCACGATCCAACAATCCCTATTGATATTTCCTATACAGGCAATACTCAAGACTACGATATAATCTTGACTATTGCCGATATAGATGTAATCTCAACACCCCTTCCCTGTAGTACCATTCTCTTTTGGCATCCTCGCCGAAACAGAGTGATGCCGGTTTTTGGTACGCTGTAAAAAGATGGGCGGTTTCTAAAACCCTCAACCGCCCGAAGTCGGGACACTCCACTAAGCCTATTTTTGGTCGCCGTAAACAGGCGACACGGAAGCTCGTGATTTTTGCTCACCCACTCCGAAGAGTAGAGCGGCTTGCGCCGAGCCTTGCCCTGAACTTGCATCAGAATCGGGGGCTCAATCCTCTGCAAGGCAAAAAAGCGCATAAGGCTGTTTCGAGGTTGCCCTATGCGCTTTCCGCCGTGGAACGGCTAAGTAAACAACCTCGATAACTTACTTAGCTGTCGAAGTACCGATTGATGCCGGCAATTCGTATATAGCAAGCAAGCTGCCTACAATCCTGCCGTAACAAGGTCTTGTTGCGCTTGCTCGTTTTTTTCTCACAGTTTTTTCTTACAGTTAGAGGTTTGTTTTTAATGATGAGATGTGTTGATAAGTTGCTAAATTATGTACTGGAGGCTATCTAGCGCATTTTTAATTCTGGCTCAGAGTTGAACAGTGTACACGGAAGTACACTGTTCAACAGGGCTATTTCCAAAAAGGCTTACGGAAAAGTTTGTTTCAAACGCTGCAGGGTATGCAGAAGCGCTGGAGATACGGCGCATCTACTGCATTGCATTATTAAAAGTGTACATCCTGTGCTTCCATGCGTTTTGCCTCTTCCCAAAAGCCGTCCATCTCGGCTAAGGTTTCGTGGGAACAGGGGATACCGGATTCTGCCATGCGTTTTTCCACAAAACGGAAGCGGCGTTCAAACTTTGCATTGGTACGGCTAAGCGCGATTGCGGGATCGATATGTAAATGTCGCGCGCCATTCACCAAACTGAACAAGAGGTCGCCAAATTCCGCTTCCGTGTCTTCTTGGGTGCCGTGTGCAAGCGCATCGGTAAATTCTGCAAGTTCTTCTGCTATTTTTCAGCGGTCCGTCTGCCGTATCCCAGTCAAACCCTTTTTTTGCCGCCCGCTTTTTGCAGTTTGTATGCGCGGGTGAGCGGCGGAAAGGTTTTAGGATGGAATCCAATGCGGAGGCGCTTGCACGACCTTCTACGGTATCCTTGATGGTATCCCACTGCACAAGCACTTTTTTCTGCCGTAACCGGCTTTTTGCATCGTCGGGATCGGGAAAGCCTGCCGTTTGTCCAAATACGTGCGGGTGCCGCCGGATCAGTTTTTCATTGAGCTCGTTGATCATTGTTGCCACGGAAAAAGCGTAGCTCCTGTTCAAACATATAGGCAATCATCACGATGTTTTAAAAGCACATCGCCGAGTTCTTCTGCCGCATGGACAGACTTTTGCTCTGTCTGCGGAGGCTTCTTCCAGCGCCTCAATGGTTTCGTATGTTTCTTCAAGGAGCGTTGCCCGCAGCGTCATCGGGGTTTGCTCAATATCCCACGGACAGCCGCCCGGCGCCCGCAGCCGCTTAATGGTGGTAAAGAGCGCTGCAAATGCTTCGGCGGCGGCTGCGGTTTCCGGTTGCGCTGGTGTTGCCGCAGCGGGAACGACGTTCTCATTTTTATTTTTTTGTCGGTATCGTTATAACGTGTCATAGGGTCTCCTTTTCTTTTTGTCGGTAACAGTTCTTTCAAGAACGGTTCCAAAACCGGTTCCAAGTGTTCTTCCAAAGTCGGTTCGATGCAAAAACTGTCTTTAAGGCGGCGGTACTGCCGGAATGCTGTTGCTTTTCAGCCGTTCCGCTTGGTCGGCGCTTTGCGGTTTTTACCGCATGGATCAAGATATTTTTTTAGGGGTATGCTCTGTTTCGATAAACTCCATAATCTGCACACTGTAACCGCAGGCTTGCAAAAAGGAGCGCCCGCACAGTGTCGGTTAGAAGCGACGCAAACCGCTCGGAGATAATGCCATGCTCCATAAAAGGAAAGAGCAGGTGATCGTCCGTGCGGAATGTTTCTTTTCTGGTTTTTAAGTTGAGCATAGAGTTCATGTTGGCAGCACGGGACAGCAAAGATGATTGGCACCTGTGCACGGACGGCTTTGGGCAAGCGCCAAATCGGTTGCCGTATTGCAGGGCATGGAGGCATACCATCATTCCGGTACCGGTAAAGCAGCGGATGATCGCCGATATTCCTCTGCAAAGTCCAAATTTGTATAGCCGCACCGTTCCGCCAACGCGGAACTGCGCTCAATAACCTCGGTCTTTAAATCCAACCCATGGATCCGTACTGGAAGCCGCTGCCGTTCATGCAGATAATGATAGAGCGCAAAACTTAAATAGTACTTTGCCGCAGCCGAAATCGGTAATGGAAAAAGGCTTGCCGGAACGGGCAACCGTATCCCGTATAAACGGTTCGATCCCGGCGATAAACTCGAGGAATTTATTGATCTGCCGAAACTTATGATATTTTTGCTTTAAGACGGCGCCCTTCTCATTCATCACCCCCTGTTCGATTAAGAACGGAAGCGGTGTTCCTTCAGGCAGCAGATAGTTTTTTTACCTTGTCGTGTGCGTCGCCGCAGGGTTCTGCGAGCGGAGTGGAGTAGGGGAGCCGCTTGGTAAGGGCAATGATTCCTTTCTTGTTCTGTAAAAAAAAGAGCTGTTCGTTTTGCCCGCGGCATTCGACAGCCTTAAAGCGGGTAAAATAGTCCGCGATTGTAGTGGATAACGCTGCCGGTTCAATCGTTTTCTGAAATGCCTGCGTATTGTGGACGGTTTCAAGCTGATAGAGGATATTGCCCTTTCCCGTGATACGCCGGAGCCGCGCCTTTCGCCTCTGTGATTCCCTTTACGAGGGCGGGAAAATGAAAGCTGTATAATAGAAGAATTCAGGCATTCTTGCGCCGCCTGATCGGGCGTATAGATGGTACTCATAGTGTGCGCCCTATTGTAGCAAAAACGATGGACTAGAACAACGCGTAACAAACCGATGCCTTTGCAGCTCTAGGACAAAAGCCGAAAAATCTGGTATAATCTATTATGCAGCTGCAGCTTGATTGCGGGAAAAAGGGTGCATAATAGAAACTCATTTACCCGCTTTTATTATGGGAATCGTCAATGCAACCCCTGATTCGTTTTATAAACCGAGTTGTGCGGTAAGCATAAAAAAAGGCTTGGATCGGGTGTTAGCTTTGGAGGCGGAAGGCGCCGATATTATCGACATTGGCGGGGAATCTACGCGTCCCGGTTCTTCCTATATCAGCGAAGAAGAAGAACTGAACGGGTTATCCCCTTAATCGAGGCTGTACGAACGCGCAGCGCTGTTCCCCTATCCGTAGATACCCGGAAAGCGGCGGTTATGAAGGCTGCTTTTTAAGGCAGGAGCAACGCTGTGTAACGATATTTCCGCGCTCACTGACGATCCGACGCTCGGTACGCTCATTGCAAAAGAAGACGGTGCAGTTGTGTTGATGCATAAACGAGGAACGCCGCCGACAATGCAGCAGGAGCTTCCGCAGTATGGAAATGTCGTAACGGAAGTGCGGGATTATCTTGAACAGCGGGCGCTGTATGCTCTAAACTGCGGAATCGCGCATGAGCGTATCATCATTGACTATGGCATCGGCTTTGGCAAAACGGTTGAGGATAATTACCGGCTGATTGCGGCGAGCGCGTATTTTACCAGCTTGGGATATCCGCTGTTGGTAGGACTTTCGCGCAAATCGTTTATCGGCGCCGTTACTGGACAAGCGCCCGAACAACGGCTTACAGGAACGCTTGCCGCGACAATGTATGCAGTGCAGCAGGGGGCTTCCATCGTGCGTGTCCACGATGCGGCGGAAACGCGGGAACTATTACTGGTGTTAAAGGAATTACGAAAATATGGAATTCATTAGAGATATGCTGTCGTTCTACCTCTCCTATATCGGACCGGTGCTGGATGTACTGCTCCTTGCATTTCTGATGTATAAGTCATATCAGATACTGATTAAAACGCAGGCGGCACAGCTCGGTAAGGGAGCGTTGTTGATGCTCCTTATCTATGCAGTTGCATTCTTGCTGCACCTTACAACGCTGCTTTTGGATATTGAATACGCTTGCAACCGGCGTTGTTATCGGTGCGGCGATTATCTTTCAGCCTGAACTGCGAAGGATGTTCCTGACGATGGGGCAAAAATGATTGGTTTAGACGCTCCCGTTCTCAACATAGTCATATTGATTACGTTTTAACTGCCGCCGAGCGCCTTTCTGCAGAACGCCGCGGTATGCTAGTCATTTTTTTAAGACAGAATAACTTAAAAAGAAATTATCGAAAATCCGTCCGCAACCAGAATTAACGCAGAAATCAGCTCGAACGCTTCTGGTTACAATTTTTTTGAATTTGACACTCCATTACATGATGGCGCCGTTGTGATCGATAACGGACGGATTATTGCGGCGGGCTGCTATCTACCGCTTACCAAGCAGGAAGATATCAACAAGAGTTTTCGGAACACGCCACCGTGCGGCGCTCGGTATTGCGGAAGAAACAGATGCAGTTGTGCTTATCGTTTCAGAAGAATCGGGCGCAATCAGCCTTGCATACGATTCAAAGCTGTATTACGATCTTACCACGGACAATATCGAATCGGAACTGACGTATTTGCTTAAAGTTAAGGCAAAGACTCAAAACGCCGAAACATCCGAAGGAAGCGCTTCATGAACGTAAAAACAAATACTGCTCCGGCTGACCGAAAATTGGTACGGTGAAAATTATCTGTCTGGTCTTTTGCCGTGTTTCTGTCAGAGTTTTTATCGCGGTACGCTTTTAGATAAACGATACCTCATTGTGCCGCTTGCCGTTGAAAACAGCGGCGCCCTGACACCGGCTGAGCAATATCCCGCTAAAATAAAAAGTTACGCTTTGGGGGTGATGTTACCGGTATCGGCTCTATCAGCGAAAATGATATTACGGCTTTTATCAATCTCTCGGATTTTTGAAAACCGAAGGGACGTACCGGATACCTATTGAAACTCGGTTGGCAGGAACGGTAACGCCGCTCGGTAATATGGAAATCAGTACGGAACCGGCAGTCTTAACGCTTCGATTAGCGACAAGTACACGCAAACAGGTACCCGTGACGCTTTCCTTAAAAGGGATTCCTGCCGATGGGTATGAGGTAACCGAAAGTTCGCTGGAACCAGCCGCTGTTGAAATTGAAGGACCTGCCGAACTCGTCGAAAAAATCGACGAACTCGTAACAGAGCCTCTTTCGATAGAAGCGCGAACCAATGGCTTTTCGGGAACAGCAGCCATTATCAACCACGATCCGCTCATTTCAATTATCGGTAAGGCGCAAGTTCAGTCTACGGTTAAAATCAGCGAAACAACGATCAAAAAAAGCAATTTGATAATCTTCCTATTTATTTTGATAAGCAGAATAAAGGTCTTTCGATAACCGCCGATAAAAAAACCGGTAGTTTGGAAGTACAGGGACCAAAGCGGCTGCTGGAAACATGGAGTCCTTCCGAAAATATATTGACGGTGTCATGCGAAAAGTATTATCGAACAGGGTGTGTATACGCTGCCCATTGTGCCGGCGCTGTCGGCGGAATATTCTAAATTGAAAATACTGCAAGTGAATCCAAAAATCGGTACAGGTAACAGCTGAGCTTCAAGAAGTATCGGGAGAGGATGAGATACATCGATGATTGTTGGATTCGGAATAGATGCCGTTGATATAAGCCGGATACAGCGGTGGATTGGGCAGGATAGACTACTTGCGCGGTTTTTTTCATCCGCAAGAGTTGATGGAAACCAAAAGCAGGGGCTTAACGGCTGCCTATTCTTTGGCTGCCCGGTTTGCTGCAAAAAGAAGCGTATGGAAAAGCGCTTGGTACCGGGTTAAAGGGAATAACATTGAAAAAAATATCCTCGTTACTAATAATCCGAATGGGAAACCTGAGTTAACCCTTTTTGACGATGCTGCTATACCGTTCCAGCGTATACGTGGCAGTCATATCCATCTTTCATTAACCCATGAAAGCAATATGGCTATTGCAGGGTGTTATATTGGAAAGCTAGCCGAGTAAAAAGAAAGAGTTTTTGAAAATAGGTATTCTCTAAGACTTTAGGTTTTTAGAAGATGCCCAATACGCGGTACGTTTAAAAGGAGATCCGTAGTATGAAACGTGAAGAAGATCAGCAAAGTAAAAAGAAGCAGCTATTTCTTATTATTCCAAGGATCAGATTGAATGTCCCGTATGCGGAGCAAAGTTTAAACGGGAAGAAATGTATTCCGGCGGAGGTCGTGTTATTGCCGGTAATTTAACGGAAGAATTACGCCGTTTATATGAACCGTCGGCAAAATACGGAGAAGTATATCCGCTTATCTACAGTATGACTGTTTGTCCGCAATGTTTGTATACAGGCTTTTACGCAGGACTTTAGAGTTATCGAAAGACCGATTGCCGACAAACTGCTGGAAGCTATGAACGAACGGTATAGCGCAATAAAAGGTCTTTTCGGTCATGTTAATTTTAACACTACCAGAACGCTTCATGAAGGCGCTGCCTCCTATTATCTTGCATTGATGTGTTATGATTATTTTTGATCCAAAGTATTCGCCCACTATTAAGCAGGCAATATGTGCACTCCGCGCTGCGTGGCTCTTTTTCAACACTGGGAGAAAAAAAGAGCCTGAGGAAAACTATACCTATATTTCACAGTTGTTTTATCAAAAAGGCGCTGTTCTTTGTACCGGCGTGCGCTTGAGTTGGAAACGACCGGTAAAAGAGATGATTGCAGGCTTAAAATCTTTCGGTCCCGATGTAGATAAAAATTACGGTTATGACGGTGTGATTTATTTAGGAGCCTTACTGGAATATCGGTACGGGCAGCGGCTGGATACCGCGACACGGCTGAAAACGACTGGAAATGCATAAAATTGCATTGGCAAAGATGTTCGGGCTTGGAAAATCCTCTAAAAGCAAACCCGGTCCGATTTTTGGAATATGCCCGAGCGCTTTATGATGCTTTGAAGCTTGAACTAAACGAAACGGATGATGACGACTGATTCATGCGGAGTGGATAATGCCTCAGCTTCCTGCGCCGTAACACAGGGGAACTATGGACGGTTTCAGCCGCCGAAATATCTTACTCCGCATCTCATACGATGGGACGCGCTTTTCATGGATGGCAAAAAAACAGCTGCAGCGCGGGAAGAATCGTTCCGTACCGTACAGGGCGAAATTGAGCGGGCGCTCGCACTGTTGCATAAACATCCCGTCGAACTTTTTCGGCTCGGGGAGAACTGATGCCGGTGTCCATGCCTGCGGACAGGCGGCTCACTTTGTTACCGATATAACACGGATTAAGCCGGAAAGTTTTTATTCCCGCGCTCAATTCCGCGCTGCCCAAGGATGTACGGATTATGGAAGCGTCCCATGTTTCCGATAACCTGCACGCTCGTTTCAGCGCTCGCTCGCGCACATACCGATATTTTATTCACTGCGGGAAGACCGCCTTTGCGCACCAATTACCCTATTGCTGGCACATACGGCGAGAACCGGATATTGACCTACTCAATAGCATGGCGAGCGTTTTGTCGGGAGAATTGGGACTGTACGACGTTTTCCGCCGCCGGCGACCAAAGTAAAAGCAAATCACGCTATATCAATCGGGCTCATTTTTATCGATCGGGAGTTTCTCGTGTTTGAAATTTCCGCCAATGCATTTCTCTGGCGTATGGTACGCTCGATAACCGGAACATTACTGCATTATGAACAGCAAAACCGAACGAAAGAAGATTTTTGAGGCTGTGGTTCGCTCAAAAAGATCGCCGGAATGCAGGAGAAACCGCCCCTCCGCAGGGGCTTTTTATGGTCGATTGAGTATCCTCAGGAGCTGCTTGTAAACATATAAGATTTTTAGTCTCAGCTGTTAACGCGGCAAAACTGATGCCGCGTACAGTTATTCATTCATTTTAATATTTTGCAGGTGCTCTGTGTGCGTAATCAGCGCATTAAGCGTACCAATCGATTCACTCTGTTTCCGCCTCGACCCCGCGGGTTGTTTGCACAGCATCATTAAGCTGTTGATATTGGTAAACATAGCCGCTATTTGTGTATGCACTTTTTCTGTCGCTTGCAAGAGGCTGGAAAAACTTTCATTGATCTTGCTTCTCAGTTGTTGCACTTCCGTTTGTTCCGCTTGTACGCTGCTGGATTCATTCGCCAATAATTGCATAGCGCTGTTCATTTTTGCCTGCGCATCGACATCCTTTAAGAAAGATGAAATATCCACTAATATCGTCTGGAAGTTATTGACCTGCGTATTGATATTGTCAAAGCTTTTGCTCAATATATCCGAAGCCGCTGCCGACTCCATAATGCTTTTATTGATCTGCTTTTAACACCTTACCGGTATTATCAGCCTCAGACGCGGAGTTTTCTGCAAGTTTACGGATTTCATCGGAAACAACAGCGAACCCCTTGCCCTGCTTCTCCTGCGTGCGCGGATTCTATGGCTGCATTCATCGCCAATAAGTTTGTTTTGCTCTGCGATAGCGGTAATAATTTGGTTTGTTTCAATAAACTTTCCGAACTTTCGTAAATGGCATTGATAATATCCGTAACGGTAATTAAATGATGTTTTTCCAGCCTCGCTCGCTTCACGGATGTAAGAAAAGTTTCGGTTTATTTCGTTGAACCTTTCCGTAAGTCCGTTCGTCGCATCGTTTAATTGTTTAATCTGCGTTACCGTGTCTTCCGCAGCATTGGCTTGGCGTTCAATACCTTGGCGCATAGTATTCAAGAACGCATTAAAACTATCGGTAGCATTTTGCGTACCGCGGAGCTGGTTGCTTTGTTCGGACATTTCTGATTTTTAACGTTTGCACTTGCAGTGATAAGGCTTGCATCGCGTGTTCTGCTCCGTCCATATTTTTGCGACAGCACCGTTTCTTGTCGTTGCAGTATATCGCTCGTGTGTTTGATTTCATCAAATAGAAGCGTTTTCTGTTTGTCGGAATCCGCCAGTTGTATTTTTATCGCTTCAGTTTGTCGATGGACGATATGCGTCTTCCATGCAAATCCGAATGCTTGCGCGAGCAAAAATGCGGAGAAGCCGAAGGGCAACAAATTTCCGGTTGTGACCAGCATCATGCTATAAAACAAATCGTTAAGCGAGAAAACGATCAGAATGACAATGCCGACAACAATAAAGATTGCGCCTTCCCGTTTGCGTTTTAACAGTATCACGATTAAATAGATGACGTACACGATAATCATAACCATCACCAACTGCTGGACTTGTATGAGTTTACCGTATATATACGACGGCGTAACTAAAATCAACGCCCCGTATGCGAGCGCTTCAATCGTAATGATACGGTTGATAATGGTATGGGTATCGCTTCGGATAGAGAGAAGCAAAATAGGCAATGAGGGAGAACCCGAGTAAGGCAAAGGTGAGATAGTCGATTTTAATATCAATGCTCCACGATAGGGAAGAAAAAGAAGTCTAAAAAACAGGTCCTTTTACCATATTGCGGAGTACAACGAGGCTACTGAAGAACACAAAGCATAGGAGACTTTTTATTCGTAGGCTGAAAGAGATAGAGCGCAAGATGGTACATAATCATTGCAATGCCAAACCCAAAAAAACAAAGATATCGATAAATAGATAGGCGAGATTGGCACTATCCATTTTTGTCTTTGTGGCAAGCTTGATCGTTTGGTAGATACCGCCTCTTGAATGAAAAAAAGTTTGATACCTGAACGGCAAGGCATACTTCAGTAACATCTTTTTGGGATATAATAGAGAATATCCGCTTCCCCGCGAACAGAGGTGTTCCGCGAAGACCCTAACTTGTCCTGAATGATCTTTCAATTCTCCATCGACATAGAGGCTCCATGCTGAAACCGGTGAAACAATTTGTATCGCCAATTCCGGATGCTGCTCCGGTAGTAAAATCTGCAAAAGTATAGGTACCATACCCGATCGCCGTCATCTTTGTTCCGTCAGATAACGCGATTGAGCTCCATTCTTTCGGACATTCAATAAATACGGTCGGGTTACGCACCTCATCCGGCGAAGAGATCAGCTGGCGATTATAGAACCCCATCTTGCCGCTTATTGACAAACTTTGAATGTCATTGAAAGTATTTCGGCGGAGATCGAGCACGCCGTTTTGAATAGTTTGAGCAAAAAAACAGGTGCAAAGCATATACTCACGAGTAAAAGCGCTGTACGTTTTTATATGTTTCATCGTTATTCCCCCTGTCATCAGGTATGTTTGAATGATCCGATTAACGGTACAAAGATTGATGGTTGACAAGGCTGCATAACGCGGGCAGCCTTGTCAATCCGTTGCCTACCGCCCCTTGATACGGGCGGCAAGCGCTGGGCGGTAAATCCGAGCTGTTCTGCAACTTTTTAGTAGTACCTGATTCTCCGAAGCGGTCTATCGAAAAAATATCCTTCGCAGGGAGTTTGTACCCAGCGCTCCCAGCCCTGTTTAACGCCGGCTTCGACAATCATCACGCGGGTAGCGCTACCGCCTATCAGCTGTTCTTTAAAACGACTGCGCTTGCGCTTCCAGCAACTCTTTGACGGAACTGAAACAACCCGCACTTTTTTTCGGGCGGCGAGTTGGGCAGCTTCGCAGGCAAGGCTGACCTCTGAACCGGTTGCAAGTATGGTAACCTCTGGATTGCCGCTCGTATTTTTTTACGATATAGCTGCCGGTGGCATTCATCAGCGCTTTCCACTGAGGTTCGGCTTTTTTCCAGTATAGGCAGATTCTGGCGGCTGAGGATTAAACATACCGGTAGGTCTTTCTGCTCCAGCGCCATCCGCCACGCAACGGCGGTTTCTTCCGCATCGGCAGGTCGAAGTACCAGTAGATTGGGAATTGCGCGGAGGCTTTGCAAGCGTTTCTACCGGCTGGTGCGTGGGACCGTCTTCACCGACAAAAGATGGAATCGTGGGTCAATACAAAAGAGAGGAATACGCATCAGCGCGGCAAGGCGGAGCGCCGGACGCAGGTAGTCGGAGAAGACGGCAAAGGTCGCACAAAAAGCGCGGAAACCGCCGTGCAGCTGAATACCGTTGGTAATCGCCGCCATTGCAAACTCTCTGATACCGAAGTGAATATACCGCCCCTGCGGCGTTGCAGCAGTAAATGATGAAGTTTCCTGTAACGCCACCGCATTCGGTACCCTGTAAGTCTGCCGAACCGCCGACAAGATTCGGGAACGCTTTTGCAAAAAGTATTCAGTGCGGTTTTGGAAGCCGCCCGCGTCGCAATCGATTCATCTTGTTTAAAAAGCGGATCAGCAATGCCATCCAACACAGCGGTATCGATACCGCCTTGCACAAAACTGCGATTCCATTCTTGACGCTGCTCGGGATATGCGGCGCTCCATGCGGCAAAAGCGGCTGTTCCAGTCCGCTTCCGCTTGAGCCAATTCCTTTCGCCGTTCTTCAAAATAACGATAAGCTTCGGGCGCGACAAAGAACTGCTCTGTGGGATCCAGTCCCAAGTTCCGCTTTGCCTCCGCGAGTTTTTCTTGACCGAGCGGCGCTCCGTGCGCAGCGGCAGTACCCTCGACAGCGGGCGCACCCTTTCCGATCACCGAATCCAGAATGATAAGTGAAGGACGCGGGTCTTTTTGCCGCTGCGGTCAATTTTTTTCTATATCACTGTAGGAATACATCGAGCCATGACGACCTGCCAGCCGTAAGCCTCGTACCGTTTTGCAATATCTTCGGTAAAGGCAATATCGGTTGAACCGTCTATCGTGATATTGTTTTTATCGTAGTATACGATGAGTTTCCCAAGTTTGAGCGTACCAGCAAGGCTCGATGCTTCGGAAGAAACGCCTTCCATTAAACAACGCTTCGCCCACCAGCGCATAGGTATAGTGATCGACAATACGGTACTCTTCGGTATTGAACCGCGCTGCAAGCATTGCTTCGGCAATCGCCATGCCGACTGCGGTAGAAATGCCCTGACCGAGCAGTCCTGTGGTAGCTTCAACACCGGGGGTCAGTCCGTATTCGGGGTGTCCGGCACAGCGGGAGCCGATTTGCCGGAATGAGCGGATATCGTCAAGCGAAATATCATATCCAGCAAGATGCAGCGTAGCATAGAGGAGCATAGACCCGTGTCCCGCCGACAGAATAAACCGGTCGCGGTCTGCCCATTGGGGATTTTTCGGGTTATGCCGCAAAATTTTTTTGCGTACAACATCGCTGCGAGTTCGGCGGCTCCGAGCGGAAGCCCGGGATGACCGGAATTGGCTTTTTTTCGATCGCATCGATTGAAAGGCTTCGTATCGAAAGCGCTACGGCGTCAAGTTCTTTATTCATAATTCCTCCAAAAAGTAAGGGCTCCGTAATCCGTTTGTAGTATACTGCCGCTTCTATGAAGCCGCGGATATTTCGGCTCTTATTACGGCTGCGGAATCAGTTCGAGCAGCTCTGTGATAATTTCATCTGCACTGATACTCTCGCACTTGCTTCATACGAAAGTTTTTAAGCGGTGGCGTAGAATAGGGTGAGGCGAGGTCTTTCACATCCTCTGGGAGAACATAATCGCGTCCATTCAAAAATGCCCGTATTTTTGAACAGCGATATAAGGCGATACTGGCGCGGGGAGAGGCGCCGACGGTGATATAGCTAAGATAGCTTCCGCGGGGCAACTCGTCGCGTTTCTCGATTATAGGGCGGGTTGCCGTAACCAACGAGATGATGTATTCGTGTAATCGCTTCGGTGCAGCGTACCGCGTCAGCGCCTTTACGGATCGCATACAGCGTTTCGACGGGAAGGATCGATTCGGTTTCGGGCATTGGCGTTTTTGCCGACGCGGTGATGCTTTCGCTTTTCAGCATGATGAGCAGTTCGTCTGCCGGCTTAGGATAGGAAACAAAGAGTTTAAACAAAAAAACGGTCGAGCTCCGCTTCGGGTAGCGGATAGGTGCGCTTCCTGTTCAATCGGATTCTGGGTTGCAAGTACGAAAAAAACGGCGCGGGAAGTGGATAGCTTGTTTCGCCGATGGTAACCCTGTCCCTCCGCCATCGCTTCGAGCAATGCGGATTGAACCTTTGCCGGAGCGCGGTTTATTTCGTCAGCGAGAACGACGTGCGCGAAAAAGCGGTCCCTTTCGTACTGCAAACCGGTGTGCAGTAGGATCAAAGATAAGCGTACCGGTAAGGTCAGCGGGCAGCAAGTCGGGAGTAAACTGGATACGTTTTAAAACTAACTGTGAAAGGTCGGCAAAAAGTCCGTACCGTTAATGTTTTAGCAAGACCGGGTGCTCCCTTCTAACAATACATGACCGCCTGCAATATATGCGACGAGGTTCGTCAATCAGATGCTCTTGTCCGATAACGGATACGGTCATTTGTTGTTTTAAACGCAGCAATCCGCTGCAGTGCTTCGGTTTGTAGACTCTCCATAGATTTGAGCAGTATACGCATATTCTTAATTCTATGCAAGATAATGTGTTGCAACAGGTTTAATATAACTCATTGTATGCCTCCATTTTCTTGCAAATAATGGTGCAGATATGATAAGAATAGCCTTTCCGTAATCCTTTTTGAAATAGACTGTTAAGCAGTTATACATCCGTGTACAACTGCTTAACGACGAAAGACTGTCCGAAAACTTCAGTTTTTGGACAGTTTCCTAGATTTAGATGCGATGTTTTAAAATTAAGTCATTACTGTATAAAGACTTAATTTTTAACTCGCGAGGATGTCGAAAAAAAGTAACCAACTTTTGAGACATCCCCTCGCTCCTATATAAAACCACTGCCATCCTTGGCAGTTCTGAAGATGCTAAACACCTACAGGCGTACTTTTTGTACGTTGAGGACTTTCAGTAGCGGCACGGATGCCATCGTTCAGAAATGTCCGTCCGTGGACATTTCTGAACTTCGAATTTTTCATAAATGAAAAAAATTCGTTACTGTTGGAACCACTGACATCCTGTCAGAGAAACGATGTTTCGGCTGCTGCCGAAACTCACAGTCAAAACTATACACGGATGTATAGTTTTGACGATGCGACTAACGCAGTAGATGTGCCGTATATTTCAAAAGGTTGGTCTAGTAGGTCTTATTATGCGGCAGTATAATCAGGGAATACGGTTACGTTCTTTTCCTTTGCTGCGTGGATAACCGCATCTTTGGTAACTGAACCTTGGGGGCGGGAATGGGGCGGCGCGTCGCCGATGAGAATCAGTTTGCGCTCGATATCCGCACCGGTACGCCATTCGAGGTCGAGCCCCGCGTCGATGCGCTTCGTACACCGCTTCGGGAATATCGCGCCCGCCGAATACGCTAAAACTCTTGAGCGCAGCTGAAAAACGATCAATATCCGAGGTAAAATCGGTTTGCTGTTTTAGTCAAAAATCATCATAGTAGTCCTTATAGAGGACAAGCCCGATTCGATACGACTGATATTGAGAAAGTGTTTTTTTGAGCGAAGTGGCAAGCAGTTCTCTGAGTTTTTTTGTATATCATCCTTCATACTTTCGGTTGCATCGATAACGAATACCACATCGAGGTTTTTGCGCTTTTTTCGGTGTCAGGATGACTTCAATCGAGGGGATAATACTGTCAACATTTTTGAGTAGATGAGCTTATTACCGCTCAAGCGGGCAAGTTCGAAAAAGAGGCGGCAGCCGACTCGCTAAAAGCAGCTTCGTGTACTTCCCTTAATTGATTTTTTTGCGTTACGCGCAGGACAAAGGGATTATCGCTAAAAGGAGCCGGTATAATCGGCATACGGCTTTTTCAAACGCGCGGATATTAAAAAAACGTACCGTCCAAGACCTGCACTTCGCCGTGTCTGTCCCATTCATAGCCGTAATAAATAAGATATGGTACCCAAATATGGAATGCTTCGCCGAGCGGCGTGTTTTGCTCCGGACTGGAGTCGATCAAACTATAGAGCTGCTTTCCGCGGGTGTCGAGCTCTTTACCGTTTAGAATACGCTTTTCATCTCCATTGATACTATTGTATTGAGAATCGCGATATGCAAAGTTATCGAGCCTCTTTTGGGGATCCTTTGTGGTCTCCGTTATCAAAATAGAAGCGATGTCGGGCTTTTTCCGGATATAAAAGTGATATCCGGCGCCCTTAGGGTCTTGAATAACTGCAAGATCGCTTTTGGTCAAGCTCTAAATCCGCACCAAAGAATGGAAACAGGCATCCGATAAGTGCAATAACCGTGAAAAACAGCGCTTCTTTTTCATACCTTTTAATATCGAACGAATTACTTATGCAGCTTAATTTTTTCTGCGTTTTTCGGGATTTTCCTTTTTGCTTTCTTTTTATATCCCACTCAACATCGATGAGCCGAGCTTCCAAATCAGGGAATTCTGTTGAGGTTGACGCAGTTTTTCTTATGGATGATAACGCCTCTCCCGTTGGCGACATAGCCGCAGATGGCAGAATCAGAAGTCGGCTTGCAGCATCCGGCAAAACGCACCGGAAAGTTGGTAGAACCGCCGATGCGGATTCGCAATGCGGGGTTTTTTGAGGATCTTTTGCGCTGCTTCGAGCGCTCGTTTTGCCGTTTCAGCTTCTTCCGGTGTTTCTTTGGGCGTGCGCGGCGCTTCTTTTTATCGGCTCAATCGGCAGATCGAACCGCTGTCCTTTTTCTTCTTTTTTTCGGTGTGGAGGAGGTTTTTCGTGCAGCTGGAGCCATGCACGGATTTTTGCCGCGCCCGCGTCGTATGGGCGTTTTCGTACTGGTTGTGCGTCGGGTGCGCATTCGGATGGGTGATAACCTCTACCACCTGCGTGTTTTTTTGAGCGGACGGGAGAGCGGGATAATGGCGCCATCGGCTTTCGCAGACACGAGCTTTTCCCCTATCGATGAGTGGATACGATAGGCAAAGTCAACGGCGGTTGCACCGGCGGGCAGTTCAATAATATCACCCTTAGGGGTAAATACAAAAGATTGAATCGCTTAATAAATCGCTTTTTAGTTCCGCGAGGAATTCTTCATTATTAAAGCGCTGTTGCGCGAGCGATTTAACCTGCTGCACAAACGACAATTCCTGCTCATTTGCCGTTTTATTCTTACTATGCTTTTTATATACCCAGTGGCTTGCAACGCCGCGCTCGGCGATTTCATGCATTTCGTGCGTGCGGATTTGGATTTCTAAGGTTTGCTGCCTTTGCAGATAACGGTGGTGTGGAGGCTTTTGATAGCCGTTCGCTTTCGGCATGGCAATGTAGTCCTTGAACCGACGCTCAAGCGGCTTCCATATCGTGTGCATCAAACCGAGGATGGCATAGCACTCGTTTACCGTGGTACATAAAATCCGCACAGCGAGGAGATCGTATAATTCATCCGCCGCCTTGTTTCGCTTTTTCATCTTTTGATAGATAGACCAAAAATGCTTGGCGCGGCTTTGTACCTTAACCGTAATGCCCTCTTTTTCCATTGTTTGATAGATGGTTTTTTCGGCGCTCTGCAAGAATGCTTCACGTTCCTTTTTCTTTGCTGCAACAACGTCTTTTATCTGATCGAAGGCTTCGCGGTTAATGTATTTGAGGCTTAAATCTTCAAGCTCATTTTGAACGGTGAAATACCCATCCGCTGGGCAAGAGGTGCCCAAATCTCACTGATTTCGCCAGCAATACCGCGCTGCCGTTCTGCAGGATATTCTGAAATATAGCGTATTTTATCGAGCCGGTCGGCAAGTTGGACAATCATAACCCGCAAGTCGCTTACGAGGGAAAAAAACATCTTGCATACGGTGTCGGTATGCTCACGGCTTTTGCCGTACAACTTTACATCGGAAAACTTTGCCGCTGCATTCAAAATATCCGCGGCGGTATTTCCAAATTGAGCGCGCAGCTGTTCATCTGGCAACGTAAAACTACCATCTTCGCTGTACAGCAGCGCACAGATGATACTTTCAGTGTCCATTTCCAGTGCGGCGAGACTGTGCGCCATACGCAGCGAATGAGCGGCATCGTGCGGAACAGAAAAAAATGTGCCGTAGCAGGGTATGCGGTTGTTCAGTAACAGATTCCACGCGGCGGTAATCCGTGCAGCGTCTTCTGTATTTTCCGCATAACAGGGATACTGCGCAAAAAATGTTCAAGACTGGTTAAGTTTTCCACTTTTTTGTATCATCGTGTCATCATCCTCAGGGACACCACGGCAGCCATTTTTTGCAAATATACGGCGCATCTGCGTTGTCGCTACGCCGAAATAAATGCTCAACGTACAACAAGTACGCTTTCGCTTTATTTCGGCTGGGTTCCTAACATCTACACCGTCTATTTGCAAAAATCTTTTCAGAACTGCCATGGATGGCGGTGGTTCCATACTAACAGCGATGTTTTGTGCGTGCACAAAACTCGCGCTCAACTGATGTACACGGATGTACAGCAGTTGAAGATGGTTCAAATGGTCTCACAACCTCAATTATTTTGCGGTCTTGATCAATTGGTCTGCTGTGATTGCCGCTTCTGTAAAAATAAACTGTGCGAAATTTTTGACAAAACTTCACACAGAAAGGAACAACCGTTCCACTAGCCTTAGAGCGGTTGCTCCGATATGCCCTCAATTAGTCTGTCTTGGTACTGCTAAATCTTGATGGATACGGACATCCGAAAAGCTGGCGCTTTCGAAGATTCTGCGGGCAGCTTGGGAATGGTATTCACCAACCTCGCTTAAAAAGGACTCCGTTGCGGTTTAAGACAGTGCGGGTATTATTTGCTAAAAATTCGTATAAAATCAAGACCGTCGGAGCCGCCGTCGAGGGCTAATATCGGTTCGCTGCGGTAGTCCTGCAAGAGTTCCTGCATTAGTGCAGAGGGCACATATGGCGGATTGGCGGCGATGAGGTCGAAACGGATAGGCTTAAAGATCAAAGAAGATGGAAATGATGATTCTCTCAAGCGGACGAGGGTCTCCGGCAGTGTGCACTATCTCCTGCGATGATGTGCAGCCGTGTTTGTGTTTCAGCCGGCAGGGAGGCGCTCCGCATTGGTACGAGCAATAGCTAAGGCGGCGGGGGAAATATCAATGGCAATGCAGGAGCTATTTTTGATGCGCTTCAGCTTCAAGCGTGTATAAAATGGAAATTGCAACGCAGCCCGATCCGGTACAGGGGTCGAGGATGAAAAGGGGACGATCCGGCGGAAGCGCTGCCGCTTTTTCCCGTATAACGGCAAGGCTCCGCTCTACCAGCAGTTCGGTGTCGGGCTTTGGGATCAGCACATCGGTGGTTACATGAAACGGCAGCCCCCAAAAGTCTTTTTTCGCCGGTGATATACGCAATGGGTAAGCCGGTACAGCGCCGCTCCACTGCTGCACAAAAAGTACTCCCGTATCGAGGAAATATCGGCATCGCCATGGGCAAAAAGCCATGCCCGCGGCTTATTGAGGAAGCGCTGCAGCAGTACGTCCGCATCGAGCAGTAAAGACGAGCGGCGCTGTGTTTTCAGCATTGCCGACTGCGTAAATAACTCGATAGCAAAGCGGCGGGCATCGGCGACGGTAAACATCCGGTTACGATTGGGCTTTCATCATTTGCTCGCGAGCGGCGATGCAGAGCGCTTCGACGATTTCGTTGAGGTCTCCTTGCATAATCGCATCAAGCTTGTAGAGGGTTAGGTTAATCCGATGGTCGGTTACTCGGTTCTGCGGATAGTTGTAGGTACGAATACGCTCCGAGCGGTCTCCCGAACCGACTTGATTTTTTCCGATCTTCCGCGCGTTCCGACTGCTTCTTCGCTTCTTCCATATCATAAAGTCGGCTCCGTAATACGCGCATTGCCTTTGCCTTGTTTTTAATCTGGCTCTTTTTCGTCCTGACAGATAACCACAAGACCGGTCGGAATATGGGTAATCCGCACGGCGGAGTCGGTGGTGTTGACGCACTGACCGCCGGGACCTCCTGCACGCATTACGTCAATGCGCAGATCTTCCTGCTTGATAACGATTTCCGTCTCTTCCGCTTCCGGTAATACGGCGACCGTTACCGCACTTGTGTGAATGCGCCCCGAACCTTCTGTTTCCGGTACGCGCTGTACGCGGTGTACTCCCGATTCATAGCGGAGGCTTCCGTACACATACTTTCCCGAAATAGATAGGGGTTACTTCTTTGAAACCGCCCAGCTCGGTTTCGTTAGAAGAAAGGAGCTCATATTTCCAGTTTTTTGCTTCTGCATAGTGGGTATACATTTTGAGCAAGTCCGCTGCAAACAACGCAGCTTCTTCTCCACCGGTACCACCGCGTATTTCCATAATGATATTTTTCTTCCAGTGGATCAGGCGGAATCAGCAATACTTTCAGGTTGTTTTCGCTTTGTTCCAGCTGCGCTTCAAGGTTGTGGAGCTCTTCCCGCGCCATCTCTTTGAGCTCATGGTCAGTTTCTTCCTGCATCATGGTACGGGTTTGCGTAATTTCTTCTTCAAACCGGAGATAGTGTGCATATTCTTCCATCAGTTTTTGAAAGATAGGCGTGTTCCCGCATCACTTCCTTGTAGCGGCTTTGGTTTTTTAATCAACGCAGGGTCTTGTATTTCTTCTTCCAGTTCTTTCCAACGAACCGATAAACTTTCAAGTTTTTCTTTCATAATCGTTCACCTTATTTTTACACTTTGAGCCGAATAGAACGGCTGATCATTTTGAGGGAAATTGATAGCGCTGTTCAGCATGGCTAAGGCTGCTGCATGATCGCCAAAAATATCTTTTATTGTGAAACAGCTTTGCATATCCCAATGCGGACATTCCTAAATGATCGGAAATATTCCAATCCGCCTTGTGTTCTATGAGGAGGCGTACCATCGGAAGATCTTGTCTGCCGACAGCGAAGATTAATGCCGTCTGACCGTCTTTACTCTGAATGTTTTGTATCGGCATTCTTTGAAACCAGTAATTCTGCGGTCTTTAAATCGCCAATTTGAGCAGCCTCCATCAGAGCTGAATAAAAACGGTCTTTGGAGCAGAGATTTATCTCCGCTCCATAGGTGAGCAGAAGTTCAGTTATTGCATATTGTGTATTTCTAACGGCAAGCGAAAGTACCGGAGTACCGCGCGTGTCCCGCTGTGAGGGCGCTAAAACCCGCCTCAAAAAGCCGGACAATTTCGTATTTGCGCTTTCCCGCCACCGCTGCAGCAAAATTCGATTCAAAACATGGGAAGCCGCTCTTGAGGAGCTGTTCGCGGGCACGCTGTTTTCGTTCTATAGTTAAAAAAGTATGCTGTTCTTTGATAAAATAATCTTCAAATACATCAAGCGCCAGCGAGATGATAGAGTGCTGACAGTTATCCGGCAAAGGTATGGTATTCCCCCTGCCCAAGCGTTAAGATGGGCAGATGTTTCCCGATGCCGAGCCCTAAAAAAAGAACATAAATGCAGGATCAAACGAGGGCGTATCCTTACCAAAAATGAATAGAATATGTGAGGTATCCTGTAGGATATCCGTGGGAGAACCAGCGCCTTTTTCCCATAACCGATCGGTTTGGCAGTGTACGGCATCGCATTGATGTGATTCGATAATGTGTGCAGCAGCGTCGGCGACTTTCTGTTCCGCCTTTTCATACAAGATAACAACTTTCATAATTTAATAGTAGGAAACCCCTTAAAACCTCTAGGTCTCTCTAAAAAGCACATTGCATTTTAGAGATATTTGATACTATATCGTAAAACGGAAATTATTTCAATGTTTTTTTGAATACTTGCGGTTCGATAGCCCCCGACCGTATCAGCGCTATTTTTGGCAGTTACCGTACCCATCAATTCATATAAGACCGAAGAAGCGAGAATGATATTGAATAAGATGAGTACCGTCTTTTTCCGGTAGCATCGCTTTACCCATAAATGCGAGTCCGATTGCAACACCGGCTTGCGGCATCAGCGCAAACCCCATATTATCCGTTATCTTCTTGTCGATTGACAAGATTTTTGCACGATGTGTATGCGCCGATGTATTTTTCCGATTATTCTGATACAAAAATAGGCAACCCCTGATAATACCCGCCGTTACGATAATACTGAGATCCATATTCATACCGGAAATGATAAAAACTACTCATCACTGGAGGAGAAAAATTATTCATTTGATCGAAGAGCGTTTTTATCGTTGGTTTGGTTGTAGTATACGGCTCCGCACACCATACAAGCAAGGAGCGGGCTGACTTCAAAAGTAGGAACAGATACCGGAAATCAAAAAGAAACGCGACGGCTAAGATCAGTCGATTGTCAAAAACTCCGCTTTTCTGTAATTAAAAACTCCATGCACAGGGCGGTAAAAACCTAAAATGAGCATGGCGGCATTGAGGGTAATGGGCATCACGATACTCATAATATTAAAGACAGCGCTTTCCTGCGCATTGACGACGGCAACCATGATACTGAACACAAAGAGGCAGACAACATCGTCAAAGGCGGTGATACGCAACAGTAAATCGACAAACGGACCTTTTCCGTTGTATTCCTTTATCGTCATAATAGTGCTGGCGGGAGCCGTCGCTGTTGCAATCGCACCGAGTAAGAGCGAGAATGAAAGTCTCATTTTAAAGACGGAGAGCATCACAACGGTAACCAAGCATCCCGCTAACAGAGACTCGCAGAGTGTGATAAATACGATATTCCTGAATTCTTTTCCCTGTCTCCGCTGCGTTTAAAAGTACGCCCCATATCAAAAAGCAATAAAACTGAGTGCAATAACGGAAATAACGTCCAAGTTGGCGATAAAATCACGATGGATCAAATGCAATCCGCTTGTAGATTAGTATTCCGGTAAGAATATAGCCGCTTACATTAGGGCAGTTGGAGCTTTTTGGTGAATCGAGTAACTAAAAAGCCGCTTATTAAAAATCAGTGCAAAAAGATATTAAAATCGTAGTAGGTAAGTTAAGACCTTTAACGATGTTGTAAATAAAATCGATTATATCCATCTTTTTTGCTCATCTTTGATACGTATAGGTGCGCCGCCGAAAGGACGATTGTGAATTCAGAGGTGTTCTATACTATAGTATATACCTAAAAGACGCAACCACCTTTTTGAAATGAGACGACGCATCTGCGTTGTCGCTTAACAAAAACAGTCCTCGACGTACAAAAAGTACGCCTGCGGGTGTTTTTTTGTACGCTCCCTAACATCTGCATCGTCTATTTCAAAAGGCTTACGGCAAGTTTATTTTTTTAATGTAAAGGCAAATGCATTAAAAGGATATATCGGACTTCGCAGAAAAGTTGGTTGCCTACCATATAGCAACGCTTTTGAAAAGAGACGACGTAGATACAAGCAGGATTCCGCATTATAAATAGTGTCACAGTAGCCCACACGGTATAAATAATGGTAAAATATTCTTGGGGTGGAACAATGACATTACAAGAATCATTTGAGAACATTAAAGACGAAAAGAGTCGAAAAGATGCAAGAAACACAATCTCGTCGATATACTGATGCTAGTGTTTGTGGGAGTGTTGTGCGGGTATAAAAGCATAGAACAAATACAATTTTATGCGACATTAAGCGAACAAACCCTTAAAAAAATATCTGAAACTGGAAAATGGCATCCCCAGCAGCGATACGATTCTGCGGGTGCTTGCAAGGATTGATGCAAAGCAACTTGAAAAAAAGTATTCATAGAATATGCGCGGGAAGTATTCGGCAAGCATATTGCAGAAAAATGAAGTATTAGCGATTGACGGAAAAACCATTCGGCGCTCTGAATATGCACCGACAGGCGAAGATAAAAGGGCTCATAAAGCTGCTCATGTTGTTTCGGCTCAGGTCGCACTCCCTAGGTGTGTGCTTCGGGCAGGTGAAAACAGAAGAAAAATCAAATGAAATCACCGCCATTCCTGAACTTCTGGATCTGTTAGACTTAAAAAGGGATGATTATTACTATAGATGCGATGGGGTGTCAGAAAAATCGTGGAGAAAATAGCAGAAAAGGAAGCGGAGTATGTCATTTCTCTGAAAGGAAATCAGCAATCGATCCATCGGGATGTAAAAGAGTTTTTGAGCACCCTTGTGATGACGCTTATTGTCAGTATTACAATATTCAGCGTGGAGAATATAGCCTTGAAATTGGACACGGACGAATTGAAAAAAACGTACCTGTTATCTTTGCGGGAATATTGATTGGCTTTCAGAAAAAGATGAATGGAAGAATCTCAATGGCGTTGGAATGCTCGTGTGCGAAAGAACGGTAAAAAGAAGACTGGGAAGAAATCCGTTGAACAAAGATATTTTTTTGACCTCACTGACAGATGTGCACAAGGCAGCATTTGCGATGAGGGCTCATTGGGGATAGAAAATAACCTGCATTGGGTTCTCGATGCAATTCTCGATGAGGATTATTGTCTTGTGCGGAAAGACAATGCGGCAGCAAACTTAAGCGTTTTACGCAAAATTGTCTTGAATATTCTCAAACAGGTTGACTTTTCGGATATCGTAAAAAGCAAAGAAAATGCCGCTTCTCCATAAGCAACACCTGTGCAACAAACGAGAAGATTGCCTCGATAGAGTATTGCAGGCGTTATAATGCGGAATCCCTGTAGATACAAGGCGCGAGCACAAATTAACCGCAGGCGTATCTTTGATACGTTGAGGATTAATTTGTGCACAGCAACGAAAGTAGATGCGCCGTATATTTTCAAAAAGGCTTGAGTCTTGACATAACGATGAATATTTTTAGATGATGCCCCAATGGGTAATGCAGTGAAATTTACCAGATCTTATTTTGCAAACACTGTCAACGGATGCTCTCTTTGGGTTGGCTGACCAATACGGTCTGTTTTTTTGTCGTCGGATTTAACGAGACATCTTTTGATCGGCGAGTTGCTTTGATCTTGATGACGGGGTGCGAATGATGAATACGGTAGTGATCCCATTGCGGCTAGCTAAAGAATCGTATGAGGCGGCGGATAGCTATAATATGACTGAAATACAGGTTATGTTAAAGAACCCGCTGTGGTTTTTTGTTTTTTGGGATTTCCATAAACGCCTTTTTACCGAGTTAACGGAAGCGAAAAGATTTTGCTTTTTCATTACGAGTGCATTCCCTCGATCCCGATAACGCCTTTAAAATCGTTGGACTTTTTGATATACAGGTACCAACGGAAGACCGCAAACGGTATGTGTATGTGTCTTTTGATGAATGTAGGCATCGTATCGATTTACTGGCTCATTTTACAAACGGTCGTGAACAGTTATTAGCGCAATCGAATATCGTTGATATGCAACGGAAGAATATTCTGCAACGGCTGTGTATTCCTCAAAACGCGGTGGATAAGATAATGAGTTTATCGGGATTGGCTTCTTTAAAGAAATCTCACTTCCGCCATTATCGACAGGTAGCTTTTAGATAAAAGGATATTGCTAAAAACTCGAGAGTGAGAGATTCCTGTCAGTTTTTTAGAAAGCTGCTCATGTTTGACGAATCTCTTTGAGGGTACCCGATGATTAAAAAGATATTGCTTTTTATTTTTCACGCTCACGTACCATATATCCGCCATACGGATGAATATGAACCGCTTGAGGCAAACCAACTGTATGAAAATGATGCTCTATGGTTTGTTGCCGTTTTTTGCGGCTCTGCAGCCGTTTAGACGCCGATGCTGTCCCGTTTAAATGCGCACTAGTTATTTCTCCGCTCTTGTGTGAAATGCTAAAGTCTCCTTTTTGTCAGGAACGGTACTGCGCATATTTGAATCGGCAAATTGCATTTGCTCAGCAGGAGTTGCAGCGAGCAGCTGGATATCCGCGGGAAAAACACTCCAGCGGTATCTTGACTTTTTGACGCTGAGCCGTGAAGATTTTTAGCGTCCTGTATAAAAAAAGATATTTTAAGCGGCATACATTGCTTTGCTGCCAAAGGTTATATTGAACTGCTTGCGACATCGGCAACACCATGCTTTTTCCCTTTTATCAAAATATGCCCGAAGCGCTTACCATGCAGATTGAACAAGGACTCAGTAGTTTTTCGGAATGATTTTGGGACAGTTCCTGCCGGTTTCTGGCTGCCATCAATGGGGTATAACACAGGGTTAGATACCATTCTGAAGTCCTATGGAATCGACTATACCGTATTGGAAAGTCAGAGCTTCTTGTTGCCGACCATCCGCCAGTAAATGGTATTTTTCCGCAGCAATGGGCGAAAACGGGCTGTCGTTTTTAGGGAAAGACGGCACCGCCTGCGCTGATGTTGCGCATCCGGAAACTGGCTTTTATCTGCATTCCGATTACCTCGATACCGATCGGGATGCCGGATTCGAACTTGATGAACAATCGCTTGCTCCCTTGTTCGATGTGAAAAAAGGACGACGCACGACAGGTTTTTTTGCTATTGCCGGCGAGGCGGCGCCGAATACGACATCGCAGCAGGAGTGCGACAAGCGGAAAAAAAGATGCGGAGCAGTTTATTGCAAACCGTGATGCGGTCTTAACCGAGGCTGCGGATGTACTCGATACTGAGCCGGTATGCTCGGTTTCTGTATTGCCGCTCAGTTTTTTGGGAAAAACATGGGTAGAAGCGGATGTCTTGGCTGGAATCAGTCTTCCGTAAGCTCGCGCTACGGCAGGATATGCAGTGTGCCTTACCGGTTGACTATCTAAACACGTGCGGCGCATACAGAGTATTACTCCTTTTTATGCTTCAGACCTGCCAAGCGGCTATGCAGATGAACTCATCAATAGTTCCAATGATTGGATGTTTCCTCGTATTCAAAAGGCTACTGAGCGAATGATTGACCTTTGCAGGGCGTTTCCCCAATGATCAAGGTCTTAAAGAGCGGATGCTGAATATGGCAGCAAAGAACTGTTGCTGGCGCAATCGACTGATTTACTGCTGATGACGGATGCTCAAACCTCTGTCGAATACGCTGCTGCAGAGTGTGAAGAGCATCTTGATGTCTTTACCGATGTATATGATTCACTCGGTTCCGGCTCGGTTGGTACCGATCGGCTGATTAAAAAGAGAAAAAGAATATCCGATATTTTCGGAGATGAATTATCGGTTTTTATAAGTAAGGAGTTACGATAAAAATCTCCGCCCTAAAATAGCGTCGGTGCTTTTTATCTCGAGGCTGTCCCAAAACTTCAGTTTTTGACAGTTTCCTTAGATTTAGATGCGATGTTTAAAAATTAAAACATTACTGGGAACTTCTAAAAATCTAACCTTGAGTTTTTTAGAGGTGTCCTACTGCATAAAGATTTAATTTTAAACTCGCGGGGATGTCGAAAAAGTAACCAATTTTTGAGACATCCACATGCTTCCTGCAAAAAGTTTTTATAGGGGGTAAGAAATGAAATTAGTGCTGATACGGCATGGCGAAAGCGAATGGAACAAGTTGAACCTGTTTACCGGTTGGACTGATGTGGAGTTATCGGAAAAAGGCGTGGAGGAAGCAAAGGAAGGCGGAAAGGCGCTTGCCGCAGCCGGTTTTTGACTTTGATATCTGCTATACCTCATACTTAAAACGAGCGATCCACACGCTGCAATTTGTGCTGGACGAGCTTGACCGCAACTGGCTGCCCGTTGTTAAAACATGGAAGCTGAATGAGCGGCACTACGGCGATCTGCGAGGGATTGAACAAAGCGGAAACGGCGGAAAAATACGGAGAGGCGCAGGTAAAAATTTGGCGCCGTTCATTTGATATTGCGCCGCCCGTTCTTTCAGAAAACGATGCGCGTTGCCCGTATCTTCAAACCGCATACCGAGGTATCGACAAGGCGGAGCTGCCGCGTACCGAAAGTTTGAAAGATACGATTGCACGGGCTATTCCCTATTTTGAATCAGTCATTAAAAAGGATATGCTGGCGGGTAAGCGTGTACTAATTGCCGCACACGGAAATTCACTGCGTGCACTTATCAAATATTTTGAACACCTCAGTGATGAAGCGATTATTCAGGTAAATTTGCCGACGGGCGTTCCGCTTGTCTATGAGTTTGATACGAATTTTTAAGGTATTGAGCAAAGCCTATTTGGGCGATCAGGATAAAATCAATGCCAAGATCAACGCCGTTGCGAACCAAGGCAAAGCGAAGTAATCGAAAGGTCAGATCGTTCAAGCCCTATTATGAAAGAAAATGAAACTTGGAATAGCTCGCACGTGAATAAACTGATTGTGAAAGGCGCTCGCGAGCACAATCTAAAGAATATCGATGTGGAACTGCCCCGCGACAAGCTCATTGTGGTGTCGAGGGCTTTCCGGTTCAGGAAAAGCTCCCTTGCCTTTGATACCATCTTTGCTGAGGGGCAGCGGCGGTATGTGGAATCTCTTTCGGCGTATGCGCGGCAGTTTTTAGACCGTATGGATAAGCCCGATGTCGATTATATCGAGGGGTTATCTCCGGCTATTTCTATAGAACAAAAACCACGCATCGCAATCCCCGTTCGACAGTCGGTACGGTAACGGAAATTTACGACTATTACCGGCTCTTATATGCCCGAACGGGGCATCCGCATTGTCCGAAGTGCGGGAAAAGAAATTCAGGAGCAAACCGTTGATCGATTATCGATGCGATTATGAGCTGGGAAGAACATACCCGTGTTCAAATCCTCGCGCCCATTATCAGGGCGGCAAGAAGGGCGAGCACCAGAAGATTATCGAAGACGCCCCAAAAGGCAGGCTTCCTCCGTGCGCGCATCGACGGACTGACCGTTAATTTGGAAGACGGCGTTAAGCTCGATAAGCAAAAAAACACACGATAGAGATTATCGTGGATCGTATTCAGCTTTCCGCCGATGTCCGCAAACGACTTTCGGAGTCGGTAGAGACCGCGTTGGAAAGCTCCGGCGGAACTCTGATAGCGTTGCGGCAAAAGACGGCGAATGATCCGATAACAGAGGTGTTCTTTTCTCAAAAAAATGCGTGCCCTGATTGCGGTATTTCGATGCCGGATTTACAGCCGCGCCTTTTTCCTTTAATAACCCTTACGGCGCCTGCCCTGAATGTACCGGACTCGGGCATAAGCAGCATTTCGACTTTAAGCTGATGGTGCCCGACACTCGCTGTCCTTTAACGAAGGGGCGTTTTTGCCCTATAACCCCGATTCCGCATGGAACCGCGCCCGTTTTGAGGCGCTTGCCCAGCATTTCGGGTTTTCACCGACACGCCCGTAAAAGATTTATCAAAAAGATTTGAAAAGATTATTATGGATGGTTCCGGTCTTGAGCCGATTGAATTTGTGTATGAGCGGCAAGACGGGTCGGGTAAAGTCAAAAATACCGCCGTCCGTGGCTCGGCATTTACACCGATATGGATCGGCGTTACAATGAATCGTACTCGCCGCGCAGCGGGAATCGTATGAAAAATACATGGCGGTTACAACGTGCGAGCACTGCGGCGGGAAGCGCTTAAAGCCGGAAGCCTTAGCTGTTACCGTCGGCGGTAAAAATATCTACGAGTTAAGCAGCCTTTCCGTCGGCGATTCGATTACATTTTTTGAAAAGCTCAGCTGAGTGCTACGGAAAAGACTATCGCGCATCAAATTCTTAAAGAGATAACTTCCCGCCTCCAGTTTATGAAAAACGTGGGGCTTGACTATATCACTCTTGAACGGAAGCGCAGCGACGCTGTCCGGCGGAGAATCACAGCGGATACGACTTGCAACCCAAATCGGTTCCAGCTTAATCGGAGTGCTGCACATTTTGGACGAACTCTCCCATTGGATTGCATCAGCGGGATAATCAGCGGCTGATCGACACGCTGCTGTACCTGCGAAACCTCGGTAATACGCTCATTGTGGTGGAACACGACGAGCAAACGCTCCGTGTCGCCGACTATATCGTAGACTTAGAGTCCGGGCGCAGGGGTACACGGCGGCGCCGTCGTAGCGGCGGGTACACCTGATGAGGTGATGCAGGTAAAGGAAAGTCTGACCGGTCAGTATCTTGCAGGGACGCTCTGTATGGAAACGCCGAAAGAACGCCGGAAAGGAAACGGCTCCTTTTTAACCGTGCAAGGCGTAACTGAGCATAACTTACAGAATGTTTCCGTTTCCATCCCTGCTCGGAGCTTTTACCTGCATCACCGGCGTTTCCGGTTCGGGAAAGTCTACGCTTCTTTCGGATGTGCTGTTCCCCGCCGTGTCAAACGCGCTGATGCGCAGCGCTATCGCCGGAGGGCGCGCGTACAAAAAGATAAAGGGGCTTGAGCATATCGATAAAGTTATCAATATTGACCAAAGCCCGATCGGCAGAACGCCCCGCTCAAATCCTGCGACCTATGTAGAGGTGTTTACTGCGATTCGAGACTTGTTTGCCAGTCTGCCGGAAGCGAAGGCGCGGGGCTATAAGCCGGGGCGCTTTTCGTTTAACGTGCAGGGGCGGTACTGCGAGCATTGCCAGGAGACGGCGCTATCGCAATAGAGATGAACTTTTTACCCGACGTGTATATCACCTGCGATGTTTGCGGCGGGAAGCGCTTCAATAGAGAAACGCTCTGATATCCGGTACAAGGGAAAGAGTATTTCCGACGTTTTGGAGATGACCATCGAAGAAGCCGCCGAGTTCTTTGCCCCCTGTACCACAAATTGCCCGCAAAATGCAGACCCTCCTTTCGGTAGGGCTCGGCTATATCCGCCTCGGACAGTCCGCGCTGACCTTGTCGGGCGGCGAAGCGCAGCGGGTAAAACTAGCGCATGAACTTTCCAAGCGTTCGACGGGTAAAACGCTCTATATTTTAGATGAGCTGACAACAGGACTGCATTTTGCGGATGTCAAACAGTTAATGGAGGTTATTCAGCGGCTGGTGGATCAAGGAAACACCGCCCTGATGATTGAGCACAACCTCGACGTCATCCTTCAAGCCGATCATATTATCGACCTTGGTCCTGAGGGAGGTTCCCGCGGCGGCACCATCATTGCCGAAGGAACGCCGGAAGAAGTTGCCAAAGTGAAAAATTCCTACACGGGCTTTTTATATTAAAGAGATGCTTGAGCGGCATCGGCTCAGAAGCTCATAGCGTATCCTCAGAGTGTATTCAGAGCGTATTCAGAGCGTAATAGATACCATGTCATGAAAAAGTCGCTTTGTTTTCGTTTTTGCTATTGATTTTTCTTCTTCGTATGCTCAGGAAAGTAAGGAACCCAAGGTTATTACGATCAATTCCGTGCGTGTGATGGAGATATTCAAAAAGAGAACAATGCCAAATACGGGAAAAAAAGCGGAGCAAGAGCAACAAGCGGCGCAGTCCGCCACCGAAAAAGCTGCCGGTAAGCCGGACACAGAATCCTCTGCCGCCAACAAACTTTCCACGGCTGAAAAAAACAACTACCGACACGACAGATGCGGAACAGTCCGCCACTGGTGAACCTGCCGGTAAGCCAGACACGGAACCATCTGCCGCTGAAAAACGGCAGGCAGCCGAAAATACAGAAGCGCCGGCAGGACAAACCAACGCCGCGGAAAAACCGTCCGGGGAGCCGGCAGCGGTAACAACCGAAGAGGCGCAAAAAGGCTGTTGAAGGGAAAAAGATGACATCATCGTGTTTACCGGCGGGGTTTCTCTTTCGGTAAAAAGATGGTTCTGAGGTTTCTACGATTGAAGCGGATAAATTGGTGTATAACCGCTCGGAAAACACGATTGAGGCAGAAGGAAATGTCCGGTATAGCAGAAAGACGAGCAGTTCTGACGGAGCGGAAGAGTTCACCGGTTCATTGCTACTTGTTCAATATTGATGATATGGGAGGGCATATTCCTCGACGGTACAATTAAGCAAGCGCCTCGAAAACAGGGACAAAAACCCTTTTACGATTAAATCGGCAACGGTCGGTCGCGATTCGAGCGGTACAACAGGATTCAAAGACGCGGTACTCAGTACCAATCCCGATCCAGACGAAGAACCGCTTGGTCTATCCGTGCAAGCCGGATTTGGCTCTTACCGGGTAACGAGCTTGCGTTTGCAAACGGTTATTTTTCCATTGGAATTGTACCGATATTCTACCTACCGTTTTTTTATCATCCCTGCCGATGAAATGCTGGTTCATCCGGTATTCGGCTTTCGCAGCCGTGAGGGTTATTTTCTTCAAACAACGACGTATCTTCTCGGTCGTAAAACCGCTTGACAGCGATTCTAAAAATCAGGTTCATTCTCTAATTTTTATGAAAAGCGATCGGCCTCAAAAAGCAAGAACGAATTGGTTTATTTTTAAGAACCTTGATGAGGATGCACCCGATATCAATCCTGCCTATATCAAACTCATTGCCGACACCTATTCACAGCTGGTGGGGTGGTTGGTATAGACGGAAAGGTTATCCCTAAAAACACGCTGATTAGTCAGCTTGATTTTTCACTTTTTCGGAATGTCTCGGACGCTCTTCCCTCTGAATAGAATCGGTATTGAGGCATTACACATACGACCTATTATACGAATGGAAAAACGGTACTACAATAAAAAGCTTTTTTGGGAATACCGCTCCCGTTTCGATACCGGGCTCATATCAATTTCGGTATTTCGCAGGCGCTGTTTCAACTTTCGATAAATGTTCCTTTGGTATCCGACCCTTACTTTAAGAAAGATGACCGCTCGGAGGATATGAATTGGTTTAACTATCTTTTGAATAAGGAAAAATTAGCAAAAGGATCCGATATCTGGAATTGAAAGTTCCTATGCGTGGAAAAATGGATGGCTCAATACGACCGTCATTCAGGCAGTTGAATCCGTGGATTACGTCGTTTAATCTTGATACGGCATCGCTAACTGTTAACTTCTCTTCAAAAGAAACCAACCCTGCGGCTGTCGGTGAAGAGGCGTATGCGCCTCAGCGTGTTTTCTTTTATCCGTCGCTTTTAAGCCTGGAAGGAAAAATCTCACTGCGGGAACGCTGTTATCCAATACCCTCTTTAATAGAAAAACCGGCAAACAAAATTCCCTGATGTGGAAGCGGATCGCTCATCCGTTTGTCGCACAGGATAAAACCGCATCGGATGCTGAAAAACCGAAAAATGCCGATTCCGCATCGGCAGAGACTCAAAAAGTCGGACAAAAATGAATTCCTTGATACCTTTATTCCGGTGTTTAAGCCGGTATATGGCAGAGAGTTCGATCATAGCATTACCTATTCGCTTACGTATTCGGGTGATTTTTCCGCATTACAAAGAGACAACCTTTGCTTCTTCTCAGTGGAATAAGCCCCCAAGACATCCGCTGGCAGGATTTATGAATCGCGTTATTATCAGTTAAAAGGGGAGCGCCGCTTTACGAGGCACGCTTTCGTATTCTCAAGATCTTATTTCCTTTCGAGTAATCTTATTCTTTCGGGAAATTATCAGCGCCACCCATGGGTACGGGATGTGGTTAAAAAAGCCTACTTTTAGAGGAAAATAACTTTAAAAGCAAATGTGTTTACACTGAAGAACGAAAACTCGATAACCGTTAATCCTTTTTTGTGTATACGGATTTATTTAAATCCGTATCGTTTAACTGGAGTATCACGGAAATTTTTAGCAAAAATGTATTTACCGGTACGTATAGCAATCCCAAAGTGGGAAGGCGCGGTGTCCAGTGGAATAGAGAGTTTATTACAGCGCATACAGGATCAGTAGTGTTGGGCGTCACTCTTGCGGAAAAATATACGCAAAGACTGACGTTTTCTATGAATCTACCGCCGCTTTTGCAAGCGTATAGCGCTTCGCTCAATCTGTCATTTCCGTATGGAATCTTGACAGCATCAGCCAAGTTATTCGAAAAGAAAAATGTGGCAAAACAAATGGGCGTGGGATCCCTTTAAGGTAGATGTAACATGGTCGCTTCCCTATGATATACGGACTGCTCAAACCCTATATCTATAATATCCAAGAGAAGAGCAATGAACGGCTGCATATCACCTTTGGATGGAAATATATTTCGCCTTTTATACCCAAAGTCGCGAGATACCGCAAAAACTGGTCTCGGGCAGTGGTTGGATATTGGACGGTACGGAAAAACGATTTATCCCCTTTGTCTTGGGCTTTTCGTTTTCCAACACTTCAAATCCCTTTACGATTTACGCATGGAAAAACCGTATCAAAATTCAGTTGGGATTATCATCAACCTTACAGTTTAATTTAGTCCGTATTACCGACAGCTATTTTTACGTTTGAACCTAAAATTATTTTTAACATCCATGAATTTTTGGGATTTATCATTCGGTTCATCAAGTAGGAACGATGTCATTGCGCGGTATTTTCAAAAGGCGCTCAATTTGCCGGTTGTCATACCCGGTAATACGAATGTACTGACCGATTTAGCTCACTCATTTTATTTTTGGGACAGAGCAAAACGGGAAGCCTCAGGTTTTAAACTCCAATCGTTGGATATCGGTCTTACCCACTATCTCAAGGACTGGACATTAAAATTCAACTGCGAAATTAAACCGCAGTTAAAAAAATGACGGTCATCGTAAATATTATGAATTTAGCCCGACAATCACTTTTGCCGTAACGTGGAATCCTATCAGCGATATAAAGGTTGAGGCAAAAAGAAAGACGGAAAAATTCTCTGTTGAACGCGGCGAAATTCAATAGGGTGGGGACTTTAATTTATCGCCTTGAACTATCAAAGCGATGTGAGGAACTTCACGTAAATCGAGGAATTGAAGTTTTTAGATAATACGGAAGAAGTTTGACACACGATGACGATATGAGAACAAAATTGGAAAATTTTCAAAAACCGATTAAACTGAATGCAGTCTAATCGGTTTTTACCGGCTCCGTTATTTTTAGCGATGCCTCTTAATACGCGGGATTATCCCATGTCCTGCTGCAGAATTTCGGCGTGCGTTTTTGCGCTTCGGTCATATCGATACCGAGGGTGCCGCCCGGATCTGCATACTATTGTCAGGGTCAAAATGCTTTTTAATGCACGGAAAATGTTGAGCCGCTCTGTACCGATCGACTGCTCAACCCATGCCGCCGTCATCTTCCCCACACCGTGGTGGTGGCTCATCGCCGCGCCTTGTTCCATAATATTATCAAAGATACCGAACTGATACTCTGCATACTCTTCTTTATCGCGGAATTTCCCGATGAAGATAAAATAGAGATTGGCTCCTTGCTCATACGCATGGGAAAGGTGCGTCATGCGAGACCGTGTTCGGGCGGGATTTTGCAAAAAGCGCGTACCTTTTCATGCACCCTGCCCATCATCTCCCATGTAACGGCGCATTCCATCGTATCGATGATGATGCCGTAGTCCTGCAGCGATTCCCGCAAATACGGGTCGGTAAAGCGACCTTCTTCCATTTGTGCGCGGGATAGTCGGTAAGGTAGAGTCCGCCGTATACATAGACGGAATGCGTTGTTTTTGGCAGTATTCGACAATTTGCACGATTTCTTCATGACTTGAAGGATAGAGCACTGCGCGCGGGACGTTTTTCGGTGATGTTTTCCGCAGGCGGTAAAGGTCGTACATGGTTTTTGCCGTACGCTACGGAAAGCCGGTTGTATCCCTTGGTACTCACGTTCTCTTTACCGCACACGGATTCAAAACGCGATATGCTCCGGTTCAAGCGGCGGCGTTGCCAATGTTTCGGGAACCGCTTCGTGCCCTTCTGGCTCCTTTCCGCTGAAAATCAGCATCGGTTAAGCCGAGTTCTTGTTTCATAAAAGTAAAAAGCCTTTCATTCGGCTCCTAAATTCATTCAGGTCTCCCCATTTTAAGATTGAGCGGAATGAAGCCGGCGGCGACGGGACTTGCTCCATTCAGGTTTATAATGCTTGTATACTTTACGTTCTGCCATAGCTATCTCCTCGTTTGAATCTATGATAAAGCCTCTCTTAAAACTCGATGAGATGTTGAGAGGCTTTCGATGTTATTTTTATGACGGATAACCGGTTACTTCCCGTATCCGTTTATACACGTGCTTGAGGATGGGATATATCTGCGTATATATTTGATATAATTCATCATATAATACGCGGTTATCCGGCGAGGGGGTAAATTCCCGCACGATATGAACCATATTTTTGACGCTTTGTTCGATGCTGGAATAGCTGCCTGTCCCGTACGCGGTTACATGCGGCTCCCAGCGCGGACGTCTCGGTTGTTGCGCCGCGGATAAGCGGCTTTATTTAAGATATCCGCGGTAATGCGGCAGATACGGTCGCTCTGCGAGGCTCCGCCCGAAACGGCGACTTTTGCACGGGAACATTGGTTTGCCGTTCAAGCTGTTCCAATCCTTCCCGCAGCGAGTAGGCAAGCCGCTCGACGAGTGCGCGGTATATTGCGTGCCGCCCGTGTACGTCTCCGAACCCAATTATCGAGCCTTTTTGCATAGTGGTCTTTGAGGCTTGCTCCCCAGTACGGTTGGAGTATCAGACCGTAGCAGCCGGGCGGGAGGAGTCGAGAGTCTGTCCATAATTTCCTCCGGAATCATACCGGTCGCCGTTGCCTTTGCCCGTTCTTCATAGCCGAGTTCGTCCTTAAACCAGCTGATCATCCAGTACCCGCGGAATATTTCGATTCCCGGTACCCAGCGCCCGGGATAGGCTGCGCTGTATGCAGGCAGGAAGCGAATTGGCTCCGTGTAGCGGTCAGTGCAGACTTCTACCGTTGCCGTTGTGCCGAAACTGAGGGAGGCTATTTTCGCATCGAGGCAGCCCATACCGAGCGTTTCGCATGCCTTATCGCTGCCGCAGGCGATAACCGGTATGCTGGCGGGCAGTCCCTGTTTCTAAAGAGCCTTGGGCAGAAACCCGTCCGATTTCTTTTCCCACTTTGGACAACGCTGCATTTTTTTATCATCATCTATAGGGAATATCTTTGCTGTAATGTGTCCGGGCGATGCCCAGTTTTGTTTTTATGATCAAAGGGATGTGTCCGACCAGGATGAAGGGGAATCGGCGGCAATTCCCGTCAGTCGGTATTGCAGATACCCCGATACCATCAGCACCCGCCATGTTTTCTTCCAAATTTCCGGCTCGTTTTTCCTGTATCCAGTTGCACTGACCGTCGCTTTGGGAGTGCATAATTTTTCGTAGTAATCAATCGCTTTCAATGCCGCTTTCATAATGAAGTTGGGGCGGTATCTGCCGTGCGCTTTACGGGTATCAAGCCACGTGATTGCAGGGGCGCAGCGCCTTTCCATTTTTGTCGATAAGGATAATGGTATCGCGCTGGGCAGTTACGCCGATTCCTTTCGCACGGGCGATTAAATCAGGATGACTGTTTTTGAGCGCCGCTACCCCTGTGCAGAGTGCGTCCCACCATACCGCAGGGTTTTGTTCCGCCCATCCTGGACGAGGGACTGACGTACGGTTTATACATGATTTGCTGCTTTGCAAGTACCGAAACCGTCTTCCGCAAAGATGATAACCCGTAAACTTTGGGTACCGCAGTCGATTGAAATAAGCGTCGATTGGTCGATCATAGTCATTGAGCCTCCGTACTTGCACAAGCAATGATAGGTATTTCCATTCCGTTGCCGGCGGTCAGTCGCGCAAGGCAGTCGCCGTATCGCACCGGAGCTACGGCGGTAATAGTGCGTATTTTTTTCGATCATACTTTTCATCTCCCTCAAGCGGAATTTCGCAGCCTGTTTTTACCGGTAGCCGGATAAATTCCGGCACACCGAATCCTAGTGTTTTTCTCCTTACGAGGAGATTGCTTGCAGGCAACCGTGGTGGTGAGCGTTCTAAAGGACAGATCGCTTCCTGTTTGCCGTAGGCGATACCTTTCGGACAGCTGTTTCCGCTTACTTATTGTATCCGTTGTGCCGCCGATTGTCACGGTTAACGGACAGCCGCGCGGACACGCAATACAAATCAAGTTTTTTTAGTCATTCTACCTCCTTTGCGCAGTGCGGCTATTCTCCTATGCACGATGCGGCTATTCTGAACCTGTGAGCGAAATGGACAGGCGCTGCGTGTGCGCCGGTATCGATGCAATATCAATGAGAATCCGCTCCATCTCCGGCGGCTTAAGCGAGCGGAATGTTTTTGAAAGAGCATCACCGTGTCCTCATTTTGTTTCTGTATTCATTTTTGCATTCGTTTCTGTGTTCATTTCTGCCGTAATCGTCAATACAGCGTGTTCCCGCTGCGTTGCAGAACGAAAGTACATCACCGCCGGTTTCTCGTCCGGTACAATGCGGGCTGGCGCTTGGTACAGCAGCGTGTGGTCGGCGCAGATGGGAATGTCCGTAGGATGCTTAGGGCAGCGCAGAATTCCCCGCGAATCCCGCTCTGAGGCAACGTAAGGCAGCCCGTTCCCCGGCAATACTGCCCGACTCCGAAACATAGTCTACAAGGTCGTTGACGTGCAGCGCATTTCCGCAGGAGAAAAGTCCCTGCACCGTGGTTTCCATATATTGATTAACCTGCGGTCCCTTTGTTCGTGCGTCCATTGCAGAGGCAAGACTGTCGAGGATATCGTTTTCGGAATCAGCCCGACGCTCAAAATGAGGGTGTCGCAGGAATGTACCGTTCCGTACCGGCGACCGGTCGCATCTGTCCGTCAACCTGCGTAACGGTTACGCTTTCAAGCGTCCTGTCCCATGCAAGGCGCTCACCGTCGTAGAAAGGTGGAGCGGAATGCCGTAGTCTTCAAGGCATTGCACGATATTGCGGGTAAGTCCCGACGGTTCGCTCTTTATCTCATAGACGCCCTCGACGCTGCCGCCGATGCTTGCGGTTTCGAGGATGAGCCGCCGCGCCATAATGAGCCCGATGTCTCCGCTACCCAAAATGACAAACCGTTTGCCGGGCAGGGTATCCCTTTAGGTTGATAAAGGTCTGCGCCTGCCCAGCGGTGAATACGCCGGAAGGCCGGTCGCCGTGAATGCTGCATTGCGGAGCTTTTTCGGCGGCGGACAATGCGGCAGCCATACCGGCAGGACCTGCGCCAATTACGATAATATCGTAAAAACTTTTCATAATGATGCCTTTCTTTCGTCTGTCGGCAATGGACTATGCAGTATGTACGAAGCGCCGCCTTTTTTTGGTAATGCGCTCAAGGGGAATACCGGCTTCCCGGCTGATAATTTCCAGTACGCGCGGAGTGCAAAAACCGCCGTGGCAACGCCCCATACCGGCACGGCACCGGCGTTTTACCGCATCAAGGCTGATATGCTGCATACCGAGGGCACGGCACTCTGCACCGCATTCCGTATTTCCCTTCGAAATCTGCTCACACCGGCAAACAATAATACCGTAGCGCGGATACTGCTTGATGAGCGTATCCCGATCGGCATCAGGCATCGCGGCGGTTTCGCGGGGGCAGCGCGGTGCGATAGAAAGTTCGGTTTTTCCTTGGGAACGACCGGAAAGCGTTGGAGCGTTAGCGCTGCAATATCTTCTGCAATCGCCGGAGCCGAGGCAAACCCCTGGTGATTGAATCACCGCCGCATGGATCAAGTTCGGTACTCTTTCGGATGCTTCAATGATAAAATCTTCCTCCCACGTCGCTGCGCGGATGCCGCTATAATACGCGATAATATCCCCCGCGAAAGCGCTTTATTCATGGACATCTGATCAAGTAAACTATGCTCATCTCCAGCATTGGTGCTATAGTCTTCACGCTCGTACACCTCGTGCGCAGTCTAGCGACAAGGACATTGCGCTTTATACACGGGATAATGCCGCCACCTTTTTGAATGGCGTTTTGAAGAGGCTAGAGATTGGGTTTTTCCGACAATAGTGCGCTGGAACTTTTTCTTTTTATCGAGGATGACATCCATCCCTTTATGCGGGTGAATGGAAAAGAACCGATCTTCTGCAAATGCCGCAATTTTATCCGACCATACGCCTGCGGCATTGATAACGATGCTTGCATACCGTACCGCGGTTTGTATGGAGGGCGGATATCACAGTGTCTGCCTTTTCAAAACCGGTTACGGCAGTTTCAAAGAAAAAGATACTCCGTTTGCCGCTGCGTTTTTCTGCAAAAGCAATGGTTACCTTAAAAAGGAGAAGCTATACCGGAATAGGGCATCCAAAAACCGCCGTAGTATTTCGTACTTAGGTTCGGTTCCATACGTTGTATTGTTTTTATTGCAATATCCGACCCGTCCATCAACACCGTTTTTTTCCGCCCGTGGACAGAGAAGAGGGAGGTAAACTTCTTTGCAGAATGTATTAAAATATGCTATAACAGCACTAGTTTTGTAAACCAAGGCAAACAAGAAGAATACATTGATGCTGCAAAAAATTCTCTGTTGAAAACAGTAAAATATCTTGTTTTATTTTTATTCCTGATAGCGATAACGGTTTTTCCATATTTATTGCTGTTTCGCTCGGCCCTGTTAAAATCGGATTGGCAAATACGTACCGGATTATGCTGGGAAAAGCAGTTGCCCCCAATTTACTGACCGGTCTTTCAAACGCTGCTATTGCGATTGTATGGAATATGCGTGTACCGCGGGTTTTTACTCGGGTTTTTACCGGTACAGGGCTTGCCGTTTGCGGATGCGTTATGCAGACAACGGTCAACAAACCCGATTTCCGAACCGTACATTTTGGGTATTTCTGCCGGTGCGACATTCGGGGCTGTTGTCAGTATCATTCTCGGCTTTATTTCTGCCGTAGGGCTTGGGTATTTTCTCGGTGCGATTGCTGCGACCGTATTGGTGCTGATCATCGCTTCATCACAGCGAAAGATGACCACGACAAGTCTCATCTTATCAGGTACCGTGGTAAATGCCCCTGTTTACGGCGTTTGCCAATTTTATCATTTCAGTGAGGGCAAATTCTGACAGTATTATGACGGTTAAGTTTTTGGACAATGGGTTCTCTTGCCGGTACTTCATGGTCATCACTCCCGTTACCGCTGCTCGTAGTCAGCCTTTCGTATTTTTCTTCTTACAGTACCGCGTTTTTAATGCAATGATGATGGGCGATGAAGTCGCGATAACGTTAGGGAATTTCGCTCTACTTCTATCGGTATCTTTTTATGGCAGTCATCGCGGTAATAACCGGTGTATTGGTGTCTGTCTGTGGAATCATCGGCTTTGTTGGGCTGATTACCCCGCATATTGCCCGTGCACTTGTGAGAGCAAAACCATCGTAGACTCTTTTCCCGTCGCGGCACTCTTTGGGTGCGCTTTTTTATTATCTGGGCGGATGTATGTGCGCGAATATTGATTCAAAATGCGGAATTGCTGATCGGGATATTCACCGCATTGGTTGGAGCTCCTTTTTATCTTTATTGTTGCAAAGCACCAACGGGGAGCAGGGCAGTAATATGGATTTGATGTGCAAGGATGTCCACTGCAGTATCGCTCATAAAGAAATTTTTACGAGGTATATCGCTCCATGCGGACGGGCATAAATTTTATACGATACTTGTACCAAACGGGTGCGGTAAGACGACGCTCTTAAAAATATCTACCGGATTATCAAACCGGACTCGAGTACGTGTATCTTGACGGAAAAAGACATCCGTACTGTCCGCCTCAAGGATTCGGCAAAGGAAATGGCGGTTGTCGCACAATTTAATACGCTGAATTTCAACTGTTCGGTACAGGATATTGTGATGCTGGGGCGGACACCTCATATCCGCTTTATGCAAAACCGAACGAGAAGAGGATTTTACCATTGTACAGGATGCACTGGCAAAGGTCGGGATGTTGACTCGAAAAGATCAGCCGTATCAATCGCTATCAGGGGAGAAAAACAGCGGGTTGTGCTTGCCCGTGCAATCGCTCAGCAACCTCTCTTATTGCTGGATGAACCGACCAACCATTTGGATATAAAATATCAGCTGGAGATATTGCAGATTGTAAAAAGATTTACGGATTAACGTACTGGCTGTGCTGCACGATATACAGTTGGCATGCCGGTATTCGGATTATTTTGTATTTGATGAAAGACGGGGATATTTTATATGAAGAGTCCTCGCACAACTATTACCGAAGAATCCATGCTGACGATCTACGGTGTCCGGTGCAATATCAGCTGGACAGAGGATTCGCAGGCGATGATTCACTATGAGACTGCTATAATATCTTTGGCTATGCTATCTTTGATAGATAGAAAAGATATCGGTATCTCTAAAAATCTATATCTCAGTTTTTAGAGAGTCACACAACTCTCAGGAGGTTATTCAAATGAAGCAATGTATTAGTATTGCATTAGCTCTTTTCTTGCTGCCGCAGTGAGTGCGGAAACGGCATATCCGGTCAGTGTTACCACCTATGACAAAGACGGCAAAGCGATAACACAGGTCTTTAAGCAAGCGCCTAAAAAGGTTATTACCAATAATCTTTCAATGACGGAAATGCTGATCGAACTCGGCTTGCAGGATCGTATTATCGGTATGCTGGATCCGGATAATGCAGTGATCGGTAAGTATAAGAAAGCGATCGATTCTATCCCTCATATCGGAAATAAGAAAACTGTTTCCCGGGAAGTGGTATTTTCGTATGAACCGGATGCAGTGCTCGGTAGAAACATGATGTTTTCCGAAAAATCTTTGGGTACGGTGAGCTTTTTGGAATGAAAAATGGTATCCCGATATATGCACAAAAGCTTCGGTTTTAAATATCAAGCAAGACTTCTAAAATATTATCGAAGATGTGAGAAATCTTGGCATTATTTTTAATGTACAGGACAAGGCAGAAGCGTATGCAAAGCAACTCGAACAGCGTTTGAATGCTGTGCTGCAACATATTTCAACAAAGGGGACTTCTTTGAAAGAAGCGCTTATTATGTGTGCATATAATGGCACAACGTTCGGGGCGTATAAATCTGCATTGCAAGAAAGTCTCCTGAATGTACTCGGTTATACCAATATTGCAACGGGTACGTCAGGGCTTACGACAGAAAATCTGATAACTATGAATCCTGACCTGATCATCTATGTAACGAGCGACCGGAATAAAAAATTAGACGTAAATGCGGTTTCGTCTTTGCAGGCAAATGTAGTACTAGTTGACGTACCCGCTATTGCTCAGCGTAAAATTATGACGATTTCCTATGATGAGCTGATGGACTATGGTGCGGCTGTGCTGAATGCCTTGGAAGTTGTTGATGCCTCTGCGGAAGTAGCTTCAGTACGAAACGCGATATAACGAACCATATCAATCTGTCCGGTATAGACATTACCGTGTCGGAACCTGCAGAATATAACCTGCAACACCGTTATCCTGCGGTTTTTGTCAACGACGGACAGATTGAATATCTGAAATCACTGGTACAGAGTATTTTTGTTCCGGCTGCACGCACGCAGCCGATTTGACGACTATACACCATGGGTCTGCTGAGTCATTCCGCACCGATTGTCCTCCTTTTGGCGGCAAGGGCGCGGAATATCATCATCTATTGTTCAAGACACTACTGCCCGAACTGAAAACTAAATATCCCCTTGACGATTCGAGGCTTGCATATGGCGGCTATTCCCTCGGCGGCTTAGCTGCCGTGTGGAGTTTATCTCGAATATACCGATATACCGTATATATTTTCCCTTTGTGGTTCGTTTTGGTATCCCGATTTCCGGAATACCGCCGTGAACACAAAGTTTTTGCATAGCAATGCCGCTGTCTATTTGCTGAACGGAAAGAGAGAGGGCGGAAAACACGGCAACCGGTTAGAGAATGCGCTGAAATACGCAGTGAAGTACATCAGGCGCTTGGGAATACAGATAGCACATACAACCGTTGTGTTCGATCCGTTCGGGCATCACGATAAAATGCTTGAAACGCTTCAGGGCAGTCACAGCAGTGGCTTACCGAATGCTGGCAGCTATAGAGCAGCGATATTGATTCGTGCAGAGAATCAGTTAATCATATTTAGGTCTTCCAAAAATATTTTTTTAGTTTTTGGACAAAGAAGAGAGATGGTACCCCCTGCCTAAGCGAAACCGGTTAGGCAAAATAGATTAAGCAAAAATGCTACTAAGGAGATACCATCGAAAATGGATTATTACGCATCTTATAAAAACAGTAAAGACCCCTCGTTGTTGAGAAAAGAGTTGGTCAGCTACGCGCTAACGTATGGCAACAAAAAGCTGCACGGCACTTTTCAAACAACCGTAAAAACGGTCAGAAAATGGAGAAAGCGCTGGCAAGAACAGAAAGGAATGGGACTCAAAGACCGGTCTAAAAACCTGAAAAAGTCCTCGCATGATGAAGATGTATTGGCAATTCAAAATAAAAAGCTCTAGCAGAAAAAGCAACCGCGGATAATAAGCGCATTAACGTTGCTGTTGAATTAAACGCGAGTATAGCATCCCCTTACTCCCTCAAGACGGTTGTCAAATATTTAAAACAATACTACAAACTACCCAGCAAAAACGCATCGAGAAAAAGAAAGAGGGAGATTAAAAAGTAAATATCGTGCATTTGAAAAATACAGGTAGATATCAAATATTTGGATGATATTCCTGAATTTTATCATGATTTTCATGCAATTCCACTTACCAAAATACCAAATAACTGCTCGCTGTATCAGAACAGGGGCTTTATTTATCGGCTACACACAGCAACACAGCACGACCAGTACCGCCATTTTTCATCTATCGGCTGTTCACCCATCTCAAGCACTATGGCGTCAAGCCAGCTGAAATAACAATCCAAACCGACAATGGCACTGAGTTTACTGCTCCATGGAATAGTCTCAAAAAACACTTTTTACCAAAATTATTGAATGTTCTTTCACTTCTACGCATAAAACCATTCCGTCGGGGCTAAGACCTATCAAAGTGATGTGGAAACTTCTCATCGGCTTATCGAAGATGAATTTTACGCCTGCCGGTATTTTTCCCAGCGCTCAAGACTTTTTCGAAACAAGCGCATCAGTACCAGAACCACTTTAACTTTACTCGGTTTAATACCTATAAAAACGGTTCGCCCGTGCAGCTTTTTACAACAGGTTGCCCTCACATTAACCGTGATGTTTTTGAACTTTAAACCCGTTCTGGTTGACACGTTCTTTTCATTTGTATAAAAATGAATTTAGATTGCTTGCCTCTTAGTACGGGATACCATCTCTCTTCATATCCCATTTTTTTGAAATTTTTTATAACCATTTTAAAAATCAGCTGTTTAGAGTGGTGCGTTAGAACAAAATATTCTCGTACTACCTGCCATGATTTTTCCGCGCTTTCTTGCTGTCATTCAGGTTTCTGATGACATCTGTAAATTGAGTATCTGCAAAACTTGGATATATTTTTTGAGGTTTCTATTATCGAAGGAGAGAACTATGAGTGTGAAATTATGCTGTAAAACGAATCAAAAAGAGGCTGATAAAGTTGCGGCTTTTTTAACGAATGTATCGGATCAGCTGCTTTTTCATATTCCTCTTATGAAATCGGTAGCCTTTTTCAATATCACGTGAAAAAGATATTGGATATTTTTATTCAGGGTATATACGACGGAGTGTTTATATTAGAGTGGATTTATCATTGTCCTACGTGCGGACATATTGCATACGAGGCGCCTTCTCTTCATCAAGCTTCGTCGCAAAACTTTTGTACGGTTTGTAATAAGGGCTTTAATAATACGTTTGACACTAATATTGAAGTTTGCTTTTCGATTCATCCGAGACTAAAAACCTTGATCCTTCTTGTTTCAACCGAATTATATCGCCGATATGATATCCGTAACGGAAAGTACCGGATGTGGATACACCCGATGCGATTCGGGGCGTTGATATTATTCAAAATAATTTGTACCGCGAATTGATGAGTTCCGAAGTGCTTATCGGCGCCAATCGCTTCCGCTGAAGAATGCTGCGATTCTCTTTGCGGATATTGCGAACTCGACACAACTATACGCGTCATTAGGCAATAAAAAAGCATTTTCATTGATAAAAGAGTATACGAAGATTCTTTTTGATACACTTGAAAATGTGGCGGTGTACCGATTGACGATAAGCGGTCGTATTGTTATGGGGCGTTTGTCGATCCCGCAAGGCTTTTTCAGGCTGCGGTAAAAGCGCAGCGGCAGCTAGCCAAATACTCGCAAAAATAAGTTGATAAACGAACGACCGGAAATGAAAATGGGTCTTTGCATCGCGGTTCTGTGCTGGTGGCAACGTTGAATAATCGTCTTAATTATATCGGTTTTGACGGTTAACACCGCCGCTGAGATAAAAAGATACGGCGCTCCCGAATGAAATCGTTATCTCTGAAGCTCTTTTTAATAATCGTGCTATTAAACGCGCGATTCTTTCCGTCACCGATACCGTGCAAAAACAGCTGATACGATTGAACGGGCATTCGGATAAACACACGTTGTATCATATAAAAAGTAGAAAATCGATACCGTAAAAACCGATAATTTGTAGCCATTTTACGCTCCCGTGTCGTATAAGGAATCGTAAGAGGTGAATATGGATAGATACGTTGTTCCACCCATTGCGATCGAGTAGCCGCTGCGACGGCGGCGGTTTTTACGGACTGTATGCACTTGCGCCAACCAATGGAAGAATTGCAGCGGTTGCATTTATAGCGGCAGCTGGCGCTTGCGCGCTTTTTACCGGCTTTGATAGCGACAGTTGGCGCATCGGTATTCAGGATAGCTCAATCACTGTACCGAAAAGCTCCGGCGCAGCGCTGCCGAAAAAGAAGCCGGCGCTGCCTGTAATCCGGATTTCGCTTTGTAGCGCGGTAGGAGCTGCAATCGGTTCGTATTCCGTGCATACCCTGCGAGAGAGCAGAGCCCTCCTCAAACACTCGCTGCGCTGCCACGGCAGTACGGACGGTTATTGCAGAATTAACCGGAGAACCCTATTCCGGCGGGTACCGATTATTACCGTATACCGGTCAAACTAATTGCGTGTACTGTTGAGCGCAATGCACAATTTTTCTGCATCGGGCGCTGTGCAGCTCTTTGTACCGGCAGCGCTTATCCGCGGAACATATTCAGGCGGCATTACCCGTATCGGCAGAGCGGAGCAATCAGAATCGGCAGCGCCACTGCTGCACAGTACGGCGGTATTTGCAGAGGCTTTTGCTAAAATCCGCAGGAGTGCCGCTTTTATGTACGGGGAATGAGGCTGGCTGTTCATGAAAGTTCGGTAAGACGGGAACGGTGTTTTATGCGCGGTCGGTGCAGCCGGTATTTTCAGGTGGAATGCTCCGCTCAGCCGTCTCCGCGCGTTTTTCCGCTTTTCTTTTATGCGGATGCTCTTCGGTTGGGGCGATGCGGGCGGACTTTTGCTTGCGCTGCTTGCTGCAGATAAGGCTTTACCGGTAGAATGTGTCGCAGCTTTCCGCAACGCCGGTCTTGCCCATATCCTTGCGTTGTCGGGGATGCACCTTTCATTAATGGAACGGCGGCGCTGCAAGGCGGCAGAATATTCGGGCATAAGAGCCGAGCTGCATGGTTTTCGCTTGCAGCGGTGTTCACTCTTTGTCTGGTTTGCAGGATCCGCTCCTTTCTGCTGAACCGCGCACTCGGTATGGTAGTGTGTTGTCGCCGTAGGAAAAGCTCTCGGATTAAAAGCCCCCGTCTTTGTCGGTACATGTGCGCCATGCTGACCGTGCATATCGCAATCGCCGGCGCAGAAGCAATCACGCTTGGATTTATGCTTTCGTATGGGGCGTGCGCCGGTATTATCATCTTTGGCGATGCGTAGTGCCCGTCTTATGGCAGGAAAAACACCGCCTGCTCTTGCAGGTAGTATTTCCGCCTCCGTCGGCGCACAGACTTTTACTGCTCCGATTGTTATCTCTGCAATCGGGAATATCTGCAGCAGCGGGAGTCATTGCTTCATGGCTTGGTGAGTCCGCTTATTTCAGTTTTCCTCATCGCGCTTATCTGCATTCCGCTTTGCGCTTATCTTTCCTTTGCAGGTCCGCTATTTGGATACGGATTAAACGCCGTATATCGAATAATTTTGTAACAGCGGATGACGTCTTCGGCTCTTGCACCGGAAAGCGGGGGTAGGGCGATTGGGTTTTTCGATAGCGACGTTTGCGGTTGGGGTGTGCTGTGCGGTTTTGGCGTATATTCAGTACAAACGGACTCATGCTGGGCTCCCTCGATTGACATGAGTACAACCACAGCGTTTACATTAGGGACATCTTTTTAAAACCTCAGCTGTTAGATAGAAGATGCCCCATCAGCAGACTGATAACGAGTTTTCCAGTTACGAAAGTTTTTAGAGGTACACGCCAACTGCGGTTGCGTCATATCGGTTAATACCCCAGCGCTGCCTTTTCCGCTTCTAATGCACGTAAACGAGCTTCCAATTCCCGCTTCCTTTTCCCGCTTGCACAAGGGGCATCAAAATGCTCCCCGTCAATATACCCGTGTTTTTGGACAAATAGAAAAAGTTGGCGAAATAGAAAAATACGGTATGCGGTAATGGGACGCAACCGCTTTAACCAAATCGCGGCACGCCTGCCAATCCTTAATTGCTTCACCTAAAAAGATATGGAAAACCGTACCGCCGGTATATTTACGCTGGAGCGCTTCTGATGATCAAAGCTTCAAATACATCGGAGGTATGCGAAACCGGCAACTGGCGAATTGGTGTAATAGGGTCGCGCTCGCCGGAGGTGATGATGTCGGGAACTGCTGCTTATCGTGCCGCGCAAGTCGGTACGAGGTGCTTTCGGCGGGGTTGCTTCAAGGTTAAAGAGGTCGCCGGTTTGCTCCCTGAAAATCCGCAAGCCGTTTACGTACGTGGAGTGAGGACTTTTCGGCAGCCTTGCCGGTATCTCCGACGATAGTTTCACCGAGGAAGTTAAAAGGCAGGATTCATTCATGCCGCAAATCCTGATGGTAGAAAAATGATTGTCAAATGTTGTAAATACTCGCGCGTATGGGGAAAAGCCCGCTCTCCAAAAAGCCGCTGAATCACCTTGCGCTTAATCTGTAAACTGGTCTTGGCAAGTTCCATCAAATAGTCGAGCCGGTCAAAATACTCTTTTTCTGTGCGCGCAAGGTAGCGATTTGCGGCATATTGATGGTAACCACGCCGATAGAGCCGGTAAACCTCGTCGGAGCCGAATAGCCCGCCGCCCCGCTTCCGCAGTTCTGCGTTTATCCAACTGCAACCGGCAGCACATGGAGCGGACATCGCTCGGGTTAAGATCAGAATTGATAAAAATTCTGAAAATACGGGGTGCCGTATTTTTGCCGTCATTTCAAAAAGTAAAGGCGGCGTTCGGGCTGTCCCAGTTAAAATCTTCCGTGATATTGTACGTTGGAATAGGATATTTGGAAAACCGCGCCCCTCGCTGCATCGCCTTCGAGCATCAGCTCAATCAAAGAGCTTATTGATCGATATCCATTTCCGCCTGAGCAATCACCGTGAGGTGAGAGTTGGTTTTCTTTGCCGCCGACTACTGCCTTTTTATCGGCAAGGGTCTTTTCGGACACATCCAATCAAGGGTGATGTTGGTGAAACGGCGCTTGGCTCCCCCAGCGGCTGGGCGTGCTGACACCGTAGATAAAAACTTTGCAGCGCACTGCTTTACGCTTTTCATCCATCGCATCAGCTTTTTACGAAAGGGCACGGGTAGGTATCAAAGGAGCTGAATGCCTGCGCTCCCGCCCACTCGTTTTTGCATAATGCCAAGAAAGTTGACAATTTGAATAACAGGGGTAGCAAAGATGACGCGCAGGCTTCGAGGTAATCTTGTCGGGGACGCCGCCTAGCCCTCCTGAATGAGCTGCCGGAGCGACCAGCCCTGCGCAATAGCCGGGAAAACATCGAAAGGTCGTGAATATGGAAGGCGGCTGTCTGATGCGCTTCTGCGATTGCCGGTGTAGATATTTTTGAGCCAGTAGTTCGCCGTTATCGTACCGGAATTATGCAGGATAAGCCCTCCGAGCGAGAAAAATTGACATTGGCATTTTCGTTTACCGCCAATCGCTTTTTGCTCAAGTAGCCGTTCATTGTTTTCATCAATATCGATCATCAGCCGCTCTGCATCGCGGACCGCTTCCCGCTTCGCACGGTACAGGATAAACGCCTTTGCGATGCGCGCTTCATTATGCTCTCGATCAAAAACATTTTCGATAATATCTTGAATTTCTTCGATTGCAGGAATTGAATGCGCATGGCGGGAAGCCATCAACTGCGTTAGCTGCTCTTCCACCGCAAGAGTCAACGCATCAGCCTTTTTCTTCATCAGTAGAAACCGGTAACCAGCCCTCAATCGCCTTTTTGAATTGCCAACTTTATTTTATTCTGATTGAAAAACTTCAACTTCACCGGAACGCTTTACCACCGAGCGTAATACCGGTTTTGTTTCTATTGTCATGTCGCCTAAAAAGGCTGTCCATCTCAGGAAATACCGCTTTGATCCATTTTCTCCACCATCCCATATTTAAAAGAAGCGCTAAAAAGCATTTAGCGGCTCTCCTAGAGAGTAATATGCATTTTTGTGTACCTCATTGATAAAATTCATCAAGGTTATTAAATATATACCGATGCAAACCGAATATACGCGACCTTATCAAGTGAATGCAGGCGAGAGAGTACCATTTCGCCCAATTCTGTAGTTTTGACTTTTTGCCCTCTTATCGACTCATAATTTGCTGCATCTTCCGGTCATCGCACACGATATTTTTCAATTTCATTCATCGAAACAGGACGCTTTTTCCAGTGAGCGCTCAATACCGCGTTCTACTTTTGAGCGGTCAAAGGGTTCCTCCGACCGTCCCGCTTAATCACCATCAGCGGCTTTTTCTTCGATTCGCTCATAGCTGGTAAAGCGGTACCCGCAGCTGAGGCATCCCGTCTCCGCCTGATACAATCGCCTTGTCCGAGCGTTCGGGACTCTACGCACTTTGTCATCAACACTTCCGCAATATGGACAGCGCATATATACTCCCCATTTATTGTAGATTGATATTCTCCATTACTTTTCGCTACGAGTTTATCGAAACTGTAACGTGAGTGTTTCCCACTGCTGTTCGAGCGCTTTATTTCGTGCTGGAAAAATGGCGACTGTTTTTTTTTCTCCGGAGCGTAAGCAGAGGAGGCATTTGATGACCGGCGTTTTTAGAAACCCTTTGGTAAAGCGCTCCGTTTCGGTCCCTCTCAATATCGGAAAAAGGTACTGTGCGCACAACTTATATGAGCCTGACTCGATATTCTACTGTCCGTTCCGTACAGTTAAAACGCCATCGGTCTATATAGCATAGCACAAACAACGAAAAACAGCCGAGGATAATCCCTAAAATCGGAAGTTGATGGCGTTCACTATACACAAGGACGGATGCCGCAGTGATACAGAGAAGCATCACCGCATATCCAAGCCGTGTTCGGGGGACAGGAGAGAGAAAGTAACGACACCGTTTTGGTTTTTCGAGAATACAATCGTTTATCCCATTATTACGCTTCCGATTATATTGAGCTCAAAAGTCCGATACCGATAAGACCTCCTGTAATCATCGCAAAAGCACAGTATCTGACCAGTAGAAATATTTTGGAAAGAGTTAAACAGATAAATATTTTGCAGTCATCCGCAGCGTGCTGCAATTCTAAAGCCGAAGGTTCATAATCAGGCTGACGGAAGTATTCGATAAAACCGAACAACGCCATAGCCGATAGTGTAGAAACAAAATACCGTTAAAACGGTTTTTACTGCACCAGCCATACCACAATCCAGAGGAGAACGCCTGCAAAAGCGCTTCGTACAGCTGACTCGGATGGCAGTGGCAGGGTTGACATACTGCGCCCCGTCCTGTAGTGGCAACTCCTGCTGCCGCAAATTCCCTGCACCCGTAGCTTCTTTTGACCGGAAAGCAGTCGTGCAGTGGCACTGATGGAAAGATCATACCGATGGGGCTCGTGGTGATGCGCCCGTAGAGTTCACCGTTGAAAAAGTTTCCGAGCCTGAGATGTGTAGCCGAGTGGTATTCCCGCCGCTGCGGTATCCGCCCATGCAAAAAGTCCTGCTTATGCCGCTTTGTCCACAAGAGGGCTCCTAAAAAGCACCCGATAAAACCGCCGTGGTATGACATCCCCGAAAGCTTTCGTCCATTGGTGCGATTCAGAAAAGTACCAAAAATGAGCCACAGGCTTTTTGCCAATACATCCATGTCGGTTCATACACCAGTGTAGCAAAAATACGGGCGCCAAGCATTAGCCCTAAGATCGACCATGTAAAAAAATCAATAATATCTTCATTAGTAATAGGTTTTTCGCTTTTTGCATACCGTTGTAATTCGCCTTTTTCAACCTGTACCCAGAAACAGTACGAAAGCGATCGCAAAGGCAACGAGGTACATGCCCGATACCATCGTAAAAGAGGGAAGCCCTGAATGATCTCCGGTTTTATCCGACGGATATTGAATAGCGCAAAACCATAAAAACACCTCTTACTCCGCCGTAAACTCGATTTTATCTTCAATTTGCTTACAGACTATTCTGCCTTGCTTTGAATCGAAAGTGAATATGACATGAGAAGCCGGTTCGCGTACCTCGTAGTACCTGCCGTGACTTTCCAAAATAACGCCGGGATACACGGTACCAGTTACCTTTATCTCCGAGGAATATGCGATTCAAAAATTTTCCTTCAGCTATCTTTATACCTAAAGCCGTATTTGATTTAAGCAAAGTTACTTTTTGTCTCCCTTTAGTTCTTGGATACGGTCAGCAGGAGTTTCCGTAGTCAGTTCAACTTCCCTCTATACGCGCCAGTTCCAATAGATTCTCCTGCGTCTGTCTTTTCGTAGACCTCGATTTTATCTTTTTCATGAGGTAGTCTTGTCCAAAGCGAAATAATCAGCGGAACTGTTTTTGCAGTCGCCTAAGATTACGCACACTGATACCGTGAGCGGCATGGGCGGGCCTCCCGATAAAACTACCCGGTTCTCCATCTCATAATTAGCTGACCGTCTGTTTTAACAACGCGCGAAAAACCGTACTCGTTGATATAAATATTACCGCCTGCAAACAGCCGTGCGGTTTCTGCAAACTGAATCGCTATTGTATTCTTTTTGCCCACGCCGTACCGCGGTTTTTCCCCGCGTATGCCGCCATTCATTAGCAGCGATTCTTTCGTAGTACACCAGTGCGATACGCCTGCATCTCCGTTGACGGTTAAGCAGCCGCCCGCTTTTTACACTGCGTTCCAGACTCTACGCTTCCATTGATAATGACATCGCCTGCAAAGATAATATCGCTGCCGGCATTATCCACATCAGTGTCGATAATCTTGGAATTGAGTATTTGGAGCTTATCGCCGGTTCGGGTTAATTCCCGTGTGCAGCCGCGACAAACGAAATTTTCCCTTGTTTAATAACACGGATCGTATTATCGGTTTGAGGCAGTTTTAACGGCACCGCCTGTTCAATTTCTATGATATTCCCGAACACGTCGGAGCCTCTTTCGCCGGTTTCTTTGAAAAATGTTTCTAAAATTGTTTTCTCCCCGCGTTACTCGAGACACTGTTTGAATGAGCAAAATCTTACCCCAATCAAATTGATATGAATGCGGGGCAACCGGCGGTAGCGCCCCTCGCTGACGGTAAATCTCAACTCGACGGTGGAGGAAAGCCGCGCTTCGTAAAATTGCGTCTTCAGCATCTTGTCGGTATAGCGATCGGGGTAGCCTCACCGTCCAGCGCCTTTTTAAGCGAGAGAGGTGAAAAGGCGCGCTCCGGTGCCTCTTCCCGATTCGAGAATAAGGATGTTTCCATTTTATCGTCGCTGATAACGGCTTGACCGTAGCGTCTTTATAGGGGATAATGCGCAGCTTGAGTCCTTCTGGGCTTTCCGCCGATAGGAGAATACCGCTGCAGCTCGCCTTTAATTCGTCGTTGGTTTGTGTGATATTCCGTAAATCAAGCACAAAAGGATCATTGCCCGTGCAAGCCCGGAATAGTATTCCCATAAATATCCGAGCCGCTTGTTCCGAGTTCCGATTTTGAAAATTCATACAGCAACCGTGTTTTGCAACAGCAGAAAGAGATTGCGCTTCAGAAAGTGGGAAGTCTTTGTCGTATATCATCTGCGGCTGTCGCGGGCTTTTTCTACCGCATGGAGCAGTTTTTACGGAGCAGAAGAGCTCTGCTCTGTCTAACTTTGTAATATGCGGAATAAGAGACCGATCTTTTGCCTCGTCCGGGTAGAGCGTACCCTCTGCGATCACAAGTTCAACTTCCCGATCGGGACTGTCGATAAAAGCATTTATTTTCGTCCAGCGCCTCAAACTCGATGCTGCAATTTTGGCTGTTATTCCAGCATTGTCGTACGTTAGTTTTCATCGATATTACGCGCGTTGGTCTGCTTTCCGTATACTAAAGCGTTGCCTTTGTTTTATTTGATCGACTAATAAGCCGTATCAAAGGACGGCCAAGTTCGATCTCGAGGGGAATCGGCAATGTGTTTCGCACAATACTCTTATCGAAGTAACGTCTCAAACTGTCTCAGCGTTGATTAGGTTCTCGGCAGGTATTCCTCAGCCTCCGTGCCACCATTCTCGTCATAGTCGTGAATACATGCAGTCCTCTTTTATTGTCTACGTCGCTGACGGAAAATACCACTTTTTATTTTTTCCTTTGTTTTGTTTTATCGTCCACTTCATATTATACCGCTTTATATACGATACCCTTGTTCATAGGGCTGTTTTTATTTTCCGCTTTAACAAAGCATTTTCTTTTTCAAAACGGAAATCTCGATATTGCTGACTCTTGAGCATTTCGCACTATCGCTCATCGACAGCGCATCGCGTGCCATAAGGTCTTCGATATAACCCATTTTCGCGCGGAAGTCTGTTTCGCTCTAATTCAGCAGACTGGAACGTCTCATCGGTATAGTCGGCGTAAGCCTCCGCATTTTGGAAAATTTCGGTTTCAGACTCAGAATCTTTATCGGCAATGCGGTAGATTGCCTGAGAAATCATCGCCTCGCGGTTTGTAGAGAATAACCGGTAAGCGTGGAGGCAAGCGCTGTATCCTGTATGGTATCCCTGATAAATAACACCGAGGTGTTCAAGATTGACATTGAGGTACTCCTGACTGGGACCTGCGAATCTTTTAAGGCTTTATCAGCATCTTTGGATCGTCGAGCATATTCATACAAGCCGCGGCTTTAAATTTCTGCAGATTGGACAAAAAGAGTCGGTATTTTTAGGATCGACTTTTTCCAGTTCGGTGATACGTGGGGAATATACATCCGCCGCATGGATGATGAATCCGTGTTGAGCTTTTCGCGTATTTAAAACCGGGGTTGTTTCGCTAAAAGCTCCGTAGAGCATCCGAAATACGACTATTTTTAGAAAAGATATGCGTTCAGTATTGCGGTAACTGATGGCGCGGTAACGACAATGTTCCTGCGGGGAGAGTAAAAAGAAATCGAGGATACCGAGATGCGTGCCAGCACCCAAGATCAAGAATGAGGTAGTCTGCATCCGTTTTTAAGCATATTTTTAATTAAACCAGTGTTTGTCGGAGGCTTTTTAATGCTGCAAAGCCGGAATTTCGGAGTCGCTGGGAACAAAAACGTACGTCTCGGATATCCCGTGTTTACAATAATGTCTTCAAATGACGAATTTCCTGACAAAAAGTGACCGATTCCGTGCGCGTTCGATTGCTGTCCAAGAACCAAATGAAGATTCGATGCGCCTAAATCCAGATCGGCAACCAGAACGTTTTTCCTGCCTGTCCGAGTGCATCTGTAAGATTCGCGGAAAGAAGACTTTTTCCGACACCGCCTTTTCCGCTAGCAATCGGTATTATTTGCATAATACACACCCCTTTTATAAATGAATAAAACAGCAGTACCGTATCGGCTGCAGGAGGAAAAAGCGCCTTTGAAAAATCGAGACAGCCGCTACTCTGTACAGAGCTAAAGATGATTCCTATTATAGCAAATCCTCGCTGAAAAATATAGAGGAATTCCGGCGCAAACAGCGGTTAATTTGAACAATGCGGATGCATAGAGCGCCCAGTGAAAGGCTTTTTCGTTTAACGCGAGCATCAGCCACAACAATACCGGCATACAGAGCGCCGCAAGTGCGCTATACATTTAAAGAAAGTTCATCCTTGCAGATAGCCGGCGGAAAAGACAGCGATATAAAAACTTTCAGTATTTCATATATAAAAGCGGCACAGTAGGCGGCAAACCGTTTTCTGTTCATTTGATATGAGTGTATGCGCAAGGTTACGTTAGGTCAAGGGCTCGCATCGCGATAAAAATAATTGAAGAAAAAGACTTTTCTTCTATACTTATGCTAGACTAGAGAAAACTAGACAAAAGAGCTTTTTGTCGGGGAGGAAATTATGAAAGCAGCTGTACTAGATGGGTTCACACTTAATCCGGGAGATTTATCGTGGCGGGTTTTACAGGATATTACGGATATTACGATATATGACAAAACCGCACCCGATGAAGTATACGAGCGGGTAAAAGACTGCGAGGCGGTTTTATCGAATAAAATTGTGTTTTCAAAGGAATTGATTGCGCGTTTACCTAAGCTGCGGTACATCGGCGAGTTGGCAACCGGTTATAACATTATTGATGTAGAGGCGGCTCATGCGGCAGGGATCACCGTAACGAATATACCCAGTTACAGCACCGACAGCGTCGCACAGCTGGTATTTGCATTCATCTTACAGTTTTATTGGCACGTAAAAGAACACAGTGATGAGGTTCACGGCGGTACATGGAGCCGCAGTGCACATTTTTTTGCTATACTCGTTCCCGACGTTTGAACTGACGGGAAAAACGATCGGCATTATCGGGTTTGGGCATATTGGGCAAAAGGTTGCGGAAATTGCGCTTGTGATGGGAATGCGGGTGCTGTATGTCAACCGTTCGCCCAAAACGGTACCTCATCTCGCTGCGGCGCAAGCAGGTGGATCTTGACACCTCCTTGCCGAAGCCGACTTTATTAGTTTGAATGCGCCGCTCAATAGCGCAAGCGAAAAGATGATCGATGCCGCGGCGCTGCGGGCGTAAAGGGGTGTGTTTATTATCAATACTGGACGTGGACCGCTGGTCGATGATGAGGCGATTGCCGCAGCGTTGAAGAAAGGCTCTATCGGTGGGTACGCAGCCGATGTACTCAGCGCCGAGCCGCCGCCTCGCGAATCATCCGCTGTTCGGGCGTTGCCCCAACTGCTTTATAACGCCGCATATCGCATGGCAAACCTGCGCGAAGCGCGGGTACGATTGTTGCATATCGCTCGCGGAGAATTTAAAAGCTTTTCTTGCTGGCAAACCACAAAAATGTAGTATAAGGAGGGAAATTACGGCGAAAACAATTTAAAAACGGGTACCTTTGTTGCGATAGGTGCAGCGATTGTGCTCGTTATATTGTCATTTTTCAGTTTCACCATTGTTTCAACTACGGATAACGGAGTGGTAACGCGGTTCGGTAGTATAACCGACGCTGCAGCCGGGTTTACAGTTTATTATCCCGATTGTCGAGCGGGTGTATCACATTCCGGTTACAACCGTTCAAAAGAGGAATTCGGTTTCCGTACCACGATGGCATCCGACCGGAGCCAGTATCACGGAACAATATCCTCGCTGAATCTTCTATGCCGACTGGCAGATCTCAATATTATCATGTTGAAATGGACGGTGCGGTACCGCATTATCGACCCCTAGGCGCGGCTCTTTAATGTTAAGTCAAATGAGCGGATTAACACCATCTCGCGATGTGTCCACTGCGGCAATCAATAGCTTTAATCGGAGACCGCGCTATTTTTGGATATTATGGGTTCGGAGCGTGACTCCATTCAGTTTTCGGCAAAAGAGATTATGAACGAAAAGTATAAGCAGCTGGGGCTCGGGTCATTGCAGTTTCGCTTGCAGCTGCAAAACGTTGTTCCGCCGGAAGACGTGCAGCAGCCTTTGAGGATGTCAATATCGCCATTCAAGATATGAACAGGATGATTAACCCAGCGGCAGCCTACAACAAAGAAATCCCTAAAGCGAAAGGCGATGCCGATCGGATGATTCGAAGCGCGCGGTTATGCGGCGGAACGGTTAACAAAGCGGAAGCGCGATGTTGCGCGGTTTAACGCTGTCTATGCCGAGTACAGCAAGGCGCCTGATATTACGAGGCGCCGCCTGTACCTAGAAAACGCCTCGATAAGATATTTGTAAATACCGACAAGGTCATCTTCATCGATAAAAACGTCAAAAATTTCTTACCGTTAGAAAAATCTTTCGGGAGGGTACAGTGAGCGCGAGTAAAAATAAATCCGATAAAAAGCAGAAAGCGGCGCTGCTGGGAGTAGCATTACTGGGCATTCTTATTCTTGTGTTATTGATAAAGCTTATATTCTGAAAATGAGGGGCAGACAGTTATTATCACTCAGTTTTGACGAAATTGTAAAACCGGAAACGGAGGCGCTTTCATTTCGAAAATGCCGATTCTGCATCAGGTGCATCGGTATACAGCAAAACTACTCCGCATCGATGGCGACCCGCAAAGATTCTCACCAAAGAAAAGCAATCCATCGAGGTAATACGACCAGCCGTTGGCGCATTTCGGATATCCGCAAGTTCTATCAGTCGCTCGAACCTACGAAGCCGCGTATTCCCGGCCTCGATATTATCGACTCATCAGTGCGGGATATTATCACCGTCAACAGTTTGATGACGCTGTTCGCAGCACCAACAGCATTAACGAAACTGTTCATCGCGAGCAGTTCGGAGTAAACACGGATGAGGTGAAGCTGGAAGAGGTAACCGGCGCGAAAAGGTTGTGTATGCGAATATCGAAAAAGGGCGCGATGTGCTGGCGCCAGAAATTTTGAAGAAGCGAACATGCAGCTGGAAGATTTTCGGCATTGAGGTTATCGACGTTATAAGGAGATATATTCATCGAATTGCAAACCTCGCGTCCAAATAGAATGATCGACCAGAACGGAATCAGATTGCGCAAACCCTTTCGTTCTACCGGTGAGGGAAAAAGGCAGAATGGGCTGGTAAATTGGAAAACGAGAAGAGCATCCTTTCAAAGTGCGTATTCCTGGAGTCTGGAAAAATAAAGGGCGCGGCTGATGCGCAAGCAACCGCACTTATGCCGCATCGTACGGCAAGTCTCCTGAGTTTTACAGTTTTTGGAAAGAGCCTGAAGTATACCAAACGCGCTTCCTGATGCTGAAAAGATATTATCAACCGATATGGAAAGTACTTTCAGTATCTTTAGCAAACATTAACGTGGAGACTGATAGAGCGCTTAAAAATGCTTTTAGAGCTGCTCTAATAGTTGTTGAGATTTTTTACCGATACTGAAATATGCAGGAGGACTCCGGTGAGACGTAGAGGCCTTTCTTGGACGAGTAATAGTATTGCTTTTTATTGATTATTATATTGGTTTTAGGCGGACTGGTTCAGCTATCTTGGCTTAATCAATGCGCGGGGACTCTTTTCTCCAGTATATTCATGGTTCGGATTAAAAACGCCTGCGGTGTCGCTTTCTCCTACCGATGCTGATGCGGATTTGGATGCCGACCGGTATGCAAAACGGTTGATAACTTTGGATGTCCGCTCGCAGGAGCTTGATAAAAGAAGCGGATGTTACCACCCGCGAAAAGAAGCCGCGCAGGTATCGCAGGAGTTGGATGACCGGCTTTCGATTATAGAAAGAAAAAGAAAAGTCGTTTAAGCAGATGATGGCGGAACGCGATATGCGGAAGTAAATATCGACCAGATTGCGCGGTATATCAACGGTATGCCGCCTGAGAAAGCTGTCGCAAATCTGCTGCAAATGGATGATCAAGATATTATCGATGTGTTGCGGGCGGTGGAGTAATCGCAAAAAGCAAAACAAGACTTCTTCCGTTGCGTACTGGTTCTCGTTGATGCCGGCAAATCGTGCCGCCGATATTCAACGCAAGATGGCAAACAAACCGGCAACGCTTCTTAATCTCTTGAGAGGATGTATTTCCGACTCTCCGGTTTGCACTCTCCGTTGTTTTTTCTGTACTGGTATGTATTCAGGCAGAAAAAGACAACGGATAGTGTGCTTACCTGTGCAAGTTATTTCTTTTATGCCTGTTGGGACTGGCGCTTTTGCCTCTTTACTGTTCGGAGTGTCGGCGCTGTCCGGTTTTTACCGGTTATCTGCTCGGTGTACAAAAACTATATTCCCCGAACCCGTTACGATGATAACCAGTACCGTGCTGCACATTCTTCTTCCTCGGTTTTCTAAATACTTTTATACTATTATATCTTTTTAACTATACGTTTTTAACGGGCAGCTCCATGCTGCCGATGCTGCAACAACTGCAAAGTTATTCGCTGTTATTGCCGCGTGGGATTTCGTATTATACTTTCCGCTCGATGAGCTATATCTTTGATATTTATCTGTGTAAAATGCGACCGGCAAAAATCGTTTATCGAAGTGTTACTTTATATCTCGTTTTTCCGCAGCTGGCTTCGTATGAGTAGGTGTGAGCGGCGCCTTTTTACGGCTTTATCGGATAGCCTTACACGGGATGCCGGCGTTGATAAAACCGATAGCTTTGACCGGAGCGTACTGCTCGTCTTGTCGGGACTGTACAAAAGATGGTGCTGGCAACTTTTCTTTCGAGTGCTTGCCGTCGATCCCGTATTTGCGAATCCTGCACAGTGTAATACCATCGAATTACTTGTCGCTTTGGTGTCGTATACGTTTGTCATCTACTGCGACTTTTCCGGCTATAGCGATATGGCAATCGGCATCGGGCTTTTTGCTCGGCTTTGAAGCACCGCAGAACTTTAACCGTCCGTATCTTTCACAATCGGTAAGTGAGTTTTGGCGGCGTTGGCATATCAGTTTTCGTCGTGGCTGCGCGATTATGTGTATTTCTCTTTCGGCGGCTCGCGCTATGGGTAGTTCGCACGGTGATTGCGCTGGTCGGGACAATGCTCATTGCTGGGGTGTGGCACGGCGGCTCCATTCCCTTTGTACTGTGGGGGCGCTTTCAGGGTATTGCCTGCGCTGCAGAGCGAGTGGTTGCGGTACTCGGCAAAGAGCGGCTGCCGTCGCGCTCGGTAAAGAACACCGCGCCGCCGCTATAAACACTGCTGTGGACAACCCAAGAATCTCTTTATCACTGCAACGGCTGTATCCGATAAACCGCGCGGCGCCATGGTGCAGTTCGCAGGGCGGAACATTGACCTAACGCGGCCGCTTCGGCTCGGCGAGTATGTTTGTGTTTATCAATATCAGCTGGCTGATTTCCGGTCAAATACCGTGCGGGAAATTACGTTATATCTTTCTTCGCTCAAGAATATTACACAGCCGTTTCGCACGGTGCATTGGTTCGTACTGGCGCCGCTCGCCGCCGCCTTTGCTGCAAATCTCGCAAGAAGACACGTCGCGCATATTTTTGTACGGTATGTACGGTTGCCGCTTGCGGTAAAAAGCCGGTGCCGTTGTCGCTGTTTTTATCGGACTCAATATCATTTCGACGTCCGGTGTCGCGCCGTTTATCTACTTCCGGATTTTAGGGGATACGCAGAGAATGAGTGAAAACAGTCAATGTGGCAAACAGGCTCAATACGAGCGGCGAAGGTACGACAATCGGCAAGGGAAAAATAGTGGACTGGCACGGAACGGTCGGTACTCTCCCCAATCAGTGCTTTTTCTTTGTCGTGCCCAACACTGTTTATTCTATTCCGTTTTTAGGGCAGCGCTGCGCATCGGTGCAAAAACATCAAAAGGTCTCCCTAAAAATATTTACAACGCACTCACCGCTGATTGTTTTCCGTTACCGAATCACTCCTGCCGCCGCCGTTATTCCCGTACTCCAGGAATGTGTTTATACGAACGGCAGGTTTAACGGAGCGCGGCGAATGGGATACGTTTTTTTACCGCCAAGGGGTGTACGACAATGAAGTCGCCGCTTTTTATGCGGTAACCGGCGAGCAAGGGTATATCGAAACAATGTCCGGACTTTTCTGAGTAATTTTAGAGCGGCAGCGGCCCTGTGGAAATTGTTTGGGCAGGTATCTAAAGCGATGCTCCGTAATTGCGCTGCCGGTTGTTCATTTCCTCACGGATGCCCTTGCGGCTCTTCTTTTTAGGGATTCTCAGATGCGCAGTATCGCCGCCGAGTATGACCCGCGCGCTTGGCCCAACACCTCTATTGCAATACAGGTTTAAGCGTCCCTTCCTCCGGCTTTCTCCGCTCCGATTATTATAACTGGCTGCAAAAACTTGAAGCGCTGCTTGCCGCACAAAAAGACGGGGAACGTTTTGATGCAGCCGTTATCTTTTTAGGAATGAACGACTATCAGGATATGTGGACAGCCGGCGGCATTATCCTTACGGCGGAGTACGCCTGAATGGGAAGAGGTGTACCGTAAAATGGTAAAAGCGCATCTCGACATCGTTCTTGCTTCCGTTCCGCGGCTGTATTGGCTCCGGTTTGCCGGTAGTGCGGGCGCTGCGTATAACAGCTGCAATACCTCAATGCGGTGCACGATTCCATCGCCGAGGAGAATACGATTCAAAGCTGAGCTGGTAAGAATTTCGCTCAAAAGCCTCGTCGAGCAATATGGAACAGGATACATCGGAGCGATTAAGCCCGGGAAGGCGGCGCATGGATACCGCTTATACAGGGCGACGGTATCCACTACACAATCGAGGGGCAGCGAGTATTTAATGAAGCACTTTATCGATCGCCTACACCGCGACTATGTATTCAGGTAAACGCATCAGACCGTTTTTAACACCCCTGTGAAAGAATTGGGACTATTCAACCAGAACTGCCAAGGATGGCATCGCTAAAAATGTACATCTTGTGCATTTGGCTTCGAGTTTTCCTGATGAAAAACTCGATACTGTTTTGGAACCGCTGACTTCCTGTCAGTACAGCGGACGTTTTGTGCGTGCACGAAACTGCGCCTTCAACTGATATTACGTGGATGTGCCACGAGTTGAAGATGGTTCAAAATAGTCTCTGAGCTCTCAATTTTTCCAGCGGTTTTATCTATTCTATCTGATGCGTTTACCTGTCTGCTGGAAAAATGTGCGAAATTTTATTTCCTTAAGATGCAACAGTTGAACAAAATATGAATTTTTGGAAACTGTTGCATTTGGCATCGCAGCGCACACATCAATACGCAAGTTTTTCGAAAAGCTTGACGAGTTAGGTGAGCAGCGTTGTGTAGACGCTCACCTATACTCTCGTAAATTTCGCACAGAGAAGGCAACCGCTAAAAATATTTTTCATGCGGTTGCCTGATTCGCATTTGAAACACATTGAACAATGCTCTAAGCAGTTACATGATGCCTATGATACTCGATAATAAATACACGATGCCGTACACGGTGCCGACCACTGCCATCGATGGGCAGTATGCGCTGTACGCCGTTAACCGTTGCTGCACTTTCGCGGGGATTTGGCGGCTAATCACTATAGTTCTACCGGTATATTTTATGCCGCAGTTGCAAAAACGAGGACTGATGCTGGATTGTCTCCAAGCAGCGTTTTGAAATATATGAGTATCCGCTCTGGCTCGATTGCCTGACGTTACAAACAGTGGGCGCAACCGCCGAAAGGTCTTTTTGTTTTCGAGATTTTTGCCTATTACTATGCTGAGGACGGCATCTTCGTTGTCTGCGGGCTTTTAAAGATTTTGATTCTATTGAACGAAAGGATACGGAATGGACGGCAGACTTGTTGCGCCGGCATGGGGCTCTGTGTGTACGCGGCAGTACGTGCTGGGTTGTGCTGGATACGAAAACCAATCAGCCTGCCGTTCTCTGACGACACGGTGTTCGGTTCGCTGACATTTTGTAACGAGCATTTGGGAAGGACGGGTTTTTGCGAAGATTTCCTTGCCAGAGCGCTGGGAGCGGGAGGAGCTTTTCCATCCCGTCGCTTTTTTGGATATCGATATGAACGGACACGTCAATAATCTGAATTATATCCGCTGGGCGCTGTCGTTTATGAACGCTGATTTTTGCCGCGGAAAATTGCTCCGCGTCCTTGATACTCATTTTTGGTTTCCGCTCAATACGGAGAGAACTGTGCCGCTGCTGCTTGTGTCCGAAGAAAACGTGTGTATTCATTCTATTGTGAGAACTGCCGACGACAGCGAGGTGTTCCGCGCCCGTACGGAATGGGCTGACGAACGGAAGATGGCGCGGTCACTTCAGGTTGAACATGAAACTCCCCGACTATAATGCGCCGTCCGCACTCGCCGCTGTGTTAGATCGAACACGGGTTCGGGATGCAAAAATTTGGACAAACTTTTGATTAACGCGCATATACGGCAGGAGCTCGTTTCTCGCGCTCGGCGCTTTCCGCTGGAAAACTACCGTATGGGGAAGTCGGACCGGGGCTTGGTTCGATGACGTCGCTGTTGATAGCGGCAGGCGCCGAGCTCACCGTGTTTGAAATAGACCGCGGCTTCGTGCAGCTTTTATCATCTTATTTCAATTCCCTATTCTTCGCTCCATTTAATAGAAGGCGATGTGCTTAAAACATGGAAGCGTGGAATATCAACGGCACGTACCGGAGGCTTTTCGGGAATCTGCCGTACAATATTGCGGCAAAGCTCATCGCCGCGACAATCGAAGCTGAATGTTTTTAACCGCATGGTAATAACCGTGCAAAAGAGGTCGGACTCGGATGACCGCGGCTCGGGGAGTGCGGACTATTCATCATTTTCGGTGCTGTGTCAATGGGCGTATGATGTGGAACCAATTCGCGATATTGCTCCCGCTGCCTTTGTACTAAACCGAATGTAGAATCACGGGCGCTCCGCTTTTGCAAAAAGCAGTCCCCGCAGCCAGTACGCGATGCGCGGCTTTTTGCGCCTTGTCCGCGGGCTGTTCCAGTGCGCGGCGTAAAACCGTAAAAATAATTTGAGTTCGATCTCTTGCCGCCGAAACGGAAAAAGGCGCTGTCTGCAGAATCCTGCTCAAAAAGCCGGAATTGATCCCGCTGCCCGCGCAGAATCTCTGATGGTCTATGATTTTATCCGATTATCCGACATACTGGCAGGCGCCGATGAATAAACGATTGCGTTACACCGCATTTTTGTCTTGTATAATGATTTGCTGCAGCAAGTGCCGTTAATTGCGGAAGAAAAAGAAGAACATACGCCAGTACCCCATACTAAAGAGGAATTTCCGCCTGGCAGCGGGAGCTTCGCCGCTTTGAAATACTGTCGTTCGGAGCGCTCCCTTGCGACGCCATTGTCGTTCTGGGGCTATGATATGATTCGCGCTATCCAACATCCTAAAGACTCTGCCTAGTATCCGACAGCTGTTTAAACAGGGCTGATAAAAAGCCGTGGCGCTGACAGAAAAGAACAGCTGGGGGTGTTCTCTACCGCTGCCGGTATATCGATAACGATGTGCATTGATCGATATAACATACCGTGCCATTAAACGTTCCGCAGCAAAAAGCGTCGGAGAGGGAGAACGCTTTTTACCGAAGACCCGATTCAGTTTATGCCGATAACGCAATCTGGATGAAGATGAATTGCAGGCTTTGCAGCTTATGACCGATGCCGCATTGTCTGCGGGGACGATCGGCAGGAATTGCAACACTGATTAGAAAAAGCTGTCGCAGCGAATTCTACCGCGCAAGGTAGTCAGATCGGTACAGTCGCGCAATAGTATGGCTGAAATATTTGAGCTTACAGTGCCGGATGGAACCGGTAAACTGCGCCTTGATGCATTTTTGCAGCACTGCGCTTGCCGGTATGAGCCGTTCCCCGACTTTAAAAACCGGGTACAATCCGTGCAGCTCAACGGACGACACGCTAAACTTTCAAGCACGGTGCAGGCAGACGCATTAGATTGATATGGAAAAATCCGCTGCCCGATGTTCTTATCTCCGAACCGATTCCGCGCTTAATGTTGTGATGAAGATAACGATGTTATTGTGGTAAATAAACAGGCAGGTATGGTTACGCATCCTGCGGCGGGCAACTGGACAGGAAACGCTGGTACAAGCGCTCACATATTACCGCTTGCATACTTCGCCCATCCGATGATGAATATGCCCGTCTGCTCGAAGCGGTGCAGGGAGGGAAAAAGAACGCTCGCGCCATTGCATACGGGGGATATCCGTTACATACTGGTACCGATCCGTTGCATACCAATGCTGCGCTGTTGCGTATCGGTATTGTTCATCGGCTTGATAAGGATGCCTCCGGCATCCTTATCACTGCTCGAAAGCGTCGAGGCGGAAGCGTTTTTAAAAAAATGAATTTAAGCTGCGCCGCACGGAAAAATATTATCTTGCAATTTTTGAACGGCGTACCGAAAACGAAAACCGGTATGATCGAAACTTCGGTATTTCGCGATGAGCACAGCCGCATTCGGTTTGCCGCTTCCGCCGATCTGTCTAAGGGAAAAATATGCCCGCTCCCGCATAAGGTGCTGCGAGTATACGGACAATACGCACTCGCGCTTTTTAAAATTGATACCGGAAGAACGCGCATCAAATTCGGCTTCACGCACGGTTTATCGGCTGTCCGATCGTTGGGGATCCGCTCTATGGAAACAAAGCAGCAAGAGACAAAGGGCAATGTGGAAAGCTTACGGGCTGATGCTTCATGCGTATCGGCTGTGCGTTACGCTCCCTTCAACGCAAAAACTGCGTTCACCGCTTCGCCGCCGCAGAAGTTTCTGACTGTCCTGCGTTTTGCAGACCCCTGCAGTCGCAGGGAATAGCTGAGGTATGAACAAGGCAATCGCTACATATTTCTGATGCAGTTACCCTACCCAATCTGCTGTATCGGCAACTCAAGAAATATTTCGGAGAATCTTTCAAAAATTATTTAATTAAAAATCATTCCGAAGATTTGACTTCTTTCGGTAAATATACTATTTTGTGTGCATGAAAAATATTATCTTTATGTTTTCGTTTTTAGTATTTTTGCGTTTGGTTGCTCCGCTAAACCAGCGCAGACCACCGCTTCCGCCGCAACGACGGATTCAAATGCTCAGTCAACTGCTGCATCGACCGCTGTGCAGACGTCTGCAGCTCAACAGTCCCGTACCGATCTGTCGTCGGCGCTCAGTTCGCTCGGGTTTTTATGTGCATGACCAGCCGATTGATCTGCCGATAACCGCCCCGATTTCTGCGCTGAAAGGTGAGCCGGTCAAAGTGAGCGATTTCACCGGTAAGATCACGCTCCTCAATTTTTGGGCGACGTGGTGTCCGCCGTGCCGCGCGGAAATGCCTTCTATCGAGCGCTTATATCAGCAGATGAGCGGCACAAACTTCCGGATTGTTGCCGTCGATGCAGGGCGAGCAGCGTGCGCAGGTGGCATCTTTTTATCGAAAAAAATAAGTATACATTCCCCATCTATTTGGATGAATCGAATGCCTTATCGTCCATCTTTGCGGCGCGCGGTATCCCTTCCCACCTATCTGGTTAATAAAGAAGGAAAGGTTATCGCCGCGCGTATCGGTGCGATGGAGTATGACCAAGCGGAATTGATAAAACTATTGAAGGAAATGGCTGATGGGTAGCGCTTCTTCCAGGACTCTTTTGGCGCTTTTTGCAGGATTGTTGTCATTTTTAAGCCCCCTGCGTTCTGCCACTTATTCCGGTGTACCTTTCGTTTATTTCCGGTGAATCGCTGAGCCAAATCACGAAGGAGGCAGTATCGCCTGCGCCTTTTTTCTGCGAAGCATCAGCTTTGTGCTGGGATTTTACGGTTGTGTTTGTGCTGCTTGCCATTTTATTCGGTACGGGCGCCCGCTTTATCGGCAGCGCCGTACCACGTATGATTGCGTGGGGTGCGGGGTGCTCGTCATCCCTGTCTCAGCCTCAATATGCTCTTTTGATTTTATCCCCTTTTACGCGGAGATAAAAGCGCAAGCGCCAAGCGCTGCCACAAGTTTTTTCAAAGGCGTTTGTATTCGGTATGCTGTTTGCCGCCGGATGGAGTCCCTGTATCGGTCCGATATTGTCGTCCATTCTGCTCTTTTGCGGCGCAGGCTGGTAATATCGTAAAAGCCGCTTTTTTGCTGCAGGGGGCGTATTCGCTCGGTCTTGGCATCCCCTTCTTGCTGGCAGGGCTGTTTTTTGACAAAGCGGAGCTGGTGCTGCAATGGTTTAAGCGGCATACGCGCGGGGTTAAGATAACCGCCGGATTGCTGATTATCTTCTTCGGTATATTGATGGTAACTGCCGGTTTATCGAGCATCACAACATTCTTTTTGATGAAAATAGGCCATGCACTTGAAGACTATGCGCAGACGGGGACGCCTCCATTCAGTACTATTGCCGGAGTGCTTGCCCGCTGGCTACTGTTTCAAGGAATGTAGCGTAGCGTAAAAACGCCTGGCATCTTCTAAAAGCGATTGTTCACCAATGAAAAAAATGCTAAATAAATAAAACTTCTCATGAAGATGAGCAATTCACGAGGGGATGTATATAAAATGAAACAAAATAAAAATAAATACCCGTGCGCGGGGCGGGGTTACAGTCATTTGCTTTCTGGTAATTCTTATCGGACAGTTCTATCTGTTACGCAATGTGCTTTATACGGATTCTTTTTCTTTTTATGATGCCATGGATCGCAGAACTTTTTTTGGGTGGCTTTGATTGCAGCGATTATCTATCTGTTTATTCAGCCGAGGGGATGGTACACAAAAGGCGGCTTGCTGCGGCGTTTATACTCCTTATTGCATATAGTGCGCTTACTATTTTCTATTATGAGGCATTCAAAACCCGCTTATCTTACCGGTGCTTCTTTTTGAATATGCGAGCAGTGCAGGCGGACTTGTCGGACTTAAATTGGTGCTTGCAGTTATTGGTGTTACGGCGGGAATTCCCGTTGCCACAATCCATTGATGGCAGAGAATATGCAAAACGACTCCGCGAAAAAGTTGAAAAACAATGCTCAACTGACAAAAAGAAACCGCGAGCGGTGCTCAGCAGGATTTAATCCGTACAATCAATAAATTAAAGAGACAATGTCTCGGAGGAATTAGTCGCTTTCTTACAGGAATTAAAGACTGCTGATATCGAGGCTGTCTGTAAAACCGGTACTCCCACAGAAATTGTTTCTGCCCCGATGAGTTCAGATACTGCACTTTCGTACCCCGCATCGGAAGCTCAGACCTCGCTTGCAGAAAAGTGGCGCGGATGGGGCGGGGAGTGTAAAGCTGATGGAAAAATACAAGGCTTTGTGCATCCTTAGCTTATAGGCTACATCTTGTCAAGATGAACTTAAATTCATTTTGGATAAAAACGACTTTCGATCCTTTGACAAAAGCTCCTTTTTCGCTATCGTTTCCTGCCAACTATGAATGCACTGACGATAAAAGAATGTACGCGATATGACCAGCACACTCACCTGCGCAGTATTTTTGAAGAGTCGCTTTTGGGCGGAGTTTAAAAAGGGCAGGGCTGGACCTATCGGCAATATGAGGTACACGCTACCGGTACCCGTTCTTTTTACTCACGGTTTTACTGCGGCAATTACCCCTTTTGGGTTTCTTGCCCTATATTCCGATGGGACCGTCTATCCTTATTACAAACGATGTATGCTCTCCCGCCCTCGCGGAAAAGCGGCTCTTTCTGGCAAACCTTGCAGAAAAAGCTCGTTCCCTTGCTGCCTTCTGATGTTTTTAATTCGCTTTTGATCCGCCGTGGAATGTGCAATGCGAGCGAAAAATCCGCAGGCGTTCTCGCGCCAAGATTTTCCGTTTATTCACTGTACCAGTGGAAAAACGCCGTGTAGTCTGCGTAAAGCCGCTTCGGATATCCAGCCGCCCGATACGGTTCTACTGGATTTACAACAGCCGCTTGATGTACTACTCTCCAACTGCAAACCAAAGTGGCGCTATAATATCCGGCTTGCCGAAAAAGGCGTAGCAGTGCGGTGTTTTTCGGGGAACCAAGCCGAAGAGGTACCACTGATATCAGCTCTATCGGGAAACCGCAGCGCGGGACGGTATTGCGATTCACACCGAAGCCTATTATCGCTCGCTGTGCCAGCTTGCTGCCGATACTGCATTCAGCGCCAGAGCATTCTGATTTCAATCTATGTTGCGTATTTTTGAAGAAAACCGCTTGCTGCAATTATTACGCTTTTTCTTCGAGCGGAGCGGTCTCATCTGTACGGAGCTTCTTCCAATGAGCGCCGTAACCTTATGCCTGCATACCTACTGCAATGGCAGGCTATCCAAGATGCGCAAAAGTACGGTTGCCCATCCTATGATTTTTATGGGATACCTCCAACTGACGATCCGCAGCATCCTATGTACGGTCTCTATCGCTTTAAAGACAGGATTCGGCAGGGGCAATTATTCATCGGTGGGAACACTTGATATTCCGGTACGGGGCTTTCGCTATGCGTTCTATTCTCTTGCAGAGCGGCTACAGCTTTTTGAGTTTAAAACTGTCAAAAAGAAGATTCGTACTCACAACCGAAAATCATAGCGCTTCGGTTGCAGGTGAGACAAATGTTTGTCATTGCTAGACGAGCTGTATAAAAACTAAATTTTATGATAAACTATTAGCTGAGGTAAAGAGATGATAAATGTTTTTATCGATACAATTACACCCTTGTCTCAGTGATGCTAAAACAGGAGAGCTCGTTCAGACAGAAGTTATACAAATTACGCGAAAATCTTTTTGAAAAAGTATAATAAGAAGAATGGAGGTATACAAACTGGGCTCAACTTATCGATGATAACGAAGTTTATGCTCTCGTTGTAGAAGGCTCTGTAAATGTAAGTAAAATAAAATTTGAAGAGTAAAGCATATATAGCGCTCAGTCTAAACTTACATTGCCCAGCAGCTTGGAGGAGTTATGCCAGTACATATTATAACAGCTGATCACTTTGGGGTCAATTTTGTTGATAAATCCTTTTCTTACTTCAGGACGGGATGAGATACACCATCCGTTTTTCTCAAAATCCTGCGGAAAAAGCATCGCTGGCGACCGCTCACTTTTTAACGAAGTTGAAACGCTCATTAAAAATGGGAACACCTGTACCAACTGGAATACCTTTTTGGTGGAAGACCCCTTTACGCCGTCACTCATTAAAACTCACTTTTTCGCTGGATTAGTGAGGATTTCTTCTTTAACAGAATGCCATCTGCGCTACCATGATTTTTATTGTCCCTGCAGGGGATTACCAACAGCAAAATTATTTCCTGTGATATTGGAGCAAACTGCGCTGTGCATGACTGCGCTTATCTTGCGCACTATATTATCGGCGACACCGTTATTTTGAGCAGGATAGATGGGATGGCGGCAACCACCATGCTAAATTTGGGGAAGGCATCATTAAAAACGCGAGAAGATGAATCCGTTCGCGTTACAATCGATGTAATGAGACGAAGCGGGACGCAAATACTCCTTGCGGATATGATCTGTGCGGATGCCTTTTTGTGGGCGCGCTACCGCGATGACGCAGCGCTTAGTGGCTCAACTGAAAAAAGATAACGCAAGATTCTTGTGACGCATCCCGCAGGTATTACGGTACCGTCGGCGATCACTCAGTGATTAAAAGCTGCCGGATTATCAAGGATGTCCGCTTCGGCGAGGCAGTGTATATTAAGGGCGCCAATAAATTAAAAATCTGACTATCAGGTCTTCTACAGAGGAAGCTACGCAGATCGGGGAAGGGGTTGAGCTGGTCAATGGGATTATCGGCTACGGCTGCCGCGTGTTCTACGGCGTTAAAGCGGTGCGTTTGTGCTGGGCAATAACTGTACGCTCAAATACGGCGCCCGCCTCATCCACTCCGTGATGGGGGATAATTCAACCATCTCATGCTGCGAAGTGCTGAATGCGCTGATCTTTCACCATGAACAGCATCACAATAATTCGCTTTCTTACTCGCTGCAATGATTCAGGGCAATCGAATATGGCAGCCGCCGCTACGGTGGGCTCAAACCACAATGCCCGCGGCAACGACGGAGAGATTATCGCCGTACCGGGGCTTTTTGCAGGGCTCTCTACGACGCTCAAGCATAATTGCTGGCTTGCTTCCTTTGTATTGCTGAATAAAGGTAATTATCCCGCAGAGCTTGACATTCCTTTTCCGTTTAGCTTGGTCGGTGATAATCTGCGCAATGATTGCCTCGATATTATGCCTGCCTATTTTTGGATGTATAATATGTATGCCCTCGCCCGCAATAATGATAAATTTAAAAAACGGGATAAGCGGAAAACAAAGACGCAAAAGATTGAAACCGAGGTACTTGCCTGCGATACCGCCGGAGAGAGTAATCGTACGATGGCGTTGCTGGAGTACATCTTTGAAGCTGGCATGGACGGCGGCAGGAAATCCGCTTGAAAATGCTCAACAGCTTTTAGCTCATAAACGGGAAGCGCTGAAAGTGCTGCCCCTCTTTGCTGAAAACATCGAGCATTCCGCCCGCCCCGTAAAAATTCTGCACGGCGTCGATGCATGGTGATGCCTACCGCGATATGCTCGTATGGTACGGGGTAAACTGTTTTCGGCAAAAATACATGGACGAAAACCAGTGCAGGAGCGCGGTATGGGTACTGCTCAATATTCAAAACGGTATGATACCGTGGATAAAAATGCGGGCGGGCAGTTAATACGCGAGGATGAATATGAACAGTCCGTACCGGAATCGAGGCGGGAGCGCTCAATACATGGCAAGAAATCCATGCGGAATACGAGCGGCTCTGGAAACGGTATCCCTGATCGCGCAGAACACGCCATAGCGTCCTGTGCCGGCTTGCGGGAGTTCCTGCCTACAAAATCGCTGTGGCAGAGCTATCTCGATGAAGCGCTCCGCCTAAACCGTTATATCGAGGAGCAAATCCTTATCACCAAGAAAAAGATTATACCAATCACTTCAGCGACATTACCTACCGGAACCGAGGCGAGCGTGATGCCGTACTCGGTCATGTGGAGGACAATGCCTTTGTGCAGCAGTCTCAGCAGGATACGCAACAGTCACGCTGAACTGTTTGCTCGGGTAGGGGAAAGGTTATGATGGAATGATGACATGGAGAAAGCTATGGTTTTGTAATGTAAATGAAAGGTTTTGTAATCCGTATACAAAGAACGGCAAGACACCATGGCAACGCTGCATTAAAAAATATCTTCAACGGTCGTCTTCCCTTCTGAGCGAAAGGGTAAACGCATAAGACAGAGTAGATATAAATCGCGAAAAATTGAGACTATGAGACCATTTGAACCGCGAAGAGGTTCAACTCTGAGTCGAATAGTCTCAATTTTTCGCGGGGATATTAAAAAGGTACCTGATGCGTTTACCCTGTCTCGTTTGCTCTTTATCCTTTTTCTTCATTTTTGCCGATACTGATTACGGAGAATATACTATGAAAAAGCGGATACCGATAGTGCTTGTATGCTGCATCGATGCTCTCTGGTAGCGATCTATGCAAAACAATCGGTTTTGCTTGTATCTATAATTCCGATGCACCTGCAGGTTCTGCCGAACTCACGATGGCGCTCGAAACCGAGCTTTTTGAATTCTGTTTCGATTATGGGATAGTAGCGACCAGTATTGAATGTATCGCGGGAATGAGGAGCAGTACGAAAAGAATGCTTCTTTTGCTCGAAACGCTTCGATTCATCGGTTGACTGCTGTAGTGGCGGTGTATTGTGAATATAAACAGGCATCAATCAATACGGTGAATAGACAGCAACCCGTACTAAATCGGCAGCGTTTGCAATGGAAATGTCTCGATTTTTCTTCTCAAAAAGTCATTTTTGAAGAAAGGATCGATCCTCAACAATACCGGAAAACGAACTCGAGGCTCAAAAATCAAAAAGCGCCGGTCAATCTATCGGCTACCACCCTATGGTAGAGACTTTAGTAACTGAAGCGATAGTGATGATCAAAAACAATAATGATTGCAACGTGGTGGATACTGAGCGCTGCACTGATGTGGGCTGTATGGGAGGGAAATGCGTATACGTGCTCATCGGAAGATTTTCCTGCAGGGCTATTCGCATCCAGCGATTTATTCCCCAAATATACACTTATCGAAATTTACTTCAATTTAGAGAAAAAATACAACATCCCGTGCACAGTTATTATCGATGAAAATAAGGAGCGCAGGGCATTAGTAGGCTATCGCCTGACGAAGCAAAAGTCTTGGCAATCCAAGAGGGCAACACCGTAGCGTGTTCGCGCTATCCATACCGCCGCTTGTAGCCGAAGAAGGCGCCGATCCGGTGTTGCTGGGTAAAACTTGAACCTAAAAGCCGCTTCGACGACAGCAACCCCTGCGCACACCGCCAGATGCAGATCCTGCCTCAGCCTGAACCAGTACCGGAGGAGCCGGTCGCGCCAATAGCCGAAGTTGCAGCAGATGCAAAACCTGAGCCGCTCAGCCTGAACCAGTACCGAGGAGCCGGTCGCGCCAATAGCCGAAGTTGCAGAGCCCGCCCAGCCTGGAGCTAGTACCGGAAGAGCCCGGCTCCGATAGCCGAGGTTGCAGAACTGCAGCCCAGCCTGAGCCAGCGCCGGAGGAGCCGTCCGCCAATAGCCGGTTGCGAAACCAGTGCAACCTGGAGCCGGCTCAGCCTGAACTCAGTACTGAAGAGCCGGCAGCCCGATAGCCGAGGTTGCAGAACCAGCCCAGCCTGAGCCAGTGACCGGGAAGAGCCGGCGGCTCCGATAGCCGAGGTTGCAGAACCAGCCCCAGCCCTGAGCCAGGCCAGTGAGCCAGGCCGCAGCTCAATAGCCGAAGTTGCAGAACTAGGTGCAACCTGAGCCTGCCCCAGCCTGAACCAGTACCAGAAGAGCCGGTCGGCTCCGATAGCCGAGGTTACAGAACCGGTTAAGCCAGAACCAGTACCGGAGGAGCCGTCCGCGGCGATCGCCGAAGTTACAGAACCGGTTAAGCCAGAACGGAAATTTCACTGGCGCTGGCTGCCGTTCTCGAGGTAACCGAGCCTGTGTATTTTCTCTACCGTATCCGGAATCTTCATGGAAGCTCAAAAGACGGGTGCTGACCGATGCCTGCCCATATGCAAGAACCGCCGCAAGAAAGGCTTGAATCTTCTGACGAATATATAAAACAGGTACCGCAGGTAGCGGAAATAACCGTTCGGACAAAAGCGGGGAACAGGAACTCCAAATAAGCTCCTATCGCCGGTGCCCGAAGTGTCAACCTAATTGCACCGGAACCCGGTGGTTGCTGAAACTGTCGGAAGAAACAGCCGAACCGGCGGTAATCGCTGAAGCCGGATCGAAAACTGAGAAGAGCCAACGGATGAACCGGAGATTGTCGCTGCTGAACCTCGCGAAGAACAGCCTGAAGGACCGGTGTCGAACCGGAGCTGCCTGCTGTTGACAATAAAAACAGACGAAGAAACGCGGGAACTGGGTGAACTGGAGGTTGTTATCGCTGAGGGAGAAACTCTTGCGGAGAAAGGACAGGACGATAACACTGCGAAGATGACTTGATTACGGAAAACGTATGTGATGCTGGTGCCGTCCGAACCGCGCGAACCGGTGAAAGAATATATCCCGGTTCCAAAAGAACACTGAAGAAACCGGCTCTATCGAGTTGCACCGGTTGTCATCGCTACTGCGGAGCCTACGTCGTTGCACAGGCTGCAGAGGAATCATATGCTGCTGATGTTCTACAACAAAGGAGCTCAACATATGTGCAGATAGGCTGGTTTGCTGGATATACTGAATGTAGAAAGTGAATGTACAGCCTGTAATCACTGAGCGCAGTATCGTCACTGCGTAGAAAATCTTCTACAACAAAGTGAGGTCTTTATATAAAGTCTATATCGGACCACTTAGAAAGATGAACAGCACATGCCTGAGAAACATTCCAAAATTGGGCTTTAAGGATGCTTTCTTAAAAGCTCCCTAAAACGAATATACAATAGGGCATCTCTATTTGGAAATTGAAGAGTATAGTAGCCAGTGCCCAAAAGTGATGCAGGAGACAAGCTTTTCACAAAACTTCAGAAGCAAGCAGCGGTCTGCCATAGAGTGGGAATGGATTTTAAAACAAGGAAAGACTTTTTAGTCTGTATTGATAGCGACGGCTGTGCAATGGATGCGATGAATCTTTCAAGCACTGCCGCCCGCGTTCCGGACCGGAACTAGTAAAATATTCAACTTGGGAGGATCATGCCAGTGAACCGATTCTGCACTATTGAGCTCTAAAACTAAATCTCTTCAGCACGTGCGCTCAATCGCTTTAAGGGCTTCTTTGAAGGTATGCCTGATATATCGACAAGCATTTTATTCTCGTGTGCGGATTGGACGCCTATGAGGCGCTTTCTCAATTCAGGCGGACTGCTGCCTCAGTGACGGAATACGGCGTACGATATCAGCAGACTATCGGTCATCCCTGTCTTTAGCATGCGCAGAACAATGGTCGATTAACGTCAATACCACAAAAGCGATTGCTGTCAAATACACAGCACAGGAAGACCGCATCCCGGATCCAAACGTGTGGCGAAAGGCGTCCGGAAGCGATCACCACGCACGTTGCTGATATATCGCTGTTGTCAGTTCCGCTCATCGCGCCGCTGCATAACCGCCGAGTGGGAGCAAGCCGGTTTGACCAAATGGGTGTTGAGCGGTACTGCGCGAGAAAGATGGCGATAGCACGTTATCGCCTCTTTGAAAGCAGAATAGGCGGCTATCGCATGATGGATACAGTATGTACTCGGCGATGCGGTGATTTACGGAGCAGCTGCCGCCGCACAGTCAACGCCGTGTTCTTTTACCCGATTATTCTGAAAAAGAAGCGAATGCTGGCTTGACAATTTGGAAAGATGCCGCTTTACCCTTTCTACGAGGTAGCGTTATGCCGATGTGAGCCGCAGCTCCATCAGGGCGAGTTTATTCAGAACTTGAGGATTAACGCTAAGGATTAGCTCATGTATCAGTACAGAAAATATATCGAAAAGCTCTTTCAGGAATATGCTCTCCTCGTCTGCCGCTGCTCCGGCATTTTCAACGGCACGGCTCCAATCGAGTTAAAACAAAACATTTTTCGCAAGTATCTATGCACCGGAATCTTCCGCGCTTACGTCTGCCACTGCCTTACTGACGGAATATGCGCTTCCAATGATAAGCTGTGCCGAGAAACTTTGCGTCAAAAGGTTAAAGGGCGCATACCGGCAACAGCCACGTAACTTCC